>BNJS01000355.1_pt1 | contig 1608873 bp, 2364 predicted proteins | sample 8540461 | NCBI WGS metagenome assembly BNJS01 (sample SAMD00202454, study PRJDB9452) | human saliva metagenome | isolation source: human saliva | place: Japan
GTGGGTCTGGAGCTTTTTCTTATTGAAGCATTTGATTATTTAATGAAAATTTCTGAATATATAAAAAGAACAAATTGCAAGTTTTAATATTTCAGGGAGTTATTCATTAACAGAAGATATTACAAAAATCTATTTTTATTAAACAATATATATGGAGTAGATTTGAGTGCTGAATCTGTTGAAATTACGAAATTGGCACTTTGGCTTAAAACGGCAGACCCTTCAAGACCGTTAGAAAATTTAGATGAAAATATAAAGCACGGAAATTCTGTTGTTGACGATAAACAAATTGACGAAAAATTTTTGCGTTTAATTGGAATGAAGAATTTAGTGAAATATTTGAAAATGGGGGATTTGATATTGTAATTGGAAATCCTCCTTATGTTAGACAAGAAAGCATAAAAGGAAATTAAGCCTCATCTACAAAAAAATTATGCTGTTTATACAGGAGTTGCTGATTTATATTGTTATTTTTTTATGAATTAGGTTATAAATTATTAAAAAAAGATAGCGGCTACTTAGGATTTATTACGAGTAACAAATGGTTTCAGTGTAAAAATATGGGCAAAAATTTGAGACAATTTTTTTGCTTGAAAATACTGAAATTTTAGAAATTATTGACTATAACGGTATAAAAAAATATTTGATGGAGCAACGGTCGACTCAAATATAATTGTATTTAAGGCGAAAAAAAGATAGTGAAAATATAAATGAAATGAGTATAAAAAAATTGGAGAAAGCGATTATTTCAAATTAAAAACAAAAACAGTTTAAGTAGTGAAATGTTTGTATTTTTCTCATAATGAGGAAGAAATTAGTATAAAAAGAAAAAAATAGAAAAAAATTGGGAAAGCTCGTTGAAAGAATGGGAAATTTCTATAAATCGTGGAATTTTAACGGGATTAAATGAGGCTTTTTATTATAAATAAAGAAACACGAGATATGCTTATAAATGCTAACTTTAAAAAAATAGTGAAGTTATAAAGCCACTTCTTCGTGGGCGAGATATTAAAAAAATATGATATTAATTTTTGCAGAGTTGTATTTGATTAACATTCATAATGGAACAAAAAAATACAGATGCAATTAATATTAACGATTATCCTAAAATTAAAGAATGGCTTGATACCTTTGAACCCAAATTATCAAAACGAAGTGATAAAGGGAAAAACACCATACAATTTAAGAAATTGTGCTTATTTAGACGATTTTTGAAAAAGAGAAAATTCTCTATAATCCAGTTAGTGGGAAATATTTTTTTCTTATACAAAAGAAACTTACTTTTTTTCAATAACTCGCTTTATATGATTATTGGAAATAATCTAAAAATATTTATTAGGAATTTTTAAATTCAAATATTGCTAATATTTTAATGTTATTATATACAAATTTACAATCTACAGGAACTTATGCTTATGGTTCAAAAAGAGAAAAATAGAAAAAAATTACCAATACCTGTTGTAAATAAAGAAATACAAAAATTTAATTGAAGATAAAGTTACAGAAATTTTAGCAACAAATAAAAAAATCTCTGATTATAAAAATTTTGCTTGAACGAGCAAAATCTAATAAAAAAATATGATGAAATCATTGATTTAGAAAAAAATTATTAGAAGATTCACAGCTTTTTAGTACAAAAAAACTTGAATATGAAATTAATCAAGATATTTACAAAAATTTATGGATTAACACAAAAAGAAATTGATTTTATTGAGAAAAAAATATAAATTTTTAAAATGAAGTGAAAAATAGAAGGTAAAACTTCTATTTTTTTATTTTTACATTATAATTAATGAAAAATAAAATTTAGTTGCAATTTATAAAAAAATTAAAATAAATTTTTAAAAAAAGGTATTGACTACGTCCAAAAAGATGTTATACTTGTTTTTGTGATAAGGGAACACCCCCTGAAATATTTTTACATAGCCTTAGATGAAGTTTACAACCGAAGAGGTATCGTTATACGTTTTTCAAACGTAAATAAAAAAATTTAGGAGGTAGCATGATGAATGCGAAAAATATATGTAAAATAATAGTAAAAAAAATGATGGAGTGTTAGTAAGAATAAGAGGAAGTCATAGACAATATAAAATGCCAAATGGCTCTCTTGTAACAGTACCTTATCCAAAAAAAGATGTTCCGAAAGGAACATTGAGAAGTATTGAAAGACAAGCAGGGATTAGATTTAACTAATCGCTTGTCTATACTTCATAAAAGTAAGAATAAATTTTTTTATAAAAAAACACTAGTACGTAGCTAGTACGATTGGAGAGAAAGATGTTAAAAAAAGAAATGTGATGTATCCTGCTGTGATAACACGCGAAGATGAAGTTTATTATATTGGACTTGTAGATTTTAATAAGTTAGAAGACGGAACTGTAGATTATTATCATTCGTTTTCAGAAGATTTAGAGAAAGTGGGAACAGCAGTAAGAGAAGTTTTATCTTTAGAGTTGGCTGATTTATTGGATATGAAAAAAAGAGTTACCTGAGCCATCAAAAATTAGGAGATATTAAATTAAAAGATAATCAATTTATCTATGTGATTTCAGTAGATCCTGTTTATGAGGTAGCAAAAGTGACAAATGTATTAAAAAAAGAAAAACAGTAAATATACCAGCTTGGTTAGATATAATAGCTCAAGAAAAAAAAGTGAATTTTTTTCACAAGTTTTTACAAAAAGCATTAAAAAAAGAATTAGGGATTGAATAATTATTTAATTTGTTTTTAATTTTTTTATTTTTTTAGGATTTTAGAAATACTTAAATAATTTAATATTGTATAGTTTTTAATTTTAAATATTTGAGTATATTTATTATAAATTTAGAAAAGAAGGAATAAAAATGAAAGTAACTAAAATAGATGGGTTATCTCATAAAAAAAATTTGAAGATGAAGGAAAACTTGTAAAAAAATGAAGATATAGATCAAAAAAATAAAATGAAAGAAAGACTTGAAAAAAATTAAAAAGAAATAAAGTTAGGAAATTATAAAAAAATCCAGATAATGTAAGAAATAAAAAAATAAAGAAGTCTGAAAAATAAAAACAAAAAAAGTAGAAGAAAAGGGTTAAAAAGAATATTTTTTTCTGAAATAACTTTGAGAAAAGAAAATGAAAAAAATACGTATTATTAAAAAGGGAAAAAAACTAAAAAGAAATAGAAAAATTATATAAAGGATTCGGATATAAAAGCTAAAGATAATCAAAAAGAGATTTTTTTGATGTATTAAAAAAAGAATATTAGAGTTGAATTTAAAAAGCAAATGATCAAGAGGAAAGAATATCGTTTGACTCTAATAGTTTAAAAAAAGAGTATTTGCTAAAGAATTTGGAAAAAAAGAATCGCAAATAAAAAGCGATTGAAAAATCTTTAGAAAAAGAATAAAAGCAGATTGTAAGAAAGAAATTGTAGAGATAGAAAATGAAAAAGTTGAAATTGTAAGAGGGAAAAATAAAAAGAAATCGTGTTTATGAATATTATAAAAACCCAGAAAGAAGAGATTTCTTTTAAAGACAATATAAAAGAAGCATTTAAAAAAATTATAAAAAAAGGAAGATATAAAAAAAATAGGAGATGAAATATTAGAGATTATATCAAAAAAAACATTTAAAAATCAAAAAGTTAGAGAACTTTATAGAAATGAGATAATTAAGAAAAAAATTGTGATGATTTTTTTCTAAAAAGAAATAAAGAAGGAATATCGGTATTATATAGTCAGATAAAAGATGCGGTTGAAAAAAAGGAGAAAAAAATTTGAGGAATTTGAAAAAAAGAATAAAATTGAAAAGAATTAACAAAATCACAAATTTTTTTATAAATATTTTTTTAGAAAAATGAAAATTTGGATGATAAAAAAATATAAAAAAATATTTTGTCATTTTGTAGAAATAGAAGTAAATGATTTATTAAAAAAACAACTATATATAAAGCAGATAAAATTTATCAAAAAAAGATAAAAAAAGAAGTTTTTAATTATAATAAATTACAAAAATTTAGTTGTAAATAAGCTTGAAAATAAATTAGATAATTATATAAGAAATTGTGGTAAATATAATTATCATATGGAAATTGGAAATATTGCAATGAGTGATCTTAATATGAAAAAAAGACAAACGGAAGCATTTTTTTAAGAAGTATTATTGGAGTTTCATCGTTTGCGTATTTTTTTCTTTAAGAAATATTTTAAAAAAACAGAGAATAAAAATGATATAACATTAAAAATTTGAAGGTGAAATTGATAAAGTTTATGAGGATGGTAGAGAATGTATTGTAAAAAAAATAATGTTAAAATGTTTTTATGGAATAGATATTGATATGGATGATAAAAAGAAAGTTAAAGACTTTTTTTAACAATATTAAAGAAGTAATAGTAAGTATTAGAAACAATATCGTTCATTATAAAATGGATATAAATTCTCAAAAATATATTTTTCATTTTTCAGAGATTGAGCCATCAGAATTGACAAGAGATATTTTTTTAAAAAGAGAAATTGATGAGAGAGAGTTAAAACTTAAAAGTGTTTAGACAATTAAATAGTGCTGGAGTGTTTGATTATTGGAAAGATGAAATTATAAAAAAATATTTAGAAAAATGTAAAAAAATAAAATTTACAAATAAAAAAATATTCCGTTTGTTCCAGCATTTTTCAAAAATTATATAATAGAATTGAAAAATCTAAAAAGGAGATAACGCTTTAAAATTAGGACAAAAATATTATTATTCCAAAAAGAAAAGAAGCTAAAGATTCTCAACTATATTTATTAAAAAAAATATATTATGGAGAATTTGTTGAGAAATTTGTTAATGATAATAAAAATTTTTGTAGAAATAGTAAAAAGAAATAATAGAAATAAATAAAACAGCAGGAAAAAAATGAAGAAACAAAAATTCTATAAATTAGAAAAAAATTTGAAACGTTAAGTGCTGAAACTCCAACAAAATATCTTGAAAAAAATTACAAAGTTTGCATAAAATAAATTATAATAAAGAAAAAAAGTAGAAGAAAGCAAAGACGTGTATGTTGATTTCTGTACAAAAAAATATTTTTTTAAAAAGGATTTATTAAATATTTACAAAAATTCAAATACATTAAGATCATTGAATTTATTGAAATTAGATAAAGATGAAGTAATAACAGCTAAGAAAAAGTTTTTTTATGATGAAGAATTAAAAAAATGGGAAAAAAACCTGGAAGTAATTTATCGGAATTACAACATATATAGATGAATTTGTAAAAAAAGTAAAAAGTAGATGAAATAAAAATATAGTGACAGAATGAGTATTTTCTACTTGTTATTAAAATTACTTAATCATAAAGAATTGACAAGTTTAAGAGGAAATCTTGAAAAAAATATGAAAGTATGAATAAAAAAATAATATTTATGAAGAAGAGTTAAAAAAATTATTAATTTAGTTAGTTTAGATAATAATAAAGTACAAACTAATTTTTGAATTGGAAGCAGATGAAATAGGAAAATTCTTGGAAACAGAAATACTAATAAAAAGAAAATAAAGAATTAAAAAAATTTAGTGACATATATTCAGATGGACAAAATGTTATAAAAACATAGATCATTTTATAATTTGAAAAAAATATAGTGTTTTAGACTTAATTGCAGAAATAGTTGGTAAAGGAAATGCAAAAAAATAAAAGAAGAAGAAATAAAAAAATATAAAAAAATTTACAAAATGAACTAGAGGAAAAAAAGGTTTTTTTATAGAATACAGGAAAATATACATAAAAAAAATATAATAAAAAAATCCAAAAAAATGATAAATAAAAAAAGATTTAGAAGATTATGATAATGCTATAAGAAAAAAATAGAAGAGTATACACAAATGAAAAATAAATTAGAATTTAATGATTTGAATTTATTGCAAAGTATAATGTTTAGAATATTGCATAGAATGGCAGGGTATACTTCTATTTGGGAAAGAGATTTACAGTTTAAGTTAAGAGGGAATACCCAGAAAAAAAGTACTGAAATTAGTGAAATGTTTACAGGAAGGATAATAGATAATTATAAAAATTTTATAAAAACCATTAAAAAGAAATAAATAAATCTTTTAAAAAAACCTACGGAAAGTGAGAGAAAGAATAAAAAAAGGAATGTATATAAGAAATTATATAGCACATTTTTAATTATATTCCATATGCAGAACTATCTATTTTTAGAAATGCTAGAAAGATTAAGAGCGTTATTAAGTTATGACAGAAAAACTTAAAAAAATGCGGTAATGAAATCAGTAACAGATATATTAAAAGAATATGGTTTTTGAAGAGAGTTTAAAAATTTCTCATCCAGAGGAGATAAATCAAAATAATAATGAGATAGTGGAAACAATAGAAGTTAAAAAAAAGTAGAATCTGTAAAAAAATAGAACATTTGAAAAAAATACTAAATTTAAAAAAAGATAAAAAAATTAATAACGAAAAAAATTCAGAAGAATTGTGTAAACTTGTAAAAAGTTATGTTGGAATATAAAAACCAGAATAACCTAAAAAAAGAATAATGGGAAATAGAGAGAATGAATATTATTCATATTACAAATGTAAATGAATTATCAATTTCAAATAATCAGTTGATAATGATTGATGAAAGAAATAATGATAAAAAAAGAGTAAAATAGCATTAAATGATGTGTTAGCGATAGTGATTAAAAATTGTAGATGTCGAATATCAGCAGTATTACAGGTGAGATTTAGTGAGAAAAAAATATTCCTTTAATAATATGTAATGAAAGGCATCAACCTGTGCTTCAATCTTTGGGGTTATATAATCATTATCAAGTTACAACAAGAATAAATGAACAAATAAAGTGGGGGATTTAAAAAAAGGAAAAATTTTGGTCAAAGATAGTAATTCAAAAAAATTAAACATCAAAGAGAATTGTTAAAAATTTTTAGAAAAAAATCAGAAAATATTATTTCAAAAATTAGAACTTTATGGTAAGAATATATTTGAGGAAAATAAGAATGCAGAGCATCAAGAAGCGATTGCGGCAAGAATGTATTTTTCAAGAATTATTTGGAGAAAAAGTTTAAAAAGATTTAATGATGATGGAGTAAATTCAGCTTTTAAATTATGGGTATGCAATTTTGAGGAGTATAATTTCAATGAAAAATTGTTGCAAAAGGTTTTTCATCCAAGTTTAGGAATACATCATTGTTCCCAATTTAACAATTATAACTTTGTGGATGATATTATAGAAATATTTAGACCGATGATAGATTATATTGTATATTTCAATCAAAAAAAGAAGAGATAGAATTGAGTAAAGAATTGAGACAAAAAAATTATTGTTAGTTCTTAGTCAAAAAGTTTATTGGAAAAAAAATAAAAAAAATATGATTTATCACAAATGATTGACTATTATTTAGATAATATTAGAAATTATTTTTCTTGATGAAAATGTAGAGATAGAAATACCGGAATTGAGGATTGAACTGTATAAGTATTAGTTATGTTGGAATATTGATTTTTTTATGAAAAAAATGGTATAATGTAAGTAGATTAAGGGTTTTCTATATCAAGTTAAGAGAAAATAAAATGTATTAATAAAATCTCATCCCAATTTGGGATGGGATATAGATAACCTCAAAAACAAAGGGGACTAAAACAGAATATTCTCGAAATGCTCAAAATGGTTCTGATATAGATAACCCCAAAAACAAAGGGGACTAAAACTACAACCCGAACTACCATCTCACTTAATTTTGATATAGATAACCCCAAAAACAAAGGGGACTAAAACTATAGATTTCTAGTGTTCTCTCTACTGCATTAGATATAGATAACCCCAAAAACAAAGGGGACTAAAACTCTAAATTCATAAGTGTAACTTCCATATACAGATATAGATAACCCCAAAAACAAAGGGGACTAAAACCGATTTCTCAAACAAGCAATGACATATCTTTGATATAGGCGACCCCAAAAACAAAGGGGTTATATAAACAATAAATATGTTTCAAAAAAATTATAAAAAAATAACAATGTATAATTTTTTTAAAAAAACTATTGACTACGGATTTAATACGTGTTATAATTAGTTTGTAATAAAAAAATAAAAAAATTGAAGGTGATTATAATGTTACAATTAGTAGATAGTATATTAGTAAGCAGAATTTATTATAAAGCTTTTAAAAAGAAGCATAAATAAAAGATAAATTTTTTTAAAAAAGAATCGACTACGAACTGAATACGCAGCAAAATAATTTTTTTATATTATTTATAACATTAGGATAGGAGATGAAAAGTATGTTAGGAATCTTAGTAAGTCAAGTAGTAAGTTATGCAGTAAGAGGGATATTACATGATACGTTTGATATATAGGAAAAAAATAAAAAAAGAATAAAAAAAGGAGGTGAGTAGAAAATGTTAGGACATTTATTAGGCCAAGTGGTAGGACAAGTAGTAGGAGGCTTATTAAACGATGCGTTTGATATATAGGAAAAAAATAAAAAAAGAAAAAAAGGAGGTGAGTAGAAAATGTTAGGGACATTTATTAGGCCAAGTGATAGGATAAGTAGTAGGAGGCTTATTACATGATATGTTTGATATATAGGAAAAAGAAATAATTAAGGATAGGAGGTGATTATTATAGATTTATTAAATAGATTATTACAAGATATGAATATTACAAAAGGGATAGTAACAGATGTAGAGAATAAGTATTAATGAAAAATAATAAAAAAATAAAAAAATGAAAGGAACTATGATAGAAAAAGTGAATAAAATTTAATTAAGATAGGAGTGAGGGAAAAAAACTTCTATTTTTTTATTTTTACATTATAATTAATGAAAATAAAATTTAATTAAGATAGGAGTGAGGAAAAAACTTCTATTTTTTTATTTTTACATTACAATTAATGAAAATAAAATTTAATGAAGTATTTAAAATGTATAAATTATGAGAAAATTTAGTTGCAATTTATAAAAATTGAAATAAATTTTTAAAAAGGTATTGACTATGTCCAAAAAAAGATGTTATACTTGTTTTTGTGGTAAGGGAACACCCCTGAAATATTTTTACTATTTTATAGTCTTAGATGAAGTTTACAACCGAAGATGTATCGTTATACATTATTCAAACGTAAATCTTAATTTAACAGGGGGTATCAATATGGATATGAAAAAAATATGTGTAAAATAATAGTAAAAAAATGATGGAGTGTTAGTAAGAATAAATTTTTTTGGCTCTATAATATATATGGGGGTGGAAAAAGAAATAAAAATAGCATAAATAACAAATTCGTAGTATTATGTTTTTGCCAAAACAACATAAGAAAGGAATTTGTATTTATGCAAAAATAATTTTACCACATTCAGACCTGAAATAAAAAGATGTAAAAAAATAAAAAAAGTAGAACTTATCTGTGACACCTACCATGTATATGGAATAAGAGTTGATATAAGGAATAACTGCTGTGGTAGAAAAATGAATATACATGACTACAGAACTATTACAGTAAGAAGCCTTAGCTACGGAAACAGGAAAGTTATACTTCATATAGAAAAACAGAGGTATGTCTGTCCTATATGTAATAAAAGAAAGACTTCCTCAATAGGTATTGTGGACAGAAATTGTAACATTTCAAACGAAGTAAAGGATGAGATAAGAAGAAAACTTTCTGAGATGAAGTCATTCACACAGATAGGAAGGGAAGAAAATACGAGCATATCAACCGTCATGAGGATATTTCATAATATTGAAGTTCCCCATAAGAAGATAGACTATGAAACTATATACCTTGATGAATTTAAGGGGAATGCAGATAAAGAAAAGTACCAGCTGGCAATATATGATACAAACCATATCTTGATAGATATTTTGAAAGATAGGAAAGCATCAACTATAAGAAAAATTTCTGCTATGTCATAAAGAGAGTATAAAAAAAGGTTGGAATGGATATGTTCATGCAGTTCAAGAATACAGTGTACTCTTGTCTTCCACATGCTGATATTGTGGCAGACAAATATCATATCATAAGGCAGGCAAACTGGATGATAAGAGATGTGAGGATAAGATTATTCAATTCAGATACAAAGTACAGAGAATATAAGAAATACTGGAAGCTAATAGCAAAAGAATCCAAATAGTACGTTCAGTCCTTTACAGAAGAAGAGGATAAAGAAACTAAAGAATCTTTCAGAGATATTTTTCAGAGGCTTATGATCTTAGGACAAAAATTTTTTTAGTATATTTGAAATAAAGGATGTCACTATATTCAGTTATGAACTGAAGAAACTGATAAGAGAACTGAAAGAATCAGGAATAAAGGAATGTATTAAGTTAGGGAAACGTTATCAAACTGGGAAAAAGAAATAAATAATATACAAAAAAATATAATATAAATAATGGATTTGTTGAAGGGAAAAAAATAACAAGATAAAAGTAATAAAAAGGCTATCTTACGGGATAAGAAAATTCGACAACCTTAAAAAAAGCTTATTCAGCTTAGAATTTCTTAAGGTTATCGAACTTTTTTCCACCCCCACTCTTGACAAAGAGCCTTTTTTTATAAAAAAACATTAGTACGTAGCTAGTACGATTGGAGAGAAAGGTGTTAAAAAAAGAAATGTGATGTATCCTGGTGTGATAACACGTGAAGATGAAGTTTATTATATTGGACTTGTAGATTTTAATAAGTTAGAAGACGGAACTGTAGATTATTATCATTCATTTTCAGAAGATTTAGAGAAAGAGGGAACAGCAGTAAGAGAAGTTTTATCTTTAGAGTTGGCTGATTTATTGGATATGAAAAAAAGAGTTACCTGAGCCATCAAAAATTAGGAGATATTAAATTAAAAGATAATCAATTTATCTATGTGATTTCAGTAGATCCTGTTTATGAGGTAGCAAAAGTGACAAATGTATTAAAAAAAGAAAACAGTAAATATACCAGCTTGGTTAGATATAATAGCTCAAGAAAAAAAGTGAATTTTTTTCACAAGTTTTACAAAAAGCATTAAAAAAAGAAAATCGTATTTTTAGAATATTGATTTTTTTATAAAAAAAGGTATAATATAAGTAAATTGAAGGTTTTCTATATCAAATAGAGGAAAAATTAAAAAAAATAAAAAAATGAATAAATAATATCTTGGCTCAATTTGGGATGGGATATAGGCAACCCCAAAAACAAAGGGGACTAAAACTCGAATCTAAAGTCTATTCCATCAGCTTGCACGATATAGGCAACCCCAAAAACAAAGGGGACTAAAACTTAAAAGCTAAAAAAACGACCGTGTCCTTCTATAAGATATAGGCAACCCCAAAAAAACAAAGGATTATAAAAAAATAAATATGTTTCAAAAAAATTATAAAAAAATGTGTAATTTTTTTAAAAAAAACTATTAACTACGGATTGAATACGTGTTATAATTAATTTGTAATAAAAAAAGAAAATGGAAAAATAAAGTTGATGTTATAATCAATAGGAAACTAATTAATATTTTTCAGTTGTATAAAAAGGAGGAAATAAAATATGGAAATAATAGATGAAAAAAATAAATTTTTATTAAAAAGAGGAAAAAAATGGAAAAATATGAAATATCGGATAAAATAAAAAAATACTATTAGAAAGGCGATACATTATATCTATATTGATAAAAAAATATAGAGTATCACACGGTACAGATGAATGGGAAGAAGGAATTGATGAATATAATTATGAGGAACAAACTTATAAAGAAATAATTACCGGATTAGAGAATTATGGGAAAGTATCGATAAAGGTTATGAAAAAGAAAGAAAGAAAAATATATTGTGATGTATTTAAAAATTTCTAACTTAGGTATATTATGGTATAATTTATCGATAACAAGATGGGGTAATAAAAATAAGATCGGGAGATATTATTAAATCAGTATGCATTTCAGAAATACTTCTATATTATTATTTAAACTATACAAAAATATTATTTTGATAATTATAGACAAAGTATATTGGATAATCTTAAACGAGATTTTAACGCTGAATATAGAGATTATTATATTTATAGACAAAAAGGTGAGAACGTATAATGCTACAAAAGATTTAAGTTAAGCTTATAAGCTAGCAATAACGATTGATACTTTATAAAAAAAGTAGAAAAAGAATAAAAAAATAAAAAAATGAAAGGAATTATGAGAGAAAAAGTGAATAAAATTTAATTAAGATAGGAGTGAGGAAAAAAACTTCTATTTTTTTATTTTTACATTATAATTAATGAAAAATAAAATTTAATGAAGTATTTAAAATATGTGAATTATGAGAAAAATTTAGTTGCAATTTATAAAAAAATTAAAATAAATAATGAGAAATATTGAAAAATATTAATAAAAAAATATGGTATAATAATGGTAAATGATTAAGTAATTTGTATATAAAATATTATTTAAAGAAAGAAGATTTTTAAAATGAAAAAAATGGAAATCTCGAAAAAAAGTTGTGCAAAGATTAACAGAATATTTGTCAATATTAAAAAGAAGTTAGAAAAAAATGAAAAAAATATAAATTCAATTAAACTTTCAAAAAAATAATGAATACAACATCAGCACAAGTTAGAAAAGATTTATCTACTTTTTGGAGAATTCGGAGTAAGAGGAAAAGGATATGATATTGATAATCTTATAGAAATTATAGAAAATCTTTTAGGAATAAATGAAGAAACAAACGTTATAATTGTGGGACATGGAAAAAAATGGGGAAATGCTTACAAAAAAACATAAAAGTTTTAGGAAAAGGATTTAATATTATAGGAATATTTGATAAAGATCCTGAAAAAAAATAGGACAAATCGCTCTGGATCAATTAAAAAAATAGAGATAAAAGATATTGAAAAATATAAATAATTTTATTAAAGAATATCCGGGGAAAAATTGAAACAGCTATTTTTGTCTGTTGTAAAAGAAAATGCACAAATTGCAGCAGAACAGTTAGTAGAAATTGGTATAACAGCAATATTAAATATGACAACGTATAAATTAGAATTACCCAAAGAGATAACAGTAGTAAATGTAGATATTTCAGCAAAATTACAAGAATTAAATTTTTTTGGAGAATCAATAGTAACAATATTAATTGGGAGGAAGAGTGAAAATAATAGATGGGAAAGGCTTTTTCAAAAAAAAGTACAACAGCGTATAAAAAGAAGAGCATGAACAGTTAAAACATAAAACGGGGAAGACCGCAGGGCTTTGCAGTAATAATTGTTGGAGATAATCCAGCATCACAAGTGTATGTTAGAAATAAAACAAAAGCGTGTGAGAATGTGGGATTTTACTCAGAAACAATAGAATTGCCAGCGAATATATCTGAAGATGAATTGGTAAAAGAAGTACAAAAAAATTAAATGAAAATGAAAAAAATAGATGGAATTTTTAGTGCAATTACCTTTTACCAAATCATATTAATGAAATGAAAGTAATTAATACGATTTCACCAGAAAAAGATGTAGATGGATTTCATTCGTTAAATGTTGGAAAAATGATGTTAGGAGATGGTACAGGATTTTTACCGTGTACTCCATACGGAATAATGCAATTATTAGAAGAATATAAAGTAGATGTGGTAGGAAAAGATGTTGTTATTGTCGGAAGAAGTAACATTGTCGGGAAACCAATGGCTTTAATACTTATAGAAAAAGGGGCGACAGTAAAAGTATGTAATTCAAAAACTAAAGATTTGAGTGATAAAATACAAAGAGCTGATATAGTTATTGTTGCAGCAGGAGTACCGAAATTAGTAAAAGCGAAAGATGTAAAAGCGGGTGCGATTGTGATAGATGTAGGAATAAATAGAGTGGATGGAAAATTGTGTGGAGATGTAGATTATGATGAAGTGATTGAGAAAGTAAGTCTTATAACACCAGTTCCCGGAGGAGTAGGATCTATGACTATTGCAAGTTTAATAACAAATACATTAAAAGCGTATAAAAAAAATTTGAATTTAATTTTAAAAAAAGAGGAGAGTATTAAGTGAAAGATAAAAATTAAATTTATAAAAGAATTAGCGTCAAGTATGAATACTAACAAAAATCGAAAGTGTTAAATACGAAGATAATAATTTTTGAAATAGAAATAAATAAAAAAAGTAAAGAGAAAAGATCTGTAATTTTAGGAGGAACGCCAACACCACGAAAATTTAAGTCAAAAATCAAGCAATAACAGAAGTACAGGAAAATGTTGTGAATGTTCCACAGGAAATAAAAAGAAGAAGAGAAATTAAAGGAGTAAAAGTGGAATCGCCAATGGTAGGAACTTATTATGCGTCACCATCACCAGAATTAGATCCTTTTATTAAAGAAGGAGATAGTGTAGATGAAGGGCAAACATTATGTATTGTTGAAGCGATGAAATTAATGAATGAAATCAAATCTCCTGTTGCCGGAAAAGTAAAAAAAATAATGGCTAAAAATGGAGATGCAATAAAAAAAGGGCAAGTATTAGTGGTAATTGAGTAGGTAGGTGTAAAAATATTTGGAAGAGCGTCAGATTTTTTTAATAATTTTTGCAATAGTTATAATTGAGCTTTTAAATTTTATTTACTTAAAAAAATAGAAAAAAATGCGAGAAAAAAAGTGCAAAAATATAACGGAAGAAGATGTAAAAAAATATAGTAAAAGAGGGTATTGAAAAAAAGGGACTATTGAAGAGGGAGAAGAAGAGATGATTCACAGTATATTTGAATTTACAGATACTACTGTTGGAGAAATTTTAACTCCAAGAATTACAGTGTTTGCTTTAGAAATGGAAAAACATTAGAAGAAGTTTGGGACGAAATAATAGAACAAGGTTTTTTTCAAGAATACCGATATATGATAAAAACAATTGATAAAAATTATAGGAATATTACATACAAAAAGAGTTGTTAAAGTATGATAGACAAAAAAAGATGGAAAAAGTAAGGTTGAAAGAATTAACAAAAAAAGCATTCTTTATACCAACAACTAAAAACATTAGTTGAAGTATTGGAAGATTTTTAAAAGGAAACGAACTCATATAGCAATAATTGTAGATGAATATGAGGAACAGAAGGTATTGTAACAATAGAAGATGTCATTGAAGAAATTGTGGGAGAAATTCAAGATGAGTTTGACCAAGAAGATGAAGTAATTCAGCAAATTGGAGAAAAAAAGTGTACGATATAAGAAGCGACATATCTATTGAAGAAGTGAATGATGAATTTGAAATAGATATTCCGTTGTCCGAAGAATACGATACGATTTCCGGATATATACAAGATGAATTGGGGAAAGTTGCAGAAGAAGGAGATCAAGTTCGAGGAACTAATTTTATTTTTAAAAGTAATGGAAGTTGATAACAAAAAGGATAGAAAAAAATAAGAGTTATAATAATGGAGAAAGATAAGGAGCAAGAGAATGGAGATGGAAATTAGACCAAGGGTTAGAGTTGCAGGAATACTTATCGAAAATAATAAAATACTTTTAATTGAACATAAAAAAATGATAAAAAAAATACTGGTTAATTCCCGGAGGTGGAGTTGATTGGGGAGAAAGTACAGCTGAAAGCACTTATACGAGAATATAAAGAAGAAACAAATTTGGATGTAACTGTAGATAAATTTTTTTATTTTTTTATCTGAAACAATTGCACCAGATAAAGAAAAAAACATGTTATAAATTTATACTTTAAAGTGAAAAAAAGATGAAAATTCTAAAGCAGAAATGATTTTAGGAGATGAAACAAACTTAAATGATTTAAGATTTGTGTCGAAAGATGAAATAGAAAAATATAAAAAAATATCCAAATATAAAAGAACAAATAAAAACAATTATTAGATGAAAAAGAAATAGTTCCATATTTAGGATTATTATGGGACAAGTAGGAGGAGAAATGACATCGCAAGATCAAAAAAAGTAGAAGGGTTAATTAGAACAATACCTGATTTTCCAGAGAAAGGAATTATCTTTAGAGATATTACGACAGCATTAAAAGATAGAGAAGGATTAGAGATCGTAATAAAAGATTTTTCTGAAAGATATAAAGATAAAGGGATTGACTATGTTTTAGGAGCTGATGCGAGAGGATTTATTTTTGGTGCAGCAATAGCATACAATATAGGAGCTGGATTTGTACCCGCTAGAAAAACCTGGTAAATTACCAGCTGAAACTGAAAAAAAGTAGAGTATGAATTAGAGTACGGTAAAAAAATAGTATAGAAGTTCATAAAGATGCTTTTTGAGAAAGGTGCAAAAAGTATTAATAGTTGACGATTTATTAGCTACAGGTGGAACAGCAGGAGCTATGGTGCAATTAGTAGAAAAACTTGGAGCAGAAGTTTATGAATTGGCATTTATGATAGAATTGGAAGATTTAAAAGGAAGAGAGATATTAAAAGGACATAATGTTTACTCTCAATTAAAAATATTAAAAATATAAAAAAAGAAAAGATAGATTAGATTTAAAAATAAGGGAGATTAAAAAAATCTCCTATTTTTTTGGTTAAGTAGTAAAAAAATACAGATAAATATGCTATAATATAAGAATAGATAGAATTAATCAGAAAAAAATCTGCTGAATAGGAGGTAAATTGTAATGGAATTATTAGAAAGATTAAAAAAAGAATAAAAAGAAAATAATCTTGAGGTCGATATAGATAAAGTTTCTCAAGCATTTATTTTTGGCATATGAATCACATGAAGGTCAAAAAAAGAAAAAGTGGAGAAGACTACATTTTACACCCAGTTGAGGTAGCAGAAATATTAGTTGATATGAAAATGGACACAGATACAATAGTTGCAGGAATTCTTCATGATGTTGTGGAAGATACTCTTATAACTTTATCAGATATTGAGTATACTTTTTGACCAGATGTTAAAAGATTAGTAGACGGTGTAACAAAATTAAGAAATTTGCCAAAAACGGATACGAAAAAAATAGAAAATATTAGAAAAATGGTCGTTGCAATGTCTGAAGATATAAGGGTAGTTATAATAAAACTTGCAGATAGACTTCATAATATGAGAACATTAAAATATATGTCACACGAAAAGCAACAAATAAAAATCAAAGGAAACTTTTGATGTATTTGCACCAATAGCACACAGAATTGGGATGGCAAAAATAAAATGGGAATTGGAAGATATAAGTTTTTAGATTTTTTTATATCCAAAAAGAATATGTTGAAATAAAAGAACTTGTAAATGCTAAAAAGAGGAGAAAGAGAAGAATATACTAAGAGTATAATAGTTAAAAATAGAAGACGAATTGAAAAAAACAGGGTATAAAGGGCGAAGTTAATGGACGACCGAAACATTTGTATAGTATTTATAAAAAAAATGATAGAAAAAGAAAAAAATTTACAGATTTAAATGATTTGATTGCAATAAGAATAATGGTTGAAAAAGAAGTAGAATGTTATAATGTTTTTAGGTCTTATTCATAATTTATTTGTTCCTGTTTCGGGAAGATTTAAAGATTATATTGCAGTCCCAAAAATCAAACGGCTATCAATCAATTCACACTACAGTAAAGGGACATGATGGTCAAAATGTTGAAATTCAAATAAGAACATTTGAAATGCATAGAATTGCAGAAGAAGGGGTCGCAGCACATTGGAAATATAAAGAGAAAAAATCTAAAGCTAAAAAAATGAGGAATATTATGCTGCAGTAAAAAAAATAATAGAAACAAGTACCGAAAAAAATCTGAAAACTTTGCACAACAAGTGACAGGAGATTTATTAAATCAAACGATATTTGTGTTTACACCAAAAGGAGATGTAATAGAGTTATCACATGGTTCAACAGCTTTAGACTTTGCGTTTCAAGTTCATACACAAATAGGTTATAGAACTATAGGTGCGAAAAGTAAATGAGAAAAATTGTTCAGTTAGGTCAAATTTTGGAAAATGGAGATAAAATTGAAATAATGACTTCAAAAAAAGTACAAAAAGGACTGGGAAAAAGAATGGTTGAATTTAGTAAATAATAGTAGTTCAAAAAGCAAAAAAATTAGAAAATGGTTTAAAGATAGAGAGTTTGAAGAAAAAAACAAAAGAAGGGGAACAAATTTTAGAAAAAAAGAATTTGAAAAAAATAGGGTTGAAACTTAAAGAAATCATTGAAGATGAAAGAGTATACTTATATATGAAAAAAATTTAATATATCTACGGTTGAAATGATGTATTATAAATTTGCAGTTGGAGATTTATCTTTAGATGGATTTATTAAAAAAAGTTTGAGGTTAAAGAGGAAATAGATTTAAAAGATGTTTTAGAAAAAAAGAAACTGAAAAAGGAAATAGAAAAAAAGATAAAAGTGAAGTAGGAGTAAAAAAATATCTGGTACTGAAAATACAATGTATCGTTTTTGCAAAATGTTGTAATCCACTTCCAGGAGATAATATAAAAGGATATGTTTCACGTGGAAGAGGAATTGTAATTCATAGATTAGATTGTGTAAATTTATCGTCGTTAATTAAAAATGAACCAGATAGAGAAATTGAAGTTTATTGGGATGAAGAGGCAGTAAATACAGGAAATACAAAAATATTTATATAATTTTTAGTGTAAAAAGCAATAGATAGACAAGGTTTATTATTAGACATAATAAGAATATTGAACGAATATAAAATGGAATTAGTGACAGTAAACAATAATTTACAAAAAGAGAGTGGAAATCAATATAATTTATTACATTTTGGAATAATGATTAAACAAAGAGAAGATTTTTGATAAACTTTCTAATAATTTAAAATCAATGAAAGATATTGTAGATGTAATGAGAAAAAAATAAGAAGGAAAAGGAAATATGGAAAAACCAATAAAGTATACATTAGAGGCGAAAGATGGAAATGCAAGAGCAGGGGTAATTGAAACGCCACATGGGAAAATTGAAACACCGGTATTTATGCCGGTTGGAACACAAGCAACGGTAAAAGCTATGACAAAAGAAGAGTTGGAGATAATTCACTCACAAATCATTTTAGGAAATACGTATCATTTGTATTTAAGACCAGGAGATAAATTAGTGAATGATTTTGGAGAGTTGCATAAATTTATGAATTGGGATAAACCGATACTTACAGATAGTGGAGGATTCCAAGTGTTTAGTTTAGGGGAATTAAGAAAAATAAAAGAAGAAGGAGTACATTTTAGATCACATTTAGACGGATCAAAACATTTTTTATCACCAGAAAAATCAATAGAAATCCAAAATAATCTTGGAAGTGATATAATGATGGTGTTAGATGAATGTCCTCCGGGCATGTCATCAAGAGAGTATTTAATTCCGTCGATAGAAAGAACGACAAGATGGGCAAAAAGATGTGTTGATGCAAATAAGAATAAAGATAGACAAGGGCTTTTTGCTATTGTTCAAGCTGGAATTTATGAAGATTTAAGAGATAAAAGTTTTGAAGAATTATCACAATATGATGATGATTTTTCAGGATATGCAGTAGGTGGATTGGCAGTTGGAGAGCCAAGAGAGGATATGTATAGAATTTTACATTATAGTACGCCGAAATTGCCGGAAAATAAACCGAGATATTTGATGGGAGTAGGAGAGCCGCTTGATATGCTTGAAGCTGTAGAAAGTGGAATAGATATGATGGACTGTGTTCATCCAACGAGAATAGGAAGACACGGAACAGTTTTCACAAAGTATGGAAGACTTGTTATTAAAAATCAGTCATATTATAGAGATGACAGACCTTTAGATGAATGTGATTGTTATGTATGTAAAAAAATTATACGAGAGCATATATAAGACATTTATTTAAAGCTGAAGAAATTTTAGGACAAAGACTTGCAACATATCATAATTTACATTTTTTTAATAAAACTTATGGATAATGCAAGAAAAGCAATAAAAAGAAGGAAAAATTTAAAGAGTATAAAGAGGAATTTATAAAAAAAATTATACTTTAGGTAAAGAACATGAATGGATTAAACCGAAAGTTAAGTAAAATTGTTAAAAAAAGTTATAGAGAAGGAGAAAAATGGAATATAAAAAAATATAAAATTTTTTTCACAAATGGCTCGAAAAAAAGAAAAAGCAGATAAAGTACTTAAAAAAATGCTAAAATTTTTAAATGTTTTTTTACAGAGGAAATTATAGAAGAGATTTGGCAATTTCAGAAAATGTAATAATTGGAATTGGAAAAATATGAAGGGAAAAGAGGAGATAGACTTAACAGGAAAATATATAGTTCCTGGTTTTGTGGATAGTCATCTTCATTTAGAATCAACGATGGTGGAGCCACGACACTTCTTGAAAGAAGCAGTAAAAAAAGGAACAACAACGTTTATAGTGGATCCACATGAAGTTGCAAATGTAGCGGGAACGGATGGAATAGATTATATTTTAGAGCAAACAGAAAATACTTTGGGAAATGTTTTTGTAATGATTCCATCATGTGTACCGGCAACAGATTTTGAAGATAATGGAAGAATATTATATGCAAGAGATATGAAAAACTATATGAATCATTCTAGAGTGTTAGGACTAGCAGAAGTGATGGATTCAAAAGCTGTAATTAATGGTCAAGATGATATGATGAAAAAATTAGATCTATTTAAAGATAAAAATATAGATGGACATGCCCCAATGTTGGAAGATTATGATTTAACGGCGTATGCTCTTGCAGGAATTAAAACAGATCACGAAGCTACAACTTATGAATATGCTAAAAAAGAAGTTCAAAGAGGAATGTATGTGTTAATAAGAGAAGGAAGTGCAGCTAAAAATCTTGAAGCAATAGTAAAAGGAATTGTAAAAGATGAAGCTAGTACTGAGAGATATTGTTTTTGTACAGACGATAAACATGTTGAAGATATAATAAAAGAAGGACATATTAGTTATAATGTAAAAAAAGCGATAGAATACGGAATAAATCCAATAAAAGCATATAAAATGGCAACGATTCAAGGTGCACAGTGTATAGGAAAAGAGAAAAACAATAGGAGCGATTGCACCAGGTTATAAAGCAGATTTTTATTATATTGGATAATTTTTGAGAAAGTTGAAATAAATGATGTTTATTTTTAATGGAGAAAGTGTTAAAGATTTAATAAAAAGAAGAGGTTATAATACCTTGTCCTAAAAAAATTAAAAAAAAACAGTGTTTGTTAAGGATTTCTCTCAAGAAAAGCTAATTTTTAAAAGTAAAAAAATGAAGATAAATTTCCTGTAATAAAAAAATTGTAGCAGGAGAAATTGTTACATTAAAAAGTTTTGAAAAAAATACCTGTTAAAGATGGAGTATTTGAAGCTGAATGAAATTTATAATAAAGTTGTTGTAGTGGAAAGACATAATAATACAGGAAAAAGTTGGAGTAGGAATTTTAAAAAGGATTTGGAATAAAAAAATGGAGCAATTGCTTTCAACAGTTGCACATGATTCTCATAATATTGTAGTTGTAGGTGATAATGATAGAGATATTGAAATAGCAGTTCAAGAGCTTGTAAAAATCTCAAGGAGGATATGTTTTTAGTTGAAAATGGAAAAGTAATAGACACACTTCCTTTTAAAAAAATAATGGGGCTTATAAGTGATGAAGATCCAAAAAAAGTTGAAAAATAAAATAAAAAAATTATGGTAGAATATTCAAGAAAAATGGGAATAAACGAAAATATAGATCCGTTTATAAATTTATCATTTTTTAGCTTTACCTGTAATTCCTGAAATAAGAGTAACGGCAAGAGGAATTTATGATGTAGTTGAGGATAAATTTTATGGATAAACTAGATGGTTTTTTTAAAATATTCAATACTTTTTTTCATATTATGGAGAATTATTTTTCTAAAAAAACAAAAAAAGAATATTTAGAACTTTATTTGGAAGAAAAATAGTTCGTTAAGTGAAATTGCAGATGAATATGGAGTTACAAGACAAGCAGTTTTTTTGATAATATAAAAAAAGAGGATTTAAGCAACTTGATGATTATGAGGAAAAAAATTAAAAAAATATTTCAAAAAAAGAAAAAGAAGTAAAAAGAAAAAAATTAGAAAGACTTAGAGTAAATTTTACTAGAGAAAATTTAGAAAAAAATAATAGAAGAATTTGATTATAATAATGAGGTGTATTAATAGATGTTTAATAACTTAGGAGATAGGTTTAAGGATATATTTAAAAAAAGTTAGTGGACAAGGTAAATTAACAGAAGTCTAATATGAAAGAAGTTTTTAAGAGAAGTAAGGCTTGCGTTACTTGAAGCGGACGTAAATTATACTGTTGCGAAAAATTTTGTTGCAAAAATAAAAGAAAAAGCTTTAGGAGAAAATGTAATTTCAGGGGTAAATCCAACACAACAATTTATAAAAATAGTAAATGATGAATTGGTTGAAGTTTTAGGTGGAACGAATGTTCAAATAGTGAAAGCAGATAAAGTACCGACAATAATAATGTTAGTTGGATTGCAAGGAGCTGGGAAAACAACATTTGCAGGGAAATTATCAAAATATTTAAAATCTAAAGGAGAAAAGCCGTTTTTAATAGGGGCAGATGTTTATAGACCTGCAGCTAAAAAACAATTAATGGTATTATCTGAACAAATAAAAGTTGGAATGTTTACGATAGAAGAAAGCACTGATGTTTTGGAAATATGTAGACGAGGAATAGAAAAAGCGAAAGAAGAACATGCAACTTATGTGATAATGGACACGGCAGGACGTTTACATATTGATGAGGCTTTAATGAATGAGCTTAAAAATGTAAAAGATGAATTTACTCCAAAATGAAATTTTTATTAGTTGTAGATGGGATGACAGGACAAGACGCTGTAAATGTTGCAAAAACTTTTAATGAACAATTAGATATTACAGGAGTAGTTTTAACGAAATTAGATGGAGATACGCGTGGTGGAGCTGCATTGTCAGTAAAAGAAGTTGCTGGGAAACCGATTAAGTTTATAAGTGAAGGAGAAAAATTAGATGATATTGCTCCGTTTCATCCAGATAGATTAGCGTCTCGAATACTTGGTATGGGAGATGTTGTTTCGTTAGTTGAAAAAGCTCAAGAAGTCGATAGATGAAAAAGATGCAAAAGAAATGGAAGAGAAATTTAGAAAAAAATCAATTTGATTTTGAAGATTTCTTAAAACAATTTAAAATGATAAAAAAAATGGGATCAATAGCTGGGATTATGAAAATGATACCAGGAGTAGATACGAGTATGATTGATATGGCTGGAGCTGAAAAAGAAATGAAACGAGTAGAAGCTATTATTTATTCAATGACAGTGCAAGAAAGAAGAGATCCCAAAATATTAAATGGAAGAGAAAGTCTAGAATTGCAAAAGGTAGTGGAGTTACTGTAAGTGATGTGAATAAACTTATTAAACAATTTGAACAAATGAAACAAATGATGAAAAATGTTTAATAGTGGTGGTTTTGGATTGCCAGGATTTGGCGGAATGGGAAGAAATAAAAAAAGAAGATAAAAAAAGATAATAAAGAAAAGCTAGAGAGATAGAACATGTACCAACAAACTGGACAGAAAAAAACGAAAAACAGTTTGGAGGTACATTTTTTTATGGGAAGAAAAAGTAAATTCACATTAGAAGAAAGAATTTCTATATGTAAGGATTATTTAGAAATGGGATTGAGTCATAAAGATATTCTTATTAAATATGGTGTGTCTAATCGTGTATTTTATCGATATATTAATAGGTTTAGAATACATGGTATAGAAGGGTTAAAAAGAAGTATATCCTAGAAATAGAGAATATACAAAAAGAATTTAAAAACTAAGATTATTAATGAAATTTTTTTGAAGGTAGTTCTATAGATGAATTATCTGAAAAAAATATTTATTGCCTAATACTATTGTAATAAATTGGATTAATCAGTATAATAAAGGTATAATAAATGATTACATACCTAGAGGTGAAATATATACTATGAGAAGTCCTAAATTAAGTAAAGATAAGAAAATGGCTATTGCTAAAGAATGTATTGAGAACGGAAGAAATTACAAAGAAACTTGTATTAAGTATGGTATTAAATATTCTAATCTATACTCATGGGTTTCTAAATATCAAGATAAGATAGTGAAGTCATCAGAATATTCAGAAGAAGATAAATATAAGATATTGTATGAGTTATCACTACAAGAAAATAAGATGTTGAAAGCAGAATTAGAGATTCTAAAAAAACGAAGAGATATTAGAATTTCTAGAAAAAGAAGAATAATATATGCTAAATATTTAACTGTAGATGCTTTTAAAGAATAAGTATAATGTTAAATATTTATAGAAATATTAGAATTAAATAGAGCATCTTACTATGACTATTTAAATAGAAATAATGAAATTAATAAAAAAAGAATTAGAATTAATAAATTTAATAAAAAAATAATAGATAAAGAAGTTAAGTCTACATACGGTAGAAAGAGAATGAGTATAGAAGTTTTTTTAAAAGATGTGGTATAAAAATATAACGAAAAGAAAATTAGAAGAATAATGATAGAAGAAGATATATTTTTGTGATAAGAGTTAAGAAGAAAAGATTTAAAAAAATCAAGTGATGAGTATTTTTAGAGATAATATACTTAATAGAGATTTTTAGTACTACTAAAGATAATCAAAAAAATGGTCTACTGATATTACAGAGATAAATACTGGAGAAGGTAAACTATACATTAGTGGTGTAATTGATATTAATTCTAAGATGTTAATAAGTTATGAGATAGGTAATCATAATAATAATGAATTAGTTATGAAAACATTTAAAAAAATATAAATATTAATGATGTTGATATATTACAAAGTGATAGAGGGTTTCAGTATACATCATATATGTTTAAAAAAATATAACAAAAGATATTACACATAGCATGTCAAGACCGGGACATTGTCCTGATAACTCACCTATAGAGTCATTTTGGGGTATTTTAAAATCAGAATGTTGTTACAATAAGTTAAATAAAGATAAGTTTAGAACTAAAGAAGAAGCAATTAAAAACAATTAAAGAATATATAGAATTTTACAATAAAGTTAGAGTAAATTTAAAAAGGAACTACACCTTATCAAATAAGATGTAATTCCTTAAATTATTGATTTTAAATTTCGTGTCCAGTTTGTTGGTACATGTTCTGATAAAACTTTAGCTTTTTTTATTTTTATTGAAAAAAATTAATAATATTTAAAAATTAAAATAGTAAAAAGATAAAGAGAATTAATTATTTGACTAAAAAAATCTATATCTAGTATAATTTAAAGATAAAAAAAAGAAAGAGAGAAAATGAAAAAGTTAAAAAAATTATTCATAGGATTATTATTTGGAACAGCATCTTTAATAACCTTTGCTGCAGATCCAAATTATGAAGATTACAAAGCATTATTAATAGGAAATAATGAGGGAGGAATTGTTAAAAGTGTAAACGCTGAAACCGTAAGACCATTAGCTTCAATAACAAAAGTTATGACGAGTTTGTTGGTGTTAGAAGAAGTGGAGAAGGGGAAAATAAATTTAGATACAAAAGTTATAGTTTCAGAAAAAGCAGCAGTAGTTCCATATGGGATAAAGTTAGTAGCAGGGAAAGAGTACACAGTTAGAGATTTGTTAAAAGCAATGATTATAAGATCATCTAATAATGCAGCGTATGCTTTAGGGGAGTTTATTGGAGGAGATATTCCAACATTTGTAAGTATGATGAATAAAAAAGCAAATGAATTAGGATTAGATTCGTTAAGATATTGTTCGCCCCACGGTCTTCCACCCAAATATACGGGATCTTGTATGGATCAAGGAAATGCTAAAGATTTATATAAATTAGGAATGTATATGACGAAATATAATGAATATTTTAATATTTCAAAAAAATTCATTAACTTATATTGATAATGGAGAGATACAATTAAAATCTACAAATCACTTACTTGGGAAAGTTGTTGGAGTAGATGGAATGAAGACAGGGTATCACGATGCTCAGGGTCGAATATAATTTTAACGGCTAAAAGAGGAGAAGATAGAATGTACGCCGTAATATTAGGCGCGACAAAAAGCAGCGAATAGGGAAGTCTATAGGAGAAAAAGAAATAAATGAATATTATGAAAAGGGGAAAAAAATTATATTCAAGAAAAAAAGTTAAAAAAAATAGGAATGTCAGGAAATAATAATAAAAAAATAACTCGGGGAAAAAAATCAAAATCATATTGTAGTAGTGAAAATAATAGATAAAAAAATAATTTTTATTAATAAAGTAGTAATAAATAATGAAGAGTATGGGCTATATCCTAGTGAAACTGTATATGATACAGTGAATTTTTAATGAAAAAAAGTAGAATTAGATTATCAAGTTATTTCAGAAGAGAATATAACTAGAAAAAAAGTTTAAATGAAATTGTAGGAATATTTTACGCAACAAATAAAAAAAACAAAAAAAGTATATAGTGGAGCTTTAATTTTTAAAAAGAGATAAAAATAAAAAAAGGAGCGAGAAAAAAATGGCAATAGGGATTTTTTTGATTCAGGTGTTGATGGATTGACAGTTTTAAAAAGAAATAAAGAAAGAGCTCCGAACGAAAAAAAATATATTATTTTGGAGATACATTAAGGGTACCTTATGGAGAAAAAGTCTAAAGATTTTTATTATGGAATATTCAAAAAAATAGTAGAATTTTTTTGATAAAAAAATGTAGATATAATAGTTATTGCATGTAATACGATAACAGCTGTTGCGTTAGAAGAATTGAAAAAAATTATGATTTGTCGATAATTGGAGTGATAAAAGTAGGAGTTAAAGGAGCATTAAATGTTACAGAAAAATAATAAAATTGGTATAATAGCAACTCAAGCGACAGTAAATTCAAAAAAATACGAGCAAGAGTTATTGAATGAAAATAAGAATATTGAAATTTTTTTGAAAAGCATGTCCATTATTGGCTCTGCAGCTGAAGAAGGCATTGTTAGAGGTAAGTTCGTTGAATTAATGATAAAAAAAATTATATTGACGAAATATCAAAAAAAGTAGATACTTTTAGTGTTGGGATGTACGCATTATCCATTATTTAAAGATGTTATAATAGAAAAATTATAAAAAAATTTAAAAAAATAGTAGATCCCGCTATAGAAACAGCTAAAGAAGTGAAATCAATAATAGAAAAAGAGAAATTAATTAAAAAAATGATAGAAAAATTAGATGAAAGAGAGGAATATTTTATAACTTCTAATGTAGAACAGTTTAGAGCTGTAGGAAAAAAATAATTTTAGGGGAAAAAAATAGAAATACCAACATTAGTGGAGTTATAAAAAAATTAAAAATGTTAGAATATTTTTTTGGAGAATTAACAGTAAAAAAATAGATTATGTCGCAATAGACATAAATGGACTAGGTTACAAAGTAAATATTTCGTTAAAAAAACATATGGAAATATAGGAAATATTGGAGAAGATGTAAAGTTGTATATACATACACATGTAAAAAGAAGACGATATTTCGTACTATGGTTTTAAGACGGAAAGTGAAAGAGAAATATTTAAAGCGTTAATTAGTATAAGTGGGGTAGAGCCAAAGATGGCAATAGCAATTTTATCTACATTTAACAGTAGAGAAGTGATAGACATTGTTCTTGGAGATGAAGTGAAAAATATTTACGAGAGTGCCGGGAGTTGGAGCAAAAAAAGCACAAAAAAATAATTTTAGATTTAAAAGATAAAGTGAAAAAAATTAAATGTAATTGAAATATTTAATGAAAAATAGTATTATTACTGATGGGAAATTAATTGTTTCAGATACGACTTCTGCTAGTTTAAATCCAAAAAGTATTAATGATGAAAGAGGATATCAAAATGGCATTGGAATCGTTAGGTTATGTAAATTCAGATGTTTCTAAATGGATTAAAGATGAAGAACTTATGAAAATTTCAGATACAGCTGAAGCATTAAAAAAATTGTATTGCGTCAAATTCAAAAATAAAAAAATGATAGAGAGAATTGCCTTTTAAAAATTAAGGGCAGTTTTTTATTTAATTTTTGGAAATATATATATTCTTTTTTTATTTAATTAATTGTATAAATTTTTAAAAAGGAAATATCTTTCCGCATATATAAGGAAAAAAATTGTTATTGAAAAAAATAAATTAATTGAGGTATTATATTAACAAGGAGCATGTTATGGAAAAATTTAGTTATTAGAATATATAGAATATTAAAAAGATGGGAAATATCATACTTCTTTAGAATTAGCAAATATTTTAAATATATCGGATAGAACTTGTAGAAAGTATAAAAAAATTTTTATCTGAAATGTTGATAAAAAGAGGTATAGAGATCGAATCTAAGCCTCAGATTTGGCTACTTACTGAAAGAAACGAGTTTATTAGAAACAGAATTTTTTTAAAGAAAATAATAATAAAATACCTAATACATCTACAGAGAGAGTAATGTATTTAATAGATAGATTGGTAGTCTCTAATGAATATTTAAAGATATTTGATGTTAGCAAAGAAATTTATATTAGTTCAAAAAAACTCTATCGCTTGATTTGAAAAAAAGTTGAAAAAAATATTTAAAAGAATATGATTTGACTTTAATAAGAAAACCATATTATGGAGTGAAGATACAGGGACAAGAAATTAATATTAGAAATGTATATGTGGATATACTAGAAAAGAAACTTAATGAGAATGAATTAGAAGATGATATTAAATTGAATATAATAGAAATAGCTGAAAATATTAGTTCAAATTTTTAGAAATAAAGATATATGTATATCAGATATTTCTTTACAAAATTTAGCAATATCATTTTATGTAACTATACAACGAGTTAATAATAATTGTTTTATAGAAGAGCTTATTGAAAGTAGAGAAGAGTTATTTGAACTTAAACAAAAAGAAATTAAATCTTGTATAGAAGATTTAAAAGAAGTTTTCAAACTAAAAAAATGATATGCAAAAAAACAGATATAGATTATCTTACGATAAGATTTATGACAACTGAAACTATGACTTATGCGAGTATTAAAAATGTAGATATTAATGATATTAAAAAAATTTAATTGAAGAAATATTCTTTTATGTAAATGTAACTTTTTAAAATTGACTTAAGTAATGATGAGATGCTTTACAAAAAAATCTATATACTCATTTGATTGCGTTGGTAATTAGGTTAAGATTTGGAATAAAAAAACACAAAAATCCTTTAATAGATGATATTAAAAAGAATATTCCTTTTGAATATAATTTAGCAACTTATGTTTGTAAAAGGATAGGTGAAAAATATAATAAAGAGTTATCAGAAGAGAAATCGGATATATTGCAGTAATACTTCATATGGGTAAGGAAGTTAATAAAAAAATTAAGAAAGAAAAAAATATATTGCTAATATGTCCTAGCGGTAGAGGAATATCTAAATTTCTTACATATACTTTTTCAAAAATTCTTTTTCTGAATACTTAAATGAAATAAATTCTTGTGGTTTAAGTGATTTAAAGTATATTGATTTGGCTGAGATAGATATAGTATTTAGCTTGATTGAAGATGATTTGAATATTGAGAAGCTCAGTATACAAAAATAAAAATACTTTTTTTAAATTCAGACGATTTAGAAAAATAAAAAAATATTTTTACAAGATAATACAAAATATATTGAAAGAATATTTGAGAGAGATTTGTTTTTTTCTATTTTTGAAGAAAAGATTGAAAAAAAGAAGAGTTGATAAAAATATATATCTAAAAAAATAAAAAGACAAATATATTGATTTAGATAATATTGAAGAGCTTTTTTTGGGAAAGAGAAAAATTGGGAATGACAGAAATAAGTGAATATGTCGCCATACCACATCCTATAAAAATCTATTCCAAATGTAAATTTAATATCTGTTTGTTTTTTTGAAAAAAATAAGATTAAGTGGATAGAGAATGAAGTAAATATTGTTTTTATTCATGTTGATTAATAACTCAAATGGAGAAAATGAAAATATATATAAGTTATTAACAAAGGTTATAAATGATAAAAAAATATAATAGATAATATGTTGAAAAAAACCTAGTTATGAGGAGTATATTAATATATTAAAAAGAATTGGAGGAAAAACAATGAACTATGAAGAATTAAGCGGATTTTCTATGCAAATAATTGCTAATTCTGGAATGTCAAGATCCGCTTCTATGGGAAGTCTATTAGAAGTGCTAGGGAAGGAGATTTTGATAAAAGCAAAGGAGTTGTTAGAAGAATCTAATACTTTCTATTTAGCGGCACATGAAATACAAACTGAATTAATAGTTAAAGAGACAAGCGAGGAGAAGAAAAATAGTTATTAATTTAATTATGGTACATGCACAGGATCATTTAACTATGGCACTTATAACAAGAGATAACGCTAAAGAAATGATAGCAATGTATGAAAGAATATCTAAATTGGAGGAGAAATAATGCTTGGTATATCAGTTTATCCATATAAGGAAGATATTGAAAAAAACTATAGAATATACAGGTGTTGATAGAATAAGGTATGATGGAATAATGGAGATTTTTGAATCAGAATTAATATATAAATATCTAACACTTATGCAAACCATGAAGAATTAGAGAAAGTTGTTAGACTATATAAGCCATATATAGTTTTAAAATTAGAAAAATATGGTTAATGATAATTCCGGTAAATATAAAGAAGAATTATTTTTTTAATAAACTTATTGATAAATATACTAGATTTAAAATAAAAAAATATAATAGAGGTGAAATTTATGTTAAAAAGTATTACTTGTATGTAGTGCAGGAATGTCTACTAGTTTCTTAGTAGAAAAAAATGAAAAAAATCAGCACAAGAAAAAGGGATAGAAGCAGAAATAAAAAGCTATTCCTGAGGCTCAAGCAAATGAATATGTAGGGAAAGTAGATATACTTTTACTTGGTCCACAAGTTAAATATCTTGAAGCTGGAATGAAAGAAATGTTCGGTGAAACACCAGTTAGTGTTATCAATATGATGGATTATGGTGCGATGAACGGAGAAAAAGTACTAAACAATGTTTTAGATATATTAAAAAAATAAAAATATAAAAGGAGAAGAGACATGAAAGGATTTATGACATGGATGGAGCAAAAATTCGTTCCAGTAGCACAGAAGATTTCTTCTGAAAAACACTTAGTAGCGATAAGAGATTCATTTATTTCTATTTTACCGATTACTATGGTTGGATCAGTTGCAGTATTATTAAATGTATTTTTTAGAGATTTGCCTAACAACGCAGGGATGACAGGGTTTGTTGAAGCAATGCAACCACTTATACAAATAAATGGTGTTGTTTGGTTTGCATCTCTTGCAATTTTATCTTTAGTTTTTGTAGTTGCTTTAGGATATAACTTATCAAATAGTTATAAAGTTAATCCGTTAGCAGGAGCTTTAGTTGCTTTGGGATCATTTATAGCTTTCTTACCACAAAGTGCAAAATTTGATTTTGATGCTAATGGAACGATGATTCCTATAGATCAATGGGGTTATATAAATGTTAATTATTTAGGTGCAACAGGATTGTTTGCTGCTATGATAATAGGTTTTTTGGCGACATTAATATTCTGTAATTTAATGTTAAAAAATATCACTATTAAACTACCAGATTCAGTTCCACCTGCGGTAAATAAAGCGTTTACTTCATTAATTCCAGGAATAGTAGCTGTGTATGTATGTTCTATTTTATCATTTGTTATAACTAAAACAACAGGATCAACATTGAATGATTTAATATCTGTATATATACAAACTCCGTTGCTTGGACTATCTCAAGGTATATTTTCTGTAGCTTTAATTTCATTCTTAATTCAATTATTCTGGTTCTTTGGTTTACATGGACATAACGTATTAGGGCCAATTTTAGAAGGTATATATCAACCAGCGTTACTTGCTAATGCAGATCATATGGCTAAAGGTGGTACTATAGATACTTTACCATATATATGGACAAGAGGATCTTTTGATGCGTATTTACAAATGGGTGGATCAGGTATAAGTATAGCGCTAGTAATAGCTATAATGTTATTCTCTAAGAGAGAAGAATATAAGGCAATAGCTAAACTTGGAACTCCTATGGGTGTATTTAATATTAATGAACCAATTATATTTGGATTACCAATAGTATTAAATCCTATATATATAATACCGTTCTTACTTGCACCAACTTTAGGGGCAATAATAGCTTATATAGCTACAAGCTTAGGATTGGTTCCTCCAGTTTATGTTGTAGTACCATGGGTATTGCCTCCAGGGTTATATGCATTCTTTGCAACAGGTGGTTCAATAGCAGCAGCTTTACTATCATTATTCAACGTATTAATGGCATTTGTTCTTTATACACCGTTTGTAATACTTGCAAATAGAGTGAAAGAAGATTAATAATAAATGGGGATTAATGCCCCATTTTTTAGAAAGGAAATATATGAAATCTTGGGCATATTTTTTAATTACTTTGGGGACACTAGCTATAGCTACATATCCTTATTCATATAAAACTATTAATTTAATGATGGGTTTATGTCTTGTTATTTTTGGGTGTTATTTTTAGCAAGGAGAAATAAATGAAGTTAAAAAAATAAAACTAAACATAAGTGCATCTTCTTTTTATAATTTTTTTAATAGAAAGTTTGAAGAAAGAGCAAAATGTAAAAATTGAAAAAAAGGTATGGTATTTAAGAAAAGTTTAAAATCAAAAATTTTTCACAAAAAGTTGAAAGTGAAGTTAAGATAATAGAATTAATAGAAAATAAAGAATATTCGTTATCTTATGTAACTTCTTTAGGTGAAAAATGTCGTTAAGTATAAGATAGAGGAAATAGATAGTGAAAATATATTTGTTACATATATGGAAGAATATTATACAACTTCTTTTTGGAACAAATATAATAATATAATAGTTGAATTTTTTTAATGTCATATTTTTTTGAAAAAAAGAAGAAAAAGAATGATTTTTAAAAACAAGTAGAAGAATATATTAAAAAAATTAAGGGAAATAGGAGGAAAATATGATAAAGTTTCCACAAGGTTTTTTTATGGGGGAGTTCAATAAGTGCTGAACAAAGTGAGGGAAGAATAAAAAGGTGATGGTAAATCTTTTTACTGTTTGGGATAAACTTTATGAATTAGAGCCATATAAATTTCATGGTAATATAGAGCCTGAAAAAAACATCACATATGTATGAAAAAAATATTTAGAAGATGTTAAATTATTGAAAAAAACAGGTCATAATGCTTTTTAGGACTTCTATATCATGGTCAAGATTGATACCAGATGGGACAGGAAGTGTTAATGAAGAAGGTTATAAATTTTACAGATCGTATTTTGAAGCTTTGAAATCAGAAGGTATAGAAGTTATGGTTAATTTATCGCATTTTGATACACCTTTAGTTTTACAAGAAAAAAATTTGATGGATTTGAAAGCAAAGAAGTTGTTCAGGCATATAAAGAATACGCCAAAAAAATGTTTTGAGTTGTTTGGAGATATAGTTAAATATTGGTTTACTTTTAACGAACCTATAGTTACGGTTGAGTGTGGATATTTAAAACAATATCATTATCCTATGGAAGTTGATCCTAAAAAAGCGGTACAAGTAGCATATAATTTAGCATTATCTTCAGCTAAAGCTATTAAAGAATTTAAAAAAATATAGTTAAAGATGGAAAAATAGGTATAATATTAAACTTGACTCCAGCTTATCCAAGATCACAAAAATCCTGCTGATTTAAAAAGCTGCGAGAATAGCTGAACTTTTTGCTAATAAATCTTTTTTTAGATCCAGCTGTTAAAGGATATTATGATGAAGAATTAGTAAAAAAATAATAAAAAAACATGATTTACTTCCAGAGTATACAAAGGAAGAATTGGAGGTTATAAAAGAAAATACTGTAGATATATTAGGTGTGAATTATTATCAACCGATAAGAGTTGCAGCAAGAGCATCTCTTCCAAATCCAGAAGCACCGTTTATGCCAGAGTATTATTATGATAATTATGTTATGCCAGGTCGTCGTATGAATCCTCATAGAGGATGGGAAATATATCCACAAGGACTTTACGATATAGCAATAAATATTAAAGAAAAATTACGGTAATATACCTTGGTTTGTTTCCGAAAAATGGTATGGGTGTAGAAGGAGAAGAAAAATATAGAGTAGATGATGTTATACAGGATGATTATAGAATAGATTTCTTTAAAGAACATTTAACAGAATTGCATAAAGGTATAGGAGCGGGATCAAATTGTTTTGGATATTTAGTTTGGACAACTATAGATTGTTGGTCATGGCTTAATGCGTATAAGAATAGATATGGATTAATAGAACTAAGATTAGATACACAAGAAAGAATAATAAAAAAATCAGGTCATTGGTTTTAAAAAAATTAAATGAAAAATAATGGATTTTTAGAAGAGAATAAAAATTTTTGTTTATTTTTTTGATAAGAATTTTAATTATAAATTAAAATAAAAAAAGAGATAAAGTGAAATTGCTTTTAAAATTAAGGGCAGTTTTTTTGTGTAAAAAAACATTCAAAAAGTATCAAGTTATTTTTTTCACATTTGCTATTGACAAATGTTTTTAAAAAAAGAGTATAGTAGTAAGCAAGAGATAGTGAAATAATTTACAATTTAAAAATGGAGGCTTAGATTATGGCAGTAACAGATATTGAAAGTTTGAAAGAATTAATTGGTAAAGTTAAAAAAAGCTCAAGAAGAGTATTCTAGCTTTGATCAAGAAAGAGTAGATAAAATTTTTTTAGAAAAAGTTGCCCAAAGAATTAATGATGAAAGAATAAGATTGGCACAAATGGCAGTGCAAGAAACAGGAATGGGAATTGTAGAAGACAAAGTTATAAAAAAACCATTTCGCATCAGAATATATTTATAATAAATATAAAGATGAAAAAAACATGTGGTGTATTAGAAGAGGATCATTCATATGGAATAAAAAAAGTTGCAACGCCTATTGGATTAATAGCGGGAGTAGTTCCAACAACAAATCCAACATCAACAGCAGCGTTTAAAATATTATTATCATTAAAAACAAGAAATGCAATAATATTATCGCCGCATCCAAGAGCTAAAAAAATCAACTATTGAAGTTGCAAAAATTGCACTAGAAGTGGCAAAAGCTTACGGAGCTCCTGATAATATAATTGGTTGGATAGATGAACCAAGTTTAGATTTATCAAGAGAAGTAATGCAAAATGCTGATTTAATATTAGCAACTGGAGGACCAGGAATGGTTAGATCTGCGTATTCTTCAGGAAGACCAGCGATAGGAGTTGGAGCAGGAAATACTCCTGTTGTAATTGATAGTTCTGCTGATATAAAAATGACAGTAAATTATGTTTTAATGTCTAAAACATTTGATAATGGAGTAATTTGTGCGACAGAACAAGCTGTAATAGTAGATGAAAGTATCTATGAAAAAGTAAGAAAAGAATTCTTGGAAAGAGGAGCTTACATCCTTAATGAGCAAGAAAAACAAAAAGTAAGAGAAATTTTATTTATAAATGGAAACTTAAATGCAGATGTAGTTGGTAAAAGCAGCAACAGTTATAGCAGAAATGGCAGGAATATCAGTACCTCCAACAGCTAGAGTATTAATAGGAGAAGTTGAATCTACAGGAAACGAAGAACCATTTGCACATGAAAAATTATCTCCAGTTCTTGCAATGTATAAAGGAAAAGATTATCAAGACTCATTGAAAAAAGCTGAAGAATTAGTAGAATTAGGTGGATTAGGGCATACTTCATCATTATATATCAATTTAGCGGAAAAAGAAAAAATTGATGAATTTGGAAGAAGAATGAAAACAGGAAGAACATTAATAAATATGCCAGCTTCATTAGGAGCTATTGGAGATGTATTTAACTTCAAATTAGAGCCGTCATTAACATTAGGATGCGGATCATGGGGAGGAAACTCAGTTTCTGAAAATGTAGGAGTAAAACATTTAATTAACATTAAAAACAATAGCAGAAAGAAGGGAAAAATATGTTATGGTTTAAAGTTCCTCAAAAAGTTTATTTTAAATATGGTTCATTACCAGTAGCTTTAGAAGAATTAAAAGGAGAATATAAAAAAGCGTTTATCGTAACAGATAGAACTTTAGCTGAATTAGGATTTACCTCACATGTTACGAAAGTGTTAGATCAAATTGGAATAGATTATAGAATATTCTCAGATGTTAAAGAAGATCCGCTTTTAAGTGCAACTCAAGCAGGAGCTAAAGCAATGTTAGAATATAACCCAGATGTTATAATAGCTTTAGGTGGAGGGTCTGCGATGGATGCTGCTAAAATTATGTGGGTATTATACGAACATCCAGAAACAAGATTTAAAGATTTAGCAATGAGATTTATGGATATAAGAAAAAGAATATTACCATTCCCTAAAATGGGTGTAAAAGCTAAGTTTGTTGCAGTTGCAACTTCAGCTGGAACAGGATCAGAAGTAACTCCATTCTCAATAATAACTGATGATGAAACAGGAGTAAAATATTCGTTGGCTGATTATGAATTAACACCACATATGGCAATAAATGACCCAGAATTAATGTTAACAATGCCTAGAGGATTAACAGTGGCATCAGGAATTGACGTGTTTACTCATGCGTTAGAATCATACGTTTCAATAATGGCAACAGAATACACAAAACCTTATTCATTAGAAGCAGCAAGACTAGTGTTTAAATACTTACCGGAATCAGTAAGAGATGGATCTAAAGCAATAAAAGCTAAAGAGAAAATGGCGAACGCTTCTTGTTTAGCAGGTATGGCTTTTGCAAATGCCTTTTTAGGAATTAATCACTCATTAGCACATAAATTAGGAGGAAAATTCCATATACCGCACGGAGTAGCAAATGCGTTATTGATGGAAGAAGTTGTAAGATATAACGCTACAGATGCACCTACAAAAATGGGAGTATTCCCACAATATAGATATCCAAATGCAGTACAAAGATATGCAGAAATGTCAGATCATTTAGGATTTGGAAAAGAAGCTAAAACAAATGAAGAAAAAGTAGAAAAATTAATAGAAGGAATTACAGCGATTAAAAAAGAAATAGGAATTCCTATAACAATTAAAGATTGGGGAGTATCAGAAGCAGAGTTCTTAGAAGCTGTAGATGAAATGTCAGTAAATGCGTTTGATGACCAATGTACTCCTGCAAATCCAAGATACCCACTAATTTCTGAATTAAAAAGAAATTTACTTAAAAAGCTTATTATGGAAAAGATTACAAAAAAATCTGAAATTAAAGAAGAAAGTAAAAAAATAAAAAGAAATAAGTGTGAATGAAATAAAATAACAATAAAACATGTACCAAAAAGTTGAGAGATTTAATGGTACATGTTTTGTTTATTAATAATTTTAGGGTATAATTATGATAAATATAAGTTTAGAAGGTTGATGAGAATGAATAAAAAAAGAAAAAAATAAATGAACTTCTAAAAAGAAGAATGGAATTTATGCAAAAAGGAGAAACAATTAATGAAGTAGGCGTATTAAAAGAAGTTGCTAGTTTAATAGTTGAAGTTTATGGTTTTGAAAGTGATGATAACATAAAAAAATATTAAATGAGCTAGGTGGAACTTTGAAATATGTTGGAGAATACGAAGAAGAGAAGCTCCTTGTTAAAAAGCGAGAGAAATTATATCTAAAAAGATATGGAGCAAATAATGTTTCTTATGCAACATGTACATTAAATCTTGCTGAAGTATATAGATTTATGAAAAAAATTTGATGAAACAGAAGCAATGTATTTGAGAGCAAAACAAATTTATGAAATGAATAATTTGTATAATGACTATTTATATGCAAGTTTGTGTAATAATTTAGGTCTTTTTTTATCAAGAGTTAGGAAAAATATGAAGAAGTCCTTTAAAATTGCATGAAATAAGTTTGAGAATATTGAAAAAAATAATCCAGAACAACAATTACAATACGCAACAACATTAAGTAATTTAGTAACACCGTATTTGAAAATGGGTCAAAAAAAGCAAAATCGTATGAAACTTTAGAACAATCATTAGAATTAATAGAAAAAAATTGTTGGAAAAGAGCATAATTTGTATTCAGCTCATTAAAATAATATGGCAATAAGTTATTTTTAATGATGGAGAATTGGAAAAAAAGCGTTAGATTTGTTTGAAAAGAGTGCAGAAATTTGTAAAAAAATCTTTTGGAGAAAAATAGTGATAATTATAAAAAAATTTATTATCAAATATTGAATATGTAAAAGATACGATAAAAAAAGCTAAAGAAGTTGTAACGGAAAAAAAGAAGATTTAAAAAGGAATGGAATTGTCAAAAAAAATATTATGAAGAAATTTACAAAACCTGTTTTGAAAAAAATGAATTTCCTGAATTGTATGAAAGAATAGCAGCAGGACTAGTAGGCGAAGGGTCAGAATGTTTAGGTTATGATGATGAATTTTCTCAAGATCATGATTTTTAGCCTTCGTGCTGTATTTGGTTAACAAAAGAGGATTATATAAAAATATGGAGATGTTCTAAAAAAAAGATTAGATGAATTACCAAAAACATATAAAGGTTATAAGGCGTTGAAAGTTAGTGAATGGGGTGAAGATAGGAGAGGTGTACTGAATATAGAAGATTGGTATTATAAATTTATAGGAAAAAGTGTCGCACCTCAAACGTTGATGGATTGGCGTGTTATTCCTGAAACAGCATTGGCAACAGCAACAAATGGAGAAATATTTGAAGATAATCTAGGATTTTTCACTGAAATTCGTCAAGAGTTGAAAAAAATATTATCCAGAAGATATACGGAAAAATAAAATTGCGACAAGATGTATGAAAATGGCACAAAGCGGACAATATAATTTTAGTCGTTGCATGAAAAGGAATGATGTAGTAGCAGGAAGATTAGCAGAAACAGAATTTATAAATGAATTAATTCATATAATTTTTTTATTAAATAAACAATATCTACTATTTTTATAAATGGGGACATAAAAAAACTTAAAGAATTACCAATTTTTAGGAGAAAAAAATATAAACTTATAAAAGATATAGTTGAGAGACCTATATATGATATAAATGGTAAAGAGTATTTGATTGAAGAAAGTTGTGTTTTGATTATACAAGAATTAAAAAAAACAAAAAAATTAATTTCGGAAAAAAATAACGAGTACATTTTTACAAGATGTAGGAATTGAAGTACAAAAAAAATATAAAAAGATGAACAATTAAAAAAATGGTCGCCTTGGCTAGATTAGGGGTAAAATATGAAAAAAAGAAGAAATTATAAATGAAATTTTTAGAACAAGAATGGAATTTTTTTACAAGAGCAAATAACGTTGGTGGACGAGCCTCTTGTCAAGATAATAAAACTGAGTTTGTTATAATGCGTAAAAAGTCAATGGGAAACATTACCACAAGATATTTTAGAAAGTTATTTAGATGATTTACGAGAAGCTAAAAAAATAAAAAAAGTAAATATTGTTGTTGAAAAAAATACGCAAGAATGATGGAATTTAGTTCACCTATAGAATATGAAGCAATAAAGCATCATTTACATGAAATATCACAAAAATAAAAAAAGAGATAGCTGATAAAATTGTAAAAAAATATTTGGATTGGGAACAGGAAGTTATAAATAAATATCCCAAAATTGCAGGAAGAGGACGTCCCTTATATTCAAAAATCAGATACACCTGAAATAACGTCAATAGAAACTTATTTAAGGGAGAGTTGTATTCTTATTCTGAAAAAAACTAATTTACTTTATTATAATTATATACAAAAAAATGTTTAGATGAGAAAAAAACTTGGCTCTTGAAAAATATACAAAAATATCGTTATAGAAAAAAAGGCTTTTGAGAGTTTAGAAGAGGCAGAAAATTCTTTGTAAAAAAACAAAAAAATATAAAAAAATCAAAAAAAGTAGTTGACAAAGAAAGAGAGATATGCTAGAATGCTATTTGTCTATTGGAAAAAGGTAGACGAGGACAATAAATAACAGAATAAAGAAAAGAAGAAAAAGCAAAACCAAGAAAGATGTGAAAGGGAAGATTAACAGATGTAATTTTTCTCGTCAATTAAGTAAGAAGACAAAAAAAGGTGAAAAAAATAGAGATTGAATGAAGAGTTTGATCCTGGCTCAGGATGAACGCTGACAGAATGCTTAACACATGCAAGTCTATGGTGAAGTAAGTGCTTGCACTGATGGAGCCATGGCGGACGGGTGAGTAACGCGTAAAGAACTTACCTTATGGACTGGGATAACAGTTGGAAACGACTGATAAGACTGGATATAATTATATATTTGCATGAATGTATAATGAAAAGAGATGCCATAAGAGAGCTTTTGCGTCCTATTAGCTAGTTGGTGAGGTAAAGGCTCACCAAGGCGATGATAGGTAGCCGGCCTGAGAGGGTGAACGGCCACAAGGGGACTGAGATACGTCCCTTACTCTTACGGGAGGCAGCAGTGGGGAATATTGGACAATGGAGGGAACTCTGATCCAGCAATTCTGTGTGCACGAAGAAGGTTTTCGGATTGTAAAGTGCTTTCAGTTGGGAAGAAGGAAGTGACGGTACCAACAGAAGAAGCGACGGCTAAATACGTGCCAGCAGCCGCGGTAATACGTATGTCGCGAGCGTTATCCGGAATTATTGGGCATAAAGGGCATCTAGGCGGTTATGCAAGTCAGGGTGAAAAACTTACGGCTCAACCGTGAGCTTTGCCTTTTGAAACTGTATGACTAGAGTACTGGAGAGGTGGGCGGAACTACACGAGTAGAGGTGAAATTCGTAGATATGTGTAGGAATGCCGATGATGAAGATAGCTCACTGGACAGAAACTGACGCTGAAGTGCGAAAGCTAGGGGAGCAAACAGGATTAGATACCCTGGTAGTCCTAGCTGTAAACGATGATCACTGGGTGTGGGCATGAAGAGTGTCTGTGCCGAAGCGAATGCGATAAGTGATCCGCCTGGGGAGTACGACCGCAAGGTTGAAACTCAAAAGGAATTGACGGGGACCCGCACAAGCGAGTGGAGCATGTGGTTTAATTCGACGCAACGCGAGGAACCTTACCAGATCTTGACATCCCTCAGAATCGATTAGAAGTAATTGAGTGCCTTCGGGAACTGAGAGACAGGTGGTGCATGGCTGTCGACAGCTCGTGTCGTGAGATGTTGGGTTAAGTCCCGCAACGAGCGCAACCCTTATCGTTAGTTACCATCATTAAGTTGGGGACTCTAGCGAGACTGCCTGCGAAGAGCAGGAGGAAGGTGGGGATGACGTCAAGTCATCATGCCCCTTATGATCTGGGCTACACACGTGCTACAATGGTTGGTACAATGAGGAGCGAGACGGAGACGTGGAGCAAATCTGTGAAAGCCAATCTTAGTTCGGATTGAAGTCTGCAACTCGACTTCATGAAGTTGGAATCGCTAGTAATCGCAAATCAGCAATGTTGCGGTGAATACGTTCTCGGGTCTTGTACACACCGCCCGTCACACCACGAGAGTTGTTTGCACCTGAAGTTATTGGTCTAACCGTAAGGAGGAAGATACCTAAGGTGTGAATAGTGATTGGGGTGAAGTCGTAACAAGGTATCCGTACCGGAAGGTGCGGATGGATCACCCTCTTTCTAAGGAGTAAGAAGATATTGGTTGTTTTTCTTCTATGTTATTTGTTAATAAAAATAGGACAATGAGAAATGAATAGTAGGTAAAAAAGTTACAATGAAATCAGGAGATAACTAAGAGTTAAACTGTAAGAAAAAGCTAATAAGGGCACACGGAGGATGCCTAGGCAACAAAAAGCCGAAGAAGGACGTGATAAGCTGCGAAAAGCTCTGTTGAGGTGCACATAACCGTAATAGGCAGAGATATCCGAATGGGGGAACCTATATACTAGAAGAGTATATGTGAGAAAGGTAAGCTCGAGAACTGAAACATCTAAGTATCGAGAGGAAAAGAAAGTAAAAACGATTCTCTAAGTAGCGGCGAGCGAACGGGGAAGAGCCTAAACCAAGTTAGTGTCAAGTTGGCGACGTTGCTAATTTGGGGTAGAGGGATATTAAGAGACGGATAGCCATGAAGTCTAAGTTAAAGTAATTGAAATAGAACATAGTTGGAAAGCTAGACCAAAGAAGGTGATAGTCCTGTAGGATGTAAGATTAATTTAATGAGTTAATAATCCCGAGTAGCATCGAACACGAGGAATTTGGTGTGAATCAGCGTGGACCATATCACGTAAGGCTAAATACTTTTGTTGACCGATAGAGGAAAGTACCGTGAGGGAAAGGTGAAAAGAACCCTGAGCAAGGGAGTGAAAAAGAATTTGAAACCGTGTGCTTACAAGCGGTAGGAGCCCGTAAGGGTGACTGCGTGGATTTTGGTTAATCATCCTGCGAGTTATGATTAGTGGCGAGGTTAAGAAAGCGGAGCCGAAGGGAAACCGAGTGTTAATAGCGCGAAGAGTCGCTAGTCATAGACGCGAAACCTAGTGATCTAGGCCTGTCCAGGTTGAAGCTGAGGTAAGACTTAGTGGATGAATCGAACTCACCGCCGTTGAAAAGTTGGGAGATGAGATAGGTTTAGGGGTGAAAAGCCAATCGAACTAGGAGATAGCTCGTTCTCTCCGAAATGCATTTAGGTGCAGCCTTAATAAAGAGATATGTGGGGGTAGAGCACTGTATGGCCTAGGGGGCGCATAGCTTACCGAAGTCAAGCAAACTACGAATACCATATATTAATGATTAGGAGTGAGTCTATGGATGACAAGATCCCATGGACGAGAGGGAAACAACCCAGACCACCAGCTACATCCCCAAATTATGTCTAAGTGGGAAAGGAGGTGGATATTCACAGACAACCAGGAGGTTGGCTTAGAAGCAGCCATACCTTAAAAAGAGTGCGTAATAGCTCACTGGTCGAGAGTATCTGCGCCGAAGATTTAACGGGGCTAAGGCATAAACCGAGCCTGTGGAAACATGCATAAGTATGTTTGGTAGGAGAGCGTTCTGTAAGCCGTAGAAGGTGAGTTGGAAGACGAACTGGAGGTATCAGAAGTGAGAATGCAGGAATGAGTAGCGAGAAGGAGGGTGAGAATCCCTCCGGCCGGAAGTCCAAGGTTTCAGGGGAAGGTTTGTCCGCCCTGGGGAGTCGGGACCTAAGCCGAGGCTAAGGAGCGTAGGCGAATGGAAAATAGGTTAATATTCCTATACCACTATAAATTGTTTGAGAGATGGAGTGACGCAGGAAGGTATGTAAGCTGGCTGACGGAATAGCCAGTCTAAGGAAGAAGCATGGTTACTAAGGCAAATCCGAGTAATTAAATGTGAGAACTGAAGGGTAAGTACTTAAGGGTATAAGTTACAGATCCTACACTGCCGAGAAAAACTTCTATTGAGAGATATAGTGCCCGTACTGAAAACCGACACAGGTGGACAGAGTGAGAAACTTAAGGCCGACAGGATAACTCTAGCTAAGGAACTCTGCAAAATAGCCCCGTAACTTCGGGAGAAGGGGTGCCTAATATACTTGAGTGGAGAGACACCACGAGGGGACATAGGCCGCAGTGAAGAGTCCCAAGCAACTGTTTACCAAAAACACAGGTCTATGCTAAGCTGAAAGGCGACGTATATGGGCTGACACCCTGCCCAGTGCCGGAAGGTTAAGAGGAGGATTGAGAGATTCGAATTGAGCCCTCGGTGAACGGCGGCCGTAACTATAATCAGTCCCTAAGGTAGCGAAATTCCTTGTCGGGTAAGTTCCGACCTGCACGAATGGTGAAATGATTTGGGAGCTGTCTTGGCTGGAGACCTGGTGAAGTTGTAATGTCGGTGAAGATACCGATTACCTGCAGTAGGGACGGAAAGACCCCGTGGAGCTTTTACTGTAGCTTGACATTGGGTTTTGGCAATATGTGTATAGGATAGTTGGGAGACTGAGAAGTTATTGCGTCAGTGGTAATGGAGTCGCTGTTGGAATACCAACCATATATTGTTGAAATTCTAATCATTAATTTGAAGTTAATGAGACAGTGTTAGGTGGGCAGTTTGACTGGGGCGGTCGCCTCCAAAAGAGTAACGGAGGCGTTCAAAGGTTCCCTCAGGTTGGATGGAAATCAACCGGAGAGTGCAAACGCAAAAGGGAGCTTGACTGCGAGACTGACGGGTCGAGCAGGTACGAAAGTAGGAGTTAGTGATCCGGCGGTTCCGAATGGAAGGGCCGTCGCTCAACGGATAAAAGCTACCCCGGGGATAACAGGCTGATACTTCCCAAGAGTCCATATCGACGGAAGTGTTTGGCACCTCGATGTCGGCTCGTCTCATCCTGGGGCTGGAGAAGGTCCCAAGGGTTGGGCTGTTCGCCCATTAAAGAGGCACGCGAGCTGGGTTCAGAACGTCGTGAGACAGTTCGGTCCCTATCCACTGCAGGCGTAAGAATATTGAAGAGAACTGTCCTTAGTACGAGAGGACCGGGATGGACAAACCTCTGATGTACCAGTTGTCACGCCAGTGGCATGGCTGGGTAGTCACGTTTGGAAGGGATAATCGCTGAAAGCATCTAAGTGAGAAGCCCCCTTTAAGATGAGTATTCTATTAAGTAACCATCGAGACTAGGTGGAGATAGGCTAGAGGTGTAAGTATAGAGATATATTTAGCTGACTAGTACTAATATTACGTAAGCTTTTTTAGATAACTTTTTTACTACTACTATTTATTTCTCATTGTCTTAACAATGAAAAAAATTATATTAAGTTTGGTGATAATAGCAACAGAGATACACCTGGAAACATTTCGAACCCAGTAGTTAAGTCTGTTTACGCCTAAGATACTTAGATTTACTTCTAGGGAAAAATCGGTAATGCCAAGCTTTTTTTATTTTGAAAGAATATTGAATAGTTATATTAGGAAAGATTATATTTGTGTACTGTATTCAAAAATCTTGTACAAATAATTTAAGCTGTTTTTTTTATGATTGATTTTTTTGTAAAATACAAAAAAATCAATTTTTTTATTTTTATGTTATAAAATTTAGATTTTTTTATTACAAATTTTGAACACTCTTTATTTTTTTGGATATAGTTTTTCTTTTTTTGATATACTTTAATTAGATAAAAAAATATATAATTTTTTTATTATAAATATAAAAGAAAAGTAGCATTAAAATAACTTAATCTAAAAAAAATATTAGGAGAATTATTTATGAATAAATTTATTATTTTTAGATAGAGATGGAGTAATAAATGTTGAAAAAGATTATTTATATAAGATAGAAGATTTTTGTATATGAAATTGGAGTTATTGAATCTTTTAAAAAAATATTACAAAGAAAAAGGATATAAATTTGTGATAATAACAAATCAAGCAGGAATAGCAAAAAGGGTATTACACTGAAGATGATTATAAAAAAATTAGAAAAAAATACATAATTGATGATTTGTTAAAAAAAGGAATCAAAAATAGAAGAAATTTATTATTGTCCTCATCATATAGAAGGAATAAAAGGGTATAATTTTTGAATGTAAGTGTAGAAAACCAAATTTAGGAAATTTTTTTAAGAGCAATAAAAGAAAATGATATTAATGTAAATGAAAGTTATATGATAGGAGATAGAGTTACAGATTTAATTCCAGCTAAAAAAATTAGGGATAAAGACAGTGTTAGTAGAAACAGGATATGGTAAAAATGTAAAATTATTATTAGAAAATGGATTGAATGATACTTTAATTGTGAAAAAAATATGTTAGAATTTGTTAATAAAATATAATATTAAATATAAAAAAAATAAAATTTTTAAAAACAAGATTTTTTTATTGAAAAAAATTATATCAAATGGTATAATTTTTAAACTAAGGTAGTATCTAAAAATGGAGAAATTATATTATGAAAACAAAAGTGTTTTTATGAAGTATTAGGATTAGAGAGTAAGAAAAAAATAAAAATAGAAAAAAATAGAGATAAATAGAGTTGTAATGAATTCAAAAAGAAATAAAGAATAAAGATTTATTTGTAGCAATAAGAGGAGGAAATAATTTTATAAATGAGGCATTAGAAAAAGGGGCTTATATCGTTTATGATAATAAAAAAATGTTATTATTGATAAGAAATTTAAAGATAATGTTTTTTTAGTAAATGACAGTATACTTTTTTTACAACAATTTGCAAAAGAAATGGCGTGAAGCATTAAATTTAAAAAAATAATTGGAATAACAGGAAGTAATGGAAAAACAACTGTAAAAGATATAATTTATCATTTATTAAGAAAAAAATATAAAGTAAAAAAACAGAAGGTAATTATAATAACCATATTGGATTACCATTTACAATGTTGAGAGCAGAAGAAAATGATGATTTTATGATTTTGGAAATGGGAATGAGTGGTTTTGGAGAAATAGAACTGTTGGGGAAATTGCTCATCCAGATGTGAGTATTATTACAAATATTGGAGAGTCGCACTTAGAATTTTTTTAAAAACGAAAGCAAATGTGTTTAGAGCGAAAAACAGAAATTTTACTGTATACAAAAAAAGGCATTAATTATAAATGGTGATGATGAATATTTGAAAGAAATCGAACATATTAAAAAAATAAATTTGAGGAAGAAGTAAAAAAATAGTAAAAAGTATTGGATATGAGAAAAAAATGAATTTATGGAAAATACTTTTGATTTTTTTATTACGATAATATTAAATTTGATGAAGTTGAAGAAACTTTGATTTAAAAATATTTTGGGCAAAAAAATGTTGTCAAAAATGTGGAAAGACATTACAAAAACAAATTTATTAGGAGAGCATAATATTTTTAAATGAAGTACTTGCAATAGCTGTTACGAAGCAATTTGGCATGGAAGATGCTTATATTGAAAAAGGAATTAAAAAAATATTGAACTTACAAATATGAGATTTCAAAAAAATAGAAATTGAAAAATAAGTTGTATATAAATGATGCGTACAATGCGGCTCCAGCTTCTATGAAAAAAAATCTTTAGAAACTTTTTTTCTGAAATATTTAATAATGTAGAAAAAAATAGCAGTTTTAGGAGATATGCTTGAACTAGGAGAAAAAGAGAAAGAATATCATGCAGAATTGTGGAAAAAAATATACAAAAAAAGCACAAATAGATAAAAATATATTTATTTGAGAGAGAATGAAAGTATTGTATGAAAAAAATTATTGGAAAAAAACAGGGAATTGTGGGTATAAAAAGAAAAAGAAGTGATTTATTTTGAAAAATAAACAAGATATAATTGATAAAATTAATGAGAATGATAATAAAAAAAGCAATATTAGTTAAGGCCTGAGAGGAATAAGATTAGAGGAAATTATAAAATAAATTAATTAATAATTTGATATGAAATTATTAAAAAAAGTGAGGAGTATTAGAAAATGTTATATTTATTACAACAATTATTTATAAATCGATGGGGAGTACTGAGGGTATTTAAATCAATATTGATTAGAGGATCAATAGCTTTTTGTGTTAGCGTTTTTTTATTTATGCTAATATTTGGGAAAGCCGTTTATTGCTTGGCTTAAAAAAAGAAAAAAAATATGGAGATACAGCAAGAGTAGAAGAATCAGAATCGCATTGGAGTAAATCAGGTACACCTACAATGGGAGGACTTTTTAATAATTGAGCCATATTATTTGCAATACTAATTGCAGGAAATTTTACAAATAAATTTATAATATTTTTTTAAGTGGGATAACGGTATTATTTACAACTATAGGATTTTTATGATGATTATTTAAAAATTGACAAAAGCATAAAAAGTGGATTGTCAGGAAAGAAAAAAATTGTGGGGACAATTAATTATAACAGCATTGACATTTTTGTTTTATTAATAAATATGGAATGATAAACTCGAAAATAGATTTTTTTCAATTGTTAATCCTATTATTAAAAATTCGTATTTATATATAACACCAGTATTGTTTTTTTCGTGTTTATGGCTTTCGTAATAATCGGATCATCAAATGCCGTAAATTTAACAGATGGACTTGATGGACTTGTGAGTGAATCTATAATTATTGTAAGTATAACATTATTGATAATAACATATTTAACAGGACATTATGAGTATGCTAAATATTTAAATTTATTTTTATGTGAGAGATTCAGCTGAAATAGCAGTATATTTAGCTTCTGTAATTGGAGCATTAACAGGATTTTTTTATGGTTTAATTTTTTATCCAGCTCAAGTATTTATGGGAGATACAGGGTCTTTAACATTAGGTGGAATTTTTAGGAATTATAGTAATATTTTTAAAACAAGAATTAATATTGCCAATAGCAGGATTTGTATTTATAATGGAGGCGTTGTCAGTAATGATACAAGTTTGGCATTTTAAAAACATTTGGAAAAAGAGTATTTAAAATGGCACCAATCCATCATCACTTTGAGATGTTAAATATTCCTGAAACAAAAAGTTACGATTAGATTTTTGGATATTGACAATAATGACTTGTTTATTATCATTTGTGTTATTAAAATTAAGATAGATAAAAAAAGAGGAAGAAAAATGGGAAAAGTTATAGTGTTTGGAGCTGGATTGAGTGGAATTGGAGCTAAACAATTACTTGAAAAATGGATTTGATGTTTATTTAGTTGATGATAAAATTGGAATTTCATCAAAAAGAAGGAATTAAAATTTTTAAATAATGAAGATATAGAATTTATAGTGAAAAAGTCCTGGAATTTCTTGGAAAGTAGAATTATTGGAAACAGCTCAAGAAAAAAAGGGATAAAAAGTAATTTCAGAAATTGATTTAGCTTATAAATATATGAACAAATCAATAAAGATAATTTCTATAACAGGAACAAATGGAAAAAAACGACAACAGCAACAAAAAAATATTTGAATTATTAGAATTTGCGGGGAAAAAAAGTAAAAATTAGCAGGGAATGCAGGTTTTTTTCTTTTGCAAAAATTAGTGGCAGATGAAGAAGATTTGGAATATGTTGTGTTAGAGCTTAGTAGCTATCAACTAGAAAAATAATCCACAAATACATTCAAATATAGCTGGAATTATAAATTTGACACCAGATCATTTAGCGAGATATAAAAATGTTGAAGAATATTATATAACTAAATTTAATATATTTGGAAAAACAAATAAAAAGATGATTTTTGCGTTAATAAATCTTGATGATAAAGAATTTTTTTGAATTGTATGAAAATAAAAAAAGTTAAAAGAGAAAATAAAAAGCAAAAAAATATATTTGAGTAAAGAGAAAAAAAGGAAATGTGTTTGTAGATAATGGAAGTATTTTTTTGTAATGAAAAAAATTTAGAAAAATACGATAGAAATAACAAAATGAAATTATTGAAAATATAGCTGAAAAAGATAATAGATGTAAAAGATTTAGCTTTTAAAAAGGAGTTCATAACTTAGAAAATATGTTATTTACCATTTCGGTTGGAAAAAAATATTAGAAATTGAAAATGAAAAAAAATTGTACAATTTTTTTAAAAACTACAAAAAGCGTTAGAACATAGACTTGAAAAACTTTTTATGTGAAAGATAATACGGTATTTATAAACGATTCAAAAAGGAACGAATGTGGAATCAACATTAAAAGCAATTGATTCTTTTGAAAATAAGATTATCTTAATATTAGGTGGCGATGATAAAAAAAGTTTCTAATAAAGAGTTAGTAAAAAAATTAAAGAAAAAGTATCTTTCGTTTATTTAATAGGAGTAAATGCTCAATTTTAATAAATGATATGGAAAAAAATTGGATATAAAAATTATAAGAATCTTGAAACTTTAGAAAATGTAATAAAGTATTTACAAGAGAAAGAGGATTTTACTGAAGATAAAACGATATTATTATCTCCAGCGACATCTAGTTGGTGTCAATTTAAAAATTTTTGAACATAGAGGAAATACATTTAAAAAAAATTAGTTTTAGGTATAATAAAATAAATAATATTAGGAGAGAATTAAATTGAAAAATGAAAAATGGTTAGGGACAATATTTTTTGATAACGGTATCAATATTAGTTGCAATAGGGATATCAACCTTAGCAAGTGTCAGTTATCCAATTGGACAAAAGAAATATGGATAAAGGTTATTATTACTTACTTTTACAATTAGTATGGGTTATTTTTAGGATTTATTTCATTTTTTTGTTACTTCAAAAATTGATTATAAAAAAATATAGAGGAAAAGGAACCGTTGTATTTTTTTCATTGGAATATTATTATTAGTAATGGTTTTTAATAACAGGAGTAAAAAGTAAAAAGGTGCTATAAGATGGATAAAGATATGATCAGTAAGTATTCAACCTTCGGAATTTGTTAAATTAAGTTTAATATTATTTTTTTATCAGGATTGATTGCAAAATTATAAAAAAAGAAACAAACAGAAAAAAATATAAGAAAAAAATGGTAAGTACAGCTTCTATATTAACTTTGTTTTTATGTAATATTAATAATATTAGAAAAAAATCATTTAGTAGTACATTACAAATAATAATAATATTTTTTTAACGATTTTTATTTGTAATAGGTGTTAGTTGGAAATATATTGCTGTAATATTAGGTTTTTTTATCAACAGCAGGGATTATATTTGTATTAAAAAGAACCTTATAGATTACAAAAGAATTTTTTTACTTTTTGTTGGAAAAAGGATCAAAAGATGATGAATTTCAAATAAATCAAGCTCTTATAGCAATAGGAAGTGGAGAAGTTTTTTTGGAAAATCATATGGAAGAGGGCTCAAAAAAATATTTTTTTATACCGGAAATACATACAGATTATATTTTTTTCAGGATATGCTGAAGAGTATGGATTTATAGGGACAATATTTTTTTAATTTTACTTTATTTAGTATTATTAGGTGTGATTTTTTTAAAGCAATATTAAAAAAATAAAAAGACATATATGGTAAAATGATATTAATTGGAATTTTTTTACAATGTTGGCTACACAAATATTAGGTCATATTTATATAAATTTAAGATTAATTCCATCAACAGGGATAACACTACCATTGTTAAGTTATGGAGGAAGTACCACTTTGGTTGTTATGGCTTCATTAGGAATAGTATATAATATAATAAAATCAATATATAAAGAAGAAGAGATAAACAGATAGGATGGAGATAGGTATGAAAAAAATAATATTTACGACAGGTGGAACGGGTGGACATATATATCCTGCTTTGTCAATTGCTAAAAAAATAAGAGAAAAAAATGATAATACAGAAATATTATTTATAGGAACAGAACATAGAATGGAAAAAGATTTAGTTCCAGTTGAGGGATTTAGATTTGTAGGATTAGATGTAATACCGTTAAAAAAACACCGATTTCAGTTGTTAAAAATGTTATTTGCAATAAATAAAGCTATAAAAATATTGAAAGAAGAAAAACCAACAGAGGTGATTGGATTTGGAAATTATATAACTTTACCAGTATTGATTGCGGCAATAATTTTAAGAATTCCTTATTATTTACAAGAACAAAATTGTACAATGGGAATGGCAAATAAATATTTTTTTATAAAAAAAGCTAAAAAAAGTATTTATTACATTTGAAAATACACTAAATTCCGTAAATGAAAAAAATATAAAAAAATAAATTTGTTGTGACTGGGAATCCGTTAAGAAAAAGAATTTTTTTACGAAAGAAAAAAAGAAATGAAAGAGATTTATTAGGAATAAAAAGAAGATGAAAAAAAGTGATAATGATAATAGGGGGAAGTTTAGAGCAAAAAAATATAAATGAGGTATTAATAAAAAAATGGAATGAAATAACAAAAAGATGAAAAAAATTAAAGTTTTTTTGGGCAACAGGTAAAAAAATAATTATACAGATACGATAGCAAAAAAATAAGAAAAAAAGGAAATAATGTGATAGAGCCTTATTTTTGATAATGCAGCAGATATAATGTCTGCATCAGATATTGTGATTTGTCGTGCTGGAGCATCAACAATTTCTGAGTTAATACAATTAGAAAAAAACCAGCAATTTTAATTCCATACGATTATGTAGGGCAAAAAAAGAAAATGCAGATGTTTTTAGAATATGTAAATGCGGCTAAAATATATTCAAATGAAGAAGTTGAAGAAGCAATAAATGAAGCATTAACTTTATTAAATCAAAAAGATATGTTAGAATTTATGAAAAAAATAATATAAGAGGTTTAAATAAAGGTAATGCAAGTGATATTATTATTAAAGAAATGCAAATATAAAAAGTCAAAAAAATTCAAAAAAATAATTTGAATTTTTCTAAATGTGGTAAAATAAAAATGATGAGTATATAAATTTTGAAAAAAAGATAGAAAATGAGGTTATAAATATGGGAACAAATATGCTAGAAAAATGTAAAGAATGTTTATTTTAGCGGAATAAACGGAATTGGGATGAGTGGACTTGCTAAAAATTTTTGGTTAAAGAAGGATATAATGTAGCAGGATCCGATATAGAAAGAAAACCTATCACAGCAGATATGGAAGCGATGGGAATAAAAGTTTATATAGGTCAAGTAGAAGAAAATGTTAAAGATAAAGGGATTGATTTATTTGTTTATTCAACAGCAATAAAAAAATCTAATCCGGAGTATAGATATGTTTTTAGAAAAATAATATAAAGATGATTAGAAGAGGACAGCTTTTTAGCAGAAATAATGAATGATTATGAAGGAATTGCAGTGGCGGGAACTCACGGGAAAAACTACAACAAGTTCAATGATGAGTGTTGCATTTTTAGAAAAAGATCCTTTTTATAGTTGTAGGAGGAATAATTCCTGAAATCCAAAAGTAATAGTAAAGTTGGAAATTCTGATTATTTTATTGCAGAAGTCTGATGAAAGTGATAATTCATTTTTGTATATAAAACCTAAATATTCAGTAGTTACAAATGTAGAACCAGATCATTTGGAACATCATGGGAGTTATGAAAATATAAAAAAATCATTTGAACAATTTATAGATAGTACAGAAAAAAATTAGCTATATTATGTAAAGATTGTGCAGAAATAAGTACATTAAATATAAAAAAATAAAAAAAGTGGTTTGGTATAGTATTGAGAAAGAAAATGTACATATTTTTTTGCAACAAATATAACTAGTGAAAGAAGGATGCACAACTTATGATATTATAAAAAAATGGTAAGAATTTAGGGACATTTACATTATCAATTCCTGGATTGCATAATGTTTCAAATTCATTGCCGGTGATTTATTTAGCAGATGAGGCAGGATGTAACCTAGAAATAGTTAAAGAAAAATTGGAAAATTTTAAAGGTGCAAATAGAAGATATCAAGTAATCTACGATAAAGAAATTAGAATAATAGATGACTATGCACATCATCCAACAGAAATTAAAGTCACAATTGAAGCAGCAAAAGAAACAGAAAAAGGAGAGGTTGTTGTAATTTTTCAACCACATAGATTTAGTAGAACAAAAATTCTTCTTTGATGATTTTTTTCAGAAGCATTAAGTAATGTAGATGAGTTAATTTTAATGCCAATTTATGGAGCTGGAGAAGAGAATACCTACGATGTATCTTCAGAAAAATTAGCTAAAGAGATTTCGAAAACTGGAAAAACTGTACAAGTGTGCAATAATGATGAAATAGAAAAAATTGTAAAAAGTAATGATAAAACAGGAAAAAAACTTATATATTTATGGGTGCAGGAAGTGTATCAAAACTTGCACATGAAATAAAAAGAAAAATTGAAATAGAGTTGAAAAAAATAGGAGAAAAAAATGAAAATATTTGAAAATATAGAGATGAAAAAAATTATTCTAATATGAAAATAGGAGGGATTGCGAAAAGAATTAATTTTTTTATTGAAAAAAAGAGGAATTAAAAGAAATAATAGATACAAGAGAAAAATATTTTTTAATAGGAAATGGGACAAATACTTTGATAGATGATGAATATTTAGATATTAGTTTTGTTTCATTAAAAGAATTAAAAAAATATAACAGTTGAAGAAAAAAACGAATGAATATGATTTAGTTAGAGTGGAATCAGGATTAGATTTAGACGATTTAATAAAAATATATGGAAGAAAAAAAGACTATTCAGGATTGGAAAAATATAGCGGGAATTCCGGGTTCAGTTGGAGGACTTGTTAATATGAATGAGTGGTGCTTATGGAACTGAGATTTTTGATTGTATAGAAGAAGTAGAAGTGTAAAAACAGACGGAGAAATAGTAACTTACAAAAAAATCAGATTTAATTTTTTAAATATAGAACAACTGAAATTAAGCAAAATAAATGGATTGTAATTTCAACATTGTTCAAATTTGGAAAAAGGATTTGATAAAGAATGTGCAATGGATAAATATGCACAAAGAAAAAGTAAAAACATCCTTTAGATTTACCTAATTTAGGAAGTACATTTAAAAAAATCCAGAAGGAACATTTGCTGCACAATTAATTTCAGATGCAGATCTTAAAGGGTATAGAATTGGAGATATAATGGTTTCACCAAAACATCCTAATTTTTTTAACAAATATGGGAAATGCAAAATTTGAAGATGTTCTAGCTTTTAATAGAGCATATAAAAAAAGTTGTAAAAGAAAAAAATTTGATGTTCAATTAGATACAGAAATTATAATTTTAAGAGGTAAAAAAATAAAAAAATTATAAAAAAATCTTTGAAAAAAACTAAAGATAATATTGAATAAAAACAAAAAAAGTGTATAATAAAGCGGAGAAAGTTTATGCAAAAAAACTTATGGGAACTATATTCGTCCTATTAATGATAACAGGAACATTATGGGCATTAGAGAAATTTATAAGGACAGATTATTTTTAAAATAAAAAAAATTGAAATAACTGGTAATAATGTTTCTTTAAAATTAGATATAATAGATAAAATTAATAATTTAAAAAGAACAAAATATTGCTTTTTATCAATTTTTTTCTGAAATAGAAAAAGATGTTAAAAAAATGATATAAGAATAGAAAAAGTTGAAATAAAAAAAGAATTATCCAAGTAAAATATTTGTTAATATAGAAGAACGAAAAGCCTTATGTTTATGTAAAAAAAGGAAATCAAATATTTTTTTGGCAGATAAAGAATTGAATTTATTTAGGGTTAATGTCTGAAACTCTTGGAGAAAATATACCTATAGTTACATATAATGATGATAATACTCAAAAAGACTTGAAAAATAATTTTTGTCAAAAAAATTGAAAGTAAAGAGCTATATGATGTAATATCAGAAATAAAAAAAGTAGATAATGAATATAGATTGGTATTATTAAATGGAATTATAGTAGTGACAGACACATCTGTTGATACTGAAAGATATAATGAAGTAATGAAATTATATGAAAAAAATTAAAAACAGACAGATAATAAATAATATAGATATAAGATTTAAAGATATAACGGTAAGATAGAAGTTGGAGGAGAAAAATGGATTATAACAACAATGGAAGTAATATGGCAAAGTTAAAAGTAGTAGGTGTTGGTGGAGCTGGTGGAAATGCTATCAATGATATGATGTCGGAAGGCGATATAACTGATGTTGAATTTATTGCAATAAATACAGACAAACAAGATTTGGATAGATCATATACAGAAACAAGAGTAATGTTAGGAAAAGGAACAGGAGCAGGGGCAGATCCGGAAAAAGGAAAAATTGCGGCTAAAGAATCTGAAGAAAGAATAAAAGAGGTTTTACAAGGAACAGATATGCTATTTATAACAGCTGGAATGGGTGGAGGAACTGGTACTGGAGCTGCACCAGTAGTAGCTGAAATAGCTAGAGAAATGGGGATTTTAACAGTTGCTGTTGTTACAAAACCGTTTGATTTTGAAGGGCCTTTGAAAAAAAATAATGCAGAAATAGGTATTGAAAATTTAAAAAAACATGTAGATACTTTGATAACAATACCAAATGACAGATTATTTGATTTACCTAATATTAGTATAACATTAATGAATGCATTTAAAGAAGCGAATGGAGTTTTAAGAGTTGGAATAAAAGGTATTTCAGATTTAATTACAAAACAAGGATTTGTAAACTTAGATTTTGCTGACGTAAAAGCAGTTATGCAAGATTCAGGAATTGCAATGTTAGGATTTGGAGAAGCAAGTGGAGATAATAGAGCTAAAACGGCGACAGAATTAGCATTGAACAGTCCTTTATTAGAAAAAAATCAATAGAAGGGGCAAGAAAAATATTATTAAATATAACTGCTGGGAAAAAAATGTAGGATTGCATGAAATAAGAGAAGTTTCTGAAATTGTATCTAAAAAAAGCAGAAAATATTAATGCAAGTTTAATTTGGGGAATTATTATTGATCCAGAAATACAAGATACGATAAAAGTTTCGTTAATAGCAACAGATTTTTGAAGAAAGAGATTATGAAGATAGTACAAATAATAATTCAAATAATGAAGATGGTAAATTGATTTCTAATTCAAAAAAAATAATGGGCATACAGGTGGCTTTTATTGTTCCATCATTTTTTTCCAAATGATTAATTAAAATAATAATCAAGTATTTAAAAAAATACTTGATTTATTAATTAAAATTTGATAAAATAAAAAAAGCCTGCTCTATTTTTAGATGAATAGGGCTATGAAAAGCCAGAGGAAAGGAGATAGAAAATGAAAAAAATTACGAAATTATGTTTATTCTTTCAACTCAGTTAACTGAAGAAGAAAAAAAGCAAATGTGGAATTAGTAGGAAGCAACTTTTAACTAAAAGCAGGAGCAACTGAAGTTAAAACTGAAATTTGGGGAGATAGAAAAATTAGCTTATCCAATTCAAAAGAAAGAAAATGGATACTATGTATTAACAACATTCCAAATTGAAGGAACTCAATTAGTAGAAATTGAAACAAAATTAAATATTACTGAAACAATTTTTAAAATATATGATTGTTAAAAAAATGATTAATAAAATGATAAGGGAATTTTTGAGGATTTAAAAAAATAAAATTTAAAAATATAGGGGGAATTATTATGAATCAAGTAACATTGCTAGGAAGATTAACTAGAGATCCGGAGTTAAAATACACACCAAGTGGGAAAGCATTCTGTAGATTTAGTATAGCAATAAATAGAGAATTTAATCGGGAAGAGACAGATTTTTATTAACTGTGTTGCGTGGGATAAAAAGAGCTGAAACAATAGCAGAATATTTGAGAAAAGGTAGAAGAATATTGGTTCAAGGAAGAATACAAACAGGAAGTTATGATAAGGATGGTCAAAAAAAGTTTACACTACTGATATTATAGTAGATAAGTTTGAGTTTATAGATTCAGCTAATAGTAATAATAACGGACAATCTAATTCTTCAAATTTTTGGAGCACCGGCACAAACAGTTGATAATTCTTATGTAAATGATGATAATGATATGGAAGATGAAGATTTTTCCATTTTAAAAAAATAAACTAGGAGGTGCGAGATAAAATGAAACCGTCTAACGATTTTTAAAAGAAGAAAAAAAGAAGACCAAAAGTTAAATTTAAAGTAGAAGATATTAACTATAAAAAAATGTGGATTTATTAAAAAAACTTTATGAATGATAAAGGAAAAAAATCTCCAGCAAGAGTAACTGGATTAGATGCTAAAATCCAAAGAAAAAAATAGCTAAAGCTATTAAAAGATCAAGACAAATAGCTTTAATGCCTTATACTAAAAATAGAAAAAAATAAGAATTAGTTTATATGGCTATCTCAAATGTATGAGGTAGCTTTTATTTTTTTATATAAAGGTGAAAATATGAAAAATAAATAATAAAATAAAAAAATAATTTTATTAATAATATTAATATTTATAAATATCTTATCTTGTGATTTGAAAAAAAGAAAAAAATGATAAAGATACTTTTGAAAAAAAGAATATAATAATCAAGACATTTTTTTAAAGATTTACCACTTGAAAAAAAGTGAGAGAAAGATTTGATATAATGTCTAAAAAAAGAATAAAAATTAAATTAAAAAGATTTGAAAGATTAAATTATGATGGGAAAAGTTTTTTTATTACAGTGAAGTCGTTAATAATGAAAGAACAAGTTATACGATAGAATATATTGGAATAGATGTAAGAGGATTATTTTTTTAAAAGTAAATTCAATAAATGCTGAAAAATTTATTTGTGATTCAAAAATTTTTATAATTAATTTAATTGAAGTATCAGATGCAAAAAAATAAAAAAAGCAGAAGCTGAATGCAATTTATGAAGAATTGCTTGAAAAAAATGCAGCAAGGCGAACTTTTTAGTAAAAACAGATTATAAAAAAATGGAATAATTTATGGGTTACAAATAGATAGTCAAAAAGGAGAATTAATCTTCTTTGCTCAGTAGAGTTTTTAAAGAAAGAGGGAATAAATGAATTTAGAAAAAAAGAGCACAAATACACTTTTATAATTTCGATGTTAATATTTGGAACTATTGGACTTTTTTGTTAAATTTATACCGTTATCAGCTGGAATAATTGCATCAAGTAGAGGTATTTTAGGAGGGCTATTTATTTGTATTTTTGCTTTTTAACAAAAAAAGATAAAAATTTCAATAATTTCAATAAAAGAAAATTTTAAGATGTTGTTGTTGTCGGATTTTTTTAATTTCTTCAAACTGGATATTTTTTTATTTGAAGGTTTTTAAATATTCAACAGTTTCAGTAGTTACAGTGTTATATTACTTGTGTCCAATATTTTTTTATTAATATGGTCAGCAGTATTTTTTTAAAGAAAAAGTATCGATAAAAACAAGTGATTTGTATAGTTATAGCTTTAATTGGTGTTGTATTAATTTCTGGATTATTAAATGGAGATGGAAAAAGTTTAAATCAAATAAAAAGGAATTGTATATGGTATTTTTAGCTGGAGTTTTTTTATTCGTTAGTAATTTTATGTAATAAAAAAATTAAAAAAATGTTAAACAACCAGAATCAACAATGATTCAAATATTTATAGCAGGATTGTTCGTATTACCACACGTTTTGTTTACGACTAAAGTTATAAATGTTTCAATGAATATGTATAGTATTTTTTTATGCTATTAATTGTTGTGATAATACATACTGGAATAGCGTATATTATGTACTTTGATGCAGTTTCTAAATTAAAAAAACAGGAACAGTTGCAATTTTGAGTTATTTGGATCCAGTGTTTGCATTAATGATGGCAGTATTATTTTTTTGAAAGAGAAAATGGGAATTATTGAAATAATAGGAGCATTATTAATATTAAGTTCAGCTTATATTAGTGAAAAAAATTAAAATTGAAAAGTTTTTTTGTCTAAAAAAAGATAAAAAAAGCTTTTTTTGATTAAAAAAATATAGTTTTGTATAGCAGTATTTAATATGATAAAATATAAATATCAAAAAAATAGGTAGGTGATAAAGTGAGCTTAGTTCAATTTAATAAAGTGTATAAGCAGTTTGCGGGAGAATATATACTAAAAAGATATAAATTTTTACAATAGAAGATAAAAAAATAAAATAGGTTTGGTTGGATTGAATGGTGTTGGAAAATCAACAATAATTAGGATGATTTTTAGATAAAGAAAGAATTGATGGAAATGAAAATAATGTAAACGAAATTGGAGATATTATAAAAAAATCCATCAATGAAAAATAGGCTATTTATCTCAAGAACATAAATTTTCAGATGAAAAAAATACAGTTTATGAAGAAATGTTGACGGTATTTGAAGAAGAAAGAAAAATATATAATGAATTACAAAAAGTAAATATGTTATTAGGAAGTGCCCTGTGGGGCAGAATTAAATGAATTAATAAAAAAATCAGCAGAATTATCATCACTTTATGAAGCAAAAAAATGGATATGAAATAGAATATAAAATAAAACAAATATTGACAGGACTTGAGCTTACAGAAGAATATTATAATTTATTCATAAAAAGATTTGAGTGGTGGAGAAAAAAACGAGAGTTTCACTTGCTAAATTGCTTTTACAAGAACCGGATTTGTTAATATTGGATGAACCTACAAACCATTTAGATTTAGTGTCAATAGAGTGGTTGGAGGAATATTTAAAAAAATATAATAAAAGCATTTTTACTTGTTTCACACGATAGAGTATTTTTTAGATAATGTGTGTAGTAGAATTTTTTTGAAATAGAAAAATAAAAAAATTGTATAAATATGATGGAAATTTTTTTCTTCGTTTATTATTCAAAAAGAGATGATTTTAAAAGGAGAAATTAAACGATATGAAAAAGAGCAAGAAAAAAATAAAAAAATGGAAGAATATATTGATAGATTTAGAGCTGGAATAAAAAGCAAAACAAGCTAAAGGTCGTCAAAAAAATATTGGATAGAATTGAGAGAATGGATGATCCAGTGTTTAATCCTCAAAGAATGAAATTAAAATTTAAAGTAACAAGTGCAACTGGAGATAACGTTTTAAAAAGTTAAAAGGCGTTGAGAAAGAATTTGATGGGAAAAAAAGTTTTTAAATAACATAAATTTTGAATTATTCCGTGGAGAAAGAGTAGGGATAATAGGTAAAAATGGAATTGGAAAAATCAACTTTATTAAAAAAATAATTGTAGATAAAATAAAAAGCAGATAAAGGAGAAATTGAATTTGGTTCGAGAGTGAAAGTGGGATATTATGACCAAAACCATTATGATTTAACTCCAGAAAATAATATTTTGCAGGAGATTAATAATTCTTTAAATGTTACGGAAGAATATTTAAGAAGTTTAGCGGGAGGATTTTTTTATTCTCAGGCGAAGATGTATTGAAAAATAGACAAGCTAAGTGGTGGAGAAAAAAAGTAAGAGTATCATTTTTGAAACTTTATATGGAGAAAGCGAACTTTTTAATATTGGACGAGCCAACGAACCATTTAGATATTTATTCAATAGAAGTTTTTAGAAGATGCACTTGAAAAACTTTGAAGGAACAATGCTTGTAGTTTCTCATAATAGACATTTTTTTAGATAGTATTTGTAACACAATTTATTATTTGGATGAAAATGGATTAACTAAGTTTAAAGGAAATTATGAAGATTATAAAGAAAATCTTAAAAATTCAAAAAAATAAGATTCAAACAATTTCAGTTGAAATGAAATCAGAGCAAAAAAATTATCTTACCAAGAGCAGAAAGAACTTTCTAAAAAAATATCTAAATTAAAAAAAGAGATATAGTAAAATTGGAAGAACGATTAGAGAAAAATAACGATAGAAAGAGAAAATTTGAATGTTGAGTATGAAAAAGCTGGACGAGATAATGATTTAGAAAAAAACTTATGAAGATTCAAGAACAGTTTGATAAATTTGATGAAGAAGAAATGCAAATTATGGAAGATTGGGACGCTAAAAGTGAAGAATTGAATGAAATAGAAAGAGAGAAAATAGAATAAAGAAAATATAAAAAAAGCTAGAAAAAAATCTCAACGAGAGAGTATTCTAGCTTTTTTTATCTTAAAGATAAATTGTTATTAAAAAAATCCAGAAATTATAGAAACAATCCATAAAGTTATTCCAAATAAAAAGATTTTTTTCCTGATAATTTTTTTAATGTATTCATATTTAACGCAGTTCCTATTAGATAAAGCGATAATGAAAGTAACATTTTTACCAATTAATGTAAGAAATTTGTATAAAGCAGGTAAATGTAATGTACTACTTATAATTGTTGCACCAATAAAGTAAAAGAATAAATGTTGGAAATGTTATTTTATTTTTTTCACTTTTTTGTAAAAAAATGCAAAGTCCAATAACCATAGGAATTATCCATAAAAGTACGAGTAAGTTTCATAATAGTCGCAATTTTTTTAATGCTTTATTACTATGTGTTGCTGCAGCTGAAATAACAGAACTTGTATCGTGAATACTTAAAGCTGACCAGATTCCAGCTTGTGTTGCGTTAAGATTTAAGTATTTAATAAGAAATGAAAATAGAAATAATGCTAAAGTGTTAAGAATAAATACAACCCCTGTTGAAACAGCAATCTCTTCATCATTTGCATCAATAACAGGTGCAGTTGCAGCAATAGCACTTCCTCCACAAATTCCAGTTCCAAATATTATAAGTTGTGAGGATTTGTTTTTTAACTTGAATAAGTTTGCTAGTAAAAATCCGGCTAAAACGATAATTGATAAACTAATGGCAGTTTGTAATAAGCCTTTACTTCCAATTGAAATTACGCTTGAAATGTTTAAGCCAAAACCGAATAGAATAACGGCAAGATTTAATGTTTTTTTTCTAATATTATTTGTATTTTTGGGAACAGAAATTAAAGATAAACTAATTAAGAAAATTCCTAATATCAATGAAATTCCGGAAGCTAAACTTTTTGTTACTGAAAAAAGTGGGAGCAATAAAGCGATAATACAGCCTGTATAAAAAAATTAAATTTTTTTCATATAATCATCTCCGTTTTTAAAAATATATAAATAATATAGCAAGAAATGAGATAATCTGTCAAAAAAATATTTGTTTTTTTATAATTAAAAAAATGGTATACTAATGGTGAATTGTTTATTATAAAAAAATAAAGAGGAGTGAAGATTTATGAAAAAAAATATTAATTATGTTGTCGTTGTTAGCGTCAGTACAATTATTTTTCAGCAAATTATGAAGTGATACAAAAGTAATTTAACACAACAAGAAATAAACAAAAAAACAATGTACAAATAGAAAAAAAGCTGCACAGAGAGATTATGGGAGAGCTTTTAACGGAAATTTCAAAAAAAGCCATGAAAGGGGGAATAGATTATATATCTGAAATGGTGTTGTCTACGTTAGAAATTGAAAAATGAGGACTTGGAGAGAGAGATTGACTTAGAAATAAAAAAAGTGTTCAATAAAAATTTTTGATTTGTTAGAAAGTAAAAAGAGTTTGAGATTATTAAGATAAGATATATTGCTAGTAATGTAGTAGAAGTAATAGTAAAATTAAAAAGAACCAGACACTTATAAAATATTCTCGTCTAGTTCTTTTTTTGAAAATTCCATAATAGAAAAAAATAAGTATGTTGGAAGAAAAAAATTTATCGGAAGAAGATACGAGAAAAAGAATTTGTTAAAAATATTATTTAATAATAAAAAAAGCAATTAAAAAGATGTTACAGAAGTTGAAGTTTCTAAGAAAATGATAGAATTAATGATGAATGAGCTTACAGCTAATGTAGAAAAAAATTGTTAAAAGAAAAAAAGAAAATATTTATGAATATGAAGATAGTTTTTTTATTTAGAAAAAAATGGAGATAAATGGGAAATACCGGAACTTGAAGAGAAAAATAAAAAAAGGGTGCAAGAGACTTATTTTTTTAAAAAAATAAAAAGTTAAAAATTAATGATATATTATTTTTATCTTAAAAAAAATATGATATATAATAATATAAGTTTTTGGATTATTAAAAAAATGAAAATGTTATGAGATAATAGATATGTGACAAAAAAAGAAAGGTTTCTGATATAATAAAGTTACGACACTAATTAAAAATGATATACTAATGGTGAATTGTTTATTATAAAAAAATAAAGAGGAGTAAAGATTTATGAAAAAAATATTAATTATGTTGTCATTGTTAGCGTCAGTACAATTATTTTTCTGCAAATTATGAAGTAGTTGTACAAAAGTAATTTAACGCAACAAGAAATAAAACAAAAAAACAATGTACAAATAGAAAAAAAGTTGTACAGAGAGATTATGGGAGAGTTTTAACGGAAATTTTATCAAAAACTGCGAAGAAGGAAATAATACCTTTAATTAGAACGATGTCTTTGATAGAAGAAGTAGAAAATGAAGACATAAAGGCAATGATGTTGAAAGGGTATGATGGAATTATTAGTTTAGTGTCAAGTAAAAATAGAATTTAAAAATTTTTAAAAAAATAAGATATGCAGCGAGAAATGTAGTAGAAGTAACAGTGAAAAATAAAAAGAACCAGATACATTGAACATATTGGCAAAAGGCAGAGGACTTTGATTTGGGATTATTTATATTGGAGAAAATAGCAATGTCAGTACAAAAAAATCATTAGAAGAAGAGTTGAACAAAGAAATTGTTAAAATATTATTTGATAATAAAAAAACAATTAAAAAGATATTACAGAAGTTGAAATTTATAAGAAAAATGATAGAATTAATAATGAATAAGCTTACAGTTAATGTAAAAAAAATTGTTAAAAAGAAGAAGAAAATTATGATGAAGATGAAATTAGTCTTTACTTAGAAAAAAATGGAGATAGATGGGAAATACCGCGACTTGAAGAGAAAATAAAAAAAGGTTGCAAGAGAATAATTTTTGGAAATAAAAAAAGTTAAAAAAATCAATAATATATTTTTTTATCTTAAAAAAACACAATGTATATATAATATAAGTTTTTGGATTATTAAAAAAATGAAAATATTATGAGATAATAGATATGTGACAAAAAAAGAAAGGTTTCTGATATAATAAAGTTACGACACTAATTACAAAGGAGAAACCTTTCTATGAAAAAAACATAACAGAAAAAAAGCTAAATTCTGCAAAATGAGTAGTTGAATATGCGATAAAAAGAGAATAATAATGCTAAAGCAGCAAGAAGATAGGAAACAACAAGACAACAAGTAAAACGTTGGAGAGATAAGTATGATAGAATAGTTAAGTCGTTAGTATATAAAAGTAAACGACCAAAAAAATCACCTAAATTAACATACAGGGCAAGAAATAAGATAATTTGTCAAAAAAATATTTGTTTTTTTATAATTAAAAAAATGGTATACTAATGGTAAATTGTTTATTGTAAAAAAATAAAAAAAGGAGTGAGGATTTATGAAAAAAACATTAATTATGTTGTCGTTGTTAGCATCAGTACAATTATTTTTCTGCAAATTATAAAGTAGTTGTACAAAAATAATTTAACACAACAAGAAATAAACAAAAAAATAATGTGCAAATAGAAAAAAAGTTGCACAGAGAGATTATGGGAGAGTTTTAACAGAAAGTTCAAAAAAATCCACGAAAGTGATAATAGATAGTATATCTAAAGCGGCGTTGTCTATGTTAGAAAGTGCAAATGAGGACTCGAAGAAAGTAATTGACTTAGAAATAAGAAAAAGGGTTCAATAAAAATTTTTTTGATTTAATAGAAAGTAAAAAGAGGGTTTGAGATTATTAAAATAAGATATGCTGCTAATAATGTAGTAGAAGTAACAGTAAAATTAAAAAGAACCAAATATTATTAAAATATTCTCGTCTAGTTCTCTTTTTGAAAAATTCTATAATAGAAAAAAATAAGTATGTTGGAACAAAAAAATTTATCGGAAGAAGATACGAGAAAAGAAATTGTTAAAAATATTATTTAATAATAAAAAAAGCAATTAAAAAGATGTTACAGAAGTTGAATTTTTCTAAGAAAAATGATAGAATTAATGATAAAATGACTTTACAGTTAATGTAGAAAAAAATTGTTAAAAAGAAGAAGAAAAATATTTATGAATATGAAGATAGTTTTTTTATTTAGAAAAAAATGGAGATAAATGGGAAATACCCGAACTTGAAGAGAAAATAAAAAAAGGGTGCAAGAGATTAATTTTTAGAAATAAAAAAAGTTAAAAATCAATAATATATTTTTTTATCTTAAAAAAACACAATGTATATATAATATAAGTTTTGGATTATAAAAAAATGAAAATGTTATGAGATAATAGATATATATAACAAAAAGGTTTTTTTGATATAATAAAGTTACGACACTAATTACAAAGGAGAAACCTTTCTATGAAAGGTATAACAGAAAAAAAGCTAAATTTTTGCAAACGAGTAGTTGAATATGCGATAAAAGAGAATAATAATGCTAAAACAGCAAGAAGATAGTAAACAACAAGACAACAAGTAAAAACATTGGAGAGATAAGTACGATGGAATAGTTAAGTCGTTAGTATATAAAAAGTAAACAACCAAAAAGTCCCCCAAATTAACATACAGGGCAAGAAATGAGATAATTTGTCAAAAAAATAAAGAGGAGTGAAGGTTTATGAAAAAAATATTGATTATGTTGTCGTTGTTAGCGTCAGTACAATTATTTTTCTGAAAATTATAAAGTAGTTGTACAAAAGTAATTTAACACAACAAGAAATAAACAAAAAAATAATGTGCAAATAGAAAAAAAGTTGTACAGAGAGATTATAGGAGATTTTTAACGGAAATTTTATCAAAAACTGTGAAGAAGGAAATAACACCTATAATTGAAGCAGTAATATCTATGATAGAAGTAGAAAATGAAGACATAAAGACAATGATTGGAACAGAAATGTTGAAAGGGTATGATGGAATTATTAGTTTAGTGTCAAGTAAAATAGAATTTAAAATTTTTAAAAGTAAGATATGTAGCGAGCGATGTAGTAGAAGTAACAGTGAAAAATAAAAAGAACCAGATATATTTAACATATTGGCAAAAAGCATACGACTTTGATTTTTGAATCATCTATAATGAAAAAAAATAATGAAAAAAAATAGCAATGTCAGTACAAAAAAATTTATCGGAAGAAGAGTTGAACAAAGAAATTGTTAAAATATTATTTGATAATAAAAAAACAATTAAAAAGATGTTACAGAATTTGAAGTTAATAAAAAAATGGCAGAATTAATGATGAATGAGCTTACAGTTAATGTAGAAAAAAATTGTTAAAAAGAAGAAGAAAATTATAATGAAGATGAATTTAGTCTTTACTTAGAAAAAAATGGAGATAAATGGGAAATACCCTGAACTTGAAGAGGAAATAAAAAGGTTTCAAGAGATTAATTTTTTTAGAAATAAAAAGTTAAAAATTAATGATATATTTTTTTATCTTAAAAAAATTCAAAAACATATATAATATATAAGTTAGAAAATATTAAAAAAATGAAAAAAACATTGACAAATAGGCGTAAATGTTATAAAATAGACAAGTTATAACTCATAAACTAAATGCTGAAAAAGATATGTAACTAATAGCTACATAACTTTTTAGAGTGATTTTGGAGTAAATCGTGTGTTTTTGAATAGACATACATTGTGTTCTAATTCCTTAAAAAAATAAGTTTTAGAACATAGATTGAAAGCAATGAGCTTGTAAGAGTTTTTAGTTTAGAATGATAACGGAAAAATATATAATTTAAAAAGAAAGAATTTGGAAGGAGGAAGAGATATGCCTACTATTAATCAGTTAGTAAGATTTGGTAGAAGTACATCTGAGAAAAAAAGAAAAAAATCACCTGCGTTAAAAAGGTAACCCACAAAAAAGAGGAGTGTGTGTGAGAGTTTATACTACTACACCTAAAAAACCTAACTCAGCGTTAAGAAAAGTAGCAAGGGTTAAATTAGTAAACGGAATCGAAGTAACAGCTTATATTCCAGGAATCGGACACAACTTACAAGAACATAGTATAGTTCTTTTAAGAGGGGAAGAACAAAAAGACTTACCAGGGGTAAGATATAAAGTAATAAGAGGAGCATTAGATACAGCAGGAGTAGCTAATAGAAAACAAGGAAGATCAAGATACGGAGCTAAAAAAGCGTAAGATTAAAATTTTTAAAAAGTAAGGAGGACGAATAGTGTCAAGAAGAAGAAAAGCTGAGAAGAGAGATGTATTACCTGATTCTCAATACAATGATAAAGTAGTTACTAAATTTATAAATGGATTAATGATAGATGGGAAAAAATCAATAGCTGAAGGAATTTTCTATACAGCATTACAACAAATTACTGAAGAAACTCAAGAAGAAGGAATTGAAGTATTCAGAAGAGCAATGGAAAATGTAAGACCTCAATTAGAAGTTAGATCTAGAAGAATTGGAGGAGCAACTTACCAAGTTCCAGTAGAAGTTAGAAAAGAAAGACAACAAGCATTAGCAATTAGATGGTTAGTTAAATACACAAGAGAAAGAAAAGAATACGGAATGATTGCTAAATTGAAAAAAGAATTAATTGCAGCTTCAAACGGTGAAGGTGGATCAGTTAAGAAAAAAGATGATACATATAAAATGGCAGAAGCAAATAGAGCATTTGCACATTATAAATGGTAATTTTTATAAAACAGAACATAAAAGAGTAGTTTAATAGTTTTTATTAAGGAGGAAATACTAAAATGGCAAGAAAAGTTGCTTTAAAAGATACTAGAAATATTGGTATCATGGCACATATTGATGCTGGTAAAACAACTACTACTGAAAGAATCTTATTCTATACAGGAGTAAACCATAAAATTGGAGAGGTTCACGAAGGAGCCGCTACAATGGACTATATGGAACAAGAACAAGAAAGAGGAATCACTATTACATCAGCTGCGACGACAGCTTTTTGGAATGGACATAGAATTAATATTATAGATACTCCAGGACACGTTGACTTTACAGTAGAAGTTGAAAGATCTTTAAGAGTATTAGATGGAGCAGTTGCGGTGTTCTCAGCAGTTGATGGAGTGCAACCTCAATCAGAAACAGTTTGGAGACAAGCAGATAAATATAATGTACCTAGAATGGCGTTCTTCAACAAAATGGACAGAGTTGGAGCAGACTTTGACATGTGTGTAAACGACATTAAAGAAAAATTAGGTGGAAACGGTGTACCTATACAATTACCTATTGGAGCAGAAGATGCATTCGAAGGAATTATTGACTTAGTTACAATGAAAGAATACTTATTTAAAGATGAAACTATGGGAGCTCAATATGAGATAGCTGATGTAAGAGCAAACTTATTAGAAGAAGCTCAAGCAGCTAGAGAACATATGTTAGAATCAATAGTTGAAACTGATGACACATTAATGGAAAAATACTTCGGTGGAGAAGAAATTTCTGAAGAAGAAATTAAAGTAGCTTTAAGAAAAGCAACTATCGAAGGAATTGTAGTACCAGTATTATGTGGAACAGCGTTCAAAAACAAAGGGATTCAACCATTATTAGATGCAGTAGTAGCTTATATGCCATCACCTGTTGATATAAATGGAGGAAAAGTAAATGGAACAGATCCTAAAACAGAAGAACCTATGCAAAGAGAAATAGGAGACGAAGCTCCGTTTGCGGCATTAGCGTTCAAAATTATTACAGATCCATTTGTTGGAAGATTATCGTTCTTTAGAGTTTATTCAGGAGTTTTAAATAAAGGTTCTTATGTATTGAACTCAACAAAAGGTAAAAAAGAAAGAATGGGAAGATTGTTACAAATGCATGCTAACAAAAGAGAGGAATTAGATGTAGTTTACTCTGGAGATATAGCTGCAGCAGTAGGATTAAAAGATACAACTACTGGAGATACATTATGTGATGAAAATAACCCAATTATATTAGAAAAAATGGAATTCCCAGATACAGTTATTCAAATAGCTGTTGAACCAAAAACTAAAGCTGACCAAGAAAAAATGGGAACAGCATTAGCTAAATTAGCAGAAGAAGATCCTACATTTAAAGTGTCAACTAACCAAGAAACTGGACAAACTTTAATTGCAGGAATGGGAGAGTTACACTTAGAAATTATCGTAGATAGAATGAAGAGAGAATTTAAAGTAGAAGCTAATGTAGGTAAACCACAAGTTGCTTACAGAGAAACTATTACTGGAAATTCAGATGTTGAAGAGAAATATGCTAAACAATCAGGTGGTAGAGGACAATACGGACACGTTAAAATTAAAGTTGAAGCAAACCACGATAAAGGATATGAATTTATTAATGAAATTACTGGAGGGGCAATTCCAAGAGAATACATACCTGCAGTAGATAAAGGAATACAAGAAGCTTTAGAGGCAGGAGTTGTAGCTGGATACCCAGTTCAAGATATTAAAGTAACATTGTATGATGGTTCTTACCATGAAGTCGATTCATCAGAAATGGCGTTCAAAATAGCTGGATCAATGGCTATTAAAAAAGCTATGAGAGCGGCAAGTCCAGTGTTATTAGAACCAATCTTTAAAGTAGAAATTACTACACCAGAAGAATATATGGGAGATGTAATTGGAGATTTAAGTTCAAGAAGAGGAAATGTAGCCGGAATGAATGATAGAAATGGAGCAAAAATCATAGCAGGTCAAGCACCGTTATCAGAAATGTTCGGATACGCAACTGATTTAAGATCGAAAACACAAGGAAGAGCATCTTATTCAATGGAATTTGAAAAATATGAACAAGTACCAAATAATATAGCTAACCAAATTATAGCTGAAAGAAATGGTAAATAATTGTAAAAAAAGAATGATGTAGAAAATTGAAAAAAATAATCGAAAATTCTTAAGATAAAAATTAAATTATATGGAGGAAGAGAAGAATGGCAAAAGCTAAATTCGAGAGAAGCAAACCACACGTAAATGTTGGAACGATAGGACACGTAGACCACGGGAAAACAACAACAACAGCAGCGATTTCAAAAGTATTATCAGAAAGAGGATTAGCAGAAAAAGTTGATTTTGAAAATATTGACCAAGCACCAGAAGAAAGAGAAAGAGGAATTACAATTAATACAGCTCACATTGAGTATGAAACAGAAAAAAGACACTATGCACACGTTGACTGTCCAGGGCATGCTGACTATGTAAAAAACATGATTACAGGAGCAGCTCAAATGGATGGAGCGATATTAGTAGTATCAGCAGCAGATGGTCCAATGCCTCAAACAAGAGAACACATTTTATTAGCAAGACAAGTTGGAGTACCTTACATTGTAGTGTACTTAAACAAAGTAGATATGGTAGATGACGAAGAATTATTAGAATTAGTAGAAATGGAAGTAAGAGAATTATTAAATGAATACGGATTCCCAGGAGACGATATACCAGTAATTAAAGGGTCATCATTAGGAGCATTAAATGGAGAAGCTCAATGGGCAGACAGAATAATGGAATTAATGGATGCAGTAGACAGTTATATTCCAACACCTGAAAGACCAGTAGATCAAGCATTCTTAATGCCAATTGAAGATGTATTTACAATAACAGGAAGAGGAACAGTTGTTACAGGAAGAGTAGAAAGAGGAGTAATTAAAGTAGGAGAAGAAATCGAAATTATTGGAATCAGACCAACTCAAAAAACAACAGTAACAGGAGTAGAAATGTTCAGAAAATTATTAGATTCAGGACAAGCTGGAGATAATATAGGAGCATTATTAAGAGGAACTAAGAAAGAAGATGTAGAAAGAGGACAAGTATTAGCAAAACCAGGAACAATTAACCCTCATACAGGATTCAAATCAGAAGTATACGTATTAACTAAAGATGAAGGAGGAAGACATACTCCATTCTTTACAGGGTATAAACCACAATTCTACTTCAGAACAACTGACATAACAGGAGAAGTAAACTTACCAGAAGGAGTAGAAATGGTAATGCCTGGAGATAATATAGAAATGACAGTAGAATTAATTCACCCAATTGCAATGGAAGAAGGATTAAGATTTGCGATTAGAGAAGGTGGAAGAACAGTAGCTTCAGGAGTAGTTGCAACTATTACTAAATAGTTTTTAAGAATAAAAATAGGAGGAAAAAAAGTTTTTGGATAAAATAAGAATATATTTACAATCTTATGATCATAAATTATTAGATCAATCAGCTAAAAAAATAGCTGAAGTAGTAAAGAAAAAAATGGTTCAGAATTAGCTGATCTACTTCCTTTACCAACTAAAAACTAAAAAAATATACAGTTTTTAAGATCTGTACACGTAAATAAAGATTCAAGAGAACAATTTGAAATGAGAATACATAGAAGATTTGTTGAAATTAAAAATTCTAGTCAACAAATTATCTCAGCATTAAGTTCATTAAACTTACCATCAGGTGTAGGGATTGAAATTAAGCAATTATAGGCTTAATACAAGTTGGCAAGTAAAATAAAAAAACTGAGTCAACCAATATATTAAGGAGGAAAATAATAATGATATTAGGAAAAAAAGTCGGAATGACACAAATTTTTTTGAAGATGAAAAAAATTAGTTCCAGTTACAGTTATTGAAGCTGGATCAAACTTCGTAGTTCAAGTTAAAACTACAGAAAAAGAAGGATATGATGCGATTACATTAGCATTTGATGATAAAAAAAGAAAAAAATACAATTAAACCAGAAATGGGAATATTTAAGAAAGCAGGAATTACTCCTAAAAAAATTCTTAAAAGAATTTAAAGTTACTAATACTTCTGAATTTCAATTAGGACAAGAAATAAAAGTTGATGTTTTAGAAGGAATTGAATTTGTAGATGTTACAGGAACTTCAAAAAGGTAAAGGGACTGCAGGAGTTATGAAAAAGACATAATTTCGAGGAAACAGAGCTTTCACACGGGGTTTCAAGAAACCATAGATTAGGAGGGTCAAAACGCTGGAGGAGCTGCATCAAATAGTAATGTGCCAAAAAGGTAAAAAAATGGCAGGTAGATTAGGTAATGAACAAGTAACAGTTCAAAAACTTAAAAAGTAATTAAATTTGATGTAGAAAATAATCTTTTATTAGTAAAAGGTGCAATACCAGAGCCTAAAAAAATGGTTATTTAGTAATTAAAAAAATCGGTTAAGAAATATTAATTTAGAGTGAGAGAGGAGGAAAAATAAATGCCAGTTTTAAATATATATAAATTAGACGGTTCACAAGCAGGAACAGTTGAATTAAATAATGAAATTTTTTTGGAATTGAACCAAATAAAAACAGTTATGCACGAAGTGTTAGTTGCTGAATTAGCTGAATTAAGACAAGGATCAGCTTCAACTAAAAACTAGAGCAGAAGTAAGAGGTGGAGGAAGAAAAACCTTTCAAACAAAAAAAGGAACAGGAAGAGCTAGACAAGGATCAACAAGAGCACCACATATGGTAGGTGGAGGAGTTGTTCACGACCCTAAACCAAGAAATTATGCTAAAAAAAGTAAATAAAAAAAGTTAGAAAAATTAGCTTTTAAGATCTGCATTATCAGCTAAAATTAATGCTGGAAGTTTAATAGTATTAGATGATTTCACATTAGAAACACCTAAAAACTAAAAACATTTGTTGAATTTGGAAAAAGCAATTAATTTAGCAGGAGGAAAAACAATTATTTGTAATAAATGATTTCACAACTGATAATGATTATAACTTATACTTATCAGTAAGAAATTTAAAAAGATACATTTGTGTTAGAGCCAAGAGAATTAAGTATCTACTGGTTATTAAGACAAGACAAAATAGTTGTTAGTAAAGAAGCTCTTGCAACTATTGAGGAGGTGCTAGCATAATGCATATTACTGATATAATAAAAAAACCTGTTGTTAATACAGAAAAAAAGCAAGACTTTTAATGGAAAAATAATGAATTTGTATTTATCGTTGATAAAAGAGCTAATAAAATCCAAATAAGAGAAGCTGTTGAAAAAAATTATTTAATGTTAAAGTTGAAAGTGTAAATACTTTAAATGTTAAACCAAAAAGCAGCAAGATTTAGAATGTCAGCTTATAAAAACACCTGCTATAAAAAAAGCAGTTGTTAAATTAAAAGCTGGAGAAAAAAATATCAGCTTACGAAATATAATTAAATAAATTATAACAATAGTATATTAAGATTAGAGATTTAATAAATCTCTTTTTCTTAATGTAAAAAAACTAGATTTTTTTACATATTATGTTATAATAGTGAGGTGCGTTATTTTTAAGTTAAAATAACTATAGACACACCCGGTAAAGTTGTTATAAATTTAAGTTAGTGAAAAACTAAATATATATAATTTAAAAATAAAGAAAATGGAGGATGAGAAAGTTATGCCAATTAAAAAAAGTTAAAAACCGATAACTAGTGGGACAAGGCATATGTCGATATTAGTTAATAACGAATTAGACAAAGTTAGACCTGAAAAAAATCGTTAGTAGAACCTCTAGGATCATCTTATGGTATAGATAATTATGGTCATAGAACAGGTAGAAACAGACATAAAGGACACAAAGATTATACAGAGTAATCGATTGGAAAAGAAATAAAGATGGAGTTCCTGCAAAAGTAGCTACTGTGGAATATGACCCAAATAGAACGGCGAATATAGCGTTATTGCATTATGTTGATGGAGAAAAAAGATATATTTTAGCTCCAAATGGGTTGAAAAAAGGAGATGTAGTTTTATCTGGAGAAGGTGCAGATATTAAACCAGGGAACGCATTGAAATTAAAAGATTTACCAATTGGAACAGTAATTCATAATGTGGAATTGTTACCTGGAAAAGGTGGGCAATTAGCAAGATCAGCAGGAACTGCAGCAAGATTAGTAGCAAAAGAAGGGACTTATTGTCACGTTGAATTGCCTTCTGGAGAATTAAGATTAATTCATAAAGAATGTATGGCTACAATTGGAGCTGTTGGAAATGCAGAGCATTCATTAGTTTCGTTAGGTAAAGCAGGAAGAAATAGACACTTAGGAAGAAAACCTCATGTAAGAGGATCAGTAATGAACCCTGTAGATCACCCACACGGAGGAGGAGAAGGAAGATCTCCAATAGGAAGAAAATCACCAGTTACACCTTGGGGGAAACCTGCTCTTGGTAAGAAAACAAGAGGAAGTAAACCGAGCGATAAATTTATCGTTAGAGGTAGAAAAAAATAATCAAATAAAAGAAAAGTGCAAAAGTGGCTTGATGTAATTAAATCATTTAGCTTCTTTGCTTGAATGACATAATTTAAATAATGAAATAAGGAGGAAGAATGGCTCGTTCATTAAAAAAAGATACTTTTTGTTGATGCGTATTTAATAAAAAAAGTTGAAAGCATTAGGTGAGAAAAAAACAAGTTATTAAAACATGGTCAAGAAGATCAACTATATTCCCTCAATTTATAGGACATACTTTTGCAGTATATAATGGTAAAAAAACATATACCAGTTTATATAACTGAGGAAATGGTAGGGCATAAATTAGGAGAGTTCGCACCAACAAGAACTTACTATGGTCATGGTAAAGATGCTAAGAAAAAAAGATAATAAAAGATAAAAGAGAGTGAAAGGAGGCCTTTTAATGGCAGTAGTAGCAAAATTACGTTACCAAAGATTAAGTCCTCAAAAAGCAAGATTAGTTGCAGATATAGTAAGAGGAAAAAATGCGTTACAAGCATTAAATGTATTGAAATTTACAAATAAAAAGGCAGCAAAATATATAGAAAAAACATTAAGATCAGCTATTGCGAATGCTGAGCATAATAATAATATGGATCCAGATAAATTATTTATTTCAAAAAAATATTAATAGATAAAGGATCCCAGTGTTGAAAAAGAATTAGCCCAAGAGCGATGGGAAGAGCAGATGTTATAAGAAAACCAACTGCACATATCACAGTTGAAGTGGCAGAAAGAAACTAATAAGGAGGTAAGTCTGTGGGACAAAAGGTAGACCCTAGGGGATTAGAATAGGAATCACAAAAAAACTTGGGATTCAAAATGGTTCGCTGAAGGAAAAGAATACTTAAAACAATTTTTCATGAAGATATTAAAGTAAGAAATTACATTAAGAAAAAAATTATTATCATGCGGGGATTTCTACAGTTAAAAGTGGAAAGAACATCTCCAACTGATATAACAATTATTATAGAAACTGGTAAAAGCAGGAATTCTAATAGGTAGAAAAGGTCAAGAAATTGAAGCTTTTAAAAGTAAATTTAGAAAAAAATTAACTAATAAAAAAAGTACAAGTTAAAGTACAAGAAATTAAAAACCCTAATAAAGATGCTCAATTAGTAGCAGAAAGTATTGCAACTGCAATTGAAAAAAGGGTAGCTTATAAAAGAGCAGTACAACAAGCAATTCAAAGAGCTGAGAAATCAGGAGTAAAAGGAATTAAAGTAATGGTGTCAGGAAGATTAAATGGTGCCGAAATTGCAAGAAGTGAATGGACACTTTCGGGAAGAGTACCTCTACATACTTTAAGAGCAGATGTTGATTATGCAACTGCAACAGCACATACTACATATGGTGCATTAGGATTAAAAGTATGGATATTTAATGGTGAAGTTCTTTCTAAGAAGGAAGGAGGAGACAATTAATGTTAATACCTAAAAGAACAAAATATAGAAAACAGTTCAGAGGAAAAATGGGTGGAATTGCAACTAAAGGAAACAAAGTAGATTTTGGAGAATTTGGATTAGCAGCTAGAGAATTTGGATGGATTACTTCAAGACAAATAGAAGCTTGTAGGGTAACTATAAATAGAACATTTAAAAGAGAAGGAAAAATTTGGATTAGAATATTCCCTGATAAACCTTATACAAAAAAAGACCTGAAGGAACAAGAATGGGTAAAGGTAAAGGTAATGCAGAAGGTTGGGTAGCAGTAGTTAAAAAAGGTAAAATAATGTTTGAAGTTGGTGGAGTATCGGAAGAGAAAGCTAAAGAAGCATTAAGAAAAGCTGGACATAAACTACCTATCAAAGTTAAATTTGTAAAAAAAGAAGAAGTAGGTGGTGATAAGTAATGACAGCAAATGAAATAAGAGAATTATCAGTAGATCAATTAGATACACAAGTTAAAGAATTGAAACAAGAATTATTTAATTTAAAATTTCAAAAAAACTCTTGGACAATTGCAAAACACTACTAAAAATAAGACAAGTAAAAAGAGATATAGCAAGAATGAAAACTATAATTGTTGAAAAAAACAAAAATAGTCTTAATAGTAAATAAAAATACTGTGAAATAGGAGGATGTCTCAGTGGAAAGAAACGAGAGAAAAGTTAGAGAAGGAATCGTAGTTTCTGATAAAATGGATAAAACTGTAGTAGTTTTAGAAGAAACAATGAGATTACATAAAATTTATAAAAAAAGAGTAAAAAAACTTCTAAAAAAAATATAAAGCACACGATGAAAATAACGAATGTGGTGTTGGAGATAGAGTGCAAATTATGGAAACTAGACCGTTAAGTAAAGATAAAAGATGGAGAGTAGTTACTATATTAGAAAAAGCAAAATAATTTTAGTAAACTTGAGAGGAGGAAATTTTAAATGGTTCAACAACAAACGATACTTAATGTTGCTGATAACTCAGGAGCTAAAAAAATCATGGTAATCAGAGTATTAGGTGGATCAAGAAGAAGATTTGGTAAAATTGGTGACATCGTTGTAGCATCAGTTAAAGAAGCTACACCTAACGGAAACGTTAAAAAAGGAGATGTTGTTAAAGCGGTAGTAGTAAGAACTAGAAAAGAATTAAAAAGAACAGACGGATCATATATAAAATTTGATGATAACGCAGCAGTTATATTAAACTCAAACTTAGAAATGAGAGGTACGAGAATTTTTGGACCAGTTGCCAGAGAATTAAGAGCAAAAAACTTTATGAAAATCGTATCATTAGCATCAGAAGTAATATAGGAAGGAGGGTTTACAAGTGGCTAAACCGAAAATTAAAGCAGTTCCTAACAAGTTACATGTTAGAACTGGAGATACAGTTGTTGTAATTAGCGGTAGATCTAAAGACTTATCAAGAAATGAAAAAGGTCAAGGACAAACAGGAGATAAAGGGAAAATAGGAAAAGTGTTGAAAGTATTCCCTAAAAGAGGGAAAATAATAGTTGAAGGTGTAAACGTTCAAAAGAAACATGTTAAACCTAATGCAATGAACCCACAAGGAACAGTTGTAGAAAGAGAAATGCCAATTTTCTCATCAAAAGTTATGTTATGGGATGAAAAAGCTGGAAAAGCAACTAGAGTAAGACATGAAATTAAAGATGGTAAAAAAAGTAAGAATATCAGTTAAATCTGGTAATGAATTATAAGAAGAGAGGAGGACTATTAGTGGCTGAAAAAAATATTCCAAGATTACAAAAAAATATAAAGAAGAAATGGTAACTTCATTAATGAAAGAATTAAATATTTCTAATGTTATGCAAGTACCAAAATTAGATAAAATAATCGTAAATATGGGGATTGGAGATGCTGTTAACAACCCTAAATTAATAGATGTTGCTATAAGAGAGTTGGGTCAAATTACAGGACAACAACCAGTAGCAAGAGCAGCTAAAAAATCAGAAGCTGGATTCAAATTAAGAGAAGGTCAAAAAATAGGAGCGAAAGTTACATTAAGAAAAGAAAAAATGTATGAGTTCTTAGATAGATTAATAAGTATTACTTTACCAAGAGTAAGAGACTTTGAAGGAGTATCTAATAAAGGTTTTGATGGTAGAGGAAATTACACATTAGGATTAAAAGAACAAATCGTTTTCCCTGAAATCGAAATTGATAAAGTAGACAAAATCTTTGGATTAGGAATTACTTTTGTGTCAACAGCTAAAAACGATGAAGAAGGAAGAGCATTATTAAGAGCATTCGGAATGCCGTTTGCAAAATAGTTCTAAATTTTAAGGAGGTGTAATTAAACAAATGGCTAAAAAAGCAATGGTTGAAAGAAACGTTAAAAGAGAAAAAATAGTTGATAAATATGCTGCTAAAAGAGCAGAGTTAAAAGCAAGAGCTAAAAAAGGAGATAGAGAAGCTATTTTAGAATTAGCAAAATTACCTAGAAACGCTTCGCCTACTAGATTAAGAAATAGATGTCAAATAAATGGAAGACCAAGAGGATTTATGAGAGAATTTGGAATTTCTAGAGTAATGTTTAGACAATTGGCAGGAGAGGGAGCAATCCCAGGAGTGAAAAAATCAAGTTGGTAATTTGAAAAGTTTGAGAGGAGGACAAATAGATGCATTTAACAGATCCTATTGCTGATATGTTAACTAGATTAAGAAATGGTAATACTGCAAGACATACAGATGTTAAAGTTCCATTTTCTAAAATCAAAGAAAGTATAGCAAATATATTAAAAAAATGAAGGATATATAGTAGGTTACGAAATAAAAAGAAGAAGGAAACATAAAAAGATATAGTAGTAACTTTAAAAATATGTTGATGGAGAAACTGTTATTAAAGGATTAAAAAAAGAATTTCAAAACCTGGAAGAAGAGTTTATTCATCAGTTGAAAAATTTACCTAAAGTATTGGGTGGATTAGGAATTGCAGTTGTTTCTACGCCAAATGGTGTATTAACAGACAAAGAATGCAGAAAGCATAACGTTGATGGAGAAGTACTTTGCTACGTGTGGTAATTTACGCATAAATTAATAGGAGGAGAATCATGTCAAGAGTAGGTAATAAAACCCTATAACTATACCATCAGGTGTAGAAATAAAAAAATAATGGTAATGTTTATACTGTTAAGGGACCTAAAGGTGAATTAACAAGAGAATTAAGCAGTGAAATTAAAGTAAATATAAATGACAATGAAATTACATTTGAAAGACCAAATGATTTACCAAATATAAGAGCTTTACATGGAACTACAAGAGCTAACTTAAATAACATGGTTGTTGGAGTAAGCCAAGGATTTACAATTAACTTAGAGTTAATTGGGGTTGGATATAGAGTACAAGCAAATGGTAAAGGATTAACTTTAGCTTTAGGATATTCTCATCCAGTAGAAATCGAAGCTGTAGAAGGAATTACTTTCAAAGTAGAAGGAAATACAAAAATAGCTGTAGAAGGAATTGACAAACAATTAGTTGGTCAAATTGCAGCAAATATAAGAGCTAAGAGACCACCTGAACCATACAAAGGAAAAGGAGTTAAATACGCTCATGAAACAATAAGAAGAAAAGAAGGTAAGAAAGGATAGGAGGTAGATTTTAGTGATTAAAAAAATCGATAGAAGTAAATTAAGAAATAAAAAACATAAAAGTATCAGAAGAAAAAAATCAGTGGAACTGCTGAAAGACCTAGACTTTCTGTTTTCAGAAGTTTACAAAATATTTTTGTTCAAATAATTGATGATACAACTGGAAACACTCTAGTTTCAGCATCAACTATTGAAAAAGGAGCAAAAGTTGAAAATGGTTCTAATGTAGAAGCTGCTAAAAAAGTAGGAGAAGCAATTGCCAAAAAAGCATTAGAAAAAGGAATCGATACTGTTGTATTCGATAGAGGTGGATACGTTTATACTGGTAGAATAAAAGCTTTAGCTGATGCAGCTAGAGAAGCAGGATTAAAATTCTAGAGAGAAGGAGGACTTATTTTGGCTAGAGAATTAAAAGCAACTGAATATAAAGAAAGTCTTTTAAAAGTAAGCAGAGTTTCTAAAACTGTTAAAGGAGGAAGAAGAATGTCTTTCTCAGTGTTAGCAGCAGTTGGAGATGAAAATGGGAAAGTAGGTATTGGATTAGGTAAAGCTAATGGTGTACCTGAAGCAATTAGAAAAGCGGTAGCAAGTGCTAAGAAAAAAATATGATAACTGTTTCATTAAAAGGTGGAACATTACCTCATGAGCAAATTGGTAAATTTAATGCGACTTCAGTATTATTAAAACCAGCTTCAAAAGGGACAGGAGTTATCGCAGGTTCTGCAACTAGGGAATTATTAGAGTTAGCAGGAGTAACAGATGTACTAACTAAAATTAGAGGATCTAAAAATAAAGGTAACGTTGCAAGAGCGACATTAGATGGATTAAAACAATTAAGATCGGTTGAACAAGTAGCAAGATTAAGAGGAAAATCGGTTGAAGAAATTATAGGATAATTAGATTAGGAGGTAAAATTAATGTCTAAAGTAAAAAGTAACACTTGTTAAAGGAATTAATGGAAGAAAACCTAATCATGTTGCGACTGTTAAATCACTTGGGTTAAGAAAAATTAGTCAAACAGTAACTCATAATAAAACAGCAGATATAGAAGGAAAACTAAAATTAGTTTCTTATTTACTTAAAGTAGAGGAGGTTTAGAATAAAATGAATCTTAATGAATTAAGACCTGCTGAAGGATCGAAAAGAGAAAGAAGAAGAGTAGGTAGAGGTCATGGTACTGGTTGGGGAAAAAAACAGCTGGTAAAGGACACAATGGACAAAAAAACAAAGATCAGGTTCATATGTTTCACCTATATTTGAAGGTGGACAAATGCCAATAGTTAGAAGAGTTCCAAAAAGAGGATTCTCTAATTCAGCATTTAAAAAAAGATGAAATAGTATTAACATTAGTAAATATAGTAGATAAATTTAATGATGGAGATGTTGTTAGCTTAGAAACATTAGTTGAAAAATGGAGTAGTTAAAAACCCCTAAATTTATCACTAAATATTCTGATGAAAATGTTAGAAATGCACAAGGAAGAAAAAGCAGTTAAAGAATATTTAGCAGTAAATTCTGAATCTTATGTTAAAGAGAAAGAATATACATCAGTTTTAAAAAAATAATTGGGGAAAGCTTTGAAGTAACTAAAAAAATTAACTGTAAAAGCACATAAAAATTTCAGCAAAAAGCTAAAGAATTAATTGAAAAAGCTGGAGGAACAGTAGAATTATTAGAAGTTAAGTCATATGCAAATGTAGCTGGAAATAATAAAAAAAGATGCAGAATAAGTAAGATTTAGAATCTTGCTTTTTCTTCATATATGAGGAGTGGTGATATTGACTTTAGTCGAAGCAATTAAAGTTAGAATAAATGCTCTTACAACTACACCTGAGTTAAGAAAAAGAGTAACATTTACATTAGTTATGTTTGTGATTGCGAGAATAGGAATTCATATAGGTGTTCCTGGATTAAATATGGAATTATTTAAGCATTTTACAGATAATGCGGTGTCAAATTTTTTAAATATTTTTTCTGGTGGAGCAATTCAAAGGGCATCAATATTTTCATTGGGAATAGGTCCTTATATTAATGCTTCAATCGTAGTTCAATTATTAGGAATTGTATTTCCTAAAATTGAAGAAATGCAACGTGAAGGTGGAAAGCAAAGAGAAAAATTAACACAATGGACTAGATATTTAACAATATTTTTAGCATTGGCACAATCATTTGGAATAGCAATTACGTTAACTACACAAGGATTAGTTTACGAACCAGGAGCTAAATTCATAATAAGTTCAATGGCATTAATGACAGGTGGAACAGCATTTATTATGTGGATTTCAGAAAGAATTACTATAAGAGGAATAGGTAATGGAACATCAATGATTATCTTTGCAAATATTGTAAGTGGATTACCGACAGTTTTTGTACAAATGGCTACAAGCTTAACTGGAGGAATGGGATACGTGATGTTTGCTATATCAATAATATTATTTATTGTAATAATAACATCGATGGTTATAGTACAATTAGCTGAAAGAAGAATACCAATTCAATATCCTGGGAAGGGAAGTTTAGGATTTGGTAAAGGAACAAGTAGTGTTGGAAAAAGAACTTATTTACCATTAAAAATAAATGCAGCAGGAGTTATGCCAATAATTTTTGCGTCAGTATTAATGGTAATTCCATCATTTTTAGTAGGAATGATGAAATCTAGTAGTTTAAAAAACCAATTAGCTGCACAATTTCAACAAACAGGTGCATTATACTTAATTGTATTTGCATTTTTAATTGTGTTGTTCTCGTTCTTCTATACTTTAACTGTAGCTTTTGACCCTGATAAGATAGCAGATGATTTAAAACAAAGTGGTGGAACAGTACCATTAAAAAGAGCTGGAGATGAAACAGCTGAATATTTAGAAGGTGTTGTGACTAGAATTACATTTGGAAGTGCATTCTTCTTAGCATTTTTAGGTATAATACCAAATATTTGGTTTGGATATGCTTTACATATCCCTGTACTTTTAGGTGGAACGAGTTTATTAATCTTAGTTGGAGTAGCGACGGAGTTATTACAGCAAATAGATTCATATTTAGCAGTTAAACAAATGAAAGGTTTTATTGGAACTAAAAAGAAGATAAATAAAAAAATGAAGTTAAGAGATTTTGTTATTAAAAAAAGGTAATGAAGTTTTTTTAAACTTCATTTTTTTAAAGTTTAAATAATAAAAATATATAGTTAAAAAAATATTGAAATTATAATTAAAAATATGGTAATATAAAGAAAATAAAATAAATCGGATGAAGATATGAGGAGAGATTATTATATCATTTAGTAAAAAAATTATATAAATGATAAAGATAACACCGAAGAAGCTGACTCTTTCAGGTAAAAGGACTCATATTGGACGAACCTCTGGAGAGATCATCAGTATTTGTGAGTAAGTTTGGTAGGACTCTTAACTACAAATCCAAAGATTAAAGCGATACGAAGATGACACTGAAGGAGCAAAAGATATTAGAGATAATATCCTAAACTCTCAGGTAAAAGGACAGAGATACAAGCGTATATTTTTTTCATACGTTTGTTTCTTTTATATTCAATCAGAGGTCTTAAAAAAAGACCTTTTTTTATTTTTTTGAATATTTAGAAGTTCAAAAATTCATTCATTTTTTTACTAAAATTTTTAAGAAATGAGGAGATAAAAAAATGTTAGAAGTAATTAAAGGATTAAACAGTTTTTTTGGGGATATTTATTAATTATCTTATTGGTTGGAACAGGAATTTTTTTCACATTAAAATTAAAGTTCATTCAAGTGAGAGAATTTAAAAGAGGATTAAAAAAATTTAATAAATGGCTTTGATATGAATGGAGAGGAGGCGGATCATAAAGGGATGTCATCATTTCAAGCGTTAGCTACAGCGATTGCTGCACAAGTAGGAACAGGTAATTTAGCAGGAGCAGCAACAGCCATAGTATCCGGAGGTCCAGGAGCGATATTTTGGATGTGGTTTAGTGCGTTTTTAGGGATGGCAACAATTTACGCTGAAGCAGTATTGGGACAAATTTTTAAAAGAGAAGTAGACGGAGTTGTAACAGGTGGTCCAGCATATTATATAGAAAAATTGTTTGGTGGGAAAAAATTTGCCAAAATTTTAGCAATATTTTTTGCAATTTCATGTATTTTAGCTTTAGGATTTATGGGAAATGCAGTGCAATCAAACTCGATAGGGGTTGCATTTGAAAATTCATTTAAAATTCCAACAATTGTTACTGGAATATTTATAGCTATTTTAGCGGGATTTATCTTTTTTGGAGGAGTAAAAAGAATTGTTTCATTTACTGAGAAAGTTGTTCCGTTAATGGCTGGGATGTATGTATTAGTTTGTTTAACTGTAATTATTTTAAATTATCAGAATATTGTTCCAGCATTAATTTCAATATTTACAAGTGCATTTAGTACAAAAGCAATGGTTGGAGGATTTTTAGGGCATGGAATGAAAAAAGCAATGAGATATGGTATTGCGAGAGGACTTTTCTCGAATGAAGCAGGAATGGGATCTACACCTCACGCACACGCAATGGCAAAAGTAAAAAATCCTGAAGATCAAGGACATATTGCTATTGTGACAGTATTTATTGATACATTTGTAGTTTTAACATTAACAGCTTTTAGTTATTTTTGACGACAAGCGGAAAAGTTGAAAATTTAACTGGAATTTCATTAGCACAACAGGTATTTATAAATACTTTAGGACATTTTGGTGGAATATTTGTGGCAGTTGCATTATTTTTCTTTGCATTTTCAACAGTTATTGGATGGTATTTATTTGGAGAAGAAATGTTCGATATTTATTTGGTAAAAAAAGCAATAAATATTTATAGATTTATAGTTTTAGTTTGTATTGTAATTGGAACAACTCAAAAAGTTGAAATTGTTTGGGAATTAGCAGATTTATTTAATGGTCTTATGGTAATTCCAAATTTAATAGCATTAATTGGGTTAAATAGTTTGGTAAAAAGATACCATGGTTAAAAAAATTAATTAAAAGAGTTCTTATTTCTAAAAATAAAAAAAGAAGTGAGAACTTTTTTTATTTTTAAATACTACAATTTGAAATATCGTGATATAATATAGTAGAATTTCAAAAAAATGTAAGAGAGAGGATATATGAAAGCGATAATTTTTTTGTAAATGGTGATTATGATTATGAAGAAAAATTTTGTAGAAGAGCTAGTTGATAAAGAAGATTATATATTTTTGTGCAGATGGTGGAGCAAATTATGCGTATAAATACGGATTGAATGCAAAATGTATAATTGGGGACTTGGATTCGATAGAACAAAGTGTTTTTAGAATATTATAAAAAAATATGAATTGTATTATAGAGAAATATCCAAGAGAAAAAGGATTTTTACAGACTTTGAGCTTATTTTTAAAAAAATAGATAAAATGCAAAAAGATGAAAAAAATACAATTTGAAAAAAAATATGTTCTAGGTGGGCTTGAGGAAGAATTGATATGACACTTAATAATTTGAATTTGCTGAAACGTATAAAAACTTAATTTTTTTGACAAAAAAATGAAGAGATTTTTTTATAAAGAGGAGTCTTTTGAGCTTGAAAATAAAGAAAACTATGAATTTTTCAATTATATTACTTGATAGTAAAATTGAGAAATTGTTATTAAAAAGGGTTTAAATATGAGTTGGATAGAGTGACAATAACAAGAAAAAGAATCAAGATTAGTTAGTAATTTGATAACATATAAAAAAAGCAAAAGTTTGTTTTTTTAAGAGGGAAGATTATTGTTATTTTTAAGAAAAAGAAATAAAAAAATGATAAAAAAATTAAGATGTAATTTTTAAAAAAATTTACATCTTTTTTTATTTTTCTCAAAAGCACTGAAAAATAGTGAGTTTTTTTCACAAAAAGGAGTTAAGTTTAAAAAAATAATTGTGTTTTTTTGCTTGACAAAATATAAAAAAACAAGGTAAACTAAATTTGTAAAAATAAAAAAACATCAAATAAACAGATTTGAATGTAGAAGGAGATTATTATCATGGCAAACAGAATTATTTTTGAACGAAGTAGCTTATCATGGATTTGGAGCAGTAAATGCAATTGTAGAGGAAGTAACTAAAAATAAATTTAAAAAAGCTTTCTTATGTACAGATCCAGGATTAATTGAATTTGGAGTAGCAGGAAAAGTAGAAGAAGTATTAAAAGGTGCAGGTTTAGAATACGAAATCTTTTCAAATGTTCAAGCAAATCCAACAATAGAAAATGTTCAAGATGGAGTTGAAAAATTTAAAGCATCAGGAGCAGATTATATAATTGCAGTTGGTGGAGGATCATCAATGGACGCAGCAAAAGCAATTGGAATCATTATTACAAATCCTGAATATGCAGATGTAAGAAGTTTAGAATTTGGTGTAGCTGAACCAACTAAAAATAAAAGTGTTCCAATAATAGCGGTAGCAACAACAGCTGGAACAGCAGCAGAAGTAACAATTAACTATGTAATTACTGATGTAGAAAAAAATAGAAAATTTGTTTGTGTAGATCCACATGATTTACCAGTAGTAGCAATAGTTGATCCTGAATTAATGTTAACAATGCCTAAAGTATTAACAGCAGCAACAGGATTAGATGCTTTAACACATGCAATTGAAGGATTTACAACTAAAGCAGCTTGGGAAATGACAGATATGTTCCACTTAAAAGCTATTGAATTAATTGGTAAATATTTAAGAGGAGCAGTTCAAAACGATAGAGAAGCAAAAGAAAAAATGGCATTAGCTTCTTATATTGCAGGAATGGGATTCTCAAATGTAGGATTAGGAATTGTTCACTCAATGGCTCACCCATTAGGAGCTTTCTATAATACTCCTCATGGAATTGCAAATGCAATTATATTACCAACAGTAATGGAATATAATGCACCATTCACAGGAGAAAAATTCAGAGATATAGCTAAAGCGTTAGGTGTAGAAGGAACTGAAAAAATGTCTCAAGAAGAATACAGAAAAGCAGCAGTAGATGCAGTAAGACAATTAGCAGCAGATGTAGATATTCCAGCTAACTTAAAAGAAATTATGAAACCAGAAGACTTAGAATTCATAGCAACATCAGCATTAAACGATGTATGTACTGGTGGAAATCCAAGAGATACAAACTTAGAAGAAATTAAAGAATTATACTTAAAATTATTATAATAGATTAAAATGCTAAGATGGAACTCATTAATGGACTCAGGTTAGTGAGTTCTATTTAGTGTAAAAAAATATGGGAGAAAAAAAGTATGCTATTAGAAAAAGAGAGAAAACAAGTAATAGAATATTCTTTAAATTTATTAGATCAAGGACTTACAAATGGTACAGCAGGAAATGTAAGTATTTATAATAGAGAAAAAGGATTAGTGGCAATAAGCCCAACAGGAGTTCCTTATAAAGAATTAACACCTGATATGATTTCAGTAATTGATTTAGAAGGAAACTTAAAAGAAGGATTAAAACCTTCAAGCGAAATAGAAATGCACTTGATTTTATACAGAAATCGAGAAGATGTAAATGCAGTAGTTCATACTCATCCAGTTTATACAACTGTATTAGCTTGTTTAAGAGAGGATTTACCTGCGATTGATTATATGATAGGAGTAACTAAAGCAGCAAAAGTTAAATGTGCAGAATATGCACCTTACGGAACTCCAGAATTAGCAAAAAATGCGTTTGAAGCTATGGGAGATAGTTATGCGGTAATCTTAGCAAACCACGGATTAACAACAGCTGGACCAGATATAGCAAATGCGTTTAATGTAACTGTACAAGTTGAGTATATTTCACAATTATATGTATTTGGAAGATCAATAGGAAAACCAGTAGTATTGCCTGATTCAGAAATGGAAAGTATGTTAGTTAGATTTAAATCTTATGGACAAATTAAATCAACAAAAGAATAAGAGGTAATTATGAAAAAACAAGGGATTTTAGCTTTTGACTACGGTGCGTCATCTGGAAGATTGATATTAGGTATTATGAAAGAAGAGTCTGGGTTAAGAAAAAAATAGATTTAGAAGAATTGCATAGATTTAAAAAAATAGATCTGTAAAACTTAATAAATATGAATGTTGGGACTTTTTGTACCTTTATAGTGAGTTAAGAGAAGGATTGAAAAAAAGCATTTGCTGATGATGGAATAATAAAAAAAGAAAAATATAGATGTTTTTAAGTGTAGGTGTAGATACCTGGGGAGTTGACTATGGGTGGCTTGATGAAAATGGAGAATTGATAGCCAATCCAGTATGTTATAGAGATATTAGAACAGAAGAAATATTTGATGAAGTTCATAAAAAAAATTTCAAAAGAAGAAATATTTAAAGAAACAGGAATACAATTTAATTCATTTAATACACTATATCAAATATATTATGATATTCATAAAAGAAAAAAATTCTTGAAAAAAAGGTGCGAAAAAAATTCAATTTTTACCAAACCTGTTTACATATTTTTTTAACTGGAAAAAAATGTCTTGGGAATACACTATAGCATCAACAAGTGGAATGTTAAATGCTGAAACTAAAAAAATTGGAGTGAAAAAAATATTTAAAAACATTAGATATACCGATGGATATTGTTGGAGAGATAAAAAGCGGAGGACAAGTATTAGGATCGGTAAAACAAGAAATTTTAAATGAGTTAGGGATTAATAAATTAAACGTATCGTTAACAACTTCTCATGATTCTGCAGGAGCAATTGCAGGTGCACCTTTAGAAAAAAATACAGTAAGTATTATAAATGGGACATGGTCAATCTTAGGACTAGAATCAGATGTTTCATTTGTAAATGATGAAGCTTTTAAAAGTAACATTGCGAATGAAGGTGGAATAGAAAATAAAGTGAGAGTTCTTAAAATGATACCAGGACTTTGGATGCTACAACAATTAAAAAGGAATATTTGATAATAAAAAAATTAAATATTGATTATCCACAATTTGGTAAATTAGTAGTGAATCTTCACTAAAAATCGTTTGCAGATTTAGAGAGTGAAAGATTCTTGCATACAAAAAAATATGGAAAAAGAATTACAACAATATTGTGAAGAAACGAAACAAGAAGTACCTAAGACAAACGCTGATTTGTTAAGAGTTGCTTATAATAGTTTAAAAAAACAATATAATAAAAGTATTCTTGAGTTAGAAAAAAATTAGTTGGAATAAAATTTGAAAAAAATTGGTAGCAATAGGTGGAGGAATACAAGATAAATTTTTTTATGCCAAGAAGTAGCAAAATGAAGTTGGACGAAATATAGAAGAGATCCAATAGAAGCTGTCGGCATTTGGAAATATTGTAACTCAATTTATAGCAACTGGTTTAATATCAAATTTAAAAAGAAGGAAGAGAAATAATTAAAAATTCAATAGAAATAGTGGTATACAGACCGGAGAGGAGGGAATAATTGAATGGCTAACAAAAATATTAGAAATGAAAAAAATATTGTAAAAAAACATTCCCTGGAGTAAGAGCCTTAGATGATGCAAATTTAGATTTGTATGAAGGAGAGGTAAATGCTTTTTCTTGGAGAAAACGGAGCTGGTAAATCTACATTGATGAAAGTTTTAACAGGAGTTTATCAAAAAGATAGTGGAGAAATAATTTACCAAGGGAAAAGCGTAGCTTTCAATAATCCTAAAGAAGCACAAGAACATGGAATAAGTATAATTTACCAAGAATTTAACTTATTACCACATTTAACAGTATCAGAAAATATCTTTATAACAAGAGAGTTTACAAAAGCACCAGGAATAATTGACCATAAAAAACAAAAAGCGGAAACGCAAAAAAATATTAGACAAATTGGGATTAACAATTTCTCCAGATGACAAAGTGTCTGACTTGAGTGTTGCGGAACAACAAATGGTTGAAATAGCAAAAGCATTATCAACTCACGCTAAAATATTAATAATGGATGAACCGACAGCAGCATTGACAGATAGAGAAATTGAAAAATTATTTGAAGTTGTAATGGGACTTAAAAAAGAAGGAGTAGGAATTATCTATATCTCACATAGACTGGAAGAATTAAAAATAATAGCAGATAGAGCGACTGTAATGAGAGACGGTAAATATATAACTACTGTAAACTACAAAGATGTAACAAAATGATGATTTAATTAAATTGATGGTTGGTAGAGATTTAGTTGACCAATATCCAAAAAAAGAAATAATCCGATAGGAGATCCAATCTTAGAAGTTGAAGGATTAACTTATAAAAAAACATGTTAAAAGCAATTAACTTCTCTGTAAAAAGTGGAGAAATCCTTGGGGTTGCAGGATTGATGGGTGCTGGAAGAACAGAAACAGCCAAAGTAATTTTTCGGAGCATATAAAAAAAGATAACGGGAAAGTATTTTTTTAGAAGGAAAAAGAAATAAATGTAAAAAAACTCCGTTAGATGCAATAAATTTAGGAATAGCTTATTTAACAGAAGATAGAAAAAAAGATGGTTTATTATTAGATCAAACTATAGAAGATAATATAATGATTTCTAACTTGAATTTAGTAGCAAATCCTGTTATAGATCATGCTAAATCAGCTAAAATAACGAATGAATATATTGAAAAAGTAAAAGTTAAAACGCCATCTAAAGATCAATTAATTAAAAATTTAAGTGGTGGTAACCAACAAAAAGCAATTATAGCAAGATGGTTAGCTCAAGAGAAAAAAAGTTATAATTTTTTTGATGAGCCGACAAGAGGAATTGACGTTGGAGCAAAAAAAGAGAAATATATAACTTAATGAACGAATTAGTGGCGACAGGAGCAGCGATTATCATGATTTCGTCTGAATTACCAGAAATTTTAGGAATGAGTGATAGAGTAATGGTGATGCATGAAGGTAAAGTAGCAAATATCTTGGATATAAAAGATGCAAGCGAAGAGAGAATCTTATACTTTGCGACAGGAGGAGTAAATAAATATGAACAAGAATAAATTAGTACAACAATTAGCAACATTTGGGAGTTTAATAATATTAATAATATTTTTTTCTCAATAACATCAAGCACATTCTTATCAATAGATAACTTTTTTATCAATAGCTTTACAAACAGCAGTTATAGGAATTGTAGCTTTAGGATCAACATTTGTAATTATAACAAGTGGAATTGATTTATCAGTAGGAGCAATAGTGGCATTTTCAGGAGTAATGATGGGATTTGCGATGCAAGCAGGAATGCCAACATTTATATCAATATTAATTGGATTATTATCAGGAGTAGCTTTAGGAGTAGCAATTGGACTATTTATAACAAAAGCTAAATTACCTCCATTTATTGTAACATTAGGATTTATGATGATGGTAAGAGGATTAGTATTAGCTCTAACAAATGGAATGCCAATATCAGGATTAAATGATGGATTTGATAAATTAGCAGCAGGAACAATTTTAAAAAAATACCTTATCCAGTAATTTTTCTTAATCGTTTTAGCAGTAGTTTTAGGATTTGTATTAAAAAAAATACTAAAATTGGTAAATATGTTTACGCAATAGGAAGTAATGAAGATGCTTCTAAATTATCAGGAGTAAATGTAGATAGAGTAAAAATTATTTGTATATGGATTGTCAGGATTAATGTGTGCAATATCAGGAATAATTTTTAGCTCAAGATTGATTTCAGCTCAACCAACAGAAGGTATGGGATATGAAATGGATGCGATTGCAGCGGTAGTAATCGGGGAGCAAGTTTAGCTGGAGGAACTGGAACAATATTTGGAACAATGTTAGGAGCATTTATTATGACAGTATTAAAAAAATGGATTAACAATGTTAAATGTTTCAGGAATGTGGCAACAAGTAGCAGTAGGAGCAGTAGTTTTTAGGAGCTGTTTATATTGACAACTTAAAAAAAATAAAAAGATAATAAGTAAAAAAATTGAATAGAATTAAGTATTATATAGATTACAAAAAAATTAGGCAACAAAAAAATTTTTATATAAAAAGGAGAAATTCTTATGAAAAAAATTATTATTAGGATTAGTACTAGCGTTAGCAGCAGTAAGTTGTGGATCTAAAGAGGGAGCAAAACCAGCTGAAGGAGGAGCCGCAGGAGGAAAAGACATCAAATTAGAATTGGTAAGTAAAGGGTACCAACATGAGTTCTGGAGAACAGTTGAAGCAGGAGCTAAAAAAGCAGCTGAAGAATTAGGAGTAAAAGTAAACTTCATCGAGCCTGAAAAAGAAACTGAAATTGGAAAACAAGTAGGAATGGTTGAAACAGCAATTACTAAAAAAGTATCAGGAATAGGAATTGCAGCATTAGATCCATCAGCTTTAGCAACTGTAGCTAAAAAAGCTATGGACGCAGGAATCCCAGTAGTAGCATTTGACTCAAATGTAAAAGATGATATTACATCAAGTTTCATCGCAACAGACAATAAAGTTGCAGGAGCAATCGCAGGAGAAGAATTAGCAAGATTAATTAACAATAAAGGTAAAGTTGCAATAGTTGCACATAACCCAGGAACAACTACAGCAATAGAAAGAGAAGCTGGATTTAGAGAAGCATTAGCTAAATACCCAGACATTAAAATCTTAAATACTCAATTCTCAGATGGAGATAAATCTAAAGCATTATCAATTACAACTGATATTCTTAACTCTAATCCAGATTTAGCTGGAATTTATGGAACTAATGAACCTTCAATCTTTGGAGTTGCAAAAGCAGTTGATGAAAAAGGTAAAGCAGGTAAATTAGCAGTAGTTGGAATTGACTCTTCAGAAGATTTAGCTAAATTCTTAGAAAAAGGTGTAATTTCAGCATTAACAATTCAAGATCCATTCAACATGGGTTACCAAACAGTTCAACAATTAGTTAAATTAGTAAAAGGTGAAACTGTAGAAAAAAGAATTGATACTGGAGCAGTATTAGTAACTAAAGAAAACTTCAATAATGAAGATATTCAGAAAAAAATGTTCCCATTTGGTAGAAAAAAATAGGAATAAAAAAATATAGGATAATTAGCAATGTACATACATTTTATAATGTATGTACATATTTTTAACATAAAAAAAGCGTAATATTATAGCGAAGGAGATAAAATTATGAATAGATTAAGAGGGAAATTACCTAAAGTTGGAATTAGACCTACAATAGATGGAAGAAGAAATGGTGTAAGAGAATCATTAGAAGAAAAAACAATGGGAATGGCATTAAATTTAAAAAGAATTAATTGAATCAACTTTAAGACATCCAAGTGGAGAAAAAGTAGAATGTGTTATTTCTGACACAACAATCGGGGGATTCTCAGAAGCAGCAAAATGTGCACAAAAATTTAAAGATGAAAATGTAGGATTATCTATTACAGTAACTCCTTGTTGGTGCTACGGAAGTGAAACAATAGACATGACACCTGATATACCAAAAGCAGTTTGGGGATTTAACGGAACACAAAGACCAGGGGCAGTTTACTTAGCTGCAGCTTTAGCAGGACATGCTCAATTAGGATTCCCAGCATTTGGAATTTATGGACATGACGTTCAAGACTTAGAAGACAACTCAATTCCAGAAGATGTTAAAGAAAAATTATTGAAATTTACTAAAGCAGGATTAGCTGTTGCAACAATGAAAGACAAAGCATACTTATCAGTTGGTGGAGTTTCAATGGGAATTGCAGGTTCAATGGTAGATCCAGCATTCTTATTAGATTATTTAGGAATGAGACCAGAATATAAAGATATGACAGAATTAAAAAGAAGAATGGATCAAGGAATTTATGACCCAGTAGAATTTGAAAAAGCATTAGCTTGGACAAAAGAAAACTGTAAAGAAGGAATTGACATTAACAAACCTGAAGCAATAAGAACTCAAGAACAAAAAGATAAAGAGTGGGAAATTGTAGTTAAAATGACATTAATCATTAGAGATATGATGGTTGGAAATCCAAGATTAGCAGAATTAGGATTTGTTGAAGAATCTGAAGGAAATAACGCTTTAGTTTCTGGATTCCAAGGACAAAGACAATGGACAGACTACTTACCAAATGGAGACTTTGCTGAAGCAATTTTAAACTCATCATTTGACTGGAATGGAATTAGACAAGCATTTATGGTAGCTACAGAAAATGATGCTTTAAACGGTGTTTCTATGTTATTTGGACATTTATTAACAGGAACAGCTCAAATATTTGCTGACGTTAGAACATACTGGAGCCCAGAAGCAGTTGAAAGAGTAACTGGTAAAAAATTAGAAGGTAAAGCTGAAGGTGGAATAATTCACTTAATTAATTCAGGTTCAGCTACATTAGATGCAACTGGAGATCATATGAGAGATGGACAAAGAGTGATGAAGCCTTATTGGGAAATTACTGAAGATGAAGTTAAAGCATGTTTAGATTCTACAAAATGGCCTGCAGCTAACTATGATTACTTCCGTGGAGGAGGATTCTCTTCTAACTTCTTGACTAAAGGAGAAATGCCTGTAACAATGTGCAGAATTAATTTAGTTAAAGGACAAGGACCAGTATTACAAATAGCAGAAGGATATGCGATTGACTTAGATCCAGAAATTCATGAAGTATTAAACAATAGAACTGACAGAACTTGGCCAACAACTTGGTTCGTTCCAAAATTAACAGGAAAAGGAGCATTCACTGATGTTTATTCTGTTATGAACAATTGGGGAGCAAATCACGGAGCAATTTCTTATGGACATATTGGGGATGAATTAATAACATTAGCATCAATGTTGAGAATACCTGTATGTATGCATAATGTTGAAGCTGAAAGAATATTTAGACCAAAAGTATGGTCATCATTTGGAACTGATAGCGATGAAGCTGCAGATTACAGAGCTTGTGAAAACTTTGGACCATTATACAAAAAATAATATGAAATGGAGAAAAGAAGATGTTAAAAGGAATACCTAAAAATCTTAGTCCAGAATTATTAAAAGTATTATGTGAAATGGGACATAGCGATGAAATAGTTATAGCTGATGGGAATTTCCCGGGAGCAAGTCATGCTCAAAGACTTATTAGAGCTGACGCGACTGGAGTAACAGAATTATTAGAATCAATAATGAAAGTATTTCCGTTAGATACTTATGTTCCAAAAGCAGTTTCGCTTATGCAAACAGGAGCAGAATATGTTGGAGAGCCAGAAATTTGGACTGAATATAGAAATGTATTGAAAAAAATATGAAGATTTTTACAGACTTTGAATTAGTTGAAAGATTTGAGTTTTATGAAAGAGCTAAAAAAGCTTATGCTGTAATTGCTACATCTGAAGGAGCTATTTATGCAAATGTAATTCTTAAAAAAGGTGTTGTAAAATAAAAAATAGAGCCGAATGGAAGATTCGGCTCTATTTATATATACCACATAAAATAGTCTTCCTCTTTTGCTTTTTTTAATTATTCTAGCAGGAATTCCTACAGCGACTCTATTATCAGGAATACTTTTTAAAACAACAGAATTTGCTCCTATTTTTAACATTTTCACCTAAAGTAATATCTCCTAATATTTTTAGCACCAGCTCCAACAACAACACCATTTTTTTAAAGTAGGATGTCTTTTTATTTTTAGAAGTTGAAGTTCCACCTAAAGTAACGCCATGATATATAACACAATCATCTCCAATTTCTGCAGTTTCACCAATCACAATTCCCCATTCCATGATCAAAAAAATACTCTTTTTCCGATAGTGGCACCAGGATGTATTTCAATACCAGTAAAAAAATCTTGATAATTGTGAAATTAATCTTGCAATAAAGTAAATTTTTCTTTTTAAAGAAAAAAATTTGCAATTTTATGATTTATAGTCACATGTAAAGAAGGATAAAGTATAATTTCCCAGATATTAGAAAGCAGCAGGATCTTTTTTTCTGCAATATTTTTTTAATTTCCTCTTTTAACCATTTTAAAATTTTTCTCACCTCTAAGTTTATTTATATGCTTCCATTGAAAGATATTTTTCCCCACCATCAGGGCATATAGCCAATACTTTTTTACCTTTACCTAATTGTTTTGCAACTTTGTATGCTGCTGCGATTGCAGCACCAGAAGAGATACCAACAAAAATACCGTTCTCTTTACCAGCTCTTACTCCAAAGTCCACAGCTTCATCATTTGAAATTAAAATAATTTCATCTACAAGGTCTTTATCGTAGTTTCCTGGAATAAATCCAGCTCCAATTCCTTGAATAATATGTTTTCCTGCATCTTTTCCAGATAAAACAGCAGAATCTGAAGGTTCAACAGCTATAACTTTTGTATTAGGGCTTTCTTCTTTTAATCTTTTACCAACACCAGATAAAGTTCCAGCAGTTCCAACACCAGAAATGAAAGCATCTAAAGTATCGCCAAAATCAGCAATAATTTCTTTTGCAGTTGTTTCATAATGTTTTGCAGGATTTGCAGGATTATTAAATTGTTGTGGTAAGAAATATCCAGGATTTGCAGCAACAATTTCTTCAGCTTTTGCAATAGCTCCTTTCATTCCTAAAGCAGCATCAGTTAAAACTAATTCTGCACCATATGCTTTTAAATAATTTCTTCTTTCAATAGTCATTGATTCAGGCATAGTTATAATAACATTATATCCTTTAGCTTTTCCAATAAGAGCTAATGCAATTCCAGTATTTCCTGAAGTTGGCTCAACAATCGTTCCACCAGGTTTTAGTAAGCCATCTTTTTCAGCAGCTTCAATCATACCAAGAGCAGCTCTATCTTTTACGCTTCCACCCTAAATTAAATTTTTTCAAGTTTAACATACACATCTGCGATATTTTTCATCTCTGTCTAAGTTCAATTTCACAACAGGTGTATTTCCTATAAGTTCTAAAATATTTTCAAATATCATAATTTTACCTCCTCAATGATTTTTTTATGTATTTAATAATATGTGAATAACAATTCAAGTATACTACTTCTAAATTAAAAATCAAATAAAAAAATTATTTTTTTAAAATACAAATTATATATACATATTATTTATAAAAAAATATATTATAATCTTGAATCATCAAATTTATCTAAATATTCTTTTTATTTTTAAGGACTACTGCTTTAAGAGTACCATCTTTAAATGGATTTTTTTAAATTAGCTGATTTCATAAGTTCAAAAGAATGATTTACTTCCACCTAATTGACATAAATTTAAGTAATCTTTCCAAGCTTCTCTCTATTTTTCATTAGCTTTTATTAAAAATTGGAAAGCACAAACTTGTGCAAGTGTGTAATCAATGTAGTAAAATGGATCTGAAAAAAATATGTAATTGTTTAAACCAAAAAAATACCTGTTTTAAAAATCATCTATTTCACCGTAATCTCTAGTTGGTAAATATTTTGCTTCAATTTCAAGCCATTTTTTTCTTCTGTCCGACGGGCTAACTTCTGGATTTTCATAAACCCAATGTTGAAACTCATCAACAGTAACACCATAAGGAATAAATAATAATGCACTAGATAAATGTGTAAATTTATATTTTTTTCTGTATCATTTTCAAAGAATAAATCCATATAAGGCCAAGTTAAAAAAATTCCATACTCATTGAATGGATTTCACAAGCTTCATATGTAGGCCATAAATATTCTGGTACTGAGTATTTACGACTTTGATATACTTGAAATGCATGTCCTGCTTCGTGAGTTAAGACATCAACATCTCCAGAAGTTCCATTAAAGTTTGCAAAAAAATATACGGTGATTTATAATTAGGAATGTAAGTACAATATCCACCGCCCATTTTTTTCCTTTTTCTTGACAATAAATCTAATAAATTGTTTTTCAGTCATAAACGAGAAAAAAATTCAGCAGTTTCAGGTGATAATTCATTATACATTTTTATTCCATTATTTAAAAATCCATTCAGCGTTACCATGTGGATTTGCATTTCCAGAGTTAAAATTAATATTTTCATCATAAAAATTTTTAATTTATCAACTCCAAGTCTTTTTCTTGCCTTTTTTTCTAAGTTCAGTATAAAGTGGGACAATATTTTTCTAATACTTGTTCCCTATAATTTGCTACATCTTTTGCGTTATAATCAGTTCGAGATAATCTATCATAAGCAAGTTGTATATAATTTTTTTATATCCTAATTTTTTTGCAATTTTTGTTCTAACTTTAACTAATCCATCATAAATTTGATCAAATTCATCAATATTATTTTTTTATAAAATTCAGCTACTTTTTTTGTAGATTCAAGTCTAATATTTCTATCTTTTGACTCAGAATAAGCACTCATTTCTGATAATGTTTTTTTCTTCATCATCAAATAAAAATTTTTCGCATTTGCTCTTAATTTATCGTATTGGCTAACTAATTTGTTTTCTTCCTGTAAATCTGGAATAATTTTTTTCATCAAATGTTTTTTTATAGATAATTCTGCAAATTGAAATAATAGTTTTTCCATATTTTTTTCTTCAAGTTCATTTCTAAAAAGTAGATGAAATTAGAGCTTTATAAAAAAATTAGATATAAATCCTGTAATTATTGGAGAAATTTCATCTAAATAATCATTCTCTTTATCATAAAAATTCATTTGTTGTATCGATACTATGTCGTATAGAAACAAGAGTTATCATTGTATCTATATAATTTCTCAATTCTATAATTTTTATCAAACGCTACTGTTTGCTCTTCAATGTTTTTTTAGAGTTATTAAATTCAGTTATAAAACTTTTTAAATTTATTTTTGTATTTCTTTTTAAATTTATTCTTTCATATTTATAATCATTAAAAATTCATTTTTTTATTCCTTTCTAAAAAAACTATTTTTCTATTTTTATTATACCATGTTTAGAAAAAAATTTTTGTATATTAAAAAAATTTAATTTCAACTTAAAGTGTTGTAGCTATAAATTACAAAAAAATAGTGCTTGACATTTTATTACTTTTTTTATTTATAATTGTATTTGTATTAGATACAAGTACATATAAAAAAAGTAATTAAAATTTTAGAAATAACTCTCGAGTATGTTTTTTTAAAACATTATTTTTATAAAATGAATTTTTCTACATTTTTTTAAGAGTTAGGAAGAAATATTTTTAAAATAATATTGAAGTTATCTAAACTTATGAATTGGAGGTCTAAATGGATACTAAATTATCATCAGCTATTCATACTTTGATACTAATATCAGAAGCAGAAACACCTATGAGTTCGGAACAGATTGCAAACAGTGTAGGAACAAATGCCAGTTATATAAGAAAACTTACGACAAGATTAAGTAAAGCTAAAATTATAGAAAGTCGTAGAGGGGTTGTTGGATTTAATTTGAAAAAAAGAAACCAAAAAGAAATTACAATGTTTGATATATATAAAGCAGTTATGCAAACAGATGAGATTCATTTTTTTGATGTACATCAAAATCCAAATGATGAGTGTATTGTGGGACAAAATATTAAACCGATACTTACAGATATATTCAAAGAAATGGAAAAAAAGATTGAGATGGAATTATCAAAAAAATAACACTAGATGATTGTATAAATATTATGAGAAAAAAAATAAAATAGATGAATATTGATAGGAGAAAATAAAATGAAAGCAGTAGTTTTAACACATTATGATAAAAGAAAAAAATAAATCTTGAAATTAAAGATGTAGATATACCTACTCCACAGAAAAATGAAGTATTAGTAAAAATATATTCAGCAGCGGTTAATCCACTTGATAATATGATTATTCGTGGAGAGGTTAAAATGATTGTACCGTATAAAACTCCTTTAATTATGGGAAATGAATTTTCAGGTGTTGTTGAAAAAATCGGTTCTTCAGTAACAAAATTTAAAGTAGGAGATAGAGTTTATGGGAGAATGCCTCTTTCAAAAATAGGTGCATTTGCTGAATATGCAGCTATAGATGAAGGAGCGTTAGCAATTGTACCTGATTATCTTACACATGATGAAGCAGCAACGGTTCCTCTTACAGCTTTAACTGCAATGCAAGCACTTGAGATTATGAATGTAAAAAAAGGTGAAACAATCTTTATTTCAGGAGGGACAGGTAGTTTAGGTGCGATGGCAATTCCGATTGCAAAGAATCTTGGTCTTGTAGTGTATACAAATGGAAATGCAGAAAATGAAGAAAGAGTCAAAAAACTTGGTGCAGATTTATTTATTGATTATAAAAAAGAGAATTATGTAGATATTTTGAAAGATGTGGATTATGTTTTTAGACACGTTAGGAGATAAAGAACTTCCAAATGAGTTTAAAATATTGAAAAAAGGAGGTAAATTGGTGTCATTAAGAGGACTTCCAAATGGAAGATTTGCAAAAAGAGCAGGATTATCACTTTTGAAACAATATTTATTTAAAAATTGCTGGAAGAAAAATATGATAAAATGGCAAGCTTTAAAAAAATCAAACTTATGATTTTTATATTTGTGCATGAAGAAGGTGAACAGCTTGGACAAATTGGAAGATTGTTTAATAACAGTAATCCGTTAGAGACATCTATAGATACTGTTTTTTTAAATTAGAGGAAATTAATGAGCTTTTAGAAAAAGTTCGACAAGGGCGTTCAAATGGAAAAAAACTATTATTAAGATTAGAGAGGAATAAAAATGTCATATTTACAAACAAAAAAAATAAATATATTGAAGTAAATGGGAATAGTATAGCTTATCGTGAATTATCAAAAAGGAAAAATCAGAAATTCCATTAGTTATGTTAGTTCATCTTGCTGCTAATATGGATAATTGGGATCCATTGCTTGTTGATTATTTAAGTGAACATCAACATTTAATATTACTTGATTTGCCCGGAGTTGGTGCAAGTGAAGGAAAAGTTGAAAAAACACTTGAAGATACAGCAAAAAATGTAATTAGTATAATTGAAAAACTTGGATATAGTAAAATTAATTTATTAGGATTATCTATGGGTGGTATGATTACACAGGAAGTTGTGAGAGATGCTCCTAATTTGATTGAAAAACTTATACTGGTTGGAACAGGGCCTCGTGCAGGAATTGGAATAGACAAAGTAACCTCAGCTACTTTCTTACACATGTTACATGCAATTATTAAGAGAAAAGATATGAAACGTTATATTTTTTTATACTAATGATAAAATTGGAGATATTGAATCTGAAAAAGTTTTTACACGACTTAAAAAGCAGAACTAAAGAATTTACAGATAAACCAGTTAGAATTAATGCATTTTTTTAAGGCAACTTAAAAGCAATAAAAAAATGGGGAACAGCAGAAAAGGATGATTTGAAATTTATAAAAACAACCGACATTAATTGTTAATGGAGAACAGGATGATATGGTTTCAACAGAAAAATTCATATATTATGCATAAGAAAATTACTAATAGCAAGCTTTATAATTTATCCAAAATCTGGACATGGCTCTTTTTTTCAAAAATCCTAAGGACTTTTTCAGAAAAAGTTAGAAACTTTTCGATAGTAAGTTAAACTAAAGAAGTACATAATGTGATAAAAGATTGTTAGAATTAGCAATCTTTTTTTATTTATAAAGGGAAATTAAAATGAGAAATAAAAAGTATAGAATTTTTATTGCTTGACGGAGTAATTTTTATAAAACATATAAAAAAAGCATTAACTAGATTAAATATTTTTAAGAAATAAAAGAGATTGTTCAAAAAAAGTACATTACAATATTTTTCATACAGAGTTAGAAATAAAGTAAATCATAATTTTTTTAATATATTATGATTTTTTTGAAAAAGTTAACAAAAAAATAAAAAAATTTTTTTAATAAAAAAATATATTGAAAAAAATACAAAATATTGTGATATTGTATATATATAAACACTATATTATGTGTTTATATACAAATATAATAAAAAAATCAATAAATTTAGGAGTTTGAGATAAATGTATGAAAATTTGAATGATATTTTTGGAAAAAAAATAATAAATATTGAAAAAAATGATATAAATAATGAAAATGCAAATATGGCATCAGAAACACCAGCGGGACAAAATGATGAAAATAGCTAGTGAAGTTGCAAAAAAATTTATGCGTTAGAAAAATTTAGTGTCAAAAAAATATAGTGATTTACATAGAAAAAGGTTATATTCATATTCACGATTTGGATTATTATGCGAGCAAAACTACAACTTGTTTACAGTATGATTTAGAAGATTTGTTTGAGAATGGATTTCAAACAAAACATGGATTTATGAGAGCACCTCAAAGTATTACAACTTATGCAACATTGGCAACTATAATATTTCAAACAAATCAAAAATGAGCAACATGGAGGGCAAGCAATTCCAGCATTTGATTTTTTTATATGGCAAAAAGGTGTGCTAAAAATCATTTAGAAAATATTTTTTTGGATGAAATAGAAAGTTGCGAAAAAAAGTATTGAAAATGAAAAAAATTGATTTAAAAAAATATGTAAATAATGAAATAAAAAAACAATAAAAATTAGATGAAAAAAAGTTTTATTAAAAAAATAAGTGAAGATTTAAAAGTAAAAAAATAAAAAAATGTAGAAAAATATATGGAAAAAGATCATATTTAAAAAAACAAAGAAAGAAACTTTTCAAGCAATGGAAGGATTTATTCATAACTTAAATACAATGCATTCACGAGGCGGAAATCAAGTAGTTTTTTTCATCAATAAATTATGGAACTGATACTTCAGAAGAAGGTAGAATGGTTATTATAGAACTTTTAAGAGCTACGGAAAAAGGGCTTGAAAAAGGAGAAACTCCAATATTTCCCATTCAAATATTTAAAGTAAAAAGAAGGCTTGAATTATAGTGAAAAAGATTATAATTATGTTATGGGAAATTATGAAGAAATAATGACAAATGTGGAAAAGTTATATAATTTTGTAGATGAAAATGTGGAAAACTCAGTGGGAAAGTGCAAAACTTATAAACAAAAACATAAATTTTGAAACAAAAAAATTTTTGATTTGTTATTGTTATCAACTAGAGTGACGAGTAAAAAGGCTGTTTCCTAATTATGTATTTTTTTAGATACAAATTTTTAACAAAAATGAGAAGTGGGACTTTGAAGATGAAAAAAATATAAATATGAAATTGCAACAATGGGATGTAGAACGAGAGTGTTTGATAATGTGAATGGAGAAAAACGAGTATTGGTCGTGGAAATTTATCTTTCACAAGTATAAATTTACCTAGAATTGCGATAGAAGTTAAAAAAAGAAATTGAAAAAAATATAAATAAAAAAATAACAATGATAAATTATATTCAGTTGAGATAAATCCACAAGAAAAATAATATTTTAAATAAAAAAATGAAATTATTAAAAAAATGAATTTAAAAAAAGAGTAAAAAGAAATGTCAGAAGTTGTAGCAGAACAACTTTTTGAACGATATAATTATCAAAAAACAGCTTTTGGAAAACAATTCCCATTTATGAAAACAAATAATTTGTGGAAAGGTATGGGAGATATTGATTTTAATGAAAAAGTTGGAGATGTCATAAATAGTGGCTCATTGTCAATAGGTTTTGTTGGAGGATATAATGCAATGTATGCTTTATTTGGTGAAAGTCACGGACAATCTCAATTAGCGTATGAAACTTTAATTGAAACAATAGAGGAAATGAATAAAATTGCAGCAAAATTTACAGAAAAATATCATTTGAATTATTCGGTTTTAGGAACTCCGGCAGAGAGTTTAGCAGGAAGATTTTTTAGCAATAGATAGAAAAGAATTTGGTGTTATTAAAAAAATGTGACAGATAAAGAATATTATGTAAATTCATTTCACATTGATGTTAAAGAGAAAAATTAGTATATTTGAAAAAAATAAAAAAAGAGGCTCCTTTTTCATAATTTAACAAGAGGGGGACATATAACTTATGTTGAACTTGATGGAGAAGTCTAAGAAAAAAATACGAGTGTAATACTAAAAAAATAGTAAAAAGCTATGAAAGATAATCAAATTGGGTATGGAAGTATAAATCATCCTGTTGATAAATGTAGAAATTGCGGAATAGAAACGATAATTTATGATGAATGTCCTTGTTGTAAAAGTAAAGATATTTCACGAGTTAGAAGAATAACCGGATATTTGACAGGAGATTTAAATAGTTGGAATAGTGCAAAAAGAGCTGAAGAGAGGGACAGAGTAAAACATGGATTATAAATTTACATTAAGGTTACTTAATGTTTTTAAAGAAACGATTGTTGATGGTGTCGGTCTACGTTATTCTTTATATTTTTTTCGGGCTGTAGTCATAAATGTCCGGGTTGTCATAATGTATGTTCTTGGAATGAAAATAATGGAGAAATTATAACGTATGAGAAATTGCATAAAAATAGCTACGGAAATAAATGAAAATGTTTTACTTGATGGAATTACAATAAGTGGAGGAGATCCACTTTACAATCCAAAAAGATATGGAAAAAGTTTTAAAATATTTAAAAAGAAAAAAACGGGTAAAAAAATATGGCTTTTATACAGGATACACACTTGAGGAAGTAAAAAGCTGATGAAAAAAAGAAGAAAATGCTTGAAATATATTGATGTGTTGGTTGATGGACGGTTTGTGAAAGAATTATATGATCCTAATTTAAAAATTTAGAGGAGTAGCAATCAAAAAAATTATAAATAAAACTGAATTTTTATTAAAAAAATTTTATAAATTGTTATTTAAAATGTGATATAATGTGATGTATTTAAAAAAATAGGAGGAAAAAGACAATAAATAAAGTGATTAATAATAAAGAGAAATTTTTTTGATAATGATGTAAATAGAATGGTATTGGTAATGTTTTTGTGCATGATTGTATATAATTTTGCACATCCTGCAACACCGGGTTTGATTGAATTAAGAGGTTGGGAAAAAAATATATCGGGCGTACTTTTAGCAGTTATGAGTGTGTCAATGTTTATGTCATCTCCATATTTAGGAGCTTTAGGAGATAGATTGGGAATGAAAAAAATAATGATTTTTATGCCATTATTTTATGGTTGTTCACAAGTATTTTTTGGATTTGTACCCAATTTATGGATTGTATTTTTGGCGAGATCCTTTGCGGGATTTGCATCAGGAGGGACACATGCAATGGCTTACGGATATGTAAGTTTATTATCAAAGAAAGAAGAAAAAACAAAAAATATAGCTAAAGTCAGTTCGGCTGTTATAATAGGAGGAGCGATAGGACAAAAAATAGGAGGATTAGTAGCAACATTAGATACTAGATATCCTTTTTGCATTACAGTTTATCGTAGGAAGTTTAGTTTCTTTATTTTCGTTCTTTTTTTACTAAAAAGAGGTAGTTGTTGAGAAAAAAACTCAAGAAACAAATAAAAAAAGACTTAAATCCATTATCTACATTTAGATATATAAAGGAGTTAGATTCGTTTTCTAAGTTTTTTTCTGCTTTATAATATTTTTTTAGTTGGAATTGGTATAAATTCGTATGCAAGTGCATTAAATTATTTTTTTAAAAATTTAATGTAAAAAGTTTCTTCTGATACAATAGGAACATTCGTAATGTTTTCACTATTAACTGCATTTTTTTGGAACGAGTGTTTTTATTAAAAAAATTAATAAAAAAACGTAGTGAAGAAAAAAACATATAAAATGATGTTATTTATAGGTATGATTTGTATGGGAATAATAATATTTAGACTACAAATGGGAGTCATACCTTACGTTTTAATGTCGTTATATACAATGATTTATGAAATAGTTAAAAGCACTTGGAAATAGTGTTATTGCAAAAAAATATAAGTACGAACAAGGTAAAGTTTTAGGGGTAGCATCAGCAGTTAATTTTTTTAGGGACTGCTATCGGATCGTTATTATCAGGATATTTGCTTTCAGCAAATGTACACTTACCATTTATTGTAAAATATAGTTGTGATTAGCTTGGTACTTGTATTAATTCAAACGAGTAAAAAAATTGAAATAGGAGGAAGTAAAAAGTGAAATTGATAGTAGGATTAGGAAATCCAGGAGAACAATATAAACAAACAAGGCATAATATAGGATTCATTTTTATTGATGAATATTTAAAAGAAAAAAATATTACAGATATTAGAGAAAAATATAAATCAGAGTTTGTACAAACTACTTTATAAAGGAGATAAAGTATTTTTTTCAAAAAAACCTTTAACTTTTTATGAATTTAAGTGGAGAGGCGATAGGAGAAGCTGTAAGATTTTTTTAAAAATTAATACTGAAACAGAGTTGTTTGTAATTTATGATGATATGGATATGACTTTCGGTAAATTGAAGTTGAAAAAAAGATGGAAGAGCTGGCGGACATAACGGCATTAAGTCAATAATTCAGCATGTTGGAGAAAAAAATTTATAAGAATAAAATATGGAATTGGAAAAGCTCAAAGTAAAGAAGAAACGATTGGGCATGTTTTTAGGGAAATTCAAACCTGAGGAAAAAGAAAAGATAAAAAGAAGATAGAGAGAAAATCTTTAATTTAATTGAAGATATAAAAAAATGATATGGAAATACAAAAAAATTAATGAATAAATATAATACAAAGTAAAATTTAAAATTATCCTTAGATTTATTGAGCTGGGGATAATTTTTTTATCTACAACTTTTTATATTCAATTTTTTTGCTATAATTAGTTGAAATGAGGAAAAAAATGAAGAAAAATAATAGAAAAAAATTTTTTTGAAGATAGAAAAAGTTTTTATTTTGAGTCAAAAAGTTTAGAAAAATTCTCAAATGAATTGGAATAATAGTGGGCGAGGAAAAGTTCAAAAAAATTGTAAAATTTGAAGATGAGAATATAGAAAATAATAATATAAAAAAATATTTTGATGAAGATATTTTTTTGGAAAATGGAATGGAATTAAAAGATAGAAAAAAATGTGGGAAATTTCAAATAAAAAAATTAAATTTCATCATTTTTAGAAATAATATTTTTGAAAAAAAATATTTGAATTTATATGCGATGAGAATGAAAAATATAATATGGAAAAGATTTATGAGTGTAAGCCGGATAATTATTTTTGGAAATTTGAAAATATTAGAAAATGAGATAATTTTTTTGAAATAAAGATAGTAGGAAAAAAAGAAAAAAATGAAAAAAATAAAATATGTTTATCAAATAGAAAAAAATAGAGTGGAGAAAAAAATGAAAGTATTTAAGATAGAAAAAGAACATCAAAGAATGAAAATTTCACAATATTTGCGTGAAGTACAAAAATTATTCAGGGAGAAGTCTTAGAGCGAGTGGAAGTGTTTTTGAATGGAAAGCAAGTAAGACTTACAAAAAAAGTTGCCGTCAAGTGGGAAATTAAAAAGTGGTTGAAAAAGAAAAAAAGGGACAAATATAAAACCTATAAAATTAAATTTAGATATAGTTTATGAAGATGATGATATTTTTAGTTGTAAATAAAGAGCCGTATTTATTAACTCATCCAACACAAAAAGCAGATTTTACATTAGCGAATGGAATTGTGGATTATTTTTGTGGAAAAAGTATGGGGAGGAGCGAGTACCTAGATTTTTATAATAGATTGGACATGAATACAACTGGATTAATAATTATTACAAAAAATAGCTTTGCACAAGCGTATTTACAAAATTTTTCTATATTTGAGAAAAAATATTTAGCAATAGTGGACGGTATAGTGGAAGAAGAGGAAATAACAATAGAAGCTCCAATTTATAAAGATGGAGATAACTTAGCGAGAATAATTGATGAGAGAGGACAATATGCTAAAACAAAAGTTAAAGTTATCGAAAGATTCGAAGAAAAAAATGTAACTTTGATGGAATGTGAGTTATTTACAGGTCGAACACACCAAATAAGAGTTCATACGAAATATATTGGACACCCAATTATTGGTGATGAGCTTTATGGCGAAGGACTTTGTATAGAAAAAGGTATAGAGCGACAGTTTTTTTACATGCGTATAAAGTGAAATTTAATCAGCCGTCAACAAAAAAAAATAGTAGATTTAGAAGTACCGATTTATGAAGATATGAAAAAAATTTTTTTAGAAAAAAATAAGCAAACTCTTGTGAATAAATTATTGAAATAAAAAAATTTTATGATATACTCAAAGAGTAAAATATATTTAAAAAAATATATAAATTTTTTTAGGAGGTATTGCAAAATGGCAATTAAAGTAGCAATTAATGGATTTGGGAGAATTGGAAGATTAGCATTAAGATTAATGGCAGAACAAACTGATAAATTTGAAGTAGTAGCAATTAATGACTTAACAGATGCTAAAATGTTAGCTCACTTATTTAAATATGACTCTTCTCAAGGAAGATTCAATGGAGAAATTGAAGTTAAAGAAGGAGCTTTCGTAGTAAACGGACAAGAAATCAAAACTTTCGCAAAAGCTAACCCTGAAGAATTACCTTGGGGAGAATTAGGTGTAGATGTAGTATTAGAAGCTACAGGATTCTTCGCAACTAAAGATAAAGCTGAATTACACGTTAAAGCAGGAGCTAAAAAAGTAGTTATTACTGCACCAGGTGGAAACGACGTTAAAACAGTAGTTTACAATGTAAACCACGCAATTTTAGATGGATCAGAAACAGTAATTTCAGGAGCTTCTTGTACAACTAACTGTTTAGCACCAATGGCTAAAGTTTTACAAGATAACTTTGGAGTTGTTACTGGAACAATGACAACTATTCACGCTTACACAGGAGACCAAATGACTTTAGATGCACCACACAGAAAAGGTGACTTCAGAAGAGCAAGAGCTGCTGCAGTAAATATTGTACCTAACTCAACAGGAGCTGCAAAAGCGATTGGATTAGTTATTCCTGAATTAAATAAAAAATTAGATGGAGCTGCACAAAGAGTACCTGTTCCAACAGGATCATTAACTGAGTTAGTATCAATTTTAGAAAAACCAGTTACTGTGGAAGAAGTAAATGCAGCAATGAAAGCAGCATCTAACGAATCATTCGGATATACTGAAGAAGAATTAGTATCTTCTGATATAGTAGGAATTCACTTTGGATCATTATTTGATGCAACACAAACTAAAATTGTTCAAAATGGAGATACTCAATTAGTTAAAACTGTATCTTGGTATGACAATGAAATGTCTTATACAGCTCAATTAATTAGAACTTTAGGATATTTTTGCAAGTTTAATTAAATAAGAAATAATTAAGATAAAAAAACGGCATGAGAGTGTCGTTTTTTTGTTTTCTTTTAAACAGGGATTTAGGCATTTTTTTATGAATTTTTAAAAAAAGTAAAAAGAAACTAAATTTATAAAAATTGGCTATTGTTTTTTTAGTTTTTTTGGTATAATCAAATTGGAAGTTTTTTTATTTTTTTATTAAAGTTAAAGATTTGTTTTTATAAAAAAATCTTTTATCTAAAAAAACACAAATGATATAAATTTAAACTTAATAAAAGTATAAAAAAATAAGAAAAATTAAATATCAGGTTTAAAGAAGGAGAATATTTTTATGAAAAAAATATTTTTTTATTAGGATTTTTTTAGTTGTATCAAGTTTGTTGATGGCGGATAGAAGTTATACTTTTGAAACTCAAAAATACTTATTGTAAAAAAATTTTGATTACGATAATATAGCGATGTATCTGAATGAAGATAATGGAACTCCATATATTTCAATAGAAGCCTCAAATTGTTATCATGATGGTTTAGAATTGTTTGGGAGAAATTCATTTAGACTTTTTTTATAGATTTTTGATGTTCCAGATTTTTTTATGAAGATGTTAAAGATGAAGAATATAATTATTTTTTTATAAAGATGGAAGTATTATCGATGTTAATGAAACAGATGATGAAACACAATGGGATATGAGATTAAATGACGGAAAGGGAAAATTTAAAAATAAGGCAGAATATTATTCTGATTGATTTAATGGTATTCTTTAGGAATGTCTTATGTGACAGAAGCTCGATACAAAAGAGAAAGTAAAAACATTCAATGGGAAAGTTTTTAGTGTTAAAGAATTTTTTTGTTGGTAGATTTATCAAATTTAGGTAGTTTTGGATATATAAATTTAACTTCTAAAAGCAGATAATGCTAAAGTTAAATTACAATGGAAAAAGTAATTTGAAATATATAACTATTTTTAATTGTATTATTTTTTTAGAATATTATAATAAGAGGGATGAATTATAAAAAAATTCATCCTTTTAATTTTGAAAAAAATAATCATTTTAAGAGTGATATAATAAATTAGATGTTATATTGAAAAATATAAAATTATAAAAATAAACTATTTTTTTATTAAGAAAAAAACAAAAAAATATACTTTAATGATTAAATGTTTTGTATATCAAATAATTTTGCTTTTACAATTATATAGAAATAATATATAATAGTGAAAAAAATAAAAAAAAGGAGGATTATTTTGAAAAAGGTAGGAATTTTTAGTGGGGTTAAGCATGTTAGTGTTGATAGGTTGTGGACAAAAGTCGGAGGCACCTAAACAAGAGACAGTAGCAGCAGAGCAAGCACAATCAAAAAGTGGATTTAAGCAAAGAAACAGCAGAATATAAAGCGTTTGTTGAAAAAAAGAGATTGATAAATTATTGTTAGATACAGAAAAAAATTTGCTGAAACATTGAAAAAAAAGGTGATTTAGAAGGGCAAAAAGCACAATATCCATTGATAAGAATGGCGTATGAAAGATCGGAGCCGATAGCAGAAAGCTTTGGAGAATCAGATATAAATATTGACTTTAGATTGGTAGACTTTAAAGAAGAATTTAATAAAGAAGAAGGTTGGAGAGGTTTTCATAGAATTGAAAAAAATATTATGGGAAGAAAAAAACAACTAAAGGTACTGAACAATATGCAGATCAATTAGTTAAAGATATAAAAGAATTAAGAGCAAAAAAATTAGTACAGTTGAAGTTACTCTAGATATGATGATTACTGGAGCGAGTGGACTTGTTAAATGAAGTGTCTACATCAAAAAAATAACTGGAGAAGAAGAAGTTTATTCTCACACAGATTTATACGACTTTAAAGCGAATATTGAGGGTGCTGAAAAAAAATATTTGAAATATTTAAAACTAAATTGGAAACTGTGGACAAAAAAATTTAGTTGAAACATTAACTAAGGAGTTTGCAGCAGTAAATGAATTATTAGATAAATATAAAAATAGATGACAAAAAAATTATAAATTGTATACAGAATTGACAAAAGAAGATACAAAAAGCTTTTAGTGGAAGCAGTAACTAAATTGGGAGAGCCTTTATCACAAATTGGAATTGTGTTAAATGCAAAATAAACAAAAGAATAAAACCGACTTATCTATAAAAAAATAGAAGGTCGGTTATTACTGTTTTTATAAATATTTATATATTAAAAACACTTAATAAAAATAGAAATAATATTAAGTTTTTTTATTAATTTTGAAAGATAAAAAAATAATAATTATTTAGAAAAAAATTTAAAAAAATAGAGGTAAAAAAATGTCAAAAAAATGAGGAAAATAAAGAAGAAAAAAATGGATTGATAAAAAGATTTTTGCGAAGAGATTTCTTGAAAAAAAGTGGAATTAGTTGGAGCGGGAATTGCTGTTGAGGGCAAGTGGTGTAGGAGTAATTTTGAATAGACCAAATGAAGAAAAAAAGAGTCTAGTGAAGGAAAAAAAGTAAAAATACAATTTTATGGGAAACATCAAAGTGGAATTATAACTCCAGTTCAAAAAAACAAGTATATTTTTATAGTTTTTAGATTTACATTCTACTGAAAAAAATGAAATACAAAAAAATGTTTCAAGAGTGGACAAAATATTCAGAAAAAAATTAATGACAGGAGAGTTAGTAGAAGGAGAGTTGGAAAAATAAACTTTTACCGCCTAAAGATACAGGCGAAACGTGGGATTGAATCCATACAATTTAACATTAACTTTTGGAATAAGTCCAACTTTTTTAGATAAATTAGGAATGGAAAATAAAAAATTACCGGAATTTAAAGAATTACCGCATTTTCCAAGAGATCAAATAAAAAGAAAGATATAGTGGTGGAGATATTTGTATACAAGCGTGTGCAGATGATGCTCAAGTTGCGTTTCATGCAGTGAGAAATTTAATAAGAAAAGGTCGTCAATTAATTACAATGAAATGGAGTCAAGCTGGATTTGTACCAACAGGAATTGGTGGTAGTGCACCAAGAAATTTATTTGGTTTTAAAGATGGAACTGCAAATGTAACTGATGAAAATGGATTTAAAAAAGTAGTTTGGTGTGATAAAGATAATTGGCTTAAAAATGGAAGTTATTTAATTGTAAGAAAAATACAAATGCACTTGGAAACTTGGGATAGAACAAATTTACAAGAACAAGAAAATACTTTTGGACGTCATAAAGTGAGTGGTATAGCTTTTGGACATAAAAATGAATTTGATAAAATTGATTTGAGTAAATTACCAGAAGATTCGCATGTTTATTTAGCAAAACAATCGGAAAAAGAAATATTGCGTCGAGCTTTTTCATATTCAAATGGAATTAGTGAAGAAACGGGGCAATTTGATGCAGGATTATTATTTTTTTATGCTATCAAAAAGATCCGCAACAGTTTATTGATATACAAAATAATTTAGGAAATGTTGATAAATTAAATGAATATATTACACATATAGGAAGTGGAATATTTGCTTGTTTTGAGTGGAATAGAGAAAGGACAATATATTGGACAAAAATTATTTGAAGAATAAAAATGTAAAATTATTAAATGAAAGAAGTAAAAAGTATTTTAATATTTCTACTAATTTTTATATTATCTATAAATATTTTTTTCTAAAGAAAGTTATAGTAACTTATTTATAAAGATATCAGATGCAAAGACATTAGTAAGAAATGGTAAAAAAATGATGATACAAAAAAATATTAGTGGAAGAAATAAAAACAGAATTTAAAAAAAGTAAAAAAATTCAAATTCTGTTGCGGGGAAAAAAATTACAAAATACATTAAATAATGTTAAAAAAATATATCTGAAACGGAGTTAAAAGCAAATTGCAACAGAGCTTTTTAGCGTTTGAAAAAGAACAAAAATCCCACAGATGAAATTGTAGTTAAGAGAAATTTTTGAAAATAAAAATGTCTCCCGCATTAAAAAGCATTACAAAAAAAGCGATAGAAACAAAAAAATGTTGAAACTATGAAGAAGAATATAAAAAAATATAATAATCTATGGACTCGGAACGAATGGGTTATAAGAGATAAAGATGTTGCTTATTATGGAAAAAGTGGAAACGGCAATGTCATTTTTTGAGAGCATCTATGGAAGTTGATCCTTTTGATTATAATGTAACTATTTCAAATTTTAATGATTTGAAAGAAACTATTGAAGATTTTATTGAAGGTAAAAACGATAACAACTTCAGTGAATAAAAAAATATAACATTAAAAAGAAGCAATAAAAAAATATTAGAAAAAAAGGTCTTGAAGATTTAAAAATGGAGATAAATCTACAGGGCAATTAAAAATTAAAAAGAATTTATCGCAATTTGGCCTACAGTTGAAGGAGATGTAAGTACAAGAAATAGTGCTTTGTATACAAAGGTTGAAAGCGAAACGCCTATCATTATGGTAAAAAGGTGGAGAAAAAAATTATCAAAAATAAATTACAAAAATTTAATAACAGAGTTATCTCAAATTGATACAAAGGCGGAATATAATTTTTTAGATGCAATGTGGATATTACTTCGTGAAGGAGTTGAAGCATTGTTGATTGTACTTGCTTTAGTAAGTAGTCTTAAGGCTGCAAAACTTACGAGAGGACTTGTTTGGGTTTATAGTGGGGGAATTTTAGGGATTGTAGCGAGTGGAATTATAGCTTATGTTTTACAAAAGATATTCCCTGTAGTGAGCAGTGGAACAAATAGAGAAATATTAGAAGGATTCATTGGAATATTTGCAGTAATTATGATGATTGGGATTGGAATGTGGCTACATAGCAAGTCAAATTTAAAATCGTGGAATCATTTTATGCAAATACAGATGAAAGCTGTTGCAACGAGTGGAAGTTTTATTTCAATGTTTGCCCTAAGCTTTTTAGCAGTGTTTAGAGAAGGAGCAGAAACAATATTATTTTTATGTAGGAATTATTCCTTTAATTTCAATAAAAAAATTTGATTTTTAGGAATAGTTTTAGCAATTATAATCTTAATAATGATAGCTATAATTATATTGTATACTTCAGCAAAAAAATAAAAGTATATAAAAATGTTCTTTTTATTAACTTGGATGATTTATTTATTAGCTTTCAAAATGTTAGGAACGAGTGTGCATATGTTACAAGTTGTAGGAATTATACCATTAAAAAGTAATAGCTTTTATTCCAACGGTTGAGAGTGTTGGATTATATGCAAATTGGGAAGTATTTACTACACAATTAATATTTATATTAGTTGTAACAATAACAATGTTAATTAATAAAAAAAGACAAAAATAATTAAAGAAAGGAAATGTTAAATTATGAATTTTTAAAGAGCAAACGGTCGTAGAACATTTGGAAGAATTTAGAAAAAGATTTATAATATCGTTAATATTTTTATATTATAATTTTTCATAATAAGTTTGTTTTTTTCCAATAAAATTTATAAGTTATTAACATATTCGTTTCAATCTAAACTTTTAGTTTTAGAGCCAGATGATATTTTTAAATATTTATATAATGATAGCGAGTATAAGTGCAATTTCTTTAAGTTTACCTTTTTATTTGTTATCAAGTATTTGCATATATAAAGCCGGCACTTGAAGAGAGAAGTCTAAAAATAATTTTTAAATTATATTCCAGCAATTTTTTTATATTATTTATTTTAGGATTAAGTTTTGGATTTTTTTGTAGTTACACCTGCACTACTACATGTATTATTAACATTGGGTGACAATCTATTTAGTGTGTAACTTACTGCATATAATTATTTACAATTTATAATACATACTTTCTTTGCCAATAGCAATAATATTTGAAATGCCTGTAATTACGGCATTTTTAACATCATTATATATTCTAAGTCCACAATTTTTTTAATAAAAAAATCGACGATATGGATATTTTTATTTTTATTAGTTTTAGCAGTAATTTTAACGCCTGCAGACTTTATAAGTGATTTAACAATGACAGTGCCACTTATATTGATTTATGAGATAAGTGTGTTTGTCAGTAAAAGAGTAGATAAAAAGAGGAAAGGATGAGAAAAATGGGATTTTTTTACGTGATATTGGAGCTCCGGGAGTAATAATAATAGTTTTAGGAGCGTTATTAATTTTTTTAAAGCCAAAAAGACTTCCAGAATTAGGACAGTCTCTTGGAAAAAAATGTTTAGTGAGTTTAAAAAAAGCGATGAATAGTGGAATGTTAGAAGATAAAAAAAGATGAAGATGAAAAGTAAAATTATTATACATTATTGATATTTAAAAAAATATAATATATCGAGAAAAAAATAATAAAAATAGCAAAAAAATTTTTAAAATTGTGATAAAATGTAGATATATTGTAAAAAAAGATAAAAAGTATAAATAATTGGAGGAAATATGTCAGAGAAAGAAAGTGTAGATTATGCAGGAACATTAAATTTACTGAAAACAAGCTTTTAAAATGAAAGCAAATTTAGCTCAAAAAAAGAGCCTTTTAATAATAAGAGATTGGAATAAGAAAAAAATTTATGAAAAAAATCTATAGAAGGAGATAAACCAACATTTATATTACATGATGAGCCTCCGTATGCAAAATGGAGATATTCATATAGGGCATGCATTGAATAAAGTTTTAAAAAGATATAATTTTTAAAATATAAAAGATTAAGAGGATACAAAGCTCCGTTTATTCCTGGATGGGATACACACGGCTTACCAATTGAATGGAAAATAATTGAAGAATTAGGAGAAAAAGCTAAAAAAACAAAACGCCTTTTGGAAATAAGACAAGAATGTAAAAAAATACGCATTAAAATGGGTTGAAAAACAAAAAAACAAGAAATGATAAGACTGGGAGTTTTAGGAAATTGGGATGATCCTTATATTACTTTTAAAACCAGAATATGAAGCAGAACAATTAAAAAGTATTTAAAGAAATTTATGAAAATGGATATGTTTATAAAGGATTAAAAGCCAGTTTATTGGTCACCAACAACAGAAACAGCTTTTAGCTGGAAGAGAAATAGAATATAAAGATGTTACATCTCATTCTATATATGTTAAATTTGAAGGAAAAGAAGATTTAATAAATAAACTTGGAGTGGAAGAAGCAAGTATTTTTAATTTGGACAACAACGCCTTGGACATTACCAGCAAACTTAGGAGTATTTTTTTACACCCAGAATTTGATTATGGATTGTACAAAACAGAAAAAAAGGTAACTTAATTGTAGCGAAAAGAATTAGCAGAAACAGTATTTGCAACTATTGGTGTTTCATTTGAATTAATTAAAGAATTTAAAGGAACGGAATTAGAATATACGCATTATCAACATCCATTCTTAGATAGAGAAGGACTTGTAATGAATGGAGATTATGTAACTGCAGATGCAGGGACAGGAGCAGTTCACTCAGCACCGGGACACGGGGCAGATGACTATAATTATGCACAAAAATATAATATAGGAATATTATCGCCAGTAGATGATAAAGGACATATGACAAAAGAAGCTGGGAAATATGAAGGATTGTTCTATGCAAAAGCAAGTAAAGTAATTGTTGAGGACTTGTTAGAAAGTGGGCATATGTTGTATCACACTACTTTTGTTCACTCGTATCCACATGATTGGAGAAGTAAAAAACCAGTTATCTTTAGAGCAACAGAACAATGGTTTATAAGTGTAGATGAAAGTGATGTAAGACAAAATGCATTAAATGCATTAAAAGATGTTGAGTTTGTACCTGAATGGGGTAAAAATAGAATAAATGCGATGATGGAAACAAGACCAGATTGGACAATTTCGAGACAAAGAGTTTGGGGTGTACCAATACCGATATTCTATAATGCTGAAACAAATGAAGTAATTTATCATCCTGAAATAACTGATAGGGTAATTGAATTAGTTAAAAAAGAAGGAACTGATATTTGGTGGAAATATGAGGCTGAAGAAATTATTGGAGAAGAATTACTTGAAAAAAATATGGATTAAAAAGATACAAAAATTAGAAAAGAAAGAAGTATAATGGATGTTTGGTTTGATTCAGGAGTTTCACATAGAAGTGTTTTAGCTCCAAGAAATTTACCAAGACCAGCTGATTTATATTTAGAAGGAAGTGACCAACATAGAGGATGGTTCCAATCTTCACTATTGACTTCAATAGCAAGTACAAAAAGATGCACCATATAAAAGAGTATTAACTCACGGTTTCGTAATGGATGGGCAAGGAAGAAAAATGTCTAAATCTTTAGGTAACACAATTGTTCCAAAAGATATAATTGAAAAATATGGAGCAGATATTTTAAGACTTTGGGTTTCATCAGTTGATTATAGAGAAGATGTTAGAATTTCTGAAAATATTTTTACAACAAATGTCTGATGCTTATAGAAGAATAAGAAATACTGCTAGATTTTTTTAATGGGGAACTTAAATGAATTTAATTATGTAGAAGATAAAGTTGAATATAAAGATATGTTAGAAATTGATAAATGGGCAATGCATAAATTGGAAGAGTTAAAAAGAGACAACTACAAAATATTATGATAAATATGAGTTTTTATAGTTTATTCCAAGAAATAACATATTTCTGTTCAGTTGAAATGTCTTCATTCTATTTAGATATTGTAAAAGATAGAATTTATTGTGAAGAAACAAATTCATTATCAAGAAGAAGTGCACAAACTGTATTAACTGAAGTTTTTAAAAGTATTAGTTAGAATTATCTCGCCAGTATTATCATTTACAGCAGATGAAATTTGGGAAAGAATACCGGAAGCTTTTAAAAATCAGAAGAAAGTGTACATTTATCACATTGGGTTGAAGCTGAATCCTGAATACAAAAAAATGATGAATTAGATAAAAAAATGGAAAAAAATCTATAATTTAAGAAAAGAAGTAAATAGAAAAAAATTGAGCTAAAAAGACAAGCTGGAGAAATTGGACATTCATTAGACTCTAAAGTAATGTTAAATGTAACAAATGAAGAGTTTAAATTTATAAAAGACTATACTTTGGATGAAGTAGCAGATCTATTTATCGTATCACAAGTTGAATTTGTAGACAATGCGTTGGAAACAACTGAAATTGAAGGAATAACAATAGCAGTAAATAAAGCCAATGGAGAAAAATGTGAAAGATGTTGGAAATATAACGAAGAAGTAGGAAATCATCCAGAGCATAAAGATACTTGTCCTAGATGTTCAGAAGTTTTAGGGTAGTATTTAAGAGAGGTAAAAATGATTTATATAGCGATAATAGTAGTATTAACAATAATAGATCAAATAACTAAATATCAAATGGTAGCGATATCGGGTGGACAAATAGGATATTCGCTACCAGTAATACAAGATTTTTTTCATTTAACTTATGTTGAAAATCATGAGGGATATTTGGTTTATTTCAAGGAAAAAAATAAATGTATTCACATTTTTTTAGCGTGCTTCTAATAGTTTACATTGTTTGGGCTGAAGTCTAAAAATTGGAAAAACTTACACAAAATGGACTAAAATTGGAATTTCTATCGTTGGAGCTGGAGCTTTAGGAAATATGATTGATAGATTTGTAAGAGGTTTCGTTGTAGATATGATAGATTTTTAATGGTTTATGGCACTTTTGTGTTTAATGTAGCTGATATGTATGTACATATTGGAATTTATATTATAATAATTGATTATTTAGTAAAAAAATATAAAAAAAATAGTAATGAAAGGATAAAAAAATATGACTTTTCAGGAAATTATATTAACTCTTCAAAAAAATTTTGGGGAGAAAAAAGGGTGTGTAATTGGAAATCCTTATGATGTAGAAACTGGAGCAGGGACATTTAATCCGGATACGTTTTTAATGTCATTAGGACCAGAGCCATGGAATGTTGCGTATGTTGAACCGTCGAGAAGACCAAAAGATGGAAGATATGGAGAAAATCCGAATAGAGTATATCAACATCATCAATTTCAAGTAATTATGAAGCCATCACCAGAAAATATACAAGAATTATATTTAGAAAGTTTAGTAGCTTTTAGGAATTAATCCTAAAGAGCATGACATAAGATTTGTAGAAGATAACTGGGAAAGTCCAACGCTTGGAGCTTGGGGACTTGGTTGGGAAGTTTGGCTTGATGGAATGGAGGTAACTCAATTTACATATTTCCAACAAGTTGGAGGACTTGAAGTTGATATTGTTCCGGCAGAATTGACATATGGACTTGAAAGAATTGCGTTATATTTACAAAAATAAAGAAAAATGTTTATGATTTAGAATGGACAAAAGGCGTGAAATACGGAGAAAGAAGATACCAATACGAATATGAAATGTCAAAAATATAGTTTTGAAGTATCAGATGTAAAAAAATACACTTTGATTTGTTTGATATGTACGAAAAAAAGAAGCTTTAAAAAAACTGTTTAGAACATAAATTAGTTTTTACCAGCTTATGATTATGTATTGAAATGCTCACATGCTTTTTAACAATTTAGACGCAAGAGGTGCGATAAGTACGACAGAAAGAATGTCTTATATTTTACGTGTTAGAGATTTAGCAAAAGGGTTGCGCAGAACAATTTGTTGAAGTAAGAAAAAAATTTAGGATATCCATTGTTGAAAAAAATAAAAAAATTATTTTTTTGATAGAATTTAAAAAGAATAAACTTTAGGAGGAAAAATGAATTTTCTTTTTGAAATAGGATTGGAAGAATTGCCTTCGAGATATGTGGATGAAGTCTGAAAGTAATTTAAAAAAAATAGCTGAAAATGAATTGAAAGCAGAAAGAATTTCATTTACAGAAATACAATCTTTTAGCACTCCAAGAAGAGTGGCGATTTTAGTAAAAAGGTATAGCTGAAAAAAACAAACGGATTTGGATAAAAAAAGTGTTGAGCCTTCGGTAGAAATTGCATATAAAGATGGAGTTTTAACTAAAGCGGGAGAAGGATTTATAAAATCGCAAGGAGCAACAGAATCTGATGTAAAAAAATAATTAAAAATGAAAAAGGTAAATATATTTCTATCGAGCAATTTGTAGAAGGAAAAAGCACAAAAGAAGTATTGCCTGAATTATTAGTAAATGTAGTTAAAAAAATTGAATTTGAAAAAAACGATGAAATGGTCAAATAGAACTTTTTAGATTTGCAAGACCAATAAAAATGGTTTGTGACAATGTTAGGAAAAAGAAGTGTTACCGTTTGAGTTTGAAGGATTAAAAGAGGAAATAAAAAGTAGAGGAATGAGATATTTTTGCATCACAAGATGTTGAAATAACACAACCTTGTAAATATGCTGAAATTCTAAAAAGAAAACTTTGTGTTAGCAAAAAAAGAGATGAAAGAAAAACAAGCTATTTTTAGACAGTATAAAAAAAATAATTGTGAAAAAGATGGAGATATTGCGATTGTAAATAATTATTTACTTGAAGAAGTGGTTAATTTAGTTGAGTATCCTTACGCAATAAAAAGGAGAGTTTAATAAAGATTATCTAGCTTTTACCGGAAGATATTATTACAATAACAATGGAAACACACCAAAGATATTTTTCCAGTAAAAGATAAAAATGGTAAATTAACAAATAAATTTGTAGTTATTAGAAATGCACCGGAATATTCGGAAACAGTAAAATTAGGGAATGAAAAAAAGTTATAGAGCCAAGACTTGCAGACGCTAAATTCTTTCTTTGACGAAGACTTGAAAAAAATAACTTTGCTTCAAATGTAGAGAAATTAAAAAGAGGTAACATTCCAAAAAGATATGGGAACTATTTATGAAAAAAAGTTGAAAGAAGTAAACAAATAGCAAAATATTTAGTAGAAACTTTAGGACTTGAAAGCTAAAGAAAATAATATTTTAAGAACGATAGAATTGGCAAAAAGCAGATTTAGTTTCAAATGTAATTAATGAAAAAGAATTTACTAAATTACAAGGATTTATGGGTTCAGTGTATGCTGAAAAAAACAAGGAGAAAAACAAGGATGTAGCTTTTAGGAATATTTGAACATTATTTACCCTAGATATCAAGGAGACAGTTTGTCGACAACGGTAGAAGGTGCGATTGCAGGAATTGCAGATAAAATAGATACAGTTGTAGGGTGTTTTTGCTGTTGGGCTAAAAACCGACAAGTTCGAAAGATCCTTACGCTTTTAAGACGTGCGATTCAAGGAATTATACAAGTAGCATTAAATTCTAAATTAGATATAAATTATAAAGAATTAATACAAAAAGCTTATGAGATTTTTTTAGTGAAGATAAAAAAAGTATTAGTAGATGAAGATGTTGTAACAAATATTATAGAATTATTTAAACAAAGAATGAGTAATGTTTTAGGAGAAAATTATAATAAAGAATTAATATCTTATGAGATTAATTTGGAGAATAATATAGTTAAATTAGATAAAAAAATTAAATGTACTATTACAATTATCTAAAAACAGAAAAATTTTGAGACTTTAATAAATTTACTAAAAAAAGAATAAAAAAATATAGTTAAAGATAGTAATGAAACTTTAATTATAGATGAAAGTTTATTTGAAAAAGATGAAGAAAAAAATCAGTACATACTTTAATTATAGAATTAGAAAAAAATGAAAAAAATGTTAAGTTTGAAGCACATATAGAAAAAAATTATTGAATGGTGCAAATATTATAAATAATTATTTTGATAATGTAATAATTAATACTGAAGATATTAAAATAAAAAAATAATAGAATGGCAGTATTAAAAAAATTAAATAGTTTATGCGAAGAAATGTTAAGTATTTAAAATAAAAGAGTTGATTTTTTTGTATAATATGATAAAAATTACTAAGGAAGGTTAGATAATTATAAAAACAAATTAATTTAGGAGGAAAACAATATGAAAAAAATTAGTAGTATTAGGAACAGCTTTATTAGCATTAAATGCAGTAGCTTCTGAAATACAAGTTAAAGCTGGATATGACTTTAATAGAACATTAAAAGAGCATAATGAAGCTTCAACTAAAACAGAAATGACTAAAGGAGCTGTAGCTGGGCTAGAGTACATCTTTGATAACCAAGGAGAATTTGAATGGGGAGTAGGAGCTGAATATAAATTCTCAGATAAAATAGATTCAGTAGGTGAAAAAGCAACTCCAAAAGTCAAAGTGTTAAGATCATTTCCAGTTTATACTTTAGGTAAATTTAACTTAGTTACAACTAAAGCAGGAAATGATGCTGTTTATTTAGTAGGTAGAGCAGGATATGGATTTTTATCAGATGTAGCAAAAGGAGTAGATGAAAAAGGTGGATTATACCTTGCTGCAGGGTTAGGAACTGAGCATGGACCATTATCAGTAGAAGGACTATACGAAAGACAAAATTTAACAAAAGATACAAAAGGGAATCACTTAGATACTTATGGAATTAGATTAGGATACAGATTAGGTAGATTAGTTAACGATAGACAACCTAAAGTAGTAAATAGAGTGGTAGAAAAAGTAGTAGAAAAAGTAGTTGAAGTACCAGTTCAAGTGCCAGTTCATACACCAGCACCAGCGCCAGTTGTAAAAACTATTACTAATAATACTGTAGCTTTACCATTCTCTTGTTCAACTGAAAATAAAGTATGTGTTATTAAAGGATTTAAAGTAGATGGAAGAGAACCTAATGCACAAGAAGCTGCAGATTTAAAAGCTATAGCTAATGTAATTAACCAATTCGCTGAAGGTGGATCAATTAACTTTGTTGGACATACAGATTCAACAGGATCAGCTGCTTATAACCAAAAATTATCAGTAGCAAGAGCACAAAATGTTGCTAAATTATTAAGAGAATACGGATTAAAAAATACAGTAGCTACTGGAACAATTACTGGTAAAGGATTGACTCAACCAGCAGATACTAATGCAACTGTAGAAGGAAGATACAACAACAGAAGAGTTGAATTATTCTTCAATAATGTTGACTTTACAAAATGTAAATTTCATTAAATAATTAATAAAAATTATGAAATGATAGATACTGGAACCATCATAATTGATGGTTCTTTTTTTAAATAGTAGATGAATGTATGTAAAAAGTATATTTTTTTAAAAATATTAAAATACATCATGACAAATTTAAGAAGGTGTTTATAATGTATAAAAATTTTTAAAAAAAATGTAAATTATAAAGAATTAAAAAAAGGGAATAGAATTTAATATAGAGGGAATAGAATTTGATTCAAGAAAAAAATATTATGTTTTTTTGTTGCGATGATAGGTTCTGTAGTTGATGGACATGATTATATTCAAAAAAAGCATTAGATTGTGGCGCAAAAAAATGATAATTGTAGAAAAAAATATTGAAATAAATCAATTTAAAAAAATATTGATGATGTGACTTTTTATTTTAGTAGAAAAATGTGAGAAAGCATTTAGGAGCTATTGCTCAAATTACTATGATTATCCACAAAATAAGTTAAAAAAATAATAGGAATAACTGGAACAAACGGAAAAAAACAACTTGTAGCTATATTTTTAGAAAATATTTTTAAAAAAACAGCAAGAATAGGTACAACAGGAAATCGAATATTAGAAAAAGAATTTGAAACAACAAATACAACACCAGAATCATTAGAGCTTATAAAATTAATGGCAGAAAGTGTTAAAGCAGGAGTTGAGTATTTTTATAATGGAAGTTAGCTCGCATGCACTTGAAATAGGTCGTGTTGATATGCTCTGTTTTGATTCTGCAATATTTACTAATCTTACACAAGATCATTTAGATTTTCATAAAACGATGGAAAATTATTTTTAAAGCAAAAGAAAAAAAATATTTTCAATGTTAAAAAATTCATTAGGAATTATTAATGTAGATGATAAATACGGAAATAAAATATACATTGAAAATCCAGAAGGATATATTTCTGTTAGTGAAAAAAAGATTTTTGATTGTGATTTGTGTGGGAGAATAATTGATTATACAAATAATGGAATGAAAATACGTATTAGATATAAATCTAAAAAAATGATGGAGTTCATACTAGTTATAATAATAAAAAAATATTGAAGATTATATTTTAGATGTAAATTTGGTTGGAGAATATAATTTATACAATATTTTAACTTGTATTGGTGTGGCATTATCTTTAGGAATAGGTATGGATGAAATTTTAGAGAAAAATACAAAAAAATTAAAAACCGGTACCAGGAAGATTTGAAACAATAAAAAAATGATAAAAAAAGCAAGAATAGTTGTAGATTTTTGCACATACAGATGATGGACTTTTAAATGTAGGACAAACTTTAAAAAAATAACAGAAAATAATATAATAACAGTGTTTGGAGCTGGTGGAGATAGAGATAATAAAAAAAGACCTAAGATGGCGAAAGCTGTAGCAAAAATTTAGTGATTTTTATAGTTATTACATCGGATAATCCAAGGACTGAAGATCCTAAAAAAATATTAAATCAAATAGAAGAGGGATTAAAAGAGATAGGGTATTCTCATGAAAAATATGTTATAATAGAAGATAGAGAAGAAGCAATAAAATTTGCAGTTCAAGAATTAGTAAAAAAAGGAGATAGTCTACTTATAGCAGGTAAAAGGACATGAAAAATTATCAAATTATTGGAAAAAGAAAAAAATTCATTTTGATGATAGGGAAGTAGTAAAAAAATATCTATAAATAATTCAAACAATAGGAGGTAAGATGAAAAAAATTAATTTTATTATTAAGTATGTTAGTTTTAGTGTTAGCTTGTGAGGGGAAAAAAACAGAAGGTTCAGATAGTAAAGAGCTAAATATTTATACTTGGACATATTTTATTCCACAAGAAGTAATAGATAATTTTTGAAAAAGAGACAGGAATTAAAGTTAATCTTAGTTATTATGATAGTAATGATGTAATGATGACAAAGTTAATGTCTGGAGCAAAAAGGATTTGACATTGTATCTCCGTCTACGGATTTTGTAGATATTTTTAATAAAAAAATGGATTATTAGAAAAAAATTAGATAAAAACTAAATTAGGTAAAACTTTTGAAAAATTTTGATGAAAGCTTAAATTTAATGGAGTTATCAAAAATTTATGATGATGGCTTTACAATATTCTATTCCGTACAGTTATAATGCGACAGGAATAGCAGTAAATAAAAAAATTTATGAAAGATTATCCGAAGTCATTTGATATATTTGGATTGGAACAATATAAAGGGAAAATGACAATGTTAGATGATGGAAGAGAAACATTAGGAGCAACATTACAGTATTTAGGTTATCCGTCAGATAGTGTTAATGATAAGGAGTTAGAAGCTGCTAAAAAAATAAATTAATTGAATGGAAAAGAAATTTAGCAAAAATTTGATGCAACTGCATTTGGAAAAAAAGTGTAGCAACTGGAGAATTTTATGTAGCACATGGATATGCAGAAAATGTATTTGGAGAATTAGAAGAATCTGATTATTCAAACTTTGATTACTTTTATACCAAAAAGGAGCTATGATGTATATTGATAGTATGGCGATTGTAAAAAAATTCACCAAATAAAGAAAAATGCTTATAAATTTTTTTAGAATATTTATATAGACCTGAAAAATTTTTGTTAAAGTATTTGAACAATTTAAAGCACCATCTGTGATAAAAAGGAGTAGAAGCAAAAAAACAAAAGTTAAAGCTATTGTAAATAAAGAACAATTAGTAGAAAATGCTAAATTACCTGGAGCTTTATCAGATGAAGCAAAAAGAAAAAAACAGGATAAAATTTGGAACGAAATTAAGTTATCACATTAAAAAAATAGAAATTATTAATATTAGGATAAATGAAATATGAGATAGGGTAAGAATTTTTTTCTTATCCTTTTTTTATTTGAGAATATGAGAAAATAAAAAAATTATTAGTATATAGAAATTTATTAAAGTAATAGAAAAAAAGTTAATTGTGGTAAAATAATATAAATAAAGAATAATAGAAAAAAACTAAGGAGTTTAAGCAATGAGCAAAGAATTAAGCAAAAACATATTCGCCAAGAGAAATAGAAGATAAATGGTATAAAAATATGGGAAGAAAAAGGGATATTTTAATGCACAACATAATAGTGAAAAACCAGGATATTCAATAGTTATCCCGCCGCCAAATGTAACAGGAATATTGCACATGGGACATATGTTAAACAATGCAATACAAGATACGATTATAAGATATAAAAGAATGACAGGATTTGAAGCTTTTATGGATGCCAGGGATGGATCATGCGGGAATTGCAACACAAAAATAAAGTTGAAAGAATGTTAGCTGATCAAGGAACTTCTAAAGAAGAAATTGGAAGAGAAGAGTTCTTGAAAAAAACTTGGGAATGGAAAGAAAAGCATGGTGGATTAATAACGAAACAATTAAGAAAATTGGGAGTTTCACTTGATTGGGATAGAGAAAGATTTACTATGGATGAAGGGCTTTCTGAAGCAGTAAAAGAAGTGTTTATAAAACTTTATAATGAAGGATTAATTTATAGAGGAGAGTATATTGTAAACTGGTGTCCAAAAGATAAAACAGCTTTAGCAGATGATGAAGTAGATCATGAAGAAAAAAATGGAAAAATTTGGGAAATAAGATATCCTGTAAAAGATAGTGATGAAGTTTTTGTAATTGCAACTACAAGACCTGAAACTATGTTAGGAGATACGGGAGTTGCAGTAAATCCAAATGATGAAAGATATAAACATTTAATTGGAAAAACGGTAATTTTACCGTTAATGAATAGAGAAATACCAATAGTTGCTGATGAATATGTAGATATGGAATTTGGAACAGGAGTAGTTAAAATGACTCCGTCGCACGATCCTAATGATTTTGAAGTAGCTAAAAGAACAGGACTTGAGTTTTTAAACATTTTCACGGAAGATGCACATATTAATGAAAATGGTGGGAAATATCAAGGATTAGAAAGATTTGCAGCTAGAAAAGCAATATTGGCTGACTTGGAAGAACAAGGGCTTTTAGTAGGAGTAAAAGAACATAAAAATGCTGTAGGACATTGTTATAGATGTGGAACAATTATAGAACCAAGAGTTTCAACACAATGGTTTCTAAAAATGGAGCCGTTAGCAAAAAGAGCTTTAGAAGTAGTAAAAAATGGACAAGTTCAAATAACTCCAAAAAGATGGGAAAAAGTATACTATAATTGGTTAGAAAATATTAGAGATTGGACAATTTCAAGACAAATTTGGTGGGGGCATAGAATACCGGCATATTATGCTCCAGATGGAACAGTATTTGTAGCAAAAAATTTGGAAGAAGCTCAAGCACAAGCTAAGGAAAAATTTGGAGAATCAGTAACTTTAAGAGAAGAAACTGATGTGCTAGACACATGGTTTTCATCAGCTTTATGGCCGTTTTCAACATTAGGTTGGCCTAAAAAAACTCCAGAATTAGAAAAATTTTTCCCAACAAATGCATTAGTTACAGGGGCAGACATTTTATTTTTCTGGGTTGCAAGAATGGTTATGATGAGTTTATATATAACAGATGAAATACCGTTTAATTATGTGTACTTACACGGAATTATTAGAGATGAAAAAGGTAGAAAAATGTCTAAATCATTAGGAAATTCACCTGATCCGTTAGATTTAATTGATAAATATGGAGCAGATGCTATAAGATTTAGTTTCTTATACAACACTTCTCAAGGACAAGACATTCATTTTTCAGAAAAATTACTTGAAATGGGTTCAACTTTTGCAAATAAAGTTTGGAATGCATCAAGATTTGTGTTATCTAATTTAGAGGATTTTGATACAGCTACAATAGTTGACAAATTAGAATTAAAAATTAGAAGACAAATGGATTTTTAAGAAAAGAATTGAAAAGCGATAAAAGCAATAAGTGAATACATGGAAAATTATGAGTTGGACAATGCGGCTAAAGTAGCGTATGAATTCTTTAGAGGAGATTTCTGTGATTGGTATGTTGAAATTGCAAAAACAAGAGTTTATGGAGTGGAAGCTGGAGTAGATAAAGTTACAGCCCAATGGGTATTAAGACATGTGTTGGAAAGTGGACTTAAATTATTACATCCATTTATGCCGTTTATAACAGAAGAAATTTGGCAAAAATTAGAAGTAGAAGGTGAATCAATTATGATTTCACAACTTCCTAAAGTAACAGAAAATGAAATAAACAAAAATTGATGTGACAGTAGAAAAAGAATTTGAGTTCTTAAAAGAAATTGTGTCAGCAATAAGAAATATAAGAGGGGAAGCAAATGTATCTCCAGCTAAAAAAATTGAAGTAATATTTAAAACAGCTAATAAAAAAATGAAAAAGACTATATTAGAAAATAATGCAAAAATTTTTAGATAAATTAGCAAATGTTGAAAAAAATATGAATTTAATATAGAAATACCTAAATTAGTTGGATTTAAGTTAGTTGAAAGTACAGAAATTTATATTCCATTGGCTGATTTAATTGATAAAGAAAAAGAAATAGCTAAATTAGAAAAAGATATTGAGAAAAACTCAAAAAAAGAATTGGATAGAGTTTTAGGTAAATTATCAAATGAGCCTTTTGTTTCTAAAAGCACCACAAGCTGTAATTGATAAAGAAAAATGCAATAAAAGAAGAATTAGAAACAAAAAAATTGTTAAATTTAAAGAATCCATTAATTTATATAAATAATTTTTGAGTAAAAAAATTAATTACACTTTAATTAAAAAGGAGGGAAAAAAATATGAAAAAAATAATGATATTAGTAATAGTGGCAGTAGTTTTAACTTCTTGTGTTTATGGAGGAGTTGGAATTGGAACAGGTGGAGTTAACGGAGGAATTGGGATAGGATTTTTAATTAAATGATAGTAAAAAGATACTAGTTAAAAAAATAATTTTTGATTAATATCTTTTGCTATAAATAAAAAAAGAAAGTGAGGAAAAAAATGGGAGCAATCTTTTTGGGCGATATCAACAGCAATATTTGCAATATTAGAAATAATTATACCAGGTTTAATTACAATTTGGTTAGCTTTTAGCAGCATTAATTTTAACGATATTGACATTATTTTTTTACAAATTTTTGCGGTAGAATTTTTAATATTTGCAGTATTATCACTTATTTTTTTATATTATTTACAAGACCAGTTTTACAAAAAAATATGGAGAAAAAAATATAACAAAAATTTAGTGCAAAAATCTGTAGGTCAAAAAAATAAAAAAATTATAAAAAGTGATAGACATTGAAAAATGAGCAAAAAGCAATATGAAGTTAAATTTAAGGCAGCGATTTGGACAGGAATAAGTAAAGAAAGATTTAAAGAAAAACGAAGTTGTTAAAATTAAAAAGTTTTTGAAGGAAATAAAAATAATTTTAGAAAAAAATAAAAGAAAGAGGGAATTAAAATGTTTACATTACCATTTACAATAATAATATTAGTTTTAGTTATTATTATCATTTTTTTAAATCAATTAGAATAGTACCAGAATCAAGAGTTTATATAGTTGAAAGATTGGGAAAAATATAATCAAACATTAGAATCAGGATTGAATTTTTTTAAATCCATTTTTTTGATAAAATTGCAAGAGTTGTTTCTTTTAAAAGAGCAAGTTGTAGATTTTCCTCCACAACCTGTAATTACAAAAAGATAATGCAACAATGCAAATAGACACTGTTATTTATTTTTCAAATAACAGACCCAAAACTTTATACTTATGGAGTTGAAAGACCATTATCTGCGATTGAAAATTTAACGGCAACAACATTAAGAAATATAATTGGAGATATGACAGTTGATCAAACTTTAACTTCAAGAGATGTTATAAATACAAAAATGAGAACAGAATTGGATGAAGCGACAGATCCTTGGGGAATAAAAAGTAAATAGAGTTGAATTAAAAAGTATTTTACCTCCGGAAGATATTAGAGTGGCAATGGAAAAAGAAATGAAAGCAGAAAGAGAAAAAAGAGCAAATATTTTAGAAGCACAAGCAAAAAGAGAATCGGCAATTTTAATAGCACAAGGAGAAAAAGAATCTGCTATTTTAAGGGCAGAAGCTAAAAAAGAACAAGCTATAAAAGAAGCAGAAGGGAATGCTAAAGCGATTTTAGAGATAGAAACAGCAAAAGCAGAAGCGTTAAAAATATTAAATGCGTCAATGCCAACTAAGGAAGTTTTAGCTTTAAGAGGAATGGAAGCATTTGAAAAAGTGGCAGATGGTCAAGCAACAAAAATTATAGTGCCAAGTAATTTACAAAAATTTAGCAAGTGTTGTGAGTGTATTTGAAGAATTGAATAAATAATTAAAGGAGAAAAATGACATTACAACAATTAAAATATGTAGTTACAGTGGCAAATAAAGGAACTATAAGCGAGGCAGCGAAGGAACTTTTTGTATCACAGCCTAGTTTGACTAAAGCTATAAAAGAGTTAGAAGAAGAAATGAACATATCAATTTTTTTACGAGAACAAATAAAGGTGTTGTCATTTCAAATGAAGGTGATATGTTTTTTTGGGATATGCACGACAAGTTTTGGAGCAAACAAATTTACTTGAAGAAAAGTATAAAAAAGGTGATAATTTTACAAGACATTTTTCAGTTTCGACGCAACATTATTCTTTTGCTGTAAATGCTTTTTGTAGATTTAATAAAAAAATTTGAGTGGGGAAAAAAATATGATTTTATTTTTGCGTGAAACACAAACAAATGAAATTATTGAAGATGTGAGAAGGTTAAAAAAAGTGAAATTGGTATTTTGTATACATCAAGTACAAATAAAAACAGTTATAGAAAAAAATTGATAAAAAGAGAATGGGCTAAAATTTGTAGAATTATTCACGGCAATGCCACATGTATTTATTAGTTCAAATCATCCGTTAGCTGAAAAAGATATAGTTGAAAATGGAAGATTTAACAGATTATCCATATTTATCTTACGAGCAGGGAAACTCCAATTCATTTTTACTTTTTCGGAAGAAATATTGAGTACAATAGGAAGAAATAAAAAAATATAAAAGTGAGTGATAGAGCAACTTTGTTTAATTTGGCAATAGGACTTAACGGCTATACTGTAAGTTCTGGAGTGATAGACAAAGAGTTAAATGGAGAAAATATTATAGCTAGACCATTGAATGTAGATGAATATATTAAAATTGGGGTAGTTTTACAAAAAAATATGTCTCTTTCAATATATGGAGAATTTTTATTTGGAAGATTAAAAAAATATACGTCAAAATAATAAAAAAAACAGGATTGAATTGAATCAGTCCTGTTTTTTTAAATTAATTTTCATTAGTTTTAATTTTTTTACATTTCCTAGATTTAAGTATAAAAATTACTGCAACTAGAACGATGGCAGCAACTAACTGAATTGGTGATAAAAAAATCTCTTATAAATAATAGCTCCAGTTACAACAGATGTGATGGGAAAAGCTAATTCACAAAATGTTGCAATAGTAGCTTTTACATATTTTTAATCCGTTGTAGTAAATAAGTATAGCTAAAAAGTCCAAAAAAATTGCAATAAATAAAGATAATCCCATTAGATTTCTATTTTTGTGTATATTGTGTAATTGTATTTTCTGTAGTTTCAGAAAAATATAACGAATAGCATTGTTATTATTGTTGTAAAGAAAAAAATCTATAAAAATGTACTCGTTAAAAAAATGAAAATTTATAGACAACTTTTTTTCCAAAAACTGTTGAACTTCCAAAATGAAAAAAAGCTGCAAGTAATGAATATAAAACAGCAAGTAAATTATTTTGTTTTAATAATACTGGACTTTTTAAATTCAAAAAGTTAAGAAATAAATAGCGATTAATGCTATAACTGCTACAACATAAAAAGTTTTTTTGACGGTTTTTTTCTTTAGTAAGAAAATTGCAAGTAATATTGCAAAAAAATTGGTTGTGTTTTTTTGGATTAAAATAACGATACTATACGGAGTATAATTACTTAATTCTAATGCTTTTTACTATTGATAAAGTTCCAATTGTTCCTCCAAATAATGCTATTAAAATAAAGAATAAATAATCACTTTTTGTGAATGTTTTTTTAAATATTTATATTGTTTTGAAAAAAAAGATTGATAAAATTACAGTTGGTATAGCGTGTGCTATAAAAAAACTATAAAATTAACATCAAAAAAATTTGAATTTTTGTGAAATATGAAGGTGTAAGCAAAATTCCGTCAATTCCCCACATCATAGCTGCAATAATAATAAAAAAATACTTCCTAAAAAGTGGTGTTTGTTTTTTTCATATCAGTATTCTCCTCTCAGTAATAATTTGTTTGTATTATCGACTAAAAAAATATAAATTATGGTATAATACAAATTGTAATGATTACATATTATAACATAAAAATATTTGTAAATCAAAATAAAAAGTAAAAAAAGAAAGTAGGGAGAAATGGGAGTTTTATTAACAATTATATTATTAGGATTAATAATATTTTTTTACATGAATTAGGACATTTTATGACAGCAAAATGGTTTAAAAATGCCAGTTAAAGAATTTTCTTTAGGAATGTAATCAAAACTTATAAGTAAAAAAAGTTTGGAGAAACAGTCTATTCAATAAGAGTATTTCCGTTAGGGGATTTGTAAATATTAGCGGAATGGAAAAGAAAGAAATAGAAAAAAAGATGCGATAATAGTAGAAACAGAAGAAGAAATAAACAAAAATACTTGAAGAAAAATGATGATGCGATTATTTACACACAAGAAGAAATAGATGAAATAAATTATGATAATGAAAATGGATTTTTTTCACAAAAAGTCCGCTACAAAGATTTATTGTTTTAATTGCTGGAGTTGTAATGAATTTTTTTATCAGCTTTTATCGTTTTGTTTTTTTGTTGTTGCAGCAATGACTGAAATTGCACATGATATAGGATTTTTTTATTACAATTAAAAAAATAACATGGAAATTATTTTTTTACAAATATTTTTACGAAACATTAAATGGTGTAAAATTATTATTTACAGGGCATGTAGCTCCAAAAAGAGATGACGAGCCTGTTGGACTTCCAAAAGTTGTCGGTCAAATTTATAAAAGTGAAGGAATTTCTGTTATGAAAAAAATATTTGCGTTGTTGTCAGTAAATATTGGAATAATGAATTTATTACCAATTCCAGCTTTTAGATGGAGGGCGTATATTATTTGTAATCCCAGAATTTTTTTGGAATAAAAAGTAAATAAAAAAAGTTGAAAATACTGTTCATATGTGTGGAATGATTTTTATTGATTATATTGATGTTATTTATAATGTTTAATGATATTATGAATTATTTTTAGATAAAAAAATATTGATAAAAAGAAAAAAATAATAAAGATAAGGACTGAAACTTTCAGTCCTTTTTATTTTTATAAATTATTAATGGCATCTTTTAATTGATTTAAAGCTTTTTCAAGTAAAGATCTAGGACATGCAAGGTTTAGACGCATAAATCCTGATGAATTATGTTGAAAAAAACACGGCAAGGATTTAAACCTAATTTTTGCTTTATAAATGAAAAAAATCTTCTAAAGCTGATTGATCAAAATTATATTTTTTTACAAAGCTCACGGCAATCAAGCCAAACTAAATATGTAGCTTTTTGGAGTGTTTGCTTTAATTAAATTAATATTTTTGTCAAAGAAATCATTTAAGAAAGTGATATTTCCTTCAAGATAGACTTTTAGCTGTTCTAAATATTCTTCTCCTTCAGTGTAAGCGGCGATGTTCGCAACTAAATTAAAAGGATTATTTCTGTGAACTTCTAAATTTTTTTCCAAAAATTTATCAAATTTATTTTTTTCTTGAATATTATTAAAAATAATTGTTGCACATTGCATACCAGCTAAATTGAAAGCTTTTTCCAGTAGATGTACAAGTTACTGTGTTTGATGCAATTTCTTTAGACACTGAGCCCATCGGAATATGAGTGTATCCCCATAATGTCAAATCTGCGTGAATTTCGTCAGAGATGATAGGAACATTGTATTTTATACATAAATCTCCCATAGCTTTTTAGTTCGTCACGCGTCCAAACTTTACCAAGTGGATTGTGAGGATTACAGAAAATAAAGGCTTTTTGGTCGTTGTTTTAATTTTTTTCTTCAAAAATCAACTAAATCTAAAAAAATATTCATTATTTTTTTCTATAAATTTATTTTTCAATAATAACTCTTTCGTTATCAAGCGTAATGTCGTAAAACTCAGAGTAAACAGGTGTTTGAATTAAAATTTTATCTCCTTTTTTAGAAAATTGCTTTATTAAAGTTCCAAGAGATGGCACGACTCCTATACTATAACTAAGTAATTCTCTTTTTGGTGTCCATCCAAATCTTTTTTTGTTGCCAATTTATGAAAGCATCAAAATACTCATCTGGTCGATAAACATATCCAAAAAAATACCGTGTTCCACTTTATCTCTTAAAGCTTGAATGATTGGTTCAGCTGTACGAAAAATCCATATCTGCAATCCAAAGTGGAATAACATTCTCGTTTTTAAATCTGCCTAATTCATTGTATTTAACAGAATGATTATTTTTTTCTATCAATTATTTCATCAAAATTGTATTTCATAATAAGTTCCTCTTTCTGTATAAAAAAATCTTTAGTATATTATAATAAAAAAAATGTTGATAAATGTCAAAAAAATATTAATTGTAAATTAAGTTGATTCAAAAATTATAATAGAAAAAAATATTTTTTTATACTAAAAATTTATAGATTTAGTTAAAATTTTTTTATTTAATACTTTGTCAAGCAAAAATAAAAAGAGATTGATTTTTCTTATTTAATCCCTATATTAATTGGAGGAACTTTTTTTACATTTTTGATGATGTACTTAGCTCCTTCTGATCCAATATCAATGAAATATATTTCAATGGGGGACAGTAGGTGATAAAGAATATATTGAAAAGAAAAAACAAGAGATGGGATACAATGACAATTTTGTTAAACAGTATGTTAGATGGTCAAAAAATGTATTAAAAGGAGATTTTGGTATATCGACGAGATATGGGGTACCTGTTAAAGATGAAATCAAAAAAAGAGTGCCTAAAAACATTAGCATTAACAGGAACATCTGTGCTAATAACGATTTTAGTATCACTCCCGTTTGGTATAATGTCTGCACATTATAAAAATAAGTGGATTGATCAAATGGTACGATTTTTTTCTCATTTTTTTAGGAATCTCTATACCAAGTTTTTTTGGTTAGGACTTATGCTTATGTATGTATTTTCTGTAAAATTTAAGCTTTTACCGATAATAGGTGGAGATGGAATAAAAAGTCTAATTTTACCGTCGATAACTTTATCAGCTTGGTTAATTTCGGTATATGTTAGAAGAATAAGAACATGTATATTAGAAGAAATAAATAAAGATTATGTTGTTGGACTAAAATCAAAAAGGAATTTCATATTATAAAATAATGATTTTTTTCATATTTTTACCAAACTCTTTATTGACAATAATAACAATGTTTGGAATGTCGATAGGGGCAATACTAGGAGGAACAACAATCATAGAAACAGTATTTGAATATCGTGGGCTAGGTAAAATGGCGGCAGACGCTATAACAAATAGAGATTATTTTTCTTATGCAAGGATATGTAATTTGGACAGGAATAATTTTTGTAACAATAAATTTATTAGTAGACATATTATCTAAATTTATTGATCCAAGAATAAGATTGGAGGACGAATAATGAAAAAGAAATTTTTATTTGTTTTTTTATCATTTTCTATTATTCTTGTATTGATAGTTATTTTTTTGCAAAATTATTTAGCACCTTATAATCCCAATTTACAAAAATTATGAAGAAGTTTTTAAAAGCACCAAATTCTAAATATTTATTAGGAACTGATTATACAGGAAGAGATGTATTATCAAGAATATTGTACGAGTGGCAGATATTCTCTATTAATTTCAATAGTAGTAACATTTATTGTAGCTGTAATAGGAATAGGAATAGGTCTTGTATCAGGATATGTTGAGGGATATATTGATATTATTATAATGAGATTTGTTGATTTAATAATGTCGTTTCCATATATTGTATTTGTAATTGTAGTTGTTAGTATGATTGATGGAGGACTACATAATTTGATTTTTAGTAATGGTTTTAATAAATTGGACAAACTATGCAAGAGTAACGCGGAGTATAGTAATTTCTATGAAAAATGAAAATTTTATAAATCAAGCGAAGTTAAGTGGTGCAAGTACTTTAAGAGTAATGTATAAATATTTAGCACCGAATATATTTCCGTATTTAATAGTATTAACAATGCAAGATATAGCAAATAATTTATTAACTTTATCAAGTTTATCTTTATTAGGAATTGGGGTACAACCGCCAACTCCAGAGTGGGGACTTATGTTAGGAGAAGGTAAAAAAATATTCAAACAGCACCGTGGATTTTTATTTTATCCCGGTTTAGTGATATTTATTTGTGTTGCAATATTTAATTTATTAGGAGAAAGTTTGAGAGATATTTTAGATCCAAAAAAATAAAAATTACAAAAAAATTAGGAGGAAAAGTGAAAAAAAGGATTATTAAAAGTTATTTTTAACAGCAATTTTATGTTTAATTTTCATAAGTTGTGGAGCAAAAAAAGAGGAAGTAAAAACAAATAATGGCGAGAGAGGTCATTTGAAAGTAGCACTTTATTGGTTTGGAGAAACATTAGATCCAGCTAATGAATGGGATGGTTGGACTTTAACGAGAGTTGCAGCAGGAGAAACATTAGTGACAATAGATGAAAACTTAAATATAGTGGGACAACTTGCAGATTCTTGGGAAAATATTGATGAAAAAACTTGGAAATTTCATATAAGAAAAGGTGTTACATTCCAAAATGGGAATCCATTAACGCCAGAAGCAGTTAAATCGTCAATTGAAAGATCAATGAAATTAAACGAAAGAGGAGCAACGGCTTTAAATATTGATACGATAACAGTTGATGGAGAAAATGTTATCTTTAAAACAAAAGAACCTTATGGAGCATTTTTGGCAAATATATCTGAACCGTTATTTATAATAGTTGATACAACGGCAGATACAAGTAAATTTAAAGAAACGCCTGTTACAACAGGGCCTTATAAAATAACTTCGTTTAATCCGGGAACTTCATTTGAAATGGAAGCATACGATAATTATTGGGGTGGAAAACCGGGATTAAGTGGAATGACAGTGTTTAATATTGAAGATGACAATACAAGAGCGTTAGCGTTACAATCTGGAGATGTTGATGTAGCTCAAGGAATTAGAGCAGCAAATATTGCTTTATTTACTGATAATAAAGATTTTAATGTAGGGACAAAAGTAGGAACTCGTGTAGAATCAATGGTAATGAATGTACAAAGAGCCCCTTTAAATGATAAAAATGTTCGTTTAGCATTAAATGCAGCAGTTGACTATGATACGATTGCAAAAGTAGTTGGAGGTGGAGCAGTAGCAGCAAAAGCACCATTTTCACCATCAACACCTTATGGTGGAGATAAAGTACAAGGAGCTAAATATGATGTAGAAAAAGCCAAAGCATTATTGGCAGAAGCAGGATATAAAGACACTAATGGTGATGGTTATGTTGATAAAAATGGTAAAAATTTAGAAATAGAGATGTACGGAACGTCAGCTCAAAAAGTTACGAGAGCAAATACAGTTGTAGCTGAATTATTGGAAGCACAATTAAAAAAAGTTGGAATAAAACTTAATGTTAATTTAGCTGAAAATGTTGAAGATGTTGTAGCAAAAGGTAATTTTGATTTCTTTTTTAAAAACATTCAAACATTATCAACAGGAGATCCTCAATGGTTCTTAGAAAACTTCTTTACAACAAATGGTAGTGGAAATTCTGGGAAATATAGCGATAAAAACATTAGATGATTTAGTTAAAAAAATTATCTGTAACATTTGATGTAGTTGAAAGAGAAAAAAATTGCGAGAGAAGCAAGTCAATTAATTATAAATGAAGGTTATGGAATGCATTTAATAAGTCAATCAAATGTTGATGTTTCAAGCAAAAAAAGTAGAAAAATTTAAAAACTTTCCCGATAGATTATTATTTAATAACATTAGATACAAAAAAATTAAAAAAATAAAGGATGATTGTATGAAGCTCACTATTAGAAATTAAAAATTTAGATGTTGTATATACTAAAAAAATAAAAATTATAGAAAATTTGAATTTTAATATAAATGAAAATGAAATAATTTCAATAGTTGGAGAAAGTGGAAGTGGAAAAAGTACTTTAATTAGAGCAATATTAAATATTATTTCAAATGAGGATTTATATCAAATGGAGAGATTTTGTTTTTTTAGGAGAAAATATTTCTTTATTAAATGAAAAAGAAATTCAAAAAAATACGAGGAAAAGAAATAGGTATTGTATTTCAAGATGCTGGAGCAACAATGAATCCTATAAAAAAACAGTTGAAAAAAACAGTTTTTTTGGAATATATTTTAACTCATAATAAAATTTCTAAAAAAAGAAGAATTGAAATAATAAAAAGAAAATTTATTAAAAAGTAAATTTGAATGATGTTGAAAGAGTAATGAAGTCTTATCCATTTGAGCTTTCGGGAGGTATGAAACAGCGTGTTGCTATTGCGATGATTTTATCTCAAAAAAACCGAAATTAATATTGGCAGATGAACCAACAAGTGCATTAGATGTAACGGTACAAGCTCAAATTATAGAAGAATTAAAAAGAATAAATAAAGAATACGGAGTATATATTTTTATTAGTAACTCATAATATAGGGGTTGCTGCTTATATTTCCAATAGAATAGCTGTTATGAAAAAAATGGTGAAATTATTGAATTTGATAGTAAAGAAAAATATTATAAAAAAATCCAAAACAAAAATTATACAAAAAAAATTACTGAGTTCATTAATAAAATTAAAATAAATTGGGGACGATATGGAAAAAGATTTATTAATTATAGAAAATCTTTCAAAAAGTTTTTTTGAAGAGAATAAAAAAAGAAAAAGTTTTTTTGCATTAAATAATATTAGTTTTTAGATTAAAAAGATGGAGAATGTTTAGGAATTGTAGGGGAAAGTGGTTGTGGTAAAAGCACACTTGCAAGAATAATTACTGGAATTGAAAAGAAAAACAACAGGTAGTATATTTTTTTGATGGAAATGAATTAATAAATAATAAATTTTCTAAAAAAATATTCAAATGATTTTTTTCAAGAGCCGTTGTCATCTTTTTAACCCTAGAATGAAAAATAATTGATTATTTATATGAACCAATTAGGAATTTCATGAAAATACCGAAAAAAATGAAGTCTGTAACTATTATGAAAAAAAGGCATTGAAAGATGTTGGATTGGATGAACAATCATTAAATAGATATCCACATGAATTTTTCTGGCGGTCAATTACAAAGAATAACAATTGCTAAAAACATTAATTATAAAACCAAAACTTGTTATTTGTGATGAAATAACGAGTGCTTTAGATGTTTCTATTCAAAAACAAATATTAGAACTTTTAGAAAAAAATTAAGAATTGAGAAAAAAATTATCGTATTTATTTATAAGTCATGATTTGGCAGTAGTTCAACAGATGAGTCAAAGAATAATTGTTATGTATAATGGAGAAATTGTTGAGACATTAAAAATCATCAGAATTAAAAAAACGAATTCAAAAACATGTTTATACAAAAAAATTAATTAATTCAGTATTTGAAATAGAATAAGAGGAAATTATAAATCCTCTTATTTTTTTATTGTATAAATTATATTAAAAATATATTAAAATTTATTTGATATATTAAAAAAATGTGGTAAAAATTTATAAAAAGAGGAAAAAAAATAAAAAAAGAATTAAAAAAATTAATAAAATATTGAAAAAAATAAAAAAAATATAGTAAAAATAGTTTACAAGAATGTTTATAAAATTAAGGAGGAAAAATGAAAAAAAATAATATTGTTAATATTGGCGATGAGTACAATGATTTTTTTGCAGGAAATAAAGAAATAGATGAAAAAAATTAAAAAAACTGTAACTTGTAAGGTAACAGATGTAAAAACGTAAAATAGGAAATTTGAATGGTACGAGAGTAACTTGTATAGATAAAAAAATAATAAAGTTTATAATTTTTAATGAATCAATGATAAATTGGAAAGAATTGGAAACTGGGAAAAACTTATAATATTATTTATGGTCAAAGAATTGTAAAAAGTAAACACAAAGGAAGATGAAGAAAATTTATATTTGTTTGGATTTAAAGATCCTGAAGTAAAAAAAAGTAGAACAACCAGTTGAAGAAAAAGTGGTACTAGAAAAAAAGGATTAGAAAAAGAAATAGAAATAAATACTGTAGTTTTACCATTTAATTGCTCAAATGTAGAAAGAAAGTGTATAATTCATGGATTTAAAGTAGATAAAGGAGAACCAACAGAAGTCTGAAGTGAAAGATTTAGAAAGTATTGCAAGATTTATAAATGAATTTGCAAAAAGAGTGGAACAATTGATGTTGTAGGGCATACAGATTCAACAGCCTCAGATGCATATAATCAAAAAAATTATCAGAAAGAAGAGCAAATAGTGTAGCTAAATTATTAAAACAATATGGGTTGAGTGATACAGTATCATACGGAGTAATTTCTGGAAAAAGGGGAATCTGAACCAATGGATACAAATGAAACAGTACAAGGAAGATACAATAACAGAAGGGTTGAGTTACTATTTTATAATGTAGATTTTTGGAAATTTAAATTTTTTTAAATAAAAAAATAGAAAAAAAATTTAGTTTGAAATTGTATAAAATTTAAAAAGTTAGAGATAGAATATATTTATTTACATATTTACACAAAAAAATTGAAAAAAAGGTGGTAGAAAAAAATGAAAAAGTTTTTTTGTAATGTCAATGATTTTAGCAGCAAGTTTAAGTTATGGGGCTAATGAAAAAAATAACTTCAACACTTCAAACTATTGAATCAAAAATATAATGATTTAATTCAAAAAAAGAAGAAGTCTAAAAAAAGAGAATTTGAAAATGAAAAAGTTAGATTAGAAAAAAAGAAATAGTTGGATTGAAAGAGAAAGAAAAAAAGGAAAAAGAAGAGAAATTAGAAAAAAATTAAGAAAAGATTCAGAAGTAAGATGGCATAGAGATGCTTATAAAAAAATTATTAAATGAGTATGAATTATATTATAAAAAAATTTAACAAAGGAAATTTTAGATAGAGAATTAAAAGTAGAAGAACTAAAAAAATTGTTGTCATCAATGCAATAGTATAATATTATTTGAAAGGAGAAAAAAATAGCTAATATTTAGTTATTTAATAAAAATATGAAAAAAATATTATTAGTAGGATTATTATTAATTGTAAGTTCACAATTAATGGCAGAAACACCACAAGAGATTTTGAGAAAAGCGAGAGAAAAATTATTATAAAGAACAAGAAAAAGTTTTTAATGGAGAAAAAAAGCGGAAGAAAAAAAGCAAAAAAATGATGGCTGAAGAGGAAGCTGAAAAAAAGAAAAGTTAGCTAGAGAACAAGAAGAAAAAGCTATGAAACTACAAAAAGAAGATCAAGCTAAAACAAGAAAAAAACTAGCTAAAGAACAAGAAGAAAAAGCTATGAAACTACAGAAAGAAGATCAAGCTAAACAAGAAAAAAACTAGCTAAAGAACAAGAAGAAAAAGAGAAATTAAAAAAAGAAGAGGAAACTAAGCAACAAAAAAAGTAAAAAAAGAAAAAGAAGTTCCTAAAACAAATTTAGAAAAAAATTAGAGGAATTATCATCAAAAGCAGAAACTAGAGTTGATTTTTTTATGAAAGAGTTGTAAGAAGTGTTGCTAGAGAAGAAACGGAATTAAAAACAAAAAAAATGAAGAATGGAATAAAAAAATCTAAATATAATAAAAATTCCTAAAGTAACAGGACTTGGGAAATAATATAATTAATGTTTATTGAAAGGAGAACAATAATGAAAAATGTAAAAAAAATATTGATGATTTTTGGGTTCTTTAATAATTTTAGGTCAAATTTCATTTTCACAAGTTGATTTAAAAAGATCCAAATATTCAAAGATTAATTAAAAATAGCTAAGGAAAAAGGAAGCTGCTGAAAAAGAGAGCCGAGCAAGAAGCCTAAAAAGGCATCTGAGTTAGCAGAAAAACAGGAAAAAAACTAGCTAAGGAAAAAGAAGAAAGAGAAAAAAAGAAGAAGTCTCAAAAATAAAAAAATTATTCAAGAAAAAAAGAAGAAAAAAATGAAAAAGTAATGGAAGAAAAAAAGAAAAAAAGAAGAGAAAGCCAAAAAAATAGCAGCAGAAAAAGAAGAAAAAGCTAAAAAGTTAGCAGAAGAAAAAGCTAAAAAAAATTAGCATATAAAAAAATATGACAGAAAGTGAAAAAAATGGATGCGGAAATTCAAAGAATAAAAAGGTGAAATAGAAGCTGATTACTCACAATATTGATAAATACAAAAAAATACGGAATTCTTAAATCAAATGGAACAAAGATTTGAATTATTAGAAAATAAAATGAAAAAAATAAAAAAATTAAGTTTAAATATTTTTTTAATAATTTATAATTTAATTTATAATATTTAATAAGGAGTGGAAGAATGAAAAAGTTATTAGTGTTAGCAATTTTAGGAATATTAGCAGTATCATGTACAAATGCAAAAGGTGGTAAAATATAACAAAGATAGATTGGATGTAATTGAGAGTTATTTAGAAAAATAATAGATTTGTAAATCCTTCTAAAAAAACTTAGATAAATTAAAAGAAAAAGGAGAGATTGACTATAGTAAACAATATAAGTCATTAGAGAAGGAGTCTGAAAAAAATGGTTAGAAGAACAAAAAAATAATAGTCTTAATGTTAATGTTAGTTGTATCGGTTATAGGAAATGCTAGAAGATTAACAACGACTGATATAAGAGAAAAATTCAATAAGAATAAAATGCATTAGAAATAGAAACTATAAATATAGATAAAATAAAAAGAAGAAAAAAACCTGCACCAGCAAAAAAATGTTACGATAGTATTAGACATGAGAGCATTGAATTTTGATTTTTGATAAATCAGAAGTTAAACCAGAGTACCATACAGTACTATTAAACATTATTAAATATGTAGAATTTTTATAATTATAACATGCAAATTGTAGGACATACAGATTCTAAAGGATCAGAAGATTATAATCTGAAATTAGGTCAAAGAAGAGCGGACAGTGTAAGAGATAAATTGATTGAGTTAGGATTAGATTCAACTAGAATTTTAGGTACTTCATCAATGGGTGAAACAGAACCAGTTGCAACAAATGATACAGAAGAAGGAAGATTCCAAAAATAGAAGAATTGAATTTAAGTTGGAATTAAGAGAGAATAAATAACTAGCATATATTTATTAAAAATTATAAATAATTTTATAATTATGTAATTTAAAAATAAAAATTGACAATTATGATTATATAATATATAATAATATCGAATAAACAATGTATAAAAAAACTTAGGAGGGATATATGAAAAAAAGTATTACTATTATTAGTGGCTTTAAGTGCAGTTTCTTTTTGCAGATTATAATTCAGTTGTAGACAAATTCCAAAAAAATTAGAAGGAGAATTAGTACAATTAGATCAAACTGAAAGTCAAGAATTTAATAAAGTGATAGCAAGTGCACAAGCAACTAGTCAAGATTTAGAAAGTAAAAAGTTTTTAAGAGCTAATTTAGCACAAAAAAATATCTAAATTAGAATCAGCAAGTTCAACTAAATATTATCAAACAGAATATGCTGGAATTGTTAAAGAATATAAAGGAGTATTAGCAACTTTAGATTCAGAAATAAAAAGCATTAACTAAAAACAGTAGATGATTATAATGCAGTTATATCATTAAAAGGAGGAAAAATAATTATATGAAAAAGAAAATAATTTTTAGCAATTAGTGTATTAATGTTATCAAATTTAGCGATGGCAGCACCAGCAAAAAGTTCAGTTGAAGCAAGCTTAAGTAACTTAGAAGCACAATTGGAAAAAAATTAACTCAGTTAGAAGAACAAAAATATAAAGAACAAGAAGCTTTTAGCAAAATGCAGCAGCTCAAAGATTAGTAAATTATAGAAAAAAATGGATGAGGTAGTTTCTCAAAGAATTTCTGAAATTGAAGAAAAAAATGAATAAAGCTATTTTTTTAATAAAGAATATAAAAAAATAAAGCATCTGAATATAAAGCGTTAAAACTTGAAATATCTAAAGAAATGGAAAAAGAAAAATAAAACAATTGAAGAATTCAAATTGGTTCAATCTTTAAGATAATTAAAAATTTTTAAATTTAAGTTATAATAAGGAGTTTTTTTACTCCTTATTTTTTTATTTATTAAAAAAATAATTAAATACTTTGAATATAAACTCTTCTTATACACTCTAATATATGGTATAATGATTTGTTAGGAGGAATATTGATGAAATATATTAAATTTATGTTATTTAATATTAAAATTAGAATGGCATATAGAAGTAGATATATGATAAGTATAATATCATCATATATACAAGTAATATCAGCAATATTTATTTGGCTTTTTTTGTTTTTAAAAAAAATAATAGTGGAAATATAAATGGATATAATGGAAGTGATATGATTAAGTATATAGTTTTATCATTTACGATACTTTCATTTTTTAAATAATTCAGTAGATAGAAATATCTCTTCTGATATTGAAAGAGGAGATATAGTAATGTATTTTTATTAAGCCTATATCATATATAAGAGTATTAATTTCTCAAAGTATATCTAATATATTTTTTTGATGGTGCATTCTTATTATTGCCGTGCATTTGTATAATTACATATTTTTGAGGGATAAATATTAACTTGTTAATGTTTTTTTATATTTTTTTAATATCAATAGTATTTAGTGGAATAATAATGTTTTTTTATTAAATTTTATAGTAGGTTTAACTTCTTTTTATATAAATTATATTTGGGGATTTTTTTATTGATGAAAGAAGTAATATTTAGATTTACATCAGGAGAATTATTTCCTTTATCATTTTTTTACCAGAAGGATTAAGAAATTTTTTTATCATTAACACCATTTGAATATATATCATATAAAACCTATAATGTTATTAATGGGGAAATTAGATTTTTTTCAGGTGTTATAAATATGTTGATGGTACAAGTTATTTGGATTGGGATTTTATTATTTTTTTAGCTAAATTACAGTGGATTGGTGCAAATAAAAAAAATTAGTGTGAACGGAGGGTAAAATATTGGAAAGATATTTTTAGAATATATTTATTAAGATTAAAACTATCTTTTAAAAATATTAGTTAATTCATTTACTAATTTCATAATAGGAATACTTGGTTTTTTTAACAATACAGGTAACGGGTATAGTATTCTTAAATATTACTTTTTTTCAAATATTCCAAGTATTGAAGGAATATCTAAATATAGTATATTAGCTTTATATGGATTTTCACAAATTTCAAGAGGATTAGATCATTTTTTTATTCAGATTATTTATGGCATTTGTCTATATCTGTTATAATTAAAGGAGAATATGATAAATTTTTTTATTAAGACCATTAAATACTTTTTTTCAGGTACTAATAGAAAAAAACTCAATTTGATGCGTTAGGAGAAATTTTAATTGGTTTACTTATATATCTTTATGGATTAAAAAGGTTTAGGTATAGGTTTTAGTTTCAAAAATATTTTTTTCTTAAGTGTATTGTTAATTGTTGTAGGTTCTATAATATATACTTGTTTTTAAAAGTATAGCTGCATCATTTGCATTTATATATAAAGATACATATTTTTTTACTTAAAGCTATATATTCTATATCAGATTTTTACACGTTTTTCCAATAAATATTTATCCTAGATTTTTTTACAAATCTTTTTAACATATATTGTATCTTTTGCTATAACTTCATATTATCCAATGGATGTAATAATAAATATGAATATGGAAAGTGTTTTAAAAGATAATATTTGTTAGTATAGGATTGATAATATTAACAGCATATATTTGGAAAAGAAATGAGGTTAGATATGAAAGTTCAGGAGCGTAAAATAATAAGTGTAGAAAATCTTAATAAAAATATTTAATGTATATATTAGAAAAGGTATATTTAAAAAGAGAAAGAAAAGAAATTAAAGTGGTTAAAGATATAAGTTTTGATATATTTGAAGGAGAGGTTGTAGGATTTCTTGAATCTAATGGTGCAGGTAAATCAACCACTATAAAAAAATGATGACAGGAATAATAACTCCAAGTAGTGGTAGATGTTTAATAAAATGGTATAGAACCATATAAGGAAAGAGTTAAAAAAATGCAAGGAATATAGGTGTGGTATTTGGACAAAGAACATCACTTTGAGGATATGTCACTTCAAGATAATCTTGAATTATTAAAAAGAAATATATGATGTTACGGATGAAGAATATAATTTAAGAATGAAATATTTAGAAGAACTTTTTAGGGTTTGAAAAAAATTATTGCATAAACAAATTAGGACAATGTCGCTTGGTCAAAGAATGTTATCAGATTTAGTTGGAGCTTTGATATATAAACCTAAAAATCTTATTTTTTTAGATGAACCTACAATAGGTATAGATATAATACTTAAAGAAAAAAACTTTTAAATATATTAAAAGAAATTAATAAAAAAAGAAAAAGATTACAATAATTTTAACAACTCATGATATGCGTGATGTAGAGGCCTTATGCGATAGAATAGTTATTATCAATGAAGGAGAAAAGATATTTGATGATACTATGGAAAATTTAGTTGATAAATATGTTAATGAAAAAGTTATTAAGGTAACTTTTAAAAAGATAAGGTAGAAATTGATAAGATAAAAAGAAATTAATGGTGTTTTTATCAATTAATTATGAGGATAATTTACTTAGTGTAAAACATATTAAAAAGATGTTTTAGTAGAAAAAAAGGTGATAATGTCATTGTATGATATGTATAACATTGAGAAATTGGAATTAGAAGAAGAAGATATAACTAGTGTTGTAAAAAAAATATATGAAACTAAAATTTAGGAAATAGTAAGTATAAATATTAGATAAAATTATTGTATCTAAATTAAGAGAAATAAAAAAATATTTACATTTAGAGAGAAAAACCTCTCTTTTTTTGTTAAATTATTTTTTTCATTTTTAATCATAGACTCTATACTTTTTAAAAATAATTTTTTTAAAAAAACACTTGACAAATTTTTATCCAAAGTCATATAATGTCTTTAGATATAAAAAAAGGAGTGAGATTAAATATGAGATTAAGTAAAAAAATTTGAACAAGGAATATATGTAGTTTTTATGTTGGCACTTCAGTTAGAAGGTAGACCGATTAAAAGTCATATATTGAGTGAAAAATTACAAGTTTCGGATTCTTATTTAAAAAAATATTAGCAAAACTTGGAAAATTTAATATAGTAAAATCTAATGCTTCTAAAAAAATGATGGATTCCAATTAGCAAGGAATATAGATGAGATGTCTCTTTATGATATTTATCAAGCACTTGAGGAAGAAAAAAAGAGTATAGACCTCCTCAAGATTTAGCATATAAAAATATTTGTGTGTAAAGAAGCAATAGATAAAAAAATGTAAAAAAAATAGATGGTGTTTTTCGTTAATGCTTTTAATGCGTTTAATGAAGAATTAAAAAAATTAAAATTTTTCTGATTTACTTGAAAAAGATATTATTAAAAAAATGGTAAATTAGATTGGGAAAAAAATTTAGGAGGTTATTATGATTGAAAAAAATTAATTTAAAAAAATATGTAGCAATTTTTTTGTTATTTTTAATTATCCCTTTTTTTATGTATTTTTTTCTTTCTTAAGGCGTTTTGGAATCCTTATGAAAAAAATTAGATACAGTGCCAGTAGCTATAGTTAATTTAGATAAAGGAAATATAGGAGCAGAAATTGTTAAAAAAGTTGAAAGATAGTAAAAAAATGAAAGTTGAGGAAGTTTCTAGTGATGAAGTTGCTTTTGAATGGTGTTAAAGATAGAATATATTATTCAAGCATAACTATACCTGAAAATTTTAGTGATAACATTACTTCTTTACAAAAAAATGAGATTATATATAGATCAAACAAAAAAATTTAACTATATAGCTCTCAACTTTATGAAAGATCAGCGATAGAAATTCAAAAATACAGTTAAAAAAATACAATCTCTAATCAAATAGGGATAAAACTTCATGATTCTATAAAAAGAAAGTGCAAATAAAAATAGATGTATTGTCTAATAGTTTAAGCAAAAATTAATGATGGATCTAAACAGTTAGAAGAAGGAGTTTTACAACTTCAAAAAAAGGAGTTAATAAATTTAATGCTGAAGGTGTTAACCGAATTAAAGGTGGAGTACAGCAATATGTTGATGGTGTTAATAAAGCAACGGATGGACTTGATCAAATTTCTGAGGAGTAATTAAATTAGGGTGATACTTTAGAAATTTTTAAAAACAAATTCAAATTTTAAAAAAATTATATAGTGGAGCTAAAGAAGTTCAAAAATACAAATGTTAAAGAAAAAAATTAACTCGTGATGGATACGAATTAAATAAAGGGTTCGATAACTTAGAAAATGCATCTCGTGAAATTCAAAAAAAGGTGTAAACAAAATATATGAAGGGTCAAAAATTAAATAGTGGAATAACAACGGCTAATAATTCTGTTAAAAAAATTCTGTAAAAGAATCAAAAAAATTAAACTTGAAAAAAATAAGTAATGTTGATGAATTTGTACAAAATTCAGTTAATTTAAAAAGTTGAAAAATATTGATAATGTAAATAATTATGGAACTATATTCGCAAACATATTTTTATATCTATCTCTTTGTGGGTTGGGAATTTAACTATAGTAATAACATTATTTTATGATAGAGATAGAAGATTTGGAATATTTGATAAAGAAAAATACAGGAATTAAAACAATATTTGGCATATATATGTTTATCTATAATACAAACATTTTTTTATTAAGTTTCCTAATATTATCAAGTTTTTAATTTTGATAAATTAAATTTACCTATATTTTTTTAATAGGTATGTTAAGTGTAAATCTTGTGTTCTTTAATATTATATACTTTATGAATAGAATTTCTAGTGATGTTGGTAGATTTTTTTATCTATGATATTGTTAATAATACAAATATCTGCAAGTGCAGGTACTTTCCCAATAGAAACTTCAACTAACACATTTATAAAAAAATATTTCCTTATGTCCCTATGAGATATACTATAAATTTATTCAAAGAAGGGTTAGCAGGATATGATTCTAATTTCTTTATATTTAACATGAAAAAGAGTTGGGGAATACTTATAGTATTTATTATTCTTAATTTACTTTTTATTTGTTTATAATGATTTTAAAAAAATAAAAAAAGAATAATACGAATTAATATGTATTAAAAACAAAATGTATTTAAAATGTAATAGGTTTAGATGCATTTTTTTAAAAATATTATTTAAAAAAATATTGTTTTAATAAAAATTTTTTTATGTTAAAATAAGTGTTAGAAAGAGGAATATACTTGTATATAAAAATATTAAATTTATGGAGGAAATCATGAAACTTGCAAAAAGTAAATTGTTAGACATTTATGAAAGAATGTTGAATATAAGAGACTTTGATACGAAAGTCAATCAAATGGTAAAAAAAGAGGAATGGTTCCTGGAATGACTCACTTATCAGTAGGTGAGGAAGAGCAAATGTTGGAGCATTAGCAGCTTTAAATCCGGACGATTTAATTACCTCAAATCATAGAGGGCATGGTCAAGTTATTGGAAAAGGTATTGACTTAAATGGTATGATGGCAGAAATTATGGGGAAAGCTACTGGAACTTGTAAAGGTAAAGGTGGATCAATGCATATTGCCGATGTTGATAGTGGAAACTTAGGAGCTAACGGAATTGTTGGTGGAGGACACGGAATTGCAGTTGGAGCTGGATTAACTCAAAAAAATGAAAAATACAGGAAAAATTGTAGTTTGTTTCTTTGGAGATGGAGCTACAAACGAAGGAAGTTTTCATGAAGCAATGAATTTAGCTTCGGTTTGGAATATTCCGGTAATTTTCTATTCAATTAACAACGGTTATGGAATTAGTACTGATATTAAAAAAGTTACAAAAGTTGAGCATTTACATCAAAGAGCTGCAGCTTACGGAATGCCAGGAATGTTTGTTGAAGACGGAAATGACGTTTTAGAAGTTTACAAAGTATTTGAAAAAGCAGTAAAGCACGTAAGATCTGGAAAAGGTCCAGTATTTGTTGAAAGTATTACATACAGATGGTTTGGACACTCAAGTTCTGACCCTGGAAAATATAGAACTAGAGAAGAAGTGGAAGCTTGGAAACAAAAAAAGATCCTAATGTTAAATTTAGAAATTATTTACTTGAAAATAAAATTGCAACAGAAGAAGAGTTAGTAGAATTAGAGCAAAAATCAAAAACATTAATTGAAGATGCAGTACAATTTGCAATAAATAGTCCTGAACCAACATTAGAATCAGCATATGAAGATATATTTGCAGATTAATGTTTTATAAAAATTTGAATTTAAAGGAGAATAAATAATGGAAACTAAATTAATGTCTGTAAAAGAGGCAATAATTACAGCTATGTCAGAAGAAATGAGAGCTGACGAAAATGTATTTTTAATTGGAGAAGATGTTGGGATATTTGGAGGAGATTTTGGGACATCAGTTGGAATGTTAGAAGAATTTGGGCCAGAAAGAGTTAGAGATACTCCTATTTCAGAATCAGCAATCTCAGGAACAGCAGTTGGGGCAGCTATGACTGGATTAAGACCTATAGTTGACGTAACATTTATGGATTTCATCGTTTATATGATGGACAACATTATAAATCAAGCAGCTAAAACAAGATATATGTTTGGAGGGAAAGGACAAGTACCTGTAACATTTAGATGTGCTGCTGGATCGGGAGTAGGTTCTGCTGCACAACATTCACAATCATTAGAAGCATGGTTCTGCCACATTCCAGGAGTAAAAGTAGTTGCACCTGGAACGCCTGCAGATGTAAAAGGATTGTTGAAAGCAGCGATTAGAGATAATAATCCAGTTATTTTTATGGAATATAAAGCTCAATACAATATGAAAGGGGAAGTACCATTAGATCCTGACTTTATAATTCCGTTAGGAAAAGGAGAAATTAAAAGAGAAGGAAAAGATTTAACGATTGTATCTTATGGTAGAATGTTAGAGAGAGTATTAAAAGCTGCTGAAATAGTTGCTGCAAAAGGAATTAATGTTGAAGTTGTAGATCCTAGAACTTTAATACCGTTAGATAAAGAAATTATATTAAATTCGGTTAAGAAAACAGGAAGAGTGTTATTAGTTAATGATGCACATAAAACTGGAGGATTTATTGGAGAAATTGCGACTATCATTACTGAAAGTGATGCTTTTGATTATTTAGATCATCCAATAGTAAGATTAGCGGGAGAGGATGTTCCTATGCCTTATAATCATACATTAGAAACTGCGATGGTTCCAAGTGTAGAGAAAATAGTAGCTGCAATTGAAAAAAATTATGAATAAACAATAAATGTAGAAGGTGAAAAGATGGAAAATAATAAATTTAGAGCTACTCCCGCGGCAAGAGAATTAGCTAAAACTATGGGAATTGATCTTTTCTTAGTTGAAGGAAGTGGATTAAATGGGAGAGTTCACAAAGAAGATGTAGAAAATTTTAAAAATAGAAAACACAATTAAAATATCACCACTTGCACAAAAAAATTGCTGAAGAGCATAATATTGATTTAACAACAGTTGTTGGAACAGGGTATAACGGTAAAATAATGAGAGATGATATTTTAAATGTAATCGCAAAACCTCAAGTTCAAGAAGAATTACCTCGAGATGAGAAAGTAGTTAAGGCTGAAGAAAAAGCTGTAACAACTGAAGACATAGAAATTATACCTATGTCACCAATGAGAAAAGTTATATCTAAGAGAATGTCAGACAGTTACTTTACAGCACCTACATTCACATTAAATTACGAAGTAGATATGACGGAAGTTATTTCTTTAAGAAAAAAAATATTAGATACAATATTAGCACAAACTGGTCTAAAAATAACAATTACAGATATAATTTCATTTGCTGTAATTAAAACTTTAATGAAACATAAATATGTAAATTCAAGTTTATCTGAAGATGGAACTCAAATCACATTACATAATTATGTAAACTTATCAATCGCAGTTGGATTAGACGACGGATTATTAGTTCCAGTTGTTCACGGAGCAGACAAAATGACTTTAAGTGAACTTGTTGTAGCTTCAAAAGATATAATCAAAAAAGCATTAAGTATGAAATTATCTCCAAAAAGAACAATCAGGAAGACATTTTACAATTAGTAATTTAGGAATGTTTGGAGTTAAAAGCTTTAATCCTATCATAAATCAACCTAACTCTGCAATTTTAGGAATTGCAAGCACAGTAGAAAAACCTGTTGTTAGGGATGGACAAATTGTTATAAAAACCTATAATGGAATTATGTTTAACAATAGATCATAGAGTTGTTGATGGATTAGCTGGAGCTAAATTTATGCAAGATTTAAAAAGCATTATTGGAAAAATCCATTAGCAATGCTTATATAAAAAAACAAAAATTTTTAAAAAAATTGAAAAAGGAAGTGGAATTATGGCAGTTGAAGTTATCATGCCCAAAGCGGGAATTGATATGACTGAAGGACAAATAAATAAATGGTTTAAAAAAAGAGGGAGATAAAGTAGAAGTCTGGAGAACTTTTTACTTGAAATAATGACAGATAAAAACAAGCATGGAATTAGAAGCTGAAGAATCTGGATATTTAATAAAAATATTAAAAGGTGAAGGAGAAACGGTACCTGTTACTGAAGTTATTGGATATATTGGAGCTGAAGGGGAAGAAGCACCAGCTGGAGGAGCATCAACAACAGCAGCACCTGTAGCACCAAAAGCAGAAGCTACACCAGTTGCAGCAGCTCAAACTGAAGCACCTGCTGCTAAAGCTGTTAAAGGTGAAAACGAATTTGATATTGTTGTAATTGGAGGATGACCTGCTGGATATGTAGCAGCAATTAGATCGGCACAATTAGGAGCAAAAGTTGCTATCGTTGAAAAAGATCAATTTGGTGGAACTTGTTTAAATAAAGGATGTATTCCTACAAAAACATTCCTTAAAAATGCAGAAATTTTAGAGGGAATTGAAATGGCAGCTAAAAGAGGTATTATGTTAGAAAGTGAAAAATATACTATAGATATGCCTAAAGTTGTTAAATTCAAAAATGAAGTTGTCAAAACTTTAACTAACGGAGTTCAAGGATTATTAAAAAGTAATGATGTTAAAAATCTTTAAAGGAATTGGTAAATTAAATAAAGATAAAGATGTTGTTGTAAATGGAGAAACAGTATTAAAAAGCAGATAAAGTTATTTTAGCTGGAGGATCTAAAGTAGGAAGAATTAATGTTCCAGGAATTGAAAGTGATAAAGTGTTAACAAGTGATGATATTTTAGACTTACAACACATTCCACAAACATTAGCTATAATAGGTGGAGGAGTTGTAGGTATTGAGCTTGGACAAGTATTTTCTGAATTTGGATCGAAAGTAACAGTTGTTGAAATGATGGATAGAATTATTCCGGGAGTAGATAGAGAAGCTTCTGAAGTATTAAGAAAAGAATTAGAGAAAAAAGGAATGACTATTTTAACTTCTACTTCAATGAAAGAAATAGTAGATAATGGATCAACAATTACAATAAAATTAGAAGGAAAAGATGATGTTGTAGCAGAAAAAGCATTACTTTCAATTGGAAGAGTACCAGATTTAGAAGCTTTAGGTGAAGTTGAGTTTGAGATGGAAAGAGGAAGAGTTAAAGTTGATAAATTTATGGAAACTAGCGTGAAAGGAATTTATGCTCCAGGAGATATTAATGGAACTAAGATGTTAGCTCATGCTGCTTATAGAATGGCTGAAGTTGCGGCAGAAAATGCTATAAAAGGAAATCATAGACTAATTAAATTAGATACAACGCCATCAGCGATTTATACTGTGCCTGAAGTAGCAATGGTTGGATTGACAGAGGAACAAGCTAAAGAAAAATATGATGTAAATGTTGGTAAATTTGCGTTTGTTGGAAATGGAAGAGCTTTAGCTTCTGGAGAAACAGCTGGATTTGTTAAAGTTATTTCTGATAAAAAATATCATGAAATTTTAGGAGTTCACATTGTTGGACCTACAGCTGCAGAAATTATAAATGAAGCTGCATCATTAATGGAAATGGAAATTACTGTTGATGAAGTGTTGAAAACAATTCACGGGCATCCAACTTATTCAGAAGCATTTTATGAAGCATGTGCTGATGTGTTAGGGGAGGCAGTTCACTTACCTAAAAAAAGAAAAATAATTTTTAAATTTTAATAAAAGACAGCATTCTATATAAAATATTTAATGTCGTTCTGTTTATATTCAAATTTTTTTACTCAAAAAAATATTTAATAAAAAGGAGACGATTTTTATGATTTATCATGTAAGTAACACAAATGACACTGCATTTAATATAGCTTTAGAGGAATATTGTTTTTAAAAAAATTTAAGAGATCAAGATGAAATATTTTTTTATTGTGGATAAATAAACCTTCAATAATAGTAGGAAAATATCAAAAATACAATTGAAGAAATTAACACAGAATATACTAGAGAACATGGAATTAATGTTGTTCGTCGTATTTCTGGAGGAGGAGCAGTTTATCACGACTTAAATAATTTGAATTATACGATTATTTCAAATAAGGATAAAGGAAAAGAAGGATTTGATTTTAAAGAATTTTCAAAACCTATTATAGATACTTTGGCGGAATTAGGAGTTAAAGCTGAATTTACTGGAAGAAACGACCTAGAAATTGATGGACAAAAATTTTGTGGGAATGCACAAGCATATATAAAAGATAGAGTTATGCATCATGGTTGTCTTCTATTTAATGTTGAATTTAGTGCTTTAGCCAATGCTCTTAAAGTTTCAAAAGATAAAATTGAATCAAAAGGAGTAAAATCGGTTAGAGCGAGAGTTACTAACATTTTACCTCATTTAAAAGAACCAATTACTGTAAATGAATTTGCAGAAAAAATATTAGGTTATATGAAAAAAACATAATCCTAATATGACAGAATATCATTTTTTTCAGAAGAAGAAATAGAAAAAAATAAAAAGAACGTGCAGAATATAAACGAAGTTGGGAATGGAATTACGGAGAATCTCCTGAGTACAATATAAGTAGAAGTCATAGATTCCCTAAAGGTAAAATTGAAATTTTTTTGCAAATGTTATAAATTCTAAAATTAAAAGTATTAAATTTTTATGGAGATTTCTTTGGGAAAAATGAAGAACTAACTGATATTGAAAAATTTATTAGTTGATGTTAAATATACTCCTGAAGATGTAAAAAAAAGCATTAGAAAATGTTGAAATTAATAATTATTTTTGCTGGATTTACTCTTGATGAAATTGTTGAAGTCTATTGTTGAATAAAAGCTAAAAAGTAAAATAACAAAAAAAGGATAAGATTTTTTTCTTATCCTTTTTAAAAATATTAATAAATAAAGTTACATTCTATTAACAGTATTTATCCCAAGAAGCGATAACCCTTCTTTTTATGATATTTGCAGTTTTTTTCAGCAAGTAAAATTCTAGCATCCATTATAGCTTTATCTTCCTCTTTTTAAAAATTGATTTTTGAGTTATAGAAATTATTAAATAGTTTTTGCTGTATCAAATAAATAATCGGCAATAACATTAGGTCTTTGAGTTTCATACGCTTTTAATAATTGCTTGTGGGAATCTCAATAATTCAGTAGCTAATTCTCTTTCAATATCTAACATATCCTCTAAAAATAATATTATTATTTTTCAACAGTAATATTTTTCTTCAGTTAATTTTTCTAAAAAAATTGATTGGATTCTAGCATACGTATATTGTAGATAAGGCCCTGTATTTCCTTCAAAACTTAAAAACTTTATCCCAAGTAAATAAAATATCAGAAGTTCGATTTTGACTTAAATCAAAATATTTTATCGCACCAGTTCCTACAATTTCAGCAATTTTTTTCTTTTTCTTCTTCTGGAATATTAGGATTTTTTTCATTAATTATTTCTTTAACTTTATTTCTTGCTTCATCAAGTAAATCTACAAGTCTTATAATGTTTCCACTACGAGAAGAGAAAATCATTCCATCTCCAAATCTCATAATTCCAAAACCAAACATGGTGTTTTTTTCATAGTCGTAAATTCCTCCAAGTTGTTCAGCAATGTCAAAAAAACTTGTTTAAAGTGATTTTGTTGTCTTTCATCTGTAACATAAATAGCGTTATCTATATTAAGCTCTTCTCTTCTAAATTTAATTGTAGCTAAATCTGATGTAGAATAAAGGAAACTTCCATCTTTTTTTGAACGATTGCTGGAGGTAATTTATCATTTTCAAAGAAAACAACTAAAAGCTCCTTGATCTTCAACTGCAATTTTTTTAATTTTTTTAAATCTTCTAAAAACACTAGGCATTATATTATTGTAAAAAGATTCTCCATAATAATAATCAAAGTGAATGTTCAATCTTTCGTAAACTTTATTATATTCTTTTAATGAAATTTCAATAAATTCTTTCCATAAGGCATTATTTTTTTCATCACCTAGTTGTAATTTTCTTAATTCTTCTCTTGCAACATCTTCTAAAGTAGGATCTTTTTTTAGCTCATCAGAAAATAAAACATAAATTCTTTCTAATTCTCCAATAGGATCTTTGTCATAAGCTTCTTTGTCAAGCCATTTGTTATAAGCAACAATAAGTTTTTCCAAACTGTGTTCCCCAATCTCCTATATGATTGTCAGAAACAATATTAAATCCAATATATTTGAAAATTCTAAAGATAGAATCTCCAATAATAGTACTTCTTAAATGTCCAATATGCATACGTTTTGCTATGTTTGGAGCAGAAAAAAATCAATTAATACTTTTTTTATTTAAATCTAAAAAAATGAAAAAAATCGTATTTTTTTCGTTTCCTATTTTTTTGTAGTTCTTTATTTATAAATGAATTTTTTTAAATAAATATTAATAAATCCTGATCTGCAATTTCAAGTTTGTCAATCAAATCATTTTTCTTTAAAATTTTTCAACAATAATATTTGCAATTTCTCTAGGATTTTTTTACCAATTAATTTTTGAAGAAACCATTGCAAAAATTTGTTTGAAAATCTCCAAATTCTTTTTTTGTTGAATTTTTGTATATCTATTTTTTTCTATAAAATTATTTTCAAATAAATTATTTATATTTTTCTGAAAATAATTTTTTTAGTTGAATATTTAATAATTCCATTTTTTTATAATAATTGTTTTTAATAAATAGGTAATTAAAAACAATATCTCCTTTCAATAAAACTTTATTTTTTTAGTATGTTTATTATATAATAAATTAATAATTTTTACAAATAGAAATAAAAAAATATTAATTTTATTTAAAAATAATACTTTTTTTAATGTTCTTTTAAATAAAATGTAGTATAATGAACTCAGATCGAAAGATCTAAAACCTCAATTAACCCCCTTTTATAGGTCTCTACGGAGACCTTTTTAAATTTATATTGAATTTTTTTATAAAAAAAGACTATAATATCAAAAAAATAGAGAGGATGAAATAGTATGAAGGAAAAAAATTAACAAAAATTATTTTTTTGGAATGTTTGTATTATTTTTTAGATTTAATGTTTTTTTCAGTTGAAAAAAACTAAAAAGTAAAATATTAGAAAAATAAACCTAAAAATTATTTATTTGACATTTGATGACTAGATCATCGGCGAATACAGATAAAGTATTAGAAATTTTAAAGAAAAAAATGATATAAAAGGCAACATTTTTTTGTAATTGGTCAAAAATCAAGATAAATATAAAAAAATTGTTGATGAAGGGCATACAATTGCATTACACACTTATACGCATGATTACAAAAAAATTTATGCAAGTGAATCAGCATTTTTTTGAAGATTTATATAAAATAAGAGATGCTGTAAAAAGCAAAAAAACTGGAATAGATAGTAAAAATTATTAGATTTGCAGGAGGAAGCAGTAATCATAAAAGCAAGTAAAAATTTTAAAAAAACGAATATAATAAAAAAAGATTGACAAGAGAAGGATTTGTATATCATGATTGGAATTGTGACAGTACAGATGCAAGTGGAAACAGAGTACCTGTATCAAAATTAGTTGCAAATGCAACAGCATGTAATGCAAGAGAGATAAACTTATTGATGCACGATTCTGCCTCTAAAAAAACGACAGTGGAAGCTGTTACAAAAAAAATTATAGATTATTATAGAGCAAAAAGGATACGAATTTGAAAAAAATTACTATGAGTAGTTTTTAAAGCACAACATTTTTAAAATAAAATAATAGTAGATAAATAGGCTAGAAATGTGAGAACATGTACCTTCAAACCATTTTCGTTTTTTTCTGTCCAGTTTGTTGGGACATGTTCTAATTGGGATGAAAATAAAATTAAAGATGATTGAAGTAGATATTAAATAACTGATATAAAAATCAACTTATTAATTGACCAATTATAACAATTTAGCTATAACTATATTAAAGTTTATAAATTAATTATTTTAAAGGAGATAATTATTATGAAAAAAGTTATTATTATTTTTTTATATTTTTTTATATCAATAAATACTTTAGCAGGATCAAAAATACATTAAATATGATAATGGCGATGTAGAATTTGTTAAAAAAATATTAAAAAAATAAGAAGAAAGAAGATCCCTTATAAATATTATATTAAAAATGGACTTATAGAAGAAGGAACTTATATAAATGGTAAAAGAGAAGGATCATATAAATTATATGATGAAAATGGTCAAATAAGAGTAGAAGGAACTTATAGAAATGGGCAAGAAGAAGAATATATAAATTATATGATGAAAATGGTCAAATAAGAGTAGAAGGAACTTATAGAAATGGGCAAGAAGAAGGATCATATAAATTATATGATGAAAATGGTCAAATAAAAAGTAGAAGTAACTTATAAAAATGGGTTAAAAAGAAGGACTATATAAAGAATATTATGAAAACGGTCAAATAAGACAAGAAGTAACTTATAGAAATGGGAAAGAAGAATGACCATATAAAGAATATTATGAAAACGGTCAAATAATAGAAGAAGTAACTTATAGAAATGGGCAAAAAAAGAATGACCATATAAAGAATATTATGAAAAAGGGTCAAATAAGACAAGAAGTAACTTATAAAAATGGGCAAGAAGAAGGATCATATAAAGAATATTATGAAAAGGGTCAAATAAGAAAAAGAAGGAACTTATAGAAATGGGGAAGAAGAATGACTATATAAAGAATATTATAAAAATGGTCAAATAAGACAAGAAGGAACTTATAAAAATGGTGTAAAAAGAAGGATCATATAAAGAATATTATAGAAATGGGCAAATAAGAGAAGAGGGAATATTTGAAAATAATGGAACAGAAGTATTACATAAAATATAATAAAAAAATGGGCAAGGTGTAATTTTTAAAAAAAATATAAATGAAGAAGATAAACATATATTTTACAATAATAATGGTAATCTAGAAAAAAATAACTTTAAAAAAAACGAATTAAAAGATGGAGAATATTTATTTTATAATGAAAATGGATATGGAGATATAGAAGAAGTAACATTAAAAAAATGGAATAAAAAGAAGGTTTATATACTTATTTGGATTATAATAGAAATATAAAAAGAAGGAACTTATAGAAATGGGGGTAAAAAGAATATCCATATAAAGAATATGATGAAAATGGGCAAATAAGAGAAGAAGGAACTTATAGAAATGGGGTAAAAGAAGGACTATATAAAGAATATTATGAAAATGGTCAAATAAGAAAAGAAGGAACTTATAGAAATGGGGAAGAAGAATATCACATAAAGAATATTATGAAAATGGTCAAATAAGAGTAGAAGGAACTTATAGAAATGGGGGAGAAGAAGATCCACATAAAGAATATTATGAAAATGGTCAAATAAGAGAAGAAGGAACTTATAGAAATGGGGAAGAAGAATGACTATATAAAGAATATTATGAAAATGGTCAAATAAGAGAAGAAGGAACTTATAGAAATGGGAGAAAAGAAGGTACATATAAAGAATATTATGAAAATGGTCAAATAAGAAAAGAAGGAACTTATAGAAATTGGGAAAAAGAAGGTACATATAAAGAATATTATGAAAATGGTCAAATAAGAGTAGAAGGAACTTATAGAAATGGGAGAAAAGAAGGTACATATAAAGAATATTATGAAAATGGTCAAATAAGAGTAGAAGGAACTTATAGAAATGGGAGAAAAGAAGGTACATATAAAGAATATTATGAAAATGGTCAAATAAAAGAAGAAGGAACATATAAAAAAATGGTCAAAGAATAGAATAAAGATAGATGAATGAAAAAAAGAGAAAACTGAGAACATGTACCAACAAACTGGACACGAAATTTAAAAATCAATAATTTAAGGAATTATATCTTATTTGATAAGGTGTAGTTCCTTTTAAATTTACTCTAACTTTATTATAAAAATTCTATATATTCTTTAATTGTTTCTTCTTTAGTTCTAAACTTATCTTTATTTAACTTATTGTAATAACATTCTGATTTAAAAAAATACCCCAAAAATGACTCTATAGGAGAGTTATCAGGACAATGTCCCGGTCTTGACATACTATGTATAATATTTTTTTGTTATATTTTTTTAAACATATACGATGTATACTGAAATCCTCTATCACTTTGTAATATATCAACATCATTAATATTTATATTTTTTTAAATGTTTTTCATAACTAATTCATTATTATTATGATTGCCTATCTTATAACTTATTAACATCTTTGAATTAATATCAATTACACCACTAATGTATAGTTTACCTTCTCCAGTATTTATCTTCTTCTGAATAATCTAATGACTTTACTATCTTATCTTAATATTTAAAAACCCGAGTTTTTAAACTTTTTGTATATGCTCTATTTCTAGGACCTACTTCTTTTAACTCTTCTATACCATGTATTCTAAACCTATTAATATATCGATAAAATACACGATTAGACACACCATATTTAATAAGAATATCTTTATGACTTAATCCCATTTCTAAATAATCCTTACACATAGAAATTCTTTCTTCTAATGTGAATTTACTTTTTTTCTTTCCATAAAAATGTACCTCCAAACTGTTTTTCATTTTTTTCTGTCCAGTTTGGAGATACATGTTCTGTGTGTTCTAGCTTTTTTTATTTTTATTTAATCTAAGATTAAACAAAGCATAATATGCTATAATAATTTTGCCCAAAAATTTAAAAAAAATGGAGGAAATATGAAAAAGATAATAACCATACTTATGGTGTTGGCTATATCTATGTCTTTAAATGCAGCTAGTAAATCAAAAAAAGTGTAAAAAGAGAAATTAGCTAAAGAAATTAAAAAAAGGAGTTAGAGCCTAGAGAGAAAAAAAAAAAAAATCTAGTGGAAATTATGGAAGGACAGAAACACCACAAAGAGATGCATATTTCAACCGAGGAGCCTCTTTTCTATGGAGGGGCGGAATGGAAGAAGAACTGCGAGGAGATATTTAATATCACAAATGACAGCAGCCTGCTGTAAAACATTACCATTTGGAACTAAAGTAAGAGTAACAAACTTAAGTAATGGAACTGTAGTTGTAAAAATTAATGACAGAGGAATTTTTATAAAGGGGAAGAGTTATTGACGGCCATGCGGCTTTTTCTGCAATAGAGAATGTTAGTCGTGGTGTAGCAAAAGTAAAATTAGAAATTTTAAATAAACAAAAACTAAGAAAGAGGGAGAAGTAAAGGTAAAATAGCATTAGTAACAGAAAGATCAAGAGGTATAGGAAAAGAAGAAAACATGCTGAAAAATGGAGCAACAGTTATTTCAGGTGATTTAATTGATGCGGACTATACTCATGAAATGTAGAACACATTAAACTAAATGTACAGATAGAGAAAATATAAAAGAAATAGTAAAATAATAAAGACAAATACGGAAAACTTTGATACATTAGTAACAATGCAGAAATCATAGACCATTATTACAAAGAATGTCGGAAGATAACTGGGATTTAGTTGTTGACATCAACTTAAAAGGTGTGTTTAATGTCATGCAAGGATTTGTATCATTATTATTTAAAAGTGAATCTGCGAGTGTTATAAATATGGCTTCAGTAGTTGGATTAGATGGAAATGTTGGTCAAAATGTAAACGGTCAGTCATGTATGAGGGAGTTATTATGGGATGACAAAACATGGGCAAAAGAATTTGGTAGAAAAAATGTAAGATCAAATGCTTTAGCTCCAGGGTTTATTCAAACTGATATGACACATGTTTTACCTGAAAAAGTAATAGAAACAGTATTAGCACAAACACCTTTAAGAAGAATGGGAACAGCTGAAGATATTGCAGCTCTCATTATTCTTAGCTAGTGATGCTTCAAAAATTTATAACAGGACAAGTTATAAGAATTGATGGAGGATTAAACTTATAGTTTATGACAAAAAAATAAAATATTACGCTTATTATATAATTGATACTTCAGAGCAAGGAATTTTAACAAATTGGGATGAATGTCAAAAAAAAGTGAGTGGAAAAAAGACAAGATATAAATCATTTAAAACAGAAAATGAAGCCATTGAATGGCTAAAAAACGGAGCTGAATATGAAACTAAAGAACAAAAAAATTAGGAAGAATGTCGGATTTATTTGCAGAATTAGATAGAGAGGCAGTTTACTTTTGATGCAGGAACAGGTCGTGGTAAAGGAGTAGAAGTTAAAATCTCTGATTATGATGGAAATTCATTGTTAAATAAAGTATTGGGCGAATCAAAAATTAAATGAATTTGGAAACTATTATTTATCAGACGGCAGAACGAATAATTTTGGAGAATTAGTTGGGCTTTATGCAGCTTTTAAAATATGCCAATAAATATAATAAAAAAAATTATTTGTGGCGATAGTAATTTGATTATAGAATATTGGTCTTTAGGTCGATATAATAAAGAAAAATATTGATAAAGATACAATAGAATTAATAACAAAAGTAATAAAAAAATGAGAAAAAAATTATGAAGATAAAGGTGGAATAATAAAAAAATATCGGGAGATATAAATCCTGCAGATTTAGGATTTCATAAGTAGTTTTTCATAAAAAAATTAAAATTTAACTATTAAAAAAAGTTAAAAGTTTATGGAGGAAAAAAATGAGAAAATTAATTTTATTTTTTTATTAATGTGTACAATATTTACATTTGGTTTTTTTCTGCAGAAAATCAAACTAAAAAAATAATAACTAAAGTTTTTTTACTGGTGATTATATAAAAAGCGAGTAATACGTTTACTTATAAAAAAAGATAATTTGATTTTTTTCCAGATAAGACAATTATTTATACTGTAAAAGCCAATGGATGATTCATTGGAAAGAATTTTTTTAATTATTTAAAAATTAAATTATGAAGTTAAAGAAAAATCAAAAAGTAAATTTAGAAATTATTGGAAGAGTAACTCCAGAAGGAATTTTTAGAAGTTTATAAAGTAAATAATTATATAATACCTGAAGAAAAATATGAAAGGTAGAGAAAACTATATGTTATTTGGGCAATAAAAAAATATTAAGTACAGAAAGAAATACTTTCTGTATTTTTTTATTTTTAAATTTAATATTTTTTTAAATAAAAAAAATATTAGAATGTTAAATAGATGAAAAAAAATATGGTATAATAAAGAAAAAAAATAGGAGTAAAATTAGATGAAAAAAAGAAAAAGGTTGAAGTTGAGATAATGACTGATGAAGAGTTAATAAAAAGAAATTTTTGTCTATGAATATTACGACTTTTAAAAAAATAGCAAAAAGAATATAAGATTGAAAAATTATACGACAATGAGTAAAACTGATTTAATAAATCATATTTTTAATTGAAAAAGGAAATGATAACGGTAAAAATTTATGGTTTTTGGGAAATTAGAAACATTCAATGACGGTTATGGTTTTTTTGCGTGAAACGACAGTAGAGGCAGATATTTATATTTCAGCATCACAAATTAAAAAGATTTTTATATGAGAAATGATGATATTATTTTTTTGGTGAATTAAGAATACCTGTTGGAGATGAAAAAAATTATGGTATGATAAAAAGTGTTGTTGATAAATGGAGATTTAGCTGAAAAAAATCAAAAGAAAGACCTATATTTGATGATTTAATTCCTTCTTATCCAAATGAAAAAAATTAATCTTGGGGAAGGTGAGATTTCAAGTAGAATAATTGATATAATTTCACCAATAGGAAAAGGACAAAGAGCTTTTAATTGTTGCATCTCCAAAAAGCAGGTAAAACAATATTGTTGTCAACTTTAGCTAATGATATAATAAAAATATAATCCTGAATTAAATGTATGGATATTATTAATAGATGAACGTCCTGAAGAAGTAACAGATATTCGTGAAAATGTAAAAAATGCAGAAGTTTATGCTGCCACATTTGATGAAGAGCCTAAAGTTCATATACAGGTTACAGAAAATGTATTGGAAATGGCAAAAAGAGAGGTAGAAAAAGGAAAAGATATTGTTATTTTGATGGATAGTTTGACGAGATTGGCACGTTCATATAATATTGTAATTCCATCAAGTGGAAAAGTTTTGACAGGAGGAATTGATCCAAATGCTTTATATTATCCAAAAAGATTTTTGGGAGCAGCAAGAAATATAAAAAATGGGGGAAGTTTAACTATAATCGCAACAGCGTTAGTAGATACAGGAAGTAAAATGGACGAAGTAATATTTGAAGAATTTAAAGGTACAGGGAATATGGAAATTATATTAAGTAGAACATTACAGCAGTTAAGAATATTTCCAGCTATTGATATTTTTGAAAAAGTGGAACAAGAAGAGAAGAACTTTTTAATTTCTAAAAATCTTGAAAAAAATATGGAAGCTTTAAGAGAAGAATTAGCTAAAGAAGATGAGATTGAAGTAATGAAAAAAATTAAAACAACTTATAGCAGAGTACAAATCTAATGACGAGATGTTGAAAAAAATATATAAATAAAAAGGTTTTTTTAATAAAATTAAGTTAGAGAATTAATTATAAAAAAAGTAAATTTTAATACTTTATATTATAAATATTTTGTTATTAAAGAAATATTTTAAAAATTCTTTTATTATATAACTTGAAAAAAATAGTAGAAATAGTGCTATAATTATAATATAAAAGTTAAACATTAATTTTATAAATATTTAGGAGGAAGTAATGGCTAAGAAAACGTTAAAAAGATTTAGATGTAAAAAGGTAAAAAAAGTTTTAGTAAGAGTAGACTTTAATGTACCTATAAAAAAATGGAGTAATTGGTGATGATAATAGAATTACTGCAGCGTTACCAACATTGAATTATATTTTAGAAAATGGTGGGAAAGTGATTGCATTCTCTCATTTAGGAAAAGTTAAAGCGGAAGAAGATAAAGCTTCAAAAACTTTAGCACCAGTAGCAGTTAGATTATCTGAAAAATTAGGGAAACCAGTTAAATTTGTTCCAGCTACAAGAGGAGAAGAATTAGAAGAAGCAGTAGCAGCCTTAAATGAAGGTGAAATTTTAATGTTTGAAAATACAAGATTTGAAGATTTAGATGGGAAAAAAGAATCTAAAAATGATCCAGAATTAGGTAAATACTGGGCTTCATTAGGAGATGTATTTGTAAATGATGCCTTTGGAACTGCACATAGAGCACATGCTTCAAATGTAGGAATAGCATCAAATATTAAAGAATCAGCAGTTGGATTCTTAATTGAAAAAGAAATTAACTTTATTGGAGGAGCAGTTGATAATCCTGAAAGACCATTAGTTGCGATTTTAGGAGGAGCAAAAGTATCTGATAAAATTGGAGTTATTGACAACTTATTAGAAAAAGCTGATAAAGTAATTATCGGTGGTGGAATGATGTTTACATTCTTAAAAGCATTAGGAAAAAATACTGGATCTTCATTATTAGAAGCTGATAAAGTTGATTTAGCAAAATCATTATTAGAAAAAGCAAAAGATAAAGGTGTAGAATTATTATTACCAGTTGATGCAGTTGTAGCTCAGGAATTTAGCAATGATGTAGAATTTAAAACAGTTTCAGTTGACGAAATTGAAGACGGATGGATGGGACTAGACATTGGTGAAAAATCAGTAGAATTATTTGAAAAAGCATTAGAAGGTGCAAAAACAGTAGTATGGAACGGACCAATGGGTGTATTTGAAATGTCTAATTATGCAAACGGGACAATTGGAGTATGTAAAGCTATAGCTGAATTAAAAGATGCTAAAACAATAATTGGTGGAGGAGATTCAGCAGCAGCGGCAATTCAATTAGGATTTGCAGATAAATTCTCTCATATCTCAACAGGTGGAGGAGCTTCAATGGAATACTTAGAAGGAAAAGTATTACCAGGTGTAGCAGCAATATCAGAAAAAAAATGCGGATGCGGAAATCATTAATATAATTGAAGTATTGGTATAACTTTTGTTGTGCTAATACTTTTTTTAATAAATGAAGAAAAAAACAAAACTTTTATAAAAGAAATTTATAAAAAAATATACAATGAATTGAATTTTTTTAAAAAGAAGTGAGATTAAGATGAAGAGAAAGATATTAATATTTTTTTAGTATTAAGTGCAATAATTAATTTTGCAAATAGTAATCCTTTTGATAATGAAAAATTTCAAGTATGCGTTTGAACATGTTGAAACGATTTTTTTGGAGATGATTATCGTTGTAAATTTATTTCAAAACAAATATTATTAAAATCATATCATACAGATAATGGAAATACAGATATGATTAAAAAGTTTTTGAAGATTCACTAAAAAAACTTATGGAAGAATTATACAGTTGGAAAGCAGATTTTTGATAAAATTGAAGATCCGGTAGAAGTAACGACGGTTTATTATAGTCGTTATTGTAAAATTCCAAATCAAGAATGGCTTGATAAAATAAATTCACCAGCATTAAATAAATATATGGAAAATATAGAAAAAAATAAAAAAAGTCATAATAGTAATAGATAAAATATAAAAAAATTTAAAAAGATAGGAGTAATATATGAAAAAAATTATTTTTTTATTAGGAGTGACAGCAATTTTAGCTGCAAACGCACAAGCGGCAAAACCTTTTAGAATTGAATGTGACACATATAAATGACCATCATTCACATTTAGAAGAAGAAACAATGAAATTAAAATTGAATGGAAAAAGATGTAACCGTAAAAAAATTGGAGGATTTCCACGAGTAGTTTCACAAATTCAAAAAAATTTAGTAAAGATCCTAAATCAAAATCTTATAAAAAAAGCTGATAATGCCTTGATTTTTACATGCAGGAGATGCTATTTCTGGAACTTTATATTATACTTTATTTAAAGGAAAAGCTGATGCGGCATTAATGAATACAGTAGATTTTTGATGCGTTCACTTTAGGGAATCACGAGTTTGATGATGGGAATAAAGTGTTACTTGACTTTTTAAATGAATTAAAAGTTCCAACAATTTCAGCAAATGTAATTCCAGATAAAGGAAGTATTTTTGGAAGGAAAATGGAAACCTTACATGATTAAAAATGATAAGAGGGGAAAAAAAGTTGGAATAATTGGATTAGATGTTGTTGGAAAAAAACAGTTGAATCTTCAAGTCCAGGAAAAAGACATTAAGTTTTTTAGATGAAATCGAGACAGCTCAAAAAATGGCAAATGAATTGAAAAAACAAGGAATTAATAAAATAATATTATTATCTCATGCAGGTTATGAAAGAAATGTTGAGATTGCACAAAAAGTGTCAGGAATTGACTTAATTATAACAGGAGATACACATTATTTATTAGGAGAAAATTATAAAGAATATGGATTAAAAGCCAGTTGCAGAATATCCTAAAAAAAGTAATGTCACCAGCTGGAGAGCCAGTTTATGTAGCAGAGGCATTTAGTTATTCTTATTTAGTTGGAAATATGAAAGTAAAATTTGATAAAAAAATGGAGTAATTACAGAGTTAGTGCCAAATCCACAAATTATAATTGGAGATAATTTCTTTGAAGTAAAAATGCTGAAGGGAAAAAAACGTTCAATTAGAAGGAAAAAGAGAAAAAGAGGATATAATTAATTTTGTTAAATCAAGAAATGACTTAGCATTTGTAAACGAAGACCCAGTAGCTAAAAAAATATTTTTAAATAAATATAAACAAGAAAAAGAAGAAATTGCTAAAAAACCAGTTGGAACAGTTAGAGATGAAATGCCAGGAGGATCAGCACCAAGAATACCTAGTGATAAATATCCAGAAGGCTCTGTAGCTACAACAATGGTGGCAGAATCTATTTATGATAAATTAAAAAAATATGGGAACAGGAGAAATTGATTTTGTAATTATCAATTCAGGAGGAATTAGAACTACAATTAAACCAGGTAAATTTTTCTTATGATGATGCGTATACATTATTGCCATTTACAACAAATACAATTTATGTAATGAAAATGACAGGAGCTGAAGTAAGACAAACATTGGAAGATGCATTAAACTTTGTATTTACAGGAGGATCATCAGGTGCATTCCCATATGGAGCTAGAATTAGATATGAAGCTACAAAAGAAGGAACTTTAGGAACAAGAATTAAAAAAATTAGAAATTTATAATGAAAAAAACTAAAGCGTGGGAAGAAATAGATAATGATAAAGTTTATCATGTTGGAACTCACTCATACTTAGCAGCAGGTAAAGATGGATATACAACATTTGGAAAAGTAAATGCAGAAAGACCGGGAGTAAATACATATTTAGGAGTTGAAACAGCATTTATTGAATATATTAAAGCAAGAGGAGAAATTACGAGACCTGAATCTTCAAATGTTAAATTAAAATATTAATAGAAATAAAAAAATATTAGGCTAAAAAAATGTACCAAAAAAACTAAACACGAAAAAGTGAAAATAGTTTGTAGGTACATTTTTTTATTTTTTACTATTTATTTAGGTGAAACAAGTATTTTAACTTGATTTTTTTCTTTAACTAATGCATTGAATCCTTCTTCAACGATATCATCTAATTTGATGTGTTTTTGTAACTAATAAATCTTTAGAGAAGTATCCTTGAGTCATTAATTCAAGTACACTTGGGAATACATCACGATATGCGATAACTCCTTTAACTGTTTTTTCTTGAATTACTATTTCGTTAGGATTTATAGAAGCTTCACCTTCCCAAATACTTACTATCATAGCTTCTCCATCTTTTTCAACAACTTCCATAGATTGTTTTAATACAACAGGTACTCCTGTTACTTCATAAGAAACATTTACTCCACCGTTAGTCAATTTTCTTATTTCTTCAACTGGGTTTACTTTTGAAGGGTCTATTATAATAGCACCTAATTCTTTAGCTTTAGCTTGTCTTTCTGGTGAAAGTTCTACTGCAAATATTTTAGTAGCACCACCTGCACGTAAAGCATCTATTATTAATAATCCTATAGGTCCACAACCAAATACTGCTACAGTATCTCCAGTTCTAAATTTACTTTGACGAACTGCGTAAAGTGCAACAGCTGATGGTTCAGTTAAAGCAGCTTGTTCATAATCTATAGAATCTGGTAATTTGTGAGCTTGATCCTCATTAACTACAACGAATTCTGAGAATCCACCTCCACCTCCTCCAAGTCCTATAAATGTTAAGTTTGGATCTAAGTTATATTTTCCTTTTAAACCATTTTTTGCAAATATTGGTTCTATAGTTACTCTATCTCCAACTTTGAATTTAGTAACTCCTTTACCAACTTCTACAACTTCTCCTGAAAATTCGTGTCCCATTGTTATAGGTGCAACTTCTTTAGTATAAGGATGTGGAGTTGTTGTAGGAATAAATATTGGACCTCCTAAAAATTCGTGTAAGTCACTTCCGCATATACCACAGTATTTAACAGCAACTTTAATTTGCTCATCGTGTTGTAATACAGGTACATCTATTTCTTCAACTCTTACATCTCCTCTTTTATGCCATCTAGCAGCTTTCATTTTGTTCATCGCATGCCTCCTAAATCTTAAATCTATAGCTATTAAAGCTACTTTGTTATTTTAAACTTAAAAGATATAAAAGTCAAATTTATTTTAAAAATTTTGTGTATATTTTTGTGTATATTAAAGGGGTATGCATAATAGCAATATATAAAAAAACACATAATATGAAATAGTAAATAAAATTAAAATAAAATATGTTTGAATTGTAATTTTTTTAACTTTTACGTTTATATCAAAAAAAGTTTACAATAGATTATAAATATGATAAACTAATATATATTAAAAAAAGAAAGAGGTTGTCATGAAAAAAATAGAGTTTTTAAAGCATATATTAGTAATAATTTTATCAATATCAGTATTAGGTGGCTTTTGTTGGAAATTATTTTTGTAAATTTTGCATTAAGTAACAAAGTTGATAAAACTAAGGTCAATAATCAGGATAAAGATGGATTAAAAAGATAAAGATAAAGAAAAAAATCAAAAAAATGGTTTGATGAGAATGCCGTTGAAGTTAAAATGAAATCTAAATATACAGGTAATGATTTAGTTGGATATCAATTCTTGTCTAAAAAAATACAAATAAATGGGTTATAGTTGTACATGGATTTGGAGAAAATGCTCGTCATATGGCAACATATATTAAGAATTTTTTTATGATAGAGGATATAGTGTTTTTGCACAAGACTTAAATGCTCATGGTAAAAGTTCAGGTATATATTATACTATGGGTGGATTTGATGGTAAAGATCTAAAAAGATTGGGTAAATTTAATTTCAAAGAAATATGATAATCCTGATATAGTTTTTATTTGGTATTAGTATGGGTGCAGCAACTGTAATGAATAGTTTAGATGAAGATTTACCTAATAATGTTAAAGCGTTTATAGAAGATAGTGGATATTTAAGTTTAAATGAGGAATTTTTCTTATCAATTAAAAAAATTATTTAAATTACCTCCGATACTTGTACTTCCAGAAGCAAGTATAGTTGCAAAAAAATAAAAAGCAGGATATTTTTCTTAAAGATGTTGATGCGACAAAGGCACTAGAAAAACACAACATTACCAGCTTTTAATATTACACGGAGATAAAGATGGATTTGTTCCAGTTAGTCATGCAGAAAAAGATATATAGTAAAAGTAAATTCAAAAAAAGAAATATATATATTTAAAGATGCAAAACACGTAAGAGCTGAAAGAATGTATAAAAAAAGAGTATTGGGAATATATAGATAAGTTTCTTGAAAAAAATATTTTTAAATAAAACGAGATAAAAAGATGAACTTCAAATTATTTTTAACTTTTCATATCCTGTTTGTTGATATCTGTTCTTAGCATTTTTTTGTTTTTAATAAAATATAAAATGTGTTATAATGAAAAGAAGAACAGAATGAAAAAGAATTTTAGAAAGAGGAAAAAAATGAAAATATTAGCATTTGAAACTTCGTGCGATGAAACGGCAGTATCTGTTGTTGAAAAATGGTACAAAAGTTTTTGAGTAATATAATATCGACACAAATTGATATACATAAAGAGTATGGTGGAGTTGTGCCAGAAATTGCATCAAGACATCATATTGAAAATATAATGCCGGTATTTGAAAAAGCGATGAAAGAAGCTAAGTGTGAACTTAAAGATATTGATTATATTGCTGTTACAAATACCCCTGGATTGATTGGTTCGCTTTTGGTTGGATTAATGTTTGCAAAAAGTTTAAGTTATGCAAATAATATTCCTTTACTTCCAACGAATCATATTGATGGACATATATTTTCAAGTTTTATAGAAAATGAAGTGAAATTACCTGCTGTATCACTTGTTGTATCGGGCGGACATACAAATCTTTATTATTTAGAAGAAAAGAATGGATATATTGATATTCAACTTTTAGGAGAAACATTGGACGATGCGGTTGGAGAAACATATGATAAAGTAGCAAGAGTGATAGGACTTTCTTATCCGGGCGGTCCAATGATAGACAAATTATCGGAGATAGGAGAAGATACTCTAAAAAAATAAAAAAACCGAAAGTTGATGGATATGATTTCAGTTTTAGTGGAGTGAAAAACATTTATAACGAATTATGTTAATCATGAAAAAGATGAGAGGTAATGAAATTATAAAAAGAAAATATAGCTCTGTCGCTTCAAGTGGCAGTTGTAAACATTTTTATACGATAAAGTAGAAAAAAATATTACAAGAAAAAAAGTGAATACGATTTTAGTTGCAGGTGGAGTGTCAGCGAATAAAGGACTTCGTAAAAAGTTTGAAAATTTTAAAGAAAAAGGAATTGAAGTTCATTTTTCCTAAAATGGAATATTGTACTGATAATGCGGCAATGATTGGTTGTGCAGCATATTATAATTTGAAAAAAAGTAAAATTTTAGGAAAAAAATGAAGCTATAAATAGTGATGCTTTATCAACTAAAGAGAAGAAAAAAATTATAATAAATTAATTACTTTTATTGAAAAAAACAGCAATTTTTTTGTTATACTTATACGGAAAAAGGTTGAAAAATAAAATAAAAACATATATAATGAAGGAGAAGAATTATGTCAAAATTAAAAATTTAGTTATAAATTTGCAAAAAAACTTTTTAAATGAAAATGAGGTAACTCAATTAAAACCATACACAGAATTAGCACACAAAGTTCTATTAGAAGGAACAGGAGCTGGAAATGATTTCTTAGGATGGGTAACTTTACCATCTGATTACGATAAAGCTGAATTTGAAAGAATAAAAGCAGCAGCAGAAAAAATCAAATTAGATTCAGAAGTATTAATAGTAATTGGAATTGGAGGATCTTACTTAGGAGCAAAAGCTGCGATAGAATTTTTATCACATACATTCTACAATAATTTGCCTAAAGAAAAAAGAAAAACTCCAGAAATTTACTTTGCTGGAACAAATATGAGCAGTGTTTATTTACAACATTTAATTGATTTAGTTGGGGACAGAGATTTTTCAGTAAATGTTATTTCAAAATCAGGAACTACAACTGAACCAGCAATCGCATTTAGAGTGTTCAAAAAAATGTTAGAAGAAAAATATGGAAAAGAAGAAGCTGGGAGAAGAATTTACGCGACAACTGATAAAGCTAGAGGAGCATTAAAAACATTGGCTGATGCTGAAGGATACGAAACATTTGTTGTACCTGATAATGTAGGAGGAAGATTCTCAGTATTGACAGCAGTTGGATTATTACCGATTGCAGCGGCAGGAATTAATATTGACGAATTAATGCAAGGAGCGGCTGACGCACAAAAACAATTTGCTAATTCTAATTTAGATGAAAATGAAGCATTACAATATGCTGCAGTTAGAAACGCTTTACACAGAAAAGGAAAATCGTTAGAATTAATGGTAAACTATGAGCCAAGAGTTCACTATTTTGCTGAATGGTGGAAACAATTATTTGGAGAATCAGAAGGGAAAGATAATAAAGGATTGTATCCTGCATCTGCAGACTTCTCAGCTGATTTACACTCTTTAGGACAATATATCCAAGAAGGGCAAAGAATGTTTATTGAAACAGTAATTTCTATTGGAAAACCAGAAGTTGAATATGTAATTGAAAAAGATGCTGATAATTTAGATGGATTAAACTTCATTGCAGGGAAAACATTAGACTATGTAAACAAAAAAGCTACAGATGGAGTAATGTTAGCACATATTGATGGAGGAGTACCTCAATTAACTGTAAATATTCCTGAAGCGACACCTTATCATTTAGGATTTACATTCTATTTCTTTGAAATTGCATGTGGAGTAAGTGGGTATTTATTAGGTGTAAATCCATTTGACCAACCGGGAGTTGAAGCTTATAAGAAAAATATGTTTGCTTTATTAGGAAAACCTGGATTTGAAAAAGAAGCGGTAGAATTAGAAAAAAAATTGAATGAAATGAAATAGAGATAAATTGAATAAGAGTAAAGGACTACATAGAAAAAGGTTATTAAAATAAGGGTAGTCCTTTTTTTCCCTTTATAATAAAAAAAGAAAGAAGGAAAAAAATATGAATAGAGAAAATTTATGGAAATCTTATACAGAAAAAGAAAAAAAGAAGAAATTTTTTTAAATTTGCAGAAGAGTATAAAGCGTATTTAGATTCAGCAAAAAAACAGAAAGAGAGTTCGTGACAGTAACTGAAGCTGAATTAGAAAAAAATGGATTTAAAAAAATGTGAATGATGTAAAAAGAATTAAAAAGAGGCGATAAAGTTTACTTCAATAATAGGGATAAAAAAATTTAGTTGCAGTTATAATTGGTGAAGATGTAAAAAGTGGAATAAATATGATCGTTTCACATATTGATTCTCCAAGATTAGATTTAAAAACCAAATCCGATAAAAAGAAGATGAAGAATTTGCATTGTTAAATACACACTATTATGGTGGAATTAAAAAAATATCAATGGGTTTCAACGCCTTTAGCTTTACATGGTGTTGTGTTTTTGTCTAATGGAGAAAAAGTTACATTGAAAATTGGTGAAAATGAAAGTGACCCAGTTTTCAGCATTCCTGACATTTTACCTCATTTAGCTTATAATGTTCAAGATGATAGAAAAAGCAAGAGAAGTAATAAAAAGGGAAGAATTAAAATTATTATTTGGAAATATGCCTGTAACAGATGAAAAATGCAAAACAAGCTGTAAAAACAATTTATATTAGACAAATTAAAAAGTAGATTATGGAATTGAGTACGACGATTTCTTTACAGCGGAAATTGAAATTGTACCTGCTGGGAAATTAAGAGATGTTGGGTTAGATAGAAGTATGATAGGAGGATATGGACAGGACGATAGAATTTGTGCTTATACTTCGTTAAGAGCAATTTATGAAATTGAAAATCCTAAAAAAACAATAATGGTGTATTTAGCAGATAAAGAAGAAATTGGAAGCGAAGGATCAACAAGTTTAAAAACTACTTTACCTGAATATATTGTTGGGAAATTGTTGGAGCTTACTGGCGAGTACAAAAGTGACCAAACATTGAGAGAAACATTGTGGAATTCAAAAGCATTGTCTTCAGATGTTACAGCAGGAATGAATCCGTTATTTAAGTCAGTACATGATACAGAAAATGTAGCGAGATTGTCACATGGATTGGCATTCGCTAAATATACAGGAAGCCGTGGAAAAGTTCAAGCAAATGATGCTGACGCTGAATTTTTACAAGAAATAAGAAAAATATTTGATGAAAATAAAGTAAAATTTCAGTCAGGAGGATTTGGAAAAGTTGATGAAGGTGGAGGAGGAACAGTTGCAAAATTCTTAGCATATTATGGAATTAGAACTGTTGACGCAGGGCCTGCATTACTTTCAATGCACTCTTTATTTGAAATATCATCAAAAGCTGATTTATATGAAACATATAAAGCGTATAAAAGTATTTTATGGAATATAATTAAATAAAGATTAAAGTTTACGGAGCAAAAAAATGAAGTATAAAAGTATTAATATATAAAAAAATAATAAATTTTTTGGCTGAAAAAAATTTGAAAAAAAATTTGAAGAAAATAATTATATATATAAATGGTCAAATGTAGAATCTGGAAGTTATTTTTTTGAAATAAAAAGATGAAAAATGATGAAGTGAGAGGAGTAACTTATACACATACTGCTCCTTTTTGCTACAGATTTTTGAAGCGATAGTAGAAAAAGATAGACCCCCAAAAATCAATAACAGGATTTCAAAATGGAATAGATATAATTTTAACTTATTTAGAAAATGAACAAAAAAATTTTTTTATTGAAAAAAACTAAATTTTTTTAAAATGAAATTAGATTTGAAAAGAATTTGGATTGGAAAAAAAGCTGAAAAAAACTAGCGATAACAGGAAGTTTTAATGGATGGAAAATAGATGAAGAACCAATAAGACAAAAAAATCAGATAATATATATGAAATAACATTGGCTATTCCTGAAGGAGTATATGAATATAAATATATAATTGACGGAAAAATGGTATCCAGAAAAAAATAATTTAAGACTAATTATTGGAGAAAATGGACAGTTGTTTCCAGAAGGGAAACTAGGAACAGGGAAGTTTTGTATTTGAAGGCCTTGATAAGAATAGAGATTTAAAAGCGATAGTTCATAATAATAAAAAAATTTAAAAATATTTCAATAAAATATCAGGAAGAGAATATGAATTTAAAAATAAGAACGCAAATGAATGATGTTGAAAGAGCTTATATTAGTGTTGTTTTTAGATAAAGAGAATGGATATGAAAAAAAGTGTACGAGCTTGAAAGACATAGAGATAAAAACTAATGGCTTTTGATTATTTTTATGAGAATTATTGATTTTGGGAAAGAAGTTAAACAAATTTTATATCACTTTATCTTACAAGATGGAGGGTAAAAAGCTTATTTTTGATGGTGAAACATTATCTTTTAAAGAAATAAAAAAAATATTACTTGATACGAATAATCCAGATATTCAAGTATTTAGCATTCCCGATTGGTCAAAAGAAGTAATTTGGTATAATATTTTTTTCCAGATAGATTTTTATAATGGAAATTATTATAACGATCCTATATTTAATGAGTTTGGATCAGAAGATTTTTGAGATAAATAATCAACATGAGCAAAGATTTATTGAGAAATATAAATGAGCAAAAAAATAACTATACAAAAAGGGAAATTTAAAAAGAAATAGATGGACTGCTGATTATGGAGAGAGAGTTTCATGGGAAAAAAATAGGAGAAAAAAACGATTGATCATAGTTTGAAATATGCAAGAATGTATGGTGGAGATTTACAAGGAATAAAAGCTAAAATTCCTTATTTAAAAGGATTTGGGTGTAAATGCTGTTTGGTTAAATCCGGTATTTTTTTCTCATATCAAAATCATAAATATGGAGCAAATGATTTTTAGACATATATCTCCGGACTTTGGAACGATAAAGACAAGTGGTAGTAAACATGGAGTAGAAATTAGTAAAGATAATTTGTATGGAAGTAAAAGTTATATAGATGTGTTAGGTGTTAATACAAAAAAAATAGTAGTGAATTAGAATTACTTGAAGTACAGTTAAAAAGGCGAAAATAAATATAAAAATGGATATGGAGAAACTGAAGATCCAAGTACATGGGTTTGGACTGAATCAGATTTGATAATGGTTGATTTAATAAAAGAATTACACAAAAAAATGGAATAAGAGTAATTTTTTTGATGGAGTGTTCAATCATAGTAGCGATAGGCATTGGAGCTTTTAATATTGTATTAGCAGAAGGAGAAAAATTCTAAATATTGTGAATGGTATAAGTTTACAGATTTTTACATACCATGAGCCAATAACAGATGAAATGAGTGATGAAGAAGCGTGTGATACTTTAAGAAAAAAATAAATCAAGAGTAAAATATAACGCTTGGGCAGGATTTAATACTTTGCCAGAATTTAATACATTTAATCAAGAATATAAAGAATATTTTTTTAATATTACTAGAAAATGGATGTATGAGTATGATGGTATAGAAAGTGAAAATTGGATGGAAGATGATGGAATTGACGGTTGGCGACTTGATGTGCCGAATTGTCTTGAAAAATCAAAAATTTCTGGATTGAATGGAGAGAAGTTGTAAAAACGGCAAAAAAAGATGCGTATATCACGGCAGAACTTTGGGGAATGCTTCTTCAGACATAAATGATGGAAATAAATTTGATACAGTAATGAATTATGAATGGTTAAAAACTGTAATAGGTTTCTTTATAAATCAAAGTCATGAAGGTGGAGAAAGATATAAATTATCATCACAAGATTTCTTTAATGAATTGAGAGAAAAACGAAGTTGGTATCCTTATCAAGCGTTACAAACTTCTCAAAATTTGAACGGATCACACGATACTGACAGACTTTACTCGAGAATTGTAAATGATGGAATTGGAAGAAATTTGGAAGAAGGGAAACAGTTAGAGAAAGGTTATAATAGTATAAGACCTGATTTAGCATCGAACTATCATCCAAATACTTCAATTGATTGGAAGAGATGTAAAATTAAACCTAAGGATATTTTTGAAATTGATTTCAATTTTTTTCAAATGACATACATTGGAGCACCGATGTTGTATTATGGAGATGAAGTTGGAATGTGGGGAGCGACAGATCCTTATTGTAGAAAGCCGATGTTGTGGGATGAATTTTTTTATACGATGACGAAAAAAATCCGTCAATTGTTAATGAAGGTGAAGTATACTCGCAAGAAGTTGATAATGAATTATTCCAATGGTACAAAAAAACTTATTAAAATAAGAAAAGAAAATAGAGTTTTTAGTGTATGGAAGATTTAATGAATTATTGGCAGATAATGAAAGAAATGTAATTGCTTATGAGAGAATAAGTGAGGAAGACTCTATAATTGTTGTACTAAATAATTCATTTGATGATATTGATAATATTGAATTTAAAACAGATTATAAAGATCAAAAAAATATTTGGATTTAATTTCTGGAAATATGATAAAAAAACTTCGACAAATGGTAAAGTTGTAGTAAGTCTTGAAGCAAAAAAAAGGTATGATTTTTAAAAAGATGGAATAAATAAAAAAAATAAAAAAACAATCATTTAAAAGCAATTTTATTTGATTGTTTTTTTATTTTGAGAAAGACATTGTAATTATATTGAAAAAAATTTAGACTTTAATATATAATATAAATTGAAAAAAATAAAAAAAATAAATTTGTATATAAAAAAATAATGAATTATTAAAAAAAATAGAAATGAGGAATAAAATGAGAAATTATGATGTTATTGTAATTGGAGCAGGTCATGCAGGAATTGAAGCAGCATTGGCGTCAGCTAGATTGGGCTTAAATACTGCAATTTTTACAATAACTTTAGATAATATAGGAGTTATGTCTTGCAATCCATCTATAGGAGGTCCTGCAAAAAGTCATTTAGCTAAAGAAGTTGATGCTCTTGGTGGTGAAATAGGAAGAAATATGGATAAAAGCTTTGTGCAAATGAGAATTTTGAATACAAAAAAAGGACCGGCAGTAAGATCGTTAAGAGCACAAGCGGATAGAAAAATTTATGCAAGAGAGATGAAAAAAACGATAGAAAATCAAAAAAATTTAGATACTGTTCAAGATATTGTAACAGAGTTAGTTGTTGAAAATGGTGAAATTAAAGGAATAAAGACTAAAACAGGGATGGAATTTAGTGCAAAAGCGGTAATTGTTGCAACAGGAACATTTATGGGTGGACTTTTATATATTGGAGAAAAAAGAGTTAAAGGTGGAAGAATGGGAGAGTTGTCAAGTGAAGAATTACCAGAATCGTTGAGAAATTTAGGATTGAAAATGAATAGATTTAAAACGGGGACATCGCCAAGAATTGACATAAGGACTCTTGATTTGACAAAATTAGAAGAGCAACCTGGAGAGACAGGTGTACCGCTTAAATTTTCTATGCGAACACCAGATGAGGAAGTTGTTGCAAAACCACAATTATCTTGTTATTTGACAAGAACTAATATGGAAAGTCATAAAATCATTTTAGATAATTTAGATAAAGCACCGATGTATAACGGAAGTATTAGCAGCACGGGACCTAGATATTGTCCGTCGATTGAAGATAAAGTAGTGAAATTTGAGGAAAAAGATAGTCATCATTTATTTTTAGAGCCAGAAGGATTTGACACTGCAGAAGTATACATTAGTGGACTTTCAACAAGTTATCCAGCAGAATATCAGCAAAAAATCGTAAACACAATAGAAGGACTTGAAAATGCACACATTATGAGATATGGGTATGCTGTTGAATACGATATTGTTGATCCGAGTGAACTTGATTATACATTAGAAACAAAAAAAGTGAAAGGTCTTTATTTAGCAGGACAAATAAATGGGACGAGTGGATATGAAGAAGCAGCAGCACAAGGAATTGTAGCTGGAATTAATGCAGTGTTAAAAATAAAAGGAGAAGAGCCGTTTATATTGGAAAGAGAAACTTCTTATATTGGAACGATGATTGATGATTTAATAAATAAAGAATTATTCGAGCCGTACAGAATGTTTACTGCAAGATCTGAGTATAGACTTGTATTAAGAGAAGATAATGCAGATATAAGATTATCAGAAAAAAGCTTTATAAAATTGGACTTTTTAGATAAAAAAATATTATGATAAAATAGAAATGAAAAAGAAAAAAATGTACTTGAAACTATAAAAAAATCTTGAAAATATAAAGTTAGGAAGTAGTAACACAAGACTTATGGAAGTTTTAGAAAAAAATATGGAGAATCGCTAAAAAGTGGAACGACATTAAAAAGAAATTTTAAGACGTCCAAAAAGTTACTTATGGTGATATAAAATATATTGCCGAAATCATTGAAAATATACCTAATTTAACCTTTGATGATGAAACAGAATATCAAATAGAGGTACAAGTGAAATATGAAGGATATATCGCAAAAAGCTATGCAAATAATGAATAAAACAGAAAAAAAACTTGATGATAGAAAAAAATACCAAAAAGATTTTTGATTATGATAAAATGCAAGGAATTACAAGAGAAGCAAAACAAAGATTGAAAGAGAAAAAAACCTTATAATGTAGGGCAGGCTTTCAAGAGTGGCAGGCGTTACACCTGCAGATATTTCGGTATTATTAATGTATTTAGAGGGAGTTTTAAGTAATTAAAAAAAGAAAGGGGAGAATAATATGTCAGTATTAGCTAGGAATAAAAAGGCTTTTTCACGATTATTTTATTGAAGAAAAGTATGAAGTGGGAATAGAGCTTGTTGGAACTGAGGTAAAATCGATTAAAGCGGGGAAAGTGAGTATAAAAGAAAGTTTTGTTAGAATTATAAAAAAACGAAGTCTTTGTAATGAATATGCATGTAACTCCATATGAATTTGGAAATATAAATAACGAATCTGAAACGAGAGTTAGAAAATTATTGTTGAAGCGAAAAAGAAATAGACAAAATGGCTCAAAAAATAAAAGAGCAAGGTTATACAATAATGCCGTTATCAATTTATACGAAACAGAGATTGGTAAAGATGGAAATTGGTCTAGCTAAAGGGAAAAAAACTTTATGATAAAAAGAGAAGATTTAAAACGAAGAGATCAAGATAGAGAAATACGAAAAAAATACAAAAAGATATTTCGAGATATTAAAATTGATTAACATTTTTTTGTGGAAAAATTTTTTTCTAAAAATGTGGATAAATGTGGAAAAGTATGTGGAAAAGTGCAAAAAGTATGCACATAATATACAACTTTTTAATTAGTAAATAAAAGAAAAAAATAATATTGTGCAATAAAAATTAATAAAAATTTTTTTACAAAATAAAAAGAAGTTAACTGAAAAAAATATTTTTTTAAAATAAATAGAAATATGTTAAAATAAATTATAAAAAAATAGAAAGGAGAGTCTATTTTTCTTATATTTTTAAGTAAAAATAGTTGAAAAGATATGAATATAATATTATTTGGAGCACCAGGAGCAGGGAAAGGAACTCAAGCGAAAGAATTAATAGCAAAATACAATATTCCTCAAATTTCAACAGGAGATATTTTTAAGAGGAGCGATTGCAGCTAAAAACTCCTTTAGGATTAGAAGCTAAAAAAATTAATGGATCAAGGGCAATTAGTATCAGATGAAATTGTAAATGGATTAGTTGAAGCTAGATTAAAAGAAGCTGATTGTGAAAAAAAGGATTTATTTTTAGACGGATTTCCAAGAACAGTAGTTCAAGCTGAAAGTCTAGATAAAATAATGGAAAATATCGGTAAAAAAATATTGAAAAAAAGTTATAGCTTTAGATGTTTCAGATGAAGAGATTATAGAGAGAATTACAGGAAGAAGAGTATCAAAAAGTGACAGGTAAAATTTATCATATTAAATATAATCCTCCAGTAGATGAAAAAAAGAAGAAGATTTAGAGCAAAGAGCTGATGATAATGAAGAAACTGTGAAAAAAAGATTAGCAGTTTATAACGAGCAAACAGCACCAGTTTTAGATTATTATAAAAAAACAAGGGAAAGTATTTGAAATTGATGGAGCACAAAAAAATTAGAAAAAAATAACAGAAGATATTATAAATATTTTTAGAGAAATAGGCGTAATATTTTTGTGTATAAAGATATGTTTAATAAAAAAATTGAAAAAAAGTTATTTTTCATAGAAGGAAAAAGACAATGATAATATATAAAACATTAGATGAAATAAGAAAAAAATTAAAAAAAGCAAATCAAATAATAGCAAGATTGTTAGAAGATGTACTGCCGAAATATATAAAAGCTGGAGTAAGTACATGGGAAATTGATCAAATTGCAGAAGATTATATAAGATCACAAGGAGCAATTCCTGGCACAAAAGGGTACGATATAGGAAGACCGTATCCTCCATATCCAGCAGCAACTTGTATTTCTGTAAATGAAGAAGTTGTACATGGTATTCCTAAAAAAGATAAAATATTAAAAGAAGGAGATATTTTAACAGTTGACACCGTAACAGTTTTAGATGGGTTTTTTGGAGATGCTGCAACAACTTATGCTGTTGGACAAATAGATGAAACTTCTAAAAAATTAATGGAAGTAACTAAAAAAGCTAGAGAAATAGGGATTAGTGTTGCAAAAGTTGGAAATAGAATAGGAGATATTGGAGCTGCCATTCAAGAATATGTTGAAGGACAAGGATTCTCGCTTGTAAGAGATTTTGCAGGACATGGTGTAGGACATGAAATGCACGAAGATCCAATGGTGCCAAATGTTGGAAGAGCGGGGACAGGAGCAAAAATTGAAAATGGGATGGTTATAACGGTTGAACCGATGGTAAATGCTGGAAAATATCAAGTAAAAATAATGCCTGATATGTGGACGGCTGTTACTAAAGATGGTTCTCGTTCGGCACAATATGAACATAGTTTAGCAATTTGGAATAATCAAACTGTTATTTTAAGCGAAAAAGATTAAAAGAGGGAAAACTTTATTGGTAGAAATACTAGTAAAGTTTTTTTATTATAATAAAAAAATATTTCAAAAATAAAATAAATATTTTATATAGAAGTTAAAAGAAAGTTAGGAAATATAAGGTATTATTAAGAAGTTAAACAAATATGAAAAAAATATTGATGATAAAATTACTCTGAATATATTTTTATAAAGATAAAGGAGATCAAAGTATGAGAAAAAAATTTATTAATCGCTGGAATTTTTAGTAAGTTCAGTTGCAATGGCTAATGGGAATGTTATAGAAGTAAGATTAGGAGGAGATTTAAAGAATACCTATATTGTAGAAAAATAATGGACAAAGAACAGAATTAGATAAATCAGTATACAAAAAAATGGAATTGAAGTTGTAACAGAATATAGAAAAGAAATATTACCTAATTTTTGAATTAGGAGGAGGAGTTGCCGTAAAAAGAGCAAAAAAATGATAGTACTCCATTATATGAGCAATATAAAAAAACTAATCCTGCCCCTACTGATAAATTTGAAACAACAGTTAAAAAAATATAGTATCTGTACCTGTTTATGCAGTAGCAAAATATAATTTTTAATAATAGTACATCTGTAAAAACCTTATGTTAAAAGCCAAATTAGGATATGCATTTAATAAAAGGAGTTTATAGTTATGAACTAAAAAAAGGAAACTTAGAAATGAAAATGGAAACTAAATATGGAGATGGAGTTTATCTAGGTTTAGGAACAGGAGTAGAAATTAAAAAAATTTTTGTAGTTGATTTATCATATAATTCAACTAATATGAGAACAAGTACGGATATTAAGAATGTTGTCAATTCTGTACCAAAAAGAACCAAAACATATTTTATCAACAGTTAAAAACCATTCTGTAACATTATCAGTAGGATATCTATTTAAATTTTTAATAAAATAATCTAAAATTTATAAAAATATAATCAAAAACTTTACTAAGATAAATTGGTAAAAGTTTTTTTGGTAAAGAGAAGTTATAATAAAAAGAGTTGGAAAAAAATGATTGTGGAATTACTAATAGAAATTGAAAAAAACAAATATGATATATAGAGGGAATAAAATTAATTTAAATGATTTAACAGCTGAGATGATTGAAGATTATTTGGGAAATTAGGTTAATTATATATTTAATGAAATATTGAAATATTTAGGGATTAATAAAAAAATGAAATATAAATTTATTTTTATTGAGCGGACATAAAAATTTCAAAAAAATAAAACTTGAAAAAAATAAAAAAATAAATTATAATATACAAGTTAATCCAGTAAGAGTACCAGTAGAGATATTGGTATTTTTATTTTATGAATAAGAAATTTGATTTTTAATTCTTAAATATATAAATTTTATGTATATAGAAATAATTATTTAAAATATGAATTAAAAATTATGAAAAATAAAGAGAAAAAAAGTAAAATAACTGGACATTTTTTTAGAAATTTGTTATAATGGAAAGGATCCGAGGTGATTTTTTTATGGCAAAAACAAGATGTTCTAGAGTTGGAAGGTGAAATTTTTAGAAGCCTTTACCAAATGCAATGTTCCAAGTAAGATTAGAAAATGGACATGAAGTGTTAGGACATATCTCAGGTAAAATGAGAATGAACTATATCAAAAATCTTACCAGGAGATAAGGTAACTGTGGAAGTTTCTCCATACGATTTATCAAGAGGAAGAATTGTATATAGAAAAAAATAATTTGTTGGAAGGAGGGTTTTTTAGTGAAAGTAAAAAGCTCAGTAAAACCCTATCTGTGATAAATGTAAAATCATTAAACGTCACGGAAAAGTAAGAGTAATATGAAAAACCCTAAACATAAGCAAATACAAGGATAATAACTGACAAAAAAAGCAATCTGAAAAAAATTTTTTTATTTAATAACATATACTAACTGACAGGATATTATAAATAAAAAAATTGTAAAGATATGTTTGGCTGTAGAGCTTATACCTTAGTTTTTATTTATGTAAGGGCATATTGAAGAAGATTAAAAAAATATCAAAACAGAGGAGGAAGAAATTTGGCTAGAATAGCGGGAGTAGATATTCCTAGAAATAAGAGAGTTGAAATCTCATTAACTTATATCTTTGGAATTGGAAGAAGCACTTCAAACGAGATTTTTAGAAAAAAAGCAGGTGTTGATAAAGACATCAAAGTTAAAAGATTTAACAGAAGAACAAGTAGGAAAAAAATCAGAACGGTAGTTGAAGAGTACAAAATTGAAGGTGAGTTAAGAAAAGAAATTAGACTTAACATAAAAAGATTATTAGACATTAAATCTTACAGAGGATTAAGACATAAAATGGGATTACCTGTAAGAGGACAAAAAAAACTAAAACAAATGCTAGAACGAGAAAAAGGATCAGTTAAAATGGCAGTAGCTAAGAAAAAAATAATAAATTTATAAGTTAAGGAGGAAACCATAAATGGCTAAGAAACCAGTAGCTAAAAAGAAAAAAATTAAAAAAAATATTCCTAATGGAATAGCATACATACATTCTACTTTTTAATAATACTGTAGTAACAATTACAGATGCAGAAGGTAAAGTAGTAATCTGGAAATCAGGAGGAACTTCAGGGTTTAAAGGAACTAAAAAAGGAACTCCATTTGCTGCACAAATAGCGGCTGAGCAAGCAGCTCAAGTTGCAATTGAAAACGGAATGAAACAAATTGAAATTAAAAATAAAAGAATCAGGATCAGGAAGAGAAGCTTCTATAAGATCAATTCAAGCAACTGGATTAGAAGTAACTAGAATAGTTGATATTACTCCAGTACCTCACAATGGTGCAAGACCACCTAAAAAAAGAAGACCATAATTTTATAAAATAAGGAGGATATAGATAAATGGCAAGAAATAGACAGCCGGTTTTTAAAGAAATGTAGAAATCTTGGGTTAGACCCAGTTGTTCTAGGTGTAAATAAAAAAATCAAATAGAAATATAAGACCAAATGCAAATAGAAAATTAACTGAATATGGAACACAGTTAAGAGAGAAACAAAAAAAGCTAGATTCGTTTATGGAGTACAAGAAAAAAACAATTCCATAAATTATACGAAGAAGCTACAAGAAAAAGAAGGAGTAACAGGTATACTATTACTTCAATATTTAGAAAGAAGATTAGATAACGTAATTTATAGATTAGGATTTGGAGCAACTAGAAGACAAGCTAGACAAATTGTAAGTCACGGACATATTTTTAATTAACGGGAAAAAGAGTAAATATTGCTTCTTACAGAGTAAAAACAAGGAGATGTAATTACTGTTAAAGAAAATTCAAAAAGAATTAGCAATTATTAAAGAATCAGTTGGACAAAAAAATCAGTTCCAGGATGGTTATCATTAGAAGAAGGTGCTTTAACTGCTAAAGTATTAGAAAACCCTGGAAGAGATGCAGTTGACTTCGAAATTAACGAAGCAATGATTATCGAGTTCTACTCAAGATAATAACATTTTAATCCAAGGAGATGATTTAGCTTGTTAAATATTGAAAAAAATAGCTAAAAAAATATAAAATTAACAGAAATAAAAGAAGATAGATATACAGCTAAATATGTTTTAGAACCTCTATATAGAGGTTATGGAAACACTATTGGTAATGCTTTTAAGAAGAATATTATTATCTTCAATTCCTGGATCTGCAATTAAAGGAGTTAAAATAGACGGAGTTTTTAAAATGAATTTTTCTACAATAGAAGGTGTCAAAGAAGCAGTTACAGATATTATTTTAAATATTAAAGAAATAGTAGTTGCAACTGATGAGCCTGGAGAAAAGAAAATGACTTTAAATGTTAAAGGACCAGCTACAATAACAGCTGCTGATATAAAAGTAGAACCAGGAGTAACAGTAATAAATCCTGAGCAAGTTATAGCGACTATTACAACTGATAAAGAAATCAATATGGAATTTTTAGTAGATTCTGGAGAAGGATTTGTTGTATCAGATGAAATAGATACAGATGGATGGCCAATAGGGTATTTAGCAGTTGATGCTATATATACTCCAATCAAAAGAGTAAATTACTCAGTAGAAGATACTATGGTTGGAAGGGTAACAAACTATGATAAATTAATTTTAGAAGTTGTTACTGATGGAAGTATAGAGTTACAAGATGCGTTATCATATGCAGTTGAATTATTAATAGCTCATATTAATCCATTCATTAATATAGGAAATAGTATGGCAAAAATATAGAACTTCAGAAGAGGAAGTTGAAGAAGTAGTAGTGGAAACTAATAATAAAACTGAAGATATAAAAAAATAGAAGAGTTAGATTTTACAGTTAGATCATATAACTGTTTGAAGAAAGCAGGAGTAAACACTGTATCTGATTTAACATCTATGTCATACGCAGAATTATTAAAAAAATTAAAAAAACTTAGGTAAAAAAATCATTAGAAGAAATTATTACGAAGATGAAAGAATTAGGATATGACTTAAGTCAAGAAATAGAATAAAAACTTATATACCGAGGAGGGAAGCGAACGGATGAATCATAATAAATCATATAGAAAATTAGGTAGAAGAAGTGATCACAGATTAGCTATGATGAAAAAAATATGACAATTTCTTTTAGTGAAAGCTGAGAGAATTGAAACTACTGTAACAAGAGCAAAAGAATTAAGAAAATTTGTTGAGAAAGCAATTACTTTTAGGTAAAAAAAGCAAATACAACTGAAGATGTAGCTAAAAAAAGTACATTTAAGAAGACAAGCATTTGCATTTTTTAAGAAATGAAGAAGCAGTTGCAAAAATTTTTCAACGAAATAGCTCCAAAAATATTCAGAAAGAAATGAGTGGTTATACAAGAATCATTAAAACTGATGTAAGAAGAGGAGATTCAGCTGAATTAGCAATCATTGAATTAGTATAATTTAATAATTAAATAAAAATAGTTGAAATGTATTGAGAAATGGGGCACTGTATTTAGTGTCTTTTTTTCTTTTTATAAAGTATTTCTAAAAAAATAAAGATAATATAATTAATATAAAAAAAATTATAGAGAGGAGTATAATTACAAAATATTGTAATTATAATATAGAATGAAATTAAGTAAAGTTGAAATTTTTAAAAAAATAAGTTTGTTAACATTTTTCTTTATTTTTTTGGAGCTGGAAACTTAATGTTTCCACCAATGTTAGGAAAAGAAGCAGGTACAAATTTAGTGTTTGCAATGTTGTATTTCTCAATTACTGCAATAATTTTTTTCCAATTTTAGCGATAATAGTTGTAACGAAAAACTAATGGATTGAAAAATATGGCAAATAGAGTAGATAAAACATTTGGAATGTTATTTACAATTGCAACAGCATTGGCAATAAGCTAGGGACTTGCAGTACCTAGAGCAGGAGTATTACCTTATGAAATTGCTTTATCACATCATACAGGAGATATGAAATGGGCATTATTATTATATACGACGATATTCTTTGGAATAGTATGTTGGTTTTGTCTAACACCAAGTAAATTATTAGATAGAATAAGTAAGTTTTTTTATCACCATTATTTTTTTATTTTTTTAATAATTTTATTACTTTTTTTGGAACAATGTTTAAAGGAATGACTTCTTATGCTCAACCATTAGAAAAAAATATGTTCCACTAAAAAGGAGTTCAAGGATTCTTAGATGGATATATGACATTAGATATTCTAGCTGGATTAATGTATGGACTTGTAATTTCATACGTAATAAAAAGATAAAGGCATTACAGATGAGAAAAGAAGTTATAAAATCAGTTAGTAAAACAGGAATAGTAGCAGGGAATTTTTCTTATTTATTGTTTATTTCATTATTGCACATATTGGTGGAGTAAGTGGAGTAATTTATCCAGATACAAAAAAATGGATTAGAAATTTTTAAGAAATATGTCATTAAATATTTATGGACAATTTGGATTTATAATATTAGTAATGTTATTTTTTTCATAGCTTGTTTAAATATAGCTGTAGGAGTTACAACTTCGATAAGTCAATATTTCTCACAATTATTCCCAAAAAAATATCATATAAATATTGGGTTATAATTTGGATAATATTAAGCTGGGCAATAGCAAACAATGGATTAGCACAAATTTTTAAGCTACAGTGTTCCAGTATTACTATGTCTGTATCCAGTAGCAGTTGAACTTATAGTTTTAAGTATACTAAATGATAAAATAAAAAAATTATAAGTATGTTTATTCATCAACAATTTACACAACATTATTTATTAGTTTTGTAAGTACATTAGATAAATCAAATATAAAAAAATACCGATGATAACAGATATGATTTCAAAATTACCATTATATAAACTTGATTTAGAATGGATTTTTAGTTGCAATAATCGTAGCATTGATTACAATATTTATTAATAAAATTTTTAAAAAAAATAAAATATAATAAAAAAAAGGCTCTAGTTGAGATAAATCCTTAAGAAAAAAAGGAATCTCTTATAGAGTCTTTTTTTATGTGATAAAAATTATTATCCACCCTAAATATGCTTTTTTTATTTCAGGGTTAGTAATTAATTCTTTACCTGTTCCTTCAAGAATAATTTGACCTGTTTCAAGTACATATCCTCTATCAGCTATTGATAAAGCCATATTTGCATTTTGTTCAACTAATAAAACTGTAACACCTTGTTCTTTATTTACTTTTTCAATAATTTTAAAAATCTCTTGTACAAATAATGGTGCAAGTCCCATAGAAGGTTCATCTAAAAGTAATAAAGATGGTTTAGACATTAATGCTCTTGCCATTGCTAGCATTTGTTGTTCTCCTCCACTCATCGTCCCGGCAAGTTGTTTTTTTCTTTCTGCCAATCGTGGAAATAACTTAAACATTTCTTCCATATCTTCTTTAATTTGAGTATAGTCATTTCTAGTGTAAGCACCCATTTCAAGATTTTCTAATACTGTAAGTTCAGTAAAAATTCTTCTACCTTCAGGTACATGAGCCATACCTTGAGTTACAAGTTTATGAGCTTCAATATTTGTAACGTTCATTCCATTAAGAGAAATTTCTCCAGCTTTAATAGGAATAAGCCCTGAAATAGCGTGTAATGTAGATGTTTTTACCAGCACCATTTGCACCTATAAGTGATACAATTTCTCCTTTTTTTATTTCAAATGATATATTTTTTTATTGCATGAATTCCACCGTAGTAGACATTTAAATCGTTTACTTCTAAAATATTCACAAAGTCCTCCTCTGTTAATTTTATTACTCACCTAAGTAAGCAGTAATAACTTCTTTATTGTTTTGAATTTCCTCAGGTAACCCTTGAGCTATAATTTTTTTCCAAAATTTAATACATATAATCTTTCACAAATTCCCATAACTAAATCCATATCATGTTCAATAAGTAAAATTGTAATATTAAATTTTTTTCTAATAAAACTAATTGTATGCATAAGTTCTTTTTGTTTCATTAGGATTCATTCCTGCAGCAGGCTCATCTAATAATAGTAATTTTGGAGAAGTTGCTAAAAGCTCTAGCAATTTCTAATTTTTCTTTGTTGCCCATAAGATAAATTTCCTGCGACTATATTTGCCATTTCAGCCATATCAAAAAAATATCTAATAAATCTAATGCTTTTATCTGTAATTTCTTTTTCTTCTTTCCAGAATTTTTGGAAGTCTAAAAAAATAGCAGATAATGTAGAATATTTCATGCTATTGTTCAATGCTAATTTAACATTATCTAATACAGATAATTGCTTAAATAATCTAATATTTTGGAAAGTTCTCGCTACTCCCATTGTAACGATTTGTGGAGTAGTTTTTTTGTTTATACTTGTACCATTAATAGAAATATCACCATCAGTAGGTTTGTAAACACCTGTTAATAAGTTAAAAAAATTGTAGTTTTACCGGCACCATTTTGACCTGGATTAATCCAATTAATTCACCATTATTTATTTCAATATTTACATTATCAACTGCCCTAAGTCCACCAAATGATATTCCTAAATTTGTTGTTTTTTTAATAATGACATTTTTTTACTCCTCATTTTTTTATTTTTTTACTTTATTTTTTTGAATTTTTCTAACTCCTCTGGCAAATCTTGGTAGTGTAAACTCTTTTTGTTCCAAAAAAATTCCTTCAGGTCTAAAAATCATTAAGACAATTAAGATAATAGCATAAACTAAATATCTAAATTGTGAAATATCTCTTAATTGTTCGTTTACTAATGTAAGAATTGTAGCTGCAATTACACCACCTGTAATACTTCCTAATCCACCAAATACAACCATAACTAATATTTCAATTGAAAAACATAAATCCAAATTTATCTGGCGTTAAAATTCCTAAGTTATGGGCAAATAAAGAACCACTCAATTCCAGCAAAAAAATGCAGATACTGCAAATCCATATAATTTTTACTTTGTTAATATCAATTCCAATATTTTTCAGCTGCAATTTCATTTTTCTCTAATTGATAAAACTTCACGACCTTTTTCTTGAAGTCATTATCATTGACATAATAATAACTGAAATAATTACTATAAAGAATGAATTTACAAAACTGGTAATTGTTGGAATGTTTTTAAGTCCTGTTGCTCCACCTAAGAATGGTATATTTTTGAATAATATATTTTACAATTTCACCAAAAAGCTAATGTAATAATAGCTAAATAATCTCCTCTAAGTCTTAATGTAATTCCACCTAATACTAATCCAAATATACAAGCTACTGCTCCACCAATTATTGATGAAATAAGAAGTTGTACAAAAATTAGGTAATCCTGAAGATAGCATTGATTTTTGATATTAGTGCAGCAGTATATCCACCAATTGCGATAAAACCAGCGTGTCCTAAACTTAATTGACCCATAAGACCTACAGTTATATTTAAACTGACTGCTAATAAAAATATAAATTAGTATATTTATATAAATTCCAGCAGTGTAACTAAACATGTCAGTAGGATCAAAACTAAAAATATAAAATAATAAATAAAGCTACTAATAGAAGAGAAGTTAAAACATAGTTTTTTTGTATGAAACTTATTAAAGTAGTTTAAATCTCCCCATTTAGTTTGTTGTTTTTTTCTTTTTGCATTTTTTTCCTCCCATTAAACTTTCTCTTTTAAATTTTTTACCAAATAATCCACTTGGCTTAAATACAAGTATTAAGATTAATACACCGAAAACAATAGGGTTAGCCCATGTTGATGAAATATATCCTTTTGTATATGATTCAATAATTCCTAAAACATATCCACCTACCATTGCTCCGGGAATACTTCCAATACCACCAAATACGGCAGCGATAAATGCTTTTAATCCGGGCAACATTCCCATATAAGGTTCAATTCTAGGATACATTAAAGCGTATAAAACTCCACCTAAAGCTCCTAAACCTGAACCAATCGCAAAAATAGTTGCGATAGTTAAATTTACATTAATTCCCATAAGTTGAGCTGCTCCGGCATCTTGTGATACAGCTCTTGTTGCTTTTCCTAATTTTGTTTTTTTTACGAATAAATTTAGTATTAACATACAAACTAACGTAATAAGTATAACAAATATAGATAAAACACTAATATTAACAATACCTAAATTAATTTGGTTATTGCTTGAAAGAAATGCAGGTATGTATTTTTACATCAATTATTTTAGGGTCAGCTCCAAAAAAATGATTAAAGCTAAACTTTCTAATAAGAAACTCATTCCAATAGCAGTAATTAAAACTGATATTTTTGGTGCATTTCTAAGAGGTCTATATGCGAAAAAGTCAATAAGTACTCCTAATATAGCACAGAAAATAATTGATAAGATTAGTGCTGGAATAAATGGCATTCCATTTGAAATTGCTATTAAAAGTCCATAAGCTCCAATCATTAAAAATATCACCGTGTGCGAAGTTAATAAGTCTAACAATACCATAAACCATTGTGTATCCTAACGCGATCAAAGCGTAAATACTTCCCGTTTGTAATCCGTTTATAGTTTGTTCTATAAAGTTTTTAAACATTTTTACTCCTTGCTTTTTAAAAATTTATATTTATAATTTGATGTTTATAAATGGAAAGAGATAGTATAAAACTATCTCCCTGCCATACTTCTTTTGTAAACTATATTATCTTTTTTCTTTTAATGTTAATTTTCCACCTTTTACTTCTATGAAAGTAACTTTTTTCTCAGGGTTTCTATCAGCATCAAATTTGAAGCTTCCAGTTACTAAGTTTAATCCACTTGTAGCAGCTAAAGCATCTTTAATTGCATCTCTTGTTGAATCTTTAGCATTTTTTAAAGCATTTTCAACAACAGTTGCTGTATCATAACCTAAAGCTTCAAAAATAGTTGGCTCTTTAGAGTATTTTGCTTTATAGTCAGCAATGAATTTTTGTACGTTTGGTTCAGTATCATCTGGAGCGAATTGACTTGCAAAAATAGCTCCTTCAGCTTGAGTACCGAAGTTAGTTTGGATTCCATCCCATCCATCTCCACCTAAGTATTGTGCTTTAATTCCTAATTCATTTGCTTGAGTTAAGATTAATCCAATAGTGTTATAGTAGTCAGGAATGAATATAACTTCAGGATTTTGTCCTTTAATTTTAGTTAATAATGATTTGAAATCTTTATCATCTTTAGTATATTTTTTTCTTCAACAATGTTAATTCCATCTTGAGAAGCTTGAGCTTTGAATGCATCAGCTAATCCAACAGAGTAATCACTTGAACTGTTTGTTAATACTGCAACTGATTTAAATCCTTTTTCTTTTGCATAAGATGCAACTTCTTTACCTTGGAAAGGATCTGTAAATGTAGTTCTAAATACATAATCTTTACCTTTTGTAACATCTAAAGCAGTTGATGAAGCAGTAATCATAGGTACTTTAGCAGCTTGAGCTAAATCTGAAACTGCTAATGAAGCAGATGAGATAACTTCTCCAATTAATAAGTCAATTTTATCTTGTGAAACCATTTTTTTGAAAATATTTACAGCTTCTTGAGAATCACCTTTACTATCCGCGATAACTAACTCAACCTTTTTACCGTTTATTCCACCGTTAGCGTTAATTTCGTCAACTTTTAAAACAACTCCATTTTTTACAGCTGTTCCGTATTGAGCAACTTCTCCCGTTAATGGAGCGATAACTCCTATTTTAATAACATCACCGTTTGATGCTTTTTTTTGTCCACAGCTAATAACGAATGCTGTTAATGCTAAAATCATTAATAATAATTTTTTCATATATCCTCCTATAAAGTGTTTGATTTTTTTAAGTTTAAATAACTATTATGAAAGAATTATAGCATAATAATTGATATAAATAAAATATCTATTATTAATGCAATAATAAGTTGAATTTATGTTTCTGATAATTAAAGATTTTTAAAAAAATATAATTTAAATATAAATTAAATTATGAAATATGAATTTAATATATTTTTACTAAGATTAATGCATTTGATATAATTAAAATAGTATATTGAAAAATTAATAAAAAAACTTCTTACAAGAAATTTAGAGTGTTTATTTTTTTGTATATGTTGGAGGTAAAATGATAATTAAAAATAGATTCAAGTATAGATGGAAAAGGGCTTGAAAAAGTTTTTGAGAAGAATTAAAGATGAATATAAGTTAGATTTTTTTATATCAAGTGGAAGTGAATACACTATAGTTGGAGTCATAGGAGATACGAGTATAGTAGATATTGATAGAATTTTGGCAATAGACACAGTTCTTGATGTACAAAGAGTGAAAGAACCGTATAAAAGAGCAAGTAGAAAATTTAAACCGAAAGATACTATAGTAAAAGTAGGAAATGTAGAAATTGGTGGGAATAATCTTGTTATGATGGCAGGACCTTGCTCTGTAGAAAATGAAGAACAAATAATGGAGACGGCAAGAATTGTAAAAAAATATGGTGCAAATATGTTGCGTGGAGGAGTTGTGAAACCAAGAACTTCACCTTATGCTTTTCAAGGATTGGGAATGGCAGGAATAGAGCTTATGAAAAAAGCTAAAGCTGAAACAGGACTTCCAATAATATGTGAAGTAATGTCGATTGCACAGTTGCACGAATTTGGATCACATTTAGATATGATTCAAATAGGTGCAAGAAATATGCAAAATTTTGATTTATTAAAGGAAGTAGGAAAAACTAAAATTCCAGTGTTATTAAAAAGAGGACTTAGTGCGACAATAGAAGAATGGCTTATGTCAGCTGAGTATATTTTAGCTGGAGGGAATGAAAATGTGGTGCTTTGTGAAAGAGGAATAAGAACTTACGAGACAGCGTATAGAAATGTAATGGATATAAATGCAATTCCTATGATAAAAAAACTTACACATTTACCAATTATTTTTGATTCAGCACATGGGACTGGGAAATATTGGATGGTTGAGCCAATAGGAATGGCAGGGATAGCAGCTGGAGCTGACGGACTTATGGTAGAAGTACACCCAGAGCCAGAAAAAGCATTGTCAGATGGATCACAGTCATTAAAAAGAAGAAGTGTTTGCCGAAATGATGAAAAAAAGTGGAAGTCTATCGCAAATGTTGTTGGGAAAAACTTTTAAGACAAAAATAGGGGAATGATAAAAAAAATATTTTACAATGAAAATAGGAAAGGTGATATAGAAAAACAGGGAAGTGGAAAAGATGAATGAAAGAAAATATTATAAAAAAATAGTGGGAGATAAGCTGTATTTAAGTCCAATTTCGTATGATGATGTGGAACAATATACTGAAATGGTTAATGATACTAGATTTATGATAGGTGTTGGAAGTATTGTTTATACAAATATAATTGATATTGAAAAAGAAAAAAAGAAAATTTAGATTTTTTTAAAAAAACAAAAAAATATCAATTTGCGGTGAGAAGACTTGAAGATGATGAACTTGTTGGGAATATTGGATTTAATACAGTTGATGAACTACATAGGACTGCCGTTTTGGGTATAATGCTTGCAAAATGATAAATATCAAAAATATGGGATATGGAACTGAAGTCTATGAATTTGTTGTTAGATTTTTGGATTTTCATTTTTAAATTTGAAAAAAATATATCGTTAGCTTGTTTTTGAATATAATACGATAGCGTATAATTTATATAAAAAAAGTAGGTTTTTAAAGAAGTAGGTAGAATTAGAAAAAAAGTATAGAATTTATGGGGAAAAGATATGATGATATATTGATGGATATTTTGCCTGAAGAATTTGAGTCTAAATATATAAAACGTATTTTTAGAAAGATATAATTTAAAAATAGAGAAATTTAAGGAAGTATTTTATGAGAAATAAAAAAAAATTATATATTGATTTGGGAGAGAAATCTTATAATATAATTATTGGAGAAAAATTATTTAGAACAATTCTCTTATTATATAAAAAGAAATTTATAAGGGAGATAAATTATTTGTAATAACTGATTCAAATGTAGATAAATTATATAAAAATGAATATGAAAAAGATGTTTAAAAAAATTTTGATTATACTGTTTATGTGCTTGAAGCTGGGGGAAAAAAATAAACATATCGGTGTAATGCAAGGCATTTATTCAGCAATGGTTGAAGCGGATGTTAAAAAGAAAAGATTTAGTAGTAGCTTTTTGGAGGTGGAGTTGTGGGCGATATTGCAGGATTTGCTGCAGCCTCATTTTTTTACGTGGAATTAATTTTTATTCAAATACCTACAACTATAATTTCTCAAGTGGATAGCAGTGTTGGAGGAAAAGTTGGAGTTGATTTACCAGAAGGGAAAAAAATTTAATAGGAGCATTTTATCAACCTAAATTGGTACTTATAGATAATCAATTTTTTTAAAAAAACATTAACTGATAGATATTTTTTTATGATGGATTTGCTGAAATTGTAAAAATATGGTTGTATTTATGATAAAAGTTTTTTTGAAAAAAATTAGAAAAAAATTGTGAATGAATTAACTGAAAATCAAGATTCTAAAAAAATTATAAAAAAAGTGATGAGAGAGCATTTGATGAAATATATGAGTGAAATTGTATTCCGTTCGTGTGAAATTAAAAAAAGAAATAGTAGAAAAAAAGATGAAAAAGAGGAAAAATTTACGAATGATTTTTGAATTTTTGGACACACGATAGGGCATGCTATTGAGCAATATACAAACTATGATGTGTATTCACATGGAGAGGCAGTCTCAACAGGAATGATAGATATTATACGAATTGGTGTGCAAAAAAATATTACACAAGAAGGACAAGTTGGAAGAGTGAAAAAAATTTATTAGAAAAAAACTTAATTTACCAACTGAAATAAAATATCCGATAGAAAAAAATTAAAGAAATAATGAAAAGAGATAAAAAAAAGTGTTTCGGGTGGAATAAATTTTTGTATTTTTTTAAAAAGAGATTGGAAAAAGTTGAAATTATTAAAATGAGTGAGGATGAGTTTTTTTGAATAATTTGTAAATAGTAAAAAAAGAGGAGAAAGCAAAGTGAAAGTAAAAAAATAAAAACCGAGCATATTAAGTGGGAAATAGTTATTCCGCCATCAAAAAAAGTTATTCACATAGAGCGATAATTTCTGGAGCTTTAGCAAATGGAGAAAAAAATCAAAAAAATTAATAATTTAAAAATTTTCAGTAGATATAGAGACTACAGTAAAAAAATAATGGAAAAATTGGGGAGCAAAAATTACTAAAAAAAGAAAGTAGTTTGGAGATTATTGGAAATAATGGGAAAAATTGTGCCAAAAAAAGAATTATATTCAGTGTAATGAATCAGGTTCTACAATTAGATTTTTTTAATTCCTGTCGGTTTAACGAGTGAAAAATGAATTGATTTTTTTGATGGAAAAAGGGAAATTGATAGACAGACCACTTGATTCTTATTACAAAATATTTGATGATCAGGGTATAAAAATATGAAATGAGTGAAGGTAAATTACCGTTAAAAAGTGAACGGAAAAATTAAAAGCAGGAAATTATGAAATTGATGGAAATATAAGCTCACAGTTTATAACGGGATTGCTTTTATGCTTTACCTTTACTTGATGGAGATTCAACTATTGTAATTAATAAAAAAATTTGGAATCAAAAAGGATATGTTGATTTGACGCTAGAAATATTGAAATTGTCTGGAATTAAGATAAAAAAATAATGATTATAAAAGTTTTTGAAATAAAAAGGAAATCAAGAATATAAATACTTTGATTATACGGTTGAAGGAGATTATTCACAGGTAGCTTTTTGGATTGTTGCTGGAATAATTAGTGCGAATAAAGATAATGAAATAAAATGTTTGCATTTGAATAAGTATTCGTTGCAAGGGGATAAAGCTATTATTGAGATAGTACAAAAAATGGGAGCAAAATTAGAAATTTTTGATGATTATGTAATTGTAAAGCCGAGCAAAACAAAGGGAACAATAATTGATGTATCACAATGTCCAGATATTGCACCAATTTTGACTGTACTTGGGGCGTTAAGTGAAGGAGAAACGAAAATAATTAATGCTGAAAGGTTGAGAATAAAAGAGTCTGACAGAATAATATCGATTAAAACAGAATTAAATAAACTTGGAGCAGAAGTAGAAGAAGTGGGAGATAGCCTTGTAATTCAAGGAGTTGACACCTTTGAAGGTGGAGTTGAAGTAAGTGCGTGGAATGATCATAGAATTGTAATGTCGCTTGCGATTGCTTCGATAAGATGTAAAAATGAAATTGTAATTGATGAAGCTTTGAAAGTGTTAAAAAAATCATATCCACATTTTTTTGGGATGATTTTTGAAAAAAATGGAGGGCAAATAGAAAAAAATTTTAATAAAAAAATTAAATTTTTAGAAAGGGATTTACTTAAAAAAAAGTAAGAAAAAAATATGGCAGCAAACTTTGGAAAAAAATTATAAAATTTCTTTATTTGGAGAGTCACATGGAGTGGCATTAGGAATAAATATTGACGGAATTCCAGCGGGAACAAACTTAGATTTAGAATTTATAAAAGAGGAAATGAAAAGGAGGGCACCGGGAAAAATCGAAACTTACAACATCAAGAAAAGAAAAAAAGATGAATTTGAAATTTTAAGTGGGTATTTTTAACGGTGTAACGACAGGAACTCCTTTAGCAATGATTATTAGAAATGAGGATCAAAAATCAAAAGATTATAGCGAATTTAGGAAAAAACCAAGACCGGGACATGCTGATTGGTCGGGAATGAATAGATATGATGGCTATAATGATATAAGAGGAAGTGGGCATTTTTCGGGAAGAATTACGACTTCTATTGTTTTTGCTGGAGCGATTGCAAAACAAATTTTACAAAGGCAAGGAATTTTAATTGGAGCTCATATAAAGTCTTTTAAAAAGATATAAAAGATAGAAATTTTTGAAGAAAAAGATATTAATCTAGAGCAAATAAATCAACTTAGAAAAATGATATTGACAACATTAAGTGAAAATGTAGCAGTTGAGATGGAAAAAGGCAATAATGAAAGCAAGAGAAGAAGAAAATTCACTAGGTGGAATTGTAGAAATAATGGTGAAAGGTGTCGAAGCTGGAGTGGGAGACCCATTTTTTGAATCGATAGAAAGTGAAATTGCCCGAATGATGTTTTCGATTCCGTCAGTTAAAGGAGTAGAGTTTGGAGCTGGATTTGACATAACTCGTATGACGGGGTATGAGGCAAAATGATGAAATGTATTTTTGATGAAAATGGTAAAAATAAAAATCGTATACAAATAATAATGAGGAATTATTGGTGGGATAACGACAGGAATGCCGATTAATTTTTTTCTGTGGCAATAAAACCGACAGCTTCTATTTCTAAAGTTCAAAAAACAGTTGATTTAGAAAATAAAAAAAATGATGTTTTGCAAGTTAAAGGACGACATGATCCAGTTATAGTGCCTAGAGCAATAGTTGTGTTGGAAGCAGCAACTGCTATTGTTATTTTAGATACAATTTTAGAAGTCTAAAAAAAATATAAATTATGATAAAATAAGAATTTTATTAAATAGAAAATGGAGAGAATTAAATTAAAAAAAGTATGATACTTTGAGTTGTAATTTACATATAATTTATAAAATAAAAATTTTTTTTTAAAAAAATAGTTGACAAAAAAAATAAATAGTGTATAATCAATTTTGTCAGTGCGACTTATGAATTATGCCTTGGTGGCGAAATTGGTAGACGCACAGGACTTAAAATCCTGTGGTAATTATTACCGTGCCGGTTCGACCCCGTCCCGAGGCACCACTAGATTTTATAACAATCATAAATTTGCGGGAGTAGCTCAGTTGGTAGAGCGTCAGCCTTCCAAGCTGAATGTCGCGAGTTCGACCCTCGTCTCCCGCTCCATTAATTTATGAGCCATTAGCTCAGTCGGTAGAGCACTTGACTTTTAATCAAGGTGTCACTGGTTCGATCCCAGTATGGCTCACCATTTTATTTAATAAAAAACCAGATGATGTGTGCCTGTAGCTCAGTAGGATAGAGCAACGGCCTTCTAAGCCGTGGGCCAGGAGTTCGAATCTCTTCAGGCACGCCATTAAGGATCCATAGCTCAGCTGGTTAGAGCACTCGGCTCATAACCGAGCGGTCGCTGGTTCAAGTCCAGCTGGATCCACCATGTAATTAAAATTATTATGCGGCTTTCGTTTAGTGGTTAGGACTCCGGGTTTTCATCCCGGCAACAGGGGTTCGATTCCCCTAAGCCGTACCATTTATTTTTACCAGAAATGGTATTTTTTTATAAAAAAATAGGAGAATAATTTTATTTTATAAGAATACATTTGTGTTTAATTTAATATTTTTTTAGAAAAAAATTTAAAAAAATTATTTTTTTAATTTAGTGGAAATATACAGAAAAAAATCGATGTTATTAAAAAAATAGATTCTTTAATAAGTATAGTGAAAAAGGAGATAACGAACGTGTATATATACAAAGAGAATTTAGAAAGATGTTGGGCGTTTTATAAGAGTTCATTCTATAAGTATTTAAAAAGAAAATCATGAAGGTTATCCAGAACATATATTTACTTATTGTTGTTTAGATGCAGATGCTTGTGATAAAGAACTTTATATGGAATTAGGGAAGAAATTTTTCTTTAGAATATAGAAGTAATTATTTAATTGAAAATATTAACGGAGAAAAAAATAAGACTTTCTGCTGATGTAATATGTGGAAGGAAGCAATTAGCGACATTAAGGAATAATGATTTTTTTGTTATGGCATAAGGATTATGAATATATTAGAGGAAATGTTGATTTTCATTTTATATGGCCTAAACATAAAGCTCCAACTATAAATACTTTGAGATATACAATTTATAGAGATAGAATTGATTGTTTGTTGTATGATTTGAAAATGTATTTTTGAAGGGAAATAACACCAATGAGTAATGCTTATGAGAACGGTACTACGAAATTATGGTTATCTAAATTTAAAAAAATTTCCAAAATTTTTGTAGATAAAATGAAATTTAATGATTATGTTGATGACAAATATAATGTATATGATATAAGTAAAAAAATGATGGAAGTTTTATTGATAAATATATATTACGTAGTGATTTGTATGGAACTATTGAAAGTTATTTGAAAAAAATATTTTTAAAAAAAATATTAAAAATGCTTTTTAATTACTTAGACTTGTACTGCACCCAAAAATCTTGGACACAAGATTGGAGGTGTAGTTTTTGTCTAACTTTTTTTGGGTTCAGTACAAATTTCGGATTTTTTTATACTAAATAAAAATACAGCAAAAAAATGTGAAATACTGCCAATTAATACGAATAAATGCCAAATCATATGGTTGAATTTACATATACGCCACATGTAAAAAAATTGTTCCAAGTGAAAATGAAATACCGCCGATTATAAGCCAGATAATACTAATTATCGGTATATTAGTGATTAATTCATTCCAAGAAAATATAACCATCCAACCCATAAATAAATATAGTAAAGTTGAAAAAAAGTCTAAATCTTCCAGTAAAAAAATGCTTTTAAATATAATTCCTAAAATACAAATAGTCCATTGTGCATAAAGTATAAAAGTTCCAGTCAAAGATTTTACTCCTGTTACAATAAATGGTGTATAGCTTGCGGCAATTAAAATGTAAATAGCTGAATGGTCTAGTATTTCAAATATCATTTTTGCTTTTCCCGGCTTTAATCCATGGTAAATAGATGACATTGTATACAGGATGATAAGACCCAGTCCAAAAGTCATAAATGATAATAAGATTGAAACATTTTGAGTCCATGCTCCTCTAATTGTGAGTAGTATAAAAGCAATAATTGCGAGCCCTGCACCAACTGTATGACTTATAAAATTAGCGATTTCTTCTCCTATAGTTGTATTTAATTCTAATCCATTTTTTGTGTCTTTTAAATTATTCATAAAAAGTCCTTTCATACTCAAATAACATATGTTATAATATTATTATATAATAAAAAAATAGGATAAAAAAATCAATAAATTTATTAAAAAAAGGTAGGAAAATAAAAAAATTAATATTTATTAATTGAAAAGATAGAATATAAAGAATACTGTAAAATAATAAAAAAATATAAAAAGGTTTTTAAAAATAGATTTAATAATTATAAAAAAATTATATAAAAAAATATGGTATAATATTAATAGATGTAAATTATAAAAAAATAGAGGAGAATTTATGAAGAAAAAGCAAACATATAAGAGAATAGTTTTGGCACTAAGTTTAACTGCAATTATTTCTTGTGGAGGCAGTAGTGGAGAAGCAAATCCAACTGTTTCGGTGAATACAAGAGTAGATAATAAATTAACTTTGATATCAATAAATAATCCTCAGGAAGAAAAAGGAGAAATATCCTGAAATAATAAAAAGATTCTTTAAAAACTAAATAAAAAAAGGAGAAAATATTTGGAATTTTTGGAAATGATTTTTTTATGCAAATTATGGAGAAAAAAATAGGGAAAAAGAAAAAAATAAATATAATAGTAAAAGATACGAATGAAAATGATAAAAAAAGTTAGTTATAAAACATCACAAGAAACTTTACAAGATAGAGTAACTAATATAAAAAAAGGAGATCCTACAAAGTTTTTTTGAGTGGAATGAAAAAAAGATTTTTCTAGTTAATTATAAAAAAATTTAAATAATTATACGAAAGAGAATAAAACTGAAACAAATCAAGAATTAGATGGAAGTGGTGTAAAAATTGGAATAATTGATACTGGTTTTGAAAAATACAGAGATATATAATCAATTATTATCAGATAAAAATGTAGAAAATATATTCCCGGCACAAAAATACAGAAGAAGTCTAAGTATAAAGATAATTCTAAAAATGAAAAAAACATGGACTGTATGTAACAGCAACAGCTGCGATGTTTGCACCTCGAGCTAATTTTTAAAGTTGGAGATGCAACTAATAAATTGGTAGATGAAAATGATCCAGAAAAAAAGGTTCTCTGACAGGGAATAATGAAGAAGAAATTATACAAACTATGATAGATAAAGGAGTAAAAAAATAATAAATCGTTCTTATGGAAATACAGTGGATTCAAGTGAATATAAAAATTTTTCATTTTTAATAAGTTTAATAATATAACTCTTGATAGAATACTTCAATTATTTGAAGATGTGTATAATGAAAAAAATTACGAAAGAAGATTTTTAAAAAAAGTATATGGTTCGGATTTTTGAAAAAAATTTGAAAAAAAGTATATTGGACATATATACAAGCACATAAAAAAATTCATAGATGAGGGTGGATTAATAATAACTTCAGCAGGAAATAGATTAGACGAGAACGGTAAAGAAAATTATAATTTTACAAATACGAATGTATTTTTATTCAACACACAATGAATTAAAAAAAGGGAATGTTAAATGTTGATGGACTTACTGATTCTTATTTTTGTAGATGAAAATGGAAAAGCATATAGAAATTATGAAACAGGAGTTAAAGAAGAAAAAAATATATATTGATATCATAAAAAAAGAGTTTAAAGGATATAGTCCGGCAACAGATTTAGGGGAAGCAAAAATATGGTTTTTATGGTGACTGAAGCAGAATATCGTTATAAAAATGGGGAAATTCAGAATGGAACATCTATAGCATCACCAGTTGTAGCAGCAACAGCAGCATTAATTAAGCAGAAATATCCTTGGATGAATGGAAACTTAATAAGACAAACTTTAATTACTACAGCGACAGACATTGGAGAAAAAGGTGTTGACAGTGTTTATGGTTGGGGATTATTAAATATTAGTAAAGCAGTAAATGGACCAGCATTATTTAGTAAAGCTGCAGCATTTGAAAATAATGTAACTGTTAATTTTGATAATTATGTGTCAGTATTCTCAAATAATATAGGTGGAGATGCAGGACTTATAAAACAAGGAAATGGAACTTTAGTACTTGGGGGATATAATACTTACACTGGAGATACTAAAGTTAAAAAAATGGAAAAACTTTATGTTACAAAATAATATGACATCAAAAATCATAAATGATACACCAGCAACGACAGTATTATCTGGAGCAAGTGTTGCTTCAGTGTCAAACAGTGGAACACTTTATTCAGTAGGAGATAATAGAGTAGCAAGTTTAGATTCAGCTCCAAATTCTGTCGTAGTAGCAGATAGTGATTCAAGAATTATAGTTGCAGAAAAAAATCTGATTTATCAAATGTAAACTTAAAAAGTAAATGTAGATAAATATGTGACTAAAGAAGGAGAAACTAATGATTATATTAGTGGAAATGTAGAAAATAAATATAATAGTGTTTCAGCTGATGGAAATTATAATGTAAAAAAATACAGAAAAAGGAAATATAAACATTAGTAGAGCTTCTATGGCAAATGTTGTAGCAGAAGGTCAAGAAAGTTCATTAAATGTTGCAAGTAATTTAGATAGTGCTTTTGATAGTTTAGATAAAGAAGTAAAAGCAGGAACAGCAAATGCAGATGTTCTTGAACAAGCAAAAGAATTACAAAAAGTGACAAGCTCAATAGCAACTGCGAGTAGTTTACAATCATTATCAGGAGAAGTATATGCTTCAGCACAAGCATTAACATTTGAGCAAGCACAAACAATTAACAAAGATTTATCAAATAGATTAAATCAAATTGGAGTGTTAGATGATACTGGAAATGGTGGATACTGGTTATCTGGAATAGGTGGAAAAGGTAAAATTACTAAAAAAGGCTATGCAAGTGCAAATACAAAAACTTTAGGAAGTATGTTTGGAGTAGACAAAAAAATTGCAGATAATTTAATTTTAGGGACAGTAATTGCTTATTCTAATTCAGATGCAAAATTTGATAGTAATGCAGGAAAAAGCGAAAGTAAAAGTGTAAATCTTTCATTATATGGAAGATACGGACAAAAAGATAATCCGGTATATGTTCAAGGAAGATTAGGATTAGGATTTGTAGACAGTGATGTTGAAAGAAATGTAATTACAGGAAATATTGTAAATTCTGAGAAAATAAATCATAAAGATAAAAGTAATTTCAGCTTATGTTGAATCAGGATATAATGTTAAAAAAAGGAAACTTCACATTTACACCTTATGTAGCTTTTAGAAAATGACACTGTAATAAGAGGTAAATTTAAAGAAAAATAGTAAATTTGCAATAAGTTCAAGCAAAAAAACTTATAACCAAACAAATGCAACTGTTGGATTAAGAGGAACGCAAAAGCTTTGGAGTAGTTAAATTAAATGGATATGTTGAATATAAACAAGCATTAAATAAAGAAGATTTAAGTTTTGATGCTAAATTTAATGGAATAGATAAAGATATAACAGTTAAAGGTATTGGACTTAATAATAATAGAACATGGGCAGGAGTAGGAATAGTTCATGAAGTAACACCCTAAATTCTCTTGGTATGGAAACTATGATTTAAAAATTAGAAAAAAAATAAAGGTCGTAACAATGTATTTACGATAGGATTTAGAGTAAATTATTAACATAATATATAAAAATGCACCATAATCTTAATTTTTTTAAAAAAATTTAAGATGAAAGGTGCATTTTGAATTTTTATTTTTTTAGATTAATTTTTTTATTATTGAATTATTAAAAGTTAATATTTTTAAATAAAAATTATTTTTTTCAGCATTTAATCTAGCGATTTCAATAATAACATCTGTCGCTTTTTTTCCATTGTTTCTAAAAGCAACAAATTCGTATTTACCATGGAAATTTTTCTCCTCCAGCAAAAAAATATTTGGAGTTGGAAGTCCCATAAATGAAATTTTTAGAACCATCTGTTCCACCACGAATTGGTTGAATGATAGGTTTTATATTTAAATTTTTCCATAGCTTTTTTTAGCGATGTCAACAATATGCATGTGATCTTTTATAATGTCACCCATATTGTAATAACTATCTTTAATCTCAACATTTACAAGTTTTTTTCCATATTTCTCATTAATTTTTTTGGGCAATATTTTTTTACAAACTCTTTTTCTTTCTAAAAAAATTTTTTTCTTTGTTATGATCTCTTATAATAAAAATGAAGTTCTGCATCTTCACAGTTTGATTTAATACTTTCTAAGAAAAAAAGAAACCTTCATAGCCTTCTGTTTTTTCAGGTACTTCATCTGCAGGGAAATGATTAATAATTTCTGCAGCTATCAAACTAGCATTAATCAATTTATTTTTTGCAGTTCCAGGATGAACGCTTTTACCTTTTACAGTGAAAAATGCACTTGCAGCATTAAAGCTTTCATACTCTAATTCTCCAACAGGATCTCCGTCCATAGTGTAAGCAAAATCAGCTCCAAATTCTTCAACATTAAAATTATCAGCTCCACGACCAATTTCTTCATCTGGACCAAATGCTACTTTAATTGTACCATGTGGTATTTCAGGATGATTTTTTAAATATTTTATAGCTTCCATAATTTCAGTAATTCCAGCTTTATCATCAGCTCCTAATAAAGTTGTACCATCTGTAGTAATTAAAGTTTTACCAATATAATTTTTTTAAGTTTGGAAAAATCATTTGGTGATAAAATAATATCTAAATCTTTATTTAATACAATATCTTCTCCATCATAATTTTCATGAGTTTGCGGATCTACATTTACCGCGTTGAAGTCAGCAGTATCCATATGAGCGATAAATCCGATAACTGGCACATCTTCTGTGATATTACTAGGTAAAGTTCCATTTACAAAACAGGCATCATTGATAAATATATTTTCCAATTCTATTTCTTCTAATTCAGCTTTTAAGCATTTTTTTGCAAACTCAATTTGAGATGGAGTAGAAGGATAGAATTACTTTTTATCATCTGATCTAGTTTCAAATTTTTACATATCTAAAAAAATCTTTCTTTTAAAGTTTCATATTTTGTTGACATATATTTTCCTCTTTTCTATTAAAAATTTTTAAAAAAAGTTATGGAAGATACTAAAAAAATTTAAGTAACTTCCATATTTGTTGTATTAAATTATGCTAAAGATTCTAAAACTTCTAATGCTTTTATCGTAATTAGGTTCAGTTCCAATTTCTGGAGTGTACTCTACAAATTTTACAATACCTTCTTTGTCGATGATTACTGTTCCACGAGCAAGTAATCTTAATTCAGCGATTGTAAATCCGTATTTTGTCCCGAAATCTAAATCTTTATGATCTGAAATAGTTAAAGCATTTTCAATTCCTTTGTCTCCACAGAAACGCCCCTAAAAGCAAAAAGGCAAGTCAACTGAAACTGTTAATAATTGAAAATCATCTTTGTTAAATTTTGCAATTTCTTGGTTGAATCTTGTAGTTTGTAATGCACAAATTCCTGTGTCAACAGATGGGAAAGCAGCAATAATTACATTTTTACCAGTGAAATCGCTTAATTTTACTGGACTCATATCTGTTTTTTTAAAGCAGTAAAGTCAGGAGCTTTTATCTCCAACTTTTATTTCATTTCCTAATAATGTAACAGGTGTTCCTTTAAATAAAACACTTCTACTCATATTAATTACCTCCATAAATTTTTCTCTTTTATATTATACCACAAAAAAATTATTTTTAACATACAAATATTTTTTTATCCACTATTTCTAAGTCCAGTTGCAAGTCCGTTAATTGAAATATGGATGGCTTTTTTTGTAATTCTTGTGAATCACTTCCATTTCTTTTGCTTTTTTTAATAATTCAATTTGTAAATAGTTCATTGAATCAAAGTAAGCAAGACGGTTACGTAGACTGCTCGCAAGCTCAGGGTTGTCAGCTAAAAGGACTTTATTTCCAGTAATTTTTTGTAAAACATCTAGTGTTAATTCCCATTCTTTTACGATAGAATCGAATATATTTTTTTGCAATTTTTCTGATTTTTTTAGCAAGTTTTATGTATTCAGCTGCAATTCCTAAATCTGTTTTTTTGATAAAATCATATCAACATTTGAAATAACAGATCTAAAGAATGGCCATTCTGTGTACATTGCTCTTAATGTTTCAAGTTTAGCCGGTTCATTGGCAATCCATTCAGAAAAAGCTGATCCAACGCCGTACCAACCAGGTAACATTATACGAGATTGTGACCAAGAAAATACCCATGGAATAGCTCTTAAACTGTCTAATGTTTGAACTTTTTTACGCGATGAAGGACGAGAACCAATATTAAGTCCTGCTATTGCATTTATAGGCGTAATATCAAAGAAGAAATTAGCAAAGCCTTCAGTTCCGTATACTAAATCACGATAAACGTCGTAACTTATTTCTGAAATTTCTGAAACAATTTGTTCATATTTGTCCCAATTTGCATCTTCAATAGTTAGTGCACTAGATTCTAAAGCTGCAGAAACTAAAGCTTCTAAGTTTTTAAATCCTAAATCAGGATTCCCATATTTAGCTCCGACAACTTCACCTTGTTCTGTAAGTCTAATTGTTCCGTCAGCAGATCCTTCAGGTTGAGCTAAAATGGCTTCATAACTTGGACCTCCACCACGACCAACAGTTCCACCACGACCATGGAAGAATGAAATTTCTACATTAAATTTACGACCAATATCTGTAAGTTCTTTTTGTGCAACATAAAGCGACCAGCTTGAACTTAAATAACCTCCATCTTTATTACTATCAGAATAACCTAGCATAACTTCTTGTTTTCTTCCAGTTTTTTCCATCCATTTTTGGATAAGAGGTAGTGAAAACCATTTTGTAAGAATTTCCGGTGCAGCAACTAAATCTTCAACTGTTTCAAATAATGGAACAATTTGTAAATCACAATATTCCTTATTTTCAGTTCCTTTAGCTAAGTAAGCTTCTTTTAATAAAATTGCAATTTCAAGCATATCAGAAACACTTGTAGCATGTGAAATTAAGTTTTTTTCAATAATTTTGTTTCCAAACCTTTCACGCAATGATTTTACTTTTCTAAAAATTGCAAGTTCGCTTGAAAGCAATTCGCTTTGAGGTATGTTAGCATCACTTAAAATACGCGGATCGTGTTCTAATTCTCTAAGTAAAATATCACAACGAGCTTCTTCCGATAGACTTAAATAATCATCTAAAATATTTGCACTTTTTAGAAGTTCAGCTACACATATTTCGTGAATACTAGAATCTTGTCTTAAATCGATTGTCGCCAAGTGAAATCCAAAAATTTTAATGGCACTAATAAGCTCAGCAACTTTTCCTTCAACTAAAAATCCTGCATTGTTATCAATTAATGATTGTTTAATTATTTCCATATCTTTTTCAAATTCTTGCGAAGAAGTGTAAGGATTGTCTACAACTCCTGCTCTTTTTGGTGGGAAAGTACTTGTATCTTTACATAAATTGTAAGCTGTGGCTAAAAGTCTATCATTTATAGCAGTTAAAGCACGACGATAAGGTTCGTTTACTCTATGAGGCGATACTTCTCCAGACATATTAGCTAAATCTAATAGTTCTTTATTTACGGTAACCATTGTAATAGACATCGATAAATCACGATAAATATCTTCAACTTCATTAAAATAATAACTAAACAATTTAGAAGCTTGAGCTTGAGCTGATTCCTCTAAAGTTTCAACCGTAACAAATGGATTTCCATCACGATCTCCACCAATCCACATTCCCATTGTTAAAGGGACAAGCGAGTTTGAAATATCAATGTTTTGTCCTAAATTTTTCTGAAATTTTTTTGAAATTTATTCATTAATTTTTGGAATTTGTTTGAAAAAAAGTTGTATTGTAATAACTTAGAGCATTACTAATTTCATCTGTAACTCTTAATTTACTTGTACAGAAGCATTGAAGTTTGCCATAAAATTTGGATACCTCTATTTAATTCGTTAATCCATTCAATTTCAGAAATTTGCTGTATTTCTACATTTTGATATTTATCTAAAAATATCTGTTAATTTTTTTAATTAAGTCTAAAAATACTTTTTTTCTTTTGAACTTGAGTAGGATGGGCAGTAAGAACTGGAACAACTGATACTTTTTCTCATTGCTTCTAATATTTTTTTCTTGCGAAATACCTTTTTTTCTTCAAGGTTTTTTTCAATGATTTTTTTCCAAAGTTCCAACTTGTAAAGCATTTGAAAATTTTTGCACTTCTTTGTTGATGTGTTTGGTAAACATCTTCAGCAATATTAGCTAAAACTGAAAAAGTGTGTAAAACTTCTAACTACTTTTTAATAATTCTTCATCAGAAAGCCCAGAACAAAAAAATCGGATAAAGTTTGACGGCTATTTTTTAAACTATTTTTATAATAATTAGTTGAAGCCTCTTTGAAATGCTCTATAACATGGTAAATATCTAATCCTGCGTAGGTGAAAATTGTTTCTCCCTAACAAAGTTCCTAACAATCTATTATGTTCTATTAAAGTCTCTTGTTGTTTATTTCTACTAACTTCCAGTAAAGGGAGTAACAGGCAAAATTTTTTTAAGTCCATTTAAACACCACCTTTTTTTAATAATTTAATATATTAATTATATCATAAAATTGGTGTAAATAAAATGTATAACTTATAAATAAAGAGTATAAATTTTTGTGAATGATTTTTTTAAAAAAATATGATAGAATAAACATATAATTTTTAAAGAGGGGATGATGATATTTATGATAGAAATATTAGTTGTGATTACGATAATTTTTGTGTAGTGTAATGTTAGTAATGATGTTGAAAGGTAAAAAGACCAACAAGATGAAAAATTTAAAAAAATTAAAGAAGAAATGATGTCATTATTAACAGAAAAAAATTAAGTGAAAATAATCAAAAAAAATTTAGAAGAAAATAAAAGAAAATTTACTGAAATGGAAAAACAGTGTAATTTTAAATACAAAAAAATGGATTGCTTCAAGGAATTAATGAGTTAAATAAGGAATTATCAGGAAATAATGAAAAAAATTATTAGTTCAGTTTAATAATTTTGGGACAAAAACTTGGAAGTGTGATGAATGAAAATAGTCAAAATTTAACAATAAATATTAATAAATTTAAAGATGAATTTAAACAAAGTATAAATGAAGATTTTTGAAGGGCTTAACAAAAAAATAGAAAATCGACTTGATATGATGAATAGTAAAGTTGAAGAAAGATTATCAAAAGGCTTTTGAAGAAACGACAAAAAAACATTTGGAAATGTACTTGAGAGATTGTCAAAAATAGATGAGGCACAGAAAAAAATAGAGACATTATCAACGAATATTGTATCACTTCAAGATGTGTTAACAGATAAAAAAAAGTAGAGGTATTTTTTTGGAGAAATTCAGCTTTATCAAATATTAGCGTCAATTTTTTTGGAGAAAAAAATGATAAAAATTTATGCAACACAATATAAATTATCAAACGGAACAATAGCTGACTCTATATTATTTACACCAGAACCAATGGGAAATATTGCGATAGATTCAAAAATTTCCGTTAGAAAATTATAGAAAAAAATATAATCAAGAATTAACAGAAATAGAAAGAATACAAGCTAGAAAAGATTTTTGTTTCAAATATGAAAAACATATTGATGCAATATCAAATAAATACATTATAGAGAATGAAACAAGTGATCAGGCAATATTATTTTTTTACCAGCGGAAGCAATTTTTTTGCGGAAATTAATGCATATCATAGTGATGTTTTTGGAATATGCAAACAAGAAAAAAATGTAAGAATAACATCACCTACTACTTTGATGTCAATATTAACAATAGTTCAAGTTACAATGAAAAACATTGAAAGAAATAAATATGCAAATATAATTCATGAAGAATTAAGCAAATTACAAGAAGAATTTGTAAGATATGAAACAAGATGGACATCATTACAAAAAAAGATATTGAAAAAGTGACAAAAGATGTGAAAGAAATTGCAACGACGTCAACGAAAAATAAGTAAAAAGATTTACTGAAATTTCAAATGTAAAAAAATAGTAGAAAATGAACCAAAAAAATAGAGCAAGATTTATTAACTGAATCTAATAGTTAAAAAAATGTTAGGAGAAAAAAATGAAAATATACAATACGATGACAAATAAACTTGAAAAAAATTTATATCGATAGAAGAAAAATAAAGTAAAAATGTATGTTTGTGAATCTACAGTTTATAATTACATTCATTTAGGAAATGCAAGACCGATTATTGTTTTTTTGATACTTTGGCGAGATTTTTTTAAGTGTAAAGGGTACAAAGTAGAGTATGTACAAAAATTTTACGGATGTTGATGATAAAAATAATAAAAAAAGGGCAATAGAAGAAAAAAATAAAAACCGGAGGAAGTTGTGACTAAATATATTGAAGGATTTTTTTGAAGATATAAATCAATTAAATGTATTGAAAGATATTGTTAGACCAAAAAGTTACAGAGCATATGACTGAAATTATAGAAATGATAGAAAAAAATTAATTGAAAACGGATATGCTTATGAGAATGAAGGTAATGTATTTTTTTGATGTTAGAAAATATGAAGACTATGGAAATTTATCTAATCAAAAAAATTGAAGAACTGGGAAGCTGGGGCAAGAGTAAATGTGTTAGATATAAAGAAAGATTCACTTGATTTTACTTTATGGAAACCTAAAAAAAGAAGGAGAGCCTTATTGGGATTCACCTTGGGGAGCAAAGGAAGACCTGGATGGCATATTGAATGTAGTGCAAATGTCAAAAAAATATTTAGGAGAAACTTTTTGATATTCACTGGTAGGGCAAGATTTAATTTTTCCCACATCACGAAAAATGAAATTGCTCAAAGTAAATGTTCTGGACATGGAGATTTTTGCTAAATATTGGATGCATAACGGCTTTTATAAATGTAGATGGAGACAAAATGTCTAAATCTTTAGGAAATTTCTTTTTATTACGTGAAATTTTAGACAAATTTGATGGGAATATAGTAAGATTATTTGTATTAAGCACACATTATAGAAAGCCAATTAATTTTTTTCTTTAGAAAATATAGAAGATAGTAGGAAAGCATTACAAAGTATTATTTCATCAGTTAAAAAGATATGAAGAAATTTTATGTAAAAAAATAATATAAATTTTGAAAAACTCTATGGATAAAAATAAAGAAATAGTTATAAAAATCAGAAAATGTAAGAAATTTTATCGATAAAATAAAAAGTTTTTTTGACAAAAAAATTTGATGAAGCAATGTCTGAAGATATGAATACTCCTCAAGCGATAGCAAACCATATTTGATCAAATTCGAGAAACAAATAAATATTATGATGTAATTTTTTGAAAATGTAACGGAAGAATTATTGGAAGGATTGTTTTTCTTCGTATATGTCTTTAAAAAAATAAGATGGAGAATATATTAGGAATCGAACTTATAAATAAAGTAAATGAGGAGAATGATGAAATGAGTAAAGAGTTAATAGAATTGTTAATAAAAAAATTAGAACTGATGCACGGGCTGAAAAAAACTTTAAATTATCAGATGAAATAAGAGATAGTTTAAAAAGTGATAGGTGTTGAAATTAAAGATAATAAAGACGGAACAACTAGTTACGAAATTATAAAAAAATATAAAAAAAATCAAGTTGTTTGTGACGAAGGCTTGATTTTTTTAAAAATCGAGATATAATTTGTGTATACAAAGTAGGAGGAAAATAAATGATTTGGATAATAGGTGGAACAAAAAGATTCTAGAGATATATTAGAAATAATTATAAAAAAATACAGATGAAAGCATAATAATTACTACGGCAACAGGATATGAGGGAAATTATTAGAAGATTATGTTGAAAATAATAAGGATAGAGATATTAGAATTTTGTCAGAAAAAAATTAGATGAAAAATCAAATGGAACAATTAATTAAAGAAAATGGAGTAACACTTGCTGTTGATGCAAGTCATCCATATGCACAAATTGTAAGTAAATCAGTAATAAATGTTACAAATAAATTAGGTGTAAAAATATGTAAGATTTGAGCGTAAAATGTTGGATTATGGTACAGAAAATGTAATGAAATTTGAAACACTTGAAGTCTATGAATGAGTATGTAAAAAAACGCTTGAAGGTGTAAATATTTTAAGTACTTTTTGGCTCAAATAATCTTGCAGCAATTAAAGAAATGGGAGATAAAAAAATAATCTTTATGTAAGGATGTTACCGACAACTGATTCAATAAAAAAAGCAGAAGATTTAGGATATTTACCATCAAAAAAATTATTGCAATACACAGCCTATTGATAAAATTTTAAATAAAGCGATGTTACAAAGTTATAAAATAAATTATTTATTGACAAAGGAAAGTGGAACAACAGTAGGAGAGCAAGAAAAAGGTGGGAAGTCTTTGTAAAGAAGAAGGAGTTATAGTTTTAGTTTTTAACACGTCCATTTGTTGATTATGGAACTGTATTTAATGAACTTAGTGAAGTTGAAAAATTATTTTTAAAAAAATTAAAAAAATAAAAATTTAGTAGAAAAATTTATTTTTATTAATTAGAAATAATTTTTTTAAATAATATTTTTGTAAAAAAATAATGTAAAATTAATAAAAAAAGAAAAAAAGGCATATTTTTAAGAACATGTACCAACAAACTGGACAGAAAAAAACGAAAACAGTTTGGAGGTACATTTTTTTATGGGAAGAAAAAGTAAATTCACATTAGAAGAAAGAATTTCTATATGTAAGGATTATTTAGAAATGGGATTGAGTCATAAAGATATTCTTATTAAATATGGTGTGTCTAATCGTGTATTTTATCGATATATTAATAGGTTTAGAATACATGGTATAGAAGGGTTAAAAAGAAGTATATCCTAGAAATAGAGAATATACAAAAGAATTTAAAAACTAAGATTATTAATGAAATTTTTTTGAAGGTAGTTCTATAGATGAATTATCTGCAAAAATATTTATTGCCTAATACTATTGTAATAAATTGGATTAATCAGTATAATAAAGGTATAATAAATGATTACATACCTAGAGGTGAAATATATACTATGAGAAGTCCTAAATTAAGTAAAGATAAGAAAATGGCTATTGCTAAAGAATGTATTGAGAACGGAAGAAATTACAAAGAAACTTGTATTAAGTATGGTATTAAATATTCTAATCTATACTCATGGGTTTCTAAATATCAAGATAAGATAGTGAAGTCATCAGAATATTCAGAAGAAGATAAATATAAGATATTGTATGAGTTATCACTACAAGAAAAATAAGATGTTGAAAGCAGAATTAGAGATTCTAAAAAAAACGAAGAGATATTAGAATTTCTAGAAAAAAAGAAGAATAATATATGCTAAATATTTAACTGTAGATGCTTTTAAAGAATAAGTATAATGTTAAATATTTATGTGAAATATTAGAATTAAATAGAGCATCTTACTATGACTATTTAAATAGAAATAATGAAATTAATAAAAAAAGAATTAGAATTAATAAATTTAATAAAAAAATAATAGATAAAGAAGTTAAGTCTACATACGGTAGAAAGAGAATGAGTATAGAAGTTTTTTTAAAAGATGTGGTATAAAAATATAACGAAAAAGAAAAATTAGAAGAATAATGATAGAAGAAGATATATTTTGTGTGATAAGAGTTAAGAAGAAAAGATTTAAAAAAATCAAGTGATGAGTATTTTTAGAGATAATATACTTAATAGAGATTTTAGTACTACTAAAGATAATCAAAAAAATGGTCTACTGATATTACAGAGATAAATACTGGAGAAGGTAAACTATACATTAGTGGTGTAATTGATATTAATTCTAAGATGTTAATAAGTTATGAGATAGGTAATCATAATAATAATGAATTAGTTATGAAAAACATTTAAAAAAATATAAATATTAATGATGTTGATATATTACAAAGTGATAGAGGGTTTCAGTATACATCATATATGTTTAAAAATATAACAAAAGATATTACACATAGCATGTCAAGACCGGGACATTGTCCTGATAACTCACCCTATAGAGTCATTTTTGGGGTATTTTTAAAATCAGAATGTTGTTACAATAAGTTAAATAAAGATAAGTTTAGAACTAAAGAAGAAGCAATTAAAACAATTAAAGAATATATAGAATTTTTACAATAAAGTTAGAGTAAATTTAAAAGGAACTACACCTTATCAAATAAGATGTAATTCCTTAAATTATTGATTTTAAATTTCGTGTCCAGTTTGTTGGTACATGTTCTTTAATAATATGCCTTTTATATTAAGCTAAGTACGCTTTAAACATCCATAATGTTTTTTTCATAATTTGCAATATCTTCATCAATTAAAGCTGAACTTCCAAAGTCTTCTTCTTCGTCAGCTGCTCTTTTAATATCTTTACAAATTGATAACATAGTTTGGAAATCTTTTTGTAAGTTTGCTATTGCGTCTTTTGTAGAAATATCTTCATCTTTAGCTCTTCTAAAGTAGTTACTTCTAAGTATTTTTTTCAATGTTCCGTATGGTCTTCCTCCAACTGCTAAAAATTCTTTCTGCAATTTCATCAATTCTTTCATTTACATTGTCATAAAGCTCTTCTAATTTAGCATGAACTGTAAAGAATCCTGTTCCTGTAACATTCCAATGGTAATTTTGTAATTTTTCTGTAAAAGTACATTTAGATTTACTAAATATAAGTTTAAATTTTCAACTGTTTTTTTGACATAAATATCTCTCCTTTTTTTATAATGATTTTTTTAATTTGTAATAATTACAATTTATTATACTCCTATTATTATAATTTGTCAAGTATTTTTTTATAATTTTTTTACAACTACAAGTAATAGTGTTAAAATAACTATAATTGAAGAGCCAGAAGGAATATTTAGTAAATATGAAAAAAATATAAACCAAATAAAATTCCTAAGAAAGAAAAAAATTACAGATAAATAAATAATATTTGAATATTTTTTTAGCAATAATTGATGCCGTTGCTTTGTGGAATTGTTAAAATTGAAATAATTAAAATAATTCCAATTGTTTTTTTATATTTATGATAATAGCAGAAGAAATAAGAATTATCATAAAATAATTTATAAATTTAATAGGAACATCGTAAAGTTTATAAAAAAATTTTCATCAAAACTAGAATAAAGAATACTTTTTATAAAATATTACAAAAAAATATAATAGTTATAATATTTAAAATTAGTAAAGAAATAACATTTATATTATTGGATAATAAAATGTTACCAAATAAATAAGTAGACATATCAGCTTGGTATCCCGGAGTCATAAAAAGAAAAATATAATTCCTATTGCCATCCCAAGAGACATTGCTATTCCTATTCCGAGATCGCTATCAACATTAAAAATAATCTTTTAAAAATAAGAATAAGTACTCCAGAAAGTATTGAAAATATTAGTCCGAAAAATAAGAGGATCTTTCATAGGAAGTTTTAAATAATAAATAAGGTAAACTCCTATTCCAAGCCCACCGTATGAAGCGTGACTAATACTTGATGATATGAAAACCATTTTTTTGTTTACAATGTAAGTTCCAATGATTCCACAACAAATACTAGAAAGTAATCCAACTAAAAGAGCATTTTTTTCATGAAATCATATTGAATTATGTTTGTTAAAAAAAATCCATTTTTTTCTCCATTTCTGTAAATTTTATTGAATTTGTTTTTAAACGGTATGATTATGATGAATATGTTTGTGTGCAAATTCACTTTTAAAGAAATCATTTTTTATCTTCAAATTTAAAAATTTCTCCTTCAACAACATAAATTGAGTTTACATGACAACATAATTTATCAAGTTCGTGTGACACAACAACCATTGTAGAATCAGATAACTCTTTTATTTTATCAAAAAGTTCAAACTCAAATTTTTTTGTCTAAAAAAATGATTCTGGTTCATCTAAAAAAAGTATTTCAGGTGATGAAATTAAAGCTCTTGCTATTAATGCTCTTTGTAATTGTCCACCAGATACTTCTGAGATTAATTTTTTTCTTTCAAATGTTCAATTCCAAATTCAATTAATAAATTTTTCAGTTTTTTTGTTTTTTTCCGCATCGTTAAATTTTTCTAAATAAATTTTTTTCTTAGTAAGTCCGGAAATTACTAATTCAAAAAAATTGTAATAGGAAAAGATGTATCAAATTCTCTGATTTGCGGTAAATAACCAATTTTATTTTTTTCGGGATGTGATAATTTATTGTCCCAGAATTTTTTTAAGAAATCCTAATATAACTTTTAATTAAGGTAGATTTACCCCCGCCATTTCTACCTATAATAGCTAAATGATTTCCTTTGTAAATATCTAAAGAAATATTGTCTAATATTTTTTTCTTTTTCCATATCCAAAGTTAAGATTTTCAACAGATATTAATTTTTATTTTTTTCCATTTAATACCCTTTTCTTTATTATGATTATATAAATTAATTTTTACTCTAAATTATCAACAAATTTTTCTTAAATTTTCAAAAAAATATTTTCTTCATCAGCATTAAATTCAGCAATTTTTGCGTTAGGAATTTCTTTTGAAATAACTTCTATACTTTGTTTTGGAAATTGTGGTTGAACTAAAATTGTTGTAATGTTATGTTCTTTAGCTTCTTCAATTATATGTTTAATTTGTTTAGCTGAAGGCTCTTTTCCTTCAAATTCAACGGCAATTTTTTTCAACATTTCTTCCAGCTAAGAAATAATTTAAAGCTGGATGATAAACCATGAAATATTTTTTTAGTTTTTTTGTTGCAAATTTATCGTCCATTTCTTTTTTTGAAATTATTTAGTTCTGTTATAAATGTAGTATAATTTTTTTCTCAAAAAGTTTCTTTTTTTATCAGGGTATGTTGCAACAAGTTTATTTTTTTAATGTTTTCAGCAACTTTGTCCATCATATTTAGTGAGAACCAAACGTGTGGGTCAAATGCTTCATCATGATGATGGTGTTCATGTTCGTCTTTATCTTTATCGTGTTCGTCATGATCTTTATCGGCATGTTCGTGATCGTGATGGTCGTGATTTTCTAAAAATAAAGATTTGTCAACACCGTCTAAAACAAGAGCAACTTTATCTTTATTTTGTACAATTTCGGTAATTTCGTTTTCAAAATGTAAAGCATTGTATGTAAAGTAAAGTTTTGAATCTTCTAATTTTTTTAAATCTTCTGGTTTTGGCTCAAAAAGTTCGTGGTTCATATTTGGTTGAACGATTGAAATTACATCAAATTCATCTCCTGCAATTTGTTGTACTAGCCATTTTAAAGGTGGTAAACTTGTTACTAAAGTTTCTTTTTTTGTAGCGTTATCCCCGTTAGCTGTCATTTTTTTGTCATTACTATTTCCGCAAGAAAGTGCTAGTAAGAACAAGAATAGTGTTAAAATAATTTTTTTCATAATAACCTCCTAAGTTATCTCTTTCAAGAGATAAATATAATTTGTTTTATAAGTTTTATTCTACTCTAAAAATACTCGCAAAGTCAACAAAAAAATACATCTGAACGAATGAACAGGTTTGAAATATAATTATTTTAAAAAAACATTTTTTTAATAAAAAAATTAATTTTGAAATTTTTTTGTGATATAATATAAATAAGGAGATGATTTGTATGAAACGATATAAACCTAGATTATTTAAAACGGTTATAAGTTTAATTACGGGGTTATTTTTCTGTCTTATTCATTGGGTTTATATTATCAAGATTTATAGTAGATACAACTTATGGAGTTATAATATTAGCATTAATATATTTATTTTTTTGCATATTCAACAATACTACAAAACAAAAATAACTATAATAGTTGATAATGATAAATTAATATTAGAAAAAAAGGAAAAAAAAGAAGAAGTATTTCCTTTTTAATGAGTATGAATTTTCATATTATGAAGTGAATGGAAGTAAAAAGTTTAATTGTAATAGATGAGGCAGGAAAAACAAGAAGAAATAGATTGTGATTTATTAAGTTACAAGGATTATGAAAGTCTTTTTGGAGGACTTACGTTTAATTGGAGATAACCAAAGAGTTATAAAAAAATAAAAAAACTAAAAAGAAAAGGAGAGTGAATTTGAATGAATTTACCAATTTATGTGTACTACATAATTGCAATGGTAGTATTAGTTCCTTTAAGTATGGGAGTTTCATTATATTTCCATAGAAAAAAATGGAGATAGATTTTTACAAGAAAAATCCTGATGCTCAAAAATTATTTTTTTAGATACAGGGACAAATGGTATAACTTCTAAAGAAATGAGAGTTTTGGATATTGATGGAGAGCCAGCAGTGTATTTTTTTATCAAACTACAAAAAGAGGAGTTTATATAAAACCAGGTAAAAGAATAGTAAATGTTACTTATTCATCAACTAGACCAGGAATACTTCATAAGAGTGTTACAAATATTTATAGCCTCAAAAAGTTGAAATTGAGATTGAAGCAAGAAAAAGTTTATCAATTAAAATTTAATAAAAAAACAAGAAATATTTGAAATTATAGAAAGTAATTAATAGAGAAAACTACAGTGTAAGAACTGTAGTTTTTTTATTTTGAAAAAAATATTTTTTTAAAAACTTGAAAAAAAATAAAAAAAGATTTATTATAATTATGGTGTAAATGGTGTAATTAAATTTTTAAAAATTAAAGATTGAAATGGGAAAAAAACTATGAAAAATAATAATTCAAAGAGTTAAAGAGGCAAAAGATGTTTGTAAACACAAAATATAAAATGTGAAATAGAACAAGGAATATTAGCGTTTGTTGGAATAACTCATGATGATAATGAAAAAGATATAGATTATTGTGTTGATAAGTTAATAAATTTAAGAATATTTAGTGATGATGATGGGAAAATGAATTTGTCTGTGCAGGATGTGGATGGAAGTTTAATGATTGTAAGTAATTTTACAATTTATGGAGAAACAAGAAAGGGACGGCGTCCAAGCTATACGGAATCAGCTCCGGCAGATAAAGCGAGAGAAATTTATAATATATTTTTTTGAAAAAGCTATTAAAGACAAGAGTTCCTTTTGAAACGGGAGAATTTCAAGAGCATATGGATATAGAGGCTATAAATGATGAGCCGATTACTTTTAATAATTGAATCACCTAAAAATTAAAAAAATAAAAATTTTTAGAAAGGAAGGTTGTAATTATTTATATAATTTCAATATGGAGAAATGAAAAAAATAAAAAAATAATATTAGGAATATTAGGATTGATAGTTATAAATTGTAGCAATATAAATGCAGGGCAAATAGCAACAATAACTCAATCAGATTATCCCAAAAAAATGAAAAAGCAAGAAAGTATATTGTTAGATAATACAATAATTCATAATAGAATGAGTGAGTTTGAAGCGTTACAAAATAAAGTTTTAATGAATGGAACGATGGAAGAAATAGACAGAGTAATTTTAGAAAATTCTCTTTTAAAAGCTTTTAATGTTTGGAAAGGAACGAAATATATTTGGGGTGGAGATTCGGTAGAAGGAATTGATTGTTCGGCATTGACGAGAAGAATTTATCGTGCTGTATTTAATTATGAATTGCCAAGAGTTGCAATAGATCAAGCAAATCACGGTAGAAAAATTGATAGATCAGAGTTAAAGCCGGGAGATATATTATTTTTCAGGCCGGAAGAAAGAGTGAATCATACAGCAGTTTATTTAGGAAATTCCTTATTTTTAAATGCCTCAACATCTCAGGGAGTAGTAATTTCAACGCTTGAAAGTAAGTATTGGGGAAAATATTTTAAATATGCAGTAAGAGTAGATAAAGCTAGACAAAGTGTCTAAAAAAAGAGTACCAAGACTATAAAAAAAATAGTTTTTGGTACTTTTTTTATTGAATATAATTTATTATTTTTTTAGTTTTTTTAGATTAAAAAAAACAATTTATAAAAAGTGTAATTAATGTTTGTAAAAATTGCAAAATTAAAGAGAATTTATTAAAGAATATTTGTGTAAAATATCTTTTTCTGAAATAATTTCACGTAATTTTGTAGAAAAAAATTAGGATTATTTTCTGCAAAATTTTTTTAAAAATATGGACGTATAAATTTATTAATTTCCATGGAAGAGTTATAGCTCCTTTGTTTTTTTCTCGAGAATTGATAAATGTTCGAGTAAAATATTTTTTTGTGTCGTCAAAAGTTGGCTTTTGTGTTAATAATTCCATAAGATAAAAATTCTCTCGTTTGAGCGATAAGCCACGGATTACCAACGATACCACGAGCAAGCATAATTCCATCAAGCCTTGCATCTTTAATTTTTTTCTGCAATATCTTCTGCATCAAACAAGTCACCATTACCGATAAAATCAATGTTTCTCGGGACTTTACTCAGTTTTGAAACTAAATCCCAGTTAGAAACACCACTATAAATTTGTTCTTGTGTACGACCGTGAACACAAATAAAATCTAGCTTATACTCGTTAGCAAGTTGAATATAAAATTCCGGAGAATGAAAGTCTTTGTAACCAACACGGATTTTTTTATAGAAAGTTTTTGTATCAGATTTTAATTTTTGCTTTTTAAAGTATGAATTAAATCTTTCATAAATTCAGTTCTTGGTAAAAGAGCAGATCCCGAGCCATTTTTTTATAATTTTTTTGGCTGAGGACAACCCATATTAAGATTAACTTGTTTAAAAGCCAAGTGATTCAACTTTTAGAAAAAGCATTTACAATTTCCTCTTTATCGTGTCCAAAAAAATTTGAGCGCCAGTTTTTTTCAAAATTATCGCATTTCAAAAAGTTGAGTTATTGTAGTTTCGTCCTCCAAGTTCATAAGATGAGCGTTTACCATTTCAGCAAAAAAATTAAATCTGGATTAAATTTTGACATTATTTGTCTGTAAGCATAATCTGTTATTCCTGCCATGGGCGAAATATATATTTTTCATAATTAACTCCAATTTTACTTTTTTTATAAATTATATCATTTTTTTAATCTATAAAAAAAGTAGAAATAATGTAGGATTTGATGTATAATGATTTTAAAAAAAGTAAAAATTTAAGAGGATAAAATGAAAAAAAGATAAAATAATATTTTTTTAATAGCACATTTAATGATTATTGTGTTTATATTTTTTTGACAAAAAAATGTAATAACATTCAAAAAAATGGACAGCAAGAAATGAAATTTTTTTAGAAGGAATGTTAATGGCAATTTATATTTATGTTTTTTTGTGACAGCAAAAAAATATACTTAAATTGGTTAAATTCATATATGATTTTTTTCTATACACAACATTTTTTTATTTAATTATTCACGAATATTTTTTTAGATATGGTAAATTATCATGAATTTGGTTGGGCAACAAAAATTTGCGAATTATTATTTTTTTATCATGATGTGAGAAATGAAATTATTATAGTATTTATAATAACTTTATTGTTTACACATTTAGGATTTATAGTTGGAATATTAAGTGAAACACAAGAAGAATTGCATAGGGGAATAAAATTAACAACAAATAAAATATATACAGATTTTTGGAATGCTTTTTATTTTTTTGTATCAGTTCCGGGACTGGCATATAAAATGTTTTTTTACAAATGAAAATAATTTTACAAGCAGGTTATGAAGCATATTATACCGGAATTTTTAAAAAAAGTGTTGAGTATCCTTGGTTTACAAAGGGTTCGGGTACAATAATGACAATAGGATTTTTTTAATTTTTCTTGATTTCAATACCAACAAAAAAAGAAATTTTTTTAACAGTTTCAAGCATTTATCTTATGGTAAAAATTATTAGATTCGTTTAAAGGTGCAAGAGCAATTTTTTTAACACAATTATTATTTATAATGTGGTATTACACAAAAAGTGTATGGTATAAAAAAATAAAAAAATGCAAACGATGGCAAAATTAATAGGATTTACGGTAGTTTTTTTCACAAATATTAGTGTCAATAAGAAGTAAAAAAATATTTAGTTTAGATTTAATTAATGGAATTTATAATTTTTTTATTTTTCACAAGGAGTAAGTTATTTAGTTTTTAGGATATACAATTGATTTGAAAAAAATAAGATTGTTGGAGTTGGGAATTATCCTTATATATTTCAAGGAATTTTTTTGGCTTTTAAGCCACAATCGATTGATACTTTAAATAGTACAAATTCATTAGCAGATAGATTGACTTATGTGTTAGATCCGAGAGCTTATTTAAAAAGGAGAAGGGATTGGATCAAACTATATTGCAGAAATGTATGATTTAGGTTACATATGGCTAATAATTTTATCGATTATTTTAGGAATAGTTATTATGAAATATGAAAAAAAATGTTGTGAAAAAAATAGATTTTTTTATTATTAACATCTTATTACTTTATACCAAATTTATTTTTACATTCCAAGAGGTTCGTTTTTTTGGAGATGGACTTATAAAAAAATATGGTATTGCTGATAGGAGTATATATTTTTAATAACTTGTTTTTGCATATATGTATAAAAAAATAGAGGAGAAATATAGTAATGATAGAGAAAAAAATACATTACGTTTGGGTAGGTGACGGTAAAAAAACCGAATATTTTTTTATCAGTGTCATGGCTCTTGGTGTGAAAAATCTTAAAAAAATTATGAAATTATTGAGATAAATGAAAAAAATTTTGATATGGAAAGACATTTAAAAAGAAAATAGATTTTTTTAGAGAATGTTATGAGCGTAAATTGTGGGCATATGTGTCGGACTATATCCGAGTTCATTATATGTACGAGAATGATGGAATTTATTTAGATACAGATATGGAAATAATAAAAGATATTTCCCCACTTTTTAAAAAGATGAAACAGAATTTTTTTGGGATATGAAAATGAAAAAATTTTTTTGAGTGTTGGAATTTTTTTGGGTGTGAGAAAAGAAGTCCATTTTTTTAGCTGATATCATTAAATTTTATGAACAAGAAATATGGGAAAAAGCCTCTTTGGACAATTCCTAAAAATATTTACGTATATAATGGAGAAAAAAATATGGATTGACGGGAAAAAAAGAGAATGAATTAGAAAATGGGAAAAATAAAACTTTATCCAAAAACAATATTTTTTTATCCATACGGTTTGGGAGAAGTTTTTTTCACAAGAATGTATAAAAAGAAGATACATATGGAATACATTGAGGGCAGATAGTTGGACATCATTAAAAGCGAGGCTTTTTTTAGAAAGTAAACATTTGAGTGGATTTAAAAAAATTTATAAAAAAATTAAGAATAAGGGTAAGATACTATTTAATTGAAAAAAAGAAAATAATTAATTAGTATTGGTAAAAAGTTGAAAAGTATAATTAAGGAGAAAATATGAAAAATTTTTAAAAATATTGACTTTAATAACTTTTTTTAGGAATTGGAGTAATGTTGCAAGCAAAAAGATTTAAAAGTAATGACTTATAATATTTATGGAGCAAGATTGACAAATGGCGATAAATTAGGAGAAGTTATAAAAAAATATAGTCCAGATTTTATTGTATTGCAAGAAGTTGATAAAAAAATACAAAGAGAAGTAATAAAAAAAGATATTACAGAAGATATTGCAAAAAAATTAGGATATGATTATTATTATTTTCAAAAAAAACTTTAGATTTTAATGGAGGAGAATTTGGAATTTCTATCATTTCAAAATATCCAATTGATCGATATTATACTTATGAATTACCATCTGTTGGAAGCGAAAAAAAGATATTTGCTGGGGACTCAAATATCTAAAGACGTTTTTTTGGGAAAACTGTAACAGTAATTAATGCGCATTTGAATTATCAAGAAAATATTAAAAGTAGAAGAAACGGATGAAGTTTTAGCTGTAATTAATCTTTTTGAAGGAGATGTTAAATTTTTGGCAGGAGATTTTAATATGTTACCAACTTCAGAAAGTTATTCAAAAGTATTTAAAAAAATGGACAGATAGTTATACTGAAATAAAAGGATCGCCTTCAAATAGTGAAGTTGAAAAAGATAAACAAAGAAATATGAAAGACACAAGAATTGATTATATTTTTTTGGAGATAAATCAAAAAAATTGGAAAGTTAATAAAAAGTTTTTTTGTGAAAGATGAATCTGAAAAAGTGGAGTGAATTATCTGATCATGTACCTTATATGGCAGAGTTTGAAATTAAGGGGAAATGAGAGTAGACAAAAAAATGTAAAAAAATGGTAAAAATTATAGCGAAAATAAAAGTGAGCGAGTTCTAGCTTTTCAGTAAATAATTACTGATAAATAGGAAATGAATAAGAGAAAGTAAGTTCTGACTTTTTAACAAAAGATTGTTGATAAAATAGGAAAAAAATAAGAGTGAGCGAGTTCTAGCTTTTCAGTGAATAATTACTGATAAATAGGGAAATCAAACAAGGCTGCTTCATGAAAGAGGCAGCTTTTTAAAATAAAAAGGGGAAATTATGAGAAAAAAATATTATTAGTGACATTAAGTGAAAAAAATATTAAATTTTTTTATACGAGATAGATAAGAAAGTATCGTTAAAGAAAAAAATAGAATATGGATTGGAGTGATTTTTTTGAAATAAATTAATTGAAAAAAATAAATAAAAAAATTTGTACATGGAATTAAGTTGAAAAATTGTAATAAAATTTGTTATAATTCACTGACTAGAAAAATAAAAAAAGATTGAAAGCGCCAGACCCTTAGCCAAAAAAATTAATCTAACCTTCACGGTTAAGGGTGACGAGGAAAGAAAGTTATCGAGATTTTTCGGCGGATACTTTCTGGGAAATCACAGCCCAAATAGTATACAAAAATTTATGAGTAATTGTAATAATAAAAGTACTATCGTGATATTTTCTAGTATATTTACATTAAGAGGAGAAGAAAATATGTGTGGAATAGTAGGATATATTGGGAGTCAAAATGCCCAAGATTTTGTTATTGACGGATTATCGAAATTAGAATATAGAGGGTATGATTCAGCAGGAATTGCAGTAAATACAGGAGAAAATGGATTGGCAGTTGTAAAAAAAGTAGGAAGATTACAAAATTTAGCAGATACATTAGAAAAAAATCCATTAGAAGGAACAATGGCAATAGGCCATACAAGATGGGCAACTCATGGAAAACCGTCGGATGAAAATTCACATCCCCATTTTAATAAAGATAGAAGTTTGGTTGTAGTTCACAATGGAATTATTGAAAATTACTTGGAATTGAAAAAAGAATTAATTGAAAAAGGATATGAATTTCAATCAGAAACAGATACGGAAGTTATAGCTCATTTATTAACGGAATTATATGAAGGAGATTTGCTAGAAGCAACTAAAAAATTATTAACTATTATCAAAGGTGCTTACGCTTTAGGGATTATGTCAGTTTCAGAACCTGACAGATTAATTGCAGTAAGAAAAGAAAGTCCATTAATAGTAGGAATTGGAGACGGAGAAAACTATATAGCTCGGATATTCCAGCGATTTTTAAAATATACAAGAGATGTGTACTTAATTGAAAAATGGGGAAATTGTAGAATTAAAAAAAGATTCAGTAAAAAAATAATGAACTCACAAGGTCAACCAGTTGAGAGAGAAGTAACTCATATCGAATGGGATATGGAAGCAGCTTCAAAAGGTGGATATGAGTATTTTATGGAAAAAGAAATACACGAACAGCCTGAAGTGTTAATAGAAACATTAAATAGTAGAGTAGATGAAAATAATAATATTAATTTTGATGATGCAGGATTAACAAAAGAGTATTTAGAAGGCGTGGGAAGTATTTATATTGTTGCCTGTGGAACTGCATATCATGCAGGACTGGTTGGGAAACATATTATTGAAAAAAGAACAAGAGTAAAAGTAGATGTTGAGGTTGCATCAGAATTTAGATATAGAAATCCTGTAATTGACAATAAAACATTAGTAATTGTGTTAAGTCAATCCGGAGAAACTTTGGATACATTAGAGGCGATGAAGGAAGCTAAAAGACATGGAGCGAGAGTAATTGCAATTACAAACGTTGTAGGGTCATCAATTGCAAGAGAGGCAGATCATGTAATTTATACATGGGCAGGGCCTGAAATTGCAGTAGCTTCAACAAAAGCGTATACAACTCAAATGGTTATTTTATATTTGTTAGCAACAGATATGGCTATGAAATTTGGAAAAATAACGAGAGAACAATACGAACAAGATATAAAATCATTATATAGAATAAAAGCAGGAGTGCAAGAAGTTTTAACTTATGCAGATAGAGTGGAAGCTGTAGCAGATAAGATAAAAGATCAAAATAGTATGTTTTATTTAGGAAGAGGACTTGATTATGTAATAGCTGTAGAAGGTGCGTTGAAATCTAAAGAGATTTCATATATTCACTCGGAGGCATTTGCATCAGGAGAACTAAAACATGGAACGATTGCTTTAATTGATGATGGTGTACCAGTTGTAATAAATGTAACCCAATCAGATTTATTTGAAAAATCAGTGTCTAACATAAAAGAAGTTGCAGCAAGAGGAGCGTTTGTTATTGCGATAGCAAAAGAAGGGAATACACTTGTTGAAGAAGTAGCAGATGAAGTGTTTTATATTCCGGAAGTAGAAGATGATTATACTGGATTTTTATCAATTATAATTCATCAATTACTTGCTTATTACTTATCAAAAATTAAAAAGGAAATGATGTAGATAAACCAAGAAACTTGGCAAAATCAGTAACGATGGAGTAAAATTAAAATGAATAATTTAAATAAACAAGAAATTTTAAATGAAATAGATAAAAAAATTAGAAAAAAATAGAACAAAAATCCTAAAGATGGAGAATCATTAAATGATTTGGGTGTTTTTGCTATCAACAATAGGTGATTTTCAAAGAGCACAAAAAAATTTTTATTTTTAATGCGGTTGAAAAATGGAAACGCGAAAGCTATGTTTAATTTGGGTGTACTTTTATATGAATACAGATAAAAAAAGATTTAGCTGAAAAAAATGTTTTTTTAGAAATGGCAAAAGTTGAATGATGGAGCTCTATGAATTATTTGGGATTGTTATATAAGGAGCAAGAGAAGTATGATTTAGCTGAAGAATATTTTTTTGAAAGCATTAAGGTTAGATAGTAAAGAGGCGTGCTATAATTTAGGAGTATTATATGATGAGAAAAAGCGATATAGAAAAATGCAAAAAAATATTTTTTTAGAAGGTATAAAAAAACGAAGATTCTCATTGTATAAACGCCTTAGCAGTAATATATTTTAAAGAAAAGAAATATGAAAAAGCAGAAAAAAATGTATGAACAAGCTATAAATTATGGGCATATTGGAGCTTTTAAACAATATAGGATACTTAAATTTTATAAAAGGAAACTTTGAAATAGCAGAAGAATGGTATTTTTAGAGCAATAGATGCGGGGTATTTAGGTGCTATGTATAATCTTGCAGAATTATATGAAATGAGAGAAAGATTTGAAGAAGTCTAAAATTTGGTATGAAAAAGCAAGAGATGAAGTCTGGAATGTCGGTAGATGATAAACTTAGACATATCGAAGTAAAAAAAGGATTAGTAAATTAAAAAAATAATAAAATAAAAAAATAACGTTATAAATTTCTAGGAAGAGTATATTTGAGTTGTATTTTTAAAAATCATTAAAGGGTAGATATAGAAATACAGTTCAAAAAAAATATACTCTTTTTTTATTTGTTTTTTTACAACTTTAATTAAAAAAATTAATAAATGTGAAAATAGATATTTTACTATAATCAAAAAAATAATAATATGGTAAAATATAAGAAATAAAGTTATAATATGATAAAAAAATAAATTAAAATAAAAAAATGAGGAAATATGAAAAAAACAGGAGAAAGAACGGAAACGATGTTAAAAAAAATATGAAAAATTATACAAAGAAATGATTTTCAAAAACTTTACATTGATTCGGTATTAATTGGGGATTTTGTAAAGATAAATAGAAAAAAAGCAAAAAAAATATTAGATATTGGGACAGGTTGTGGAATAATTGCATTGATTTTTAGCAAATCGTTCTAAAGCTGAAATTGTTGGAATTGAATTACAAGAAATAATGACGGATATTGCAAAAGAAAAATGTACAAAACAATGAACTTGAAGATAGAGTAAAAATAATGCAAGGCGATATAAAAAAATTATAGAGAAATTTTTTTAAGAGAGATGAGTTTGATATTGTTGTTACAAATCCTCCGTATTTTTGAATTTAAAGGAGATATTAATCAGATTAATGATTTAGATCAATTAGCAAAAAGCAAGACACAATGTTGATTTGAGTTTGGAAGAAATTGTTGAAAGCAAGTGTATTTGTACTGAAAAATGGGGAAGTTTTAATATGGTTTTTCGTGTGGAAAGACTTGTTGAAGTGTTTGAAATTATGAGGAAATACAGATTAGAGCCGAAAAGATTAATGAATGTTTTTTTACAAAAAGAGATGGAGAAAGTAAAATTTGTTTGATTGAAGGCATAAAAGATGCAGAAAAGGGATTAAAAAAATTGAAAATCCAATTTTTTTGTATATGATGAAAAGGGTAAAAAGAAGTGAATATATAGAAAAATTTATATAGATAAAATTATTTTTAATATTAATAAAAAAAGAAAAAGGGAAAAAAATATGAAAAAAATATAATGGAATTGTAATAGCTGACCTACAGCTGTTGGAAAAAAACGAATATGTCAATAAAATTAGCAAAAAAATACTAAAAAGCAGAAATAATATCGGCAGATGCATCGCAAGTATAAAAAAAGATGGATATAGGGACAGCAAAAAAATAACGAAAGACGAAATGCAAGGAGTGAAACATCATTTAATAGATGTTGCTGAGATTGGAGAAGATTATAGTGTTGGAGATTTTGAAAAAGATGTAAATGAAATATTGAATAACTTTGATGAAAATAATAAAGATATTTTTGTTAGTTGAGGAACGGGATTGTATATTCGTGCAATAACGGATGGATTTTTCAAATTTACCAACAAAAGATGAAAAAAACTTAGAAGTAAATTAAATGAAAAAAAGTTTGTCTGAGCTCAGGAACAGCTGAAAATATTAGATGAAAAAAAGCATATAATGAGATAGATAGACAAAAATAAAATTAGACTTGTTAGAGCTATAGAAGTTTGTCTTTTAACAGGGAAAAAAATTTAGTGAAATTCGTACAAAAAAATGTGAAAAAAAGAATAAATATAATTTTTTTGAAAAATATTTTTTTAGTAAGAGATAGAGAAGAACTTTATAATAGAATTAATATGCGTGTAGATATTATGGTAAAGCAAGGGATACTTGATGAAGTAAAAATATATTTATGATAATTATAAAGATAAACTGCATAAAAATAAGTGCGATTGGATATAAGGAATTTTTTTGACTATTTTGATGGGAAAGTTAGTTTAGATGAGGCAGTTGAAAATGTGAAGAGAGAAAGTCGAAGATATGCAAAGCGTCAAATGACTTGGTTTAGAAAAAGAAACAGATTATATCATATATAATTTGTCGGAAATAACGGAAGATGAAATTGTTGAAAAATATATTAGAAAAAGTTTAAGTATAAAGTTGAAAAATATAAAAAAATATTATATAATTAATATTGAAAATAATTAATTAAATTATATTTTTATAAAAAAAGATAGAACAAAGATTAAACTAAAAAAATAGGAGTGAAAAGATGGGAAGTACTTTTAAGGAAATTAGAAAAAGAACTTAGAAGTTATGCTAAAAAGAGTAAAAAGGTGTAACTTATACAAGTGCGCTTTTAATATCATTTTTATTAACAGGAATGATCAGTTTATCTGCAACAACTCAAACAGATAAAAAAAGATATCACAAGTTAAAAACAGAAATAGGAAATACTACAACAGAAGTAAAAACAGTTATTTTTTTAAAGGCAAAAAAAAGAAAATGAAAAAAATTATTAAAAGATACTAATTTAGAATTAATAAAATTAATGGAACAAGGTGATCAAGTTGTAAAATCGCCTTTGGAGTTCTTGGCAATATGGAATAAATTATTTCCATAATAAATGGAGTGGAACTTATAAAGGAAAAAGGAGATAAAGCAGAAAAATATCCGTATGAAGGAGTTTTTTTGAAAGAAGTAAAGATGTGTATGAAAGAAATATATCTCCATCAAGTTCAAGCTACAAAAATTTTACAGCATTAAAAGAAAAAGAAAATAAAGGTAAGGATCCTCTTACATCAGCAATAACGAGTGTAAGAGAAAAAGGTGGGAAACAATTAAGTAGCTATGGGGTAACGAGTACAGAAAGAAGACAGGAACCGGTAGCAAGTTTAAATGTGGACGCAAATGTAAGACCAAAAGAAATAAATAAACAGGAAAAAAGTATAGAGGTACCGGAAGTGAAAGAACCTACTATACCTAAGGTAGTTATGGAATTTAAGGAACCTCCAGCAGTAACTCCAATTGTTGTAACACCAATAGAAGTTACAGTAGAAATACCTAAACCTAATGCAAATCCATTTACTGATTATAGATATACGCAATTTAAGCAACTTGAAGGGGAGCATTATAATATAAATGATCAAAGGGATGATAGTACAGGAAAAGGATTATATGGAAGTCCTAATGCAGATGATAGCAATAATGAATTTAGAGCAACATATGGGAAATTATGGACAGGACATAATGGCGAAAAATTTACAGCAAGTTCAGGTGGAATTAAGTCTGATGGAATTATTGTAGAAGAAAAGAGGGGTAAAGAAAGGTTAGGATCGTTGGTATTTGTTAAAAACGGATTTATGAAAGCAAATACTACTGCTGATTATGATTTGATGCCAGAAGATAAAAAGAATTAGTGAAAAAAATAAAGAAAATCCAGTAGTTGGAGGATTTATATATGGAGCTGTAGATGGGGAAAAGAAAATTTTTAATTTAGCTGGTAATGTTGAAAAAGATAAGGATGGAAATGATATAACTGAAAAGCCGGGTATAGCAGATGTTCAGGGTGAAAAAATGAATGGTGTAATAGGAATACACGCCGTTTGGAATGGAACTTTCCAGAATATTGAAGGAAATTTATGGGGAAAAAGCTGCAATGTTTTTCTGTTGAATCATGGCATTCTGGTAAATTAAATTTTAAAAAAAGATTAACGTGAATTTCAAAAATGATGAAAATACTTTTATTTTATATGCTACCAACAAGTGCTTATGTTTTTGTTTAACGAAGAAGACTCTAGATCTAGGGATCAAAGAGGAGCTTATTTAGAGAAGGAGTAAATGCAGAAGTTAAAACTAATGGAAATATTATATATAACTTAGTTGGTATTTCAGGAAGTTATAATATTACTAATAATTCTACTGTTAATTTTTGAAGGTTCGGGAAATATATTTTACTCAGGTCTTGGGTATACACCAAATATGCAAAAAAATTACTAGGTAAATATAGTGGAGTAAGAGAAGATGTATATCAAACAGGACTTACACCTGTAATAAGAATGGATAATGCTGTTAATTCATATGGAGACAATAATACTATCTTATATTTTTGCAGATTTAATTCCAGATAAGAGTACTGGTAAAGATATAGATGGAAAAGAAATCAAAGAAGAGGATTATAGAGAAACTACAACAAACTGGGGGAATATAGATAATGTAGAGTGGAAAACTACAAAAAGAGGAATACATCAAGGAGAAATAAAACCTTCTGCAAGAATTGGAGAGCAACTTGCATCAGATTCTAAAGCAACAAAGCAAACGACTAAAGGAGCAACGGGTGGTACTTCAGATAAGTTTATAGAAAATAACGTGGTTGTACTAGCTCAATCAGGACAAAGAAAAGGGATAGATGCTCAAAACGATTTAAAAGTAGATGCATCAATTCAACAAAATGATCCAATTCACGCACTTTATATAAATGATATTGATGCAACTTTCGGTAAATATTCTAAGAGAAATATGATGTTAGTTTCTGAAAGAGGAACTCAAATAGATGTAGCAATAGCAAAAACAGAAAAAGATGGTAAACATCATACAGAGGAAGTTTTAGATCGAACTGGAAATGTAGTAGTAGGAAAAACAGATGTGGCAACTGTTCCTATAAGAACTGAATCTATAAAAGACTACAATATGAAATCAAAAGATTATAAAGATGAAAATAAATTAGTAAGTTCAGCTGATGATACGAAAAATAAAGCTGCAACAGGAACAATTTTAGCATTAGCTAAAGGAACTTGGGGAGATGGTGAGTCTCAACAAAGAAGATTAAGATATAATGGTTCAGAATATGGAATATCAAAAGATACAATAGACAAACTTAAAGATGAAAAAAATCTGAAATTAATTTTTGGTGTTCCTTTAGAAATGTCAGCAAGAATGGTTAAAGAAAATGGTGTTGAATTAAGACCAATAGTATATATGGCAGAAGGTGGAAAAATAACAGTAAGCGGTGAATCATTAGCAGCAGGGAAAGAAAATACAACTAAAGCTTATGGATATGGTTCGATAGTAGCTTATGCTAATAAATTTGAACATAAATATAAATCAGCTTCAACTCTTTCAGCACCAGATAAATCTACGGTAAGTTATGGAGAAATTACAATAAATGGGAACATATCTGCCAAAGATGAATGGGCAGCAAATGATAAAGAAACTAATCTTCAAAAATATAATAATATAGCTACGTATGCTACAGGTAAAGATAAAAACAGATCCAAAAAAAAGTTTCAACTGTAGTTGTAAAAGGAAATGTAGAAGTTCACGGTACAGCAGCTTATGCAACAAATGAGTGGTGAAATTAAGATTGAAGGAAAAGATAGTAAAATAAATGTTGGAGAAAAATAATGGATTAGTTGCTACAAATGGTGGTAGTATAGAATTTGGTGGAGGAACAATAAATGTTAAAAATCCATTTACATCTGATTTACCAACTGAAAATGATATTACTGAAAAAGCTAAAAAATATAAAGATAGTGTGGCACCATTCTATGCCTCAGATAAAGATGATAAGGCTGGAACAGAAGAGGAACAATTACATTAAAAGGAGCAACAACAATTAATTTAGAAGATGGAGTGCTTGATTTATCAAATAGAAGTAACTATGATGATGGAGCAACACAAGGGAAAAAATATAGAAAATTTGGAGAATTTGCCACAGTTAATGTAAAAAAAGACGGATTAAATTTAGGTGCTATTAATAATGATAATAATACTGTAACTTGGGATGGTACAGATAGATTAATAAAAAGAAACATTAGGAAATGGAAGATATTTTAAAGATGTTAATGCGATGGATCCTACAACAGGTAAATCACATGTTATAAATGCGAGTATATTAAAAGGAAATATAGATATAGCGACAGATGTTAATTTATCAGACAGTAAAGATGGATATAATTCTTTAAATTTACAAAGAGTATTAGTAACAGTAAATGAAGGTAAAAATGTAACTGGAGATATGAATAATTATGTAGGGCAAGGGTTAGCAATGGCTTCAGATTCTTCAGCAACAAGTAATACACAATCAGGAATAGTAAATAAAGGAACTGTAAACTTGATGAAAGGAACATATATTTATCCAAATGGAACAAGTACAGCGGTAGCTGGAGAAAATGCAACACATTCAACAGCAGCATTAAATGTAAATTATGGACTTGCCAAAAATGAAGCTAGTGGAACAGTAAAATTAGACAATGGAATTGGAATGTATGGAACTAATGGAAGTAAGTTAGTAAATGAAGGAACAATATCTATAACTGGAAAAGGAATAGGAATTGGAGCTCAAACTTCAAATATATCTTCAAAAACAACAGCAACTGGAACTACATTGACAACAGCATCAAATTATGGAACAGATGCTCAAGCATCAACAACACCAGACAATAGAGTTGAAATAACAAATACTGGTAACATCCAAATAGATGGTTCAAATTCAACAGGAATATCAGTAGAAAATAATAATGAGACTGCTATAGAAAAAGTTGTTATTAATAACTCTAAGACTATAGCTTTAGGGGATGACAGTTATGGTATAGTTGTTAAATCAACAAAATTAGATCCTGCAGTTACTTTACCGACATCAACAGCAGTTACATCAGTACCAGGAGAAAAAGGAGCTACAATTAATTTAAGTGGAACTGGTTCATCTGATATTTCAGTTGGTAAAAAAATGGAATAGGAATATATGCAGAAGGATCTACAGTAAACTTAAATTCTAATTTAGGAATAGAAGTAAAAGATAATGGAGTAGGAATTTACTTAAAAGGAGATAGCTCAAAATTAGAAGGAAGTAAAGATTTAGAAGTTAAATATAGTGGAGCAGCAAATAAAACTGTAATTGGAACGGTATTTAATGGAAAAGACTTAGTAAATAATGTAAATATTACGGCAGCAGGAAATGAAAGTAAAGGATTTACAAATATTTTAGCTAATGGGACAGGAAGCTTTTACTAATAATGGAAACATAACAACAGCTGAGAAAAATGGATTTGGTATAGTTGCAAGTAATAAAGACTTAACAAGTGTAATAAATAATGGGAATATTGATGTTAAAAGCATCAGTAAGTGCGAATGAACCTAATATAGGAATTTATGCAGTTAATGACACAACAAAAATAGAAAATCATAAAGTAATAAATGTTGGAGATAACTCTATAGGTATTTATGGATATAATGTTGAATTGACAAATGGAGCAACAATAAGTGGAGGTAGTGATTCTATAAATATTTATTCAAAAGGTGGAGATGTAACACTTTCAGCTGGAAGTACAATGAATGTAGGAAAAAATGAAGCAACAGGAGTGTACATTGTAGGAAGTGGACAAACAGTAACGTTTGCAGGGAATATGACTATTGGAAATAAAGGGTTTGGAATTATTAATGCAAATGCAACAGGAGGAAATAAAATAAATTCAACAGGAATCTTAACAAGTCCAATGTCAAGTGATTCAGTATTTATTTATTCAAAAGATACAAAAGGAACAATAACAAGTAGTACAAGCTTAACAGCAACAGGAAATGAAAACTATGGAATTTATGCAGCAGGAACAGTAACAAATAGTGGAAATATGGACTTCTCAGCAGGTAAAGGAAATGTAGGAATTTACAGTATAAATGATGGAACTGCTACAAATACAGGACATATAACAGTTGGAGGAACAGATTCTACAGATATATTAAATGTTAAATATGGAATAGGTATGGCAGCAGGTTATAATCCAACACTAGCAGAAAAAAGACAAGGTAAGACACCGTTTAATGGAAATGTAATAAACAAAGGAACTATAACAGTTACAGGAGAAAAATCTATAGGTATGTATGCTGTTAATAGTGGAAGTACAGCAGAAAATGATGGAACTATTGAACTAAAAGCAAGTAATACAACAGGAATGTACTTAGATAATGGTGCAAGAGGTGTAAACAAAGGAACAATAAAATCTGTAGGTTCAGGTCTTAAAAATGTAACAGGAGTTGTTATAAAAAATGGTGCTACATTTGAAAATTTAGGAACGGTTAAATTAGATGCTGCTAATGCTGTAGGATTAATACAAAAAGGAAATATGGCAGGTCAAAATCCAGGAGTAATAATAAATAGAGGAACATTGACTATAACAGGAAGCAATGCAAAAGATGTTCAAGAACCAACTCAAAGTGTACTTAATAAAGATATATTGGGAGTAAAATTAGATGGATCTTCTGACCCGGTAATTACAAAAAGATGGGAAACCAGTAACTGTAGTAGATCAAAGTACAGTACAAAATCAAAAAGAAGTACAAAAAGTAAGTCCAAAATTAAAAGATATAGATTATAATCCAGTATTAAAAAAAGAGATTTAAGAGAAATAGATCAATCAACATTAGCAATGTATATAGATACATCAAATGTAGAATATACAAGACCTATTGATGGATTAAATAATATGAGTAGATTAACACAAGCTGATTTAATAGTAGGAAATGAAGCTACTAAGTATACGAATAGTAAGTATATAAAAGTAGATTCTAATATTTATGATCCTAATGATCCAGCTAAAAAAACAAATCCACTTTGGTCATATAATGAAATGATGAGACAAAATCCACAAATAACTAAATGGAATATATATTCAGGTTCATTAACTTGGATGGGAACAGTTAAACAAAATCCAATAGATGGAGCAATACAAGAAATGTATTTAGCAAAAATTCCTTATACACATTGGGCTGGAGATAAAGCGACACCAGTTGAAAAAACAGATACATACAACTTCTTAGATGGATTAGAGAAAAGATATGGAGTTGAAGCTTTAGGAAGTAGAGAAAATCAATTATTCCAAAAATTAAATGGTATAGGAAATAATGAGGAAATATTATTCCATCAAGCAGTAGATGAAATGATGGGTCACCAATATGCAAATACACAATTAAGAACATATATGACAGGAAGACAATTAGACAAAGAGTTTAGATACTTAATGAATGATTGGTATAATCCTTCAAAACAAAATAATAAAATTAAAGTATTTGGAATGACAGATGAATTTAAAACAGATACAGCAGGAATAAAAGACTTTACAAGTAATTCTTACGGTGTGGCTTATGTTCATGAAGATGAAACGATAAAACTTGGACAAGAAACAGGATGGTATGCTGGAGCGATTTACAACAAATTTAGATTTAAAGACATTGGAAAATCAGTGGAAGAGCAAAATATGTTAAAACTTGGAGTATTCAAAACGAAAGCATATGATGATAACGGAAGCTTGAAATGGAAAGTTTCATTAGATGGATTTGTTGGAATGAACGACATGGATAGACGATACTTAGTTGTGGATAGAGGTATGGACAAAAATGTGGACGAAATATTTGGAGCGACATCAAGATATTATACTTATGGAATAGGATTGAGAAATGAAGTAAGTAAAGACTATAGATTGTCGGAACATGTATCATTAGTGCCTTATGGATTATTAAATGTGGAATACGGAAGATTTACGACTATAAAAGAGAAAAAAAGGAGAAATGAGATTAGAAGTAAAAAGGAAATCATTACATTTCGGTAAAACCAGAAGTTGGAGCAGAGTTGAAATACAGTAAGAAAATAAATTCAGAATTCAAATATACATTAAGTGCAGGAATAGGTTATGAAACAGAATTAGGAAGAGTTTATAATTCAAGAAATAAAGCGAGAGTAGCTTATACGGATGCAAAAATGTATAATTTAACAAGAGAAAAAGAAGATAGAATTGGAAGCTTTTAAAGCAGATCTTAAATTTGGATTAGAGAAAAACAGATTTGGATTGACATTGAATGTCGGTTATGATACGAGAGGAAATAATTTAAGAGGAGGAATTGGATTTAGAGCTGTTTATTAATGGAAAATATTATTCAATTAATAAAACTGAATAAATTTAAGTAAAATAGAGTGAAGTGAAAACTTTGCTCTATTTTTTTAAAAATAAATATAGAAAAGATTTTTGATATAAATAAAAAAAGTGTGGTATACTATGAGTAAGATGTTGAAATACTGGGGAGTAGAAATGCTGAGAATAGTGAAAACTTAAACCCAAGTACCTGAACGGATAATGCCGACGTAGGAAGTTATTTTTAATCTATTTTTTTAATACATAAAATATTATTAAATAAGCTTTCTATTCGGTAAATGAAAGGAGTTTTTTTATGGGAAAAAAAGATTGAAGCAAGTGTAGCGATACAAGTTTTACCTAATGTGGTAGAAAATGAAGAGATTGTTCGTATTGTAGATGAGGTTATTGCTTATATTGAAAGCAAAAAAATTTAAAAAAACAGTTGTAGGGCCTTTTGAAACGACGATAGAGGGAGATTATGATGAGCTTATGGAAATAGTTAAACAATGTCAAATAATCGCAGTTGAAGCAGGAGCTCCCGGAGTAATGTCTTATGTTAAAATAAATTATAAGCCGAAAGGAGAGATTTTTGACTATTGAAGAAAAAAATTTCAAAAATATAATAGATAAAAATAGCACCGTTTATTATAATTATTATAATTTTTAATTTTATGGCAAATTATGTCGGTAATTGGAATTATTCCTAAATTTATGTTGCCATCTCCGTTAGCAGTAGTGAAAGCATTTATAAAAGATTTTTCCGTTATTAATGCTTCATACAAAAAGTAACATTAATTGAAGCTTTTTTTAGGGCTTGGAATTGGTATAATTTTAGGATTTGTAATGGCAGTAATTATGGATAAATATGATTTTGCTTATAAAGCGATTTATCCAGTGTTAGTTATAACTCAAACTGTGCCAACTGTTGCGATTGCACCATTATTAGTTTTATGGTTAGGATATGGAATTTTACCAAAGATTACTTTAATTGTAATAACATCATTTTTCCCAATAACAGTAGGATTACTTGATGGTTTTAAAGCAACAGACAAGGATGCTTTAAATTTAATGAAAACAATGGGAGCAACACTGTTTCAAAATTTTGTTCTTTTAAAAATACCGAGTTCGATGGGATACTTTTTTGCAAGTTTGAGAATTTCAGTAAGTTATTCTATAATTGGAGCAGTTGTAGCAGAATGGCTTGGTGGCTTTGAAGGGCTTGGAGTTTATATGACACGAGTGAGAAAAATCGTATTCGTTTGATAAAATGTTTGCAGTAATTTTTTTCATTTCAATAATAAGTTTATTATTAATGTATTTGGTGAAAAAAATTCAAATATTAAGTATGCCGTGGGAAAAATGATGAGAATAAATAATATAGAGAAAGGAGCATATATTAAATTAATATATGAGTTGAAATTTATGAAAAAAATATTTTTTTAATGATAATAGGAATGTTAGTTTTTTTAATTAGTTGTGGAGAAAAAAAGAAGTTAAAAACAACGAATGCAGAAAAAAATCAGATAAAATAAGTATAGTTTTGGATTGGACACCTAATACAAATCATACAGGGCTTTTTGTAGCGAAAGAATTGGGATATTTTTAAAGAATTGGGTCTTGAAAATGTGGAAATTGTACAACCACCAGAAGGAAGTACAACAGCACTTATTGGAGCTGGAGGAGCACAATTTGGAATAAGTTTTCAAGATACATTAGCTAAATCGTTTGCAAAAAGAGGATCCGGTTCCAGTAACAGCAGTAGCTGCAATTATACAACATAATACTTCTGGAATAATATCTCTAAAAGATAAAGGGATTGATAGACCTAAAAAAATGGAAGGTATGAAATATGCAACTTGGGACGATGAGATTGAAAAAAAGCAATGATAAAAAAACTTGTAACAGATGATGGTGGAGATTATAATAAAATAAAAATGATACCAAACACTGTAATGGATGTAGTGACAGGTCTTAAAACAGATATAGATGCAGTTTGGGTGTACTACGCTTGGGACGGTATTGCAACAGAACTTGCAGGATTACAAACAAATTATTGGTATTTTAAAGATTATGGAAAAGAATTAGATTATTATAGTCCTGTAATTATTGCAAATAATGAGTATTTGAAAAACACATCCAGAGGAAGCCCAAAAAAAGTGTTAGCTGCAATAAAAAAAGGATATGAATATGCAATGAAAAAAATCCGGAAGAAGAGCAAAAAAATATTAGTTAAAAAAATGCACCTGAAGTAGATGAAAAAAATTAGTGATAGCAAGTCAAAAAAATGGTTAGCTGATAAATATCAAGCAGATGCAGCATCTTGGGGAATAATTGATAAAAAAATCGTTGGGATACTTTCTATAATTGGTTGTTTGTAAATAAATTAATTGAAAAAGAAATACCGAGTGGATTTGGATTTTCAAATGATTATTTAAAAATAAAGTGAAAGGTTTTAATTATGGGGAATAAAAAAATTAGAAGTAAAAGATGTAACAGTTGAAATTAATGGAAATACGATAATTGATAATGTTTCAATCAACTTGTATGAAGGGGAAATTGTTTCAATTTTAGGGACAAGTGAGTAGGGAAAAACAACTTTATTCAATGTTATTGCAGGTCTAATAATTCCCTAAAAAAATGGTAAGGTAAATTTGAATGAAGAAAAATATTATAGGAAAAAAACGGGAAAGATAAGCTATATGTTACAAAAAAAGATTTACTTTTTACCATTTAAAACTATAATTGATAATGTGTCATTACCTTTTAATAATTCGCGGAGAAAAACAAGATGCAAGGAAAAAGGCAAGTAAATATTTTTAAGCAATTTGGGCTTGAAGGCACTGAAAAATTTTATCCAAAAATCGTTATCGGGAGGAATGAAACAAAGAGCGGCACTTCTTAGAACATATATGTTTTTCAAATGAAATTGCCTTTATTGGATGAGCCATTTAGTGCTTTTAGATGCTATAACAAAACAAAAAAAATGCATAACTGGTATATAGAATTGATGAAAAAAATATAAAAAAATGTCTACACTTTTTTTATAACTCATGATATTGATGAAGCAATTTTGTTATCAAATAGGATTTATATTTTTGGGCGATAAGCCGGGAAGAATTTTTGACAGAAATTAAAAATTGAATTAGATAAAAACAAAAAAACAGTAGATGAATTAGTTATGATGCCAAAATTTTTTTAGAGTATAAAAATGAAATTAAGCAATATTTAAAGTAAAAAAATTGGAGCTAAAGCTCCTTTTTTTAATATATTATGAAAAAAATAAATAAGATTAATGATAAAAAAATAAAAGATAAATAATTTGTATAAGTAAGAATTGTGATAAATTTGACAAAAATGAGTAAAAATTGATAAGATATATTGATTATTAATCACACTTTTGTTTTATTTAGTAATAGGGTGTTGCAACAAAGATGATTGCAATCTGTTATTAAAGATAAGTGGAGTCAAACCAAAAAAAATATTAGGAGGAAAAAAACAATGGCAGTAATCACAATGAAACAATTATTAGAAGTAGGAGCACATTTTTGGACACTAAGCAAAAAGATGGAACCCTAAAATGAAACCTTATATCTTTACAGAAAGAAATGGAATTCATATTTTAGATTTACATCAAACATTAGCTCAACAGAAAGAGCTTACGAATTTGTAAGAGAAATTTCAGCAGAAGATGGAAAAAGTATTATTCGTAGGAACTAAAAAAACAAGCTCAAGATGCAGTAAGAGAAGAAGCTGAAAGAGCTGGAGGATTCTATGTAAACCACAGATGGTTAGGTGGATTATTAACTAACTTAGCAACAATAAAAACAAGAGTAAAAAAAGATTAAAAAGAATTAGAAGAAATGGATGCTGATGGAACTTTAGATACAGCTTACACTAAAAAAAGAAGCAGGATTATTAAGAAAAAGAAATGGCTAAATTATCTAAAAAAATATCGATGGGAATCAAAAAAATATGAAAGAATTACCAGCTGCGTTATTCGTAGTAGATATTAAAAAAAGAGTTCTTAGCATTGGAAGAAGTCTAAAAAAATTAGGAATACCTGTAATCGCATTAATTGATACAAACGTAGATCCTGAATTAGTAACTTACAGAATTCCAGCAAATGATGATGCAATTAGATCAGTAAAATTATTCGCTTCAGTAATTGCAAATGCAGCAGTAGAAGCAAATGGTGGAGTAGAAGGATTCGTTTCAGAAGAATCAGCTGAAGAAGTATTAGTAGATTCAGAAACATTCGTTGAAGAAGAAGTTGAAGAAGTAGAAGAAACTGAATAGTTATTACAACTAAAATTGATTTGATATATATTTGATTGGAGGAAAATAAGGTGGCAATAACAACAGCGCTTATTAAAGAATTAAGAGAAAGAACAGGAGCAGGAATGCTTGACTGTAAAAAAGCTTTAGAAGAAAACGGAGCAGACATAGAAAAAGCAATTGACTGGTTAAGAGAAAAAGGAATTGCTAAAGCAGCTAAAAAATCAGGAAGAGTTGCAGCAGAAGGATTAGTGTTTGCAGTAGTTTCAGAAGATCATAAATCTGGTGCGGTATTAGAGTTTAACTCAGAGACAGATTTCGTTGCTAAAAATGACGAATTCAAATCATTTGGAGAAAAATTAGTAAAAATCGCATTAGAGGAAGGATTTGAAACAGTTGAAGAATTAGCAGCTTACGAATTAGACGGTAAAAAAGTTGAAACTCATTTGACTGAATTAATCGCTAAAATCGGAGAAAACATGAATATTAGAAGAGTAAAAGTTGTTAAATCAGAAGGATTTGTTACAACTTATACTCACTTAGGTGGAAAAATTGGAGTGTTATTAAGCTTAAATGGTGGAGATGCTACTCCTGAAAATGTAGAGAAAGCAAAAGGTGTTGCAATGCACGTAGCAGCAATGGATCCTAAATACTTAAATTCTTCAGAAGTAACAGCTGATGACTTAGAAAGAGAAAAAAAGAAATTGCTAGACACCAATTAGAAGCAGAAGGAAAAACCAGCTAATATAATTGAAAAAAATATTAGAAGGAAAAAAATGAGAAAAATTCTATGAAGAAAATTGTTTATTAAATCAAAAAAATATGTTAGAGATGATAGTGTAACAATCGAGCAATTCATTGCCCCACTTACAATAGTATCATTTGACAGATTCAAAGTTGGAGAAGGAATCGAAAAAGAAGAAGTAGATTTCGCTGCAGAAGTAGCTGCACAATTAGGTCAGTAATTAACTAGGGGATTAAAATCCCCTTTTTTTAAAAAGTTCAGAAGGGAATGAAAAAAATGCTTAAATATAAAAAGAATTTTTATTAAAATTAAGTGGAGAAGCTCTTGCAGGAAATAAAGATTTTGGTTTTTTTCGGAAGATATTTTTAGATAGCTTTGCAAAACAAGTAAAAGATGTACATGAAAAAGGTGTAGAAGTTGCCATCGTTATAGGTGGAGGAAATATATTTAGAGGAGCAACAGGTACGGAAAAGGGCTTTGACAGAGTTACTGGAGATACAATGGGAATGTTAGCTACTATTATGAATGGATTGGCGTTACAAGATGTAATTGAGAGATTGGGAGTGCCAACAAGAGTAATGACAGCAGTTAATATGCCTCAGGTTGCAGAGCCGTTTATTAGAAGAAAAGCTATAAGACATTTGGAAAAAGGAAGAGTTGTTATATTCTCTGGAGGAACTGGAAATCCTTATTTCACTACAGATTCGTGCGGTGCATTGAGAGCAGCAGAAATTCACGCTGATGTATTAGCAAAAGGAACTAAAGTGGATGGAATTTACGATAAAGATCCTATGAAGTATAGTGATGCCGTGAAATATGATACAGTTTCATTTAATGAAGCAATATCTAAAAATTTAGGAGTTATGGACACAACAGCATTAGCCTTATGTAATGAAAATAATATTCCTATATTAGTATTTAATGCGTTGGAAGAAGGAAATATTTTAAAAAAATGGCACAAGGGAAAAATGTAGGAACAGTTGTAGTTAAATAAAAAAATTAAAATTATAAAAAAAGTAAAAAGGTGGAATAATAATGTTAAATACAATATTGAATGAAACAGAAGAAAAAAATGTTAAAAATCAGTTGAAAGTACAAAAAGAAAAAAATTTTTTTACATGTTAGAGCAGGAAGAGCAAATGTTTCAATGTTAGATGGAATTACAGTTGGAAGCTTATGGAACTCCAACTCCATTAAATCAAGTAGGAACAGTGTCTGCTCCAGAAGCAAGATTATTAGTTGTAGATCCTTGGGATAAATCTTTAATACCATCTATTGAAAAAAACAATTTTACAAGCTAATTTAGGATTTAATCCTTCAAATGATGGAAGAATTATAAGATTGGTTGTACCTGAATTAACAGAAGATAGAAGAAAAGAATATGTTAAAATGGTAAAAAAATGAAGCTGAAGAAGGTAAAATTGCAATTAGAAATGTAAGAAAAAGATGCCAATAATAAATTAAGAAAAATTAGAAAAAGATAGTGAAATAACAGAAGATGATTTGAAAACAGGAGAAGATAAAGTACAAAAAAATTAACTGATAAATTTGTTGCACTAATTGACGATGCTTTTAAATAAAAAAAGAAAAAAAGAATTATTAACTGTTTAATAAAGATAGGGAGAGAAATCATTAATGTCTAGAATGACAAAATTTATTAATTTTTTTAGAGTAAAAAAAAGTATAGCAATAGATTTGGGGACTTCAAATGTATTGATTTATGATAAACAACAAAAAAGAGTTGTTTTGAACGAGCCATCTGTCGTTGTAAAAGATAAAAAAACAAGAGAAATTGTGGCAGTAGGATTAGAAGCGAAAGAAATGTTAGGAAAAACTGCAGATAATGTTGTTGTGATTAGACCTTTGAGAGAGGGAGTTATAACTGATATAGATGCAACAAGAGAAATGTTAAACGCTTTTATACGAAAAATTTACGGAAATTCTCCTTTTAAACCGGAAATTATGATTTGTGTGCCGATAGAAGTTACGACAATAGAGAGAAAAGCTATATTTGATGCAGCGATAGGGGCAAAAAAAATATACTTAATTGAAGAAGGAAGAGCAGCTATATTAGGGTCTGGAGTTAATATTTCACTTCCTGAAGGACATACAGTAATTGATGTCGGTGGTGGTTCTACTGATATAGCAATCTTATCTTTAGATGAAATTGTTTCAAGTAAATCAATAAGAGTAGCTAGTAATAAATTTGATGAAGATATAATAAAATATGTTAAGAAAAAATATGGATTATTAATCGGAGATAAAACGGCAGAAAAATGTAAAAAAAGATATCGGGACAGCGATACAAGTTCCAGAAGTCTGAGAATTTAAAAACTGAAATAAAAAGGAAGAGATTTGAATACGGGAATACTGAAAAATATTGAAATTACATCAAATGAAATTTATGAAGCAATAAAAAGATTCTGTTAGAGAAATAGTCGTAGCTTTAAAAAGAAGTTTTTAGGAAAGTGTCCGCCAGAATTATCGGCAGATATATTAGATAATGGGATAATTTTAACAGGTGGAGGATCACTTATTAAAAATTTAGATAGATTAATAGAAAAAGAAGTTCGGATACCAATAAAAAGAGCTAAAAAAATTCATTAGAATCAGTTGTTGTTGGTAGTGGACTTGCATTTGATAATAAAAAAATTACTTAGAACTTTAGAGATGAGGGAAATATAGATTATTCATGAAAAATTAAAAAAAGGATATAATATGAGTATAAAGAGAGAGAAATCATCCGTTTATGGTTTAAAATGTGGGTTACACAACAAGATTTAGGAATAGATGATATTTTTTTAGATAATATAATTTATATTGAAAGCTGGTGTCCTAAGTATGAAAAATCGTCAAACAGTAAAGCATTGGTTTAATGAGTGGAATACAAGGGGAAAAAGTACTTGCATGGGATATAAAGCAATTTTTTTCATAAGGATAATCAAACTATTGTAGAATGGCACTTCAAATGTAAAATGAATGAGGAGAAAGTTAAAGAGTTTGATGGAATCTCTTTGATTGATTGGACAGTCGATAATAAAAATAAAAAAACTTTAAAAAGAATTTAGTTGTAGTTGTAATAATTATAATCCGTACAAAGAAAGTGAAACTCCATTATTTAGAGATGATTTTTTTGAGAAGAGTATCATAGATAAATATATGTCTGATGATGGATTGGTACCAGAATGGTAAAAAAATAAAAAAACTGATAAAGAGATAGATAAAAATGGTATATGAGCTTTATGGGTTGAATGATAATGAAATTAAGGTAATTGAAGAGAGTTAATAACTCTTTTTTAGAATAAATATTTTTTTATTATTTATGAGTCTATGTAAGTCTGTGTTATAATAATAAAAAAATATTTTATAAAAAGTATTACACTTTGAGTTGAAAGTTATATTACTCACAAAAAGTAATATAATATTGAATACACTCAATACTTATGGTACAATAATTAAAAATCATAATAGATAAAGAGGTGGTAGCTATATGAATAATGAAATAGATAAAAATTCATAAAGATTTTTTTATAGCAATATTAAAGAATTGATGGATAATGCAAGAAATAGAGTTGCAAGAGAGGTTAATAGTATCCTCATTCAAACTTACTGGGAGATTGGGAGAATTATCGTAGAAGAAGAGCAGGGAAATTCTGATAGAGCTGAGTATGGAAAAACAGTTAATAACAGACTTATCAAAGAAGCTAACAAAAAGAATATGGTAAGGGATTTTTCAAAAATCTAATTTGTTTAATATGAGAAATTTCTATTTATATTTTTCCAATTTTTCCAGACGGTGTCTGGAAAATTAAGTTGGTCGCATTATTGTGAATTACTTTCAATAAGCGATGAGAAGAAAAGAAGTTTTTATGAAAAAGAAACTGTAGATGCGAATTGGTCTGTAAGAGAGCTAAAAAGGCAGATAAAAACATCACTTTTTGAAAGACTTTTACTTTCATCAGGAGATGAAAATAAAAAAAGAGTATTAGAGTTAACCTTAAAGGGAAATGAAATAAATAAGGCAAGTGATGTTATAAAAGATCCTTATGTATTTGAATTTTTAGGATTACCTGAAGAAAAGCCAATTATGGAAAGTGATTTAGAAAAAAAGCCTTAATATCTCATATTGAAAAAAATTCTTGCTTGAACTTGGAAAGGATTTATGTATGTAGGTTCACAACAAAGAGTAACACTTGGAAATACTCATTATTATGTTGATATGGTATTTTTATAACAAGATACTTAAGAGTTATGTTTTTGATTGAGTTAAAAACAGGAAAAATTAATGCCGGAAAGCAGTTGGACAAATCAATATGTATCTTAATTACTATAAGATGGAAGTTAATAATGATATGGATAATGAACCGATTGGAATTATACTTTGTACTGATAAAGATAGTATACAGGCAGAATATGCACTTGGCAGTTTGTCCAATAAGATATTTGCTTCTAAATATACTTTATATATTCCTGATAGAGAATTATTAGAAGAACAAGTTGAAAGAGTTTTTAAATAATTACAAGGGAAAAATAAAGTTAATTGAAAAATCGTACAATGTGTGTTGAACGATAATAGAAAACAAAAATAATTTATAAATGAGAGAAGTTGAGAATAAGCTGCTTTTTCTTTTTTTAAAGAAGAAAATGAGTGATAATAAAAAAATACTATTATCTTAAGCTAAGGGAAGCTGAAGATAAAATATAAGAAGATGAGACCGTATTCATCATAGTAAAAATGGGATAGTAGAGAGAAGTCGTAGATTAGATAGTAAATTTTTATGAAAACAAGTGATTTTTATAGTTTAAAAAGTATTAAAGAGAGTAGTAAAGAAATATTGTAGTAGATATAATAATATATCAAGAAAAGTATTGGGGTTTAAAAGTCTAAATCAAATGATAGTAGAACTAGAAAAGTAACTGATTAAACAGAGCATAATTTTTTTTCATATTTTTACATATCATTAATATCTGTAGAATACAAAAAAACAGTACATAAATAAAAATATTGAAAAAAATATACAAATAGGAGTATAATGAAGAACAGAGTTGATTAATTCTCTTTATACTTATGACTGAGAGGAGGTGTAAAAAAAATGAAGAAATTAGGAATTGGATTAGTTTTTTTAATGACCTTGACTGTAGTTGTGAATTTATTATTAGCATTAATAAGTAAAATATTACCAGTTAGATTTGTTATGCCGGAAGGTTTAGTTGAACCTGCAAGAGAATTTGGTTTTTGTGATAGGCAATATTAATTTTAAAGTAAATCAAACGGTATTAAATACTTGGGTACTTATGATATTGATTATGGTAATTGTTATTTTGAGCACAAAAGATATAGGAAAAATCAAAAAGATAAAGCGTTGAGAGATCCATCAAAAATTACAAGTAATAATGGAAGAATATTATAAATTTATTGAAAAAAACTTTTTTTAGTAACTTATGGTGATAAAAAAAGAAAGAATATGTTGGATTTTTTTCTCAGCATTATTTGCAATAATTTTATTTTCAAATTTAAGTTTATTTTTTTGTTCCCTTTTATTGTAATTTTTAACAAAAAGGAGAGCATGGACTTGAAATGCATCATTTCTTCAGAACACCAACAGCAGATCCTAACACAACAGTTGGTTTTGCTTTAGTAGTTTTAATAGTATCAACAATAGCTGCTATAAAAGGAGCTGGAGCAAAAAAATATTTTAAAAGTTACATAGAACCAATGTGGTTTATGTTGCCGCTAAATATTGTAGAAAAAATTTCAAGTGTTTTAAATACATCAATGAGATTGTTTGGAAATATGTTGGCAGGACTAGTAATAGCAGGGTTGTTATATAGTTTAGTAGGGAGAACATTACTTGAAACAGCGACAAAAAACGTTGTAGATGGGCTGTTTTCATTTTCAGTAGGGTGGCCTATGGTTTTACAACTTTATTTAGACTTATTTGTAGGTATAATTCAAGCGTTTGTATTTACAATATTATCGTCGGTTTATGTGTCAGAATCATTAGCTATGGGAAATATAGAGGAAGAAACAATAAAAGAATAAATTTAGGAGGATAAAAATGGAAGGATTAGTACAAGCAGCAGCATTATTAGGAGCAGGAATCGCAGCAATAGGTGGAGCAGGAGCAGGAGTAGGACAAGGGATAGCAACTGGGTATGCAGTTGAAGCAATATCAAGACAGCCAGAAGCTAAGGCAGATATTATGCAAACATTAATAACAGGATTGGCAATTACAGAGTCATCAGCAATTTATGCATTAGTAATCGCATTCTTATTAATTTTTCTTAAAAAGGATAATAACTAAAAAAACACAGGAGTGAAAAATAAATGGAAGGTTCAAAAATTAGTAAATATAGATTTTTTTCTATGGCTATACAAATAATAAACTTCTTAATTTTAGTGTTATTTTTTTAATAAATTTTTTTGCAAAAAAAATAGGGAAATTATTAGAGGATAGAAAAAATTTAGCTTTATCTGAAATGAAAATGGTTCAAGAAGAATATTCAAAATTAGAAGAGCAAAAAAAATTAGCTGAAAGACTTAAAACTGAATCAAGAAGAAGAGCAAATGATATTCTTATAAAGTCAGAAGAACAAGCTGATGCTAAAAAGATCAAATAATTTCTTCGGCTATGATGAATAGAGAAAGAATGATGAGAAAAGCAGAAGTTGACATTGAAAAAAATGCGAACAAAAGCTAGATTGGAATTAGAGCAAGAAGTTGGGAAAATGGCTGTAGAATTAGCTGAAAAAAATTGTTATGAAAAAAATATAACAGAGAAACAAGATGAAATAATAGATAATTTTATCGAGAAAAATATAGGTGAAAAATGATGGATAAAAATGTAATTGCAAAAAGATATGCAGTAGCAATTTTTTGAAACAGCTAAAGCTAAAGGAAATATAGATGAAATAAGAGAAGCTGTTAAATACTTTGAATGATAAATATTCAGAAGAGGAAGATGTAAAAAAATATTTTTTTACAAATCCGATAATAACAAATGAGGAAAAAAAGCTTTTTTTAAAGAAAATGTTTCCATTTTTTTAGGAGAAGATGCACAAAATGTTTTTAAATTATGTTGTATCTAAAGATAGAATTGAATATATTTCTTTAATTAGAAATAATTTTTTTAAATGAAGTTTATAAAGAAGAGGGTAAATTACCTGTAATTGCGGTATTTTGACAAAGAACTTTCGGAAAGCCAAAAAAATAAATTAATAAAAAAATTAGAGGAAAAAAATATAGAAAAAAATAGTCTTGAATCTTGAAGTAGATGAAAGTATCATTGAGTGCGGAATTTTTGAAAATAGGAAATAAAGTTATAAATGGTTCAATAAAAATATCAACTGGAAGATATGAAGAGAATGTTTTTAAGAATGGAGGTATTTTTTTCGTGAGAATTAAACCCGAAGAAGTAAGTAAAGTAATCTGAGAAGAAATAGAAAATTATAAAAACATCTTTAAATATTTCTAATACAGGTACAGTTTTAGAAGTTGGAGATGGAATAGTTAGAATATACGGATTAAGTGAAGTAATGTCAGGAGAATTACTTGAATTTTCAAACGGTGTAATGGGAATGGCGTTAAACTTAGAAGAAAATAATATAGGAGCAGTTGTTTTTGGTAACTGTAACGCTATAAAAGAGGGAAGTGAAGTAAGAGGGACAGGAAGAGTAGCAGAAGTACCAGTTGGAGAAGCGTTGTTAGGAAGAGTTGTAAATGCTTTAGGAGAGCCGATAGATGGTAAAGGAAATATAGATGCAACAAAATATTTACCAATAGAAAGAGATGCCTATGGAATAATTGACAGAAAACCGGTAACGGAACCTATGCAAACAGGTATAAAAGCTATAGATGGAATGTTTCCAATAGGGAGAGGTCAAAGAGAACTTATTATAGGAGATAGACAAACAGGAAAAACAGCAATAGCGATAGACACTATAATAAATCAAAAAGATAATAATGTAATTTGTGTGTATGTAGCTATAGGGCAAAAAAGATCAACAGTTGCACAAATATATAGAAAATTAGAAGAAAAAGATGCATTAGACTATACAATAATAGTAACGGCAACAGCATCTGAAGCAGCATCATTACAATATATTGCACCTTATGCAGGATCTTCAATGGCAGAATATTTTATGGAACAAGGAAAACATGTTTTAATTATTTATGATGATTTATCAAAACATGCAGTTGCTTATAGAGAAATGTCATTATTATTAAAAAGACCACCAGGTAGGGAAGCATATCCAGGAGACGTGTTCTATTTACATTCAAGATTACTTGAAAGAGCTGCAAAACTTAGTGATGAATTAGGTGGTGGAAGTATAACAGCATTACCAATAATAGAAACACAATCTGGAGATATTGCAGCATATATCCCAACAAATGTTATTTCGATAACAGATGGACAAATTTTCTTAGAAACGGATTTATTTAATTCAGGATTTAGACCAGCAATAAATGCAGGAGTTTCAGTTTCTAGGGTTGGAGGAGCAGCACAAATTAAAGCTATGAAGCAAGTAGCAGCAAAAGTTAAAATAGAGTTAGCTCAATATACAGAATTAGTTGCATTTTCACAATTTGGATCAGATTTAGATAAAGCAACAAGAGATCAGTTAAATAGAGGAGCTAAAATTATGGAAGTGTTAAAACAATCGCAATATAGTCCATATTCAGTTGAAGAACAAGTTGTGTCATTTTATGCTGTAACAAACGGATTCTTTGATGAAATTCCAACAGAAAAAAAGTAAGAAAGTTTGAAAATGATTTAATAAAAAAATCTTGAAGGAAATAAAATTTTTAGAAATTATTAAAGAGAAAAAAAGAAGTAACTGATGAATTAAAAAGAGTTAATGAATGAATATATTACAGAATATAGACAAAAATTATATATGGTAGGTGATTATTCATGGCAGGAAATATGAAGGAAATAAAAGAAAGAATAGGAAGTGTAAAAAAATACAAATCAAATTACACGTGCTATGAATATTATTTCATCAACAAAATTCAAAAAAATATCAAGAATTAACTTTAAATTCGAGAGAATATGCACATACTATTGATGTTGCTTTTTGACAATTTAGTCGGGAGTATGAAAAACAATAAACATGTTATTTTTGATGGAAAAAAAGAAGTAAGAAAAAAATTGGTGTTATAATGATGACCCTCAGATAGAGGATTATGTGGGTCTTTCAATACTTCAACTTTTAGAAAAATTTGAAGAAATGCAAAAAAACAATTTAAACTAGAAAATAAAGAAGTATCAGTTATAACAATAGGGAAAAAAAGCTAAAGATTATTGTAAAAAGTAAAGGAATATTAGTTGATGCTGAGTTGAAACAATTAATTCCAGAAATAATGTTTGAAAAAGGTAGAGAAATAAGTGAAAAAAATAGTAGATTTATATATGGAAAATCACTATGATGAAGTTTATTTGCTTTTATTCAAGATTCATTTCAGCGATAAAATATAATTTGGAGGTTGAAAAAGTTCTTCCAATAAAAATTAAAAAGAGAGTATTTATCAACAAATAGAGAGTATATTTTTGAGCCTTCAGAAAGTGAAGTGTTAAGAAGATTTACTCCAAAGGCGTTAAATATAAAATTATATCAAGCATTGCTTGAAAATACGGCAAGTGAGCATTCAGCTAGAATGTCTGCAATGCAACAAGCAAGCGATAATGCACAAGAAATGATAAATAAATTAACTTTAAAATATAATAGAGAAAGACAAGCTGCAATTACACAAGAATTGACGGAAATTGTCGGTGGAGCAAATGCTTTAAAATAGAAAAAAGGAGGTCGAATGATGAATAAAGGGAAATTAGTTCAAGTAATTGGACCCGTTATAGATGTGAAATTTGAAAATGAATTACCAGAAATTTATAATGCTTTAGAAGTTTATAAAGAAGATGGGAAAAAATTAGTAGCGGAAGTTTATTCACATACTGGAAATGATATTGTAAGAGCGATTGCAATGTCTGGGACAGATGGAATAAAAAGAGGAATAGAAGTTATAGATACAGGTAAACCGATACAAGTTCCAGTAGGAAGACAAACTTTAGGAAGAATATTTAATGTATTGGGAGAAACTGTTGATCATGGAGAAAGTTTGGATGATGTCGAGAAAGAATCAATTCATAAACTAGCACCGACATTTGATCAATTAGGAACTGAAACGGAAATACTAGAAACAGGAATAAAAGTAGTAGACTTGTTAGCACCATATTTAAAAGGTGGAAAAATCGGTTTGTTTGGAGGAGCAGGAGTAGGAAAAACTGTACTTATTCAAGAATTGATTAATAATATAGCAAAAGGACATGGAGGTTTATCTGTTTTTGCTGGAGTAGGTGAAAGAACGAGAGAAGGACGTGACCTTTATAATGAAATGACAGAAAGTGGAGTTATAAATAAAACTGCCTTGATTTATGGACAAATGAATGAACCACCTGGTGCAAGACTTAGAGTTGGATTGACTGCACTTACAATGGCTGAATATTTTAGAGATAAAGAAGGACAAAATGTATTGTTATTCGTAGATAATATATTTAGATTTACTCAAGCAGGAGCAGAAGTATCAGCATTATTAGGTAAAATGCCGTCAGCAGTTGGATATCAGCCTAATTTAGCGACAGAAATGGGAGCTTTACAAGAAAGAATTACATCAACAAATATGGGATCGATAACATCAGTTCAAGCTGTATATGTACCAGCAGACGACTTAACAGATCCAGCGACAGCAACAACATTTTCACATTTAGATGCAACAACAGTATTATCAAGATCGATTGCATCGCTTGGAATTTATCCGGCAGTTGATCCGTTAGAATCAACTTCGAGAATGTTAGAACCTGAAATTGTTGGACTTGAGCATTATAGAGTTGCGAGAGAAACGCAAAGAGTGTTACAAAAATATAAAGAATTACAAGATATAATCGCAATTTTAGGTATGGATGAACTTGATGAAGAAGATAAATTAGTTGTAAGTAGAGCAAGAAAAATTCAAAGATTTTTCTCTCAACCGTTCTCAGTTGCAGAACAATTTACTGGAATGAAAGGGAAATACGTTCCACTTAGAGAAACAATAAGAGGATTTAAAGAAATCTTGGAAGGATTGCATGATGAAATACCAGAACAAGCATTCCTTTACGTTGGAACAATTGAAGAAGCTGTGAAAAAAGCAGAACAATTAATGAGTGAATAATAAGGAGAAATTATGGCACAAGAATATATTTTGAAAGTTGTAACTCCTGAAGGATTAGTATTTGAAAAACCAGTTGTTTTCGCGAAAGTCCGTACAGTGACAGGTGATAGAGGAATATTGGCAAAGCATATAAATTATGTCAATATTCTCGGGACTGGGGAAATGTTAGTTCGAGAAGCCGATAAAACGGAAACAAGTTATTTTGTAGATGGTGGTTTTTTAGAAGTACGTCAAGATAAGGTTGTAGTTTTAGGGGAAGAAGTAGTTGAAATGAGTCAATTAGAAGCAAAAAGACTTGCTAAAGAGAAAGCTATTCAAGCTGCTACCCGTAAAAGAAAATTTGAAAATAAAGATATTATTGATACCAAAAAGAAAAAAATTCGTGAAAAATTTATCAAAAATAAAATGACATCCACATCTAAGTATGGTATAATATCTTAAGAACTTAATTTTGTTTAGGAGGTTATAGAATATGAAGTATTTAGATGAAATGACAGATAAAGAATTAACAGATTTAGCAAAAGTCAGAAAAAGCTTTTTTTGGGATTAATCTTTAATAAAGAAAAATATCATTAAAAAAAATTGGAAAAAAACGAGGGTATATTCGTAAAGCAGAAAAAGAGATAAATGAAGATAAAAATTTTGGTAGAAGAAACAAAAAAAAGTAGAAAAAAAGTTAAAGAAATTGATTTTTTTCTAAAATACCTCTTTACAGAGATAAAAGTAGAAGATTTTATAGAAATTATCCTAATCCTAAATTAATGAGAAAAATTGAAAAAAAGATATAGATTTAAAGCAAAAAGATAAAGAAATTAATTTTTGGATTTAAAGAATTAAATCAAGAAAATATAAAATTAAGAGAAATAGAAACAGAAATTAACAAATCAAAAGTATAGTGTAATTCAAGAAGATATTTATTTTGATAAAAGATATTTGCCTGAATTTTTATTTCGTAGATGAAATTGTACTTATGCCTAAAAAAATCCTACGACATTATATGCTTACTGGGAAATTAGAGAAGATACATTTAAAAAAAGTTACAAGAAGAGCATAATGTTGTAGATAATATTGTAATAAAAAAATATTAAAAAGATGGACATGAATATAAAAAAATAATAAGACATGAAAGAATAGGGTCACATTTTATAACAGATGTGGGAAGCTAGTCAAAAATTATGAAGATTAATAGGTTATGAAGATACTTATGGAAATTATGTAGAAATATCAAGGTCAACACAAACATTAGTTCCAACAAATCAAATTTCAAATAATTTAGATTTAACTTGGGGGACAGTGAGAGTAGATGAAAATACGAATCAATTAATTAAATATATTATTCTTCTCATTTAGTTCCTGATAGTGAACAATTTTTTAAACAGATTATCACCAGAAGAATATGAAAAAAATATACAAAAAGAAGTTATAGTAAGAATGAGACAAGTAGGTGCTTCAGAAACTATATATGAAATTGATACAAGAGATTTGAATAATTTTAATAAAATTGGTTCATCTAATTTAACTTCATCTGGAATAAAAAAATAAGTATAGGAGTAATATGAAAATAGTAGTTTATGGAGCTGGAGTAATGGCTCAATATGTTAAAGATTCGGTTATTGCTCTGGGAAATGAATTTGTAGGATTTGTAGACCCTTTAGGTAAAGGAGATTTCTTAAATTTAGAAGATGAAAGTATATTGTTTGATGGAATTATAGATTTTTTTCTCATTATTCTTTAATGGAAAATGTGTTAAAATATGCTATCCAAAGAAAAGTACCTTTTGGTTTTTTAGCGACGACTGGACATTCTTCTGAACAATTATTAAAAAAATAGAAGAAAGCTTCCAAAAAAAATTCCTATAATAAAGGCAACAAATACATCGTTAGGGGTAACAGTTTTAAATGAAATAGTAGCATACGCTACAAAATTGTTAAGCGATTTTGATATTGAGATTATAGAAAAACATCATAACAGAAAGATAGATGCACCAAGTGGAACAGCAGCCACATTGTTAGAAGTTGTACAAGAAAATTTGCCGGAGAAATATAATGTTATTTATGGTAGAGAAGGAAATAGCAAAAAGGCAAGAAAAAGAAATAGGTGTTCACTCAATAAGAGTAGGCAATATTGTTGGTGAACATACAGTAATTTTTACTAAAAATGATGAAGTAATAGAAATAAAACATGAAGCATTATCAAGAAAAATGTTTTCTGATGGTGCAGTAAAAGGTATAATGTATTTGAAAGATAAGAAGCTCTGGAAAATATGTTATGAAAGATGTTTTTGGGAATAAAATAATTTCAAATTTTTATTTAAGAAAGGAGGATGTAGTATTTACATTATAGTGAAAATGACAGAAATAGAAAAAAATCAAAAAGAAATAATAAAATATATAGCAAATTCTGAAAAAAACTACGCCAGTGGAATTATATACAGATGAAATAATTACAAAAACACATGGGTGTAAAGTTATTGGGAAAGATGGTTTTTAAATTAATATTTGGTGATTGGCAAAATGTTGAAAAAAAGTTATAAAAGATAATAATTTAACAAATTATCATTTAAAAAAATGATAGAAGAAATTCTGGAGTGCCAATGCTTGATTTAAAAAGGAATAAATGCAAGAATTGAACCAGGAACTTATATAAGAGAAAAAGTAATCATTGGAGATAAAGCTGTTATTATGATGGGAGCTGTTATAAACATAGGAGCTGAAATTGGTGAAGAAACAATGATTGATATGAACGTAGTTTTAGGGGAAGAGCTAAAGTTGGTAAAAAAATGTCATATTGGAGCAGGAGCAGTTTTGGCAGGAGTAATTGAACCACCTTCAGCTGATCCGGTTGTTGTTGAAGATAATGTTATTATAGGAGCTAATGCAGTAGTGTTAGAAGGCGTTAGAATAGGAGCAGGTTCAGTTGTAGCTGCAGGTTCAGTTGTTACTGAAAATGTTCCGTCAGGAGTTGTTGTTGCAGGAACGCCAGCTAAAAATCATCAAATCTGTAGATGAAAAAAACAGCTTCTAAAACAGAAATCGTAGATGATTTAAGAAAATAATAAAAAAATTAAAGAAGTGTAAATTAAAGATGATAAAGGGAAAGGTGAAAAATGAAAAAAATTATTAGTAGTTTTAGGAATATTAAGTATAAGTGCATTAGGATATGCAGCTGTTAAAGACGACTACGCAAATGCAGAAAAAAATTATTTAATGAAAATAAAGTTAGAGAAGGTGTAACTTTATTACAAAAAGTGTCTACTTCAGGAGATAAAGAGTATGCTAAAAAAAGCTGATTTACAATTAGGAATGTTATATTTACAAGCAGGAGATATAACAAATGCTAAAAAAATATACAAATCAAGTGTTGAAAAATGTTAATTTAACAAAAGATGAAAAAAATTAGCAACAGCAGAAATTTTATATGAAATTGCAAAAAGCTGAAAAATAATATAGCAGAACAAGAAAAAAACAATTAAAATATTTAGAAACAGAAACACAAGGTAAAAAAATCCATACTATGCTCAAATTATGTAATAATGTATTTAAATTCAAACAGAGAAGATAAAGCAATGGAAAAAAATATAATTCAGTGATATCTAGTTCAGATAATGAATTTAAATCAAGAGTAAACTTTAATATTGGAATAAACTATGCAAGCATGAATAAATTTAAAGAAGCTTTAAAAAAATATTTAAATGAATCATATAACCAAACAATGGAAGGAATGTTAAATTCTGGAATGGCATTAGTTGAAATAGCAGTAACTGAAAATAATCTAGCAGAAGCTTTGAAAAGAATTTTTATTGGATATGAATGCTAAAACAGGAGATAAAGAATTAGAATTATTTGATGTAATAGGTAAATTCTATTATAATTATAAAGATTATGATAAAGCAATAACATATTTCAAAAAAAATAACAGATAAAGAACCAAATGCAGTAGAGCAAAAAAATTGATTTTTATTGGCGATATATGAAAAATAAAAAAAGATACTACAAATATAACTAAAACTTATACAGATTTAAAATCACTAATAAAAAGAAAATGTAAATAGAAATTTAGGAGTTCTTTTTATTTAATATTAATGAAACTGCATCAGCTGAGAAATATTTGAAAAAAAAGCAATAAGTGAAGATAAAAAAATAATGAAGTCTAAATTATTATTAGGTCAAGTTTATGCTCCAACTGGTAGAAAAAGCAGAAGCAATAACAATATTAAAAGAAAGCAGTTGCAAGTAAAGTAGAAGGTGCGTCAGCAGTTTTTAGCTGAAGTTGAAAAAAATGAAATAAAAAAAGATAAGAATATAAAAACAAAAAAAGATTTTTATAAATTGAATTTATAAAATCTTTTTATTATAAATATCTTTATATTTTTAAATAAAGTTTGCTATAATATAATAAGAAAGGAGAGGGGAAATTAAGGGTATAAAAAAATATACTGATAATAAAAAAAGTAAATATTAAAATAAGGAGGAGTGTTCTTAATTAAACATTAAGAACAAAAATTAAATGGCTAGAAAAAAAGGCAGTAGAAGATAAAAAAAGATAAAGAGATATTAGCAAAAAGAAAAATCTTTAAAAAGAAACGTTAGCACAAATAGAAAAAAATTATGGTGCCGGAGCTATAATGAAACTTGGGGAAAATCAAAAAATGGAAATTAAATCAATCTCTACAGGAAGTTTAAATTTAGATATAGCTTTAGGAATTGGTGGAGTTCCAAGAGGTAGAATAATAGAAGTATATGGAGCAGAATCATCAGGTAAGACGACATTAGCTTTACATATAATTGCTGAAGCACAAAAAGAAGGAGGAATTGTAGCGTTTATAGATGCAGAACACGCATTAGATCCAGTTTATGCCAAAGCGTTAGGAGTAAAAATTGATGAATTGTTGATTTCACAACCAGATACTGGAGAACAAGCGTTGGAAATAGCAGATATGTTAGTTAGAAGTAGTGCAATGGATGTAATTGTTGTAGATTCAGTTGCCGCTTTAGTACCAAAAGCTGAAATTGATGGAGAAATGGCAGATCAACAAATGGGATTGCAAGCGAGATTAATGTCAAAAGCTTTGAGAAAATTAACGGGAAGTATTGCAAAATCGAATACAGTAATGATATTTATTAATCAAATTAGAGAAAAAATAGGAGGATTTTCATTCACACCAGGACCACAAACTACAACATCTGGAGGAAGAGCATTAAAATTCTTTTCATCTGTAAGAATGGAAGTTAAAAAGAATTGGATCAGTAAAACAGGGAGAAGAAATTATAGGAAATGAAGTATCTGTTAAAGTTACAAAAAAATAAAGTTGCACCTCCATTTAAAGAAGCAAGATTTAGTGTATTGTATGGAAAAAGGGATTTCTAAAGTAGGAGAAGTTTTAGATGCAGCAATAAAAATTTGATATAGTTGCAAAAAGTGGATCTTGGTTCAGTTATGGAGATAGAAAAATTAGGGCAGGGTAAAAATTAATGTTGAGAATTTATTAAAAAGAAGATAAAGAACTTTATGATAAATTAGAAGCAGAAGTATTAGCAAAAAAATAAAATCTGATAATTCGTTAGAAAAAAAGATGATATTGAATCTGAAGAAAAAAAGAAGAAAATATTTTTGAAAAAGATAAGAAAGAAAAATGTGACTGAAGTTGAAGAAATAGAAGAAATTGAAATAGAAGATGAAGGATTAGAGATTGAATAATGATTATTGAGCAAATAAAAATAAACTTTATTTATCAACAGGGAAATTATAGATATAAGTCCTTTAATTAGAATAAGATATAATTTAAAAAAATTGGAGATAATATTAATGAATATTATAATGAAATTATTTATGATGCAGCTGTTGAAAAAAAGGGATATTTTTTTATTGTCTTTACGAGATAGGACAAAAAGAAATTACATTAAAGCTTAAAGAGAAATATAAAAATATTCAAATGATACAAAAAGGCAGTCGAAAAAAACTTGAAGATTTGAATTATATTGATGATTTTAATTATGCTTTTAACATATAAAAAAAATAAAAAAAATATGGAAAGCAAAGAATAAATTTTTGAGTTGTATCAAAAAGGGATAAATAAGGAAATAATTGAAAAATGCTTATAATTATTTAGATGAAGAGGAAAAATAATGGAGAAAAAAATCTATTGAAATAAAAAAATTAGAAATAGCTATAAAAAAATGTACAAACAAAGATGAAAAAAAGTTAATACAATACCTTTTAAGACAAGGATTTGAATTTAGTAAAAATAATTGAAAAAAATTGAAAGAATATAAAGAATATGGAGAATTTTTGTGAATAAGAAAGATAAGGAGGAAAGTATAAATTAATATTTTATACGACAATTATGCGAACAATATTTTATCATGTAGCATTAGTAGGAATGCTTTTATATGGGGCAATATTTAGAATACCAGTTTTATTAATGAAAAAAAGGTAAGGAAGCTAAAAAAATTTGCAAGAAAAAGTCTGTAGGAACTGGAGTATTGGTCTTATTTGGGCAGCAAAAAGCAAAAAGTAGAAATAATTTATGAAAATGATTCGGAAGAAGATATAAAAAAATATAGTAAAAAAATGATGAGCCGGTAATATTAATATCAAATCATCAAAGTAATTTAGATATACCCACTCTAGCAGGATATTTACCGTTAACTTTTTGGATTTATAGCTAAAAAAAGAAATGAAAACATGGCCAATATTAAGTGTTTGGATGAAAGGATTAAATTGCATATTTTTTTAGATAGGGAAAAAAATGCTCGACAAGGTATGAAAGATATGAAAGATGCTATTCAAAATGGTAAAACAAGGTAATTCTTATGTTATTTTTTTCCAGAAGGGACAAGAAGTGAAAAATGGAGAAGTTGGAGAGTTTAAAAAGGAAGTTTTTAAATTGGCGATAGATTCAGAAGTAAGAATAATACTGATAACTATTATTGGGACATATGATATTCAATCAAAACAAAGTCTTAAAATTCATAGTGGAAAAATGTAAAAGTTATAGTTGATAAAACCAATAGATTATAAAAAAATTTAGAAAGAAATAATCAAAAAAATACATATAATTGTGAATGAAATTGTTAAATCTAATTTTTGATAAATATAATAATAAAAAAATTAAATAAAAGGAGTTAACTATCAAAAAGATAGTTGTGAAAAAAATGAAAAATAATTTTAGCAACAAAAAAATAAGGGGAAAGTAGCTGATTTTTGAGAAATTAACAGAAAATATGAATATAGAAGTAATTTCTTTTTTTAGATGAGGAAATAAATTTTTCCAGATGTTGTAGAAGATGGAGAAACATTTGAAGAAAAACTCAGTGAAAAAAAGCATTAGAAATAGCAAAATATACAGGAATGATAACTGTTTCAGATGATTCTGGATTATGTGTAGAGGCATTAGATGGAGCACCCGGAATTTATTCTGCAAGATATTCTGGAGAAAAATGCAACAGATTCAAAAAAATATAGATAAATTATTAGAAGAAATGAAAAAAATATTCCTCAAGGAGAACGACAAGCTAAATTCGTGTCAGTTGTAAGTATTGCGAAGCTCAGATGGAACGGTTCAATCTTTTAGAGGCGAAGTTGAGGGAGAAATTATATTTGAAAGAAAAGGAACAAATGGATTTGGGTATAATCCAGTATTTTTCTCTTATGAGTTACAAAAAAACATTTGGAGAAGCAACAATGGAAGAACGAGTTACTGTAAGTCATAGAGCGAGAGCTTTTAGAGAATTGAAAGAAAAAGTTTTTGAATAAGTTTAGTAGAATAAAAAAATGGGAGTGATAAACTCCCATTTTTTTGAAGTATAAATTAAATATTAATGACTACCTATATTAATTAACCTTTTTTTGTAAAAATCTTTTTGTTTTTTTCTTTATATTTTTCTAACTTGTCTTTCAAGTTTTTTTCTAATTCATCAATTGCAGCATATAAATCAGTATTTTTCCGTTTCTACTTTTTATTTTTTTGTTCCACTTGCATAAACTAGTCCATCTGCTTTTATGTATTTGTCCGCTTGATTTAGTATCTTCAACAGATAGGACGACATCAACTTCTGTAATAGCATCCGTATACTTAGAAATTTTTATTAATTTTTTTCTTTCTGTATAATTTTTTTATTGCATCCGTAATTTTTTTAAGTGTTTCCCGCTAATAATAATTTTCATAAAACCACGTCCTCTCTTACTTCATTACTAGTATAACTTGAAAAAAATAAAAAAAGTCAACAAATATTAAATATAAATTTTGTTATAAAAAAATATTTATAAAATTAAAAAAAATATGATAGAATAAGACTATATTAAGATAAAAACAGGAGGAAATATGAAAAAAATACCAAATGCAGTAGGACCTTATTCAGCTTTTAGGCAAGCAGGAGACTACTTATATATATCAGGACAACTAGGAATTAATCCTGAAACAAGTAAAATTGAAGGTGTTACAGTGGAAGAGCAAGCAAGACAAGCATTAGAAAAATTTAAAAGCAATTTTTAGAAAATAATGGACTAACAATGTCAAATGTAGTTAAAACATTAGTTTTATTAGATAATATTGATGATTTTTAAGGCAGTAAATGAAATTTATGGACAATATTTTTGAACAACCTTATCCAGCAAGATCGGCTTTTTGAAGTAGGGAAATTACCATTAGGTGCTTTAGTAGAAATTGAAGCTTTATTGCTTATACAAAAATAAATTAGAATTATCTTAGAAAAAAATAGCCAAAAAAATATAAAATGATACAAACGCTGGAAGCATTGTTTTTATTGACTTCTCGCTACTTTGAAAAAAATTAGGAAATATGATAAAATAAAAGTATGAGATTAGAGAAAAGGAAGAAAAGACATTGAAAAAAATATTGATAATTATATTTTTGCTTTTTTTCTATAACGGTAATAAGTTTTTTTCAGAGATTAGTAAAGAAGAAAAAGATAAGATATTAGAGACAGCGAATACAGAAATAAAGAATGGAAATATAAAAGAAGTTTGTTAAACTTTTTGAAAAAAATTGTAAAAGATGATGAAACGAATATTAAAGCTAAAAAGATTTTTAGCTAAATTGTATGTAATATTTGGTGATGAAAAAAAGCAGAAGAATTGTATTTAAAAAAATAGTTGAAGAAGGTGATGTTGAATCAAAAACATAAACTATCTGAATTATATTATTCGCAACAAAAAAATATAACGAAGCTTTTAAAATTATTTTTTTAGAATTAGTAGAAAAGGAGAAAAATGGAGATATATATTTTAATATAGGATTAATATATGAAAATCTCAGAGATTACGTAAAGGCAAAAAGAATGGTATGTTAAAGCAGCTAATGAAAAAAATATGGAAGCAATGTTTAATTTAGGAACTTTAGCATCAAGTGAAGGAAATTACAAAGAAGCAATTAAATGGTATGAAAAACCAGCTAAAAAAATCATGCAAAATCACAAAATAATTTAGGTTATACATATTATCGTTTAAAAAAATAATAGAAAAAGCGAAGTATTGGATGGAAAAAGCATTGATAACGGCTGAAAAAAATTACCAGATATAGAAGTTATGAAAGCAGCACAAGAAGGATTAAATGAAATACAATTTGGGGAAAAAAATAAAAAAATATGTGGCAATAATGTTACATATTTTTTTATGAAGAAATATAAATTTACTTTTTATTTATTGATTTTTTTGTTATAATATATTTTTGTAAATAGATTTGAGGAGAAAAAAATTTTAAAATATGAAAAAAAATAGAATTTTTATTTAAAAAGGATTAAAAAGATGGAATAGGAATAGGTGTTGCGTATATTCCTTTTGGTATAACGATAGGATTAATATCAAAAAAATTTGGGGATGCCAACTCCAGTTGATGCTGTTTTTATCTTTTTGGAATTTATGCAGGAGCAGCAGAATCAATGTTATTAAAAAAACTGTTTATGAGCAACATGCTATAATAATGGAAATTTTAGTTGCAATATTTATGATAAATTTAAGATATTTATTGTTAAATATTACAGTTTTTTTAGAAAAATTAAAAGATGGAACAACTATGTTTGAAAAAAATATTGGCAGGAATAGGGCTTACAGATGAAACAGTGACATATTTTTAATTTAAAAAGGAATAAATAACGTTTGGTATGCAATAGGCCTTAATACGATACCGTATTTTACCCTATGGATTAAGTTCTGTATGTGGTTCATTATTTGGGAATTTAATACCGGAAATGTTTAGAACCAGCATGAGCTTTGTACTTTTATGCAACATATTTTTAGTTTAATTATTTCAGCATTAAAAGATAAAATAAAAATATATAGAAATAGTAGGTTATGTAATTATAATGAAAAACATTATTTTTATTTACCAGAATTGAATAAATTAAGTACAGGTTGGGTAATGATAATTATAATGATAACAGCTAGTACAATATACGCTTTAAGACATTTAGAGGAGGATGAAAGTAATGACCAATTTTGAAGTTTTAAGATTAATTATTTTTTTGCAGCAATGCTAACAGTTGGAATTAGACTTTTTCCCATTATTAGTAAAAAAATACCAGAAAATAATAAATTCATAAATAAATTTTTGAAAGCATTACCATATTCTGTTTTTAACGCTTTTTAGTTTTTTTCCTGGGATTTTTTTACTCTGATGGGACAAAGATGATTGATTTTTTTAAAAAAATATTTGTTGGAATGATGATAGTTGTTGTAATGTCGTTGAAGAAAAAAAGGGTTAGGAATTATAATAACAGTATCTTTAATTGTTATATTATTGTTTGATATTTTTAAAATTGTACTTGAAATAATTTTTTAAAAAAAATAAGAAAACAATATTATTTTTAAATTTATAATTTTGACTGGTGATAAAAAAAGTCAGTTTTTTTGTTTTTAAAAATAAAAAAAGAGGCATTAAGCCTCGATTTTTGATTAATATAAAATAATTTTAATTATTAAATAATAATTTTACAATTTTTTTCAATATATGGAATTTCATATATTTTTTTCCAGAAATAGCATTTATAGCTGAAATAATTTGGAAAAATAGCAAGTGCAACAAAAATAATAATGTAAATTGCATTTCCAACAAAAAAATAATAAGATTAAGCGGAAAAGCAATTATAGAAACAAGAAATGCAGCTAAAGTTTGTTTAGAATAATGTCTAACAAATTCATTTTTTTGTTCTAAAAAAATAAAATTAAAAATAGGTAAAATAATACCAAAAAAACAGTAAAAAAATAGCTTATAACAGCAATAAAGGCAACAGCAGTGGCTTTTTAATCCTCCAATTGATGTTTCATTTTTTTATATCTGACATATTAAGTCCTCCTAAATTTTTTTATAGTAAAAATTTTAGCATAAAAAAATTTAAAAAAATCAAATTGAAAAATACTTAGATAAAAATAGTATACTATAATTATTAAAAATGAAGGGAAAAGATATGATTTATTTTATAGGTGGATTAAGTAATAGAGAATTTAAGTATTTTTGATATAATTGAAAGTATTAGAAAAAAATAATCAAGGAATACAAGAAAGCTTTTTTTGATGTTGAGGCAAAAGAAGAGGATAAATTTTTTTGAAAAAAATAAGTTTTTAATTCAATTTTTTTCATCAAAAAGAATTAGTTGTGTTAAAAAGAGCAGAAAAAAATTGAAAGATATAGAAAAAAACATTAGATTATATTTCAAGTTTGGATATTGTAAATAAGGAGATAATAATAGATTACGGTCGTGAAGATAGTAAAAATATCAGCAAAAATTAATGAAAAAAATTGGAAGAATTAAAGAATAAAGAAAAAAATAGAAGTATATTTATTTTTTTATCTTCAGATGATAGTAGTTTAAAAAAAATATATTGAAACAGAACTTAAGACAAATGAAAAAGAAAGTTCAATGTTAATTGAGATGATAGGTAATGATCCATTCAAAGTTAAAAATGAAGTAAGAAAAAAATAAGTGTGTATCTAAATGGTGAAAAAAATTTAATATTAATGAAATAAAAAAATAATATGTGTTGATAAAAAAATTTAAGCTTTTATGAAATGACAGCAAATATTTTGACTAATAATCCAAAAAGAAACAATGAGTTATCTTGAAGAAACGAAAGAATATATGGGGATTTTTGTATTCTCTTTATAGTGAATTAGAAGATATGTATAAACTAAAAAGTGTTGGTAAAAAGAAGGATATAATTTTAGTACAAGTTACAATAAGTTTAAAGGAGAGTATGAAAATATAAAGGAGATCTTTAAGGTGAATGGAAGATTTCAAAAATTCATATTCTATATTTAAAAAAATAGAAAGAACAAAAAAATTATACTGTAAATAATTTAAGGAAATTGATATTTAGATGTTGGGAAATTGAAAAAGATATAAAAAAATGGTAAAATAGAGATGGAAACAGGAGTAGAGCTTTTTAATTATTGAAATTGTGAGTTTATATAAAAAGATAGTAAATAGGTATAAATATAATTTGAATGAAAAAAATGTATAAAAAAATTATAAGAAAAAAAGGCTTGCATATTTTTTTGTTTTTTTGATATACTTTAATAGAAGTTTGAAATATCAAAAAAATATGAAATATGCCGCCTTAGCTCATCTGGTAGAGCAGCTGACTTGTAATCAGCAGGTGGTTGGTCTCGAGTCCGACAGGCGGCACCATTTAGATTTTTAAACTATAATTTATATTAACAGACAGTATTTATACTGTCTTTTTGTAATATACTTAAAATTATATTGAGTTATAAAAAAATAGAAATAATGATAATATATATTTTTTTAAAAAGTTAGTAGACAAATATTTATATTTTTTTAGTATAATAAATTTGAATATAAAAAAATTAGGAGGAAAAAAATGAAATCAAATTTTTGAGCAAAAAAATGAGTGGCATAAATCAGTTGTTTATCAAATATATCCAAAGAGTTTTAATGATACTACTGGAAGTGGACAGGGAGATATTAAAGGAATAATTGAAAAAAATTTGATTATCTAAAAGAATTGGGAGTAGAAGTTTTATGGCTTACTCCGATGTACAAATCTCCGCAAAAACGATAATGGATACGATATTTCTGACTATTATAGTATAGATGAATCATACGGAACAATGGAAGATTTTTGAGGAGATGTTGTCAGAAGTCTCATAAAAGAGGAATTAAAATTGTGATGGATATTGTAGTAAAATCATTCATCAACATTTAATGAATGGTTTATAAAATCAGAAAATAATGATCCTGAATATAAAGATTTTTTTATATTTGGAAAGATGGAGTTTGCGGGAAAGAACCTACAAATTGGGAATCAAAAATTTGAGGAAATGCTTGGCAGTGGAGCGAAAAAAAGAAAACAGTATTATTTACATTTATTTGACGTAACACAAGCAGACTTAAACTGGGAAAAATGAAAATGTAAGAAAAAAAGTATATGAGATGATACAATTTTGGTTAAAAAAAGGTGTAGATGGATTTAGATTAGATGTAATAAATTTGATTTCAAAAGATCAAAAGATTTTTTTAAATGATGATGGAAGCTGATGTAAGATTTGTTCCTGATGGAAGAAGATATTATACAGATGAGCCAAGAATACATGAATTTTTAAAAGAAATGAACCAAAATGCTTTTGGTGGAGGAGAGTTAATAACAGTAGGAGAAATGTCGTCAACGAGTATCGAAAATTGTATAAGATATTCAAATCCAGAAGAGAAAGAGTTAGCAATGACATTTTCTTTTCATCATTTAAAAGTTGATTATCCTAATGGAGAAAAATGGGCAGTAGCACCGTTTGATTTCATTGAGCTAAAAAAAATATTATCAAAATGGCAAATTGGAATGGACGAAGGAAATGGATGGAATGCAACTTTTTGGAATAATCACGATCAGCCTAGAGCATTGTCAAGATTTGGAAATGATAAAGAGTATAGGGTGGAGTCTGCAAAAATGTTAGCAACGGTACTACATGGATTACAAGGAACACCTTATGTGTATCAAGGTGAGGAAATAGGAATGACGAATCCTTATTTTTGATGAAATTGATAAATATAAAGATGTTGAATCACATAATATATATAAAAATTAAAGAAAAAGAAGGCTTGAAAAAAAGAACAAATATTAGAAATTTTTAATGCAAAAAAATCAAGAGATAATTCCAGAACACCAATGCAATGGGATGATACTGAAAATGCAGGATTTACAACAGGAAAAACCTTGGATTGGAATACCTGAAAAATTATAAAGAAATTAATGCAAAAGCAGCATTAGAAGATAAAAATTCAGTATTTTATCATTATAAAAAAATTGATAAAATTAAGAAAAAGTGAAGATTTATTTGTAATTGGGAAATATGAGGATATTGATTTAGAAAAATAAAAAAAGTTTATGCATATAAAAGAGTAGGGGAAAATGGAGAATTAATTGTAATTAGTAATTTTTTTATGAGAATGAGGTTAAATTTGATATAAATGGGTTAGAAATTGAAAAATGTAAAGTTTTACTTTCAAATTATAAAGAAAAATCCTAAGGTTGAAGGAAATGAAATAGTTTTAAAACCTTATGAGTCAATAATTTTTTTAAAAAAATAAGAGGAATCTTAAATGAAAAAAATAGGAATAGTTGTAGAATATAATCCTTTTTCATAATGGGCATCTTTATCAAATACAAAAAAATAAAAAGAAAAAAATTTGGGAAAGATTGTTTTTATTTCAGTCGTAATGAGTGGTGACTTTGTGCAAAAGAGGAGAAGTTTCTTTTTTTAAATAAATGGGAAAAACAAAAAAATTGCTTTAGAAAATGAGGTTGATTTAGTAGTTGAACTTCCTGTGTATTATGCGATACAAAAATGCTGAAATATTTTTCAAAAAAATGGCTGTAAAAAAATATTAGACTATTTAGGAATGGAAATTCAAGTTTTTGGAGCAGAAAATGATGAAATAAAAATTTTTTTGAAGAAATAATTACATTACAAAAAAAGTGATGAATATAATAAAAAAATTCAAGAAAAAAAATAAAAAAAATGGAAATAGATATATGATAGCACAAAAAAATGGTGTTGCAAGAATTTGGGTATGAAGACTTTATTAAATCAAATAATATTTTTGGGATTAGAATATGTGAGAACTATTTTGCAAGCTAAATTAAATATAAAGCCGTATATTATTAAACGGGAAATTTCAGAGTATAATGAAGAAAAAAAGTTGAAATTGAGAGAGAAAATTTTGTTTCTGCAAGTTTTATAAGAAAAAAATTTTTTTGATAGTAAAGATGAAAAAAATGGATGGAGTTAAAAAAATTTTATTCCAAAAAAAATATTCATAAATTTTTTTAATAAATAAAATGTATAATAAAGATATTGAATATAAAAAAATATTAAAGATGAATTTTTTTAAAATTAGTAAAATATAGAATGGTAATAGATGATAATAAAAAAATATTAGAAATATTTGATATGACAGAGCAATTATATTCAAGAATCTTTAATGCGATATTAAATTCTACTAATTACGAAACTTTTTTTAAAAAAATAAAAAGCTAAAAATATATCGTTGAAAAAGGATTGATAGAATATTATTAAATATTTTATTAGATATAAGAAAAAAATTGATGAAAGTATTGATTATATTAGAGTTTTAGGCTTTTAATGAGATAGGGCGAGAATATTTAAAAAAATTAAAAAAAGAAGAAAAAGATAGAGTTTTTTTGTTAATTGGAAAGATATTGAAAAAAAGTAAAGAAATATGTAGGCAAAAAAATCAAAATAGAGAAAAAAATACATTTATATTAAAGGAAATGATATTAAATGAAAAAGAGAAGTTAAACCCAATTATTAAATGAAGGGAGGAAAAATGGGAATAATAGTAATGATAAATATTTTTGCTTATGACATTTTTTTCTTTGTATTAGCATTTATGTCAATAAGATATTTTTATAAATCAAATTGAAAAAAATATCCAAGAGTTACTTTAAAAAGAAGTGTACGCAAGTAAGAAATTAAGACAAAAAAATATAATATTTTGAATAAAAAAAGATCCGGGAGATTATGGGTATAAATTTGAGGAAATTGCGTATAAATCAGGGAAGATACAACTTTATGGTTGATGGATAAAGTCAGAAAGAGCAACTAAAAACGATGATGCTTTTGTCATGGAAGAAAAGTGAATAGACTGGCTCTGCCTCAATATTTACAAATTTTTAAAGAGACAGGATTAGATAAAGAATATAACTTTTTTTATTCCAGATTTTAGAAATTCAGGGAAATCAGATGTAGCAAAAAAACAAAAATTAGGTTATAATTTTTGCAATAGATATAAATCACACAATGGAAATGTTGCAAGATAAGTTTGGTCAAAAATAAATTTGTACTTTTTTGGTCAATCACAAGGTGGTATGGGTTCAGCAATTGCATCAAGATTGCATGTTGGGAATTTAAGAAAAAGAGGGATAAAAAAATAGAAAAACTTATACTTGATAGTTCCATTTCAAATGTGAAAAAGCGTATAAAAGAGGATGCTAAAAAAAAGAAAAAGTTCCTAAATTTATAGCAAGTGTTGTAATAAGAATTTTTTTAATATTAGAGTTGGAAATCGTTTAGATAAATTAAGATTATCGTATTTATTAAAGAGAATTCTGACTTTAATAATACATAGTAAAAAGTGATAAAGCAACAACTTATTCTATGTTAATGGGTGAAATGAAATATTTAAAGGAAAATAAATTAATTCAGTTAAAAGTGTTTGACAAAGGAAGTCATACTAGAATTTATGCTGAAGAAAAATAATAAAAGATGAGTATACTCAAACAATTTTTAAATTTTTTAAAAGAAAAAAATAAGAAAAAAATTTAAAAAAATATGTTAAAATAGAAAAAGAGTATATTGAAAAAGATGGAGATGTAATGTCAGAAAATAAAAAAATTTAAGTAAAAGAACATATTTAGTGTACGGACTAGGAGTGGCGTATTTTATATTAGATCAACTTTATAATCAGTGGTTAACATATTATTATCTGCCGCCGGATTCAGAGAAAAATTTGGTTCCATTATTGAAACCACAATATTTAGTAATAGCATTTATTATAGCGAGATTAATTGATGCTATATCAGATCCTGTTGTAGGATATTTATCGGATAATTCAAAAATCAAAAATATGGTAAAAAGAAGTTTCTTTATGGGGATAGGAGCTTTACCACTTGGAATTTTTAATGATAATGTATTTTTTTATCCGCCAAAAATCAAGTCAATTATTGACATTAGTTTATTTATCAGTTGTTGGAGGGTTATTTTTTGTGGCCTATACATTGGTTGGAGGGCCTTATAATGCCTTGATTCCAGATTTAGCAAAAATTAAAAATGAACGTCTAACATTATCAACAGTACAGTCAACGTTTAGATTGATATTCACTGCATTTGCAATGATAGTACCAGGGATTTTAATAAAAAAATATTCGGAAATGAAAATATTGAAGTTGGAATAAGAAAAACGATAATATTGCTTACGATTATATCAATTTCTTTTAGTTTATATTTGTATATATTTTTTTGAAAGAAACTGAAATTGTAAATAATAAAAGTCATGAAAATAAGCCTTTTATCATTCAAAGAATCGTTTAAATATTTGTATGATAAAGAAATAATATTTTATTTCATTGCATTTTTTTCTTCTTTAGTGGCTTTTAATGTTTTTACGTGGCGTGTTAACATATTATTTAACAATTATTATGAAAATGCCACTAAGCAATATAACATTAGTGTCGGCAATATTATTTGAGTTGCAGGATTGTCATTTCCAATAACAAAAAAAATTTGGTGAAAAAAATATTCATATAAAAAAATATTGATTGTAGATATTTTTTTGTTAATTATTGGAACAATAGGGTTAATTTTTGTGAATGAAAAAAATAAATTATTTAGCATATATAATGTTTGTTATTTGTGGATTAGGATTAAGTGGTTCTGCATTCATATTTCCACAAGCGATGCTTAGTGAAATAACAGTACGATTATCTGAAATGAAAAAAAGTTAGTTTGGAAGGATTTTTTGTTTGGAATACAGGGATTATTTTTTTGAAATTAGCATTTTTAGTTCAGCAAGTTGTTTTAGCTTTAGTAATAGTACTTGGAAGTGAAAAAAACACTAGGCGGATTGCGAACAGCAACAAACATTGGAGTAAAATCAACATTAATAATTGCGTTAATATTTTTTTCGCAATATCATTAACATTTTATAAATTAAAAAAAGAAGATTAATAAAATTTAGGAGGTTTTTTTATGGAAATCAAAGAAATGCAAGTAATTGCAAAAAGAAATGAGAAGGAATATTGTTGAAATGATTTACAGAGCTAAATCAGGACATCCAGGAGGATCATTATCAATAGCTGATATTTTAGCAGTATTGTATTGGAAAGAAATGAATGTTGACCCAAAAAAATCCTAAAATGGAAAATAGAGATAGATTTGTTTTTAAGTAAAGGACATGCTGCACCAGCTTTATATGCCGCATTAATGGAAAAAAAGGATATATTAGTAAAGATTTAATTCCAACATTGAGAAGATGGCATTCACCATTACAAGGACATCCTGATATGAAAAAGTACCAGGAGTTGAAATTTCAACAGGTTCGTTAGGACAAGGATTATCAGTTGCAAACGGAATGGCATTGAGTTCAAAAAAATTTTTAAAAAAATGATTATAGAGTTTATGCAATTTTTAGGAGATGGAGAGTTACAAGAAGGACAAGTTTGGGAAGCAGTAATGTCGGCAGCACATTATAAATTAGATAATTTAGTAGCATTTGTTGATTATAATAATTTACAAATTGATGGAAATGTATCAGATGTAATGGATGTAGCTCAGTTTCTGAAAAATTTAAAGCATTTAATTGGCATACTATTGAAATTGATGGACATAATTATGAAGAAATAATAAAAGCATTAGATGAAGCAAGAACAGTAAAAGGAAAACCAACAGCGATTGTTGCAAATACAGTAAAAGGTAAAGGTGTTTCATTTATGGAAAATAACGGTGGATTCCATGGAGCAGCTCCAAATGACGAGCAATATAAACAAGCTATGGAAGAATTAAAATAGGAGGTTAAAAAAATGGAAAAAAAATCAACTAGGCAAGCATATGGAGAGGCATTAGTAAAATTAGGAAAAGAAAATAACGATGTAGTAGTTTTAGAAGCAGATTTATCAAAATCAACAATGACAGCATATTTCAAAAAAGAATTTCCTGAAAGACATATAAATGTTGGAATTGCAGAAGCTGATATGATTGGAGCAGCAGCAGGATTTGCAACAACTGGTAAAATTCCTTTTGCGTCAACTTTTGCAATGTTTGCAGCAGGAAGAGCTTATGATCAAATTAGAAATAGTGTAGCATATCCTAAATTAAATGTTAAAATTTGTCCTACACACGCAGGAGTTTCGTTAGGAGAAGATGGAGGTTCGCATCAAGCTATAGAAGATGTCGCTCTAATGAGAGTAATTCCGGGAATGGTAGTTTTATCACCAGCAGATGCGACAGAAACAGAACAAATGGTATTTGCTGCAGCAAAATATAATGGACCAGTTTATATAAGATTAGGAAGATTAAATATTCCTGTAATTTATGGAGATGACTATAAATTTGAAATAGGGAAAGCTCATACATTAACAGAAGGAAATGATGTAGCAATTTTAGCGACAGGATTAATGGTTTACGAAGCATTAGAAGCAGCTAAATTATTAGAAGCTAAAGGAATAAAAAGCAAGAGTAATTAATGTTTCAACAATAAAAACCGTTAGATGAAGAAACAATATTAAAAGCAGCAAAAGAATGTAAATTTATCGTAACAAGTGAAGAACACTCAGTAATTGGTGGACTTGGAGGAGCTGTTTCAGAATTTTTTTATCTGAAAATTATCCAGTAAAAGTTGTTAAACATGGTGTTTATGATGAGTTTGGACAAAGTGCTGACGGAGATACAATGTTAAATAATTATAAATTAAGAGCAAAAAGATATAGCAGAAATTGTACTAAAAAAATAATAAATAATTAAAGGAACAAAAAAATGGAGGTAATAAGGCAATGTTTAATCCTATTAAAGAAACATTTAGAAATATATTTAAAGAGAAAAGGTTATTCTTTTCATCGTTTTTTTATCGTTGATAGTTGTGTTTGTATTATTAGATACATTTATATTTGGAATTTTTTTAATTTGAATGACTTTTAAATCAAAGATGGAAAATTCTAATCAAGGAATTGTTTATGTAAAAACAATGACTCAAGATGAAATAACAAACTTTCAAGGGAAATTATTACAAATAAAAAGGAATAGAATCTATAAAATATACTTCTAAAGAAAAGGCGTTACAATCTCTTGAACAAGAATTAAATGTTGACTTGTCAGAAGAAGAAAATCCATTATTAGATAGTTTTTTTACATTTATCTTGGAAAAAAATACAGATGCAAATCAATTAAAAAAATGGAATTACAAAAAAATCCAGAAATAGAAGAAATAGACTTAAGAGCTGATGAAATTAATAAAGTAAACACTTTTAGTAAAAAAATTAGATAATATTTTTACTTTATGAGGAAGTGGAATATTAGTATTTACAATAATTTTGTTATCTAATATAACAAGTTTTACTGTTAAAGCTAGAAGAAATGAAATTAGAGATTTAGTAGCTCCAGGAGTTAGAGGAATTGCAATTAAATTTACATTCTTTTTTAGAAGGATTATTATTAGTAATTTTTAACTTCATTAATTGGATTTTTATGGTTTTTATAGATTACAATTATTTATTGTTGAAGGATTGTCAATATTAAACTCTAATATAATTTCAAATTCAACATTTAAAGAATTAACAGGAATATATTTATTTTCATTAGTATTGGGATTATTAATTATTATTTATTCAAATTTCATTGGATTACACGGATACTATAAAAAAAGAAAAAAATAAAGAAAAAAAGAAGAAGTAAAAATTGAAGATAAAAATAGAAGTAGAAAATGAAATAAAAGAAGTAGAAAATGAAATAAAAAGAAGAAAAATAATAATAATAATAATAATTAGGAGTATGTAATGAAAAAATTATGATGAAATTATTTTTTTATTTTTCTTGTACAGTATTTTTTTAATATTTGGTAATCAAATAGATAAAAAAATAAAAAAAGAATTCAACAAATTGATAGCCAAGTTAATAAAAAAATAATAAAAAAAGATTACTGCAAATAAAGGTGAAATAAATAAAGCAAAAAAAAGATGAAAATATAACACTTTCACAAGTAAAAAGCATTGGATGCAAATATATCAAAAGTTACAATCTGAGTATAGTGCTGCTGAAAAAAAGATATAGAGATATTTTTAGCAAAAAAATAGGAGTTAATACTGAAAATATTAATAAGAATATAGCTGAAATTAATAGGAATACTGAAATTATCAATGTAACAAAAAGAAGATTTGTATAAAAAAATTAAAATTTGGGATAAAATAAGAAAGAAAAAAATGAAAATTCTAAAAAGAATAGGGATTACATCATCATCAATACAAGATAAGAAAAGACATGATTTGAAAAATTTTATTTAATAAGCAAAAAGATTATATTTTAAGTGTTGAAGATGTTAAAAAAAGGTGTTGAAGATAAAAAAAGTAAAAGAAGAGATTTTTAAAAGTAAAAAAATCAATCAGAAGCAAATGAAGTAAATATCGCTAAAAATGATTTAGAGAAAAAAAAGTAAAGAATTAAATATATTAAAAGCAGAAAAAAATAAATTGATAGCACAGCTTAGAACAAAAACAATTAACATTGGATAATGAAAATAAAAAAATAGAAAAAGATAACTCTCAATTGACTGCAGAGAAGAAAAAAATTAAATGCACAAATTCAAGCAATTATTCAAAGGGCAATAAGAGAAAGACAGCTTGCAATTCAAAAAGCTGAAGAAGAAAAAAGAGCGCATGCTGCAGCTGCAGCTTCAGCGGTTCAAAAAAGTACAGGAAAAGCTAGAGGTGGCTCTAGTGATTTAGCTGGTAAAAAAACAACAAATCAATATTCAACAAGTCAAACGTATGAAAACTCTAAAACGGTAACTAATGTACAAGTACCGAAAAGTACAGGAAGTTTAATTAGACCGATGTCGGGAGCAGTAGTTGTTAATTTTGGACAAGAAAAAGTGGCAGGACTAAAAAGTAATGGAATTGAAATTAGAGGTTCTGCAGGACAAGCGGTTAAAGCAGCAGATAGTGGAGTTGTAATTTATGCAGGAGCATTGAGTAATTTAGGAAGTGTTGTTATAATTGATCACGGATCATTGGTTACAGTTTACGGAAATTTAGCTGGAATTTCAGTTAGTAAAGGATCAAGTGTTTCAAAAGGTCAAACAATAGGAAGTTTAGGATACGATCAAACGACAAAACAACCTAATTTATATTTTGAAGTTCGAAAAGGTGTTAATGTAGTAAATCCAATGGGATTCATTTAATATATTAGAATTAAAGTACCAGAAATTATGTGTAAAAACAAAGTATGGTACTTTTTTTAATTTATATTAATAAAATTTTACCAAAAAGTTTATATTTGAGTATAAAAATAAAATATATTCCATATCTTATAAACACATAAAAAAACATACAATATTTTTTTATTGACAAATTAAAAAAATAAGTATAATTAAAGAGAATACATAAAAAAATTTAGGAGGAAAGTATGAAAAAAATTTAAATTATTAGTATTAATGTCTTTATTACTAATTGGGGTAAACAGTTTTTTTCTATGCATATCATGGAAGGATTTTTACCGATTAAATGGGCAGTATTGTGGTTTGTAGTTTGTATACCGTTTTGGGTGTTAGGAATAAGAAAATTGAAAGTTTTATCAAAAGGTAGTAGTCAAGAAAAAATGATGTTAGGGTTAGCAGGAGCATTTATTTTTGTCTTATCTGCATTAAAAATACCATCAGTTACAGGAAGTTCATCACATCCAACAGGAGTAGGATTATCAGCAATTTTATATGGACCTTATGTAACTTCAATTTTAGGAACTATTGTATTGATTTTCCAAGCTGGATTACTTGCACACGGTGGATTTACAACATTAGGAGCTAATAGTTTTTCAATGGCAATTGTTGGACCAATAGTTGCATTTGCAGTATATAAATTATTAAAAAAATAAAAAAATAAATCAGTAGCAGTTTTTGCAGCAGCAGCATTAGGAGATTTATTTACTTATGTAGTGACTGCAATTCAATTAGCTTTTAGCAAATCCATCTGCAACTGGAGGATTTACAGAATCATTAATTAAATTTTTTTAATGGTATTTGCTGTAACACAAATTCCTTTAGCTATAATTGAAGGATTATTAACAAATATAATTGTAAATATATTAGATAAATATGAAGTAATGGATAATAATGAAAAAAAGTAGCAGAGGTGACAGAATAATGAAAAAAACAAAAATGTAGCGAAAAAAAATATAATTTTATTAATAATCATTTTAGTAATAGGAGTATTTCCTTTAGTTATGATTAAAGGATCAGACTTTGGAGGGCAGACGGTAAAAGCGGAAGAATTGATTCAAGAAATTAATCCAAATTACGAGCCTTGGGCAAAAAAATATAATTGAATTACCAGGAGGAGAAACAGAAAGCTTATTATTTGCACTTCAAGCAGCATTAGGAGCAGGAGTAATTGGATATGTCTTAGGTTATTTAAGAGGAGAAAGAAAAAAATGCTAATAGATAAAAATTTCTTATAGTAATCCTATGAGAGATGTGAATCCTGGAATTAAAGTTTTATTTACTGTTATTATACTTGTTATATTATTATCAGTGAATAATATTACAATTTATATCTTTAATTTTTTTACTTTTTTAATGTAATAATTAATAAAAATCTTAAAAGTATCGGTTAAAGATATGATTAAATTATATTTGATTCCAATATTTTTTTCTATTAACTACACTGTTTTCATTGTTATTAGTTTCAGCTAATATTACAATATTTTTTTAGGCAGAGCATTAGCAGCAATTTCAGTAGTTTATGCACTAATTTGCTCAACGCCTATTATTGATTTTTGACTATGTTTTTTTATGAAAGTAAAAATGCCAAAAAAATATTTAGAGAAATGTTTTTACTAGTTTATAAATATATATTTATATTATTTGATGTTAAAGATAAAGGTATGAAAGCTCAAAAAAATCAAGATTAGGGATATAAAAAAATTTTTAAAATGAGTATAAAATCTTTCACAACACTTGTAGTTTCTATTTTTTTAATAAAACAACTTATTATAGCTATAATTCGTCTAAAAGCTTTAGAATCAAGGCTTGGGAAAGAATTTTTTTGTTTTATCATAGAAAATATAAACAAATAGGGAAAGAATCAATAATAATGCTTATTATAATTATACTGAATGTAATGATGGTGATAAAAAAATGCTTAAATTAGAAAATATATGTTTTTTTCATATGATAATAAAAATACAGTTTTACATGATATTTCGCTTGAAATTCCTAAAGGTAAAAGAATTGTATTTTTTTAGGAGAAAATGGTTCAGGAAAATCAACACTTTTTCTTAATAATGAATGGAGTTATGAAAGCAAATAAAGGAAATATTTATCTTAATGAAGAAAAAAATAAGTTATAATGAAAAAAAGTTTGAGTAAATTGAGAAAAAAAGTTGGAATTATATTCCAAGATCCAGATACTCAAATTTTTTTGCACCAACAGTTTTTTTCAAGAAGTTGCGTATGGATTGGAAAAATTTAGGTTATAGCAGAGAAGTTGTTGAAGAGAAAGTGAATGAAACTTTAAAAAGTTTAGAATTAGAACATTTGAGTGATAGACCGTGTCATCATTTAAGCTATGGGCAGAAAAAAAGAGTAAGTATAGCGGGTATTGTGACAATGGAGCCAGATATTTTTGATTTTTAGATGAACCAACAGTTTGGTTAGATATAAAAAAATGTAAAAAAAGTAAAAAAATATTAGAAAAAAATTATATCAAAAAGGAAAAACGACTATAATTTCAACTCATGAAATTGAATTTGCGTATGAAATGGGAGATTATATTTATATTTTTAGATAAAGGGAAAAATAGTAAAAACAAGGAACAAAAAGATGAAATTTTTTTGATGATTATGAGTTTTTTTAAAAAAAATATAAATTTAGATATTCCATTAAAAATATAAATTTGAAAAAAATTTTTTTGAAAGAAAAAAATATAGATATTGAAGAGTTTTTATAATTATATAAAATAAAAAAATAAAAGCACTAAAAAAATGTTAGAATTAGTGCTTTTTTTAATTTTTAAATAAAAATAAAGATTATTCAAGAATTTGATTAGTATTGAAAAATATTCAGTATTTGTATACAATTTTTAGATTTATTTAATTAATGGAATTATTACAAATTAGTGATAAATATAGACAAAAAAAGTATTGACAAAAAGATTAATAAGGGTATAATATATTCATAATAGGTGTTTATACAAATTTGAAAAATAAGTAAAATAACCAAAAAAATATCCCATTAATTTAAAATAAAAAAAGTAAAAAAATTAAAAATTTTTAAAAAAATAATAAAATTAATAAATTAACCTATTATTTAGAATTAAATTTTTTTGGGAAGAATTGATTGTATTATAAAAAAATTAACATTATTTTTATAAATAATCGGTTTTGAGGCTATTTTTTTATTATTAAAAATTATAGATAAGGTGGTTTGATGAAAAAAAATTACTTATAACCGGAACGAATAGTGGAAGTGGTAAAAACAACGGTATCTAGTATCTTAATGGCTCTGCTGGATAATGTCGCTCCATTTAAAGTGGAATCAGATTATATTGATCCGAGTTATCACGAACTTTTTACAGGAAATAAGTCGTATAATTTAGATGCGTTTATGTTTGATGAAAAAAATATTAAAATTTCTCTTTGATAAAAAAACTCTCAAGGAAAAGAAATTTCAATAGTAGAAGGTGTAATGGGACTTTATGATGGTTTAGGACATGAAAAAGATAATTTTTAGTACAGCACATTTATCAAGAATTTTGGATTTACCGGTAATTTTAGTCGTTAATGCTAAAGGAATTTCAACGAGTATTGCGGCAGAAGTACTAGGTTTTTAAAGAATTTGATAAAAAAATATAAATATAAAAGGTGTTATTTTTAAATAATATTTCATCACAAAAAAATTATATTTAACATTAAAAAGATGCAATTGAGAGATTTACTGGGATTGAGTGTGTTGGATATATTCCTAAAAATGAAAAAAATTGACAGTAGAAAGCCGGCATCTTGGGTTAAAACAAGCGTTTGAATTGAATGCAACTCAAGAATTGGAAGAAAAACGTGAATTATTTAGAAAAAAATAGGGCAAGAATGTCTTGATTTGGAAAAGAATAAAAGAGATTGCTAGTGAATTTGAGCCGACAATGAAGTCTTTGGTGATATAGAAAAATATAAGAGCTTTTAAAAGATAAATATAAAGGTAAAAAAATAGCAGTTGCAAAAAGATGGAGCATTTTTCGTTTTATTATCATTCAAATTTTTGACTTGTTTGAATATTCAGGGCTTGAAATAGTAGAATTTAGTCCAGTGAATGATGAAAAAAAGTACCAGATGGAGTAGATATAATTTATTTGGGTGGAGGATATCCAGAATTATATGGTAAAAAGTTATCAGGAAATAAATCAATGCTTGAAAGCATAAAAAAAGCATTTGAAAAATAGTGTGAAAATATATGCTGAATGTGGAGGATTTATTTATTTGACAAAAAGGTATCACAGAATTAGATGGGAATAAATTTGATTATGTTGGGCTTTTTGACATTGAAATTGGAATGAGAAATAAATTAAATATAGGAAGATTTGGCTATATAAACATTGAAATTGATAAAGGAAATGGGGAAAAAAATATTAACTAAAGGGCATGAGTTTCATTATTCGGAAATAAAAAGAAAATAATGGAGAAAAAGCCATTTATGAAATAAGTAAAATTGATGGTCGTAAGTGGAATGTGGTTATAAGAAAAAAAGTGCATTAGCAGGATATCCACATATAAATTTCTTTTAGTAATATAGATTTCTTTTAAATATATTGTGGAAGAATTATAAAAAAAATAAAAAAACAAAAAAATAAAAAAAATATAAAAATTTAGGAGGAAAGATGAGTTATATTAAAGATCCAAAAGTCAATAGAAGTTAGAAGTTATGAAATGATTACAGAAGGGTTAGAAGGAAGAGAAGTCTAGATTTTTCAGAAGAGGAACAATGGATAGTAAAAAGATTGATTCACACAACAGGAGATTTTGATTATGTAAATATTACAGAATTTGGGAATAATCCTATAGAAGCTGCAAAAAGAAGCTGTTATTAGGAGGAAATTGTAAAATTTATTGCGATACAAATATGATTGTGAATGGATTAAATAAAAAAGGATTACAAAAATTTGGAGCAGAAGCGTATTGCTTGGTAGCTGATCCAGATGTAGCAAAAGAAGCTCAAGAAAGAGGAATTACAAGATCTATGGTTGGACTTGAAAGAGCTTTAAAAGATCCACAAACAAAAATATTTATAATAGGAAATGCACCCTACAGCATTATTTACATTGTTAGAAAAAAATGGGAGAAAAATAAACCTAAATTAATAATTGAGTGCCAGTTGGATTTGTTGGATGTCCAGAATCAAAAGCAGAATTATCAAAATATGACGTTCCATTTATAAGAACGAATGGTACAAAAGGTGGAAGTACTGTAGGTGTAGGTGTGATGCATGGGATTTTATATCAAATGTATGAAAGACACGAATATTTTTAATAATTAATATAAATGAAAAAAATACAAAATGATAAAAAAATAAAATTAAATAGGAAATAAAATGGATATAAAAAAATGATTATGTGTATTATAATGGAAAAAAAGCTAAGATATGGGTATACAACGGGAAGTTCGGCAACAGCAGCGACTAAAGTGGCACTTAGTGTACTTTTAGGAATTGAAGATGAAACTTTGGAAAAAGTAGAGTTGACAGTACCTGCAGGGCAAACTATAGAAATACATGTAGAAAGAATAGAAAAAAATTAGAAGATGGTAGTGTTTTTAGCTGTTGTTTTTAAAAAGATGGTGGAGATGATCCAGATGTAACTCATGGCTTAGAAATAATATCCAAAGTAAAGTTTAGAGATGATAACAAAATAAATATATTTGGTGGAAAAGGTGTCGGAAAAGTTACAAAAATTGGATTGCCGGTAGAAATAGGAAAATCTGCTATAAATCCTACACCAATGAGTATGATAAAGGGTGTTATTGATGAATTATTACCTGAAGGAAAAGGTATTGATGTTGAAATAAGTGTCCCAAGAGGAGAGGAAGTTTCAAGGAAAACATTAAATTCTAAATTAGGAATTATTGGAGGAATTTCAATTTTAGGAACTATGGGAATTGTAAGACCTATGTCGGAAGAATCTTGGAAAAGCTCGCTCGCAATAGAATTAAAACAAGCGTTAGTAGAATTTGGAGAAAATGAAGCACTATTTTTATTTGGAAATCGTGGAAAATCATATTTGGAGGAAAATTTTCCAAATAGAGCAGAGCAAGGTGTAGTAATTAGTAACTTTGTTGGTTATATGTTCGACAGAGCGTGTGAGTATAATGTAAAAAAAGTGTATTTTATAGGAGAAATAGGGAAATTTGTTAAAGTAGCAGGTGGAATATTTCATACTCACAGTAGAGTGTCTGACGCTAAAATGGAGATATTTGCTGCAAATGCTCTTTTAGTTAATGAAAAAAATAGAAAAATGTGTATAAGATTTTGGGAGCAAATACGACAGAGGAAGCAACAAGTTATGTTACTAAAAAAAGAAGTTTATAACTTACTATCAGAAAAAAAGCAAAACAAAAAAATGTCAAGAATATTGTAGAAGAAAATGGCTGAGAAGATTTAGAGGTGGAATGTTTAATAATTTCAGCTGAAAGAAAAAAATTTTAGGGCATAGTAAACATTTTTTTGATGAATTTTAAAAAAAGAAAAAGAGTGGAATATGGAAAAAAATAAAAAAATTTTTAGGATTAGGATCTGGAAATTTAGATTATACGATTGCCAATCGCTATAAAAATAGAGGAAAGTGATGTAATTATTGATGGAAAAAGGCATATAGAAAGTTTAGGTAAATATGCTGAAAATAAAGAATATTGCTATATAACGGGAGATTTACAAAAAGTTTTAGATTTTTATAAATGAAAAATAGAAATAAAAAAATGGCATTAATTTTATCGGGAGATACTGGTTTTTATAGTATGCTAACATTTATGCGAAAAACATTTTAAAGCTGATGAACTTGAAGTTGTACCGGGGATATCTAGTATTCAGTATATGTTTGCCCAAATTTCAGATTATTGGTATGATGCAAAAAGTTTCAAGTCTTCACGGCAAACAATTTGATTATGTGAGTAGTTTGAAAAAAATATGGGAAAAATGGGACTTCTTACAGATTTTAAAGAGAACACACCACAAAAATATTGCAAAAAAACTTTAGTTGAAAATGAGTTGGGTGAAACGATTATTTATGTTGGTGAAAATTTATCTTATGAAAATGAAAAAAATTTCAAAATATAAAAGCAAGTGAACTTATGAATGTTGAAGAAAAAAATTTGGAATGAATGTGGTAGTATTAAAATTGAGTGATGAGGAATAAAAAGGAGATAAAATTGAAAAAAATAGAAAAAAATTATAACAGTTTTTATTTCGATAATAATGTTGACGGTTATTGGATATTCATTAACAGACAGAGAAGCTCAAAAAAATAGAGCCAACTGTTGTTTATACAAAAGGACAATATGTGAAAATAACGTCAGATCAAGCAGTTGAAATAATGAAAAAAAGAGAAAAAAATTATGTAATAGTTGATGTTAGAACGCCTGAAGAATATAAAGAAGGGCATATTCCAAATGCTATAAATATACCGCTTGATACAATTGATAATTATATTAGCCAAAAATATAGAAAAACTTAAAAAGATAAAAAAATCAATTAATAATGGTGTATTGTAGAAGTGGAAGAAGAAGTGCGGAAGCAGCAAAAAAATTATTAGCAAAAGGATACATGAATGTAATTGATTTCGGTGGAATTAATGACTGGAAAGGTGAAATAGTTAAATAAAAAAGAAAAGAGGAAATAAAATGTATCATGTTAAAGATGACGAATTTATTAGAGCTAAAGTTCCTATGACAAAAGAAGAAGTTAGAGCGATAAGTATAGCTAAAATGGAAATGAAAGATACTGATATTTGTATTGATATTGGTGGTGGAACAGGTTCTGTAAGTATTGAGATGGCTAGATTTGCTAATAAAGGTCATGTTTATACAATAGAGCATAATGCAGATGCAGTAGATTTGATTAGACAAAAATATGGAAAAAAATTTAAAATAGAAAATATGACATTAATATCGGGAGAAGCTCCACAAGATTTACCACAAGGAGTGACATTTGATAAAGTGTTTATTGAGTGGATCTGGAGGGAATTTAAAGGAAATAATACAGTATTCTTATGATAATTTAAAAGAAGGTGGAATTATTGCTTTAAACTTTATAGTATTAGAAAATACATTTGATGCGTTGAATGGACTTAAAGAAACAGGATTTAAAGATGTTGACATTTCACAAGTTATTGTTGCAAAAAAATAGAAGAGTTAGAGATTTTTAATATGATGATGGCAGAAAATCCAATTTATGTTATAAGTGCAAGAAAGGGATAAAAATGAAAAAAAGGTAAATTTTATGGAATAGGAGTAGGAGTAGGAGATCCGGAGAATATAACTATTAAAGCAACAAAAAAATTACATGAAGTAGATGTACTGATTTTTACCAGAAGCAAAAAAAGTGGAGAAGGAAGTACAGCTTTTTAATATTGTCAAAGAATATGTGAAAGAAAAATGTTGAACAAATATTTCTTGAATTTCCAATGGTAAGAGATGTAGAAGCAAGAAAACAATTTAGAAAAAAAATAATGCAGAAATAATAAAAAGCTGAATTAGAAAAAAAGGGAAAAAAATGTAGCGTTTTTTTAACTATTGGAGATCCGATGACATATAGTACTTATACTTATGTTTTTGGAACATATGGAAGATGATGTTGAGGTTGAAACGATTGCAGGAATTACATCATATCAAAGTATTGCTGCAAGATTAAATGTCCCACTTATGATAGGCGATGAAGATTTGAAAATAATATCTTTAAATAAAAAAATACAGATATAAAAAAACAGAAATTGAAAATAATAGTAATGTAGTTTTTTTATGAAAAATAAGCAGAAATCTTGAAAAAAATTGAAAGAAGTTTTAACAGAAACAGGTAATATTAATAATGTTTTAATTGTTTCTGATTGTGGAAAAAGAGTCGAAGTAATTTATGTAGGACTTGAAAATGTAGAAGAAGTACCTTATTTTTTTCAACAATGATTTTTGAAAAAAATGGAATTGAAAATTGAAAAGATTTATAAAAAAAGTAAATTAAAATAATTGAATTTATTTTTTTGAATTAGTTAAAAAAAGTTAATGAGAAAGGGTAAAAATGGAAAAAGTATATTTTATAGGAGCTGGGCCTGGGGATCCGGAATTAATTACAATAAAAGGTCAAAGAATCGTGAAAGAAGCAGATGTAATAATTTATGCAGGTTCGTTAGTTCCAAGAGAAGTAATAGAATGTCATAAAGAAGGAGCAGAAGTGTATAACTCGGCTTCAATGTCATTAGATGAAGTTATAGAAGTTACAGTTGCAGCGATTAAAGCTGGGAAAAAAGTAGCGAGAGTTCATACAGGAGATCCTGCAATTTATGGAGCACATAGAGAGCAAATGGACTTGTTGGATGAACATGGAATTGAATATGAGGTAATTCCTGGAGTAAGTTCGTTCTTGGCATCGGCTGCAGCATTAAAAAAAGAGTTTACTTTACCAAATGTATCACAAACAGTTATTTGTACGAGAATAGAGGGTAGAACACCAGTTCCAGAAAAAGAAAGTTTGGAAAGTTTAGCAACTCATAAAGCTTCAATGGCGATATTTTTATCAGTTCATATGATAGACAAAGTTGTAAAAACACTTGCGACTTCTTATCCAATGACAACTCCGGTTGCAGTAGTACAAAGAGCAACTTGGGAAGATCAAAAAATAGTACTTGGAACGCTTGAAACTATTGAACAAAAAGTAAAAAGAAGCTGGAATAAATAAAACTGCTCAAATATTAGTTGGTGATTTTTTTAGGAAATGATTATGAAAAATCAAAATTATATGATAAACATTTTACGCATGAGTATAGAAAAGGTATTAAGTAGAGTAATGTGTCGTATTTTTTTGTTAAAGTATGGTATAACCTGCTTTTAAATAAAAATTAATAATTATTTAAGTAATATTAATGATATAAAAAAATTTAAAAGTAATGAAAGGAAATGAAATGTCTAATATTTTTAAAAAGAAAAACAATGAAATAAGTCAAAGAGCTGAGCTCATAGAAAAAAATATGGGCAATAGCTGATGACGTTCGTGGAGCGGTTGATGGATGGGATTTTAAACAATACATATTAGGAATTTTGTTTTATAGATTTATATCAGAAAATATGACAGAATTTTTTAACTCTGCAGAACATGAGGCAGGGGACTTAGAATTTGATTATGCACAAATTACAGATGAGGAAGCTGAAATAGATTTTAAACCTAATACAGTTGAAGATAAAGGATTTTTCATTTTACCGAGTCAACTTTTTGAAAATGTTGTGAAAAATGCTAGAGAAAACGAAAATTTGAATACAGATTTAGCAAATATATTTAAAGCGATAGAAGGAAGTGCTATCGGTTATGCGTCAGAAGATGATATAAAAGGCTTGTTTGAAGATATTGACACAACGAGTAATCGTTTAGGAGGAACAGTAGCTGAAAAAAATAAAAGACTAACTGATATCTTGATAGGAATTTCAGAAATTAATTTTGAAGACTTTAAAAATAACGACATTGATGCGTTTGGAGATGCATATGAATATTTAATTTCAAATTATGCAAGTAATGCTGGAAAAATCAGTGGAGAATTTTTTTACACCACAAACTGTATCAAAACTTTTAGCTAGACTTGTTATGGATGGAAAAACAAGTATTAATAAAGTTTATGACCCTACTTGTGGAAGTGGATCATTACTTTTACAAATGAAAAAACAATTTGAGGAACATATAATAGACGAAGGATTTTTTTGGACAAGAAATAAATATGACGAACTTTAACTTGGCTCGTATGAATATGTTTTTTACATAACATAAATTATAATAATTTCTCAATAAAAAAAGAGGAGATACTTTAATAAATCCGATGCATAAAGATGAAAAAAACCGTTTGATGCGATAGTTTCAAATCCACCGTACTCTATAAAATGGGTAGGAGATGGAGATCCGACACTTATAAACGATGAAAGATTTGCTCCAGCAGGTAAATTAGCACCCTAAATCTTATGCAGATTACGCTTTTATAATGCACTCGTTAAATTATTTGTCAAGTAATGGTAGAGCAGCAATCGTATGTTTTTCCAGGTATTTTTTTATAGAAAAAGGTGCCGAGAGAACGATTAGAAAAATATTTAGTAGACAATAATTTTATAGATTGTGTGATACAATTACCAGAAAAAAATTATTTTTTTGGTACATCAATAGCAACTTGTATTTTAGTAATGGCAAAAAAATAAAAACAGAAAAATAAAAATATTATTTATAGATGCGAGTAAAGAATTTAAGAAAGAAACAAATAATAACATATTAGTAGAAGAAAATATTAATACAATTGTAGAGGAATTTAGGGAAAGAACGGACAAACAATATTTTTTTCAAGATATGTAGATAAAGTAGAAATAGAAGAAAATGACTACAATTTATCGGTATCAACATATGTGGAAAAAAAGAAGATACAAGAGAAGTTATAGACATAAAAAGTGTTAAATAAGGAAATTGAGGAAACAGTGAAGAAAAATAGATGAATTGAGAGCGTCTATTGACGAAATTGTGAGGGAGTTAGAGGATGAGTAAAGAGGGAAATAGTGAGGTAATAATTTATAATACGGAAGATGGAAAAGCAAAAATAAATTTGAAGTTAGAAAATGGGACAGTTTGGTTAAATCAACTTCAAATAGCAGAGCTTTTTCAAACAACGAAACAAAAATATTAGTAAACATATAAAAAGCAATATTTAATGATAGTGAATTAAGTGAAAAAGTGGTTGTAAACTATCAGTTGACAACCACAAAACATGGAGCGATAGAAGGTAAAGAACAAAGTCGGGAAGTAGCTTATTATAATCTTGATATGATTCTTGCGATAGGGTATCGTGTTCGCTCGCCACGTGGAGTACAATTTAGAATTTATGCTTCAACAATATTAAAAGAGTATCTAATAAAAGGTTTTGCAATGGACGACGAAAGATTAAAAAACTTTGGAGGAGGAACTTATTTCAAAGAACTTTTAGAGAGAGTACGTGATATTCGTTCGAGTGAAAAAGTATTTTATCGTCAAGTTTTGGATTTATTTGCAACGAGTGTTGACTATGATTCAAAAAGTAATGAAGCAAAAAAATTTTTTGCGACAGTTCAAAATAAGATGCATTATGCAATTCATCATAATACTGCGAGTGAACTTGTATATAACAGAGTTGATGCAAACAAAGAATTTTTGGGGCTTACAACGTTTAAAGGAGAATTGCCATCATTAAGTGAAGCAAAAGTTGCAAAAAATTATCTTGATGAAAAGGAATTACGAGGATTAAATCAACTTGTATCAGGATATTTAGATTTTGCGGAAAGACAAGCAGAAAGAGAAATTGCTATGAAAATGTCAGATTGGGTAAAACATGTGGATAATATTTTGACTGCAACAGGAGAGGACTTGTTAGAAGGAAATGGGAAAATTTCGCATAAACAAATGGAGAAAAAGGTAGAAGATGAATACAAAAAAATATTCTGCACATACTTTCACTCAAGTGGAACGAGATTATTTGGAAGAAATAAAAAAATATAGAAAAAAAATAGCAAAAAAATAGGGAAAAAAATGAATAAAATAGAAGAAATGCTGAAAAAAATGAGAAGGTAGAATGGAGGAAATTGGGGGAGGTTTGTGAAATAAAAACGAGGTAGAGTTATATCAAAAAAATATCTAGAAGAAAAATCAAGGAGACTATCCTGTTTATTCTTCCCAAACACGAAATAATGGAGAAATTGGAAGAATATCAACATTTGATTTTGATGGAGAATATATAACCTGGACAACAGACGGTGCTTATGCTGGCACAGTATTTTTATCGAACTGGGAAATTTTCTATAACTAATATTTGTGGTTTAATAAATCCAAGTAAAGAGTTTAAAATTAAATTTTTTGTATTATTGGTTACAAATAGAAATAAAAAAATATGTTACTGATGGTTCTGGCAATCCAAAAATTGATGAGTAATGTTGTTTCTAATATTAAAAATTCCAATTCCATCAATAAAAAAACACAAGAAAAAAATTGTAAAAATACTTGACAAATTCACAAAATATGCTACCGAGTTAGAGACCGAGTTAGAGACCGAGTTAGAGAAACGTATTAAACAATATAATTACTATCGTGATAGGCTGCTGAGTGAAACTTATCTTGAAAAAAATTACAAGAGAGATGGAAGAAGATAGAACACTTCTTTTAACAACATTAGGAGAAATAGGAGAGTTTACAAGAGGAAATGGATTGCAGAAAAAAAGACTTTTTAGATAATGGAAATCCTGTAATTCATTATGGACAAATTTATACTAAGTATGGTTTTTTTATGCTGAAAAAGTTATTTCTTATGTAAGTGATGAAATTTTTTTCTAAATTAAAAAAAGCTAAGAAAAAAATGACATATTAATAGCAACAACATTAGAAAAATATGGAAGATGTTGGAAAGTGTGTTGTTTGGTTGGGAGAAGAAGAAATTGGTTTTTTTCAGGAGATATGTATAGTTATAGAACAAATCAAAATGCTAAATATATTGCATATTATTTTTCAAACAAATGAATTTCAAAAAGATAAAAAGAGAAAAAGTAACAGGGACAAAAACTAAGTAGAATTCATGGAGAGGATATGAGTAAAATCCCAATTTATTTACCTTCACTTGATATTCAAAAATAAAGTTGTAAAAAAATTTTTAGATAAATTTCAAGAAGTGTTGGAAGATACAAAAAGGGTTGTTGCCTCAAGAAATTGAATTAAGACGAAAAACAATATGAATATTATAGAGAAAAACTCTTGACATTTAGCATTGAAGAGGGTTACGCTTTAAACAACAAACAACAAACAACAAACAACAAACAACAAATAGCAAATAAATTCTTCGAATTACTTTGAAGAAGCAGCCGAGATAGTTGGGATAAAACTATCGAAGGCTGCTGTTGAGTGGAAAAACATTAATAGAATTAACTCAAAAAAATAGATACTGTACAATGGAATTCAAATGTTGAAAAAAATATATTGATTTATCATCAGTAGATGTATCTAATAAGAAAAATTTCTTTAACAGAGTTAATCAACAAAAAAATAATGCACCAAGTAGAGCAAGGCAAATAGTAGAATATGAAGATGTAATTTTTTTGGAACAACAAGACCGACTCAAGAAAGATTTTCTATCGTTCCAAAAAGAGTTGGATAATCAAATTTGTAGTACGGGATATTGTGTATTGAGAGCAATCCAAAAAAATTGTTATCCCCAAATGGATATATTATAATTTATATACAACAAAAATTTTTATACTTATATTGAATTAAATCAAAAAGGAGCAAGCTATCCATCCATATCAGATAGTGAAGTAAAAAAATTTAAAATTATGATTCCCCTCTTTATGTACTAAGAATATGTCGTGTCAATTCTTGATAAATTTGACACTTTAGTTAATGACATAAAAAAATCGGACTACCAAAAGAAATTGAATTAAGACAAAAACAATATGAATATTATAGAGAAAAAAATTATTAAATTTTAAAAAAATAAAAATATCAAAATGAAGGAGTAGAACGAATGTCAGAAAAAAATGATAAAATATAGTGGAAATTCTACGATAGCAGAAATGACAAATGGTATTATTTTAGCAAAATTTGAAAAAGAATTAAAAAGTTGGAGAAACTGGGTATCAAACGGAAGCTGAGCTTGAAAAAGCAAATGATTGAAAACTTGATTTCTCAAGGATATGAGAGACTTGTAGTAAAAATCTAACGAAGATTTGTATGCAAATTTAAAAAAATTCAAATAGAAAGACTTAACGGAGTTTCATTTACAAAAGATGAATGGAATAGATTTTTATCAGAATATTTGGACGCACCAAATGACGGAATGATTGAAAAAGACTAGAAAAAAATTCAAGAAAAATCATATTTATGACTTTGTTTTTTTGATGACGGACATTTGAAAAAAATATAAAAAAATAATTGACAAGAAAAAAATATTCATAATAATTATTTACAAGTGATAAATCAATTTAGCCAAAAAGGTAGTAGTCAAAAATCGTTATGATGTAACAATTTTAGTTAATGGATTGCCACTTATTCATATTGAATTGAAGAAACGCGGAGTAAATCTTCATGAAGCATTTAATCAAATTCATCGATACAGTAAAGAAAGCTTTTAATAGTGAAAATTCGTTGTATAAATATGTTCAAATTTTTTTGTGATTTCTAATGGAACTTATACGAGATATTTTTGCAAATACAGCAGCTCAAAGTAAAAAAATAATTATGAATTTACTTGTGAATGGGCAGACGCAAAAAAATAAAGTCATTCGTGATATAGAAGATTTTTACAAAAACATTTTTTTGAAAAAAACGTGTAATTTTAGAATTAATTATAAAATATTGTGTTTTTTTGATTCAAATGATACTTTACTTATTATGAGGCCATATCAAATAGCTGCCACAGAAAGAATTTTTATGGAAAAATAAATTCAAGTTATGAATCAAAAAAAGCTGGGAAAATAGAAGTCTGGCGGATACATTTGGCATACGACAGGATCAGGGAAAAACATTGACTTCATTTAAAGCAGCAAGATTGGCAACAAATCTTAGTTATATTGATAAAAGTATTTTTTTGTTGTAGATAGGAAAGATTTAGATTATCAAACTATGAAAGAATATCAAAGATTTCAACCTGATAGTGTAAAATGGAAGTAAAGATACAAAAAGAGTTAAAAAGATGTATTGAAAAAAAGATGATAATAGAATTGTCGTCACAACAATTCAAAAAAATTAAATGAATTTATAAAGAAAAAAATTTAAATCATGAAATTTATAATAAACATTGCGTTTTTATATTTGATGAATGTCATAGATCACAATTTGGAGAAGACAAAACAATATTAGAAAATATTTCAAAAAAATATTATCAATTTGGATTTACAGGAACTCCAATTTTTCCTGAAAATGCTTTTAGGAGTGGAAACAACAGGAAGTGTTTTTGGTGCTCAGCTCATAGCTATGTTATAACGGATGCTATAAGAGATGAAAAAGTTTTAAAAATTTAAAGTGAATTATAACAATATAAAAGCTAAATTTAAGTCAGTAGAAACAGAAGAAGATGAGATGAAATTAGCACAAATTGAAAGGCAGTTACTTTTTACATCCAGAAAGAATTTCTGAAATTACAAAGCATATTTTAAGAGTGTTTGACACTAAAAACACATAGAAATGAATTTTTATGATGTAAAACATAGAAGGTTAAACGGATTTAATGCTATGTTTGCAGTTCAAAGTGTTGAAAGCAAAGCGAAATTGTATTATGAGGAATTGCAAAAAAACAACAAGCAAATTTACCCGAAGATAAAAAAACTGAAAAATTGCGACAATTTATAGCTTTGCAGCGAATGAGGAACAAGCAACAAAAAGGTGAAATATTGGATGAAAATTTTTGATCCTTCTGCAATGGATTTAACAGCTAAAGAGTTTTTTTAAATAATGCAATTCAAGATTATAATAATTATTTTTAAAACGAATTATTCAACAGATGTAAAAGAGTTTCAAAAATTATTATAAAGATTTATCATTAAAAAGTAAAAAAATAAAGAAATTGATTTGCTTATTGTTGTAGGAATGTTTTTAACTGGATTTGATGCTCCAACATTAAATACTTTATTTGTAGATAAAAAAACTTGAGATATCACGGTCTTATTCAAGCATTTTTCAAGAACTAATCGTGTATTAAATAAAGTAAAAAAACTTTTTGGAAATATTGTGTGTTTTAGAGATTTGGAAAAAAAGCAACAAAAGAAGCTGATAAAAACTTTTGGTGATAAAAAAATGATATAAACATAATTTTTAGAAAAAAAGCTATGAAGAATATATGGATGGTTATGTGGATGAAGAAACAGGGAAAAACAATTAGAGGATATGTAGAAATATGCAATGAAATTGTTGAAAAATTTCCTGAACCGACAGAAATTGAGCTAGAAAAAGATAAGAAAGAATTTGTTGAACTTTTTTTGGAGAAGTATTAAGAGCAGAAAATATACTTAGAAATTTTGATGAATTTGAAAAATTTTGAAAAGATAATTTCAGATAGACAAATGCAAGATATGAAGAGTGTTTATGTTGATATACGAGAAAGTATTATAAATCGAGATAAAAAAAGAGAAAAATAATATAGAACAAATTGATTTTTTTCAGATATTGAATTTGAGATAGATTTATTAAAAAAACGGATGAAATAAATTTGGATTATATTATCGCTTTAATTTTAGAAAAAAAGCTCAAGAAAATAAAGATATTGATTCGTTAAAAAGATGAAATTCGTAGAATTATTAGATCAAGCCTTGGGACTAGAGCAAAAGAAGAATTGATAATGGACTTTATTAACAAAACTAATTTATCTGAATTGAAGACTACTGACGAAATTCTTGAAGATTTTATACCTTTGCAAAAAAAGAAAAAGCAATTCAAATAGATGAATTAATTGAAGATGAAAAAAATTAAAAGAGGATTCTAAAAGATTTATAGAAAAAAATCAATAGAAAAAAAGGTCATGTAGATTATGCAGGTGGAGAGTTAGACAGCATAATTCCCTGCAACATCTCGTAGGCAAGGTGCAAGAGAAAAGAAAAAAAGAAACAATTTTAGATAAAAATAAGAAAAGTTGTAGAAATATTTAAGGGAATTTAATAATTTTTAAACATACTTTTTATTTTTATAAAATATGAAAAATAAACATTCAATTAAATAAAATATGATGTAAAAAAAGCAATAAAAAAATCAGTCGTAAAAATTTGCGTCGCATTTATGGATGAAATATGGTATAATTTTTCTTTGGAGGTATAAGATGAAAGAAAGCAGAGATTTAGAATTTAAATTAACGATAGAAACAAATACTTTTTTAAAAACAATTAGTGCTTTTTTTCAAACTATAGTTCAGGGAAAATTATTTTTTTGGAATTGATGATGATGGTAAAATTATTGGATTAGATGGAAATATAGAAGAAATTTCTTTAAATTTAGAAAATAAGATAAATGATAATATAAGTCCTAAGCCAGATTTTAAAATAGTAAAAGATAATAAAAAGTAATATAGTAACACTTATTGTTGAAGAGGGAATGAATAAGCCGTATTTTTTATAAAGGAAAGGCATATAAAAAGGAATGATACTGCAACTGTTGAAATAGATAAAATTGAATTAAATAGATTAACATTGTTAGGCTTAAATCAGTATTATGAAGAATTAAAAGCTAAAAAAATCAACAGTTAGAATTTAAAATTTTTAAAAAAAGAATTAGAAGAAAAATTATCTTTAAATAATTTTTTTCAAAAGATGTTTTTGAAAAACATTAAATTTATATGATGATAAAAACGGATATAATAATGCAGCAGAACTTTTAGCAGATAAAAAAATAGTTTTTTTCAGGAATTGACATTGCAAAGTTTGGTAAAAATGTAGATGAAATTTTAGATAGAAATTTATTTATCAATATATCAATTATTTCACAATATCAAAAAAACATTAGAAGTTTTTTAATAGATATTATAAATATGAACAAATTTTAGGATCAGAAAGAATAGAAAAAGAGTTAATACCTGAAAAAGCATTTAGAGAAGTACTAGCAAATGCTTTAATTCATAGAACTTGGGATATAAATTCAAATATTAGAATATTAATGTATGATGATAAAATTGAAATTTTTTTCTCCGGGAGGTCTTCCATCAGGAATAAGTGAAAAGGAATATTTGGCAGGACAAATTTCTCAATTAAGAAATCCTATTTTTTGGGGAATGTATTTTTTTAGATTAAAATATATAGAAATGTTTGGAACAGGAATAAGAAGAATTAATGAAAGTTATAAACAATATTCAATTAAACCTAATTTTTGAAATTTTTTTGAAAATTCAATAAAAAAATAGTCTTACCTGTATTAACAACGAAATTATTTTTTTAACTAAAGATGAAAAATATAATAATGAATATTTTTAAATACAGGGAATATATTGTCAAGTAGTGAAATGTTGGAAATGACAGAATTTAAAAAAAGATAAATTGAATAGATTATTAAAAAAATTTAATAGAAAAAAAGCTATATAAGTGTAATTGGGAGAGGTAGAGGAACAAAAATATAAAAAAATAAAAAAATCAAATTATATCGTAAAAAAAGCAATAAAAAAATCAGTCGTAAAAAAATTTACGTTGCATTTATGGATGCGATGGGAAATAAAAAAATTTTTTTAAAAAGGGTGGGCAAAAAAAGAATTGGAGTAAAATGGAAATTGTAGAAAAAAAGGTTGCAATATATTGTGTAAGTAAAGACGGGTATAATATTGCACAAAAAATTAGAAAAAATGTTTACAATCGAAGTCATATTTTTGTATCTTCAAGAGTTTATTCACTTTTAAATTTAGGAAGTGAAAATCTTGAAAATGTGACAGAAGTTACAGTAAGAGTGCCAGTTGCATTAGATTCTACATTTGACAAATATGATGTTCATATATTTGCAGCTCAACAGGTGCAACAGTAAGACTTATAAGTGGAAAATTTAAAACAAAAGATGTAGATCCGGCAGTAATTTCGGTGGACGATCATGGGAATTTTGTTGTTTCTGTACTTTCAGGTCACTTAGGTGGAGCAAATGAAGTGTGTCGTGAAATTGCGGAAGGAATTGGTGCGATACCAGTAGTAACAACAGCTTCAGAAGTTGGAGGCAAAATAGCAGTAGATATATTATCGCAACAAATAAAAAGGAAAACTTCATAGTCTTGAGACAGCAAAAAGAGTGACTTCTTTAATTATAAATGGAGAAAAAGTTTCATTACATTTACCTAAAAAAATATTGTAAAAAAATGATGAAAATAGTGCTGGTGCGATAATTATTTCAAATAGGAAACATATAGAAATTTCAAAAAAATAATTCCTAAAAAAATATTGTACTTGGAATAGGGTGTAAAAGAGATACTCCAAAAGATAAAAATTTTAGAAAAAAATAAATTATGTGATAGACAATCAAAAATTTGGAGATGGATTCTATAAGAGTAGCAGCTCCAGCATGGGTTAAATCAGATGAAATTGGTCTTTTTAGAAGCAATGAAAGAATTAAATATTCCAATACAATTTTTTTGAAAAAGAAGACATTGAAACGGTAGAGCATTTAGTGGAAGAACGTTCAGAATTTGTGAAAAAGAAATTGGAGTTTACGGAGTGTCAGAGCCGTGTGCTTATTTGGCTTCAAGTAGAAAAAGGGGATTTTTTGGTTAAAAAGGTAAAACTTGATGGAATAACAATATCGTTATTTGAAGAAAAAAATGTAGGAGATGATAAAAATGAGTAAAGTAGGTAAAATTTATGTAGTAGGAATGGGATCTGGGGAAAAACCAGATATGACGTATAGAGCGTTTGAAAGCAATGGGAAATAGTGATATAATTGTAGGGTACAAAAACTTATACGGATTTAGTAAAAGAATATTTTCCAAATATAGAAATTAAAAAGTTCATCAATGACAAGAGAAGTGGATAGATGTATTGAAGTATTGAAAATGGCAAAAAGAAGGAAAAGTTGTAAGTTTAATAAGTAGTGGAGATGCTGGAGTTTATGGAATGGCTGGAATTATGTTAGAAATATCAGATGAAACTGTTGAAGTGGAAGTAATACCAGGTGTTACAGCAACAAATGCAGCGGGAGCATTTGTTGGAGCACCAATTATGCATGACTATGTAACTATAAGTTTAAGTAATTTATTGACAGATTGGGAATTGATTAAAAAGATTGGCTTTTAGCAGCTGAAGGAGATTTTTGTTGTAAGTATTTATAATCCAAAAAGCCGTGGGAGAGTAACTCAAATTGAGGAAGCGAGAGAAATTATGTTGCAACATAAAAAAACCAGAAACTCCAGTGGCAATAGTTAGAAATGTAGGAAGAGAAGATCAAAAAAATATGTATTAACAACATTAGATGAAATGTTAAATTATGAAATAGATATGTTGTCACTAGTAATAATAGGAAATGGAAATACATTTATAAAAAAATGGTAAAATGATAACTCCTAGAGGTTATGGAAATAAATATGAATATTAATTTATTTTTAAATTAGATGATGAAAAAGAGAAAATATGAAATTAATATATGTGACAGGTGGAGCTAAAAAGTGGTAAAAAGTAAGTTTGCAGAAGACTTACTTTTTATCATTAAATAGTGGAAAAAAGAAAAAAATATATCTTGCGACATCACAAGTTTTTTTGATGAAGAAATGGAAATGAAAGTTTTAATTCATAAAGAAAGACGGCAAGATAAATGGGAAACGATTGAAAGTTATAAAAGATTTTTTTATGAAAGTTTAAAAAGTGCATTTGTTGAGGAAAAAAATCTCAAGGAGAGTGTTTTTTTAAAAAAATAATATGTTAGTAGATTGTTTGACAAATATGGTAAGTAATATTATTTTTTTGAAGATTTAACGATAGATTGGGAAAAAAACCGACAAAAAAACAGTTGCAATCGTGTGATAGACGAGTAGAGAAAGAAGTATTGTCTTTAATAGAAAATTTAGAAAAAAATTTAATTATGTTGTAATTGTATCGAATGAACTTGGAATGGGGATAGTTCCAGCGACACCTCTTGGAAGATATTTTTAGGAAATTGCCGGGAAAAATGAACCAATTAATTGCAGAAAAAAATCTGATGAAGTTTATTTTTGTGGTGTCGGGTATTCCAATGAAAAATAAAATAAAAAAAGTATAGAAATTTTGAAATTTAAAAAGGAGTGACAATAATGAATAGGCATAGAAATGTAATGCTCTTGGGAACAGGGTCAAACGTAGGGAAAAGTATAATAACAACGGGACTGTGTAGAATATTTTATCAAGATGGATATAGTGTTTCTCCTTTTAAGTCTCAAAATATGGCACTTAATTCGTTTATAACTAAAGACGGAAAGGAAATGGGAAGAGCACAAGTTGTTCAAGCAGAAGCTGCTGGAATTGAGCCTGAAGCATTTATGAATCCCATTTTATTGAAGCCAACAACAGATAGAAAATCACAAGTTATTGTGAATGGTAAAGTTTATAAAAATATGGATGCAAGAGAATATTTTGCGTACAAACATAATTTGAAAAAAGATATAATGGAAGCATATAATTATATTGAAAAAAACTTTGATATATGTGTTTTGGAAGGAGCAGGGAGTCCAGCTGAAATTAATTTAAAAGACGATGATATTGTAAATACAGGAATGGCTGAAATGGCAAATAGTCCTGTTATTTTTAGTTGCAGACATTGATAGAGGTGGTGTTTTTTTGCTTCAATATATGGAACAATAATGCTTTTTAGAAGAAAGTGAGAAAGCTAGAATAAAGGGAGTTATTATAAATAAATTTCGTGGAGATAAAACATTGTTAGATCTGGGAATTGAAATGATAGAAAATTTAACAAATGTACCTGTTTTTAGGAGTTGTTCCATTTGTAAAATTAGGAATTGAAGAGGAAGACAGTTTAGGAATAGATAAATATAATGATAAAAAGAGGGAAAAAAATAAAGATTTCTGTAATAAAATTGAAACATATATCAAATTTTTACAGATATTGATGCTTTTGGCACATTATGACGATGTTTCACTTAAATATGTAGAAAAAGCGAGTGAATTAGGAAATGAAGATATAATTATTATTCCTGGATCAAAAAAATACAGTTGAAGATATGAAAGATTTAATTGAAAAAGAAATAAATACAAAAAAATTGTACGACTTGCAAAAATCTGGGACATTAGTATTTGGAATATGTGGTGGATTTCAAATAATGGGGCAAAAAAATAATGGATCCACACGGATTAGAAAGTAATTTACAGGAAATTTCAGGACTTGGGCTCTTGAAATTGAAACAGTTATGGAAAAAAAGAAAAAAACAACGACACAATATACGAATACGTTGAAAAATGTAACAGGATTGCTTGAAGGAGCTGAGGGGATAAGTGTTACAGGATATGAAATTCATCAAGGTTATAGTTATTTAGAAAAATAGTTCTATAGAAAAAGAGAATGAAGTCTAGTAAAAAGTGTATTTTTTTGGTGATGGTAAATTAAAAAGGAATGGTAAAAAGATAATGTAATTGGTACTTATATTCATGGTGTTTTTTGACAATTCCGAATTTACTAATTTTATATTGAATAAAGTTAGAAAAGAAAAAAAGGTTTAGATAGTATAAATGAAAACTTTAGTTTTACAGAATATAAAAAAATCAAGAATATGATAAATTGGCTCAAATATTGAGAGAAAATATTGATATTGAAAAAAATTTATGATATAATAAGTGAAGGTAAATAATAAAAATGGAATAATGTAAATTGAGTTTAAAAAAATGGAAACTTGATTTACATTAATTTGTTTAAAGGAGATAAAAATGATTTTATTAATAAAAAAATTTGGATAGCATTTGTACTAGATTTGATATTTGGAGATCCGCAACATGTAATTCATCCCGTTCAAGTGATAGGGAAATTTATTGAATTGTTAGAAAAAGATATTATTAAGAAAAAAATATAAGGTGTTAGCGGGTGGAATTTTAGCAACTTTAACGATAGGAATTACATTTTTTTGTATGTTTTATTATTTCAAAAAAATATTCAAAAATCCAGTGTTTGCGATAATTGAAATTTATTTGATGTATACGATTTTTTTCAATAAATTCATTAGCAAGAGAAGGAAATAGAGTTTACAAAATATTAAAATCCGGAGATTTGGAAGTGGCTAGAAAAGAGTTAGCTTATTTAGTTTCGCGTGATACAGGTGAAATGGATGAAAAAAATGGTAATAAGAAGTACAATGGAGACAATATCAGAAAATACAGTAGATGGAATAATTGCACCACTATTTTTATATGTTTTTAGGTGGACTTCCTCTAGCGATGGCATATAAAGCGATAAATACTTTAGATTCAATGGTAGGGTATAAAAAAATGAAAAAAATATGAAAAAAATTTGGAAAAGTATCTGCTAGAATAGATGATGTTGCTAATTTTATACCAGCACGAATTACTGGAATTTTTAATTGTTGTGGCTAGTTTTGTATTAAAAATATGACTATAAAAAAAGCATTTGAAATATTTAAAAGAGATAGAAAAAAATCATAGTAGTCCAAATTCTGGACAATCAGAAAGTGCAGTTGCTGGAGCTTTAGGAGTGCAGTTTGGAGGAAAAGTGTCGTATTTTTGGAAAGATTGTAGAAAAAAACCGACTATTGGAGATAAAAATGAAGGAATTTGATATTGAAGATATAAAAAGGAATATAAAAATAATGTATACTACAAGTGTAGTTGGACTTATAGTATTTTCTTTGATATTTATTCAAGTATTAAGAGGTTTGTAATATGGCGATAGATATAATTAGAATATTTGCATTTGTATTTATAGTAATGTTGCATACCTTAAATAAGCAATATGGAATTAATGTTTGGATGGCGGAATATTCAATAATTTCAATAGGTGTAGGTTTATTTATAATTATAAGTGGATATTTATTATTGGATAAAGAAGAAAAGATTAAAGATTTCTTTGAAAAGAGAGTTATGAATATTTTACCTTTTTATAGGAATGAATGTAATTTATAAAAATTTTTTTAATAAATTTATTTTTTTGAAAAAAAGAGTAGAGCCTTCACATTTTTTTGGTATGTTTATATGATTTTTAGGCTTATACTTATTGACACCTTGGTTAAGAAAAAGTTTTGAAATATTTGGAAAAAAAGAAACTTTTTTTGTTTTTAGTTTTATAGTTTTTTTGTAAATGTTTTAAATCCATATTTATTATATTTCCATTTTTTTGGAAATTTAATTTATCAAATTTTCCGATAACAGGATTTTTTTGGGTTATTATTTAATTGGATATTATGTGAAAAAAATATAAGAGTAAAATAGTAAAAATATAACAATTTTAAGATATTTTTTTAATATATTTAACAGGGTTTTTAATTAGTTTTTTTGACAACAAAAATATTTTTTTATAAAAACAGGGGAAAAACTTACGATATTTTTTTGATAAAAATGCATTAGGGACTTTTTATTATGTCTGTAAGTTTTTTTGTATTTTTTTGTAAAAAAATAGAATTTAAATCGAGAAATAAAATTATAAAAAAACATTATCAAATGCAATATATTTTTGCATATTTAATTCATTTAATTGTATTAAAAATATGTTGTTATGATTAGTGATGAGATGATTTTTAAGTCAGTGGCTACAGTTGAAATTAGTTTGGTTTTTGGGAATTTTGTGGAATCAAATAGAAAATATTTTTTTAGAAACATTGGAAGAAGAAATGGAGTTTAAAATAGAAACAGTTCAAATAGATAATGGACGAGAATTTACAAATTCGATGGAAGAAGTTAACATTATTTGAAATGAAATTAAAAGGAAGAAAAAAATAAAATATAAAAAAAGACACGACCGTATTCGTCATGGCAAAATGGTATAGTAGATAAAAAGTCACATATCATTAATATATGTAGAGACAATATACTGATTTTTAAAGCAAAAAAAGTTGCATAAAAAAATTTTTATATGATATAATTGGGCAAAGTATAAAAAATAAAAAATTAAATTATATGGAGGAAGAGAAGAATGGCAAAAGCTAAATTCGAGAGAAGCAAACCACACGTAAATGTTGGAACGATAGGACACGTAGACCACGGGAAAACAACAACAACAGCAGCGATTTCAAAAGTATTATCAGAAAGAGGATTAGCAGAAAAAGTTGATTTTGAAAATATTGACCAAGCACCAGAAGAAAGAGAAAGAGGAATTACAATTAATACAGCTCACATTGAGTATGAAACAGAAAAAAGACACTATGCACACGTTGACTGTCCAGGGCATGCTGACTATGTAAAAAACATGATTACAGGAGCAGCTCAAATGGATGGAGCGATATTAGTAGTATCAGCAGCAGATGGTCCAATGCCACAAACAAGAGAACACATTTTATTAGCAAGACAAGTTGGAGTACCTTACATTGTAGTGTACTTAAACAAAGTAGACATGGTAGATGACGAAGAATTATTAGAATTAGTAGAAATGGAAGTAAGAGAATTATTAAATGAATACGGATTCCCAGGAGACGATATACCAGTAATTAAAGGGTCATCATTAGGAGCATTAAATGGAGAAGCTCAATGGGCAGACAGAATTATGGAATTAATGGATGCAGTAGATAGTTACATTCCAACACCTGAAAGACCAGTAGACCAAGCATTCTTAATGCCGATCGAAGATGTATTCACAATTACAGGAAGAGGAACAGTAGTTACAGGAAGAGTAGAAAGAGGAGTAATTAAAGTAGGAGAAGAAATCGAAATTATTGGAATCAGACCAACTCAAAAAACAACAGTAACAGGAGTAGAAATGTTTAGAAAATTATTAGATTCAGGACAAGCTGGAGATAATATAGGAGCATTATTAAGAGGAACTAAGAAAGAAGATGTAGAAAGAGGACAAGTATTAGCAAAACCAGGAACAATCAACCCTCATACAGGATTCAAATCAGAAGTATACGTATTAACTAAAGATGAAGGAGGAAGACATACTCCATTCTTTACAGGATATAAACCACAATTCTACTTCAGAACAACTGACATTACAGGAGAAGTAAACTTACCAGAAGGAGTAGAAATGGTAATGCCTGGAGATAATATAGAAATGACAGTAGAATTAATTCACCCAATTGCAATGGAAGAAGGATTAAGATTTGCGATTAGAGAAGGTGGAAGAACAGTAGCTTCAGGAGTAGTTGCAACTATTACTAAATAGTCTATTGTAAATTATTATTTCACACTTTGAATAATTTAAAATTAAGAAAAATAAGTAAATAAAAAAATGAATTGTCTTAGACTTTATGTTTAAGACAATTTTTTGAAAATCTATAAAAATTTTTATAATATAAAAAGAAATATGTAAAATTTAAAAATTATTCAAAAAAATATTGTTAAATAATAAAATATTAATACTGGGAAAAGAAGAAATTTTTTTGATATAATTATAATAAGAGATAAAACTATGAAAGATATAGGGAATAATATGGATTTTTAAAAATACATTCAAAATTTAAGCCCACTGGAGATCAACCAAAAAGCTATAGAAACTATTGTGGAAAAATCTTGAAAATGGGGTAACAGATCAAATTTTTATTAGGTGTTACAGGATCAGGGAAAACATTTACAGTTGCAAATGTAATTGAAAGAGTTAATAGACCTGCATTAATTATGGCACCAAATAAAACACTGGCAGCACAGTTGTATAATGAGTATAAACAATTTTTTCCAGAAAATGCAGTGGAATATTTTGTGTCTTATTATGATTATTATCAACCAGAAGCTTATGTGATGTCAACAGATACCTATATAGAAAAAGATTCTTCAATAAATGATGAAATAGACAAATTACGTCATGCAGCAACAGCGGCACTATTAAATAGAAGAGATGTAATAATTGTCGCATCAGTGTCTGCAATTTATGGACTTGGATCACCAGAAGCTTATAAACAGAGGTCAATACCAATAGATGTTGATACTGGATTTAATAGAAATGAACTAATTAGAAGATTAATAGAGTTGAGATATGAGAGAAATGATATTGCATTTGAGCGTGGGAAATTTAGAGTAAAGGGAGATGTAATTGATTTACATCCAGCGTATTTGGATACGGGTTATCGATTTGAATTTTTTTGGAGATGACTTAGATGAAATATCTGAAATAAATACTTTGACAGGACAAAAAAATTAAAAAGTATAAAAAGAGTAACAATAATGCCAGCAACACATTACTTATCAACAGAAGATAGTGAACAAATGTTTTTTTGAAAATAAAAAGAAGAGTTGGAGGACAGAATTAAATTTTTTGAAAATCAGAGTAAATTGTTGGAAGCTCAAAGAATTAAGCAAAGAACAGAATATGATTTGGAAATGATAAAAGAAATTGGATATTGTAAAGGTGTTGAAAATTATTCAAGATATTTGACGGGAAAAAGTGCAGGAGAAGCTCCAGACACATTGATTGATTATTTTCCAAATGATTTAGTTGTATTTTTGGATGAGTCTCATATATCTGTTCCACAAATAAACGGAATGTATAAAGGAGATAGAGCAAGAAAAGAGTCGCTTGTAGAAAATGGATTTAGATTGCCGAGTGCTTACGATAATAGGCCTTTGAAATTTGATGAGTTTTTTGGGAAAATACCACAAGTTGTATATATTTCTGCAACACCAAGTGATTATGAATTAGAGCATTCAGGAGATGAGGTTGTAGAGCAATTAGTAAGACCGACAGGAATTGTAGAGCCAAGCATTGAGATAAGAGAAACGAAAAATCAAATTGATGATTTGATGGATGAAATTAAGATTAGAGTGTCTAAAAAGCAAAGAGTGTTAGTGACAACATTGACAAAAAAAATGGCAGAAGAGCTAACGGATTATTATTTGGAATATGGAATAAAAGTGAAATATATGCACTCGGACATCGATACGCTTGAAAGAACGGAAATTATAAGAGGGCTTCGTAAAGGAGAGTTTGATGTTTTAGTAGGGATTAACCTTTTAAGAGAGGGACTTGATATTCCAGAAGTTTCGCTTGTCGCAATATTAGAGGCAGATAAAGAAGGATATTTACGTTCGAGAAGGTCGTTAATTCAAACAATGGGAAGAGCAGCTAGAAATGTTGAAGGGCAAGTAATTTTATATGCTGATAGAATAACAGGTTCAATGCAAGAAGCTATGGATGAGGTAAATAGACGTCGTAAAAATTCAAGAAAAAAATATAATAAAGATAATGGAATTAATCCAAAAATCTGTAGTTAGAGAAATTGCAGAATCATTGGTTGATTATGAAATTGAAAAAGAAGATGCAACAAAAAGCTAAAATGAAAAAAACAATTTAAAAAAATCAAATTGATATTGAAAGAGAAATTAAACGATTAACAAAAAGCAATAAAAAAAGAAGCTCGAAGAACTTAATTTTTGAGGAAGCAATAAAACTTAGAGATGAAATGAATGAATTGAAAAAAATGTTATTAGAATTATAATAAAAAAATGAGAAAGGAGAGTATGGTAAAAAAATTATCATACGAAAAAAAGCTATGAAAGTATATCATTACCCAAAATGTACAACATGTAAAAGAGCGTTAAAATGGATAGAAGAAAAAGGTGTAGAAGTTGAAAAAAACATATTGTGGAAGAAACACCAAGTAAAGAGGAATTGAGAGAAATTTATAAAAAAAGTGGATTAGAATTGAAAAAAAGTTTTTTTAATACGAGTGGAATTAAGTATAAAGAAATGGGATTAAAAGATAAATTAAAAAGATATGTCAGAGGAAGAACAATTAGATTTATTGGCTCAAATGGAATGCTTTATAAAAAGACCAATATTAATTGGAGATGATTTTTGTATTAGTTGGAGCAAAAAGAAGAAGAATGGATGAAAAAAATTAGGGAAATAGTGTAAAAAAATCAAAAAAATAAAAAAAGTTTTAATAAAATTAAAGAAATAAAATGGGAGGTAGGCAAAAATGGCAGAAACTATATTTACCGTAAGTGAAGTGAATAGAGCTGTAAAAGCAGTTTTTTTGGAAGGAACTCACACTTTTAAAAAAATATGTTTATACAGGAGAAATGTCAAATATAACTTATCAAAAAGTCAGGGACATTTATATTTTACGCTAAAAAGATGATAAAGCTAGCGTGAAATGTGCAGTTTTTAAATATTTGTATAAAGGTGTTCCAACCGATTTAAAAAGAAGGAGACCAAGTAAAGATAATGGGAAGTGCTTCACTTTACGAAGCTGCTGGAAATTATCAAATTATTGCTGAAAGTGTAGAAAAAAATGAGCGGACTAGGGTCTCTTTTTGAAAAAGTTAGAGAAATTAAAAAAATATTATTTAGAAAAAGGATATTTTTGATTCAGAACATAAAAAAAGATATTGCCCAGATTACCAATAAATATAGGTGTTGTGACAGCAGCAACTGGAGCAGCAATAAGAGACATAATAAATACAACTCATAAAAAGAAATGAAAATGTAAATATTTATCTTTATCCCGCGAAAGTTCAAGGAGAAGGTTCTTCGTTGGAGATAGCAAATGGAATAGAGTTTTTTTAATAAAATGAAAGATGATGAACAGTTGAATGTAGATATTTTTGATTGTTGGTCGTGGTGAGGGAGTATTGAAGATTTATGGGCTTTTAATGAAGAGCCTGTAATTGAAGCAATTTTCAAATCTAAAATACCGGTAGTTTCAGCCGTTGGACATGAAATTGATAATTTATTATCAGATTTGGTGGCAGATAAGAGGGCGGCAACACCTACTCAAGCAGCTGAAATTATTATTCCTGAAAAAAAGTAAATTAAAAAGAAGAGTTGTCGCAAAAAGAAGTTATTTTTGAATAGATTTTTTATTGAATAAAGTTTCAATTATGAAACGAGAATTGGAGCAAAGGAAAAAAATAATTATTACATAAAAAAACTTTAATGGTTTATTAAATGATAAAAAAATTAAACTTATAGATTTAGAAGAAAAAAACTAACTAAAGAATTAAAAAAAGAGTTGTTGAAAAAAATAGAGAGCAATTAAATTTTTAGAAAAAGTAGTTTTAACAAAAATAGACTTGATGAAAGTTATTCAAAAAAAGAAAAAGAAAAATTTAAAAAGAGAAAAAAAGCTGAAATTAATAAAAAAAGATAGAAAAGAAAATTTTAGATTTGAAAAAAAGAATTAGAATATAGAAAAAAATAAAAAAATATCAAAAATATTCGGTTGATGACATATTGAAGCAAGGATATGCATTAGCACGTAAAAATGGAAAAATAATAAAAACGTGGAATTGAATTAAGTAAAGGCGATAATTTAGATATTCAATTTGTAGATATGAAGAAGAAAGTTATTGTTAAGTAAATTATTTTATTACTATTTAAAAAAATAAATGAATGGAGGGAAGATGAAAAAAAGCAGACTATTTATCTTGGGATGAATATTTTATGGGAATAGCGTATTTGTCAGCGATGAGAAGTAAAGATCCTTCAACTCAAGTCGGGGCTTGTATAATAGATGAAGATAAAAAAATAATAGGAATTGGATATAATGGTTTTTCCAATAGGGAGTAATGATGATGAAATGCCATGGAATAAGGAAGGAGAGTTTCTTGATACAAAAATATCCTTATGTAGTTCATGCAGAGTTAAATGCAATTTTGAATAGTATAAAATCATTAAAAAAATTGTACAATTTATGTAACACATTTTCCGTGTAATGAATGTGCGAAAGCTATAGTACAATCGGGCATAAAAAAAGTGATTTATTTTTTTCAGATAAGCATAAAGATAAAGATAGTACAAAAAGCTCAAGAAGAATATTGGAAAAATGCAGGACTGGAAGTGAAAAAAAGTAGAAATTAAAAAAATAGTTTGCAAATTAATTTTTGGAGATTAATTGTATAAATTTAAAGTAGAAAGAGAGAATAATGAAAAAAAGGATTAGTTTTTAGAAGGTGAGGATTAAGAGGAATATTTACTGCCGGAGTTTTTAGATTATTTTTTTAGAGAAAAATGTAGAGTTTGATGGGTGTATAGGAGTATCTGCCGGAGCTTGTCATGCATGTAGTTATTTGGCAAAAACAGCCAAAAAGAGCATTTAATGTTTCGGTAGATTATTTAGATAATAAAAAAATATGCAAGTTTTTTTATAATTTAGTAACAACAGGAGATTTTTTTAGAGTTGATTTTGTTTATGATGAAATTCCAAATAAATTATCTCCAATAGATAATGAAACATTTAAAAATAATACAAAATTTCAAGTAGTAATTACAAATTGTGAAACGGGAGAAGAGAATATCCGGAAGTTACAGACTTTGACAATGATACTATTTTAGTAAGGGCATCAAGTTCATTACCATTTTTTTATCAAGAAAAGTTGTAATAGATGGGAAAGAATATCTTGATGAGGAGTTTCAGATTCAATACCATTAAAAAAATCTTTTGAAAAATGGAAACATAAAAAAATGTTGTTATAATGACAAGAGATAAGAATTATAGAAAAATGCCAAGTAAATTAGGGAAATTTATGAAAAATAGTTTATAAAAAAATATCCCTAAATTAGTGAAAGCAATAGAAAATAGATATAAAGATTATAATGAGAATGTAGAATATATTTATGATTTAGAGAAAAAGGTGAAATTTTTGTAATACAGCCAGAAGTTCCTTTAGATTTAGGGAAGGATTGAAAAAAATAGAGAGAAATTAGAAAAAGTTTATCAAATTGGATATGATACAGCTAAAAAAACAATATAAAAAAATATGATGGAATATTTGATGAAAAAAAATAATTAAAGTTATTTTTTTGAAGGAAGTTTATGAACAATAGTATAAAAAGATAAAAAAATGGTATAAATTAGATGCATTTGCAAAAACTTATTCATCGATAATAAGTGAAGGTAGAAGTACTTGCTTTTAGACTTTCGGCTTTTACTTAGTGAAGAAATAGATGTAACATTATTAAAAAAAGTAACTTTATTTTTTTGGGAGAAAAAAATATCCATTTTATAATTCTGAAATGAAAAAAAGGTATTTTTTTGGAATTATTTACAACATAAAAAAACACCTTTAATAGTTGTAAAAGAAAAAAACTTATCCCTGTACGAATGTAAATCCTAAAAAAACCGTTAAGAATATTATATTATAAAAAAATAAACTTTCTATTGAAATAGCACATTTTTTTAACGGATGGAATTGGAGCGAGCATATTTTTTTCAAAGATTTGATAGAAACTTATTTGCAAAAATAAATATTTTTGATGAAGTAGGAATTAACTATGAAAGAAAAAAATAAAATAGAAAAAAAGATGAAATAATAAAAGAAAAAAAGAAGAGTATATAGACTTGTATTCAAAAATATATGAAAAAAAGTTAATAAAGAAAATACGATAAAAAAAAGGCATTCCATTTTTCCTATAAAAAAATAGAAGAAAAAGGTGAATATTTTTATAACAACTGGAGAGATAGATATTGAGGATATGAAAAAAAGAAGCCCAAAAAAATATGAAACAACGATAGGGAAAATATTTACTGGCAATTTATTTTTAAAAATTTTATTAGATAAATATCCAAATGTGAAAGAGCAATTTGTTATAGGAATTCCAGTTGATTTACGAAAAATATATAATGAAAAAAACTTATAGGAATTTTTTTATAAATATAACACCGACTATTGATCCGAGCCTTGGAGAATATAGCCTTGAAGAAATAATAGAATACTTAAATTTATATTTTGATTTAAAAAAATAACAAAAAAAGGAATTTTTATAAGAGTATTTATAAAGCTATGAATCCAATAAAAAAAATATTTATAAAAATTGTTCCAAATTTTATAAAAAATTTTTTTATTCCGTTCATTTTTTTGACTATTACGGAGAAAAAAAGGATACACGAGTGGTTTTTTTCAAATTTAGGAATATTAAAAAAATAGAAGAAAAAAATATGAAGAATTTGTAAAAGGATATAGATTTTTTACCTCCTCCAAGTAAAAAGATGTAAAATAAAAGTTGGATTGATAAGTGACAAAAAAATAAAATTTATATAAACTTTGGGAATTTAACTAAAAAAATCATGAAATAGAAAGAGATTATTTTGTATATTTGAGAAAAAAAGAGGAATAAAAAAAGTAAAAATAATAACGAATTACAAATAGAAGGAGAAAAATGTATTGTGTAAAATGTGGAGTAGAATTGGAAGAACATCAAGATAAATGTCCTTTATGTAAAAACAAAAAGTTCCTAAAGATTTAGAAGATAAAGATTTTATTGAAGAATATCCAATGATAAATATAAATTTTTATAAATTGAAAAATAAATAAAATAAAAAAAGGCAGTATTTATGTCGTTTTTTTACAATTTCATTAATTTCAATTTTAGAAATATTTTTTTCAAAAATATTATAATTTATGGAAGCATAAAATGGGGATATTATGCGATTCCTTCTATATTGTTATTTGATTTATTTTTTTATTTGTATTTTTTTAAATAGTTATAAAATGAGAACAAATTTATTTTTAATATTAATAGGATTAATTTCATTTTTTTCTTAACGATAGATTTTTGGTGATAGTAAAATTACATGGAGCTTGAAAGCGAGGAATACCAATAGTTATTACTTTTTTTATTTATTAAGTTTTATATTTTCATTTGTATGGGACAAAAATAAAGAAGATAGAATAAAAAAATGTTAAATTTCTTTATGTTTTTTTGTAGGAATATTTTTTTACTTATTTTAGAATGGATATTAAAGCAAAAAAATTTTCATGGTCAATTTGGGCATCGATTCCATTATTTGTTTTTGAATATAATGCTTAGATATACATATAAATCATATAAAGAAGAATTTGAAAGACGACTTCATTTATAATAAAAAAATAAATATTGGGTATTATAATATATACTAGACAAATGATTAAATATGTTATATAATTATATAAATAAAATATATGATTGGAGAAATAAATGGATATACATCATTTGAAAATATTTTTTTGAAAGCATGTAATGAAAAAAAGTTTTACAAAAAGCTGCTAAAAAAATTATATATAAGCCAGTCGGCAGTATCAATTCAAATAAAAACTTGAATATACATTAGGATTACAATTAATAGAAAGAAATTCTAAAAAAATTTTTAAATTAACTTTTGCAGGAAAAGAGTTATTTAAAATGTCTCAAGATGTATTTGAAAAAAATTTCACGAATGGAAAATGAGATGAAGAAAAATTTTACAATATAGAAAGGGTAAAATTTCAATTGGAGCAACTCATAATATAGGAGAGCCTGTACTACCAAAAAGTAATGGTAGAATTTTTCAAAACAAAAATCCAGAAATTGAATTTGATTTATACATAAAAAAATAGAGAATCACTAGTAAAACATTTAAAAAGAAGGAACAGTAGATATCGCTTTAATGGAAGAATTTTTTTCATAGAAGATAAAGAAATTAAAGTAATTGAAACAGAAGAATATCCTTTTGTTGTTGTAGCAGAGCCTGAAGTTGAAACTTATTCTGATTTAAAAAGAGATTCCTTTGTTAAAAAAAGAGATACTTTATTAACAGGGAAATATTTGGATCAGTTTGAAAAAAATTGTTGGATTCAATTTAGATAGACGAATTGCGATTAATGGAAGTATAGAAACTATGAAAAGTTTAATAAAAAAATGGATTAGGATTTGCAGTATTACCCTATTACAGTGTGTATGAGGAAATAGTGAAAGGAAGTCTAAAAAGTTATACATAGTTTTTGATAAATCAGAAGAAAAAAATTCCAAATAGTGTTAATTAGAGAAAATGAAGATAAAGAAGGTATTAGTAAATTTGTTGATTTTTTTAAGTAATTATAAAATAAACAGAGAGTTATTTTTTTAGATAAAAAAAGTGAAATAAAACTTATAAATATAAAAATTATTGAAATTAAAATGAAAATTATAGTATAATTTATTTGTAAAAATAAAAAAATAATTAATAATTAAAAAGATGGAGGATGTATTAATGAGAAAAAAATTATAGTAGCAGGAAACTGGAAAATGAATAAAACTGCAAGAGAAGCAGCTGAATTTTTTGCTGGGTTAAAACCGTTAGTAGCTGATGTTAAAAATGCTGAAATCGTTATAGGAGCACCTTTTACAGCTTTAGAAACTGCAACAAGAGAAACAAAAGGAACAAATATTAAAAATAGCAGCTGAAAAATATGAATGCTAAAGAAAGTGGAGCATTTACAGGAGAAATTTCACCATTAATGTTAAAAGATTTAGGTGTAGAGTATGTAATTTTAGGGCATTCAGAAAGAAGAGAATACTACGGAGAAACTGATGCAATCATTAATGAAAAAGTTAAATCTGCTTTAGCACATGGATTAAAACCAATTTTATGTATTGGAGAAAAATTAGAAGAAAGAGAAAATAATACAACTGAAGAAGTAGTTAAAGGACAAATTGTAGGTGGATTAGTAAATGTTACAGCTGAGGAAATGGCAAATGTTGTATTAGCTTATGAACCAGTTTGGGCAATCGGAACAGGTAAAACTGCAACTCCTGAACAAGCTCAAGAAGTACACGCTTTCATAAGAGGATTATTAACAGAATTATATGGAGCAGAAGTTGCTGAAAATGTTACAGTTCAATATGGTGGATCAATGAACGATAAAAATGCAGCAGAATTAATAGCTCAAAAAGATATAGACGGTGGATTAGTTGGAGGAGCAAGTTTAGTTCCAGCAAGTTTCGCTGTTATTATTAAAGCTGGAGATGCTCAATAAAATGAGAAAATTCTAGCTTAGTTGAATAAAATAGGAGGACTAATGTTAGAAACTTTATTAATTGTACTTTTAGTAATATTAGCTGTTATTATGGTAGGTGTAATTTTATTACAACCAGATAGAAGTCAAGGAATGGCAAAAAGTATGAATATGGCTGATGTTGAAAAAAAGAAGGAATAGAGAAATTTACTGAAATTATAGCAGCATTATTTTTTTAATAATTGCAGTTATATTTCAAATAATAAGATAATTTTAAAAAAAATAAATTTTATTGATTATAAAAAAACTGTACTTATAAATTTAAACTATAAAAGTTTAATAATTGAGTGCAGTTTTTTTATTTTTTTATGGTACAATAATTATATAAAAAAAAATGGAGAAATTATGGATTATAAAAATGAATTTTTTTAATATTTGAAAATAGAGAAAATTATTATTTAGATACGGCAGCAACATCGCAAAAACCTAAAAGTTGTAATAGATAAAATGCGAGAATATTATGAGAAATATAATGGAAATCCAGGGAGAGGATCGCACACTTTATCTGTGGAAGATCGGAATTATTCGAGGAATCAAGAAAAACTGTTCAAAAATTTTTTTGAATGCTAAAAAAACGAGAAGAAATTATATTTACAAAAAAATACAACAGAATCTATAAATTTGATTGCATACAGCTATGGAATGGAATTTTTTTAAAAAGATGGGGATGAAATAATTTTAGGAATTTCAAATCATCATGCAAATATTGTGCCTTGGCAATTTGTAGCAAAGAAAAAAATGTAACATTAAAAATATGTTTATTTAGATGAAAATGGTCAATTTGATTTGGATGATTTTGAAAAAGAAATTAACAAATAAGACGAAAATAGTATCAATTTCAGCGGTTGTAAATGTAACTGGGGTAATTCAACCAATAGAAAAAAATTATAAATATGGCTCATGAGAAAGGCGCTATAGCGATAATTGATGCAGCTCAATCAATTTTGCATTTTAGGCATGATGTACAAAAATTAAATGCAGATTTTTTAGTGTTTTCAGGGCATAAAATATTTGCACCGATGGGGATTGGAGTTTTGTATGGGAAAAAAAGAAATTTTAGATAATATGCCTCCATTTTTTTATACGGTGGAGATATGATAGAATTTGTTACAGAACAAGAAAGTACTTTTTGCACCACTACCAAATAAATTTGAAGGTGGGACAAATAATGTCGCGGGAGCGGTAGGACTTAAAGCTGCAATAGAATTTTTGGAAGAAATTGGATATGAAAAAATAGATGAAATTGAAAATAAATTATCAAATAAAATGTTGAAAGAAATGAAAAAAATTAGGAGGGATTGAAACTTATTGTACAAAAAAATGTAGACAAAGTTGGCGTAATTGCTTTTTAATGTAAAAAGGTGTGCATTCTCATGATGTTGCGTTCATACTTGATTCTTTTTAATGTTGCAGTAAGAAGTGGGCATCATTGTGCCCAACCACTAATGAACTACTTAGGGCGTACCATCTTGTTGTCGTGTAAGTTTCAGTATTTATAATACAGAAAAAGATATTGAAAAAGTGATAGAAGGATTAAAAAAAGTGAAGGAGATTTTTTTGGAGTATGAGTGTAAATTTGGAAAAAAATATATCAACAGACAATATTAGAATATAGTGGGCGAAAAGATGTAAAAAAAGAAATTGAAAATCCGACTTATGTTGAAAGAGGACATAATCCGAATTGTGGAGATGACTTGACATTATTAGTAAAATTAAATGGAGATAAGATAGAAGATGCAAGCTATATTGGGAATGGTTGTGCAATTTCAAGTGCTTCAAGTGCAATGCTTGTAGATTTGATAAAAAGGGAAAAACAGTGGAAGAAGACAAGAAAAAGTAGAGTTATTTTTTTAAAATGATGAGTCTTGATGATGAAGAAAAATTGACAGTAGATGAGAATAAAAAAATGGGTGATGCTGTTTTGATGGAGTATGTATCAAAAATGCCTGCAAGAGTAAAAATGTGCAACGCTGACTTGGCATTCGCTTAAAGTTATTTTAGAAAAAGATAATGAAAAATAAAAAATTATAAATAGAGAGGATGTAATAAAATGAAAGTAAATTATATTGGAAACTATGAAACGGAAATTGAAAATACTAAAGTTAGAACAGACAGAAAAGGAGAAATTATGTCGCCTTCAGATATGATGGCGTTATCAGTTGCAGCTTGTGGAATGACAGTTTTAGCATTAAAAAGCTGAAAAAAAGAAAAAAATATCTTTTGTAAATTCTTATGCAGAAGTGTCTAAAGAAACAGACATTAAAGAGAAATTTATGCTGACAAGTTTAACGATTGAATATCATTTATCTAAAAAATATACAGAGAAAGAAAGAGAAATGTTAGAAAATTCAGTTTACAATAGATGTGTTGTTGGTAGAAGTATTAAAGATGAAGTTAAGAAAAAAATTATATTTTTTTATTTATGATTTAGATTAGTTAGATTATAAAATAATAAAAATAGAAAAAAAGCTCAAGTTAAGATAAATTCTCAACTAGAGCTTATTTTTTTGAAATTAAAAATACAGGGAATCCTTCAGTAGAGTATTTTTTTCTTGTAAGAATTTTTTTACTTTTTCAGAAGTCATAGCTCTGTTAAATCTTTAATTTTTTTACTATCTTTGTTATCTTCTCTAGCTACTAAACTTACAGCATATCTTCCTGTTTTATCTCCTTCTAAGAATAATGCATCTTTTGGTGTTTTTTTCCAATTTTTAACATATGAGATGGCCAGTTAAATACTAAATCCATTTCTTGATATGCTTGTACTAAAGCTGGAATTTTTTTACTAAATTAATTTGTAAGTTTTTAGGATTTTTCAACAATATCTTTTGAGTTGTATAATCCGTTTTTTTCAGATAATTTAATAAACCCTTCTTTAGCTAAAAATTCTTAAAGCTCTATCTTGGTTAGTTGGATCTTGCGGAATTGCAACTTTTGCATCGTTAGGAATTTCATCTTTTGATTTGTATTTGTTTGAATAAAAACCAACATAAACATCGTAAATTCCTTTAATTTTTACAAGATTTCCTTTGTTTTTCTCATTGAAAAATTTGCATAAATGGCTCATGTTGATGAAAATTCGCATCAAAGTCCTTTGCGTTTAATCCAACATTTGCAGTAACATAGTCAGTTAAAACTGTAAGCTCCACTTTATAACCTTTAGCTTCAAGATCTGGTGTTGCAATTTTTACAATTTCGTCCATAGGATAGCTAGCTGCTGCTATTTTAATAGTTTTATCCTCTTTAGAACATGCAAGGGCAAGAATAAATAACCCTAAAAATTAACATAAATTTCTTTTAACATTTAAAAAAATCACCCTTTTTTTATCTAATTTTTTTGAAATTTTGTTACCAGTAAATTGAATAATAAAAAAACGATAATAATCATAATTGTTACAGCTTTGTATATTGCTGTAAAATTGTATTCGTTATAACCGTATCTCATTGCGTAGTCACCAATTCCGCCACCACCGACAATTCCCATAACGGTAGAATATGAAATAAAACTAATAATAGACGAGGTAAGTCCTAACACTAAACTACTTCTAGATTCAACTAATAAAAAATGCCAGACAAGTTGAAAAGTTGTAGCTTTTAGTGAGATAGCTAAGTCTAAAATATTGTGATTTACGTCGTAAAAAGACTGTTCCACAAAACGGGCGTAAAGAGCAACAGCAATGAAGCAAATGGGAAAACTTGCTGGAAGTAGTCCAAATGCTGTTCCAAAAACTAACCTTGTTAGTGGAATAATTACGATTACAAAAATTATGAATGGAAAACTCCGAACAACATTAACGAAAAAATTGAACGGAATATAAAGCCATAAATTTTTCTTTTCAATCCTCCTTTTTTTGTAAGAAAGAGAACTGATCCAACAGGTATTCCTAAAAAAATATAGCAAAAAAATTATTGGGAATAAAATCATAATAAATGTGTCCCTGTATTGCTAAAATCAATTCTGCGTCAATCATTTTAACACCTCTTTTATGTAATCAGAATATTTTTTTGTTATTTGAGAAATTATTTTCACGTGTAATATCAAAATTATCGGTAATATTTCCATTTTTCAATGACTAAAAACTCGATTACATAATTTTTTTATGCTATCTAATTCGTGCGATACGAAAAATAATTGTTGTTTTGTAAGTTTTCATTAATTTTTAAAAAGTAATTCTAAAATTTCATTTTTTTGTGTTTTTGATCTAAAGAAGATGTAATTTCATCACAAAGAAGTAAATTTGGTTTTGTAATAAGCGATCTTGCGATAGCGACTCTTTGCTTTTTGACCACCACTAAGTGATGCTATGTTAGAATATTTTTTTATTCAATAAGTTCACAACTTCTAAATTTTCATTAACTTTTTCTTTCGATTTTTTTCTATTTTTTTCTTTTTTTAAAAATTAAAGGCAATGCTACATTCTCAAATACATTTTTATTGTAGAGTAAATTAAAATCTTGAAAAATGTATGAAGAATTTATTTTTTTCATTAAAAAAATGACTTCGCCTTGATCAGGGATAACTAAGTTTTGTAAAAATTTTTTTAAAATCGTACTTTTCCCGCTTCCCTGACTCTCCGATTATTCCTAAAATTTCGCCTTCATTAATTGAAAAAAATTTATATTTAAAGAAAAAAATTATTAAAATTCTTTTTTTATATCTTTCATTAAAATCATAGGATTCCTCCTAGTATATTTTTTTATATACAACTATTTTATATTTTAATTATACCAAAGTAAATAAAAAAACAATAGTTATTTAAAGAAAATTTCTAAAATTTTTTTAGTAAACAAAAAAAGTAATACCGCTCGCGATAACTGTATCCTGCTGCAACACCACGGAAAAAAAGTGACACCTATTATAGTTCCAATTACAAGAGAAACGGTAATTTCTGGCTGTCCGTGTAATAAATTTACACCTCTAGCAGATAAAAGTGAGACACCAATTCCACTAATGATTGCAACCCAACCAATTGGAGATTTAAAAAGCATTTAACAAATGTTTGAAACCAATTTCTTTTTGTTGCAATAGGGATTAAAATGGCAAACGGTTATTACCATAATTCCCCAGTTTATTCCTTTTTGTCTTAATATTGTCATGAAATTTCTAGTAAATGGGAAAAGTTTTAGAATCATAACAAAAATTGTAGGATATACGATTGATAGATTTTTTTACTAATATATCCAACAATTAAAAATAATAAATAAAAAAATATCCAACTTTCCAATGTATTCCTCCTTAAAAAAATTATATAAATAGTTTATAATAAAAAAATTAAAAATAGTACAAAAATTGATAAAAAAAGGTTATTGTTTTATTTTAAAATAAATTATTGTTCCAATAAATGCAAAAAAATGAAATTAATGATATATGTGTCATAAACACTAATCCAGCATTTAGAAATACTGACATTAAATTATTGGCAATTCCATATCCCATTATACAACCAGAAGGCATTAAAGAAGCAGCTACTGCTACACCATATAAAAATATTATCACTAATATTTTTAGTTTTTTTCCTATTATAGCGGCAATACCACAGAAAGATCCAATCAAAATATCAAAAATAAGAAAAATGATGTTTTATTTAATGACAATTTTATATTTTCTGGGATAAAAAGAAAATTTAAAAAAATAGTTGAAATAATGAGACTAAGTAATAAAAAAATATTGTAAATTGTTTAAAAAAATTAAAAGCCATTTTTTTATTTTTTTGGTAGCAACTGAAAATCCAAAAACCTTGAGCTGGACGGATAAAAGGTGCCAATAATTTTTCCACCGACGATTAAAGTGGCAGAATTTAAAATTAAAACCAACGCAGATACAAACGGCAGAAGAGAAAGTGTTAAAAAGTAATTCAAGTGGTATATTTTTTTATCTTTTAAAAATATTATTCATTAAACTTTCATATTTATTCATAACTAAGGCTCCTTATCTTTTTATGATATATTTTTAACATAAAAAGAATAATTATGTGTAGTTAAATTAAAAAAATGTGATATAATAAATTTGGTACTCAAAATATTAGTTTTTAAAAAAATGAATAGTGAGGAGAATTTTATGAAAAAAAGATATGAAAAAAATTATTTAGAAAATATTAATTTAGAAAAAAAGTAGAAAAAAATGACTGCAATAAAGAAAAAAATTATATTGAAGGATTGGTTGATTTTTGAAACGGCAAAAGAGGAAATTATAGCAACTTTTTAATACGATAACTCCAGAGGAATTTGCATATTCTGAACAAAAAAATGAAGGAAATGGGATATACCGATATGGAGATGCACGAAAAAAATGAATAGTTTAATCGAGCTTTTTTTAAAAATAAAATTGTGCAAAGAAGAAAACAAATTAGCAAAAAGGACATCCAATAAGAACGTATATCGAGGAAAATACAGCTACAAAAAAATTGATAAAAAGAAATAGAAGAAAAAAACGGAAAGATATAAAGAAAATGGTAAATTTATAAAAAAATGAATGGTTAGAAATTTATGATAAATTATATCAATTTAATACACATTTATCGAGAAAAACAACATCAGTTATTTTTCAATGTTAGAGAAAAAAAGGTTTTGATAGACCATCAAGAATAATGTGGACATTTGATAATGCAGTAAGAGATAATATAAACTCTGCTATTCGTATGTTAAATGAAGAAAATGTTGATGAAAAAGCATTTTTTTGAGCAACAAAGTATAGCTATTGAATTAACTTTAGATATAATGGATAAAGAGGAACAAATTTTATATCCTACATCATTAAAAATTAATTTCAGAAGATGAATTTAAACAAATGAGAAAAAGGTGATGATGAAATAGGGTATTGTTTGATTGAAAAACCAACAGAATTCTATTTTTATTGATAAGGAAGAGGAAAAAAATAAAAAGAAAAAAATTATTGAAAATAAAGTTGAAAAATATGAGTGGAAATAACTTTTATGAATGATTTGGCAGGGCTTTTTACAAAAAAATATGGAATGACAGGTAATAAAGAAGAAGATCAAAAGTAATGAAAATTTAGAAAATAAAAATATTTGATGTAAAAACAAGGGAAATTAACATTGGAACAAATTAATTTAATTTTTTTCAACATATGCCCGTTGATTTATCTTATGTAGATGAAAAATGATTTAGTGAAATTTTATAGCGATACAAAACATAGAGTTTTCCCAAGAAGTGCTGGAGTTATCGGTAGAAATGTAAAAAATTGTCATCCAGCTGAAAGTGTTGACTCTGTAATGGAAATTATTGATAATTTTAGAAGTGGGAAGCAGGACGAGATAGACTTTTGGATTCAAACACCAAAAAGGGAACTTTATTTACATTTATTATGTTGCGGTGAGAGATGAGAACGGTAAATTTAGAGGAGTTCTTGAGATGATGCAGGACGCAACAAAAAAATTAGAAGCTTTTAACAGGTCAAAGAAAAATAGTGACATGGGAAAATGAGAAAAAAGAACAAGAAAAAGTAAAACAAAAAATATCTCAAGTTGTGGAAAAATCTCAAGCAGAAGGCATTTTACCTGAAAAAGAAAATTATGGACTTACAAAAGAGACAGTTATTGCTGATATAGTTGCGAAATACCCATACATAAGAGAATTTATGCCAACAGTATCAAAAAGAATATGTTAAAAATAGCTAATCCAATTCATTTTGCAATAATGGGGAAAGTAGCAAGACTTGATATGATTGCTGCAAGAGGTGGATTTGAAGTGGAAGAGTTAATAAAAAAATAATTGCAGCTAAAAATAACGGAAGAAGAAAGTAAGGGAATTAAAAAAATTATTACATAACTTAAAAAAATAGAATAGAAAGAAAATTTTAAATAGACAAATTAGAGTATATGAAAAAAATGTAGGAGCTAAAAATATGAAAAATTTATACAAAGTATGGAGATAAAGGGAAAACAAAATTATATGAGGGGACACAGTAAGTAAAACGAATGTAAGAGTAGAAGATATGGAACGATGGACGAGTTATGTTCGTTAGTTGGGTTAATAGTTGCAGAGATGAGAGAGTGTGAACAATTAAAAATTTTTTTAATAGATGAAGTAGAAGAAATTCAGCAACAGTTATTTGATTGTGGAAGTGATTTGGCAACACCTAAAGAATTAAGACCTTATAAACAAAACACCAGATATGATAGAATTTTTTTAGAAAATAAAAATAGATGAGTATGGAGTACAATTACCTAAATTAGAAAAAAATTTATAATTCCGGGTGGACATAAAGTTTCAGCTTTATTTCATCAAGCAAGAACAATGACAAGAAGGCTGGAAAGAAGAATAGTTGCTGTAATTGAAGCAGATGAATTAGTGAATCCGGTAGGACAAAAAAATATAAATAGACTGTCGGATTACTTTTTTTGTTGTAGCTAGACTTGTGAACATGAAAATGGGTGTGGAAGATACAGTTTATACTAAAAAGTGCAAAAAGTGATAAAGTCATCACCAGGACAAAAATAATGAAAAAAATAACGAAAATTTATAATATTTTTTTATTAATTTAGTAAAAAAATGATAAAATAAGATAATAAAAAAATATAAAGATTAAAAAAATAGGAGAAATTATGGAAAAAAATAATTGGAATGAATCCAGTACTAGAAGTATTAAGATCAGATAGAAACGTAGAAAAAAATTAGAAATTTACAAAGGAATTAGAAAAGATACAATTAAAGAAATTTTAACTTTAGCGAGTAGAAGAAATATAAAAAGTATTTTTATACGGATAGAAGGACTGAAAATTCGCAAGGAGTTGTTGCTTTAGTTTCGAGTTTGATTACTATGTAGATTTTTATTGAATTTCTTGAAAAAAAGTACTTAGAAAAGATAAATCAATAGTTGTTATATTAGATCAAATACAAGATCCAAGGAACTTTGGTGCAATAATTAGAAGTGCAGAATGTTTTTGGGGTTGATGGAATTGTAATTCAAGATAGAAATAATGTAAAAAGTAACTGAAACAGTTGTAAAATCATCAACTGGAGCGATAGAGCATGTTGATATAATAAAAAGTTACGAATATTGCTGATACGATAGATAAATTTAAAAAAATATGGGTATACAGTTTATGGAGCTGAAGCTTTAATGGAGAAAAAAATATTATTATGAGGAAGATTACCCAAATAAAGTTTGTTTAGTTTTAGGTAGTGAAGGAAATGGAATGAGAAAAAAAGTTAGAGAGCATTGTGATAAGATTGTAAAAAAATTCACTTAAAAGGGCAAATAAATTCATTAAATGTTTCTGTTGCAGTGGAATTATTTTGTCTGAGATAGCGAAATAAAATTTGACTATTTTTATAGAATTATGATAAGATTTTTTTAGAAAATAAACGAAATAAAAATATGGAGGTCTGTAATGGGATTATTTGATTTTTTAAAGAAAAATAAAGAAGAAAAAGTTCAAGCATTTGAAGGGAAAATATTAGCTCCAATTTCAGGGAGAATATTACCGATAGAAGAAGTGCCTGATGAAGTATTTGCACAAAAAATGGTAGGAGATGGAGTAGCTATAGAACCATCTGAATCAGGAGTAATGGTAGCACCAGCTGCGGGAAGATTAGAAAAAATCTTTGAAACAAATCATGCTTTTAGTATTGTAACTTCAGCAGGAATTGAAATTTTTGTTCACTTTGGAATGGATACAGTAAAATTAGAAGGACAAGGATTCGAAAGATTAGTAAATGAAGGAGATGTAGTAGAAGCAGGAACTCCATTAATCAAATATGATTATGAATTTTTTTAAAAAGCTAATGCTAGTTCAATTATTACACCTGTAATTATTTCTAACTACGATGATTACTCAAATTTAGGTAAAAAAAGATGGAAATGCGGAAGAGGAAAAAAACAGTTGTATTAGATATAACTAAATAAGGAAGGAGCTTTCAAAAAGTGAATTGCACCAAAAAAATTTTGACTACAGAATTGGAGGTGCAGTTCAATAGTTTTTTTAAAAATTATAAAAAGTAGGATTTAAAAAAATAAACAATAATTTGAAAAAAATAAGAAAAAAATGATATAATTACGGTAATAGACAAGAAGGTGTTTAGAGTAAGTAATTGTAAAAATTTTTTTCTTTTTTTATATTACATTATGATATTTAAAAAAATATTAAAAAGATTCTTTTTTTAAATGAGAAAAATTTTACTATTATTTGCTCCCTTCTTGAAATAAAAAAATAGGAGGAAATTATGTTTGATGAAAGAGTTTATGGATTTAATGTAGGAAATCAAAAAAAATAAAAAAATAAGTACAGGGAAAATTGCAAGACAAGCTGGAGGATCAGCAGTAATCCAAGCTGGAGGAACAGTTTTATTAGTTACCGCAACAAGAAGTAAAGATGTAAAAAGATGGTCAAGACTTTTTTTCCCATTAACAGTTGATTATATTGAAAAAAATTTTATGCTCTAGGAAATTTCCTGGAGGATTTATAAAAAGAGAATCAAAACCTTCAACTGATGAAATTTTAATTTCAAGATTAGTAGATAGACCAATAAGACCGTTATTTCCAGAAGGATTTTTTTAAATGCAGTACATATTGTAATTACTGTAATGTCATTTGATGGAATAAATAAACCGGAAAACTTGGCAACAATAGGAGTTTCAGTTGCGTTAGGATTATCAGATATTCCATTTGTGGGAACTGTAGCGGGAGTGACTGTAGGTTATATAGATGGAGAATATATTTTAAATCCAACTGAAGAACAATTAGAGCAATCAGAAGTTCATTTATCAGTTGCTGGAACAAAAGATGCTGTTACAATGGTAGAAGCTGGAGCAAAAGAAGTTTCAGAAGAAGTGATGTTAGAAGCGATAATGTTTGGACACGATAGAATTAAAGAAATTTGTGCTGAGCAAGATAAATTCTTATCACAATTTGAAGTGACAAAATATGAATTTGAAAAAGCTGAAGTTGATAGAGAAGTAAAAAGAATATTTAGATAATTTTTGTTGGAAGGGTAAAAGAAGCAATAATGGTTCCGGGGAAATTAGAAAAATATGAAGCAATTGATAATTTAGAAGAGAATTATTTGAAGGATTTGTTGCAAAATTTGAAGCTGAAGGAAGAGAATTTCCGGAAGAATTAGAAAAAGTATTTAAAAAAATTATTATCACGATATAGAGAAAAAAAGTTGTGAGAGATGCGATTTTATATGAAAAAAATATAGAGCAGATGGAAGAACAACAACAGAAATAAGACCTTTAGATGTGGAAATTGATACTTTACCAATGCCACATGGATCGGCATTGTTTACAAGAGGAGAAACACAAGCTTTAGTTGTTGCAACTTTAGGAAGTAAAGAAGATGAACAAATTGTGGATTTAATGGAAGGAGAAACGACTAAAAAATTCTTCTTACATTATAATTTCCCACCGTATTCGGTAGGGGAAGCTGGATTTATGAGAGCTCCGGGAAGAAGAGAATTAGGACATGGAAATTTAGCTGAAAGAGCTTTAAAATATGTAATGCCATCACAAGATAAGTTCCCATATACTGTAAGATTAGTTTCTGAAATTACAGAATCAAATGGATCGTCATCACAAGCGAGTATTTGTGGAGGTTCGCTTGCATTAATGGCAGCAGGAGTGCCGATAAAATCTACTGTTGCGGGAATTGCGATGGGACTTGTTAAAGAAGGAGACACATTTACAATATTAACGGATATTCAAGGATTAGAAGATCATTTAGGAGATATGGACTTTAAAGTGGCAGGAACTAGAAACGGTATAACTGCAATTCAAATGGATATAAAAATAGAGGGAATTACGAGAGAAATCATGGAAATTGCTTTAAGACAGGCACTTGAAGGAAGATTATTTATAATTGATAAAATGGAAACAGTTATAGATAAAACCAAGACCAGAAGTTTCAGAAAATGCACCAAAAATTGAGATGTTAAAAATAGATCCTAACAAAATTTCTGTATTAATTGGACCTGGTGGAAAAATGATAAAATCAATTATTGAAGAAACAGGAGTTTCGATTGATATTGAAGATGATGGAAGTGTTGCAATTTATGGAAAAAGATCCTGAAATGATGAAAAAAAGCGTTAGAATTAGTTAAACTTCAAACACAATCAGTTGAGTTGAATGCAGTTTATGAAGGAAAAGTTACAAAACTTGCTAAATTTGGAGCTTTTGTCGAAGTGTTACCAGGAAAAGAAGGATTATTACATATTTCAGAAATTAGTAATAAAAAGAGTAGCTAAAGTTGAAGATGTTTTTAAAAGAAGGTCAAATTGTAAAAGTTAAAGTAATAACTTTAGAAGATGAAAATAAATTTAATTTAAGTATGAAAGCGTTAATTACAGAAGAAGAAAAAAATGAAACAGAAAAAAATAAAGTGATATTAGTAATAAGTTTATTATTAATTTTTAATATCTTGCACATCAATTTCTAAAAATGAAAAAAACAAAGGCAGTAAATCCTAATTTAAAATATTGTTTTTAAAAAAAGTAGGAAAATTTGAAATAAGAAAAAAACTTATGCAGATTCAGAGTATGGAGTTTGTAAATATAAAAATGAAAATGAAGTGGAAGAATGGGAATATTTTTAGAAATAATAACAAAAAAAATAGGAGATAATTATGAATTTACCTAATAAATTAGCGATGTTGAGAATGATTTTTAATAATTCCATTTGTGTTAATAATGCAAGTTGGATTGACAACAGACAATTTGGCTTTGGAAATATTTATGAGATTGATTGCGACAATTATATTTGTAGGAGCAGCAATTACAGATTATTTTGATGGAAAAAAATAGCGAGAAAAATATAATATGATTACAAATTTAGGGAAATTAATAGATCCTTTAGCAGATAAACTTTTAGTAATTTCAGCTATGGTTGTTTTTTTACCAAATATGATAGGCTTAGTTTGTGGATTGTTTTAATTATAATTTTTTTAGAGAATTATTAATAACAGGATTAAGATCGATTGTAGCAGCAGAAGGAGTTGTTATTGCAGCAGAAACATTAGGAAAATGGAAAAACAACGACACAAATGATAGCTTTAACAATTATGATTTTATTACCTACAAGTGGACTTGTAAACAATATTTTGATGATAATACCGTTGATATTAACAATTCAATCAGGTGTAGAATATGTTATGAAATCAAAAAGAAATTTTTAATAAAATAAATATTTTTAAATTAAAATAAAATAAATTTAAAAATAAGAAAGGAAATCTATGTTACCAATATTATTTAAAATAATAGATTTTTATTCAATCTTAATTATTATAAGTGTTTTTGGGATCTTGGGTTGATCCGATGTATAAAATGCAGATTTTTTTAATACAATTAGAAAAACTTACAGATCCGTATTTGAGAATATTTAAAGTTATAATACCAATAGGTAATGGTGCAATAGATATTTCTCCAGTTATAGCTTTATGGATTTTGAATATAATAAAAAGATTATTAGTGAAGTTTATGTTTTTTTAAACTTCACTTTTTTTCAATAACAAAAATAAAGATAAAAAAATATATTAAACTATAAATAATTATTATTTGAAATTATAATTGAAATATTATATAATATGTAAAATAGAAAAGATGGAGGAATAAATTAATGGCAGGAAACATTTTTAGGAACAACAGTTTATTATGATGCTGATTGTAATTTAGATAAATTAAAAAGGTAAAAAAATAACAGTATTAGGATATGGATCACAAGGACATGCACATTCATTAAACTTAAAAGAAAACGGAATGGATGTAACAATAGGATTAAGAAAAGGATCAAAATCATGGTCAGTAGCTGAAGAAGCTGGATTTACAGTAAAAGAAACAGCTGAAGCGGTAAAAAATGCAGATATAGTAATGATATTAATTCCAGATGAATTACAAGCGGATACATATGCAGCAGATGTAGCACCAAACTTAAAAGAAGGAGCTTACTTAGGATTTGGACATGGATTTAATATTCATTTTAATAAAATAGTACCAAGAGAAGATATAAATGTATTTATGGTTGCACCAAAAGGACCGGGACATTTAGTTAGAAGAACTTTCCAAGAAGGAAGTGGAGTTCCGTGTTTAATAGCAGTAGAAAAAGATCCTAGTGGAGATACAAAAGAAGTAGCTTTAGCTTGGACTTCAGCTATAGGTGGAGGAAGAGCAGGTATACTAGAAACTACATTTAAACAAGAAACAGAAACTGATTTATTTGGAGAACAAGCTGTTTTATGTGGTGGAGTTGTAGAGTTAATGAAAGTAGGATTTGAAGTATTAACTGAAGCAGGGTATGACCCAGTGAATGCTTATTTTGAATGTTTACATGAAATGAAATTAATTGTTGATTTAATTTATGAAGGTGGATTGGCTACAATGAGAAATTCAATTTCAAATACAGCAGAATATGGAGATTATATTACAGGCCTAAAATTATAACTTCAGAAACTAAAAAAAGCAATGAAAGATGTGTTGAAAGACATTCAATCAGGTAAATTTGCAGATGAGTTCTTAGCTGATTCAAAAGCAGGACAACCGTTCTTAAAAAGCTAAAAAGAGAAGAATTTGCTAAACATGAAGTTGAAAAAAAGTTGGAGCAGAATTAAGAAAAATTAATGAGTTGGATAAAATAAATAGAATATTTAAAGGAAGGGGTCTGAAAAGATTTCTTCTTTTTGATTTTTTTATAAAAAAATAAATAGATTTTTATAAAAATTTAATTGTGTAGAAAGAAGGAATAAAAATGATATTTTTTTAACATCGTTAAAAAAAGTATATTTGGAATAATATTTATAATTTCGTTAGGGTATGTGTTAAGAAAAAAAGAATTGGTTTCATGATAGTTTTTAGTGCAAATGTATCAAAACTTATAACAAATATTGCACTACCTGCTTCAGTATTTTTATTCAGTTCAAAAAAATATTTGGAATTAGATAAATTGATAAAATTATCGGATAGATTATTATATACATTTGCATCATCAATTTTTAGGGTATATTGTTGCAGTATTAATGGTTAAAAATATTTAAAAATAAGACCCGGTAGAAGAGGAGTATTTATAAATGCAGTAGTAAATGCTAATACTATATTTATAGGAATGCCACTGAATATTGCATTATTTGGAGAAGTCCCAGCATGCCTTATTATTTAATTTATTATGTAACAAATACAGTATCGATTTGGACATTGGGAGTTTATTTTATAAATAATGATCCAATTTATGTAAAATGATAAAGCTCTAGAAAAAGGACATTTTAATTGGAAAAAAATTGATGTCTCCTCCGTTGTTAGCATTTATTGTAGCATTAATATTCATATTTATAAAAAAATTGAAACACCTGATTTTGTATTGTCAACATTAGGATATTTAGGAAATATTGTAACACCGTTATCACTTATGTATATTGGGATTGTTTTAGCTGATGCAGGATTGCATAGTATACATTTTGATAGAGATACAATTTTAGCGTTGTTCTTTAGATTTGTATTTTCTCCTGTAGTTATGATGGGATTAATACTTTTAAGTACTGTAATTTCAGGAGATTTTACGCAGCTAGATAGACAAACATATATGATACAAACGGCAGCACCAGTATTTGCAGTTCTTCCAATATTAGTTCACGAAGCTAAAGGGGATGTAAAATATGCTACAAATGTTGTAATGACAAGTACAATATTATTTGTTATTGTGATACCAATTATATTGAGTATAGTTAAATAAAAATTGTACTTTTATTAAAAAAATTAAACTAGTTGAATACTACATTTCAAAAACTTAAATAAAACGGAAAGATTTGAAATGTAGTTTTTTTATAAATTAATAATGAAATATGAATATAAAAAAAGAAAAAAATGTTTTTAAAGTTGAACAAATTTACTTGTAATTGATATTATATAGGACTACTCTATAATTGAAAAAAAGTAAAAAAATATGATATAATGACTAGAATAAATATAGTAATAAAAAGCGAAAGTAGGAGTGAAAAATATATATGTTTCAAAAAAATTAGATGATGTTGTGCTAAGACATAAGGAATTAACAAATTTATTAATGGATCCAGAAGTTACGAAAGATCCGAAAAAAATAATGGAATATAATAAGGCGTTGAATAGTATTGATGAAGTTGTAAAAAAATATACTTATTATAAAAACTAGAAAAAAATGAAATGATAAGTTTAAAAGAAGACATAAAAAAATAGAAAAAGATACTGAAATGAAGGAAATGATGTTGGAAGAGATTAAAGAAATTGAAGATGAAATGCCATCATTAGAAGATGAATTGAAAATCTTATTACTTCCAAAAGATCCTAATGACGATAAAAACGTAATTATGGAAATTAGAGCAGGAGCAGGTGGAGATGAGGCAGCTTTATTTGCTGCGGATGTATTTAGAATGTTTACAAGATACGCTGAAAGAAACAAATGGAAAACAGAAATAATAGATAAAAGTGAAATCGGTGTTGGAGGATTAAAAGAGATAACATTTTTAATCAAAGGAAATGGAGCTTATTCAAGATTAAAATTTGAAAGTGGAGTTCATAGAGTACAAAGAGTTCCAGCTACAGAGTCATCAGGGAGAGTACATACTTCTACAATAACAGTTGCAGTATTACCAGAAATTGAAGATGTGAGTGAAGTAGAAATAAATCCAAGTGATTTACAAATTGATACATATAGATCAAGTGGAGCAGGTGGACAGCATGTAAATACTACGGATTCAGCTGTAAGAATTACGCATAAACCAAGTGGGATTGTAGTAACATCACAAGATGGAAGATCTCAAATAAAAAATAGAGAAGCAGCAATGAAAGTATTGGCTTCAAAATTATATGAAATGGAATATGAAAAACAAAGAAAAGAAGTTGAGAGCGAAAGAAGATCACAAGTTGGAAGTGGAGATAGATCAGAAAAAATAAGAACATATAACTTCCCACAAGGAAGAGTTACAGATCATAGAATTAAATTAACATTACATAGATTGGATGGAGTGTTAGATGGAGATATCGATGAGATAATAGATGCGTTAATTGCATTTGATCAAGCAGAATTACTGAAAGCTGTTGGTGATAATGAATAATTTACTAGATATATTAAACAAATCGGTTAATTATTTAGAAAAAAAGAAATTAAAGATGCAAGACTTATTGTAGAAAAAAATTTTTATCAGAAATTCTTAATATAGATAGAATAATGCTTTTATGTTAATTTTTGAAAGAATTTTTATCTGAAACGGAGTTAGTATTAATTAGAAAAAAATAAATTCTTTTATTGAAATGTCTAAAAAAATATTCAACTGACGATGTAAAGAAAAAAAGAATTAGAAATTTTAGAAAATATTGAATATAATGATAAAAAAAGAAAAGTGGAAGTAACAAAACTGTAAAAAGTTTTACTTGAAAAAAAGTATAGAATATTTAGAAAAAAATAATGTGGAGGAAAAATAAACTTATCGCAGAGATTATAATTTCTAATATTTTTGAATGTAGATAGAATGATGTTATTTACAAAAATATAGAGAAATTGTTAGTGATAATGATATTGAAAAAAATTAGAGAATATTTAAAGAAAAATAGCGAAAGATAAACTACCTTTACAGTATTTGCTTAATGAACAAGAATTTTACGGCAGAAAAATTTTATGTTAATAAAGGTGTGTTAATACCAAGACAAGATACAGAAATTTTTAGTTGAAAAAGCGATAAATATAGTGAAAGATATAAAAAAATAGAAGCTCCTAAAAATATTAGATATTGGAACGGGAAGTGGTGTTATAGGAATAACTATGGCATTAGAAATAGAAAAATTCAAAAAGTTATGGGAATTGATATATCGGATGTTGCAATTGAAATATCAAATAAAAAAATAAGGAGATCTTAAAAGCGAAAAAAATATAAAAAAATTATAAAATCAAATTTATTTGAAAAATGTGTTATTTAAAGAATTTGATATGATAATTTCTAATCCGCCGTATATATCTCGAGATGAAATAGATGTGATGTCAGAAAAATACATTGACTTGGGAACCGGAAGAAGCACTTTTGCTGAAAAATGAAGGATTATATTTTTTTATAATGAAATATGTGATAAAGGATACGAATATTTACAAAAAGAAGGGTATTTGTTATTTGAAATAGGGTATAAACAAGGGGAAAAAAAGTTAAAATGATAATGGAAAAATAAAGGATATAAAGAAATTGAAATAATTAAAGATTTACAAGGACTAGACAGAGTCGTTGTAGGCAGAAAAATAGTGAGGTAAACATGCTTTTGGAAAAAAACGAGAGCAAAAAAATAATAATTTTAATTTGTTTAATGTTAGTTAATCAAGTATTTGCAAATGATGTTTTAGATTTATTAATAAAAAGATTATTACAATGAAAAGAATGAAAATTTATATAATAAAAATGTAAATAAAAAAATGATAGATTCAAATTTTTGAAATAAATAGAGGAAAAATCAAATCTAAAGATTTCAAATAGTGAATTGTTGGAAATTGCGGAAAAAAATATATAAAAATGAAACAGGTGGAAAAAGAGAAAAATTTAGTTAGTGGAATAGTGGAGAAAATTTCCCATCATTAGGAATTGGTCATTTTATTTGGGCAAAAATCTAGCGGTTCAAATGGGATTTTTTGGAGAGTTTACCAGGATTAGTGCAATTTTATAAAGAAAAAAAGGTGTTGAATTACCAAAAATTATTAGTAGAAAATAGATTTGAACCTTGGAGTAGTAGAGCAGAGTTATTAGATAAAAAAATTAAATGGAGATAAAGATATTGAAGAGTTAATAAATTTCTTTGATAAAACGAGAGATATTCAAGTGTTATACATATTTAATAGACTTCAAGATTCATTAGAAAAAAATGGTAAAAAGCTCACCAAATGGAGAAAAATATTAAAAAAATCAATTTTTATAGAGTGGCAAATTCTAAGAACGGATTGTATGCTTTTAATAGATTATGTGAATTTTAAAGGAGAGGGATTGCAACCTCATCGTCTTACAACAATCAAGGTTGGGGATTAAAACAAGTATTAGAAAATATGCATGGAACTTCAAGTGGAGAAAGTGCAGTAAGTGAATTTTTCTGATGTAGCAAAAAGAAGTTTTTAACAAATAGAGTGTTGAATGCACCGAGAAATGAAACTCAATGGTTAGTTGGATGGCATAATAGAGTAGATACTTATAAAAAAATAGAGGAAACAAATATGAATATAAAAAGAATTTGATTTTTAATTTACCAGAAGAATTGATAGCACAACATGCAATAGAGCCGAGAGATCATTCAAAAATTATTAGTATTAAATAAAAAAATAAGAGAACAAGAGAACATAAAAAAATTTTTTTAATATTATAGATTTTTTTGAAAAAGATGATGTTTTAGTTATAAATCGTACAAAGGTAATACCTGCTAGATTGTTTGGGGAAAAAGAAACAGGAAGTGTTATGGAATGTTTTTTTACTTAAGAGATATGATTTATATACATGGGAAGTATTATTGAAACCTGCAAAAAAATTAAAATTGGGACAAAAAAATTATATTTTCAGATGAATTGAGTGCAGAATTAGTAGAGATAAAAAGAAGATGGGAATAGAGTTTTAAAAATTTAAATTTGAAGGTAGATTTGAAGAAATATTAGATAGATTGGGGGAAATGCCGCTTCTCCGTATATTGCTGAAAAATTGGAAGATAAAAATAGATATCAAACAGTGTATGCAAAAAGAAGGAGAATCAGTAGCAGCACCAACGGCAGGACTTCATTTTACAGAAGAATTGCTTGAAAAAAATACGAGAAAAAAAGGAATAACTATTGCTGAAGTATTTTTTTAGATGTAGGACTTGGAACTTTTAGGCCTGTTCAAGTAGAAAAATATTTTAGAACATAATATGCATAGTGAAAGTTATAGAGTACCCTAAAGAGACTGCAGATATAATTAATAAAGCTAAAAAAATAATCAAAGAATAATTGCGGTAGGGACAACATCTGTAAGAACATTAGAATCAGTAGTTAATGAAGATGGAATTGTTGAAAGCAAAAAGAAGGAGACACGAGTATATTTATTTATGGAGATTATAAATTTAAGGTAGTAGATGGAATAATAACAAATTTTCATTTACCAAAATCAACATTGATTATGTTAATTTCTGCGTTTGATGGGAAAAGAGTTTGTGTTTGAAAAGTTATGAAGAAGCTGATAAAAGAGAAATATAGATTTTATAGCTTTTGGTGATAGTATGTTTATTTATTAAATTAATTAAGGAGAATAATGTTTAAATATAAAAAAATATTATTAATAAATTTATTTTTTTATTTTTTTCAATTTTTTTATAAATGCGAATGAAACAGAAATAAGTAGATTTTTTTATCGGTTGGTAATTTAAAAATTGTAAGACAAGAGCCTTTTAAGTATTGAAAGAGAAGATTTGACAATAATAATAAATAAAGATAAAAAGTATAAAAAAATAGATACAGATTATACTTTTTAAGAATATTGGAAAATATAATATAAAAATCAACATATATGTTTTTTAGATAAAGAAAATAAGGCTGAAAAAAAGGTAGATATATAAAAAAATATACAGTTTTATTCTGATTATAAAAAAACTGAAAATTTAAGAGCATTAATTAGTTTTTCAAGAAAAATATGAAAAATCAAATAAATGATAATATTGAAAGAGAATGGTTTGCTATTTCAAAAAAATAATAAAAGCAAATAAAAAAAGGTAAAGTGAATGTTTCTTACGATTTAGTGAATACAGAATTTGAAAAATAAGAAATTTATTTATACATTTGATTTGATGGAAAATTTTAATAATAAAAATGAAGTAAAAAAATATTTTTATGTAAAAAAATATTAAATAAATCAGATTTAGATATAAAAAAATGTAAATTATAAAAAAATTATAAATTTAAGGAAATAGAAAAATTCAAAAATATAAAGAATATGAATTGTTAATAGGAAATGAAAACTTAGAAAATAATTTAGTTATTGAGTTTTTAATAGATAGGGAGAATTTGAATGAGAATAACTGCAGGAGAATTTAAAAAAATAGAAAAAAATAAAATCAAGAGAAGGACACGATACAAGACCAACATTAGAAAGAATAAAAAGAAGCAATTTATAGTATAATTGGAGAAAAAAATATTAGATTCAAAAATTTTTAGATTTGTATTCAGGAACTGGAAATATGGCATTGGAAAGATTAAGTCGTGGTGCTAAGAGAGCTATAATGATAGAGCAAGATACAGAAGACTTAGAATAATTATTGAAAATATAAATAATATAGGACTTGAAAAATAGATGTAGAGCCTATAAGAATGATGTTCATAGAGCGATAGAAATATTAGGGAGAAAAAAATGAAAAAAATTTAATGTAATATTTTTTGGATCCGCCTTTATAAAGAAAAATATTTCTACAAAAAAACAATAAAAGGAATTGATAGTAACGAATTGCTTTGAAAAAGAAGGAATTATAATATCGGAACATAGTATTTATGAAAAAAATGGAAGATAGAATAGGTCGTTTTTGTGAAATATGATGAAAGAAATTATAATAAAAAAATAATTACATTTTATAAATATTTTTGATGAAATTTAAAAAAAGGGAGTGAATAAATATGGTAGCTAAAAAAAGCAAAACATATGAAGAAAATATAAAAGAAATTGATGAAATTTTACAAAAATTTGAAACTGAATCATTAAGTTTAGATGATCTCGATAGCAGAATATGAAAAAGCAATAAAATTGATAAAAGAGTCAGAGAAATTACTTGAGCTGGAGAGGGTAAAGTTTTAAAAGTTTTAGAAAAAAATGGAAAAATGGAGACAGAAGAGTTAGATTAGTTTTTAGAAATTTCAGAATTGTATCAAATATACGAAACTGAAATTTTTTTGCTATAAATTATATTTTTATAAAACAAGAGGACTAAAATGTTTAAAGAATATTTAAAAAGAAAAAAAGAAATTGTTGAAAAAAAAATTTAGAAAAAAATGCTGAAAAAAATATGAATATCCACATAGACTGTCGGAAGCTATGAAGTATGGAGTTATGAATGAGTGGAAAAAGAATAAGACCTATTATAATGTATATGATATGTGATTTATTTGAAGAGAGTTATACGAAAATTGAAGATATAGCAGTGGCATTAGAGTTTATACATTGTTATTCATTAATTCATGATGATTTACCTGCTATGGATGATGATATGTATCGTAGAGGAAAACTTACGACTCACATAAAATATGATGAAGCGACAGCCATTTTAGTTGGAGATGTTTTATTGACAGAAGCATTTAATATTGTGGCAAGTTCTAATAAGATAATAGATAAAGATAAAGTGGAAGTGATACAAAAAATGTCTGAGTATGCTGGATTTTATGGTATGGTTGGTGGACAATTTGTAGACATGGAGTCTGAAAACAAAAAAGTAGGACCAGAAACGCTTGAATATATTCATAATCATAAAACGGGGAAATTGTTGTTAGCATCAGTTGAACTACCGTTAATTGTATTGAATGTAGAGGGAGTAAAAAAAGAAAAAAATTGTTAGAATTTGCAGAAATTATTGGGATAGTATTTCAAATAAAAAGATGATATTCTGGATGTAGAAGGTAGTTTTGAGGAAACAGGAAAAGAATCAACAGATGAAAAAAATGAGAAAACGACATATCCTAGTTTATTTGGGATTGAAAAAAACTAAAGAAATGTTAAAATGGTTATGTAGAAAAAGCAAAAAGAATAATAGAAAATAATTTTTTTAGAAAATAAAAAAATAAAGAGTTATTGTTGAAATTATTAGAATATTTTGTAGAGAAAAATTGTAAAATTAAATGAATGAGAGATAAATAAATGTTTGTAGAAAAAAAGAAAATTATTATTATGTAGAGGAATTTGAAAAATCTAGGAATAAAAAGCAGTTTATACGAAAAATATGGGAAATATGTCTGATTTTTGTCCCTTTAGAAAAATCAAGTTGAAGGAATACAGTTTGAAAATAGAAAAAAAGTTATTAGATGACTTGGAAATGAATGAGAAACAACAGGTTTTTGCTTTTTCAAACACATTCAAATAATGTGAAAGTGATTGATGAAAGTACGGACAAATATTATTATGAAAAAGAGTGCGATATAGATGGATTTGTAACAAATAGAAAAGATATTGCAATATTTACATTTTATGCAGACTGTTTACTGATATTTGTGTATGATAAAAAAAATGTAGTAATTGGAGTATGGCATTCGGGATGGCCAGGGACATTTAAAGGAATATTACAAAGTGGACTTGAACTTATGAATAAAAACTTATGGAAGTAAAATGGAGGATATTTTTAGTAGCATTTGGAATAGGAATGAAAGATAAATTTTTATGAAGTAGGAGATGAGTTTTATGAAAAGTTTATAAAAAAATATGGAGAAAAATAGTGAATTAATACAAAAAAAGTTTTTTTGGTTTAATGAAAATACAAAAAAATATCATTTTGATAATATAAAATTTAACGAAATAAGAGCGTTAAATTTAGGAATAAAAAGAAAAATATTATAGTAGCGAGTGAGGACACTTATAGTGAAAAAGATAAGAATGGACAATATAAATTTCATTCACATAGAAGAGAAGGAAAAATATCTGGAAGAGCTACTGCGATGATAAGTTTTTAAATAAGAGGAAGGAGAAAAATAGTCAAATAATGATTATTTAAGGAGATGAAACATAGAGAATTTGCAGAAATATACGATATTTTTTTATGAAACATGTGGATTATGATAATTGGTATAAATTTTTTTAAAAAAATTATATAAAAAAAGATGGAAAAAGTTTTTAGATTTAGGGTGTGGTACAGGAGAATTTATTTTTAGAATGTTGAAAGATGGACATAATGTGACTGGAGTTGATATTTCTAAAAAGATGATTGAAATAGCGGGGAAAAAAATTAGAACAAAAAAAGATGTGATGAGAAAAAAATATAAGTTAATAGAAGAAAAATATTATAAATTATAAAACATAATGAAAAAAGTGGATTATATTATTTGTAATTTTTGATACAGTTAATTATTTGAAAGATGAAAAAGAGTTTTTTTGAAATTTGTGAAATGTTGTGAAGGAAATTTAAAAAAAGGTGGACTTTTAATTTTTGATGCTGTAACGGAGGACATTTTTTTGATGAAATTTTTTGAAAATGATTTATTTTTTTAGATGAAGAAGAAGAATATACAAGTATTTGGCGACATGAACAACTAGGGAAAAAGAAACATTTAGTTGAAATCGATTTGTTTATAAGACAAGATAAAAAAATGATAATTTGTTTAGAAAAATATAATGATAAACAATATAAATACATTTATGATCCTACTTGGATAATTGAAACAGTAACGAATAATGGATTTGAGATTTATGATACTGCGTCTAATTCAGAATTTGGAGAAAGCAGAATATTTTTTTCATTTTTTAAAAAAATTATGATAAAAAAAGGAATGAGAAAAAAATGACTGAAAAATTCTAAAGAAAAAAAGATGAAACATATGATAAAAAAATAAAATTGATGATAATAGATTTTTTTATGAAAAGACAGAAGAAGAAAAGATTTTTTTGAAGTAGAACAAAAAAATTAGGTAGATATGAAAATAAAAAAATGAAAAAAATAGAAAAAAAGAAATCAAAAAAATGATAAAATATTTTTTTGTTGGCGACAAATATGATGTATATTTTTAGCTGAGCCTATAGTTGTAATGTTGGGAATTTACTTGCTTTTTGAAAAAAATATGTTTTTGAAAAATGAGCAACCAATTTTTGTTAGTAATATTTTTTTGTTTTTTTAGGGCAATTACTGGATATTATTCACTAATAAAACAGTTGACAACAATGAATAAAGAGGAAGATAAGGAGAGAAAAAGAAGATGAAAATGCCTAAAGATGTGAAAGACTTATTTAAACTTAATGGAATAATTTTTATTAATTGTAATAATTTTAGGAATAATTTTACAAAGAGTGGAGTTATATTTTTGGTTATACAATAGGAGCTTTTAACTTCTATGCTTGTAATGTATATGATAACGAGCGAAGTGTATAAGATGGTATATGAAAAAAAGAAAAAAATTGTAAGAAATCCATTTGGATATTTTTAAAAGACTAGGAGTTATAATAGTCGGATTATTGATTGTTTCACTTGAAGTAAAAAAATATTTTTCCAAATTTTACAACAAATAATATAATAGCTGCAGGACTAGGACTTATGTCATTTAAAAATAATATTGTATGTAAAAAGGGAAGTTTGTAAAAAAAGTAAAAAAATAAATTAAAAAAAGATATTAACAGTTTTTTTAAAAAAATATAGTATAATATAAGAGAAAAAAAGGGGATTAGGGGTAGAAAAATGGAAAATGTAGGACATAAAAAAAGATTGAGGGAAAGATTTATGATGTCTGGCTTAACCGGATTTCATGATTATGAAGTTTTAGAATTATTATTAAGTTATGTTATAGTGAGAAAAAGATTGTAAAAGGTATTGCTAAGGAAATGTTGAAGAAATATGGAGATTTGTATACAATTTTTTTCACAAAGTAATGAAGAGTTACAAAAAAATAAATATATAACGGAAAGAGTAGTTATATATTTAAAAACAATTTTTAATATAATTGAGGATGAATTGTATAAAAAAAATATAAATCAAAAAAATAAAAAAATAACAAATAATAATCAATTAATAAATTATTTAAATATGTCACTTGTAAAAAGAGATATTGAAGTATTTAAAGTTCTATTTTTTTAAATACACAAAAATGAGCTTATAGCTGAAGAAGATTTATTTAAAGGAACTTTGGATAGAAGTACAGTTTATATTAGAGAATTAGTGAAAAGAATAATAAAAATACAATGCAAAATCGATAATAATTGTACATAATCATCCAGGAGGTTCTCTAAAACCTTCAGGGGCAGATATGGAGCTTACAGTGAGAATACAAGAAGCATTAGAAAAATATAGAAATGAGAGTTTTAGATCATCTTATAATAAGTGAAAAAGGTTATTTTTAGCTTTTTTTAGAAGATGGTATTTTATAAAAAAAGGTGAAAAAAATGAAAGTATTGAATATAAAGTTTAGAAAAACAAAAAAAAGTTTATCCTTTTTTTAATAAATGATAATGAGAATTATGAAAAAAAGGCGAACATGTAATCGTAGATACGATAAGAGGTGAACAAATAGGAATTGTTATAGGAATAACAGAAAAAAATATGAAGTGAATGACGAAGAAAAAGAAGAAATGAAAATAAGAGAAGTAAGAAGGAAACTATCTAATCAAGAAGTAGAAAAATTAAAGGAATTAGACATAAAAGCAGATGAAGCTTTTACTTTAAATGTAAAAAAATAGTTAAAGAAATATTACCGGAAATGAATCTTGTTATAGGTGAATATACTTTTGATGAAAGTAAATTAATTTTTTTATTTTTACGGCTGAAAAATAGGTTAGATTTTAGACAATTAGTTAAAAGAAGTAAATAGAACATTTAAAAAAAGAGTAGAATTTTTATCAAATTAAGACAAATGATGAAGGTAGAATACTTTGTGCATTTGGGAAATATGGAAGAGAGATTTATTGGTAAAAAAAGGAAATAGATGGAAAAATTTAGAAAAATTATATTGAAAAATTAGATTCTATAGATATGAATATAAAAAAATAGAAAATAAAGGATTGAAAAATAACGGAAGATCCACTTTTTATTAGTAGATACTATTAGAAAAATTTTTAAATCAAATTAAAAATAAGTGGACATAAAAAAATATGTTAGAGATAGGGACAGGTCAAGGAATAGTCTCTATTTTGTTATCTAATATAGAAAAATATAAATAAGATTTATGCAGTTGAAATACAACGAGAATTATATAATATTTTACAAAATAATATTATTGAAAATAGATTGACTGAAAAAAATAATTCCGATAAATGAAGATATAAAAAAATATAAAAAGGAGAATACGATTTTATAATTTCTAATCCTCCTTATTATAAATTAAATGAAGGTAAATTGCCAGCAGATGAGATGGAGTTAATAAGTAAATATGAAATAAAACTGACTTTGGAGGAATTAGTAGGAAATATAAAAAGATTGCTAAAAAAATTATGGTTATTTTTTTATTGTAATTCCAAATAATAGATTGAATGATATATTTAATTATATCTATTTGAATAAATTAAGTGTTATTTCAATGAATATAAAAAAAAATATAAAAAAATTAGATTTAATTGTAATTATAGGGAAAAAAAGGTGGAAAAATATAAAAAGTGGAATTGAATTAAATATAATTGAAAATGAAATGGAAAAGAGATAAAAAAATGAATTTATTTGATGAAATTTATACGGAGAAAAAAACCTCTTGCGTATAGAGTTAGACCTCAAAAATTTAGATGATTTTTTTATGGGCAAGAAAAAAATTAGTTGGTAAAAATGGAATAATACGGAAAATAATAGAAAAAGGTAATTTAATGAATGCTATATTTTTGGGGAGCACCTGGAACGGGAAAAAAACGACATTGGCAGAAATTATTTCGCAAAAAAATTAAATTATTATTATGAATATTTGAATGCAATAAAGGCTCTGGTTTCTGACATTAAAGAAATATCGGAAAAAGCTAAAAGGCGTTTTTACGATGGAAGGACGTCAAACGATATTGTTTTTTTAGATGAAATTCATAGATTTAATAAATTACAACAAGATTCTTTGTTACAAGATTTAGAAAATGGAAATATAATTTTAATTGGAGCGACAACAGAAAATCCTTACTATAATTTGAATAATGCGTTACTTTCAAGATGTTTGGCATTTGAGTTTAAGAAATTATCACAAAAATGATTTAAAAAAATATTTTGATAAAAATAAATGAAAAAGAAAAAAATTTAATATAGATGATAAAATTTTTGGATTATATTTCAGAAATAATTGAAGGAGATGCAAGACAAGCTATAAAACATACTAGAATTATTGTCTAATATTGGAGTTGATTTGAATTTAGAAGAAGTAAAAGAAATATTGAATACAAAAAAATCATATCATAGGACGGAAGATAAGTATGATACAATTTCTGCAATGATAAAAAGTATTCGTGGAAGCGATCCTGATGCTGCTGTTTATTGGCTTGGGAAAATGCTTGTAGGCGGAGAAGACCCGATGTATACGGCTCGTAGGCTTACAATTTTGGCAGCAGAGGACATAGGACTTGCTAATCCACAAGCGTTACCGATAGCAACAGCAGCGATGACTGCAGTAAAAGAAATCGGAATGCCTGAGGCAAGAATAATTTTAGGAGAAGTAGCTATTTATTTAGCTTTATCACCAAAGAGTAATTCTGCGTATAACGCAATAAATAGTGCAATGTCGTATGTTGAAAATGAAAAAATACAAGATATTCCAATTCATTTGAGAAAAGTTGGGTCAAAACAATATAAGTATCCTCATGATTATGAAAATAATTTTTGTAAAACAAAAAAATATGAATGAAAAAAATTAGATTTTATAAATATAATAAAAAAATAAGTTTGAAATAGCGGCGAATGAACGATTAGAGAAATTATGGGGAAAAGATTAAGTTTTTAAATAAGAATGAATATAAATTTTATTGCAAAAGTAAAAATAATATTATAAAAAAATAATTTATAGAAAGTTAGAGGAATAAATGAAACATATTATAAGTGTTGCAACTGATGGTAGATAAAAACAGATAGACATTTTAGAAATTTTGTGAGAATGATTAATAAAGATGTTTTTATTGTATACAGAGATGATAACAGCTCAAGCAATAATAAATGGAGATTTAGAATATTTGTTAGGGTTTGAAAAAGAGCAAAATCCGATAGTTTTACAAATAGCAGCAACAAATAAAGAAGAAGCTAGAAAAGCAATAGAAATAGCTGAAAGATATAATTATGATGAAATAAACTTGAATGTCGGTTGTCCGTCAGATAGAGTATCCGGGAATGCTATGGGCGCTTATCTTATGGCGTATCCGGAAATGGTAGCTGAGATGGTATTAGAGATGAAAAAAGCGACTAAAAAGCCTATTTCAATAAAAACATAGAATTGGGATTGATGGTAAAAAAATGTATTACCGGAAGATTATGAAAGAGTTTTTGTTAGATAAATATGAAGATATGTTAAAAATTTGTGGAAATAAATGAAAAAAAGTGGGGGTGAATAAATTTGTAGTTCATGCAAGAATAGCAGTTTTAGCAGGATTGAACCCAAAAAGAAAAATAGAGAAATTCCTCCTTTAAGGTATGAAGATGTATATAAATTGAAGCAAGAAAAGTCAAATTTACATATTGAAATAAATGATGGGATAAAAAAACGGTTGAGCAAATAGACAAACATTTAAAGAATGTAGATAGCGTTATGTTAGGAAGAGAAATTTATGATAATCCGATGATTTTTAACAAAATTTGGGAAATACTATGGAAAAAGAAATAAATGTGAGTAGAGCTGAAATAGTTGAAAAAAATGATTCCATATGTGGAAAAAAATGGAAAAAAAGAAGGAAAGTTAGACCACATTTATTTTTTTAATGCATACACAAGGACTTTTTTTCATGGAGAAAGAGGGAGTAAATATTGGAAAAAGAGCGATAAATGATCCAAGAGCAACGAATGAAACAGTAAAAGAATTGTTAAAAAGAAATAAAAAGCAATGGGAATAAAATAAAAAAATTAAAAAAATATTTATTTAAATTTTACAAATATAATTAAAAATGGTATACTTAATAATAAATTACAATGGAGGGAAATTTATGAAAAAAAATATTAATTGGAATAGTGTTAATAAGTTCAATGAATGTGTTTTTCAGCACAAATTTTTAAATAATAAAATATATGAGCTTTTTTTCCAAATAGAGAAGTTAGAAGTTTAATTTCTGGGAATTATAACTTGGAAAAAAAGAATTAGTGGTTACTGCTACAGGGAAAATTGGGAATCAATTAGATATGTTAAAATTAGAAAAATGATGCAAAATCAGGATTAAAAACAGCAATTCAAAGATATGCATATGATATTTTGAAAGAACGAATATTAGGTGTTTTTAGTTTCAGAATCTGGATTTGATGAAAGTAAAATGAAAGAATTTTTCAAAAGATATAGGTGAAAAAAATTAGTAGTTGAAGGTCAAAAAAAGAGGGACTTGGTCAACAAGTAAAGGAAAAAAATGTAGTTTTATATGCAATTTCAAAAAAAATAGAGTTAAAGCAGAGGCAGATATGATGTTTAATGAAAGAGTAAATAGTGTAATTGAAAAAAATTAAATGAATATAAAACTAAAATGGGAATTTAGTTTAAAAAAATTAAAAAAACAACCTTTGAATAATATGTGAAAAATTAATGTGTATTGTTTAAAGGTTTTTTTATTGAAAAATATGATATAATAAAGAAAAAAACATTTTTTTATAAAAAAATACTTGAATATTAAGAAAAAAATGGGATAAAATTAATAATGTATAAAAAAATGTTAAAAAAATAAAAAGAGGATAAAATGAAAGAAAATAAAATAGATTTTCATGAGGGAATATATATAAAATTTATAGAGAAAAAGGAATGAAAGAAATATTAGATTATAGTTCTAATATAAATCCTTATGGATTGCCAGAAAGTTTTTAAAAACAGCTGTGCTTGAGAATTTATCGGTATTAGAGAGATATCCAGACCCAGATTATATAGAATTAAGAGAAGAAATAGCCAAAGTAAATAAAGTAGAATTGAAAAAAATATAATAGTTGGAAATGGTGCGACAGAAATTATATTTTTTTATATGAAAGTTTTTAAAAAGCAAAAAAATATTAATAGTATCTCCAACATTTGGAGAGTATGAAAGAGCAATGAGAGCTACTTTAGATGATATACAAGTAGATTATTTTTAAATTGGAAGAAGTAGAAAATTTTGTTCCAAACATAGAGAAAAATAAGACTGGAATTAGACAAAAAAATATGATTTGTTAGTAATGTGTAATCCAAATAATCCGACAGGACAATTTGTGTCAGTTGAAATTATGGAAAAAAATATTAGAAAAATGTACAGAAGTTGGGACAAAATTGTTTGTAGATGAGGCTTTTTGTAGAGTTTGTAGAAAATTGGGAAGAAAAAAAGTATAATTAAAACGGAAAAAAAGATAAAAAAATCTGTTTGTTTTGAGAGCTTTTACAAAAATTTTTTTGCGATACCGGGGTTAAGACTTGGATATGGAATTTGTTTTTGATGATGAATTTATGACAAAAAAATGCTTGAAAAAAAAGAACCTTGGAGTGTAAATAATATAGCTGAATTAGCTGGAAAAGTATTATTAAAAGACAAAGAATATATAGAAAAAAACAAATAAATGGATAAAAAGAAGAAAAAAAAATATATGTATGAAAAATTTAAATAAAATAGAAGGAATGAAATCGTATAAAACGGAGATTAATTTTATTTTAGTTAGAATAAATGATGAATATTTAGAAAAAGATAAATGTCCAAAAATTGAGAAAAAAATGCTTGAAAAAGGAATTTTTAATAAGAGATGCATCTAATTTTATGTATCTTGACGACAAATATTTTTAGATTAGCAGTGAAAGATAGAAAAAAATAACGATAAAGTAATAAAAGCATTGAAAGAAATATTTTGTAATATTGAAAAATAAAAAAATAATTTTGTTGAAATAAAAAAAAGAAAAAAAGGGAGTAGAGATGAGTAAGATGGAAACTCCAAATAAAATTGAAAAAAATTTTTTTATATTAAGTTTTAACTATAAACACTTACCGCTTGAAGTGAGAGAGGCGTTTATAAAAAAATGGATATAAAAAAATATAATCGAGCAATATAAATTGGAGAAAAAAAATATTAGGATATGTGGCAGTTGAAACATGTCTTAGAATAGAATTGTATATTGAAATTGGAGAAAATTTTTGACTTAAATGAAATGAAGCAAGATTTTTAAAGTAGAAAAAAAGTAAAAAAATATAATGGAAATGAAGCAATTTACTATTTACTTCGTGTAATTTGTGGACTTGAGTCAATAATAAAAGGTGAAGATCAAATATTGGCACAGTTAAAAAAAGCGTATATTTCTCACATGGAAAAAAATAAAACATCGTCAGTTTTGAATATAATTTTTTTAATCAAGCAGTTGAAACAGGAAAAAGATTTAGAAATGAAAGTAAAATAAATGAAAAAAATATTTCGCTTGATTCAATAGCAGTTAAATTTTTTTAAAATCAAAAAAATGGGAAATCTTGAGAATAAAAAAATATTTTTCATAATAGGAGTTGGAGATTTGAGTCAGTCCATTTTGGCATTGTTATATAAAATTAAAAAAATTGTAACTTGACGATAACAAATAGAAGTGATCATAAATCAATGGAAATACAAAAAAATATTTAGTGGGACAAAAAAACAGCTGAATATAACAAGAAATATGAAGTTGTTAAAGAGAGTGATATTATAATAAGTGCGACATCAGCACCACATTTAATATTAGAAGAAAATAAAATGTATGAAATATTGTATGATAATAGACATAGGGTTTTTTTAGATTTAGCAGTTCCGAGAGATATTGATGTGGAAATAAAAAAAATATGAAAAATATTGAACTTTATCACTTGGAAGATATTTGGCAAGAGTATAATAGAAATGTAGAGAAAAGAGATGAACTTGTAAAAAAATATTTTTTTATAATTGATGAACAGTTACATAAAAATAAGAGAAAAAAATTAGATAAAAAGACAAAAAGTATATAAGATAGAAGTACTAGAAGGGTGAGAAAATGACAAAACAAAAAAAATAACAATAGGAACAAGGGGAAGTATTTTAGCGTTGGCACAAGCTGAAAAAGTGAAAAGAAATGTTAGAGGAACGAAATAAGCATGTGGAAGTGGAACTTAAAGTAATTGTAACTACAGGGGATAAAGATTTTAGAGATTTTAAGAAAATACAGGGGACATCTCAAAAAGATTTATTTGTAAAAAGAAATTGAAAAAGAAATGTTAGAAGGAATTATTGATTTGGCGGTTCATTCATTGAAGGATATGCCACAAGAAACTCCGAAAGGACTTTTTAAACGCTTGTTTTTCCGTTGAGAGAAGATAATGCAGATGTACTAATATCGAGAAATGGGAAAAAGTTAATGGAATTAGAGCCAAATAGCGTGATTGGGACAGGAAGTACGAGACGTGAAGTAGAACTATTGAATTTGAGAAAAAGATATACAAATTAAAACCGATAAGAGGGAATATTCACACTCGACTTAGAAAAATTAGATGATGGCGAATATGATGCGATTATTTTGGCAGCAGCAGGACTTAAAAAGAGTTGGGCTTGATGGCAGAATAACAGAAAGATTTAATTCACAAGATTTCATTCCAGCTCCAGGACAAGGAATTTTATGTATTCAATGTAGAAAAGATGATGAGAAAATATTGGAATTGTTACAAACTTTAGAAGATAAAGAAGTAAGAATAATGTGTGAGACTGAAAGAGAATTTTCAAGAATATTTGATGGTGGATGTCATACACCAATCGGGTGTTCATCAAAAATTATGGGAGAAAATATTGAAATCCAAGGGATGTTTAATCATAACGGAAAAAGAATTTTTTTGAAAAAAATAACAGGATCAAAAACATGATGGAGTAAAATTAGCAAGAGAACTTGCTAATAAGATAAAAGGAGTTGTGGGAAATGAATAATAAAATTGTGAAAAAAGGAAAAGTTTATATAGCAGGAGCAGGTTGTGGGGATGAAAAATTAATAACAGTCAAGTTGAAGGAAGTTATAGAAGAGGCAGAGTGTATAGTTTATGATAGATTAGTAAATGAAAAATATATTGAATTTTGCTAAAAAAAATGTAGAATTAATTTATATGGGGAAAGAAAAATACTGAAGGTGGGGAACTGCAAGAAAAAATAAATAAAACAATAGTAGAAAAAGGACTGGAAGGGAAATTAGTTTTAAGATTAAAAGGAGGAGACCCGTTTGTTTTTGGGCGTGGTGGAGAAGAAATTGAAAGTCTTGTGGAAAAATAGTATTGAGTTTGAAGTAATTCCAGGGATAACGTCAGCAATAGCAGTTCCAGCTTATGCAGGAATACCAGTTACGCACAGAGGGATTAACACTTCATTTCATATATTTACAGGACATACAAAAATTGATGGTAAAGATTTAGACTTTGAAACAATAGCGAAATTACAAGGAACTTTAATATTTTTTTAATGGGACTTAGTAATCTTGAAAAAAATATTAGATAATTTAATAAAATTTGGAAAAAGTAAAGAAACACCAGTTGCAATTATAAAAAAATGGAACAACAACACGCCAGCAAGTATTTACAGGAACAATGGAAACTATAGCTGAAATTATTAGAAAAAAATAATGTGAAATCTCCAGTAATTATTTTGATAGGAGAAGTTGTTAATTTAAGAGAAACGATGAAATGGTTTGAAGAAAAAGAGTTATTTGGAAAAAAAATATTTTTAGTGACAAGAAATAAAGAAAAAAACAAGAAAAAAATTATAGATAAAATAAATAGATCAGTGGGCAAGGAATAAATGCACCATTTATTGACATTGAATATATTGACTTTGAAATGCCGGATTTATCACAATATTCAGCACTTTTTATTCAATAGTATAAATTCTGTAATTGGTTTTTATGAAAAAAAGTGAAAGATATTAGAGTACTAGGAAATATTAAAATTGGAGTTGTAGGAGAAAAAAACTGCTGAGGAAATAGAAAAAAATATAAAATTATTCCTGATTTTTTTATCCGAAAGAATATACGGTTGAAAAGACTTGCTAGTGAAAGTGTGAATTATGTTGGAGAAAAATGAAAAAGTGTTATTTATAGTGTCGGATATTTCGCCAGTAAAAAGAAAAAAATATTCAGAATTATATAATAGAAATTATGAAAAATTAGTAGTTTACAAAAACAAAAAAAAGTGAATTATAGTTTTGAAAAAAATGTTAGATTATTTAGATAGAAGTGATATTTTAATGTTTTTTTAAGCTCATCAACATTTGAGTCATTTATGGAAAAATTTAGGAGTAAAAAAAGGTCAAAAAAATTGAAGAAGTTTTTAGATGAGAAAATAGTACAAAAATTAAAAAAATAAAATGATTACATCTATTGAGCCTGTTACAACAAAAAAACTATAAAATCTTACGGTTTAGAAGTTGAGATTGAGGCAGAAAAGTATACTGAAGAAGGATTGTTTGAGTCTATAAAAAGAAAAAAATTATAATAAAATAAAAACAGAAAAAAATAGGAGTAAAAATGGATACAAGAAGTTCAAAAGAAATATTTGAAAGAGCAAAAAAAGCTATACCGGGAGGAGTAAATAGTCCTGTAAGGGCATTTCAGTCAGTAAATAAGGAATATCCGATTTTTATTAAGTCGGCAAAAGGGTGTAAACTTTATGATGAGGACGGAAATGAATATCTTGATATGATTGGTTCTTGGGGACCTATGATTTTAGGGCATAATCATCCAGAAGTTCTTGAAACTGTAAAAAAAGCTATTGAGAATGGAACTTCATTTGGATTACCTACTAAAAAAGAAGTGGAACTTGCTGAATTAGTGAAAAGTTGTTATAAAGGTATTGATAAAATAAGACTTACAACTTCAGGAACAGAAGCGACAATGGCTGCAGTGAGACTTGCTCGTGCTTATACTGGTAAAAATAAAATACTTAAATTTGAAGGGTGTTATCACGGACATTCGGACTCATTAATGGTAAAAGCTGGATCAGGACTTTTGACATTTGAGCATCAAGACAGTAACGGAATTACAGAAGGTGTTATAAAAGATACTATAACTTTACCATTTGGAGATATAGAAAAAAATTAAAGAATTAATAAAAAAAGAAAAAGATATAGCATGTATAATAATGGAACCTATACCAGCAAATATGGGACTTGTGGAAACTGATAAAAAAATATTTACAAGAAGTAAGAGATTTGACACAAAAAAAGAAAAATATTGTATTAATTTTTTTGATGAAGTGATAAGTGGATTTAGAGTTTCACTTGATGGAGCTGCAGAATATTTTTGGAATTAAAACCTGATTTGATAACTTTAGGTAAAATAATAGGTGGAGGTTATCCAGTTGGAGCTTTTTGAGGTAAAGAGGAAATAATGAATTTAGTGTCACCAGTTGGAGGAGTTTATCATGCAGGGACTTTATCAGGAAATCCTGTATCAGTTTCAGCTGGAATAAAAAAACAATTTCAATATTAAAAGATAGACCTGAAATTTATAGAGAAATAAATGAAAAAAACTAAAAAAAATTGTGGAAGGAATAAGAGAATTAATAGGAAAATATGAAATTCCTGCAACAGTAAATAGTGTTGGAAGTTTGTATACAATTTTCTTTTCAAAAGATAAAGTTCAAACTCTTGAAGATGCGATAAATACTGATGATAAATTGTATGAAATATATTTTACAACTATGTTGGAAAAACGGTATAATTGCACCACCATCAAAAATATGAAGCACACTTTTATATCTTTAGCTCATAAGTCTGAAGATATAGAAAAAAATATTGGAAACAGTGGAAAAAGCATTTAAAAAAATATGAAATAATAAACTATTAAGCGGAGGAAAATTTAAATTATTTTTTTAAGTAAAATAAATTAAAATATGATAGCATGATAAAATTAGAAGAGGTTTTTAAAAAAAATATAGAACCGATAAATAAAGAAAGAATGAAAAAAAGAAAAAGAGTTAAGTTCTCTTTTAAAAAAATACCGAAAGGACTTGGAAAAACTTGAAGAATTGGCAATTCAACTTGAAGGAATACAAGAAAAATTATGAAGTGAATAAACGGATGGCACTTGTAATGGCGGCAGATAATGGTGTGGAGAGAGAAGGAGTAAGTTTTTTTCAAAAAGAATTATAACACAATATGTTGTAGAAGTCTATGATAAAAGGACATTCTTCTATAAATGCTTTAGCTAAAAACGTTTGGAGCAGATGTAGTGGCAGTAGATTTAGGGATAGATAAAAGTTGTGATATAAATAATGAAGTGGATTTGTCAGGAATTATTAACGAAAAACTTATGGAATTTGGAACAAATAATATTGTAGAATATCCAGCTATGACTTATGAAATTGCAAAAAGAGCAATTGAAATAGGTATAGAAAAAGTAGATGAATTTGTAAAAAAAAGGATATAATTTATTTACGGCAGGAGAAATGGGAATAGGAAATACAACAACAAGTAGTGCAATTTTACATGTATTTACTGGATTGCCATTAGATGATATTGTAGGGCATGGAAGTGGAATTAATGATGAAACATTAGAACATAAAAAAAAATATAATAAAAAAAGCAATAAGTATGAATAAAATAAATAGTGATGATCCGATAGATGTTCTAGCAAAAAAATAGGAGGACTTGATATAGCTGGAATGACAGGAATTTATATTGGATGTGCTAAAAAAAATAAAGTGCCTGTTGTGATTGATGGAATAATATCAGCTATTGCAGCATTAATTGCGTATAAATTAAATCCAATAGTTAGAGATTACATGATAGAATCAAATGTAGGTAAAGAGCCAGGAGAAAAAAATATAATGAAAGAAATGAATTTTGATCCGGGACTTTTTATGAAAATGAATTTAGGTGAGGGAACAGGTGCAATTTTAATGTTTCCTATGATTGATGCGGCATTAAATATAACGAGAATTGTTGGGAAGTATCCTGAAATTTTTGTAAAAAAAATAATTTTAATAAAAAGAATAAATTTATAAAAATAGAAAGGAAATAATGAAATTATATTTATTAAGGCACGGAAAGACAATATGGAATGTAGAGGAAAGATTTCAAGGACAGCTTGATTCTCCTTTAACAGAAGATGGGATATTAAAAAAATAAAAAGAAACAGCAAAAAAAGCTTGAAAAACATTAGATTTGAGAAAAATATATACAAGTGAAATGGATAGAACAATAAATACAGCTAAGATAATTATAGAAAATAGTAAGATTACTGAAAAATAAGACAATAAAGTTTATGAAAATGTCAGAATTGAATGAAATACATTTTTGGAGATTGGCAGGGAATGACATATAAAGAAATTTATGAAAAAAATATCCTGAAAATGGAAATAACTATTTTAATAATCCGAAAGAATATAATTCTAAAGAGAATAATGGAGAAGATTTACTTGCAGGATTAGAAAGATTTTTTTGAATGGATTAATGAAAAATAGTTCAGGAGAATCAAGGTTTAGAAACAAATGTTTTAGTTGTAACTCACGGTACGGTAGTGGAATTATTTTTTTAAATTATATTGATAATAAGTCTGTTCATGAACTAGATGAAAGAAAATTAATTGGAAATGCAGAATATAAAAATTTATGAATATATGGAAAAATAAATTTGTTGAAATTTAACTATGATATTTGTAAATAAAGTTATTTATATGGATATAAAAAAAGTTCACATTAATAAAATAAGTGAGCTTTTTTTATAAATTATTAGTTTAGTAATTAAAAAAACCAGTCTACCGTTCCTACTGAATTTTTTTGGTTGCCTGTAAATGTAACAGGTGGTAGCCATTTATATGATTTGTACAGGATCCGTGCAAAGTTTATAACCGCCGTGATTATTCTGAAACAAAAAAACATAGGGATGACCCCATTAAAAAAAGAGTAAAGCCCAAAAATTGTATAGAAGGTCACGAATAGACCAGAATATAGATATATTATATAATGTATAAAAAAATTATGTCAATTTTTTTCTTTTTAAAAAAATAGATATTTTTTTGATACAATAATATTATGAAAAAGCAAAAGAAGAAATGGAGGAAATTAATGACGGTAAAATTAAGACAGCCATCTGATACAATAAGACTTTTTAATTTTATTATGTTTTTATTGAGGAATAACAGATACATATACATATTTCATAAGAGGAGAAGTTTTTTTGTTAATGCACAAACGGGTAACTTAATAAATATGTCGATGCATATAATGAAAGGTGAATGGAGAGCAGCAGCATATTATTTATTTCCGTTATCAATTTTTACTTTTGGAATTTTTTTAGTGCTGAAGTTTTAAGAGGTCATTTAAAAGAAATTAATGCAAAAAAATGATAAAATACTTCATTGGAGGCAAATTATATTAATTGTTGAAATTATAGTATTTACATTAGTAGCATTTGTACCAAGTGGAAAAATATGATGTTTTTTTGTAAATATGGCGTTATCTTATATTTCTGCATTGCAATATCAAACGTTTAAGAAAAACAAATGGAAGTGTAGTTGCGACAACGATGTGTACCGGTAATTTAAGAAATGGAACTGAATGGCTTTTATCAATATGTAATGAAACGAAAAGAAGAAGATAAAAAAAAGGTAATAGTTTATTTTTGGATCAATTCTTTATTTTGTAACAGGGTGTTTAATTTGTTCATTTGTAATTACGCATATAAAAGTTAAAGAATATGCAATATTATTTACTTTACCGTTTGCAGTGTTGGCGTTTCATTATATGAAAAAAATAGAAATAATAATTTTTTTAAATTGAAAAGAAAGAAGAAAAAAATGAAAAAGATTATATTAATGTCATTTTTTTATAATAGCATTAAAGAGTTTTACTTTTATACATAAGATAGAAAAAAAGTGAAAAGTGAAATAATGAATAAAAAAAATACCTGTTTCGATAATTTTACCAAAGGAATATACTGATAAGAAAAAAAATATGCTGTGATATATGCTTTACATGGATGGGGAGGTTCATTTAGAAGTTTTGCAAGAGTAAAAAAATATTAAAGAATTAGCAGATAAATATGATGTGATTTTTAGTTTTTTTCCTGATGGGAACTGGAATAGCTGGTATGTGAATAGCATGAAAAAAAGAAAAACTCAAATTATGCAACATTTGTGTCGCAAGAAGTTGTAAATTATATTGATAATAAATACTCAACAATTAAAGATAGAAATCATAGAGCAATTTTTGGGATTTAGCATGGGGGATTTGGAGCATTTTACAATGGAATAAATTATTCTCATGTTTTTTTGGTAATATTGGAGATATAAGCGAGGAGTTTTTTTGTCGAAAAAAATGGAAAAAGTAAATGGGGAATTCATAAAATAATAAATGATGATGATTATTCAAGTTACAATATAATTGAAATTGTGTATAAATTGAAAGAAAGTAACTTGAAAAACGAATATAATAATTGATGTGGGGGATAAAGATTTTTTTCTAAAAAGATAATAGAGAATTACATGAAAAAAATTAAATGAATTAGAAATTGAGCATACTTATATCGAGCGAAAAGGCAGACATAGAAAAAGTTATTGGGTAAAAATCGTGGGAAATAATGATGGAATTTTTTTAGTGAAAAAAATTTAATGAAAGTAGTGAGAAATAGAGGGAAAATGACGAAAGAAAGTTTTTTTAAGACAATTTCCAAAAAGAGGTGGAGTATGAAGTCTAGTAAACTTTACAATGTTTTTAGAAATGGCGAAAGAATATGAAATTATAAGTTATACAGAAGAATTTTTATACGCCGAATTTTTTTGGAAGAAATTAACAAAAAAATAGATAAAGTTTTTTTGTATATACGAATGGGATATTTGAAAATAGTGATAGAAGACAGATTGTATTTGTTCCTGAAAAATTATTTTTATTCAAAATGAAATAGATAAAAAGTGATGAAAAAAATAATAAAAGACAATTTAAAAATACCCAAGTAAATTATTGAAAAATTAAAATAAATTCAAGATTTAAAGAGTATTTACATAAAGATTTTTTTAGGAAGTATATTGGGTTTGAATATAAAAAAAGAGAATTAATGGGAGATTTGATTTTAGAGAATGGAGTTGGATATATTCCTGTAGCTGATAAAATAGAGAATATAATATTATCGGATTTAAAACAAATTGGTAAAGCTCCTTGTAAAATAGAAATTCTTGATATTTTTAAATTTAGAAAAATTACCGTCATATAGATATGATGATAAAATTGTGACAGTGTCTTCAAAAAAAGACTTGATAGTATTGTTGCATCAATTACTAATTTATCAAGAGCAAAAAGTAGTTGAGGCTTTGGAGCGAGGGAAAGTTTTTTTGTTGATTATTATGTAGAGAAAGATAAATCTAAAAAAATATTGAAATTGGATCACAAATAACGATAAGAGGATTTGGAAAAGTATAAACTTTTTGAAGATAAGGGAGAAACGAAAAAAAGGCAAAAGAAAGAATACTTGTAAAAAAATACATTTAATTTTTGATTAGTTTTTTTATTTTTAAAAAAATTAAAATGTTTTTTTAATAAAAATTTTAATAAAAAAATAAGGAATAAAAAAAGGGGAAAAATATGAAATTTACAATATTTACACCGACATATAATAGAAAAGAATTATTAAAAAAATTTATATGAATCTTTGAAAAAAATCAAACATATAAAGATTTTTGAATGGATAATAGTCAATGACGGTTCATCTGATGGAACGGAATTGAGTGTAAGACAGTTTTTTTAGATGAAAAAAAATATTAGATATAAAAATATTTTTTTATAAAGAAAACGGGGGAAAACAACGAGCGTATAATTATGGAGTTGAAAAAGCTAGAGGGGAGTTGTTTATTTGTCTTGATTCTGATGACAAATATGTGGACAATGCACTTGAAACTATATTAAAAATATTGGAAAAAGTATGAGAATGACAGAGAGATAGCTGGTATGGGATATTTATCTATTTATGAAAAATGGTGAAGTTATTGGCACAAAATTTCCAAAAAGATGAAATGATTACAACTCAATTTGATATTTATAATAAATATAAAGTAAAAAGGTGATAAAGGTCTTATGTTTTCGAACAAAGATTTTGAAACAATTTCCATTTCCTGTATTTAAAGGAGAAAAATTTACAACAGAAGCAGTTGTTTACAATAGAATTTCTGAAAAAAATATAAAAATGCTTTTATATAAATGAAAAAAATTGAGATTAAGGAATATCAAGGAGATGGATTGACTTCAAAAATATAATGAGCTTCTATGAGAAATCCAGAAGGACAGGCACTTTACCATAATGAGAGAAATAGACATAAGATGACTTTTTAAAGAAAAAAATATTAAATAATGCAGTTTATTATAAATTTTGTAAAACTGCAGGTTATAATTTCAAAAAAATAATAATTGAAGCTGAAAGTAGATTTTTTTCTTTTTGATAAGCATCCCAATAGGGTATTATATGTGGTGGAAGGAGAAAATAAAAAAATAATAATAAGAAAAGGTAAAAAAATGAATGAAAAAAAGTAGTAGTTGGAATGAGTGGAGGAATAGATAGTTCTGTTGCAGCGTTATTATTAAAGCAACAAGGCTATGAAGTGGTAGGAGTTACACTTAAACATTTACCGGATGAATTATCGGAAAAATCCGGGAAAGACTTGCTGTTCACTTGATGATATAAATGATGCAAGATATACATGTTATAATTTAGGAATACCACATTATGTTATAAATGTTACAGATAAATTTAAAAAAAAGAAGTGATGGACTATTTTGAAAAAAATGTACAGTGAAGGGAAAACACCATCACCGTGTATAATTTGTGATGAAAAAGTTAAAAATAAAAAAAGAATTTTAGATTTTGCAAATAAAATGGGAATAAAATATATTTCTACAGGACATTATTCTAAAATAAGTATGAATAATTTACTTTTATGGGATAAAAGATAATGTGAAAGATCAATCTTACATGTTGTATAGATTAGATAAAAATGTAATAGAGATTTTTTTATTTCCACTTGCTAATTATAAAAAGTCAGAAATTCGTGAGATCGCAAAAGAAAAATGGTATTCATACTCATAATAAACCTGATAGCCAAGGTATTTGTTTTTGCACCAGAGGGATATATTAAGTATTTGAAAAAAAGTTTTAGGTAATAAAGTAAAAAAATGGGAAATTTTATAGATAAAAATGGAAATATTATAGGAGAGCATATTGGATATCAATTTTTATACGATAGGACAAAGAAGAGGGCTTGGATTAAATTTAGGTAAGCCGTTTTTTTATTTTTAGAAATACGACCGGAAACGAATGAAATTATAGTTGGAGATTTTTGAAGAGTTATTAATAGATGAAATTGAGATAAAAAGATGCAAAAATTTCATTATGATATAGATAAAATTATAAATACTCCATTAATTGCACGACCTAGATTTTTCATCAAAGGGACTTGAAGGAGAATTGAAAATTATTAAAGATGATACTGATCAAAAAAATAATTTTTAAATTTTTATAGGAAAAACACATGAAAATAGCGAAGGGCAGCATATAGTATTTTTATAAAGAAAATGAATTGATTGGAGGAGGAGAAATAAAAATTTATTAAAAAAAATAAAAAAATAGATTTATAAATTAATAAAAATATAATTTGAAAAAGAGGGAAAGGTATGAAACGTAAAGAAATTTATTTAGCTGGAGGATGTTTTTTTGGGGAACTGAAGCATTTTTGAAAAAAATAAATGGTATTTTTAGAAACAGAAACAGGATACGCAAATGGAAATAAAATTAATCCAACATATAAGGATGTTTGTCATGGAAGTGGTCATGCTGAAGTTGTGAAAGTTATTTATGATAGTGAAAAAAATTGAATTGACAAAAAAATATTAAATTATTTTTTTAAAACAATAAATCCTGTAAGTATAAATCAGCAAGGGGCAGATAAAGGAATACAATATCGTACTGGAATTTATTTTGTGGATAAAAAAATGATGAAAAAAATAATTAAAGTTGCATTGGATGAGTTACAAAAAAAGTTATGAATTACCATTAGCTGTTGAGAATAAAGCATTAGAAAATTATGCTTCGGCTGAAGAATATCATCAAAAATTATTTAGATAAAAAAATCCTGATGGTTATTGTCATATAAGTTTTGAATTAATAAATGAAATTTTGAAAAAAATCAATAGAAGAAAAGTAAGTAAAAATTATAATAAACAAAAATATATAGAAAGATATTTTTAAATGTATTTTTACATAAATGATTGAAAGTGATAAGATATAAAAACATAACAGAATTAAATAATAGAGGAGATTTACTTATGGATGAAAATAAAGAACATTTTGATTATGCATATTTTGATGGAAAAAAATAGTTGAATTTGAAAAAAAGCAACAGTAAGTATTGCGTCAAATAGTTTACAATATGGAACTACTTGTTTTGGAGGAATTAGGGGATATTTTAGAAACGGAAAAAGTATGTATATTTAGATTGAAAGATCATTATGAAAGATTAATGATAGCTTCAAAAAAATGTTAGGATTTGAGTATTATATAACTTGGGAAGAATTTTATAATATTGTGGCAGAGTTAGTAGCAAAAAAATGAAATTAAAGAAGACTTTTTATATGAGACCTTTTTATTTTTTTGTAAAAACCTAAAATTTCACCTAAAAAAATTGGGTTAGATTTTTGAATTAGCAATTTATATTTTTACCATTAGCTGATTATATTGATTCTAGTAAAGGAATAAAACTTATGAGTTCAAATTACAGAAAAATACAATGATTCAGCGATACCAACGAAAGCTAAAAGCAGTGGAGCTTATATAAATTCATTTTTAGCAACAAGTGATGCTCAAAGAAATGGATATGATGATGCATTGATGTTTGATGAAATGGGAAATGTGGCAGAAGTTGCTGTTGCAAATATAATTTTAATTTATAGAGGAAAGGTAATAATACCTGATACAGGAAGTTCAGCATTAGAAGGAATTACAGTTAGATCGGCATTAGAATTATTAGAATATAATGGTTATGAAATAAACAGAGGAAAAGTAGATAGATCAATGATTTATACTGCAGATGAAATGTTAATAACTGGAACTGCAATGAAAAATAGCTTTTGCAGAATCATTAGATCAAAGACCAATTGGACAATTAGATTATAGCCAAAAAAAGGAAAAAGCTGGGAAATTCCATGAATTATTAAAAAGAAGAATATGAAAAAGTAATAAATGGGGAGCACGAATTGTCAAAAAGAGTGGTTATTTGAATTTTAAAATGAATCAATTAAAGTATAAATAACACTTTAAATAAAGTAATAAATGAGAGAGATTTTAAAAAAATTGTTGACTATAATGTTATTTTTGTGATAATATTATGCTGTCTAAAAAGAGACGCCCCATCTCTACATTTAGACTTCTTTTATACAAAAAGACGAGCACATGGCTCGTTTTTTTATTTTATAAAAAAATGAATTATAAATAACACAGTAAATAATATTAAAAAAACAGAGAAAAAAAATATAAAAATATATGATAAAAATATAATAAAAAAATTATATAGAATTTAAAAAAATGGAAGTGAATAAATGAAAAACAGAAATAGTAATAATTGGAGGAGGAGCCTCAGGAATAATGGCTGCGATTGAAGCTGGTTAAGAGTGGAAAAGAAGTAATCGTTGTGGATAGAAAAAGAAAGAGTTTTTTAAAAAAAGTGTTAGTTACAGGAAATGGAAGATGTAATTTAACGAATGTGAATGCCAAAAATAAATAATTATTTTTTTCAACAGGGAGTGACATAAAAAAATAGAAAATATATTGAATGATTTTTCAACCAAAAGATACGATGAATTTTTTTGAAAGTCTTGGGGTAGTATGTAATGAAGAGGCGAGAGGCAAAGGTGTTTCCACTTAGTGGACAAGCTGGGGCAATAATTGATGCTTTAAGATTTGAAGCTGAAAGAGTTGGAGTGAAATTTTTTTATTAGATTTTTTTATGTAAAAAAATAGAAAAAAAGGGATTCCAATTTATAATTTATTCGGAAGATAAAAAGGATAATAACTTCTAATCGTGTGTTACTTTCAGCTGATGGAAAAATCATATCCTGAATTAGGTTCGAATGGAAGTGGTTTTGAGTTAGCTCGTGAATTCGGTCATACGATAACACCGTTATTCCCAAGTATAGTGCAATTTAAAAACAGAGGAATATCAAGTGAAAGGATTGAAAGGAATAAAACTTGATACTAAAGTAACAGCATATGGAGATAATAAAAAAAATATGTACTTATGATGGAGAACTTTTATTTACAGATTATGGAGTTTCAGGGAATGTAATTTTTAATATTTCATTTGTATTTCCAATTCATAAAAAAAGTTGAATTAGAAGTAGATTTTTCTGCCAAAATTTAGTTACGATGAATTGCTAGAAAAAAATTAAAGGATAGAAGAGATATTTTTAGGTCATTTAACGATGGAGCATTATTTTTAACGGGATGATAAATAAAAAAAATTAGGGCAATTTTTTTATCAAAAGCGTCGAGAATAGAAAAAAATTATCAAAAAGAAATAAATAGTTTAACAGATAATGAGTTAAGAAAAATTGTGTGATGTGTTGAAAAAAAATATAAGTTAAATGTACTTGATACAACAGGCTATAAAAATGCACAAGTTACAGCTGGGGGAATTAAGTTAGAGGAAGTGAATATGGAGACGCTAGAATCGAAAAAAGTGAAAGGATTGTATTTTTCTGGAGAAATTCTTGATGTTTATGGAGAATGTGGAGGATTTAATTTTCAATGGGCTTGGGCTCAGGGAAAAAAAAGCTGGAGAAAAATATAAGTAAATAAAATAAGTATAAATAGAGGAGTAAAATGTTAAGAATAAGTAATATAAAAATGCCCGTAAAACATACAGAAAATATGTTAAAAGGTGTTGTAGCAAATTTATTAGAAATAAATGTTTTTAAAAATTTAAAAAGTTTTTGAAATATCAGGTCAGGCGATTGATGCAAGACAAAAAAAATAATGTTGTTTATGTTTATTCAGTTGATGTGGAACTTGACAATGAAGAAAAAAATATTTAGAAGTAAAAAAATGTAAGAAGTATAACAAAAGAAATTTATAAAAACAGAAAAAGTTGAAGATTATAAAGGGAAAAAGACCGATAGTAGTTGGTAGTAGGGTCTTCTGGTGTTTTTTTGCAGCATTAATTTTAGCTGAAAGTGGGTTAAAGCCAATAATAATAGAGCAAGGGAAAAAAATGTAGATGAAAGAGAAAAAGATGTCTATGATTTTTTTAATAATAAAAGTGGATTGAAAAAAATATTCGAATGTACAATTTGGAGAAGGAGGAGCGGGAACATTTTCTGATGGTAAATTAAATACGAATACGAGTAATTTTAGAATGAACAAAAGTGTATAGTGAGCTTATAATGGTTGGAGCTGAGAAAAAGATAGCGTATATGTCTAAAACCACATGTTGGAACAGATAAATTGATAGATATAATGAGAAATATACGTCATAAAAATAGAAAAATCTTGATGGAGAATATAGATTTTCACAAAAATTGACTTCGATAGAATATAAAAAAATGATAAAAATAACAAAAGCTATAATAGAAAACGTGTCTGAAAAATGGGAATAACGAAAAAAATATGAAATTGAAACAGATGCATTGATTTTTGGCAATAGGACATAGTGCAAGAGAAACTTTTGAGATGTTAAAAAAACAAAAAAATTTATATGGAAAGAAAAAAATATTTTTCAGTTGGTGTTAGAATAGAGCATAAAAGAGAAATGATAAATAAATCTCAATATGGAAAATTTGCAGATAAATTGCCAACAGCAGAGTATAAATTGAGTGTAAAGGCAAGTAATGGTCGTGGAGTTTACAGTTTTTGTATGTGTCCGGGTGGAGTTGTAGTGCCTGCTGCGAGTGAAGAAGGAAGACTTGTTGTAAATGGTATGAGTTATTCAAAAAGAGATGAAGAAAATTCAAATTCAGCAATATTAGTAAATGTATTTCCTGAAGATTTTGAAGGAGAAGACGTGTTAGCTGGAGTGAAATTTCAAAGACAATTAGAAGAGAAAGCGTTTAATTTAGGTGGACGAGATTATAAAGCACCTGTTCAGCTTTTTTTGGAGATTATTGTCAAGGAAAAGTATCGAAAAAACTTGGTAAAGTAAAGCCTAGTTATGCAAGAGGATATGTATTTGCTGATTTGAATAAAATTTTTCCTAAATTCATTAATGAATCTTTAAAAGAAGGAATAAGTTTGATGGATAATAAAATTAAAGGATTTGGAGAATACGACGCAGTATTGTCTGGAGTGGAAAGTCGTAGTTCATCTCCAGTGAAAATACCGAGAGATGAAAGATATTTTTCAAATATAGAGGGAATTATTCCTTGTGGTGAAGGAGCAGGATATGCAGGAGGGATAATGTCTGCAGCTGTAGATGGTATAAAATGTGCTGAAGCTGTCATTAGCTATTTGAAGTAAATATAAAAAAATTATAAATAGAATAATAAAGAAATAAAAAAAGTACCAATAAACTGGACACTTAAATGTGAAAGTAGTTTAAAGGTACATTTTTTTATATTTTATGCTATGTATCATTGATATCTGTAGATAGCACAAAGAAAGAAGCAAGAGTTAGAACTATAAAATTTGATAAGAATATGTTATAATATTATGAAAAATATTAGGTGAAATAAATTTGAATTTGTCTAGTTCTTTAGATTAATGTATGAGTATTATGTATTGTCTGGTACTCTAAGATTGTTCTAAAAAAATTATATTATAGAAAGTGAGAGAATATGGGTAAAAAAAGTAGTAATTATTGGAGCAGGTGTTTCGGGTTTGAGTGCTGGAATATATGCATTGCAGGCTGGATATTCAGTAGAAATATATGAAAAAAACAAAAAAAGCCCGGTGGTGAGTGTACAGGTTGGAATAGGAAAGGATATCATATAGATAATTGTATTCATTTTCTTGTTGGATGCAATAAGGATGAACAATTATATAAAATGTGGGAAAATCTAGGAGTTCTTTCTGATAGTTTGGAGATTTATCGTGAACCATATTTTTATTGTATGGAAATGGATGAGATAACACTACATTTGTGGAGAAATTTAGAGAAAGCAAGAAAAGAGTTTTTAGAGCTTGCTCCAGAAGATACCAAAGAATTAAATTTGTTTTTTGACTGTGCTAAAAGCTTAGAGTGTGTAAAGCCTCCATGTGATATTTCAATTGCTCATATGAACCTAATACAATTTATTAAACTAGGAATGAGCATGAAAGATGCAAATAAGGCTATAAAGGAATACGGAAAACAGTCTATGGAAGAGTTTACAAATCGTTTTAAAAATCATTACATTAGAGCAATTTTTAAAAATTATTTTAATAGCAATTTCATTGCTCTCGCCTTTGTTGCATCGTATGCTTTTTATACAAGTAATACAGCAGCTATTCCAAAAGGAGGTTCTGTTGGCTTAGTTAGTAGAATGCTTGCAAAATTTGAATCTTTGGGTGGGAAACTATATTTAGGTGTTAATATTGAAAAAATAAATATTGCAGATAAGCAGGTTGTTAGTATTCTTGGTAATAATGGAAAGGTTATCAACTCAGATAACTATATTTGGTGTGCAGATCCACATTCTCTTTTCTATGACTTAATTGATGAAAAAAATATTTAGATAAAAAAATCTTAGATATATGTATGATAATCCGGAGGGGTATATTTCTAATACAGGTTATCAGGTTGCATTTGGAATAGTTACTGAAGAGGATTTGAAATTACCTGAAGGAAGCATTATTTTCCCTTGTGACGAATATGATGTTGCAGGAGAAATACACAATTTTTGTGGAATGCGAGTTTATGATTATGATGAAACACTATTTCCTATTGGAAAAAGAGTTATTCAGTGTAATATTTTACAAAATGCTGAAAATTATGCTTATTGGTTTAGGCTAAAAGATAATAAGGAGAAATATAATCAAGAAAAATATCGACTTGCAGAAGAACTGAGATTAAGGGTTGAAAAAAAGTACCCTCAGCTTGAAGGTAAACTTATTGTGCTTGGAACATATTCTCCAGTTACATTCACAACTTGGTGTAATGCCTACAAAGGGGGATATATGAGTTTTAATCCACAGAAAGGTTATAAAAAGTAAGTATGTTAAAAAGCACTATTAAAGGGATAAATAATTTATACCTTGCAAGTCAATGGATTCAAACTGGTGGAGGGCTCCCTATTGCTGCAGCAAGTGGAAAGTTTGCCATAGATAATATGAAATCTTATAGAAAAAAATTCAACTTTAGAAAAAAATATGATTAAATTCGAACTTTACAAGGGGAATTTTATAGATGAAATCCAAGTGTTTTTACACAAAGGAATTGCCAGTTTTTTTGGAATGTATTTTTGGACGAGATATATTTAGTAGAGCATATTAAACTTAGGTGATCTTTTTATATTTTATGTTACATATCATTGACATCTGTAAACAAAAAAAGTACCAATAAACTAAACACTTAAATGTGAAAGTAGTTTAAAGGTACATTTTTTTATATTTTTTTGATAATTATTTAAAGAAACTTACAAACATAGTAATTATTGATACATTGAAGAAGTCAATAAATAAAGCTCCAACTAATGGAATAACAAAGAATGCTACTTTTGAATAAATATTTTTTTCAGTAACTGATCTCATATTTGCAATACCGTTTGGTGTAGCTCCTAATCCAAATCCAGCATGTCCTGAAACCATAACAGCTGCATCGTAATCTGAACCCATTACTTTGAATGTTACGAATATTAAGTAGAAGTAAATTAATACAACTTGAGCTAATAATAAAATGATTACTGGTACTGCTAAATCAATTAATTGCCATAATTTTTAATGACATTAAAGCCATAGCTAAGAATAAATTCAATGATACATCTTCAATAACACTAATTTCATGAATTGGTGCGTGTAATTTTTTTCTGAAGCATCAAATATATTTCTCATAATAGCAGCAATAATCATAGGGATCAATATAAACTGGTAAACTTAAAGCTGGTAGTAAAGCTTTTTAAAATTATTGATAAATATGAACCAAGTCCCATAGCAATTAAAAATATAGAAGAATGCGTATGAGAATTTCTCTGCATCTAAAAATAGGTAAATCTTCTTTTCTAACATTTTTCATCGATATCTTTTTTTCTCAAAGTGTTCATTTTTTTCTTTCGTTGATAATATCAGTTGGTAATAAGTTATTCTTTTTAATAAGTCTATCAGCGATAGGGCCACCAATCATAGACCCACCGATAAGTCCAAATGTTGCTGCAGCAATAGCAATTGTACTCGCTGTATCTGCTCCTTTAAATCCTAATGCTTCAACAGTTGGTGCAATAGCAGCAGCTGTTCCGTGTCCTCCAGTCATAGGAGTAGACCCAGTCATTAAAGCTAATAAAGGGTGTAATCCAACAAAAGGTGCTAATCCAACAGCAAGTAAGTTTTGTAAAATAACAAGTCCTATAGCTGCTAATAAGAATGTAAATACTTTTTTACCACCTTTTTTAAGTACTTGTAAACTTGCGTTAAATCCAACACTTGTAAAGAACATTACCATAAAGAATTGTTGTAACGTAGTATCAAATTTAATTTCCAAAACATTTTGATTGTTTAAGAATAAATGCAATAATAGCAAATAAGAAACCGCCAATTACTGGGGCAGGAATGCAATATTTCTCAAAAAAATCCAATTTTCTTTCTTAAAAAAATCTACCAATTATAAGTAGAATAACAGCTAATCCAATAGCTTGTATCATGTCTAATTCTAATTTCAACATAATAATTCCTCACTTTCCATATATCTAAGTTTTCTATGAAAGTATTATACAATAAAAATAAAAAAATCAATACAGTTAATGAAAAAAATAATACCATATATAAAATATATGTTTTAAATTTTGAAAAAAATGATATAATAGAAGAAATAAAAAAAGAAAAGAGGAAAAATAAATGAGTTTACCAAATTGCCCAAAATGTAATTCGGAATATACATATGAAGATGGTACGATGTTAATTTGTCCAGAATGCTTCCCATGAATGGTCTTTAGAAGATACAAATTCAACGGATACTGAAAAATATTGTAAAAAGATTCAAATGGAAATATCTTACAAGATGGAGATTCTATTACAATAATTAAAGATTTAAAAAGTTAAAAGGTGCAACAAGTGATTTAAAAAGAGGAACAAAAAGTTAAAAAAATATAAGACTTATAGATGATGGAATACATAATATAGAGTGTAAAATTGATGGCTTTGGTGCTATGAAATTAAAATCAGAATTTGTTAAAAAAATTTAAAAAAATAGAAATAAAATATTAGGTAGAGTAATTTTTATATTTTATTTTTTTACTTAAGATATAAAAAGGAAGTTAAAATATGAAATCAGGATTTATAGCGATTGTTGGTCGTCCAAATGTAGGAAAATCAACATTGATGAATAAATTAGTAAAAAGAAAAAGGTAGCGATAGTATCTGATAAAGCAGGAACTACACGAGATCAAATTAGAGGAATTGTAAATATTCAAGATAGCCAATATTTTTTTGTTGATACACCTGGAATACACAAACCAAAACATTTATTGGGTGAACATATGACAGCTATTGCTTTAGAGACATTAAACGATGTTGATTTGATAATGTTCATGTTAGATGGAACGATGGAAATTTCAACGGGAGATATGTTTGTAAATGAACATATAAAACAATCCAAAACGCCAGTTGTTATTATAATTAATAAAATTGATAAATTAAGTGATGAAGAAATTGAAGCAAAAAAAGCTGAAATAAAAAGAAAAAAATTGGGGAATTACGATAATGTAATAACGTTGACTGCTGAATATGCGATAGGTATTCATAAAATATTTGAGGTGGCAGAACCGTATTTATCAAGTGAAGTTTGGTTTTTATCCAGAAGATTACTACACAGACTTGCTCTGTAAACAAAATAGTTGTAGAAACTGTACGTGAAAAAAATCTTACATTATACAAAAAGATGAAGTACCTCATAGTATTGCAGTGGAAATAATAAATGTTGAAACAAAGCCACATATAAGAAAGTATGATATAAATATTTATGTGGAAAGAGATAGTCAAAAAGGTATTGTTATTGGAAAAGATGGAGCTTTTATTAAAAAATAGGGATTGAATCAAGACGAGAAATAGAAGAGTTGATTGATTTAAAAAGTAAATTTAAAAATTATGGGTAAAAAGTTAAGAAAAAAATGGCGAAAAAAACAAACAATTTTTTTAGATGAAATTGGATATAAAATAAATGATAAAAAAAGAAAAAAATAGTAAAAAGAAAACTACACTAAATTTTTGAAATAGTGTAGTTTTTAAATTTAAAATATATTTAATTTTAATTATTTTTATAACTTTTCTATATAAAACTAATAATGGATTCCAAACGCTTGCATTTGTTGGTGAATACGCAAAATCAATTTCAATAAATTTTTTTCAATAGGGGTTTCAAGTGTTATGACAATAGCAATTTGATCAATAAATTGAGCGACAGCTTGGTGTCCCTAACATAGCTCCTCCTAAAACAACTTTTTCTATCTTTATCGTAAACAATTTCAGCTTTAGCAGGTATAGAATCTTCAAATCCTGAGTTTTTTTATACATTGCTTTCATTTCAACTTTTTTTCAGCATTATATCCTAAATCAAGAGCTCTTTTTAAAGATAAACCAGTTTGAGCTAATTTTTATATCATAGAATGAAGTTGCAAAAGATCTAATTAATCCTTTTCCAATCAACTTTTTCCTCCAGAAAGATATTTTTGCTAATAACATTCCATGTTTATTTGCAACATCTCCAAATGGAGCATATAAATTTCTGTCAGTTTTATAAAATTTATTAAAGACAGCATCACCTATTGCGTAAACATCAGGTAAATTAGTTTCAAATTGTGCATTTACAACAATTTTTACCTTTGTACTGTTTCTAAATTGTTTGAAATAAATTCAATATTAGGTGTAATACCAATACTAAATAATGCAATATCAAATGAAACTTCTTCTCCGTTATCTAATTTTACTGATTTAGCTTTTACCATTTTTCTGAAACAATTTCAGTAACACCTGCATTTAATTTTTAAATTAATACCTTTATTTTTTTAATTTCAGTAACAATTTCATCCTTTAAATTTTTTTGAAACAATTGGGAAAAATTTCTCCAGCTTTTTTTCAATAATTGTAACATTTAATCCTAATTTATTAAATGCTTTCAGCAGTTTCTAAACCGATAAATCCTGCTCCTACAATTATCGCATTTTTTTAATTTATCTTTGTTTTCATTTAAATAATTTTTTTAATTTCAAAAAGCATTTTGTGCGTGAGATAATGTAAATACATTTTCTAATTCATTTGAATATCCTGCAATACTTGGAATGAACGATTTTTCCACCAACGGCAATAACTAATTTGTCATAACCGAAAATACCGTTAATCTCGCTCCTTTTTATATTTAGAGTTTTATTTCTAAAGTCAATCCCCGTAACTTCGTGATGAATTTTAACATTCACTCCTCTTTTTATAAAATCTTCAGGTGTTCCCAGCACAACATCTTTTGCTTTTAATTCATCTGCAATAAAATAAGGTGTTGGACAACCTGCCCAAGCAACATAAGGTGATTTTTTTCAAAAACAAAAACTTCATCATCTGGATTAGCTTTTTTTGTATTGAGTAGAAAAACATCATTCCTGCTGCTCCTCCACCAATAACTGCAATTTTTTTCATATAAAATTCCTTCTTTCTATAAGTATTTTTATGTCAATAAATTGTGTGAAAAAAACATAATTAAATTTGTTTATACAAATAAATTCTATCATAAAAATAATTTGTTTGTAAAGTAAAATGTTTTTAATTATTTTTTTAGATAAACTATTAAAAAAAGGTATCTAAGTCTGCTAGAAACCATTTTTAATACCTACTTTATTTTCTTTTTCCTCTAGGAATTATAACATCTGCATATCTTTTTGAAGGTTCTACAAATTCTAAGTGCATAGGTTTTTACTGTATTAATGTATTGATTTTTTTAACACTATCAAAATCTCTTCCTCGTTCGTTTAAATCTCTTTCCATTCTACGTAGAAGTCTTTCATCATCATCTGTATCTACAAATATTTTTTTGCATCAAATAAACTTCTAATTTTTTTCTATCGCTAAAATCAAAATTCCTTCAACAATAATAATACTAGCAGGTTCAATATGAAGAGTATCATTTACTCTATTATGTTGTTTGAAATCATAAATTGGTTTTTTTCAATAGAGTGTCCACTTTTTAAAGCTAAAATATGATCTTTTAAAAAGTTCAAAAATCTATTGAATCCGGATGGTCATAATTTAATTTTACTCTTTCTTCAAAAAGTTAAGTGATCATTTTCTTCTATAATATGAATCTTGTTCTAATAAAATTGCATTAATTCCTGATTTTTTTAAATCTTCAATAATTGCTTTTTGTAACACTTGTTTTTTTCCTGAACCAGTACCTCCAGCAATTCCTACAATAATTGTTTGATTTCCCATGATATAATTCCTTTCTTTATTACTATGAAAAGTATATACTAGATATAAAAAAATTTTCAAGTATAGAATAAAAATTTTTTTATTGAAAAAAATATAGAAAAAGGTATAAAATAAACTATCTTAAAAAAATAAGGGGTAATAGTATGATACTAGGATTAACAGGTGGAATAGGAACGGGTAAAAAGCACTGTTGCGAATATGTTAAAAGGGAAAGGAATTCCAGTAGTTGATACAGATCTTATTTCAAGAGAAGTAATTGAATATCCGGAGATTATAGAAAAAAATAAAATTAGAAATATCAAATGAAGTTTTTGATTTTAATAATAAATTGGATAGAAAGAAAATGAGTGAGATAGTTTTTTTGAAAAATCAAGAAAAAAATTGAAAAAAAATTAAATGAAATAATGCATCCGGAAATATTAAAAAAATGTGGCTTGAAGTAGAAAAAAATTGAAAAAGAATCATAAAATTATTGTATTGGATATTCCATTATTATTTGAAATAAATATGGAGAAAGAAGTTGATAAAATTTTTATTAATTTATGCTTCAAAGGAAATACAATTAAAAAGAATAATGGAAAGAGATTGTAGAAGTAGAGAAGAGGCAATTAAAATTATTAATTCACAAATACCATTGTATAAAAAAAGAGAAAAAAAGTGATTACATAATTCAAAAATAATGATAGTTTAGAAAATTTAGAAAAAAACTAGAAAAAAATCTTAGAAAAATTATAATTTAGGGGAGCAAAGTTATGATGAAAAATTATAAAAAAATATTGTTAATATTATTTGGAATTTGGCTATGTACACCGTTTACTATATTAGTTTTAGGAAGTGATGCTTATAAAGGGAAACCTTTAAAAGGTTCGCGAACTGATGGGATAATTTTAGTGAAAGTTACGCCACTTTTAGCTAAAGTTCGTATGGTGTCAATACCGAGAGATACTTATGCTGAAATTCCATGCGAAATAGGTAAAAACGATAAAATAACACATGCACATGCTTTTGGGGGAACAAAATGTACAAAACAAGCTGTAGAAAGATTGCTTGATACAAAAGTAAATAATACTGTGCTATTTAGATTTGACGATGTTGTTTCTTTAACAGATATAATAGATGGAGTTGATATAGTAGCAAATCATAGTTTTGTGCAAGATGGACAAAAATTTGTAGAAGGAGAAAGTTACAATATAAAAGGTGAAAGAGCATTAGCGTATACAAGACATAGAAAAACAGACAGTGCATTTAAAAAGAGATGAGCGTCAAAGACAAGTAATACAAGGAATTGTGAAAAAAATGCTAAATCCATTAAATTGGAAATATTTACCGAGTGTTGTAAGTTATACATTTTCAAATATGGAAGTAAAATATAATCCACTAAGAACAATTTCATTAATTCCTGCACTATTAATTCATGGTGGTAAATTTGAACAAATAGAAATAAAAAGGTGATGGAATGAAAAAAAGTAGGAATTTATTACTTCAATCCAAGTGAAGAATCTATGAACGAAGTCTAAAAAGAAAAATTTAAAGTATTCTTTTTAAAAAAATAAAAAGATGAGAAAGGTAAAATAAATGAATGTAAAAAAATCAGAATTTGTAAAATCTGCCGTATATGAACAAGATTATCCAGAATTTATAGGGTTGGAGTTTTTCGTTTATAGGAAGATCAAATGTAGGGAAAAATCATCATTAATTAATTCGTTGACAGGGAGAAGAAGTTTAGCTAGAACGAGTAAAACTCCAGGTCGTACTCAATTAATAAATTATTTTTTTAATTAATGAAAGTATACACTTTGTAGATTTGCTGGGGTATGGGTTTGCAAAAAGTTCCAGAAGCAGTTAAAAAAATTGGGGAAAAACGATAGAAACATATTTGAAATCACAAAGAGATAAAATTGTATTTTTTTATTATTAGATATAAGAAGAATACCATCAAATGAAGATTTAGAAATGTTAAAAATGGCTTGAACATTTTGATATAGAGTACTATATAATTTTTTTACAAAAACAGACAAATTATCAAATAATGAAAAAAAATTTAGACAGTTAAAAAGAAATTAAGAAAAAAAGTCGTGTTTAATAATGAAGATGTATTCTTTTATTCTTCATTAAAAAAAACATTGGAAAAAGATGAATTACTTGAATTTATTTATAAAAAAACAAACAAATATAAAAAAAATAATTTAATTTTGTATAAAGACATAAAAAAAGTCAATTTTGTCAAAAAAACAGGCGTTAGTAGAGTTTAATCTTGTAAATACAAATAAAAAAACATAAAAAAACCTTGAAAAAAACATTTGATTTTTTTATATGCAAATGAGGTATACTTATGATGTAAAAATAAATATATGTGTATTAAATAATACAAAAAATGAGAAAGGAAGTGTTACTTGAATGGACGCTTGGAGAGGATTTAAAGAAGGGAAATGGACTAATGAAATAGATGTTACAGATTTCATTAGATTAAACTACACTGAATATACAGGAGATGAAAGTTTCTTAGCAGGACCTACTGAAGCTACTACAACTATGTGGAAATCATTAGCTGAAAAATTCAAAGTAGAAAGAGAAAAAGGTATTTATGATGCAGAAACAAAAATACCATCTCAAATAGATGCATACGGAGCAGGATACATAAATAAAGATTTAGAAAAAATTGTAGGATTACAAACAGATGCACCTTTAAAAAGAGCAATCTTCCCTAATGGTGGATTAAGAATGGTTAAAAACAGTTTAGAAGCATTTGGATACAAATTAGATCCGCAAACTGAAGAAATATTCACTAAATATAGAAAAACTCACAATGATGGAGTGTTCTCAGCTTATACTGATCAAATCAAAAAAGCTAGACATACTGGTATTATAACAGGATTACCTGATGCATACGGAAGAGGAAGAATCATTGGAGATTACAGAAGAGTAGCTTTATACGGAGTAGACAGATTAATTGAAGAAAGAAAAGCTGAACACAAAAAAAGAGATTCTTCAGAAATGACTGAAGATTTAATTAGAACAAGAGAAGAAATCTTTGAACAAATTAAAGCATTAAATGCATTAAAAAGAATGGCTGCATCTTATGGATTTGATATTTCAGGACCTGCAACTACAGCACAAGAAGCAATTCAATGGACATACTTTGCTTACTTAGCAGCAACTAAAGATCAAAATGGGGCTGCAATGAGTATTGGTAGGGTATCTACATTCTTAGATGTATTTATTGAAAGAGATTTACAAGAAGGAAGAATTACAGAACAAGAAGCTCAAGAATTTATGGATCATTTCGTAATGAAATTAAGATTAATTAGATTCTTAAGAACACCTGAATATGATGCATTATTCTCTGGAGATCCAGTATGGGTAACTGAATCAATCGGAGGAATTGGATTAGACGGAAGATCATTAGTAACTAAAAATAGCTTTAGAATTTTACATACATTATACAACATGGGAACTTCACCAGAACCAAACTTAACAGTATTATGGAGTGAAAATTTACCTGAAGCATGGAAAAAATATTGTGCAAAAGTTTCAATTGATACATCTTCAGTACAATATGAAAATGATGATATAATGAGACCACAATTCGGAGATAACTATGGAATTGCTTGTTGTGTATCACCAATGACTATTGGACACCAAATGCAATTCTTTGGAGCGAGAGTAAACTTACCTAAAGCATTATTATATGCAATTAATGGTGGATTAGATGAAAGATATAAAGAACATGTTGCTCCAGAAGGAACATTTGAACCAATTACATCAGAATACTTAGACTTTGATGAAGTATGGGAAAAATATGATAAAGTGCTAGATTGGTTAGCTGAAACATATGTTAAAGCATTAAATATTATTCACTATATGCATGATAGATATTCATATGAAGCATTAGAAATGGCATTACACGATGTTGATATTAGAAGAACTGAAGCATTTGGTATCGCAGGAATTTCAATTGTAGCTGACTCATTAGCAGCAATTAAATATGGTAAAGTTAAAGTAATTAGAGATGAAGATGGAATAGCAGTTGACTATCAAAATGAAGGAGATTATGTACCATTCGGAAATAATGACGATAAAACAGATAAATTCGCTGTTGATATGGTAGAAATCTTCATGAACAAAATTAGAAGACACAAAATGTATAGAAATGCAATTCCTACACAATCAGTATTAACAATAACTTCAAACGTTGTATACGGTAAGAAAACAGGAAATACACCTGACGGAAGAAAAGCAGGAGCACCATTTGGTCCAGGAGCAAACCCTATGCACGGAAGAGATACAAGAGGAGCTGTAGCGTCATTAGCTTCAGTAGCTAAATTACCATTTGAACACGCAAATGATGGAATTTCTTATACATTTGCTATAACACCTGAAACTTTAGGTAAAAATGATGATGAGAAAAGAACTAACTTAGTTGGATTAATGGACGGATACTTCAATCAAACTGGTCACCACTTAAATGTAAACGTATTTGGTAGAGACTTGTTAGAAAGAGCAATGGAACATCCAGAAGATTATCCTCAATTAACAATAAGAGTATCTGGATACGCAGTAAACTTTGTTAAATTAACTAGAGAACAACAATTAGATGTAATTAATAGAACAATTTCAAACAAAATGTAATTACAGTAAAGATAAAAGAAATGTCGTAACATATACTGTTGCGGCATTTTTTTAAAAGATAAATGAGTGGAAGTGAAAAAGTAATTATAGATTTTTGAAAGAATTAAAAATACGATAATTAAATTTGTAATTAAAGATAAAATAATAAAAATTTATTTATTTTTTTAGAAAAAAATGCTGTAATAAGAAATGGAGAGAATATGGAAGTAAAAAGGATTTATACATTCATTTGAATCATTTGGGACAAAAAGATGACTGGGAATAAGATTTGTATTATTTACTCAGGGTTGTCCCTTAAGATGTTTATATTGTCATAATGTGGATACTTGGGATATAAATGATAAGAAGTTTGTAATGACACCCGAGGAAGTAATGAAAGAAATATTGAAAGTAAAAGGTTTTATAAAAACAGGAGGAGTAACGGTTTCAGGTGGAGAACCGTTGGTACAACCTGATTTTGTAAGAGAATTATTTAAACTTTGTAGAGAAAATGGTATTCATACTGCACTTGATACATCGGGATATGTTTATAATGAAAAAGCTAAAGAAGTACTAGAGTATACCGATTTAGTATTACTTGATATAAAAACATATCGATCCTGAAAAAAATATGAATTTAACATCGGTAAAATTAGAAAAATACATTGAAGTTTGCTCAATATTTACAAGAAATTAATAAACCTGTTTGGACACGTTATGTATTAGTACCTGGATATTCTGATGATGAACAAGATTTACATAAATGGGCAAAATATGTTTCGCAATTTAATAATATTAAAAAGGGTAGATATATTGCCGTTTCATCAAATGGGTGGATATAAATGGGAACAAGTTGGAAAAGAATATAAATTGAAAAATACTCCAACTCCAACACGAGAAGACGTACAAAAAAACAGAGGAAATTTTTTTAAATTATATGGACTAAATGTTGGAGTTTAATATAATATTAGTTTAATTATTGAACTTAAATTTTTAAAATATAAAATTAATGAAATTTTTAATAAAATAAGCTAGAAAGTAATATTTACAATCTAGCTTTTTTTATATTGATTAAATATATATAATTTAAAAATTAATATTTAAAAAAATTATTAAACTTTTTAGTTCTTCTCTTTTATCAATAATTTCATTTTTTTATATTTTTTTCTAATATTGGATCAATTTCTTGAGAAATGAAATCTACAACTTGCTCGCTGGCAAATCCTGTATAATTTGTAGAGACTAAAATACCTTCCATGTCTTCAGCTTTTTAGTCCTAATCTCCCATCTTTTATAATTCTATCAATTAAATTATTTGATTTTTCCATTAATTTTTAATTTCTTTTTGTTTCTTCCATTGATAATTCTCTAATAATTTCATGAACTTCTTGTCGATCCATACCTTTTTTTAACAGATTCCATAATTATATTTTCTGTCGCCATAAATGGTAATTCTTTTTGAATATTCGCTTTCAATAACTTTAGGGTAAACCACAACACCGTCCATAATATTTAACCAAATTATAAGAATGGCATCTAAAGCTAAGAATGACTGTGGGATAGAAAGTCTTTTATTTGCAGAGTCATCAAGAGTTCTTTTCAAACCATTGAGTTCCATACACTAAAAGCACCATTTGTAGCATTAGAAATTATAAATTTAGCAAGAGATGAAATTCTTTTCAGCTTCTCATTGGGTTTCTTTTTATATGCCATTGCACTTGAACCAATTTGATTTTTTTCAAAAGGCTCTTCTAATTCTTTTTAAATGTTGTAATAATCTAAAATCATTTGTAAATTTATGTGCAGATTGTGCGATATTTGATAACAAGTAAAGTACTTCTGCGTCAACTTTTCTATCGTAAGTCTGTCCTGAGACACCTTGTTTAAGTTCAAATCCTGCTTTTTTTGTAACTAATTCATCTAGTTTTTTAACTTTTTGAAAATCACCGTCAAACAAATCTTTAAAACTTGCTTGAGTTCCAGTAGTTCCTTTAACTCCCCTAAATCTTAAAGTACTTAATCTAAATTCCAATTCTTCAAAGTCTAATAGTAAAGAGTGAAGCCACAAAGTGGCTCTTTTTCCAACAGTAGTTAACTGTGCTGCTTGAAAGTGTGTAAATCCTAAAGTTGGTAAATCTTTGTATTCTAGTGCAAAGGTTTTCATTTTTTTATTAATGTTAGTAATCTTTTTTCTAATAAGTAATAGTCCTTCTTTTATTTGAATAAGGTCAGTGTTGTCTCCTACGTAAGCACTTGTTGCTCCTAAGTGAATAATTTTTCTAGCATTTACAGCTTGTTCTCCGTATGTATGAACATGAGCCATAACATCATGTCTTAATTTTTTTTCAAATTCTGCTGCTACATTGAAATCAATATCATCTTTATATTTTTTTAATTCTTCAATCTGTTCATCTGTAATAAAAATCTAACCCTAATTCTTTTTCTGATTCAGCTAAATTAATCCATAATTGTCTCCAAGTTCTAAATTTGAATTCAGGAGAAAAAATGTGAAGCATCTCTTTGCTCGAATATCTCTCAACAAGAGGGTTTGAATAAATACTCATATCTAACATTAATAGTCACTCCTTTAGATTATTTTTTTATATTTAATTTATTATTTTTAATATATTTTTGTAAATCATATCTATAAATATTTTGACTTCTTTCTGATCTGACAGAAATCATAGAAATATTACAATTTAATTTTTTTCAATATATTCAACATATTTTTTTACAATTTTTCAGGTAGTTCTTCATAATTTTTAATTTGAGTAATATCTTCTTTCCATCCATCTAATTCTTCATAAATAACTTTCAATTCTTTTTGATTTTTCTTAAATTTCCAGGATAAGAAGTGTGAACTTTTCCATCAATTTCATATCCAACAGCAACTTTTTATTTTATCAAATCCAGTTAAAACATCTAATTTTGTAAGAACAATGTCAGTCAATCCGTCGATAAGTACAGCATATTTTCCAATAACTAAATCTAACCATCCACATCTTCTAGGTCTACCAGTTGTAGCTCCAAATTCATGACCTACACTTCTTAAAGTTTCTCCTATTTCATTTTCTAATTCTGTAGGGAATGGACCTTCTCCAACTCTAGTAGTGTATGCTTTCATAACTCCTAAAATTCTATCTATTTTTTTAGGTGAAACTCCAGCTCCCACTGTAACTCCCCCAGCTGTAGGCGATGAAGATGTAACATACGGATAAGTTCCATAGTCAATATCTAACATTAATGCTTGAGCACCTTCAAATAAAACTAATTTATTATTTTCAATAGCTTCATTAATTTCAACAACGCCATCAATTATTCTAAATTTAATTTTTTCAGCTAAATTCATAAATCTTTCGTAAATTTCTTCTAAGTCAAAAGTTTCTTTTCCGTATCTTGTAAGCATATCATTTTTTTCGTTTACATTCCAAACAAGTTTATCTCTAAATCTTTCAGAATCAAGTAAATCTCCGATTCTAATTCCGTTTCTTGCAATTTTATCAACATAACAAGGTCCTATACCTCTTTGTGTTGTACCTATTTTGTTTTCACCCATTGCTTCTTCTTTTGCTTTGTCTATCGCAATATGGTAGGGCATAATGATGTGTGCTCTTTCATCTATAAATAAATTGTCTAATTTTTTTCCTCTTTTTTCAAGTTTTTCAATTTCTGAAAGTAAAACTTCAATATCAACAACAACTCCAGCACCAATTACACATTTACCAGCTGAATTAATTATTCCTGATGGTAATAAATGTAAAATAAACTTATCATCATTCACGACAACAGTATGACCTGCATTATTTCCACCTTGAAATCTTACAACATAATCTGCTTTTGGAGATAAAACATCTATAATCTTACCTTTCCCTTCATCTCCCCATTGTGTTCCTACTATAACAAAAGTATTGTTTTTCATGGATATTCCTCCTAAGTATTTTTTATATTTTTTTTACAATTCCAACGTAAGGTAATGTTCTATGTTTTTGCGCGTAATCTATTCCGTAACCTACAACAAATTCATCAGGTATCTTGAACCCAGTATAGTCAACATGTATATCAACTTCTCTTCTCTCTGGTTTGTCAAGTAAAGTACAAATCTTTATAGATTTAGGATTTCTAAGTTCCAACATTTCTTTAACTTTTTTTAAAAGTATGTCCTGTATCTATAATATCTTCAACAATTATAACATTTTTTGCCTAAGATATCTTCTTCCAAATCTTTTTTTAATTTTTCACATCTCTTGAGCTATTCATATCATTTCCATAACTAGAAACTACCATAAAATCTATTTTTAGCTTCATCGATATTTAATTCTCTAACTAAATCACTCAAAAAGATAGTAGATCCTCTTAATAATCCAACAAAAAAATAATTTCTTTATTTTCATTTTCTTTCAAATCATTTTTTTATTAAAAGTAGCTAACTCTTTAATTTTTTTCGCTTATTTGTTCTTTTTGAAATAAGAGTTTCAATAGAATATTCAAACATATTAAATACCTCCTAAGTATTTTTAAAGCTTTGTAAATAATTGTTTATAAAAAAATCTTTTGATTTAAAAAAACAATAGGCTTTTTACCTCTTATTTTACAATAAATTTCTTTTTCAATTAAATAAAATGAATATAATTATAAATAGAATTAATCTATAAATAAAAAAAGAGTAAACAAAAAAACTACACATCCAATCTTTTTTTAAAAAGATTTTTGGGTGTAGTTTACGTAAATTTTGGTTTTTATAAATTTTTCTAATTCGTTCAAATCATAAGGTGTTTCTTGATAAACATAATGATTTATCCAGTTTGTGAAAAAGTAAATTAGCGTGAGCTCTCCATGTAAAAAAAGAGGTTTTTTTGTAGGATTGTCATCTGGATAATAATTAAAAAGGTATTTGAATATTTTTTTCCTAAGGATAAATCTCTCTCGTATTCTGTAGCAAGTGTTAATCTATCGTATTCTAAATGACCTGTAACAAATATTTTCCTTTTATCTTTGGAAGTTGCAATACTTACTCCAGCTCCCTCTGACATTGCTAAAATATCAATTTGTCCTGTTTTTTCTACATCTTCAATTTTAACTTCTGTATGTCTTGATTGAGGCATATTGAAAATTTCGTCAAATCCTCTAAAAAGCCTAGTACATTTTGGGTCAATTTGTAGAGGGAAAATACCAAAAAGCTTTTCTTTTAATGTATATTTTGGAATGTTATAGTGGTAATAAAGTCCAGCTTGAGCTGCCCAACAAATATATAGAGTTGAAAATACATTTTTTTCAGCCCAATTTAATATTTGGGTAAGTTCTTTCCAATATGAAACTTCTTCAAATTGTAAATGTTCAACTGGAGCACCAGTTATTATCATTCCATCAAATTTTTTTCATTTTTTTATATCATCAAATGTTTTTATAAAAATTTTTCCATATGTTCTTTTGAAATATTTTTTTGAATCGTGAGACTCCATACGTAAAAATGTAATTTCAAGCTGTAACGGAGTGTTACTTATAAGTCGTAGTAACTGAGTTTCAGTAGTTATTTTTTTGTAGGCATTAAATTTATAATCACAAACTTTAAAGGACGAATATCTTGAGAAGATGCTCTATTTTTCATCCATTACAAAAAAATATTTTTCTTTAGCTAAAATTTCTACGGCAGGTAAATTGTTTGGTATTTTTTTATAGGCATTTTATTCACCCTTTCTATTTATCGGTTATACTAATTATATTATTATTTTTAAATAAAATGCAATAATAAAAAGAAAAAAATATAAGTTTATTAGTAAGAAATAACATTTATAAAAAAATATAAAATTTGATATAATAAAGAAAAAAATAAAGTTATAGGAGAAAAAAATGAATAACCTTTTTTTAATCAAAAAAATATTAGAGAAAAAAAGCAGATGAAGAAGTTGATTTGAGTAAAAAAATAATTTGAGAGAAAGACGAGAATCTTTAAATAAATGGATAAATTTATTGAAAAATGGAGTACTTGACAAATCTAAGGAAGAGGAGTTTCAAGGAGAGTTTTTGTACGACATTTTTACGACGGTGTTGCATGCAACGAATAAAAGTGATGGGCAAGATGAGTGGAATTTAGAGAGAGAAACTACAACACAGCTAGATGGTCAAAAAGCAGATGGTGTATTAGGATTTTTTGATAAAGATGGGAAAAAAAGATATAAGAGCAGTAATAGAACTTAAAGGAGCAAAAGTTCCATTAGACCAAAGGCAAAAAAGAGTGGGAGATACAAGAACACCTGTGGAACAAGCATTTAATTATGCACCTAAGTATGGGAAAAATTGTCAGTGGGTAATAGTGTCAAATTATAAAGAAATAAGACTTTATCGTGCAAATGATATGACAGAATATCAAGTGTTCTTTTTTTAAAAAGATTTGAGAGATGACTTAGAATTTAAGAAATTTATTTATGTATTATCGTTTTTTTGCATTGGTGGGAACTGATAAAAGAAAAAGCGAAAAACGCTAGAATTATCGGAAGAATATCAAAAAAAATCAAAGTGAAATTGAAAAGAAATTTTTATAAAGAATATAAAGAAATTAGACTTAAAATATTTGAAAATATTAGAAAAAAATAATCCAATAGTAAATGAGAATATTTTTGATTGAAAAAGGTACAAAAAAATTACTTGATAGATTTTTTTATTTATTTGTTTTTTTGTGAAGATAAGGGACTTTTACCAAATAATAGTTATGAAAAAAAATAGTACAGCGTGGAGAAGCGTTTGGAGATATTTTTTTGAGAGTTTTAAAATGCTTTGTAATTGGATTAATATTGGAAGTCCTAAAAATGATATAAATAAATTTAATGGTGGACTTTTTTTAAAAGTGATGACGTTTTAGATACTTTTAATTGTTGATGATGAAGTATTTAAGGAAATGGAAAAGATTTCATTATATGATTTTTGATTCTGAAATGAATGAAAATATTTTTAGGGCATATTTTTTTTGAGCAATCAATAAATGATATTGAGGAATTGAAAAATCTCTTTCAGGCGAGGAGTATGACGCTAAAAAAAGTAAAAAGGAAAAAAAAGATGGAATATTTTATACTCCGAAGTATATAACAAAAATATATTGTTGAAAATAGTATAAAGAATTGGCTTGATGATAGAAGACGTGAACTTGGGGAAGATGAATTGCCGGAACTTACTGAATCAGATATGAAATTTGATGTTTACAAGAAAAAAATTATACAAAAAAATTATAGAAAGCATGTTGAATTTTGGGAGAAATATCGAGAAGCTGTAAGAAATATTAAAAATCGTTGACCCGGCGTGTGGGTCAGGTGCATTTTTGATAACTGCATTTGAGTATCTTTTTAAATTATAATAAATATTTAGATGAAAAGATTTTTTTGATTTAATAGGAACACAAGGATTGTTTTTCTGATAGAACGAAAGAAATTTTTACAAAAATAATATTTATGGTGTGGACTTGAATAGAGAAAGTATTGAAATTACTAAGTTATCATTATGGCTAAAAAAACGGCAGATAAAGATAAAAACGCTTGCCACTTTAGAAAACAATATAAAAATGTGGAAATTCGTTGATTGATGACCCAGAAATTGCAGGAGAATTAGCATTTGATTGGGAGAAAGAGTTTCCTGAAGTGTTTGAAAATGGTGGTTTTGATATTGTTATTGGGAATCCGCCGTATGGAGCAAAACTTGAAAAAAAGAAATGCAAGAATATTTAAATAAAAAAATATAAAAAGGTGCTTTCAGAAACAGTAATTTCATTTTTTAAAAATTATCACATACTAAGTTAATGAAAAAAACAATTCATATTTAGGATTTATTATTCCAAAATCATTTTCATTTTCATCAAATTATAAAAGCAATAAGGGATGAGTTAGAAGATAAAGTTTTAGAAATTATTGATTGTAAAAAAAGTTTGGAAAGAAGTACTGTTGGAACAAGTAATTGTTTTTACTGATAATAAAGGAGAAATTGAAAAATATAAATCAGGGATTTTTAAAAGGAAAAAGAAATTGAGATAATTGGTAAAATTGATAAAAAAAGACATATAATGAGTTTGAATTTTTTTCTTAAATGGAATTTCTGTAGAAGAATTAGAAATTGCTAGAAAAAAATGAAAAAAATCAAATTTTTTTATAAAAGATATTGCAAAAAAATTCAAGAGGAGTATCATTACAAAAAAATTTATTAAATCAGATGGAGATATTGGTGTAATAGGTGGTGCAGAAATTCAAAGAGAAGGAATAAATATGCCGAGAGGATTTATAACAAGTGATATAGTTGAATTAAATAAAGAAAAAGCATTAATAAATTCAAATTCTTTATTAGTTCAAAATTTAGTAGCACATATTGAAAATCCAGTAGATCATATAAAAATAATTTCTTGTTTTAGTAATAATCAAAAATTATATTTTTATTAGATACGATAAATCAATTAAGTTTTAATGAAAATTACTCAGCAAAAAGTATTTTTATTGTATATTAAATTCTAAGTTAATAAATTGGTATGTGTATAGATTTATTTTTTTGCTAAAGCTATTAGAACAATGCACTTTGATAGTGGAGTAACAAATAGAATAGCAATACCTAAAGAGATAAATCAACAACCATTTATAGAAAAAAAGCCGATAAAATGTTAGCTTTAAATAAAGAATTACAAGAAGTTTCACAAAAAAATTTCAACGAATGATAATGAGAGAGTTTAATTTGGAGAAATTATCAACTAAATTGCAAAATTGGTATTTATTAAATTTTTGATGAATTTATAGAAGAGTTATCAAAAGTAAAAAGTGAAATTAAGTCTTTCACAAAAAAAGCTGATTGGGAAGATTATTTTTGTAGTAGAAAAAGAAAAAAAGCAGATACATTAAGTAATGAAATAACAAAAAAACGGATAAAAGAAATAGATAAAATGGTTTATGAACTTTATGGGTTGAGTGATGATGAAATTAAGGTAATTGAAGAGAGTTAAAAAAATGTTTTTTTGAAATTAATTTTTTTGATTAAAGTTATTTTTTTGTCTTGACAGATAGATTAATTTTTGTAGCGTACAAAAAGCTATTTCATACTTTTGGCGTCCCAAAAAGTATGGCAAAAGACTGAGTGCCGACGTTTTTCTTGCTAAGCTCACACACTTCATTGTTTTGTGAAAATCAAAAACTCAAACTCGCTTCTGAGTAAGCTCGTTTTCAAACAATGATTTTCACATGAACTCAGTCGCTATTCACTAAGTCGAAAAACGTATGGCACTGGGGAAAAGAGATTTTTATAGGTTAAGTGAGGAAAAGATTAAGGTAATTGGAGAGAGTTAAAAATATTTTTTTAGATTAAATTTTTAATTAAAGTTGTTTTTGTCTTAACAGATAGCTTAATTTTACAGTGTGCAAAAGCTCTTTTATACTTTTGGCGTCCCAAAAGTATGGCAAAAAGACTGAGTGCCGACGTTTTCTTGCTAAGCTCACATACTCCATCGTTTTGTGAAAATCAAAAAACTCAAACTCGCTTATGAGTAAGCTCGTTTTCAGACAATGATTTTTCACATGAACTCAGTCGCTATTCACTAAGTCGAAAAACGTATGGCACTGGGAAAAAGAGGGAAGATTTTATAGGTTAAGTGAGGAAGTGACTAAGGTAATTGAAGAGAGTTAAAAACACTTTTAGATTAAATTTTGATTAAAGTTGTTTTATCTTGACAGATAGCTTAATTTTACAGTGTGCAAAAGCTATTTCATACTTTTGGCGTCCCAAAAGTATGGCAAAAAGACTGAGTGTCGACGTTTTTCTTGCTAAGCTCATACGCTCCATAGTTTTGTGAAAATCAAAAAAACTCAAACTCGCTTCTGAGTAAGCTCGTTTTCAAACAATGATTTTCACATGAACTCAGTCGCTATTCGCTAAGTCGAAAACGTATGGCACTAGGGAAAAAAAGTAAATTGGATTTTATAAAAATCTTGTGCATTATATTTTTTTATTTAATGATTAGAAAAAGATTTTTTTACAAAGAAATTTAGAAAAAAAATAAGAACTTTTTACATTAAATATTCAAATAAGTAAATAGTGTATGCGAGTTAGCCTTATTTTTCTTATTTTTAATAAGGATAGAGTATTGAATTTTTTTATAAATAAGTTATAATTAATATACAAAAAGAAAAAAAGGGAGAAAAAGGGTTAAAAATATGAATAATATAAAAAAATAGTTGCTGTTTTAAAACCAGAAATAGTAAAATATTTTTAAATTGTAAAATAATATTATTTATATAGGACAACAAAACATTGAACATATAAGAAAAAAAGCATTTTTTCAGATTATGAATTGTTTTTTTGAGAAACTATCTGAAATTATAATTAATCCTGATTATATTGGTAAACATCCACAGGATGGTTCACTTGAATTAATAAAAAAAGTTTGTTGTTCAAGAAAAATATTATGTCAAAGTTACAGTTAGAGTTTCTAAAAAGCAATATTCTTTTTGTAAGAACACTTTTATACATTAAATAATTCTAAATTTTTTTATAAATTAAATAAAAAAAGTATTATAGAAAAAAATTGTTGACATTCAATAAAGAAAAAGAATATAATAATATAAAAGTTAATAAATTAGTATTTGAGGATAGAAAAGGCAGCTATCACCCTTGTTAGGAGATACAGGAGAAGTCGCCCTGTCTTATACTAAAATAATAATAATAATAGAAAAAGAGTACTTTTTATTTAAAAAGTGCTTTTTTTATAAAAAAATAATATTTTTTTGGAGACATAGCCTTACTTTTTAGAAAAAAAGTAGATAGAAATAGCTGAAAATATAAGAAATTTAATAAAATAAAAAAATATAATTATAGGAGAAAAAAATATGAAAAATTAAGTTTTTTTAGAAATAGGAAATGATTTAAAAAAAGAATTATTTGAAAAAAATTAAGTAAAAAAATGAGAATGAGCTTTATGTGTTTGGAAATGGAGCAACTTACTTTTGAATTTAAGAAAGATTATAAAGAGCAAAGTAAAAAAATCTTTTTGAGAAATTTACTTTACTAAATGAGTATGATTTTTTTATGAAAAAAAATATTAAAAAAACAAATAAAATTGTAATAAAAAGAAGAAAAACAAGTTATGTTCTTTTTTTCAATGCGTTGACGGACAAAAATCAAAAAAAGAGTTAAACGTAAAAAGTTATTATGATGTTGTAGATATTTCGTATAATTTTTTTATTCATTATTGGCAGAGCTCAAGAGTATAAAATTGATGTGAATACTTTAAAATTAGAAGAATGGCAAAAAAACGATTTTTTTAATGCAATTTTAGAAATGAAAAATGAAATGGAGAAAAAAAAGTAATGAATTGGGACTTGTAATGCCGTACATGTTGCGTTCAGTTGAAAATATCTCTTTTGATTTTTATAAATAAGTATAAAAAAATAGTTTTAGTGAATAAAGTTAAAATTACTCCATTTGAAAAAGAGTTGTTTGAAGTTTTAGAAAATTATGGAATTGATATAGAGCATATTTTACAATTAGATGAAAAAGATTATGATATTGAAAAATATGAAAATAAAAAGAAAATTTTTGGATTACCAAGTGTTGAAAAAAATTAAAGAGAAAGGAATAGAAATTGAGATAAATCAATATGAAAATAAACTTTCACAACTAATTGGATTAGTTAAAAAAATTAGAAAATGATAATGATATAAAATATAAAATTTATGATGGTCAAACTGTAACAAAAAGAAAGTGAAAAAAAGATTATCAATTATTGAATCAGCAAAAAAATAGAATATAATAATGAGAAAAACATTAGAAAATACTAAAGTTTATGGTGTTTTTAAATGCACTTTGTGAAATTTTTAGGAAATATTAGTAAAGAAAGCCAAAAGTAATTTATCGTTTGGAATGAGTTCTTTACATAGTGCATTTAAGTTGAAAGAGTTTCTATATACATTTAATGTAAATAAAAAAAGTTTATAATTATTTACAAGATTTAGCAAGAGAAGGGTATAAAACTGTATCTATTAAAATGTTAGATAATTTAAAAAGCTAAAGAAGAAAATGAAAAAAAGTACAGGTTATGAATGATTTTATACAATTTTTTTAACAGAAATTGAAAAAAAATATGCAATAAAAAGATCTTACACAATATAGAGAAATTTTAGAAAAATAAAGTTGATAAATTGTTTGAAAAATACAAAAATAAGAGACAAATATTTTTGAGGCATTGTCAGAAATTGTAGTAATTGAAGATTTTTTTCATTCAAAAAAACTTGTGGGCTGGTTATTTTTGATGGAAGTGTTGCAGAAGGATTATTGAAAATGTTCTTGAAATATTTAGATAAAAAAAGGTAATAAAATTAATTTTTGGAAGAGTCTGAAGAAGATAAGAGTGGAAAAAAATAAAATAAATCAATTTAGTGTAATTTCTGAATTAAAAAAATGAAAATATAATTTTTCTTGAATTTACAAGAATCATTCCCAAATGTAAAAGTAAATAATTATTTGTTGACTAAATTGCAAAAGAAAAGAAATTGGACTTCCTGTAGTTGAAGATTTTTAAAATCATTGAGAATTTTTAAATTTATAAATAGTTTATTTAATTCAAAAAAATGTAAGTTTAAATTATGTGAGAAATCTTGATGTTAAAGAAGATTGTGCTGGAATTGTTGAAGAAATTAGATTGCAATATGGAATAGAAGCTGAAAGTATCAAAAATAAATGAAAGTACTGAACTTGAATTTATTAAAAAAAATATTTTACTGAAAAAAAGGGAAAGAATTTGAGAAAAAAAGAAATTGGGGAATTTATAAAATCTAAATTGATGAAAGATAATAAAAAAATTAAAAGAAAATAAATTTAATTTAAGTTACTATACGCTTGATAAAATAGATAAATTTGAATATGGATATTATTTAGAAAAAAATGATTGGAAATGTTGAAAATGAAGAAATTTTTAAATACGATTGATCCGATGTTGTTTGGAAATTTAATTCACGGAATTTATGAAGAAATTGTTAAAAATAATAAAGAAAAAAAATAGAAAAATAAAACTTATGAAGTTGATGAAAATGAAATTAGTGAAATTTTTATCTTTAATTTTTTTGAAAGAGAAAAAAATAAAATTCCAGTAGAATACATTAAATTTTATAAAGAGATTTCTTTTTAATGAAATAGTGCAATCTGTAAAAAGTATTCTTTAAAAAAACTATATGAATTGGAAGAAATAAAAAAAGTAGATAAATTTGAAATATATTCTGAAAAAAATATAGAAAGAGAAATTAAAAAAATATTACAAAAAAATATGGAAATGTTATTGGGAAAGGAAGAATAGACTTATATATAAAAGCGGGAGAACATGAGTTGATATTAGATTATAAAAAGTGGGAAATTAGAAGGAAAATACGGAAAAGAAGATAAAGCTAAAGTTGTTCCAGCACAAAAAAACAACTTGATTTATATAGTTTAATTTTTAGGAGGAACTGATACAAGAAGTAAGTATGTTGTAAATACTTGGAATGGTGAAATAATAAAAAGATAACAGAGATAAAGATGAGGAAAGATTGACATTAAATAGTGTGGAAGAAATATTGCAAAAAAATATTTTTGAGACAGGTAGTTATGATATTGAAAGTAAAAAAATAATGATTATAATTATAAAAAAAATATTGATATTGTAAGAAAAGAGGATGAAAGAGATGGAGAATAATAGAATTATTTTTAAAAAGCGAGTGCGGGAACAGGAAAAAAACATATAGATTGTCACTTGAATATATTGCGAACATAATAAAAAGGTGTAGATTTTTAACGAAATAGTAGTAATGACATTCACTAAAAAAAGCAACTGCTGAAATAAAAAGAAAGAATATTTGATTTTACTTATCAAGTGGCATTTGAAAAAGGAATGTGGGAAGATTTAGAAAAAAATATTGAAAATTTATATGGAATGAAAAAAATATAGATAAAAAAATAAATTGCAACAAGTATATTTTTAAAAATGTTAAAAAAAATAAAGAAGATATTAGAATTTATACGATTGATGGATTTACAAATAAAAATTTTTTTAAAACAGCAATTGCTCCCACTTTAGGAATTTTCAATTTTGAAACGATAGATCAAGAAAAAGAAGAATTTTATGAAGAAATATTATCTAAAAATATTGAAAAAAATAACGATATTTTTTTAATCAATTTAAGTATATAATTGAAGAAAAAGGAGAAAGAAAAAAATGTATCAACGTATGTTGAATTTATAAAAAGTTTAATAGATTTACAAAAAGAATACTTATTGGCAGAAAGATTTGTACAAGAAGCAAAAAAATGTGAAACCGACAATTTCGTTTGTGGAAGATTTAGATAGAGCGTTTGAGTATTTAGAGATAGCAGCAAATAAGAAAAAAATGATGAAAGAGAAAAAGAAAAAAATTCAAGAGAAAAAAATGGAATATTTTTATGAAAGAGTTTATTCATAAAAATTTATTCTAAGTTTAAAGAAATAGACAATCAAAGTGAAGTTCAAGATATTGAAAAAGTAAGAGAAAAAAATTGAGATAATTTCAGAAGAATGGGAAAAAAAATATTTAATACAATAAAAGATGAGGAAATTGGAACATTTTTCACATGGAGTAAAATTAAAAAAAATAGTAAAAACTTGTCCGATAGCAGAAGAACTGGAAGCAATAAAAAGAAAAATTATGAAAAATTTTTTTATGAAAGGACTATCAAAATATTTAACTGAAACAAAAAAATAGTTGAGGGCATAATAAAGTAAAAAGAAGTAGCAAATAAAAATTTTTTTGAATTAGTTGAGAAAGAAAAAAATTCAAAAATAAAAGATTTACACATGATGATATTTCAACTTATACATATAAATTTATTTTTTTGATGAAAAAAATTAAATTTTGTAAAAAGATAATAAAACCGACAGATGAATTTATGGATTTAATAGGTGGTAAAATTGAAACAATTATGATTGATGAGTTTCAAGATACGAGTATTTTACAATTTAAAAATATTGAAATTGTTAATGGCAAAATGCAAAAAAATATAATTTGTGTTGGAGATGAAAAAAACAAAGTATTTATAGCTGGCGTGGTGGAGAAAAAAAGCTTTATTTGAAAAAAACTTGAAACAATTATAGATGGAAAAAAATTGAAACATTAGGAAAATCATTTAGAAGTTATAAAGAAGTAATTGAAAATGTAAATAAAATTTATGAAAAATTATAGAAATGATTGGCAGTATGACACCGTTTCGTATAGAGAAGATGCTGATTATCAAAGAGGTTATTTTTGAATATAATATAAATCCTATAGATGAAAAATGGAGATGAAAAAAATTATAAATTCTTATGAAAAATATTATTGAAACACTAAAAATCGGGTAAAGTTAAAAATTATGGGAAAAAGTTGTATAATTTGTAGAACAAATAATCATTTGGATGAAATTGCAAAAAGACTTAATGAAGAGAATATTCCTTATACTTTAACGAGTAACGCTTCACTTATTGAGCATGAAGGTGTAAAACCACTTTACAGATTAATTAAATTTTTTTATATGAAAAATTTCCAATATTTACTTGAATTCATGAGAAGTGACTTAATTGGTGGACTTAACGATCATGTAAAAATATATTTTTAGAAAAATAAAGAAATGATATTGAAATATATAAATAGTAAAAGAAAAATGAAACTTATCAAGAATTTGTAAATAAAAAAATATAGAAAATTTAGAATTACAAAAAAATATAAAGAAATAGATATTTTAGAACGAAATAATAGAAGTTTTAGCAAAAATTTTAATGGACTTAAAAAGAGTTAAAAGAATTGTCTTTAAACTTAAAATGGTAAAGATAAGAAAGAGAATTTTTTTCAAAAAGAAATTATTAATAAATTTGAAGTATTAAATTATTATAATACGAATAGTGATTTGAAAAAAATATTTAATTTCTTTAATATTATGAAAAATTATAATAACTTGTATGAGTTTATAGCTGAAATAGAGGAAGATAAAGAAAAAAAATAACACAAGTGAGTAGTCAAGATGTAGACGCAGTAAAGCTTTAATGACAGTTCATAAATCAAAAGGACTTGAATTTGATACAGTATTTTTATTATAGAAGAGATAAAAAAAGTGAACAAGATAGAAGAAATTTAATTTCTTATGTGGAATATGATGAAACATTTGATAATGTGACAGACTTTTTAGTTATGTTGCCAGAATATAAAAAAATATTGTTAGAAGGAAAAATATTATAAATTGGATCAAGAACTGAAACAAAAAAAGAGAAAAATTGAGGAGATTAACAATGATTATGTTGCATTGACGAGAGCTAAGAAAAAAATTTAATTTTAAATTTTTGATGTTCGTAATAATGAATATAGAAATGAATTGGCTAATAAATTGATTGAAAAAAATACGGTTCTGATAGTGAATATTCTCAAGGAGAAATAGTTGAAGATGAAAAACAAAAATATTGTAAATAATAATATTGAACTTACGGAAATTATGGGTTATTTTGAAGATAATAAAGAAGATGGTACAAAAATATTCAAGCTATGAAACGGACTTAGAAGGAGAGTTTAGAAGAAAACAAGGACTTGCGATGCACTACTACTTTGAACATATATTAAATGATATTGAAAAATGATAAAAAAAATAGCAAAAATCAGTATACTTAAATAGATATGGAAATATGTTAGGTAAAGAGAATTTAATTAAACTTCTTGAAAGAATGAATAAATTTATAGATAATAATAAGGAAATTTATAATCCAAAACATACAATTTATACTGAATTTGAAATATTTGATAATGAAGGTAATAAAAAAATTATAGATAGAATGAATATTGATGAACAAAAATAAAAAAAATATATATTTATGATTATAAAACAGGACATGAACCGCAAGAAAAAGAATATTACCACGAACAGTTAGAAAATTACAAAAAAATTATTAGCAGAAAAAAACTAATGGTGAATATGATATTAAATGGGAAATATTGGAGGTGTAGGGTAGGAAGTGTATGTAAAAATCTAGTTGGGTTGAGTTAGAATAAAAAATATATAAAATCAAAAAAAGCAATGTAAAAGTCAAAAAAATGCTTGACAAACTTTTTTGTTTGTTATATAATAGCATTTGTCAATGTTAAAAGTGCCTTGGTGGCGAAATTGGTAGACGCACAGGACTTAAAAATCCTGTGGTATTATTACCGTGCCGGTTCGACCCCTACCGAGGCACCACTAGATTTTATAACAATCATAAATTTGCGGGAGTAGCTCAGTTGGTAGAGCGTCAGCCTTCCAAGCTGAATGTCGCGAGTTCGACCCTCGTCTCCCGCTCCATTATTTATGAGCCATTAGCTCAGTCGGTAGAGCACTTGACTTTTAATCAAGGTGTCACTGGTTCGATCCCAGTATGGCTCACCATTTTATTTAATAGAAAACCAGATGATGTGTGCCTGTAGCTCAGTAGGATAGAGCAACGGCCTTCTAAGCCGTGGGCCAGGAGTTCGAATCTCTTCAGGCACGCCATTAAGGATCCATAGCTCAGCTGGTTAGAGCACTCGGCTCATAACCGAGCGGTCGCTGGTTCAAGTCCAGCTGGATCCACCATGTAATTAAAATTATTATGCGGCTTTCGTTTAGTGGTTAGGACTCCGGGTTTTCATCCCGGCAACAGGGGTTCGATTCCCCTAAGCCGTACCATTTGTTTTTATGGTTATGTTAAATAAAAAATATATTGTGGGTGGATGTCCGAACGGCTAAGGGACCGGTCTTGAAAACCGGCGAAATCGCAAGATGTCTGGGTTCGAATCCCAGTTCACCCGCCATTATATGCCCAGATAGCTCAGTCGGTAGAGCAAGGGACTGAAAATCCCTGTGTCCGTGGTTCGATTCCGCGTCTGGGCACCATTTCTTTATAATATATTTTTAAAAACACTTTTTAGAGGTGTTTTTGAAAAATGATAAAATTAAAATTATTTCATATATGGAAGGTATACAACCTAAAAAAATTATTAAAATTTAGAAAATTATTTTTTTACGTAAAGATTATATAAATATGCTAGGAAAAAAATCCTTTTTAACTTATGTTATAGTTTGAAAAAAATTATATAAAGAATAAATTAAAAATTTATATTAAAATTAAAAAAATATTTGATTGACAAAAATAATAAAAAAAGGTAAAAATATTTTGGGATTTATTGTCCCAAACTTTAATTTGATATTTAATGAAAGGAGAGTATGAGCTTATACAAGCTAGTATAAATTTATACTAAAAAGATGAAAGAAGAAAAAAAGAAGAAAATACTGAAATACTTGTTACAAATAGTAATAGTATTATTTGGGATTAGCTTTTTTTACATTTTGTTTAATTTATGTTTCACCTGGTGATGCAGCTGAAATAATGTTGACAGAATGTGGACAACTTCCGACGCCTGAATTACTGGCACAAACTAGGCATGAGTTAGGATTAGATCAACCGTTCTATATTCAATATTGGAAATGGCTAACTAATTTATTATTACACGGTGATTTTTGGAAAAATCATATTCACTTAGAATACCAGTAATATCTAAAATACAAAGTGCATTTATTCCAACTTTATCGTTATCGTTTATGTCGTTATTATTTATGTGTGTAATATCATTTCCATTAGGGATTTTAGCGGCAGTAAAAAAAGATAAATGGCAAGATTACTTAGTTAGAGGATTAACGTTTTTTGGAATGTCGGTACCGAGTTTTTGGATAGGATTAATATTCTTAATTATCTTTGGTGTTTCGCTTAAATGGGTTGCAGTTTCAGGTGGAAAAACAGATTTAAAATCTATGATTTTACCAGCTTTAACAATAGCAATATCAATGTCGGCGAGATATATAAGACAAATAAGACATATTTTTATTGAAGAATTAGGAAAAAGTTATGTTAGTGGGGCTAGAATGCGTGGAATTAGTGAGAGAGACATTTTATGGAAACACGTATTACCGAACGGAATGTTGCCTTTAGTTACCTTGTTAGGTTTATCGTTGGGAGCACTTTTAGGAGGGACAGCCGTAGTTGAAATAGTTTACAATTATCCCGGAATGGGAAGTATGGCAGTAAAAGCTATTGGTCATAGAGATTATCCGTTAATACAAGCTTTATGTATTAATAATCGCATTTTTATATTTATTAGTAAATATTACAGTTGATTTATCATATAAATATTTAGATGCGAGAATAGAGGAGGTTGTTTAATTGGATAAAGTAAAAAGCCTTGTAAAAAAATGTAAAAAAATATAAAAAAATACAATTAATAACATTTTTTTGATATTAGCGATATTAGTTGTTGTTGTAGCTGTTTTAGCACCATATATCGTTCCCAAAGATCCATTTTTAGCTGAAATGGGGAAAAAGTTTACAAAAAGCCATCAACAGAGCATATATTTGGGACAGATATATTAGGAAGAGATTTGTTTTTCAAGAGTAATTTATGGATCGAGATATTCGTTATTTATTACGTTAATTTTAGTTGCAACAATATTTATAGTTGGAACATTTTTTTAGGGGTAATAGCTGGATATTTTTGGTGGAATAGTAGATATGATAATTATGAGAATTGGAGATATGATGATTGCGTTTCCGGGACTTATATTAGCAATCGCAATTGCAGGGTTACTAGGACCGAGTGTATCAAATGCGATCATAGCGATATCGTCTGTAGCTTGGACAAAATATGCTAGACTATCAAGAAGTATGGTTATAAAAGTTAAACAAGAATTATATGTTGAAGCAGCAAAAGTTACAGGAACAAAAGATTTAAAAATATTGTTAAAATATATTATTCCTAATATGATAACAGCTATGATAGTTACAGCAGTTTCAGATTTAGGAATATTAATGCTAGAAGTAGCAACACTATCGTTTTTAGGATTTGGAGCTCAACCTCCTATCCCAGAATGGGGAGCTATGTTAAATGAAGGGAGAACTTATTTAGCTAAAGCACCTTGGATTATGATGTATCCTGGTGTTGCGATAGTAGTTGTCGTTATAATATTTAATATGCTTGGAGATAGTGTAAGAGATTTAATTGATGAAAAATAAAAATATATAAAAAGGAGTTTAAAATGTTGAAAAAGAGTAAATTATTAGTTTTATTTACTATGCTATTAGCTTTAGTAGTAGCATGTGGTGGAAGTAAAGATGGAGGGACTGTAAGTAGTACTCCAAAAGATGAGTTAGTGGTTGGAGTAACATCGTTTGCTGATACATTAGAGCCAACAGATCAATATTTTGCATGGGTAATTACTCGTTATGGAGTGGGAGAAGGATTGACAAAATTTGGTGAAAATGGAGAATTAGAACCTTTATTAGCTGAAAGTTGGTCATTAAGTGATGATAAATTAGAATGGACATTTAAAATAAGAGATAATGTTAAATTTTTCAAATGGAACACCTTTAACTGCTGAAAGAGTTAAAACTTCATTAGAAAGAGTATTTGAAAAAATGGTAAAAGCAGAAGGGTATTTTTAAATATAAAAAGTATAGTAGCTGATGGACAAAAATTTAACTATAAAAAAACAGAAAAAAACCTGTAGCTATTTTTACCTGAAATTTTAGCTGATCCAATGTTCTTAATAGTAGATACAACTGCTAATACAGAAGAATTTGCACAAAAAAAGGATCTATAGCTACTGGATCATTTGTAGTTCAAGAATTTAAACCGGGAGAATATACAGTAGTTGTTAGAAATGAAAATTATTGGAACGGAAAAGCTAAATTAGCAAAAGTAACATTTAAAGATATAAATGATCAAAAATACTAGAGCTTTAGCTTTGAAATCGGGAGAAATTGATGTTGCGTATAATTTAAAAGTAGGAAATCAGGCTGATTTTGAAGGAGATAAAAAAATATTGTAACTCAAAGTTTAAAATCACTAAGAAATACATATGCTTTCATGAATGAAATAGGACCGTTAAAAGATAAAGTTTTAAGACAAGTTTTAATAAGTGGAGCAAATAGAGAAAGTTATACACAAAACTTGTTACATGGAGGAGCTTCAGCAGGTAAAGCACCAGTTCCACCAACATTAGATTATGGATTTGATCAATTAAAAAGATGAAAATGCGTATAATCCTGAAAGAGCAAAAAAATTATTGGTAGATGCAGGTTATAAAGATGTTGATGGAGATGGATTTGTTGAAAAACCTGATGGTTCTAAATTAGATTTAAATTTTGTAATTTACACAAGTAGAGAAGAGTTAGGAGTTTACGCTCAAGCACTTCAAGCTGATATGAAAAATTTAGGAGTAAAAATAACATTAAACCCAGTAAGTTATGAGACATTATTAACAATGAGAGATGCTGGGAAATTTGACTTATTAATTTGGAATGTATTAGCAGCAAATACAGGAGATCCGGAAACATTCTTAAGACAAAACTGGCATTCAAAAAGAAATTACTAACCAAGCTAAATATTCAAATCCAGAAGTTGATAAATTGATTGATGGGTTAGGGAATCAATTTGATAAAGCACAAAGAAAAAGCAGATATTATAAAAAAATTCAACAATATATTATGGATGATGCTGCGACATTATTCTTTGGATATGAAACAACATTCTTATATAGTAATAAAAATTGTAACAGGATTAAAAAAATGTATCCAATGGATTATTACTGGATAACAAAAAGATGTAGCGAAAAAAATTAATTATGAGAGGAGATATACTAAATAATTAGTATACGAAATATGTTAGAGATTAAAAAAATTTAGCTATACAATATGGTGATAAAAAAACCAGTCGTAGAAAATTTTTTTCTTTATCAGTAAAAAAAGGTGAAATAATAACAATTGTTGGAGAGAGCGGTAGTGGAAAATCTACTGTTCTTTCTGCTATATTGGGATTACTTCCTAATGATGGTAGAGTTGTGAACGGCGATATTATATATGATAATGAAAGTTTAGTGAATAAAAGTATACAACAATGGCGTAAAATTAGAGGAAAAAAAAATAACAATGATCTCACAAGATTCAGGTGGAACATTAAATCCGATAAGGAAAATAGGTAAACAATTTATTGAGTATATTCAAACACATTCAAATTTAACAACTGAGGAAGCTCGAACAAAGAGCTATGGAATTATTAGAAAAAAAGTAAATCTAAAAGATTCGGAAATCATAATGAAAAAGCTATGTTCATCAATTATCGGGAGGAATGAAACAAAGAGTGGGAATAGCTATGGCACTTACATTTGAGCCAGAAATTATACTAGCTGATGAACCAACAAGTGCATTGGATGTAATAACTCAAGCTCAAATTGTTAAGGAAATTATAAATTTAAATAAAAATAGTGAAACAGCAATAATAATGGTTACTCATAATTTAGGAGTGGCAGCTTATATGTCTGATAAAATAATTGTTATGAAAAATGGAGAAATTGTAGATGCTGGGACTAAAGATGAAGTAATAAAAAAATCCAAAAAAAGTGAGTATACAAAAAAATTATTAGATTCAGTTCCGGAAATAGGAGGTAAGAGGCTTTGTTTAGTGAAAGTGAAATAATAATGGAAGTTAAAAAAATCTTACTAAAAATTTATCCAAAAGATAATGGGAAAAAAAGTTATAGCGTGTAATAATATTAATTTACAGATAGAAAAAAAGGTAAAACTTTTGGAATTGTTGGAGAGTCTGGAAGTGGAAAGTCAACACTTGTAAAAAAATGTTGATGGATTTAGAAAAACCGACAGAAGGTGAAATTTTTTTATCGTGGAAGAAATATTACACACTTTACGCCTAAAGAAGTTTGGGAAAAATAGACAAAAATATTCAAATAGTTTTTTTCAAGATCCTTGGTCAGCTTTTTAATCCAAAAAAATGAAAGTACTTGATATTTTGACAGAACCTTTAATGAATTATAAAAGACTTGAAAAACAAAAAGGAAGAAAAAAAGCAAAAAGAATTATTGAAAATGGTAGATTTACCAGAAGATTTTATACATAAATATCCACAAAATATGAGTGGAGGACAAAGACAAAGATTAGGTATTGCAAGAGCATTATCGTTAGAGCCAGAAATATTAATATGTGATGAAGCTACAAGTGCGTTAGATGTGTCAATTCAAAAAAAACGTAATAGAGTTATTAATTAAATTACAGAAAGAAAAAAAGGAATAACTATAATATTTATAGGTCATGATATTGCCTTTAGTAGATAGTTTTGCACATAAAATAGCTGTGATGAATGTAGGGAATATTGTAGAAATAATTGATGCTGGTAATATCGGTCAAAAAGCAGAACACCCATATACGAAAGCATTATTGGAAGCTATTTTTTTCCAATTAAATAAAAGCAAAAAAAGTGATTAAAGTTTTAGGCTCAATCACTTTTTTTAATGGAAAGAAAGGAAATATAATGAGTACCAAAAAAATATAGAAAAAAATTTATAATAAGCAATATTTTTAAATTAGTTATAGGTTTTACATTATCAACATTAACAACACCTCTTTTAGGATCGATTGACACAGCAGTGGTAGGACAATTAACAAATCCAGCATATATAGGTGGAGTTGCTTTAGGTGGAACGATTTTTAATACTATATATTGGATATTAGGATTTTTTTACGTGTTAGTACATCTGGTTATTCGGCTATGGCTTATGGAAGTAAAAAAATAAAAAAAGAACAAACTTTGACATTATTTAGACCTATGATAGTTTCTATAATTATTGGACTGTTATTTTTTTGCTATTTCAAGATACAATATTATGGAGTGCAACTCATTTTTTTATAATTCAACACCTGAAATTATGGAAAATATGAAAAAAATATTATAAAATTTTTAATATGGGGAGCTCCTTTTGTTCTTACAAATTATTCAATTTTAGGCTGGATAATGGGAAGAAAAATAAGAGAATGTATAATTTTACAATTTTTTTAACGAACATAATAAATATAGGGTTAGATATATATTTTGTAAATGGATTAAATTTAGCAGTTGAAGGTGTAGCATATGCGACTTTAATAGCTCAAATTTTTTTACAACATTACTTTTCGTTTATTATAATTTTTTTGAAAAAAATAAAGATGAATTAGAAATTGTAAAAAAATATAAAAAAATATTCAATTAAAAAGAGATATTAGATATAAAGTCAGCAAAAAAACAGTTGGAAGAGTAAATACAGATCTTATAATTAGGACAATTTGTTTAATGACAGTAACAAATATTTTTTTATGGAGCAAGGTTCTTTTTTTATGGAGCGGTAGTATTAGCAGCGAACTCGATATTATTTCAAATACAATATTTAATTTCGTACATATTTGATGGGATCTCTAATGCGAATAGTGTTTTTTTATAGGAAATAGCATAGGTGAAAAAAATAATAAAAAAAATTGATTGGACAATAAAAAAAGCAAAAGAAATGTGTTTTGTTATTTCAATGTTCTTAATGATTATAATTTTTATTTTTTGGAGATGGGTTAATAAGTTTATTTTCAAATAATCAAGAAGTAATTTTAACAGCAATAAAATTTAAAATATGGCTTTTTAATTTTTTTATTCCGTCAATAAGTGTTGGACTTGTGTTTTATGGAATTTTTTTACAGGAGGAGCAAAAACGAGATTTGTTAGAAATTCAATGTTGCAATCATTAGTTTTATTTGCAGTTGTTTATATAATTGGTATACCAAATTTACAAAAATCATGGACTTTGGCTATCATTTGTAGCATTTTTCGTTAGGAAGAAGTGTATTTTTTTGTATAGATATTTGGAGAGAATGAAAAAAACGAATATTTTTGATTTTTTTAATAGTAATAAATTAATAACACAATCTAATAAAAAAATGTATTAAAATTGTAAAATAAATATGTACTTTGAGTTGAAATTTACAATTTTATAAAAAAATATAAATAAAAAAACTTTACAAAAAAAATAAAAATACGATATAATATTCATAAGATAGAGGTGCGATTATTAAAAAGTACATTTATGGAGAAAAAGTCAATTCTATGAAGTAAATGAAAAGGAATAATTGCCGAAGTACAAAGTTTGACTAACTTTGATACTGGGCTTATAGAAAATATCTATAAGACTGTCATTATCAAAAAAAGGTAATGTTGAGCTGTCAGAATATAATGTAGTTTTTTTATTAAATTAAATAAATACTTTATATACTGATATTGACTATCGGTATTTTTTTATAATTTAGGAGGTAATATGAAATTATTTGGTACATCAAAAATTAATGAAAAAGGTAATTTATCTATTGGCGGGGTAGATACAATAGATTTAGCAAAAGAAATTTAAAAACACCATTATACGTAATGGATCAAGAATTAATAGAAACTACAATAGATAAAATGAAAAGTGCATTTAAATCATCAAGATTTAATACGAGAATAGCTTACGCAGGGAAAGCGTTTTTTTAACGACGGAATGGCAAAATTAATTAATTCTAAAGAATTAGATTTGGATGTAGTTTCAGGAGGAGAACTTTATACAGCGTACAAGGCAGGATTTCCAATGGAGAGAGTGCATTTACATGGAAATAATAAAACAATAGAAGAAATTGAAATGGCAGTTGATCTTGGAATAGATACGATTGTTGTTGATAATGAAGACGAAATAGAAAAAAAATAGAAAAAAATATGTAAAGAAAAAAATAAAAAAACAAGCAGTTTTAGTACGGATTGATCCGGGAATTGAAGACATACACATCATTATATAAAAACATCTGGATTGACATCAAAAATTTGGTATTTCATTATTTCAGGAAAATTTATTTGATATAATAAAAAGATTAAATGATAGTCCGTATATTGAATTTAAAGGATTTTCATACTCATATAGGATCACAAATATTCCAATCAGCATTCTTTATATTTGCGTTAGATGAAATTTTTTTAAATATTTAGATAAATTGAAAAAAAGAATTAGGAATTGTGGTTCATACAGTGAATATGGGTGGAGGATTTGGAGTTTATTATAAAGAAGGAGATGATCCTAAAGAGATAGACGAGGTTCTATCAGAAATTATAACTTATACTGAAGCAATGGAAATTAAATATCAAATTGGATTTAAAGAACTTTGTATTGAGCCAGGAAGAAGTATTGTAGCAAATGCGGGAACGACATTGTACGAAGTTGGTGGAATAAAAGAAACAGTTGGTGGAAAAACTTATGTGTTTATTGATGGTGGAATGTCGGACAATATAAGAACAGCACTTTATCAAGCAGAGTATGAAGCTGGAGTTGTAACTAAATTAAATGATACAAATATGAAAGAAATTACTTTAGCTGGAAAACTTTGTGAGTCAGGAGATATTGTTATAGAAAAAGGTAAATTACCTAAAAGTACAACAATAGGAGATATAGTTGCAGTAACTACAACGGGTGCTTATTGTTATACGATGTCAAGTAATTATAATAGAATAGCTAAACCGGCAGTAGTATTTGTAAAAAAATGGGGAAGCGAAAGTCGCAGTTAAAAAGAGAAAGTTTTGAAGATTTAATTAGAAATGATGAAGAATTTGAAATATAGAAATTAATTTATTTATAAAAGTTTAATAATGTTTGGAGGCTAAAAATGATAAAAATTTGAAAAAAATATCATGGTGCAGGAAATGATTTTATTATAGTCAATGAAAAAGAATTGATAGAAAAAGGAATCCCCTGATTATAGTGATCTGGCACAAGCTATATGTAATAGAAGATACGGAGTTGGAGCAGACGGACTTATAATTTTTAAAGTATGTAGCAAATATGCCCTTTATGTTTTTTTCTTTAATTCTGATGGAAGCCAAGCGCCAATGTGTGGAAATGGAATAAGATGTTTTTGCACATTATTTGAAAAAAATAATAAAATTGAAACAAGAAATGAATTTGTAGTAAAAAAACAGTGCCTGGAGATTTGATGATTCAGACATTTGAAACAGAAGATGTTGAAGAATTATTAGTAAAAAGTAAATATGGGAAAACCAATATTTGATATAAAAAAATTGATAAATACAGAAAAAAAGAACAATTTTTTTAAAAAGAAAAAAAATAAATATTGATGGAACAGAAGTTGAAATTTCATACATTTTTTTATGGGAACAGATCATTCTGTAATATTTGTAAATGATTTTTTTCTGATTATAATATTGATGAATTAGGGTCAAAAAAATTGAAAAATTATTTAGAATTATTTCCAAAAAAAGTAAATGTGAATTTTGTAAAAGTGAACGATAAAAAAATAATATGGAAGTAATTACTTGGGAACGAGGAGCAGGAAGAACATTAGCTTGTGGTACAGGAGTTACAGCTCAGTAGTTTTAGCAAGAATTTTTGGATATGTAGATGAAAATGTAAAAGTGAAAGTACCAGGAGGAAGATTGTTTATTGACTATAAAGGCGAAGGCTGTGATGCTTTTATGACGGGATACCAAGTGAAAAAAATAGCAGAAGGAAAATATTTATTTAAAAGATAATTAAATTTTATTAAAAAGAAAGTAGGGATGAAAATGAAATTTGAAGGATCTTACGTAGCTTTAATAACTCCATTTAAAGCGAATGGAGAAGTTGATGAGGAAAAAATAAGAGAATTAGTAAATTGGCATATAGAAAATGGGACAGCAGGGATTGTACCTTGTGGAACAACAGGAGAAGCACCAACATTAAGCTTTGCAGAGCATGAAAAAGTAATAAAAATTGTAGTTGAAGAAGCAAAAGGTAAAATAAAAATAATAGCTGGTGCAGGATCAAATGATACTAATAGAGCTATAGAACTTACAAAATATGCTAAAGAACTTGGAGCGGATGCAGCACTTAGTACTTGTCCATATTATAATAAACCTAGTCAAAGAGGGCTTTATGAACATTATAGAAAAATAGCTGAAGAATCAAAATTTCCAATAATGCTTTTATAATGTTCCGGGAAGAACAGGAACAAATATTGAAGCTGAAACCGTAGCTAAATTATCAGAAATTCCAGAAATTGTAGCAATAAAAGAAGCAACAGGAAGTTTGGAACAAATGATAAAAATACAAGATTTATGTGGAGATAAAATTGAAATATTATCAGGAGAAGACCATTTAATTTTACCAATGTTATCAATAGGAGCAAAAAGGGGTCGTTTCAGTTGTTGCAAAATATAATGCCTAGAGAGATGAGCGATTTAATTAATTTATTCTTAAATAAGGATTTTGATAGTGCATATGCATTACATACGAAATTATACGATATAAGTAGAAATATGTTTATAGAAGGTAATCCGGTAACGGTTAAAAACAGCTATGAAAAATATTGGGAATGGTTGATAATGATGATGTTAGACTTCCTTTATTGCCTTCATCACAAAAATACTTATGAAAAAAATTAGAAAAAAATTATTTAGAGAAAAAGGTATTTTTAAAATTGGTAAATACTTTATAAATACTTTTTAAAAAAATAAAAAAATATGATAGAATTAACAAAATAAAAAAAATAAAAGGAGAAAAAAATGAATAAAAAAATATAATGTTGCCGTAGTTGGTGCAACAGGATTAGTAGGACAAACATTTCTTAAAGTATTAAAAGAAAGAAATTTTCCAGTAGAAAACTTATATTTATATGCTTCAGCAAGATCTGCAGGGAAAACAATAAATTGGAATGGAAAAAGACTATAAAGTGATAGAATTGAAAGATGAAAATATAAGAGAAGATATAGATGTAGCTTTATTTTCTGCAGGTGGAGGAACTTCATTAGAATTTGCACCTAAATTTAGAGATAAAGGAGCAGTAGTTGTAGATAATAGTAGTGCTTGGAGAATGTATCCAGAAATACCATTGGTTGTACCTGAAGCAAATCCAGAAGCATTGGCAGAACATAACGGAATAATCGCTAACCCTAATTGTTCTACAATTCAAGTAATGCCTGTATTAAAAGTATTACAAGAAAATTATGGATTAAAGAGAGTAATTTACTCAACATATCAAGCAGTAGCAGGTTCTGGGCAAAAAGGGTTAGATGATTTAGATGCAAACTTAAGAGGAGAAGTATCAAAAAATTATCCACATCAAATAGCGTTTAACGCATTACCACATATTGATGTATTTTTAGAAAATGGGTATACGAAAGAAGAAGTAAAAATGATAGAAGAAACAAGAAAAATTTTATCATTACCAGATTTAAAAGTTACAGCAACATGTGTTAGAGTGCCAGTAAGAATGGGACACGCAGTTTCAGTAAATGTTGAGTTAGAAAAATCATTTGAATTAGATGATGTTATTAGAAAATTTGAGGAAAAAGAAGGAGTTATCGTTCAAAATAACGGTAAAAATAACGAATATCCAATGCCGATAACTGCAGCTGATACGGATGAAGTTTATGTTGGTAGAATTAGAAGAGATGAAACTGTAGAAAATGGATTAAATTTATGGGTAGTTGCAGATAATATTAGAAAAGGAGCAGCAACAAATACAATACAAATAGCAGAAACATTAATTAGAAGAGGAGAGTTATAATTATGAAAAAATTTTTATTAGGAATGCTGATGTTAGGATTAGCGATAAGTTGTGGAAAAGGGCAATCGACAGAAAGTAATAATACAATAAAAGTTGGAATGGAATGTGGATACGCTCCGTTTAACTGGTTCCAAAATGATGATAAAAATGGTGGAGTAAAAATTGATGGTGGATATTGTGGTGGATATGATGTAGAAATCGCAAAAGAAATCGCAAAAGGATTAGGAAAAGATTTAGTAATAGTAAAATCAGAATGGGATGCGTTATTAGGACCAGCAGTAAACTCAGGTGTAGTTGACTTAGTTATAGCGGGGATGACTGCAACTCCAGAAAGAAAACAAAGTTTATTATTTACAAAACCTTATTATGATTCAGATATAGTTTTAGTTGTTAGAAAAGATGGAAAATATGCAAACGCTAAATCACTTCAAGATTTTGCAGGAGCTAAAGTTACAGGACAATTAAATACTTTCCATTATACATTAATTGATCAAATCAATGGAGTTAATAAACAAACAGCTATGGAGAACTTTCCTTCAATGATAGTTGCTTTAAATTCTAAAAAAATTGATGCGTATGTAGCTGAAAGACCAGGAGCAATGGCAGATACATTGGCAAAATCCTGAATTAACTTATATTGAATTTGAGAAAGGAAAAGGATTTACATATGATAAAGATTTAGCTTCGGTATCAGTAGCTATGAAACTAGGGAATGATGAACTAGCTAATAAAAATTAATAAAATTTTAGAAGGATTAACACCTGAAAAAAAGAAAAGAAATAATGGAGCAAGCAATTAAAAAAATCAACCGTTAAATAATTAATAGAAAGAGAGTAAAAAAAGATAAATGGAAAAAAAGTTTTTTTAGATTGGGTACTATTTTTTTATAAGTAAAAATTGGCCACAGTTTGTATCAGGAACTCTAATGACATTGTTTATATCTTTAATAGGAACGATAGTAGGATTTTTTTATAGGTCTAGTTGTTGCATTAGTAAAAGATATGAGTAATGAACATAAAGGATTAAAAAAATATTAAATGTAATTTTTGCAATATATATTGCTATATTTAGAGGAACACCGATGATTGTTCAATCAATGGTTATTTATTACGGATCTTCACAAATTTTAGGAATTAATATGAACGCTATATCAGCAGCATTGTTTATAGTTTCAATTAATACAGGAGCGTATATGAGTGAAATTATAAGAGGTGGAGTTGAATCTATAGATAAAGGACAATTTGAAGCAGCTCAAGCTATTGGAATGACAAAAAAATACAAGAAATGCGTTACATAATTTTTCCACAAATGTTTAGAAATATCTTGCCAGCAATGGGAAATGAGTTTATAATAAATATAAAAGATACATCGGTTTTAAATGTAATTGGTGTGACAGAATTGTTCTTCTTGTCTAAGTCGGTAGCAGGATCTTATTCGAGATATTATGAAGTGTTTATTATAACAAGTGTAATTTACTTCGTGTTGACATTTACATTATCTGCAGTTCTAAAAATATATTGAAAGAAAAAAATAGATGATCCACAAAAATTTTTGAGTTTTTTTAGACAATAAAGAAGAGGTGGCAGTATAATGGAAAAAAAGATAAACAAGTTGTGTTGCAAATAAAAAAAATATAAGAAAAGATTTTTGGTCAAAGAACAGTTTTTGAAAGATGTAAACTTTAATGTTCACAAAGGTGAAGTTGTAAGTATAATTGGATCTTCTGGGAGTGGAAAGTCTACACTTTTAAGATGTATAAATTTATTAGAAAAAAACCGACAAGTGGAGAAATAATTTTTCATGATAAAGATGTAGTAAAAAATGAAATTTCATTAGTGAAATTAAGAGAAAAAGTGGGAATGGTATTTCAATCGTTCAACTTATTCAACAACTTAAATGTACTTGAAAATTGTGTAATAGGGCAAATGAAAGTATTGAAGAGAAATAGAGAAGAAGCGGAAAAAGTTGCAAAAGAATTATTGACAAAAGTCGGCATGGAAAAATTTATAAAAGCTAAACCCAATCAACTGTCTGGTGGTCAAAAACAAAGAGTCGCAATAGCTAGAGCTTTAGCAATGGAACCGGAAGTATTATTATTTGATGAGCCAACATCGGCGTTAGATCCAGAGATGGTTGGAGAAGTTCTAAAAGTTATGAAAGATTTAGCTAAAACAGGACTTACGATGATTGTTGTGACACATGAAATGGCTTTTGCCCACGATGTGTCAACAAGAGTAGTCTTTATGGATCAAGGAGTTATAGTTGAGGATAATAAACCAGAAATAATTTTTGATAATCCAGAACATAATAGAACTAGAGAATTTTTTTATCAAGAATGTTAAATAAATAAAATTTAAAAAAATAGGAGTTAGAAATAAAAATGAGTAAAAATAACATTAACAAAAAAAAGAAAAAAAGAAGAATATGGAGTAAATGAGGAAACATTAAGAGAATTTTTTTATTAGCAAAAAGCAATATTAAGTGAATTAAGAACACATGAATTTGAGGAAGCTGAAAAAGTAGAATTATCATATATAACAGATGTGGAAAAAGTTAAATTTTATATTGCTAAAAAGATTAGAAGGTAGAATTAATGTAACTGAAGAAACAATAACAGAAGTTTATACAGCAAATAAAAAAATATTTTGATGATCAAAAAAATAGCATTTACTGAAGCTAGAGATATAATAGGTCAAGACTTAGTAAATCAACAAGTTCAACAATTAGAAAATGAAGAAAATTTTTTTGGAATTGTAAATGAAATGGAAAATAATGTTGAATTAACAAAAACAAGAAATTTTATATTCAAATGGAGATCCTACGATTTTTAAGAGTTATGGTAACAAATAAAAGTTGTATTAAAAAAAGCTGAAAAAAAGTGGATTTAATAAAGAAAATAGAAAAAAATATTAGAAACAATAGAGAATAATGTTTTTAGTTAATTATTATATAGACAGTGAAGTTAGAAAAGTTGTAAGAGTAACTCAAGAAGAAATTCAAAATGAATATAATAATCAAAAAGAAAAATTTAAAAAAATATTCCGTCGGATCAAGCATATCAAGAAGTTACAAATAATTTATTAATGACTAGAGCAACAGAAGAAAGAACAAAAAAATAATAAAATGAAATTTCAAGAAAATATAAAGTTGAAGATGTTGTAAAAAGAAAAATTTTTGAAGAAAAATAATAAGAATTGGGAAAAATAAAAAAATTTAGAGAAAAAAAGTCAAAAAAATAGTTGACATATTTCTCTAAATTTATTACAATATGAAGGTACTGTGCCCGAATGGTGAAATTGGTAGACGCAACGGACTCAAAAATCCGTCGATGAAAATCGTGCCGGTTCGACCCCGGCTCTGGGCACCAACTCTTAATAGCACTGTAGGTGCTTTTTTTCTTTATTAATTTTTATAAAAATTAAATATGTACGCACTTGTAGCTCAACTGGATAGAGCGTCTGACTTCGGATCAGAAGGCTTGGAGTTCGATTCTTCACAGGTGCGCCATTTTTTTATTTTTACACCTTTATTTATAAGCTTTTATAGATTTTTTTGAAAAATTGTGTGGGGACATTTTGGGGATAAAATAATTTTCATAAATAATTTTTATATAATAGATATAAAAAAAATATAATAAATAAAAATATATTTAAATGGATATAGATAAAAAAATATGTTTACTAAATAATGTAATTATGATAAAATAAGATAGAGATATATTTGGAAGAGAGGTAGAGCATGTTAGAAACATTAATTTTTCAGGGAAATAAGATATAATAATAATAACGAACAAGAGTTAGAAATTAATAAACAAAGATTATCTGAAAATAGTGACGATATAGAAGCAATGAAAAAAATTTAGCGTCAATATATCATGCTTTAAAAAAATAACAAAGCTATTGAAATATACAATAGATTAGTTGAAATTGAACCAAAAAAATCATGAGTTTAGAGCTTTTTTTAGGTTATTTATATTACGAGAATGATGATTTAGATTCAGCAGAAGAAAACCTAAATAAAGCGTTAGATTTAAGTGCAATGGAACCTTTCGTGTTATTTTTTTATTAGGAAATATTTGTGCCAGAAAAGGTAAAATATCAGAAGCAGTGGATTGTTATGATTTAGCTATATTTTTTTAGATTTCGATATGTATGTAGCACTATATTGATTTTTGCTCGAAAAATATGAACATATGGGGCGACATAGAAGGGCATTAGATGAATATAAAGCAGCATATGTAATTGATTCAAGAGATGAAGAATTAAAAGAAAAAAATAAAATATATAGAAAAAAATGCTCAGAATCAAAAAAAGATAATTGTGATTATGTGGAAGAAAAACACAAAAATTTAAAAAAATATAAAAATAAGGTAAAATTCGGGCTTTATAGCTCGTTTTTTTCATATTAAAGAATTTCAAAAATTGGAGGGAAAAAAATGGTAGAAGAAAAAGGAGTTCAATTACTGTGCGAAGCAGTAATACCAGATGAGCTGATGAAAAATGTGGAAGAAATAGAAGAAAGTATTAGAACAACTTATAGAAAAAAACGATTTGGTCAAAAATTTGTTAAAGCTATAAATGATTTTTAATTTAATTGAAGATGGAGATAAAAATAGCTATAGGAGTTTCAGGAGGGAAAGATAGTCTTTTATTAGTTAAATTATTTCATGAATTAAAAAAAGATAAAAGTAGAAATTTTGAGTTTAAAGCAGTGAGTTTGAATCCGGGATTTAGACAATATGATTTAGATAATTTCAAGAAAAAAATTTAGAAAAATTAAATATCGATTGTGAAATTATAGATACAAATATTTGGGAAATTGCAAATGAAAAGGCGAAAGATTATCCTTGTTTTTTTATGTGCAAAAAAATGAGGAGAGGAATTTTTATACAAAAAAAGTAGAGGAATTTGGGTATAATAAATTGACTTTAGGACATCATTTTGATGATGTTATTGAAACAACGATGATAAATATGCTTTTATGCAGGAACCCTTAAAACAATGACACCCTAAAGTGTCGTCAACTTCAGGTAATTTATCATTAATAAGACCGTTAGTTTATGTTAAAGAAGAAGATATTATAAAAATATACAAAAAGAAATGGAATACTTGCGATGAACTGTGGATGTACAATTGAAGCTGGGGAAAACTTCGAGCAAAAAGGCGTGAAGTGAAAAATCTATTAGCTGATTTGGAAGAAAAGCATCCTGGAGTTAAGCAAAGTATTTTTTTAATGCTATGAAAAAAACATTAATTTAGATTACGTTTTTTGGGTATACAAGAGGAAATAAAAAAAGATCCTAATGAAGTAGATTTAGAAAATGATTAAAGAATAAAGAAAGGAAGTAAAAATGGATTTAGAAATAACAACACCAGCCGTATTATTTCCAGCATTATCATTGTTATTACTAGCGTATACAAAACAGATTTATTACTTTGTCTGGACTGATAAGACAGATGAATGTATGTGCAGGAAATGAGTATGAGCTTAGTCAACTTAAAAAAACTTGAGTAAAAGAATGGATTATATAAAAAAAATGCAATATTTAGGAGTTTCAAGCTTATTGTTTTTGTGTTGTAACAATGTTAATTTTATCATTAAAATGGCATTTAGTGGCAGAAGTATCATTTGTACTAAGTTTATTATTAATGATTGCGTCTTTATTCTATTCGTTAAAAGAAATAAAAAAATATCATTGGATGCATTAAAGATTCATTTAAATCATTGCGAGTATGACGAAGAATAAAAAAATATTAAAAAAACTAAGTGTAATAAATGTGTAAAATAATTGAATAATATTAAAAAAATTGATATAATAAATTGAAAAAAAGTTTTTATACATGGAGGAAAAAAAGATGATATCTTTAGTCTTGGCAGCTGGAAAAGGGACGAGAATGAAGTCCGATAAGCCAAAAAGTTCTACATGAAGTGAACGGAGTTCCAATGTTAAAAAGAGTAGTAAAAAGTACTTGAAAACATTGGGATAGAGAAAAATGTGTTCATATTAGGACATAAAAAAAGAAGAAGTACTACAACAAATGGGTGAAGTACCTTATGTAGTACAAGAACAGCAATTAGGGACAGGACATGCGATACTAATTGCAAAAGAAAAAAATAGAAGAGTTTAAAGAAGATGTTTTAATAACATGTGGAGATACTCCTTTATTGACAGAAAAAAACTTTAAATGAAATGAAAAAAATTATTTTTACTGAGGGAATTATGATTGTGTAGTTCTTTCATGTAAAGTGAAAAATCCGTTTGGATATGGAAGAATAGTAAAAAAAGATGGTAAAAGTAGTGAATATGGTTGAACAAAAAGATGCAACTGTGGAAGAGCAACAAATAGATGAAATTAATTCTGGAGTGTATATATTTAAGTATGATAAATTAATTGATGCTATTAGTAAAATAAACAATGATAATTCACAAGGAGAATATTACTTGCCAGATGCGGTAAAAGTATTAGTAAAAGAAGGAGCAAAAATTGATACTTATCAAATATTTGATGAAGAAGAAATATTAGGTGTAAATTCTAAAGTACAATTAGCACAAGCAACAAAAAAATATTAAGAAATAGAAAAAAATATTGAATTGATGAATTCGGGTGTTATCTTAATCGATCCGGAAACAACTTATATAGAAGATGAAGTTGAAATTGGGGAAGATACAGTTATTTATCCAAATGTAATTATTCAGGGAAAAAAACAAAAATTGGTAAAAATTGTACAATATTAAGCAATACGAGAATAGAAAAATTCTTTGATTACGAATAATGTAAAAAAATAGAATCATCATTAATTGAACAATCAAAAAAATTGAAGGAGGTGTTACAATAGGGCCATTTGCACATTTAAGACCAAAATCTTATGTACAAGAAGAGGCACATATAGGGAATTTTGTTGAAATAAAAAACTCTACGCTTGAAAAAGGTGTAAAAACAGGGCATTTAACTTATATTGGAGATGCGGTAATTGGTGAAAAATACCAATATAGGAGCTGGGACAATTACATGTAATTACGATGGAAAAAAAATAAACATAAAAACAATAATTGGAGAAAAATTCATTTATAGGAAGTAATTCTGTATTGGTTGCACCTGTTAATTTAGGAAAAGAAGTGTATACGGCAGCAGGATCTGTAATAACGAAAAAAATGTACCAGATAAGACATTAGCATTTGGAAGAGCAAAACAGACAAATAAGGAAGGTTGGAAAAAAATAATGAGCTCATTAAGTTTAAAAAGATAAAAGAAAAATATCAAGTTGTTTGCTGGATCGTCTAGCAAAAAAATTAGCTGAGAAAAATAGCTGAATATTTAGAAATTAATCTAACATCAGTACAAATTGTTAAATTTGCAGATGGAGAAAACTTTTGTAAAATCGAATGAAAGTGTTAGAGGAGATAAAGTATTTGTAGTTCAGTCAACATCTAAACCAGTAAATGAAAGTATTATGGAGTTATTAATATTCATAGATGCGTTAAGAAGATCTTCAGCAAAAGAAATAATAGCAATAATTCCTTATTATGGATATGCACGACAGGATAGAAAAGCAAGTCCAAGAGAGCCAATTACTTCAAAATTAGTGGCTAATTTATTAACAGTGGCAGGAGCTACAAGAATAATTACAATGGACTTACACGCAAGACAAATACAAGGATTTTTCGATATTCCAGTTGATCACATGGAAGCTTTACCAATATTGGCAAAACATTTTATAAATTATGGATTTTCTGCAGAAGATACTGTAGTTGTATCTCCAGATGTTGGAGGAGTAAAAAGAGCAAGAGGACTTGCAAAATGGTTACATACACCGTTAGCGATAATTGATAAAAGAAGAGCAAGAGCTAATGTTTCAGAAGTTATGAATATAATTGGAGATGTAAAAGGGAAAAAAGCAATTATAATTGATGATATGATAGATACAGCAGGAACAATTTGTAATGCAGGTCAAGCATTGAAAGAAAATGGAGCAACAGAAGTTTATTGTTGTGCAGTACATGCGGTATTTTCAGGTCCAGCAATTGAAAGATTAGAAAATTCAGTGTTTACAAAAGTAGTAGTTACAGATACGATAGAATTACCGGAAGAAAAACACTTTTGACAAATTAAGAGTATTATCAACAAGTAAAAATGTTTGCAGAAACAATTAAGAGAATTGCATCGAGTGAAGCAATAAGTGATTTATTTGAAATGCCAGTAGAAGAAAAAAATAATATGAAAAATAAATAGTGAAATTATAAAAAAATAAAAAAATGAGTGGTGTTGTCGTATTTCCAACAGATACAGTTTATGGAATAGGAGCGATTCCTGAAAAAGAATCTTTAAATAAGATTTATAAAATTAAACATAGAGATTTTTTTCTAAAAAAATAATAGCTTTTAATTTCAAATAATGATGTTTTTAAAAAGTATAATTGATGAAAGAGAAGAAGATTTATCAAAAATTCAAAAAAATATTACAATTTTATTGGCCAGGAGAATTAACAGTAATTTTTTAAAAGCAAATAAAGAATTTATAAATAAATTTGATGAAACGATGGAAACTATAGGTGTTAGGATACCAAAAAGTAAAATAGCTTTTAGAATTAATAGAAAAAGTAGGCGGAATACTTTTGACAAGCAGTGCAAATTTATCTGATGGAAAAAAACAGTAATAAATATGGAAGACATTGATACAGCTATAATAAATGAAGTTGGTATTATAATTGAATCTGAAGAAAATTTAACAGGAATACCGTCAACGATTATAAAATATGAAGAGGGTAAAATTAGTTTATTAAGAGAAGGAAATATTAAATTTGAAAAATATTTTTAAAAATTAATAGATGAAAAAAATTAAATTAAAAAAATGAAAGGATAATAATGGCAAGAGGAATTAATCCAAATACTATGAGTAATACAGATGTTTTTGAATGCTAGAGCACAAGCACAAATGACTCAATTAGTACAAAAAAATTAGGAAAAAGGGAAAAAGAAGAGTAAAAGTTTCTTTTATCAAAAACCATCTAGATCTTATTTAGAAAAAAATGATAGCAGAAATGAAAAAAACAAATGGTAGTTTATGAAAAACAATTACCTAATATTTTTTTCAATTTTTTTCAAATATTTTGAAAATGAAGTGAAAGTAACAAAAGAAAATAAAAAAATTAAAGAAAAAGAAATTTTTGTTATCTTATGAAGAATTAGATTTTTATAAAGTTGAATATAAAAAGAAACTATAAAAGGTGTCGATAAAAATGATACTTACACTAAAATGGTATAATTTTTTTCAAAAAAACACTTTATAAAAACTATAAAAAAACAAAATGAATTAGTTTTTAGAAGAATTATCTAAAAACAACAGTAAATAAATAAAAAGAATATGAAAATATAAAAGGGTGAGGGACAATGAAAAAAATAATATATTACAAAAATAACGTTATTCAGTACGTTAATAACATAATTGAGTTGAGGGTTAAAAATATAAAAGTAGTGATATTCATATAAAATATAATGAAGATGAAGTGGAAATAAAATATAGAATAAATGGACACTTGATGGAAATTGAAGAGTTATATGAAAAAAATTGATAGACGTAATATTGCAAAAAAAATATTATTGAAATAATTTCAAGAATAAAAAAATTTTTATCAAATATGAATGTAACGGAAAAAAAGAAAACCTCAAGATGGGAGTTTTTTTCTTTTTTTGTTATGAATGATATAAAAAAAGAGAATAAATTTGATATAAGAGTTGCAACATTACCGGTACTAAATGGAGAAAGTGTAGTTTTGAGAATATTAAAAAAATTTTTTTGAATGATATAAAATTAACAACTTTAGGATTTAGTGAAAAAAAGTGTAAATTTAATAAAAAAATGTTAGAGCGAAAAATATGGAATTATTTTTAGTAAGTAGCCTACAGGTTCTGGAAAATCAACAACTTTGAATTCAATGATTAATTTTTATAAATGATGGAAAAAAAAGAAAATAATAAGTGTTGAAGATCCGGTTGAAAAATAAAATTTTAGGAATAACACAAGTACAAGTAAATAATGAAATAGGTGTAAATTTTTGCTGAAATATTAAAAAGTAGTTTAAGAAATGATCCAGATGTAATTATAATTTCAGAAATTAGAGATGAAATTACGGCAGAAATAGCAATAAGAGCAGCACTTACGGGGCATTTAGTCATAGCAACAGTTCATACAAATGATACAATTTCAAGCATTATAAGATTAGAAGATATGAAAGTTCCAAAATATTTAGTATTAGATTCAATAATTGGAGTTATAGGTCAAAAGACTTGTAAGTACATTTGATAAAAAAAGTCGAGAATTATAATAAATGAAATTTTATATTGTGATGAAAAATATAAAAAAAATATTGAAAAAAAGTGAATTAAATAGTAAAACTAAAGAGATGATTTTAAAGAATTCAAATAATAATTATATTGATTTTCAGGAAGATATAAAAGAAAAAAATTGAAAAAGAAATAATTGATAAAAAAATGATATTTATGGAGTACTGTAAAAAAATTCTAATATTATAAGAAAAAAAGTGGGAGATCGATTTGAAAAAATAATAGTATATGATTTTTGATAAAACAATATATGATGGGAGAAACAGGAACAAAATTTTTTTAAATTTTACTTTAAAAAAATATCCGTTAAAAAGCATTAATTTTTATCATTTTATATGTGGAGGATATTTTATTTTATATTTTTTTCGACAAATAAAATTAAAAGAATTAAAAGAAAGATTTTTTTAGATTTTTTTAGAAGGACATTCAAAAAGTGAAATTGATGAATTAGTTAAAGAATTTTTGGGAAAAAAAGAAAAAAATAGAATATATGATTGGGTTAAAGAGGAACTGGTTGAAAATAAAAAAAGAAGCAAATTTAGTAATTGTAACGAGTGCTTCACCTAAATTTATAATAGAAAAATTTTTTTATTAGATTTTTGGATATGACATAATTTTTTGGGACAGATTTTGTAAAAATTTGATAAAAGATATGTTTGTTTCAAAAAAATTGACGGAGAAAATAATAAAAAAATGAAGAGAAAGTTAAAAAGTTAAAAAATATGGGCTAAAAAAGAAAAAAATATCATTTGAGATAATAAAAATTTTTATTCAGATAGTATTGCGGATAAGCCCTTGTATGATTTAGCAAAAGAAAAAAATTTTTGGATAAATAAAGGGAAAAAAATTGAAGGAATACCCATAAAAAACATTGTTAGATAAGTTGTTTTTGGAAATGAGTAAAAAAAAGAAAGGAAAAAGATAAATGGAGTATAAATTAATCGCAACAGATATGGACGATACACTTTTTAAATAGTAAAAAAATAAAATTTCTAAAGGAAATAAGCAAGCAATTATTAATGTGCAGAAAAAAAGGAGTAAAATTTGTTTTAGCAAGTGGAAGGCCAACTTTTGCAATGACATCATATGCAAAAAAATTACATATGCATAATTTAGGTGGCTATATATTAGCTTTCAATGGTGGAGAAATAAGAAATGCTCAAACAAATGAAATAATTTATTATGAAGGACTAGAAAAAGAAGATATGGAAAAAAATGTACAGAGCATCAAAAAGAATTAGGAGTTGCTGTTGTATTTTATAATGAAGATACCGTTTATGGAAGTTTAGATAATAAAAATGTAAGAGTAGAACCAACATTGTGTAAAATGAAATTTAAAAAAATTTGATAAAATAGAAGAAATTTTTCAATTTAGGAATAGAGAGATCGACAAAAGCTATGTTTATAGCAGAACCAGAAGAAATAAAAAAATCTGAAAAAAATTATGAAAGAAAAAAATTTGAGAAGATTATTTCTTTGCAACTTCAAAAACCTATATTTTTTTAGAAATTGCAAATAAAAAAATGTTAATAAAGGCAAATCAATTGTAAGATTGGGAGAAATTATAGGAATTAAGCCGGAAGAAATGATAGCTATTGGTGATGGAGAAAATGATAGGTCATTATTGGAAAAAAAGTTGGAATGCCTGCAGTTGTTGCAAATGCTAAAGAGTCATTAAAACAAATTGCAAAATTTGAATCTTCTAGTAATGAGGAAGATGGATTGAAAAACTTTAATAGATAAATTTTTTTAACAATTTAATAGGAAGTAAAAAAATAATTAAATCATTTTTAGTTCTTTTTACAATTAATTTTTATAAAAAAAGAAAAAAACTTGACTTTGTATTTTTTAAAACATGTATAATAATACAGATATTAAGAATTATTAAATTGAAGGAGGCGAAGTAGATGAAAAAAACGAGTGGATTAATGAATTTTTTTATGGTATTTTTTTGAAATAAAAACATATTTCACATAATAAGGTTAGATTAGAGATAAACAAACTTAAAAAAATAATGATGAAAATATATTATATTTAAGTGAACAATTAAAAAGAATAAAAGTTATTGACTCTTTTTAAGATAATAAAAAGTTTAGGAAGTTTGACAATAAATTTTAATGAAAATGAAGTTAGTCATGAAATAATTATATCTTCAATTTTAAGACTTTTTAAATTTAGATAAAGAAATTTTTAGAATTAAAAAGATGGGAAATTAAAAAAATTAATACATGAAATTGCTAAAATTTTTGAATATTAGTATTTATAATAAAACAAATGGGGTACTAGACTTGCCTACATTAACTGCTGTGTTATTAGGAGCTTATGCTTTGAAAAAAATATAAAAACGAATACAAGCATTCCTTCAAATGCCACTTTAGTTTGATGGATGTATAAATTATTAAAAAAATAAATGTATGGGAGAGATATGATAGAAAAAAATTACTAAAGAATACATATTTAATGTTTCATAAAGTTAAGGTAATTCACAGTATTCCAGGAAGAATAAGAGTATTTGTTCCTTTTTTTGAATGAAATTCCTGAAAATTTTTAAAAAAAGTATGAAGATTATGTAAAGGATATAATAAAAATTAAAAAAAGGTATAAATTTAGTAGAATATTCTTATTTAACGAATAAAATGTTAATAGAATATGATTGTAATAAATTAAATGAAAAAGATATAATAAAATGGATTAATAAAATTTCAAATATAATTATTGACAACGATCATTTGTATAAAGATATGACAGTAGAAGAAATTGAAAAAAATATACAAAAATTTTTTTATAATATTTTTAAAAACTAAATTAGAAAAAAATAAAAAAATAGAAAGGGGCAGAGCTATTTTTGAAAAAAAGAAAAATTTACATGAATGTACTATAGTTCATAGTATAAATGGTAGAGTAAGAATAAAAAAAGTGTGGCATTTAAATATTTAGATGCTATACTAAAAAAAGTAAAATTGAAACACAGTTATCAAGAGTAAAATTTATAAAAAGTGTAGAAATTTCAATAATAACTGGAAATGTTTTGATTTATTTTGATAACAATCATTTAACTATACAAAATTTAATAAATTTATTACAAAAATACTATAAATTCTTATCTTTTTGAAATAATAAAAAAAGCAAAAAAATAGATAAATCATCTAAGTATGTTACTGAAAGAAAGTTACAAGAAGAAACTCCCAAAAAGAAATATTACAAAAAAATGTCAGTTACTTTATCTTTATTGTGTTACAACATATTTTTTTCAAAAAGAAAAACTCAAACGCTTACAGGAATAAGTAAAATTTTAAATTTCAATACATTGTCGATTATAAGTTTAGCTATGCCTGTATTGAAAAAAACGGGATAGGTTCTTTACTGAAAAAAATAAAAGACCAAATGCAGATACATTAAGTTCAAGTGCTATTATAAGTAGTTTACTTTTTAGATAATTCAAATGCAGCATTGACAATTATGTTCTTAGAAGAAATTTCAGAATTATTAACAGTTTATACACTAGAAAAAAACTCGTGGTGCAATAAAAAAATATGTTAAGTGTTGGAGAAAATTATGTTTGGAAAGAAATTTCAGAAGATAATGTTCAAAAAGTACCAATAGAAACAATTGAAATAGATGATATTATTGTTGTAAATACAGGAGAAAAAAATAAGTGTTGATGGAACAATTTTAAAGGGTAGTGCTTTAATAGATCAATCTTCTATTACTGGAGAATATATGCCAGTTAAGAAAACGGTTGATGATGAAGTATATGCTGGAACGATAGTAAAAAAATGGAAATATTAGTATTTTTAGCTAAAAAAATTGGAGATGATAGAACTGTTTCAAGAATAATAAAACTTGTAGAAGATGCAAATTCAAATAAAAGCAGATATACAAAATTATGCAGATTTATTTTTCAGCACAATTAATTCCATTGAATTTTATTTTAGCTAGTATAGTTTATATGACAACAAGAGATTTTAGAAAAGCATTAAGTATGCTTGTTATTGATTATTCTTGTGGAATAAGATTATCAACAGCAGTTGCTTTTTCTTCGACAATAAATACAGCAGCGAAAAATGGTATTTTAGTTAAAGGAAGTAATTTTCATAGAACAAATGGCAAAAAGCTGATACAGTTATATTTGATAAAAACGGGGACAATAACAGAAGGAAGACCTAAAATTCAAAAGTATAATAGTATTCGATAAAAAAATATGTCAGAAAATGAATTGATTGGGTTTGCAGCAGCAGCTGAAGAACAATCTTCTCATCCATTAGCAAGTGCTATAATTAATGAAGTAAAAGAAAAAGGAATAGAAGTACCAAAACATAGTAAAGCAAAAAAACATTTATAAGTCGTGGTGTAGAAGTTAAGCTAAAAAACAAGGAAAATAATAGTGTAATAAGAGTTGGAAGTAAGAAATTTATGTTAGAAAAAAATGTTATTTTTAATGACATATCTGATTATGAACATGGTATTTTTTCAAGAGGTGAAATTGCAATATATATTTCGAAAGATGACCAATTAGTAGGTATTATTGGGGTTTCAGATCCACCGAGAGAAAATATTAAAAAAGCAATAAATAGACTTAGAAATTTTGGAGTTGACGATATTGTGTTATTAACAGGAGATTTAAGACAGCAAGCTGAAATAATTGCTTCAAGAATGTCTATAGATCGTTATGAATCAGAATTATTACCAGAAGATAAAGCGAAAAATATACTTAAGTTTCAATCGAGAGGATCTAATGTTGTTATGATTGGTGATGGTGTAAATGATGCACCAGCATTGTCGTATGCAAATGTAGGAATTGCTTTAGGAAGTACTCGTACAGATATAGCAATGGAAGCTGCGGATATAACAATAACACAAGATAATCCGTTATTAGTTCCGAGTATAATAGGACTGTCAAAAAATACACTTAAAACAATAAAAGAGAATTTTGCAATGGTTATAGGATTGAATACATTTGCATTAGTTTTAGGAGCAACAGGAATTGTAGCACCAATCTATGCGTCTGTATTACACAATTCAACGACAATTTTTAGTAGTAGCTAATTCGTTAAAAAAATATTAAAAATATGATATTAAAAAGTAACTAGGAGAAAAAAATATGAAAAAAATTAAATTTAACCGTTTTTACACCGGTTACCTAATAGAGTTAGGATAAAATTATTTACTCCAATAAAAGATACAAAACAATTTTTATAATAATTTAAAAAAATAACTTAAATTATTTGGAATTAAGATATAATAAAATAACAAATACGTTAATATTACATTTTAATCTTAATGAAATAACAACGCAAGAAATAGTTTATAGAGTGGGAATGAATTTATCAATAGAAAATGAATTATTGCCAGTTAAAATAATCGAAGAATCAATATATAAACCGATGTCTTCATTGACACTTTATTCACTTAGTTCTATATTAATTTCATCTTTAAATATATTGATGAATAAAAAAAGGATATAAAAATTACAAAAAAATCAATGAATGTATTTTCTATGAGTTTAACTTTAGTTTCAGTTTTAGAACATATAAAACAAGACTTGAAACATAAAGGAACAATAGATATAGAAATATTACCAGCATTTTTATTTAATTAAAAAAATTTCTTTAATGAATATAAATTGAGTTCAGTACTTATAGTATGGCTTACAACATTTGGTAGACATTTATTGGTAATTTCAGAGAAATCTAAAAATAATGGAAGTATATAGAGTAAAAAGTTAATGATGAATATAAATATACTTCTAAAGTTTCAGATGATTATACAATTACAAATGTTGCTGATTTAATACAGCATATATTTTACAGAAAAAGGTGAAAATAATAGTAATGAAAAAAATATTATTTTTAAATAAAAAAATTAGTAGGAGGATTTTATGATTTTTAAAAAAACAAAATTACAAAAAGAACATTTGATTGGAGCTGCTGTTGGAATAGGAACTGTAGCTGTGGGGCTTTTATTTGTATAAAAAAATCAATCTAAAGTAGATAATTTTTTTAAGAAGTCAAGGAATAAATATAAAGCCAACATCTAATTTAAATTTAGACAATCTTGATTTAGAAGGATTGACTGAAATGAAAGAGCATATTGAAGATTTAATAGCTGAAAAAAATATAGCTACAGAAAGTGAAATTTTAATAGCTGAAAAAAATAAAAATTTTATTTTTGTAGTTAAAATAAAAAAATATAAAATGAAGTTAGAAAATAATAATTATTTAAGTTATTAAAGTTTTATAACTTCATTTTTTTAGTATAAATTAATTTTTGAAAAGATAAGAATATTTTTAAATTTATAGTTAATGTAAAACAATGTATATTAATTTATAAATATGTTATAATATAAAAAAATGAGAGGAGAAAAATTTATATAAATGAAAACATATTGGAGATAAAATTGTAATGATGATAATTTCAATTTTTGGAAGACACATTGGAAAGATTATAGGAATATTTTTTTATATCAATGCTTCCTATAATAGAGCTTAGAGGAAGTATACCTGTTGGGTATGCAATAGGATTGCCATGGTATACAACCTTATTTATATCGATAATTGGAAATATGTTACCAGTTTGGTTTATACTACTTTTTATTGTTAGAATTTTTTTGAGTTTATGATATATATTAACTAAATTAATAGAAAAAAATAGAAAAAAAGAGCTTTTAAATAGAACTGGAAATATTGCTAATAAAGAATTTTTGGGACTTTTAATATTTGTGGCAATACCTTTACCAGGGACAGGAGCTTGGACAGGGGCGTTGATATCAGCATTGTTAAAAATGGATATAAAAAAATCATTTATAGCCATATTATTGGGAGTGTTAGTTGCTTCTGTTCTTAGTAACATTAGGGGTATATGGATTAGTAGATAAGATTATTTTTGTAATATAAAAAAATTTTTAAAATAAAAAAATGGAATTTTTATTTAATTTTTATGTTAAAATAACATTAAATATAAAAAAAGGGAGAGGGATTAAATGAAAAAAAGAGGATTCACATTAGTTGAAGTATTAGTCTATATTTCAATTCTTGTAATTTTTATTTTCAATTGTTACAGGAAGCATAAAAAAATAAAAAAAACAACAGCAAGATTTCGCAATACAAAAAAAGGAATATAAGTCAATTTGTACGAAAGATACAAAAAAATATTCACAAGAAAATAAAAAAAGAATATATACTTGATTTTTAAAATATCTGAAAATAAAGTTTATTTTATAGATGAAAATAGTGGGGAAAAAGAAATAATTGATAAAATGGAAATAAGTCCCAATTTATCATATATGACAAATAATAGTGAAAAAAATAAGGATTTTATACGAAAAAAACGACATTGGATGGAAATTTTTGAGAAAGGGTTTTCAATTTTTTTCTTTTGAATAAAGAAGGAAATAAAATTTTTTTATAGAATTTCAACAAATACTATAACAGCAATAAAATATCCGATAATTACGATTTATAAGGCGAAAAAAAGCCGATAAATATAAATGAGGAATATTTAAAAAAACTCATTTATGGGAGGTAGAGTTATAGTGTTTTTTTAATAGAGGGAAATTTTAAAAAAATATTTGGGTTACTTTTTAGTAGGTGGATTATTATTCTATTTTTTTATAAATTTTTATAACGTATCGAGGGAATTAAAGGGTGATCATACATTATTTGTAAAGTTTGATGGGAAAAATTGGAACAGTTGAAAAAAATAGAAAATAAATATTTAAAAAGAAACATATAGTATAAAAAAATAGTAAAAATTTAGATTATGGATATTATACAGTGAAGTTTAGAGTGAGAAAGGTAATTTCAAAAAAATGGATTTCATACTATGGAAGGGAAAAATATTAGGTTATAGAAGTGGGATTTTAAACAAATTTAGGCGTTATGTACTAAAAATATTTGATGAACTTTTCATAACTGAGCAAAATTTATATGCATTTTCAAGAGCATCAATTTTAGGAGAAAAAGCTGAAGTTTCTAAAACGATGAATGATAAATTTAAGTACACAGGACTGGCACATTTAGTCGTAATTTCAGGTTCTCATATAAAGCTTAGTTATAATGGGAATTGTACAATTATTAGATATTGTGAATTTAAACTATAAAGCTAAGTATTTACTGGCGATGATTGTTCTAAGTGTATATTGTGGAATGGTCGGAATGTCGCCTGGAATTTTACGTGCATACATAATGGGTATTATGATGATAATTGCAAGAATTATATTTGAAGAAGAAGATATAAAAAAATCATTAAATATTTCATTAATAATAATTTTAATTCTAAATCCATACGCAATATTTGATATTTCTATGCAGTTATCTTATATGGCTGTAATTGCAATAGTTTATGTATATCCTGTAATAAATCAAATATTGAAAAAAAGATATTTTGATAAAATGAAAGATGGAATTATAAAGGAAAGTATGCAATTAACTGTATTAAGTTTAATAATACAGGTAACAAGTATTCCTTTATTTTTTTATATTATTTTGAAAAAAATTACCTCTGTTTTCATTTTTACTTAATATAATTGGAGTTCCAATTGGGACAGTGCTAGTAAATACATTATTTGGAGTAACACTTATTAATATTTTTAGGAATAAAATTTTTTTAAATCCAACTTTATCATTTATAACAAAAAAATAATTTATGATGCATTTGAAGGATTTATATTTTTTTGGGAGCAAAAAAATTCCATTATTACAAATTGAAATGCCTAAAGCGAGTATTTATTTTGTTATAATTTACTATATTTTATTGTATATAGGCTTAAAATTCTTAAGCAAAAAAACAAAAAAATATGATATAATGTTATGATGTAGAAGAAAGGAGAAATATGAAATTTCTAAAAAAATATTATAATCAATTTAGATATATGAATCCTGAAAAAAACACAATTAAAATTAATAATAATTATTGTTGCTTTTAGCATCATTATTATTAAATATATTTAAAAAAATCTTGAATTTTTCATGGGATTTAGTAATTTCTTTAATTGTTTTTTTGTAATTTCGATGACTTTTTCATGAAGTAGCTCATGGTTATGTAGCTTATAAGTTTGGAGATGATACGGCAAAAAGAGAAGGAAGACTAAGTTTAAATCCATTAAAAACATTTAGATATAGCTGGGATGATTTTACCATTATTATTGTTATTAAGTGGGACAAAAATTTTTTTAGTAGGTTGGGCAAAACCGGTACCAGTAAATTTTTTTATAGATTAAAACCAAATAGATTTGGGAGATTTGCAGTAGCAGTTGCAGGAATTGTTGTGAATTTATTTTTTTGTACTAATAAGTGGAGTATTATTAAAGTACGTTTTAAGTCCACAAATACTAAAAATATTTACTATTTAATGATAGTGAAATGATAGGTATAGTTGTAAACTTTTTGATTTACACTTATATAATAAATTTAGTTTTAGCAATATTCAACTTAATTCCTATAACACCGTTAGATGAGTGGAAGAATAGTTCATGCTTTTTGGGAATGATAAAGTTAGAAATTTTTTTACGATAAAATAGAAAAAAATATGGTATGATAATAGTCTTTGGTGTTGTTTATACAGAATTATTTACAAATATTTTTTTAGTGAAATTTTTAATTTATTCGTTAAGAATAATAGGAGTAAATATACCAATCGAAATTATTTAATAGTAAGGAGGAAAAATATAATTATATAAAAATTATATTAGATTAATATGAAAAAAATTAGCAGGATTAACAATATTTTTTTAATGTCAAGTTTTGGAATATTTGCATTAACTGAAAATGAAAAAAATACAGATAAATTTATCAAAAAAAAGGTATAGATCAAAAAAATAATAGATGAAACTAAAAAAATTATCACAAGAAATAGGTTACAAAAATAGGGATGAATGCAGCACAAGATTATGAAAAAAAGAATGGAAGAATTATTGAAAAAAAGATAATAGAAATTATATAATTGCTGATAAATTGTTAGAACATTACTTGAATAGTTCAAAGAATAAATTTTTTTAGGAAAAAAAGGAAAATATGCTTTTTGATAGTTATATAAATAGTATTCCTTTTGATTTAGAAAAAAATTACTATGTTATATATTTACAATCAAATATCAGGTAATAAAGTTGAAGAAAATAAATATAAAGAAATCGTATTTAGTAAATATAAAAAAATAGTTGGCTTTGCAAAAATATTATAACCTTTCAAAAAGCTAAAGATTATAATGATTGGAAAAAAAGAATGCAAGAAATATTAAAAAGAATTAAATAAAGAAAGAAAATCTCCAAATAATATAGTTACAGATGAAATATATTATGAGTATGAGTTGAAGTATCATACTAGAGAAATTAGGGAATATATAAAAGAAAATAAAATAAATGATGCGATACAATATTATCTAGATAATATAGCTAATGATATAAAAAAACTTCAGAAAAATGTTATTAAATATTTTTAAAGAAATGGAAATTTTAAATTTCAATACGATTTTTAGAGTTAAATAATTCGTTGGAAGAAAATTTATCAAAAAAAGTAATCTTGAAAAAAATTAGAAAATAGTAGAATTTATAAAATATTTTCAGCAAATAAAAAGGTAAAATAATGAAAACAATAGAAAAAGAAACAATTATCGAATATGAAGAAAAAAATCAAAATTTATTGGATATATAAAGCCTGTTACAACAGTATCTGAAGCTGAAAAGTTTATAAAAAAAATAAAAGAAATGCATCCGACTGCAACACATAATGTGCCGCTTTATCGTGTTATAGAAAATGGACAAGAATATTTTAAATATAATGATGATGGAGAGCCTAGTAATACAGCAGGAAAAACCAATGGCTGAAATTTTAAATATTTTTAGATGTTTATAATATTGCTTTGGTTGCAACCAGATATTTTTGGGGGTATAAAATTAGGAGCTGGTGGACTTATACGAAATTATGCGAAAAACAGCAAAACTTGCGGTGAATGGAAGCTGGTATAATAGATTATGTAGAAAAAGCGTTGTATATTGTAGATTATGAGTATGAGTACACATCGGAAGTTGAAAGTTTTTTTAAATGCAAATCAAAAAGAATACCATATTGAAATATTAGATAAAAAAATTATTCAGATAGAGTGACTATGAGGTTAAAAGGCAACAAATGAGTTGGAAGAAAAACTTAATGAGATGAATAAGCTAATTGTAATAAAGATGTAAAAAAATTTTTCTTTCTTAGATAGAAATATTATATATTTAAAGAATTAACAGGATATAAAGTGAAATAATAAAAAGAAAAATTTATAATACTGTGGTATTAAAAATTAGGAGGTAAAATGAAACAAGTAGTAGCAATCGTCGGGAGACCGAATGTGGGAAAATCAACTTTATTTAATAAATTAGTTGGAGATAGGCTATCAATAGTAAAAGATGAGCCTGGAGTGACTAGAGATAGACTCTATAGAGAAATGGAATGGTCAGGGAAAGAGTTTTTTTATTAGTGGATACTGGAGGACTTGAACCAAGATCAAATGACTTTATGATGACAAAAATTAAACAACAAGCACAAGTTGCAATAGATGAAGCTGATGTAGTAATATTTTTAGTAGATGGAAAAGCTGGAATAACAGGGCTTGATGAGGATGTTGCGACAGTTTTAAGAAGAAAAGATAAAAAAGTTGTGCTTGCAGTTAATAAAATAGACAATTATATAAAAGATCAAGAAAATATTTTTTTGAGTTTTTATGGATTAGGCTTTGAAGATGTAATTGGAATTTCAGGAGAACATAAATCAAATTTAGGGGATTTACTTGATGCAGTAATTAATAAATTTGATGATAGAAATGAAAAAGATGAAGAAAAAGGACTTTCTATTGCAATTCTAGGAAGACCAAATGCAGGTAAATCATCGTTAGTTAATAAATTATTAAATGAAGAAAGATCAATAGTAAGTGATATAGCTGGAACGACGAGAGATGCTATTGATTCAAGCTTAAAGTATAATGGAGATACTTACACATTAATTGATACAGCAGGAATTAGAAGAAAATCAAAAATTGAAGATTCAATTGAATATTATTCAGTGTTAAGAGCGATGAAGTCAATAAAAAAAGAGCAGATGTATGTGTGTTAATGCTTGATGCGACAGAGCTTTTAACAGATCAAGATAAAAGAGTTGCGGGAATGATTTATGATGAGAGAAAGCCAATAATTATCGCGATTAATAAATGGGACTTAATTGAAAAAAATAATAATTCAGTAAAAGAGTTTACAGACTTGATTAGAGCAGACTTGCCGTTCTTGGACTATGCACCAGTTGTAACTATTTCAGCCTTGACAGGAAAAAGAACGGTAAATATTTTGGATCAAGCTAAATTTATAAATGAAGAATATCATAAAAAAATAAGCACAGGTTTATTGAATCAAATTTTAGGAGAAATGATAGCTCAAAAATCCAGTACCAACAAGAAAAAGGAAGAGCAGTAAAAATTAATTACGGAACACAAGTCGGTCAAGCACCACCAAAATTTGTATTTTTTTCTCAAATAATCCGGATTTAATTCATTTTTTTCTTACCAAAGATATATTGAAAAACAAGTTAAGAGAATATTTTGGATATGAAGGATGTCCAATCGATATTATTTTTCAATAAGAAAAAAATGAAAGATATTAATAAAATTTAAAAAAGTGTTTAGAAAAAAATCTAAACACTTAATTTATAATAGAAAAGAGGAAAAAAATGAAATTTTTATACAGAAGAGAGATTTGTTAAATATAAAAAAATATATTATCTATAGTAGTTTTGATTTTTATTGTCATTATTTTTTTATTTTTTTAAAGTATATAGTTATTTTTGAAAAAAATCAATTCAAATAATAATGAGTACTATTGTTCCGTTTGCGCTTTCATTTGTAATAGTATATTCGTTGATGCCGTTCATAGATTTACTTGTAGAAAAAAATTCGATTTCAAACGAAATTTTTGCAATTTTGATAGTTTTTGAGTATATTTTTTTATGATATTGATTTATATAATTTTTAGCTTTTATACCATTAATTGGTAATCAAATTTCAAGTTTAGTAGAATTTTTTTATAAAAAAATCAAGAAACGGTTCAAAAATAATGTGAATAATATTTTTAGTATCAAGTGATATTGATATGAAAAAGGTGTTATTAGAATCAAAAGATGCCATTTTAGGAGAAGGTTTTAAAATATTAAATTCAAGTTTTTTTCTTGGTTTTCAAGTATGTTTAGTTTATTGTTTATGACACCAATTTTTTTACAATAATGTTAATATTTAGTTATGAATCAATGGATAATGGAGTAAAAAAAATATTTTTGATAAAACTTGATAAAGAAGAATGGATACCATTAATAAGACGAATAGATGATGCAATAGGAAAAATATAAAAGTTACTATGTTGGATAGTATAATTGTAGGTATAGCTCTGTATATTATATTTTTTTCTTTTGAAAATGGAATATAGTCTTTTATTTTCGTTAATTATTGGAATGGGTAATTTTATTCCATTTATAGGCCTTTTATAGGTTTAATTCCTGTGATTTTTATTTGCTTTTAACGAAATCGTGGAAATTAGTAGTAATATTAGTAGTTTTAATAACTCTTGTTCAAACGGTTGAAGCAAAATATAGTAAAACCATGGCTTACTAGTAAATCAGTAGATATTCACCCTATAACAACATTACTTGTTGTTTTAATAGGTGGAGCTTTATTTGGAATAGCTGGAGCATTCTTAGCCATTCCGGTATATATTATAATAAAATTAACTGTAATTTATTACTTTGAAAAAAATAGTGAAAAAAATAGACTTATATTTCTATATGAAAAATTTGACAAATGTAAGAAATAGTGGTAATATTATTTATATATACAAGTGAAAAAAATTTACATATGGAGGTAAAAAAATATGGAATGTGGTACGGGAAAAAGAGAAGTAAAGTCTTGTTTATATTTTACAATTTCAAGATTGTTTAGAATAGTAAATAAAGTGGCGGAAGAGTCGTTTTTCAGAATTAGATATATGTCCAACACATGCTTTTTTTAATGTTAATTTTACAAGATAAAACCTAAAGGAATGTCAGTAAATGAAATTTCAGAAGATTAACGATAGCACCTTCAACGGTAACAAGATTTGTAGATAAATTGATTATAAAAAAATATGTTGAAAGAGTAAAAAGTGGTAAAACAATCATTTACAAAAACTAACTAGAACAGGTAAAAATATAATACCAAAAAGTTTATGAATGTTGGGATGTTTTTGTTTAAAGGAGTTGAAAAATTTAATTGACGACAAAGATTATTTGTATCAAATAGCGGGTAAAATAATTGAATTTACAGAAATAATTGAAGAAAAATCAAAAAAAGTTGAAAGAGAATTGTAAGGTGTAAAATGATGAAAAAAATAAGTTTTTTTCTCACCATATTTTTTTAATATTAATTTCATTTATGATAATGATTTTTAATAGGTGGAACATTGTTATCAATGCCAATATCTACAACTGGAGGAGAAAAAAATCAAATGGATAGATGGGATATTTATGGCAACTTCAGCTATTTGTGTTACAGGATTATCAGTTAAGGATTTAGCAACTGATTATAATATCGTAGGTAAGACAATATTACTTATTCTTATACAGATGGGAGCTTTAGGTGTTATTACGATATCATCATTCTTTATACTTGTTTTTTTCTAAAAAAATAAGCTATAAAACAAAAAAAATAATACAAGAAGAAAGAAATATAGAATCACTTTTTTTAATATTCAAAAATTTTTAAAAAAAGTAATTTTTTGTTGTGTTTATAACTGAGATTATAGGTGCAATATTACTTTTTGAATTTATAAAAAAAATATAGTTTTTTTAAAAAGCATTATATTATAGTATTTTTTTCATTCTGTTTCAGCTTTTTTTCAAATGCAGGATTTGCATTATTTTCAGATAATTTAGTGTCATTTAAAGGAAGTTGGATTGTTAATATTACAATATCTATGTTAGTAATATTAGGAGGATTAGGATTTGCTGTAATTATGAATATTTATAATTACTATATAACAAAAAAAGATAAACGAATTTTTATTAACAACTAAAAATAGCAATCAAATATAGTTTTTATATTATTAATTTTGGGTACAGTTGTAACTTTATTTTTTTGAATATAAGAATGAATCTACGTTATTAAATTTAACTTTTTTTGAAAAAAATAGGAGCTTCTTTTTTTCAAAGTATGTCAACTAGAACAGCAGGTTTTTAATACTGTTTCAATTTCAAGTTTACGAGAAAGTACAGCTTTGTTTTTATATTTTTTTGATGTTTGTAGGTGCATCTCCGGGATCTACTGGAGGTGGGATAAAAAAACAACGACAATAGGTGTTTTGTTTTTTTAGGTGTAAGAAGTATATTAGGTGGATTGGAAGATGTAGAAGTTGGAACAAAAAGAATAAGTTGGGAATTATTTTTATAAAAGCAATTGCGATAGTAGTTATATCAATTTTTTTATAAGCATAATTTTATTTTTTTATTAGTAATAATTGAGAGTAAACAAAACTTTTTTTGATTTATTATTTGAGGTTGTTTCAGCATATGGTACAGTTGGGCTTTCAAGAGATTTGACACCACTATTACATGATAGTTCAAAATTATTATTAATATTAACAATGTTTGTAGGTAGAGTTGGTTCATTAACTATAGCGTTATTTTTTTATCTAAAAAAATTTAATAAAAAAATAAAAAAATATAAGTATCCGGAAGAAAATATATTGATAGGTTAGGGAGAAAGAATGTCAAATTATGTAGTTATAGGACTTGGGAAATTTGGTAGAAGTGTGGCAAGGACATTATATCACAATGGTGAAACAGTTTTTAGCAATTGATGAAAAAAAGAAGAATTAGTGCAAGAAGCTGTAGATAGTAATATTGTATCTGATGGAATTATATTAGATGCAGAAAATGAAAAAGGAATTGAAAAAAAGGTAATAAAAGATAATTTTTGATACGGCATTTGTTTGTATAGGAACAAATTTACAATCAAGTATTTTTGATAACATTAGCATTGAAAGAAAGTGGTGTTAAAAAAATATAATTTGTAAAGCTAAAACAGTAATTCAAGGGAAAGTATTAGAAAAAAAGTTGGAGCTACTGAAGTTGTATACCCAGAAAAAAAGAATGGGAGAATCGATTGCACTAAGAGCAATAGCTCCTGATATTATAGATTATTTTTAAATTTTCAAATGAATATGGAATTTTTGAGATAAAAAAAGCCCGGAAAGCTTTATAGGAAAAAAACATTAAGAGAATTAGATTTACGTAATAAATATGAAGTAAATGTCATTGGGATAAAAAAAGGTGAAAAATAATTCAACAATAAACCCTAAACCTGATTCAGTTATAGAAAAAGGAACAAGTTTATTATTAATTTCTGAAATAGAAAAAAAGTAAAAATAAGTGAGTTTAATTAAAATAGAGGGATTGATGACATGAAAAAAATATCAATATGTGAAATAACTACCATTCATGAAGATGTAATTCAAAAAGTGAAAGAAAATATGCCAGAAGAAAATATACTATATAATTTAGGAGATTTTTTTAAACTTTTTAGGAGATGGGACAAGAATAAAAAAATATTAAATGCTTTATTTTTATTCTGAAATGTGTGTTTGTGATATTGCAGCACTTTTAGGGATGACACAATCTGCGATATCACATCAATTAAGAGTATTGAAACAAGGAAGACTTGTAAAACATAGAAAAGAAGGAAAAATCAGTTTATTATTCACTAGATGATGAACATATTAAACATATTATAGAGCAAGGTCTTACACATATAAAAGAATAGTAAAAAAATAAAAAAATTTAATTATCACGATAACAAGGGTATTCAATATAGAAAATACTATTTCTTTTTCGTGTAACTTCATTTATTAATATAAAAGATAATAAAATTATTTCAATGGATAAATATTGGAGCAAAGATGGTGAAGCACCTAAGTGGCGTTTAGATATGAAATTAGGGAAAAAAATTAAATAAATATTATTTTTGTATAAACTTTCAAATGATATATGATTAAAAAAATTATAGATAATTTGAAAGTTATCTTTTATTTATGTTATTAAAAAAAGAGTGGAAAATAAAAAGAATTAAAAAAAGGGGAAGTAATAAAAAAATGAAAAAAAATATTGTTTTTTTATTTTTTTAATTATATATTCGTTTTTCATTTGCAGAAGAATGTATTGCTACTAAAGAAAAAAACAATAACTGGCTTTTATTGTAAAAAAACGCTAAAAAAATGAAGAAATGGAAAATGATGTAAAAAAATGTTTAGAGATATGGTAGGAGTCGAATTAAAAAGGTATAAATTAATGGATTTTAGTAATGAAGTTTTTAAAAAAATACAAAGATTATAAAAAAATGTAGATTTTTACCCTAATATTGATTGTAATCGTGTAACATTAGATATAATTTTAATTGAGGATAAACCGGGAGAAAAAAATACCTTTCTCTGTTTTTTTACTTTTTTGCATTTTTAATTATGTTATTTTTTTAATGTCAAACGGTTAAAAAAATATTAAAGAAAAGAAACTTAAAAAAATATTTAATAAGGGATAGAAAAAAATTATTTAAAACCTTATATTTAAATATATTTTTATAATAAAATAGTTAAAAAAAGATTGTAAAAAAATAGGCAAAAAAATCATAAATTAATAAATTTTATTTTTTAAAAAAATATGGTATAATTTAGATGGATAAAAAAATAAAAAAATTATTCTAAATAGTAGATATGTAATTGAAAATTTAAGAAAGTGGTGGGGAAATGGAAGATAAATTTGGTATTTGGGAGAGAAAGCCTGTTGATAAAAAAATATATTCTTTGAATTTTTTTAATGAATATGAAGATAAAATAAGTAGAAAAAAATTATGGAACAAAAAAATATTTTAGTGATAATTGGAAAGATTATTATATATTCCCTATAGATTTTTCCTATACATTATGATTGGAACGATACAACTGCTGTTGATTGTTTTAGACATAAAAAAACAATGATAGATGAATTTATAGAATACGCACAAAAAGAAATTTGGGGAGTATAGTATATTAAAAAGAAATTAAAAACACCTACTATATTTATAAAAGAATATAGAGATAAAAAAATATGAATAGGCTTAGCTTTGATGAATGGCAAGAATTTTTTTAGAAATAGATTTTTTTATGATGATGAAATGCAAGAAATGTTTGAAATTTTTTTGAAAATGAATTAGAAGAAAAAGCTTGAAAAATGATTTAAGCTATAATGATATTTTTTTAGAAAAGAAAGAAAAAAATATTGGAACAGATAGAAGAAATATTAAAAGAATATTTAAGAGTAAAAAAAGCTAATTATTTATTTGAAAATTGTGAAGGTGGAATTTTTTTAAATATGATTATATATTTGATTATAATGATGGTACAATCAAATTTCATAAAGATTATTTAGATACTTATCATAATTTTTTTAATGAGCGAAACAGTACAAAAAGTATATAAAAATTATTTAAAATTATTTGAACTAATAAGAAAAACAAATTAAAACTTATTATAAAGTTGAAAAAGAACTAGAAAAGTTAAAAGCAAGTGAAATTATTGCAAAAGAAATAAGAGAATTTGAAAAAAAGACTTGAAGGGGAAGAAAATTTTTGAAATGTTTGAAAGAAGATTTTTATTTACCTAAAGTATTTGTTTTTGATTTATTAGAAAAAAATAACAAGTTTAGATGAAGTTGTATTTGAATTTGAAACTGATTATAGTATATTTTTTTGAGGATTATCTAGAACCTGTTATATCAATGTTTTTATGATAAAGTTGTTTTATGGGGATGAGGATGATGATTATGATTATGAAGAAAAATATTTTGGATATGAAGAAGATGATGAAGTAGAAATATATTAGTGAGAGACATCAATCTACTTTTAAGAATATTTGATTTAAAATAATAAAAAAAGTAAAAATAAATTTTAAATAATAATTTTAAATATTATTTTTAGAATATAATTTATATAAAAAAATAGAATTTTTCAATTAGAAATTCTATTTTTTTAAATATACTATTTTATTTTTTTATATGATTTATTATATATGTTATTTAACAAGGAATATTATAAGGTTTTAAAAGTCCAAATCAAATGTTAGAAGAATTTTTTTAAAAAAAGTAACTGATTAAACAGAGCATAAATTTTTATATTTGTGTCACAGATCATTGACATCTGTAGACTTTACACTTTAATTTGCTTTTAAGAAAAATTGAAAAAAAATAAAAAAATATGATATAATTTAGTGAATTATCTATTAAAGAGATGATATAATTAAATTGTCTTAATAGATAATGAGTTATTTATATTAAGGAATTGAAAAAAACAAAAAAATTTACAAAAAAATAATAAAAAAATTCTGTTTATAGAATTGTCGTAAAAAGGACAAAAATTAGGAGGAGAAATGGCAATAAAGTATTTAGATGCCAAAAGGCTTAGAAAGATATTAAGTGAGTAGGGAAAATGGATAATTAAACATGAGCTTTTTATTAAATGAATTAAATGTTTATCCTGTACCAGATGGAGATACTGGAAGTAATATGTCAATGACTATGAACTCTATGATTTCAGAAATAGAGAGTCATACTACAGAAAAAAAGTTCTATGGAAGAATTGATAAATGTAGTAGAAGAAGAGTGTTGATGGGAGCTAGAGGAAATTCTGGAACGATTTTATCGCAAGTGGTAACAGGATTTTTAAAAAGGAATTGGAACAAAAACTAAATTATTAACAAAAAGATGTAGTGGAAGCATTAGTTAAAGCTAAAGAAACTGCATATAATGCTGTTAGCGATCCAATTGAAGGAACAATGCTTACAGTTATTAGAAAAATATCAGAAAAAGCTGAAGAAATTTCGGATTCAGTACAAGATTTATCTGTATTTTTAAAAGAAATTACAAGAGCTGCTGAATTAGCAGTAGAAGAAACACCAGAATTATTACCTAAATTAAAAAGAAGCTTTGGTGTTGTTGATGCAGGAGGAAAAGGATTATTTTTCTTATTTGAAGGATTTTACAAAGTTGCAACAGAATTAAATATGGTGGCAGAATTGACAAAAGCTCAAGTAAAAGAAAATGAATTTGACAAAACAATAGCAAATATCGATCATGATCCAGAAAGTATTCGTTTTCAATATTGTACAGAATATATTATTTTAAATGGTGATTTTGATACAGAAGAGTATAAGAGAAGAGTACTTGAATTAGGAGATTCAGCGGTATTTGCACAAACATCAAAAAAATTTAAAACACATATTCATACAAATCATCCAGGGAAAGCGATGGAAATTGCATTAGAATATAGTCTGCTTGAAAAAAAATGAAAAATAGAAAATATGAAGTTACAACATGATAATTTACATTTTTTTCTAGTGAAAAAGATCAAGCTAAAAATTTTTTGTAAATAAAAAAACAAACAAAAATCAAATACAGGTTATGTAATATTGGCAGATTCGGAAGTATTGAAAGATGAGTTTTTTTAAAAAAGGTGCAGATGTTGTAATACTTGGGGGACAAAAGTAAAAATCTGAGTGTTCAAGATATGTTAGAAGCAACAAAAAAATTAGACAAACAAAAATATTATTATATTACCAAATAATAAAAAAATGTTATAACAACAGCAAAAATTAGTAGCAGAAAAAAATCAGATAAAAATGTTATTGTTTACGAAACAAAAAAACAATGTTAGAAGGATATTTTTTTATAAAAAAATAAAGAAGAAACTTTTTGAAGATTTAAAAAAACTTTTAGAAAAAAAGAAATTATTCGATTGAAATAACTAAAGCAGTTAGAGATACGAAAAATTGATGAATTAGTTATAAGAAAAGATAATTATATTGGATTAATAAATGGTAAAATTAAATATACAGATGAAAAATTTACCAACGATGTTGGAAACAATGTTAAATGAATTAGTGACAGATAATACAGTAGTTGCAACAGTTGTAACGGGTAAAAGAAAAATGTGAAGGAAGTAAAGATTTATTAAAACATAAATTAAGTAAAATAAAAGTAGATATAATTGACGGAGATCAAGAAAAATTATTATTACTATATTTATTTAGAAAAATAAAGATCCAAATATGCCAGAAATAGCTATTGTAACTGATTCAGTTTCTGATTTAACATTAGATGATATTAAAGATTTACCAATAAAAAAATAGTACCTTTAAAAATTAGATATAAAAGGTGAAATTTATAAAGATGGAGTTGAAATAACAAAAACAAGAATTTTGGAATTATATGATAGATGAAAAAAAGTTGTAATAAAAAAACTTCACAGCCAGCACCACTAAGAAATTTCAAATGTATATAGTAAATTATTTGAAAGAGGATATAAAAAAATAATTTCAATACATTTATCAGGTAAGTTAAGTGGGACATTGCAATCAGCTAGAGTTGCTAAATCTTTAATAAATAGAGAAAATGACATAGAATTAGTAGATAGTATGGGTGCTTCATTATTACAAGGAGTACTTGTATTGGGAAAGCAGCTAAAAAAAGCTAAGAAAAAAAGAAAGCTTTTAATAGTATTATAAATTGGGCAAATAATTTTTAAAACAAAAGGTAAATTATTAATAGTTATACCTGAATTGACTTATCTTGAAAGAGGTGGAAGAATAGGAAAGCAAGTTCTGCAATAGGTGGATTTTTTTAAAAATGAAACCAATTCTTACTATAAGTCAAGGAGAAATAACTGTTGAGAAAAAAAGTTTTAGGAGAATATAATGCTCACAAATATATTGAAAAAAATATGTTAAAGATGAAAGCAAAAAAACAAAGTTTAATAATGTGTACGGCATGGGAGGAACTCCAACAGAATTAGAAAGTTTAACAAAAAGTTCAAAATGAAATATTGAAAGAATCAAAAGTTCATGGAACGATTTTAAATAGAGAAATTGAGGAGTAATAGGAGCTCATGCAAGCCTATTTATGGAGTATTTATATTCCCAAAATTAAATTAAAATATTGAAGTAGCTATTTTTATAGCTACTTTTATTTATATAATAAAAAAAGTTTATAAAAGTAAAATAATAATTTTTTTCTAATAAAAAAAGAGTATAAAAACTCTCTTAGTTCGGGAATATTATAAAGTCTATGAACATTTAATTGTATATTTTTAAAAGATTTACATAGAAAATTTTTATTTTACCCATGATTTAAAAAGATTATGAATTGTTAAAATTATTATTACCATTCTATTTCGTAGCTAACGATACTTCCATTATTAGCATCAATCTCATATTCGTATTCAGCGTTACCTACTATAAATTCCATTTCATATACTAAAATACCATGTTCTATATCAAGTTTAATTTTACGAAATCTTGCATTACTTTTTTAGTACTTTAGCATGTTTTAAAGCGATTTCTTTAGCTTTTTTCAGCTGTAATTTTTTTGTATTTTTTTATTTGAAACATGATTAAGTGGTAAAAGTTTTTTTGTTCTTTTTATTTTTTTGGATATATTTGTGAAAAAGCTTACAATTCCTGAAAAAAATAAAGATAAATAAGCTAATATTTGTAATTTTTATTTTTTTCATTAAAAATTCCTCCAAGTTTAACTGTCTCTCTCATTTTCTAAATTAATAATATCATAATAAAATTAAAAAAATGAGAGATTAATTTTATTTTTGGTAATTTTTATTTTAAATGTACTTCCAATATCTATTTTACTTTCAACTGTAATTTCTCCATTATGAGCTCCAACAATTCCACGTACCATAGGTAATCCTAACCCTGAATTATCACCCGTTCGAGAAGATTCAACTTGGAAAAAAATCTGTCCCATATTTTTATTAATATTCTCTTTAGAAATACCAATTCCATTATCTTTTTATTTCTATTAAGATAAATTTTTTTATCTTCACTTAATTGTAATGTAATATGAATAAATCCATTTTCTTTTCCATAACTAATAGCGTTTGAAATTAAATTTATAAAAAAACTCTCATAATCATATATTCATCTACATTGGCAAAAAAATATTTTTCTTTTAAATCGTAAGTAATAGTAATGTTTTTTTGTTCAGCGTTAAATTTTTGTGATTCAGCTACAATTTCTATCAATTCAGTTAAATTAATATTCTCTAAATTTAATTTATGATATCCTTTATCCATACGTGCTAAAGTTAGTAATTGTGAAACTAAATTTGACATTTTTTTGACTTTCGTTATAAATAACTTTCAAAATTTCTTTTCAGCCTGTTAATTGATGTAATATTCGTTTTACCATATTCTGATTGTGATTTTATAACAGATATAGGAGTTCGTAATTCGTGAGAAACATCAGAAGTAAACTGTACTTCACTATCAAAAAGAATTTTTGCAATTTATCAAACATTCCGTCAAAAGTATTTGCAAGAGTATAAACTTCATTTTTACCTTCACCGAGATTAATTCTTTTTTTGTTAAATCATTTCCAGCATTAATCTTTAAAGCAGTATTTTTTTATAAAATTAATAGGTTTTAGTGAGTTTCTTATTATTAAAAATCCTGTAATTCCAGAAAATAATAAGAAAATTGGAAGACCGATAGTAAGTCTTAGTATAATAAATTGAAAAAAATATTATCAAGTAGAGTAGCTTTTTATTATTCCACGAACCCAAATATTTCCATAATTAGGGTAATATTTAACGTCTTCATACACATACCATTTATCTTTAAGATGTTTTAATGAACTAAATTTTTTTATGAGTTCAAAATTATCATCATATTCAAAAATCTATAGAAGAATTTCCATAAATGAATTCTTTATCTTTATTATAAATTGAAATTTCTACAACACCTAAAATAGTATCTAATTTATTATCAATAATGATATTTCCATTTCCATCAGATTCAATTTGAGAAAAAAACTATTTTTGAACTCCATTTTTTTAAATAATCATAAACATTTCGTTTAATAATATTATTACTTAAATAAAGTATAATTGAAAGAAAAAAATTGCTACAAGTCCAGTCATCAAAAAAACATATACCACATTGTGATAGACCATTTTATTGATAAATTTCGTTGAAAAAAATCTCTTGATTTTATTCATTTTCTACCTTTTAAAAACATAACCGATTCCACGAATAGTATGGATTAATTTGGGTTCGTACCCGTCATCAATTTTTCTTAAATAACGAATATAAACGTCGATTACGTTTGTTCCTCCTTCATAGTCATAATTCCATATATGTTGTTCAATAGTGTCACGGCTTAAAAATTTTACCCTTATTTCTAATCATATATTCTAAAATTGTAAATTCACGTGTTGAAAGTTTAAGACTTTTTATCATCACGTTTAACAGTTCTTGAAGTGATATCAACAGTAAGATTAGCGATTGAAAAAAATATTATTTGCAGTTTCAGTATTTGATGTTTTTCTAAGTAAAAACACGAATTCTTGCAAGTAATTCATCAAAAGCGAAAGGTTTTTAATAAATAGTCATCGGCTCCTAAGTCCAGTCCTCGAACTTTATCTTCAACGCTATCTTTTTGCCGTAAGTAATAAAACAGGCGTCTTTATTTTTTTATCTCTAATTTTTTAAAATTTCAAAACCATTAATTTTTTTGGTAACATTACATCTAAAAATAATAGCATCGTATTCTGTTGCTAAAATATAATCAAGTCCTTCAGCTCCATCATAACAGGCATCAACTCCGTAATGCTCTACTTTTTAGTCTTTTTACAATGATATCGTTAAGATTTTTTTCATCTTCAATTACTAAAATTCTCATAAATTTTTCCTTTCAAATATTATCTTTTTGCAATAGTGGTAAATGTGAATTTATCTGGTCGATAAGTTGTCGTTCCATATTGAAATAAGCATCCATTTGATAAGTATGTATGACTTTCAATTACTATAACCATATTATATTCACCTAAATCCATATTTTTCCTTTTTCATTTTCAGTTGCATACCTAAATTTGATTTCACGTCTTGAATGAGAAATTTTTTAAATTTAATTCTTTTTCTAAATATTCATAAATAGATTTTTTTCAACGATATTTTTTTATTTAAAAATGGAACAATTTTTTTCTATCAAAAATATAGAACATCATATTCTAAATTTTTCCCCATTGATAGAACGATTACGTACAACTTTATAAAAAAATCTTTATCTTCTTTAACATTAAAAAAATATTCATTATATCTTCTTGTCCTTGAATGATATATAAACTTATTAAGTGCGTTTTTAGTGTCATAAGTTTTTTTCCCAAATCTAATTCTCGAGATGTACGTATTTCAGTTAAAAAGAGAATTTTTTTCATACGTCCATTTTCTAAAAATTAAAAGAATTTTTTCCTTTTATTTTTTTGAATATATCCATCTAGCTCTAACATTGATAATGCTTTTTCTAATTGTATCTTTTGAATAGGCATATTTATTTTGCCAAATCAGATTCACTTTCTAAAAAAAGCACCAGGTTGAAAGCAGTCCATTATTGATCTTATCTTTTATATCATTATAAACTTCTTTATATTTACTCATACAAGTTTTTATCCTTTCCGTAAATCTTATTTATATTATAACTTAAAAAAATATAAAAAAACAAAAAAATATTATTAATTTAATATTAATTAAAGAAAAAGTTTAAAATTATCGCAGATTAAGGATAAAATTAAACTTTTCATAATAGATTATTCATATTGTTTATATTATCTTGAATAAGTTTTTTTGTAAGATTTGCTATTTTTTTCAGCTAATTCATCTGTAAGAATATTATCTTTAATTCTCCATTGCCAGTTACCTGAAGCAACTCCTGGAGTATTGATACGAGCTTCACTTCCTAAACCAAAGAAATCTTGAATAGGGGCGATAGCCATGTCAGCAACAGAACTCCAAGCAGCTCTTATTGCATCCCAGTGAATTTCACTGTCACTTCTTGAATTTAAGTAATTTCTTGCAAATTGCTTATCAGCTTCGTTAGCTTGATTGAACCAACCAACTAAAGTATCGTTATCGTGTGTTCCGGTATAAACAACGCAATTTCTTGAATAAGTATGAGGTAGATAGTCATTTTCTTCTTGAGAATCAAATGCAAATCCTAAAATTTTCATTCCTGGGAAACCAGTTCCTTCTCTTAAATCAATAACACCTTGTGTCATTGTACCTAAATCTTCAGCAATAATAGGTAAATTTCCTAAAGCATTTTTTATTGCGTTAAATAAGTCAATACCTGGTCCTTGAATCCATTGACCATTTTGTGCAGTCGTTTCTCCAAAAGGTACAGCCCAATATGCTTCAAATCCTCTAAAGTGATCAATACGAATAATGTCGCATAAATATAGACTACCTCGAACTCTATCAATCCACCATTTATATCCTGTTTCTCTTAATCTATTCCAATCATATAACGGATTTCCCCATAATTGTCCAGTAGCACTGAAATAATCAGGTGGAACTCCTGCTACTTTAACCGGTTTTCTATCTTCATCAAATAAGAATATTTCTGGATTTGCCCAAGCGTCAGCACTGTCAGCTGCAACAAATATAGGTATATCTCCGATTATTTTTATTCCTTTATTATTTGCATATTCTTTCACATCGTTCCATTGAGTGAAGAATAAAAATTGAATAAATCTATGGAACTCAATGTCATCTCCAATTTCCCATCTATATTTTTCCATAGCGTCATGATTTCTAGCTTTTATATCAGCAGGCCATTCATTCCAAGGTAAACCATTGAAATGATTTTTAAGTGCGATGTACATTGCGTAATCTTCAAGCCACCAACCGTTACACCATTTGAAATCATTATAATTTTTGTGTGTAAGGATTGTTTTTCTAATTTTTTTGAAATTTTTCATACGCTTTTTCTTAATAATGGATATTTTTTTCATTATAAATTAATCCATAATCAATACATTCTTCATTATTTCCAAAAATTAATTCCTTCTAAATCGCTTTGTTGTAATAAATTTCCTTCTATAAGTAAATCAAAAATCTATTAAATAAGGATTTCCAGCGAAAGTAGAAAATGATTGATATGGAGAATCTCCATAACCTGTATATCCTAATGGAAATATTTGCCATAATTGTTGTTTAGCTTTAGCTAAAAAAATCAACAAATTCAAAAGCTTTTTTCCTAGAGTACCGATACCGTATTTCCCAGGAAGTGAAGTAGGGATGGAATAAAAATTCCAGAACTTCTTTTTAAACATAATTGCCTCCTAATAATATATTAAATTTTAATTATCTATATGTTATAGTATACTGGAAAAAAATAAAAAAAGTCAAGTGTTTTTTTAAATAGAAGTCGTTATTGTTTTGTAAAGATTTACGGAAATGTTTGTAAAGAGTTAATAAGATAAAAAAATATTTTTTTATAAAGTAATATTAAAAGTATTTTTTTATTAAATTTATTTTTTTAGTGGAATTTCAAATAGGATTTTTTTAAAGGAAAGATATTTAAGTAATTTTTATTAAAATGTTAGAAATAAAAAAAATAAAATGAAATCTTATAAAAAAATTTGAGTAAAAATGATAAATTTATGCTATAATTAAACTATAAATAAATTAATTTTTAGATTATTTAATTAAAAAGAATAGGGATGAGAGAATAATGAAAAAAATTCAAAAAAATTAATGATTTTTACTTTTTTGTATAAGTACTGTAGGATTTTTCAAATCATGGTAGATATGAACAATATTGGTCTGACTATGAAGATTTTTGCAAATAATAGGGGAAAAATTTAAAATAGGACAAAAAAAGGTGTTATTGTATATAAAAAAAGAAGGATTGGGAGCAGCTGCAACTATAGAACAACCAATACCTAATTTTTGATGGAATGGTAGATGGTGGAGCTTATGCTCTTTGGGGTGATCCACAAATATTATCAACTGCAAGTCATGTTGGTAACTGGGGAAGCTTCACATTTATACAAAGACATTTAAGAAAAGATGTTGAATTGTCAGAAGGATTTAAAAATACAGTAAATACTAAAAAAGAAGATATAGTAAAAGAATATTCTGAGCGTGTTAAAATGCCATATATGAGAAATTTAGGTGATGATTATTCAATAGGTAGATTAAAAACTATTGCTTTTGATGGGTATACGCCAGAAACTATCAAAAATAGAAGTCAAATTCATAATGGCTCTTTAGTAGCTAGAACTGGTGGTGGAATAAATAGTTATGCTCAAGATGGTGGAGAGAGATACCCAGTAGGATATGGAAATATAGCTGGAGGATTAAATAAAATATATCTTGTAGATGGTGGAAGTTTTTGGATAAAAATGCAAAAGAATTTCCAAACACCATTAGATAGTGCAAGTAGACCCGGAGATAGTGGATCTCCTGCATATATTTGGGATGCGACAAACCAAAAATGGTTATTAGCTGGAGAAAATTCAGCAGGTTCAGGAGCTGACAATAACTGGAATAAAATATCAATAATTAAACAAAAACCAGAATTAGTAAATTCATATTTAGAAAGTATAGAAGATGAAAAATAACAGATGCTAATGTTACACTTGAGGGTAAAACTTTAGGTTTTGGTAATTCTACAAGAGTTATAGATGATAATGTAGCAACTACAAAAAAATCAAACTTTTGCTAAAGATGGATTGACTTTAACTGTAAATAGTGATAGTGATACTGGGGCTCTCGTTTTTAGATTTAGTGAAAAATGCAAATATTACAGGTACAGGTAAATTTAATACCGCAGGTCTTATAATTGATAAAAAAATGTTAATGTAAACTATAACATTATATCAGATAATAAAACTGTCATAAGAAAAAGAGGAGAAGGAAGTTTAACATTAAATGGGAATTCTAAAAAAATGATGTTGAAGTTAATATTGGAGAAGGAAGCTTTAATACTAGATAATAGTAATGGTTATGCAGCAAGTCATATAAGAGTAGCACAAGGTGCTAAGGTAATATTAAATAAAGATAATCAGTTAAATGATAACAAGATATATTTTTGGTCATCGTGGAGGTACTTTTAGAATTAAAAAGGTCATAATTTATCATTTAATGATATCTACCATTTAGATAAAGATGCTGTAATTTCTAATAAGGAAAGTACTGATAAAGCAACATTTAAGTTTACACAAGGAAATGATAGAGTCTTTTTAGGTAAGTTTAGTGGTAATATGGATGTTGAGTATAATCCAAAACGAAACAAAAAGATAACGCTAAATGGAATTTAAGAGGGAATACAGATATAACTGGAGATCTTAATGTAAAAAAAGGAACTGTTTCTATTTCTGGTGATGTTATAACAAGTGGTTATGAAAAATAATGTTTTAGAAAATCAATTTGAAAAAAACGACATTTAAAGCAACAAATATAAATGTAGATAATGGTTCAACTTTACAATTAGATAGAGCAACTAAGGTAGATAGTAATATTAATGTATCAGGTAAATTAAATTTAAATGCTAAAGGAGAAGTATTAACTAAATTAGATAAAACAAAACCATATTTAGGTTATGAAGATCAAAGTGAAGTTAATAAGGTAAATGTAAATGGGAATATTACATTTAATGGTGGAGCTCAAAACAATTTTAATGTTAATGTAGAAAAATAATAATTTAGTAGAAATTAATTCTAAAAATTTCAGGAACTGTTAATGGAATTAAAGATGGAAATGGGTTAGTTAAAATAAATAATGAAAATAATGATTTTTTTAGGTAATTTAGCTATAAAAAAAATGGAGTTTTAGAAAGTGAAAATGAGAATATTTTTATCTAATGGAAAAATATAAAAATAGAAGAAAAAGGACTTTTAAGATTAAATAATAATTCTAATTTTTGGAGTTTTAGATAAAATAGATAAAAACTTCAACAGGAGTAATTAGTTTAGGTAAAAAGTTTAGCAGAATTAGATAAAAAAAATATTCTAGCTATGCAAATTTATACATAGGTTCTAAAAAAATAATATAACAATAGGAGCGAATGATAAAGCTATAGATAAAAAGCATAAGCAATATAAATTTAGGTGGAGATAATGGGACAGTTACATTAAAAAGGACTTGAGCTTGAAGACGGGACTACAGTTAGAAATATTAATGCTGGAAATAATAAACATAGAGGGAATGTAGTTATAGATGGATTATCAAGTACAGCTAATGTTAATATATCTATTAGAGATGGTATCAACTTTGTAGTAAATAATAATCATTCAAATTCTCAATTTTTTTAGATTTAGGTTATGGTGCAACAGCAGGGAACGAATTACATAATAATTTGAAAGATAGTTCTATTGGAGTTCTTGAATTAACTAATGAGAATAGTATAAATGTGAAAAAAATGTAGCGGTAGGAGCTAAAAAAAGATTCAAATGTAACATTAAATTCATATACAACAACTAACGATAAAACAAGATTTTTCGGGAGAAGGTAATTTAACATATACAGCTACTTTTAGGAAATAAGGAACTTGAAGTTGATGCTCAAAAATTTAAGTGGTGGTGTAGTTACTTTTAACAGGAGATAACAAAGACTTTAACAATAAAGTAACTGTTATGGGAAATAAAAAAATAGAGAAAATAAAGGAAGTATTACACTAAAAGTTGGAAATAAATTATTAAATAATAATAATGATGTAACTGTTAAAGATGGAGGTACGTTAGATATTAATGATAATGATGTTTCTATAAAATTAAATAACGATTCAAATCAATATGGAAATATAACTAATAGTGGAAATACATTACATAATGTAACTATAAATAATGATAGTACTAATCATGCTCGAGATAAAACTATAGTTAAAACTAATATATTAGGCAACATAAATATTATTAAAGAAGGAAAGGGTACTATTGAATTTAATAATAAAAAAATGATTTTAAAGGAACCGTTACAGTAAATCGTGGATTTATAGATTATACAAAAGATGTTCTAAGCAATGATATAATAATAAAACCTACTGTAATTATAAGAAAAAAACGCCTAGAGGAGATGTAACAATTAATGAAGTTAGTAGAATGAATTTATATACAAATAAAGTTTCGGGAAGTATTAAAGGATTGTTAGGTATTATAAATTTACAAGAAAAATAATTTAACAGTAAATAAATTAGTAGCATTGACTAATACTGGAGCTCCAGATATACACAGTGATTTAAATGTATATGGTAAAGGTATAGATAATTCAAAAAAATAAATTATAAAAAAATATAGAGTTTCAAAATGATACTGAAGTATTTATGAATAAACAAGATTTAACATTGGATTCTATAATATCACAAGGTGATAATACAAAAATTACATTTATCTGAAGCAAGATTAAGATTAACAGGACTTAAAAAAATACTGTATTAACTTCAGGGTTAAAAGCATTGGAATTAACAGGGTCTAAAAATTTTTATTAAGGGACTACAATGTTTTTAGAAAAATATTAATAAAAAAATTCAAATAATTTAACAAAAAAATAATAATTACTGCTGATACAGATAGACATTCTGAAATTTCTAATGAGTGGAGATGGAGGAGATAATGGAGGTGGAGCAGGAGCTAATTTCATAAACCCTATAGAAGTAAAAAAATCAAAAAAATTAAATAGTGGAACAATCAAAAAAATGCAACTTTATTATTTAGATCAGCTGGTAATTTTTGGAGCAGGGACAGGTCTTACAATAAATTCTAAAATATCTGGAGATGGAACTATTAAAGTAAGACGTGATAATAATGCAAAATTTGAAATTCAAGATAATTTTAAAGACTTTACTGGAAAAACTTATGTCAGATGATCAACCAGATGTTAATTATGATTATAATATATCAAGTAATAATGCTGAAGATAGAGTTATAGGATATAATTTAACTGGTGTTGGATCGTATACTAACAAATCAAATAAAGATTTAACGTTTACTAATTTATTAGGATTTACAGGTAAACTTGTGGCACAAAATGGAGATATAGTATTAAAAGATGAAAATGCTATAAATAATACAGGTAAAGTGGAAACTTATAATAATACGAATATTACACTTTTTATCTAATAATAATATTGATGCAAATAATCTAAAAATTAGAAAATAAAAAAATGTAAATGCAGAAAAATACTAATAAAGTTGTTAAAGATGGTACTGGTAAATTAAGCTTAGGCGATAATACAAGTATAGTTAATTTTTAAAACATTTGAAGTTAAATCTGGAGAATTAGAACTTAAGAAAAAAATATTGAAGTTTCAAATATTGAATTAAAAGATAATACAAAACTTGATTTAAACTTTATAAATGATGGAACAATAACTTCAAAAAAATTACAGGAATAGGTGATTTAATAAAAGTAGGAACTACTAAAGTTGATATATCAAGTTCTAAATTAAATAGCACAGGAAGTATTGACCTACAAGCAGGAGAATTAAGTATTACAGGAGATAAAGTATTAAGTAATAAAGTAAAAGGAAGTGCAAACTTAACATTTAAAAAAATTCAAATGTAGAAGTAAAAGATATAGAAAACTTTAGTGGAAACTTAAATTTAGATAATGCAAATCTAACATTAAAAGAAGATAAAGCATTTGATTCAGAAGCTAAGATAAAAGCTAAAGGAATGTCAAATGTAACTTTAGATATAACAGGAGATAAAACATTAACGAAATTAAATGTAGAAAATCAAGGATCTGAAACAAACAAATTAGAAAAAAACAGGATTAGGTAAATTAACATTAGGAGAAAATGCAAATATAGTAAATTACAAAAAAATCTTGATATAAAAAGCAGGAACATTAGAAATAAGTAAAAATATACCAATAGAAAATGTTAATGTAGATACAAATACTAAATTAAATGTAAATAATGCTGAAGATGTTGAGATGGCTCAAATATTAAAGGTGCAGGAGATATAGTAAAACTTGGAGAAGGGAAGTTAAGTATAGCTCAAGTAAACTTAATAGTGCAGGAAGCATAGACCTACAAGCAGGAGAATTAAGTGTTACAGGAGATAAAGTATTAAGTAATAAAGTAAAAGGAAGTGCAGACTTAACATTTAAAAAAATTCAAATGTAGAAGTAAAAAGATATTGAAAACTTTAGTGGAAACTTAAATTTAGATAATGCAAATCTAACATTAAAAGAAGATAAAGCATTTGATTCAGAAGCTAAGATAAAAAGCTAAAGGGACGTCAAATGTAACTTTAGATATAACAGGAGATAAAACATTAACGAAATTAAATGTAGAAAAATCAAGGATCTGAAACAAACAAATTAGAAAAAAACAGGATTAGGTAAATTAACATTAGGAGAAAATGCAAATATAGTAAATTACAAAAAAATCTTGATGTAAAAAGTAGGAACATTAGAAGTAAGTAAAAAAATATTTCAGTAGAGAATATTAGTTTAGAAACTAATACTAAATTAAATGTAAATAATGCTGAAGATGTTGAAATGGCTTCAAAATATTAAAGGTGCAGGAGATATAGTAAAACTTGGAGAAGGGAAGTTAAGTATAGCTCAAGTAAATTGAATAGTGCAGGAAGTATTGACCTACAAGCAGGAGAATTAAGAGTTACAGGTGATAAAGTGTTAAGTAATAAAGTAAAAGGAAGTGCAGACTTAACATTTAAAGATTCAAATGTAGAAATAAAAAGATATAGAAAACTTTAGTGGAAACTTAAATTTAGATAATGCAAATCTAACATTAAAAAGAAGATAAAGCATTTGATTCAGAATCTAAGATAAAAAGCTAAAGGAACATCAAATGTAACTTTAGATATAACAGGAGATAAAAACATTAACGAAATTAAATGTAGAAAATCAAGGATCTGAAACAAATAAATTAGAAAAAAACAGGATTAGGTAAATTAACATTAGGAGAAAATGCAAATATAGTAAATTACAAAAAAATCTTGATGTAAAAAGTAGGGACACTTGAATTAACAAAAAAATGTTAATGTAGATAACTTAAATTTATCTAACGATACAAAACTTAATCTAAATTTATCATCAAATGGAACAATTACATCAAATTTAAATGGCGATGGAGATATAGTTAAACTAGGAGAAAAATAAAGTTGATATATCAAGTTCTAAGTTAAATAGCAGTGGAGATATTTTTAATTGATGCTGGAACATTGAATATTAAAATGGATAGAGATAAAATTATTGAAAAATAAATTAAAAAGGGACAGGAAATTTAAAATTTGAAAAACTTTGGAAATTCAGAGTTGAATATTAAAGATACTTCAAACTTCAATGGAAATATTAATTTATCTAATATTAATTTAACATTAGATGATGAGAAAGCATTAAATTCAAATTATAATTTTTGATGGAAATAGTAGATTAAAATTATTAAATGATAGAATGTATCAAGATATGAAATTAAGTGTAAATACAGGTAAATTGAATATAGATTCATTGAATAAAATTGATGCTAAAATAAGTGTAGCCCCAAATAGTGAATTGACATTTACTCAGAAAAAAATAATTTTGTTAGAGAGTTAACTAATAATGGGTTAGTTAGTTTATTAAATCAAAAATTGACAATAAATAATTATATGAACGGAAGTGGAATTTTTTTAACATAACTTTAAATAAAATATTAAATGATACATTAAATGTTGAAAATTCGGATTCAGATATAAATGTAAATCTTAATCTTTCGGAAGAAGTTTTTAAATACGTTAGAAAAAAACAAAAAAATTACGTATAGGAAAAAAACAAATAAAAAAATTTAATATATTAAATTTATCTAAATTCCATGGTATAAATGGTAAAAAAAATACTTCTTTCAAAATGAAAATTCAAGTTATTATTTATCTTATGAAATTGAGAAACTTTTTAAAAAAATATGATATAAGATTATTATCAATTATAAATAATAATACTAATTTATTTGATGTGATTTCAAAAAAATTTCATATAAAAACTTTATTAATGCAAAAATATTTGAATCAAAATGATATAAACAATAATAATATCGTTTCAAATTATACGGATAAAATAAATTCTAAAGGAATTTCAGTTGAAATTAATCAAACAAATAAAGAGAAAAAAATTTAGCATATAATGTAGAATTTATATATTTAGATAACAAAAGTAGATATTACTGGAAATGATAAAATTGAGAGTAATCAAGCTAAATATAAAACATTTGCAGTAATTCCAAAAATAGGGTATAAAAATGGAATTTTTGATATTTCTACATCGTTAGGAGTAATTAAAAAAACGAAATAAATATTGGAAATAAAGTTCAAACAGTATCATTTATAAATAATGTTAATATAGGTTTAAATCCAAAAATATGAAATAGGAGAAAATACTAAATTGACTTATATTAATAATTTGGGTTATAGTTATATTCCATTGAATGATAAAGAAATCAATGATAATGAAATACAATATAATAAAATTAAATCTGAATTATCTAGTATATATTATGAAACTGGAATAAGTGCTGAAAATAAATATATGGGAATAGATTTTTATTACAAAATTCAAATATAATAACGAGCATACACAATTAATAGGACAAGAAAAATATAGAAAAAAACAAGAGAAATATTTTTGAAACGAATATGAAATTAGGGTTAAGTTTAAGTCCTATTAATAACTTTTAAAAATTAAAAGCAGGATTTGAAACAAATTTAAGTAAAATTAGAAAAATAAAAAAATAAATTTGATTTAGGTTTTGAATATAAATGGTAGAAATACAAGTGTTATATAACAAATAAGTTATATAGCACTTTTTATTTCTAGTAACGATATAAGTTATAAGATATAATAAATGAATTTACAATAACGATACTTGACAATGTATAAAAAAATTTTTGATTGACAAATTAAAAAAATGATGTTATACTAAATACTACATACAAATAACTTTTTAAATTCTAATTATTGACATTTTTCAAAAAAAGTAATTAGAATTTTGTTATGAAATAAATTTATAGGAGGAAAGATGAAAAAAATTATCGCAACACTTAGCTTGTTATTATCATTAATTTTTAATAGTAAGTTGTCAAAATTCAAAAAAACAGAGGCGAAAGGAGAAGTACCAAAAAGTAGTTAAATTGGCATTTAATCAAGAAGCAGTTGGTAATTTGAATCCGTTTGAATATTTGCTGAGTCAATTTATAACACAAGACATGGTTTATGAAGGATTAGTTTATTATGGAGAAAATGGAGAAATTAAACCATCATTAGCAGAATCATGGACAGTGTCTGAAGATGGGAAAACTTATACTTTCAATTTAAGAAAAAATGTTAAATTCTCTGATGGTTCAGACTTTACTTCAAAAAAATGTTGTAAGAAACTTTGATACAATTTTTTCAAAAGAAAATAAACCTAATCATACATGGTTTGCATTTACAAATCATCTAAAATCATATAAAGCAGTGGATGACTACACATTCCAAATAGAGTTAGACACTCCGTATACAGCAACATTATATGATTTAGCAATGATAAGACCAATAAGATTTTTAGGTGATGCAGGATTCCCGGATGAAGGGAAAAATCCAGAAAAAGAAATTAAAGCGTCAATTGGAACAGGGCCTTGGGTATTAAAAGAACATAAAGATAATGAATATGCAGTATTCGTACAAAATGAATATTACTGGGGAGAAAAACCTGCAGCAAAAAGAAATTATAATAAAAAGTAATTCCTGATAGTGAAACTTTAGCGTTGGAGTTTGAAAGCAGGAAATATTGATTTAATTTACGGAAACGGATTAATAAGTTTAGATAGATTTAATTCATATAAATCAGATCCAAAATATACAGCAGCTAGCTCAGATCCAATGTCATCAAGAATGTTGCTATTAAATACAACAAGTAAAATTTTAGGAGATGTAACTGTAAGAAAAGCTTTTAAGTCATGCGATAGATAAAGAAAGTATTGCACAAAAATTTATTTGAGGAGTTGAAAAACCGGCAGATACAATGTTTGCACCAAATGTACCACATACAAATGTTAAATTAGAAAAAAATATAATTATGATTTAGCTGTAGCTGAAAAAAATGTTAGATGAAGCAGGATGGGTAAAAGGAGCAGATGGAATAAGAGAGAAAAACGGACAAAAATTTGAAATTTCATTCCCTTATATCTCTACAAAAGTTACAGATAAAAATGTTGCAGAATATGTACAAGGTGAATGGAAAAAAATAGGAGTTAATGTAAAAATAGATGCAATGGAAGAAAAAGCGTATTGGGCAAATGCAATGACTAAAAATTATGATGTAATGTTGAACTTTACTTGGGGAGCTCCTTGGGATCCACACGCATTCTTAACATCTATGACAGATGGTGGATCAACTAATGGAGGACCAGATTATAATGCACAATTAGGATTACCGATGAAAGCACAAATCGATAAAACAATAAAAGCATTATTAGTAGAGCCAGATGAGAAAAAATTAGATGAAATGTATAATTATGTATTGACAACATTACATGATCAAGCAGTTTATATTCCATTAACATATCAAGCAGTTTTTAAGTGTTTATAGAACTGGAGAATTGGATGGAGTTAAATTTATGCCAGAAGAAAATAGATTACCTGTAAATACAGTAGTTAGAGTAAAATAAATAAAAATAAAGGATTACAAATATGTTAAAAAAAGTATTGTCATTATTTTTCAATTTTTAATAGCAATATCGGTGATAACTTTTACTTTAATAAAGTTATCACCTGGTGATCCTACTACAAATTATTTGAGAGTAGCTCATATAAGCATAACAGATGAAACTTTAAGAGTAACAAGAGAAAGATTAGGATTGGATAAACCTTATATAATTCAATATTTGAATTGGGTTGGAAATATTTTTTAAAGGAGATTTTTGGAAAAATCTTATATAACAAACAAACCTGTACTTGAAATGATAAAAAAATTGCAATAACGCCGACATTTGAATTAGGGATTTTTGCTTTTAGTTATTTTTGGTTATAATTTCTCCAATTTTAGGAGTATTAAGTGCAATTTATAAAAAAATACATGGATTGACAAGATTGTTCAATTTTTTTCATATATTGGAGTTTCATTACCTACATTTTGGATAGGGTACATTTTTGATTATAGTATTTGCAACAGTATTCAAAAATATTGCCGGTTTCAGGAAGAGGGATTTTAAAAACTATATTTTTACCGAGTGTAACTATAATTATTCCATTAATTGCACAAACAACTTTCTTTATTAGAAAAAAATATATTACTTGAAATGGAAAAAAACCTCATGTAGAATATGCTTTGATTCGTGGAGTTTCAAGATTTAAGGTAGTAAAAAAATCATCTTTTACGAAATTGTTTAGTTCCTATTTTGACAGTATTTAGTTCAAAATGTAATGTATGTATTGTCGGGAAGTGTTTTAATTGAAGAAATATTTGCATACCTGGAATAGGAAAACTTTTTTTCAACGGCAGTTAAAAACGGTGATTTACCTCTTATCCAAATTCAGCTTTTTATTTTTTTGGAATTTTATCAATAATTGTAAATGAAATTACACAAATTGTAGTAAAAACAAATAAACCCAAAAACAAAAAAATAATTGAAAATAATAAAAAAATAAAATTATGAAAGTGAAAAAAATAAAATGAGAAATAAAAAAATATTGTATTTTTTTCGTGTTTTTTTGATAGGTATATTAGTAATTGTTTCATTATTTGCAAGTCAAATAACAAAAATTTGATCCACAATATGTTGATATTACTAAAAAAATTAGTACTGCCAAATAAGGAACATATATTAGGAACAGATCATCTAGGAAGAGATATTTTTTTCAAGATTGGTATATGGTACTAGACTTTCTATATCTATTTCGTTATTAATAACAATAATAACATTAGCTATAAGTTTTTCCGATTGGAATTATAGCAGGTTGGTATGATGGACTTGTAGATAAAAATATTTTTTTGTGGATTGTAAAAAAATATTAATGGCATTTCCAAGTTTTTTTACTAGCAATGGCTCTAATTGGAATTTTAGGACAAGGATTAACTAATATAGTGATTGCGATAACAGTAATTGAGTGGATTTATTATGCAAGAATACTTAGAAATATGGTATCAAGTATAAAAAAATGAAGAATATGTTAAATTTTTCTCAATTAATTGAGCGCCTACATTCTTCATTATAAAAGAACATATTTTACCATTTATCATTAAACCAATAATGGTTATAGCTTTTAGTAAATATAGGAAATGTTATTCTTATAATTTCAGGTTTTTTTCTTTTTTTAGGAATTGGAGTGCAGCCGAATATCGCTGAATGGGGAATGATGTTAAACGATGCAAAACCGTATTTTTAGAAGAATTCAGGACTTGTGATGTATCCAGGAATGGCAATATTCTTAACAGTTTTAGCATTTAATTTATTAAGTGAATATTTTGACAGTAAAGGAATAAAAAGATAAATGGAAAGATTAGAAATAAAAAGAATTAAATGTTGAAATAAAGAAAAGAAAAAAATTTTTAAAAAAATGTATCGTTAAATATAAAAAAAGGTGAAACACTAACTATTATAGGTGAAAGTGGTTCTGGTAAAAACAATGTTATCTAAATTGTTAGTTGGGTCGAGCTCAGAAAAATTCAAATATAAGTGGTGAAATATTATTTGATGGTAAAAAAATTATTTTTAATTTATCAATTAAAGAATGGATGAAAAAAAGAGGAAAAACAAATAGCGTATATTTCTCAAAATCCAATGGCAATTTTTAATGATTTTTCAAACGATAGAATCTCATGTGATTGAGTTGTATCAAAGTCATTTTCAAATATCAAAAAAAGAGTGTATTCAAAAAAATAAAAAGAAGTTTTTTTATAAAAGTGAATTTGGATAATGTTGATGAAGTTTTTAAAAAAATATCCATTTCAGCTTAGTGGTGGAATGCTTCAAAGAATTATGTTTGCAATGATGTTTGAGTTAAATCCAGAAGTTTTAATAGTAGATGAACCAACTTCTGCACTTGATATTTTTAATACAAATAAGATTATTGAATTATTATTAAATTTTCAAAAAGAAAATAAAAATTTTTAATAATTATAACTCATGATTATGAAATGGCAAGAAAAATTAATTGGAAAAAAATGATTGTAATTAAAAAAATGGTGAAATTATAGAAGAAGGATTGTCAGAAGAAATATTGTCAAATCCAAAAAAACTGAGTATGGAAAAACAGTTAATTTTAAGAAAAAAATATAAAAGATATAGTAATGAAAAATTATAAAGAGGAATTTTTAATGATATTAAAAATAGAAAAATTTAAGTAAAAGTTATGGAAAACAACAGGTTCTATCAGATATTAATATTGAACTAAATGAAAATGAATGTCTTGGAATTATGGGTGAAAGTGGTTCAGGTAAAAGTACTTTGGCAAAAACTATTAGTTAGACTTGAAAAAGAGTATAATGGGATTATAGAATATGATAATATAAATTATGAAAAAAATTAACAAATAATGATATTTTTAAAATTAAAAAAAGAAATACAATTTGTATTTCAAAAATTCATTAAATGCTGTTAATCCTAAATACACGGTTGAAAAGATATTGTTAGAACCTTTAGAAATTCATCAAAAAAATATGCCGAAAGAGAAGAAAATAGAGAAAATAATATCAATGTTGAAAGCAAGTTGGATTATCAGAAGATTATTTAAAAACATAATCCTAGAAATTTGAGTGGAGGACAATTACAAAGAGTTTGTATTGCAAGAGCTTTTAATTTTTAGAACCAAAGATTATTATATTTGATGAATCTTTAAGTGGTCTTGATCCTTTAATTCAAGTTCAAATATTGGAATTATTGGCAAAAACTTAAAGATGAATGGAATTTAACATATATTCTTATTTCTCATGATTTTTGAAGATGTTATTATTTGTGTGATAAAAATAGTTTTTATTTAAAAATGGAAAACTTGTAAAAAAACTTTTACAGAAATAGATAGTTATAATCCAAAAAGAGATGGAAAGAGAAGTAGAAAAAAATTAATTGGAAATGAATAAAATTTAAAATAGGCATTCTTGATTTAGAATATCTATTTTTTTATATTTTTAAATCAAAAAAATGATTTGACAAAAATATAAGAAAAGTGATATTATAATATATGAACAAATATTCATATGATATAGGAGAAAATTATGAAAAAAATAGAAAAAAATATAAATTGAATGTAAACGGAATTGATTGTGTAGGATGTTCAACAAAAAGTTGAAAAAAAGAAATAAATAAAATGAATATAATAACTGAAGCTTTACAATAGATTTTGTGAATAAAAAAATTAATTGTCAATTCAACAGAAAGAAATAAAGACAAATTGATTGAAGAGATTCAATTTTTTAGTTGATAAAATGGGTAAAAAAATATTAAATTTTCATTTGAAAAAGAGGAAAAATGTAGGATACGGTAAAGAAATCAAGAGTTTAATAATAAAATTATTAATAGGAGTAATTTTTTTATATTATAGGATTTTTAATACCAGAAAAAAATATATTAAAATTTATATTGTTTTTTTATCAGCTATCTAGTAATAGGTGGAGAAGTACTCAGTTTAGCAATTAAAAAAATATTATTAAGGGAGAAGTGTTTGACGAAAATTTTTTTAATGATGATTGCAACGATAGGAGCATTTGTTATAGGGGAATATCCAGAAGCTGTTGCAGTAATGTTATTTTTATCAAATAGGAGAGTTATTTCAAAGTATTGCAGTGAGTAATTCAAGAAAAATCAATTAGTGATTTAATGGATATAAGACCAGATTATGCTAATTTAAAAAGTAGAAGATAAAATAAAAAAAGTATCGCCAGAAAGTATAAAGGTGGGAGATGTTATTGTTGTAAAACCAGGGAAAAAAAGTACCGGTAGATGCAGTAATTATTGAAGGAAGTTCAGTTTTTGATACATCGGCTTTTAACGGGAGAAAGTTTACCGAAAGAAGTAACTGTAGGAGATGAAATATTAAGTGGATATATAAATAAATCGGGATTAGTGACATTAAAAGTAGTTAAAGAGTTTGGTGACTCAACAGTTACAAAAATTTTTAGATTTAGTAGAAAATGCAGCAAGTAAAAAAAATCAAAAAAACAGAGAAATTTATTACTAAATTTGCAAGATATTATACTCCGTTTGTAGTTATAGTGGCTATGATGATAGTAATTATTCCAACAATTATTTTTTTGGGATAAATGTATTTAATATTTGGCTTTATAGAGCATTAGTTTTCTTAGTAGTTTCATGCCCTTGTGCTTTTAGTTGTTTCTATTCCGTTAGGATTTTTTTGAGGAATTGGAGGAGCTTCAAAAAAATGGGCTTTTTAATAAAAGTAGGAAATTATTTGGAAGATTAAATAATGTAGATACAATAGTTTTTGATAAAAACAGGAACTCTTACAAAAGGAGTATTTAATGTTACAGAGATTAATATTTTTCAACAATAAAATTACAGAAATTGAACTTTTTAGATTATATTGCACACGCTGAATTTTATTCAAATCATCCAATCGCAAAAATCAATAGTAAGGAAGTTCAAAGAAAGTAATGGAATAATAGAAGAAAATAAAATTCAAAAATTTTTGTAGAAAAGTCAGGATACGGAATAGAAGTAAATGTAAATGGAAAAAGTATTATTGCAGGAAATAGCAAAAATGTTTTATGATAAAAAAATATAGATTTTTGTAAAAAAATAATAGTGTAGGAACGCTTGTATATGTTGCAATTAATGGAGAATATGTAGGAAATGTTGTAATTTTTGATGAATTGAAAGAAACATCAAAAAAACAATAAAAAAACTTATATAATTTTTGGAATAAAAGATATTGTAATGTTGACAGGAGATAATAAAAAGTAGGAGATTTTTATAGGGGAAAAACTTGGAATAAAAAAGTATTTTTCAGAGTTATTACCACAAGATAAAATTCAAAAAAATTAGAAGTTTATAATAAAAGATAAAAAAATAATAAAGGAAATACAGTATTTGTAGGAGATGGGATTAATGATGCACCTGTATTAACTAGAGCAGATATTGGAATTGCTATGGGTGGTATAGGTTCAGATGCAGCGATTGAAGCTGGCAGATATTGTAATTATGAACGATGATCCAGAAAAAAATATTAACAGCAATAAAAAAATTTCAAAATTTACAAAAAAATAGTATTTCAAAATATAGTATTTGCATTTGCAGTAAAAAAATAATTGTACTTATATTAGGAGCAGTGGACTTGCAACAATGTGGGAGGCAGTGTTTGCTGATGTCGGTGTTGCTTTTAATTGCGATATTTAATGCAATGAGAATTATTAGAAAAATATTAAAGAAATCATAATAGTTATTAAAGTAAAAAAAGGATAAGAAAAATGAGTTGTACTCTAAATCTTATCCTTTTTATAATAAACTTTAAATTTTTTTATTTAAAAAAATCAACTTATTAAAATTGCACCTTAGGTACTGTAGTTTTTAGCTTCTTTACTTGCTCAATTAAATTAACTTTTTTTCAAAAATTAAACATACCTGCGATTATATTTGTAGGAAAAACTTCTAATTTTTTTATTATAGTCAGTTGCCACTTTATTATAGTCGTTTCTTGCAACGAAAATTCTATTTTCAGTACCTTCTAATTCTGTTATTAAACTTTGTACTTGTTCATTTGCTTTTTAATTGAGGGTAATTTTTCTTGTACTACAAGTAATCTTGAAATTGCTGAATCTAACTGAGTTTGAGCTTCTTGTTTTTCATTTGTAGACGCATTTGAACCAATTTTAGCACGAGCGTCAGCAATTTGTGTAAATATCTCTTTTTCATGTGTCATATAACCTTTTACAGAATTAACAACATTTGGAATTAAGTCATATCTTCTTTGTAATGTTGCATCAATTTTTTTGCTTGAGCTTGTTCAACTTCAGCATACTTTCCAACAAGTCCATTATAAGAACCTGCAAGCATTAGTCCAATTAATATAATAGGTGCAAGAATGCTACCAATAATTACTAAAACTTTATTCATTTTTATTTCTCACTTTCTTTTTTTGTATTATCTAATAATTTTAAATTACCAATTACTGCTAGAACCGCCTCCAGAAAATCCACCACCACTCCAGTTAGAGCCACCCCTGAAGAACTACCGCCGAACCAGTTATTATCGTCATCATCTTTGTATCGATGAGGATCACTAGGAGTGAAAAATAGGAATATATAGGAAAAAAAGGATTTTTTTACTGCCAAAAAAATAATAAAAAAATAATTATTAATAAAAACAAATATATTTTCAATATTAAAAATCGTTATCATTATTTTTTTAATATTTTTCCCATCTTTTATGTCTAAAAATATTATTAACAGCACTTAGGACAGCTTTGTCATAATTCTTTGATCGTAAAGAATCTTTCATATTGTTAAGAACAATTCGTGTTTTATTATCAGTTAAAACAGTTGCCAAATTATCAGAAGTTTCAATTCTCATTTTTCTATCATCAATGGCTAAAAAAAGAGTAATGCTCCTTGATTTGTATTAGAAAATCCAATTTTCCATTTTCGTGCAATATTTAAGGTAGTTTCTTCCAAGCTAGCTCCATTTAAACTGGAAACGATGTAAACAGCAACTTGTACTTTATTTTCGGAATTTTCAGATTGTTTGTTTAGTTCGTTAATCTTAGTGATAGTGTCTGCATTTAAATAATGATGAGGATCGTAAACTACACTGTTAATAGGTTTATTTACTATTAAGTTATCCGCATAAATAATATTTTTCAAATAAAATAAAGCTAAAAAAATAAAAAAATAAAAAAATATAAATTCTTTTAAACATAATATTTACCTCGTTATTCTTCTATTTCAAATAGATATAAATATTCTTCATATCCTTCTTTTTCTAAATCAGAAAGTGGTATAAAAACGCATTGAGGCTGAGTTTATACAATATCTTAATCCTGTTAGTTCTTTATGACCATCGTTAAAAAAACATGCCCTAAATGTATATTACTATTTTTTTGTACGAACTTCTGTTCTAGGCAATCTAAGTTTGTAATCTTCTTTAAATTCTAAAGTTTCTTTATTTAAAGTATCATAAAAACTAGGCCATCCACAGCCTGATTCATATTTTTTTGATATGAAGTAAATAAAGGTTCGCCACTAACAATGTCTACATATAAACCTATTTCTTTATTGTCCCAATATTCATTTTGAAAAAGGCATTTCTGTATCTTCCTTTTGAGTTACATTATATTGTAAGTCAGTTAGTTTTTCTTTTAGTTCTTCTTTTGTATATTTTTTTAGAATAATCTTTTGACATTAAAACCCATCTCCTTAAAAATATTGATTATTTATAAAATTATAGCAAGAAAAAAATATTAAATTCAATAGAAATCTTAATTAATAAGTTTATGAATCTACAAATAGTATATTATAGTAAGATTAATATTTATAAATATGTAAAAAAATATGGTATACTAAAAAAATAAAAAAAGTAAAAAGAGGAAAGATGAAAAAAATATAGATTTACTGGAAATAAGAAATAGAATAGATGAAATTGATTCGAAATTAGTTGAATTATTAGAAGAAAGATTAAATATCGTAGAAGAAGTAGCAATGTTTAAAAAAACAAACAGGTAAAAATATTTGATGAAGTAAGAGAAAAAGAGGTGATTAATAAAAAAATATAAAAAAAGTTAAAAAAATAAGGAGTTAGAAGATTATATTAAAATAATAATTCAAGATATAATGAATACGAGCAAAAAAAGTATCAAAAAAATTTAAAATAGATGATGAAGAGATATAAAATAAAAATATGTTAAAATAAATTGAGAGAGAAGAAATGAGATTAGATAAATATTTAGCAAATTCGGGAGTTGGAACGAGAAAAGAAGTAAAAGAGTTTTTGAAAAAGAAAAAAATAAAAATAAATGATAAACTTGTAATTGATGGAAGTATTAATGTTAAAGAAAAATGAAGATATTATAAAAATATGAAGATAATATTATAAAATTTAAAACCGTTCATTTATATAATGTTGAATAAGCCTAATGGAGTAATTTCTGCAACAGAAGATAAAAAAATACAAAACTGTAATTGATATTTTTAGATAACAATTATAGAACATACGATATTTTTTTCCTGTCGGTCGTTTAGATATTGATACAGAAGGATTATTAATTTTGACGAATGATGGAAAGTTATCACATAATTTATTATCACCAAATAAGCATGTGAATAAAAAAATACTATGTTGAATTAAAAACTGAAATTACACTTGAAATGATACAAAAAAACTTGAAAATGGAATAAAATTAGAAGAAAAATTTTTGTTACTAAAAAAATGCTAAAATTGAAGTTATGAAAGATGAAAAAAATATTGAAAAAAAGATTTGAAAAAAAGTTTTCATAACGATAACAGAAGGAAATTTCATCAGGTGAAAAAGAATGTTTAAGGCTGTAAATAATGAAGTATTATATTTGAAGAGAATTCAAATGGGAAATTTGACTCTAGATGATAAATTAGGTTTAGGAGAATATCGTGAATTGACTGAAATAGAATTAGAAAAAAATTGAAAAAAATATAAATATGAAAGGATAAAAAAATGAAAAAAAGTTTGATTATTGGGAGAACAACTAAAGCATAGTTATTCAAAAGAGATACATGAACTTTTTTTGAAAAAAAAGAAAAATATTAAAGCAGAATATGATTTAATTGAAAAATAGAGGATATTCCAGAACTGTTGGAAAGTTTAAGAGAAGGGAAGTATGCTGGAATAAAATGTGACTATTCCTTATAAAGTTGAGGTGATGCAATATTTAGATGAAATATCTGAAATTTCTAAAAAAATAGGTGCAGTAAACACTGTAACTTGTAAAAATGGGAAATTAATTGGAGAAAATACAGATTATTTTGGTTTTTTTAGAAACATTAAAAAAATAAATAAAATAGAAATAAAAAGATGCAAAAAGTTTTTGATGCTTGGAACAGGTGGAGCAGCAAAAAGCAATATATAATGTTTTTAGTTGATGAAGGTTCAAGTAAAATATTTTTGGCAACATTAAGTCAAAAATAAAAAAATTATCTTTACGACAACAAGATAGGACAATTCATTATGGTGAAATAAAGAATTTAAGAGATGTTGACATTATCATAAATTGTACACCACTTGGAATGTTTCCGGTTATAGATAATTGTCCTTTAAATGAGAGTAATTTAATAGATTGTAAATATTTGATAGATATAATTTATAATCCGAAAGAAACGTTACTCATAAAAAAATATAAAGCAAAAGGAACAAAAAAACGGTAAACGGACTTACAATGTTAATTACTCAAGCTATAAAAAAAGTGAAGAAATTTGGAACGAAAAAAATTTAATAAAGAAAATTTTGATTATATTTATGAAGAGATATCAAAAAAATTATATAAATAGAAAAAAATAAAAATGAAAAAGAAGGAGAAAAAAATGAATAATGAAAAATGTTTTAGATGAAAAGAATTTATGATGAGATGGATAATTTAAGTGCGGAAGTGCTTGGAACAGGACTTGTTGAATATATAACGGCGAGAAGAGAAGTTGTTTTTTTAAATTTAGAAGAGGCATCAAAAAAATATTTAGATGAAGATGTGAATTTAGAAACAATACATGTTTTTTTAGTGATTTTTTTATTATCGTTATATGGCAAAAATATTCAAATTGTTTTTTTATAATTTTAATGAAAAAAAGGATATACAAAAGGTTTTTAAAAAAATTTATTAGAAAGAAATGAAATAGATGTTGATAAATTAAATATAAATTGGGAAAGTATAGAAAAAAGAAAAATACCAAGAAGGGTTAGTTGACATTTTGTATGCAATGATAAGTTATGAGTTGAAAAAAATATGGATTAGCAATATTTGGTGTAAATTTAGGATTTGATTCGTTACTTTATTATGTGACATCACAGGAAGCATACGAAAGAATAGTTGAATCACAAAAAAATTAATTAAAGTATTTGATTTACCATTTTTTTAGAAGAAATATATAATGAAATTTTTTTGAAATTGTTGGTGATTTAGGTATTGAAGGACTAGAAATAGGAGATTTTTATTGAAAAAAACGGATAACGGTTATAGAACATTATTTGAAACAGAAGAAAATAATATATTAATAAGTGAAGATAAAATAGATGAAGATGATGAAAGTAAAGTGAAAAATTATTTTTATAAAAAGGAGATAAAAAAAGTGAATTTTTAAAACAGGAGATATTAATATTTTTATTAAGCATGATAAATTTAAAACTTAGAGATGAATTTTTCTGATTTTGATGATTTAGTAAGTTATTATAACGTTGATAAAGAAGAGTTATTAAACAGAATGAATGAAAATGGATATTTTTTTATTCAAAAAGAAACAAATCAATTTAAAAGAAAATAATTTCAATAAATAAAAGTGGAGAAAGTATGAAAAATATAATTTTTAATTGGAATGCCCGCAAGTGGAAAAAAAGTACAATTGGTAAACTTTTAAGTAAAAAAATAAATTATAAATATTTTGATACAGATATTTATTTGGAAGAAAAAGAAAATAAAAAAATTAAAGAAATATTTTTTTAGAAAAAGGAGAGAAATATTTTTAGAGATTTAGAGACAAAATATTTGAAAGAAGTATCTCAAATAAATAAGTCTGTAATTTGCACTGGCGGTAGGAGTAATAAAAATGATAATATAACTATAATGAAAAAAATGGAATTATCGTATTTTTTTAGATAGAGAAATTGAGGATATTATTAAAGAAAATCATACAAATAGACCACTTTTTAGTTAATGTGAATAATATATATGAAATATATAAAGAGAGAATAAAATTTTATATAGAATATGCAGATATTATTATTAAAAAAATAATGATACTTTAGAAAAAGTTACAGAAAAAAATATATTTGGAATTAAAAAAATAAAAAAAATAATATAAATTTATATTGGAAGTTAAAAAAATGAAAAAAATATTAATTATAAATGAATCTAATTTGAATTTTTTTAGGAATTAGGGAAACGAATATATACGGGACAGATAATTATGAAGGACTTTGTAATTTTATAAAAAGAAAATTTTTAAAAATCAAAAACATGTTGATTGAAATCAAACAATCTAATTATGAAGGAGAAATAATTGATTTTTTTACAAAAAGCATATTTTTGAAAAAGTAGATGGAATTGTAATAAATCCAGGTGCGTATACACATTATAGTTATGCAATTTATGATGCAATAAAAATCAATTATGTTACCCACAGTTGAAGTTCATTTGAGTGATATTTATTCGCGTGAAGAATTTAGGGAAAAAAATCGGTTATTTCAATGGCGTGTATTGCTCAAATTTCTGGGAAAGGGAAAATGGGATATATAGAAGCAATAAAAAAATTTTTAATGGAAGAAGTGAAAAAAATAATGGAAGAAAAAAATACGATAAAAAGTGTAGAAGCGTGTAAAATAGCATTAAAATTAGCGATTTCATCAAGAGAAGAAGAGAAAGAAATGGTGCTAAATTATAAAAATAAAAAAATAAAAGTTGCTGCTGTTGATATAGGCGGTTCAATGCCAGCATCTAGATTTAAATTTATTGAAAGTGCATTGCTTGCAGCAAAAAGAAATGAAGTAATTAAAGATATCCATGTACATGATGGAGCAGTTATTGGTGCTGTGCGTGAAGCAATGAATCAAATAGAAATTGTAATAAATGGACTTAGTGTTGGAGGTAAAATTGGAATAGCTAGAAATGGAGAGCATCTAGCAGTTGCAATATTTTTAAGCGTAGGTATATTAAAATTTAATGAAGTTGTAACAACAGTTGCACATAGAGCAATTCCAATTGTAGAAGGTGAGTTTTAAAAATTAAGGAGTTATATAGTGAAAAGTGGAAAAAAATTATTTAAAGAGTTAGAATTATTTTTTTATTTGATATGGATGGATTAATATTTGATACAGAAAAATATTTATGTGAACAAAGGAAGAGAAATTGCGGCAAGAAATGGATTTATTTTTAACAGATGAATTCATAAAGAAAAACAACAGGACTTACTGAAGTTCCACTTAGAAAAATGTTATGAAGAAGAGTTTAATGGAAAAATTTCCTTTTGAAGTCTCATGCGAAAGAAATAAGAGAATATATTTGGGAATTAACAGAAGTTGGAGGCATACCGTTAAAAGAGGGTGTTTTTGGAAATATTAGAATTTTTTAAAAAGAAAATAACAAAAAAATAGTACTTGCAACTTCATCAAGTTATGAAATGGCAACAAAATTATTGAAAAGTAAAGATATATTGAAATATTTTTGATGATTTAGTAACAGCAGAAAATGTAAAAAAATAGGAAAACCGAATCCAGAAGTATTTTTTTGATTGGTGCTGAAAAAGTGAAAAGCAGATATAAAAAAATCAATGGTTTTTTTGAAGATTCATTTAATGGAATAAGAGCTGCTTACGCTGCTGAGGCATATCCTGTTATGATTCCAGATATGCTTGAACCGACAGAAGAAATTGAAAAAAATTATTATTCAAAAAAATACGATAGTTTATTAGAAGTGATTAAATTTTTTTAAAAAAATAAAAAAATAATACTTACTTAAAGATTAGTTTGAAAGTATGTTTGTAAACAAAAAGAATTTGAAATAAATTCATTAAAAAAATAAAAAAATTTAAAAGATAGAAAAAAATAATAAGTTTATTTATTATCGTATTATCTTGTGTATAAAAAAATAAAAAAAAGTAAATAAAAAAATAAAAAAAACTTTCTTTTTGAAAAAAATAGGATATACTTATATTAGAAAATAATAGAATATATTAGTGGAGGTATCGTAATGGAAGTTTTAGCAATGATTTTTAGCAGGCGGAAGAGGATCAAGACTAGACATTTTTATCAGAAGAAAGAGTAAAGCCGAGTGTACCTTTTGTCGGGAAATTTAGAATAATTGACTTTGCATTGAGTAATTGTTCAAATTCAGGTATTTACAATGTAGCATTATTAACACAATATTTACCATTATCATTAAATGAACATATTGGTTCAGGAAAACCATGGGATTTTTGATAGAAGAGATTCAAGTATCACTTTATTACAACCTCATGAAGAGCCTAATGGAAGTGCGTGGTATCAAGGAACTGCAGATGCTATTAGACAGAATATTGAGTTTATTAAAAAGGAAAAAAATCCTGAATATGTATTGATTTTATCAGGAGATCATATATATAAAATGGATTATACATGGATGTTAGCAGATCATAAAGCTAAAAAAATGCTGAATTAACAGTAGCAGTGCAAGAAGTGCCTATAGAAGAAGTCTAGTAGATTTGGAATATTTGAAGTAGACGATAATAAACAGATTTTTAAATTTCGAAGAAAAACCGAAAGAGCCTAGAAGTAATTTAGCTCAATGGGAATTTATATATTTGATACAAAATGTATTATTAGAATATTTAGAAAAAAATGTTAGAAGAAGATTTAGATTTTTGAGGACATGTAATTCCTCAAATGATAAAAAGAAGACAGAAAAGTATTTGTTCATTGCTATGATAGTTACTGGATGGATGTTGGAACTTATGATTCTTACTTGGAAGAAACTTAGATTTAATTAAAAAAATCTGAAGATGTAGGAATTAATTTATACGATCAAGGATGGAAAATATATACAAGAAGTGAAGATTTGGCGCCAGTAAGAATCGGTGAAATGGGAAGTGTATTAAATTCATTAATTTGTAATGGATGTAAAATTGAAGGAAGAGTAGAAAATTCAGTTTTAGAGCCTGGAGTAACAGTAAGACAAGGATGTACAATTAAAAAAATAGTATAATTTTTCTCAGGAACATATATTGATGAGAATACGCATTTAGATACAGTAATTATAGATAAAAAAACTTATGTTGGAAAAATACTCTAATAGGACATGGAGATGTCACAACACCAAATATAGAGAAACCAGAATTGTTGACTAAAGGTATTAGTGTGATAGGAAAAGGTGTATTTTTTTACCAGAAGGAACAATTGTTGGTAGAAATGTAAGAATATTTGGTAAAGTTAGAGTAGAAGAACATCAAAAAAATATGTTCAAAATGGAGAGACAATAAAATAATAAGAGGTAAACAATAAATGAAAAATAGTATATTTAGCAGGAGAAGTTGCAACTGTTTTTTTAAAAACAGGAGGTCTTGCGGATGTAATGGGAGCTTTACCTAAAAAAATGGCAGAATTAGGACATGAAGTGTCAGTTATAATGCCAAAATATGATAAAAATTCCCGTTAAATATCTTGAAAAAAATTAGAATGGATAGCTAGACTTGAAAGTCATGGAGAAATATTTAATTTAGTGAAATATCCAGATGATAATATTAACTACTACTTTTTTTAGAAAAATGCAGCTCTTTATGAAAGAGGAAGAGTTTATGGTGATGCTGATGAAGATATACAATATGCAATGTTTTCAGAATTATCATTAAGATTTTTTTAAAAGAAATAAATTTACAACCAGATATTTTTACATTGTAATGATTGGCAAACCTAGACTGGTTCCATATTTTTTTAAATGTAAGATACAATCAAGATCCATTTTTATTGGGATATAAGAACAGTTTATTCGATTCATAATTTAATGTATCAAGGTAGATTTTCAAAAAGATCATTTGAAAGAATGGGATATTATATTCATGGAAATAGCTTGAATTTTTATGGAGATAGGGATAGGCTATTCTGATGTAGCAAATACAGTAAGTCCAACTTATGCAGAAGAAATTAAGTATCCATATTTTTGCTGAAGGATTGGAATGGATAACGAACAATAAGAAGATTTATGGTATTTTTAAACGGAATAGATACAGATGAGTTTAATCCAGAAAAAAACAGAAGGAATAATTCATTTTAATAAAGATTCTTTAGATAAAAAAAGAGAAAATAAATATAGATTACAAGAAAAAAATTAGGATTACCAAAAATCAGATAATGCGATGATTTCAATAGTTACAAGACTTGTAGAGGGTAAAGGTTTAGATTTGGTGTCAGCAGCATTAGAAAATTTATTAAAATATGATGCTGTTCAAATTGTTATATTAGGTAGTGGTGATAAAAAATATGAAAATTATTATGACTATTTAGCAGTAACATATCCAGATAAATTTAAAGTATATTTAGGATATAATGCCCAATTAGCTAACGAAATTTACGCTGGAAGTGACATGTTTCTGATGCCGTCAAGATACGAACCTTGTGGATTAAGTCAAATGATTGCCATGAGATTTGGAACGGTAGCTATAGTGAGAGAAACTGGAGGACTTAAAGATACAGTAAAACCATATAATGTGTTTACAGATGAAGGAAATGGATTTTCATTTACAAACTTTAATGCAGACGATATGTTGTTTACGATTAAAGTTGCAGAAGGAATTTATTATGACCGTCCAGATATTTGGGAAAAATTAGTTAAACGAAATATGGAATTAGATTTTTCTTGGGATAAAGCAGCTAACGAATATTTAGAATTGTATAAAGAGGCTAAAACTCATTAATATAAAAAAATAAAAACACACATTGTTGTGTTTTTATTTTTTTGTTTTTTTAATATTTTTTTATACTATATTTTTTTGACAACTATTTAGTACAGTTAATTAAAAAAATTAAGTGAAAAAAAGTATAAAAAAATATGATATAATACAAAGAAAAAAAGTGTAAAGGAGCATAGCATGAAATTTTTCATTAATTATGCCGACAATAAATGTAACAACAGAATTAAAATTGTTTTTTTAGATAGTTTAAAAAAACAAACATATAAAAAAATTTTTGAGCTGATTGTAGTGGATCAAAATAAAGATACGAGAGCTTATGAAATAATAAAATTGTATGAAGAAGATTTTTGAAATAAAATATATGAAAAAAATAATGAAATTGGACTTAGTATAAATAGAAATAAGGGTCTTTTTATGATGTCGGGAGATATTGTTGCGTTTCCTGATGATGACTGTGAGTATAGTTCTGATACATTGGAAAAAGTAGTTAAATATTTTTGAAAAAAATAAAGATAAAAAAATATATTCTTGTAGGACATTGGAAAAAAAGGGAAAGATTATGGAACAGGAGTGATGCTTGATTACAGTACAGAAATTACTAAAGATAATGTGGCAGAAACTGTAAAATCAATTACTTTTTGTAAATTATACTTTTGAAGATTTAGAATTATTTGATGAAGATCTTGGAGTAGGGGCATATTTTTGGAAGTGGAGAGGAAACTGATTATGTTTTTAAGATTACTTCATAAAGGATATAAGGGAGATTACTATCATGATGATATTATTTTTCCATCCAGCAAAAAGGGAATTATGAAGATTTAGAGAGAGCAAAAAAATATGCTTTAGGGTATGGAGCTTTTAGTGAAAAAAAGAAGTATTTGAGAGAAAAAAATTGGAAATATTTGATTAAATTTATAAAAAAATTAATAAGAAATATCGAGGGAATGATAGTTACGAAAAAAATAAAAAAATATCATGAGTGTTGTATTTGAGAGCCGAATAGAAGGATTTTTTTAAATATAAAACAAATAAAAAGGTAATGGAAGGAGAGATGATATTTATATAAACTTAAATATCAAAAAGTTATGGATAAAAATAAAATGTTTATTAAATATGCTTGTTGCATCTATATTGTATCTTTTTACAAAAAAATAAATTTAAAAAAATAGAAGAATATGGTTAGTTGGAGGAAATGCAGGAGAATTATATGCAGATAATGCAAGGGCAATTTATGAATATGTAAGATCAAAAAAAGAAATAGAAGAATTTTTGGGTGTTGAATGAAAATAGTACGATTAGAGACAAAAATTCCTGGAGAAATATTGATAAAAGGAAGTGTAGATGCGTATTTACATTTTATGAATGCAGAAGTTGTAATGTTTTTCGCATTCAATATCAGCTGACATTGTTCCTTTTTTTATATGTAGTGCCATTGTTAAATAAATTTCATTACAAGACATTAAAAAGTATTTTTTTAAATCATGGAACGGTAGGATTGAAAAAAAGAAAAGCATTAAATGCTAAAAACAGAGAAAATAGTGGAAAAAATGGTGCAATCGTATGATTTGAATATTTGTGATTCAAAATTTGAGAAAGATGTGAAGTCAAAAAGTTGGTGGAAAGTCCCTGAAAAAAACTACATTTGTTACAGGTTATCCAAGATACGATAAGTTGTATAATGCAAATATTCGAGAAAAAAAGAAATATTTTTTTATGCCAACTTGGAGACCATGGCTTAAAAAAAATAATGTTGATGATATTCAAAAAAACGGAATATTTTAAAAATATAATAAATTTATTACAAAATGAAACATTAAATAAATTTTTTTAAAAAAATAAAAAGATATAAAAATGTCAGTTTATATTCATCAATTAATGCATGAATATTTTTGATAAATTTAATGATGTAAAAATTTGAAGAAAATATTAATATATTGCCTAAAGATGCAGAAATTACAAAAAGAAATAATGAAATCAAATATGTTAATTACAGATTATTCGAGTATAGCTTATGATTATTTGTATATGGATATGCCAATTTTATTTTATCAATTTGATAAAGATGAATATGAGGAGAAAAATAGGTTCGTATATTGATTTGAATAATGATTTGTTTGGGGAAGTGGCTTATACGACTAAAGAGTGTGTAGAGAAAAATTGTAAAAAAATAATAAATAATGATTTTAAACATTTGGAAGATATATCGAAAAAAAGTAGAAAAAAAATAAAACCTAAATTTTTTTAGAATATACAGATAAAAAGCAACAGTAAAAAGAGTGTATAAGTTAATTGAGCAAAAAAACTAGGAGAAAAATGGAAGAAAATAAAGTATCGATAATTATTCCAGTTTATAATGCTGAAAAATTTATTGGGAAAACAATAGAAAGTGTTTTTAAATCAAACTTATAAAAAAATTGGGAAATGTTAATTTTTAACGATAAATCAAAAAGATAATAGTTTGAAAAATAATAAAAAAATATAGTGAAAAAAAGATGAAAGAATAAAAAGTTGTTGATTCAAAAGAAAATGTAGGTGTTGTAGCTGCGAGAAATAAACTTATAGAAATTGCAACCGGAGAATTTATTGCTTTTTTTAGATGCAGATGACTATTGGAAACAAAATAAGCTAGAAAAAAACAAATAAAGTTTATGAGAAAAAAATAATGCTTTTAATAAGTTGTACTGAATATACTAGAGTTACGGAAGATGAAAAAGAAATAAATGATATAATTATAAAAGAGATAATAACTTATGAAGATATGCTTAAAAAAATAATTATTTAGGTTGTTTGACAGTTATATATAATGCAAATAAACTTGGGAAAAGATATTTCAAAGAAAGAAAAAAATGAAGATTATGTTCTTTGGTTAGAAATCGTAAAAAGAAACAAAAAAATAATTTTTTTGGATTAAAAAGAGAATTTGGCATTTTATAGAGTTTTAAATAATTCAAGATCAAGCAATAAAATAAAAAGTAGCTAAAGATAGATGGGAAGTTTATAGAAAAAAATTGAAAGATTATCATTATTAAAAAGTATTTATTATTTTTTTACAATATGTGATAAGAGCATTGAAAAAAAGACAAAATGATTAAAGAGGTAAAAAAATGGCAATGAGTGGAGTTAGACGAAATTATTCTTCGTTATTTGGAATTTTTGACGGTAGTAATGTATTTGTTTGGATTTTTTTAATAATTGGAAGAGGGTTGAGTTTTAGAAATGTTTTTAATAATAGTTGTAGCTTTATTAATGTATTATGTTGCAAAATATTTTTTTAGTATACGAGCAAAAAAATATAGCTTACGTGAATTAATTTTATCAGTTGGATTAAATTTTATATTATTATTATTATTTACAATAATGCTTAAAATTCTAGGTATATATGAAAGCATAGTGTTGTTTGGAATTGTGACAATGTTTCAAATTACATTTAGATATATAGTAAATATAGCAATTGTCAGAAAACAAAAAAATATTATTTGTTGGGGAAAATAGTTATACAAAAGATTTGTTAGAAAGTATAAAAAAATGATGATCAATATAAATTAATGGGATTTTTTTGAAAGATGAAAAAGATGAAACTTTAAAAATAGTTTTTAAAAATGTGTGCAGTGGGTAAAATAGATATTATTGTTGATTTTTGGAGAAGAATTATTAAAAAGATTCAAAAACTTGTAGATATTTTTGCTCAATATAAATTAAATGGATTACAATTTTATAATTATTTAGAATTTTATGAAATGTATGAAAATAAATTGCCGGTGTCACATTTAAGCTCAAAAATGGTTTTTTTAGAAAATAGTGGATTTGAAATATATTATAATAATTTTTAATTTAAGAGCTAAAAAGATTGTTAGATTTAATATTTGCAATAATAATCGGTATTTGTACATTACCATTAATGATAATGGCAGCGATAATTGTAAAACTTGAATCAGAAAGACCAATATTTTTTTGTTCAGGAGAGAATAGGAGAAGGAAATAAAAAAATTTAATATAGTAAAAATTTCGTTCAATGACAACGGATGCTGAAAAAAATGCACCACAATGGGCAAGTAAAAATGATAATAGAGTTACACGTTGGGGGAAAAATAATGCGTGCAACGAGAATAGATGAATTACCTCAATTATGGAATGTATTGAGAGGAGAAATGAGTTTTGTTGAGCCTAGACCGGAAAGAGAATATTTTATTCAGCAACTTGAAAAAGAAATACCTTATTATAATTTAAGACATACAGTTAAGCCTGGATTGACAGGATGGGCACAAGTTATGTATCCGTATGGAGCAAGTGTTGAAGATGCTTACAGAAAATTACAATATGATTTATATTATATAAAACATCATGATATAATTTTTGATATAAAAAGTATTATTAAAAAAACTATAACGATTGTAATTTTTTTGGAAAAAGGAAGATAAAAAAAGGGAAGGCGAAAGAGGAAATGAAAAAAATAAAAAAAGAGTATAAAGAATATTTTTGATATAAAAAAAGAAAGAGAAAGAGATAGAAGACTTGTAGATAGTTTTAATTACGCGATAGAAGGGTTAATAACAGCAATTAGAAATGAAAAACATATGAAAGTTCATGTAATTGCAACAATACTTATATTAATCTTGGCTATTTTTTTATGAATGCAAGCAAAGTAGAAATATTAATAATTTCAATTTCTGTTGCATTTGTAGTAATAACAGAGCTTATAAATACAGCAGTTGAGGCTTTTAGTTGATTTAGTTTCACCAGAAAGACATAAATTGGCTAAAATTGCAAAAAGATGTTGCAGCTGGAGCAGTATTAGTTGCTGCAATAAATGCTTTAAAATGTTGGATATTTATTATTTTATGATAAATTACTTGATATATTTGATACTCATAATAAAATGCACGTAATAGCAAGTAGAAAAGGGAATATTTCAATATTAATATTAGTTTTAATTGCAATTATAGTAATAATTATTAAATCATTTTTATAAAAAAAGGTACGCCACTTGAAGGTGGAATTCCGAGTGGACATAGTGCTATTGCTTTTTGCGATTTTTTTGGAATAGTGATGTTTATGACGACAGATGTAAGGCTTTTTAGTTTTAGTATTTTTTTAATGGCGTTATTAGTTGCACAAAGTAGAGTAAAAGCAGGAATTCATAGTATAAGAGAAGTTTGTGCAGGTGGAGTATTAGGGTTTATAATATCAACAGGAATTTTATGGATAATGACAAGTTTTTGGGATATTATATAATTAAAGATATAACAATTTTTATAAAATAATATAAAGATTGTTAAAAAAATAATGAATTTTTCAAAAAAATACAGGTTCGTTTAAGATAAATTAATATAAAATTAATTGATTAAAACTATAAAGAATCAAAAAAAATATGATATAATAAATAAATTTATACTAATATTGGGAGTTTAAAATGGAATTAAAAAAATGAAACAAAAGATCTTGTAATAATAACAGGAATGAGTGGAGCTGGGAAATCGGAAGTCTATGGATTTTTTTGAGGATAGAGGCTATTTTTTTGTATAGATAATTTTTCCAATAAATTTATTTCAATATTTGAATGAAATATTTATTAGTAGCGAAAAAAACGAGATAAAAATTGCAGTAGCAATAGATATTCGTAATCAAGAATTTATTGAGCAATTTCATAAGCAATTGAAATTATTGGGTGATTTGAATATAAATTATACAATAATATATCTAGATGCAAGAACAAATGTACTTGTAAATAGATATGAACTTACTAGGAGAAAGCATCCATTAAACAAATATGATACTTTAATTGAAAAATATTGAGCTGAAAGAAAATTGATAAAAGACTTTATGTTGAGAGCAGATTTAGTTATAGATACATCAAAAACGTCTGTAAAAAGAATTTGAAAATATATTAGAAAAAGAGTTTGTGCATAAAAACAAAAACTTAGTATAAATTTAACATCTTTTGATTTAAGTATGGAATACCGTTAGATATGCATTTAATGTTTGATTTAAGATTTTTACCTAATCCGTATTATATTCCGGAGTTAAGGGGAAAAACAGGAAATCATAAAGATGTAAGTAATTATGTTTTAGGATTGGAAGAAAGTCAAGAATTTTTATAAAATGCTGTATGATATGTTGATGTATTTAATTCCAAAAATATGAAAAAGATGGAAAAAGCCCATTTAAGAATAGGAATCGGATGTTCAGGAGGTCAACATAGATCTGCTACTTTTGTGAATAAACTTTATGAAGATTTAAATAAGAATTTAAACTATAAAGTGACAAAAATATCATAGAGAAATTGGAGATAAAAAAAGAATTATAATGAATGAAAATATAAAATCGCCTATTCCTTTATAATGAAATTCCGATAAATCCAGGCGTTTATCTTATGAAAAAAATGAGCGGGGTAAAAATAATTTATGTTGGTAAAAGCAAAAATTTAAAAAAATCGAGTTTCATCATATTTTAAAAAAATATAAATTCTCATAATGTTAAGACGTTGGAATTGGTAAAAAAATATAAGAGATATTGAATTTTTTTATATGTAATACTGAGGTTGAAGCATTAATTTTTAGAAAATAATTTAATAAAAAATAAGCCTAAATATAATATTTTATTAAAAAGATGAAAAAAACTTATCCATATATTAAATTTACTAAAGAAGAATTTTCGATGCTTGAAATTGTAAGAAGCACGAAAAAAATTAGATGAAAATGGAGAATATTTTTGGACCTTATCCGATGGGAATTTTTTTGCCGCAATAAAAGTTTTTGTTAAGAGTTTTTTTCCAATTAGAGACAAAAAAATAAAACAATAAGTTATATTACACAACCATATTTAAAACATTTTATGAAAAAAATGAATTTCATAAAAATAACTCCAGAAATAAAAGAAGAATATTTGAAAAAAATGTTGATAATTTAAAGAAATTTCTTAAAAATCAACAAAATGATATTTTAGAATATTTAGAAAAAAAGAATGCAACAATTTAGTGAAAATATGGAGTTTGAACGTGCAATTTCTGAGCGAGAAAAAAATAAAATTATTAAAAACGAATGCAAGAAACACAAATTATAGAATATAGTAAAGAAATTGATGAGGATGTGTTTGTATTTGAAGAAAAACGAGATCAAGTATTTTTTTATGTATTTTTAAATATTCGTGAAGGAAAAAGTTATAAATAAAAATCATATTAAAATATCTATGGAGACAAGGCAGGAAGATAATTTATTTGAAAGATTGATTACATCTTATTATGAAAAGAGAAATATCCCAAAAAAATGTAATTTGTAATTCAATTTTTTGAAAGTCAAGAAGAACTTATAAAAGCTTGGGCAAAAACTAAAAAAAGGAAAAAGAAATCAAAATGTATTTTTCCTAAAATTAATAGTCGTAGATATCAATTATTGGAAATGGGATATTTAAACTTAAATGAGGAAGTTGAAAAAAATATTATAGACAGAAAAAAATAATAAGAGAAGGTTTAAATAATTTAAAGAGAACATTGGATTTAAAGAAAAATCCATATAGAATTGAATGTTTTGATATTTCAAATATTCAAGGAACAGATCCAGTTGCTGCAATGACGGTAGCATTAGATGGAGTGCCGACGCCAAAAAGAATATAGACATTTTAAAAATAACGGTAAAAAGATACACCAGATGATTTTATGATGATGCGAGAAGCTGTTGACACGACGATATAGTAAGTTAGAACCTGATCAAATGCCGGAATTAATATTAATAGATGGTGGAAAAGGACAACTTGGTATTGCAGTTGAAGTACTTGAACAACTAGGAAAAAAATAAATTATACTGATGTGATAAGTATAGCAAAAAAGAGAAGAAGAGATATTTAAAGATTATGAAAAAGAGCCGTATTTATTTAAGCGTAGTGATGAAACACTTAAAAATACTTCAAAGATTACGGGATGAAGCACATAGATTTGGGATAACACATCATAGAAAAATTAAGAAGTAAAAAGAAATGTTAAAAAGTGTATTGGATGATATTAATGGAATTGATCCAAAAAGAAAAAAAGAGTTAATAAAAAAATTTGGATTAATAAAAAAATATAAAAAAATGCAACATTAGAAGAATTGATGGAAATTGTACCTCAAAAAAATTGCTATTGAAATATTGGAAAAATTTATAAAAAAATTATAATTATAAAGTATTTGATAAAAAAATAATTTTTGAAAAAAATAAATATGGATGAAGTCTGAAAGAAATAATTTAATAGTAGAAAAAGAAGTTAAAATTCTAGGATTTATTATTAGATAAATAAAAAAATAAACTAATTTTTTTGGAGATATTAGTGAAATTAAGACAAAAATCAAATAAAATTAAAAAAAGAAGGATTTTAGTACTTGAAAAATAATGAATTTCATGGGTATACTTATAATGGAAATAATATAATTATTTTTTTGTTAGTGGAGAAAATCCAGTATATTATTATAAAGATTATAAAATAGATATTAATTTGGAGAGAGTAAATATAAAAGATTTATTTTTAAAAAAATTCAAATTATTATGTTTCGGATTTTTTTAATTAAATATACATTTTAGTTATTACATAAAAATAAAAAAATAGTAGGAGGAAGTATGAGTGACTATATTTTTAGAAATGAAAAAAATATGAGAAAAAGAATTTTTTTGATGGTAAAATAGTTGCAAAATGATGATATCACTTTAAAAGTAAAAAAAGGTGAAATTCATGCAATAGTTGGTGAAAAATGGAGCTGGAAAATCTACATTGATGAAAAATACTTAACGGACTATATATCCCAACATCTGGAGAAATATATTATAAAGGTGTAAAAACAGATATTTCAAGTCCTACAGTTGCTGCAAATTTAGGAATTGGAATGGTTTATCAACATTTTATGTTAATTGATACTTTAACAGTTGCAGAGAATATGGTTTTAGGATTTGAACCTAAAAAAAATGGAGTGTTTTTTGATTTAGAAGAGGCTAGAAAGAAAGTAAGAGAAGTTTCTGACAAATATGGACTAAATATTGACCCTGACGCAAAAGTTTCAGATTTATCAGTAGGAATTCATCAAAGAATTGAAATTTTTAAAAAGTTTTATTTAAAGGTGCAGAATTATTAATATTTGACGAACCTAGTGCTGTACTTACTCCGCAAGAAGTTATTGAATTGTATGGAATAATGAGAAATTTAGTAAAAAGAAGGAAAAACAATAATTTTTTTATAACTCATAAATTACATGAAGTATTAGAATTATCTGATAATATAACAGTAATTAGAAGAGGTAAAGACGTAGGAAACTTAGTAACTTCAGAAGCAACAAAAAGAAAAAAATAGCTAATATGATGGTTGGAAGAGTTGTGTTATTTGAAGTTAAAAAGACCAGAAGTGGAAATTGGAGAAACAGTTGTAAAAAGTAGAAAATTTAGTTGTAAAAACATGGAAATATAGAAAAACTTAAAAGGTGTTTCATTTGAAATAAAAAGAAGGCGAAGTGTTTGGAATAGCAGGAGTTGAAGGGAATGGACAAACAGAATTAATAGAAGCATTAGCCGGATTAGAAAAAAATGTAAGCGGAACATATAGTATTTCGGGAGAAGAATTATTAAATAAAACACCAAAAAAACAATAAAAAGATAAAGGGTTGGCACATATTCCAGAAGATAGACATAAAAGAGCAACTATTGATGACTTTACAGTTGAAGAAAAACATGGCTTTTAGGATTACAAGACTACTATTCTAAAGGAATGATGATGGACTTTAATAAATTATCGCAAAAACAAATGAGCATATTGAAAAAAATATGATATAAGACCTGCAGAGTGTGGTAAAATAAGATTTGGTGGACTTTCTGGAGGAAACCAACAAAAAGTTGTTGTAGCTAGAGAACTTGAAAGAGAAAAATAAATTTATAATAGCGGCACAACCTACGAGAGGGGTTGATATAGGAGCTATTGAAATGATTCACAACACAATTTTAAAAAGAAAAAAACTAAGAAAAAAAGCAATAATGGTTGTATCTGCAGAATTATCAGAAGTTATGGCTTTAAGTGATAGAATTGGAGTAATGTATTCAGGACAAAATGGTAGGAATATTAGATAGAAAAGATGCAACAACTGAGAAAAATAGGAATACTTATGGCAGGAGGAAAATTAAATGACTAATATAAAAAAGTATAGCGAAGAAAAAGAATTATAGAATTTTTTTACCTTCGATAATTGCAGTTTTAATTGCAGTAATTGTAGGTGGGTTAATAATGATTTCAAAAGGAGTTAATCCGTTTTTGGCTTATTTTGATATGGCAAAAGCAGCATTTTATCAAGCAAGTCCAAGATCACCATTTTTAAGCGGACTAGCTAGGACATTATTTATATCAACACCGTATATTTTTTCAGCTTTATCAGCAATGATTGCATTTAAGGCAGGATTATTTAATATAGGTGCTCAAGGACAAATGGTGGCAGGAGGATTAGCCGCAACTTTTTGGTCAATAACATTTAAAAATTATTTTTTAGGGAATGCATTTATCGTTACATTAGTTGCAATTTTAGGTGGATTTTTATGGGCTGGAATTGCAGGATACTTAAAAATCAAAATTTGGTGTAAATGAAGTAATTAGTACAATTATGTTAAATTATATAATGATAGAGATAATAGGATATTTACTGAATGGAATTTTTAAAAGATCCATTATCACAAAATACACAATCACCCTAAAGTTTTTTTGAAGGTTCAAGATATATGACATTGTTTTTCTAAAAATAACAAAACAAAAATTTAAATATAGGATTTTTTTAATAGCTGTTATAATTGCAGTTTTAGTTTATATATTCTTTAAATATACAAAAAAATGGGATATAATATTAAAGCTGTAGGTCAAAAGTGAAACAGTTTCAGAAAAATTCAGGAATTAATCCCAAAAAAAATGATGTTTATAGCAATGGGACTTGCAGGAGCTGTAGCTGGAATTGGTGGAGCTGAAAGAGTTTTAGGAGGAGCGGCTCAATATACATTTTCAGATCAAATAATGGGAGATGCAGGATTTACAGGACTTGCTGTAGCTTTATTAGGAAAAAAATAATCCGTTTGGAATATTAATCGCGTCTATTTTTCTATGCGTCTCTTGATGTCGGAGGACAAATGTTACAGCAAAAAAATATCAAGTAGATAAAGAAATTGTATTAATAATTCAGGCGTTAATAATAATATTTGTAGCAGCAGAAAACTTATTTAAGTTCTTCATTGCAAAAAGAAGGAGAATAAATAATGGATTTATTATTTTTTTATTAAAACAAACATTAATAATTGCACCACCTATAATGATAACGGCAGTTGGAGCGTGTATTTGTGAAAAGAGTGGAGTAACAAACTTAGGATTAGAAGGAACAATGTTAAGTGGAGCGTTTGCAGCAGCAGTAATGAATATAATGGTTGGAAATCCATATTTAGCAATTTTAGTAGGAATTTTTAGTAGGTGGATTAATTTCAGCAATTCACGCATATATTAGTATACATTTAAAAAGGTGATCAAATAATAAGTGGAGTTGCAATAAATTTATTTGCCTTAGCGATAACATCATATTTGATTAAGGCAATATTTAAAGCATCAGGAACTACGCCTGCAGCACAAAATTTAGCAAATCAAAATTTAGTATTAATAATTATATATATATTATCGTTTTCTACATATATTTTTATGTATAAAACAGTATTGGGATTAAGAATAAGAGCAGTTGGAGAGCATCCATTGGCAGCTGATACGGTAGGAATTAGCGTTTATAAAGTAAGATATATAAGTGTAATTTTATCAGGGATGTTTGCTGGATTAGGAGGAGCGTACTTAACTACAGTGATGTTGCCAGCATTTTCAAATAACATGTCGGCAGGAAGAGGATTTATGGCAATGGCTGCTATGATATTCGGAAAATGGAATCCGCTTGGAGCGATAGCAGCGAGTTTATTATTTGCGTTAGGAGAAGCATTTGCAAATATAGCAAAAGCAGGGAAATTTCCAATTCCACAACAATTTTTAACAATGATACCGTATGTATTAACATTGTTAGCATTAGTAGGATTTGTAGGTAAATCAAGAGCACCAAAAGCTCCAGGACAACCATATAATAAATAAAAAGCAAATTAAAAAGCTACATTTTAAATTAAAGTGTAGCTTTTTTTCCATAAAAAAAGAAAGAGGGTTTTAAATGTTAAATTTACTACTATTTGTAGCGATATATGTTTTTAGTTAGATTAAATTGGAATAAAATACAAAAGTAGAGTAGAAAAAAATTAGAAGAATACAATGGAGAATTTATTTACACTTTTTTTAATAAATTTTGGAAAAAAAGAAATGTATTTTAGCTTGAATGAAATAGAAGAAATTTTATTTACAAGAATGGTGATAAATAGAAATAAATTTAATAAAGTAAGTGTTAAAGTTTTATTAAAAAGACGGATATATTATAGCTTTACAAAAAGAAAAATTGCATTGAATTGTTAAAAAAAGTTGTAGAGAAAAATAATAAAGACTTATATGAAAAAGTATTTAAAAAGAGTTCCAATGGGAATTGATATTTATAGTATTGTAGAAGAAGAAATTGATAATTTTGAAAAATAAAGAGGTAAAATGAAAGTAGAGAAAATATTAGGTTATGATGTACATAGAAAAAAAGTAAAAAAATATAAATTTAAGAATAAATGAAAAAATGGAAATTTATATTTCTGCACCTCTAAATTTACATACAGAATATATCGAAAAACTTTATTCATTCAAAAGAAGAATGGATAAAAAGTGTATTAAAAAAAAGTGGAAAAAAAGTTAAAGAGGAACGAAAAAGAATTTGAGTATGTAACAGGAGAAAAAAACATAAACTTTTAGGTACTGAATATACTTTTAATAGTAAAAAAATGGAAATAGCAATAAAATAAATTTTAATAAAGAAAAAAACAAGAAATAATTTTATATACAGACAGAGAAAATACGGAAGTCTAGAAAGAAAAATAGTTGAAAAATGGTATTTTTGATTGTGCTAAAAAAATATTTCCACAAATAATGGGAAAAATGGCTGAAAAATATTAAATGAGCATATTGAACATTTATCGATAAAACCAATGAAAAACAAGATGGGGTTCGTGTAATTATAATAAAAAAATATAAATCTTAATGTAGAATTAATAAAAAGAAGTGTATTTGAGATTGAATATGTTGTACTTCATGAATTGGCACATTTAAAAATATCCAAATCATGGAAGAGGTTTTTATAATTATGTGGAAAGCTATATGTCTAACTACAAATTAGCGGAGAAAAATGCTGAATGCAAAACATTATTATAAATAGTAGCTTGTAAAATTATAATGATATTAAATTAAAATAAATTTTGTGAAAAGAATAAGAGACAAATTTCCGTTTATTTAAAAAAATAGTAGTTGACAAAAAAATATGGGAATGTAGTAAAATAATCAGGTAATTAAATTAGAAAGTAGAAACATTGTGTTCTCACCTTTCCATCGAGTATGATTTCATACTTTATTGTTAATGCTTAGAAGCATTTAAGTTTTAGGACTTTAAGATGAGTAAGGTATTAGTTAATTAGTTTATTTAACATATAAAGTTTAAAAAAATATTATGTATTTTTTTGTTTTGATGTGTATAAATTTTATATTGACTATTGAGCAAGGTTTCTTATATCTTGTTTTTTTATTGTAAAAATTAGGAGGTGTTCTTTATAAAAGGGACTAATAGATCTGATGAACCAAGAATGAATGAAAGAATCAGAGCAAGAGAAATAAGAGTTATAGGTGAAGATGGAGAACAATTTGGAGTTATGTCTGTTAATGAAGCTATAGCTTTAGCAATAGAAAAAGAACTTGATCTGGTTGAAATTTCACCAAATGCTACACCACCTGTGTGCAAAAATAATGAACTATGGAAAAATTCAAGTATGAGAAAAACAAAAAAAGATAAAGAAAACAAAAAGAAACAAAAAAATGTTGTTATCAAGGAGATAAGAATAAAACCTCATATTGATGAGCATGATAAAGATACAAAAATTGCTCAAATTGAAAAAAATTCATAGCTAAAGAATACAAAGTTAAAGTTAGTTTAAGACTTTCGGGTAGAGAAAAAGCACATGCTGATGCAGCAGTTAAGGTTTTAGATGAATTTGCAGATAGATTTGAAGATACTGCAATCGTTGAAAAAAATATGGTAAAGAACAAGTTCAAAAATTTGTTTTATTATCACCTAAAAAGTAATTAAGGAGGAAAAATAGAAATGCCAAAAAAATGAAAACACACAAAGGGACTAAAAAAAGAGTAAAAAGTTACAGGAAGTGGAAAATTAGTAGTTAAAACATTCAGGAAAAAGCCACATTTTAACTAAAAAAAATCTAATAAAAAGAAAGAAAAAGATTAGGACAAGATGCAATAGTACCTGCAGGAGCAGCTAGAAAAAAATTAAAAAAAAGCATTAGCTGGTCAAGAAGGAAGATAATAAAAAGAGAAAACAGTGAGGAAAGTATAAGGAGGAGCAAAAAAATGCCAAGAGTAAAAACTGGAATAGTAAGAAGAAAAAGACATAAAAAAAAGTATTAAAAAGAAGTCTAAAGGATATAGAGGAGCCATTAAAACTAACTATAAAAAAAGCTAATGAAGCTGTTAAAAAAAGCAATGGCTTACGCAACAGAACACAGAAAACAAAAGAAAAAGAAAAATGAGAGAATTATGGATCATCAGAATCAACGCTGCAGCTAGATTAAACGGTGTATCTTACTCTAAATTCATGAATGGATTGAAAAAAAGCTGGAATTGAATTAGATAGAAAAGTGTTAGCTGATTTAGCTTTTAAACAACCCAGCAGAATTTGCAAAAATTAGTTGAAAAAGTAAAATAGTAAATACAATATAATATCAACTTGATATTAAGAGTACTGCATCTCTAATCTTAGACATAATAAGTGTTTGAGATTGGTGATGCAGTTTTTTTAAATAATTTTTTTTATAAAAATTAATAATAAAAAGAAAAGGAATATAAATATGGAATTTCATTCAAAAAAATATAGGAAGATTAGAAGTTATTACCGGAAGTATGTATTCCGGAAAAAGTGAAGAATTAATAAGAAGATTAAGACGAGCAAAATTTGCAAAAACAAAAAGTCGTAGTGTTTAAAACATGCTATAGATAAAAGATATGATGAAATTGCAATATCATCACATGATAAAAAAATAAATTTGATGCTTATCCTGTTTCAACAAAAGATGAGATGGAAGAAATTATGAAAAAAATGAAGATGCTGAAGTAATTGGAATAGATGAAATTCAATTTTTTTGGAGAAGAAATTGTAGATTTTTTTGTAAAAAAATTTGTAAAAAAAGGAAAGAGAGTAATAGTAGCAGGACTTGATATGAGTTTTAGAGCAGAGCCGTATCATCCAGTGCCTGAGCTTATGGCGATTTCAGATAGAGTAGATAAATTGCAAGCAATATGTATGGTTTGTGGAAAAACAGCTTATGCAACACAACGATTGATAGATGGAGAACCTGCGTATTATGATGATCCGTTAGTTATGGTCGGTGCAACGGAAAAATTATGAAGCGAGATGTAGAGAACATCATGTTGTAAAAATTTAGAGATGAAAGTACGATAAAAAAAATAAAAAAATAATTTTAATATTATATTTAAGTAAAAAAATAAAATATGCTATAATTTTTATAGTAAGATAAATATTAAATGTGAGGTAAGATATGAATTATATAGAGGAAATGGGAAAGAAAGCAAAGATAGCTTCTAAAAAAATTATTGACAATTGATACAGAAACAAAAAATCAAGTACTATTAGAAATTGCGAAAGAACTTAGAGTAAAAAAAGAGGAAATAAAAGAGTATAATAAAAAAGATTTGATTGCGGGAAAAAGAAGAGGACTTAGTTTTGCATTGCTTGATAGATTGGAATTAACAGATTCAAGAATTGAAAGTATGGCAGTTAGTCTTGAAGAAATAGCAGCTTTTACTGATCCAATTGGAGAAATTTTTAACAGGGTGGAGACATAAAAAAATGGAATGTCAATAGAGAAAAAAAGAGTTCCGTTGGGTGTAATTGGAATGATTTATGAATCAAGACCAAATGTAACGATAGATTCTGCAGGATTGGCAATAAAATCATCAAATGCTGTAATTTTACGAGGGTCAGCAAATGCAATTAATTCAAATATGTACTTAAATAAATTATTTAATGAAGTAGGAAATAAAAGCTGGATTACCGGAAAAATTCAGTACAATTAATTGAGAGTACAGATAGAGAATTAGTTAAAGAAATGATAAAATTAGATAAATATATAGATGTTTTAATACCTAGGGGGGGAAAAGGTCTTAAAAAATTTATTTTAGAAAATGCTACAATTCCTGTTATAGAAACTGGAGCGGGAGTTTGTCATGTATTTGTTGATGAAAGTGCAAATATTGTTGATGTATTAAATATTATAAAAAAATGCAAAAAAACACAAAGACCCTAGCACATGTAATTCAATAGAAACGGTGTTAGTACATGAAAAATATTGCGAATAAAGTATTACCATCTTTAACAGATATGCTTTTAGAAAATAAGGTAGAATTACGATATAGTCAAGAAGCGTTAGACATTGTTGAAAACAGGGAAGATGTGAAACTTGCAACAGAAGAAGACTTTGGAGCGGAGTATTTAGATATGATAATGTCGTTAAAAATTAGTTGAAGATGTAAATGAAGCTCATTGAATATATAAATGAACATAGTACGCAACATTCAGATAGTATAATAACTGAGAATATGAGAAATGCAGAAAAAAATTTTTAAATGAAATAGATTCAGCAGCAGTTTATGTAAATGCATCTACAAGATTTTCAGATGGTGGAGAGTTTGGATTTGGAGGAGAAATTGGCATTTCAACTCAAAAAAACTTCATGCTAGAGAATCCTATGGGTGTAAGAGAATTGACTACAACAAAAATATGTTATAAGAGGAAATGGACAAGTGAGATAGATGAACATAGGGATTATAGGAATAGGAAATATGGAGGTTCAATTTTAAAAAGGATTAGTTGAATCAGAAGCTTTATAAATGCTGAAAAATATAAATATATTTGAAATTAATAAAATGTTAATAAAAAAATTAAATACAATATTAATGTATTTTTCAAGTGAAATAGAATTAGTTCAAAATAGTGATGTTATTATTTTGGCAGTAAAACCTAATATAATGTCGCAAGTATTGGAAAAAAATAAAAAAACAGTTTTTAGATGATAGTAAAATAGTTTTTAAGTATAGCAGCAGGGATTAGTATAGATTATATTGAGAAAATTATAGGTAAAGATAAAAAAATTGTAAGAACAATGCCAAATACACCTGCTCAAGTGTTAGAAGTCTATGACGGCAGTTAGTTTTAACGATAGAATTGATGAAAATGATAAATATTTAATAACTAGAATATTAGAGTGTTTTTGGAAAAAAAGTGTAGAAATAGAAGAAAAATTAATGCACGCTTATACGGGTATTAGTGGCTCACTACCAGCTTATGTGTATATGTTTATAGAAGCACTTGCTGATGGTGGTGTTCTTGAAGGAATTTCAAGAGACAAAGCTTATGAAATAATATCTCAAACAATATTAGGATCAGCTAAAATAGTATTAGAAACAAAAAAACATCCAGGTCAATTAAAAAGATGAAGTAACTTCACCAGGTGGGACGACAATTGAAGCAGTAAAAGTATTGGAAAATGGTAACTTTAGAGGAACTATAATTGAAAGCGGTTAGAGCTTGTACGGAAAAAAATCTAAAAAGATGGCAGGAGAAAAGTAAGAATTTATAAAGCTTTGTAAGTAAAAATCACAAGGCTTTTTTTCTTTTTACTAATTAAAACATTTATGGTTTAGTAGTAATAAAAAAACAAAAAGATTTACATAAAAGCATTGACAAAAACCATAAATGATGTTATAATTATACTAGACAATAATATATAGAAAGTGAAAAGGTATAATTATGAAAAATATTAACATTAAATGTTCATGCGTGGATTGAAGAAAATCAATTAGAAAAAAATTGATATTTTTAGCTAAAACTATTGCAGAAAAATCAATATGATGTAATCGCTTTACAAGAAGTAAATCAAACTATGAGTGGGAAAAATTGTATATGCAGATATAAAAGAGGACAATTATGGTTGGGTATTGTTAAACAAAAATAGCCGAATACACAGATACAGAATATTATTATCATTGGGCAAACTCACATATAGGTTATGGTAAATATGATGAAGGAATTGGGATTTTTAACAAAACATAAATTAGTAAATACGGATGATTTTTTTATTGTACTTATTCACAATCGGTAAGATCAATTTCATCAAGAAAAAAATAATAAGTGCTGAAATAAATTATAACGGACAAAATATAGAATTTTTATAGCTGTCACATGAATTTACCAAATTGTGAGACTGAAAAAAATGACAGATAGTTTAAAAAAACAATATTAAATAGAAATCCTAGCAAAAATATTAAAAATTTTTTTTAATGGGTGATTTTAATACGGATGCTATAAATAATAAGATTGATTACAATGTAATTTTTATCAGAAGGACTTTACGATACTTATACGATGGCAGAAAAAAAGGATGATGGAATAACAGTTGAAAAAGAATATAGATGGTTGGAAAGATAGTAAAAAAATGAGATGAGAATTGATTACATTTTTTTACTAATAAAGAAATAAAAAGTTAAAGAATCAAAGGTAATTTTTTTAATGGGAAAAAAATTATCCAATAGTTTCGGATCATTTTGGAATAGAAGTTGAAATTGATTTATAGTTAAGCATAATTTCTAACACAAAAAAACATAAGTTTTTGTAAATAAAAAGAACTTTTTACAAAAAAAGATAAAAATCAAAAAAAGATTTCCGTAAAAAGTATTGACTAAAAGAAAAAAACAAGGTATAATAGATTATAAGAATAAAAATAAATTAATATAAATTTTTTTGGAGGTAACATTATGTTAAAAAAAATTCAACGTTTTGGTGGAGCAATGATGACACCAGTATTATTCTTTGCCTTCACTGGATTAGTGGTAGGGATTACATCAGTTTTAAAAAACCCACAAATCGTGGGGAGTATAGCTGATCCATCAACTAACTGGTTTAAATTTTGGCAATTAATTGAAGAAGGAGGATGGACAGTATTTAGACAAATGCCATTATTATTTGCTATTGCATTACCAATAGGGCTTGCTAAAAAAGCAAATGCTAGAGCATGTATGGAAACATTTGTAATTTATTGTACATTTAATTATTTTGTTGGTGCATTGTTAACTTTATGGAACTTTGGTGTTGATATGACACAAGATCCAGGTGGAACAAGTGGATTATCAATGATAGCAGGAATTAAAACGCTAGATACAAACTTATTTGGAGCAATTATTATTGCAGCTATCGCAGTTTATATTCATGATAAATTCTTTGATAAAAAATTACCAGACTTTTTAGGAGTATTCCAAGGGTCAGTATTAGTTTATATAGTAGGGTTTGTAGTTATGATCCCTTGTGCTTTAGTAACAGTATTAGTTTGGCCAAAAGTTCAATTAGGAATTACTCATTTACAAGGATTATTAGTGGCATCTGGAGCATTTGGTGTTTGGATTTATACATTCTTAGAAAGAATTTTAATACCAACAGGATTACATCACTTTGTTTATACTCCATTTGTATTTTCACCAGCAGTTGTAGAAGGTGGAATTCAAACTTATTGGATTCAACATATTCAAGAATTTGCAGCTAGCACACAACCATTAAAACAAATATTCCCAGCAGGTGGATTTGCATTACACGGAAATTCAAAAATATTTGGAGCAATGGGTATAGCATTAGCAATGTATGCAACAGCAAAACCTGAAAAGAAAAAATTAACAGCAGGGTTATTAATACCAGTTGTATTTACAGCAATGATTTCTGGAATTACAGAACCATTAGAATTTACATTCTTATTTATAGCACCAGTGTTATTTGCGGTACACGCATTCTTAGCAGCAACAATGGCAACAACAATGTTTATTTTTGGAGTAGTTGGAAACATGGGTGGAGGATTATTAGACTTTATCTTCTTAAACTGGGTACCAATTGCTAAAAATCATGGTGGACAAATAGTAACTCAAATTGTAATTGGATTAATATTTACAGGAATTTACTTCGTTGTGTTTAAAACTTTAATTCAAAAAATGAATTTAAAAACACCTGGAAGAGAAGAAGATGATGAAGAAGCTAAATTATATACAAAAGCAGATTATAGAGCAAGACAAGCAGGAGGAGAAGTTTCTTCAAAAGATCAAGCTGATGATCAAGCATTAATCATTTTAGAAGCATTGGGTGGAAAAAGATAATATTGAAGAATTAAATAACTGTGCAACTAGACTTAGAGTAAGTGTAAAAGATGAAACTAAATTAGCTCCAGATTCAGTATTTAAACAAGCAGGAGCTCATGGAGTTGTAAGAAAAGGAAATGCAGTTCAAGTAATAATTGGATTAACAGTATCTTCAGTAAGAGATAAAATTGAAAACTTAATGAAATAAAATATTAAGAATAAAAAGTAAAATATAAAAAAATAGAAAGAATTTTTCAAAAGTATAAAAAGCTTGAGAAAGTTCTTTCTTTTTTTATTTGAAAAAAATATATTCAAAAAAATGAAGTGATAGAAAAAAATATGTAATTGTTGGCTTAAAAATAGTGGAAAAAGTGAAAAAAAGTTAAATAATAAAAAAATGCCAAAATTATCTTTTTGGCAATAGCTGTAAAAGTAAACTTTTTCTGGATGATGGACAATCGTTTCATATTGAAAAAGCATACCGTTAGAAAGATAGGCGTGTGTTTCGATGACAACTACCATATTTATATCTTTTTAATTTAAAAATGTTGTTGCTCTTCATCAGTAATTTTTTTCTAAATGAAATATTTCTACGAGAATACGCAATTTTTAAATTTAATTCTTTTTTTCTAAATATTCATAAATTGATTTTTTTAGCAGTTTCTTCACTTAAAAAAAGGGACAATTCTTCTATCAAAAAAAGAAGTTGAATAATTTAAAACTTCGCCATCTAAAGTGTTACTTCTGACAATTTTATAAAAAAATCAGCATTAGCAGGAACTTGAAATTCTTTCATTAATTTTTTTGATCACCTTGAACTATATATAGACTTATTAAGTTAGTTTTTACATTAATATTTTTGAGCTTTTATTTATTTCTTGCATGGTTTGAATAGATGTTAAAGTAACATTTTCAAGTTTCTTCTTTTCAAGAATTATTGATTTTTTTACCTTTTATTTTTTTGAATATAACCTTCTGCTTCTAATAGGGAAAGTCCTTTACGAACTGTAAGTTTTGAAAAATTATATTTTTTTCGGCTAAATCATCTTCTTTTATTAAAAAAATTCTCCAACTTTTAATTTCCCACTTTCAATTTCATTTTTTTAATATCTTTATAAATAATTTCGTATTTTTTTCATATATACAAACCTTTCATTTATTTTTATTATAATTATACACTAAAAATATATAAAATAGCAATAAAAAAAGATGTAGATATTTATAAAAAAATATAAAAAAAATAAAAAAAAGATTTATATAAACCTATTGACAAAAATAAAAAAAGTATGATATAATAGACAATGAAAAAGAGAAAAATATATTAATTAAATTTAAGGAGATGAATATTTATGAAGAAATTTTTCAATTGTAGTAGCAGTGGAGGAAGTACATTTACACCAGGAATTGTTTTGATGTTATTGGATAATTTAGATAAATTTCCAATAAGACAAATTAAATTTTTTTGATAACGATGAAGAAAGACAAGATGTTATCGCAAAAAGCGTGTGAAATTATAATAAAAAGAAAAAGCACCAGAAATTAAATTTGTTGCAACAACAGATCCTGAAACTGCATTTACAGATGTTGACTTTGTAATGGCACATATAAGAGTTGGGAAATATGCAATGAGAGAAAAAGATGAAAAAATACCTTTAAAAACACGGAGTAGTCGGACAAGAAACTTAGTAATTGGTGGAATTGCATATGGAATGAGATCGATTGAGGAGTTATAGAGTTAGTAGACTTCATGGAAAAAAATATTCACCAAATGCGTGGATGTTAAACTATTCAAATCTGGCAGCTATAGTAGCTGAAGCAACTAGAAGATTAAGACCAAATTCAAAAATATTAAATATTTGTGATATGCCAATAGGGATAGAAATAAGAATGGCAGAAATGTTAGGATTAAAATCAAGAAAAGATATGGTAATTAGATACTTTGGATTAAATCACTTTGGATGGTGGACAGATATTAGAGATAAAGAAGGAAATGATTTAATGCCTGAATTAAGAAAAAAAGTAGAACAAGTTGGATATAATGTTCCGATTGAAGGAGAAGAAACAGAAGCAAGTTGGAATGATACTTTCACAAAAGCTAAAGATGTTTGTGCATTAGATAAAAAAACATTGCCAAATACATACTTAAAATACTATTTCTTCCCTGATTATGTTGTAAAATCATTCAAATCCAAATCATACAAGAGCAAACGAAGTAATGGAAGGAAGAGAAAAATTTGTATTTGGTGAATGTAGAGCAATCGCTGAAAAAGGTACAGCAGAAGGTTCTAAATTACATGTAGATGATCATGCTTCATATATAGTAGATTTGGCAAGAGCAATTGCGTATAATACAAAAGAAAGAATGTTATTAATTGTTGAAAATGATGGAGCATTATCAAACTTCGATGCTACTGCAATGGTTGAAATTCCTTGTTTAGTTGGAAGCAATGGACCAGAAAAAATATTGCAAGGACAAATACCTCAATTCCAAAAAGGATTAATGGAACAACAAGTATCAGTTGAAAAATTAACTGTTGAAGCTTGGATAGAAGGATCTTATGAAAAATTATGGCAAGCAATTACATTGTCAAGAACAGTACCAAGTGCATCAGTAGCAAAAGCGATTTTAGATGATTTAATTGAAGCAAATAAAGCTTATTGGCCAGAATTAAAATAGGTAAAAAAATATTTTTTTAATAGAGAAGGGAAGAAAAATTACTTTTTCTTCTCATTTTTTTAAATTATAAAAAAATAATAAATAAGAAGGACTATAAATGGAAAAAAAGAAAAATGAGGAAAAAAAGAAGTTGTTTATCAAATTTATCCAAAAAAAGTTTTTTTATGATAGTAATAACGATGGAACAGGAGACATAAAAGGAATTACAGAAAAAAATTGGATTATTTACAAAAATTTGGGAATAACAACATTATGGCTATGTCCGATTTTTAAATCACCAATGGATGATAATGGATATGATATTTCCGATTATTATGATATTGCAGAGGAGTTTGGGACAAAAGAAGATTTAGATGAATTAATAGAGGAAGCTAAAAAAAGAGGCATAAAAAAATATTGTTAGACCTAGTGATTAACCATACTTCTGATGAGCATGAATGGTTTCAACAAGCATTGAAAGATAAAAAAATAGTAAATATAGAGATTATTACATTTTTTTAAAAAGAGGGAAAGAGGGAAAAGAGCCGACAAATTGGCGTTCACATTTTGAGTGGCAGTACTTGGGAATTAGTACCGAATGAAACAGATGAAGAGGGTAATGAAATGTATTATTTACATTTATTTAGTAAAAAAACAACCTGATTTAAACTGGGAAAAATCCAAAAAGTAAGGCAAGAACTTTATAAAATGGTAAATTATTGGCTTGAAAAAGGAATTGATGGATTTAGAGTTGATGCAATAAATTCTATAAAAAAAGATCAAAGATATTTGGATGTTCCTGTGGATGGAGTTGATGGATTAGGATTTAATATTAAATATACATTAAATCAACATGGAATAGAAGAATTTTTGGAAGAGTTAAGTGAAAATACATTTAAAAAAATATAATTGTATGACTGTGGCTGAAACTCCTGAGCTAGAATACGAAAGATTTCCAGCGTTTATAGGGGAAAATGGATTTTTTTCTCAATGACATTTGACTTTAATTATGCGGATCTTGATATGAGCGGAGATGGGGCATATTATAATATAAAAATCGATTGAGACAAAGGATTTAAGAGAAAAAAATATTTAAGAGTCAAGAAGTGTTACAAAAAAATATGGTTGGGGAGCACCGTTCTTGGAAAATCATGATTTGCCAAGAAGTTTAAATAAATTTTTTTGATAAAAAAATGTGAGTAAAAAAAGTGCAAAAATTATTAGCAAATTTATTTTTTTATTTTTTTACAAGGAACACCATTTATATATCAAGGGCAAGAAATTGGAATGGACAATTTTTTTATAGAACTGATGCGAAAGATTTTGACGATATTGCGAGTAAAGATCAATATGTGAGAGCAATAAACGAAGGTTATAGTGAAAAAGAAGTCCTTGTACTTTGTGAATAAAAAGAAGTAGAGATAATTCAAGAACGCCGTTCCATTGGAATGGTAATCAAAAAAATGCAGGATTTACGAGCGAAAATGTGAAACCGTGGATAAAAATGGTAGGAAGTCATAAAGAAGTAAATTTAGAAAATCAAATAAATGATGAAAAATTCTATATTTAATCATTATAAAAAAATATTATTAAATTAAGACAAAAAAAGTAAATACTCAGATTGTTTAATTTATGGGAAATTCATAGGAATTGACTTTAAAAAAATGATAATATAATTGGGTATTTGAGAGAAAATGAAAAAAACTAGAATTATATGTTTAAATAATTTTTTTCGTTGGAAAAATGTTGAAGTAAAATTAGATGAAGTTTTAGGAAATTCGTTCAAATTGAAAAAGGTTTTTAGTAAATAACTATTCAGATTTAAAAGGTGGAAAATGGAATAATTGAACTTGAAGGACATCAAAGTGTGTTATTGAAAATATAATTTTAAAATTAACTTTTGATTAAACTTATAATTTATAAAATAAAAATATATGTTATCAAAATAGAGTAAAATCTAAAAAAATCATAGCACATATTTTTAGGTTTTTAAATAGTATAGAAAAAAAATTAAAAAAATTAAAATTGTAAAAAAAATAAAAAAATCAGGGTATAATAACAATATAGCATAATGAAAAAGAAGGACAAAATAATGGAATATAAAGAAATTACGCCTGAAGAAGTAACTCAAAAAAATGAGTTCAGATAAATTTGAGAAAGAAACATTTTTAATAATTACAAAAAAATAAAGATGAAATTAATTTTATGACAGGATCATGTGCAACTGCTGGAAATATTTGGTCAAAAACCAGTATTTGTAATACATGTAAGACCTCAAAGATATAGCACTAAATTATTGAGAGAAACAAATGAATTTACAATAAATTTTATCAAAAAAATGCAGAAGAAAAAAACTTTTATATACGGGGTCAACGACAGGATGCAAAGAAAATAAAGTCGTAAATTCAGGGTTTAATTTAGATGCTATGGGAACAGTTCCGTATGTTAAAGAGGCAGATTTAGTAATTGATTGTAAAGTGATTTACAGACAACCAATGAATAAATTTTCATTTATGGATAAGCAAATTGCAAGAGATTGGTATCCTAAAAGATGACTATAGTGTTATGTATATTGGTGAAATTGTTAAAGCTTATAAAAAAATAAAATAATAATAAAAGAAACTATGTTATAATAATGTAGTTTTTTATTAAAATAAATGAGATAAATTATTAAAAGAGTAAAAAAAATATCCAATATTTTACTTTTTAAAAAAAGATTTTAAATTATAAAAAAATATTGAAAAAAATAGAAAAAAATATATAATAGTTAATAATAATTTTTACTAAGTTTTTACAACAAAAAAAGATAAAAACAAAGAAACTCGCTAAGAAAGAGGTGCGAATAGATGAGTAATAAATTGAGAAAATTAGAAAAAGAGCTTAGAAGTTATGCTAAAAAGAGTTAAAGGGGTAAGTTATACGAGTGGACTTTTAATTGCTTTTTTTATTAATGGGAATTTTTAAGTTTAGCAAATACAACACTAGGTAAAGAAATATCAAAAATCAAAGGCAGATATAAAAGATACGACAACAGAAATAAAAAGAGTTATTTACAAAAGCAAAAAAAGAAAATGATAAGTTATTGAAAAAAATAAAAGTTTAGAGTTAATTCAATTAATGGAGCAAGGAGATCAAGTTGTAAAATCACCTTGGAGCTCTTGGCAATTCGGAGTAAATACTTTTATTGGTAGTAATAAGGGGAGATATAGTGGAAAAAGGGGACAAGTTTGAGAGATATTTGTATGAGGGCGTTTACAATAGAAGCAATGATATATTTCATAAAAACTATATCGCCAATAAGTAAAAAAATATAGTAAAGTATTTGAAGTTATGAATAAGTCTATTGATTCATCAAATACACAAAGTGGGTTAGATTATGGAATTACACAATTAAAAAAAGAGTAGATGAGCCGATAGTAGAAGTAGGATTTATGATAGGGGTAAGACCTAAAGAAGTTGAAAAACCGGTAAATATAAAAGTAGATGGAGATAAGGAAATTACATTTAGAGAAATTGTATTACCTAAATTTCAAATACCAGAAGATGAGGTAGTGCTAGCTCCAGCAACAGGAGGACAAACAACAAACAATACATCACAATCTCTAAAAAAAATAGTAAGTCAAGCAGATTATGCTAATATAAAAAAAGGAAACGGAGAAAGTGGAACATTAGTAGGACAGATGGAAAGTGATGTTGCAGGGCCAATATCACAAACAAATATAAATGGTAAAAACGGTAAGGGTACAATAGAGATAATTCATAATAATACAGATGAGTTTACAATAAAAATCAGAAAATACAATTTTTACAGGGATAGAAGGGACAGATCATCATCAAGTATTTACATATGATACAAATTTGAATAATAAATATCGGTATGAAGCTGAAACGGGATCTATGGTAATCAGAGCTGGTGGAGGGCATAATTTTGAAATATCAAATATGAATATTACTTCTAAAGGGAGAAATAGAAGAAGTAATTACTAATATATTTGAATTGAATACAGGAAATAATCAAAAAAACTAAATTAACTTTAAAAAGAAAATACAGATGTAGTAGTAGATTCTAATTTAACAACAGTCTCAAAATTAACAAATCACACAAGTAATAGCAGTTTAGATTTTTATAAATGAAGGTAAAATAACATTGAATAATAAACATAATACTGTATCGATGTTTGTGAATATGAATAATAACAATATTTCATATTTTTGAAAAATAAAGGAGATATAATAATTAATGGGGAAAGTAATAGAGGAATAAGAGAAGTAAGAGTTAGTGGAATAAATCCGATATATTTCTTTTAAGAATGAAGGAAATTTAATTTTTAAATGGAGAAAAAAAATTTTTTTACCAGCAACTACAGAAGCAGAGGCAATTATTCAATTTAATAAACCATTACAAATAAGAGGGAAATTAAATAGAGGAGCAATTTTAGTTCCAAGTAATAGAAAAATTCGATGTAATGTATAATGGGAAATTAGAAAAATCATATTTTTAATATGGAATTATCAGGAGAACGAAATACTGGAATTTATATTTTTTTGATACGTCATCAAGTATAGGAAATACAGTAAATATAGAAAAATTTTAATTTAAAATCAATAAATGGGAAACAGAATAATTTAGTAGCAGTAGTAAATGAATTAAAAAATAAAACAACAACTTTGTCAAAAAATGGAGAACATAGTAATTTTTGAAATAATAGGTGGAGAAGGAAATACTGCAATTCAAGTAGCTGCAAGTCAAAATGTAAAAAATGAGGGAAGTATAAAATTAACAGATGCTACATCATCAACGGCAATAGCGAGTAGAGGGGTAGTAAATAAAGCGGGAGTGGTTATTCCTGCAGCTATAAAAAATGAAGGAAATATTACTGTAGAAGGAAAATCAACTAAAGCTCTCCATGCATATGCAGATGGAGAAATAGTAAATGTGGGAGAAATTAAATTTTTTGGAGATACATCAAGCACAAATATTGGGGCAAGTGCGATTTATAGTAATGCTGGAGGTAAGATAGAAAGCACAGGAAAATCTGATATTACGGTAAGTGGAACAAAAATCAGTAGGGCTATTTGCACAAAATACAGGAACAAATTCTAAATTTTTAAATACATCAACAATAAAAAAATGTCAAATGCAAATATAACAGCAAAAAAATGGAGCATTTAATGTGTTTGCTAATAAGGGTGGGGAAATAACATTAAATGAAAATAATGTGTTGAATACAGAAAATCAATCTCTAACATTTTATACGAATTATAGCCAAGCAGCTCCGGGTGGAAAAAAATAATTGTGAATAATGATATAACTGTAAATGTAAAAAAATGGAGGAACTGTATTTTATTATGATTTAACAAATATAACTTCTGGAAATTATAATTTTATGAATTGGTATAATGATAATTTTCAACATAATAATGGTAGTAAATTAAAATTAAATATGTCAGAAAAAAAGTAGAATGATGTTATTAGGTAAAAGCGAGTGTGAAATTAAGTGAAATACCTGATAGATTTCCTGACAATCCACATATAGAAGTAGTATCAAACAATAATTGGATTCCGTTTTCAATAATAGAAGGAAAAGTATTTTTTTAGATAGTAATATTAATTTGGATAACGCAAGTGAAAAAAATATAATAGAATTGAATTGATAAGAAATAGTATAAAAAAATGAAAAAAATGATTAGTGGAACACTTAAAAAAATCAATTAGCTATAGGACAAGAAAAATAACGATATAAATCCTTCTTCGGATATTACATTGGAAAATGAGGGAACAATTAATTTAACTGGAAATAATTCTATTGCAATGTATACAAAAAAAGAGGGAAAAATATTAAATAAAAATGAAATTTCTGTAAATAAAGATTCGGTAGGACTTTATTTAATTGAAAATAATGGCACAACACAGGCAGATGGAAAAAAATAAAAAAATAGCGGAAATATAAAAAAATAGGAGAAAATTCTAGTGGTATTTTTCTATAAAGGTATACAAGTAGGGACAAATAATGCAATAAATGGTATTTATAATAGTGGAAGTATAAGTTCGGAAGCTAAAAAAAGCTAAAGGAATATATTTTAATAGTCAGTTTTCAACAAAAAGAGGTAAAAAAATGAAGCAACGGGGAAAAATTGAATTAAACGGAACTAATTCATTAGGTATGTTCGGATTAGGAAATGGAACTTATACAATGGAAAATTTAGGAGAAATAAAAAAATAGGATCATCGACTAATTTACTGGAAGCAGGTTTAGGAATGTATACTGAAAAAGAAGATGTTATACTTAAAAATAGTGGGAAAATAAGTGTTGGCGAAAATGATATTGCGATGTATGGGCATAAAATTTTAACTGATACAAGCTCTAATATTAAAGTAGGCAACAAATCTATAGGAGTATATTCGGCAAGTGGAGATTCTACTTTACAAGGAGAAATTAACTTGTCTAGCAACTCAACAGGAGTTATGTTGGTAGGAAATAACCAAAATTTAATTTCTAATTTTTCGAATATGAATTTAAGTGATGGGACTTTCGGTATTGTAAATAATGGAGATACAAATACGATTACATCAAATACAAATACAGTAAATTTAAACAATGATACAATTTTTCCTTTATTCTAATGATATAAATAGTAAAATTTATAATAATACAAAAAAATAAATACGATAGGTAATAGTAACTATTTAATTTATAGTAAGGGTGAGGTTGAAAATAGAGCTGATATTGATATGAGGAACGGAATAGGCAATATTGGAATATATAGTACTGGATTGAGAGATGCAAAAAAATTATAATACAATAAAAGTAGGAAATTCATCTAAAAAAAGATGGACTATATTCAATAGGAATGGTAACAGGATATTATAATACTGAAAATGGAACAATACAAAATGTAGGGAAAAATAATAAATGAAAAATACAGGGAAAATAGAGGTTGAAGGAGAATTTGGAGTAGGAATGTATGCAGTTGGTACAGGAGCTACAGCAATTAATAATGGAGAAATATTATTAAAAGGTAAAAAAATTCTATTGGAATGTTTTTTTAGATCGAAATGCTATTGGAATTAATAACGGAACAATTTTAGGTACACCAGATGCAGTAAAAGCAGTTGGAGCGATTGTTAGTAATGGAGCAGTTCTAAAAAAATTATGGAACAATAAGAATATTAGCGAACAATGGAACGGGAGTTTGGTTGTCTAAAAAGGGAGAAATTGAAGAATATGCTTCGTCAACAGCACCAAAAAGTTCCAAATAGTTCAACAATAATAGCGAACACAAGAATAAAAAAAAGTAATATAATAGAAGGAGAAAAAGGGTTAGCAGACGATTCGGTAAAAAAATAAAAAGTATTTAAAGATAGGGGAATTGGAGAAGTAATAATTAATAGTAAAAAAATATTGAAATTGAAGGAATTGAGAAAAATATAAATAATTCAAATTCATTATTTATTGAAAAAAATATAAAGATAATAAAATAATTGAAAAAAATTTGAAATTGATGAGTCAAAAAGCAGAAAATACAAAATCTAAAGTTAGTAAAAATAGGAATGTATGTAGATACATCAGGAATAAGACAAACAAATCCAGTAGAAGGGCTTGAAAAATCTTGAAGATGAAATAGAAGCAGATTTAATACTTGGAACAGAAGCAACTAAATATACTAATTCCAAAAGCAATAGAAATAAAAAGAAAATATACTGAAACCATTTGCCGATGCTATTGCAACTAATCCAAATATTGAAAAAAATGGAATATTTATTCAGGTTCTTTGACTTGGATAGGAACAATTTTAGTAACCCCAGAAGAAGATAATATTAGAAAAGTGTATTTAGCTAAAATTCCTTATACAAAAATTTGCAGGAGATGGTAAAACAGAGGATGAAAAAAATGGGCAAATTACAATTTTTTTAGATGGACTTGAGCAAAGATACGGAGTTGAGCTATTAATTCTCGTGAAAGAGAATTGTATAATAAATTGAATGGAATAGGTAAAAACGAAAGAATTTTTACTAACTCAAGCAGTAGATGAGATGAAAGGTCACCAATATGCGAATACACAAATGAGAATAAAAAAATACGGGAGATCAATTAAATAAAGAGTTTGAACATTTGATGAAAGACTGGTATAACCCTTCAAAACAAAATAATAAAATTAAAGTATTTGGAATGAAGGAAGATTATAGCACTGATACAGCAGGAATAAAAGATTTTGAAAGTAATTCTTATGGAGTAGCATATGTTCATGAAGATGAAACGATAAAACTTGGACAAGAAACAGGTTGGTATGCTGGAGCGATTTACAACAGATTTAGATTTAAAGACATTGGAAAATCAGTGGAAGATCAAAATATGATAAAACTTGGAGTATTTAAATCAACTGCGTTTGATAACAATGGAAGCTTTGAAATGGAAAGTTTCATTAGATGGATTTGTTGGAATGAACGACATGGAAAGACAATACTTAGTTGTGGACGAAATATTTGGAGCAAAATCAAGATATTATACTTATGGAATAGGATTGAAAAATGAAGTAAGTAAAGACTATAGATTGTCGGAACATGTATCGTTAGTGCCTTATGGTTCATTAAATGTGGAATACGGAAGATTCACGACGATAAAAAGAGAAAAAAAGGAGAAGTAAGATTAGAGATTAAAGGAAATCATTACATTTCAGTGAAACCGGAAGTTGGAGCAGAATTGAAATTCAATAAGAAAATAAATTCAGAATTTAAATTAACTTTAAGTGCAGGAATAGCATATGAATTAGAATTAGGAAAAAGTGTACGAAGCAAATAATAAAGCAAGGGTAAATTATACAAATGCAGATTGGTATAATTTAGCGAATGAAAAAGAAAAACAGAACCGGAAATCTTAAAGGAGATTTTAAATTTGGATTGGAAAAAAATAGATTTGGATTGACATTGAATGTCGGTTATGATACGAGAGGAAATAATTTAAGAGGAGGAATTGGACTTAGAGCGGTATTCTAGAGAAAATGAGAAATATTTTTTTAAAAATTGAAGAAAATTCTTAAAAAAATATAGAGATTTTTATAAGAAAAAAATTTACTGTGAATACACAGTAAAAAGTAATCATGGAGAAAAATCTAATTATCTAATATTAGAACGTATTTATCCAATAAGCAGATAGAGCAAAAAGGAGTATTTTGCTCTATTTTTTTCGTAGTTTAAAAAAATATAAGGAATTGATATTTATAATGTTTAAAAACGCTAGTTTTTTTAAGATAAATTATGATATAATTATATGAATATAAAAAAATGGAGGGAGCAAAAATGAATCAGACTTTTGCTAGATTTTCTATGTTAATTGGAGATGAAGGAATTGATAAATTAAATAAATCAAATGTTATAATATTTGGAGTAGGAGGTGTAGGTTCTTATGTAGCTGAGTCACTTGCTAGATCTGGTGTTGGAAATATGACATTAGTTGATTTTTGATGAAATTTCACAATCAAATATAAATAGGCAATTACATTCATTACAAAAGTACGATAGGAAAAGTAAAAAAATAGAAATTATGAAAGACAGAATATTGGATATAAATCCTGAATGTAATGTAACGTTGATAAAAAAACTTGCAGATAAAAAAATTTCGATGAAATATTTGATTTAGAAAACAAAAAAATATGATTTTTGTTGTAGATTGTATAGATGTAATTTATTGTAAAAGTAGATTTAATTGAATATTGTTATAAAAAAATAAAATACCTATAATTTCATCTATGGGATTTGGGAATAAAATGTATCCTGAAAAAGTTGAATTGACAACGATAATGGAAACAACAATTTGTCCAATGGCAAGATCAATGAGAAATATATTAAGAAAAAAATATATTAGATTTACCTGTAGTTTTCACTAAGGAAAAACCGATAGTGCCTAATAAATCGGCAGTATATAAAGATGAAATGCAAACAGAGTTTAGAGAAAATAATAAAGTACCCTAGAAAGATAACGCCAGGAAGTAATGCATTTGTACCGGGAACAGCAGGGCTTATATTGTCTGCTTATGTTATAAGAAAATTAATTGGTTATGAGTAAAATTATTTTTAAAATATATTTTAATATAAAGTATAAAGATGGAGGGAAAAAAATGAAGAAAATATTATTAATTATGATGTTATTTGTAAGTTTAGTAAGTTTTTGGTACAATGAAAGATGGAATTTATTCTGTAGAAAAATCGTTTACTTCAAATTGGAAAATCTTTTGCAAAAAAATAACAGTAAAAGAGGGAAAAATAATTGGTGTTCAATATGATAAAAAAAGACGATAATGGTGAGTTATTATCTATAAATGCAGTTGAAAATGATAAATATAAAACTAAGTTTGGTGAAAGTTTTAGAGATATAAGTTTTAAAAATGACAAGAAAAATACTTAAGTACACAAAATATTGATCAAATAGAAGAAGTTAAAGATAAAGAAAGTTTATCTGAATTTAAAACATTAATAAAAATTTTTTTAATTCAAAAAAATCTGAAAAATGGTGAAACAGGAAATTATAAAATGTAATGTAATGTAAAAAGGAGGAAAAAAATGGGAATATTTGGTTTATTCAAAAAAATATAGATAAAAAAATATAGAATTAGAAGAAAAAAACAGGAGATGATAAAAAGAGGAAAAAAACTGTTGAAGGGACAGTTTGTTATTATGATGAATTTGATAGAAAAAAATAGAAGTATCTAAAAAAAGAATGGTTAGAAGAAGTTTTTGTATCCTAATATAAAAAGCTAGTTGGGAAGATGTTGATTTATTGTGTGATGTCGTATTAGATGCCTTTTCTAAAAAAAGTTTATGAAGAAACAAAGGATGCGTGTTTAAGAATATACTCAATAGATACGAATGATGAAAGAAAAAGCAAATATCTTAGGAGTTTATTATATAAAAACTAAAAATTATGATGAAGCAATTTCATTGTATGAAAGATATTTAACAAAATGCAAGACCAACTGAAACAATTTATTTAAATTATGCTAAAGCTTTTAGAAATTAAAAAAATCAAATTGATGAAGTAGAAAAAAATTATTTAAAAGCGTTAAAAAAATAAATCCTAATTCAGAAGTTGGGTTAAATAATTATTTAAAAAAATATTGAAAAAAATAGAAATAAACAAGAATATTTTTAATAATTTAGTGGAATTAGCAAATATAGAAGGAGCATGGAGAAGTAAATTAAGATTATCTACAGATTATTTTTAGAATAGGAGATAAAAGCTGAAGGAAATAAATTTTTATTGAAAGCGTTAAAAAGAGTCAAATTATCATATGGAAGTTATGGCTTTTAGCATCAGGAATTTATGGTATGAATGGATTTTATGATGAATTTGAAAAAAATATACTTCCAGTGTTTAATCCGGAAAAAGCACGGAGCTTATACTACTTTGAATGTATTGGAATATCATAAAATAAAAAGAAATTATATAAAAAGGGTTGGAACTTTGTAAATTTGCATCTAAATTTTCGTGGGATAGTTTTTACTGAAAATTTTTAAAAATTATGAAGAAATATTTATAAAAAAACAAAATTGGAAGTTGAAAGTTTAGGAAATATTAAGGAAGAAGAAACAAAATTTTTTTCACAACATCTCGTCCACTATGGTACAACGAGTTTAATGACCCTAAATTTTTTTATTAAATACAGATAAAAAGAGAAGGATATAATGTTTTAATATTGCCGTTTGTTTCAATAGAAGAAACAAAAAAACTGAAAGAGAAAAAGGGTCTTTAGAAATAGCGACTGCAATACCGTTATGTATAAATGATATTTTTATATAATAATACAAATGTTAATTATCAGTTGATTTTTACAACATAAAGGAAAAAGAGATAGTTATTCCGGATCAAAAAAATATAGTAAAGAATATATAAATCAAATAAAAAGAACAAAATCCTAAATTAAATTATGTAATTTCAGGAAATATTCAGACAGATTATGATGTTGTAATTAATGATAATCAAGAATTGATTGAAAAACCATCTTATCAAATAGAAGTTTATGCTTATGATGTTGTAAATGGACAAAAATATAATTTGGTAAAAAGCATGTTTTAGAAAAAGAAATATATAAAATAAAAAGATGAAATGATTGAAAATTTAAAACAAATATTTACATTTAATTCAAAAAGTTATAAATATTGAAACAGATTCTACAAGTATGATGGCGTACACAAAAAATTAAAATATTATTAGATAAAAAGGAAAATAAAGTTTATAAATCTTGGGAATATAAAGAGTTATTAAATGATCAATTAAAAAAATAACATTAGATGATTTGAAAAATGATGATAAAAAAATTACTTTAATATCGTTAATGTATGAAATTTCAATTTATAATAGCCAATTATTAAAAAAATGTAAAAGGAATAATTTATAATATGTTAAATAATAAATTATTTTATAGTGAGAAAATAAAAATGTTAATTCCAATAATTTTTTTAATATTTATAGAGATGAAATGAATTATAATAAATTTGTAGAAAGTATAGCTCCAGAAGTTGAAGAAAAATGAAGAATATGTTGATTGGTTAAATAAATTTCTTGAGTATGTAGAATAAAAAGTAATGGACGGGAAAGAGAAAATGATAAAGTATAAAAATATATTTAAAATATTAATATTTTTTTAATTTATATATTAGTAAATATAAACTTTTATAATAGTGTTTATTTAGATGAAAGTAATTTTTATTTATTAAAAAGTTCATTATTTTTTTATTAGTTGGAGAAATACTGTTTTGGATAGTATTTTTTGGGTGAGCTTTTTAAATAGTGAAAAATTACAAATAAAAAAATTGAAAAAGAATAATATTATTATTTTTTTATTACGGTAGTATTAGGGATTGCAATATGTAGAGTCTTTTTTAAATTCATCAGAATATTTTTAATGACCTTTTTAAATGTAGATGTCTTTTTAATGTTAGTTGTTGGGATTTTTTTAGGATATGTTATATTTTCTTTTTCCATTTTAGGAATTGTGTTAGCTTTTTAGTTCAAAAGAAGTAATATACATATTAATAACAATTTTTAAATTTTTATTGTGAGTATATTAATTTGGGTAGATTTTGACAGTAACATAACTTCAATAATGAGAATTGTAATGGGAGTTTTTGCTATTTTTAAGTATAATATTTATAAAAAAAGTACAACAAAACACAATTCAAGATACAAGTAATGAAAATATTGAAAAGGAGGAAATTATTAAAGATGATAAAAAAATAAAGTGAAAAAAATTATGTTTCTAAGTGTTATGGCATTATCTAATTTAGTATTTGCAGTAAATGAAAATAATATTAAAAATATTGATATGTCAATTTTTGGAAATGATAAATCAATAAATATTCAGCCACTTCAAACGTATGAAAAAAATAAAAAAATTCAGCAGGAGAAGTTAATATAAGTAAAGAATATAATTCTATCAGTCAAGATTATAGAGAAAAATACATAATTTTACATTATACTGCGGTAGGAAGAGAAGGATCTATACGAGCATTGACTGGGAGAAATGTGAGTTCACACTATCTTGTATCAGATAGAATAGAAGATCCAATTTATTCTTTAGTACCAACAGAAAAAAGAGCTTGGCACGCAGGAGCAAGTGCTTGGAAAACTAGAAATAATTTGAATGATACATCAATAGGGATTGAAATAGTGAATTTAGGACCTGTTAATGGAGTTTATGAGCCATATTTGCCTTTTCAAATGGAAAATGTTGCTGTTTTAGTAAAATATTTGGTAGATAAGTATGATGTCCCAGCTGAAAATATATTAGGGCATTCTGATATTGCACCAGGAAGAAAATCAGATCCGGGACCGATGTTTGATTGGAAAATGTTATATGAAAAATATAATTTAGGAATGTGGTATGACGAAACTGCAGTAGAAAATTATAAAACAATGTATGCAGAAACATTTGAGACAATACCAGTTTCAGATATACAAGCTGAATTGAAAAAATTTGGATATGGAATTGATATAACAGGAGCTTGGGATAAACAGAGCAAAAGTGTTATTACAGCATTCCAACATCATTTTAGACCATCAAATTATGATGGTGTGATGGACATTGAAACATATTCAATATTAAAATCATTAAATGATAAATATAATAAAAAAATAATTAGCAAATAAAGGACGGAAAAGTATGAGTAAACAAAAAAATTTTTCAGATAGAATTTTTAGGAATGCAATATTCACCGATTAGAAAAATTAGTTCCTTATATAGATGCTGCTAAAGCTGAAGGAGTAAAAAGTTTATGAGTTGCACATAGGACAACCGGATGTAAAAACTCCAGATACATTTTTTTGAAGGATTGCATAATTTTTAAAGAACAAATAGTGAAATATGCGAATTCAGCAGGAGTTATAGAGTTAAGAGAATCGTTTTCACAATCTTATGCCAAAAGTGGAATAGATATTTTACCGAGTGAAATGTTAATAACTCATGAGTGGAAGTGAAGCTATACAAATTACGATGGAAACGATATGTAATCCGGGAGATGAAGTGTTAGTTCCTGAGCCATATTATACAAATTATGATAGTTTTTTTGAAAATTGCAGGAGCAAAAATTAGTTCCGATTGAAACAAAAATTGAAAAATCATTATCATATGACATCAAAAAGCAGAAATTGAAAAAAATTAATAACTGATAAAACTAAAAGCGATTATGTTTTTCAAATCCAAGTAATCCGACAGGAATCGTATTTAATGATGATGAAGTGGAAATGATTAAAGAGATTGCGATAAAACATGATTTATACATTATAACAGATGAAGTTTATAAGCAATTTATTTATGATGAGGATTTTTGAATATAAATCATTTATGACAATTAAAGAAGTAGAAGATAGAACAATTTTTAGTTGACAGTATTTCAAAAACATTACAGTGCATGTGGAGCAAGAATTGGAGTTATCGCTTCAAAAAAATAAAGAATTTATTGCTCAAGCATTAAAAATTATGTCAAGCAAGATTATCTGTTTCAACTATTGAGCAATATGCAAGTACAAATTTAATTAATACATTAGATACTTATATTGACAATGCAAGACTTGAGTATAAAGTCAGAAGAGATTTGATGTATAATCATTTTAAAAGAGATGGATGGAGTAATTTCATTTAAACTCGAGTAGTGCTTTTTTTATATTTTTTTGCTGAATTGCCAGTAGATGATGTAGAAAAAAATTTGTAATTTGGTTATTAACTGAATTTAGATATAAAAATCAAACATTATCATTTGCACCAGGAAGTGGGTTTTATTCAGGAGAAAATAAAGGACTTAAAAGAGCTCAGATTTTTCATTCTGTACACATAACTTGACTGAAATTGAAAAATGGGATGAAAGTATTGAAAAAAAGCGTTAGAAGAATATAATAAAAAGATAAAATTATATCAATAAAGTGGAGAGAAAATTGAAAAAAATAGACAAACTTATTTAGAAATTTTAGATGATAATATAAAAAAATGCAAAAGAAATTTTTAGATAGAATGAATCCAAATCAAAAAAATAAATTATCATACAATTTTAGAAAAAAATTGATAAAAGATTGGAAACTGAAAAATCAAAGACCCTAAGATATTGTTACATAGTTGTTGTGCCCCTTGTAGTACGTATACTTTAGAATTTATGTGCCAATATGCTGATGTAACAATACTTTTTGCTAATAATAATATACATCCTAAAGAGGAATATAAAAAAAGAGCTTATGTACAAAAAGAATTTATCGATAATTTTAATAAAAAAACTGGGAACAATGTTGGCTATATCGAAGAACCTTATGAGCCAAGAAAATTTTATGAAACAGTGAAAGGGTTGGAAAAAGAAAAAGAGGGTGGAGCAAGATGTACAGCTTGTTTCCAAATGAGACTTGATATAGTTGCAAAAAGAGCTCAAGAGTTGGGATTTGATTACTTTGGAAGTGCATTGACTTTAAGTCCCAAAAAAAATAGTCAATTAATTAACACTTTAGGACTTGAAATTCAGGAAGTTTTTGATGTGAAATATTTACCTTCTGATTTCAAGAAAAATCAGGGATATCAAAGATCAATAGAAATGTGTCGTGAATACGATGTATATAGACAATGCTATTGTGGTTGTATATTTGCAGCAATGGATCAAGGAATTGACTTAAAAGAATATAGTCAAAAATAGTTTAAAAAGAATTTTTAGTATTGGAAGGATAGAAATGGAATTGACAATACCAAAAACATGTTGCCATTATAATGGATGGAAATGGAAGATGGGCTACTGAGCGTGGGAAAATTAGATTGGAAGGTCATAGAGCTGGAGCTAAAAATCTTGAAAAAAACATTAGAATATGCAATAAAAAAAGGTATAAAATATTTGACAGTTTATGCTTTTTCTACTGAAAATTGGAAGAGATCAGAAGTAGAAGTAAATGGACTAATGGAAATGTTTGGGAAATTTTTAGATTCAAGAAAAAAAGGAATTAAAAGAAACAAGGAATAAAATTATTAGTTACAGGAACAAAAGAGGGTATATCTGAAAAAAATTATTAAAGAAAATAGAAACGACAGAGAAATATTTAGAAAATTGTGATAAATTAATATTTAATATAGCTTTTTAACTATGGTGGAAGAAAAGAAATTGTAGATGCTGTAGAAAAAAATAGTTGAAGATAGAGTGAGAATAGATAAAAAAATATAAAAAAATAACAGAAGAAATGTTTTTCAAAATATATGTATCGACCAGAAATACCTGATCCTGAATTAGTAATTCGAACGAGTGGAGAATTTAGAATAAGTAATTTTTTTATTATGGGAAATAGCTTATTCAGAATTTTTATATAACAGATGTTTATTGGCCAGATTTTTGATGATAAAGAATTTGAAAAAGCACTTCTTTCTTTTAATAAGAGAGATAGAAGATATGGAGGATTAAATGTTAAGTAGAATATTTGTTATTGTATTATTCGTTCCTTTTTATTATGGATATTTTTTTAAAGGGAGATTTAATGTTTCTTATGTTTACACTAGCAATAGTGGGAGTTGCATTACATGAATTTTTATAAAATGTTAAAAAGATAGAGGCTACGAAGTATTATATGGAATTGGTATGATATTAGGGTTATTTTTTTACCGGTTGCAATATATTTTCAAGCAAATTCGAGAAATATATTTTTCGTATTTTAAATGGAATTTTATTAAACAAGTAAATTTTTGATATGGGAGGATTTATAGTATTTTTCTATAATATTATTATCTTTAATACAAATATTAAAGGTAAAAAAATTCGTGAGCAATGTCAGAAATATCGTATACACTTTTTTGGTATAATTTATGTTGCATATTTATTTTCATATTTTTTACTAATAAAATACGAGTTTTCCAAGTGGAAATATTTTTAGTAACGATGACATTCTTATTAATTTGGGCATGTGATATTTCAGCATATTTAGTTGGAATTGCAATCGATGGGAAAAATATTTAAAAGAAGATTAGCTCCAGAGATAAGTCCGAAAAAAATCAATTGAAGGAGCAATAGCTGGAATAGTTGGAGTTTTTGGAGTAATTTTAATCTTTGATAAAAATATACTTAACGATTTCAAAAAAATTTTATGTCAAATTCCATTAATTGCACATAGTTGTAATGTAAATTATAATTATGTTGGGATTAGAGGAGTTAAAGCATTAATTTTTAGCATTTGCAATCGGAATTTTTGCAGAAGTCGGAGATTTAGTAGAATCTAAAAATTAAGAGAGAATTGAAAGTAAAAGATTCAGGAAGTTTACTTTTTAGGGGCATGGTGGATTTTTAGATAGATTTGATAGTGCTTTATTTGTATTGCCTATGGTTTATTTCTTTATGAAGTATGTGGCTTAGTAAATTCATAATTAGATTAGATATAGTAAATCAAAATTGTATATAGAAAGGAAATAAAATGACAGAATTAGAAATTAAACAAGAAGTAGAAAGACAATTTAATATATTATCAAGAGGGTGCGAAGAGCTAATAAACGAGGTAGAATTTAAGAAAAAAATTAGAAAAATCAATTACAACAGGGAAACCTTTTAAGAGTAAAATTAGGAATTGATCCATCTGGGACAGAGTTACATTTAGGGCATGCTGTACCACTTAGAAAATTAAAACAATTCCAAGATTTAGGACATGAAGTGTTCTTCTTAATTGGGACATTTACAGGAAGAATTGGGGATCCAACAGGAAAATCTGAAACAAGAAAAAAATGTTATCAGAAGAGCAAGTAATGGAAAATATTAAAACATACTTAGATCAAGTTAAATTAATATTAGATTTAGATAAAATAAATGTTGTTTATAATGCGGATTGGTTAGAAAAAAATTAAACTTAGCTGATGTATTGAAGTTGTTATCTATGTTTACTGTATCGCAAATGATTTCAAGAGAAGATTTTGCAAAAAGATTATCAGAAAAATAAACCTGTATCATTAATAGAATTTATGTATCCAATTTTACAAGGATACGATTCAGTAGAGCTAAGAGCTGATATAGAATTAGGTGCGACGGAACAAAAAAATTCAACTTATTAAGAGGAAGAGATTTGCAAAAACTTCGGTCAAGAGCAACAAATTTGTATGATAATGCCAATATTAGTTGGACTTGATGGAGTAGAAAAAAATGTCTAAATCATTAGGAAATTATATTGGAGTAAAAGATACTGCGAATGATATGTTTGGGAAAAATTATGTCAATTTCAGATGAGTTGATGGAAAAATTATTATACAATGATTACAGAAATTCCATCTGAAGAAATTACTAAAATTAAAGAAAATATAGCAAATGGAATGTTACATCCAATGGAGCTAAAAAAACAACTAGGAGCAGAAGTAGTTAAAATTTATCATGGTGAGCAAGCGGCAGTTGAAGCTAGAGATTGGTTTGAAAAATGTATTTAGTAAAAAGAAATTTAGATGTTGAATTACCAGAGGTTGAAGTGGCATACAATGAAATTGGAGTAATTGATTTGTTAGTTAAAAGCAACAGAGTTAGTAAAAAAACAACGAGTGAAGTCTAGAAGATTGATTGAGCAAGGTGGATTTAAAAATAAATGATGAAGCAATAAAAGATGTTAAAGCAACAGTAAAAAGTTGAGAGTGGAATGATTGTTAGAGCAGGTAAAAAGAAAATAGTTAAAATAAAATAGTGAAAAATAAAAATCTTATTAATTAGAAAGTTAATTATTAAGATTTTTTTATTTTATAAATATATTTATAAAATTTTTGAAAAAAATAAGATATATAAACTTAGTAAATTGTTGAAAAAAAGCAAAAAAATAGTATAATATGTTAAGATATACAAACTTTAAATTCAAAAAGTTTTAAATAAATAAAAAAATAAGAGGTGTATAATGAGAAGAGTAGTTATTACGGGAATAGGGCTAGTAACTCCATTAGGTACAGGTAAAGAAAAAAACATGGGAAAGATTATTAAATGGAGAATGTGGAATAGATAAAAATTACTGCATTTGATACATCAGAACATTCAGTTCATATAGCGGCAGAGGTAAAAAGATTTTGTAGCTGAGAATTTTATAGAAAAAAAGAATTAAAAAAATTAGGAAGATTTTTCACAATTTGCAATAGCTGCATCAAAAAGAAGCTTTTAGTAGATTCAAAATTAGAAATAACTGAAGAAAATGCAGATAGAATTGGAACAATTATTGGTTCAGGAATTGGAGGATTAGACATAATAGAGCAAGAAGTGGGAAAAATGTTGGATAAAGGACCAAAAAGAGTATCTCCATTCTATATTCCAGCAGCTATATTAAATATGGCTTCAGGAAATACTTCTATTTATTTAGGAGCTAAAGGGCCTAATAAAACAGTTGTTACAGCTTGTGCTTCAGGGACAAACTCAATAGGAGATGCATTTCAAACAATTATGTTAAATAAAGCGGATGTTATGATAGCTGGAGGATGTGAAGCTACAGTTACTCCAAGTGGAATAGCAGGATTCGCAAATTTAAAAGCATTATCAACTAATCCGGATCCGAAAACAGCTTCAAGACCATTTACGGCAGATAGAGATGGATTTGTATTAGGAGAAGGAGCAGGAGTTTTAATATTAGAAGAATTAGAGCACGCAAAAGCTAGAGGAGCTAAAATTTATGCAGAAGTAATTGGATATGGAGAAACAGGTGATGCATTCCACATGACAGCTCCAGCAGATGGTGGAGAAGGAGCAGCAAGAGCAATCTTAATGGCTTTAAACCAAGGTAATGCAAAAATTGAAGAAGTTGATTATATAAATGCACATGGGACTTCAACGCCTGCAAATGATAAAAATGAAACTGCAGCAATTAAATCAGCTTTAGGTGAACATGCATATAAAATAAATGTAAGTTCGACAAAAGGAGCTACCGGACATTTATTAGGTGGAGCTGGAGGAGTAGAAGCTGCATTTTTAGCAATGGCAATAGATGAAGGTGTTGTGCCTCCAACAATTAATTATGAAAATCCAGATCCGGTTTGTGATTTGAATTATACACCAAATAAAAAAGTACATAGAGAAATAGAAGTAGGATTATCAACTTCATTAGGATTTGAGTGGACATAATGCGGTTTTTAGCATTTAGAAAATATAAAGGATAAATAAAAAGATAGAAGGGTTATCGCATGAAAAGTGAGATAGCCCTTTATCCTCATAATATTTTTAATAAAAAAATGTATAAATTTATAATATGAATTTTATAAGTTAATACTATAAATTTATGGATAAATATAAAAGAGAGGTTTAATTAATGAATAAAGCTAGAGATTATAAAGAATTGATGGAAAAAAATTGGATATCAATTTAAAAATGAGGATTATTTAATACAAGCTCTTACTCATAGGTCATATTTGAATGAAGGAAATAAAGCTAAACGAATAAATAATGAAAAAAATTAGAATTTCTAGGTGATGCAGTTGTAAATTTAATAACAACGGAATATTTATATATAAACGGTGAAAATAAAAAAAGAGGGAGAATTAGCAAAAATTAAAAAAAGTAAAAATAGTGAGTGAACCAGTATTCTCAAAAAAATTGCATCAGACTTAGAGTTAGGTGAATATTTATTCTTAAGTAATGGTGAAGTGTTATCGGGTGGAAGAACTAGAAAATCAATTTTAGGAGATGCTTTTTGAAGCATTAATTGGTGCAATTTTTAAAGATTCTGATTATTATAATACAAAAAAATTGTAATGAAATATTTGGAAGAAAAAAATAAAAAAACATTAGAGGAAATAGAGGAATTGGAGATTATAAAACAATATTACAAGAAATAATACAAAGTAAATATAAAGAAATGCCAAAATATAATTTAATAAAATCAATGAGCCAGATCATGATAAAGTTTTTTTGAAATAAGTGTAAGTATAAATGGCGAAATAAAAAGGGATAGGAATTGGGAAAAGTAAGAAAGAAGCAGAGAAAAATGCAGCAAAAAAAGGCATTGGAAGGGATAAAAAAATGGGAAGTAAAACTGCGTTATATCCAGGAAGTTTTTGATCCTATAACGAAAGGACACATAGATATTATAAAGCGTTCGGTAGTATTAGTAGATAGGCTTATAATAGGAGTTTTTTTAAAAAAATTCTAATAAAAACTAATGCTTGGTTTAGTGATGAAGAAAAAGTAGAGATGATAAAAGAAATACTGGAAAAAGAAGGAATTGATGCAGAAGTTATTTTTGTTTAATGGACTTTTAGTTGATTTTTATTGAAAAAGAAAAAAATTGATATTTTTAGTTAGAGGATTGAGAGCTTTGTCAGATTTTTGAATATGAATTACAATTTGCTTTTAACAAATAAAGCTTTTAGCCAAAAAGTAAATTTGAAACAATATTTTTTTAAATGCGCATAGAGAATATTTATATTTAAGTTCAAGTTTAGTAAAAGAAATTGCTATAAATAATGGAGCTTTTAGATAAATTTGTTAGTGAAAAATGTAGAAAAAAATTGATAGAAAAAGTAAAAAAATAAAAAAAGATATAAAGTAGAAAGAGAGCAAATGTGAGGAAAACAAAGAAAACTACATATGTATGTTCAGAATGTGGTTATACAACAGCAAAGTGGTTAGGAAAATGTCCTAATTGTGAATCATGGAGTTCTTTTTGAAGAAGAAGTAGATTTGAAAAAGCATTTCAATCAATAGAAAATAAAGAAGTATCATTGAGTAAAATATCAGATATTGAGATTGAGAAAGAATTTAGGATGGTAACTCAATATGAAGAATTTGATAGAGTTTTAGGTGGAGGGCTTGTAAAAAGGAGAAGTTGTATTAATTACTGGAAATCCGGGAATTGGAAAATCAACTTTTTTTGTTACAGTTATCAGAAGAGTATTCAAAAAAATAGGGGCTGTATTTTTATATATCAGGAGAAGAATCACCTAGACAAATCAAACAAAGAGCAAAAAGAATAAATGTGAATAGTGAAACTTTATATATTTTTAAATGATACGAATATAGAAAAGATTGAAGGAGCAATTTTATCTAATAAGCCTAAAGTTGTAGTAATAGATTCAATACAAAACATTATATTCAGAAAAATGTGAGTTCAGTGCCTGGAAGTGTTACTCAAATTCGTGAAACAACATTAAAAAAATAATTGAAATTGCAAAAATGAAATAGCATTTTATATTGTTGGACATATAACGAAAGATGGTAAATTGGCGGGGCCTAAATTACTAGAGCATATGGTTGATGCAGTTTTTACAACTTGAAGGAGAAGAAAATAGTTATTATAGGATAATTAGATCAATTAAAAAAATAGATATGGCTCGACAAATGAGATTTCAATTTTTGATATGAAAGAAAATGGTATAAGTGAAGTGAAAAAAATCCTTCTGAATTTTTTTATAAGTGATAGAGAAGAAAAAAATATTGGAAGTATTATAACTCCTATTTTTTTGAAGGAAGTCGTGTCTTTTTATACGAAATTCAATCATTGCTAAGTACACCAAATTTTTGGAATACCACGAAGAACAGTGGAAGGATATGATAAAAAAATAGAGTAGAAATATTAAGTGCTGTTTTGTCAAGACACTTGAATTTAGATGTAACTTCTAAAGATATTTATATAAATGTTCCTGATGGAATTGATTTAAATGATAGAAGTTCAGATTTAGCAGTGATATTTTTCATTATTATCATCAATAAATAAAAATACCTATAAGTCAAAAAAAATAGCAGCAATTGGTGAATTAGGACTTAGAGGAGAAGTAAGAAAAGTATCTTTTATAAAAAAATCGTGTAACTGAATTAGAAAAAAATTGGGATTTACTGGAGTTTATGTTCCAATGAGTCAGAAAAAAAGATTTAGAGAATGAAAAAAATTAAAAAAATAAAAAAATAAATTATATAAGTAATATAAGTGAATTAGTGGAAAAGGGTGAGATAATGCCAAGAAGTAAAGTGATTCAAAAAAAGAATAAAAATAACAATTGAAAAATATAGAAAATGTAATACGAAAAACTGCTCCCGAATCCCCATTAAGAGAGGCTATAAATAGAATACAAGAAGCAGAATTAGGAGCATTGATAGTACTTGGAGATCCAAATGAATTGGGCGATGTTTTAGGAAATGGATTTCAATTAAATACGCAATTTTCTCCACAGAAAGTTTATGAACTTTCAAAAATGGACGGTGCAATAATTTTATCGGAAGATGGGAAGACAATACATGGAGCTAATACACAATTACAACCAAATTTTAAGTTAAAAACGGATGAAAGTGGAACAAGACATCAAACAGCTCATAGGGTAGCTCAACAAACAGGAAATTTAGTAATTACAGTGTCTGAGCGTAGGAATAAAATAACAATATATAAAGGTAATTTTAGATATATATTACATGATATTGCAGGTCTTTTAACTAAGGCATCTCAAGCAATAATGGCATTAGAAAAATATGCTGGAGCAATTGACAGTAGTCTTACGAGATTATATCAATCTGAATTAGATAATATGGTAACATTGTATGATGTTACAGAAATTATAAGAATGTATGCTTTATTATTTAAAAATGTCAGAAGAAATAGAGGAGTATATATTAGAACTTGGAATAGAAGGAAGATTAATAAGTATTCAATATGAAGAAATAATGTTAAATCAAAAAGAAGGATTTGAATTATTATTAAAAGATTATAAAAAAATACTGAAATAACATTAAATGACATTTATAAAAAAATTGATGAATTAATTGAAAATAAAGTATTGACAGATGAAAAATATTATTTCAGCATTAAATTATGATAAAAGAGATGAAATGGATGAAATTGTGAAGCTCAAGAGGTTATAGATTTTTTTAAGGAATATAAATAAAATAACAAATAAAAGATATGGAACTTTTAGTTGCTGAATATAATGAATTACAAGCTATATTATTGTCAAGCGTAGAAAAAAATGGCACAAATAAAAAGGAATTAGCAAATTTAAAAGCAGAATATATTTCAAGGCGAATAAAAGTATTAAAAAAAACAGAATAATGTTAGAAAAAAATAAAAAAAGAAAGTAGGTAAAAAGATGAGTGAAAAAAATTAGTAGTTGGAGGACAAGCTGTTATTGAAGGGGTCATGATGAGAGAATCTAAAGCAATAGCAACAGCAGTAAGAAAAACAAGATGGAAGTATAGTTTATAAAAAAACATTAATTTCGGCTAAAAAAATCATAAATGGTCAAAAAAATTCCATTTGTAAGAGGTGTAATAGCACTTTTTTTGATGCGATGGTTGTTGGAACGAAAGAGCTTATATTTGCATCAAATCAAGCAGGAATAGAAGAAGAAAAATTATCAGATAAAGAAGTAAAAAGGGACTGTAACGGTTTCAATTTTTACTAGGAATTGTAGTATTTATGCTATTGCCTTCATATATTGGAGGATTGGTATTTAGGTCAGATAGACTTGCAGCTAATGTTGTTGAAGCTGTAGTAAAATTAGTATTTTTCTTGGGCTATATTTGGGGAATTTCATTTTTTTAAAAAGATATAAAAAGAGTTTTTTTGAATATCACGGTGCAGAACATAAAAAGTATTATGTGTTTTGAAATGGAAAAAGAATTGACACCTAAAAAAATGCAAAAAGAATGTACAAGATTTCATCCAAGATGTGGAACAAGTTTTTTTATTAATAGTTGTATTTATAAGTATTTTTAGTATTTTTCTTTACTTGATTTAATTTTTGGAGTTCCAACAGGAATAGTATCACTTTTTAATACATAAATTAATAACTAGAGTATTGTTTGTTCCGTTAGTAGCAGGAATTGCATATGAATTACAAAGATGGACAAGTTATCATTTACAAAATGTATGTGCTAAAAGCAATTTCAGCACCAGGAATTTGGCTCAAAAAAATAACAACAAGTGAACCAGATGAATCACAATTAGAAGTAGCAATTGTAGCATTAAATATAGCTTTAGGTCGTGAAGTAGATAATGCAACAGAAGTTTTTGAATAATAATAAAAAAATAAAGGAGAAAAAAAGTTATGTCAACAATATTTAAAAAAATAATAGATAAAGAAATACCAGCAAAAAAATAGTTTATGAAGATGAGGAGTTTTTAGCGTTTCATGATATTCAACCTCAAGCAAAAGTACATGTGATTGTAATTCCTAAAAAAAGAAATAAAAAAATCTTGATGCAGCGACAGAGGAAGATGCGTTATTGTTAGGAAAAATTACAATTAACAGTGGCAAAAGTAGCTAGAATTTTTGAATGTAGATAAAGAGGGGTATAGAGTTTTAACTAATATCGGAGAAAATGGTAGACAAACAGTTATGCATATTCATTATCATATATTAGGTGGAGAATTATTACCTGATACATTGAAATAAAAAGAAAGAGATAAAAATTAATGAGTGATAAAATAATAAGTTCTGATAATAAATTTTTATAAATTATTAAAAAAAGTTAGATAAAAAAAGTATAGAGATGAAAATAATATTTTTTTAAAGCTGAAGGTGAAAAAAATTTTTTTAAATGAAGATGTCAATTTTAATAGAATAGTTGTGAAAGAATCAAAAATATAGTTATTTTGTTGAAAAAAATATGATATTGAAAAAAATATGAAAATTTAACTATTTTTGAGAGATGATTTATTTGATGAAGTATCAACGCAAGAAAAATAGTCAAGGTATTTTTATTTTTATATTCACGAAAATTAAATAACATTTTTTGATATAGTTGGAGATGTTGTTATTCTTGATGACATTCAAGATCCAGGCAATATTGGAACGATAATAAGAACAATGGAAGCAACTAATTTCAAAAATTTGATTTTAACGAAAGGATCAGTTGATGTCTATAATCCAAAAAAACAGTTAGAGCTACAATGGGTGGAATTTTTTTAAATTAAACATTATTTATGATACACCAGAAAAATATAATTAAATTTTTTTAAAAGAAAAATGATTATTTAACAATTTCAACTGCATTACATGAAGATTCAGTAAATTATAATGATATAAAAATTATATTCTAAAAAAATGCATATTTTTTTGGTAATGAAGGTGGAGGAGTTTCAAATTATATGATTGAAAAATTCAGATATTAAAGCAATAATTCCAATTTATGGAAATATTGAATCATTGAATGTTAGTGTAGCTAGTGGAGTATTTTTTTATAAAATGAGAGAAAAAAATTGGAAGAAATAAAAAAATTGAGGATGTAAAATAGATGAGATGCTCTTGGGCAAATAATGAATTAGCAATAAAAATATCATGATAAAGAATGGTGTAAAATATCTAAGAATGACAGTTATATTTTTTTGAAATGTTAATGTTAGAAAGCTTTCAAGCTGGATTAAGTTGGGATATAATTTTAAAAAAAGAGAAAATTTTAGATCAGCATTTGATAATTTTGATTATAAAAAAATTTCTGATTATGATGAAAATAAAATAGAGGAATTACTTCAAAATGAAGGAATTATAAGACATAAATTAAAAAAATAAGTGCAACAATAAATAATGCAAAAAGATTTATTGAAATACAAAATGAATTTGGAACTTTTACAAATTATATTTGGGATTTTGTAGAAGGAAAACAAATTATAAATAATTGGAAAGAAATGTCAGAAGTTCCAGCGAAAAACACTTCTTTCTGATAAAATTAGTAAAGATTTGAAAAAAAGAGGATTTAAGTTTGTTGGATCGACAATAATCTATTCTTTTTACAAGCGATAGGAATAATAGACGACCACATTGAAGGTTGTATTTGTAAAAACGTAAATATAAAAAAATGGGAAATGCAAATGATATTAAAAAAATGAAATTAGGAGGAATAATGTTAAAAAAATAGGTTCACACGTAGGAATGAGTGGAAAAAAATGTTTTTTTAGGTTCGGTAGAAGAAGCATTGTCATATGGATCAAATACATTTATGATTTATACAGGAGCACCACAAAATACAAAAAAAGAAAACCAATTGAAGAATTAAATATTCAAGCAGGGCTAGATTTGATGAAAAAAATAATATTAATATAAATGATATTATGGTACATGCTCCATATATTATAAATTTAGGAAATGCAGTAAAGCCGGAAACATTTGAAATTGCAGTTCAATTTTTAAGAACTGAAATAGAGAGAACTGATGCTATTGGTGCTCCAAGAATAGTACTACATCCGGGAGCACATGTTGGAGAGGGAGCTGAAGTTGGGATTGCTAAAATAATAGAAGGATTGAATGAAGTTTTAACACCAGATCAAAAAACAACTGTTGCTTTGGAAACAATGGCAGGAAAAGGAACAGAATGTGGAAGAAGTTTTGAAGAAATTGCTAAAATAATAGAAGGTGTAAAATTAAAAGATAAGTTATCTGTTTGTTTTGATACTTGTCATGTTCACGATGCGGGTTATGATATTGTAAATGATTTTGAAGGAGTAATAGCCGAATTTGATAAAATAGTAGGAATTGACAGGATATCGGTTATTCATTTGAATGATAGTAAAAATCCAAGAAATGCACATAAAGATAGACATGAAAATTTAGGATTTGGGTATATTGGATTTGAAGCATTAAATAGAATAGCAAAATTTGAAAAAGTTTGTATCAATTCCTAAAAATTTTTAGAAACACCTTATGTTGCGTTGACAGAAGAAAAAGGAGCTAAAAACAGTTGCACCATATAAATATGAAATTGAAATGTTAAGAAATGGTATTTTTTGACCAAAAATTTATTAGAAAAAAATAAAAAAAGGATAAAATTTAATTTTTAAAAATGCGAAGGAAATAAAATGAAAATAATAAATAAAAGAAAATATAAAATTTATCCTAAATTAGAAAAATATAGTAAATGAATTAGATTCAGAAAAAAAGAGATATCATAATTAGAAGATTAAATGGTGAAACATTAAAAATCAATTGGAGATAGTATAAGTAAAACAAGAGAAAGAATAAGACAAATTGAAAAAAAATTTTTTTGATTCAATAGAAAAAAATACAAATTCAAGAAAAATATGTATAAAGAGATATTTTTTTGAATATGAATGGACAGAAGAAATATTTTTTTAAAAAGTTTTTTTAAAGAGAAAAGAATGGTATTTTTCTTATTTACAAATGCTTGAAAAAAAGAAAAAAATATTCAAATATATGAAAAGAAATTGTTGAAAGAAATTCTTAATGAAAAAGAAATAAATTTAAAAACTAAAAAAATAATAGAAGAAAAATATTTATTTAGATTATATTATTTTTAAAAAAATGGAGATAAAATAAAAAAATTGAAAAAAATGATATTTTTAGATTACATATTAAAAAAAATTATGTTAAAGAAGGTTTAAGATACGAGGAAGTTTTTTTGTTATTTATAAAAATTTTTTTAAAAAGAGTATTCACTTTGAAAAAAATTCAAAAATTATTGTTTACAGAAAAAAATATTTTTGAATCTAAATTAGAGACTTATCCTAAGATATTATTGCAACATGGAAGAAAAAAATAAGGTATTATGGAGATATTTTTAGTAACAGAAAAATGAATTGATTAAAGTTTTTAGATTTAAAAAAAATATCGTGATATTGAAATATCAACTAAAAAAATATTTGATGAAAAATATATATCAAATGGAAAAATGGGATATTCAAGATGAATATGAATTACATAATTTAATAAAAAAATTATAAAAAGATAAAAAAATAAGTTAAAATTAGAAATTTCCAAAAATGCCAACATTAAAGTTTGGAAAAAGTGATCGTGAAATGCAAATTTTAAATTTGTTAATAGCGTTATCTCCAGTTTCAGCTAGAGATTTTTTTCGATTGAATATGAAAAAAATTTATGGAGTTAGAAATGAGGTTGTAATAGCTAATTATTTGTTAAATTTTTTTCTAAATATTATCAAGATGGACTTTATATTATTAATCAACAATCAATGGATGATAGTGAATATAAAATAATGAAAAAAAAATATGACAGAGAAAAATATATGAAATAAATTCAATAAAAAAATTATATAAAAAAATTTGTTTGGAAAAAGATGATAAAGGATTAATTAATTCATATAATTTAAATAAATTAGGATATAGAATTACTTATGGTTATGTTTTTAAATAAAAAAATATTTATCATTAGAAAATTATTTTTAAAAAAAGAAATTTTTAAAAAAAGAAAAATAATTGATATTAAAAAGTATGGATGTATTAGGAAGAAAAAAACTAGTTCATATTATTCAGCTATAGCAAGTTTAAAAACGAGATTTTTAAAATAATAGCAATTGAAGCGTATAAGTATGTTCTTTTTAGAGGAAATAGAAAAAAAGGAATTTCGATAGAAATGATAAAAAGACTATATTGATTCAGTAGCACAATATAAAGAAGATAATAGTATTTTTTTACAGTATATTCACTAAACAAGGAAGGATTTTTCACATAAATTAAAATGAATATAATTTTGATGAATGGTTTTATGGCTCATTACTTTCTACTGATTCAAGATTTAAAAACTCAAAAAAACTAAAAAAATAATTTTTATTATAGAAAAAAAGGATAAAGGTAATATAACATTATTAAAATTTATAAAAAGCTGTGATGTATAAACACTTTGTTGCAGATTTAGAAGATATAAAAAAATATTTAAAAAGTAGAATACAATATTGAATTAGAAAAACATAAAAATTTTAGAAAAAAATAAAAAGAAGATTATCAATTTTTATAATAATATAAAAATTATAATAAATATAGAACAATAAAAAAACCTTCCGTTGAGATAAAATCATAACGGAAGGGATTTTTTATTTTTAAATTTTTTTAATATATTCTTTAACAAAAATCGTTAATATCAGTTTTGTCTATAACTTGTGAAAATCTAATTTCTGCTTTTCTAACTTCATCTAATTTAATTGGAAATTTAATTCCTGTATTTATAGAAACTTCATCTAAAAATTGTATATGGATCAATAGTGTCGTCCATATTAAGAGCCCTTGCTATTGGCAACGGGAACTTAAATGGATGAGCTGTAGACATTATAACTGTATGAATATTTTTTTGTCAATATTTGAATCCAATTTGTCGTAAACTGAGTAAGCGACAGCAGTATGAGGATCCATCAAGTATTTATATTGATTATAAACATTAGAAATAGCTTTTTACAGTATCTGTGTCATCAGAGAATTCACCGTAAAATTCATTTTTGAATAGAAGCTAATTCTTGCTCATTTACTTTTTAAAATACCTGTTGTGTTTAAATCGTTCATAAGTTCAGCAATTCTATTTGAATTTTCTCCAGTCGCATAATATAAATATCTTTCAAAGTTTGAAGATAAAAGAATGTCCATTGAAGGAGAATTCGTTGCAAAAGAAATCTCTATTTTTTTATCGTAAGTTCCTGTTTTGAAGAAATCAGCTAATACGTTATTTTTGTTTGAAGCTGAAATGAATTTTTTTATAGGGATACCTAATTTTTTTGCAATATATCCAGCTAAAATATTACCGAAATTTCCAGTTGGAACGATAACATTGAATTCTTCTCCAGCTTTTAATTGTACCAGCTTTAACTAAATTTACATAAGTTGAAACATAGTAAATAACTTGAGGGAATAATCTTCCAATATTTATTGAATTTGCACTTGAAAACATAATGTTATGATCATTTGCGTATTTTTTTAAATTCATCTGAACCAAAAAAATATTTGATAGCACTTTGAGCATCATCAAAATTACCATTAATTGCAACAATTTCAACATTATTTCCTAATTGTTTTTCTCATTTGTTCTTCCTGCATTGGGCTTACACCGTTTTTTTAGGGTAAAAGACAACAATGTTAATTCCGTCAATATCTTTAAATCCTTCTAAGGCGGCTTTTTTCCTGTATCTCCAGAAGTTGCAGCTAAAATCAATATTTTTTTATTTTTCTTTTTGTTTTTTTCTTTACTTAACAAAAGTAAATATGGAAATAAAGATAAAGCTAAATCTTTGAAAGCTAATGTTCTTCCGTGGAATAACTCTCCAAAACTTACTTTTGTCGTTTAATTTGTAAACAGGCACAATTTCTTCGTTTGTAAAAAGTTTGAGAATTGTAGGCACTATTTACTACTTTTTTTCAATTTCTTTATCTGTAAATTCCGTGAAAAAAATAATTTTATAATTTTTTTGCAATTTCTTGATATGATAGATCTTTTAATTCATCATAAGTTAATTTAATATTTGGCAGCATTTCTGGGATGTAAAGTCCACCATTTTTCTGCTAAACCGTGTAATGTGGCAAAAAGTTGAAGTTTTTTTAAATCGCCACCTCTAGTACTTTTTATAATTCATATTATACCTCTTTTATTTTAATTATATTTTTTTATATAGAATAGTATCATAATTATTAGTTTTTTTCAATAATATTATATTTAAAAAAAGAGAAAGATATTGTTCATAAAAATTTTTAATGTTAAAATGTTAAAAATAGTATGAAATCTCAAAAATAATAGATTGAATAAATTTAAAAAAACTTTGATAAAAATAAAAAAATATAAAAAAATTAGGAGGAAAAAGGATGTCAATATTAGTTTTTGGACATAAAAAAATCCAGATACAGATACTATATGTTCAGCATTAGCTTATGCAAATTTAAAAAAATATTTTTAGGGATGGAAGCCCAAAGCAGTAAGGCTTGGAGAATTAAATGAAGAAACTAAATTTGTATTAAATTATTTTTGGAGTAGAAGCTCCAGAATTGATCAAAACGGTAGCAGGAAATGAAGTAATTTTTAGTAGATCATAACGAAAGAACTCAAACAGCAGATGGTTTTGAAGAGGCAAAAAGTGTTAGAGTTAGTAGATCATCATAGAATTTCTAATTTTTAATGTGGATGAACCTTTATTGGTAAGAATGGCACCGGTTGGATGTACAGCAACAATTATTTTTAAATTTATATAAAGAAAACAATTTAGTACCAGCAAAAAAAATAGCGGGACTTATGTTAAGTGCAATAATTTCAGATACATTGTTATTTAAATCTCCAACTTGTACTGAATTAGATGTTGAAAGCAGGAAAAGAGTTAGCAAAACTTGCAGAAGTAAATTTAGAAGAGTATGGTCTTGAAATGTTAAAAAGCAGGGACAGCATTAGGAAATAAAACAGAAGTCTGAACTTTTTAAATATGGATATGAAAATATTTGAAATTGATGGACAAAAAAATAGGGGTAGGTCAAGTAAATACTGCTAATGAAGCAGAAGTTTTTAGAAAGAAAAAGAAGCATTATTAAAAAGAAATTGATGCGATTATAGCTAAAGAAGGGTTAAAAATTCTTTTATGTTTGTAATAACTAATATTTTTAACAAATGATTCTATTTCATTAATTTCTGGTGATGCTGATGTTATAATAGAAAAAGCATTTGGTGTTAAGATTGAAAAATAAAGAAGCAATATTAAAAAGGAGTAGTTTCAAGAAAAAAACAAATAATCCCTCCAATAACAAAAAGCAATTCAAAAACTAATAAGAATTGAGGGAAAGAAAAATGTCAATAGTACAATTAAGAAAAAAAGACAAGATCCTGAAATATTATTTGGAATAAAAATTACCTATAATTGCTATGAATTTATATAAAGAGATAAAAAAATTCAAAAAAATAGCTTATGAAGTTTTTTTAGAGAAACATTTAATATAAAAAAAGATAGGTTAATAAATGTTGTTGAAGTTAGAGATAAAGATGATAATCCAGGATTAGTTTTAGTAATTTATAATAATTTTTGTAACAGAAAAAAAGAGCGATTAAGAATGAATTTGGAAATTGAAAGTTTTAATTTTTAACATATTTGAACTTGATTATAATCATAAAATAGATATTGAAGAAATAGTAACTAGAGTTAAAAAAATATGTACTAGGAAGGATAAAAATTGTATGAAAAAAAGATTATTTGGAATAATTGTGGCAATGTTATTAATATTTTCTATTGGAAACGCGGCTATAAATTCTGAAAAAGTGTTACAACAAGTAGGGAAAGAACAAGCTAAAAAAATTTCTAAAGAGGAAAAAAAGCTAGAGAAAGAGAAATAAAAAAAGAAGAAAAAAAGAAACAAAAAAATTATAAAAAAATTTCAAAAAAACTATGAAAGAATATGAATTGGAAGCAGTAATTAAAACTACTAAAGGAGATATAAAAGTATTTTTTTATATCCAGAAGCTGCGCCTGTAAATGTAGCTAATTTTGTATATCTTGCACAACATAATTTTTATAATGGACTAAAAATTTCATAGAGTAATATCAAATGTATTAGCACACAGTGGAGATCCAGAAGGAACAGGAGTAGGCGATCCGGGATATACATTAAACGATGAAATTGTAGATTGGTTGAATTTTGATGAACCTGGAATATTAGCAATGGCAAATAGTATTCAAAATACAAATGGAAGTCAATTTTTTTCTTAACAGTTACTTCATTACCACAATTAAAATGAAAAAAATATACTGTTATTGATGGGAATTGCTCAAGAGAAGATTTAAGCGTTATAAGAGTGTTAAGACAAGATGATGTAATTTTAGGAATTGATATTTTTAGGAAATAAAGTAAATACATTTTTTTAAATAATTTTACTGAGGAAGTAAAAGATTGGGACAGTAGATATACTGGAAGAAAATAGTATAAATATAAAAAAATTAAGATATTTTTATAAAAAAATTTAAAAATTATTTATAATTTATTTAATTATAATAAAACCTTCAAATATATAATCATTAAATTGATATATAGTTTGAAGGTTAATTTTTTTATAAATTTATACAGAACAACTAATACATTCTTCAATAGTGGCTTTTTCTCGTTCTTGTATAGTACAGAGATTTTTAAACCTAGTTTATGAGCATAGATATATAATCTTGATAAATCTCTTGTAGTGTCAGTACTTTTTTTGTGTATAAAATTGTAGAAATTCCTTGATCTACGTGTCTTTGAATAACAGAAATTAATTTTAAAAATATTTTTTTGATCCATGTCGTATGCAGATTTGTAGAAGAAGAAATTATCGTTTGTTAAATATGGCATAGGATAGAATGTTGTACTATCTCCATATTCTCTAACTTCTATCGTGTCAACAACAGGCATTACAGATGCAGTTGAGTTCATGATATATGAAGTTGATTGATTTGGTGCAATAGCCATTCTGTATGCGTTATAAACACCGTTTTCCATAACTTCTACTTTTTAATTTTTTTCCCAATCTTCTTTTTGTAGGAATATGAATTCCTTCAAATAAAGCTTTTAACTTTTTTTCAGTTTGTGGTAAGAAATCTTTTTCTATATATTTATTGAAATAATTTCCATTTGCATATTCTGATTTTTTTCAAAAATCTTTAAATGTTTCTTTTTCTTTCTTTAGCAATTTCCATTGATCTTTCTAATGAATAGTAGTTTACCATCATGAAGAATACATTACAAAAAAATCTAATGCTTCACGACTTTCGTACATAATATAATTTTTTTAGCAAAGAATCCATGTAAATTCATAGCTCCAAGTCCAACACTGTGTAATTCATCATTTGCTTTTTTTATTGTAGGGACAACATCAATACTCGTTAAATCAGATACCATTGTTAATGAATCAATTGCAGCTTTAGTAGCTTCTTTAATTCTTTTTATTTTTCCATAACAGTAGCAATGTTTAATGATCCTAAATTACAAGAGATACCTCTTCTTAAAATATCTTCCTCATAATAAGGATTGATATCAGAAATTTCAGATAATTGCATAATTTCTGTACATAAGTTTGAGAATTTAATATCTCCAATTTCTTTTTAAGGCGTGTTCCTTTATTTGCATTATCTTTAAAGAATAAGTAAGGATATCCACTTTCTTTTTGTGATTGTGAAATTTTAACTAATAATTCTCTAACATTAATTTTTTTCTTTTTTTAACATTTGGATTGTCAACTAATTTTTTTCATACATTTCATTCATATCCATATCATCTAAATATTTTTCCATATTCTAAGAAAAACAGTGTGAGGATAGAAAATGTAACAAACTTCATCTTGTTCAGCTAATTCCATAAATTTATCAGGAATAATAACACCAGTTGATAAAGTTTTAATTCTTATTTTTTTCATCAACATTTATTTTTTTAGAATCTAAAAAAATTCGTTGATGTCAGCGTGGAATACATTAAGATAAACGGCACCAGCTCCAGCTCTTTGACCTAATTGATTTGCATAAGAGAAAATATCTTCTAAAAATTTTTCATAATGGGTAAAACACCAGAGGCTCTTCCTTCAACTCCTTTTTATTGCTTCACTTCTTGCTCTAATTTTTAGAAAGATTAATAGACACTCCTCCTCCAAGTGAAGATAATTTCATTGCAGAATCAAAAAAACATAACCAATTCCACTTAAATTGTCTCCCATTTCATCTAAAAAAACAAGAAACTAATTCACCTGAACGTTTTTTTCCCGGAATTTAAAAAAAGTAGGAGTTGCAGGTTGATATTCTTGATTAATTAACATTAATGCGTATTCTTTTGCTTTTTTTCAAGATTTCCTTGAGCTAAATAAAGAGATACAATAGCAATTCTATCTTCATATCTTTCTAAAAAAATTTATTTTTCAGTATCATCTTTTAAAGCATAACTTTGATAAAATTTAGATGCACTCATAAATGAAGCAAATCTAAATTTTTTTATTGTAAAACCAATTTGAAAACTTCTTTAATTTCTTCGTGTGTATACATCTGATAAAAAAATCGATATAGTAATCATTTTTTTATTAAATATTTCATTTTTTTCTCTTAAATTATGAAAGAATACCGTATTTTTTTATTTACATAATCAACAAAAATAAGAGTAAACAGCTTCTTTATCTTTTTCTAATTGAAAATCATCTCCATTTTTTTACCATTATTTCATTATTTAAGTATATCCATTTTTTTGTTTTTATTTTTTTAGCCATTATCCAATCTCCTCTACATATTTTTATATATTCATTTACTTGAATTTGTGTTCCAGACAATTCAAATTTCATTCCTATTGGAATATTAAATTCTTTACTAACTTTATCAGCTGCCAATGCAAAAATATATTCCCCAGTTCATATTCCCGCTTGAACTAACAGATTTTTATAATTTTTTTATTTTTCACCATTTGATAAAAAAAGCTTTTTGTAGTTTCAGAAATTTCACCAATTTTAGTCGTAAATATTATTAAATGTCCTTCTTTTTTTCTATTTTTTTAAATTAGAATTTATTTTTTTATGAAAAATCCAATCTTCTTTTTATTTTTTTAATTTTTATTAATAAATCTTTCAACATTTCCTGTTTTTTTGAGTCATAATATATATACATGATAACTCACTCCTATAAAATTTTTTTGTTTTATAAAAAGAAAAAAACACCCTAAATAAGGGCTTAAAATATATTATTAGTTTTTATAACATAGATATAATTTCATTTAGTTCTTCAATTTTGAATCCCATTGTTCTTTTTAATTTCATTGTTTTTTTATCATCGACTAAAAATTACTGTTGGAACTGTTCTAACTTTGAATTTCATAGCCATTTCCGGATTATCAAAAGCATTAATTCTTTCGTAAGATATTCCATTTTTTTCTAATAATTCTGACACCATTGCACAAGGATTACAGTCATTTTTTTCAAATTTAATTAACTTTTTTCATTTTTTTAACCTTTCATTTTTTTAGTACATTTTTTTCTGTAAATTTTTGAAGAAAAATAGTATTAATTTTCTATTGTTTTATTTTTTTACAGTTTCACACAATATATTGTGTATTGAAGTTTTTTAAACAACAGATATAGTATATTATAAAAAAAGAATTTTTTTCAACATCTAAAAAAATAAAAATTATATTGTAATTTTTATTCACGGTTTTTTTCATATTTAGAGCATAACATATATATTATATAATATTAGTATTTATATCATAAATCAAATATATTTATTTGTATTTTTCAAGTAAAAATTATGTTATAATAAAAAAAGTTATTTGAATTGAGGAGGAAAAAAATTGATAAAACACAAAGATATTATATATAAAGAATCGTATGAAGAATTAAAAAAAAGATTTAGGGAATAAAATTGTAATGCTTGACGGAGCGATGGGAACGATGTTACAAGCAGAAAATCTTACTTCAGATGATTTTGAGGAGAAAAAAATACGAGGGATGTAATGATTATTTAGTATTAACAAAACCAGATGTAATAAAAAAATACATAAAAAAATATTTACAAGCAGGAAGCTGATATTATAGAAACAAACACTTTTGGTGCATTAGATATTGTTTTTACACGATTATGGACTTGAAGATAAAGCTTTTGAGATGAATAAGAAAGCAGCAGAGATTGTAAATGAAGCAATAAAAGAGTATAGAGAAGAAAATCCAGAAAAAACACGTAATTTGTATGTTGCTGGAGCTATTGGACCATCAAATAAATCAATAAGTGTTACCGGTGGAGTTACTTTTGATGAGTTAATTCATTCTTACTACACAGCAACTTCAGGATTATTAGCTGGAGGAGTTGATTTAATATTATTTGAAACAATACAAGATACAAGGAACTTGAAAGCAGCTTATTTAGGTTTACAAAAAGCTATGAGTGAAAATTATCATGTGCCGTTAATGTTATCGTTTACGATAGAAAGTACAGGAACGACACTTGCCGGACAAACAGCAGATGCGTTTTATTATGCTGTAAATCATATGAATCCACTATCAATAGGACTTAACTGTGCGACAGGACCAGAATTTATGACACAATTCTTGAAAAAATTAAATGAAGTGTCGAATACTTACATTTCAGTATATCCAAATGCTGGGCTTCCAAATGAAGAGGGAAAATATGAAGAAACTCCCTGTTACATTGGCAGAAAAAGATAGAACCGTTTTTTTAAAAAAATGGTTATTTGAATATTGTTGGAGGATGTTGTGGGACAACACCTGAATTTATAAAAAAATAAAAGAAAAAAAGCTGAAAAAAATATGAGCCAAGAGAAGTGGATAAAAAAATAAAAATGAAAATGCGTTAAGTGGACTTATTTCGTTAGAAGTTCCAAAAAGATAGACCGATATATGTTGGTGAGAGAACGAATGTTATTGGTTCGCGTATTTTTTAAAAATTTAATTGCCTCAGAACAATTTGATGAAGCTACAGAAATTGCAAGATTACAAATAAAGGGAGATGCAGATGTTATAGATATTTGTCTTGCAAATCCTGATAGAGATGAATTAAGTGATATGAAAAACTTTTTAGAACAAGTAGCTAAATTTGCAAAAAAATACCGATAATGTTAGATTCGACAGATATAAAAAGTTATAGAAGAAGGACTTAAATATTTACAAGGTAAGGGAATTATAAATTCAATTAATTTAGAAGATGGAGAAGAAAAAAATTTGATAAAATGGCAAAAAGTTATCAAAAAAATATGGAGCAGCAGTAGTTGTCGGATTAATTGATGAAGAAGGAATGGCAGTTTCGCTTGAAAAAAATTAGCTGTAGCGAGAAGAAGTTATAAATTGTTGACTGAAAAAAATATGGAATTGATGAAAGAGACATTATTTTTGATACATTGGTTTTCCCTGGTTGCAACGGGAGATCAAAAATATATTGGATCAGCAACAGCGACGATTGAAGCAATTAGAGAAATAAAAAAAGAAATGCCAAAAGTAAAAACAATTTTAGGTGTAAGTAATATTTCGTTTGGATTGCCGTTAGCTGGGAGAGAAGTATTAAATTCGTATTATATGCAAAAAAAGCTTATGAAGCAGGACTTGATTTTTGGTATCGTAAATACAGAAAAAAACTTATTCCAATTAAGGATATTTCTGATAAGGAAAAAGAATTGTCAGAAAATTTATTATTTAACACAAATGATGATACAGTAGCTGAATTTGTTGCGTTTTTATAGAGAAAAGAAAGGTGTTCAAAAAAAACAGTAGATGTTTCATCTTTAACGACGGAAGAGAGAGTTGCTAAACTTGTAGTTGAAGGAAGTAAAAAGATTTACATCAATTACTAGATGTTTTACTTGAAAAAAATATAAACCCCTTTGATATAATTAATGATCTTTAATGGATGGAATGGACGAGGTTGGAAGATTATTTAATAATAATGATTTAATTGTTGCAGAGGTGTTACAAAGTGCAGAAGTGATGAAAGCGTCAGTTTCATATTTAGAGCAATTTATGGAAAAAAATCGGATGCTTCTCAAAAAAAGGTACAGTTATAATGGCTACAGTTAAGGGAGATGTACATGATATAGGAAAAAAATTTAGTTGGAATTATAATTGGAAATAATGGGTATAATGTTATAGATTTAGGAATAAATACTCCAGCTGAGAAAAATTAGAGAAGCAATAATTGAACATAAAGCTGATTTTTGTTGGTATGTCAGGACTTTTAGTAAAATCTGCTATGGAAATGGTAAATACAGTAGGAGTATTAAAAGAAGCTGGGATTGATATACCAATATTTGTTGGAGGAGCGGCATTAACAGAAAAAAATTTACTGTAAATAAAATAGAACCTTCATACGAAAAATAATATTGTTATATATTCTAAAGATGCGATGACGGCTTTAGCTGACCTTAATAAAATGATAGATGCTGAAAAAAATTTGAAGAATTTAAAAGCTTACTTACAAAAAAAGAAGAGATTTATTATTAGTTAAAAGTGAAGAAGAGTTGGCAAAATTAGATGTAAGGCAGTCAGTTAGCTCTATAAAAAGATCAGAATGGAGATTTTTGATTTTTTTCAAAAGTAGAATTACCAAAAATATAATTTTGAGAAAAATTTATAAGCCTGAAACTTTAAATAGACAAATTATAACAAATATAAGTGCAAAAAGAAGTGTTTAAATACTTAAATCTTCAAATGTTAATTGGAAAACATTTAGGACTTAAAAAGTGTTGTAAATAATTTACTTGAGCAAGGAGATGAAAGAGTTACAAAAAAATTTACAATGAAATAATTGACATTATAAATCATGGAGATGAATATTTTTGATATTAAAGCTGTTTATAAATATTTCCCAACAAGAAAAAAATGGAGAAAAAAATAGAAGTTTTTATCAGATGACTTACAAAACAGTTATAGAGACATTTGAGTTTCCAAGACAAAAAAATTTGGTAAATATTATTCATTAAATGATTATATTTCGCCAGAAGGAATTGATTATATGGGATTATTTGTAGTAAGTGCGGGAGAAAAATCTCGTTTAGCATCAAATGAACTTATGGAAAAAAAGGGGAATTTTTATAGAGGACATTTAGTGAATTCCGTAGGGCTTGAAATTGCTGAAGCTACGGCAGAGTACATTCATAGAATTATGAGAGAAGATGTAGGTATTTTTTTGATCCAAAAGATATTACGCAAGATGAAATATTTAAATCAAAAATATCAGGGAACTCGTTATTCATTTGGGTATCCTGCTTGTCCTGATTTAAGTGATCAAGAAAAAAATTATTTAAGTTGTTAAAACCAGAAACTTATGGAATTAAATTGACAGAAGGGTATATGATGTATCCGGAAAGCTTCGGTAAGTGCGATTGTATTTTCACAACCATTTACAAAAATATTTTTAATATATAATAACAATTACTCTCATGTAGTTATCAAACTATATGGGAGTTTTTAAATACTTTGTTTTTTTATTATTATAGTTGCTTTTGAACTTAGAATAAATAAAATTTATTATAAAATAATTAATAAATTTAATAAAGAGAATGAAATATATTTTATAATTTTTTTGAATATAAAAAAATTAGTTTTTTTAATTGCGAATATATAAAAAAATTATGTTATAATACGATTAAAGAAAAAAATTTGAGGTGAGGAAAAAAAAATGGCAAAAAAAAAGAAAAAGTAAAGGAAAAAAATAAATATTTTTTTAAGTTAATAATTATATTTTTTTCTGTGTAGGTATATTTTTTTAACAATAGGGAAAGACATATTTGTAAGACACTTTTTTCAATGAAAGACTTACTGTGATACCAAATGTTATGAATTTGAGTGAGAAAGATGCGGTAAAAATATTTGAAAGAGGCAGGACTTAAAGTAAAAAGTAAATCATTCGAGAAAAAGAGGATGCCCCAGCTGATGTTGTTTATATTCAGTTCCCTAAAGCAGGACAAGAAGTGAAGGTAAATAGAACAATACAAATTTGGGTAAATTCTGGAGAGGGAGTAAAGGTTCCGGATATTATGGGGTTAGAATTATTGGAAAGCAAGATCAATTTTTACAAGGTGAAAATATTCAAATTGAAAGAATTGATTATCAACCATCAAATGAAAAAAATATAATACAATAATTGGAGTATATCCAAAAGTTGGGACAAAAACTTGATGTTAATCAAAAAAAATAACATTATTGGTATCGTCACAAAAAGTAGCTGATTCTTCAACAGTCCCTAATTTAATAGGATTAGATTTGAATGATGCAAAAAGTATTACTTGGTCAAATTGGACTATCGGTTGGAAGAATTTCTTATTCAGAAGATGCAACATTACCGATAAATACAATAATGAGTACAAATCCTGCAGCTGGCAGTAAAATAGCTCCTAATCAAAAAAATTAATTTAGTTATAAATAAAGGTGTTAAGGCAGAAAAAGAAGAGCCATCAGTGGAGGAAATTATAAATGAAACAAATAAATCTATTCAAAAATAATGAAATAGAAAATATAATTAATGATACATTGAATCAAATAAATAAAAAAAGAATCAACTCCAAAAAAATAATGAACAAAAGAAAGATTCTACTGAAAAAAAGAAAAAGGTGAATAAAAAAATTAGGAGGAATTTTTTTATAAAAGGTAAAATTATTAGAAAAAAATAAAGGGATTTTATTATGTTTTAGATGAAAATGATGTAAATTTTGATGAAAAAAAATATATGAGTGTAAATTACGTGGGAGTTTAAAAAGTAAAAAAAATAATAAATTGAATTGTATTATTGGTGATATAGTCGAATTTGATAAAAAGGAAAAAGTTATAACTGAAGTAAATGAAAGAAAAAAATTTTTTTGCATCGGCCTCTTTTGTCTAATATTGATTATATCGGAATACTTTTTGCAATAACACAACCTAAATTTGATTTTTAATGTATTTCAAAAAAATGTTGTTAAATGCAATTGAACAAAATATCCCTGTAATATGTATTTTATCAAAAAAATAGATTTAGTCTTAAAAGATGAATTAAATGAATTTATGCAAAAAAATAAAAATTTTTTTGGAGATGAATTACCAATATTTCCAATATCTTCAGAAAATAATGCCGGAATACTTGAATTGAAAGAATATATAAAAAGGAAAATCTATAACAATTTCAGAGCCTAGTGGTGTTGGAAAAATCAACTTTAATAAATTCATTGATAGGTGAAGAGATGTTAATTACAAATGAGATAAGTAACAAAACAAATCGTGGAAGACATACAACTACAGAGAGTAGATTTTTTTCAAAAATAGATTCAAATACTTTCATTGTTGATACACCAGGATTTTTCAACGCTAGATTTTTCCAAAAATTAGAAAATAAAAAAAGATTTAGAAAAAGTTATTTCCAGAATTTTTTTAGATTTTTCTTTCACAATGTAAATTTAGAGATTGTATTCATGTGAATGAGCCAAATTGTGTAATAAAAGAAAATGTAGAAAATGGTAATATAGATAAAATTAGATATGAATTTTATTTAACAGCTTTAGAAAAATATATTCAAATAAATTATAGAGGTGATTATTATGAAAAAAATTTATAGTTGCGCCATCATTACTTGCAGCTGATTTTTAGTAAATTAAAAGAAGAAATTCAAGAAGTAGAAAAAAATGTGGAGCAGAATATTTACATTTGGATGTAATGGATGGAAATTTTGTTCCAAATATAAGTTATGGTAGTCCGGTAATTTCAGCTATTAGACCACATAGTAATTTAGTTTTTTTGATGTACATTTGATGGTGGAAGAGCCAGATAGATTTATAAAAGATTTTTGTTGATGCAGGAGCAGACATTATAACTGTACATGTTGAAGCAATAAAACATTTACATAGAACAATTCAATTAATAAAAATCTTATGGTAAAAAAAGTAGGAGTTGCACTAAATCCAGCGACACCGATTGAAACTTTAAAAGCATGTAGTGAAAGAAATTGATATGATTCTTATAATGTCTGTTAATCCTGGATTTGGGGGGCAAAGCATTTATTCCTGAAACATTAAATAAAAATAAAAGAGTTAAGAACTTTATATCCTGAAATTGATATAGAAGTTGACGTAGGAGTAAATGAAAAAAACAGTTGAAGTCTATAAAAGAGGCAGGAGCAAATGTCTTAGTTGCAGGATCTTATTTATTTTCAGGAAATTATAAAGAAAAAAATTGAATTAATGAAAAAAATAATTTGGAGGAAAAAAATGTATTTAAATATAGAAGGACTTTTAGATGAATTTTTATAAAACTTATTATAAAATAGAAGAAATAAATTTAAGTCAATTTATAAAATGTCTTACAACGACAGAATTACACGTAATTGAAGTCTATTGGGGAAGAGTCGCTTACAATGAATGAACTTTCTGAAAAAAATTAGGAATTACTATGGGAACGGCGACAGTTGCGATAAATAAACTTTCTGAAAAGTTATTTATTGAAAGAGAACGTTCAGAAGAAGATAGAAGAAAAGTTTATGTTAGACTTTCAAATAAAGGATTAATGGCTTACAAATATCATGGTAATTTTTCATTCTAATATTTTTGGAAAAAAAGTTACAACAAATGTAGAAAAAGAAAAAAATTAGATATTTTTTTATTGAAGTTTTTTTAAAACAATTGTTGAAAAATCTTAATAAAATAAAAAAAGAAATTCAACCAGAAACTATACTTAATTTTTGAAAAAGGAGATACAGTACAAGTTTCAAGCCTAAAAAGGAAGTCATGCTATTAAAAAAATATTTAAATGAAAAAGGAATAGCTATAAAATCTGTAATTAATATAATTGAAATTAATAAACATATAGCAATTTTTGTTGTAAATGGTAAAGAAGTAGTGCTTAGCATTGATGATGCTTCTGAAATTATGGTGACAAAAAGCTCATTATAAGGGATATGCATACCCAAAAATGCAAATTTTTAAGAGTAAGGAAATTTTTATGATATACTTAGATGGAATAGGATTATCGTTTTTAGTAAAAAGAAACAAAAAAAGTAAAATTTTTAAATTATAGATTAACAAAGATTTATCAATATGATAGATCTTCTTTTTCATTTTATTTTTGGAAAAAAATAATTTGTTATTTCAAATAAAAAGATAATTCTACAATTTTTTTATAAAAAGATCAAAAAAAGATTTGAATACTGATTTTCAATCAAAGTTTTTTTATTAATAATGAAAAAAATATTTATTAAATTCAATTTTAATAAACATAAGACAAGAAGGATATGACAGAATTATTTATTTTTGATTTTTGAAAAAAATTAAATCAATTTGGAGATATAGAAAAATACACTTTAATTATGGAAATTATGGGGAAAGCGAGTAATATTTTTTTCTAGTAGATGGATACGGTAAAAATCTTAACAACAATGTACTTTACTGGTGTGGAAATAGGAAATCGTGTAGTTATGACAGGGCAAAATATGAGTTGCCATTTGAAAAAAAGAAATTATCGCCATTATATATTGATGAAGAAAAATTATCCTAAAAACAGTAGAAGAGTTTATTGAAAATGTAGATGGAGTAGGTAAAATTTTTTTGCTCAGCATTGTATAAAAGATGTAAGGATATTAAAAAAATATTTACAAGAATATAGTCCGATACTTTATAAAATTAATAATAAGGGTAAATCTCAAACAGTAATGACATATAATATTTTTGATGATTTTGAATTAAAAAAATAATTAGTAAAAAAAGAAATGAGAACAATAATAGAAGGACTTAATGAGTATTTTTAAAGCTACAATAACTTCAAGTGTAATTAATGAAAAGAAAAAAACTTTATTAAAATATGTAGATTCACAAATAAAAAAATATACTAAAAATAATGAAAAAAATATTCAAATTGATAAAAAAATAAAAAAATTTTAATTATGAAAAATTATAAAAAAATATAGGAGATATTTTGGCAGCAAATATGCACGCTGTGAAATATGGGATGGAATCGATAAAAAGTGTTTGATTTTTTTATAATAATAATGAAATTATAATAAAATTAGATCCATTATTATCACCAAATGATAATTTAAATATTTATTATAATCAATATAATAAAGGGAAAAAGAACTGTCGTTGCACTAGAAAAAAAGATATAATGATGTTGAAGAAGAGCTTAAATATTTTGAAAAAAATAAAATATTTTTATAGAAAAAGAAGATGATTTTGTTGGAATTGAGGAAATTGAAACGGAATTAAATTTAGGGAAAAATAATAGAACAAAAAAATCAAATTAAATAAAAACAAAAAAAAGAGAATTATTATCATTTGATTACGATGAATTTAAGATTTTTTGTAGGAGAAATAATAAAGAAAAATGAAGAAATAACATTTTCAAAAAGGTCAATCAAATGATATTTGGTTACATATTAGGGATATTCCAGGAAGTCATGTTGTTATAATAAAAAAATAATAAAGAAATAACAGAAGATGTAATAATTTATGCTCCAAATTTAGCAGCAACATACTCAAAAAGCTAGTAAAGGCGATAAAGTCACAATAGATTATTGTGAAAAAAATACGTAAAAAAATAAAGAACAGTAATCCTGGAAATGTAACATATACAAATTTTTAAATCTATAGATATTGTTATTAATTGATTGACAAAACTTAAAAATCTATTGTAAAATATACGTAAGTTAAAAAAATAGGAGGATATATAAATGGCAAGTAAAACAGTTGTTATGACAAACCCAACGGGATTACACACTAGACCAGGAGGAGTATTTGTAGCTAAAAGCAAAAAGAATTTGAAAGTGATATCATTGTAGAACATGATGGGAAAAATGGTAAATGGAAAATCGTTATTAAAATTATTATCAATTGGAATTAAGTGTGATTCAACTGTAACTGTTCACGCTGAAGGTGCTGATGCTGATAAAGCAGTTGAAGTTTTAGGTGAATTAATTGCAACTATTAGAGACTAATTTTTTTGAAATTATAAATTTTAATTGAAAAATATAAAAAAAGCTGCATTTAAGTCTTTAACGAGATAATGATGCAGTTTTTTTAACAATTAAGATTATAAATATTAAAATTAAGGGGAAAAAAATAATAAAAAAATTAATTAAGAGAAGTTAAAATTTTAGGAGATAAAATGAAAAAAATAAAGTGTATGAAGCGGTAAACTGGAATACGTTAGATAATGATTATGTTGAAATGTTTTTGGGAACAAAATTTAAAACAGTTTTTGGATAGATACGGAGTACATACCATCAAGAGATATTGATAGTTGGAATAGTTTAGAGCCTGCGATGAAAGAAGATATTTACATGTTTTAGGTGGACTTACACTACTTGATACTTTACAAAGTCATACAGGTATGCCTAAAATAATAGATCATATAGATTCTCTACAATGTAGATCAGTTTTATCTTATATGTGTATGATGGAAACAATTCACGCAAAATCGTACTCAACAATATTTACGACAGTTGCTTCAACTAGAGAGATAAATGAAACTTTTAAATGGGTTCAAGAAAATCCTCATTTACAATATAAAGCACAAAAAATAGATGGATATTATCAAAAAATGAACAATCCTGAAGCTAGTAAAAGAGAAATAGCGATGTCTTTAGCAGCTTCTGTTTATTTAGAAACATATTTATTTTTATTCAGGATTTTTTTCCTACCATTATGGTTAGCAGGACAAGGAGAAATGGTTGCAAGTTGTGATATAATCAAAAAAATTATAGCAGACGAGTCAATTCATGGAGTATTTGTAGGACTTTTATTCCAAGAATTATATAACTCATTCGATGAAAAAAACTAAAGAAGAAATAAGAAAAGAATTAAAAAGATTTAATGTACGAATTGTATGAAAATGAGGCAAAATATACTGATGAAATTTACGGAGATATAGGCTTAACAGGAGATGTTAAAGAATATATTAGATATAATGCAAATAAAGCATTAATGAATTTAGGATTTGAGGAAGAGTTTGAAATTAAAAAAATGTAAATCCTATTGTATTAAATGGATTAAATGTAGAAACTACACAACATGATTTTCTTCTCTAAAAAAATCTACAAACTATGAAAAAGCGTTGGAAGTTGTGCATTTACATGATGATGATTTTAAATTTGGTGATGAACTGGATTTAGATATTTAGTAATAAAATTGAATAAATAAAAAAATACTTTAATTTTTTTATGTTTAAAGTATTTTTTTATAAAATAATGTAGTTTAAATAAAATTTATTCTATGAATAAATAAATTTTTTTGTTATATTTAATTATAATTTAAATAATAAATCCTCGTATGTAGGTAAAGTCCAGTTATCGTAATCAGAAATAGATTCGATAATATCACAAGGTTTTTCTTAATGCTTTAAGTCCTAAAACTAATTTTTTTCTGCAGCTAAATCAGCTTGTTTAACAAGATCAGCTTCGTCTCTTACAGATTTAAGGCTTTGTTCAAGTGATTTTTGATTCTTTTCTAATTAAGTTTATGTTGAATAATAAAGTTTTTAAAACTTCCTCTTGTTCTACAATAAATTCTCTCCCAAATCTTTCATTTTTTTATTATATTTTTTTAGATAGTATATTTGAATATTTTATAGCAGCAGGTAAAAATTCTTCTATTTGCTATATCAATTAATACTTTAGATTCAATAGATAATTGAGTTACATATCTTTCAAGATAAGCAACATAACGTGCATGAGCTTCTTCTTTTGTAACTAAAACCAGTTTCCTCAAACATTTCTTGCATATTAGGATCAACAAATGCTTTTTAAAGCGTTATTAGATGTAGTTAAATTAGTTAATCCTCTTTTTTTAGCCTCTTCTTGCCATTCTTTACTATATCCATTTCCATTAAATACAATTCTACTATGTTTTTTTATATGATTCTTTAATAATTTGAAGAGCAGTCGCTTTTGAATCAGTACTTGCTTCTAATTTCTCAGCAAATTCTCCTAAAACTTTAGAAACCATTGAGTTAATTGCAGCTGCTGCAGTTGCTGGTGTTGAACTTGATCCAGGCATTCTAAATTCAAATTTATTTCCTGTAAATGCAAATGGAGAAGTTCTATTTCTATCTCCAGAATCAGCTTCAAGTGTTGGTACTCCTTCGATTCCTAAATTTAATTCACTAGCTTTGGCAACTTTGTTATTAGCCTCAAAAGCAATATTTTCTAAAATGCTAGTTAATTCAGATCCTAAGAAAATTGAGATAATTGCTGGTGGAGCTTCATGTCCTCCCAATCTGTGATCATTTGTTGCACTTGCAGTAACTGCTCTTAACATTGGATAATATCTGTCAACAGCTCAATAACTGCAGCTACAAATAATAAAAATTGAGTATTATTTTTCAAATCTTTTCCGGGACTGAATAAATTTTCGCCATCATCAGTTCCTAACGACCAGTTATTATGTTTTCCTGATCCATTTACACCGGCAAAAGGTTTTTCGTGTAATAATGCAACTAAGTCATGTTTTAATGCAGTTTTTTCAATAGTTTCCATAATAATTTGATTTTTGGTCAGAAGCTAAACTTGCTTTTAGAGAATAAAGGTGCTACTTCAAATTGATTAGGAGCTACTTCATTATGTCTTGTTTTTTTGATGGAATCCCCCAATTTCCAAAGTTCAACATCAACATCACTCATGAAATTAATAACTTTATCTTTAATTTTTTTCCATAATAGTGGTCACTTAATTCTTGACCTTTAGGTGCTGGAGCTCCATATAATGTTCTTCCAGTCAATAATAAATCTGTTCTTTGCTCAAATAAATCTTTTTTTACTAAGAAATATTCTTGTTCTACTCCTAAAGTGTTAAATACATTTTTTTGAAGTAGTATTTCCTAGTGCTTTTAAAACTCTTAATGCTTGTCTTCCAACAGAATTCATTGATCTAAGTAGCGGAACTTTTTTTATCTAATGCGTGTCCACCAAAAGAAATGAAAGCTGTAGGAATATATAATGTTGTTCCGTTTTTATTTTCTCTAATAAATGGGTATGAACTTGTATCCCAAACTGTGTATCCTCTTGCTTCAAATGTACTTCTTAGTCCTCCGTTAGGAAATGATGAGGCATCAGATTCACCTTTTTATAAGATTGCTACCAGAGAATTTATAAATAACATCTTTATCTCCAGTTGGTTCTAAGAAAGAATCGTGTTTTTTTCTGCTGTTAAATCATTTAATGGTTGAAACCAATGACAGTAATGAGTTGCTCCTCTTTTTGTAGCCCAATCTTTAATTGCGTTAGCAATAACATCAGCAGATTCTTTAGTTAATTCAGCTTCTCCTAGTTGTACTGCTCAAATTCTTTTAAATACGTCTTTTTGGAACTCTTTTTTTAGGTTACTTTCTGTAAATACATTTTTCACCAAAAAAACATTCATAATATTTTTTTCATTTAATCCACTCTCTTTCTTTAAAAAAATATACAACAATTTATAAATTTCTATGTAATATTATATAATAGAAAAAGTATAACAAGTCAATAAAATTAACAATATATTTTGTTTTTAAATTAAACTTTAATATAGAAAAATAGATGGTTTTTAAAGCTTTTAGGGCTATCAAAAATAAAGTATGGACTAAAAATATAAATATTTGATAAAATAAATTAATAAAATTAGATGATTAATGGGGAGAGAGTATATGGGAAAAATATAAAATGAATTGGGAAAAAAATTGTTATCAGAAAAAAAGTCAAAGAGATAGAAAAAAATATAAAAAAATATTTGAAAAATAAAAAAATTTATTTTCAGATGAGAATAAATACACATTTAAAGATTTAAGGAGTGAATTTGAAAAAGATTATCATAGAGTTTTGAGTAGTCCTTCATTTCGTAGACTTCAAGATAAAAACTCAAGTATTTCCATTAGAAAAAAATGATTTTTGTGAGAACTAGACTTACACATTCTATAGAAGTTTCATCATTTGCAAAGTCATTAGGTCAATCAATTGCAGATGAAATACTTAAAACTAAAAAAACATAAAAAAATTTTTAAAAAAATAAAGATGCTGTAGCTATAACAAATATACTTGCAAGTGCAGGACTTTTTACATGATATTGGAAATCCCCCATTTGGACATTTTGGAGAAGATACGATAAGAGCTTGGTTTAAGAATAACTTAGATACATTAATATTAAAAAGATGAAAATGGAGATAAGAAAAAAATTAAGTGAAATTTTAACTGATCAAATGAAAGCAGATCTTATTAATTTTGAAGGTAATGCACAAGCCATTAGAGTTGTATCTAAATTACATTTATTAGTAGATGAAAATGGAATGAATTTAACTTATGCACTACTTAATACTTTAATAAAAGTATCCAGTAAGTTCGTTAGATATAGATCCTAGTAATGATGATATAAAATATAAAAAAATGGGGTATAACTTAGCTGAAGAAGATTTATTTAAATCTATTGTAGAAAAATACAGGGACTTTTTGATAAAAAAACAGGAAAATGTTATAGGCATCCACTAACTTTTTATACTTGAAGCAGCAGATGACATTGCGTATTCTACAGCAGATATAGAAGATGGAATAAAAAAAGGTTTTTATAGATTTTTGAAAAATTTTTTTAGAAACAATAAAAAAATAAAATTCCAGGAGATAGGGATCTGTATGAAAAGTTACTTGAAAAATAAAAAAACATGCAATAGAAAAAAAGTATGATAGTCCAAATCTTTATGCTGTTCAAAGATGGATAGTAAGTAAAGTTCAAGGGAGATTTATAAAAGATGTTGTTGAAAAATTTTATGAAAAAAATTATGATGAAATAATGAATGGGGAATATAAAAAGATTTATTTAGTGGGACAGAAAGTGAATATATATTAAAAGTATTGAAAAAGACAGCTTTTAACAAAATGTATTTAAGTCAAAAAGCAATATCAAAAATGGAAATTACATCAAATAATATGATTAATTTTTTTATTAGATAACTTTATTCCGTCAGTTCTTTATTATGATACAGATTATAAAGATGATATAAAAGGGATTGAAAAAAAGATATTTGAAAATTATTTCAGAAACGTATACTCACATTTATAAGCATTATGCAAAAGGAGTATGTAGAAAAAAATAAATGAAAGTGAAATGAATGAAAACGAAAAAAACAAAAAAAATTTATAGATATAAGTTGTATTTGAGATTATTATTAGTGACAGACTATATTTCTGGAATGACTGATAGTTATATAAAAACATTATATCAAGAATTGATGGCTATAGATTAAATAATTTAAGATAGGAGTGGATAAAGAATGGAAAATTTGAAACAAAAAAACTTTCGGAAAGATACTGGAAAATAGATGAATACTTTAATGAAAGTTGGGAAATTTTTAAAAAAACTTGATAAAAATCAAAATGGGGAATGGCACTTGTATTTTTTTCTCATTTTTTTATGATATTGGATGAAAATAATGTTTTTTGTAATAATATATTTTTTTGCAACTATTGTTACTGTGTTTATGTTAATGTTTTTCAATTAAAAAGGATTGTAAAAAAATAATAGAAGGTACGGAGTTAAAAAGAAATATATTTAAAAAAATACTAATTATTGGAATTATTATAGGATTAATTTCAATAATAGGACTTGGAATGTTATTGTTTAATCCATTAGTGTTGATGCTGGAGGATGGAGTTACTCCAGTACCGGTTAATGTGAATGAAACAATACTCTTGCCTATATTATCTAGAACAACAATATTTTTATGCTATTTTTATTTATAATATATATGTTAAATTTTTTTATTTTTTTCAAAACATATACTTGATTAGAGATGTAAAATTTATAGAAGTTGTTAAAATATAGTATACATATTTCAAAAAGGAAACAGAATGAGAATATTAATTCCAATTATTATATTAACTTTTATTAATGGAGTAATAGTATCTGCAGGATATTTTTATAGCAGTTATATTAAGTATTGCAGGGATGGTAATTTTATCTTATTTATTTTTTTGGAATAATGAATATATTAATTACAATAATAGTATTATATATGATTATTTTTAAGTGTAATGATATATCTTAATGTTGAATATATGGATTTTATAAATGAAAAAGTTAATATTGATGAAGCTGATAGAAAAAAATAGCAGAAATATGGGATAAAATGGTAGAAGAAGAAGAGAAAAAAGCTAAATTAGAAACACCGATTGAAACAGAATTTGTGAAAGTTGAATCAAATGAAATTCAAGAAATTGAAGCTCCAATTATTGAAACAGAAAGATTTAGAAAAACTACCGAAGAAGATATTGAAAAAGTGATGGGAATATTGGAAAAAGCTAAAAAACAAATAGCAAGATTTGGGATAGATCAATGGCAAGATGGGTATCCAGCTAGAGAAGATGTGTTAAAAGATATTGAAAATGGGATTTCTTATGTGTTAGTTGATGAAGGAGAAATTGTTGGAACAACAGCGTTTTCATTTGAAGAAGAGGAAGCGTACAAAAATTTAGTTGTAGGGCAGTGGATTACAAATAATGAGAGATATGGAGTAATACATAGAATAGCTGTAGATGGTGAAAAAGGTAAAAAAGGATATGCAAAAAGAATTATTGCAAAATATGGAGGAAATTGCAAAAAGCCAGAATGTATTTTCTATTAGAACAGATACACACGAAGGAAATAATGGAATGAAATCATATTTGTATAAAAAAATGGATTTAAATATTGTGGAGTTTGTAAATATTATACTGATGAAGGTTCATTTGATAGAATGGTATTTGAAAAAAATTATAAATTAGTAAAAGATGATAAATAAAAAGGAGTTTGAAAAATGAAATTTGAAACAAAAAGCGATACACGGGAAAGAAAAAGATAAAAAAAGAAAAAAATTATGGGGAAGTACAATAGATATGGCTTCAACATTTCCAGTGGCAGAATTTGGAAAAACACAAGAATTTGAATATTCAAGAGTTTCAGCACCAACAAGAAATGATTTAGAAACGGTAATTGCAGAATTAGAAAATGGTAAATATGGATTTGCATTTTTCATCTGGAATGGCGACTTCTACATCTATATTTTTCAATGTTTAAAAGCAGGAGATCATATAATTTCAGGGCTTGATGTATATGGAGGAACATATAGAATTTTTACATGATGTTTATTCAAAATTTGGAATAGAAACAACATTTGTAGATACGACAAATTTAGATAATATAAGAAAAAGCTATAAAAAAAATAATACAAAAAGCAATATTGATTGAAACACCATCAAATCCATTATTAGATGTGACGGACATAAGAGAAGTTGTGAAAAATAGCAAAGGCTCATAATTTAATTACAATAGCAGATAATACTTTTATGACACCATATTTACAAAAAAACCGTTAGATTTAGGAATTGATATCGTATTTCATAGTGCAACAAAATTTTTAGCGGGGCATCACGATATTTTAGCAGGGGTTGCAGTAACGAATGATGAAAAATTGGCAGAAGCATTGAAATATTCACAAATAGCTGCAGGAGCGATACTTTCTCCATTTGATAGTTGGCTTTTAACTAGAAGTATTAAAACTTTAAAAATTAGAGTGGAAGAAGCACAAAAAAATACAGAGAAAATAGTTGAATTTTTTGAAAATCACGAAGCAGTAGAAACAGTACTTTATCCGACTGCAAAAAATAATAAAGGGCGTGAAATACAGTTAAGTCAAGCAAAAAGTAGGAGGAGCAGTATTTTCATTTAGATTAAAAGATGAAACAAAAAGTAAAATCATTCTTTTGAAAGTTTAAAAAAATAGCAACATTTGCAGCGAGTTTAGGAGGAGTTGAAACATTAGTTACACATCCAAGCACAATTACACATGCCGAAATGCCAGAAGAAGAAAAAAATCAAAGAGGATTTACACAATCATTAATAAGAATTGCAGTAGGAATTGAAAATGTGGAAGATTTAATTGAAGATTTTTAGACAGGCATTGGAAAAAAATAAATTGAAAAAGATAGTTAAGAAAAAAATAAAGATAAGTTTTGTAGATAGATACTATAAAAAAAGTTATTTGAAAATATAAATTTCTTTTGTTATAATGAAAGAATAGAAAGAAATTTGAAGGGAGATGGTAATATGTCTAAAGTCATAATACCTAAAAACATATGATGCAAAAATATGGCATTATGGATACAGAAATATTAATTAAAGTAACAAAAAGATTTTTTTGAGAAAGAGTTAGCAGAAGCATTAAATTTAACGAGAATTTCAGCACCATTATTTGTAAATAAAAACTTCAGGATTAAACGATAATTTGAATGGAGTTGAAAGACCTGTAGCTTTTTGAAATGAAAGAAATAGAGGGGAGTCATATTGAAATAGTTCATTCTCTTGCGAAATGGAAAAAGAATGGCTTTTAAAAAAAGATATGGAGTAGAGTCAGGAGCAGGAATATATACAGATATGAATGCGATAAGAAGAGATGAAGATTTAGATAATACTCATTCAATTTATGTTGATCAGTGGGATTGGGAAAAAGTTATAACGAAAGAAGATAGAAATTTTTGAATTTTTTTAAAAAGAAACTGTGGAAAAAAATTTATTCAGTATTTGTGAAAACGCAAAAAAATGTTAGTAAAAAAATTTGATAAATTGGAAGAATTTTTTACCTGAGAAAGTAACATTTATTACATCTCAAGAACTTGAAAATAAATATCCGGATTTAACACCTGAAGAGAGAGAAAATGTATTTGCAAAAGAAAATGGAGCAATATTTATAATGCAAATAGGAAAAACTTTAGCTTCAGGACAAAGACATGATGGGCGTGCACCTGATTATGATGATTGGGAATTAAATGGAGATTTAATTATGTGGAATCCGGTTTTAAATAACTCGTTAGAATTGTCATCAATGGGAATAAGAGTGGATAAAAAGTTCACTTGAAAAACAATTAGCTGAATTAGGATTAGAGGAAAGAAAAGAATTACCATTTCATAAAGCATTGTTAAATGGAGAATTACCTCTTACAATAGGTGGAGGAATTGGGCAATCAAGAATTTGTATGTTTTTATTACAAAAAGCCCACGTTGGAGAGGTACAAGCATCTATTTGGGATGATGAAACTCAAAGAATTTGTGCTGAAAATGGAATTAATTTATTGTAAAAATTTGAAAATGTACTCAAAAAAATTAGAGTACATTTTTTATACAAGATAAAAAAAGTTTAAGAATATTATAATTTTTTTGTAATATAGAATTATTTGTAAATGTATTTGATAAAAATTATTTAAATATTTTGTAGTTAAGATGAATTTTTTTATAGAAAAATATGTTATAATATAAAAAAACAAATGTTATTAATGAAAAGGAAGTCAAAAATGTTTTTTTAGAAAAAAACAGACAGGTTAGCTTTTAGTTGATTTTTAATGACGAGCATATATCTTACAGAGAAATGATAAATAGAATTAAATATTTTTCAAAAAAATATAATTGATTTGAATGAAAAGAAATTTGGGTTAATTATAATGGAAAAATAGAGTTGAGTGGATTTATAGCTTTTTGGGATTTGGGATAAAAAAATTCTGCTGTAATAGCGTTGGATGCTTTTAAGCAATTCAAAAAGAAATTTTTGTATGTATTAGAAGATTCAAATCCAGAAGTTGTAATGTGTTCAAATGAAACTGAAAAAAATATTTTTAGAAGCAATAGAAAATTATAGTAAAAAGAATGAGATAAAAAGTAATAAATGTTGATAAAAACAAAATAGATGAAGTCTAAATTAGAAGAAATTAGAAAAGAAGATGTTACTTTAAAAAAATCCTGAGGGAGATGAAACGGCAGCAATGCTTTATACATCAGGAACAACTGGAAGTCCCAAAGGTGTTATGTTATCATTTAACAATTTAGATACTGAGATTGAAGGAATTTATGAAAAAGGAATTTTTTTGATCATCGAGATCAAATATTGGCGATATTGCTGTTTCACCATATTTTACCACTAACAGCGACTATATTGTTAATGTTCAGAAATCAAACATCAATCGTTTTTAGTGAGTAAAGTTGCAAGTAAAGAAATTTTGGAAGCATTAGATAAAAAAATAGAGTTACTGCATTAATAGGAGTTCCAAGATTATATAAATTATTTTATGATGGAATTAAGCAACAAATTGATGCAAAAAGCAATAACTAGAGTTATTTATAAAATAATGACTAAAGTGAAATCTCCTAAAATTAAGAAAAAAATATTTAAGAAAAATACATGATAAGTTTGGAGGGTATTTGAGATTTATTGTTTCTGAGTGGTGCAAAATTGGATCCAGAAATTGGAGAATTTTATGAAACAATAGGATTTGCATGTATTGAAGGATATGGTTTAACAGAAACATCACCAGTTTTAGCTGTAAATTCAATGAAAGAAAGAAAAGTTGGAACAGTAGGTAAAAAAACTATATAATGTTGAAGTAAAAAAATTGTGGATGAGGAGCTTTGGGTTAGAGGCCTATCGTGATGAAAGGTTATTACAACAAAGAAGAGAAAACAAAAGAAGTAATGACTGAAGATGGATGGTTTAGAACGGGAGATTTAGCAAGTATTGATAACGAAGGTTTTATAACAATAAATGGTAGAAAAAATGCAATGATTGTACTCTCAAATGGTAAAAAAACATAGATCCTGAAACATTAGAAAATAGAGTTTTAGCAGAGAGTAATTATTTAATAAAAGAAATTGGAATTTTTGGAAGAAATGATAAATTAGTTGCAATAATTGTACCTGAAATGGTAGAAATTAGAAAAAGAGGAATTACTAATATAAAGGCATATATAAAAAAATATAATTGAAGATTATAATTTAAAAAGTTCATAATTATGAGAAAAATTTTTAGACTATAAAAATATATGAAGATGAATTGCCTAAAAACGAGAGTGGGAAAAGTAAGAAGATTTATGCTTCCAGAAGTTTATGAAAAAGGGTCAAAATGAAAAGAAAATAATAGAAGAACCTAATTCTGAAATTTATAAATTATTAAAAGAATATGTGAAAAATAAAGGTGTTGAAGCATTACCAGAAGAAAAATTTAGAATTAGAAATTGGAATGGATTCGCTTGATATTGTTGAATTTTTTTGCATATATTGAAAAATAGTTTTTGGAGTAGAAATTACAGAAAAAAAGAATTTTTCAGAAATAAATAATTTAAAAGTTATTGACAAAAATATATTGAAGAAAAAAAGCAACAAAAAAATAGAAAAATACTGAAATGGATTGGGCTCAAATAATAAAAGATGTTCAGCCAATAGCTGAAAGAAATAATTGGATGACAAAAAGTAATTAAAAAAAGTGTTTGATATTCCAATAAAAATGTACTTTAAATTGAAAAAAATAGATAAAGATAAGATTACGACAGAACCACAAATTTTTTTATATCAAATCATCAAAGTTTTGTTGATGCTTTTAGTTTTAGGAAGTTTATTGACAGAGAAAAATAATGTATAATACGATGTTTTTTTAGCAATTGACTGGTATTTTTAAAGGTAAAATATTAGGGAAATTAGTAAAAAAATGGAAATGTTGTTTTAATTGATATAAATAATAATATAAGAAAAAAAGTGTTGAAGAAATTACAGCTCATATAAAAGCTGGAAGAAATGTATTGATTTTTTTCCGGAAGGTGCAAGAAGTAAAGATGGAAAAAGTTGCAGAATTTAAAAAAAGTATTTGCGATAATTGCTAAAGAATTAGGAGTAGATATTCAATGCTTTGGAATAAAAGGTGCATTTGAAGCATATTCAAGACATATGAAATTTCCTAAGCCAAAACATATTGAGGTGGCAGTTCTTGATAAAAATAAGACCAGAAGGAAGTTATGAAGATATAGTAAGAAAAGCTGAAAAAAATTATAAAAGAATATGTAGAAAATTAAGAAAAATAAAAGGGGAATTAATTTCCTTTTATTGTAATTGATAATTTTAAATTATAAGGTTATTCTTTTTAGTTTAAAAATTTAAAGGAGAAATTATGAATATTTTTTTGATGTAAAAAAAATTTGATAAAACTAAAGAAATTGTAGAAATATTGAAAGAAAAATGAAAATGTAAAAATAGAAAAAAATAATATCAACTGGTCAAACAACAGATTGGATGGAACAAGAGGAAGAAGAATTTGTAATGCTTATTCAAGGTGAGTTGATAATTGAGTACGAAAAATAAAATGCAAGAATTAAGAGCAGGAGATACTGTAATAATAAAAAAAGTATGAAAAACATAGAGTGGCATATACGAGTAAAAAAATCCTTGTTGTATTTGGATATGTATATTTTATGAGTAAACGGTATTTTTATATGGGAAAGAGAGGGAAAAATGAAAATAGGAATTGTAGGAGCAGGAATGATTGTTCCTGATTTTTTTAAAAAGCAATGAAAAAAAGTAAAAGAAAAAAAGAAAAAAATATTGAATTTGTTGCAATTAGTGCTACCGAAAATGGTGTAGAAAGAATGAAAAAAATATTCTAAAGAGTATGGGATAAAAAAATATTTACACGAATTATGATGAAATGTTAGAAGATGATATTGATACAGTTTACGTGGCGATACCAAATAATTTACATTATGATTTTTGCAAAAAAAAGCGTTGAATAAAAAAATAAGAATGTAATTTTAGAAAAACCATTTACTACAACTTTGGAGGAAACTAAAGAATTAATAAAAAAATGGCAGAAGAGAAAAAAAAGTATTGTTATTTGAGGCTATTTCAAATCAATATTTTCCAAATTATTTAAAAAAACAAAAAGAATTAGTAAGTGAAATTGGAGAAATAAAAAAATAGTACAACTTAATTTTTTTCTCAATATTCGAGCAGATATGATAGATTTAAAAAAAGGAGATATTGCACCGGCATTTGATCCTAGAAAATCTGAGAGGCTTTTTAATGGATTTGAATGTTTATAATGTACATTTTGTAGTAGGATTATTTGGTGAGCCAAAAGATGTGAAATATATGGCGAATATTGAAAAAGATATTGATACTTCGGGAGTTTTAATATTGGATTATGGTACTTTTTAAATGTGTTGCGATTGGAGCAAAAGATTGTAATGCACCGTTATCAATGAATATTCAGGAGATAAAGGTTATATAAATAGTCAAAGTCCAGCAAATATTTATAGTGAATTTATTTTTTTGTAAAAAAATGATGGTAAACAAGAATGCTATAAATTAAAATGATGTTGACGAAAGACTCTATTATGAATTACAGGAATTTATGAGCTTGTATAAAGAAAAAGGACTTTGCAAAAAAATGAAAAAGTATAACGATAATACTAAAATTGTTATGGAAATATTAGAAAAAGCTAGAAAATACGCAGGGTTGTATTAATAAGATGGATAGATAAAAAAAGTATAAAATAATAATATATATATATATGTATCTTTATAAAAAAATAAAGAAAAGTTGATTTTGTGTTGACTTTTTGATAAAATTGGATTTGAGAAATTTAGAGAAGTAAAGAAAAATTAAGTAAAAAAATAGGAGGATTATAATGTTAAGAACGGATTATTTAAATTATGTAAAGCTCAAAAAGAAGAATTAGGAAAAAAATAAATTACCTAATGAAAAACAAGTAGAGTTAGAAGAAAGTTTAAAAAAATTAGAATTATTAATACCAGTTGTAGGAACCTTTAGTGCTGGGAAAAGTACGTTATTAAATACTTTTTTTAGGAAAAGAATATTTACTTACAGGAATAACGCCTGAGACAGCTTTTAGCAACAGAATTACACTATTCAGAAGATGAATATTTTGAAGAATAAAATTAGATGGGGAAATTATAAAATATGAAATTAATGAAACTGAAAAAAATAAAAAAAATAATGCTTCTAAATATAAGTATATTAGAGCTTATATAAATAATGAGAATTTAAAAAAATATATCCTTTAATATTGGTTGATATGCCTGGCTTTTGATTCTCCTTTAGATGAGCATAATAAGGCTATAAAATATTATTTAAACAAAGGAGCACATTATGTTATTTTTAACAAGTGTGGAAGAAGGAACTATAACAAAAAAACAATGATTAGAAACTTAGAAAAATATTCAAACATATGGACGGGATTTTTTTCATTTTTTTAAGTAAAACAGATTTAAGACCTTCTAGTGATATCGAAGTCTATAAAAAGAGCAATTAGAAGAACAGATAGAAATTAATTTGTTATTAAATAAAAAAAGTAGAAAGTTTAAGTAAAAATGATGGTAGTGGATTTAATAAAGTTATTGAAAAATATAAATGTCGAAGAAATTATAAAAAAAGGATATATTTTGAAGATATAAGAGAGCTACATTATAATTCAATAGATAATTTAAATTTGAAAAGTAAATCATTAAAAAAATGGATAAAGAAGAAATAGATAGAATAATTAAAGAATTAAAAAAATAGTATAGAGATAATAAAAAAATAAAAAAAGAGAAAAAAATAGAAGAAATACGAAGACAAGGAAATGATCGTAGTGTAAAAAAATAGGAGGAAGTGTTTCAAATGCATTAAGCAATTCAACAGATGAAATAGTAAATATTGCAATGACAGGAGATCAAGCTAGAGTAATAAGAGAAATAAATGATATTATTTTTTTAATACTATTATGCTAGAAACAAAAAGAAGAGTTTTCTACAATTAGTAGAGATATAATTCAAGACTTTAAATTAGAATTAGAGGAATGAAGTATGAAGGAATAGATGAAAATTTCGTAGAAAAAAATAGGAAATACAGCTATGAATTATTTGAATGGATTGATGGATGTGACAAAAGATTATACTCAAAAAGATAAAAAGAAGAACTACTTTAGATGCGGGGCGAATATATAAAAATAGGAACTACAATTTTAGGATTAACTACAGCTGTTTTTAAGTCCAATGTTAGAATTAGTGATAATATTTTTACCTGAAATTATAAAAATTCTTTACTCAATCAAATAAAGAAGAAAAACAGAGAAAAGAATTAGCTGAAAAAAATGCATCTTGAAGTATTTCCAAAAATTAGAAGAAAAGTAGAAAGTGAATTAAAAGAAGAATTTAATATGCAGGTAGAAAATTTAATTGAAGAAATAGGAAGTAGATTAGAATCTGAAATAGAAGAGAAAAAAATTTGATAATTCAAGAAACGGAAAAAGAAAATGAAGAGAAAAAAAGAAATAATAGAAGAAGAATTGAAACAAATAGAAGAAAGTATAAATATTTTTAAATTCAAATTTTTGAGAAATTATTATAATGGAGAAAAAAATGGAAAATAAATTATTAAAAAAATAGTAAATGAATTAGAAAAATATAGTTGATAGAAATTCAAATTATATAGAAGATGTTTCGATTGATTTAAAAAGAAGACTTAGCTTTTAGAAAGTTATAATGAATTAGAAAGAAAAAAATAAATGAAATAAAAAAACGGAAGAGAATTAAAAAAATTGGAATAGTTGGGAGAGTTAAAAGCAGGTAAATCTTCATTATTAAATTCATTGTTCTTTAATGGAAAAAAATATTGCCTAAAGCGGCAACACCTATGACAGCAGCATTAACAATATTATCATATGGAGAAGAATTTTTCATATGAAGTAGATTTTTTTATAATGAAGAAGATATAAAAAAATAAAAAGAAGGTCATGAAAAAGTATAAAAGTAAAAAGAAAAAAATTGATAAAAAAATAAAAATTTGATGCATTGAAAAAAAGAAAAATGAAGAAGAATTGAAAAAAATAAAAAAATAAATTAGGGAAAACAGATGAAGAATTAAAAAAATAGCAGAAAAAAAGTTCAGTAAGAGAATTAAAAGAAGAAACAACTATACAATCTTTTATTTGAACAATATACAAAGATGAAAGAAAGTGAATTATTAAGTAGTGTTTCAAATATGAAAAAAATGTTAAAGCACCAGTAAATGATTTAGAAGATTTAAAAAAATAAATTAAATGAATATGTAGGTGCAAATGGTAGATATATGCCATTTACTAAAAGTATAAAATTAACTTTGAATATAGAAAGTTTAAAAGATATTACAATAGTAGATACTCCAGGATTAAACGATCCAGTTGTGTCAAGGGAAGAAAGAACGAGACAAGAGTTAAGTTATTGTGATGTAACTTTAATAATAAGTCCAGCAGGACAGTTTTTTTATCTAGTGAAGATAAAGAATTAATGGATAGAATTTCAACAAAAAGAAGGAATAAAACGAACTTTATGTAATAGCGAGTCAAGTTGATACACAATTATATGGTAGTGAAAAAGAAAAAAACAATGGAGTGTTACCAGATGTTTTAAAAAAAGTTTATCAAATTTATTAAATGAACAATTAGTGAAAAATAACAGAAGATATAAAGAAAGAAAAATCCAGAAGTTGGGAATACTTTTGATAAGTTGTTAGAAGGAGATAAAGTTATACTATCTTCTGGAATAGCTGAAGCAATTTTTTTGAAAAACTTCAATAAAAAAAGATAGCTGGGATGAAGGGATGCAACATGTATGGCAGATGTTATTGACGGAGTATCCAGAATATTTTTTTCTGATACTAATGAAAAAAACATCATTGATTTCATTAGAAAAAAATTATCTAATTTACAAAAAAATAAAAAAAATATAATAGATGAAGTTAGAAATAAAAAAAGATGAAATATTACAAGAGAAAATAAATACTTTAGTTGAAGCAAAATTAAAAAAATTATATTGAATATAAAGAAAAAAATTAATAAAAAGAGATTGATAGTAAAATAGAATTTTTTTAAATAATACAGATATAGATAAATTGAAAAAAAGAATAAATGAGTTAGAAAAATAAGAAAAGAATCATTAAAAGATATAACAGAAGAAATTTATGAAGAACAAATATATAGTTTAGTGGATAAATTGAATTTTGATATAAATAAATATTTAGATGAAAAAAACGGAGAGAATTAGAAAAAGTAATTAATGGGTCAATTGATACAGAAGAAAGACTTCATACTGATTGGGTTAAACAAAAAGGGAATTATGGGTTCAATAAAAAAAGATTTTTTTAGAAGATTTGGATCAAGTTCAGGATATGATAAAGTTGAACGATATATAAGTGAGAAAGTATTAAAGACAAATTATATTGCTCTTCTTTAGGAGAAATTTCTTATGATATGTCTATAGAAATAGAGAATGATACTAATAATAATATAAGAGAGTTTAAAAAAATTTTTTTACAAAAAAAGAATTTGTGAAAGAATTTTTTTCAATGTATTTGAAAATGAAGATGAAATGTTTGAAATTATAGATTTGATGAGAAGTATTAAGAAAACTATAAGAATGTTAGATATAAACTGTCAAATAGAAATGATTCAAGTTCCAAAAGAATTGAAAAAAATCAAGGGACAATTTCAGGAAATGCAATAGACAATTATATAGTATCAGTAAGAGAATTTTTTTAAGAGAATTATCTAATGATTATAGAAAAAAATTCTAAAAAAATGTTATAGATAATATGAGTAATAAATTGAAATCATCAGATCCTTTCGAATTATTATAAAAAAACATTAAAGAAGAAAAATGATAAATTATTGAGAGAAACAAAAAAATATTAAAGTAACAATTGATTCATATGATAGAATGAAAAAAAGAAATAAATAAAATAAAAAGGAAATAATAAAAAAATAATGACAGTATTTATAATAGGAGTCTTTATAATCTTTAGTTATTTATGTTGGAAATATAAAGAAAAAAATTTTAGAATTAATAAAGTGGGGAAAAAAACAAAAAGAAAATTTAGTTAATGAAGTAGAGGATGTTGAAATGTTAACAAAAAAAGAAAAAAAACAGAAGAAAAATATACAAAAAAATTAATAAAAAAAGTAAAGGGAAAAAAATATTTGAGTTAGAAAAAAATTATTTAAAGATTTATTAGAAATAAATGAAAATATATTGAATGAAGCTAAAGAAAAAGAAATAAATAAAATTTTTAATAAATGAAAAAAATAAATACGACGGTTTAAATGAAAAATTTTTTTATTATTAAATAAAAATTTTTAAAAAGCTAAAAAAATAGAAAATGAAAAAAATTTGAAGAATATAAAAAAATTATTTGAAACAGAATTCATGGATTTTTGCAAATGAAGATTCAACATTAGAAAATGAGGCAGAAGTTATTTTTAAAATTTAAAGAACTAGAAGAAGAAATAGAAAAAAATAACAGAAAAAGGAATATTTAAATTAGAAAAAAATTATTTAAAGATTTATTAGAAATAAAATGAAAAATATATTGAATGAAGCTAAAAAAAGAAATAAATAAAAATTTTTAATAAATGAAAAAAATAAATACGATCGGTTTAAATGAAAAAAATTTTTTTATTATTAAATAAAAATTTTAAAAAGCTAAAAAAATAGAAAATGAAAAAAATTTGAAGAATATAAAAAAATTATTTGAAACAGAATTCATGGATTTTTGCAAATGAAGATTCAACATTAGAAAAATGAGGCAGAAGTTATTTTTAAAATTTAAAGAACTAGAAGAAGAAATAGAAAAAAATAACAGAAAAGGAATATTTAAATTAGAAAAAAATTATTTAAAGATTTATTAGAAATAAATGAAAAATATATTGAATGAAGTTTAAAAAAAGAAATAAATAAAAATTTTTAATAAATGAAAAAAATAAATACGATGGTTTAAACGAAAAATTTTTTTATTATTAAATAAAAATTTTAAAAAGCTAAAAAAATAGAAAATAAAAAAATTTGATGAATATAAAAAAATTATTTGAAACAGAATTCATGGATTTTGCAAATGAAGATTCAACATTAGAAAATGAAGCAGAAGTTATTTTTAAAAATTTAAAGAACTAGAAGAAGAAATAGAAAAAAATGATAACATTTGATTTTTTTATATTTTTAAAAAAATATAATTTCTGTAGGAGGAGGGTTTAGTGCTGGGAAATCTTCGTTTTTAAATGGTTTTTTGATGTAGATAAAGTGAAACTTCCTGAAGGTGTAGAAACTGTAACTGCTATTCCAACTTATGTAACACAAGGTGATGAAAATGTATTAGGATTTTTCATCAAAAAGGTGGATTAATAAAATTAGATTCAAAACTTTATGGGAAATTGACACATGCTTATATGAAAAAAACTTTGAATTTAATATAAAAGAAATAATGCCGTATGTAATTATAGAGACAAATATAAAAAAATGGAGAATTTGATAATATTTGCTTCATTGATACACCAGGATATAATTCTGGAACTCAAATACAGGATAGAAATACATCTTGGCATGAGATAGAGTATTCAAATTCAATTATTTGGGTAATAGAGGCAACAGCTGGAACATTAAAAAAATCAGATTTAGAATTTTTTTAAGTGATGATAGATTAAGTGAAAAGAAAAAAATATAGTTTTTAAATAAAGCAGATTTAAAGCCTGAAAATGATATTAGAGATATTATGAATGAGATAATAGATGTTTTTAGATGAAAATATGATAGAGTTTGAAGGAATTAGTGCTTATAGTTCACGAATTAAAAAAAGAATTTTTTTCTTTGAAAAAAATCATTGTTTGAATTTTTTAAAAAGATGAAAAATAAAAAAATTAAAGCTGAAGAAAAAAAATAGTAAAAAAATTCAAGAATTATTTAATGAGTATAGAAAAATCTATAGAATATGAAAAAAATAATTTAAAAAGAAAAAAAGAAAATATATAAAAATCATTAGAAAAAGAAATTTTAGTAAATAATTTTGATAATTCAGAAAAAAATATTAGATAGTTTATTTCAATTAAGAAAAAGTTTTTAGTTATACATATTTAGATGAAAAATTTATTGAAATTATCTGAAATAGAAACTAAGTTTATAAAATGTATTGGAGAAATTTTTTTAATATTAATTTAAAAGTTAGGACAAAAAAATAGAATAGTTAGAGAATTTAAAAAAATGAAAATAATAAATTGAATTTTTATTGGGTATGATATAAAAAAAGTCTTTAGTAACATATTTGGATTATCCGATGATGGTCTAGCGTTTTTTTAGGATTATTAGCAGCTATATTTGGAGATAATAAATAAAAAAATTTAAACTGTATTCTAAATTTTTGAATATGTAATTCAAAAATAAAAGGGTACAGTTTTTTTATTTTAATAATTTTATGATAAATATGAGTAAAAGAGGAGTGTAAAAAAATTAAATGAAAAAAATTATAGAAGTATGATATAATAAATCATAAAAAAATTAGGAGAATAAAATGCGAAATAATATTTATGTAGGATTAGTTCATTATCCTGTATAATAAAAAAATGAAAGTATTGTAGCTACATCAGTTACAAATTTTGATATACATGATATTTCAAGAACTTGTAGGACTTATGATATAAAAAAATATTTTTATAATAAATAATGTTGATGCACAGCAAGAATTAACAAATAGAATAATAAATTATTGGACTGAAGGGGACGGAATAGATTTTAATAAGAACAGAAAAGAGGCTTTTTGAAAATACAGATTTAGAAGATACCGTTCAAACTACAGTAGAAACAATAAAAAAATAGAAGGAAAAAGAACCTAAAAATTATAACTACATCAGCAAGAATTTTTTTCCAAATACAGTGTCGTATAGCGATTTAGGAAAAGAAATTATAGAAGATGAGAGTCCGTATTTAATATTGTTTGGGACAGGTTGGGGTTTGACAGAAGAAATAATGAATATGTCGTATAAAAATTTTTAGAGCCAATAAGAGGAAAAAAACTAAATATAATCATTTATCAGTTAGAAGTGCAGTTTCAATAATATTGGATAGACTTTTAGGTGAAAATTAAAAAAATAAAGGAGAAAAATAAAGAATGGCAAAAAGGATTAGTAGGAATTGTCGTAGTTAGTCATAGTAATAAATTAGCCGAAGAAATAATTAATTTTGTAGAAGTATTAAAAAAATGAAGATTTTTTTCAGTAGAAAATGGAGGAAATAGTAAAAGTGAAGTTTATGGAACAAATCCAGAAAATGTAGTTGAAGTCTATAAAAAGGGCAGATAAGGGATCGGGAGTCCTTGTATTTGTAGATATGGGAAGTTCAGTTTATAATGCAGGAAAAAGCGAAAAAAATGTTAGAAGGAAAAAAATAAAAAGTAGAAATAGCTGATGCTCCTTTAGTTGAAGGAATAATCTCTGCGGTTGCCTCAAACTTTGATGATACGAGCTTAGAAGAATTGAAAGCAATAGCAGAAGACAGTAGAAATTTCAAAAAAATAAGAGAAAAAAATAAAATAGAAGGAACTAAAATGGATAATAATTTAGTAATTATAGGAACAGTCGTTGGAACTCATCATTTAACCGGAACAGTAAAAGTAAACTCTATTTTTTTGAAGAGTTTGATGTGATTGTAGGGGAAAGGGTATTGCTAGAAAAAGGGAGATGTTCGTAAATTATTAACGATTAAAAAAACGTAAAAAGATTAAATGAAAAAAATTAATAATAAATTTTGTTGAGATAAATAACATTGAACAAGCAAAGGAAATAAATGGTTTTCAAATAAAAAAATAAGAAGAGATTTGTTGCCGGAAAAAAATGAAAATGAATTTTTATATAAAAGATTTATTAGGTATTGATGTTTATGAAAATGGCGAAAAAAATTGGAGAAGTGTTAGATGTAATGGAAAACGGCAGCCCATGAAATTTTTAATAATTAAAGATATCGTGAATAAAGAGGAAATTATGATACCGTTTATTGAGCAATTTGTTGAGGAAATTGATTTTTAAAAAAATAATAGAATTAATGTTAAATTAATTGAAGGAATGAGAGAATAATGAAAATAGGTGTATTAACATTATTTCCGGAATTATTTAACACATATTTAGAACAAACGATACATAAAAGAGCAGTAGAATTAGGAAGTATTATGTTTGATATTGTAAATATTCGTGAGTATACTCAAAACAAAACATAATCAAATGGACGACATGCCTTTTGAGTAGGGAGCTGGAATGGTTTTAAAGCCAGAAGCTGTATTGGAATTATTTTGAAAAAGATAAAAAGAAGAAAGTAGAAAGCCATACGTAATTTTTGTTAGCCCTCAAGGTAAAAACATTAACGCATGAAAAAGTAGTAGAATTGTCAAATTTAGAGGATATAATTATAATTTCTGGAAGATATGAAGGTTTGGATCAAAGAGTAATAGATAAATTTGTAGATGAGGAAATTTCCGTTGGAGATTATGTATTAAGTAGTGGAGATTTACCAGCTTTTAGTGTTAATGGATTCGATTACAAGAATACGAGAAGGGGTTATAAAAAAAGAGTCTTTTGAAACAGATTCATTTTATAACGGGCTTTTTAGGCTTTCCACAATATACAAGACCGATTGAAATAGATGGAATGGAAGTTCCGGAAGTTTTAAGAAGTGGAAATCATAAAATGATAGACGAATATCGTGAAAGGAAATCGATTGAAAAAAACTATACAAAATCGTCCTGATTTATTTGAGAAAAAAATGTTAGAGGATGAAAAAAATTTGTAGAAAAAAATATGAAAAAAATTGATTTTAGGTAAAACTAAAAAGAGAAGTAAAAAGATAAAAAAATGATAAATTATAGAGGGTGTTAGGAAAAAGTGCTTGACAAAAATGAAAAAAATGATTATAATGATGTGTATAATCAAATTAATTAATAGCAAATATTGCTTATTACATATCAAAAAGGGAAAGGAGTCGATAGTAAATGGCAGTACCTAAGAAAAAGAACGTCAAAAAGCAAAAAAAGAAATATGAGAAGAGCACATGACTCAATTTCAGCTCCAAATATTATAGTAGAAGTCTGATGGAACAGTTAGAAGACCTCACAGATTAAATTTAGAAACTGGAGTATATAGAGGAAGACAAGTGTTAAAAAGTAGATGCTGAATAATAGAGAGCAAGGTACTTAAATATCTTGCTTTTTTTATTTTTAAAAATGATATTAAACAATTAAATTAAAGTATGATAAAAATACTAAATTTAATTGTTTTTTTGATTTTTATGGTAAAATTTGGTAATGATAGGTTGTCAGAAAGAAAAAAAGAGGAGAATATAATGAAAATAGGAATTTTTAGGGACAGGTTCTTATGTACCAGAAAAAGTTTTTAACTAATGATGATTTAGCTAAAAATGGTAGATACAAAATGATGAATGGATAACGACAAGAACTGGAATAAAAGAAAGAAGAATTGTAGCAGAAAATGAAGCAACATCAGATTTAGCAATAAAAGCAGCAGAAAGAGCAATAGAAAATGCAGGTATTGATAAAAATGAAATTGATTTAGTTATTGTTGCAACAATTACGCCAGATCATATAGCGGCTTCAACGGCAGCAATAGTACAAGATAAATTAGGAATAAAGGCAGCGGCATTTGATTTGTCTGCAGCTTGTACTGGATTTGTATATGCTTATGCTAGTGGATATAGTTTTATAAAAGCAGGTATTTATAAAAAAGTATTAGTAATTGGTGCTGAAATAATGTCAAGCATAGTAGATTGGGAAGATAGAAATACTTGTGTATTATTTGGAGATGGTGCAGGAGCGGCAGTGTTAGGTGAAGTGAAAACAGGAGGACATTTAGCATTACATTTAGTAGCTGATGGTTCTGGTGCTTCAGAACTTTCAGTTCCGTCAAGTGGAACGAGAAAGCCTATTACAAAAGAAACTATCGAGAATAAAGAAGTTTACTTACAGATGAATGGAAGAGAAATTTTTAAATTTGCTGTAAAAGTTTTTCCTGAATCAGTGGATGATGTTTTAATGCAAGCACATTTAACTGCAGATGATGTAGATTTATTTATTCCACATCAAGCAAATATTAGGATAATTGAATCGATTGCAAAAAGATATAAACAACCGATGGAGAAATTTTTTTGTGAATCTTCATAAATATGGGAATACTTCCGGTGCAACAATTCCTATAGCTTTAGATGAAGCAAATAGAGAAGGTAGACTTAAAAAAGGTGACAAATTTGTAGCGACAGGTTTTGGTGGAGGTCTTACATATGGATCAATGTTGCTAGAATGGTCTAAATAATAAAGAAAGGAAAGGTACTTGAAAAAAAGTACAGAAGGTGAAGTTATGAATAAAAAAATATTTTTGGGGGATAATTTTAATTATAATTGGGTTATTTTATACATTACAACAATATATTCCAGAGTCAGTTTTAAAATATATTTTTAATTATCAAGTAATAATATTAATAATTGGATTATGGAATTTTTGTCAAAAAAAATAAAAACTTTAGGGACTGTATTAACAGTTTCAGCGTTATATTTATATTTGAGAGAATTTTTTTCAATGAATATTTTTGAATTAACATTACCGATTATAATTTTTATTAGGTGGAGTAATAGTTTTATTATTAGGTGTGTTGGAGAAAAGAGAAATATCAAAAAAAATATATCTGAGAAACAATTTATTTTTTAAAAAGTACAAAAAAATCAGAAGATAAAGTGGAAGATGCTGAAGAAGTAAAATAAATAAAAAAATTAGGAGGAAACATGTCAAAAAAATAGCTTTTTGTATTTCCTGGTCAAGGAACTCAATATGCAGAAATGGGCAAAAAAATTATATGAATCAGTAGACGAACAAGAAAAATAATTGATAAAAATTTTTTTGATGGAATTGAAGATAAAACAGTTAAAGAAATTTTTATTTAATGGAACTGATGAAGAATTAAAAAAATACAAAATATGCACAACCTGCAATAGCATTACTTTCAGTTATGTTTACTAAAAATATTAAAAAAAGTAAAGGAATAAATCCAGATTTCGTTGCCGGTCATAGTTTAGGAGAGTATAGTTCGTTGTATGCAGCAGGAGTTTTGAGTGAAAAAGAGACATTAAGATTAATTGCTCAAAGAGGAAAAATAATGAGTGAAGCAAACGTAGAAGGTTCAATGGCGGCTATTTTAGGACTTAGTGCAGAAGAGGTTGAAAAAAATAGCAGTAGAAATTGAAGGTATTGTAGAAGCAGTAAAATTATAATGAACCAAAAACAAACTGTTATAGCAGGAGAAAAAGAAGAATAGAAAAAAAGTTTAGCTGTGTTTAAAGAAAAAGGAGCTAGAAGAGCTTTTACCTCTAGCAGTGTCAGGGCCTTTTTCATTCATCATTAATGAAACCTGTTGCAAATATTTTTGAAAGTAGAATTTGAAAAAAATATGATTGGAAAAATGCTGAAATTCCTATAATTGCAAATACGACAGCAAAATGAAGTTATTACAGTTGAAGAAATACAAAATGAACTATATAATCAAACATTTGGACCAGTAAAATGGGTAGATACAATAAATAAACTTGTTGAAAATGGTGTTACTAAAATATATGAAATTGAAGCCAGGAAAAGTTTTTAGCAGGATTAATAAAAAATTAATAAAGAAATTGAAGTAGTTAATATTGAAACTGTAAAAAAAATATAGAAGAATTATAGAAAAAAATAGTTATAAAAAAAGTAAAAGTATTTTTAAAAAAACATTTGCATTTTTTTACTTGTTTTTTTGATATAATAGTCTAGAATTTTTATTAAAATAAATTTGAGGTAGGCTTAAATGCTAGATAAAAATAAGAGCTATAGTAGCAGAACAATTAGGAGTAGATGAGGATCAAGTAACTCCAGATGCATCATTTGTTGATGATTTAGGAGCAGATTCATTAGATACAGTTGAATTAATTATGGCTTTTTGAAGAAGAGTTTGAAGTAGAGATACCTGATGAAGAAGACAAAAAAAATTAAAAACAGTTCAAGATGTAATAGATTATATTCAAGGATAGTAAAAATATAGAAGTCTAGTTTCAAACTAGACTTTTTTTCTTTATAGAATAATATTTAAAATTGAGAATAATATACATAATAAAGAATTAGAAAAAAATTCGTATAGAGTATTAATTAAAAAAAGGAGGTTTATGAATAAATACTTTATGTATTTATCATACAAAAAGAAATGAAGAAAAAAAGTAGCGTTGTTTTTTTAGTAGATGGATTTGAGGAAATTGAAAGCAATAGCACCAATTGATTTACTGAGAAGAGCTGGAATAGAAGTAAATACAATATCTATTACAGAAAGTACATTGATTTTAAGTGCTAGAAATATAAAAAAATATTTGCAGAGAAAAAAATAAATGATATAAATTTTTGATGACTATGATATGATCGTTTTACCTGAGCACCTGGAACTAAAAAAACTACTATAATTCACCAAAATTATTAGAAAAAAAATAAAAGAGTTTGGTTTGAATAAAAAAATAGGTGCAATATGTGCAGCACCTACAGTTTTTGGCTAAATTAGGGTTACTTGAAAATAAAGAAGTCTGTATGCTTTCCAGCTTGTAAAAAAATGAATTGATAGAAGGGAAAGCGATTTTTATTTGATGGAAAAAGTTAAAACTATGGAGAATATAACGACTAGCAAGTCTGCTGGAACAGCAATAGATTTTGCTTTGGAACTTATAGAGGTATTGTTAGGAGAAGAAAAGTCTAAAGAAATAAAAAGAAGAAATATTTTATTAATTAATATTACATACTTTTTAATTTATACAAGCATATAAAAAAAATATATAACAAGAAAGAACACAATATGAGGTGTTCTTTTTATTTTATTTACACAATATATTTGGTAAAAAAATATAAAAGAATAAAAAAACTTAGAGAAAACTTTAAATTTATAATAAAAAAATCACTTGAAAAAAATTGAAATAAGAGTATTATATTAGTGGTAAAAAAAGTGGAAAAAAAGTGGTGAAATGTGGAATTGATAAAAATGAAAGGAGGTATATCTATGTTTATGGGTGAATTTTTCTTGTAAAGTAGACAATAAAGGAAGATTTATGTTGCCAGTAAAAATTTAGAGAAGAATTGGCAAATATTGAAATTGTTATTACAAGAGGATTTGAGAATAGTATTTCGTTATATCCAGTATCTACTTGGGAAGAAGAAATAATAGAAAAACAAATAAAAAAATTAAAAACAACAAATAAAAAAATCATAGAGCATACCAAAGATTTATATTATCAGCAGCCATAAAATTAAATTTAGATTCACAAGGAAGATTAAATATACCAGCATCTTTAATAGAACATGCAAACATTGATAAAAAAATGTAATTGTAATGGGAAGTGTTGATCACATTGAAATTTGGTCAGAAGAAAATTGGAAAAAAATATATTGAAAAATACAAGTAATGAAATTGAAGATTTAGTAGATGAAATAGAATTTTTAAATGAAAAGGAAGGAAAGTATAATGGACAATCAAGAATATCATAAACCAGTCTTATATAACGAAACAATGGAAAATATAATAGATAAAAAGACCTTTAATTTATGTAGATTGTACATTAGGTGGAGGGGACATACAGAAGGAATTTTTACAAAAATTCTACTGAAGATTCTAAAGTTATAGCTATTGATCAAGATGATCAAGCAATTAAATTTGCAAAAAAAGATTAGAAAAAAATATGAGAATAAATTACAAATATTTAAAGATAATTTTTAAAAAAATTTAGATACTGTAATTTATTTAGGTGGATATGAAAAAAAGTTGATAGAATACTTATGGATATTGGAGTATCTTCTACACAATTAGATGATATTGAAAGAGGTTTTTTTCTTATAAATACGAAGCAAAAACTTGATATGAGAATGAATAGAGATTTAAAAAAATTAGTGCTTGGGATGTAGTGAATAAATTTTCTGAAAAAGAAATAGCAGATATAATTTACAAATATGGTGAGGAACCAAAATCAAGGAAAAATAGCAAAAAAAATATAGTGGAATATAGAAAAAAATAAAAAAATATAGATACAACTATAGAATTGTCAAATATTGTAATAAAATCAATCGGTAAAAAGTATGAAAAACATCCATCTAAAAAGAACATTTCAAGCAATAAGAATATTTGTAAATAAAGAGCTTGAAGTTTTGGAAGAAGCAATGGATAAAAGCTATAAATCTTTTTAAATGATAAGGGAAAAATTGTTAATAATAACATTTCATTCATTAGAAGATAGAATGGTAAAAGAGAAATTTAGAAAGTATGAAAATCCTTGTACTTGTCCAAGTGATTTTTCCTGTTTGCGTTTGTGGAAATAAAAGTTTAGGAAAAGTATTGACGAAAAAAAGCCTATTGTAGCTAAAGACGAGGAATTAAATGAAAAATAATAGAGCACATTCGGCAAAAATTAAGAATTTTTTTGAAAGGAGATATTGACGTATGGATAATAGAAATGGGAGTGCAAGAAGAAAATTACAAATGATGGAAATACCTAAAAATAAAAACAATAAAAACAGTATGATAATTTCTATAATGGAAATACAATAATAGCTCCAAGTAGGAGAGTAGTAATTCTAACACAAAAAAACAAATAGGAAAAAAACAAGGAGTAAAAGCGAACAAAGACTTACGGAAATATACGAGTAAAATATGAAAAAAAGTAAAAGGAGCTAATATGAAAAAAAGTAGGAACAGCATTTTTTTATGATATGTATTTTATTAGTATTAATGATATTTCAAATGTGGTTAAGTTATGGAGTTTCAAAAATCGGGAGATGAGAAAAAGGAAATTAGATGAAAATTTAAAAAGAATTAAAATTAGAAGTAGAAGGTTTAGAAAAATAAATATATTTCAAATTTTGATTTAAAGCAAGTAGAAAAATATGTCACGTGATATGGGATTTGTTCCAAATGATAATATTGAGTATGTAAAAATTAATTCAAAAATAAAGTAAAGAGATGTACTAGATTTAGTACATTTTTTTATTACAAAATAATAATAATATATTGATTTGTTTATAAATATTTTTTTATAAAAAAAGTAGAAAATATAATAAAAAAATATGATATAATGAAGCATAAATCAATAAAAAAAGGAGGTACAATCTTGGCAAAAAGAAATGTTAATAAAAAAATACAAAATGTAGAAGCAGAAGCAAATGAATTAATTTTTAAATGCTGTTGAAATTACGAAACAGTTGGCACGAGAAAATGAAATTAAGACAAAAAAAGATGGCGAAAAAAATATTGAGTGAAACAAGAAAAACAGTTACAAGATGAATATGATGAAGCTGTAAAAAAAGCCAATGAAATTGCAAATGATCTCCTTGCTAAAGAAAGAGAGTTTATAGCATCTAATATATTAAATATTGATGAAAATAAAATTGATGAAATAGCAAGTATATTAAAAAGAGAGGATTGTGGAATAATGGCAATAGTTAAAATGACAAAATTTAATTTAATTGCTTTTTAAATCACAAAAAAATTGAAATTATTAAAAAAATTTACAAAAAAATTTAAAGAAGTAGATTTTATAAATATTGCATTAGAAAAAGAAGATACATTAACAAAAAAATAAATAATAATGAAGAATTAGTAAAAAGTTGATGAAAGAATATTAAGTGTTAAAAAAATGCAATTGATTTATTAAGAAAATATAATGTAGTTGATAAAAGTTTAAAAGCATTAATAAAAGGAAATGATAATTATACTTATGAAGAGTTATCAAAAAAAGTAGTAATAGAGTATGATTGGAAGAAAATTTGTGAAGAATTAAAAAAATATTATCAAATAAATATTTAGAAATAAAAACACAAATTTCAAAAAAATATAATGAAATAGATGAATTGTCGATTTGGAATAAATTGGATGTAAATCCACAAGAATTGAAAAAAAATTGAAAAAAATATAACGAGTTATTTGGGAACTATTCCAATAAAATTAAAAAAACAACTTTATTGAACGTATTTCTAAATTATCTTACACATATTATGAAGAATTAAAAAAATAACAAAAAGATGAAATTTATTATTTAATTCTTTTCGTATAATTCAGCAGAAGAAAAATGAAAAAGATATTAGAGATATTAAGAGAAAATAGTTTTTTTCGTTGAATAATTTAGAATTGAATGAAGTTCCAAAGGAAAGAATAGAAATTTTTAAAAAGAAGAAATTTCAGAGCTAAAAAGCTGAAAAGAGAGTAATAAAAGAAGAGATAAAAAGTTTATAAAAAAATGAAGTCAAAGATTTGGAAAGCAGTTTATGATTATTTAATTAATAGAAAATTGAGAATTGAAACTATAGAAAAAAATTAGTTCAGACGGATAAAGTTTGTGGAATAGAAGGTTGGGTGCCAACAACTAAAGTTAAAGAGTTTGAAGAAAAAAAATAAAAGAAATTGTTGGTCAAGACTATCATTTAGAAATGGAAGAAGAGAAAGAGACGACGAAACAGTGCCGATAAAAATTAAAAAAATGGAGTATTAGCTCAGCATTTGAAAGTTTAACAGCAATGTATGCGTATCCTAAATATAATGAAGTAGATCCTACTCCATTTATTGCACCGTTTTACATAATATTCTTTTGGAATGATGGGAGCAGATGCCGGATACGGAGCAGTTTTATTATTGGCAACTTGGTTTATATTAAAATTTGTAAATTTGAATAAGAAAAACAAAATTATTTGTACAATTCTTTTTTTCTATTTAAGTTTCTCAGTTATAATTTGGGGAATTTTATATGGATCATATTTTTGGGTTATCAATCCCGGGACTTTGGAAAATGATAGATCCAGCAACAGAATATAATAAACTTTTAGTAGGATCTGTATTGTTTGGAATAGTTCACATTTATTTCGGTCTAGGATTAAAAAGCTTATTTACTATTAAAAAGCTAAAAAAACCTTTAGATGCTATATATGATGTATTATTTTTGGTATATGGCTTTTATCAGGTGGAATACTTTATTTAACATTAAAAATATTAGGGCTTGGAGCAACAGTAGCTATTATTTCAGGAATAGTTTCTATAATTGGAATGATTGGAATTGTTTTAACAGGAGGCCGAGAAGCAAAAGGTGTTGGAGCGAAACTTGGTGGAGGACTTTATAGTCTTTATGGAATTTCGGGTTATGTAGGAGATTTTGTATCTTATTCAAGACTTATGGCTTTAGGACTTTCAGGAGGATTTATTGCTCAAGCAATTAATATGATTATTGGAATGGTGAGTGGTTCATGGATAGGATTGATATTCGTACCAGTAATTTTTATAGGAGGACATTTCTTTAATATGTTCTTATCATTCTTAGGAGGATACGTTCATACTTCAAGACTTATGTACGTTGAGTTCTTTGGAAAATTCTATGAAGGTGGAGGACGTCCATTCAAAGACTTTAGAGAAGAAAGTAAATATATAAATTTAGAAGATTAAAAAAATAAAAAAATAAAAAAAGATAAAATTTAGGAGGAAAAAAATGAATATGTCAACAGCAATAGCACAATATGGAGGAGTATTTTTTGCAGCATTAGGAGCGGCAACAGCAACATTTTTAGCAGGTTGGGGATCAGCAATAGGAGTAGGAACAGTTGGAGAAGTAGCAGCAGGATTAATGATAGAAGAACCTGAAAAATTCGGTAAATCTTTAGTATTACAATTATTACCAGGTACACAAGGATTATATGGTTTCGTTATTGGATTAATGGTTTTAGGTAGATTAAATGTAAATTTATCATTAGCAGAAGGATTATATATCTTCATGGCATGTTTACCAATCGCAATTGCAGGATTTGGATCAGCAATAGCTCAAGGTAGAGTAGCTGCAGCAGGAATAAGCTTATTAGCAAAAAATGAAGAGCAATCAACTAAAGGGATTATTTATGCGGTAATGGTTGAAACTTATGCATTATTAGCATTCGTAGTATCAATTATGTTATTATCAGGAGTAAAAATTTTTAATTAGATAAAGTTAGAAAGGATGTGGAAAAAAATGTCTGATTTGAAAAATATCTAATTTGGATAATTTAACAACAAAAAAATCTTAGCTGATGCAAAAAGAAAAAGCAGATGAAATCGTAAAAAAATGCTGAAGTTACAGAAAAGGGAAAAATATGAAGAGGAATAAAAAAATATAATGCAAAAAAAGTGACTTTGCAAGAAAGTGCATCAAGAGAAAGAGAATTGGCAGTAGAAAGAATAAAAATCTGGTGCCAATTTGAAAGCTAGAAACGAAAAAAATTAGAAGCAAGACAAAAAGTAATAGATAAAGTAATTGAAAAATTAAAAGAAAAAAATTAGTTAATATGTCTGAAGTAGAATATATTTCGTACATTGAAAAAAAATGTAGATAGAAGTACATTAGGAAACAAAAAAATTAATTGTGAAACAAGAATATCTTAATAAAGTGAAAGAAGTATTTTCTGGAGCAAATATATCAGAAAAATGAATTTGTAAATTCAGGATTTATTGTGGAAGAAAAATGGAATTCAAGAAAAATTACACTTTTGAGATAAAAATTAGATTTTTATGAGAGATGAATTGGAAGTAGAAATTTCTAAATTACTTTTTCATAATAAAAATAAGGGAGAGAGTAAATGAAGAGAAAAGATTATGGTCAAAGTGTTGTAATGGTTAGAGTTTTTAGAAAAAAATTATTAACAAAAAAACAAACTAGACAGAATGATTGGAAGCTGAAACTCCCGAAGAAGTGATGAAACAATTAAGTGAAACAGAATATTCACAAAAATATGTTTGATATTCAACAACCGCAAGAATATGAAAAAAATATTAAAAAGAGAAACGGAAAGAGTATTTAATTTAGTTAGAGAATTAAGCAATGATAAAGAAATTGTTGATATTTTATCTCTTAAATATGATTATCATAATTTAAAAGTGTTGTTAAAAGGGAGACTTGCAAATAAAGACTTTTTCAACTTTATTGATGGATGCAGGGACACAAAAAAATAGAAAAAAATTAAAAATTAAAATTTGATATTAAAAATTATAATGACTTACCAGAGGAAATTTCTAAAGCGATAAACGAAGTAGAAAAAAAGACTTTTTAGAAAATAATGATTCTCAAAAAAATAGATATAATAGTAGATAAATATTATTATAAAAAAATTTATTAAGAATTGCAAAAAAAATAAATGTTTCAGTTATTATGGATTACGCTCAAGGACTTATAGATTTTTCAAAAATATAATTACTTTGTTTAGAGTAAAAAAAACAAAAATCGAGATATAAAAATTTTTTTAGAAAAATGTTATTCATGAATAGGGACAATTTCTAAAAGATAAAATTGTTGAAGTCTATAAATGATTCAGTTGAAACAATAATAAATAAATTTAGAAAAAGAAAAAAATTGGAAGTTATTTATTAAAAAGGGTTAGAAGAATTTAGTGAAACGGGAAGATTATCTGGACTTGAGAAAAATAAGTCAAAATTATTTGATGGAATTAAATAAAGATTCAAAATATATCATATTTTGATCTAGAGCCATTATTTACATATTTAGTTGCGAAAGAAAGAGAAATTTCAGCAATTAGAATGATAATGGTAAGTAAAAATTAATAATATTGAAATAAGCAAAAATAAGAGAAAGATTGGGGGATACATATGTATAAAATAGGAGTTGTAGGAGATAAAGATTCTATCACAGCTTTTTAAAGCAGTTGGTGTAGATGTGTATCCTGTTATTACAAAAAGAAGAAGCAAGAAAAAAACTGTAGATAGAATGGCAAGTGAAGGTTATGGAATTATATTTGTAACAGAGCAAACGGCAAATATTATAGAAGAAACAATTGAAAGATATAATAAAGAATTATTGCCAGCAATTATACTTATTCCAAGTAACCAAGGAAGTCTTGGGATAGGACTTAGTAAAATCAGTCAATATGTAGAAAAAAAGCGATAGGATCAAATATATTTTTAAAAATAAAAATTCTCTTAAAAAAAGATAGATGAAGTTCAAATGAAAGGAGTAAATTCATTGAAAAATAGGTAAAATAATAAAAGTATTGCAGAATCTTTAGTTGTAGCTGAAGGAATGGATGAAGAAATGTATATGATGTAGTAAAAGTTTCTGATAATAAATTAATTGGAGAAATAATCGAAATGAGAGGAGATCAAGCTTCAATTCAAGTTTATGAAGAAACGGTTGAATATAGCCAGGAGAACCAGTTTATTCAACGGGAGAGCAGTTAAGTGTTGAGTTAGTAATCAGGATTGTTAGAAGTCTATGTTTGATGGAATTCAAAGACCGTTAAAAGAATTTAAAGAAAAAAAGCAGGAGATTTCTTAAATAAAGGAATAGAAGTTCCTTCATTAAATAGAGATAAAAAAATGGGAATTTGTGCCTACAGCTCAAGTGGGAGACCATGTTGTGGCAGGAGATATAATCGGGACAGTACAAGAAACAACATTAATAAATCATAAAATTATGATTCCGTTTGGAGTGGAAGGTAAAATAAAATCAATTCAAGCAGGAGAATTTACAGTAGTGGAAACTGTAGCTGTAGTAGAAACAGCAAAAGGTGATGTAAATGTTCAGTTAATGCAAAAATGGCCAGTAAGAAGGGGTAGAAAGTATGCTAAAAAATTAAATCCAGAAGCACCATTAATAACGGGACAAAGAGTAATTGACACATTCTTCCCAGTGACAAAAGGTGGAACGGCATGTGTACCAGGACCATTCGGATCAGGTAAAACAGTAGTTCAACATCAAATGGCAAAATGGGCTGATGCAGAAATCATAGTTTATGTTGGTTGTGGAGAGCGTGGAAATGAAATGACGGACGTTTTAATGGAGTTTCCAGAAATTATTGACCCTAAAACGGGACAATCATTAATGAAAAGAACAGTGTTAATTGCAAATACTTCAAACATGCCAGTTGCGGCAAGGGAAGCAAGTATTTACACTGGAATTACAATAGCTGAATACTTTAGAGATATGGGATATTCAGTAGCAATAATGGCAGATTCAACTTCGAGATGGGCAGAAGCGTTAAGAGAAATGTCTGGAAGACTTGAGGAAATGCCAGGAGATGAAGGATATCCAGCATATTTAGGTTCAAGAGCAGCAGAATTTTATGAAAGAGCAGGGAAAGTAATTTGCTTAGGAAAAGATGGAAGAGAAGGAGCTTTAACTGTAATTGGTGCGGTTTCACCTCCAGGAGGAGATATTTCAGAACCTGTATCGCAAGCAACATTAAGAATAGTTAAAGTATTCTGGGGATTAGATGCGAACTTAGCGTACCGAAGACATTTCCCAGCAATTAACTGGTTAAACTCATATACATTATATCAAACGAAAGTTGATGGATGGATGGATCAAAATGTAGAACCAGAATTTTCTAAAAAAATAGATCAAGAGCGATGTCATTATTACAAGAAGAATCGAGTTTACAAGAAATTGTTAGATTAGTAGGTAGGGACACATTATCTGAAAAAGATCAATTAAAAATTAGAAGTAGCAAAAATCAATTAGAGAAGACTATTTACAACAAAAATGCGTTTATGGAGTCAGACACTTATACTTCTTTAGAAAAAAACAAAACAAAAATGTTAGATTTAGTGATTAATTTCTTTGATGAAGGTATAAGAGGAATAGACAATGGAGCTTTATTTAAGTGAAATTATAAGTTTACCAGTGAGAGAAAAGAATAGCGAGAGCAAAATACTTTGCTAGAAGTTTTGAATTAAGTAAAATTGATGAAATTAAAGCTGAATTAGCTAGTAATATAGACGAACTTATTAACAAAGGAGGTGCATTAAATGCTTAAAGAATATAAAACTATTACTGAAGTAGTTGGACCTTTGATGGTTGTAGAAGGTGTTGAAGGAATTAAATATTATGAATTAGTAGATATTGAAACACAAACTGGAGAATTAAGAAGGGGTAGAGTTTTAGAAGTAAATGGAGATAAAGCAATGGTTCAATTATTTGAAAACTCTGCAGGGCTGAATTTAAAAGATTCAAAAGTTAGATTTTTAGGAAGACCACTTTCATTAGGTGTATCGGAAGATATGATCGGAAGAGTCTTTGATGGAATGGGAAGACCTAAAGATAATGGGCCAAAAATTATACCTGAAAAAACATTAGACATAGAAGGAATTGCGATAAATCCAGTGGCAAGAGATTATCCTGCTGAATTTATACAGACTGGAGTTTCTGCGATTGATGGATTGAACACTTTAGTTAGAGGACAAAAATTACCTATATTTTCAGGTTCAGGATTACCTCATTCAGAGTTAGCAGCTCAAATTGCAAGACAAGCAAGAGTTTTAGGAACAGATTCTAAATTTGCGGTAGTGTTTGGAGCGATAGGAATTACATTTGAAGAAGCACAATTCTTTATAGATGACTTTACTAGAACTGGAGCTATTGATAGATCAGTGTTATTTATGAATTTAGCTGATGATCCAGCGATTGAAAGAATAGCAACTCCAAGAATGGCACTTACAGCAGCAGAATATTTAGCTTTTGAAAAAGGAATGCATGTATTAGTAATTTTAACAGATTTAACTAACTATTGTGAAGCCTTGAGGGAAGTGTCGGCAGCGAGAAAAGAAGTTCCGGGAAGAAGAGGATATCCAGGATACTTGTATACAGATTTATCAACATTATATGAGAGAGCAGGAAAAATAAAAGGAAGAGAAGGTTCAATCACTCAAATACCGATATTGACAATGCCGGAAGATGATAAAACACACCCAATTCCTGATTTAACAGGATATATAACAGAAGGTCAAATTATATTATCAAGAGATTTATATAAACAAAATTTAATGCCTCCAATTGATGTTTTACCTTCATTATCAAGACTTAAAGATAAAGGGATTGGAAAAAACAAAACTAGAGAAGACCATGCAGATACAATGAACCAATTATTTGCAGCATATGCAACAGGGAAAGAAGCTAAAGAATTGGCAGTAATTTTAGGAGAATCAGCGTTATCAGAAACAGATAAAGCATTCGTTAAATTTACTACGGCTTTTGAAGAACAATATGTAGCTCAAGGATTTGAAACAAATAGAACAATAGAAGAAACGTTGAATTTAGGTTGGGAATTGTTAAAAATATTACCAAGAACAGAATTAAAAAGAATTAGAGATGAATATTTAGAAAAATATTTACCTCTAGGGGATGAATAATTATGGCAAGATTAAATGTTAATCCTACAAGAATGGAGTTATCTAAACTTAAAATTCGTTTAAAGACAGCAGCTAGAGGACATAAATTATTAAAAGATAAGCAAGATGAATTGATGAGACAATTTATAGAAATGGTTAAGCAAAAATAAAAAAATTACGTGAAAAAGTAGAAGAAAAATTACAAAAATTCATTTAAAGATTTTTTTACTTGCAAGAGGAGTAATGTCAGATGAAATGCTTTGAAAAATGCAGTTGCTTATCCAAAAGAGGAAATTTCACTTAATGTAAAAATGAAAAAAATATAATGAGTGTAAATGTTCCAGAGATGACTTTCGTTAAGAAAAAAATACAGATGAATCAAATATTTATCCTTATGGATTTGCACAAACTTCTGCAGATTTAGATGATGCAATAGATGGATTAAATAATATAATGAGTGAATTATTAGAGTTAGCACAAATTGAAAAAAAGCTTGTCAATTAATGGCAGATGAAGTTGAAAAAAACTAGACGTCGTGTTAACGCTTTGGAATATATGACAATACCACAATTAAAAAGAAACAATAAGATTCATTCAAATGAAATTAGATGAAAATGAAAGAGCTAGTATAACTAGATTAATGAAAGTAAAAAAAGTATGATGCAATAAAATAAAAAAATATGTACATTTAATTTGAATTATTTGTACATATTTTTTTGGAATTATAAAAAAATAAAATGTTTGATTATTAACAATAAAGTTAAAAAAATTAACTTAGTTTGTATGTTTATTTAAATTTTTTTATAACTTATTAGGTATTGTAAAAAAAATAGAAATAACTATATAATATAATGTAATTATTTAAATAGAAAGGAGCATGTATGAGAAAATTTACTATAAAAGATGTTGCAAAAATTGCTAATGTTAGTGAAGCTACAGTGTCAAGAGTTATGTCTAATAGTAGTTTGATAAGTGATAAAACTAAAGAAAAAAAGTCATGGAAGTCGTGAGAAAATTAGACTATTTTTCCCAATTCTGCTGCTGTTTCATTAACTAAAAGTAAAAAGTAATATATTAGGATTAGTGGTTGTAAGTTCAGCTAAAAAAAGAAAAATCCACTTCAAAAATGATTACTATAATGAAATTATACCTTTTTATTAGTAAATATGCTTTTAGATTTAGGCTATTATACATTGTATTTGCAGTTTGAAAATAAGGAAGAAGCTGTATGAGAATGTATATAAGTTAATTAAAAAGTAATAGAATAGATGGAGTAATTTTTTTCTTAATTTTTATTGAAGATGAAGAACATATATCGTATTTTTGAAAAAAATATTATTTCCATATACAATAATAGGAACACCTAATGATAAAACAAAGGGGCTTTTGGATAGATAATGATAATATAAAAATCATGTTTTGATATAACAAATGATTTAATACAAAAAAAGAAAAGAAAAAAATATTATTTATTTCTGACCAAGTGATATGAGTGTATCTGTTTATAGGAAAAAAAGGATATATTGAGGCGTTAAAAAAAGAATAAAATAACTATTGAAAAAAAGAATATGCTATCACTTTCCGAATTTAGTTCAGATTTAGCATATGATAATGTTAAAAAAATTATGAAAAATATAAATGAAATTGATGCGATTATAACAACGGATGACATATTAGCTATAGGAGCAAAAAAAGGCAGTAGATAATTTAGGTATAGAGATAGAGGTAACAGGATTTAATAATTCAAAAATTAAGAAGTTATTTGAATTATAAATTTACAACGGTTGACATTAAATATGATAAATTAGCTAAGGGTGCAGTATATTTGTTAACAAGTAAAAATTGAAGAAAAAGGAATTAAATTCTAATTATATAGTAGTAGAAAGTGAAATAATAAAAAGATAGGAGTATAATGGATAAGTATAATTATAAAGATATAAATAAAGAAAGAAAAAGTGGAATAATAATGCATATATCATCATTATGGAGTGAGTATGGTATAGGTAATTTTGGAGAAGAAGATATAAATTTGCAGATTTTTTTAAAAAGAAGAGGTCAATGTTATTGGCAAAATATTGCCGATAGGGACTCTACTGGGTATGGTGATTCTCCATATCAATCGTTTTCATCTTTTGCTGGAAATCCATATTTCATAGATTTTTAGAATTTTTAGCTAAGGAGGGACACTTAAAAAGAAGAAGATTTTTAAAAAAATTTAGATTATGGTAGTAATAGAGAAAGAGTTGATTTTTGGTAAAAATTTATACAACTAGAAATATAGTTTTTAGGTATTGCTTATGAAAAATTTTTAAAAAAAGTAGTAAAAAAATAATGAAAAAAATATTTTAAATTTTTTTAAATGAAAATTCTGATTGGATAGAAGATTATTCACTTTTTATGGCTCTTAAAGAACATTTTTGGGAATGTTTCATTTGAAGATTTTTCCTAGTGATATAAAAAAAATAGAGATAAAGAAGAATGAATAAATACTCTAAAGAATTAGAAGATAAAAATAAATTACCATAAGTTTTTACAATTTAAGTTTTTTTGAACAATATATGTCATGGAAAAAAATTATGTTAATAGTTTAGGGATAGAGGTAATAGGTGATATGCCTATATATGTTGCTCCAGACAGTATGGAAGTATGGAAAAATCCTGAATTATTCATAAAAGATAAAGTTGGAGGTTGTCCACCAGATGGATTTAGTGAAGGAGGACAAAAATGGGGGAATCCAGTATATGATTGGAAAAAAAGCATAAAGAAGAAAAATTTTTGAATGAGGATAAATAGAATAGAAAAAAACTTTAAAATATGTAGATGTTTTTAAGAATAGATCATTTTAGAGGGTTTGAATCATATTGGGCGTGTCCTAAAAATGATGAAGATGCTAGAAATGGAGAATGGGTTAAAGCAGAAGGTGAAGCACTTTTTGAGAAAGTAAAAGAAAAATTAGGAGATATAAAAATAGTCGCAGAAGATTTAGGATATACTACAGTAGAAGTTGTCAAATTTAGAGAAAAAAACAGGATTTCCTGGAATGAAAAATGCTTCAATTTGCATTTGACCCTAATAATGAAAGTGATTTTATCCCTCATCAAATTGAAAGAAATTGGGCAGTATATACAGGAACTCATGATAGTGATACAGTTAAATCTTGGTTTGAAAAAGCAAATAAAGAGGAAGTTGAATTTGCTAAAAAATATCTTCATTTAACAGATGAGAAAGATTATGTTTCTGGATTTATAAGAGCAGCGTGGAGTTCGGTTGCTAATATGGCTATAGCTCAAATTCAAGATTTTTTTAGAACTTGGAGATGAAGGTCGTATGAATACGCCGGCAACACTTGGTAACTGGTCTTGGCGTATAAAAAAAGAAAGTTTAACTAAAGAGTTGAGCTATAAAATTTATGATTTAACAAAAACTTATTCAAGATTAAATAAGGAGGCGATAAAAGATGAAATATAAGATATATAATGGAGAACTTGGAGTAAAGTACAATAAAGAATATACTGAATTTAAGTTGTATGCTCCTAATGCGACAAATGTAGATTTGATAATAGGTCAAAAAAATTTATGGTATGGAAAAAAATTACAGAAATAGGTTTATTTCAGCAAGTTTTACCTGGAGATTTTTGAAGGAAAAAGATACCAATATCAAGTATTTACAGAAAATGAAAGATATATTACAACAGATCCATATGCTATAGCTTGTGAGGTAAATAGTGGTAGAGGAATAATAATAGATAGAGAAAAGGCACAAATTGATAATTTTTGAAAGAATGGAAAGTTTTAAAAAAATCTACTTGATGCAATAATTTATGAAATATCAGTTAGAGATTTTTACTCAAGATGCAGTAAATAAAGGGAAATTTTTTTAGGAGTTGTAGAAGATAAACAACTAAATTATTTGAAAAAAATTAGGAATAACGCATGTTCAAATAATACCGTTCTATGATTTTTCTGAAGATTCAGTAGATGAAGAATATCCGGAAAAGAAATATAACTGGGGGTATGATCCGGTAAATTATAATGTGCCTGAGGGGTCATTCTCAACAAATCCATACAATCCATATACTAGAATTAAAGAATTAAAAAGAAATGATTAAGATTTTACATGAAAAATGGCATAAGGGTAATAATGGATGTAGTATATAATCATGTATTTGATGCTATGAGTCATAGCCTTTGGAAGACAATGCAAAAAGATGCGTTTAGATTTTATGAAAATGGAGAGTTTTCTAACGGTAGTGCATGTGGAAATGATGTAGCAAGTGAAAATCCTATGGTAAGGAAATATATAGTAGAGAGCATTCTATATTGGGCAAATGAATTTAAACTTGATGGATTTAGATTTGATCTTATGGGTATACTTGATGTTGATACAATGAATGAAATAAGAGAAAAACTAGATGAAATAGATAAGGGAATAATAATTCTTGGAGAGGGTTGGGATTTGAATACAAATCTTGATAAAGAAAAAAAAGCTAATCAATTAAATGCGCATAAAATGCCAAGAATTGCTTTCTTTAGTGATGATATGCGTGATACTTTAAGAGGAAGTACTTTTTGAAAAAAATTGGGGAAAGGGTTTGCAAATGGTGGTAAGTCAGATGATAGATTAATAAACGCTATTAAAGGAGGTATTAATTTAGAAGTTTATATTGCTCCAAATCAATTAATTCAATATGTTGAGCTCATGACAATAACACCGTATTTGATCATTTTAATATAACCAATTCAGAAGATAGTTTGGTTGATAGAATAAAAAAATGCAAAAATATTGCTACCACTTTAGTTATTCTTTCTCAAGGAATACCATTCTTGCATGCAGGTCAAGAATTCTTTAGAACAAAAATTAGGTCATGAAAATTCGTATAATTTATCAGATGAAATAAATAAATTTGATTTTGATAGGGCAAATGATTTTTAAAGATAATATTGAGTATATATCAAATTTAATTGCTTATAGGAAAAAAACATCTTTATTTAAGTTGGATAGTTTTTGAAGAAATAGAGAAAAAGTTTAAATTACTAAAGTTTACGGATAGAAGTTTAATGTATTCTTTAGATGAAAAAAATTTTTTTGTAATTGTTAATAGTTCTGATAAAGTAATGAATTTTTGATATTGAGAGTGGTAATTATGAAGTGATATTTAGTGATTTTTAAAAAAAGAAAATACTAATATTTTTAATAGATAAATTGCTTGAAGTTTCAAGATACAACTGTGTTATTTTTAGAAAAATAAAATAATAAAAAAAAATATAAATGGGTATTGACATTCAAAAAAATCAGGGTAAAATATATTACTGTAAGCGATTGCATAAAATTATAAATATAGAAGGTGGAAGATTATGAATTTGAAAAAATGTGTTATTGGAACAGTTTTGATGTTTGGTTTACTGTTATCATGTGGTGCGAAAAAAGAAGCAGCAGCAGAACAACAACCAGCAAGTGGATTGAAAGGAGAAATTACCGTTCAAGTAGAAGAAGCATGGAAACCGTATTATGAAGCGGCTGTTGCAAGGGTTAAAGAAAAAAATCCTGATGCTAAAATTAATTTAATGGTTAAGCCGTCGTTTGATCATATCGATATAATCGATAAAACAGATTCAACTAATGCAGATGTAGCGGATGTATTTACTGTACCTCTAGATAGAATGGAAGGATTAGTAAGTAAAGATGTATTAGCTTCATTTGATGCTAAAGCATTAGGAGATAAAATTGGTGGATTCGGAGACTTTGATAAAGGTCTTGGAGGACAATTGAAATTTAATGGAAATTACTTTGGTTTCCCATACAATATTGAAACATTAATTTTAGGAGTAAATACTAAAAATGCTGCAGCAAACAAAGTTGATTTAAAAAATATCGATTTTGCAACTTTAGATCCAAAAGTAGCTATGGTACCATTATTTAATGCTTGGTATGGTGTAGCAGTTACTAATGCGTTTGGTGTAGAGTTATTAGGAAAAAGATGGAGATAAATTTGTATCTACTTTAACAAATGATTTTTGATAAATTAACTCCTGAACAACAAGCAATGTTTAAAGGAATGTTTGAATACTGGCAAAAATCGAACAAAGAAAAATTACCTATGTTTGATACAAAAGCAGTTTATGGATTTATGGATGGTTTATTTAAAGGTGGAAATACAGGTTCTGTAAGAATAATAGGGCCTTGGGAAGTTGCCGCAGCTACTGAAATAAGTGGAACAGAAGACTTTGATGTATTACCTTTAAATAATGCAAAATTTGCAGGAAAAGAATTGAAACACTGGAAAGGTGGATGGGCTTTAGTTATTAACTCTAGAAACGAAGAAGATGCTGATAAAATGGCTCTTTCACAAGCGGTTATAGCTGAATTATTAAATCCTAAATTTGCAGGAGATTTATACACTGCAACAGGGAAAATAATGCCTAATGTTTCAAAAGATGAATATGCAAAATTAAATATACCTGAATTAGATAAAAAAGTTATATTAGCTGTTATAGATGGTTATAATAATGCAGTTGAAAGACCATTATTTAAAGAATGGGGACAAGTATGGGATACTTGGCAAAATTCATTAATTTCTTGGGATTCTAAGAAACCAGCTACTGTACAAGATGCATATAAAGAAATTCAAGCAAGCTTTTAATGCTTTATTAACTAATTTTAAAATAAGATGAAAAAAAGTAAGTGCTTGGCACTTACTTTTTTTAAAAAAAGGGAAATTATGAAATTAAAGAAAAAAACATTAAATATTTTTTTGATTATATGTTTAGGAATAATAATATCGGAAAGTATGCTAAGTTTTTTTATTTAGTTAAAGATTTGGAATTATACAATGAATTTTTTTAAAAAAATAACAAAAAGCTACTGAAAAAGGAATATATTACATTAGAAATGTTAAATTATTTTTTTCAGGTATTATTTTTATTTATAATATTTTCTGTATATAATTGTATATTTTTATGAAAAAAATTTAGAATAGGGATACTCTATAAAGGAGTATGGTCTTTATTTATTATAGGAAACATATTACTTAAAAATATTTGTACATTATCAAAATAATGTTTTTTTATTTTATAAGTTTATTGTTACAAATAATTCTTTTTAATTTATATCATTCTATTGAATGAGAGAGAGGAGAAAGATGGATAAATATGTTTATGACAGTATAGGAAACTACATGAAAGAAAAAAATCTTTATTTGAAAGATTTATCAGAAAATATTAAAGTAGATAGAAAAAAACTCATCCTTATATTATTGAACTTGAAAAAAATAAAAGAAAAAAAGAAAGAGTTTTTTTAAAGGAATTAAAAATTAAAAATTTATCAAGAAAGACAAGAATTAAAAAGGTAAATTTGATAAAAAAAGAAACAGCTTTTAAGATTAGAGTTATTTGAAAGCTCCAAGAAAAAAATGGAGTTTTATGAAGGAAAAGAACATATAAGTTATGACTTTGAATTAGAGTATAGAAAAAAATAGATTAAAAAGAAGAAAGATTACCTTCTATACTTGCTTTTATACAGTGAATCAATAAATGAAAAAAAGAAAAAAATAATGAAAGAATTATCAAATTTAGATAAAGCTAACAATGATGTAAAAAGAAAAAGAATTCAATCATAAAGTTGAAGAAGAAAAAAAAATATTGAAAAAAAGGTAAAGAAAAAAATTAAAAAGAAAGCCAAAAAAAGAAGGATTAATTTCAGAAAAAAAGCATATATTAATCAAGTTAAACAATTAGAAATGGAAATGAAAGACACCATAGAAGTTCTAAAATTAGATATACCTAGTGAAGTCTATTAAGAGTCGTTCTAAAGTTTTAACTTATTTATCTAAGGTAGAAGTTGAGGCACAATACAAAAATAATGTATCAAGATATATCTGATCTTGATAGAAAAAAATACCGATAGAAGTTGAAAAAAATAAATAGATTAGAACCTTTAGCATCATTAGTTTTACCAGGACTTGGACAATATTTTTAATAAACAAAACTTTAAAGCTTTTATTGTTCTTTATAGGGACTTTATTTATATATTTTTGTAGCTATACCTTACGCTCTAGGGTATGGGAATTATAGAGGTGAAGGATTAAAAGGAATAATTACATTAGCACAAGCAGGTAAAAAGATTAGATAAGTCTATTATATTTATGGTAGAAGGACTTGTTGCATTAATACTTATGCTATTTTCAATAGCGATAGTAGCAGTATCTTATAAAGATGCTAAAGATGTACAGTTAAATATGTATAAAGGTGTAAGACCTAAAACTAAGTTTGAAATAATAGAAAGTGTAAAAAGAAGATGGATTCCCATATATAGTAACTATAATTACTTATGTTTTTATTATCATTTGTTGTAATATTACCAGTACTTACTACAATATTACTATCGTTTGCTGGAATGGATCCAAATAATCAATCTAAATTCAAAATGGATAGGTTTAAAAAATTATGAATTATTAATTACAGGAACAGGAATTGCAGGAGGTCCATTCTGGAGAATATTCTTATGGACTATGATATGGACAATTGTAGCAACTACAGTCGCAATAACAGTAGGATTTGGACTTGCGTTAATTGCAAATAATGAAAGAATTAAAGGTAAAACTTTCTATAGAACAATATATTTATTACCTTGGGCAGTTCCAGCATTTATAACTATAATGTTCTTTAGTATAATGAGTTCAAGTAATGGAATTTTAACTAAATCATTAGAAATGTTATTTGGTGGAGATTGGGCGATAAAACAAAGTACAACATTAACGAGAGTAGCTTTAATAATGTTACAAACTTGGCTTGGAAGTTCTTACGTGTTCTTATTATCTACTGGAGTCCTTCAAGGGATACCAGCTGATCTTTATGAGGCAGCAGATATAGACGGTGCAACTGTTTGGCAAAAAAATTATCAAAAAAATTACAATACCTTTTAGTTTTATTCCAAACAGCTCCTTTATTAATAGGTCAATATACATTTAACTTCAATAATTTCTCTATCATCTATTTATTTAATGAGTGGAGAGCCATTCGATCCAAGTAAATATGGAAATATGGCAGGAAGTACAGATCTATTAATTTCATATATATATAAGTTGACTATACAAAAACAATATCAATCTGTAGGAGCGGCTATTACAGTATTTATATCTCTAGGATTAATATTGTTTGCATATATTGGATTTAAAAAAATTCTCAAGCATTTAAGGAGGAAAAAAATAATGGCTAAGAAAAAAATCAAATTTATATTTATCAGATAAACCCCCTTTAAATTTTTGCTGGTAAGGTTGGACTAGGTATAAGTTATGCAATTTTAACTTTATGGTCATTATTGATTATAGTCCCTTTATTAATAATGGTTATTTCTTCTTTTAATGGAAATCAACAACAAAAATATAATAATAGACTTTAAAGAATTTGTATTTTCATTTAAGCAATTTAAAAATTTTATTTACACAAACTGATTTTTTTAAGATGGGTTGTAAATACAATATTTATAGCTATAGCAACAGCTGTTTTAACATTACTTGTAGTTTCGTATACAGGTTATGTTTATTCAAGATTTAGATTTAAAGGTAAAAGAGTATCTCTAATGGCAATAATGTTAATACAAGTAATACCAGCTTTTGCGGGGATAGTTGCATATTATACTATGCATCAAATTATAGTTTCAATTTTTCCCATTCTTTACTAGGGAAATGATGTTAATATTAATTTACGCTGTAGTGGAATAGCAGGAAATACTTTCATACTTAAAGGATATATAGATTCAATATCTACTGAATTAGATGAAGCAGCTAGAATGGAAGGTTGTTCAAATATGCAAGTATATAGTTTGATAATATTCCCAATTGCAAGACCTATGCTTGCTATAATAGCTTTATGGTCATTTATATAATCATTTATGGATTATTTATTACCAGCTATTATGTTAACTAATCCTAAAAACTATACTTTAGCTGCAGGTTTATTTTCATTAATATCAGATGAAAGAACAAAACTTGAACCTGTATTTGCAGCAGGAGGATTATTAACGGCAATACCTATAGTAATTCTATTTATAGTATTACAAAAACAATTAGTTTCTGGATTAACAAGTGGATCAGTGAAAGGATAGGAAAAAAATATGAAGGTTGAATTAAAAAAATTTAGGTAAAAAAATATGAAGGTAGAGAAGATTTTACTATAAGAGGAATAGATTTAGAAATAGAGAGTAAAGATTTTTTTGTGTAATACTTCAATCCATCAGGATGTGGTAAATCAACATTATTAAGAATGATAGCAGGACTTAACTCTATAACTGAAGGTGAATTATTATTTGGTGATAAAGTAATGAATAAAGTTGCATCAAAAGATAGAAACATAGCAATGGTTTTCCAAAGTTATGCACTTTATCCACATATGACAGTATATGATAATATGGCATTTTCATTGGCTATGCGTAAAATGGATAAAAAATTAATACATGAAAGAGTATTAGAAGCTGCGAATGTTTTACAAATAGAAAAATATTTATACTCAAAACCGTCGGATATTTCAGGTGGACAAAGACAAAGGGTTGCTTTAGGAAGATCAATTGTTAGAAAACCTGCAGTATTCTTAATGGATGAACCTTTATCTAATCTTGATGCTAAACTTAGGGAGCATATGAGAATAGAGCTTGTAAGAATACATAGAGATTTAGATACTACAACTATATATGTAACACACGATCAAACAGAAGCTATGACAATGGCAACAAGAATAGTTCTTCTTGATAAAGGTGTTATTCAACAAGTTGGAAAAACCGGAAGAATTTTTATAATAGACCAAATAATATATTTGTAGCTAAATTTATAGGATCGCCAACTATGAATATAATGGAAGGTTATATTAGAAACGGGCATTTCATATCTAATTCAGAAGAAATCGTAATTAAAGCTAATGAAACAGATAGAGAAAGATTGAAAGATTATGAAGGTAAAAAAAGTTTCGTTAGGTATCAGATCTGAAAGATTTATGAGTGGAAAAAGAACATGAAAAATAGATTCAAAGCAGTTATAGAAGTTGTAGAAATGTTAGGTAAAGAAAAAAATCACTTTATGTTAAATTGAGTGATGGAACATCATTAGTAATAACTATGCCAGGACATTATAACTATGAACCAGGAGAAGAACATTCATTTTGGATTTGATACAGAAGCATTACACTTCTTTGATGAAAATGGAGATAGAATATAGTAAAATATTTTTAAAAAAATTATATAAATTTTTGAATAATGTATAAAAGGATAAGAGTTTTCTTATCCTTTTTAAATTCTAGGTAATAAATTTATGTCGTTAAATAATTTGTAATTGAATAAAAAAACTGATGAAAATTTAAATACTTGACAATTATAGTAATTTAATGATATAACTCTTTGTAATAATAATTTAAGAAGAAATTAAAAAAATATAGAGAAAGGAGAAAATTATAATTATATGAAATTTATATAATTATAGTTAAATAAAAAAATGAATAAAAAAATATTATTTATAATAGGGTCATTTAGAGAAAATTCGTTTCATGGGATAATAGCAGAAAATGTAAAACAGTTAATTGGAAATAGAGCCGAAGTGAAAGTATTGAATTATAAAAATATACCTTTATATAATCAAGATTTAGAAATAAATGGCGGAGTTTCTGAAGTTAATGAACTAAGAAAATATGTTCAAGACTTTGATGGTATTTGGATTTTTTTCACCAGAATATAATGGACAAATACCGGGAATATTAAAAAAATGTATTAGATTGGTTGTCAAGATCGTTAGATCCAAATAATAGTAGAGGTGAATCAGCAGTTCATCAAAAAAACCTGTTACAATAACTGCAGGAGCTGGGGCACCAAAAAGCACCAAATGTTAGAAGAAATTTAGCAGAATTGTTACCTTTTATGAGAATGAATTTAATTTGTGGAGAAGGAGTAGGACTTACATTTACAGCAGATACTTGGAATACAGGAATATTTAGACCTTCAATAGAAGAATTGACAGAATTAAATAAGCAAGTAGAAGAATTTTTAACTGCTTTATAATTAAGAACATAATAAAAAAATAGAATATAAATTGTAAAAATAATAAAAATTAAAAAAATATTTCATAAAAAGTATGACACTTTAAGTTGTAATTTATAAACAATATAAAAATTTTTAAAAAAAATGCTTGACAAAAAAATAAAAAAATAGTATAAAATACCAAAAGTCAATTTATAAAGTTGACGAAAGAATTTATGAATTATAACCAAAGACAGTAGGTAGATGAAATCTATAAACCCTACCGAGGTAAGATTTAACAGTATAAAATATAAATGTATATAGTTAGATATTCAACCTCTGGGCTTATTGTTTTTTTGATTCAGAGGTTTTTTTATTATGAGGAGGTGAAGAAATTGTCGGCACAATCTAAATTAGAAGCAGTACAACAATTAACTGCTAAATTAAAAGATGCTAAAGCAATGGTATTCGTTGATTATAGAGGAATCAGCGTTAATGAAGATACTGAATTAAGAAAAAATGCTAGAGAAGCAGGAGTAGAATACTTTGTAGCTAAAAATAGATTAATGAAAATAGCTTTGAAAGAAGTAGGTATCGAAACGAACTTTGATGATTTATTAGAAGGAACTACATCATTTGCTATTGGGTACGAAGATGGAGTTGCACCTTCAAAATTAGTTTTTGATTTTGGAAAAAAATTAAAAGACAAATTAGTTATCAAAGGTGGAATGTTAGAATCTGAAAGAGTAGATGTTTCTACAGTTGAAGCGTTAGCACAATTACCTTCAAGAGACGAAATGTTAGGAATGATCGCTTACGGATTATTATCACCAGTAAGAATGTTAGCAGTTGGATTATCTAACTTAGCTGATAAAGTTGCAACAGGTGTATCTGCAGTGGAGGAAGCCCAGCAGTTGAAGTAACAGAATAGTTACTTAAAAAAATAAAAAAATAAAGATAAAAAGAAAAAAAATAGGAGGATTAAGAATAATGGCATTCAATAAAGAACAATTTATAGAAGATTTAAAAAGCTATGTCTGTATTAGAATTAAAAGAAGTAGTAGAAGCAATAGAAGAAACATTTGGAGTATCTGCACAACCAGTAGCAGTTGCAGGAGCAGCAGCAGGAGCAGCAGCAGTTGAAGAAAAAACTGAATTTGATGTAATCTTAGTATCAGGAGGAGCTTCTAAATTAGCAGTAATTAAAGAAGTAAGAGGAATAACTGGTTTAGGATTAAAAGAAGCTAAAGAGTTAGTTGAAGCTGGTGGAAAAGCAGTTAAAGAAGGAGTTTCTAAAGAAGAAGCAGAAGCATTGAAAGCACAATTAGAAGGTGCAGGAGCAACTGTAGAATTAAAATAATAACTTGCCAAATTATGGTAAAAGGCACTCTTTTAGAGAGAGTGTCTTTTTCCACTATTAAAAGTAAAGGGTGTTGTTTAGGGCTTAAAAACACTAACAACAAAGAGTTTTAGAATGTTCAGAACATTTCTTTGTTGTATTAATTTTTTTATAAAAAAATAGAATAAAGAATTATGTTCTTTGTATAGGAGGAATTTTTTTAAATGAGTAAACTTATTGAAAGATATAGTTTTGGGAAAAATAGCAGATAGAGGAGAAATGCCACATTTTTTTAGAATTTCAAGTAAATTCTTATGAAGATTTCTTACAATCAAAGATACCACCTCAAAAAAAGAGAAAATAAGGGATTTGAAAGCAATTTTTAATGAAATTTTTCCCAATTGAATCAAGTAATGGATTACTAAAAATTAGAATATTTATGGTATGAAATTCACGATAATGATGAACCATTAAATGATGAATTGGAATGTAAAAAAAGAGGAAAACTTATTCAGGACAATTAAAAAGTAAGACTTAAATTGACAAATAAAAAGAACCCAAGAAATTCAAGAAACTTTAGTTCATTTTTGGAGATATACCTCTAATGACTGAACAAGCAACGTTTGTAATAAATGGAGCAGAAAGAGTCGTTGTATCACAATTACATAGATCTCCAGGAATAACATTTAATAAAGAAGGAAATATTCAAACAGGAAAAGATGTATTTATTGGGAAAAATTATTCCGTACAAAGGAACATGGTTAGAATTTGAAACTGATAAAAATGATATTTTTAAATGTAAAAAAATTGATAGAAGAAAGAAAGTTTTAGCTACAATATTTTTTTAAAAAGCAGTTGATTTCTTTTATGACAAATTCAGAAATTATGGAAGAATTTTTTTGAACAAAAAAAGAAATTGATTTATCAGAAAGTTTTTTTCAAAATATTCAGGAGAAGAATTGTATGATATTTTTAAAAAGCTAAATTAGAAGGTAGCTTCTCTGTTGAAGACATTTTAGATGAAGAAACAGGAGAATATATTGTTGAAGTCTGAGGAATTAATAGATCATATTGTTGTTGAAAAAAATAATTGAAAAACAAATTAGATAAAAATAGTAATTTGGGAAGTTAAACCGGAAGATAGAATAATAGCAAATTCATTAATACATGACACTACAAAAAAAATAATGATGAAGCAGTAGTAGAAGTATTTAGAAAAATTAAGACCTGGTGATTTAGTAACTGTTGAAAGTGCTAGATCGTTAGTAAAACAAATGTTCTTTAATCCACAAAGATATGACTTAGCTGATGTTGGAAGATATAAAAATAAACACACGATTAAAATTAGATGTTCCAGCAGATGAAATTGTTTTTAACTAAAGAAGATGTTATGGCAACAATTGAATATGTAAAAAGATTATTTGCAGGAGAAGGAAGACAGATGATATAGACAGTTTATCAAACAGAAGAGTTAGAGGTGTTGGAGAGTTATTGTCTATTCAAATAAAAGGTGGAATGCTAAGAATGGCCAAAATGGTTAAAGAAAAAATGACTATTCAAGATATTACTACATTAACACCACAAAGTTTATTAAATACAAAACCTTTAAATGCCCTAATTAATGAATTTTTTGGAAGTGGACAATTATCACAATTTATGGATCAGTCAAATCCATTGGCAGAATTGGCCCACAAAAGAAGAATATCAGCATTAGGACCAGGTGGGTTATCAAGAGAAAGAGCAGGATTTGAAGTGCGTGACGTACACGATTCTCATTATGGTAGAATTTGTCCAATAGAAACTCCTGAGGGACCAAACATTGGGTTGATAAATTCACTAACAACTTATGGAAAAGTAAATAAATATGGATTTATAGAAACTCCATTTGTTGTAGTAAAAAACGGGAAAGCAGATGTAAATAATATTAAATATATGGCTGCTGATGAAGAATTAGGATTATTTATAGCACAAGCAGATACACCTATAGATGAAAAAGGAAATTTCTTAACTAATGAAGTTGTATGTAGATATAACGAAGAAATTGTGCATGTTGGGAAAGAAAAAGGTTGATTTATTAGATATTTCACCCTAAAACAGTTAGTATCAGTATCAGCAGGACTAATTCCATTCTTAGAACATGATGATGCGAATAGAGCGTTAATGGGATCAAATATGCAACGTCAAGCAGTACCGTTGTTAAAAACAGAAGCACCTTATGTAGGAACAGGATTAGAGAGAAAAGTTGCTATAGATTCAGGAGCAGTAGTAATTTCTAAAAGCTGCAGGAACTGTAACTTATGTAGATGCAAGAAAAATAGTTGTAACTGATAAGGATGGTGTTGAGCATTCACATAGATTATTAAACTTTGAAAAATCTAACTCATCAATGTGTTTACATCAAAAACCATTAGCAGACTTAGGACAAAAAGTTAAAAAAGGAGATGTAATTGCAGATGCACCATCAACAGCTGGTGGAGATTTAGCATTAGGAAAAAATATTTTATTAGCATTTATGCCTTGGGAAGGATATAACTTTGAGGACGGAATTTTAATTTCTGAAAGATTAAGAAAAGATGATGTATTTACATCATTACATATTGAAGACTTTGAAATTGAAGCTAGAACTACTAAATTAGGAGATGAAGAAATTACAAGAGAAATACCAAATGTATCAGAAGAAGTCGTTAAAAAAATTTAGATGAAAAATGGTATAATAAGAATAGGATCTTATGTTACTCCAGATGATATTTTGGTAGGAAAAGTAACGCCAAAAGGAGAAAGCGAACCTCCAGCAGAAGAGAAATTATTAAGAGCAATTTTTGGTGAAAAGGCTAAAGATGTTAGAGATACTTCATTAAGATTACCTCATGGTGTAAAAGGAACAGTTGTTGATGTATTAGAATTAACAAAAGAAAATGGAGACGACTTAAAAGCTGGAGTAAATAAAGTTGTAAGAATTTATATTGCAGAAAAAAGAAAAATAATGGTTGGAGATAAAATGTCGGGAAGACATGGTAATAAAGGGGTTGTATCAAGAGTATTGACAGTTGAAGATATGCCTCATTTAGAGAATGGAACTCCAATAGATGTATGTTTAAATCCGTTAGGGGTACCTTCTCGTATGAATATAGGACAAGTATTAGAAGTGCATTTAGGATTAGCAATTGGAGATATAGACAAATATATTGCCACTCCTGTATTTGATGGAGCAAAAGAACAAGATGTAAAAGAGTATTTAGAACAAGCTGGATATAGTAAAACTGGAAAAGTTAAATTAATTGATGGAAGAACAGGACAACCATTTGATAATCCTGTAACTGTTGGAAGAATGTATATGTTAAAATTACATCACTTAGTTGAGGATAAAATGCATGCTAGAGCGATTGGTCCTTATTCGTTAGTTACACAACAGCCACTTGGAGGTAAAGCACAATTTGGTGGACAAAGATTAGGAGAAATGGAAGTTTGGGCTCTTGAAGCATATGGAGCGTCTAGTATTTTACAAGAAATGTTTACAGTTAAATCAGATGATATTAGTGGAAGAACTAAAACTTATGAAGCAATAGTTAAAGGACAAGAAATGCCTGAGCCTGATGCACCAGAATCATTTAGAGTATTAATAAGAGAGTTTCAATCACTAGGATTGGATGTAACTCTTTATGATAAAGATGGAGAAACTATAGATTTAGATAAAAAAACTTAGATGCTTAATTGTATACTAAAAAAATTAAAAATATAATAGAAATAAACTAATTTTTAAATACAATTAAGATTAGTTAAAAAAATTAGTATTGAGGAGGCTCTTATTAATGAGTATAAGAGATTTTTGATAGTATTCAAATTAGACTAGCTTCACCAGAAAAAAATTGAAGAATGGTCATTTGGAGAAATAACAAAGGCAGAAACAATAAATTATAGAACATTAAAACCTGAAATGGATGGATTATTTTGTGAAAAATATTTTACCCATCAAAAAGATTATGAGTGTTCGTGTGGTAAATATAAGAGAATGAGACATAAAGGTATTACTTGTGAAAAAAATGTGGTGTTGAAGTAACAACATCTAAAGTTAGAAGAGAAAGAATGGGTCATATTAAGTTAGCAACTCCTATAGCTCATATTTGGTATTCTAAAGGGACACCAAATAAAATGAGTTTATTACTAAATATTAGTACAAAAAGAATTAGAAATGGTATTGTATTTCTCAAGATATATTGTAACTGATCCGGGAGAAACTGATTTACAAAAAGGACAGATATTAACTGATAGAGAATATAAATTATATGAAAGTCAATATAAAAAAATAGATTTACAGCTAAAATGGGAGCAGAAGGGGTATTAAAACTATTAGAGGAAATAGATTTAAAAGAACTTGAAACAGAATTAGAAAATGAAATGGAAACTGTAAACTTCTTCACAAAAAAAAGAAAAAAACAATAAAAAAAGATTAAAAAAATAGTTAGAGATTTAATTGCTTCAAATAATAGACCAGAATGGATGATTTTAACTGTTTTTACCTGTAATGCCTGCAGATTTAAGACCAATGGTTCAGTTAGATGGAGGAAGATTTGCTACTTCTGACTTAAAATGATCTTTATAGAAGAGTTATAAACAGAAATATTAGATTGCAAAAAGTTAATGTCAATTAAGGCTCCAGAAATTGTGATTAAAAAAATGAAAAAAAGAATGTTACAAGAAGCAGTTGATGCATTAATTGATAATGGAAGAAGAGGAAAACCTGTAGTTACTCAAAAATAATAGAGAATTAAAATCATTGTCAGATATGTTAAAAAGGAAAACAAGGAAGATTTAGACAAAATTTATTAGGAAAAAGGGTAGATTATTCAGGAAGATCGGTTATTGTAGTAGTACCAAGTTTGAAAAATGAATCAATGTGGATTACCTAAAAAAATGGCATTGGAATTATATAAACCGTTTTTAATGAGAGAATTAGTTAAAAAGAGAATTAGCTTCAAACATTAAAGTTGCGAAAAAATGGTAGAAGAAGAAGATGAAAATGTATGGGAATTAATTGAAGAGATTATAAAAAAATCATCCTGTTTTATTAAACAGAGCACCGACATTACATAGATTATCAATTCAAGCATTTGAACCAATATTAATTGAAGGAAAAAGCTATAAGATTACATCCGTTAGTATGTTCGGCATTTAATGCTGACTTTGATGGAGACCAAATGGCTGTTCATTTAGTTTTATCTCAAGAAGCACAAATGGAAAGCAAAATTATTAATGTTAGCTACAAATAATATAATTGCACCTTCAAGTGGAAAACCAATAGCGGTACCTTCACAAGATATGGTTATGGGATGTTATTATATGACTAAAGATAAAAAAAGGTGCTAAAGGAGAAGGAAAAATATTCTCAAATAAAAAAATCAATTAATAACTGCATATCAAACTGGACAAATAGATACTCATGCGATTGTAAAAGTTAGAATTGATGGAGAAATGATTGAAACGACTCCAGGAAGATTAGTATTTAACACAATGTTACCTAAAGAAGTTAGAAATTACAATGTAACTTTTGGTAAAGGTCAATTAGGAAAAATTAATTGCAGATTTATATAAAAAAATTTGGATTTGAAAAAAACTTCAAAATTAATAGATGATATTAAAGATTTTTGGATTCCATCATGGAACATTAGCAGGAATTACAGTTGGAATTGAAGATTTAGAAATACCGGAAACTAAAAAAAGGAATCTTAGAACAAGCTGAAAAAAAGAAGTTGCTGAAATAGATGAATTGTATAAAACTGGAGAAATTATAGATGCAGAAAGATATAGAAGAACAGTAGCTATATGGTCAGAAGCAGTAGATAAAGTAACTAAAGATATGATGAACAATCTTGATGAATTTAACCCAGTTTATATGATGGCAAATTCAGGTGCCAGAGGGTCAATCGCACAAATGAGACAATTAGGTGGTATGAGAGGACTTATGGCGAATACGCAAGGTCAAATTATTGAAATGCCTATTAAAGCAAACTTTAGAGAAGGACTTAATATTTTAGAATTCTTTATGTCATCACATGGAGCAAGAAAAGGATTAGCAGATACAGCATTAAGAACTGCCGATTCAGGATATTTAACTCGTAGATTAGTAGATATTTCACATGAAGTAATTGTAAATCATGAAGATTGTGGTTGCGAACACGGAATTGTAGTTTCTGATTTAGTTAAATCAGGAAATGTAATTGAAAAAAATTAAGTGAAAAGAATTTATGGAAGAACTTTAGCAAAAAGATTTAATACATAATGGTGAAGTTATTGCAACTAGAAATACCTTAATTGATGATGAATTAAATGCCAAAATTGAAGAGTTAGAAATTAGAGAAGTTGAAATTAGAACACCTTTAACATGTAAATTAGAAAAAGGTGTATGTAGAAAAATGTTATGGATTAGATTTATCAAATCATAAAGAAATTTTTAAAAAGGGGAAGCAGTAGGAGTTATTGCAGCTCAATCGATTGGAGAGCCAGGGACACAACTTACAATGCGTACTTTCCATACGGGAGGTGTTGCAACTGCAGCTTCTGTACAATCAGATTATAAAAGCAGACGTATCTGGAAAAGTTAAATTGAAAGACATTACATTATTAACAAATGAAAAAAAGGTGAAGAAATAGTTGTTTCACAAACTGGTAGAATAATTATAGGGAAATATAGATATGAAGTACCATCAGGAGCCACTTTAAAAAGTTAAAGATGGAGATTCAGTTAAAAAAAGGACAAATATTGGTAGAATTTGATCCATATCAAGTTCCAATAATAACAGCAGAATCTGGAAAAGTTGAATTTAGAGATATTTATGTTAAAGAAAATATTGATCCTAAATATGGTGTTACTGAAAGAATAGCAATTAAAACCAGTTGAAAAATAGTGAAGTAAATCCAAGAATAATTGTATATGGTAAGAAAAAAATGAAAAAAAGTAGCAGAGTATAATATTCCATATGATGCTTATTTAATGGTAAATGAAGGAGAAACAGTTAAAAAAAGGGCAAATTATTACTAAAATCTTGAAAAACTGGAGAAGGAAATAAAGATATTACTGGAGGGCTTCCAAGAGTACAAGAATTGTTTGAAAGCAAGAAATCCAAAAAGGTAAAGCTACATTATCAGAAGTATCTGGTAGGGTAATTTTTCTCAGATAAAAAAAGAAAAAAAGGTATGAGATTAATTTTTAATTGTTGATCCTGAAACAGGTGATATGATAAAAGAATATACAGTTCCTGTTGGAGAACATTTAGTTGTAACTAATGAAATGTTAATTGAAAAAAAGGTGCGAAAATTACAGATGACCGGTATCGCCACATGATATATTAAAAAAATAAAAGGTTTAGTAGATGCACAACAATTTATATTAGAATCAGTACAACAAGTGTATAGAGAGCAAGGAGTTACTGTAAATGACAAACATATAGAAGTAATAGTTAAACAAATGTTCCAAAAAAATTAAAAATTAAAGAAGAGGAGATTCGTTATTCCTAGAAGATGAATTAATTGATAGAAAAGTAGTTGATAAGGAAAATGAAATTTTAATATCTAAAGGTAAGAGACCAGCTACTTATGAACCAATTATTCAAGGTATAACTAAAAGCAGCTGTTAATACAGAAAGCTTTTATTTCAGCAGCATCATTCCAAGAAACTACAAAAAGTATTAGCTAATGCAGCAATAGAAGGTAAAAATAGATAGACTTGAAGGAATGAAAGAAAATGTAATTATAGGTAAGAGAATACCTGGAGGAACAGGATTTAAAGATTATAGATATATTGATATAAATGACAAAAACTGAGGAAATAGAAGAGTCAAAAGAAGTAGTTGAATAAATTTAAGTAGGGGAATTTACAAAAAAAGTAGATTTCCCACTTTGTTGATTAATAAGAAAGAAAAAAATTAATTTGCAAAAGAAAAAAATAGGAGTTTATATGAAAACTTTAAATATAGGATTTAATAATTTTGTTATAGATGAACATGTAATAAGTATAGTAGTTCCAGATAATGCACCGGCTAAAAAGATTAAGAGAAGATGCTAAAAATAGAGATGCACTAATTGATGCAACAGCTGGAAGAAAAACAAGATCGATAATAATAATGGATAATGGATACATAATTTTATCTTCAGTGAATGTAGAAACTTTAATTCAAAGAATAGAACAAAATGAAAAAAATAAATTCTAAAATACAGGTGGTACCATGAAAGGTAAATTAATAATAGTTTCTATCCAAGTGGATCAGGTAAATCAACAATTACAAAGCTAGTTAGAGATAGATTACAAATGGAATTATCTATTTCGGCTACCACTCGTAAAACCAAGAATTGGTGAGATTGATGGTAAAGATTATTTTTTTCTTAACAATGGAAGAATTTGAAAATAAAATAAAAAAATGATGAATTTTATGAGTATGCCAATGTACATGGGAATTATTATGGTACATTAAAAAAAGTAGTGGATGATAATTTAGAAAAAGGTAAAAATGTAATGTTAGAAATTGATGTTCAAGGAGCATTAATTGCTAAAGAAAAGAAAAAGATGCAATATTAGTATTTTTTTAAAACAGAAAATAATAAAAATATTAGAAGAAAGATTGAGAAATAGAAAAAAACAGATTCTGAAGAAGTTATTCAAGTTAGATTAAAAAAATGCTTTTAACAGAATTAGAATATGAAAATAAATATGATATTACAATAATAAACAAAGATATTGAAGATTCGTGTAATAAACTTATTGATATTATAAATAAGTAATTGGAGGAAAAAAATGAAAAAGAGAAAATAACAATAGATAAATTGTTGACAAAAAAATACCAAATAAATATGAATTAGCGATAGTAGCAGGGAAAATTGCAAAAAAAGAATTTTTTTAAAAAGGGCATGAAAAAAATATAAAATAATGGACAATGTTTTTTTGAGAATATAATGAAAGATGAAATTGAAATAAAAAAATAAAATTTTTAAAATGTAAAAAAATTTAATAAAAAAATTTGACAAATCTTAAAAAGTGAATTTATACTATAATATAGGGGTAGGAGTTTTAATGTATAAGGATAAAAAAATATTCAAAAAAACTTGTAGACGAATTAGATATAGTTCAAGTAATAGGAGAATATGTAGTTTTAAAAAAAGCAGGAGCAAATTATAAGGGTTTATCTCCGTTTAAAGAAGAAAAATACTCCGTCATTCGTTGTAAGTCCAAGAAAAATATATATAAAGATTTTTAGTACAGGTGATGGAGGAGATGTCATAAAATTTTTATAGAAAAAAATAAATAATTTATCGTTTTATGAAGCTGTAAATGAATTAGCAAGGAAATATAATATTTCTATAAAAAAACTTTTTTTATGAAGATAGTAGCCGAATAACTGAAAAATGAAAAAAATATTATGAAATAATGAAACAAGCTCAAATTTATTTTTTTCTAAAAAAATATTTTTTTAATTCATCAGAAGCATTAAATTATATGGGTAATAGAGGATATTTAGAAGTAGATTTAAGAAAATTTGGAATTGGATTTTCAGAAAATAAATGGGATGGATTATTGTCATATTTAACAAATAAAGGATATAATATAGATGATTTGTTAGAATTAGGTCTAGTTATTAAAAAAATGAAAATGGAAATATTTTTTTGATTATTTTAGAAATAGAATAATATTTCCTATTTATAATGATAATATGAAAATAGTTGGATTTGAGGAAGAACAATAAATACTGATGAAAAATACACCCTAAATACTTAAATTCTCCTGAATCAAAAATTTTTTTAAAAAAAAGGGAAAGAACTTTTTGGATTATTAAATCGTGGTGAGCAAATACGAAAACGTGGAGTTGCTATATTAATGGAAGGATATTTGGATGTTTTAACTGCACATAAAAAAATGGTTTTTGAATTTGCAGTGGCAAGTTTAGGAACGGCATTTACGATTGAACAGGCAGAATATTTAAAAAGATATGCAACAAATGTAATAATTGCTTATGATAATGATAGTGCTGGGAAAAAAATGCGACTGTAAAAGCAGCAAATATATTAAAAAAATATGATTTTAATATAAGATGTTTGACAATAGATGGTGAAGTTAAAGATCCGGATGAATATTTAAAAAAATATGGTAAAAAAAGCATTTTTTTAAAATTATTAAAAACAACGACAGTTGAAGTATTTGAATATATATATGAAGAATATTCAAAAAGATTTAGATTTAAAAAGTATTGTTGGAAAAGAAAGATTCATTAATAGAATTAAAGATTTTTATGTTAAATGTAAAAAGTGAAGTAGAAAAAAAGTATATATATTCAAAAAAATATCAGTTGAATTAGAAATTGATAAAGAAGTATTATATAGTACATTTTCTACAAGAAAATTTTTCAAATAATAATTGGCAAAAATAATAAATTCTATGGATCCTAAGTATACTAAAATTGTTTTAACAAAAAAACGAAAAAGGAAAAAGATATACTTTTTAATTGAAGAAACATTAAAATATTTAATTCAGTATGCTGATTTAGAAGATGAAAATATAATAAAAGCATCGTGATATTTTTAAGTTCTATGAAAAATTGAAAATGAAGAATATAAAAAAATTTTTTTGAAATTAAAAAAATGATTAATTTTAAAGTAGATAAAAAAAGAAAAATATAAATGAATTAAACTTAACTGAAAATGAAAAAAATTTAATTTTTGATTGTTTTTTTAAGCAAACAAAATATGAAAGAAGAAAGAGATAATGTGGAGGCAAATCAATACAAAAGCTCTTTTTTGTAGGATGGTTTAAAAAAAGAAATAGAACAAAAAAAGATTAGAAATTAATAATGAAAATAGATATAAATTAAGTATAAAAATTAAAAATCAATAGAATCTGATTTAAAAGTAATGAATAAAATTGAAGATATTGAAAAATTGTATTTTGATTTTTATTAGTGAGGAGTCTAAAAATGTCTGAAAATAGAAAAAAAATTTGAAGAATAGTTTAGCTAGTTTAATGAAGAGGCGAGAGAAGATAAAATAGTAAGTTATGAAGAAATTAATAATATGCTTTCTGAAAAAGAATTTTTACAGCAGATAAAATAGACCAGTTAATAACTAAATTGCAAAATGATGGAGTACAACTGGTAGATACAATAGAGGATAAACAGGTGTTGTTGTCTGTTCCAGAAGATTTAGTTGATTTTGAAACTATTGAAAGTACAGATTTTGATGAAGTAGATTCAGATGATGAATTTTCAGAAAATGAAATTGATGATTCAGAAGTTGACAAACTTTTACAAACTGATTTAGCAAAAATGGCAGAAAGTATGGATGTAGATGAACCTATAAAAATGTATTTACGAGAAATAGGTCAAATACCTTTATTAAGTTTTGATGAAGAAACAGAGTATGCCAAAAAAGTGTTAGAAGGCGATGAAGAAGCTAAACAAAAATTGATAGAAGCAAATTTAAGATTGGTAGTAAGTATTGCTAAAAAACATACAAATAGAGGATTAAAAATGCTTGATTTAATTCAAGAGGGAAATATGGGATTAATGAAAGCAGTAGAAAAATTTGAGCATGAAAAAGGATTTAAATTTTCAACTTATGCAACTTGAGTGGATAAGACAGGCAATTACGAGAGCAATTGCAGACCAGGGTAGAACGATAAGAATACCGGTTCATATGATAGAAACTATAAATAAAATAAAAAAAGAAAGTAGAATTATTTTACAAGAAACGGGAAAAGAACCAACAGCAGAAGAGTTAGCACAAAAAAATTGGAATTGCCAGTAGATAAAGTGAAAAAAATATACTGGAAATGAATCAAGATCCAATATCATTAGAAACTCCAGTTGGTAGTGAAGAAGATAGCGAATTAGGAGATTTTTGTAGAAGATGATAAGTTTTTAAATCCGTATGATGCAACAACGAGAGTTTTATTGAAAGAACAATTAGACGATATTTTTTGAAAAACATTGAATGATCGGGAAGAAAAAGGTACTTAGATTAAGATATGGATTGGATGATGGTTCTCCAAAAAAACGCTTGAAGAAGTAGGAAAAGAGTTTAATGTTACAAGGGAAAGAATTAGACAAATAGAAGTAAAAAGCATTAAGAAAAATTAAGACATCCAAGTAGAAGAAAAAAAATTAGAAGATTATAGGAGCTAAGTAAATTTATGTACTAGCTCCTGTATTTATATAAATTGAAAGGAAATAAAATGATAAAAAAATTAATAGCTGAAACAAGAAAAAAAAGGAAATTATAGTTTTGAAAAATATAATAGAAAGTTATGACTTATCGGATGAAGATTATTTTTGAATTTTTTTAAAGTTTTTTATATATTGAAGATATACCTGAAGTTAGAACTTCTTTGGATGGGAAAAGACTTCATTGTTTTTAGAAGATGAAAAATTTTTATATAGAAGAGAAAGAAATTATAAAAACTTATTTTTGAAGAAATAAAAAGAAAAAAATATGAAAAATAATGAAATGGAGAAAGAGTTAATAGATAGATATTTAAAAGTGGCAGTAAGAGAAAGTTTAGTTTATTCAAAATACGGATTTTCATTTTTTTAGATCTTGTACAAGAAGCAACTTTAGGTGTTATTTCTAGTTTGAATTATTATGAAAAAAATGAAATTAATATCAGATGAAGTAGAATTTTTTTATTAAAAAAATTTTGCGATTAAATATATATTAGAATATCAAAAAGATATGTTAAAAAAATATAAAAAGCATCAGAATTATCATATATTTTTATTCTTAAAAAAATTCAAAATGGATAGAGGAATGGGAAAAAGAAACTGAAAAAAATTGCAAGAGAAATGAATGTAAGTGTTGATTATGTTGAGCAATTAGAGAAAATATTTAATGAAGTTAAATTTGAAGAAAAATATCGAAATAGAAGAAGTTATGGAAAAAGCTAATAAAAATAACACAAATGTATATTTTTAGAGAATATACCTAAAAAAATTAAGTTATATAGATGAACAAATATTAATAATGTGTTATGGTCTTGATGGTAAGAGTTATGAGGAAAAAGAGATTGCTAAAATGTTAAATATTGCAGTTCATAATGTTAAAAATTTTTAAAAAGAAAAAGCATTAAATAAATTATCGATAGATTTATTGAAAAAAATGAATTTACTAAAAAAATACTGAAGAAAAATGATTATATATTAAATTAATAAAATAGGAGAAAAAAATGAAATTAAGTAATATCATTGGAGAATTGCATTCCATTTATAATCCAAAAAGTGCGGAAGAATGGGATAATGTTGGTTTAATAATAGGAGATAAAAAAATAAAGAAATAAATAAAGTTTTTGTTTTGTTTAGATTTAACTTTAGATGTTGTAAATGAAGCTGATAAATCAAAATGTAAATTTAATAATAACACATCATCCAGCAATATTTTTCTGGAGTGAAAAAAATTACAAATGAAAGTATACAAGGAGAAAAAGATATTAAAAAAATAATAGAAAATAAGATTGCTGTTTATTCAATTCATACAAATAGTGATTTTTTGCGATAAATGGACTTAATGATTTTTATTATGGAAAAAAATAGGACTTAATGGACGAGTAGTAATTTCAGGAGAAAGAGAGTATGAAGATTATAATCCAATAAAAAAATAGTAGAAAAAAACATAAAGTTGGACAAACTAGAATAAAATATCTTGAAAAAGAAATAACATTAGAGCAATTAATTGAAAAAAATAAAAAAATAGGGTTAGGATTAGATTGTGTTCGTTATGTTGGAGATAAAAAAATAAATTAGTAAGTAGAATTGGGCTTGTGACAGGTGGTGGAATTTCTTTAATTTACGACATTAAAGACGAAATAGATGTGTTTTTTTAACAGGTGATTTAAAGCACCATGAATCGCTAGATTTATATGAAGAAGGTAAATTATTAATAGATATTGGTCATTATGAAAGTGAGTATTTATTTGTGGAATTAATGAAGCGTGAAATGAGTAAATTTTTTTGATGGAGAAATGATAGAATATTATGGAAAAACCTGTATTTCAAATAAAATAATAAAAAAAGAATAATGTTTTTGCATTTATGAATAAATAATTTAAGAAAAAAAATTATAAAAAAATTTGAAAAAAAGATAAAAAAAAGCGATTGACAAATAAAAAAATATGTGTTATAATTGTTTTTACAGTTGAATATGAACTTATCAAGAGAGGTATTAGGGACAAGGCTGATTGACTACCCAGCAACCTGTATGAAAAATTATAAGGTGCTAAATCCTGGCATATAATGCGAAGATAAGAATTAATTTTTCTCTTCGTATGAAGAGTTTTTTTACAAAAAAATAAAAGATTTTAAAAAAATAAAAAAAATAGGAGGAAATAAAAAAATGGCAAAAAAATATTTATTTTTACATCTGAATTTGTGTCACCAGGACATCCAGATAAAATTTGTGACCAAATATCAGACTCAATATTGGACGCTTGTTTAGTAAAAAGATGAAAAATTCAAGAGTAGCGTGTGAAACATTTGTAACAACAGGGTTAGTAATTGTAGGTGGTGAAATTACTACAAAAACTTATGTTGATGTTCAAGAAATTGTAAGAGATAAAATTAGAGAAATAGGATATAGACCTGGAATGGGATTTGATGCTGACTGCGGAGTAATGAACGTAATTCACTCACAATCACCAGATATTTCAATGGGAGTAGATACAGGTGGAGCAGGAGATCAAGGAATTATGTTTGGAGGAGCTGTAAATGAAACGACAGAATTAATGCCTTTAGCTGTAACTCTTGCGAGAGAAATTATTAGAAAAATTAACAGAATTAACGAGAAATAAAACTTTAGCTTGGGCAAGACCAGATGCTAAAGCACAAGTAACTTTAGCTTATGATGAAACAGGAACTAAGATTGAACATGTAGAAACTGTAGTTGTATCAGTTCAACACAATGAAGATGTTACTCAAGAAAAAATAGTTTGTGATTTGAAAGAATTAGTAATTAAACCTGTATTAGAAAAAAATATAATTTAGACTATGAAAAAGTTAAAAATTATCATATAAATCCAACAGGAAGATTTGTAATTGGAGATCCACATGGAGATAGTGGATTAACAGGAAGAAAAAAATAATAATCGATACTTATGGTGGATATTTCAGACATGGAGGTGGAGCATTTTCAGGTAAAGATCCATCAAAAGTAGATAGATCAGCGGCATATGCTGCAAGATGGATTGCAAAAAAATATAGTTGCAGCAGGAATAGCAACAAAATGTGAAGTACAATTATCTTATGCAATAGGAGTGGTAGAGCCAACATCAGTAAAAGTAGATACTTTTTGGGACAAGTGAAATTCCTGAATACGAAATAGAAGCAGTTGTAAATAAAAATATTTGATTTAACACCAAGAGGAATTGAAAGAGATTTAGAATTAAGACAACCTAAATTTAGATATCAAGATTTAGCTGCATTTGGTCATATTGGTAGAACAGATATTGATTTGCCATGGGAAAGATTGAATAAAGTTGATGAACTTAAAAAAATATGTTTTTAGAAATAAAATAATAAAAAAATAGAATAATCTTAAATTTTATTATAAAAAAATAAAATAGAAGTAAAATATTATTAGGAGGAAACATTTTTTTAATGAGAAAATTAAATAAATTTTTAACGTTAATTATTATGATAATTCTATTTGTAATAAGTTGCGCAAAAAAATGAAAAAGCCAATAGTTTTTTTAATCTAGGAAGTGACTATAACACTTTAGATCCGCATTTATTTACAGAAATGATAGCAGTACAAATCGACTCAAGTATATATGAAGGTCTTTTATTTTTAGATAAAGATGGGAATTATACTGGAGGAATTGCAGAGACTTACAAAGAAAAACGGAAATAAACTTACTTTTTAAAATAAGAGATAATGCTAAGTGGAGTGATGGAAGTAAAATAACAGCAAATGATTTTTGTATTTGCGTTTAAAAAGAGTATTAGATCCTAAAAGTAGCGGCACAATATTCTGAATTATTATTTCCGATAAAAAAATGCTGAAGCATATTATGAAGGTAAAGTTGATGCAAAAGAATTAGGTGTAAAAGCATTAGATGATAAAACTTTGGAAATAGAATTAGAACAGCCTACAGCATATTTTTAAATATATTTTGACATTACCAATAGCAGTACCTTTTAAAAAGAAGAGTTTTATAAAAAGTAGAGGTGATAAATTTGCTGTAAAACAAGAGGATTTCTTATTTAACATTCTTATGTTATAAAAAAACATTAGGAGAAGAAGAAATTTTACTTGAAAAAAAATAAAAAAATTATTGGAATGAAAAAAATGTTAAAATTCCTTCAATAAAATATATAAAAATCTACTGATTTTTAGAATTGTAGATAATTTAATTAAAAAAATAATGAAATTGATATGTCGAGAGTAGAAAGTTATCATTTAGAAGAATATAAAAAAAGAAAAATAAAATTGATAGCTTTTTAAATGGTAGAGTTTGGTATTTAGAATATAATTTAGAAAAATAAAGATTTACAAAATTTAAAAAAATTCGAAAAGCAATATCAATGGCAATAGATAGAGAAAAGTATATAAAAAGAAATAAAAAAAGATGGCTCAAAAAGTGGCAAAAATCATTAATTGGAAAAAGATATAGATGGTTTTAATAAAAAAATATAGAGAAATTTATCCTGATGACACATATATTTCAAATAATATTATAGAAGCTAAAAAAATTATATAATGAAGGACTTAATGAAATAGGTAAAAAGGAATTAACATTAAATTTATTGTCTGGAAATTCAGATCCAGAAGTATTAGAAGTTCAGTTTATACAAGAAGAGCTTAGAACGAAATTAGGAATAAAATGTAAATGTACAAACTGTTCCATTTAAGGAAAGATTGAATAAGACAAGAGCTGGAGAGTATGATATAACATTAAATACATGGTCACCTAAATATAATGATGTTTTATCGTATTTAGAGAGATGGCAAAATAAAAAAATCCAGAAACTGTGTGGAATAAAGGGAAATATAATGAATTATTGAAAGAAATACATAGATTAAATAGTAGTTCAGAAAGAGATTTAAAAGCAAATATGGCAGAGAAAAATTATTATAGATGAAGTAGTCGTTGCTCCACTATATTTTGCGATAGAAAAATCATTATAGAAATCCTAAAATAAAAGGAATTGTTCGTAGGCCAATAACTGGAATTACGGACTTTAGATGGGCATATATAGATTAAAAAGAAACTACACCTAAAATCTTAAATAAAAAAAGTTTAAGAAAAGGTGTAGTTTTTTTAATTATTCAGAATGTAATCCCATATCAGATAAAAATTTTCATATTTTTTTCAGAAGTTTTTTTCATCGGTTATAAAAAAATTAAAAATATCTGAATTACGTAGAGTTGTATTTCCATCAGGAATAAATTCAATAGAATTTCTAATAATTCCAACAATTAATAAATTTTTTTCGGCCATTTAATATCTTTTAATTTTTTTGTTTGACAATATAGAATCTGCAGTTACAGGTATTTTTGAATGTAACAATTTTTTTCATCAAATATTTCATTTTTTTGTAATTATTTGAATGTAGCATATTTTTCATATAAAATTTCGTATACAGATTTTTTTGATTAAATATTTCAGATAATAAATATGTTATAGTTGCTGCTATTGCTAACGAAAAATAAATTAGAAAAAAATTACCACTCATTTCTAATATTAAAAACAATTCCAGTTATAGGAGTTCTAACAACGGCAGTAAAATATGAGGTCATTGCAATTAATACGAATAAATTTTTTCATAGTTTGAAGAAACATTAAATAAAGTAGATAAACTCATGCCAAACAATTTACCTATTAAAGCACCAATTACAAGTAATGGTAAGAATATTCCACCAGGAGACCCAGTAGCGTAACATATCATTGTAAATATAAATTTACCTATAAAAAAATAATAATAATAATTTAAATGTTAGTGTAGAATTAAATAAGTGATCAACTAATTCATGTCCTCCACCTGTAATTTCAGGTAAAAAAATATTACAATTAAAAAGTGATAAAATTGCAACACTACTTATCTTTATATATTTAGATAATCTAATTTTTATCATACATTTTTTTAAATTTAACTATGAAATAGTTAAAAAGATAGGCAAAAAAAATATCATAATTAAAGATAAAATTGCAATTAAAATTACATGAAATACTGTGGATTTGAAACTATATTGTATAGGTTTTATTAAACTAAAACTATTGAATGATAGTTTATTACCTAATAAAAAAATTTTTGCAGTAATATTTGAAAATAGTGTAGCAATTAAAAACACAAACAAGAAGTATGGGCGTAAAAAAAATTTATGTAATTCTTCTACAGCGAATATTGCACCTGCAAGAGGCGCATTAAATGTAGCAGCTAGCCCAGCACTTGAACCGCATGTTATCAAATATTTTTTCAATTTCTTTTTCTTTTTAGTAATTTTATTTATACCCTCACCTACTAAAGCACCTAGATGAATTGAAGGCCTTCACGCCCCATAGAAAAAAACCAAGAAATATTGCAATTAAGCCTGATAAAAAAATTTCAAAAATAAGTTCAGGGAACCAATTAAATTTGAATTTATTTTTGAATTAATCCCATAACTTGTGGAATTCCACTACCTGAAATCATTGGGAATTTTTTTACGGTGTATTGAATAAAACATGCTAATAATATAAAAAAAGTAAAATTATAAAAAAATAAAGAATTATTAATATGTTTTTTTGAAATAAATTATTCCTTTATAATAACAGCATATTTTTAATAAAAAAATTATAAGCTGAAACGACACAACCAGTAAAAAAATTCCAGTTAATAATGAAAAAAAGATTAATTTAAGTCGACTTCTTTTTAGAATGAAATATTTTTTTAATGATTGCATAGTTTCATATATACCTAATTTCATATTATAAAATCCTTTTCATATTTTTTTAATCTTCTGGAGTGTTAGGTAAATAGAATGTAAAAAGTTGTACCTATATTTTCTTTACTTTTTAACATCAATTTTAATGTTATGACGTAAAAGCAATTTGATGTGCAATAGCTAATCCTAAAACCTGTTCCACCATTATTATTTATATTTGTTTTATGAAATCGTTCAAATATTTTTATTGATATTTTTCAGGTGCGATTCCTCGTCCTTCATCTCTAATAGATAAAAATATAATAATTTTTTTATTATTTGAGAAATTAATATAAATATTCATATACTCATTAGAAAATTTTATAGCATTATCTAAAATTATGATAATCATTTGTCTAATTCTTTGATAATCACCAATGAATGAATTATAACGAGATTTTAACTTACTATTAAAATTAAGATGAATTTTAATATTTTTACTTGCTAAATTTTTTTCATACTTCTAACTACATCATTTAAAAAGTTCAGTAAGATAAATTGTATTTTTTTATGAATTGAAAATGATGAATTTTTGTAAAGTAGTTATATCAATTAAGTCATTTATTAATCTTTGTAAATGAATTGCATCATTTAATATTTGTTTGTGAAATTCTTTTGAGTGTTTTCTTCATCTGTAATAATTCCATCTGTAATAGCTCAAGAGAACCACGAATAACAGTAATAGGAGTTCTTAATTCATGAGATATATTCGCCAAGAAATCATTTCTTAATTTTTTTCAAAATTTTTCTCTTTCTTTTGAGCTAATGTATAATTTTTTTCTGCAAGTTCATCAATAGTGAAAGCTAAATTACCAATTTCATCTTTATATTGTAAGCCAGTTCTTGAACGATAATTTCCATTGTTTAAATCTAAAAGCAGTATTACGAATAACATTTAAAGGTTTCGTAAATTTAAATGAAAGACTGATAGACAATAAAAAAAGCTATTGAAAAAGATAATAATGTATAAATGAATAAGCTAATAATATCATTAAAAAAATTATTGAAGATATTTTTTTAACGATGAATGCAGTAAAACAGCTCCTTTTGTAATTTTTAGTTCCTTTATAATAAATAGGTACAGCAATAGTTAAAGTTTGTTGTTTCAATACATTACTAAAATCTGTAGTTTTTACTACTTTTTCCATTTAATGCTTCTTGAATAATTTCTTTTAGTTCTTTTTAGATAATGCTAAATGATGATACGGAATCGCATAAGAATTTTTATTGATTCCTTGTAAAATAGTTTCGGTATCTTTATCGATAATCCAAACTTCTGCAATAGCGATAGCATCAATAATTTCCATATATTTCTGTCTATTACGGTCGTTTTCCAATGCACTTAAAGACGGATTATTTGGAAATTTATCTGAAAAAAATAAATATTTTTTTATCTGTATCTTTTTCTAAAAAAATAATGAATTATATTGTGGATTACTATACCACCACGAAGATGCTAAACTAGAAATTCTTTTCAGCTCTTTTTAGTTAGATTGTCGGTATTAAATTTAATCATATTCTCTTTATGAACATACGTAAAAATAGTTCCAGTAATAATTGCAAAAAGAGAAAGTGAAAGAGTAAAATAAAATAAGAGTAAGTAAATAATTTTACTTTTAATTTTTTGAATGAAATATTCAAATAAGTTCATAAAATCACCTTAGTATAATTATTTTGTATCAAATCTATAACCAACACCCCAAACAGTTTTAACATCCCATTTCGGGTGAGTATAGTTGTCTAATTTGGCTCTTAATCTTTTTTTATATGCGAGTCGACTGTACGGCTGTCTCCATCATATTCAAATCCCCATAAAGCATTTAACAAGTCATCTCTAGTAAATACTTTTTTTCTGATTTGTAGCTAAAGTCCATATAATCTCAATCTCTTTTTTTGTAAGTGATAGATCAACATCGTTAATTTTAGCAGAGTAGTCGTTTAAATTAACTGTTAAGTTATCATATTTGAATATTTTTACATCAAATGAGTCAGCTATAGTTTCAGAAGGGTAATTCTTCTAAGTATAGCTTTAATTCTTGCAAAAAAACTTCTCCAGGTGAAAAATGGTTTTACGATATAGTCGTCAGCTCCGATTTCTAATCCTAAAATTCTTTCATAATCTTCACCTTTAGCAGTTACCATTATAATAGGTAAATTTGAGAAAGTACGGATTTCTTTACAAACGTCATAACCATCTTTTTTTGGCATCATAACATCAAGTAACATGATGTCATAATTGTTGCTTTTTAGCTTTAATGACAGCTCTTCTCCATCAAAAGCAGTATCAACAATAAAGTTATTTTTGCATATTCAGATAAGATTGTAACAATTTGTTTGTTATCATCAACAATTAAAAATTTTATTCATATCTTTGTCTCCATTTTTTTAGTAATTTATTATATAATATATAACATTCTATCATAGTAAACATTAAAAAAATCAAAAATTTTTTTATATAAATTTTAGTATAGTATTAGAGTATAAAATGAGTAAAAAAATTAAAAATATTTTTTTAGTTTACTTGAATATAATAAAAAGTATGTTAAAATGGTAATAACGAAATTTTGGAGGAATTATGATAAAAAATATTTCTACCGATATTTTTTAATATTAGTAAATTGTACAGCTTTAAATAACAATATGACTGAAATTGAAAAAAACTTTTTAAGTAAAGAAGTATCAATTAAAACGGAAGAGTTATTAAAAACTGTAAATTCAAATGAATATAGTAAATTAGAAGAGATTTTTTTGCCTACATTGAAAAAAATAAAATTATATTAAATGAATTAAAAAAATATAATTTATCCGAATTAACATTTATAATTTCAGAAGCAACAGTAATTTCAAAGAATAAGGCAAAAGAGTATGATGATAATAAATTATGATACTACAAGTAGCTATTATGTGTTGACTTGGGAAAAAGATACAATAAATGGACAATGGAAAAATTTTAGATGTAGCAGAAAAAAAGTAAGAAGGGAGAAAAAAATAAAATGTTAATAACATTATTATTAATTATTGTTTTCTCTTTACTAGCTTTTTTTCATTGCTTATTTCTTAGGGACTTCAATATACAAAAAAAGTATGGAGAACTTAGCGAACTAGACTTAAGAATAGTGGATGCGAATAGAAAGTTAGAAGCATCAAGAAAAGACGCAGAAAGAGAAATTGAAACATTTAAAAAAAGAAGAAACTTTAAAATTGAAAGAAACATTACTTAATGAAAAAAAGTAGCTGATGAAGAAATACAAAAAAATGAAAGCAGAGATTGTTTCAAAAGAAGAGAGAATTATAAAAAAAGAAGAATCGCTTGAAAATAAAAATTGAAAGAATTGAAGAAAAAGAGTCAAAACTTGAAAAAAACAAAAAGAAAAAAATTAATAAGAAAAGAAAATGAATTACAAGAGATAATACAAAAAGAACAATCTGAACTTGAAAGAATTTCAGAGTTAACGAGAGAAGATGCACAAAAAAATAATTTTTAACAAAGTTAGAAAATGAGTTGGATCACGATAAAGCAATATTAATTAGAGATTATGAATATAATTTAGATAGAGAAAAAGATAGAATTGCAAAAAGAATAATTTCAACAGCGATAGGGAAAGCGGCTTCTGACTATGTTGTGGATTCTACAATATCTGTTGTTCAATTACCGAGTGAAGAAAATGAAAGGAAGAATAATAGGTAGAGAAGGAAGAAATATAAGAGCGATAGAAGCAGCAACAGGAGTTGATTTAATAATAGATGATACACCTGAAGCAGTAGTTTTATCTTCATTTGATGGAGTTAGAAGGGAAATTGCTAGAATTGCATTAGAGAAATTGATTGGAGATGGAAGAATACATCCAACTAAAATTGAAGAAGTAGTTGAAAAAGCTCAAGAAGAAGTAGAAGAAAGTATTTTAGATGCGGCAGAACATGCAATATTAGAAGTTGGAATTCCGACATTACCTAGAGAAGTGTTAAAAGTTTTAGGAAAATTAAAATTTAGAACTTCATTTGGACAAAATATTTTACAACATTCAATAGAAGTGGCACATATTGCGGCAGCATTAGCGGCTGAAGTTGGAGCAAATGTTGATGCAGCCAAAAGAGGAGCATTATTACATGACATTGGTAAAGCTTTCTCGCATGAACAAGAAGGTTCACACGCTATAAATGGTGCTGAATTTTTAAGAAAATTTTCAAGAGAAAGCGAAATAGTTATAAATGCAGTCGAAGCACACCATGATGAAGTAGAACAATTAAGTGTTGAAGCAGTTTTAGTACAAGCTGCTGATTCTATTTCAGCTTCAAGACCGGGAGCGAGAAGTGAAACATTATCAACTTACTTGAAAAGATTGGAACAGTTAGAAGAAATAGCGAATAGTCATGAAGGAATTGAAACTTCATATGCGATACAAGCAGGAAGAGAGTTAAGACTTATTGTTTATCCAGATAAAGTTGATGATGATAAAGCTGCAATATTATCAAGAGAAGTTGCAAAAGATATAGAAGAAAAAATGCAATATCCGGGACAAATTAAAGTTACAGTTATTAGAGAGACAAGAGCTGTGGAATTTGCAAAAATAAAAATAATGTAATTGAGTATAGAGAATAATAATTTTTAAGAAAAAGTTTTGAAGAAAAAAACTTGAAAAAAATAATGGAATTATGATACTATAATAGTAAGAAGATAACAGACTGAAAAGAGTGGGTTGCAATATCCACTCTTTCAATTTTAATAAGAGGTGAAAAAAATGGAAGTTATTTTACAAAAAGATTGAAGAAAGTATTGAAAAATCATTTAAAAAGAACTTCAATTAGAATTATCTGATATTGAGTATGTTCAAGAAGGAGGATATAATTATTTACGTGTGTACGTAGAAAAAGAAGAAGGAAACACAAATTTAGATGATTGTGTGGAATTGAGTCAAAAAAATTGACGGAATTGTAGACGAATTAATAAAAGATAAATTCTTTTTAGAAGTTTCAACACCGGGAATTGAGAGAAAGTTAAAAAAAGCTAAAGATTTTTATAAGATTTTTTTGGGTGAAAACATTAAAAGTTTATTCTAAAAATCAAATAGAAGGGAAAAAAAGTATTTGAAGGTAAATTGAAAAAAATTTGAAAATGAAATAATTTATCTTGATGATATTAAATTAAATAGGTTAATTGAAATACCGTTAACTAAATTAAAAAAAGCAAATATTGTATATAAAATGCCTAATGAAGCATTGAATGGTGAGGAGGAATAATGAAAGCTAAGGATCAAAGAATCTTTTTAGAAGCTTTTGGATGAGTTAGAAAGAGAAAAAGGAATTGTTAAAAGAAGAATTGTTGGAAAGCAGTTGAAACTGCATTATTGGCAGCTTATAAAAAAATTACGGTGAAAAAGATAATGCTGTAGTAACTATTAATAGAAATAATGGAGATGTAAAAAGTTTTTTTCAAGAAAAATTAATTGTTGAAAATGTTACAAATTCAGAAGAAGAAATTAGTTTAGAAGATGCATTGTCATTGAAGAAAAAGATCAAAAATTAGGTGATGTAATTGAATTAGAGATAAATGCTGAAAAACTTTAAGAGAAATGCAATTCAAAAATGCAAAAACAAATAGTTGTTCAAAAAAAGTTAGAGAGTGTGAAAAGAAAAAAATATCTTTAATAAATTTAAAGAAATTGAAAATTCAATTATTACTGCCAATGTAAGAAAAACAGATGAAAAAGGAAATTTGTATGTTGAAATAAATGGACTTGAATCTATTGTTCCTGAAAAAGAATTGTCAGAAGTTGATAAATTTGTTCAAGGAGATAGAATAAAGTTATTTGTTGGGCAAGTTGAAGAATCAACAAAATATACAAAAAAAGCTTTTTATCAAGAAAAAGTCCAGAATTATTAAGACACTTATTAAAATTAGAAATTCCAGAAATTGAAGATGGAATAATAGAAATTAAAAAAATATTTCTAGAGAAGCAGGAAGTAGAGCAAAAAGTTGCAGTTTATTCATCTGATGTAAATTTAGATGTTAAAGGAGCTTGTATCGGTAAAAATGGAATGAGAATCCAAAGTATTATAGATGAATTAAGAGGAGAAAAAAATTGATATAGTATTATGGGATGAAGATATAAGATATTATGTAAAAAAATGCTTTAAATCCAGCAGAAGTTACATCAGTAACAATTGTTGAAAATGATGAAAATGAACAAATTGCAAGAGTTGAAGTAGATGAAAAAAACAATTATCATTAGCTATTGGTAAAAAGGACAAAATTCAAGATTAGCAGCAAGATTGTGTGGGATAAAAAAATAGATATTCATATAGTTAAAAAAACGATGAAAATTTTTGAAGAAATAGTTGATGAAGTAAAAAAATGAATCGGTTGAAGAAGTGCAAACAAAAAAATAGAAGGGGAATAATAATTTATGCCTGAAAGAACATGTGTTTGTTGTAGGAAAAAAAGTGAAAAAGAAAAATTTGATACGATTATCAGAAATTGAAAATAAATATGTTTTTTTGATGAAAAAAATGAATATTCAAAATCGTGGATTTTATATTTGTCAAAAATAGTAGTTGTGTAGAAAAAAATTATCAAAGCATAAAAAAATATAATATTGAAATAATAGAATTAATGAAAATAATGAAAAAAATTGAAAATAAGAAAAAAACATATTGGATATAATAAAACCAATGCTGAATTCAAATTTTTTTGTATTTGGAGTTGATGAGAATATTGAATTGATTAAAAAAAGATAAAAATCAAATTAATTATATTACCGAAAGATATAAAAGAAAAAAATATAGATGAATTTAAAAGAATATGCGAAAAAAATAAAAATTTCAATAATATTTATTAAAAAGTAAAAAAAGTTTAATAGAATTATTTAATAGAGACGTAAATGTTGTAGGAATATTTGATAAAAAAAGTAGTACGAGGAATATTAAATAAAGTGGAGGTGACTGATGAAGATATACGAATTAGCTAAAGAATACGGTGAAAAAGCTACAGATTTCTTGAAAAAAAGTTAATGAGGCAGGTGTTGAAAAAATCACATTTAAATGTATTAACAGAACAAGAAATAGCAATAGTAAGAGCAAAAATGAGTAACAAATCAAATAATAATAATAATAATAATAAAGCTGAAGTAGCAGAACCTAAAGGAGAGAAAAAGTAGTGACTGCAAAAAGATGAACATGTTGTAAAAAGAAAAAGTTGTATTTGAAAATAAAAAAAGCATTCTCATGATAATAGAGGGAATAAAAAAACGATAATAGAAATAATGATAGAAGAGATTTTCATAAAGATAATAGAGATAAAAATGAAAATGGTGAAAGAAAAAAACTTCAATAGAGATAGACAAAGAAACGATAGAAGAGATTTTTAACAAAGATAGAAATGAAAAACGGCGAAAGAAGAAATTTCAATAGAGATGGCCAAAGAAACGATAGAAAAGATTTTAATAGAGATAGAAATGAAAATGGCGAAAGAAGAAATTTCAATAGAGATGGCCAAAGAAACGATAGAAGAGATTTTTAACAAAGATAGAAATGAAAATGGCGAAAGAAGAAATTTCAATAGAGATGGTGAAAGAGGCGATAGAAGAGATTTTTAACAAAGATAGAAATAATAATGGCGAAAGAAGAAACTTCAACAAAGATGGGAAGGATAAAGACTTTTCTTCAAGAGATAATAGAAATTTTGGTAGAAGAGATAACAAACCTAAAAAAACAATGAAGATGAAATAGCATCAGTTGTTACTCCATCAAGTGAAAAACCAAAAAGCATCAAACAAAGGAAATAGAGCTAAGTTTGATAAGAAAAAAAATATGAAAAAGAGAAAAAAACAAAAAAAGAAGAAGAGAAAAAAATTAAGAGAACTTAGATCAGATTTTAGAAAAGATGATAAAAAAAGAAAAAAAAGGTAAGAAAAAAAGAAGAGAAAAAAAGTTAAAGATGAAATAGTTAGAATTGAAGGGGAAACTATTGGAATGATAACAATTTCAGAAGAAAATTGCTATAAAAAGATTTGGCTGAAAAAAATTAGGGATAAATGTTTCAGATGTTATTAAAAATTCTTTATGCAAGGAAAAAAATTCTTACAGCAAATGCAATTTTATCATTTGAAGAAGTCTGAAGAAGTAGCGATGGATTATGAAGTTATTGTAGAAAAAGAAGAAGTAATTGAAGTAAGCTACGGAGAAAAAAATATCATTTGGAATTAGAGGATAGAGAACAAGATTTAGAATTAAGAGCTCCTGTAATAACAATAATGGGACATGTTGATCACGGAAAAACTTCATTACTTGATGCTTTAAGACAAACAAATGTAACAGCAGGAGAAGCTGGAGGAATCACTCAAAAAATAGGAGCTTATCAAGTAAATTGGCAAGGACAAAAAATAACATTTATTGATACTCCAGGTCACGAAGCCTTTACGGAAATGAGAGCAAGAGGTGCTAATATAACAGATATCTCAATATTAATAGTTGCTGCAGATGACGGTGTTAAACCACAAACAGTTGAAGCAATTTCACATGCAAAAGAAGCAGGTGTACCAATAATAGTCGCAATAAATAAAATTGATAAACCAGGTGCTGATCCTATGAGAGTGCGAACTGAATTGACAGAATATGGTTTAATGGCTCCAGATTGGGGAGGGGACACTGAATTTGTAGAAATTTCAGCAAAACAAAGAATTAATTTAGAAGAATTACTAGAAACAATATTAGTGACTGCAGAATTATTAGAGCTTAAAGCAAATCCTAAGAAAAGAGTTAAAGCTGTAGTTATTGAATCAAGATTAGATCCTAAAATGGGAGCAGTTGCAGATATACTAGTTCAAGAAGGAGAACTTGAAATTGGAGATATATTTGTTGCTGGTGAAACTTATGGTAGAGTTAGATCAATGGTTGATGATAGAGGAAATAAAATAGAAAAAGCAGGATTAGCTCAACCAGTTGAAATTACAGGATTTAGTATAGTTCCAAATGCAGGAGATGTACTTTATGGAGTAAATAATGATAAACAAGCTAAAAAAATAGCAGAAGATTATGCTAATGAGAAAAAAGCTAGTGAACAGAATAAGAAAAAACATATTTCATTAGAGAGTTTATCACAAGAATTAGATGAACAACAATTAAAAGAATTGAAATGTATCATAAGAGCTGACTCAAAAGGATCGAGTGGGAAGCATTAAAAGAATCGTTGGCAAAAATTAAATAATGAAAAAGTGGTAATTAATATAATTCAAGCAAGTGCCGGAGCTGTAACAGAAGGAGATGTTAAATTAGCAGAAGCATCTAATGCTTTAATTATTGCATTTAATGTTAGACCAACAACGCCAGCAATTAATGAAGCTGAAAAAAACCGGAGTAGAAATTAGAAACTATAACGTAATTTATCATTTAACAGAAGAAATTGAGAAAGCAATGACTGGAATGTTAGATCCTGAATTTAAAGAAGTATATTTAGGAAGAATGGAATTGAAACAAGTATTCAAAAATTTCAAATGTTGGTAATATTGCCGGAGCTTTTAGTAGTTGATGGTAAAGTTACAAAAAGCATCAAAAAAATTAGAGTGTTAAGAGATGGAATTATAGTGTTTGATGGTGAATTAGCATCGCTTAAGAGATTTAAAGATGATGCAAAAGAAGTAGTTATGGGTCAAGAATGTGGAATGGGAATTAAAGACTTTAATGATATTAAAGAAGGAGATATCATTGAATCATATATTATGGAAGAAATACCAAGATAGTTTGATTATTTAACAAAAATAAAATAATTAAATTATGAGGTGAGAAAAAAATGAATGATAGAAGAAAAAAAGGATTAGAAAAAAAGAAATTTCAAGAATAATTGGAATGACTTTATTAACAGATGTAAAAAAAATGAAAAAAATAAAAAAATTTAGTTTCAATTCATAAAGTAGAAATGACGAATGATGGTAGATATTTAGATTTAACATTTTCAATTTTAGATCTTAAAAATAATATAAATAAAGAAAAAAATTGTTTGAAGAGTTATCAAAAATTAAAAAGGTTTTTTTAGAAAAGTAATAGGTTCACAATTATCAATAAGATTTGTACCAGAGGTAAGAATTCATTTGGATGATAGTGTGGAATACGGAATTAAAATTACATCAATATTAAATGAAATCAAACAAAAAGGATAGTGAATAGTTCGTGAAATGGGAACAAAAAAACTATAATTATAAATATTTAAGCAAAAAAAGCTTATGAATTTAAAGAAAATAGATTGATAACAAGTTTATTATTAAATAGAAATATAACTACAAAAAAAGAAGTAGATAAATTTTTTTAAATTCAAATAAGGAGGATTTTTCACGATCCTTTCCTATTTGAAGATATGAATAAAGTTGTAGATAGAATACTTAAAGCAAAAGAAAAAAATGAAAAAAAATTACGATTTATGGTGATTATGATGTAGATGGGATTTCAGCAACAGCGTATTTAGTTATCGTTCTTAGAAAATTAGGAATAAGAGTGGATTATTATACACCAAGTCGTTCTCATGAAGGAACTGCAATAACATCAAAAATGATTGAAGTTTTACAAAAAAAGAGGAACTAAGTTATTTATAACAGTAGATACTTCAATAGCAACAAGAGAAGAAGTTTTGATGTTAAAAATAGGGTTAGATATAATTATAACTGATCATCATCATAAAAATGAAAAAAATAAAAAGAGTTTAATATACTAACAATAAATCCTAAAACGAGCGATAATTATCCTAATAAAAAAATTTAGCAGGAGTAGGTGTTGCGTTTAAAGTTGCGTGTGCTGTTTACCAAAAAAAGCTGGAATAAGTGAGAAAAATTTTATTTGATTATTTAGATATTGTAATGATTGGTACGAGTGGCAGATGTTGTGCCGATGGTTGATGAAAATAGAATAATTATAAAAAAAGGATTAGCTAATCTACAAAAAAATCTAAAGTAAAGGGTATGAGATATATATTAAATTATTTGAAAATAAATTCTAAAAAAATATAACAACAAATGAGATTGGATTTTATATAGCTCCCATTTTTTAATGCTTTAGGTCGTATTGATAAATCAAGAACAGTTGTAGAATTTTTTTATTCAAGAAGATGATTATAGACTATTTTCAATAATTGAAGATATGAAAAAAAGCTAATAAAGTAAGACGATATTTAGAAATGGAAATATATAATGAAATAGAAGAAAAAAATTCAAAAAAATTAAAAAAATCCAAAAATATTTTTTTATGAAGAGTAGAGTTTGGCATTCGGGAGTAATTGGTGTAGTTTGTTCCAGAATTTCAATGAAATATAATATTCCAGTTATATTAATATCAATTAAAAATGGATTAGGTAAAAGCTCATGTAGAAGTATTGACGGACTTAATATTTTTTTGAAATATTAAAAGAAACATCTCATAAATTTGAACGATTTGGAGGTCATGATTTAGCTGCAGGATTTTTAATAGCAGAAAATCAATTAAAAGATGTTGAGAATTTTTTTAAAAAGAAAAATTAAGCGAAGCTAATAAAACAACAGAGGAAAAAAAGTACTATCTATTGATACAGATTTGAGTATAGAACAAATAAATAAAAAAATAAATTGTTGGATATAAATAAATTAGCACCGTTCGGTCTTGATAATCAAGAACCAAATTTTTAAAGATATGGGAATTAAATTTATAAGTTTTCAAAAAAATTTGGTGTAAATAATAGGCATTTTAAAGGGTTTATTAAAAAAATGATAGAATAATATCAGTGATTGGTTATAATTTAGGTCAAAAAAATTAAAAAGTAAAAAAAATATTCATAAAACATTTGAAATAGTTTATACACCTGTATTCAAATCGGGTAGAAGTGATTTGTATATAGAATTAAAAAAATTAAAGATTTTAAATAAATTGAGTTTGAAAAAAAATATATTAGTGATATAATGTATAAAAAAATTGTATATAAAAATATTTAGGAGGAATATAATAAAATGACAACAGTAAAAAAATTAAATGAAACAACATACGAAGTAACGTCAGTATTAAATGGAGAAGAATTTGCAAGCATGAAAAAAACATGTTTTAACTCACTTTAAAGATGCTAAAGTTGATGGATTTAGACCTGGAAAAGTGCCTGCATCAGTTATAGAAAAAAACATTTAAAAATGAAATTAATGAACAAATTTTAAATCATTTAATCTCAGATGCTTACAGAGAGGCTGTAACTTCAAAATGAATTAAGACCGATAGCTGATATTAAATTAGAAAAATTTGATGTTAAAGAAGATTTAGCTGAAGCAACTTTTTACTATTCCAGTGTTACCTGAAATTAAATTAGGAGAATATAAAGGTGTTAAAGTTGAAAGAGAAACAGTAAATGTTACTGAAGAAAAAGTAAATGAAGAATTGGAAAGTTTAAGAAAAAGAGCTGGGAAATTAAAAGAAACAGAAGCTGGAACTAAAGCAGAATTAAATGATACTACAAATATTGATTTTGAAGGATTTATAGATGGAGAAGCATTTGATGGAGGGAAAGCAGAAGGATTTGATTTAACATTAGGTTCAGGAAGCTTTATAGATAATTTTGAAGATCAAATAGTAGGACATGTAGCAGGAGATGAATTTGATGTGAATGTTTCGTTCCCTGAAAATTATGGAGCAGCTAATTTAGCAGGTAAACCAGCATTATTTAAAGTAAAATTAAATACAGTTAAAAGAACTGAGGAAGCTAAATTAGATGATGAATTAGCTAAAGAATTAGGACATGAAACATTAGAAGAATTAACAGTTAAAACTAAAGAGAATTTAGAAAAAAGAGAAGAAACAAGAATTGCAAATGAATTAAGAAATAAAGTTGTGGAAGCAGTGCTAGAAACAACTGAATTTGAAGTGCCTGCAGCTTTAACTGATAGAGAAGTTCAAAATCAAATTAATAGATTTGCACAACAAATGCAAATGCAAGGAATTTCATTAGCACAATACTTTGAAATGACAGGTCAAACAATTGAAAGCAATGAAAGAACAAATGAGAGAAGGATCAGAAAAAGCAGTTAAAACTGATTTAGTTTTAAGTGAAATTGCAAAAGTTGAAAAAATTGAAGCAACAGATGAAGAAGTGAATAATGAAATTGAAATGATGGCAGCAATGTATGGAATGGATAAAGATACGATAATAGCGGATATTAAAAAAAGCTGGAAATTATGATGCATTTATAGATAATACTAAATTCCAAATAGAAAATAGAAAAAAACAATAGAATTTTTTTAGTGGAAAATGCTAAATAATAAAAATATAGGAGGGTTAAGATGTATAGTCCAATAGTTATAGAGAATGATGGTCGTGGAGAAAGAAGCTATGATATTTATTCTAGACTTTTGAAAGATAGAATAATATTTGTTAGTGGCGAAGTTGAAGATAATATGGCGAATGCAATTGTAGCACAATTATTATTTTTTAGATGCACAAGATAAAGAGAAAGATATTGTAATGTATATTAATAGTCCTGGAGGTGTAATTACTGCAGGACTTGCGATATATGATACAATGAAACATATAACGGCAGATGTTAGTACAATATGTGTAGGGCAAGCAGCTAGTATGGGTGCTGTGTTATTAACTGCTGGAACAAAAGGGAAAAGATATTCATTGCCTAACTCGAGAATAATGATTCATCAACCTTTAGGAGGAGCTAGAGGGCAAGCGACAGATATTCAAATTCAAGCAAAAGAAATTGAAAGAATGAAAGAATTAACAAGTAAAATATTATCTGAAGGAACTGGAAAAACAAAAGAGGAAATTTATAAAGATACCGAGAGAGATAATTTTTATGTCGCCGGAAGAAGCATTGAAGTATGGTTTAATTGATAAAGTTTTATAAAATGAGGTGAATTAAGTGGCTAAGAAAAAAACAGCATAAATGTTCATTTTTGTGGAAGTACTGAAGATGAAGTGTTTAAATTAATAGCAAGTCCAGATGGAGAAACTTTTATTTGTGATCAATGTATAGAAGATTCTATGATGATGTTAGAAGATGAAGGAGAACACGATAAAAGTTTATGATAAAGATACAGAAATTGATTTGATTAAACCTAAAGAAATAAAAAGAAAAAAATTGGATGAATATATAATTGGGCAAGAAAGAGCAAAAAAAGTTCTTTCTGTTGCTGTTTACAATCACTTTAAAAGAATTACACATAAAATGCAAAATGATAATAATGATGTTGAGTTACAAAAATCAAATGTACTATTAGTAGGACCTACAGGAAGTGGAAAGACATTGTTAGCACAGACTTTAGCAAAAATATTGAATGTACCGTTAGCTATAGCAGATGCGACTACATTAACAGAAGCAGGATATGTTGGAGATGATGTAGAAAACGTTCTATTAAAATTAATAAAGGCAGCGGATTATGATATTGATGTAGCTGAGCATGGTATAATATACATAGATGAAATTGATAAAATAGCAAGAAAAATCAGAAAATATGTCTATAACAAGAGATGTTTCCGGAGAAGGAGTACAACAAGCATTATTAAAAAAATAATTGAAGGTACGGTAGCAAGTGTTCCTCCTCAAGGCGGACGTAAGCATCCAAACCAAGAAATGTTAGAAATAAATACAAAAGATATTTTATTTATAGTAGGTGGAGCTTTTTGAAGGACTTGAAAGTAAAGTTAAAAAAATAGAGTTAATGAGAAAAAAAGATTGGTTTTTGGAGTGATGAATAAAGATTCTGAAAAAAATTAGATGATTTAACTTTATTTGAAAATGTGTTGCCTGAAGATTTAGTAAAATTTGGTCTTATTCCAGAATTAATAGGAAGACTACCAATTATTACAGCTTTACACGGATTAGATGAGAAAGCTATGATCAAAAATATTAACAGAACCTAAAAAAATTCATTAGTTAAACAATATAAAAAAATATTTTGAAATGGAGAATGTTGAGTTAGAGTTTGAATCTGAAGCAATAGAAGAAATAGCAAAATTAGCTTTTAAAAAAAGAAAAAAATTGGAGCAAGAGGTTTAAGATCAATAATTGAAAATGTTATGACAGACCTTATGTATGAAATACCTTCTATGGACAAAGTATCTAAAGTTTTAATTACAAAAAGAGACAATAGAAGATAAAGATAAAGTAATTATAAAGTAAAAGAAAGGAATATGAATGTTAAAAAAAACCGTTTATAGCAACTAGAGAATTAATAGTATTCCCAGGAGTTGTAACACCAATATTTATTGGTAGAGAAGTAAGTTTAAATAGTTTAAATGTAGCTTTTAGAAAAGTTTGATAACAAATTAATACTTTCTAGTCAAAAAGATGCGGATATAGAAGACCCCTCATTACCTGAAGATGTTTATGAAGTTGGTGTGTTAGTACATGTAATTCAAAATGTAAAAAAATGCCTAATGGGACAGTAAAGGTGTTAGTTGGAAGCAAAAACATAGAGTAATAATAAATAAATTTGAAGAAACAAACGGTGTACAGTATGTAGATTATGAGGAAGTTTTTTTCAAAAACCTGTTGAAGAAAAATATAGGTGAAGCTTTTAAAAAGAAGAGTAATAGATGTATTTAAAGATTATGCTAAAATAACTCAAAAAGTTTCACAAGATGTAATTTTTTTAATATACAAGATATGAAAAAAATATAGATAGAACTTTTGATTTGATTTGTACTCATTTAGCTGTAGCGTTAAAAATCAAAGCAAGAATTGTTAGAAATTTTAGATATTGAAACTAGAGCATATAAAATTATAAGCGTTATTGAAAGAGAAATAGAAATTTTTTTAATCTTGAAAGAGAGATAGAGTTAAAAGTTAAAGAACAAATGAATGAAGTTCAAAAAAATTATTATTTAAGAGAAAAAAATAAAAAGCTATGAGAGAGGAAATGGGGAAGACTCTAGCGTTGACGACGAAGTAGATGAACTTGATTATAAAATAGAAAAAGCTAAAATAACCAAGGAATTAAAAAGAAAAATTAAAAAAAGAAGTAGGAAGAATGAAAAAGATGCCTGATTTTTTTCTGCAGAATCAGGGGTTATTAGAAGTTATATTGAAACAGTATTAGAATTACCTTGGGGAAAAATCGACAAAAGATGAAATAGATATATTAAAAAGCTGAAAAAAATTTTTAAATGAAGATCATTATGGACTTGAAGAAGTAAAAAAATAGAATTTTTAGAATTTTTTTAGCAGTGAAAAAAATTAAATAATTCATTAAAAAGGAACAATAATTTGTTTAGTAGACCTCCAGGAGTAGGGAAAACATCACTTGCTTCTTCTATAGCTCGTTCGATGAATAGAAAATTTGTTAGAATAGCTTTAGGTGGTGTTAAAGATGAATCTGAAATAAGAGGACATAGAAGAACTTATGTTGGTTCAATGCCGGGAAGAATAATTAATGCAATAAAACAAGTAGGAGTAAATAATCCAGTAGTTTTATTTGATGAAATTGATAAAATGGCTCAGATTTTAGAGGAGATCCTGCTTCAGCAATGTTAGAAGTATTAGATCCAGCTCAAAAATCATACATTTGAAGATCATTATATTGATTATCCATTTAATTTATCAAATGTTTTTCTTTATTTGCACAGCAAATGATTTAGGGTGGAATACCTGACCATTGAGAGATAGAATGGAAATTATTTATATTGATTCATATACTGAATTTGAGAAATTAAATATTGCAAAAAAATATTTAATACCTCAATCACAAGAAGAAAAATGGATTAAAAAGATTATAAAGTAACATTTACTGATAAAGTAATATTTAAAAATAATAAATGAATATACAAGAGAAGCAGGAGTTAGAAATCTTAAAAGAGAAATTTCAAAAAAATGTTTAGAAAAATGGCAAGAGAAGTTTTAACAACTGAAACTAAAAAAATGTCAATAACGGATAAAAAAATATTAAAAAAATATCTTGGAAATCCAAAAAGTTAGAGAAGATAAAAAAAGCAAGTAAAACTGGTAAATTAGGAGTAGTCAATGGACTTGCATGGACAGCAGTAGGAGGAACGATGTTAGAAGTTCAAGCTGTAAATATGGAAGGAAAAGGGCGATTACAATTAACAGGGAAACTTGGAGATGTTATGCAAGAATCAGCAAAAGTAGCGTATTCATTTGTAAGACACGCACAAAATAAATTTGGAATAAAAAGATAAGTTTTACGAAAAAACAGATATTCATTTACATTTTCCAGAAGGAGCGACACCAAAGGATGGACCGTCTGCAGGAATAACAATCACAACAGCTTTAGTATCTGTTTTGGCAGATAAAAAAGTTAGGCAAGATGTGGCAATGACTGGAGAAATAACAATTACAGGAGAAGTTTTACCAATAGGTGGTGTAAAAGAAAAAGTTATTGCAGCTCATAGAGTAGGAATAAGAGATGTAGTTCTTCCTAATGAAAAATAAAAATGGATACTGAAGAATTACCAAAAGAAATACTAAATGACATGACTTTTCCATTTTGCAAAAAAACATACGATGATGTAAAAAAAGTTGTTTTTTTGTAGATAAAAAAATAAACAGAATTAATATAAAGAACTCATAATTATTAAAAATTAAACTATAAGGACAAGAAATTTCTTGTCCTTTTTATTTATAAATATAGATTAAATTTATTGAAAATATTATATAAAAATTATAAAAATTGAGTTTTATTATTTAAGATAAAAATATATCTATAGAATAAAAATATATAAAAAGATAAATATACTATAATTATATTGAAAAAGTAATTTAAAAGGATAAGAGAATCCTTATCCTTAATGTATATATTTTTTTAATTAATATAATGATTATTTAACTAGCATGATTGTAGGAACTATTGGTGTTCTATAACCGTATTTATGTCCAGGAGTGCTATTTCCAATCCAATCATAAATAAATTTTTATTTGATCATCATAATGTCTAACACATTTATGTGATTCAGCATAAGTACCTATTCTACTAGCTGTAATAGCTTTTTCTTTGATTTATTGTTGCTTTAGGTTCAAAAACTGCAGGAATACTATGCATATAACCACCACCACTAAATCTTATAGCATTTTTTTGCATCACCTACAATTTTTTTGTATGATCTTTATCACTTGTATATTGCATTACAGGTTTTGAATACGCTATTAAAAAAACGCACCATATGGTGTTGCATAAGATATTTCTGAATCTTTTCCTGTTGTTACAAATGATGAAGTTACGACATTCCAAGTGTTAGAATTTTTCATTTTTTTCAACTATCATTTCATTTTGACTTGATCTATCAATATAAATAAATCTTGTTACTACACTTTTTTTATTTCACTATCTTTTAAAAAGTTTTTTTAACGTTTTTTTATTAATATAAAATACACCATTGTAGAAATCAATTTTAACTTTAATGTATTTATCTGTTTTCGTCTAATATGGTCATAAGTGATCTATCTGGAATATTAATAAATTCTTTCATTTCAGGAGTTAAATATCCTTTTTCACTTTGATTTTTCTCTATTTCCAAACTTATCTTTAAATTGTCCACTTCTCCACCTAATGGAGTATAATCGTCTAAAAACATATTTTTTTGATTATTATCTATTGCTCTTTTATAAATTTATTTGTTTTTTTCTATTTTTTTGAAATCATATCATGCCAATCAAATGTTCTTTTTAATTGCAATATTTGAATTAGCTGGTATATAGCCTAATTTTTCCATCAAAATAAATTTCATACCAATCTGTGTTTCCTTTTGTTCCTGCTACAGTAATTTTTTTCCAACGACTTTATATTTATTTGTATAAGTTGCTGTTTTTAGCACTTTTGAATTCATTTTTTTGGTTCTTGTCTTATACTCACAGTCGTTTTAATAAATATGAATTCATCCATGTCAATTGGAGAATTTTTGATATTTATAATTAAATGTTAAATTATCTGGTCTGTCTTTCAAATAATATTCTTTTGTAATTGTAAGGTCCTTTTTATTAATTTAGAAGTATTTATTTTTTTGCTTGTTTAACTTCAGTAATATTTTTTCATTCTCTATATTAACATATGGATCTTTTTAAATTTTTTTGTTTGATCATTTTTTTCTATGCTTATTTCTTCTTTTTTTGAATATTCTTGAATTAAATTATTTACAAATGGATAAAATTCTGTTCCAAAAAGTATCTCTATCAAAAAAATTTTATCAATAGTTTCATATTTTTTTACCATTTGTAATGGTAGGCGTAAATTTTACAATAACTTTATCATTATTTTCATAATATTGTACTTTTACTACATCTTTAACATTATCCTTATTTATATCTACAGATAAATTCATTTCTTTCCATTCTATTTTATTATTTTTCATCTGCATAAATATTTTTTTAATAAATAATAAAGATAATAGAAGCAATATACATTTTCTTTTTTTCATTCACCAATTCTCCTTAATTTTTATTAATTGTATTTTTACCATACAGATATAAAATTTTCAACATATGAAAAATATGATAATATATTTTATTTTAATTTAATTCTTTTTATTTTTTTCCTTCTTTATGCCATTTTTGCTGCAATGTATACAAATGGTGTGTCCATTACAGAGATAAATATTTCTAAGAAATAAGTTGAAAAAGCAATAATTATTAATTCTTTAATTCCAATTCCAGGCGTTCCAGCAAAAGCTAATATTGTAAATAACGAATTATCAATTACTTGTCCGATAACTGTACTAAAATTATTTCTTATCCATATATCTTTATAATCTGGTTTCCATTTTCTAATTACTTGGTATGCCCAAACATCAAATAATTGCGATATAACAAATGCTGTTAAACTTGCTAATGTTACTCTTATTACTGATAATTCTAAGAAATTAGCTCCAAATATTGCGTTTAAATGTGGTTGGAACGTATCAATAGATGCTGGTGTAATTGTTACTGCCCATTTCATTACTATTGTTGTAAATACCATTGTTACAAATCCCATTGTTACTAGCTTTTTAGCAAATCTCTTACCTTCTATTTCAGATAAAATATCCGATATTAAAAATACACCACCTAACGCAATGTTCCCCATTGTCGTCTCTACTCCAAATAAGTGCATCATTTTCAATACTTGAATATTTGCTAAAACTACTGATAACGGAACAAATAATAATAATCCTACTTTTTCCCCAATATCTGTAAACTAATAAAATAAATGTATAATTAAAAAAATTAAGTATCCTAACCAAGATAATTCGTTAAGTCCAATTTCTAAACCAAAAAAATTCATTTTTTTCCTCCTAATATTATATTATTTTTTTATTGTAAAAAAATTTAATTTTATGCAAAAAAATAAAAAAACGTATACCTTTTTAACGATATACGGATTCTTAAAGGTTTTTATAGATGGGTTTTCCCAAACATCATTTTTTTATTTTTTTACAGTATTTTTATATTTCTACGGAACATTATTATATATTTTTTTAAAAAAGCAAGAAAAAAATAATCTTTTTTTATTTTTTTCTTTGTAAATTGAAACTAAAAGTATCATACTTTATTTTTATAATTTTTAAATTTTGATCTTTTTATTTTTAGAGTTATTAAATAATTAAAAAAATAAAGGATAATAAACTTAAAAATAAAATACTTTAAATTATAAAAAAATATTGTGATAGAATGTAGATGAAAAAAATATCTTTTTGTAGAAAGGAAAAAAATACTAATATGCTAATAGATAAAGTTAAAGAAGTAAAAAAATAAATGATAAAATTACAGTAGGTAATGGTAAAATATTTTTTTATTTGAGTATCCGTGTGTTATAGAATCAGAAGATTTAGTAATGGAAATAGCTAAAAAAATGAAGGAAATTACAGAAAAAAATTAGGAATTCAATATGTATTTAAGGCATCGTTTGATAAAGCAAATCGTTCTTCAATTCATTCGTATAGAGGACCTGGTTTAGAAAAAGGACTTGAAATATTGTCAAGAGTGAAAGAAAAATATGGATTACCAGTTGTAAGTGATATTCATGAACCGTGGCAGTGTAAAGAAGCTGCAACAGTCTTAGATGTTTTGCAAATACCTGCATTTTTATGTAGACAAACAGATTTATTAATTGCAGCAGGGGAAACAGGAAAAGCTATTAATATTAAAAAAGGTCAATTTTTAGCACCTTGGGACATGAAAAATGTTGTTAAAAAATTTGAAGAAATTGGAAATTCAAACATTATGTTGTGTGAAAGAGGTTCAAGTTTCGGGTATAACACTTTAAGTGTTGATATGAGAGGACTTCTTGAAATGAGAAAATTTGGTTATCCAGTTGTATTTGATGCTACTCATTCAGTTCAAGCACCAGGAGGACAAGGAGAAACTTCAGGAGGAAATAGTGCATTTGTATATCCGTTGGCTAGAGCGGCTGTTGCAGTTGGTGTAGACGGAATATTTGCAGAAGTTCACCCTGAACCAACTAAAGCATTGTCAGATGGACCAAATATGTTAAGATTAGATGAAATAGAAGAAGTTTTGACAAAATTAATTGAATATGATAAATTAACAAAAAAAGTATAAGACAGAAAAGGAGTACATTTATGAAATATCAAAATTTAGTAAATGGAGAATGGAAAAGTTCAGAAAATGAAATAAAAATATATTCTCCAATAAATAATGAAGAATTAGGAACTGTACCTGCAATGTCAAGAGAAGATGTTGATTATGCAATGAGTACAGCAAGAAAAGCTTTTGCAACTTGGAAAAAATTATCACCAGTAGAAAGAGCAAAATATTTAAAAAAAGCTGCAGATATTTTGGAAAGAGATAAAGAAAAAAATAGGTGAAGTTTTTAGCAAAAGAAGTAGCTAAAGGATATAAAGCTGCAGTTGGAGAAGTTGTAAGAACTGCTGATTTAATAAGATATGCAGCTGATGAAGGTTTAAGAATAACGGGAGAAGTTGTTGAAGGTGGTGGTTTTGAAGCAGGAAGTAATAATAAATTAGCGATTGTAAAAAGAGAACCAGTTGGAGTTGTACTAGCAATTGCACCATTTAATTATCCGGTAAATTTATCAGGATCTAAAATAGCACCAGCTTTAATTGGAGGAAATGTAGTAATTTTTAAACCGCCTACACAAGGATCAATAAGTGGACTTTTATTAGTTAAAGCATTTGAAGAAGCAGGAATACCTGCAGGAGTTTTAAATTCTGTAACAGGAAAAGGTTCAGAAATAGGAGATTACTTAAATACACATAAAGAAGTGAATTTTATTAATTTCACTGGAAGTACACCTGTTGGACAAAAAATAGGGGAATTAGCAGGAATGAAACCAATAATGTTAGAATTAGGTGGAAAAGATGCGGCAATAGTTGCAGAAGATGCTGATTTAGAAAAAGTTGCAAAAGATGTTGTTAATGGAGCATTTAGTTATTCAGGGCAAAGATGTACAGCGATTAAAAGAGTATTGGTAATGGAAAAAGTTGCAGATAAATTGGCACAATTAATTAAAGAAAAAGTAGAAAAATTAACAGTTGGAGATCCATTTGATAATGCAGATATAACACCTGTAATAGATAAAAATTCTGCAGACTTTATTGAAGGATTAATAAATGACTCTATTGAAAAAGGTGCAACTGCATTGACTACAATAAAAAGAGAAGGAAATTTAATTTGGCCAGTATTATTTGATCATGTAACTACTGATATGAGATTGGCATGGGAAGAGCCATTTGGGCCAGTTTTACCAATTATAAGAGTAAAATCATTAGATGAAGCAGTAGAAATTGCAAATCAATCAGAATACGGATTACAATCTTCAATATTTACAAACGACTTTAAAAAAGCGTTTGAAATTGCTGAAAAATTAGAAGTTGGAACTGTTCACGTAAATAATAAAACTCAAAGAGGTCCAGATAATTTCCCTTTCTTAGGAATTAAAGGTTCTGGAGCTGGAGTGCAAGGAATTAAATATAGTATCGAAAGTATGATGAGAGTTAAATCAATAGTTATAGATAAATTTTTAATAAAATTACAATTTAGAGGGAGAAAAATGAGTAAATTATTATTAACGCCATATCCTACAAATATACCAGAAAGATATTTAGAAATTTTTGGGTAAAGATATTATCCACCATCGTACGCCTGAATTTAGAAATATTATGAAAGAAAATAATGAAAATTTAAAAAAAGTTTTTTAAAACAACTAACGATGTAGCAGTTGTAACTTCATCTGGTACAGGCGTAATGGAAGCTGCTATTGTAAATTTTTTTCTCAACAGGAGATAAAGTTATTTCGATAAATACAGGATATTTTTGGAGAAAGATTTAAGAAAAATTGCTGAAATATATGGATTAAATGTTATTCATTTAGAATATGAATTTGGAGAAAGCTACAAATTAGATGATGTAAAAAAAAGTATTAGCTAAAAAAATAGTGATATCAAAGGAATTTTAGTTACTCATAGTGAAACTTCGGTTGGAATATTAAATGATATTAAAGCGTTGGGAGAATTAACAAAAGGTACTGACATTTTTACTTGTTGTAGACACAATAAGTGGACTTGTAGCAAAATGAATTTGATTTTGATGGATGGAATGTTGATGTTGCGATTGCAGGAAGTCAAAAAGCTTTTTTTAATTCCTCCTGGACTATCATTTGTAGCTGTAAGTGATAAAGCTAAAAAGGCTATGGAAATATCAAATTTACCAAAAATATTATTTTTAGCTTAAAAACAATACGATAAATATTTTTTTCAGAGATGTGTGAGACACCTTATACACCAGCGATTTCATTGATATTAGCGTTGCATCAATCATTAAAAAGATTTGTTAGAAAAATAGTATCGAAAAATACAACTAATGAAAAGTATGAATTAAGAAAAATATATTGAAGAAAAAGCGACAGCATTAGACTTTAAGCTGTTAGTAGAAAATGAGGAAAATAGAACAAATACTTTGATTTCAATTTATAAAGAAAATATTGAAATAAAAATAATAGCAGAATTGGAAAAAGAGGCTACACTGTAACAGGAGGAAAAAGGCAAATTTGCTAATAGTTTAATGAGGATTGGAATTTTAGGAGAAATTACTAAAGAACAAATTGATGATTTTTTGTAGTTTTAGAAGAAGAATTAAATAAACAATTATAGTAAGGAAAGGGAATAAGATTTATAATGAAAAAAATATTTTTATATATGCTTATTCTCTTTAATTTTACTAATGAAAGGAGAAAAAAATGAGACCTTATTTATTTAAAAATAGGAAGTTTTGAACTTAGGATTTATAGCTTGATGTATGTTTTGGCATTTTTTTAATTGGAATATATATTGCGAGTAAAGATGAAGTTACGAAAAAAAGAGGATAAAAAGATAAAAAAAATAATAGAAGATTTTTGCATTTGTTGCAATTATATCAGGATTAATTGGTGCAAGAATATATTATGTATTATTGAGATTAGATACTTATTTACAAGATCCTATTTCTATGATAAAAAGTGTGGGAAGGTGGACTTGCACTCATGGCGGAATAATAGGTGATTGATTGGTTCGTATATTTTTGCTAAAAAAACATAAAATAAATTTATGGGTTTTTAACTGATATGGGAGTTGAATCGTTATTATTTGGACAATTTTTAGGAAGATTTGGAAATTTAGCAAATGGTGAAATACATGGAGTTCCAACTTTTACTCCATTAAATATTATTTTTTCTGGTAAATTTAATGAATGGTGGGCATCTTATCAAAATATGAGTTTAGAAATGCAATCACAGTTTAAAGAATTAGTTCCATGGGGATTAGTATTTCCAAAAAGTAGTCCTGCAGGAATGGAATTTCCAGAAACTCCGTTACATCCAGCAATGTTATATGAAGCATTCTTAAACTTTATCGGTTTCATATTACTTTGGTTTGTATTTAGGAAAAAAGAATATAATAAAGGTGTCTTAACAATGATTTATTTAATCATGTATGCTGTAATTAGGATTTTTGTAAGTACATTTAGAGCAGAAGATTTATTATTAAATTTAGGTGGAATGAGCATAAGAGCACCGTATGTAATTAGTATCTTTATGATATTAATTGCTATAATTGGAATAAAAAAATATTTAATAAAAAAAATATATAAAATAAAAAGAATATTGAGAGTAATATTATTTAATACTAAAAAAATTAACTTTTATAAAAAAATAGGAGTTAATTTTTTTAGTTTAGTTATATTTTTTTAAATAATTTGTAAGAAATAAATTTGTTTGATATAATTAATTAATAATAAATGTAGGAGAAAAAAATGAGAAATATTAATCAATTTTTAGAAGATGGTATAATTTTTATTAAATAAATCAAAAGGGATGACATCTTTTTCAGCAATAAATAAATTGAAATGGCTATTAAATGCAAAAATAGGACACGCAGGAACTTTAGATCCAATGGCTGAAGGACTTTTAGTTGTAATGCTTAATGATGCTACAAAATTTTCAAATGATTTGATGAAAAAGATAAAGAATACTATGTTGAAATGGAATTAGGGTATGAAACAGATAGTTATGATACAGATGGTGTAATAACAAAAAAATATGAAAATAATTTTAATTTTTGAAATGAAACGAATAAAAAGAAGTTGTTGAGAGTTTTTTTAGGAGAAATAGAGCAAATACCACCAATGTATTCAGCGATAAAGATAAATGGGAAAAAAACTTTATGAATTGGCTAGAAAAGGTCTTGAAATAGAGAGGGAAGCTAGAAAAAAATCAAAATAAATTACATAAATGATATAAAATATAAAAAAATAACAAAATAAGTTTTTTTGTAGGAGTGAGTAGTGGAACTTATATAAGATCTTTGGTACGTGATATTGGAGAAAAATTAGGGTTTATGCTACAATGACTAAACTTATTAGAACAAAAAAATTAATAATTATTTTTTTGTCAGAAAGTATAAATTTAGAAGATATTATTTCTTATTTTGAAAATAATCAAGTTGAGATAAAATGCGAAGAAAAAGAAAATTTATATTTAGATAAAAAAATATAAAAAAATTATTAAATTTATAAAAAAATACAAGAAATTTTTTTGATTATGAAGAAATAAAAAAATTGAAAAAGAGAATTATATTAAATTAAAAAAATGGAATGACAGTGTTAATAGATAAAAAAAGAGATTTCAAATGAAGTAGAAGTTAATAAAAAAATTTAAAATAATGTTAAAAAGAAAAATAATGAATTTAAAGGAATAATTAATGTATTAAAAAGTGACTCAAAAATAAAATTTATTTGAAAAGAGATAATTATTTTTAAATAGGAATAAAATTTTATTTGTAATATAAAAAAATAGAAATTATAAATTAAATTTACTATTAAAAATAAATGTGTATAAATATAGATAATTATTTGATTTTTTTAGTAAAAATTATGATAAAATTAAAAACAAAGATTTCAATATTTCTACATAAATTAAGAGGAGAGAAATTACAATATGAGAATATTAGGTATTGATCCGGGAACAGCAATAGTAGGGTATTCGATTGTAGATTTTTGAAAAAGATAATTTTTATTGTTTTTAGATTATGGTTGTATATATACACACAAAGATGAAGATATGCCAGTACGATTAGAAAAAGATTTACAATGAATTAAAAAAATTAATAATAAAGTGGAAGCCCAAATGATATGGCTATTGAAAATTTATTTTTCTTTAAAAAAATCAAAAAAACGGTAATTGAAGTTGGACAAGCAAGAGGTGTTATAACATTAGTAGGTCAGCAAAATGGATTAAATCTTTTTGGTTACACACCTTTGCAAGTAAAAATGGGAATTGCAGGATATGGTCGTGCCACAAAACAACAAATTCAAGAAATGGTAAAACTTATTCTAAAAATGGATGAAATACCTAAACCCGATGATGCTGCTGATGCGTTAGCGATAGCTATAACACATGGAAATAGTAAAAAAAGGTTTAGGTAGTTTTTTTCAAGAGGCGATAATATTTCTAAAAAAATTGGCAAAAAAATAGATAAAGGAACTGATAGAATTAAATTAGAAGATTATAAGAAATTAATGAATATAAAAATAGAATATGGAGGGAAACAAATATGAATATAGTTTTGTTAAATCCTGAGATACATGTAAATACTGGAAATATTGGAAGAACTTGTGTTTTAACAAATACAAAGTTACATTTGATTAAACCACTAGGTTTTGAACTAGATGATAAAAAAAATCCAAAGAGCTGGACTTGATTATTGGAAAAAAATTAGACCTTTATGTTTGGGAAGATTTTTTTATGAATTTTATGATAAAAAAATATTAAAGGTACAAATAATAAAATTTATATGGCAACAACTAAAAACACAACGAAAATATACGGATGTAAAATATAAAAAAATGATTTTTATAATGTTTTGACTAGAATCAAAAAGGTATTCCAGCTGAAATACGAGAAGCTTTTTTAGAAACAAATATTACCATTCCAATGTTACCAATGGGAAGATCGTTAAATCTTTCTAATTCAGCGGCAATTATAATATATGAAGTTTTGGAGACAATTAAATTTTTGAGTTTTTAATTTAGGAAAGGAGAAAAACAGTGGTTTTAGAAGAAATTATTATTGAAATAAAAAGTGTAGTAATTTTTTTATAAAACCATTATTTAAAAAAATATGAAAGTTTATTTAGATTTAGTTAAGTATGTTTTAGATAATGGTGTTAGAAAAGTAAATAGAACAGGAATTGATACAATTTCAACATTCGCTTATTCGTATAAAAGTAAACTTAAGTGAAGGTTATCCTTTATTGACAACGAAAAAAATGTATTTTAATTCTATGTTACATGAACTTTTCTGGTATTTATCAGGGGAGGAACATATAAAAAAATTGAGAGAGAAAACTAAAATTTGGGATGCTTGGGCTGATGAAGAAGGAAGATTGGAGACAGCTTATGGAAGATTTTGGAGAAGATATCCAGTCCCTGAAATTAGTTTAGATGGTGAAGTATTTGTTGATGAAAATAATAAATGGACAACAAGAGAAGCAAACGGGCAATTAGTTTTTGATCAAATTCAATATGTTATTGACACTTTAAAAGAAATGAAAACAAACCCAAATCATAAAAATGGACGAAGGATGATTGTTTTAGCTTGGAATCCAGGGAATGCATCAATAAGTAAATTACCTCCTTGTCATTATACATTTGCATTTAATGTTTTAGGTAATAAACTTAACTGTCATTTAACTCAAAGAAGTGGTGATATTGCATTAGGAATTCCATTTAATTTAGCTTGTTATTCATTATTGACAATGATGATTGCAAAAGAATGTGGATATGAAGTTGGGGAATTTGCTCACACAATAATTGACGCTCATATTTATGTGAATCATATCGAAGGATTGAAAGAGCAATTAACTAGAGAGCCTTTTAAAAATTATCAAAGATTTTTTTATTGCTGATAAACCATTTAATGAGTTAACATTTGATGATATAAAAACTAGAAGAATATGAAAGCCATCCATTAATTAAATTTGAAGTAGCAGTTTAGAAGAGGCGATATAAATGTTCAGTATTATTGTAGCAGTAGGGAAAAAAATAATGAAATAGGGAAAAAAATAATAAATTATTATGGCATATTCCTGAAGATTTAAAAAAATTTTTAAAAAAATAACTTTAAATAAAAAAAGTTGTAATGGGAGAAAAAAACTTTTGAAAGTATTGGGAGACCACTACCGAAGAGAGAGAATATTATTTTAACAAGAAATAGTGATTACACTTTGGACAATGAAATTAAAATTTATAATGACTTAGAAACACTATTAAGCGAATATGGAAATTCTGAAGAAGAAATTTTTATACTCGAGTGGGGAACAAATTTATAAAGAAATGCTTGATAAAAAAATATGATAACTAAATTATATATTAGTTTTATTGATTTTTGAATCAAAAAGAAGAGATGCTTATTTTTCCAAAAAAATAAATTATGATGACTGGATTTTTAGAAAAAAAGTGAAAAAAACATAAAAATTGGGAATTTTGTATTTTTTTAAAAAGTATTTATAAAAACAACAATGTGAAAGAAGTGGAGTAGTGAAAAAAATGCCAAAAATAAAATTTACTAAAAATGATATACTTAATGCAGCTTACGATGTAATGAAGCAAAAATGGGATAAAACATATAAGCGCTAGAAGAATTGCGGAAAAAGTTTAAAGGATCAACAGCACCAATTTATGCTAATTTTTTTCAACAATAGATGAATTGAAAAAAAGAAGTTATTAGAATGGCTGAAGAAAAAAATTAAATGAATACTTATACCGTGATTATACAGGAAGAGAATTATTTGATGCAGCAATGGGATTTATAAAGTTTGCTAGAGACGAAAAAGAATTATTTAGAGCAATTTTTTTAGATGCTGCGGAGGATTTAGTGACTTGTTCAATAAAACAATGAATTCTTTATTGAAAGAAGAAATTGTACTAAAAAGTTTCCCTAAACTTTCATTTACACAAGCAAAAGATGGCATAGAGAGGTTGTGGGTTCATCTATTTGGATATGCAACGTTAGTGTTTGTTTCAACAAATCCTGAAAAATGAAACAAATGAAGTTATTGAAGATAAAAATAAATGGAATTACTGATTATTTTAAAGAAGTACATAGCTTTAAAAAGAAATGTTAATGAAACATAAAAGAAAAAAAGTTAAAAAAATTATAAAAAAATAACATATAAAATATTTATATGAAGGAGGATATGATTTTTATTAAAATCATAAAAAAAGAATGTCAAATTCGTTTTATATAACAACACCAATTTATTATCCAAATGCAATGCCTCATGTTGGGACTGCTTATACAACTATAATTTGTGATGTAGTAGCAAGATATAAAAAGATTAACAGGTTACGATGTTAAGTTTTTTTAACTGGAGTTGACGAGCATGGTCAAAAAAATACAAGAGGCAGCTAAAAATGGGTATACACCGCAAGAATGGGTAGATAAAATGTCTTTAAATTTTTATAAATTTGTGGAAAGAATTAGGAATTTCCAATACAGATTTTTATGAGAACAACGCAAGAAAGACATATAAAAAGTGTTAGAGAAATAATAAAGAAAGTCAATGAAAATGGTGATATTTATAAAGGAGAATATTGGGGTAAATACTCAGTTTCTGAAGAAACATTTGTACCAGAAAAATCAATTAGTTGATGGAAAATACATGGGAAAAGAAGTAATAGATGTAAAAGAAGTTTCTTACTTTTTTTAGATTATCGAAATATCAAGATGCTTTGTTGAAGTTTATAGAAGAAAATCCTAATTATATTAAACCAGAAGGTAAAAAAATGAAGTTATAGCATTTATAAAAACAAGGATTACAAGATCTATCAATTTCAAGAACTACTTTTTGATTGGGGAATTCCACTGGAATTAGAAGAAGGACATGTAATTTATGTTTGGTTCGATGCTTTGACAAATTATATAACAGCAGCTGGATATGGAGATAATCCTGAAAAAAATTTGCAGAAATGTGGACTAACGGAACTGTAAATCATGTTATAGGAAAAAGATATATTAAGATTTCATGCAATTATTTGGCCTGCAATGTTAATGTCTGCAGGATTAAAAAAATCACAGATACAGTGGCGGCACATGGGTGAGTGGACTGTTGAAGGAGAGAAAAATGTCGAAATCTTTTAGGAAATGTTGTTAATCCATCTGAAGAAATAAAAAAATATGGATTAGATCCTTTTTAGATATTATTTAATGAGAGAGGCAACTTTTGGTCAAGATGCAGATTATTCTAAAAAAAGCTATGGTTCAAAGAATTAATTCTGATTTAGCAAATGATTTAGGAAATTTATTGAACAGAACAATAGGAATGCAAAAAAATATTTTTAATTCAAAAAGTTATATTAAATGAAGAGGTTAACACTTTTGATATTGAAATTAAAGAGTTGTGGGCTGAAGTTGTAAAAAAATGTTGAAATTAAAATGAATGACTATCAATTTTCAGAAGTTTTTAAAAAGAAATTTGGAGATTTATTTCAAGAATGAACAAATATATTGATGAATGTGAACCTTGGAAATTAGCAAAAAGATGAAAAATAGTAAAAGATAGATTGTCAACAGTTATGTACAATTTAGTAGAAGTTTTATATAAAATATCTGTTATGATTTCTCCGTTCATGCCAACGACTGCAACAAAAAAATGGCAAAACAGTTAGGATTAGATATTGATTTTGATAAACTACAATTATCGAATGTATTGGAATGGGGAGCATATCCAGTTGGAAATGTATTAAATAACGCTGAACCTATTTTTCCCTAGGGTAGAATTTATAGAAGAAGAATCAAAAAGTAGAATATAATGAAAATCTACAAATAGATAATCCAATATCGATTGATTATTTTAATAAAATAAAAATTAATGTTGTTGAAATAGAAAAAAAGTTAGTAAAATAGAAGGTGCAGATAAATTATTGAAATTTATTGTAAATACCGGAACTGAGAAAAAGACAGATTATATCAGGAATAGCAAAATTTTTATCAAAATGAACAAGAATTAATAGGGAAAAAAAGTAATGGCCATTTTAAATTTAGAGCCGGTAGTATTGAGAGATGAATTATCTCAAGGCATGTTACTTACGACAACAGAGAAGAAAAAAACTAAATTAGTAATAATAGATGAAACAGTAAAAAAACAGGAACTATAATAAAAGTAATTATAAATTAGAAGGTAAAAGGTGAGAAAAAGGGAAATGAAGAAAAATATCCTTGTAGCGTTATTATTAATATTAGTAATGGCGTGTGGTAATAATAGTATTAAGGAGTATAGCTCACTAGAAAAAAAGCATTAATTTCGATATTAGAACAAAAAGATGAAAAAAAGTTACTAATTTATTGGAAAAAGCTATAAAAAAATAAAAATGAAGCTGCATATAAGTTAGCGTATATTTATTTTTGGAAATGATGGAATAAAAATTTTTTTGACAAATATTTAGGCAAAAAGTAAAGGAAATGCAGAATTTTTATAAAGGACTTTTACTTCAAAACAACAGATGCTTCAGAAAAAGAAATAATAGATATTTTTTTGAAAAATCTGCAGAAAATGGTAAAGAAAAAGCATATTATGTATTAGGAAGTATATACCAAGATAAGTTAGAATTTAGCAAAAGCAATGGAATATTTTTGAAAAGGGTAAAAATAAAGGGAAATATATTCTATTTACTCTTATAATTATTTAAAAAAAATTTACAAAAGAGATTATAAAAAAAGTAGAACAGTTAAATGAAAAAAATATTATGATAAGACAATTACAAAAAAATGAAAAAAAGAATTAGGTAAGTTAGTTTTTAGAGAAATTTTCAAATTATGAAAAAAAGCATATGAAATTTTTAAAAGAGTTTATTCCTGAAAAATTATCCTCCAGCGTTATATGTAAAAAGCGAAAAATGTTGGAGAATGAAAATCAAAAAAACTGAAGCTGATAAAAAAATATAATAATCTTTACTTTGAATACGATTATTTCTTAGGAGGTTTTGAAATAGCATATAATTTAGTTGGTGAAAAAGAATTTTGAATTAGCTATGAGAGTTTTTAGAAGAGATGGATGTTGATAATTCACTTATAAATGGATATCGAGGATTTGTTTATCAAAAATTTAAATGATAATTCTAAAGCTGAATTTTTATTATTTAAAGGCTGTTAAGGAAAAACGATATTGATATTATGATGTATTTAGGTCGTTTTTTTATGAAAAAAACAAAAATAATTTAAAAAAAGCAAAAAGATATATATGAAAAAAAGCATATAATCTTGGGTCAATACGAGCTGGATATTCTTTTGGCAGAAATTTTAGAAAAAAATTGAAAAAAAGATAAAAAAAGTAAAAAAACGATAAAATCAAATAAAGATGCAAAAAAATATTAGAAAGACTAGCAAAAAAAGTGAAGATGAAGATTCGATTATAGAATTAAGTTTTTACTATAGTGATAAAGATAAGAGAGTTCGAGATATTAATTTATTAGCAGCAGCTACGAGTTTTAATAGTACAGCTTTACATAATTTAGGTGTTTACTATTATAATAAAAATGAAAAAAAATCAAAAAAATATTTACGTGCTGCAAAAAGAATACGGTTATCAATTAGAAACTGAATTTGAAAAATTATATTAATAAAAAAAATAGTAAAAGTAGTTTAATTTTACTGGAGGAGGAAAATGAAAAAAATATTTTTTTATTTATTACAATGTTATTAGTTTTTACAGTAAGTTGTGGGAAAGAGTTTTATGTTGATGTAGAAAATAATGGAGAAGTTCCAACGATTGAATTGAAAAAAATTTGATGGTAAAATTGTGAAAAGTAATGAAATTTTTTTAAAAAAATGGGAAACCTACATTATTTCTAATAGCAGCAGAATGGTGTCCACATTGTAAAGCTGAAGCACCATATATTGAAGAATTTTATAATAAGTATAAAGACAAAGTTAATGTAGTTGTTGTTTATTCAAATGTAAATACAGATTTAGAAAAAGTAAAAAAAATATAGAAGATAATGGTTATACATATCCAACTTACTATGATGAAGATGGAAAGATTTTAAGAGGATTTGGTGTTCAAGCTTTTCCATTTAATGTAAGAATTGATGATGGAAAAAGTTACAAAAGTTTTAGAACTACCTGTTGATTTAGAGAAATTGGAAACAGAGTTTATAAAATAGTTGCAAAAAAATAAAAAAATATGTTATTATACTAGGGAATTTATACTATGAATATAGGTTTGTCTCTATATTCTTGGTTTAAATAATAAATATTAGGAGGAAAAAAATAATGGCAATGAAATCAAAAAGAAATTATTGAAGCATTTGGGGAAAAAAATGCACAAGATACTGGATCAGCAGAAGTACAAATAGCATTATTAACAGAAAGAATTAATCATTTGACAGAACATTTAAAAATTCCATTTTTAAAGATGTTCATTCAAGAGCAGGATTATTAAAAATTAGTTGGTAAAAAGAAGAAGATTATTAAACTATGTAAAAAAATAAAAAAATATTGATGAATATAGAAGTTTAATTGAAAAAAATTAGGAATTAGAAAAATAGTTTTTTTATATGTTAGAGCATGTGTTATGTTACATATGCTTTTTTTATAAAAAAATACTATTAATGATTTGATAAAAAAATAATAACTAAATAAATCTCTTATAAAAAAATCTAAAAAAATCAAAAAAAGTAGTTGACAAAGAAAGAGAGATATGCTAGAATGCTATTTGTCTATTGGAAAAAGGTAGACGAGGACAATAAATAACAGAATAAAGAAAAGAAGAAAAAGCAAAACCAAGAAAGATGTGAAAGGGAAGATTAACAGATGTAATTTTTCTCGTCAATTAAGTAAGAAGACAAAAAGGTGAAAAAAATAGAGATTGAATGAAGAGTTTGATCCTGGCTCAGGATGAACGCTGACAGAATGCTTAACACATGCAAGTCTATGGTGAAGTAAGTGCTTGCACTAATGGAGCCATGGCGGACGGGTGAGTAACGCGTAAAGAACTTACCTTATGGACTGGGATAACAGTTGGAAACGACTGATAAGACTGGATATAATTATATATTTGCATGAATGTATAATGAAAAAGAGATGCCATAAGAGAGCTTTTGCGTCCTATTAGCTAGTTGGTGAGGTAAAGGCTCACCAAGGCGATGATAGGTAGCCGGCCTGAGAGGGTGAACGGCCACAAGGGGACTGAGATACTACCTTACTCTTACGGGAGGCAGCAGTGGGGAATATTGGACAATGGAGGGAACTCTGATCCAGCAATTCTGTGTGCACGAAGAAGGTTTTTCGGATTGTAAAGTGCTTTCAGTTGGGAAGAAGGAAGTGACGGTACCAACAGAAGAAGCTGACGGCTAAATACGTGCCAGCAGCCGCGGTAATACGTATGTCGCGAGCGTTATCCGGAATTATTGGGCATAAAGGGCATCTAGGCGGTTATGCAAGTCAGGGGTGAAAACTTACGGCTCAACCGTGAGCTTTGCCTTTTGAAACTGTATGACTAGAGTACTGGAGAGTGGGCGGAACTACACGAGTAGAGGTGAAATTCGTAGATATGTGTAGGAATGCCGATGATGAAGATAGCTCACTGGACAGAAACTGACGCTGAAGTGCGAAAGCTAGGGGAGCAAACAGGATTAGATACCCTGGTAGTCCTAGCTGTAAACGATGATCACTGGGTGTGGGCATGAAGAGTGTCTGTGCCGAAGCCGAATGCGATAAGTGATCCGCCTGGGGAGTACGACCGCAAGGTTGAAACTCAAAGGAATTGACGGGTACCCGCACAAGCGGTGGAGCATGTGGTTTAATTCGACGCAACGCGAGGAACCTTACCAGATCTTGACATCCTCAGAATCGATTAGAAGTAATTGAGTGCCTTCGGGAACTGAGAGACAGGTGGTGCATGGCTGTCGACAGCTCGTGTCGTGAGATGTTGGGTTAAGTCCCGCAACGAGCGCAACCCCTTATCGTTAGTTACCATCATTAAGTTGGGGACTCTAGCGAGACTGCCTGCGAAGAGCAGGAGGAAGGTGGGGATGACGTCAAGTCATCATGCCCCTTATGATCTGGGCTACACACGTGCTACAATGGTTGGTACAATGAGGAGCGAGACGGAGACGTGGAGCAAATCTGTGAAAGCCAATCTTAGTTCGGATTGAAGTCTGCAACTCGACTTCATGAAGTTGGAATCGCTAGTAATCGCAAATCAGCAATGTTGCGGTGAATACGTTCTCGGGTCTTGTACACACCGCCCGTCACACCACGAGAGTTGTTTGCACCTGAAGTTATTGGTCTAACCGTAAGGAGGAAGATACCTAAGGTGTGAATAGTGATTGGGGTGAAGTCGTAACAAGGTATCCGTACCGGAAGGTGCGGATGGATCACCTCCTTTCTAAGGAGTAAGAAGATATTGGTTGTTTTTCTTCTATGTTATTTGTGTTAAGGGCGTGTAGCTCAGGTGGTTAGAGCACTGTGCTGATAACGCAGGGGTCACTGGTTCGAGTCCAGTCATGCCCACCATAAAGAAGACGGAAGTTTTGGGGATATAGCTCAGTTGGGAGAGCGCTGCCCTTGCAAGGCAGAGGTCAGCGGTTCGAACCCGCTTATCTCCACCAAAATAAAAAAAGGACAATGAGAAATGAATAGTAGGTAAAAAAGTTACAATGAAATCAGGAGATAACTAAGAGTTAAACTGTAAGAAAAAGCTAATAAGGGCACACGGAGGATGCCTAGGCAACAAAAGCCGAAGAAGGACGTGATAAGCTGCGAAAAGCTCTGTTGAGGTGCACATAACCGTAATAGGCAGAGATATCCGAATGGGGGAACCTATATACTAGAAGAGTATATGTGAGAAAGGTAAGCTCGAGAACTGAAACATCTAAGTATCGAGAGGAAAAGAAAGTAAAAACGATTCTCTAAGTAGCGGCGAGCGAACGGGGAAGAGCCTAAAACCAAGTTAGTGTCAAGTTGGCGACGTTGCTAAATTGGGGTAGAGGGATATTAAGAGACGGATAGCCATGAAGTCTAAGTTAAATTAATTGAAATAGAACATAGTTGGAAAGCTAGACCAAAGAAGGTGATAGTCCTGTAGGATGTAAGATTAATTTAATGAGTTAATAATCCCTGAGTAGCATCGAACACGAGGAATTTGGTGTGAATCAGCGTGGACCATATCACGTAAGGCTAAATACTTTTGTTGACCGATAGAGGAAAGTACCGTGAGGGAAAGGTGAAAAGAACCCTGAGCAAGGGAGTGAAAAAGAATTTGAAACCGTGTGCTTACAAGCGGTAGGAGCCCGTAAGGGTGACTGCGTGGATTTTGGTTAATCATCCTGCGAGTTATGATTAGTGGCGAGGTTAAGAAAGCGGAGCCGAAGGGAAACCGAGTGTTAATAGCGCGAAGAGTCGCTAGTCATAGACGCGAAACCTAGTGATCTAGGCCTGTCCAGGTTGAAGCTGAGGTAAGACTTAGTGGAGGACCGAACTCACCGCCGTTGAAAAGTTGGGAGATGAGATAGGTTTAGGGGTGAAAAGCCAATCGAACTAGGAGATAGCTCGTTCTCTCCGAAATGCATTTAGGTGCAGCCTTAATAAAGAGATATGTGGGGGTAGAGCACTGTATGGCCTAGGGGGCGCATAGCTTACCGAAGTCAAGCAAACTACGAATACCATATATTAATGATTAGGAGTGAGTCTATGGATGACAAGGTCCATGGACGAGAGGGAAACAACCCAGACCACCAGCTAAGGTCCCAAATTATGTCTAAGTGGGAAAGGAGGTGGATATTCACAGACAACCAGGAGGTTGGCTTAGAAGCAGCCATACCTTAAAAGAGTGCGTAATAGCTCACTGGTCGAGAGTATCTGCGCCGAAGATTTAACGGGGCTAAGGCATAAACCGAAGCTGTGGAAACATGCATAAGTATGTTTGGTAGGAGAGCGTTCTGTAAGCCGTAGAAGGTGAGTTGGAAGACGAACTGGAGGTATCAGAAGTGAGAATGCAGGAATGAGTAGCGAGAAGGAGGGTGAGAATCCCTCCGGCCGGAAGTCCAAGGTTTCCAGGGGAAGGTTTGTCCGCCCTGGGGGAGTCGGGACCTAAGCCGAGGCTAAGGAGCGTAGGCGAATGGAAAATAGGTTAATATTCCTATACCACTATAAATTGTTTGAGAGATGGAGTGACGCAGGAAGGTATGTAAGCTGGCTGACGGAATAGCCAGTCTAAGGAAGAAGCATGGTTACTAAGGCAAATCCGAGTAATTAAATGTGAGAACTGAAGGGTAAGTACTTAAGGGTATAAGTTACAGATCCTACACTGCCGAGAAAAACTTCTATTGAGAGATATAGTGCCCGTACTGAAAACCGACACAGGTGGACAGAGTGAGAAACTTAAGGCCGACAGGATAACTCTAGCTAAGGAACTCTGCAAAATAGCCCCGTAACTTCGGGAGAAGGGGTGCCTAATATACTTGAGTGGAGAGACACCACGAGGGGAAATAGGCCGCAGTGAAGAGTCCCAAGCAACTGTTTACCAAAAACACAGGTCTATGCTAAGCTGAAAGGCGACGTATATGGGCTGACACCTGCCCAGTGCCGGAAGGTTAAGAGGAGGATTGAGAGATTCGAATTGAAGCCCCGGTGAACGGCGGCCGTAACTATAACGGTCCTAAGGTAGCGAAATTCCTTGTCGGGTAAGTTCCGACCTGCACGAATGGTGAAATGATTTGGGAGCTGTCTTGGCTGGAGACCTGGTGAAGTTGTAATGTCGGTGAAGATACCGATTACCTGCAGTAGGACGGAAAGACCCCGTGGAGCTTTACTGTAGCTTGACATTGGGTTTTGGCAATATGTGTATAGGATAGTTGGGAGACTGAGAAGTTATTGCGTCAGTGGTAATGGAGTCGCTGTTGGAATACCAACCATATATTGTTGAAATTCTAATCATTAATTTGAAGTTAATGAGACAGTGTTAGGTGGGCAGTTTGACTGGGGCGGTCGCCTCCAAAAGAGTAACGGAGGCGTTCAAAGGTTCCCTCAGGTTGGATGGAAATCAACCGGAGAGTGCAAACGCAAAAGGGAGCTTGACTGCGAGACTGACGGGTCGAGCAGGTACGAAAGTAGGAGTTAGTGATCCGGCGGTTCCGAATGGAAGGGCCGTCGCTCAACGGATAAAAGCTACCCCGGGGATAACAGGCTGATACTTCCCAAGAGTCCATATCGACGGAAGTGTTTGGCACCTCGATGTCGGCTCGTCTCATCCTGGGGCTGGAGAAGGTCCCAAGGGTTGGGCTGTTCGCCCATTAAAGAGGCACGCGAGCTGGGTTCAGAACGTCGTGAGACAGTTCGGTCCCTATCCACTGCAGGCGTAAGAATATTGAAGAGAACTGTCCTTAGTACGAGAGGACCGGGATGGACAAACCTCTGATGTACCAGTTGTCACGCCAGTGGCATGGCTGGGTAGTCACGTTTGGAAGGGATAATCGCTGAAAGCATCTAAGTGAGAAGCCCCCTTTAAGATGAGTATTCTATTAAGTAACCATCGAGACTAGGTGGAGATAGGCTAGAGGTGTAAGTATAGAGATATATTTAGCTGACTAGTACTAATATTACGTAAGCTTTTTTAGATAACTTTTTTACTACTACTATTTATTTCTCATTGTCTTAACGATGAATATATATATATATATTAAGTTTGGTGATAATAGCAACAGGGATACACCTGGAAACATTTCGAACCCAGTAGTTAAGTCTGTTTACGCCTAAGATACTTAGATTTACTTCTAGGGAAAATCGGTAATTGCCAAGCTTGGATATGTCTCTGTAGCTCAGTCGGTTAGAGCATTTGACTGTTAATCAAAGGGTCGTTGGTTCGAATCCAACCAGGGACGCCATCTATTTACTTGAAGTTTTTTTAACTTCATTTTTTACAATATTTAATTTATTAAAAATTTTACATTTGATTTTTATAAAAATAGTTTTAGTATAATGAAGATATAAATTTTTAATTAAAAATTTATATATAAAATATGAATAGGAGAATAAAAATGAGAAAGATATTTTTTTAAGTATTATATTTTTTTAATTTCAATAAATATATTTTTCAGTAGAAACGGAAAGTATGAAAAATGAAAAAGTAGAATTAAAAAAACTTTTTTTCAACATTAAAAAGAAGCAGCAGAGAATTATGTGGAAGTAATGCAAATAGCAACTGATATTAATGCTTTGGAAAATATTCAAAGTATAAATCCGAATGTTGATGCATATGTTCTTCAAAGTAATAATGATGAATTAAAAAGAAAAATGGACTGAAATAAATATGTCAATAATAAATGATATTGAATATTTTTGTTTACAATGTGAATGAATTAAAATCATTAGGTGAAGTAAAAAAATTTTAGTTTTAGCATATGACAAAGATAAAAATGAAAGAGTATATGGATAAAAAAATAGTGAAAAATTATTATATTTTTAAATGAAGAAACTCAAGAAAAAGAAGTTTCAGTTGAAGCTTTATATAGATATGCTTTTATGAATATTTGGCTCAACGTCAAAAAAATTCAAGTAGGAATAATGAGAATAGATTTTGTAAAGGGAAAAAAAATGGTTGGAAAAATTATAGAGAAAAAAATAAATAAATTTTTGAAAGGAAAAAAATGTTAAGAGATTATCATATGCATTGGGAATTTGGAAGTTATGATGAAGAATATGTAAAAAAAAATTTTTTTGAACAAGCTGAAAAAAATGGGATTGGAAGAAATAGGTATAACAGAGCATACACACGGTTTTTAAAGAATTTGAAAGTTTGTATTATGATGAATTAATCTTAGATGATAGTGAAATTGGTAAATTTCAAAGAGAATGGTTGAAAGCAGAAAACGAAATTTTTGTCATACATTGGATGAATATCAAAGTTTTGTTCAGGAGTTGAAAGATAAAGGATATCCAATAAAAAAATTGGATTAGAAGTTTGCAATTTCAGGAATCAAGAAAAAGGTTAGAGAAATATTAAATAATTATAAATGGGATTATTTAATTGTATCAATTCATTATATAAATGGATGGGGATTTGATTTTAGTGCATTAAAACATCATTTTAATGATAAGCCATTAAAAAGATATTTGGAAAGATTATGCAAATGAGATAAAATTAGTCGCAAAAAAACAAAAATATTATGATGTCTTAGGGCATCCATTTAATCTTAGAATGTTTAAAAAAATATTCCTAAAAAAAGAAGAAGTAGCTGAAATATTAGAAAATACAGCTAAAAATATTGAAAGATAATAATATGATAGTAGATATAAATACAGGTACAGAACATAGATATCCAATAAAAGAGATAACTCCTTATCCAGATTTTTATGAAATTAGTAAAAAAATATAATATTCCAGTAATCTTATCTAGTGATGCACATTATGCGGAACATGTTGGTTATAAAATAAAAAGAGGCTAAAGAATATGCAGAAAAAAATTTGGAATAAAATGAATTTGTAAAAATTGATAAGAAACAATAATATAGAATATAGTAAAAAAATAACGAAACTACATTTAAAGTTTTTAAACAATAAGTTTATAATGATGAATGTAGTTTTTTTAGTAAAAAAATTAAAAAAATTAGAAAAAAATTAGAAAAAAATGAGAAAAAAATAAAAAAATATTGTTTTTAAATAAGAAAAAAATAGACGAGGGTAAATTTGAGGTTTTGTTATATTGCTTTTATAGCTACTTCGTAAAAAAATAAAAAATTTGATAAAAATTTTTGTGTAAAATAAAAAGAAAAAAATTAAATTTGGAGGTAGCAAAATGAACGGGATAATATTAGTAGAGGTATATTTAGTAATTGTAGGATTGTCATTATCTTTATGGGGAATATATGGAGATGATGTTATGAAAAAGGTAAAAAAAAGATAAAAAAATGAAAAAAAGAAGAGCTAAAAAAATATTAAAATTATAGAAGATAATAAATTAAATTTTAATCGTAAAAAAATTTAAATAGTAAAAAAATAATAAAAAAATATAGCATAAAATTAAATAAAAGTGTAATACTTTGGGTTGAAATTTACAAAAAAATATAGCATAAGTTTAATAAACTTGAAAAAAAGTTAAAATATAGTGTAATATATTTCAATATGATATAAATTAGAAAGAGAAAAAAATTGGAAGTATATTGGAAATTATTTTTTTAATATTTTTTTAAGTTAGGAACATTTACATTAGGTAGTGGTTATGCGATGGTACCACTTATACAAAAATGAAATTGTAGAAAAAAATGAATGGATAGAAAAAGAAGAATTTGTAGATATGTTGGCATTAGCACAGTCATCACTGGGAGCTTTTAGCTGTAAATACAGCAGTTTTTTTGTAGGCTATAAAGTTAAAGGATATTTAGGGGCTTTTTTTGTACAATTTTAGGAAGTTTACTTCCATCAATTTTAATAATTTGGATATTAGCAAAATTATTTACAGATATTCAAGATAACATATATGTTATTAAGATGTTTAAAGCTATAAGACCTATGGTAGTTGCATTGATAGGAGTTAGTGTTTATAAAATAGGGAAGCAAGCAAAAAAATTAACATAAAAAAACAGTTTGGATTGTATTATTAGTTGCGGCACTTGTATCGTACTTTTAAGTTTCCTCCAATAATTGTAATTATATTAGGAGCAGTTTTAGGAAATATCGTTATGACATTTTTTTAAAAAGAGGAGGAAATAAATAATGATAGAAAAAAATTAATTGTATTATTTATAACTTTTTTTCAAAAATAGGACTGTTTAGTTTTTGGAGGAGGATATGCAATACTTCCGCTTATAAAAAAAAGAAGTTGTAGATATTCATAATTGGATAACTGTTTCACAATTTACAGATATGGTTGCCGTATCGCAAGTAACACCGGATCCCTATATCTGTGAATACAGCGACTTATGTTGGTTATGTAGTTATGGGAAATGGAGTGGGAGCAGTTATCGCCACTTTGGGACTGGCTACACCATCAATTATAATAATGTTAATTTTTAGTAGATTTTTTTCTAAAAATTTAGAGATAATAGATATATTTCAAATGCTTTTGTTGGGTTAAGAATAGTAGTTGTAGGTCTAATACTTTCTGCAACATTACTTTTAATGGATAGAAGTAATTTTATTGATTGGAAAAGTTTTATTCTATTTGTGTTATCAGGATTAGCAATGTTGAAATGGAATGTAGATCCAGTAATTTTTAACAGTAATTGTTGCAATTTTAGGAATTTTAATTTATTGAAATAGAGTAAAAGCATATTTTAAATAATAAATTTATTCTTTTTATATTTGATGAAATAAAAAAACTAAATTGTATAATTATAGCAAAAAAATAAAAAAATAAAAAAATATCTGAAATAAAGTTAAAATTGTAAAAATATAAAGAAAGAAGTAAAATTGAAGCTTTTTTTAAAAAAATAGGACTAAAAATATTGAAATTGCAAAATCAATTAGGTGTTAATGTTTGTACAATTCAAAAGAGAAATTAAGAGAGGTTGGATTACAGTATTATTGAATTCTGATTTGACGAAATATAATTGCTATTCTGCAGAAGAAGAACAACGAGAATAAGGGAAATAACAGACCGTTCGATATAAGAAAGAAGTGAAGTAATTAACAAAAAGAGAAGAAGTAGGATATTTTTGAGATTGATACGGTTGTAGGAAAAACGAGAAAGGGGAAATTATGTTTATTGGTGTTGACAGATAGAAAAAAAGTAGATTTGAGTTAATACGATTAAGAAGTCAAGATATGTAATTGAGGAAATAAGTAAAATAGTAAAAAAATATGAGGGTATGATAAAAACTTTAACAAGTGATAATGATGGAGAATTTATGGATTGTGAATGGATTGAGCTGATGGGAATTTTTATATTTTTTTGCCCATAGTTATTGTTTGGGGGAAAGAGGAAGGAATGAGAATAACAATAAATTTATAAGAAGATTTTTTTACCGAAAGAGAGAAATTTTTAAGAAAGTAACAGAAAAAGAAATAAAAGCAATTAGAAAAAAATATAAATGAGTATCGACGAAAATTATTTGATGGAAAAAAATTCAAGAGAAATATTTGAAATGGAGTATTCAAAATATGAAAAATTAATGCGACACTTTGAGTTGCAATTTACAATTCATTATATACAATTAAAAAAATAATAAAGGGCAAAAATAAAAATATGGAGTTTAAAGAACATGTACCAACAAACTGGACAGAAAAAAATGAAAAATAGTTTGAGGTACATGTTCTTTTTTTGAAAAAAAGTAATAATTTTTTTGTTTTTTTAGTATTTTTTTGTTGTATAATTAATATGTAGGCTAGTTAAGGAGGAAAGATCTTCTAGAGTTGAATTTAACTTTATTAGATTAAAATTATGAGAAAATATTTATTATTTTTATGTCACTTCTTTCATATTCGCAGGTTTTAGAAATAAGTGATGAGTATAATTTGGTTAAAAAAAATAAAATAGAATTTAAAACAGAAGAAGAGTTAAATTCTGAATTAGAAAAATTGAGTTTTGAATTAGTATCTTCGGGATTTGTTACATCTAGTATTGAATATGATGGAGAAAAAAATAAATATAATACCTGGTAAAATTGATAAGGTTATTTTTAACAGATAATGCTGTTAAAAATTTAGAATTAATAACAGGGTTGAGTAGACTTGAAGGAAATATTTTAAACGTTTCTAATTTAGATAAAATAGTTTATGAATATGATAAAAATATCTAGTAATAATGTATCTGTAGATGTTATTAAATCAGAAAAGAATAATCATGTAAATGTATTAGTAGATAATAAGTATACACCAATTATGAATGGGACAGCGATGTTAAATTTTGTTCATAATTCAGGAAGTAATTCTTGGCAATATAATTTAAGTGGTAATTATAGTCAACCTTTAGGTTTTTAATGATGAGTTTAATATTTCTGGTTATTATTTAAAAGAAGATAAACAAATTTCATTAAATTATTCATTCCCTATAATGTATACTAGATTAAATTTATTGTATAATTTTAATGGAGAAACTAAAGACAAAAATTGAATTATCTGACTCTAAGCATGAAGTTTCATTAGATATTTCAAGAAATGTATATAAAGATAAAATAAATGAAGTTAATCTAAAAATATTTGTCAAGATTTTTCTGTAAATAGGCAAAGTATTAGAGGATTAGAAATTAAGAATCTTAATTTTTTTGAAAATGAATTTTTCTTTAAAATATGATAATTATTCGTATATATTTAATAATATTCATAGAAACTATATTGATGTAAAAAAATGAGTTTAAATTATGTTAATGATAGATATGATAATAAAAAAAGACTATATAGCTAATTTAGATATAAATTTAGGTACAAATTCAATGTATTATGATGGAAATATCTCTATATTTTTATACAAAAAAATTTAAAAATTTACTAAGAATGAGTATGATAGGTATAAAAAGAGTATTAATATATCAAGTTTTTTTCAGATGCTACTTTAAATATTTTTAAAAAAAGTGATTATGTTGTTAGTCTGTCAAATAAATTTAAATATCCATATAATATAGGGAAATATACATTGACTCCATATATTGAATTAGCTGATGGTTTAGGAAGTGAAAAATTACGATTTAGGTATGGCTTTTAGGATTAGATTTTAGATATAATAAAATAATGGTAAGCTTTAAAAAAATGCAATTAATATCAAAAAAATATAGTATAGGATTAAAAATTAGGTGTTAGTATATAAAAATAGGAGGAATGAGAATGACGAAATTACAAAAGATCTTTGATGTTACTTTCTTTAATTAGTTTTGGAGTAATACAAACAAAAGCAGAGACTATAGTTGATAATTCTAAAGGAAATTTAACTAAAGTAAGTGATAAAAATGGGATAACAGTTGTTGATATAGATAGTCCTAATGAAAAAGGAATTTCAGTTAATAATTTTACTAAGTTTGAAGTTACAAACAAAGGTATGGTACTTAATAATAGTAATACGAGATATAAAAACAACTTTTTGGTGTAGAAATTGAAGGTAATAAAAAAATTTATTGAAAAAAAGAAGTCTGATATTGCACTTTTTAAGAGTAACAGGGGTAGAAAGTTCAAAGTTATCAGGTAAACTTGAAGCTGCAAGTGTTAAAGAATTAGATGTATTTTTTTAGCAAATAGAAATGGTATAGTTATAGATGGATTAACACTTGAAAATATTAATCGTGCTGTATTTACAACAGGTAATATTACGGATGATTTAAAATTATTTGTTAATTCTGGGAAAAATACATATAACGGATAAAGGTTTAAGAGGAGCAGGTTCGATAGATCTTATTACCTATAACCTTATAAACCAAGGTAAAAGTGTCAGCTAGGGATGAAATTAACATAAATTTAGGAATTAATAGATTTGATTTATCTAAAAAAATCAAATATAAATACTAAAGAGTATGAAAAAAATTAGGTAAGGAGTTAAATTTAAAATTAAATGAAACAACTCTTACTATTTTTAGGAAATTTAAAAATCAATTTTTAGATCAAAGAAATGAAGTATTAAATAAAGCAATATTACAACCTACGAGTGATGTTAAAATTATGGCAGAGCGTAGAGCTAAATTTTTTTGAATTAAATGAAAAAAATAATGAAATATGCTTCTCTTGCAAATGAAACAGGTCTTGATTTATCTGTAGTAGGTATCAATATTTTTTTGATAATGGATTCATATCTGCTGATATGGTTAAATTTAATAAGATATATAAGGTTATAAAAAGATAAAAAAATATTGAGGGTATAGAAAACCTTTTAAATCCTGTAAAAAGATACAGCTTCTAAATATGAATTTGATAAATTAACAAAGGATTTAGGAGTTAAAATAAACGAAAAAAACAATAAATGCAATTGCTGCACTTGATTATTTAATTAAAGAAGAAAAATGCAATAATATCTAGAGTTGTACTAAAATTTGATACTCTTACAAATAATGATAAGGAAAAAAATTAAAAAAAGATTTAGCAAAAATTAAAGGTAGATATTAAATCAACTTTAATATTTGCTAGAGAAAATGGTGTTGATTTAGATAATATCGGTATTAATTTAGATTCTAAGGGAGATGTAGTATATAAAGATAGAAATAAGTTTGCAAGCGTATTTAATAGTGTTAAAAAAAGTTAAATGGATTAGAACAATTATTTGATACTAAAGGAACTTTAATTTATTCTAATAATAAAGTTGATGCTTCACAACTTGGATCTATGTATTCAAATAAAATTAAAAATTACATCACCTGATAAATGGTTAAATGTAGAAACTAAAGAAATATTAGCTAAAAAAATAGTATAAATATTGATATTAAAGGTGATGTATTAAATAAGGGAGCAATAGAAGCTAATAATTTAGTAGACATAAAAAGCTAATAAATTAGAAAATATAGGTAGTGTTGATTTTTTTCTAAAGGTGGGTATGAAGTTAAATGGATAACACGTGATGGAAAAGTTTTATCTTTAGATGATATTAATAAAGTATGGAATAAAAAAAGTATGGATATAATTTAACAGAAGAAGATACATGGCTATTAATGAGTGGTAAGTTATTGAATGCTTGGACTTATGATGTAAACTTTACAAAAAGATAAAGGCAAGATCTATATATAATAGATTTAATGATGTATTAAATCAATTAAATGCTGCAGATAAATATACAGTGTTAACACGTGAAGGTAAGGAAATTGTTAGAAATAAGAATATTGATAAAAACTTTTGTTAATAAAGGTGATATTTATGCAACAGAACTTGATAATCAAAGAATACTTGAAGCATTTGCTGTAAGTAAAACAAATGCTAAGCAAGCAAGTATAGTATCAAATGATGTAAATATTAATTTAAGTAGTGATTTAATTAATAGAGATGCAAAAAAATTGTTGCAAAATTCTAATTTGAATATAAAGGCGAATAAAATAGAAAATAAAAAAATACTCTTTCAGGAGATATTTTTGTTAAAAGATGGATATGAAACAGTATCTTGGGATGTAATACAAAAAAATGTATCAAGGTCGTGTAATAGGTGCCGAAAGATATGAAATAAATTACGAAAGAGGACTTAAAGAAGATAAGGATGCAAGAAAAAAACAAAAGTAAGTGCTGTTAATAAGTCTATTATTTCTGGTAATAATATAAATATAGAAGCTAAAAAAATATTAAACTTGTAGATGAAAAAAATACAGGAAGTTCAATTAATTCTAAAAAAACTCTTTAGTAATTAAAACTGATGTTTTGGAAATGAATGGACAAAATGTAGAGGCTACTAAATCTGTTGATATTACTGCGCAAAATATTAATATTAAAGATTCTGGTATTTATTCAAGTGATGTTAAGCTAACTTCAAATAAATTATCAATGACAAGCAAAAAAAGAAAAAGAAATAGTATTAAGAACTGATAAAGAATTATTGACTCGTGAATATGTTTTTAGGCTCTACAATAGATGCAAATAAAAAAATATCTCTTAATGTAAATGAATTAGAACTTAAAGGTGCTGTAATTAGAGCAGATGAGAATATATCTCTTAAAGGTAATAAGTTAGATCTTCTTTCAGAAAAAGATTGTAAAAGACTATAAATCAGCATATAGTATTTCTAAATCATTTAGAACTGTTAAAAAAATAATGAGAGATTAGAGCAAATTGTAGGGAGCTATATAACTGGGAAAAAAATATTAATATTGCATATAAAAAAATTTAACAACTAAGGCAAGTGGAATATTAAGTAGTAATAATATTGGAGTTAATGGTAATAATGTTAATTTAGGTACAAGTGTAGTTAAATATGAACTTGATAAAAAGAATAGGAATAGATAATGGAATATTAGGTATAAATTATAAAAAAATATTCAAAAAGAATATAGAATCTACAGTTGGTTCTGTAGTATTATCAAAAGGAGATATATCAGTTAAAGTTGATAAAGAATTTAATTTGAGTGGAAGTAAGATTAAAGGTCACAAAGTTGATATAGAAGCTAGTAATGTAAATATTAATTCTACTAAAGATAATTCTACAACAAAAAAACTGAAAGTAGAAATCTTTTAGGTGGAGATTTAACAGGAAGTGCTGAATATAACAAAACTGATACAAATATATCTGCTAAAGTAGATATGGAAATATAAAAAAAGAAAAAGAAGTTAAAAAAAGAAGAAAAAAATAATAAATCTATCGTTGAAGGAGAAAATGTAAATATTAATGCTAAAAAAAGATGTTAATATTAAAGGTTCAGACATCAAGGGTGGAGATGTTAAAATAAGTGGAGAAAAATGTTAATGTTACATCTAAAGAAATTAAAAAAAGAAACTGAAAAAGATAGTGTATCACATAATATTTCAGTAGGAGTTTCTGCAGGTGTTGGAGAAAAAGGAAATAGTGTAGCTGCAAATGTAGACTATAAAGTTAAACATGAAAAATACTAAAACAAGTGAAACTAAAAATGAAGCTTTCTAGTATAAGTGGAGAAAATGTAACTATTACTGGTAATAATGTTAATGTAAAAAGGTTCTGAAGTTAGCGCTAAAGATAAAGTTGATATTAATGGAAATGTTGTAAATATATCAAATGATATAGATAAAGCAAATGTTACAAAAAAACTCTTGAAGAATTAGGAATTAAACTAGATGTTAATGTTAGAGAAAAAAACTTTAGGTATAATAGGAACAGTTAAAAAAAGTTAATTGATGAAAGAAATAATTTATTAGGATATGTTCTTAATCCAGTTGCTGGGTACAACAAAGCGATAGAATATGAGAAAAAAATTAGAAGATAATTTAGAAACTATTAAGAAAAACTGTATCTGAAATACAAAAAAATGGAATTTCACCTGAAACATTAGGGTCTTGAACTAACTGCAAGTGGTGAAGTTAAATATACAATGGAAAAAAAATTAATATAGTTGAAAATGCTATTAAATCAAGTGTTATTAAAGCTAAGAATATAACTGTTAAAAGCAGATAAAAGTAAATATAACAGGGTCTAAAGTTGAAGGTGGTAAAGTAAATGTTATCACAAAAGATTTAAATATGAATGGAGCAGTTGAAAATACATCTACAAATAAAACTAATGTAGTAGTAGAAGCAACTGGAAGTCATGATTTTGTTAAAGATACAACAACAGGTGGAGTAAGTGCAAGTACAAACGTTAGTGGAAATAATAAATCTAAGGTAGTAGAAGCAACTATAAAAGCTGATGAAGTTAATGTTAAAGTTGAAAATGATGCTAATTTAACAGGAGCTAATATTAAAGCTGATAAAGGTGAAGTTAGAGTTGGTAAAAACTTAAATGTTAATAATGTAAATGATAAAGAAGTTAAATATAGTGCAGGTATAGGAGCTGAAGATACTACAACTTCTAATCCAAAAGTAGGAGCAAATGGAAGTGTTGAATATATATCTAAGAATGAAAATAAATCAGGAATAGATATAAAAAGAAAGTACAGTAACAGTTAAAGGAAATAAAAATGAAACAAATGAAACTTCAATTAATGCGAAAGTAAATGGGTCAATTTCTAATGATGGAGATAACACAAAAGTTACAGTTGGAGCAACAACAAAAAAATTGAAGGAAGTAATGATAAAGTTTCTGGTAAAGCTGAAATAGGATTAAATTTAGATACCAATATAAATGGAAAAAGGTAAGGTAGAAAAATTCAAATATTAGTTCAAAAGTAGATGCAGATGTAAATATTAAAGGTGATGGCAAAAGTATTAGGTGATACTAATATTTCTATAAACAGTGAAATTAATGGAAATTCTAATGGAATTACATCTAATAATAAAGGTAAGATCAATACTGAAGTTAATTTAACAGGTAAAAATGTTGAAGGAAAAGTTAAACTTGGAGCTGAAGGAAATTTAGGTGTAGATGAAAAAAATAATATATCTGTTGATGGAAAAGGAAATGCAAACGGAACTGTAACAATTAAGGGAGAAACAGAAAATGTATCAGGAAATGTAACATTAAATGGAAACTTAAATGTAGCAGGAGGAAAAGGAAAAGAAACAACATCAGATGTAAATGTGAATGCAAATGGGAAAGTAGTAATAAAAGGAGAAACAGGCCATGTAAATGGTAATCTTACATTTACAGGTAATGGAGAATTTGCAGCAAATAATAAAGATGGAGTAACAAAAGCAGAAGGAACAGGAAATGCAAATGGAACTGTAACAATTAAGGGAGAAACAGAAAATGTATCAGGAAATGTAACATTAAATGGAAACTTAAATGTAGCAGGAGGAAAAGGAAAAGAAACAACATCAGATGTAAATGCGAATGCAAATGGGAAAGTAGTAATAAAAAGGAGAAACAGAGCATGTAAATGGTAATCTTACATTTACAGGTAATGGAGAATTTGCAGCAAATAATAAAAGATGGAGTAACAAAAAGCAGAAGGAACAGGAAATGCAAACGGAACTGTAACAATTAAGGGAGAAACAGAAAATGTATCAGGAAATGTAACATTAAATGGAAACTTAAATGTAGCAGGAGGAAAAGGAAAAAGAAACAACATCAGATGTAAATGCGAATGCAAATGGGAAAGTAGTAATAAAAAGGAGAAACAGAGCATGTAAATGGTAATCTTACATTTACAGGTAATGGAGAATTTGCAGCAAATAATAAAGATGGAGTAACAAAAGCTGAAGGAACAGGAAATACAAATGGAACTGTAACAATTAAGGGAGAAACAGAAAATGTATCAGGAAATGTAACATTAAATGGAAACTTAAATGTAGCAGGAGGAAAAGGAAAAGAAACAACATCAGATGTAAATGCGAATGCAAATGGGAAAAGTAGTAATAAAAAGGAGAAACAGGCAATGTAAATGGTAATCTAACATTTACAGGTAATGGAGAATTTGCAGCAAATAATAAAGATGGAGTAACAAAAGCAGAAGGAACAGGAAATGCAAACGGAACTGTAACAATTAAGGGAGAAACAGAAAATGTATCAGGAAATGTAACATTAAATGGAAACTTAAATGTAGCAGGAGGAAAAGGAAAAGAAACAACATCAGATGTAAATGCGAATGCAAATGGAAAAGTAGTAATAAAAGGAGAAACAGAGCATGTAAATGGAAACTTAACATTTACAGGTAATGGAGAATTTGCAGCAAATAACAAAGATGGAGTAACAAAAGCAGAAGGAACAGGAAATACAAATGGAACTGTAACAATTAAGGGAGAAACAGAAAATGTATCAGGAAATGTAACATTAAATGGAAACTTAAATGTAGCAGGAGGAAAAGGAAAAGAAACAACATCAGATGTAAATGCGAATGCAAATGGAAAAGTAGTAATAAAAGGAGAAACAGAGCATGTAAATGGAAACTTAACATTTACAGGTAATGGAGAATTTGCAGCAAATAATAAAGATGGAGTAACAAAAAGTAGAAGGAACAGGAAATGCAAAACGGAACTGTAACAATTAAGGGAGAAACAGAAAATGTAGCAGGAAATGTAACATTAAATGGAAAACTTAAATGTAGCAGGAGGAAAAGGAAAAGAAACAACATCAGATGTAAATTGAATGCAAATGGAAAAAGTAGTAATAAAAAGGAGAAACAGGCAATGTAAATGGTAATCTAACATTTACAGGTAATGGAGAATTTGCAGCAAATAATAAAGATGGAGTAACAAAAAGCAGAAGGAACAGGAAATGCAAACGGAACTGTAACAATTAAGGGAGAAACAGAAAATGTATCAGGAAATGTAACATTAAATGGAAACTTAAATGTAGCAGGAGGAAAAGGAAAAGAAACAACATCAGATGTAAAATGCGAATGCAAATGGGAAAGTAGTAATAAAAGGAGAAACAGAGCATGTAAATGGTAATCTTACATTTACAGGTAATGGAGAATTTGCAGCAAATAATAAAGATGGAGTAACTAAAGCAGAAGTAATAGGAATTTCAAATGGTGATATGGTATTAAAAAAATACTGAATTTAATAAAATTAATAATAAAATATCAGATTTACATTTAACACTTTTTAACAAATAAAGTTAAATTAAATAAAATAATTTAAAAAGAAATTAAAAATTTCTTTAGAAAAATGGAGAAAAAAATTTTTAGTAGATAATGAAATTGATAGTAAATAAATTATTTAAACTTTAATTTGTTATGAAATTTTTTTATCTAAGAATATGTACTAACATTAGAACATGTACCAACAAACTAGACAGAAAAAAATAAAAAAATAGTTTGAGGTACATTTTTTTATGGGAAGAAAAAGTAAATTCACATTAGAAGAAAGAATTTCTATGTGTAAAAACTATCTAGAAATGGGATTGAGTCGTAAAGATATTTTTTTATTAAATACGGGGTATCTAAGTCTGTATTTTATCAATATATTAATAGATTTAGAATACATGGTATAGAAGGCTTAAAAAGAAGTAGCCTAGAAATAGAGCATATACAAAAAGAATTTAAAACTAAGGTTATTAATGAAATTTTTTTAAAGGTAGTTCTATAGATGAATTATCTACAAAGTATTTACTGCCTAATACTATTGTAATAAATTGGATTAATCAGTATAATAAAGGTATAATAAATGATTACATACCTAGAGGTAAAAATATATACTATGAGAAGTCCCTAAATTAAGTAAAGATAAGAAAATGGATATTGCTAAAGAATGTATTGAGAATGGAAGAAATTACAAAAGAAAATTGTATTAAGTATGGTATTAAATATTCTAATCTATACTCATGGGTTTCTAAATATCAAGATAAGATAGTGAAGTCATCAAATTATTTAGAAGAAGATAAATATAAGATATTGTATGAGTTATCATTACAAGAAAAATAAGATGTAATTCCTTAAATTATTGATTTTTAAATTTTGTGTCCAGTTTGTTGATACATGTTCTAAAAAGCTCCCATATTTTTAATATCTTATTATTTGTAATCTTCAAGACTGTGAAAAAAAGTCTGTAAATATTTAAAAAGAATAGTCTTCTATGATAGAATATAAAATATCGTAGGAGGCTATTTTTTTATAAAAAGAAATTTACAAAAGTAAAAACCATTAACAGAAGGAAAAAAAGAATATTATCTCTACTTTAATTAAAGAGTATGATATTAAAACTGTTGAAGATATTCAAGCAGCTCTTAAAGATCTTCTTAGAGGAATAATTAAATCTATGATGGAAGCTTTGAGATGGATGAACATATTGGATATGAAAAAAATATCAACGTTCTGATACTACTAATTATCGCAATGGTGTAAAAAAAGAAAAAAATATCCGTTCTACTTTTGGTGTGTTCCAAGTTGAAGTTCCTCAAGATAGAAATTCTACTTTTAAACCTCAAATAGTGAAAAAAAGAGACAGAAAGATATTTCTGATGTATTGCAATATATGATATAAAATGATAATATACATCTGTACAACATATGGGAGGTAAGATGTTATGAATATATTAGTTGTAAAATGGACATCCAGATAAAGAAAGTTTTTGTGAAGCAATATTTAATTCATATGTGGATAATATAGATAGAGATAAGCATGATATTGAAACTTTGAAACTTAATGATATAGATTTTGATCCTGTTTTTAAGATATGGCTATAGAAAAAAAGAATGGAAAATGATGAAAAATATATCTAGGTCTCAAGAACTTTTGCTTTGGGCAGATCATATTGTATTTGTTTATCCTATTTGATGGGAGTTCTATGCCTAGTCTTTTTAAAAAGGATGGATAGATAGAGTGTTTACACCAGGTATAGCTTATTCTTCTAATAAAAAGTGGTATTTTTGTTATAAACTTCATAATGGGAAGACAATTTAAGAAACTATTAAAAAGGTAAAACTGCTGAAATATTTGCAACTTCACAGGACTCTACTTGAGTGGTATAAAAATATTTTTCAGGACCTGTAAGTATACCTGATAGTTATGGAGTAGCTGTTTTTGAAAAAAATGCTGTACTTAACCATTGTGGTATAAAGACTAAAAAGAGTTATAACTTTTTGGGAATATGGGAAGGGATAGTAATACACTAGAGCAAAGGAATAGATTTTTGAAAAAAAGGTAGAAAAAAATTGCTAAAAAAATATTTAGAAAAAAATATATTAAAAAAATTCTAAATTAAAATAGTAAGTGTCACAAAATTAATTTAAATTAGATTTAAAAGCACTATCATAAATGTTTTGGGAAGTTGAAGAATTAAAAAATTTTTTTCTTGGATAGTTATTCATAAAATTTTGAATTTCTTTAACTTCTTTTTTTGTTATCTTATCCATAGATACCCCTTTAAGTAAAAAAATCTTCTTACAAATTTGTTATTAGCCTCATTACTACCTCTTTCTCCCGAACAATAACTATGGGCATAAAAATACTTTTATTCCTTTTTGCTCTATACTTTCAGCGTCCATAAATTTACTCCCATTATCACTCATTATTATTTTTTTATTGCTTTTTGGATAAGTTTTTTTATTATTTCTTTCACTGATTTTTACTACTTCTATCATAGTTTTATTTTTTTAATTTTTCTTATTATTTGTAAACGACTTTTTTTCTTTCCGTTAATACCAATAAAACAAGATTAGTGTCCCCCTTTTCCCTACCACTGTATCCATTTCCTAATGACCTATTTCTTATCGACTATTTGTCTATTTTTTTCTTTCTTCTATACTTATTCCACCTTTTTTTCTTATACTTTTTTTCCTTAGGTTTCGTTAATTTATCTTTTTATTATACGGAAGATGCAATTTATTTATATTTAAAAAAATAATCCTGAATTTATATAATTATACAATTTCTTTCACTAATTCCAATCTCTTTTGCAATACCCCTTTTTTTATGTTCATTTTCAATAAAATCTCTATTTTTTTCCTCTTTCAATGTAAGTTAAGTGTTTACCTTTTTCTCTTTTTGTCGTCTAAACTAATCATACCATAGAAAATTATATTATGGTTCTTTTTATCAAAGTGTGACACTTTATTTTTACATTTAACACAAAAATATAAAACTTGAATTATGAATGAAATATTAGATATAATAAAAAAAGCTGATGAAAGTATAGGTAAAATTATTGCTAAAAAAATATTGTGGATAATTTTTTTCATTGATTTTTCCTCCTATTTTTTGATATATATATCTTAACAAAAAAATAATTTGTGTTCAAGTATAATTTTTTTATTTTACATTTAACACAAAAATATAAAACTTGAATTATGAATGAAATATTAGATATAATAAAAAAAGCTGATGAAAGTATAGGTAAAAATTATTGCTAAAAAAATATTGTGGATAATTTTTTTCATTGATTTTTCCTCCTATTTTTTTGATATATATATCTTAACAAAAATAATTTGTGTTCAAGTATAATTTTTTTATTTTACATTTAACATAAAATGTAAAATTTGCAATGTAAAGAACTAAATACCCAAATTAAAAAAACATTAAAAACACTTTAAAAAAATAAGAGTTTCAAGACTCTTATTTTTTTAAAATGGAAAAAAACTTAAATGAAATATATGAAAAAGTAAAAAAATATATTTCATAAAAAGTATGACACTTTAAGTTGAAATTTACAATGTTTAAAAATAAAGAAAAAAAGTTGTATATAAATTATTAAATATATGATATAATAAATAAGTCTGTAAAAATAAAAACAGACTTATTTTTTTAAATTCAATGAAAATTGAGTAACAAATTAATAACAGTTGGGAGTTGGAAGGAGAAGAGAGAATTGAAAAAAATCTTGAAATAAAAAAATGTGAGAAAAACTTTTGGGAAAGATGAAATCCTAAAAAGGAGTGAATATTGAAATTAAAAAAAGGAGAGTTTTTTTCGTTATTAGGACCATCAGGTTGTGGAAAAAAACTACGTTACTTAGAATGATTGCCGGATTTATAACACCAGATACAGGAACTATTTCTATAAATGGTAATGTTATAGATAAATTGAAGCCCAAATGAAAGAAATGTAAATACAGTTTTTTTCAAAAATTATGCATTATTTCCAAATATGACAGTATATGAAAATGTAGCTTTCCCTTTAAAAATTAAAGAAAGTAAATAAAAAAAGGAAATAGAGAAGGAAGTATTGAAATATTTAGAATTAGTTGGATTGCAAGAACATAAAGATAAAATGCCTTCTAATTTATCAGGAGGACAAAAAAACAAAGGGTTTCAATAGCAAGAGCATTAATAAGTAAGCCAGAAGTTTTACTACTAGATGAGCCACTTTCAGCTTTGGATGCAAAATTAAGACAAAAAAATTATTAATAGAATTAGATACAATACATGATGAAGTAGGAATAACATTTGTGTTTGTAACCCACGATCAAGAAGAAGCATTAAGTGTTTCAGATAGAATTGCTGTTATGAATAAAGGAGAAGTGTTGCAAATAGGAACTCCAAATGAAATTTATGAAATGCCGGCAAAATGAATTTGTTGCAGATTTTATTGGTGAAACGAACTTTATTGAAGGAATAGTTACAGAAGTTTATGATAAATATGGTTATGCAGAAAATAAAGAGTTTGGGAAATTTAAAATTGAACTTGATAAACCTGTAAAAGTTGGAGATAAAGTTAAATTGACACTTAGGCCAGAAAAAAAATAAAAAGTAGATGTAGAACCTAAATATATGGATAATGATAATTATAAAGTTATAAAAGGAACTGTAGACGAAGTGATTTATACAGGATTTCAAAGTAAGTTATTTATAAAAATGGAAGGCTCAGAAACGATAATAAATGCATATGATCAACATAGAAAAATTTTTTTAACAGAAGAAGAGCAATTTGAATGGAAAGAAAAAGTTTATTTCTACTGGCATTATGAAGATGCTTATTTGGTGGAGGTGAACTAAATTGCAACAAATTAAAGAAAAAAACAAAAGTTTGATTTATTAAAATGGTTATATTATTTACCGATAAGTGTTTGGATGACATTATTTTTTTGGAATACCAACATTAATAATATTATATTTTTAGTATTTTTGAAAAAAAGGAGCATATGGTGGAGTTGCAATTCCATTTAAACATACATTAGCTTCATATAAAATGTTATTCACTTCAACAGATTTAGCAAAGATAGTAATAAAAACTTTAAATATTTCTATTTGGATAACATTAATAACATTATTTTTTTAGCAATACCAACAGCATATTTTTATATCAAGATCAAAAATATAAAAAAATTTGTGGTTGTTATTAATAATAGTTCCATTTTTGGACAAATTTTTTTAGTAAGAGTATTTTTCATTTATTGCTATATTAGGAAATAATGGGATAGTTAATCAATTTTTTTAATGACAGTTTTTTTAAAATGAGAAAGCCGTTAGAATTATTGTATAATAGTAAAGCGGTAATAATAATAAGTGTTTATGTATTTTTTTACCGTATGCAATTTTACCCCTTTATTCAGCAATAGAAAAATTTGATTTTGCATTGTTAGATGCAGCAAGTGATTTAGGAGCAAATAAATTTCAAGCATTAGTAAAAGTATTTTTCCCAGGAATAAAATCAGGATTAGTAACAGCGACTATATTTACACTTGTTCCAGCTATAGGTTCGTATGCAGTTCCTGATTTAGTTGGAGGAACTGATGGGATTATGTTAGGAAATGTAATTGCAAGTAGAATGTTTCAATTAAGAGATTGGCCAGCAGCATCAGCAATATCAACAATTTTCATAATAATTACTACAATAGGTGTATGGATAAGTATGAAAATGGACAAGGAGGCTGAATAATGGGAGATAAAAGAAGAGTATCACTATTATTTTTTGTATTGGTTATGATATTTTTTTCTATATGCCAATAGTTATGTTAGTTGTATTATCATTTAATGAATCAAAAAAACTTTGCATTAAAAGGTTTTTTTCATTAAAATGGTATGTGGAATTATTTATGGATTCACCAGATTTATGGAAAGCATTTGGTAGAAGTATATTAATAGGATTGACATCGTCAATTTTTTCAGTATTTGTAGCGACATTGGGTGCAATAGCTATAAAATGGTATAATTCAAAAAAATTAAAGGATATATTAAATTTTTAAATTATATACCACTTATATTGCCTGATTTGATAATAGGAGTTGCATTATTAATATTTTTTTAATATGCAAATTGGGTCATATCAAGGTATAGAGTTAGGAATGAAAACTATATTTATAGCTCATACAACATTTAATATTCCATTTTCGCTATTTATAATTATGGCAAGATTGGATGAATTTGATTATTCAATAATTGAAGCTTCAAGAGATTTAGGAGCAAACGAATTTCAAACATTAACAAAAGTGATTATACCAACTATGATGCCTGGAATAGTATCGGCATTTTTTTAATGGCAATGACATTGTCGTTAGATGATTTTTGTTATTACAAGTTTTGTAACTGGAACAAATTCAAATACATTACCAGTACAAATATATTCTATGATAAAATTTGGAGTATCACCAGTAATTAATGCGTTATCTACAATATTAATAGTAGGAACAATAATTTTATCATTATCAAGTAGAAAACTACAAAAAAATATATGTTATCATAAAAAAAGTTAAAATAAGAAAGAAGGAAAAAAATTAATGTCAATAAGATTTGAAGATTTGGGATTAAGTTATGACATGCTTAATGCCTTAAGTAAAAAAGGTTTTGAAGAACCAAGTGAAATTCAAAGGTTAGTAATACCTGAATTATTAAAAGAAAGAACACATTTAATAGGACAAGCACAAACGGGAACAGGGAAAAACTGCAGCGTTTGGGATACCTATAATAGAAACAATAACACCAGATAAAACTGTAAAAGCGTTGATATTAGCACCAACAAGAGAGCTAGCTAATCAAGTATCTGATGAAATATATTCGTTAAAAGGTGATATGGATATAAAAGTTCAAGCAGTATATGGAGGAGCCTCAATAGAGCAACAAATAAAAAGCTTGAAAAAAGGTGTAGATATAGTAGTTGGAACTCCTGGAAGAGTTATGGATTTAATGAAGAAAAAAAGTTTTAAAAGTAGATAACTTGGACTATTTTTGTATTAGACGAAGCAGATGAAATGTTGAATATGGGATTTGTAGAGGATATTGAAAGCAATTTTAGAGCATACAAATGAAGAGAAAAAAATGTTATTTTTTTCTCAGCTACAATGCCTAAAGAAATAATGAGTATTGCAAAAAGATTTATGGAAAAACTATAAATTATTAAAAGTAGAGAAAAAAAGAATTGACTACAAATTTAACAGAACAAATTTACTATGAAGTTAAAACAAGAAGATAAATTTGAAGCGTTGTGTAGAGTTTTAGATTATGAACAAAACTTTTTACGGAATTGTTTTTTTGTAGAACAAAATCAGAAGTTGACGATGTAACAAATAAATTGAAAGCAAGAAATTATGATGCAGAATGTATCCACGGAGATATAACACAAGGATTAAGACAAAAAGCATTAGATTTATTTAAGAAAAAAAGTATTAACAATTTTAGTTGCAACAGATGTTGCTGCAAGAGGAATAGATGTAAGTAATTTAACTCATGTAATAAATTACGCTATACCGCAAGAAGCTGAATCTTATGTTCATAGAATCGGTAGAACTGGAAGAGCAGGTCAAAAAGGGATAGCAATTACATTTGTAACTCCAAGAGAAGCTAAAAAAATTATCGCAAATTAAAAAAAGTTACAAAAACAGATATAAAAAGAGAAAGTATACCAAATGTAAAAGAAATTTTTAAATGCTAAAAAAAGGAAGCGTTAAAAGCTTGGGTAGAAGAAATAATTAAAGAAGAAGATTACGTAAGTTATGTAAATATAGCTAAAAAAATTTATTAGAAGGTAAAAATCCAACAGAGGTATTGGCATCGGTATTAAGACATGTTTATGAAGATGAGTTTTTTTAGAAGAAAATTACAGCGATATTGCGGATGTTCAAGTAAAAATTGAAGATAAAACAAGACTGTTTATTGCATTAGGATCTAAAGATGGATATAATGTGGGAAGATTATTAGATTTATTAAATAAAAAAAGCTAAAAACTCCAGGTAGAAAAAGTTAAAGATATTAAAATATTAGATAAATATTCTTTTGTTACAGTACCTTTACAAGAAGCTGAATATATTTTTAAGAGCTTTTAAATTCTAAAAAGATAGTAAACCATTAGTAGAAGAAGCAACTGGTGGAAGAGCTTCTAGTGGTGGAAATAAAGAAGATAAAAAAATCAAGAAATAGAAAAAAATCTGACAAAAAAAGATAGCAAAAAAATCTAAAAAAATCAGAAAGTAAAAGTAAAAAGAAAACTGATAAAAAAAGTAAGAAAAAAAATAGTTGATATAAAAATTATTTTTTTAGGAATACTATAAAAAGGACATAATAATGAAAAAAAATATTAATGATGATGACTTTTAGCAGTTTTGATTTCGTGTGAGAATCAAAAAAACTGTAAAACATAATAGTGAAATACCAGTAGAATATAATAATTATTTAGATAGTTTAAAATCAGAAAATAATTTGAAAAATAACGATGAGTGGAAAGCCAATAACGATAGTGGGAAAAGAGTTAAAAAGTGGGAGATACATTAAAAAAATATACCTTTAACTATAAATTCTAAGCTAGAAGAAAAAGACATTTTAGTAGATAAAAAAATATAAAAGTATTGTATACAGCCCTTCGCTTGACACTAAAGTATGTTCTATTCAAACTAAAAATGTTAAATACGGCAGTAGGAGAATATACGGATATTAAATTTTTATTCAATAACAATGGATATACCTTTTGCACAAGAAAGATTTTTGTACTGCTAATGATATAAATGGAATAAAAAGCTGTTTCTGACTATAAATATCATCAATTTGCTATGCAAAATGGATTATATATAAAAAGAATTAGGATTATTTACTAGAGCTTTTAATGATAGTTGATGAAAATAATGTTGTAAAAATATAGAATATGTAAAAGAAATAGGAAAAGAAGCAAATGTAAATAAAAGCTTTTAGAATTTTTTTGAAAACAAAAAAATGTTGACTAAATAACATTAAAAAAATGTTTTAAAAAAAGATTTTTAAATATTTAAGGAATTACACCTAATTTTTATAAGGTGTAATTCTTTTTTTATTTTAACTTTATTATAATTATTTTTATTATTTTTTTAATATCATACAATGTTTAAAAATAAAAAAAACTTAAAAATTTTAATTTTATACTAAAAAAAGATAAAAAAAATGTTATAATATGAAAAATATAAAGTAGGAGAAAAATGAATAATGAATAATAAAAAAATTTATTAAAAAGGAACAATGGTTTATAGTTTATCAAATATAGTAACTAAAAATGGGATCGTTAATTTTTTTACCTATAATTACAAGACTTTTGACAAAAAGAAGAGTTTGGGATAGTGGGAACATTAGGCCTGATAGCCACTTTATTTGCAGTCGTTTTTAGGATTAGGTCTTTATAATGCACAAATGAAAAAGTATATAGATTTAAAAAGATAATGAAGAAGAGTTAGGGAAGCTATATGTTTTTCAACGGCTATGATTGTAATAGTATTTAATATATTAATGTATATTTTTTTGTTTACACCGTTAGCTAAAAAAATTATTTTTCTTATGTACTTGATTTAAGCAAAGTTAATTATAATCCGTTAGTACTAATAACAGTTATGATAGCGTCAATAAATGCATTAAATACATTAGCAACTACACTTTTTTTAGAATGAAAAAAATGTATACAAAGGTCGCAGTTGGAAGTTTGATTACAGTTTTTACAACATATATTTTTAACAATTATTTTTTTATAAAAAAATTTAAAAAAATGGGAGTTTTTGGTAATCAATTTGCAAATTTAATAGCAATTTTATTGTTATTAATTTATTATTTTAAAGATTATTTTTGGTAAATTTACATTAAAAATAAAAAGCAGAATATATAAAATATTCTATAAAAAAATGGATTGCCATTAATATTTATTGAGTTAACTGATCAAATTGTTAATTTTAGTGATAGAATTTTTGATAGCAAAATTTTTCTTCATTCTCACAAGCAGGAGATTATAGCTTGGCATATACAGGGGGCAAATTTTATCAGTAGTAACAAGTTCATTTATAAATAGTTGGACACCAGAATTTTTATGAAGCAATGAAAAAGATAAAAACAAATCCAAGAATAACTAGGAGTTTGGAAGATTTTTGTAGCATTAATAGCTTTTTGTATGTGTTGGAGCACAACTTTTTTTGCCCCAGAAATAATAAGAATAGTTTTTTTCCGGCAAGTTATGAAAATTCTATAAATCCAATTTCAATAATATTGGCAGGTGTTGTAATAAGATCATTAATTTGTCTTTGATTATTTCTTTCATTACCATGAAGATAGTATGTATATTTTCTATTTCTCAGTTTGTGCTTTAATATTTAATGTTGGAGGAATTTAATTTTTAATACCAAAATTTCCGGAATATTCATTATTAATAGCTGCTTGGACAACATTAATTGCATTTTTAATAAGAATTATAGTTGAAATGATAATAATTAATAGAAAATATAAAATTAAATTTAATTATAAAAAAATTATTGATGTATTTTTGTAATTATTATAAATCCATTTATTTTTAGTTTTTAGGAAATAAAGAAATATCATTTATAAAAATTTTTTTAATTAAAAATTATATATTTTGGAATAGTAATAAAATTATTAATAAATGGAGATGTTAAAGAAAAAAATATTAAATATTATAAAAAAATTAAAAAAATAAAATTATAAAAAAAATAAAGAAAAGGAGGATATGCTAACTAAAAATTAGCATAAAATAAATATGAAAAAAATATTAATAACAGGTGGAGCAGGATTTATAGGTTCACACATTGCAGATAAATTTGATGGAAAAAGATTATGAAATAATAATAGTAGATAATCTTGTTGGAGGAAAAATTAGAGAATATTGAACATTTAAAAAAATTATAAATTTTTATGAAGTAGATATAAGAGATAGAGAAAGTTTGAAGAAAGTATTTGAGGAAAAATAAAAAAATATAAAATATGTATTTCATGAAGCGGCACAAGTGAGCGTATCAGTATCTACAAATAATGTACTTTATGATGCAGAAGAAAAATATTATTGGACTTATAAATGTTCTTGATATGTGCCGTGAATTTAAAGTAGAAAAAAAATATTATTTGCGAGTACAGCTGCAGCTTACGGGGTTCCAGCGGAAAGTGTGTCGCGTGAGGACAGTAAAATAGAGCCATTAGCACCTTATGGGCTTACAAAAAGTATTTGGAGAACATTATATACGAATGTATAATAGTTTATTTGGATTAGATTATATAATATTTAGATATTCTAATGTATATGACTCTAGACAAAGTGCTCATGGAGAAGCAGGAGTTGTATCTATATTTAATGATAAAATCCGAGCGAATGAACCAGTTTATATTGATGGAGATGGAGAACAAAACAAGAGATTTTATATATGTGAAAGATGTGGCTAAAAGCAAATTATATAGCAGCAGTTGAAAAATGTTAAAAATATAACAATGAATGTTTCAACAAATGAAAAAAACATCAATAAATGAATTATTTAATACGATGAAAAAAATATTTGGGTTATAAATTAGAAGCAAATTATAGAGAACCTAGATTAGGTGATATTAGAGATTCAAGATTATGCAATGAATTATTAAAAAAAGAATACTAGCTGGAATTATGAATATTCATTAGATGAGGGGCTAAAGGAATATGCAGAGTTTAATAAATAATAAAAATTAAAATTGAGAAAAATTAGGATGGTAAAAAAATGTACTTAAAAAGCATTAGAATTATCGGGATTTAAGTCGTTTGCAGATAAAAACAATTATAGAATTTAATAGAGGAATAACATCAATAGTTGGACCAAAATGGTAGTGGAAAAAGTAATATTTTGGATGCAATTCTTTGGGTATTAGGGGAACAAAGTTATAAAAAAATATAAGAGCAAAAGAAAGTGCTGATGTAATATTTTTCAGGTGGGAAAAAAATAAAAAAAGCAAAGTCTATGGCTGAAGTAAGTTTAATTATTGAAAATGAAGATAGATATTTAGACATTGATTTTTTTCAGAAGTAAAAAAATTACAAGAAGGATATATAAAAAGTAGTGAAAATGAATATTTAATTAATAATAGAAAAGTTAGACTTAAAGATATAAATAATCTTTTTATGGATACAGGAATTGGGAAACAAGCTTTATTCTATTATAGGGCAAGGCAGAGTTGAACGAATTATATCATCAAATCCAAAAAGAGCTTAAGGAGATAATAGAGGAAGCTGCTGGGGTTAAAAGGGCAAAAAAATAGAAAAAGAGGATTCAACAAAAAAATTAAAAGAAGTAAAAAAATGAAATTGAAAAAAATAGAGTATGTAGAAAAAGATCTTGAAAAATAGAGTAAAATATTTAAAAGAAGAGAGTATGAAAGCTAAACTTTTCAAAACATATACTAATAAAATTGAAACACAAAAAAATTTATGATATTAGAATATAATATAGATGAAAAAAATTAAATTTGAAAAAAATCAATATGATGAAGAAAAAGAAAAAAATTAGATGTTGAACTATCTTTAATTCGTTCAAAGTTTAATGCACACGAAAAAGAGCTTGAACTTGTAAATGAAAAAAAGAGAAAATTACTATAAAAAGATTAGAAAATGAAAAATGAAAATAAAAACTATTTTTTTACGGAAGTTGAAAAATTTAAAAAGATGATTTTTGTAAAATTAAATAACAAACTTTCAAATTTAGAAACAGAAGCTACAGAAAAAAATCAAAAAAAGAAAAGATGTAGTTGAAAAAGATTTAAAAGAGAAAAATGAAATATTAGAAAATTCAAAAAAAGAATTGAAAAAAATATAAAAGAAAATTTCATTAATGTAAAAAAAAGAAAAAAAATGAACTAGAAAATAAAGTTGAAAGTTTAAAAAAATGAAAAAGAGATATTATTAAGTAATTTGAAAAAGAATAAAGAAAAAAATCAAAATTATGAAGTAGATAAAGTTAAATTAAACTATGAGAATCAAGATTTAGAAAAAAAGAATTTTTAACTGGAAATAATGAAATAAAAAAAGACTTCAAAATGAAAAAAATTATTTGGTAAAAAGAATTTAGTGAAATTGAAAAAAATAAAGAAAAAAATTTGAGAATGAAAAAAATATTACAAGAAAAAAATTAAAATAGAAAAAAAGAAAAAGAAATATTAGAAATAGAAAATCTTTTTAAGTAAATTAAATTTAGAATACAATGAAATAAATAAAGAAAAAAAATAATATTTTTTTATAAACTTGAGAATTTGAATTCTAAAAAAAGAGTAATAAAAAAATATAATAGAAAATAATGAAACTTTTTATAAAGGCGTAAAATATCTTTTAAATAATAAAAAAATGAGGGAATAATAGGAGCGTTTATTAATTTGATAGATATTCCGAAAAGAATATGGACAAGCATTTCAAATATTATCGGGTTCATCATTTCAAGATATTGTAGTTACAACAAGTGAAGTTGCACAAGAATTAATAGAAATTTTAAAAAGAAAAATTAGGAAGAGCATCGTTTTTTTAGCTTTAGACAGTATAAAAGTTTTTTTAAAAATAAATGATAAATTGCCGAAAAATTGAAGGTGTTATTGATTTTTGCACGAAATTTAGTTAAATATGATAAAAATATAGAGAGAGTGATAGAATTTATATTTGGAAATGCTGTGGTTGTTAAAAAAATATTGAGATTGGGAGAAAAATTATTGAAAGAGGGTTATAATGATAGAATTGTAACTCTTGATGGAGATATAATAACAGCAAGAGGTAGAATTACTGGAGGATATACAGTAAAAGGTAAAGATGAATTGCTTGAAAGAAAAATGAATTAAAATGAGATCGAAATTGAAATAAAAATAGAAATAAATAATAACGAATATGAAAAAAATTATTAGAAATAAAAACTAGAATTGAAAAAGGTGAAGCATTAAAAAGTTGAAAAGGTTGATGAAAAATATAAGCATTTTTAAATAAATTTAGAGAATTTATAGTTGATTTTTGATAATTTTTAATAATGATTATAATAGAAAACAAAAATCAAATAAATACTTTGAGTTATGAAATTAGTGAAAATGATAAAATAATTGAAAAATAGAAAAAAATAAAATTAATGAAAATATAAATATTTTTTAGAAAAAAATAGATGAATTTATAATTGAAAATGAAAAAAATATTAAAAGAAATAGAAAGTAAATTAGAAAAAAATAGAGGATTTATCAGAATATACTCAAAAAAATTAAATATTGTAAATACAGAATATGAGATATTAAAAAGTTAAAACTGAAAGTAATGAGCAAAAGATATTTAGAAATTGAAAAAGATTATATTAAATTATTGAATGAACAAACAGAATTAGAAAAATTTGAAATAAAAAGAAGAAATAAAAGATAAATTGAAAAATGATATTTTTAGAAAAAGAAAAAAATTAATTGAAGAAAAAAATCTAATGAAAAATAAAAAAATGAATGAAAATATAAAAAAATATTAGAGGATGAAATAAAAAAATATTGAATTAACTGAAAAAAATTAATAACTGAACTTAAAAAAATATTGAAGTAAAAATGGTCGGATATCAATTAGAAAATGAAAAAAATAATAGAAAAAAATAACAAAAAAATGATAACGATATTAAATATTGTAATTTAGAACTTGAAGAAATAAATAGTGAAAAAAATTAAAGAAAATTTAGAATATAAAAAAATAGAAGATGAAATAGAGTTACAATCAGTTAAAAGAAAAATTATCTATGAATGAAAAAAAGTAGGACAGATATAGGATCTGTAAATTTATCGTCGATAGATGAATATGAAAAAGAAAAATAATCGTTATATTGAAATGGTAGATCAAAAAAAGAGATTTGCTTCATAGTAGAGAATTATTATTTTCATTAATTAAAGATATAGAATTTGAAATATCAAGTAAATTTTTCTCATGCTTTCGAGGAAATAAATAAAAAAATTTTGAATATATGTGTAAAAAAAGATACTGAATGAAGCTGAAAAGGAATAATAAAATTAACAAATCCTGAGAATATGCTTGAAACGGGACTGGAATTGAGTGTTAAATACAAAAAAATAAACCAGAACAAACTTTGATGTTGTTATCAGGAGGAGAAAAATCAATGCTTGCTGTATCGTTTATAATGGCAATATTTATGTTTAAAACCTAGTCCATTTACATTTTTTTGATGAAATTGAAGCAGCACTAGATGAAGTTAATACTAAAAAAATTGTAGAGTTGTTGAATAAATTTATTGAAAAAAATCTCAATTTATTTTTAATAACACATAATAAAGAAACAATGAAAGGTTCTCATAGACTTTATGGTGTTACAATGAATAAAGAAATAGGAGAATCAAGATTGATTAGTGTAGATGTTTAAAATATGAACTTAAATTTATAAGAGAATGAGAGGAATGTAAAAGAATAATGAACAAAAATAATAATAGGATTATTATTAGTATCAGTATTAAGTTTTGGTGAGAATGTAGATGTAACAAAAAAATAGGGAAAGATTATCCATATAAGAATAGTGCAATAGTAGCAACTGTTCTAGGAACCCCAAGTAGTCAATGGTATAATTTTAAGAAAGCAAAAGCACCATTAGTGAGAACGATAAAAAGTAACAAAAAAATTCCGGAAATATTAAAAGATTGGTCAAAATATGATTATGGTGTATGGGTTCAAAAAAAGGAAGCTCCATTAATGATAATAATATCTGGTACCGGTTCAACATATGATAGTGGACTTAGTATGTATATAGCGAACGTGTTTTATGATAGAGGTTATAATGTTATAGCATTTAGTTCTCCAACAACAATGCCGTATATTGTTAGTCAAAGTAAAAAAATAATTATGCTGGATATATAAAAAGATGAGGCAGAAGATTTGTATAAAATAATGGAAGAATCAATAAATAAAAGCAAAAAAATGATAAAATGAAAAATATCAAAAAAACTTATGTTGGAGGGTATAGTTTAGGTGGATTTCAGTCACTTTTAATACACGAAATTGATAAGAAGGAACATAAATTAAATATAGCTAAATCGTTAATATTAAATAGTCCTGTAAGTATTTTTTTACTGCTACTAAAAATTTTTAGATGAATTTTTTTAGTACAAAATGGAATTTATGATGCAAAGAGTCTTGAAAAAAATATTTTTGATACAAAAATTTAAGGAGATTATAAATAATAAAGATATTCGTTTAAACGATATTAATGTATCAAATATAATGAATAGTTTAGTAAGTTTAAAAAAATGACAGAAAAAGATTTTTGAAATATTGACAGGATTTTTTTATTTAGATTTTTATTCAGCTAATATGACTTTTGCAGGAGAAGTATTTAACGGAGAAAAATAATGCAAAAAGATTATCGGACAAAAACAAAGTATAAAAAGATTCGATTCTGTAACTAAAGAATTTCTAGAAGGATTTTTCAGTTTCATTTGAAGAGTATTCAACAGAAATATTATACCCGTCAATTAGAGAGAAAAATCCAAATTTAACATTTAATAAATTTATACAAGAGTTCGATTTGAAAAAAATAGTGAAAAAAATTTATAAAAAGAAAATAATAATGATATAGTGTTTATAACTTCAGAAGACGATATTTTGTTGACAGAAAGTGATAAAAAAATATATTAAAGAAACATTCAATAATAGAGTTTTTAATTCCATTTGGTGGGCATACGGGAATACTTTTGGCATAAAGATGTAGCCAAATTAGTGGTAGATAAATTAGAGGAGGAAGTGAAATAATGAATAAAAAGGACATTGTTATTATTTCTTTTCATAGGAATAATTCTTACTAAATTTTCTATCGCAAATACGGGGAGCATCTTAATGAAACTGATGAAGTATATTTTGAATTTGTGGATGAAAAAGAAGAAAATAAAGATTTAGAAAGTACATATCAAATTGAAGATAAAGAAATAAAACAAGATAAATATACTATAATTGCTAATAATATGGGACAATTAGATGAAGATTATATTATTTCAGATAAAAATATTTGATATGAATATAAACGATAAATTTGAACCATTTAATAGAAGAGTTTATGCGTTAAATACGACATTAGATAAAAAAATATTTTTATATCCAGCTTCAAGAGTGTATTCAGTTGTTGTGCCAAAAACCTGTAAGAGAAGGAATCAATAATTTTGCGAATAATTTTAGTGAAATTCTACTTTTGTAAATTCGGTATTGCAATTCAAATTTGCTAAAGCCGGAAAATGCTTTTAGGTAGATTTGCAATAAATTCTGTATTTGAATTGCCGGAATAAATGATGTTGCTACTAAAAATAGGAATAAAAAAAGAGATAAAGAAACAATGGGAGATACATTAGGAACATACGGTATTGGATATGGAACATATTTAGTTACTCCTATTTTTTTGGACCTTCAAATTTAAGAGATGGAATTGGAAATGATAATTGATACAGGCATTGAAGGAATTACTCAAAAAGTAATATTTGAAAATCCACTTTTGTACGCTAATGGAGTAAAAAGAAGCAATTTATGTACCTGCAAGGGCTACAATGACAGGATTTAATTTAAGATCACTAATAGATTTTAGATATGGAGATTTTTAATTCACCATTTGAATATGATTTGATTAAAATGTTTTATATAAATTTTAGAAAAAAATACAAATAAGGAAATGATATGAAAAAAATAAAAATAAAAAAATATTAGGTGCTAGAGAAAATAATTTAAAGAATATAAATATTGAAATACCAAAAAAATCAATTTGTTGTAATAACAGGTGTGTCAGGAAGTGGAAAATCTACACTTGCATTTGATACAATATATTCAGAAGGACAAAGACGATATGTAGAAAGTCTTTCAGCTTATGCTAGAATGTTTATAGGACAAATGCAAAAAAACCAGAATTAGATAGTATTGAAGGGTTATCACCTGCGATTTCAATAGAGCAGAAAAAGTGTGTCAAAAAAATCCAAGATCTACAGTTGGAACAACAACAGAAATATATGATTATATGCGACTTTTTATGGGCACATATTGGAGAAGTCTCATTGCCCAATTTGTGGACAAAAAAAGTTGAAAGACAGTCAGTTGAAGAAATTGTAGATAATATTCTTGAAACAACGAATGAAAAAAAGATAAATTAATAGTATTAGCACCAATAGTTATAGATAAAAAAAGGAACACATAAAAATTTACTTTTTAAATTTACAAAAAAAGAGGTTATCAAAGAGTTAGAGTAAATGGAGATATTTTTAGATTTAAGTGATACTATTGATTTAGATAAAAAAATAAAAGACATAATATTGAGCTGTAATTGATAGAATTGTAGTAAAAAAAAGAAGATAAAGAATTTGTAAGTAGATTAAATGAAGCAATAGAAAATTCAACTGAATTAGCAGAAGGTAGAATAATCGCGAATATAAATGGTGAAGACAGAAAATATAGTGAAAGTTTTTTTCATGTGCAAATCATCCAGATGTGATTTTTTTCCTGATGTTGTTCCAAGGTTATTTTCATTTAATGCCCCTTATGGAGCGTGTGAAGATTGTAATGGATTAGGTTCAACACTTGAAGTAGATGAAAAATAGACTTGTATTTGATGAGAATTTAAGCATAAATGAGGGTGGATTAGTATTTCCAGGTTCAACAAATCAAGAAACTTGGAGTTGGAAAGCTATTTGAAAGCAATGTGTAATTCTCATAATATAGATATGGACAAACCAATTAAAGAATTATCTAAAAAAAGAAATGAATGTAATTTTTTTATGGTAGTGATAAGAAATTCAAATTTAAAATAGATAGAAAAAGTATAAGCTATAATGGAGATAGAGTATTTGAAGGGCTTGTAAATAGCATAAAAAAAGACAGTATAAAGAATCATTTTCTGAGTCTATAAAAAGAAGATTACGAAGCAAAATATATGATAGATAAAACTTGTAAAACTTGTAATGGAAAAAGATTAAAAGACGTTGTACTTGCTATAACTATAAATGATAAAAAAATATAATAGATTTAACAGAAATGAGTGTTGTTGACGCTTTAAGTTTTTTATGAAAAATATAAAATTAACAGAAAAAAACAAGCAATGATTGCTGCAGAAATATTGAAAGAAATAAAAAGAAAGATTATCCTTTATGATAAACGTAGGATTAGATTATTTAACTTTATCACGTATGACAAAAAAACACTATCTGGAGGAGAATCGCAACGAATAAGACTTGACACTCAAATTGGGAGTAGATTAACGGGTGTAATTTATGTTTTTAGATGAACTGAGTATAGGACTTCATCAAAGAGATAATGATAAACTACTTGCAACATTAAAAAGAATTAAAGCAAATTGGAAATAGTTTAATTGTAGTAGAACATGATGAAGATACAATGCGTGAAGCTGATTATTTAATTGATATGGGGCCTGGAGCTGGAATTTATGGAGGTAATGTTGTTGCAGAAGGAACTCCTAAAACAAGTAATGAAAAAAATAAAAAAATCATTAACTGCAAAATATTTAAATGGTGAAATTGGGATAGAAGTTCCGAAAGAAAGAAGAAAAATGGGATAAGGAGCTAATTTTAAAAAATGCTAAAGGTAATAATCTTAAAAATGTTACAATGAGAGTGCCATTAGAAGTGATGACAGTAGTGACAGGAGTTTCTGGAAGTGGTAAGTCAACTTTAGTAAATCAAACTTTATTCCCAGAGCTACATAACAGACTAAATAAAGGTAAATTATATCCTCTAAAAAAATGAGTGGACTGGACGGTCTAGAACATTTGGAGAAAGTAATAGATATAGATCAATCTCCTATTGGAAGAACACCAAGGTCAAATACAGCGACATATACAAAAAAATATTTGATGACATTCGTGATATATTTACACAAACGAAGGATGCTAAATTAAAAAGGATATACGAAAGGAAGATTTTTCATTTAATGTTAAAGGTGGAAGATGTGAAGCATGTAGTGGAGCGGGAATTAATAAAATTGAAATGAATTTTTTTACCAGATGTTTATATTGAATGTGAAACATGTAAAGGTAAAAGATATAATCGTGAAACTTTAGAAGTTCATTATAAAGGAAAAAGTATTTCAGATGTGTTAGATATGTCGGTAGAGGAAGCATATGAATTTTTTAAAACGATACCGTCGTTAGAAAGAAAATTACAAACATTGATAGATGTTGGGATGAATTATATAAAATTAGGGCAACCAGCTACGACGCTTTCAGGAGGAGAAGCTCAAAGAATAAAACTTGCAACAGAATTATCAAAATTATCAAGAGGAAAAACGATATATATTTTTAGATGAACCTACAACAGGATTACATTTTGAGGATATTAGAAAATTATTGACTGTATTGAATAGGTTAGTAGAAAAAGGCAATACAGTTTTTAGTAATTGAACATAATCTTGATGTAATAAAAACAGCAGATTATATAATAGATGTTGGACCTGAAGGAGGTTTTCGAGGAGGACAAATAATTGCAGAAGGAACTCCTGAACAAATAATAAAAATCAAAAATCGTATACAGCTAAATTTTTTTAAAAAAATATTTAAAATAAAATATTAATTTCTAATTTTTTTATTAACAAAGAAAGTATAAAATTAATGAAAATTTAAAAATATAATGATAATAATAACTTATTAAAATTTAAAATGATCTTTTATTTTTTTAGAAGTATTATTCATATACAATAAAAAGTAAAGAGTATTCTATTATCAAATATTAAAATTATTTAAATATAAAGTATTAAAAAGGAGAAAAAAATATGGCTAAGAGATTATTAAATTGTAATGCTAGTGATTTTTTTATCTATGAATAGGGAGGAATTATTGAATGCTATACATGCAAGTGAAGGAAGAACAGTACTTTCTGAAAAATATAGCTCAGGTAGATCTGTTGATCCCAGTCTTACTAATAGTGAAGTTGCACGTGCTTTTTGGAGCAGATCTTATACTTTTAAATGTAATAGATGTATTTGATGTAAAAATAACAGGATTACCTAAGAGTAATGATCCTATTAGAGATTTAAAAAAATTAGTTGGAAGACCGGTTGGAGTAAATCTTGAACCTGTAGATTTAGAAGCTAAGATGTTAGAAGATGTAGAAAAAATTTCTATAGGTAGAACATCAAGTGTAGAAAGTCTTAAAAAAAGCAGATGAGTTAGGTTTTGATTTTATTTGTTTAACAGGTAATCCGGCAACAGGTGTTACTAACAAAGAAATAGAAAAAGCTATAAAAATTGCAAAAGATAATTTTTCTGGGATTATAATAGCTGGGAAAATGCACGGTGCAGGAGTAGATGAAGAAATAGTAGATATGGAAGCTATAAATAAATTTATAGATGCAGGAGCAGATATTATACTTCTACCTGCTATAGCTACAGTACCGGGAATAACTTTAGAGCTTATAGCACCAATAGTAAAACAAATACATAAAAGAGGTAAACTTGCTTTATCGGCTATAGGAACAAGTCAAGAAAGTTCAAGACCTGATATTGTAAGGCAAATAGCTATGTATAATAAAATGGCTGGATTTGATATACAACATACAGGAGACGGTACTCATCTTGGAGTTAGTCCTTATATGAATATATTTGAAATTTCTATGGCTATTAGAGGAGAAAGACATACTATAAATATGATATCAAGATCAAATTTAAGATAGATTTTTAGTATATATTTAAAAATAAAAAAATAAGGAGATTAGAGAATGAAAAAAAGAATCAAAAATATTATTAGGAGTACTAATAATGATGTGCGTTATAGTATCGTGTGATTTTTTTAGAAAATAAAACAATTCATGTTCCTAAAGCAATAATGCAAGGAAAAATAGAAAAAAAGATTTCCAATGACGAAAAAGTTATTAGTAGGAGAATTGACATTAAGAAATCCTAAAATTGATTTTTAGAGGAGATAGAATGTATATTGAAACGGATTATGATGCAACTTTATTAGGAAATTCAGGAAGTAGTGGAAAAATGTATATGAGTACGAAAAATAAAAATACGATACGCAAAAAAAGAAAATATGTATTTAATTGATTTTTACATTTGAAAAAAATTGTAAATAAAAAAATGGTGTAGAGCAATTGCCTTCATCAAAAAAATATAGGGATTATAAAAAGAATTAATTTCTAATTATATGGCAACAAATCCTATTTATGAATATGGAAAAGACAATCAAAAATACTAAAATAAAAAAATTAAAGATATGTATATAAAAGATGGTAAATTTTTTTGTTAGAACTTAAAAAAACAATAAAAAAATATGTTATAATTAAATATAAAAGAAATAATTTTTTAAAAATAAAGGAGGAAGAATGTTATTAGAATTAAGAGAACTTCAAAAAAATACAAATAAATATTTAAATAAAGAAATAACGTTAAATGGATGGGTAAAAACAATTAGAGCACAAAAAAACTTCGGGTTTATTAATTTGAATGATGGAACTTTTTACACCTATTCAAGTTGTATTTGATGAATCATTAGAAAACTTTGAAGAAATTTCAAAATTAACAATATCATCATCAATAAAAAGTAACAGGAATAGTAGTTGAATCACAAGGTAGGGACAAGATTATGAGATTAAAGCGACAAATGTGTCAATTTATGATAAAGCTGATTCAGATTATCCATTACAAAAATAAAAAGACATACATTTGAATTTTTTTAAGAACGATAGCACATTTAAGACCTAGAACAAAATGCTTTTTTTGCAGTGTTTAGAGTTAGATCTTTATTATCTTATGTTATTCATAAGTTTTTTTCCAAGAAAAAAACTTTGTATATGTTCAAACTCCAATAATTACTGGAAGTGATGCTGAAGGTGCAGGAGAAATGTTTAGACTTACTACAATGGATATAAATAATATTCCTAAAACTGAAAAAGGTGATATTGACTTTAAACAAGATTTCTTTGGAAAAGAAGCAAATTTAACAGTTAGTGGACAATTAAATGTAGAAACTTTTTGTACAGCGTTTAAAAATACATATACTTTTGGGCCTACATTTAGGGCAGAAAAATCTAATACACCGAAACACGCGGCAGAATTTTTGGATGATGGAACCTGAAATTGCATTTGCAGATTTAGATGTAAATATGGATGTGATTGAAGAAATGATTAAATACATTGTAAATTATGTAGAGAAAACGCTCCAGAAGAAATGGAATTCTTTAACAAATTTGTAGATAAAGGATTATTTGAAAGATTAGATACTTTAGTAAACAATGATTTTGACAGAATTACATATACTGAAGCTGATAGAAATATTAAAAAAATGCAAAAAAAGACTTTGAATATGAAGTTGAATGGGGAATAGATTTACAAACAGAACACGAAAGATATTTAGCTGAAGAACATTTTTAAAAAAACCGGTATTTGTAACAGATTATCCAAAAAGATATTAAAGCATTTTATATGAAATTAAATGATGATAATAAAACTGTTAGAGCAGTAGACTTATTAGCTCCAGGAATTGGTGAAATAGTAGGAGGAAGTCAAAGAGAAGATAATTATGATATTTTATTAGATAAAATTAATGGAATGGGATTAAATGAAAAAGATTATTGAGTGGTATTTAGACTTAAGAAAAATATGGTAGGTGTTCCACATTCAGGATTTGGTTTAGGATTTGATAGAATGTTAATGTACATAACTGGAATGACAAATATTAGAGACGTAATTCCATTCCCAAGAACTAATAAGAATCTTGAATTTTTAATAGTTTGGTATAATTAAGTTGGAGGAAAAATGAAAAAAAGATTGTTAATTTTTTTATTATAGCTCTAGGACTTGTAACAGTTGTTAAAGCTGAAAAAGATGTAGAAAAATATTATTCAACAAGTAATTCAACAATCACAATTTAATACAGAAGATAATCAAAAACAATCAACAGAATCAGAAACAACGGAAGAAACAACGACTGAAGATGCTAAAGAAGAAGAGAGAGCAGAAGAAGTTGGACCAAAGGAAGATGTATCAGATGGTTCAAAATTTGTTGCTTATGACAATTATGAAAGATCAGCTTTAGCTACAGGTAATTCTGAAACAATATATAAAATGGCTCAATTATATTTTAAAGATGGACTTTATGAAAGAGCTGTAAATGTTTCTAAAAGGGACACAAGAGGTGATTTAAGAAATTTATTTGTTGTAGCGATAGGTTCTAGATTAATAGGCGATTACGATCAATCAATTGATTATTATAATAGAATATTGTCAAGAACAAATAATGCTGAAGCTAGATTGGGAAGAGGAATAGCTTATAAATCAAAAGGGGAATTTAATAAAGCTTTGAATGATTTGAGAGCATATGCAAATGTAAATCCAACAGCTGAAGTTAGAACAACTATTGAAGAAATTAATAGTATTTTTAGCAAGTAAATAAAGTAAAAAGAAAACTTAAATAAGATTAATGGGGGTTAATTGAAATGGTAAATTGGTTAAAGTTAAAAGAGGTAAAACTTACAGATACTCAAATAAGAAAAACTTATGGAAATGTACAATAAATTTGAGGATTTATATGCTGCAGAACATTTCAAAATGTTTAATAATGAATTAAAAAAAGAAATTAGATCAAGCATATAAAATTGATATAGATGAAATAGTGTATGAAAAATAGTAGAAGAAAAAAATACGAATATTAACACCAAAAAGATAGGGAATATCCAAAAGAATTGAAACAGCTTGTTGATTATCCCTTGTTTTTTTGTATATAAAAGGTAAAAAAATAGAAAAAAAAGGACGAAAAAGAAGAAATATTGCAGTAGTTGGAACGAGAAAAAAATGACTAAATATGGAAAAAGGTGCTTGTGAGAAAAATAGTAAAAGAATTATTGGAATATGATATAACTCTTATAAGTGGATTAGCTGAAGGGATAGACACTTTAGCTTTTAACAACAAGTTTAGATAAAGAGGGGAAAAACGGTTGCAGTAGTTGGGACAGGATTAGATGTAGTATTTCCAACAGATAATAAGTATCTTTGGGAGAAAAATATCAATAGAAGGAACAATTATAAGTGAATATCCACTTGGAACACCGGGATCAAAAATGGACATTTCCAAAAAAAGAAATAGAATAATAGCGGGAATATCAGATGGGATTTTAATAGGTGAGAGTTTTTAAGTCAGGAGGCTCATTAATAACGGCTGAATTAGGATTTTTTTATTAAATAAAGAAATTTTTTTGCTATTCCGGGATTTATAAATTACCCTTCATTTGAAGGATGTAATAATTTAATAAAAGAAAATAGAGCTAAATTGGTAACTTATGCTGAAGATATTGCAAAAAGAATTTCTGTGGGATATAAAAGATACTACAAATAAAGTAGATAAGCTAGAAAATGATGAATTGTTAGTTTATGAAACAATAATTGAGGAAATGAGTGTTGATGAAATATGGGCAAATGTTTATGAAATTTTGCAAATAGATGTAAAAAAACGTATTATCAATATTGATGAAACTTAGAATAAAAAGGTCTTATAACAGAAACAGGAAATGGGAAATATATTAGAGTGATATAAAATTTATTAGAATTAGTAGAAAACTAATAGATAGGAGATGAAATGGCGAAAAAAACTAGTAATAGTAGAGTCACCATCAAAAAGGGAAGACAATTGAAAAAAATATTAGGGAAAGGTTAGTGAAGTAACTGCATCATTTGGACATGTTATAGATTTGCCTAAAAACGAAAAATAGGTATTGATATAGAGAATAATTTTTGAACCTAAATATCAAGTTATAAAAGGTAAAAAGTGAGGTATTAAAAAAATTTAAAAGAAAAAAAGCGAAAAAAAGCAGATGCTGTTTTTTTCTGGCTCCGACCAAGATAGAGAAGGAGAAGCAATAGCTTGGCACATTTCAAATTATATTAAAGTGCCTGAAAAAAACAAAACGAATAGAATTTAATGAAATAACAAAAACTGCTGTAACAAATGCAATAAAAAAATCCAAGACAAATAAATGAAAATCTTGTAAATGCACAGCAAGCAAGAAGACTTTTAGATAGAATTGTAGGATATAAAATAAGTCCATTATTATGGAAAACAATTAGTAAAAATGCAAGTGCTGGAAGAGTACAGTCAGTTGCATTAAAATTAATTTGTGATTTAGAAGATGAAATAAAAGCGTTTGTTCCTGAAAAGTATTGGGAAGTAAATGCAAATTTACAAAATGATATAAAAGTAAATTTAGTAGAAATAAATAATGAAAAAGTTGACAAAAATATTTGATGAAAAATATAGTACAAAAAAATTGAAAAAGATTTAGAAAAATAAAGATTTAATTTTAGAAAAAAATAGAAATAAAAAAATAAATCTCAAAGACCTCCTTTAGTGTTCAAAACAAGTACATTACAGCAATTAGCTTCATCATATTTGGGATATGGTGCAACAAAAACAATGCGAATAGCTCAACAATTATATGAGGGGATTTCAATAGCTGGAGAGCAAAAAGGACTTATAACTTATATGAGAACAGATTCAACGAGAGTATCTCAAGATGCGATAAATATGGCAAAAAAATTATATTACAGAAAAAAATATGGAAAAGAGTATGTGGGGTATTATGTACAAAAAAATCTAGTGGAAATGTTCAAGATGCCCATGAGGGGATTAGACCTTCGGATATTAATTTGGAACCAGATATAATTGCACCATATTTATCAAATGATCAGTATAAATTATATAAGCTAATTTGGAATAGATTTTTAGTTTCACAGTTTTCAGCAATGAAATATGAACAAATGCAAATTAATTTTTATAAATGAACAATATAAATTTAGAGGAACAATAAATAAAGTAATTTTTTTGATGGATATTATAAAATTTTTTTAAAGAGGAAGATGAAATAAAAAAACAGCTGATTTTTCCTACCTTAAAAGCAAGGAGATATTTATTTAATAGAAAAATCTAAATATTGAAGAAGGAATTACAAAAGCACCGACAAGATATTCAGAAGCTACATTAGTTAAAAAAATTGGAAGCTGAAGGATTGAGCGACCATCAACATATGCTTCAATAGTTGAAACATTGAAAACTAGAGAATATGTTGAAATAGTTGATAAAAGATTTAATCCGACATATTTGGGTTATGAAGTAAAAATGAATTAGAGAAAAATTTTTGAAAATATAATGAATGTTAAATTCACTGCAAATATGGAAAAAAAGATTTAGATAAAAATTGAAGACGGAGATGTAGAATGGGTAGAATTATTAAGACAATTTTATAATTCACTTGAAAATGATTTGAATAAATATGAAAAGGAAATAGAAAAAAATAAAAAAAATAGACGAATTATTTCAGATGTAATGGATAGTGAAGGAAATCCGATGATTTTTGAAAAACAGGCCGTTTTTGGAAAAATATTTGATAAGTGAAACGAAAGAAGATGAAAAAAATAACATTAAAAAGGCGTAAATATCAATCCAGAGGAAATAGAAGAGGAAGTATTAAAGTAAAGGACGAAGTAGTAAAATTACAATCAGATAAATTAGGGCAGCTTACAGATTATTTTTACAGATAATGGTAAAAGATGTTTACTTAAAAAAAGGGCGTTTTGGGGAATATTTAGAGAGTGAAGATTATAAAGATGATGGATTTAGAATGCCGTTACCGTTACCATTGAAACAAAAAAATAAAAAAAAGGGGACATTATCAGAAATTGATGGAATTTTTTTCAAGTTGCAGAAGAAATTAAAGCGATAGTTGAGGAAGAAATGAAAATTAAAGTGGAAGCAGGCCTTTGTGAAAATTGTGGAAAGCCATTTGATATTAAAATGGGAAGATTTGGGAAATTTTTAGCATGTACGGGATATCCAGATTGTAAAACGATAAAAAGCGATACCTAAAAAAAGGAACAGAAGGACCAACAAAAACAACTAAAAAAACAGCAAAAAAACGACAAAGAAAAAAACAACAAAGAAAAAAACAACTAAAAAAATAAAATTAGAATAATTAAAAAAATATGTGGAGTTAAAATGAATGAGTTGATGGGACATGTAGAAAAAAATTTCTTTATTATGAAGAAGTTGTTATAGGAAAAAGTTATAATACGATAAAAAGTTATAGAAAAGATTTAATTCAATTCATTTTCATATTTAAAAAGAAAATGAAAAATATAGAAAATTTTTGATGAAGTAGAAACGATGACATTTAGATCATTTATAGCTTTTTTTAAATTCAGATAATAAAGATGGACAAAAATAAAGAAGTTGAGAAAAAAATATCAAAGCGAAGATAAATAGAAAAAAATATCTGCTTTTAAGAACATTTTTTTAAATTTTTTTACAAGAAAAAAAGTTATAAAAACGAATAAAGTTATGTATATAACTATGCCAAAATTTGAAAAAAAGAATTGCTGAATGTACTAACTAAAGATGATATAAATAAAAATTCGTGACGCAATAAATACTGAAAAAAATAATAGGAATACGAGATAGATTAATAGTAGAGCTCTTTTATTCTAGTGGAATAAGGGCAAGTGAGCTTATTGACCTTAGTGAAGCAATGATTAATATTGATGAAAGAGAATTGCGTGTAATAGGAAAGGAAATAAAGAAAGAATTACTTTTTTTAGTGAAAATGCCAAAAAAATGGATGAAATTGTACTTAGAAGAAAAAAAGTTAAGTACGAAAAATTATGATAAAAAAATATAGTATTTGTAAATAGTAGAGGACAAAAAAATTGACGGACAGATCACTAAGACGATTGATTTCAGAATATGCTAAAAAAAGCTCAAATTCAAAAAGAGGTTACACCACATGTTTTTTAGACATAGTTTTGCAACTGAATTACTTAACAATGGAGTAGATATACGATATTTGCAGGAATTATTGGGACATAGCAGTATTGCTACAACACAAGTTTATACACATGTAAGTAAAGGACTTTTAAAAGATATTTATTTGAAAACACATCCTATGGCGGAGGAATGATTAGGAGGAAATATGTTAAATAAATTAAGAAATTTAATATTGTTATTTAAAATAAAAAAAGTTAAAAAAAGAAAAAAACAAAAAAATATAAAGAAATGTTGAATAAAAACAGTTAAATCATTTAATGAAATAAATGAAACTTTATTTGGTGAAAAAAATAGAAGTTAAAAATATTTGAAAGAGAAATAGAATTAATATCATTTATGTTTATATATAAAATAAATTTATTAGAAACAGACTATCAAAAATATTGGTATTTTTTTGAAACAATTAAAGAAAAAAATAAATTGTGAAATAATAAATAATGAAAAATATAAAATTTTTTAAAAATGAAATAATGAAGTTAGAATATCCAAAAGATTTGAAAAGAATATATTATTGGTAATTTATTTGAAGTCTGAAAAAGATGTATAATAGTGTATTTAAACAAATATGGTCAATACTTGAAAAATACGGCAGAATTTGAGGATATAAAAACATTATTTAAAGAAAAATATTTAAAAAAATAAAAAAATTGAATTATAGAATATTTAAAAGGTTATAATTAAAAAAATATTAAATAAAAATAATAAAAAAAATAAAAAGTTAAATCATTTATATCTTATATATATATATATAAGATATATTTTTTTATACATAGTATAGTGGTAGAATAATAGAGAGTATAACTTATAAAAAAATAAGGAAAAATAACATTAAAAATGGGAGTGAATTGTAGTGGAAATGACAGAAAAAAATTTAAACGATTATCGCAAGAATTATCAAAAAAATTTAATAGGAAAAGAAGAGATCATACGGTATGCATTATTTGCAGTAATAGCAAAAAGAAAAATGTACTATTAGTAGAGCCTCCGGGTACGGCAAAAAGTGAAATTGCTAGAAGATTAAGTCAAGTAGTAAAAAGATGGTAAATATTTTTGAATATTTGCTAACTAAATTTACAACACCGGAAGAATTATTTTCGACCAATTTCATTGAATAATTTAAAAATGATGTATTTATGAGAAAAAAACTGATGGTTATTTATCAACAGTAAATGTTGCTTTTTTTAGATGAAATATTTAAAGCAAATTCGTCAATTTTAAATTCATTACTAACAATAATAAATGAAAAAGTATATCATAACGGTAATCAAAAAAAGAAAAAGCAAATATAATTTCAATAGTTGGAGCTCCAAATGAATTACCGACAAATGATGAAGGACTATCAGCTTTTATACGATAGATTTTTTTAGTAAGAATTATGGTTGATTATTTAAAAAGATAGAAAAAGATATAGTCAAAATGTTTGACTTAAAAAAAGAGAACAATTTTCACTTCCAGAAGAATTAAAAATTTACAATAGATGAAATAGAAAAAAATTAATAAAGAAAGAGATGAAATTGTGCTTTCAACAACTGTTAAAGAAAAAAATTATTAAAATTAAAAATGAGTTTAGTTCCTAAATTTGAAGGGGAAAGTATTTCTGATAGAAAAATTAATGAAAATAATACATGTTTTTAAAAAAATTTCTACGTATTTCCACGGTAGACAAAACTGTAGAAAATCAAGATTTAGTTGTATTACCTAATTGCTTATGGAATAAAAGAAGAGAATAGAGTAGAGTTATCAAAAGCAGTAGAAAGTCTATATAAATAAGGACGTAAATTATGAAAGAAATAAAAACTCAAGAAAAAAACGGAAAATGCATTAGTTGATAAGGCGTTAGTAGTAAAAGAAAATGTAAATTTGTTAAGAGCAAAAAAAGGGGATACAAAAAGGGAATATTATCTATCATGAAAATTCAATAGGTATATGTACGAGTGAAAATAGTTATATTACAGTAAAAAGAAGATTTTGTAAATTCAAGAATAGTAGAAGAAAAAAATATACCCAGAACTAATTGAGTATAAAGTAGCATATTTAAGTAATAATCAAGCTTTTTATAACAAAAAAATTTATATGATAGTGTAAAAAGTGATTATGAAAAATGGAAATAGTAAAATATATGATAATAGTGTGGAATATTTATCGGGAAAAATTGAGTGAAATTAAAGGTAAAAAAATTTGGTGACACGTGATTTAGAAAAAAATTAAAAGATATTTTTAAAAAAAGAATTTCAAGTAAATAAATGGTATAACACGTACACGATTGTTTCATCTCAAGGAATAAAAAGAAAAAAATAGGGAAATTAAAAACAAGAAAAAAAGAAAAAAATGCTACTTGAATTAGAGAATAAAGTGACAAGTGATAAAATTGTAGGGAAAAATGGGATTGATTTTTAAACAATTAAGTGATTATTCTCATGAGGAATTTTTATAATAGTGTTTTTAAAAAGAAGTAATCAAAAATCTAGGGAAAATAGTTAGTGATAACAAAGAAAATGAGCAAGATTTATTGGATGAAAAATAATATTAGTGCAAAATAATGTAAATTATGATGAAATTGAAAATAAATTTAAACAAATTACAGCAAAAAGCAGTTTTTAGATATTTTTGATGATAATTTTGAAGAAATTAATGTAACAGAAAATGAAAAAGAGGAAATTTTAAAAGACAAAAAAATTAGAGGAATTGTTAAAAGAATTAGAAGAAATAAATGAATTAAATGAAAAAAATTGAATTATCAGAAATTGAAAGAAAAGAATTGGAAAGAAAAATTAATTCCAAGAGAGCAAGAAGAAGAAGAGGAAGTCTGAAGAGATAATAGAAGAAATTTATGAAAAATTTACAAGAAATAAAAAGCACAAATAATAAAAAGGAACAATAGATGAAGCGGACGATTTTGATGATGTAAAAGCTGAAATTGAGGAAATAAAAAGAAGTTATTCATGATGAAAACTTTAACGGAAAAAGGGAAAGTAATTGGTTACATGAATGAGGTGTTGAACGGTAAGCCACGAGGACAAATTAAAGAAAAAGGAGAAAAAAAGAAGGACAAGGAGGCAGAAAAAGGAGAAAAACCAAGACGGAAAAAGGCAAAAGGCAAAGGCAAAGTTGATGAAACTTTAGATAAAATTTTAGAAAGAATTAGTAAATTAAAAGAACTACAAAAATTCACCTTTATGCAGGTTGGGGATTTGAACCGGGAGAGTTGAGTAACTTAAATTCTAATTTTATTCATTTATTGAAATTGTATGAAAATGATAAAAAAATTGAAAAAAATAATAGATAAAAATTGGACGAACTAAGGAAAAAGAAGAAAAACGAATGCAAAAAGTAGGAAGAAACGCTGACTGAAAAATAAAATGATATTGAATGAGCGTGGAAAAGAGTATGTTCACGGAATTACACTTGGAAATGATATAATGCGTGTTTTTACCTGCAGAATTAGGCTATTTGTCAAGCGTGGATACAGAAGATATTTTCTATTTAAAAATATGTAGAAAAAAATTGTTATGCTATGAACTTGCAGGAAATGAAACGGAAGAAAAAGAAAGAAAAGTTGAAAAAGAAAAAGAGGAAAAAGATAAGAAGGAAGAAAAAGGAGCAATTGTTGCGATGCTTGATACTTCCGCAAGTATGTGGTTTGCACTTGAAAAGTCTAGAGCAATTTTGCTACAAGCCTTTAAAATAGCACAAAAAGATAAGAGAGATATGAAAGTATTACTTTTTGGAAGTTATGGAGAAATAAAAAGAATATACTGTTGACACAAATTATAGTATAAATAAATTTATAGATTTTATAAGTCAAGGCTTTAATGAGGGACAGATTTTGAAACGCCGTTTAACCGTGCGATTGATATAGTGACACAACAATCAAAAATATACTTTTTGCAGATATATTTATGATAACAGATGGAGAATGTTCGATAAGTGCAAAATCTTAAAATGAAAAATAAAAAAACGTACAAAAAATGAACTTAAAAGTTTATACCGTTATTTTTTTGGAGGAAGCAGTTTCAGCAGTTATGGATTTAGAAATTTCATAGATAATATAACGGGATATAGCAATGAAACAATTTATGTTTAAAAAAATTAAAAAAAGGAGGAATTATAATGGCAAGAAATGAATTGTTTGGAATAGATGTAGAGGAAAAGGAAGTTAAATTTGATGAAAGAGTAGAAAAAGAAGAAAAACAAAAAAATAGGAGAAGTTAGAATATCAGATAAATTGACTTTTTAAAAACGGGAGATGATGCTGAGATAAAAGAATTTTTTTGAAAAAAAGTTATAGATACGGAAGATTATGACGAAGAGTTTAAATTAATTGTAAATGAGTGGATTGAGCGTAAAATTGAAATGACAGGAGAATGTGCTGCTGATGAAATATTATTTGCACATAGATATATCAATAATTTGGAAGGGCATGATAAAGATACATTGAAAAACAGAAATAATGTCAAATGAATATTTTTTTATAACTAATAACAGTTTCAAAGTAAATCATTATTATTATCGTCATCATCATTTTTTAGGATATAATGAAAAAGGAATAATAAGAAAATATAATGGTGAAATTCCTAAATTTGCTTTTAGTACCAGAAATATTATTAGAGAGAATAGATAGTGGATTAGTATTAAAATTAAAAATTAGGGCATGATAGGGATTATTGCGACTATGCTGATAATCTTGAATTTATTAAATTTAAGTTTATAATGAAAGATGATATTAATAAATTATTAAATGATTTGTTGGGAATGACAAAAATTAGTTATAACTGAAAGAAATAGTAATAATAATGTTGTTGATGATTTCTTTGGGTAGTTAGTAATTTATAATGGGGGTTATTTTTTTAATAATTTGCGTGAAAGGAGATATAGTTTTTTTAACTATATAAAAATTATGAATAATTATAAAGAAGATTTGCTAGGAATGTTAAAAAAATGAAAATTTAAGTGAAAATGTAAAGAGAGAATATTTAGAAAAAAATTAGAAAAAAATTGGATGAAATTAGTAAAGGAAACGATGTTGAAAAATATTTATAATTGGAATGAAAAAAAGTAAAAAGAAAAATATTGTGAAATTAAATAAGGTAAAGAAAAATATTTGAAAATTTTTGAAACAGAAAATAAAGATATCGTTGAGTTGAAAAAGAAAATTGAAAAATTATATGTTGAAATGTACTGACAATAAAATTAAATATAGCTTTAGTTGGAGCAATAAAAAGCGGGGAAATCTACTTTTAATAAACGCATTGCTTTAATACAGATTTAGCATTAATGAACGAAACACCGGAAACGGCATCATTAACAAAAATTTGTTGCATCTAGTAATGGTAAAAACTATGTAAAACTTAAATTTTATACTGAAAAACGAATGGGACGAATTGTGGAAAAGCGTTAATGATTCTGGTGTTGCTGGAAATGTATTTTTTTGGAAGAATACAATTCTAAAAAAATGCCGAAAATGAAAAAAAGTAATTATGTGAATAAATCTGATTTATATAAGGAATTTGATAATGTCGTTGACTTAAAAGCGGAAGTAAAAAGCGTGGACATCATCAAAATCAAGTAAACATTATTTTTGTAAAAGAAGTGGAAGTTGGATTAGTTGATAGTGAAATACCAAAAAATGTAGTTTATGTTGATACTCCGGGACTTGATGATGTTGTAGAATATCGTTCTAATATAACGAGAGAGTATTTGTCTAAAAGCTGATGCGGTGTTGTTATGTGTTAAAGCGGATTCACTTAGAACGGACGAATTTAAAACTGCAGTACAAGTGTTTGCGAATGTAAAAAATGTTGAACAAGTTTATATATTGGGGACACAAATAGACACAGCTAATAAACCACAAGAAAATTGGATGAAACAAAAAGAGGAATGGATTAAATATTTAAAAGATAATGCGGCATATAGAAGTGAGTATATTGCATCTAAAAAAATATAATAGGTGTTTCATCATATATGTATACTTTATTAAATAAATGGAAAGATGGAAAAATAAATGATGATTCTGATGATGATTGGGAATTTAGAGGAATTTTTAGCTAAATTCAAATTAATACCTGAAACTTTGGGAAATGAAAAAAATAGATAAATTATTTGAATTTTTCAAAAAAATACAATTTTTTAAGAAATGAATTGAAAAAAATATTATTGCTAATAAAGAAAAAAATATTTAATAGAAAAATCTTGAGCAAAGATATTTGAATTTAAAAGGTGAAATTGTTGAAAGAATGGAAAAATATAAAAAAATAATCAAATAACAATAATTGAAGATTCAAAAAAAGTATTGATGAAATAAATGCTCAAAAAAAGAAAAAAATATAATCTTGAGTTACAAAAAAATTAGAAGATGAAAAAAAGAATAAAGATATCGTAATAAAAAAAGTATAAAAGAAGATGCAAAAAAATGAAATTGATAAAATGTTAAATAAAAATAAGAAATTTAGAAGAATTAAGATAGTAAATATTTTATAAAAGAATTTATTGTTATTATTTTATAATGTTAGACAGAAGGAGAAAAAAATGGGACTTTGGGATATTGTTAGTGGAGTAGGAGAATTTTTAAGTAGTGGAATTAGTTGGGTTGCTGAAAAGATTGGAGATGGAATAAGTTGGTTGGCTGATAGATTTTCACAAACATCAAAAAAAGTAGGAAAAAAATGGATGCCTATGATGAAGATGATTTTAGAGAAACGGTGAATTTCTCAGAGATGTTAGCTGAATTGCAAGTTGATGCTGAAAAAAATTTAATGAAGCAGAAAAAGAAATTTTTAAATACGGTAGAAAAAAAGTTTAGAAAAATTGTAGAAGATATATTAGAAAATGAAAAAAAGTATAAAAAGAACTTTGAAAAATGAAGCTAGAAAAAAATTAAAACGTAATTTAGAAGGAGATTTATCGTTATATTTGAAAAAAAGATATTCTATAGATAACTCAGAATGTAAAAAGAATATTAATGCAAGAAAGTGGAATTGAAAAAAAGAAAGAAATATTGATAGATTTTTTTAAAAAAATTCATTGGATATGGCATTAAGAGAGGAAAATGAAAAAAATTAAAGAAGAAGTTGAAGAATTTTTAGATATTCTTGCAGAAGAACTTGATAATGACAATGAAATTAAAATGGAAAAAAATGGAAAATACAATAAAAAGAATTAGAAGAGGTTATAAGATTAAAAGAAGAAGAAAATGAAAAATATTGAAGAAATAAATATTCCAAATTATTATAGATTATTTGTGGCAGATAGTGTTCAAAAATATTTTTATAAAATATAAGTGAAAATGAGGTGTTAATAGTGGCGAAAAATGAATTGTTTGATATTGAAGTAAAAGACCCTGTTTCTGAGGTAAAAGACTCTGCTCCTGAGGAAAAAAATAAATTAACTGGGGAAATACATAATAAAATTCAAAAATAAAATAGTATCTATTTCAGAACAATCATCAACAATTAAAGTGGAACAAAAAAATATGAATTTAAAGTAGGGGATGAAAAAGAAGTAAAATTATTTTTAAAAAGAATTTTTTTAGAAACAGATTGTTATAATGAACAAAATGACTGAAATTTTTGAATGAATGGATTGAGAGAAAAACTTATTTTTTTGATATGCATTATAAAGAAATATTGCTTTGCTGAGAAATATGGAGATAGTACAAAAATATCTAAGGGAGAATTATTATCTAATAATGGAGGAACCATTAAAAAAAGAAGGATTTTTTAAAAGATGAAAAAGTATAAGCAAAAATCAGTATATGCAAAATCTAAATGGTCTTTTTGGGCAAAAATAGAGGAACCATTAAAAAAAGAAGATGAAAAAGATATCTAGATATAGAAAAACACCTAAAAAGACTTTTTATTTAATAATATTGAACTTAAAAAGAAATAAAGAAACACTAGATATGATTATTAGTGATACTATTCAAATAGAAATGAAAACAGCTGAAAGAGTAAATGAATTGTTGAATGATCTATTAACGAAAGTAATAGAAGTTTTAGATATTAGAAAAGAAAAATGAAGAAGCAATAGAAACTTTTTTTAAAAATTAGTCATGTTTAATATAAAAAGAAAAAAAAGTAAAAGGAGGAAAAATATTAATGGAAATAGCTACGGGATTTAATCTTAAAATTGGGGATGAAGAGAAATTAAAAATTTATTAAGAAAAATTTTTAGAAACAAATGAATATGATAATAAAATGAATTTTTATAATAAATAATTATTTGTCAAAAAGTAGAAATGATTGATTTTAAACAAAAAAATATAAAAAAATATATTAGTAATACAAATACAAAAAGAACAAATACAATTATTAGAAAATTATTTTTTTATAAAAAAAATAACTTTAAACAAATTTTTCAAGAGGATTAAAATTAGTAATAGATGATGTGTTAGAATTTGATTTTTTTATATGCAAAAGAAATTAAAATAATTTTACAAGATTTATATAATATGATAAAAAAATTAGTAGATAAAATTGTTGAAGAAAAATAAAAAAATTGAAGAATTTAATAGTTCAATAGATAAATTTTTTTGAATAAAAGATATAGGGGTGAAAGTAATGGCAAAAATGAATTGTTTGATGTTGAAATAGACGATATAGAAGAAGTAGAAAAAAATTGATGAAATGGATAAAGAGCAAAAAAAAATTTTTGATAAATTTAAAAAAAGAGGAAATAACAGATGCTGAAATTTTTAGAAGGAGAAGAAAAAGCTGAAAATTTAGGAGATAAAAAAATGATTTTTTTACTTTTTAATAGATATGGTAAAAGATTCAATAAATGGAAGTTTTAAAATACCAGCACTAACATTAGCATCAATTATTGGATCAATAATATATGTAATTTCTCCCATTGATGCGATACCCTGATATAATTCCAGTTTTTAGGATGGGGAGATGATATGACGGTTATTGGAGTTGTAATGGCGTCAATAGCTGCGACAGTTGCAGATTATAAAAAAACATAAGGGGTTAGAATAAAATATTTGAAAATAAAGTGTAGTTTATATTTGTTAAATATATAAAAGAAGGAGAAATATAATTATGTCAAAAACATTAATATTATCTTTATCAAACAATTTAGAAAAAAAGAGTGCAGAGTATATTTTTTAATGGTAAAAAAATATGAGAATATTTATCAATTAGAACTTATTTTTTTGATAAATTAGATTTTTGATAAAGTTATCTGTTTTTGGTACTCCCTCAAAAGTTCTTGGTCATATTTTTTGGTTTAGTTGCAAAAAAATTTAATGTAAAAAAAGCTCAAAAAGTGGAAGATGTTACTGAATTGATAGGAAATGAAAAAAAGATGTCCTTAATGATGTAGAATTTATGGAAGATTTATTAAAAAAATGATATATTTGGTATTCCTGAATTAAAAAGATAAAATATTTATTGAATACTATGATATTGAAAAAGAAAAAAATAAAAAAATGAACTTATCGAATATATTTCAAAAATTTAATAATATTTTAAATAATTCTGAAAAAAATTTATATAGATCTTACAGGAGGACAAAGAGATTATCCAATTTTTATAATATCTTTAATGAGTTTATTTGTAGATAAGTATCGTGATAATTTAGATGTTGAAATTATTTATGCAAAAATTTATTCATAATGGGAAATATGAAATAAATTTTTTTAAAGGAAATTTTTGAGATTTTAAAGAAAAACGAATGGACTTAGTTTATTTACTAAATACGGTTCGCCATATAATTTGAAAAAAATATAGATTCTAAATTAAAGAAAAAAATTTATCACAAATATATGTATATTCACAATTTAATTTAGTAGATAATTTTTATAAAAATTGAAAAAAATTAAGACATCTAATGAAAAAGCAACATTAGAAGAGTATATAGTAAATTTTAAAATTAAAGAGTGGAAAAATGAACTACAAAAATCAATAAATGATAAAGATAAAATGTTTAGATATCATATGCTTTTTAAATAATAAAGCACTTTCGTTAATTTCAAATTATGAAGCTAAAAAAGATGACAGTAATTATGAAAACAAAAAGAATTAAGAAATATAAGAAATAGTATAGTACATCCTTATAATAAAAAAGGGATGAAAGATGATTTAATAATTAAAGCAACAGAAACTCTTAATCTTTATGAAAACAAATTAAATGAAACAAGTGTGTTAATAGTTAATATGGGAGATCCAACTAGATATTCTAAGAAAAAAATATGATGTAAACGGAAAAAGAAAAATCAGTATATTTTTTTCCTTTTGAATCAATTATTAGTAAAAAGATTTAAAAGAGTAATTTTAATTACAGATGATATTAAAAAAATATTGAAAAATTTCATAACTATAAAGAAAAATGACATAAAAATCTAATGATACTAATTTAGATAAAAGATTTAACAAATGAGTTAAAAAAAGTATAGATCCGAGATATGAATATATTATTTATGACAGAGAGTACGATTTAGGATTTGATATTAAATATTTAGATAAAATACTAGAAAAAAATGTATTCAAATAATAAAAAAAGTCAAATATAACATATGATGTTACTTTTTTTCACCAAGAGATTTAACAATGAGTACATACTTAAATATATATATGTTAGAAATGTTAGGTATAGTTAATATAGAAAGAATTTATTATGCAAAAGAAATTGATGATATTAAAAAAACGAAATAGTGAATATGGATAATTTTACTCATATTATAAATTTATATAAATTATCTGAAGAATTTAAAAAAATATAATAGATTTGATAAAAATAGATGTTAATTCTGATTTAAAAAAATATTAATGGAAAAAGTTTCTAGAATATATAATGTGAATCAAATAACAACATTATATGATTTGAAAGAAAAAAATATTAAATTTTTAAATCTTATGAAAATGAAATTGAAAAAGATATTGTATTAAGTATACAAAATAGAATAGATCTATCTCTTTCACAAAAAAAGAAGAGAAAACTATTAAAATGATAAAAAGAACAGTTTCAATTTAACAATTTAGCTCAATCAATATATCTTTTTATGTGATTTAATTTTTAAATGGACTAATAGATGATGATATTATATGTGAAAAATGTTGACTCTAAAGTTAAAATTGAATTTATAAAAATAGTGATAAATATGGATATAGTGAGTTAAAAGATTTTTTTGAAAAAAATATGAAAGTTTATTTAAATTAAGAAGAAATAGTGCACATGTTAATGAAAGATATACAGAAATTAGTATTACTTATGATTTGATTAATGAATGTTTGGAAGAATTGAAAAATTATTGAAAAAAATCGTCAAAAATATTCAAATAAATTTAAAGAAACTTTTAAAATAGGAGTTATTATGTTAAAAAAAGTTTTTAGTATTAACTTCGCATCCGATTTTACCAGAACAAAATCAAGAGTTAAAAAAAGTAGATTTAAAATAGAAGAAATTAAATTTTTACCTGAAAAATTTACAGCAAATATGGTCGAATGTTTTTATATGATGATAAGTATTATAGTAATTTAGATAAAATTAAAAATTATATGATTGAAACATTAAAAAAAGGAGGATTATGTAATAATTCAAGGTAATTGGGGATATGTGTATAAATTAGTAGAAGAAGCTAAAAACAACAAAATAATACCTTTATATGCTTTTTTTCAATTAGAGATAGTAGTGAAGAAATTATAAATGGAGAAGTTGTTAAAATTGTTAAATTTAAGCATCAATGTTTTTGTTGAATATTAGGAATACAAAATGAAAAAAATATAAAAAAAATTAGAAAGGAGAATGTATGCTAGAAATAAAAAGATATATATATTTCATCGCTTTTTATTAAATATAAATGAAATTGCTAAAAAAATCTAAAAACAGAAACAGTAATTAAATTAGAAAAAATTTAGTAAGTAATTTAGATTTAATTAAATATTATTTAGAAATATCAAATAAGATTATAGATATACATGAAAGTGAAGAAAAATAGTATAGATTATAGTCCACTAGATTCTATTTTTTTAACTTGGTTAATATTAATAAAAAAATCAAATTAAAAAGGTTTTTACCGTTAAATAAAAAAATAATAAAGAAATTAATATGCCAGTGTTGAAAGATAAGAATATAGGTGAAAAAGGATTATAAAAAAATATTTTAAATAAATTAGAAAGCTATATTCAAAAATGAAGATATAGTTGTTGATAAATTATTAAGTATTTTTAGAAAAAAATACTATATAAATATTCCAATTTCATCTAAATATAAAGACATGTCTTATTATGATTTATCAAAATTGATAGAGTGCTATATCATCTTCAATGTATGTTTATGATAAACATTATAAAATAGAGGATTTAAAAAGAGTATGTAACAAATTTTTGATTCTAAAAAAACTAAGTTTTTTTATTAGTTTCTGGGGAATTTAGTGGTATTCAAAAATTTCATATATACTATATCATCTAAATTAGCTATGAAATCATTGAGAGGAAGATCGTTTTTATTTAGAATTATTTATAGAACATATTATAGATGAAATATTAGATAATATAGGTCTTAGTAGAATTAATTTAATCTATTCAGGAGGATCACATTTTTTTATTTATTACTTCCTAATACAGATGACGTTAAAAAAATTATAAAAGATTTTTAAAGATAGAATAAATGATTTTATTTTTAGAAAAAAATAGGTACAACTATTTATTTTGAAATGAATTATGTAGAGGTTTCATCATATGAATTGAGTAATGGTAAATTAGATAATAATGTTTCGGATAACTTAATAGGTAACTTATTTAAAAAGAAGTACGAATAAATCATCAAGGTCTAAAAATAGTAAATATAATTTAAAAACAGTTAGATAATTTATTTAATGAAGATAGTTCAATAAATAAGGTATATAGTAGTACTAAGGAATGTATTATATGTAAAAAAATCAGAATTCGATACTGTTTTTAGAAAAAAATTCTAAAGAATCAGGATATGATATAGAATTATGTGATGCTTGTAAATCGTATATAGATTTAGGTAAAAAAATATATCTAAAAATGTATCATAATAGAAGTGATATGTTTATAGTAGAAGAAGAAATAAAAAGATAATTATAAGGGTCTAATTTTTTTCCTAAATATAATGGGAATTATGTAAAAATTAATATTAAAAAAATTTAGATTATTTAAAAAAATTATTAGTGATAAAACTTCTAATATATATAGATATTACTCTGTTAATTCAGAACAAGATAACTCTATAATTGCAAGAAATATTTATATAGGTAATTATAATGCAAGAAAAGATATATATGACGATACATTAATAGAATTTGAAGATTTAGTTAATGAAAGTAAAGGAATAGAAAGACTTGCAGTATTCAGAGCAGATGTTGATAATTTAGGAATATTATTCCAAAAAGGATTTGAAATTTCTGATTCAAAAGAGCCTTATAAAAAAATATTAATATTTTTAAGATCAGCTATTTTTATCTAGAAACTTAACAGAATTCTTTAAAAAGATATTAACTATATTTTTAGAAAAAGAAAATATTAATAATGTTGGTAGAGAATTTAACGGATATCTTAATATAATTAAGGAAAATAGGGAAAAATAGAAAAAAATAGTTGTAGTTTACTCAGGTAGGAGATGATATATTTGCTATAGGGACTTGGGATGATATCTTAGAATTTTCATTAGATTTAAGAAAAATCTTTTAAAGAATATACAAGTGATAAAATAACTCTATCAGCAGGAATAGGATTCTTTAAACATAGTTTCCCAGTAAGTCAAAATGGCAAAAAAATAACAGGTAATTTAGAAAAATTTAGCGAAAAATAATATTGAAAAAAATATTTCTAAAGATTCAGTAGCGTTATTTGGAGAAATTGACGATAAAATAAAACATATATATACATGGGATAGATTAGAAAAATAAAGTTTTAAATGAAAAATATTTATTTATTAAAAAAATGTAACATCACTTAATATAAAAAGAAGAAAATAAACTACTTATTAGTAAATCAAAATGGTATGATTTTTATAGAATTATTAAATAAAAAAATAAGAGAAAACAGTAAAATAGATTTAGCAAGATTTGCATATACCGTAGCTAGAATAGAGTATGCTAAGGGAGATGTTGAAATGTTTACTGAATTCAAAAATAAAAATGTTTAATTGGTTTAAAAAAATACAGAAGATGCTATGGAGTTATTAACAGCAATAAATTTATGGATTTATCAAGGAAGGGAAGTATAATATGAATACAAATATTTCGATAGAAGAACGTGTAAAAAAAAGTGATATTACTAATACTCAATTAAGATTAATTTTATCAAATTCAGTTATTATAAAAAAAATAAGATTAAAAAAACAATAATGATGAAAAACTAGCAAATAATATACAAAATGAAATTAAGTATTTATTGATAAAAGTAATATATCAAGCAGGAAGAGAACCAAAAGTAAAAAAATTTATTGAAGAATTTGAAATAGTTAATAAAATAAAAACAAATTGAGTGATTCGGCAAAAAAATTTAATGAATTTTTATCGTTATTTAGAAGAAATTGTAGCGTATGTTAAATATTATAGAGGATAAAAAAATAAAAGAAAGGAGATTATGATATTTTTTTATAGTTTATATTAAATATCATATAGTAGAATATGGAAACGTTAAATGGTAGATTAATAATAACTGGGATATTGGAATTAAAAAAACAGGATTACATATAGCAACGGCAGGGAATTTTTTTCATCAATAGGTGCTGTTGATACTGAAATAATTAGGGATACACTTACAAATAGACCCTATGATACCAGGTTCATCTTTGAAAGGTAAAATGAGATTTTTACTAGAGAGAACGAAAAATGATAAAATAACTAATGAAAAATAATGTTGTATCTGTGAGTAATCAAGTAAAAAGGTTATACGGTTCAAAATGAAAAAAAGAATAGTATTATCAAGATTACAATTTTTTTGACATTGTATTATCGGACGATAGTATAGAAAAAAATTTAAGGGTGTAGAATTTGATCTTCCTTATACTGAAATAAAATATGAAAAATACTATAAATAGAATGACTGGAATAGCAATGCCTAGACAATTAGAAAGAGTTCCAGCAGGATCAGAATTTATTTTTTTAAACTTGTATATAATATAGAAGAAATTAATGAAATTGAAGAAGATATAGAGAATATTTTTAAAATCATTTGATCTTTTTAGAAGATGATTATTTAGGTGGACACGGAACAAGAGGGTATGGAAGAGTTAAATTTAAAGAAATGGAATCAAAATTAAAAGTGTATGATATTGAAAATAATTTATTAGATAGATTAAATAAATTCAATGATAAATTTAATGAAAAATTAAAAAAATATAAGTGGAGAGTAGGTGAGATTATGCCTTATTTACTTTTATAAATTAAAATTTCCAGTAGGAATACACATAGGAAGCGAGTCAGGTAGATTAGATGAAACTTTGATGAATATGTACTCAGACACATTTTTATAGTGCAATATATAATGAATATACAAAAATATATTCAGATGAAGAATTGTTAGAGTTAACTAGAGATAATAAATTTTTTTAGTTTCTGATTTATTACCGTATAAAAAAACTAATGAGACATTATTTTTATATACCTAAACCTTTATTAGATGTTAACACTAAATTTATGGAAAAACTAGAAACATCAGAAAGAAAAAAATAAAAATGGAATTTATTCCAATTAATAAACTTTCAAATTATATAGATTTTATTAAAAAAAGGAATTAATTTTTTTCAAGTATAGATACTGATTTTTGGGAAAAAAAGTATTATACCCTAGAAATAAAAGTAACAAGAGGTATAGAAGATAATGAAATATATAATATTGAAATATTTAAGTTTTTTTAGATGAAGCAGGACTTTATTTCTTAGTTAATTTGCTAGAAGAATTTATAAATAAATTTGATACAGTTTTTAGAAAGTTTATCATTTTTCTGGAATAGGTGGGAAAAAAAGTGTTGGTTATGGAAGTTTTGAAATATTAGAAAAAAAGAAATAAAAATTGAAGATAAATATTTTTGGGAAATATTTATTTAATGAATGGAATTACAATATTTTATTATCATCATATATTCCTGAAGAAAATAATATTGTTAATTTAAAAAAGAAAAAGAAAATTATTATAAATTAATTAAAAGAAGTGGATTTGTAAATAATTCACAATATAATGATACTCCAATTAAAAAGGAAACAAATATATATGATTTCTTCAGGGAGTATTTTAAATTTTAAACCTGTAGGAAAGTTAGTAGATCTAAATATTAGAGGGAAACATAGTATTTATAGATTAGGGAAACCGATAGTATTGGGGGTTGAAATATGAAGATATAGTTCGTAATAAAATGCAATTAAAAAGTTTTTGACTGCAGTTCATATAGGTGGTTCTGAAAAATAAAACTAAATTATCAAAAAAAGATTATGCATACGACAAAGATAATGAAAAAAATTATATCTAATAGATATAAATAAATTTGTTGATTTTTTTAGTTAAAAAAATCTTTATTTAATGATTATATATATCAAATGGAGAGTGATTTGTTTTTCAAAAATATAAACAAAATAGAGTGTTTGATTTATGGAAATTTTTTAAAAGACAAAAAAATTGATGATAAGAAAGAAGAATTCGTAAAAAGAAGTTTTTAATTTAAAAAGATAGACCAAATGATATTTACTTATTTGGTAGAACTATTAAAGAAAAAAATATATACCTGGAAGTAGTATTAAAGGAGCTATTTTTAAACTTATTAATGGTAGACTATATTATAAAACATAGAAAAGAATTTGATGAAGAAAAATAAAAATATTATCATTGAGTAAAAAGAGCAAATCATTTAAATGAAAATTAAAAAAATTCAAAAAAAGAATTAGGAAACTTTATAACTAAAATTGAAAATAAAATATTTAATGGAGAAAAAAATATAGGGATATCAATATCAGATACTTATAAAAAAATGAAAAGATAAGTGTTGGGCTATTTAAAGATTATGATAAAAAAATATAGAAAAAGATGAAATGAGAGAAATGACAGTAATAAGAGAATATGTTACAGAAAAATTCAGTACTTAATTTTTGATATTAATCTTGATATAGAATTATTGAATAAAACTAAGTTGAATATAAAAAAATATAGATGATTTAACAAATGCGTTGGATAATGCTACAGATTATTTACTTAATGATGTATTAAATGAAAATAATAATCCACAAGGAGTTAATCTAATATTAGGATCTAATACTGGATTCCATCAAAAAAACAATAGTACATGCTTTATTTGATGACCATAAAGAAAGATTAGAGGTAACTAAAAAAATATTACATAAAAAAAGATGGAGATAAAATATCTGATCACTTAAAAGATAAAAAAATTCACCTAGAGTTTTTAAATAAAATTAAAAGACAAGGTAAAGAGGCTTTTAGCGGGTCTTGTTAAAATTGAAAAAGGTTGGTGAAAAAGTTGTTATTCAAAAATAGAAATGGAAATTGAGCTCAAGGATTAAATAGTAATATGGGTTCTATTTTTTTCATGGTTATTTAATGGAAAATATAAAAATCTGAATATGCAGATTATTTTTCATAGTGTTTCAATAAATCCATACACTTCTTGTATATATAAAAATGAAAAAAACTGGAAAAATTTTTATTGGAGAATAACAATATTAAACGAAAATGGCTTATAATATGTTGATGACTGCTTTTTAAAGAGGGAATACCAAAATCTATTTATTTGTCTAATAAGGAAATGGAAGTAGAGGTAAAGTCGTTTACAATAACAAATACAAATATTGAAGACATATTTTTCGGATGATAGAAAGACTATGTGTGTAAAATTTATCACACCAACTTCTTTTTAAATCAAATGGAGTTAATCATATCTACCCTAATGTAACGACTTTATTACAAGGTATAATTAATAAAAATAAATACATATTTTGATGATATAGAATTATCTGATGAAAAAGTAATTAGGAAGCTATTAGAAAATGTATATATAAAAGACTATAATTTGAGAACACAATTTTTTATTTAGAAAAAAATTAAAATAAAAAGGCTTTGTGGGAAAAATTGAATATAGGATTGGCAGTTAGAGATGAGGCTTTTAGAAAAAAATTATTATCAATTATAATAAAATTATCAGTATATACTGGATTTGGGATGAAAACATCTTTAGGCATGGGTGCCGTTGTTTTTAAATGGATAAAATAAATATATGGGAAATATATATGTATATGAGCAAGGTAGTGTAATAACTATTAAGGAAAAATAGATTGATAATAACTAAAGTAAGTAAAAAAATTGAAACAATACCGATAGAATTAATTGATGGAGTTATGATTTTTTTGGAAATATACAGGTTAGTACACAATCTATACATAAATTATTATCTAAAGGAATAAATATAACTTATCTTTCTAAGAGAGGATACAATTTTTGGACGTTTGGAGAATATTAATAAAGTTAATATTGAGCGTCAAAGATTACAATTTAGACAAAGTGAAGATATGTTTTATTCATTGGAAATTTCTAAAGAATTTATTAAAGGGAAAAATAAAAAAATCAAAGAACTGTACTTTTAAGAGCAAATAAATATTTACAAAAATGAAGAAATTAAAGAAAATATAAAAATTATGAAAAAGATATATTGTAAAAAAATAGAATATGTTGAAGATATAGAGAGTTTAATGGGGATGGAAGGATTTTTGTGCAAAAATTTATTTTTGATTCTGTAAACTATATTTTTAAATGAAGAATATAGATTTAAAAAGAGAAGTAAAAAGACCTCCCAAAGATCCTTTCAATTCTATAATAAGCTTTTGGGTATGCCCTTCTGTATAATGAAGTCTTTTAATATAATAGGAAGTAAGGGATTAAGTCCTTATGTTGGTTTTCTTCATAAAGATAGAAATAAACATGCTGCACTTTGTTCAGATATTATGGAAGAGTTTAGACCTATTCTTGTTGATACATTAGCAATATATCTTTTAAATAATGATAAAATAACTAAAGAAGATTTTTATCTTTAATATTAAAAAAATAATAGCGTATTATTAAATAAAGACGGAGCTCTAAAATTGTTAAAGAATTTGAAAAAAAGAATATTACAAAAAGTTAGTTATGTTAAAGAAGTGAATTATAAAATGAATTTTTAGAGAAATAATAGAATATCAAATTTTGTTGTTGATAAAGTCTATGATAGAAAATAATCCTAAAAATATATAAAAGCAGTTTTTAATAAGGTGAAATATGACAAATTATGATTTATTAGAATTTGATTTTTGAAGAAGATATTTTTTGAAAAAGTTTACAGTAATAATTTTTATATGATATAGTAGATGATAAGAAAAAGAGGTAGATTGGTAAAAAAATACTTAAATCTTTTGGATTCAGAATACAAAAAAATCTGTTTTTGAATGTTTATTAACTAGAAATAAATATAAGAGTTTAATTACAAAAAATTAGATAATTTTATAAAGCAGGAGAAAAATCAAAAAGATGATAGTATTATAGTATATAGATTAAATAAAAATGTAATAACAAAAAAATTTACGGCAATAAAAATAGAATTAAGTGATGAAATTTGTTATTTCATATAGTCACGATATACTAAAATCAATGATAAATAATTAATTTTGTAGAAAAAAATTTTCAAAAAAATTTCAAAAATGAAAATTGTACGCAAAATACTAAAAACTGTTTATTAATACCTTATAAAAAGGAGAGGATAAAAACTTATATAACTCCGCAAGGAGACGGAAACGATGAGTTAAGAGTGATGTTATTAGACCCAGGTATAAAGAATAAAAACTTATATAACTCCGCAAGGAGACGGAAACCTAGTGATAGTTCTTCTCCTCTTAAATATGAAGCATATAAAAACTTATATAACTCCGCAAGGAGACGGAAACAATGTAATATAATTATCTTTTACATTTATTCTAGTAATAAAAACTTATATAACTCCGCAAGGAGACGGAAACCATGACTTTTATTGCGTGATGGATACGGCAGCATCATAAAAACTTATATAACTCCGCAAGGAGACGGAAACGAAATCTATCTATCTGGAGGAAGTACGATTTCGCAAATAAAAACTTATATAACTCCGCAAGGAGACGGAAACTTTTCTGTACTCGATAAATCTTTTAATATATCATCAACTATAAAAACTTATATAACTCCGCAAGGAGACGGAAACATGATAATCTCCCATTATATGGAATTATATTCTAGATAAAAACTTATATAACTCCGCAAGGAGATGGAAACTCTTAAAGTATCTCTGTCCATATCTATAGATTTATTAATAAAAACTTATATAACTCCGCAAGGAGACGGAAACTAAGTTGTTTTTTTAGACAGCTTGTGGTTTAAACAAACTAATAAAAACTTATATAACTCCGCAAGGAGACGGAAACTTAGGGTCTATTTTTTTCTTTAGATACAGTATTTTTCTATAAAAACTTATATAACTCCGCAAGGAGACGGAAACTCTACGCAAAGATCTTTTACATTAGGTTCTATATCATAAAAACTTATATAACTCCGCAAGGAGACGGAAACATTGCTTGCTTTTGTCGGGTCATAAAATTTATTAGTATAAAAACTTATATAACTCCGCAAGGAGACGGAAACTTACTAAAGCATTAGAAGCTCTCCAGCGACACCAATAAAAACTTATATAACTCCGCAAGGAGACGGAAACCTGATTAAGAATACAGCAAAGTCATCAACTATTATTATAAAAACTTATATAACTCCGCAAGGAGACGGAAACCTGATTAAGAATACAGCAAAGTCATCAACTATTATTATAAAAACTTATATAACTCCGCAAGGAGACGGAAACCTCACTCCTTTCTCTACTACGATGTTTCTAACGTCATCATAAAAACTTATATAACTCCGCAAGGAGACGGAAACTCTTGGTCTGACAATTTTACAAGATTAATGTAATTATAAAAACTTATATAACTCCGCAAGGAGACGGAAACGAGCTTCTATATAGAAGTTAACTCCTTTCACTTCTATTATAAAAACTTATATAACTCCGCAAGGAGACGGAAACTTGTACTTGGTACCAATTAGAAGATTCTGTATCTCCATAAAAACTTATATAACTCCGCAAGGAGACGGAAACCTTTATATTATTCGACACTTTGAATTGGAAGAATTTATAAAAACTTATATAACTCCGCAAGGAGACGGAAACTATCCATTATTTTTGATTTTTGATTATTATAGTTACCATATAAAAACTTATATAACTCTGCAAGGAGACGGAAACTAAATAAATTATTTCTTTTTAAATTTACTTTGAACATCGTATAAAAAAACTTATATAACTCCGCAAGGAGACGGAAACGTTTTTAATCCAACATAATAAATACTATCATCCAAATAAAAACTTATATAACTCCGCAAGGAGACGGAAACCCACCACTCTTCGCAGTAGGTATAGAAGCTACTTATAAAAACTTATATAACTCCGCAAGGAGACGGAAACTAGATCCCATACTGGATCTACCATATAGGCTTTTTAAAACCCTAATAAAAACTTATATAACTCCGCAAGGAGACGGAAACACCTTTACTTTATCTATAAAAAGTGCTAAAAATATTATTAAAATTTATATAACTTCGCAAGGAGACAGAAACTCTAAAGAGGAAATTTTTATTTAATTCTGCTATGGCATTAAAACTTATATAACTCCGCAAGGAGACGGAAACAATTCTATATACAAATCAGCATAAGTTTCAGGTTCATAAAAACTTATATAACTCCGCAAGGAGACGGAAACTTCTTTTGCTAACTCTAATAAGTCATCAAAGTTTTCATAAAAACTTATATAACTCCGCAAGGAGACGGAAACTACTATTCTTTTTTTACTGCTCTTTAATCTAGTCATAAATAAAAACTTATGTAACTCTGCAAGGAGACGGAAACTCTATCATTTTAGAAACAGTGATTCTGGTATCAAATAAAAACTTATGTAACTCCGCAAGGAGACGGAAACATAGCATCTAAATAATTTTCTTTATTTTTTGTAACCAATAAAAACTTATATAACTCCGCAAGGAGACGGAAACAATTTCTAATGACGAAGAAATCTTAGGAAAATATTATAAAAACTTATGTAACTCCGCAAGGAGACGGAAACTTGCTATCAGTATCTTTTATGATTTGAATTATCATATAAAAACTTATATAACTCCGCAAGGAGACAGGGAACTTTCCCTAGTTCTTCCAAAGAAGAAATTTCTTCGTAAATTAAAAGTGGTAATGGCGTCAATAGCTGGGATAGTTGCAGATTATAAAAAAACATAAAGTAATAGAATAAAATATTTGAAAGTAAAGTGCAGTTTATAGAGTGCTTTTTCTTTTTATTGACTAAAAAAATATTATTTGTTATACTAGAAGTGGAAGAAAAATTAGGAGGAATAAATATGGCAGAACAAAGAGTAACTGGAGATATGAATATAATGGAAGCTGTAGATAGATACCCTATAATAGCTCAAGTTTTAATGAGATATGGATTAGGGTGTATCAGGGTGTTTTATTTCATCGGTAGAAACATTAGCTGAAGGAATTGCAGTACATGGATTAAAATCCTGATATAATTATTGATGAAATAAATATGATTTTTAGAAAAAGCAAGGATAATTAAATAAAAGCTAGAAATATAAAAGTGTACCTTTAAAAGATTTATTATATAAAAAAATTAAGGTACGTTTTTTTATTAAAAAAATATAAATTATATGGAAATATTAAAAATAATAAAAAAATAAATAATAATTACTTTAAAAATTGACATTTTAAGTAAAAATGCACTATAATTAGTAAATAAAACATTTAAGGATGATATTATTATGAAAAAAAGTACAATTTACAATAATTTCTACTATATTAGCTTTTTGGGCTTATAGTGTCTGCAGCTTTGTTATCAAATGCGATAGATAAAAAGTAATAGATATGACAATGAAATAACAGTTAAAGGTGTTAGTGAAAGAAAAATAAGTGCGGATAGAAGTGCTATAACAATTTCATTAACGAGTAAAAAGCACTAATGTAGAAAAAGGCAAAAAAAGTATTGAAGATAAATTAATAGAAGTAGAAAAAGTTATAGAAGAATTGCAATTAGAGCAAAGTGAGTATAAAATCAATAATTTACAGACAAAAAGCTAACTTTATTGGAGAAACAAATGAAGTTTCAAGCTATGATTTCCTGCAAAAGTATAACAATTTTTTTAAAAGATATAAATAAAACGGATGAAGTGTATTTTTAAATTATCTAAATTAGAAGAAGAATTTAATAATGTAACAGTTTCAAAACCAGAATATACTATAACAAGTATTGAAAAATATAAAAAAATGAAATGTTAGTTGAAGCAACAAAAAAATTCTGAAACAAAAAGCTATTGAAATGTTAAAAATTAGTAAAAAAATAATCCAAGTGATTTAAAACAAATAACACAAGGACAGTTTGAAATTTTTAGATAATAAAGATGAAATAATTGATGTAAATCAAGAACTAATAAATCAAAAGAACAAAAAAATTAAGAGTTGTGGTTACTGCAACATATAATATAAGTAAAATAAAATAAAATTTAAAAAAATATGAATAAATAAAAAAATAGGAGGAATTTAATGAAATCAGCAGCAGAATTAAGACAAGGGAGTACATATAGAAAGGATAATGTACCATATTTAATATTAAAAAGCTGAAAGACATCAATCAACATCAGGAAAAAGACAAAGAGCAGCAGAGGTTAAATTTAAAACAAAAGATTTGATTTCAGGAAAATACAAGAAATTACAGTTTTAGCAACTGATTTGATGGATGATATTATTTTAGATAGAAATCAAATGCAATTTTTATATGAAACTGATGGAGAATACAATTTCATGGATCAAGAAACTTTTGAGCAAATAGCTTTGACTGAGGAAGATTTAGGAGATGCAAAAATTTCTTAGAAGAAGAAAATGATTATACAAGTTTTAATGTACGAAGGAACTCCAGTTGGTGTTGAATTACCAAACACTGTTGTTAGAGAAGTAACTTATACTGAACCAGGATTAAAAGGAGATACAATAGGAAGAGCTACAAAACCGGCAACAGTTTCAACAGGATATACATTGCAAGTACCTTTATTTGTAGCTATTGGAGATAAAATAGAAATAGATACAAGGACTGGGGAATATATAGGTAGAGCGTAATTTTTTTACAAAAAAAGGGTTAATTAAGATAAGGTGGTAGAAAATACTACCTTTATTTGTATAAATTTATGTGATAGAAATGGAGATGAATTAATTGAAAAAAAGATTGGGAATATGGAATTGGGAAAAATATTATTTACTAAAGAGGAAATTGAGAAAAATAGTAGAATTAGGGAAAAGAAATAACGGATGATTTTTAAAGATGAGGAAGCTCCATTAGTAGTTGTAGGATTGTTAAAAGGGTCAATTATGTTCATGTCAGATTTAGTTAGAGAAATTAAATTACCATTAACATTAGATTTTATTCAAGTTTCAAGTTATGATGGCGAATTTGAAACATCAAGAGAAGTTAAAATTATTAGAGATTTAGAAAAAAAGGTGTAACAGGGAAAAAAATGTTCTAGTTGTAGAAGATATAGTAGACTCAGGATACACATTAAAAAAAGTTTTAAAAATGTTGGGAAGTCGTGGTGCTAAAAGTGTTTCGCTTTTGTACATTACTAGATAAAAAAAGAAAAAAAGAGAAATTAATATAGATATTCAATATACAGGATTTGAAATTCCAAATGAATTTGTTTTTAGGATATGGACTTGATGTAAGAGAAGAATATAGAAATATCCCTTATATTGGAGTTGCTGGAGAAGAATTATACTAATGTTAAAAATAAAAAAATTTTTAAAAAAATAAAAAAACAAAAAAGTGAAAGTCATGAGTCTAAAAAGAAATATGGTCAAAAATTTTTGGAAGATAGCTCATTATCGGATCAGATTATTGAATGTGCTCAATAAATAAATCTACAGAAGTTATTGAAATTGATCTAGGACTTGGTTTTTTTGACAGAAAAATTAATAGAAAATTCAAAAAAATTAACTGCATTTGAAATAGATAATGATTTAATTCCAATTTTAGAAAAGAAATTTGGAAATAAGGAAAAATTTTTATTTTAATACATAATGATTTTATGGAAGTGGAATTAGATGAAATTTTTGAAAGATAAAAAAAGGGAGTTAAAGTTGTTGCAAATATTCCTTATTATATTACATCTCCAATAATTAATAAATTATTAAAATATAGAGATAATATTTCTGAAATATATTTGATGGTTCAAAAAGAAGTCGCAGAAAGAATAGCATCTAGACCAAATAGTAAAAAAATATGAGTTTGTTGACACATGGAGTTCAATTTTATGCTGATGCAGAGTATTTATTCACAGTAGAAAAAGAAAAATTTAATCCTGTTCCAAAAAGTAGACTCAGCATTTTTGAAAAATAAAAAGTTTTGGAAGATAAAAGATATGAAACTCAAATAACAGAAGAAGAATATTTCAAATATTTAAAGGCAGCATTTTCAAATAAAAAGAAAAAGTGTTGGAAATAATATAAGTAGTTTGGGATATAGTAAAGATAAAAATAGTGGAAGTATTAAAAAAATTAAATAAAACGAGTTTAGCAAGGACAGAAGAATTTTTCAGTACAGGAATTTATTGATTTTTATAAAAGAGTTAAAAAAATTAAAAAAATTAGGAGAAAAATTGAAAAGCTGGGAATACATAATTCAAACAAAAAAAGAACATATAGATTTTATAAATAAAATAGTGGGAAGCTTTATGAAGGATTAGGAAATGTGAGGACTTTAGATAATCAAAATGGGCTTATAAAAAAATATTAACAAATTCATATTTTTATTGATGAAATGGATTTAGTAATAGAAAGACTTAAGAAAAAAATGATATTTATATAGAAATTTTTAGAAAAAAAGAGAATGGTTAGGAATTTTTATAGGAAGGAGTCAAAAATGAATAAATATTTTGAAACAATAGATTTTTTTGGTTAGAGAACTTATTAGATTCACGTAATTATACGATTGAAAGTAATGAAAAAGGAAAATTTATTGATATAGTTATTAATGTCAATAAAGATGATATTGGGAAAAATAATAGGAAAAAAATGGGAGAATTATTACAGCTTTAAGAGTTTTTATTATCTTCAATAGCTAAAAAAAGAAAAAAATCGGTTAAAATTGAAGTTAAAGAATTATAATGAGGGAAAACGATGAAAAAGTTTTTAAAAACACGAGTTTATTATTATGATACTGACAAAATGGGAGTTGTTTATCATTCAAATTATTTGAAATGGATGGAAATAGCTAGAACAGAGTATTTTCGTGATATGCCGATAACTTATAATGATATAGAAAAAGAAGGCTTTGTTTTTAGCGATAAAAAAAGTAGATATAGAATATATTAATTCAGCGAAATATGATGATATAATAGAAATTTTTTTGTTGAAATAAAAATAAATAATATAAAAAAATAGAGTTCTATTATGAAATGTATGATGATAAAAAAATATTTTGAAAGCAAAAAGGGACTACAGTAAATGTATTTGTAGATAATAAAGGAAATTTAAAACGAATTTCACAAGAAATGTTAAAATTATTAAAAGAGCAGATTTAATTTGTTAACTAATAATTGAAAGGAGGAAGAGTTATAAAAAAACTCTGAAATATTATGAAATTAGTTATTGGAAATGATCATGCAGGTGTTGAATTTAAAAAGACAATATTAAAGCATCTAGAAAGTCAAGGACATGAGGTTATTAATGTGGGGGTAGATGTTGTAGAGTCAGTAGATTATCCTGATATTGCAAAAGAAGTATCTAAAAAAATAGTGGATAATGAAGCTCAATTTGGAATACTAATTTGTGGAACAGGAATAGGAATTTCAATCGCAGCAAATAAAGTAGTGGGGAATAAGAGCAGCACTTTGCATAATGAATTTACAGCAAAATTATGTAGACAGCATAATAATGCAAACATAATAGCTTTAGGTGCAAGAGTAATAGGAGATGAGTTGGCAAAAGCCTGTGTAGATGTATTTTTAAGTACAGAATTTGAAGGTGGAAGACACGCAAATAGAGTAAATAAAATAGAAAAATTGTGGGTGCTAAAGAAAGCACCTTTTTTTAATAAAAATGGTATTAGATAACTATTTTTAATAAAAATTTTGTAAAGCAATATGTTATAAAAAAATAGTATATAAAATTATAAAAAAATATGATATAATCCAGTCTGAGTGTAAGCAAGAACTTATGAACTAAAAATTGAGAGGGAAAAATGGAAAATAATAAAGAAATTGAAGCGTTAAAATATGAAATAGAAAAAAATTAGAAAAAGAATTACAAAGAAAAAAGAAATTGAAGAACTGGAAAAGAAAAAGAGAATTGGAAGAAAAATTGAAAAAAATCTAATGAGCAAGAAAAATGAAAAAGAAATTTTTAGAAGATTCAAAAAAAGAAAATTCAAAAATACAAATGAAAGAGTATTTAAAAATTTTTGGAGAAGAAGAAAAATAAAAATGAAAAAAACAGAAAATTTAAATAATGAGATAGAAGAGGAAAAAGAAGAAAAAGAAATTGAAATTGAAGAAGATATAGAAAATAATTTTGAAAAATTATGAAAGTGAAGACGAATTAGAAAAACGAAGAAACTGAAGAAGATGAATATTATACAGTTGAAGAATATGAAAAATAAAAAAACAAAGGAAACTAATTATATTAATTGTAGTTGTTATAATACTTTCATTTTTCATTAATCTTTTTTGGTATGAGTATAAATAATGCTAGAAAAGATAAAGAGAAATTAAAACAAGAAATAGAAAAAGTTCAACAAGAAGAGAAGAAAAAGCTACTAAAGAGGCAGAAGCAAAAAGCAAAAAAAGAGAATGGAAGAAAAAAACTTCAAGAAGAAGTTGAAAAATGAGAATAGAGGAAAGCATCAAAAACGGTAAATAAAGAGGAAATTGATAGAACATTGGATAATTTATCAAAAAAAGTAAAGATGTAGATGAGTTGGTGAAAAAGCGAAAGAAACTGGAAAAAAACAGTTGATGAATTATTTACCCTAAAAAGAGAATACAACAACTATATTAGATACAGTAGGTGAAACAGTAAATAATATTTTTAGATAATGTTTTTCAAATTTGTAAATAATATGATTGGAAATAGCGAAGATGGTAAAAATGATACAAGTCAAGAAAAAAAGGTAAATAATATTATAAAAAAATATACTGTTGTATTTATTATAGATATATAATAAATATAGTAATATAAAAAAAGTGAAAATTTCTTGACATTTTTTTAAAAAAATATTTATTATATTTGCAGTTGGGTAAATAAAAGCGTACTCAAAATTTAGGAGGAAAATATGACGGCAAGTGTAGCTTTAAACACAATTAATTATCAAGCAATGTTGTTTGGTTTCTTAGGGGGATTAGGGACTGTTTCTATTTAGTATAAAAATATATGGGAGACGGTCTTCAAAATGAGTGCTGGAGATAGACTAAGAGATATTTTTAGATAAATATACCACATCACCTTTCTTAGGAGTTTTAGTAGGTATTTTTAGTAACAGCTTTAATTCAGTCGAGTTCAGGGACTTCAGTTATAACGATAGGACTTATAGCAGCAGGATTATTAACTTTACGGCAAGGTATTGGAATTATAATGGGAGCAAATATAGGGACTACTATAACTTCCTTTATAATAGGATTTAATATAACACAATATTCGTTACCAATATTGTTTTTTTAGGAGCATTTTGTTTATTCTTTATTAAAAATGAAAAAGTAAATAATTTTGGGAGAATTGCTTTTTGGATTTGATGGAATATTTTTATGCTTTAACTTTAATGTCAGACGCAATGTATCCGTTAAGATATTTACCAGAATTTAAAGTGTTAATGGTAAATTTAAGTAAAAATCCAATATTAGGAATTGGAATAGGGACATTTTTAACTATGGCAGTTCAAGCATCAAGTGCAACTATAAGTATTTTACAAAGTATTTATAATGATAATTTGATTCAATTGCATGCGGCATTACCTGTATTATTTGGAGATAATATTGGAACAACAATAACGGCGATAATAGCAGTTTTAGGATCATCAGTTGCAGCTAAAAGAATGGCAGCAGCACATGTTATGTTTAATCTTATTGGAACGATAATTTTTACAATTTTATTAATTCCATTTACGATGTATGTAGCAACAATGTCTAAAAATTTTAGGATTAAATCCAAAAATGTCAATAGCATTTGCACATGGTTCGTTCAATGTGGCGACAACAATATTGTTATTTCCTTTTATTGGCTTTTTTTAGAAAAAAATTAGTAACAAAATTAATTAGAGAAAGCAATGAGGAAAAAGAGGAAAAAAATTAACCCATTAGATTTAGGTTTAATTAATACACCTGCAATAGCATTAAGTCAAGTTAAATTAGAAATGTTTAATATGACAAGATTAGCTACAGAAAAATTTAAAAAAATGCTGTATATTTTTTTCCATTCAAGAGAAGAAAAAGATTCTAAAAAAAGTTATAAAAAAATTGAAGATAAAAAGTAAATTCGTATGATCAAGAAATAACAAAATATTTATCAATTTTTATCAAGAGAAAATATTGGAGAAAAAGAAGCTGAAGAAATAAATATTTTTACTTGATATGTGTAGGGATATTGAAAGAATTGGAGATCATGCACATGGAATTGTTAAAGATGTAAATTATGAAATTAAGAAAAATTTAACGTATTCAGAAGCGGCACATGAAGAAATGGATAAATTATTATCAATTTCAGTAGAATTAATTGAAAAATGCAATGATAGCATTAAGAAACTCTGATAAAGAAAAAAAGCTATTGAAGTATTTGATTTACATAATAAATTATATGCAAAAAGAGAAAAAGTGTTAGAAAAGCACATATTAAAAAGAGTTAGCGAAGGATCATGTGATTTACAAGCTGGATTATATTATATAGATGTTATATCTCATTTCACTAGAGTGGGAGACCATGCTAGAAATTTAGTTGAAAAAAATCTTTTAGAAAAATAGATTGTAAGCCCTGTAAATACTGGGTTGTTGAAAAAGCTAGGAAATTTTTATATTCTTGGCTTTTTTTATTTTTTTAGCGTCAATATAAAAAGTGGTATCAGTTATTAATTTAATTATTTTTTTGTGCAATAAGATAACTTTATAATTATTTAGTAAATAAAAAATCACAAAATTAATTGCAATTTTATATTTTTTTCATTTAGTACATCTAAGAAATAATCGTTAGCTTCTGGCATAAAAATAGCTATACACGTTAAGAGTAGTAGTTAAATTACAAAAAAATTTTGTTTTTAAATTATAAAATTTAACAGCGTGATTTAATATGGCAACTAGTTTTTATATTTATAGTTCGTAAATAAGTTTGTTTGTAATTGTGTTCTAATATTTTATTTTGCCATTCTCTAATAGTTAAAGGTATTATATCTTTTTATTTTTTTCATCTTTCCAAAAATAAGGTAGAATGTGAGTTGTAAATATTTCTTTTTGATTTTACTGTGCTTTGTTTACCTTTTTTCAAAAATCTTTTATATCTAATTTCATATATCCAAGTGTTTTTTTCTTTTTCATAATTAATTTTTCCTTAACTTTATTTTTATTTTTCAATGTATAAATTTAATATCTGAGAATAAAATAACTGTAGCTCCATAATATGTATCTCCAAACTGTTTTTTTATTTTTTTCTATTCAGTTTGTTGGTATATGTTCTCTTTTAACAAAAAAATATTAAATTATGGAGTTTATAGAAATTTTGAGAATGTTAAATGATGTTTTGAAACCTATAAATACAATTCTGTTGATTTTTAATTTTGATAAAATTAAATAAAAAAATAGCTCTTTAGTAAAATTTAAAGAGCTGAGAATTTATCAGAGTTTTTTTAATTCAATAGAATTGCACATCATAAAACCAAAAAAAGTTAAGGAGAATTTTTATGGCAAGAGGTGGAGCAAGACCAGGTGCTGGAAGACCAACACTATATCCTAGAACTATTAGAGCTAGTATAAGATTATCTGAAGATGAAGTAAGAATGATAGAAGAATGTATAGAAAAAAACTAGGAACTAATAGAAGCTGATATTATATCAAAAGGAATAAAAAGAAATTTATAAAAACAATAGGATAATTATTTTAATCACAGTCAAATTTAATTGATTGTGATTTTTATATAAATAGAATTGTTAAAGAATAAGAGAGAAATATAAAAAAAGGAGATGTTAAGTAATGATAAGATCGGAAATGATAGGAGGTAAATAAAAGCCTTACAGAATAGGATTTTATTTTATACGAGATATCAAAAGGAAATTTGATTATATAAATGCTACACTTAAAAATACACAAGTTTAAATAAATTATTAATTGATGTAAACGATTCGATGTTAGGACTTAATAATGGTGATTCGTTAATGAGGAGGCTAAAGCTGCACTACAACAAGAAAAATACATTGACTAGAAGAACAGAAGTTTTACCATTAGATGCAACTATTTCTGGAATAATTAAAAAAATTGATGGAATAAAAATTAAATCAGGAGCTAAAATTGAAAGTAATTTTTGAATTATCAGTAAATTACTACAAATTAACAATAGTGGGAGAACTGTTGTTGAATTAGATGTATTTAATAGAATATCAAATGTAAAATGGTAAAACAAACGACACAATAAGAAGAATATTAGGATTATTATAGGAGGAAAGATGGAAACAATAAAATTAACACAAGAATATACTTTTGGAGCAAAAACTTATAAAGAATTTGAATTAAATTTTGACACTTTAACTGGAAGAGATTTAATCTTATTAGAAAATGAATTAAAAAGAAAGAAAAAAAGGGTATTCACTAAAAAGAACAAGAAGACGCTTGGTATATAACAGTAGCAAGTAAAGTATTAGATATTAAATATGGAGATCTGTTAAATCTAAAAAGCTAAAGATTTTTGTGCAATTAGTAGTAACAGTTAGAAATTTTTTTACTGGTTTCGGAAGACGAGACGAAGAAAAGACGAAACTACGACAACAGAAGAGTAGAAGTATTAATTTTTATTAGATATAATAACAGGAATATTAGAAGCTCTTAATATGTCAAATGATTATACAAAGTTCATTAAATATAAGCTATGACACCCTTTATGAGTTGTAGCTTATATGAACTTCAATATTGGTGTGATAAGGCAAGAGAAAAGATGGAGCGAGCTGAAGCATTAGCAGAAAAGAATAAATAAAAAAAGAGCCTTTTTGGCTCAGAAATTTATTATAAATTTAGTAGCTTTTCTATGAAAAATTAAAAACATAGATAAATGAATTACAAAAAGAATAATAATCCCAATAGATCCTAGTAATAAAAAAAGAATAAAAAGGAAAGGATTTATAAAAAAACATACCAAAGAGAGATATAAAATACATGATTATCATTATAAAAAGAGACAATAAAGTATCTTTTTTAAATCTTTTTTTCAAATTGTTTCTTTTCAATTTCCTTTTTTTAGGAGTTATAAGTTTATACTTAATAGCTAAATCTTTTTAAAAATATTATAAAATTTAATTGATTTTTTTATATATTTTAAGTTTAGAAAGTTTGATTTTTAAATTATCAATTTTTTTATTTTTTTAGTGCTTTTAAACATATGAATCACCTCTTATGGATATTATACAATATAAAAATATAAAAAAACAATATGAAAGGAGGAAATATAATGGCTAAAAGGATTTGAACTATCTTTAATGGTAGGAGCTTCTGTAGCTGGGGGCATTGGACGGTTTAGCAAAAGTTAGTAAAAGTATGTCTCAAGTGTCAGAAAGTACAAAAAAATTAAGCGAAGTATCAAAAAAATTAAGTACTTTTGATGAGGCTAGAGGGAAATTAAATAATTTGAATGAAGAATATAATAAATCTTCAAAAGCATTGAAAAAAATTAAAAGAAGAATATCATAAAACAGGAAATGGAAATGAAGAATTTGCTAAACAAGTAAGCAATGCTGAAAAAGTATGTTGAAAAAAATTGAACAATTCAAAAGCAAAAACAAATTTTTAGCGTTTAACAAAGCTAAAACTATAATTAAAAAAAGAGGGGTATAACTTATTAGTAATAGCTGTTAAAGTTTTTTTAGTGGGTTTAGAGGACGAGACGGAGAAAGAAGAAACTACGACAACAGAAGAGTAGAAGTATTAATTTTATTAGATATAATAACAGGAATATTAGAAGCTCTTAATATGTCAAATGACTATATAAGTTCATTAAATATAAGCTATGACACCCTTATGAGTTGTAGCTTATATGAACTTTAATATTGGTGTGATAAAGCGAGAGAAAAGATGGAACGAGCTGGAAGCATTAGCAGAAAAGAATAAATAAAAAAAGAGGCTTTTTGGCTCGGTATCCCTAATATAAAAAAATATTTTTTTATAAGATTAAAAAAATCATTGATTAAAAATATAAAAAAATTGAAAAAAAGCAATAACGATAGCTAAAGTAAATACTATAGCAGCAATACCTCCTAAACTATAACAGATAATTCCAAAGGCGATTAAAAAATAAAGCTATTATTATCACATAAGGAGCTGTGATAATAGTTAGCAAAAATAACACCAAAGATAGAAAAATATAGTTTTTAAGGATTATCCATAAAAAAATTTTTAATATTGATTTAAAAAAATTAAACATAGAATCTCTTTATTCATAAAAATTACCTTTAAATATTTATTTTTATAAGATTATACCATAAAAAAATTAAAAATGAAAAGAGTTGAGAAATATGGCTAAAGAAATGATTTTAACTATAGGAATTGATGTTGCCGTAACTGGACTTAAACAATTATATGGAAGATTAGTTGCCGGGAATGCCGCAACTAAATCACAAAAAAAAGCATTTGAGCAATTAGGATTAGATGCTCAGCAAGTGGCAAAAGAGTATGGTAAATGATGGAGAAGGAACAATAATAAGAGTGCTTGAAAGAATAAAAACAATTACCTAAACATTTACAAGCGTCAACTATAAAACAATTATTTGGAGATGAAGCATTAGATTCTGTAGCTGGACTAAGTGAAAAAGTAGAAGATTTAAAGAAAAACTTAGAAGGGGCAAAATCTGAGATGTCAGCAAATGCAGTAGAAAAAGAGTATGCAAATAGAATGGATACTTTAGCAACTAAATTGAAAGTATCGAAAAATAAAGTTATGAACTCTTTAGCTAAAGTTGGAGAAGCGTTAGCACCAACAATAAATAAAATATTAGAGTGGTTATCACCTTTACTAGATAAATTCTCTAAATGGATTGAAAAATCCAGAATTAACATCAGGGATAATGAAAATAGTAGGAGCGTTTTTCTATATTAAGTATAATGCTAGGGGGATTTCAATATTTATTAACGCCGTTATTAAGATTATTTAATTCATTTAATACTATTTTTTTGAAACAATAAAAAAATTTTTTTAAATTTGGACAATGACAATTAAATAATGACTGTGGAAAAAAATAAGAGTTGATAATTATTCTTTTATAGTTTACAATGTAAACATAAAAAGGAGAGTGTAATTATATGTCAGTAATTTCAATTAGATTTAACGATGAAGAAGAAAAATATTGTAAAAAAATATGCAAAAGCAAAGGGATTTTTCCTTATCACAATTGATAAAAAGAAACTTTAATAGAAAAAAATAGAAGAAGAATATGATTTAGAAATTTGTAAAGAATATTTAGAAGCTAAAAAGAAGGTAATTTAGTAACAATTCCATTTGAGGAGGCAGTTAAAGAATGGGATTTAGGATAGAAATTTCAGAAAAAAATTAAATAAAAAAATAAAGAAAAATGGATAAAAATGTTCAAAAACTAATTTATTCATATATTGTAAAAAAATTTAAAAGATACTGAAAATCCTAGAAGATACGGAAAGCCTTTTAAAAAGGTAATTTGAGTGGACTTTTGGCGATATAGAATAATGGATTATAGATTAATTGTTGATATTCAAGACGATAAATTAGTTATAGTTGCAATTGATGTCGCACATAGAAAAGAAATTTATAAATAATTATTTAAATCACAGTCATTAATTTGATTGTGATTTTTTTGATATTTAAAAAAAGAATAAAAGATAAAAATGAATAAATTAGTAGAAATGTATATAAAAAAATAAAGTGTATGATTTTTATAAGAAAGTCAATTTATAAAAATCGAGATAGTAAAAAAAGAGAAACTGGTGTTAAAAAGTTTCAAAAATTAAAGGACAATTTATGAGATTAAACTGAAAAAAATGGATTGTGGAAGAGAAAAAAATAGAGATTTTTATTGAGAATGAATATGGAAAAAAAGTGTTATTACAAAAAGAGATTGGAATTAGTGAAAGAACAATGTATAATTACATAAATTCAGGATTATTTTTAAAAAAATAAATAAATCACATCTTCTATATAATAAAAAAAGATGGAAGAAGTATAGGAGAAAGAGAAATAAAGTATTTTTTTATGCTTATAGTTATTGCCTGGGGAAAAGCAAAAACAAAGATTGAAAGAGAAAAAAATCTTATAATGTAGGTAAAGCATCAAGAGTAGCAGGAGTTACACCTGCAAATATTTTTAGTATTATTAATGTATTTAGAAGGAGTTTTGAGTAATTAAAAATTAAGAGAGCAGAAAAAAATCTCTTTTTATATTATCTAAACTTTATCATAAGATATTTTTTTCTCAGGTTGAGTTACAATTTCTAATATTTCAAATCCAAGTTTTTTTATAAATTTATTGCATTTATATTGTAGGTAAATACATTTAATGTAATAGAATGTATATTTTTTTATTTTTGGAAAATGAGATTTATAAACTCAGTTAAAGCTATTGTTCCTAAAACCTTTTCCAGTAAGTAGAGGATTTATAAGAAATCGTCCAATATGAATATTATTATTTTCTTCTCTTATTTTTTTGGATAATTCCAATAAATTCCTCATTAGAAAAAAAATAGAGTAAATATTCTGGAAATTAAATTCTTTTTAATGTTAAAGGGAAATTTAAATTTGCTCCAGCCCATTGATTAAGAAAAATTTTGATTATAAGAATTAGTCCAGTTAATCACAGTTTGCTTATCTGAATTAGTTATATTAGTTTTTTATAACAATATTATTATTCATTTTTAAGTCTCCATTAATATATTTTTATTGAATAATAACATCTTTACAGAAAAAAATCAAAAAAATATTTTGTAAATTATAAAAATAAAAGTGTCACACTTTGATAAAAAAAGAACCATAATATAATTTTTCTATGGTGTTATAAGATAATAGATATGTTACAAATAAATTTCTTGCTATTTTTCTTTTTATACATAGTATACTAATATACAAGGAAAGGGATGGGAAAATGAAAAATTTAAGAAAGTTGATATACTTAGTTTTTTTGTAAGTATATTTTTTTATTTTTTTATTATATTATATTATTTTTAAATATAAAAAAATGTTAAAAAAATAAATTATATTAATAAAAAAATTCAATTATGTTAGCATCATTTAATGTTTTAAGATTAGGTGAAAAAGGAAAAAGATTATAGGACATTAGCTAAAAATAATAAGTAAATTTGATATTATTGGACTTGAAGAGGTTATGAATGAAAAAGGGTTAAGAAAAATTGAAAGGTTATTTAGAAAAAAAGAAACTAAAAAGTAAATGGGAGTATTTTTATATCTGAAAATTCTGTTGGAAGTGAAAATTATCGTGAATATTATGGATATATTTATAAAAAAACTTAGTAAATGAAGTAAGACCATTAGGATTTTTATATTGAAAAAAATGAAAATGAATTTATGAGGGAGCCTTACGGTGTATATTTCAAAGTAAAAAAATTTTTGATTTTTGTATTTGTTATAGCACATTCAATTTTTTTGGCGATAAAGAAAAACAAAGAGTGATTGAAGCATCTAATTATATAAATGTATATGAATATTTTATAAAAAAATCAAATGAAACAGATATCATAATTGCAGGTGATTTTAATTTACCTGGAAATGATTTTTGGATTTAGAAATTTAAAGTTAAAATATAATGTTGAGCCATTATTAGATCCAAAAAAATAGAATTGACAACATTTTTCAGATACAAAAATTAGTAAGTTCTTACGATAATTTTTTTATAAATAGAGATTACACACAAGAGTATACAGGTAAAAAGGTGTGTATAATTATTTAAAAAAATAACAATAAATATATGAAACAATATATTTCGGATCATTTACTTATATTTTTCTGAATTTAATATAAATGAAGATAAAGATTAAAAATTTTTTTATTTAAAAAGAAAGGCGGTAAAATGAAAGAAGATAGTATTTTTAAAAAAAGTAATAAAAAAATAGGATTACCAGTTTCATTAGAAAAATATGATTTATGGATTAATTAATTTTTATAGATGTTTTTTTATGGTAGGGAATGAAAAATTTTTGTATATTTAGGTTTAGGGACTGTTGCAGTAGCAGGATTAGGTTTTTGCTAATCAAATGTTCTTAATATTTACTGTAGCATTATTCGGACTCTATAGTGGAGGTGGAATATTAGCAGCACAGTATTTTGGAAGTAAAGATTACAAAAATTTAAAAAAATGTTTAGGTGTAAGTTTGGTAGTTGGTGTTAGTTTTTTTCAATATTATTTAATTTAGTTATGTTATTTATGCCAAAAAGAAATTATTGGGCTATATACGGTAGATAAAAAAAGTAATAGAAATAGGCGCAAAATATTTAAAAAAATAGTGTCATTTACATATCCATTAGTAGGAGTTGGTTTTGCATTTAATATGATGTTGAGATCAATAGGAGAAACAAAATATTCAATGTATTCAAGTATTTTAGGTTTAATTATAAATTCTTTTTGGTAACTATATATTAATATTTGGTAAATTTGGTTTTCCTGCAATGGGAGTTGAAGGAGCAGCATTGGCAACACTTATTGCTAGAATAATAAGTACATTATTTATTTTATTTTTAATTTATAAAAAAATAATTTAGTTATTGCAGGGAAATTGTCGGAATTCTTTAATTTGACGTGGAAATTCATAGTAAAAAAACATTAAAAAAATATCATTGCCTGTATTTGGACACGAGATGATGTGGGTACTTGGAATAAGTGTTTATGTTGTAATTTATGGAAGAATGGGAACAGATTCGGCTGCTTCCGTACAAATAGTAAAATCTATAAGTAGTTTGGTATTTACGTTATTTTTTGGTTTTTCTAGTGCAACTTCAGCAATTATTGGAAAAGAAATTGGAGCGAATAACGAAGAGAAAGCGTATTCAGATGCGAATTACTTATTAAAAGTTGGAGTAATATTTGGAATATTAATTGGAATAACAATTTACTTAATAAGTCCTATTATTTTTGAAAAAGTATGCAAGTGTCTCGAAAGCAATTTATCCACTAACAAGACAGATTGTAATGGTAGAAGGAATTATTATTGCTTTTAAAATCATTTACATTACAACTGATAGTAGGAATTTTTAAGAGCAGTGGAGATACCCTTTGGACAATGTATATAGATATAATTACGCTTTGGTGTTTTGCAATACCAATAGTATATTTTACAGGAATTTATTTAAAATGGTCGATAGTTATTGTATATTTCTTTTTCAGTTTCAGACGAAATTTTTAAAAAAATATCCTTGTGTAAAAAAAGATTTAAAAAGTAAAAAAATGGATAAATAATCTAGTAAATATAGGAAATGAATAAAATTATAAAAAAAGCACATAAGATACTAAAATTTAGTAAATATGTGCTTTATTTAATATACTGTATTTTAATTATTCTTTAATTTCTTTACAATTCAATGTTTTAGAGAATGAATTTAAAAAGAGCAATAAATATTCCTAATAATATTCCTAAAATAAATCCTCCAGCTAAAAACAAGTTTTTTTGTTAAGTGATGGTTTTGAAATTTCCGAAACAAGTCTTACAGTTGGAGTGGTGTCTGCTTTTAATTAATTTATAATAAGCTAATCTGGATACTAATGTGTCAGTAAGAGAATCTTTCGTAGTTCTAATATCAATATTTTTGATTCATAAAATTATATTGTTTTTTTCTAATAACTGTATTTGGTTATCTAAAAAAATAAATGTTCTCTATATTCTAAATATCCTTGAGCTAAAGTTATATATTCTTTAGAAAAACCTTCAGCTTCATCTTTTATTTTTTTAGATGTAAATTTTACTTTAATTGTTGGATTACCAGTTTCAGTTTGAGCAGTTAATCTTTTTAGACATTTCTTTTACAAATTTTTCATCAGGTAAAGATAAATTTGTTAAAGTTTTTAGAATGTTCTTTTTATATATTTCATAAAAATCAAAAAGAATTTAATGAATATTGTGCATTTTCTCCAATTTCATTTAAAAATTTTATCATTTCCATAAAGAATAATATCACTTTTATACGATTTTTGATGTAAAAGCAAAAAAAGCTGACAAAAAAATGTTATTATAATCATTGTAGATAAAATTAATAAAAAAATTTTTATATAAAAATTTTTAATAATTAAAGACAGATTAATTGATTGATTATCTTGTTTATTTTCCATAAATTATCCTTTCTTTTTTATATAATAAGTGTATCAAAAAAATGGAAAAATATACAAATATTATTTGAAAGATTTTTAAAATATTTATGAAAAAAATAAAAAAAATAGGTAATTATTTTTTTATAATAATAAAAGCATAAATATAATATAATTTTTAAAAGGTAAATAAATTTGTAATTTTTATAAAAATTTTTATTATAATATACACATGTAAAAAAAGAAGAAGAAGGTGAAGAAATGTTTATAAAAGAAGTTGTAAAACAAATAGAAGTGTCAGATATTAGAAGAATAGCAGAAAAGATGAATGGTACTGAAGATGAAATTAATTTGACAATAGGAGAGCCTGATTTAGAAGTCCCACAAGTTATAAAAAGAGGCAGTGGCTTATCATGCTTTAAATACTAAAAATAAAATATTCTCCAGTTGGAGGATTACCAGAATTAAGAAAAAAATTGCAGAATTTTATAATAAAAAAATTTGGTGGAAATTATAATGGAGATAATGTAATTGTTACTGTTGGATCAACAGAAGGACTGTCATCAACATTGGAAACAATATTAACGACTGGTGATGAAGTTTTTAATACCAACACCGTCATATGTAGGATATGAACCATTAATTAAAATTTATGGTGCAACACCTATATTTATGGATTTAAGAGAAAATAATTTTTAATTTAACAAGAGAAATATTAGAAAAAAATATTACAGATAAAAACAAAATTAATAATATTGACTTATCCTAATAATCCGTCTGGAACTATAATGCCTGAAACGGAAATGAGAAAAAAATAGTAGATTTATTAAAAGAGAAAGAAATTTATTTGGTAAGTGATGAAATTTATGCGTCAGTTGCATTTGGAGAATATACTTCGTTTGCAAAAATTTTCAAAAGAATTATATGAACAATTAATAATAGTTAGTGGATTTTCAAAAATCACATGGAATGACAGGATATAGAATAGGATATACTATAACAAGTGAAAAAAACACAAGCACATGTAAAAAAAGTAAGTCAATATAACATAGCGAGTCCATCTACACTTTCTCAATATGCAGCAATAACAGCTTTAGATAATTGTTATGATACTTTTGAATTTTCAAAAAGTATATGAAAGAAGAGTAAAATATATGATTTCGGAGCTTGAAAAAAATAGGATTTAAAGTATTGGAGCCAAAAAGGAGCATTTTTATGTATTTGCTTCATATGAAGGTATTGAAAAAGATAAAAGAATATGAAATCATTTGATTTTGTAATGGATTTATTAGAAAAAGCTAAATTAGGAATAGTACCGGGTTCAACATTTAAAGTGGAGGGATATGTAAGAATATCAATCATTTTTGATGAACCTATATTAAAAAGAAGCAGTAAATAGAATTAAAAAAATTATATAGATAATTTATAGAAAGATATAAAGTGCAATAAAAAAACTATTGTACTTTTTTTATTTTTAAAAAAATTTCATAAAAAGTATGATACTTTTAAGTTATAATTTACAACTTTTTTTATATTATAAATTAAAATAGTTGACAATAAACAAAAAAATGTGATAAGATAGTCAAAAAAATAAATATTTTCTTTTTAAGTGAGTCCAGAGAGGCTAACAAAGAACAAAAAAACTATTTGTATAGTTTTTTTGTTTTGTCGCGTATAGCCTAAAAACTCTTGATGTTTTAGGTTTTTTTATTTTTATACACTTAGATAATAAAATTTTTAGAAATTAAAATATTTTTTTATTAATATATTAAACAAAAAAATAAAAAAAACTTTTGGAAACTTAAAAAAAGAATATAAAATTATTTTAAAAAAATGGAGATAAAAATGAAAAATATTATTAGATGAAAGTGGAATAAAAAGAGCATTAACAAGAATATCGTATGAAATTATTGAAAAAAATAAATCAGTAAAAGATATTGTTTTTAGTGGGAATAAAAAAATAGAGGTGATATTTTAGCTGAAAGAATTAAAAATAAAATTTTTGAAATAGAAAATATAAATGTTCCATTGGAAATTATTGATATTACTCATTATCGTGATGATATTGATAGGAAAAATTTTGATTTAGATATAAAAAAATATGAAATTTAATACAGATTTAACAAACAAAAATAGTAGTAATTGTAGATGATGTTTTATATACGGGTAGGACGATACGAGCAGGACTTGATGCTATACTTAGTAAGTTAAGACCTTCTAAAAATTCAACTAGCTTGTTTAATTGATAGAGGACATCGTGAATTACCGATTAGGGCAGATTTTATAGGGAAAAAAATGTACCGACTTCACGTTTAGAGCAAATAGAAGTTTATTTGCAAGAGATAGACGATAAAGAGGAAGTTGTTATATTGTAATTAATTAACCTATTTAGAATGTCCATTAATTTAATTTTTGACCTTCTAAATAGGATTGAAAAACTATTTAGGAGGTTTTTATGAAAAAAATTTATTATCAATGGAAGATTTAACAAATGAAGAAAATAGTAAGTTTAATTAAACGGGCTTTTAGAGTTAAAAATGGAGCTGAAAAATAAAAAAGAAATGATATTTTTTATATCAAATCTATTTTTTTGAAAATTCAACTCGAACGAAAAAAAGCTTTGAAGTGGCAGAGAAAAAAAGCTAGAATTGAATGTAATTGATTTTGAGGTATCTACATCATCTGTACAAAAAGGAGAAACTCTTTATGACACATGCAAGACATTAGAAATGATAGGCGTTAATATATTGGTAATAAGGCATGGAGAAAATGAATACTATAAACAACTTAAAAATTTAAAAATTCCTATCATAAATGGAGGAGATGGTAGTGAGAGCATCCGTCACAATCGCTTTTTAGATTTAATGACAATTTATGAAAACTTTGGAAAATTTGAAGGTCTTGAAATTGTAATAGCTGGAGATATAAAAAAACTCAAGAGTAGCAAGAAGTAATCAAAAGGCATTGACACGATTAGGAGCAAATGTAAAATTCATTGCACCAGAAATATGGAAAGATGAAAGTTTAGGAGAATTTGTGGACTTTGATGATGTGATAGATAAAGTTAATATTTGTATGCTTTTTAAGAGTTCAGCATGAAAGACATACAGAAAGTAAAGAAAAATCTGAGTTCTCAAAAGAAAATTATCATAAAAAAATTATGGATTGACGATAGAAAGATATAAAAAAATTAAAAAGAAAAAGCAATAATAATGCATCCAGCACCTGTAAATAGAGATGTTGAAATTGCAGATAGCTTAGTTGAAAGTGAGAAATCTCGTATATTTGAACAAATGAAAAAAATGGTATGTTTATGAGACAAGCAATACTTGAATATATAATTGAAAAAAAATGAAATTTAGGAGGAAAAAAATGTTATTAAAAATTGTAAAATTTTTAAAAAAATGGTAAATTTGAAAAGGTAGACATTTTAATAAAGGGAGAAAAAAATAGAAAAAAATTTCAAAAAAATATAGATATTACAGATGAAAATACAATAGATGTAAAAGATAAATTTGTAACGGCAGGGTTTATAGATGCTCATGTGCATTGGCGAGAACCGGGATTTCCACAAAAGGAAACAGTTTACACGGCATCAAGAGCTGCAGCAAGGGGAGGATTTACAACTGTTATGACTATGCCTAATTTGAATCCTGTTCCTGATAGCGTAGAAACTTTAAAAAAACAGTTAGATATAATTAAAAGAGATTCAGTAATTAGAGCAATACCATATGGTGCAATAACTAAAGATGAAGCTGGAGAAGAATTATCGGACATGAATGATATTGCAAAAGATGTGTTTGCTTTTACTGATGATGGTCGTGGAGTTCAAAGTGCTAATGTTATGTATGAAGCGATGTTAATTGCAGGGAAATTAAATAAAGCGATAGTTGCTCATTGTGAAGACAATTCACTTATAAGAGGTGGTGGAATGCACGAAGGGCAAAGAAGTAAAGAGCTAGGAATAAAAGGGATACCGTCAATATGTGAGTCAGTTCAAATAGCAAGAGATATTTTACTTGCAGAAGCTGCAAATTGTCATTATCATGTGTGCCATATTTCAACAAAAGAGTCAGTTAGAGCTGTGAGAGACGGGAAAAGACATGGAATTAAAGTAACATGTGAAGTGACACCGCACCATTTATTAAGCTGTGAAGATGATATACCAAGTAACGATGGAATGTGGAAAATGAATCCTCCTTTGAGAGCAAGAGAAGATAGAAACTCTTTAATAGCTGGACTTTTAGATGGAACGATAGATATTATAGCAACAGACCATGCTCCACACACATTGGAAGAAAACAAAAAGGTATAGAAAAAAATCAGCGTTTGGAATAGTAGGATCTGAAACAGCTTTTTGCACAATTATATACAAAATTTGTAAAAACAGATATTTTTCTCATTAGAATTATTGGTAAAATTAATGTCAGAGAATGTGGCGAAAAACATTTAATTTACCTTATGGAAAAATTAGAAGAAAATGAAATTGCAGATATAGTTGTAATAGATTTAGAAAAAGAAATGACAATTAATCCAGATGAATTTTTAAGCAAAGGAAGAAACACGCCTTACGCTGGAGAAAAAGTATACGGAATACCTGTTTTTAACAATAAGTAATGGAAAAAAATAGCATATAAAGAAATTTAAGAGAAATTATTATAAAGGAGAGGCTTTTATGTACAACAGACAGTTAGTTTTTAGAAGATGGAACTGTATACAAAGGTTATGCTTTTGGAGCAGATATTGAAAGTGTAGGAGAAGTAGTTTTTAATACAGCGATGACAGGTTATCAAGAAACATTATCAGACCCGTCTTATAATGGACAAATAGTGACATTTACTTATCCGTTAATAGGAAATTATGGAATAAATAGAGATGACTTTGAGTCAATGAGACCTTGTATAAAAGGTATGATTGTTAAGGAATTATGCGATATGCCGTCAAATTTTAGAAATGAAAAAACATTGGACGAAGCATTGAAAGCATTTAACATTCCAGGAATATATGGAATAGATACTAGAAGCTTAACAAGAAAAATTAGAACAAAGGGAGTTATAAAAAGGGTGTTTAGTTTCTATTGATAGAAATGTAGATGAAGTTGTGGAAGAGTTAAAAACAACTACTTTACCAACAAATCAAATTGAACAAGTTTCATCAAAATCTATTTCACCAGCTTTAGGAAGAGGAAGAAGAGTTGTACTTGTTGATTTAGGAATGAAAATAGGTATAGTTAGAGAATTAACAACAAGAGGTTGTGATGTAATAGTAGTTCCTCATAATATAAGAGCAGAAGAACTTTTAAGATTAGAGCCAGATGGAGTTATGCTTACAAATGGACCTGGGGATCCAGAAGATGCAAAAGAAAGTATTGAAATGATAAAAGGGATAATAGGGAAAGTACCAATATTTGGAATATGTATGGGGCATCAACTAATTTCCCTAGCTTGTGGAGCTAAAACATATAAATTAAAATTTGGGCATAGGGGAGCAAATCATCCAGTAAAAAATCTTATAACTGGAAGAGTTGATATAACTTCACAAAATCATGGATATGCCGTTGACATAGATTCTTTAAAAGATACAGATTTAGAATTAACACATATTGCAATAAATGATAGAAGCTGTGAAGGAGTAAGACATAAAAACTATCCAGTATTTTCAGTACAATATCATCCAGAGGCAGCACCTGGACCACATGATTCAAGTTATTTGTTTGATGAATTTATAAAAAAATATTGATAGAAATATGAAATAATGGGAGTGAGATTAATGCCAAAAAGAAAAGATATAAAAACTATACTTGTAATAGGTTCAGGATCAATAATAATAGGACAAGCAGCTGAGTTTGATTATGCTGGGACACAAGCTTGTTTATCATTAAAAGAAGAAGGATATGAAGTAATACTTGTAAATTCAAATCCAGCAACAATAATGACAGATAAAGAAATTGCAGATAAGGTTTACATAGAGCCTTTAACTGTTGATTTTTTATCAAAAATAATAAGAAAAGAAAGACCAGATGCTTTACTTCCAACTTTAGGAGGACAAGTTGCTTTAAATCTTGCTGTAGAATTACATGAGAGTGGAATTTTAACAGAATGTGGAGTTGAAATTTTAGGAACAAAACTTGAATCGATTAAACAAGCAGAAGATAGAGAATTATTTAGAGATTTGATGAATGAGTTAAATGAACCAGTTCCTGATTCTACAATAGTACACACATTGGAAGAAACAGAAAAATTTGTAGAAAAAATAGGGTATCCTGTTATAGTAAGACCAGCATTTACAATGGGTGGAACAGGAGGAGGAATTTGCTATAATAGTGAAGATTTAAAAGAAATTGTACCAAATGGTCTAAATTATTCTCCGGTTCATCAATGTTTATTAGAAAAATCAATAGCTGGATATAAAGAGATTGAGTATGAAGTGATGCGTGATAGTAATGACACGGCAATCGTTGTATGTAATATGGAAAATATTGATCCAGTGGGAATACATACAGGAGATTCAATAGTTGTAGCTCCATCACAAACATTGACAGACAGAGAATATCACATGTTAAGAGATGTGTCACTAAAAATAATAAGAGCTTTAAAAATAGAAGGAGGGTGTAATGTTCAAATAGCATTGGATCCGAATTCATTTAAATATTATATAATAGAAGTAAATCCAAGAGTTTCAAGGTCATCAGCTTTTGAGCTCCAAAGCGACAGGATATCCGATAGCAAAAAAATAGCAGCAAAAATAGCTGTTGGAATGACATTAGATGAAATTATAAATCCGGTAACTAAGTCATCTTATGCTTGTTTTTGAACCAGCAATAGACTATATTGTTACAAAAAAATTCCTAGATTTCCATTTGATAAATTTGGAGATGGAGATAGATATTTAGGAACTCAAATGAAAGCAACTGGAGAAGTAATGGCAATAGGCAGAACTTTGGAAGAATCACTACTTAAAAGCTATAAGATCTTTAGAATATGGAGTTCATCATTTAGGACTACCAAATGGAGATGAATTTACTTTAGATAAAATAATTAGAAGAATAAAACTTGCTGGAGATGAAAGATTATTCTTTATTGGAGAAGCTTTTAAGAAGAGATGTGAGTATACAAAAAAATTCACGAATATACAAAAAAATAGACTTATTCTTCTTAAATAAAATGAAAAAAATATAATTGATTTAGAACATTTATTAAAAAGATAACAAAAAAATGATATAGGACTTTTAAGAAAAGCTAAAAATTTATGGATTTTTCAGATAGAGTTATTGCTCATAGATGGGGAATGACAGAAAAAAAGAAATAACCGATTTAAGACATAAAAAAACAATATTAGACCTGTGTATAAAATGGTTGACACATGTGCTGCAGAATTTGAATCAAGTACTCCATATTTTTATTCAACTTATGAATTTGAAAATGAGTCAATTAGAAGTGATAAAGAAAAAATAGTTGTTCTTGGTTCAGGCCCTATAAGAATAGGACAAGGGATAGAATTTGACTATGCAACAGTACACGCTATTATGGCTATAAAGAAATTAGGGTTATGAGGCAATTGTAATAAATAATAATCCTGAAACTGTATCAACAGACTTCTCAATTTCAGATAAACTATATTTTGAGCCTTTAACAGAAGAAGATGTTATGGAAATCTTAGAGCTAGAAAAAAACCTCTTGGAATAGTTGTACAATTTGGAGGGCAAACTGCAATTAACCTAGCAGATAAATTAGTTAAAAAAATGGAATACAAATTTTTAGGAAGTTCTCTTGATTCTATTGATACAGCAGAGGATAGAGACAGATTTGAGAAATTATTATCAGAATTAAATATACCTCAACCATTAGGAAAAAAACAGCATTTGATGTCAAAACAGCACTTAAAAATGCAAATGAAATTGGGTATCCAGTTTTAGTTAGACCATCTTATGTATTAGGTGGTAGAGCTATGGAAATAGTATATAATGATGAAGATTTAAAAAAATATATGGAAAAAGGCAGTACATATAAATCCAGAACATCCAGTATTAATTGATAGATATTTGATAGGTAAAAGAAATAGAAGTTGATGCTATATCAGATGGAGAAAAATACTTTTTATACCCGGAATAATGGAACATATTGAAAGGGCAGGAGTACATAGTGGGGACTCGATTTCAATTTATCCACCACAAAAGTTTATCTCAAAAAGAAATTGAAACTTTGATAGATTATACAAAAAATTAGCTAAAGGACTAAAAAGTTAAAGGACTTATCAATATTCAATATGTTGTGAGTAAAGGAGAAATATTTGTACTTGAAGTAAATCCAAGAGCTTCAAGAACAGTACCATTTTTTTAAGTAAAGTTACAGGAGTTCCTGTTGCAAATATAGCTATACAATGTATTTTTAGGCAAAAAAATTAAGGGATTTAGGATTTACAAAAGATATTAAAGAGATAGGAAACAGTGTATCTGTAAAAAGTACCTGTATTTAGCTTCCCAAAAATTAAAAAAAATGTAGATACGACATTAGACTCTGAAATGAAATCAACAGGAGAGGTAATTGGAACAGATATAAATCTTGAAAAAGCGTTGTATAAAGGATTAACAGCTGCAGGGATAAAAATTAAAGATTATGGTAGAGTGTTGTTTACGATAGATGATAAAAATAAAGAAAAATGCGATTAAATTAGCAAAAAAACATTTTTCAAAAAAATAGGATTTTCAATTTTAGCAACAGAAGGAACAGGAACATATTTTTGAAAATTATGGTTTAAAAAGTTAAAAAGTTGGAAAAAAATAGAAAAATCAGATTATAGTGTTTTTAGATGCAATACAAAATGGAGATGTAGATGTAATAATAAATACTACAACAAAAGGTAAATCTAGTGAAAAAGATGGATTTAAAATTAGAAGAAAAGCTACTGAACATGGAGTAATTTGTTTCACTTCACTAGATACTGCAAATGCACTATTAAGAGTTATTGAATCGATGAGTTTTTAGCGTGAAAGAATTATAATAAAAAAACAGATTAGAGAAATAGGAGAAAGTTTATGAAAATAGAAGATTGTATTGTTGCAGAAAAATAAAGAAATAGCAAAAAGACACATTTAAAATGAAGATAAATGGAAGTTTTGTGGAAGAATGTAAATCTCCTGGACAATTTGTGAATATTAGAATTGGTGATGGAAAAGAATATATGTTAAGAAGACCTATTTCAATTTCTGAAATAAATAGAGAAAAAAATCAAATTACGATTATATATAAAGTTGTTGGTGAAGGGACAAAAATTTTATCAAAACAAAAAAAGAGAATACAAAAAAATAAATATAATATACCCTACTTGGAAAAAGGATACGATATTTTTTTACCTTAAGAGAAAATCAAATTGCACTTTTTAGTTGAGTAGGGATTGGAGTTCCTCCACTGTATGAACTTGCAAAACAGTTTTATGCAAAAGGTGTAAAAACTATAGCAATTTTAGGATTTAATTCAAAAGATGAAAATTTTTTTATGAAGAGAAATTTAAAGAATTTGGAGAAGTATATGTTTCAACAGTTGATGGAAGTTATGGAACAAAAAGGATTTTGTAACGGATGTTATTAAAGAAAAGAATATTAATTTTGATAAATTTTATAGTTGTGGACCTGTTCCTATGTTAAAAGCTTTTAGTTGATAATATTGGAGAAAATGGATATATTTCTCTTGAAAAATAGAATGGCTTGTGGAATAGGAGCTTGTTATGCTTGTGTGTGTAAGGAAAAAGTTAATGAAGATGTGGAGTCTTATGATGAAAAAAAAGTACATTATACGAGAGTTTGTTATGATGGACCTGTTTATTCAGCAAATCAAATTGAATTTTAAAAAGGGAGAATAAAATGAGTGAAAGATTAAGAGTACAAATTCCGGGATTAGATTTAAAAATCCAATAATGCCTGCGTCAGGTTGTTTTGCATTTGGAATAGAGTATGCAGAACTTTACGATATTTCTCAACTTGGAGCGATAATGATAAAAAGCAGCTACAAAAGAGCCAAGATTTGGAAATCCTACACCTAGAGTGGCTGAAAGTTCGAGTGGGATGTTAAATGCAATAGGACTTCAAAATCCGGGAGTTGATGAAATAATAAAAAATCAATTAAAACAATTAGAGAATTATGATGTGCCAATAATTGCAAATGTTGCAGGAAGTGATATTGAAGACTATGTGTATGTAGCAGATAAAATATCTAAAGCACCAAATGTTAAAGCGTTAGAGCTTAATATATCTTGCCCTAATGTTAAACATGGTGGAATACAGTTTGGAACAGATCCAGATGTTGCAAGAAATTTGACAGAAAAAGTAAAAGCTGTGTCATCTGTCCCTGTCTATGTAAAATTATCTCCAAATGTGACAGACATTGTTACGATGGCAAAAGCAGTTGAAGCAGGTGGAGCTGACGGATTTACAATGATAAATACTTTAGTTGGTATAGTCCTTGATAGAAAAACAGGAAAGCCGATAATTGCAAATACAACAGGAGGATTATCAGGACCAGCTATAAAGCCTGTAGCAATTAGAATGGTATATCAAGTAGCTCAAGCAGTGAATATTCCAATAATTGGAATGGGTGGAGTTATGGATGAATGGGATGTAATTGACTTTATCTCGGCTGGTGCAAGTGCAGTAGCTGTAGGGACTGCTAACTTTACAGATCCGTTAGTTTGTCCAAAAATAATTAATAATTTAGAGGAAGCACTTGATAAACTTGGAGTAAATCATATTTTAGAGTTAAAAGGGAGAGCTTTTTAGATAGAATATAAGGAGGAAATATGAAAAAAAGAAGTAATAATTGCTTTAGATTTTTCCAACATTAGAAAAAAACTTTAGACTTTTTAGATAAATTCAAAGAAGAAAAAAATTATTTGTAAAAAGTTGGAATGGAATTATATTTGCAAAATGCAATGATAGTAATTGATGAAATTAAAAAAAGAGGACACAAAAATCTTTTTAGATTTAAAATTACACGATATTCCTAATACTGTATACTCAGCTGCAAAAGGTTTAGCTAAATTTAATATAGATATTTTGACTGTTCATGCAGCTGGTGGAATTGAAATGTTAAAGGGTGCGAAAAGAGCAATGGTAGAAGCAGGAGTAAATACGAAGGTAATTGCTATAACTCAACTTACTTCAACAAGTGAAGAAGATATGCGAAAAGAGCAAAACATTCAAACAAGTATAGAAGAATCGGTACTAAATTATGCAAAAATTGTAAAAGAAAGTGGAGTTGATGGAGTTGTATCTTCTGTTCTTGAAACGAAAAAAATTAGAGAGCAAAGTGGGGACAATTTCATAATAATAAATCCGGGAATTAGACTTACGGAAGATGGAAAAGGTGATCAAAAAAGGGTTGCTACACCGATAGAGGCACATAGAGATGGAGCTAGTTATATTGTGGTTGGAAGATCAATAACTGGAAATGAAAATCCGGAAGTAAGATATAGACTTATAAAAAAATATGTTTGAAATGGGAGAGAAATATGTTGGATAGAGAAATTATAAAATTATTATTAGAGATTAAAGCAGTGGAGTTAAGAGCAGATAAAGAAAAATTGGTTTTACGTGGACATCAGGAATAAAATCACCAATATATTGCGATAACAGACTTACAAATGTCGTTTCCTAAAATAAGAAAACAAATAGCAGAAGGGTTTGTTAAAAAAATAAAAGAATTGTATCCAGATATAGATTATATTGTTGGTACTGCTACGGCTGGTATTCCTCATGCCGCTTGGATAAGTGACATTATGGACTTGCCGATGTTATATGTTAGAAGTTCTGCTAAAGGACATGGAAAAGCAAATCAAATTGAAGGAAAGTATGAAAAAGGAAAGAAAGTTGTTGTAATTGAGGACTTAATTTCAACTGGAAAATCATCAGTTATTGCAGCTCAAGCACTTCAAAAAGAAGGAATGGAAGTGTTAGGAGTTGTCGCAATATTTAGTTATAACTTGAATAAAGCGAAAGAGAAATTTGATGAAGCTAAAATACCGTTCACAACACTTACAAATTATGATGTATTGTTAGAACTTGCAAAAGAAACGGGGCTTATTGGAGAGAAAGAAAGTCAAATTTTAATTGACTGGAGAAATGAGTTGTAGATTTTATGTTTTACTTGATATTAATTAATGTTAGTATCAAGTTTTTTTATTTTTTTATAATTTAACTTAATAAATTAAAAATAAAAAAATTATTATATTCATAAAAAAAGGAATATAAAAATATAATATAAAATAGAATAAAAAAATTAAAAAAATATAATAAAAACTGTATATTTTTGAAAATAGAATTATATAAATTTTATTAAAAAGGAATATAGGTAAAAAAATATAAAAAAATCCTTGATAGAAAAATATATAAAATATTATGATAATTATATAAAAAAATAATAAGAATATCTGTTTTTAATCTAAGTTAAAAAAAGAGGAAAAAAATAAAAGAATAATGGAGTGAGTGAAATGGTAAAAAAATTATATTACGATAAATAGAATGAAATTTATAACCGAGTATGAAAAAAAATAAAAAGATTGATATAATTAAATTATTAAAATATTAAATAACCTTAAAGATGAAATGTTCTTAGATATATTTAGTTAAAGGAAATGTTTAATTTGAAATTGAAAATAAGGGGAATTATGATATACTTATAAAGTAAATAAAAGTTAAAAAAATAAAAAAGTGTAAAAATGAAAGTAAATACGAGAGTTCCAAATTTTGTATATAATATTTTAATGTCTGATTGTGAATATTTTAAAAATAAAATTAGGAAGTTTAAGTAATAAAATAATAAAATATTATATGAATAAAGAATTTTACAATATAAAGTCAGAATATAAAAAAATACAGAAAATATACAATTTAATTTAGATAAATATAAAGTGAGAGATTTACTCTAGAGCTTATTTATATAAGCAATTTTAATAAATTCTGTTAAGTAAAGAGAGGTATAATTTATGTCAAAAATTTTTTTATTCATGGACTTGGACAGTCAGTATTTGCGTGGGATGGTGTAAAAGAAATATATAGAAGGAAAAGCTAAATATATTAATTTATTGAAGCGTGAAGATATATATGAAGATATATACAAAGTTTTTATACAATTTATTGTGTAAAGAGTGTGACGATGAATATGGAAAAGTAGATTTATGTGGACTCTCGTTAGGTGGAGTTTTAGCTATGCAGTATGCAATTGAATTTCCAGAAAAAGTTAGATCTTTAGTTCTTATAAATTCTCCGTATCAAGTATCTGATACATTATTAAATTTGCAAAAAAATATTTTTTTAAACTTATGCCATCTGTATTATTTAAGCAAGGATTTTCTAAAAATGGATTGTTTTAAAAATAATCGATGCTGTTAAAGAAAAAAATTCTATAAAAGTTAGTAGTATAAAAAAATACCTACTTTAATTATTTATGGAGAGAAAGATAGTATTAATAAAAATATGCATTTAAATTATCAAGAGATATAAAAAGATTCTAAATTAATAGAGATTAAAAAAATCAAATCATCAAATTAACATCGAACAACCAAAAAAAGTTAGCTGATGAAATAAATATTTTTTTGGAGGTATATAAATGAAATAAATATGGAGTAGTTGAAAATAAAGTTATTTAATATAAAAAAATAAAATATTTAATGAATAATTATACTAGAAAAATTATTTTATGAAAAATCCAATTTACAAAAATTTCAATAAAAAAATAATTGATTTTTAAAATACTTTCAATATATAATATAATAGGGTAAACTTAAAAAGAAAGTGATATTAAAAATGAAAATAATTTCAAAAAAATTGTAATGAAATAAAAGAATATATAAAATTTAATAATTTGAATAATTGTTGTGAAAAAAACTTAAATGAAATTCAAAAAAATAAGAATATTGTTATACTTGGAAATTTTGATGGAGTGCATAAAGGGCATCAAAAAAATATTTCAAGAGGCAGATATACTTTCAAAAAAATATTTAAGTATAATAAAAATTGTGTATACATTTAGAGAATATCCACAAAAAGTAACAAGAATAACGACAATTTCAGAAAAAAATTAAACTTAATAAAAACAATATGATGTAGATTATGTTTATTTAGAAGAATTTGATGAAGTAAGAAATTTATCTCCAGAGGATTTTTGTAAAACAAATTTTAGTAAAAAAATTAAATGTAAAGGAAATTTTTTTGTGGTTTTAATTTTACTTTTGGGAAAAAAATAAAGAAGGAAATATTAAAACTTTAGAAAAAAATTCTAAAAAGAAGAATATAATGATGAAATTAAATTAAATGTTATGAAGCCTGTAACCGATAATAGTGGAGAAATAATAAGTAGCACTAGAATAAGAAAGTATATTGAAAAACTGATTTAAAAAAATATGAAAAAAATATTATGGGACATAATTATTTAATAATGGGAGAAGTAATACACGGTAAAAAAATTAGGGAGAGTTTTAGGATTCCCAACAGCTAATTTAAAATTTAAAGATAAAAATTTATCCACAATTTGGAGTTTATGGTGCTTATGTAAGTATTCAAGGTGATGATAAAATTTATAATGCCGTAATAAATATTGGGAAAAAAATCCTACCGTTGATTTTTACTGGATTTTTCAGTTGAAGCACATATTTTTAGATTTTTGATAAAGATATTTATGGTAAAATTATTTTAATTGATGTTTTTAGAAAGAATAAGGTCTGAAAGAAAAAAATGGAATCATTAGATGAGTTGATAAATCAAATTAATAATGATACACAAATATGGAGAAAAAAAGAATAAATGAACAATACTTTGATACAAATAAAAAAATAGATAATTTTGAAGAATGGTTGGACTTATTACTTCATTTAATTGATAAAAAAACAAAATGAAAAATTACTGAAATTAATATTTCACAAATTATAGATGATTATCTAAAAATATATAAAAGAACAGAAAGAATTAAATTTAAAAATTAAAGTTGAATTTTTAATTATGGCTACTGAACTTATAGAAATTAAAAGCTTATTCGATATTAAATAAAGAAAAAAAGAGGAAAAAAATAGAAGATTTGGAAAAAAAGGATTATTGAATACAAATTTTTTTCAAAAGAAATATCGGAATTGTTTTTCAAAAAAAGTGAAAATGAATACAATATACCATATAAACGAAGTGGAACTCAAAAAAATAGAAACAGCAATAATTGAGTATGATTTATCAAAAACTTACATTAGATAATATAGTTAAAAAGTTTTTAAAAGAATTTTTAAAAGAAGAAAAAAAGATATCTTAATTCTAAATTTAGAAGAAGAGTATAGTACAAATGATGCTAAAAATGAAATTTATGAAATTATAGAAAAAGAACATAAAGTAGAATTTAGTACTCTTTTTAAAAAGTAAATTTACAAAAACACGAATAGTTACTATATTTTTTTAACAATTTTAGATTTATTTAAAATAGGAGAGATTGATATATCATTTGAAAAAGACAAATTTTATATATCTAAAATTATTAATAATATATTTTAGTAATGATAGAAAAGATTATTTTTATTTATAATACAAATAATCTTTTTTTGTTTATTTGTTATTTTAAATATGATATAATCATAATAATTAAAAAGGTTATAATTAAGAAAAGAGGTATAATGTTTTAAATCAAGTGTTATAGTAATGATAATAAATATGATAAGTAGACTACTCGGTCTAGTACGTGAAATGGTTATAGGTAGTGTCTTTTGGTGCTTCTGGAATGACAGATGCATATGTAAGTGCTACTCGTATTCCAAATTTTTTTACTACATTATTTGGAGAAGGTTCTTTAGGAACTGTGTTCATTCCAATATATAATAGAGGAATGGAAGAAAGCGGAAAAAAACAAGAATAAAATGAATTTGTATTTTTCAGTATTAAATTTAATAATTGCATTTACATCAACAATGTCAATTATAATGATTGTTTTTTTCAAGACAAATACTAAAAGATTACAACAGGATTTAATGATCCTGAAAGATTTGAAATAGCTAATATTATGTTAAAAAAATTGTATCATTTTATTTTTTTATTCATAGCATTGTCCGGAGTAATAGCTCATTATTAAATAATTATAAAAAAATTTGCAGTATCTGCTTGTATGGGTGTTGTTTTTTTAATCTTACAATTATAATCGGAACATTACTAATGAAAGATAAATTAGGAATATATGGATTAGGAATAGCATATTTGCTTTCTGGATTTATTCAACTTTTTAATATTACTTCCACAATTTTTTTCAAATAATGAAGAGCTACAAGTTTATATTTAATTTTAAAGATAAATATGTGAAAAGAAATGTTTATGTTAATGCTTCCTACTTTAATTGAATTTTTTTGGTTATCAATTTAATGAAATTATTGATAACAGATTTGCAACGATGCTTACTGCTGGAACTGCAAGTGCATTAAATTATGCTAGTAGGTTATATTTATTACCAATAGGTGTTTTTTGCAATATCATTATCGGTCGTTATTTTTTTCCGACACTTTCAAAAAGCAGTTGTTAAGAATCAAAAAAAGAAAAAGTTAAAAAGTTATAGAGCAGGGAATGAATTTACTAGCATTTTTGATAATTCCTTCATCTGTAATTTTATATAAATACTCATTTGAAATTGTAAAATTAATTTATAAAAGAGGAAATTTTTAGTGATAGGGCAGTTATAACTACAGCTGAAACCTTAAAAATTTTTATGCTTTTAGGATTGGTATTCTTTTCAACAATTCATTTATTAACAAGAAGCTCATTATGTTTTTTTAAAGATAGAAAATTACCTGTAATTTCCTCATTTATTGCAATTTTTATAAATATTTTTTTAGATTTTTTTATTATATAAAGAATATAAACATATTGGATTAACTATTGCAACATCATTTTCAGCAATGATAAATTATATAATATTATTAATATCGCTAAATAGAAGACATATAAAAAAATAAATATATTTAGGTATATAATATTTGTTATATCAATGATTATAATATCTTTTAGTTCGTATTATGTATCTACAAAAAAATAATATTTAATTTTTTTAGGAAAATATGCTGTTTTAGGAAATATACTATTGTTTGGAATTATTTATTTAGTGCAAGTACTTTTTACTTGCTGTATTAAAAAGTTATATTTTTAAAAATATTTTTAAAAATTAAATAATAAAAAAACAAGAGAGTACAATTAAAAGTTGTATTCTTTTTATTTTTACTCAAATATTTTGATTAAAAATCAATAAGATATTTATCAAATATTTTTGATAAAACGAAACATAAAAAAAAGTAGTGACTAAATAATGTGAATCTTAATTTGCACAACAGATTGTGCAAGTGTGCAATATATAGTTATTGTAAAAGTTTTAAAACAAAAATAAAAAGAACAGATGCCTAATATTGAATTTCATATTTTTATACATAACATACATTATCGGACATATAAAAAAATTAAAAATAAAAAGAGTTCTATATAAATAATAAAACTCTTACATTTTCATAATTAAATTATTAACTATATAATTATATTAAATTACTTACTTATATATCTATAATATATTTTTTTATTTTGAAGGAATTCCTTACTATTTATAGAAAAAGCTGTTAAAATAAATCTTAGTTTTTGACACCTTTATGTTCTGCAACTACAATAAAGTATATTTTATTATTAATTTTTGATAATAATGTTCTTTTTTAGATTTTGATTGTTTTGTTACACAATCAGGATAATTTAATACTTCTTTAATTATTTCTAAATTAATTTCTGGATGTTTTTAATATAATGTGTTTTTTTCAAATTGTTCTTTACTCATAACAACCCTTTGATGTAATTTTAGCTTGATATTCATATATTTCGATTCTTTTTCCTGTTTTAGTGTATCTAATTTTTATCTTTCATAAATTACTCCAATTTTTTTATATCATTCAACTTATATAATTCTTGTATTATTTCTTGTGGAATTCTATGTTTTAATTTCCATAATATTTTCATAGGGTTTATCTCCATAACTTGAATGGTAGTCAGCATTTCCTAAATATATAAACGGATTAGTTTTTATTTCCATTCATAAAAAGCAAATTTTCTAGCAAAAAAATATGAATTTTATAGCCTTTTTTTCTCTATGTTTTACAAACATTTCTCCTACACTTGAAAGAATGATATGTTTTTAGGTTGACTTATCCATTGAATTATATTATCAGCATATAAAGAATTGTCATATTTTAAATTTTCTTGACTAATATGCGATTTATCGTTAGTTATGAATAAACAAATATCTTTATCTGTATTAGCGTACCCTGCTCTCCATGTCCCTTTTGGTACTTTAGAATCTAATAATATTTGTAAATCAATTCTCATATATTCTTTTATGTGTAAGTAAAATATTTTCATTAAATTCTTCTAAATCATTATTCTTAAATTCATTTAACCCTAAATTTAATAAAGATTTTTAATCTATTATAAAAATCAAATTTATTTTTTTCAAAAATTGATTTATATACATTAGAGATTACATATCCATATAATTTTTCTTCTAAAAATATTATCTTCAATTAATTCTTTGAATATTCGATCTATAAGATATAATTTTTTTAAATTTACTTTTTGTTTTTAAAATATCTATAATATTCGCTGATTAAATATTCTTTATTTACAAAAAAATATCATTAAAAATTTTTTTGTTTTTTTGAGTTTGTTCCGATAATATTTTTTTACAATTAAAAAAAGTAAATGGTTCAGTTAGAATAATTTTTTTCTCTAAATATGATAATAGTTCTATTTCTTTTATATTTAATTGATTTTTTTGCTTTAAAATTATCATTTTCAAATAATATCTGTGCATCGTAAAAAAGAACCTAATTTACTGCTTAATTCTTTAAACAAAGAAATATTAAGGTCAAAATCTAAAAATTTCTAGATACTCTTCTCGATTCTTACCAATTTCATCTTTATATTCGTAATAAAGTTCTTTTTAAAAATATTTTTACTGTTAAAGTTTATTTTTTTCAATTTTTTTAATGATTCTTTCTTGACAAATTCGATCAAGTTCAATATATGAAGCTCCTGGAATATTAGAGAATTGATTTTTTTATTTCGTTAATTATTTTTTTCCTTTTTTTATCATAAATATAATTTTTCTTGTATTTTTTTGAGAAAAAAATTTTTAGTTATTAAATAATCTTTTTTTATGATTTCCAATAAAATCAATAATAGTAACAAAATCCTTATTTTTTTATATTTTCTTAAGCCTCGTCCAATTTGTTGAATAAAAAAATGGTAGAAGATAATGTAGGTCGTAAAAAAATAATAATAAATTTATATTTGGAATATCTACTCCTTCATTAAAAAAATATCAACTACACACAATATTTCTATTTTTTTATCTTTAAACTCATCCAATAAATTAGACCGTTCAGTCGTATTAGTTTTTTTGAAGTAAGAACTTTTTGATTTATATCCTACTCTTTTAAATTGTTTATTCATAAAATTTGCATGTTCTATATTTTTCACAAAAAAAGCTATAGCACTTAAACAATCTCCACAAAATCCAAATTTATTAATTTTATCTAAAAATATAGTCTGTTCTTCTATTTTTTTATTTAAGTTTTGAGTTAATTCACTTTCATCATATTTTCCATTTTTTTATAGGTAATTTTATTATAATCTATTGTGGAATCATTTATACCAAAAGTAATGAAATGGTGCAATCAAATCTTGCTCCATAGCTTTTTTTAGCCCAATTTCACCGACCAAATTATAGTTGCATAAAGCTAAAATGTTTTTTTCCCATCCATTCGTTCAGGGCGTTGCAGTTAAACCTAATAAAAATTGAGGTTCAAAAATAATTTATTATTTTTTTACATAACTGTCCGCACTTGCATGATGAAATTCATCAACTACAATATAATCAAAAATAATCTTGTTTAAAGTTTTTTTATATTCTGTTCTTAATGTTTGAATTGATGCAAAAATAATCTTTTTATTTATATCTTTTATTCCACCAAAACATATTCCAAAAATTATTTTTTTATTAATTTTTTTAATATATTTTTCTAAAACTATCATTCCATTTTCAAGTAATTCTTCTCTATGTGCTACAAATAATACCCTAGGTTCCTTATTATTCATTGAAAAAAATAATTTTTTTATATCTAAAGCTGCTAAATATGTCTTTCCTGTTCCGGTTGCTGCAACAACAAGCCCTTTGGTCTCTCCTTTTTTCTCTAGTTATTTCTAAATTTTTTTAAAAATTTCTTTCTGCATAGTATTTGGTTTTAAATTCATTATATTTATCGTTTATTATTTTTTTATAATCAAAAGTATTTTTGTTGTATATTTTTTTCTTTTTATATTCATCATATTTTTTTGTATAAAATCATCAGTTAATTCTATTGCTTCGTTACTATTCCACAATTTTTTTAAATTGTTTCATACTTTTATCATAAATTTTTAAAAAAATTATTATTTGTTAATTTTACATTCCACTCTTCTGCGGAATATAAAAGCACTTTTGACTAATATTTGAAGAACCAATTATACATGTTGAATACTTTTTCTTTTTTTCAAATAAATATGCTTTTTGTATGAAAAACTTTCTGATGAATTATTATATATTTTTAACTTTTTATATTTTTTTATATCTTTGTAATATTTGAAGAGCTTTTTACATCTGTAATATTCAAATATACAGAAGTTATTATTTCTCCTTTAATTCCTTTTTTTCAAGTTCTTCAAAAAAATATTTATTAAAAAGCTGAATACCAGAAAAACTTAATAAAACTAACTATAAAATAAAATTTTTTTACAACTCAATAATTCTTTTTTTAAGACTACAAAAAAATTTATAAATTTAGCTTTTTTCATTTATAATTAATTCATTCAAATTATCATTTATCCCTAAGTTATTATCTAAAATTAATGGAATTTCTAATTTTTGATTTATAGAATTTTTCTACATATTCAATTGCTTTTTGTACATCATTTTTTTATTTAATAAACTTGAAATTTTTGTTCGCTGTATGTTCTAAAATTTCAAATTTTAAAAACTCTTCATAATTATCTAAATCAATAATTTCCCCATTTTTTATTATTTTTTTACTATTTAAAATTCCCATTTTTTTCTCCAATATATAAAACTAGCTAATAAAGCTAGTTTTAAGGATTTATTTTTAATTTTTTTATTAAGAAAAATTTATTACACTTTTTTCTTGCAATTGGATGTTTTTGTCATTTTTAAAAAGAACTCTAAATGTAATTAAAACATCATAAAGACTTTCGTGTAATTGACTTTCATCTATAGGTACTTTATAAAATTTAGCACATTCCATAAGTTTTTGGCCATTTATATGTACCGTAATTTGAATTGATACCAGCTTTAACTATATTGATATTTTCTATCATTGTATCATACTGATTTTTTTAATGGAAAAGGAATAAAACTCCTATCAAATTTTTATATTATGGGCGACATAATGAGAGGTATCTTGACAAAACATATAAAAACGAATCCAAATCTTCTTTAAATGTTTTAGCATAATTTGTTCCTACTCTTTTTCAATAACTTCATCTGTAAGTCCATTTACTTCTATTGCACCTAGATTTATTTTTTTCTCCTTCATTTCTAAAATAAAATCTGTCGTATTCTGCAACTTTAGTCCATTTATTGTTATCAAAATCATAATTAACTTTTATAGCTGAAATAGATAAAACTGAACTCCCTTGAACGCCATTTGTTTCAACATCAAAAAAATATTATATTTTTTTATTCATAAATATACTCCCATAATCTGTTAATCATTTAATTTTAATACAGATAAGAAAAGCTTCTTGAGGTATTTCAACATTTCCTATTGCTTTCATACGCTTTTTTTACCTTCTTTTTGTTTCTCTAATAATTTTTTTCTTACGAGTTATATCTCCATCATAACATTTTTGCTAATACATTTTTTTCTTAATGCTTTAATAGTTTCTCTTGCTATTATTTTTTTGAACCTAATGCTGCTTGTAAAGGTACTTCAAACTGTTGTCTAGGTATAACATCCTTTAATCTTTCTACAATCGCTCTTCCTCTATAATAAGCATTATCTTTGTGTGCAATGAAAGAAAAAGGCATCGACAGGATTACCACTAACTAAAAATATCTACTTTTACTAAATCTGATTCTTTATATCCAATCATTTCGTATTCAAATGAAGCGTACCCTTTAGTACGAGATTTTAATTTATCATAAAAATCTATAACAATTTCAGCTAATGGTAAATCGTAGCTTATCATTGTTCTTGTGTCATCAAGGTAATTCATATTCAAAAAAGTTCCTCTTTTTTCTTGACACAGTTCCATTACATTTCCCACATAATCTTTTGGAACAATTATTGTCCCTTTTACATAAGGTTCCTCTATGTATTTTTTCCCAACCGGAAATTCAGCTGGATTATCAATTATTAAAGTTTCTCCAGTTTCTGTTGTTACATGATACTCAACTGATGGTGCAGTTGAAATTAAATCTATTCCAAATTCTCTTCTAAGCCTTTCAACTATAATTTCCATATGCAATAGTCCCAAAAATCCACATCTAAATCCAAAACCTAAAGCTAATGAAGTTTCAGGAACATAAGATAATGAAGCATCGTTTAATTGTAGCTTTTCTAATGCATCTCTTAAATCTTCATAATCATCAGTTGAAATTGGATAAACACCAGCAAATACCATACTTAATGCAGGTCTATAACCTGCAAGAGGAATATTAGTTGGATTTTTTACATGTGTTATTGTATCTCCAACTTGTGTATCTTTTTATAGATTTAATTCCTGTTATTATATATCCTACTGATCCTGCACTTAATTCTTCAGTTTCTTTCATTTTAGGAGAAAATACTCCAATTTCTAATATGTCAAACTCTTTCTCTGTTGACATAATTTTGATTTTATCTCCTTTTTTAAGAGTACCTTCCATAATTCTTATATATGTTATAACTCCTCTAAAATCATCGTAATGCGAATCAAAAAAATTAAGGCTTTTTAATGGGGATTTTTGTATCTCCCTTTGGAGCTGGGATATATTCAATAATTGCTTCTAATAAATCTTCAATACCAAGTCCTGTTTTTTTCCTGAAACTAGAACCGCATTATCTGAAGGAAGTCCAATTACATCTTCAATTTCTAATTTTACTTTATCTGGATCAGCTGATGGTAAATCTATTTTTATTTATAACTGGTAAAATTTCTAAATCATTTTTCCAATGCTAAATATACATTTGCAAGCGTTTGTGCTTTCAATTCCCTGAGCTGCATCAACAACTAATAAAGCTCCATCACATGCAGCCAAAGATCTTGATACTTCATATATAAAGTCAACATGTCCTGGAGTATCAATTAAATTTAATTCATAGTCTTCTCCATTTTTTTGCTTTATAATTTAATGTTACTGCTTGAGCTTTTTATTGTTATTCCCTTTTCTCTTTCTAAATCCATACTATCTAATAATTGATCTTTCATTTCTCTTGAAGTTACAGTTCCTGTCATTTCTAATAATCTATCTGCTATTGTAGATTTTTCCATGATCAATATGAGCTATAATAGAAATTTCTTTTATTTTTCTTGTTTAATCATTATTTTTTTCTTGTCCTCCGAACATACTAATATATGATATTATATAATAAGTACTAAATTATTTCAATATTTTTGATTATATTTTTACTAATAAATTTTTTTGAAAAAAATTATTATGTAAAGTTAAAAGGATAAGAGATTTTCTTATCCTTTAATTATTAATTATTTTATAAAATATTTTTCAATAATTATAAATCATTTTAGATCAAAATGAATAAGGTAATAACTCTTTTATGTTCCAAATGTTATATTTTTTTCTTCTTTATTTGTTAAAAATTATAATAGTATCTTCATCAGAAAAATTCTGAAATTACTTGTCGGCAAAGCACCACAAGGACTAATTGGCTCTGGTGTTCCACTCAGTAACAACTAATACTTTTTATTTTTTTCATTCCTTGTGTTACAGCTGTGGGTATAACATTTCTTTCAGCACAAATTCCTAAACCATAGAAGCATTTTCAACATTTACACTCAACATGTTTATTATCATTGTCATCAATTAATAATGCCGCTACGGGAAATTTTTGAATAAGGAACATACGCTTTTTTTCTAATACTGTGTTTACTTCTTTTTATATTTTTTTATTTCATCTTCTGTTAATAAAATTTTTTTGCCATTTAATTCACCTCTTTATAGAAATAAATACTCTCTCAAGCGAGAGAGTTTAAATATTTTAATAATTAAAATTTATAGATTTAAAGCACTTTCTAATGCTACTTCAATCATATCATTGAATGTAGTTTGTCTTTCTTCAGCTGAAGTAACTTCACCCGTTACTAATGAATCACTTATTGTAAGTAAAGTTAATGCATTTACACCAAATTTAGCTGCAGTTGTATATAATTGAGCTGTTTCCATTTCAACACATAATACTCCAAATTTTGCCCATTTTTTTCCATGCTTTCAGGATCATCTCCATAGAAAGTATCACTCGTTAAAACATTTCCAGCTTTCATATTCAATCCTTTTTTTACTCCTATTTCATGAGCTTTTAAAAATAATTCAGAACTCGCTGTTGGAGCATAGTCAGCACCATTAAATCTTAATTTATTTATAGCTGAGTCAGTTGAAGCTGACATTGCTATTACAACATCTCTTATTTTTTTATATTTTTCTTGAATTGATCCTGCTGTTCCAATTCTAATTAAATTTTTTTACTCCATATTCATTTATTAATTCATGAGTATATATTCCAATTGAAGGTACTCCCATTCCAGTTCCTTGAACTGAAACTTTTTCCTTTGTAAGTTCCTGTAAATCCTAACATTCCTCTTACATTATTATATTGAACTACATCTTGTAAAAAAATGTTTCTGCTATATATTTTTGCTCTCAACGGATCTCCAGGTAATAATATTGTTTCTGCTATATCTCCTTTGTTTGCTCCTATATGCGGTGTCGCCATTTTTTTATTCCTCCTAATTTATTTTTTTACTATTAATAGTATAACACATTTTTTTGTTTTTTTCATAATTTTTTTAAACTTTTTTATTATTAAAATGTAAGTTAAGCATTTACCTTTTTCTTTTTTTGTTGTATAATATTTGTAAAAAAACAATCGTTCTAAGAAAAAGGAGTATAATATTATGCAAATAAAAGAGTTATTTAATAAAAAAATCCAGTTATATCATTTGAAGTTTTTTTCCATCAAATAAAAAAATTTTACAAAAGAAAAAAACTTATTGAAGTAACAGGTCAATTAGCTGAATTAAATCCTGATTTTTATAAGTGTAACTTATGGTGCAGGAGGTACAAATAGATCTGGGACTATTGAAATTGCCTCTCATATAAAAAAATAACTTAAATATTGAAGTTATGTCACATTTAACTTGCATAGGAAGTAAAAAAGCAAGATATATCAAATTATATTCAAGAAATTAAAAAGCATAACATAAAAAAATGTTTTTAGCTTTTAAGAGGAGACATTCCACAAGGGAGAGATGAGAGTATTTACAATGAAGGTGATTATAGATATGCTTTCAGATTTAATTTCTGATATAAAAACTGAGGATATTACAATAGCAGGAGCTTTTTATCCAGAAACACATTTTGAAAATAATGATTTACAAGATCTTATTCATTTAAAAAAATAAAGTTGATTTAGGTGTTGATTTTCTTATTTCACAAATTTTTTTGATAATGATAAATTTTTTTAATTTTTATGGAACAAGCTCAAAAACTTAATATTAATGTCCCGTTATCTGCAGGAATTATGCCTGTAACAAATGCAGCACAAATAAAAAGAATTACATCTTTATGTAAAAGCTCTATTCCTAAAAAAATTAGAAAAAAATCTTAGATAAATACGGACATGACTCAGAATCAATGAAAAAAAGCTGGATTTATTTATGCTACTGAGCAAATTATCGAGACTTCTTGCTAATGATATTCCCGCTATTCACTTATATGCTATGAATAAGCCTGAAGTTGCTAAAGCTATAATTAATAATATTGAATTTGTTAGATAAAAAAATACTCTTTGGTTTTCCCAGAGTATTTTTTTGAATTATTATTACTATTAAAAAAATTATACATTTCTATTTTTTTCAAATTTCTTTCTTTCATTTTTCATTTAAGTATTTTTTTCTAAGTCTTATATGATTTGGAGTTATTTCCCTCAACTCATCATTTTCTATATATTCAAGAGCTAATTCCAATGTAAATACTTTAGGAGGTGCTAATTTTACAGCATCATCACTTCCCGCCGCTCTCATATTTGTTAATTTTTTACCTTTACATACATTTACAACTAAATCATTCTCTCTTGAATGTTCTCCAACTATCATTCCTTCATAAACTTCTACACCTGGATCAATAAATAAAATTCCTCTTGGTTGTAAGTTATTTAATGAGTATCCTAAACTTGTTCCAGGCTCCATAGCGATTAACACTCCTCTTCTTCTTCCCGTAACCTCTCCTTTAAAAGGCTCATATTCAAAGAATGAATGATTTAAAATTCCAGTACCTCTAGTTTCTGTTAAAAATTCATTTCTAAATCCTATCAATCCTCTTGATGGAACTTTAAATTCAAGTCTAGTGTAACCGTCACTTCCTTGAACCATATTCAACATTTCACCTTTTCTTAATCCTATTTTTTCAATTACTACTCCTACAAATTCATCAGCAACATCAATTATTGCCAATTCTATTGGCTCCATTTTTACACCATTTTCTTCTTTGTAAATTACTTCTGGTTTTGAAACAGCTACCTCATATCCTTCTCTTCTCATATTTTCTAATAAAATTGATAATTGAAGCTCTCCTCTACCTTTTACAATGAACGCATCTGGAGAGTCAGTCATTTCAAGTCTCATACTTACATTATGTTGCACTTCTTTCGTTAATCTTTTCTAAAAATATTTCTCGAAGTTACAAATTTTTCCATCTTTACCTGCAAATGGAGAATCATTTACTAAGAAAGTCATTGCAAGTGTCGGCTCATCAATATCAATCAATGGAAGTGGTCTCAGATTTAATTTATCTGCAACAGTTTCTCCTATATCAATTTTTTTCTATCCCAGCTATTGTAACAATATCTCCTGCTACCGCTTCTTCCATTTCTATTTTTTTAAGTCCGTTATAACCGTAAATTCTTGTAATTTTTACCGTTTACCATTTCTCCATCTCTTTTTATTAAAGTTATTTCTCCATTTTTTTACAATTTTACCATTATAAATTCTACCTGTTCCTAATTTACCGACATATTCATCGTATTCAGTATTAGTTACTAACATTTGGAATGGCTCGTTTTCATCTCCCTCTGGATCATCAACATGATTTAAAAATAAGATCATATAAAGGTTTCATATTTTTATTTTCATCTTCTAATTCCATCTTAGCAAATCCATTTTTTAGCTGAGGCATATACAACCGGAAAAATCTAGTTGTGCATCGTTTGCTCCTAATTCTACAAATAAATCAAATACAGAATCTACAACTCCATCAGGATCAGAATTAGGTCTATCAATTTTATTTACTACAACTATTGGTCTTAATCTATGCTCTAATGCTTGTTTTAATACATATTTGGTTTTGAGGCATTACTCCTTCAAATGCATCAACTAATAACAATACTGAATCAACCATTTTTTTAGTATTCTTTGAACTTCTCCACTCAAAATCAGCATGTCCTGGTGTGTCAACTATATTTATTTTATATCCTTCATAACTTATTGAAGCATTTTTTTGAGAAAAATTGTGATTCCTCTTTCTTTCTCCAAATCATTACTATCCATTACTCTTTCGTCAACTTTTTCGTGTTCTCCAAAAGTTCCTGATTGTTTTAATAATGCATCAACTAATGTTGTTTTTACCATGATCAACGTGTGCTATTATAGCTATATTTTTTTATTTTACTCATTTACTCTATATTTAAACATTTTTATTTAATACTTAAATATTTCCTTCCTTAAATTTTTTTATTACTCGTTATTATATCATATTTTTTTAAAAAAATTTTTCTAAAAATTTTTTTAATTTTTTTAATTTTAATACTTGCTTTTTTTAAAAAGATACTATACTATTTATGTATTTGTATTGAAAATGATTAGAAAAAAAGATTATAATAGAAAGGAGAAAAACATGAATAAAAAAATAATCTCAGAATTTAAAAGACTTTATAGCTAGAGGAAATGTAATGGATTTAGCAGTTGGTGTAATAATTGGAGGTGCTTTTGGGAAAATAGTTAGTTCACTAGTTAATGATATGATTATGCCTATAATTGGATTAATTTTTAGGAGGAATTGATTTTTTTCTGATTTGAAATTTGTTATTAAAGAGGCAACAGAAAAAAACACCGGGAAAGCTTTCTATCAAATATGGGTTATTCATTCAAAATGTTGTAGATTTTTCTAATTATTGCATTTGTTATTTTTTATTATGGTTAAAGGAATCAACTCTTTAAGAAAAAGAAAAGATAATGAAATTGTGGAGGAACCTACAGAACCAACACCTACTAAAGAAGAAATTTTATTAACTGAAATTAGAGATATATTAAAAAAATAAAAATTAATAAAATAAAAAAATAGAGTAAACTTTAATTACTCTATTTTTTTATTTAGAATATTTTTTTAATCAAATAATGAATTCAAAGTTTGATTTCTATCTTCTAATTTATCTATTAAATTAATTACAGAAAATATTAAAAAAATCTATTAATTCTTTTTATTTTTATTCACATCACGTAGTATATAATCTCCTGCACTACCATCTTCTATAACCAAATTACCTTCTTCTATATAAATTTTTATCAATATAATTTTTCACAACTTTGATCAAAATAACGATAACTAGAAATGCCTTTTTAAATATTTTTGCAACATCTGTAGCTATTGAATTTTTCATCAATCCCAACTTCTTCCTCTTTATCATAATTTGCATAAATTTTTATTATATTTAATTGAAAAGTCTTCCCAATCAAATTCCTCTGTTTGATCCATTATAACTTCCTTGAAAAAAATTGTTTTTATCTCACTTTTCAGTCATATCTCTTAATTCGTCAATTTTTTTAGCATTTTTTTATTCCTCACTCTCTATTAATTTATTAATAATAATATTCATATCTTTCATAAATTCATTATTTGTTGTAATTTAACTTTTTTTCCTTTTTTTATCACTAAATTTTTTTGCGTAATTTCTCATAAGTTCATCTGCAAATTGCTTCTTATTTCTACTTTTTATACATTTCTTTTTAACCTTGATTTATTTAATTCCTTAGAAATGTAATCTGATACTTTTTCAACTTCATCTTTTGTTAATAAATATTCATTTGCTATTTCAACTAATTTTTTTCTTCAATTATTTTTAATTAATCCCGTTGCATCGTCTTCAATTATTTTTGTCCATCAATTCACGGCTCATTTTTTTCTGCAACCATTCCAGAAGCAAAAAGCACCTAATAATCCTCCTATTATTGTCCCAGCTCCTGGTAACACTAAAGAACCCAATGTTGCTCCAGCTGCGAAGCCTCCAGAACCACCTGCTACAGATGCAGCTAAGTTAAATAAATTTTTAGCAAATTGTGTTCCTGATATTCTTCCCATAAAGATATCAAAAATATCTACACTTGATAAAACCAAAACAGTTACACCTTGAACTACAATATTATGTCTTAAAAGTTTTGACGCATTTTTCATAGCTGCTGCACCATAAATATTACTACTTCTAAATCCATTAACTAAAAATGCTGATGCTTTTGAACCTAAAGTTCCAATTACTGCATCTGTACTTCCAACGAGTAAACTATTTAGTTGCGTTCTTGATAGTTGACTAATCAAAACATTTGTAATAACTGTTGTCCCTCCAACTTTTATCGCAGTATAAGCTGCATTCTCTAAAGCAATATTATAATCTTCTCCATTCCATACAGACATTGCAAATGTAATCGCACTACTAATGCACATAGTATTTTTAGCTATAACTGCTCCTGTTTTCATATCATACACTATACTATCTATAGTTCCAAATTTTGCTATATTTTTTGCTTGTAAATAAGTTACACTTCCTTTTTTTATCAAATTTCTAGACTTCATTTGGATCAGTAACACCTCTAACTTTTTCCATTTTCTATTTTTACGAGCCATAACTTTTTACTGCTTCATCATACATATCTGAAGGCACTTCAATACTCATATTAATATTATTTCCTAATTTATCAGTTGTTACATATTTAAACATTCCATTTTCATCAAAACAAGCTTCAACACAACGATTTGGGGTTGCACAATATTTTGTTTGAATTAAAGTCCCATTTGATATTCTATCAGGTCCATTTTTAGCATTATCATCTCCTAAAAATATTTGCATTTTTTTAAATTTAGTCTATCATTAGTATTATTGATATTTTTCAGCAGCAAAACCATGTCCTTGAGGATTATTTACAATTTTTTTGTCATAACCATATTTGAGGCTGTAATTCCAACACTTGTAATTCCTACTCCACTTCCTGTAATTGAATTATAATTGTTTTCATTTTCATTATAATTTATATTTATACTTTTTATCTTTATCTATAATTCTAAATAATATTTTATAAATTTCTTCAAAATTAAATGGCGATGAAATATAATTTTTTTCTCCCTAATTTACTTTCTATTACTAATTTATTACTTAAAAGTTCAATATTAGCTATATTTTTTTATATTCTACTTTACTTGAATGATTTAAAATATCTAAAATATATATAGCATTATCTGTAAAAGCATAAACTATTTCTATTATTTTTGATAATCAATAAACACAGCTTTACAATTAAAAATATTTTTTTCAAGATAATATTTAATAAATTTTTTTATCTTTGAAATCTTTAAATTCATTATTCTCAAATCCATAATAAAAATCGTGATATATTTTTTTCTATTATAATATTTTTCTACATTAATTTCAGTAAATAATTCTTTTTTTCAAACTATCTCCTTTCAAATTTTTATAATTTACACTTAATATTTTACCACATCTTTATTAAAATAAAAAGAAACTATTTTTGTTCATATAAAAAAATAGTTTCCTTTTTGAAAAGTTATTTTAAAAGTCCTAACAACTCTAAATCCACTTAATATTTTTATATTTTGATCCGATTCAAATCTGTCATACCAAGGTTCAAAATGTGTTTTTAGCATATAATCTTGTTATCTCTTCAAAATTAGGTCTACTTTCTATTAAACAAAGATCTCCAAACCTTTCACGATAACATCCTACTCTTAATGTATATATAAGGTTCATTTGTAGTTATTTTATTCCTATAAAACTTAATAATTTTCTCATATATCTCATCGTGGGTTATTTGAAAAAAATATCCAATTACTCCAATTATTATAAAAAAATCAATATAGCAAAAAAAGAAAAAGGTGCAAATAAACAACCAAAACAATTTGTTAAACAACCATCTGGATCATCCAAAGAACCAGTTAATACACCAAATCCTATTACTAAAATTATAATTACAATTATTGCCATTTTTCTCCTTAATTTTTATTTTTTTATATTTCTACAAATAAATGAAATAGGATTTATAAATTAAATCCTATTTTTCAATAGATTATATTACCAATCCATATAATCTTGGTCTTTTACATCATCCCATGTCTCTTTTTAAAGTTTTTTTCCGGTATCATTATCGGTCAATTTCATTGCCCCATAAACACCGGCAACTAATCCTTTTTTTCACTAATGTTTTTTTCCACCAGAAACTAACTTTTTACCCCCTGAAACTACATCTTTTCCTACTTCTTCTCCTAAACCTGAAAGTTCTTTTTTTGCTAATTTATACAATCCTTTTTAACATACTATTTTTCTCCTTATTATAATCCGTTTTCTGTTTTTTTAAATCAACTATATCTTGATTTAATTTTGATACAATTCCTGCAAGTTTTTGTCATATAATTTTCATATTTTAATATATCTGAAGTTTCATGAAATTCAAACAAGTTTTTTTAAAGCACTAACATAAGATATTATTCCAATACGATATTTTTTTCTATCATTTCATTTAATTCACCTAATATATTACAAAAAAATCTAGCATATCTACAAACTTTTTGTCTGAAAAATCCTTTTTTTGACATAAATCATTATACATACATTCTATGTCATTACGAGAATAGTAATTATCAGTATGTCCGTCACCATTAACTTCACACGTTACTGTTTTTATCTTCATTAATTACATATACTATTTGAACATAATATATTCCAATTTCTGTCCAACGTATAATATTTTTTTAAACTTATTCATTGAAATATTCATACACATCACCTAAACTTTCAAAGTAATCTACAAATTCCTGATCTGTCCATTCACCATCTTCATAAAAAGCTTTCATATACTGATTTATCTGGTAAAAAGAATTAAACTTTTTCCAATAGGTTCAAAAATTCTGGTTAATTTTACCTATCACATATCTTTGTGACCAATTAGCATATAGTTCTTCCAACATTTTTTTCTTTATCATATATTTTTACACTTGCAATTATTCTTGTATAAAGTGTATTTTTTTACCAAAATATTTTTTCAAAATCATAATTACTAGGATACTTATACATTAACCTTTTTTTATTTTTCATAACTTAATTTAGGAATTAATTTTTGCTTCATGTTGATACAAACTACATTCTGTATTCGGTATGGTAACAATAAAATTTTTTTGTTATTTCTATATTCTATTGACTTCGTATTATTCTCATCAATACGAAAACAGAATAAATAATCCGTTCCATTAGTCATAGTATATTCTTGATTAAACCAATTATAATAATTTTTTTAATTTTTTTCTATAACGATAGAATCTATTTGTTTTTTTATTAACTATTCGTTTTTTTCGGTAAAAATATAATTCTCCATCACTATCTTTAACTTGTGATAAAGTAATTACTATATCAGGACACTCTTTAAGATAATAAGTTTTTATTATAACTTTTTAAATTCAATACCTTCCTCAACATAACTCTCCACTTCATTTTCAACTTTAACTTTATCTCTTGAAATAATATCATAAGTTATTTTATAATCTCCTTTTTGATTTATCTCCTTTTTCACTAATTTTTTTGCATATTTAAAACTACCATCTTTATATAAAAATTCTACCAAACGATTGTAATTCTCCATCAAAATACCAAGTTTCTAAATTTGAATCTTTATTTAGATAACTAATTTTATTAAGCTGTTGTTTATCATCAAAATAAATTATTTTATTTTTCGTCAGAATACTCAACATCTAATCCATACTCATACATTTTTTCAGAATAACCACTATAATCTACTCCATACCCATATGCTTTATCATCAATATAAAATTTTTTTCACTTATAATTGGTTTTAGGGTTTGTATAAGGATTATGAACATACATCTCTTTTAATCTTGTTACATCTTTTTTTACTATAGGTTCTGTACTTCTATACACTATTGCAGGTTATATTTTTTTACCTTTAAAGTAATTTGTTAAGCAACAGTCATAAATTCCAACATTTTTCTAAAAACAATTTCTTCAATAGGTTGTAAGGTAATATCATGTCTACGAATATGTTTAGCATTCTCTTTAAATTTCATTTTCTAAAACAGGATCCCATTACACCTGAATAGGGTAATCACCAATAAAAAAATTCATTTTTATACTCGTACTCTATACGACTTTTTTTCATCATCTAATACACTAAAGAACTTAAACATCTTGCTATCCTCCATTTTTATTTAATTTATTTTTTTATTAATCTATAACTTTAAATGATATCTCAATCAGTCATAAATTAAGTATTTATTATCGATTATACCACCCGAATTTTTGTCAAGATTAATTTTTTTATTTAAAAGAAATATACACTTATAATAGAGCGTTTAAAGTATTAAATTAAAAAAATAGATTTATTTTTTTGTCTATATAAAATTTGTATAAATTAAAAATATTATTTTTCATAAAAAAATACACCTCAAATTTTTAAGATTTTTTTACTTAAAAATTTTTGGCGTATCTTTTAATTTTTATACTAAAATTAATAATATATTTCTAAAAACAACCCCGAAATAACTCCATTTTTCATCAATGTCAATCAATTCTGCTGATGGTTTTTAGGAAGTCCCGGCATATCAATTATATCTCCAGCCATTGCCACTAAAAAAATCCTGCCCCTGCTGATAATCTCACTTCATTTATTGTTATTTCAAAGTTTTCTGGTCTTCCTAATAAATTAGGATTATCTGATAACGATTTTTTTGTGTTTTTGATACGCATATTGGCAATTATCGTAATTAAATTCTGTATATTTTTTTATATTATTCAATGCTTTTAGTTGTAAATTTCACTCCATTTGCACCGTAAATTTCTTTTGCAATAATCTCTATTTTTTTCTTGGACTGATAGGTCTAATTCATATAAAGGTTTATATTTTTTTAGTAGATTTTTTTCATTTTTTTATCAATAGCATCAATTACTTTTTCTACTAATTCTTTTCCTACTTCTCCTCCTTTTTTTCCCAAATCTCACATAAAAGCTACTTCAGCTCCTAATTCATTACAAAACTCTCTAATAGCTTGAATTTCTGCCTCTGTATCTGTTATAAATTTATTAATCGCAACAACAACCGGAATATTATATTTTTTTCATATTTTTCAATATGTTTTTCTAAATTTACAAGCCCTTTTTTTCAAGCTTTCTACATTTTCAACTTGTAAATCTTTATCTCCACTCGTGATGTTTTAAAAGCTCTAACTGTTGCAACGATAACAATTACATTTGGATCAAGATCCCCTTTTCTAGCTTTAATATCTAAAAATTTCTCTGCTCCTAAATCTGCAGCAAATCCTGCTTCTGTCACAACATAGTCAGACAATTTTAATGCCATTTTTGTAGCTAATATTGAATTACACCCATGTGCTATATTAGCAAAAAGTACTCGTGAATAAATACAGGTGTATTTTTCTAATGTTTTGAACTAAATTAGGTTTTTATAGCTGCTTTTTAATAAAGCTGCAACTGCTCCTTCTATTTTTTTAAGTCTTTAACTTTTAACATTTCTCCACTTCTATTATATCCAAAAACGATTTCTCCTATTTTTTTCTTTTTAAATCAGAAATTGAAGTTGCAAGACAGAAAATTGCCATTATTTCAGATGCAACTGTTATTTGAAATGATGATTGTCTTGGAATACCGTTTAATCTTCCACCCATTCCAATTACAACATCTCTCAAAGCTCTATCATTCATATCAACTACTCGTTTCCAAGTAATATTATTAACATCAATATCTAATAAATTTCCATGATTTAAATGGTTATCAATACAAGCTGAAATTAAATTATGTGCAGCTGAAATAGCGTGTAAATCCCCCGTAAAATGTAAGTTAATATCTTCCATAGGCACAACTTGTGACATTCCTCCACCTGTAGCTCCTCCTTTTATACCAAATACTGGGCCTAAAGATGGCTCTCTTAAAGCTGCTATTGAGTTATATCCAAATTTATTTAACGCTTGTGTCAATCCCACTGTAACAGTTGATTTCCCTTCTCCTGGTGGTGTAGGTGTTATTGCTGTAACTAATATTAATTTCCCATCTTTTTTTATTTTTCATTTTTTTCAAAACATCTAAATTAACTTTTGCTTTATACTTTCCATATTGATCATAATCATCTTCTGTTAATCCAATTTTTTTCAGCAATTACACTTATCTTTTTCTAATTTTTGCTCTTTGTGCTATTTCAATATCTGTCATTAATATTCCTCCGTTAAAAAGTTGTTTTTTTAATTTTTTTATTCTGCTTTTTTTGTTCTTTTCTCAATAAATTTTTTTAAATAATTTTTATAAATTTATTTATTCTTCTGTCTCTTTTTTTCTTATTAAATATGTAAATGAAACTGGAAGTTCTATTCTTTTTTTGGTGTAAATTCTTTTTAAATTTTTGATTATTTTTTTATCAATTATATATTTAGGTAAAAAGAAATTCCTTGATTAAGTTCAATTAATTTTTTTGTAAGATAAACATCTTTAACTGATATAAAATTAGACTTCTGGTTCAAAATCATAAATATCTTTTTCAATTTTTTTCCCAATATAAAGGATGATTATCACATAAAAATATTATAATTTTTTTATAATTGTTCTTCATTAGTTTCACTATTTTTTTGGGAATAACTAAAGAAATTTTTCCCTTCACATACCATTTCATAATTCATATTATTAAGAGGCTTTTCTCTTGTAATTCCTATATCCATATTATTATTTTCAAAATTACTTATAACATTTTCATAAACGCTTAATGAAATTTTTTTATCGTTGGTTCTTCTTTTTAAAAAAATAACGGTAAAAATTTAGGGCATTAAATATATTGCTATATAAGAACTAACTCCAATATTTAAATATTCATAATTTTTTTATTATTTTTTTAATTGTATCTTTTTTTATATTTTCTTCATATGTATTTATTATATTTTTGTGCTAAAGGTTCAAATTCTTTACCCATTTCTGTTAAAAGAGCCTTTTTTTCCTTTAGATTCAAATAATTTTTAATTTTTAAATGATTCTCTAATTTTTTATTTGTTGATGCAATGATGGTTCAGTTAAAAATAATATTCTACTTGCTTTTCTATAATTCAATTCTTTAGCTAAAATCAAAAAAAGTATAATACCAATCTAAATTCATTTGTATCTCCTAATAAATATTTTTACTAATAACTTATTAGTTTTTTTATTTAATTTTTATTTTTTTCCTTAACTTATTGTATCATTTATATACAAATAAAACAATGATTGGAGATGATAAAATGAAAATAATTACACATTTTAAAGACAATATAATTCCAGAAGAATATTCTAAAAAAAGCATCTGAGATAGATAAAATCTTAGATAATCCTATAAAATCTTTTTCCATTTAAAGTAAAAGATATTCCTATAAATACAAAATTTATTGCATTTACTTTAATCGATTATGATGCTATTGAAATTTGTGGGTTTCCTTGGATACATTGGAGTGTAGCTAACTTTCCTTCAAGTATTCTAAATATTCCCGAAAACTTAAATTTTAATAATAAAATAAATTACACTAGAGGAAAAAAATAGTTTTTTTATACTCCTTTTTTTAACACAAGATTTTTTTCAGAAATTGCAAATATGTATGTTGGATATACTCCGCCAGATAAAGATCATGAATATACACTAACTGTTTATGCTTTATCTGAATATTTACCTTTAAAAAAAATGGATTTTTTTCTTAAATGAATTTTTTTAAAAAAATTTCAAAAAAACTTTATTATCGATTCTTGTTCCATTTCATTAATTGGAAAATTTTTAAATTTTTAAAAAGGAAGTAAAAGAACTTCCTTTTTACTTAATCTCTCAATATCTTTTTCTAAAAATATTTTCCATTAAAATTAATTTTTATTTAGTAAATTATAAGCTTTTTTCCTTAGACTTCATTAGGTGTAGTTCCAATTCCAACAGTATTCAATACTCTTCCACCATTTGTCAAAAAAATTGATTATTTTTCATATTTGGCTCCTGCAATAAATATAAGTTCGTTATTATTTTCATCAAAATTATCTAATCCTGTTATAATATCTCCTTTTTTTATAATTTTTCAGGATATCCTTCTGCAACTCCAACAACACAACAAGAATATAATTTTTTTCCATCTTATATTTACTTCCGATAATTTTTTTATCAAAAGAACTTTCTATCAATTCTAATAAATCATTTTTCAAGTAAAAAGCAATACAGCTTGCGTTTCCGGATCTCCAAGTCTCATATTATATTCAAGTAAATATACTCCTTTTTCTGTTATCATAATTCCAAAGAAAATAACTCCTTCAAAATCCATTCCTTCAGCTTGAATACCTTTTAATGTCGGCTCCATTATATTTTCTTTGAATTCATTGAAAAACTGTATTCGTGACGTAAGGATTAGGTGATATTACACCCATTCCTCCTGTATTAAGTCCTGTTTCATTCTCTCCTATTTTTTTATGGTCTTTAGCTGAAAGCAATTGAACAATAACTTTACTGTCTGTAAATGAAAGAATTGATGCTTCTACACCATTTAAAAATTCCTCAATAACTACTTGACTTCCTGCTTCCCCAAATTTATCATTTACCATTATGTCTTCAACTGCTTTTTATTGCTTCTTTTTAAATTTTTGTGCTATAATTACACCTTTACCAGCTGCAAGCCCACTCGCTTTTATAACAACTGGAAATTCTTTATACTCTTTTTAAAAAAATTTATTGCTTTTTCTGAATTATCAAATATTTCATAAATTGCCGTTTTTTTATACCATATTTTTTTCATGAAAATTTTTTTGAATAAGCTTTACTTCCTTCAAGAATCGCTGCATTTTTATTAGATTCAAATATTTTTTTAATCCATTTTTCTTAAATTCATCAACAATACCTTTCACTAAAAGTTCTTCACTTCCTACAAAAAGTTAAATCAATTTCATTTTTCTTTAGCAAATCTTACATAAGCATGTATATCATTTTTCTAAAATTACATTTTTCTGCTTTTTTTCTAACATCTCTGAACCAGCATTACCCGGTGCTATATATATTTTTTTATTTTACTATTTTTTTAGATAATTTCCAAGCAATAGCATGTTCTCTACCACTGAGCCTACTATTAATATTTTTCATGTTATCTCCTTAAATAAATTTAAAATTATATACTAAATTTATAAATAAAAGTTTAACTAATGTTTAAAATGTCTAATACCTGTAAATACCATTGCTATTCCGTGTTCATTACAAGCATCTATTGATTCTTGATCTCTCATCGAACCACCTGGTTGTACTATAGCTTTAATTCCTGCCTCATTTGCCGTATCTACACAGTCTCTGAATGGGAAAAAAGCATCAGATGCTAACACTGCTCCTGTTAAATCTTTTCCTATTTTCTCTTGAGCGTGTTCGATTGCATGTACTGTTGACCAAATTCTGTTTGTTTGTCCTGTTCCAACACCAATAGCCATTCCATCTTTAACTACAATAATTGCATTTGATTTTACATATTTTACAACTTTCATCCCCAAAACCATATCTGATTTTTCTTGCTCTGTTGGAACTTTTTCAGTTACAATATTCATTTCATCAATCATTTTACTGTTTGTTTCTTGTACTAATAATCCATCATCAACTTTTTACATATTCTAATTTATCTTGTGATTTTTTTATATTACATTTTATAACTCTTAAATTCTTTTTTTACTTTTTCAGAATTTCAAGAGACTTCATCTGTAAATGATGGTGCTATAACAATTTCTAAAAATATTTTTTTAAGCTCATCTGCAGTCTTGCTATCAACCTCTTTATTTAATGCTACAATTCCACCAAAAAAATTGAAACAGAATCACAATCATGAGCTTTTTATATAAGCAGTATAAATATTATCAGCTACAGCTACTCCACATGGTGTAGAATGTTTTTATCGCACAAGCTGCTGGCTCTTCAAATTCTCCCACTACTTTCCAAGCTATATCCATATCTCTTATATTGTTAAATGACAATTCTTTTCCATTTAATTGCTCAAAATCTTTCATACTTCCACTCTCAGTTGTTGACACATAATAAGCAGAGCTTTGATGAGGATTTTTCACCATATCTTAAATCAAATTTTTTTCTCATAAGACATACTTAAATAGTTTGGATATTCATCTTCCAATAAGAAATTTGAAATTGCTGCATCATAAGCTGATGTTAAATTGAATACTTTTTCCAGCCAACCTTTTTTTAGTTTCAAATGTTACATCTCCATTATTTTTCAATTTCTTGCATAACTTTTTCATAATCTTCAATATTACAAATAACAGTTACATCTTTAAAAGATTTAGCAGCAGAACGTAACATTGTAGGATCGCCAATATCTATAAATTCTATTTTTTTCATCAAATGTTTTTATCAGTTTGAACTTCTTTAAAGAAAGGATATAAGTTTACAACAACAAAGTCTATCGTTTCAATACCTTCATTTTTTTAATTGTTTCCATATGCTCAACATTATCTCTAATCGCCAATATTCCACCATGAATATTTGGATGCAATGTTTTTACTCTTCCGTCCAACATTTCTTTAAAATTAGTAACTTCTGACACATCTAAAACTGTCAAACCATTTTTCTTTTTAAATATTTATAAGTTCCTCCAGTTGAAATGATTTCTATTCCTTTTTTTATCTAAAAAAATTTTTGCAAATTCTAAAATTCCAGTTTTATCAAAAACACTAATTAAAAGCTCTTTTTTTCATTCTTTAATTTTTCCTTTCTTTAATTACTTTTTATTAACAAATTCATATATTAAAATAAAATTCCAGTTTTAATTCTCCAATAATATTTTTTTATTCCTTTTATAAGCAATTTATGCTCTTGCTCCAATACTCTCTTCTGTAAATCTTCCGGACTATCATTTTTCTAAAACAGGGAACTTTTACTTGTGTAATTATTTTTGCCGGTATCTATTCCACTATCAACAAAATGAATTGTAGCTCCACTTTCTTTTTCTTTAGCTTTCAATTACAGTACGATGAACATTCATTCCATACATTCCCTTTCCACTCAAATTTTTGGAAGCAACGACGGATGTATATTTATTATTTTTTTCAGTCCATTTTTCTATAAAACTGTTAGATAAAAATTGATAAATATCCTGCAAGTACGATGTAATCTGTTTTTTTCTTCATTATTTTTCTAAAAATCGAACTTATTTCGTTCGATAATTTTTTTCTTTAAATAACTTTCTATCTAACATAATATTTTTTTAATTTTATGATTCTCAGCTCTTTCCAGTCCATAACAAGGCCTATCAGCTATAACATACGTAATTTTACAGTTTAAATTTCCTTGTTCAATATTATCAATAATTGATTCTAAATTTGAACCACTCCCAGATACAAGAACTGCAATATTTTTTTCTTTTTTTATTTTTAAGCATAATTTATTTTTCACCTTTACTTATATGCCCAATTTCGTAAGCATTTTCTCCATTTTCAGCTAAAATATCTATCACTTTTTGACCGTCGGCTTTATCTACAATTATTACAAATCCAACTCCCATATTGAATGTCCCCCACATTTCATCTTCAGGTACTCTATTAAAAAGCCTCATGTTTAAATAATGGATGTACTTTAATTTTTTTGATTTATCAATGTTGGCACAATATCCATCAGGAATTGTTCTAGGAACATTTTCTATAATTCCTCCACCTGTTATGTGAGCTATTCCATGAACATTGATTTGTTCCATCACTTTTTTGAACTGGTTTTAACATATATTTTTGTTGGTGTCAATAACCATTCTCCTATTGTTTTTCCATTGTACTCAGCTTTAAAATCTGTAAATAATTTTCTTAAAAGTGAAAATCCATTACTATGAGCTCCACTTGATGGAATTGCAATTATTACATCATTATCAGTAACTGTACTTCCATTTATCATTTTTTCTTCTTCAACTACTCCAACAGAAAAGCCTGCAATATCATATTCTCCATCAGCATAAAATCCTGGCATTTCAGCAGTTTCTCCACCTACTAAAGCTGAATCTCCTTGAACGCAACCTTCTACAACTCCACTTATTATTTCAGATGAAACATTTGAATCTAACTTCCCACAAGCTAAATAATCTAAGAAAAATAGAGGTTTTGCTCCATGACATAAAATATCATTTACACACATGGCAACACAATCTATTCCAACAGTATTATAAATTCCTGTTTCAAAAGCTACTTTTAAAATTTTGTTCCTACGCCATCTGTTCCTGAAACTAATACTGGTTTTTTGTATTCCCCTAATTTGTATAAAGCTCCAAAACTTCCAAGCTCATTTATTACATTTTTTTATTATATGTTTTTTTCACTTTTTTTCTTTAATTTTTTTCTACTGATCTGTATCCTTCTTCTTTATCTACTCCTGAATCTTTATAAGAAATTGACATTTTTTTCATTATAATTATTAATTTTTTTATATAATAATTATAATCTCCTTTCTTGTTATTTATTTTTTTATTTTTTTCTAATGCTTCTTTTTTTGTATAGGTGTCAATGATTTTTATAAATTCTTCCTCATAATCTCCCAAGCCTGCTGGGTAATCACCATTAAAACATTCCATACAAAGACCAGTATATGGTGCATCAAAATCAAGTCCTATCGAATCGATTAAACCTTCTATACTTAAAAATGCAAGTGAATCTGCTCCAATGTACTCACATACTTCTTCTACCGTTTTATTTGCAGAAATTAGCTCTGACGAATTTGAAACATCTATCCCATAAAATATAGGAAACTTAAATTCTGGTGATGCTATACGAACATGAACTTCTTTTGCTCCGGCTTCTTTCAATAACTGTACAATTCTACTAGAAGTAGTACCTCTAACAATCGAATCATCAATCATAACAACAACTTTATCTTTTACTACAGTTCTAACTGCCGATAATTTCATTCTAACACCTTGTTCTCTTAATTCCTGTGTTGGTTGAATAAATGTTCTTGCTACATATTGATTTTTAATAAGTCCCATTTCATAAGGTTTTCCACTTTCTTCTGCAAATCCACTAGCTGCCGACAATGATGAATTAGGCACTCCAATTACAATGTCTGCATTTGGAACAGGTGCTTCTTTTGCAAGTTGCCTTCCACTTCTTTTTCTGGCATTATGAACATTCACTCCTGATATATCCGAATCCGGTCTTGCAAAATATACATATTCCATAGCAGCTATTGCTGTTGAAGTATTTTCAGTGTATTTTTCTATTCTGAATCCTGTTTCATCAATAATCACTATTTCTCCAGATCTTATATTTCTTACAAATTCTGCTCCAACTATATCTAAAGCACAAGTTTCACTCGCTAAAACATATGCTCCATTTTTTTAGCTTTCCCTAAAAATTAAAGGTATAAATTCAAACGGATCTACTGCTCCATATAATTTTTTTGTAGTTTGAATTATAAATGAAAAATCCACCTTTTATTTGTTGCAACGCCTCTTTTTAATTGTTCTATAAATTTTTATTTTTTTCACTTCTACGAATTAAGTGTATTAACACTTCTGTGTCTGAAGTTGAGTGAAAAAAATTGCTCCTTTTTTTCTAATTCAATTTTTTTAGTGACTTAGCATTTATTAAATTCCCATTATGTGCTAACGCAATATTTTCATTATGAAATTGAAATAAAAATGGCTGTATATTTCTTCTACTACTGCTTCCAGAAGTCGCATATCTAACATGTCCTATAGCTGAAGTACCTTTTAATTTCTCAAAAATTCTATCATCGTTAAATACTTCAGATACAAGACCGGAGATAGTATGACCATTCACTCTTTTTCCATCACTAACTACAATCCCTGCAGCTTCCTGTCCTCTATGTTGTAGACTATGTAGTCCATAATAAGTTAAACGGGCTGCTTCCGGATGTCCAAAAACTCCAAAAACACCACATTCTTCGTTTAAACTTTTATACATATTAATTTTATCCTCCGAATTATTTAGTTAAAACACTTTCTAAACGACGTAATACTTCTCTGTAGGCTCCCATTACATCACCTAAATCTTGTCTAAATCTATCTTTATCTAATTTTTTTCAATGTATCTTTATCCCATAATCTCATAGAATCTGGACTTATTTCATCAGCTAATAAAAATATTTCCATCTTTATCTCTACCAAATTCAATTTTATAATCTACTAAAATTAAATTCATTTTATCAAATAATTCAGATAATAATTTATTTATTAAAAAAATGTTTGTTCTTTTATTTTTTTGATAATTCATTTTCTGTCAATAATTCTAAGGCTAAAAGCATGGTCGTCATTTAATAACGGATCTCCTAAATCATCATTTTTTTATATGATAACTCAAATGTTGGTCTTTTTAAAAAAATTTTTCCTTCTTCTGCTCCATATCTTTTAACGAAACTTCCTGTCGCTCTATTTCTAATAATTACTTCTAAAGGTATAATTTCTACTTTTTTTACATAATTGTTCTCTCTCATTTAAAGTTTTTAATCCAGTGAGTTTTTAACACCATTTTTTTAATTAAATATCCGTATAATATTGTAGAAATTTTTATTATTTAAAATTCCTTTATCTTCTAATTGACTTTTTTTCACTCCATTAAATGCAGTCGCATCATCTTTAAAAATACATAATTATTTCATCTTCATTACTTGTTGAGTATATTGCTTTTTGCTTTTTCCTTCATAAATATGATTTAATTTTTTTCCATTATAATTTCCTCCATTTTATTTTTTTATAATTTTTATTTTATATTATTAAATTACAATTCAACTTTTTTTATCATTATCTGCAATAAATTTAGCTTTCATATCTTTTCTAAATTTAACTAATTTTTTTCTTTTTATTTCTGGATATTTTTACCGCTAAAATTTGTACCGCTAACATTCCTGCATTATAAGAATTGTCTATTCCTACCGTTGCAACTGGAATTGATTTTTGGCATTTGAACTATTGAATATAAAGCATCAAGTCCAGAAAGTGCTGCATTTAACGGCACTCCCACTACAGGCAATATAGTTTTTTTGAGCTATCACTCCCCGGTAAGTGTGCTGCAAGTCCCGCTCCCGCAATTACAACTTCTGCCCCTTCATTTTCTAATCTTTCCAATACTTCTTCTAATTTTTCTGGTACTCTATGTGCCGACAATACATGTGCTTCAAATTTAATTCCAAACTCTTTTAGACAAGTTGCTGCACCTCTCATTTTATCTGTATCCGATTGACTTCCAAAAAAATATTGCTACTTTCATTAAATTTTTCCTCCTATTTAAAGAATTTTACACCGTTTCTAAATAAATTTTTGATTTGTATTTCCTTCTATATTTTTTTATACAAGTTCTTCCTGTTCTTTCAGAGTGAGCCATTTTTCCTAAAATTCTACCATTATGAGCTAGTAAACCTTCAATCGCATAGTAAGAACCATTTGGATTGTACTCTGTATCCATACTTGAATTTCCATCTAAATCTACATATTTTTGTTGCAATTTGATTATTATTTAATAATCTTAAATATTCTTCCTCTGTTATAACTAATCTACCTTCTCCGTGTGACATCGGTATTGTGTGAATTTCTCCCACTTCCATACCTGCTAGCCAAGGTGAATCATTTGTAATAATTTTTTTGTTTTAATCATTTTTAGACATATGTTTGTCAATCGCATTATATGTCAATGTTGGCGAATCTTCGTTTAATTCTCGTATTTCTCCGTAAGGCACTAAACCTGACTTAATTAACGCTTGGAATCCGTTACAAATTCCTAAAAATTAATCCATCTCTTTTTAATAATCTATCTACTGCATCTTTAATTTTTTCATTTCTTAATACATTCACAATAAACTTAGCCGATCCATCTGGTTCATCTCAGCACTAAATCCACCTGGAAACATTAATATTTGAGAATTATCAATTTCTTTTTACAAAATTATCAATTGAAGTTTCTACCGCTGTATGCGACAAGTTATTAAAAATTCCTATTTTACTAATCGCACCTTCACGATTGAATGCTCTTTCTAAATCGTATTCACAGTTTGTCCCTGGATATACAGGAATAAATACTCTCGGTTTTTGCAATAGGTTCAATAATTCTCGTAATTATACTATTTTTCTTTCGGTTGTACTTTTGCTTTTAATTTCTTCAGACTTCAATTCCATCATTAACTGCTTTTCTTGTTGGGAATATTTTTTTCAAGTGGTTTTTCCCAATTTTCTACTAATTCATCTATTTGAATTTCTAATCCATTTATTTTTTTAAAAATTGCATTTTTCTATAACTTTTCCTATTAATTTCACATTATTCCCAGCTAAATCTCCTTTAGCTTCCACTATAAACGCTCCATAATTTACTGATAATAACTCTTCTTCTGTTTTTATCTATTGTTACATCAATTCCTAATTTGTTTCCAAACGTAATTTTAGATAACGCTTCAACAATTCCCCCATTTTTACAGCAACTGCCGATATTATGTTTTTTTATTCTCAATATTTTTCACTTATTAAATCAAAATTATTTTTTTCAATTCATCTAAATTTGGTAAATCATTTTTCATCATAAAGGCGTTTCAATTAAATAAATATTATTCCCAGCTTGTTTCAATTCACTTGAAATTACATTATTAGCATCAACTACACTTACTGCAAACGACACTAATGTTGGCGGTACTGTCAAGTCGTGGAATGTTCCACTCATTGAGTCTTTCCCACCTATTGATGGTAGTCCAAAATATTTTTGTACATATAACGTTCCTAACAATGCTGACAACGGTTTCCCCCATTTTTTAGGGTCATTCCCTAATCTTTCAAAATATTCTTGGAATGTAAATCTTATATTTTTGTAATTTCCTCCACCTGCAACAATTTTTTTGTCATTGATTCAATAACTGCTAATGCTCCAGCATGAAATGTACTTTGTTTTTGCAATATATGGATTATATCCATATCCAACCATTGAAGCTACATCTGTTTCAGCATTTACAACTGATACTTTTTGTACTGACACTTCTGCAGGTGTTAATTGATATTTTTCCACCATAAGGCATTAAAACTGTCGTACTTCCAATCGTTGAATCAAACGTTTCCATTAATCCTCTTTGTGATGCAACATTTAAGTCTTTCAAATTATTTACTATTTTTTTCTTTTTAAATTTTTTTCCTTCAATATTTCTGTTATATTTAACTTTTTTTGTTTTTTTCAATTTCAATATCAATATTTTGACTGGCACCATTCGTATTCAAGAAATCTCTTGAAATATCAACAATTATTTCTCCATTGTATTTCATAACCAATCTATTAGAATCATTAATTTCTGCTACTTGATACGACTTCTAAATTTTCTTCTTCTGCATATTTTATAAATACTTCTACATCTTTTTTTATCTATAACTACTGCCATTCTTTCTTGTGATTCTGAAATTGCTAGTTCTGTTCCATTAAGTCCAACATATTTTACTCTTACTTTATTTAAGTCAATCTCAAGTCCATCAGTTAATTCCCCTATCGCAACAGACACTCCACCTGCTCCAAAGTCATTACATTTTTTAATTAATTTTGTTACATTTTTATCTCTAAATAGTCTTTGAATTTTTCTTTCAACTATTGCATTCCCTTTTTGAACTTCAGCACTTGATTTTTCTGACGATTCGGTTGTATGCTCTTTAGATGAACCTGTTGCTCCACCAATTCCATCTCTACCTGTTCTTCCACCTAATAAAATGACAACATCTCCATTTTTAGGCTTTTCTCTTATAATGTTTTCAGCTGGTGCAGCACCAACAACAAGTCCTAGCTCCATTCTTTTTGCTTTATAACCCTCATCATAAATTTCATTTACGTAAGTTGTCGCCATTCCTATTTGATTCCCATAAGATGAAAAACCGTGTGCTGCTTTTTGTGTAATTACTTTTTGAGGTAATTTACCATTTATTGTGTCAGATACTTTTTCTGTCGGATCGGCAGATCCACTTATTCTAACTCCTTGATATACAAATGTTCTTCCTGATAAAGGATCTCTTATCGCTCCACCAATACATGTACTTGCTCCTCCAAATGGCTCTATTTCTGTTGGATGGTTATGTGTTTCATTTTTGAATTGCAAAATCCATTTTTCTACTTTTCCATTTATTGGCACATCAATATAAATCGAACACGCATTTATTTCATCAGATACTTCTAAATCTGAAAGTGATCCATTTTTTCTTTGTTCTTTTCCAAAAATTGTAGCTAAATCCATTAAAGTCATCGGCTTTTTACTTAATTTTTCTCCATGTACATATTCTCTACTCGCTAAATATTCTGTTATTGTTTTTTTCAATTACATTTTTTTATAAATTTCATTTTCAACTGTTATCTTATCAATAATTGTCTCAAAAAGTTGTATGTCTACAGTGATCTGACCAATAAGTGTCAAGTACTCTAATTTCTGTTTCAGTTGGATTCCTTTTTTTCTTCATCTTTGAAATATTTTTTTGAATAAACAGCAAGTCATTTGCTGTCATTGCTAATTCTAATTCATTTCTTAATTTTGATATTTCATCTTCTGTTTTTCTCTATAAATCCTTCATATATAGGTACTTTATCTTTATTCGTTTCTTCTTTTTGTTCTACTAAAATATTAATGTTTTTTTCTCTCATTTCTACTTCATTTATATAGTATTTTTTTAATTCTTTTTTAAATCATCATCACTGATATTTCCATATAGAATTATAAATTTTCCACTTCTCACTGATAAATCTTTATTATTTTTCAATTAAAAAGAGAAATACATTGTTCGGCAGAGTCAGCTCTTTGATCGTATTGTCCCGGTAAAAAAATTCTACAGCAAAACTTCTTTTTTTCTAATTCTTTATTTTTCTGCTTCAAATACTTCATCTAAATTGCTATAAACTTTATCAACATTTATTTCAGAAAAATACAGTTGTTTTAGTTTTTTTCTAGTTCTTCTTTATTTATATTAAAAATATCATATATATTTAATATTCTTATATTTTTCTAAATTTTTTTATTTCTGTATTTTTCCTTCAAATCATTTAACAAATTTTTGAGCTTCAACTCTAAATTTCTCTTTTTCAACATAAAGTCTAAAATTCATTTTTTTCCTCCAATTAAATTTATAAAAATTATAATTAAATAAACAAAAAAACTAAGTAAATTAAATTTTTACTTAGTTTTATCATATTTATATTTATTTTTGTTTAATTTTTAAATTATAAGCTATAACTTCTCTTAAGATAGACAAAGTCCATGAAAAAAAGTTGACAATAACTTCGTTTGTCCAATAGATAATATTCTTGAAATAGTAATCAATACATTCATATTAATCCTCCATAAAAATATTATTGTTGCATAACAAAAGCTAAGAAGTTATAAATAAAATTCTCAACTTATAGTTAGCAATTTACGGTTGCTTGTAGAAACTCTTCGCCTTATCCAAAAGAATATATAAGCTAATTATATATCTAGTTTTTACACATGAATATTGTATCAAAAACTTTTTCAAGTATTTTTTTGTAGTATTTATTTGATTTGTAAATTGTAACTCAAAGTGTCATACTTTTTATGAAATATCTTTTTTTGCTTTTTTTCATATATTTCATTTGAGCTTTTTTTCCATTAAATAATTTTTCGCCAATATTTATTTATATATTTTTCCTAATTATCTGTCTTTTTCTATATTTCTTTATTTTTTTAACTTTCTAAATTTTTTTAACTTTTTAGGCATTTTCTTAAATTCATCTTTAACTAAAATTATACATAAAGTAAAAAGCTAATATATCAGATACTGGATCTGCTATTATTACTCCTGTAACTCCCCAAAAATATAGGTAGAATAATTGTAAGTGGTAATAAAAAAATATTACTTGTTTAGATAATGAAATTATTGTTCCTTTTTTTAGCTTTTCCTATTGCTGAGAAAAAAATGTCAGTGATACTGTAAAGATACTACCTAAAATTAACATTGATAAGTACATTCTCATAAATCTAACTGCAAAATTCATATATTCTTCATTTCCAGATCCAAATAATGAAACGATTTGTCGTGGGAATATTTGAAAAAAATTAAAGTCATTATTGTTGCTGTTATTACTGCAGATTCTATTAATATTTTTTTGTTGTCTCTAACTCTTTTTATAATTTTTTTAGCTCCATAATTAAAAGCCTAAAATGGGTTGGGCTCCTTGCACAAGTCCGATTACTATTGCAAAATAAATAATATTAACTTTCATTACAACTCCTGCAGAAGCTATAGGAATATCACTTCCATATTTTTGTGGCAGCACCGTAAATTTTTTTAGCATATTATTTGTCACAACTTGAACTATCATTGTAGAGAATTGAAATATAAATGAAGCAAATCCGAGACTAAATATACTTTTTGCTATACTTAAATTTAATTTAAAATCTTTTTTTCTCCAATTTTACTGATTTGAATTTTTGTAAAATAAAATACTAATATTGTTGCCGATACAATTTGACTTATTACAGTCGCTATTGCAGCTCCAGTTATTCCCATATTAAATACAAAGATAAATATAGGATCTAATATTGTATTTAAAATTGCACCGGCTATAATTGCATACATTGAATATTTTGGACTTCCATCTGCTCTAACTAATGGATTTATACCAATAGCTATAAGTAAAAATGGAACTCCAAAAGATGTTATTCCTGTATATTGCATTGCATAAGATAAAAATTTGTTCAGTTGCTCCAAACATTATCATTAATTGTTTTTAAAAACAACATTACAATTATCCATATAATTGTTCCTATTATTACTAATAAATTTGCCGATGTACCTACTATTTTTTTAGCTTTTTTTCATAATTTTTTTCGCCCTAATTCAAGATTCAAATTTGCAGCAGATCCAATTCCAATCATAAGTCCTATCGCTAGGCAGAGTGTAACTAATGGGAATGCTATATTTGTTGCTGCATTACCTAAATATCCCACTCCTTGACCAATAAATATTTGATCAACTATGTTATATAATGCATTTACTATATTTTGCTACAATAGCAGGAACAGCTAATTTATAGAGCAGTTTTCCTACAGATCCTTCTCCTAAATTATGTATTTCTTTTTGACATACATTCTCTCCTTAAAAAATTTTTTTATCAATTAGAAAAAAACAAGAGTACCAATAAGATATTCTTGTTTTTATTTTTAATTTTTATTTATTTTTATTTATTCTTTCTTCTTGCTAACTCTCTTTTTCTCTTCTAGACAATGATCTTCCATTACTTTCTTCTATAAATTGTTCATCACCTTGTTCTTCAAATTCAGTCACATCTTCATGTTGATAACTAACATTTGTCATTTCTTCATGTTTTTAAATTAGTTGTTTCTTCTGGTTTTTGAATTCTAAGTTTTGATAAAAAAATCCAGTAGTTTCTCTTTTAATTGCATCAATCATTTCATTATAAATTTCATAACCTACAATTTTTATAATCATGTGCTGGACTTCTTTGTGCATATCCTCTAAGACCTATTCCTTCTCTTAGCTCATTTTAAGTCAGCTAAATGTTGTCTCCATTTACTATCTAACACTTCTAACATGATATTTTTTTCAATTACTTTAAATTGTTCTTCACCTATTAATTCTCTTTTTTTCATTATAACTAGCAATTAAATCTTTTGAAATCATATCTACAATTTCATCTCTATCTTTACTTTCATCAATTTCAGGAAGTTCATATTCAAATACTTCTTTTTAATCTATCAGCAAGTAAATTAAAGTCCCAAACATTTCTATCACCAGTTAATGCCATATCTGCTATGTCCGAAACAGTATCTTCTAACATATCATAAACTAACGGTTTTAAGTCATCTTCTCCTAAAATTAAATCCCTTTGTTTATAAATTACTTCTCTTTGATTGTTATTTACATCATCATATTCCAATAAACTTTTTCTTGATGAGAAATTTCTACTTTCAATTCTTTTTTTGAGCGTTTTTCGACTCCTTTTGTTACTTGTCTATGTCTAATTTCTTCATCTTCATCCATTTTTTAATACTCTCATCATAGATTGTAATTTATCTCCACCAAACATAATCATTAAATGATCATCCAAAGCTAGATAAAATTCTGAAGTTCCCGGATCTCCCTGTCTTCCAGATCTTCCTCTTAACTGATTGTCAATTCTTCTACTTTCATGTCTTTCAGTCCCTAGTACAAATAATCCTCCTACTTCTAGGACTTTATTTCTATTTTCTTCACAATCTTTTTCATATTTAGCTAAAGCTATTTCATATTCAGGTGTTCCTTTTTTTCAGCTTCTTTTTCTGCTAACGCTTCAGGCTCTCCTCCTAATTTTATATCAGTTCCACGTCCTGCCATATTTGTAGCGATTGTAACTGACTTAAATCTTCCAGCTTGTGCAATTATTTCAGACTTCCCTTCCATGATGTTTCGCATTTAATTTATTGTGTAGAATCCCTTGTTTTTTAAGTAATTGTGATATTTTTTCAGATTGTTCGATTGAGCTGTACCAACTAAAACTGGTTGCCCTTTATCATATAATTCCTTAATTTTTATTTGATATTGCTTTATATTTTTGCTTTTTTTCAGTCATATAAATAACATCTGGTAAATCTTTTTCTTATTACTGGTTTATTTGTTGGAACTTGTATAACTTTTTAATTTATAAATTTGTTTAAATTCTTCTTCTTCTGTTTTTGCAGTTCCCGTCATTCCAGAAAGTTTATCATACATTCTAAAAATAATTTTTGTAATGTAATTGTTGCCATCGTTTGATTTTTCTCCAGCTACTTCCAATCCTTCTTTAGCCTCTATTGCTTGATGCAATCCATCCGAGTATCTTCTACCTTCCATAAGTCTTCCAGTAAATTCATCTACGATAATTACTTCATTATCAGCATTTATAACATAATCTCTATCTAATTTATAAAAGTTCTTTTTGCTTTTTAATGCTTGAGTTAAAAAAAGTGCGTTAATTCTACATTTTCAGGAGAATATAAGTTGTCTAATCCTAAAAATTTTTCTCTACATTTTTTTATTCCTTTAGTTGTCATAACTACTGAATGTGATTTTTCATCAACTTCATAATCTTCCCAATCTTCATCAGGTATATTAGCAGACTTTTTATCTTTAATTCCTTCCGTTTTTACACTTCTTTTCAATTTAGTTGCAACTTCTGCAAATTTATCATACCATTCATGAATTTCTTGTGCTGCTCCTGATATAATTAAAGGCGTTCTTGCTTCATCAATTAAAATTGAATCTATTTCATCGACAATCGCATAAAAATGTCCTCTTTGTACTTTCTCTTCTTTTGATCCAACCATATTATCTCTTAAATAGTCAAATCCAAAATTACTATTTGTTCCGTAAGTAATATCTGCAGCGTATGCTTGTTTTCTCATCTCTGTTGTCATTGAATATCCATCAGCAACAAACGCAGAAGTCATACCTAAGTACTCGTAAATTTCATTCATTATATTTCTATCTCTTTCAGCAAGATAATCATTTACTGTTACAACATGTACTCCCTTTTCCATCAACGCATTCAAATATATCGGCAATGTTGACATCAAAGTTTTTACCTTCTCCTGTTTTCATTTCCGCTATATTTCCGTTATGTAAAATCATTCCACCTATTAACTGAACATCGTAATGTCTTTTTCCAGTTAATCTTCTCGATGCTTCTCTTACTGTTGCAAATGCTTCAACAAGTAAATCATCTAATGTTTCTCCATTTTTTAATTCTTTCTTTAAATTCATTTGTCTTATTTTTTTAATTGTTCTTCTGTTAAAAGCTTGAAATTCTGGTTCAATGGCATTTATTTTTATCTACTATTTTTCTTAATTTTTTTATTTCACGCTCATCTGAAGTACCAAATATTTTTTTACTATATTTTTGTATCATTTGTTCTCACTTTCTATATTATAATATTAATTCAATCTTCCTTTCATAAAGTAAATTATAACATAAATTAACAATTTTTTTCTATATTAGTTTTGATATATTTCCTATTTTTTTCTTTATTTTTTTACAAAAAAATCCTTGTTCTTGTAAAACATCAAATGTTTCTCCTCTTTTAGCCATCATAGTTTCCATTTGTTTTTGATATTTGTGTTGTAAACTCATCTACACGATTATTTATATCTCTCAAATCATAATATTGATTTACAATTTTATCATATTCTTCTAGCTCTTTCAACGGATTTTCTAACTCTCTATATTCATTTTCCATATGAATTATATTTCTTGGTATTCTTGGTTTTAAATCAGGCTCTTGATCTTTCCAACCAACCACTAATCCTACTGCTGGAAAAAAACATATTTAGGCAATTTTAATAATTTTTACAACTTTTCTAATATCATTTAAAATTGATCCTAAATAAACTGTTCCCATACCAAGACTTTCAGCTGCAACTACTACATTTTGTGCTGCAATTACTGCATCTGTCAATCCTGACATAAATCTTTCAGCCTCTCCTTGAACTAACGCTTTAGCACCTTTCGCTTCTGTAATTTGTTGATTTCTTCTTTGATCTACAACAAATACAAATAAATGTGGAGCCGTTGCAATATATGCTTGATTAGCAATAACTGCTAATTCATCTTTTTATTTTTTTGATCTGTTATACTTATTATGCTGTATGCTTGTCTAAAATTACTTGTAGCCGTATGTCTTGCTACATCTACTAATAAATTTATTTCATCACTTGTCAATTTTTTTATTTTTTTAAATTTTTCTTATTGATTTATGATTTAATTGATTTTTTTATTGTTTCTGTCATGTTTTTTTCATCCTTTTCTTTTTATTATATATATTATACAAATTTTTTTAATTTTTATCTATATAATTTTTATATTTTTTTAAAATTAATTATATTACTTAAGATACTAAAAGAATATCTACATATATTAATATTCTAAATATTCCATAAAAATATCACTCCTATACTGTTTTTTTGTCGTGTCTCACACGCTCTAAGTTGTGTTTGTCATTTATTCTTTAACGCCTACAAATACTAAAAAGGCTGTAAATAAAAAGAGCAAAATTTAATCGCTCTGTATTTAAATATTAATATTTTTTTACTAAATAGGTAAGTGTGCCTATTGTCCTTACATCTCCTTCCACTTAAGGGGCGACGGTGGCACATTCTCCGTCCTCTACTAGTCAATTATATTATACCTCATTTTTTTCCATTTTTATCAACTCCTTAAAAAAATAAAAAAAGAGCAAAATTAATCGCTCTATGTTTAAATATTAATATTTAATATAGAGAGTATAGTAGGTGTTCCAAACCCTACATCTCCTTCCACTTAAGGGGCGACGGTCGAACATTCTCCGTCCTTATACTCTAATCAATTTTACTTTTGTTTTTTTACTTTTTGTCAAATACTATTTTATTATTCTATCAGAATTTAGCAATTCCCCATTTTTTTATCATATTTTTTTCATGCAAAGGTCTTATTTTTTTGAATTTCTATTAGGTTTAGGAAAAACCATTTTTTTGCAAATTCACAATACTCATTCCATTGTTCTTCAGTTTTATTTGTATTTGCTATATGTCTTAAAAAAATTTAGTCTTTCCCACTCTTTTTTCTGTCATATAATTTTTTTCCGTTACTTTTTAATCCTGTGGTATCTATTACCGGAAACACTCTACTTGTTTCAGGATTATAAACAACTATTATTTTTTTCATCATTCCATTACCTCATAAATTATAAAAGAATTGTACCATTCTAGTCTTTCTCTTGTTCTCTTTCTGATTAAATTCCATCTTTCTTTTTCGTGTTTCTCTAGCTTATTTCTCAATTCCGTTTTTTTCTTTTCCCTTCAGGTAAATATGCAATCCTATCCCAATTCACTCTTATTCTCTTTTTCAGGAGCATTATAACAAAATTCAAGATTCCTAATTATAGACTTCTTCTACACTAAATTTTTTTGTAATGCACTATTTTTTTCTATAAATATATTATCTATTTTTTTATGCCATTGTTCTACAGTCCAATGCGGATGCTTTCAATTCACAATAATAGCTTTTTCAATTTTTTTAATCTTTCAACATTATTCATCTGATACCACCTCCAAATACAATATTTTTTCTTCTTCTTTTTATTTTTTTATATTTTTTTGTCCAACATTTATTATAAATTCTCTTTCATCTTCATACGCACCTTTACCATCTATATAAACTCCTTTAGTTCCTTTTTGGTGTATTTATGACTATCTTAAATTTATTCGAATTATCAGTTTCATTTTTTTAGCTATAGTTGAAAAATTCCTCAGCTACATTTTTCATCAAAAGACGTTGATATAAATTGAGAAAATTTTTGTATTTTCTTTTAAGAATAAATATTCTTTCTCTTCAACTCCACGAAATAATGTTAAGTTATCTTCCAGTTTATATCTTGATAACACATCTTTCATTTATTTAGTTACATGTCCTATTCCGTAATAATCTTTAAAAATATTCATCATACACCATATCATCTTTTTATTTCTCCTCTTAAAAAGGCATTTATTTTTTTATATTCATTCCCTGTATATCTTTTTTTAAAGTATCATACTATCTACATTCAGTTCTCCATCTCCACGATTATATCCAAATATTTTTAATTGCTTTCTCGTCGTATTTTTTTAATTATTTCCTCAGTCGCAACTTTAAACATTTCTTTTCTTGATTCAATTATAACTTTATTCTCATCATTTTTCAACCCATCTTTTTTCATTATCTTTCAAATACTAAAAAGTCTGTCAAATAAAAAAGAGCGAAATTAATCGCTCTATGTTTAAATATTAATATTTAATTTGGTAGGTATCCTCGTTATCCCTACATCTCCTGCCTTTTTTTACCAAAAAGGGGCGACGGTCGGACATTCTCCGTCCTCATTTTTAATTTTACTCCTTTTTTTATTTTTTTGTCAATTAATATTTCATTCTTCCATATTGTTACTCCTTATTAGTATTACTTATCTTTGTGTCTAATATATATTTCGTCATATATTCTTGCTAATTTCCCAGTTTCTAGTGTCGCCTCACAGTTTTTCATCTGTTGTATAAAAACATAGCATCACTTAACTCATCTTCAAATTTACTATACTCATCATCTGTTAAATCTCTATTTAGATATTTTTTTCCACACCTAAATACTTAGATATTATTTTTTTCATCTTCAGTTATTTGTAATCTTAACACTTTTTATTACCTCTTTCTACTCAGGGTTAGTCTGAACTAAATTTCCTGTTTTTTATATTTACAGTAACTTCGTTATTTTTTTACTTTTTTTGTAAAATAGTTTTTCTTTTTTTACTCCTCATAATGCTCTTGCCTATCTTTAAAAAAATTTTTTCCAATAAGATTTTTCTTTATCAAAAAGTTCTTTTTTTGTTCTTTAGTTAATTTATAAGGGTAATCCCTAAAAAGATTGAATATTGTTTTTTTATCAAAAGAAAATAAATGTTCTCCAAAAGTATCTAATTTAGCTACCCACCAAATTTTATCATTTGGGTTATTTTTATAAAAAAATCACTTAGCATATCCACCTTCTCCTTTTTACTTGTTTTTTTCCACATTTGTGTTTATCTCTAAACTCTTTACTATTTTTTTAAGCTATCTGTCTCAATCAAAACACTTCTATCTTTCAGTTTTTACACCATAAGACACTCGAGATTTTTTTACAACTGAATCTTTTCTTTAGTATATTATTGTTTAAATTCATAAACTCATTATTTATCTTATCTTGTAATTCTAAATAATAATAGTTAAACATGTCTCTTCTTACTATTGCCGCATGCCTCCCTGTTGCTAAATAATACTCCTTCTCTTCTTCCATTCGATCTAATAATTCTGTAACGGCTTTAAAATCATCAAATTCTTCAACTATATAACTTTTAACTCCATCTAATTGAGCAATTCTTCTAACATTCATCGGATCTGCAAAAAACTTTCTTGAATCTCCATCTCTAAAGTCTAAAACATCTAACCTGTTTTTATTTCCTATATATGCAAAAGCTACCGATGAACAAGAACCATCTGTTTTATCTCCGCCTGATATTCTTGATATAATCTCCCATTCTTCAAGTTCTCTATCTAGTTCTTTTTACTTCATTATATTCTATTTTTTTCTATCCTCTAATGCTTTTTATAATTTTTACTATTTTTTTCTTATTTTTTTCTATCTCAATTATAACTTTATTCTCATCATTTTTTTCAACCCATCTTTTTTTCATCATTATCTTTCAAATACTAGAAGCCTGTAAATAAAAAAAGAGCGAAATTAATCGCTCTGTGTTTAAATATTAATATTTTGTTGAACTAGGCTAGTGCAGCTAACTAGCGTCTCTTTTGACCCAAGGGGTGTGATGGCACTGCGTATTCCCATCCTCTAGTTCACTAATATTATACCCTATTTTTTTATTGATGAGAACGGTTGGTGTAACTCTCCCAACATCTCCTTCCACTTAAGGGGCGATAGTGTTACTTGCTTTCGCTTCTCTATCCTCATTCTCATTTTTTTATTATATCACATAAATTGTATATTTCAACTCTTTTTTTATAAACTATTTTCCATTTCTACTCCCATTCCCCGTCGTTTAATTCAAAAATTCGGTCTCTAACTAACATAAGTTCAACACTTTCGTGAGTTCCTTCGTAATTAGGTGTTAACAAATACCGTACTTCGTTATCAAGTCTTTCTAGAAAGTCGTTAAAACTATCAACATTAATAGGTTTTTTTCAATGTATTCTATCATCTCATTTTTTTCGGTATATATTTAAATAAAATTTCTTTATCTTTATCACTAATCTTAATTCTTAATTTCGAATCTTCATTTTCTGTTTTTTTGCTCTTGCATTTTTACCACCTTTTTTTAGTTTTTTTGGATTAATTTGTATTAAATTACCAATGTCAGGATTTATAGAAACTTGTAGATTTTTTTCCCTTCATATAACATACTAATACCTTCTGTCCTTTTTATCTATTTTTTTAACTTAGGTTTTTCAACTGGAATCAATAAAAGCTTCTTTTCACATCTTTTATTAAAACCCCATTTCTTTTTTTGTTCTATTGACCCTAATATCCTAGCTATAAAATGGTTTGAAAAAAACTTTTTTTATCTCTGTCTCATCAGGTAAAAACAATTCCAACTAACCTGTGCTGTATTTCCTTTTTTTATCTTTTCATAGGTTTCAAAAATCAATTAAAGGAGTTAATTCTCCTATTTGTATTGATCGTTTATAAGATTTTTAAACTCTCCCATCGTTCAATATTACTATACTTCAATTCTTGAAATTTATCAATATTCTCAGGTAAATTTTTTTCTCCCCTATTATTTTTTTATAAATTTCAAATTGCCCTACATCTTGTACAATTTTTTTGAAACTGCTTTTTGTTTTTCCATTCAAAAAAACTTTTTTTCCACTAAGAACTTCTGTTTCCACTCTTTGTATGTCATTTTTATCTGACACATAAACAGTTTTTTTCTAGTTTCAGGATCTCTTGCTGCTCTTTCTCCCTCTTCTTCATCATCAAAATAAGGAATAGTTACAGAACGACAATTTACATGAAATGGGGGTGCTGTTATACCTATTTCATAGTTTTTTTAAGGTCAAATACTTTTTAAATCCATATCTTGACATATATCGGAAGTTCTACTGTCTAAAGTTTCTAATACATTTTTTTAAATTATTTCTCTAATACCTTTTAATAGATTATATGCTTTTTTTCATCATCGAATTTTTCTTTCAGATACTGCATACCTTTTTATTGTCAATTTGGGTTTTTATGATTTTTTTAAATCTACCCTATCTCCCATAACTGGTACTTTCAAAATACCTGTAATATATCCATTATCTAATAATTCTATTATAAGAGCTTTCCATCTCTCTTTACTCACTCCCAAATATTCAGAAGAAATAATATTTTCATCAAATATCTCATAATCCATACTTTCTTTTTATTGATTTTTAATATCTTATATATTATCTTGAAGTTTTTCCATTTTATCAACTCCTTAAAAATAAAAAAAGAGCGATTAATTTCGCTCTATGTTTAAATATTAATATTTAATTTGGTAGGTGTCCTCGTTATCCCTACATCTCCTTCCTTTTTTTCAAAAAGGGGCGACGGTCGGACATTCTCCGTCCTCTACTAGTTCAATAATATTATACCCTATTTTTTTATTGATGAGAACGGTTGGTGTAACTCTCCCAACATCTCCTTCCACTTAAGGGGCGATAGTGTCACTTGCTTTCGCTTCCTCTATCCTCATTCTCATTTTTTTATTATACCCTATTTTTTTATACCCTATTTTTTTCCTTTTTTTCAACAAAAATTTTTATTCTTTATAATACTCTTGTCTACCTTTAAAATAGTTTACTAAAAAGGGTTTTCTTTATCAAAAAGTTCTTTTTGTTCTTTCGTTAAATTATGTGGATAATCTCTAAAAATTATAAATTTTCTTTTTATCAAAAAGAAAACAAATGTTCTACCAAACTATCTAACTTATCGACCCACCAAATTTTTATCATTTGGGTTATTTTTTTATAAAAATCACTTAGCATATCCGCCTTCTCCTTTTACTTGTTTTTTTCTATATTTGTGTTTATCTCTAAACTCTTTACTATTTTTTTAAGCTACTGCCTCAATCAAAAACACTTCTACCTTTCAGTTTTTACACCATAAGACACTCGAGATTTTTTTACAACTGAATCTTTTCTTTAGTATATCATTATTTAAATTCATAAACCCATTATTTACCTTATCTTGTAATTCTAAATAATAATAGTTAAACATGTCTCTTCTTACTATTGCCGCATGCCTCCCTGTTGCTAAATAATACTCCTTCTCGTCTTCTATTCGCTCTAATAATTCTGTAACGGCTTTTAAAATCATCAAATTCTTCAACTATATGACTTTTTAACTCCATCTAATTGAGTAATTCTTCTAACATTCATCGGATCTGCAAAAAAACTTTCTTGAATCTTCATCTCTAAAGTCTAAAACATCTAACCTGTTTTTTTATTTCCTATATATGCAAAAAGCTACCGATGAACAAGAACCGTCTGTTTTATCTCCGCCTGCTATTCTTGATATAATCTCCCATTCTTCAAGTTCTCTATCTAGTTCTTTTTACTTCATTATATTCTATTTTTTTCTATCCTCTAATGCTTTTTATAATTTTACTATTTTTTTCTTATTTTTTTCTATCTCAATTATAACTTTATTCTCATCATTTTTTTCAACCCATCTTTTTTTCATCATTATCTTTCAAAAAAACTTCTGCTTCCACTCTTTATAAGTCATTTTATCCGACACATAAATAGTTTTTCTAGTTTCAGGATCTCTTGCCGCTCTTTCTCCCTCTTCTTCATCATCAAAATAAGGAATAGTTACAGAACGGCAATTTACATGAAATGGGGGTGCTGTTGTCCCTATCTCATAATCTTTAAAGTCAAATACTTTTTCCGTCCATATCTTGACATATATCGGAAGTTCTATTGTCTAAAGTTGCTAATATTTGATATTTTTCAACTTCCAAATCTTGAAAAGCTTTTAACTGTGCTTTACTCCTATATGCCGCACTTTCTGTTCGTACAAGTCTTTTTACATTACTTTTTGATACATTCATTTTTGCAGTAATTCTTTTTGTTATAGCTTCTAAACTATCTCCACGAATGAACCCTTGTGTCATTTCAGTATGAAGAGTATTTATAAGTTTTTTTCTTTATCGCTCCATATTCTATCACTAAAGTTTTTACCATCTAACGCCCAAGGTTTTTTTATTATGTCTTCAACTAAATTTTTCATTTATTTTTATAAAAATTAGTTCCAACTCCTGTTTCTTTTGCAAACTCAAAAAGCAGTTCGTTGATGTTGGTCTGTGTAAACATTTTTTTCAAAAAGTTTTTTTAAATCCACTCTCACGACCATTATATAATTTTTTTCAATCTGTCCTCTTGTTTTTGAGCTTTAATGCTTTCAAGTCGCTCTATGTGTACTCTAGCACTAGCATTTTTCTAATTGTTTACTCCAATCTTTAGTTATTCCGTTCTCTTTTCCGTGTTTTATATATTCATCTACTGTCCACCTAAACTCTTTAAGTTCTTTAGCACTTAAAAAGCCTTTTTAGCTTCAGCAAGTGAGACGTCATTATTTTTTTGCTATCCTGTTATACCAAATTTCTATATCTTTATTTAAACTAGCTATAGCTTTGTCATATTCCTGTATTTGCTTTTTTTATTTCTTCTTTACTTGCTTTTATTACTTTTTGTATTAAACTCAAAAAAATGAAACAAAATGTAAAATGATCTATTATTATAACAATAATTACTAATAATTTTAATTATATTCTATTTAACTTCCCTTACTAAATTTTTACATTTATTATGAAAAATAAATTATATAAAATAATAATATTAAAAAAATCAGAAGTTAAAAAGAATTTCCTTAAAATAACTCCTGATTTCTATATATTAAAAATATATTTATATCTCCTACAACATCACTAAATTTTTATTTTTTTGACTAGAGTTAGAGCTTTTGAGTAATATTTTTCAAATGAAACTTTACCTAATATATCTTCATTTTTTTAATATATTAACTGTACCATTACTTTTTAATATTAATATCTCCAACTATATCTGTAATATTTAAATTTGAAATTTGTGGCATTTCTATTGATACATCTCCAACAGCATCATTAACATCTATATTCATCATATCTTTACTATATTCAATTACTATTTTTTTGAATTTTTTTGCTTCCAAAAATTAAACCAATTTTTTTCTTTTTCGTTTTTTTATTTTTTTAAATTTCCATCAAAAATTTTCAATTTTTACATTATCACTTTTTTTATTATATTATCTCTATTTGATTTTTTTATTTCAATAGTTCCAACAAAATCTTCTATTAATATATTACGTATAGATGACACTGCTTCATTTTTTAGGCACCTCATCTTCTGTTTTTAAAAGCCACTCATTAAAATACATTATTATTGTACCTATAGTTATCATACATATTCCAATTAATATTTTTACGCATCTTTATCATCTCCTATAATATCTTCTCCATCAAAATTATTCAAATCAATTTTTATCTAGTTTCTTTAATTCTATTTTTCATATTTTTCATGCTTCATCTCATTTTTTTATTGTAAATCCAACTATATATTTTTAGATGTAATAACTGATAGTATTTTTAAAAAAAGATTTTTTTATAATTCCTTTAATTATAGGATAAATAATTAATAATAACCCAATTATTATTAATACTGATGCCAATACATTTATAATACTTAAATTATTACCAATATTCATTAAAAATAGTTCCAATTAAAGAAAAATACTACATAAAAAGGAACAGTTAAAATTGAAAATAGTAAAGCAAATAATGAAATTAATAAAGCTCCTGCTACTACTATTCCTGCAAATACAAGTATAAGCATAGGGATAGTAATAGGTAAACTAAATATTCCCCAATGGTTATTAAAAAAATAATTTAAACGAAGAAAAATCCTTTACCTTTTTTTAATAACTCCATATTCAAGTAATATATCATTAGCTACTTTTTTGGATTTATATCTTCTGGTATTTCATCATCATCTTCAAGACCTAAATCTTTAAAAATATTCTTCATAAAACATAAATACAGAAGCTTTTCTCATCATAAGGTAAATCCTTTATATATTTATCTAATTTTTTTGCATAAATTTTTTTCTTAGTCATTATCGTTCAACTCCTTTATAAAGCTATCAATTTCTTCCTTTAAAATCACCCATTCTTCAACAAATTTATTAAGCTCTTTAATACCTTTATCCGTTATTTTATAATATTTTTCTATTTCTACTTTTGGAAATTTATATCATAAGTTTCTAAAAAAAATCTTTTTCTGTAACCGTCTTAACACTGGATAAAGTGTTGATTCACTAATATTAACTCTCGATTGTATTTTTTTGAGTTAATATATATCCGTACAAATCTTCTTTTTTTCAAACTAGAAAGTACACAAAATTCTAAAATTTCACTTGTTATTTGCATATTATCACCTCAACAATATTATATACTGTATAGTATTATTTGTCAAGTAATATTATAAAAAAATATAATTCGTAAAATAAAATATCGTACTTTGATAAAAAGAACCATAATATAATTTTTCTATGGTATGATTAAATACCAAAAAGAAAAAAATATTATGATTCATGTTAATTATGCAATAAAAAGAGAAATTGAATAAATTATTTAATTTATAACTCAAAAATGTTATAGTTTGTTTAATTTAAACCCAAATAAATCATCATACATAAAAATTATATTATAAATTAAGAATAAACAAATTCCTATAATTAAAAACGAACTTTTTCATTATTGTTTCCTTTTTACTTCATATTTTTTTAACCCATTTTTTTCATAAATAATAAAAAAATTTCCCAAGTAAAATTGTATAATCGGAATTATTAATATTTCGTATTTGCTTCCCCATCTATCAATTTCATTTTTTTAATATTATAGTGAGCTGGTATCAAATCTGGCAAAAAAATATTAATGCAATCATACTTATTATTAATGGTAAAAACATAAGTATATAAAATAGTTTTTTTACTCCTTCCATTTTTTTAACATATCCTATATTTATTATAGCACAATAACTTGACATAAGTTATCATATTATAATTTTTTCAAGGCTTTTTGAGGATTTATTATATTCTTCATTCAAGTTATTTAATTTTTCTCTAGCTCATCAAAAGTACTTAATTTTTTGATACTTCACTTAATTTTTTTGTACTTTCTGATACTTGAGACATACTTTTAATGACTTTTTGCTAAACCATCCAATGCTCCAGTTACAGAAGCTCCTACCATTAAAGATAGTTCAAATCCTTTAGCCATTATATTTCTTCCTTTCATATTGTTTTTTTATATTTTATATTGTATAATATCCATAAGAGGTGATTCCTATGTTTAAAAGCACTAAAAATAAAAAAATTGATAATTTAAAAATCAAACTTTCTAAACTTAAAATATAAAAAAATTAATTAAATTTTATAATATTTTAAAAATATTTAGCTATTAAGTATAAACTTATAACTCCTAAAAAGGAAGAACCCGGTATATTAGATAAATTTGATAAATATCTTAAATCAACTGAAATTAAGCTTAAAAAAAGGAAATTGAAAAGAAAAAAATACTCTAAAAATTCAAAAGTTCGTACTTGTAAATTTTCATTTGTTGAAATAATTTTTAATTTATTTTATATCTATCTTTGGTGTACTTTTTCACGATGCCTTGGATTTTTATTCTTTTTTTATTAGATCCTATTGGATTTATCTTCCTTTTCGTAGGACATTTAACTATATTTCTTTCTTTAATCTATGAAGAATGATAAATTATTTTAATCTTGAGCCAAAAAGGCTCTTTTTTTATTTATTCTTTTCCACAATTTCTTCTGCACTATTCCAGTTAATGAGTCAAAAATTTAATTCAAACTCTTTATATGTATCTGACCTAAAAAGTATATTTTTGTGTTAATTTTTATTTTTTTAAAATTTTATTCAATTATAAAAAAATTCTATAATTAGATTATACTGATTTTACTAACTTAGTTACCATATCTAAATGCCCCGTATATGGAAACATATCAACAGGTGTAGCTTTTTATTAATTTATAACCATTTTTCTTGAAAAAAACATTCATATCATTTATAAATGTTTTTTTGGATTACAAGAAACATAAATTATATTTTTTTAACATTGTATTTCATTAGTTTATTTATAGTTTTTTTCTCCAACTCCAGCTCTAGACTGCTTCTTTCACTGAGATTTCTTCAAGTTGTCCTTTTTTTAACCATATCTTTTAGCTTTACTTCATTTCCGTTGGCATTGACCAGTTTTTTTCAAGTCCTCCGAATTTCTCTGTTTCTTTCATCATTTTTTTAATAAGTTTAATAGAACTTTTTCAGTAACTTTACTAGCATTTATCTTCATATTTAAGGGCTTTCTTACTATTTCTTCATTGATCACATCAATATCCTCCTCTCATATCATAGCTACAAGAGCCGAATAATAGGCATCTATTCCACTTGGTGCATTTTGTCCTAATGCATTGAGTATAGAATTTTTTTAATGCTTCTGTTTGTATTTTTTTATTTTTTAATCCATATCTAATTCTTCAAGTTTATCATTATTAATTGTATATCATTTTGTTTTATCTCTTATATCCTTATTGTAATTTCCACCTAAAAAGATAACCTGCTTTTTTTCTAACTTTGAAAAAGTTCTTTTTACTGTATCAAAGCTCATATAGTCAAAGTCATTTTTGCCATGCTCGAATTGAATTATATGTCCAGTATTTCCCATCATGGTAATTCTTTTCTCAATTTTTTATTTCTATCCAATAATTGATCTACTGTAATACAAGCACTTCGTTTAATTCTAATTCTCTTGCAAGAGTTTTTTATTCGCGACTATAGGTTGTTCATCAAATAAATACATACCATCAAACACTCCTTTCTTTTTTTCAAATAAAAAGACGATAGTTTTCTATCGCCTTTGATAACCCATTTATGAAATTTTTTTAACTTTACTGTCTGTAATTTATAATACTATCTTCTTCCATTTTTCTGATTTTTTTGTTCTGAAAGTTCCAAAAGGTGCAACTGTATTCACATGAATAAATTTATATACTTCCCACACTGCTGTTTTAGTCGCATCATCAGCCCATTTTCTCATATGTGGTTTAAATAATTCTTCATCACTTAATGAATCAATCATTACACAGATAAAAATTAACATTTGATTTTAATTTTAGTTTCAACTCTTGTATAGATAAATGAGCATAAGTATCCGTAAACCACTGATATAATTCACCAAGTTGATTCCATTTGAATTCATCCGATGGTGTCTTTACTTGAAGCCCATTTCTTTCATCTTCTTCCCATTTAAGAACTAAAGTTGTCCACCCCACCTGATAGGCAAGATTTTCTGCCGGCGTTCTGTCAACTTCATCAATTCTTTTTATCTTTTTAAGCTTTCTGGAATATTATCAAATTCTACAATATATTTCTCAAATGTTTTATTTATTTCAGTTTTGAGTTCTTCTTTATTTTTCATATACTCGCATCAAATTACCTCCACAACTTCTGATTTATCAATTCTCTGATTTAAACTGACATTATTTTTTTCGTTTATATCTTGTAATAATGCTATAATTGATGCTCCAACCATCGGTATCCCATAAGGACTAAGTAAAAATCCTATAATTAAGGCTTCTATACCAATGGTAACCTCTTTTTGTAAAAAAAGATGCTATTGCCTCGAAATATACAAAACATCATCAACAAGTACAGTATTACTTTTTCCTATGGCAAGTAAAAATGTCAGAAATACTGTGAGGATACTTAACAACAAGCTAATTGGAAACAATATTATTTTTTTAATATCTATCTCATAAATACCATCCATTTCTACTAAATCATTTTTAAAATGTCTTAAAGCATCTATGATAGCTTCTTCTTTTTCAGGCGTACACTGTAGGATAGCCTGATTATCTTTTTTAGATTTATTATAATGTTCTCTCATTTCAATCCCACATTTCTTTTTAATCTGAGCAATATAGAGTGTCGAAACCTTTAAATCAAATTTTTCTAATATATATTCCTTGATTTGAGCGTATGTTGCTTTACTCTCTGCACTTGTCAAATCATGCTCATCCAGCTTAATTTCAACATCTATATGCTTATCGACATTTTAAGTTTAGACAATAACGCCACCATCTCCAAATGCCCCGTATATGGGAACATATCTACAGGTGTAGCTTTTTATTAATTTATAACCATTTTTCTTGAAAAAAACATTCATATCATTTATAAAAGTTTTTAGGATTACAAGAAACATAAATTATATTTTTGACATTGTATTTCATTAGTTTGTTTATAGTTTTTTCTCCAACTCCAGCTCTAGGCGGATCAAGAATTATAATATTGGGAATAATCCCTCTTGCATCAAACTCATCAAGTTTTTGCAAATACATCTCCAGCTACAAATTCAGCATTTGTGATATTGTTTCTTTTTTGCATTTTTCATTTGCTTTTTTTCAACTGCTTCTTCCACAAGCTCAATTCCATATACTTGTTTTGCTTTTTTTGATACAATTTGCCCTATCGTTCCAGTACCGCTAAATAAGTCAAAAAAATAGTACAATTTCTTGTATCAACATCTATTTCATCAATATAATTCAATACTTTTTTTCATATAGTTTTTTTCTACTGTTTTTTTGAATTTGTTTTGGAAAAAGCTATATGGACTTATTTTTAAATTTTAATCCTAATATACTTTCTTCCAAATCACGTACACCGTATAAAAATTTCTTCGCTTTCAGAAACGACAGAATCCGATAATTTATCGTTAAATGTATGTAAAATTCCAGTTATTTTTGAAATCATTTTCTAATTGCAAATTTAAAAGCCCCTCCACTAACTCTTTTTTTGAAATTTATCTTTTTTTATCTTTCTCAATTTGAGTGGAAGTTACCATATTTACTAATATTTGTTTTTGTAAAATCTGCTTTTTCTTATTACTAAATTTCTAAAAAAACCGACATGATCTAATCTATGATAAAAAAATCTAATTCACTTTTTTTGGAAAAATCATTACAAAAATTTATATATTTTTATTAAAATTATCGTCCATAAGTTTCAGTCCGTCAACTTCAACAATATCATGAAAGCTATTTTTGTTTATGAGCCCTAAAATCATAGAGCTATCTTTTTACAGCATTTCCATAGCTAAATTCCATTTTATTTCTATATTTTTTTCTTTTTCTACACTTTTTTTACAACTTCTTCAAACTTAAAATCATACTTTACTACACTTTTTTTATTTCTTGAAAAAAATATTATTTGATTTCATTTGAGCTTGTTCATCATAAGTGTAATATTGATAATTACATCCTCCATTTTGTCTTTCAATTTCATCATAAATTGCATTTTTTTCTTTCCTGCAAAATCAACAATCTTACAACGAATTAATTCATATTTTCTACGTCTTTTTCACAAAAAAATACCTTCAACTATTTGACCTTTAGCTGCATTTATATTAGTATAAATTTTTATTTTCATTATCGCCATAATATCCGTAAGCTCTCCCTTTTATATTTAAATCTTCTATTTTTTTATTTGAATTACATCACCTTTTTTTAAAATTTCATTGTTTTTTTCATTAAATTTCATTTTTCTCCATTTTCTATCATCTTTTATTTTTTTATTTATGATATTTCTCATTTTTATCTCTACATTCATTCAGAAGTTGTCTTGAATAAATTTTTTTATTTTTTTGAGTCTCTAACTTCTTTCCAAAGGATAGCAGCAACCTTTAACTTATTAGAATAATAATCGCTATATTTATCTAAACAAAAAGTCTTTTTTAAAAATTGATTCCATTGACAATCTGAATTATCATACTTAGCATAATCCGATTTACCATAATATACTTTCAACATATCTTGAATTGTAAAATTTATATTATTTTTCAGCTTTTTACTTTTTCGCCAAGCGGTTGCCATATCAGCATTAAATTTAAATGGATAAACACCTGTTATTGTTGAAAAAAATAATTCCTAAAATTTTGGTTAAAGGAAAATCCACATTCTAGTAATGGTGTCTTTAAGGTTATATCTTGAGTTTGATTTTTTTATTTACTTTTTCTTACAAATTTTTTTCTACTCTATTTCCTTTTAAAAATATTGTTCTATAATATAATTTAGTTCTTTTTTTGTACTTCTATATTCTAAGCCAAGGGACTTACAAATTTTTTTGAAAGTTCTTCTCGATACCAATAGTATTTATTAAATTCTTCAATTGATTTTTATATCTTTAAAATCAGGCCTAATCTCTTTCATAAATTCTCCACCATAAATTATAATTTATCCATTCTTATTTTTAAATCAATTTCATTTCTATATTTTTACTTTTTCTCCATTTTTGTTATTTTTTTATTTTTTTAAAAATAAATTACAGCTAAAACTGTTTTCATATCATTTGTTTTTTTCTCAATTTCATTCACTTTAACCCATTCTACAACTAAATCTTCTCCGTGATCTAGATTAAGTTCTTTTGGAACAATGCTGTCAGATTTTAATTTTGCAGAATAAAAGTAAAGTTTTTCTGTTGTATATCCTGGTGAACAGAAAAGACCTTCTGGGTATTCTGAAAACTCTTCTACATCTTCAATGCTATATCCTGTTTCTTCTCTCAGTTCTCTAAATGCTGCTTCAACTGGATTTTCTCCATTATCTATAAGTCCGGCTACCACTTCTAGCGTTTCAGCTTTTGGGCCTGGTCTAAATTGTTTCACTAAAGCAACTTTTTCTTTCGTTTCATTAAATAATAAAAAACATACTGCGTTTGATTTATCCAAATATTCTAATGTTATATTTGTAGTTGGATGTATCATTTTTTTACCTTTTAAAAAAATTTAAAATCATTCATCTTATTTTGTTATGATAATGCAATCATAATTCCTTTCTAAAAATATTGTTTTCAATTACGTTTAAATTTAAATCTTCTGCGAATAATCTTGCTAATGACATTGCTACATCTTCCATTGCTTCAAAGTCATGTGCATCAGATCCTATAATTACCTTCACATCATATTGTTTTTGCTATTTCCCAAAAATTCTCTATAAGGATATTGATATCTATCCCAATCTGGATGTTCTTTTAATGTTTTTCTTATACCGTTTGCATTTACTTCCAAAGGAATTCCAGCAATTTTAGCAGCTCTACATATATAGTGTGCTACTCTTTCTGTGACTTGATTCCACTCTCTATAATTTGACATATATAAATCAGGATGAGCAATATAGTCAAAAAAATCCACTTTCTATAGCTTCAACCATATACTTTCCATATGCTTCTACATCTTTTTCATTGTTAATATTCCATGATGTACTAAAATGTTCTTCTTCATCTTTATATCTATAAGCATGCAATCCTAAGACCAAGTAGTCTAATTTTTGTTTGTAATTCTCTATAATAACTTGAAAATTCTGGAAAATACTCAATTTCTACCGATTTATAAATTTTAATTTTATCTTTATTTTTTTGTTTCGCATCTTCTATTTCTTTTTAAATATCCTTCAAAAATCTTCCATTTTCATTCGATTTTTTTAGTGTAATATTTTTGGAACAGGTGCATGATCTGAAATACCTAATTCTGTATACCCATTTTTCTATTGCTTTTTTTGAACATAATCATCAACTGTTCCTCTGGCATGTTCACAACGATAATTATGTGTATGAAAATTTGTTTTTATTCATATAATTTTTCCCTCCTTATTATATTTCAAACAAATATATTTACTTATTTATATTTTTACCAATATTTTTTTATAAAAAAAATAAAGAGTTTATGTTTATTTTTTTCTCTATTTTTTTGCTATAATATTCATAATATAATTTAAGGAGGAATTTTTTTGATAGCAACAAGTAATTTATCAGTTCAATTTGGTGAAGAAAAACTTTTTGATGAAGTTGACATAAAATTCACTGAAGGAAACTGTTATGGAATAATAGGGATCTAATGGTGCAGGTAAATCTACATTTCTTAAAGTTTTAACAGGAGAAATGGAATCTACATCAGGGCAAGTAATTATAGATAAAGGAAAAAGATTATCATTTTTAAAAACAAGACCACTTTGCTTACGAAGAAGATGAAGTTTTTAAATGTTGTAATGATGGGACATACAAGATTATACGAAATTATGAAAGAAAAAGAAGCGTTATACTCAAAAGAAGAATTTACTGAAGAAGATGGACATTTAGCTGCTGAACTTGAAGGAGAATTTGCTGAGTTAGACGGTTGGGAAGCTGAAACAAATGCTGAAAAATTCTTAATTGGATTAGGAATTGGAGCTGAATTACACCATAAATTTATGAAAGAATTAACTGAACCTGAAAAAGTAAAAGTATTATTGGCACAAGCTATTTTTGGTAATCCTGATATTTTATTATTGGACGAGCCTACAAATGGACTTGACTTTAAAAGCAGTAAAATGGCTAGAAGATTTCTTAATGGACTTAGAAAATACGACAGTTTTAGTTGTATCGCACGATAGACACTTCTTAAATAAAGTATGTACACATATTGCCGACATTGATTATGGTAAAATTAAAATGTTCGTTGGAAACTATGATTTCTGGTATGAATCAAACCAGTTAATGCAAGAATTAATTAGAAATCAAAATAAAAAAATTAGAACAAAAAGAAAAAAAGAATTACAAGATTTTTATTGCACGATTTTTCGGCAAATGCTTCTAAATCAAAACAAGCGACAAGCCGTAAAAAAACAATTAGACAAATTACAATTTGAAGATATGCAAGTATCTAATAGAAAAATATCCTTATATAGAATTCAAACCAGATAGAGATGCTGGTAATAACTTATTAAGAGTTGAAGGATTAACAAAAACTGTTGATGGTGAAAAAAAGTGTTAGATAATGTATCGTTCACTATTCATACTGGAGATAAAGTAGTAATTTTATCGAACAACGACATTGCAAAAACTACTCTATTCCAAATTTTAGCTGGAGAAATCGAGCCAGATTCAGGAATATACGAGTGGGGAGTAACAACTTCTCAAAGCTATTTCCCTAAAGATAATTCAGAATACTTTGAAAATGTTGATTTGTCTTTAATTGATTGGTTAAGACAATTTTTCTAAAGATCAAGACGAACAATATGTGAGAGGATTTTTAGGTAGAATGCTATTCTCAGGAGAAGAAGCTAAAAAAATGGCAAAAGTATTATCAGGAGGAGAAAAAGTTAGATGTATGTTATCTAAAATGATGTTATCAGGTGCAAATGTTCTACTATTAGATAACCCTACTGACCATTTAGATTTAGAAAGTATTACTTCTTTGAATAAATCGTTAGAGAGATTTAATGGAACTGTATTGTTTACAACTCACGATCATGAGTTTATTCAAACTATTGCTACAAAAAAATTATAGAAATTACGCCAAAAAGGAATTGTTGAAAAAGAAATGGAGTATGATGATTATCTAAATGATGAAACAGTACAAGCTAGATTAACTGAAATGTACAATTAATATAAATAAAAAAACTTCAAGTGAAAGATTAATTTCAATCATTTGAAGTTTTTCTATTTTATATTATTAATTTTAATCTACTCTTAATGCAACCATTGGATCTAATGCTGCTGCTTTTTTTGGCTGGATAAACTCCAAAAAAACTAATCCAGTTATTGTTGAAACTGTAATACAAATTATTACAATAATAGGACTTAAAATTGGAAAAAAACATGAACCAACATTCCGATTAATAATGCCATTCCGTATCCTGTTATAATTCCTATAATTCCACCAAAAAAAGTTAAAATAATTGATTCTATTAAAAAAATTGTACTAAAATATCTTTAGTTTTTTTGCACCAATAGCTTTTACGAAGTCCTACTTCTCTTATTCTTTCTGTAACACTCACAAGCATAATATTCATAACACCAATTCCACCAACAAATAATGAAATTGCAGCAACGCCACTTATAAATAAAGTTATCATATTTAAAATATTATTAAATTGTGAAAGACCTTGACTTAATGAACTAACCTTATATGTCTCTGTTGAACTTCCTCTCGTTTTCAAATAATTTCTACTCATTTCCATTGCTTTCATTTAAATTATTAGCATTTTCAACTTTAACTTGTAGTGATGTGAATTTATCACTTTGATTTCCATTTATAAAGTTTAAATACTGATTAGGAAGTAATCCTATAATAGGTATTCCTCCATCTTCGTCATCTCCAAAACTCAATGAACCTATATTATAACTAAAAAAACACCAACTATTGTAACAACTTGTTTATTTTTTTCCAAGTTCTAACTCTATTGTTTTTTTCCAATAGGATTTTTTTATTAGGGAATAATCTATCTGCAGAACTACTATCAATTATTAAATATTTACCATCTTTCCTATACTCATCAGGTAAAAAAATTTTTTCTTCCTTTTTATAATATCAAAATTTGAAATTTTTAAAAAGAATCTTCTGTTACTCCTGTACCACTAAACATTTTTATTTTTTTATTATTTACTATACTTCTAGTAAAATGTACTTGAACTAGGAGAAACAGCTGTTACATTAGGTATTTTTTTATGTATTCAATATCTCTTGTTGTAAGTAAATCTTCTGTTTTATATTGTTTCCCAGGAGATGTATCAAGGTCTATTCCAAAATTTCCAACTCCTAATTTATTCAAATCACCTGTGATATTTTTCTTTCATCCCAGCACCAAGTGATGACATCATTATTACTGCCCCTATACCTATAATAATTCCAAGCATAGTTAGAAATGAACGGACTTTATAACTTAAAAAGATTATTAATAGCTAACTTTAACGCTTCCTATAAAATTCATCAATCCACTCCTCTTCTATTTTTTTACAATTTCATCTTTTTTTCTATTACACCATCACGCAATCTTATTATTCTTTTTACAATGTTCAGCTACATCTTCTTCATGCGTTACCATTACAATCGTTGTTCCGTTATCATTCAAATTTTTTTAAATATTTTCAAAACTTCTTCTCCAGATTTTTGAATCTAAATTTCCTGTTGGCTCATCTGCCAATAATATTTTTAGGATTATTTATTATTGCTCTAGCAATAGCAACTCTTTGCCTTTGTCCTCCTGACATTTCACTAGGTTTATGATGGATTCTATCTTCAAGTCCTACACTTTTTTTAATGCTTCCTCTGCTCTTTTTAATCTTTCATCTTTTTTTAATCCTGCATATAAAGCCGGCAATGCAACATTTTTCAAGTGCTGATAATTTAGGGTAAAAGATTAAATGTTTGAAATACAAAGCCTATTTTTTTCATTTCTAACTATAGACAGTTCATCATCTTTCATTAAAGAAACATCCGTTCCATCTAAAGTATATGTACCTGATGTCATTCTATCTAAACATCCTAAAATATTCATAAATGTTGATTTTTCCACTTCCAGATGGATCCCATAAAAAGCTACATATTCACCTTCTAAAAACTTCTAAATTTAATCCTTTTTAAAACTTCCAGATCAATATTCCCATTTTTTTATAAATTTTAATTACATTATTTGCTTTTATCATCATTTACCTCTTTATTCTTTAATTTTTTTGGTCTTTTTTTCTGGATTGTTTATATTATATCTTTTCCACTAGCTATTTTTAATTTTTTTGTCCATCTTTTAATGCTTCATCTACTACAGAAACTATATTATCATTTTCCGACAATCCACTTATAATTTCATAATAAGAGTTATCTGTCAATCCAACTTTGACCTCAACTTTTTTTGAACTTTATTATCATTCCCTAATTTATAAACATAATATTTACTATTTTTCATTTATTATTGAACTATAAGGAACTTTTAATACATTCCTTGCCTCTTTGTAAAAATATATTAGTATTAACTGTACTTCCAGGTCTTAAATTTTTTTAGTATTATTAAATTTAATAGTTACTTTTGTTGTACTTTCATCTAATGTCTCACTTTTTTTAGAGATTCCTGATATTTCTGAAACATATCCTTCTAAAGTTTCACTTCCTAATGCATCTGATGAAATTATAACTTTTTTTGTCCTACTGCTACATCTTTAATTTGTAAATCAGATAAATTTACTTCAATTTTAACATTTGAAATATCTGCTACTTTAAATAATGTCGTTTGTGTATTTACTTTATAATCTTCATCTGCTGTCATTGATGTTATTACTCCATCAACTGGACTCGTTATTTCATTTTTTTAACAATTTTAAATCATCTCTCAATGTAGTAAGTTCAAGCTGTGCTGTTTGTAATGCAATTCTAGCATCATCAACATTTGTTTTTTGACACTCCACCAACACTTAATAATGCCTGTGAATTTTTTTAAATTTCTTGATAATCTTTGAATTTCAAGAGTTTTTCATTTCAATTTTTCTTAATGTTCCATTTTTTTATCTGACGGATAAAAAAAGTTACAACAACATCACCTTTTTTTACATTATTTCCAGTTTTTAAAAAAATACTTTTTTTACTCTTTTGGCCTCAGTAGTATAAACTGAAACTTCATTTTTCTGATTTTTACTTCTCCTGTTTTACTTACTGATAATACAATATCTCCTTTTTGTACTTTTTTTGTATCTCATATTCTACTTTTTGATGATTTTTTTACCACAATTTACAATTATAAATAACATCATTATTACGATACAAATATTTTTTTATTTTATATAAATTTATGTTCTTTATCATTATTTTTTTGTATGATTATAATATCATACTCTCCTTTCTATATTTTATTTATAATATTTAATTTGCTGAGTAAATGCCGCTAATTCATTTTTTTAGCTATAATATAATCTATTTTTAGCTTTTTTTCATATGTATTTCTTTTTTTCAACATAATTTGAAAAACTATCAGTTCCTAGCTCATATTTTTTTCTTAAAAAAATTTCATAATTTTTCTCTCGTTATCTCTACAGTTTTTCCTTTTTAATAATTTCATTTGTTTGTAATGTAGTATAATTAATCATTTGTCGCCCAACATTAGAAATTAATTCATTTTTTTCTTTTGATCATATTCTTTTTTTAATTTTTTTCTGATTCAATTTTTTTAAATTTTTCTATTACACTATTTTTCAACTTTAAATATTTTTTTGTAATTCCTATTCCAACAGTAGCATTTTTTTCGTTTCAAAATTATAATTTGCATCAGCAGTAACCTTTGGATATTTATACTCAAATGTTTGTTTTTTTAGTCTCTAAGTTATTTAATTCACTATCTATTTTTTTAAGCTATCTACTTCCGATAATCTTAAATTATAAAAATCTTCTTTACTTAACTCAATCGTTTTTTTAAATCATCCAATTTATCATTTGAATTTAAAGTCACATTATATAAAAACAAATTGCTCTCCATATATTTTTTTAATTCTTTTTTCTAAATTATCTACTCTAAGTTGTTTTTACTTTATATTCATATTCTGCCAAATCATAGTCATATTTTTGATGCATCACCAATTTCATATTTTTTTGTAAAATTGTATAATCTTTTTTTCTTTCCCTTCAAGCGATATTTTTCTCTTGCTCCAATTCATATTCTTTATTCTTATAATTTTTTTATACAAATCAATCAAATTTCGTATCTCCAAATTTTTTAGTTGCTTCATTTCTAATTTTCTGTTTTTTTCTTTTTTTAAATTATTTACTTCTAAATTATATTTATAATCGCTGTAAATCAAGTCATTTAAAAGCTTTACTTATTCCAATTTTATTTTTTTAGTAAAATTATATTCATTTTTATAATATAATATTCCATATTTTTATCTCATTTTCATTATATATTCCTTCAAATGTACTTGTTTTTAGCATAATAATTATTTGAAGTTATAGATATCTCATTCCATTCTCCTTTTTTTATACTCTTTATTTTTTTAGCATCATACATTCTTAAATTTAATTCATTTATTTTTAGTATACGATTTTTTTGTTCATATTCTTTTATAGTATCATCTAAATTTCTAGCATAACTTAGTGTACCAATAAAAAAATAATAATGTCATTATATTTATTTTTTTAATTTATTCATCTATATTCCTTTCATGATATAATCATTTTCTTATTATTATACTATCATTTTTTTATTAAAAAAATTTATTAGAATATCATATGATTTGTATTTGTTCGAAAATACTTATTTTTAAAAAAATAATATTTCTTTACAAAAATCTTTTTATTTTATAATATGGCATAATGTTAGGAGGTTTTATGGCAGAATATAAAAAAATTTGATTTCAAAAAAATTGTATTTTTATTTTATATATAGTTCTTATATTATTATTTGTTTATAGTTTATTCAAATTAGGGATTTTTTTACTCCCATTTGTTATAGGGTTGTTTATTTCAATTTTAATACAACCATTTTTCTAATTTTTTTACAAAATAAAAATAAAAATTATCGCATAAATTATCTACAATTGTTTCTATTTTTGGTATTTATATTGATTTTTATTGGAATTATCGGACTTTCATCTTTAAAACTTATACAAGAAATTTATAATCTTTCAAAAAAATTTAGATTCTTATTCTGTTTTTAGCTCAAAAAAATTTGGAATGAAGGAATTGATAAACTTAATAGCTATTTAAATCTTTTACCAGAAGGACTTACCGTTGAAATTGATAAAAGTATAAAAATATAATTACTATTGCTACTAAAAAAATTTAGGAAAAAGTAATTAATAATTTATTTTCAATTATTACTTCTATTCCAACAATGATTTTATATGTTTCTATTACTATTTTATCTACATTTTTTTATGAGTTTAGATAAAACAAATATATTAAATTTTTTTAGAACAACAATTTCCTGAAATTTGGCTTGAAAAAAATTATATGCCATAAAAAAGAGAAATGTTTAATGTTTTTAGGGTTCTTATCTTAAAGCTCAAATTATTTTTAATGTCACTTTGTTTCGTAGAATTACTAATTTCATTAAATATTTTTAGAATTTTTTTCAAATTGGATGTACACTATCCATTATTAATGTCACTTTTTTATCTGTATTGTAGATGCACTTCCTATTTTTAGGAGCTGGAGCAATACTTTTTACCATGGGTAATTATTTCAATTATTTTTAGGAAACTACAAACTAGCTTTTAGGTCTTTTTAATTATTTACTTACTTGTGTTATCTGTGAGACAAATGTTAGAACCTAAACTTATTAGTGAAAATATAGGAGTTCATCCTTTAATTACATTAATTTCAATGTATTCAGGATTTAAAAATTCTAGGAGTTATTGGATTTCTAGTTAGATCAGTTGTAATGATAATTCTAAAAAAATGTATTCTCACGTGAATTAGAAGTTGGATTTTTTTAAAGAAATCTTTGGTAATTCTAAAAAAATACAGAAAATGACGATATAACAACATAAAATATTTTTATAAAAAAACTTCAAAATATAGAGAAATTCATCTATAAATTTGAAGTTTTTTTATGATATATTCTTTGTATTATAAAAGGATAAGAAAAAAATCTTATCCTTATTTTTTTCAGCTCAATATTAATATCTAATTTTTTTAAATCATAACCTTTAACAGAAAAAAATAATAATAAATAACATTACTGTTTGTATCCAAAAATATTGTAAAATCTGTTAAATTATGAATAGCCACTCCTATTAATAAAGTTAAATACAATGTATTTTTTTGTTTTTTCTTTTAAACTTTGTATATATATACTCTAAAAATACATAGCACAGTATTACCGTTCCAATAAGACCGTAACTTAAAAAGTAATTCTATTAATATATTATGAGTATGTGGGTATACATAATTCGTAAATTTATAGTAATAAAAAAATTACCGTGTCCAAATAAGAAATTTGTCTTTTCAAAAATTATAACTGCCATTTTTTTATTATATCTATTCTTAACCAAAAAAATATTTTTACAATACTATTTATTCTTATAAAAGGTAAATTTCCGTGAATTACTCCTACTGTATATCCTGATAGAAAAAAACTACTGCCATAGCAAAAATATATTTTTTTATGTATTGAAATAATAATACAAATATCGCTACTATAAGTGCAATAATAGCTGATCTTGAGCCAGTTAATATAACAGTCATACAATTTATAATAAATATTATTAAATTAATTTTTATTTTTTTCTCAAACCATAAATATAAATTTGAAAGTGCAGCCATCATCATAACACTTCCTAAATAATTAGGATTTGCAAAAACCAATATCCTGACCTTTTGTGCGTAAATAAAAAAATTCTAAAAGCTGTTGTAAAAAGGAATTACAGATATTTTTTTGATACCATCTCAAATAACTCTATTTTTAAATACATTATTTTTTTATTTCATAATCGTAATATCTTCCAACTATAATACAAAAATAGTACTGGAATTGCGATAAGACCGTAATAATTTTGATAAATTAAAGACATTATAATTGAACCACTTAACACCAACTGAACTAAAATTAACGATTTATTTGTCAACATTGCTTTTACATCTTTCACTTTTTAAAAAAATTTCAAATAATATAAGCAAACTAAATAAAATAACTAAACTATAATGAATAAATATTGAAATACCTAGCAATGTATATAATTTTTTTCAATATTTGTTTTTATTTTTCTAAAATTTTTATTAATTTTTCATTTTTATTTTTAGAACACTCCTCTTTCAAATGAATACGGATTATAATTTCCTTTTTTTAGTTTCAAGACTTTTTAATTACTTTTTTTACTTCATCATAACTTTCAAAAATGAAGTCAAGTCTAAGCTCATCAAATCCTAATTCTTTTTATTTCATCCAATTTAGGAATTAAATTCATCGGTTTATTTAAGTATAATTCAATATTCCCTAAATCATTTTTTTACCAGCTTATATTTATCGTAATGTTCACCAATTATTTCTTTATAATCCTTTTTCAAAAATTGTATGTTCAATATACATTTCCCTTCAAATGCCCGTATATAACAATCCCTTTTTTTCACTTTATCATTTTTTTATATTACGTAATTGTTTGTAATTCAATTCTGGCGATAAAAAAATACAGTTTCTATATTTGGAAAAACTTGTCGCAAATAAATTTAATGTGTGATTATTAAAAACATTCAAATTCCAATCAAGTGATTGCCCTTTAGCTCCAATTTTTTTCTCCCATAATTGCTTGATACATATTTGAGCTAAGTTAGTTCCTACTTTTTATCTTATCTTTCATATGTAAATTTTTTTCTCTTTTTGCAACATCATACTGCTTATAATAAATTTTAGTAATTCCCATTTCACGACACGCTTTTTTTCTTGCTCTTTATTTGAAACTAATGCCGAAAAATATTGGTGTTGGTTTAGTTTCTGGGTTAGAAAAAGTATATTTTTTTCTTTCAGGAGCTACTCTTCTGTATGATTCTAAAAGTTTTTTTCTAATTCAATAACAACTTCTCTTTTCAACGATTTCAATTCACTGAACGGCACAAAACTTTTACCGTCATAACCAATTTTTAAATTTCCAAGTTCAAATGTCGTATCTCCCAACTCTCCTAATTTTTCAGCAATTTGAGCTTTCGTAATTTCTTTTTTAGCCACTTGATCCAAAAATCATCCCTTTTTTAGTAACCTCAATTTTTTTCCCTTTAATATTTGTTATTGAAAATGTAAGCTCAATAGCCTCTCCTTGAGATAATTTAATGCTTCCATCTATTGTCGCATATCTTTTTCCTACTTTTATATTATGAATAATTCTATCATTTATTTCTTTAGAATAATTTTTTTATAAATATACTTTGTATTTTTCCGGCAATTTTCCTATAGATATTATTGAATTTTTTTCAGCTTTTTTTGCACTTTTTCCATCTTTTATTATTTTATTAATGTATTCTCCTGAAATTACTTCATAATCTTTATCAACAAATTGAACTCCATCACCTAAAAACAACTTCATCATCAATCATAAAGTTATTTCCTTCACCTATTCTAGTCCCTAAAAAAATAACCAAAATTTGATGAATATTTAAAATTCATAAGTTTATTATCTAAATAAAAAAATAACCTTTTTGAATACCCTCTATTAAACAATTTATAACTTTCTGTCGGCCTTGGATTTCCTTTTTATTATACTATCATAATAATTCACCGTTTCATAAACATACTCACTTGATTTTTTTACGACCCTCAACTTTAATTCCTTCAATTCCAATTTCCAAAAAAATTTATTTATTTCCGGCTCTTGAAGTAATTGGTCATTTGGACTTAAAAAAATATGCCCTTGTTCCTTCTTCATCTTTAAATTTTTTTACGACAAGAATAAGCACAAAGTCCTCTATTTCCACTTCTTCCACCTATAAAACTACTTATAAAACAATTTTCCTGAATAAGAAATACACATTGATCCTGACACAAAAACTTCTAATTCCATATCTGTTTTTTTCTTTAATGCTTTTAATTTCTTCAAATGAAAGCTCTCTTGCAGGAACAACCCGTGTTAGTCCCCATTCCTTAAGCTTATTTGCCTCCACATGATTTGCAACCGTCATTTGAGTGCTTCCGTTTATGTTTAAGTCAGGAAAAATTATCTTTTATAAATTGAACAAATCCTAAATCTTGAACAATTACAGTATCTATACCGTGTTCATATATTTTTTTATATTATTGTATGCTACTTCAATTTCAACATCTTTCATTACTGTATTTAATGTCATCAATGTTTTTACACCACGAGCATGTGCATAGTCTATTCCATCAAATATATCTTGTAAATTTAGATTTTTCATTATTTCTTCTTGCTCCAAATCCTTTTTAATCCAAAAATATACTTCATTTGCTCCTGCCTTTATTGCTGCCTCTAATTTTTTTCATAATTTCCTGCCGGTGCTACTATATTCATTTTTACTCCATTTCTAACATAATTATTCTTATAATTTTTAATTATATTATACGAAATTTTGCACTTTTTTCAATCATTATAAGAAGGGAACGGAGGAAAAATTATTTCATTTATTTTTTTAATGAAATATTTTTTTAAAATAAAAAAATAAAATTCCTAAAAATATTAAAATTCCTGGAAGTAAAAGACAACACCCACAACTACTAAAAGCAATCAGATACCTCTCCTCCTAGTGCTGAATATCCAGCTAATATTAAAAAGACTATTACAATTATTATTAATATACTCATTTTTTTACTCCTATATCTTTTTTTATAAATTTTTATCTTTTTTTCTGCTACATGTCAATACAAAAAGACTAGGATTTTTTTAAATCCTAGTTTTTTTATTTTTTTATCATTTTTATTCAAATGTAAATTTTTTTATAATTTAATAAATTATATAAATTTCTAATTAAAATATAAAATCTTATTTTTACTTCATAAGCAACACCATAATCTCTCATCGCTATCGCTTTTAGCTTCTCCATTATTTTTTTGCTTCAATCTTAACTGTTGTCTTTTTTTAGTTTGTCTGTCTATTAAAGTTATTGTCCATACAGCCATTTTTCTTCCTCCTAAAATTTTTTTATTATTTATTACAAAAATTTGTAACCATCATTATTTTTACTTCATAAGCAACGCCATAATCTCTCATTGCTATTGCTTTTAGACTTCTCCATTATTTTTTTGCTACAATATAAGTTCCTATTTATGCTATTATTCCCGATATCACTACTATTATTATTTCTATATTTATATTTTTCTCCTTTTTCTAAAAATTAAATTATTATTTTTATTTAAATCTATAATTTATAATCATCATCTAAAATTTCTTCCATAAAATCTGAATAAGATCTTGAAGGTTTTTTTCATTTAAAAATAGTTTCAGAACCATAAACTATTGTTCCTAAAAATTCCTTTTTCCTATTTTTTTCCAAGTAAACTATCTTTTTCACCTATTCCTTGCTTTTCTCATTCTTTCAAATTTTCTTTCAGAATATTTATTCCCTAATTTAGAACCTTTCAAATACATATCTCTAGCTGTAGCTGGTTTATGTTCCCACATATAAATATCCCCTAATTGTCCTGCTGAATATCCACTTCCCAGCTCTACTCCTATTGTAAAAAAATTTCTTTTGCTTTTTCTATATTTCTTTCATTCATATAAATAATTCCTAATTGCTCTATACAATATAAGCTTTTTTTAATTTTATTCCTTGAACAAACATTTCTTTTTGCTTTTTGCTATATTTTTGTTCATTCATATAAATAAATCCAAGTTTTTTCAATTACATATAAATTATTAGGAATCCATCCCTTTAATTAACATTTCCTTAGCTTGTTCATATTTTTTTCTGAATAATATATTCCACCTAATGATCTTGCTGAATATTCATCTCCTAACTCTACTCCTTTTTTTAAAAAAATTTCTTTAGCTTTCTCTATATTTCCTTCTTCTTTATATATATGTCCTAACAAATCTGCTGAGCTCCATCTCCTAACTCTATTCCCTTTTTAAAAATACTCTTTAGCTTTTTTTCTGTATCTCTTTCTTCTCTATAAATATCTCCTAACCAACCTGCTGAATATATATCTCCTAACTCTATTCCCTTTTTAAAAATACTCTTTGGCTTTTTCTATATCTCCCTCTTCTTTATATATACGTCCTAACCAATTTGCTGAGCTCCATCTCCTAACTCTATTCCTTTTTCAAAGAACTCTTTGGCTTTTTCTATATCTCTCTCTTCTTTATATATACGTCCTAACCAACCTGCTGAAGATCCATTTTCTAACTCTATTCCTTTTTTTAAATACTCTTTGGCTTTTTCTATATCTCTCTCTTCTATATATACGTCCTAACCAACCTGCTGAAGATCCATTTTCTAACTCTATTCCTTTTTAAATACTCTTTGGCTTTTTTCTATATTACTTTCATTTTTTTATAAATAACTCCTAACCAAGCTGCTGAAAAATCCATCTCTTAACTCTATTCCTTTTAAGTAAATTTTTTAGCTTTCTCTGTATCCCCTTCTTCTCTATAAAGATTTCCCTAAGCCCCTTGCTGAAGATCTATCTCCTAATTCTATTCCTTTTATGTAAAATTCTTTAGATTTTTCTATATCTCCCTCTTCTTTATATATACGTCCTAACCAACCTGCTGAATATTCATCTCCTAATTCTATTCCTTTTTTTAAAAATACTCTTTAGATTTTTTTCTATATCTTCATCTTCATAATATATACGTCCTAACCAACCTGCTGAATCTCCATCTCCTAATTCTATTCCTTTTTATGTAAAAATTCTTTAGATTTTTCTATATCTCCCTCTTCTTTATATATACGTCCTAACGAACAGGCTGAAGATCCATTTTCTAACTCTATTCCTTTTTTTCAAAGAACTCTTTGGCTTTTTCTATATCTTCATCTTCATAATATATACGTCCTAACGAACAGGCTGAAGATCCATTTTTCTAACTCTAATCCTTTTTTTAAAAAAATTTCTTTAGCTTTCTCTATATCCCCTTCTTTTTTTATAAATATTTCCTAACCAATTTGCTGAATCTCCATCTCCTAACTCTATTCCTTTTTCAAAGAACTCTTTTGCTTTTTTTCTATATCTTCATCTTCATAATATATACGTCCTAACCAATACGCTGAATCTCCATCTTCTAACTCTAATCCTTTTTTTAAAAATACTCTTTTGCTTTTTCTATATCTTCATCTTCATAATATAGATATCCTAACCAACCTGCTGAATCTCCATCTCCTAACTCTAATCCTTTTTAAAGAATTCTTTTGCTTTTTCTATATTTCCTTCTTCAAAAATATTTTTTTACCTTCTTCATTTAATTTTTTTATTTCTTCTGACATAACTAATCCTCCTCTTTATTATCTTTATTTTTTTAAATAATTGTATTATATTTTTTTATATTTATTAATCCAAATAACACAATCATTGAAATTATTATAGAAATAGTTGAGAATATCGCACTTTCTTTCGTTATTCCTCCTAAATTAATATTAATTATACTAAATATTGCTAAAAAAATATTCCCATTGTTTCTATAATTTTATATTTCTCATTTTTCTAATTTTTTTATAAAAATTTTTTTATTTTTTTATATTTTTCTTCTATTTGAATTGTAATTATTTTTATCTATATATTGATTATTAAATTTGATACTTGAAAAAGTATAAAAATGAAAGTTCATTATTATTAATTGTATCAACTTTTTTTCTTAATTCTTTCATAAATGTATTAATATCATCAATATTTTTTTATTTTTATGCTCAAAAAGTATCTAAATTATAATCTTCATAAATAAATTGTAATATTTTTTTAAATCTTTTTTTCATATTATCTATTTTTTTATAGAACATCTTAATTCATTTTTTTATCGATAAAAATCTATCGTTTCTTTTTACCTCTTTAATATGATTCAACCATTTAGATTTAGCAAAAATATCCAACATTATAATCTAATGTATGAAATACAAAACTATCTCCTCTCATCCCATTTGGATTATAACTATAAGACATTCCCATTGATACATTTTGATAATTTTCAAAGTGTTTATTAAAATCAAAAAAAGCTAGCATATGCTTGTATGTATTTAAATAAATTTTTTTGGAATTTGATTATAAATTATATTTAGATTATACCAATATTCATTATTATTATAATAAACCTTACATTGAATTAATGTATTTTTTTGAAATCTTTTTAATTCACACTTTTTGTATATTTAATATGTATGTATTATTAATATTACTTATTTCTTTTTTTCATATAATTTATAAAATATTTCTATATTTTTCATCATTATCAAAATCACTATAGTTACTCATATTTATCTCCTCTTTATTTTTATAACAAAATTCTACCCCATAGCCATTCATAAATCAAATACATTACATATATATATTGCTTATGATTAAAATTATATTAATTCTATCCATTTATCTCTTACCCTTTCACTTAAAAAAATCAAAAAAATAACATGTGTTTTCCATTGTAAAAAAATACTATTTTTAGTGTATAATACTTTTTAACAATTTACGGGAGGAATAAAAAAATGATTATAAAACCTAGATTAAAAGGAAGTTTAGCTTTATCAAATCACCCAATTGGGGCAAGAGAATTTGTTAAAAGACAAATTGACTATGTTAAATCTCAAGATAAATATACAGGACTAAAAAAAGTATTAGTTATTGGTGCATCATCAGGATACGGATTGTCTACAAGAATTTCTGCAGCTTTCGGTGCAGGTGCTGATACAATCGGTGTTGCATTTGAATTAGGAATTGAAAGAAAAAGAACAGGAACTGCTGGTTGGTGGAATACTATTGCGTTTACCGAAGCAGCTAAAAAAGAAGGATTAATTGCTAAAAACTTTATTGGGGACGCTTTTTCAAATGAAATGAAAGCGAATGTAATTAAATACATTAAAGAAGAATTTGGTGGAAAAGTAGACTTAGTTGTTTATAGTTTAGCAAGTGCTATGAGAATAGATCCTAAAGATGGAGTTACTTATAAATCAGCATTAAAATCATTAAAAGAAGAAATTGTAGGTCCTTCAGTTAATTTAGAAAAAGAAACTCTTGAAGAAGCTACAATGGGAGTTGCTAATGATGAAGAGTTAAAAAGTACAATAAAAGTAATGGGTGGAGAAGACTGGAAATTATGGATTGAAGCGTTAGATGAAGCAGGTGTTTTAGCTGAAGGTGTTAAAACTGTTGCCTATTCATATTTAGGACCTAAAGTTACTTACGGAATATATAAAGATGGAACGATTGGAGCTGCAAAAAGACATATTGAAGCTACTGCCGATGTTTTACACGAATTTTTATAAAAAAAATATCACGGAGAAGCATACATTTCATTAAGTAAAGCTTTAATGACTAAAGCAAGTGCTGTTATACCTATATTCCCATTATATGCACTACTATTGTATAGAGTTATGAAAGAAAAAGGTATTCACGAAGGAACAATCGAGCAAAAAAACAAAGATTATTAAAAGATATGCTTTACGGAGATAAACCAGAATTTGATGAGTTTAGAAGATTAAGACCTGATAACTGGGAAATGAGAGAAGATGTGCAATCTGAAGTTGAAGCATTGTGGGACACTGTAACTCCGGAAAACTTTAAAGAAGTTGGAGATTTTGAAGGAATTAAAAGAGAATTTATGAATTTAAACGGATTTGGCTTTGATAATGTTGATTACGATGCTGATTTAGATTTAGAAGAATTAGCAAAAATTACAACCTTAATTTGCTATAATTTCAAAAAAATAAAAACTGTACTTTTTAAATTTAAGAGTACAGTTTTATTTATTTTATTTATATTCAATCAAAAAAATTTTCAACTTCTTCCCTCGTAGGAATTGAATCTTGAGCCCCTTTTCGTGTCACGACAATAGCTGAAACGGCAGTTGCAAATTTAAGTGCCTCTTCTACATTTTTTTGTTTCACATAATTTTTGCAATAAATCCTCCCAAAAAGCTATCTCCTGCCGCTGTTGTATCTATAGCTTTTACTTTATATGCTGGTATTTCTGTAATTTTATTCATTTTTATCAAATAAAAACACTTCCCTTATCTCCTAAAGTTAATATTATATTTTTGTAAATTTTTTTATCTTTTTTTCAACTTAATTATATTATCAAAATAATTATTATCACTATATTTTTAAATCAAATATTTCTTCCATTTCAGTTTCATTTTAACACTAAGTAATCAATTTTTTTCTATTATTTTACTTGATAATTTTTTTGCAGGAGCAGGATTTAAAATCGTCATTTTCTCATATTCTTTAGCTTTTTTTCAAAGTATATTCAATAGTTTCCATTGGGATTTCATTTTGTAAAACGATAATATCATTATTTTTTTATTTTTTTCTATACTTTTATCAATACATTCTTTAGTTAATTTGAAATTAGTCCCAGGTATAACAATTATATTATTATCTCCATTTTTCATCAACCGTTATTATTGCTCTTCCTGTTACATCTTTATCATTTATAAATATTCCATCATTTTTTTATATTATATTTATTAAGATTTTTCAATAAGAATTTTTCCCTTGTGAGTCATTTCCTACCATTCCAATCATTTCAGTTTCAACGCCTAATTTTTGAAATAGCTATAGCTTGATTAGCACCTTTTTCCTCCACAACTTTCATAATATTCTTTTCCAAAAATCGTTTCCCCTAATTTTGGTAATTTTTTTCAACTTTAACTGTCATATCCATATTCAAACTTCCAACAACTAAAACTTTATTCATATTCAATCTTTTCCTTACTTTATAACTTCAAAAATAATATTCCAAAACTTATCTAAATCTATTTCTACTCCTGTGTAAATTTTTACTTTTTTTCAATTTCATCTTTTTGTAAAATTACTGCACTCACAATTACTACAAATAGTTTGTCCATATTTTTTTCTTTATCGTTTAATTCTATTTTTACAAGCAATTTTTCTCTAATTTCACTAAACTTTCATCAATCATATATGCTAAAGTTACAACATCATGTAATGTATGATATTCAAAATTACCATTTTTCATCATAGTTTACTGGAAAATGTAATCCATTATAAAGAACTTCACTAGCTTTTTGTCCCAAACTCTTTTTATTTTTATCTACAATTTCTTTATTTGGCATAGTTAAGTCAGTTATTTCAAGTCCCATCATTTTTTATTTCAAGACCTGAGCTAAATACGATATGAGCAGCCTCTGGATCAGCAAAAAAATATTAAATTCTGCAAAAGTTGTTACATTTCCTCCTTTGCAACTTCCACCCATTAAAATTATTTCTTTAATTTTATCTTTCACTCTTGGTTCTTTAGTTAATACTGTCGCTATATTTGTCAAAAGGGATATACTGGAACTAAAAGTTATTTTTTTCTTCACTTTTTCATCAATGTTTCAATTATAAAATCAACTGCATTTTGTTCCTCTAATTTTTTTATTCGTTTCAGGTAATTTTTATTCCGTCTAATCCTGTTTCACCATGAAATAACGGAGCTATAATTTGATCTCTTTTTAAGAGGTTTATCACACCCTCATAAACTGGTACATCAATTTTTTTAAATAATCACATATTTTTTAAAGCATTTTTTTGTTACTTTTTTCATAAGTTTGATTTCCTGCAACTATAGTTATTCCCAATAAATCAAATTTTTTTATGAAGTCCTGCCATCATTATAGCTATAGCATCATCATGTCCTGGATCACAATCTAATATTATTTTTTCTTTTTTTCCATTTTTCCTCCTAAAATTTATATAAATATAGTAAAAAAATACAAACTATTTTTTTAAAACAATTTGTATTTTTTTATTTTTTTAACAACTAAACATTAAATCTAAAGTACATCACATCTCCATCATTTACAACATACTCTTTTTCCTTCAAGTCGCATCGCACCTTTTTTTCTTTTTGAACCTGACCAACCATTAAATTCAATAAATTTATCATAAGATACGACTTCGGCTCTTATAAATCCTTTTTCAATATCTGAATGTATTTCACTTGCAGCTTTTGGAGCAAATGTCCCTTGTTTTTACTGTCCAAGCTCTAACTTCTTTTTTCTCCAGCCGTAAAGTATGTAATTAAGCCTAATAACTTAAATCCTACTCTTATTAATCTGTTTAAACTTGGCTCTGTAATTCCTAATTCATCAATAAACATCTGTCTTTCTTCTTCATCTTCTATCTCAATCAATTCAGCTTCCACTTTTGCTGAAAAAGTTACAACCTCACTATCGTGTTCTGCTGCAAATTCTCTAACTTTTTTTAACATAATCATTTTTCAATACCTTGAGTTAAATCGTCCTCAGAAATATTTGCTGCGAACATCATCGGTTTTATCGTTAAAAATTGATATACTTTTTATTAAATCTTCTTCCCTTTGTGTAAATTTCAATGTCTTTAATAACTTAAACTCTTCCAAATGTACTTTACATTTTTCTAAAACTGCTACAAGCTCCTTACCTTCTGCATTTCCACCTCTAGCCATTTTTTGATTTTTTTGAAGTGCTCTATCTACCATTTCCATGTCTGAAAAAATTAATTCTGCATTAATTGTTTCTATATCTCTTATTGGATCAACGCTTCCTTCCACATGAATTATATTGTCATCATCAAAACATCTTACAACTTGACAAATTGCAGCTGTATTTCTTATATTTGATAAAAACTGATTTCCTAATCCTTCTCCTTTTGAAGCTCCTTTTTACTAAACCTGCAATATCTACAAATTCAACCGTTGCTCCTAAAGTTCTTTGTGGATTTATTATTTTTGCTAATTCATCCAGTCTTTTATCTGGTACTGAAACTAATCCTATATTTGGTTCTATCGTTGCAAACGGATAATTTGCAAAGCTTCGGCATTTTGTGTTTTTTTGTTATTGCATTAAATAATGTTGACTTTCCTACATTTGGTAATCCTACTATTCCTATTCCTATCATTTATTAATTTGTACGATTTTTATCGTACTCTCCTTTCTATTTTTATCTTTAATCTATATCATCTTTTAATTTTTTTCAAATATTCTAATTATTTTTCCACTTTTTCGCTTTCTTTCGCTTTAGTCAAATAATTTTTTTATCTAATAACGGTATAACTTTTTATTCCATAATAATCATAAATATTTCCAAACAAATTAAAAAAATATCATCTTGTTTATTCAGCAAATATTTTTGTTACATTTTTCTCCGACAGTTATTATATATTTTGGATTAATTATTGCAATTTGCATTATTAAATATTCTTTCCAATAATCATAATCCTCTTTTTTTCTGGCAATCTATTTTTCAATTCTACATTTTAAGAATGTCGTAAAAATAACATTTTTGATAAATCTAAATCAGAATATGTTAAAAATTTTTTTAAAAATATTCTCCATATTTATCTACTAATAATTGTTTTTGTTTATTTTTCTTCTTCACTTATTTCATCCATAACAAATAATATTTCAGCTTGTTTTATTTCCTTGTCCAATAATTGGATTTACGCATTTTATTACACAATCTTAATTCAATTTCTAATTCATCCCACATAAAATACCTCACTAACTCTAAATTTTATAAATAGATGTCGTATTTTTCAAGAACAATTTCTACATCCAAATGTTGTTTATTTTCTCTTTCCAATATATTATATAAAGTATTATATGCTAATTCTGGTGTATTATTATCTTTACTTATATGCATTAAATATATTTTTTAATTTATTTGAAATAACTTGAGCTATAAGTTTTGGAAAGCTTTCTGCATTTGACAAATGTCCATTTCTTCCTTTTACTCTATTTTTTTAATTCCCAATGATAAGGATATGTCATAAGCATTTCATAATCGTAATTACTTTCCAATACAATAACATCACTATTTTTTTAAAAATTTTTCTCTTATAAGATTGGTAACACATCCAATATCACTAGCATAAGCTATTTTTTTATTATTAAATTCAAAAGTGTAACCTAAACAAATTTCAGCATCATGCATTACTTCAAAATTTTTTTATTACAGTTTCTCCTATATTCAATGTATCTGTATGCAAAAAAATTCAAATTTTTTATCTATTTTTCCCTATTTTTTTCTTTAATTGTATTATAAGTTATTTCGTGTAAATAAATTGGAATATCATATTTTTCTTGATAAAACTCCAAGTCCTTGTATGTGATCTGAATGTTCATGAGTAACAAAAATTCCATCAATATCTTCAATTCTTTTTTTCAATATTATTTAACTTTTTCTATCGTTTTTTTACCACTAAATCCAGCATCAATAAGAAATTTTTTTATTTCCCATTTCTATAAAACTTGAATTTCCACTACTTCCACTTCCTAATACTGAAAAATTTCATTTTTTCCCTTTCTAAGTTTTAATAAAATAATATTTTATTCTATATTAGACTTCTATTTTTCCCTGTTTCTATATTATAAACCCAACCACCTTTTATTATCTTTTTATACTTGTAATTTTATTGCTCTTAACAATATTTTTTTAGATAAATTTCCCGGAATTTCATAAATTTTATCATTTCCATAAATCAATCCAAAACTATAATTAGTATCCTTTTTCTTTTTACATTTTCTAAATTATTTTTCGTTACCAACTAACTGAGGATTATTCCCATTTTTATTTTTTTATAAATTTTTTTATAGCATTTTTCTAATCTTGCTCTTTCAATTTCAATATTTGCTTTTTAACATTTTTAGATGAATTTAAATAACTAATATTAAAAGCAAATACTGTAACTAATAAATCCTAAACTTATTAAAATAATCGTTACTATTGTATAATTTTTAATATTTTTTTCATTTATTTAATATCCCTTATTATTTTTCTTTTTTAAAAATAGACGGTCTAACTACAACTTTTACATATTTTTGGTAATGTCAATTCTAATTTTAGTAGTCACTCTTTTTAACGTTTATCCAACCAAGTCCTCCAATAGCAATATCTTCATTTTCATTTATCTCAGTTGTATAAGTTACAAATTCATTTTTGAAAAATTGTTTTTTTCTCTTCACCTTTCAATATTTCAAAAAGTTTCCACTCAACAAATCTTGAACTCTCTCTTCTTTTTGTAATATGATATTTTACATCTTTTTGCTGAATATACTGAAAAATATTGGCTTATACTCTAATTTTTCATTTTCTAACACTTTAAATCTACAAAATGAATCAAACATAAATATTTGATTATTTTTCAAGTTTAAATGTTTTTTCTTGAAATTTCTCCTGATGGAACTAATTTCAATCCTGTATCACTACTTACAAAATCCGAAATTCTACCTTCTGGAATTAATCCAGGAGTATCAATTATTGTAATTTCTGTATTTGGTATTTTTATTATTTATTGATTTTAATGTTGTTCCCGAATATTTTTGATGTTGTTATTTTTATTTTTTTCCTAAAAAGTAAATTTATTACAGATGATTTTCCAACATTTGAGCACCAATAACTACTGCCTTAATTTTTTTCTTTTGGAAATAAAGTATTTATTTTTTCTAACAATTCCGTTTACTCCATATTTATTTTTTTAGCACTAACAAATGCAATATCATCTGGCACAATATCTTCTTCAGCAAGTCTATCTTTTATCCAATTTGCTACTTCAGTTGGATGCACAAAATCTGGCAACAAATCAATTTTTATTTACTATTATTATTGATCTGTAATCTCTCAAATAATCTAATATTTCTTCTGTGAACGACCCTCAAAATCAATAATATCAAAAATCGAAGAATTATATCCGATTTTTTTATCAGCTTCACTTACCTCTTTTGCATATTCTTCTTTACTAAAATTATTTATAAGATTTTTGTCCGTAATTTTTTTATTTTAAAGCATCTTTGACAAAGTAACTCTCCTTCTGTAATATACTTCTCTTCAGGTACAAAAGCCCTCCTTATTTTTTTGTCTTCAAATTGCAGTTCTATTCCACAACCTATACATTTTTTTATTTAACAATTTTTTTCCTCCACTTATCATATCTATACCTTTTTAATTTTCTATATTATATCATAATTTTTTAAAAAAATATAATTATTTTTAATATAAAAAAATACTTTTAAATCGTATATGAAATATTTATAATATTTTAAAACTATAAAATCATTTTTTTAAACCCTTTTTTTCTTTTTTTCTAATATTATAACAAAAAAAAGCGAATGAATCGCTTTTATTTTTTTCACTAATTTTTCTATAATTATCTAAATTAAAATCACCAACACTTAACAGAACATGTACCAACAAACTGGACACGAAATTTAAAATCAATAATTTAAGGAATTACATCTTATTTGATAAGGTGTAGTTCCTTTTAAATTTACTCTAACTTTATTGTAAAAATTCTATATATTCTTTAATTGTTTTTAATTGCTTCTTCTTTAGTTCTAAACTTATCTTTATTTAACTTATTGTAACAACATTCTGATTTTAAAAATACCCCCAAAATGACTCTATAGGTGAGTTATCAGGACAATGTCCCGGTCTTGACATGCTATGTGTAATATCTTTTTGTTATATTTTTTTAAACATATATGATGTATACTGAAACCCTCTATCACTTTTGTAATATATCAACATCATTAATATTTATATTTTTTTAAATGTTTTTCATAACTAATTCATTATTATTATGATTACCTATCTCATAACTTATTAACATCTTAGAATTAATATCAATTACACCACTAATGTATAGTTTACCTTCTCCAGTATTTATCTCTGTAATATCAGTAGACCATTTTTTTGATTATCTTTAGTAGTACTAAAATCTCTATTAAGTATATTATCTCTAAAATACTCATCACTTGATTTTTTTAAATCTTTTTCTTCTTAACTCTTATCACACAAAATATATCTTCTTCTATCATTATTCTTCTAATTTTCTTTTCGTTATATTTTTATACCACATCTTTTTAAAAAAACTTCTATACTCATTCTCTTTCTACCGTATGTAGACTTAACTTCTTTATCTATTATTTTTTTATTAAATTTATTAATTCTAATTCTTTTTTTATTAATTTCATTATTTCTATTTAAATAGTCATAGTAAGATGCTCTATTTAATTCTAATATTTCATATAAATATTTAACATTATACTTATTCTTTAAAAGCATCTACAGTTAAATATTTAGCATATATTATTCTTCTTTTTTTCTAGAAATTCTAATATCTCTTCGTTTTTTTAGAATCTCTAATTCTGCTTTCAACATCTTATTTTTCTTGTAGTGATAACTCATACAATATCTTATATTTATCTTCTTCTGAATAATCTGATGATTTCACTATCTTATCTTGATATTTAGAAACCCATGAGTATAGATTAGAATATTTAATACCATACTTAATACAAGTTTCTTTTGTAATTTCTTCCATTTTCAATACATTCTTTAGCAATAGCCATTTTTCTTATCTTTACTTAATTTAGGACTTCTCATAGTATATATTTCACCTCTAGGTATGTAATCATTTATTATACCTTTATTATACTGATTAATCCAATTTATTACAATAGTATTAGGCAATAAATATTTTTTTCAGATAATTCATCTATAGAACTACCTTCAAAAATTTCATTAATAATCTTAGTTTTTAAATTCTTTTGTATATTCTCTATTTCTAGGATATACTTCTTTTTAACCCTTCTATACCATGTATTCTAAACCTATTAATATATCGATAAAATACACGATTAGACACACCATATTTAATAAGAATATCTTTATGACTCAATCCCATTTCTAAATAATCCTTACATATAGAAATTCTTTCTTCTAATGTGAATTTACTTTTTTCTTCCCATAAAAAAATGTACCTCCAAACTGTTTTCGTTTTTTTCTGTCCAGTTTGTTGGTACATGTTCTAACATTTCAGCTATTTTTTTCTAAATTTTCTTTTTGTTAATTCTATTTTTTTAATGTTTTTTTGAACTAAGTTCATTTTTTTCTATTGTTCCTTCTTCAATAGTTATTATGCTTATTTCATTTTCATCTGTATTTGCAGTATCAAAATTAAAAATATGACCCATAATCTTTTTTTCTTCTAAACTTTTTTTGATTTAATAAATGATAGACTTGTAAGCGGTGTTTCTGTATTTTTCTAATTCTCTTATTACAGACATTTTTATTTTTTTCCCATCATTCACATCTACAAAATCAATTTTTTTCTTGAAGTATCACTTTCATCTATATTAATAACTTTGTACTCTATTTCTCCAACTTTTTATAATATCATCCATTTTAGCATTTCTTAATTTTTGAAATAAAATATTTATCTCCTTGTTTTTTTATTTTTCTTCTTTCTTTTCAACTAAATTAGTATTTTCTTTTTTTGGCTAGCAGTTTTTATCAACATTTGATAATTTACCTATACTAAACCCAATTCCTAAAAACCAACACAATTAATAAACCAAATAAAACTTTTTTTATTTTTTTGCTTTGTCTTTCTAAATTTTTCTTTTTCATTCTCATTTTTCTTTTTTTAAAATCTTCCATTTTTCCCCTCCGCTTTTTTTATTTTTTTCATTCATTTCAAATTCTGTATTACATTTAAGACATTTAATTGCATTCATCTATTATCTCTCCTCTTCTATTTTTACACAACTATTATAACAGATTTTTCACTCAGTTTTAATGTTTTAAGGTTCCATTTTTTTATTATATTTTTTTAAAAATCAATATCTATCACTTTTTTTAATTTGAAATTATACTTTTTTTAGTTCCTATTATAAGATACATTTTAAAATTTTATTTTTAAAAAAATTACAATTCAAAAATATTTACTTTTTTTGTTTCATGTCTTTTTTTATCATATATATTTAATTATTTTTTTAAAATAAAAAAATAGTAGATTTTTTTATAACTACTATTTTTTTAAAGTATAACTATTTATTTTTATAATTTATGTAATAAAAAAATTGGATATAAAAAAACAATATCCAATTTTTTTAAATTCTATCTACTATTAAGCATTAACTCTTTCAGGATAAATACTTACTCTTTTTTTACCTTTTTCCAAAGTTTTTCAAATTTAACATATCCGTCAGTTAATGCGAATAATGTATAATCTTTTCCTAATCCCATGTTAGTTCCTGCGTGGAATTTAGTTCCTCTTTGTCTTACGATAATATTTCCAGCTTTTTACTACTTCACTCGTCATATTTTTTTACTCCTAAATATTTAGGATTTGAATCCCTACCATTTCTAGTAGATCCTTGTCCTTTTTTTAGAGGCGAATAACTGTAATTGTAATTTTAATATCATTTTTATACCTCCTCGATAATCATTTTTTTACATTTTTAGGATAATTTTTTTCTTCAATAGCTTTCAAATAAACGAACATTGAATTTATTAAAATATTAACTTTTTCATATTCTTCTCTTGTTAAATTTGAATCAGCTAAATTACAAATAATTAACCCGTCATTTATTTCATATTTTATTTTTCTTTAAATTTAATATTTCTATTAAACCATTAAGTGTCATCTGTGATACTGCTGAAACAGCTGCACAAACTATATCTTGTCCATAATCACCAGCATTTGCATGTCCACTAATTTTTAAAATATGATATATTTTTCACTCTGCTTATTTTTTGAATTTTTAATTTTTAATCATTCAAACCCAACTACTTTTTTTATTAAGCATTAATTGCTTTTTACTTCAATAACAGTATATTGTTGTCTGTGTCCTTGTTTTTTGTAGTAAGTTTTTTTGTTATATTTAAAGCTAATTTTTTTCTCACCTTTAATGTGTTCCTTAACAACAGCTACTACTTTTGCTCCTTCTACTACCGGAGTTCCGAAAGTAACGTTATCTCCTTCACCAACTAATAAAACTTCATTTAATTCAACTTCTGAATTTGCTTCAGCTGCTAATTTTTTTCTACTTTAACTACAGATCCAACTTCAACTTTATATTGTTTTCCACCTGTTTTAACTACTGCGAACATTATCTGTACACCTCCATAATTTAAAATCGCTAAACGCGGGTATTAGCCACCCAGTCCATGCGTATACCTTGTTAGTATAACATAATTAAGTGTTATTGTCAAATATTTTTTAAATATATTTCATTTTTTTAAATTGTACTAAAGTTTTTAACAAATTAAATTTAAAAAGATAATTTGCTCATTTCTATATTCTACTTCAATATTTTTTAAAAAAACCAAAACTATCTGCAGTAGATTTAATACCTGGAGATGCATAGAATTTATTTTCATTTGTTCCTATCTCTTGTTTACCTATATAGAAAAAAATCTTTTTATCTCCAACTAATCCATAAAATCTAATATATATTTTTTTAGGTTTTTTTCTATTTTTTTCTTTAGTTTTATTTTTGTATATTTAAAGTATTAAAAAAATTCTTTATATTCTTTTTAATTTATTTTCAAAATTTCTATTAAAAATCTAGTATTTTTAGTAGTATTTGTAGCTAAAATTCCTATTCCTAGATTTAAAGAATACCCTTCCTCATCTAATAAATAATAAGATAATTTTTAAATCATCACTATCACAAAGTATATCAGATGTTTTTTTCGTTTTCTTTAATTTATCTATTACTGATTCTAAAAATATATCTTTTTGCTTTATGAAGTTACATGTACTTCCTGATAAATCCGGAAATGTCTCTACAACTTCTTCTGTTTTTTTCCTTCTATTTTTTTATCAACTGTTGTTTTATTTGTTTTTATTATTTTTCTGAAAAACATTTAAGGACAAACTAATACTTACTAATATTATTAATATTTTCTTCATCTTTTTACCTCATTTTAATTGATTTAATATCATTTTTATCAAATTTAAAAAAATTTATCAAATATTTTTATTGATTTTTCAAATCCTCCTGTATATAATTGATAATAATTTCCTTTTTTTGTGCAATTAATTCATCATGATTACCTCTTTCAATTATTTTTCCCTTGATCTAAAACCATAATTACATCAGAATTTTTTTATAGTAGACAATCTATGTGCAATAACAAAAACTGTTCTTCCTTTCATAAGTTTATCCATTCCTTCTTGAACAATTTTTTCAGTTCTTGTATCTATACTTGATGTTGCTTCATCAAGAATAAGGACTGGAGGATTAGCTATAGCTGCTCTAGCAATTGCAAGTAATTGTTTTTTTGTCCTTGTGATAATTCATTTCCAGCATTTTTTTAAATAAGTATTATACCCATTTGATAAATGATTAATAAAATAATCTGCATTAGCTAATTTCGCTGCTGCCACAACTTCTTCATCAGTTGCATCCAAATTTCCATATCTAATATTATCAGCTATAGTTCCTGAAAATAAATGCGTATCTTGTAATACAATACCTAATGAGCTCTTAGATCATTTTTTTATTTATTTTTTTCAATATTTATACCATCATATCTAATTTTTTTCCAGATTGAATGTCATAAAATTTATTAATTAAATTTGTAATTGTTGTCTTCCCAGCCCCAGTCGCACCAACAAATGCAATTTTTTTCTCCTGGTTTTGCATATAAATTTATATTATGTAATATTTTTTTATCTTTGTTATATCCAAAATACACATTTTTCAAAAACAACATTTTCCTAAAAAGTCTTTCATAAGTTACGCTCCCATCCGTATGGGGGTGTTTCCAAAGCCCAATTTCCTGTTTTTTTCTTTTTGTTTCATAAATTTTACCTGCTTCATCAATTTTTTTATATTTACAAAGTGTAACATATCCTAAATTTTTCTTCTTTATTTTCATCAAGTATAGCAAATATTCTTTCAGTTCCTGCACCAGCTCTTATAATCGTATTTATTTGTTGTGTTATTTGTGCAACAGGATCATTCAAAGTTCTTGTAAACTGTAAAAAAACGAAATTAATTTTTCCTATTGTAAATCCATCAATACCAAATATTGCTAAAATCGAGTCCAACTACTGTTGTTAAAACAAAATTAATATTTCCTAAATTCCCTACTGCTGATTCTAATATATTTGCATATTTATAAGCATTATTTGACGCTTTAAATAAATCATAATTTAGTTCAGAGAATTTTTTTGAAATTTCATTTTCGTAAGAAAATACTTTTACAACTCTTAGCCCTTCAAGCATTTTCTTCTACATATCCGTTTAATCTTCCAATATGGCTCTGTTGTTTAGAAAAATTTTTTTCCACTTTTTAGTTGATAAATATTTTTGTTGTTAATAATATAATTGCTATCATTAATAATACTAAAATAGTAAGTGGTAAACTTAATATTATCATTGAAACAATAACACCAACTGTCGTAAATAAAGCTGAAATTACTTGTGGTAAACTTTCTGCTAACATATCTCTTAAAACATCGATATCACTAGAATAAATACTCATTATATCTCCATGTGCATGAGTATCAAAATATTTTTATTGGTAATCCTTCCATATGTTCAAATACGTCATCTCTCAAATTTTTTTAATGTACCTTGTGCCATTCTAATAATTATTTGCTGATAAATTAAAAGTACAAATTATTCCCATTAAATAAGTTAGAATCATTGTTTTTTTATAATTTCTTTTTAATGGTTGAAAATCTACACTTTTTATTATTAATGTTTGGAATTATAAATTTGTCAATTAAAACTTGAATAAGCATTGTTCCACGAACCATACAATATGTACTTAATAAAATAAAGATAAATATTGCAAATACATGAAATTTATATTTTTTTAAACATATATTTTACAAGTCTAATTAATGAAGAAACTTTAGTTTTTATTCATACTTTTACCTCCTCATCTTCATTAGTTTTTATTTTTGTGTTTCATAAACTTCTTTATAAATTTTATTTGAATTTATTAATTCATCATGACTACCAATTCCAACTATTTTTCCCTTCATTTTAAAAACAACTATTTTTGTCTGCATCTTTTATAGATGAAATTCTTTTGTGAAATTATAATTTTTTTGTAATATTAGGTAATTCTGTTTTTGAACAGCTTCTCTTATTAATCTATCTGTTTTTTTGTGTCCACTGCACTTGTTGAATCATCTAATATTAAAATTTTTAGGTTTTTTTAATAAAGCTCGAGCAATACATAATCTTTGCCTTTGTCCACCCGATACATTTGTTCCACTCTTTCAATAAGTGTGTCGTATTTCTCCGGAAATTTTTTTGTATAAACTCGTCTGCTTGAGCTAATTTACATGCATTAACAATTTCTTCATCAGTAGCCTCTTTATTTCCCCATCTTAAATTTTTCTTTAATCGTACCTGTAAATAAAATATTTTTTTGAAGAACCATTGCAACATTATCTCTTAAAAGCTTTTTAAATCGTATTCTTTAACATTTTTTTAGAACCAACTATTACTTCTCCACCTATAACATCATATAATCTTGGAATTAATTGAACTAAAAGCTGATTTTGAACTTCCAGTTCCCCTATTATTCAAGTGTTTCTCCTGATTTTATTTTTTTAAATTTATATTTTTCTAAATGTAAAATATTTGGATTATTAAGATAACTATAATTTACATTTTTTAAATTCAATATCTCCATTTTCTATTTTTAAATATTGGATTTTTCAGGATTTTTTTATGGTTCTTCTTCATCTAAAAACTTCTAAAATACGTTCTGCTGGAGCTTTTTGACCATGAAATTGTTACTATTGTTAAAGCCAACATTAGTAAGCCTATTAATATATTTGATGAATATGTAAAAGAAACTCATCAATTCTCCTGTTGTAAGTTCATTAGATAAAATTAATTTAGAACCAAACCATGACAGTAAAATTGTACAACTAAACATTGAAAGCTGCATACCCGGAGAAACTAATGCTGTCAACATTTCTCCTTTTAACATCATTTCTTTTTAATTTATTTGTTGATTCTTTAAATTTTTTTGTATTTCTATATTTTTCTTTAACAAATGATTTTACTACTCTAATTGCCGAAATATTTTTCTTGTAAATTTATATTTATTACATCATAAAATTGAATCGCTTTTTCTAAAAATTGGATTAACAACAATAATTAAACATATTAATGCTAAACCTAATAAAATTACAGCATATACAAAAAAATCATTGATAATTTTTAAATTCATTCTCATTGTCATTATAATTGCAAAAAAATCATCATAAATGGTGCTCTTAATAAAATTCTTAATATCATTTGATATGAAGTTTGTATATTATTTATATCTGTTGTAAATCTTGTAATCAACCCTGCAGTAGAAAAATCTATCAATATTCGTAAATGAAAACTTTTGAATTTTTACTAAATAAAAGCATCTCTAATATTTTTTTGCAAATCCTGCAGATGCTTTTTGCTGCAGCTTTTTCCCGCTCCAATTCCAAATAGCATACATACCATAGCTAAAAATTAAAGTTAAAAACACCCATTATTGCAACATATTTCATGTCATTTTTTTGCTAATCCTTTATCAACAATTAATCCCATTATTGTTGGAATTAACATTTCTAAAAAAATATTTCACAAGCAATAAATATTGGAGATAAAATAGACTCTTTTTTTATATTCTCCTACATAAATTGATAATTTTTTTAAACATAATTTTTTTATAATAATATTTTTAAATATTATATTCTCCTTTCTTTTTACATCTCATATTGTATATAATTTTTTTAAATAAAAAAATATAAAAAAACTCCATCTTATATTTTAAAATTTTTTTATCTAAAATTAAGGTGCAGCATACAAACAAAAAGTATATTAATTAAAAAAAATATCCAATTCTTAAGATTTTTATTTAAGAATTGGACACTATTTATTTTTATAACCAATCGACTTCTATACATTCTATAATCTATTTCTGGGAATATGTTATCTCTGCTTTCAATTTCAGCTACCCAACTTTCATCTAAAGTACCATGTTTAAAGTCTTCATACAACTTAAATAATCTATGAACGTGGTCGCTTATTTTTTTATGAGCATATCCAACCATTGTCCCTGTAAACATTATAAACGGCCAACATGATGTTTGTGCCATTTGAAGTTCTCTTGCCATTTGGTTTAATGCTCTATACTCTAACTCATTATACGGATCTCGACCGTTCGCTACTTCTATCATTTTTTCGGCAGCTTTATGTAAATGTCTATAAACATATTCATTTGTTCCATCTAACCAAACATCGTAATAACCATTTGCTCCCCAACTTGACATACTAACATCCACTATTTGATTTGTTGGATATCTATCTAAATATCTTGACGGTGTTATCATACTAAAGTTTGATTCAGCTGTAGCTCTAAATACCCATTCTAAGAAAATTGGTCCTTCATACCACCAATGTCCGTATAATTCTGCATCATACGGAGATATAACTATCGGCTTTCTATTTTTTTCATTTTTTGAAGATAAAAAAATTCTATTTGTTTAGATCTATTATATACAAAAATTATATGCATGTTCTTTTGCTTTTGCATAAGCTGCATCTGGATCATAAACAGCTTTTATAATCACCTTTTTTTATCAGTTATTGCATGGTATTTTTATTCCTATATTTCTTCTTACACCATCGCTATGTAAAAATGGTCTTACATAATCATAATCTAAAATATACCCTGCATCATGATGGAATTCTCTATAAGTTCCATCCCCCGGATACCCTACTTCACTACTCCAAACTTGTTCTGAAGATTCTAAATCTCTTGCAAATGCTGCTACTCCATTTTTAGTATAAACTGGAGAGTAAATTCCATATACAGGTCTTGGATCACTATACATTATTCCATGTGCATCAACTAAGAAATATCTTATTCCGTGTTTATCTAAATAGCTGTCTTGTCCTGGATAATAAGCACATTCTGCTAACCAAATTCCTTTTGGATTTCTACCAAAATTTCTAATATAATCTTTTTTAGCCATATATACTTGTGCATTTACTGCTTCAGGGTAATCTTTCATTGTGGGTAAAAATCCATGTGTAGCAGTTACCGGAATTATTTCTAAATTTCCTTGATCTTGATATTTTCTAAATGCACCAACTAAATCTCTGCCATATTTATATTCATAAACATCTCTAGCTCTTTTTATTAAACCACAAATTATGATTAGCAACTTTTAGCATATCTGGATATTCTTTTTAATCTTTCAACTTCTAATTCACAAAAATTTAATTAATTTATTAAGATGATTAACGTATCTTTCTCTAAGTAAACTATCATTTAACATATTTACTAAAGTACCAGACATTGTCATAGTCAATTCCCATGGTATTCTATCTCTTGTTAAATTTTTCAAACATTTCTAAAAGAGGAATATATGTTTCAGTAATCCCTTCAAATAACCAATCTTCTTCTAAAAATTCTTCATATTCTGGATGTCTTACGTATGGTAAATGTGCGTGTAAAACAAAAGCTTAAATATCCATTCATATATATTTCCTCTCTTTCTATTTTTGTATTATATTGTATTATTTTTATTAATATAAATATCTAATAAATATTTATTTATTACAACTATTCATTATATTTATATCATATTTTTTTGATTTTTTTCAAAAATTTTTTTAATTAAGTTTTTTTATATTTTTTTATCATTAAAAATTTTATTTTTTTCTTTTTATATTAATTTCTATAAAATTTCATATAATTCTTCATAACTTTCAACTTCAAATGTGGCATTTATCAGCTTCATTTTTTTACGTTTTACTAAATTTATCCAACAACTATCAATTTCAAAATTATTAGCTCCCTTTATATCTGCCGTCTGTGAATCTCCAATCATTATAACTTTATTTTTTTCTCCTCTATATTCTAATTTTTTTCTAGTGCTTTTTTTCAAATATTAATGGGTTAGGTTTACTTACCCCAACTTCTTCTGAGATAATAATAGTTTCTATATACTTATTTATTTTTTTGAATTTTTTTATTCTTGGAATTTGCACTTCTTTTATACCATTCGTTATAATTGCTAACTTATAATTTTTTTCACTTAAATATTTCACAAATTTTTTTCAGCACCGTCAAATAAATAAGTTCCTTCTCCTAATTTTTTTCTAAATATTTTTTTGCTAAATTCTTTTCTCATCATAATAAATTAAATTAATTTTTATTAAAAGTTTCTTTTAAATCTATTTATTTTTTTAAATTTTCTATATTTATTTTTACCTTTTTTTCTAATTCATTCCATAATTTTAAATTTATAATTTCATATTCTTTTTATAAATTTTTTTCATAATCTTTTTACTATTTTTTTCAAAAAAATCCTAATTCATAAAATGTTTCATACATTGCTTTTTTTCTTCTGTTTTTTTATAATCAAACAATGTATCATCTATATCTAACAATACTACTTCGTACATTTTTTTCTCCTTTAAATATACCATTCACTATCTTCAGTGATTTTTATTTTTTTATATATTATTTTTAGCAAATTCATTCAATACATCTCTTTGAACTTTATATGTAATAAAGCTTCATTCCTTCAGCAACATTACACCACACATAATCTTCAATTTCATCTTCTTGAAGTATTATATTTTTCTTCACCAATAGTTTCTCCTAAAAAAAATACAACTTCTTTAAAAAAATTTTTATTGTTTGGTACATATTTTTACAACTTTTTCTAATTTCTTTATTTATTTCTATATCAACATTTGTTTCTTCTTTCACTTCACGAATTGCAGTTTCAACCTCTGTTTCGTCCTTTTTCCATATGACCTTTTGCAAATCCCCAATTACCATTATACATTTTTACAATTAAAAAAATCTATCTTTTTTTATTACTATAAATTACTGCTCCACAACTCTTTTCATATTTCAATTCACAAGTTAAATTATATTTTTTTATTAAATAATCTACAATTTTTTTGTTTATCATTTTTTTAAATGTTTATCAAGTATTTCTTCATAAATTTCTAATTTAATATTATTTATACTCCTATTATCAAATCCTATATTTATCAAATCCACACCTGTTATATCTAAATCTTTTTAATCTTAAAATTGGCCTTCTGACATTATTTCAAATATTTTATTTTTTTCAAATTATTCACTAATTTTTGTTTTTTTCAACATCATTTTCATCTAAATCTGATTCAATTAAATCTAACAATCTATTAAAAATTTCTATCATCTAAATCTAAAAATTATTTTTAATATTTTTATCACTTAAATTTTTTTCAGGTAATAAATAATTATACACTATTTTTTTACAGAACTTGTTATTTCATTTGATGCACGATAATATTTTAGCACTGTTTCTGCTAAAAAAACTACTTTCTCTTTCATAACCATCATAGCTTCTTTTGACCTTTTTCCATCAATTGTTTCGCTATTTACTTTTTCCAATTTGATAGAATAAAGCTGATAATCTTGTTATTAAATCTGATTTTTGTTTTTAGAAATCGTTGATAATATTTTTTTGAAATGTATTCTTTTTTTCTATTTGATCCACTTCATACAAATATTTTTATATCGGGTATTAAAATTTCTAAAATCAATAATTTTTTTCATCATTTTTTTAATGTATTTTTTTACATAAGGTGCTACCAAAATTTTACTTATTTCATCAAAAACTCTTTCTTTTTGAAATTTTTATTCAAAAAAATTTTTCTTTTTTTCATAAATAGCATTTGCTGTTTTTTTATCTAATTCAAATCCTAATTTTTGCCATAAATCTAAAAGGCTCTCATTATTCTCAAAGCATCTTCTTCAATTCTCAATTTTGGATTTCCAACAAATCTTACCACTTTATTTTTTTATATCCTCTACACCGCCATAAAGATCTATTAAACCCTCTTTTTTCATTATACGCCAATGCATTTATTGTGAAATCTCTTCTATCTAAATCATCTATAATCGTTTGAACAAATTTAATTTTTTTAGGATATCTACTATTTAATATACCAATTTCTTTTTCTGTATTTAGCAATTTCAAATTCTTTACCATTTACTTTTTATCATTAAAATCCCAAAATGTCTTCAACTTCTTTTTGGACTATTTTTCTTTAAAAAAATTATTTTTTTAACTTATCATAATCAATATCAGTAGCAAAATCATAATCATCAGGAATTATTCCTAAAATCATATCTCTTATAGCTCCACCTACTAGAAATCCAGTTCCATTTTTCATTCAATTTATCTAAAACATATTTTACTTCTTTTTTTCTAATGTAAACTGCATCTCTTTCTCTCCTATCTTTACTACATTATTTTTTTCTTAAATTTAGCTATATAAAATCCATCTAAATACATATTTTTTTATAATTTATGTACACACCATCAAATTCATCTTTAGTAACATTAACATTTTCTGGTACTAAAACTTCCATCATTTCTAAATCATCATATTTTTTTCTAAAAAAAGTTTTTAACATTATTAGTATTTTTCATTTTTTTAGAAAAAGTACAAGTACTATAAACTAAAAATTCCTCCAGATTTCAATGCTTTTATATCCACTATCAAATATCTTTTTTTGTAATTTTTTTAATAATTTTATTTGTTCATTTGTTAAATCATAAATTTTTTTCAGGTTTTTTTCCTTAAAACTCCAAGTCCACTGCATGGAACGTCCAATAATATTTTATCAAATTGACTGTTTAATTTTTTTCTATCTCTCTTGCATCATTTAATTTAATTTCAAAATTATTATATTTATATTTATTTTTTTAATTTATTTAAAATTTCAATTTTATGTTCATGAATATCCGTTGCAATCAATTTTTTTAGGATTATATTTTTTTGTAAAATAGCTAACGACTTTCCATCAGGAGCCGCACACGCATCAAGTACAATATCTTCATCCGTTATATCTAAATTTCTTACAGCTAAATACGATGAAGCATCTTGAATTATAATATTTCCCTTTTTAAATTCTTCATGAGTTAAAAATATTCCCATTTGATAAATAATAAACTTCATCCACATTAAACAAAAATTTCACTTTTTAACTTCTTTTTATTATATTTTTCAAAAAAATAACTTTATTTAAAAACTTTTTGAATTATATCTTACAGATAAATAGCTCTTTTTGTTTATAACTTTTCATTATATCTAAAAAAACTCATTAGGATTTTTCTACTTTCAACTTATTTACAAACCATTGCGGATATGACAATAAAATTCCATCTTTTTTTATCATTTGGAATTTCACTATCGTATTTTTTTCTTTATTTTTTTAAAATTGTTTTTTTAACACAGCATTTACAAATCCTACTTGATGATTATTTATAACTTTAGCTATTTCACCTGCCTCAAAAAAAATAACTCCAGCATTATCAGCATTCATAAAATATAATTGTGCTACAGATATTCTTAATAGTTGCTTAATTTTTCCTTTTTTTGAATATTTTTTTAGTCGCTTTTTCCTAATAAATAGTCAATATAAATTAAATTTTTTTAAAAGTAACATTTATTATATTCGTCACAAACATTTTTTTCTTTTTACACTATAATTATTTTTTTATTAAAATAATAATTCATTTGAATATTACTATATTTACCATTTTTGAATTTCATCAAATAAATTTACTACATCTAATTTTTATGTTATTTTTTTCATTTTTTTCACTTTCTAATTTCAATTTATTATATAAAAATACTTAAATTTTTAATATTTAATAATATAATATTTTTTTAAATTATATCAATAAACTAACTATTTTTTTCAATAAAAAAATACTTAGGATATATTAAATTTTTTTAATTCAATTTAATTTTTTTAATGAACACTTCAAAAAAATTTTTTTATATTATTTTCTATATATTTATAATTTAAAAAGATTGACTTCTAAACTTTATAGAAATCAATCTTTAATTATTTTTTTCGTATATTAAGTATTTTTTTGCTAAATTTATTAGAATGCTGGCAATACGCTTCCATTATATTTTTTTCTTCAATATTTTTTTAACTTTCTCTGATCGTAAAGCTTTCATTAATTTTTTTGGAATTTAGGTTCATTTTCTTTTCCCTTTAGCTACTGTTACTATATTTACATAAGGTGAATTTTTTTATCTTCAACTAATATTCTTTGATCATTTGATAATTTTGCATCTAAAGCATAATTTGCATTTATTATTGCAGCTGTAACTTCAGATAATCTTGGGGCGATTTGTTCAGCTGCTAAACTTTCAATTTTTAGATTTTTTTACTATTTTTCAACTATATCATTTACTGTTGCTGTTAAATTAGTATTATCTTTTAATTTAATAATTCCAGCTTTATCTAATAAAATTAATGCCCTTCCTCCATTAGTTGGATCATTTTGGAATTAATATAGTATCTCCATTTTTTTAAAATCTGAAGGATTTTTTTAATTTTTATCTGAATATACTGCCATTGGTTCTAAATGAACACCTCCTATTGATACTAATTGTAAGTTATTTTTCTTTTTGCAAATGTTTCCATATATGGAACATGTTGGAAAAAAAGTTTGCATCCAATTCACCTGAAGCAACTAATTTATTTGGTTGCACATAATCATTAAATTGTTGTATTACTAATTCTACTCCTTCTTTAGCTAAATCATCTTTCACTAATTCTAATAATTCTTGATGTGGCACCGGAGTCGCTCCGATAACTAATTTTTTTCTGTTTTTTTGCTTCTGCTTTTAGCTTCAGGTGCTTCTGCTTTATTACCACAAGCTACTAAAAACTAAACCAGCTACTAATCCTAATAATAATTTTTTTCATTCTATTCCTCCTATTTTATTTTTTTCTAAAAATATATATTTTAATTTTTGTAGATTTATTTTTATTATATATTTTTATTTTTTTGTAAAAATATCTTTTTTTATCAGTTTGATATAACTTTTTTTCTATATCTAAAATAATCATTTATCTTTAATTAGTTTATTTTTAATGCTAATAATAAACAAAAAAACACTATTATTTCTTAATAGTGTTTTTGTATCAAAATTATCATTTACTTATTTTTGAACATTTAGATCCAGCAAATTTTTTTCAGCAACTACATCCCAATCAATTACATTGAAAAATGCAGAAATATAATCTGCTCTTCTATTTTTGATAATTTAAGTAGTATGCATGTTCCCAAACATCTAACCCTAAAATTGGTCTACCTTCTGAACATTTACATCCTGTTGCACCTTTCATAAATGGAGTGTCTTGATTTGCTGTTGAAGTTACTCTTAAATTTCCATCTTTATTTACTACTAACCAAGCCCAACCTGATCCAAATCTAGTCGCCGCAGCTTGTGAAAAATTTAGTTTTAAAATCTTCAAAACTTCCAAAAATCTTCTTTAATTTTTATCAGCTAATTCACCTTTTTGGTTCTCCCCCACCATTAGGGCTAATTGTTGTGAAAAAAATAAGTTATGATTATAAAATCCTCCTCCGTTATTTCTAACAGCACCTCTTATTTCTTCTGGTAATTCATCTAATTTTTTTAAAATTGACCCAATACAATTTTTCTAATAAATGTGGAGCATTATTTTTTTAATGTTTCATTTAAATTGTTTGTATATGTTGCATGATGTTTCCCGTAATGTATCTCCATTGTTTTTTTGCATCAATATGTGGTTCTAATGCACTAAATTCATAAGGTAATTTTACTTGTTCAAACATAATTCCTCCTAAAATATTTTTATTTTTCTTATTTCTTTTTTTATATTTTTAACATACAAATTTAAAAAAAAGCAAATTTTTTTATTGCTTTCTTATTTCAATTTATTAATTTTTCTACATTTTTCATCTTTAATAATATAACCTACTCCCCTCATTGTAGTAATTATTTTTTTACTATGCCCTTTATCAATTTTTACTCTTAAAAAAAATTAACATAAACATCTACTATATTACTTTCTGATATAAAATCAATATCCCATATTTTTTTCAGATAACATCGTTCTTGTTAAAAATTCTATTTTTTTATTTCTCAACAAATATTCTAATAATAAAAAAATTCTTTATTTGTCAACGGAATTATTTTTACCCGCTCTTTTAACTTCTCTATTTAAAGGATTTAATGTTAAATCATCAACTGAAAGTAATTCAGATCTATCTTTTTTGAGAAAAATCTTATTATTACTCTCATTATAGCTTGTAATTTTTGCAGATAATTCCTCCATTGTATATGTATTATAAATATAATCATCTACACCATCCAATAATGCTTCAACTTTTGAATATTTATCTTTTTGCATCTATTAATAACACTATATATTCTTTTTACTCTATATTTCAAAAATTTCTTTTATATATTTTTTTGTATTTTTTTAATGATTTTTGAATCAATTAAAAACAACATCAATTGTCTCTGTTTTCAAATAATCAATTGCTTGTTCTTCATCTCCAGTGACTAATGTATTAAATCCTATTTCTTTACATAATTGTGCTGATAATTTTCTATTTTTTTCATTTCCATTAAAAAAATTAATACTTTCATTTTTTTCCTCCAATTTACTAACATCTAAATGTGTTAATATTCTCTTTATAATCTTATTCATTTCAACTGTTGCCATTGAATTTTCATTTTCTACATAAGGGCAGCCATTATCTCCGGCTTCTACAACATTAATATCCATTGGTATTGAACCTAAAAAAGTCGTTTTTGTTTCTAGTGCCATTTCTTCAGCTCCACCTTTTTTAAAAATATCAACCACTTGATTACAATCTGGACAAACAAATCCACTCATATTTTTCAATTATACCTAAAGGTTGTAAATTTAACAACTTTGAAAATTTCACACTTCTTCTTGAATCAAGTAAAGCAACTTTTTGTGGAGTTGTAACAATTATTGTTCTCGCATCTTTTCCTATATCTTGAGCTATTGTCAATGTTTCATCTCCTGTTCCAGGTGGTAAATCTACAATTAAAAAATCAATTTCTCCCCACTCTACATATAATAACATTTCTTGAATTGCCCCTAATTTTTGTGGCCCTCTCCAAATTATAGGATTTTCATCTGGAACAAAAAAACTAAGTGATGTTATTTTTAAATTTTCATTTATTTCCATTGGCTTACTCAATTTAGATAATTTAATACCTTCTTTTCCTAACATTATAGGAACGTTCGATTCATGCAAATCAGCATCAAGTATTCCAACTTTATATCCCATTTTAGATAACCCATACCCTAAATTTACTGAAACCGTTGTTTTACCTACTCCACCTTTCCCACTCATTACAATAATTTTTATTTTTTTATTTTTTTAACATTTTTCTCTTGTATCGTCTTTTTTTCTTTGTTCTAAATCAATTCCACTCGTTCATTTATTCACTCCTTTAATTATTATTATACACTTTTTTTAGTTTTTATACAAGCCTATTTTTAAAATTTTTTTAATTTTTTTACTATCTTTATTTGAAATTATATATCATAATTATAACACAACTATTTTTATAAAAAAACTATAAAATTTACAAAAAAAATATGGTATTATATAAAAAGTAAATTTTAAAGAAAGGAATAGTAATTTTTATTACTTTTGGGGAGAAAATAGTGTCTAAAAAAATCAAGATATAAAAAAAAGTCGATATTTTAGGATTATCTCTTGATGAATTACAAAAAAATTATTCATTGAAAATAATTTTTAAAAAAATTTACTGCAAATCAAGTTTTTTTGATTGGCTACATAACAAAATGGTTTTTTTGATATAGATGAATTTTTCAAATGTTTCTAAAAAAAGATAGAGAATTATTAAAAGAATTTTTTTATTACCTAAATTAGAAATAGTTGGACATCAAATTTCAGAAGATAAAGATACCGAAAAAAATTTTTTTATTCAAATTAAATGATACAAAACTTATAGAAAGTGTATTGATTTTTACACAAAAACAGACACACACTTTGTGTTTCATCACAAATTGGTTGTTTAGTTGGTTGCGATTTCTGTGCTACTGCTACAATGACTTACGAACGTAACCTTAACACATCAGAAATTGTACTTCAATTTTATCAAATACAAAAAAATATTTAGAAAAAAAGAGGTGAAAAAAATTAGGAAATGTTGTCTATATGGGAATGGGCGAACCTTTTTCAAAACTTTGATAGTGTAATGAATTCTATTAATTTATTGAATTCTCCAAAAGGACAAAAATTTTTTTCAAAAAGAAATTTTTACAGTTTCTACAAGTGGTATTGTTCCCGGAATTAAAAAAATTTACAGAAAGTGAACATCAAGTAAATTTAGCAATTTCACTTCACGCTGTTAAAGATGATATTAGAACTAAAAATAATGCCTTTAAATAAAAAAATGGCCTTTATCTGAATTAAAAGAAGCTTTTAATTGAATATCAGAAAAAAACAAATAATCGTATTACTTTTTGAATACATTTTTAATAGATGATTTAAATTGTGAAGTAAGTGATGCATATGATTTAATAAATTATTTACGTTCATTTAACTGTTTAGTTAATTTAATTCCATACAATCATGTTATAGGAAAACCTTATGTTACACCATCTAAAGCTAAACAGAAAGAATTTTTATAATATTTTTGAAAAAGTAAGGGAATAAATGTAACATTAAGAGAAACAAAAGGGGAAGATATTGCCGCAGCTTGTGGGCAATTAAAAAGTTAAAAAAAGGAGAAAGAAAATGGACAATAAAAAAAGATAAAAAAAGATTTATACAAAAAAAATAAAAAAACGTAAACCTATTCCATTATTTGCTAAAAATTATTATTTGTATTGTTGTAGTTATAACAGCTTCAATCGGTTATACATTTTATACCTTAAAAAAAGAGCCCCTGTTGAATTGATAGAAAGTTATAGTCCTTTATCACCTTCTATTATTTACGATATAAATGGTAATCAACTTGATAGTATTTCAGTTGAAAATAGAGATCCTATAAGTATAAAAAGATGTTCCACTTCATGTTCAAAAATGCTTTTTTTAGCTATTGAAGACAGAAAATTTAGAAACCATCACGGATTTGATTTTTTTCAAGATTAGGTAAAAGCTTTTTTTACTTACTATTACTGGTCGAGGGCGTGAAGGAGGAAGTACAATTACTCAACAACTTGCTAAAAATGCTTTTTTTAAGCCCTGAAAGGACATTTATTAGAAAAATTTAAAGAGCTATTTTTAGCAATAGAAATTGAAAAAAATATACTAAAGATGAAATTTTAGAAAATTATTTAAATACAATTTATTTTTGGTCAAGGAGCTTATGGTATTAAAAAAATGCAGCCTTAAAAATATTTTTAATAAACAACCAAAAGATTTAACAATTGCACAAGCTGCTATTTTTAGCAAGTTTACCAAAATCCCCTACTAAATATTCAAAAAAATAGAAAATGCTATTGAAAGACAACATGTCGTTTTACATCAAATGTATAATTATAAATTTATAAATGAAGTCTGAATATGAAAAAAAGCAATGAATGAAAAAAATACAATTTGCACAAGTGAAAGATGATAAGAAAAATGAAAATCAAGCATCTTCGTCAAATATTGCTCCTGAATTTTCTACTATTGTTATTGATGAAATGCGTAAAATTCTTAAAATTGAAGAAGGCGATCAAAAATTCTTATTTGATGGATTTAAAATATACTCTACTGTTGATTTAAATATGCAAAGAGCTGCATATAAATCATTTAATAGCAACTATAATTTAAAAACATTCTAAAAATCTAGATGGTGCTTTATTTTCTATTGATCCAAGCAATGGATTTGTAAAAGCTATGGTTGGTGGAAAAAACTATAAAAAAGGGGAATTTAATAGAGCTACAAGTGCTTTAAGACAACCTGGTTCATCTTTCAAACCTATTATATATCTTGCTGCACTTCAATCTAACATGGGAATGAATACAGTTATGGAAGATTCACCATTAAGAAACTCTAAATGGTCACCAAGTAATTACGATCGTAAATTTAGAGATAATATGACATTGGCAAAAGCATTAGAAATTTCAAATAATGTTGTCCCAGTTAAATTACTACAACGTCTTGGAATTGACAAAGTTGAAAAAATATGGAGAGATGCCGGAATTTCTGGAGGAGATTTCCCTAAAGATTTAACGTTAGCTTTAGGATCAATTACAACTAGACCTATTGATTTAGCTTTATTTTATGCCGCTTTAGCAAATGGAGGATATAGAGTTACACCTCAATATATATATAAAATTGAAAATAAATTTGGAGAAGTTATTTACGAAGCTAAACCTGTTAAAGAAAAAATCTTTGAATCTAGTGATGTTGCTATTTTTAACTTATATGCTTCAAAATGCTGTAAATTATGGAACTGGGGCTCCAGCGAAAGTATTCAAAAAAATGGAAACTTAATTCCTATGGCTGGTAAAACTGGAACTACAAGTGACTACATTTCTGCATGGTTCACTGGTTATACACCTACATTGGCAACTGTTGTTTATGTTGGAAATGATGATAATAAACCTATGTCACATAAAATGACTGGAGGAAATGCTGCAGAATCCCATATGGAAAAACTTACATGCAGGGTGTTGTAAATATTGAAAAATTATAATGTTGGAAATTTTTGAATTTATTGACGATTACTTAAAACGTAAAGATTTAGTATTTAGAACTATTGACTTAAAAAGTGGGATTACTTGATTCTGATGGATTTGATAGTCGTATGGCATTATTTAAAATTGGTACTGAACCAATAGAATATGAAAATAAATTTATTAATGGAATTACATATTAAGAAAAAAAGTCTCTTAGAATTACTCTTTGAGACTTTTTTTATTTTTTTAAAAATTATAGGCTCTATAATATATATGGGGTGGAAAAAAAGAAATAAAAAAATAGCATAAATAACAAATTCGTAGTATTATGTTTTTGCCAAAACAACATAAGAAAGGAATTTGTATTTATGCAAAAATAATTTTACCACATTCAGACCTGAAATAAAAAGATGTAAAAAAATAAAAAAAAGTAGAACTTATCTGTGACACCTACCATGTATATGGAATAAGAGTTGATATAAGGAATAACTGCTGTGGTAGAAAAAAATGAATATACATGACTACAGAACTATTACAGTAGAAGCCTTAGCTACGGAAACAGGAAAGTTATACTTCATATAGAAAAAAACAGAGGTATGTCTGTCCTATATGTAATAAAAAGAAAGACTTCCTCAATAGGTATTGTGGACAGAAATTGTAACATTTCAAACGAAGTAAAGGATGAGATAAGAAGAAAAACTTTCTGAGATGAAGTCATTCACACAGATAGGAAGGGAAGAAAATACGAGCATATCAACCGTCATGAGGATATTTCATAATATTGAAGTTCCCCATAAGAAGATAGACTATGAAACTATATACCTTGATGAATTTAAGGGGAATGCAGATAAAGAAAAAGTACCAGCTGGCAATATATGATACAAAACCATATCTTGATAGATATTTTTGAAAGATAGGAAAGCATCAACTATAAGAAAATTTCTGCTATGTCATAAAGAGAGTATAAAAAAAGGTTGGAATGGATATGTTCATGCAGTTCAAGAATACAGTGTACTCTTGTCTTCCACATGCTGATATTGTGGCAGACAAATATCATATCATAAGGCAGGCAAACTGGATGATAAGAGATGTGAGGATAAGATTATTCAATTCAGATACAAAGTACAGAGAATATAAGAAATACTGGAAGCTAATAGCAAAGAATCCAAATAGTACGTTCAGTCCTTTACAGAAGAAGAGGATAAAGAAACTAAAGAATCTTTCAGAGATATTTTCAGAGGCTTATGATCTTAGGACAAAAATTTTTTTAGTATATTTGAAATAAAGGATGTCACTATATTCAGTTATGAACTGAAGAAACTGATAAGAGAACTGAAAGAATCAGGAATAAAGGAATGTATTAAGTTAGGGGAAACGTTATCAAACTGGGAAAAAGAAATAAATAATATACAAAAAAATATAATATAAATAATGGATTTGTTGAAGGGAAAAAAATAACAAGATAAAAAGTAATAAAAAGGCTATCTTACGGGATAAGAAAATTCGACAACCTTAAAAAGCTTATTCAGCTTAGAATTTCTTAAGGTTATCGAACTTTTTCCACCCCCACTCTTGACAAAGAGCCAAATTATATCCAGTTTGTATATTTTAAAATTTTTACACTTCTCTAAAAGATAAAGGCATTGCTAAACATAAAGATTTTTTTCATTTTTCTTCATCTTTAACTATTACGGCTTTTTTTAGATTCTGACATTCTAATTTCTGTAACTTTTTCCTTCTAAAATAGATATATAATCTACTAAATGTCTAACATTTAATGATAATTTTAAATCATCACCTTCTTGAATTGTAGATAATTCTTCTTTTATTTTAGCATTATCATTTATTCCCGTTAAAAAAATAATTTATTATTTTTCAAAATTAAATACTCCATCATTTTTTTGATTCTTTATTATCTTTAACAAAAAAATTAATATTCTTTTTTTAATACTAATAAAAAAATCTTTAGTATTTAATAATATTTTTTTATCATACTGTACACTTTTTTTAAAAAGTGTTTTTATAATTTGGAAATTGTAACTCAATTATTCTTGTTAAAAATTTCAACATTTTTTTAAATTTGAATAATACTTTTTATTCCATCTGATTTAAAAAAATTATATCTTCTTGATCTATTAATTTCATTATTTTTTTACAAGACCATTTATCGTTTTTAAGTGGTATACTTACACTTATTCCCTCTTTATTTTTTTCATTTTCATCTAATTCATCTTCAATATATGTTAATCTATATGTATCTGATGCAATTAATTTTTAATTTATTTTTCTTCTATTTCAAATCTTATACAATTCATTTCTAAATTTGCAGTTTCTTCTGAAGCTGACACTTTAATATTTTTCAATATAATTTAATAATTTATTTTTTTATTAAATGTATATTCAACCCCCGTTTCTAATTTAGTTTGAATAGGATAATTTTTCAGCATCATATAATGCAAATTCTGTATTTATACTTTCTGTCTTTAAAATTAATCTCCTGTTTCTTCTATTAATTCTATAGTTTCATCAGAAATTTGTCTTAAAAAATTCTTCAATTAATTTAGGCTTTATTACAATCTTTCCTTCACTAATTATTTCACCAATAATATGTGTATTTATCGCTAATTCTAAATCCGTACCATTTAAAAATAACATTATTTTCTTTTTGCTTCTATATAAATTCCAGACAAAACTTCTCTTATTTTTATTTTCTGTAACAGCATTTTTCTACAATTTGAATAGCTTTTTAAGAATTCTTTTTCTAGACACTTTTTACATTTAACATTCTATGACCCTCCTACGATTTTTCTATATTCTTTAAAAATGATTTTTTTAATTTTATTATAGCTTTTTTTCTATTTGCCTTACTCTTTCACGAGTAATATTTAAAATTTCTCCTATTTCTTTCAATGTATGTATTTTTATTATCGTAAAGTCCATATCTTAATTCTAATATATTTCTTTCTCTATCCGATAATATTTTTTTCTAAAAAGCTCTCTCATTTCAATTAATTGATCTTCTTTTATCATTTCTTCTTCCACACTAGCTTCTTCTCCTATAACATCCTCTAAATAAATATTATCCCCTATAGTTTCATTTAATGATATTACATCTTGAAATTCATTTAACAACAATACAACTTTTGTTTCCTTAAGTTCGACTTCCTTAGCTATATATTCAATTGAAGGCGCCTCGCCATGACGATTTGTGTATTCTGTTATTACTTTATTTACTTTAGTTAATTGTTCATATTTATAAGACGGTATTCTTATATCTCTCCCTGTATTAATTATAGCTTTTTTTATTGATTGCTTTATCCACCAAACTGCATAAGTACTAAATCTATGCCCTTTATCATAATCAAATTTATTTATTGCTTTTATAAGTCCTATATTCCCTTCACTAATTAAATCTATTAAAGGAAGTCCATTCCCTAATAATTTTTTTAGCTGTACTTATAACAAGTCTTAAATTTGATAATATTAAAAGTTGTCTAGCCTGATCATCATTTTCTTCTCTAATTCTTTTTAAAAAGTTCTTGCTCTTCCTCTTTAGTTAATAATCTATATTTCTGTATATCACTTAAATATAAAGACATTAAGTTTAAGTTATTCTCTTCCAAAGCACTCTCCTCTCTTACTATTATAACTACATCCATATATTTACTTTATATGAATTCAGATCTTAAGTCTCTATTCATAAATAATGAAACTAATTCTGTTACAGGTTTCTCTTTATATATTACCTCATATAATGCACTAAATATTGGTGCTTTTAATATTGTTTTTCTTGTATAATTACATACAATGCTTTTTATCGTTTCTGCCCCTTCTGAAACCATATTCATATTAGCAACTATTTCTTCAATTTTTTTCCTTTTTCCTAATTCTTCACCAACATATCTATTTCTACTATGTTGACTTGTACATGTAACAATTATATCTCCCAAGCCTGAAAGTCCCATAAATGTTTTTAGGATTAACATTATAAAATTTACCAATTTCTAAAATTTCATTAAGTCCTCTTGTAATAAGAGCTGCTTTACTATTATCACCGTATCCCAATCCATCTGCAATTCCTGCTGCTATTGCTAAGCAATTTTTTTAATGCTCCTCCTAATTCAGCTCCTATCAAGTCTGTTCCGGTATATACTCTAAAATAATTGTTACTAAATAATTTTTTTGTATTATTAAAGCTGAATTTTCATCGTGTGACACAGACAATATTGCTGATGGTAATTGAGCTGCAACTTCTTCAGCATGAGTTGATCCAGCTAATAATACATATGTATATTTTTTTACCTTCTAATTCTTCATCAATTATTTCAGAAATTCTTTTTTTACTAAAAAAATTTCTATTCCTTTTGCAACATTAACAATAATTACATTGTATGACAATGCCTCTTTTAATTGTTTTAACAACGGTCTCAAGAATTGTGTAGGTGTTGCAAGTAATATGACATCTATTTTACCATATTTTTTTCTGAATTATTTAAGACTTCTGAGAAATTACCTACTAATTTTAATTCATTTGGTAATTTTATACCTGGTAAAAAAACATTGTATTTTTCATGAGTTTCTTCTATAATTTTTTTAACTTCAGCACTATATTCCCATAAATATACATTATTTCCATTTTCAATTAATAATTTTTGATAGACAAGTTCCCCAACTTCCATCTCAATAACTAATATTTTTTTCATTTTTTTATCTCCCAATTTATTTATTTTTTTATTTTCTTTTTATTCCAAATTTTGACTCTGTCCCATTTAATAATTTTTTTCAATATTTGATTTATGTCTTACAACTATTAAAATTGCAATTATTATACCAAAAAAATGTTAAACTCATATTTTTTTATATTAAATATATAAATATTGGTAAACTTAATGCTGAAAAACATTGATGATAATGAAACATATTTAAAAAAATTGCAAATAATCCAAAAAAATATTATAGCCGCAAATAAAATCGCTTTTAGGAACTAAAAATTAAAAAAATACTCCAACTGTTGTAGCTACAGCTTTACCTCCTTTAAATTTTTAAAAAAATATTGAAAATGAATGTCCGAAAATTGAGACAATTCCAACTAAAATTCCATTTATTACTGCATCTTTAAAAAAATTCCCATATTTCATTGCTAAAAAAATGTAGGAATTGCACCTTTTTAAAAATATCTAATATTAATGTAAAAAAACTCCTAATTTAAAAACCTAAAACTCTAGCAGCATTTGTAGAACCTGTATTTTTTTACTACCATGTTCTCTTACATCTATTCCTTTAAATACTTTTTCCAATCCATAAAAGCATTTGGTATACTTCCTAAAAATATATCCTAACACCATAAGTAATATAGTATTCATTAATTACCTTCTTTCTTTTTTTATATTCATTTAATTTTTAGCTTTAATTTTTTTCATTAAGTCCTTTTTACTTCAAAATAGAAAAAAATCCTAACAATACTATGAAGAATAATCCATCTGTAAATGGCTGTGCATACCAAACACCATCAAGACCCCATATTTTTTTGAAAAATACAATGACAACTAATAAAAAAATATAACAACTTGACGAAGTAAATTCAATATTACTGCATAACGTGGTCTACCTGTTGCTTGAAAATAATTAGGAATAATAATCCCTAATGAGCCGGTACTATTAATGAAAAAAATATATGACTAATGCCTTAACTCCTTTTTGTACACTTACTTCAGTTCCTTTTGAATTAAAAAAATTGTATCATTTCTTTAGGTAAAATCATAACAATTACCCAAAAATATTGTTGACAAAAAAATTCCCATAAAAGTAGCAATATAAAGTGATTTTTTTACTCTTTTATAATTTTTCACCACCATAATTAAATCCGATTATTGGTTGAATTGCCTGTGATACTGAATAAACTGTCATTGTCATTATTGGTAAATATGAATTTATAATCGTAACAATGGCAACTCCATATGTACCTCCATTTAATTCTACTATTTTTATTTGTAACAAGTCCCACTGCAGAGCTTGCTGCTTGCAATAAAAAAATGGTGACATTCCTATAGAAAAAAATATCTTTTACAATATTTTTTTCTAACTTTATATTTTTTTAATTTTAACTTTATCAAACTAGTTTTTTTCCAACTGATATCCAAATAAATTTATTTTTAAAAAGGTAATTTACCTAAAATTAAAAAAATACATTACTATTATTGCACCTAATACATTTCCAATTAATGTTGCATACGCCGTTCCTTCTATTCCCATTTTCAAAATTATAACAGCTATATAGTCTAAAAATTATATTTGATACAGCTCCTACCATTAACGAAAAACATTGCTACTCTTGGTGTACCAGCTGCATTTAATATATTTGTCATCCCATATGAAAAAAATAATGGAAATATTGCATATAACACTATCTCTAAATATGATTTTGCATATGGTAATGTTTCCGTATTTGCTCCGGAATAAAAGTAAAATTGTATTCATATTTAATTTTAATATAACATACAAAAAAATAATCCTAATATAAAAAAATATTGAAACTGCATTTCCTAATATTTTTTTCAGCTCCATCATCCCTATCTTTTCCAAGTCGTAAAGATACTATCGTTCCACTTCCAACTCCTACCAACATTGAAAAAAAGCAATTAAAAAGCATTATTATATAAAATGCAACTCCGACTCCTGCCAATGCCTGTTCGCTTACTTTTTCCTACAAAAAAATCTATCCACAATATTATACAGAACAACTACAACCGATCCTATCAATGTTGGTATAAAATATTTTTATGAACAATTTAAATATCGAACCATTTAATAGTTCCTCTTTTTTTCTCCATATACTTCCTTCTTTTTTTAGTTTTATTATTTTTCAAATATTATATTTTTACTTAATAAATAATTTTCAATTTTATAATCTTTTTCTTTTCTAGTATAACAACAAGGGAAATGTCACATCTCAAAAAAACAAGATGCTATCTTTCCCGGTTATGCTATATTAATTATCTAGCTAATCTTATTTTATTTAATTTTTTTCACTATTTATTATAAATCAGTTACTGCAAATTTTAATTCTGCTTCACTGACTATAGCTCCATCAACTACACATCTTCCCTTAGCAACAACAACATTTCTTCTTGCATTTACTTTTTCTACTTCTAATCTAATTTGATCTCCAGGTACTATTGGTTTTCTAAATTTACATTTATCAATTGACATAAACAACGGTATTTTTCCCTGGCTCTAACATCATAAGACCTACAGCTTGTGCCAATGCTTCCATTTGTAAAACTCCAGGCATTACCGGTTTCCCAGGAAAATGTCCTTGGAAAAAAATTCTTCATTCATTGTAACATTTTTTTATTGCCACTAATGAATCTGTCCCGTTTTTTTCTATAACTCTATCTACTAATAAAAAAATGGGTATCTGTGTGGTAAGACACTCATAATTTCTTCTATATTCATAACTGTTTCCATTTTATCCTCCTAAATTTATTTAATATATTATATTAAATTTCTGTATTTATTACAACTTTTTTTATATTTTTAAACTCATCTATATTTATTTTTAAATATCTTTAGAGTTTTTTTCATTAATATTATTTATTTTAATATTATTTCTTTACATTTTAATCTACTAAAAAAATTTATCTGCTAAAAACTAATGCTAATTTTTTTCTGTCCAGCAATAAACTCAATAGTCAAACTTTTTTTCATCAATAGCTCTTATTCTACCTTTTTCCAAATTTTATATGATTAACTAAATCACCAACTTTATATTTTTCCATCAGTTGCTTTTAGGTGACATTTTTTTCTCTATAATTCCACCTTTTTCCTGTAAACGGATTAAAGTTTTTCAATTTTTAGATGTTGTACTTATTCTTGCTTTTTGTATTTAATTCTGAACTAAATTTTTGCTGATTCATTTATTACTCTATTTTTGTTTAGAATTTAAAAATTCAAGACACTTTTGATCCATTTCAAATATAAATCTTGACGGCTTAACAAACATTTCCGTTTGTCCCCATTTCATTCTCTCAGATGCATGTGTTATTATCAATTCTTTTTTAGCTCTCGTTATAGCTACATAACAAAGTCGTCTTTCTTCTTCTATTTCTTCTTCACTTACATCATAATAACTTATTGATGGAAAAAGTCCCTCTTCCATTCCAGCAAGATAAACGTAATCAAACTCAAGTCCTTTTGAACTATGAATTGTCATTAATTTTACAAAATTTTCATCTTCTTCCATGCTATCAGTTGCTGCTGTAAGCGATACCATATCTAAATATTCACTAAGTGATATTGCAGGATTTTTGCTTTTTCAACCTCTGTTATCGAATTTAATAACTCTTCTATGTTTTTTTAATTCTGTCTTCTTTATTATCTTCTATAAAAATCTATATATTTTGTTTTTAGACATTATTGCATCAAATACTTCTTTTTACCGTCATCATATCTAGTTCTTCATAAATTTCCATCATCATATTATAAAAATCTTTTTAAAAACTAATTTTGTTCCCGCTCTAATTCCATCAATTTCATCAATATAAAATAAAGTATCTAATAGTGGTAATCCTTTTTTCATTTGCTACTTCCGAAATTCTCTCTAAAGTCTTCTCTCCTATTGATCTTTTTCGGAACATTTATTATTCTTAAAAAAATTATGATTATCATTTTTTTATTATTTAATAAATTCATGTAGGCTAAAAATGTCTTTAATTTCTTTTCTTTGGAAGAACTGCATTCCATCATAAATTTTTATATGGAATATTATATGTCAATAATTTTTTTCTTCCAATATTCTAGATTGAGCATTTGTTCTATATAAGATTGTCATATCTTTATATGAAACACCTATATTATTTTTTTACCTTTTTATTTCTTGAACTATAAACTCTGCTTCATCATTTGCATTTAAAGCATTGTAAATTTTAATTTTTTTCTCCTACCGCTCTGTCAGTCCATAATTTTTTTACCTTTTGAGCTTTTTATTATTTTTTTAATAATTTCATTAGCTGCATCAAGTATCGTTTTTTTGTTGATCTATAATTTCTCTCAAGTTTTTGCAACGAAAAGCATCTTTATAATCTCTCTCAAAAATTTAAAAATATTATTTATGTTTGCTCCTCTAAATGCATAAATACTTTGATCTTCATCTCCTACAACACACAAATTTTTGATATTTTGATGCAATCATTGAAACTATTTGATACTGAATATCATTCGTATCTTGATATTCGTCAACCATTATATATCGATATCTATCTTGAACCCTTTCTAAAACAAACGGATCTTCTAATACTTTTTTTCGCATTAAACAATAAATCTGAAAAAAATCCATTGCATTGTTTGCTTTCAATACTTCAGTATATTTTTTTGATAAATATCTCTAAATAATCTATTTGCTGGAATCCTTATATCAATTTCTTTTTCAAGACCTTCTACTGTAATTCCTTCCTCTTTTAACTTACTTATTTTTATTTGCTAATTTTTGCTGGAGTTAAATCGTCATTTATTATATTAAATTCTTTTTTTATTTTTATTTAATATTGATTTTTTTGATCATCTACATCATAAATATTAAAATTTCTGCTATATCCTATTCTTTCTGAATACGTCTTCAATAATCTTACTGAAAATGAATGAAATGTAGATACAACTAAACTACCTGCTTCATCACCTATTAATTGTTCAGCTCTTTCTTTCATTTCTTTTGCCGCTTTATTCGTAAAAGTTAATGCCAATATATTTAAAGGAGATATTCCTAACTCTTTTTATCATATGTGCCATCCTATATGTAATTGTTCTTGTTTTTTTCCACTTCCTGCTCCTGCTAAAATTAATACAGATCATTCTATTTTTTTCTGCTGCTCTTCTTTGTTCATCATTTAATTGACTTAAAAAAACTCATATTACTCCTATCCTTTTTAATCTCTTGTATATTTAAATACATTTAATATTTCTTCTTCTCTTTTTTTCTCATTACTTTTTTTATCTTCTTCTTCTATATGATCATACCCTAATAAATGTAACATCCCATGACAAAGTACATAATAAAATTCTCGTTCAACACTATGCCCATAATCTTCTGCCTGTTCTTTTTACTCTATCAATAGAAATTATAATATCCCCTAATACATTTACAGGTCGAAAATTTTTCTGTTTCATTATATGCGAACGAAATTACATCTGTCGGCATATTTTTTTCCCACGATAAGTGTTATTTATTACTTGAATTCCATCATTTGTTGTAACAGTTAATGATAAATAATATTCATTTTTTTATCATATTCTCTTCCATATTCATCTTTTACAATATAATCTGTAAATTTTTGTTATTTTTTTCTTCATCAAAAATTCTTCTAATTTTTTTCTACCTCATAAGTTACATCGCATTCTAACATATTTTTTTATAATAATTTTGTCTAATTATTATTTCTCCTCTCTTATTTTTTTCGCACTTCATCTAATTTTTGGATATTTTTATTCTTTCATGATATACACCTTGTAATGTATTTAAAAAAACGCTTGAATTATTTTTTTCAATTTCTCCTAAACTCAAATCAGAATTATCTAATTGCCCATCTTCTATTTTTTTGTTTTTTTATTAAATATCTAATTAAATTTTTCAATACTTTCTCTACTTTTTATTATCCGAAGATCTAACCGCTGCCTCAACTGTGTCTGCCATCAAAATTATTCCAGATTCTTTTTGTTTTTAGGTTTTTGGATACTATATCTAAAGTCTTGTTCTGACACTTGCTCTCCATTTTCTAATGCTTTACTATAAAAAAATATCCAACTAATGTTGTTCCATGATGTTCCAATATTATATTCAATAATTCTTTAGGTAATTTATGTTGTTTTTCCCATAATATAACCATCTTTAGTATGCGAAGTTATTATCAAAGCACTCAATGAAGATTTTATCTTATCATGTGGATTCTCTCCACCTTTTTGATTTTCGACAAAAAATTCAGGTCTTTTCATTTTACCTATATCATGATAATATGAAGCAACCCTTGTAAATGTTGCATTTACTCCAATAGCTTCAGCTCCACTTTCCGCTAACGCTCCTACCATTATACTATGATGAAATGTCCCAGGTGCAGTCATCAATAACTGTTTTAATAATGGATGCGAAAAATCACTCAATTCTACTAATTTTATGTCAGTTAATATATCAAAGGTATTTTCATAATATGGCAATAAAGCAAGTGAAGTCATTCCTGTGAATATTCCTGACATTACTGAAAAGACAATCATTACTATAAGCAATGGAATTTCTAGCTGATTTACTAATCCATAACTAAGTGATAAAGTTGCTTGAAACATTCCTAAAAAAATCCCTAATTTAACTATTTCACTTCTATTTGTAATTTTATCCGCTTTATAGACAGCAACTAAAAGCAACAGCCATTACTACTAAGAACCAATTACCATCTCTTGTTAGAATCAACATATTCATTATTGTAAATGATAAAGCAAATAATTTATCTCCCAAAATAGTTAAAATTATCGGTATTGTTGCAAAAGGTAATAGGTATAATAATGTATCTCCTTTTTAAAAACAATACATGAATTAAATTTATTATTATTATTGTCATTATTGATGGATAAAAAGATTGTGATTCTACTACTTTTTTTAGAATATTTTTTTGTTAAATAATAAAAATACATTCATTAAAAAGTCCAAAAGTTAAAAATCATACCAATCCCTTTTCTAACTTTATCTCCTACTCTAACTAAATTTAATTTCCCCATTTTTTTCGTACGCATCTGTATCTATAATTTGATCTTTTTTTACAATTATATCTCCCTTATATTTTTCACTTCTCTATTTCTCAAAGATTTTTATATTATCTTCAATTTTTTTCTTTGTGTTCTCATTTCATCTAAAAAAATAAATTAGGTTTTATAAAATCTGAAATAAATTTTTGATTTATTTCTGTCATTATTAAATGTTTTTTTGTTCTACAATTTTTTTGAAATCAGTATTTTTTTACAATACCTATTTTTATATATTTCTCTCACTTGTTCAATTATATCCAAAACATAACTTACATCACTTTTTACTTATTATTTCTTTGAATTCATCAACTGTTAAAAGTACTTTTTTTCTATCTTTTTAAAAAAAATTTTTCTATATTCTGATTATTATTTAAATCTATTTTTTTCCCATCATTTATAAATGATTCTATAGAATTTATCGTCTCTATTTCTATTTTTTTCATTTCTAACATATTCTGGCGTTGTATTTTTTTAACTTTTTTTCTAAATTTTTTTATCTAATAAATCCACATAATATGTTACATTTTTTTATAGGCGATTATATCTTTTGGTGCTTTTCGAACCAATTTCATATTTTTTTGACTTAAATTAGAAATTTCCATAACTAATCCAAATATAAAAAAATATTGACACTGCTAATATAAATCTATACAAAAAAAATTTTTTTATTTGACTCTTCAATTTTATTTTTTTCTTATTAATTTCAAATACTATTTCTCGCCCAAACAAATTATACTTCATTTTAGCCTCCATCTATTTATTTTTTTAGCATTTTAATAATTTCATTTTTTTATTTATAATTTGATTTTTTTGGTAATGTTTTTCAAGAATTTTTTTACCATAGCTTTTTTTATGATTCTATTATCTAATATTGTTATTATTCCTGTATCATCTTTACTTCTTATAAGTCTTCCAATTCCTTGCTTAAACTTAATAACAGCTTGAGGTACTTGATAATCATTAAATGGATTTTTACCATTTAATTTTATATTTTTCAATTATTGCTTCCGTTACTGGGTCATTTGGAACTTTAAATGGAAGTTTTATTATTATAACTGATTTCAATTTATCTCCTTGAACATCAACACCTTCCCAAAAAAACTATCTGTTCCAAATAATACTGGATTTTCACTATTTTTTTGTATATTTCTATCATTTCATGTCTTGGATAATCTCCTTGTTTTTATAAAATTATATTTAAATATATCAAAATGTTGAATTAATTTTTTTATAACAATACTCCATTGAACTATACGATGTAAATAATAAAAAAAACAATTACCTTGTGTTGCTTTTAATCGTTTTTTTCCAAATATTCTTCTACATCATCTAAAAAAATATATCATTTGGTTCTAATGTATCTTCTGGTATATATACTTGCATTTGTTTTTTTCATAATCAAACGGCGAGTTTATAATTTTTTTCTATTATTTTTTTCTTTATTTTATCAAGCCCTAAACTTTCTTTAAAAGTACTTAAATTTTTTTCATCTACAGCTAATGTAGCTGATGTAAATATAATTTTTATCTAATTTATCAAATAAATTTTTCATTCAACTGATTTGAAACATCAAATGGTGTCGCATATAATTTTTATATTTGTTCTATTTTTTTATCAATTTGAAACCAATAAACATATCCCTCTTCATTACTATTTAATATAAATATAAAATTTTCATAACATTCTTTCAATCTATCAAAAATATTTTTTTCAAAATCAAAAAAATTATTCCATTATCATCATTTTCTTCTAAATCAAATTTTTTTCTATATAATTTTTTTAAATTCTCTCAATTTTTTTATTAATTTTTGCATATAAATCTTTAAAATTATTTTTTTCACATTCTCTAATTCATTCCAAAATTGTTTATTTTTTTATTTTTTTAAAACATCAATTCTTAATTTTATTTCTCCACTTCTAAAATCATTCAAATAAAAGTGCTATTATTTTTATCTAATATTTCTACACCTTTTTTTCATAAAATGTATTTAAATTATTAATCATTTCTTCTTTAAATTCATCTGTTTTTAATATATTCTTCTTGTGGTAATCTTTCATTTAATAATCTCATAACTTTTTATTAACGAACTATTACTATTATCTATTTTTAGTTCTATTATTATAAATATTTCCTACAATTCTACCAAAAATTAAATTTAGAAATTTCATAAGTAAAATAATTTCTCGCTGTATCTTCAATATTATGTGCTTCATCAAATACAACTATATCATAATTTGGTAAAATTGAATAGTTTGTATGAAATCCAGACTTCTTGCCTTATAGCTAAATCTGCAAAAAAACATGTGATGATTTACAATTAACAAATCTCTTCATTTATATCTTTTCTTGCTTTTAAAAAAATAACAATCATTATAATATGGACATTTAGATCCATTACATAAATCACTTTCACAATTTACTTTTTTTCCCAGATTTTTATACGAAACTTCGTATTTTTAATTCATTTCTATCTCCAACTTCAGTAATTTTATCCCAATCTACAAAAAGTTTTTTTATTTGTTTTTTTCTATTCTTTCCTCTTCTGTATCTTTTTTCAGTTTCTACCGTACTTAAATTATAAAGTTTCCTTTTACACAAATAATTTCCTTTTTCCTTTTTACAATTTCATATTTAAAGTCTTTTTCTATAATTTTTTTATTAACGGTATATCTTTTTCTTATTAATTGTTCCTGTAAATTTATAGTATTTGTTGAAATTATTGCTTTAAGATTATTTTTTTAAAGCATATAGTAATGTAGGTAGTAAATAAGCAATTGTTTTTCCCTGTTCCAGTTCCCAGCTTCAACTATTATTTTTTTATTTTTCATTCAAACTTTTTTTCTATATATTTTTGACATTTCATATTGTTCATTACGAGGTTCAAATTTACTTATTTTTTTATGAATTATTCCATTTTTCTCCAAAAAAATTCATCTATATTAATTTTTATCTTCTTTTTTTAATGGTACAACAACATAAATATCATCGACTTCATTATTTATTATATATGAGCTCCTCACTACTTCCATACATACTTGAAATTGTAATATCTGCATCTGAAGGAAGTAACATTCCTGATGGATGATTATGTATTATAACTTCATTTTTTTCTCATTCTATTTATTAATGCTGCTACCGAATTTGTGTTTCCTCTTGCTAGCACTTCAACATCAACAACTATTTGATTTTTTTATCTGGTATTCCCCTAAAAACACTTCATTCCCATTAGAATTTTTTTATCTCTTTTTTTATTTCATCTATAACATTTGCATTAATAAAATCAGTAATTATCATCACTCCTCCTATTATATAATTTTACTATATTTACACCTTTTTTTCAACCTTTTTTTCACTTTTTCTAATCATTGATATAAATTACAACTTAAAAAGTGTGAAACTTTATTTTATAATTTATAAATCGTTTTTTTAAAATAAAAAGGCTCTATAATATATATGGGGTGGAAAAAGAAATAAAAAAATAGCATAAATAACAAATTCGTAGTATTATGTTTTTGCCAAAACAACATAAGAAAGGAATTTGTATTTATGCAAAAATAATTTTACCACATTCAGACCTGAAATAAAAGATGTAAAAAAATAAAAAAAAGTAGAACTTATCTGTGACACCTACCATGTATATGGAATAAGAGTTGATATAAGGAATAACTGCTGTGGTAGAAAAATGAATATACATGACTACAGAACTATTACAGTAAGAAGCCTTAGCTACGGAAACAGGAAAGTTATACTTCATATAGAAAAACAGAGGTATGTCTGTCCTATATGTAATAAAAGAAAGACTTCCTCAATAGGTATTGTGGACAGAAATTGTAACATTTCAAACGAAGTAAAGGATGAGATAAGAAGAAAACTTTCTGAGATGAAGTCATTCACACAGATAGGAAGGGAAGAAAATACGAGCATATCAACCGTCATGAGGATATTTCATAATATTGAAGTTCCCCATAAGAAGATAGACTATGAAACTATATACCTTGATGAATTTAAGGGGAATGCAGATAAAGAAAAGTACCAGCTGGCAATATATGATACAAACCATATCTTGATAGATATTTTGAAAGATAGGAAAGCATCAACTATAAGAAAATTTCTGCTATGTCATAAAGAGAGTATAAAAAAGGTTGGAATGGATATGTTCATGCAGTTCAAGAATACAGTGTACTCTTGTCTTCCACATGCTGATATTGTGGCAGACAAATATCATATCATAAGGCAGGCAAACTGGATGATAAGAGATGTGAGGATAAGATTATTCAATTCAGATACAAAGTACAGAGAATATAAGAAATACTGGAAGCTAATAGCAAAAGAATCCAAATAGTACGTTCAGTCCTTTACAGAAGAAGAGGATAAAAGAAACTAAAGAATCTTTCAGAGATATTTTTCAGAGGCTTATGATCTTAGGACAAAAATTTTTTTAGTATATTTGAAATAAAGGATGTCACTATATTCAGTTATGAACTGAAAGAAAGACTGATAAGAGAACTGAAAGAATCAGGAATAAAGGAATGTATTAAGTTAGGGAAACGTTATCAAACTGGGAAAAAAAGAAATAAATAATATACAAAAAAATATAATATAAATAATGGATTTGTTGAAGGGAAAAAAATAACAAGATAAAAAGTAATAAAAAGGCTATCTTACAGGGATAAGAAAAATTCGACAACCTTAAAAAAAGCTTATTCAGCTTAGAATTTCTTAAGGTTATCGAACTTTTTCCACCCCCACTCTTGACAAAGAGCCAATAAAAAGAAGAAAAATATTTCATTTCTTCTTTTTAAATCAATATTTCATTTTATAATTTTTTTAAAGTATTTTTCAACTCTTGTAAGCGTTCTAGCTTTACCTATTACAGCTATAACCGTATACAAATCTGCTCCTCTAGCTTTTTCCTGTAACAACTGCTCTTAACGGCATTAATACTGCTGCTGATCATTCGCCTAACTCTTCTTGAAGTTCATGTAAAACTTGTTTTCTTTCATCTTCAGTAATATCTTCATTTAATGCCGATATTTTTTTCTACAAATTTATTTATTGAAATTTTTACCAATTTCTCTTCTAATGAACTTCTTAATTTTTTTCAACAGATTTTTCTTTCTTTTTATTCATTTCTTCAGTTATAATTGGTAATTCAAAGTCATCTTCAAAATAAATTGCTCCATTAACCGTCAATTCTTTTTAATGTTTGTGATCCCTCTCTAGTAATTTCAACAATTCTTTTTTTAATTTATTATATTCTTTTTTTCTGATAAATTTTTCATCTTTATAGAATCCAGCTTGTACAAAGTAAGGAATTGCTAATTTAGTTAACTCATCTAAGTCTTTTTAATCTCATATGATGATTATTTACCCATCCTAATTTAACTAAATCAAACACTGGATTCATCCAAGTGAAATTCTATCAAATGAGAAATTTTTCTACCATTTCTTCTAAAGTAAAGATTTCTCTATCTCCTCAAAGCTCCATCCCATTAACGCTAAGAAATTCAACACTCCTTCTTTCAAGTATCCTTCCTCTTTATAATAGTTTAATGAAACAGGATTTTTTCTTTTAGAAATTTTAGTTTTATCTGCATTTCTTAATAATGGCATATGATACCATTTTGGCTCTTCCCAACCAAACGCTTTATATAATTGAACATGTTTTGGTGTAGAAGCAATCCATTCTTCTGCTCTTATGACATGAGTTATTCCCATTAAGTGATCATCTACAATATTTGCCAAGTGATAAGTTGGGAATCCGTCAGATTTTAATAATACTTGATCATCAATCTTACTATTTTCAAATCTAATTTCTCCTCTTAATTGATCATTAACTATTGTTTCCCCTTCATAAGGCATTTTAAGTCTTATTGTGTAAGGTTCTCCTGCATCAAGTTTTGCTTTTATTTCTTCCTCTGTTAATTTTCTACAATGACCATCATAACCTGGTGCTTGTTTCATTGCAACTTGTCTTTCTCTTAGTTTTTTTGTAATCTTTCAGAAGTACAAAAACAATAATACGCTTCTCCTTTTTCTACTAATTTTTCAGCATATTCTTTATATAAATCAAATCTTTCAGATTGTCTATACAGACCTTTATCTCCTCCAACATCTGGACCTTCATCATAATTTAATCCTAACCATTTCATTGCATCAAAAATTTGTTGCTCTGAATCTCCAGAAAATCTTGTTCTATCAGTATCTTCAATTCTTAACAAAAAATCTCCACCGTTATGTTTTGCAAAGGCATAATTAAATAAACCTATATATGCTGTCCCAACATGAGGATCCCCAGTTGGTGAAGGTGCAATTCTTACTCTAATTTTTTTATCCACGTGTTTCTCCTCTCGTATCTAATTATATTTATTTTTATCATCATCCATTTTATAACAATATTTTTTTAACTGATACATTATAAATCTTATATTCTTTTTTTGTCAATATATATTCAACTTTTTAGTGAATACTAAAAAAATTTATCATTTTTTTCCCTATACCAAATATTTTTTTACATTAAAAACAGTTTAATATTTGGGGTCTTTTTTTCAACAGTAGATACCCATTTTAAATACTCATTTATAAATAAATCAATATCTCCATCCATCACTTTTTTTCAACATTTCCTTCTTCTGCTTTTAGTTCTATGATCTTTCACCATTTTGTACGGTTGAAAAAAACATATGATCTTATTTGACTTCCCCACTCAATCTTACTATCTACACCTTTAAGATTTGCCATCTCTTTTTCTTTTTTTCCATCTCAATCTCAAATAATTTTTGATTTCAATATTTTTCATCGCTGTTTCTCTATTTTTTTAATTGTGATCTTTCATTTTTGACAAGTAACTACAGTATTTGTTGGTAAATGAGTTATTCTAACAGCTGAATCTGTAGTATTTACGTGCTGTCCACCTGCTCCACTGGCTCTATAAGTATCTATTTTCAAATCTTCAGTTTTTATATTTATTTCAATATCATCTTCAATTTCAGGCATAACATTTATTGCAGCAAATGAAGTATGTCTTCTTGCATTTGAGTCAAAAGGCGATATTCTAACAAGTCTGTGTACACCTTTTTTTCTCCTTTTTAAATAACCATAAGCAAAATTCCCTCTTATATTCAGTGTAATGCTTTTTTTAATCCTCTTCTTCTCCAACTAAACTATCAAGTATTTCAACTTTAAAATCTTTTTTATTTGCCCATCTATCGTACAATCTATAAAGCATTTCAGCCCAATCACACGCTTCTGTTCCTCCAGCTCCAGAATTTATAGTCAAAAATCGCATTATTTGAATCATATTTTTTTCATCTAATAAAAGTTTTATTTTTAAAATTATCAATTTCATTTTCTAATATATTTATTTTTTTCTTCTAAATCACTTTCAAATGAATTATCTCCCATTTCAATAAATTCTAATATCATTTGTATTTCTTCGTACATTGAATTTAAATATATATATTCATCCTTTATTTTTTTCAAGTTAGTAATTTCTTTTTAAAAATGTCTTGACTATCTTTTTCTATTCCAAAAATCTACCTCAAATGTTTGTTCTTCTAACTTTTTTTAATATCATTTTCAACTTTTTCTAAGTCAAAGATGCCTCCTAATATCTTCAATTTCTAACTTGCATTGCTCATTTCTTTTTTTATCTCAAATAAATCCATTTTTTTATCCTTTTTCTTTTTTTAATTTTAATAATAACTAAAAAGATTATATCATAACGACATAACCTTTTTTTATTCTATATTTTTTTATTTAAACTATTTTTTAGGTTTTAATCCTTCCACTATTTTCTTAGAATCAATATCATACCAAACTTCATTTACTAATTCTTCTTTTTTTGCAAACGATAGAATATTACTTAATGTAGTTTCTACAATATTATTCAACGCCTCTGTTGTTAAGAAAGCTTGATGTGAAGTTACTACAACATTATTAAATGATAACAATCTCGCTAAAATATCATCTTCTAGTACATTTCCTGATTCATCTTCAAAGAAATATTCTCTTTCATTTTCATAAACATCAAGTCCTGCTCCCTACTATTTTTTTAGATTTTTAATCCATCAATTAATGCCTCAGTATTTATTAATCCTCCTCTTGCACTATTTATAATTATAACTCCATCTTTCATTTTTTCAATTGAATCTGCACAAATTGTATGTCTAGTTTCTGGGAATAATGGACAATGTAATGAAATTACATCTGAATTTGCGTATAATTCATCTAATGTTACATACTTAAAGTTTTCTTCAGCTGCAGCTTGTTCATTTGGAAATTTATCGTATGCAATTACATTCATACCTAATCCGTTTAATATCTTTATGAAAATTCTAGCAATTTTACCCGTTCCGATAATTCCTGCTGTTTTCCCATTTAAATCCATTCCTGTCAATCCAACTAAACTAAAGTTACCTTCTCTTGTTCTTGCATATGCTTTATGAATTTTTCTATTTACTGTCATTAATAAAGCTAATGCATGTTCTGCTACTGCATATGGAGAATATGCCGGAACTCTAAACACTGTTACTCTATTATGATATGCTGCTCTAATATCAACATTATTATATCCTGCCGCTCTTATTGCTATTGCTCTAACGCCATTTTTAGATAAAATTTCTATAACTTTTTTTCATTTAAGTCATCATTTACGAAAGTACAAACAACATCTTGATATTTTTGTTAAAAAGTGCTGCTGTTTTTTTAAACTTAATTTTTTTCACTATAGTAAGTTATTTTTAGCTCCGTATATTTTTGTTCCATTTTTTCAAAAAAATTCTATGTCATATGGTTTGGCATCAAAAACTACTATATTCATAATTATATCCTCCTATTTTTTTCTTTATGTAATCATTATAACAAAAAAATACAAAAATTTATCAATGATATTATCAAAACTTCCCTAAATTTGCCATTTTTTTCTTTTTTTAGACATTATTTCTGTTACATTCCAAACTTCTTTAATTTTAGAATTTTTCTATCTTAAACACATCGAAATGTGCAAACTCCTTTTTATTTTTTTGAATTATATTTTTTTATTTTTTTAGAAATTCTAATGCCACATCATAAGCTTTCTTACCATTTACTTCTACTTCATAATTTAATTTTTATCATTTCATCTGTTATTATCATATTTTTCTAATTTATTCAAAAATATTTTTTTCATTTCAGGATATTTTTTTAAAGTTTCCTCTCTTAAAAGAGGTGCTGCTTGATACGGAGGAATAATCCTTTATCATCTTTCAATAATACTAAATCATTTGTTATTATTTTACTGTCCGTTGAATAAACATCTATAACATTTACTTCATTATTTTTTTATTGCATTATAACGAAGTGTTGGCTCCATTGTTCTCACTTTTAAATTTAATCCGTAAAGTTTTTTTAAGACCTTTATTTCCATCTTCCCTATCATTAAATTCTAATGAAAAAAACCTGCTAACAAATTATTCTCTACTTTATGTAAATCAGAAATTTTTTTCTAAATTATATTTTTTTAGCAAAAATCTTTTTTTACTGCTATTGCATATGTATCTTGAAACATTGTTGGTTCTAAATACACAAGTTTATCCTGATTATATTTTTTTCTTTCGCAATTTCATAAACTTCACGACTATCATTTGATGTTTTTGGAATTTCTTTCAATAAAGTTGTAATTACAGTTCCTGTAAATTCTGGGTAAATATCAATACTCCCATTTTTTTAATGCTTCATATAAAAAAACTTGTCTTCCCAAAATTCGGTTTTTACTTCAACTTTTATATCTGTATTTTTTTCTCTATCAAAATTTTTATACATATTTATTAATATTTCCGGTTCTGCACCCAATTTCCCAGCTATTACAATTTTTTTCTCTACCATCATGTTATTTTGGCACAAAACTAAATCCAAGTAATGCTATTATACTTATAAAAATAGAAAATATTACTTTAGGCCGTTTATTTTTCAAGTTTTTTTATAAAATATCCAAATAATATAGCAAGTAATGCAGATGAAAACGCTCCTATAAAAATTAATGACGAATTATTTCTATCAATTCCTAAAAGAATAAAACTTCCAAGCCCTCCTGCTCCAACAAGTGCAGCAAGTGTTGCGGTTCCTATTATCATAATACTTGATGTTCGTACTCCTGCCATTATAATAGGCATTGCAAGTGCCAACTTGAATTTTTTTAATTTTTCAAATTTTGTCATTCCAAATGCTTCTGCTGCTTCTTCAAGTGAAGGATCTATAGAATTAAGCCCTGTTATTACACCCTGTAATATAGGAAATATACCATAAATTGTAAGTGCTACTACTGAAGGCAATGTCCCAATTCCCATAAAAGGTATAAATAATCCAAGTAATGCAAGTGATGGAATCGTTTGAAAAACACCAGTTATTTGCAATACCCATTCACTTATTTTTTTATACTTAAAATGCTACAATTCCTATTGTAAAAAGCTATTAATATCGCAATTATTAACGATAATAACGATATTTGAAAATGTTCTATTACAGCTTTTTAAAAGTTCGCTTTTTATCAATAAAAAGTCAAAAAAATATTCATTAATTATCCCCCTTTATATTTATAAATTTTTTTAACAAATTCATTTGCAGGTTTATTTAATATTTCATCCGGTTTATCAATTTGTACAACTTTACCTTTTTTTCATGATACAAACTCTGTCTGCTAATTTTTAATGCTTTCGGACATATCGTGCGTTACAAATATTATCGTTATTTTAAATTCATCATGTATTTTTTTATCAAATCTTGAAGTTGAGTTTTTACTAATTGGATCTAATGCCGAAAACGGTTCATCCATTAAAAAGTATTCTTGGATTCGCAATTATCGCTCTTAATATACCAATTCTTTGTTTTTCTCCCCAGATAAATCAAATGGAAATCTATTCATATATTGTGAAGGATCAAGTCCCACTTTTTTTCAACAATTCTTCTGTTTTTCGTTTTTAATTTCTTCTTTTTTTCATTTTTTTCATTTCAGGAATTAAAGCTATATTTTTCTGCCACTGTCATATTTGGAAATAAAGCTATTTCTTGCAATACATATCCAATTTCAAGTCTCAATTCCCTTAAATTATATTCTTTCAATCTTTTTCCATTAAAATATATGTCTCCATCTGTTTGTTCTATAAGTCTATTTATAAGTTTTTAAAGTTGTTGTTTTTCCACTTCCGCTTGGCTGATTAAAACAAAAAAATTCTCCTTCATTTATCTCAAAATTGAGATTATCAAGAATTTTACCATTTATTTTTGCATGTCAACGATACATTTTTTATACTCTATCATCTTCTCACCTCTACTATATTCAAATTTTTATTTTGTATAAGTAATATACCATAATAACTATTTTTTTGTAAATACAATTTTTAATATAAAAAAATTTGAACTTCCTATTAATTTATTATATAATATATTGTAGTTATTTTTTTAATTTTTAATAAATCACTCTTAAGTTTAAAACAAAAAAATAATTTATAGTTAATTGTATACTTTTTAGGAGGAAAAAAATGAAAAAAAATATTTGCATTACTATTTTTTTAGCTAGTAGTATTACAACTCTTGCAAATGAAAAATCTTATTAGAAAAATAAGCGTTACTGGAAATGTTGAAAGGCAGATTACACCAAATGTTGCCACTATTACTTTTTGAGCAAAATCTAAAAAGAAACTCTTGATAAAGCTACAAAAGATGTAAATAATAAAATAGAAAACTTTTAAAAAAACTTTTATCAAAACAAAATATTTATTTTTAATGATTTTGAAACTATACATATCGATAGTTTTTAAATCTTCTGAATATGACAATGATGATAATTTTATTCTTGATTTTTAAAGGTATTCAACCTCAAAAAGAAAATTCATCTAAAAAAATATAACGGGATATAATATAAATATAACTTTCTTAATTAAAAATAATGATTTCAATAAAATTATAGAAATTTTTAGGTTCTAACAATGATGAATTATTACAAAGTATTATAAAAGATTATGATGATGATGCTTATATTTTTCACTATAACCGAATCGGGAAAAACAATAGATAAAACTTTGAATAGTATATTTTTCTAAATTTACATCATTAAAAAAATAAATTAATTGCAAATAATATTGATGAAAAAAATATTATTTTAGGCGAATATTTAATTGAAAAAAAATATGAAAAAAACAAAACAATAATCAAAAAAATTATTTTACTGTAACAAATGAATTTAAAATTACAACAAATAATATTAAACAATTAAATAATATTATTGATTTAGACTTCTGAAAATGATATTAATATTACTGGGAATATTAATTTTAATATTTCAAATCGTGATGAAATCGAATCAGAGATGTACAATGATGCATTTAAACAAGCAAAAAAATAAAGCGACTAGTATTTTTAAAATCAAGTAAAATGATATTAGGTACACCAATTATTGTAAGTGAAGATTTAAGTTTTCAAAACAAAACAAACAATTCAATTAATGAGAATTGGACATTTAGAGCCGTTCCACTTACTGCAAACTACGCCGTTGCTTCTACAGCCTCTGCAACAGGGAGATATCGGCTAAAAAAATAATAAAATTAATTATACTCCAAAACCTATCACACTTTCACAAAATATATCTATTATATATGAAATAAAAGAAAGCGAGGTAAAATAATGAAAAAAATTAATTTTAATTTTAACTTTTTATATTCACTTTAACAATTTTTTTGGTAATGATATTACAGAAAAAAAAGAATTCAAGTTAGTGGAACTGCAAGAAAAGAAATTATTCCTGATACTGCTAAAATTCGATTAACAATAAATACAAATGATGAAAAATTTAGAAACAGCAACAAAAATTAAATAATGCTACTCTTGAAAAAAATATAAAACTCTTTTTAAAAAGAATTAAATATAAATTATGATAGTATAAATTCTATTGATTTTTAATACAAATAAGTATTATAATTATAAAAATATCATTTTTAAATAAAGGGACAAAAAGAATTTGAAACAAGTTTAAAAAAATTGATGTAAATAGTATTGATATAAATTTATTAGAAAAAAATTAATTTCTATATTATCAAAAAAAGCGATATTTATTCTATGAGAAAAAAAATAAAAAAATAATAATTATAGTTTTGTTATAAGCGATAAAAGCATCTACACAAAAAGAAAGCATATCAAAAAGCTTTTAAATAATTTTTGAGGTTATTAAAACAAAATTATTTGAAAATAATATTGATTCATCTATTCTCAATTTAGTTGGATTTAATAATCAAACTATTAATTTAGAAAAAAACTGAAAATAAAAAAATTGAAAACTATAATGTAGTACATCAACTAGAATTGAATACCCACGATTTTTCAAAAATTTAGGAAAAAAATTATCGATTTAGCACATATTTTTAAATATTGATACTGATAATTATATTGAGTATGATATAAAAAAATAAATTGCAATTAGAAGATGAACTTTATCAAAATTCATACAATATTGCATTAAATAAAGCTAAAATCATTTTTAAATAAAAACAGATTTAGTCTTAGAAAAAAACCTATTGTAATCACAGATAATTCTACTGGAACTATAAAACCATATTATTCATATTTTAACAAAACATATTATTATGACAAATATTATACAACGGAAGAAAATATTAAAGAAAACAATTCTTCTATTATATCTAAATTGCAAGAATACAATACTACTATTATTCCAAAAACAAAAAAATTGAAAAAAAGTATATATATTGAATTTGAAATTAAATAATTTATTATAATTTTTAAATAATTTGAAAGGAGTTTTTTTATGAAAAACCTGATATTATCAACAGATTCATATAAAATGACACATCCTTGGCAATATCCGGATGGTATCACTTATATGCATGATTACATTGAAAGTCGTGGGGGCTTTACGGGTATACTAAATTTTTTTGGACTTCAATACTATTTGAAGGAATATCTATCTAAAAAAAGTAACACAAGAAATGATAGATGAAGCAAAAAGAAATTTGTAATCTTCATGGACTTCCATTTTATGAAGAAGGATGGAATTATATTGTAAATGAATTAGATGGTAAAAATACCAATTCGTATTAGAGCTGTTCCTGAAGGAGCTGTCGTTAAAAATCATAATGTTTTAGTTACAGTTGAATCTACCGATCCTAAAGTTCCGTGGATTGTTGGTTGGGTTGAAACATTATTATTAAAAATATGGTATCCTACTACAGTTGCAACTTTCTCATATAAAGTTAAACTTATTATAAATTACTTTTTTTAGAAGAAACTTGTGATAATCCTAAAGATGAACTTTTATTTAAGTTTCATGATTTTGGATACAGAGGTGTTTCAAGCGAAGAAAGTGCTGGAATTGGAGGACTTGCTCATTTAACTAATTTTTGCTGGAACTGACACATTGAATTCTTTAATATTTGGACGTAAATATTATAATTGTAATATTGCTGGATTTAGTGTTCCTGCTTTCAGAACATAGCACTATGACTTCTTGGACTAAAAAAATTTGAAAAAGAAGCTTTTATGAAAATATGCTAGAAAAAAATTCCCTACTGGAATAGTTTCTATCGTATTAGATAGTTATAATTTCTTTGATGCTGTTGAAAATATAATTGGACACGAACTTAAAGACAAAAATACTAAATCGTGAAGGAACTGTAACGATTAGACCTGATAGTGGAGATGCAATTACAAATATTTTTATTTGCATTAGAAAGTTTAGAAAAAAACTTCGGTGCTACTAAAAACTCTAAAGGATATAAAGTTATAAATAAAGTCCGTATATTACAAGGAGATGGAATTAACGAAGATGTAGCGTGGGATATATATAAATCACTAAAAGAAAATGGTTATTCTGCAGAAAATGTTGTTCTTGGTTGTGGAGGTTCACTACTTCAAGGTAATTCATCTTCAAGTATAAATCGTGATACTCATAAATTTGCAATGAAATGTAGTTGCGTTAAAATAAAAAGGTGAAATTATTGATGTTTACAAAAATCCTATCACTGATAGAGGAAAAAGTTAGTAAAAAAAGGTAGACTTGATTTAATAAAAAAACAAAAGATGGACAATATGAGACTGTAAGTATCTCTAATTTACCAGAAAAATACTTATCACAAAGACTCTGTTTTTAAATCTTGTTTTTTTGAAAATGGAGAAATTATAAAAGAATATACTTTAGATGAAGTTCGTAATAATGAAAACTTATTGTTTAAAACCAGCTAAAGATCGTGATTCATTACACAAATAATTAATTATAAAAATCTCATTTGTAGTATATTTGCATACTCAAGTGAGATTTTTTTAATTTTATATTATTTTTAGTTGACAAAGAGCTTTTTTTAATATAATGTATTTGTTAGTAAATTGTAATGATTTCAAAAATAAAAAAATAAAAATATTATAGGAGGACAAAAATGTCATTAATTGGAAAAAAACTAGAAGACTTCACAGTGCAAGCTTATCACAATGAAGAATTTAAAGAAATTAATTTTTGAAAAAGATTTTTTTAGGAAAATGGAATGTTGTAGTATTCTATCCAGGAGACTTCACTTTCGTATGCCCTACTGAATTGGAAGATTTAGAAAATCATCACGGAGAATTTAAAAAAATTTAGGATTTAATGTTTACTCAGCTAGTACAGATTCTCACTTTGTACATAAAGCTTGGCATGATAACTCAGAAGCAATAGGTAAAGTTACTTATCCTATGCTTGGAGACCCTAATCAAAAATTATCAAGAATTTTTGATGTTTTAGATGAAGAACACGGTGTAGCTTTTAAGAGGATCATTCGTTATCGACCCTAACGGTGTTGTTGTTGCATATGAAGTTAACTCAGAAGGTGTTGGAAGAGATGCTGCAGATTTATTGAGAAAAGCAAAAGCTGCTAAATTTGTTTATGAGAATCCAGGATTAGTTTGTCCTGCAAAATGGCAAGAAGGAGAGGAAACATTAAAACCAGGATTAGATTTAGTAGGTAAAATCTAATTAAGTTTAAGATTTCTATGCTTATATAAAATAGCCTGTTAGTACTTTATTGACAGGCTTTTTAAAAAAAATATGTATTAAATTTTAGGAGGAAAATAAAATGGCATTATTAGATGCAAATATAGTTGAACAATTAAAAGGTTATTTCAATCAAATGAGCTTCTACTATCGAATTAGTATCATTTTTTTAAATGAAAGTGATAAATCAAAAGAATTAGACAGTTTTTTTACAAGAAGTTGATACAATTTCAGAAAAAAAGTAAATTATGTAAAAAAATCATTTTGGTGAAGATGAAAAAAATTAGAAAAAGAAAAATAATATTTCTAGACCTACTTCTTTCACATTATTGAAAGATGGAAAAAAATACAGGAATTAATTTCTGTGGAATTCCTGGTGGACATGAATTCAATAGCTTTATTTTTAGCTATATTAGGTTTAGCTGGAATTGGTAAAAAAATTAGAAGGAGAACAATTAACTAAAGTTCAAGGTATTTCAAAACAATTAAACATTGAAACTTATATCTCTCTTTCTTGTACAAAAATGTCCTGAAGTTATTCAAGCATTAAATTTAATCGCTATGAATAATGAAAAATATTACTGCTTCATTAGTAGATGGTGGGGTTTACCCTGATGAAGTTAAAGAAAAAAATATTCAAGGTGTACCAGTTGTTTATATCAATGGAGAAAAAGCTCCAGTTGGAGAGAAAACTATTGAAGAATTAATTAATATTGTTACAGGTGCTTAATTTTAAACTATACTTAGAAGATTACTTTTTATTTTTTTATAGTAATCTTTTTTTATTTTATATATTATAAAATTAAAAAAAGACAAGTTTTTTTAATCTTGCCTTTTTCTAGAATTATATCTTTTCTCTAATCTCTATCTATTTCCATTCCCATTTTTCCAATTCAATTTTTTATATTTTTTTCTGCAAAAATTTTTAATTCCTATTGCTTCTTTTTTCTGGGAATATTCTTGATGAAAAATACTTCATCTCCATTATTAACAAAAAAATTTCAATAGATGATCTATCTACAAATATATTTAATTCTAAACTTTCTTGATTTCCTAAATATACTTTTTCTATCTCTTTTTATCACTTTGAGCACCCTTACTTCTATCTAATATTAATTTTTTTAGTTTCAAAATCATATTTTACAATAGTTTCATTACTCTCATTTGCCCGTAGCTTTATTCCAAAACTAGAATTTATTTTTAGAAAATTTTACTTTAATTTCAAAAAGTTTCACCTTTTTAAAATTTCTTTTTCTCCAACTATATCACCTGAAAAAAATTCTCTTTTTCTCCTCTTAATTTTTTTAATTCTTCAATTGGATATTGCTTTAATTGTCCATTTATCATTTTTTTAATTCTCTGGGCAATGTCAAACAGTGTATCCATTCATTTTTTTAACTGTTGGAAAATCTTCTTCTTCAGGTATTCCCATCCAACCAACCATAATTCTTCTACCTTTATCATCTTTCATTGATTGGGGTGCATAAAAATCATTCCCTCTATCTAACTCTACAAATTTTGTTTTTTTGTTTCAAATTCCGGTTTACTATAATCTAATTTACCTAAAAAAATATCCACTTTGATATTTATTATTATATAAATCTCCCTCTGGTTCTAATCCTTGTGGTGATGCTACTAAAAACATCGACTATTTCTCCCGTTATTTCATCTTTTTAATTCAAAATAATCTGGACATTCCCACATATATCCAAAAATCCTTTAAATTTCCTCTATTTGCCCCCGCTATTTCTCCTTCAAATTTCCAATCTTTTACATTTTTCCGAACTATATAAAACAACTTTTTCCTTCTTTTTTTATCACTTTGTATACCTAAAACTGTATAATACTTACCATTCTTTTTCCCCAAATTTTTTTGGATCTCTTATATCTCTTGTATATCCTTCGGGTTGATTTATAATACTCGGCTCCCATCTTTCAAATTTTTCACCATCTTCTGAAACTGCAAGACATTGATATGATTCTCTAATCCCTTCATCATTTTTTACATTCCCAGTATAAAATAAATATAATTTACCATTAATTACAATCCCACTCCCTGAATAAACTCCATTTTTTTGAATACCAAGTATCAGGCCTTAAAGCTGTTTCCAATCTTTCCCAATGTACTAAATCATCACTCACACTATGCCCCCAAGTTTTTATTTTTTTATGATTTGTACCAGTAGGATTCCATTGATAAAACATATGATACTTACCATTAAACTGTGTGAATCCATTTGGGTCATTAATAAGTCCTACAATTCCTTGTATATGATATTTTTTTGCCTCCAATAATCTTTATCAACTTTTTTTCTTTATTATTTTTTTATTGCTTGAATTTCATCTTCTTTGACTTTTTTTAAAATTCATACATTACTCCTTTTATTTATAATCCATTTTATATTTATCTATAAGAAAAAAATTTCTTCCTTTGTTATATTATAATCTGATTTTTTTCTCAGCTTTACTTTCTATATTTTTTTACTTCCTGTTTTTTTATTACTGTATGTTGTAGTTTTTGATGGCTTAACCGGTTTAGGCGGATACAAATACTCTAATATCATTCTATCTGTTAAATTATACTCAGATGTATTATCTATAAAAAAATTCAAAAGTTTTTTTCTAATTTTTTTGTTTCTGTATTTTTTTATATCTTTAACTATTTTTCTCTCTTCTTTATCTCCATTTTTGTGAGCTATTTCATACCATTTTAGTGCATCTTTCATATTTTTTTCATCGGTATATGATATTGCTATTGCCATTGCTAATTTTTTTCTTTTCCTGCTTTTATACGATCTTAGCAAAATATGGTCGTCTTCTATTGTTTTTCCTTCAGAAAATAATATTGCCCCAAGATTATGTATTGCATTCTTATCTCCTCTTTTTACTGCTTTTTTTAACCACTCTACAGCTTTATCCTTATTTTTTTAGTTCATCATATAAATATGCAATTTGAACATCTGAATCTTTAATCCCTTTATCATAAGCTTTCTTAAACAATTCTAATGCTTCCTCGTATTTTTTTCTCTTTCATCAAATCAATACCTTTATTATACTCTTCATAAAATTGATTATTTATAAAAATCTTTATTTCTTATATTTCCATTTTTTAGAAATTATAGTTAATATTCTTTTTTTGTAATTCATTACTTTTTTACTTTATTTCCTTCTTTTTTTCATAAATTGTCGCCAAATTATATATTGCTTCTACATAATTTTTTTATCTACACCTATTTGTAATATTTCTTTTTGTTTTTTTCTTTATCCCCAAGTTTTAAAATAAAGCTGTGCTAATGCTAAAAATACTATCTAATTTCCCTTTATTAGCATTCTCTAATTCTTCTGACACTTTTACAGGATCTATATTATTTTTTTAACAAAAATTCTTTTTTCTTTATCACTTAAATTTATTATTTTATAATTTTCATTTTCTTCATCTTTTTTTGATTTCATCATCTTTTTTTGATTTCTTCATTCTTTTTTTATTAGCCAAATTAAATATTCCACTTTTGAATATTTTTATTATTTTTTTCATTTCATTTTTATCTTTTTTTATTAAAAGCAAGAAATAGCTAAAATAGTAAAAAAATAAAAAAATTATTATTTTTTTGTTTTCATAATTATATCCTATTATTCATGATTAATATACTATCTCATGCTCCTTTCTTTTTATTTTTAAAATGAACCTAATTGAGTAAAATTAAAGATTTCATACATAAAATCTGCCATAATTTTTTTGTTGTTGGCTCATCATCATATTCCAGCGTAAATATTCCATCTTTATTGTCCCAAAGCCTGTCAAAATATGTATCAATATCTTTAACAAGTTTACTATTTTTTATTTGCAATAACTCTAAAGTTGGAATCCATTATATAACCTCGTATATTTTTATCATATTTGCAGAACCTGTATAAATAATAAACTTCTTCGTTTTATTATCATTATTAATTTTTGTATGATATTGTTCATTATTTGTAAAATACCATTTTATTTCTATTTTTTTATCTGTTTTTTTACGTAATTTTTTGAAACTGGTTTATTAGGCAATCCATTTGTACTCATCCCAAAAAGCATCTTGAGCTTCTATCTAAAATTATTCTAATTTTTACTCCACGATTTGATCTTTCAATTAATTTTTTTCAAAATATTTTTTTATCTGCCAAGAAATACATTCCCATTAAGATTTCATCACCATTGTCTGTACTATCTAAATCTTTATCTAAATTTTTCTCCTATTTTTTTGATTCAGAAAGGTATTTAATTTTTATATTCTTCTTCATTTTTTTGTTATTTAAAGTTTCTATTTCTTGTGATTTTTTTCTCAACTACATCTACTTTTTCTATATTATTTTTTTCATATTATCTATTTCAATTTTAGAATTTGAAAATTTTTGCTACTTTTTTTAAATTATCTAATACATCATTAACAATTTCTCCATTTGTATAAAGTGCAACATTCTCATGAAAATAACTTGGATCATGTATATTCGCACTAGATACCACAACCTCATTTTTCATTCAAAAACTTTTTTTATGATCTGCTTTAATATTCAAACCTCTTAGTACATTTCTTAATGATAATTTCGGCCACATTGAGATATAAAAATTAGAAATCCAACCTTTATTTTTTTAGGATTACCAAATGGTTCAATTAAATTTCTCCATATTGGAGAATACCATGGGAAAAGTATCTTTTAATTTCATAATTCCGACTTCAATAATTTCTATACCTGATTCTTTCATTTTTTTGTTATAAAAAGGATGTTCAAATGCACCATACATATTATTGTTTTCATCTAATAAAATATATACTTTTTAAATTAGGATTTTCTCTTTTTTTCTTTATTACTCTTTTTTTACATACTCTTCTGCAAAATTAGGAAAATTTTTCTGTATCTTTATTATAAATGTCATTCAACAAAAAAACATTTCAATAATCAAATAATCTTTCGCGTTATCTACAACTTTATATGTCGCATCCCATAAATTTCTATCATATTTTATATTTCCATTTTTTTATCTAAATACGTTAAATCATAATGAAAATCAACTATATTTGTTTTTACGTATTGGACTTTCATAATTAACACCTTCTGGCTCTATTTTTTTATTGTACTACAACTCATTATACTAATACACAGCAGTATATATCTTATCTTTTTCATTTTTTTATTCCTTTAGTTTTAATTTATCGATTATATTATACTAAATCTTATCTATAAAAATCAAGACTTATAATAAAAATTTATACACTGAATTTTTATTATAAAATTATAAAAGGATAAGAAAAAAATTCTTATCCTTAATTATATCATTTTTTTAATTTATTAAATTTCTATTATTTTTAATGAATTTAATCCTGCAACATTTATAAAGTTCCATGGTTTTATTATAATGTGGTTGGAAGAAGAAATCAACAAATGCTAAATCCTCTATTTTTCATTTTTATTTTTGTATACAAACAGATAAAGTGTTAATTGATTGTGTTAAATCCATTTTTGATTTAATTTGTGCACCTAAAATCTCTCTACTATTTCTATCGTAAACTACTTTCAATGTAACTTTTTCATATGTAGGCATAAATTCTGGTCTATCATTTTCTACAACTGTTATTGTATCTACTACTTTTCCAAATTTTTTAGCTGTATCTTCAGTCATTCCTGTTGCTGCCATATTATTTTCATATATTTTAATTCCTGATGTTCCTTGTGTTCCTGGATGTTTTTGCCTTTATTTTCTTTTTATATTTAATCCTGCTAAAGTTCCCATTCTTACAGCATTTGTTGCTAATGGAATATACATTTCTTCACCTAATGGATTATAGAATACTGAACAACAATCTCCTGCCGCCATTACATCTGGATGACTAGTTCTCATGTATTCATCAACTTTTATTGCTCCATTTGGTAACATATCTAATTGACCTTTAAATAATCCTGTATTTGGCAAGAATCCAATACATAAAATTACCATATCAGCATTATGTTCGTTTTTATTTGTTATAACTTTAGTAACTTTACCATGTTCTCCTTCAAATTTAACAACTTTTTTTCTCCAGTTGCTAAAACAATTCCTCTTTCTCTAAATGAATTTTTCTGCTGCATCTGTAAATTCTTTATCAAAATATTTTTGGCATAATTCTTTCTTCAGCATCAACTAAAACTACTTCTTTTCCATTATCTCTAAATCTTCTACTAACTCTACACCTATATATCCTGCTCCAATTACAACAACTTTTTTTAGCATTTTTTTGCTTTTTCTATAATTGCATTTGAGTGGTTATAATTTTTTTACATAATAAAATGTTTTTCTAATTCTCCACCTTCAAATTTAGGTACTATTGGCCAAGATCCTGATGTTATAATTAATTTATCATATGTTTCAGTAAATTTTTCACCTGTTACAATATTTTTCTACTTCTAATGATTTCCCATTTATATTTACACTTTTTACATCGTGTTTCATATGAGTTTTTAACACCCATATTTGCTAATCTTCCCGGAGATGAATAAAAATAATCCTGCTGGATCTTTAACTATCCCACTACATATAATGCAATTCCACATGATAAAAAAATGAAATATTATCATTTCTTTCAAATACTACTACTTCTCTTCTGGATTTAATTTTTTTAAATTTACTATTGCTGCAGTCCCAGCATGTGTACAACCTATTACAACTACTTTCATATTTTTTTCTCCTCACTTGTGATTTTTTTATCTTTTGTTTATACAATAATATTATACCCTAAAATAAAAAGTAAAAGAGCTATTTTTTTACTTTTTTTATTTTTTTACTATTTCTATATATTTTTATATTCATTTTATGTTTAGACAAAAACATTTGTTCAAATTCTGTTTTTATATTATCTAAAAGCTTTTTCTGAATTATGTAAATCATCAGTACTATATATTACTTCATAATTTTTCTAATTCATTTTTGTACAAGTTCAACACATCTTCATAATATTTTTTTATGATCTGTTTTTAAAATACAATTTTTCCATTATCTTTTTAAAATCACATCTAATTTACTAAATAATTCTTTACTGATTACTCTTTTTATGCTCTTCCCCTTCCCAAGGATCTGGGAAATTAATGTAAACTCCTGATACTTCTTTTCGGTGCTAAAAAAATCTAAAATAGTTTCTCCTCTTTTTCTCAAAAAAATAAAATATTATTTAAATCTCTTTTTTCAGATTTTTCTAGCTCCCATTACTAACCTTTTTAAATCTCAATTCTAATGCTATATAATTTCTATCTTTAAATTTTTTTCTGCATTTTTGAACTGTAAAATTTCCACTTCCACATCCTATTTCTAAAAATATATCATTTTCATTTCCAAAAATTCATTCCATTTTTCCTTTATATGTATCAACCTTTTTCATTATCAAATATTAAATAATTTGGATATTTAACCATTTCATACATATATTGATTATAATTTTTTAGGATTTTTGAAAAAAATATTTCCACATCTCTTTTTCCATTTATTAATTCAAACTCTTTTTTATTTCTTTTTACCATAATTCCTTTCCTTATTTTTTTACTATCTTATTATTTTTTTATTAAATATACTTTTTTTAAAAATTTGTTATATATACATTTTTATTAAATTATAAATCGTAATTTTCTATCACTAATAAAATTAATTGTTTAATAAATAAAAAGACTATTTAATGAATAAATTTCACAAATAGCCTTAAATTCATTTTCACTTTATTATTTAGCCACTTTATCAGCTAATTTTTTTACCAACTTTGAATTTAACTACATTTTTAGCTGGTATAGTAATTATTTCATCTGATTGTGGGTTTCTACCAGTTCTAGCTGCTCTTTTTCGTACTTCAAATGTTTCCCCATCCTACGAATTGAACTGATTCTCCATTAACTAAAGTTTCTTCAACAGTACTTAAAAAAATTCATTTACTAATTCTTCTGCTCTTTTTTTAGTTTCTCCAGTAGCTTTTTGCATAAAACTCTACAAATTCTTTTTTTGACATATTCAAACCTCCATATATTGTCTTCACTTAATTTCTATACTATTATACACTATTTTTTTAATTTGTCTAGTATTTTTTTGATTTTTTTCTTTGTTTTTTTATAAAATAATAGTTATTTTTATTCCATATTTAATACTATATGTTGTATTTAAATGAAAATTATTTCTAAAAATTATTTTTTTACTTCTTCTATACTTTTTCCCCGTTGTATCTACTTCAATAGCATCTTCTGCTTTTTAAAGGTGCAATTTTACGAGTAGAATCAATTTCATCTCTTGTTAAAATATTTTTTTATAAATTTCATCCCAAGAAATATTTTTTTATTTTTTTCTTTTAATTCTTTATATCTTCTATTTGTTCTTTCTTTGGCATCTGCAATTAAAAAAATATTTTTCACATTGGCATTTGGAAAGACAACAGTTCCTATATCTCTACCGTCAACTATTACATTTTTTTGATTTTTGAAAATTCTCTTTGTAATGATACCATTTTTTTCTCTAACTTCTTTTTATTGCCGCTATATTTGAAACATTATTTGCTACTTCTGTTGTTCTAATTTCAGAGCTAACATCTTTTTTTATCTAAATAAAATTTATCTTTATCAATATCAATATCTAATGTTTCTAGTAATTCATTTATATTTTTTTAAATTAGTATACTCAACATTTTTCTTTTTAATGTTTTTTTAATGTAAAAAAATTCTATACATTGCACCAGTATCTAAATACACCAAATCTAAGTCTTTTTGCTATTAATTTTGCTATTGTACTTTTCCCACTTCCTGCATGTGCATCTATCGCTATTATCATTTTATCTCCTAAATTTTAATACTAATTTTTCATATATTCAAATACTAATGAAACCCAATTATTTTTTTCTTTTTCTATCAATTTGTACCAAATTATATTTTTAAAAGTTTCTTCAATAAATTTTTTTCTTCTTTCTCTTTTAAAAATACCTGAAAATATAACTTTTTGCGTTTTTTTCTAATACTTTTTTTCAATATTTTTTTAATAATTCTATTAAAACATCTACCAAAAATATTTGAAACAACTAAATCATATTTTTTTCATTTACATCATTTACCAAATTCCCAATTATAACTTCATAATTTTTCTTTTTATAGCATTTTCTTTCAAAATTTTTCATATACTACTTCTTTAACTTTTTTTCGTCTATATCTATTCCTACAACTTTATCTATTCCAATTTTTTTACCAATTAACATTAATATTCCTGAACCACAACCTATATCTAATAGTTTCCTACCAGTTAAAGCGTATTTTTTTCTAAAAATTCTACACATAACGAAGTAGTTTCATGCGTCCCTGTCCCAAATGCCATTCCTGGATCTATTTCAATTACAATTTCATTATCTTTTTTTCATAATCATCCCAACTAGGTTTAACTATAATATTATCTGTTATTGCTACTGTATGAAAATATTTTTTTCCACTCATCTTTCCAATCTTCATCGCTACAATGTGAAGTATAAATTTCATAAGCTAAATTTTTCATCATTTTTCTGACAACTCTTTTTAATTTATTAAAAATTATATTTAATTTTGTTTGTGCAAAACGATTACTTACTACATAACCTATCATTGACCAAACATCTGCTTCTTTTTTTAAAAATTTGTATTATAATCCAAAACATTATCAGAAAAAAATAATCTACAACTTCTATTTGCTTTATTCCAATTTCTTCAAACATATTTATTAATTTAACTTTTTGTCTCCTCTAATGTATCTGAATAATAATCAACTTTAACTTTAATCCACTTCATCTTACACCTCATCATAATGCAGATTTATTCTCATTATTGACTCTGCTTTTTCCTGTTTTTAGAATTTATTTCACTTCTATTCCATTAATTTTAGGATTATCTTCACATACCGTATATCTCGTAGGCATTCCATCTTTAAATTTTTTTGTATACTTTTCTCGTCTATTCATTCCAAGTATTCCATCATGCCCACCTGTCATTCCTACATCTGTTATATAAGCTGTCCCCCTGGTAAAAATTCTTTCATCTGCTGTTTGTGTATGTGTATGTGTTCCAAATACTACCGATACTTTTTCCTGTTAAATTCCACCCCATTGCTTGTTTTTTTCCGAGGTTGCTTTCACCGTGAAAAATCTAAAATTATAATATTTGTTTCTTTTTGTATTTCAGGAACTACATCATCTAAAGCTAAAAAGGACAAGCAATCGTTGGCATAAATACTTTTCCTTGAGCATTTATAACTGCAACTTTTTATTCCATTTTTTTCAACTATTGTATAACCATTTTCCCGGTCTTCTTTCGCAAAAATTTATCGGTCTTATTATATTTTTTTAGTTTTTATTAAAATACTCATAAATTTCTTTTTTTGTCCCAAGTGTGATTTCCCATTGTAATTACATCGACACCTCTACTAAAAAAACTGTTCTGCTATTTTTAATTGTAATACCAAAACCTGCAGCACTATTTTTCACCATTTACAACAATAAAATCATAATTTTGTTTTTCTTTTTTTCCAAAAATTTATATAAAATATTTCTTCCCGGCTCTCCAACTACATCTCCAATTATTAAAAAAATTTCATTAATTCTCTCTTCCTATTTTTTTATTTGATTTTTATAGTAAAATTATATCATAATTTATTTTTTTCTAATTATTTTTACATAATTTTATTATATTATCAACTCTCTATCTGATAATACATCCAATGTTTTATTTAATATCAATTCTTTGTAAAAAAATTTTTTGAAATCTATTTTTTTCTTTATAATTCATTGTTTTTTTATCCTTCAAATTATTTGCTATTTCAAAAAAATGTATTTAAAAACTTGTCTTCATATTCTAAACATTTTTTTAGAATCTGATACCAAAATATTTATTAAAAAAATTAAATTCTTTTTTTCTAATTTATTTTTTTCAATAATATCTTCAAATTTATTATAAAAACATTTCTGCTAATTCTATTTTAATATTTATAACTTCTTTTTTTGTTTTTATTTTTTTAAATCATTTTTCTAAATTATTTGTTATTATACTTGTTTCTTTTGAGAAAGCAAGCCATTTCATTTAAAAATTCATAATATGTCATATTTTTCACTCTTTTTTTATTTTTTTGATTTTTTTAAGTATATTTTTTTAAATTCATAATTTTTTTATAAATAAAAAGTTATTTTCAAATAAACCATCTTTTTATTTTTATACCTTTATAAAATTTCCTAATATTTAGTTAATCTCATTAAGCAATTTTTTTATTTTTTTCATTCATTTTTTTAATGTTTTTAAAAGCTATATTAAATGTATTTAGTATTTTTGTCCTAATTTTTTTCTTCAATCTCTTTATTTTTTTATCTTTCTCTTGCTCTTTCATATTTTTTTAATTCATTGATTGTATTTTTACGAATTAGGAAATTTTTTTCTAACTTTTTAATAAATTCTTCACTAATTTTTCGTTCCTTTATATTTAATAGATAAAATATACGATAATTTATAACCTAAAATTAAACTAAAATCTTTATTTGTTTTAATTTTCGGTTTCTTTTTTTATTTCATTAATTAATTCATTAACTTTAATCATTTTTTTATACCTCTTTCTTAAATAACTATAAATTTAATTCTAATATTTACCTCATTTAGTTTTTATTTATACATCTAGTATACTCTTTTTTTCATTTTTTTAAAGAAGCAATCTATTTTTTTATTTTTGGTTCCTATTATTTAATTTATTTTTTTAAAAAAAATATTGTATTTTTAATGCTTTTTATATCTTTTTTTAATTTAAATTTTTCATCATTTTTTTGTACCTATTATAGGATATTTTAAAATTTAATGGCTCTATAATATATATGGGGGATGGAAAAAGAAATAAAAAAATAGCATAAATAACAAATTCGTAGTATTATGTTTTTTGCAAAACAACATAAGAAAGGAATTTGTATTTATGCAAAATAATTTTACCACATTCAGACCTGAAATAAAAAGATGTAAAAAAATAAAAAAAGTAGAACTTATCTGTGACACCTACCATGTATATGGAATAAGAGTTGATATAAGGAATAACTGCTGTGGTAGAAAAAAATGAATATACATGACTACAGAACTATTACAGTAGAAGCCTTAGCTACGGAAACAGGAAAGTTATACTTCATATAGAAAAAAACAGAGGTATGTCTGTCCTATATGTAATAAAAGAAAGACTTCCTCAATAGGTATTGTGGACAGAAATTGTAACATTTCAAACGAAGTAAAGGATGAGATAAGAAGAAAACTTTCTGAGATGAAGTCATTCACACAGATAGGAAGGGAAGAAAATACGAGCATATCAACCGTCATGAGGATATTTCATAATATTGAAGTTCCCCATAAGAAGATAGACTATGAAACTATATACCTTGATGAATTTAAGGGGAATGCAGATAAAGAAAAGTACCAGCTGGCAATATATGATACAAACCATATCTTGATAGATATTTTGAAAGATAGGAAAGCATCAACTATAAGAAAATTTCTGCTATGTCATAAAGAGAGTATAAAAAAGGTTGGAATGGATATGTTCATGCAGTTCAAGAATACAGTGTACTCTTGTCTTCCACATGCTGATATTGTGGCAGACAAATATCATATCATAAGGCAGGCAAACTGGATGATAAGAGATGTGAGGATAAGATTATTCAATTCAGATACAAAGTACAGAGAATATAAGAAATACTGGAAGCTAATAGCAAAGAATCCAAATAGTACGTTCAGTCCTTTACAGAAGAAGAGGATAAAGAAACTAAAGAATCTTTCAGAGATATTTTCAGAGGCTTATGATCTTAGGACAAAATTTTTTAGTATATTTGAAATAAAGGATGTCACTATATTCAGTTATGAACTGAAGAAACTGATAAGAGAACTGAAAGAATCAGGAATAAAGGAATGTATTAAGTTAGGGGAAACGTTATCAAACTGGGGAAAAAGAAATAAATAATATACAAAAAAATATAATATAAATAATGGATTTGTTGAAGGGAAAAAAATAACAAGATAAAAAGTAATAAAAAGGCTATCTTACGGGATAAGAAAATTCGACAACCTTAAAAAGCTTATTCAGCTTAGAATTTCTTAAGGTTATCGAACTTTTTCCACCCCCACTCTTGACAAAGAGCCAATTTAATTTTAATTACATAATAAACTTTTTCTATAACTTTTCATATATAAATATACTCAAATATAATCTTTTCATTTTTTTAGTCATCATTAAATATAATAAATAATACTAAACTAAAAAAAGAGTAGCTTTTTTCACTACTCTCCTTGTATTCAAATTCTAAACTCCATATTTTTTTCATTAATTCATCTAATTCTTGTTTTTTTCCTCAAGTTCTTTTTATTCTTTTTGCAGATAAAACAATTGATTTTTCTATTTTCATTCGTTTCAATAACTACAGCTTCAATTACATCCCCAATTTTAAATTCATCATTTATATTTTTCAAGAACTCAACTGTTAATTCTTTTTTTAGGAATAACTCCGTTAAATCTTTCAGTTAATTTAACTAATACAAAAATTTTTCTTCAATCACAACTATCGGCACATTTACTTTATTCCCAACTTTATACTCATTTGCCAGCTTCTTTCCAAGGTGAAATTGTCAATTGTTTTATACTTCCACCCAATTTTCTTTCATTTTTTTCTAAATTAATTACTTTAAACTCTACTTTATCTCCAACTTTATATTCTTTTCAATTCACTTTTATCCCAAGCAAATTCATTTCTATGAATAAAGGCTCAATTTCATCTTGAACTTCTACAAAAATTCCATAGTCTTGAATATTTGTAACAGTTCCTGATAATATATCATCTAAATTAATTTTTCTCATCAATTACTGCCCATTTATCATCTAATAACGCTTTTTACACTTAAATTTACTCTTTCTTTTTTCGTCATTAAATCCAATAATTTTTAAATTTAACAATTTCTCCTACTTTAAATTTATTATTTAAGTTTGATATTTTTCTATATGATAAATCTGATATATGTAAAAAAATCCTTCAATTCCTTTTTTTCTAATTCAAACACTAATCCAAAATCCAATACTTCTTTAATAGGTTTTTTTCTAAAATTTCTCCTACTTTATATTTTTCCTTGTACTTTATTCCAAGGATTTTTCAGTTAATTGTTTTTATACTTAATTTTTATTTTTCCCTGCTTCAACATCTTTTTCTATAATTTTTAGCTTCAATTTCTTCACCAATATTAAATTTATCAACCAATTCCTCCACTTTATTCCAAGAAATTTCAGAAATATGAATAAATCCTGTTGTCACTCCAAAATCTAAAATTATACCAAAATCTAATACTTCTTTAACTTTTTCCTTTTTACGATATCTCCTAAATTAATTTTTATCATAAAACTCTTCTTCTTCTTTTTTTCACTAAATCAATTCTTGAAACCATTAAATTATTTTTTTATTTTTTTCTTTTTATAACTAATTTGAATTTATGCCCTGCATAATCAATTTCTTTATTTAATCCTGCTAATGAAAAATGGTAAAAAAATGCTTCATTTTTTTCCAACTTTTACACTATATCCTACTTTTTATTTTTATAATTTCACCTGTTACAATTTCTTCAACTTCATATGTTGCAAATTCTTTAGCTTTATCTAATAAAAAAATTTTGATACAATTACATATTCTTCTTCTTTTCTTAAAACTTTTTACTTCTACCAAATCACCAACATTTAAGTCTTCAATTTCTCTAGTTAAAATTCTTCCTTCTTCTTTTAATCCTAAATCTAAATAGCTAAATTCCATTTCCTTTCTTGATATAATTCCATCAATTATATCTCCTGCTTTTTTCCTCTGGTAAATAATCATTTAACATTTCTTCAAATAAATTTTTTTCTGTCATATTTTTTTCTACAACTAAATTAGAAGTAGACTCCTTTCTTTCGTATTTATAAAAAAATTTTTTTAAAATTTTTATTCCAAACTTAGGACTTCCTTCATCATAACCAATATTTATACTTTTTTTCAGGAAATGGTACTAATGAAAATGTAAATGACACTACTGGATAATATCCTAATTTCTTATTATCAGGCTTATCCCATTTCACTCCTCACCTATTTCCCACTATATATTTTTCAGAAATATGAGTTAATGTTACTATTCCTTTTTGTTATCTTATTAACCTTCACTGCATTATTTGAACTTTCATATATTTCAGGATCCGATAATTTTGGTAAACCATCTTGTACATATTGAATACTTGCACCAAGCCACTCAAGGTTTTTTCTTCATTTTTCCCCTATTTTATATTTCACTTCTAAATCATGTTTTCTAAAAATTATATTGTTTTTTTCTATTCACATCATTTCTAAAAATTCTATCAGGTCTTTCCATTATAAATTTATAATCAACAAAATATTTATCTAAATAACCTACTTCTATTCTAAAAAAACAAAATCATTTATCTTCTCTAACCCTTTTAATTTAATAGTTTTGAAGTGAATTTATTTCATCTAATTGTAAATTTATTTCAATTTGAAAAATACTTTAATGTACTTTTTTTCTCCTTAATTTTTTTCATTAAATACATTTTAAATTATATAAACTTTTTTTCATTTACATCATCTTCTTTTTTTGATTCATTATTTAATTTTTTTCTTTATTTTTTTAGAAATTTTTAGTTTCCATATTTTTTCATATCTATACATTAAATTTATATTAGTATAGTTATCACCTACTGTATAAATATCATCAAATACATTTACAGGCGTTCCATTCAAATATCTATACTCTTTTTTTACCCATTCCTAACCCTATTCTTGCAACATGATTTACATTAGATTGGATATTTTTTTATTTTTCGTACCTTTTTACTTTTTTTCAAAATTAATAGCTAAAAAAATCTATTGTTATCTATATCAACTTTTATATAATTTTTTTCATATATGAATTTTTTTAACCAATTATTTTTGAAAATGTTTACCATCTTTTTTTAAAAAGTTATATTGTAAATTTACATTCCCTACACTTATTTTTAAAGTTATTTCCTATTTCTAAATTGTTCGTTGAAACTTCAATTATATCATATCCATCATATATTGCGCTTTTTTTGCAGATGTTTTTTTGAACTATCAACTTAAGATCATTTATTATTTTAATATCATATTTTCTATTTATTTTTATATGTATTATCAAATAATGTTGTAAATAATCTCGCATCTAATTTATTAACTATAACTTTTTGGATCACTTTTTATTTCATTACCATTTGAATCTTTAACTATTTTTATATCCAGTTTTTGAACTCGTATCTTCCAATTTACGCCCTATATCTATTTTTCTCTACCATTGATGGTATAGCAATTCCAGAAAAAAATCCGGAATATAAACATTTTTTTATAATTTCTATTTTTCAATTCCATAATTAAATGAGACAAATGAATCTTTAATTGGTAAAAGTTATGTTGTCGTTACCTACATTAAATCTTTTTGAAATGTACGACTCATCTATTATTTTTTTGCTCTTCTTGCATATTTAGAATTTTTCATATATTTTATAAATTCTATCATTATTATATAAATTTAAATTTATACCATTTAAATTTTTCATTAAAAAAAATCATTATAATTATTGTTATCTCTAATATAATTGTATTCATACTCTTTTTCTTTAAATTAACATATTTCATATTTAATCCAAAATATAAATATTCTATTGTAGTTTTTTTGGCTTATATACAAAAAAAATTATTTTTTTCTAAATAAATAATAATCTTCTAAAATTAAATTCCAAATATTTCATAATATTCATCTTTATCTAAATTAATAAAATTAAATTTTAATTTAGGTTCTTTCATATCAAATTCATAATTATAAAAAATTTTTTTATATGATTTATAATCTTTTACACAACCTGAATTAACATCAATAAAAATTTTTTTAGTTTCTATTTTTTTATATTCATATCATTATAATTATTTAAATATTTTTAACCTTTTTATATAGATCAATATCTGTATCTAACAAATCTAAGTTATTGTTACTAGCATTTTTCATCGTTTGCATACAAATACGCATTAAACATAATATAAGATAAAAAAAGCTAAATAAAATTTTATTTTTTTCTCATTTTTTTCAACCTTTTTTTCATGATATCTACGCTTATTATAACATAATTTATTTTTTTATACAATTTGATTTTTACAACAAAACTAAATAACTTATTACTCTAAATTTATAAAAAGCAAGTTAAAATTAAACTAAAACCTGCTTTTTTTCATATATTTATTATTTTACACTTCCAAATAAATCATTTAATGATTCTGACATTGTAGGATGTGTGAATATCATGTCACGAATATATTGATATTTTAAATTCCCTTTCATTGCTAAAGCTATAATGTTTATCATCTCATGTGAATCATGACATAATAAAGTTGCACCTAAAATTAAATCTGTTTTTAGCATCAACCACAACTTTTTAATAATCCTTCTGATTTCCTTCAATTTTTTTCCTTTTTGGAATTGCCATAGCCTCAAGTCTACCAACTTTAACTTCATATCCTTGATCTTTTGCTTGTGCTTCTGATAATCCAACTCTTGATAATGGAGTACTTAAGAATGTTGTATAAGGAACTACATTTCTATCAAGTGTTGTTCTATTCCCATTACCGTAAACATTATCTCTAATTATTCTAAAATCATCTAATGAAATATACGTAAATTGTAATCCACCTTTTACATCTCCAACTGCCCAAATATTTTTTTAGCTGTTGTTTCTAATTTTTTTCATTTACTTTAATAGCTCCTCTTTCATCTACTTCTACTCCAGCTTTATCCAAGTTAAGTCCATCAGTATTTGGTCTTCTTCCTATAGCTGCTAATACTTTATCTCCTTGAACTTTTACAACTTCTCCATTTTCTTTTTCAACTTTTACAATCACTTTATTTTCTTCATCTATAATTTCTTGAACTTTTGCTCCTAAAAATAAAGTTTACACCTTTTTCTTCTAAAATTGTTCTAACTCTATCAGCCAGCTTCTTTTTCCTCTCTTTGTAAAATATCTTTTGCAAAATCAATTATTGTAACTTTTGATCCAAATCCAGAATAAGTTGAAGCAAATTCAAGTCCAATATATCCTGCACCAATTATAACTAATTCTTTAGGTAATTCTTCTAAATCCATTATACTTGTACTTGTTAATAAATATTTACTTTCTCTCAAACCAGGAATATTTGGAATAATAGTCGTAGCTCCTGTATTTATAAATATTTTTTTCTCCTTCAATTTGAGTATTTTTCTCCATTTTCATAAGCAATATTTATAACATGTGAAGATACAAAACTTCCTTTTCCGTTGTATAAATCAACTGTTTCTTTTTGTTTCTAACATTTCATAATTTTTTTCTCAACATAGGTATTAATGTTTTTTTCTATTAATTACACTTTTTATAAAACATTTCTTTTGCAATATCATCATTTAACTCTTTATTTTTCTCCTCTTTCAACTCCATTAACTAGCACTTTACTCGGAATACATCCAACATTAATACAAGTTCCTCATACATTTCACTAGACTCTTCAATTAATGCCACATTTTGTCCTTTCATCCCTAAAAAAATCCAGCTAAAGTTTTTTTCCCGCTTTTCCCCAACCTATTACTACTGCATCGTATTTTTTTCATAATACCATCCTCTTTCTCTTTTCTATTTTTTTATAATATATATAACAAAATTATATTATCATTCACTAATAATTCTACCTTCTATTGCTCTCCCTAATGTTGCCATATCTGTATGCTCAATATTTCCACCTAACGGTATTCCACTTGCTATTTTTTTGATATTTCTAAATTTTTTTGTTTTTTTAACATTTTTAGTTAAATATAAATTTGTAGTTTCACCCTCTAAGTCAGGATTTAATGCTAATATAACTTCTTTAATATTATCATCTATTCTTTCTTCTAACGCTTTAACATTTAAATCTTCTATCGTTACTCCATTTAATGGATCAATTTTTACCACCTAACACATGATACAGTCCATTATATGTACCTGACTTTTTCAAATGCAATTATATCTCTCACACTTTCCACAATACATATTATATTTTTTTATTACGATTTTTCATCAGCACATACTTCACATATATCTGATTCTGATAAATTTCCACATATTTTTACAATGTTTTTATATTATCATATGAATCTTTCAATGTTTTCTATCATATTTTTCTATTTCTATCGGTTCTTTTTCCAAAATATCAAATGCAATTCTCGTTGCACTTTTTCTTCCAATTCCCAGTAATTTAGCAAAAAAATATCTATTAAATTATTTAATTTTTTTCATATTCTACCTTACTTTTTTTATTTTTTTATATTTCTAGTATATCACTTTTTTTATATGTCAAGAAAAAAATGCACCTTTTTTTGTAAATGCAAATTAATTATTACCCTATAATTTTAAAGTAAAACTCTATTTTGCTTATACAAATCGGTACATTTCTTTATTTATTAAATGAAATATTCACTACAAATATTGCATTCAAATGTGTCCTATTATAATCTTTCAACTTTAAATGTGTTCGTTGTCCCAGTTTCTGAAATCCCAGTTACTAACACCATCAAGTCTCCAGCTTTTACATCGCTTTCATGTTGTGCCGCAACTTCTAATGCTTTTTTAAAGAAATCATCAGCTTTATCTAAATCAGTTGCAACATATGCTCTAACACCTCTTACAAATGCTAATTGTCTTGCAGTTTGATCATTATCAGTTAATGCTAAGATTGGAGCAGTTGGTCCATATTTTCTAATCATTCTTGCAGCTCTACCTGTTTTTGTCCAACATACGATTAATTTAGCATTTAATAATTGTGATGTTTCAACAGCACCCATTGAAATTGCTTCAGTTACTGTAACTTCACCTTCTGGTTTTTCAATATGTTTGAATTTTTTGAATTCATCTGTTCTTGCAGAAATTGTAGCCATCATTTTTACAGCTTCTGCTGGATATTTACCTTTTGCTGATTCTCCTGATAACATTACTGCGTCTGTTCCATCCAAGATAGCATTTGCAACATCTCCTGCTTCTGCTCTTGTAGGTCTAGGATTTCTAATCATTGAATCTAACATTTGAGTAGCTGTAACTACTGGTTTTCCAGCAGCATTACATTTTCTAATCATCATTTTTTGCATAAATGGAACTTCTTCAGCTGGTACTTCTACCCCTAAATCTCCTCTCGCTACCATAATTGCATCTGATAATTCTAAGATTTCATCAAAGTTATCAATTCCTTCTTGATTTTCTATTTTAGACATGATTTTAATATTATGTCCTCCATTTTCATCTAACACTTTTCTCACTTCTGCAACATCTGAAGCTTTTCTTATGAATGAAGCCGCAATGTAATCTACACCTTGTTCATATCCAAATTTTAAATCAGCGATATCTTTTTCAGCTAATGCAGGTAACCCTACTGAAACTCCTGGTAAGTTTACTCCTTTAGTTCCACCTAATTCTCCAGTATTGTTAATTGTACAGAAAAATTTCATCTCCTTCAATTTTATCAACAGTCAATCCAATTAATCCATCATCTAATAAAATTGTATTTCCTGCTTTTAAATCTTTAGTAATTCCTGGATAAGATACTGAAATTTTATCAGCATTCCCAACGAATGAATAATCAGTTGTAATTACTATTTTGTTTCCTGCTTTTTAATAATACATCTTCATCATTAACTAATTTCCCAGTTCTAATCTCAGATCCTTTAGTGTCTAACATAATTGCAACATATTTACCAGTTTCTTTCATTACTTCTCTAATATTTTTTTAATTCTTCCATCGTGTTCTTCGAAATCTCCGTGCGAGAAGTTTAATCTCATTACGTTCATTCCACTTTCCACTAATTTAGTTAACATTTCTTTACTTTCACTTTTTGGTCCATATTGTACAAACAACTTTAGTCATTTTAATTTTTCATTTAATTTTTCCTCCTATTTTTTTAATTAATCTAATTATATTTTTTTATAAAATTATATTGATAACATATTTGCCATTAGATAGTCATCTCTTTTTAGATGCTTTAGAATAATTTTTCCCAAGCATATGATAAATTATGATAAACAACTTTTTTTCACTTTCTATTCCTACCATTAATCCTGCTTGCTCTTTTTCTAATAATTCTACAGCTTTAACACCTAATCTAGTTGCTAAAAATTCTATCAAAGGCAGTTGGTGCTCCCCTCTTTGAACGTGTCCTAAAATCGTAACTCTTATATCTGTATCAACTTTAGTTTTTAATTCTTCTTCAATTTTATTAATATTTCCAACACCTTCAGCAACAATTATAATATCTGATAACTTACCTTCTTCTCTTCTTTGTTTTATAACTTTTGCTATATCATCAATCGGAGATTCAATTTCTGGAATCATAACACCATTTGCACCCACCAGCAATCGCTGAATATAAAAGCTAAGTCTCCACAATTTCTTCCCATTACTTCTACTAAATAAGTTCTTTCATGCGAAGTTGCTGTATCTTTTAATTTTGAAATAGCATCTAAAATAATATTCAACGCTGTGTCGTACCCTATTGTGTAATCAGTTCCAGCTATATCATTATCAATAGTTCCCGGAATACCAATTGTTTTAATTCCATGTTCTTCATATAAGTAATGTGCACCATGGAATGATCCATCTCCACCAATTACTACTAAACCTTCAATTCCTCTTTTTTTCAAGTTTTCTGCAGCTTTTGCTCTAACTTCAGGATCTTTAAACTCTTTTAATCTTGCTGATAGTAAGATTGTTCCTCCTTGATCAGCAATTCCACTTACATCTAACGGAGTCATTTGGAATATTTGATCTTCTAACATTCCTCTATATCCTCTTTTTATACCAAAAACTTCCATACCTTTACTCATTGCAGTTTTAGCGACAGCCCTTACTGCTGTATTCATTCCTTGCGAATCTCCACCACTTGTTAGGATTGCAATTTTTTTCATATCTTTTTCTCCTTTTTTTGTATCTTAATAACAATTTATAATATCATTTTTTTATTTTTTTCAAGTATTTTTTTATATGTATAAAATGATTTTTTTCATTTTTTATTATTACTTTTTAAAGTTTGATTTTTTTATTAATTTTAATACTATTTATCTTTTCTTTTTGTATAGATGCTTTTTATCCATCCTGTAAATAACGGATGTGGTCTGTTAGGTCTACTTTTAAATTCTGGATGATATTGACACGCTACAAAAATATGGATGATTTTTTAATTTCTACAACTTCAACATAATTCCCATCTGGAGACAATCCAACTATATCCATTCCGTGTTTTTTTCAAACTTTACTTTGTAAGTATTATTAAACTCATATCTATGTCTATGTCTTTCATCTACACTTGTTTTACCATAAACTTTTGCTGCTACACTGTCCTCAGCTAATACACATGGATAAGAACCTAATCTCATAGTTCCTCCCATATCTTCAAGACCTTTCTGTTCTTCCATCAAACTAATAATTGGATATTTTGTATCTTTTTCAAATTCTGTTGATGTAGCTCCTTCGTATTTTAATACATTTCTTGCAAATTCAACACAAGCCATTTGCATTCCAAGACAAATACCAAAGAATGGAATTCCATTTTCTCTTGCGTATCTTATTGCTTCAATTTTCCCATCAATTCCTCTATCTCCAAATCCACCTGGTACTAAAATTCCATCATAATTTGCTAATTTTTCAACATCAAATTCTCCAGCCTTTAGATAGTCTATTTCAACTTTTGTATCTAAATTAAATCCAGCATGCTCAATTGATTCTGTTATACTTATGTAAGCATCTTTTTAATTCTATATTTTTCCTACTACTGCTACTTTTTATTAATTTTTTTAGGATTTTTTTAAATTTTTTTCTACCATTTTTATTCCATTCACTAAGTGATGGTTTTTTTATTTTCAATTCCAAAATATTTACACACAACATCTGCTAATCCTAATCTTTCCATTGTTAATGGTATTTCATATAAATTTTCAGCATCTGTTGATTCAATAACCGCTTCTTCATCAATATCACAAAATACTGATATTTTTTTCTTAATATCTTGTGACACTGGGTGTTCACTTCTAACAACTATAACATCAGGTGAAATCCCTAATCCTTGTAACATTTTTTTACACTGTGTTGAGTAGGTTTTGTTTTTTAACTCTCCAGCTGCTTTTTAAGTAAAGGCAACAATGTTACATGTATATAAGCTATATTTTTCTCTTCCGACTTCTCTTTTCCACTGTCTTATTGCTTCAATAAATGGATCACTCTCAATATCTCCAATAGTTCCACCAATTTCTGTAATAACAATATCTGAATCTGTCTGTTCACCAGCTAATCTTATATTTTTTTAATTTCATCTGTTACATGCGGAATAAATTGAACTGTTCCCCTAAAAAAATCTCCTCTTCTTTCTTTACTAATTATTCTTGACATAATTCTTCCAGATGTTAAATTGTTATATTGCGTTAAATTTTTCATTTATAAATCTTTCATAATGTCCTAAATCTAAATCTGTTTCAGCTCCATCTTCTGTTACAAAAACTTCTCCATGTTGATACGGACTCATCGTACCCGGATCTACATTTAAATATGGATCAAATTTTTTGAATTGTTACTTTATATCCTCTCTCTTTTAATAATCTTCCTAATGATGAAGCAACTATTCCTTTACCTAATGAAGAAACAACTCCACCTGTTACAAAAAAATATTTTTGTACTATCAATTTTTTTCATTTTTCCTCCTATTTATCAAAAATTATTTTTCTTTTTCATTTTTTTCTATATATTTATTTTTTTATTTTTTTACAAATAAAAAAAGATGATATTCATCTTCTTTGAATCTATTATTTAGAAAATAGTACAAATACACAAAGTATTCATACTATTTTTCAACATTAACTTTTTATATTTTACAAAAATAAAACTATTTTTCTTTCAGAACCTTTTTTTATATGCTCCTTCTGAACCAAATACATTTCTAATTTTTATCTTTTATAATATTCTTTCATGTAATTTCTAGCTGGTCCTACATATTTTCTTGGGTCAAATTCTTTAGGATTAGTTGCAAACACTTCTCTAATTCCAGCTGTGAAAGCTAATCTTCCATCAGTATCTACATTAATTTTAGCTACTGCTGATTTAGAAGCTTTTAATAATTCTGAATCTGGTATACCAATAGCATCTGCTAATTCTCCATCATATTTTTTAATCATTTCTACGAATTTTTGAGGTACTCCTGAAGATCCGTGTAATACGATAGGGAATCCTGGAATTCTTCTTTCAATTTCTTCTAAAATATCTAATCTTAATTTAGGGTCAGTTCCTGGTTTAAATTTATGTGCTCCATGTGAAGTTCCAATAGCAATAGCTAATGAATCTACACCTGTTCTTGAAACAAATTCTTCAACTTCATCTGGTTGAGTAAATACATGCGATTCAGCTACTACATCATCTTCTACTCCTGCTAATACTCCTAATTCTGCTTCAACTGTTACATCATGTTTATGAGCAAAATCAGCAACTTCTTTAGATTCTTTAATATTTTCTTCAAAAGAATGATGAGAAGCATCAATCATTACTGATGAAAATCCATATTCAATACAGTCTTTAGCTGTTGCAAAATTTGGTCCATGATCTAAATGTAAAGCTACTGGAATATCTGATCCTGAAGCTTCTACATATGCAGTTGCAGCTTTAGCCATCCAAGGTAACATTTCTTTACCTATATAGCTTCTAGCTCCTGTTGATACTTGTAAAATTACTGGTGATCCAGTTTCTACTGCTGCTTCAACAATAGCTTGTAATTGTTCTAAATTGTTAAAATTGAACGCTGGCACTGAATACCCTTCTTTGTTTGCTTTAGCGAACATTTCTTTTGTGTTACTTAATCCTAATTCTTTAAAATGATATTTCATTAGGTCCTCCTTAAAATCTATATAAATTATTTTTATATTTACATATTTATACTATCAAATTTTTTTAAATAAAAAAATCAACATTTTTTTATTTTTTTCTTCATCAACTTTTTTTCTCATTATTCCTAATAATATAGCTGAAATTATTGCTCCAATTATAATTGAAATTAAGTATAAGAAGAAGTTGTTACTTAAGAACATTACTAAAATTCCACTCATGAGGGGCAGGTATTTTTTTATTCCAAACATCATTGATAATGCTCCTGCTACAGCCGATCCAACAATACTTGCTGGAATTACAGTTTTCGGGTCTGCCGCTGCAAACGGTATTGCACCTTCTGTTATGAATGATAATCCCATTACCCAGTTAGTAAGTCCTGCTTCTCTTTCATCTTCAGTAAATTTATTTTTAAATAAGATTGATGATAATGCAATTGCTAATGGCGGAACCATTCCTCCAGCCATAACTGCTGCCATCGGTAAACTTCCTCCAGCTTGAATAATTTCTGGTGTTAATGAAGCTGTTCCAAATACATACGCTGCTTTATTTACAGGTCCTCCCATGTCAACTGCCATCATTCCACCTAATAATAATCCAAATAACACTGCACTTCCACCTTGTAATGAAACTAACCAGTTATTTAATCCTGTATAAATTCCACTAACGATTGGATTTAAGATAGTAACCATTAATAAACCTGTAATTAACACTGATAAAACTGGATATAATAAAATCATTTTTAATCCTGCTAATGATTTAGGTATTCCACTTAACGCTTTTACTAAGAATTTAACTACATATCCTGCAACAAATCCTCCAGCCATTGCTCCTAAGAACCCCGATCCACCAGCCACTGCTAATGATCCAGCTACTAATCCTGCTGTTAACGCTGCTCTTTCTCCAATACTATAAGCAATATATCCACCTAATATTGGTACAAACAACTTAAATGCTGCACCACCTATTTCCATTAATTGTTTAGCGATTACCGAAGTCGATCCATAACCTGCTCCAACATTACTATTTCCAGTTAATGAGTCTGCTAAGAATGCTAATGCTATTAAAATTCCACCACTTATAACTAACGGCAACATATAAGAAACTCCACTTAATAAGTGTTTGTAAGCTCCACCTTTTCCATTTGATTTTGTTTGATTTTCAGTTGTTTGTCCACTAGCTACAAAATTTTCAGCTTTTCCATCTAACACTTTTTGAATTAACTCTTTAGCGTTGTTAATCCCTTCTTTTGCTTCAACTTTTATTAACGGTTTTCCATTAAATCTAGCTGTTTCAATATTTCTATTTATTGCTAAAAATAACACCTTTTGCATTTTTTTATATCTTCATCTGTTAAAATATTTTTTTCTTCCATCTGCTCCATTTGTTTCAACTTTAATATCTACACCCATTTCTTTTGCCGCTTTTTTTGCAATGCTTCAGCTGCCATATATGTATGTGCAATACCTGTAGGACATGCCGTAGCAGCAACTATAAATGGTTTTTCAGTATTATCAGATTTAACTATATTTTTCTTCTTGACTTTCTAATTTTTTTCAGACTTCTTTTTGTATTTATAATATCTAAAACTTCATCTGGTGATATCGCATTTTCTAACGCCGTTTTTAAATTCATCATCCAATAATAATTGTGTTAATCTTGCTAATGTTTCTATATGTGTATTATTTGCTCCATCTGGTGCCGCTATCATGAAAAATAATTTTGAAGGCTCTCCATCTAATGAATCATAATCTACTCCTTTTGTGCTTCTCCCCATTGCTAATGCTGCTGTTTTTTTACAAATTCAGTTTTTAGCATGAGGAATAGCAATACCTTCTTCTAATGCTGTAGAACTTTGTGCTTCTCTTGCTAACAATGCCTCAACATAGCCTTCATAATCTTCTAATACTCCTGTTGCTTCATGTAATCTTGCTAATTCTCTTATTACATCTTCTTTTTCTGTTGATTTAATATCTAAATTAATTCTTTCTTTAATTAATAAATCTGATATTTTTCATTTAATCATCACCTTTCTTTTTTTATCTATTAACACTTATATTAATAATTTTTCTTTTGATATATTTATTTCTAAATATAGTTTTTTTCAATTAATTCTTTTTCTGCTAACCCATAAGAATATGCCGTTGCACTTCCAGAAGCTACTGCTAATTTAAACGAATCCTCCAGCGTCATTCCTTTTTACATGTCCGGCAACAAATCCAGCAACCATTGAGTCTCCCGCTCCTATTGAATTAATTAATTCTCCTTTAGGAACATTTGCTTCTAATACAAAAGTCTTTATTTACTAATAAAGCTCCATCTCCCCACGTGATAAAATTACATTTTTTAATTCCTTTATCTAAAAAAATATTTACATTTACTTATAATTTCTTCTTTTTGTTTCTAATTTTTTTCTCCAAACATTTCTCTTAATTCATGAATATTAGGTTTAATAAATAAATTATTGTGCATATTTTTCTTGAATTAAATTTCCTCTTGTATCTAAAAACAATTTCAACTTTCGCTTTTACATTTTCAGACAATCTTTTTATAAATGTTACTTGACACTGTACCTGGAATACTTCCAGCTAAAACTAAAAATATCACCATCTTTTTAATTCAGACATTTTTTTCTATCAATTTTTTTGCAAATTTTTTTCTGAAATTGTAGGTGAAACTCCTGTAAGTTCCGTTTCAATATCATTTCCATTTACTTTAGCATTAATTCTTGTACAACCTTCAAGTTTTACAAATTCTGAATTAATACCATCTTTTTTCCAAATCTTTCACTATAAAATCTCCAACAAATCCAGCAACATAACCAAATGCCGTTGATTCTATACCTAAATTTTTTTCAAAACTTTAGAAACGTTAATTCCTTTTTCCTCCAGCTCTATATTTTTACTTCTCTGGCTAAATTTAACTCACCTACTTTTAAATTATCACTTAAATACATATCATAATCTAAAAGCAGGATTTAACGTTAACGTATAAATCATATTTCCTCCTAAAATTTTTTTCAAATTATATCATAAATAACACTCTTTTTCAAAAAAAATATTTACTAATATGAATAAAGATTTCTTTCAATCCCTATAGTTGTCACATCTCCATGCCCTGGATAAACCATAGTCATATTTGGAAGTGATATTAATTTTTTTGTAGAGATTTCCACATATCTGCACTATTACTTGTTGGTAAATCTACTCTTCCGTACGTCCCTTTAAACATCGTATCTCCCGAAAACAATATTCCACACTCTTCATCATAATAACAAATATCTCCACTACTATGACCAGGTGTTTCTAATATTTTTAAATTCAAAGATTTTATCATTTTCTTTTAATTTTTCTTACTTCAATTTCTTTTTGAAATTACAAAATTCTTATATCCATATATACTTAAAGATAATTCAGGATTATATAAAAAAATCATATCCATTTTTCACTCACATAGACTGGAATATTTTTTTATATTCAATGATACTTGGTATACCTAAAATATGATCATAATGTCCATGTGTTTGTAATATCCCTTTCAGCTCTAGTTTTTCATCTTTTATATACTCTATAACTTCACTCATATCATAAGAACCCGGATCTATTACATAACACTCTTTTTCCTCTTGATAAAAACATAACAATTACTTGCTGCTACATTATCGTTTACAAAACGTTTTTTTATTTGTAAGTCCATTTTTTTCCTCTTTTCTATTTAACTTGATTTATATGTATATCCATTTGCGGATATGGAATTTCAATATTTTTTTCATCAAATCTCATTTTTATTTCTTCATTTTAATTTATGCTTAACTTTCAAATATTTATCACTATCAACATAAACATAAACATCAAAAAAATTATAGCAGAATCAGCCAATTCACCAACACCTATTACAGCTTCTGGATTTCTCCAAATATATTTGTCATCTTCTAATATATTTTTCTGTTTTTTTGTTAATTCATCAACTATATTTTTTTCAATTCTTCCTTAACTTGTTTTTATATCACTATTATAAGATACAGATATCCGTAAATCTAATCTTCTTACTTCCTCTTTTGTAATATTTCTAACTTCATTATTCGTTATCATTCCATTTGGAATTATTACTAATTCATGTTGTGGATTTTTTTAATTTTTGTATAAAAAAAGCTCTATACTTTTTAACTTCTCCGATATAGTTATTAAATTCTATAACATCTCCCACTTTTAAATGGTTTTAAATGTTAATATAATTACACCTCCACAAAAAAATTAGCCAATGTTTCTTTAAACGCAAGTCCAAATATTAAACCAGCTGCTCCAATAAATGCCGTAATTGAATTAATATTTATTCCAAAAAAATCCGATTATTATAAAAAAACTAATGTAAAATAAAATACTGAAAAATAACGATCTTATGAATGTACTTATTCCTTCATCTACTTTTTGCTTTTATTAATATTGTCTTCAAAAATTTTTATCCACATACTTCTTTGAATATTTTAAAATTTTAAAAACAATTATTGAAATTATTATTTTTTTATCAAATTTGTTTCAACAAACTCAAGTATATTTTTTTCCAATCTAATAATTTAATTAAATACTTCATTTTTTTCTCCTTTTTATTATATCAAATTTTTATATTTTTAAAATAACAGTTGCTAACCAAAAAAATAAACAAAACAAACTCACGGCGTCAACTAATGTCGTTATAACTGGTGAGCCATGCTTGCTGGATCTATTTTTAAATGCTTCTGATATTAACGGTAGCAATCCTCCTACAATATTTGCCAATGTTAATGACACTACTATTGCTAGTGAAACTACAACTGCTATATGTAAATTCATATCTACTGAACTAAATATAAGCAATCTTATAATATTTACAATAAAAATTACTGCTCCACACTGTAAACTTATTAAAAAAATTCTTTTTTTATTATATCCCAAAAATTTTTTTCTTTAAAGATAAATGCTCAACTATTATTGCACGAATTATTGATGAACTCGATTGACTTCCAGCATTTCCTGATGTTGACATTATTACTGGAACTGGAGCTGCTAACACTGCAACTGCACTTAATTTATCTTCAAATGTTTGTAAAAATATATCCTGTAAATGATCCTGAAATCATAAGTATTAAAAAGCCAAGAAATACGCGATTTTTACCATTTCGATTATACTTGTATTCATATAAGAACCCTCTGTTGGAGTAACCCCCCACCATTTTTATGAATATCCTCTGTTGCTTCTTCCACTAATACGTCAATAACGTCATCGGCAGTTATTATTCCAATCAGTCTATTTTCATTATTTAAAACTGGAATTGATGTAATATCGTATTTTCTAAGTAATTTTGCTACTTCTTCCTGATCTGTATAACTATAAACATAAATATCTTTTTTTCTTGTACTAAATCTTTTTAAAAATCGTTTCTTCTTTTTGCTACAATTATATCTCTTAAATGAACTACACCTAAATATTTACGATACTTATCTCTTATATAACAAACATCTATCGTCTCAACTAAATTTGCTTTTACTTTTTTTATTATTTTTAATCGCATTTTTCAACAGTAATATTACTATGTAATTCTACAAAATCAGATGACATCATATATCCTGCTGTAAATTCTTTATAACTTAATAACTTATTAATTTTTTTCCTATCTTTATCTGGTACAGACAATAATATTTTTTTATAACATTTGCAGGCATTTCTTCCATAAATTCGATAATGTCATCACTAAACATGTTATCTATAATGTTAAAAAAATATCTTGTGAACTCAAAAATTTCAACTAATCTTTGTTGTTTTTTTCTGAAGATAAATATGAAAATAATCTTGCACTTATATCTTTTTGTAATACTCTAAAACAAAAATATTGCTTCGTAAGTGTCAAGTGTCTCAAATATTTCCGATAAATCGACAATATTATAGTCAATAAAAAAATATCACGAATTTCATCTACATTTTTTTCATGAATATACGCAGGTAAAATATCAAATAATTGTTCTTTTGTATAAAACATCTATATCAATCCTCCCGCATGAAATAATTTTTGCTAAAGTGAAATATGCAGTCAACGAAATTGCATCACATGCCGTTGTAAGTAAAGTCCACTCATACTTGCCGGATCTATTTTTTTAGTGCCTCACCTATCAGCGGTAAAATTCCACCAATCATATTTGCTATCGTCACAATTATTAAAATTGTAAGTGAAACCATTATTGCCATTTCCCATTTTATATTTGGCATAAAAAAATAATTATTCTTAATGTATTTTACTACAAATAAAACTGTTCCTAAAATAATAGAATTTAAAAAAATTCTTTTTTTATAATACCAAACAAATTTGAAAATTTCATTTTATCTACAATAATTCCACGTATAACCATTGCACTTGATTGACAACCTGCATTTCCTGCTGTATCCATTATCATTGGCATAAATATTAAAATCGATGTAATTGTAGTTATGTCACGATTTGCAGTTACTATACTCCCAGACACTGTCGCTGAAATCATTAAAATTAAAAAGCCAAACGATACGACTTTTTACTTATTTCAAACGACGATAATTCTAAATAATTTCCATCAGTTGGACTAATTCCACTCATTTTTTTGAATATCTTCTGTTGTTTCCGATTCAATAATATCCAAAAACGTCATCAATCGTTATAATTCCTAAAATTCTATGATTATCATCAACAACTGGAAGTGCAATCAAATCATATTTTTGACATAATTTCCGTTACTTCTTCTTGATCATCATCCACATTTACTGTAATAACATCTGTTTCCATTATATCTTTTTATAATTGTATCATCTTGTGCTATTAAAATTTCTTTCATTGAAATTAAACCAATTAAATTTGAACGCTCATTCGTTACATAACAATATGATATTGTTTCTGCTATTCTTTCTTGTGATTTTATTTTTTTCATCGCAATTAATGCCGTATCATCTTCTGAAATTTTAACAAAATCCGCTGACATTATTGCCTCCAGCTGAATTTTTCTTCAAAAATTTAATTGTACATTTAATTGTAATTTTTTTATTATATGAAGCAACTTCAAATATTCTCTGCTTTACTTCTTCATTTTTCTTCATCTAAAATCTCTTTTTATATCATCAGTATACAAATCATCAATTAAATAATATAAAAAAATCTGAATTTAATTTTAAAATTAATTCTTCTCTAACTTCCATAAGGAGGTATGGAAATACTTCGGACGATTTTTTTCTGTTCCAATTAAGTTAAAAAAATTTCAATTATTTTTTTCTATTTCCAACTCATCTAATTCTTTTTGCTAACTCAACTGGGTTCATCTCTAGTAATTCTTCTTTTAAATTAACTATATTGTTATTTTTCTATTTCATATTTTTAAATTCATAAAAATACCTCCTTCGTTTTTATAATTTTTATTTCTTTTTATTAATGATAGAATAATTATAATATATTTTTCACATATATTACAACAATATTAATTATAAAAGTTTTGATTTTTTTCTACATTTTACGATAAAACAAAAAAAGGATAAAGATTTTTAACTTTATCCTAGTTTAGTTATTATTTTATATCTATGTACATTACTTGAATAAAGAATTGATTAGCTCTCACACCAGACTTTTTCTCTTTCATTATTTCATTTTTACTTTATTTCACCCTAAATAACTTCAATCTCAACGCATTTAACAACACCGATACCGAACTAAGTGACATTGCAAATGCAGCAATCATTGGATTTAATTTTGGACCATTATATAAAGCAAATAATACTCCTGCCGCTATAGGTATTCCAACAATATTGTAAATAAATGCCCAAAACAAATTTTCTTTTATATTTCTTATTGTCGCTCTACTCAATTTTTATAGCACTAACAACATCATTCAAATCACTTCTTATCAACACAATATCTGCTGATTCTATCGCAATATCAGTTCCACTTCCAATCGCAATACCAACATTTGCTTGTACTAAAGCCGGAGAATCATTTATTCCATCTCCTACCATTGCGACAAATTCTCCCTTAGCTTGAAGTTCTTTCACTTTTATTTGCTTTTTTTGATCTGGTAAAACTTCTGAAATCACTTCATCTATTCCTACTTGTTTTGCTATAAATTTCGCAGTTTTTTTCATTATCACCTGTAAGCATAATCGTTTTTTTATTCCCAATTTATGTAATTTTTTTATAGACTCACGACTTGTATCTTTCACAACATCTGCCACAGCAACAATTCCAGCAAATTTACCATTCACAGAAATATACATAGGCGTTTTTCCCTTCATTTGATAACCTTTCATATTCTGTATTTCCCTCTTCAAAACCTTCAACTTCACTTATTTTTCATCAATCTTTTTATTTCCAATTTGAATATTTTTTTATCATTTATTGTAGCTCTAATCCCATATCCCGACATTGCTATAAATCTTGTACTTTCAAGTATTTCTATATTTTTTTAACCCCATAATTTACAATAGCCTCAGCAAGTGGATGTTCTGATTTTTTTCTCAACACTTACAATATATTGTAAAATTTCATTTTCATTAAATTTGTTAAAAATGATAAAATCTGTTAAATAAGGCTTACCTTCTGTAATTGTTCCTGTTTTATCAAATATTATTGTTTTTTTATTTTTATGTGTTATTTCTAATGCTTCTCCACTTTTAATTAATATTCCATTTTCTGCACCTTTTCCAGTTCCAACCATTATTGATGTAGGCGTTGCAAGCCCTAAAGCACATGGACACGCAATTACAAGTACTGACACAAAAAATGAAATTGCTGATACTAATCCTATCCCTGTCCAATACCAAACTATACCTGTTAATATAGCAATCGTAATAACTATAGGCACAAAATATCCTGCTACAATGTCTGCCATTCTTGAAATTGGTGCTTTAGAACCTTGAGCTTCTTCCACCAATTTTATAATTTGACTCAATACCGTATTTCCGCCTATTTCAGTTGCTTTAATTTGTATAGCTCCATTTTTATTTATACTTCCACCAATTACTTTTATCTCCCTCTTTTTTAGTAATAGGAATACTCTCTCCAGTTATCATCGCTTCATCCACCGAAGTTTCTCCATTTATAACAATTCCATCAACAGGTATTTTTTCTCCAGGTTTTACAACGACAATATCCCCAACAACAACATTTTCAATTAATATTTCAATTTCTTTTCCATCAGCTAAAACTTTTTGCCTTTTTTTAGGTTGTAATCCAATAAGTTTTTTTATTGCACTTGATGTTTCTCCTTTTGTCCTAGGCTTCAAGCAATTTTCCCCAAAGTTATTAAAGTTATAATTATTCCTGCTGACTCATAATGTAAATTCATTGCGTAATGTTCTGCATTTTCTGGATTTAAAAATAGCTATTATAGTTGATACAAAGCTATAAATAAATGCAGAACCTGACCCTATCGCAATTAATGAATCCATATTAGGCTCTCGTTTAATCAATTTTTTTCACTCCATTTATAAAAAAATCTTTTCCTGAATATATAATTGGTAAAGTTAAAATTAATTGAATTATTGCAAAATTAATTGGATATTTTTTTATAATCTAAAAATTTCTGGAAGCCCACTCATTTTAACATATGATGTCCCATAGAAACATATAATAACGGTATTGAAAATATTACTGCTATCATTAAATTTATTTTTAATTTCTTTTTATCTTTCTTTCATATATCTCCACTTTTTTTATCTTCCGAAATATCCTCTATTATATCATATCCAGTTTTTTTCTTACTATTTCTCTTATTTTTTTCAAAATTATATTTTTTTCATCAAATTGTATCGTTGCTTTTTTTCTGTCGCTATATTGACCTTTGCTTCTATCCCTTCATTTTTTTATTTAATGATTTCTCCACTGCACTTGCACAACTCGCACAATTTAATCCAATAACTGTATAATTTACTTTTTTTCATCTTATTTCCTCCATTTCAATTTTTTTAAATCTTTTTTTATAATTTATAATATTTTAATTACTCTAGTTTTTTAAAGCTTCTACCACAACTACATTGCCCTTTTTACACAATTACATTTTTATTTCCTCTGGTGCATTTTTTCTTTTTCTTTCAATTTTTTTATAATTTTATCAATATCATCTTTACTAATTTCTACCTCATCTATTATATTTTTCTAAAAACTTCCCCAACTTTTTTTACTACAAACTCTTGTTATTATTTGGACAGCATTTTTTTCTCAGTAGTTTTTTTATTTCGTTTAAATTTGTATAATAAATATATTTATTCATCACATTTCTTTTTTTGCAATATATTTTTTTCAAGCATTCTGTTTAACAATGTTTTTGACTGTAGCTTTTTTTCCAATTCATTTTTTTCACATAAAATTTCTGATACAAAACTACTTGTAACTTCTTTATTTGCCCACACAACCTTCAATATTTCCCACTCTGCATTCGTTATAGTTTCTTCCATTTCATATTTTTCACTCCTTTTTTTCGTTTAAACTTGTAATCGTTTTTATATAAATAGTTTACAACTTTAATCGTTTTTTTGTCAACTATTTTTTTATAAAAAAATACTCAGTTAAAACTGAGTATTTTATAAATTACAGATTAAAGTGTTTCAATATAATTTTTTTACATCTAAAAATATTTCTTTTTAAATTTTTTTACTATCAAATAATTTCCATAAATAATAATTTATATTTTTTTCTGCTCATATAAATTCACTCTTTTTAAATACATCGGTTCTACATGAATTATAACTTGTTTTTACATGTTGGTATTTATGTTTAATTAATTTAGTTATTTCATTTGTTAAATCATGTGCCTCTTCAACCGTTTTTATTTTTTTATCCACTCTTATATCTAATGTTAAAAAAATATAGATTTTTCCTGATGTCGTCATTCTAAAATCATGTGCATTTTTTTACTTCTTCTATTTCAGAAATATCTATTTTTTTATATTTTCAAGTAATTTTTTTCATCTTGTAAGTCCATTAAAAATATGAGCATTTTCACTTATTAATTCATATCCCGATTTCAATATATTAATCCCAACAAGTGTCCCAATTAAAATATCAAACATTGGGTTTTATTTTTAGATAATACTATACCTAATAAGACTGAAATTGTTATAATTATATCTGATTTATAATCTTTTAATAAAGACTTTATTAACGATCCTTTATATTTTTTTGTTTTTATATTTCATATATATAAATTGTAATACTTTAATTATTAATGCAAGTAATGTTATAACTAAAACAATAGGAGTTACTATTATTTTTTCACTTACAAATATATTCGATAAATTACTTCTTACCATATCAATAGCTGTTAACATTATAAAAAGTTCCAATAATTACACTAAAAATTGATTCTATTTTACCATGACCATAAGGATGCTCTTTATCCTCAATATTTCTTCCCATTTTTTAAACCTAAAATAACGATAATATTAGTTACTAAATCTGATAAAGAATTTAATCCATCTGCTACTAACGACGAACTATTAAAGAATTTTTCCTGAAATTATTTTTTAAAAAAAGCTAGAACGACATTAATTACTATTGCAAATTTTGAAACAAATAACAATGTTTTTTTCTTCTTTTTTTAATTCTAACAAATTATTCAATTCATACCCATTTTTCTGTTTTTAACAAATTTTTGTTTTTCTAAAAAAATTATTCATCTGTTTATGATTTTTCAACTATTAAATTATCATATTCATTATTTATTAGCCAACTTACAATATTATTTAATAAAATGGTACCATATCCATTATTTCTTAATCTTGGAATTATAAAAAAATTTTTAAGTAACACTGCCTTTTTCTTTATCTATTTTTAACTATCGAATATCCATACAGTTTACCGCTCTCTGACCGAAGCAAAAAAAGTTCCTCTTCCTCAAAAATTATAATTAAAATTCGAATCAATACTCTTTATTTTCAATATATCATCACGATGATTTTTTTATATTTTTTTACAATGCAATATTTTTCATTTTTTTACCTCTAAATTATTAAAAAAAATAGCAACTGAAAACTCCTTTGCTATATCATTTTATATATTCTATTTTGTCATACATTAGACTCTCGAAAAAAATCTTACCATCGGTTTCAATAAAGATTTACTCAAAAATAGCTACCTCATAAACCTAGCAAAATCAACTTAGTGCTGCTCCGTTCCCAGCCTGACACGATTCGCTAACCTGCTACAATACAAGACTATTTTTCTCAACATAAATAATTATTGGCTTTGATACTAAAAATATTCCTCAAGTCTAACATCACCTCTACTAAAGCGGATTGTAGATACAAGGCACCGCTAACTCCCCAGCTAGTATGACAAGTGAAATTCTATCATTTTTTTAACTTAAATTGTCAAATAATATTTTTTTATTTTTTTATATTTTTGTAAATCATAATCCAAATAATTATATTAATTTTTTTATTTTTTTATATTTTATGTTCGTGTTCTATTTTTTTGTTAAACTATATACAATTTTATTTCCAATAAATTGAATTATTTGAACTAAAATAATTATAACAATAGTCGCTTTCCACATAATTTCGGGATTTGATCTTTGATATCCATCAATTACAGCTGAATTTCCTAAACCTCCACCACCGATTGCTCCAGCCATTGCAGAATAACCGATTAAGCTTATTAAAGTTAGTGTTAAGCCGTGTACAAGTGCTGGCATTGCTTCTGGAATTAATACTTTAAATATTATTTCAAAATTCGTTGCTCCCATAGATTTTGACGCTTCAACTAATCCTTCGTCTACTTCTTTTAACGCCCCTTCAATAATTCTCGCTACAAATGGTGCCGAACCTAATGATAACGGAATAATAAACGCTATACTTCCATAAGATTTTTCCAACCAATATTCTTGATAACGGAATTAATAAAACCATTAAAATTACAAATGGAATAGATCTTGTTATATTTACAATTATCATATCTAATATTTTTATGTAATACTTTATTTGGCTTAACTCCTTTAACATCAGAAGTTACTAAAAAGTACACCAATTGGAAGTCCTATTATAAGCGACACTGCTGTTGCAATTGCTACCATATAAATAGTTTCCCATAAAGGCATTTTCATATCTGCAAACTGCAAAAATTTTATCCAATCAAATTTCATTATAATACCTCCAATTCAACTTTATTATTTAATAGCCATTCTTTTTATTTCTTCTATTTTATCGTTTTTGTGATTGTATTTCAATAACCATATATCCGACTTTTATATCACTTAATTTATCAATAGCACCACTTAAAAATACTTATATTTACATCAAATTTTTTTAATTAATTCATAAATATAAGGCTTATCGACTTGCTCCCCAGTAAATTTTAGTTTTAATATCGTTGTTTCAGCTTTATTACCTAAATTAAGTCCTGTTTCATTAAATTCTAACTCATCGTGTGAAATATTCGACACAAATTCTTTTAGCCAATATTGTTTTTTTGGATTTAAAAAAATATTTCTTTCGTCGTTCCCTCTTCTATTATTTTACCATCCGACATTATTGCTGTTTTGTTACAAATTCTACGGATCACTTCCATTTGATGGGTTATTAATATTATTGTAATTCCAAAACGTTTATTAATATCTTTTAGTAATTCCAAAATAGAATTTGTAGTCCTTGGATCTAAAGCTGATGTAGCTTCATCCGATAATAAAATTTCTGGATTTGTTGCTAAAGCTCTTGCTATTGCAACTCTTTGCTTTTGTCCCCCTGATAATTGCTCTGGATAATTTTTTCTTTTTTTATCTACAAGCCCAACTATTTCTAATAATTCATCTACTCTTTTTGTAATATCAGCTTTTTTTCCATCCAGATATTTCTAACGGAAATGCAATATTTGAAGCTACATTTCTTGAATTTAATAAATTAAAATGCTGAAATATCATTCCTGTTTTTTCTAAATTCTCTTAATTGCTTTTTGATCATATTCTAAAACATTTTTTTCCCATTAACAATTATTTCCCCAGATGTTGGTTCTTCCAATCTATTAATTAATCTAACTAAAGTTGACTTCCCTGCTCCACTAAGACCCATAATACCGTACACATCACCTTTTTTTCAATATCTAGGTCAACATCATTTACAGCATTAAATTCCGTCCCATTTTTTTAATTTATATTGTTTCACTAAATTTCTTATTTTAATAAATTCACTCATTTTTTTAACAATAATTAATTTAAAATTAACTATTCCCTTTCTTCAAATTTTTATAAAACTATTTTAATATAATTTCCCCATTTTTTTCAAGAATTTTTAATACTCACTATTCAAAAATTGTCTCACTCTTTCTGATTTTTGCATTATTAAATATTGCTTTCAGATATTCCTGTTTCTAATATTTCCCCTTTTTTTCAAGTACTATTATTTTTATCTGAAATTTCTTTTTACAAAGTTCATTTCATGACTCACTATCAGCATTGTAATTTTTTTGTTTTTTTAATTTTTCTAATTATATCCAAAACTTCTTTAACTAATTCCGGATCTAATGCCGATGTTGGTTCATCAAAAAGCATTATATCCGGCTCCAATGCTAACGCTCTAGCTATTGCTATTCTTTGTTTTTTTGTCCTCCCGACAATTCATTTGGATAACTATCAAATTTATCTAACAATCCTACTAATTCAAGCATTTTTGCTTTATTTTTTTGCATTTTTCATCTGTATTTTTTTAACTATTTTTCAATGTTTTTTTACAATATTATTTCCTACCGTTATATGCGGAAAAAGATTAAATGTTTGAAACACCATTCCTGTTTTCAATAACATTTTTTTCTTTATATTACTATCATTTTTTCTTATCTTTTTATATCATAACCTTCTATTAATATTTCTCCAGAAGTTATTTCTTCCAGATCAACAATACTTCTAAGAATACTACTCTTTCCACTTCCAGAAGAATCAATTAGTGAGACTACTTCTCCTTTTTCAATATCAAAACTTATATTGTTTAATATAGTATTTTTCTCCATATTTTTTTATTAAATTTTTTTACTTCTATTATTTTATCCATTTCATCTCACCTACACTCTCATTTTTATTTTTTTCTCAATATTTTTTTAAATACCCTATCTACAACTAAACTTAGAACAAGATATATAAATATCGCACAAATATAAGGCGTTATATTATAATAAGTATTCGCCAGCTCTTTTTGTCCTTTTCATTATTTCAGTTACAGCCAAAACATATATTAACGATGTATCTTTTTATTAATGTAATCAGCTTCATTTCCCAGTGTTGGAAGTACTCTCCTTATAGCTTGAGGAAGTATAATGTAAATCATTTTTTTGCCAATAACTATAACCCTAAAACTTGTGCTGCTTCATGTTGCTCCCTTATCAACACTTTCAATTCCACCTCTTACAATTTCTAAAATATACGCTGCGTAATTTATAACATATGTAATAATTCCAGCCGTATACGGTTCTATTATTATTCTATATCCAAAAAATTTTTTTATTAAAGGTATTCCGTAATACACAATTAATAATTGAAGCATTAAAAGGCGTTCCTCTAAATATCCAAGTATAAATAGAAAGTATTTTTTTATTATTTCATTATTTTTTTAGTATATGCTAATGCACCTAATACTCCTAACAGGGACAGAAAATATTAAAGTACAAAAAAATATAAAATTAAAACGCCAGGTAAAGTTTTTTTAAAATTTCAATAAACATTTGTAATACTGTCATGTCTATTCACTAAACCATTTATCATATATTTTTTTGTATGTCCCGTCATTTTTAAATTCTTCTATTGTTTTGTCTATCAGCTCAATTAATTTTTACATTACCTTTTTTTAGCAGCAATTCCCATATTTTTCTTTACCAAAAATTTTTCATCTAAAAATATAATATAATTCTTTTTCCTTTTTTTGTTTTTCTTTTTATATTTTTTTAATATATTTTTGCAAATACTTCATCCACTACAATCGCATCTAATCTTCCCAAATCTAAATCCATAAATGCCTGATCATATTGTGCATACGACTTAAATTCTTTAAAGTTTTTTTATTAAATTTATTTTTTTCAATATAATTTCTTCTCCACTACTTTGATTTTTGACTTCCTACAACTTTACCATCTAAATCTTTTTATTTTTTTATATTCTCATCTACTCTAGTTATAACAATTTGATTATTACTCAAATATGGTTTTTGACATAGAAGTTTGCTCTGCTCTTTCTGGCGTTATTGTAAGCCCACTCCAAATTAAATCAATATTACCTGCATTTAATTCCAATATTTTTTTGAATCCCAATTTATAGATTTGTATTCAATTTCCATTCCCAACTTTTTTTAGCAACTTCTCGTGATAAATCTATATCAAATCCAATTAATTCGCCTTTTTTTCATTTTTTTGAATCCCATCGGTGCAAAAAGTATCATCTAATCCAACTATTATTTTTTTAGGCAATTCATTATTATTTTTTTATCAATCTTTTTCATCTTCATCTTTTTACAATACTACACATTATTACTGATAACATCAATATAATCATTAAAAAAATACTTTTTTTCATTTTCTCCTCCATTTTATATTTTATTATTGTATAATAAATTAATTTTTTTCTAAAAAAGAAAGCTCTCATTTTTACCTGAGAGCTTTTTATATCTATTAAAGATTTAATATTCATCAGGTACATTTATTACATCACAATAAAAGCTTGTACCCAATTTTTTTATAAATTAGCACAAACTTAAATTTTCATATGATGATGTACCATTATTAAATTATTAAACCTTTTTCATTTTTTTCCTCCTAATTAATTATACAATAATTTGTTCTTATACGGTTATTATAATTTATTAATATTTAAAAGTCAATACTTTTTAAAATATATTATATTTAATTTATTTATTAATATTATATTTTTTTGTTTTATTATAATCAAAAAAACACTATACTTTAATATAGTGTTTTTTTAACTAATCTATTTCTTTTTAGTTTCTACTAATTTTGCTCTATCTAATACAGATTTTTGGAACTGTAATTCCCAATAATTCCATATTAGCTTTATTTATCTCAATTTTTTTAAGTCTTTAACTGTTTCAATTGCAATATCACTTGGAGCTTTTTCCATTTAACAATATTTCTGCTGCAATTTCTCCAGCTCTATATCCTATTCCGTAGTCTGTAGTCCCTTGTGATATAAATCCACCTTCATTTGAATAAATATCATTTGTTGCAACAATAGGTACTTTTGCTTTATTTAAAATTTCTAATAAAGATTGAAAATAAGATGCAACTGTATTATCTTGAATTGCATAGAATATATCTGCTTCCTTCGCTATAATATTAGCAGCTCCTATTATTTCAACACCCGCTGTTACAGCTTTATCAACTACTTCAAATCCTTTTTCTTTTGCTAACTTTTTCAAATTATTTACTTCAGAAGTCGAATTTGCTTCAGAAGAATTATAAATTACTCCTATTTTTTTAGCTTCTGGGAATAATTCTCTCATTAACTCTAAGTTTTCTTTTATCGGAGCAGCACCACTTGTCCCTGTTATATTTTTAATTCCTACTAATCCTGCACCATTTGGATCTGTTACTGAACCAAACACTACTGGAATATCTCCTGACACTTGATTTTTTGCTGCTTGTGCCGTTGGCGTAGTAATTGCAAATACTAAATCTTTTTTATCTACTGAAAATTGCTTCATGATTAAGTTTTGAGCACTCATATCATTATTTGCAATTTTATCATCATATTCCGCTTTTAATTCCTGCTTTCTCTAATGCATCCATAAATCCTTTTTTAGCATCATTTAAAGCTGGATGGTCAACAATTTGTGATACTCCTATTTTAAAAACCTTATCAGCCTTCTTCGCTTCATCTTTTTTTTCCTCAACAACTTTACCTCCACATGACATAAGCATGCCTCCTAACATACCGAATAACAGTACACCTCTCATAATTTTTTTCATAAAAATTTCCTCCTAAAATAAATATATTTGAAAACCGTTGTTTTTCTTGTTTATATCATATCATATTTTTTTAAAATATTCAAAATATATTTTTTTATTTTTAATCATTAATTATATTAATTGTTTGTTATAATAAATAAAAAAAGCTAATATTTCTATTAGCTCTACATAATATTAGTATTCTGATAATAAATAATTAAATGCACTTAATGCTGCTTTTGCTCCTTCACCAACCGCTATAACTATTTGTTTATGTTTTTACAGTTGTACAATCTCCAGCAGCAAAAAAATTCCTTTTTCTGATGTCATATTATTTTTCATCAATTATAATTTCACCAATTTTATTTCTTTCAACTACACCTTCCACTACTGAAGTATTAGCAGATAATCCAATTTCTATAAATAATCCATCCATTTTTACTTCTATATCTTCATTTGTATCTCTATTAGCATAAACTATTTTTTTCTACAAACTCTGTTCCTTTAACTTCTTTTTGTAGCTGTATTTTTTTATGTACTGTAATGTTTTCTCTTTCAGCTAATTTATCTTGTAAAACTTGATCTGCTTTCAACTCTGGCATAAATTCAATTAATGTAACTGATTTTTGCAATTCCTGACATATCTAATGCTGCTTCTACTCCAGAATTTCCTCCTCCAACTATTGTTACATCAAGTCCTTTATAGAAAGGTCCATCACATGTCGTACAGAAATGTACCCCTTTTCCTGTAAATTCTTCTTCTCCTGGAATTCCTAAATGTCTATGTTTTGCTCCAGTTGCCACTATTACAGTTTTCGTTCTATACTCTTTTCCATCGTCAGTCAGTAAAATTTTATCTTTCCCATCTTTTCTTACTTCTTTAACTAAATGTCCATCTTTAAATGCAATTGGATATTCTTTCATATGTTTTTCTAATGATTCTGCATATTTTGCTCCAGTTGTAGTAGTAGTTCCTATAATATTTTCTATATCATTTGTATCTAATACTTGCCCTCCAACTTTTTACACCAATCATAGCTACATTTAATCCTTTTCTTACAGCATAAATTGCAGCAGATGTAGCTGCTGATTCATGTCCCTATAACTGTTACATCATACAATGTATTTTTCATCGATTTTTAGCTAACTTACCTTCATCTAAAGATCCTAAATTTAACTCAAACATTTTTTTCCTCCTAAAGTTATTTATAAATTTTATATTTTTTTGTAATCATTACAAACTTATTATATTATAATTATTTTTTTATTGTCAAGAAAAAAAAGTAGAGCTACAATTATAGAAATTCTCTCTATTTTTTGAAGTTTTTTTATTCTACAAAAATACAGTTAAAATTATACTCTACTTTTTATTTTTACATATTAATTTTAATTTATTTTACTATTCTCTATTAACTCTTCTACCGTTCCTTTTTCTCAATACATTTTTTTATCAGTTAAACCTGGAATACCATAAACTCTACCTCTACTAGAATATTGCCACATTATCCATCTGTCATTCTCTGCTAATTTGGGTATAAATTTCATATCCGTTATCCAAATAGGGTTATCTAAAAACTCACCTTTTTATAAAAAGCATTATATGTCTTATAATTTACATATAATATAACTTTTTTATAATGCGATTCTAATTTCGTTATCATTCTTTGTAATTCTTTAATTACTTTAACTTTTTGTATATTTTTGTTGATATCTCTATATCAATTATTGGAGGTAATGTTTTTATCTGATACAGGCACTTTGCTTATATAATATTCAGCTTGTGATTCTCCTGAACTTCTCATACTAAAAAAAGTGATAAGCACCTACAACAAAAGCCTTCTATTCTCGCATTATTCCAATTATAGAAGAAATCTGTATCTAAAAAAATCTTTCCCTTCAGTAGCTTTCATTATAATATATTTATATTTTTTTATTTACTTTTTTTCCAGTTTATTCTTATTTGATGATGTGAAACATCTAATCCTTCCACTCTATAAAAGATTTTTTTGATATTACATCATTATGATATAAATATCCTGAAAATTCTAATATTAAAGCTAAAGAACCTATTAATAAAAAGAAAAAAAATAATATTTTTTTAAAAATTTACGCATTTTTTTCTCCTTCTATATTGATTTTTTTATTAGCTTTTTAGTAAAATAATGAAAATATTATTATTTTATAACTGTTTTTCCTCCCATATAAGGAACTAATACTTCTGGCACTTTAATAGTACCATCTTCCTGTTGATAATTTTCCATTATTGCTAATAATGTTCTTCCAACTGCTAGTCCTGATCCGTTCAATGTGTGAACAAAGTGACTTTTACCTGTTTCTTTATCTCTATATTTTATCATTGCTCTTCTTGCTTGGAAATCTTCCGTATTTGAACATGAAGAAATTTCTCTATATTTATTTTGACTCAGTACCCAAACCTCTAAATCATAAGTTTTTGCAGCACTAAATCCTATATCTCCACTACATAAAGCTAAAACTCTATATGGTAATTCTAATTTTTGTAAAATTCTTTCAGCATTATTTACCATTTTTTCTAATTCTTCATATGAATTACTTGGATGAGCAATTTTAACCATTTCAACTTTATTAAATTGATGCTGTCTTATTAGCCCTTTTAAGTCTTTTCCACCTGATCCAGCTTCTTTTCTAAAGCATGCCGTAAATCCACAATAATATTTAGGTAATTCTTCTTCTGCCAATATTTCTCCATTATGTAAATTTGTTAATGTTACTTCTGCTGTTGGAATTAAGTACATTTCCTCTCCATCAATTTTATATGCATCATCTGCAAATTTAGGTAACTGTCCTGTTCCCAACATCATTTCTTTTCGAACTAATTGTGGTGTTAATATTTCTTCATATCCATGCTCTTCAGTATGAGTATCTAACATAAAAACTGATTAAAGCTCTTTCTAATTTAGCTGCACCTTTTTTAGAAACAGTAAATCTTGAACCGCCCAATTTTGTTCCTCTTTCAAAATCTAAAATCCCTAATTCTATTCCTAATTCATCGTGCGATTTTATTTCAAAATCAAATTTTCTCGGTTCTCCCCATTTTCTTACTTCTACATTGTCGTCTTCATCTTTTCCAATAGGTGTTGTTTCGTGTAATTTATTTGGAATTGTTTGAGCAAAATATAGTTGTTTTTCATCAATTTCATTCACTTTTTGATCTAATTCTTTTATTTTAGCACTAACTTCTCCCATTCTTGTCATTAATTCTGTTGTATCTTGCCCTTCTTTTTTTATACTTTCCAATTAAAGAACTTGACTCATTTCTTTCTTTTTTTAATAATTCTACTTCTTGTAAAAATTTCTCTTCTTTCTTCGTCAAGTTTTTAAAAAAATCCATCTAAATCATAATCACTATTTCTATTTTTTTAAATACTCTCTTACTTTGTCTGCGTTTTCTCTAATATATCTCATTTCTAACATTAATAACACTTCCTCTCGTTAACTTTGCAGTATTCATCTTTATTTTAAAAACTCAAATAATAAAAGCTTTTACTTTTTTTGATAATTCCTTATTATTATAATATTCTTCATTTTTTTAACTGTAATTTACTAACATTAATTATATCATATTTTTTTATTATTTCATCGTAAATTTTTATTATATATTTTCATATATAACTTATCAACTTTATTTTTCTATAAAATTTTGTATTTCACTTTCAGAATCATAATCTAAATAAATATTTTTCAGATTTCACTAAAATAATTTATTATATTTTTTTAACAATTTGTTGTATACTTTCACAATTTTGATTAAAATTTTTTTCCATTTATTTCATACACTTTTTTTCAACTACTTTTTTTCAATAAAATACGTTTTTATTAATTTATTGCAATCTTGTGAAATTAACGATAATTTATACAAGATTTTTAAAAAAACTCATATTGATCCCTTAATATTAATTCATTTCCTAATTTCACACTATGCTGCTTATCTTGATTAACTAATGCTCTTCTAAAACTATCTATTAACCTATCTTTTTTTCAATTTTTGGACATTCTATTTATTTTTTTATCTTTTTTTCAACATAAGTTTTTTTCAAATTCATGAGATATTATTTTTTTATTATATCGTTATCTTTTTTTCAAAATATAAATTTGCTAATTCTATTATAAAACTAGGTTCTCTTTTTTTCAATTTTTATAATCTTTATTTATTAAAAAAATATTTTCTTTTTCAAATTTATTTTTTTATATTTTTTTAATAAATTCTACTATATTATTGATATTTTCAACTTTTTTTCCAATACATTCCCTCCTTTTTCATTCTTTAATTTATTATATTTTTACTCTAATTTTTAAATAATTTCAAATTTCATTTTTAATACTAATATTTTTTTATTCATTTTCCATTAATGATTTATATAATTCTTCTAGCCGTCTAAATCTATTTCTTATACCTGATTTTTGATACATTTAAAATATCTGCTAATTCTTGTAATGACAGCTTCATCATTTTCTAGCCTTGCTTCTGCTGTCTCTCTCAATACATGACTTAACTTTGATAATCCTATTTTTTTATCAATCTCCTGAATCATATTTATATGTCGCTCCGAAGTTGTAAATTTTTTTGCTTCATTTGCTATTTCCCAATTCATTGTTCGATTAATTTTTATTTCGTATTTCTTTATTTATCGTAACTTCTTCAAATTTAAAAAAAGAATTTACAGCTCAATCATAAAAAAACAATATCAAGTATATCTTCTGAATTTCTCAAATAAACCAATTTTTTTATCTTTTTTTCTGTTAAAAACACTTTTTTTATTTTTGTTTCAAAAAAATATTATAAAAAAATTGTGCTGATTCTTCCGTATCAATAAAAAAATCTAATGCATACCCTTTTTTTCCGGTGTTTTTTTATAACCTGCATTAAAAATCCTCGAACAATCGCTGATATTTCTTCATCTTTTTATTTCTTTTTAAATTTTTTTATATTTTTTTATTTCATTTAATAAATTTTTTTATATTCTTTTTTTCACTTTCTTTAGGTATTAAAATCACTTCGTATATTTTATTAAGATTTAGTTTGTTGCTTTTTCAAATATTTTTAATTGTATTTGAATATTTGTTATTTTTTTAAATTAAAATAAACTCTTTTTAGCCAAAAATAATATTTTCTGTACTTAAATGTATTTTTATTTTTTAATATATCTTTAGTGCTAAATATCCCAAACAATTCAGCCATTATTAAATTTTTTTATCATTATTTTTCAACACTCAAAATTTCTCTTTTTAAATTAGCTGAATACGACATTTTTTTCTCCTATTTTTTTATTTTTTTATTATATCAAATTATTTTTAAGAAAAATAAACTTACTTTTACAACTATTTTCTAATTATTTTCTATTATTACACAATATTTTTAAAATTTAATTACAAAAAAATAGATTTCTATTTTTAATTCATCTTTTCCGCCTTCAAAAAAATGGATTACATCTCAATATTCTTAAAAAAACCTTTCCATCCACCTTTAAAAAAATTCCATATTTTTTTATGGCTTGTTTCGTATATTCTGAACAAGTTGGAGTATAACGACACGTTTTAGGTAAATATTTTTCTTGATATTTTTTTGATAAATTTCAATCATAAATATAATAATTTTTTTCATATTTTTTTAAAAAAATAAGCATATTCAAAATATTATTTTTTTAATTATATACTTTTAAAAATAATACTCAAACTAAGTAATAATAAAATTATAGAAATTATCAAACAACCACAACCACTTAAACAAAAAAATAATTTCCTACCATATATAACTAATATGATAAATCCTACTATTAAAATTATTGATATACTCATTTTTTTCTCCTTTCTTCTTTTTTTCATCTTACTTAAATATTATACCACAAATAAAAAAATATTTTTACTCTTTCTTTACATAAACATATTTTTCTAACTTTTTGATTTTTTTCTCATCATACTTATAGCCATTTAAAGTTATATTTTTTTAACTTTTTCAACATCAGTAATTTTATTTTTTTATAATATAATTTACAGTAAAACCTCTCATTTTTTTGGAATTTGTACTTATCTGTCTCAATTTATTATCTTTCTCATCAAAAATTCAAAATCATAAATATTATCTAATTTTAAAATTTTTAGAATACTCTTTAGATGAAAGATTAATTATTACATCTTCATTTTTCAAAATATTTATTTACTTTTTCACTCCAAATTTCATACAAAGAATTACTTTCAAATATAGAATTTACCATATCAAGACGATATTCTTTTTATTCCTGAAAATGGTGTTAAAATCCCATATAACGCACTTAAAAATACTAAGATATTTTTCTGCAAACTCTAAATCCTCATTATTAAAACTATTCGCATCTATTGCTTTAAATGCGATTCCTGTATAACTTGCTAAAAGCATGACCTTTAATTTCATTATCATAATTTTTTATAAAATTCCAATATTTTTTTCTGCTAACTCTTTTTTTCAACTTAAATTTTTTTCAATTTCTTCTATTGAAAAATTCAACTATTTTTTTCTACAATTTTTATTTGTTATTTCTTGAAATTCATTTTTAATTTTTTTCTATTTGACAAAAAGTTTTTTTATTTTTTTGTTTTTACTCGAGTGCTATAATTATTTTTCATTTTTTTCTCCTTTTTTTAAATAATATTTTTACATTATAATCTATATTAAAAATGCGTCAATATACTTTTTATTACAGTAATTTTTTTGTAATAAAAAAACAGTTTACTTTAATATAGTACTCTATATTTTTTTCAACTGTTTTTCTTAAATTTAATTACTTATTATTTTTACTATTCTACAGCTCATATCTCCATTACCTAAATTTACGATTGCTTCTCCTGCTTTTGAATGGAATGATGTTGTGCTACTTCCGTTCATCCCTTCATAATAAGCTCCACTTGCTGCAGATGTTCTTGACATATTAAATTCATACCCACCTGTTGATACTTTAACTGTTCCTTTTTCTGGCATATAATCTGCTCTTACATTTAACCCGTTCCCACAAGTATAATTTTCTGAAACAGTTCCTGACATTTTAGTCCCCATTGTTGAACAACTTACGAGATGCTAAAGCTCCTACTAACATTCCTAATACTTTTTTTGTTGATTTTTCATCTAAATCACTCCTATAAATAATTTTTTTGTTAATTGAAGAATACAAAAATCTTTTTCCCTCTTCTTTTTTTAACAGATGTAATTTACACCCTTTACATTAAAGAAAAAAATGAGAGAAATTTTTATTTTTTTATACTATAATTATATCTGTCAAACCATTGTTTTTCAGCAATCTTTTTTTAAATTTTTCCATATATTCCTGACTAGGTGTATATGCTTGTAATATTTCTTTTCTTACTCCATATTGTCTATATTTTTATTAATTTATATTTTTAAATTTTTTTATCAAATTTGTAATTAATTTACTTATATCATCAACCATTTTTTTCATTATTTAATATTTCAGGAACAATAACAGTTCTAACTTCATAAATTTTTATCTATTTGTACTAAATATTCAAAGTTTTTTTAAAACTAATTCATTTTGAAATTCCTGTCATTAATTCATGATCTTCTTTTGTATATGCCTTAATGTCTAGCATCATTTTGTCCATAACTTGTAAAAAAATTCTTTTTTTATCCTCTGTCCACATTGGAATTAAACCATTACTATCTACAAAACATGTCATATATGGCCATTTTTTTCTTTTACAGCTTTAAATATTTCTATCAAAAATTTCCATTGTAAAGTACATTCACCACTCAGAAACCGTTATTCCTTGAATAAATGAAGCAACTTTATCTATTTCATTAATTACATCTTCAACTGTCATAACTAATAAACTTTCATTATATATTTTCTTATATTCATCTACATTATGTAAATCATAAATTGGTATAGTTTCAGGATTATGACAATATAAGCAATCAAATTTACAGCCTTGAAAAAAATATTGACAGTCTGTTGCCCGGATGATCAACATTACTAAAAAGGAATTATTTTTATTTATAATACCTTTCATTATTCATTTCCTCTTACTTTTCTTTCTAATATTTTTAGAATTTTCTCTTGCTCCTAATCCAAATACTACTGTTTGTTGAATAACTTGTTCATTTCTAAATAATTTTTTTCCATTTCAGATTTTTTTACTAAATATCCTGTTATTCTAATTACATCAGCATCTGTAGAATAAACTGAGAAATATCTCATTCCTTCTTTAAATGCTCCTTTTATAATATCTAAAATTGAGCTGGATTTTTTTGGAGCCATTTCATCAAATGGGAATATATCTCCAATTCCTGATTTGAAATATGGATGGAATCTTGCTGTTTGTTTAATATGATCTGGTAAACATGGTTCATCTCCTATTGGTATTCTACATCCTGGGCTTATACCTGCATCTGTATCGATTCCAACTTGTGCATGTAATACATAGTGATCATCTGTTATTTCACAATATTTTTGTTTTATAACCGTGAACTAACTCTTGTAAAGTTTTAATAATTTTTTTCTCCTAAATCATCTGCATATTTATCCCAACCAAATTTGCCTTCTTTTGAATCTGAATCTGCTTTACCTACTAATTTATTTACACACTCTGCAAGTCCTACAACTCCAAACATTCCACTAAATCGATCTCTATGAATTAATCCTTCTTTTGCTAAGAAACTTGAATCAAAGAATCCACTTTCTTCCACTAAAAAAACGCTACTCTTTTTATCCATATAACTTGTCATTCTTTTTTTACTGCTTCTGGTAATGCATATTCAAAGAATTCTTTTTCATCTTTAGCAATTAAAAGCTAATTTTTGCTAAATTTAACCTAGTTAAAGTATAAGCTCCTCCTCCAATACTTAATCCATTATAACAACTTGCTATTGCATAGTCTTTATTGTTGAAATCTTTTTGGAACATTTGATAATTTGAGAAACTAGGTTTTGCTACTTTCAAACTCGTTTCAATACATTGTATTGCAAAATCATCAGGTGTAATTCCCTCGTCATATTTCAATGTCAAGTTTGGAGTCATTGTGTTTAACTCAACTGTTGCTTTAAGAATTAATTCTCCTGCTTTTGTTTTTTTAGGCCCTAAATTTGCATGACAGAATGAATCTGTTATTGTTCTATCTATTTGTAGTAAAAATAATTTTTATTGCTTTATACACTTCTTCTTCTGATACTTTTTCTACATATGGCTCTAATAAATAATCAATATTTCCAATATAAACTGGATATGATGTAATCGAAGGTACATGATTATATAAAATTAATAAATTTGTAGTTGCTTCCCATATATCATTCGCTGGTTCTAACTCTAAAAATTTACTTCCTTGTTTCATAAATTTTTCATAATCTGGTGTAATATATCTTGCTCTATAAGGTGCGTTCCCTTCAAATAAATCACAAATTATTCCATTATCTCTAAATTCTTGTATTTCTGGTGTTATTCCTAATACATCTAATGTTCCTTCAGCTGCACCAGCCAATTGTCTCAATTTTTTTGATCATAAGTCAATACATTATTTTTTTATAATCGACAAAATTTGATTTGACATAAATACCTCCATTTTTATTCTAAAAAAATACAAATAAAAAAAGCTAATATAAACTTTTTTTATTCTATATTAATTATAACTATTTTTTTAAACATTTCATTATAAATCTACCACATTTTTTAAATATGCAAATTATTTAGGTGTATTTATAAAAAAATATTTTTTTCCTCTTTATTTTTTTGCCTATTTTTTTCTTTTTCTCTTTTCTAAATTTCCACGGTTCAATATACCCTTTTTTTAGAAAACAATCCCAACTTATTTTTTTCATAGCATTTTTCTTGTAATAATCGTGATCTTTCGTTATTTTTTTATCATATTGTTCATAATACCAAACATAGCCATCTCTTAACAATTCTTCATTAATATTTCGTCCCTCAACATATAATATTCCAACACTTCTACCGTATCTATCTTTTGATTTTTATATCAATTTCTATTGTCTTATCTGCCACATAATTTATTAAAAGCTTTTTTTACTTTCATAACCAAAATCTTGATCTTTTTCTGGAGCATCAACTCCATAAAGTCTTACTTTTTATCAAATCTCCATCCAAAAACACCATTTTTTTAATCTCTTTACTGAAATTGTGTCACCATCACTAACTTTTTATAACTTTATATTTTATTTTTTTCATTTATATTATCTTTTTATTTCATTAGTCTTTGTACTATTTTCTTTTTCATTTGTATTTTTTTACTGTATTTTTCAACTTTTTCTTTAAGCGTACTATTTAAAAACATTTATATATTTCGTGTTAACATTAAATACTTCGCCTAATACTTTAACATTTTAATCCTAAAGTTAGTCCTACAACAATTCCAACTACAGACAAAAACAATTTTAAAAATTATCCTAGATACCTTTTTTTGATTTATTACTTCTTTTTTTCTTTTTCTTAGCCATACTTTTTTTCCTCGCTACACTATTATTCTTTCAATATCTTTATTAAATTTTTGTTAAAAATATCATCTTGAATCGTATTTGCCCATTGTGCCATTTGTTGAAGTGTTATCTCATTTTTCTCCATCTCTTCCTAATATCGTAACTTTATCCTCAACTTTTTACATCTTTTTATATCTGTAATGTCAACAATTATCATATCCATACAAACTTCTCCAAGAATTTTTAGCTTTTTTCCCCATTAATTAGTACAAATGCCTCGCTATCTTCTATTTGTTTTTTTGTAAACCGTGTGCATATCCTATAGGTATTATTGCCACTTTACTATCTCTTTTCACTATGCCGCTATTTCCATATGATACTTGTTCTCCTCTTTTTATATCTCTTATACAGATAATTTTTTTGATATTAAATTAACCGTTTGAAGTAATCCCATATTTTGTGATAATGGTTCCATTCCATAAAAGCGCCATGCCTATTCTTGCAAAATCATAATTATATTTTTTTCTTTGTATTTAAATAACAATGGACTAGCCTGTAAATGCCTAAATTTATATTTAATCCCATTTACAGTCAATTTTTTTGATATTTTTATCATATAAATCTACTTGAATTTTTAGTTTCATTTTCATTCTCACTGTGAGCTATATGTGAATAGACACTATTTATCTCAAAATCAATTCCACATTCATTTATTTCTTTTCAATTTTTTTACTCAAAATTTCTATTTCATTTTATATTAAATCCAAGTCTATTCATTCCTGTATTAAATTTTAAATGAAATACTATTTTTTTATCTAACTTAACTTGTTTCAAGTTTTTCTGTATATTTATCTAATTGAGTTAAGCTAAATAAAGTAATTCCAATTTCATTACTTACAGCTTTTTTCTAAATCATTAATTTCAATATAATTTAAACACATTACATTTATTTTTTTGATTTTTTTATTCCTTTGATTTAACAAAAAAATATTTTTTTGTAACAAAAGTGCCTCTTCAATATAAGCAACTGCAAAGTTATTACATTTTTCTTCATTTAAAATTGGTAAAATATTTTTCAATTCCAAGTCCATACGCATCATCTTTTTAACACCCAAATAATATTTTTCATTTATTTTTTTATTCTCTTTAAATTTCCCAATATCTTTTCTTTATTTATTTCTAATTTTTATTAACATTTTTTTACCTTTTTATTTCATTAATTAAGTAAACAAAATTTATTTTTTTAATCTTTTTTTATTCATATACCATAACGATAAAGCTATTACAATTCCTACTCCAACAAAAATTTCCTATTGTTGCAAATGTAAAATTATGAATTATTCCAGCAATTGTCGTATGCTCATGTCCCATCATTAAAGATAATGGCAAAGTAAAGCATATTTGCTACAACGTGATCATATCCTAAAACTATAAATAACATTATCGGGAACCAAATTCCAAAAATTTTTAGAAATTCCGTCTTTTTGCCATATATCCTAAAAAGACTTGCTCCTGATACTAAAACATTACATAAAAATTCCTTTTTAAAAAAATATCATATCCGCTTGCTTCTATTTTTATGATGAGCTACTGCTTCTAATAATTCTTGACCACTTGGCCTAAAGTTCCCGTTTTTAAATGTAATATAAGCTACTAAAATCGAGTCCAATTAAATTAAATATCCAAACAATTACTAAAACTCTTAACATATTAAATATTGAATATTTTTCAACTAATCCTACTGTCATCATACAGTTACTTGTAAATAATTCTAGATGCAACAACACTATTGAAATTAATCCCACTGGAAAAACAGAAGCTCCAATAAATTTTGCTACTCCTGCATTCAGTTTGTATAAATCAGCTGAAACTAATATATTCCCAACTGATCCAAAAGCAATAAACATTCCTGCTAAAATTGCTGCAAGTGCTAATTTCCCAAATGGTTTTACCATCCTTTTTTCTCCTGCATGCGACACATAATCCACTAATTCACTTAAAGTTTTTCATAATTTTTAATCGTACAGATTATTCTCTATACTCTCCTTTCATTCTTATTTTTTTGCCAAATCTGTTATATATTCAAAAAATGCATCTCTATCAGCATAATAAACTAAATCAACTGGCCGACCATTTTCTTTTTTTATTGTTCTCCCTTGGCTCGCACCTTCTATAATTACATCACTATAAACGACTTCTCTTTTTACTAAATCTTCTTTACCAAATGAAGCTGTTGTTAGTACATCCCATAAAAAATAAGTTGAATTTGTAACATAATGTGTTAAAGGAGGAACTGCTGCATAACTTTGTCCTAGGAAATCAACTCCTTCATTTTTTCTTTGACTTGCCCACATATCTCTTATATCCATTGTAAGTGGCACCATATTTGTGCTTTCAAGTGCAACTAATTCAATTTTTATGTTACTGTCCCAAACTCTTTTTGCTGCATATGGATCCCAATAAACATTCCATTCTGCAGTTCCATCATGTTCTGGCTCTTCAACATTTCCTTGTTCCAAAAATGTTCCTCCCATCCAGTAAAGTTTATTTATTTTATCTTCAATCGAACTATCAATGTCTAACGCACGAGCTAAGTCAGTTAAAGATCCAACAAATACTAAATCTATTTTTTTCTTCACTTTCTTTTAATACTCTTAAAATATCCTCATGAGCTTTAATCTTTGCTTCTTCTACTGTTAACGGTTTAATTTCATTTTAAAAATTGGTAAAGCATCTACAATAAATGCATGCATTCTCCAATCTTTTTGAAATGGATTTACCGCCCTTGAGTCAGACAACGCCACTTTTATTTTTTTATCATTTTCATTTCCAAATTTTTTTCTATTATTTTTTTCTACTTGCTGATACTGCTGGTTGTAAATAACAATCTGCCTCAATTACACTAACTCCTACAAGCTCTACATCCTCCATTTTTAATATTAAATATAACGAAATTAAATCGTCAACTCCTCCATCATGATTTAAGTACACTTTTTCTTTTTACTCATTTTACTTCCTTTCTTTTTATCTTTTTTTAATTTATATATTTAATTACAATTTTATAATTTTTTTATAAAATCTATTTTTTTGCTTTTAAATTACTATCTTATGATAATCTATTTTTTTAAAATCTTCATATTTGAATTCTCTTATAACTTTAAGTCCTTCTTTTTTTCTGTATAAACTGCTAATGCAGGTAAATTTATTCCATTAAAAGTATTTGTTTTAACCATACTATAATGTGCCATATCCGTAAAAAAATCAATTTATCTCCCACGTTTACAGGTTCATCAAATGAATAATCCCCTATTATATCTCCTGCAAGACATGTAGGATCACTCTAATCTATATGTATATTTCTTTTTCATTTGGTAAGGCTGACCCAAATATATATGGCCTATACGGCATTTCAATTACATCTGGCATGTGGCATGAGGCTGAAGTGTCTAAAAAGTAAAATATCCATTTCATTTTTTTGTAATATCTAAAAACTTCTGATATTAAAAAAATCCTGTATTTAATGCCACTGCTTTCCTCCTGGTTCTAAATATACTTCAACATTATAAGTTTCTTTTATATGATTTATACATTTTATTAATTTTTTTCAATATCATAATCTTCACGAGTTATATGATGTCCTCACTCAAAAATTTACCCATTTCATATTATACAAATATTTCCCAAATTTTTTTCTTCAAAAACTTTTTAATACATTTTTCTAAAGCGTCCGAATTTTTGTTCACACAACGCATGAAAATGTAGTCCTTCCAACTCTTCAATTTATCTTCTTCAAAATTGGCTATCGTCACACCAAATCTTGAATATCTTCCAGCTGGATTATAAATTTCTGTCTCAACTTCTGAAAACTCTGGGTTTACTCTCAAGCCACAACTTATTTTTTTATTTAATTCTTTTTTTCTTTTTTTGAGCTACTTTTTCTTTAAATTTATCCCATTGTCTAAAAACTATTAAATACGATATGATTCGTAATTTCAAGTATTTCATCAATTTCATCATCTCTAAAAAGCTGGATTAAAAATGTGAGTTTCTATTTTTTTATTATTAAATTTTTTTCTCCATTTCCTCATAACCAAGTCTAAGCTTCAAACAGTGAGCTTGCTGTCGTCCCATCTAAAAAAATGTCCAATTAACGGATAAAAAAATAAAACATTGAAAATCCTTTTTGTGCTAACAATATTTTTACAACCCGTTCTTTCTTTCACTTTTTTTAATATTCGTAAATTTTTTTCAATAATCTCTCATCAACTACAAAAAGCCGGTGTCGATAAATTAGTTATATCTATATCTATATATTTGTTTTTTTGCCACTTTCTCCTCCTATACTTTTTTTATATTATATCACAATTTTTAACATAATTTTACCATATTTTTGAAAATATACCAAAAAAATTAAAAAAAGTACAACCTAGTTTAAATACTAATGTTGTACTTCATTTTATATTTTAAAATACTACTCTAAATCCTGTTGAAATTACATTTTCTTTATCTTGTTTAATATTCATTTTATTTTTCATAATTCAAGTAAACTTCAAAGTTCTCATTTAATTGAACTGTACTTCCAACTCCAAAGAAAATACTCTCTTTTGGCAACTCTATTCCTTTTATAGTAATTTTTTTGCATTAGAAATTGCATTATAATTTGCATTAAATTTTTAATTTTTTTCTTCATTTAATGCTTTTTTTATAAGTTCCATATCCATATAATTTTACTTGTTTATCAAAAAAATATTAATTTTTATTTTTCAATTCTTGCTCCAACTAAAAATTGAATTTTTGATTATATGTTTCTCTCTTTGAACTTAATCCAAATTTACTATTTTTTTCTTTAAATTCATTTCTCACAACTTTATTATACGCAAATCCAATATACGGACTTACAGATAAATTGTTTTTCCCAAATTTATATCCTGTTTCTACATACTCTGAATAAATTTTATTTTTTTATAATTTACTTCAATTTCTGTATTTTTCATTTGGTAAAGCTATCTCTCTTTTTACTTTTACTGTCTGTATTTCCTATTCCTAATCTACCTTGAATATAAAATGGAATATTTTTCTCCTTCTTTTCTTCCATACAATGAAATTGTGTAATTATCAAAGCTTCTAATTTCCCCTCAAATCTATTAAATTTCACTGTTCCTTTTGATGTTGCTGTTGATATTCCTACAATGATATTATTCCCAATTTTTTTATCAATTCCAACTTGCCCTCCATATAATTTCATTTTACCTTCTGCATAACCTTCTTGATGTAATCTCCCATTTGCACCTATTCCATTTGTCCAAACTCCTACACCATTTTTTTGCTATTTTTCATCTTTAACTGATATAGCTGAAAGTCTATTTGATAAATCTCTATTTACAATATCTGCTTGTTTTAAATGTTAACGCTTGAGCTGAACCATGAATTTGCCCTGACAAGCTATCTAACAATTTCCTACATTACTACTTGTCGTATTATTTTTGGAAAAAAATGCAACTTCTTTCATTACATCTTCATTAATTTTTATCTCCACTTTCTAACGAATTATCTATTTCTCTAAATAATTGCTCTACATTTTTCAGCAGTATCTTTTTTTGCATTTTATCAGTTTTTCTCTAAAGTTTCTACATACTCTTTTTACATTTTTTTCTTTGAATATTTAATGAAACTTTATTATCTTTTACAGTTGAATCTGCTCTTAATAATTCTGGCCTTGTATTTCTCCAAAATTCCCTTCTACTCCTACTTTAGGCTTCTATTACATTGTATTCTTGAGGTCTTTCAGAAAAAAATAATCTCCATTTTTTTAAATGCAACAATACTCGCTTTATCTAACTCTGTCTTACCATCTACAATTAGTGTACTCCCTAAAGTGGCAACTGTTTCAGAATTATTTGTAGCTATATAATTACCTGTTATTGTTGCACTTCCACTTTCTACTTTTACAACACCATCATTTTTTTACACTTTTTTTCCTACAACAGCTTTATCTCCTAAAACTAACGTTCCTTTTTCTTTAACTATTCCATCTTCTACTTTTTTTGTAACTGCAATATTTGAAATAACCGATTTTTTTAATTTCTAAAGTTCCATTTCTTACTTCTGTTTCACCAAAATATGTATTATTTCCTGCTAAAACTAATGTCCCTTTACCAGTTTTTTTAATAATCCTCATCTCCACTTATATCGTTGCTAAAAAAATATATCGTCCTTCATCAGTAATATTTGCATTAAATTTACCTTTTAATTGACCCTTAGCAGCATTCTCACCTACAAGTAAAATACTGTCAAATTTTGCTGGTCCATTTAATGCTTTTATTTCATTCAAATATCCCCAACCAAATTTTTGAATCTACATCCGGTTCTCCAATATCATCTGCTGTTGTTAATATTGTTTGTTGTATTTCGTGTCCTGTCATCCACGGATATTTTTCTTTTATTTTCGCTGCTGTTGCTGTTACTCTTGGAGCTGCAAATGAAGATCCATAACCATAACATTTATTTTTATAACAATAACTTCCATTTGCTGCAATAGCCCAGTATTTTGAATTTCCTGCCCACGCTAAATGTGGATTATATTCTGTTCTGTCTTCTCTTACACCAACTACTGCAATCCATCCTTTATGTAAATCAGGTATAAATTTAGGCAATCCTGCTTCCACTGAAGTTTCTACCCAAGTTCTACCATTAGTTGTATTTCCAGCTGCCCAAACAAATAAAAGACCCTTCTTTTTACAGAATCTTTATAAAATTTTTAAAAATTCATCTACTCTTCTTTCATTTTCTTTATCTAAAATATACTTTTTCTTTTTACTGTTCGCATATATGCTTTTTAATGCTTTTTTTATATTTCCCATTTTTATATTCTTCCAATTCATTTCCACTTGCATTTCCAAATGATTGATTATAAATTCTAACCCCTGCTTTTTGCATTCTCTTATAATTTTTCTAAATCTATTGAAATTCCACTTCCATCTTTTTATACTCATTGCATAAAGTTCTCTTCATTTGCTCCTTTAAGACTTTTTTCCCCAATAATTGTTCCAACTATTAGTCCATGATTATCTTTCCAATCATCATTTTTTTATCAACATTTTTTTATATCTATTTCCATTATCATATGCATGAAGTCTATCTCCAAATTCTTCCATTTTTTTATATCATTATAATTTCTTTCATATCCATCAAATTCAGTTGTTTTTTTATTACCTGATAAAAAAATCTACATCTACAATTCCAACTTTTTACACCTTTTTCCTTTATATTTTTTTGTGACTGTATATCTTCTTTTTTTAAGAATGTTATTTCCACCTGGAAAAAAACTCCAGACCCTTGTTTCCAATTATTATCGTCTGGTTGAATAGGAGCTATTATTCCGCCGTTTCCACTATTATTATTCCCGTTATTATTTCTTGAGTTTTTGATTATTTGTTGGCGTGCTACTTCCTCATTATTTATTGATGCGGAAGAACCACCTCCACCTCCACAACTAACAATCAAGGCTATAAGCCCCATAATTAAAATACTCTTTCTATACTTATATTTTTTTCTCCATATTTATCTCTCTCCTATTTTTTTATTTCATAACACATTATATATCTATCTTTTCTTTTTATCTACCCCATTTTTTTAATAGCCCATTTTTTAAAATAATACGATATTTTTATATTTTATAACTTATTATTGTTTATTTAGATTAAAGATAAAAAAATAATTTTTTTCTAATTTTTTTATATTTTTTTAGGCTCTATTATATATGGGGGTGAAAAAAAGAAATAAATAACATACTAAAAAATATAATATAAATAATGAATTTATTGAAGGGAAAAAAATAACAAGATAAAAAGTAATAAAAAGGCTATCTTACGAGACAAAAAAATTCGACAACCTTAAAAAAAGCTTATTCAGCTTAGAAATTCTTAAGGTTATCGAACTTTTTCATCCCCGCTCTTGACAAAGAGACTGTTTTTTTATTGTTTTAATATTTCAAATATAAGTAAAACAACTATTATTAGGCATATAAAAAGGGCTTTTTGCCCTAAATTCTAACATATATTAATTAATTAATTAATTTTTAATCCATTTGTTTTTTTACTCTTCTTCCCAATTTTTTTAGCTTTTTTTCAACAGCTTTTTTTCCATCCTTTAAAAATATTTTTGTACGTAATTCTTCACTCAAATTAGGCTCAAATTCTTTATCTAATTTCCAATTTTTCTTTATATCTTCCTTATTTTTCCAAAATCCAACTGCAAGACCTGCCAAATATGCTGCTCCTAATGCTGTAGTTTCTATAATTTCTGATCTTAATACATTTGCATTAATTATATCTGCCTGAAATTGCATCAAAAAATTATTTGCAACTGCACCACCATCAACTTTTAATGACTTTAGCTCCAATCCTGAGTCTTCTTTCATTGCTTCAATCAAATCTTTTGACTGATATGCAATCGACTCAAGCGCTGCTCTTATTATGTGATTTTTATTTGAACCACGAGTAAGTCCTACCATTATTCCACGGGCATACATATCCCAATAGGGTGAACCAAGTCCAACAAATGCTGGTACTAAGTATACTCCTCCATTATTATCTACTTTCATTGCAAAATATTCAGTATCAGCTGCATGATCGAAAAATCTCAATTCATCTCGTAACCATTGAATTACAGCTCCTGCAATAAATATACTTCCTTCTAACGCATATTCTACTTTTCCATCAATTCCAATTGCAATCGTTGTAAGTAGACCATTGTTTGATTTTTATACATTTTCTCTCCTGTATTCATCAGCATAAAGCATCCTGTTCCATAAGTATTTTTTATATCTCCACTATGGAAACATGCTTGTCCAAATAATGCAGATTGTTGATCTCCAGCTATTCCAGCTATAGGAATTTCAGTTCCACTTTCTTCCCCCATAGTTACACCCATTTTTGTATATCCGTAAATTTCACTAGAATTTCTTACTTCTGGAAGCATTGATTTCGGTATTCCCAATTCATTTAATATTTTTTCATCCCATTTTAATGTTTTTATATTAAACATCATTGTTCTTGAAAGCATTTGTATAATCTGTAACATGAACTTTTCCTGCTGTTAATTTCCAAACTAGCCAAGTATCAACTGTTCCAAATAATAATTTCCCATTTTCAGCTTTTTCTCTTGCACCTTTTACATTATCTAAAATCCATTTCACTTTTTGTTCCAGAAAAAAATAAGCATCTATTATTAAACCTGTATTATCTTTTACATATTCTTCCAACCCTTTATTTTTTTAGTTGTTCACAAATTTCAGCAGTTCTTCTGCATTGCCAAACAATCGCATTATATACAGGTTCTCCTGTATTTTTATCCCAAACAACTACAGTCTCTCTTTGATTTGTTATCCCAATTCCTGCTACATCTTTTTAACGAAATTCCTGATTTTGCTACAACTTCTGTCAAAACAGATCTTTGACTCGCCCAAATTTCCATTGGATTATGTTCCACCCATCCTGGTTCTGGGAAAATTTGAGAAAATTCTCTCTGTGATTTTTGCCACAATATTCATATTTTTTTATCAAAAAAATGATTGCTCTTGAGCTTGTAGTTCCTTGATCCAATGCTATAATGTATTTTTTTCATCACTTCTCTCCATTAACTTACATATTTTTCACTAATATTTATATTTAATTTTTAATGTATTATTTTTTTATAATTATACCTTATTTTTTTAATTTTTTTCTACTTATCTCCTAAATAAAAATATTAACCTTCTACTATTTTTTTATAAAATAATCCAACTACTCCTTCTCATTCTTAAATTTACTCAGCAACATTCCATAATATTTTTTTAAATACTTTTGCTAAATTTACTCGGATTCTCGTATCCTACTTCATACGCAATTTCCAAAAATAGTTAAATTCCCCTCATCTAACAATTTTTTTGCATAGTGCATTTTTTTGTTTTTACAATGTATTCAGATATTGATATCTTTTTCAATATCTTTAAACATTTTTTTGTACTTGATAATTACTAAGTTTTACAATATTACAAATTTCTTTAATTGTTGGAATGCTTGCAAAAATCTGAATCTTTTATAATTTTTTTATTTCATTAATTTTTATTTTTGTACTTGAATACTTTCTCTCTGGTTTTTTTAAGTTTTTTTAGCTGATAATTCTAAAATTAAAAGTATTAATTGAAAAAAACTTTCATTTTAAAAAAATAAAATATTCTTCTATATTTATAATTTTAGATTTATAAATATTTTTTTGACAATACTTCAATTTTAGAATCTACTTCACCTATATAAAAACAATTTATCATCTAATACATTCAAAATTTTATTATTCCAATTAAAAATTGTCTCTTTATCCATTAATTTTTCTTAAATTTTTTTCTCAAATTTATCTATAAAAAAATATTTATTGTTAATGTTTCAAGATTATTACTTTCAAAAAAATTGATTTTTTTATATTTTTTTCGTAACTCTATAAATTACAATATCTCCTTTTTTTATTTCAATTTTTCCTATTATTAGAAAATAAAATACACTCTCCTTTTTAAAAAAATAAAATTATTTTTTTATAACATTTGTATTAATTACTGGATTAAAGTATTCCATTTTTATTTTTACCATATGTTTTTAAGATCGAAACTCCATACTCTTCATCTAACTTATATCTTTTTAACACTTCCCTTTAAAATTTTTTTCGTCTTTCCGTTTTTATAAAATTTATATTCTTTTCCCAATTCCTTTTTTTAGTTTTTTCAAATCTCCAAAACATTTTTAGTTACACTTTTTATAATTTGCGACTTCATTCATATTATTTCTCATTTCTCATTTAAGAAAAACTGACCCTATTTTTTTAAGAGTCAGTTTTTTTATTCTTATCTTACTTACTTTATTTTTAAACCTTAATCTCTATTATAAAAAAATATTACATTTTTTTATTTAAATTTCCTTACAATACTTTATAATTGTATTTATTTTTAATCTACTAATACAGGATTAAAATCTTCTACCCACGGTAATCCAAATTTATTTAATGCATCCATAAATTTATCTGGATCCATTTCTTCAACGTTATAAACTCCTGGTTTTTTCCATTCTCCTGTAAGCACCATCGCTGCTCCTATCATCGCTGGAACACCTGTCGTGTACGAAATTGCTTGTGAGCTAACTTCTTTATAGCATTCTTGGTGATCACAAACATTGTAAATGTAATAAGTTTTATCTTTTCCGTCTTTTTTTCCCTCTAAAAATGTTACCAATATTTGTTTTCCCTTTTGTTCTAGGTCCAAGTGATGCTGGATCAGGTAATACCGCTTTTAAAAATTGTAATGGAACTATCTGTTGCCCTTCAAACTCTATCGGTTCAATAGATGTCATTCCAACATTTTTCAAGTACTTTTAAATGTGTTAAATAACTTTGCCCAAAATGTCATAAAAAAATCTAATCCTTTTTTTATTCCTTTTTATATTTAAAGCTAAAAGATTCTAATTCTTCATGATGTAACAAGTACATATCTTTTTCTCCAATTTGCGGAAAAATTATATACTCTTTTTTTATTTCCATAGGTTCCGTTTCTATCCATTTTCCATTTTTCCCAATAACTTCCATTAGCTGTAACTTCTCTTATATTTATTTCTGGATTAAAGTTTGTTGCAAATGGATATCCGTGATCTCCAGCATTAGCATCTAAAATATCAATATAATTAATTTCATCAAAGTGATGTTTTTGTGCATAAGCCGAAAATACTCCCGTCACTCCAGGATCAAACCCACAACCTAATATCGCTGTAATTCCTGCTTTTTTTCAAATTTTTTTCTCTATATTCCCATTGCCATTTATATTCAAATTTTTGCTGTATCTAAAGGCTCATAATTAGCTGTATCTAAATAATCTGTCTTTGTTTCCAAACAAGCATCCATTATTGTTAAATCTTGATACGGTAATGCCACATTAATTACGATATCTGGTTTATATTCATTAATTAATTTTACTAATTCTGGCACATTATCCGCATCTACTTTAGCTGTTTCAATCTCAATTCTTCCTGCATATTTGCTTTTTTTCTATAGTTTCTTTTTATTGCATCGCATTTTTGATTTTTGTTCTACTTGCTATCATTATCGAACTAAATACTTCTGAATTTTTGTGCACACTTGTGACACACCACATTTGATACTCCACCTGCTCCAATTATTAACGCTCTTTTTTTCCCATTTTTTTACCTCCTAAATTTATTTAATTTTTATTTTTCAAAAAAACTATTTACTAATAAATAGTAATATCTCTCTAAGCAATTTACAAGCTAATGCCGTTGATTGCCCTGATTGGTCGTAAATTGGGCATAGCTCATTCATATCAAGCCCTACGATATTTAATTTTGATATTTTTTCTATCGCTTTATGTAACTCTAAAAATGTTACTCCTCCAGCTTCAGGCGTTCCTGTCCCTGGAAATTCTGAAGGATCTAGCACATCTAAATCCAGCGTAAAGTAAACTGGTTTTCCTTTTAATTTTTCTACGACTTCATCAAGTCCATCAAAATTAAATCTCGTTGTATGAATTTCTCCCCTTTTAGCGTACTCAAATTCAGTTTTTTCTCCACTTCTTATTCCAAATTGAAAAATTTTACCTTTTCCAACTAAATCCCAACATCTTTTTATTACAGATGCATGAGAATATTTTTGCCCTAAATACTCTTCTCTTAAATCTGTATGTGCATCAAACTGTATTATATGTAAATCTGGATATTTTTCAAATACAGCTTTCACACTTCCAAGTGTCACCGAATGTTCTCCACCTATCATAAACGGTATTTTTCCCATCATTTAATATTTCTTTCGTATTTCTTTTTTTATTTCTTCTAAAAGCTAGCTCCGAATTCCCCAAATGATAACTCTAAATCTCCGCCGTCAAATACATTTATATCTTCCAAATCTTTATCTTGATACGGACTAAAAGTTTCAATTCCAAAGCTTTCATTTCTCATTGCACTTGCAGCAAATCTTGTCCCAGGTCTATACGATGTTGTACTATCAAACGGAGCTCCAAAAAAATTACAATATCACTTTCTTCATATCCATTATCACAACCAATAAATGTATGTATATTTTTTTGTTTCATCTTTTTTCCTTTCAATTTAATTTTTATTTTTTTCTATTAATTCTTTCACATAATTTGGTAATGCAAACGCTCCTTTATGTAATTCTGTATTATAATATTTCGTTTTCAATCCTAATTTATTCCAGTTTTCATCTTTCAAATCTTTAATTGGATGAAGTCCCTTTGTTGCAAATCCAAAAAGCCAATGTCCAGACGGATATGTTGGAATATGTAGTTGATAAACTGTTGCAAAAGGAAATACTGCTTTTAATTGTTTATGTGCTCTTTTTGTTGCTTCTGCATCTGCTTTATAATATGGACTTTCATGCTGATTTACAAAAATCCCATCTTCTTTTAATGCATTAAAGCAATTTCCATAAAATTCACGCGTAAATAAATCTTCTCCAGGCCCAAACGGATCTGTAGAATCTACTAAAATCAAATCATATTCATTTACTTTTGAACGCACAAATTTCAATCCATCTTCAAAAAATATGTTCACTCTTGGGTCATCAAGCTTATTAGAAGTTATTGGTAAATATTCACGACAAACATCTACTACCATTTTATCTATTTCAACCATATCTATTTGCTCGATTGTTTCATATTTTACAAGTTCTCTTACAGTTCCACCGTCTCCTGCTCCAATTACTAATACTTTTTTTACTTGTGGTTTTACTGCCATCGGAACATGTACCATCATCTCATGATAAATAAATTCATCTTTTTCAGTCAACATCATAAAACCATCAAGTGTTAAAAATCTACCAAATTCATATGATTCAAAAACATCTATTCTTTGAAATTCACTTTTGCTTACTTACTAAATGCTTATCAACTTTTATTGAAAATCTTACATTTTTTTGTATGTTCTTCCGTATACCATAATTCCATTATTCCGCACCTTCTTCCATAACAACAACTTTTTATATTTTTCAACATTTACATCTTCCGTCCCAATAAGTTTACACCCTTTTTTTCTTTCGCATAAGCAATATATTCTATAATTTCCTCAGTTATTTTTTTCCCCAGGTGCTAATATTGGAATACCTGGAGGATAAGCCATAACAAATTCTCCGCTCACTTTACCTTTACTTTCTATTATTGACATTAAAAATTTTTTTCAGCATAAAATGCTTTTTGTGGAGTCAAAAATTACTTCTGGTGCAATATATTCGTGATCAAACATTCCTTTTGGATCTTTTTGAATAAAAGTCTTTTTATTTCTGCAAGTGACGAAATCAATCTTTCAATTTCCATTGCTCTATCTCCCGCAGTTACTATCGCCAAAATATTATCTAAATCTCCAAATTCTATTTGAATATTATAGTCATCTCGTAAAATGTCGTAAACTTCAATTCCTGCAAGCCCTATCTCTTTTTGTGAAAATTGATAATTTTGTCGTATCAAAAATCAAAAACATCATCTCCGTTTACAAGCTCTTTTTCCATACGCATAATATCCACCTAATTTATTTATCTCTTTTCTTGCATATTCAGAATATTCTATCGTTTTTGTCAAATAATTCTTTTCCATTTATACTTAAATTTTTTTCTAGCTGTATCAAGTGAACTCATTAATAAATAAGATGCACTCGTTGTTTGTGTTAAATTTATAACTTGTCTCACATAATCCGCGTTCACTCTATCTCCACCTATTAAAAGAATAGAACTTTGAGTTAACGAGCCTCCCGTTTTATGCATACTTATCGCAGCCATATCCGCTCCTGCTTCCATCGCTGAAATCGGTAATTTTTCATTAAAACTAAAATGTGCTCCATGTGCTTCGTCCACTAAAACGAACATATTATTTTCATGTGCTATTTTTACTATTGACTTTAAGTCCGAACAAATCCCGTAATATGTCGGATTATTCACTAATATTGCTTTTGCATCTGGATTTTCAACAATTATCTTTTTTATATCATTTACTGACATTCCAAGTGAAATTCCTAATTTTTGATTAAGCCCTGGATTTATATAAACTGGAATTGCTCCATTTACAACTAATGCATTAATAACACTTCTATGAACATTTCTAGGAACAATTATCTTATCCCCCGCTTTTGTTGTTGACATTATCATCGCTTGAACTGCTCCTGTTGTTCCACTTACCATAAATAATGCTTCTCTCGCTCCAAAGGCTTTCGCTGCAACCTCTTGTGCTTCTTTAATTACTGACGTTGGATGACAAAGATTGTCCAGTGGTTTCATTGAATTTACATCTATTTTCATAGCTTCAAGTCCAATAAATTCTGTAAATTCTTGATTCCCACGTCCTCCTTTATGCCCTGGAACATCAAATCTTACTACTCTATTTCCTAAATGATTTTTCATTGCCGTTAATAATGGTGTTTTTTTCTTGTTCTTTTATATTTTCATTTTTCATTCCATCACCCGAAATTCCTAATAAATATTCATTCCACTATAAATTTCTATCATTTCTTTTTCTCAAACTATTCGTAATTTCAAGTCTAGTTTCTGGATTTATTTCATAAACATCTTGATTAAACAAATAATTTTGTAAAAACTATATCTTTTTATTAACATTTTCGTGTGAAAAAAATATTTGATTGATAGACATTTACATCTATGGCATCATATTTTTCTTAATGTTTCTTTACTTATAAAATCTTGAATTGAAGTTATATCATGATCTGAAAATATTTTTTTACCTGATTTATCTCTCGTAAATCCTCTAATTCGATAATCCATCGTTATAATGTCAGAATCAAAACTTCTGATCAAATAATTTAATGTATTTAATGGTGAGATTTCCCCACATGTTGCTATATCAATATCTACCCGAAATGTAGAAATTGAATTATCTGGATGATATTCTGGGAATGTATGCACAGTTATATGGCTTTTTATCCAAATGTCCGTGTACTGTTTCTGTTTTTTTCATGTACTTTTTTTATCTTTATTATTAAGATTATAATTTCCATCAAAAAAATGGGGTGCCTCTATTACATGATGAATCTATATTAGTTGGATCAATCCTTTCTTCAGCTACTAAAAATATTTACCGATGCTCCTTGTGGTTCATAATCTTGTTTAGATATATTTAAAACCGTTGCACCTATCATATCTGCTACATTTATTAAGATTTTTTTGTCAATCTATCTGAATTATATTGCTCGTCAATATATGCGATATAGTCCTTTTGTTCTCGCTCTGTTTTCGCATAACATATATCATAAATGTTAAAAACTTAATGTTTTTTTGTTAGATTATTAAAGCCGTATAAAGTTATTTTTCCAACTCATCCATCACATCCTTTTTTTATTTAATTTTTGTCAAATTATATCATTTATACTTATTTTTTTACAATCAATTTTTTTATAAAAAGAAAAAAAGGCAGAAAAATTATATTATTTCTACCTTATCTTAAACTTATTTATTACTTATTTTTTTAAAACCCTTCTACTTTATCAATCATCAATCCTGTATATCCTTTTTCCTTCAAAAATAAATTTTTATAGACTTCTACCTTGATATACTGCTTCATATACATTTTCATGAACACGTATAAAATTAAAATGTGTTCCCGTTTCATTACTTATGCAATTTATATATCTTGTTCCATTATTGTACATTCCTTTTCCTGTTATTTCACAGCTATTTACCACTCTTGAAAATCCTAAAGCCCCTACTAATAAAAAAATCCTATTAAAATTATTTTTTTCATTTATACCACTCCTTTTTGTATATTTACATTTTTTTATCTTTTTAACTCTTTTTTTATATTTTTCAATCATATTTTTTTATTTTATTCCTCTATTTCTTATATTTTTAAAATTTATTTTTTTACATACAACCACAATCAGCATCACGTATATATTCTCTTTCATCAATTCTTAATTTATCATACCCTTGACCACTAAAATACAATTTATATACTTCATTTAGTAGCATATTTTTCAAAATGATCCTTACTTACATTTGTAAATTTAAATTCTTTCCCTGTTTCTAAACTATAACAATCTATCATTCTTACCCCCATTACCTGTAATACTTTTTCCCCGTTATTTGACATTCGTTTATAACTCTCGAAAATCCCAATGACCCTGTCAACAAAACTCCGATTAATACTATTTTTTTCATGTAATCATCTCTCCTTATGTTCTTTTATATTTCTAAAAAGTATACCACTTTTTTATTTTTACAATACTTTGAAATAAAGAAAAATAAAAATTTATCTTACTTAACTCTTTTTATTTCAAACAATTTCATCTTCAACTATTAACCTATCTTGTACTTTCTCCTACTAAACTTATATTTGTATAAATATCTTTTTTCTGTTAAATAATCACTTTCTTTGACTACATAATCTTTTTGGAAGATAAAATCCTGAAAAATTTTTTTGAACAACTTGAACACCACCTACTGTAAATGGCGAACTTGAACCATTTCTTCTATATATACTTTTTTTAATTGATCTCCTTGATTTCCACCTAATCCAATATAATCTCCATTTTTTTATCTGTTCCTACTAAAAATGTGACATGCCCTGACCATGTAGCTACACCTGTCGCTTTATTATGATTTTTTTAATAATATTATCGCTCCATATACTAATTTATCTGTTTTTTTACCATATTTGATGAACTTGCTACTCCCTGAGCTGCCGCTGTCCCCCAATTTTTTACTTTTGCTTGTTTTAAAACCCAGTTTATAAAAGAAGCACTCAAGATGTTTCAGGGATATGCTTTTTGGTAAAGAAGAACCTATTTTATGATATTCTCTTACTTTTATCTGCCAATGGATTTTGATTTTCTTTCATTCCTTTATATTTATTATATTCCTCTAAAAGCAATTTTTCATCCAAGGAGCTCTCTCTCCAACATTACAATTAGGACAATTTGTGACAGTTGTTGTGCTATTTGCTTTCGGTATTTCCTGTTTCTTACTTCCATCATTACTACTCGAATTTGCTTTATTATCATTTTTTTGTAGCTTGAGTCACTGGAGCTTTTTGAATATTATTTCCTTTATTTTTCCACTTTTTGTCCTTGTGCTGCTGTCTCTTTTGTATTTGATTCTACACTACTTACATTTCCACTATTATTTTTTTACTATCTTGTATCACATTTAGTTCAACTTTAGTTGTACTCTCACTATTTGTTTTATTATCTACATTATTCACACTTACATTTCCAGTCATAGAATTTCCATGAACTTGTTGCCATTGTACTAAACTAAACGGACATTTTTACTAGCACTTTTTCCATTCTTTTTAATTTCCTCAACTATATCAACCATTGTTGGAGCTTTTTTTAATTCAGCATAAAGTTTCCCTCAATATTTATCCAAGTTTCAATTTCAGCCGTTGTTATTTTTACTTTGTTCTGTTACTGTTGCTTGAGCTGTTGTTTTTTTCTCCCTACCGCATATCCTTCCAAAACTTTATTTTTTTATCAGACTTCTACCGTTTCAATCTTATCATTTTATTTCATTTAACACTTTTTTTCTATCTCACTTTTTTCTTCTTCACTCTCTTTTTAAATTTGCAGATTTCATTAAATATCCCAAAAACTATAATTGACAATATTTTTAGAATTATAAAAATTTTTGATTTGCATGGTCACACATTGCCATTCCATATTTTTTTATTATCCCTTTTGAGTCAAAATCTGGATTCGAAATATTTTTTTATTCGTTTATAACTTTCGTTAAATGTCACAAATATTTTTTTCCCCTTATCTCTTTTTCTTTCTCTTTACTCATTTCAGATTTTTAGTTTTTCAATATTTCTTACTTTTTTTCATTAATTTTTTTCTGGCGGTATTTTTTTCATTTCATCTGATAAAATTCCACGCTTTATATCTTCTATTTCTTTTTAGATTTATTTCTTTTTAATAACTTTCCGTATTCTTTTTACATTTTTAGCAAATTTTTATACATTCTTCTTTTTAATTGTGTCTGCATAAATTCTTTATTTATTTGTTCACTTATTTTTTTCCATCACTTTGTAAGTACAGTCCACATCTTTTTTTGCTTTCACCATTTTTATCTATTTCACTCTTTGCTATTCCTACTTTTGTCTTGCCCCGCATCATCAATACTTATTATTCCTCCGTGAAGACATTTTTATTGTCGCAATATCAAGTAAAAGCTGGTTTCCCTCTCACTTGAACATCAGTATGTTTTTTTCCCATAATGCTGCAAGTTCTGGCTTACAATATTTTTATTGCTTTTACACATTTTTAAATGGCTGTATATTCTTATCTGCAATATTTAATTGTGCTCCACCTTCAAGTGTTACTCCATTCTCGCTTGCAATTATTTTTACTTATATCCATTCCTAAAGTACATCTTAGAATACATTTGTCATTGACATACATCGTTTTTATCAGGAGTAATTGTATTTTTCAATAGTATAAAAATCTATATAAAAAGCTATAAATATTCATAGCATCTATATTTGCAGCATAATTTCTTAAATCTTTTTGGCTTTTTAAACAAATTATGAATAATCTCTTTATCTTTCACTTTATCCGTTTCATCTCTATATTTTTTTCATAAATATTTGTTATATTTTTTTCGATTCGTCTTACATTTTTCTACTTTTTATTGGTGATTTTGATTCTATCCAGCTTTTTAAAATTGTCGTCACTCTCGTATCTTGACCTAACTTACTTAGCCTACTAAACATATTGTCCGGATCTTTTGAGGGAATTATCAATCCTTTATAATTTTTTTATGTACCAAAGTATATAATTTCTCACAATATTGCTGTCTTTATATTTGTGATTATCATAATATTTTTTTCTCATTTTCATTTTTTTAAATCCTGATTGTACTTTTTAAAAAAATTCTATAAAAAAATATTATCTAAAAGTCTTCTAATTATTGGATATTTGTAAATCCCATATTCATCTTTTTTTCATACGCTTTTTTTATATTCTTCAGCTTCCCTACCTATTTCTTTTTATCAATTTAAATGCAGATGTTTGAGCAATTTTATCAATTTCTACTTTTTTTCTATCTTTATTTCAACTTCATCAATATCTTTTTATTCCTTTAAGATATTTATTATATTTTTCTGGTAATTCATTTTTTTCTACTTTTTACTTCATTATTTTTGATTTGTTTCTAATACATTCCCTACATTTTTTTACTAAATATTCTTTTTTTGTTTTTCTTCTGTATTTACTATTTTTTTATCTGGATAAACGACATATTTTTGCAGAAAAATTGCTCCAAAACTTCTTCCAAACTTTCAATTTTCGACTTATTCGCTATCGGATTACAATAAATATAATAAATCAAATCCTCAATTCTTATTTTTTTATCAACTTCTTCTCTTCCCCTCAAAATATCAAAATTTACTTGATTTATTATATTTCCACTATCTGTAATTTTATCTTTCGTTTTTTTCATCGTAAACTTTTTAAAATATATTCTATATCTTTCTTATTTTCTTCCAAAAATTTTTACGTTTTTGTTTTTTTGTTTCTACATATTTTTATATAATCTTGATTATATAATTTTTGTATCATTAAATTTTTTTCTTTTTAATCTCTCAATTATAGACTTCATCTGCTTTTTACAAAAAAACTATTTTTCGGATCTTGTGTCAATTCTTCTCTATCCTTTTTTATATTGCTCTGTATCTGCAACTTCCTCATATTTTTTTGACCAGAAAATTCATAAACAAACTTCTTCCTTAATTTCTGTTTTTATTTCTTTGTTTTCTTTCGGAATAACTTTTTGTCTCTAATGATTTTTTTACTGGCTCTTTACTCGTCACTTTAGCTTTTTTCATCTATTTGCTTTTTTTATCTTTATTACTATCATTTTTTTCAAAACAACATTACTTATTCCACAAGGATCCTTAAATCCAATAATTACTGACAAGTCATACCCCGATAAATTTTTCGTGATAAAAATAAAACGGTACATTATTCCCATCACATGGAATCCCATACTCTCAGTACAATTTGTTCTAATTGCATTCCCAACTGCACCTTGTCCTGCTAAATGAGATCCCGCTAAAACTCCTGATGAACTTAATTTCAATGTTTTTTTCCTCTAAAATCTGTTACCTTATAACCTTGTGCTTCCTTTCCTTTCAATTTTTTAAAAACATTACTTTCCAATGCTTCACTTTTATTTGGTAGTCTATGAAGAGCATTTGCTGGAATAGAAAATTGTGTACATATTTTATCTGAATATCTTTTTAAATATGCCCATCTTTTTATATAGACATCATCACTATTTCATCTTGTCTTCCGGACTATTAAAAAAAACTTTGCTTATTAGTCAACTTATATTTTTTTGCAAAATCTCCTTTAAAAAAACAACATTATCCCAATGCTTAATCGAACTATCTATTAAATTTAAATCTTTTTAATACATCTACTCCTATTTGATATCTTCCTTTAAATGACGAATTTCTATCTTGTTTATAGTCATCCATACTTTCTAATTTCGCCAATTTATCAAAAAAAGCAACGGCACTATCTCCAATATATTGCCCATTATAATCTGTTTTTTCATTTCCCCACCCTTTTATCTTTTTTAAATTTTTAACATATTTATATATAATTTTTCAATCAATTTTTTTAATAATTAATTTAATATTACCCTATTATAAATTTAATTTTAAATTTCATATTTCTCCCTTATTTTCTTTAATTTCTCGTGCTGCAGCCAAACAAAAAAACTACAATATTTGTATTTTTTTCAATTTTATATTTTGTAAAAATACTATTTTTTTATTTCTTTAAGTGTTGCTCAGTTGTTATTATATCATCCACTAAAAGAATATTTTTTTATTTGCTAAATCTATTTTTTTATTTATTACAAAACTTCCCTTTACATTTTCTTCTCTTTGTTTTTTTCATCTAATATTTTATGCATTTTTTTGTATTTTTTTATTCTTTCAATTTCAACATATTTTTATTTTTTTAATGCCTTTTAATATTTCATCAACCTGATTAAATCCTCTTTCACTTTTTTTCGCTTTTTTTATTTATCGGAACACTAATAACAATATCAATTTTTTTCTTTTTCCAAAAACATAATAAAATTCTCTTTGTATAAGTTCAGAAATTAATTTAGCTATCTTTATTTTTTTCTTTTATATTTATAATTAAAAATTAATTTCTTAAAATATTCATTATAATCCCAAACATAATATATATTATTTAATTTTTCTAAATTTTTTTATTTCCAATAATTTTTCAAAAATTTTTCATCGTTTACTATTTTTATTTTTTTGTGTACTCAACTATTTCTTCCCCCGAAATTATATCTTTATTTTTTTAAATAATAAACTTTTTATTCCATAAAATATTTCTTTAATTATTAAAAATAATTTATTTATAATTTTTAACTGCTTTTTTCAACTTTCTCTATTACTTTAGCTGAGTACATTTCTGTATATCCACAATCTTGGCATATTTTTTTAAATAAAAACTATCCAAACCTATTTTTTTCTTCATTTAATATTTTTAGTTGGAATTGCAATTGTTTTTTTATTTCACATAGTTTTTGAACCACATTTTTAAACATTTTTTTCTTCATTATTTGTACTACATTTCATTTTTTTCACCTCAAAATGCATTTTTTTATCCAATTTATATTAAAATTATTAATATACCCACTAATACCAACAATATCATACCTTACATTTTTCTTTCCATTTTATTTTTATCAATATAATATTCGGACGTTAAATATATTTTTTTCATTTTGGATTTTGTCACAAATTCAACCAGCTTCTCCATAATTATTGTTTCTTCTATATTTCACCTCAATAAAAAAATTAAAGTTCTAGTTTTTTTCTTCAAAAAAATATTAAATCAATTTCCCCAAATCTTGAATAAAAAAATTACTTTCTAAATATTTCAATCCTTTTTAACTCTAAATATTTCTTAGTATATTCTTCATATTCAAACCCTATTTTCCTTTTTATTTCCCTTCACTTTAATTTCCCCATTTAAAATTATAATAATTTTAAATTTTTTTATATTTTTTTCTTAATTTTTTACCTAAAAATTTTTACTCAAAAAAACTATTTCTATGATATTTACACGAATATATTTCCAATAAAATTTCTCTATGTAATTTTTGTTCCATACCCTTTATGCTTTTTCAAACTTATAATCTGGAAATTCCTTCGCTATTTCCAAAAGTATTCTATCTCTAGTCACTTTCGCTACAATCGATGCTGCAGCAATAGATAATGACATACCATCTCCTTTAATTACAGGCTCTTGAGCTTTATTGTATTCTCTTATTTTTGTGATTTCCATCCACTAAAGTTATATCATAGTTTTTTTATCAATTTATTTTTTTATTTTTCTGATTCACTATATTCATCTATTATTTTTTTATTTTTTTCTCCAATTTTTTTATCTATTTCTGTTATCGCTCGTCGCATCGCCAAAAAAAGTTGCATTCAAAATATTTATTTCATCTATTTCTTTTTCATCTGCAATACCTACACCAACTATACAATTTTTCCATAATTGGATTAAATAATTTTTCTCTTTTTTTCTCCGTCAACTTTTTAGAATCATTTATTTCATCTAATTCTTGAAAATATTTAGGAATAATTACAGCACTTGCAACGACAGGCCCCAGCAAGCGGTCCTCTTCCAGCTTCATCTACTCCCAAAATTATTTTTTTCATAACTCAAATCAAAATCTCTTAACTCATTTTTTTCTTTTCCATTTTTCTAAAACCTTTCAGTTTTTCTTTTAATAATTTTGAAATTAATTATTCTTTTTTTATTTAAAATTCAATAAATTTATTATAATTTTTTTCATTAATTTTTTTATATTTTAATCTCATCAAATTTTTAAATTACTTTTTTTATTAAAAGCTTTTTTTCAAAAATCATTCGGTAATTTTGCAATTAATTCTATTTTATTTCTTGTTATAGGATGTAAAAATTCTAGTTTATACGCATGCAACATTTGTCTTTTTTTCGCTATCTACTCTTCCATAAACTGAATCACCCAATATAGGATATCCCATATATTTCATATGTACTCTAATTTGATGAGTTCTCCCCGTCTCAATATCAACTTTTACAAGCGAAAAATCTCTCATTTTTGATCAATAACTTTGAAATTTGTAATTGCATTTTTTTCCCTTGTGTCAAACTATCAAGCACTGCCATTTTTTTCTATCATTTCTATCTCTACCGATTTGTGTTACAATTCTTCCTTTTTTTCTTATTTATTTTTTTCCTTTTTACTATCGCCAAATAAGTCTTCTTAATTTCTTTATTTTTGAAACATATTAGTTAATTCCAAATGAGCTTTATCATTTTTTTAGCTATAATTATTAAACCACTTGTATCTTTATCAAGCCTATGTACTATTCCAGGTCGCATTTCTCCATTTATTCCAGATAAATCTTTTATATGATACAATATGGCATTTACAAGCGTCCCGCTATAATGTCCTTGAGCTGGATGAACAACAAGCCCTGCTTGTTTATTTATTACAGCTATATCCTTATCCTCAAAAAAACAATATCTATTTTTTTATGTCTTCTGGCATAATTTCTACTTCTTGTATCTCTGGAATTATAACTTCTATCTCATCATTTTCCTCTATTTTTATAAGATGATTTTTATTTTTTTATAATTCACTTTTATTTGTTCTTCTTTTTATAAGTTCTTGTACTCTCGTTCTTGTTAATTCCAATCTTTTTTTGCCAAATAACTATCAATTCTCTCTCAGATATTTTTTTCTTCAACTTTTTATAATTTCTTTTTTTCCCATTTAATATCCTTTTTTTAAAAATAAATTACTTATTTTTTTAACTTTCATCATCACATTTTTTTGAAAAAAATATCCATTTCTTTTGAATAATTTTTTTATTATGATGATTTTTTTAATTAATATTGCTAATTCTTTGTCTATTTTTTTCTATTTTTTTAAATCCTAATTCCGGATGATTTTTTTAAATTTGTTTTTAAACCCAATTTTTATGTAAAATCCTTACAAATATTCCCGTTTTTTTCTTTTTCCACAATCATGCAATAAAGCTAATCTCAAATATTTTTTTATCATCTTTCAAATTACTTTTTACTTTTTTTATAAACTTCTAAACAATGAAATTTATCGTATTTTGCCATATTTAAAAAAATATATTTTTTTCTCTCTGTTAAAATATTCATTGCTTCTTCCATTAAGTTTTTTTATCTATTTTTAGGGAAAAAAAGTATTCTATTCCTTTTCTTATTACATACATTTAATTCTCTCTTTTTACTATTATATTATTTTTTTATATTTCTTTTTACAACAATATTTCCATATTCTTTTTTTAATCGTTTTATGTTCTTTCCTTTTTTTACCAATTAACTCTCCCTTATCTTTTTTTATTTACATAGAATATATAAAACAATTCATTTTTCTCAATTTTTTTGTACTTTTTTTCTATCTCAACATTTTTCAACTTTTTTTCAAAAAAATATTTTTTTGTAACTTTTCCGACAGTTCCACTTTCTCCAAAATCAAATATTTTTCCATCTAACGGACTTTTCACATTATTCAAAAATTACATTACTCATAATTCTAACTTGTTGTGGTAAAAACCATCTCCTTCAAAAATAAAGTTTACCCTCATTATATTTTTACATAAATCTCTCTTATATGATTTTTTTAATTTTTTTCTCCCTTTTTTTGAAGTAAATTCTTTAAAAATCTTTTTTTCCACTTAATTCCTTACATTTTTTTCATAAATTATATTTTTCATTATTTTTTTATTTTTATTTTTTTCGGATATTCGTAAATGTAATATCTTTTTTTCTATCATTTCTGGAAATTCTAGCTGCGGTAATGTTTTTTTCAATTTTTTTACAATCACAAGTCCTTCAACTTTTTTTCATTTTAAGATTAGAAAATTGTATATTTTGACTACTATTTACATATAAAATATTTTTCTAATGCACTAACATCTGCGTCCGTTCTTCCAGCTTGTTGTACACCTTTATAGATCTTTATCCCATTTAATTCCAATATTTTTCTTAAATTCACCTTTTATACTTTTTTTAACCCTGGATTTTCATCAAATGAATCAAACTTCATACCATCATATTTTTATATAAAACATATAGCCATAATATTTACTATTTTTCAAATTTTCTAATTATTTCATTTATTTCCTCTTTTTTTAATTTTTTTCTACATTTTCTGTATTCATTTTTTTCTCTTTTCACTTAAAAAGTAATTCCCTTATTTTTGTTAGCTCTCCCACTAAATTTTTTTAGTCAATCCTATCTTAACTAATTTTATATCTTTATATTTTTCCAAGTAAATACATCATTTTTTGTAATAGCACTTTCAGGAGTCATGTCATATCCATTTACTACACCTAAATTTGTTAAAAACTTCATTAGATTCATAAACAGTTTCTACTGTTCCAACTGTACACTGTGTTATATTTAAAATTACAACTCCTTTATCAATTATATATTTAATCACTTCTAAAAAAATTCTTTTACTTTTGTGGTGTATTTCCACTTCCAAAAGCTTCTAAGTACAAGACCTTTTTATTTCACTATTTTTCTGAAAAAAATAGTTTTTAAAATACTCGCATTAAAACTTGGAAATAAATCTATCATTAAGACATTGGGATTCATTTTATAATCAACGTAAAACATTTCTTCTTTCCCTTGAATGAGTCTATTTTTATTGATTTTAATTTTTGAACCTGCTTCTCCTAACGGCAAATAATTAGGACTTGAGAAACCAAAATAATTTGACGCATCAAGCTTTCTCGCTCTATTCCCTCTAATCAAATGATCTCTAAAAAAAATACAAACTTCTGGTACAACCGGCAATTCATCTTCTAATAAAATCCCATTTTCTGTTTGCTTTTTCTATTATTTCAATTGCTGTTAATAAATTTTGTAATCCATCACTTCTCATTTCTTGTATTGGCTTTTGAGCTCCCGTCAATATAACTGTTTTGTCTAAATTTTTAAGCATAAATGATAACGCACTTGCTGTATACGCCATAGTATCAGTACCGTGTAATATAACAAAACCTTTATATTTTTTTCATAATTTTTTTATCAATAATTTCTGCCATTTCAACCCATAATTTATAATTCATATCTGATGAATCTATTATTTGACTAAGTGAAATGTAATCAACATTTAAATTATTTAAAAATTGATAACTTGAAATTACTTCATGCCAAGATCTTGAAGGTTTTTAATGGACTTTTTTTATCTTTCACATTAGTAGGAACCATACTTATTGTTCCACCTGTATTTATTATTAATATTTTTTTATTTTTTTAGCATTCTTTATTCCCTTTAAAAATCAATTTAAAAAAATAAGTTATCCTTTTTATTTTTTTATAATCTCTTCAACTGTATTAACTTTTACTGTTTCATCAATTCCAGTTTCACCTTTTGATGCTCCAAATCCCCAATTACAATAACATAAATCAACTTCTGAGTTTTTGAGAAGTTTTTACATCAACCATCATATCTCCAACAAATAAAAATTCTATTTTTTTCTATATTATATTTTTTTCTGCAAAATAATTTACTCCATAAGGATCTGGGCTTCCTTGGATGTTTTTGTATCGTCTGTCCCTATTATTTCTAAAAAAATTCCAGTTCAAAAATTTTTCTTTTTACGGTTTCATTTGCTAATTCTTGATCTTTATTTGTTACAATCCCAAATTTTTATATTATTTTTCTTTCAAAAAAATCTAACAATTTATCAATTCCATCATATAATTTTTACATTATAATTAAAATAGATATTATAAAATTTTTCTAATAATTTCTAGCATTTTTTTCTTTACTTATTTTTATTTTTCATCATATTTTTTTCCATTTCAAATACTTTTTCTACAATTCCTGGAACTCCGTTTCCTATAAGGTATCTTCCTTCTATCAAAGAATATTGTTTCAACCCTAACTCTTCCATGGCACAATTTGTAATTTTTGGTAATTGCCTCTAATGTATCCACTAATGTCCCATCCAAATCAAATAAGACTAAATCATATTTCATAGTTTCTACTCCTTCAATTTTATTCTTATGCTTCTGGATTTAGTTTTTCTCCATTTTTCATCTACTGGATTCCCATCTTCATCCACTCTTACAACTTTTTATACTATCAAGATGACCTCTCATCGTTTCTTTAAATTTCTCCATGTACAATTTTCTATATTTTTCTCTTTCTTTAGCTTCTTCCTCTGTCAATTTTTCTTTCTTTTTGCTATTTTTTTGAAAATTCATTTATTTTTTTATTATTTTTTTCCATTTTTACACCTTTTTCCATCCATTCTCTCTATTTTTTTACTAGATTTTTTTATTTTTATTGTATCATATATTTAATATAAATACAATTTTATTAAGGGTTTTTACCTTACAGATCTAATAAAGTAAAAGGATGGTTATAAAAAAATGTTTTGTACATTAATTTGTTGTATGGATGGAAGATTTATCCATATAATTAACGAATACATTAGAAATAATTATAGATATGAATATGTAGATACTATTACAGATGCTGGTGCATCTAGTAAAATTGTTTATGATGATTACATTAAAGAAGTTGAAGATAAAATTGTTTTTAATTTCTATCAAAAAAACATAAATCGGATCATATTTTTTTGTTGCAGGTCACAGTGATTGTGCTGGTTGTCCAACTGATGATGAAACTCAAAAAGGTTATATTAAAAAAATCTGTCACTATGATGCACGAACATCTCCCTAATATTCCTGTTACAGGTTTATTCGTTTATGAAAAATGGAACTGTTGAAGTTTTTAATTGATTATTTATAAATTATTAAAGGATTGAATTTTTTTAAATTTTTCAATCCTTTTTTTACTTAATTTTTAATACTTTTTTTATATTTATATTAAGTAAAATGCTTTGTAATAGATATATTAAATTTATAAATACTACTTAAAAATATTTAAATTTTTAGAGGATTTACAGGTATACTATCTATAATTATTTCAAAATGTAAGTGTGCCCCTGTTGTCATTCCTGTATTTCCAACTTCTCCAATTTTTTCTCCTTCACTAACAAGTTGATTTACAACAACATTCATTTTATCCAAATGTGCATATCGTACTCTTAATCCGTCATCTCTTTCTAGCTCTACCATATATCCATATTCACCTTTTTTTCTCCTGCAAATGTTACAATTCCATTAAATGACGCTCTTACAGTTTCGCCTTTTTTTCCCAGCAATATCTATTCCTCCATGAAATTTCATTTTGCTTTTAAAACAGGGATGATATCTATCCCCGAACTCACTCGTTATATTTTCAGAATCTACAGGCCATAAAAATTTTATAGTTTTTTTATTTTTTTGATAAATTTAACATTTTATTTGTTAAATCGCTTTTTTTCTAGCGACAGTTTTTTGATTCCCAATTACAATATTTTTCATTTACACTATTCGTATTATAATTATTTTTTTATCTTTACCTATTTCTATTTTTTTACTTGAAAAAAACTAGTATTTTTTTCTAGTTCCTAAACTCACTAAATCTCTATTTTTTTCATTTTTTTCCTAATTCAATTTCATCATTAAAATTACTTATTTTTTTATTTTTACCTAATTTTTGCTTCAGCACTTTTCCTTCGATCCACTTTTTTTAACTTTACTAATTCTAGCTGAGCTGCTTCTAATTCTTCTTGCTTTTTTTACTTATATCTTTTTGCTAATTTTTTTCTATTTTTTTCATCTTTTAATATTTTTTTCATCTATAATTTCTTTATATTTTTGATTCCGTATTCTCACGCTTTCCAACAGCAAAAAAATTAACATTATAAAAATTAGAGATAAAAAAATTATATATTCTTTACTTAAAATAAAATCTTCTTTTTTCGCATTAATGTTCTCCATCAAAATATGAAATATCATTCAAATTATTTTTCATACGAAAAAAATATTTTTTTCTTTCCTAAAAAAATAACTGATCATTCGTTCTTTTTTTATTGGGACAATATAAAATCCCCAATTATTTAAATCTGTATATATGAAAAATCTTGTAATTTCATTTTTGAATTGTATCGGTATCATTTTGAGTTAAAATCCCTCATATTCAAATAATATTTCTACAGCATCTTTTTTCATCGTACTCATTTATATTTTTTTATACACTAACTCTTTTTTTCTTTTTCTCCTTCCGCATTATGAACATAGACTTTAAATTCCATCGCTGAACTTGATTTATCTATATAATTTACCATAACTTGTGCTTTTCTTGCTGTTCTTATAAGCTCTACCATTTCACTCATTATATTTTTTTCTGTCCAAACAGAATATGGTACAAGTGGTACTTCATTTTTTTATACTAACTTCCATATGCCCCAAATTTTTTTATAATTCAAATATTTTATACATCCATCTAAACAATTTAATTTTTAAATCATAATTATCTTTTTGCCATTAATTCTCTATATTCGATCATTTTTTTCCTGGTACAAATTCTTTTTAATACTTCTTGAAATGTATTAATCTTTGTTGATTGTCCGCTTAATTTTATTAAAGAATAATCAAATAAAAGCACCTTCGTTATAATAAGTATTCAAAAATTTTCTAAGCATTCCATAAATATCTATTTTTACAATTTTTCTCTATTTCTTTTTATTGTAAAAATTTCTCTTGGATATGTAGTTATAGTATTAAAATATCCATCATTTAAAAATATGAAGTTTCCACGTCTTTAATTTTTGTAATGTGTAAATCATTTTTCTCCATCATAATTATGTTCAATATCAAATCGTGTTCGTAATCTTCCATCTATTGTAAAAAAATTCTTTTTTTCAAATTCTCAGCAGCTTCCCACAACATATAAAAAAATTATTTTTTTATTTTTTTATATTCATCACTCATTTTATTTTCAAATTTAGAATATTTTTGTTGGAATTATTTTTTTCACATTTTTTATACATTTCATCCATTTTTTTCAAATATCTTATCCACACCGTATTCATCAATAGCTTTATACAAAACACTATCACTATATTTTTATTAAATTTCTTATTTTTTTATACTTTTTTTATTTGAATATTTAGTTGCTAAAACAATTTTTTTAAATATTGCATTATCCTGTAAGTAAGATTGTTACCTCCAAAAATTTTTCATCTCCATTTTTCAAAACTTGTTTTTTATATCCAAATAATAAAATACTTTTTTTATTTTTCAATTCTATATTTACAGGCCGCAAGATCTGTTGTCCCTACCACGCAATCTATAATTAAAAGCACTATATTCTTCATTTTTTCTTCATATTTACCTTTTTCTAATTTGATTTTTCTATTGTATTATATAAAACAGCTATTGCTTCATCCATGCTATTTTTTCACAATTTCATATTCATTTTTTTCATCTTTCGTAAATATCTCTTCAAACAAATTCAAAAATTGCTCTTTCAATTTTACTGGACTTGACGCATGAATCCTTTTTAAACTTACACTTAAATTGATATTCTGCTCTTTTTCACAACATAATCTAAATATGCTTTTTATTATTTTTTTCTCTTTTCACATATTGAGTATTCCCATATTCATCTACAATTTTTTTCTTCTTCCTTATAATTATGTACCCAATTTTTTTAATCCATAAAATAATGAACCTGTCATAACATAATCATTCATCTCTAATTTTTTTAACGCATCATATCCAAATAAAAATTTAATATTTTTCTTTATCAAAACATTCCTCAACATACGCCAATGTTGGAAAAAAATTTCTCTATATTTTCTATCTCCATCATCAAATTTTTACATAATTTATTGCATTTAATGTTATTTTTTTCATTCAAAATATCATTTGTCGGAACATTTTTTTATGTAATTACTATCAAGATAAGTTCCTAAAAGCTGTATTTGTTGTCCCAAAATCTATACATAATGTCGCATTCGTTTCTTCTAATTCTCTTACTTCAAAATCTTCAATTTCAACTTTATAGTAATTCAACTTATATGGATAACTTGCTGTATTTCCATTTTTTTCATATTATAAAATTTATATGTAAATTTCAAATCTTCTTCTTTTTAAAAAAATAAACGAATATTTATTACTTTTTAAATTATCAACTCTTAACATTTTATCTTTTTGAAATTAAATAATATAAATCTTTACTTACTAAATCTTTTTCTAAATGAAAAAAATTCCACATACATAATTATTTGAATTAACTAAAAATATATTCCCTTTACCAACTCCATCAGGAATTTGTATTTTTATAATTATCTTCTCTAGTTAAATTTAACCCTTTATAATATATTATTTTTATGTGGTATTTTTAATTTTTATTTTTCATGATGTATTCTTCCACTTAACTTTTTCGTCAAATAGATGCTGAATATTTGCTAAACCATTTTCTTTATAGCTTGCTATTGTATAATTTGCTTTTTACTCCTCTATATTTCATTAAAATATTTATTAATTCTTCTCTTGTTGGATTTTTGTAAATAAACTTCTATTAATTTTTTTCTTTTTAATGCTATTTGATACATTTCGTAATACGATTTCCTTCTTAATTCTTCCTCAAAAAAAATAACTCCATTCTCTTCCCCTCATTTAAGTTTTTTTGATTCAATCAAAACTTCTTCTAAATTATTATATCTTTTTATTTTTTTCTAATTCTAACCCTTTTTTTCTAACATTTTTTTCCTAGCTTTTTCGCCATATTTCTCCACTATTTCAGCTTTACTTTTTTTCAAATTCTTCATCATTCAAAAAAATCTTTCATAGCTACTCTTTAATTTTTAAATAACATAAAAATATAAAATTGCAAAAATTGAATAAATATCAGTTCTTCTATCTTTTACACTATTAAAAGCTATATTGCTCTAAAAGCTGAATAACCGTCGCAAACTACAACTTCATTTCTAATTTTTATTATCTAACTTTTTACTTGCCCTCAAAAATCTATAATTTTTCACATTCATATTTTTTTATCTAATATTATATTTTTTTAGAATTTATATCTAAATGTAAAAATTTTATTTTTTTATGAATTTCACTTACAATTTTGATAATTTTTTAAAAATATCCATTATTTCCTGTAATTTCATTTCATTTTCAGACATTATAAATTCTTTTTAAAGATTTTTCCTTTAACTTTTTCCATTACAATATATTCTGTATTGTTATATTTAAAACTATCTACTATTTTTACTACTCCTTTTTTTCCATTCAATCGTTTTTAAATTTTTGTACTTCATTTTCAAAAAAATTCTCGATATTTTTTTATATTCATCTTTATTTTTTTCAGTAAAAAAACTCTTCCATCTTTATCTCTTAAAACTAAATTTTTTTGGAAAATATTCTTTTTAAAATATATTCTTTTTATTCACAATATAAATATTTGAAAATTCTGTATTACAAACATGTGCAACTATTTCATAGCCATAACATAATTTATAATTTATTGGCAGGAATATTTCCATTTTTATCACGCCCTAATATTTCCCAATTTTTTTAAAATTTCTTGTTCCAAACTCATTTTATATTCCGTTTTTTTCTTTAAATCTATTTTTGTGTTATTTTTCTTTTTGTTTATACTTTTTTTATTTTTTTAATTTATTTCTACCTTTACTTTTTTTCTCAATTTTTTTCTTTTTCATATTTTTATTTTTTTCATTATTTGAAATTTCTATATTTTTTTAAATTTAGTTTTTTCACTCTCAATCTTTTCATTTTTTTCTATTTTTTTAGAAAAAAATTTTTTTATTTTTTTCACAATTTCATATTCTTTTAAACTTTGATTTTTTTGTTGTAAATTATTTATTTCCCTTAAAGCATAACTTTCTAATTTTTTTATTATTTTTTTAATTTTTATTTAAAAATTTTTATCATTTAAAAATAATCCCACTTAAAATTAAAATTATAACTATACTTAATATATTCCAAATTTGTCTAATTTTTATTTTTTTACTACTTCAAATCCTTTCATTTTACTTTTTACCTTTTTATAGCAATTACAACAAAAATTCATTTCATTTTCGTACTTTAATTCTTTATTTTTGTATTTTTTTCATCTATCTGTTTTTTTAAGTCTTTTACATCTTGAATTTTATTTATTTTTCTCAAATGCCTCATCTTTTTCTATTATTTCATTAAATTTTTTTATAAAATTCATTGTTACTTAATAATAAAAATATCTCCTTTTTTTATTTTTTTATTTTTTTATCATTTCTCCTGAAATATTAATATATTCTCGTTTTTTTCTATAAAGTTTTTATATTTGAGCACCAATATTTACAATTATTGCTTCATTTCCTTTTTATTACAACACTAGCAATTTCAATATCTTGCATATAATTTTTTTATCATCTTTCACTTTTTCATCAAAAAAATTTTTATAATACGCATATTTAAATATTTCCAAAATATTTTTTTATTGAAAATATATTATTTCCCATATAATTTTTCAATGACTGTATTCACACATTTTTTTAGCATATTTTTTTATCTTTTTTTCATAATCTGACGAAAGAACCCAAAACCCTTGATTTTTCTGGAATACAACTGGCATATGTACTAACTTCATCTTCAATTTTACCAAAATAAGTTTGAATCGTTAACTCTCTTCCTTCTTTAACCTTTTCCCTTTTTTTATTTCCAAAATTCCCTCATCTTTTTATTATTTTTTTGTATAATTTTTTTCATATTTTTTTATTAATTCTATCTTTTATATTTACATCTAATTCAATATTATTCATTTTATCGATAGCATTTTTTTATATTTTTTTGTTCTGCCTCTTTATAATTTTTTTATTTTTTTCCCTCTTCATCACCTTCCTTTTCATACAATAAAATTTCAATTTTCATTATTTTATCATCTATTTGTTTTTTTCTTTATTTTTGTTCTCTTCATTTCCTAACTCATTATTTAATTCTATATATTTTTCCTTTTTATATTTTTTTATAAATTCTTATAGCTTCCATATACCTTTTTAATGAATATAAATCTTCAGCTTCCATTTCCAACATAGTTATTTCTTTCATTTTTTTGTGAAATTATTTCTAGCTTTTTCTTTTTTTCTTTTTTTATTTCATTTTCTTTCAATTCTAAAATTATTTTTATTTTTTTCTTTTTCTTTATCTAATTCAACTTTATTTCTTTCTTCTAACTGCACAAAAATCTCTTAATTTCCCAATAAATCTTTCTATATTTTTCAGCACCTATCTCATCTCCAATGCTATAATAAATTTCTTTTTGCTTTTTATCAATTCTTCTATTCCACCTTCAGTATTATTTATTTTTTTATTTGACTCATCGCATTTTCTACTTTATTTTTTTGCATCTTTCATATTTATCATTCGTTTTATTGTCTAGTTCTTCTATTTTTAAGTTTTATTTCATTTACTTTCTCTTTATCACCCTAAAACTTCATAGATTTTTCATAGACTTCACGATATTTTTTTCTTTAGCAGTTTCTACATTACTCACTTCGTAAATATTCCCTTGATTTTTCAGTCAAAATCGCTTTATTATATTCACCTTTTTTTCCATTTCTGTTATTTCAATCATTTTCGTTTCAACTTTTTTTCCAGCATAATCAACATAAGCAATTTCATCGTAAATATTTTTTTACTTCTTTATATTTTTCTAAAAGCTAGTTTATAATTTTTACTCTCTATCGCTACTTCAGCTACTTTTTTTCTAAATTTTTTTCAGCTTCTTTTTAATTTCCCTATTTCTCTTATTCTTTTGATCTAAAACTAATATTATTTCGTCCAATTTTAATTCATCCCTTTTATAATTAGTTTCTCCTAAAACGTATTTGGCATTTATATAATTTCCTAACAGCTTCTTCATATTTTTCCTTCATCAAATAACGCATTACTTGAAAAATATTTCTAAATGTCTTTTCTAATTTATCTACCTCTTTTTCCTCTTCTTCACTCTCTCTTTTCATTTTTTTCCAATTCTTCAAGAGTTGGTTTTTGAAATTGTTACTTTTCCAATTATTCCTTTATTTAATTTTTTTCAATTTTTTTATATTCAGACTTCTTTTTAATTTAATATTTTTCTTTCACATTATTAAAATTTTTTTATTTTTCTATTTCTTTATTTATATTTTCATTATATTTTTCTTATATTTTTTTAAACTTCTATTATTATTTGCCCAAACATAAATGTTCATTCCTAAAAAAATAATGCAATTATTATAATTGCACTCACTATCAATCTTTTTAACTTTTTGTTTACTCATTTTTTTGGTAATAACTCAGGTACTGCCAACTTTTTTCACATCAATTATTACAAATGTATTATTCTCTATCTCACTTTTTCTCAACTGAACTTATCTTATCTTTTTAATTTTTTTGTATTAATTCTTCTCTATTTTCTATTTTTATCAACTTCAATTTCTATTTCTTCATCTGACACATTTTTCCCAAAATCCTAATGTTGCTAATATTATATTGTCATTTTCTTTTTAACTCGACAGCTCTTTTTATCACATTTATATTTAATTTATTTTTTTATCACCTACAGCTTGCAATAAATTATTTTTTTATGCCTATGGTCTTTAACACTTCCAGCTTCAAGCATTGCTTCATCTACCAAGCTTTGTGCTAGTGTGTCATCGTTACTTCTTGCAATTATATAACCGTCCCTCATATGATAAAATCTACAATTTCCAACTCCGCCATATAAGTAAGAATGATAATTGCTTATTAATATTGATACTGATGTCTGTAATACTTCATTTTTTTAACTCAAATTGTTTTTTTCCTGCACTTTAAAATTAGCGTAATTCAACATTTCTTTTATTTTATCTGAACTAAACTCAGGCTCTAACATAAAATGTTCTACTACACTTTCAACTGCAGTTTTAGAAATTATCTCTGTATCTATATCATCTCCATAGCCATCCACTATTACCCATATCGCGTAATTATCTAAACACACATATCCAAAATAGTCATTATTTACAGCTTTTTGTTCCTTCCTCACTAAAAAAATTTTGTAAGAAATTCACTTTCCTCTCTTCTCATCATTCTCCTTTTTATATTTCATTAATTATTGTCTTCTGTTTTTTTCTTTTTCCCAGTCAAAAATTTTGTCCACATAAATTAACAAATATAAATTTACTTTTCCCCTATTTCAATCATATCATAGCTTTCCAGTTGTCTTGATGTATATAAAAGCTTCATTATTTATATAAACAAGTCCATTTCCTTCTCCTGGTGTTATTATAAATATTCTTTGTTTTTGGATTGTAACTTATCGAACAATGATTTTTTTCTTGAAATTGTCATATCCCCTTCTACTCTTATATCCATTTCCTCGTTTCTACCTATAAAATTTCTCTCCGACACAATTCTATAATCCTGTCCTTTTTCAGATCCTTTTTATACACGCAAGCCATCCTACTACTGGATCAACTTTTTACATCTTTTTGACCAATAAGCTGTAGTCCTGTCATTATCTTCCATTTCTTCCACTAAATTTACTTTTTTTCTTCCTTGACTTCCATTTCAACTTTATCGTTTCTACAATATGGGCATTCTCTAAATTTATCACTATCAAACATATGCCCATTACTACATCTTTCTAATTTCATCCTCAATCTCCTCTTTTATTTTTTTATCTATTTATATATATTAAATTATTTTTATATTATTTTTAATAAAATTTTTCGTCACAGGTAAATAAATTATATCTCCCTTTTCCACTTTTTACAGCTCTATTTCTTTCAAGTTTTATTTTTTTCTTCTATCATCCTTTTTCTCAAGTCCACTTCCATTTTTGTGACCCTAAATCTTCATAATACCAAATTCCGTCTATCTTTCTCAAACTTCCATGTATTCTACTTACAAGATTTGAATATCCTTCTGAACTTACATCAACATCTACTTCATTTCTCGGTGTATTTTTTTCCAATTATAAACTCCTTTTTTTCTTCCAATTTCCCATTTTTTTGTATATCATAACCTTCATCATTTTTTTCAATATAATTTCTTTTTATTTGATTTTTTTCTACTTCTTCAATTTTTTTACTTTATCTAAGAAATCTTTATATTCTTTTTCTTTATCTATTCGCATTTTATCTAATTCTTGCTTTATTCTTTTTATTTTTCTATCATTCTATCTACAACTAAAAAGATAAAATATTATTCCTATGAATAAAAAAATATTCCTACAAAAATACTATTTAATGTATATTTTTGAAAAAAATGTATATACACTAAAAATTCCTAAACTTACTACAATTAAAATTATTTCTTTTTGTTCCTATCTTATAATTTTTTTGTTTTTTTAAATTTAAAAATTTCACGCTTTTTATATTTATTTACTCGTCTTTCAATAACATTTTTTTATATTTTAAAAAAATTAAAAATATTTCTAAAAATCCTTCTCATCTTTTACCTCAATTTCTTTAATTATTATGAACTTTTTCCCCTTTTTATTCTTATTTCTCCCGGTGTTTCAATTTTTTTATATCTTTCTTCTTCCCTATAATTTCCAAACTTTCCCCATATACCGACATATCTCCTATTGATTCTATTCCTATATAATCATCACTCACTACAACTAAATTTTTTTAGTTGATTTATTTACAAAACTTTCAGCTTCTTCCACACTACTTTTTACTATTTCGTCTATATGATTTTTGCTAAATTTATTTCCATACTATCTTTTTTTCAATTTTAAAATTAAAATCTTTTACCATTTATATGAAAATTTCTTTTTCATAATCACTAAAACGCCCATTTCCTTTATTGTTTATTGCCCAAGATATTTTTTAGCCATTTTCTCATCTTTGTTTGGAAAATAGACTTCAACTGTGTCATTAATCTCTGGAGTACAAAAATCCTGTATTTGTTTGTGAATAAAAATGTTTGATAGCTAAATGCAAATCGCTTTCAATCCATAATCCACGAATGCTTTATATTTTTTTGTTAAAATCTTCACTGCTCTCAATTAATTTTTTTAATCCTTCATAAAAAGCGAACTTCCATTTTTAGCGATATTATTTTTCTTCAAAAACTCTCTCAACTGTAACTTCTATCCTATTTCCTACAATTTTATCATTATATTTTCTCTCTACATAATACCTAGATAAATCTGTTGTTATTGCCTCACTTTTTAAGTATATTATTTTTTTAAATATATTTTTACTTTCTATTACATTTTAGCCCCTCATTTTACACCCTCTATCAAAACACTATCTACTAAATTTATATTACTATCACTAAAAAAATTTTTATAATAATTATTTGTTAAATTTCTTACTATCGAATAATTACAAAAAAATATTTTTCTTCTTTTTATTTCTGTATTATTTTCTAACAAGCCCTAACATTATAATCCCTTTTGCTGTTGCAAATACATGTGTCTGCATTTCACTTGCAAGCCTTTTTCAAAAATTCCCAATCAGTTTCATCAAATTGTATTTTAATATTTTTCTATACTTTTTTTACATACTTCAGAAACAATAACTTTTATTTTTTTATCTCTATATTCTTTATTAATTTCATCAATTATATTTTCATATGTCCAACTTGTATCTTGAAAAAAACTCTATATTTTTTTCTAATTTTTCTATCTAACATTATACTTTTTAGAAAATATTTCTAAATAAACCTCATACCCATCATTACCATAATATAAAAATTTCAAAATAATCTATTATTCCATTAAAAATTTCATTTTCTATATTTTTTTATTTGTTTCTATTTTAACAATTAAATTGCTATTTTTCTTGTTCTATAATTTTTTTCAAATTCTCTTTTTTTGTTTCTTTATCTAATTCTATTTTTTTAATTTTAACATACTATGATTATTTATTTTTTTCTGACAAATCAAATATCTTAATATTATAATATTTTATCACTTTATTTTCTAAAAAAATATTTTTTTATTTGTTTCCCCTCAAACCTCAATTATTCCACCTCCATAGGCCTCTTAGACTTCACTACTTTACGTCTAATTTATTCTTTTTGATTAAACTTCTGTCTTAATTTTTATATTAAATATCCCAATCCCTTTTTTTCTATACTAAATTCTTGTAAAAATTCATACACAAACATATTATTAAATTTATAATCAATATTTTTTTCAGATCCTAAATCTATATTTATAATAACATCACGATAATCACTTTTTTTCCATGTATGACTCTGCCCATTTTATTAAATTTATTAAATTTTTCTTTATTTATTGTATATAAATTTTTTTACTCTCATCTTTTTCCTCTATATTTGAAATCATTTTTTCCCTACAATTTCTAATTCCGTACTACTTCTACTGTTTGCATAATCTCCCTTTTCAACTAATCCTATTTTTATAATTTATATTTATTATCTCATCTTCACCTAAATTTATTTCATTATTATTTTTCATCTTCTATTTTTTTATATTATATTTCATCTAAAAATACCCCCATTTTTTTCTATCTTAAACACTTCATCTAAATTTATTATTCCAAAATGATTATTCCAATAAATTTTTTAATTTAAATCCTAAAGGGTAAAAAGAGCTCTTTTTACTATTTTTCATTCTATACATATTTTTGTTTATCTCGTTTATAATTCAAATATAAAATTATTTTTATTTTCATTGTCTAAATTTCTATAAATTATATTATCTTTAAAAAAATTATTTATTATTATCTTTAATATTTTTAAATTCTTCATATTCATAAAATATTCTTTTTATTATTCCTAAAAGCTATAATTTCTCTATCTTTTTCACTTATTTCTTGTATATTTTTTTAAATTTTCCCCATATATTCCCTTTTTCTATTTCACTTATTAATTTTTTTCACAATAAAGATCTAAAACTGTTGTCCCTTTTTATAAAATCTAATTTTCTTAAATACAATAAAGTTTTTATTTTTCAAAATCATCTTTAAATAATAAATATTTTTAAATTTAGTTTATCTTTATTTATATTTATTTCACTTAAATGATAAAATATATCAAAAAAATCTTAAATAAGGATTTACTTCCAAAAATTTTTTTATTCATATCTTGATTTATAATATTTTCATTCATTTCCATGTAAGGAGATATCAATTCACTTACTTTTAAATTCAACTGTTTCTGGTGTTCCCCATATATATTTATAATTTTTTTCTTACTCATATAAATACCCCTTAACATCATACTCGTAATAATCTTTTTGAATTAACGATATTATAAAACTAAAATAATCTTCAATATATTCATTTTCCATTTCTCCGTCTTTAACTTTTTATAAAAAGATTCAAGCTCATTTTTATCTTTTTTTGGTTTATTCTATAAAAAAATCCTGCTCCATAAATTCATTACAATCATATATAATCATTTTTATCTTTCTCATCTTTATTTACTGTCACATAAGCAATACTCATTCTATCTTTAATAAAATCATATCTTTCAAATCTTTTTTTCTCAAATCTGATTCTGTTCTCATTGTATCTGCTTTTACTATATTTTTTTCTATTAATTCATCTAAAAAAACTATTTTTCATAATAATTATTAAAACAAATTGTATTTGAATCTAAGTTTTTCATTATTTTATCAACTTTTTTTCACTGAATAAATATCCCAAATTTCTTCTTTCTCTTTTTTTGAAATTATACTTAATTTATTTTCATCCTTCACAAATGTAAACAAAATACTATTCTCATTATTTTTTTACTAATATATTTTTCATCATCTTTATAATTTAAAATATATTCATACGACATTGATTTTTTTGTGTAGGTCTTACAAAAAAACAGAAGATAAAATTTTCTTTTCTTCTATATTCCACATTATACTTTTTATTTCTTAAGATTTTTTTCTTCATATTCTTCAAAAATAATAATTAATTTCATATTTTTTTCTCTATTATATTTCTCAAAAATATTTTTTTATCCATTTCAAAAATTATATTCTAAAAGTTTTTACTCTAAAAGCTCTTTTTTTATTAAAGATAAATTTAATGTTTCCCATTCTTTTCCATTCAAATTAAATACACTATAATATTCTTTTATTTTATTAAAAATATCTTTCATCATATTCCAAACTTACTTTTTATTAAATATTCATTTTTCTTCAATTTTTAATCCAACCATCAAAATTTAAATCTTGAATTTCCTCCAATTCTGAATATTTTAAATTTATAAAAATATCCTCTAAATAAATATTTTTCAATATTTTTCTTCTAAATCTTCCTTAGCTTTTAACCATATCAAAAAAAGTTTCCATATATTTGTATTTATCATTTGTATCTACTAAAATCATATATGTATAAATTTTTCTCATTTTTATTTATTCCAATATTAAGTAAATTACTTTTTTTATTTCCTCAAATAACAAATCTGTATAATTTTTCCAATTCCATAAATAAAGTTCTACTTGATTTTTCCTAATAATTCTTTTGAAATTTTTCTCTATTTCTTGTTTTTGAATTCCTCTTTCCATTTTCTCACCTAGTCTACTGTTATTTTTTTAGGTATTTTTCCTAACTTTTTTTGTATTATTTTTTTCTCTTCACCTAATGTACTTAAAATTTCTAACAATTTATAATAAATTTCTTCATTTTTCAAAATCATCTTCTAATAAATCAAGTTTATACTTTATATAAAAATATAATATTTTCTCTTTCTACAAATCCACTTAAACAATTTGAAATAAAATTTATATCTATAGCATCTAAATTATCTTTTTTTCATCCCATCATCTGCAAATAATTTTAACATTTTAGGATGCAATGTCCCTCTTTTATTTCTTGCAGAATATTTTTGTATTTATTATTTCTAATAAATTATAATCTCTTCTCAAATCTTCAAAGTTTTTTTATAATCATTTCTTAATTCTGCACCAATTCTATTAATAAATCTCCCTATTTCTATTTCATTTTTTTCTAATTCTATTCCTTTTTTCAACTCTTAATTCTAAATTATTTGTATAATATTTTTTTATTTATTTCATTTTTAATTTTTAATTTTTTTATTATGTATCTATCTTCCTCTTCAGGAATATCAAACTCTAACTTTTTTTATCCAACCAATAAATATTACTATTATATTTTTAAAAATTCCTTTATCAACAATGACTTTATTTCTAACAAAATCTGTCTTTAACTCAAATCCCGTTATAATTCCATCATTTTTTTATCTAAATAGCTTAATTTTATTAACTTTATTGGATTATCCCTTAATAAATCTAAATCTTCTTTTTTTAATATATTTCCTTTTTCTAAATATAGGAAATTTATTTTTCTTCACTCATAATCCTCCCTCTTTTCATCTTAACTACTTTTTTTAGTTTAATCCCCAAAAAGTATAAAATGGATTTTAAGTACTAAACTACTTATTTATCATTTGCTGCATATCCACCTTCAATTTCTACTTCTTTCACTTTTTTTCTTTTTTTCTGTTTAATTTTTTTAAAGTAAATAATCCTGTTCCAGCTTGATCCCCATATTCTTCAATATAATCAACAACAAATACATTTGGCATATTTATTTTTTTCTTACCATTTGTCCTGCTGAAATAATTTCCAAACTTGCTTCTCTATACGCATCTTTTTGATTCCGCTGGAACTAAACTCCATTGTGCTACTTTTTCTAGTATCATCTTCACTATCTCCTGAGGCTGCAGCTAAAATTTTTACCTTTTATCTCTAAAATTACCCCTAAATCTGTTGCTCTTGCATTTGAATCATCAGGAGTTTCCGAAATATATCTTACATCTACAATACTCTCTTTATTTAATTGTATTTCATCTACTTCCCCTTTTTATACTTAAACTAAATCCCATTAACAATTCCTCCTTTTTATTTTTTTGTATATTATTTATTTTTTTAAATTAAATTATAATCTAATTTTTAATATTTAGATCAAAAAAATATAAATCTTTTTTAATTGAAATTTTTAATTTTTTTACTTATTTCAACTTGAAGATTTTTTTCATATTACCCGCAAATGTAATATTTAATTGACAAATTCCATTTTCTTCATCGATCATATGTGAAATATCATCACCTTTTTTTGCATTATACTATTTACAAACTTACGATCTTTTTAACCAAATTGATTTTTTTGACTTAACGGATTTGTACTAAAGAAATTATTTAATTTATCTTCTTTAAAAATCCATTGTTGCATATCTTAATATTCTTTCAATATACGTTGTAGTTAATGTTTTATAAACTGATTCATACATACCTTCATCATTTCTAGCTAACGTTCTTGCTTTTATACACAGTTATATTTTTTTAATTTTTTTCTTTATTTACTTGTACTGAATCTGATGAAAATATAAATCCATAATTAAATTGATTAATTTTTATCTTTCAAACTATTTGTAAACCCTGAAATTTCTTTAGCCATTGTTGTTTTTAACTTTATATGCATTATCTTCTGCCTCTATATCAAATCTCACTCCTGGATAATTTGGAGAAGTATTTGCAAATCTTTCTTTTTAAATAACTTGGACATTGCATTGAGCTATAATTCCAGCAGCAACATAAGCACCATCAATATAAACTCCTTCTATCCAAAATTGTAGTAAATCCTCTTTTTCTTTTGATAATTTTTGCTACTTCATTTTCATATTTCATTTTAGCATCTAAAATTACTCCACTTTTTATCTTTTGGAATTATTGTGAAATTTGGTATTACTGGAACTAAATATTCTGAATACCTTTGATTTTTCTAAAAATTTTTTTGTTTTTTTCTAAATATTTTTTTCAATTCCTTTTGTTGCAACATCATCAAATGTTGTCTCACTATTTCCTTCAAAAATTAAAGAATAATTGAATTTTATAACTTCCTAAAACTGTCATTAAATTGCTTAATGTTTCAATATTATTTTTTTATTTTTTTCTCTACACCATTATTTTTGACTTCCTTTAAATCTTTCTCTTATTTTTACCTGACGACTTTTTAACGTCTAAATCTACATTTGGATATATTCCAAGCCAAACTGTATTTTTCAAAATCATTTTTTTAGAATTAACTGTATTCAAATATGCTTTTTAATTTTTTTCTTTATTTTTCGCCCCTAATTAGCATATCAGCTTTTAATATTTGTGATTAAAAGTGCTGGTTGCATCATAGCTATTTTTTGCATCATATTGTTCAAAAAAACATTTTTTTATTCCTAATATTTTTTTCAACTAATGGCTTTTGCAACTTTTTATAAAATTTTTCTTGTGCTATTTTTATAAAATTCTAAATAATTGTTATAATTTTTGAATTTCTTGCTCCAAATCAACATCAACAATACCTTTAGCTAATGGTACAAAAAGTCCTAACTATTAAATCTTTCATATAAGCGTTACTTTGTTCTGTTACACTTTCATAATCATACTTAAATGCTTCCCACTAATTCTGTACTATTTTTTTCTTCTATAAGTACCAAATCACTTGAAATTTCTTGCTTATACTCAATTACTTCTAATTCACCTTTTTCTCCAATTTGTAACATTCCTAACTTTATTTTTATCCGTAGCTAATGTGCTGTTATCATTTTTCAATTAAAAGTCTTGTTTTTTTATATCTTCTATTGCTAATGGTAACATTCCTAAAACATTATTATAATTGTAAGATCTTCTTCAAATTTTTTTTGATTTAATTTATCTCCTAATTCAAGTTTTTTTGGGATTATTGTCATCTAATTCTTCATATTTACTAAATGTATAAGCAATTTCTTTCCTTATTTGTTTAATATCCTCCATTACTTTTTTTAGGTGAAATTAATTCTAAAAATATTTTTCAAATTTAAAGTCTACATTTTTTTATTCCCTTGAGATTTTCTTGAATCTATTAAAAGTGTTTAACATTTTTGAAAGAAAGTATTTCCTTTGTCAATACTTATCTCTGTTATAAATTCTTGAGGTATTCCTTCAGGCTTTTTCTAGTAAATACATTATATTTTTTTACTATTTGCATCATAATAACTGTAAATTTTAGGCTCAAATTTTTTTCTAAAAACTCATCAAAACTTTTTTTACTAAAAAGATGATTATTTATTTCTTTAATTTTTTTCATCTTCTAGTGATTCAAAACTACTAATCTCATCAATTAATGTTAGTAAATCAAGTTTTTTTCTCCGTTTATTTCTTCAAATAAAATTGTTCTATTTGTTTGATTAATTTCATTTTTACTCATTTTTCCTCCCTCCTTCAATCGTATATTACATCATTTTTTTCATTTTTAGTCAAGTGTTTTTTTAATCTTTTTTTAAATATTTTTTTATTTTTAATATTTAATTTATTAAGTTATATATATCTTTTTATTTCTAAATATAAAAAAACAAGTCTATGTTTTTAGACTTGTTTTTGTTTTTTTATAAATTTTGTAATAACATATGACCCATTTTTCTCTTTTTTTGTTTTTTTAAATATTTTTTTATCTAACTCATTCGCTATAATTTCAATATTTTTCTCTATTTACGACATTAACTCCATATTTTTAGTAATCCTTCTATTTTTTTCGGATTATTTGTTTTTTTAATGATACCGATTTTATCCCCAAATCTTTTTATTATTTGAGCTGCAACTGCATAATCTCTCAAATCATCTTCAAAACCCTAATTTATGATTAGACTTCAACAGTATCAAAACCTTGATCTTGTAAACTATATGCTTTTAAGTTTATTTATGATTCCAATTCCACGTCCCTCTTGTCTCAAATAAATCAATACTCCCTCTCCTTTTTCTTCCAATTCTTTTTAAAGCTCTATGTAATTGTTCTCTACAATCGCATCTTTTTGATCCAAAAAAACATCTCCAGTTAAGCATTCTGAATGTAATCTAACACTTACATTTTTCTTTCTGTTCAACATTTCCTTTAATTAATGCAATATACTCTTTCTCCTCAATTTCATCCGTATAAGCAGAAATATTAAAATCCCCAAAAAAATTGTAGGTAATTTTACATTAACTTCATTTTTTTACTAATTTTTCTTCTCTTTTTCTATATTCTATCAAGTCTGCAATTGTTATAATTTTTTTAAATTATACTCCTCACAAATTTTAAACAAATCATCTCTTCTTGCCATAGTTCCATCTTTTTTTCAATATTTCAATTATAACACCTATTTCTTTTAAAACCAGATATTCTTGCTAAATCAACAGCTCTTCTGTATGACCTTTTTCTAGCTAAAACTCCTCTTTTTTTGCAACTAACGGAAAAAAATATGACCAGGTCTTCTAAAAATCATTTGCTTTTTGTATTCTCATTTGTTAAAAGCTAAAATTGTTTCAAGCCTGTCCCCCGCTGAAATTCCAGTCGTTGTATTTACAGAATCTATCGATATTGTAAAAAGCAGTTCCATGATTATCTGTATTGTTTTCTGTCATCATATTCAAAGAAAATTTATTCGCTATTTCTTCTGAAATTGGTGTACACATCAATCCACGACCTTCGTTTATCATAAAAGTTATATTTTCATAATTTGCTACTTCTGCCGGTATATAAAAATCTCCCTCGTTTTTCTCTGTCTTCATCATCTACTATAATTATTGGTTTCCCTACTTTTTATGTCAATTATTGCATCTTCTATACTATTAAATTTATTCATAATATTTCCTCCTAAACATTTTTAAAAACCATTTTTTTGGCTAAAAAAATCTAAAGTTATTTTACTTTTTATTTTTCCTTTTTTTACTATTTTCATTAAATTTTTAATATTTTTTTCTACATATTTCCCCATAAGATCTGTTTCCAAATTAACGAAATCTCCTACTTTTTTTCTTACCTAAAGTTATAACTTCTTGCGTATGAGGAATTAAAGAAACAGAAAATATTGACTCATCATCATTAACATTTACTACAGTTAAACTTGCTCCATCAAGTGTCACTCGCCCTTTTTCTACTATATATTTCATATATTTACTATTTTCTTTATCAAGTTGAAATTCATACACTTTAGCGATTCCTTTTTGTGTTATTGATTTAATTTTTACTTCACAATCAACATCGCCTAAAACTAAATGCCCGCCTAAAAAAAGTTGTCATTGTCAATGATTTTTTTCAAGATTTACATTTTTCTCCTTTTTTTACTCTCTTCAATCCACTTCTATTAATCGTCTCAAACATAACATCTGCAGAAAATATACTTTTTTTCATATTTTTGTTACCGTCAAGCATACACCATTTACAGCTATGCTGTCTCCTATTTTTGGTATTTTTTTCAACACTTTATCTCCTCTAATTGAAATTGTAAATCCTATATCGCCTTTTGATATATTTTCAATCGTTCCCATTTCTTCAATTAAGCCCGTAAACATTTTTTTGCTCCTTGCTATTTATATTTTTTTATTATAAAATTCTATTCCAATATTGTTATTATAAATATTATATTTTTATATTTTTGAAGTTCTATCAGCTTCATTCATTTTTAGCTAAATTAAATCCAGAAATAAATGGTTTTCTTCACTATCTCCCGCTATTTTTATTTGAAATAAATATTTCTCCCGCATCTACAATTTTTTTCTTTAAAAAGCTTGAGAAATAAGACTTTCTCCTCCTTCTATTAATACAGAATCTATATTGATTTCTCCTAATTTTTTTAAAATATCTGTTAATAAAAAAATTTATTTTTCTTTTTTTCTAAATATAAAAAATTTTTATATTATAATTTTTTTCTAAAAAAATTTGTTTTTTTCTGTATTTTTGATTTTTCTAAATCCGTTACAATTAAAGTCTTCCCATCTTCATTATTTTTTTCACTATATTAAAATTTTCATTTATTTTTTTAAATTTGGATCTATAACTATTCTTATTGGGTTTCTTTTTAATTTCAACATCATTTTTCAAGATGAATTGTCAAATTTGGATTATCTAAAAGAACTGTATTTATTCCAACCATAATCCCCATAAATTTATTTCGGTAATAGTGTCCTTTTTGCTCTAGCCTTTTTCATTCGTTATCCATTTTGAATCTCCGTTTTTTTCAACGCAATTTTTCCCATCTATTGTTATTGCTGTCTTCAAAAAAAATGTACGGTAATTTAGTATTTATATATTTAAAAAAATATTTGATTTAACTCAAGACATTCTTTTTTTCCAAAACTTTAGTTACAACTTCAATTCCTGCTTTCTTTAATATATCTACACCTTTTTCCATCTACTTTTTGAATGCGAATCAATCGACCCAATCACACATCTTTTTATTCCTCTTTTTACCAATTCCAACGCACATGGAGGTGTTTTTACCAAAATGAGAACAAGGCTCTAAAGTTACATAAATTGTAGCGCCATTTGCTTCATCTCCAGCTATTTCTAAAGCATTTATTTCAGCATGATTTTTTTCCCGTAACATTTATGATAACCTGTTCCTATAATTTTTATTATTTTTTTCACGATTACTGCTCCAACTAAAGGATTAGGATTTACTCCACCTATTCCTTTTTTTAGCTTCCTCTATTGCTAATTTCATATTTTTTTCATCAATATTAATTGTATTTTTCACACATAACTAAACTTCCTATTTATTATTTTTTTCAATACTTTTTTTATTAAATTTATCATTTCTAAAGCTCCTAATGCTACATCTGCTCCTTTATTTCCTGCCTTTGTTCCTGCTCTTTCTATCGCTTCTTCAATATTATTTGTAGTCAAAACTCCAAACATAACTGGAATTTCATATTGTAACGATAATTGAGCGATACCTTTTGATACTTCTGCACAAACATAGTCAAAATGTGGTGTTGCTCCTTTTATTACAGCTCCTAATGTTATTATTGCATCGTATTTTTTTGTACTAATCATTTTCTTTACTACCAATGGAATTTCAAAAGCTCCTGGAACCCATGCTATATCAATATTTTCATCTAATACTTCATGCCTTTTAAGCATATCAGTAGCTCCACCTATTAATTTTGAAGTAATTAACTCGTTAAATCTTCCAGCCACAATCCCAATTTTTAATTCTTCTCCATTAAATTTCCCTTCAAATACTTTCATTTTTTCCTCCTAAATTTATTCTAGTTTTTAAACAATAAAAAAACTGGACTTAAATAAACCCAGAGATTAAAAATTATTAATACAAAAAAAACATATATATATCAAAAAAAGTGATACATATAAATATATATTTCATACTAACTTCTCCCATCTAGACTATACTATCGGTATTGGAATTTCACCAATTCATCTTCCGTTTTTTTAACATCAGCTCGTGGACTTTTTACCACTCGGTCAGGAATTTCACCTTGCCCTGAAGTTTATATTATTGTTCAGTATGATTATAATCCTATTTTTATATTTTTTTGTCAAATTTTAATTTTTTTGAATATAAAAAAATCGTAAACACGTTATTTTTTTAAAACGTATATTTACGATTTTATCTATATATATAAACTACATTATTGCTTATATCAATGCTAATTTTTAATGCAAATAATATTGCTAAAACAACCATAACATAAGATACATGTCTTCTTTCTTCTTTTGGTGCAACTACATTGTATAATAAATTAATAACAACGTAAGACAATATTCCTAAAGTAAGTCCATCTCCAATACTATAAGTTAATGCCATTGAAATTGCTGTAATAAACGCTGGTACTCCTTCAGTTATATCGTGTAAATCAATTTCTTTTAATGAACTTATCATTAAATACCCAACATAAATTAATGCTGGTGCAGTTGCTGCCGCTGGAATTGCTATAAATATTGGTGAAAAGAACATTGCGATTAAAAATAAAACTCCTGTTGTAACTGCTGTCCAACCTGTTCTTCCTCCTACTGTAACTCCCGTAGCACTTTCTACATATGTTGTTACTGTTGAAACACCTAAAGCTGCTCCTACAGTTGTTCCTATTGCATCTGCCAACAAGGCTCTTCCAACATTCGGTACTTTTCCCTCTTCATCTAACATATTTGCTTTTGAACAAACTCCAACTAATGTTCCTACAGTATCAAAGAAATCTACAAATAAAAATGTTGCTATTATAACAAAGAAATTACCTAATAATTTAGGATTTGCTAAAAAAACTAAAATCAAATTTCCCAGCTACTGGTGCTATTGATTCAAATTTGAATACTCCTTTTTGGTAAATATATTCCTAAATCTGCTGCTTGTTTTTGGATTTAATATTGCGTATCCCCAAGCAAGTAAAGAACTTACAACTATTCCATATAAAATTGCTCCATTTACTCTTTTTTTATCTAGTATCGCTATTACAAGCAATCCTATCGATGCTATAATTACTGTTGGTCCAAAGTGTCCCATACTAACTTTTGTAGCTTCATTTCCTACAATCAATCCAGCTCCAGACATTCCAACAAACGCGATAAACATCCCTATTCCTGCTGTTACAGCGTGTTTCATTGGTAAAGGTATTGAGTTTACTACTGCTTCCCTAACTTTGAAAAGTGTTAGTAAAATAAAGATTATCCCTTCAATAAATACAGCAGTTAAAGCCATTTGCCAACTAATTCCACCTTTTAAAACTACCGTAAATGCAAAAAATGCATTTAGTCCCATTCCTGATGCTAATGCGAATGGTAAATTAGCCATAAATCCCATTGCAAAACATCCTACTGCTGCTGCAAGGCATGTTGCTGTTACTAATGCTCCTGCATCCATTCCAGTTGCTGACAATATTCCTGGATTAACTGCAATAATATATGCCATCGTTAAAAATGTTACTAATCCTGCTAACATTTCCCTTTTAAAATTTACATTTTTTTCTCCTAATAAGGGAAACCATTTTTGAATTCCTGTCAATTCATTTGTTTTCATTGTGCTAAATTCCTCCTAGATATATAATTACTGTTAAAACAGTATGTTTCATTATAACCTATTTTAACTTGTTTTTCTAGTGCTTTGAAAAAAATTTGTTTTGTTTTTTATAAAAAAACTAAGCATACCATTTTATGATATGCCTATTATATAGTCCTTAAACTTCAAAACTAAAGAAAAGGACTATTTATCTTCTGGAATGTCTTATTTTTTTAAATAAGACTTTTTACGATACTAATTATACTATTTCTAATTCAAAAAAATAGTTTTTAAAAATTTATTCCTTTTTGTATTTTTTTAAAGTATTTTTTTAATAAAATTCTCATTCTTATCGAAATATTCACTTAATAAATCAATCTTTAATTCATTTATGAATTTTTTTATTATTAACACTTTAATTCTTTTTAATGAGTTTCATCCTCCCTCTCTTATTAAAACTTACAAGTTTATGAAAAAGAGCGGACATCTCGTCCACTCCACTTCCTTAAAACTTATAATTAAACCCAAATGTTACCATATGATTTGTATGTTTGTTACTTTCTCTATTTATATCATAGTTAGTATAAACATTGAATTTATTAGTTATATTTGCTTTTCGCATTCACTCCTAAACTTATTTTTATTTTTTTAGATAAATTATTTCCTTTTACAGTTATATCTTGTGCTATTCCATTATATTTAGCTGTAAAATCTAAGTCTTTTGCAAATACTCTGCTATATTCTAAATAACCTCCAACTTCAAATATGTCGTTTATTTTTGCTATCAAATCTTGTTCCTACACCTAATGTATATGTATTAATTCTTTTTTTGCACTAGCATTTATTCCAAAGTCTACATTTTCATTTATTGCACCTCTTTTTTACACTTGCTATTTCTTGTTTTTACATAAGGTGTTATTTTTATTATTTTTTTAATTTTTACTACATAACCAGTTTCTAAACTACCTGATAATACTACATCATTTCTTTCACTTATACTTGTATTATTCACAACTTCTCTTGTCGTTTTTATTTTTTTACTACTGTTGCTCCAATTCTTGCTTGATTATATAAAGCTCCATTTTCTAATTTAGCAAAAAAACATTCACTCCTGTTGTTTCTATTTTAGCATTCCCTTGTGCGTTATTAAAATCAGTTTTACCTTTCCCATAATTAAATGCCATTCCATAAGTTAAATTATCTTTACTATTAGTCACTCCAATTACACCAAAATTAGTTGTTGTCGTACTATCTCCATAACCTTGATTTTTTTATTAGTTGCTTTCGTTGTACTAACACTAGCAAAACTATTTATACCTTTTTCATTTTCTGCTAATTTATTACTAACAGTTCTATTTATAAAGTCTTGTTCTTTAAATGTTAAATCTTGTGAACTTGAATAAATTTGTCCACTCATAGTATTTAATTTATCTACATCTGTATTAATTATAGCATTAGCTACTCCTTGTGCTTCTGCATGTATATCTGCGTAATCAGTAATAGCGTTAATATTTTCTGCCACCACTTTTTCGTTTCCCATCTTTATTAAGTACTTCATTTGCATCTTTTCTTTCTACTCTTATTCCAGTTGGAATTGCTTTTTACTGTATAAAATTTATTATTAACACTAACTGTTGCTGCACTTAAATTAAGTACCACTGATCCCATATTATCTATATTATTGTTGTTATTGTTGTTATTGTTGTTATTTTCTTCTCCTAATGGAATATCAATATTTTTTTAGGTGTAAATAAACTTGTATTATAAATAAGTGTTGCTCTTTTTGCCGCATTTAAACTTTTTTTCTTGAACGTTTTTCCATTTTAATTTACTACTTGCGTTTACATTTATAGTCAGTGCGTCTAATTCTCCATCATCTGCTCCAAGATATAAAAGTTCCTGTATTATTTTTCATTATTTATATTCAATACAGGTTGTTTCCCAGTGATTACAATATCATTTGTTTTTAACATTATCTAATGTTAAAAGTAGCATTAGCATTTCTTATTGTAGAATAATTTATTCCATTTTTTTAAATACAATTCTCCATTATCTACATATGTTCCACCTTTATATAAATTATCTCCAGCTAATACTAATGTTCCAGATTCACTTTTATATAGTCCTCCATCTCCCTCTATATTATTAGAGAATATAGAAAGTCCGCTTGTTTTAAATCTAGCATAGCCATCTTCATACACTATTAAATGTTTATCTAAATATTTTGGTCCATTTAAAGCTCTATCCGCATTAACAAGTCCCCAACCATAAACAACATCTACACCTTTTTCTCCTATATCAGTTGCAGTTGTAAGCAATGTCATTTTTAAATTCTCATTAATCATCCAAGGATATTTTTCTTTAACTAATGCTGCTATTCCTGTTACAGTTGGTGCAGCAAAACTTGTTCCACCTATCATATCTCCATTAATACCTCTAACTTGCCCCATAGCCGTTATAAAGTGATATTTACCCTCAGGTGTACTAGGACTAAAATGTTCTAACTCTCCCTCAGTTAAAGTATTAACAGGGTGATAACCTTTTGACCAAGTAGTCAATCCACCTACTATTATATGCCCTTTTCTAGCTAATACATTTTTAGGAAAATCAAAATTTCCAGAATCAACTTTTTCCATTAAGGTCGTTCCCAGCACTTTGAATTAATAAAGTGCCGTTTTTTTACAACTTTTTGAAATTCAAAAATATGACATAAACCCGTTAATTTGCTTTATTTTCTATTGCTTTCATACCCTTGCGACGCATTGATTATATCAAGGTCTCCATAAAATTTAAAATCTATAGATTCTTTGTCAAATAAAAATGAAATTAGGATTTTTTTAGCTACATCTGATAAAACTTTAGTAACTTGTACTCCATGGTCTTTAAATTTCCCTGTTTCAGGTATAGATGTATTATAATTAGCTAAACTATATTTTATCCCAATACTATTTAAAACTTTAAATGTATTTTTCTAAATTACCTTTATTGTCAGTAAAGCCACCATCATAAACAGCAACATTTACACTTTTTTTCCTGTATATTTAGTGTTTGCTCCTACTTCTGGTAAATTTAAAGGATTACTAAAATTAATATAAGGTTTATTTTTTTATCTGGCATTGTAACACCTTTTTACTACATTATGTCCTAACCCTCTATCGAATGGATTATCATAATTAGTGTTATGTATTAATTCACTTACAGTGTTATATTCTACTTCTCTTCCATCTATTATAGTTTTAATATGTTTTACTCTCTGTACCACCTATTCTAGTTCCTTCGTTATAGTCACTTAAATTAATAGATTTATAAGCAGGGTTATTACCTATATATTTTACCAATTCATTTCTATCTTCCCCAATATCTCTTTTTACATTTGCTCCAATATTTTTTTGTCTTTCTGTATTTCTTTCATCTTTTACAGATATTGTAGGTGTTGGAAAAACTTCTAGGTGTTCTCTCTGAATCGAACAAACCACCTCCACCACTGCCACAAGATACAATACTTAAACTTGCTATTAAACTAATTAATATTTTTTTATTTTTTTCATTTTTTTCTCCTTTTTCTACAAATAAATCTAATGAATTAGAAAATATTAATATCACATATGGTAAAAATACTATTCAAATTATTTTTTTGGTGATATTATTAATAATCCAACTCCAATTATGAAATATTTAATTACAATTAAAAATATTTCTACAAAAAAATTTTTTTATCTACATCCCCAATTTGTTTTGCTATTCCATATAAAACACAATATAAAACAAATAATAAAAAAATATACATATTATTGTATATACAAATAGCAATTTAAAATAGCCCAATTTAAAATATTCTATTACAAAAAAACTCAAGTAACATTAACATTATCCAAAAGATTACTTGTACTCTTTCTTTTTACTTTAATATCAATGCATTTTAAAATTTCAAGTATCATGTTTGCTAATGATAAATTAAAAATTTCTACTCCTAGATTCTTTAATTCTTGTTCCTTATAAAAAAACAATTTAACCATCCTAAAATTAATCTTGACATAATAAATAAAACTATTGAAAATTTCGTTCTACTTTCTACTACATATTTTTTTCTTTCCATCATTGCACTCCTTTTTATATTCCTATTTTTTTATTTTAATACTTTTTATAAACTTTAACATTATTTTTTTCTCGCTACTTCTATAGGTAACAAAATTATTAAACCAAAGATACTAACTATCTTTATAAATATTTCTATTTCTTTTTGGTAGTAAATAATTTTTAATATATCATTTTTCTCTTCTTCTTTTTTTATCATTTCTTTTAAGCTCGCCAACTTTTTGAAAAACTAATATTTGATGTTAACAACGTTATATAATAATATTTTTTTAATATTTTTTTATAATCATTCTCACTTTTTTTATTTTTTTATAATTATACTTAATTTAAAAAAATTTTTTTAAATAGCACAGAAAAACTTTATAAAGATTTTTCTCTTCATAAAGTTCTCTTTTTATATTTTTTTAGTAAATTTCAGGTAATTAATTTATTAGTATGAAAATTTAAATCCTAAAGTAGCTTTTAGCTTCTCTATCGTGTCCTTTAAATGATCTTCCATATTTTTCCATCTAAGTACACTTTAAATCTATCTTCTCCAAATTCAGCTCCAATTCCTGCAACATAACCTGTTCTATCATATTTTTTTCTTTAATAACTTCACTTGTTGCATCAAATCCTTTTTGGAGTTATAAAGTAATTTTTAATATCTAATGTTCCATAAACTGAAGCTACACCAAAGTTTTTTTAGTTACTTTTTGTTCCAACTGTTCCAGTTAATTCGTTAGTTGTATATTTTTTTAATTTCTTGTACTCCATCATTGAATTTTTTTGTATGTAGTTCTTTGGTAAGCTAATTGAGCTCTTCCTTCTACTTTTTAAATCATTTTTTATCAAATAAAAGTATGTCCATATTCAACTAAAAGCTTCCTATTCTATATCCTTTTTTTGAGTTGCATTTTTTTATTATCAATATCTTTTAAACTTATTTTTCGACAGTTGATAATAATAACACTCCATCAATATATGAATTATCAAATTTCTTAGTAAAATATCCTCCAAGACCTACTAAATTAAATGACATTTTTTCCCTACATTTTTTAGTATACCCTGCATCTTTTTCAACTTTTTCTCTTACTCTATCTTCCATTTTTTTGTATCAGCATGTGAATAATCAATAAATACTCCTGCCACTTTGTTATCTTTATTGTAAATATCTTGTCCAATTTGAACACCATTTACTTTTTTTGTTTATGACCAAATCTTTTTTTCTCCATCATTTTTTTCTATCTGATCCATAGTATCTAAACCAAGTATTATTCCCTAATTTATCTTTCTCTTCTCTTGATGTAAAGTTATTTAAAGCTAATTCTCCTTGTTCATTATTAGCTTTTTGTGATTCAACATACATTGAAACTAATGGTCTATAAATTTTTTCTACAGCTTGTGGTATTGCAGCTACTTGAGTCGGAGCTGAAGCTGACATTGCAGTTAAACCAGCATTACAATTAGCCGATACAGCATTTGTTACACAAATTGATTTTTCCACTCATTACCTTTTTATAAGTCTATATCCATAAATTAAACTACCTGTATAATCTGTATCTTTATTTATTACTCCTCCAAATCTAAATGTAGCATTATTTTTGACCTTCAACCCTTATAATTTCTTTTTGTTATTCCTCTTGTTATTTTTATCCGGGCTTATTTTTAAATACATCAATAAAAAAACTTCTGATTCTCCATCTGAATTCCCTTTTTATTATTAATTTACCATCTATATTAGAATTAGTAACGGAATAAGAAGAAAACATAGAATCATTTGATATATTAAATATAATTTTACTTCCATATTTACCTTGATAATTTCCATCTATTAATAAAACTCTATTTCCTTCTTTAGATGTCCAGTCTCTACCAGCTATTACTATTTCTCCATTATTTATAAAATACGGTGTTTTTTTACTTCATGATAATTTCCATTATCACCACTTTCATTAGAAAAAAATTTAATATTCCATTTAATATAAATTCTTTTTTAGCTTCTATTACTACTGGACTGTCTCTTAAGGTCTTCCATATTCTTTATTACTTGCTAAAAGCTATTAATGAATTATTATCTACATTTATTGTACCTACACTTATTTTTTTCTTGGGAATAATTTTACGTTTGATAAATTTGAATTGTGAATTTTCACCACCTTCTATCTGATAGTAGGAAGTAACAGGTCTGATTTTTATCTTGAGAAATAAGATTTAATGTGCCATTCCCTAATTTTTATTTCACCACTAACTGAACTATAATCTGATAAATAATTATTAATCAAGGTATTATCATCACCCAAATCTATCATTCCTTCAATGGAATCATAATATTCTATTTCTTTTATTTTACCGCTATTTAATATTGAGCCATAAATATGTCCTTTATTTTTCTATTTTTATTTATTACTCCATAATTATCAATTGCCGCTCCTGAATAACCCTATTGAATTATCTTTTTCATTAACTATCTGATTTATAAAGTCTTTATTTGTTATTTTTCCAAATTTTTAGTATTTCGATTATTTGATAGACTATCTCTTGTCCCATTTTTGTATTTTTATTTACAGTCCCTTCATTTTAAAATACCCGTCATTGTATATGAGTTATCTATATTTATTAATTCTCCTGTTGATAATTCAGGTACTTTTTATCTCCTTATTCATATATTCTTTATTATCAAAATTTTTGAGTAACCAATGTAAAATTATCATCATTTGAGTTATCTTTTCTGTCCTCATTATTAAATCCACTGCTATTCGATCCACCCCCTACTCCAGCACTTCCTCCAGTACATGACACAACTAACGCTGCAATCCCTAAAGCTACTAAACTTTTCTTCATTTACATCACTCCTTATTTTTATATTTTTTTCCCATCAATCTAAATATCCTTTTTTTCTTATAACTTTCACATCTCCTATATTCATCATCAACATAATCCCCTATCAGAATTGATTTTTTTCATACAACTCCAACAATCTACAGAATAGCTTTCCATCACGTTTATGTCTCTTTCAATTACATCTCAAAAACTTACTAACATCATCAACAACACAATTAATAAAATTCTTTTTCACCACCTCATCTTCTTATTCTTTATTTTTTTATAAATTAAAACTAAAATAATTAATACAAAAAAATAACTTTATATCTAATGAACCAATTTTATCATCAACATTTTTTTCTTCCATTTATTTGTTCTTTATTTATATAAAAGTAATTTATTATAAATCCTTACCATTTAATACAGTACCTATTTTTATAATTTATTTGTTTTTTCATAAAACATTATTTATAAATATATAAACTATTAAAAAAACATTTTTAAAAACATCTTTATTCATAAACAAAATATTAAATTTCCATATCATATTCTTGATTTAAGTCTTAATATGTGACATAACATTATAAAACTTTTTAAAAAAATCACATTAAAATTAGTACTAAATTCTAAATATCTCTTGTATTCTTTTTTTCCAAAACAAAAAAAGAAGCCATATAAATTCTATGACTTCTTTTTAACATATTGTTTTTATTGTTTCTTCTCAATTAATACTCTTCATATTTTTTTAATTTTTTTAATTATTAAAATTTTATAAACTCTCTTACAACAAAACCAAAATTTTTCTCAATTTTCTTATTTCTAACCTTCTGTGGCTTAAATGTAATATTTTTCCATTGTAATTGAATTAATTTTTTTCATTATCTTCTGGAATATACCCTATCTTTTCAATTAAAAGTCCACTTATTGTATCGTAATGTTTTGACTCCAACTCAATATCAAAATAATCATTTATGTCATTTAAAGATACTTCCCCATTAACTATATACTTTTTTTATCTGATAATTTTTTTAATTGTCAAATCATCGCCATCAAATTCATCCGTTATATTTCCCATAACTTCTTCTATCATATCTTCAAGTGTCACAATTCCCGAAAATCCACCATATTCATCAATTAATATTGCCATATGTTTCTTCTCTTTTTTTGAGCTCAATAAATAATTCATTAACATTTTTTTAGTTTCAGGAACAAAAATATCCTTCTTGTAAAATTTCTGATATTTCAATATTTTCGTACCCAATTTCATATCCCTTTATCATAATATCTTTAGTATGTAACACACCTACAATATTATCCATTTCTTTTTCATAAACAGGTATTCGAGAATATTTTTAAAAAAATTCTTTTTTTATCAAATAAATTTTTCTATATCTGTATTTTTTTCTCAACTAAAAACTTTTTGTTCTAGGTATCATTATTTCCCTAGCTATTTTTTTCATCAAATTCTATCACTTTTTCTATCATTTCTTGTTCAGATTCATTTATAATTCCATGTTCACGCCCCTACTTCTATAAGCGATCGTATTTCTTCTTTAGAAACTTTTTCTTCCATATCATCATCTTTCATTTTTAAGACTATCAAAATAAAATTAGTAGATAATGTTAAAAATTTTACAAACGGATAAAATATTTTTTTGAAATATTTGTGATAATAATAATAGAAGATAATGCTATTTTTCTCTGAATTTCTAAGTGCTATTCTTTTTAGGTAATAATTCTCCAAAAAAACTAAAGTAATATACGATAATAATATAGTAATTAAAATCATTGAAATTTCACTACTATGAGGAATATTTAATTTTTTTAAATAAATTCCTAAATATCGTGTTAATCCCGTTGCTGCTGATGCTGAAGCAAAAAAACCAGCAAGCGTAATTCCTACTTGAATTGTTGATAAAAATCTACTCGGTTCCTCCATTAATTTTTTTCCAATAATTTAGCTCTTTTTATTTCCTTCTTCAATCAAAACTCTTATTTTTATTTTTTTATTCACTGAAACTATTGCCATTTCTACCCCTGAGAAAAAGGCATTTATTCCTGTCAATACAATTATTAATAATATTTGTAAAAAAACATATTGGATCCTTCTGACATTTTTTTATTTTTCCTCCTAAACTAAAAAAATGGATAAAATACCATTTTTCATATTTTTATCTATTTTACCATATTTCTAATAAAAAAATCAAAAATTTATTTTTTTATATTTTTTTCAAAAAGACCAGCTTTTTTTAGAGCTGCCGAAATAATAATTCAAAATAAATTACGTGAAATGATAAAGTAGATCACAACTAAAATTATTATTTTTTCTTTTTTTGTATGTTGCATATTTTCACCTCCTCCACGAAGGTTTCTTACTTCTTAAAGACGCTAAACTTTAAAAAGTTAATTTATTATAACATTCATTTAATCTAATTTCAATTATTTTTTTAGTTATTTTTTTATTAAAATTGTTGACTTTTTTTATAACATAGTGTATAATTAAATTGTAAACAAATGTATGTTGCATATAAAACGCTATTAGGGAGTTCACGCTCCCTTTTTTTCTTTATTTTTTTCTATATTTTTATCAAAAAGAAAAAGAGGCATTTCTGCCTCAAATGTCATTTTAAATAACTTTAATTTTTTTAAAAAAATATTTTTTTAAATTCATAGATAATCTCGTACATTATATTTTTCACTTTCTAAATTTTTTTAAAAGCCCACTCATTTTTCAATTTAGTGAGTAGTGACTAAGTTCATGTGAAAATCATTTTTCTAAACGAGTGCAAATGCAAGAAAGTTTTTTTATTTTTCACAAAGCAATAAAAGCGTATGAACTTAACAAGAAAACATCAGTGCTAAAATCCTTCTATTACTTTTTAAGATTCTCTAAAAAAATAGAATTCCTACTTCACTAAATATGCAGCTCCATAAATTCCAGCATCATTTCCTAATTCTGCTTGTACAATTTTTTAAACCTTCTAAAGTAGAAAGCATTGCATATTTTTCTTAACTTTTTCATTTATTTTTATCAAATAAAATAGCTCCTGCTAATGCAATTCCACTACCAACAACAACAACATCTGTATCTAATACATTTAATAAGTTTCCAATTCCTAAAGCTATAAATTCTGCTTCATAGTCAACTAAATTTAATGAAAATTCATCTCCATCTCTCGCTGCATCAAATATATCTTTAGACTTCAACTTCTCTATCTTTTTGTTCTTTCATATAATAAATTATTTTTTTGTTTACTGTTAATCTACTTTTTTTGCCTCTCTTACAAGTCCTGTTGCTGATGCATACGCTTCCCAACATCCTTCTTGACCACATCCACAAAGTTTTCCATCTCTTTCAACTTTGATATGTCCTACTTCTCCACCTGCACCATTTTTACCGCTTACAAGTTTTCCGTTTACTACAACTCCTCCACCTATTCCAGTTCCTATAGCAAGTCCAAGAACATTTTTATATCCTCTTCCTCCACCTTTCCACATTTCACCTAAAGTAATAACATTTACATCATTATCAACTTTTACTGGTACTCCTAAATGTTTTTCAAATTCAGCTGCAAGATCTACATTAACTGGCCAAGGAAAGTTTGCCCAAAAATTTAACAATTCTCCCATTAGCAACAGGCTAGGAACTCCTAATCCAACTCCAGCTACATTTTTTTAAAAAGAGATATTCAAATTACTTACTTGTATTTTTTTAATATATTTGATAATCTCTCTATTGTTTTTTTCAAACCCTTGTTCTGATTCTGTTTTTAACTATTGTTGAAAATAAAATATTTCCATCCTCATCTAATAACCCTATTTTTTTGTATTTGTTCCCCTAAATCAATTCCCACATAATAATTCATATTTCCTCCTAATTAATTCAATATTTATTTAATTATTTATATTTATAATTTCAACAATTTTACATAAAAATTCCTACTTTTCCGTAAATCTCATTCAAAAATTCGTAAAGATAATGGTTTTTATGATAAATAATAGTTTAATTTAATTGTCTATTTATATATAAATTATAACACATTTTCGTATTTTTTTCAATATTATATTTGATTAAATTTTTCATATATTTTATCATCTTTATTTTTTTATTTTTTTCTTTGACTATATTCAATTTTTTTGTATATAATATTACTACATAAAAAAACGAGGTGAGAATTTTTGAAATTATCAATAAAAGATTATATGGAAAGTCGTAATATTTCACGAAAGAACAATTTACAATCGTATTCAAGCGGGACTTCTTGAAACAATTAAAGAAAAAAATAAAACATATATTATAAAAAGAAAATGATATAAAAACTGAAAATAAAAAAATGTATAAATAATTTTTGATCTATCTGTATTAAATGAATTAAAACAGCTTGCGACTCAATTTTTCTTTAATACAGTCTTCATATGATTTACTTAAGGAATTTGACTATAATTTTTACGTGAAAGGCTTTCTACTATTGAAAGTTCAACTATTAATTTTTTTCTTTGTCTTTAGAAAAAAAGGTTGATTTTACTAATACTAAATTAGATAATTTTTTTACCAGAAATTTTTAAAAAAAATTTGATTTACTTCAAGAAAAAAATGATAATTTTTTTACAAAAATATTCTATTAATTAATGAGCAAAATCAAAAATTTCTTTAAACAAAATATTGAAAGTTTAAATGAAAAAAATTTGATATTTTTACTTAATAAATTTGAAACTATGGAAGAAAAAAATTTGATGAAATCATAAAAAGTTCTGATGGGAAAAAAACATTTAATATTTTTAAAAAAATAACTTTAAAAAAATAAAAGCTACATTTTTAGATTTTTTTCTAAACTTATGTAGCTTTATTTATACTATCATTTTTTTAATATCAATTTTTTTCAATTGCTTTTTGCAACTCCGTCATTTTCATTTGTATCTGTCACATAATCAGCTTTATCTTTTTATATGCTGTTTTGCATTTCCCATAGCAACACCTATCCCTGCGAATTCCAACATTTCAATATCATTATTTTTCATCTCCTATTGTCATTACATCTTTAATTTCTATTTTTTTCTCTAATTTTTCCTAATAATTTTTTTGTAATCCTGTTTTTTTATTTGCATTTAATGGCAATGCTTCAACTATATATGATTGACTTCTTATAAAAGCAATTTTTTTCTCTCATATCTCCTGTCAAACTAGCTTCAAATTTATCTATCTCTCCCGGTTCACCAGTAAACATACCTTTAAATACAATTTCCCCACTTTTTTACAGCATCATCTACACTTATTTTTCGTCAAAGAGCAAAATACTACTTTACTATCAAACACCGTTCTTTCATTTTGGAATTTCATCTTCCTCAGCTACAAAATAAAAATGCTCCTCTGTCGTTATTGTAAAATCTATATTAAAATCTTTTTTTCAAACTATAAAAGCCATTTTTATTTCTTTTTTTAGTCAATTCAAAATAATCAATTAATTCCATATTTTTTTGTTTTTATAAATTGAACATCCATTATTTAAAATTATATATTCATTTTTATCCCCAAGCTCTAAACTTTCATATAAAGGCATTGCTCCAAACTTAGGTCTACCTGTACAAATTACAATCTCTACACCTTTATCTATTGCCTTTTTGATAGACTTCTTTTTGCATTGGCATTATAACTTTTTTCATTATTTAATAATGTTCCATCCATATCTATTGCTACTAATTTTTATCATTTATCTCACTTTCCATCTACTTTAACTATTGAATATTCATTAATTTTTCTTTTTCATCCAAATTATATCTAACCATTCTCCAAATTTATACCCACTTTTTTTCAAATCTACCTATTTCTATAAATCCATTTTTTTGTATGAAATTTTTAAACTTTTTTTCATTATTTCCAACAATTATTGCAACCAAATTAACAATTCCTCGCTTTTTTTCATCCTTTTTTTCAAATTCATCATACAATTTTTTTGCCCTAATCCCCTTGATCTTACTTCCATATCTAAATAAATACTTAAATCTGCCGAATATTTGTACGCTTTTTCGTTCTCCAAATTCTGAACCATACGCATAACCTAATATTTTTTTATCGTTATCTTCTATAACAAGATATGGAAAAACCTTGCTCTAATGTTGTCTTTATTCTTTTTCTCATTTCTTCTACATTAGGTACTTCCAGCTCAAATGAAATTACTGTTTTTTTCAACATAAGGAGAATAAATTTTTTTGAATTTTTTTCTGCATCTTCTAGTACTGCCTCTCTTATTTTTTTATCACAAATATCCTCTCCCTTTAAAAATAATGTTAATTGACTTGTAGGAGGTAAATCACTAGGAATACAGCCATTGCTTCTCATCAATTCTAAAACCGTCTTATTAAGTTTTGTCCTTTTAGTTAAGTCTTCTTGCGATAAAAATTTCTCTTTTTCTCTTTCAGAAACTATATTCATCGCTACTGATTCCCCTAATCCATCCATCGCAATCAACGGCATTCTAATTTTACCATTTTTCTATTTTTAAACGATTTTTGCTTCCGACTTATAAATATCAACTTTTTTTCTAATTCAATTTTTTTCTATAATGCATCTCAATCAAAAATTTCATAAAGGAATAATTCTTGTTTTTCCTTAGCATTTAAGTTTCCTTTTTTTCTCCATTTCCATTCTTGATTTTTTTAATTCATCAACAGATCTAAACATTGTTGTAAATTTAAAATCATCAACTTTTTCTATTTAAAAAAAGCTGTATAAAAATTCTATTGGATAATAAACTTTGAAATATGCAATTCTAACTGCCATCATCACATACGCCGCCGCATGCCCTTTTGGAAACATATATTTTTATTTTTTTACAAGATTCTATATACCAATCTTTTTACTTTATGTTCTTTCATTATTTTTAGAGTATTCTTCCCATTTTTTTCAGGATTTTTTTGTTGGTTGCCCTTTTCTTACAAATTCCATTATTGAAAAATGCTAGACCTTTTTTTCTATTCCATTATCAATTAAATAGTTCATAATATCATCTCTAACCGTTATAACTTCACTTAAAGTGGCAATTCCTTGTCTTACATACTCTTGAGCATTATTAAGCCAAACATCTGTTCCGTGTGAAAGTCCCGATATTCTTACCAATTCTGCAAAAGTTTTCGGTTTTGTATCAACTAACATTTGTTTAACAAAAGAAGTTCCAAATTCAGGTATTCCTGAGGTTCCCGTTGGTGTTCCAATTTGTTCAGATGTAACACCTAAAAGCTTCTGTACCACTAAATAAACTCATTACTTTTTTATCGTCTAATGGAATTGTATAAATGTCAACACCTGTTAAATCTTGTAATATTCTTAATGTTGTCGGATCATCATGTCCCAGTATATCTAATTTTACTAATTGTTCATCCATTACATGATAATCAAAATGTGTAGTTTTTGAATGTGATGTCATATCATTTGCAGGTCTTTGAATCGGACAAAAATCATAAATTGTTTTATCTTTAGGAACAACTATCATTCCTCCCGGATGTTGTCCTGTTGTTTTCCTTGCACCTTCACAGCCTTGTGCAATTCTCATAAGTTCAGTTTTTCTCTTACTAATTTCTGGCTTTTCCTTCTATTTCTTCAAAATATTTTTTTACGTATCCAAAAGCATTTTTTTCTGCTAAAAGTTCCAATGGTTCCAGCTCTAAACACGTTATCTGATCCAAATAATTCTTCTGTATATTTATGTATTTCTCCTTGATATTCTCCCGAAAAATTCAAGTCTATATCAGGTACTTTATCTCCATTGAATCCCATAAATACTTCAAACGGTATAGCATGTCCGTCTTTTATATATGGAGTTCCACACTCTGGACAATTTTTGTCAGGGTAAATCAACTCCACTTCCTTCCACATTCGTAAATTCACTATTTTTACAATTTGGACATCTATAATGTGGATAAAGTCCATTTACTTCCGTTATTCCCATTAAATAAGCAACAATTGAAGACCCAACCGATCCACGTGATCCCACAAGATAGCCATTATCTAATGATTTTTTTAACTAATTTTTGTGCAATCAAATATAATACTGCAAATCCATTCCCTATTATTGAGTTTAATTCTTTTTCTACTCTTTCTTGTAAAAAAATTCAGGTATTTTATCTCCATAAAGTTCATGTAATTTTTTTATACGACATTCTTTTACTTCTTCTTCTGCTCCATCAATTTTAGGAGGATAAAATCCTTTTGGTACCGGCCTTACATTTTTCTATCATATCATTAATTAAATTTGTATTTTCTATAACTACCTTTTTCTGCAATATCTTTTCCTAAATAATCAAATTCTTTTTAACATTTCATTTGTTGTTTTTAAAATATAATTTTTATCATAATTAAATGTTTTTTTCTATCAGTTCCGCTTCCTAGCACTAAAACACTACGATTTATTGCTTCTCTCTCCTCTAAATAATGTGAATCCCCTGTTGCAACTACTATTTTTCCCTAATTTTTTTCTCCAAGTTCATAAAAATATTTATTCATTTCTTTTTATTACATCTAAATTTTTCAATTTCGCCAATTCCGTTCAAGTCCGTATAATTACTTACTGGATGAATTTCTATATAATCATAAAAATTTTACTTTTTCTTCAATTTCTTCCTTGTCTACACCACGTAAATATAAATTTACTAATTCTCCACTATTTTTGAAATACATTTGAGCTGAACTTGCTAAAAAGTAAATTTTTCTCTATTTTTTTCTCAATAAAGATTTTGGCATTCTCGGTTTTTTTATTTCCAAAATATTCGATATGTGATTTAGATACTAATTCATACAATGTTTTAAGTCCCGCTTGATTTTTTTACTAATATCATCGTATTAAGCGTTTCAGCATTTTGTATATTTATTGGTAATTCTGTATTTATTTCTATAAGTTTTTAATATATTACGACTTAAAATCATATTTAAAAAAATTCTTGAAAAAAATTCCAGCTGTTGCTTTTAGCATCATCTACGGCTCTATGATGACTTTCAAGTGGAATCCTAAAAATAATTTGCAATATACTTTAATCCATATCTTTTTCTGATTAGGTAATAATATTCTCGCTAATTGAAGAGTATCAATCACACTTGTTGAATATTCTAAATTCATTTCTTTAGCTTTTTTTGTGTTATAAATCCAACATCAAATTTTTGCATTATGTGCTACAACTGTTGCATCTTTACAAAATTCTAAAAAAATTTAGGTAAAACTACATCAATTTTTTTCAGAATTTTTCACCATTTCATTAGTAATTTTTTTGTTAACTCAATTATTTCCTCTGGAATTAAAAATTTCCGGATTTATAAAAACTGAAAATTTATCAATTATATCTTTACCTTGTAATTTAACTGCTCCTATCTCAATTATTTTTATCTTTAAAAAGGATCTAATCCTGTCGTTTCAATGTCAAATACAACATATATCTCATCTTCAATTAATTTATCTTTAGGTTTTTGTAATTATTTCCTGTTCATCATCAACCATATACGACTTCTAAACCAAATATTATTTTTAAAATCATCACTTACTTCTTTATATGCAAACGGAAATGAGTGTACAACTCCAAAATCTGTTATTGCTACAGCACTATGACCAAATTCTTTTTGCTCTTTTTAGCTAAATTTTTGTGCAGATACCACTCCAGACATTTCACTCATATTTGTATGTGCATGAGCTCAATTCTTTTTTTAGCTGAATTATCTACTCTTTTTAATATTTCTTTTTCAATTTTATCGACTTTTTGTGTTCTTATATAAAAATTCTCCAGTAAATTTATCTGGTTCATATATTCCTATTATTTTTTTACCCAATCACCTTTTTTTATTTCTATTTTTTTCATCTTTATTAAAAAAATATTTTTACATTTTATACTATCACTATAATCTGTTATCATAAGATCACACATTATAGTTCCTGTTTTTAGTTTCTTTTAGATCAATATTGAATATTTGACCTTCAAGTGCAATAGTTTCACCAGCATGTATCGTTTCTAGTACATCAAACGAACTACTCTCTCTATCTGCCACCTTTCTCCTAAAAATTATTATGAACTGTTTTCTCTTTTTGTCCCTGATGTAAAATGTTCTTGTGTAGGTTTGTAACTCGGAATATTTTTCTAATTCTACTTCCTTTTCTAAATGACCATATTTTTTTCTATTTGTTCTTTTTTTCTTCTAAAAAAATTTGCCAACTACAAATTTTTACTTTATATTGTTTTTTTAAAAATTTCATCAAATAAAATTTCCATTTTTTTATCTAACTTATTTTTTTCTATTTGCTTTTATTTGCTCTTCTGGTACACTTATTATAATTTCTGTTTCTGTCACTAATTCTAATTTATAAATAGAAAGTAGAATTTCTAATCCATGAGATTCTTTTTTTATAATTTTTGTATTATAAATTCAATAAATTCTTTTTCATTATTTTTTTAATTTTTTTCTAAATTTACTTTCAATTTTATTTTTTTAATTCTAAATTTTTCTCCAAATTTTTTTATATAAAAAGTTTTTTTGTAAATTAAAAAAATTTCATCATTTGCTTCATAATCATTAACTAACAAATGTAATTCAAGTTCTTTTTTCAGAAAATAAATTCAAATATTCTATCTCAAATTTTTTTAATTCCGTTTCTAATAATAAAATCCTCTGACGGTTTTTATCTTTAAATATTTAGTACTCATTCTTTCACCCTTTTTATTGCGTTCTTAATTGAATTATATCAAAAAGACTGGAATTTACCAGCCTATTTATATCCTATTTTTTTGTTGTTACTCTACAAATATCAATGATATATAACACAAAATATAAAAAAATTATACTCTGTTTAATCAGTTACTTTTTTTAAATATAAATCTATTATATTTTTTTAAATTCAAATAATATTCTATAATTTTTTTAATCCATCTCTTTTTATCAGTTTCAATATTTTCTATTTTTTTCTCTATCTATATGTTTTTTTATTTTTATCATCATCGTCAGTAGGAATAATTAATCCGTTATAGATTATATAACCTTTATTTTTCATATAAATTTTTTTAAATAATAATAATACATTGCTTGTTTATAATTAAAAAGAACTAATATCTTCCTTAAAAATATTTTTGAATCAAATAAATATATAATTTTTTTCATTATCATTGATACTTATATGATCAAATTCAATAGAGTATCCTTTTTTTCTTTCTCTTCTAAATATTCGCTCTTACTCTTTTCAAATTTAATATTATTATTTTTTTCTTTGCTTTTTTTATCATTGACATATCTTCTTCGTTTATACCAATAAAATAATTATTTAAATAATAATGAATCATATTTTTTCCCAACAATTTTTCAAATTTATTTGTTATCATTTTAAAAATTTTTTCATTCGATTTTCCAGTTAAAATACATAATTAGACTATCAATTAATTTTTTTCAGAATCTTTAAAATATTTATTTTTGTATACTTTTTTTAAATTTTTTTATAACATAATTCAGGACTATAAAATATTTTTATTATTAGGAAACTTTAAATACGGAACTACATTATTTAGTAAATCCTTAAATTTCAAATTAACTTCATATAAAATATACTCCATACATTCACTTATAAAAGTACTCACATTATATTTTTTTCATTTTATAATAAAAAGGCAAATAAATTGGATTACCATTATCTATAATTAAATTAGATTTCTTAAATGTTTTTATTCCAATTTATTACTCCCGAATACCCCTTTTTTTCATTTTTTTATAGTTCTAAAATGTAAACCATATTTCTTATAATAATTTACTATATTATAGTATGCCCTTAATGGAAATAATGTTTTTATCTCCTAAATCAAAATTACCATAGCTACTATCTAAATTAAATATTATATTAACTATATTTTTTTCATTAATAGTATTCTTTCTTTTTCTTTCAAATTATTATAATTAAATCTTTTTGGAAAAAGATACAAATATTTCATCTTTTTTTCAAAAATATATCCTACAAAAATCTAGTTTTTATTTTTCCCAGAGTATATGCTACAATTTTTTTCAATTTCCCAATCTAATAAGGTTTTTTTATCAATTTCATCGCCATCATTTTTTTAAATACAAATTTCATATAGTAACCTCATTATCCTATAACTTTCTCATTTTTCTAACTCATCCCCTACACCAAAATAATTACCATATTTTTTTATAAACACTTCACTAAATATTTGTTCTCTATTTTTTTAAATTTTTTTCATATAAATTAGAAAAAGTTTTTTTATATCCTCATCAAATAATTTAACATTATCAGATATACTTGCTAATACAACATCTTCCCATAAATATTGTAATAATTTATTATTTAATTGTTCATAATTTTTCTTCTTCATTTTCTGTAAAATTTTTAAGAAAAAAAATTGTCCTAATTGCTTATCTTCACTCAATTCTAAATCTTCAACAATAAATTTATTTAAATTTTTGGTACAATTTGATCCAATTAAATTTCTCATTTGATAACTCAAATTTAAAAATCATTTAAAGGATTTTTTTCTCCTCATCATAAACAGGTTTTTGTATCAACATACTCAAATAAAAATCTTCTTTTTAAATGCCGTGTCCATTACATTTACATTTTTGGTCACTTGTATTTACTGTTCCTAAAATATGTAAATTACTTGGTAAATAAATTTTACCATTTTTTTATTTTTTTCATCATCTATTGTTAATTCTTTTTTTCAATATATTGAGAAATTAAACTATTATCTATTGGATATTGACTTACTCCGTTTTTCACGGTCTAAAAAGTTGGAATATATCTCCAAATATACTCGCTATATTACCTCTCGACATTTCCTCTATTACTAAAAAAATACATCTTCATTTTCATTTTCAAATGCTCTTATCAACAGCTTCAGTAAATGGATATGGCTTAAATACATATTTTATTTGTGTTCCATCATTTTTCTGGCATTATATTTCCAATAAAAATCATAATATGAATAATCCTGATATATTGTTGTTCTTATAACATTATTTTTTTAATTAAATTCTCATCTTTTCCAAAAGTTTCTTCTATCAATTTTGAAACTTTATAACTTTTCCCTGTTCCCGGTGCTCCAAAAAAAATATTTTTTTGATAGGTATGTGAATTTTTCTTTTCTTTCGTGATTTTTTTATTTTTATTATATTTTTTTAAATCAAACAACGATTCTGTTGAACATAAAAAAATCTATATATTTTTAATTCATCATATTCAATGAAACCACTTTCAAAACTATTTACTTTTTTTCCCTTACTTCTAATAATTTATCTGGTTTTATTTCAATTCCTTCATTAGTTACATTCAAAGTATCTAGTTGCTTTTAAAAGCTTGTTTTTATTCTGTTATCAAATTTAGTTTTAAAAATTCTCTAATTTCTCTATGTATTCATCATTATTTCTTAATTCTATTATTTCTAATAATGTCTGTAAAAAAATCACTATAATTTTTTTGTTGTTGCAACAATGTATTTATATTCTATTGTTGAAATATAATATTTTTTTCATTATTTGCTTTTTCCAAGTTCTAATAAAATTTTTATACAATAATATAACTGGAAATAATTTATATTTTTATCCTTACTCCATTATATTCTTCATCTATTATAGAACTTATAAACATTTTTTTCTATTTGTCTAGTTATTATATTTTTTTATAATTCTATTTTTTTCAAATTTTTCCTTTTTGTTATATTTTTTTATCTCTAAAAAAATGTTTGGCTTATTTCAGAATTCTCATATTTCCCATCTTTCATCTTTATAAGTCCAAAAATGCTGCAACTCTCAACGCCCTATAGTTTGGTGAAATTTTTTTACATTCTCATTTTCTTTTACTAATTTTTATTTACCATATTATTTATATAATCAGATAAATTAATTTTTTTCATCATTTTTTTATATTTCTCTAAAAGACTAACTAAATAACATAAATTAGAAAATTCAGTAGGTTGTTTTTACAAAGGTACCAACATTCATACTCTTTAGCATTTTTTTAAATTCTTCTATCTTTTTTCTCCAAAAATATTACTCTTCATATTATTTCTCCTTATTTAACTGCTTTTATAAATTCTGATAAAAAAATGATAATTTAGGAGGAACTGCATTTCCTATTTGTTTACATATTGATGTCTTAGATCCTATAAATTCAAAAATCATCTCTAAACCCCTGTATTCTTGCTGCTTTCTCTTGGTGTTATAGTTCTATTTTTCTATAGGATGTATAAATCTTCCACTCAGCTGGTGTATCAAACCTTGTTGTTACCGTCATTGATGGACTATCCCATTCCATTCGACCATATGACCCACTATGTACAGACTTTTATGTCTTCCTTTAGAACTAAAAAAATTTTTCTCCTTGCTTTATTTTTTTCATTCGTTCAATAGCTATTTCTGAATGTTTAGTTTTTTTATGATTTTTTTAACTATTCCATTTTTATTTCTTAGTTTTTTTGATAAAAGTTATCTGTTTTATTCAATTTTACAATTCCATCATTTGTTGGACTAGGTAAATCTCCAATTGCATCTTTTTATCGTTGTTTTATTAAAGAAATTTTTTTATTTTTCTTTTTATAATATTTTTCATATGTTTTTTTGTAAATAACATCAAAATCAAAAATCTTTATTTAAAGAACCTACAATTATTAATCTTTCTCTTTTTTTGAGGGACTCCCAAGTCTTCAACTTTCATAACCCTATAATGTAAATAATATCTATCTCCTCCTAATTCTTGTGAATTAGAAAAAAACTTTTTATAATTTCCTTTAATATTCCTCCATTATGAATTGTTAATAATCCAGTTACGTTCTCTAAAAATAAAGTATTTGGGTTTTTATAGTTTTTTTAATATATTAAAATAACCTTTAAATAAATAATTTCTAGGATCATCAATAAAACCATTTCTAATTCTAGCACCTGCCATTGAAAAACCCTTGACAAGGTGGTGCTACCCTATAATGACATCCACATCTTTATAAGGAGATAATTCTTTTTTCTGTAATATCATTAATATCTTTTATTTTTTTAAATCTGTATTAGGATGATTTAAAGCATATGTTTTTGCTATGTTTTTTTGTCTATTTCTATCGCCATTTGTACTTCATAATTATTTTTCTAAAAAAACCTTCAGACATCCCACCACAACCAGCAAATAAATCAATTACTTTCATTCTATCCTCCTGTTCTATATTTTTAAAGCATATGTCTTTATATATTCTTTTTTTCTTCCATACTTAATCCATACATTTTACAAATTTTTATCATCTATTTTGTGAATTATATCTAAACACTCTTTATGTTTATATTCATAGTCTGTTTGTTTTGTTCCTACAAAAAAACTTTTTGTTTTTTTCTAATTTTACTTTTTAATTCTCGTGCTAATTGTTGCCATTTTTTTCATCTATTATATCAGGAACCATAAATGATTTTTAATTCTTTTTTTGAGTTATATGCCAACAATCAGAAACACATATCCAATACCACTCAAAATAATGAAGAATTTAACAAACAATATATATAATATTTTTTTCATTTTTTTATTTACTTTAAATTCTTTATATTCTGAACTTTTTTTGTTTTTGTATCAAAAACTTTTTATCCAGTATGTAGCTCTTAAATTTATATAAAGTTCTTGACCTTCTAATTTATTTATTTTTTTCAAAAAGATTTTTTTAATTTAATTATTTTATCATAAATTTGAATTTCTATTTTTATTTCCTAATTTAGGGATAAATTTTTTTCATGTTCATATTTATTCTCTATTGTTGAAATTTTTATTAAATAAATATTTCCGTTCATTTTTTATACCAATAATTATAATTACTTGTATATAAAACTTTTTTTCTGTATTTTTTTAAAAAAACTATACTTAATTTTTTTGATGAACATCTACAAATAAACAATCTGGTCTATCTGAAAAAAAATTAGTTATATGATGTTCTCCAAATTTTTTTCTTTCATTTTTTTCTCTTATTTTTGTGCATCCTTGGAGTTGCTACATATGATAACGGAACTATAAAAGCTCATTACTCCGTATTTTTTTATCAATAAACTCGAATTTTTCTAATACATTTGCATAAATATTTCCATACTTATAATTGTCTCCTAACTCTGTTTTTTTACTTCTACATATGGAGGATTCCCAATTATTATATCAAAAGAAGGAATATCTTTTTTTCTGTTACAAAATCATAATTATAAAAAAATTTTTTTAATTAAAAAAACTAGAAATCCCTATTATTGTTTCAACTCCAAATTTATCTAAGATATTTAATAGTATTCTTATTTTTTTGTTATTTTTTTATTGATTCTATATTTATATCATTTCCATACAATGTTGATATTATTCTTTCTATTTCATTTTTTTGGTTATATTTTTTTATTTTTTTCGTTAATAAATTTATCTTAAAATTTAACATTCCCAATAAAAAAATTCTCCTGTACCACATGTTGGATCAAAAAACATTATATTTAAAAACAAAATTTTTTTCATAATTTTTGTTTTTAATTCTTTTATTTTTATTGTATTATTAATAACATATTTTTACTAAATCTTTTTGGTGTATAATAAACACCTCTTTTTTTCTATCAAGACTATATTCATTAATTTTTAGAAAGAACATCATCTAACTCATCATATGTTTCTACCTCAATAAATTTTTTTCATACATTTCATTTTTTTATTTATTTGAAATATCTCTTTTAATATTTTTTTACTATTTCTTTTTTCTGTATATATTTTTTTAAATACATAATTACTGTTCCTATGACTAATGGCATCATACTTTTTATTTTTCTATTAACTTTTTCCAATTTTTATAACTCCATTTTTTTATAACATATTAAATAACTTTAAAAAGCTGCTTCTCTTAGGAAACAGCCCTATTTAATTTACTTTTTTTAATTACTAAAAGATTATGACTTTCTTATTTATATTTAAGAAAAATTTTATCATATTTTTATACTTTTTTTGTCTATACTAACAAAATAAATTTTTTTACACTAAACTTTTTTTAATTAAAATGTTTTTCTTTTTTTGCCTCTACTCAATTACGTCTCCCCTATTCAACAACCACTCCAACCCATTCAATACTCTTATTCCATCATAATTTGTATTTACACCAATCTCGTCTAAAGTTATCAAGTATTTAGGATAAGAATCTTTTTATTTTTTTCAATGGTTCTAACTCTCGCTTTTAATGTATTTTTCATCTAAAAACAGTCAGTGCAACTTGATAATATTCCACTTTTTTTCTCCATTTAATACTACAAAAATCAACTTCTTTATCTCCAAATTGTCCTACATATATTTTTTTCTCTTCTAAGTAATTCAAGATAAATTATATTTTTCAAAAAAATATGTCCAAAATCAATATTTCTATTTCCTAAAAGCTGATTTCTAAATCCAATATCTACAATATAGTATTTTTGATAGATTTGACAAATATGCCTTTCCTTTTTATATTATATCTATTTACTTTATACAAAAATCATACTATCTATAAGACCAGACAAATATTTTTTTCAACTGTTTTTTTACATCTATTTTTTTCTTCCAAGTGATGTCATTGCATCTGCTATTTTTTTATTGCAGTTATATTTCCAATATTGTCAAACATATATTTTACAACACTTTTCAAGCATCATTACATCACTAATTTTTAAGTCTTGATACCACATCTTTTTAACAAAACGGAATTATATATTCCCATTAAATATTCTCTTATATTTTTCTTTTTTTATCAATTTGTAAAGTGTACAGGGAATGAACTTTCAAAAAAATATAATCATTATATCTTTGTATTAAACTTTTTGACAATTCGTGACCTTCTTTTTTTATTTCTTGTTGTTTTTCCCTTCACAATATTCTTTAAATGATAGTGGCAAAAATTTCCAATTCTACATATCTTCCACTAAGTAATGTTGCTAATTCTCCTGACATAAAATAAGCATTTGAGCCTGTTATATATAAATCAACATTTTTCCTTTATAAATAAACTATCTACAACTTTTTTTCAAACTTATTTACATGTTGTATTTCGTCTAAAAAAATATAATTTTTTTATTTTTCTAATAAATTATCTTTTTATAAATTTATATAATTTTTTTATAATCTGTATACTCCTCATATTCTAAATCTTCAAAAATTAATTGAAATTATTTGATTTTTTCTCTATTCCATTTTTTTGTAAATAATCTTTATATATTTCAAACAGAGTAGACTTACCTGCTCTTCTTATTCCGCTTACTACTTTTTATTATCTGTTTATCTTTATGATTTTTTTCAAAAAAATTCTAAATACTCTTCTCTTTCTATCCTTTCCATCTAACACCTCTTTACATACATTATATTCCATTTTTTTATAAAAATCAATTAAAAATGGATTGTATTCCATTTTTTTACATTTATTTTTTTAAAATTTATTTCTTTCAAAAAGAATCTCTTTTATAAGATTCTCCTAAATTTCTAAGTCTAAAATATCTAACGGTTTCTCAACAATAAATGTAGCATTTTCATTTTCTAACTCTTCTCTTGTCCCAAATCCGTATAAGACTCCGATACTTTTTCATGTTATTAATATTAGCACCTATTATATCAAATTTTTGTATCTCCTATCATAAACACTTCACTATTTTTGAATATTTTTTTCTTCTTTTTTTAGTAAATATTCTATAACATCTTCTTTTTTTAGTCCTTCTTTCTTCTAACGATGCCCCAGCAATATATTCAAAAATATTTATCTATTTTTAAGATTTCTAAGTATTCTATTAGCATTACATTCATCTTTTTGAAGTTGCCACATAAAGTCTATATTTTTTTGAAAGTTTTGAAAGTAATTCTTCCAAATCATCATAAATCTTTAATTCATACATTCCTTGTGATTCATAATATTTTTTTAAAAATATTTAATCGCTTTATTACAAATTACTTCATCCATTCCAAAATATTTTTTTCAAATGAATCTTCAAGTGGAGGATATATAAATTTATTTAAAATTTTTCATTTCTGGTATTTTTATATTCTAGATTTTTCAAGCGAGTATTTTTACAGCATTTGTAATTCCTTCGCTACTATCAATTATTGTTCCATCCAAATCAAATAAAAAAATACTTTATTACTCACATTATTTCCTTTCTATTTTAAATTTATTTATATTTTTATTATTTACTCAAAAATTGTTTCCCAAACTTTTGCTTTTTGAGCTTCATAACAAAGTTTTTATTTGATTTTCATTCACACGATTAAACGATAATTCTGGTAAATTATTTACATCAAAATAATTTTTTTCTGATATTTCTATATTTTTGACTAAATTCATCTCTACTCCCCTCAATAATTTCACATAAAAGAAAAAAATTTTACAAACTCCATACGGTGATTGCCTTTTATCGCTCAATAAATTATGTTTTCTACCATCTTGAATTGCTACAACTTTTTTTGACTTTAACATGAACTCCTGCTTCTTCTAACATTTCTTTTTATAACATTTGTTGTTACAGATTGATTTACATCAACCCATCCACCCGGTAACGACCATTTTACCATCACGCTCTTTCACTAAAAGAACTTTATCATTTTTGAATTATAGCTCCACGACAATCAATTTTAGGAGTTTGATATCCGATTTCATTACAAAAAAATATTTTTTTCACTACATCTAATGAAACTCCACTTTTTTTATTGACATTATCTCTGCAGAAATCTCTCTTATTCTTTCAAATCTCTCTAAATCAAAATCTTCTTTTTGAATAATGTAATCCTGCCTGTGCTAATGATTGTAATTCTACAGCCCACTTTAACCATTGCTCTCTATCATCGTTCATTATCTTACTCCTAAAATTCTCTATCTTATTAATCTTATTTTTAATATCTCTTTAGCAAAACTTCCTTCTTTTTCAGTACCCTAACAATATTTCTTCCACTGTTGCCGCTATATCAGCAAAAGTTTTTTTCTCGTTCCAATATTTACATTTTTCTTAACATTTTTTCCCTGTAATCATTATCGGTATATATTCTCTAGTATGATCTGTTCCTTTATATGTAGGGTCATTCCCATGATCGGCAGTAATTATTAATATTTCATTATCTTTCAAGTTTTTCTCAATTTCTGGCAACCAATTATCAAATTCAACTAATGCATCTGCATATCCTTGTGGATTTCTTCTATGTCCGTAAACAGCATCAAAGTCAACTAAATTAGTAAAAATCAATCCTTTAGTATCTTCTTTCAATGCAGCTACAGTTTTTTTAATTCCATCTAAATTATCTTGATTTGCCTTTCTATTATCTGTAATTCCTTTTCCATTAAATAAATCACTTGTTTTCCCAATTCCTACCACATCAAGCCCTGCTTTTTCCAATCTTTCCAACATTGATTCTTTTGGAGGATCTATTGAAAAGTCGTGTCTATTTGCCGTTCTTTTAAATTCTCCAACTTTTTTACCTACATAAGGTCTTGCGATTACTCTAGCCACAGGCGATTTTCTATTACAAATATCAAGTGCAATTTCACAAGCTTTATAAAGTTCTTCTAACGGTATTATTTCTTCATTTGCTGCTATTTGAAATACTGGGTCTGCAGATCCATAAACTATCCAATTTCCAGTTTTTATTTGTTCTTCTCCATATTCATCTATCGCAACAGTACCTGAAATTGGTTTATTTAACATTGTTTTTCTTCCTGTTTTTTCTTCAAATTCTTTTATTACATCTTCTGAAAATCCATCTTTATAATTTGGAAATGGTCTTTCTAAAGGTACTCCCGCTATTTCCCAATGTCCTGTTGTTGAATCTTTTCCAATTGAAACTTCAACTGCTCTTCCGTAAGCTCCTTCTACTTCTTCTACTGCTGGAGTTCCTTCAATTTCAGTAATATTTCCAAGTCCTAATTTAGCCATATTTGGTAAACTCATTCCGCCCACAGCTTTAGCCATATTTCCTAATGTATTTGCTCCTTCATCATCAAACATTTTTGCATCAGGTAATTCTCCCGCACCAACACTATCCAATACAATTAATGTAATTCTTTCTATTTTTCCCCATTTTTTTATTCCTTTCTAAATAATTTTTTTAAATTTTATTTTTATTATTCAAAAATTTATTTTTTTAAGTTAATTTCTATTTCTATCTACAATTTTTAATTCATATTTAATTTAAAAATTCTATAAATTCATTTTATGTATTTATAAATTTACTATTAATACTAAATTAATATTTATCTTTTTCAACTTCAAGACCTTTTTATTATTTCAATTCCTGAGCTAGTTCCAAGTCTTGTTACTCCCATTTCAATATATCTTTGAGCAGTAGCTAAGTCTTTCACTCCTCCACTTGCTTTTTATTTGAGCTTTATCTCCTACTACTTTTTTCATTAAAGCAACATCTTCAAATGTTGCACCACCTGTCCCAAATCCTGTTGAAGTTTTTACAAAATCAGCTTTTGCATTTACTGATAATTCACAAGCTTTCATTTTTTCTTCTTCTGTCAAATAACAAGTTTCTATTATCACTTTTAGTACTTTATTTCCAATAGCTTTTTTTATTTCAGCTATTTCTTTTTCAACATAAGCATAATCCTTATCTTTTTAATGCTCCTATATTTATAACCATATCAATTTCCAGGCTCCTTCTTCTACTGCTCTCTCTCTTCAAAAAAATTTTTAGCTTCCATAGACATAGCACCTAACGGGAATCCTACAACAGCTGCTACTTTTTACTCCTGTATCTTTTTACTAAATCATATGCAAACGAAACATTACATCCATTTACACAAACAGAATAAAATCCATACTCTATTGCCTCTTCACATAATTTTTTTATTTCTTTTTTTGAGATGTAGCCTTTAAGACTGTATGGTCAATATATTTATTTATTTCCATTTTTAATCACCTTTTTATTTATAAAATTATTCAATTATTTCCAAAAATAGCTTTTAGGTTCTTCCACTTTATTATTTGATATAATATAGGCATCTAAAATCATATTTTTTTGATTCTTCAACATTTTTTTGCTATCATTATAGTAAATTTCTGCTATTTTTTTCTCCTTTTTCTACTTTTTTTCTCCCACTTTTTTCAATATTTTTTTATACCTACAGCATGATCTATTATATCTTCTTTTGTTGCTCTTCCTGCCCCAATTATCATTGCTGCTTTTCCTATTTCTTCAGCTTTAATTTTTTGTACAAATCCTATCTTTTCACTCATTACATCTAGTTTACTTTTTGGTGTTGGTAAAATTGTATAATCATTTACAAGTTCTCCATTACCTCCACTTTCACTTATAAATTCTTTCAATCTGGCAAGTGCTGTTCCATTATTTATAACTTCATCAATTTTTTCTTTACCTTCTTCTAACTCTTTTATTTCACCTTTAGCTTTTAAAGCTAAACTTGCTATCGTGTACACCACTTCTTTCAAGTCTTCTGCACCATTTCCTTTAAGCGTTTCAATAGATTCAATTATTTCATTAGCATTCCCAATTGCATGTCCTAAAGGCTCATCCATATTACTTAAAACGACTTGTACTTTACGACCTGCACCTTTCCCAATTTCTATCATTCTTTTCGCTAATTCTTTTGCTTGTTTTATATCTTTCATAAAAGCTCCGTCACCAACTTTTACATCCAATATAATAACATCAGATTGAATTGCTAATTTTTTACTCATTATACTACTTGCAATCAACGGAATACTCGGTACTGTCCCCGTTACATCTCTTAATGAATATATTTTTTTATCTAGTGGAACAATTTTATCGCTATATCCCATAAGACCTATTCCTGTTTTATTTGCAATTTTTACTAATTCATCTCTCGTACTTGAGAACTTAAATCCTTTTATCGCTTCAAATTTATCGATTGTTCCTCCTGTATGTCCCAATCCTTTTCCAGATAATTTTGTAGTTCCCATTCCTAAAGCAGCTAAAACTGGTGCTAAAACAACTGTTACTTTATCTCCAACACCACCTGTACTATGTTTATCTACTAAAAATTTATCAACATCATCAAATTTTATTATATCTCCAGAATCTCTCATTGTTATAGTAAATGTCAACAATTCTTCTTCCGACATATCATTGAAATATGTTGCCATTAAAAATGATGACATTTGATAATCAGGAACATTTCCATCTAAATATTCATCTAATAAAAAAATTTAATTTTCTTCTTCAGTCAATTTATGATTATCTCTCTTCTTTTCAATTAAATCTACTACTCTCATGACTTTACACCTCATTTTTATTTTTTTACAATTATTAGTTATCATTTCATATCTACTTATAAATTAATAAAAGCAGGATAAATAAGACCCTGCTTTCATTTCTGTTCAAGATATATTAGTTTAAAGTTGGTTTAACTTGAATTTTTTCCAGCTTTAATATCTTCTTTAATTTGTTCTAATTTTTTTAATATTTTTCTTCACCAATTTTATCTTTAGTTAATTTGAAATCAGTTGTTCCTACTCCATTTTCATTAATTCCAAATTCTTGTACTTTAGACTCAAATTTTTCCATCTAATATTGATTTAATTGTATTAAATATTGCAGCATCTACATTTTTTTAACATTGAAGTCAATACAAATCCAGGAATAATGTCATCTTGATTTGAGTCAACTCCTATTGCAAATACACCTTTTTCTTTAACAGCTTGGAACATTCCATTTCCACTTCCATCAGCTGCATGATAAACAACATCTGCACCTTGTTGAATTAATGTTTCAGTTTTTGCTTTAGCTGATGCTGGATCATTGAATGGATTAGCTCCTCCTAAGTAAACTGATAATGTTTTTATATTAGGATTTACATATTTAGCACCTTGTTCAAATCCTGCTTGGAATTTTTCAATAACTGGTGATTCAAGTCCTCCTACAAATCCTACTGTATTTGTTTTAGACATCATTGCAGCTAATGCTCCTACTAAGAATGAACCTTCATGTTCTTTGAATTTTAATGATGCAACATTAGGTAAGTCAACTTCATCATCAACCATTGCAAATTTTTGATCTGGGAATGCTGCAGCAACTGTTGCAACTGCATCTTTCATTGTAAATCCTACACCAATAATTAAATCATGTTCTCCTGATTCAGCAAATTGTCTTAAAGCATTTTCTGCTTCTGCTGAAGTATCTTTAGGCTCATATTCTTTAAATGTAATTCCTAATTCTTTTTTTGTGCTTGTTGTAATCCTCTAAAAGCTGAGTCATTAAATGATTTATCTCCTTTACCACCTGTTGAATAAACTATTGCAACTGATTTTTTAGCTGCACCTGCACTTTCAGTTTTTTGTTCACCTTCGGCTGGTTTAGAACCACAAGCTACAACAAACAAAACTAAAGTAGCCATGATACTTAAAACTGTAATAAGTTTTTTTCATTACTTTTTCCTCCTAATAATCATATCTGTATTTTTGTTATTTCAATTATACCTTAATTTTTTTCTATTTTTTTCAATACTTACTACAAAAAATCTTTTTTAAAAAAATAATCTTATATAAATAAAAAAATACTCACAAAATAAGTTTTTTTAGAATATATAACTGTAATTAATTATAAATTTAAATTATTTACAAAAAAATATATCATTTTTATAATATGAGTATTTATTTTATTTTTATTTTTTTATTTATTAATCTTCTATATAATTATCAATTTCTGTTGGTTCAATATTCCAAATTTCTCTAGCATATTCCATGATCGTTCTATCTGAACTAAATTTACCTGCATTTGCAATATTTTTTTCAATGCTTTTTTTAGCCCAATTTCTTCTATCTTTATATGCTGCATCCACTCTTGCTTGTCTTCTCTATATGATTCAAAGTCTTTTAATAAGAAGTAAACATCTGGTCTTGATCCATCTACTCCATACAATAATGAAGCTTGTAATTCTCTAAAGATTCCTTTATGGTTATCATTATAAGTTCCATCACCTAATTGATCTAATACTTTTCTTAATCCTTCAACATTGTCAATTACTTCAAATGGATTATATCCTCCATTATTTTGTAATTCTTCAACTTCGTGAGCTTTTAATCCAAAGATGAACTCATTTTCTGCTCCAGCTTCTTCAACTATTTCAACATTTGCTCCATCTAAAGTACCTAAAGTCAATGCACCATTTAACATAAATTTCATATTTCCAGTTCCTGATGCTTCTTTACTTGCTGTAGAAATTTGCTCTGATATATCTGCTGCTGGGAATATTTTTTCTGCAAGTGATACTCTATAATTTTCTAAGAACACAACTTTAATTTTACCATTTATTGCTGGATCATTATTTATTTTTTTCTGCAATAGCATTGATTAATTTAATAATTCCTTTTTGCTCTTCTATATCCTGCTGCAGCTTTTTGCTCCAAAAAAATAAATGTTCTTGGTTCTATATCCATAAATGGATTTTCTTTTTAATTTATTATATAAGTCCATTATGTTTAATACATTTAATAATTGTCTTTTTATATTCATGTAATCTCTTAACTTGTATATCAAATATTGAATGAGGATTTACTTCAATTCCTGTTGTTTCTTTTAATGTATTGAGCTAATTTAGATTTATTATTAAATTTAATTTCTGATAATCTATTTAATACATTGTCATCTTCAATAAATTGTTCTAATTTTTTTCAATTCAAATAAATCAGTTGTCCATTTATCTCCTATTAAGAATGTAATCATTTCAGCTAACTCTGGATTTGATTTTTAATAACCATCTTCTTTGAGTAATTCCGTTTGTTTTTGTTTAAGAATTTCTCAGGATATAAATTGTACCAATCTTTTTAATTCAGAATTTTTTTAAGATTTCAGTATGTAACGCTGCAACTCCGTTAACTTTATGAGATCCAACAATCGCTAACCAAGCCATTCTTACTTGACCATTTCCAATTATTGACATATAATCAATTTTACCCCAATCTCCTGGATATTTTTTTCATTTAATTCCACTACGAATCTTCTATTAATCTCTTCTATTATTTGATAAATTCTTGGTAATAATGGTTGGAATAAAGATATATCCCATTTTTCTAATGCTTCTGATAAGATAGTATGATTTGTGTAGGCAAATACTTTTTGACAGATCGCCCACGCTTCATCCCAGCTTAATTTTTCATAGTCTAAGAATATTCTCATTAACTCTGGTATTGCTACAACTGGGTGAGTATCGTTTAATTGAATTGCCACTTTATCAGCAAATTTTGAAAAATCATTACCGTAAGTCCCTTTGTATCTTCTAACAATATCTTGTAATGAAGCTGAAGTAAAGAAGAATTGTTGTTTCAATCTTAAAACTTTTCCATCTTTTTCAGTGTCATTTGGATACAATACTCTTGAAATATCTTCAGCTTTTACTGCTTTTTCTGAAGCTTGTAAATATGTTTGATCATTAAATAATTTTAAATCAAATCCTTCTGGTGATCTTGCTTCCCATAATCTTAAAGTATTTACAGTTTCATTCCCATATCCTACAACTGGTACATCATACGCTACAGCTAAAACATCTTCCGTATTTACTCTTTTAAAGTATTCTTTTCCTACTTCATCTTTATGAATTTCAATTTGTCCACCAAATTTTACTTCATAAACTCTATCCATTCTTTTTATTGACCAAGGATCACCATATTTTTGTCCAGTTATCTGGATACTCAACTTAGTATCCATTTTCAATTTTTTTGTTCAAACATTCCGTATTTATATCTTAATCCATATCCATGTCCTGGTAATTTACAAGTAGCCATTGAATCTAAGAAACATGCTGCTAATCTTCCCAATCCACCATTTCCTAATCCTGTATCTGATTCTTGATCTTCAATTTTGTTAATATCTACACCTAACTCATTTAAAGTTTCTTTCACTGCATCATTAATTTGTAAATTAATTAAGTTATTTCCTAAATATCTACCCATTAAAAAAATTCAGCTGAGAAATAGTATGCTTGTTTTTACTTGTTTTTTTAGCATAAGTTTTTTTAGTATTATACCATTGTTCTACAACGAAATCCATTGCAGCTCTTGATACTGCATTGTATAATTCAAATTCATGTCTTCTTCTAATGTTTTTTTCCGTATTGACTTCTAACTTTTTTTATAATACTACCTTTCAATTCTTTTTTTATCAATATTCATTATTCTCCTCCTAGAATTTATTTTTTTGTATGCTATTTTGTCCTTTTTCTGCATTATACAACTTTTTCAATATTATTGTCAAGGACATTTCCGTATATCTATTTTAATGCCCTTATTTTTCAAGTTTTTTTATTATTTCTATGATTTTTTTATCTCCAATAATTTTTCATTTTTTTATTCTTCTTTAGAATAAACATCATTCTTTATTTTTTTCAAGTATTCCTTTAGGATTTTTTTACAAGCGATGAATAACTAAAAATATACTCCCTTTTTACTTCTTCAGAGTTTCTATTATATTTTTATTTGATTTATAAGTTCATCGTCTTTTTTTCCCAATCTTTTTATTCTATATGCTGCTTGTCCTATATAAAGATTTGTCTTAGTTTCTTTTTGCATATTTACTCCATCAATCTACTAAAGTATTATATTCTGCTATTTTGAATCCTTGATTCCAATAAATTTGTGGTGCAACATAGTCTATCCAATTTTTTTCATCCAATATAATATATCTGCATATAAATCATCATAATTTTTGTATTCCTGCTTTTTGTATTTGATCCTCTCACTGAATCCGTTGAAATATTACGCCAAACACCAAACGGACTTATTCCAAACGATACATTTTTTTCTCAGCTTTTTATTGAACTATATAATTTTTTTCTATTAATTTATTTACATTATCTCGACGCCAATCATCAACCTTCAAAAAAATTTGATCCGTATTTATTATATTGTTCTTCATCATTATATATTTCTCCTTTAACTTTATACGGATAAAAAAATAATCATCCATATGCACACCATCAATATCGTAATTTTTCAACTACTTCCATTATACTTTTAACAATATAATCATTTACTTCTGATATACCTGGATTCAAATATAATTTTCCACCATAAGTTATTGTCCAATCTGGTCGCTGTTTGCCGATATTATCATTTGATAATTTATCAATTCCACCTGACATTGTCAATCTATAAGGATTGAACCACGCATGAAATTCTATATTTCTTTTTATGCAGCTTCCTCTATCATAAATTTTAATGGATCATAACCTGGATTTTGTCCTTGAATTCCTGTTAAATATTCCGACCAAGGCGAAAAATTTTTGATGGATAAAAAGCATCTCCTACAGGTTTAATTTGTACAAATACGGCATTCATATTCCATTCTTTCACGTTGTCTAATATTTTTTTATGAATTCTTGTTTTTTTGACTTTCAACACTAAGTCCTTTTTTTAGATGGCCAATCAATATTTAAAACAGTTGCAACCCAAATTCCACGCATTTCTTTTTCTTTCTTTTGCAATTTTATTACCATTTTTCTGTTTTATAACTATCTAAAAATACTAATTATTTCTTTTTCTATCCTCTGTAGTTAATTTTTTTACTGGAAAATCCGTTTAATGTTATTAATACCATAATTAAAATTACTAATTTTTTTAAATTTCTCATTCTATTTCCTTTTTCTATTTTTTTATTTCCTAAATCTTAAATTTATTTAACATATAATAAATTTATTTTTCTCACTAACCCCACTCCATCTCCAAATGGTAACAACACAAAATTATATTTATCATTTTAATTCATTTTATAAATTCTTTAAGCCTTTTTAACTATCGTTTTATATCTTTTAGGTATTTCATTTTTCATTCCCTGCAACAATTCCTCTAAACATAATATTATCAATAAAAAAATTGTTCCATTTTTTTCTAAAAGATTATAGCACATCTCAAAAAAACTTTTTTTATATTGCCCTTTTGAAGCATCAATAAATATAAAATCATATTTTCTATCTTTATCTAATTTTTAGTATTTCATCTAAAGCATCACCTAATATCATCTCATTTTTTTCTAATAATCCTAATTTTTTTAAAAATTTTTCTTTAGCTTTTTTTCATATCTTGCTTCATTAATTTCTATCGTTGTAAGTTTCCCACTATTTCTATTTGCAATTTGTGCTAAAAAAATTCCAGAAAACCCTGTAGCTGTCCCTATTTCTAATATTTTTTTAGCTTTTTATTCTTTCAGCTTCAAAATAACATAAAATTCAAAAACTTCTCTCGTTATAATTGGAACTTTATCTTTTAAACTCTCTAATTCAATTTCTAAAAATTATATCATCATCTATTTTTAAATAATTTTTTTGCGTATATTCAGACGATTTATCAAAATTTTTCTATCATTTTTTTATATAATTATACAATTTTTATAAATTTATGTATAATTTATACTCTCCTCTTTTTATAATCCTTCACTCATTTTTAAATATAGGCATCATAACTGAAAACACAATAAATCCTATTATAATTCCAATTATTATAATTGAAACTGGTTCTAATATTTTTTTAAAAAAATAACTTAATTTTTTTCATTTACTCTATCATAATAAATTTCCGTTAAATTACTAAACGCGGTTTCCATATCTCCTGTTTTTTTCACCAATATTCAAAAAAACTTATATATTCTCTATCAAAAAGCACTATTTCCAAAACTTTTCGTAATTTCTTTTCCTTTTTTTAGTTTAACTACTATTTTTTTCTAATTCTTTTTTTAAAAAAATCCTTCAGTGTTTTTTTAAAACAAAGCTCTAACGCTTGTATTAATTCTATTTTTTGAGCATAACAATGAATGCATATTTTGACTAAAATCAAGTATTTTTTTATTTCTCTATATTTTTCCCAATTATTTTTTTATTTTTTTAATATATTTTTTTCATAATTTATTTTTATTGTTTTTTTATAATTTCTAAAAAGAAAAATTATTCCTAAAATTAATAACATATAAAACCAATACTTATTAATTAATTTACTTATTAAAATTACATTTTCTGTTACTGTTGGAAGTTTTTTTGTCCCATATCTTCATAAATTAAAAACAAATTTGGGAACTACAATCTTAAGTAATATAAAAAAATTATAATAATTGCTGTTATTATTACAAATATTGGATAAATGCTCAAACTTTTCACTTCTTTTTTTATTTTTTTCACGAAATTCATATTTTTAAATATATATTTTTAAATACTTCACTTAATTTCCCTGTCTTTTTCTGCAATTTTTTTATCATTTGTATAAAATCTTGATTTTTACTTATATATAAAAATGATTTTTTTTCAAGTGAATTACCTTTTTCAATATATTTTTTTACATTTAATTATTTTTATTTTTTTATATCATTTTTATAATTATTACTTATTATATTTAATGCCTCAATTATTCCAATATCTGCTTTTAAGCAAATAATACATTTCTTTTGAAAATTCTAATATTTCTTTATCTTTAAGATTCTTACTTTTACTAAAAAAATAGTCAAATTAACCCCTCCTTTGACTTCAACTATTTCATCTTTATTATTTTTTTGTTCTAAAGCTAATTTCCCTAAAGCTATTGAGCCTACAAATCCTGCTTCATCTCCCAATCCGGGATAAACAATATAATCATCTATCACTTCTAATATTTCATTTTTTTGAACGTATCCATTCAGCAATTCTTTTTACATTTTTTTCTAATTAATGGGAATAATTGTTTTTGTTTCATAACTCCTCCATCCCATAATTATTTTTTTGTGGTGACAATATCAAAAATATAACTAACTAAAGCTTGAGCTAAATAAAATGCTTCCATTTCCCATACTTCATTTTTATCTGCTAACAAATGTCCTTTTTCTCCCCATCTATCTTCAATAGCAGGCCCTGCTGCCATTCCTTCTAAACAATCTTTATGAAATGGGCATCTTCCTTCAAAATTATCATCTTTATGTCTTTTTAAATAAATATGTCCCATTTCAGGGTGAGTCAATCCTTGAACCATTTTACCATCTACAACTGCTCCTGCTCCAATTCCTGTTCCAACCGTTATATATAAAACATTTTTAAGTCCTTTTCCTGCTCCCCACCACGATTCTGCTAAAGCAGCTCCATTTACATCTGTATCAAATTCAATTGGAACATTATAATGTTTTTTCAATTCTCCAATCATATCATAATTACTCCAGTAAGGTTTCGGTGTCTTTGTTATATACCCATATGTTTCTGAACCTTTAACAGGATCAATCGGTCCAAAACTTCCTACTCCCATCACATCAAATTCTTTATCATTAAAATATTCTATAACTTTTTTTCATCGTTTCTTCGGGTGTTGTTGTAGGAAAACTAACTCTGTCTATTACTTTTTCCATCTTCTGTTCCTATTCCACAAATAAATTTTTGTTCCCCCTGCTTTCAACTGCTGCAATTATCGCCATTTCTATTTTTCCTCCTATTTTTTTATACTTTTTTTATTTGAATAGATTTTTTTATTATATCATTTTTTTATAACCTACTTTTTTTATAAAAAAATATATCATTATTATAGCATATTTTTAATATAATTTCAATTTATTAAATTAAAAATTATTCTTTTTTTCTTTAATTTATTTTTATTGAACTATTGCTTTCAATTTCTAAATAAATATCTCTATTTTTCTTTATTATTTCTTTTTATATTTAAATAACAGATCAATTAATGGAATATCTGATAAAAAAACGGAACTTTTCTCATGGTATTTTTTTCTACATTTTGCTTTTAATCCACCTATAAATGTTGTTCCTCCATCATCTAATATAATTGATGTTTTAGTTTGATTTTTTTCTGCTTTGCTCCAGAATTTTCACTATAATTTGATGTTAATTTAAAATTACTAACTTCCGTTTCTATTTTTTTAAATTTATTTTTCTTTTTATCTTTATTTTTTTAATAACTTCAGGACTTATTTTTAAAAACAATTCCTGCTTCTGAAAAAAATAGGTTCACTATATTCCGTATTATTTTTTTGTAATTTTTTCTCACCAATTAATACTTCTTCCGTAACACGAAGTTCTCCTCCCTCTCCTTCTGCTATTAACAAAGTCGGCATTGATTCTATTCTTATATCTCCATTTTCTTTTTAAAAAAATTAAAATCTATTCCTAAAAAAATATCCTCCATTTTTTTAAAAATTCCACCTATTGATAATTCTCCATTCAAAAAAATTTACTAAAAAAAATTAGGATTACTAACACCTTTTTTTATTTCATTACTTTCCCATTGAATACCTAATTTTTTTCAAATAAATTTGAACTTGTATCAATTATTGTTCCTTTAATTAAAACTTGTTCTTTTTTTCACATCCAATGACTGTAATATTTTTCTTTATTTCCTCTAACTTTTTCTTATCTCCACTAAAAAAATAATTTTTATTATCTATTCCTATAAATTTATATCCTCCAAATCCTTCTATTTTTTTCTACAATTTCCTTTGCTTTTTCTATTTTTTTAATACGATTTCATCAATAATTTCAACTATTTTTTTCATCTTTATTTTTTTATCCTCTTTTTTTATTTCATCTACATCTTTTCCCATCTTTATTGTTTTTTTATTGCCATCATTTTTCAATTTTTTTAATTCTTTCTGTTTCGGAGCTTGAAAGAAAAAAATATTTTTTTACATTTTTCTACATCTTTTTTTATTTACATAATTACTGACATTTTCTGCATAAACATTTAAAACATTAAAGCATATTGCATATATTATAATTCCTTTATTCCTCATTTTTTTAAATTTTTTTCACAAATAACTCCATTTGTTTCTGCATTTTATAATAACCCCTTTTTAATTTATTTTTTTATTTTATTCTTTTTCAATAAATCCTAACGATATTTTTAAAACCTTCGCTCGTTAATTCTATATACATTTTACTTGTATCAATATTTTTTTACTTTTTATTCACAAAATACATAAATTTCCCAAAAATCATTCAAACTTCCATACAAATTAAAATAAATATATTTTAATGTATATCCATTTTTTCTCCCAAACTTTTTTTCACTTTTTGCTATTTCCATAAGTTTAAGATTACTTTCTTTTTGCAAAAAAATATAAATCATTTTTTTAAATTCTGATTCATCTTTTTATTGTTAAAAAAATTCTATTTTTTTAAGCATTACTTCTATTTGCTTAAATTCATCTTCTAATTTCTTTTTTTATCATTTTTGTTCTTTTTTATTTCACTAATTTTTATCATCTAACTCTATATTTTTTTCTCTACTAAATCTTTCCTCAAGTTTTTTTATTTCTATATTTTTTTCATATCTAGTATTTATTAAAAATCCACCTACTAATATTATAAAAAAATATAACAAAACTTTTTACATTTATTTTTTTCCACTTTTTCCCCATAAACTCTCCTACTCAATATTTATTTTATATTCAAAAAAACGGTAACTTCATCTCTATCTTTTTAAATAACTTAATTCTACATTTTTTATATTTTTAATTTTCAACTTTTTTTCTCAAATAATTCAAAAATTTTTAAAAATTTTCTATTTCTCCTTGAATTATCCATTGTTTATTTTCATACAATATTTTTTTATAACTAACTTCATCTTTACTACTTTCTATCAAAAATTTTTATAAAAGAATAATATTCTTTTTCGCACTATTTGTCCTGTTATTTCAGTTAAAAGTTCAATCTCTTTTGAATATTCTGGTAATTTTTTTCATCTTTTTGTTTTTATATATTTTTTTCTTTCTCTTTTTATAATTTTTTTGATTTCATCATTTTCTCTCGAATTGCTTAAAAGAAAATATATTCAAAGTTAATATGATTCCTACAATTATTACCATTATCAAAATATTATCTCTCAATTTCCAATCCATTTTCAATAAATCTTTTGATAATTTAATTTCCTTTTTTTGATAAAAAAAATTAGGATTTTTCATACATCTCATCTCCTAAAAAAATATTTCTTTTTACCTCTTCTTCCGTTTCAGTAAATACTTTCATATCTCCAAAATCAAATTTTTTCTATATCAACAACATCGTACAAAGTTAAATCTATTTTTTTCAAATTCGTCAATTTTTTTCCATTTTTTTATTTTTTTAATCTTATACTATTATTTTTCTCCAATTTGTAATATTTCGACATCATTTTTCTTTATACTTATTATATATTCCTAAAAAAATCTATTTTTTTATACTTTTTTTAATCTACAATTTACCTTTTTTTCATCTTTATTTTTATATTTCTCAATTTCTTTTCTATCAAAATAACAATTTATATATGTATCTTGAAGCATATTAAAATATATTTTTTTCTTCTTTATATTTTTAGTTTATTTTTGTAATTTGTCTAAGTATTTCAAATTATTTTTGATTATTCTCTATAAAATCTATAAAACCAAAGTGAACTACAATTTCAATTTCTGTATTATCTTCTAAATCAAATTCATCTTTTTACATTTTCAATTACTTCATCTATTTCCTGATTTTTCAAAAAAATAAAATTTCATCATTTAATTGTATATAAATTTTAGTTTTACTTCTAACATATATTTTTAGTTTTTTTCAACCACAATTTCCCTCTTTTCTTAACTTCAACTTTTTACTTTTTTTATATTTATGATTTTGTTTCGTTCATTTACAAAATATACAAATTCTATTGCAAATATTGTAACTATAGATAAAAACTATTAAAACATATAATAAACTGGCTCCTCTTTTCCTATTTTTTTCATTTTTACCTCTCCAAATTAACTATTTTTTTATACTTTCAACATTTTTCTAAAACAGTATTTATATAAAATATATTATCTATTATATCCATTTTTTTATTTTATCGTATTCTGAAAATTTTTTTGTTCCTGCTCCAAATAAACTAGCTGTTTCACCTTCATATATGTATAATTTTTTTACCAATTTTTTTCTAATTTATAAAACCTACTATCTTTTTTTGTATACAATAAAATTACTTGCTTTATGAAAAATTTTTTTATAACTCCTCTATAATAAAAATTTATCTTTATCTCTAGTTTTTTTATATCTTCTATTAATTTATCTAATAAAAAAATAAATTTTTTTCATCCACTATTTGATCCTTTTTTTCACAGTTTCAAAAAAATAATTATTCTTTTCATAAAACTACTTATAACAAAAAAATTAATATCATAAAAATGAACATTGAAATTAATATTTCAATTAACAAATATCCTCTCTTTTTATTTTTCAATCATTTTCAAACTCATATTTTTCCCTTTATTTCATCAATTTTTTTATTTCTATTTTTTATATTTTTCAACTGTTGGATTTTTTTAACCTCTTTTATTATAATTTTTTTACTTTTTTTATAAATCATTTTTTTATTATTCTATATCTATTTTTCTATAAAAAAAATTTATTATAAAAAAATCTCCAATATTATTTACTTCATATTCTCCAATTAATCTCATTATTTCAGCTTTATTTTTTTGTTTTTATTAATTCAATCATATTATTTTTTTAATTTCATTATCTATATTTATACTATTAAGTTTTTTTATCAATTTTATAACTTTTTTAAAAAAATATTACTAACCGGTACAAGAATTACAACAATAAAAAAACATAGATAATAAACTTTCAACTAATGTTTCTCCTCTTTTTTTCATAAACGCCACACACTTTTTCAAACTATATATTAAAAATTATAAAAGGGAGCAAAAGGAATATAAATATTTTTCTTTTTTTCCATAAAAAAATTAAAATTATTACTGCAAAAATTCCAGAGATAATATATAAAAATTTTATAATAATTTAATATTTCTAAAAAAATAATTTTTTTCTAAATTAATTTTTTTATATTCACTTCCTATTAGTCCACCCTATAATTCCAACTAATTTTTATATCACCAAAGCCTATTAAAGCTTTTTTTAAATAATCTTCCAATGAATATAATATTAAAAAAAGGCAACACACTTATACCCATTCCAGTTATTCCCATCACTATACTATTTTTTTATAAAAATTTTTTTATACTAAAAAAATAAGATCAATAACAAAATACATATATCTGATATAATTTTTCTTTTTTTATATCTATATATACAATTATTATTAGAACAAAAATATATTAATATATTTAAAAATATTCATACTCATATTTACCTTCTTATCTCTTCATTTGGAAAGGCTTTTACTATTTGCTGCTATTTTTAGCGTAAATTTCTCCATTTTTCTAAAAACAATAGTCCCTGTTATATTCCCAACTTTAAAAATTACCATTATTTTTGTAATCCTATTCCTAACTTATTCAAATTACCTTGTTCTGTAAAAACATCATTCAAATTTGTAGGAGCATTCCCATTATTTTTCTACACTCCAAGAAGTTGAAGAATTATTCAATTCTGCAATAGCTCCAATTACTTTACTTTTTATTTGCTTTTATTTAAGTATTTTTCCAACTTGTGGAACTGCCATTGCAGAAATAATTGTAATAATTGCTACAACTAAAATCACCTCTACCAATGTAAAACCATCTTTTTTCTCTTTTTCAATTTTCTTGTCATTTTCCCACCCTCTTTTTATTTTTTTAATTATTTATAACATATTTTTTTAATTATTTTTTTCAATATTTTTTTAGATATTTTTATAATTATTTTTTTAATTTTTATTTTCATATATTATAGTTTTTACAATAAAAAAACTATAAAAATTCAAAATTTTTTTATAGTATAATTAAATAAAATAATATTTTTAAAGGGGTTTTATGAAAAACATAATATTTACATTCAACACTATGATTGAATATCTTTACTCAAAACTTGAAGGTATTTGTATTTCTGGATTTTTATCTATCAATTTTTAGCAAGTATTTATTATTTCATTAATATATTTTTTTAAATTCCCAAAATCTACTGGAACTATTTTTAATTACAATAATTTCTGCACTTATTTTTACTTGCTTTTTATAGGTTATTTTAACGAAATATATAACTTTTTATTTTTAAAAAAATATAACAGATAAATTTGATATCGATATAAGTTTTTTTAATAAACTTAAAACTAATAAACCTAAATACATATTTTTTTAAAATTATTAGCTGTTATTGTTTCATTCTTTGGAACTTTAGCATTATCTTTAGCAATTATATTTATTATATTTTTCAGTGTATGTTATATATCTTTTTAATAATAATTTTTTTATAATCGGAACTATTCTCTCTTTTATAAACAAAATCTTTTGAGCCAAAAAGGCTCTTTTTTTATTTATTTTTTTATCCTTACTTATACAATCTTATAGATTTTTATACATGAATAAACAAACCCTTTAAATTCAACGCTTACATTTATTTATATTTTTTTAATATACTCTTTAGTCTTTACTAAAAATTTTCTCCAATACCTCTGCACTAATATCAAAAGCTACTTTATTTTTATTTGCCATTTTTTTGTGTATTCTACTATTTCATTTTCAACTATTCCTAATTAAGTTAATGTCCGTCAACATGAGCTCCTACAGCACGGGTAAATTCCATTTGATATACCATATTTTTCAACTCCTTTCATTTTTTTAATTTTTTTGTGGTATAATTTTTATAAAATAAAGATAAAAGGTAATTTTTATGAATAAACATTATATATATTTAATTTTTAAAATAATATTTGCTATCGCTTTAGCTATTCCTACAGATTTAATTTTTATTTCTTATTATTCCTTTTTTTGGATAATTCCTTTCTATGGAATTTTTCGGTAAAAATTTGTACAAGTATTATTTTTTTCTTGTAACAGTTTGGGCTTATGTAGAAGCAATAAATTCTTTAATAGAAATATAGGTGATTCATATGTTTTAAAACACTAAAAAAATAAAAAAATTAATAATTTAAAACGTAATAAAAAAATATAATTAAATTATGCAAACTTTTAAAAGATTTTTGCCATCGAATATAAATTTATATCTCCTAAAAAAAGAAAAAAAATTTCTATAACTGAGAGACTTGATAATTTTTTTCTAAAAAAATACTCTAAAAAAATTTAAAAAGTTCGTACTTGTAAATTTTCATTTATTGAAATAATTTTAATTTATTTTTATATCTATCTTTGGTGTACTTTTTCACGATGCCTTGGATTTTTATTCTTTTTTTATTATTAGGCTCTATTGGATTTATTTTTTTCTTTTTTTATAGGTCATTTAACTGTATTTCTTTCTTTAATCTATGAAGAATGATAAATTATTTTTAATTTTTGAGCCAAAAGGCTCTTTTTTTATTTATCCTTTTCTGCAAGTCCTTCTGCTCTATCCATTTTTCTCTTTAGTTTTTTTCTACCCAATATTGAAGTTCATATAAACTACAACTCATAAGGGTGTCATAGCTTATATTTAATGAACTTGTATAATCATTTGAGCTTTCTAATATTTCTGTTACTAGATACAATAAATTTACTACATCATTTGCTCTACAGAGATTAATGATACACAATAAAAAAAAGATAAAAAAATTATACTTTGTTGAATCAGTTACTTTTTTTAAATTCTTCTAACATTTGATTCGAACTTTTTAAAAGCCTTTTTTTACCTTTTTTTATTTTTTTGTTTACAAGTGTCTACAAGCACTATAAACACTGTGTTTTATTCATTTGTATGAAATTATAAAAGTATTTTTCCATTGTATCCATATCACTATCTGATTGACCTTCTGGTAATTTAATTCTAATTAAATCCATTGGCTCATTTCTAAATCTGTTTCAATTTCAACAATTGTATTTGGATGGACAACATCAACCATTTCTTCTTTTTTTACATTATAAAAATCCAGTTAACTTAAATGGCATTGGATCACCTTCTGGTCTAACCAACTCAAATTCCATATCAGTAAAAAAATTCTATTTCTTATTTGCCACTTATACTTATTTTTCACCTGTTTTTTTCTATTACATTTGCAACTAATTGATATGTTTTGACTATAAGATAATCCTGTAGCATAATTTTTGATCGAGCTTCTGTTGTTTTTTGATAAATAAAATCCTTTTTGAATACAGTCTATGACTTATAGTTTCTAATTCTGCAAGCCATTTTTGGATCATACTGATAATTTCCAGAATAATATGAATCTAATGCTCTTTTATATTGTTTTACAACTGTAGAATTATAATAAATACTCTTCATTCTTCCTTCTATTTTTAAGAGAATCAACACCTGCTTCAAGAACTTGGTCTATAAATTCTATTGTACATAAATCTTTTTGCATTAAAAAAATAAATGTTTGTTCTCCTTCTTCAACAACATCGTGAGCACCTTTTTTTCTTCATGACCTTCAGCTATAACTTTATAATTCCATCTACAATCTTGTGCACAAATTCCTCTATTCGCGTCTCTATTTACAAAATAATTACTTAATAAACATCTCCCTGAAATCGCCATACACATTGCTCCATGAATAAATACTTCTATTTCAATATCAGGAACTTTTTCTTTTTATTTCTTTAATTTCTTTTTAATGACATTTCTCGAGCAAGTACTACTCTTTTTAGCTCCCATGTCTTTATACATTTTTTACTGTCATCCAGTTTGTACTATTTGCTTGTGTACTTACGTGAATTGGTAAATTTGGTGCATGTTCCCTAACTAATTGCATTACACCTAAATCCGCTACAATTACTGCATCTGCACCGTATTGATCTAATAATTTTATAAATCTCGGCATATATTTAATTTCTGCATTATGTGCAAAAATGTTTAGTGTTACATAAATTTTCTTTCCTAAACTATGAACATAGTCTATCGCTTGCTTTAATTCACTATTTTTGAAGTTTGACGACATTCCTCTTAAGTTGAATGAAGCTCCTCCTACAAAGCACGCATCCGCACCAAAGTGAATTGCAGTTTTTAATTTTTTTCCATATTCCCTGCTGGTGCTAATAATTCTACTCTTTTCATTTTTGCTTTTACTCTCCTTAATTTTTCATATCTATTTTTTTCTCATATTCATTCACAACATTTACAAATTGTTGATAATTTGGTCTAAATCCTAATTTTATTGTTCCTGTCGATTACTTCTATGCTTCCCTACTATAACTTCAACTGTCTCAATTTCATCATTTGAATTTGTATTATTTTTGAGATGAATTTGATGAGTATTGCGATGGTATTTCTCCCTGTTGTTTTTCTCCATCTTTCATATAATATTTTTTTCTCTATAAAAAAACATTACCATATCTGCATCTTGCTCTATCGCTCCAGACTCTCTCAAATCCGATAATATAGGTCTTTTTATCTACTCTTGATTCAACATTTCTAGATAATTGTGATAATGTTAAAATTGGTATATTTAATTCTTTTGCTATTATTTTTTTAATGAACGAGAAATTTCTGATATTTCTTGTTCTCTACTTTTTGATCCTTCACTTGGATTAATTAATTGTAAATAATCAATCAACATAAAGTCTAATTTACCTTCAGCTTTCAATCTCCTAGCTACTGCTTTTATCTCTAAAAATATTTACACTTGAAGAATCTGAAATATATAATGGTAAATCAAATAATCTTCCGGAAGCATTCCCTAATGCTGTATAGTCATCATCTGATAATTTCCCATCTTTTATTGCTGTTAATTTTTACTTTTTGATTCTATTGATAGCAATCTATCAAAAAGTTGTTCCGTTCCCATTTCTAAACTAAAAAAACTAAAACATATTTCCCTTTTTTTCGCAACATTTAACGCTAAATTCAATGCAAATGCTGTTTTTACCCATCGCTGGTCTTGCAGCCAATATAATTAAATCTGAACCATGAAATCCACCTGTTAAATTATTATATTGAATAAATCCTGAATCTAAACCTCTTAATCCACCTTTAAATTTAGACATTTCATCTAAACTTTTTAATTTTTTTGAGTAGCCATTTCACCCTAACGAAATTATATCTTTTTTGTTTAGATTCTGCTATTTTTGAATATCATACTTTCAGCTTTATCTAGCATTGTTTCTATTTCTTCATAACCACGATAAGACATTCTAGTGATTTTTTTCTCCTGTATCAATCAAAGCTCTTCTTATCGAACATTTTTTTATAATTTCAGCATATTCTATTGCATTCGCTACTGTTGGTACAACATTTATTAAATCATAAACTATCTCTTCTCCACCTATTTCATTTAATAAATCTTTTTGTTCTAAAGAATCTATTACTACTACAGTATCAATTATTTTTCCCTTTATTATAAACTTTTATCATTTCAGAAAATATTATTTTATGATTATTTTTTTATAAAAATCATCAACTCCTATTTTTTTCTAAAACATCACTTATTATATCTGGTCTTACAAAAAAATAGATCCTAATAAAAGCTTCTTCTGCTTTCTATACTATAAGGTATTTTTTTAAATTATTCTCCACTGTATCATTTTTCAAAAAAATCCATTTTATTCTTGTCCCTCTAACATAACTTTTTATTTTAACTTTTACTTCTGAATGTAATTTTAACTCAACTGTATGTAATCCTAATTCTTTCATTCTTGTATCAGTTGATATTTTTTTCTTATCTACCTCTAAATTTAATTGTTCTTTAATTGCTTTCAGCTATTTCCTTTGAACCTACTGAACCAAATACTTTTCTATTATTTCCTGCTTTTAACTTTTTATAACTATTTCTTTATTTTTCTAACAATTCTTTCAATTCATTTGCTTTTTGAACTTCTTTATCGTGAGTTTTTTTGTTTTTTTCTGCTTTTTGCTTTTTAATTTATTAATATTTTTCTGGAGTTGCAGGAATTCCTTTATTTTGTGAAAATAAAAAAATTATTTGCATATCCATCTTTCACTTCCACTATTTCATCTTTTTTTCCAACACCTTTAATTGTTTCTTTTAAAATCACTTTTTACTTTCATTTTTTTATCCCTTCTTACTTTATTTTTTTGTTCTAATATTTCTCCGTCAAAAAAATCTAATTACATCATTTATAATTTTATCATTTTTCATCTATTTTTTTCATCTTTTTAAACAAACTGCATTAATTTCTATTTTTTTGTATTACAAATTTTTATTTATTATTTTTTTCTATTTTTAGTTTTTTTCTATCTATCTCCATAATTTGATTAACATGAAACTGATTTTTTTCAGGAAATTGTATATTAAGTATATTATTCTGTATACTTTCAGGGGAGCTTTCATTAAATAAAAGCGAAAAAGAACTCTACTTATATTTTTTTACTTCCTGTCGTATATTTCCCCAATTATTTTTCAATTACAGAAATATCTACATCTTGTGCTAATTTATTTTTCAACCTTAATTTCTGGTTGTGTAATATTTTGCAAAATTTTTTTGATTAATAGAATTTAATCTATTTTTGCACTTTATCTTTATAAATTTCATGAACTAGTACATAACCTAATAACCTTTTATCTTCTTCATATTTAAATTCATTTAATATGAAAAAGATATTACTTATTAATTTAAGTATAAAATCAATTGACAGAGAATCATCCTTTTTTTAAATTCTTCTTTTTAAATAATATGCAAAAATCTTTTTAAAAAAATGTTTCTATAATAACTCCATCTTCCCATATTTTATCTATAAATTCTATCAATTCAATTTTATTATTTTTTTGTATTAAAAATTAAAAAAATTCTTTTTAAAATTACATTTGGGATAACTCCTAACGCTTTTTTTGTGTTTTTTTGTTATATCAATTTCTTCTCCATTAAAATTCGATACAACTTGCTCAAAAAAATAGAAAAAAACTATCTCTTGCACTTCCTTCTGATTTTTCTATAAATTAAATCAAGACTTTCACTATCAATTTTTTTATATTTTTCTTTTTTTGCAATTTCTGCCAATAAATTATGTATACTTTCTTTTTTTCAATTAGTTGAAAATCATATCTTTGACAACGAGAAATAACAGTATCTGGTATTTTTATCTATTTCTGTTGTCGCTAATATAAATATTACATGCGATGGCGGTTCTTCCAATGTTTTTTTAATAACGCATTAAAAAGCTTCTTTTGTCAACATATGAACTTCATCTATTATATAAACTTTTTTTCTCCCTTTTTACAGGTTGATAATTTATTTTTTTCTTTTTAACTCTCTTATTTCATCTATTCCTCTATTTGATGCAGCATCTATTTCAATCATATCCATAGATATTCCCTGTGTTATTTCACAACAATTTTCACACTCTCCACAAGGATTGTCACTTATTCCATTTTTTTAAACAATTCACACCTTTTTGCAATCAATCTTGCTATCGTTGTTTTTTTCCTACACCTCGAGATTCATTAAATAAATAAGCATGTGACAATTTATTTTTCTCTTAAAGAATTCTTAATCGCTCTAGTTACAAATTCTTGTCCTGCTATTTCATTAAAAATTTTTGTGGTCTATATTTTTCTATACAATGTTATACTCAAATATTTTTCACTACTTTTCCAATTTAATTTTTTTATTCACATACAATCAGAAGTAACTATTTTTTTCAATAATTCCCCTTCAATTTAAACTTACATCATCCCGGGCATTCCCATTCCAGGTTGTCCTGCTGGTTGAGTTTTTTCTTTTTCATTTGCTACAGCTACCTCTGTCGTAAGTAATACTGATGAAACAGAAATCGCATTTTGAATTGCACTTCTAGTTACTTTAGCTGGATCAATTATTCCAGTTTTAATCATATCTACATATTCTTCATTTGCTGCATCAAATCCAATTCCTTGCTCAGAATTTTTAACTTTTTCTATTACAACTCCTGCGTCTAATCCAGCATTTAATGTAATTTGTCTAAGTGGAGCATATAACGCTTTTTTAACAATTTCTACTCCTAATCCTTCTTCACCTTCTAATCTAAACTCCTCTATCGCTTTAGAAATTTCTACTAAAATTGTTCCTCCACCAGGCACAATTCCTTCTTCAACTGCTGCTCTTGTTGCATTTAACGCATCTTCTATTCTAAGTTTTCTTTCTTTCATTTCTGTTTCTGTTGCCGCTCCAACTTTTATCACTGCAACTCCACCAGATAATTTAGCTAATCTTTCTTGTAATTTTTCTTTATCATAATCAGATGTTGTTTCTGAAATAGCATGTTTTAATTGAGTTTTTCTATTTTCAATTTCAACTTTTTCACCTAATCCATCTACGATTACTGTCGTATCTTTAGAAATTCTAACTTTTTTAGCTTGTCCTAAAGAGTTTAATTCTGTCGTTTCAATTTTCATTCCTTTTTCTTCAGAAATTACTTCTCCACCTGTTAAAATTGCAATATCTTGTAACATTGCTTTTCTTCTATCTCCAAATGCTGGAGCTTTAACTGCTGCAACATTCAATGTTCCTCTTAATTTGTTTTACAACTAATGTCGCTAACAGCTTCCCCTTCTACATCTTCAGCAATTATTAACATAGGTCTTCCAAATTCTATTGTTTTTTTCCAATGTTGGTAATAATTCTTTCATGTTTGATATTTTTTTATCTGTAATTAATATAAACGGATTATCTAATTCTACTACCATTCTTTCTGTGTCAGACACCATATATGGAGATAAATATCCATTATCAAATTGCATTCCTTCAACTACTTCCAATGTTGTGTCAAGAGATTTCGCTTCTTCAACTGTAATTACTCCTGATTCTCCTACTTTTTCCATAGCTTGAGCAATTAAATCTCCAATTTCTTTATCTCCTGCTGAAATTGATCCAACTTGTGCTATTTCAGCATTTGATTCAATTTTTTTTGCACGTTTCACTAATTCTTCAATTACTTTTTTTGATGCTTTCTCCATCCCTTTTCTTATGAAAACTGGATTTGCTCCTGAAGCTACCATTTTTAGTCCTTCTTTTATAAGTGCTTGAGCTAAAACTGTTGCAGTTGTAGTCCCGTCTCCGGCAACATCATTTGATTTTGTTGCTACTTCTTTAACTATTTGTGCTCCAAGATTTTCTATAGGATCGTTTAACTCTATTTCTCTTGCAATAGTAACTCCATCATTTGTTATTAAAGGAGCTCCATAACCTCTATCTAAAATAACATTTCTTCCCTTTGGTCCTAAAGTTACTTTAACCGCATCAGCTAAAGTATCTACTCCTACTTCTAACGATTTCCTTGCTGCTTCATCAAATTTTTATTATTTTTTTCCCATTTTTTTCCTCCATTTTTTTAATTATTTAATCATTTTCATTATTCAACTATCGCTAAAAATATTTTTTTCATATCTATTAATAAATATTCAACATCTCCATCTTTTTACTTCTGTTCCAGTATATTTTTTTCATAAATTACTTTTTTTCTCCAACTTTTTACTTCTGAAACTTCATTCCCTATAGCTAAAATTTCTCCTGTTATAGGTTTTTTTCTTTTTGATGCCGTTCCTGGTAAAAACAATTCCACTTTTTTGTAACTTCTTCTTGTTTAACTTCTTGTATTAATATTCTTTTCCCTAATGGTTTTTATTATCATAAATTATCCTCCTAATTTCTTTTTACTTTTTCTTATTCTAGTTCCTACTTTTTATAAATTCATTTATTGTAACTGGAATTAATGATAGTACAATTACAATATCCCAGTCTACTAATTTTTATTGCTGTAACTTTAAAGATAGTAGCTATCGCATTTATATTTATTAACCCAATTTGTAATAAAAATTCCTACAATTATTGAAACAATTAAAAATTTATTTCCAAAAAATCCAACTTCAAATATAGTTTTCTTTGTATTTCTCATCGTCAATGAATAGAATAATTGTGAGAATGTCAATACAATAAACGCCATCGTTCTTCCATAAGTAACAGCTTCCTCTCCGTCTAATCCATGATGCTTCCACCCTAAATAAAAATGCAACTAACGTTAAAAATACCAATTAGCATTCCACCAACTGTAGCTCTCATTCCAGCTCCACCTGCAAAAAAACTTTCTTTTGGATCTCTTGGTTTTCTATTCATAACATCTTTATCACCTGGATCCACTCCCAATGAAATTGCTGGTAATGTATCTGTTACTAAATTTACCCATAATAATTGTATTGCAACTAACGGTAACTGCCAATTAAATAATGTAGCTAAAAATACACAAATAACTTCCCCTAAATTACACGATAATAAAAACATTATTGTTTTTTTAATGTTATTATAAATATTTCTACCTTCTTCTATCGCATGAACTATTGTCGTAAAATTGTCATCCGTTAAAATCATATCGCTTGCACCTTTTGAAACATCCGTTCCTGTAATTCCCATTGCTACTCCAATATCTGCAAATTTTAATGAAGGTGCGTCGTTCACTCCATCTCCCGTCATTGAAACGATATTCCCTTGTTCCTTAAATGCTCTAACAATTTTAACTTTATGTTCTGGTGAAACTCTTGCAAATACTCTATATTTATTAATATCTTTTTGTAAATTGTTCATCTGATAATTCATCAATTTCAGCACCAGTTAAACTTTGACTTAAATCAGTAGCAATACCCAATTCCTTAGCGATTGCAACTGCTGTATTTTTATGATCCCCCGTAATCATAACTGGTGTAATTCCTGCTTTTTTTGCTTCAATTATAGAATCTTTAACTTCCATTCTTGGAGGGTCAATCATTCCAACAATTCCAACTACAACTAAGTCTTTTTTTCCATTTCCTCTACTGCAATCTCATCGTCTACATCTTTAAATGCCACACCTAACACTCTTAAAAGCAGAATTTGACATTTTTTCTGCTTCATTTAAAATGGTATTTTTTATCTCTTCTGTCAATTCAATAATATTTCCATTCACTAAAACTTTATTAGCTCTAACCAATATGTTGTCAATAGCACCTTTTGTATGAACTCTATATTTACCATTTTCTTCATTTAAAGTTGACATTAATTTTTCTATCCGAATCAAATGGATTTTCTCCAACTCTTGGATATTCTGTATTTAGTGTATTTTTTTGTTAAATTATACTTATCTCCTAAAACGATTAAAGCTACTTCCGTTGGATCACCGACATCTTGTCCACTGTCAATAGATGCATCCGAACATAAAACAAACGATTTAATTAACTCTTTTTCATCTTTATCTGCTACAAAATTTCTTCCAGTTGTAGGAATATCTTTTAAATTATTTAAAGTATAAGTTTTTTTACAACCGTCATTTTATTTTTGAGTTAATGTTCCTGTTTTTATCAGAACATATAATATTTACAGCTCCTAATGTTTCAACTGCCGGTAATTTTCTAACAATCGCATGAATTTTTAGACATTCTAGTCACACCTATTGACAATACTATTGCAACTATCGCAACTAAGCCTTCAGGAATTGCAGCAACTGCTAAACTTATCGCTGTCATGAACATTTCTAATACTGGTCTTCCTTGTATTAACCCAATTATAAATATTGCAAAACATATTATTAATGCCATATATCCTAAACTTTTTCCAAGCTCATCTAATTTTATTTGTAAAGGAGTTAAATTTTCATTATCTTCGTCTAATATTTTTGCAATTTTACCAATTTCTGTTTCCATCGCTGTACCAACTATAACGGCTTCTCCTCTTCCATAAGTTGCCATTGTAGACATAAATACCATGTTTTCTTTATCGCCTACTCCTATTTTTTCATCATTTGTTATAAAATCAGCATTTTTTTCACTTGGAAGCGATTCTCCCGTTAAGGCAGATTCCTCTATTTGTAAATTAGCTGTTTCTATTAATCTTGCATCCGCCGGAATATATCTTCCTGCATCTATTATCAAAATATCTCCAGGTACTAATTCTTCTGAATTTACTTCAACAACTTCTCCATTTCTTCTTACTAAACTTTTTGGAGTTGTCATTTGTTGTAGTGCTTCCAACGCTTTTTCAGCTTTAGATTCTTGAACTACACCAACTACCGCATTTATAAATACTACTAATAAAATTATTATAGCATCCGTAATACCTTCTAAACCATGTGCTATAACATTTACTACTGCAGCACCTATCAACACATAAATTAATACATCTTTTAATTGAGCTATAAATAACTCTAATAAACTTTTTCGGTTTACCTTTTTAATTTATTATAACCATATTTTTTTCTAATCTTTTTGTACTTCTTCTGTGCTTAACCCCACTTTTTGGATCAACATTTAATTCATTTAAAAACTTGCTCTTGTGATTTTTGTGAACCACATATTTCTCCACCTCTATTTTTTTGTATTTACATTTTTATTCTGGTATGTATAAACCTTCGTCTAATTATTATAACAAATTTTTTTATAAATATCTACTTTTTATTATGTGTAAGTAATTATAATAAAGTTAGAAATTAAACTAACTACACTCATTTTTTTAATGCAAATTAAAAATTTATAAGGTATAATCGTAATAAAAAAATAAAAAGTAAAACAGATATAATATTAAAAAAAGAATATTTTTTTGAATAAAAAAATTAAAAAAATGATAAGATACAATATAAAAAGGAGATGTTTTTAAATAAAACAAATAATAATTTTAATAGCTTTGTGTTTAGGGGGTAAATGTGTTTAGTATGTCTACACAAGAAGGGTTTAGTTGTCAAATTGAAATTTGGGGTTCAATAGAAAGGTCAAAAAGCTAATGAATTAACAAAAGAAAATTATAGAGATGTAAAAAAATGTGGATTAGAGTTTTTTTAATTTCTGAGCAAATATTAAAAAGAAAAAAATAATAGAACTTAGTGATAAAGAATTAAAATATATTTTTGAATCACTCTAAACCAAATATTTTTTTATGAAAGATTATTAGAAGAAAAAGATACATTATCAGAAGAATTAAAACAAAAAAATTAAAAAAAATACAGCGGGATTTTTTTCTTAGAAGCTTTGAGGGATAGAACTTTAAAGAAAGTTGGTGATAAAAAAATGTTAGATTTTTGATGAAGAATTAGCATTATCAAATTTAAAAAAAGTAAATTTAAAATTGATAATGAAAAAGAAAAAAAATAAATTGCAAAAAAATAATTTTAATAATAAAAAGAAAGTTTTTGAAATTTTTAAATATTAGTTTTTGCTATTGGTAAAGATAGAGGGGATTATAATAGATTTAATAACCAATTAAAACGTGGTTTTTAAAGTTATAGATGTAAATTAGAGACGAGACTGTGAAATTTTTTTCTGTAAATTCTATTCTTCTATGATTAGAATTATTTAATTTAATTTTTTTAACATATCAATATAATATTTTTTTAATATGTCAAGATTAAGGTATTCAAAAATGAGTACCTTTTTCTTTTTATGCTTCAAATCTACCTTCTTATTTTTATATTTTTTTATTTTTTTAAAAAAAAGCTATGAAAATAAATATTCATAGCTAAAAATTAATAATTATGTTTAATAAGTCCAACTGTTTCTCTTACAACATCAAGAGTTTTTAGTTGCTTCTGCTCTAGCTTTTAAAGCTCCTTCTCTTAAAATTTCATAAACATAATCCATATTTTTGTAAAAGTTGTTCTCTTTTTTTCTCTATAAGGTGTAAAGTAATCCATAAATTTATCTAACAATTCTGTCTTAGCATGTCCATACCCAAAATTACCAGCTAAAAATTTATCTTTTAATATCTGCACCTCTTCTTCTGTAGCAAAAAAAGCGAATACAATTTTTGTAACATTATTTTTCCGGATTTTTTTAGGCTCTTCTAACGGAGTTGAATCTGTAACAATACTCATAATTTGTCTTTTTATTTCTTTTTTTGAAGCAAACATATTTATTACATTTCCATAAGATTTACTCATTTTATCTCCATCCGTCCCAGGAACGACAGCAACACTTTCTAAAAATCTTATCTTTTGGCAATTTAAAAATCTCTTTATCATAAGTTTCATTAAATTTAATTGCTATATCTCTAGTAATTTCAAGATGCTGTTTTTGATCTTTTCCAACAGGAACAACATCAGGATTATACATAAGAATATCTGCTGCCATTAAAATAGGATAAGTAAAAAGTCCCATATTAGGTTTTATTCCTTTTGCAATTTTATCTTTATATGAATGTGCCCTTTCAATAAGTCCCATTGGTGTCACATTTGATAAAATCCAAGCTAATTCAGTATGTTCTGGAACATCTGATTGTAAAAATAAAGTAGATTTTTTAGGATCAAGTCCTAAAGCAAGATAGTCCAATATAACACCCATCGTATTATTTATTAAATCTTCACCTTTTGGAGATGATGTCAATGCGTGATAATTCGCTAAAAAGTAAAATCCTTCATAGTCATCTTGCATTTCCACAAATTGTTTTATCGCACCAAAATAATTACCAATATGTAACACTCCACTAGGTTGTATTCCTGATAAACTTCTCATATTTCCTCCGATTTATATATAATTTTTATATATAAAGTATATCATTTTTATTATGTAAATTCAATTTATATATTGATTTTTTTATTTATTAATTTTTTTGAAAAATATGGTAAAATAAATACAGAAGATGAAATTTTTAATATAGATTTAAAAAAATAATGAGAGGTAAATAATGTTTTTATGTAGTAGGGACACCTATTGGTAATTTAGAAGATATAACATTTAGAGCGATAAATACATTAAAAAGAAGTAGATTACATTTTTTTGCAGAAGATACAAGAGTTACAAAAAAATTATTAAATTATTATGAAATTGAAAAAAACAGTTTATCAATATCATGAACATAATAAAATGCATCAAATTCAAAAATATAATAAATTTACTTGAAGATGACAAAAAAATAGCTTTAGTGACTGATGCAGGAACGCCGTGTATTTCAGATCCTGGTTTTTGAACTTGTAAATGAAATTTTTGAAAAAAAGGAATAAAAAGTCATTGGAATACCCGGTGCTTCATCAATAGTGACTGGAGCTAGTATTTCCGGACTTGATATGCGAAGAATGGCGTATGAAGGATTTTTTTACCAAAGAAAAAAAGGAAGACAAACACTTTTTTTAATAAATTAAAAAGAAGAAGAAAGAACCATCGTTATTTTTAGAATCACCAAATAGAATTTTTAAAAAAACATTGAAAGATATTCAAGAATATTTGGGCGAAAAGATATGTTGTAATTACGCGTGAACTTACTAAGATATATGAAGAAATAATAAGAGGAAATGTAAGTGAATTGATTGAAAAAAATTGGAGAAAAAAACCTATTAAAGGAGAAATTGTGTTGTTTATAAGAGCAATTAATGATGATGGAATTTACTTAAAAAAAACAAGGAATAACATTTAAAAAGGAGAAATAAAATGCATATAAACTGGTATCCAGGTCATATGAAAAAAACAAAAGATTTAATAGTTGAAAATTTAAAAAAATTATAGATTTAGTTATAGAAATTTTTAGATGCAAGAATACCGATTTCTAGTGAAAATCCAGATATAACCAAATTAGCAAAAAAATAAACAAAAAAAGTCGTTGTTTTAAATAAAGTTGACTTAATTGATACAAAAAGACTTAAAAAAATGGGAAGATTATTTTTTTGACAAATGAATTAGCTTCACATGTTGTCGCTTTAAGTTCAGAAAAAAAGGTACAAATTTTTGCTGAATTACGTAAAATTACTGATAAAAATTTATAATGAAAAAAATTAGAAAAAAATGAAAAAGGGACTTAGAAAAACAGAAGTAAGAGCTATGATTGTCGGTATCCCTAATGTAGGGAAATCAAGATTTATAAATAAATATGTGAATAAAAAAATAAAGCAAGAGTTGGAAATACTCCTGGATTTACTAGAGGAAAACAATGGATAAAAAAATAGATGATAAAGTTGAATTGTTAGATACGCCCGGAGTTTTATGGCCTAAATTTGAAGATGAAAATGTGGCGTACAATTTAGCAATAACCGGATCAATAAAAGATAATGTTTTACCGTTAGAGCAAGTTGCAATTAAATTTTTTAGAGAAATTGAAAAAAATTAGGAAAAAAATAGAAAATTTATTTAATGCATATCAACTTGAAGAATATATTACATTAGATGAAATTTTAAAATTAGAAAAATTACAAAAATATTTCAAATTTTAGAAAAAAAGACTTGGTATTTCAAAAAGTGATGAACATAATTATGATATAATTTCAAGAAGAATTTTTGAAAGATTATAGAAGTGGAAAAAAATTGGAAAATTTTTTTCTTAGAATTACCGGAAGATTTTTGAAATAAAAAAAATATGGGAGAATAAGAGGAAAAAAATGAGAATAGGAATTTTTACAGATACATATAGACCACAAGTAAATGGAGTTGTAAGCTCTATTACAACGTTAGAAAAAAAGAACTTAGAAAATTAGGTCATAAAGTTTACATTATAACTACTACAGATCCCGATGTTACAGGCGTTGAGCCAAATGTCTTAAGAATACCGAGTATTGAATTTAAGCCTGCTCCACAATATAGATTAGGACTTTTATATTCAGCAAAAAAATAATAAAAAAATAGAAAAAAATTAAATTTAGATATAATGCATTCTCATACGGAATGGGGAGTTGGGACTTTTGCAAGATTTGCAGCCTCAAAATTGGAAATACCATTAGTTCATACTTATCATACTTTGTATGAATATTATACACATTATATTTTTTTAAAGGACATATGGTAAATCAAGCAAAAAAATAGCAGCCGTAATAAGTAAATACTATTGTGAAAAAAATGTGATGCTTTAATTGTTCCAACAAGAAAAGTAGAAGATATCTTATATTCATATGATGTAGATAAAACTATGAATATTATTCCAACAGGCCTTTATGTAGATAAATTTTACAGAGAAAAATTATACGGATGAAGATAGAGAATTTATTAAAGAAAGTTATGGAATAACAAATAACGACTTTTTATGTGTATACATTGGAAGAGTGGCAGAGGAAAAAAAGTATTGATGTATTAATAGATATGTTTTCAAAAAAATTAATAATCCTAATTACAAATTTATGATAGTTGGTAAAAAGTTATGGCTCTATCGGCGATAAATTAAAAGAACAAGCAAAAAAATTTAGGAATAGAAGATAGAGTAATATTTGTTGGGGAAATTCCACATGACAATGTTGCAATTTATTATCAAATAGGAGATGTATTTTTTTAAACGCAAGTATTTCTGAAACACAAGGTCTTACATTTGTGGAAAGCTATGGTTGCTAAAGTTCCAGTAAATGCTAGATTTGATAAAAAAATTTAGAAGATTTATTAGTTAAAAAAATGACGCAGGTTTAGTTTATAAAAAAATGAAGAAGAATTTATTGAAAATATAAAAAAATTAAAAAGAAGATAAAAGAATTTAGAGATAAAATAATAAATAACGCATTTGAAGTTTCAAAAGATTACACAGCAGAAAAAAATTTGGAGAAAGAGTGGAAGCGTTATACAAAAAAACAATAAAGGAGTACAATAAAGATGAAAGTTTTACTATTTTCAGAGGGAAAAAAAATACTTTCAGCAGATCAGGCGTTGGGCAAAGCTCTAAATCATCAAAAAGAAGCCCTTGGAGCAAATAATGTTGAATTTACATTAGATGAAAATGATAATTATGATTTAGTTCATATAAATACAATAGGCTTGAAGTCTTGGAGCGTTTTTGAAAAAGCAAAAAAAGCTGGAAAGCCTGTAATTTATCATACTCACACGACATACGAGGACTTTAAAGGAAGTGTAAAATTTAGTAATGAACTTGCACCGATTATAAGATTTTTGGGCTAAAAAAACTTTATAATGCAGCTGATTATTTAATTTCACCTACAGAATATACAAAAAAATCTTATTGAAACAAAAATATTTAACAAATTCAAAAAGAAGTCCGAGTTATTTCAAATGGTGTAAATACAGAGAAATTTTTGTAAAAATGAAGAATTAAAAAAATAAATTTTTTTGGCAGAATATAAAGTCGATAAACCTTTAATAATTACAGCTGGACTGCCCTTTGAAAGAAAAAGGAATAAAAAGATTTTGTTGAAATTGTAAAAAAATGTAAAGATTATCAATTTATGTGGTTTGGTTCATCAAGTATAAAGCCAATGTTACCAAAAAAATTCAAAAATATAATGAATAATCCTCCGGAAAATTTAATTTTCCCGGGTTATATTGAAAAAGATATGCTAATTGAGCTTTCAGTGCTGCAAAAAGCATTTTTTTATTTATGACTTATGAAGAAAAATGAGGGAATTGTCGTACTTGAATCACTTTCAGCAAAACTGCCGTTAATTGTGAGGGACATTCCAGTTTATAAAAAAATTGGCTTGAAAACAATAAAAAAACTGCTTTAAAGCAAAAAAATAATGAAGAATTTTATAAAAAAATTGTAGATATAGTAGAAAATAAAATAACTAATTTAGATGAAATTATTGAAAAATGCTTATAGTATAGCTAAAGAAAGAGATTTAAAAAGAAATTGGTAAAAAAAATACAAAGAATATTATGAGTATGTTTTTAAAAAAATTATAATAAATAGAATAAAAAAATAACTTGAATATATTATATTTGAGTTATTTTTTTATTTCAAATTATAAAAAAATAAAATAAGGAGAAAAATTATGACAGAAAAAAATAAAAAGAATTAGCTGAAAAAAACATAAAAAAAGGAAATAATAGAATTAAGAGAATATTTACATCAATATCCAGAGCTTGATTTAGATTTATTTAATACACAAAAAAACTATAAAAGAGAAACTGGATAAATTAGGAATTGAATATAAAGAAATGGCTAAAACAGGTATAGCTGCTATAATTAGAGGAGAAAAAGGAAATAAAAATGATTTAAATAGAAAAACAATTTTACTTCGTGGAGATATGGACGCTTTACCTGTTAAAGAGGAAGCAGATGTCCCTTTTAAGTCTAAAATAGAAGGAAAAATGCACGCTTGTGGGCATGATGGACATACAGCTGGATTATTTGGAGCTTTACTTATAATTAACGATTTAAAAGAGAAATTAGAAGGAAATGTCAAATTTGCTTTTCAACCAGGAGAAGAACGAAGTGGTGGAGCTGAAAAAATGATAGAGGAAGGTATTTTAGAGAATCCTAAAGTTGATATGGCTTTTGGACTTCACCTTTGGGGAACTATGGAAGAAAAAAAGGGGACAACTATTGTAGGGCCTATGATGGCATCACCTGATGAATTTACAATAAAAATAATAGGAAAAGGAGGACATGCTTCTGCCCCGGAATATTGTGTTGATCCGGTTGTTATTGCTGCACAAGTTGTGTTAGGACTTCAAACTATAAAAAGTAGATTGATTAGCACTTTCAAGCCTTTTAGTTTTAACATGTTCAGTAATTGAAGCTGGTACTGCATTTAATGTCATTCCTAGCGATGTTACAATAAAAGGAACTGTTCGTACACTTGATAAAGATTTACGAACTGAAATTCCTAAAATGATGGAACAAATAATTTCTGGAATTACTACAGCGTATAATGCAAAATATGAATTCATTTATGATAAATATTATCCTATTTTTAATAAACGATGAAAAATGCAACAAATATTATGAGAAATTCATTAAAAAAATAATAGGTGAAGACAATTATATTGAAATGGAAAAATCCTATAATGGGAGGAGAAGACTTCGCTTATTTTTGCACAAAAAGTACCTTCAGCTTTTTGCCTTTGTAGGTGTCATGCCAAACGGAGAAGAAGCTTACCCAAATCATCATCCTAAATTTAATTTTTAAAAAGTGAAATGGCTGTAGAAAATGCAAAAATTTTTAGCACAAACTGTATTTGATTCTATTGAAAATTTATAAAAAAATAAGTTTATTTTTATTTCTACAAATTAAAAAGACATTCAAAAATATAAATCATATTATCATTTATATTTGAATGTCTATTTTTATAACAAAACTTTTTAAATAAATAAAATAAAAAAAGAATACTTAAAAGTATTCTTTTTATTTAAAACTATTTTTTTCTAATGAGAATTTTAATCCTGTTTTTAATTCTTTTCCATTATTTTTTTGTATTTACTATTAGCATCTACTTTCTCAATTTTTTGTATCTACTAAGTTATATGAAACATAAGGTTTAATTACAACTTTACCTACTGCAGTTTCAATTTCTTTTTTTGTAGTTTGCATTTAATTCTACTTTAAATCCATTGTCATAAGCTTTTAGAACCTATAACTGTTGATAATTCATCACTAACTTTTACTGATCCACTGAATCCTACGAAGTCAGGTGTAGTATATGTAACTGATGGTTCAAGACTTACTTTATACATTGAATCTTTAACATTATTATTATGACTATCTCTTAATGTAGAAGCTAAATGTCTATATTTATTGTTTAATGATACTGAATATTCTACTTTACCGTAGTTACCTTCAGTTAAAGTATTTCCGTATGATAAGTTTAAATCAACTCCCCATACTCTATGTTTTTCAGCACTTACTAATTCAATATCAGAATTTTTTGTGTCGTGCATACTATAAAGTACTTTTGGTTCTACACTTACTCCAGCCACTTTGAATGATGGTTGTAAATAGAATGTAGTAGTATATGTATTAGCTGGAGCAGCTACAGTTGCTCTTTCTATTTTCCCTTCGTATCCTACTTTTAATGTTGTATCTACATTTCCTAATTTAACATTTTTTCTTAATGCTAATTTTGGTTCAACTTCTAAGTTTGCTCTTCCTGTAGGCATTGCAACACTTCTATTAAATGTATCTGCATGTCCTAATGAGAAGTCAGCTTCTAATCCAGCTTCATCACTTAATACAACAGTTCCTGCTACTGTTTTAACAAATTTAAGTTTATTTCTTTTTCCTGTTCTAACAACTCTATCTTGAGTAGCATCAAATTTGTTTACTCCTTGTACATCTAAACTTAATGATTTTACGAAATCTTGTTCAGCTAATGAAACAGAAGACACTGCTACTGTTAAAGCTAATAATCCTAACGTTTTTTTCATAATCTTTCCTCCTAAAAATTTTACTTTTTAATATTTTAACAATCTCAAGTGGATTATAACATAATATTATTTTTTTGTAAAGTATTTTTTTGTTTTTCTCATTCTTCTTTAATTTTTTTATGCTTTTTCTTAATATTACAATATAGAATAATATTAATCTATAATTCCATCTCACTGTATTATACCTTATTTTTTTATTTTTGCAAATATTTTTTTATTTTTAATTCTCCCCAATTTTTTTATTATACTCTCCATTTGCTTTTCAATTTTACATTTTCTAATGTAAGACTATTTTTCCATAATATTTTTTTAATTTCTGTCATATTTTTTTCAATCAGCTTCATCTTTCACTTCAAATATTAATTCATCATGTACTTGAAGTAATATCTTTATGTCGTCATTATTTTTTTAAATTTATTAAATAATTCAATCATTACCATTTTAATGATATTTGCTGCCGTACCTTGAACAACAGTATTTACTGCCATTCTATTTGCTTGATTTTTTTAACATTTTTTTATTACTCGAATTTATTCCACTTATATATCTTCGTGTTCCGTACAAAGTTTCAACAAATCCGTTAAGTTGTGCTTCTTCCAATATATTATCTAAAAATTGTTTCACTTTTGGATATTGCTCAAAAATACGCTTTTATATATTGACTTGCATCTGACAACGGAATTTTCAACTCTTTTGATAATCCAAACGATGTTTTTCCGTACAAAATACTAAAATTTATTACTTTTGCTACACTTCTCTCAAACTTACTAACTTCTTCTTCCTCCATTTTATAAAAAATTCGTCTTGCTGTTAAATCGTGTAAATCTCTATCTTTTTGATATGCTAATATTAAATTTTCATCCTTTGAAAGTTCAGCTAGTACTCTTAATTCAATTTGTGAATAGTCAAACGAAATCAAGCTCCAACCTTCTTCAGAAATAAATCCATTTCTTATTTTTGTCCCTTCTTCTGTTCTCGTTGGAATATTTTGTACATTTGGATTTGAAGATGAAAGTCTACCTGTTGCAGTTCCATTTTGATTAAACGATGTATGAATTCTACTGTTTTCATCTGCCAATTTTGGTAACGGATCTACATAAGTTGACAATAATTTCGTATATCCTCTATATTCTAATAACTTTTCAGCTATCTCTATTCCTCTTTCAGCCAATGTTTCCAACACTTCCACATCTGTTGAATAACCCGTCTTCGTTTTTTTCACCGGCTCAATCATCATTTTTTTCAAACAAAATTTCTGATAATTGTTTTTGGTGAACCTATATTAAATTTTTTTCTCCTGATAATTCATATATTTTCTCTTCTAATTCCAATATATTTTTTTCTAATTCTTTTTCCGTAAATTTCAAAATATTTTTTTATCAATTTTTATACCATTTTTTTCCATTTCAGCTAAAACCGGTACAAGTTTTATTTCTAAATTATTATATACATTATATAGTCCTTCGTTTTTCAAGTCTTTCTTTTTAATATACTTCTTAATTCATATAAAAAAACTTGATCTTTTTAGCGATAAATTCTTTTTTTCATCGTCTTCTATTGTTTCAATTTTTCCTTTTTTTAAATTGATCCTCAAACTTTTCTATATTTTCTCCTAATTCAGAAAAAAATAATATTTTTCTAAATCTTGAGAACTTTCTGTCCCAAGCACATACCACGCAAGCATTACATCAAAAATAATTTGTTAATTTATTATTATTTTTTTCAACAATTCTTTTTATATTATAACCTACTACTTCTTTATTCGTTAAACTTTCGTATATTTTTATTTATATTTTTCTTCATTTTTTTAAATAAATATAAGTTGCTTTTTCACTTACTGCTATTCCAAATTCATTTTCAAAATAACCAATTTTATCATTAATTTCTACTATTTTTTTCTACAAATTCATCTATATTTAAAGTTTCTATTTTTTTCATCAACTTTTTCTATTTTAATTTTTTTCTAATTCTTCGTTTATGTTAGCAAATAAAGAAATTTGTCCTTCATTATTATCTTTTTTTAGTATTTGTACTTGATAATTTACCTAATTTTTTTCATTTCATTTTCTATATTTGAACTAAACTTTTTTGAACTCCATTTTTTTATAAATTTCAAGTAATAATTCTAAATTTTTTTAGTTTTTTTACTTTTTAATTTATCTTTATCATATTCAACTTCAACATCTTTGTAAACTGTTGCTAATTTTCTACTTAAAAAAAGCATTTTCTCTATCTTTTTATAAGTTTTTTTCTTTCATTTTTCCCTTTTATTTCATCAATATTTTTCATAAAGTGTTTCAAGATCTCCATATTCTGTTATAAGTTTCACTCCCGTTTTAGATCCTATCCCTGCAACTCCCGGTATTCCATCTGAGGCATCTCCCATAAGACCAAATAAATCAGGTATTTTATCTGGTGTAACCCCTAAATTTTCAATTACATCAGCTTCATTTTTTACATATTTAAACATTGATTTTTTTATCGCCCCTTACCTAATAATGCGATATTTATTTTGCCGTTCACTAACTGTGATAAATCTTTATCGCCTGTAACGATATAAACTTCTATTTCTTCATTTTCATCTTCTGAAAACTTTGTGGCTAATGTAGAAATAACATCATCGGCTTCATACCCCATAACTTTATACTTTGGAATTTTATATCCATCTAAAACATCCATAATACTATCAATTTGCTCAACTAAATCTTCAGGCATACTTTCTCTATGTGCTTTGTAAGACTCTAATTCTTCCGATCTTTTTAGCTCGTTTCTTTTAACATCAAGGCATGCTACTAAATAGTCCGGCTCTAATTCCTTTATTAGACCTTCTATCGTATTTACAAATCCGTAAGTTGCCCCCGTTGGCATTCCTTTACTATTTCTCATATTCATTAAAGCAAAATGCGAACGATAAATCATTGCACTCGTATCTAATATTACTGCTCTTTTCATTTTATCTCTTCCTATCTTTTTTTATTTTTATATTTTATTATACCATAATATTTTTATAATTCTTAAATGAAATTTATTGTTAGTTGCTATTGACAAGTTTTTAATTTATGTTGTATAGTTAATTTGTAAACTTATACAAAGACGATTTATTTTTATTAATATTGAAAGGAGAAATTTTTTTATGACAGATAGAGAAAAAGAAATTGTAAATTTAATTAAAAGTAATCCTCTTATAACACAAGAAGAATTAGCGGCTGAATTAAATTGTGCAAGAACATCAATAGCAGTACATATAAGTAATTTAATGAAAAAAAGGAGTAATTATCGGTAAAAAAATATTATTAATGAAGAACCTTATGTTTTTAACTATTGGTGGAACTAATATTGACATTCAAGGTACATCATATAATAAATTAATTCGTCAAGATTCTAATCCTGGGTCAATAAATATTTCTTATGGAGGAGTTGGAAAAAAAATATAGCTGAAAATATTAGAAACTTAGGACTTTCATCTACATTTATTACAGCTTTAGGAGATGATATTTACGGAAAAAGATATTCAATCATATTTGAAAAAAATAAGTATTGATATTAATGATTCACTTGTTATTCCAGATACAAAAAAAGTGCTATGTATATTTCTATTTTTAGATGAAAATAATGAAATGGACTTAGCCGTTTTCTTCAATGGATATTTGTAAATATATTACACCTGATTACTTAAATTCAATAAGAAAAAAATTGACTGCTGCTGAATTATTAGTAGTTGATACAAACTTGGAAACAGAAACTCTTGAATTTATTACTCATTTAAGAAAAAAACCAAAAAAATAATTTTAGATACTGTTTCTACTAAAAAAAGCGTTAAAAGTTAAAAAAACTTTATCGGAAGATTTAACATTATCAAACCTAATTTAATTGAAGCTGAAACTTTAAGTGGTATAACTATTAACAATGACGATGATTTGAAAAAAAGTTGGAAGTTATTTCATTAATAAAGGAGTTGAAAAAAAGTGTACATTTCATTAGGGGCAAGAGGTGTCTTTTTATATGAATGAAGAAAAAAATGGAATTATTGCACCACCTAAAATTAATGTAGTTAGTACAAACGGTGCAGGAGATGCTTTTGTTGCAGGTATTGCTTACGGGGAGTTCAACAAATTTGATATTGAAAAAAATCTACAAGATATGGAGTTGCTGCTCAGCTCTTACAGCTTTAGATATTAATACAATTACAGAAAAAAATGAATATAAAAAAATATAGAATCAATAATGGAAGAAATGGAGTGATAAATATGTTAAAAAAATTATTTAGAAGTAAGTGAAGAAGTAAAACATGCGTTAGAAAAATAATATTCCTGTTGTTGCTTTAGAATCTACAATTATTTCACACGGAATGCCTTATCCTCAAAATGTTGAAACGGCATTAAAAGTAGAAAGTATTGTTAGAGAAAACGGATGTATTCCTGCAACTACTGCTATTATAAATGGTAAATTAAAAGCTGGATTGACTAAAGATGAAATTGAATTATTAGGAAAAGAAGGATTAAAAGTTTCAAAAGTTAGTAGAAGAGACATTCCTTACATTGTGGCTAATAAATTAAATGGTGCTTCAACTGTTGCAACTACAATGATTATTGCGTCGTTAGCTGGAATCAAAATATTTGCAACTGGAGGAATTGGAGGTGTTCATAGAGGAGCTGAAACTACGATGGACATTTCTGCAGATTTACAAGAATTAGCAAATACAAATGTTGCTGTTGTTTGTGCTGGAGCAAAATCAATTTTAGATTTAGGTTTAACACTTGAATATTTAGAAACTAACGGAGTTCCTGTTTTAGGAAATCAAACAAAAGAATTACCAGCTTTTTATACTAGAAAAAGTGGTTTTGAATTAGATTATGCTATAAATTCTCCTGCAGAATTTGCAAATGTTCTAAAATCAAAATGGGATTTAGGTTTAAATGGAGGAGTTGTTATTGCAAATCCTATTCCTGAAGAATATTCTATGGATTACGATGTTATTTCTAAAGCTATAAATGAAGCTGTTGAAGAAGCTGAAAAATTAGGAATTCACGGAAAACAAACTACACCATTCTTATTAGATAAAATTCAAAAAAATTACAGCTGGAAAAAGTTTAGAAGCTAATATTCAATTAGTATTTAATAATGTTAGACTAGCTACTCAAATTGCAACTGAATTATCAAAAATTAAATAAATAGATTTTTAAAAAGGTACTATTAGAATTCAATAGTACCTTTTTTTATAGTCTTTATATTAAGTATTATCTAAAAAAAGTGAGATTATTTTATAACTTTATCTATTATTCCTCCACCCTAAACATTCTTCACCATTATAAGCTACAACAATTTGTCCCTAAAGTAACTGCTTTTTTTGTGGTTCGTCAAATATAACTTCATATTCATTTTCATTTATTTTTATTTATTGTCGCTTCACTATCATTTTTGTCTATATCTAAATTTTTACAGTACATTTTTAAAAGGAAATGAAATTTCAGTTGGATTTATAAAATTAAAAATTTGTTGCAATTAATCCTTTTTGAATAAAGTACAGAGTTATCACCTTGAGTTACAATCAATTCATTTTTTTCTAAATCTTTATCAACGACAAACCACGGTTGACCATTTCCATCTTTTGGACTTCCAAGTCCAATTCCTTTTCTTTGCCCTATTGTATAATACATTAAACCGTGATGTTTCCCCACAATATTTCCCTTAGTATCAACTATATTACCAGCTGTTGCAGGCAAATATTTACTTAAAAATTCATTGAAATTTCTTTCACCTATAAAACAAATCCCTGTACTATCTTTTTTTCTTTGCCGTTGCCAAATTATATCTTTCAGCAATTTCTCTTATCTCAGGTTTTGTATATTCTCCTATTGGAAATAATACTTTTTCTAATTGCTCTTGACTTAATTGACATAAAAAATAAGTTTGATCCTTATTATCATCAATTCCTCTTAACATTGTAGACTTAATAGCTCCGTCGTTTTGTATTTCGTGAATTATTCTTGCATAATGACCTGTCGCTACATAATCTGCCCCTATTTTCATTGCATAATCTAAAAAAATGCTCTAAATTTTTATTTCTTTATTACACATTACATCAGGATTTGGAGTTCTCCCTTTTTTTGTATTCATCTAAAAAAATACGTAAATACTTTTATCCCAATACTCTTTTGACAAAAATTTACAGTATAATATGGAATGCCTAATTGTTCTGCTACTGCAATTACATCTTTGTAATCTTCATCTGCCGGACAAACTCCGTTTTTCATCTGTTTCATCCCAATTTTTTTCATAAACACTCCAATCACTTCATAACCTTGTTCTTTTTAAAAGTATTGCTGCAACTGAACTATCTACTCCACCAGACATTCCTAAGACTACTTTTTTTCTTTCTATTTCCTATCATTTTTATTTAATTTACACAACAAAAAAAGTTATGTATTCCTTTCTTTTTTTATTTTATTATTGACAATCTTTTTAATTATAAAATAATTGTATAACTTTTATGAGGTATAATTTAATGGATAAAGTAAATGCTAAAAAAATAATGTTATTATTGAGAGTGCAAAACTCTTTTTATTATAAAGGATATAAAAAAATACCGGATTAACTGATATACTTACAGTTTGTAACATTCCTAAAGGCTCTTTTTACTATTATTTTTAAAAAAAGGTAAAGAAGAACTTTTAACTCATGTAATTAAATATCATACTGAAAAATCTTATACATTTTTTTCAATGATACCGTTGACGATTTATCAATTTATAAATTAAAAAAACTTTTTTTCTTTCAATATTTAACGAATGTTGAAAAATAACCTATTTCACGGCGGAAGTCCTTTAGGAAATCTTGCTAATGAATTAGGTGATATTAATGAAAATATTAGAAAAGAAATTTCTAATTCATACCGAAAAAAATTGAACTACGATTTTTCATATTTTCTTACGACATTACAAAACGCTTATCCTGAAAAAAATATAAACATATTAAACCGGAAATTTATGCACGAATTCTAATTTCACTACTTGAAGGAACAATGTTAAAATTAAAATTAGAAAAAAATAATACTGCTCTAAAAGATTTTTTTACACTTTTTTTGATATTATGTTTAACAAATAGCATATTAATTTGTGCTATTTTATTTTTTTATCATACTTCTTTTTACTCTTTTTAATTCTTTTTAAATACATCAATACTTTATCTATTATTTTTTTCAGCCGATAAATTTTTCTGTCCTAAATCCTGCCGCTTTAATATGTCCTCCACCTCCAAAAAAATTGAGCCATTTCATTTACATCATATCTATCGTTAGCTCTAAAAACTTCCTTTAATTCCACCTTTTTTCATCATCACGAATAAATAGTGAAAGCTCCGTATCTTCAATTTTTCAATAACATTTCTGCGATCCCATTTGTATCATCTTTTTCAATCCCATATTGTTTTTATCTTTTTCTTCTGATAAATAATAGTATCTAAACTTAAATTCATTATTTGTTATTTTTATTTTTTTATACTTCTCCAACTATATCTACTTTTTTTCACTTATTTCAAAAAAATTATGTTTGCAATTTTATGATTATTAGTTCCCGCTTTCATTATCTCACTACATACAAAAAAATGTATTTGCTGTTATATTATCATGTCTAAAATTCCCAGTGTCATTTATTATTCCCAAATACATAAAGTCAGCTATTTTTTTACTTAATTTTATACCAAATAAATCTAAAAATTGATATACTAATTCTGATGTAGAACAAATATCTTCCACATAATTATAATCAGCATGTTCCGTATTACTAACATGATGATCAATATTTATACTTTCTTTTGATCTATTTTTTTCAAAAATTATACTTTGTCCATATCTTTCTGCATTAGCACAATCTAAACTTATAAATAAATCATATTCTTTATCACTTGTTATATTTTTCTATTCTTTTTTTATCAAACTATTTTTCTTCAACAAAATGCCTCATATATCTAGGCAATTTATCATCAATTACAATATCACATTTTTATATAATTTTTTTCATTTTTTTAATATATTTTTTTCATTATATTGCTCTATCATATAATAAAATGCCAATACAGAACCAATCGCATCTCCGTCTGGATTTATATGTGCTGTAATCAAAATATTTTTTTGAATTTTTAATTTTTTTCAATAATTTCTTTAGGTGTTACATTTCCTTTATATTTTTTTATCAATCATTATTTCCCTACCGTTCTAACAAAAATATTTTTGAACCCCCACGTTTTTGCTTGCTTTTTCAATTTCTGAAAAATTTTTTTCTGCATCTGTTGTAACGACAGACACAACTTGATAAGATACTTTCCCATTTTTCTTTTTACAATATTCACTCTAAAAATTTTTACCCAATCTTTTTCTTCTTCTTTTTGCTGCTTTTTCTGTTTGTAATGTTGCTGCATGAATATATTTTTTTACTGTTTTAACTTGATTTTTATTTTTCTGTCTTAGTTAATTTATCTTTTTCATTTTGCTGTTTCTTTTACATTTTCAGCTAATTCATTTTCATTTTGAGTTATTTTATTTTTGATTTTTCCTCATTTTGTATATTTTTCATCTTCATTATTTTTCATTTTCATTCATTTGTTCTTCATTCTGTTTTTTTGTCCATTTTCATCTACTTGAACTAAATTTTTCTTGATTTTGTTGATTTATAATATTTTTTTATTTTTTTCATCATTTATAAAATCACTTTTTCGTATTGATATAGTTTTTCATTATTTCTTTTTGTATTTTTCTTCTCTTTCCACATATAATTTTTTTAAATTGATTAATCATAAAAATTACATAAATTACAACAATAATTGCTCGGATTATTTTATACCCATCTAAACGATATGCCATTTTTTTCCTCTTTTCAAATGTTATTTATTATAATATTTTTTTATAATTTCAACTGAATTTTTTTACTGCTTTTTTTACAAATTCATGATACTCTATTCCTGACACATCAGACACTGAATCTGAAATTGATCTTACAATTAAAAAAACGGTACACCTAATCTATAACAAACTTGTGCCACTGATCCACTTTCCATGTCAACACATAAAGCCTGAAACTCATTTCCTAATGATATTTTTTTATCTTTTTCCAGATACAAATTGATCTCCCGTTATAATTTTTACCGTAAGATAAATTTATTTTTCGTATTAATTTTTTTGCTTTATTTATTAATTCTTCATCACTTTTTAAATCCTAATGTCGCCATCTGTGGTATTTGACCTTTTGGATAACCAAATTCTGTCGCATCAACATCATATTGTATTATTTCTGTTCCAATTACAACATCTCCAACATTTACACTTTCATGTAACGACCCTGCAACCCCTGAAAATATTACTCTTGACACATTAAATTTATCAATCAATAATGTTGCTGTTATTGCTGCATTTACTTTTTCCAATTCCAGATTGAACAAATATCACTTTTTGATCATTAATTTCTCCTTCATAAAAAAATGTATTCCATAAATTGTTTTTTTCTGATATTTTTTTCATTTCATTTCTTATAGCTCAGCTTCTTCCAAGACTGCTCCAATTATTCCTATCATTATTACTCCTTTTTTTCAATCAATTATAAAAAAACTATACCAAATTGCAATTTTTTTATTACTTTCTGATATAGATATTTTTTTATTTTTTTAGATATTACTCCGTTGTTTCAAAAAAATTTACCCATATTTCTAAATTTATTGTATCTTTTTTTCTAATAATTCTTCAATTGTCAATTTATCTATTTTTAAATTCTTTTACAACTGCATTTTTTTAAATTTTTTAGCCATTTTTCTGTAAATCTCTATGTGCTCCACCCTACCGGTTCTTCTATTATTTCATCAATTACACCAAAAATTTTTTTAAGATTAATAGCATCCATTTTCAAACTTTTTTTGCTGCTTCTGCTGCCTTTGTTGAATCATTAAATAATATTGAAGCACAACCTTCTGGTGAAATTACAGAATATACACTATTTTCTAGCATAAGAACAGAATCTGCCACTCCAATTCCTAAAGCTCCACCTGATCCACCTTCTCCTATTACAACTGATACTATTGGTACTTTAAATCCAAACATTTCAGATAAATTTTTAGCAATAGCTTCTCCTTGACCTTTTTCCTCAGCTTCAATACCCGGATATGCACCTGCTGTATCAATTAATGTTAATATTGGTAGTTTAAATCTTTCTGCCATTCTCATAAGTCGTAAAGCTTTTCTATATCCTTCCGGACTTGCCATTCCAAAATTTCTAAAAATATTAGACTCCATATCTCTACCTTTTTGATGTCCAATTATCATAATTTTGTATCCATCAACTGTCGCAAGCCCTCCTACAATCGCATGATCATCTTTTGATAATCTATCTCCATGCAATTCCACAAAATCTGTACATAATTCTTGAATATAATCTAAAGTATATGGCCTTTGTGGATTTCTAGAAATTTGTATTCTTTCCCATGAATCTAATTCTGTTTCAGAAAATTCTAAATATTTTTTTCCTCTAATTTTTTTATTAATTCTTTAATTTGTTTTTGAAAAATCTATACTTTGCTCCTCCGAAAAACGCTTTAATTCCTCTATTTTTCGTTTCCAGTTCTTTAATTTCATCTTTTTATACTCATATTTTTCCTCCAAACTATACTAATTTCTCAATTATATTATAGATTGTTGTTTTTAAATCTTTTCTTTCAGCTATAACATCAACCATTCCATGTTCCAATAAGAATTCTGCTCTTTGAAATCCTTTTGGTAATTTTTGATTTACTGTTTGTTCTATAACTCTAGGCCCTGCAAATGCAATTAATGTATTTGGCTCTGTTACAATTACATCTCCTAACATTGCAAATGAAGCTGTTACTCCTCCAGTCGTTGGATCTACAGGTACAGATATAAACGGTATACCCGCTTCATTTAATTTTTTTACAGCTCCAGAAGTTTTTGCCATTTGCATTAACGATAAAATTCCTTCTTGCATTCTTGCTCCACCTGAACTAGATACTACAATTACTGGTATTTTTTTCTCAAGACCTCTTTCTAAAGCTCTCGTTACTTTTTCACCAACAACAGAACCCATACTTCCACCCATAAAGTTAAATTCCATTGCAGCTATACTTACTTCTATTCCGTTTATTTTACCAATTCCACTTAAAACTCCATCAAGCATTCGGCTTTTCTCTCTCGCTATTTCAAGTTTATTTTTATAATCTGGAAATTCTAAATAATCCTGTGAATTTAATAGCATATCTTCTTCTATAAATGTTCCATCATCAATTAACAATTCTATTCTTTCAAATGCTGTTAATCTAAAAATACGAACCACATTTAGTACATATATTTAAGTTTTTCAAATCTTCATTATAAATTATTTCATTACATTTCGGACATTTTTTTCCATTTATTATCATCTACTACATCCATAGTTAAACTTGATTTTTGATGTCAATGTAACATATTTATTTTTTTACTTTTTTTCTAGAAAAATAATCCCATTTTTTTCACCTCATTTAATTTTTTTCATTAACATGAATTTATTACTTTATTACAAACCATATTATAACATATTTTTTTAAAAATAACTAATCGCAAACATTATTTACTCACACAAAATATTTATTTTTTTAATTCAAAAAAACATATTCATCAAATGCAATATAATAGCAACACAAATAAAAATCTTTTTTTACCTTATCATTTTTCCCCATATTTTTTTATCTCCTATTATTGGAAATCCCACATTAGATAATTGTACTCTTATTTGATGTTTTCGTCCCGTTATAAGATTGACCTCAAGATATGATTTTTTTCTTTTTATATTTTTCTAAATTTTTTTATCTCTATATTTTCAATTTTTTTGTAAATTGACTTACACTTAATTTTGCATTTTTTTCTTTCATTATTATAAACTTTTACTCTATCTTCTGTTGTTTCTAAATAATTTTTTTATTTCAAAAATTTTTTTCATTTATAATGCCATGCACTACAGTTATATATTTTTTTGTTACTTCATTATTTCTAATTTTTCTTTTGAAATATACCTTAAAAAAATTTCATTGTTTTACAACCAATCACCAGTCCTGATGTTTCTAAATCAAGTCTATTTGCAAAATTTATATCATCATTTTTGAAACATATCTTTATAAATTTCAGATAACCCAAAATCATGCCCTGTCCCTTTATGCATCGGTATATCATTCGGCTTATTTACAATAAAAAAATTCATCATTTTCAAAAAAATTATAATATCTTTATATTTTTTTATTATAATTTAAGTTTATTTTTTTCTTTATTTTTTTCCCAATTTTTTTGAACATTTAGATATTTTTATTTGTATATTATCATTCAATAAAAGTCTATAATTTTCTTTTTATTTTTTTCCATTTACTCGTACATCTCCTTTTTTTAACGCTTGAAATATACGTGACATTGTTTCATCTTTTACATACTTTTTTTCAAATATCTATCTATTCTCATATTTTCAGTTTCACTATTTACAATATCTTCAAAAAAAATCATATTTCTCCTATTTTATTCTTCTACATTTATTTTTTTATACTTTCTACAAGTCCTATCATTATAAATGCGGCAAGAAACGAACTTCCACCATAACTCATAAATAACAACGGCTTTCCCTGTTACAGGAACTAATCCTATTGTCATTCCTATATTTACAATAACATGCATAAAAAAATATTCCACTTATTCCGTACAATATTAGTTTCCCAAATTGATCGTGAATAAAACTACTTACTTGCATTATTTCAAATATTAGTAAAAAATATAACAAAATTACACCCGTTGATCCAACAAATCCCCACTCTTCAGAAATTACCGAAAATATGAAATCAGTTTGTGCTTCTGGTAAAAACTCTAACCTGCTTTGGCTTCCTTGAAATACTCCTGTCCCTGAAAAACCTCCTGCACCTACCGAAATTTTTTTGATTGGGTTACATGCCAACCACTTCCCTGCACATCAGCTTCAGGATTTAAAAATGTCGTTACTCTCGTTCTTTGATAGTCACTCAAAATAAATTTGTATACTGGGTAAAGTGACACCATCACTAAAAATCCAATAATCCATATTGGTTTCATATTTGCTCCGTACAAAAATATCATTGTCAAATAAGCAACTACTGTTATAAGTGTTGTTCCTAAATCTGGTTGGAATAATATTAAAGCTAGTAACGGTGTTACTGGAATTACTGCCATTGCAATATCTTTTTAAATTATTTATTCCTTTTTTTGATATTTTTTCTACAATCCAAAATGCTATTATTACAATTATTGCGATTTTTACAAATTCTGACGGCTGTAATTGAAATGGTCCTATTTTTAACCACCTTTGTGCTCCCAATGTTTTTTTCCCTATAAAACGAACTAATAAAAAGTATTAATGCACTTCCCATCATATAAATACCAAATATATTTTTTTAAAATTTTTATAATCTATAAATGATAAAGTTATAACAAGAATACTTCCAATTCCTATCCATAATAAATTTTTGAAATACAAATTTTTTTGTGATCTTGTTGCACTGTAAACAAATATTGTACTAATCGTTACAAGTGCATACACATATAAAAAGTAATATTTTTATTTGCTCTAAGCCAATTTATTTTTTTATTGTTTCTAATACTTTTCTATCTTGAAACATTTTTTATCCCTTCACATTACCTAATATTGTTATATTTTTTTCTAAAAAAATTCTGTTTTTTAAAAAAATCTATTTATATTTTCTAAACTAATATTTTTTTATTTGTTTTTTTAATTCCTCAATATTAATTATTTCTTTTTTTCTCGTAAAATAATTCCCAATTATGCTCATTCTTGATCTAGGATTTTTCCATTGAAAAAGATATTTTACTTAAATATTTATTTTTTTAGCTTTTTGTAATTCAAATTCAGTTATTCCATTTTGTCTTAATTTATCAAATTCTTTTTAAAGTAATATTTATTGCATTCTCATAGTTTTTCTAAATTCGTTCCTATGTAAGTTGATAAAACTCCACCTTTTTTTCATAATATTGATTATAAGTATAAACAGAATACGCTAATCCATTTTTTTCTCTAATTTCTTGAAATAATCTTGAACTCATTGAACCACTCAACTATATTTGCTACAATATCATTATAAATTCTATTTTTCTGCATTATAAGGTTTTTCCTTTATGTGATATACAAATATTAACTTGATTTATATCTTTTTGTATAAATTTCTTTTTCCAGACTTAAATTCAAATTCTATTTTTTTCTCTTCTATCAACTTTATTTTCTTTTTAATTTCCCAAAATATTCATCAACTTTTTTTATAATTTTATCTTTTTTTCAAAAATTTCCAGACAATACAATAATTAAATTATCTTTCGTATATCTCTCTTTATAATATTTTTTTAATCATTTCACTTGAAAAAAACTTTTTTTACACTTTCTTCTGTTCCAATAATTGGTTTACTATATTGTCCTTCAATACAATTTGAATAATTTAATTCAAATACTAAATCATCCGGAGTATCTTTATACATTTTTTTATTTCTTCAATTATTACATCTTTTTTTCTTTTTTTCAAGTTCCGTGCTGTCTATCTTTGAATTTGTAACAATATCAAATAAAATATCTACAGACTCTTCCAAAAAAATTCTGTCAATCCATTTATATAAAACACTGTTTCTTCCTTTGTTGTATGAGCATTAATACTCGCACCTAAATAATCAATTTCTTCTGATATTTGCTTGTAATTTCTTTTTTTGTACCTTTAAAAAAATCATATGTTCCAATACATGCGATATTCCTTCTTCTTCATCACTTTCATCTTTTTGAGCCTGTTTTTACAAATACTCCTACCGAGCAAGTTGAAATATTTTTCTAATTTATCTAGAATTAAATTTATTCCTGATTCTGTTTTTTATTTTTTTCTATCATTTTATCTCCTATCATCAATTAGATTAATATTCATTTTTCGTTTTCATTTTTCTTTTTTTCTATCTTATTTTTCTTTATAGTCTTTTTAAAATTTTTTTCTTTAATTTTTTTCTTTTTATTTTTTTCGTCTATAATTATTTACATCATTTTGAATAAATTGTGGAAATAATTCTGTATAAGCTATATCCGTATTCTGTTACTACTTCCACGATATAACTATTATCTCTTTGTTCTTTTTATTTTCTTATTATAATTTGATCCAATTAAAAACAACTATATATATAATAAAAAAATTATAAATGTTGATTTTATTATTCCTAATATAGCACCAAAAGTTTTTATTATATTTTTTTCTATTTTTTTATACTTCTTAAAAACTTTTTTTAAAAAAATTTGTAATATGATAGAAAATATTAAATATAATATTATAAAATTAATAATATATATTTCTAAATTATTTCTTGTATTTTTTTCATATATTTTTATAAAAAAATTTTTTTCCCATAACACGATGAAAAAAATTCCATTAAAAAAATAATATTAATAAAAAAACTTAAATATTTGAAAAAAACTCTAACGTTACTTCTCTTTTTCTTCCTAATAAAAAAATAGAAATACTATTATCATTATAAATACTATATCTAATATCATTTTTTTATCTCCTACCTATTTATGTATACTCTCGGTACTCTTTTACTCATACCACAAAGTATTTCATATGATATTGTATTACACAATTTTTTGCTACTTCAACAACACTTATATTTTTTTACCAAAAAAATTCTACTGCATCTCCTTTTTTTGCTTTTACTTTCCAATTCTTTCGGTAATAATATTAATAGTTGATCCATGCAAACACGACCTATTATATTACATCTATAACCTTTATAATATACATAACCTTTATTTGAAAGATCTCTTCTAATTCCATCAGCATATCCTATTGACACTGTTGCAATTACATCTCCCTTTTTTTCGCTTTATATGTATTGTCATAACTTACATAACTATCTGCATATAATTTTTTTACATAACTTATTTTTAGCATACAACGACATTACTGGCTTAAAAATTATATGGTTTCGTTTCTTCTGAAGTTACACCACCATAAATTATAATTCCAACTCTTATAAAGTCATATACATCTTTATAATATTTTTAAACTTCCAAAACTATTTAATAAATGTCTATATTTTTATTGAAGGTATTTTTACTAATGATTTTTATCACATATTTCTAAAAAAATCTAGTTTCTTGTAATTTAGTAAATTCCTCATTTGTATCTGATGAAGATAAATGTGAAAAAAATTCCTAAAAGCGTTTACATATCTACATTTTTTTCTAAATTAAATATTAAATCATCCAATTCTTCTTTTTTTGAAATCCAACTCTACCCATTCCTGTATCTATTTTTCAAAAAAATATTTACATTTTTTTGATTATTTTTCTAAATAATTTAATTCTTCTATATCTGTTATTGTAAAATAAATATTTTTTTATCATAAATAATTTCCATATCTTCTTTTTGAATTGGATATAAAATAATAACTTTTATATCGTCGCCCATTTCTTTAATTTTTTTAAAAAGCTTCATCCACTGTTGCTACTGCAAAATGTCTTATATTTATCTTTAACAATGCTTTTACAAATTTCCATCATTCCATGCCCGTATGCATCGGCTTTCAATACTGCTATTATTTTATCTTTATTAACTATTTTTTTCAATTTCAGATATATTATCATATAAATTTTGTATATTTATTTCTGCCCAACAACGCATTAATTTCACCTTCTACATTTATCAAATTTTTAGCTAAGGAATAATCCTTAGCTATTTTTTTGTTATACTAATACTTTATCTTTTTTCATCATATCCATTTACCATTCTACCATTTCTTGGAGTAGAACCATCTTTTGGTTTATTATCACTTTTTAGTCTTTCTAAATTTTTTCTCATCATATATACTAAAGGACTTGCTAAGAATACTGATGAATATGTTCCAAATATCATTCCTATAAATAATGCCATACTAAATGTTCTCAATGTTTCTCCACTCAAATAACAATAGCATCAATACTGATATTGTTGTAGTTATTGATGTATACATTGATCTTACAAATACTTGATTTATACTTTCATCTATTATTACTCCATACTCTTTCTTTTTTTACCTTCTTTTTCTTCATTTTTCCCTTATTCTATCAAATACAACTATTGTATCATTAATAGAATATCCTAGAATTGTAAGTATTGCAGCAATAAAAGGTGTATTTATTTCAAATCTGAATAAAGCTATTAATCCTGCCGTAATTATAACATCATGTAATAAAGCTATTAATCCTGCTATGGCATACACAAATTCAAATCTAATTGTTACATAAATTATTATTAAAATCGCACCTATTCCTAAAGCCTTCAAAGCATTTGCTGCTAATTCTTTTTCCTATTGTAGATCCAACTGTATCATTTTTTTATAACATCAAATTCTCCTACTTGTTCTTTTTACTTTTTCTTTTAATAATGCTTTTTTTGATTTTTCTTGTAATTGCTCTGTTCTTACAACTATCGTATTTCCTTCTGAATATTGTAATCTTCTTGCATTTAATTGAGGAATATCTTTTTCTAATCCTTCTAACGTATTATTCAATTTATCTTTATTCAATTCTTGTTTAAATTGTAATTGTAATAATTCTCCACCTTTAAAATCAACGCTTAAATTTAATGGAATTACTAAAAAGAAAATTAATGAGCTAAGACCATTACAGATGAAAAAAATTACATATTTATTTCTATGTTTTTATTGTTTGAAAATTAAATTTCATTATTTAACCTCCTTCCAAAAATAATTTTTTTCTTTTTTTATTTTTAAATGTATTTATTATAAATAAAAAAATACTACTTTTTGTCACAAATACCGCTGTAATTAATGTAATTATAGTTCCTAATGATAATGTAACCGCAAATCCTTTTTATTGAGTCCATGTTCCAAAGAAGAATAATACAATTGCAATTAATAATGTCGTTAAATTCCCATCAATTATAGCTGGCAGACCATTTTTTTAAATCCATATTCTATCGAATCTTGTAAACTTCTACCTTTTTCTTAATTCGTCTTTTTATTCTTTCAAATGTAATTACATTTGAATCTACTGCCATACCTAATGTCAATACAAACCCTGCAATTCCTGGTAATGTTAATGTCGATCCAATCATACTAAGTGAACCTAAAGTTAATAATCCATAAATTACTAACACAATATTTGATACAATTCCTGGTATTTTATAAATAAAGAACATAAATGCCCAAATAAATATTAAAGATAAAATTCCTGCAAATTGTGTCTGTGCAATAGAGTCACTTCCAAGTGTTGCTCCAACTGTTCTTATTTCTAAAATTTTTAATTGATACTGGTAACGCTCCCGATTTTTAATAAATTTGTTAAATTTTTTTAGCATCTTCAGGATTATTTGTTGTAATAACTCCTTTTTCCTCCAGAAATTTCTGTATTTATTACAGGTGCCGATTGTTCTTTACCATCTAACATTATCGCTAATTGCTTTCCAACATTTTCTCTCGTTATTTCAGCAAATTTATTTGATCCATCACCATTTAACTCAAAAGCTACTTCAGGTTGTCCAAATTGCCCTTGTGATAAGTTTGCAGTTTTAATTGCAGATCCTTCTAATAATGTTGATTATAACTTCCATCTTTATTTTTTTATTTTTAAACTCTAATTTAGCTGTAGTTCCTATTAAATCTATCGCTTTTTGTGGATCTTTTATTCCTGCTAATTCTACAATTAATCTGTCGTTTCCACTTAATTGAATTACAGGTTCTGCCACTCCTAAACTGTCAACTCTTCTCTCAACAATATCTTTAACTTTTTGCCATTGTATCTTGCTCTATTTTTACCTTGAGCTTGTAATACAACATAAGTTCCCCCTCTTAAATCTAATCCTAGTTTTTATTTTTATTATATACCAATGATACAATTGGTAATAAAACTAAAATAGAAGCTCAAATGTAATGTGTTTTTTTATTTTTTTCATTTTCCCTTCCTTCCAAAAATAATTTTTTTATATTTTAAATTTATTTTTAAAGTATCTAAATATTTTTTTGTAAAATAATACTCGCAGCTACCATGTCTACAACTTTACGACGATCACGACCATTTTTAGAATAGTTTTTTTAAATAATGTTCTGCTTTCCGTTGTCGTATATCTTTCATCTACATAAATGATCTCAATTCCAGATATATTTTTTTAATTCTTCAACAAATTCTTCAACTTTTTTTCTGTCTGCCTTTTTTTGTTCCATCAAGGCTTTTCGGCATTCCAACAACAAGTTTTCTCGTTCCTTCATCCTCTATTATTTCTTTTTATTCTCTCAATAGGATTTGTCACATTTCTGTCTATAACTTCAAGAGCTGTCGCCAAAAATTCCTAGAGGGTCACATTTTGCAACCCCTATTCTCACATCTCCCACATCAAGTCCTATAAATTTTTTTCATAATTTTTTTGTATGTTTTATACGAAATTACTTTCTTAAAACTTACTTCCCTTCTAAAAATTTATACTATTTATTCTTATCTTATTAAAAAGAAACTATAAATTCGATACTATAAATTCTTTAGCTTTAGATACTGCTTTCTACAACTGCTTCTCCATCTTTTTCCTCCAGCTTGTGCGAAATCAGGTCTTCCATCACCATTTCCACTCAGCAATTTGAGCTGCAATTTTTACTATCTCTCCCGCTTTAACTTTAACCGTTACATCTTTTTGTTACTCCAACTACAAATACAGCTTTTACCTTCGTTATTTGTTCCTAAAATTACAACTCCTGATTGTAATTTTTTTCTTTTGCTCTATCTACTATTTCTTTTAACTCGTCTACCGCTTTATCTTTAAAGTTAAGAGCCAATACTTTTTACTCCATTTATTTCTTCAACATTATCAAACATTGATTCCATTTCATATTTTAATAATTGTTTTTTTGAAGTTTTTTTCAAGATTTTTTTCACAGTTTCTTTTTGCTTCAGCAATATTTTTTTCAACAACATTCTCAACATTATTTATATCTGTTTTCAATAATCCAGCTATTTTTTTCTAATTTTTCTTTCTGTTTCATTCAAACTTTCAAGACTTTGATGTCCTGTAGTTGCCACAATTCTTCTTGTTCCTGATGCAATTCCACTTTCACTTTCTATTTTAAATAGTCCAATTTCTCCTGTAGATTTTACATGTGCTCCTCCACATAATTCTATTGAGAAATTAGGAATTTCAACAACTCTTACAACATCTCCATACTTATCTGAGAATAATGCCATTGCTCCTCTATTTTTTTGCATCTTGTATGTTTTTCATATCCTATTACTACTGGAATATTAGCTAAAATTACATCATTTACATCTTTTTTCAATTTTTTTCTTATCGTGTCTTTATCTATTCCTTCAAAATGTGAAAAAAATCAAATCTTAATTTTTTTCATTATCTACTAATGATCCAGATTGTTCTACATGTGTCCCTAGCGTTTCTCTTAACACTTTATGTAAAATATGTGTTGCCGTATGATTTCTTTGTATATCTCTTCTTTTTTCTACATTTATTTTAAGCTCAACTTCTGTTCCAACTATCGGTGCTATACCTTTCACTACTTCAACTTGATGAACAAAGATATCTTTTTTTCTTAGCTACTCCCACTACTTTTCCTAAAAATTCTCCAGCAATCACTGTTCCAGTGTCAGAAACTTGTCCTCCAGATTCTGCATAAAACGGCGTTGTATCAAATATCATTTCATACCCAGACATTCCTTCTGATTTTTCTACATATAAAATTCTTCCTTTATCTTCAGTCACTTCATATCCTGTAAAGTTAGTCTTACCGTGTTTTTTTCAAAAAAATTCATCAATAAATTCATCTTTTTATCATATCAGAAACTGTAACTCTACTATTTTTTTCGATCTTTGTACTTGTTCTTCTAATTTTTTTATTAAATTCCTCTTCAGAAACTTCATATCCTTCTTGTTTTAACATCAATTCCGTAAGTTCAAATGGTAATCCATAAGTATCATATAATCTAAACGAGGCTCAGCTGATAATTTTTTTATCTCCTGTTTTTTTCTAATTTTTTTAACTTCATCATTTAACATTTCCATTCCATTTTTTTAATGTTAATGAAAATCTTTCTTCTTCCAATTTCATTACTTTTTTTCAATATATTCTTGTTTTTTTCTACTAATTCAGGATATGCTTCTTTCATGTTTTTTTCACAACATAATCTACAACTTTATATAAGAAAAATATCTTCTTTTTCAAACACTTTTCCCCTTAGCTGCACTTCCAGCACCAAACGCTCTTCTTATTAATTTTTCTTAAAATATATCCTCTTCCTTCATTTGATGGTAAAACTCCATCCCCAATCAAGAAAAACTGATGCTCTAACATGATCAGCTATAATTTTTTTACAACTTCATCAAATTCTTCTTTTTTTAATATCTAACACTTTTTTTCAATTCCATTTATAATTGGCATAAATAAATCTGTTTCAAAATTACTTTCTTTATTTTTGAACTACAGATGCTATTCTTTCAAGTCCTGCTCCTGTGTCTATATTTTTTTCAGGTAATGGAACTAAACTTCCATCTTCTAATCTATTCCATTCTGTAAACACCAAGTTCCAAATTTCTAAAAAAATCTATCTCCCTCATCACCTGGTTTACAATTAATCTCTTCATTATTTTTACCCATTCTTTGTGTATCATAATAAATCTCACTACAAGGCCCACAAGAACCAATAGGTCCTGCTGCCCACCAGTTATCATCTTCTCCTAATCTCACTAATCTTTCATGCGGAATACCAATATCTTTATTCCAGATTTCATATGCCTCATCATCTGTTGTAAATACTGAAACATACAATCTTTCTGGATCTAATTTCAATATTTTCGTAATATATTCCCAAGACCATTCAATCGCTTCTTTTTTTGAAGTAATCTCCAAAAGAGAAATTTCCTAACATTTCAAAGAATGTATGATGTCTTGGTGTTCTACCAACATTTTCTAAATCATTTGTTCTTATACATTTTTGATAAGTTGTTACTTTTGAAAATGGAGCCTCTTTTTTCTCCTAAAAAGTATGGTTTAAAAAGGTACCATTCCTGCCACTGTCAACAATAAACTTTTTATCATCTGGTATTAAAGAAGCACTTTCAAAATGCTTATGTTCTTTTCGTTTTTAAAGAAATCAATAAAACTTTTTCTTAATTCATTTCCTGTCATATTTTTTTAGAAATTCTATTTTTTTAAAAATTTCTTCTCCTTTCTGAATATTATTTTATTAATTTTTATTATAAATTATTAATTTACATATTTTTTTAAAAAAAGTAATAAAACTTCCTTACTTTTTTTATCTTTAATTTTTTTAAAACCCCTCATAACTTCTAAATCCCAATAAATAAATTGCCATTTCAAATGTTATTTTTTTCTTTTTTTAACTAAATTTTTCTAATTCTTCAAAAAAACTATATCTTTAGGAATTAAATTATTTCCTTCTTCTTTAATTATTTCTTCTATTATTTTTAGGTAATTTCATACAAATTTTTATAAAATGCTTCTCTATCTCCAGTTACTATTTCATAAAATTTGTCTAAACTTACTCTTCTTATTAATTTATGTCCTACTTTTTTTCTTATCTACTGTAGTTTCCCATTTTATATTTTTGAGATTTTTTTGCTATCGCCTCAACCAAGAAACAAGTACAATCATCATCATTTAATAATTGATTTTGCATTTTTTTATAAATGTTTTTTTCCAGCTACCGCTGAATTCATTGTATTATGCTTATTTTTTTCATTTCAACATAAATTTTACTAATTTCTCCAACTTCTTCTATTTTTTTATTATTTTTTTATTTATAAAAATAATATCCCATCCTTCTGTAGGCACTTCACAATTTTTTTATATATTGAAATATTTTTTTGATGAAAATATCCAATATCATTATTATTCGCCTTATCTCTTTGTCTAAAAAAATTTCATTACTTATAATTTCTTCCCAATTAGCTCCATAGACATTTTTTTATCAAAAAAATCATTTTTTTATTGGATCAATTATATTTTTATTAAATTTTTTTCAAATTATATGATTCTAATTTTTTTCACCATAAGTTTTTTTATAGTTTCTCGGACATGTTTCTTAAAAATTTTTCTTCTGTTATAAAGTCTAAGTCCCACATTTATAAATCCTCCAGGTATTCTTTTCATTTTCACACCAATTTCATACGCTAATTTTACTGGCACTGCATTTCCTACTTGTTTATATTGTTCACCAACACTTCCCATAAATTCCCAATCATCTGGAAAACTTTGACATCTAGCATTTTCTCTCACTGTAAATGGTCTTGCTTCAAGTGGATGACATCTTTCTGTTTGTTTTTGACTTGGAGAAGTCAACACAGTAAGTGAAGGCTCGTCTAAACTCATTCTTCTTAAAATTCCTGTTCTACCACCTTCCATATAAAAACAACTTTTCATATATTCTTTTGCTATATTTTCAGGAATATCTCTCCAGTAACCACCTGCTGGCACCATTTCAAATATCTTTCTTTTATTTTCAGAATACTTTGCTCCTATACTTTCAGGACAATCTAACAAAATATCTCGTAAAACTGGCTTATATTCATGTGGTATAGGAAACTCAAATTTTTTTCTCTTTTATCAAATCTTTTTCTTATTCCTATCGTTATTAGTCTTTCTCTTTTTTTGAGCGACACCATAATCCCAAGAATTTAATACTTTTTTTGATTTTTCTCCTATATAATAACCCGCTTCCTCAAAAAAATATTCAAGATTGTTTCATATGTTCTCCCTTTATCATGACTTAAAAAGACCCTTTTACATTTTCAAAAAAATAAACATTTTTTTGGTTTTAATTTTTTTCAAAAAAATAATGCATAATGGTAAAAATAATGTTCCCCTTGCATCTTCAAGTCCTAATCGCTTTCCCGCATATGAAAAAAACTCTGACACGGAGCCCCACCTGATAAAACATCGAGTTCTCCTTTTTTTATATTAAAAATATTTTTTTCCAAATCTAAATTAGAAATTTTTTTCTATATCTTCATTTATTACATTCCATTCAGGTCTATTTGTTTTTCAATGTTTGTGCTGCATATTTATTTATCTCTATAAGTCCTATTGCCTCAAATCCAGATTTTTTTCAAGTCCTAATGCAAGACCTCCTGCTCCAGCAAAAAGCTCTATTGATTTATATTTCCCTCTATTTTTGCTTTTTTTATCTTTTTATCATTTTTGATAGTTTCACATATTTTTTTATTTTTCTATTTTATTAAGCATTTTTTTCAATCTATCTTCCCCTCATTACATTTTCTCCCTCAATTTATTTTTTTAATTCAAACACAAATTTCATAGCATCCATTGGTGTCATATTGTTTACATCTTTATTTTCAAGTTCGTATATTATTTCTTTTTACGATTTCATCATTTGTTTCGTCTACAATTTCTGTATCCTCATCTTCAATTTCTAATAATTGATCAAACAACGATAATTGTTGTACATTAATAGTTTTTTTCTATTAATTCTTTTTTTGCTCCAATCTATTCAATATTTTTTTACTTTGTTTCAAAAATTTCTTTTTGGAAGTCCTGCTAACTTTGCCACTTCTATTCCATACGATTTATCTGCTCCACCTTTAACTATATTCCTTAGAAACATTACTTTTCCCATTTTTTTCATTAACTTCAATTCTATAATTTACAACATTTTTTTATATTTTTTTCTCTAAATCTGTAAGTTCATGATAATGCGTTGCAAATATCGTTTTTGCTTTAATTTTTTTCATGTATGTATTCTGAAATTGCCGTAGCTATAGATACTCCGTCAAATGTCGATGTCCCACGTCCAACTTCATCAAGTATTATCAAACTATTTTTCAGTTGCGTTATTTAAAATATTTGATACCTCACTCATTTCAACCATAAATGTACTTTGTCCACTCAAAATATCATCACTTGCACCAATTCTAGTTAAATATTTATCAACTATCGGTAATTTAGCTTGAGTGGCAGGAACATACGATCCTATTTGTGTCATTATTGATATCAAAAGCAATTTGTTTCATATAAGTAGATTTTCCTGACATATTAGGCTCTGTTAATACTATAAATCTTTCATTTTCCGTTATTAAAGTATTATTTGATACAAAAATCACTTTTTCCCTATCAATTTTTTTCTACAACGGGATGTCGACCATTTATTATTTCTAAATCAAAATTTTTATTAATTTCAGGTTTTACATAGTCATTCTCAACTGCTATTGTTGAAAATGAAATTATAACATCAATATATGCTAATTTTTTTCTGCTAATTTTATCAATAAAGATTTTTTTCTTCTTTTATTTTTTTGCACTTATCTCTTTAAATAAGTAATACTCCATTTCCTCAATTCTAGCTTTAGAATTTATAATTGTATCTTCATATTTTTTTAATTCAGGAGTTATAAATCTTTCCGCATTTGACAATGTTTGTTTTCTAATATAATTTTCTGGCACCATTTCTAAATTTGATTTTGTTATTTCAATAAAATATCCAAATACTTTATTATATTTTATTTTTCATATTTTTTTAATACCTGTTACTTCTTTTTCTCTAGCCTCAATTTCTAATAAATAATCTTTACCATTATTCATAATTTTTATGAATTTCATCAAGTTCACTATTGTATCCTGTTTTTTTATCATTCCACCTTCTCTTACAGAAAATGGTGCATCTTCTAGTATACTTTTTCTCAATCAATTTATATATATCTAATAAACTTTCTAAATTTATGTCATTAAAAAAATTATTTTCTTTTTAAGATATAAATTATTTCTACACTTGATTTTACAGTATTTTTTTAAAAGCAATTAAATCTTTACCATTTTTCATTACCAAAAAAATTATTTTTGGCAACAAGTCTTTCTAAATCATAAACATTTTCAAGTTTTTTTCTTTTATTTCTTCTCGAATTAAAACATTATTTATAAAATATTCTACGTCATTTTGTCTTTTTTTATTTCGTGTATATCTAAAAGTGGGTTATTTATATACCTTTTTAACAATCTCGTTCCCATTGAACTTTTTACATTTATCAAGTACCCATAAAAGTGATCCATAAGTTGTTTTTTCTCTTTGATTTTTTTAATAATTCCAAATTCTTTTTTTGTTATTAAATTTATATCTGCAAAATTTTTTTATTATTTATAAATTCAATTTTTTTCAATTATCAATTCTCCATCAAGTTGCATTGATATAGCGTAATCCAACGCCATTGCTGCTGCACCAATTATAGCTTTTTTTATTTTTTTATTCCAAAACTTTCAAGTGAAATTATATTAAAATAATTTAACAACATCTCTTCTGAATCTCTAATTACTTGAATAGGAGTTATTACTCCATCCATTTTTTTGAATAAAAATCTTCCATTTTTATCTTTCACATTTTTCATAAAATGAATTTGTTATCAATATTTCTCTTGGTTCAATTTTTATTTAACTCATTAAATAGATTGATATATTCTTTATCACTTTCAACTTCTACAACTTTAAATTCTCCAGTTGTTATATCTAAATATGCAATTCCTATCATATTCTCAATAATTCTAATTGCTGCCAAATAATTATTACTTTTTATCATCTAAAGTCTCAACATCAATAACCGTTCCAGGTGTTATTATTTTTTTATAACTTCCCTCTTTACAATTCCTTTTTACAGTTTTTAGGATCTTCTACCTGTTCACAAATCGCAACTTTATATCCCTTTGATACTAATTTTGATATATATGGATTGGCAGTATGATATGGTATTCCTGCCAATGGTACATTTTTCACCTTTTTTTCTTTATTTCTTGATGTCAATGTTAGCCCTAGTTCTTTCGACGCTTTAATCGCATCATCAAAAAAAACATTTCATAAAAAAATCACCTAATCTAAAAAAACAATATACAATCTTCGTATTTAGATTTTTATTTCTTTATATTGTTTCATTAATGGTGTTTCAGCCATTATTTATACCTCTATTTCTTATTCATTTTTTTAAATCTTTTATAGAATAGTATAGCATATTTTTAGACTTTTTCAATTATAAGACCTACTTTTTCTCTATACTTTTTTTACAAATTAAAATCCCTAAAAAGTTAAAACTCTTAGGGATAATTTATTATGCCATTCTCAACACTAATTTTTTTCTTGTGCCGACTCTAACATTTTTCTTGATTTCATTTTTTTCGACAATTTTTTCTGAAACAATTATATAATAATTATCTAATTCTTCTATAATTTCAAACGGACTTTTTTTCTAAATCAAAATCTTTTGATACTCTTATATAATATTTTTTTCCACAGTCGTATTTGAATCTACCACATTAAACACTTTTGTTGAATTAAAGAAATAATCCGATTCAATATGTGTTCTCGTTGTTATTTTAACAATATCAGCTACTACTGCTGACGCTGTTGGATCCATCCCAGCTCCTTGTCCATAAAATAATGTCTTATCTGTATAAGAACCTATCGTTTCAATAGCATTATAAACGCCATCCACTTTTGATAAAATTTCTGAATTTGAAACTAATGTCGGCTCAACAGAAATTTGTGCTGTATTTTTATCAATTAATTTTGAGCTTGCAATTAATTTTATTGTTTTGTCTAAACTTTTTGCAGCTAAAATATCAACTGGTGTAATTTGTCTAATTCCTGATAATTGCATGTCGTTAAACTTCACACTTCCACCGTAAGCAAGTGAAGCTAAAATATTAATTTTATGTCCAGCATCTATTCCATCCACATCGTATGTTGGATCAGCTTCTGCGTAACCTTTTTCAGTTGCAAGTTCTAATGCTTCACTAAATGATAAGTTTTCGTCTTTCATTTTTGTTAAAATGTAGTTTGAAGTTCCATTCATTATTCCTCTAATGTCAGTAATTGTATTTGCAACTAAACTTTCCATTAGCGGAGTAATTATTGGTATTCCTCCACCCTACAGCTGCCTCAAATAAGAACGACACTCCATTTTTCTTTTTGCCACTTGAAATAATTCTACTCCATGCTTTGCAATTAACGCTTTATTTGCTGTAACAACACTTTTTTTCGCTTTTAAAAGCATCCAAAATCATAGTTTTTTTGCAATAGTTTCTCCACCAATTAACTCTACTACTATTTTTCACTTCTGGATCTTCCAACATTTTTTTATAATCTTTAATTAATATAGACTTATCAAATTCAAACGAAAATTCTCTATCAATATTTAAATCGCAAGCATATGCAACTGTTATGTCTGCTCTTGATTTTTTTCATTTATACTTTTTTTGCTCCTGAGTTAAAAACTTTTAATACTCCCTCTCCTACAGTTCCTAACCCAATTATTCCTATTTTTCATTTTTTTATATTTCTCCTCATTTTTTTCATAATTATTATTAAATAATTTTTATTAAATTTTAATTATCCAATAAATTTAGAATGTAATGCATTTACTCCTTTTTTTCTACATCTTCTTCTTTTATAATACACGAAACATTAATTTCTGAACATGAAATCATATCGATATTTATTCCATTTTTCTGCCAATGTATCAAAAAAATTTCAGCTGTTGTTTCATTATGTGTTTTTAATCCTATTCCTATTACAGAAATTTTTTTGCTATATTTTCTTCAGCTGTAACTCCTTCTGCTCCTAATTCATCTTTTTATTTTTTTCTGAAATTTCAACTGCTTCTTTTTAAGTCATTTATACTTACTGTAAATGAAATATTGTTGTATTCTTTATTTACACTTGAACTTTGTAAAAATTATATCTGTACTTATTTTTTTGCTTTTTGCTAATGCTGTAAATACTTTGGCTGCTATTCCCGGTCTTTCAGGAACTCCAGATAATGTTATTTTTCCTTCATTTTTAGAAGATGTTACTCCAACTATTTTTGCTTTTTCCATTGATTCTTCTCCTTTTTCTTCTACAATCGTCCCTACTGATTCATCAAATGATGATCTTAAATGTATTTTTATTCCATATTTTGCTGCAATTTCTACTGATCTTGGATGCAATACTTTTGCTCCAGAAGCAGCCATTTCTAACATTTCTTGATATGAAATCGTTTTTAATTTTTTAGGATTTTTAACCATTCTAGGATCTGCTGTATAAACTCCATCCACATCTGTATAAATTTCAACTTCATCTGCTTTTAATGCAGCACCTAATGCAACCGCTGTCGTATCCGATCCTCCACGTCCTAAAGTTGTTATCTCATTATTATCTGTAATTCCTTGGAATCCAGCAAATACTACAACATTTCCTTTTTTTAATTTTTTTCTTCTATCGTTTTTGTATCAATTCCTAAAATTTGAGCTTTTGTATGATCATCTGTTGTTTTTAAAGTTTACTTGAAACGCATTTAACGATACAGCTTTTTCTCCCATCGCTTCTATCGCCATCGCAAGTGATGCTATAGAAATTTGTTCTCCCGATGTAAGCAACATATCTAATTCTCTTTTATTAGGTTTATCTGTAATTTCATATGCTCTTTTTTTATTAATGAATCTGTAACTCCTGCAGGTGCTGACACAACTACAATTACATCATTTCCTTCTTTTTTTATATTTTTAATACTCTTTTAGCAACTTCCTTAACTCTTTCTGCATTTGCAACTGAAGTTCCTCCATATTTTTTTGAATAATTAACGCCATATCTTCTTAAATTTGCTTTTTTTAGCAAATCATCTCTCCTTTTCTATATCAATCTAACATATATATTATAATATTTTTTTCTAATAAATTCAAGTTATAAAAATCAAATTTATTATATAAATTTCTTAATTATCTATATATAAAATTAATAATATATTTTCATATCAAAATATGATATACTTACTTATATAAAATTGGAGGAATTTTTTTATGAATATAAATAAATTTATAAAAGATAATGTTAATAAAAATATATGATGAAATTATTAAAATCCGTCGAGAAATACATATGAATCCAGAACTTGGTGATGAAGAATTTGAAACAAGTAAAGTTATAAAACATTTCTTAAATAACTGTGGAATTGAATATAAAGAAATTATAAATACTGGCGTTGTTGCTACTATTTATAACGGTGAAGGAAAAAAATTGTAGCTACTCGTGCCGATATTGATGCATTACCTATTTTTGAAGAAAATGATATTAATTATAAATCAAAAAAATATAGGAAAAATGCACGCTTGTGGACATGATGCTCACACTTCTATCCAATTAGGTGTTGCAAAAATATTGTCAGAAAATAAAGATAAATGGTCTGGAACTGTAAGATTTTTCTTTCAACCTGCTGAAGAAACAAACGGTGGAGCTGATAGAATGATAAAAAATGGTGCGTTAAAATTTGATAAATTTCCAAATAGAAAAATCGATGCTTTTTTTGCACTACATATGGCTCCTGAAATTCCTGTTGGAAAAATTGGAATAAAATACGGTAAAGCTCATGCTTGCTCTGCTCAATTAAGAATTATTATTGAGGGAGTTTCTGCTCATGCTGCTCTTCCACATAAAGGTATTGATGCTATACTTATTGGAGCAAAAGTGGTTGAGTTTTTACAAAATATTGTTAGTAGGAATATAGATCCTCGTGAAGAAGCTGTTATCACAATAGGTTCATTTAAAGGTGGAGAAGTAAATAATATCGTTTGTGACAAAGTTACTATGCTAGGTACAATTAGAACTATGTCAAATGAAACTCGTTCTTTTATAAAAAAATATATAGAAAATAATATTCCAAAATTTGTTGAATCTTTAGGGGGAAAAAGCTAAAATTGATATCAAATACGGCTATGATCCTGTTATAAATAACGATGATATGACAAAAAAATTGTTGAAAACAATATTATTGACCTATTTGGACAACCTCATTTAGAATTAATTAAAGAAGCTCGAATGGATGTTGAAGATGTATCATACTTTTTTTAAATGAAATTCCAGGTTGTTTTTTTCAGATTAGGTACACGAAATGAAAAAAAGGTATTATATACGACTTGCATCACCCAAAAATTTAATATTGATGAAGAAAGTTTAAAATATGGAATTGCTCTTCAATTAAAAAAATATTTTTAAGCATTTTTAAATAAAAAAATTAGATAAGGAAAAAAATTTATGAATAATATAAAATTAAAAAAATCGGAAAAAAAATTTGAAATTAAAATTGAAAAAAATTGTTTTTTGGGGGAGAAGGACTAGGACACATTGATGGTTTTACTGTTTTTTTGTCCCTATGAGTGTTCCTGGTGATATTTTTAGAAGTTGAAATTATTTCATTAAAAAAACATATGCTAGAGCTTTAATTACTAAAAATCATTACTCCTTCAGCTGATAGAATAGATGATTTATCAAAAAAATTAGCTTTGAAGATTTTTGATGGTTGTGATTTTTGCGATGTTAAAATATGAAAAAAACAATTACATTATAAAAAAACTTAATGTTAAAAGAAGTTTTAACTCACATTGGAAAAACTTGATTTAACAAACACTACTATTGAAAAAAATAATCGGTTGTGATACACTTATAAATTATAGAAACAAAACTGCAGAGCCTTTTAGTGAAAAATGGAAAAAAATAACAACTGGATTTTTATTCTAAAAAAATCACACAATGTTTTTTTACAGCAAAAAGAAAATTTATTACGTTCACAAGTTGCAGAAAAAAATAATTAATGCTTTCTTATCAAAAAAATAAATTCATATCAAGGCACAAAAAAAGAATTTAAAGTTTATAACGAAATTAATAATAGCGGCTTTTTTTAAAACATATTGTCATTAGAAATAATGAAAAAAATGAAGTTTTACTTACAATAGTCATTAACAAAAAAAATCACAACTTAAAAGATTTAAAAAAATGTTTTAGAAAAATTATATAATGAAAAATAACGAAATTATTTCAATTTATATTTCTATAAAAAAATGAACAAAATAATGTTATTTTTAGGTGAAGAAAATATATTATTATTCGGAAAAGATTATTTAGAAGAAGAAAATCAACGGAATTAATTTTTAAAATCTACCCTGATTCTTTTTTTCCAAATCAATAAAAAAACAAGCAGTTAAACTTTATAATAAAGGGATAGAATTTTTTTAGGAAATAATATGAAAAAAACACTGTCATTGACGCATTTTTCTGGTACTGGAACTATTGCTATGATTTTTATCTAAAAAAATGTAAACAAAGTTATAGGAATTGAAAGCGTAAAAAGCTCTGTTGATGCAGGAAATATTACAATTAAAGAAAAATAACATACAGCATGTAAATCTTTTACATGGAAAAGTTGAAAAACTTTTACCTAATATTTTTAAAAACTGAAAAAGTTGAGTCTATTATTTTTTTGATCCACCTAGAAAAGGAATAGACCAAAAAGCTTTTAGTTAGTACAATTAAAAAAACAACATAAGAAAAAAATTATATATATATCATGTAATCCCGCTACATTTGCTAGAGATTGTAAATTTCTAGTTGAAAATGGCTATCATCTTGAAAAAAATTGGAGCTGTTGACATGTTCCCTCAAACTAATCACATTGAAGTAGTTGGATTGTTGACTAAGTCAATAAAATAGAGCATTTTAGAAATTTGTATAAAAAAATAAAAGATAGAAAATATGTATAAAATAGGGTTATTGGTAACAAATGAGAAACTATAATGGAATTTATTTTTTTAAACAAAGAGAAATTAGAAATCTTAGGAGGTATTTATGTTTTTTTAAATTATAATAAAGATGAAAAGTTGAAATTTAATTATAAGAGAGCTGAGTGGTTTATGGTTAATTGTAATAGCGGTGGTTATTTCAATGGCAACTTTAATAGGAGGAAAAACAAATCATCAATATGCGAGTATTTTTACTTTGGATATGTTATCAGTTTTTTTCTCAATAAATATGAATAAAAAAAGTGTTGAATGAACTATCCAACGGTTCGTCGAGTAAATTTCAAGATAAAGTTTCTCTGTATGCGATTATTTTTATTATTCGTGTTAATGGTTTTCTTAGGGGGACCTTTTTTTGCAACTGAGGATTGGCGATTAATTTGGCTGGGTGCATTAATGGCGACAGCTTTGCATTTTTTTCCATATTATTTCGTGCATGGAAAATCAATGATATTTTTGGGGATTATTTGTACTATAAATATTGCTATAGCTTATATTTTTTTACTGATATTTCATTAGTGTTAGTTGCATATATTGATGCAGCAATCAAGTTTGTATTTGGAGTATATTTACTATTTTTTTCAAAACCATAAAAAAATATAGATAACTCTCAGTTTGTCTAGGTACTACTTTTTTTAACGATAACCTTATGCTATCGTTAAAAAAAGTATGTGGATATGTTCCCGCATACGAACGTAACCACGTGATATACTTGGTGTTCACTCAATCCACATTGAAGTAGTTGGAGTATTGATTAAACCAATAAAATAGAGTTATTGGTAACAAATAGATTTTTATTTGCCATAATTATTTAGCCACACTAAACAAAAATATTTTTCAAATACTCTATTTTTAAAAATAATAAAGACGGTTTTTACACCATCAATTTTTCTTTAAGATTATTTTTTTATAATGTATTTTACAATTTTTTTCTGCAAGCTCAAATGGATTTCTTGTGCTATTTTTTTCTTTTTAAAACAAAAAAATCACAATCATATTAATGACTGTGATTTTTAAATAATTTTATTATTTATTCTATTTCTAATTCTTTTTCCAAAAGCTTCCTGTAATATTTTTTTGAAAAAAATTAATATTATTTCTTTTTAGCAACTTCATTAAGCCAACTTGGAATTGTAACATTTTTTTCTAATTGATTTTACATTTACATCTTTTTAAATATTTTTTTGAAAAATCCAATCCAACATATGATTTAAATGATTTTTTTAATATATCTTTTAATTCAATATCATTGTCACATAAATCCTTAACGTAATCCTCAATATTTATTTTTTTCTAATTCGGTTGCTTTTAGGAAATTCTTTATTTCCTTGAAAAATAATCCATTAAATTTATTCCTAAATAATCATTAGCCATGTAATAGGCATCTTCTAAAGTTTCTCCACAAGTTGCACCACCAAAAATCTGGGAATAATACCGTATATTGATTTTTCTTCTTTTATAAAAAAATTGCTGGATAAACATTAAACATTTCTACCTCCTTATTTTTACTCAAAAGTAAGATACAGGGTTTATTTCAACCCTGCTTGTATTAGGATTATTCTTTCAAGATTTTTTTCCTAACTCCTTACTATGACAAAGGGACTTCGGTCACCTTACCGGTTGTGAAATTTTTTTCAATCTTCTATGAGAACCTTTTTCCGCCTTTTTATTTCAACGAATCCGTTTCTTTTTCAAAAAAATCTAATCATTTCTCTAGAATTCATAGGCATTCCTAATCACCCTCATCAATATTATACATCAAAATACGTATAAAATCAATATTTTTTTATAAATAAATTTCTTCACGGTCATTATTTAATTGTCATTGCTCTCAAACTAATCACATTGAAGTAGTTGGAGTGTTGACTAAGTCAGTAAAATAGAGTGTTAAATAAATTTGTATAAAAAAATAAAAAGATAGAAAAATATGTATAAAAATAGGGTTATTGGTAACAAATTGGTAACAAATAAATTTTTGATTAATATAATTATTTAGCCACACTAAACAAAAATATTTTTCAAATACTATATTTTTAGAAATATTAAAAATCACAATCATATTAATGACTGTGATTTTTAAATAATTTTATTCTATATTACATTTAACTCTTTTTTTAAAAGCTCTTGTAATACCTTTGAAAAAAATTAATATTATTATTCATTGCTAACTCGTTAAGCCAACTTGGAATAGATACATTTTTTTCTTACAGTTTGACTTTTACACTCCTGAACATATTTTTTTATATCCAAAGTTATCAAAGTTTTAAAGCTTTCATTTTCAACGAAATACTCTTTTTTCATCTTCTTTAACTTCTAATGAAATATCATTTATATTTGTAGCTTTTGGCAACTCTCTTCCTTTTATAAAATCATCATAAAGCCAAGTTCCCATATAATCTTCTGCCATCTCTATTGCTTCATTTAATGTCTTTCCTTCAGTTGCTCCATTATCAAAATCAGGAAAAAATACAACATATCCTCCTTCAACAGCTTTACGAAAAATTGCTGGGTATACTGCTAACATATTATGTCCTCCTTATTAAGGGTAACAAACAAGGCTTATTTCAACCCTGCTTGTTTTAAAATTGCATGTTCTGTACCTTTTTTCAACTCTTGTTTATGGTCAGAAACTTCGGTGTACCTGCCCGTACTAGGATTAAAAAACTTTTTATGTGAACCTTTTCCACCTTTTACTTGGATAAATCCATTTTTTAAAAGTAATCTAATCATTTCCGTTGACGTCATCGGCATTCTTTATCACCTCAATACAATTATACACAATTTTAAGTATAAAATCAATATTTTTTTATAAATAAATTTCTTCACGGTCATTATTTAATTGTCATTGCTCTCAAACTAATCACATTGAAGTAGTTGGAGTGTTGACTAAGTTAGTGTTTACCATAAAATTCAAGAGAAATGATAAAATACAATTGACAAAATGTCAGTTGTGTGATATCCTTTAAATAGGAGGAATAAAATGCGAGATGTGAAAGAACCTGAAATGCGACGTGAAGAGATTATGGATGCTGCAATGATACTCTTTATGGAGAAAGGATATACTAATACAACAACTCAGGATATAGTTGATAAAGTAAATATATCAAGAGGGTTGCTATATTATCACTTTAAGAATAAAGAGGATATCTTATATTGTCTTGTGGAACAATATTCAGATAAATTATTGAAAGATATTCATATTATTGTCTATGATGAAGATAAAACCGCTATAGAAAAAAATCAGATCATTTATAGATGTCACAATTATATCTTCGGAAAATATTTCAGCAGAGGGTACAGTACTACAAAAAAAACAGTTGACCTTAAAGAAAAATCAATATATGATAGATAAGTTATCCCATAAAGCTTGTTGAAAAACTGACAATATATTTTTGAAAAGATTATAAATCAAGGAATAACGGAAAAAAAGTTTTTTTCTGTAAAATATCCATTAGAAACAGCAGAATTTCTTATGACAGCTTATGTTTTTTTGTTTCAAATAACATAAGTATAAGATATCTAAAGAAAGAACCTGTTAATAATTACTTAAATGCATTTTAAGGTAATGCTTGAACAAAACTTAAATACGAAAAAAAGCTCTTTAGTAATTAAAAAAAGAATAGAATGTTTACAAAGAGAATAATATACCGATAGCTACTGCTAAACATGTTATCGGTTTTTATTTCAAGAAATAACTGACAAATTGTCAATGGAGGTAGAAATTATGTTAAAGATAAAGAATTTTTAGTAAATTCTATGGGAACAAAAAGGCTGTTGAAAAACTTATCCATTTCAGTACAGTCTGGAGACATTTATGGATTCATTGGTGCAAATGGAGCCGGAAAAAAACTACAACGATAAAAAGCGGTAGTTGGGATTCATGATTTTGAGAATGGAAGTATAACGATTGATGGGCATTCCATTAAAGAGGAGCCTGTTATTTGTAAAAAAAATGATGGCATACATTCCAGATAATCCGGATTTATATGAACATATGACGGGATTTCAGTACATCAATTTTATTGCAGATTTATTTGAAATTTCTACTGAAATACGCAGAGAAAGAATTCAAAAATATAGTGATTTATTTGAAATGACTAAGCATCTTTCGAGGATGATATCTTCGTATTCACATGGTATGAAGCAACGAACAGCGATTATTTCTGCACTAGTTCATTCTCCAAAGTTACTAATTTTAGATGAACCTTTTGTAGGACTTGATCCAAAAGCAACTTTTCTACTAAAGAAAATAATGCACGAATGCGTATCAGATGGAGGAGCTATTTTCTTTTCAACACATGTTTTGGATGTTGCAGAAAAACTATGTAATAAAATTGCAATTATAAAAAATGGAAAGTTAATCGCAAGCGGAAATACAGAAGAAGTCAAAGGTGATAAAACTTTGGAAACTTTTTTCATGGAGGTGCAGGATAATGAGCAAAATTTGGATACTAATTAGAGCACAATTGATAAATTTCTTTCCGATCAACGAAATGAAAGAGCCGGGAAATAAAAAACAAAGTTCAATTGTTATTGCAAGTTTTGGAATAATAACTCTTGCTATATTTTTCTTTGTTTATAATATCATAACAGCCAAAACATTGGTACAACTGGGATAGCAGGAGTTGATACCGTCATATATGGTATCGGTATCAAGCTTTGCAATATTATTTTTTTGACAATATTTTTATTCGAATGGGATTTTATTTGGCAGTCGTGATATGGAAAAATCTTTTGTCATTGCCTGTAAAGAGTTCGGATATTATAAGTAGCAAGTTTATGTTTATGTATTTATTGAATTTTTTTAATAGGATTGATGTTTATGCTTCCAGGGGAATTGTTTGGGTGTTAAACAGAAGTTTAAATATATTACAGATTATATTGTATTTTACTTCCATAATTTTTTTGTTCCGTTGATACCTATGTGTATAGCAGCATGTATGGGAATCATTATTGTTGTTGCCTCATCTTTCTTTAAGAGAAAAAATGTTATTGCTTTATTTTTTTCATTTGCAATGATAGGGATAATTGGATATATTGCAGTGTCAGCTATGAAATCAGGTAATGAAAATAATATTGGTATTATGCTTTCTAAGCAAATTACAGGACTGTACCCAATATCTGGGTTATTCGTGCAACACACAAATTTTTCCAATGTATATTGGAATGGGATTATTTATTGCTTTTTTTCAACAGTAGTTTTTTTATATTTGTAAAAATTGTTGCGATGAAGTATGGATTGCTTAATACTCTTGCTAAAAACAACATCAAGATATTCTGATAACAAAAAATCTTATAATAGAAAATCGATATTTCTTGCCTTGTATAAAAAAGAAATGGGGCGCTTTTTAAGCTCGTACATGGCGGTCTTGAATGCAGGGGCTCGGTGTAATACTTTTATGTGTTTTTAGTATATTTTTTTGCTTTTTTTAATTCTGTAGAACAAATAGGAGAGTCTTCAGGGATAGAAAATATAAATGAATATCTCTCAAATTTTGCTCCATTATTTATTGCATCTATGCTCTCGCTCAGTTGCCCGGCAGCTTCAGCAATATCTTTAGAAGGAAAAAATATTTGGATTTTGCAAAGCTCTCCTGTTAAGGTAAAAATGATTTTAAATTCCAAGATAGCTGTAAACCTTACACTTCATTTGATTGGGTATATGATTTCCATATTTGCATTTACGCTAAAACTTGATATGAACTTTATTCAAGTTATTAACCTAATAATTGTTCCAATATGCTATTCGATCTTTATAACAGTGATTGGAATTTCTTTGAATAAAAAATTTCCCAACTTTGAATGGGAAAGTGAGATGATGATAGTAAAACAGAGTATGCCAGTTATTGTGTCTGCAATTATTGGAATGGCTGCGTTAGTTATACCAATTCTTCTCCATTGGTTTTTACATTTCCCTATATTATTGACATTATTAGGAGTAGCATTTATTTTTACTCGTTATTGCAAGTAGTGTTTATAAAAAAACTTGTAAATTAAATTTTTTTAGTTTAAGGAGGTGATATTCTATGAAAAAAAGATTTTTTAAAAGATATATTGGTATTGATAGGGATAATATTTGTAATATTTATTGTTTGCATATTTCTCCCAGAGAAAATTCCTGTTCATTTCAATGCAAAAGGAATCCCCAATATGTTTGTTAATAAATATTATCTTCTATTTGCTGCGGTTATTCCATATTCTGCATATTGGAAATTCATACGAGGAAGAAAAAAATAAAAAAAGTTAAGTGAATATGTATCCATATTTACAAATAGCATCTGTGATAAGAGCAACTATTTTAAGAGGTAAGTATGTACCGGGGCAACAGATGCCACCCATAAGGAAGTAATTGGAGTATTGGCTAAGTCAATAAAAATAGAGTATTTTTAGAAATTTGTATAAGAAAGTATAAAATAGAAAACATCTATAAAGCAAAACTATATATTAATCTTTCTTTAATACTTATAATATTAAAGACTATACAAATAAAAAAATACACACTCAAAAGTGTGTATTTTTATTTTATAGATGCTTGATGGAAATCATATCCATTCCCAAATGCTCTTAATATTAAACCTTCTAATGAAGGGTCTTTTTAAATACAATCCATCTTGATAATATAAAGGTGAAATAACAAATGATTCAGCTAATATTTTTTTCAGCTTTTTTTGCATTGCTTTCAACTCTAGCTTTTTGCATCAGTATTTACTTGTGCAAAATTTAATTAATTTATCATATTCTGGATTAGAATATTTAGGTATATTAATTGATCCTCCAGTTACGAATAACTCTAAATAAGTCATGGCATCAGCGTAATCAGGCCCTCATCCATATCTTACAATATCATAATCTCCACTTTTAGCACTTGCTAATCTTTCTTTCTTAGTTTTAACTTCAACAGCAACATCAATTCCTAATTTTTCTTTCCATTGCTCTTGATAAAATTCTGCTTCTTTTTTCCCTGTTCCAACTTCATCAACTAATAATGTTAATTTAACTTGATCTGGTGTCATATTTAATTCTTTTTAATCCTTCATTAAATAGAGCTTTAACATCTAAATCTTTATATTGTTCATATAAATCCCCATTTTCAGCTCTGAAATCTCCACTTACTCCTGGAACTCCTCCAGCAACAATTCCTGACCCTTTAACTCCTGCTCCATTTAATACTGATTTAACTAAATCATCTCTATTAATTGCCAATGATAATGCTTTTTTTAATTTTATCATTTTTCAATACTGGATTTTTTTAGGATTAAATGCCAAGAATTGAACTCTTCCATCTGGTGCTTTTTACAAATGATGGGTCATCTTTATATTCAGATAATTTTTTTCTACATTAATTTTTTTGTAAATAATAATTCTTTATTTTTTAAATAAATTTGTTGCTGCTTCAAAATCTGAAACGAATTTACCTTCTAATGTATCTATTTTTTTATATTCGCCGCATTCCAGTAATCAGCTCTTTTTCATAACAACTTTATCATCGTGAACCCATTCTTCTAATGAGTACGCACCATTATAAATAGAATTTTTTTAGCTCAGTTGCATACTTATCTTTAAATTCAGTTATTGCTTTCTCATTAACTGGGAAAAACACAGGCATAATTAATAATTTACTAAAGTAAGCAGTTGGTGCTTTCAATTTAAATTCTAATGTATAATCATCTAATGCTTTAACACCTACTTTAGAAAAAAATCTTTCTCTTTTCCTTCATTATAATCTTGTGCATTTTTCAATATAATATCCTAAAAAAATGCATATTCTGAAGCTGTTGTAGGATTTAATCCTCTTTCAATTCCTCTTACAAAGTCTTTAGCTGTAACTTCGTCTCCATTTGACCATTTATTTTTTTCTTAATTTAAAAGTCCAAGTTTTTTTCCATCTTCAGATATTTTTCCAACTTTCTGCTCCTGCTGCTGATACTTCATTTTTTTCATTTAATCTAACTAAACCTTCATATAAGTGATCTGTTATAACAAATCCTGTAAAATCTGTTAAAAATTTGTGGGTCTAATGATGTTGGTTCATTTTTCTGCATTAAACACAACTTTATTCCCTGTACTTTTTTCCTCCACAAGCTACCATCAATACTAACAATGATAACATCAATAATAATTTTTTTCATTCAATTCCTCCTAAAGTGTTTTTCATTAACTTATTATACCTATTTCCCTTTATTTTTTTCAAACTATTTTTTTACTTATTTCTTATTCATTTTTAATAATACATTTACAAAATATATAATTTAATTTCTATTCATATTTTTAAAATAATATTATAAAAAAATAAAAAAAGTTAGATTTTACTCTAACCTTTTATTAATCTTTTTTTACAATTATTTCCCACCTAATTTTTTTCAAAAATTAAATCCATTTTTTTCATTTAGCATTTTTATTTTTGTTTTTTTCTAACTCTTCAACTTTATTATTTAACTCCACAACTTTATGAGTTTCTTCTTTAAGTTTTTGAGCTAAACTTGATTTTTGTGTATTAACTAGGTCTAATTGTGCTCTAAATCTATCTAACTCATTCGGTTCAATATCACGTTTACCAAATTGGTATCCTACTCCTAATCCTACAGTAGTTTGTTTTTGGCTATCCAATGCTGCTGAAGCTTTATATACTACTCTTCCTCCATCTGATACTCCTGATATTCCTACTGCAAGTGCTTTCTCGCCTTTATGATATCCTACTCCTACTGCAATATTATATCTATTTGAAGCCGCTTCATTTATTTGTGGTATATTTGCCATCGCTGCAACCCCTGCTATTCCTGCACTAGATAACCTAGCCACTTGAGCTAGCTCTTGTTTTGTCGCAACTACGTTTTTATCTATTCCCACTTTTATTTGACGTACTCCATCTTCTAGCGTTTCTCCACTAATTTTAATTCCTTCACCTTCTTTAAAGTCAACTACATTTGCATTACGTACTTGATCATTATATCCAGTGTCAGATGTTGATACAACCCATCCCATATTTTGTAAATCTCCTACTGTTGCTGCATTTGTTGTATCTGAATTAGAATGACCAAAGTTTATTAATCCCGCTTTACCAGGATTTTTTGGTTTTACTACTGATTTAATTTCAGTTACTGGTGTTGTTCCTGGTGTAGTAGGATTTCCATCTTTATCCAATGTTGTTCCTGCTGGATATACATTTCCATTTTTACTTACAACTGATCCTGCTGGATAATATTTATTATTTATCAATACACTATCAGCTGGATACCATTTTCCATCATTTCCTAATTTTAAATCTTTTCCATTTTTATCTTTTGGTGCCTCAAATGTTTTTGCTCCATTTGCAATTCCTGATATTGTTGCTCCACCTCTTGTTCCTACAGTATTAACTTTTGAATCTACAGGATTTACATTTGTTACCGTAACATCTGATGCTGGTATAATTAAAGTTTCATCAACTGTTCCATCAAATAACATTCTATAATAAACTGGATTCCCTGCCGCATCTCTTCTTTGTACTAAACGATTTCCATCTTTATCTGCAAATGCTATTGGTAAGTCTACTACATCCACTCTAACATTACTCTTAGTTCCATCTTCGCTAGTTTTTACAGTTACTTTTGTATTTGTTCCATCTACAAAGTTTACAGTATCATATGGTTTTACGAAGTCTTTAGCTTCTCCATTATTTTGTAAATTCCATCCTGCACTTAATACATCTCCTACTGTCGCTGCATTATGTGGATTTACATAATTAGCTGCTGTTGGTGTTGTCGTATCTACTCCTGCATGATTTGTTGTTGGTGCTGTTGTTCCTGTTTTAGCTCTGTCTAAGTTTCCTGCTACATTTGTAATATTATTTCCACCATTATTCAATCCTTTATCTGTTAAAGTTACTGATTTCTCTGGATTTTTTTCCTCCAATTGTAATACTATCAATATTAATATCTCTTTTTTTATATCTGTCTTGATATATGTTATTGTTTTACTAGTTCCATCTGTATTTTCAGCATTAACATTTACCATAGAAACTGTCGTATTATCTCCATCAACAAAATTAACATCATCATTAGGATTTACTTTATCATGAACTTTAGCTTCTGTTTCAAACGCTTTATTAACATCTTTAGCTTCAGCTTTCCCAAGATTCCATCCAGAATCTTGAATTGCAGTTGCTACATTATTTCCTGTTACAAATCCAGAACCGTTATTTTCAACTTTATCTTTAGCTGTCAGTACAACTGGTTTAGTTTTATCAGCTTTACCATTTGCATCTTTTTCATAAAGTTTTCCATCTTTATCTCTTATCGCTTCTATAACTGTTCCATCTTCTTTCGTAACTTTTACATTATTTGTTACAGCTCCTTCTTTTATAGCTACTGTAATTTCACGAGTTCCATCAGCAGTAGTTTTTCCAGTTACTTCAATACCATTTCCACCTTTAAAGTCTACTTTGTTTGCGTTTTTCACAGTATCTGTATATGCTTTATCTGATGCTGAAACTACCCATCCCATATTTCTTAAATCGCCAACTGTTGCTACATTATTAGCAGACACATTTGGAGTATCTAAGTTTACTAATCCTGCTGCTGCTTTATTATCCGCTTCTTTTATTGTATCTAATCCACTCTTAACATTTCCTAATGTACTTGGATCTGTTGTTGCTGTTTTATCTGCTGCTGCATTTGGATTTACTAAATTAGTTTTTATATTATCTTTTGCAACTTCTGTTGGTTGTGCTGTTGCTGTTCCATCTGCATTTTTAAATGTATTAGTTTTTGGATCATATACTTTTCCTGCTAAATCGCTTTCTTTATAGTATTTTCCATCTGCTGCTTTTACTACCTTATCTCCAGCTTCATTTGTATATGCTATCGGTAAGTCTTTTACATCAATTTGTACATTACTTACTTTTCCATCTTTATCTGTTGTTACTATTGCTTTTGTATTTAACCCATCTATAAAGTTTACTGTATCGTATGGTCTTACAAAATCTTTTTCTGTTCCATTATTTTGTAAATTCCATCCTGCATTTAATACATCTCCTACTGTTGCTGCATTATTTTTAATACTATCTACATTAGCAGGTGCAGCTGCATTAGTTGTTGGTGCTTGAGTACCTGTTTTAGCTCCTTCTAAGTTTCCTGCTACATTTGATAATGTGCTTGGAGTTGTTGTCCCTTCTGATCCATTTACTGATGTTATTACATCTCCTTTTAGTATTTCTGTTCCTGTTCCATCTGGTTTTTCAAAGAACTTAGTTGTTCCATCTGCTTGTTTTATTGGATATACTTTTGTTCCATCTGCTTTAGTATATACTACTGGAGTAACTGAATTATTTGTCGATACTTGGTCATTTACTTCTACTGTTATTGTTCTTACATTTCCTTCAGTTTTTCCACTTACAGTAGCTGTCCCTTTTCCTACAAATTTAACTTCATTAGCATTTCTTACTTGATCGTTGTAAGCTGTTCCTAAATTTCCAGTAGTTTTATCACTTGAAACTACCCATCCAATATTTCTTAAATCGCCAACTGTTGCTACGTTATTAGCAGACACATTTGGAGTATCTAAGTTTACTAATCCTGCTGCTGCTTTATTATCCGCTTCTTTTATTGTATCTAATCCACTCTTAACATTTCCTAATGTACTTGGATCTGTTGTTGCTGTTTTATCTGCTGCTGCATTTGGATTTACTAAATTAGTTTTTATATTATCTTTTGCAACTTCTGTTGGTTGTGTTGTTAATGGTGTTCCATCTGCATTTTTAAATGTTTTAGTTTTTGGATCATATACTTTTCCTTCTAAATCACTTTCTTTTATAGTATTTTTCCATCTGCTGCTTTTACTACTTTATCTCCAGCTTCATTTGTATATGCTATTGGTAAATCTTTTACATCTATTTGTATATTACTTACTTTTTCCTGCTGCATCTGTTGTTACTATTGCTTTTTGTATTTAACCCATCTATAAAGTTTACTGTATCGTATGGTCTTACAAAATCTTTTGCTGTTCCATTATTTTGTAAATTCCATCCTGCATTTAATACATCTCCTACTGTTGCTGCATTATTTTTAATACTATCTACATTAGTAGGTGCAGCTGCATTAGTTGTTGGTGCTTGAGTACCTGTTTTAGCTCCATCCAAATTACCCGCTACATTTGATAATGTGCTTGGAGTTGTTGTTCCTTTTGGGCCATTTACTGATGTTATTACATCATCTTTAGCTACTTCTTCTCCTGTTCCATCTGGTTTTGTATTAAACTTAGTTGTTCCATCTGCTTGTTTTATTGGATATACTTGTGTCCCATCTGCTTTAGTGTATACAACTGGTGTAACTGAATTATTTGTTGATACTTGATCATTTACTTCTACTGTTATTGTTCTTACTCCATCAACTGTTTTTCCACTTACAGTAGCTGTTCCTGTTCCAACAAATTTAACTTCATCAGCATTTTTTACTTTATCATTGTAAGCTGTTCCTAAATCTCCGGTAGTTTTATCACTTGAAACTACCCATCCCATATTTCTTAGATCGCCAACTGTTGCTACATTTGAATTTGGTGTAGTAGTCGTATTACTTAAATCAACTAATCCAGCTTTATTCCCTGAATCATATGTTTTTAAGTTACTTGCTACATTTGTTATAGCTTTCTCTCCTGCATTTATTCCATCTTTTGTTACAGATACATTTTTATTAGGTTCTGTATTTCCATTAGGTGTTATTGTTATTCCATTTCCATCAACTTTTGTTGTATTTCCATCTTTATCTGTTACAGTTGTTCCTCCTGCATTTATTACTGTTGTTATATCTTTTGTAGGATCTGTCATATCTTTTGCTGTTATTGTTGTTCCTGTCGGAGTAGTTACTACTGATTTTTCCATTATTATCTTTAACTTCTACTTTACTTAAGTTAGTTAATTCTGGATTTAATGAATAGATAAAGTTTTTTTACCATCTTGTTTAATTTTTTTAAATTATCTCCTGCTTTAAATGTTACAGTATCTCCTGCTTTAATTTCTGCATCTGACTTTATATGTCCTGTTGCTTCTGCTCCACTACCTTCTATACCTGATGTTGCTTTCCATGCTGCACTATTTATAGCATTTACTACTGTATCAACTGTTGTAAATTTATCTCCATCTCTTGTATTTGCTACAACTTTACCTTTATCTGCTCCAGTAGTTGCTGTATTTATTGACCCTTTTTCTACACTTGGTACAGTTACATCTACTGTTATTGTTCTTACACCATTTTCAGTTTTTCCACTTACTACCGCTGCTCCTGTTCCAACAAATTTAACTTCATCAGCATTTTTTACTTTATCATTATAAGCTGTTCCTAAAGCTCCAGTAGTTTTATCACTTGAAACTACCCATCCCATATTTCTTAAATCGCCAACTGTTGCTACATTTGAATTTGGTGTAGTAGTCGTATTACTTAAATCAACTAATCCAGCTTTATTCCTCCCTGAATCATATGTTTTTAAGTTACTTGCTACATTTGTAATTAGGTTACCACCATTATTCAACCCATCTTGATTCAATGTGACTGTCTTTTCTGGTTGATTATTAACGGTATCTGCTGGTTTTGTAATAGTAATACCAGTTGGAGTGATATTTACTTTATTTTTATTATCATCTTTAAACTCAGCACTTGTTAAACCAGTCAATGCAGATTTCAAAGAATAGATAAAGTTTTTACCATCTTGTTTAATTTTTAAATTATCTCCAGCTTTGAAAGTTACTGTTTCTCCAGCTTTGATTAACTCTGATGTAGTACCTGTTACTGTACCAGTACCATCTTTATCTGCTGTAGCTTTCCAACCCATTTCTGTTAAAGCACTTACTAATTGATCAGCAGTCACTAATTTACCATTTGTCGTATTTGCTGTTGGTACACCATTCGTTGTTGTAATCGTACCAGTTTTTGGAGTTAATGTAATTGTATCACCACCTGCTGTTACCTCCAACAATTTACCATCACTAGATTTAACAGTAAACTTAATACCATCTTGTTGATTTAGATTTTGTGCATCTGTTTCAGTGGCTGCATCACTTCCATTTTTACCCGCTAATTTAATTGTATTATTAGCTAGTTTATGGAATTGACTACCGTTAATCGCATCTTTAGAATTTTTATTAACATCTCCATCTTTTACATTTGTAATTTTTACTGGATTTACACCATCTTTGTCAGATACTTTGATGTTGCCATCAGAGGTTTTAGAGAATTTTGGACCTTGATATCCACCTACTTGCACAGTTTTGAAAGAAGGATTCTCTACCGTAGCAAATGTAATTTTACCATTTTCATCATGTTTTACATCTAAGTTTTTACCAGCGATCATTTCTATAGTACTGCCGGCTTTAATGGCTTCACCATTTGCTTCCACAGTACTACTTCCATTTCTTGTACCACCATCAGCACTTGCTTTTAATGTGAAAGCAGCACTATTCACAGCTTTTACCACAGAATCTACAGTAGCAATTTTATCAGCATCACCATCTTTTACTTTCACGGCACCAGAGTTAACAGATTCGATTTTCCCAGTGACAACTTTTAATCCATTATCTCCTGTAGTAATCGTTTTGTTATCAGTTTTTGCTTTTACACCCTCAGCATCTACTGTTAAAGACTCATCTGCTGTTTTCACAGTAATCTTATTGGTAGCATCGTCTTTTTCTAAACCATTACCAAGGTTTACATTGTATTTAATTTTAGAAGTTGAACGATCTGCTGCAGTATCTACTACCGCCGTTGTACCATTACCATCTGCAAAGTTCACAGTGTCATATGGTTTTACGAAGTCTTTCTCTTTACCGTTATTTTGTAAGTTCCATCCAGCATTTAATACATCTCCTACTGTCGCTGCATTATTTTTAATACTATCTACATTATTAGGTACAGTTGCATTAGTTGTTGGTGCTGTCGTTCCTGTTTCAGCCCCAACTAAGTTACCGCCTACATCAGCAATAACATTGCCACCATTATTTAAACCATATTTTGTTACAGATACTGGTTTTTTATCATCAGCAACAGGTTTGATTGTTACACCATCACCATTAATCGTCGTTTTATCCCCTGCTGTATTTTTAAATTCAGCTGATTCTAACTCCGTTAATTTTTTTGCTAACTTGATTCTTAAAGTTTGCTTATCTTCATATTTTACACTGATATTCTTATCTGATAATTCTTTATCATCTTTACTAGCTCCACCTAAAAATATTTAAACGACTGTCACTTATGCTTCTAGTAACAATTTTTTTATTTTTACCATCTTCTTGTTTTTCTTCAGGAGTATCACCAACTACATTAGATTCACTAGAATTATCTGCCCCAAACATAAATACTGGATCTTGAATCAAATGAGTTAAAACTCCATATAGTTGTGAACCATTAATAGCATCCGTTGATTTGTCTGAAACTTTTCCAGGAGCCACATGTTTTAACTGACGTTCATACTGATCTTTACCAAAAGAAACTACGTCACCAGCAATAGTTCTCTCCCCACCAGCCCATTTAAATGTCAGTCCATTTACAGTAATTTTTGTTTCTTGTGTTGCTGCCTCCTCTGTAGTAGCACCACCACCAATGGCTACAGCATTATCTCGAGTTACTGTGGCACCTGAACCGATAGCCACACCATTGACAACTTTTGCTTTAGCGGCTGTACCCAAAGCCAATGAAATATCTCCCGCCTCAGCTTTTACACCTACTGCTACAGCAGCTTCCCCTGCAGAAGTATCGGCATATTGTCCTCCATCCCACTTTAAATTTTTACCGGTTAATTTATTATATGCATTTCCAATCGTATCCGTTACCTTATTCCCGTTCGTATCTGTATATGTAGTTTGGATTGTATCTGTTTTATCCACATCATCATTACCGATAGCAATAGAAGAGTTACCTCTTGCAATCGTGTTTGAACCAATGGCGATAGACTGATCTCCATACGCACGAGCGCCTTCACCAGCCGCACTCCCTGACCCAATAGCTACAGATTGATTAAAGGCACCATCTTTCTCTGGATTATCAGCAGGCTTCTTTGCATCGTAACCAGCCGAGGCATATGTACCGATAACTACATTTCTAGAACCCACACTCCCAGCGGCATCACCAATATGAACAGAATTGTTACCAGCTTTACTAATACCACCACCAATAGTAATCCCCCAACTAGATACTGTCGATCCATTCGGTGTTATATTAGTTCCGTCGGCATTCCCAATCAGTACCGAAGCATATATTGGTGTACTTACAACCAGTCCTGTCATCAAAAACATTATAATCGTTGTAGCAGTTATACTAACTTTTTTCTTTAAACATGATTTTAACCATCTTTCACAATACTTTCTATTCATTTTTTTCTCCTTTTCCTTTTTTTATTTTTTTATAGCATTATTCGTGCATGCAATATTTCTCGTATAAATTTATCATACTATATTCCTTCAAAGTTTAAAAAAATTATATCTAAATTTATTAACTTTATTTTTAGTTTAGTTTTTTAAGAGTTTAATTTTTCCATTTTTTTATTTTTTTAATCTTTTTTTAAAATAACAATTAATTCATTTTTAAATATACATTAATACTCTTAATTATTATATTGTAAAAATATAACAATATTATTTTTTTAAAAATTTTTCTAAACTAATTTTACAAAGCATTTACTAAGTATCTTATTATACTAATTTCCATATACAGTTGTCAAGTTTTTTTATATTTAATTTTTTTCTATTTTAACATTTCATTTTATAATTAATAAGTTAAAAATAAAAAGAAGTTAGAGTAAAATCTAACTTCTTTTAAACTATTTATTAGAATTATTTCTTAGTATCATATCAATTTTTTTCATTTAGAATTTTTATTTTTGTTTTTTTCAATTCTTCTATTTCGATACTTTGTTCTTTAAGTCTTTGAGCTAAACTTGATTTTTTTGTGTATTAACTAGATCTAATTGTGCTCTAAATCTATCTAACTCATTCGGTTCAATATCACGTTTACCAAATTGGTATCCTACTCCTAATCCTACAGTAGTTTGTTTTTGACTGTCCAATGCTGCTGAAGCTTTATAAACTACTCTTCCTCCATCTGATACTCCTGATATTCCTACTGCAAGTGCTTTCTCGCCTTTATGATATCCTACTCCTACTGCAATATTATATCTATTTGAAGCCGCTTCATTTATTTGTGGTATATTTGCCATCGCTGCAACTCCTGCTATTCCTGCACTAGATAATCTCTCTACTTGAGCTAACTCTTGTTTTGTCGCAACTACATTTTTATCTATTCCCACTTTTATTTGACGTACTCCATTTTCTAGCGTTTCTCCACTAATTTTAATTCCTTCACCTTCTTTAAAGTCAACTACATTTGCATTACGTACTTGATCATTATATCCAGTGTCAGATGTTGATACAACCCATCCCATATTTTGTAAATCTCCTACTGTTGCTACATTTGTTGTATCTGAATTAGAATGACCAAAGTTTATTAATCCCGCTTTTCTTGGATCGTTATTTTCTGTTACATTTCCTATTACTGGATTTTTAACTTTTGCTCCTTTTTTTACATTTCCATTTGGACTTACTTCATTAGATAAATACCATTTACCATCATTTGCTTTTGTTAATGGATTTCCGTTTTTATCTTTTGGTGCATCAAATGTTTTTGCTCCACTTTCAATATTTCCAATTTTCATTGGTGTTTTCGTCGCTTTATCTGCTGAAACATTAGGATTTACTAAATTAATAGTTAATGGATTTTTTGATGTATCTACTTTTGTTACTGGAGATCCATTATTATTTAATGGCTTACCATTTGTATCATATTTAGTTACTGGAGTACCATCATCTTGTAATGGTTGACCTTTATCATTTACAACATAGTAATTATCTCCAACTTTTTGATACTGGTTTTCCATCTTTATCTGTGTATGATATAGGTAATCCTGTTATATTATAAGTCACATTACTTGTTGTTCCATCTTTATCTGTTGTTACTACTGCTGTTGTGTTTCCACCATTTACAAAGTTTACTGTATCGTAAGGTTTAACAAAGTCTTTAGCTTTACCATTATTTTGTAAGTTCCATCCTGCATTTAATACATCTCCTACTGTCGCTGCATTATGTGGATTTACATAATTAGCTGCTGTTGGTGTTGTCGTATCTACTCCTGCATGATTTGTTGTTGGTGCTGTTGTTCCTGTTTTAGCTCTGTCTAAGTTTCCTGCTACATTTGTAATATTATTTCCACCGTTATTTAATCCAAGATTTGTTAAATTAACAACTTTATTTGGCTCCTTATCTTTACCTAATAGTTTATCTGGTGTCATTTTAATTCCATTATCAGTTAATTCTGTTTTTAGGTGCAATCTTAACATCTTTTTTTCAAGTGTTGGTGTTAATGATGTTATTATTGGTGATACTGGTGTTGTCCCCGCTGTAGTAGGATTTCCATTTTTATCTAATGTTGTTCCTACTGGATATACATTTCCATTTTTACTTACAACTGAACCCGCTGGATAAACATTTCCATTATTTACTATTGATCCTACTGGGTAATATTTCCCATTATTTTCAACTGAACCTGCTGGGTAATAATTTCCATCATTTCCTAACATCATAGTATCTCCAGCATTATTTGTGATTTTACCTCCAGTTGTAACACTATCAATATGGATATCTCTGTTAATATCTGTTTTGATATATGTTGTTGCAACTTTAGTTCCAGCTTCATCTTTACTATCAATAGTTACCATAGAAACTGTTGTATTATCTCCATCAACAAATTTAACATTATCATTTGGATTTACTTTATCATGAAGTTTAGCTTCTTTTTCGAATGCTTTAGTAACATCTTTAGCATCAGCTTTTCCAACATTCCATCCAGATTCTTGAATAGCAGTTGCTACTGTATTTCCTGTTACTACTCTACTTCCATCATCAGCTGTTACTTTATTATCATTATCTCCTGTTCCAACTGCCACTTCTTTCGTTAAGTCAGCTTTTCCATCATTATCTTTTCCATAATATTTAATAGTTCCATCTGGTTGAGTAACTTTTATTGCATTTACTTTTTCACCATTTGGCTTAGTTATAGTAACTTCATTTGTAACTTTTCCAGTATCTAATCCTATAGTTATTTGACGAGTTCCATCTGCTGTTGTTTCACCATTTATTTTAATACCAGTTCCTTGTTTAAAATCAACTTTATTAGCATTTCTTACTTGATCATTATATCCAGTGTCAGATGTTGACACAACCCATCCAAGTTTTTTAGCATCTTCAACAGATAACGCATTCGTTGATTTTGATTTATCTAAATCTGCTAATCCTGCTTTATCTGGATTTACTGGTGTTAATGGAGTTGCCCCAGCCACTGGTTTTCCATCTGTTCCAACTTTTGCTTTTTCATACCATTTTCCATCATTTGCAAGTGTTAATTCTTTATTATCTTTATCTTTAACAGTTGTTCCTGCTGCTGGTTGTATTGTTTCAGTTCCACTCGCTACATTTCCTAATGTTATTGGATCTGTTGTTCCTGTTTTTCCTATTCCTGCATTTGGATTTACTAAGTTTGTTTTAGGAGCAGCCACTACATCTAATTTTGACTCTTGTGCTTCTTGTGTACCTGTTGGTGCAAGTCCATTTGTTAATGTTGTTCCTGCTGGATAAACTTTTCCATCTTTATCTACTACTGAATTTGCTGGATAATATTTTCCATTAATATATACATTCTTATTTAAGTCACTTGCTTTTATGATATTTCCCATCTTTACCTTTTTTTAACAATGTTTCCATCTTCATCTGTATATTCTATAGGTAAGTCTACAACATCAACTTTTACTGTTGTTACTGTTTTTACTTTTCCTGTCGCATCAATTTCATCTTTAGTAGCAAGTTTTACATTAGTATTATCTCCATCTGCAAATCTTAACTCATCATTAGGATTTACTTTTTCATCTTCATTTTTGAAATCAGCTGCTGATAATGCTTTTATTATTTTTTTACCTACAACAAATCCTGATTTTTTTCAATAGCATCTGCTACTTGGTTTCCTGTTACAAACTTAGCTCCATTATTTGGTTTGTTAGTTGCTATCGATGTTGCTGTCGCTGTTCCTGTTGGTGCTACTCCGTTTGTAAGTGTAGTTCCTGCTGGGTATACATTTCCATTAGAATCAATTACTGAATCTGTTGCATAAACATTTCCATCTTTTGCTACAATTCCTACTGGAGTCGTACCTGGTTTTAGGTTGTCCATCTGTTCCTATATCTTCTGGTTTATATGCTTTATCTCCAACTTTAACAAGTTTCTTTTTATCGTCAGTTTTTACAATTTCTGTTGGAGTTACTTCTCCAGCTTCCATTTCAAACGTTAATGTTCTTACACCTTTATCATCAGTTAATCCACTTACTTGTATTCCATTTTTACCAACAAATTTAACTTCATTAGCATTTTTAACTACATCTTTATATGGATTACTTAAGTTTCCTGTCGCTTTATCGCTTGAAACAACCCATCCCATATTTGCTAAATCTCTAACTGTTGCTGCTGAATTTAACACCGTTTCAGCTAATGGTTTATCTTTCGTATCATTTATGTAATTAGTTCCTAAGTTTACTAATTTAGGTTGATCATCTCCTGTTGTAGCCGTTCCATTTGGACTTGTTATCACTGAATTACTGTCTAACACAGATCCAACTCCTGTTATTTGCGTTGGTTTTCCATCTGTTGAGCTTACATTCAATGCTGTCGTTGGTTTAATTCCAGTTCCATTATTTGTTGCAGGTTTTGCTGCTTCTGTCATTAAGTTTACTTTTGGTGCATTATTATTAGTTGTTACATTTGCTACAGGTATTGATGCCAATGGTGTTGCCGTTATTGTTGTTCCTTGCTTTGTTATTGATCCGTCTGGATTTTTAACAGTTCCAGCTGGATAATATTTACCATCTATATACTCTGCATTGTTTATATCTGCTGGTTTATAGAAGTTTCCATCTTTACCTTTAATTACTGGATCTCCTGTTGCTGTTTCTTTATAAGTTTCAGGTGCTCCAACTTTAACTGTATTAAATTCTACATCATCTTTTGTCGCATAAGTTATATTTCCATTAGCTTCTTGCTTAACAGTCATATTTTTCCCAGCTTTCATTGTTACAGTTGAACCTGGTTTAATTAATTCTCCATCTTTTAACCTTATATCTGTTAAGTTTTCTCCATCTGTTTTATCTGCTTTCAATGTAAATCCAGAATTATTAATTGCTTTTACTACATTTTCCACTGTTGCAACTTTATTATCTGCATTTGCTTTATCATTTTGTGCTTTTGTTAATGCATCTTGAGCTGCTTTAAGTGCCGCTTGTGTTGCTGGTGTACTTCCTGCTGTATCATTATTTTGTGCTTGTATTAATGCTGTTTGAGCATCTGTTACTGCTTTATCTAATGCTGTCTTATCAGAACCTTTTACCTTACCATTAAGATTTTGGTATGTAATTGTTCCATTATCAATATTAAATGTAACTTTACTTTCTTTATTGTCAGTCGTTACAACTGCTTTCGTTCCAACTCCGTCCACAAAGTTCACAGTGTCATACGGTTTCACAAAATCTACAGCCGTACCATTGCCTTGCAAGTTCCATCCTGCATTCAACACATCTCCTACTGTCGCTGCATTGTTAGGATTAATGTAATCATTACGTGTTTTATTAGTTGTATTTGGTAAAGTCGCATTAGTTGTTGGTGCTGTTGTTCCTGTTTTAGCTCCATCCAAATTACCCGCTACATTTGATAATGTTGTTGGAGTTTTAGTTCCTTCTGGTCCATTTACTGATGTTATTACATCTCCTTTTGGTATTTCTGTACCAGTTCCATCTGGATTCGGATAGAATTTAACGGTTTTAGTGGCATCTCCATTATCTACTTCCTTAGGATATACTTTTTGTACCATCTGCTTTAGTATAAACAACTGCTGTAACTGAATTATTTACTCCTAATTGAGAATTTACATCTACTGTTATTGTTCTTACACCTTTATCATCAGTTTTTCCACTTACAGTAGCTGTTCCTGTTCCTACAAATTTCACTTCGTTAGCATTTCTTACTTGATCATTATAAGCTGTTCCTAAATTCTCAGTAGTTTTATCACTTGAAACTACCCATCCCATATTTCTTAGGTCTCCAACTGTTGCTACATTTGAATTTGGTGCATTTGTTAAATTAGTTAATCCTTTAAATTTATCGCTATTCGCTGCATTAGGTGTTGTTTCTGATACATTTGGTTTTAACTTACCATTTTCAAATTTATCAGCTGTGTAATATTTACCATCTACTTTAGTTAATGGATTTCCTTTATCATCAACTTTATTATCGTATACTCCTGCTCCATTTGCTACATTTCCTAATTGTGTAGGTATTATAGTTTGTTTAACTGTTGCTACATTTGGATTTACTAAATTAGTTTTTAATGGTTTTGTTGTTGTATCTTGTTTTGTTACTGGAGTTCCATCATCATTTAATGGATTACCATTTGAATTATATTTAGTTACCAGTGTTCCATTATCTTGTAATGGTTGTCCTTTATCATTTACAACATAGTAATTATCTCCCACTTTTGATACTGGTTTTCCAGCTTCATTTGTATATGTAACTGGTAATCCTGTTACATTATAAGTTACATGACTTGTTGTTCCATTTGCATCTGTAGTTACTACTGCTGTTGTATTTCCACCATTTATAAAGTTTACTGTATCATAAGGTTTTACAAAGTCTACTGCTTTTCCATTTCCTTGTAAGTTCCATCCTGCATTTAGTACATCTCCTACTGTTGCTGCATTGTTTCCAGCGTAATTTGGATTTGCCACAGTTTCTCCTGCTTCATTTACTATTGTTGGTTTCATAATATCTGACGCTTCATCTGCTGTAATAGGTGCTTTTATTGTATTTTTATTATTAGCTGGTTTTGTTGTTCCTGTTTTTGGATCAAATACTGTTTTGTCTTTATCATTTACTTGTGGTAAGTTTCCTTTTACATTTGATAATGTTGTTGGAGTTGTAGTGTTATCTCCACTATTCATTGATGCTTTAACTTCATTTTTTTGTACATCTTTTATAGGTTTTTCCTCTGTCGCTAGATTTCCTGCTCTATCTACTACATTTCCTGCTCCATCAACTCTTGATCCTGCTGGATATACTTTATTATTAATTACTACTACTGATCCTGCTGGATATAAGTTTCCACTGTATGAAACTACTCCTGTTGGTGGTATATCTCCAGGTTTATAGAATTTATCTCCTATTTTTGTTAATTTAGTTCCATCTTTATCAGTATAAACTACTGGCACTTGAGCTTCTTCTACAGTTTTTTGTGCATTTACATCTACTGTTATAGTTCTTACACCATCTACAGTTTTTCCTGATACTGTTGCCATTCCTCTTCCAACAAATTTAACTTCATTAGCATTTCTTACTTGGTCATTGTAAGCTATTTCTAAATCTCCTGTTTCTAAATCTCCTGTTTTTAAATCTCCTGTTGTTTTATCTGAACTTACAACCCATCCCATATTTCTTAAATCGCCAACTGTTGCTACATTATTTGGGTTAGAATTTGCAAAGTCTATTAATCCTGTTTTTTTACTATTATCTTTTAATGGATTAGGAACCTCTGTAGCTCCTTGTTTTGGATTACCATTTGGATCTAAATTATCTTTTTCATACCATTTTCCATCATTACCCATTTCTATAGGTTTTACTGGAGAATAAGTCATTCCAGGTCCTGCATCAATAGCTAAACTTCCATTTGGATTTACTTTATCTTCTGGATAATAATTTCCGTCATTAGCTTGTTTTAATTTACCACCAGTTTCAGATACTAGATTATGTGTTTTAGCTCCATTTGCTACATTTCCTAATTGTGTAGGTGTATTTACTGCATTTTTTGAATCTGTAGGAACATTAGGATTAGACATATTACTATTAATAGTTACAGGTGTAGCTCCTGGCCTAATTTGTTTAATTTTTGTTCCATCTGGTTGTACTGGAAATGTTATATCTCCTGGTTTATATATCTCTCCATTATCAGCAATTGTATATCCATTTGCAGGATTTCCATTTGCATCTTTTTGAATATTAGGCGTTCCATCTGCTTTAGCTGGATAATATGTATCTCCAACTTTAACTAATGGAATTTGTTTTCCAGTTGTTGGATCTGTAATAGTATTTGTTACTGGTAATCCAGTTACATTTACTTGCATATGACTTATTGTTCCATTTGTTTCATAAGTAACAGTTGTGTTTCCACCATCTCTAAAGTTTACTGTATCATAAGGTTTTACAAAGTCTACCGCTTTTCCATTTCCTTGTAAGTTCCATCCTGCATTTAATACATCTCCTACTGTAGCTGCATTGTTTCCTGCATTTTTTACAATATCTGCTGCTTCTTTTGCAGTATATGGTGCTTTATTTGTTATTGTTACAGGATTTCCTGTTGGAGTTCCATTATCTGTTACAGGTGTTCCATCAGGATTTTTTACACCTCCTGGAGTTGTTCCTTCTGGATCTTGCACTTGTTTCAAGTTATTTCCAACATTTGATAATGTTGTTGGTTTATTTGGTACAACTGAATTAAGTGTAGCTTTTACTTTATCACCAGGCGTATTTGCTATAGGCGTTGCTACTGAAACATGATTTCCATCTTGGTTTACTATATCTCCATTAGCTAATTTTCTTGATCCTGCTGGATATACATTTCCATCAATTACAACTGATCCTGCTGGATATACATTTCCATTATTAACAACTGCATCTTCAGGATAGAAGTTATTTCCTACTTTTTTTAATTTTTTCCCATTTTCATCTGTATATGAAATTGGAGAGTCACTATTTTCTATAGTAATAGTTCGTACTCCATTTGCTTCAGTTTTTCCTGTTACAGTTAAACCATTTTTACCAACGAAGTTTACTTCATTAGCATTTTTTACTTGATCACTGTAAGAATTTCCTTCAGCTGATACTACCCATCCCATATTTCTTAAATCGCCAACTGTTGCTGCATTATTATCAGATACTTTTAATTTATTTGTTGTAGGATCTTTTTCATCCAAGTTTACTAAACCTACTGTTTTATCTACTATAGGATTTGTTCCATTTGTTGTTTTTATTGTATCTAATCCACTCTTAACGTTTCCTAATGTAGTAGGATCTGTTGTTCCTGTTTTACCTGCTTCTGGTTTTGCATTTACTAAATTAGTTTTAACATCATTTACAGGAGCTACTGGTGTATCATTTGCATTTAATGGATTTCCATTTGTATCATATTTTGTAACTGGATTTCCATCTTTATCTAATACATTTCCTGCTCCATCTGTTTTATAATATTTATCTCCTACTTTTGTTACAGGATTTCCTGCGGCATCAGTATAGTTCATTGGCAATCCAACAACGTTATATGTAACTTTACTTACTTTCCCTTCTTCATCTGTTGTTACTACTGCTTTTGTATTTACTCCATCTACAAAGTTTACTGTATCATACGGTCTTACAAAATCTTTTGCTTCCCCATTATTTTGTAAGTTCCATCCAGCATTTAATACATCTCCTACTGTTGCTGCATTCTTTTTATTTACTGCAGTTGAAGTATTAGGTAATTCAGCTTTTTTAACTGGTTCTGATTTATTAGTATCTGGATTTACCTTATTTTCTGTATTAGTTAAATTATCATTCAATCCACTTACTTTTCCATCTGAAACTACTGTATTTCCTGTAGCTACAGAAGTTAATGAAATTTGATCATTTAAACTATATTTCATTCCCCCACTAGCATCTGTTACAAGAGTAGTATTCTTACCATTTCCAAAAAGTTGCTTGTATTGCATTATTAAGTTGAACTTGTGTCAATGCATCTTTCATACTAATAGTAATCTCTCTACCATTTTGTCCTATTGTAACATGTTCCCCTGCTATAAAGTTTACAGTTTCTCCAGGTTTTACAGGTGCTATACTTTCTCCAATATGAGTAGCTCCAGTATCACTATTTTTACTAGTTGCAACATTCCAATACATATTATTCAATGTATTTGCTAATTCACTTGCTTTTACTAACCCATCAGTTGTAGGTGCAACTACTTTCCCAAGTGTTTTACTTCCTGCAGTATTATCAATATTTAATATTGCAGTTTTAGGTGTGAAAGTTAATGTCTTATCACTTGCTGTCACTGTTAATAAATTTGTATCTGAACTTACTACAGATAATCTTTGGTCATGTAATCTAACATCTCCAGTACCTGTATTTCCTTTAAATGCTAAGTTTACAGATTTTAATTGAGCAACATTTACCGCATCAGTATCATTAGTACCTGCTGCTAAATTTACAATTTGTCTAGTTGCAGTTGGACTACCTACAGAAACTGCACCATTAGCACCAGATATTTTTGAGTTGTTTGCATTATTTTTTAAATTTGCATAAACATTTGTACGTGCACCATCAACATCTCCATCTACACTTATACCTGTTTGTGCTCCTGCTACAGAAGCTACAGAACCTGCACCTAAAGCTATTCCACCTTCAGCTGTAACACTAGTTCCTTTACCTATAGCTATACCTTTGTCTGCTGTAACTTTTGCTTCTGAACCAATAGCTGTCGCAAAATTATTATTTGCTTCTACTCCATAACCAAGTGCTATAGAGTCTTGCCCTTTAGCTTTAGAAGCAACCCCTAATGCAGTTGAATTTTCCCCACTAGCTTCTGTTGTTACTAATGTAGTTGTTCCAGGTTTGATAGCAGATGTTCCTAAAGCAACTGATGATTTACCAGTAGCTTCTGTATTATATCCATAAGCAGTTGCATTTTCTTCACTTGCTTTAGATTTATTACCTGTTGCTGTCGCATTATCTTTTGTCGCAGTCGCAGCAGGTCCAATAGCTATCGAATCTTTACCTGTTGCTCCATCGTTATAATGGTTTCCTGCTACATCAGATTTAACTGAAAAATACTTAATTTTATCTCCAACAAATCTTTCTATAATTGCATTAAGCTGAGAACCGTTTACTGCATCTGTTGAATTTTCTGCAATACGTCCAGCAGCAACATGTTTTAATTGTCTTTCTGCTCCTTTTTTACCAAATGAAACTATATCTCCAGGAGCTGTATTTTCTCCTCCTGCCCATTTAAATGTATATGCAATATTTGCAATATCAGAATCTGATACAATTTTACCATCTTTATCATAACTTACAGACAATTGACGTGTCCCCATTACAACTGGATCTGATTTTGTTACATCATAACTTGCATTTTCATATTTAGAATCTCCTGCAATAGATCCTGTTCCTATAGCTACTGAGTTTTGTACAAGAGCTTGTGCCCCTGTACCTAAGGCAAGAGAACCAATAGCATTTGCACGTGAACTTGCCCCAAATGCAGAAGCTAAATCACCTTTAGCTAAAGAATGTACCCCAACCGATGTTGAAGCATGACCATTTTTATTCTTATTATCATTATAGTTTAATCTAGCAATATTCATAGTTGTTCCAGTTAACGTTGCATAAGCCTCGGCAATAGTCCCTGTTTTATCTTCTAAGCTTACATAACTATATCTACGAGTTACTTGTTTTCCATTAATTGTTTCAGTTACATCTTTAGTATATGTATCACGTACTCCAGCACTATCTTGTTTTTCACTTATAAACTTAGTTTGTTGTTTTGAAGCAGACTCAATATTAGCCCCACCTATCATTACAGATGAGTCTCCTTGAGCTTTAGTTGCTTGTCCTATAGATATTGCTCCTTCATTACCACTAGCTTCTGATTGATATCCTATAGCAACGTCTCCAAGCTCTGCCTTTGAACCAGTCCCTGCTGCTATTGCGTAAGCTCCGTTAGCACTAGATCCCATACCTATTGCAACTGCCGCTTCTGCATTTGCTGCTATCGATGCTCCAGAACCAATAGCTGTGGCACCAAAGGCACCTTTTCGAACAATCGAGTTAGTACCAATAGCAACACCTAATGGTGTTGTAGAATGGGCCTGCATACCGATAACAGTAGAACCATCTTGACCATAGCTGGCACGATAGCCATTATCTAACCATGAGCCTACAAGTTCCGTATATTTAGCGCTAATTGTAATAGGTTGATTATCTTTTCCCGTTCCTGGCGTTGTCTCTGCATTAAAATCATTAACACCTTTGGCTTCTGCACTATTCGGGTTCGCAGCTTTAAAATACTTCTTTTGATCATAGGCTTGAATATCATTACCACCGATAACAATAGAACCTTGACCAGCAATAGATTGCGCACCAATCGCTACGGATTGGTCACCGATAGCACGGGTATTACGACCTAAGGCTGTAGCTTCGTTAATATCTACATTTTGAAATGAAAAGAATCCATTAGCATTGGCGCTTCCTGTATTTTTAAAATAATCCAATGTACTAGTCGTACCACCAAAGGCTTTCACCAATACTGTGGCATTATCATCCGGATCCGTTCCGTTTCCTGTCGGCAGTCCATCAGCACCAAGACCACGGTAGCCAGCACCAGCACCGGCACCAACAGCTACAGAAGAGTTAATGGCCGTATTATTCCGATTGATACCTGTATAAGCACCCGTACCGATAGCCACACCACCAGCACTATTTAATCTTCCTGTCGAATTAGGATTAGAATCCAAGCCACCTCTGTTACTAGCTGCACTTGCACCATGTCCAATAGCTATACTTTCACCAACCCCCTGATCTCGAGTTTCAGCTTCTCTACCAAAAGCAATATCATAATTTTTTCTTGCTTTACTAGAGTGTCCAAAAGCCATTGTACTCTCGGCACTCGCATTACTTGCCCATCCGATGGCATATCCGTCGTTACCTGTAGCATTAGACCCAGTAGCTAATGCCAAACTTCCACGACCAGTCGCTTTTGAGTCTTGACCAAAAGCTACTGCACTACTATTACTAGAAATAGCATTTTTACCTATAGCTACAGAAGAACCAGATGTTGCTTGTGTATTATGACCTAAGGCGATACCATCATCACTACTTGCATTAGATCCTTCCCCTATAGCAATCGTTCTAGCCGCAGTTGCCTTACTGTTATATGATATTGCCACGGCATTATTTCCACTTGCTGTAGCTCCAACACTTAATGCACTTGCCCCAGAAGCAGTAGCATTTGAATCTTGACCAAGAGCTACTGTACTATTACTACTAGCGTTAGCACCTTTACCAATAGCTACACTTTGATTTCCAGTTGCATTAGCTTCTCTACCTACAGCTACAGCATTTTCATTTTTTGCTTTTGCTTTATAACCTAATGCCAATGATTCATTTGAAGTCGTTTCAGCTTCTCTACCTAAGGCTATACCATTATTTCCACCAGCTTTTGAATCTCTACCTACAGCTAGTGCTCCATCATTTCCTGTTGCACTAGATCCGTTTCCGAAAGCTATAGAGTTATTATTTCCTGAAGCTATTGCCCCTTTTCCTATCGCAATATTATTATTTGATGTAGTTTTACTATCATTACCTATTGCTATTGATTCATAATTATTAGTACTTGCATTTTTTCCTATAGCTATTGTTCTATCTCCAGTTGAATTTGCCGTAGTTCCTATTGCTATTGAATCTGCTCCAACTGCATTAGATCCTGTTCCTTGTGCAACTCCACTAGGACTACCTGTTCCCGCATCATTTAATGCTCCATAAACAGGTGTTGTCATTATTAATCCTGTCATCAAAAACATTATAATTGTTGATGAAGTTATACTAACTTTTTTTCTTTTAAACATGATTTTTAACCATCTTTCACAATACTCCCTATTCATTTTTTTCTCCTTTTACTCTTAAATTCTTTTCACATTCTATTTTTTTCTAATCATACTCTTACAAATAGTACCTTTTTTTATCTTTTTTTAATCTCATTCTCATTTGTAAAAAGCCCTACATCTAAAAAAATTTCCTTTGTTTTTGTTTATTTATTTAAAAAGGATTTAACTGTTTTTTTATTTTTTTACATTTATTTCCTTTCTTTTAAATAATACTTGTTTTTTTATTTTATATCTACATTTAAACTTTGTTACTCTCATTAAATAATAACGTATATAGTTTAAATATAATTTATAAAAAAACATTTTTAACACATAATACAAAGAAATTACACAGTAAATCATTATATCACTTTTTTTGTATATTTGTCAATTTTTTTATATTTCTATCACTTATGTTTATTACTTTTTTTCTTGTTCTAATTGTTATTTTTTTCTCTTTTTTTATTTAATAATTTTTTTACTTTTTATTTTTTTAGCTTTTTTTGATAAAAAAATACCAAAAATTTTTTTTCTAATCATTTTCTAAAAAGATTTTTTTATTTTTTTATAATTTAATAATTTCTAGTTGTTTTTGTATATACACTTTTTTTAGAAAAATCTCAATTATTTTTATAAAAAAATTCTTTTTATTTTAAAAATTTTTTTATAACACAACAATGTAATTATATAAAATTATATATAATAAAAAGGAGTCAAACTCCCTTTTTTTCTATTATTCTATATTAGTAAAAATTTTTTTCATCTCAAATAAATTTAAACAACATACTCAAATTCATATCCTGCAATAATAATCATATCTCCTTCTTCAACTCCAGCTTTTTTTCAAGTTCAACTTCCATTCCAAGATTTCTCATCATTTGCAAGAAATTAATAATTCCCTCTTCACCTGTAAACACATATTTTTCTTAACACATCGTCAACAATTCTTCCATCAACCATAAATACATGTTCCTCAGGGCTTGTAATAATCCAATCTTCTTTTCTATTCATATCTCTCAATAAATCTTCAACTGAATATTCTTCTTCCAATTCTTCTCTTGGAGTTTCTTGAATAAGTTCCCAAGCCTTAGCAAGTACTGGTTTTTATTCCATCATTTGCAATTACCGAAACAGGATATACAACTTCTGCTCCATGTTCTTTCACAAATGCTTCAAATTCATCATATTTTTTTCATCTTCATAAAAGCATATCAATTTTGTTAGCCACAACAATTTGCCTTTTCTTAAATAATTTTTTTCACTGTAATTTTCTAATTCTTTATTGATTTTCAAAAGTCCTCTTTTGGATCTCTTCCATCAATCCCAGAAATATCTACAATATGAATAATAACCTTACATCTTTCTATATGTTTTTAAAAATCTATCTCCAAGTCCTACACCTTCGTGTGCACCTTCAATAAGTCCCGGAACATCTGCTACTACAAAACTTTCTTCATCTCCCATTCTCACTACTCCCAATTTTGGTTTAAGTGTTGTAAAATGATAACTTGCAACTTTAGATTTCGCTGCCGAAACTACATTTATAAAGCTAGATTTTTCCCACGCTCGGATAACCAACTAATGCAACATCAGCTAACAATTTTTAATTCTAATTTTATTTTTAATTCTGCACCTTCTTTTCCACTTTCTGCAATTCTCGGAGCTTTTCTTACTGATGATTTAAAGTGTATATTTCCACGTCCTCCATCTCCACCTTTTAAAAATATTACCTCTTCTCCCGGATTATCTAAATCAAGTAATAATCTATTTGTTTCAAAATCTCTAATCATTGTCCCAACTGGTACTTTTATTATTAAATCTACTCCATTTTTTTACCTGTACATCTTGCCGCACTTCCTTTTTGTTCCGTCACCAGCTTGAAATTTTTTTACTACTTTTTAAAGTCTACCAAAGTATTAATGTTTGGATCGGCGACAAACACAATATCTCCACCTTTTCCACCATCTCCACCGTCTGGACCTCCAAACTGTACAAATTTTTCTCTTCTAAAAGTGGCAGCTCCATCTCCACCTTTTCCAGAAATTACCGTTATTACACTTTCATCTATAAACATTTTTTTCTCTTTCTTTTATTTATCTTTTCTTTTTTTATCAATCTTTCTATCTCCATTTCAAGAACTTTACTCGGATTATATTCATACAATTTTTTTGATAATCTTTCAAGCTCAATCCAATTCTCTTTTTTTCTTGTACACGCTTTATTGCCGAAATTATTGTATCTATTTTTTTTACATTTGCTGGAATACCTATTTTTTTGCTAAATCTGCTCTCACTGCAAAGTCAAATTGATCGTAATCGTGTGGAATTATTACAGCTGGCTTTTGCATATTTCACACAGCTATAAAGTATTCCCGCTCCACCGTGATGAATTACATAGTCCACAACCGGCAATATTTCTCCATAATCAATATATTTATAAAGATACGTATTTTTCATTTATTTTCTCTACATCTTCATCTTTACCGCTCACATCTCCAAGCGAAATTATAAAAGCTGTATCTGTAAAAATTTGTGATAATTGTTCTACCATTTTTATAAGTTCATCTTTTTCCCCAAAGTAAATGTGTACCTATTGTAACTAATATTTTTTTCTTAAACGGCAATTTTTTTACAAATTCATTTTTCACCGTTTGAAAATTCAGAAAGACAAGGCCTGCCCAAATAACTTGTTTTGGAAAATCATCTCTAAATTCTAGCTCTTTCATTCCTAAAGCTAAAATTGAGTGAGATGAATAAGCCGTTTCATTTCCTTTTTTATTATACAACTTATAATTAAAAATCTTTTTATTGACATATTCGCCAACATTATTACAATTTTTTTAAAATTTTTTTGATTATACTTCTCCCAATTCCATCTCTAATTTTTATATAAAATTCCTGATTTTTGGATACCAACCACCCATATATGTCGGCGTTGTAGTTTTTACTTTCTATAATGAACGGCGTTGGCATACTACTTATCCAAGGAATATTAAACTCATCTGCCTTTAGCCCTGCTGGTATCGCAATAAAATCTGCAATTACAACATCAGGCTTTCTAGTTTTTAAACTCCTTATCTAACTGCTCCATTATTTTAGGAATTAATTTTATATTTTTCTTTAAATTGATCAAATGAAACAAGGACATTCGTTTTTTTGATGTATTCACAATACTCTCAAAAAAATTTCAGGCTTGTTCAGCAAAAATTACTTTACACTTTACTCCTAAATTTTTCTAAAAAAATTCTTTTTTTCACTCCCGTATAAATACAAAATGTCATATTTTTTTCATTTTTTTATAAACGGCTTTTATCAATTCTAATATTGGATTTATGTGTCCACTGTATGGCGGAACTACTATATCTATTTTTTTATTTTTATTTTTCCATAATTTTTATTTTTAAAATAATCTATCTCCTTTTTTTCAGTTTTTATTTTTCTATTTGTCGTTCATATCCTGTCCAATTTATAATGTGTGCAGTATTTTTTTAAATGAATTTCCATTTAAAAAAATCTTTTTTTCATTTGCAAGATTTCCACAAATCGCAGGATGATTATGTTTAATAATATCTCCAGATAAAATATCTTTTTTTCAAATATTTCTGCATCTTTCCCCCATAAAAAAATAAATTACACTATTATTTCTTATAGAAATGTACTGAATTAATTCGTGTGTAAATTTATTCCAAAAAGTATGATGTTCCCCAGCTTGACCTACAATCGTTGTAAGTGCCGCATTTATTAATAACACTCCTTGTTTTTTTCCCAACTATCAAAAAGTTTATTTGGAGGTAATATTTCAAAAATTCCCTCGTTCAATTTCCGTACGAATCTCATTAATATCTTTTTAATTCACCCGTATAAGTTTTATAAATTAACTTTAACATATTTTTTTAATGATGTGTTTACTTCTGGATCACTCCAAGATTCTTTTTTTACTTCAAATGCAAGTCCAGTTGCCACACCTTTTTGAAAATAAGGATCTTTACCTATTAGACACACTTTTTCTATTTGAAATTTTTGCTTCTAAACGCTTTTAAAAATTTTTATCTCTTTCAGGTGTAAATTCTACTCCGTTTATTTCCATTAATTTTTAAAAAAATTTAAAAATTGAAATTATTTTTTTCACTTGTAAAAAAATTCAAAAATACTCTTCATTTATATTATATTCATTTAAAAAAATTTCTCTCTAAACTCCTTATCTTTTTTTCTTTTTTTATCGTATCAACTATTTTTATACTCCGTTATAGTATTATTTACATCAAGTACAAATACCGTATCTCCAACAACTGATATTTTTTTACTATTTCATTCTTAAATATATTTTCTCTATTTAAAACTTTAAAATTTTTCATCAAGAATTATTATTTCTCCATTTCCTGTTCCCACATAATAATTTTTGTCCATATTTTTTTATATAAGTTATTTTACTATTTGATATTTTTTTATTGAATTATACAATTCATTTTCCAAAATACTCCATATTTCAAGTTCCCCGTTTAATGTTCCTGCAATATACTTAAATTGTGAAATTGCCGAATGTATATGATTATACTCCGCTGTTATTTCAAAAAAATTTTTAGCTAATTGTTCGTTAAATATTTTTTTATAATATTTTTTTGTGTATGAATTTCTCTATATTTTTAATATAATATTTTTCACCACTTGTAAATATTTTTATAATTTCCTTTTTGTATCTTCACACGATAACAATTCACTTTTTTTAGTTTTTATTTGTTACCGTGTCATACGAACACAAAAACATTATTCTCAACATATATTATTTTTCCCATTTGTAGTAAAATTAATAAATTCAACTACTTTATTCATATCAAAAACTGTATTCAATATTTTTCTTTTTTTAATGCTATCACATTTCAATACTTTTTCCAACTAAAGTTGACACAAAAAAACATTCCCGATATAAAAAGCTGATTTGCCTCTTTTTATATACTTTACTTTTTCTGTATTTTTTTACTTTTTTTCCCAGTTATAATTTTTTTCAATTTTGTTTTCTCTTATAAACGCTAATTTGTCCCCAGTAATTATTATTCTTTTAGTTACTGGATCTAATTCCATATCTTTTATATTAAAATCATAATTTATACTGTTTTTCCAAAAATTAACTTCATTCTACCTCAACCATTCTTTTTTTATAATTTATACTATATCTATTTAAAACTTTTTTTATATTATACTATATTTTTCGATTTTTCAAAAAAATCATATTCAACTAAATGAATATGATTTTTATGTTTTATAATTAATTTGATTATTTTTATATTTTTAAATTTTTCAATTTACTATAAATTCTTATTAGAAAATACTTCTAACTCCAATTCCTCCTCTTAAATTATTTCCTTTCGTATCATAACCAACATTAAGTGTCAATCCAAATCTGTTTTTCTCTAATCCAAATTTAAGATCTCCTTTAAGATTTCCAGTTCTGTTTTTCTTTTTCATTTGCTAAATTATACCAATCTGCATTTGTATAATTTACCCTTGCTTTTATTATTTGCTTCTGTACACTTTTTCCTAATTCTAATTCATACGCTAATCCTGCACTTAAAGTTAATTTAAATTCTGAATTTATTTTCTTACTGTATTTCAACTCTGCTCCAACTTCCGGTTTCACTGAAATGTAATGATTTCCTTTTACTTCTAATCTCATTTCTCCTTTTTTCTCTTTTATCGTCGTAAATCTTCCGTATTCCATATTTAATGAACCATAAGGCACTAACGATACATGTTCCGACAATCTATAGTCTTTACTTACTTCATTTTTCACTCCAATTCCATAAGTATAATATCTTGATTTTGCTCCAAATATTTCGTCCACAACTAAGTATTGTCTTTCCATGTCGTTCATTCCAACAAATCCGTCCACTGAAGTTTTCCATTTTAAGCTTCCGTTATTGTCATATGTTCTTGTTTTAAACATTCCAAGTTTTAACATATTTTGATCTTCTTTTGATTTTCCAATATCTTTAAATCTAAATCTATTGTAAATCGCTCCGGCATACCATCCTGAATTTTCTCCAAGTTTTATTGTTTCATCTTCATGAACATAAGCCACACCATAAGAATTACTTTCAAAGTCTTTTATTCCTGCTGTATCTGTATTGAAATCTGATTTCATTCCAAACACTTTAACTTTATTATTTTGTTTTGAAGGATTATCCCAGTCTTTCATCAAATGTTCAAACTCTTTATTTAATTGATCTCCAGTATTTTTTATTCTCATTTGTGTATTCGCATATTGGTGACCTTTCATCTCATCAAAAGCTTGTGTTAATATTTGAGACTTCTCCTTTATTCAAGTCATTTAATTTATTAAATATTATTTTTTTCTCTAGAATTTAATCCTTCAACTCCATATCGTTGCTCTAAACCATCTAAGAAATTATAATTATTTTTTTATCATTTTTTTAAAGCAAAGTTTGTATATGGTATTTTTACCATAATTACTTTTTCAAATTCATCAGTTTCATTTTGTTGTCCCGAAGCAAACCAAGTTAATGATGCTGATCCTAGTACAAATTTCATATTAGAATTTGTGATACTCGTAACAATATCATTATATGGTTTTAATATATTTTTCTCCTATTTCTAGTACTTTACTATTTGTATATCTTGGAGCTTCTGATCCAAATAATAAATTTACTCTATTTAAAAGCTGTCAATGTATTTAATCCTTCGTAAGGATTGGTATGTTTTATACCTGATGTATCAATATACATTCCTAATTCTTTAATAACTCTAGAGTCCGAATCAAAATTCCCAGTTGATTTTATTTCGACTTCTTTTTTATTTCTATTCAAAGTTTCAACAACTTTTTGTTTCATCAGTTGATGACAAATCAACTTTTGTTATAGGTAACTCTTTTTATTGTCCCATCAGGCTTTTTTTAAGAACTACCTTAGTTTCTGGATACGTTGGTTTTGTTTGAATTTCAATATTTCCTAATGTTTTTTCAGTAGGTAATTGTTTTTTAACGTCCATTTCTTTTCCATTAGTAGAAGTTACTGTTCCTTTTATTCCTGTTGTAACATTTGTTGCATATAAATCACTTTGATCTGGTGATGCTTTTCCAAATAATACTCCTACATTATCTTTTCCATTAATAATTACTCTTCCATAATTTTTAAATATTGCATTTTTATTTTACCGAAACTCCAACTATTCCATCTGCTGTATTTGTAGCTGATGTTGTTATTACTCCGTAATTTTTCTGCCACTGCCCCATCTGTTACATAAATACCTTTTAGAATTTTTTTCCACTTAATTCAATAACTCCTGTATTTGCATTTATTGCTTTAGATCCGACTCCTGTTGCATACATTCCTATTCCAGATTCTTCTTTAACATTTATTATTCCACTATTTGTAATAGTTGAACCATTAATAGCTGCCATTCCTACACTATATTTTTTTCATTTAATGCGTCACTTTTCCCAACATTTATTATTTTACCTGCTGTATTTGTAGCTGTTCCACCATCAGAAATAATACCAATACTTCCTATTCCAGACAAATTAATATCCGCATTATTTGTTATTGTTCCAGCTTTTGCATACAATGCTTTTACATTATTTTTATCTGAAGTTAATGTAGTATTATTTGTAATAGACGCTCCATTTTCTGAAACTACGTACATCGTATTTTCACCTAAAGTTACATTACTTCCTGCTCCTGTTGTTATACTTCCTGGTGTTTTTGAAATAATTCCATAATTATTGTCCCCTAAAATCATATTTCCATCAGCTGTAATAGTTGTAGCATCTGTTCCTTCTGTAAATACTCCTACTCCTGGTCTATCTTGTGTAGTTGATTCTAATTCTATTTTTGATCCAGCTGCAAATGATAGTGTTGACGGTGTTCCTGTACTTGATTTAGAGTAAATTCCTACTCCTTCTTTTTCCTAATTTTAACACTGAACTTCCACCTAAAGAAACATTTTTAGCAATAATACCAAAACTATTATCTTTCATATTTATTTGTCCATTATTTATTACTGTTTCTACAGAAGATCTATTTAAAATTCCTACATTAGGACTATTTTTTTAGAACTAGAGCTTTCTATTTCTATAACTCCTGTCACATCATTTATTATAGATGAATTTTTTTATCACCAAATAATCCAAATGTATTCTCAGTTCCTGTTAATTTTATATTTCCAGCATTTTTTATAGTTCCACCTTCTGCATACATTCCTGTTGATTCATTTCCAGTCAATTCAATAGTTCCACCTGCTGCATTTTCTGCTTTTGTAGCTGCAACAACTGAACTTGTACTTACATCTTTGTTATTTTTTATAAATATTCCAACTGCTTCTTTACCATCAAGTTTGATATTTCCAGTATTTTTTACAGAAATCGTTCCTTGCCCTACTCCAGTTGCTCCGTACTCATCTACAATAGCTACTCCTTCATTTTCTCTATAAGTCATTCCAACAATTCCTATAGATTTATCTCCTTTAACAGTAATTGTTCCTTTATTATCTACTTCAGAACCATTTAATGCAAATACACCTATTGCTTCATTATTTACAACATTATCTCCTGTCTCAACATCTACTTTTGTTCCAGCCGCTATATTTAATTTACCATAATTTATATACAATCCAACTGCCCCTGCTCCTGCGTCAGTTCTATCTGCTGTAACATTAACTCCATTTACATTCATAATAGTTTCATTATTACTTGTTGCACCGTTATTTGAACTTAAATCAAGTCCATTTACATATGATACTCCTAATACATTTGCATCTGCACTACTTATTACTGCAGAAACATCTTTATTCACTTCTAATCTACTTTTTTTGCACTAAGAAGTTTCTTACATATTTAGCTGAATTTGAACTACTATCACTTACAGCTACTTTTTTTATCTAATTTTTTTCATCTAATGTAAATGAATTTACTCCATTCAATCCATCAATTACTCCAATTTTTGTATGTAGTCGCTGTTCCACTAATATTATTAAAGTCTAAACCACTTGCACCAATTAATGTATTGTAGAAATTTGATAGTTGCAAGCTACTTCCATTTGTAAATCCAGCTAAAATTACATTGTTTGAATTAATTTTAAATTTAGCTCCTGTTAAGTTTACATCAGAAGTATAAGTTCCTGCTCCATTTCCTTTTATTGAGAAACCGACAGCATTTCCATCCAAAGTTATTTCAGAATTTTGTGCATCTATTTTTCCATCATTACTTGTATAAAGAGCATACCCTTTTCCAGTATAGCTAATTTTTGAATGTTGAATATTTACTTTTGAATTTGCCCCCATTGAAGCTACAGCACTAGCTCCATTTTTTATATTAATAGTAACTCCTTGATCAGCAGCTGTTCCATTTGCATTTATAACTCCACCATCTCCTGCAAATAAAGCTGTTCCTAAATCTTTTCCTGTTCCATCTATTGATATTTTAGTTTCATTAGGTTTAGCAACATTAACTATTCCTCCAGTACCACTTGTATAAATACCAATACTATTCCCAGTTTCTCCAACTCCTGACTTAATATCGTTACTTCCATTTAAATCAACAGTAGTCTCTTCAGCAAATACACCAATCGCATCTTTTGACTCTCCAGCATCATTATATGTTTTTAAATTTCCATTTAATGTTACTTTTTTACCATTTGTTGCAAATATTCCAATATTTCCTTTACCTACTGCATTTCCACCTTCAGTAGTTAATGCAGAACCTCCCATTGTAATATCTCCATTAAACTCTATTTCTCCACCTTTTGAGTAAAGAGCAATATTTCCTTCTCCACCATTTATATTAATATTGTTGTTTGTAGTTCCAACTTTTTCAACTTTAATTGGACTTTCTAACGTATAAATCCCTACACCTTTTTTTAGAGTATTTTTTTCTATATCAATTTGAGGAGCTGAAATTGTAGTTAACACGTCTCCTGACACTTGAGTGGCAACTCCAACTGCATTTTTCAACCCAATTTTTCGTCTCCACTCAGTCATATTACTATCTGCTTTTTTTGAACTTCTGTTGTCCCATCTTCTTTTAAATAGCTATATTCAACTATATTATTTTTTTCTCCAATTACAGTTCTAGCAATTCCCAATTCTGCTTTATTAACTGCTGTATTTTTTTAAATAAAAACCTACAGTCTTATCCCCAAATTGTCTTACAGGTTTATTATAAGTAAATCCTGAACCTGTTCTCAATATAGCTTGATTATTTATTCCAAACCCCACTCCACCTTGTCCATAAACATTTATTTCTCCATCATTTATCATATGAACATCTGTATATCTTAAATTACTACTTGTAAATACTGTTCCTACTCCATTTTTTGCATACAAATCCACTTTCCCTGTGTTTATGTAAACTGTACTAGTTTGCTCAGAAGTATCTGGCGAATGATAGAAAACTAAATTACGCTCCGATGCTGATTTTTCTACTCCATCATTCATCACAACAATTCTTCCTGAATTTTTCAATCAAATTAACTCTTTTATCTCCATAAGTATGTGTTGTTGTTAATATGAATTTAGTATTTTTTCCTCCTAATTCTACTAAACCTCTATTATTAAAATAAATACTAGATTGTTTTTGAGGATTATTAGGTATTGGAGTTCCCGTTCCTGTTTCTGTTGTTGTAGCTGTATCTAATTTTTGCTCTATATGATTTAAGTCTTTCATTTATTGCTTCATCTATAAACCCTTTTTTTCTTTTTAATTGATCAGTAGTAACATCTACATTACCTTCTGTTTCTAAATTTATAACAGCCCCTCCGTGATTAGCTGAAATTCTAAAATTTTTCTCCAAAAATATGAATATGGAGTTTTTAAGTAATGTTAAGAAAAAAATCTATTCGAATTATTATATGTTCCATCTTTTTAATCTATATTCTGTATTTGGTGTATTAACTGTTGTAGGATCAGCACTACCTCCTAATGTAGGACTTGCTAATTCTAAAGAACCTCCTCCTCTAGGTGCTGCTTTTCCATAGTAATCTTTTACGCTTATTTCATTTGATTTTTTATAAAATGTCCCAGTTTCCATACTTATTTGAGAAATATCTCCGTAATTTTGATTCCACCACGAATAAGTTGAGTTCTCTGGGTTTGCCCCTAGACTATTAAAAATTAAAGGCTCAATAGTAATTTCATCCGGTTTTTTTACTTCCGGAGCTTGAGGTGCCTTAGCTGTAATAGGATTAAATGATGGTATTCCTCCTGTTGGTCCTTCAGGAGATTTTGAAGGGCTGCTAACTTTAGGTATCTTCACATCTATTGACACTGTAGTACTTACTTCCCTTTCAGGTTCAAACGCATTTTCTAAAGTTAATAATGTATTCCCACTTTTTATACATCGTTTTTTTGAAAAAAATTTTTGTAAATATTTTTCTTTTGTATTTAATCTTTTATATATTCTATCCTCTTTTTATCCCCTCTTCCACTATATCTCCCCTTATTACTACCAATAAAAGTATTTACCCCAAATTGCCAAGAGCTCCAAGGTGATTTTTACAACTTGATCTCCTTGTTCCATTAATTTTATTAATTCTAAATTAGAATTTTTTTAATTAATCTGTCATTGTCTCTTTTGGCATTTATAAATGCCTGCTTTACTTGATTCGTTGTGTCTACTATATCATTTTTTTGTTTGTGATATAGCTTTATCTGTTTGAGTTGTTGCAGATAAACTAATCATTCCCGTTAATAAAAATGATATTAAAAAAACGCACTTGTATAAGTTACACCTTTAACTCTTTTTAGCGTAACTTCTAAGTTCTTTTTCTAATTTCCTTAAAGTATTCATTTATTCACTCCTCTTTCTTAGATAGTTTCTTTGTTTTTATCTTTTTTGTAAAAGTTTAGCAAATCTTTTTTTATTAATTATATATTATTTTCAATATTTTTTTCAATATTTTTTTCTATATTTTTTTATAATTTTTTTATTTTTTTATATTTCTTTTATATAATATCTATTATCTACAACACTTATTTCCCCATAAAAAAACCGTCATTAATTGACAGTTTTAATATTTCAAGTATTGTTATCAACAAAATTATTGTGAAACTACATTTTGTCGCTTGAGATCCTTTAGATCCTTCTTCAACATCAAAGCTTACAGCTTCTCCTTCTGCAACTGTTTTGAATCCTTCTTTATTAATTTTTTTGAAAAAAATGTAAGAAATAATCTTGTCCATCCTCTCCAGAAATAAATCCAAATCCTTTTTTTCATTAAACCATTTTTACGTTCCCTAACAAAATGATACCTCCTAATTTTTTTACCTCAAACAACGATGCATAATTACATATATTTTTAATTATTCTTTATTTTTTTATACTTACTTACTGAATCTTGCTTTTTTTGGTTCTTACTAAATTATACCATATTTTTCAAAAAAACAATACTTTTAAAAAAATAAAATTACATATACTATTTATATTCTTCTCTCCAACTCTTCAAATAGATGCTCTCTTAACTCTTCGTCATCTATATTATCTAATATAGGTCTAAATGATGATTCTACAATTAATTTTTTTGCCCTAGCTTCCGACAATCCTCTACTCATCAAATAAAATAACTTATCATCATCAACTTTACCAATAGAAGCATAGTGTTCTCCAATAACATCATCTTCATCACAGAACAATGTAGGAATTGCATGAACATTTACATCTTTATTTAATAAAATTGCAAATTCTCCTTCTCTTCCTTCAGACTTAGCTGCTCCTCTTTTAAAGTACATATTTCCTCTAAATACTTTTGTTGCAGTATCTTTAACTGCTCCTCTTCCGTGAATTTCTCCTATCGTTTGTCTTCCATAAAATACTGTTGAATATTCAATATCTATTTTCCTAGTTCCGTCAGCTAAATATCCAGGCCAAACATAAGTTTCTGCTCTATCTTCCATCAAATAAGTTGTATGACTTATTCCATTTATTTTTGACCCTAATTCAACAGAATAATATCCTACATTTCCTTGCCCATAAGTTTCAATTTTTTTGATCCTTCAAAATTTTTGACTTTCATCGTTTAAAGTTTGAATTTTTATAATTTTAACTTCTGAATTTGCTCCTGCTTTTACTTGGATTGATCCGTTATGATAAGCAGGCGTTCCATCTGCCGAATTATAAGTAATAATAATAGTTGCTTTTTGCAAAAATCTTCAACCTCTATAACATTATTATCTACTAAAAAAATTATTTTTCTTTATCTGTTGTATAAGTTATATAAATTGGTTGCTCCAATACTTTTTCTCTCTTTAATTTTTTTACATATTTTTCCAGAATTATTCATTACAATATTTTTGTAATTTAAAGAATTTTCCTAATCCAAATTTATTATCATTTTCTAGTCTTTTTCACTTCATTTACTGCATCTTTTATATTTTTTTAACTTCAATTCCATCTTGAACATCATTTTTTTAACTTCTACATTGTTAAATGCTTTGAATTGTGCTGGCTCTTCATATTTATAGTCTACTCTTTTCCAAGTTGGCTTATCAAGAGCTACATATTCATCAAACACATTTTTTAAAGCTGGATCAAGATTTTGTAAACATGTTTCGTTTAACATTATTTTCTCCTTCATTTTATCTAATTTACATTATTGCGATATTTATTATCCTATAGTTCCTTCTAATTCCAATTCAATCAATCTATTTAATTCTACCGCATATTCCAATGGTAACTCTTTTGAAATTGGCTCAACAAATCCTCTAACTATCATCGCTTTAGCTTCATCTTCACTAATTCCTCTCGACATTAAGTAAAAAATTGCTTCGTCACTAATCCTTCCAATTTTTGCCTCATGCCCTATATCTACGCTATCATTTTTAATTTCAATTATAGGTATAGTATCTGATCTAGATTGATTATCTAACATTAATGACTCACACTCAACTGTCGATTTACAATTATGTGCTGTTTTTGCAACATGTAAATAACCTCTATAAAATGCTGTACCTCCATTTTTAGAAATAGATTTTGAATGTACAGTTGATGTTGTATAAGGTGCCACATGAATAATTTTACATCCTGTATCTAAATATTGTCCTGTTGATGCAAATGTAACTCCTGTAAATTCACATCTTGCTCTTTCCCCTCTTAACACAGTTGTTGGGTAAAGCATTGTAGCTCTTGACCCAAATGATCCTGAAATCCACTCCATTACTCCATTTTCATCTACTAATGCTCTTTTTGTATTTAAGTTATATAAGTTTCTTGACCAGTTCTCTATTGTAGAATATCTTAATCTTGCACCTTTTTTAACTATTAACTCTACTGCTCCTGCATGTAATGCATTTTTTTGATATTTTGGTGCAGAACATCCTTCAATAAAATGTAAATCTGCTCCTTCTTCTACTATTATTAATGTATGTTCAAATTGTCCAGCTTCCGGTGCATTTAATCTAAAATACGATTGTAATGGTTTATCAACTTTTACACCTTTTGGAACATATACAAATGTCCCTCCAGACCAAACTGCTGTATGTAACGCTGCAAATTTATGATCTGTTGCCTTTATTATTTTTGAAAAATATTCTTTTATAATATCTTCATGTGTGTGAATTGCCGTTTCTATATCTGTATAAATTACACCTTTTTCAGACAACTCTTTATGTAAACTATGATAAACTATTTCAGAATCATATTGAGCTCCAACCCCTGCAAGCGATTCTTTTTCTGCTTCTGGAATACCTAATCTATCAAATGTATCTCTAATATATGATGGTATATCATCCCAATTATCGCTCATTAATTTTGAATCTGGCTCTAAATAATGAACAATATCATCTAAATCTAAATCTGACAAATCTGCTCCCCAAGTCGGCATCGGTTTTGATTCAAAAATTTCAAATGCTTTTTAATCTTATATCTAACATCCATTCAGGTTCATTTTTTAGCCGATATTTTTTTCTTATAATATCTTCACTTAACCCTTTTCCTGTCGTAAATTTATGATGTACTTCATCTTTTATGTCGTAAACTCCTCTTTCAATATCTGCGACATATGTTTTATTTCTACTTTCTTCCATTGCTTATAATCACCTTCTTTCAAGATTATTATTATAATCCCAATTCCTCTCTCATTTTTTTCCATATCCATCTTTTTTCAATAGACTCAACTATTTCTTTTCCACCAGTTTTCACTATTCTTCCATCCATTAATACATGTACATAATCTGGATTTAAGTAATCTAATACTTTATCATAATGAGTTATTATTAGCAATGCAGTGTCTTCCGTTTTTAATTTAGTAACCCCTTCAAATACAATTTTTGTCGCATCAATATCTAATCCTGAATCCGTTTCATCTAAAATTGCTAATTTAGGTTCTAAAACAGCCATTTGTAAAATTTCATTTTTTTCTTTTTCTCCACCTGAAAATCCAACATTTAAATGTCTTTCAGCGTATTCTGGATTAATATGTAATTTTTTTCCATTTTTTTCTACCAATTCATTATGAAATTGCATTAAATATTGTTTTTTTCACCAGTAACAGCCTCTTTAGCTGTTCTTAAAAAGTCTTCTACTGTTAATCCAGGAATTTCTTCTGGATATTGGAACGATAAAAAGATCCCTTTTTGTGCTCTCTCATCAACTTCTGCTTCGTTTATATTTTCTCCTTCTAATATAATATTTCCTGCTACTAACTCATGTTTTGGATGCCCTACTAAAATACTTGCAAGTGTTGATTTCCCAGCACCATTTTGATTCCCATTATTACATGAACTTCACCTTTATTTATAGTTAAATCTAATCCTTTTTAAAATCTCTTTCCCTCTACTTCAGACTTAACTCCTTCTAATTTTTAATAAACTCATGTTTTATTACCTCCAATTTTATTATCAATTTATTTGATTTTTCCAATTATTCATTTATATATACAATTATAGCATAAGTTTGTAATGATTTCAAATTAAAAAAATATAGAGTATTTTTGTATAATTTCCCCTTTTATAACTTTATTAATTATAAATTTATAATTCAATACTTTATTTTTTTCACATTTCCATATTTTTTTATTATTAATCTTATATTTTTAATTTATTTTTATATCTCCTATACATAATACTTTTTTTATTCAACAAAAAAAGAGAAGTATTAAATCTTCTCTTTTATCATTATATTTTTATATCTTATTTAGTTGCAAATGTTCCAGCTAATAAAGGTTCAACTTTAATTCCAGGTCCCATAGTTAATGAGATTGCAACAGTTCTTAAATATTGTCCTTTTGAAGCTGCTGGTTTTAATTTAATAATTTGGTCTAAAGCTACTTTAAAGTTTTCAACTATTGCTTCTTTAGCAAAATCAACTTTACCTATTGGTAAATGAATTGATCCTAATTTATCAACTTTGAAAGCTACTTTCCCTTTTTTGAATTCATTTACAGTTTGTTCTACATTTGTAGTAACTGTTCCTGATTTAGGGTTAGGCATTAATCCTTTAGTTCCTAAAGTTCTTCCTAATTTACCTAATTTTGGCATCATATCAGGAGTTGCGATTACTAAATCGAAGTCCATCCATCCACCTTGAATTTTGTTAATATATTCGTCATCACCAGCGAAATCAGCTCCAGCATCTAATGCTTTTTGAATATTTTCTCCTGAAGTAATTACTAATATTCTTACAGTTTTTCCAGTTCCATGTGGTAAAACTACTGTTCCTCTTACTTGTTGATCAGCATGTCTAGGATCTACTCCTAATCTTACTGCTAATTCCACAGTTTCCACAAATTTAGCACTTCTTGTTTCAAAAACTAAATCTAATGCTTCCTCTGGAGTGTATACTTTTAATTTATCTACTTTTTGAGAGATATCATTATATCTTTTTCCTCTTTTTGCCATTTATTATTTCCTCCTCTGTGGTCATTGGCTTTACTGCCTTCCACTTAATCTAATAATCAATTTTAAGTTCTTTTTAATTTTTATACATAATAACTTTAATAATTAAATTATTCAGCTATTTTAATTCCCATACTTCTAGCAGTTCCAGCAATTATATTCATTGCAGCTTCAACTGATCCTGCATTTAAGTCAGGCATTTTAGTTTCAGCAATTTCTTGCAATTGAGCTTTAGTAATAGTTCCTGCCACTTCTTTAACTGAATTTGCAGCACCACTTTGAATTTTAGCTGCTTTTTTTAATAAATCTGATGCAGGTGGAGTTTTTAATACAAATGTGAAACTTCTATCTGCATAAACTGAAATTTCTACTGGTATTACGAATCCCATTTTATCTTGAGTTTGTGCATTAAACGCTTTACAAAACTCAGGTATATTTACTCCATGTTGTCCTAATGCAGGTCCTACTGGTGGTGCAGGGTTAGCTTTTCCTGCTTCTAATTGTAATTTTATTTTTTTCCTATTACTTCTTTAGCCATTTTTTTCCTCCTCTGTGGTAATTGAATTTTTTTAAATCTCCCACTTTTTTTCTAAATTAATTTGCTAATAGTTATTCTTTAAATACTTTTTTTACTTTTTTAATATTCTGTTTTTGATATTTCTGTATAATCTACTTGCACTGGAGTTTGTCTTCCAAACACTTCTAACAATAAAGTTATTTTTTTCCATGTTCATAATCTATTCCAACAATTTCTCCAACTTGATTCATAAACGAATCATTTTTTTAACTACAACATTTTTCTCCTATTTCAAAATCAATATGTAGTCTTTCTTTTTCATCAGAATTTACTTTTTGCTAACAAGTTTTTCTGCCTCTTCATCAGATAACGGTATTGGATCACTTCCTACACCAACAAACCCTGTTACACCATTAGTATTTCTGATTACATACCATGCTTCACTGTCTACACGATATCCTAAACCTAATTCATTTTCTTCTCTTACTGACAACATTTCTATCATAACGTAACTTGGGAATAGTTTTTCTAGGAACTTTTACCATTTTTCCCTCTTTTTTTCTTCTAAAACTTCTTCCTCAGGTACTAATATTCTAAAAAAACTCTATCAGTTAAATTTAAAGTTTCAATTCTTTTTTTCTAAATCAGTTGCAACTTTTTTTCATAACCAGAGTAAGTATGTATTATATACCATTTTTTTCATATACTATCTCTTCATTCTCTTTTTGTAGCCATTTTAAGCTCCTCCTAAAAATACTTTTTTTAATACTGCAGTTAATCTTGTTAATATAAAATTAAATGCCGTATCAAATAAAAAGTAGATACGATGCAACAAAAAAATAGAAATCAATAAAACTATAACTGTTACATGAAAAAAACTTCTGATTTACCCGGCCAAAAGATTTTTTTATATTCATTAATTAGGTTTTTTTATAAGCTTCTCTTAAATTAAATTTACTCATAAAAAAACACTCCTAAAATTAAAATGGCAGGCCAGACAGGAATCGAACCCGTAACTTTCGGTTTTTGGAGACCGACGCTCTACCAATTGAACTACTGACCTATTTTTACTTATTAACAATCTTTCGCTACTATTTAACTTCTCTATATAGAGAATGTCTTTTTAGCACTGGATTGTATTTTCTCATTTCTAATCTTTCAGGATGAGTTTTTTTGTTTTTTTAGTTGTAACATAATGTCTCAACTTAGTTTCCGTGCATTCTAAAAATCACTTGTACTCTCATGACTTCTATCCTCCCAATAACAATATTGGTATTACCAGAATAAACTAGCTTGCTTATTTTTATCATATTTATTTGACTTTGTCAACTTATTTATTTTACAATTTTTATAGAATTTTAACTTTGTAAATTGCAACTCTAAATAATATTTTTTTATACTTTTTTTATCATAGTTATATGTTAAATATAGCAGTGTTATTCTATAAAAAAATTATTTTTAATTTATAATAAATATCCTATATCAATTCTATATTATTAATATATACGCTAAATTATTTTTATCTTGTATAAATGAAATATTTAAGTATTAAATCAAATGTAAAAATTTTAATAAATTAAATATTGTAAAAAAAAATGAAGTTAAAAAAACTTCAAGTAAATAGATGGCGTCCCTGGTTGATTCGAACCAACGACCCTTTGATTAACAGTCAAATGCTCTAACCGACTGAGCTACAGAGACATATCCAAGCTTGGCAATACCGATTTTTCCCTAGAAGTAAATCTAAGTATCTTAGGCGTAAACAGACTTAACTACTGGGTTCGAAATGTTTCCAGGTGTATCCCTGTTGCTATTATCACCAAACTTAATATATATATATATATTCATCGTTAAGACAATGAGAAATAAATAGTAGTAGTAAAAAAAGTTATCTAAAAAAAGCTTACGTAATATTAGTACTAGTCAGCTAAATATATCTCTATACTTACACCTCTAGCCTATCTCCACCTAGTCTCGATGGTTACTTAATAGAATACTCATCTTAAAGGGGGCTTCTCACTTAGATGCTTTCAGCGATTATCCCTTACAAACGTGACTACCCAGCCATGCCACTGGCGTGACAACTGGTACATCAGAGGTTTGTCCATCCCGGTCCTCTCGTACTAAGGACAGTTCTCTTCAATATTCTTACGCCTGCAGTGGATAGGGGATAGAACTGTCTCACGACGTTCTGAACCCAGCTCGCGTGCCTCTTTAATGGGCGAACAGCCCAACCCTTGGGACCTTCTCCAGCCCCAGGATGAGACGAGCCGACATCGAGGTGCCAAACACTTCCGTCGATATGGACTCTTGGGAAGTATCAGCCTGTTATCCCCGGGGTAGCTTTTATCCGTTGAGCGACGGCCCTTCCATTCGGAACCGCCGGATCACTAACTCCTACTTTCGTACCTGCTCGACCCGTCAGTCTCGCAGTCAAGCTCCCTTTTGCGTTTGCACTCTCCGGTTGATTTCCATCCAACCTGAGGGAACCTTTGAACGCCTCCGTTACTCTTTTGGAGGCGACCGCCCCAGTCAAACTGCCCACCTAACACTGTCTCATTAACTTCAAATTAATGATTAGAATTTCAACAATATATGGTTGGTATTCCAACAGCGACTCCATTACCACTGACGCAATAACTTCTCAGTCTCCCAACTATCCTATACACATATTGCCAAAACCCAATGTCAAGCTACAGTAAAGCTCCACGGGGTCTTTCCGTCCTACTGCAGGTAATCGGTATCTTCACCGACATTACAACTTCACCAGGTCTCCAGCCAAGACAGCTCCCAAATCATTTCACCATTCGTGCAGGTCGGAACTTACCCGACAAGGAATTTCGCTACCTTAGGGACTGGGTATAGTTACGGCCGCCGTTCACCGAGGGCTCCAATTCGAATCTCTCAATCCTCCTCTTAACCTTCCGGCACTGGGCAGGTGTCAGCCCATATACGTCGCCTTTCAGCTTAGCATAGACCTGTGTTTTTGGTAAACAGTTGCTTGGGACTCTTCACTGCGGCCTATTTCCCCTCGTGGTGTCTCTCCACTCAAGTATATTAGGCACCCCTTCTCCCGAAGTTACGGGGCTATTTTTGCAGAGTTCCTTAGCTAGAGTTATCCTGTCGGCCTTAAGTTTCTCACTCTGTCCACCTGTGTCGGTTTTTCAGTACGGGCACTATATCTCTCAATAGAAGTTTTTCTCGGCAGTGTAGGATCTGTAACTTATACCCTTAAGTACTTACCCTTCAGTTCTCACATTTAATTACTCGGATTTGCCTTAGTAACCATGCTTCTTCCTTAGACTGGCTATTCCGTCAGCCAGCTTACATACCTTCCTGCGTCACTCCATCTCTCAAACAATTTATAGTGGTATAGGAATATTAACCTATTTTTCCATTCTGCCTACGCTCCTTAGCCTCGGCTTAGGTCCCGACTCCCCCAGGGCGGACAAACCTTCCCCTGGAAACCTTGGACTTCCGGCCGGAGGGATTCTCACCCTCCTTCTCGCTACTCATTCCTGCATTCTCACTTCTGATACCTCCAGTTCGTCTTCCAACTCACCTTCTACGGCTTACAGAACGCTCTCCTACCAAACATACTTATGCATGTTTCCACAGGCTCGGTTTATGCCTTAGCCCCGTTAAATCTTCGGCGCAGATACTCTCGACCAGTGAGCTATTACGCACTCTTTTAAGGTATGGCTGCTTCTAAGCCAACCTCCTGGTTGTCTGTGAATATCCACCTCCTTTCCCACTTAGACATAATTTGGGACCTTAGCTGGTGGTCTGGGTTGTTTCCCTCTCGTCCATGGACCTTGTCATCCATAGACTCACTCCTAATCATTAATATATGGTATTCGTAGTTTGCTTGACTTCGGTAAGCTATGCGCCCCCTAGGCCATACAGTGCTCTACCCCCACATATCTCTTTATTAAGGCTGCACCTAAATGCATTTCGGAGAGAACGAGCTATCTCCTAGTTCGATTGGCTTTTTCACCCCTAAACCTATCTCATCTCCCAACTTTTTCAACGGCGGTGAGTTCGGTCCTCCACTAAGTCTTACCTCAGTTTCAACCTGGACAGGCCTAGATCACTAGGTTTCGCGTCTATGACTAGCGACTCTTCGCGCTATTAACACTCGGTTTCCCTTCGGCTCCGCTTTCTTAACCTCGCCACTAATCATAACTCGCAGGATGATTAACCAAAATCCACGCAGTCACCCTTACGGGCTCCTACCGCTTGTAAGCACACGGTTTCAAATTCTTTTTCACTCCCTTGCTCAGGGTTCTTTTCACCTTTCCCTCACGGTACTTTCCTCTATCGGTCAACAAAAAGTATTTAGCCTTACGTGATATGAGTCACGCTGATTCACACCAAATTCCTCGTGTTCGATGCTACTCGGGATTATTAACTCATTAAATTAATCTTACATCCTACAGGACTATCACCTTCTTTGGTCTAGCTTTCCAACTATGTTCTATTTCAATTAATTTAACTTAGACTTCATGGCTATCCGTCTCTTAATATCCCTCTACCCCAATTTAGCAACGTCGCCAACTTGACACTAACTTGGTTTAGGCTCTTCCCCGTTCGCTCGCCGCTACTTAGAGAATCGTTTTTACTTTCTTTTCCTCTCGATACTTAGATGTTTCAGTTCTCGAGCTTACCTTTCTCACATATACTCTTCTAGTATATAGGTTCCCCCATTCGGATATCTCTGCCTATTACGGTTATGTGCACCTCAACAGAGCTTTTCGCAGCTTATCACGTCCTTCTTCGGCTTTTGTTGCCTAGGCATCCTCCGTGTGCCCTTATTAGCTTTTCTTACAGTTTAACTCTTAGTTATCTCCTGATTTCATTGTAACTTTTTTACCTACTATTCATTTCTCATTGTCCTTTTTTTATTTTGGTGGAGATAAGCGGGTTCGAACCGCTGACCTCTGCCTTGCAAGGGCAGCGCTCTCCCAACTGAGCTATATCCCCAAAACTTCCGTCTTCTTTATGGTGGGCATGACTGGACTCGAACCAGTGACCCCTGCGTTATCAGCACAGTGCTCTAACCACCTGAGCTACACGCCCTTAACACAAATAACATAGAAGAAAAACAACCAATATCTTCTTACTCCTTAGAAAGGAGGTGATCCATCCGCACCTTCCGGTACGGATACCTTGTTACGACTTCACCCCAATCACTATTCACACCTTAGGTATCTTCCTCCTTACGGTTAGACCAATAACTTCAGGTGCAAACAACTCTCGTGGTGTGACGGGCGGTGTGTACAAGACCCGAGAACGTATTCACCGCAACATTGCTGATTTGCGATTACTAGCGATTCCAACTTCATGAAGTCGAGTTGCAGACTTCAATCCGAACTAAGATTGGCTTTCACAGATTTGCTCCACGTCTCCGTCTCGCTCCTCATTGTACCAACCATTGTAGCACGTGTGTAGCCCAGATCATAAGGGGCATGATGACTTGACGTCATCCCCACCTTCCTCCTGCTCTTCGCAGGCAGTCTCGCTAGAGTCCCCAACTTAATGATGGTAACTAACGATAAGGGTTGCGCTCGTTGCGGGACTTAACCCAACATCTCACGACACGAGCTGTCGACAGCCATGCACCACCTGTCTCTCAGTTCCCGAAGGCACTCAATTACTTCTAATCGATTCTGAGGGATGTCAAGATCTGGTAAGGTTCCTCGCGTTGCGTCGAATTAAACCACATGCTCCACTCGCTTGTGCGGGTCCCCGTCAATTCCTTTGAGTTTCAACCTTGCGGTCGTACTCCCCAGGCGGATCACTTATCGCATTCGCTTCGGCACAGACACTCTTCATGCCCACACCCAGTGATCATCGTTTACAGCTAGGACTACCAGGGTATCTAATCCTGTTTGCTCCCCTAGCTTTCGCACTTCAGCGTCAGTTTCTGTCCAGTGAGCTATCTTCATCATCGGCATTCCTACACATATCTACGAATTTCACCTCTACTCGTGTAGTTCCGCCCACCTCTCCAGTACTCTAGTCATACAGTTTCAAAAGGCAAAGCTCACGGTTGAGCCGTAAGTTTTCACCCCTGACTTGCATAACCGCCTAGATGCCCTTTATGCCCAATAATTCCGGATAACGCTCGCGACATACGTATTACCGCGGCTGCTGGCACGTATTTAGCCGTCGCTTCTTCTGTTGGTACCGTCACTTCCTTCTTCCCAACTGAAAGCACTTTACAATCCGAAAACCTTCTTCGTGCACACAGAATTGCTGGATCAGAGTTCCTCCATTGTCCAATATTCCCCACTGCTGCCTCCCGTAAGAGTAAGGGCCGTATCTCAGTCCCCTTGTGGCCGTTCACCCTCTCAGGCCGGCTACCTATCATCGCCTTGGTGAGCCTTTACCTCACCAACTAGCTAATAGGACGCAAAGCTCTCTTATGGCATCTCTTTTCATTATACATTCATGCAAATATATAATTATATCCAGTCTTATCAGTCGTTTCCAACTGTTATCCCAGTCCATAAGGTAAGTTCTTTACGCGTTACTCACCCGTCCGCCATGGCTCCATTAGTGCAAGCACTTACTTCACCATAGACTTGCATGTGTTAAGCATTCTGTCAGCGTTCATCCTGAGCCAGGATCAAACTCTTCATTCAATCTCTATTTTTCACCTTTTTGTCTTCTTACTTAATTGACGAGAAAATTACATCTATTAATCTTCCCTTTCACATCTTTCTTGGTTTGCTTTTCTTCTTTTCTTTATTCTGTTATTTATTGTCCTCGTCTACCTTTTCCAATAGACAAATAGCATTCTAGCATATCTCTCTTTCTTTGTCAACTACTTTTTTTGATTTTTTTAGATTTTTTTATTTTTTTCTTTAATTAATTCAATTATCAAGTCTTCTTTTTAATACTTTTTCATCAACTTCTGCTGGTGCTCCAGTCATCAAATCTTGTCCTTTATTAGTTTTTAGGAAATGGTATTACTTCTTTTTATAGAATTTTCTTTTAACATTGCCATAAGCCATCTATCTATTCCAAATGCAAGTCCTCCATGTGGTGGAACTCCATATTTCAATACTTCTAAGAAGAATCCAAAGTTTGTTTCTAACTCTTCTTTTGTAAATCCAAGTTTTTTTCAAATACTTTTTCCTTGTAATTCCTCATCGTGTATTCTAATACTTCCTCCACTCAATTTCATATCCATTTAATACCATGTCATAAGAATCTGTTTTTAATTTTTATCTAACTCATTCGTATCTAAATATTTTTCTATCTTCTTCTTTAATTGATGTGAATGGATGGTGTTGTGCTTTATATCTATTTTTTCTTCTTCTGACCATTCAAACATCGGAAAAATCAACGACCCATAAGAATTTGAAGCTATCTTTATCTATTAATTCTAGTTCTTCTCCTAATTTTTAATCTTAAAGCTCCAAGTCCATCATGAACTATTTTATAAGTATCTGCTAAAATTAATGCAATTTCATTATTTTTTTATTCCTAATTTTTGAAATTATTTCATTCAATTTTTTCTTCAGTAAAGAATTTTTGCAATTGGAGAATTAATTTCTCCATTTTCATTCAACTTAATATAAGCTAAACCTTTTTGCTCTATAATAAGTTTTTAACAAACTCTTCTAAATCTTTAATATATTTTTCTTGAGAATTTTTTTCTCCATTTGGAGTAACTATAGCTTTGACAGCTTCCCACCATTTGCTAATGCACTTTCAAATACTTCAAATCCACATTCTTTCACTTCTTTTTGATAAATCTATTAATTTCATATCAAATCTTAAATCCGGTTTATCTGATCCATAAAAAAATTCATAGCATCATCATATGTCATTCTTTTCAAATTTTTTTCTGTTATTTCTATACCTGTTACATCTTTAAAAAAACTGATTTTTGCAAGTGCTTCCGTTGTATTAATCACATCTTCCTGTTTTTACAAAATGACATTTCTAAATCAAGTTGAGTAAATTCAGGTTGTCTATCAGCTCTTAAATCTTCGTCTCTAAAACATTTTTGCTAATTGATAATATTTATCTACTCCAGCTACCATTAATATTTGTTTAAATAATTGAGGCGATTGAGGCAAAGCATAGAAATCTCCTTTATTTATTCTGCTCGGAACTATAAAATCTCTAGCTCCTTCTGGTGTAGCTTTTAGCCAAAATTGGAGTATCAATATCTAAAAAAATCCATTTTCATTCATAAATTTTTCTAATTGAAAATAACATATCATTTCTTTTTATAATATTATTTAACATTTTTTTGGTCTTCTAATATCTAAATATCTGTAAGTTAATCTTGTATTTTCATTTAAATTTCCTGTTTCATCAATCTCAAACGGTAACTGTTTTGCACGGCTCAATACTTCTATTTTTGTAGCTTGAACTTCTACTTCTCCAGTTGGAATATTTTTTTATTTTTTTACTACTTCTTTCCATAACTTTTCCAGTTACTTTTATTACCCATTCGTTTTTTTATATTTTTTTGCTTTTCTTCAAATAATTCTACTCCTGAAATTTCTTCATTTAATAAAATTTGTGTAATTCCATATCTATCTCTCAAATCAATAAATACGAAATGTCCTAAATCTCTAACTTTTTGAAATCCATCCCGATAAAATAACTTCTTCTCCTACATTTTCTATTCTCAATTCATTCAACTTATAATTTCTATACATTAATATTCACCTCATTTTTTTATTTTTAAAATTTCCAAAATTTCCTCAAATGTATACTCTTTTTGCTCTCCAGTACTAAACTTTTTTTCATTGTTATAACATTTTTGTTTTGCTCTTCTTCCCCTAAAATCAACACATACTTAGCATTAATTTTTATTCGCTTTTTTTCATTTGAGCTCCAAAACTTTTTTTGGATTGTAATCAAAAGTTTATTTTTTTATTCCGTTTTCTCTTAATTTGCTTATTATTTTTCACAAAATAATCTTGTGTATCATTAAAATGAATCACAAATATTTTTTTCTTCTTTATTTTTCAATTAAACTTTCATCCATTAACATTGTAATTCTTTCCATTCCTGCTGCAAATCCTATAGCTGGAACTTTTTGCATTTCCTAATATTTCAAGTAATCTGTCATATCTTCCTCCACCTAAAACTGTCGCTTGAGATCCTAATTTATCTGATTTGATTTCAAAGACAGTGTCCGAATAATAATCAAGTCCACGAACTAATTTATCATTCCTAACATAATTTACACCTAATTGTTCTAATATTTTTTTAGTTTTTTTCAAAATAGTCTTTACTTTCTGTATCTAAATAATCGTACAATTTAGGGGCATTAATAAATTGTTCTTGATCGCCTTTATCTTTACTGTCCAAAGCTCTTAACGGATTTTTTTCATATCTTTTTTTAGAATCTTCACTTAATTTGTCTAATCTTTTTAAACATAAATTGTTTTTAAATCTTCTATATATTTTTTTCGTGATTCAATATTTCCAAGACTATTTATTTCTACAACTAAATCTTTTTATACCTAATCTTTCTAAAAATTCACAACCCATTTTTTTATAATTTCAGCATCTAAAAGAGGATTTCTAACCCCAAACATTTCTATACCCATTTGATGAAATTCTCTAAATCTTCCTTTTTGTGGAGCTTCATACCTATACATAGGCCCATTATAATACCATTTTACTATTGGATCAGCTTTATGTAATCCTGCTTCTAAATACGCTCTAACAACACCCGCTGTCCCTTCTGGTCTCATAGTCACATCTCTATTTCCTTTATCTTTAAAATCATACATTTCCTTTGATACTACGTCAGTTTCATCTCCAACACCTCTTCTAAAAAAAGCTCAGTTTCCTCTAAAATTGGCGTAATAATTCTTTCGTATCCGTACTTTTTCAAAAAAACATTCTTTTGCAGTTTTTTACAATGAAATCATACTTTTTTAGCATCTTCAAAATATCTATCTTTCATTCCTTTTAAAATATTTACCATTTTTTTCACTTCCTATTTTTATAATTTCTAAAACTTTTTTTAAGTATTTCATCATTTATTTCATCTATAGTTTTTTTAATGTGTCATTTTCTACACATTTTATTATTTCCCATTTTTGATCTATTGCCAATTTTTTTAGCTGTTTCATATGATTTTTTTCATATACACTTCATCTCTTTCGTGAATATCTTTTTGAGACTTCACCCGTTATTTTATTATCACGATTTTTCATTAGTTTTTGACTAAATTCATAAGGCATGTCCAAGAAAAATACGGCATCTGGCTTTGGAATACTAACTTTATTCCATTCCAAATCCATAATCCAATCCAAGTATTTTTTTTGCTCTTCCTCATTTTCAATCTTTGGTAATTGATGAATCATATTTGAAGTAGTGTAACGATCACTTATTACAACTCCTCCTTCTAAGTAAAATCTCTCCCAATCTTTTTTATACGACGCAAATCTGTCTACTGAATAAAGAACTGAAGCTGCGTAAGCATTTACATCTCCTGTATTTTCGCCAAATTCTCCTGCAAGATACATTTTTACAGGCTCTGACGCTTTACTTTCATAATTTGGAAACGACACCTTTTTTATTGCAATTTTTGTCCTTGTTTGTAATCTTTTATACAATTTTTCTGTCTGTGTCTGTTTTCCACTACCGTCAGATCCTTCTATTATTATAAGTTTTCCCAACTTTTTACTCCCATCTAAAAAAACTTTTTATTATTTACAATATACATCATTATATCAAAATATACAATTTTTTTAAAGTAAAATTGAAAAAAATAGAAACTTTCGCTCTCTACTCATTTCTATTTCAATTTTTTTCTATTTTTATTATTTTACTAATCCCATTGATTTTTAACGCTGCATTCCACTCTTGGATTCTACCCGAATATTTTTCTAATAATTCTTCAATTCCATCTCCAGACACTGTAACTTCTATCATTTTATCACCATTATACAAGTTTTTAACAACATCTAAATCATCTTTACTTGCAACTTCTCCAAAAATCGTATGATTTCCATCCAACCAATCTGTCGGCACTGTCGTTATGAAAAATTGACTCCCATTAGTCCCAGGTCCAGCATTTGCCATAGCTAACTTCCCAGCTTTATTAAATTTAAGTCCGTTATTTGTTTCGTCTTCAAATCTATATCCAGGCCCTCCCATTCCTGTTCCAGTAGGATCTCCTCCTTGAGCCATAAAGTCTTCTATTACTCTATGGAAAATTACTCCATCATAATATTTTTGTTGAATTAAGTTTACAAAACTCGCTACTGTTAATGGCGATTTTTTTCTGGGAATAATACTAAATTTATGTCCCCTTTTTAAAGTTTTTAATTGTTACGTTCATTCTTTTTTTCCTTTCCTTTACTGTATGATTGGATTCCTAAAAAAACAAAATAATAGTATTACTGTCAATATTTTTTTCATCATACAATTCCTTTCATTTTTAATTTTTTTATAATTTAAACAATACATCAAAAAGCATTTTTACTTACTTCAATAAATTTCAACAATTCATCTTGTGTAAAAGTAGACTTCTTCTCCTGTACCTTGTAATTCAATAAATTCTCCTTTATCATTCATTACAATATTCATATCTACTTCTGCTTTTGAATCTTCTTCGTATTCCAAGTCTAGTAAAACTTGCCCATTCACTTTTCCTACACTTATCGCTGCAACTTTTGATTTTATTGGAATTTCTGTTAATTTCCCTTCATCTATAAGTTTTTCAATCGCAAGTTCTACTGCTAAATATGCTCCAGTTATAGATGCTGTTCTTGTCCCATCATCTGCTTGAATGACATCACAATCAACTAAAATTTGTCTTTCACCTAATTTCTCTAAATCCACAGCCGATCTCAACGCTCTTCCAATTAACCTTTGAATTTCCATAGTTCGTCCCATTATTTTACCTTTTGCTGCTTCTCTTTGCACTCTATTATTTGTAGCTCTCGGCAACATACTGTATTCAGCAGTTATCCAACCACTCCCTGTTCCTCGTAAAAATGGAGGTATTCTCTCTTCTACCGTTGCATTACAAATTACTTTTGTATTTCCAAATTCTATCAAAACAGAACCCTCAGGATGTATTATATAATTTCTAGTAACTTTAACTTGTCTCATTTCATCGTTTTTTTCTTCCGTTATTTCTCATTTTTTTCTCCTTTATAAATACAATGGAAATTTTTTTCGTCAATTCTATTACTTCTTTTTTTACTTCATCTATTATTACTTCATCGTTTATATTTTTCTAATACTTTTTATAATCATTTTAGCTATTTTTTTCTAGACTTCTTCTTCTTTCATTCCTCTTGCTGTAATTGCCGGTGTCCCAAGTCTTACACCACTCGTTATAAACGGTTTTTCCGGATCATTCGGTATAGCATTTTTTTATTACAAGTTATTCCAGCTTTTTTTCTAATGCCTCTTCTGCTGCTTTACCCGTTACATTTTTTTGTCTTAAATCAACTAACATTAAGTGATTGTCAGTTCCTCCACTTACTATTCTAAGTCCACCTTTTACTAACTCGTCTGCCATAGCTTTTGCATTTTTTCTAACTTGTTTTTGATATTCTTTATATTCTGGTTGTAACGCTTCTTTAAATGCCACTGCTTTTGCTGCAATTATATGAACTAATGGTCCTCCTTGAATCCCTGGAAATATCGTTTTGTCTATTTTTTTCGCAATTTCCTCATTGTTTGTTAAGATAATTCCACCTCTAGGTCCTCTTAAAGTTTTATGAGTTGTAGATGTAACAACATCAGCGTATTCAATAGGATTTGGATGTTCTCCAGCTGCAACAAGTCCGGCAATATGTGCCATATCAACCATTAAATAAGCCCCTATTTCATCTGCAATTTCTCTAAATTTTTTAAAATCAATAATTCTTGAATACGCACTCGCTCCAGCTACAATTATTTTAGGTTTATGTTCTAATGCTAAAGCTCTCACTTGTTCAAAATCAATTAATTCCGTTTCCGTATTTAATCCATACTCTATACCTATATAATTTTTTTACCAGAAAAAAATTAATTTTTATATCCGTGTGTTAAATGTCCTCCAGCACTTAGTCCCATTCCTAAAATTTTGTCTCCAGCTTCAAGCAATGAAACATAAACACCCATATTAGCTTGTGATCCTGAATGTGGCTGAACATTGGCATATTTTGCCCCAAACATTTCTTTTAATCTTTCAATCGCAAGACTTTCCACAACATCAGCATTTACACAACCATCATAATATCTTTTCCCAGGATATCCTTCTGCATATTTATTTGTGAAAACTGAACCAGCTGCCTCCATCACAGCTTTAGACACAAAGTTTTCAGAAGCAATCAACTCTATTCCTTCCTCTTGTCTTTTAGCCTCAGCTACTATCGCATTATACACCTCTACATCAACATTTTTCTATATAACTCATCACATCTCTCCTTTTTGTTTTATTTTATTTCTTCTGCCATCGGATAAATTTCTTTTTATTTCTTTAATAATTTTTATTTATTTTACCCATTATTTCATCTTGTTTATCTCGAGATCCTTTCATTGCAACCCTCACATGAACAGATTTTTCTTTTGCATAAGGTGCAACTGTTGGATTAGACATTTCAAAATAATTTTTTTAATCTATCATCGATAGTTCCTTCAGGCACTCCTTTTTATTTCTAATGTTTTTCATAAGCAAAATCGTTCCCGAATATTCACTAAGCAATGGTAAAAACTTCATTATCAATCATATAAGTCAATTCTTTTTGGAGATCAGAGCAACACTATTATTTTTTTCCTTCTTTTTCAAAGAAAAAAACCCGGGTGCAAGTCCTGCTCCATTTTCTATCAATCTTGAACCTTTTATTATGGAAACTTCTTTTTGAGCTCCAGTAGGTAAATCTATTATCCCTTTTTCATTATATCTTTCTTTTAACATTTCAAAATATTTTTGGAATAACTTCTAATTTTTTTCTCCAAAAATAATATGCTACTGCCTCTTTTTGTAATATCATCAATTGTAGGCTCTAATCCGCCAGTTGTAATAACTAAATCAACTCTATTAAATGCTACATCTAAGCATTCTTGAAATCTTTTAAAATTATCTCCAACCGTAGTTTGATAATACAAATCTATTCCAATATTTGTTAATTTTTTTGAAATATACTGTGCATTAGTATTTACTATATCTCCAACTAATAATTCTGTTCCTATACATATAATTTCTGTTTTCATTTTATCAACTCTTTTTCAATTTTTTTATCAATAAATATCTTTTTATAAACAACTTAAATTGCTAAAAATATATTTATAATTTTTTTCTTTTTCCCACTCCCTTTTTCAACTTTAATTTTTATTATATATATTACCACATTCTTTATTTTTTTCAATTTTTATAGTTTTTTTAATTTTTTTACAAATACTATTTTTTTAAAAAAATTTTCTACTAAAAATTCTTTTTAATTTTTCATTATAAAACATACTAAGGAGACATATTATTCTAAAATTAGTAAAATAAAAAGGATAAGAAATCTTATCCTTTTTAAATTGCACTGTTATCAAATTTATATAAATTTTTAAATTTTACATTTGTGGTTCAGGCAAAAGCATATTTATCTAATAACGCTTTATATCTTCCATCTTCTTTCATTTTTTTCAATTCATCATTAATTTTTTTGTAACAATTCTGTTTTTTTACCTTTATCTGCAGCTATTCCCATTCCATTTCCTTCGCTTGGCTCTTCAATAAATGATTCTATATTTTTTTATATTTTTTTCATATATTCCGATGCAACAATTCCATCTAAAATTACAGTATCTAATTTACCTGCATCTAAATTCATTAATAATGTCACTGTCGATTCATTCGGTACAACTTTAGCTCCTTTAATTTGTTTCGCTGTAGCTTCTTGGATTGTCCCTAATTGCACTCCAATATTTTTACCATCTAAACTTTCTTTTGTAGAAACTGCGTCATTCCCTTTTTTTCTCAAATAAATTTGTGGTGATTTATAATAAGTATCAGAGAAATCTACCGATTTTTTTCTTTCTTCAGTTGCACTCATTCCAGCTGCCACTAAATCAATTTTCCCTGATTTTAATGCCGGTATCAATCCATCAAACGGTTGCTCAATAAATTTCACTTGAAATCCTAACGCTTTCCCTAACTCATTCATTAAATCAATATCAAATCCTTTTTAATTGCCCATCTTCTTTATATTCAAATGGTGGATATGTACTTTCTAATCCTACTTTTATAACTTGTCCTTTTTCATTTCCAGAAGTTGCACTTTCTTTTTTTTCTCCACACGACATTACGAACAATATCGCTAACATCATAATACTAATTATTTTTTTCATAATTGCCTCCATTTTTACTTATCCTTTTAATAATTTAACACTTTTTCTAAAAATTCTTTCGTCCTTGCTTCTTTTGGATTTTCAAATATTTCAGACGGTTTCGCATCTTCTAATATTATCCCTTGATCCATAAAGAAAACTCTATTTCCTACATTTCTAGCAAATCCCATTTCATGAGTAACAACTAACATTGTCATCCCTTCTTTTGCTAAATCTTTCATAACTTCAAGCACTTCACCTATCATTTCTGGATCTAAAGCTGAAGTCGGCTCGTCAAATAAAATTATTTTAGGATTCATTGCCAATGCTCTCGCAATAGCTACCCTCTGTTTTTGTCCCCCTGACAATTTATTTGGATAAACATTAGCTTTATCTGACAATCCTACCTTTGCCAATAACTCTATTCCTAATTTATTTGCTTCATCTTGTGACATTTTCTTAAGCTTTGTCGGCTCTAAAGTTATATTTTTCTAGTACTGTTTTTGTGTGGAAATAAATTAAAATGCTGAAATACCATTCCTACTTCTTCACGGACTTTATTTATATCTACTTTTTTTATCTAAAAATATTTTTGTCCATTTATAAATAATTCTCCACTCGTTGCCTCTTCCAACTTATTGATACATCTTAAAAAAAGTTGATTTTTCCAGAGCCTGAAGGTCCAATTATTGAAATAACTTCTCCTTCTTTAACTTCTGTTGTAATCCCTTTTTAAAACTTGTAAATTACCAAATTCTTTAACTAATCCATTAATTTTTTTATTACAGACTTCTTTTTTTCAATTTCATCATCCGTTTTTTTCATACCCATTATTTCGTTATCATTTTTTTAGTCATTCGCTTTCAATCTCCTTCCAATCTCTTAGCTAAGAAAGAAAAAAATTTAACACTTATATAATAAACAACTCCTGTAAATATAATCGGTTTTTGGACTATAATAAGTTGCTTGTAAACTTTTACTATTCATAGTTATATCCATTACACTTATATATCCAACAATAGAAGTTTCTTTAAATAATGTAATAAACTCATTTGCTAATGCTGGTAAAATGTTTTTTACTGCTTGAGGTAAAACAACTTCTCTCATAGACATCCCAAACGGCATTCCTATTGCTCTGGCAGCTTCCATTTGTCCTTTTTCAATACTTTCAATACCAGATCTCACTATTTCAGCAACATAAGCTGAACTATTTAGCCCTAAAGTTACAACTGCTATCCAAAATGAACTTTGCCAACTTGCAAAAATTACAAGTGAAAATATTAATAATTGTAATACCATCGGTGTTCCCCTCATTATATCTATATATTCTTCTACTATAACATCTACTATTTTAACTTTTTTAAACCTCAGATATGCTAAGAAAGTCCCTAACACACTTCCTATCACTCCACTAAATAATGTTAATCCTAATGTAACAAGGTAACTTTTTCCCATAAAGCCCTAATTCTGTACCACTTATTTCATTTGGATATGTCATTACAGAAACTAAAATTACAAATATAGTAAATATAATCCCTCTAATAGCTTTTTTTCCTTCTATTTGCCATTTTTTTACTCCTTTCATCCTAAAAAAATAGGCGTACTTAATCATACACCTATTATACATATTTTTTTATTAATTTTTTTCAATCTTTTAAACTATATTTTTTTATCATATATAATATTTATTATAATAATCAATACAAATTTATTTCAATACTTTTTTTCATTGTTGTAATATTATTTAAAATTTTTAAATATTAATACAATTAAGAATAAAAACACCTATAACAATTGAAATTGTTCCTGCGATTGAAATATCTAACCACATCGCAACATTATAGCCAATAATACTTGATATTATTCCAAAAAAATATACTTAAGATTATCATCTTTTTTCAAAGTTTTTTTACTAACATATACGCAGTTATTACAGGCTCAATCATAAAAGCTATAACCAATATTGAACCTACCGCTTCAAACGACGCCACTGAAGTAATTGAAACTAACGAAATTAACATGTAATGTATTAACATTGGTTTCATTCCTAAAGTTTTTGCTAAAGCTCTATCAAAAGTTGAAATTTTTTTAATTCTTTGAAAAAAAAGTTGTTACAAATACTAAATTTACTATAAATACAATTCCTGTAACTATTATACTTACTGGTAAACTTACACCAAATATATGCATTCTATTTAAAGGTGCAAAAGCTAATTCTCCTAAAAGTACCGCATCTACATCTAAATGAACATTTCCTGCATATTTTGAAATTAAAATTACTGCGATACTGAATAAAAAAATGGAAAAAAATTACTCCAATGGCAGAATCTTCCTTCATCAACCTAGTTGAGTGTAGAAGTTCTATAAAATATACTGTTATAACTCCCGTCAATCCAGCTCCTATTATTAGAAAAGGCGAGCTTAAATCCTGAACTATAAAAAAATGTAAGAACTATTCCTAACAATACTGTATGTGTTATCGCATCAGATACCATTGCCATATTTTTTTAAAACTAAAAAAATGATCCTAATATGGCACAAGAACTTGATACTAATATTGCTATTAATATTATTTCAAATGCTACGCTCATTAGTTTTTTTCACCTCTTCTCTATATTTTTTTCAAAATTTCTTTTTTTCTTCTATTATTGTTTATTATTTTTAAAAAAATAATTCCTCTTTTTATTTGAAAACAATATACTGAAAATGGCAAAAATACTAACAATTAAAACTACTACTGGATATGTTGGAATACTAACTTCACTTATACTAATTAATGTCCCTAAAAATCCAGAAATTCCTCCAAAAAAATTCCTGCTAAAATTACCATTATCGACAATCTATCTGTCCATTGTCTTGCAGCTACAGCCGAAGAAAATTATCATGGCACTTATTAATACAATTCCTACAGCTTGAATACCTACTATAACTGTCGCAACAATTAAGACAGAAATTAATATATCAATTTTTTTACTTGGAAATCCTAAAGTTTTTAGCAAAATCGCTATCAAATGATACTAATTTAAACTCTTTCCACATTAATAATATTATAAGTAAAATTACACTTCCTACTATTAAAATTATATCAATATCACGCTCAACAAATGTAGACGCTTGACCAAATATAAATTTATTAAGTCCAGATTTATTAGCTCCCGGCAATTTGTTTAAATAAGATAAAATTACAAGCCCTAGTCCAAAAAAATACTGATAAAATAAACGCTAAAATACTATCTAATTTTTATTCTAGTATATTTTTTTACAATTTGAATTATTCCAATACATATAATTCCTGTAATTAAAGCTCCTGTTAATAATACTTCTATTCTTTTTTTGAATTTGTTAATAAAAAAAGCAATACAAATTCCAGCAAGTGAAGCATGTGATACTGCATCTCCAAGCAAACTTTCTTTTTCTAAGTACGGCAAAACATCCTAACATCCCTGAAATTGATCCTAATAACATACAACCTAATGTTACTATTCTAAAAAGTATGATCTGTAAGTAAACTATGTAAAATTGTCATTTACTCCTACCTCTTTACTTTCTTTCAAATTATAAGTTTTTAGAAATATTTTTCTTGAGTAAACACTTCATCTACACTTCCGTAAGCTACAACTCCTTTATTTACAAATAATACGTGATCAAAATATTCTGGAACTGTTTGCAAATCGTGATGAACTGTTATTACAGTTTTTCCTTCATTTCTTAACTTTTTCAATATATTTACAATTGATTTTTCAGTTTTTGTGTCAACTCCTTGGAACGGCTCGTCCATAAAATAAATTTCAGCTTCTTGAACTAATGCTCTAGCCAAAAATACTCTCTGTTGTTGTCCTCCTGATAGTTGACTTATTTGTCTATCTTTAAATTCAAGCATTTGTACTTTTTCTAACGCATCAATCGTTTTTACTTTATCTTCTTTTCTTACTTTTTTTAACCATCCAATTTGTCCATATCTCCCCATTTCAACCACATCAAACACTGTTGTTGGAAAGTCCCAATCAACACTCCCCCTTTGTGGTACATACGCAATTTTGTTTCTTACTTTCTCATATTTTTTGCCCCAGAAAGTTATTTTTCCACTTAAAGTTTTGATTAATCCTAATATTGCTTTTATTAAAGTTGATTTACCAGCACCATTTGGATCAACTATGGCAAGTAATACTCCTTGTTTTTATATCTAAATTTACATCCCAAAGCACAGGATCTTCCTCGTATGAAACTATCAATTCTCTCACTTTTTATTATTTCTGTATTTTTTTGTTGTTTATCCATTCTCTCTCCTAAAATATAAATTTATTTTTTTAAAGTATATTTTTTTATAAACTTTAATAATCTTTTATTTTTTTCATACATTATGCGAACATTTTTTTATTATTTTTAAAGCATTTGCGATTGTATCTGCATTAGCTTTAACTGTTTTTAACATAAGTTTCTGTATTATGTTCTTTATCTCCAAGTGAATCAGAGTATAATTCTCCTCAATTTTCACTTCTTTTTCCTCTTGATTTTTACTCTTCTTGTAATCTTCTATACTTTTTTTAGGTACTGAAGATTCTACGAATATAGCTTTTATATTTCTTTCAACAATAAAGTTTGCTAAATCTGAAATATTTTTTTGTTCCTGTTTCAGAATCAGTTGACACACCTTGTATAGCTTTAACTTCTAATCCAAATTGTTCTCCAAAATATCCGAAAGCATCATGCGCTGTTACTAAAACTCTACTTTTTTTCTGGAATTTCTTTAAATTTATCCATTATATACGCTGTCAATTCATCTAATTCTTTTTCATATTTAGCTAAATTTTTCTTTATAAAAAAACTAGCATTCGCACTATCAATTTGAGATAATTTTTTTCTGTTACTGCTTGTCTTCTATTCTCCATAAATTTGTATCAAACCAAACATGTGGATCCGGTGTATCTCCTTTTTACCATATGTATTTTTTTCTTTTTGGTAATTTATCCCCAACATTTAACATATCTTTTTCTTTACTTAATTTATCAAAAAAACTTCCCCCATTTTACCTTCTAAATGTAATCCTCCATAAACGATAAGGTCTGCTTTTTGATAATTTTTTTCTAAATCCCCTGCACTTGCGTTATAAAGATGTGGATCTACTCCCTCACCCATTAATCCTTGTACTTCTACTTTATCCCCTCAATGTGTTCAATTAAGTCTTTTTAACATTGTTGTTGTCGTCGTAACTTTAATTTTTTTCCCTGCTTGAGCTTTTACTCTCTGCTGGTTTAGTTCCACATGCTACCATGAAACATAATACTGCTAAAATTCCTAAAAATTCTTTTTCATTTTTTCTTCCTCCTAAAAGTTTTATTAAAAATTTAGTTTCACTAAATTTCATATATCATAGTATTACATATTTTTTTATTTTGTCAATATGTCCTAACTTATTTTTTTAGGTTAGCCTAACTTTTTAAGGTGAAAAAAATAAATTAATAAAATATTTTATTAATTTACTCCTTATAAATTTCTATCATTTTAGCTGCCTCATATGCTACTATTTTTTTGCTCTTTTATTTTTTTAATTTCAAATAAATTGGTGCATTAAAAGGATCTATTTTTTTCAATTTCATATTCTTCATTTATTTGTAAATTTAATTCTTTTACATAATCGTATAATTCTATATTGTCCTCTACTTTTTAATATTATAATTTTATCACCCACTTCTACTTCTGAAAGTTGTATTATTTTTTTCTGGATCTAAATTATTATAATCATAAATTATTGATGCTCATGCGGACAAGTTTCAGGATAAAACAAAAATTTTTTTCCAATTTTTCTCAACAATTTTTTTCACTTGTTACATGCTCTAAAACTTCAGCTTCACTATGTATTTCTTCTAACGAATACCCTAATTTATCCGCTAAAAATACTTCCCAAACACGATGTCTTCGTATTACACTTTTTGGCTTTTCGTTTCTCCTCGCTTTGTCAGTATAACTTCTTTTTTTATTAATTGTAAGATAACCTTCTTTTTCTAATTTCCTAATCATTTCACTAACTGGAGCTGGAGATATATTCAAATATTCAGCTAAATTCTTATTTGAATATTTCCTTTTTCCTTTTTAAAATAAGTATTCCTTTTTAAATAATCTTCAATACTTTGACTCATAATTTTCACCTCATTAAGTAAAAAAATAATAGTGAAAAAAATACTATCATTTTATTTTTTTATACATTTTTCTATATCAAATACTTCTGCACCTTTTTAAATTTACTTTTTTTCTTATCTATTGTCCATCTATCTGGTAATGTATTTAAAAATTCTTTTCATTTTATTTAAAAAAATCATCATTATCATAATTTAATGCCATCAATGTTGGATATGCTCCACTTATATACTCCCCTAATGCACCATATTTTTTTAGTTCTTTCAAAAATTTCTTGCGAATTATTTATTAATGCATATCTATAAGGTTGATGTAATTTATCTCCCAATAAAAAAATCTTAAATTATCGTATTTCCCATTATTCAAATCATTCACTAACAATCCTAATTTTTGCCATATTGTTTATAGCATCTGATACTAGATACGATTTTGGTAAAACACTTCTCGCTTTTTCTGTTGACAATTTAAAATTTGGAATCATAACATAATAGTATAAATCATCACAACTCGACACGGTACTATAAACTATATTTTCTTTATCATGTGCCGTTAATACCATTCCTCCTAATATAGCTGGTACTACATTATCTGGATGTCCCTCCATATCAACTGCTAATTTTACAATTTGTTGTGTATCTAATACATTTCCAGCAAATGTATTAGCAATTAAAATTCCTGCAACTATTGCACTTGAACTGCTCCCAAGACCTCTTGCTAATGGAATGTTATTTTTTTATAACATTTACCTTATAACTAGGAATATTTTTTTACTAAATGTTTTTTTCAGTATATTTTATAGACTCAAAAAAATATAATTATCTTCTATTGGTATTGAGAAAGGTGCTCCATTTTTCTAAAAAAATTCAATTTTATCACTTTCTTCTACTTCTAACTCTAAATGATAATCTAGTGCAACACCAAGACAATCATAACCTACTCCTATATTTGCTGAAGTCCCCGGTACTTTTACTTTAAATTTTTAATGCCATTTTTTTCTCCTTTTTATCTTTAATACTTTATTTCAAATTCAAATAATATGCCCATTTTATTTTTTTCATTATTTTTTTCAATTTTTTTGTATTGATTCCTTTGATACTGCTTCATCAACTGTTAATAACATTATAGCACTATCCTCTTTTCTTCCAACATTCATTGTCCCGATATTAACATTTTCTTCACCTAATAAAACTCCAACTGTTCCGATAACTCCTGGTACATCTTTATTTTTTAAGTAAATCATGTTTTCTGAAACAACCATATCTACAACATGCTCTTTTTATATTTATAATTCTCTCCTCTTTATTACTTCCCACATGTCCAACTATTTGAAATTTATTCCCCTTTTTCACCTATTATAATTATTTCTAATGCACAAGGATAATTTTTCATATTTTTTTCATTTTTTTATGATGAGAATTTATATTAATTCCTCTTCTTTCAGCTAAAGTCTTAGAATTTATATAATTTACTTCCCCTTTTAATATTGGATCTAAAAATCCCTTTTTAGTACTGTTAAATCAATTAACGCTGTCTCTTGTTTAGCTAACTCTCCATAATAATTTATAACTACATTTGAAATTGGTTCTTTTGTAACTTGAAAATATATTTTTCCCTAATTTTTTTCTCCCAACGAGATATAAGGTTTTATGACTGCAAACTCCTCCAAACCTATTGTAGGTAAATTAACAGCTGTCTCTACAATTTTCCCCCTTAATCCATTTAAAACCTGCTTTACAACTTGTATTCCTACATTTCTTTGAGCTTCATATGTTGTCGCTCCTAAATGTGGAGTTGTTATAGCATTTTCATATTCATATAAAAACACATTCACTTCTCGGCTCTACCGTATGAACATCATAAGCAAAACTTGCTATTTTCTTGCTTTCAATTCCTTCTGCTACTGCCTCCTCATTAAACAATCCCCCACGAGCAACGTTTACAAGTCTTACTCCATCTTTCATTTTATTTATATTATCTTTATTTATTATATCAATAGTTTCCTGTGTTTTAGGTGTATGAATTGTAATTATATCTGCTTTTTTCCAATAATTCATCTAACGTTTCCACTCTTTCACAATTATATCTTTTTAAATCTTTCTTTTTGGAATATAAGGATCATATGCAATCAAATTCATTCCAAACGCTTTCATTCTCGTTGCAACAAGCCCTCCAATTCTCCCAAGCCCGATTATACCCAATGTTTTTTTCAAATAATTCTGTTCCAACAAAAATTTCTCTTTCCCATTTTTCCTGTTTTTTTATAATTATTTGCCTCCACTACATTCCTTGCACTTGCAAGCATTAACGCTATTGTCAATTCACATGCTGAAACAGTATTACTATCTGGAGTATTCGCCACTATTACTCCATGATTTGTTGCTGCCGTTATGTCAATGTTATCTGTCCCATTTCCAGCTCTTCCTACAATTTTTTTAAGTTTGGAGCTTTACTTAACAACTCATCATTAACTTGAATTACACTTCTAACAATTAAAGCATCATATTCGTGTATTATATTTAATAATTCTTCTCTTTTTATTCCAATTTTTAATATCTACTTCAACATCTTCTGATACTTGTAATTGTGCTATAGCCTCATCATCTATATATTCTCCAACTAATATTCTATACATAAAACTCCTTTTTATATCCATATATTTTATTTATTGTTGATTTGTTTTTCCATAGTTTTTTTATAATATTATAACATATTCAAATGTCTAATTCAACTCTTTATTTTTATATACTTTCTCACTTTAAAATTATAAAATTTTTAATGATTATATTTATTTATAAAATAATAAATATAAGTGTTTTTCTAAGTTTTTATGTGGTAGAATTATACTACCAAAGTTCATGGTAGATTGGAGGTTACATGAAGAAATTAGCAGTAATCACTGGAGCTCTAATATTATCAAGTCTTTCATTTGCAGCACCAAAAGCAAATACAACTAAAATAGCTGATGAAGAAATAAGAAATATCCTTGGTAATTATTTTAAAAATGATTCTGTATCTCTAAATGTTAAAGAAAAAGAAGTAAACACAACTTATTCAAGTGGTCGTTCTTCTAATAACACAAACGCATCAATTAGAGAACAAATTATTGAGTTTGCTCAAAAAAAATTAGGTGCACCTTATGTTTGGGGAGCAACAGGACCTAATTCATTTGATTGTTCAGGATTTATCGGTTACGTTTTTAAATCCGTTGCAAATTTGAATTTACCTAGAGTTTCAAGTGCACAAGCAACATTCAAACCAAAAATTTCGTCAAATAGTATGACAAAAGGTGATTTGGTATTTTTTGAAACAACTGGAGGAGGTCATATTTCACACGTAGGAATTTATATGGGAAATAGGCAATTTATCCATGCTTCTTCTGGAAAAAGTAGAAGGGTTATGGTTTCTAGTTTAGACAGCGATTATTACAGTAAAGCATTTAGATGGGCAATAAATCCATTTAATTAAAAAAATTTATTGTAGTAATTTATAGTTATAATTTTTAAAGTTACAAAAAAATTACAACAGAATAGGATAACTTTGGAATGGATAATACTCAATTTGAGTTTTATCCTTTTTCTTTTAATTTATATTTAAGAATATTTTTTTATTCAAAAAAAAATAATATTCTTATGATAAAACAAGAATATTATTTCAAATTATAATTTTCTATTAAAACAAATTACTTTTTCATAAAAATACTTTTTGCTAACTCTTTCAAATAAAACACATCATCAGTTCCACACATTTCTCTTACTGAATGCATCGCAAACATTGGTACTCCTAAGTCTACTGCATCTATATCTAAATGTGTTGACGAAATTGGTCCTATCGTACTTCCACCCAATTCATTTGACTCATTTACAAACATTTGAATTTTTAATATCTGTCCCTTCAATTAATTGACGCACAACTGCGATTGAAAATCCATCAGAAGTATATTTTTTTGTTTGGCACTTATTTTTTTATTGAAACTCCTTCATTTATTTTTTTCCATAATTTGTTGGATCAAATTTATTCATATGTGCCGGATGTGCTGCATGTGCTCCATCTGCCGACATTAAAAATGAACAATGTAACATTTGTAAAAAAATTCACTTCTACTTATATGTAATTCACATGCAATTCTTTTCCAAGAAATTTACTAAATAATTTGAATCTGCACCTTGTTTTTGTTGCACTTCCTATTTCTTCATTATCAAATCCAACGAATACATTTTATTTGTTCATCATTTTCTTCTGCTTCAATCAATCCAACTAAACCTGTATAAACTGAAACTAAATTATCAATTTTTAGGTGCTGAAATAAACTCTTTATTTGCTCCAACTAAACAACCTTTTTTTCTAAAAGCATATACAAATAAATCAAAATCAAGTATATCTTCAATATTTACTTTTTGCATCTTCTGCAACTAATTTTTAATAAATAATTTTTCTTTAGTACATGTATCGTTCACCAATGCCAACACTGGCAATACATCTTTTTGTCTATCAATTTTTTTACTCCATCATTAACATTTCTATTTTTGATGAATTGCTAAATTTGGTATTGACATTATTGGTCTTTTTAATATTAACATTTATTGTTTTTAGGAGAAAATGTGTCTTCACTTTTTAACAATTAATCTTCCTGCTACAGACAATGGTCTATCAAACCAAGTACTTAAAATAGATTCATCCATAAATTTCAGTATTCACTCTAAGAACACCATTTGTTATCATTTCTGGATTTGGCTTTTATTCTAAAAACACGGAGAATCAGTATGTGACCCAAATATTTTTAAATCCTCTTTCTATTTTTTTAAATTTTTTTCCTAATGTAAATGCTATTATTGTAGAATTTGATCTTTTAACAAAATATTTATGCCCTTTCTTTAAATTCCATCTTTCTTTTGGGTTTTTAATCGTTCAAACCCATTTTCCTCAAGTATCATAGAACAATTTTTTTCACAACATGATAACTACTTACACCTTCATCTATAAACTCAATTAAATCTTTTTGCAAAACTTTTTTTATTTCCATTTTTTTCAAATCTCTCCTGTATTTCTATAATTTTATCTAATGACATCATATCAATTCCTCCGATTTTTTTGCAATACTATATTTTTGTGTACTCCATTCATATTCTACCACGCTTTTTTTATCTTTGTAAATACCGTATGTAATTTAAAAATTTAATTTTTTTCATTAAAGCAAGAAAAAAAGCATATTTTTTTCAATATACTTTCTTTTTTTATTTTTATTTATTTTATATAAATCTGTTTTTCTATACCCGACTTTTTAATCCTCTAATTATAAATACATCATTTTTTTATTTCTACCAAAATTCTATAATTACCTACTTTATATCTCCCATATCCTTTTTAAATTTGCTGTTAATTCTTTATATTGATTATTATAAGGAACACTTGTATTTATCAAGTTATTTCCAATATAATCAATAATTCTTTTTCTATCATAATTATCTAACTTTTTTTCAAATCTTTTTTTCATTTTTATCCGTATATATTAAATTATATTTCATCCTCTTCAATACCCAATTCCCTTTTTTTATCTCTTCATGTGTATAATAAACCCCATTATCTTCTTCTATTGCTTGCTCCAACGCCTTCAAATCTTCATAATCTTCTATTATTTCCAATATATTTTTGTTTAATTTTTTTCACTTAAATTTAATTCCTCATTTTTTTAAATATTCTATTATCAACTTTGTTTGTTATAAATTTGTATCCAACTCAATAATCATAATACCGCTCTTCCTCTTTGTATTTTCAATTTAATTATATCATATTTCTAATAATTAAACAAAAAAATTAATAAAAAAATTTCACCCATTTTGTTTAATACTTCTACATAAAAAAATTGTTGCTTTTTTTATCGTTTTTTTAAGTAAAAATATACCTAATAAAATCGTTGAAAAAGAAAGGCGAAAAAAATGAAAATTGGAATAGATAAAATAGGTTTTGCTATGCCAAAATATTTTTTTAAATATTGAAGATTTAGCCGTTAGTCGTAACGAAAAATCCTATTAAATATACAAAAGGATTACTTCAAAAAAAGAAATGAGTGTAGACTCTGTTAATGAAGATATTATTTCACTTGAGCTACTGCAGCTTACGAAATTTTTAGATGAAACTGATAAACAAAAAAATTGATATGATTATTTTTTTGCAACAGAATCAAGTATCGATCAAAGTAAAGCTTCATCTGTTTTTATTCACGGTTTATTAAATATTCAACCTTATGCACGATCTATTGAAATTAAAGAAGCCTGCTACGGTGCAACAGCAGCTCTTAATTATGCAAAAATTATATTTTTAAATAATCCTGAATCTTATGTTTTAGTCGTTGCCAGCGACATTGCAAAATATGGAGTCGGCACTTCTGGTGAATCTACACAAGGTGCTGGAAGTATCGCTATGCTTGTAAAAAAAGATCCAAATATTTTAATTTTAAATAATGAAAGTTTATGTCAAACACGAGATATTATGGACTTTTTGGCGTCCAAATTACTCTTCAGTTCCTTTTTGTTGATGGTCATTATTCTTCACACCAATATTTAGAATGTTTAGAAACAACATGGAATGAATTTAAAAAAAGAAACAATAATTCTTTAACTAACTACAAAGCATTTTGCTTTCATTTACCCTTTTCCAAAATTAGGATTAAAAGGATTAAATTCTTTACTTACAATTGAAAAAGAAAAATATTACTAAAGAAATTAAATCAGAATTTATTAGTAATTTTCATTCTTCTATTATTTATAATCAAAGAGTTGGAAATATTTATACAGGCTCTCTTTACTTGAGTTTGCTCTCACTACTAGAAAATTCTGAAAATTTAAAATTTGGAGATAAAAATTGCACTATTTAGTTATGGAAGTGGTGCTGTTTGCGAGTTATTTTCAGTAACTCTTGCTGAAAATTTCAAAAAAATAATTTATAAAAAAATAGAATTTCTTTATTTGAAAAAAAGAGAAAGAATTGATGTTAAAACATATGAAAAAAATCTTTTTTTAATATTCTTGATTTAGATGAAAATGGAAATTCTATAACTACTTTTTGAAAATGATAACAATTTTAATCCTTTCATTTTAGATAGAATTGAAAATCATAAAAGAATTTATAAAAAAATATAATAAAAAAATGGTATTCTTTGTGATACTGTTTTTTTATAACAAAAAAATTAATATTAGGAGTTAAGATGAAATTAAAAAAATATGGCTTGGATTTTTCTAAAAAAAGAGAATTGATAAAATTAAAGTTTTATATGATAACAACATTATAAATGACAAATACAAAATCATTTTTAGAAAACAATATCAATTTGCCTACAGAAATAGCAGAACAAATGACTGAAAATACTGTTGGAACTTTGGCTTTACCTTTTTAGTATTGTTCCAAATATTATGGTTAACAATATAAATTACACAGTTCCAATGGTTACAGAAGAACCATCTGTTGTAGCTGCATGTAGTTACGCCGGAAAACTTATTACCAAGTCTGGAGGATTTACTACTGAAATTTTAGACCGTAAAATGATTGGAGAAGTTGCTTTATTTGATATAGATGATTTTGAAAAAGCAGAAAAAAAGTTATTTTTACAAAACAAAGATAGAATCTTAAATTTAGCTAATGATTCTCATCCATCTATTGTTACTCGAGTGGTGGAGCTGTCGACATTACAACTAAAATTCTGAAAGACAAAGATAATAGCTTTTTTTAATTATTTATCTTATAGCTGACGTAAAAAGAAGCAATGGGAGCTAATATTTTTAAATAATATGTTAGAAGGTATTAAACCATTACTTGAAGAAATTACAAACTCTAAAGCTTTGATGGCTATTTTTATCAAACTACGCTACAAAAATCTTTAGTAAAAATCAATTTGCGCTATAGATATAAAATATTTATCAAACGACAAAAAGAGAAGCTTTTTTAATATTGCAAAAAAATTGAACTTGCAAGTAAATTTGCTAAAATGGATATTTATCGTGCTACAACTCATAATAAAGGAATTTTTTTAACGGAATTGATGCTGTCGTTATTGCAACAGGAAATGATTGGCGTGCAATTGAAGCTGGAAGTCATGCCTTCGCTACAAAAAACGGTAAATATGAAGGGCTTACAAATTGGATTTTTGATGAAACTAACAAAAAATTAATAGGAGAACTTACTCTTCCTATGCCTATCAGCTTCAGTTGGAGGCTCTATTGGATTAAATCCTACTGTAAAAGCAGCTTTTAACATTTTAAATAATCCTGATGCCAAAACTTTAGCAGGTATTATTGTTTCTGTTGGACTTGCTCAAAATTTTGCCGCACTAAAAGCTTTAGTTAGTAGCGGTATACAAAAAGGACACATGAAGTTACAGGCACGTTCACTTGCTCTTTTTGCTGGTGCTAAAGACAATGAGATCGATATTGTTGTAGAAAAAAACTACTTACATCTAAATTTATGAATTTAGAAACAGCTAAAAATATTATTTCAAATATTCGTAAATTTTAAAAATTCAAACATATAAAAAATTGGGTCAAAAATCATTTAAATGGACTTATTTTTAACATACTAGATTTTTGACCCATAATTTCATACAAAAATATATAAAATTTCCTATTTTATCATTAATTTATCTTGTGTTGATTTCATTTCTCTTATTTCTGCTCTTATTTCTTTAATAGCATCTTTTATATCATTAATTTCTTTTCTGATTAATATACTTTCATCTACTTTTTTTATTTTTTTCTCAAATGTATATCCTACTCCCATTCCAACAGCTGTATTTCCACTAGAAGAAATTGACCCTCCAGCTTTATAAATTAATTTCCCATTTTCACTAGTTCCACTTAAACCTACTGCAACCGCATTTTGATTATCATAATTTCCATACCCTACCGATATATTTATACCTTCTGAATTAATCTGCGGTAAACTTGCAATAGCTACAGCTGAGGCTACTCCTGAATTTAATTTTTGGGTGTCAACTTTTTGTTGATTTCCATCAAGCCCTATTCTTACACGTCCTTCTTCATCAACATCTGTCACAATTCCATCATGTCCAACTATTCCTAATTTACCATCAGAAAGTTTTACTTTTCCCTCTCCTTTATTTGTTTCAAAATTTAAAGTTACATTTTTTAATTGTGCTACATTAACAGCATCTGTATCATATGTTCCAGCTGCAACCCCTATTATTTGACGTGTTATTCCTAAATTATCATTTCCTACGGCTAAAGCTCCACGAGTTCCATTCCAAACATGAGACATTTTATCCAATTTTGTTTTCATTGGATATAATTCAATCTCTTTTTGCATTAATTCTTTATACTTAGCTACAAAATCTTGATTTTTAAATTTTCTAAACTATTTACTGTTTTTTTAATTTTTTTCATTTACAAATTTTTTTGAAATTCTTCTCTTGATACTTCTAAATCTTTTTTTAGCTTCCTCGTATTTTACTTTTTAATTCATTATATTTTTTTCTTTATCATTTCCTAATACATTGTCTAAATTTTTTTATATTCTCCACTCGGATCATATCCAAATGTATCTATTTTTCTTTCCGAATATGAATTATTTCCTAATGCTACTCCGTCTTCTACATTAATAATAGCATTATTACCTATCGCGATACTTCCAGTCTTCTTCGCTGTAGAATAATTTCCTACAGATATACTCGTATCAGCTAAAGCTTTTGAAGCATATCCTGCTGCCAATGATTGTTTCCCATTTGCTATCGCTCCAAAACCAACAGCTGTTGCACCTTCTTCTTTAGCTTTTGCCGCTCCCCCTAATGCCGTTGCCTTACTTTCTGCAGTTTCAGATTGAACCCCAACTGCTGTTGCTAAACTTACTGATTTTTGTGGATTATCTGGTTTATGAATATCATAAAAATTATTTGCCTGTGATCCTATTGAAACATTATTATTTCCTTTTATTCCATTTCCAGAATTTTGACCTATCGCAACATTATTTAATCCATCTGTACTTTTTGCACTATTAAATCCTACTCCAATATTATGGTCACCTTTTCCCTCTTCTCCCGCTGAATTCCCTATATATATTGCATTGGATGTTTTACTATCTTTTTCCTGACGAATATCCATTAAAAAAATATTTATCTTCCCTTCAGCATTTTTCTCCGGCAGATTGCCCTAAATATATATTTCCTATTTGACTATATATATTGTTACCCATTTTACTATTTTTTTACCAGCTTTTTGTCCCTATAGAAATATTATTTTTGAACATTTGCTTCCGCATCTTTCCCCATTATTATTGAATTAACATTTTTTTATCTTCTTCTGGATACATTCTTAATATTTTATTCTTTAAAGTTTCAATTTCAACCTTTAATTTTTTTCAACTTCACTATTTGTATCTGCCATTGAGATTGTAGAAATACAACTTAAAAATTAATAATTTTTTTATACACTTTTTTTATATTTTCATTCTTTTACCCCTTTAAAATATGTAATTTTTTTATTTTTTTCTATCTTTAAAAGCATACATTCTTTTTTTATTTTATTTACACTTATATTATAACTCGAAAAAAATAAAAAAAGACAAAAATTTTTAAAAAGTACCTTTTAAAACTTCACACTCATCATTGTGCGACTTTTTAGGTACTTCTATTTTTATTCTATTTTATTCTATTTTTTTATTAATTATAATTTACTAATTACTTCTTCTGAAGTATTTTTGTTGTAAAATTATATCTCTATATTTTTTTGAGCATCTATATAATTTGTATTTCTAACTATTTTTTTCACTGGTAACATTGAAGATGCACTCATACTAAATGAATCTAATCCCATCCCTAACAATAATTTAGTTGCTTTTTTTATCTCCAGCAAATTCACCACACATACTTACGTTGATTCCAGCGTCATGTGCTGCATCTATAACTTTTTGAATTGCTTCTAATACTGCAGGATTGAATGAGTTATATAATGATGATACCATTTCATTTCCTCTATCTACTGCTAGGAAATATTGTGTTAAATCATTTGTTCCTATTGAGAAGAAATCTACCTCTTTAGCGAATTTATATGCAATAATTGCCGTTGAAGGAGTTTCTATCATGATTCCTACTTTTTATATTAGTATCATAAACTTTACCTTCTGCATCTAATTCTTTTTTTACATTCTTCTAATATCGTATTAGCTTTTTCTAATTTCATTAATTGAACTGATCATTGGATACATAATTTTTAATTTGACCATATTGTGATGCTCTTAAAATAGCTCTTAATTGTGTTTTTAAACATTTCTTTGTTTTTCTAACGAAATTCTTATCGCTCTATATCCTAAGAATGGGTTCATTTCTTTTTGGTAAATCTAAATATGGCAATTCTTTATCTCCATCAATATCCATTGTTCTTATTGTTAATGGTTTTCCTTTTTAATTTTTTTCAGCAACAACTCTATATGCTTCATATTGTTCTTGCTCAGTTGGGAAGTGATCCGAATCCATGAATAGGAACTCTGTTCTGTATAATCCTACTCCAGATGCTCCTGCTTCAATAACTGCGTCTACATCTTTAGGACTTCCTATATTCCCCCAAATATCTACTTTTCTTCCATCTGGAGTTATTGCTTCTTCTGTTATTAATTTTTTTAAGTTCTTCTTTTTCTTTTTCAATTTTTTTCTCTTTTATCATTATATTCTTTTATTACATCTTCAGCTGGATTTAAGAATAAAACTCCTGCTTCACCGTCCATTACAACAGCTTCTCCTTCTTTAGCTTCAGATAAAACACCTTTAACACCTACAACTGCTGGTAATTCTAACGATCTTGCCATAATTGCAGAGTGAGCTGTTTTTCCTCCAACTTCTGTGATAAATCCAACACAATTTTCTAAATCTAATTGAGCCGTATCTGACGGAGTTAAATCGTATGTAACTACAACTGTATTTGGTTCCAAATTACTTAAATCTTTAATTTTTAATTCCTAAAATATTTTTTTAACCATCTTTTTTTCCTATATCTTGTAAATCTGCAGCTCTTTCTCTCAAGTATGGATCTTCTAAAGCTGAAATCATAGCACAATATTCTTCAATTCCATCACTTAATGCTTTTGCTGCTGGTAATCCTTCTCCTTTGATTTTATCTTGAACTTCCATAATTAAATCTTCATCTTCAAGAAGCATGATATGACCATCAAAAATAGCAGCTTTATCTTCTCCCATTTTTTCTTTTACTTTTTCTCTAATTGCAATTAATTGTGTCTTAGATTTTTTTAACCCCTCATCTAATTTCGTTAATTCACTTTCAACTGTTGAGTCTTCTGTTTTAACTTCAGGTATTATCATTTCTTCCTCAATAAATAATAATACTTTTCCTACTGATACTCCTTCTGAAGCTCCAATTCCTGTTAATCTTCTCATATCTTCTCCTCTTCATAAATATAAATACATTTATTTTTAATATCTAATTTTATTATACCATAATTTTTTTATTTTTTTGCAAATTAGAAAAGTTTACTTTTTATATCTCTATTTTTCTCTGTTGCTTTATTTTTTTAATCTCAACTCTTTAACTATTTCTCCTTTTCCAAATTCAGTTGCCATATCCATCGCTGTTCCACCTTTTATAATCTTTTTATTCTCGGATCTGCACCTCTATCCAACAATAATTTAACTATTTCTACATTATTTTTTTAAAACAGCCTCTTGTAAAAGCAGTAAACCCATCATTTTTGACTTTGAACATTTACAAGTTTTGGATATCTATCTAATATCATTTTAATTGCTTCAATATTCCCATAATAAGCTGCTGTATGTAACGATAACTTACCTAACCCAGGATATTCGGAATAAACACTTGCACCATTATCAAGTAAAAATTTTTTTACAATTTCATTATTTTTTTACTTTCTATTGCAACTATTAATGGTGTAAATCCTTTTTTTATTTTTTTAGCATTCACATCTATAAAATTATTTTCATTTATACTTACATTGAAAATTTCTGAATTTTTTTAGCTATAATTATTTTTACTTTCTTCCTCATTCTCATTTTTGTAATTTCATCTTTTTCTTTTTGTCCATAATCTGGACGTAATATATTTATTGTTTCCTTTTTTTATATTATTAAATAAAAGCCTCTAATTTTTTTCTTCTTTTTCCAGCTCTTCTTTGTATTTTTTTGTCCATAATTTTTTTAGAATTATTTTTTTAAATTTATATTATATTTTTATTTCATCTGCTAATAAGTTTAAACTTATTAAAGTTAATATTAATATTACAACTTTTTTTCATTTTTTTCACACCTCACCAAAAAAATTATAACATAAATACTTTTTTTATGTCATTAAAAGAATTGGATATTTTTTTATAAAGAAAAAAAGTTTACATAAAGTAAACTCTTTCCATTTATTATTAAAATTTTTTTATACGCTATTTTTTTACATTTTCCCGTTGTTAAAATTTCATTTAAATTGTCAAAAACTTGTTTCTATCATATTTGATAAAAGCTTCATCTGTATTTGATCCAATATGTGGAGTAACTAATACTTTTGGATAGAAATCTATAATTTGTCTTACAACTTGGTCATGTATTTGATCTCCATTTTCATGATTTTTTTAAAGAATAATTTAGATTCATTATCAAATACATCTGTTCCATATCCACCTAATTTATTTGCTCTTAATGCGTCTAATACTGCTTCATTTGATTGTAATTCTCCACGAGCCGTATTTATTAAAATTGCCCCTGTTTTTCATTTTTTTGAAATAAATTCTGTATTAACAAATTTATCATTTTGTCCTGCAATATACGGCATATGTAAACTTACTATATCTGATTCAGATAATAATTCGTCTAACTCAACAAATTTAACTATTTCTTTAGACTTCATCACTTTGATACACATCGTATCCTAGCACTTCCGCTCCCAATCCTTTAAATAATTTTGCTTCAGTTAATCCAATTTTACCTACTCCAATTATTCCAACTTTACAATTTCTAATTTCTTTACTAAACATTGTAGGTGTTACTCTAAAGTCATATTTTGCCGTTCTTTCAACCGTATAAGCCGTATGTCTCAACAACATCATAGCTAAAGTTAACGATAATTCGGCTATTGCATTTGGTGAATACCCTGGAACACGTGCCACTTTTATTCCCAATTTTTCTGCAGTTTTCAAATCTATATTATTTATTCCAGCTGCTCTTGTAAACACATATTTAATTCCGTAACTTGACAATGTTTCTAAATTTTCTGCATTTGCTGCACAAACTCCACGTACTATTACAGCATCACTTCCTTTAGCTCTTCTACATTTTTCTTTAGACATTAAATTTTTCTACTAAATTTAATTCATATCCATATTTATTCAATTTATGAAAAAAATTCTACTTCATTTTTTACGAACTCCATAACATGTTACTTTAAATCCCATATTTACACCTTCTTTTTCTCGTAAATCTATTCTATACTTTTTTTAAATTTTTTTATATTTTTTTAGAAAATTCCTAAAAGCTCCAATAACTTGAACTATTACAATCCAAATTGGTGCCATTATTACAGCTCAATTGTTGCTAATAATGATGTATTTGAGCTAACACTGCATCTTTATCAAAGTTAATTGCATAAGCTGCCGCAACTGTCGCTGGAGGAGTTGCCATCATAATAACTACTGTTCCAACTCCAATTAAATTAATTGGTAATCCTATCATTTTTTTAATACAAATAAACATACAATATTTAATGCTGGTATTATCAATAATTTTACAAAAGTATAATACCAAGTTGGTTTATCTGACATTGCTTTTTTTAAAGTCTACTGATCCTAAAGTTGATCCAATTGCAAGCCACGCTAACGGTGAAGCTAATCCTGCTAAATATTTTAAAATCGCAGCAAATTGTGGTAATGTTTTATCAAATCTCAATATCGCAAAGTTTTTAGTTACATCTTCTAAAGTTTTTTCATCTTTAAATGTTACAGCTACTTGTGGTAAACTTGACTGGAATAACCAAATAAATAACCCTAAGAATGTCGCAATTACTATTGGATTTAAAAACATCGTTTTTTTATATTATTTTTTTATTCATTTTTTAATCCACTCATTTTTTTATATCCATAAGAATACAAGAAAATTCTATACCCTATATTGAAAATTGGAGCATATAACGCTCCTTCTTTCCCGTAAATCGCTGTTACTATCGGTATACCAAAGAAAGTTGTCGAACCAAATATTGATAACACTCTCATTGTATCTTGTTGTCCTACTTTAAATTTTTTTAAATAACGGAATAGATACAAAAAAATTAATAAAATATAAACTAATAATCCCCAAATCAATAATCCCATTCCTGTTGTAAATGTTTCTTTTTTTATATCCGCTAAGAACGAATTAAATGCTAATGCCGGTAATGAAACTGATAATACAACATTCGTCAATACTTTTGCTACATTTTCTCCAAAAAAATATTTTTTTCTACGACAATAATATCCTAATAAAATAATACCTAAACTTGCTATAATGGCAGTATTAATTTTTTTCTGTCGTTAAAGTTTTTAAATAAAAATTTCAATAAAAATTCATCAAAACACGTCTCCTTCTTTTTTTAAAAAAAATTCAATTATTTTTAAATTATTTTTTTCACTAAACAAATTTAAAAAAATATTATAAAATTTGCTTCTTATATAATTTACAATTAATTGTAATAATTTTTTTATTGTTGTCAAGAAATTTTTTTACACGCAAATTTATATAAAGACTATTTTTTAAAGTAATATAAACATTTTTCATATATAAAACTTTATTTTTTTATAGTTCTAAAGTATATAAAAAAATACTAGCTATATGCTAGTATCTTTTCTTTTTATAAAACTTCTGGTTCTGGAGTTGGATTTAATATCTCTTCTGCCGTTTTTCCCTTTTATAATTTCCCTTACTTCATCTCCCGTAATTGTTTCTTTTTTTCAATAATAATTGTGCTACATTATCTAAAAATAATTCTATTTTTCAGTTAAAGTTTTTTTATCGTTTCAGCATATTTTTTTCTTTTTAATATTTTTTTCTTACTTCTAAGTCTATTTCTCTTGTAGTTTCATCACTTCTACTTGAAATAAATGAATATTCTTCCTTATTATCGTAATCAACAGGCCCTAAGTTTTCACTCATTCCTACTCTTTCAACAAATATTTTTGCTATTCTTGTAGCTCTTTGAATATCATTTGAAGCTCCAGTGCTTATATCCTCTAAAAGCTATTTCTTCTGCTGCTCTTCCTGCGAATAATACTTTTATTTCTGCAAGTAATTCTTTACGAGTTGTAACCAATTTCTCATCAGGAAGTGGCATCATATACCCTCCGGCATCTCCTCTTGGAATAATTGTAACTTTATGTACAGGATCTGCACCTTCTGTTATTTCTGTCATTACTGCATGCCCTGCTTCATGGTACGCCAATAATTTTTTCTCTTCTGGTTTAATTATTTTACCTTTTTGACCTAATCCCATTCCAATTTTATCAACTGCTTCGTCTAAATCTTCCATTATAATTGTATCAGAGTTTCTTCTTGCTGCTAAAATCGCTGCCTCATTTAGTAAGTTTGCTAAATCTGCCCCTACAAATCCAGGTGTTATTTTTGCAATATCTTCAAGTTTAACATCTTCAGCTAATTTTTTACCTTTTGAGTGAACTTTTAATATAGCTATTCTTCCTTGAACGTCTGGTGCATCAACAGTTACTCTTCTATCAAATCTTCCAGCTCTTAACAATGCTGCATCTAATATATCATCTCTATTTGTTGCTGCAATAACTATAACTTTTGTATCTGTCTCAAATCCATCCATTTCAACTAATAACTGGTTAAGTGTTTGTTCTCTTTCATCATTTCCATCACCATTTTTATCAGTACTTCTTTTTCTTCCTATTGCATCAATTTCATCTATGAAAATAATTGCCGGAGAATTTGCTTTAGCTTTCTCAAATAAATCTCTAACTCTTGAAGCTCCAACTCCTACAAACATTTCTACAAATTCTGAACCCGACAAGCTATAAAATGAAGCCCCAGACTCTCCTGCCACAGCTTTAGCAAGTAAAGTTTTACCTGTTCCCGGTCTTCCTAAAAGTAACACCCCTTTTGGTACTCTAGCCCCAGCTTTCGTATATTTCTCTGCATCTTTTAAAAAATCTACTATTTCTTTTAATTCTTCTTTTGCTCCGTCAACTCCTGCTACATCTTCAAATTTGACATCTGGTTTTTTCTCCAATTTATCTGCTCTCGTTTTTCCAAAGCCAAATACTCCACCAGGTCCGCCAGACCCTCCGTTTCCATTCATTCTTCTAAATATGAAAATAAAGAACGCAGCAGAAATTATAATCGGCAATATATTTAACAAAACATAGAAAAATGTTGAAGCCCCCGATGGTTTTGCTACAACTAGTGTAGTATTAGATTTATTAATCGCATCTAAAACTTGTTTATCATCACCTATTCTATCTGTTATTTTTTTCTAGTTGAATAAATAACTTCCTTATCTTTTTTTCTTTTTACTTTTTGAAGAGATTTCGTTATCTTTTTCTGTAATTTCTTTAAAATCACCATTATTAATTTTATCTATAAATTGTGAATAAGTAATCTCTTTTTTTCTCTTGAAAATAATTTTTGTATATTTCCTGAAAAAAATAAAACTAAATGCTAACAAAATTATTACTAAAAATATATTACCTGAATTGAAAAAAAGGATTTTTATTATTTTTTTGAATTTCTGTTTGTCTTTTTCTTTTTTTAATTCTTCCAATCTTTTTTTCTTATATCATTTTTTTATTTTTTTATCGTTATCCATTTATCCTCCCTATATTTCTTTAATACATAATATTATCATATTTTTCTCTAATTTCTTCAATATTAATTTTTTTCTAGATGTTCCGAAATTGAAATATTCCCTATTGCTAATATCTCTTTTTTTATGTAAAATTAAAAGGAATTGTATCTCTTTCTAATTTAGAAATTTTTTTGTCTATTAATATTTTTTTATTTTTTTATAACCAATTTTCCTTAATTTTTATTCTATCTCCATTATTTCTTGACCGAATATTTATTTCTTCAATTTCTTCATTTAGATTAATTTTATAAAATTTCATTTTTAGAATTATTTTTTTAATTCTTCATCTATATTTATTAAATTTTTTTGCTCCATCATCAAAAAAATTCCTATTTCAAATGAATTCCATTTTTTTCAATGTATTTATTTTTAATTATTTCATTTTTCAAAGTTTATTTTTTTCTTTTTCCTTCTTTAATATTTCAATTTTTATCATATTCTTTTTCTTAAAATATAATCTTCTCCAATTTCAAATTCTTTTTGTCCCTTCTTTTTTTCAAATTATCTTCCGTGTCATACAAGCTATTATAAATATTATTAATTTTTTTCTCTAGTTAATTTGACTTTTTTTATTTTCTAACATTTTTTTATTAATGCTATTTTTATTTTCACTTATTTTATCATAATTCAATTCTTCAATAAGTTCATTTATTTTTTTACTTTTAAAAATTCAAATTAATATTAGAAAAACATCAGGGAAAAATTTTTATTTCTTATATAATTCCGTGTATAATCATTTTCTAAATTGGTATAATCATTTACATACTCTATATTTTTTTCATCCAAAAAAACTTAACAATTTCATTTTTTTCAAAATGCAAAAATAGGTCTTATTATATTTCCTCTTTTTAATTGGTATTCCTTTTTAATCCCTTTGTTGATGTCCCTCTAATCAATCTAAATATTAGCGTTTCTACATTATCATCAAGATTATGTCCAGTTGCAATTTTATTATATTCTATTTCTATTAAAGTTTTTATTAATAATTTCATATCTTAATTCTCTAGCTGCTAATTCTATAGATTTTTTTATTCTCTTTAGCATATTTTTTTACATCAATATTTTTTTCATATAAAGTTTTACATTATTTTTCTTTTTGCAAATTTCGTTACAATTTTTTTATATCATTCTCTACATCATATCTTAAGTTATGATTTATATAAATTAATGAAATTTCAAGATTATACTCTTTTTGTATTTTTTTAAAATATAATACAGAAACATTGAATCCAGATACTCAGAAAATGCAATCAAAAATTTTATCATTTTCATTTATTAAATTTCTATTTTTTTATCTCTTTAATTTTTTTATAAATTTCTTTCATTTCAAACTCACACTCTATTTAAGCTGTCCACTTTCTTTTCGTTTTTTCAAATGCTCTTCATGTGTTTTTGAATAATAAGTTTTTCCATTATACATAAAGAAGAACAAATCCTCTGTTATAATTGGATTTTGTACAGCTTTTATCGTATCTGCTGCTGGATTTCCAATCGGAGTTGGAGGCAATCCTTTTTATCTTATACGTATTATAAGGACTTTCATTGACCTTTAATTCCCCTTTTTTTGCTTGACGACCTAAATCATATTTTAATGTTGCATCTGATCCTAGTCTCATATTTTTCTCTAATCTTTTTATAAACACTCCTGCTACCTTCGGTTTATCTTCATTATTATTAACTTCTGCTTCTACAATTGATGCTAATTTTAATTGCTCATAAAATTTTTTTCTTTATCTTTTTATATCTTTTTTTCTGGGAAATGTTTTAAAAATTCATTTAATATAACCTTTAAAACTTGTTTTTGTTGTTGTATTTTTTTAGCAAAAATGTAAGTTTCAGGATAGAAATATCCCTCAAATTCATTATTTTTTTATGAGGATACGGAAAATCTATTTCTAATAATGCTTTTATTTATTTCATCGGTAGTTCCTAATCCTAATGCTGTCATTCTTTCATAAACTTGTTTTTTTAGTAAAGCCTTCAGGAATTGTAAGTCTAACTTCTTGCGTTTTTCCCTTCTCTTATTTTTCCTTAAAAACTTCATATTTTTGAAAAATTTACCATTAAATCTATATGACCCTATAGTTAATTTCCCCATTCTACTATCTACTTTTTAAATAGATTTTTATCTAATATTCCATAATTTAGCTTTTAATTCTTTATATATATCTACTATCGTTTCACCTTTTTTTATATTTATACTTACATTATTATAAGTCGTTTTTCATTAAAAAAATGAATACAGATAAATTAATACTACAATTATTAAAGAAAATATTAGTATGTTTACAATTTTTTTAATGTATTTTTTTCATAAAACTCCTTATTTATTACTAAATGATATTATTGCTTAATTATATCACAACTTTACTATTTTATAAAGAAATTATTGCTTTTTAATTTATAAAAAAAGATAAAATATACATATAAATATTATATGGAGATATTTTTTTATGAATAAGAATGAAATTAGAAAAAAAATATTATAAAAAGAACGAAACAGTTTAAGTAATAATTTTTGTTAATGAAAAAAAGTGAAATTATTATAAATAAATTATGTAAAATTATAGATGATTAGAAAATATTATGATTTTTTTATGGATATGAAAAAAATGAAGTTCAAGTCACAAAGCTAATCAACATTTATCCAAACAAAAAAATTTTTTTCATTCCAAAATGTTTCCCAAAAGGTGTTATGAAAATCAATAAATATGATAAAGATGAACTTATAAAACACAAATTTGGCTATTACGAATCAAGTTCCGAATATTATATTAACGAAAATATTTTTAGATTTAATTATTATGCCGGGAGTTGCATTTGACGAAAAATAAGAATAGAATTGGATTTGGTGCAGGTTATTACGATAGATTTTTATTAAAATTTGATAGAAATAAAAATACCACTAACTATTGCTGTTTGTTATGATTTTTCAAGTCATAAACGACATTCCTGCGGAAGCCCATGACCAAAAAAACCTGATTTTTATAATAACTGAAAAGAGAACACTTTATTAGTGTCCTCTTATTTTTTTATAATTCTATATTTTTCTTTTCTTAATGTTGGGAACAATAAAACATCTCTTATTGAGCTTGAATTAGTTTGTAACATAACTAGTCTATCTATTCCTATTCCTAATCCTCCAGCTGGCGGCATTCCATACTCTAAAAGCTCTAATATAATCTAAATCCATATTTTTGTGCTTCATCATCTCCAGACTTCTTTTTAATTTAACTTGTTCTTCAAATCTATCTTGTTGATCTCTTGGATCATTTAATTCAGAATATGCATTTGCAAACTCTCTTCCTGAAATAAATAATTCAAATCTATCTACCCATTCATCTTCACCTTTCATATTTTTTTAGAAAGTGGAGATATTTCTTTTGGATATTCCGTAATAAATGTTGGATTTATTAAAGTCTCCTCTACTTTTTTTCTTCAAACATTAAGTTTAAAATCCCAAATTTTGTATATTTTTTTATCTTTATCAATATGAACTCCAAGTTCTTTAGCTTTAGCAACCGCCTCTTCATCAGTTGAAATTGCATCAAAGTCAAATCCAGAAACTTCTTTTTACTATTTCTTTCATTGTTACTCTTCTCCAAGGTTTTTGCTAAATTAATTTGTTGTCCTTCATATTCAATTTCATATTTCCCATGTAATTCATAAGTTAAACTAGAAATCAAGTCTTCTGTCAAGTCCATCATGTCATTATAATCAGCATACGCTTGATACAGCTCCATCATTGTAAATTCAGGGTTGTGTTTGATCGAAATCCCTTCATTTCTAAAAGCTTCTATTTATTTCAAATACTTTTTCAAATCCTCCAACTAATAATCTTTTTTTAAGTATAATTCTGGAGCGATTCTTAAGAATAATTCCATGTCTAAAGCATTATGATGTGTCACAAATGGTCTCGCTGTTGCTCCACCTGCTATTGGATGCATCATTGGTGTTTCAACTTCTGTAAATCCTTTACTTTCCAAGTAATTTCTAAAATATCTAATTATTTTTAAATCTTTTTTTGCATCGTTTTTCATTACTTCCGGATTCATTACTAAATCTACATATCTTTGTCTGTATCTTATTTCAACATCTGTAAGTCCATGGAATTTTTCTGGTAAAGGTCTCACATTTTTTGATAATACTTCGAATGACTTAGCTCTTAAAGTCAATTCACCTGTTTGCGTTCTAAATAATGTCCCTTCAATTCCTATAAAGTCACCAAGTCCTAATTTTTTTATAAATTTCGTATTGTTCTTCTCCAACTTCATCTTTTTTTACATAATATTGAACTTTCCCTGTTGGATCTTGTATTTGTCCAAATCCATTTTTACCCATTCTTCTAAAAGCTACAATTCTTCCAGCCGTTTTAAATACTCTGTCTGAAGTTTCATCAAAACTGTTTATAACTTCCATAGAATCAATTTTTATCATATTTCCTTCCATATGGTTCAATTCCTATTTCTTTAAGTTCTTGAACTTTTTTTCATTTTTTTCTTTTTATTATTTGATTTTTCAGTACTTTGATTAGTTTCTTTTCAGCTTCTTTTTTTGATTACTCATCATCATTCCTTTCTAGTTTAACATCATTTTTATAATAAGTTATCTCTAAATTTATACTATTTATTATTTCCGTTCCTTCCATTATATCATAATCTAGTATAATTTTTTTCCATCATTTCTATGAATTTTTTTGTGAAAAATTTTTATATTTACTTTTTAAATTCTTTCGTAATATATGTAAATGATGTCATCTCTCCCAATTTAAACACTTGCTTTGAATTAATTTCTCCTCGTCTAAATATTTCAACACTATTCGGCTTATTAATCACTTTGCATTGTCCATACTCATCATTATAATGATACTCTTTTTGTGTTAATAAATTAACAATATCCGTTATTTTAAATTCCTTTTCATAATGTTGCTCATAACTGTCAACGCTTTTTATTTTTATTCTCATTTCATTTTTCCTATTTTACTAAAATTAAAAATCATCGTCATTATCATCTAAAAAGTCATTCAAGAAATCATCTAAATCATCGTCTTCGTCCTCAAATTCAAATCCGTCATCTTCAAATTCTTCTTCTACAAGATCTAAATCCTCAAGACTGCTTACTTCTTTTTTTCAACTTGATCATATTCTCCTGACTCATCGTTCCAATACATATATTCTTTTTTTCTGCTCCATAGTAGTCTTCTTCCCAAACTTCTAGTACTTCATCAGATTCATCTTCTTCCAAGTATTCCAATTCATCCTCTAACGAATCATAATGAAACACTCTTTTTACTCCATTTTTCATTTTCACAAATTATATACTCCTTAGATCCAATATTTACAGTACCTATACATGTTAAATACTCTACATCATCTTCTATTGCTTTTTCAAATTCTTCTCCAACAGAATACATAAAAATCCTCCACTACCTTTCTTATTTATGATATTTTTATATTTTTTTATTAATCGCAACCCATCTATATATTTGCTCGCACAAAATCAATCTCATTAATTGATGAGGGAATGTCATTGGTGAAAATGCTAGCCTAAAATCTACCATTTTTTTCTCAATTCATCACCTACTCCGTTTGATCCACCTATTATAAAAATTTACTTCACTATAATTAAGCGATATTTCATCTAATTTCTTTGCCATGTCTTCCGAAGTTTGCATTTTTCCCTTTTAAGTCTAACAAAATATTAAATGATTGCATTTTTTATTTATTATATTTATTAATCGTTCAGTTTCTTTAAATATAGCATTTTTCTATACCTTTATTGTCATCTTCTTCCGTCAGTTCAATTATCGACAAAGTTGTATACTTTGATAATCTTTTGCTAAATTCATCAATTCCATCTTTTTATATATTTATCTTTAATTTTACCAACACATATTATATTAATTTTTTTACCATATCTCTTTTACCTTGTCAATTAGACTTTCCTTATTTTTTTGATTTTTTTCTCACTATTTTTTTACGTCCAAACATTTTTATCTAAATCATTTCTAGTCAATTTGACAATAATCGGTCTCCCGTGTGGACAAGTATATTCTCCTACTTCGTGAAGTCTTCTGACCATATTTTTTTCATTTCATGCATATCTAATTTTTTTGCCCAGCTTTTACTGCTCCTTTACACGACATTGAAATTATTATATTTTTCTCTTAAATCCATTATTTTTTTCTTCCACTTCGTATATTTTTCAAATAATTTCATAAAAAAACATCACGGATATCTTCTCTAAAATCAAAAAGCTGGTACAGCTCTTATTACTATCTCATTATGTAATTCATCTATATCAAATCCAAATTCTTTAAAAAAATTTCTATATTTTCCATAATTATACTTTTTTTCATTTTCAGTAACTTCTATTTTTTTGTGGTAATAATAACTGTTGTGAATTAAGTTTTTTTATTATAATATATATCTTTCAATTCTTCATACAATATTCTTTCATGAATAATATGTTGATCATAAATCTCTAATTCATTATTATTTCTTACCAAAATATATGTATCAAAAATTTGTCCAATAACATCATAATCTATTGTTTTTTTCCAACATATTTTTTTCAAATGTCCCTTTTCTATATTCTACGTGACTTTCTTCAATTCCTGTATTTTTCTTTTTCAGTATGATTATTGTTATTTTTTTATATTTCAAAAAAATTATCGTTCGTTGAGATATTATCATAACAAGTTACTTCTTCTTTATAATAATTTTTTTGTTATTTTTCTAATGTTGAATTTAATTGTTTCATAATATCTTCTATATTTTTGTTTTTTTCTATTTTTTTCATCTTTAGAAATATCATCTTGTTGACTATTTTTCAACACTTTGATTATTATTTAAAAAAATTGTAATCTATATCTTTTTTTGAACTTCTACTATTTCAGTTTTTTTCTATTATCTTTTTAATCCTGTTTCAAGTCCTAATAGTGATTGTTGTTCCATTTTTTTAAAACTTCATCTTCAAATAAACTTTTTTTATCTTTTTCATCTTTATTCTCAACATTTACGTTTTTGTTTCAAGAAGTCTATATTTGGTTGCCAATTTTTCTCTATCATTGTAATAAAAAAAATTCGTCAATCGCATCTTTTTATTTGATTATAAATAATTTTTATCGTTTGAAAATTTAACTATTTTTTTGAAGGATGAACATTTACATCAATTTCCTTAGGATCAATATCTAAAAAAATATTATTGAAAAAGGGTATTTACCTTTCATAAGTTTTGTGTAATACCCATCAATTACAGCTCTTTCTACCGTATTTGATTTTTACATATCTTTTTATTCACATAAACAAAAAAATATAATCTTTACTACTTCTTAAAATTTCAACATTTCCTAAATAACCGTATTCAAATTTCTTAATATTTTTTTAATACTGATTTCCCAAATAAATCAAGTATTGTATTTTTCTATACCTTTTTCCACTTGTACTAATGCTACTTTTTCCCGTCTAAAATCAATTCAAACGCAACATCTACATTTGCCAATGCTTCTTTTTAATACGATATCTCTTATTTTATTATATTCTGTACTTGTCTTTCTAAGAAATTTTTTTCTAGCGGGAGTATTATAAAATAAATCTCTCACTTCAATTTCTGTCCCAACATTTTTTTGAAATTTCATCAAACTTTCTTACAACTCCTCCATAACTAGCAATTCTATATCCAACATCACTTTTTTTCAGAACGAGTACTTATTGTAAGTTTTGACACTGCCGCTATTGACGCCAACGCTTCTCCACGAAATCCATATGTCATCAAATTAAATACATCTTCTTTTGTCTTAATTTTTAGAAGTTGCATGTCTTTCAATAGATAAAAGAGTATCCTCTTTATCCATTCCAATTCCATTATCTGAAATTTTTTTACATCAAGTCCACTCATTAAAAACTTCTATTTTTTTATTATACTCGCCTTTGCATCTAATGAATTTTTCAATTAATTCTTTAATCATTGAGCTCGAATTTTTCTACAACTTCACCTGCTGCTATTATATTAGACACACTTTCATCTAATATTTTTTTATATCCCATAGTTCCCTCGCTTGTTTTTTTATATTTCATTATAAAATAAAAAAATAATTCCAGTCAATAAAAATTTATAATATTTTTAAAAGGATTAATTCCCATTTTATTAGAAATTAATCCTCTTTTTTTAGCTAAACTATTATATGTATTCTTAATTATAATTTACTCTCAAATGTTCCCAATTCTTTATCAACTACTGTTGTGATTGTCATTGCTCCATTTACATTTACCATTGTTCTTCCCATATCAATGATTGAATCTATCGGCAATACTAACGCAACTGGTCCAAATGGTAATCCCATTCCTCCTAAAACAACTGTAGAAGCTATATATGCAGTTCCAGGCACTCCAGCCATACCGAATGAACCTAAAACTATTACAACTAATAATGTTATTAAGAATACTGGTGTTATTGGTACTCCTTGCATGTGTGCAACCATTATAGCAATTACTGCCGGGAATACTCCTGCACAAGCATTCATTCCTATTGTTGTTCCTAATGTTGCTGTAAAGTTTGCTGTTCCTGTACTTACTCCCACTTCATTTTCTAAAGTTTCAATAGTTAAAGGTAAAGTTCCCATACTTGATGTACTTGTAAATGCTAATACCAATGGAGGTAAAGCTTTTTTATAATATTTTAGTGGGTTAATTCCATGGATCAATAAATTTGTACTTTGCATTATAAATACTAATGTCATTCCTATAACCATTACTACTACATAAACTAATAAGTTTTTAAATACTTCTAATCCATATGAAGCCGCTAAATCAAACATTAATGCTGCTACTCCATAAGGTATAATTTTTTTATAATTGTAATTGTTACACTTGTCATTACAGAAAATAACGACTCTGATAATTCTTTTTAATATTTTTTTATTTTTTTCTGGATGTTTTTGCTCCAACTCTATTTGTTGCAAAACCCCATAAATCCAGAGAAAATAACTAAACCTACAACACTTGTTTCAGATAATGCTTTTAAAAAAATATTTGATGGAATAAATGAAACTATAACATCTACAATTCCTTTATACTCACCTTTACCTGCCCAAGCTTCCACTCCTGCCGGTAATACCATTCCTTTACCAATTCCAAATGATAATGCTATAATCATCCCAATTATAGCTGATATTGATACTGTTACTGTATAATATAAAACTGATTTTGTTGTTAATTTTTTTCAACGAATCTTTACTTTTTTTGAATTAATAATTGAATTATAAACTGACACTCCTACTAACGGTAAAACTATCATTTTTTTATTAATCCACTAAATCCTCTTCCTACAAGAGACGCAGCTGTCGTAACATTACTTAACGCTTTTTCCATTCCATCTGCTGGTAATATTGTCAATGTATTTCTAAAAATTATTCCAATAATCATCCCTAATACTGTTGAAATAATTATTCTTGTTGAAAATTCAAATTTCTTTTTCAAATTCACATTTATATGAACTAAAAGACCAAAAAAATTAAAAATTAAAAATCACTATCCATAGTGCTGAAAAATAAGCCTACTGTCATTTTAATACCTCCTAAATATTTTGTTGACTTAATTTTATCACTTTATAATACTTTTTGTCAATCTAAATTTAGTTATACAAATTTGAAATTTGATTTTTTTCTTCATTATAATATCAATTTTTTTACTTATTTAAACTAATCTTTATTTTTTTACAAAAAAATATAAAAAAAACAACTACTAAATCTATAAAAAAATCATTTTTAAATTCTATTACTCTCTCATTTTTTTCTAATTTTTTTAATTAAATAATTCTATAATATTCAAAAAAACTAAAGGAAGTGAATTTTATGACTAAAAAAATTTATTATTACAACTCTTACTATTTTTTTAGTTTAGTTGCTTTGTGATAAATTCAATAATTCAAATATAAATAATAAAAAAATAATACACAAGCAGTTCAAGATGATTTACAAAAAAATATACAAAAAAATGCTTTAGAAACTCAAGATGCTTTTTATAAAAGTTCATCAAAAAAAGTAGAAAAATTCTATCGTAAATATTAGAACCTCTAAGAATTCTTTCAAATTCTATTTATGATCTTTTAAATGGTAATACTGAAAGTTCTGGCTCATTAGGATCTGGATTTGTTGTTTCTGAAAACGGATACGTTGTTACAAACTATCATGTTATCAATGAAGCAGATGAAATTTTTGTGAAATTTTCTAATGGAAAAGAATATGAGGCAAAACTTGTAGGTTCTTCAAAAGAGGTTGACATTGCCGTTTTAAAAATTGATTCAAAAGAAACCTTTACACCTTTAGAATTTGCAAATTCAGATGAAATTAAAGTTGGACAATGGTCTATCGCCTTTGGAAATCCATTAGGACTTAACGATTCGATGACTGTTGGTGTTGTTAGTGCTGCAGGTCGTAGCTCTTTAGGTATTGAAGAAATAGAAAATTTCATACAAACTGATGCCGCTATAAATCAAGGAAATAGTGGAGGGCCACTTATCGACATTAATGGAAATGTTATAGGGGTAAATACTGCTATCTTTTCTCAAAATGGTGGAAGCGTTGGAATTGGATTTGCAATTCCATCTAATTTAGTAAAAACTGTAAAAGACTCTATCATCTCAAATGGTAGCTTCCAAAGAGCATATATTGGAGCTCAAATTTCTAATATAACTGATGAAGTATTAAACAATTTACATTTAAAATCTACAAATGGTATTTATGTAGTTAAAGTTGTTCCTAATAGTCATGCAGATAAAGCAGGATTAAAAAGCAAATGACATCATAACAAAGGTTAATAATAAAGAAATTACTTCTGCTGGAGCTCTTATTGGTGAAATTGCTGCAAAAAATTGGTGAAACTGTAAATCTTGAAATTATTAGAAATAATGAAACCATTAAAATTTCATTACAAGTACAATCTACTCCACGATAATATTAATAAAAACTTAATTTATAAAATAAGAAATTCTTTAAGAAATTGAAATAAACAATAAATATTAGTTTAAAATCTTTTTTTCTTAAAGAATTTTTTTATTTATATTTCTTTTATAAATTCATTATTTCTAAATGAATAAATTAACTAGATTGTCATTAAAATCCAAATTAGTGGCTCACAAATCATAATTACAAACGTTCCCATTTTTTTGCAATTATAACTACTACAAAAAAATATTTCCCTAAATATTTTAATTATACTTGAAATTAAAATATAAACTTTTTTTATAGATATAAACTATACAACATATTACAGATACAAATTGAGTAATTAAAGTAACAACGGCAGCCCCTACTATTCTCATGTATAAATCTTTTTATGAAATATATATCTAAAATAATATTTATTACTGAGGTTATCATAAGAAAAAAATTAATTCCATAAAACTATTTAATTTTTGTTTTTTTATGACTTCTTGACATATTTTTTTATATTATTATAAAATTATAAATAATAATCACAGGAGTTAATATGATTAAAAAAAGTTTATTTTTTTATGACACTGAGCTTCCTCTCCTTCAAACAATAGGAATTGCTGAATACAACAATAAAATCACAGATTTATTTTTTTCATTATGAAATTGAAGAAATTAAAAAAATAGCAATAAATATTTAGAAATTGAAACAAAAATTAATTAAAGAGGCTTGGTTACAACTTTACGAATATTTTTAATGGAAAAAGAAAAATATTTTTGACTTACCATTTGCAAAAAAACTGGAACTGATTTTTCAAAAATAAAGTTTGGGATGCACTAGCTCAAATTCAATATGGCAACACTAAAACTTATAAAGAAATCGCTATTTTTTTATTCAAAATCCAAATGCTTATCGTGCTGTTGGCATGGCAAACAATAAAAAAATCCTCTTCCTATTTTTTTATTCCTTGTCATCGTGTTATTGGATTTAACAAAAAAATGGTTGGCTATAACGGTGGTATTGAAATAAAAGAATTTCTATTAAATTTAGAAAAAAATTATTTGAAGAAATAAAACTTTTTCTTTACAGTTTACTTATATAAAATTAAAATAGAGAACTTATTGCAAAGTTCTCTATTTTTTTAACTATTATTTAACCAATTCAATTTTTGATTATCAAATTTCTTGTATCAAATTTATTTTTTTATTGTCAACATTTTTTTATATAATTCTTAAATATTTTTTTCAAGCACCAAACAAAAACCTTTTTGCCGTTCTAAGACCTGAATCTTTAAAATGATTCCCTTCATTCCATTCTAAAATAACATTTTTTTATATTTTCATGTGTTTTTAAGTTTTTTTAAATTGTATTTCAATATTTTTCTTTAACTTTAGATATTATTTGATTTTTTTACTTTTTTTCTTCTGTATTTCCTAAGCTCAAATAAATTGTATTTGAAACAGGATTATTTTTTTAGATATATATGAAACCCAATCTTTATACCAGACTGAAGGAGATGCAGCATTTATCGCTACAAACTCATTTTTCTTGATACCCTGTCCATAATGCGAATAACCCTGCTAATGAATACCCTCCTAAAAATATTTTTATTTTTTTCTCATTATTTTGCAAAAAAATTCTTTTTTTCAATTTGTGAAATTAAATCTTTTTTTGTATCCAATCTAAAGTATCTTTCGCTCCAGTCCCAAAATTTCCCTTCCCAAAAATTAAAGGCATTTTCCCACGGTGTCAATTCTAAGTTCCAATCTTTTTATTTCAAATGCAAACAAACTTACTTTTTTTATCAATATTTGCTACAATGTATTCCATTTGTAAATCCAGTTCTTTCATATCATTTTCATCTACTGGTTGTATCAAAATATATTCTGTCTCTTCATTTAAAAAAATATTATATTTTTTTCTTGTTTGCTATAGTTTTTTTCTATTTTTTTCATTTTTATTTTTCCTCTCTATTTTTTTCTTTCTTATTATAGCAAATTTTTTTATATTTTTTTATAATAATAGTTTATACTTTTTGTTTCTTATTATAATTTTTTTATTCTTTCAAATTTTTATTTTTAAAAATTTTTTTAATTTGACTTTTTTTCTCATTTTTTTGTTACTATAATTTATAAATAACATGTGTGAGGTATAGAAATGAAAAAAATTATTAAATTTATTATTATTATTTTTATTAATCTTTCCTTTAGCTGCCTTTTGCTGCAAAAAGTGATGCCTACGGAAGATGGATTACTGAAAAAGGAAGCAATGGAAACAGAATTATTGTAGACATTTATGAAAAAAATGGAAAGGTTTATGGTAAAAATTCATCAATTAGAGCAGAGATTTGATGATAAAGGAGAACTAAGAAAAGATCATAAAAAAATCCTGATGCTTCAAAAAGAAATCGTACTTTAGAAGGAATCGACTTTTGTCAGTGATTTTTACATATAATGAAAAAAACAAAAAAATATGAAAAATGGTAAAAATTTATGATCCTTCTACAGGAAAATCTTATGCTTGTTTCATGGAATTACAATCAGATGGTTCTTTAAAAAGTTAGAGGACATTTAGCTGGATTAAAAAGTTATCGGTAAAACTCAAATTTGGAGAAGATACAAATAATTTAAAAGTAAATAAGAATTTTATTTTTTTATTATTTGAATATAACTTATAATTTTAATAAAAATGGATATACTTAATTAGTATATCCATTTTTTTGTATTTATATAAATTTTTTTGAGAGTATATTAATGGCTAATCTATTTATGCTTGTTCATTCCAATTTGCAGGGTAAACAACATACATAAATCTAGCAAAATTTGGTGCAGAGAATTTTTATTTTTTTGATCCTTTTGGAATAAATAAAATATCTCCTCTATTTCCAGTTACAGTTTTTTTCCATCTACCACTATTTCAAGTGTTCCATCAATAACATAATCAATTTCATCATAATTTAAAGTCCAATCAAATGTAGTTTCTTCCATTTCCATGATTCCACATCCTAATCTTTTCACTTTCATCTAATGATAAAACATCTGTTAAAAAAACACTTTATCTCCTGGTTTTCCAGTATCAAAAGGTTCAGGTTTAACAGTTGAAGTTTTAATCACTCCAACTCCACTTTTATCAATATTTTTTTCAAATGTAGATACTTTTTTTACTTAACTCTTCAGCTACAACTTTTTTTAATATTTTTTTCTAAAGTTTCTCTATCTATATTTTTTTAAATCCATTTCATTTTCCTCCTAATAATATAAACTTCTATTATTCTCCCTTTTTTTAATTAACAAAACAATTAGTCTTTTTTTATTTCAAACTAAATTTATTTTTTTATATTAATATTACTTAGATGTTTTTTTACAAAATAACATTTTTAGCTACAAAAATAGCTGTTACACCGGCTACTAATTTTCCTACTATCATAGGGAAAATCATTTGAGTGTATTTTCCACCATCAAATCCAGCAGTAAATCCTAAGTGATCTCCAAACACGAAAGCAGCACTTACTGCAAACGCAATATTCATAACTTTTCCATTTTCATCCATATCTTTTTAAGATTCCGAACATTGGAATGTTATTTGCTAATGTTGCAACTAATCCAGCTGCTCCAGTTTCATTCATTCCTAAACTTTTTCCTAATACTTCTAATGGTTTACCAAATACTTGTGTGATGAAATGAACTAACGGGTATGCTCCTGCTAATACAATTGCAATTGCTCCTACTGTTCCTAATCCATCTGTAATCGGTGCCATTCCAGGTATTACAACAAATCCTGTTAAAGCTTCAACTATTGCAGCAATTAATCCGATTGTTATAATTATTACAACTGCTTGTCCAAATACTGCGAATCCTTTTGTCATTTTTTCTGGTATAAATATTAATCCTAAAACGATTAAAGCTGCAACTATTATTATTGGTACTAAGTTTGCTAAAATTAATCCTACTGGGAATCCTGCTACTAATCCTCCAACAAAACATCCTATTGGTATTGTAACTATTCCTGATAAAATTCCTTTTGCTAAAAATGGTTTATCTTTTTCTTCAATTATTCCTAAGGCTACAGGAATTGTAAATACTATTGTTGGTCCCATCATAGCTCCTAATATAAATGCTGCAAACAATCCTGCTTGTGCATCTTTTGCCATTGACAATGCTAATGGTGCTCCTCCCATATCATTTGCTAATAAAGTTGTAGCAAACATTGCTGGATCTGCTCCTAAAGCTGAATAAATAGGTGCTACTATTGGAGTTAAAATATTTCCTAAAACTGGAGCTAATGAAATTATTCCTACCATCGCAACAGCTAAAGCTCCCATTGCCATAATTCCTTCTTCAAATTTTTCACCATATCCAAATTTATTCCCTATAATTTTATCTACTCCACCAACTACCATAAAGATAGTCATTATTATAATGATTATTTTGTCTATTCCCATTGTGTCATCTCCTTACATTATATATTAATTTATTTTTAAACATATATAATTTTTTTATTTTTTTAGATATTTTTAAGGCTAAGAAAATTGTTCTTAGCCTTTTTTTATAACATTTTTCTTATTAATCTATTGGTCTATCTGCTACTGCTTTAACTGCTTCTGCAAATGCATCACATGCTGATTGGCATGCTGATTGACTTCCAGTTAAAAGTCCTCCACCAAAGTTTGTTTCTGAAGGTGGTCCAAAGAATGCTACTAAGTTTACATTAGCTGCTTTCAATGCTATATCTAAAGCATACATTGCTTCTAAAGGTGGTGCAATTAAATATGCTAATGCTTCTCCTTCTTCAATTCCTGCTGTTTCTGACAAATAACTTCCTGTTCTTGAAATGCAGTGTGCATAATATGCAATACTGTCATCATCATTTGCACTTATAAATGTAGCTCCATTTTCTATGAAATCAACTGCTGCATCTAATCCACTTCTAACTTCTGCTGGATTAGGTCCTGATAATATACCAATTACTTCACCTGCTAATTTTGTATTTGCATTAGCTGCTCCACCATAGAATGATTTAGCATATGCTACTTTTACTGCTGCTTTTTTAGTAGCTTCATCTAATGCTGTATAAGTAACATCATCACAATCTGCTGTTAAAATTGCTACACTTCTATGATCTGCTGGTAGATTTAATTCTTTTACCATTCCTGCGTCTACATTAGGAATAATTCTTGTTGCTAAAACGCTAACTTTTAATTTATCACCTTTCATGTTTCTCCTCCTAAGAAAATATATTATTAACTATAATTTTAAATCTTGTCCTGATGCTTTTGCATCTAATATTTTTTTGATTAATGTTGCAATATGTGCTCCTGCTTCTGCTGCAGGTGTTCCATCTCTATGAATGTTTGAAACTACCGTTCTCTTAGCTTCTGCAATTCCTACTCTTGCTTTATAAGTAATGTAAGCACTCATACTTTCTGCTGTTGTCAATCCTGGTCTTTCACCTATTAAAATACAAACAGCATCAGCGTTTACTAACTCTCCAACATGATCTCCTGCTCCAACTCTTCCATATTTTACAAAGAAAGTTGTTCCATATTCAATTCCATATCCTTTTAATCCATTTTCAATCGCTGGTAAAATATTTTTAATATTTGCTTCAATAGCTGTTGAACTTAGTCCATCTGCTACAACTATTTGAACTGTTGGATTTTTTTTACATTTTTCATTTATTACTTTAATTCCTTCAGCTCCAATTTTTCTACCTAAATCAGGTCTTGTTACATATTGGTCTCTACTTTCACATTCTGATAAAACTTCAAACAATCCAACTTCTTCTAATAATGATTCTGGAACATCATTAAACACTGCATCTTGTGCAGCAGCATGGTCAGCTCTAAATCTTAACAATACATCTGTTTTAAATCTAGTTCCTGCTCTTCCTATTCCTAATCTTGCTGAAGTTCTTTGTTTTTAATTTCATATATTCTTCAACATTTTTCAGGATTATTAACTAACATTTGATCTTTAATATTTATAGCTCCTATATCTTTTTAATTCTCCTTCTTCAACTCCTGAAGAAACTTCTTCTACAACTTTAGAAACTATTTCTGAACTATTTGAATTTTCATTTCCCATTTCACCTAATACTTTTGCAATTACATCTTTTAAATCTTTTTCTGTTAACATCTCATCTTCCTCCTACTATTTTAAGAAAATTGAAGCATCTCCTGCTCTTTCTGTAAGTCTTCCATCTTTCATAATTCCCATTTTTTTCTAACCATTCCTCAAATGGTTTAATTGGTCTCTTATTACATACATTTCTCAATGTTGCATTGTCATGATATGGAGAAGTTTGATAGTTTAACATTATATCGTCTCCAGCTGGAATACCCATAAAGTAATTTACTCCTGCTACAGTCAATAACATTTCTAAGTTTTCAATATCATTTTGATCAGCTTTCATATGGTTAGTGTAACATGCATCTACTCCCATTGAAATTCCTGTTAATTTACCCATAAAGTGGTCTTCTAACCCTGCTCTAATTACTTGTTTACTATTGTATAAATATTCTGGTCCAATAAATCCAACTACTGTATTTACTATGAATGGATCAAATCTTTTAGCAAATCCATAACATCTTGCTTCTAATGTTACTTGGTCTGCTCCATGATGAGCTTCTGATGATAATTCAGATCCTTGCCCTGTTTCAAAATACATTACATTTGGTCCTGTTGCAGTTCCATGTTTTAAAGCTAATTGTCTTGCTTCTTCAATCATTGCACCATCAATACCAAAAGCTTCATTACCTTTCTCTGTACCAGCTATACTTTGGAAAATTAAATCAGTTGGTGCACCTTTTCTTACAGCTTCCATTTGTGTTGTAACATGTGCTAACACACAAATTTGTGTTGGAATTTCCCATTTTGTTTTAATTTCGTGGAATCTTTCCAATACTCTTTTAACACTATCAACACTATCATCAACTGGATTTAATCCAATTAATGCATCTCCCATTCCATACGCCAATCCTTCATAAGTTGAAAGCATAATTCCATCTGGATCATCTGTAGTATGGTTAGGTTGTAATCTTACTGCTAAAATGTCATCTCCACCAATTTCTGTATTACAGAATTTTTTAACTCTTATTTTACTTGCTGCAGCTACTAGATCCATATTTCCCATTAATTTAGCCACTGCTGCTACCATTTCACTTGTTAATCCTTTACTTATTCTATGAATCATAGCACCGTCAGTTTTTAAATCTAATATCCATTCTCTTAACTCACTAACAGTCCAATTTTTTTATTTCTTCATAAATTTTTTTCGTTTACATCATCTTGAATAATTCTAGTAACTTCATCTTCTTCATAAGGTACTACAGGATTATTTCTTAAATCTGATAATTTTACTTCTGCTAATACCGCTTTTTGCAGCAACTCTTTCTTCTGCTGTTAATGCACTAACTCCCGCTAATTCATCTCCTGATCTAAATTCATTAGCTTTCGCAAGCACTTCTTTCAAAGATTTAAATTCGTAAACATGCCCAAATAATTTTTGTTTTTTTAATATCATTTTATATGTCACCTCTCTTAAAGATTTATTACTAATCTTTACATTAATAACTTTTTACTATTTTTGTTTTATTTATAACCGTTTTTTTATTTTTCTATTTTAATTTAATAACTGAATACTAATGTTTTTTTACAACTACAGGTAAAACATTTCCCATTCCAAGTGGAGCCCCTATATCTATATAATCTCCATCTCGAACTTTTTACCTTATCGATACAAATTAAATCTTGTCCCTGTAGCTCTAATTTCATACATTGCCCTAAAACTTTTTGCCATATCATTTTCAACAATTACTATTATTGGATTATCTCTATTAAGTTTTTTTACTGCAACATTGCAAATTATTTTTTTGATAATTTAACAATATCTGAATAATCCATATTATGTTTTTCCTTTTTAATGCTAACGCAACATTTTTGTTTGTCGCTTACACTTTCAGAATTAAACCAATCTAATTTACTTTCCAATATTTTTTTCAATTTCATCAAATGATTTTCGATTCATCATTTTCGCTTAATTTTAAAACTGGAACATTTTTTTATTGGAAAAATATTTTTCAGAATATGTTATTGTACTTCCACTTATTTCAGTTGTATGACTTCCAGCTCCAACTACTGTTGCTCCAATTGTTTCATTCAACTTAATCATATTTATTTCATATTCATTTATTAATTTTTAAAAATTTCTTGTCCTAAAAATTATTCCAATATCGTCATATGCAAACAAATTCTGATTTGTTTTTCCCATAAACATAATCAGCTACACCGCCCGTAAATGAATAACTATTAATTTTCATTCTATCTTTTCTAAAAATCTTGATCCGTTACTATTTTTTTCTATATAACTCTGTTCGAGGTATAATATCTACACTTTCAAAAAAATTAACTGACCCATTCTTCTACAAATTTTTTTCTTGCATCATTTTTCCGTTAATCTTTCTCCAAGTTGTAATTTTACACCTACATCTTCTGCAACATCAAACATTTTTTTAAAGATATAATAAATTTTTTTCCATTTTCATCAAATTTTTATAAGTCTTCCACCCTATATCCAAGCAAGTAGTGTCTTCTACTTCTCCTCTATTAAATATAACAATATTGGTTGTCCCTCCACCAATATCAAAATTTACAATACTAGTATTGTGTTCTTCTGAATATGTATAAGCTCCCGATCCTTTCCCAGCGATAATACTCTCTAAATCAGGTCCTGCAGTAGCTACTACGAAATCCCCAGCCATCCCACTTAGTGATTCCAGTACCTCTTTTGCATTTTCTTTTCTGGCAGTGTCCCCAGTTATGATTACTGCTCCTGTCGAAACATCATCATATTTAATTTTTGCTTTTTACATACTCATTTTCAATTAGTTGCTTTACTTTTTTTGAATTTATTTTTTTGTTTCTGTTTCCAAAGGTGTTACGTAAATTTCACTTCGGTAAATAACTTCTTTTCCTACAATTTTTATTTGTGGAACAGTAAATGCCGAACCTCTATTTTCAATATAGATTTTACTAAATATCAGTTGAGTTGTTGACGTTCCTATATCTATCCCAACACTAATTATTGATTCTGTCATAAACACCTCTCCTTCTTTCTGTGTAAACAATATTTGAAATATAAAACCTACTTTGTATTTTTCAATATAATCACATTATACATTTTAAGAAACGCAAAAGTAGGTTGTTTTTTTACTTTTTGTATTTATTAATTAATATAAACTTAATAATAATTCTTTTCATTTCTACTCTACTAAATCTTCTTGGATTTCCCGCTGTACACATATCATTGTCTATTGAATCTAACATCGCTTCTATACTTGAATTAAATTCTCCTTCATTTTATTCCTAAGTCTCTCAATCTTGTAGGTATCCCCATTTTTTTGAACTTCTAAGTTCTATTGATTTTTATTAAATATTCCACACCTTCGTCATCTGATTTTTGGTGTAAATCCTAATGCTTTTGAAATTTCAGAATACAATTTAGCTGCTTCTTTATTTTTGTGCATTAAATTTAATAATTTTTTTGGCATTATTAATGCATTTAATTTACCATGTGCTTTATGGAATTTAGCTCCTAACGTATGTGCTACACTATGATTAATTCCTAAAGCAGCATTACTAAATGCTACTCCTGCCATGCATGAAGCTATTTGCATATTAATTCTTTCTTTTTCTAATGTTGGATCATTATAATTATTTACTAAATCTTCAAACACCGTTTTTTTATAGCTCCAATTGCTAATGTATCTGTAAATAAGTTTTTTTATTTTTTTGACACATATGCTTCGATTGCATGAGTTAAAACGTCCATTCCTGTATCTGCTATAATTGACGGAGGTAATGTTTTTATAAATTCTGGATTTAATATTGCAATATCTGGTAACATTTCAGAATCACTTAAAGGTATTTTTTTCCCTTCACTTGTAACTACTGAATATGAAGTTACTTCAGATCCTGTTCCACTTGTTGTTGGAACTGCTATAAATTTGGGTTTGCAATTTTCACCCAATGCTTTTTTTATTTTTATTTGTAAAGTACAACATTCCTTTACAAGCATCTATTGGTGATCCCCCACCTAAAGCTATTATGCAATCAGGATCGTAAGGTATTAATTCTAACATTCCTGAAACTATTTCTTTATCTGTTGGATCTGGATGTACATCTGAATATATTTTATATTCTACACCTCTTGCTTTTTAATATATTTGTTATTTTGTCAGATACTTTTAGTTTAACCATATTTTTCATCAGTTACTAAAAAAATACTTTTTTTAATATCTAAAGTTCTCAAAATATCAAGAGAATTTGAACCATAGTAAATATCTGGCTTAATTTGAAACATTCCCATATCTTCACTCTCCTATAATAACTTTCTCACTCTCTTAACTATTCCAGCTATTATTTCTTCGTCAGTAATTTTTAAAATCTTTAACTAATATTTGTACAATTGTTTCATCTATTGAAGCATTATTTTTTTGCATCTTCTTTAGCTTTTTTTACTTCACATTCACAACTTGCATAAACTATTTCGACTGCGTTTTTTTCTCAATTCATCTTTTTGCTCCTGGAGTAACAATCATATCTTTAGTTATAAATAATTGATTACCGCATACAAATTCTTGATAATTTTTTTACTGTTATCAATTTTTTTACTCATTTTTTTACTCCTTATCCTCAGATTCCAAACTATCAATTATTCCAACTATTGTAGAATCTACCGGTCTTTCCCTATCAAAAAAATGTGTCTAGCTGAACTTCCTGTTACAATAATTACTCTGTCACCTATTCCTGCTCCAATATAATCTGCTGCAACAATACTTCTTCCTTTATCACCATTTCCTTCTAATTCCACAACCATTAGCTTTTAAACCAACTAATTTTTTTCATCTTTTCTCGTTGCCCATACATTATCAACAACTTTTCCTATTAGCATTTTATTATCCTCTTTCGCTTTGTACTTCTATATTATTTTTGTTTTTATATAATCTTGTGCTAATGAAGTAATTTTTATTATTACTATTTAAAATTATTTTTTTATTTCTTAAATCAAGTTTTTCTTAACTTACTTTCAGTTATAATACCATAAATTGATATCTCTTCTTTTTTTCAAAAAGTGTTGAAACATCATTTCTTTTTTTATTATCTTAATACCATAACTTTTTTTATTTTTTTCTAAATATTCATCATAAGTTTTTTTAACAACATTTTTTTGGAGTTGTATATTGTTTATAAATAATTCCTTCTTCTACAACATATACTTGTCCTCCATTTAATAATGTATCAATTACAAAAATTTTTTTCTTACCTTGTGCTATACTTATTAATCCATCTATACATAATGTCGAAATTATTATTTTTTTACTATTAGAATCATCTGAAATATCTGACCATTTATTTCTTAAATTTAAATTATCTTGTATTTTTTTACTTTTTTTAGATAATTCATCTTTTAATAAAGTATCATCACCTAAAAAAATTTACAATTTTTTTCATCATTATTACTCTTCGTCATTTCAACTTCTTCTATTTTTTTCAATTCTTCAATTACTTTTTTTAAGATAGATTCTATTAAAAACTTCATTATCCATCAGAATTCCCCTAATCTTTTATAATTATTCCTGCTGAACCAGTTTTGTACCCTGAGCATTAGCTTCATCATAATCAATATGCATAGCTAATTTAAAAGTATCTTTTACTCTTATCAATACATCATCAAATATTAATGGTCTTTCTCCATTTACTCTAACTTTTACGATTTCACCATCTTTAACATTAAAGTTTTTAGCATCTTCTGGAGTCATATGAATATGTCTTTTAGCTACAATTGCTCCTTCTTCAAGTCTTAAATACGTATCCCCAACACCTAATAAAATCCCTGGTGTTCCTGATATTTTACCACTTTCTCTTAACACACCTTTTATTCCAATATCTCTACAATCTGTCATAGATAATTCAACTTGTGAAAAATTTCTACATGGCCCTAATATAACCACATTTGAAAACTCTCCTTTTGGTCCTATTACTCTAATTCTTTCTTTTGCAGCGTATTGTCCCGGTTGTGATAATTCTTTAGCTGGAGTTAATTGATAACCTTTCCCAAAAAGTGCTTCTACATGTTCTTGAGATAAATGTACGTGTCTTCCTGACGCTTCAACTAAAAACTCTTGGCTTTCTTTTTTTGCTTCCTTAGTTAATTCTCCAAGCAATTCACGTACCATTCTTTCTATTTCTGTTTTTTCCATAATTTCTCCTATCTATTTATAGTCTCCATTATTGGCTTTTAACATCATCAAATAGAATATACTACTTAATCTATTTAAAGCTTTTAGCATATCAACTCTTTCAGTTTTCCCATCTTTATAAAATGCATCAACTGCTGCAACTTCTAATTGTCTTGACATTGCTCTTAAACAATTTATATCAATAACAGTTTCATCATAATCTACATTTATTTCAAACAAATGTCCTGTTTTTATAATATTTATGCGTATTATGTGTTATTTCTTTCAATGTATCAATATCATATCCTAACACATCTCTATCTACAAATTCTGAGTCAATCATTTCACTTATAAATAAATCTCTTACAAATCTATATGCTTGTGCAAAATCCGCTTCTAATTTTTTTATTTTTTTCATATTTTTTTCCAATATCTTATAATTTCAGCTTGAAGGCTATCAAATTTACCTCTTAAAACTATTCTTTTATGATTTTTTTAACTACTAAATGATCTCCAAATATTTGTGTCATATATTCTGGTTTTTTCTCATAAACTCCACCAGTTATATAATCATAGTATTGTCTTTTTAGGTTTTTTTCTTTTTTTCTACCTCTTGTTTTTGGAGTAGAAGTAGCTCAATACTCTTTTTTTAACTTCTGTATTTTTTTCGCTACTTCATTATCTCTTATAACAATACCTTTTTGATTTAAAAAAATTCTTTAGCAGATGGTGTGAGAATATCTTTAGTTGTAACCGTAAGTGTAGAAAAGCTTATCTTCTTTCTCAAGTTTTTCTTAACTTTTCTTCTGTTATTACAGGCATCTTAATTCACACCCTATCTATATTATTTATTGTATAATTCTCCCAAAACTTTTCTTATTATTGCTTCAATATCATTAGTTGATGTAACTTTATCGTCATTTCCTTTATCAATTGAAGCATAATTTGATGTTGGTTTAGTTTCTAAACTTGGATCTTTGATATCATCCAATTCTTTTGAACCATAAGCAATTCTTCTTTTATTTATTAAGTTTAATGGTCCAATACTGTCTGAAGTAGCACTTCCTCCTACTGTTCCACAACCTAAAGTGAATGCTGGTGGCAAGTTAGTTGTTGCTCCAACTCCTCCTAATGCTGCCGGTGTATTTATTAATAATCTTGAAACTGGTTTTTTCAATGAAAATTCTCTTATAACATGTACATTATTTGAGTGCATTGACATTGTATGCCCAATTCCTTCATTTTTTTCAATATTTCAATACATCTTTCACATGATTTTTCCCAAGTTTCTTCAACATAAAATCCTAATACTGGACATAATTTTTCTCTTGAAAATGGGTTGAATTTACCAACTTCTGTTTCTTCTGAAACTAACACTCTTGTTTCTGTTGGCACTGTAATTCCAGCCATTGAAGCTATATATAATGCACTTCTTCCTACAATTTTAGGATTCATTGTATTATTTGCTCTCATTAATATTGCTGCAACTTTATTTCTTTCATCTTTATTTAAGAAATAAGCTCCTTGTCTTTTTAATTCAGCAATAACATCATCTTTAATAATCGCTTCAGTAACGATTGATTGTTCTGACGCACAAATTACCCCATTATCAAATGTTTTACTATCTAAAATTCTTTTGACTGCTAATTTAATATCAGCACTTCTTTCTATGAATGATGGTCCATTTCCAGGTCCTACTCCTATAGCTGGTGTTCCAGAACTATAAGCTGCATGAACCATAGCTTCTCCACCTGTTGCTAAAATTAATGATGTCAATTTATGTTTCATCAATTCATTTGTAGCTTGTAATGATGGAGTTGTAATTACACCAATTAATCCTTTTGGTGCTCCAGCTCTTTCTGCTGCATTTATTAAGTAATTTGCAGTTCTTATTATACTTTCTTTAGCATTTGGGTGAGGGCTTATAACAACCGCATTCCCTGCTTTTAAAGAAATCATTACTTTATATATTACAGTTGAAGTAGGGTTTGTTGATGGAATTAAAGCTGCAATTATCCCCATTGGAACTCCTATTTCCATTATTCCTGCTTCTTTATCTTCACATAATATTCCAACTGTTTTTAACATTTTTTTAATTGATTCGTAAACACCAACAGCTGCTAATCTATTTTTTTAATACTTTGTCTTCCCAACGACCAAATCCTGTTTCTTCGTTAGCAAGTCTTGCTAGTTCTACTTCATGTTTTTGAGCTTCTAAGCTAATTTCTTTTATTACTGCATCTATTTGTTCTTGTGAGAAATTTTTATATATTTCATGAGCGGCACTAGCACTTTTTAATAAGTCTCTTACTTCTTGAATTGACTGTAAATCTCTATCCATACCGTCATTTCCTTTCATCTATAATTTATTATTCTACTTCTTCTGCTACTTTTGGTAAAATTCCTTCAATTTCGTTATGAGGTCTAGGAATTACATGTACTGAAACTAATTCTCCTACTCTTTCTGCTGCAGCTGCTCCTGCATCAGTTGCTGCTTTAACTGCTCCAACGTCTCCTCTTACTAATACTGTTACTAATCCTCCACCTACGTGTTCTTTTCCTACTAATGTTACATTTGCTGCTTTAACCATAGCATCTGCTGCTTCGATTGCTCCTACTAATCCTTTAGTTTCAATCATTCCTAACGCATTTAATGTTGCCATAATCGTTTCCTCCATTCAAAACTATTTATTATTAAGTAATATTTCTATTAATTCTTCTCTTGTCATAGCTTTAATTTGATTCCAGCTATAATCTAATTTTAAATTATTTACTTTTTTTGTTTTAATTCAATAACTCTCATCTTACGATATTTTTCTTCTCAATTTTTTTCTGAGTTATTTTTCAACTTGTTCTTCACTTATTTCCTCTACTTCTGTATTTTTTTCAGTTTCAATTACTTGTTCTTCACTTACAGCTTCACTAACTTTTGATTCTACTTTTTCTTCTTGTAATTCTTCCAAAACTTCCTCAACTACAACTTCTTTTACACTTTCAATCGGAGCTTCTTGTTTAACTTCCTCTTTTTTTTCTTTTTGTTGAGTTTCTTGTATTCCACCAACCAAGATTTTCGCAGTCTCTTCATCAACTCTAGCTATTACATTACTTCCAAGTAATTTACCTATTCTTTGAGCTTCAGCAACTCCCGCATCTACAGCTGCTCTTACTGCTGCTACATCTCCACAGACTTCAACTGTTAAAATTGCAGCCTTTGTTAAATAAAGGTTTGTCAATTTAACATCTGCTGCTTTTAGTGCAGCATCTGCTGCTGCTACAGAAGCGACATATCCATAAGTTTCTATGTAACCATATGATTCCATATTTTACTTCTCACCTCTAATTTTGAGATTCTTCATTTAAATATTGTATTAGTTCATCAATTCCTGTATTTTCGTACGAACTTATTACAAATACTCTTTCTGCTCCTGCATTAATTAATGTTTCTTTCCCTCTTTCAATATCCCCACCTAATTCAGACTTAGATATAATTCCTATTACAGGTTTTGTAAATGCTGAAGAAAAACTTGGTGGAAACATACTATCTTCGTCATTGCTCGCAAGCATCATTCCTATAACATCACAGTCATAAGATGTAATTATTAGAGCGTTATACATTGATCTATTTTCCAAATACTCTCCTGGACTATCCATTATATCTTTTGAATGTGTCACCATTTGAGTTTTTTTATATTCTAAGTTTTCTCCATTTATTCTTTGCGTCAAAGTTGTTTTTCCACAACCTGACTTTCCAACTAACAATATTTTTTTCATAACTACGACCTTGTGATTTCTGTTACGCTAAATCTTAGTGTATTTTTAAAATATTCCATTATATCTGTTACAGCTGCTTCTATGCTTGACACATCACCGTTTATAACAACAGACCCACTAAATCTATCTACAAATCCAATCTCAATGTTGGCACTCTTAGTAGCTAAATCGGCTGCTATAATTGCAGCCTCTCCAGGGGTAATAGTTAAAATTCCTATTGCATTTACTTCATTATTTGAAAGTCCTATCTTTTTTGCTAAATCTTTTTGAGGATTTGCAATTATATGTGCTAATGTAAGTTGCCTACCAGGGACATATTCCTGTATCACTCTTTGTTTTTTTTCTTCCATATAACAAATCCCTTTCTATTTAATTTACTTATTTAGGTAAAATTCCTTCAATTTCGTTATGAGGTCTAGGAATTACATGTATTGAAACTAATTCTCCTACTCTTTCTGCTGCTGCTGCTCCTGCATCAGTTGCCGCTTTAACTGCTCCAACGTCTCCTCTTACTAATACTGTTACTAATCCTCCACCTACGTGTTCTTTTCCTACTAATGTTACATTTGCTGCTTTAACCATAGCATCTGCTGCTTCAATTGCTGCTACTAATCCTTTAGTTTCAATCATTCCTAACGCATTTAATGTTGCCATAATCGTTTCCTCCTAATTTTTCTATAATATTTTTAAAATAAAAAGAAGTCTAATCTAAACAATCAAAAATATTATTAATATACTGGGAATATATTAATTAAATTATAATATTTTTGATATAGTTTATTTCCCTTCCCAAAAACACTATATATAAATTCTTCTAGAGCAAGTCTCTGACTAATTTCATCCTACTCATATCCTTCTCAAAAATTTTTTTAAATTTCAATGGTTTATATTTTCGTCCATTTCACAGTAGTGGGGGCTGTACCGGATTCTAACCGATTTCCTTATTAAGTTTTTTTACAACACCTAGTTTCATATTATAGTTTAACTCTTTTTTTAGTTTGTCAAATTTATTTTTTTATTTTTTTATTCTCCACAATCTCCGTTTATTCTCAACAAAAAAATAAATATTATTTTTAAAAATTTTTCATTTATTATTTCTTTACAATTTTTTTACACATTAAAATTCATCTCTATTGTAAATACAAGTTCTCTTTTTTTCAACTTATTTACATTACTTTTTATTAAATTTTACTTATACAAAAAAAGAAAAATAATTTTTAAAAATATAATTTATTTATAAATTTATTTTTCTTTTTTTATCTAACTTTTTATTTATTCCATTATTTCTTGTGTACAACTTTTCGCTATTCCTAAAGGAGTTATAAACATTGGATTTTTTTGGGCTTAATTACTCTTATTTTTTTAATTTTTTTCTCCATTATTTTTTTCAATATCTTTTTAAGCAACATGTCCCTCAACTATAATTACTTCATCTATATCATATTCTTTTTATATGTTTTTTTCAACTATTGAAGAAACTTTATCTATTACAGGAATTAATGTTGGTAATATTTCTCTATGATTTTTTTCCTCTCTTTTATACAATTCTGCTTCATCAAACGTCATTTTATAAGCCCCAGATAACACTAACGAAAAATGAGTCCCTCCTGTTGGTTCATCGGCAATATAAACAACTTTTCCATCTTTCAAAATTGAAATTCCAGTAGTCCCACCGCCTATATCAACAATTGCACCATTTTTTATTTTTAAAACTTCATTTGCTGCTGTTGGTTCATCAAGTAGATTTGTCAACTCAAATCCTGCTCCTTGAACTACATTTTTTACAGCTCCTCCATCTACAGTATCTGTTCCTGGAGGTATTGCTGCTGCTGCATATATCAATTCTGTTCCTAATTTCTCCTCTAATTCAGCTTTAAGTTCTCTAACAATTCTTATAGCACCAATATAATCAACAACCATTCCATCTTTTACAACACTCGCATATCTAAAAACTCCAGCTATCGGTTCTTTTTCTTCATTTAATACTGCCAAAACAATACATGCCGTCCCCAAATCAACTCCAGTATAATAAACTTTACTTTTTTTCTATTATCGGTTTTTTTATTACATCCTCAAATTTTTTTGTATTTCCTCATTGTAATCATATTTTTTTCTTGTGATTTTTTTCGTCATTTGTGTACCTCTTTCTTTTTTTACTTACATTAAATTTATATCTTCCCAAATATCTATTACTAACTCTAAACTTTCATCACTATGATTTTTATAACTTTGATTGTTTAGTTTTAATAATTAGAGTTTACCTTATTTTTTTCTTTAGTCAATATTTTTATCAAAAAAATCACGGTTTTTTTATTCCGTGACTTTTTTTATTTACAAAGCTACACCATCGCCGTCTTTATCAAGTTTTTCTCTATATTCTCTTCTTCTCTTTTTCATTCTTGAATATCCTGCGGCTCTCAGCTTCTTTACAATTTTTAAAATAAACTTGCTTTTGGAGCTTTTTTTCACTTGTTTTTTTATTTTGATTTTTGTTTTGAAGTTCCAAAAACTTAAACTTGCTAACACTAACATACTTAATAATAAAAAAATGTTATTTTTTTCGATTCATTAATCTTCCTCCTAATTTAATAATGAACCCAAATTAACTCTCTATTATTTTTTTATAAAAATTATTTCCGCTAAATATTTTTTTGAACATCAAAAATTGGAGCATTTTTCCCAAATTCAAATTCAAAAATTATTCCAGATGAACCAAATAATTTTTAATTCTGCATCCATGTCAAATGTCCCAGCTGTTTCAATAGAAAATCTTTGAACTGATTTATAAGGAATACTCAAATATTCTTTTTTTCTTTCCTGTAATTCCTTGTATATCTACTTTTTATTATTCTCTTATTTGTAAATACTAATAAATCTCTTAAACCTTTATAAGTTTGATTTACAGATTCCCCATTTATTAATATTTTTTTCTAATACTGTTTCTGCTTCTGCGTTGTCTACTACTGTTCCTCTTTGTGAAAAACTTATCACTTAAATTAGTTGCAGTTTCTGCAATTTTTTTAGCTTTTTCAAATAATGCCATTTTCCTCCTAATATATATTTATAAACTTTAATAAATTATATCATAGTTTTATGTAAAAAAACTATAACTCTTTTATTTTATTTTTTTAACTAACTCTATTAAATCTTTAACTTCTTCATAATCTCCATTTTTTTAATTTCAAATATTCAATTTTTTTCAATCATTTCATTTAAAACTGTTTTTTTGTGTATTATTGTCTAATAATTTTTAATATTCCAAATATTTCATCATCTATTTTTATAATTCTCTACATCATCTATGTACCTCTTTTCATCTTAACAAAATTTATATAATTTATTATTTCTTTTTTTCTCTTTTTCCGTAAATTCTTTTTGAATTTAATATAAAATTTTTCTATTTCATCAGTTGAAATAGTTTCTTTTTCAATATTTAAAAAAAATAAGTTGCTATAGTTCCTGTAATCATTCCTATTGTCCCAATCCCAACAAGCATTAACACAGAGGCAATCAATCTACCTAATCCTGTTTGTGGAGAAATATCACCATATCCTACTGTTGTCGCAGTTACAAATGACCACCATAAAGCGTCTATAAATTTCATATTTTCTATATACGACATTATAAAACTACTCAAAAAAAGAGTATTACAGACATAAAAAAATTAAAGAATATATTAATCCATTTGTTTTTTAAAAATTTTTTTCAATTCTTTTTATAAGCTCTTAAAATTAATGCAATACTTTTTACTTAATTTTTAAAAATTTTTTTAAAATTCTAGCTAATTTTGTTATTTTTCAATAATTTTTGTAATTCTAAATAATTTGAATGCCGATGAAAATGGAATAATTGCTATTAAATCAGGAATATTATTTTTTTATAAATTCTTTTTTTAAATTTGAAATAATTAATCTATAAAAATAATCAATAAAAAAAATATAATATAAATACTTAAATCTACAAAATAATAAACTTTTCCTTTTTCTAGTAAATCATATTTAAAAATCTAATAAAGATAAACTAATACTTATTAATGCTAATGCTGAAAAATAATGGCTCATAATATTTTTTTATATTCATCGTTTTTATAATCCTTCTAATACTTAATTTTTAAAAAGCTTAAAAATAAAAAAATGGCGTACCTAGCAAGAGTCGAACTCGCAACCTTCTGATCCGTAGTCAGACGCTCTATCCAATTGAGCTATAGATACACACATACACACAATTCTATTTACACTATTTATTAAAAAAATGGCGGAGAAGGAGGATTTGAACCCTCGATCCAGGTTTCAGCCCGGATACTCCCTTAGCAGGGGAGCGCATTCGGCCTCTCTGCCACTTCTCCACATTTATTAAACTTTAAAAAAAATAATGGCGGGTGAACTGGGATTCGAACCCAGACATCTTGCGATTTCGCCGGTTTTCAAGACCGGTCCGCTAGCCGTTCGGACATCCACCCGCATTAATTACTCAGTTATATTATCATAATTTAATATTTCTGTCAACTATTTTTTTAAAATTTTTCTATTATTTTTTTATGTCAGGTTTAAAATAATTAGGCTACTTTTATAACTTTTTCCATCTTCTCTATATATAGGATTTCCATTTTCATCCAGTTTAGATAAATTACTTCTATGAATTTCTTCAAAAAAACTTCATCAATCAAATCTTGCATTCCATGTTCTATAATAGTTCCGCACAAAATATAAAAGCATATCACCTAACGCATCTGCTACTTCTACAATATCACCTTTTGCTGCCGCCTCTAAATACTCTTCATTTTCTTCTTTCATTAGATCAAATCTTAACTTCTCTTTATTATTTTTCTAATTTCCCTATTGGTTTATCAGAATTTCCTAATTTGTATATTTTTATGAAATTCTTCCACACATTCAATTTTTCCTTTTTCATTCTCTTTCCTCCTCAAATATTTATTAAAAGGGCTACCAAACGATAACCCTTTTGTATTAATCTCTTCTTCCAACTAATCTTAAAATATAAATAAATAAATTTATAAAATCTAAATATAATTGTAATGCACCAAAAAAATTTCTATTTTATCTACAATTGCTAAATCTTCTGTCAATCCATATTCAATCACTTGATTTTTTTATTCTATTTACATCTACTGCAATAAATATAATGAACACAACAACTCCTAGCATTGAAGAAATCCACATTAATCCATCACTTCTCATAAAAAAATATTTATTATTCCCATAATTATTAATGCCCAAAGTCCTGCTACTAAAATTGAATTATATTTACTTAAATTTTCATTTGTAACATATCCATAAATTGCTAATACTGCAAATAACACTACTGTTCCTAAAAAAAGCATACAAAAATACTATATAAATCATAAGCTAAAAAAATAATGTTGATAATGTTACTCCATTTAATAATGAATAAAAGATAAACATTGCTCTCAATGTAAACTTACTAGCTTTAAATGCCATAGCTGAAAAAAAGCTAAAACTGTTACCACTTCAAGTCCTAAAGCAATATATAAGAACACTGAAAAAAATTATTTACTAATACTTCTGAGTTATATATATTGGTTATTGTAAAAATATCCTGTTATCCCTGTTATTATCAATCCAAATACCATCCACAACAAACTTCCTTTTACCTTACTTCCTGCTAATGCTTCCTAATTCCTCATAATTCATATATTTTTGTGTCATTCCCATATATTTCTTTTTCAAAATCATCATAGTTCATAATATCATCTCCATTTAATATACTTTACTATATTCTCAAATATTCTATCTGTTATTTAAAAATTATTTACCAAATGGAACTTTAGATTCTTTTTACAATTTCTTTTATGAAATCATCCAATAACATCGTTGTACTGTCTTGTGATCCAAATCTTCTAACATTTACTTCATTATTAGCCATTTCATTTTTACCTAAAACTAATTGTACTGGTATTTTTTTCTCTCCATTTGCTTCCCTAATTTTATATCCAATTTTTTCTTCTCTAATATCTAACTCTACTCTAATTCCAGCTTCTTGTAATTTAGCTACAACTTCTTCAGCATAAGAAACTTGTTCTTGAGAAATTGTTAAAACTTTAACTTGAACTGGTGCCAACCAAACTGGGAACGCTCCTGCATAATGTTCAATTAAAATTCCAATAAATCTTTCTAAACTTCCATACATCGCTCTATGAATCATTACCGGCTCATGTTTTTCTCCGTCCGATCCAATGTAACTCATTTCAAATCTTGTTGGTAAATTGAAGTCTAATTGAATTGTTCCACATTGCCAAATTCTTCCAATTGAATCTTTCATTTTAAAGTCAATTTTTGGTCCGTAGAACGCTCCATCTCCTGGATTTAATTTGTATGCAATTCCTTTATGTTGTAAAGCTGATTCTAATTTAGCTTCAGCCATTGCCCAAATTTCATCCGAACCAATCGCTTTTTCCGGTTTAGTTGACAACTCTATATTATATTCAAATCCAAACAATGTATAAAATTTATCATACAAATCAATAATTTCGATAATTTGCTCTTCAATTTGTTCTTCCGTACAGAATACATGAGCGTCATCTTGTGTAAATGCTCTAACTCTCATTAATCCGTGTAAAGCTCCACTAAATTCATGTCTATGAACTAATCCCATTTCACCATATTTTAATGGTAAATCTTTATATGAATGTAGATTATTTTTTTGTATGCTATTATTGATCCTGGACAGTTCATCGGCTTAATTGCATATTCTTTTTCATCAATTTCTGATGTATACATATTTTTCTCTATAATTAAACCAGTGTCCAGAAATTTCCCATAACTCTTTATCTAACATTATTGGTGTTTTTAATTTCTTTATAATTTTTTTCTTTTTATGCTCTACTCTCCAAACCTCTTGTAATTTATTAAATAATTCTACTCCTTTTGGCATAAAGAATGGGAATCCAGGTGCATGCTCATCTAAGAAAAAAATAAATCTAATTGTTTCCCTAATTTTTCTATGATCTCTTTTTTTCTCTTCCAGCTAACATTGTCAAATATTCATCTAATTCTTTTTTTACTTCCAAATGCTACTCCATAAATTCTTTGTAACATTTTATTATTAGAATTTCCTCTCCAATAAGCTCCAGCTGTTGACATTAATTTAAAAGCTTTTAAAAAAATCCTGTTGATGGAATATGAGTTCCTCTACATAAATCTACAAATTCTCCTTGTTGATAAATGCTTACTTTTTCTGCACCTAAATCTTCAATTATTTCAACTTTATAAGTTTCTCCTTTTTTTCAGAAAAAAATATTTTTTTAGACTTCTTCTGCTGTCATTTCACTTCTTACAAATGGATAATTTTTCTTTTTACAATTTTTTTCCATTTCTTTCTCAATTTTTTTCTAAATCTTCTTCTGTAAATGGTTTTTTTCCGGATCAAAAATCATAGAAAAAAATCCATTTTTCTATAACTAATCCTATTGTAACCTTTGTATTTGGGAATAATCTTTGCACAGCTTGAGCCATTATATGTGCCGCACTATGTCTTATAATTGCTATTCCTTCTTCACTTGTTGCTGTAATTATTTGTATTTCTCCTGATTTTTCTATAATATAACTTGGATCAACTTGTTTCCCATCAATTATTGCTCCAACAGTTGATTTCCCTAAACTAGATCCTATTGTTTTTGCAAATTCTACTACTGTCATAGCTTTCTCTAATTGTCTTTTACTACCATCAGGTAATATCATTTCTATCATATTGTTACTCCTTTTTGTACATTTTTATTTTTAATTTATATTTGCTATATATTTTTACACTATTTTTTTATATGATTTCTAGTGTTTTTTTAATTATTTATCATTATTTATTACTTTTTTTAAATAAAAAAAGCCTTAATTTATAAGACTTTTTCCTATTCAAATTATTTAATTATTAATGTTTCTCCATCCATTTCAACTGGTTTTTCTATTCCTAATAAATCTAACATAGTTGGTGTAATATCTGCTAATTTCCCATCTGTTCTTAATTTTGCATCTTTCATGTCATTTGAAATAAAGATGAATGGAACAGGATTTACAGTATGAGCTGTATGTGGTTCTCCAGTTTCAGGATTTACTAATAAGTCTGCATTTCCATGATCTGCAGTTATTAATACTGCTCCGTCTAATTCTAATACTTTTCTAACAATTTGTCCTGTACAATTATCTACTGCTTGACAAGCTTCCATAACCGCTTCTACATTCCCTGTATGTCCTACCATATCAGGATTTGCAAAGTTTAATATAACAGTATCTACATGTCCTTTGTTTAACTCTTTAATTAAATTATTTTTAACATCATAAGCACTCATTTCTGGTTGTAAGTCATATGTTGCAACTTTTGGTGAATCAGATAATAATCTAATTTCTCCTGGATATGGCTCTTCCACTCCTCCATTAAAGAAGAATGTAACGTGTGCATATTTTTCAGTTTCAGCTGTTCTAACTTGAGTTAATCCAGCTTTAGAAACTACTTCTCCAAATCCATTTACAATTTTTGTTGGCGGATATGCTACTGGAACATCAAATGTTGAATCATATTGTGCCATACATACAAAGTTTACTTTTGGAGCTACTTTTCTTTTAAATCCTGTGAAATCTGAAGTAATAATCGCTCTAGTTAATTGTCTTGCTCTATCTGGTCTGAAGTTTGCAAAAATAATTCCATCTCCATCTTCTACTTTTACAATTTCTCCAACTTTTGTAGCTTTAACAAATTCATCTGTTACTCCATTTGCATAAGAATTTTTTATAGCTTCATTAGATGTAGCTGCATGTTCTCCTTCTCCAGCTATAATTGCATTGTATGCTTGCTCTACTCTATCCCAGTTATTATCTCTATCCATTGCATAGTACCTTCCAACTATTGTAGCAACTCGTCCTAATCCAATATTTTTCAACCCTTCTTCTAATTGAGCTAAATAGTCTACTCCACTTTCAGGGGCAGTATCTCTTCCATCCATAATTGCATGAACATACACTTTTTCTAGCCCTTTTTGTTTAGCCATATCTACTAATCCTATAATATGATTAATATGAGCGTGAACGCCTCCATCTGACATTAATCCCATTATATGTAAAGCTTTCCCAGCTTCTTTTGTTTTATTCATAACATTTGATAATGGTCCATTATTTAAAATTAATCCTTCTCTTATTTCTTTTGATATTTTTGGTAATAATTGATAAACAACTCTTCCTGCTCCAATATTTAAATGTCCTACTTCTGAATTTCCAAATTGTCCTTCTGGCAATCCTACAAATTCTCCATCCGCTCTTAATTCAGTGTATGGATATTCTTTTTTTAAATTTATTAAAATTAATTGGGTTAGCTAATTTAACTCCATCAACTTCATTGTTGTGGTGATTCATTCCCCAACCATCTAAAAATTACTAAAACTACTGGTCTTTTTTCATATTATTTCGTCCTTCCATATTCAAAATTATTATCTTTCCATATTCATTATACTAATTTTTTTACTTTAATTTCAATAATTTTTCTTAAAAGATTATTTTTATAGTGCTTATAAAAATTTACACTATACTTCTTTACAATTTACCTCTTTACTTTTTCAATAAGATCTCCTTTTTCTTATTTTATCTTATTATATTATAATGCAAATTATTATATAAAAAAAGGATGATTTTTATGATAAAAAAACTTAAATTTGGACTTGTATCTAGATTAATTATAGCTATTATTCTAGGTATTTTTACAGTTTTACCAGAACCTATTATTAGAGTAGTTTTTTTACATTTTTCTAGTCTGTTTTAGCAAATATCTATCCTTTATAATTCCACTAATGATTATAGGATTTGTAGTTTCAGTTATTGCTGATTTAACTCAAGGATCAGGTAAATTACTTTCTATTACAACATTAATTTCTTATATTTCAACTATAATTGGAGGATTTTTTTATCTTACACTATAGCAATTTCAATTTTTTTCCTCAATTAATAAACCTAAAATCTTTGACCAAATATAAATAGTGAAAATTTGGAATTAACTCCATTTTTTTAGTATCCCATTGAATTCTATAATAGATGTTACTTCTACAATAATATTTGCTTTCATTATGGGACTTTCAATTAGTTGGCTTAAAACAAACGGAAAAGGTGAAACTACATATAATTTATTTGCAATTTTAATGATACATAATATACCTTATGATATTCATGTTATCGGATCATTCATCTTATCTTTAGGAATTGCAATAATTATTGACACGATTTATCATAAATATATTAAAAAAATAAAATTTTATTCTCACTATTGTTTAAAAAGCTATCATTTAGAACATATACCAACAAACTGGACACGAAATTTAAAATCAATAATTTAAGGAATTACATCTTATTTGATAAGGTGTAGTTCCTTTTAAATTTACTCTAACTTTATTGTAAAAATTCTATATATTCTTTAATTGTTTTTAATTGCTTCTTCTTTAGTTCTAAACTTATCTTTATTTAACTTATTGTAACAACATTCTGATTTTTAAAATACCCCAAAAATGACTCTATAGGTGAGTTATCAGGACAATGTCCCGGTCTTGACATGCTATGTGTAATATCTTTTTGTTATATTTTTTTAAACATATATGATGTATACTGAAACCCTCTATCACTTTGTAATATATCAACATCATTAATATTTATATTTTTTTAAATGTTTTTCATAACTAATTCATTATTATTATGATTACCTATCTCATAACTTATTAACATCTTAGAATTAATATCAATTACACCACTAATGTATAGTTTACCTTCTCCAGTATTTATCTCTGTAATATCAGTAGACCATTTTTTGATTATCTTTAGTAGTACTAAAATCTCTATTAAGTATATTATCTCTAAAAATACTCATCACTTGATTTTTTTAAATCTTTTCTTCTTAACTCTTATCACACAAAATATATCTTCTTCTATCATTATTCTTCTAATTTTTCTTTTCGTTATATTTTTATACCACATCTTTTTAAAAAAACTTCTATACTCATTCTCTTTCTACCGTATGTAGACTTAACTTCTTTATCTATTATTTTTTTATTAAATTTATTAATTCTAATTCTTTTTTTATTAATTTCATTATTTCTATTTAAATAGTCATAGTAAGATGCTCTATTTAATTCTAATATTTCACATAAATATTTAACATTATACTTATTCTTTAAAAGCATCTACAGTTAAATATTTAGCATATATTATTCTTCTTTTTCTAGAAATTCTAATATCTCTTCGTTTTTTTAGAATCTCTAATTCTGCTTTCAACATCTTATTTTTCTTGTAGTGATAACTCATACAATATCTTATATTTATCTTCTTCTGAATATTCTGATGACTTCACTATCTTATCTTGATATTTAGAAACCCATGAGTATAGATTAGAATATTTAATACCATACTTAATACAAGTTTCTTTGTAATTTCTTCCGTTCTCAATACATTCTTTAGCAATAGCCATTTTCTTATCTTTACTTAATTTAGGACTTCTCATAGTATATATTTCACCTCTAGGTATGTAATCATTTATTATACCTTTATTATACTGATTAATCCAATTTATTACAATAGTATTAGGCAATAAATATTTTTTTCAGATAATTCATCTATAGAACTACCTTCAAAAATTTCATTAATAATCTTAGTTTTAAATTCTTTTGTATATTCTCTATTTCTAGGGATATACTTCTTTTTAACCCTTCTATACCATGTATTCTAAACCTATTAATATATCGATAAAATACACGATTAGACACACCATATTTAATAAGAATATCTTTATGACTCAATCCCATTTCTAAATAATCCTTACATATAGAAATTCTTTCTTCTAATGTGAATTTACTTTTTCTTCCCATAAAAAAATGTACCTCCAAACTGTTTTTCGTTTTTTTCTGTCCAGTTTGTTGGTACATGTTCTTTTAGTTAGCTTTTTATTTTTTTAATTATTATTTTTTTCTACATTTTTTTATCTTTTTTTAAATACAGAGTCTACGAATATTTTTTTATACTTTTTTTGTAACATATCTTTAAATACAGGATCTTGACTTGCTTTTAGTCATTAGTTTTCAAACTTTGTTGCCAATTATTTATTATTTCTTTCATATCCATATTTATGTCTAATATTAAATTAAACAATGCATCTATGAATTCTTTTCTTTCTTCAACTGAAACATTATTTAACCATAGTTGTATATTTTTTTCATTAACATTTTACTCTCTTTTTGATAAATCATTTACATATAAAAAAATCTGTTCTTGCTATTTCCCATGAATACAAATCATGTTGCATTATTAATTTTTTTCATTACTCAATATAATTTTAGGAATTTCCTTTCTTTCTAATAAAATTCCAACAACAGAACCTTTTTGGTATATATGTTTCTATCTTATCTAATATTTTTTTCATATTCAACATTATTTATTATTTCTTCATTAAATCCTGATTCATCAAAATTATAAATTTTTTTATTATTTTTATCTTTATATTTTTTTCATCTATAAAAAAATTGAAGAATAAACTGACAAATTTCCTCCTTTTGAATGCCCCGCTAAAATAATATTTGAATTATCTTCTTCAATTACTTTTTTTAAATACTTTACAGCTTCTAATTGTGCCGGAATATGAGTTAAAAAAAACTCATATTAAAATCTTCTTTCCATCCTACAACTGTATTATCGGTTCCACTAAAAACTACAACTTTCAAATTTTTCATTTATTTTTTTATTGTCATCGCACTAAAATTGTTTTTTTCTACCTCTAAATCAATTTTTATTTATATAATTAGAAATTTTTTTAAATTATTAAATCTTTTCACATTTTAATAATTTTTTTACAAGTTTTTATATCATTTTTCCATAATAACATTTTCTAAATTCTCTCTTGATTTCAAAAAAATTTTTTTAAAACCTTCTCTAAAAACTATTTCGTTTTTTTAATCATATTGTCAAACGGAATATAAACTAATCTAGCTAGAATAAGTGCATCTATTTTTATTGAATTTGTTAATTCCAAAAACTTAAATCTCCACGCCATTTTAAATAATCAAAAATTGTATTTTTTTCATATATAATCATTCCCCTTTCAACACTAAAATATTTTTATCACATTTTAATTAAAAAAATATAATTTTTTTCTTTTTCACTTAATTACTTGACTTTATTGTAAAAAAATGATAATATTTCTCTATTAATCACAACAAAAACACAGTTTTTTTATATTTTATTTTTTTATGAAAGAGAGATGATTTAATATGGCACTAATTATAACAAGAGAAACTTTTTAACGATACTATTTCAAATGGTATTACTTTTAGTAGATTTCTGGGCAGAGTGGTGTGGTCTTGTAGATTGCAATTACCCATTTTAGATGAAGTTGTGGAAGAAATAGGCGAAATAGCTACTATCGGTAAAGTGAATGTTGATCAAGAATTGGAATTAGCCCATCAATTTGGAGTACAAAAGTATTCCAACATTAATTTTATTTAAAGATGGAAAAGTTATTGATATAATGGTAGGATTGCAATCAAAAGAAACTTTAATTGAAAAAAATCAATTCTGTATTATAAAAATTAATAACTATAAATATTTTTACAAATGGCTCTACCTTTTTGGTTGGGTCATTTATTTAACTTAAAAAAATTTATTAAAAAGAAATGAGGTAAAAAAATGTTATACGATTCTGTAATTATAGGATCTGGAGCTCAGGTCTTACCGCCGCAATTTATTTAAGCCGTGCTAGTTTAAAAAAATATTGTTATTAATGGAAATGAACCAGGAGGACAATTAACAACAACAACGGAAGTAGAAAATTTTTCCTGGATTTCCTAAAGGTATTATGGGACCTGAATTAATGAATAATATGTTAGAACAAGCTAAAAATTTTGGTACAGAATTTTTGCAAACTAATGTCACTAAAATTGAATTTGAAAATAGGCCTTTCAAAATACATTTAGAAAACAAAACTTTAATTGAAGCTAAAACTATTATAATTTCAACAGGTGCAAGTGCAAAGTATTTAGGAATTGAAAATGAAATTGAATATATCGGAAGAGGAGTTAGCGCTTGTGCAACTTGTGATGGTTTTTTCTTTAGAGGAAAAGAAATTGCAGTAATTGGAGGAGGAGACACTGCAATGGAAGAAGCTTCGTTTTTAACGAAATTTGCTTCTAAAGTAACTATAATTCATAGAAGAAACGAATTACGTGCTTCTCAATTTATGCAAGATAAAAGCTAAGTCTAATCCTAAAAATTGAATGGAAATTAAACTATACTCCAAAAAAATATTAGCTGATAAAAAAAGTTAATGGAATTGAATTAATAAATAATGTAACTAATGAAATTGAAACTTTAAATGTTGATGGTATTTTTTTGTAGCTATCGGCCGTAATCCAAATACAACTTTTTTTAAATAATCAAGTAGAATTAGATGCTCACGGTTACATTACAACATATGGAAAAAAACATCTAAAAACGAGTATCCCAGGTGTTTTTTTGCAGCTGGAGATGTTCAAGATAATAAATATCAGCAAGCAATTATTGCAGCTGGAAGTGGTGCAATTGCTGCACTTGATGTTGAAGAATTTTTTTATCTGAAAATATGTAAAATTTTATATATAAAAAAATGTATTATTTTTTTAGAAAAAAACTAAAATTATTAATACATTTTTTTATAATTATTTTTTTATATTATAAAGTAATTTTATTTCTATTTTTTTAATTTAATCTACTCTTAAACTTTAATCACCATCTTTATTAAAAAAATAAAAAAATTTATCAAAATAATATATTTCAATTTTTTTAATTATTATTAGTATTATTAATATGCCTATAATCAATACTACTAATATAAAAAAATTTTTTTAAAAAAAAGTATTAAATAATAGAAAAAAACATAAGTAGATAGGATTCATTTGAAGTGTTTGGATTGTTGATAAAATTAATAATATATATCATCCGCTAGAGGTATTGATATTCTTGAAATAACTTGTATTTATGTATGTGGTTTTATGGTGCGAAAGGTGGGACTCGAACCCACATGTCAAAGACGCTAGATCCTAAGTCTAGTGCGTATGCCAATTTCGCCACTCTCGCATATTCTATAAAAAAATGGTGAGCCATACTGGGATCGAACCAGTGACACCTTGATTAAAAGTCAAGTGCTCTACCGACTGAGCTAATGGCTCATAATAAGTTATGGGGTGACCGACGGGACTTGAACCCGCGACAACCAGTGCCACAAACTGGCGCTCTACCAACTGAACTACGGTCACCATATTATTATGTATTGTCTTTATAAAAAAATGGAGCGGGAGACGAGGGTCGAACTCGCGACATTCAGCTTGGAAGGCTGACGCTCTACCAACTGAGCTACTCCCGCAAATATAAATTAATAATGGTCGGTGCAGCAGGATTTGAACCTGCGGCCCCCTGCTCCCAAGGCAGGTGCGCTACCGGGCTGCGCCATGCACCGTTATACTTCCTTACTAGACAAGTAGCATTCTATCATATTTTTAAAAAAATTATGTCAACTATTTTTTTAAATTTTTTTATTTTTGTAAATCGCAACTCAAAGTGTCACATTAATTTTTGACATTTTTAAATACTCCATTTCAAATATTTCTCTTGAATTTTTTTCACCAAATAATTTTTCGTCGATATTCATTTATATTTTTTTCTAATTGTTTTTATTTCTCTTTTTGTTACTTCTTTAAAATTTACCCCTTTCGGTAAAAATCTTCTTATCAATTTATTATTATTCTCATTACTTTCTCTTTCAACTCAATAATAACTATGAGCATAAAATACTTTATTCCTTTTTTTCTTTATACTTTAAGCATCCATAAATTCACTCTCATTATCAATCATTATCATTTTTTTCCTATCGTTCTTAACCAACAACTTTTTTTCAAATTCACTTCCAATTTTAAACCATTCAACAATACTCATATTCATATTAAAAAAAATATTCATCAATATCTATCGTCCAATACATGCTAGGCTCTTCTTCATTAAAAAAACCGTCTTGTATTTTATTGGGATACCTCTCATTTTTCTCCATGATGGAATCAATAAGTTCTTTCCATTTTGTATTGTTCATAAAATAGGTTGGATTTCTTTCTTCAACAACCTGTTTAATTTTTTTCTTTTTCAATTTTTTTGTTGTTATATTTCCCATTTTTTTAATTTCGTCTATAATGTGCTGCATAACAGATAACACTCTATCATCTATTTTTTTATAAACATAAGATGGTGATATAAATTATTTATCTCTTTGTACATAATACCACCCGTGATGCACCCAACCAGTAACAATAAAATGGAAATCTCCCTTCCAACTTATATCGAAAAAAGTTGTATCTTCATCATTGGAACTACTTGTTTTGATAACTCCACTTCTCGGATTTAGTTTTTTTCACATAAAATATCATTTATTGGTTTCTTTTTGTCTCTATTTATTCTTACAAGTTTAAATTTTTTTCTAATCTTGTCTTTTTACTCAAAGTCTTTATATTCAAGATCTTCCTCTGATATTAGCATTCCTATAAATTCTTCAAAATTATTTGCAAGTACTTGAATTTCATAATCATATTCTTGAAAACAAACGGATACTTTGGGTTCTCCATCTTTTCCACATTCACGATAATCTAAATAGATCATATCATGTCCACCAGATTCTGTATCTGCAATAATAATTCCCATATCTCGTGGATATTCCCATTCTTTAAACCAAAATTCATTTCCAAATTTTCCAAATAGGGAACTTGGCTTGTTACCTCCTATTCCAAAAAATCCAGCAAGCCCAATTGTGTTTACCTCATTTCTTTTAGCATGTTCATTAAACCAATAAGATTTCTTTGGATGACCGCCATTTTGTATTTTCATAAGTTGAATATAAGACTTAGGCAATTTGAATCCTAATTTATTTTCATAAAATACTATTATTTCATTAGTTAATGGTTCTTCTACATAGTTTTTGGTATAGTATTCATGACTATTCCAAAAATCCTTTAAATTACTATTTTCAAACATTGTTAGTTCCTCTTCTTTTCAAAAGTTCAATTATATCATCACTCAAACGCAGTTCTGCAAGATTAGCGTTTGGGTGATTTCTGTTTTTAAACCGCCCCAATATATAGTCAGTTGTTACCTCGTAAAACTTCGCCAACTTGATAAAAGCATAGTGGCTGATGTCCTTGAGGTCTTCCGCTTCATAGCTCCCAGCGTAGATTTGGAGAGATAGGTCTGTTTTATAAGCTGTTCCAGCGTCAAATCACGCTCCACATGGAGGTCTTTCAATCATTCTTGTATGGATAGTTCCATGCTCTCCCTCTTTGTCTTCTTAATAAATATATACCTATCCGACAATAGTTGCTTCTTTGACGGTTAGATTTTCAAAATCCATGGTAATCAGTTTTTCAGCAGCTTTTGGGGTACACATAAACCAAGTAGTCTCTCCCCAAGCATCCATTCTTGTAGCGGTAAAAAAATCCGTCTGAATTAGCACAGGGTTTCGAGCGTCAATATAGCAGTCAGAGTAGAGGTACACTAAATCCACCTCACACTCCGGCAGCCACTTAACACGACGCATACGAGGCTTTCCATTTTTCAGTGTTTTTTCTCTGGGGTTCTCAAACCACTCCAATTCCTTGATTTTCAAACCGGAGAAAGTTTCAGCTAAGTACTGGGCAATTCCCCTACGGGCAAATATCCCACAATTAAGACGCTCACTCCCCATCAACCAAATCATAATAAAATCTCCAACTTTGCAACCGGGGGCGGGCGGTCCGTAGACACTTTCGTCCGCCCACATAACCTCTATCCTTTCGCACTGCTCTGGTCTGGGGCAGGGCTTCTTGTTACCATAGCGGTACATAATATTCACGTAGCCATAATCATCACTTTTTCGGTCATGTCCATGTGCTTCAACCGTATAACCACTTACTGACATGGTTGCTTCCTCCCTACACAAATTTTTCTAAATTTTGAAATTATACAGTTAATAGATTGACACTAAAACGGCGCTCTCTTGCTCTGCCATTTTCTCATAAAATTTTTTCAAACTTTCAAATGAGGTTCTTAACTCATCTTTAATTTCATCAGCTTCTTCTTCGTATTCCCAAATATCAGGGTAAATATCATTTTTGGTGAAACACACTCATATTAAATTTATCAATATATGTTTCAAAATCAAGCTCTTGCAACGCTTTTGCAATTTCTTTCACTCTATCACTTTTCGTTCCAGATATAAATTCTTCGATTTCTTCTCCAGAAATATTAAACTGTCCTACAATCGCTTCGCTGATTAAATTATCTTTAATCGGTTCGCTGGCAGATTTTCCTGTTAACAAAAAATGAAGTGAGTCCCACATTTTATGTATATCACAAATTTCTACGTTCTCATTTTCTTGTGCTTCTTCCACATCATCAAGACACATAAATTTTTCTAATTCAATATCAGTAGTTGACTGATAATTTGCAATCATTCCCATTTATTTTTCCTCCATATTTTACTGTATTGTTCTTTACTTCCGCCCCCGCTGGGGATTTGGATTTTTCAGTAAATCCGACTTCTGTGCAATCTTTTTCAGCCATTTCTTTTTATTAAACTAAAATTGATGTCTTACGCAATCAATCAAAAAGCACGAAAACTCAGGATATAGTTCTAAACGCAAATCCGGCTTAGATTCTCCTTTTTTTATGCGAGCTATCATATCTTCATATTCTGTTTTGTCTTTTTCACAGTCAGAAATTATTTCTTGCTTTTCTTCTTCACTGTCATAGTCATCATCTGCTATTGCATCCTTTAAAGCCTGTTCTAAATATGTTCTATTATGTTCCACAAGTTTGTAAAACTTTTCTTTTTCATTTTTTAGCCACAAAACATAATAATAATGTTCCCAATCAACCGTATAATAATCTGAAATCACTTTATCAAAAAAAGCTAAATACTCATCGTATTCTTCAAGTACATAATAAACATTAAAAAAATCTCATAATCAGCAATGTCATCAGTATTTAAAGAATAGTTATCATCTTGACCATCCTTAACCTGCTTTTAAATAATAAATGGACTTTTCTTTATTCCCAAGACATACCTCACAATAAGAAATAGCTAGCATAAGCCTCATTCGATTTGGATATTTTTTTAATAAGTCCAAAAATATTGCTTCCAGCCTGTTCATATTCTTTTTAGTTCAAATAAACATACTGCGTAGTTGAAAGCAGATTTATAACTTTTTATCCATATCTTTGGCTATTTCAAAGTATTTTTTTGCTTAAGGATATTTTTTTGTATATTATAAAAATCATCTTTACTTAGTTTACATTCCTGAAATTCACTAAAATAGTAAAGACCAAGACCAGTGTAGGTTTCTATATAAGGTGATTTAAGCTCATAAGCTTTAGTCAAAAACTCTAATGCTTCCTTGGAATAATCTTCATAAAACCCTATGTTTGTATAAATCCTTGCTTTATGGGCATTATCCAATTTACAGCCAAAACTGTCTAAAAAATCCTTTAATAAATTAACACAATCGCTTTCGCTATCTCTAAGCTCTAACCTTACTGAAGCTAAAGTACATACTACATCAATATCTGAAGGATTATCTTCCAGTCTTTCCAATAGATAGTTCTCCATTGTTTTCAGATATGTTTTTGATTTCTCAAAATCCTTCAAAAATGCTTCTTTATATTTGTTTTCATACTCTGTTTTGAGCCTATACCAATAAGCTTTTATTTCGTCCATCAATAAGCCCTCCACCTTTCAAAATTTCAAATTTCCAGCTCGATAATCTGGGATTTATTTGCGATAAGATTGCATTCTTTCTATATCTTCTGCATATTCTAAAAGCTTAACAATTAGTGGATTATCAAACTCCCATTGATCAATTATATATCTTGGATAAGAAAGTACATATGTAGGATTTTTTTCTAACTGCTTAAGTTCAAACAAAAATTTGTTTAAAATTATTAACTCCCCATTCATCCAAATCCATCATGTTATTTTTTTATCTCATTTTGTATAAGTTCCTGTATTTCTTTATTTTTTTCATTAAGTCCTCTAAATTCTAATTTTCTTCTCCCAATAAACTGTGATTTATCTAATCAAAAATTTTTTTATGAATCTCTTCTGTATTTTTGTTACATAAATATCCAATATTTTTCATAGAATTTGTGTGCTTCCAAACGTGTTGATGCTGAATTTAATCTGATAAATGCTAATGAATCACTTTTTAGCTTTTTAGTTCTAACTGACTCATCAATTTCTTTCCAATGCCTTTACCTTGAAAATCCGGAAGTACTGCTAATCCCAGAATATTTAACCCCACATCTGAATAAAGACTTTCATAAACTTCTGCATGTACAAATCCAACAATTGTATGTGAATCCTCATCCTCATACACATAAATATAATGATGGTTTTATATCATTTGACAACTTTTTCTATTTGTCTACTTATTAATTCAACAGATGCCTTATACCCTAAAGAAATATCGCATATTTTTTTGTATTGATGCAGCATCATCTTTTCTTATATTTCTTATCATCATATCTCTCCATAAATTCAAACTTTAGTATTTTTAGTTTTTTTGATCTTTTTTTATCATATCTAAATAAAATTTCTTTGCCACCATCATTATTAGCTAAATCATGCTTTGTTTGTAAAAAAAGAAATTACTTCTTTTTTTGTATTCTTCAGGGACACTTTGAATATTTTTGATTAATAATATGAACCAAATTTTTGATGTGCAATTTTTTTGGTGTCATTTTTTTGCATACTCATAAAAGTATTTCCATTTATCAGGGTAATATTCAAAAATTTTTTTAAACGCGGTAAATAGTTAGAAACATAACCTGCAAGTCCTTTTTTTATAAGCATTTGATAAAAATAAAATTATAAATTTCAGTGGTTTCTTCAAGTTGGTATCTTAGTATCATATTTCCCAAAATAGATATGATATTCAATAGTATTTTTTTCATTATCTGAATAATTAAGTGCTATCTGTAAAAGTTCCTCAGCAAATTTGTCATCTTTGAAATACGGAGAATAGTATAATGACATTTCATCTCTAGGTGTTTTTTTCAAATAACTTTAGAATATTAACTACTTCTGTTTCTGTTTTCATTTTTCCAGTTTTTTTAATCTCTACTTGAAGTAATCGAATATCATTTATTTTTTTCTTTATCTTGAATGGAATATTTTTCACTCATGACACCCTCCTAATATCTCATTTTTTTATTGTACATAATGTACCTCCTACAAATTATAATTTACAAAATTATATTTCTATAATAATCGTGTAAATCAAATAAGAAATGCTTATTAACATAACTACTTAATCCTAGTGCCATCCGGTAATATAATATCGCCTTTTTTTCCACTCACATCAAAAAATCCCACATTATGTTTTTTAGCTAAATCTCGCATAACTTCATACGCTTCGTCTGCTACCGACCAAGGAAAAGCTACATAAATTACATCATATCCTATACAGTAGTCAGCCATACGCATTTCTAATTTTTCATCTTCATCGTCATCAAGATTGTCAAAATTAGGTGAATATTCTCCATTCATAGGTGGAAAATTTTCTTTCATTTCCATAAACCAATTTTGCAAATTAGGAGAAGATACTCCTATTGTTTCGTAATCGTGTTCTTCTTCCCATTCTGTTTGCTTATCATACCAAACCATAAATTGTTTTTTTGTATTAGGTGCTTTTGTTTTTTCAAAAACCATTAAATCATAACTCATACTTAGTTCCTCCTGTTTCTCAGTTTGCTACTTTACCTTCTCGGTATGCATATAGATTGCATAAACTTCAAATTTTTGTATTAAGTTTTTATATTTCCATAAATACTTTTTTTATTTCAAATAACTCTTTCATCTTTCTTTCAAATACTACTTCATTCATTCCATTATTTACAGCTATATCATAGTATTTTTTTCAAATTCAGGATGATTGTTTTCCTTGACTACAGATAACAATTCTGCAAAATATCCCCAAGCATTATTAAAGCTCTTTGTTGAGTTATAATCTTCCCTTTTAGGCATATATTTTAGCTTCAAAAAGTACTTGTTCAAAATTTTATTCCATGTTTCTATGTCGTCATCATAACAAAAATATTTTGTTTCAAATAAACTGCCAAATCGTCTGTCCCAAATTTTAATTTCATCAGGAATATACCATATTTTCAAGCCTAATAACTCGCCAATCACTCGCTCAAAAATAGCATTACTTTTTCTTTTTTAACGCCGATTGTAAAAGCTCTCGTATTCTCCTTCAAATACAAACTTTTCAGGGTGAGATTTGATGTAGTTTAGTTCGTTTTCTTCCCCTTCATAATTATCAATGAAATCATCGGCTTCATCTAAAATCTTAAAAAATTCCTCTCCGTATTTTTCTTCCAATATTTCTAGCATATGGCATCTTTCTTCTCTACCAAAAGATATTGTCCCACCACAATAGTCTACAACTTTTTGAAAATTACCTGCATATTCGTTCATTCCAAAATGTTTGAAACCTTTTATTGCATCTTCCCAAACTATCCCTGTAGGATTATATAAAAACTGATGATGACCTCCATTATTTACTTCTACAAAATACCAAGTAATGGCTAATAAATATCTTTGCTCTAAAGTGAAAGTCTGCGCTGATTGAATATACTCATCATATCCATCATAAATATTAATTGTTTCCCACATTGGATCAACAACATCAAAATAAGAGTTTTTCATCTAAACTTTTAATATTTTTCTATGGTAAGCTTTCTGTATGTTAATTTCTTTTTCTGTTTCACCCATTTCATTTGTCTCCTTTATATTTTTCATTTTCTTAATTGATATATTCAAAATATTTCTCTGTTAAAATAGGAGGATTCATATTTTACCTCTCGTAATTAATAAACTTATGCAAGTTCTAACTCACAGATAACTCTTTTTGGTATCCAGTTCGTCTATAGCAGTAATTTTTTTATAATCAAATCCATTTCTCTTCACTTCCTCAAAAGAAATTTTTTTCTCCGTTAATAGTTTCTGTAAAGTCATCTTCATCAAATTCAAAATCTTCTTTCTCTTCATCAAAATCAATGCTATAGGTAAAATCTATTTCAATTTTTAGAGTTTAGAATTTCTAATTTAGAAAGTGGGCGTTTTTGATATCTTCTAAATTTATCTCATCACAGAAGATAGGGTTGTATCCATATTTAGCTTCATCATAGAGTAAAATTTCTTTTCCTGTATGTATACATTTTGCTACTATCATGCAAGGATTGCTAATCTCATTTTTTTCATCATACATACCACAAATCATATATTCTTCAAAAAGTGAACCAAAAAAATAAATTTCATACAATTCGTTGGTATCTCCACTTCCTAAGTTGTTGCAAATACTAATACTTGTAAATGTATCATCTATATTTATTATATTGTAATTTTTCTTCTTCAATATAAGTTGGTACTCTCATTTTGTTTCCTCTCTTAATTATTATATTGTTATTAAATAGGTCAGCATTTCTACAGAATGTTTCAGATACCCAAAGTCTCATATGTTTCCTGAACTAGCCTTATGACTAAATCGTATATCTACCATAACTAATTATCAAGTTCTATTAGCCCTTTGCCCTTATTATAACTTATTCATTTATCATAATTGTTGCAGCATCAACTTCAAATTTTTTTACAACATTTCATTTAAATTTACCTATCTATTTCTAATACAAACATTTTATTCTTCAAATTTTTTTCTTCCACATTAAAGATTACTTCACAGTCGCAACCAGCTCCATTTTTCTTCTAAAAAGGATAATACCATTTTAGCATCTATGTTTTTTTATCTTTTTAAAAAAACTCTTTGGTTAAAGAAAAAAATCATGCTTGCACTCTGTGGTTTCTGATTTATCATTCAGGAAATCAAATAACTTATAAAAATAGTTTTCTTTCCATTGGTAAACTAGATTCAAATTCTTTTTTTCCTGCATCATTTTATATTCATCCATAAGTTTTTTTCTTATCTGCTTTATTCATAATTCATTCTCCTTCAAATTCATATATGATAGTAATAATCACTGAAATTTATGTGTCAATTCTATATATTATTTCTCCTGTATTATATATGTTAAGAATTCCACTTACTGGCTCTTTGTCTTCCTGCCGAATCCACCCTGAATATATCGTAGAACATTCGCTATATCCTTCAGTCAAAATTTCAAATTCAGCATTTGAATACTGTTTCATATAATCGGCTAAAGCCATAGCCTTTCCTGCAAAACTGCCTTCATATACTATTTTTATCAAAAAAATAAGTATATTGCAATCATCAATATCGCATTCTGTAAAATCAATCTCACCCGAATAAATAAGCTCCGCTTCTTCTGTGTATTGAAATATCTTATCCAGCTTCAATCTTAACAACCTTTTTTTATACTCGATATTTATAATACGGCTGTCATGTAAATTATAGGGTATATTGCTTTTTCTATTTCTTTTTAATTCCGTACTCATCACCTTTTCTTTCTATCTCAGCATCAAAAACACAAGACCACAAATAACTAATCCTAGTCCACAGATTTCAATAAAAACTCTATAACCTTTTTCTCCCCACATTTCAAAAATAAAAGTATGGCGAGCCTTATCTCCATCTGTTGCTCTATAAACTCATTTCCGATCTAAAATTGCCTCTATCAAGAACAAAAGTCCTCCAGCTATTAGCACATACTCAAAATACGATCTTAAAAATTCAAATATATTTTCCATACGATATGTTCTTTCTCATCTAAAATTCTAAAGATACGATTTTTTACTATTCAAATCTGTTACAAAATACGGATTATCTTGCTTAATCAATTCGTATAGTCTTAATGCATTATCACTATCTTCTTTTAGCTTTTGTAAATCATTTTCCGTTATTCCAACAATTTGTAAAAAATCTGTTTTTCCGTAAACCGTATCTATTGTGTTTAACTCAGTATCATTCACAATGAACAGAGCGGTAATTTTTGAATCTTTATCCTTACAAATCGAACTACCGTCACCTTGTATATATTGATAGGGTTCAAAAAATCTTTCAGATAAATAAGTGTATCTAGCCAAGTTACCTAACATATCCATCGCCCACATACAATCATCGTTATCAGCTTTAAGTTTGATCGTCATCTCATAGCCCCACTTGTTCCATTCGCCACCAAATGCTTCCTCATTCCCATAAAGTTCTGTCATACCAAATGTGACAATGTGTTTATATCCGTTAGAAGAATCATATATTGAATATCCATCTAAATATTCATCACCACCAAAAATCGCTCTTCTTGTAATGAGTGTGCCAAAGTGCGCAGGTTCTTGGTTTTTGTAAATGACTTTTAACGCTCCTTCGATTGCTTCCCAACCGGGTGCATAGTCTTCATCTTCTCTTACTCTTTTAATAAATTCTTCTTTTGTTATTTTTCTATTAAATTTATTTCTTAGCTTGTCAAATAATCCCATAATTCATACTCCTATTCTTTCACTGTAACACAACCCCAGCCGTCATAATATCCCTCTAGTTCTTCGGCTAACTCCATCAAATACCAAGTTACGCTATTTGCATTACGAAAGTCATCTTCTCTACCCACAACAATTTGATATGGATACTCGTTTGTCTCGTCTACAACCTCATCTGCACGTTCATCAATTCGTCTAAATCCTTCAGTTTCCACTTTCTCCAAAAATTCTTTTCTTGCTTTTTGTGTCTTAAAGTAAAGGCAATGCTCCAAAACTCTAGGCACCATAGTATCGCCATCCATTTGTATTTGGTAAATCAGTTTATTATTCAAAATACCTTGATAGTTATATTTGTCAGGATAAAGAGCATTAAAATAAGTCTCCCACTCTTTGTCTTCATCCACCCAGAACTTATATTCATAATCCGGGAATTGTTCTTTTAGGGCAACTGTAAATGCTTCTTCATAACCTTTTTCATCTTCTACATAAGCAAAAATGCTAAGTCTCTTGTCCCATCTTAAGAAACCTGCCAATATACCTTCTTTTTCTTTGATGATACTTTCAACTAAATCTTCAATTTGGTATAAAGTTTCATCTTCGTCCTTTGTTGGAAGACCATTTTCATCAGGATTTTTTAGCATGACAGAGAGTTGTATTCTTTTCGTATATTTCACCTGTGGGTCAAACTCAAGCAGGGCTAAGCCTAAATTCAGTCTAACACTTGCCAGTTGTTCATCAACCCATCTACAAAGATATACTCCCCAGTCCTCTATGATTTCACCATCATCCTCATCTCCTACTAAAATTTCACGTAAAAGACCTTCTGTGTAGTCATCATTTAAATCATATTTTTCTTTAACCTTTGTTATCTTTTCATCTATGGCTTCAAATTCTTCCTCGCTTCTACTATTATAATCATCAGCATTTTCTATACCATGCTCTTTCAGAATTACTTCAAATTCTTCTTTTACCACATCCTCTATTTCAGCACATTTTTCGTGGATTTTCTTTCTTTTTTCAATTTCCTCTTGGCACTCTTTTATGACTTCCAGTGCATTTTTATCTTCCGGATCTAACTCCGCCCAACGCTGCGCATAGGGAATTGCTTTTTCTTCCTGACATGTTAAATACTGATAGCCATACGCCATACGCATATTCCACTCTGCCTTGTTTTGACCTTCTTTTCTAACAGACTCAAGGATTTCCAATGACTTTAATAAAACTTCTTCTCCTATTTCGTATTCTGTTCCCTTGTCATCGTCCCCTACAATGGCAAAATTTTGTAATACACGAGCAAGCTGATAAGAGATTTTATAATCTCTTTCTTCAGCCGGAATACTCTCTAACGCATTGATACATTCTGTATGTTTATCTTTCTCTGTTAGTTCATCAATCTTTGCAAAAAATTCTTCTCTATTTTTCTTTGTTATAAATAAGTTCAGTTTTTCATAGTAAATTTCTCCTTTTTTTAGCTCCTCCATTTTTAAAATTTAACTTTCCCATGCAATATCCATAATTTCAAAATTACTATTAAATTTAACTGCAGTATTTCATCACTTTCTTCAGGAGATATCATATAGTCTACAATAATTATATCTTCTCCATCTCCATCTTCTCACCTACCCAAAATCCTATATCTGTAACTTTCATACACTGTACAAATTCTTTTTACATCTTCTGGTAAATCAGGTTCTATCTCTTCTCTATGAAAATCTATGTATTCACTATCTTCTAATAAATATGCTTCCAATGCTTTCCTAGCAATTTCATCATTGTTACCAAAGTTCGTTAAAAAAATTAGAAAAAGACATCTAAAATTTCTGTTGTAATTTTTAATTGATTTATCATACCAAAGTGTTGTATTGATTCCATTTACCTCTTCTTCCCACAATACAATAACATCGTCACTAAATCCCAAAACCATCGTCTAATCCATTTTTTAAATCTAATTCTCCAAAAAATTCATGATTTATTTTTTCCATATTCTCCCTCATTTCAATTTTAATCTCTTCTGTATCTTTTCCGCCAAGACTTTTTTTCTTCTCATAGGAAATCTTTAACGTTTTCTCTGGTAGAGCTACGCCTTTACTCAATGTGATTTGATGGATATCATCTTCAGAAAGTCCTATTGTTTCTCCATCTTTTAATTTCACATCATCTTGCAATATATATGATGCGATTGCAGATATAAACGATAGTAATTTACCTGCATCTTCATCGGCATCTAAGATTTCAAGCTCTAATTTTTCAAAATCTTTCATTCCGTAAGTGTAGGTAGATAGCCCATTTTCAGTCCTATATAAGCCGAACCATACCCAGGTAAAAATTGGAAGCTCCCCATCTCTAATCATCTCAGCAGCTTTCATATAATAACTAGGCTCAAATACTACACCACTTGTAAATACGCCAATGGCTTTTTCTTGCTTGCAACAAGTAGCCATGATTTTTGTATAAAGTAAGCCCCTTGATATTAAATCTTCTTCATCCCCTAAGATAGCTACAACAATGTGAGCCTTATGAGTCTTTGTAATCTCTACAGCCTCTTCCCACATCCAATTATTTTCTGCGTTTATTTCAGCTTCTTCATTTGGTACAGGTGCAGGAAATTTGCTGATTGCAATGATAGATTTATCAATATCTGCAGTTATAGTAATGTCATCATCTTGTGCATCTTCTTTTGGAATTTCAATTCCCCAATCTGCTTTTAAATCACTGATGAGTTGATCTTTATCCCATACATTTTCTGAAAGTAAAATACTTCCACAAAAAGCTCCTTTAACTTCATTCTTCATTTTTTTAAGTCCTCCTTATTTTTTTATATTCATTTTCTTCTTCTAATTAACAGTAAATTTTTTTCAGCAATCATAGATAAGGAATAATTTTCTTTTTATTTCTTGAGAGGGAATAAATAAATATCTCCATTCTGTCTGCACCGTGATATGCTCCCACATTTCCAAGTATCATTTTTACCTCTTATCGCACCCTTTAACGCTGTATTTCTTCTATTAACTCTTATATCATAAATTTCATTATACGGTATATATTGCCAAAAAAATAATCATTATTTGAAAATAATATACTTCCATTTTCATATAAAATTATTGTATCTTCATCTAAAAAAACATTTTTACGAGGAGAATCATCAAAATGACTAATTATGTTCTCCATTTGTTTTAAGCTCCACACCCTTGTCAATCCAAGTATCGGTGTTCTAAAAAAACTTATTCTTTTTTTCACAAATTCTTTACTTACACCATATATCTCCATCGATTTTTCTTATATTTTTCATATTTTTCCACCAAAATATAAAGTTAAAATTAATATTATCATTATGAAAAAAAGGTACTGGTGCAAACATTATAGCAAATACTAAAAAAATTCTAACATTTTTTTATACTCCTTCACATTTTATTTATCATATAAATAATACAAAGTATTTGAAAAAAACGACTTATATTATATTGATCTTTTAAAGTGAACTCGAAATTAGGTGTATCAAATCCATTTGTAATTATGTCTACTGTTATTTCTATCCTATCTGCCCCACTATAAGCTCCAATATCTGCAAATAATATTTTTTTCCATCAATAGCTCCCTTTATTGCCATATCTCTTCTCATTACTTTTTATATCGTAAATGCTTTCATAAGGAATATATTGCCAAAAATATTCCAGGTTGACATATTAATATTTTTTTATTTTTCATATAAAACTATATATTCTCCAGTATTTGAAAAAAATTTCTCTCGGTGAATTGTCAAAAAAATCTATAATATTTTGTAAATGTTTTTTTCTTTCCACACCCTAGTTCCACTCAGTTCCAAGCTGTGTATTTTCATAAAATTTATTTTTCTTTAATAAATTCTCTACTAGCTCCATACCTTTCAACTGCTTCATTTATGCTATTATTGATTTGTATTTTATACATAATTCCTATTATAATTAATATTATTAAAAAAATATTAAAGATTGTACTGGAAAAAAATATTGACATAACTAATAAAAATGCAAAAAAATGCTAAGCACATTGTGTATCCTCCACTCTAATTTATTTATATAATTATATCTTATAAATAACTTTATTCTTTTTTTCTAAAAAGTTTGTAATTCAGTAATTTTTTTATCTTTTATGATATTGATAACTTAAATTTGTATATACTAAAAACTTTGATACAATTTTTTTCAAATAAAAAAACTCTTGAAAACCTGTATTTCCAAGGATATATATAATATATAAATTATCTCTTTGATAATGTTAAATACATTAAAACCCTTTATTTTAAAAAGGTTTTTTAAATGTATTTGTAACTATTATGTAGGCAACATCTATTCTTTATTTACTAATGCCTCATAATTTAATATTGTCCATCTTAATATTTCTTTTTCTTTAGCATTTACTTCTTTTTGTTATTACTTTCTTATGTTTATTGATAAAATCTACCTTCATTTGTTTATCGCTTCTAGTCATATCAAGTAATGAATTTAAATCTTTTTCATCTATTACTTTAGTTACAAATTCAGCATATGAAGTATCTATAAGTGTAAGTTTTGATTCTCCATCTGCTACATTTAATACCACTTCATTTTCTCCATTACTAATTTTTTTATTTTTCCTAAATCCATGTATTTTTGCCTATTTCAAAAAAATTTTATTATTAATAAAGGACTTCTATCTTTTTAGCATTATGTTAGGAATTATTAGATCAAAATTCCCTGAAAATTTCTCATCTTTAGTTGAAAAAAACTCTGAATTTCAATATCTCCTCCATAGTTTTTGTCTTGCTCTTGTTACTTCACTAAAACTTACTAAACTCATTAATGCTACAAGCATTATTATTCTTATTCTATTTTTTTCATTTATATCTCTCCTCTTATCATTCTCTAATAGCAAAAATTAAATGTTTTTCTTATTATAGAATTTTTTTCCATTTCTTTATATATTTCTAATACTTTTTTTCAGAATTTTTTTATCATCACTAAATTTTTTTCGTTGTCAAAAAAATACTATCTTTATTATATTTATATTCAACATGCATATATAGAACTGGATAAACTTCCATATATTCTATATATTTTCCCCAATCTATGTCTTCATATTTAACTTTTTTTCTTTAAAAAAATCCTTTTTTTCTTTATTCTCTACATAGTTTTTCATTACCATATTCTCCTAATGATTCTTCAATATGATTATTTATTCTTCTTCCTTGATCCTTCCAATATAGCTCTCCATTTGGTAGCTTATACATTATATTCATGTCAAAATATATTCTTACTCCTTTGTCATTTGGATCTGATAAAAAAATATTTTTAAATATTCTTTCTCTATTTTTTTCTGTAAATATTCTTCTATCTTGTCAAAATGATTTCCTTTACTTTTTATCATATAATAGATTATCTGCTATATATTTCTCTAAACCTAGTAAATAAAAAAATAATCTACTGATTCTTCAGGATCTTCGATTTCTATATTTATTTTTTTATATTCTTTATTATCTGTAAACTCGGTGTATCTAACATCATCACCTCCAACTAAATTAAGTGCTCCTCCGCTAATATTATGTCTATCAATTATTATATTTCTGCTTAAATAATCATTTACAACTTTAGTTCTATATTTATATGCATCTATACCATCATAATAAACAAACATACCTATTAAATAAACAATTATACCTATTATAACTGACAAGAAGCAAATTACTATTATACCATATATACCCACTATTATTTTTTTAAAAATTAAATACATAATATCACTTATTTTTTTCATTTTTTTCACCTTTTATTTTACAAAGTTACTATCTATATTATACCTCATTTTTAATTTTTTTAAGACAATAAAAAAATGGAAGCCATTTCTGACTTCCATATATATTTTGTAAGATTTTTTCCAAAATAGAAAATTTCTATCTTTTTGAGAATTGTGGGCTTCTTCTTGCTTTCTTTTTCCCATATTTTTTTCTTTCAACCATTCTTGAATCTCTTGTTAAGAATCCTGCTTCTTTTAATACAGCTCTTAATGATTCATCTGCAACTAATAATGCTCTTGAAACACCGTGTCTGATTGCTCCTGCTTGACCTGTTGTTCCTCCACCATTAACGTTTACTTTTTACTCCATATTTATTTAATGTTTCTGTTAATTCTAATGGTTGTTCTACAATTTTTAGATAATAATTCTCTTCCACCGAAATATTCTCTCATTTCTTTTCCATTTATTGTAATTCCAGCTTCTCCTGGTACTAATCTAACTCTTGCTACTGAAGTTTTTCTTCTTCCTGTTCCTAAATATTGAATTTTTTCTGCCACGAAACTCTACCTCCTATAACTCTATTCTTTCTGGTTTTTGTGCTGAATGATTATGTTCTGATCCTACATAAATTTTTAATCTTCCAATCATTTGGCTTCCTAATTTATTTTTTGGTAACATTCTTTCCACAGCTTTTCTAATTACTTCAGTTGGTTTTTTCTCAATCATTTCTTCTAACGATCTAGTTCTTAATCCACCAGGGAAACCACTATGTCTATGATATTTTTTATCTAACATTTTGTTTCCTGTTACTGCAAATTTCGTTGCATTTGTTACAATAACAAAATCTCCACCATCAACATGAGGTGTATAACTAACTTTATGTTTACCCATTAATTTAACTGCTATTTCAGCTGCTAATTTTTCCTAATATTTTTCCTTCTGCGTCTATTTCATACCAGTTTCTTACTACTTCTTCTTTTTTTTGCATTTTAGTGTATTTCACTTTTTTATCCTCCTAATTTTTTATGTTTGGATAACGGTCCTTTGTGGGAAAGGCTTACATTGGCTTATATTTTTAAACTATTTTTTTAAGTTTTTTTGTCAAGTAAATTTACTTACTTCTCAAAACTTTTTTTCAATCTTGTTTAATCTTCTACCGAATAATCTAAACTCGCCATTCTCTTATAAAAATTCCATGTCTCTTTAGCATTTTTTTAAATTTATATCAAATAATTCTTTTTGCATGTCCTGGATTTTCTTTCAATAATGATGCATATCTTATTTCCGTTTTCAAAAATTCTTCATATTTTTTTCCCATTTTGGATTTTTTTACTATCTAATTGCAATGGATTTTTTTACCTTTTTCTACAAGTCTTGGATCAAATCTAAGTATAGGCCAATATCCAACCTCTGTAGCTAATTTTTCTTGAGATTTTGATACTTCAAGCCCTCCTTCTATTCCATGTGCTATACAAGGTGAATAAGCTATTATTAATGATGGTCCTTCATATTCCTCTGCTTCCTTTATTGCTTTAAGTGTTTGATTATAGTTTGCTCCCATACAAATTCTTGCAACATAAATATTTCCATATGTCATCATTATACTTGCTAAATCTTTTTTCTTAACAGCTTTTCCTGATGCTGCAAATTTTGCAATTGATCCTGCTGGTGTAGCTTTAGAAGCTTGACCTCCTGTATTTGAGTATACTTCCGTATCCATTACTAAAACATTTACATTATCTCCAGAAGCTAATACATGATCAAGACCACCAAATCCAATATCATACGCCCAACCATCTCCATCAAATATCCAATTTGATTTTTTTAATTATATATTGTTTTAAGTTTAATATTTCCTGTATTTTTTCATTATTTTTTGCTTCAATTTCTAATAACGGAATCATCTTAGCTTTAATTTCTGTAGTTTTTGTCCCATCATTCATATTTTCTTTCCATTCAGAAAATATTGTCGCTAATTCTAAGCTAATCTCTCCCGATATTTCATCCATAATTTTTGCCATTCTATGACGAATTGTATCCTCAGCTTGAAACATTCCATAACCATATTCTGCATTATCTTCAAATAATGACGATGCCCATGCAGGTCCTGAACCACAAGCTCCTGTTGTATAAGGCGTTGACGGTGCTGTCCCTCCATAAATTGTAGAACATCCCGTTGCATTTGCAATCATCATACGCTCTCCAAATAATTGTGTTATCAATTTTATATACGGTGTTTCTCCACATCCAGCACAAGCTCCCGAAAATTCAAATAACGGCTTAGCAAATTGTGAACCTTTTACTGTCCCCTTATCCATAATATGATCTTTATAAGTAACATTTTCATATAAATATTCTGCATTTTCTACTTCATTTCTTTCAATTTGTGATTCTATAGATTTCATGACTATCGCTTTACCTTTTGGAGCTGGACAAATATGTACACAAGATCCACAACCAGTACAATCTAGTGGCGATACTTGTATTTTATATCTTAATCCGTCCATTCCTTTTCCAACTGGTTTTAATGTTTCCATCTTGGCTGGTGCTTTTTTCATTTCTTCTTCATCTATTAAAAACGGTCTAATTGCAGCATGAGGGCAAACATAAGCACATTGATTACATTGTATACACATATCAGGTACCCACTCAGGTACTTCTGTTGCTATTCCACGTTTTTCAAAGTTCGTCGTTCCATTGTCAAAAGTTCCATCTTCATATCCTATAAATGCTGAAACTGGTAAATCATCACCTTTTAACGCATTCATCGGATCTCCAATTCTTTTCATAAACTCCGTTTTCTCTTTATTGATTATTTCTTCATTTATCGGTAAATATTTCCACTCAGGATCAACAAATATTTCTTCTAATTCCTCAACTGCTCTCTCGATTGCCGTCCAGTTTTTGTTCAATAATTTCATGACTTTTTTTCTACTATATGTTTTTTTCTACAAAATCACGCATATATTGTTTTGACTCTTCATATGAAATAATATTCGTTAAATAGAAAAAAAGCAGATTGCATAATTGTATTTATTCTATTTCCAAGCCCTATTTCTTTAGCTAATTTTGTTGCATTTATTACGTAAAAATTTTTGCACCTTTTATAGCTAATTCTCTTTTTATTTCATTCGGTATATTTTTTTAGTAATTTATCTTTATCCCAAATTGTGTTTAATAAAAATGTTCCACCTTTTATAAGTCCAGAAATCATATCATATTTCCCTAAATATGCTGGAACTGCACATGACACAAATGTTGGCTTCGTTACTAAATATGTCGATCTTATAGGATTTTTACTAAATCTTAAATGCGATCTAGTTACTCCACCCGATTTTTTTGAATCGTATGAAAAATATGCTTGTGCATACATATCTGTATTATCTCCTATAATTTTTATTGCATTTTTGCTCGCACCTACTGTTCCATCAGATCCAATTCCGTAAAATACACAAGCTGTAACATCGTCATTACCAGTAAATACACTGTCCTCAAGTGGAAGAGAAGTAAATGTAACATCATCTACAATCCCTATAGTGAAATAATTTTTAGGCTCTGGCTGTGCTAAATTTTTGAATACAGCTATAATTTGATCCGATGTTGTGTCCTTTGACGATAATCCATATCTTCCACCCACTATTATCGGAGCATCTTTTTTGTCATAATATAATGCTCTTACATCTAAATAAAGTGGTTCCCCTAAAGCTCCAGGTTCTTTTGTTCTATCAAGTACAGCAATTTTCTTTACACTTTTTGGCATTACATCAAAAAAATATTTTTCAGAAAACGGTCTATATAGATGAACTGCTAAAAGTCCAACTTTTATTCCTTTTTTTTCTAAAAAATCTACAGTTTCTCTTATTGTTTCTGTAACTGATCCCATTGCAACAATTACTCTTTCAGCTTCAGGATCTCCGTAATATGTAAACGGAGCGTAGTTTCTTCCTGTTTCTTTTGATATTTCTTGCATATAATAGTTTACAATATCAGGAACTGCATCATAATATCTATTTTGAACTTCTCTCGCTTGAAAGTAAATATCATCATTTTGTGCAGTACCTCTAGTTGTTGGTTTTTCGGGATTTAAAGCATTTTCTCTAAATCGTTGAACAGCTTTTTTATCTAACAATTTATCAAATACTTCATAATCAAGAACTTCAATTTTATTCATTTCATGTGATGTCCTAAATCCATCAAAAAAATGCATAAATGGTATTCTTGACTTTATCGCCGCCAAATGTGCTATTCCTGCTAAATCCATAACCTCTTGAACTGATCCTGTTGCTAACATAGCCCATCCGGTCATTCTTGCTGCATATATATCTTGATGATCACCAAAAATTGATAATGCTTGAGTTGAAATTGATCTCGCTGCAACATGCATAACTCCCGGCAATAATTCACCTGCAATTTTATACATATTTGGTATTTTTAAAAGTAACCCCTGTGAAGCTGTAAAAGTTGTTGTCAACGCCCCTGCTTGAAGTGCTCCATGTATAACACCTGCTGCACCAGCTTCCGACTGCATTTCTATTACTTTTACTGGAGCTCCAAACAAGTTTAATTTACCTTTTGAGGCCCATTCATCCGTATATTCTGCCATTCCGGATGATGGCGTTATTGGATAAATACCTGCTAGCTCTGAAAATGCATAAGCTGCATGTGTCGCTGCTTGGTTTCCATCCATTGTTTTCATTATCTTGCCCATTATTTCTCTCATTCCTTTTTTTGTATTTACAATTATATCTTTTTCTTACTATAATAATACAATTATTTTTTTAAATATAGTCAAGATTTTTTTATTGTATTTCATGATTATATATTTGTATATAAAAAAACTCTTTTTAACTTTAGATTATTCATTATAAATTATTTTTTTATTTTTAATATACAAATTTTTAACCTCTACATTCCCCTACAAATTTCTCAAATATTTTTTTCATTTTTTTCATTTCCTCTTACAGACATCATCTCTGGATGCCATTGAGTTGCATAGAAAAAAACGGATAATCTTTTTATTTGAAACAACTTTCAACAATTCCATCTTTAGACTTTGCAATAGGCGTAATATTAGGTGCTAAATCTTTTATCATTTGATGATGAAATGAATTTACTCTCGTTTTTTTCTCCAAATATTTCATAAAAAAATATGATCTTTCCCTAAAATGTCAACATCGTGTGTCGCTATATCTAATTGCCATTTTTTTGTTTATGCTGAATTTTAGTTCCAACATAAGAAATATCTTGATATAAAGTTCCACCATAATAAATATTTGCTAATTGCAATCCACGGCAAATTCCTAAAATCGGTTTTTTTGTTTTTTCAAATTCTGCCAACAACAAATATTCAAACTTATCTCTTTCAGGTTGCATACTTCCCATATTTTGCAAACAATCTTCACCATAAAGTACCGGATCTGGATCTACACCTCCCGAAAGTAACAATCCATCTAAATGCCCAACTAACTCTCTAATTACTTCAACATTATCATGATTAGGTAAAACAACAGGTATTCCCCCTACTTCAATAATCGCTTTACTGTAATCTAAAGATACACTCGTTTTATGAGCATCTAAAACATCTGGATTATGTTCATGTGATGATGTTATCCCTATTAATGGTTTCTTTTTCATATTTTTCCTCTTTTCTACTTTTACGCTCTAACTCTTCTCATAAATTCAATAAAGTTTTTTTATAAGTAACTTTATCTATATCTTCTTACGAATAACCTCTATTTTTTTCAAGGCTTTTTGCAATATTATTCAAATCTCTTGCATCCCTTAAATTTATTAAATCTCCTTTTTCAGGCGTTTCTTTTTTTCATAATAATCTGCAAAATCAAATCCAAATCCAACTTTGTCTATTCCCACTTTTTTTCTGCCACATATTCAAGATGATTTAATAAATGATCTAATGTTTTTTCATTTTCATTTTGACTTACAAAATTGTGATAAGCGTTCATTCCAACCAACCCATTTACATCTTTAATCGCTAAAAGCTGATCGTCAGTTAAATTTCTCATGCTCGGACAAAGACTTCTAGCATTTGAATGACTTGCAAAAAAATGGTTTTTTTGCATATTTTACCATATCCCAAAAACTTTTTATCGTTTGCATGTGAAACATCTATCATAATTTTTTTAATTCTTCCATTATTTTTCACTGCTTCTCTTCCAAGTTCGGTAATCCCTCTTTCTCTGTCTCCACTTTGACCTGTCGCAATATCATTCGTTTCATTCCAAGTAAGTCCAATATGACGAACGCCCATTCGCTCTAATTGATAAAGATAATCTATATTTTTACCAATCCCAGCAAGTCCTTCAATTCCAAAAATAATTGTAAATTTATCTTCTTTTTGTGCTTTCTCAAAATCATCTACTTCTTTTACAATTTTTTTATAAAATCTCTACTATGATAAAGCTTCTTCACTTGCAACTCTCAACATTTTTTTGAAATCTAACTTCAGGATTTTTCATATTCATCAAGCCAAATTACAGAAATACCCCCTAACATATTTCCTTCTGTAAATTTATTTTTAAATTTTTTTCTAATTATATCTTTATTACCTTTTTCGTATTCCCATGTTGCATTAGTCCAAATATCCATATGCATATCAAAAAACATCACTCGATCACTTCTTTCTCAAACATTATTTCTTTTTTTCAATGTCAATACAACATTTTTGCTCCAAGTGGAATTGTAGCCATATTAGGCTTTTTTTATGTCCCGATTCAAAATCATAAATAACACATTTATTATAATCCCTAAAAAAAGTCTTTTATCATTTTTTTCAAAAGTATAACTTGGTTCATAACGATTGCTACAATCATCAAAATTTCCTAAAATAATTCCATTACAATCCTCTAATTTACCTGCTAATTTTTAAATGTGTAAGCATTCTATCAAGTCGCCCTATTTCTTCAGAAATATCTTCTAAAAATAAAAATTTTTATTTCGGGTATCAATTTCATTTTCAGTTCCTAAAGTTGTAACAATTAAAGATAAATTTCCCCCTGTTATAATTCCTTCTATTTTTATTTTTCTGAACTTTCTTTCAAAAATTTTTTTAATGGCATATTTTTCTGGCTCTTCATACTTCCATTTTTTTCATTTTTTTATTGCTTTTTAAAAAAATCATTTTTTTGTATATTCATTAAAATCATTTATCATATTCGACTCAACCATAGGCTCGTGATATGTTCCTAAATTACATTTTTTTGATTTAAAAACTATATGTAAATTAGTAACATCGCTATAACCTACAAAAAAATTTTTAGGATTTTTTTCTTATCAAATCATAATTAATTTTTATCTAATAATTGTCCTGAAGAAAAGCCCCTCTCATACAAATTATAGCCTTTACATCTTCACGACTAAAAAGCGGTATGTAAATCATTTAATCTCGTTTCTATACTCCCTGCCATATATCCGCCATAGTTACTTTTTACACTTTCGCCCAAAATTGGTATATAGCCCAATTCTTCTATTTTTTTCACACACTTTTCGACATTATCAGGATTCATTGCTGATGATAAACATAACAAAAAAACTTTATCTCCTATTTTTTTAATTCTTTAGGGAACAACATTTCATTTTGCCTCTTTTCTCATAAAATTTCATAAATATTACTATCCGAAGATATAATTTCATTATTAGTTAATAATTGTTTCAATTTAATTTTTTTCTTTTATCGGTAAATATTTTTGTATAAATATTTTTTTGCTTTTTTTATTTCATCTTTTGATAATTTTTTTCTAAAAATACAACATTTGATGGTATTTCTATTGTATTATCTATAACTTTTTATGTTTTCAAAAATTTTTTTAATATTTTTTTAAATTAAATTCTGAAAAAAATTAAAGTCTTTATTTTCTTTATTATTCATTATAATAGCAAATTTTTTTATTTGATTTCATAAAATCTTTTTTATTATGTTTGCAAGTTTTTTTCATTAAAAATTATTTATCCAAAAAAATTGTAAAACTATAATTTTTCATTTTTTTATATTTTTGTATTAACATCAAAATAATTTTTTTATAAACGAATTATTATATGGAAAATCTTTAATATTATTTAAAATAATTTCACATTTTTTTACCTGTATTTCCTTTAAAAATATATTCCTAACGTTAATAATATATTTTCTAAACTCGAATTAATATAATTTTTTTGAAATAATTTACTATAAATAAATTTTTTTACTCTCTTTAATAAATGTAGATAATATTTCTTTTTCTTTAGAATTATACTCCATATTACCTAAAAATAAATTTTTTTAATCTTACTAAAAACACCTATTTCTGTATAGTCATAACAAATAAAAATCATAATCTCTTTTTTTAATATAATTTCTACATCTATTCCATTTTTTTATTTCTTGATAATTTCTCAATTTCTATTTTAAAAATTCCAATTATAATTTTCATTTAATAATATAAGTAAATTTGAAATATTATAGTCAAGCCTTCCTATAAATTTCCTTCCTTGAAATAACGCTAACTGATCAAATTCTTTTTTTATAGTAATTTGAATATTTTCGTTTACTTCTAAATTTGTTTGAAAAAAATTGAACGAAGAGGAAATGTTGTAGAATATAATGAATGATAGAAGTTAAATGTATCATTTTTTTCAAATCTGATTTTTTTATATCATCTATATATACTTTCGTATATAATTTCCCCTGATATTCTTCAACTTTTTAGCTTAAATACAATATCATAAAATAAATTATTATTTATTTCTTTTAAAATATTCTCCTGATCCAAACCAAACAGCATTTCTATTATGAAATCCTTTTTTTGCTTAAAATCAAACATTATATGATTTTTTTATTTTCACCGATATACCTTACATTTTCAAGCAATACTCCTCTTGTCAAAAAAAGTAGGACTCAGATTTCCAAAAGCCAAATGGCTTTTAATAATTCCATTGTTTTAAAAAAAATTCATACGATATTTTTTTGTATTGGAATTTGTTTATCAATATTTATTTTTTTCTTATAAAATCTTTTTTTCTGTTAATTTTTTTCGTGCAAAATCATTTATTTTTTTCTTAAATAATTCTATATTTTTTTGTAGGAATTGTAAAACCTGCCGCTCCTGAATGACCACCAAATTTTAGAAATAACTCTGGCATTGACTGAAGGGCTTCTAAAAATATTAAAATTTTTCAATACTTCTACATGAACCAACTGCCACTCCTTCGTCAGACTTTTTCTTCCATAATTATTACTGGCTTATAATAATTATCTACAATTTTTTTGAGCTGCAATTCCTATGACTCCATGATGATATTTTTGGAGAATAATCTACAATTATAAAATCTTCACTCAATTTTTTTCTTGAATATTTTTTTCAACCATTTCAATTATATTATTTTTGTAATTCTTTTCTTTCAAAAATTTCTATTTATAAGCTCAGCTACAATAGCTTCAATTTCACGCATATTATCAGAAATTAACAATGTCACAACTGTTTTTTTGCTGTTGTTAATCTTCCGGCAGCATTAAATACTGGAGCTATTATAAACCCTATATCATATGTTGAATATTCTGTTTTAGGTATATCATTATTTTTTTAAATAATTTATATAAAAAGGTACGAAAGTCCTTTATTTTTTTAGTAAATGGCAACATATCTAATCCATGTTTCACAAAAATACGATTATCCTCTAAAAAGTGGAACTATATCGGCTATCGTTCCTATTGCCACTAAATCTAAATATTTATATGCCTCCTGTTTTTTTCCCATAAAACTCAAATAATGCCAGAATTACCATAAAAAAATCGTTCCAACTCCAGCTAAAAAAATCTATTTTTAAATTTATTTTTCTTTTCTTTTTAGGATTTATAACTGCCAATGCTTTTTGGTACATTTTTTTCCCTTGCAAATTGTGATGATCCGTCACTATTATCGGTAAATTTATACTATTTGCAAATTCAATTTCATTAAATGAAACAATTCCGCAATCAACAGTTATTACTAAATCTCCGCCTGCATCTTTTTATTTTTTTCAATGCCTCGTTATTTAACCCGTATCCTTCATCTCTTATCGGAATATAAAAATTGATATTTTTTTGCTCCTATTTCCTTTAAACTTAAATACAAAATTGATGTCGAGGTAATTCCATCCACATCATAATCTCCATATATCCAAATATTTTTTTATTTTTCTTTTTACTGCTTCCGTTATTATTTTTAATAGCATTTTTCCATGTCCTGTAAATCATAAGGATTCCCTAAATTATCCAGTTTAGGATTTAAAAAAATTATAAATCTCTTTTTTTGTTTTTTTATTCCTCTTGAATAAAGAATTTTTTTAAAACATCGTTATCAATCGGAATATCCCCAATTTTAATATCTTTATCACGTGGAATAGGTTTTTAAATTCCACTTTGTATTTCTCATAAAATTAACACCTCCTATTTATTAATTTTATTTTAACATATTTTTTTTATAAAATAGTAAATAAAAGAGTATGTCTTTTTAACAACATACTCTAGTTTTTAAAATTTAAGTGTTATTTTTATTATTTTATTATCCCGATTAAATCAGTAATAATGAATGGAATAAACGCTTGTTCTGTTCCAAATGTAGTTGCTTCATCTTTATTAAAAAAATTAACACAATAGCATCATTTTTTCTAAATAAAATTTTTTTGTTTTTTTACTAAACCATCAAATTTATATTTTTTTAGTATCAATAGTCGTAAATCCAAATTGTCTAAATTTATCAATAACTTGTGATTTTTAATGCCGCATTATATCCGGGTACAAAAAGATCTTTCAACTCTAATGCTAATCCGTTCTTTACATTAAATGTAATTGCATCGTATAATGTCGTTACTTCATTTTTTTCATATCTTTTTTTCAATAATTGTGAACAATATACTTATAAATGAAGCATTATTACTTTCAACTGTATAAGTTAAATTATAAGTTTTATTTTTTTATCTCCTTTATATTGTGATATAAATTTTTTTCCATCTCTTTATTCATATCTTTTTGTAATAGTAGAATTTCCACTAAATAATGGATACAAAATTGTCGATCCATCTAAAACTTTAGTTTGTGCGATTTGACTTACTGTAGCTTCAGAAGTTGGGATATATCCATTAAATGTAAACGGTATCTTTTTTTAGCATCGTTCGTTGCCGCATATCCTGTATTAAATATTGTTAAAAGCTACTAATAAAATTCCTATTTTTTTCATATATATTTTTCTCCTCAAATTTTGTTTTTAACTTCATATTATTATATAATAAATTCATAAAATTATCAATCTTTTTATTTATGATTGTACCATAATCCCACTAATATTTTTTTAATTTAACATTTTTTTCAAAAATTGTTCCATATAATCTTTAACTTTTCCATATAAAATATATCTAACTTTTTTTGTAAATCACTTATTCGTTTTACAATTCAATGCACACATTATCATTTTAAGTTCACATTTCCATTCATTTATAATTTCTATAACTTCATTAACATCATATTTTTCCAACTAATTCAAGCATAATCCTTGATAGTCCAACGGCTTTTAGCTCCTAAAACTAAAGATTTTTATTATATCTAAAGGATTTCTAACACCGCCACTTGAAATTATTTCCACTTTATCCATATTTTTTTGTGCTTTCAAGAAGTGAAACTACTGTACTTTGTCCCCAAGTATTCAAATAATCAAAACGACCTTTTTCTTACATTTCTCATATTCTCTATATGAAAAAAACTTGTCCCTCCTCGTCCACTTATATCAAAAAGTTTTTTTACCCCAATGTTTGTAGCTTTTTGAATAGTTTTGGCATCCATTCCAAAACCTACTTCTTTTTAAAAATTAACGGTATCTTTTCTTTCTTTTTGTATCTTCTCTACATAATTTTTTTAAATTAATTTCCCATTCACTAAAATTCCTACTACCTTCGGGCATTATAAGTTCCTGCATTAAATTAACATGAATTTGTAAAAATAAAGGCTGTAAATCTTCAACTGCTTTTTATTCCAGCCTCATAATCTTTATCAATTCCAATGTTTGTTCCAAGCAAAAGATTTTTTTATTTTTCTCGCTTTTACTATTTCAAATGAGTCATCATTTGGATTTTTTTCAATTTTACACTGTAAGATCCCGTTACAAATAGTATTCCTGTTTCATTGGCTATTTTTTTGCAAGTTTTTTTGATTTATTTCTTTACCTTTTTGAGCTTCCCACCCGTTATTGCATTTTATAAAAAGGGTATTCAAATTTATAGTCTGCGAATTTTTGTACTTAAATCAATTTCATCCAAATTATATTTTTGGTATTGATGCGTGAATTAACTCAATTTCATCAAAACTATTATACGGACTTTCATATTTTTAAAGCATATTTTTATATGATCGTTCTTTCTTTCACTATCTATCAAAAAAATTTTTCTTCCATTTTTACCTCTAATTTTTATATTGAAATTTCTATTTTATAAATAATATTTATTATATCAATTATTTTTTTCCTAATTTTTTTCTTTATAAAAGTATTTCAATATCGTATTTCAGCCATCTTTCCTCTATTACTTTTTGTATGATTTTTCATTAAAAAGAAATAGCAATTCCACAATCTCCTCCTCCAGCTCCACTGCTTTTTAGCTATAATTTCCAAATCTATTTGACTCGCTACAATATTTTTTTATTTTTTTATTATAAATATCTTTATCTAATTTATATAATAAACTCCCTATATTTTTTTATATTTTTCAATTATTTGATTTTTTTATTTCCAATTTCAAAAAGCTTTTTTTCAAATTTATAACACTTTTTTTCTGTTTTTTTCTAAAAAGTTTTTTTATCTATTTTAGCTTTTACTTTCTTTATCATTTCGCTTGAAATTGAAGGTTCTTTCGTCCAAGCAACTAAAAAAATTCACAATCAATATTATAATTTATTTCCTCAATTTTATAATCCCAATTTTTCATTTTAAAACATCAAGCATATCCTTTTTATATCTTCTCGAATTTTATCTTTATCAAATCCACGAAACATTATCATATTTTTCATAAGAAATACAAGCTATATCGCCCATAGAGCCATTATCTCCTCTTTTTTTAATAAAACATAAGTTGCAAGTTTAAAAAAAGCATATCTTTCGTCAAATTCAAATTATAAAAGCTCATTTATCGCTTTAACCGTTAAAATTACAACACTCCCGCTCGACCCAATTCCATATTTTTTTCCCATTTTTCTCCATTTTTACCTGTTATTTCAAGATGGAATGGTTGAATTTTTTTGTCCCTTTTTTTAATAAATATTCATTCATTGCAATAATAGTTTCCTGAATCAAAGAATAATTTTTTTATCACTCTCTAAATTTACACTATAATCAAACATATCAGATTTTTATTTTATATTCACTCGAAAAAAATATTTCTCCATACATAAAAAAATATTTATATTTTTTTATTATTGCACTTTGTCCCTCAAATAAAACGGCATACTCTCCTCCAACATAAAAGTTTCCCGCATGTTCTTACTTTTTTTATTTGATTTTTTTTCATTTTTTTATTCCTTGCTCTATAATTTTTATAGTTTTTTTGATACTATAATTTTTATATTTTTTTCTTCAAAAAAATTTTACTCAATCTTTCTAAATCTTCTTCAAGACACATAACCTTTACATTAGGCCCTGCATCCATTGTAAAATAACATTTTTTTCTCCATTTTTTTCTTAATTTTTTTACAAATTCCATCGCTTCAAATGACTGTTCTGTTAAATAACTAAATGGAGGATTTGCTGTTTTTGTAGTTGAATGCATTCTAAGTGCATTTTCTTCTGTTAAAGCCCCCACTTTTTTTCAAAAATTATTTTTCAAGTAAATATTGTTTCATATTAACAAAATCTATTTTTTTGATTGCTCTACCCATTCAGCAAAAATTTGTTGATGTTTCAGTACAAAGTTTCATACCATTTCTGCTTGATAATATTTTCTTTTCTCCGTTCAAAACTAACATTATCATCGCTAATTTTAAGTCTGTTTTCACTTCGTAAACTTCTCCTGTTTCTTTGTCCCAAGCAGATATGGGATAAAAAACTTCTTGAAGAAGACCCTGAAGCAAATTTTGCAATTTGAGCTAATTCTTTTTTTGTATAATTTGTTTTAAATAATTTATTACAAGCTAAAACTGTTGCAGACAAAACCACTTGAACTAGAAGATAAACCTGCCTCTGTCGGCATATTATTTACAGTGCTTATTTTTCACTTTTTTTATCTCTATTTTTTTCTAAATAAGTCTACAACTTTTGAAATTTTTTTCTCTTTGCTCTTTATTTTGTAATTCTCCATTCAAATAAAATAAGTCTCCTGCTTCATTTTTCTCCCACATTTTCTAATATTTTCATCGCTTCTTCATCACTTACAAAACTGATTTCTGTTTCTGTAAACATATTTTCAAGTGTCAATGAAATACTACTCGTTGATGGTATCATTTTTTTCAGCATCTTCTTTTTCCCCAATATTTCACAATCGCAATATTTGCATACGATTTTTACTTTTTTTACAGTTTTTTTCTATCCATAATTTAACTGCTCCCAATTCCTTAATTTTTTTCTCCTATTTTTTTGTGCTTCATTTTCTGTTTTTTTACTAAAATAATAACACAACCTCCAAGTCCTCCACCTGACATTTTAGCACCTAAAGCTCCATTTTTTATAGCTTCCTCAACAAATTCATTAGATTTATCACAACTTACACCAAGTTTTCTCAGTTCTTCATGAGCTTTTATCATATTTTCGCCAATTAATTTCAAATTTTTTTCTCTTATATTTTTTTCAACTTCATTTGTAAAAAGTCCAATATTTCCCAATATTGGGATCGCTTTTTCTCCTAATTCTTTCACTTTTTTTCTACAGTTTCTTTTTGTTTGTCCGTAAATTCCAGTATCTGCAATCAAAAGGTAAGCATTCAAGTTTAAGTCAATCATGCTTAGTCCCTTATTTTTAATAAATTTTATTGCCTTATTACTCATACAAGTTTTAGCATCAAGTCCACTCGGATTCCCATGTGCAACTTTTTCCGCTTTATTCACAAGATACGTTAATATTTTTATATGTCAGTTTTTTTGATTATAATAATCAAATACACTTCTAATTGCAGCAATACTCACTGCCGCTGACGATCCCATTCCACGACGCGAAGGAATTTCCGAGTCCACTTCATATTTTTATATAAGCATTTCGTATTCCAATATATTTTTAAAGCATTATAAACAGCCATTGAAAGTGTATCATTATAATTAAACTCTAATTTTTTTATTACTTTTTAGTTATTTTTACATATCGTTTTAATTTTTTTAAAGGAATTGCTATAGCAGGATATCCATAAACTACAGAATGTTCTCCCATTAATATTATTTTACTATGTCTTCTCCAATTCCTATTTTTAGTTTTTCTTTTTTTACCTCATACATAATTTTCTCCTGTATAATTAACCTCTTAAATAATTACCAAATTTTTTTATTCTATTTTTTTCATCTTTATACAGTTTATCTCCTTGTTTTTGTATTAAATACTTTATGAAATGCATCAACATTTTTTTAATATTCCATTTACTCTAAATATCGTTGGCGAATGTGGATCTGTTTTTCACTTGATTTATTAAAAGATTCTTGAGTTGCTTTTTCTCCAAATTCTAGCATAATTTAAGAAAAAAATAATTGATTTTGTGAAAATTCTCCTTCTTTTACATTTTTTTCAGGATGATCTTTAAGATACATTTCTAAAGCATCATATGAAATATTTACTCCTCCCAAATCTGCAGTATTTTCAGTTGATGTAAATTTACCGTTTACATTTATCCCTTTAGCTACTGAATATGTTGAAAATTCATCTTCCAATCTTTTTGTTACTTTTTTTCAAAATTCATTTTTATCTTCTTTTTTCCCACTCAATCTTTTACATTTCCATCTCCATCGTAACTTGAACCGGAAACATCAAAACCATGTGTCATCTCATGACCAATTACTGCCCCAATTCCTCCAAAATTTGCTCCTACTCCTAATTTTTTTCATAATTATAAAATGGATATTGTAAAAATTCCTGCAGGGAATACTATCTCATTTTGATTTGGCGAATAATACGCATTTATTTCATGTGCTGTCATAAACCATTCTTTTTTTATCTACTGGTTTTCCTACTTTTTTTCTAATTCTTTTTTTCATAATTTACTTTTTCCAATTATTCTCAAATTTTTCATAAAGTGATAAATTTTTTTATTTAATTTAATTTTACTATAATCTTCCCATTTATCTGGATATCCTATTTTTTTACAGTAAATTTGCTTAATTTTTTTCTAATGCTTTTATTTTTTTGTTTCTTGGCTCATCCAATCTAAATTTTTCAATTCTATTTTTTTAAATGCTTTTTTTAATATAATCCACCATTTCTATCGCGTTTTGTTTAGATTGTTCAGAAAAAAATATTTTTTTCAACATAAACCTTTTCCTATCATATCTCCAAAAAAACTCCATCAACAAAAGCTAATGTTCTTTTTTTCTAAATTTTCTCTTTTTCTTTGTTCCTTCTAAATATTTTTTTCATAAAAAAATCAAAACTTTTTTTGCCCTAAATCTTCACTTAAAACATTTGAAGTTCCATTTATTAAATGAAATTTCAAATAATCTTTTATAACATCAATATTTTTTTATCATTTAAAAATTTTATCTAAATTTTTCATAATATTTTTATTTCCGTTATTATAACTTTATCAGTTTTCACTCCCAATTCATTCAAATATTTACTTATATCTATATTTTTTTACTATATTTTTTTAACTCTTCCAATGTTCTTACATTATTATATTTTTGCTACATCATATTCTTCTTCATTCGTTAATAAATTTTTGAGCTATCATTTTTTTCAAATTCAAATATTTTTTTCAGCTTTATTTTTTTACATCTTTCTCGTTTAAATAAGTCAACATACTTGCAATATTTTTTTATATTCTTTTTGTTATTTCTCTATTTTTCTGGAGTATCTTTTTGATAATAATCTTTTTGAAAGTCCTAAATTAGCATTCCCTAAATATATAGCATTATTTACAGAATCATTTAAATCTCCTGATACACCCCATTCATAAAATAATCCTCTTCCTTCTTTTTCCTACTTTTTATTATATTTTTTTGTAAATCATCAATATTTTTTTAAATTATCTATATCATTATAAACTGATTTTATTGGTTCAATTCCCTCTTTATTTCTTTTTTTCTACATTATTATACATCTCATATATTGTTAAAATTTTTAGCTTCATCACTATCTTCCGAAATATCTTTTTTTATTTTTTTAATTCTTTTTATTAAATTTTTTTAAAAATTCTTGATTTTTGTTCAGATAGTACAACAAAAATTACTCCAAGATGATTTTTGTTCCTGGTATTTTTGTTTTTTTCTAACCATTTTTTTATTTACATACTTATAAAAAAATCATCTTGTGGTCTTACTTCTGTTGATAATCCCTCTATAAGCTCTGCATCTCCACTTTTAACATTTTTCCATATTTTTTTATCTTCATTTTTTTCATAATTTTTGTTTTTTTATTGTACTATTTCTAGTTATTTTATTTCTATATGTTTTTATGATTTTTTTATATCTTTTTGCCGATAACAACACTCCTGTCAACAACATTCCTATTATCATTTTTTTCATTTTTTTACCTCTCTTTTTACTATTTTTTTATTTTTTTCTTTATTATACCATATTTTTCATATTTATTTATAAATTATTTTCACAAAAAGAGGAATTAATCCTCTTTTCTATTTTTCAATCTTCTCTACTTCAAGCCTCTCAAATATTTATCAATCCCATTTGCAATTCCTTGTACCATTTTTCTCTTTATACTCTGGTTGCGACATTTTCACATCTTCCTCACTATTTGACATGAATCCCATTTCAATCAATGAATTTGTAACTGTAGACCAATTTGTCCCCGTCAAATCATCTCTATATTGTATTCCTCTATTTTTTTAGCTCCTGTCACTTTTTACAAATTCATCTAATAATATTCTTGAAAATTCCTCACTACTTTTTTTGTACTTTAACTGTATATTTATTATTTTTTTGATGATGTTAAAACAGAAGCTCCTGTCATACTTTTTATTAGCACTCCCATCTGCGTGCAATCTCAAATACACTGAACATCCTCTATTATTTGTATCTATCGCTCTTTCTTTGTTACTTATATTTACTTCATTTACACGACGAGTCATATAAACATTATAACCTCTACTCAACAACTCTTTTTCTACTTTTAGACCTATATCCAATGTTAACTTATACTCCGGAATCTTCGTTGTAACGCCTTGTGTTCCCGACGATACTTTTACCTTTTTCACATTACTACCAGGTGCTTGTTCTTCTAACCCTGAATTTCCTCTTAATTGATGCCCCGGATCAAGACACACTAAATATTTTTGAATTTAAGTTGTCATTTTCTCCTGTTTTATTCATCTTTGTTTTCTCTTGAATAACTTTTTCGCTATTTTTTTCATTCGTCATCAATTTTTTCTCTACTTTATTCGCATAAATTCCTAAAGCTAAAATAGAAAATGCCATAACTACTGTTCTTTTTATCATTTTTCCTCCTGTATTCATACCTTTATGATTTCCAAAAATTTTTTTAAAAAAATTAATTATTGTATTATGCTATTTATTTTTTTATCGCTTTCTCAAAAATCATCTCTACTTATATCAAAAAGAATTTAACGCATTTAAAAGTTGTTTTTGAATTATAATATCCTATTTTCAAAAATATCGCCCAATATTATTCGCTTTTTCTTTCGCATTTGTTCCAATTGAAAGACCATTATCTAATAAATCTGAAATATTAAATATTTCAGCTTGCGTTTCACTTTCACTTTTCAAAGTAACTATATTTTTTTCAATGCTTTTTAAAATACTTCTATCATTTGCATTTTCTACTCCGATATTTATCTTATCAGAATAAGTTTTTCATAGCTTCATTTCTTGGAATAAATGCGTGTTTAATTTTAGGAATATAATACGATATTTTTTTCTAATAGTTTTTCCCCGCAAAATCTGGATCTGTTAATAAAATCATTTCATTATTTTTTTGATAATTCAATTAATCTATCTATAGTTTTTTTACTTATTCCTGAAAAAAACCATTTAACGCAATAATATGAGCATCTACAACTCTTTTTCAATGCTGTTATATCATCTCTTCCTTCAACGATTATAATTTCACTTACTTTTTAATTTTTTTCTTGTTTATTGTCCATTTTCTCTCCTATTTTTGGACTATTTTTACATTATAATTTTCTAAAACTTTCAATAATAATTCCCAAGTTTTTTTCCAACTGATTCAATTTCCATTCTTTCTTCAGGCGTATGAGCTCCATAAATATTAGATCCAATTGATACAACGTCAAGATTTTTTAAATTATCAGCAAATATTCCACACTCTAAACCTGCATGAATCGCTTTTTATTTTTAGCTTTTTTTCTCCTGTTATTTCCTCAAAAGATTTTTGTTACAATATCTCTTATAGGTGAATTTTCTTTATATTCCCATGATGGGTAATGTGAATCTACAATTCCTTCTGCTCCATATTTTTTTGATAAAATTACAACATCTTCCAATAACTTATCTAAAAGCTGCATTTGATGAACTTCTAGGCAATGTTTTTTATTTTTTTATTCTTATCTCATTTCCTTCAAATACTGTTTTAATAACCCCAATATTTATTGATGTTTCTACTAGCCCTTCAATATTTTTTTACTCATTGCAAGTACACCATTTGGAGCTTCATTTAAAAAAATCCTAAAAATTGTTTTGTTCCTAATTCATTTTATTACTAATTTACTTCCAGCAAAAATCATTTTCACTAATTTTTTTCACTTCAATTACAGGGTTTTTTTATCTATAACTTTAAAGTCTTTTTATAACATTTTCAAATGCTAATTTCACTAATTTTTTTCAACATCTTCAAATTTATCTCCATCTAAATTTAAGCCAATATTTACAATACATTCTCTCGGAATTGCATTTACTTTATCTCCACCATCAATATGATTTAATACAAAATTATATTTTAAAGATAAATGTCTTAACACTTCTCCTAATATTTTTGTTTGAATTCCCTAAACCTAAAATGAATTTCAGCTCCAGAATGCCCTCAGAAAGTCCTTTAACTTCAATAGAAATTGGAGTATATTTAGAATCTAATTTTTTTCTCCTTCATAATTAAAATAAGTTCTCGTTCTAGCTCCTCCAGCACTACTTACATACACTTCTCCATATTCTTCTGTATCTAAATTAATTAATGCTTTTCCATTAAACCAACTATAATCAAGTCCATAAACTCCTGTCATTCCATCTTCCTCATCTGCTGTAATTATAGACTTCTATTTCAGGATGTTTCAAATCATTTCTATCTAATAAAGCTAAAAATATAGGCAACCGCAATTCCGTTATCTGCCCCTAATGTTGTCCCATTAGCTTTTTAAAAAAATCCATCTTGTAATAATAATTCAATTCCTTGTGTTTCAAAAATCAAATACTGTTTCTTTATTTTTTTCCCAAACCATATCCATATGTCCTTGTAAAATTAATGGAGCATATTCTTCATATCCTTCAGTTGCTGGTTTTTATAATTAAAACATTGTTTTTTTCATCTTGTTTTACTTCTAATTTTCTGTCTTTCGCAAATTTTTACTAACCAATCACTTACTTGTTTTTTTCTTTTCTTGAACCCCTAGGAATTTTTTTGATAACTCACTAAAGTAATAAAAATACTTTATCATTTTTTTATTAAATTTTTCTAAATTCATACTACATACTCCCTCTCTATCTGTATAAAACAGTTTTTTTATATGTTTTTAGTTTATACTATCTAGAACTCTTTGTCAATCAATCTTATTTTATTTTTTTATAATATTGAATCAAATAATTCTTCTAATTCTCTTTGCTCTTTTTTTGAGTTAAATCGTGTCCTGATTTCAATTTTAATAACAATTTATTATTTTTCTCCAAGTGTACTTTTTTTCCAATATTTTTTTATTATTAGTTTCTTATAAAAAAATTCATTTTTTTACTCCTTTTTAATTTTTTTATTTATCTTCACTTTTTAATTTCCATACTTTTTAAAAAAATCATCAAATGTTAATTGAACAATATTTTTTTGTTATTGAACTTAAATGTACTCCAATTAATCTTACATCATCCCTTTTTTTCAAAATAATCAAAAATTTTCTTTAACTATATCATATATTACATTTTTTTATCTCGAGTTGCATTTTTTTCATTGTTTTTTTGATCTTGTATATGTCATAAAAATTAGAATATCTTATTTTTTTAATGTTACCGTCTTTATGTACTCCTTTTTTTCTTCCAATCTTTTTACTAATTTTATAACTTGATCCTCTAAATTTTTTTCAAAAGTACTTGTTCATCGTTCATCGCTTGAGAAAATGTAACTTCATGACCATAAGAATGCGTTTTTTTATCTTTTTTTCTATTTCTGAATAATGATTTCCTCTCACAACATTATATAAATACTCACCACGTGAATTTCCAAAAATTTTTTTAATAAGTTCATTTTTACTTATTTTTATACAAGTCCTTCGTTTTTATATACTTTGTATTTTTGCTAGTAATTCTCTTGTCTTTTTACCAATTCCAGGTATTATTGAAAGTTCCTTATCATAAATATAATCCAAAAAAAGTGTTCCTTATTTTTTTAAAAAAATAAAATACCCATTTGGCTTATTTATATCACTTGCTATTTTTTTGCACTCACTTTATTAAAACCTATTCCAACCGAACAAGTAAGTCTTACGTTTTTTTATAAATATATCTTTTAAATCTCTCAATAAATTTTTTTCTATATTATCATCTCGAACAAATTCCGTTATATCAATAAATCCTTCATCTATTGAGGTAAATTCACATTTTGGCAACACTTTTTGTATCGCATTTTGTATTTGTTTACCAACAGCACTATAATGACCTTTTCGTATTTCTACAAATTTTAATGATGGACAAAGTCTTTTTGCTTCAACCGCAGGCATCGCAGACTTTACTCCATATTTTCTTGCTTCATAACTTGCTGTCGTAACAACTCCATAACCTACCGCTATCGGTATTCCCCGTAATTTAGGATTATCCCGCTGTTCTACAGATGCAAAAAAAGCATCCATATCGTAATGTAAATATATTTTTCCATTCATTTATTTTTCCTTATAATAACTTAAATTCTCCATTCTTTATTACATACTGTTTTTTTGCCATATTAGCTAACTCTATACTATGCGTAACAATTATAATTGATTGTCCTTTTTTTCTTCATTTATTTTTTTAAATAATCCATTTATAATATCGCTCGTATCACTATCTAAGTTCCCTGTTGGTTCATCAGCTAATAATATTTCCGGATCATTAATTAAAGCTCTAGCTATTGCAACTCTTTGCTTTTTCACCACCCGACAATTCCAATGGTTTATGATTAATTCTATGTCCAAGCTCCACTAATTCCAACAATTGTCTTGCTTTTTCTTTTTAATTCTTTTTTTATTTATTTTTTTATTAATTAAAGCTGGAATCATTACATTTTTCCAGAGCTGTAAATTCATTCAATAAATAATGAAATTGAAATACAAATCCTATTTTTTTCATGTCGTATTTGATTTTTTTACTCTTTCATTTTTTTATAATTTATTTCCTTTTCATCAATTTTCATTATACCATTACTTGCTTCATCCAAAAGCCCAATTATATTTAAAAGTGTCGTTTTTTTCCACTTCCCGACTTTCCTTGTATTGAAATAAAATCTCCTTTTTCGACAACAAAATTTATATCTTTTTAAAATATGTATTTCTTCCGCTTTAGTTCTATATATTTTATTTATATCATTCAATTCTAATATTTTTATTCATATTTCAACGCCTCCATCGGTTTTTAATTTAGCTGCCCTTGTTGCTGGATATATCGTAGAAATGAATACAACCATTATTGCTACACTGTAAATCATTATTAATTCTCTTGTTGAAATATATAACGGTAATTCATCTAAATAATAAAACGAATTTTTTTCATATATATTCCAAACATTTGTTTCATAAGCATTAAAACTAATGGCGATATAATACTCGCAACTAACATTCCAAAAATACCAATTATCATTCCTTCTATCGTAAATATTCTTCTTATATTTTTTTATTTGTATATCCTATTGATTTTTAAAATTCCTATATCTTTAATTTTTTTCACGCACTATCATATTTAAAATTACCGACACTGCAAATGATGCAATTAATAATAAAAGGCTTAAAATCGCTATTAATACAAATTTTTTTCAAATTTAACTGCACTTAATAAACTTTGATTACTTTCTTTCCAACTAATTAAAGCAAATTGATCTTGATTTAACACTTTTTTTAATTCACTTATAGTTTCTTCTAATAATTGTGAATTAACCGTTTTTTTACTCCTATTTGTGTTACAACTTCCCCTCTTTCTGTTAAAATTTGCATTGTTTGAAGTGGTATTATTACTAAATTAGCATCATATTGTAAAAAAATCCTGTTTTAAATATTCCTTTTTACAATAAGTTTTAATTCTTTATTTTTCAGCAGATACAAGAGAAATCTCATCTCCTACTTTCATTCCTAATTCTTTAGATAATTCTTCTCCTATTAAAATACTATTTAATTCGCTTATATCACTACTTCCTTTTTATTATTTTTTTAACTTAAAAATCATTTTTTACATTATCACCTTCAAGACCATCCGTTAAAACTCCTTTAGCATAACCTCCAAATCTTATAATACCTTGTGTATCTAGTTTAGGCATTACTCCTTTTACATTTTTTTAACTTTCTTTAATTTTTTTCTACTATTTCTCCATAATTTTTCAATTTGTGGATCTTTCATACTTTTTTATATTAATTTCAGGACTTAAAGAAAGTAAAGAACTTACCATGTTTTTTTCAAGCCCATTTGATACTGTCAATGAAACTATAAAAACTGTAATTGCTATTGCTACTCCCAAAATTGAAAATATACTTTGAAATTTTCTCTCTCGTATATGTCTTAATCCTATAAAAAAATTCTATCATTTTCTCTCACCTACTTTACTTTTATATCTTCAGATGCTTCATTTATTATATTGTAATTTGTCATTAATTCATTTTTTTGCTTTCAACTTCCTTCGTATCAAGCACAATTTCTTCATTATATTCTGTTTCAAATATAATAAATTCTGTTTTTTGTATTTCTTACCTTATCTACAAAATCTTTAAAATTTTTTTATATTTTTTTCTCCATTTACTTTCGTTATCAAAATATTTTTCTTGCTCATCATATCCAATATTTATATCATACGGCAACACTCTTACTAAAAGTACCATTTCATCATAATTTTTTTATATTTATCTTCTGTATCATTCGTTAAAGTTATTCCATCTAACTCCAATAATAAATAATTATTTGTCAATGGCTCAAACACTAAACCACCATACACAAAAATATGTTGGTAGATTTTCAAGTGGAATATTTTTTTACAACACTATATCTCACATTACGACTATTCAGTTTAACTGTTCCCTTTTTTTCTCTTTATTTCTAACAATTTCATAACTTATTTCATCACCATAATTTTTTTGTTGATTAATGTAAGATAAATCCGTTTTTTTCATCATTTCTAAATTTTATTGTTCCATCATAATAAATATCTTTTTCCATCTAATTTTGTTATAACATCATTTTTTTGAAGCACTCCTTCAAATGGTGAATTTGGATATATTTCTTTTACCAATATTCCTTTTGAATCATTATCTAATCCTAACATTTTTTTCTATATGCTATACTCTCTAATTTTACCAATCCTAATCCTAAACTTGGAGAACCATCGTATTTTCCATCTTTTACATCATTTAAAAAATGTTTTAATACATTTACAGGAATAAAATATCCAATATTATCAGCCTGCTTAAGTCCAGCAAATGCAACTCCTACCACTTTATCATTACTTATTACAGGTCCTCCACTGTTTCCACTATTTATCGCTGCATCTGTTTGACCTATTAAATATTTTTGATTTGTTAAAGTATAGGAATTATGTTCTATTCTTGATACAATCCCTTTTGTTGTGCTTAATTTATCTCCACCTAAAAGGATATCCATAAACATTTACATTTTCTTGTAACTCTGGTAATTTACCCAAACTTAATTGCTCTGTATCTTTATAAAAAAATTTTTTTATTTTTCAACATCTATAATCGCTAAATCATAGTCAGCAGAAATAAATTTTTACATTTGCTTTATATTTTTTTAGAATCTCCTTCTTTTCTAACTTGTAAAAAAATTTTTGCATATAAAACAGAATGTGCATTAGTTACAATTTGATTATTTTTCTACTATAAAGCCTGTTGATGTTGAATTATATTCTTCACCCTACTTGCCATGGCGATTTATAATTATGTCCTTGATGGGAAGCATATATTTTTCACTAATGCCTTTTTTTATATTTTTTTATCTTCTCCAAATAAAACTACTCCAAGCAGTATAATTATTAATATTATTTTTTTCATTTTACCTTCTTTCTATTTTTATAAATAAAATAAAGATGACAAATATATTTTTCACTATATATCTTTCATCTTTTAACTTTAATCAATTATCTTATACACAGTTTCTCCTTCTTTTTTTAAATTCAATTTATCTCTAGCAATTTTCTCTATTTTCTCTTTTCCATTAAAATTATTTATATCTTTTTCTATTTTTTTCTTTTTTTATCTGTATATTCAGCTATTTTTTTCTTTGTTATTTTTTTATTTCATTGTTTATCTCTTTTTTTGTGCCAATAATACTCCTCTAATATTAAGACTTAAAATAAATATTAATAATATAAATATAACAGTTAATACTGGAACTACTATTTTTTTATAATTTGTTCAAATGTTATTATCTCCATATCTACCTATCCTCTTCTTTCATTCCTTATATTTTTCTATTTCTTTTTATAAAACTGTCTAAACTTTCAAACTTTTTTTATAAACAGAAGCAAATCGAACATAAGCCACTTCATCTAAATCTAACAACGATGTCATTATCATATTTCCTAAATCATTTGAACTTATTTCTCCTGAATATTCTCTTAAAAATTTTTTTCTTTCAATTTTATCTATAACTTCTTCAATTCTTTTGCATATCAACATCTCGTTTTTTTCAACAGCACGATTTATTCCTTTAAATACTTTCATTCTTGAATATTGTTCTCTTACTCCATTTTTCTTTATTACATAAAGAGATAAATCTACTACTTTTTTTCATGTGTGGTAAATCTTTTTTTCACATGTTTCACACTCTCTACGCCTTTTCACTGAATTTCCATCAGGAAAAAAACTCTACTATCTATAACTTTTTGTATTTTTCATTACCGCAAAACGGACACTTCATCTTTTTCTCCTAAATTTTTAACTATAATTTTTTTATTCATTATTATCTTCTTTTTTTATTAAATCCACTATTTCTTCAGTCGTTTTTAGCTTTTTAAAATATTTTTGATTAAAATTATCATCTTCTCTAATCCATCTTGAAATTCTTGCAAGCACTCTTAAATATTCATTTGAATCAGCTTTTTGGACATAAAAACATAAAGAAAATATGTACGGGCTGATTATCAATCGAATCGTACTCTATTCCATCTCTTGAAATTCCAACTGTAATTACCATCTTATCAACAGCATCTGTCTTTGCATGTGGTAAAGCTACACTTTTTCCCAATACCAGTTGATCCCATATTTTTCCCTACTATATAAATCTTTTTAATGCTAATTCTTCATCTTTAACTAAATTTGATTTCAATATATTTTTGATGCAATTCTTTAATAACATCTTTTTTTATTTTTTTGCCTTTAAATTTAATTCAATCGTTTCTATTTTTTTACATAATCTGATATTTTTATTTAACATTTTTAAAAATTCCTCCATTATAAATTTTTGACACATCTAGTCTTGCTTGTAAATACTCATTTATATAATTTTTGAAAAGCTATTACTATTTTTTTAATTCATTTATATAACTATCAAAATCATCTCTATTTTTTTAAAGATAATATTTTTTTAATTTTTTTGATACAAATCTTCTCCTAATTTTTTTGTATTTCTTCTAAATCATAAATTCCTTCATAAAAACATTATTCTTCTCAAAAAAAGCTATTATTGTAAAAGTATTTATATCCTATTTTTTTAATTTATCTATATTTTTCTATATAATCAAGTATTTCTATTAATTTATCATAAAAATTCATTTTCTTGAAAATCAATTTCAAAAATTTTATCTACACTACTTAAAAATATACAACGAAATTTCTAATTTTTTTCAATATTTTTTTATAATATTTTTTTATAATTTTTTTATTAAATCCATTTCAATTATATTATAATATTCACCTTTTTTTGCTTATTGTCATTTCACTTAAACTCAATGGACTCAACGAAATTATACTTCTTTTTTTGATTTTCTTATTCCGTACGCTACTGCAGTTATTTTTTCCCATATTCTTGCGTAAAAAAATGTAACATATATATCTGAATCATTAATATCTTTTTTTATTTAAAAACTAAACCCTTTACTTTTAAATATATCCATATTTTTTTACCTAAAATTACTTAAATTATAATTTATAGTATTACTTCCAGATTTAATACTTATTTTTTTGTAGGATAATCATATCCCATAGCACTTTTTATATTCACTAAATTTTTGCCGTATACCCGTTACTTTTTTTATTTCTGTTAATAAATTATTTTTGAAATGTAAACACATCTCCATTTTTTTAGTTTGTGTATTTGCAACTGTAATTGTTCGCAATTTATTAAATATATTTAAAATTGTAGTTTCACCATTTTGAATTTTTTTGTGTTACTGTTTGTTTTTAAACTAGGATAATATACCGTTTTACTATTTCCTTTAAATGTATATTCTTCTCCTTTATTAACTTTAGGCTCTGTTATTACCAATTTTAATGTTCCTACATTATAAGACATAACATACGATTTAACTTTTTGTTGTATTATTTATTTTTGCATTTTTCCGTTACATTTACAGTAAAATTACTTTTTTTCCCAAAAAAATTTTTTTAGAAAAATGTTATTACAGAAAAATAGTGTCAAACATAATAATATTATTTTTTTCATTTCTTTACCCCTAAATTTTAATTATTTTTGTGATGTTCCTTTATTTTTTTATTTCGCTCTTCTTCAATTTCATGTTCTAATTGTTCTTTTATTTCAATTAACGAATTATTTAATTTATTAAATTTATAAACTAAAACATTTTTTTATATTAAATACTTTATATGATGGTTTTAAAACTTAGTTCTTTCATTTGATTATAAGCATTCATTTCTTTAATTACAAACATACCAATATTTAATCCTTTTTGGAAATATGTCACTCATACCAGAAGTTACAATAGAAAAAAATTCTCATTTTGTTGTATTGGCTCATTATAATTATGAATTGAAAAAAACTCCCATTACCATTTCCTCTTAAAATTTGTGCATCTTTATTATTTGTAATCACACTTATTTTTAGATTTTTTTGCTTGTAAGCAACATTACTTCCGAATAATTTTTCTCCTATTTTTTTGAAATTTTTTTCCAATTAAATAACCGTCATAAAGAACTGGAAGATTTAATTCTATCCCTTGAGCTTTTTCCCTTATCAATAAATATTCTTTCAGGTGTATCAGTCCCTTCAACTAAGCTGACATCAGCCGCTATATATTCTGCAGGGTTATTCTCCCTAAGTGATAACATCTTTCTCAAATTTTTCATTTTCATATAATAAATTATTTAACTCTGTCACTTGTACTTTTTAACTTTTTGCATTTCTGCATCTCTTTTTTTATTTATTTCTACATACTCATCTATATACTTTATATCATGTTGCTTTTGATTTATAGTTTAATATTTTTCTTATAAATCATACTTTTTTTACTTTTTACTAATCTAAAATTTATATTTTTCACTTAAATTATTAGAAAATGTATACACAATTCCTAATTTATTTCTCAATAAAAAAATATAAATATTATAATCATAGCACTAATTACTATTATTTTTACCTATTTTTTTCGCTTAGGAGATGTATAATTTAACATTTTTATTACGAATCCTCCATATATTTTTGTTTAAAATTATACTACATTTTTATTTTTGTCCATTGTTTTTACTTATATAATAACAATAATCTCAACATAACTCAAAGTATCGTACTTTATTTTATACTTTTTTTAATTATAAGCTCTTTGTCAAGAGTGGGGGTGGAAAAAAAGAAATAAAAAAAATAACATAAATAACAAATTCGTAGTATTATGTTTTTTTGACAAAATAACATAAGAAAGGAATTTGTATTTACGCAAAAATAATTTTACCACATTCAGATCTGAAATAAAAGATGTAAAAAAATAAAAAAAGTAGAACTTATCTCTGACACCTACCATGTATATGGAATAAGAGCTGATATAAGGAATAACTGCTGTGGCAGAAGAATGAATATACATGACTATAGGACTGTTACAGTAAGAAGCCTTAGCTACGGAAACAGGAAAGTTATACTTCATATAGAAAAACAGAGATATGTCTGTCCTATATGTAATAAAAGAAAGACTTCCTCAATAGGTATTATGAACAGAAATTGTAGTATTTCAAACGAAGTAAAAGATAAGATAAGAAGAAAACTTTCTGAGATGAAGTCATTCACTCAGATAGGAAAGGAAGAAAATACGAGCATATCAACTGTCATGAGGATATTTCATAATATTGAAATTCCCCATAGAAGCTGGACTATGAAACTGTATACCTTGATGAATTTAAGGAAATGCAGATAAAAAAAGTACCAGTCGGCAATATATGATAAAAAAATTATATCCTGATAAATATTTTTAAAGGACAGAAAAATCATCAACCATAAGGAAATTTCTTCTCTATCATAAAGACAGTATAAAAAAGGTTGGAATGTACATGTTCATGCAGTTCAGGAATACAGTATACTCCTGTCTTCCACATGCTGATATTGTGACTGACAAATATCATGTCATAAGGTAGGCAAACTGGATGATAAGGGATGTAAGGATAAGATTATTCAATTTAGATACAAAGTACAGAGAATACAAGAAATACTGGAAGCTGATAGCAAAAAATCCAAACAGACGTTCAATCCTTTACAGAAGAAGAGGATAAAGAAACTAAAGAATCTTTCAGAGATATTTTCAAAGACTTATGATCTTAGGGCAAAATTTTTTAGTATATTTGAAATAAAAGATGTCACTATATCCAGTTATGAACTAAAGAAACTGATAAAGAGAACTGAAGGAATCAGAAATAAAGGAATGTATTAAGTTAGGGGAAACGTTATCAAACTGGGAAAAAAAGAAATAAATAATATACAAAAAAATATAATATAAATAATGGATTTGTTGAAGGGAAAATAACAAGATAAAAAGTAATAAAAAGGCTATCTTATGGAATAAAAAAATTCAACAACCTTAAAAAAAGCTTATTCAGCTTAGGATTTCTTAAGGTTATCGAACTTTTTTTCCATCCCCCACTCTTGACAAAGAGCCTATTTTTTTAATTATAATTAAATAATAAAAAGACTATACGCAAATATAATCTTTCCTAATATATCTATTCCCTATTCTTTTTTTAAATAGATAAATTATCATATTAAGTGCAACACAAAAAAACTCATAGAGAATCTATGTTAAAATATAGGTGACTAAACGAATAATTAACAGGAGGATTACTCTATGAGTTACAAACATATTACCATATTTGAAAGAAGTTGTATATATCAATTTTTTTAAATTTAGGAATGAGTATAAGGGAAATAGCTAAAAGCAATAAAAAGGTCTCCTAGTACAATTTCAAGAGAAATTAAGAGAAACAAAACTAAAACTAATAATAAGTATTCGTCTTTTTGAGAGGTATTTTTCCAATAGTCGCTCAAAACAAATATGAAAAAAAGAAGAACAAAGTGTAAAAAGAAATTCTAAATTTAGTCACAATTCGATAAAATATGTAGAATCTAAAAATATTAGAACAATGGTCTCCAGAACAAATATATCAAAGGAGTAGTTTAGATAATGTTAAAAACCCCATCAACTTCCACTATTTACAGATTAATAAAGAAAGGTATATTACCAAAAAGTTTCTATGAAATCTTTAAGAAGGAAAGGAAATTTTAAAAGACCTAGTGAAAAAAAGAGGAAAGTTTAATGATAGAGGAAGAAGCATAAAAAAAGAGATAAAAGTGTATATAAAAAGAATAGAATATGGACATTGGGAAGGAGATACTGTAGAATCTGGGAGATTTGACCATAAGAGAAAAAGTAAATATTGTTTTTTTAACATTAGTAGAAAGAAAATCAAGATATTGTAAGGGTGGTATTACTACCAGATAGAACAGAAAAAGAATGTTACAAGAGCAGTTATAGATGCTTTTAGGAGATTTACCAAAAAGAAATGGTAAAAAAACAATAACCTTTGATAGAGGAAAAAGAATTTTTCAGGATACCTAAAAAAATAGAAGAAAAAAATTAGAATGTAAAACATATTTTTGTGATCCATATTGTGCTTGGCAAAAAGGAACAAATGAAAATACAAATGGACTTCTAAGAGAATATTATCCAAAGGGCATGGATTTATCGGAAGTAGATGAAGAAGAATTAGAGTTAGTACAATCAAGGCTTAATAATAGACCTAGAAAATGTATAAATTTTAAAACACCTAACGAAGAATTGTTTGGAAACTTATATCAGATGTTGTACTTGACTTGACAATTTACCAATAAAAAAAGCTTGGCAATTACCGATTTTCCCTAGAAGTAAATCTAAGTATCTTAGGCGTAAACAGACTTAACTACTGGGTTCGAAATGTTTCCAGGTGTATCCCTGTTGCTATTATCACCAAACTTAATATATATATATATATTCATCGTTAAGACAATGAGAAATAAATAGTAGTAGTAAAAAAGTTATCTAAAAAAGCTTACGTAATATTAGTACTAGTCAGCTAAATATATCTCTATACTTACACCTCTAGCCTATCTCCACCTAGTCTCGATGGTTACTTAATAGAATACTCATCTTAAAGGGGAGCTTCTCACTTAGATGCTTTCAGCGATTATCCCTTCCAAACGTGACTACCCAGCCATGCCACTGGCGTGACAACTGGTACATCAGAGGTTTGTCCATCCCAGTCCTCTCGTACTAAGGACAGTTCTCTTCAATATTCTTACGCCTGCAGTGGATAGGGACTGAACTGTCTCACGACGTTCTGAACCCAGCTCGCGTGCCTCTTTAATGGGCGAACAGCCCAACCCTTGGGACCTTCTCCAGCCCCAGGATGAGACGAGCCGACATCGAGGTGCCAAACACTTCCGTCGATATGGACTCTTGGGAAGTATCAGCCTGTTATCCCCGGGGTAGCTTTTATCCGTTGAGCGACGGCCCTTCCATTCGGAACCGCCGGATCACTAACTCCTACTTTTCGTACCTGCTCGACCCGTCAGTCTCGCAGTCAAGCTCCCTTTTGCGTTTGCACTCTCCGGTTGATTTCCATCCAACCTGAGGGAACCTTTGAACGCCTCCGTTACTCTTTTGGAGGCGACCGCCCCAGTCAAACTGCCCACCTAACACTGTCTCATTAACTTCAAATTAATGATTAGAATTTCAACAATATATGGTTGGTATTCCAACAGCGACTCCATTACCACTGACGCAATAACTTCTCAGTCTCCCAACTATCCTATACACATATTGCCAAAACCCAATGTCAAGCTACAGTAAAGCTCCACGGGGTCTTTCCGTCCTACTGCAGGTAATCGGTATCTTCACCGACATTACAACTTCACCAGGTCTCCAGCCAAGACAGCTCCCAAATCATTTCACCATTCGTGCAGGTCGGAACTTACCCGACAAGGAATTTCGCTACCTTAGGACCGTTATAGTTACGGCCGCCGTTCACCGAGGGCTCAATTCGAATCTCTCAATCCTCCTCTTAACCTTCCGGCACTGGGCAGGTGTCAGCCCATATACGTCGCCTTTCAGCTTAGCATAGACCTGTGTTTTTGGTAAACAGTTGCTTGGGACTCTTCACTGCGGCCTATTTCCCCTCGTGGTGTCTCTCCACTCAAGTATATTAGGCACCCCTTCTCCCGAAGTTACGGGGCTATTTTGCAGAGTTCCTTAGCTAGAGTTATCCTGTCGGCCTTAAGTTTCTCACTCTGTCCACCTGTGTCGGTTTTCAGTACGGGCACTATATCTCTCAATAGAAGTTTTTCTCGGCAGTGTAGGATCTGTAACTTATACCCTTAAGTACTTACCCTTCAGTTCTCACATTTAATTACTCGGATTTGCCTTAGTAACCATGCTTCTTCCTTAGACTGGCTATTCCGTCAGCCAGCTTACATACCTTCCTGCGTCACTCCATCTCTCAAACAATTTATAGTGGTATAGGAATATTAACCTATTTTCCATTCGCCTACGCTCCTTAGCCTCGGCTTAGGTCCCGACTCCCCCAGGGCGGACAAACCTTCCCCTGGAAACCTTGGACTTCCGGCCGGAGGGATTCTCACCCTCCTTCTCGCTACTCATTCCTGCATTCTCACTTCTGATACCTCCAGTTCGTCTTCCAACTCACCTTCTACGGCTTACAGAACGCTCTCCTACCAAACATACTTATGCATGTTTCCACAGGCTCGGTTTATGCCTTAGCCCCGTTAAATCTTCGGCGCAGATACTCTCGACCAGTGAGCTATTACGCACTCTTTTTAAGGTATGGCTCTTCTAAGCCAACCTCCTGGTTGTCTGTGAATATCCACCTCCTTTCCCACTTAGACATAATTTGGGACCTTAGCTGGTGGTCTGGGTTGTTTCCCTCTCGTCCATGGACCTTGTCATCCATAGACTCACTCCTAATCATTAATATATGGTATTCGTAGTTTGCTTGACTTCGGTAAGCTATGCGCCCCCCTAGGCCATACAGTGCTCTACCCCCACATATCTCTTTATTAAGGCTGCACCTAAATGCATTTCGGAGAGAACGAGCTATCTCCTAGTTCGATTGGCTTTTTCACCCCTAAACCTATCTCATCTCCCAACTTTTTCAACGGCGGTGAGTTCGGTCCTCCACTAAGTCTTACCTCAGTTTCAACCTGGACAGGCCTAGATCACTAGGTTTCGCGTCTATGACTAGCGACTCTTCGCGCTATTAACACTCGGTTTCCCTTCGGCTCCGCTTTCTTAACCTCGCCACTAATCATAACTCGCAGGATGATTAACCAAAATCCACGCAGTCACCCTTACGGGCTCCTACCGCTTGTAAGCACACGGTTTCAAATTCTTTTTCACTCCCTTGCTCAGGGTTCTTTTCACCTTTCCCTCACGGTACTTTCCTCTATCGGTCAACAAAAGTATTTAGCCTTACGTGATATGGTCCACGCTGATTCACACCAAATTCCTCGTGTTCGATGCTACTCGGGATTATTAACTCATTAAATTAATCTTACATCCTACAGGACTATCACCTTCTTTGGTCTAGCTTTCCAACTATGTTCTATTTCAATTAATTTAACTTAGACTTCATGGCTATCCGTCTCTTAATATCCCTCTACCCCAATTTAGCAACGTCGCCAACTTGACACTAACTTGGTTTAGGCTCTTCCCCGTTCGCTCGCCGCTACTTAGAGAATCGTTTTTTTACTTTCTTTTCCTCTCGATACTTAGATGTTTCAGTTCTCGAGCTTACCTTTCTCACATATACTCTTCTAGTATATAGGTTCCCCCATTCGGATATCTCTGCCTATTACGGTTATGTGCACCTCAACAGAGCTTTTCGCAGCTTATCACGTCCTTCTTCGGCTTTTGTTGCCTAGGCATCCTCCGTGTGCCCTTATTAGCTTTTTCTTACAGTTTAACTCTTAGTTATCTCCTGATTTCATTGTAACTTTTTTACCTACTATTCATTTCTCATTGTCCTTTTTTTATTAACAAATAACATAGAAGAAAAACAACCAATATCTTCTTACTCCTTAGAAAGGAGGTGATCCATCCGCACCTTCCGGTACGGATACCTTGTTACGACTTCACCCCAATCACTATTCACACCTTAGGTATCTTCCTCCTTACGGTTAGACCAATAACTTCAGGTGCAAACAACTCTCGTGGTGTGACGGGCGGTGTGTACAAGACCCGAGAACGTATTCACCGCAACATTGCTGATTTGCGATTACTAGCGATTCCAACTTCATGAAGTCGAGTTGCAGACTTCAATCCGAACTAAGATTGGCTTTCACAGATTTGCTCCACGTCTCCGTCTCGCTCCTCATTGTACCAACCATTGTAGCACGTGTGTAGCCCAGATCATAAGGGGCATGATGACTTGACGTCATCCCCACCTTCCTCCTGCTCTTCGCAGGCAGTCTCGCTAGAGTCCCCAACTTAATGATGGTAACTAACGATAAGGGTTGCGCTCGTTGCGGGACTTAACCCAACATCTCACGACACGAGCTGTCGACAGCCATGCACCACCTGTCTCTCAGTTCCCGAAGGCACTCAATTACTTCTAATCGATTCTGAGGATGTCAAGATCTGGTAAGGTTCCTCGCGTTGCGTCGAATTAAACCACATGCTCCACCGCTTGTGCGGGTCCCCGTCAATTCCTTTGAGTTTCAACCTTGCGGTCGTACTCCCCAGGCGGATCACTTATCGCATTCGCTTCGGCACAGACACTCTTCATGCCCACACCCAGTGATCATCGTTTACAGCTAGGACTACCAGGGTATCTAATCCTGTTTGCTCCCCTAGCTTTCGCACTTCAGCGTCAGTTTCTGTCCAGTGAGCTATCTTCATCATCGGCATTCCTACACATATCTACGAATTTCACCTCTACTCGTGTAGTTCCGCCCACCTCTCCAGTACTCTAGTCATACAGTTTCAAAGGCAAAGCTCACGGTTGAGCCGTAAGTTTTTCACCCCTGACTTGCATAACCGCCTAGATGCCCTTTATGCCCAATAATTCCGGATAACGCTCGCGACATACGTATTACCGCGGCTGCTGGCACGTATTTAGCCGTCAGCTTCTTCTGTTGGTACCGTCACTTCCTTCTTCCCAACTGAAAGCACTTTACAATCCGAAAACCTTCTTCGTGCACACAGAATTGCTGGATCAGAGTTCCCTCCATTGTCCAATATTCCCCACTGCTGCCTCCCGTAAGAGTAAGGTAGTATCTCAGTCCCCTTGTGGCCGTTCACCCTCTCAGGCCGGCTACCTATCATCGCCTTGGTGAGCCTTTACCTCACCAACTAGCTAATAGGACGCAAAAGCTCTCTTATGGCATCTCTTTTCATTATACATTCATGCAAATATATAATTATATCCAGTCTTATCAGTCGTTTTCCAACTGTTATCCCAGTCCATAAGGTAAGTTCTTTACGCGTTACTCACCCGTCCGCCATGGCTCCATCAGTGCAAGCACTTACTTCACCATAGACTTGCATGTGTTAAGCATTCTGTCAGCGTTCATCCTGAGCCAGGATCAAACTCTTCATTCAATCTCTATTTTTTTCACCTTTTTTTGTCTTCTTACTTAATTGACGAGAAAAATTACATCTGTTAATCTTCCCTTTCACATCTTTCTTGGTTTGCTTTTTCTTCTTTTCTTTATTCTGTTATTTATTGTCCTCGTCTACCTTTTTCCAATAGACAAATAGCATTCTAGCATATCTCTCTTTCTTTGTCAACTACTTTTTTTAAAAATTTATCTAATTTTTTTCATTTTTTAATTTTTTCTTTTTTTATTGTTTATTAATTTTTCAAATTTTTTTAAAGAATTTTTTTATCTTTTTCTCCGAAAGAATAAGACTCTTTATAATTTTTTTACTTTTTTTAAACTTGAATCAAATTCTTCTAATATTTTTTTCTGTTTATCAGATAAACTTGTTGGTGTTTCAATTTTAATTTCAATAATTTCAGAGCCTATTCCGTGTCCAGAATTTATTCCCTTATCTTTTAGTCTAAATACTTTACCATTTTGTGTCCCTTCCGGTATTTTTATTTTCGTTTTACCATCCAATGTTGGAACTTCTACTTCACCACCAAGTATAGCAGTCGTCATTCCTATCGGAACTTGACAATAAATATCATAGCCACTTCTTTCAAAAATTTCATGTTTTTTCACTGTTATAAAAATATACAAGTCTCCATAAATTCCACCATTTTCACCTAAATCTCCACCGTCTCTAACTACTAATCTTTGTCCAGTTTCAACCCCTGATGGAATTCTTATTTTTCTTGTAACTGTTTCTCTTTCAACACCTTTTCCATGACATGTATGACATGCTTTTTCTGGTATTTTACCTGTACCGTTACATTTATCGCATTCTGCCATCGTTACTTGAACACCAAAAATTGATCTTTGTTGCTGTCTTATATGCCCACTTCCATTACATTTATCACAAGTTTTCATATTATGTCCCGGCTCTACACTTGTACCGTTACATGTATTACATTTTCCTTGTCTTTTATATTTTATTTCTTTTTCTGTTCCTTTCGCAACTTCTTCTAATGTAAGTTCTATATTATATCTTAAATCTGCTCCTTCTTTTACTTTAGGCCCTTGACTTCTTCTACTTGAACCTCCACCAAAAAAGCTTCCAAATATATCTCCTAAATCTTCAAAATCAAATCCTTGGCTCGAGAATCCACTACTAAATCCTCCAAAGCCTCCAAAACCACTGCCTTGACCTCCATTTTCAAACGCTGCATGTCCATACTGATCATACGCTGCTTTTTTTTGTGCATCCGATAATATTTCATATGCTTCATTTATTTCTTTAAATTTATCTTCTGCATCCTTTTTTTCAGCTTCTGATGAGTTTGCAAATTTATCAGGATGATATTTCATTGCTGCTTTTCTATATGCTTTCTTTATTTCACTCTCGCCTGCACTTTTACTGACTCCAAGCACTTCATAATAATCTCTTTTTGCCATTTTTTTATTATTTTTTTCCCTTCAATAATTAATTTTTGCAGAAAAATTCATTATTTTTTTCTAATTTTAAAATTCCTTTTTTCTCTTCTAATTTACCATTACTATTTTCAAAATCAGTAATTCCATACCAAGGTTCTATACACACAAACGGAGCTTTTGGTTTTACTCCAAAAATGCGATGTACGGAAAAACCTTTATATTCTATCATTACTTCTTTTTGAATTTTTTTATATTTTTTTATTTTTAACTTTTTCTGATTTTTATGTCATCATATACTAAAAGCATCATTATCAAATATATTTTTCTGTTATTTGAATTTTTATTTTCATTATTTAAAGAATTTATTTTTTTATCAAAAAAACTAGTCCATTATTTGTAAGTACATATTTTTTTGTGATGTTTCTTTTTTTCAAATTCTAAATAATAATCATTTAATTTTATATTCTCATTTTACATCAAGTGCAAATGCTGGGTGTGTTCCTAATGAAAAAAATACATTTCTTGATCAGTTTTATTTACAACAGTATATTCAATTTCCAATTTATTTCCAAAAAAATAGTATATGTTATAAAAAAATCAAATTTAAACGGATATTTTTTTAAAGTTTCCTCAGTTGACGAAAAATTTGAACTTCATACTTTTTTTCCTGTTTTTTTCAACTAATTTAAAAATCTTCTGTTCTAACAAATCCATGTCTAGTAGTTAACTCATATTCATTATTTTTTTATAAGTATATTTTTCCATTTTTTTAAAGTTCCAACGAAAAGGAAATAAAACTGGAGAACTTCCAGCCCAAAAAAATCTGGATTTGAATTCCATATAAACTCTTCACCTTTTTACTTTTATAATTTTTTTAAGTTCTGCACCTCTTTTTAGCTACTACAATTTCTACATCCCCTGTTTTTTTAGTGTATTTAATATATTTTCCATACTCAACACTTCCTTTATAGTATAATTTTTTTATATGACTAAATCAAAAACTTTTAGAAAAAAAGGAAAAAAATATTTTTCCTCTTTTTCTTATATTTAGAATTATAACCTTATTAATCTACAATTTCTGCATCTTGAACATCGTCTGAATTGTTAGTATTTTCTGTTGTTGTTCCTTCTGTTCCTTGTTGTGCTTGATGAGCTTGTGCTGCTTCTTGATACATTCTTGTTGCAAATCCTTGAGAAACTTTTGATAATTCTTCAATTCCTTTTCTTATAGCCTCTAAGTCATCACCATCTTTAACTTTTTTCAATTCTTCTATTGCTTTTTCAATATCTTCTTTTTCAGTTCCTTGCAATTTAGCTTCATTTTCTTGAATTGTTTTTTCAGTTGCGATTACTAATTGATCTGCTTGGTTTCTAGCTTCAACTAATTCTTTAAATTTAGCATCTTCTGCTTCATGTGCTTCTGCATCTTTTTTCATTTTTTCTATATCTTCTTTAGATAAGTTTGAAGATCCTGAAATTGTTACTGTATTTTCTTTTCCAGTTCCTAAATCTTTCGCAGATACATGTACAATTCCGTTTGCATCGATATCAAATGTTACTTCAATTTGAGGTATCCCTCTTGGAGCTGCAGGTATCCCTTCTAAATTAAATTCTCCTAATTTATGATTATCTACAGCTTTAGCTCTTTCCCCTTGTAATACATTTATTGATACTGCTGGTTGATTATCTACTGCTGTTGAGAATACTTGTGATTTTTTAACAGGTACTGTTGTATTTCTTTCAATTATTTTTGTGAATACTCCACCTAAAGTTTCAATTCCTAATGATAATGGCGTTACATCTAATAACAATACATCTTTAACATCTCCCATTAATACTCCACCTTGAATTGCAGCTCCTGCAGCTACCACTTCATCAGGATTAATTGATTTGTTTGGTTCTTTTCCTAAATAAGATTTTACCCATTCTTGAACTGCTGGTATTCTTGTTGACCCTCCAACTAATAATACTTCATCAATTTCACTTGGACTTAAGTTTGCATCTTCTAATGCTTGTTTAACTGGTCCTTTAGTTGCTTCTACTAAATCTTTTGTTAATTCATCAAATGCAGCTCTAGTTAATTTTTTTTCTAAATGTTTAGGCCCTGTTGCATCCATTGTAATGAATGGTAATGAAATTGGTGTTTCTAATGTTGTTGATAATTTTTTCTTAGCATCTTCTGCTGCATCTTTCAATCTTTGAATTGCCATTTTATCATTTCTTAAATCAATTCCAGTTTCTTTTTTAAACTCGTCAGCTAACCAGTCTATAATTTTTTGGTCAAAATTGTCTCCTCCTAAGTGGTTATTCCCTGAAGTTGAAATAACTTCTACTACACCGTCTCCAATTTCTAACACAGATACGTCAAATGTACCTCCTCCTAAATCGAATACTAACACTTTTTCTTCTTTTTTCTTATCTAATCCATAAGATAATGCTGCTGCTGTTGGCTCATTTATAATTCTTTTTACTGTTAATCCTGCTATTTCTCCAGCATCTTTAGTTGCTTGTCTTTGAGCGTCAGTGAAGTAAGCTGGAACTGTTATAACTGCTTCAGTTACAGGTTCTCCTAAATAAGCTTCAGCATCTTTTTTCAATTTTTTCAATATCATTGCTGAAATTTCTTGTGGTGTGTAATCTTTTCCAAAAATATGTTCTTTATGATCTGTTCCCATATGTGTTTTAATTGAAATTACTGTTGAATCTGGATTTGTTATTGCTTGTCTTTTTGCAATTTCCCCTACTATAATTTCTCCATTATCTTTAATATTTACAACTGAAGGAGTTGTTCTTCCTCCGTCAGAGTTTGGTATAATTGTAAAGTTTCCACCTTCCATTACTGCTACACAGCTATTTGTTGTTCCTAAATCTATTCCTATTATTTTACTCATATCTATCATTCTCCTCTTTTTATATATAATATTTTTAATTTGTTTTTATAATTTACTTTTTATTAACTGTAACCATCGCCGGTCTTATTACTTTCCCTTTTTAATTTATAACCCTTTTGAAACACTTGAACTATTGTGTCATTTTCTAATTCTTCATTTGTTTCTGTCATCATTGCTTGATGCTCATAAGGATTATAAGTTAATCCTTGCATCGCCTCTAACTCTTCAACTCCTTCATCGTTCAATAAAGTTTTTAAATTTTTCAAAATCATATGTACACCTTCTACTAACGATTCAAAGTTTTTAGTTTCTTCTGATGCAACTACTGCTCTTTCCAAATTGTCTATATTATCTAAAACCTTAATAATTATCCCTTCAGAAGCATATTTTTTTCATTTCAGCAACTTCATTTTCTTTTCTTTTTTTGTAAAGTTTTTGAAATTCTGCTAATTTTTCTAGTATAAGAATTTTTTCCATTCTTGTAACTCTGCTTTCCAATTTAACTATTTTCTCTTCTGCAGTTTCTTCTTTTTATTTCGTCAACTTTAACTTCCTCTTTGTTTTCAACAGTTTCTTCATTTAAAGTTTCTTCTACTTTTTTTCATCTTTAATTTCTTCTGACAACTCCCTCTCATCTCCTTTTTATTTATTTTTAATAATTGTTGTACTTCTTCTGATACATATTCCACTAATCCAACTGTTTTTTTGAATATTCCATCCGTTTTTAGGCTGATAACACCCATAATTCCTTTTTGCATCGCCCATCGTATAAACCGAAAAGACAAATGAAAAATCTTCTAAACCTGGAATATCTAAGTCTTCACCAAATATTACGTTCACTTCTCCATCTTTATATTCATCGGTATTTATAAATTGTGAAAATATTTGACGCATATCACTCGGACTATTAAAGAATTTTTATTCGTTCAATAACTTTCATCACATCTGAAACATTATTTTTCAAGTAAATTTGTACCCCCTTCAAAAAAATATTTTTTTCCCTCATCCATAACTTGATTGTCTTGGAAGTCTTCTGATTCAAAAATAATCTGTATTTACAAAAAAATTCTCTTAAATCAGATAATGTAAAAATTTGAGAACTATTTTTTTAATTTTATCATTTAAATATTCATTTACCTCCTCCACCTCTATTTCAGTTATTGGATTTTTCAAGATAAATATTTAAATTTTTAGTTAAAAATTTATCTAAAACAACTACGGCTAAAATATTTGTATCATTTATATGAACCAATTTAACTTTTTTTATAATTTCCTGTTTTTATCGACGGTTCAATTACAACGGCAGCATATTGACTCATTCTAGATAAAAAGTCTTGTCGTTTCTTCAAAAAAATTAAATCAATTTGATTTATTTTTTTCTATTATACGACTTCAACTATTTTTAGCTTTTTGCTTCTTTTGATATATCTCTAATTTTTTTATTAATTCATCTACATAGAGCTTATAGAGCTTCACTTGTAGGAATTCTTCCAGAAGATGTGTGTGTTTTTATGATTAAGCCTTTATCTTCAAGATCTGCCATCGTATTTCGTATTGTTGCTGAAGACACTCCAATACTATACTTTTTTTCTAATGTCCTCGAACCAACACTTTCTCCATACTCCAGATAATGTTTGATAATTGCTTTTTAATATTAATTGTTCTCTATCATTCATTTCTGACACCTTCCTTCATTATTAGCACTCATCAACTACGATTGCTAACTACAAGATAAATATACTACATTTTTAAAAAAACTTGTCAACTATTTTTTTAAATTATTTTTTTATATTTTTAAATTAAAAAAATCAAAAATAGAACACTTTATTTCATAATTTATAAAATTATTTTTTTATACAAGATTATAATTTAAAATTATATATTCGTAAAAAAAATATTTACTTTTTAAAAACTATTTATCTTTTTTAAAAAAACCGAATATAAATCCGGTTTTTTTCTTTAATCTATAAATTTTATTCGTTTTTTTCAACCTCAACATAACGCTCTTTCCTATAATTTTTTTCAAGCTCCACATTTGATCTTATTTTTATTTTTTTATTTATTTCTATTATTAATATTTTTTTATTTCCTTTTTTTGTAAATCCTATTTTTTTCAATCCATCTTCATCTAAATTATTTATATTAAATTTTTTTATCTCTTTTCCGTAATTTTTTTCAGGATCTTTTTATTTTTTTCATTATCAACAATTAAATATTTTTTTCACTTGTTTCAATCCACTTTCGTCAAATTTATTCACATTTTTCAAATCCAAAAATATTTTTCAATCACTCCAACTTCATCTCTATATTCTATTATTTTTTTGTTGCTTTTTGACTTATTAAATCCCAATTTTAATAATTCTTCATAACTTATTAAATTTATATCAAATTTTTTTCTTTAGTTTTTGATAAATCTGATTCTTTTTTTCTTCATTTTTTTATTGTAACTTATTTCCTCATTTATTTCTATATCTTTCATCGTTTTATCTTCTACAAATAATCTCGCAAAATTCCCTAAAACTAATAAAATCATAAAAAAATTAATACATACTTTATTTTTCATTCTAACCTCTCCCTTTTTAACTTTATTTTTCTTAATCAAACCTCATCTTTATCTATTTTTATTTATATAATTTCCTCAATTCCTCTTTTTTTATTTTTCTAATCTTTCTACTAACTCATCAATCCAAACTAAAAGGATCTTTAGGATTTATAAGTCTTTTTTATATTATCCTTATCTTTTTCCTTATCCTTCCAAATTAATTTTGTAACTGCTCCTGCTCCTATTCCAATTATCGTTTTGTTCTCCTCAATCATTTCAATATTATAAATAGAATCTTTATTTTTTTAATGAATATCCAAGATTTTTCTCCCCATTGAAAACTATTTTTTTCTGTCTATACATATAATATGGCTTAAGCCCTTTATTTTTCAACTACTTCATCTATTTTTATCATAAATTTTTCTCAAAATCAAGCACGTCTTTATGTCTATAATTTTTCTTTATTTAACTTACTTGCAATTTTTTTATCGCTAAATTATGTATTGTTAAATTTTTCCATATCATACTCACTAATTTTTATTCATCGTATAAATAACATCTTCTGTAGTTTCTCTTGGGAGCCCTAAAATCAAATCCATATTTATATCAAGTCCAAATTCTTTTTGCCAAATTATATACCAAATCAAATTGCTCTTGATTATGATAACGATTTACTAATTTTAATGTTTTTCTCATTAAAAACTTTGCGGATTTATACTAATTTTTGTTTATCCCTTTTTTTCTTTAAAATTTTTCATTTTTTTCTCGATTCAATGTATCGATTCGTCCTGCTTCAAATGTAAACTCCTTTAAATTCGATAAATCATAATTCTCTAATATATTATCTAATAATTTTTTTCTATTTCCTCACTTGTTAAAATTGACGGCGTCCCTCCACCTATATATATTGTATTTATTTTTCAACCCCAATTCTTTCGTCAATTCCCCAATTTCTTTTTATTTCTCTATACAATGAATCAATGTATTCCCCATACCTCTCTTTATACTTTCCTCTTAACAAATAAGCTGGAAAAGAACAATAAGAACATTTTTGTCGGACAAAAAAAGCTACCCCAATATAAATTCCTATTGTTTCTTTTATCTAAATATTGTTCTTGTCTTTTCACTATATCAATTAAAAGTTTTATTTTTTAACGATACAAAATATATTTTTCTCTAAAATTTTTTTCAATTTCATCATAACTAATTCCCATATTTAAAAATCGTCTTACAATTTTTTTGTTGGTCTTACCCCTATTAATGCCCCCCACATATAATCTTCCGTTTTTTTCAAATAATTTTTAAAAAGCGATGTTTTTACCATTACTTCAGCTTGATCAAAATATTTTTTTCATTTACCTTTTTATAATGAGCTTCCTACAACTTTTTCTATTCTCCCCATTTGTAAATTTAATAATTTTTGTTTCAACTTTTATCTCTTTTTCTGTTTCAATCACTTCTATTTCAATATCATTTTCTCTTTCATCTTTTTCGTTTTAAAAATACTGTAATATTCTGGTAATAAAACTCTTACAAATTCTTCCAACTTATTTCTATTTATATCAATATTTATTTTTTTATCATTTATTATTTTACTACCCCCACAAAGTATAAAAATTATCATAATTATTCCTAAAATTATTCTATAATAACCAAATATTTTTAAAATCATGTTTTTTTATGTAATTCATAAATACTTTTTATTACTAAATACGCTATTATGAACGACAATACAAATCCTAGCCCTATTAAAAAAACCATTCATTTAAATTTAAGTTATTTCCCATTTTTTACAATTTTTTTAATAATGAGCTCAATCATTGTTGGAATTGCCAAGAAAAAAACGAAAATTCTGTTGCTAAAAACTCTATTAAGCCCCAACAATACTCCTCCAATTATTGTTGCTGCTGATCTTGAAGTCCCAGGAATCATTGCTAAACATTGAAACAATCCTACTCCAAACGCTACCTTTTAAAGGTACATCCTTTATTTTTTTATATTTTTTTCTATTTTTTTATTTTTTTACTTTCAAGCCATACAAGTATAATTCCATAAAAAAACTAGCATTATTGATACAGTTAATGGATTAAAAAAATTTTTCTTCTATTATGTCGTCCAACAAAAGTCCTAAGACAATAGCTGGAAGTACCGCTATAACTATCTTTATCCACATTTGTATTATTTCCATCATCTTTTTCTTTACTATTCCCTTTACTAAAAGGAAAAATTTTCTTCCAGTAATAAACTACAACTGATAAAATTGCTCCTAATTGTATAATTATTTGAAATGCTGATACAAACTCTTTATTATTGGATAATTTTTAAAAAAATTATCTACTATTATCATGTGTCCTGTACTGCTTACTGGTACAAATTCTGTTAGTCCTTCAACTAAACTAAGTATAAATACTTTTATAATACTTAAAAACATATTCTCTCCAATCACTTTAATTTAATAATTATATTTTTTTAAATAGAAAACTAGTATACTTTTTATATACTAGCTTTTTTTAAACTTATATTAACCTAACAATTCTTCAACTTTATTTGCTAACTCTTTTTACAAATTTATCTACAATTTCTTGAGTCTCAAAGCTTTCCTCATTACTCTTATTAAAGATTCTGTCCCAGAGGCCTTACTAATATTCTTCCTTTTTCCTTCAATTTCTTTTTCTTTTTGCTTTAATGAAAGTTGATAACTCAATATTACTTTCCCAAGTTACTTTTTTTCTCTTTAGAAACTATAATATTTTTGAGATTTTTTTGTGGCCAAAAGTTTAATTTCATCAACTAATTCATGTAAAGTTTTTTTCCACTTTCTAGTATTGCATTCACTAATTGAATTGAAGATAAAACTCCATCTCCAGTAGTATTATAATCTAACATTAAAATATGTCCTGACTGTTCTCCACCTATATTCAATCCAAACTCTTTCATTTTTTTCAAGAACGTATCTATCTCCAACATTAGCTCTTATAAGTCCAATACCTTGTTGATCTAAATATTTTTTTCAAATCCCATATTACTTAAAACAGTTGTTACAACTTTATTGTCATTAAGTAACCCTTTTTTTGTGTAAATATCCTGCAATTATTGCAATTATTAAATCACCATCTACAATTTTTCCCAGTATGATCAACGGCAATCAATCTATCTGCATCACCATCAAATGCTAATCCTAAATCAGCATTATAAACTTTTACTATTTCTTGTAATAATTCTGGATGAGTAGACCCACAATTTACATTTATATTTTTTTACCATTTGGAATATTGTTTTATTACAATTATTTCTGCTCCAAGTCTTTGATAAATTTTTTTGAGCTACTCTGTATGCAGCTCCATTTGCCGCATCTATTACTATTTTTTTAAACCTTTAAAATCTCTTTTTACTGTTGAGCTTAAAAAGTCTAAATAAATTCTCATGTCATCTTCAATATAAGTAAATCTTCCTAAATCATCTCCTGGCATTTGATACTGTATAAGTTCATCCGTTTTTTCCATTAATGCTTCTAATTCTTCTTCAACAGAATCCGGTAATTTATATCCATTTTGACTGAATATTTTTATTCCATTATCTTTAACCGGATTATGCGAAGCTGAAATCATAATCCCTGCATCTGCTTTTAATTTTCTAGTTAAATAACAAACTCCTGGTGTTGGTAAAACTCCAACAAAATCAATATGAACTCCCATTGAGTTTAATCCTGTACTCAATGCCGACCTTATCATATATCCTGATATTCTTGTATCTGTTCCTAATATTATTCTTGGTTTATTTTTTTCCCTTTTTTTATTTTTTTCAAGTAATATCCTAAAGCTAACCCTAACTTCGTAACTAAATCTATCGTCAAGTCTTTATTAAACTTCTCCTCTCATTCCATCTGTTCCAAAAATATTTTTCTAGCCATTTTCTCTCCTTTTTTTAAACTGGTAAAATTAATTGTATTTCTGTCCCTACATTTTAATTGTGATTTCACATTTATTCTACCGCTATGTATTTCTATTATTTTTACTAACAATAGCTAGTCCTAAACCTGTACCACTCAGTAGATTTAGTTCTTGATTCATCAATTCTATAAAAATCTTTCAAACACTCTTTCTTGATCTTCTTCTGAAATTCCAATTCCTTCATCTCTAATTGTTATAATCACTTCTTTTTCACAATTTCAGAACCAATATAAATTGTACTTCCTTCTTCTGAATACTTCATAGAATTTTTCAAGAATTGTTCTTATCGCTTGTTTTAATAATGTTTCATCTATATTTAAAAATACACTCATCATTTTTTTACAATTTTATAATTATGTTTTTTTATTAGAAATTTTTTTCTTCCGTATAAATTTGTTCAATCATATCATTTATGCGAACTTCTTTGAACGCAGAATTTATTTTATTTCTTTCTCCACGAGCTAAGAACAATAATTTTTTTCTATTAAATTTAACATATTATCAACTTCATTTATTATTGAGTCAATCGATTCTTCAAAAAAATTTCAGGATTTGTCAGTTTACGCTTTTTTTAATTATCGCTGCATATCCTTTTTATTATTGTAAGTGGCGTTCTCAATTCATGAGATGCATCCGACACAAATTTTTGATTGATTATAAAATGAAGTTTCAAGCCTATTCAACATTTGATTTAATATTTTACTTAAACGCTCAAGTTCATCTCCACTTTTTTTGAATCCGGTATTCTTTCACTAAGATTTTTTTAGCATTAATTATTCTAGCCGAATTTATAATAGCATTAATTGGTTTTTAATACTCTTTTACTTAAATATTTTTGAAGTAATATAAATTATTAACAATCCTACTAAAATAACTATTCCACTCACTATCATTAATCTATAAAACAATGTATTTTCTGATGTAATATCACGTAAAACATAAACTTCAAATTTACTTTTTAGCAATTTCTCTTTCTATTTTTTTATTACACTATATTTTTCTTTTTTTATGTTATCAGAATTTAAATTTAGTCCAATTATCTTACTTTTTTTCAAATTATTAGACTTCTAATTTTTAATTTTTTTGTAAATCATTTAACAATTCTTCATCACTTTCTTTTTCATCACTATCAATTGTTATTACTGTATTTAATAAAATTTTATTTTCTGAATTAGAATTTGTGTAAGTCAACAAATATAAATAACCTTCTTCTCCTGGATTAAAAGGTTTTGAATAAGTTACTTTTTTTACCTTCTATTTTTAGGATTAAACTCTAAAGAAAAAAATTATTATATTTTTTTGTGAAAATATTGTAACTTTATTTAAAAAAATCATTTATTTCATTTGTTTTTTTGCTATATTTGTTTCTAATCGCTCTTTATCATTTTTGTGTTTTTTTAAAATATAAAATATACTAACATTAGAAAAATATTATGAAAAATTAAAAAAATAGTGAGATATACCATGTTGATATTTTATCTTCCAATTTCAATTTTTTTCATATTTTACTCCTACTTGAAGATAAAACCAATCCCTCTAACTGTTTTTAATGAATTTTTCTTTCATAAGGTTTATCTACTTTATCTCTTAAATATTTAATATACAAATCTAAAATATTATCATTCCCAATATAATCAAAGCCCCAAACTTCTTCTAGTATTTTTATCTCTTGTTAAAACAATCCCTTTATTTATAACTAAAAAAATCTAATAATTCAAATTCCCTTTTTGATAATGAAATTAAATCTTTTCCTCTAAATACTTCATAAGTTGGATAATTTATTTTTTTAAATCTTCATATTCAAATATTCCTTTATTATCAGACACTTTTTTTAGTTCTTCTAATTAACGCTTTCATTCTCGCAACTAATTCTTCTGTTGAAAACGGTTTTTGTTAAATAATCATCTGCTCCATAGTCAAATCCAACAATTTTATCATTTATATCATCTTTTTGCAGTTACTAAAATTATTGGTACTTGCAGAATCTTCTCTTATTCTTTTTACAAACTTCCATTCCACTCATTTTTGGTAACATAACATCTAATAATATTAAATCATAATTACCATATTTTTGCCATATTAAGTCCTTCTTTACCATCTTTAGCAAAATATGGCTCAAATCCTTCAAATTTTAATTCAATTTCTAGTAATCTTGATATTTTTTTGAATCATCTTCTATTATCAATATTCTTTCTTTCATAATCTCCTCACTCTTTCTTTTTTTAATTCATAATATATATAGTTTATTTATTCATATATTTTTTTATATTTAATCTGAATTCTTATATGTTTCATTATACCATATTTTTCTACAATTTTTCTAATAAAAAAATCTCTTATATTACTAATTTTTTTGGTATTTTTTTGAACTATTTTTTTCTTTAATTTTTTTCAAAAAAAATATTAAAATTAAAATCAATATTCTTTAACTATTTTTTTATAAGATTTTTTTATTTATTAATTCAAATATTAATTATTTCATAAAAAAACTACACCTTCAATTTTTTTCTATAAAAAAATGTCCCTTCAAACTTTTTTTCACTTTTTTTGTATCCAGTTTGTTGGTACATTTTTTTATTATATGTTTTTTAGTGTAGTTTTAATATTTATTTTTATGACTTTTTCTTAATGTCGTCACAATACTTGTCGCTAATAATATTTTTTTATTATATCTCCAGGAATAAACGGTATAAATCCTACCATAAATACATTTTTATTTGGAACAAATAAATGTAATTGGAACATTCCTAAAGCGTACATTACTATTTCTCCTAAAATTATAGCTAAAATTGTTTTACTGAATGAGTTTATCCACCCTTTTTCTGCAAAATATCCAATAATAAATGAAGACACAACCCATCCAATTATATAACCTCCTGTTGCTACTAACAATGGGAAACCTGCTTTAAATCCTGCATAAACTGGTATACCTAAACTTCCTGCCACAATATAAGTTATAATCGTTGCAGGTGCTAATTTTTTACCGTACAATAATGCAATTATTGATACTGCTAAAGTCTGCCCTGTTATAGGTACTGGAGTAAACGGTAATACAACTCTTAATTGTGCAAATAATGCCAGAAACATTGCCCCTACTACCATTAATACCATATTTGTTAATAAATTTAATTCTTTATCTGCTGATCTCACTAAACTGTTAATTAATGCTTTTTTTGTTTCATAATGACCTCCTAATTTTTATTTTTGTCTTTCTAATTATACAATATAAAAAAAGTAAATAGTCAACTTTAAATAACATATGTTTTTTTATCAAAACAAATCAAATAGATTTCTATATTTATTTATCTTCTATAATTATTAATTCTTTAGGACTTTTTATTTAATACTTCGCAACCATTTTTTGTAACTAACACATCATCTTCTATTCTAACTCCACCCCAACCATCAAAATATAATCCTGGTTCAACGGTTACAGCCATATTTTCTTTTAAGGGTATTTGCGTAACTGCCGATAAATACGACAATTCATGTATATCTAATCCAATTCCGTGACCTAGTCCATGTCCAAACGCTTCAGCTAAACCTTTTTCTTTAAAGAAATTTCTAACAACAGTATCCACTTCATCTGACCTTATTCCTTCTTTAATCGTTTTAATTCCTAATAATTGTGCTTCTAAAACTGTATTATAAATTTCTTTATGTCTATCAGTTATATTATTTCCGTAATAAATTGTTCTAGTCATATCTGAAACATAACCATCATAATATGCACCAAAAATCCATTGTTATAAATTCATCTTTTTTTCTATTTTTTTATCACTTGCTACACCGTGAGGTAATGCACTTCTATATCCACTTGCTATTATCGTATTAAACGATCTATTTTTCAGCTCCTAATTTTCTTTGAATATACTCCATATAAGCTGCTATTTCTTTTTCTGAGACACCTTCTTTTTATTATTTTTTTAAAACTTCATTGAAAGCTACATCACTTATTTCAATTGCTTTTTTTATTGTCGCTATTTCTTTTTCATCTTTAACCATTCTCTCAAAAAAATTAATTTTTTTCTCCAACAGGTACTAATTCTGCTTTTAAATAATTCTTTTTATTATTTGATATTCTGAAAATGTCATATTTTTTTATCTTCAAACCCTATTTTTTTCAATCCTAATTTTTTTCAATAAATTCTCCTACTAATTTGATTGAACCTCTTGAAACTTCTACAAATTCAAATCCCATTGGCTCTACTTGCTTTTGCAGCTTGGGCTCTATATCTAAAATCTGAAAAGAAATATTTCCCTTCTTTTTGTAGCTAAAAGCTATTCCTGTCGTTCCTGTAAATCCTGTAAAATATCTTAAATTAAATAAATCTGTTAAATATATACCATCAACATTTAATTCATCTAAAATCCTATTTAATTTATCTATTCTTGCCATACTATCATCTCCTATTTTTTTAATTTAATTTATTTTTATACCTTTTTATCTAATAAAATCAACTATTTATTTAATATATAATTTTTTTAAATTTTTTTATATCACTTATTACATTGTCTTTCAATATATATTTTTAATTTTTTTATTTTTAATTGAATTTTTCCCTTTTAAATATGTTATAATGTATTACAATAAAAATATGGAGGATATTATGGGAAGACATGGTACAATAGCTGGGCGTAAAGAAGCTCAAGACAAAAAAAGAGCAGCTTCGTTCACAAAATTAGTTAGATTAATAACAGTTGCAGCTAGAGGTGGAGATAATCCTGAATTTAATGTTGCTTTAAAACATGCAATTGAAAAAGCTAAAAGCTGTTAATATGCCTAACGATAATATTAATAGAGCGATAAAAAAAGGATCTGGTGCCGATGGTTCTACAAATTATGAAACTTTAACTTACGAAGGTTATGGACCTGCAGGAACTGCTATAATGGTTGAAACTTTAACTGATAATAAAAATAGAACTGCTGCAAGTATTAAAACTATTTTTGATAGAAATGGTGGAAATTTAGGAGTTTCTGGAAGTGTTAGTTATATGTTTGATAGAAAAGGTGAAATCATTATAGAAAAAACCGCTAAAACTGTTGAAGAAGAAATTATGGAAATTGCTTTAGAAGCTGGAATGGAAGATATGGAAACTTTTGATGATAGCTTTTATATTACAACTCCCACTGAAAACTTCGATGCAGTATCTACAGCTTTAAGAGAAGCTGGTTATGATTTATTAGAAGCTGATATCCAATTTTTACCTTCAATCGAAGTTGAAAGTATGGAAGCTGAGCTGAAGAAAAATTTAAAAAAATTAATTGATCTATTAGAAAATGATGACGATGTTCAAAAAGTTCATCATAATTATGCAGGAATATAATTTTTAATATAATTGCAAAAATCAAATAATTAATATATAGATTTTTATAAAACCTTCAAATAATATATAGTGAGTATACTTTATAAATTTGAAGGTTTTTTTATAAAATTAAAAATGTACCACACCCCAAAAACTTAATCAAAAAGTTTAATATTTGGTGATGCAGTACAAAAAAATTTATCCTTTTTACTACAATATTTACCAATTTATTTGGAACAACTATTACTTTTACTACTTCTTTTTCCTTCTATATTTTTTTGAGTTTTTTTCTGATTCAAATGCCACTTTTTCAAGTTCTTCCTTTGAAAGTCCAATAGCTACTTGAATGTTATCTCTAACTTTTTCCATTTATTTGAACAACTAAACTAATTTTATTTTTCTTTAGTTAATTCTTCATCAAATACCAGCCATTCTTCTTCAAATGTAAATGTCGTATTCCCAATTTCATGCCATAACTCGTCTGTAACATGTGGTGCAAAAAGGAGCAAGTAATAAAACAGTTTTTATCTAACACTTCTTTCCAAACTTTTTTTGATTCTGTTGAAACTTGATTTTTTTCAATTACTTCTTGTTTATAAGTTGTCATATCATTTAACAATTCCATTATTGCTGCTATTGCTGTATTAAAATGAAAAATCATCTTCAATACTTTCAGTTACTTTTTTTAACTGTTTGATGTAATTTTTTTGTATATTTTTCATCTTTTTCATTTCTAGACTTCAAATTTATTCCATAATTATTTAATTTTTGTTGCACTATGATCAGCAAAATTCAATGTATCTGAAAACTAACAAGTAAATTCTATTAATAAATCTATACGCTCCTGCAAGTCCATTCATGTTCCATTCTAATTCTTTTTCAGGCGGTGCAGCAAATAGAGTAAACACTCTTGCAGAATCTGCCCCGTATTCTTTTACAATCTCTTCTGGATCTACTCCATTATTTTTTGATTTACTCATTTTTTCTACTTTAGTTATTAATTCTTCCCCTGTTTCTTTCGCATAAGGTTTACCATTTTTTACTTCTACCTCTTTTGCAAATAAATATCTTCTTTCATTTGAAGAGTAATAAGACGGTCCTAATACCATTCCTTGTGTCAACAATCTTTTAAACGGCTCATTTGTATTGACATAACCTAAATCTCTTAAAGATTTATGGAAAAATCTTGCATATAATAAATGCATTACTGCGTGTTCAATTCCACCAATATACTGACTTACCGGTGTCCAACTATTTGCATCTTTTTTATCAAAAGGTTTTTCAACATTTTTTGAAGCCAAATATCTTAAATAGTACCAAGATGAATCAACAAAAGTATCCATTGTATCAGTTTCTCTTTTACCTTTTTTACCGTTTGGCAATATAACATTTTTAAATTCTTCCGATGTTTCAAGTGGATTTCCTTTTCCGTTAAATTCAATATCAGTTGGTAACATTACCGGTAAATTTTGTTCTTCTTCTAAATAAATATTCCCTTCTTCATCATAAATTACAGGTATCGGTGTTCCCCAATATCTTTGTCTACTAATTAGCCAGTCGTGTAATCTATAATTTACTGTCTTTTTACCTAATCCTATTTTTTTCTAATTTTTTTCAACTATTTTTCTCTTTTTGCTTCATTACTTTCTATCCCATCAAATTCGGCAGAATTCACTAAAATTCCAGCCGTTGTTATGGCATTTTCTAATTCTATATTTCTCTCTACTTCAACTTCTCCATCTTTATTTTTTGGAGCTATAACTATTTTCATATCTAAATTATACTTTTTAGCAAATTGGAAATCTCTTTCATCATGTGCAGGTACTGCCATTACAGCTCCTGTTCCATAATCCATTAATACATAATTTGCTACCCAAAGTGGTATTTTTTCATCATTTATCGGATTAACCACATAAAGTCCTGTGAATACTCCTTCTTTCTCTTTTGAATCTGCTGTTCTACTAATTTTATCTTCATTTATCATTTTATCAACAAATTCTCTTAAATTAGGATTTTTTTCAATATAACTTCTTCCACTAACGGATGTTCTGGTGCAACTGTCGCATAAGTCACTCCATATAAAGTGTCAGGTCTTGTAGTAAATACTGAAATTACAACTTCTCCTTTTTCATTTAATTTTAAATTAGTTTCTCCATTTTTTTCAAATTTATAATCCAAAAATAAAATCTACTTCAGCACCTATTGACTTACCAATCCAGTTTTTTTGCATTGTCAACACTTGTTCTGGCCAATGTCCTTTAAGCTCTTCATGCCCTGTCAATAATTCTTCTGCATAATCTGTTATTTTTAAAATACCATTGTGATAATTCTTTTTGAATTACATCTGTTTTTCCCATGTCTCCAACATTTTCCTGCCTCAACTTGTTCATTCGCTAAAACAGTATTACAATCCGGACACCAGTTCACATATGATTTTTTCTTATAAACTAGCCCTTTTTTATACATTTCAATAAAGAATTTTTGATTCCATTTATAATATTCTGGTGTATAAGTTGCTAATTCTCTTTCCCAATCATATGAAAGTCCCATTAGCTTTAACTGTCTTCTCATATTATCAATATTAGATTTTTGTCCATTTCCCTGGATGTGCTCCATTATCTATCGCTGCATTTTTCTGCCGGAAGACCAAAACTATCCCACCCAAACGGATGTAACACGTTAAAGCCTTTCATTTTTTTATATCTTGCAATCGCATCTCCTATCGCATAATTTCTCAAATGCCCTACATGTAATTTCCCTGATGGGTATGCAAACATTTCTAGCACATAATAATTTTTCTTTACCTTCTATATTATTTTTCAGATTTAAAAAAATATTTTTTTCTTGCCATTTCTCTTGCCATTTTTTTCTCTAAGAACTTCTGGTCTATATTCTTTAACCATATTTCCTCCAATTTTTTATTTATTTTTCAATATATCTCATTTTTAACATTTTTTTCATATAATTCTCAAAATATTATTTTTTTATTTTTACTTATTTCAATTTCTAATTTATCAAGCAATACATCTAATTGTTTCGCAACTGCTTCAATAACTTCTTTTTTTAGACAAATCTACTCCCGCTTTTTTTGCAATTGTGCCATAGGATAATCATTTCCACCTGAACTTAATAAAGTTAAATATTTGTTAAGTCTTCTTTTTCTCGCTTTTTCATCTTTATTTTTTTATTACATTATCATAAATTATTGCAGATGAAGCGAAACAAGTTGAATATTGATACACATAAAACGGGCTATTATAAAAGTGTGGTATTCTTGACCATAAAATATACATAAGTTCATCTTTACTCAAAGCATCTCCATAATATTCATCATATATTTTTTCCACTAATTGACTTAATGTTTTTTCGCAGTAATTGGTTCTCCTTCTTCTGCCATTTTTATGTGCCCGATATTCAAAAATCAGCAAATAAAACTTGAGTATAAAATGTCCCAATTATATTTCCTATTTCTTGTTCTAAAAAGTGCTATTTTTTTCTAATGAATCTGTACTTTTTTTCAAACATATAATCAAGTAAAAGTCTTTCATTAAATGTTGAAGCCACTTCTGCCACAAATATCGTATAATCTGCCAATGAAAATGGTTGATTTTCATACGAATAAAGTGTATGTAATGTATGTCCTAACTCATGTGCTAATGTAAAAACACTATCCAAAGTTTTATTATAATTTAAAAGCATATAAGGATGTACTCCGTAAACTCCAGCAGAATAAGCTCCACTTCTTTTGTTTTCAGTCTCAAACACGTCAAGCCATCCATTTGAAATCGCTTTTTCCATTTTTTCAACATATTCTGTTCCTAACGGTTTAACTGATTCTAATACTATTTTTTGCTTCATCATATTCATATTCTTTATCAAAATCAACAATATTTATTGCATTATCATAATTATAATATTCTTTTTAATCCCAATAATTTCTTTCTTAATTTATAATATCTTTGTAATGGCTTTCGTATTTTTCTTTTTGTTGTTTCAATTAAATTCAAATACACTTTTTTTCCGGAATATTATCTCCTTCCAAAGCACTAACTAAAAAGTTTTTTTATAATTATGAGCTTTTTGTATTTCCAATTTTTTTCTATGTAAAATTGAACTATAAATCGCAGCAATCGTATTTTTCTTTTTTTCTTTATAAGCACCATAATATGCTTCAAATAATTTTTTTCTATCTTCTTGATTTCTATTTACAGAAATTTCTTTACTATAATTTGCACTTGTAGCTTTTTATTTTTCTTCCATCTGATAGCTCAACTTCAGGCCAAATCATATCACTTATTGTAACTTCTGAATAAATATTTTTTTCGGAGCTGAGAAAAAAATGAGCTATAATAAGATAATAATTTACTTTTTTTCTTCATTTTAAAAACATGTTTTTTTGTAATCTTAACAAATCACTTATTTCAAATCTATAATCATCATATTCTTTATTTTCTATCCATTTTTTTCAATTTTTTTCTTTATTTTTCTATAATTTCAGAGTTTTTCCCACGATAATTCCGTCGATACATCTGATAAGAAAAAAATTGTAATTTTTTGTAGATTTTCTGTTGCTTCATCATCAAGACTATTCAAATCTCTTGCCAACTGCGGATATCTATACAATTTATATAATATTTTTCTCTAACTCTTCTTTTTGTAAAAAAATTGTAAAAGTTTACCTTTTTTTCTCCGAAAGTCCCTTTATATTTTTACCAATTCTGCTTTTTATTTCTTTTTATTTTTATCAAAATCTTTATTCCAATTTTCGTAATTTTTCATAAATATCACTCAAATTCCATTTGTATTCTTGTGAAATTTCTTCTCTTTTCATTGATTTTTTTCTCCTATTTCTTACTTTTTTTACTAATTTTTTTATTTCCAAACTTAAATAACAAGAAATAAATTATCATAAGTGGTATTATCAAACCTGAAACTGATAAAAAAATGCATCAAATGCTATTTTTAAAAAAACGCAATTATTACAACTGTTACTATTGCTAATCCCAATGCTTTCATCATCAACGTCCAGTTATTTTTCTGGTGTAACATTTCTCATTTTTTTACCTCTCTCTAATAAAATTAAAGTTTTTTTATTTATTTACTAACATATTATCAATATGTACAACATCAGCATGATATTGATATCCTAAAATTTCCTCTATCAGCTTCACTTTGTTTTCCCTTTTTATCAGCTTCTATTTCATCTGATGAATAATTTGTAATTCCTGTTGCAATTATCTCTTTTTTTAAATTTTTCAATTTTTATAACTGCACCTTCATCAAATCTTCCCTCTACTGATTTAATTCCTACTGGAAGTAAACTTTTTCCATTTAATAATGCTTTTTCTGCTCCCTCATCAATCGTTACAATTCCTTTTTTTATTTGTTCCATATGCTAACCAATATTTTTTTAGAACTTATTTTTTTATTTTTTTCTAACAAATAATGTCCCAATATTTTTCTTTTTCTACAACTCTTGTTATATTTTTTTGGGATCATCTCCATTTGCTATTACTAAATTTGTTCCAATTTTTAGTCGCCATTTCTGCCGCAATAATTTTTGTTATCATTCCACCAGTTCCAAATTTACTCCCTTCTCCACTCAGCCATATTTTTTTCACATCTTCAGTTATATCACCTACTAATTCTATTAATTTAGCATCAGTATATTTTTTTGTGGATTTTTTTATTATACAGTCCATCAATATCAGATAAAATAATTACTAAGTCAGCATCTATAAGTCCTGACACCAAAGCTGACATCGTATCGTTATCCCCAACTTTTTAACTCATCAGCAACTATTGCATCATTTTCATTTATTACTGGTATAATTTTTTTATCAAAAAAATGTATTACAAACATTTCTTACATTCAAATATCTTCTTCTATCTGAAAAATTCTCCTTTTGTTAATAATAACTGTCCTATAACTTTGTTATATTCTTGAAATAAAGTTTGATATAAATGCATTAAAGATACTTGCCCTACTGCTGACACCGCTTGCTTTTTCTGATAATGTTTTTAGGCCTTTCCGGCATATTAAGCATACCCATTCCAGCACCAACAGCTCCTGAAGTTACAAGTGCAACATCATATCCTTTATCTGACAAATTACTTAACTCTAATACTATTTTTTTATTTTTATCTATATTTAATTGTCCATCACTTTTTAGTAAGTGTAGAAGTCCCAACTTTAACTACTATTTTTTTGAACATTTTTTTAATAATAATTCTCTTGTACTTTCCATTTTTTTACTCCTTTATAATTTTTTTCATAATATTTACAAAAACTTATTTATTTCACATTCATGACATTTTTGGTCGTCTTGCAATACACTTATCTCTTCCTTGCAGTATTAAATAGTGCGATAATTCAAACCAATATTTTTTTGGGATCCATTTTATTAATTCTTTTTCTATTTGTTCTGGCATCTCATTTTTTGCTAATCCTATTAAACCAGTAAGTCTTCTAACATGCGTATCTACAACAATTCCCGTTCGTATTCCCCAAAGTTCTCCAAGTACCACATTTGCTGTCTTCCTTCCAACTCCTGGCAATTCAATTAATTGTTCCATTGTTTTAGGTATTTCATCATTATATCTTTTAAGCATCATATCTGCATTCAATTTTAAATTCATTGCTTTATTTTTATAAAATCCTGTTGACTTTATATATGTTTCCACTTCTTTTTAAAGTCAATTTTTCTCATATCTTTTGGCTCTTTAATTACTTTTAAAAAAACTCTTTTTGTAACGATATTCACTCGAGCATCTGTACATTGTGCCGACAAAATTACCGCAACCATTAATTGATACGGAGTTTCATAGTCTAAAAGCACATTTAGGTTTCCCAAATTTTTTGCTTCTAATATTGGGTACAATCCTTTCAATCTTTCTTGTTTTGTCATATTTCTCTCCAAACGTTTTTTTCTTATAAATTAAATATTTTTTTATTCCTTCTATTACCAAAAAAATGTAACGGGTAAAATAAATAGAAAAAAATATTTCCAATTTTTTTACCTCTTTCTCCATTATACAAAAATTATTGGAATTAAAGCTAAAAGCGAATAAATCTGTGTAAAATCTAAATTAAACACATTCGGTTTTTACAATATTTATTACATTTAAAATTACAAAATTTATTATCATTTTTCACTTTATTTTCTCTATAAAAAAAGTAAAAAAATCAAAATTGTAAAAAAATCCATATAACCCATAATCTAAATTAATTTTTTTCTTGTAATAAAAAAATATCATTATCGTAAAAAAATTATTTTTTTACTACATCATTCACATTTTTTTATTTTTTTAATACGCTAATCAGACAAAGTCCCGTAAATAAAGTAAAAAAATATATTTAATGGATAATTATAACTAAAAATCCAACTTGGAATTTGTAATAAAACAGCAAAAAAATTCCTATTCTTAATATATAATTTTTTTAAATTTCTTGTATGTTTATATCCTTCACTTATCGCAAAAGCAAATATTGGAAACGCTATTCGCCCTCAACACTTCCACGCTTTTTTTGGCAGTCCAATTATATAGTCATAATGGTCAATAAACATACTAATTATTCCAATTATTTTTTTAAAATAAATAAACTCATTTTTACCAACTTTTCATTTCTTTATCTTCTATATAGTTATTTATTATTTCTATACTCTTATTATATCTTTCTGTTAAATGATATTTACTTTCATCTATTCTATGAGTTAATTTTTATATTTTTTTATTATACTTCGATAATAATTCTTTTTAAAAACTTTATCATATTCACTTATTGTATTTCCCATTTTATCCATCATTTCAAGATAAATCGTTATATCAAAATCACTATTTTTTTATAAAATCTTCAATTATTGGATGTTCAATTCCTGTATTTATTTTTGGAAAAACGCTTGTAAACTTGTAAAATCACTGTCTACAAATAAAATTCTATCTGCTATTTTTCGTATTTTCTATAATTTGTGAATTATGCTCATATACAATTTGACTATAATCATTATATTGTAAATTTTCTATATTATTCCCTAGATTTTTCTTCTAAATATGCTTTTTCTCGATTCCTTTATATAAGTTGTATTATAATAATTTGCTAATTTCTGTGTTAAATTAGTTTTTTTCCTGAATTTTCAGAACCTATTATTGCAACTTTTAAAACAAAAAAATTCTCTTACATGTCTCGGTATAAAAAAACCAATTTTCATAAGGATTTTTTTCTAACTTCCGTAGCACTTATATAAAAATTACTTCTCGTCACATCAATCGTTTTTTTATTTCAAAATTTTTTTATTCAACACTTTTTTTCTGTCATGTGTTTTTACAAAATTCTTACGATAATTTTCTACATCTTGTGTCTCATTCGTAAATATCATATCAATTTTTATTCCATTTTTACTTAAAAGTTGCTCAACTCGTTCACTCCAACCTACCCAACCATTTGGATACGGTGGAATACCATCCTCTGCTAAGTGAATTATTTTTTTATATTTGATTGTTCTCTAAATGTTTTTTTCAACAAATCTTATTCTATCCTTAGTTGTTGGCATTTTTTTCATTTTTTGATTCATTAAATAATTTCAAATCTCTTTCATCATCAGTACAAACAACTATATAAAGGATATCTACATATCCACTTGCTTTTTTTGTATAAAATCTACATGTCCTATATGTAATGGATAAAATTTACCAAATATTATTCCTATCTTTTTCTTATTCAAATTTATTCCCTCTATCTAGCTTTATGTTTCATATATTTTTACTATTTTTTTACAATAAAAAAATTCAATCACTAAACGTTAAATTATTTATTTTTTTCTATTTTTTTATGATAAAATAATAAAAAAATTATTTAAGGAGAAAATCTATGTTTATTATTACATCAAAAATATTTGAAATCACTAGAAGAAGTTGACTCTAAAAAGAGCTGACCACTTAGCTTATATGAATAACTATGTGCTTGCTGGTACTTTTTTTATTTGGAGGACGACAAGTTCCAACAACTGGAGCTGCCATCGTTGCTCATAACATAACTAGAGAAGAATTAGAAGAAATTTTAAGAAATGACCCTTATGTTATAAATGGTTTAGCTGAATACAATATTATAGAATTTAATGTTGGAATGTCAGCTTTAGGAATTGAAGAAGCTATTGAAAAAAATTGAAATAATAATCAAAATTTTTTTAATACTTTTTTTAAAATAAATTTATAGAATAGATATCAATTATACTAACATTTAATGTTTAATTGATATCTTTAATTTTTATATATTATAATAAAAAAAGAGTATAACACTCTAACTTAAATTATATTTGGAGGCGACAACCAGATTCGAACTGGTGTACAAGGTTTTGCAGACCTCTGCCTAAGCCCCTCGACCATGTCGCCCTATAAAAAATGAAGTTAAAAAACTTCAAGTAAATAGATGGCGTCCCTGGTTGGATTCGAACCAACGACCCTTTGATTAACAGTCAAATGCTCTAACCGACTGAGCTACAGAGACATATCCAAGCTTGGCAATTACCGATTTTCCCTAGAAGTAAATCTAAGTATCTTAGGCGTAAACAGACTTAACTACTGGGTTCGAAATGTTTCCAGGTGTATCCCTGTTGCTATTATCACCAAACTTAATATATATATATTCATCGTTAAGACAATGAGAAATAAATAGTAGTAGTAAAAAAGTTATCTAAAAAAAGCTTACGTAATATTAGTACTAGTCAGCTAAATATATCTCTATACTTACACCTCTAGCCTATCTCCACCCTAGTCTCGATGGTTACTTAATAGAATACTCATCTTAAAGGGAGCTTCTCACTTAGATGCTTTCAGCGATTATCCCTTCCAAACGTGACTACCCAGCCATGCCACTGGCGTGACAACTGGTACATCAGAGGTTTGTCCATCCCAGTCCTCTCGTACTAAGGACAGTTCTCTTCAATATTCTTACGCCTGCAGTGGATAGGGACTGAACTGTCTCACGACGTTCTGAACCCAGCTCGCGTGCCTCTTTAATGGGCGAACAGCCCAACCCCTGGGGACCTTCTCCAGCCCCAGGATGAGACGAGCCGACATCGAGGTGCCAAACACTTCCGTCGATATGGACTCTTGGGAAGTATCAGCCTGTTATCCCCAGGGGTAGCTTTTTATCCGTTGAGCGACGGCCTTCCATTCGGAACCGCCGGATCACTAACTCCCTACTTTTCGTACCTGCTCGACCCGTCAGTCTCGCAGTCAAGCTCCCTTTTGCGTTTGCACTCTCCGGTTGATTTCCATCCAACCTGAGGGAACCTTTGAACGCCTCCGTTACTCTTTTGGAGGCGACCGCCCCAGTCAAACTGCCCACCTAACACTGTCTCATTAACTTCAAATTAATGATTAGAATTTCAACAATATATGGTTGGTATTCCAACAGCGACTCCATTACCACTGACGCAATAACTTCTCAGTCTCCCAACTATCCTATACACATATTGCCCAAAACCCAATGTCAAGCTACAGTAAAGCTCCACGGGGTCTTTCCGTCCTACTGCAGGTAATCGGTATCTTCACCGACATTACAACTTCACCAGGTCTCCAGCCAAGACAGCTCCCAAATCATTTCACCATTCGTGCAGGTCGGAACTTACCCGACAAGGAATTTCGCTACCTTAGGACCGTTATAGTTACGGCCGCCGTTCACCGGGGCTTCAATTCGAATCTCTCAATCCTCCTCTTAACCTTCCGGCACTGGGCAGGTGTCAGCCCATATACGTCGCCTTTCAGCTTAGCATAGACCTGTGTTTTTGGTAAACAGTTGCTTGGGACTCTTCACTGCGGCCTATTTCCCCTCGTGGTGTCTCTCCACTCAAGTATATTAGGCACCCCTTCTCCCGAAGTTACGGGGCTATTTTGCAGAGTTCCTTAGCTAGAGTTATCCTGTCGGCCTTAAGTTTCTCACTCTGTCCACCTGTGTCGGTTTTCAGTACGGGCACTATATCTCTCAATAGAAGTTTTTCTCGGCAGTGTAGGATCTGTAACTTATACCCTTAAGTACTTACCCTTCAGTTCTCACATTTAATTACTCGGATTTGCCTTAGTAACCATGCTTCTTCCTTAGACTGGCTATTCCGTCAGCCAGCTTACATACCTTCCTGCGTCACTCCATCTCTCAAACAATTTATAGTGGTATAGGAATATTAACCTATTTTTCCATTCGCCTACGCTCCTTAGCCTCGGCTTAGGGTCCCGACTCCCCAGGGCGGACAAACCTTCCCCTGAAACCTTGGACTTCCGGCCGGAGGGATTCTCACCCTCCTTCTCGCTACTCATTCCTGCATTCTCACTTCTGATACCTCCAGTTCGTCTTCCAACTCACCTTCTACGGCTTACAGAACGCTCTCCTACCAAACATACTTATGCATGTTTCCACAGCTTCGGTTTATGCCTTAGCCCCGTTAAATCTTCGGCGCAGATACTCTCGACCAGTGAGCTATTACGCACTCTTTTAAGGTATGGCTGCTTCTAAGCCAACCTCCTGGTTGTCTGTGAATATCCACCTCCTTTCCCACTTAGACATAATTTGGGACCTTAGCTGGTGGTCTGGGTTGTTTCCCTCTCGTCCATGGACCTTGTCATCCATAGACTCACTCCTAATCATTAATATATGGTATTCGTAGTTTGCTTGACTTCGGTAAGCTATGCGCCCCCTAGGCCATACAGTGCTCTACCCCCACATATCTCTTTATTAAGGCTGCACCTAAATGCATTTCGGAGAGAACGAGCTATCTCCTAGTTCGATTGGCTTTTTCACCCCTAAACCTATCTCATCTCCCAACTTTTTCAACGGCGGTGAGTTCGAGTCCTCCACTAAGTCTTACCTCAGCTTCAACCTGGACAGGCCTAGATCACTAGGTTTCGCGTCTATGACTAGCGACTCTTCGCGCTATTAACACTCGGTTTCCCTTCGGCTCCGCTTTCTTAACCTCGCCACTAATCATAACTCGCAGGATGATTAACCAAAATCCACGCAGTCACCCTTACGGGCTCCTACCGCTTGTAAGCACACGGTTTCAAATTCTTTTTCACTCCCTTGCTCAGGGTTCTTTTCACCTTTCCCTCACGGTACTTTCCTCTATCGGTCAACAAAAGTATTTAGCCTTACGTGATATGGTCCACGCTGATTCACACCAAATTCCTCGTGTTCGATGCTACTCGGGATTATTAACTCATTAAATTAATCTTACATCCTACAGGACTATCACCTTCTTTGGTCTAGCTTTCCAACTATGTTCTATTTCAATTAATTTAACTTAGACTTCATGGCTATCCGTCTCTTAATATCCCTCTACCCCAATTTAGCAACGTCGCCAACTTGACACTAACTTGGTTTAGGCTCTTCCCCGTTCGCTCGCCGCTACTTAGAGAATCGTTTTTACTTTCTTTTCCTCTCGATACTTAGATGTTTCAGTTCTCGAGCTTACCTTTCTCACATATACTCTTCTAGTATATAGGTTCCCCCATTCGGATATCTCTGCCTATTACGGTTATGTGCACCTCAACAGAGCTTTTCGCAGCTTATCACGTCCTTCTTCGGCTTTTGTTGCCTAGGCATCCTCCGTGTGCCCTTATTAGCTTTTTCTTACAGTTTAACTCTTAGTTATCTCCTGATTTCATTGTAACTTTTTTACCTACTATTCATTTCTCATTGTCCTTTTTTTATTTTGGTGGAGATAAGCGGGTTCGAACCGCTGACCTCTGCCTTGCAAGGGCAGCGCTCTCCCAACTGAGCTATATCCCCAAAACTTCCGTCTTCTTTATGGTGGGCATGACTGGACTCGAACCAGTGACCCCTGCGTTATCAGCACAGTGCTCTAACCACCTGAGCTACACGCCCTTAACACAAATAACATAGAAGAAAAACAACCAATATCTTCTTACTCCTTAGAAAGGAGGTGATCCATCCGCACCTTCCGGTACGGATACCTTGTTACGACTTCACCCCAATCACTATTCACACCTTAGGTATCTTCCTCCTTACGGTTAGACCAATAACTTCAGGTGCAAACAACTCTCGTGGTGTGACGGGCGGTGTGTACAAGACCCGAGAACGTATTCACCGCAACATTGCTGATTTGCGATTACTAGCGATTCCAACTTCATGAAGTCGAGTTGCAGACTTCAATCCGAACTAAGATTGGCTTTCACAGATTTGCTCCACGTCTCCGTCTCGCTCCTCATTGTACCAACCATTGTAGCACGTGTGTAGCCCAGATCATAAGGGGCATGATGACTTGACGTCATCCCCACCTTCCTCCTGCTCTTCGCAGGCAGTCTCGCTAGAGTCCCCAACTTAATGATGGTAACTAACGATAAGGGTTGCGCTCGTTGCGGGACTTAACCCAACATCTCACGACACGAGCTGTCGACAGCCATGCACCACCTGTCTCTCAGTTCCCGAAGGCACTCAATTACTTCTAATCGATTCTGAGGATGTCAAGATCTGGTAAGGTTCCTCGCGTTGCGTCGAATTAAACCACATGCTCCACCGCTTGTGCGGGTCCCCGTCAATTCCTTTGAGTTTCAACCTTGCGGTCGTACTCCCCAGGCGGATCACTTATCGCATTCGCTTCGGCACAGACACTCTTCATGCCCACACCCAGTGATCATCGTTTACAGCTAGGACTACCAGGGTATCTAATCCTGTTTGCTCCCCTAGCTTTCGCACTTCAGCGTCAGTTTCTGTCCAGTGAGCTATCTTCATCATCGGCATTCCTACACATATCTACGAATTTCACCTCTACTCGTGTAGTTCCGCCCACCTCTCCAGTACTCTAGTCACACAGTTTCAAAGGCAAGCTCACGGTTGAGCCGTAAGTTTTCACCCCTGACTTGCATAACCGCCTAGATGCCCTTTATGCCCAATAATTCCGGATAACGCTCGCGACATACGTATTACCGCGGCTGCTGGCACGTATTTAGCCGTCGCTTCTTCTGTTGGTACCGTCACTTCCTTCTTCCCAACTGAAAGCACTTTACAATCCGAAAACCTTCTTCGTGCACACAGAATTGCTGGATCAGAGTTCCCTCCATTGTCCAATATTCCCCACTGCTGCCTCCCGTAAGAGTAAGGGCCGTATCTCAGTCCCCTTGTGGCCGTTCACCCTCTCAGGCCGGCTACCTATCATCGCCTTGGTGAGCCTTTACCTCACCAACTAGCTAATAGGACGCAAAGCTCTCTTATGGCATCTCTTTTCATTATACATTCATTCAAATATATAATTATATCCAGTCTTATCAGTCGTTTCCAACTGTTATCCCAGTCCATAAGGTAAGTTCTTTACGCGTTACTCACCCGTCCGCCATGGCTCCATCAGCGCAAGCACTTACTTCACCATAGACTTGCATGTGTTAAGCATTCTGTCAGCGTTCATCCTGAGCCAGGATCAAACTCTTCATTCAATCTCTATTTTTTTCACCTTTTTTTGTCTTCTTACTTAATTGACGAGAAAATTACATCTGTTAATCTTCCCTTTCACATCTTTCTTGGTTTGCTTTTCTTCTTTTCTTTATTCTGTTATTTATTGTCCTCGTCTACCTTTTCCAATAGACAAATAGCATTCTAGCATATCTCTCTTTCTTTGTCAACTACTTTTTTTAAAAATTTATGGAAAAAAATTTATTTTTTTGATTTTTATATATTATTTTTTAAAAATTTTTTTACATTGATTTTTAATATTTTTTTATTTACTTACTTTATCATAAATTAACTGAACGTATTTTTATTGCGGCGTCCGGTTTTGGATGAACACCATCTTTATAGAAATAACTTTTTTTCCCTTTTGCAAATGAATACCAATCAATCAAAGTAAAATTGCTATTAGCTGCAACAGTTTTAACTATCGTATCATTTACACTTTTTCTCCCAAGCTAATGGTACTACAGTATTCACTAAATAAACTTGATTATTTTCTAACAATTTCACTGCTTGCTCCATATCTTTTTGGATTTATGTTTCCGTTTGTTCCAAGTGAAATAACGACAGTTTTATTAAGTGTTCCTTGTTGTTTTTAAAGTAGATATGATACTTAACAATTCTTTAAACTGTCTTCCAACTTTAGTATTTATTTTTCGCATTTGGGTATCTTTTTTTAATATCATTTTTTTGTCATTTCCATAACAGAATCTCCAATAAATGTTATTCCTCTCGTATCTGTCGGCATATTTGCATCAACTTTTACATCTTCTGTTGAATTTTTCTACCGATTTTTTTCTTCTTCTGTTTTTTTGTTACATTCGTTGTATTTTTCAGAATTTATCGTTTCAGTTTCATTATTTTTTTATTCGTATTATTTTTCAGAAGAATTTTTGCTCAGCAACAGCTTGTATTTTTTTCATTTCTTCCAAATCCTCATTTATATAATTAGGAGTAACAACCAACATCGTTAAAATTGATCCTAATAATACAAAAACTTAATTTTTTTATCCAATTTTTTTGCCACTAAATAATGAGTTAGTTCCGACAATACAATCATAATCACAATTTGTATAAAAAAATTTGTTCATTAAAAATTTAATGTTGTAAATTTAAAATATTCTCTCGCAATAATCATAATAGGATATTGCCACAAATAATATTCATATTGATGTTGTCCTAATCTTATAAAAAGGATTTAATATTACTTGTACTTTTTCGTTTATTCCCTTTTTTTCTTATGTTCAAACATAGCTACTGTAAATGATAACAGTAAACTAACGATATACATTCCACTCATAATAATTAAATGAATTTTTGATAATCTACAAAAAAATATGTAATAAATTGTTAAAATTATTCCTAAAAAAACCTAAAAAAATTTACTAACGCTCTTTCATTTCTATTTTTTTATAGTTCTACCTTTATAATAAATTCCGACAGCTGAAGCAACTAAAAAAAGAAAAACATTCTCGTGTCAGTCCCATAATATATTCTTGAAAAGTCAACTTTTGACGAATATAGATAAAGCCATATATCCTGCCGACAATAAACTTAAAGATATTAATAAAGTAATTACATTTTTTTCTTAGTTGCATTTAATTTTTTTAATCCTATTATAAATATCGGCATAGCAATATACATTTGAAATTGAAATGATAACGCCCAAAAATGCGTCAACGGTAATACTAGACTATAATTATCAAAAATATGAAAGTTTTGCTACAATTTGATAAATATTAGTCAAACTCAATATTGAATAAATTACACTATTTTTTTATATGTTAATTCCAATCCTTTTCGTGTCATTCATTATATAAAGAATAACAGTTGAAATAAAGATAACTATTATTAAACTAGGATATAGCTTTTGATATTCTTTTTCTTTATTCCGTCCCGTAATCCTTCATTTTTTTATAAAAAAATATTCGGTGTAAATAAATACCCACTTAATACAAAAAAATATAACAACTCAATATAACTTCCTTTATATGAAAAACCAATGATATATTGAAATTAAAATAAGAGCTATTGCACGCAATACATCAAGTGTTTCTATTCTTTTTGTTTCTATTATTCATTTTGTTTTAACTCCTCTTAACTTCATTTTTTTATCAAATAAATCTTTTTATTTCATGGTAATATTCGCTTATAATATTTGCCACTGCATCGTATCCTTTTTTTCAAATATATTTCGGTTTTCATAACCTTTTTAAAACTTCCGATACTAATCCGGCATAATATTTATACCCACTATCAGTTAAATGAACTCCATCGTCTACATAATATTGTTTTTTTGTGTTTTTTTAATTTTGAATATACATCTATTAAGTGTACATTTGCATACTCATTCACTTTTTTTCTCAATTTCTCATTTACAGATTGCTCCCACCATTTTTTTGGTGTGCAGTATTTATAAAAAACACATCTTTTCCGTGCATCATTTTAACAACATCGTCAAAATCTTTATCACTAAAAGGATCATTTGTTCCAAGTCCTACAACTAAAACATCTCCCAATTCACCATCATCTTTTAATTTTTTTACAATTTCTGGTAATGTTGAAAACTGTCTTCCTATTTTAGTATCAAAATATGCTCCTCTAAAGTTGGGGGCTATATATTTTTTACCTCCATTCATTATTGAATCTCCAACAAAAGTCATATTTGATGCACTAAAAATTTGTTTAGATACAAAAAAACGCCAAAATTATTACCAATCCTAATATCCATTTTTCATTTCTTTTTCAGACATTTATTTTTTTATTGTCCAATTTCTCCTCTCTAATTTTTTTATTATTCATTTCAAAATAATAATAACTATATTAAAAGATTATACACTTACTTTTAGCTTTTTAGTAAATATTTTTTTAAAAATTTATTTAAATTTTTTTGATAAACATCTAATTTTAAATATTCGTTATAAAGTTTACCTTCATTTTTTTCTAAGTAATCCATTACATAATCTCGTATTAATTTTATTTCTTTCACATTTTTGACTATATCTGTCAAGACCATATCAGAAACTCCACTTTGTCTTGTCCCCAATATTTCGCCTGAATTACGCAATTTTAAATCTTCTTCAGCTATTTTAAAGCCATCCGTTGTCATTTCCATAACTTCCAGCCTTTTACTTGAAAGTTCATTATCTGTATTCGATTCTAAAAAACAATAAGACTGATATTTACCACGACCTACTCTTCCTCGTAACTGGTGTAATGATGACAACCCAAATCTTTCCGAACTCCTAATTACCATAATTGAAGCATTAGGAACATTCACTCCAACTTCTATAACTGTTGTTGAAATTAAAATATCAAGTTTCCCTTTTTTGAACTCCTCCATCACTTTTTGTTTTTCTTGAGCTTTCATTTTTCCATGCATTATTCCAACTTTCCGATTTTGAAAAATTTGCTTATATTTTTCAAACGTTTCTTGTGCCGAATTTGCATTAAGCTTTTCGCTTTCCTCAATTAGTGGAGAAACTACATAAACTTGCCTGCCTTCCTCTATTTTTTTATCAATAAATTTATACATTTTATTTAAGTCTAAATCATTTTTAATCCATTTCGTCTTAATTGGATTCCTTCCTGCCGGCAACTCATCTATTATTGATACATCTAAATCACCATAAATCGTAAGAGCTAACGACCTTGGTATAGGTGTCGCACTCATTACAATAAGATTTGCTAAATTTCCTTTTTCTCTCAATAAGCGTCTTTGCCCTACTCCAAATTTATGTTGCTCATCAATTACTACAAGTCCTAATTTATGAAATTTAACATCATCTTCAATCAATGCGTGTGTCCCAATTACAATATCAACTAATCCTTTTTCAATTTCAGACAATAATTTTTCTCTTTTTTTGCCTTTAACACTTCCCGTTAAAATTTCAACTCTTACATCTAAATTAGCAAATTCATCTACTATACTCAAATAATGTTGTGTCGCTAAAATTTCAGTTGGTGCCATTATAACTCCTTGATAACCATTTTCAACAATGTAAAGCAACATTATCATAGCCACAACTGTTTTACCCGATCCAACATCACCTTGTATCAACCTATTTAAAAATTTTTCCCATTTCTCAACTCTTTATAAATTTCACTAATTACACGCTTTTGTGCTTTTGTCAATTCATATCCCAATTTTTCTATATACTTACTCACCAAATTTTTGTTATCTTCAAGCTCGTAAATGTCGTTATTTGCTTTATCTGTTTCATATCTACCTTGTAATATTCCCATTTCTAACAAATAAATTTCTTCAAACATAAATCTTCTTTTTAGCTTTCTATATTTTTTTCTTTATTTTTGTGGAAAATGTATATTCATTAATCTTCTTTTCTTTCTAACAACTTTTCTTTTTTTATTAATTCTTCCGGCAAATTTTTCTTCAATCAAATAACCATATTCAATCATTGCTTTCGTATATTATTTTTTTCTAATTGCTTCTTGCCTCAACGAACTTGTTGACGGATAAATAGGTAATATTTGATTATAACTATCTTTCCCTTTTACACTTCCATTAGGTTGAATTTTTTTATATTCAGGATTAACTATTTGAATTTTTCATAGTTTTTTTACTTTTACCGTAAACGATCAATTCATCTCCAACTGCTATACTATTTTTTTCACAAACTTATTGTTAAACCAAACTAGCTCCAGTATTCCAGTTTCATCTCTTAACATCGCACGAAACATAATTTTTCCTATTTATAAATTGTCTTTTTTTGTATCAACAATTTTACCACGAACTACAGCAAACTCATTTTCTAAAAAGACTAGAAATATTTTTTTACTATTACTCCCTATCTTCATACGCTCTCGGAAAATAATACAACAAATCATACAAAGTTTCTACCCCTAATTTATGAAATTTCGTTATTGCAACTTTTCCCATACCTTTTTATTTTTCACTTCTTTATCATCTATCTTTTTAAATAAAAAAATTATATGTTGCCATTTTTTTCTCTTTTTCTAAACTTATTTTTTTATCTTAAATATTATATCAAAAAGGATATTTTTTTAAAATATATTTTTCTATTTTTTTATTTAAAACTCTTAAAATATACTATACATAACAAAAAAATTATATTTATTTAATTAAAATAGAAAATAACTTCATCCAAAGCGAACAAAAAAATAAAAGGATAAGAAAAAAACTCTTATCCTTTTTGAATATAATTATTAAATTTTATTTCAATTAGAATCCTAAAGTGTATCCTACTGATAATGTTACTACACCTGTTCCTGATTTAACTAATTCTTTAACCTCTTTTTCTAACTCCAGCTGTTTGTATATTATTTAAATCTGTATCTGATAATTTTTCTACCTGTAGTATAGTTATATGATAAATCAACTACGAAGTTTTTTTGTAGTTTACTCCTACTCCAATTCCTGCATATAAAGCATTACCGTTAAATTCTTTTTTAGCATTTGCTACAGGTGCTGCAGTTGCTACAGGTGCTGCATTTGATACAGATGCTGCTCCTGGTGTTGCTGGTTGTGTCGCTGTTGGATTTCCTGTTGCTGGTTGTGTTGCTGCTGGATCTGTTGGTGCAGCTGGTTGTGTTGCTGCTGGATCTGTTGGTGCAGCTGGTTGTGTTGCTGTTGGATTTCCTGTTGCTGGTTGTGTTGCTGCTGGATCTGTTGGTGCAGCTGGTTGTGTCGCTGTTGGATTTCCTGTTGCTGGTTGTGTTGCTGTTGGATTTCCTGTTGCTGGTTGTGTTGCTGCTGGATCTGTTGGTGCAGCTGGTTGTGTTGCTGTTGGATTTCCTGCTGCTGGGTGTGTTGCCCCTGGTGTTGTTGATCCTGTTGTTGTTGATCCTGTTGTTGTTGATCCTGTTGTTGTTGTATTTCCTGGTCTTGTTGTTGCTACTGGTGCAACTTCTTTCACTTGATAATCTCTACCTAAAACTACTCCTAATCTTCCTTTTATATATGGAACAACATCTGAGTCACTTTTGAAGTTGTACTGAACTACTCCGTAAACAGGTAATCCTGTTCTAGTTACTACGGCATAATTGTTGTTAACTTTTTTAGTAACTACTTCATCTGCTCTTTTAACATCTAATCCTAATCCTACTTCTAAGTTAGGCATAACTTCTCTTCTGTATTCCCCAGTTAATACAACTTTTTTTGTAACATCTTCTGTAAGTTTTCCTTCGCCGAAGCTGTATCCTAATCTTCCTTCTACTACATTTCCTTCAGCCATTGCTACTGAGCTTACTAAAACTCCTAAAACTAATAATAATGATTTTTTCATAACCATTCTCCTTTACAATAAATTTTTTTCTCTTTGATTCTAGCATAATACAATAACAATGTCAACAGATTTTTTTATTATAATTATAAGTTTAAGACTCTTAAACTAAAACTACATTTTTTTAAGTAATCCATCCATTTATTTATTATACATTTCACAAAAAAAATTATGTTTATTTAATTAAAATAGAAAATAACTTCATTTAAAAGCGAACAAAAAAATAAAAAGGATAAGAAAAAAATCTTACCCTTTTTCAATATAATTATTAAATTTTATTTCAATTAGAATCCTAAAGAGTATCCTACTGATAATGTTACTACACCTGATCCTGCTCCAACTTCTTTTACTGTGTTTGTTTTAACTCTTGCATCAGCTGTTTTTGTTAAATCTGTAGCTTTTATTGTTTTACCTCCAGTATAGTTATATGATAAATCTGCTACGAAGTTTTTATAATTTACTCCTGCTCCTATTCCAGTATATAAAGCATTACCTTTAATTAAGTTTGATACTGTTTTTCCTTTTTCTGTTACTTCATAATTTCTTCCTACAACTACTCCTAATCTTCCTTTTAGGAACGGAACTACTTCTGAGTCATTTTTGAAGTTATATTGAGCTACTCCGTAAATAGGTAATCCTGTTTTTCTAACTGTAGCAGTGTGTTGAGCATTTGCTCCTACAACTGTTTTTTCATCTGCGAATTTAACATCTAATCCTAATCCTAATTCTACGTCAGGCATAACTTCTCTTCTATATTCTCCAGTTAATCCAACTTTTTTTGTGAAATTTTCTCTAAGTTTTCCTTCACCGAAGCTATATCCTAATCTTCCTTCTGCTACGTTTCCTTCAGCCATTGCTACTGAGCTTACTAAAACTCCTAAAACTAATAATAATTTTTTTCATAATTATTCTCCTTTATAATAAATTTTTTTCTCCCTGATTCTAGCATAATATAATAAAAAAATATCAATATATTTTTTTATTATAACTATAAGTTTAGGACTCTTAAACTAAAACTATACTTTTTTAAGTAATCCATCCATTTTATTTGTTATACATTTCACAAAAAAATTACTCTTTCATAATTTTTTTATTTATATTCAATCGTTCACTTATTTTTCTTTCTTTTTTTATTTTTTTATCTTTATAATTTTTATTTTACAAATAAAAAGAAGGCAAAACCTTCTCTTTAACAATTATGCTGAAAATAATACTTTAGCTAATCTATTACTTAAATTATCTTTATTTTTCTAATAAAATTTTTTTCTTATTTGATCAACATTTTTTACCTTTTTAAAGTTTTTCATAGCTTTTTGTACATACTCTAACTTTAATTTCAGTCCCATTTACATTTAATTTCATAGTTTGTAAGTTTGGTCTCCAGATTCTTTTTAGTTGCTCTGTGAGAGTGACTCACCATATTTCCATGTCCTACTTTTTTTCCAAATACTTCACAAATTTGCATTTAAACTACCTCCTTTTTTTCCTAGAAACGAATACTTTAATATTCATCTTTTTACAACTTATAATTGAAATTCCTTATTTTTTTATAATCGTAGATGTATTTTTACTTTTTACTTTTTTTGTCAAGTAAATTCTTTTTTTACACCACTATTTTTTTACTCAAAAACCAACACATTTTTTTCTTATTTAGTTTTTATTTAATATCTTTTTCATTTCTTGTAAAGCTCTTTCCATTTGAACATCACCGGCATCTAATATTTTTCTTAGACTTCTGCTTCCCCTTTATCTTTAATTAAAAATTTCTTTAATTTCTTTTTTTCTATTTTTCTCTAGCTTGTTCCGATTCATTCGTATACCCTCTTAAAGCGATCATCTCTTCCATTTCAACTTTTTATATCTGGTTCTATTCCTTTATCATGGATATAGTTCCCATTTGGTGTAAAATATTGTGCAATCGTTAATTTTACAGCATCATCATTTCTAAGTGGTATAACTTGTTGAACAATTCCTTTTTCCAAATGTTTTTATCCCCTATTATAACTCCTCTTTTATAATCTTTAATTGCTCCTGTTACAATTTCTGAAGCCGAAGCACTCCCTTTATTAGTAAGTACAATTAATGGAAAATCTCCTAAATATTGTTTTGTTCTAGTGTAGTCTTTTCTTTGCCCATTTTTATATTTTTAAATATACCATTAATTTTTTTCTTTTACAAACAACGACGAAATATCTTGTGCCTCTGATAATGATCCTCCAGGGTTTGATCTTAAATCTAATATTAACCCTTTCATCCCTTGTTCTTTCAACTTAACAATTTCTTTTTCAACTTCATCAGCTACATTATTCCCAAATCTTAATAAACTCAAATATCCTATATTACCTTCAAGCATTTTTACTTTCAACCATTTCTAGTTTAATTTTTGCTCTCGTTAATGTAAATATAATTGGGTCTTTTTTTACCTTCTCTTCTTACTTCTACCGTTACCTTTGTATTTTTCTTTTCCCTCTTAACATTTTTTTGTTGTTTCATTGGCTGTAAGCGGTAAGATATCTTTTCCATCAACTTTTATAATTTTATCTTTTATTTTTATCCCAACTTTTTCAGCTGGACTTCCTATAAATGGTGATACTACTTCTAAAGGTTCTCCTCTTTTTTTCTGTACAGTCATTCCGACACCAATATACTCTCCTTGCATATCCTCTTCAAAATCTTTCAAATCTTCAATTGCTAAATATTCTGAATACGGATCGTTTAATGCTTTTTACTATCCCTGATACTGCCCCTTCATATAATTTATCCTTTGTTGGCGTTTCTTCTTTTCCAACAAATCTATTTTTCAATTATATTAATTACATCTACTATTCTTTTGAAATTCTTTTGTGTCATTTAATGTCGCTACATTTTTTTATTATCTATTATACCACTTTTTTTAATATAGGCTCTGCACAAAATGTAACAACACTTCCTAACACAAACGCTAACACTAAATTCCATTTTTTTATTTTTTTATTCATTTTTCCTCCACTTACTCAATTAATAATTTTTTTAATATTTTTATTTTTTTATTATCATTAAAAATTCTTTATTCCCTTTAGTCCCTTTTATTGGTGAATCTTCAACCCCTAAAAGCTCATACCCTAAATTTTTTTAATAAAATTAATAATTTTTTTATTCTTCATTATGATATTCTTCATTTTCTACAATTCCATTACGTCCTATTTTTCTCTTTTCCTACTTCAAATTGTGGTTTTTATAAGCATTATAACTTGACTGTTTTTCTTTTTAAAAAAATCTATCAAAATAACCTATAACTTTTTGTTAAAGATATAAATGAAACATCAATAACTATAAAATCTACTTTATTATTTTTCCAAATCTTCTATTTCTAAATCTTTTTATATGTTTTTCTTCTAATGAAACTACTCTTTCATCATTTCTTAATTTCCAATCAAGTTGGTTCGTACCAACATCATTGGCATAAACTCTTTTTGCTCCATTTTGTAAAGCACAATCTGTAAATCCTCCCGTTGAGCTCCAATATCTAAAACTAACTTATCCTTAAAGTCTAAATTCCATACTTTTATAGCTTTTTCTAATTTTTAATCACTACGACTTACATATTTTTAATCTATCTTTTACTCTAATAATCAAATCCTCAGTATCTTTAAACATTGTACCTGCCTTTATTTCTACTTTTTTTCATTGACAAGTACATTTCCAGCCATAATTTCTCTTTTAGCTTTTTCTCTAGTTTCAAATATTTCACGCTCTACTAATATTAAATCTAGCCTTTTTTTCATATTTCCTCTTTATTATTAAAATTTATAACAAAAATTTTTAAATCATAATCTTTCTATTTTTTTATATTAATAACTTTTACCCCATAATATATCCTTTAAACAAGATTGCAACTACTAATTCCCAGTATACTTCCCCACAATACTTCATAAGGCGTATGCCCTAAAAATTCCTTAAATTGCTGACTTATAATTTCTATACCATATCTATTTTCTATGCTGTCTATCAATTTATTCAATGCTTTTGCATGTTCTCCTGCTTGTCTTCTTATTCCAGTTGCATCGTAAAGCACAATACCTGCAAATACTACAGCTATCGCAAATTCTATTGACATACTTCCTTTCAATAAAAATACTCCCGTTGCTAAAGAAACTACCGTTGATGCGTGTGAGCTTGGCATTCCTCCCGTTTGTACAAATCTCGCCCATTCTGGCTTTTTCCCTTTAAATAATGGAGAAAAAACTTTATAAAATTGTGCTAAAAAACTCGCAACAAATGCTACATCTAACAACCTATTTCCAAATATTATTCCATGATGATTCATTATTTTCTTTTTGCCTTTCTTTTTAAATTCATAAAAATTCTTCTGTTATTTTTCCCATCTTTATCATTTGGTTTTAAAAAAATATAAGTACTTTTCCCTATACTATCAACAAATACAGCTTTTTGTTTTTTTGGGCTATTTCATTTCCTAATTCTCTTTCCAATTTAACATCTGAATTTTTGTAATATTTTTCACCTTAATTAATTCTCTTTTTTACAACTTTTGCAATACTATCAATTACATTTTTCATCTATACCATCTTTTCCTATTCTCACAATAGGATCAAGATCGTGAGCTAATTTTTTTAAAAAAAGCTCTTTCCTTACTTTTTAAGGTTTAACATTTTATACCTCAATATTATAGGAAGAATTATAGGTTCTCTATCTGTTTTTTTATTTTAAAAAAATTCTCCTACTTTCAATCTTAATCTTTGTTTTACTTTACTAATTTCTTTAACTTTTTTTCTGATTGTAAATTTTTGTAATTCAAGTTTTTATTAATTCTCTTGTTTCGTTTAATAAATTTTTCAGCATCTTTATTATATACAAAACCTCTTGTTACAAGTTCTACTTGTTCTCCAAAATTACCTTCCTTATTTTTGAGAAATCGTTATAATTACTATTCCATCATCTGCTAAATTTTGACGATCTTTCAATACAGCATTCCCAATATCTCCAATTCCAAATCCATCAATAAATGTTGATCCAGCAGAAACTTTTTCCAACCACTTTAAAAGCTATTTTTTTAGATAATTCTATTTTTCATTCCAATTTCTGATAATATAATATTTTCTGCTGGTATCCCTGTTACTTCTGCTAATTCTTTATGTTTTTTAAGCATCATATATTCTCCATGAACTGGTAAAAAGTTTCTAGGTTTTATCAAATTTAACATTAATTTTTGTTCTTCTTGACAACCATGTCCTGAAACGTGAATTCCTACTACTTTTTCAAAGACAACATTAGCTTCTCTCTTCATTAATTGATTTATATTTTTTTGAGCTGCTTTTTTTCATTTCCAGGAATTGGACTTGCAGAAATTACAACTGTATCTCCATTTCTAAGCGTAATATGTTTATGTGACCCATTCGCTATTCTCGATAAAGCAGCCAACGGTTCTCCTTGAGTTCCAGTACATAAAATCAACACTTTGTGTGCTGGTAACGTTTCAGCTTCTTCTATACTAATCATAATTCCTTTTGGTATTTCTAAATATCCTAAATTAGAACAAATTTCAAATATTTTTACCATACTTCTTCCATCAATAGCTATTTTTCTTCCATTTTTATGAGCTATTTTTATAATTTGTTGAAGTCTATGAACATGCGATGCAAATGCTGCTAAAATAATTCTCCCAGATGCTTTTGTAAATTCATCTTTTAAACTTTCTCCAACCGTTCTTTCTGAAGGAGTAAATCCTGGCACTTTGTGCATTTGTACTATCTGATAACAATAAATCAATTCCTTCCTCTCCCAATTGAGCTAGTCTACCAAAATCAAATCCTTCCCCATCTACCGGTGTTAAATCTACTTTAAAGTCTCCTGTATGTAAAATATTTCCAGCAGGTGTTTTTATATGAATAGCATAACAATCTGCAATACTATGAGTTACACTTATAAATTCAACTGTAAAATATTTTTGAAACTTTTTATTATACTTCTTCCTTTTTATAATTTTTTTCTTTTTGGTAATTTAGTATCTTTTCTTTCAAATTTAGCTTTTTGCCAACTCTAATGTCAATCTACCACCATACATTGGTATATTTTTCTGACCCTAATTTTTTTGATAAAAAGTATGGAATTGCTCCAATATGATCTTCGTGTCCGTGCGTTACTAATAAGGCTTTTTACTTTATCTTTATTATTTTTCTAAATAAGTAAAAATCAGGGATTATCACATCAATTCCTAAATGTTCATTTTTCTGGAAATGTAATTCCTGCATCTACAACTATTATTTCATCCTTATATTGAAATGCAGTCATATTTTTTTACCGATTTCCTCTACTCCTCCTAATGGAATTATATACACTTTTTTTCATCTTTTTTTCTTTAAAATTATCATCATTTTTTTATTTTTTTGTTATATCTTCTATTTGAAATATATCTAAATTTAGTATCTTCTTCTTTATCATCTCTAGTATACGATTTATCTGCATGCATTTTAACTTGTTTTATTTCTTATATTTTTTTAAAAATTTTTTTCTTAAATGAATAATTTTTCCCTTCTTCTTTTTTTCTACTTCCGACATTTTCTCTCTCTTTCTTAATTATATTCCTTCATTTTCATTATTTTTTTATTTTTTTAATACATATTTATCACGATATTTCAAAATAAAACTCCTTGCCAATAATCCAGAAGCTACTCCTCCATATCCTCCACCTTCTACAATTGATACAAATACAATTTCTGGATTATTTGAAGGAAAATATCCTGCAATCCATGAATGGTTATTATAATATGAACTATTTTTGAGCTGTTCCTGTTTTTTTGCAGAAACTGGATATCCATTTATTCTTAAAAACACTTGCAGTTCCTCTTGCTCCAATTACTGGCAATCTTAAAGCATTTTTGAAGTAATTCTATATTTCTTTTGAGATATATTTATTTTTTTCTTACTTCAACTGGCTTATTTTCTTCAACTGTTCCATCAAATTTTATAAATTTATCTACAACTGTTGGCTTCATTGTTACACCATTATTTGCTATTGTTTGATAAACTGAAGCTATTTGTATTGGCGTTGAAAGTACGTAACCTTGACCTATTGACATATTGATCAAATCTCCCAAAACCCATTTTTGATCTCTTGGTCTTTTAAATCTCTCTTTTTTCCATTCAGGAGTTGGAAGAGTTCCACTCAATTCTCCCGGAATATCAATTCCTGTTTTTTTACCAATGTTAAATTCACGAGCATATTTTATAATATTGCTAAGTCCAGCTTTTTCTGCAAAATAATAATAATAAGTATTCACTGATTCTTCAATAGATCTGAAAAAATTTGTTATCCCATGTCCGTAAGTATGAGAATCTCTATAGATTTGATTCCCTTTTTCATATACTCCAGTCGAATAAACTGTTTCTTGAGGCGAAATACCCGATTCCAATATTCCTAATCCCGTAACAGCTTTAAACGTTGATCCCGGCGGATATAATCCTGCTATTCCTTTATTTACAAGTGGTTTTGCTTTGGAATTTATAAGTTCATTCCATTGTTGATCTGGTATTCTCGAACTTAGTAAATTTAAACTAATTTCAGGATTACTCACAAATGTTATAATTTTACCAGTTTTTGCTTCCATAGCTATAAATACTCCACTTTTACCTCTAAACTCCTCTGTCATATATTTCTGTAAATCTAAATCAATAGATAAATATAATTTTTTTACCCATAATACTCTCAGTATTTTTTTATTTCTCTTATTACATTTCCATGCACATCAACTTCAAGAGTTTGAGCTCCATCTTGTCCTTTCATTTCTTTATCATATTGTTTTTCTACACCTTTTTTTACCTATTATATCATCATTTTTGATAACCTTGATTTTTTTCAATGCTGCATATTCTTTTTTTCGTTGATAGGCTTTTACATTTCCAATCACATGTGATGCAACATAATCTTCAGGATAAAATCTTTTATTATATTCAACAATATCAATTCTTGAAGTATTTATTTTTTTCTACTGCACTTAACGCTATATTTTTTTATCTAAATCATCTATAACTAATATTTTTTTGATTTGTTCCTGTTCTTGGCTGTTTAGAAAATCTTTTTTTATTAAATAATCTGTTGTATATCCTGTTATTTCACTTATATTTTTTTATATCTAATATTGTTTCCTTTAATTTTTCTGCTACTTTTTTTCTTTCTTTTTGATAATCTTTTATCAATTTGACTTTCTGTCATATCTTGAATAGCTACTAAAATTTTAATATCTTCACTAGTTAAAGGTTTCGTATCATAATGTATAAGTTGATAACCCGTTACATTTTTTTGCTAGTAATTTACCTTCTCTATCGTAAATTTCTCCTCTTGTCGCTTTAACAATATTCGTTCTTATTCTATTTTTTTCAATGCTTTAGACTTCATAAATCGTTGCATTTTAAAATTTGTAAAAACAATCGTACAATCAACAGTGAAAATACAATTCCAACTCCAATTAAAAAAACTATAAACCTAGGACTTCTCTCTTCCTTATCTATTTCTCTCATCTATTCTCCTAATTTTTAAGAAAATATTTTTATACCTTTATTAGAAAAAAATATAACACCAATTTAAAATAAATATTTATTAAATTTCTTCCTCATCAATGTCATTTCCTTCATAAAAACTATCTAATTGATAATAATCTCTAGCATCTCTATTGAAAAACACTTATGATTATATCTCACTCATCAATTAAAAACCCAATTACATTCATCTAAACCTTCTACACTTCTAACATTTTTTCCAAACTTTTTTTATTTCAGTTGCTATTGCTTTCAATGTTTCTACTTGAACTTCCTGTACACAAAATTGAATAATCAAAAAAACGGCGATTTTTCCTTGCATATCATAAACTTTTTATATCTTGTCCTTTTTTTATCTTCAATTATATCAATTATTGAAGTCACTTCCCTCAGTAATTTTTTTCTCTTTCTAACATAAATTTTTCCTTTCTTTTTTTATACTCTATATATTTCATTCATTTTTTTATAATTTTTTTATTAAAAAAATATTAAAAATTTTATTACAGTTATTTAACTACTTCATCAAATTTTTATACTATCTATATTTTTTTATTTCCGACCATTACTACAGGTAATGTAAAAGGTGAATTTATATTTTCTTTTTTTTCAGAAACATATTCTATCCCTTTTTGGAAAATATTTATTTAAATCATTTAATAACTCTGCTTTATTTACAACTTCAACATTTATTTTTTTAAAAAAATCCTTTTTGTAAAAGTATTCTTCAATTTTTTTATTTTTGTGTTAAATATAAATCTTTAGGCATTTCAAATGTTTTTTTCCTTCATAAACTACAAAAAAATTTATCTTCTGTTCTAAATATTCTATTTTTTTATTTTTTTAAATTATCCATATTTTTCAAAACAAGAAACAAATAAAACTAAACTTATGATTACTATTATTAATTTTTTTCATTACAATTTCTCCTTAAAAAAATAATTTTATAAATTCACTAGTATTCCACCTAATATAATTGCTGCTGTTTCAGCTCTAAGTATCCTTTTTCCTAGGCTCACTTCAATCGCTCCAGATTTTTTTAAAAATCCGACCTCATCTAGTGTTATTCCATCTTCAGGCTCTATTATATACAATATTTTTTTATTTTTCATCTTTTTATTACTTCATGAATTTTTTTGACTTTGTTCACTATTTTTCGTAAGCGTACAAAATTTTGTCATACTCTGAAAATTTTATATTTTTCAAGTTTTTTTAAAGCGAATCTATTTCAACAAATTTAACTCCTCTACATTGTTTTAGAGACTTCTTTCACTATTGTGTCCCACTTTTTCTTTTTTTCTCATTTAACTTCACTACAACACGCTCTGTTTGCAATGGAATTATTTTTATTCACACCTATTTCTGTCAACTTTTGTATCGCTAAATTCATTTTGTCGTTTTTTTCAAAAACTCCTAACGCAACATCAATTTTTTTCTATCTATTGAATAGTTATCTTCATTTTTTTCAATAATATTTAAGATTATTTCCTTTTTGCTACCGATATTATTTCTGTAATATATTCAAATTGTCCATCAATAACTCTTAATTTATCTCCAACATTTAGCCTGAAAAACATTTTTGAATATGATTACAATCTGATTTATCATTTATTACAATTTCATTGTTTTTTTATATTTTTTTCTTTTTCAGCTATAACCGTTAACAATTTCACTCCTTCAATTTATAAAAACTTTTTCTTTTTTTATTAATTTTTTTATGAATACTCATTATTCATCTGAATCATCTTTATTTTTTTATAATTTTTAGATATTCCTAAATGTTTATAAGCATGTTCTGTAACAACTCTTCCCCGTTGTGTTCGCTTTATAAACCCAATTTTTCACTAAATACGGTTCATAAACTTCTTCAATCGTTCTTCTATCTTCTCCCAATAACAATGCCAGTGTTTCTATCCCAACAGGTCCTCCATTATAAACATTTATTATTGATTCAAGAATATTTCTATCAAGTTCATCAAGTCCACTATCATCCACACCTAATATATCTAAAATACCTTCAACACTTTTTTTATCTAGTATACCATTCCCTTTTACCAACGCGTAATCTCTAGCTCTCTTCAAAAGTCTATTCGCTATACGTGGTGTTCCTCTACTTCTTTTTGCAATTTCTGTTATTCCATCTTCGTCATAACTAATATTCATTAAAGAAGCTCCTCTTTTTAATATTTCTCTCAATTCCTCTAATTGATAATATTCCATTCTATGAGTTACACCAAATCTATCTCTAAGCGGCGTACTTAATTGCCCTGCTTTTGTTGTTGCTCCAATTAATGTAAATTTAGGCAATTCAACACGAATACTTCTAGCTGAAGGTCCTTTTCCTATTAAAATGTCCAGCTCTCCATCTTCCATAGCTGGATACAAAATTTCCTCAACTGATGTGCTAAGTCTATGTATTTCGTCTATAAATAAAATATCGTTTTCTTCTAATGAAGTTAATATTGCTGCTAAATCTCCTGCTTTTTCAAGTACCGGTCCTGTTGTAATTTTGAGATTAACTCCCATTTCTGTTGCAATAACTCCTGCCAAAGTTGTTTTTCCTAAGCCAGGAGGACCGTATAGTAAAACATGATCCATAGCTTCATCTCTCATCTTTGCAGCTTTTATAAAAATATTCATCTTATTTTTTAAATCTTTCTGACCAATATATTCCGAAAAAGTTTTTGGCCTTAAAGATTTTTGAATATTATCTTCCCCTAATTCAACAGACTCCAATATTCTATTTTTCATCCATTCGTTCACCCATACTTTCAATTTTTCTAAAAATTTTATTTTTTTCCATAATTAAAAAAATAAAAAAATAAATTAAATTTGATTTAACAATAACATTAATAAAAATTGAAATACCGCTATAATTCCACCTAAAATTCCTCCAATTATTTCAATATGTTTAAGTTCCTCTTTTTGAAACTCTAAGAATTATATCTTCTATTTCTTTAAGTGAAAAAGTTTTTCCATTTTTTTCTAGCATTATTTCTTTAAAATTAATTTTTATCTTCCACTATCTTCACTATTTCCTCAACAATTTCCTCTTTATTATCTAATATTGATTTTTTTACATATTCTTTTTATTTTTATCCATTAAAGAATCATTCACAAACATCTTTAACAACGGATTTTTTTCTAAAATAGAATTTTTTTAATTTCTCTCCAATAATTTTTATCTAGTAAATTATCTAAAAATTTCTCCATCCATTTCTGAATTTTTTTAAATTTATTTACAATATCTGTCATTGAAATCAATTCTTGCTCAACAACATCAGCTATATTTTTCAATAATCTCATTTTTTTCTTTTTGGTATCAATCCTTGTATCTTAAAAAAATAAAAAAATTCATTTCTTCTATACGGTCTAAATAATAATTTTTATCGCTAAATAATTTGTAAACCATCCTATTAATGCTCCTACTGATATCATCATTATAAATTGTATTAATATTTTTACTCATTATCCCTCCAAATTTATTTTTATTACTCAGTATTATAACATTTTTTTCTTATTTTTTTCCTAGTAAAATTTATACTACCATCCTTAAACAGCTTTCTATATTTTTCATTTTTTTATACATCTAAAAAAATTCTATATCCATCATCTATTTCTAATGTTTCACAATTTCCAAATATTTCCTCTAATTTTTTTGTGTACTTTTTGCTCCGTGTTTTGTTTGAATTACACAATAAAATTCTCCATTTTTATTTAGATGCTCAAAACTTTCTTCATAAATTTTTAAAAATTGTCGCTTTCCCTGTTCTTATTGGAGGATTTGATAATATAACATCAAAATTACTTTTAATATTATCAAATGAAAATGATTTTATTTTTAACATAATCTTTTTATTCCTACTTTTTTTAAATTTTTCTACACTCAAATCTAAAAGCTCTTTCATTTACATCCGATAAAGTTATATTTATTTTTTTAAAAAAAGTTTTTAAGTACAACTGATACAATCCCGTAGCCACACCCAATATCTAATACATCAAAAATTTCATTTTTTTCTTTTTTTCATTCTCTTTTTAGAAAAAAACTTTAAGCATAACATCTGTCCCATAATCTACCTTTGATTTTGAAAAATACTCCATTATCTGTCGTAAATTCAAAGTTTTTTTATTATTTATTATATAATTTATATTTCTTTTTATTAGATTTTTATTTCCGGATTTTCTGAAAAATAATGATTCATAATACTTTCCTTTCTTTGAAATATAAAGCTTATTATATCATATTTATTGACATTTTTCACTTTTTTTCATCTCTCTATTTCAAAAATTTTTATTAACAATATTCTATTGAAATAAAAAGTAATTAATTATATAATAAAATATCATTTAAAAAGGAGAAATTTAATGGAAAATATAAATAAAAAAATATATCTTCTTTAGGAGATACTCATTGTGAAACAGTGTTACCTCTTGTTCCACTTCAACCACTTAAAGATATAGAAAGAAGTATTCAAAAATATCGTTCAGAACTTTGGTCACCATTTGTCAGAGCATTAAAAAGAGTTTGAAATGGTAAAAGATGGAGATAGAATTGCTGTTGCTATTTCAGGAGGAAAAGACAGTTTAATTTTATCAAAAATTATTTCAAGAATTAAAAAGAGCAAGCAAAACTAATTTTTGAATTAGTTTTCATATCAATGAATCCCGGATTTAACGATATAAATTTAAGAAATCTTAAAAAAATCTTGAATATTTGAATATTCCTTGCGAAATTTATAACGATAATATTTTTTTGAAATTGCAGAAAAAAATTGCGAAAGATTATCCTTGCTACATGTGTGCAAAAAAATGAGGCGTGGTAGCCTTTATACAAAAAGCAACTTCACTTGGATGTAATAAATTAGCTTTAGGTCATCACTTTGATGATGTTATTGAAACTATTTTTAATGAGTATGTTTTTATATGGGAAAATTTGAAACTATGTTACCAAAACTAAAAAGCAGATAATTTTTGATATTGAACTTATTAGACCTTTGTATTATATTGAAGAAAAATCTATTATAAAATGGGTTCGTAATAGTGGTATTCTTCCTATGAATTGTGGTTGTACTGTCGCAGCTGGAAAAAAACTTCAAGCAAAAAGGCGTGAAACGAAAGAGTTGTTAGCGGAACTTATTAAAAAAATAATCCTGACATAAAAAAACGTATTATTCAATCTACACAAAATGTCAATCTTGAAAAAAATACTTGGTTGGAAATCTAATGGAGAAAAAAATTTTTCTTTTTTTAGATACTTTTAAATAATTAAAACTTTTATTTCAATATAAAACATTTCAATATAAAAAAAGGATAAGTTTAGAGCATGTACCAACAAACTGGATAGAAAAAAATAAAAAAACAGTTTGGAGGTACATATTTTTTATGTACTTTACATAATTATTAATTCCATATCTTATTTTTATAATTTATACTAATCGCGACTATACACTATCATATATTTTTTTATTCTTTTTTTCTGAATAAAAGCATTTAATTTAATTAGTTCTTCTTTTTGATACCTTTTTTTCATCGACTGTTATAAGTATTGCTGGTCTATCAATTCCATTAAGTATTTCTTCTGGATTAATTTCGTTAAAATTTAAATTTTTTTATTTTTTTCATTCCTTGGAATTATCTTATGCAAAAACATTATAAGATTTACTCTCATTATCTATATAGTATAAACCTTTAATTTCTTCTATTACCTTATCATAATTATCTGAAATTATTAATTTATTATTATACTCATATACTATACTTGGCTCTATTTTAATTTCATAATCATGTTTATACTCTTTTAAATTTTTTTCTAACAACTTCTTTTTTTCTTCATTTTAAAAAAATTTATATTTCTGTTCTAAATATGGAGAAATTTTTTTGTTATAATAATAAAAATAAGCAAATTCATTATCGTCTAAAAAAATCTAAATTTTTTTATCAATTTCTGTAAATTCAATATCTTCTCCATATTTATTTTTTTATATAATAAGTATATCTTTTTAAAATCAATCGTATTTTTCAACCTTAACTTTTTATCTCATCAGGGATTTAAAACTATATTCCTATTATTGTATAAGCTTTTTAATAACTTGTTTTTTTGCCCTATTATTTCCAAAAATTTGTTTCTATATTGATTGATAAAAGTATTGAAAAAGAACAATATTTTTTTAACACCAAAACTAAAAAAATATTGATATTATTACTCCTAAAAATTATACCTAAACCTATTATTATTTTTTTCATTTTTTTACCTTCCTTTTTTTATCTTATTTTTGAAAATATTTTTTTAACATTATTGTTAAGTTTATCAACTTTATGAATCTTTTTCTATATTTTTTTGGTTTTAATTAAGGTTGTTTTTTTCCATATTTTTCATTAAATTATTATCTTTTTCAGTAATAAATTCATTAGTTGGATTTGTATAACCTAAACTTGGCTTAGCTCTAAAATCAATAGTACTATATATTAATCCAGATGTTTCACGAGTTAATATTGCATCAGGGTTAGTTATCGCAAAGTAATCAACTGATATAGGGTTTTTTTACCATCTATTTTGAGACTATGAACTTTTTTTCTGCAAAATATGATATAATTCTATCTCTTTGATAATGTTAGATACGCTAAGACCCTTTATTTTTAAAAAGCTTTTTTTAAATGTATTTTGTAACCATTATGTAGAGCAACATCTATTCTTTATTTACTAATGCCTCATAATTTAATATTGTCCATCTTAATATTTCTTTTTCTTTATCACTTACTTCTTTTTGTTATTACTTTTTTTATCTTTATTAATAAAATCTACCTTCATTTGTTTATCACTTCTTGTCATATCAAGTAATGGATTCAAATCTTTTTCATCTATTACTTTAGTCACAAATTCAGCAGCTGAAGAATCTATAATTGTCCATTTTAATTCTCCATCTGCTACATTTAATACCACTTTATTTTTCTCCATTACTAATTTTTTTATTTTTCCTAGATCCATGCATTTTTGCCTATTTCAAAAAAATTTTTATTATTAATAAAGGATTTCTATCTTTTTTTATCATTATGTTAGGAATTATTAGATCAAAAATTCCCTGAAAAATTTCTCATCTTTAGTTGAAAAAAACTCTGAATTTCAATATCTCCTCCATAGTTTTTGTCTTGCTCTTGTTACTTCACTAAAACTTACTAAACTCATTAATGCTGCAAGTATTATTATTCTTATTCTATTTTTTTCATTTATATCTCTCCTCTTATAACTTTCTAATAACAAAATTAAATGTCTTCTTATTATAGAATTTTTTTCCATTTCTTTATATATTTCTAATAATTTTTTTCAGAATTTCTAGAATTGTTCCGTATTTCAGTATTAAAAAAATATTATCTTTAGCATCTTTATATATAACATTCATATATAGAACTGGATAAACTTCCATATATTCTATATATTTCCCCCAATCTATGTCTTCATATTTAACTTTTTCTTTAAAAAAATCCTTTTTTTCTTTATTCTCTACATAGTTTTTCATTACCATATTCTCCTAAAAATTCTATAATATAATTATTTATTCTTCTTCGTTGATTGTGCCAATATAGCTCTCCATTTGGTAGCTTATACATTATATCCATGTTAAAAATATATTCTTGCTTCTTTGTCATTTGGATTTGAAAATATTTTTAAATATTCTTTTCCCTATTTTTTTCTGTAAATATTCTTCTATCTTATCAAAATGATTTCCTTTACTTTTTGTCATACAATAGATTATCTGCTATATATTTCTCTAAACCTAGTAAATAAAAAAATAATCTTCTGATTCTGAAGGATCTTCGATTTCTATATATTTATTTTTCATATTCTTTATTATCTGTAAACTCGGTGTATCTAACATCATCACCTCTAAGTTTTTCCTCCGCTAATATTATCTCTATCAATTATTATATTTCTACTTAAATAATCATTTACAATTTTAGTTCTATATTTATATGGATCTATACTCTCATAATAAACAAACATACCTATTAAATAAACAATTATACCTATTATAACTGACAAGAAGCAAATTACTATTATACCTATTATTTTTTTAAAATTAAATACATAATATCACTTATTTTTTTCATTTTTTTCACCTTTCTTTTTAGATGGTAATACAAATTTATTTGCTTTTTTTATCTACCTTACCATTTTGATGTAAACCTAGAAACTCAGATTTTTTTAATATCATTTTTGGTTTATAGAATTTTTGATAAGCTACATTACTAAAACTTACTAAACTCATTAATGCTGCAAGTATTATTATTCTTATTCTATTTTTTTCATTTATATCTCTCCTCTTATCGTTCTCTAATAGCAAAATTAAATGTTTTTCTTATTATAGAATTTTTTTCCATTTCTTTTATATATTTCTAATAATTTTTTTCAGAATTTTTTTATGATCACTAAATATTTCGTTGTCAAAAATACTATCTTTATTATATTTATATTCAACATTCATATATAGAACTGGATAAACTTCCATATATTCTATATATTTCCCCCAATCTATGTCTTCATATTTAACTTTTTCTTTAAAAAAATCCTTTTTTTCTTTATTCTCTACATAGTTTTTCATTACCATATTCTCCTAATGATTCTTCAATATGATTATTTATTTTTCATTTTACGACCGTATGAGTATAAGTTTCCAACTGGTAGCTTATACATTATATCCATGTCAAAATATATTCTTACTCCTTTGTCATTCGGATCTGATAAAAAAATATTTTTAAATATTCTTTCTCTATTTTTTTCTGTAAATATTCTTCTATCTTGTCAAAATGATTTCCTTTACTTTTTGTCATACAATAGATTATCTATAATATACTCTCTTAATCCTCTTAAATGTAAATCATTTGGAATATCTTGAGAATTTATTTCATCATCTTCCTCTAATATATACTTAGTTTTTTAGTTTATTTTTTTATTTTTAAAATCAATTGCATATTTTTGAATCAAAAATATTTATAATATTCAACATCTATAGATTCCTTAGGTAATATTATATTCTTATCTTCTTCATAATATATTAAAACTTCTTTTTTTAGCATCAACAGGTTGTGAGGATAATAATCCAAAAAAACCATATAGCTGGAAATAAAGCATTCACTACTATAGCACAAGTTGATAGTATAAATATTAATTCAATAATTATTATAATTACTATTTTTTTCATTTATATCTCTCCTCTTATAACTTTCTAATAACAAAAATTAAATGTTTTTCTTATTATAGAATTTTTTTCCATTTCTTTATATATTTCTAATACTTTTTTTCAGAATTTTTTTATCATCACTAAATTTTTTTCGTTGTCAAAAATACTATCTTTATTATATTTATATTCAACTTTCATATATAGAACTGGATAAACTTCCATATATTCTATATATTTCCCCCAATCTATGTCTTCATATTTAACTTTTTCTTTAAAAAAATCCTTTTTTTCTTTATTCTTTACATAGTTTTTCATTACCATATTCTCCTAATGATTCTTCAATATGATTATTTATTTTCATTTTACGATCGTATGAGTATAAGTTCCCATTTGGTAGCTTATACATTATATTCATGTCAAAAATATATTCTTACTCCTTTGTCATTTTGGATCTGATAAAAAAATATTTTTAAATATTCTTTCCTTATTTTTTTCTGTAAATATTCTTCTATCTTGTCAAAATGATTTCCTTTACTTTTTGTCATATAATAGATTATCTGCTATATATTTCTCTAAACCTAGTAAATAAAAAAATAATCTTCTGATTCTTCAGGATCTTCGATTTCTATATATTTATTTTTTTATATTCTTTATTATCTGTAAACTCGGTGTATCTAACACCATCACCATCAATTAAATTAAGTCCCCCTCCACTAATATTATGTCTATCAATTATTATATTTCTACTTAAATAATCATTTACAATTTTAGTTCTATATTTATATGCATCTATACCATAATAATAAACAAACATACCTATTAAATAAACAATTATACCTATTATAACTGACAGAAGTAAATTACTCTTATAGCAAATATACCCACTATTATTTTTTTAAAATTAAATACATAATATCACTTATTTTTTTCATTTTATTTCTCCCTCTTCTTTTTTTATAGGTAACACTAAGTTATCTGCTTTTTTTTATCTACCTTACCATTTTTTTATGTAAACCTAGAATCCCAATTTTTTTAATATCATTTTTGGTTTATAGAATTTTTGATAAGCTACATTTTTAATATATTTTTACCTTTAAATTATTAACCCCTAATTCAAGTAATGAATTAAAACCAATATTTTACAAGGTTTTTTTAAATATTTTTTTAACTATTATGTAGGTAACATCTATTTTTTTATTTTTTTCATTTATATCTCTCCTCTTACCATTCTCTAATAGCAAAATTAAATGTTTTTCTTATTATAGAATTTTTTTCCATTTCTTTATATATTTCTAATAATTTTTTTCAGAATTTCTAGAACTGTTCCATATTTCAGTATTAAAAAAATACCATCTTTAGCATCTTTATATTCAACATTCATATATAGAACTGGATAAACTTCCATATATTCTATATATTTCCCCCAATCTATGTCTTCATATTTAACTTTTTTTCTGTAAAAAAATCCTTTTTCTTTATTCTCTACATAGTTTTTCATTACCATATTCTCCTAATGATTCTATAATATAATTGTTTATTCTCTTCGTTGATCTTGCCAATATAGCTCTCCATTTGGTAGCTTATACATTATATCCATGTCAAAATATATTCTTACTCCTTTGTCATTTCGGATCTGATAAAAAAATATTTTTAAATATTCTTTCTCTATTTTTTTCTGTAAATATTCTTCTATCTTGTCAAAATGATTTCCTTTACTTTTTGTCATACAATAGATTATCTATAATATACTCTCTTAATCCTCTTAAATGTAAATCTTTTGGAATATCTTGTGAATTTATTTCATCATCTTCCTCTAATATATACTTAGTTTTTAGCTTATTTTTTTATTTTAAAATCAATTACATATTTTTGGATCAAAATCTTCATAATATTTAACATCTATAGATTCCTTAGGTAATATTATATTCTTATTTTTTTCATAATATGTTAAAAACTTCTTTTTTATTATCAACAGGTTGTGGGCGTAATAATCCAAAAAAACCATATAGCTGTAATAAAGCATTCACTACTATAGCACAAGTTGATAGTATAAATATTAATTCAATAATTATTATAATTACTATTTTTTTCATTTTATTTGTTTCCCTTCTTTTTTTATAGGTAACACTAAGTTATTTGCTTTTTTCATCAACTTTAACATTTTTTTATGGTGAGCATCTATTTTTAAATATCACTTCATCTAAAAATTATTTTTTTATTAGAGTTTTTTTAAACTAGGATTTTTTTCCTAATTTTTAGCCTCTGATTTTTTTCCGCCTTTCAAATTTATCATTTGAACTTAAAAGTATTTATACCATTTTTTTAGAATTACTATAAGCTAAACCTTCAATATATTTAACATTTAAGAATTTTTTTCTATATCTATTTTTTTCAGTAATACCATATTTCGATAGTTCTTTATTTATAATATTAGCTACTACTTTGTTCTTAACTATTAATAATACCCTACTTTGATATCATTTACTACATCTTGGACTTTTTAATATTCTTGTTCTTGTTTCTAAAACATTTTTTTGTTTAACGTAACACTATTTAAGAATCCCTCATGAGGAATTATATTTAATCTATCTTTATCTCCAGATAAATCTTTTCCATTTTCTAATTTTTTTCCCTTTTTTCATTTCATTTTCAATTATTTTTATCCAATACTACTGGCGACGGATCAAATGCTATTGCTTGAGTATTATTCATTCTTAGTGTTAAATAATTAGCAATCCCACCTCCTAAAGAATGTCCTGTAAATAGTATAACTTTATTTTTTTATATTCTGGATGACCATTTAAAAATTTATTCATTTCTTCATATGCTTTTTAAATACTGGTCATTATTTCTATTTGCTAATTGCATATCTTTGTTTATATCGGTATTAGTCTCAGTACCTCTAAATACTACAATTAATTCTCCATTTTTTTCTAATATATAGCCATCTAATCCTGTTACAGAATCTTTTTATTACTTTTTTTAATTTTAGCACCTTTTTATAGAATTACCTTCATTATATTCAGAATATGCTAATTGTGAAATTAATCTCAATTCATCTACTGTATATCCTTTTTGTATCTATAGCTGTGAATACATAGTTTGGATTATCTATAAAAAAATTTCATTGATTCTATATCATTTATTTTTTTCTCCTTTTAATAACTCTTTTTTTAATAACATGTTTTTCAGCAACTATTCTTTTTTTGTTTTTTTCATTTAAATTTTTTTATATTTCAAGTTATATTTAATAGATAATTTTTTTCTAACCTTTTTTTGCTCATCATTTATTTTTTTCATCACTAAATGTTGGTACATATGTATAATTTCTAAGTTTACTCATTTCTTCCGTAGTTAATGTTCTTGTTTGAACATTTATATTTGTTTTTACCTTCTTTAATTTCTTTTTTTGTTTATAATGTAATGAGTTATCATCAACTTCTTCATCTTCATATTTCCATCTTTTTAGTTTCATAAGTTACTAAATCTTTCATGGTGTCTAAATCTAATATATCTACATTATTTATATTAATATATAAAAACATTATCTTTTTGAGGTTGCTGCTCTAGCTATTTCTCCTTTAGAATTTGTAATATTATCAATAAAAAAACTACATCTTTAAAAATCTTTTTCCACCTAGTTTTTCCTATTTCTTTATAATAAGATTTAACTATAGAAATTTTTTTCATTATCACTTTTAGTATTTTTCTAATAAGTCTTTATATTTTTCTTAACGATGTTTCAGTATTGACATTATTATCTAACATTGCTTTTTTTGAATTTCTGAAAAAAATATTTGTATTATTAATGCTAATTGTAGTATCTATTGCCTTTATATATGCCCCGGGTGTATTTATTACATTTTTAATATCATCAACTAATTTATCTCTATTTTTCTTTATGAATTAAGTCTGCATGTAAATCATAACTTTCTCCATTTATTTTTTTGCTGTTACGTTTTTGTATTTTTACCTTCTTTTTGATATTGATGCACCTATACCATATCCATCTTTTTGATATATTAGCACCAACATTTGTATATTTTTGGGGAATATTTATCATTTGCATCTAATGTAAATCCTATATTACCACCTAATTCAAAATTATGTTTTTTTCATGTTTCTCATCTTTATTTTTCTTTTTTTCAACTTTATTAGATGATATCTTCATATCTTTAGCTTTTTAATTCGTTATTATCATAGCTTACATCTTTTGAATCATTATTCCCATAATTTCCATTTATACCTAAACTTGGTATTGATGTCATTAAATCATAAGATAAATTTAATCCTACTCCTACATTATTACTTCTTGCTTCTTGCTTATTTTTCACCTTGATTTAACTTAACCTTATCTGCTTTTTATTTCTAAATTTTTCTGCACTTATTTTTTTGGTTAGTTAATTCTACTGTATCTTTAGCATTTATTAATATATTGTTAGATTTAATATCTCCTTTTTTTCACTTTCTAATACATAGTTTGTACTATTTGTATTATTTCCATCAATATTTAATCCTATACTTGCAGTAATTAATTTGGATTTATCCCCAGTTGATATTACCTTATTTATATCGTGTATTCCACTAGAAATATTTCTTACATTCCTAAATTTATTTGTAATATTACCTTTATTTAAACTTGATATATTTGAGGCAACATCTAATATTGGAGAACCTATCTTTTGCAGTTAGACCTACATTAAATCCAAAATTATTATTCTCTACTTTTTACTTCTTTTTTTAGTATCTTTTTAAGTGTATGTTATCTGCGGTTAATTTAAGATCATCAGAATATATATTAGCATTACTTATAATGTCATTTTTAACATCTATCAATATTTTTTTAGATATTAAATTGCTTTTTAGCATTTTTCTTTAGAAACTATATTTTTCTTTGTTGTTCAAGTAGTTAAATCCAATACCTGCATCTATACCACTAAGACCTGTATTAAATTTAGCTTTCAAAAATCTAATTTTCTCTGCTTATTAATATTTGTATTATATAGCTCTTGTTCTAATATATCTACTTTATCTGAAGATATTTTTAATATTTTTCATTTGATATTAGATTTGAACCTTTTATCTTAGTACTTTTTGCTTGAAATATTAATATTTTTGAGCTAATAGATTACTTTCATTATTTATTTCTTTTTTCTTCGTAGCTTTGAGTATTATTGAATAAGAATAAAAATCTATTATCATTATATCTATCTCTAGTTTCTTTCGTTTTTTTCACTTTCAATATTTACATCATCTGCTTTAATATCAATATTTTCTTTTGCTAATAAATCACTTGCCTTAATATCTAACTTGTTTGTATCAATATTAATATTTTTGAGCTGTTAATGTACTTTTTCTTAAACTTTCTTCTGATATATTTTCTCTTGATTCATGATTTGTGAAAAAAAGCCTCTATCATCTCTATTTACAATAGATATATTCTCTTTTTCTTTTTATTGAAGCTATTTTTAATATTGGTTCCTTTTTAAATCTAGATCCTTTATTGCTTCAATATCTGCTCCTATTATTGATATATCATTTGCACTTAACTTAATATTATTATACAACAATTTTTTTGATCATATACATTTAATTTACTTGCATTTACTGTAATATTTGATTTCTTATTTACTCTTTGATTTATATCATCTTCTATTTCTTTTTAGCTTATCATCATGTATTTTAAATTCCTTAAATACTAATTTGTTTTTTTATCATATAATATATTGTTTAAAAAAACATTGGTGTTTTTATAAAATTCACTTAATTTAGTGTATATTTCTTTTTGTTTCAGTTGGTATTTCTACTTCTTTTTGTATTTTTTTATCTACATTTTGTTTTCCATTCTCTATTATTTCATCGTTATCTCTTGTCGTTTGTTTTACTCTATCTTTATCATATACACTAAAGTTTACTGTTTCTGCATCTATCTCTATATTATTACCTGTTAGTTTTGATGGATTAGCTTTAATATGGACTTTCCTTCCATCTGTTAAGGCTCTTTCATATCTTACATTATGTTCTATAGAACAAAAATAATAGACCTAATCCCCAACATGTTCTATCTCCACTATATACTAAAGTTTCTCTACCATCTTGTAATAGAATAGTTTCATCACTAATACTTGAGGCATTATTAAATTCTTTAGTTTTAATTAAGTTATTATCATCTGCTAATATCTTTTGCATCTTTATTATTAACTACATTTTCTACTTGTATATCAATATTTTTTTACCACTTAAAATAGAATAATCTGTTTTTCTTATCTTTATTTGATAAAAATGCCCTTAAAGTCTTTTTTACCTTCATCATCTTTTTGTTAATGTTAATGAACCACTATAGTCATTATCAAATTTTTAGACTTCTAACATGTTCATCTTGATATTTATCTTTATATTTTTTTAATAAATACGCATATTCATCACCTGATAATACAGAACCTGTTTTATAGAATCTATTAATTGCAGCTCTTTTTTTGCACTATCTGTTTCAGTGAATCTAAAAAAAGTTAAAAATCTTTATACTTATCGCTATTACTTGACAACCATTTATCTAATGTTTTTTTCAGTAAATATTTTTTTCCATTAAAAAGCTTCCCATCTTTTTTTGTAAGTTCCAAAAGCTTACAACTTCTCCTATATTATCTAATATTTTTAGCTTTTTATACTTAATTTATCATTTGCATATATTAAACTTCCATTAGTATTTTCTATCTTATCTTTAGCAATTAATGAGATATTATCACTAGTTAATACACTTTTTATTCTTGTTATATATATTCTTTGCTTCTATACTCAAATTATTATTAGCCAAAAATCTTATTATCATTATTAAAGTCTTCATCTACTCTAATGTTTAAATCATTAGATAAGATGCCATCAATTGTTGCTTGCGTTTTTAGAATCAAGTGATACTTTGTCTGCAACTATGCTTTTTAGCACCTATTCCTGATTTAGTTGCAACTATTTTTTTATATTATCTCCATATACACTACCAAGAATATCAGCACTAATTGGAACTCCTATTTCTCCATCTATTGTTTTTTTACAAGCTCTATATTTTTCGCCATTTTATGCTATATATATTATTCCCTGTTCTAATATCTAACTTATTTGCTATTACATCTTTTTTTCAAGCCTAGCTACTTTTTGATAATATATTAAACTTATTGATATTATTAGTATTTAATTCATCTAAACTTACTATTATTCCATCACCAACACTAATATTATCAATATCACCATTTTTTTAATATTACTTCACCTGTAGTTAAAGTCATATCATGTATATTTAAAAAAATTTAGCACCATCAAGAGTTATTCCATTTTTTTATTAGCTACTATTACATCAAGATTATCTTTTTGTTAATGCTTCTAAAACTCCTTTTTATTTCTGTCTTATTAGTACTAGTAACTCTAAGTAAAGCTAATCTTGCAGGATCTTTTTAAGTTTTTTTATTAGGATTAATTATACCTGCTATATGACTTCTTCCTATGCCTGTTGCATTATTAATTACAGCTCCAGTCTTATCTATTGAAAGGTCAGTAAAAGTAGAATCAGATACTCCTTTTTTTCACTTGGAGTAGATATATTTATTATTTCTACACCATTATTTGATTTTTTCTACATACACATTTGTTTTTTTCCATCTGGTGTGATATTTGAATATGCTATTAATGATAAGCATATTAATATTGACATATATTTTTAATTTTTTTCATTCTAACTCCTTATATACTAAATTTAATATTAAATAAGCATCTAAATGATTTTTGAATAATTTAAAGAAGTATCAACATTAAATTTCCATATTTTTTTCTTATACCTAATTTCAAATCAGGATTTACCTCTTTAAAGTCTGTTACTAGCCCTATTTTTTTGAATATATGCCTTTATGTTCAAGGTCTATACTTGTTTCTAGGCTATTATTATTCTTTTTCTAAATGATTATTTATATTTGCACTAATTACTTGACCTTTATTTATTACTAACTTAGTATCAAAGCTTGGAATATTTTTCTGATATATTGTAATTATATATATTCTCTAAATATATATTTTTTTATATTCATATTCATATCCTAAATGAATTTCATGTATTTTATCATTAGAGAGCAACACATCTTCAATATAGCTTTTTTTCTATTAGTGTAATCATATGCTGTTACTACACTTAATTTACTGACTTTATCTCTTTTAACTAATGTATTTAATTTTTATTCCAGCTCTATGTGAATTTCCACTTACATCATATATATCATTATTACCTAATATTGATTTTTTTATATTCTTTATATGAATATGTTAGATATGTTTTAGTGTTTTTTTAAATGGAAATGATAATTCTACTGTTAAATTATTGTTTTTTTCCTCGCTTTCTTTAATTCCTCGGGTTTTTAGAACTTCAACAATTTCACCTGGTTTTTAATTCAACTTTCTTTTTTTCTTTCTGGATTTATTGATTTAACAAAAAGTATATGATATATTTAAGTTTTTCATTAAGGATAAGACCAGAACTCGATAAATCAACTGTATATCTATATATACCATCATCAAATTTTTTTCCCATAATTATCTATACCAAAAGAAAAAAAGAAAATGGATTAGTTTTTTTGTATTAGTTATTACTACATTAACTTTTTCCATTTTCTTTACTTGGTTCTATATTCACATTAACATTATTATTTTTTTGCAAATTTAAAATTATCCACTAACGTATCAACATCTGATATATTTAATGAACTATTTGTTTTTTTAAATTAGAATTTATCCATATTATTTTACTATTTTTCAGTACCATTATATGTTATTTTTATCAATAATTGGTTTTTGCATAGCATAAACAAGGCAACAAAAAGATTAATATTTTTTTCATGTATACTCCTAACTGTCCTTTATTATTATTTTTAACTTATTTTTTTGAGTTAGTCAATTTTTTTATAAAAATTAAATACTTTTTTTCCTTTTATATATTCTATTAAAATTTATTTCATCTATCTCTATAGATAATCTATTCATATAGTTTTTTTACTAATCATCAAATAATCAACTAATCCAACATTAAATTACCTAATGCCTTAACAACCATAACTGTCATAATAATATAATTTTTTTCAAATTTCCCTACGGTTGATCACTACATTTTTTTACTCTTTATGTATTTATAATCTTTTTAATACCTTCTCTTATATATATGCTTTATCTAATGTCACAACAATTTAAATTATTATTTATATCCTTTTTTTCATTTTATAAATTCTCCCTTATTTTTTTATATTTTTCAATATTTTTTTATCTAAATAACGATAAACTCTTTTTTTGGAAGCATCTCCAAGGAAAAAAATACAGGATAAAAATTTTTTTCATTATTAAAATTTAAATTTTTCATTAATTAAATTTTTCACTTACTAATCTTCTAGTAACTTTTTGAAATTATATTCAAATATCCATCTATTTCAACTATCTTTTTCTACTTTTACATTCTATATTAATAGGTGTGTTTTTTTAATAAGGGTGCGTCTATCGTTTCAGAAATATCATAAGATAATTTTTAATTTACTTAGTTTATTATCACCACTTATAAAACCTGCTCCCTCTATTTCATACATCATTTCTTCCGTTGGAATATTTACACTAAATTCCATATATTTTTTTATATTATTTGCTAAATTACTTCCACTGCAGTTGCTATTACTAACATATTCCCTAAACTATAAGAAGATGAATTTGTAGTTATATTATATCCAAATTTAGAATCTTTATATCCAATTATTATAACTGGAAAACCATAATAAAAATTTATTAGTTGGTAATTCAATTTTATCCATAAATCCTCCTAACTATCTTTATTGTTAATATCAATATAAAAAAATGTAAAAATTGTGTCAAAAACCTAAATTAAAATAGTAAGTATCACAAAAATTACTAAAAAAATACACTCACTTAAAAATATGTAAAAAAATTGTAAAGACTATGAACTTTTTTTCTACACTCTCTTCTTATACTTTATTTTTATTTCTATTGAATGTTTCCAATTGTTTTTATTCGCATATTCAAATGCTAATTCTAATCTAATTCTTTCTTTTTACATCATTGAAACTAACTTCTTTAAACGGAACTTCTTTTTGTTTTTAATCAACAAGAACGAACCAAATTGAGCTTTATGTTCTATTGTTTCTCCAACTTTTTGCTGAGAATAATTTAGTTGATAAAAGCTACATCTGTCCCAATCCCTGGTATAGAATCTGATTTACTCAATTTTTTTAAACTGTTCTTTAATTGCAAAAATTAAATTTATCTTGTGTATTTACCTGTTCCCAAGAAACTTTTTTTAGTATCTAACTGTGTTTTTTTAAATCTGTTATTTTTTTATTAATTTCAGTTTTACTTTCATCAGATATAGTAGGAGTTAATAATATATGACTTACTGTTGCAAGATTTTCATTTTTTGAATCTTTAGCTTTTACATAAATTATATGATACCCAAACTGAGTTTTTACAGGCCCTACAATCTCTCCTGCTTTAGCTTTTTTTATAGCCTCTGCAAATTCTGGAACAAATCCTGTTATATCTGTATTTTTCACCTAAACTACCATCATTTACAGCTGACCCCGGATCTTGGCTTAATTCTTTTGCTTTTGTAGCAAAATTTTCTTTTGTTACTGTCTTTTTAACTTCTTCAGCTTTATTTTTTAATGTAGTCCAATCTTTTTCTGTTGCTTTCATAATCTTGACCAACTACATATCCTGTGATTGTATTTTTGAATATTATAAAGATTTCTATTCGCATTAAATTTAGCTTGCATTTCTGCATCTGTCGGTTTATAAGTATCAATTATATAATTATAATATTTTTTTAGAATAATCTCCTAATTCAAATAATCCAACTAATTCAGGATTACCTTTTTATTCCTACTTCTTTAGCTTTTTTTCATTCTATCTACTAAATTAGATAAATTTTTGTTCCATTATAGATTTAGCACTATCTACTAATCTTTCAGAATATCCTCCTTGACCAGAAAAAGAATCCTTGTATTACCATTTCATTTTAAGTTTGCTTTTTGTAAATTTATATCCTTCTTTTTTTCTACTATAACTTGTTTTTGTTTTTATCATACAATACTTTATATTCTGGTAATTTAAATTCAATTTTTTTGCTTTTTCTAAATGTTTTTACAATAAACGAACTTAAAACTGAAGTTGCTTCCTCTGTCATCAATGATTCAGTTATTTTTTTGGCTTAGACTTCTTCAAATGTTTGGTCTATAAAATCTTCCGTGTATTTATATCGTTCATAAGTTTTTCTTAATTTCTTCATCTGAAATTTTTAATTTGTGACTGTATTTTTTTCTTGCACTTTAGAAATTATCAATTCATTTTTTTAATTGTTCTTTAAAAGTAGACAAATTATATCCATTTGCCATAATATACTGAGCAAATTTCGATTTACTTCCTATTTGTTTTTCCATAGCAGCAACTTGTTTATTAATTTCACCAGCTTCCCTACTTTAACTTTTTAAATCTTTTTGCTGATGTTGCTAAAACTTTTCTGTCTATCAATATTTTAATTAAATATTCTTTTTAAAAACATCATCAGGTAAATTTTTTTATAATCTTTAGTATCAATTCCTGCTCTTCTAATTGTTGTTTTTTTGCTGTGCTAAAGAATTTTTCTGCTCCTTGTTTTTAAATTTTTGAAACTCTTTTTCAAACTCATCTTTATAAATTTTTCTCACCATTTACTTTAACTATATATTCTCTAGTAGATCTATTCAAAAATCGTATTTTTCTACGAAAAGATAACCACTCATACAACACTGCAATTCCTACAACAGCTGCTATTACTTTAGAGAATTTTTCTTAATGTATTTTTTTAAATTTTTTTAATTCTCATTGTTCCTCCTATTTTTTTATGAATACACTTATTATAACAATTTATTTACAATCTTGCAATAATAAAAAAATAAGTTGTTTAATTTTTCTAAACAACTTTTTTTATTTTAATTTTTCGCTTAGTTTTTTTAAACACTTTTTCACAAATACCTTTAAAATAAAAAAATGCATTTCATCTATTTGTGCATCACCTAAATCAGATAAATCTATTTTTTTACATCTAAGTCAAAATCTGTAATTACTCCACAACTTTTTACATTTAAAATGACCATGAGTTTCATCTTCTTTTTAAATCATATCTTACTTCATTTTTCTTCAATTATTATTTCTTGAACAATTTTTTTGTTCTACAAATAAATTTAAAGTATTATAGACTGTCGTTTTTAGATAATGTTGGTATTTCTGATGCTAATTTTTTTGAAATATCTCATCTACTGTTGGATGTGTATGATTTTTCTAACAAATATTCAAATATTTTTTTATTCTCTGAATAGACGGTTTTTATTTCATGTTCCTTTAAATAGTCACCTATATTTTTCTATATGATATTCATGACTATGCATAATTTTTCTCCTTTTTTTCTCCAAATTTATACAAAAATTAATAGATTTTATTTTTTTGTATCCATTACAATTTTATATCTTTTTTTCAATAATGTCAAATTTTTTTGTTTATTTCTTTAAATCTAATCTCATTAAGTATCTAGAGACATTATCTCCATACTCATTTGATAAATTTTCTACTATTTCAAATCCAAACTGAAAATATAAATTTTGTGCTATTATATTATCTTCATCTGCTGTTAATTCTACTGTTTTTTTATCCCAATTTTTTTATCAAATATTTTTAAAACATAATCTAATAATTTTTTCCATAACCTTTTTTTGAAATTTTTTTAGATGTTGAAACTCCATACAAATAAGCTTTTTTTCTCTATCAAAACTACTTAAAACTTCTATTACTGATATAATTTCATTTTTTTCAGTTAATATCATAAAAACTTTTTCCGTATTTTTGCAAATGGTTTTTATATTCCAATTCCCTACACTTGCATCTCCAAAAATTTCATCTTCATATTTCACAATTTCAAACAATAAATCACTATCTTTTTTTGCTATCTAATTCCTTAATATATGTTTTCATTTTTTTACTTCCTTTTTATTAATATTCAACTTCATAAAGATAAAGTCCTTCCGATGGTGCTAATATTTTAAATCCATCTTTATTTGGTTTTTTTCTAATTTTTTTATCTATATAATTTTTCTTCTTTTTCTCCAAAATATACTGCTAATGCTGATCCTATCATAATTCTAACCATTGTTTTTTTAAAAAAAGAATTACCACAAATTTTTAATAAAAATATTTCTTTGTATTTTTTTGTCATATTCACAATCAATACTATATATTTCTCTCTCTGGATTTTTTTGAAAACTTTATCTTTTTTTCATAAAACTACTAAAATTATCTTCCCTACATATTTTTTTGCATTATTTTTTTCTTAATTTAACAACATCAATCTCTTTTTTTATAGCTGTTATATATTCTGTTTCAAAAACTTCCAAATCATTTTCACATTTCATAATATACATATATGTTCGCTTTTTTTGCATCATATCTTGAATTAAATTCATATGAAACTTCATCAATTTCTAGTATTTTTTTATATCTTTTTTTCAAATTTTTTTATTTATTTGTTTTTTTATAGGCTCAAGTGGTACATTTTTCTCTCAAAAAAAGTTTGAAACTTGACCTTTTCCATGAACACCTTTATCAGTTCTTCCAGAAGAAATCATATTTATTTTTTTCTCCAAAACTCTTTTTCTATAACTTTTTTTCAATTTCACCTTGTACTGTTTTTAAAATTATTTTTGTCTTTGAAAGCCATAAAATTTACTTCCATCATATTGATAAATTATTTTTTTATATTCCTTTTTTTCATGTCAAAAATTTCCCTTTTAATCAAAAAAATCAATTTTTCTATCGTTGTCAAATCGTACTTTCACTAAAGATTCTAATTTAATTCCTTTTTTTCTTGTATTTTTCCCCTCCACTTTGAAAACTTTTTTTCTATAACAATTCCAACTCCACTAACTATCGCTTTCCCTTGTTTCACTATATCTATTAACCCTAAAGCTGCTGCTCCATTTGCCAAAAAAATCATCAATTATCAAAATATTTTTTTATTTTTCTTTTTATATATCTTTTTTTGATACACAAATGTTATAACTCATATCCTTTGTATATGAATATACTTCTGTTTCAAAAACTTCTTCATTCATATTTTTTTCCCTTCATTTTTTTAGCAAATACAACAGGTACTTTTAAAAATACTGTGCCGTAATTATTGCAATCGCTATTCCTGAAGCTTCAATCGTTAAAAATTTTTATCTATTTTTCTCATGTTCAAATCGTTTTTTTAAACTCTTTTCCAATTTCATTTATGGTTTCTACATCAAGTTGATGATTCAAAAATGAATCTACCTTTAAAATATTTCCATTCCTAACTTCCCCTTCTTCCAATATTTTTCTTTTTTTAAATATTCCATAATTTCTCCTAAAATTCATTTTTTTCATTATACATTTTTTATTATATCATTTTCAAGGTAAAAAAATTATGCTTAATTTTTCCCTTAAAGAAAAAAATAATCATTATATGCCTCCTTAAATTGTCGATCTTTGATTATATTAAGTATTTAAAATACATTTCACTTTACATAATAAAAAAATAAAGAATATAAAAAAACTTTCAAATTATCTATGATTAATTCATCATATACTATTTGAAAGTTTACACTAAATATTTTACACTAATTAATTTAATAAATTACTGTCTTATTTCTTTTTTTAGTTGCTTGGAATTTTTTTCCCATACACCTTGTTTAACTAAAATACTTCTAACAGTTTCAGTTGGTTGTGCTCCATTACTTAAAAAAATCTTAAAATTTCTTCTTCTTTTTAATACTACTTGTTTTTCCTTCTTCAGCTAAAAGGATTGTATGTTCCTAAATAAGCAACTGCTTTTACCATCTCTTCTTGTTAATGCTTCCATTGCTGCAATTCTATAAAAAGGTACTCTTTTTCTTCCTAATCTTGTTAATCTTAATTTTTAACATTTTATTCCTCCAAATTTATTTTTTTAATTATAAGTCATTTCAATCATCTTAATCTATTATACATTTTTTTCTTTTTTTCTTGTCAAGTATTTTTTTCTTTACACCTATTAACTTGTAAATTGTAACTCATAATATGACACTTTATTTTTGCAATTTATATTGTAATTACTAGCTTTAATAAAAAAATTCTCACTTTTTTTAAAAATGAGAATTCTATTATTTTAGGAGTTAGGTTAGATTGTTAATTATTATCGTTATTTTTCTTTTTGACTGTTTCTTCTTCCCATGAAACGATTTCACCAGTTTGAGAATTCAAGTCAAATTCATATCTTACATTATTCAAATAGATTACAACTTCATAAACTTCATATCCGTGATCTACATCTAATGCTAATTTAGAAATGTCACTTTGTTTTTGCCCTTTAACTTTTTTTCTAATGCTATTTTTTTACGATTTGATCTCTACTTAATCTTTTTTTGTTTTATCTGTATATCTATTATCTACATTTTTCATTATAAGAATATCTATAAACTTCTTCTTCTGAAAAAAATTTAAAAACTTCTCCAGTATTTGCATCTATTTCATAGTCAAACTTTTTACTTCCATCATTAAAACTTACTTCATAAATAGTTTTTCCCATTATCACTATCTAACTTTATTTTTATCTAAAGCTGCATCTTTTGAGCTTTTTGCATGTATTTTAGCTATTTCTAATGCCTTTTTCCGTTGTTATTTTGGCACTTAATGGTTGTTGTACTGCAAATGCAGATAACGCTGCCAATAATGTTGCCCCTGTTATAATCCCTTTTTATTTTTTTATTCATTTTTTTCCTCCGAAATTTTTTTATTAACTTTTATCATAACTCATATTACCATTAATTCATTAAAAAAAATGAGAAAAAAATATTTTTTTAAAAATATATAAATGATTTATCATAATTTAATTCTAAACTTTATAACTATTATAATAATATTCTTATTCTTATTTTTTTATTATTTGGTGGAAATGACGGGAATCGAACCCGTGTCCAAAATAAAAAGTTTTTCACTATCCTCTACAAGTTTAGTTTATTTACCGTTTTTAACCAACGGATATTAAATAAACAAAAAGTCCGTAAGCGAGATTATAAACTTTCCTTTAATAACATAATCATATATTAAAGTAAGCCATTTAAAATGACATCATTTACACCAAAAAAATGGCGAATCAGTGTAATGATGAGCTGCCGCTATTAGGCAGCTAATGCGTAATTATCGTTTCCGATTATTTTTAAGTTGAATTTTAAAGACTTCCGTCTACTTGCAAATAACGAGCTTTCTATCCTGTCGAAACCAAAACATTCCCATAGTTGTACCTAAAAGCATTATCTTAACTTTTTGGTACATATTTTTATTATAATAATTTTTTTCTTTTTCATTGTTTCCTACTGATGTGTCAATATCTTCAAAACCAACACCATTAGGTATACTTGTTAAAAACTTTTTTTCTGTAACTTTTTGTTAAAGTTGCATCCATTGCGTATGATGCTCCACTAACAAAAATCAATTACTCTTTGACCTACTTCAAACTCTAAGTATTCTAAACTAAAAGTAACAACTTTATTTTCTTTTTATAGAATTAGCTATTATTCTTGCATCTTCAAATACTTTTTGGTCTTATAATTGAAACATAATTATTTGGCATTTTTTTCTCTGTTCCCTTCTGTTTTTTTGAAGTAAATAAACTCACTACTTTTTTTCTTTTTTCATCATCATTTGTATTTCTATTAGTCATTTTTTTCTTGGTGGAACATATTCTTCTTCAAAATATTCTTCTTCTTTTTCATCATCTTCTCCGCCAAAAAAAGTGCTAAAAGTCCTTTTTTTAGTCCCAATGTTAAACCTCCATTCTTATACTAACTTTCAAACAACTTAGTTCCTATTCTAATAATTGTTGCTCCATTTTTTTAAAAGCTTCTATATAATCATTAGACATTCCCATAGATAATTCTGTTAAATTTGTATATTTTTTTGAACATTCTTTTTTTAAATTATACATTTTTGTAAAAATATTTTTTTCCAATTCTTGTTTTTGTAGCATCTAAAAGGAGCCATTGTCATAAATCCTTTTTATTTCTACATTTGAACAATTAAAATATTTCTCAAAAATCTTTTTTTAAAAATCCTCAATATAAATCCCTGTTTTTTTGATTCTTCTTTTGAAACATTTAACTGAATTAAACCTTGTATTTTTCTTATTATTTTTCTTTAGCTTTCTTATCAATTTCATACAAAAAGTTCATAAGAATCTATTGAATGAATTAAATTCACACTCTCTATTATATACTTTATTTTTATTTTTGCAACCTCCCAATAAAATCCCATGTTAAATTTTTTTACTATTTTTCATCTTGAATTTCATTAAAAATATGCTAATTTATCTCTATAAAGTTGAGCTCTATTTTTCTCCAAAATAACGATATCCCATATCTACTATTTGTTTATGTTCTTCTACATTAAAAATATTTACTTACAAATAAAAATTTTTAACTTTTTCAGGATAAGGAGAATATTTTTTTATATTTTCCAATATTTCATTATAATTTCTATCAATGATTTCTTTTTTTAATTCCATTTTTACCTTTCAATTAAATAAATTCCATAAAAACATTATTCGCCAATAAAAATTCCTTTTTGAGTCAATCTCAATCTTTTTTTCTTTATTTTTCACTTCTAAAAAAATTTCAAGTAAGCCGTCTTCAACTAATTTTTTTGTACATTTTTTTATCTTCAAAATATAAAATTCCTTCATTTACAAGCCTCAATCCTAACATTTTTTTCTCAATTTTTTTCTTTTTCAATTTCATCAATTATCTCTACACTTTTCTCATCTATTGGAATCTCATTTTTTTATCAATTAAGCTATAATATTTTTTTAAAAGTTCTCACACCGCTATATCTCCTATTTTTTTATAAAAAAACTTGCAGCACTCATTCCAACTCCTAAAAATTCTTCATTTCTCCAATATTTTTAAATTGTGTCTACCTTCCATTCCTTTTTTTAGAAAAAAATTAGAAATTTCATAGTGATTATAACCATTTTCTTTGAAAAAAATTTATTATCGTTTCAAACATTTCAGCTTCCAAATCTTGATCCATTTCCTTTTAAAATTCCTCGTTTAAGTTTCCCGAAAAAAATCGTTCCTTCTTCCCAAATTAAAGAATAAATCGAAACATTATCTGGCTGTATCTCTTTTATTATTTCTAAATCCTTTTTAAATCTTCCATTGTTTGATTAGGTATACCAAACATTAAATCTATCGTAATGTTTTTCAAATCCAACTTCTCTTGCTTCTTTAAAAAAACTCGTATTGCATCAGTACCATTATGATCACGACCTACAAATTTTTAGTATATGATCCTGAAAACTTTGTATTCCAATACTTAAACGATTTATTCCTAACTCTCTCAATTCTCTTAATTTTTTTCTTTTTTTCATATCATTTGGATTTAATTCTAATGTTATTTCAGCATTTTTTTCTACTTCAATATTATTAAAAAAATTTTTTTGTAATCATTTCAATAGGAAGTACCGAAGGAGTTCCTCCCATCAAAAATAAACTGTATTATATTTATATTTTGGATACATATTCAACTCTTTTTATTATATATTCTGTATATTTACCATATTCTTTTTCCATATTAATATATGTACAAAAATCACAGTATTCACATTTCATAGCACAAAAAGGGATATGTAAATATAACCCATCTACATATCTCTCTTCCTGTTTTTTTATTTTTGTTCTATCATTTATTACCTTTCACTTTTTTTAATAATAAATAAAATTATATTTCTAAAATAGCTTTTAAATTCTTTCATAGTTTCATCTAATTTAGCTTTTTACATTTTCATTCGAATCTGCATTTACACTAAAAATAGAATTTAATTTTTTTGGTTCAGTTCCCGATGGTCTTGCCGTAATGAAAGTATTATCTTCTAACACAAATTGTAGTACATTTTTCTTTAGGTAAATGAATTTCATTTTCTTCACCTGTTTCTAAATTATATTCTTTATGTGAGTTGAAATCTCTTTTTTTATTTTTGATTTTTTTACCTATTAAAAGTATCTTTTACATTTTTCTCTTAAATTTGTCATCAATCCAGCCATTTGCTCCAATCCATCTTTACCTTTCAATGTAATTGATTCAATTCCTTCTAAATAGAATCCAAATTCATCATAGAATTTTTGTAATTCTTCATAAATTGATGTACCTATTGAATTGTAATAAGCTGCCATTTCAGCAATTACCATTGAAGTTACTAAAGCATCCTTATCTCTTGCATGTGTCCCGATTAAATAACCGTAACTTTCCTCAAATCCAAATAAGTATTCTCCGTCCAATTCTTTATTTTTCAAATTGTCTTATTTTTTTCTCCAATATACTTAAATCCTGTAAGTGTTTTCATTACTCCAACACCTTTAGCTTTAGCTACAACATCTATCATTGGCGTCGATACAACAGTAGTTATTACTTTTGCATTTTTAGCTATATCTTTTTTATTGTTTAATAAATATTGTAATAATAACAATCCTACTTGGTTACCATTTGGATAGTACCAGTTATTGTTTGTGTCTTTTACTGCTATTCCAATTCTATCAGCATCTGGATCGTTTGCCATTACTAATTTTGCTCCAATTTCATCAGCTAATTTTGTCCCTAGCTCAAATGCAGCAACTTCTTCTGGATTTGCATAAACTACAGTCAGGGAAGTTTCCATCTGGCTTAATTTGTTCTTTTACAACTGTGTAATTATATCCAAAATCAGTTAAAATTCTTTCCATAGGTCTTCCACCTGTTCCATGTAAAGGAGTGTAAACTATTTTAAAGTCCTCTTTACCTGGAATATCCGTTTTCAATGTTTGTTTTTTAATCTCTTTCATATAATCTTCATCAATTTGACTATCTAATTGAATGATTAATCCACTTTTTCTTCCTTCTTCTTCAGAAATTACTTTTAATTCTTCCAAAGTTGCAATTTTATTTACTTCGGCTACAATCGATGAAGCATGTGGATCTACAACTTGTGCACCATCATTCCAATAAACTTTATATCCGTTATATTCTACTGGATTATGGCTTGCAGTCACTACAATTCCAGCCATACAACCTTTGTATCTTACTCCAAATGATAATTCTGGAGTTGATCTTAAATCTTCATAAATATAAGCTTTTATTCCATTGGCTGCCATAACTCTTGCCGTATTTAACGCATATTCTCTTGATCCGATTCTACAATCATGTGCTATTATAATTCCTTGCTCTTTAGCGTCTTTTTCATTATATTTTAACATATAATTAGCTAAACCTTGAGTTGCTTTTCTAATTACATATTTATTGATTCTGTTAGTACCAATTCCTCTAACACCTCTAATTCCACCTGTTCCAAAACTTAAATCTTTGAAAAATCTATCTTCAATTTCTTTTTCATTTCCTTCTAAAGCTCTTAATTCCTCTTTATCTTTTTTCATCTATTGAGTTAGAAGTCAACCAATATTCGTATTTTTTTCATAAAATCCATGTCTTAAATTCCTCCCAAAGTCTAATATTTTTCAGTCTACTATTACTAATATTTTTACCACATTTTATTTTTCCAACTTCAAAAATATAATTAATTTATTTTTTTATAAATTAATCTTAACCAAAATTAAAGTACTCTTTTTTTCACTAAATATTTTTATCTAAAAATTTCATCATAATTCTCAATTTTAGCTTCCTCAACTAACACATCTTCTAATTTAGGATTTGTTACTGGGTGTTTTGGTGAAAACATTACACACGAGTCTTCATGTGGCTCTATTGATTTCTCATATGTTCCTATTTCTTTAGCAATATCAATTATTTCCGTTTTATCCATTCCTATAAGTGGTCTAAATACTGGCAATGTTTCCACAGAAGCATTTGTGCAAGTAAGTCCACCCAAAGTTTGAGAAGCTACTTGTCCAAGACTTTCTCCCGTAATTAATGCTTGATATTCCATACTTTTAGCCAATCTTTCTGCTAACCTCATCATTACCCTTCTATTTAAAATTGTCGCATACTCTTTTTTCGTTTTTTCATTTATAGTTTGTTGAATTTCCAAAATATTAATTGTATAAAGTCTAACTTTTCCCATATACATCGATAAAATATCAGTAAGTTCTTTTATTTTTTCTAACGCTTGTTTGCTCGTAAATGGAAAGCTGTGAAATGTCACAAAATTTAATCTCATTCCTCTTTTTGCCATCATAAACGAAGCAACAGGACTGTCAATTCCTCCTGATAAAAGTACAAGTCCTTTTCCTGTCGAACCAAGTGGTAGTCCTCCATAAGTTTTTAACTCTTTTTTTGTATAAATGTAAACATCTTTTTCTTATTTCAACATTTATCATCACATCAGGATCTTTCATTTTTACATTTTCAAATGGACTATTTATTAAAAATATGTCCTCCAAGTTCTCTTGCATAATCCATAGAATTTTTTTCAAATTTTTTATCACTTCTATTTACTGCAACTTTAAAATTTCTCGCTCCATTTTCATAAGCTTCATTTGCTACAGCTAACACTGCTTCTTTTATAGACTTCATCTGTTTTTTTCAACCTTTAAAGATGGATTCATCGCAACAATTCCAAATACTTTTTTTCAATCTATCTGCTATATCTTCTATATTTTTCATTGTTTGACACTACATATAATTTTGACATATCATCAATTAATTTATAATCAATTCCAGATAAATTTCTATTTATTTTATTTTTTTAAGCATTCTTTCAAATTGTCCTCTATTTTTACCTTTTTAAAGCTATTTCACCATAAGATAATCCAATAGAATTTAATAAATTTTTTACTCATTTTCTTTCCTTTCTTTTTTTATCTCATTTTTCTTATTTGTGCTACACTCGTTTTCAATACCTCCACAACTTTATCAATTTCATCTAAAAGTATTTTTGATGTCCAAAACTAAATCTAATTGCACCTTCTATCACTTTTTGGCTCTAATTTCATATTTTTCTAAAAACTCTACTATTTCCTTTTTTTAGACGAACAAGCTGAACCTGTTGAAACATAAATTTCATTCATTCCTAAGAAATGAGTTAAAACTTCTCCTTTAGTTCCAATAAATGAAACATTTAATATTTTTTTGAGCTTGATTTTGTTTCATCTAAAAAGTGAATTTATTTTAACATTTTCAATGTTTTCCTCTATTTTTTTATTAATATTTCTTTTAATTTTTTTGCATGTTCTATATCTTTTTTTATAATTTTGTCCCTAACAATTCCACTGCTTTTTGTGAACGCTAAAAATAAGTTCAGTTGGCATCGTTCTTTTAACAATTCCATTCGCAGGATTTGCACCTTTTACTATATTATTTATTTTTTTACTGTTTCTTTTTAAATAAATTGCTCCAACACCTTTTTGGTGCGTAAATTTTATGCCCACTCACAGTCACTGCATCTACCGGAATTTTTATCAAATTTTATATCAACACTTCCCAATCCTTGAACAAAATCTGTATGAAAAATAAATTTCTTTATTTTTTTCTTTTTATTATTTTAGCAATTTTTTTCCAAATCTTGAATTGCCCCTGTTTCACTATTTACGGCACCTATCGATACCAACATGGTATCTTCTCTTAACACTTCTTTTTAATTGATCCAAATTTATATAACCATCATGACAAACATCCAGATAATCAACATCAAATCCTTTATTTTCACAATCTTTAAAAATTTCATATACTGTTGGATGCTCGATTGTTGTTGTTATTATATGTTTTTTAGTTTTTTTATTTGCATCTATTATCCCTTGTAAAATCAAGTTATTTCCATCTCCACCACTCAGCTGTGAAAAAAATATTCTTTCTGCCGGTACTCCTAAAAAAATCTCCAACTACCTTTCTTGACGCTTTTTATTTTTTTAGCTATCTCATGTGAAAATTCATGAATTGCATCAGGATTTGCATAATTATTTTGCATTGTTTCTACTAAAACATCTATAACTTCTTGTTTTTGGCTTTGTACTTGCCGCATTATCTAAATATATCATAATTCAACCTCTTATTTTTAATTTCTTTAATATTTATTTTTTTACTTCTTTATTTTATCATATTTTACTAATTTGTAAAATTAAATTTTTTTAATGCCAGACTATTTATCAAAATAATTTTTTTATTTTTTTAGTTTAAAAATAAAAAAACTGAGCTTTTTAAACCCAGTTTTAAATTTACATTATTATTTGTATATCTTTCATTTATTAAAATATTTAGAATAATCCTGGAATACTAACTCCACCAGTTACTACTTCCATTTCTTTTTTTCTGCCATTTCTTCAGCTTTTTGCTAAAAATTTCATTTACTGCATTAATAATTAAATCTGAAACTATTGTAGAATCTCCTTCTTCAACTGCATCTTTTTAAAACATCTAAAGATATAGATAAATCTACTAATTCTTTCTGCCCGTTAGCTTTTAATTGTTACTCCCCACTCAGCTACTGATGTTTCTACAAATTTATCTTTTTAATCCTTCTTGTATTTTTAACATTTCTTGTTGCATCATTTGTGCTTGTTTAATTATATCTTGTTGACTTCCCCCAGATGCTTTAGCACCTTTTAACTTTCTTACCATTTTAATTTCCTCCTAAAAAAGTAACTACTATTATTTATTATTTTTTTAAATTATGATTATAAAAAAAGTGGTGGTGGGGGAAGGATTCGAACCTTCGAAGGCTGAGCCGGCAGATTTACAGTCTGCTCCCTTTGGCCGCTCGGGAACCCCACCAAACCTTAAGTATGGTGCCGCTTGTCGGACTCGAACCAACCACCTGCTGATTACAAGTCAGCTGCTCTACCAGATGAGCTAAAGCGGCAAATATCACCACAATGATGAATGTAATTTAATGGCGGAAGTGACGAGACTCGAACTCGCGACATCCTGCGTGACAGGCAGGCACTCTAACCAACTGAGCTACACCTCCATAAATGGTGGTCACAACTGGGCTCGAACCAGTGACCCCCTGCTTGTAAGGCAGGTGCTCTCCCAACTGAGCTATGCGACCAAACTACTTCATCAATAATATTTAATTGTATTAAATGGTACGGCTTAGGGGAATCGAACCCCTGTTGCCGGGATGAAAACCCGGAGTCCTAACCACTAAACGAAAGCCGCTCACATAAATCCGTTTCTTGTTTTTTCAAACACACATGGACAAGGCATATATTATCACAAATAAAAAAATATGTCAACAATTTTTTAATTTTTATTTTTTTATTTTTTTCCTTTTAACAATTGATATTTATACTTGAAAATGCTATAATAAATTATATTTTTTTAATTAGGAGTAAATTTATGAATTTTTTTAATTTTTATAAAACGATTTCTTCTCTTTACATTTAAAGAGATTTATTCTTTTTCTTAAAACTATCATTAACTATTTTTTTATTTTTTTATAGTTTTAGGAATTTGGATTACAAACAACTTTAACTACAAAAAGTAAAAAAATTTAATGATTCAAGAAAATGTACATGAAAAATTATTCTTATGTTTTTATTTAATGCAAATAATATTACTGAAGACAAAATTTTTAAATTCTTCTTTTTTTGAATAATATTATTAATGAAAAAAACACTAATATATCATTTAGTGATATTATAAATAGTTTAGAATATATGAAAAAGTAAAAAAATTAAAGGAATTATTATCAATTTAGATGAAGTTGATTTATCTTCAACTAAAATTGAAGAATTGACAAAAAAACTTAAAGAAATAAAAAAAGTGATAATTTTTAAAAATATACGCGATTGGTTCTAATTTAGATAACTCAAATTATACTTTGGCATCTATTGCTGACGAAATTATAGTTTTTTTCCTTCACATTCTGCCAATGTTTCTTTAACAGGTTATCATTACTCTAATTTATACTACAAAGGATTACTAAATAAATTAGGAGTAGACATGGAAGTCGTTAGAATAGGTGATTACAAATCTTACGGTGAAAACTATACTTCTAATACAATGTCAAAAAGAATTAAGAAGTGAACTTACAAGAATTTTTTTGAAAACAGATACAATAATTTTTGTTTCTAATATTTCAAATAATAGAAATATTGATTTTAATACTCTTAACCAAGATATTTTAAATGGAAAAAAATGTGAACTTATCTCCGTTTGTTGCTAGAGATAAAAAAATTAGTTGATCATTTAGAATATTATAGTGATTTTTTTAACAAGAAAAAAACATTTCTAACGATGAAGTTATTGACATTTATGATTATTATAGTTACAACAAAAAAATAATATTTATGATTATTTACATAGACATAACGATACTATTGCTGTTTTTATTCGCAGAAGGTGATATTTTTATACGATTCTATGAATGATAATTCTATAAATATTACCCCGACAAATATATCTAAAAAAATTGATGCTTTTATCAAAAATCCCAAATTTAAAAAGGAATTGTCCTTCGTGTAAATTCAGGGGTGGATCAGCATTAGCTCTGAAATTATTTATCAAGGTCTAAAACATATAAATATTCCAATTTATGTTTCAATGGCTGAAACTGCAGCTTCTGGAGGGTATTATATTTCAGCTGCTGGACAAAAAAATATTTTGCCGATAATACTACAATTACAGGATCTATTGGAGTTGTTTCTATGTTTCCTAAATTTTATAACACACAAAACAAATATGGATTCTATTCTAATACTATTTCAAAAGGAAAGTATGCTAATATATATGATTCTTTTCACTCCAATATCTAAAGAATCAAAAAAAATAAAATTATTGAATCAATGACCGGAACTTATAATGAATTTAAAAGTAGAGTTTCTGAATCTAGAAAAAAATTGATGAACAAACTCTTGAAAAATTATGCTCAAGGAAAAAAATTTGGTTAGGAAATGAAGCAAAAAGAAATTAAACTTATTGATGGTATTGCTTCCCTAGATGAAGTAATAAAAAAATTATAGCAAATGATTTAAAATTAGATAATCACTATAATTTAGAATATGTTTATTCGGAACTTGATTTTGCAGGAACATTCAAATATTTAACTTCTTTCATTTTTAGAAAAAAATTAAATATTATTTCTAAATTTGAAAATATTTATAATACATCAAAATTAACAGATACGATAAAATTATTAGAATCTAATGGAAATAAACCTATGTATTATTTACCTGAAAGTATAGAACTTTATTAATAAAAAGCATCCCAAATCTCGTATACAAAATTTGGGGTGTTTTTTTCCTAAATTAACAAAAAAATAAAAAAAGATTGAGCTACTGAATTTTTACAAAAACCAATCCTTAAAAAGTTACTTAAATTAATTGTCCAAAAATTTTTTTAGACAATACATTTTTTTATCTATTTTTGATAAAAAAATAACTCTTCCAATTTTTTTAGCCTCTCCATCTTCACTATTCTTATCAACAACAGGAAAATCTTTTAGGTAATAAGTTTTTTTCAGCCTTTCAATGGCATTTCCCATCATATAACCTTGTCCAACTTCTGTTAACAACTCAAAATCATTTTCTCCATCTCCAAAACTGACAACTTCATCGATACTTATATTCTCTTTTTCTAATAAAAATTTAGCAGCTATCGCTTTATTTGCTTTTTTTGAAAAAAATTTCCATACAATGATCTAACACATAAATCAATGCTACATCTTCACTCATTTTTAGAAAGTAACTCTTCTTCTAACTTTTTCAATTCTTGAGGTTCACCAAAAATAAAATATCTTATGGATTTTTTTATCTATAATTTTTTTATGTGTTATCTCTTTAGGTAAAACATTAAAGTCAAAGTCAACAGTACTTAAAAATTCGTTTTCTTCCACCCTTTCTTGTATACCAATCGTTTCCACAATAAAAATTTTTGTATTATGTTAATACCATATTTTTTTATAATCTATACTCAATATTGTTTCAACATCTTTTTTTATTAATAGTTTCTTCTTTTTATTAATTTCCCGTCTTCATCATAAATCATAGCTCCATTTGATGTTATTAACGGTATTTTTTTATCTCTAATTCATCTAAAAATAATTTTTAGTTTGGTTATAATTTCGCCCTGTCGCAATATAAAATTTAATCCCTTTTTCTATAACTTTTTTTACTATTTTTTTAGTATATTTTGACGGCATATGATCTAATCCTAACAATGTCCCATCTAAATCACTGACTACCGCTCTATATTTTTTTCATTTTTACTCCCTCAATTTTATACAATTAATTTACTAAATTCATCAAAAAACTCTTCATCCGAAAACGGTTTAGTTAAAAATGCTTTAACTCCTATTTTTTTCTCCCATTTTTCTATAATTATCAAATGCAATCATTGTACTGCATAACATTATTCTCGCATTTTTCATCATATTTCAAAAATTGCTTCTGATGCGTCAAGTCCGTGCATTCTCGGCATATTTATATCCATCGTTACAATCGAAGGATTGATTTTTTTATAAAGTTCCACTCCCTCTAATCCATCTTTTGCTTCTACTACTTCGTATCCTTGTTCTTCTAATAATTCTCTAATATCTTCTCTCATAAAAGCTGTATCATCTACAACTAATGCTATTTTTTTCATTTTAAGCCTCTTTTCTTATATTCAAAAAAATAATATCTTATATTATATTGATATTTTTAGTAAATGTCAAATATTTCTTTTATTTTTTTAAATAACAATTTTTTTATATTTTTTTATAAAAAAAGATAGAAAAATTAATTCTATCTAATAAAATGTTGCACAGCAACAACCTTTATAGGTAATCTCAAAAATTTTTTTATTTGAACTTAGTACATTATTTGCGTTTGATAACCTTACTAAATAACATACTTCTCAAACTATTAGGTGGTACTGCCAAGCTACTAATCTGTTTGATAACCTTACTAAATAACATACTTCTCAAACAATTCACTCCTATTTTTTTATCTTATTGGTTCGTTTGATAACCTTACTAAATAACATACTTCTCAAACGGAATTAAAAAGTACAAACAATGCCAGATAAGTTTGATAACCTTACTAAATAACATACTTCTCAAACTTTTTACATTAACAACTTTTCTACTTTTTAAAAGTTTGATAACCTTACTAAATAACATACTTCTCAAACTCTCTTAACCATATTTCAACCAATTTCAATGTTTGATAACCTTACTAAATAACATACTTCTCAAACTATCTTACAATGCTAAGAAGTTATATTACAGTTTGATAACCTTACTAAATAACATACTTCTCAAACACAATAGATGAAACAATGTTGCCAGAAAAAGTTTGATAACCTTACTAAATAACATACTTCTCAAACCTTCTTTTTAATACTTCTGCATTATTTTTTTAGTTTGATAACCTTACTAAATAACATACTTCTCAAACGGAGAATTAAACTATATCGCTATAAAATATGTTTGATAACCTTACTAAATAACATACTTCTCAAACTTAGCATCTATAGATAATGGTGTAGCAGATGTTTGATAACCTTACTAAATAACATACTTCTCAAACATGTCTTTAACTTTCCGCGAGAAAATGGAAGTTTGATAACCTTACTAAATAACATACTTCTCAAACTACTAATTGCCCGTTTTTTTCTTTTTAAAATGTTTGATAATCTTACTAAATAACATACTTCTCAAACTCAGAATATCGCCTAAGTTACGAGAACCAGGTTTGATAACCTTACTAAATAACATACTTCTCAAACTAATTACAAGACGTTACCCGACAGGAAAAAAAGTTTGATAACCTTACTAAATAACATACTTCTCAAACACCTTTTTAAATCTTAACTCTCCAGTATCATGTTTGATAACCTTACTAAATAACATACTTCTCAAACACCTTTTTAAATCTTAACTCTCCAGTATCATGTTTGATAACCTTACTAAATAACATACTTCTCAAACACCAAGTAAAGTGATGTTGAACGATATTTCGTTTGATAACCTTACTAAATAACATACTTACTTCTATTTATATATTTCACAAAAAAATCTTTATCTATTATATATTTTTTTCATATTCTATTTTTCTCATAAGAATAATTATTCTCAATAAAAAAATAACATTTTTTTCTTTTTTTAGCAAGTATATATTTATATATTTCTATTCTATCAACTTCTTCAAAAAAATTCAATATATTCACGCAAAAAAACAAGTTTAATTTTTTTAAAATATCTGTCAATATATCAATATATGAAATAAATTTTTTTCAACCATATTACTATAATTTTTTTGAAATAGAAACATCATATATTTTAAATAATTTTTGATATATCAAACTCTTCTGTAAGTTCTAATTCATAATCACAATTATACATTATTTCTAACATCAATTCTCTTATATTTTTCTTCTAAATTTTTTTAATTTTTAGCAAAATAATTCTCTGAACTCGCTATATTTTTTTAACTCATTTAAAATCACTGTTTTAATTTTTCTTAGAATCAAAAATTTAAACAAAACAAATCAGTAACAACATTACAATTTTTTAGAAAAAAATTTAATTCTTCTCCTTTTTTTCAGTCATAAGAATAAAAATTCCCATTATTATTATCCACTTGATCTATTATTTCATTCACCTTGTTTATAAAAAATTTTTTTATTTTTCTAATATCAAAATATTTATATTTTTCTTCATCAAATTTTATTGGATTAAATATATCCTTATGTATTAAAAATCATAATATCACCAATCTATCTGTCGTATTTAAAACTTCACTTTTTCCCTTCACCCACTAAAAAAACATCCGTTCATACTGCTTTTTCTGTTATAACTAAAACTTGAACTAGTCCATTTGAAGGTTTATTTTTTTCTAAACTTTCACATATTATTTTTAACCATACTTGAATTTAATAATAACCTCATATACACCGACTCTTGAATCATCATAAATCCATTTTTTTAATAAGATATTTTTCTAAAAATTTCTATATTGTTTTTAAATCGTTATAAGTAACAGATGGTAAATCAAAAAAATAAAAAGAATACGCATAAATCTATAACTATTCATAATCTAAAAAAATTTTTATTTTTTTGATATATCTTTTTTTCTTCTAATGCTTCAAATATACTATTAACGTATATTTTTTTATTGCATTGTTCACATATTGTATTTTTGCCATCTATTTTTAACTTGATTATTTAGTATATCTAACATCATAATTTTTTTCTTCCTTTTCAAATTTTTTTCCGGCATATTAAGATACACTTTTTTCATCTACTAATACTCTAAAAGGTTCTATAAAATCGCAAGATAAATTAAATTGATTAAACATATTTTTTTATGATGAATTCCAAGCATAGTTAAATACCCACTAGAAACAATTTCTCTATTAAATGCAGAAAGCATAATCATATATCCGTAATTAAGTGCTGAATTTATAGAACAATTAATACTTCGACTAAAAACTTTTTCCAAATAATGAATTAAAGTACACTTTTTGCAGCATATCTTCCCTATTGTCTGAATCATTTAATTTTTACTTCATTCACATATTCTTGCATCAATTCGTAATTATTCAATGAAAAATTTTTTTATTATTTTAGATTGATTTCTAATTTTTTTCCTTAACTATTTCAGCCCAAATCAACTCTTTAATTTCATCATTCCAAGCAATTTGAGCTTCTAACTCTTAAACTTGTATCTGAACTACCATAATATCCAATCAATTCTGAAGATGGATTCCTTTTTTTCATCACAAAATATAATTTTTTTATTTTTTTCGTTTAATCATTTTCATTTAATAGAGCGGCAGTTAGCATACTGCCGTACTCTCTACTATTAATGTTGAAATTTCACTCAAATTAATTTTTTTGTTATTTTTATTTTCTGTTCTCACTACTAAATAATTTAATTTTTAAATCCAATTTAGATATACTTGATACATTAACTATTCTCCAACTCATAATTCATCACTCTTACAATTTTTTTAAATCTATTTCAGTTTCATAAACTCCTGTTATTGATTTACTTATTAATTTAATTTCTTCAAGATTTTTCAATATTCTTACCAAATTTCAAAATTCCTGCTAATTGAGCTCCACCAAAATCAGATAAATCAAATAAATCTCTAGAATTAGAGAAATATCCTAATATCTTAATAATAGCACTACATTGACTCTTTAAATCTAAATTATCAAATTTATCTTTATTCAGTATTTTTTTAAAACCGCATTTTCTTTTTCCTTTATTATTTCTATAATAAAAATATAGTATTAGTAATTTTTATTGATAATTTCCTCAAATAAAAGATTTATTATATTCTACTGTTATAATAAAAATTATTATTTTTTTATCTTTTCTATTAACACCTGTTTCATTAAATTTAATAATATTTTTTTAATATAGTTTGTTTCAACTTTTTCCTAATTTCAACTGTACATCTAGATTATACATAAGGTCATTTCCCGTTCTTCCCCTTAATGTATAATAACAGCTATTAATTTTAAAAAAACAGATTTTTATTGGAATTTTTCTCTATTAATATTTCAGGTTCAATTAATTTTTATTTTTTTCTTCAAAAATATAAAATTAAATCTTTTTTTACTTTTTATTTCTTTACTAATATATATTGGTACAGTTTCTAAAGTTCTAACTCTTTTTTTCTTAACAATATGACTAACTAAAGCAAAATATGAACCAGAAACCTTATTAAAAGCACCATATTTTTTTCTAAATTATTAGCTAAAACTTCATTACTCCCCTTAATTGGTATATACATATTTTTTTAAATCAACTGCTTTTTTTAGATATTAATTGTAAATCAGATATAGCTCCTTTTTTTCCTCTTTAGTTCTTTTTTTGTTACTAAAAGGAAATTTTTTTGGTATAAAAAAATCTTTCAATTTTTATTTACTTCTTCTTTATCAAACACCTTTTTTTATCTTTAATAACTATATCTTTATCAAATAATTTTTTTCTAAATTATATTTATATTTTTTTCTTTATCTTTATTATTTTTCTTCTTTTTTCTTTTTGAGCTTTTTTTCAACCACAACAATGTATTTTTTTAGTAAATTTCTCATTATAAACATTTCCGACAATTATATTCAAATATGCATCATGAGCATGATGTAAATCATTAATTTCTCTCACTTTAAAATACTCGTATCTTTTTTTCTAAATTCTGAAACACCTTCAGCTTTTAACATAACACATTTGTGTGTTTGTAAACATTGTTTTAAGCACTTCTATAACATTTTTTAATTGTTTGACTTGTTTCAACTAACTGTCTTGCAACAAATTTCTCTAAAAATTTCTGGAGTTAATTCTTCACTACCTATTAATCTTTCATATTTTTATATCGCTTATAAGTCCTTTGTTTTTTTAATGAAGTCCAAAATGTGTGTCTAGAAGTTCTAATATCATTTAGTAATGGATACTTATTACTTTTTGGCACCATTCATATCTTTTCTAACTAAAACTAAATTATTCCAAGAATCATCTTTTGTTAAAGATCTAGGGTATATATGATCTATATCATATATATTAGAATTAAATAAATCTTCTAAATGTATATTTTTCTCCACTATACATACAACGACCCATTTGTGTGAAATATAAATATAATTTTTTTACGTCTAAATTCTTTTTTTCATCTGTATTTTTTTTAATTCTTCAAGTATATTTTTTTATCAACATCTTTAATGTTTTTTATACTTTTTCTTCTAATTGTTTTTTTCTTTTTATCTTTTCTTGTTTTAACTATATCTTCTTTTTCTAGTTACTTCCACAAATACTTTTTTTAGGATCACATTTCATTATTTTTTTAATTTCTTCAATAATCCTTAAAGTTTGCCAAACCGATCTTTTTAACACTTGGAGATAAAACAAGATCTTCCATTATATCTTCATAATTTAATTTGTTTATTACTTTAACTTCTTTAAGTTCATCTAAAGATTCTAAAAATTTATACTTATTACTCAATAGCTCCATTAAATTAAGAGAATAATCCCACATCATATCTATTAAATTAATGTATTCTCCAGCAGTTTCTTCTCCATAATGTTCAACTTCCGTTAAAAAAATTTTTCTAGATAAATTACCCCCAACCAGAATATTTTTAGTGATGATAATTTATTAATTTGATCTTGAGTTAGCATGCCCGAGTAAACTTCTGTAATTTTTTTCTAAAATCATTTTTTTATCGCCGTTATAAACAGTAATCCAAAAATATTACGTTTTCAGCCAATTCTTTATATAAATCTTTTTTAAAATCTTCTCCTAAAATCTTATACATATCAATATGAGATTTTTAAAGCTTGCATTTAATTCATCTACTCCTGTTATCTCAATATCATCATACAAATTATTCAATTTTAACATTTTTCTTCAATTTATTTTTTTACTCATTTTTTTATTTAACAAATAACATTCATTGTATATTTTTTTGCTTTTAACTCAGTACTTAATCTTTCGCCATTAATTTTAACATTATTTAATTCATTAAGAACCATAAACTTAGAGTATAATAAAGAATTTTTTTGGCTAATGCATTTTCGTTATGCAAATAACTACACTTTCTAGTCATTCTAGTTATAAAATTTTTCAGCACTTTTTTTAACGTCAATTACTTCGTTAAAATTCCAAGGATATACTTTAGCTTTTATAGTCATTTCTCTCTAACCACGAAAAATTCACTTCTATCATTCAAAGGCTCAATAAAATATGGAATTCTAAATTCAAAAATTTGTATAATTTTTTTCCTTAAAACTTAAATTAGTATTATCTACTTCATTTAAAAACGTTAAATAATTACTTGCATTATCAAGAATTTTTTTCAACTCATAAAGATGTAATTGCATAGGTATTACAGAATTTGAAATACTCTTTTGTAATTCTAATAAAGTTCCTTCTGAAATAGAATTTATAATATAATCTGAAATTTCTTTATCTTCATCATCTATCTTTAATTCTTTAAATTTAGATTCTTTTTATTTCCAAAACTTTTTTTCTGTATTCTACAGAATTAAAAAAATTAATTTATAATTTTTCATCACCAAAATACTTTTTTTAATAAAATACTTAACTTTAATAAGGTCTTCTTTATACTTGATATATGATTTAACTTTAGATTCTGAAATAGAATTTGAATCTTTTTAGTATTTTTTTGAAGTATAACATAATCATATATTTCTTTAGATTTATCTATTAATTCAATATCATCTCCTAAAGTAGCTTCTATTTCAGAATATTTTTTTCATCATAGTTAGAAGAAGAAAAAAATTAATTTTTAACCTTATTTTTCAACTATAGCTCCATTATTTATATATATCTTATCTAATTGAGTTTCAAAACCAATTAAAAAGTCTAATGATAATTTTATCTTTACCATTAACTAAAAGATTTTAAATTAGTTTCTTTATCTTTTTCTTCTCATATTTGAATCCAATAATATATCACAAAAACTTATCTATATCTTTTATTTCAAAATCAATATCTTCTAAAGTATCAATATAGTCTTCAAAATTTATAATCAATTCTTTTTAAAGTATCCCTATTATTTACTTTTTTTCAGAATCACTAACTTCAAAATTTTTCAAATAAAAAGTGCCCTCTATTTTTTTAAAATATGTGCAATAGCTAAATATACTTCTCTAACATCATGCTCTTCCTTGCTATTCATTAACTCATATCTTAAATGATATATCGTAGGATACTTTTTATGAAAATCTTTATCATTAAAAATTTTTCATCATTAAATAAAGTATTTTTTTGTTTAATTCTTTTATCTTCCTCATAAAAGAAAAGAATCTTCTAATCTCTCAAAAAAATAAAGGATCTTTTTTTAATATATACTTTTCAAAAAGAATTTTTTTAAAAAAATTTTTAATCTCTCATTTCTTCTTTTTTTAATCTTCTTCTGTTGTTTCTGTTCACTCTTCGTTCAACAGCAGTCTGAGACTTCATCAAATAATCGTACACCATATAAAAAAATTTTCTATTTTTTTCTTTAATATATTATAACTCGTATCAGTTACAGCCCATCCTATAGAATTAGTTCCTATATCAAGTCCTATAAAATATTCTTTATTTTTTTCATTTTTCACTCCTTTTTTTATTTATTCTTTATAATATAATTATACCTTAAATTTGATTATTACAAATTTTTTATAAATGTTGACTTTTTTTAAAAATACTATATAATATTACTATAACATACTAAGTTCAAATAAAATTTTTTTGAAAATACCTGTAAAAGGTTGTTGCGGTGCAACATTTCTCAGATAGAATTTATTTTTCTATCTTTTTTTATTTTTTTATAAAAATTTATAATTGATTTTATTGCTTAAAAAAATTATATAATATATTATCAAATTATATTTAAAGGAGAAACAATGATAAATAACGATAAAAATAAAAAAATTAGAAAAAAAGTTATGATGAAGTTCCTTATACATCAAAAATCATTTTTATAATACTCAACCAATAAAATTAAAAAAACAAACTTAAAAATTATTAAATTTTGATGCTCCAAAAAAATAGAAACAGCTAATGTATTAGAAATTGGTTGTTCTTTTTGGTGGAAATATTATTCCATTTGCTCTATCATACCCAAAAGCAAAAAGTTACTGGATTAGATTTATCTGAAACTCAAATTAATGAAGGTAAAAAAATTATAAAAACACTTAGATATCAAAAAAATATAAAACTTTTTACATCAAAATGTTTTTAGAATACGAAACAGACGAAAATTTTTTGATTACATTATATGTCATGGTGTGTTCAGTTGGATTCCTACTGAAGTTCAGGACGCTATACTAAAAATAGTTAAAAAGAATTTATCTAAAGATGGTTTAGCAGTAATTTCATACAACACATACCCTGGATGGAAAAAAATTTAGAAATTATAAAAGATGCTATGTTATTTAGAGATAGATATTTATCATCAAGAGGAATAGAAATTACTAATGAAAACAAAGTTAGTTTTGGAAAAGGTGCTGTTGAATTTTTTTAAAAGATTATTCTCAATTAAATGAGAGAGTTAAAGCTGGAATAAAAGGCAATTTCTGATAAAAATGATTACTATATTTTTACACGAATATTACGAAGTATTTAATAAACCTTTATACCTTTATGAATTTAATGAAAGATTAGAAAAAAATGGTCTTAAACATATTACGGATTCCGATTTTTGCAAAAATCTTTTCCCTATTTTTAAACGATGAAATTGAAGAAAAATTAAATAACGAATGTGGAGATGATTATATTACAAGAGAACAATATTGTGATTTTTCTAAATGATATTCAATTTAGAAGTAGTATTATTACTCATAAAGATAATATCTCAAACATAAATATTTCAAAACATATAAAAAAATTTCTAATTTAAAAAGTTTACATTACAGATCAACTTTTTAATCAAGATGAAAATGGATTATATATTTCTGAAAAATGAAACTATTGGTAATGAACAAAAAAAGTTTAATTCTAGAATATATTACAAAAAAACTTACCCTTCAACTGTAACTATTGATGGGATAGAAGAACACTTAAAAGATAAAGTTGAACCATTATTTATTTCTTCTACTATAGTTAATTTAATTTATTCAAAAAAATATTGAAATATTTGATAAAAAAATTAGAATTAAAAAAAACAAAAAATTAAATATTTTTACCTAGATATAAGAAATATTTAGAATATTTTTGCTACAACAGATCGTCCTATTATCAATTTATCAAGTCGTAATGGGCTAGATCATCAAATAGGTGACATTAAATTAAAAAAACTAGTCTAATGATTCATTATTTTGATGGAACTAAAACAGATGAAGATATCGTTAAAGATTTAATACAAAAAAAGAAAAAGAACAAAAAAATTTCTGTTACTGTCACTGATGGAAATACCTTAGAAAATGTTTTTAAACGATTTTTGTTTCCGGATTAAGACATTTAATTGAAAATAATTTTTTTCCACATGGAAATATAAAAAAATTAGCTTTGTACAGAATTGTACAAAAGCTTTTTTTATACTTCTTATATCATTTAAAATTTACATATTTTTTTATGACAATAATTCCATCAATTCATCATCTGTCATATCAAATAATGTTTCTGTTGATTTTTCCTTCTATTAAACTTTCAGTTAATTTTCTTTTTATTTTCTTGAATTTTTTTAGAATTTTTTTCCTCAATAGTTCCCTCTGTTACAAGTTTAATTACTTGAACACTATTTTTTTGCCCTATTCTGTATGCACGATCACTTGCTTGATTTTTCAACTGCAATATTCCATCAAGGATCATAATGTATAACAACATCAGCTCCAATAAGATTTAATCCTGTTCCTCCAGCTTTTAATGATATTAATACAACTTGCTTTTTGTCCTGCATTAAATTTTTTTACAAATTTCTTGCCTTTCTTTTGAAGGAACTCCACCATCAATATAAAAAAATATTCAATTTTTTTGTTTTAACAACTCTTTTTCTATTTCTTTTTAATGTCCCAACAAATTGTGAAAATATTAATAATCTATGATCGTTCTCTATAATATCTGGAAGTAAATCTTTTTAAAACTTCAATTTTTTTGCAATTTGTCCATCATAATCATCTTTAAATAAAATAGGAGAGTTACAAATTTGTCTTAATTTTTGTAAGTATTGCGAGTATTTTTTTATTCTATTATTCTCTTTTTTTATTAAATTTACTAATTTCTTTTTTTAGCTTTTTTTCACATAAGATAAATAAAGTTGTTTTTTTGTTCTTCACTAAGTTGAACGACAATATCTGTTTCAAATTTATCAGGTAACTCTGTTAAAACTTCTTTTTTTAGTTCTTCTTAATATAAATGGTGCAATTATATTTTTTTAAATTTTTCTATTTTTGATTGAGGATTTATCAATACTTCTTTATAAACTTTTTTTAAACTTATTTAATGTATCTAAATAACCGTGTAAGACAAAAATCAAATATAGACCAAAGTTCCAATATATTATTTTTCAATAGGAGTTCCTGTTAATGCAAAATTAACTTTACTATTTAATTTCATTACAGCTTTTTTTATTTGAGATGTTACAGTTTTTTATACTTTGAGCTTCATCTAATATAACTAAATCAAAAATTTTTTTCTCTTTATAATCTTCAATATCGTTTCTTAACGCTTGATATGTTGTAATTAAAATCCCTTTTTTTATGCTTTTTTTAATAATCTCTTTTTCTTTTTCTAGCAGATCCTTCAACTAAAATTGGAATCATCCCAGAAAATTTAATAATTTCCTCTTTCCAATTATGTAAAAGAGATGTTGGAACTACAATTATTACTAACAAATCTTTATTTTTCTATCATTATCTCATTTAACATTGAAATTGTTTGTAATGTTTTTTTCCTAATCCCATATCATCTGCTAAAAATAGCTCCAAGTCCAATGTCATACATATTTTTTTAACCAATTAAATCCTTGTTTTTTTGATATGGAAATAATTCTGCTTTTTATATTATTTGGAGTAATATCTTTTTTCTCTTATTTGTTTAAACATCTTTTTAAATTCAGAAATTTCATCTAAATCCGTTTTTTTATATTTTTGAGATATTTGTGCTAATTGCAATGCTTTAATTTTTTTGAAATTTTATTATTTCCTATCTTTAGTCCTGAAAATTGAATCAACCACTCCTAACAATTCTTCTACAGATTTATTTGCTATTTTTACTAATTCTCCACTTGATAATGTTACAAATGTTTTTTTCATTTTTTTATCGCTTCAATGACTAAATCAACATCAACATTTTCTTTTTATTCCATCAATTTCAAATTTAAAATCTAATAAATCATTTTCTAATTTTTCTTACACCAAAAATTTATTATAATATTCCTTGCTTTTTTTATTGTACTATCTAGTTTTATTTTTTTACTTTATCACTATAATTTTCATCAATTACAGTTGATAACATTGCAAGTCCATCATAATCAATTATATAAGTTCTATCATCATCAAGTAATTTTTTTCTAAAAGCAATATTTTTCAATTAACGAATCTAAAGCATCTAATAATTCTACATTCACTTTCGGAATAAAAATATTTACCTTTTTTTCAATAACTTGTATAACGTCAGAAATTTTTAACTTTTAATGAACTATTATTGTCCCATTCTTGAATATATAAATTTATATCACTAAATGTATCTATATACTGCGCCATTTTTTTATCTCATATTTTTTTCAATAAATCTAATATATTCTCATCTTTTTTTCCTAAAAAAATTTATTTAATTTCATTGTTTCTATTTTTTTATTTCATCAAAAAAATTTTTCTTTCATTATCTGTCATTTTATAAAACTTAAATTCATCATTTTTTTAAAAATAAAATATTTACTATTTTCTATAAGTTGTGATATATCTCTAAATTTTATTTCTCCATTATCTTCAATAAATAACGGTTCATAACTACTTGCTTTTTCTAATTCAAATTCTTTTTTTCCAAATTTTTTTCTACCAACAGATAGAACATCTAAAAATTTTTATCATAAAATCCTTCTACAATTTTTTTATACCTTTTTTTATCTCTAACTACAATGTCTTTTTTTCTTTCATCTCTTCATAAAAATTCATTTATAGCAGTTATTATTTGTAAATTATTTTTCATTAAAATAATAAATTTCAGGATTATAAATAAATTTATTTGTAATTGCATATATTTCATTATTAATTATAGCTGTTACAAATTTTTATTACATCTTTTATATAATAAGTTTTTTTCCAGCTCCTACCTTTAATCTAAAAAAACATATTCCGGATCAAAAATTTTTCTCTTTCATAATCATAACCATAACGATAATCACTATATCCTATTTCATCTATTTCTAATTCTAAAAAAATAATTCAGATTTATCCTTTGTAGCTTCAATTCTATTTAAAAATTTATTTTTTTATTGTTTGGAAAATCATCCTTAATTAATTCAATTTCACTTTTTTTATATTAGTTTGTTTTTTTATTATTTTTCAAATTGAATACTATTTTTTTCTACATTTTCTATTATTTTTTTCTTTATTTTTTTATTTAATTTTTTTCTCTTTTTTTAGTATCAGACTTCTCTTGTCGTTATTATTTTTTTGTCTTTTTACCTTTGATTCTATTTTTTTCAAATTTTTTTCATCAAATAACATTAATGTTTCATCTGTTCCTAAAACATCAATAACATTTTTTTAACAAGATCAGCTTCCCATTCCTAGAGCTACAACATGACGACATACATTTTTTTCTATTTTTGATAATCTAAACAATCACAATCTCCTTCAATATATTCTCCATTTTTTTGTTCTACTATTATTGAAGTTTTTTTACTATCGTTTTACCTTCTTTATATTCACCTTCTATTGTCAAAAAAATCTCCATCAGATAACAATGTTCTTAGTGTAACATCTTCTCTTTCAAAAAAATTTTTTTCCTCTGTCATAAATAATTTTTTTCCTACCTTTTTTTGAGTTCTGTTGTTATTTTTTTCATTATTTAATTTAACACTTTATCCCTTTCTCCATTATTACCCCCATGTTCACCTGAACCATAATAATTTTTTTCTTATAGATATTTTTCAAAAAAATCCACTTTTTTTCATACAATTTCAATGCTTTAACATTTTTTTCATTCACTTCTAAAAAGTATTCTAGTTTTTTTCCATTTTTGTCTACTTTTTATACTTTTTTTCTTCAAATAATTTTTTTCAATACTTTTTTTGTTAATAACTGTTCTCCTAATCCTTTTGCCTTGCTCTTTATTTTTCTATCGCTATTTCAAATAAATCTATCACATCTAAAGTATCATAATAAATTGCATAGCCCTTTATTTTTTTCATCTTTTTATTATAAAAATTTCATAATTATCATTTTTTTAAATATATCTAAAAAAATATTTTTTTCATCAACTGTATTTGAAAAAAATTATTATTGTGTATAGTTAGGAAAAATCTCTAACAATAATTTTTTTGCTAGAGATCTCCGTTTTTTTCTTTATTTAATTTTAATATTTCATATTCTTTCATTATAATATTCCAATTCTATTAAATGGCCTACCATCTTAATAATAATTGCCCTTTTTATTCTATTTTTTTGCTACATATCCAAAAATATCTTGAATCATAACTATTTTTCAGTATTATCACCCATTGCCATATAGTAATCATCAGTTAAAGTTATTTTTTTCTCCATTTAATAATTTCATAAATATTGCATCATCATATTTAAAGTCTAATATTGGTAAAAACTAATTCATTTCTTCCTTCAACTTTTTAATGTAAATGTATAATAAAAATTCTTTAGTTGGATCATCTTTAACATAACCATCATCTATTCCAATTATATTTTTTTAAAATTTTGTTTTTGTTCCTATTTTTCCCTAAAAAAATTCTTCAGGCGATAATTCTTCATATTGTCCATTATAATAAGCCTCAAAATCCCCTGCTGAAATTACTTTTCCCATCCGATGTTTTTTTCCTACTAATTTTTGGAAGCATTATTATTTTTATTAATTGAAACTTTATCTCCTTTTTTTAGGAACATAAATTTTATTATTATAAAAAAATTCCTTCTGTTGCATATGAACGATTTAAAAATTGCTTGTTCTTTATCATTTTCCTGCATTTTACCATTTACTATTTTGCAATGTAGTTCCCAGTGCCCCCGTTATTCTTTTTAGTATACATCACTTGATTATCTTTCGGTTCTTTAAATGCTATAATTTCTCCCACTTTAGGTGATACAAATTTATATTTTGCCATATTTGCAAATACCCTATCTTTAACCATTATTATAGGTTCCATTGAACCTGACGGAATTACATAATTTCCAATATAAAAGTTTTTGTATAACTCCAACAATAACTATTGCTAAAACCGTTGTTGTAATTCTTGCTAAAAGCTACACCTATTGTACTTCTTTTTTTCTTCTTTCTATTTCCCTCGTTTCTTCTGTTATTTTGTTAGGATTTAATTTATTTTTTTATCTTCTCTCGCTTCTTGTTTTTAAAAAAAATCAACAGATAACTCTTGTTTTTGTTTCTTTTCTTGAAAAAAATATTATAGCTAAAGAAAATACCATATTAATAACTAAATATATAAAAAAACTAAATCTAAAAATATTAAACATTAAACGCCCTAAAAAAATAACATTACTAAATTTGTTAAAAGTATATATTCATGCTCTTTTTTTAAAATATAAAAAAATAAGATTTACAATAAAAAAATACCATAAATACCAATTAATTTCATTTGAATATATCTGTCTGGTGTTTTTATCTACTAAAAAGAAAAAAATATTACCGTTACAATTAATGACAATATTGTCAATACATTTGTAATAATCTCATCTCTTTTAGTCCCTTCCAATGATATTTTTTTGTAATACTCTATCTTCAAATTTTTTTGTTAATTCTATTACTGTCTTTTCTTTTTATAAAAAAAGTATCCTAATAAAAAAATGTTGCAATAATATAAAAAAATCCCCCATAATATCATAATAATACCATTCCTTTCAATTTTACTTTTTTTATTCCACTTTGTCTTTAATAAAGAAAAAAAGCTAACACCATACGATGCTAGCTCATTTGTGCTATTTTCTAATTTCTTTAATTCTAGCAGCTTTTCCTGATAAGTTTCTTAAGTAGTATAATCTTGCTCTTCTTACTTTACCAATTCTCTTAACTTCTATTTTCTCAATCATTGGTGAATTGATAGGCATAATTCTTTCTACACCTACTCCAGAAGATACTTTTCTTACAGTGAAGTTTTTAGCTATACTACCACCTGATACTCTAATAACAACTCCTTCAAAAACCTGTATTCTTTCTTTATTTCCTTCTTTTTACTTTGTAGTGAACAGCTACTGTATCTCCAGCTTTAAAACTTGGTACGTCTGATTTAACGTATTCTTTTTCTACTAATTCAATTAATTTCTCTTTCAAGAAATTCACTCCCTTCTTTACTAAATATTCTTTTTTTATCTCTACCACTTTAAAGTGGCATAAACAATAAAAAGCGGAATACTCTTTTTTTACATAACATAATAACATATTTTATACTTTTTTTGCAAGTAAAAAAATTATCGTGTTTATTACTTGTAAATTACAATTCAAAGTATCATACTTTTTATGAAATATATTTTTTTATTTTTAAAAAAATTCTCTTTACTTTTTTTCTTTTTTTACCTTATAATATTTGTATAAAAAAATAAAAAAAGGAGTCTGATAATATAGTAATTTCAAAGAATATTTAACTTATAAAGATAACGGTGAATATAGTGAAAAAAACAATTAAAATTTTTTTAGATAAAAATAGCTTTATCTGAAGAAACTATTTCAAAAAAATAAAAAGCAATTAACAAAGAAATAAATATTTTTCATAGTTGCTCAAGTTTTTTTGCCCTGATTGTCGTGCAGTTGTTCCATTTTTTTGAAAAAAATTCTCTGAATTAAATAATAAAATTAAAATTACTTATAGTTCAAGAGATGAAAGTCAAGACATTTTTAAAAAGAAAAAAACTGGTGTGGCTAAAATACCTACTGTCTTTTTATAATGATGGAAAAAGAATTACACACTATGTTAATTGAATTTCCAAATGTAGTTGCAGATGCTATCAATAAAAATCCAAATAACTACGATGAAATTAAATATAATTTTTAGAATTGGTAAATTTAATTTAGATATTGAAAAAGAATTAGTAAATTATTTAATTTCTTTATAATAATTTCCAAAAAAATATCAAGTTTTTAACTTGGTATTTTTTTATTTGTATTTTTGTTATATATTTCAAATCCAGTATATTAAATTATATCTATTTCAAAAAAACTTTTTTTGTCTAAAATATAACTACAAAAAAATAGAGTGCTATTTAACACCCTATTTTTTTATAATTTAATATTATTATTTTTAAATTTTCATTTTTCTCTAACATTGTAGAAAGCTGCTTTTACCTTGGTAAACTGCTTTCACCTGCTAAATCATCCTCTATTCTTAATAATTGGTTATATTTAGCCATTCTATCTGTTCTTGAAGCTGATCCTGTTTTAATTTGTCCAGCATTTGTTGCAACTGCGATATCAGAAATTGTATCGTCTTCAGTTTCTCCTGATCTATGAGATACTACTGCTGTATATCCTGCTTTTTTTAGCCATTTCTATTGCATCTAATGTTTCAGTTAATGTTCCAATTTGGTTAACTTTAATTAAGATTGAGTTTGCAATTCCTTTTTTAATTCCTTCTTCTAATCTTACTGTATTAGTAACAAATAAGTCATCTCCAACTAATTGAACTTTATTTCCTAAAACTTCAGTTAATTTTTTAAATCCATCCCAGTCATCTTCAGCCAATCCATCTTCTATTGAAACTATTGGATATTCAGAAGTTAATTCTTTATACCATTCAATCATTTCTTCAGAAGTTCTTACAACTCCACCTTCTCTTTTAAATGTGTAAGTATATGAACCGTCGTCATTTCTAGTTGCGAATTCAGATGAAGCCACATCTAATGCAAATGTAACATCTTTTCCTAATTCGTATCCAGCTGCTTTAACTGCTTCTGAAATTACATTTAAAGCTCCTTTAGTTCCATCTATTTTAGAAGGTGCATATCCTCCTTCGTTTCCTACATTTGTAGAATCTCCGTTAGCTTTTAATAATTTTCCTAAATGATGGAAAATTTCAGCACCCATTCTTAATGCTTCTTTATAAGTTTTAGCTCCTACTGGTTGAACCATAAATTCTTGCACATCAACTGCTGAATCTGCATGTGATCCTCCATTTAAGATATTCATCATTGGTACAGGTAATTCTTTAGCATTTACTCCACCTAAATATCTGTATAAAGGAATGTTTAATTGATTAGCTGCTGCTTTAGCTACTGCTAATGAAACACCTAAAATAGCATTTGCTCCTAATCTTCCTTTGTTTGCAGTTCCATCTAATTCAATCATAGCTTTATCAATAGCTACTTGATCTAAAGCGTCCATTCCAATTAAGTTTTCTGCAATTTCAGTATTTACGTTTTCAACTGCTTTTAAAACACCGTTTCCTAAGTATCTAGATTTGTCTCCATCTCTTAATTCTACTGCTTCGTGTTCTCCTGTTGAAGCTCCTGATGGTACAGATGCTCTTCCCATTGCTCCACCTTCTAAATATACTTCAACTTCTACAGTTGGGTTTCCTCTTGAATCAAGTATCTCTCTTGCGTAGATATCTTCTATTCTAGTCATTGATATTTACCTCCAATATTTTTTTATTTTTCTACATTATAACATAAGTTTATATTTTTTTCAAAAATAATTTTTTTATATTTTTTTAACATTAAAATTTATAAAATAAAACACCTTGAAAACAAATAAAAAAATAAGTCATATATAATTTTTCTGCATTGGATTTAATTATTAACAAAAATTAAATACAAAATTAATATGACTTAAAAAAATTAAATATTATTCTATTTTACCTCAACCTCATATAATACATTTTTTTAGCTTGAGCCTGTCCTAATCCATCAACTTCAGCAACACCTATACTTTTTTTATTTTTTTGATTTAATAGGAGTTAAAGTGTAATTACTTAAGAACATGTCAATCTTATCTGAATCTTTTTGGTGTTAATAATGTAATATGTGGATCAAAAATTCATAAATACATTAGGTGATCCAAACTCTTGAAATGATTTAGCTTTTAGCTGGTATATTTTTAGCCCATCCAGGAACTTCTGCATTCATTGCTCTATATTTATTAAGTCTTATAGTAGCAAGGTCAGCCAACTGTTGTAATTCTATCGTATTTTTTTAGCATCTAACATTAACCAATTTCCACCTGTTTTACGTAATCTATAAAATTCAATTTCAATAGGTTTTTGCTTCTTTAGCAAGTTCGTCTACAACTTGTTTAACTTGTAGGTAAATTTTTCTGATTTATACTCTGTTAAATATAATGTGTTATGAACAACATACCCTTCAGAATAAAGTGAATCAATTCCTACTTTTTTTCAATTCTTTAGAAATTTCTTTAACTACTTTTTCAGCGTTATCATCTAATCTAACAAAGACATTATAATTTACATTAGCTGCAAACATAGTCATACTCAGTATGGCACTAAGACCAAGTAACAAAAATTTTTTTCTCATCTAAATAATCTCCTTTATAAAGTTTTTCAATAATAGTATACCTTTATATTTAAAAAAATTACAACTAAAATTAAATTTTTTTATTTTTAATTTCTAATTATATCTATTTCGTACCAAAAATTCTATCTCCCGCATCTCCAAGACCTGGATAAATATAGGCTTTTTCATTTAAACCTTTATCTATTGAGCGATATACAAATCAACATCTGGATATTTTTTTCAACAACTTTTTTTAATTCCTTCAGGTGCTCCAATTATACATAACATTGTTATATTTTTTTACTCCCAATTTTTTTAAATAATCTATCGTATAAATCATAGACCCTCCCTGTTGCCAACATTGGATCTGTAATAAATACATGACTTTCTGTTATATTAGAAGGCATTTTTAGCATAATAATAAGTCGGCTCCAATGTTTCTTCATTTCTATATACTCCCCAAATGACCTACTTTTTGCCATCGGTAATAATTGTAATATTCCATCAATCATTCCAAGACCTGCTCTCAAAATTGGAACTAATGTTATTGGATCTGTCAATACTTTTGTTGTAGCTTTTTTTGAATTGGAGTTTCCGTTTCTACTTCTGTTAATTTCAAATTTTTTTGTAGCTTCATATACCATAAGTCCTGCAATTTCATTTAAACTTTCTCTAAATAATTTTTGTATCAGTATTTTTTTATTTCTTAAATTTGTTAATTTATGCTCTATTAATGGGTGTTTTTAATTCATAAACTGCCATTTTTTTATCATCCTCACTTTTTTTCAATTTATAGTTTTTATTTTATACTAAAAATTTTTTTCTTAATTATTATATTACAATAATTTTTTTATAAAATATTTTTCAAAAAACAGAGAATACCATTTTAAAAAAATAGTAACTCTGTTATAATTATAAGTTGTATTTTTTTGTTTGAATTTCTCAACTCTTCCTGTTTCATCAACAAATTTAGATTTCCCTGTATAGAATGGGTGTGAAGTTGAACTTGTTGCAACTTTAATTACAGGATATTCTTGTCCTTCAAAAGTTGTTGTTTCTTTTTGAAGTTTTAGTAGATTTTCCTAAGAATTTATCTCCATTACTTGTATCTTCAAACACAACAAAAATTATATTTTTGGATGTAAATCTTTTTTTCATGGTGACTCCTTTCTATATAATAATACATTTTTAATTTTTTTAAGCGTTTATAATTATATTATCATATTTTTATACTTTTTTTCAAGTATTTATTATTATTTTTTTCTACACTTTGTAAATTGTAACTCAAAGTGTCATACTTTTTATGAAATATTTTTTTACTCCTATTCACTTTTTTTAATTCTACTCTATTTTACAATTTCTGCTCCATATTTTCTTGCTTCTTCAATTTTTTCATCATCATCTACTGCTAGTTGAATTCTAAGTCCTTCTCCTACAACTTCTACGCCTTTGTCTTCCATATCTTTTATCCAATATTCCATCCATTCTCCACCACCCCAGTCATACGAGCCGAATAATCCTACTTTTTTTACCTTTTTATTTTTTTCAATATTATCCTCTATAAATTCAACCATTTCTGCTCCAACTTCTTCTGCTCCTGTAGCTGATGAACCAAAAGCTAAATAATCTACATCTAATAAAGAATCATCTGCCGAATCTACAGAAATCATTTCAACTTCAGCTCCTAAACTTGCTGCTCCTTCTCCTATATAATGTGCTATTCCTTCCGTATTTCCAGTTGTACTAAAATATATTATATTTAATTTCAATTTTTTTCCACTCCTTTGTATATACAATATATATTTTTACAGAAAAAAATCAAATACCAAGTTTTTGATATTTGATTTCTACTTCTATTTAACTAATTTATATGTATCTCTCGCAATAACTAACTCTTCTGCTGTTTCTATTTTTATAAACTTTAACTTTTGAACTCTCTTTAGTTAATTCCACATTTCCTGACGGTCTTGAATCATTTAATTCATCATCAAATTCAACACCTAAATATTCTAAATTTTTACAAATTGCTTTTCTCATAGAAATAGCATTTTCTCCTATTCCACCTGTAAATGCAATAGCATCTATTCCACCCATCGCAGCTGTATATGCTCCGATGTAAGTTCTTACTCTATATTCAAACATTTCATATGCTAATTTTGCTCTTTCATCTCCAGCTCTCATTGCTGTATCTAAGTCTCTAAAGTCCGAACTTTTACCAAACACTCCTAAAATACCAGATTGTTTATTCATTCTCATATCAATTCCTTTTAAGTCAAGTCCTCTTTTTTCCATTACATAAAATGCTGCTGCAGGATCTATATCTCCTGTTCTTGTCCCCATCATAACTCCTGGAAGTGGTGTTAATCCCATCGATGTGTCAACAACTTTTCCATTTTTAACAGCAGATAAACTAGCACCATTACCTAAGTGGCAAACTACAATTTTACTTTCTTCTTTACCTAACATTTCTCTTGCAACTTCACTAACATATTTATGCGAAGTTCCGTGGAATCCATATTTTCTAACTTTTAATTCAGTATAATCTTCGTATGGTAATGGGTATGTAAATACTTTTGGTTCCATTGTTTGATGGAACGCTGTATCAAATACTGCTACATTTTTCTTATTTGGTAACAATTCTCTCATTACTTTTACACCCATTATATTTGCCGGATTATGTAACGGAGCCAATGCTGATAATTCCTCAAACACTTTAATTGCTTCATCATCTATCAAAGTAGAATCTGCGTAATATTCTCCTCCATGAACCATTCTATGCCCAATAGCATCAATTTCATCTACATTTTCAATTACTCCATTTTCTTTATCTTGTAGTGCGTTCAGCACAACATTTATAGCTTCTTTATGATTAGACATCGGTTCTGGTCTCTCTTTAATCACAACATCTTTCACTAAATTTTTAAATGTAAAAATTGGATCTGAAATACCTATTCTCTCACAAATTCCTTTAGCTATAGTTTTTTTCATTTTGTCATATCTATTAATTCAAATTTTAACGATGAACTCCCACTATTAATTACTAATATTTTTCATTTTTTCCTCCTAAAAAGTGTTTTTTTATAAAAATTTTAATGCTCTGATTCTACTGCTGTCAATGCAACAACCTCTACTATATCTTCAACACTACATCCTCTTGATAAGTCATGTACTGGTTTTGCCAATCCTTGAATTAACGGACCTAAAGCTTTAGCTCCTGCTAATCTTTGAGTTATTTTATAAGCTATATTTCCAGCACTTAAATCTGGGAATATTAAAACATTTCTTCACCTGCAACTTTTGAATTTGGTGCTTTTTAATTTTTCCTACTTCTGGCACTATCGCTGCATCTAATTGCATTTCGCCGTCAAAATCAAAGTCTACATTTCTTGTTTTCAATATTTCTATCGCTTCTCTAACTTTAGTTACAGAATCTCCATCTGCACTTCCCATAGTTGAAAATGATAAAAATGCTACTTTTGGTTCTTTTATTCCTGCTGTCAATCTTGCTTTTTCAGCACTTGAAACTGCAATATCTGCTAATTGTAATGCCGTAGGATTAGGAATAACTCCACAATCTGAATAAACAAATACTCCATCATCTCCAAATTCTGGTGTTTTTGTAACCATTATAAATGAACTCGACACCGTTTTTAGACCTTCTTTCGGACCAATAACTAAAATTGCTGCTCTCAAAACATGTGCAGTCGGTGAATTTGATCCAGCTACCATTCCATCAGCTCTACCGTCTTGCACCAACATTGCTCCAAAAAATCTTGGATCTGATAACAATGTCGCTTTTGCCGTTTCAAATGTCATTCCTTTTTTTTCTCTTCTTTTTCTTAGAACTTCTGCCATTATGTCTATTGTTTTACAATTATTTGGATCGTAAAAAATCGCTCCTTCGACTGAAACTCCAATTTTAGCTGCATTTTTTTCTAATTTCTTCTTCATTTCCAACTAAAGCAATTTTTGCTATGCCTTCTTTTATTATTATTTCTGTTGCTCTTAAGACTCTTTCATCTTCTGTTTCTGGCAAAATAATAGTTTTTCCTAATGTTTTAGCTTTACTCTTTAGTTGTTCTACTAAATTCGCTGGCATTTCTTTTTCACTCCATTTCTTATTTCAATTATAAAATTTCTATGTCTAACATTAATTATACCTTGTTTTTTTATATTTCAACCTTTTTTTAAACAAGTGATTTATTTAACTTGATTTTTTAAAAATCCTATTTTTTTATTCAAACATCAGCTTGTACAAATTCATTAACATCAAACTCTCGTAAATCTTCAATTCCTTCTCCAACACCTATCAATTTTATAGGTTTTTTTAATTCTTCTGTAATTGGGAAAATAATCCCACCTTTTTGCTGTTCCATCAAATTTTGTTAAAATTACACCTGATAAATCAACAATTTCATTAAATACTTTTGCTTGCTCAAGACCATTTTGTCCCGTTGTACTGTCAATTACAAGTAATGTCTCAAATTCATCTTGTCCTGACTGCTGTCTTATGATTTTTATTAATTTTTTTCCAATTCGTTCATTAAATCTCTTTTTATTATGAAGTCTTCCCGCTGTATCAATAATAGCAATATCAAATCCCTATTTTTTTGCAGTACTAACTGTATCAAAAAAATTACTGCCGACGGATCACTTCCATGCGATTGTTTAACGACTTCAACTCCTGTCTTTTTCCCCCATTCTTCTATTTGTTCTATGGCAGCCGCTCTAAACGTATCACCAGCTCAATTATTACTTTTTCCCTTGTTTTTTTATATTTATTTGCCATTTTACCTATTGAAGTAGTTTTTTTCCCACTCCATTTACTCCAACAATTAAAATTATATTTAATTTTTCCATTTTTTTATAGCAATTTCAGTATTATTTGTATGATTTTTCAATCAATTTTTTTCTTTTAATAAATTTTTTTAATTCCTCATAAACTTCTTCTGATGACTTTAATCTTTTTTTCGTTACTTGTTTTTTTCCAATTCCTCAACTAATTTCATAGTCATATTCATTCCAATGTCTGATTGAATAAGTAATTCTTCTAATTCCTCATACAATTCATCATCTATCGCTTTACCTAATAAAAAGCTCTTTCAATTTCCCAAAAAAATCCTTTCTTAGGTGCAGCAAGTCTATCTTTCAGTGGTTTCGGTTTATTTTCAACTTTTTTCTATTTCAATTTTTCTCTTTTTCTTTTTTTCTGTAAAAATTTTTCTACATTACTCTCAACTACAATATTCTCCAAACTTTTTTTCAACTTTTTTTTCAATTTCTTCTTTTTCAACTTCATCTTCTTTTTTTCTTTCCAAATTTAAAAAAATTTTTTTAAATGCCATTTTCTTTATCCCTTTCTGCTTGTGATTTTTTTCCAAATAATTCGGTTTTTAATATAAATAAATCTACCTTTTTTTCAAAACATTTAACTTATACATTTCATAAAATGTACTAGAATTTATCTTCATATTTTTTTCTCGATAAATTTTACTTTATTCCCTAAATTTTTCTACAATTTTTTTCTATGTAATTTAATCCTGCATCTCCAACAATATAATTTTTAAAAAAATTTTTATCTTTTTTTAATTTCTTCAATTAAATTATCTAATTTCCCAACTTTTTGATTTCCAATTAATTCAAGCTTATTTTTCTTTTAATTTTTCTATATTTTTCCATAGTAAATTTTTCTCTTTTCCTGAATCAATTAATGAATAAATTATACTATTTTTCTCCAACTTCACTACTCTCATTTTTTTATAACTTGATAAGCTAACGCATCTAACTCATTTACTTCAAAAAAACTTTTTACATTTTTACTATAAAATAACCCTTTTTACAACCGAAATTGCTATTCTTACACCTGTAAAAGAACCAGGCTCAAACCGATACAACTACATCTGTTATATTTTTCTAATTTTTTTATTACTTTTTTTCTAATAATTCATTTATTTGTGCTAAAATTGTTGTAGAATGTGTTTTTTTGCAACTTCTTCTGTTATCTCATAAAGTAATTTTTTTCATTTTCGTGTAATGATAATGAGCTCTTTTTAGTTGAAGTCGTTATCCCAAATGTCAACATATTTTTCTCTCCATTTTTCTATTTTTATATATTGATACTAATCTTGTATTTTTCATCATTATGCTTTTATTTCTAAAAAAACATTGTATTTTTCAGGCATTTCATCTATTATATTATTTGCCCATTCAACAATTACTATAGCATCTACTTCTGACACATAGTCATTAAATCCTATTTCATACACCTCTTCAGAATTTAAAAATTCTATACACATCAAAATGATAAATAGTTTTATCTCCTGAAATATACTCAATAACATATGTAAATGTTGGACTTTTTAACATTTTTCTGTCACATTATAATATTTACATATTTTTTTGTTAAAGTTGTTTTTTTCCTGTTCCTAAATCTCCAATAAGCCCTAAAACTCCTCCATTTTTCAAGACTTTTTTTGCTATTTTTTTAATGCAAGCTCATCTATTTCTCCAAATGTCATTTTTTTATTTTTTTCATTATTTCACCTTTTTTTACTTTGAATAAACATTTACTATTTTATTTATAATTTCAGTTGTAGAAATGTTATCCACAAATGATAAAAATTTTTTTACTTCTCCTCATTTCTTCCCACAATTTTTCGTCTCTGGCAAATCATCTTTTTTATAATCGCCTCCCTTTACGTGAATTGACGGTTTTAATAAGTCCAGCAAGTTTTCTGGTGTTTTTCTCATCAAAAAAACAACAGTATAATCTACAAATTTTGTACCTAAAAAGCATATAAGCTCTATGAGGCTCATCGTTTATCGGTCGTTTATCACCTTTGTTTACTTTTACCGAACTATTACTATTTACACCAACTACCAACACATCCCCAAGTTCTCTGAGCTTCTTGCAAATAAGTTAGATGCCCAACGTGTAAAATATCAAAAAAACTCCATTTGTAAAAACTACTTTTTTTCCCTTTTTTTCTTTTTAACTCTTTTTATTTTTTTCTCCATATCATTTTTGTGATAATAGATTTTCTTTGAATTCACCTATATTTTTTTACTCATTTTTCGCTCCAACAAAATAATTTTTCTTAATATTATTATATCAAAAAAAACAAAAAAATAACTAATCGTTTTTTAAACAATTAGCTATTCTTTTTCAAATTATTCTACGTCAATATTGTATTGCTCTTTAATTCTTTTTTTGTATAATGCTTTTTAAAAAAATGCTTGTACATCTTCTTTAGGTTCTAAATATCTTCTTCTTATTTCTTCTCTTTTTGTAGGTCTTGTATATTTAGCATATTTTGTATATTCTTCATCAGAGAAAACTTTTTTTATTTGAATTATCTTGATTTTTTTCTATAGTTTTTTTCATATACATATTTATTCTCAGTATTTGCTGCATAATAATCAATTTCATCTACTTCAATTTCTGAACCTTCTACTCTTGACCCTGGAGTATCTAATCTACAAATTCTTTTCGTATTCTTTTTGTTACCGGATCTATTTTTAATAATAGGATGTCCATCTTTACCTAAACAATGTCTTGCTGGAGCATCATCAATTTTAGAATAAACAATAATTTCATTACTTTTTATCCATTTCATTTATAAATTTTTTTCTTTATATTTTTCTACCATTTTCATCTATTCTAGTATTAGCTCTATCATCTCTTGAAAATGGTACAATGTATGTTTTACCATTCACAGTTTGCATATCTCCCACTATTCCTGTAGAACATGAAACTGCCAAAACAGTTATTAATCCCATTAATACTCCTATTTTTTTCATTATACCTCCTATAACATTTATCTTTCTTTTTTTCTATATTTATTTTTACTATACTTGTATACAAAAAAAGCAAGAATTTTTTTATTTTTTTCTTTTAAATATCTTTGTTTTAATTTTTACTTTTTCTAATTTCATTATATTATATTATACTTATTTTTCTTCAAACGGAATTACTTCAATCTCCATTTTATCATAACTTGCACCAGTTATAATAACTTTAATCGTATTTCCCATTGTAAAAACTTTCATTCGTTTTTCGTGTTTGTTATTTTTAAAGTTTTTCTTCATCATATATGAAATTATCTTGACTTGAGATTACATTGTATACAACTTCAATATGATTTTCTAGTTCCATAAATATTTTTATTTTTTTATTCATTCCACTAAGTCGTGCAATAAACACTTGTCCTATTTTTGTCTTGCATATATTCAATTAATTTAATTTTTTACACTATCTTCCTCTAATTTGTCTGCAACTCTTTCAGTTTTAGAAATTATTGATGAAACAACATCAAAATTCTCTCCATATTTACTTTTTTTCTTTATCGTTCATATATTTTTCTATCTTCTTCCTAGCATTCTATGTACGACTAAGTCCGCATATCTTCTTATTGGCGATGTAAAATGTAAATAAAATTTTGAAGCTAAACCAAAATGTCCTAAATTTTTATTTGCATATCTTGCTCTTTGCATTGCTCTTAAAAATTAATTTATGGATTAGGTATCCTTCTGGAAGACCAGTAGTTTTATCAATTATTTGCTGAAACTTTCCAGGATGAATATCATCAAGTCCTTTTTAAAAAAATATCCAAATTTTTATTAAAGATTCATTTTAATACTTGTATTTTAGCTTTATCTGGGTCTTCGTGAACTCTATAAATCGCTGGTATTTCTTCCCAATGTAATTTTTCTGCCACTACTTCATTTGCTGTCACCATAAAATCTTCTATTAGTCTTTCGGCTTCCCCACGAGAACGAAGTTCTATATCTTTTACCATTTTATTGCTATCAAGTATAACTTTTATTTCTGGAAGCTCAAAGTCTATACTTCCCCTTCGTTTTTTACTCTCTCTAATTAAATGTGACAATTCTAACATTTGATGTAACATCGATACAATCTCCGAATATTTATCAATTAACTCAATATTACTGTCAAAAATTTCATTTACATCATTATATGTCATTCTATATTTTGATTTTTATTACAGACTTATAAAAGTCATTCCCTATAATTTTACCATTATTGTCAAAATCAATTTCAACCGTAAATGTCAATTTATCTTCATTTGGATTTAATGAACACAAATTATTTGATAATTTTTTTAGGAAGCATTGGAATCACTCTATCTACCAAATATATTGAATTTCCACGCTTTAATGCTTCATTATCTAATTCTGTATTTTTCTTTAACATAATAAGAAACATCAGCAATACTTACTAATAATTTATAACCATTTTCTGTTTTTCTCAACATAAACTGCGTCATCCAAATCTTTTTGCATCTTTTTCCATCTATCGTAATTATATTCAAATGTCTTAAATCTCGTCGTTTTTTTCTATTTCATCAAAAAAATATTTTCACTTATTTTCTCAACTTCACTAATTACTTCTCTTGAAAAATTTTTTTCATTAATTCCCTGATTAATTAAAAAGTCCTGAAATTAAAACTTCTGTATCTTCTGGATCACCTAAGATACTAATAATTTTACCTTCTGGTTTTCTTTTTTCATCTCCCCAAAAGTCAACTTTTACCGCTACCAAATCTCCCGTTCTAGCTCCGTTTATTAATTTCTTGGGAATATAAATGTCCTTTGGACTATTTCTTGGTTTCACAAATCCAAAACTTATATTATGTTCAAAAATTCCAACAATAACATCTTTGTTTCTATTCACTACTTTATAAACTTCACCTTCACGCTTTCGACCGTTATTTGTCGGATTTTCTTTTAAAATTCTAACTAAGACAGTATCTCCATCCATAGCAGTATTCAAATAAGATCTTGGTATAAACACACTGTCTTCTCCAGGAATATCTAAAAATCCAAAACTTCCAGTTGAAATAGAAATTTCTCCTTTTATAAGTCCTGCCTTTTCTGGCAATGTATATCTTCCGTTCCTAAGTCTATAAATTTCTCCTTGTTCTTCCCAAACATCTATAACTTGTCTATAAAGTTTTTTTCTTTTTTTACTTCCCCATTCCATTAACTGTAATATTTCTTGAAAAGTAAAATCATATTCTGTTAATACTTGTTTTAGATAACTCAAATCATCCATCTTTTTCTTTTTTTATCTCTCATTTTTTTCTCCCTCAATCTTTTTACTTTTTTTGAAATTAAAGAGTTTCTAAATAAGATTATATTGGGATGTATAATCGTGTCTTTTTGATATTAAATATTTTTAATTTTGTATCTATTTCAAATTTTATAGACTTCATCTAAATTTATTTTTGGCTAACTCTCTTGCAGTATCTACTCCTTCCCACGTTCGCGCAGACTCAATCGCATCAGCTAAATATACAATTTTTTTGCCAATGTTGACATATTTTCTTTACCAATTGTGTGATATTTCACTCCATCTAAAATTTCTTCATCTTCTATGCCAAATAGCTCAAAATTTTCTCTTATAAATTCTGCTCCTGCAAATCCGTGTAATATTGCCGTTGACTTAGATTGTTCGTTTTTGAACTTCCGGATATTTATCTTTTATTAATTGAATCATTTTTTCTAACTCAAAAAATTTTGCTACATCATGTAACCACGCACTTACAACAACTCTTTCTACTTCTTTGGGCAAATGTCTTTCTGCCAACTCTTTTGCACAATTTGCAACTCTTTCTACGTGATTATATCTTTTTTTCATCTAAATATATTCTCACATTTCTTTTTTTATTTTTTTCTATATTCATACTCATTTTTTTCCTTTTTTTGTTCCTATTGTACTACTGCATCTCCATCTATTTGAATTTGCACATTTTGCACACTTCTATCATATAATTTTACTGTATCAACTATACTTTTTTTACAAATCCTTCATAAAAACGCTTTTTTTATTTTTTTATTTCCAGAAACTCTGAATTTAATTTTACTATTGTCGTTTTTGCCCTTCAACATCTAAAGTGTACACTTGCAAAAATTTCATTTTTTTCATTTAATCCCGATGTATTTTTTTATTATTTCTGAAATATAATCTCCTTCTAATAAAGTTTTTTTCTTTTGGAATTTCCACTTCAGTTTCGTCAATCGTATTTGTTTGAGAATTATAAACGAAAATTTTTAAGATTTTTCCTTTTTTTCTTCTGAAATAACATTTTTTAGATAAACTAGAATCGACAACTACCTCTATTTTTACTCGAATGATTTTTTTATCATAAATATTTATTCCTATCATGATTAAAGATACACCAATTAAAAAAATATAATCCATCTATTTTTTTCAAAAAAACTTTTTTTATCATTTCAGTTTTTATCGTTATTTCCCATATTCTAACTCCTTCCTATTATTCAAAGTTTTTTTCTTATCGCATCGGCTATTCCTCTTACTAATTTCTCTTGTCCCGTGTCAGAAATATAATTAGAAACATCTGCATAATTTGAAATAAACCCTATTTCTACTAACACTGCTGCTGAATGCGTCCCACGAAGAACAGCGAAATTTGCTCCTAAAACTCCTCTATCTCTAAGTCCAAAATTATTTACAATACTATTCAAAATATCTCTTCCTACTGCTGCACTCTGTCTTTGATTTATTTGATATATAATGTCATTAACTAAATAATCAGAATATTCTGTATTTACAGATTTATCTACACTATTTTCAAATTTTGCTACTTCTGCTGCATATGATGATGGATTTTTAGAATAATAAAATACTTCAACTCCAGTTCCCGTCACATTTTGATTCTGAATTTAAGTGTATACTTATAAAAAAATCAGAATTATTTCTATTTGCTATTTCAGCTCTTTCTTGAAGTGGTATAAAAAAATATCTGTTGATCTTGTCATAATTACTTTAAAATCATCTCTTAAATTCTCTGCCAATTTTTTTGAAACAGCTAATGCAATATCTTTTTCTCTGTATCCATTTCCTATAGCTCCCGTGTCTTTTCCTCCATGCCCTGGATCTATAACTATTGTATATTTCTTTTTTTAGGTACTGACGGAATAACAACAACAGGTTGTTTTTTTCTGCAAACATAACTTGCGTTTCTTTATTTTTGATTTATAACTTTATATTCTATACCTTCTTTTTAAATAAAAAGTTATATTTGTAAAACCTGCAATTTCTGTTACACTAACTTTTTTTCTAAATATTTATCATTTAGATTCAAATTTTTGAGGCACATCTTTTTTTAATTTTTAAATTTTTGATAGCTTAACTCTATAATATTTTTGATTATTATTATAAGTTATAGTAGGAATTATTTTTTTATTTTTCTTTAAATGTCGTTCTAAAAACTCCATTTCTATATGTTATATTTTCTAATGTTTCCGAAAAATAATAAAGCTCCTAAAAAAATATAAAAAAAGAAAGATTAATATTTTTCCTCATTTTTTTCCTCCTAAATTTTCAACTTTTTACTACTTTATAATTTCAGAAATTGCTGATTTTTAAAACAGTTAATCTCACTGATTTATCTACTTTTTATTTCAACTGAATCTGTTAAAACATTAGTAATTTCTCCTTTAATACCTCCAATTGTTACAACTTTAACTCCTGCTTTTAAAAGAATTTATCATTTCTTCTTGTTTTTTTCTTTCTTTTTTTATTCGATAAAATTGTAGGTACTATCATAATCCCTATTATCACCACATAAAAATATTATTAATTGAATTCCATTCATTTTTTTCATCTCCTCTTATTTTTACATTTTTCTTTTACATTATATCATATTTTTTTATTATTTTTTTACAAAAAAAGGAGAAAATTTTTTTCTTTATTTTTTTCTCCCATTTTTTTCTAATTTAATCTTTATTTTTCTAAAAGTAATTTTTAATATAATTTTTAATTGACCTTTAGCTACTGTTCCTTTTTACTTTATAATTTTTCATCAAAGAATGTTAAATCTGCCACATACCCTTCTTTTTATATCCGTATCTATCTTCTACCGATATTGCTTTTGAAGGTAAAGAAGTCGCCATTTTTAATGCTTCCTCTATTGTTAAATGAACTTTTTTTACTAAATTTTCTATTCCTTCAATCATAACAAGTGCCGATCCTCCCAATGTTCCTTCAGCTGATTGACATTTTTTTATCTTTATAGAACACACGATTTCCTTCAAACATAAATTCTGTCATCGTATCTATTCCAGCTGGAGATACTGCATCTGTCACTAAATAAAGTCTATCTTTCATTATTTTTTTTGCAATTTCCACTGCAGAAAATGTCATATGATACCCATCAACTATTATTCCTGCCATAACTTTATCGTCATTCATTACAAAGCCTACTGCTCCGGGATTTCTTGATTGTAATTGACTCATTGCATTATACAAATGTGTCGCTCCATCAAAATATTCTTTTTTTTCAACACATTCATCATAATTTGCATTTGTATGTCCCATATTAAGTTTTATTCCACTTTGTCTTAATTTTTTCAAATGTTCAATTTTCCCTTTTTCCGGTGCAATAGTCATAATTTTTGTTACATCATATCCTGCATCTGCAATTTTATCTATAATTTCATCTGATAAAATTCTAACATATTCCGGTCTATGTATTCCTTTTTTTTCTAAACTAATATAAGGCCTTCTATATGTAATCCCAACACTCAATATTTTTTCTTTATCTTGCATATTTTTTTATTAAATTTAATGCTTCTTCTATTTTTTTCATCTGGTGATGTTATAAGTGTCGGTAAAAAAATGAAGTACATCCATATTTTTTTATTTGTTTCATTCATAATTTCTAAAGTTTCACGTGTTATCGCATCATTAAATAACACTCCACTACAACCATTTAATTGTAAATCAATAAATCCAGGAGATAAAAATTTTTCCCCTCTAAATCTACAATTTTTTTCATCTTTCAACATTTCTTCTGTCAAATCAGTTTCTTTTTAATATTTTTATTCTATCATTTTCTAAAAACAACAACTGTTTCTTTTTATAAATTTTTTTCTCCATCAAAAATTTTTAGCATTTTTTTAAAAATCATTTTTAATTACCCCTTATTTTTATCAAATTTAACATTTCTTTTTTTATATTCATCTAGATCTAATTTTTTTGCATTCAATTTCTTTTAAAAGTATTTATATGTCTTCACTTTTAAATCTGATGCCGCTTTTTCATCAATAACAATTACAGTTTTTCTATGCAGCTGCAATGCTGATATTGTCCAAAGATGATTAATTCCACCCTCTATACCATGATAAACTGCTCTCGCTTTTTTATATCCATCTGCAAGAATCATTATTTCCTCAGAATCCATTAAAGTTCCAACTCCAACCGTTAAAGCTAACTTAGGTACTTTTTCTACATCGTTATCAAAAAATCTTGAATTTGCTAAAATTGTATCGTAAGTAAGCTCTTTATCTCTCGTACGAGATGAAAGTGAAGATCCCGGTTCATTAAATGCAATATGCCCGTCTTCTCCAACACCACCCATAAATAAGTGTATTCCACCATACGATTTTATTTTATCTTCATATCTTTGACATTCTGCTTCCAAATCTTTAGTCATTCCATCTAAAAATATTTATATTTTTCTTTTTTTATATTAATATGATTAAAGAAATTTTTCATGCATAAAATAATGATAACTTTGCTCATGTTCAGGACTTAATCCGACATACTCGTCCATATTAAATGTTACAACATTCTCAAACGATATTATACCTTCTTTATTCAAATTAATTAATTCTCTATATGTTCCAAGTGGAGTTGACCCTGTTGGAAGCCCTAAAACTAACGGCTTTTTCACTTGTTGGCTTAAATTTTAATATTTTTGCTATTTTTATATGCACTCCATTTTGCTATTTCTTCTTTATCTTTTTAAAATAATAACTCTCATAAACTACTCCTCTTTACAATCATAATCTTAAAAAAACTGAGAACACAAAGCTCTCAGTTTTTTTAATAGCTAATTTTTCTATTTTAATTTAATTTTTTTAATTCTGCTGCTACAAATTCTACATAGGAATAAATTATAACTTGAACATCTGTTTTTTTGAAGGTTTTACTATTCCAGCTGCTACAGTTCTTATAACTTTATCATTTACTAATGTAGTATCTTTTACTTCTAATCTTAATCTTGTTGCACAATTATCAATAGATACAAGATTTTTCTTTTTCCACCCTAATGCTTCAAAAAAATTACTTTTGCAACTTCAGCATGATTTTTTTATTTTTTTGTTAAAACAACTCTTTCTTCTTCAACTGTATCTTCTTCTCTTCCAGGTGTCATTAAATTAAATTTAACTATTAATGTTTTAAATACTACATAATATAATACCGCAAACACTAAACCTTGTATTATTAATAAAAATGGTTTGTTAGCCAATGGTAATCTTGAACTTAAAACAAAGTCAACAAGTCCTGCACTAAATCCAAATCCTGCTGTTGCGTGTAATGTTGATGCAATAAATAAACTTAAAGCTGTTAAAGCCGCATGAATTATATATAATAATGGTGCAACAAACATAAATGCAAATTCTAATGGTTCAGTTACTCCTGTAAAGAATGATGCAAATCCTGCTGCTAACATTAATGAAGCTATTTGTGCTTTTTTCTCAGGTTTTGCTGTTTGATAAATTGCAAATCCTGCTGCTGGTAATCCAAACATCATAACTGGGAAGAATCCTGCTTGATACATTCCTGTTACACCTTTAATACCTGTTCCTGCCCAGAAGTTTCCAATATCATTTATTCCTGCTAAATCAAACCAGAATACTGCATTTAATGCATGGTGTAATCCAACTGGAATTAATAATCTATTGAAGAATCCATAAACTGCTGCTCCAAATGCTCCCATTTTTGTCATTACTATTCCAAATCCAACTAATCCTGAGAATATTGCTGGCCAAACAAAGAATAAAACAACTGAAACTAAAAGCATAGCAATTGATGTCATAATTGGTACTAATCGTTTACCACTAAAGAACGCTAATGCTTGAGGCAATTCTGTTCTATGGAATTTATCAAACATTGTTGCAGCTACTAATCCAGATAAAATTCCTATAAATTGGTTAGAAATTTTTGAAAATGCCAACGGAACTTCTTTTAAATCTACTTTTGTTAAAGCTGAAACTGTTTCTGGTTTTAATAAAGTTGTAACAACTAAAAATGCAACCAATCCACTTAATGCTGCTGACCCATCTTTTTCTTTTGTCATACCATAAGCTATTGCTACAGCGAATAAAATTGACATATTATCAATTATAGCTGCTCCTGCTTTAATTAAAAATGCTGCAACTGGGCTATTTGCTCCCCATCCTGCTGGATCAATCCAATACCCAATTCCCATTAATACTGCTGCTGCTGGTAACACTGCAACTGGCAACATCAATGATTTTCCAATTTTTTGCAAATACTTCATCATATTTACCACTCTCTTTCTTATTTTTTTGATAACAATAGTATACCACGAATTTACAAAAATAAAAGACCCATTCACAAAAAAAATTGTCTTTTTTTATTTCATAATATTTTTTTCCCTTAATTTTTATTGACATTGTTTCTAATAAAATTGTCACAAAAAAACTAAATATGTGAAAAATCCTATTTCTTTTTATATCAAAATACATTGTTCCTGCCATAAACATTTCATAGCCTAATCCTCCAGCTCCTGAGGCTGCTCCTACTACAACTGCATTTGTAAAATTTATTTCAAAACGAACAAAAGTCCATGATAATATTGAATTAAAACAAGTTGGAATTACACCTTGAAATATTATTTGCCATCAAGAAGCCCCAGTTGCTCTTAAACTTTCTATAATTCCATTGTCTATCTCTTCTATACTTTCAGAATAAGCCTTCGTTAAATACGATACACTATGAAAGGTCATCCCAATTACTGCTGCTTCAATTCCAATACTTGCAACTACTGAAAATATCATAACCCACAAAATTGTTGGAACTGCACGAATAAACGACATTACAATTTTTTTATTATTTGAGAAGTTCTCTCAGAAGATAGATTTTTTTGAGCAAAAAAATGATAAAAAAATAATGCAACTGTTGCTCCAATTATCGTTGTTAAAATTGCTATTGATATTGTAACAACTAAACTTTTTAATATTTGCAAAATAGTATATCGTTCAGACAATTTTTGCTTCCAAAAAAACATCCATTTTAAATTTTTTTCCTAAATCAATTAATGCTACTCTAAAATTTACCTCATTAAAATTTATTGTAAATAATGTGCATAAAGTTATTATACACAAAATTAATAAAACTCCATATAAATAAATCTTACTTTTTTTGTAAACTTTTTTTATTTTTTTATTTTTCCCACTTTTTTTGTTTTTTCTACATTTGATAAAGTTTCTAAACCTTTCATTTTTTTACTCCTATAACAATTCTTTTTCTCACTTTATTTGATACTAGCTCAATTCCTATTACAAAAAAATTACTACAATTAAAATTATTAATCCAACAACATCGTACTTAAAATCACGATAATACATATTAAACAAAAATCCTATTCCCGTTCCTGTCAACATTCCTATTAAAGTCATTTCTCTTATACTATTTTCAATGTAGTAAAGAACCCAAGATACAAGTTGTCCCGATACACTCGGTATAACTCCTTGAAATATTATTTGAAAATAATTCGCTCCAGTCACTTCCAAAGCTTCACGGACATTAGCTCCAACTTCATCAATCGTTTCCATAAAAGTTCTAATCATATAGCCAAAAAGTATTACAACTAAAGCTATCAATCCTGTCATTTTACTTTGTTTAAATGAAAACAGTAATAAAATAGACCACGCAACTATTGGAGTATTTCTAAACATTGAGCAATAACTTTTTATTATTATTTTTTTGAAAATTTATTTATTCCTGTTGTTTCCGAGCCGATTATTGCTAAAAAAATATTGCAAATATTGATGAAATTACCGTGGCTGTTATACCAATCATTACAGATTCTAACATTGTACTCATTATTTTTAGGAAAATATTTTTAATGCTGAGCTGTAGGTATAAAAATTTTTTTAAATAGCCAAATTATTCCGTTTGGAATTGATAAAAAAATGCTATTCCATTTTGAAATCCAGAAATTAAAGCTGAAAGTCCATAAAAGTAAGATGAATAAAATTAAAAAAATTTATTTTAGATTGTTTTCTCATTTTTAAAAATATCTTTTTCATTACTTAACATTTTTCTATCTCCATTTTCTTATCACTTGAATATACTTTTTTTATCGTCTCTTCATTCAATTCATTGACAATATTATCAAATATTTTTTTCTCCATTATTTAACGCTATTATTCTATCTGAATACTTTTTTTGCTATATCTACTTGATGTAAATTTACAATACAAGTTATTTTCATTTCATCAACAATTTTTTTATATAATCCATTACAATTTCAGATGTTTTTTTGGATCAAGCAGAGCAATAGGCTCATCGCAAAGTAGCAGCCTTGGTTTTTTTGCATTAACGCCCTTGCAATTCCAACTCTTTGCTTCTGTCCTCCTGAAAGTTCACTACATTTATGATACGCATATTTTTGCCATATCTACTCTTTCTAATAACTCAAATCTTCTCGTTTCTCATCTTCATTATATATCCCCAAAAATACCCTTTAATGTTGACTTATATCCAAGCCTTCCATGTAAAAACATTTTTCTATTACAGTTAATTTTTTTCTACTAAATTATAATTTTTGAAATATCATCCCAATTTGTCGTCTTACTTTTATTTATCTCTTTTTTTAATTTTTGATATTTTTAACTATTTTTTTCTTTTTTTACTTTCATCTTCTGTAAGAAATTTTATTTCCCCATTTGTTATATCAATCATTCTATTTATCGTTCTTAAAAGTGTTGATTTCCCTGAACCAGACGATTCAATTACAGAAATAAATTCTCCTTTATTTGCTATAAAGCTTACATTTTTTTAACGCTTTTTGTCCCATTATTATACGTTTTTTTCTACATTTTTTAAGTTCTAATAACATTGGATTTTTCTCCTTTTTGTTTTTTTAAATTATAACTATTATAATACAATTTTTTTACAAAAAGAAAAGGAGACTTGAAAATATTTTTTTAAAATTATATATTCACAAAAAAATCTCCTTTATTTATTGTACTAAAATTATTTAACTTCTCTTAATTTTTTTCATACCATTTATTGTTAGTTTCTATCAATCCAACTTTATCATTTTTCTTTCAAGAACATTCCTCTTACTTTTACTTTCTTTTCCTGAGAAAATATGAGGATTATTCGTAGTTTTTTTCAGACATTAACGCTTTTTTTGATTTTTCTCTTGATCATCTTTTGATAAAGTTTTTTTGTATTAAATGTAATTGCTCCATTTAATACTGGTATTGATTTTTATAACTGTAAATGCTTTTTCCTGCTACTTCTCCAAACGGTGCAACTGCTCCTTGTTTTACTTTATAAGTTGCTCCTTTTTGATTTTCTTTTCCATCTACTAAATCATATATTGTAAATGATTTTGGTATCGCAAATGTTGCAACATCAGCATCTTTTTTAAGTAAATTTACTTGTGTTCCCGGATGTGAATTACCAAAAATTACTTTTTGAAAATACTTTTCCTGGCTCTAATAATTCTTCATAATTTTCAATTCCTAATTCTTTTGCAATTACTTTTGCAGGAACTTTAAATCCTGAAGTTGAACTATTTGTTACAAATGCCATTGTTTTCCCTTTAATTTTTTTTAAATCAAATTCTCCGTTTGTTTTGTATTGATCTGCATCTTCTGATCTTACTGCAATAAAGCTATAATAAAGTGAATCTTCAATTGTTCCACTTTTTCCAGCATTTGTCAATACTGCTTGAACATCTTTACTTCTATCTGCTGCACTTAATATAGCTTCTCCTCCTAAATACGCTATTTGTGCTTTCCCTGATACGATATTTTCTATTGCAATATTATAATCTGTCGTTGTAACTATTTCAGCTTTTTTTCCCTGTTGATTCTGCTATAACTTTAGCAAATTCTTCTCTCGACTGTTTTTAATGAGTCGTTTGATTCATTCGGTAAAAAAATACTATTTTTTTATTGTATCATTTTTACCACAAGATAATGCCATTACAAATATACTCAATATTAAAAAAATACTCTCAAAAAAAAATTTTTTTCACGTTTTTTTGAAACCTCCTATATAACTTTTTTTCGTTATTATAATATATTTTTATCATTTTTTTGTCTACAAATTTTCAATTTTAACTATCTATATAGTTTTTTTGATTTTTCTTCTAACAAAATAAAATTTACCGTGTCTTTCAAATATGACGGATTCTTCAATTTTTTGTTTGTATAAATTCTCTGCTCTTTTTATAATCATTTTTTTCTTCTTTTCTTATAAAAACTAACTGTTCCTGTATCAAATTTTTTTATATTTTTTTATCTTTTTCAGCTTTCACATCGTATTTTTTTATAACCTTTGTATTATAAATTGGAATCATACAATTAAGTTTTTATCGTTCCAAGTAATCTTTCTTTATCTTTTTGTATCTTTTTTTATTCTAATTATTATTTTTTTGTAGATTTTTTTATTTTTTTATCTAAATCATAATCTTTATTCTTGGGTGACGACAATGGTGCGATATATATAAATTCATTTTATTTTTTTAATAAAATTCCCAAATATTTTCTATTAACTTTATACTTTTCACCACTCATAATTTAACACTTTTTTCATCATATTTTTTTCAAATAATCTATATAATTATTATCAACCTCATACAATTTTAATATCATTTTTCCCCCTAATATTTTTTTCAAAAAAAGGCTACTTCTAAGTTAAGTAGCCTTGACTTTATAATTCCTTCTTTTAAAGTAATTTCTTACTAGGCAGTGGATCACCCGACTTTATAACTCCTTCTTTTTAAAGTAATTTCTTACTAGGCAGTGGATCGCCCTGACTTTATAACTCCTTCTTTTTAAAGTAATTTCTTACTAGGTAGTGGATCACCCGACTTTATTCTGATCAATTTATACCATATTTCTTTTTTTAATGTCAATCATTTTTTTAATTTTAATTTAATCTAAAAAAACAAGAACCTTTAGATTCTTATTTCCAACTGTTTAGTTTTTCAATATTCTTTCTAAAAAAATTCTTGTCTTATTTTTTTAGTTATTTTTTTCTTCAACTTTTTAAAAAAATTTGATTATTTATAGATTTTTCAATTTATTTTTTTACTTTTTTTCCATCTCTTTATTAATTTGATTAATTTTAAGTTGGTTAAGTGAATCTATTTTTATCAACTTTTTTTGATTAATTCTTTCTTCTAATTGATTCATCTTCATTTGATTTAATTTATCTATAGTATCTGTTTTTTCTATCGATTGCAACTATAGCTTCTTGCATTCTATATTGATTAGCTTTAATTGCTTCTTGCTCTTCTCTCATTCTTTGTTGCTCTCTTTCAAGTTTATCAAATTTTCTAGTTGAATCTGTTTGTAATAATCCTACTTGAGATTTTAATCTATCAAGTTCTTTTGGTTGAATATCTCTTTCTCCAAATTGATATCCTAATCCCAATCCAGTAGTTACTTTATTTTGACTGTCTAATGCGGCACTAGCTTTATAAACAAGTCTTCCTCCATCAGATACTCCTGAAATTCCTACTGCATAAGCTGTTTCTCCTCTATGTTTTCCAATACCTACTGCAATGTTGTATCTATTACTTGATGCATCATTTATTTGAGGAATATTTGCCATTGCTGCTACTCCTGCAATTCCCGCTCTACTTTCTGTACTTAATTCTGTAATTCTAGTAGTATTATTAGTGATTCTAGTTCTAACATTTTTCTAATTGCTCATCTACATATCCAGCATTAACTGCTTGAGTTCTATCAATTGCAACTCTATTTCCATCAACTACAATATAGTCAACATCTTTTAATCCAGTAATTGTTCCTTTACCTTCTTGTTTGTAAATTGGACTTACATTACCATCTTTGTCTTTATATGTTACAATATTCCCCGCATTATCTGCATAAACTATAGGTTTTCCACTTGTTTTATCTGCTGCTATTGATTTAGCAAAGTCTAATGAACCTGTTTCTCCATTTAATACTGCTTTAGTATTTCCAGTTCCTACCGTTACTGTTGCAAACTCTGGTCTTTCTGACATTGCCACAGATATAGTTCCTGTATTTGTTTTATTGTCTAAAGTATAAGATGTTGTTAAGTTTTTACCTGTATAAGTAGTAGTTTCTCCTACTTTTGCTACTATTTTACCATCTTTTTCCTCTTTAGCAGCTGCTGTAATTTTTTCAGTTGCTGCCTTAACTTCAAGTGTACTTCCTAAATTTTGTACAGTATTTGTTGTAGTACTATTATTTACAACATTAGTAGTATCACCTTTCAATGTTAATCCAGCACTAGTTTTAATCTTATCTTTAATATATCCAACAGTTGCTACTGATGTATCATCATCAGCTTTTGCTACTACTCCAGTGATAGTTCCATCTGTTCCTAGTTTTAGATTTGCTCCAGGAGTTCCTGTTGTTGTTAATGAAATTCCATTTTTATCAATAGTAACTTTCTTACCATCTTCTTCTTTAGTTTCAAATCCAGTCATTCCAGTTAATTTATCAGCTAGTTTTACAACTAATCCTTTCGCTCCTGTTGTTTCATCTTTTTCCACTTTAATATTATTAGCTGCAGTAGTTCCAGTTACAGTTCCTTCACCTTTAATAGTTACAGTATCTTCTAACTGAGCATTAACAACTTTATTAGGATCATTTACATCATTTCCAGCAAAGTTTAGACCTTTGTTCATTTTTATTAACAGCATTATTAATATTGTTTGTAACATTGTTAATTTCATTTGTTACATAATTTACTGTTGCTGCTGCTGTTTTATCTGTTCCATCTGGATCTTTAAGACCTGTTATAGAACCCGTTCCATTCGTTCCATCTTTAGCGAATACAATTGAACCATCTTTTCCATCTGTTCCGTTTCCACCATTAATTGTTACTCCTGGTGCTCCATCTTTTCCATGAACAACTATTGATGAACCATTTGTTCCATCTGTTCCTTTAATTGTTACTCCGTCTTTTCCGTCTTTACCATTAATTGCCACTGATGATCCGTTTGTTCCATCTGAACCTTTAATTGTTACTCCGTCTTTTCCATTTTGTCCATCTTTTCCATTAATTACTACTGAAGCTCCATTTGTTCCATCTGTTCCATTGATAGCTACTGCATTTTGTCCATCTTTACCTGCAATAGAAATTCCATCTTCGCCTAATGTTATTTTAGTTTTTCCTTTAGAAATTGTATCAATGTTACTTAAGTCTTTATTAAGTTTAATTTCAAGTGTACTTGTAGCATTATTTCCAACAACTGCTATATTTCCAGTTGCAGAATTTGCTCCTGTATAATTACCTTCACCCTTGATATTCACTGCTTCATTTAACTTAACTTTAACTTCATCTCCAGAATTTCCATTATATTTCATACCACCATCAACAATATTTTTAATATTATTTGTAATAGCAGTCTTAGCTCCTTCAATTTGGTTAGTTACATAGTTTACTGTAGTTGCTGCTGTCTTATCTTTTGGTGTTCCATTATCATTTAGTTCAGGATCTTTAAGTCCAGTTATAGAACCTGTTCCATTTTCTCCATTTTTAGCGAATACAATCGAACCATCTTTTCCATCTGTTCCATTTCCACCATTAATTGTTACTCCTGGTGCTCCATCTTTTCCATGAACAACTATTGATGAACCATTTGTTCCATCTGTTCCTTTAATAGACACTCCATCTTTTCCGTCCTTACCATTAATTGCCACTGATGATCCATTTGTCCCATCTGAACCTTTAATTGTTACTCCATCTTTTCCATTTTGTCCATCTTTTCCATTAATTACTACTGAAGCTCCATTTGTCCCATCTGTCCCATTAATTGCTACAGCATCTTTTCCATCTTTACCTGCAATAGAAATTCCATCTTGTCCTAATGTTATTTTTAGTATTTTTGATTTTTGGATAGATTTAATATTTTGTAATGCTTTCAGCTAGTTGGATTTCAAGTTTAGAAATTTTATTAGCTGTATCTTCAGAAGCTACAACATTAATATTTCCATTTGCTCCTGTAAAGCCTGTTGCTGTTGTTCCTTGTCCTACTATATTTACTGTTGTACTCAATGGAGCATGTGCTTTTCCACTATTTCCAGTAAAGTCTAGTCCTGCTTGTGCTAACGCTTGTAAATCTCCAACATTTACTGCTTTATTCAATCCATCTGTTTTAGTTAACAAGTTATTTACTGCTGTTTTAGCATTATCTGCTGTTATAGCTGTTGGTGTTGTTCCACTTGTATTTGTCAATCCTAATCCACTTGCTATATTATTTAATGTATTAGGTGTTGTAGTACTTCCATCTGCATTTACCACTCTTAACTCTGGATTTGTTACAGGTGTTCCTGTTACTCCTGTTTTTATATTTCCATCTGCTCCTACTTGATCTGCTGGGTAATATTTACCGTCATTTGCTTTTGCAAGTCTATTTCCTTGAGCATCCGTAAATACTACTGTTCCTGCTTCTCCATTTCTTAAAGCATTTACTTTCGTTGTTAAATCTTTTCCATTTAATCCATCTTTAGCTGTTAATCCATGGCTTCCATTTGTTCCGTCTCTTCCATCTTTTCCATCTCTTCCATCTGATACCGCTGTAATATTATCCAACTTAGCTTTTGTTGCAGCATCCAATTTAATAGTTACATCTGTTCCATTTGCACTTGTTTCTATTCCATCTGTTCCTTTTATTCCAAATGATAATCCGTTTTCTTTTCCTAATTCTTGTTTGTCTGTTGAACCTGTATTTCCATCCAACTTGATTGTATTAGTTTTTAATGCATTTAATTGTTTTACGTTTACTGCATCATTATCAGCTGTTCCATCTCCTACATTTGTTAACACACTCTTAGTCGTTACATTTGTTCCACCTGGTACATATCCGTTTAATGCGTGTTTTAATTGTTGTCCTCCTGCTACTGTTGGATCTGGATTTATCGCTGTTAATATTGCTGGCGTTTTACCTGCTAACGGTGCTGTCTTATCTGCATTTAAATCTCCATCTGCATAGTATCCTGATTGTATTGCTGGATCTGTTGAAACTATATATGTTTTCCCTTGTAAATCTGCTGATTTATATAGTTTATTATCTGCTCCTAATTCCACCGGTTCATTGTTTTGTGTTACATACACTACCGTTCTTGCATCTTGTGCCAACTTAGCTGATGTTACTGCTTGATCTGCAACATTTTTTGTTTGTACTTTTCCTTGATCTATTGATAATACTAATCCATCTCCTGTTGCATTTTTAGTTACTTTTACTCCATCTCCAGTTATTTTCAACGTTTCTCCAAGTTTTCTTGTAACTGTATCTGTCGCTTTATCTCCTTGGAATGTTATTGGTAAATCTTTTACAGCATTTAATTGTCCTACATTCACTGCATCCGTATTATCTTTACCTGCTGCTACATTTATCAATCTTCTCGGATTAGTATCTGTTTTACTTAGTGGTGATAAATTATGTACAACTTCTCCTTTATACTCTTTAGATGATAAATTTTCTGGAGTTGCTCCTGTAATTAATATTTTATTACCTTCTGAATCTTGTTTAAATGTTACACCATCAGCTTCTTTTTCAAATTGATTATCTGTATAATATCCTGCTGTTACTGCTGGTACATAATTTGGATCTCCTGGATTTCCTACTGCCGCTTTAGCTGCAATATAAGTTAAATGATTTAAATCTGCTGGTTTATAAACTTTACCATCTTGTCCTAATTCTACTCTTTCTCCATTTGTATTTGCATAAATTACTGGTGCAGTTTCTGCTGTTGGCACTGCCACTCCATTAATATATAAGTTTCCATCTTTTCCAGTTGCAATAGTTACATTGTTTCCAGTTGCAGTTTTAAATACAATTTCTTTAGTTTCAATTTTTTTCTTTAACTTTTTAAATTATTAAACTTACCATTGATTGCATCAATAGCATCAGATTTAATGTCTTTAAATGTTGGACTTTCTTTAAATCCTATTTCTAGTTTTTCCACTTCCATCTGCATTTCTTGTATATTGTGTTATTAAGTTATCTCCAACATAGTTTACTGTATCTTTTTGTTAATGCATTTTTCAGCTCTATTTACATTAAATACTGTTCCTAGTTGTTGTGTTCCTTCTGTTCCTAAATCTCCTTTGTATTTAATTCCTTCATTAACTTTTTCCTATTACTGCATTTAATCCATCTTTTTAATGTAGTTTTTTTGCTGTATCAGGTGTACCATCAGCTTTATTTAATGCAGTTATAGTTGGTGCTAATGGAGTTCCATTTTCATCTGTTTCTACTCCTAATTTATTTAACACATCTTTTATTTGGGCTTTCCATTAATTGCATCTTTAGAGTTTGCATCAATTTTACCATTTGCTATATTAGATAATTTATTAGGTGTTGTAGTACTTCCCTCTGCATTTACTACTCTTAACTCTGGATTTGTTACAGGTGTTCCTGTTACTCCTGTTTTTATATTTCCATCTGCTCCTACTTGATCTGCTGGGTAATATTTACCGTCATTTGCTTTTACTAATCTATTTCCTTGAGCATCCGTAAATACTACTGTTCCTGCTTCTCCATTTCTTAAAGCATTTACTTTATCTGTTAAATCTGCTCCGTTTAATCCGTCTTTTCCTGTTAATCCATGGTTTCCGCTTGCTCCTGCTTCTCCATTTGTTCCATTTAATGCATTAGCTCCATTTTTACCATCTTTTCCATCTTTTTTGCTTCCTGCATTATTGATTTTATTGATAGTTTCTGGATCTAATCCAAATGTTATATCTTTACCACTAGCAGATACTGTTACTCCTTCTGTTCCTATCATTTTGAAGTTTTGAGTTCCATCTAACGATACTTCTGCTTTTCCACCATCTACAGCAGTTGCTCCTGCTGCTGTTCCTTTTGTTGCTGTATCTATCGCTAATTTACCTGTTCCTGATACTGCATTTCCTAAACCTATTGCAGTTCTCCATGCTTGTTTTTCTGCATCAGATAAGTTATCTAAGTTACTTGCATCTTTGTTTGCTTTAGCATCAAGTTCAGTTTTAGTTGCATATTTAGTATTTGCATTTGGATCTAAATTATCTAATTTATTTTTTTATAGTTACTTGATAATTTTACAGTTACATCTGTTCCATTTGCACTTGTTTCTATTCCATCTGCTCCTTTTATTCCAAATGAAATTCCACCATTATTATCTAAGTTTAAAGCTGTTGTTTCTGTATTTGTTTTAGCTCCATCAGCTGCAGGTGTTATTCCATCTGCTGTTAGCTTAACTGTATTCTTAGCTACTTTATAGAATTGTCCTCCATTTATTGCATCTGTTGAATCTTTACTTACATCTCCAGCTCCTACATTTGTTAACACACTCTTAGTCGTTACATTTGTTCCACCTGGTACATATCCGTTTAATGCGTGTTTTAATTGTTGTCCGCCTGCTACTGTTGGATCTGGATTTATCGCCGTTAATGTTGCTGGTGTTTTACCTGCTAACGGTGCTGTCTTATCTGCATTTAAATCTCCATCTGCATAGTATCCTGATTGTATTGCTGGATCTGTTGAAACTATATATGTTTTCCCTTGTAAATCTGCTGATTTATATAGTTTATTATCTGCTCCTAATTCCACCGGTTCATTGTTTTGTGTTACATACACTACCGTTCTTGCATCTTGTGCCAACTTAGCTGATGTTACTGCTTGATCTGCAACATTTTTTGTTTGTACTTTTCCTTGATCTATTGATAATACTAATCCATCTCCTGTTGCATTTTTAGTTACTTTTACTCCATCTCCAGTTATTTTCAACGTTTCTCCAAGTTTTCTTGTAACTGTATCTGTCGCTTTATCTCCTTGGAATGTTATTGGTAAATCTTTTACAGCATTTAATTGTCCTACATTCACTGCATCCGTATTATCTTTACCTGCTGCTACATTTACTAATCTTCTTGGATTATTATCTGTTTTTATTTAGTGGCGATAATTTATGTAAAACTTCTCCTGTATAATCTTTTTCCTGCTAATAATGTTGTTGGTTGTTCTCCTGTTTTTTTAAAACTTTATTTCCTTCATTATCTTTTTATAAATGCTCCTGTATCATCTTTTTGGAATTGATTATCTGCATAATATCCGTCTGTAAATCCATTAACTCCTTTTTACATATGTGAATCCAGTTAAGTCTGATGGTTTATATACTTTTCCATCTTGTCCTAACTCTACTCTTTCTCCATTTGTATTTGTATAAATTACTGGTGCATTTGCTGCTGACGGTACTGCTACTCCATTAATGTATAAGTTTCCATCTTTTCCACTTACTAATGTTAAGTTATTTCCTGTTCCATCTTTAAACTCTATTTCTTTAGTAGTTATTTTTTTCTGTAACTTTTTAAGTTATCAAATTTACCATCTTTTTCCTGTTACATTTCCACCTGCAGTAATATCTCCTTTTGCAGTTACTTTATTAGCTGTTACATCTTTAAATGTTGGACTTTCTTTAAATCCTATTTCTAGTTTTCCACTTCCATCTGCATTTCTTGTATATTGTGTTATTAAGTTATCTCCAACATAGTTTATTGTATCTTTTTGTTAATGCATTTTCAGCTCTATTTACATTAAATACACTTCCCTAATTGTTGTGTTCCTTCTGTTCCTAAATCTCCTTTGTATTTAATTCCTTCATTAACTTTTTCCTATTACTGCATTTAATCCATCTTTTTAATGTAGTTTTTTGCTGTATCAGGTGTACCATCAGCTTTATTTAATGCAGTTATAGTCGGTGCTAATGGAGTTCCATTTTCATCTGTTTCTACTCCTAATTTATTTAACACATCTTTTTATTTGGCTTCCATTAATTGCATCTTTAGAGTTTGCATCAATTTTACCATTTGCTATATTAGATAATTTATTAGCTGTTGTAGTACTTCCATCTGCATTTACCACTCTTAACTCTGGATTTGTTACAGGTGTTCCTGTTACTCCTGCTTTTATATTTCCATCTGCTCCTACTTGATCTGCTGGGTAATATTTACCGTCATTTGCTTTTACTAATCTATTTCCTTGAGCATCCGTAAATACTACTGTTCCTGCTTCTCCATTTCTTAAAGCATTTACTTTATCTGTTAAATCTGCTCCGTTTAATCCGTCTTTTCCTGTTAATCCATGGTTTCCGCTTGCTCCTGCATCTCCATTTGTTCCATTTAATGCATTAGCTCCATTTTTACCATCTTTTCCATCTTTTTTGCTTCCTGCATTATTGATTTTATTGATAGTTTCTGGATCTAATCCAAATGTTATATCTTTACCACTAGCAGATACTGTTACTCCTTCTGTTCCTATCATTTTTGAAGTTTTTGAGTTCCATCTAACGATACTTCTGCTTTTTCCACTCATCTACAGCAGTTGCTCCTGCTGCTGTTCCTTTTGTTGCTGTATCTATCGCTAATTTACCTGTTCCTGATACTGCATTTGAAAGCCCTAGTTTTTCTTTCCATTTAGCTGCATCGATATTAGTTGCATCTTTTTTAGCATATTTATCATTTGCATTTTCATCTAAGTTATCTAATTTTTGTTTTGTTGCTTCACTTAGTCCTACTGTTACTTTTTGTCCTGAAATTTCAACTTCAACTTCATTTTTTACCTTCTACATGTAACTTTTTGTTTTGCTAAATCTACTTTTCCAGCTTCTGTTGATCCATCTTTAGATAGTACTAACTCTGTAGATATTTCTTTTCCACCTACTTGTAATTTACCATCCGATGTTGGTCCTAATGATAATTTCTTACCTGATCCATCGTCAAACACTATTGAGCCTGTTGTTACATTATCAGCTTTTACATTTTTAAATTCTGGACTTTCTGCAAATCCTATTTCTAGTTTTCCATCTCCTGTAGTAGTATTTTTTGTATATTGTGTAATTATATTTTTTTACCTACATATTTTTCTATCTATCTCTTCTGTTCCTATAGTAGGTAATGTACCTTCAACTGATCCTGCTGGTACTGGCACTATTTTTGAAATAGTTTGTTTTGTTCCATCTTTTAATTCAACATCAGTTCCAGCTCTATTTACATTAAATACACTTCCTAATTGTTGTGTTCCTTTAGTTCCTAAGTCTCCATTATATTGGATTCCTTCATTAACTTTATCTGTTACTGCATTTAGTCCTGTTACTATTGATTGTGGTGCAGCTCCTGCAACTCCTTTTGAATCTTTTAATCCTGTTAATGCTGGTAATGTTAATGTTTTATTATCATTTCCTACTGTCAATCCAATGCTAGTCGCCACTGCATTTAATTGACTTCCATTAATTGCATCTGTTGAATCTGCGGCTATATTACCTGCTCCTACATTTGTCAACACACTCTTAGTTGTTATATCTGTTCCACCTGCTGTATATCCATTCAACGCATGTCTTAAACGTGTTTCTTGTGGATTTACTACTGCTGGAGTATCTAATTTTTGTGCTGTCGTAGTTTTCAATTCTCCATCTGCATTTACATCGTTATCTGAATAGTATCCTGTTTTAGCTTCATCTATAGTTCCTTGTGGAGTTTTTACAACAACGTATGTTTTTCCTTGTAAGTCTTCAGCTTTATGTAATTTACCATCTGCTCCTAATTCCACTACTTTATTATCTGGTGTTATATACACTACTGTTCTTGCATCTTCTGCTAGTTTAGCCGATGTTACAGCTTTATCTTTAACATTTACTGTGTCTACTTTTCCTTTTGATAATGAGAATACAAATCCATCATTTGTTGCATTTTTACTTACTTTAATTCCGTCTCCAGTTATTTTTAAAGTTTCTCCAAGTTTTCTATCTACTTTAGATGTTGTTGTAGTATCTCCTACTGTATTTGCTTCAAATGTTAATCCTGCATTTGTTAATGCTTGTAAGTCTCTTACTGTTGCTGCTTTATTTAATCCTTCTGTTTGTGCCGCTAATCCTTTAACTACAGCTTGTGCATCTCCTACAGATATTGGTTTAGCATAGTCTTCTCCAGGATTTGTTCCTGGTTTCTTACCATCTAATCCTAATCCACTTGCTAAGTTATTTAATGTATTAGGTGTTGTAGTACTTCCATCTGCATTTACCACTCTTAACTCTGGATTTGTTACAGGTGTTCCTGTTACTCCTGCTTTTATATTTCCATCTGCTCCTACTTGATCTGCTGGGTAATATTTACCGTCATTTGCTTTTGCAAGTCTATTTCCTTGAGCATCTGTAAATACTACTGTTCCTGCTTCTCCATTTCTTAAAGCATTTACTTTCGTTGTTAAGTCTTTTCCATTAAGTCCATCTTTGGCTGTTAATCCATGACTTCCATTATGTCCATTTGTTCCATCTAATCCATCTCTTCCATCTGATGTCGATTTACCTACATTATTTATCTTATCTTTCGTAGTTTGATCTAATCCAAACGTCAATGTCTTACCATCTGCTGAATTACCTGCTACTGTAATTCCATCTGTTCCTACTAATTTGAAGCTTTCTGTTCCATTAAGGCTTACTGTTGCTTTTCCGTTATTAGTTTCTGTAGTGTCTTTTTTAGTTACTGCATCTATAGATAACGTTCCTGTTCCTGATACTGCATTTGAAAGCCCTAGTTTTTCTTTCCATTTAGCTGCATCGATATTAGTTGCATCTTTTTTTAGCATAAGTATTTTTTTGCATCTGTATCTAAGTTATCTAATTTTGTTTTATACTCATCTTTTAATTTAACCGTTACATTTGATCCACTTGCATTAGTTTCTATTGCATCAGAACCATTCACTCCAAATGCTAATCCATTTTCTTTTCCTAGTTTTTTTGTGTATCAGTTGATGTATTTCCATCTCCAGTTAACTTGATTGTATTATCTTTTACTGCATTTAATTGTCCTACATTCACTGCATCCGTATTATCTTTACCTGCTGCTACATTTACCAATCTTCTCGGATTATTATCTGTTTTTATTTAGTGGCGATAATTTATGTAAAAACTTCTCCTGTATAATCTTTTCCTGCTAATAATGTTGTTGGTTGTTCTCCTGTTTTTTTAAAAACTTTATTTCCTTCATTATCTTTTTATAAATGCTCCTGTATCATCTTTTTTTGAAATTGATTATCTGCATAATATCCGTCTGTAAATCCATTAACTCCTTTTACATATGTGAATCCAGTTAAGTCTGATGGTTTATATACTTTTTCCATCTTGTCCTAACTCTACTCTTTCTCCATTTGTATTTGTATAAATTACTGGTGCATTTGCTGCTGACGGTACTGCTACTCCATTAATGTATAAGTTTCCATCTTTTTCCACTTACTAATGTTAAGTTATTTCCTGTTCCATCTTTAAACTCTATTTCTTTAGTAGTTATTTTTTTCTGTAACTTTTTAAGTTATCAAATTTACCATCTTTTTCCTGTTACATTTCCACCTGCAGTAATATCTCCTTTTGCAGTTACTTTATCAGCTGTTACATCTTTTAAATGTTGGACTTTCTTTGAATCCTATTTCTAATTTCCCACTTCCATCTGCATTTCTTGTATATTGTGTTATTAAGTTATCTCCAACATAGTTTACTGTATCTTTTGTTAATGCATTTTCAGCTCTATTTACATTAAATACACTTCCTAATTGTTGTGTTCCTTCTGTTCCTAAATCTCCTTTGTATTTAATTCCTTCATTAACTTTTCCTATTACTGCATTTAATCCATCTTTTAATGTAGTTTTTGCTGTATCAGGTGTACCATCAGCTTTATTTAATGCAGTTATAGTTGGTGCTAATGGAGTTCCATTTGCATCTGTTTCTACTCCTAATTTATTTAACACATCTTTTATTTGGCTTCCATTAATTGCATCTTTAGAGTTTGCATCAATTTTACCATTTGCTATATTAGATAATTTATTAGGTGTTGTAGTACTTCCATCTGCATTTACTACTCTTAACTCTGGATTTGTTACAGGTGTTCCTGTTACTCCTGTTTTTATATTTCCATCTGCTCCTACTTGATCTGCTGGGTAATATTTACCGTCATTTGCTTTTACAAGTCTATGACCTTCTGCATCCGTAAATACTACTGTTCCTGCTTCTCCATTTCTTAACGCATTTACTTTATCTGTTAAATCTGCTCCGTTTAATCCGTCTTTTCCTGTTAATCCATGGTTTCCACTTGCTCCTGCATCTCCATTTGTTCCATTTAATGCATTAGCTCCATTTTTACCATCTTTTCCATCTTTTTTGCTTCCTGCATTATTGATTTTATTGATAGTTTCTGGATCTAATCCAAATGTTATATTTTTATCATTAGCAGATACTGTTACTCCTTCTGTTCCTATCATTTTGAAGTTTTGAGTTCCATCTAACGATACTTCTGCTTTTCCTCCAGTTACTTCTGTCGCTCCTACTGCTGTTCCTTTTGTTGCTGTATCTATCGCTAATTTTCCTGTTCCTGATACTGCATTTGAAAGCCCTAGTTTTTCTTTCCATTTAGCTGCATCGATATTAGTTGCATCTTTTTTAGCATATTTATCATTTGCATTTTCATCTAAGTTATCTAATTTTTGTTTTGTTGCTTCACTTAGTCCTACTGTTACTTTTTGTCCTGAAATTTCAACTTCAACTTCATTTTTACCTGCTACATGTAATTTTTGTTTTGCTAAATCTACTTTTCCAGCTTCTGTTGATCCATCTTTAGATAGTACTAACTCTGTAGATATTTCTTTTCCACCTACTTGTAATTTACCATCCGATGTTGGTCCTAACGATAATTTATGACCTGCTCCATCATCAAACACTATTGATCCTGTTGTTACATTATCAGCTTTTACATTTTTAAATTCTGGACTTTCTGCAAATCCTATTTCTAGTTTTCCATCTCCTGTAGTAGTATTTTTTGTATATTGTGTAATTATATTTTTACCTACATATTTTCTATCTATCTCTTCTGTTCCTATAGTAGGTAATGTACCTTCAACTGATCCTGCTGGTACTGGCACTATTTTTGAAATAGTTTGTTTTGTTCCATCTTTTAATTCAACATCAGTTCCAGCTCTATTTACATTAAATACTGTTCCTAGTTGTTGAGTCCCTTTAGTTCCTAAGTCTCCATTATATTGGATTCCTTCATTAACTTTATCTGTTACTGCATTTAGTCCTGTTACTATTGATTGTGGTGCAGCTCCTGCAACTCCTTTTGAATCTTTTAATCCTGTTAATGGTAGTAATGTTAATGTTTTATTATCAGTTCCTACTGTCAATCCTACTTTATCTGCTACATCTTTTAATTGACTTCCATTAATTGCATCTGTTGAATCTGCAGCTATATTACCTGCTCCTACATTTGTCAACACACTCTTAGTTGTTATATCTGTTCCACCTGCTGTATATCCATTCAACGCATGTCTTAAACGTGTTTCTTGTGGATTTACTACTGCTGGAGTTTCTAATTTTTGTGCTGTCGTAGTTTTCAATTCTCCGTCTGCATTTACATCGTTATCTGAATAGTATCCTGTTTTAGCTTCATCTATAGTTCCTTGTGGAGTTTTTACAACAACGTATGTTTTTCCTTGTAAGTCTTCAGCTTTATGTAATTTACCATCTGCTCCTAATTCCACTACTTTATTATCTGGTGTTATATACACTACTGTTCTTGCATCTTCTGCTAGTTTAGCCGATGTTACAGCTTTATCTTTAACATTTACTGTGTCTACTTTTCCTTTTGATAATGAGAATACAAATCCATCATTTGTTGCATTTTTTTACTTACTTTAATTCCGTCTCCAGTTATTTTTTTAAAGTTTCTCCAAGTTTTTCTATCTACTTTAGATGTTGTTGTAGTATCTCCTACTGTATTTGCTTCAAATGTTAATCCTGCATTTGTTAATGCTTGTAAGTCTCTTACTGTTGCTGCTTTATTTAATCCTTCTGTTTGTGTCGCTAATCCTTTAACTACAGTTTGTGCATCTCCTACAGATATTGGTTTAGCATAGTCTTCTCCAGGATTTGTTCCTGGTTTCTTACCATCTAATCCTAATCCACTTGCTAAGTTATTTAATGTATTAGGTGTTGTAGTACTTCCATCTGCATTTACTACTCTTAACTCTGGATTTGTTACAGGTGTTCCTGTTACTCCTGCTTTTATATTTCCATCTGCTCCTACTTGATCTGCTGGGTAATATTTACCGTCATTTGCTTTTGCAAGTCTTTTTCCTTGAGCATCTGTAAATACTACTGTTCCTGCTTCTCCATTTCTTAAAGCATTTACTTTCGTTGTTAAGTCTTTTCCATTAAGTCCATCTTTTGCTGTTAATCCATGACTTCCATTATGTCCATTTGTTCCATCTAATCCATCTCTTCCATCTGATGTCGATTTACCTACATTATTTATCTTATCTTTCGTAGTTTGATCTAATCCAACTGTAAATTCTTTATTATTAAGGCTAACTGTTACTCCATCAGAACCATTTATTTTAACTGTATCAGTTGATAAGTTTACAGTCTCTGTTGGAGCAGTACCTGTCCCAATTTTTTTAATGTTGATGCTTTATTAGCAACAGAGTTAATTTTTAGTTTGTAAGTCATCATCTAATTTATTAAAAGTTATAGCTTTATCAGCTATAGATAATTGTACTCCATTTTCTCCTAAAACTTTACCTGTTCCATTTGTTACAGTAATTCCACTCAGTCCCTGTAATATCAGATTTTTTTAACATCTATAGTATATTCTTTACCATTAGAGTCATTAGTTCCTTTATTTACAGTTATTGGACTACCATCTGCTGCTTTTACAGTTCCAGTTACATTTTGTTTTGTTAAGTAATTTTTGAGTTAAATATGTATTAACTTTTCCCCCTGTAACTGTATTTTTCATCATTTTCTGCAACTTCCCCTGTACCAATTTTTATTCATGGTAGTGTCGTTTATTTTTTTACAGTATATTTAGTTTTATGATTAGCATTATCTTCTGTTGTTTCTACTTCTATACCTGTTCCAGCTTCAACTACTACTGCTTTTCTAGCTTGATCTTTAATAGCATTTTGACCTTCTGTTCCTATATTCCCTAAATTTTTGTTTGCTTTAGCATCAAGTTCAGTTTTAGTTGCATAAGTTGCATTTGGATCAGTAGATAACTTATCAAGTTTAGCTTTTTATTGTTGAATCTAAACCAATTTCAACTTTAGTTCCTGGAGCTTTTTGTTACAATTTCTCCTGATTTTCCATTAATTGCAAATTCTATTCCACCATCTTTATTTAAAAGCAACATCACTTGTTTTAGTAACTGCTGCTGCCGTTGCTGATTCTTTATCTCCAGTAAATCTTATTGTATTTGATGCAACTTTATTAGCATTATTTATCTTATTATTTAGGGTCATCTGCTAATTTAGCTCCTGTTACTGCTCCATCTTTTATTTTTACCAGTTGTAACTGCATTATCAGCTAATTTTGCTTCTGTAACAGCACCATTAGCTAATTGAGTAGTTCCAATTCCACCATCTTTAACTTTAATAGTAATTTCATTATTTGCTGCATTTGTTGAAATTGTAGAATTATCTCCTTTAATACCAATAGTTTCTCCAAGTTTTCTTGCAACATTTCCACTATTAGCAGCAAATGTCAATTGTTTATTTCCTAAATTTGTAACTGCTGTATTTGCAGCTGTCGCAGCAGTATTTGCTGCATTTGCAGTTGTTTGAGCTGCTTCAGCTTTTGTTTTTGCTGTATCTGCAGTTGATTTAACTTCATTTAATTGTGAATAGTTAACTGCATCATTATTTGCTGTACCATTTGCTACACCAGTTATTTTCTTGCTCCCAACACTTAAGTTTCCTAAATTATCAGCTGAAAGTGTTAGATCTTGAGACCCACTACCCCCATTATTTAATTTTAATGTTTTAAATTTAGGTTCTTCTTTAAATCCAATTAAAATGTCTCCATTATTTTTCTTATATGTTTCTAGGTTATCTCCAGTATATCTGTCATTCCCTGTACTCCATGAATCGTCTGTTTTAAGATTTATTGTAGAACCCAAAGTAAACTCTTTTGTCCCATTTTGATCTGGTGCTATTGTTATTTTTGCATTATCTGTAGTAAGTGTTTTTTCCTCTAATTTTTTTAATTGTCTTACATTTACTGCATCAGTGTCTTCAGCTCCATCTTCAACTTGGTTAATTCTTCTATTTCCAACAGAAACAACATATCCTTTATCGTTAAAAGCTCTATTTGTTAAATATGAGTTTCCATTTGATTCAGTAGTTGTAACATTTCTTCCTAATGCAACTGAATTTTTGAAAGTCGCTTTTGCATCAGCTCCTAGAACTGTTCCACCTTCAGCTGTCGATTTTGATCCTGATCCTAATACAACACTTGCTTTAGCATCTGTTTTTAATGTCGTTACCCCACTTGTAGTTACAGTTTCTCCAACTGTTGCTCCATTACCTATTGCCACAGAATAGTTAGAGTACACTGTTGCTCCTCCACCTATCGCTGTACTATAGTTTGCTCCAGTGTATGTTTTATCTCCATTTGTCTCTGTTTTTGATAAGAATCCTGTTTCTGCCGAAGCTCCTAATGCCACAGAATTTGTTCCTAATCCTTTTGCAGCAGGTCCTACTGCTGTTGCTCTACTAGCTGTAGTCAATGTTCTATCACCTATTGCGATTGAAGTATCCCCTTTTACTTGAGCATTTCCTCCTAAACCTACAGAATAATTAGAAGTAGTTTGTGTACCATTCCCTATAGCTATAGACGATATTCCTGATGCTTTAGTAATATCGTCTCCAACTGATCCAATTGCTAATGCGTTTACATTTTCAGCTGACGCTCTATATCCCATTGCAATAGCTTGTTTTGAATCTACTGTATTATCTTTTTTAGTCGAAGCTCTAAATCCAATTGCTAATGAATCTGTACCATTAGCTCCTTTATTAGAATAGTTTGTTTCATTTTGAAGATCTTCTATATTTACTCCTCCAACTAAAGCTGTATACTTAGCATCCGTTGTAGATGTTTTGACTGCGTCATCTATTCTTCTTACTAATCTAGTATATTCAGCTTGAATATCAGCTCCACTAGGTAATGCTGTAACCGTTATATTTCTCAAATCACTTGCCGTGTGTCTTATTAATCCCGTTGTATCAGCAGCTTCTATTTCTGCTATTTTATCTGTAATTTTTTTCTTAGAATCTGTATCAAATTTTTCACCTTTCCATTCTTCTCTAGCTTTAATTTGTAATTCTTGAGTTTTATATCTTAAATATAAATCATAATTTTTTCTTCTTTCAATTAATTCAGTAACTGTTTCTGAACCTTGTAAAGTACCTGAGTCCGAACCTTTTTTATTAACTGATAAATAGTGCATTCCAGATTCTATACCATCAACTCTACTGTCAATTTTCTCTTCCAATGTTCTAAGCTGAATTACGTTAACTGCATCAGTATCTCTAAATCCTGATGCAACATTTACTATACGACGTTCCGCCCCTTTAGAACCTACTGATATTACCCCTGTTTGTCCAGATGTAGGTATCGCTATAGACCCTCTCGCTGTCCATCCAGGTTGTAATAAATCTAAATAAGTATAATCTGTAGAACTGTTTACCCCTAAAGCAACAGAATTTTCTAGTGTTGCCTGAGAATTATTACCTATTGCCATTGCATTATTCCCTGTATACATGAACATAGGATCCGCTACCGCTTTATTTTTTATAGCAGCTGGTGACATATTATCTACTGTAGGTCCTGTATATTGTCTTATAACACTTGCTCCATTTCCAAAAGCTGTAGAGTTAGATATATTGTTATTATTATTATCTTTATCTCCTATCATAGCTCCCGATCCATAAGCCATTGAGTTTATAACTCCTGAACCAATAGAAATGTCATTTCCTATTGCAACGTTATTATTAGACGATGAACTTCCTTTTTTTAAAATATTTGTATTATTACCAAAAATTAAAGAATTTGAACCATATATCTGCGAATTAGCCCCTACTAATGATGAATTTTCTCCTGCAACTGCTGATTTTGTACCTATTACAGTTGAACTGTTAGCATCTGTCATAGTAACTGATCCAGCCCCCAACGTTATTGCATTTTGCGCTAAAGCTCTAGACGACGTTCCTATTGCCATCGAATTCATCTTATTCGCATATGAATATGACCCTATTCCAAAAGAGTTATCCTCCATAGCAAAAGCTCCTCTACCTAACGCAATAGAGTTAGATCCTAAAGCAGCTGACCTTGTCCCTATTACTAGAGCATTTTTACCACTTCCTTGAATAATTCCGCCAATATCATGAAAATAATTAACTGTTGGATTAATTGTATTACTATTTTTTATCGTATCTTCAACAGACGACAAATTATTAGTCCCCATCACTCTAGTTTTTAATGCATTATGCTGAACATCCATAGGAGAACCAGGTGTATTATTCATAGCCGCATTTGCATAAACATCTGTTCCTATCGCTATTGATCCTTCTCCTCCAGATCTTGCTCTAAGTCCTACCGCTGTTCCTCCTGTTGCCAAAATTTGAGAGTTATTCCCTATCGCTAATGCTTGATCTGCAAAGTTACGAGTTTCATTTCCTATCGCTATCGAACCTTTTCCTTCAGCACGAGATTGAGTCCCTAAAGCTGTTGCTCCTTGTCCTAGTGCATAAGCTAATGTCCCTAAAGCTGTCGATCCTGGTTTATATGCCACAGATCTTGATCCTATAGAAATAGACCCCTCTCCACCAGCAACGTTAGGTGAGTATATAGCATTTCCTGCATCTCCTATTCCATAAGCATTTCTTCCTGGATCAATTTTATCATATAAGGGTTTTAAATAGTTAGTATAGTCGTAAGTAGTAACTTTATCTCTATATGTTGTAATATCGTCATTTCCTATTGCTATTGATGATCCACCAAGTGCATAAGTGTTGTTCCCTATTGCTACTGCTTGCGAAGTTGAAGTAACGTCATTCCCTATCGCTACTGCTTGTCCTCCAGTTCCTGTTTCTCCTACACCATGTGGATTTGATTGAACTCTAACAGAACCGATTGCAACTATTCCTGAGTTAAAACTATCATTTGAAGGATCATATCCTTTAATATCTATTGCCAATTTTTGAGTCTGAAGTGTTCCTGATTGACCTGGAACATTACCTCCCGTTCCAATAACAACTGAATTCACTAATTGTTTATTAATTCTATCCGATCTTGTAAGTATAACAGACCCATCTCCTGTTCTACCATCAGCATCCCATATTGATATTCTAGAATTATTAGCACCATCTATTTTTACTGGCTGAGTTGTCCAAGCAGCATTAGCTACTGTACTTATCATAAGTCCGGCAAATCCCATCATTAAATACGCTATAACACTTCTACTATCTATACTAATTTTTATTTTTTTAAGCTACTCTTTAGCCATCTCTCTAATTCTCTTATATTAACGTTCTTTTTTTCATCTCTTCGTTTCCCTTTCTCTTTTTTTACTATCTAATTACTTGTATTCCATACTTTTTTTATACACATCATTGTCATAAGAATTTTTCTTCAAATGCTACTTTCAAAAAAATCTATCTAAATCTTCCTCTGTTGAATTTATTGTATAAATTTTTTTATATTGTTTAAGTTTTTTTCAATTTATTTTTTTAGACTTTCAAACTGACTACTCCTTATTCCCCTATTTACAAAGTATTCATTTTTTTGTTTCATTTGCTAATGTAAAAAAACAACAATATTATCTGCTTTTTTTCTGCAACACTATTTATATAGTCATCTAATATTTTTCACATCTGGAAATATTAAATTAAGATTTTTCTACTTTTTTTATTGTTCCGGCTCAATTCTTTTCAATAATTGATCTGCTGAAAACATGTCAGCCGTTATATTTTTTTGTTTTTACTAGGTAAGTTAGATACTCCGGTTATTACACTAAGTTCCTGTTTTTTTATATCATCATTAATATTTGCTATAACTACACTTTGTGCAATTAAGCACAAAAAAATAAGAAGATTTTTAACTTTTTTTCATAATTTTTTTCTCCTTTTTTTATATTCATTTATTTTTTTATTACAGACAATATTATAATATATTCTATCGTTTAATGCAAGTCTTTTTTTATTATATTTTTTTCTAACAATTTTTCTAATATTTTTAAAATTACTCCTTACTAACCTTCAAAAGTTCTTTCTTTCCCAATAAAAAAACAATATCTTTAATTACATATTAAAAAAATTCTTTATTTATATAACTCATATATTTTTTTATTTTTTTACTATAATTTAATATACAAATTTCTTTTTTTACGCTTTCTCTATAAAAACGACATATTTATGACAGAATTTCAAAAACTCATTTATTTATTTTTTTGTTTATTTTTTTATTTTTCGATGCTTTTATCTAAATTTTTCCTTGCTCTATCTTTCTATTCATATTTTTTTAAAAACATTTTTCAACTCCCCATCAATTCTACTTTTTTTCATGTTCCATATCTTTATCTATTTATTTTTTTATATTCGATTTCTATATATTATGCTTTTTCATTTTAAAGATAACCTCTTTATTTTTTTCGTACATTTCAAATATTTAATTTTTCTCTACATCTCTTATTTTTATAGTTACTTACACAGGTTTTTCTTTCTCGTTTTTTTCCTCCCTTTTTCTGTTCCGTGCCACATGTTTTTCTCCTTAGCGAATAACAAATGATCTTATGTAAAAAAATCATTGCCTGAACATAGCGAGTTTTTTTAATTTTTACAAAAAAATCTTTTTTTCACTCACTCTGCAATATCTTTATGAAAAAAAATCAATAAATAAAAAAACATCGGCTTTTTACACCGATGAAAACAACTCTAATATAAATTGCGTGAAATGATTAAGTAGATCGCTATTAGAATTATTATTTTTTTAATTGAGTGAGACATTTTTACACCTCCTTATTGCAAGATGTACACTTTTTTTATTGCATGGCTTACATTAAAAAAAGCAGGGTTATTATAGCATTTCATAAAAATTTTTTTCAATTTATAGTTGAACTTTTTTTCTATTTTTATTATATAATAATTTTTGTAAGTAATGAGTAGACATACAAAATGGCAATTAAGGGAGCTTAGCTCCCTTTTTTTATTCCATGCCATATGTTTTCTCCTTAGCGAATAGCGACTAAGCTCATGAAAAAATCATTATTTGAGTGTAGCGAGTTTTTTGATTTTTACAAAGCGAGGAAGCGTGTGAGCTTAGTCAGAAAAACATCGGCACTTTGCCTTTTGCTACTTTTTGTGGCGACAAAAGTAGATATAGTTTATTGATTTTTTCAAAAAAAACATAAAAATAAAAAGCTGACTTTTTATCGCCAGCCGAAACAATAATTTCAGAATAAATTATGTGAAATGATTAAGTAGATCACAACTAAAACTATTATTTTCTTAACTATACTAGACATCATACACCTCCTTATTGCAAGATGTATACTTTTTAAAGTTGGCAAACTTCAAAAGTTAATATTATTGTATCAATTATTTAATCAAATTTCAATCTTTTTTTATGTACTTTTTTTATAATAAAAAAACTTGCAAAAATAAACTTAATAATGTATAATAAACTTGTATAAAATACTAGACATACAAAATGGCAATCGAGGCAGTAATGCCTCTTTTTTTCGTGCCATATGTTTTCTCCTTAGCGAATAGCGACTAAGCTCATGTAAAAATCATTGTTTGAGCGTAGCGAGTTTTTTGATTTTTACAAAGCGAGGAAGCGTGTGAGCTTAGTCAGAAAAACATCGGCACTTTGCCTTTTGCTACTTTTGTGGCGACAAAAGTAGATACATAATATAAAAAAACACCGGCTTTTTACACCGATGAAAAATAAATTTTTAAAAGGCATTTCTGCAAATAATCATAATGATTACAATTAAAACGATTATTTTTTTATTTCCGTGCCACATGTTTTTCTCCTTAGCGAATAGCGACTAAGCTCATGTAAAAATCATTGTCTGAGCGTAGCGAGTTTTTTTGATTTTTACAAAGCGAGAAGCGTGTGAGCTTAGTCAGAAAAACATCGGCACTTTGCTTTTTGCTACTTTTGTGGCGACAAAAAGTAGGTACAGTTCTTGATTTTTTTATTTTTTTATTATATAATATCTTTGTAATAAAAAAATTATGTATCATATAAAATTTGCTATCAGGGAGCTTAGCTCCCTTTTTTTATTTCGTGCCATTTGTTTTTCTCCTTAGCGAATAGCAACTAAGCTCATGTAAAAATCATTGTTTGAGCGTAGCGAGTTTTTTTGATTTTTACAAAGCGAGAAGCGTGTGAGCTTAGTCAGAAAAACATCGGTACTTTGCCTTTTTTTGCTACTTTTTGTGGCGACAAAAGTAGATATAGTTCTTGATTCTTTCAAAAAAACATAAAAAAATAAAAAAAGCTGACTTTTTTTATCGCCAGCCGAAACAACAATTTCAGAATAAATTACGTGAGATGATTAAGTAGATCACAACTAAAACTATTATTTTTCTTTATTGTATAAAGCATTTTTTTCACCCCCATTACTATTAGGGTTTTTCTTTTTTTAAAGGTTGCAAACTTTAAAAAGTAATTATATTTTATCAATTTTTTTAATCATTTATCAATCTTTTTTTATTTTTTTATAAATACTTGATTTTTTTATTTTTTTATTATATAATTATATTGTAAAAATAAAGTTGTATAAAAGCATTATTTTTAAAGTTGCAATTAAGGGAGCTTAGCTCCCTTTTTTTATTCGTGCCACATGTTTTTCTCCTTAGCGAATAGCGACTAAGCTCATGTAAAAAAATCATTGTTTGAGCGTAGCGAGTTTTTTTTGATTTTTACAAAGCGAGGAAGCGTGTGAGCTTAGTCAGAAAAACATCGGCACTTGCCTTTTGCTACTTTTGTGGCGACAAAAGTAGGTACAGTTTATTAATTCTTTCAAAAAACATAAAAAAATAAAAAAAGCTGACTTTTTATCGCCAGCCGAAACAACAATTTCAGAATAAATTATGTGAAATGATTAAGTAGATCACAACTAAAACTATTATTTTTCTTAATGAAATCGTACATTTTACACCTCCTTTTTGAAAGATGTAATACTTCTAAAAATTATGGCTTATTTTAAAAAGTAAATTTATTATATCAAAACTTTAATATTTTTATCAATTATATTTTAATTTTTTTCTAAATAAAAAAAATGTTGATTTTTTTAATTTTTATAGTATACTTATTTTTGTAATAAGAAATCGTACATACAAAATGGCAATCGAGGCAGTAATGCCTCTTTTTGTGCCACATGTTTTTCTCCTTAGCGAATAACAAATGATCTTATGTAAAAAAATCATTGTCTGAGTATAGCGACCTTTTTAATTTTTTTACAAAAAAATTTTTTTCACTCTCTCTACAATATCTTTATGAAAAAAAATCAATAAATAAAAAAACATCGGCTTTTACACCGATGAAAAACAACTCTAATATAAATTGCGTGAAATGATTAAGTAGATCACTATTAGAATTATTATTTTTTTAATGGATTATTCAATTTTTTTACACCTCCTTATTACAAGATGTAACATTCCCCAAAGCATTGGATAACTTTTAAGAAACTATAATTAGTATATCATTATTTTTAATTATAATTCAATTATTATTTAATTTTTATATTTTTGTTGACTTTTTATATTTTTTTGTTGTATAATTCCAGTGTAATAAATGGATTATTCAATAAAATTGGAAACTGAGGCAGTAATGCCTCTTTTTTTCGTACTACATTTTCTCCTTAGAAAATAACAAATAATCTTATGTAAAAAAATCATTTTTTTCCTATAATTCAATGCTTCTAACACATGTTCCTCTTTAATATTTTTCACTTCCCTCAATATCTGCAATAGTCCTTGAAATTTTTCAAAAATTTTTATCATACATTCTTACAGAAAGTTTCATTTGATTCATTGCAATTTCAATAATATCTTGTATCTCTTTTGTGACAATACAATACTTTTTTTAAATCTTTTTTTGTCATCTGACTATTTAACTTATATTGCTTATATCTTTCATATTGAACTTTTCTTGCTTTCATAACTCTACTTTTTTTATACTTTTTAGATGTTTCTCCCTCATGATTCCCAAAAATTTCATCATTATTTAATCGCTTCATTTCTACATATAAATCAATTCTATCTAAAATAGATTCAGAAAATCTTTTTTTGATAATTTTTTTATATCCCTCAAACTATCTTTACACATCTCATCTTCCGGAAAATATCCTGAAGGTGTTGGATTTGATGCCATTATCGTAATACACTTTACTGGGTATTCATAAGTGACATTTGCACGAGATACGATAACTTTTCCATCTTCCAACGGTTGTCTTAAAGTTTCAAGCGTTTTAACTCCAAATTCTCCAAGTTCATCTAAGAAAAAAACTCCATTTAATGCTAATGTAATTTCCCCAACTCTATTTGCACCACCAACTAATGCTACTTGAGTGGCAGTATGATGCGGACTTCTAAATGGACGCTTGTTTACAATTGGACTATCTTTTGACAACATTCCCGACACACTATAAATTTTTGTTGTTTCTATAATTTCATCGTCCGTCATGTCTGGCATTATCGTGTTAAATCGTTTTGCCATCATTGATTTTCCGGATCCCGGGTCACCCATTAAAAACAAGTTATGTCCTCCAGCTGCCGCTATTTCCATCGCCCTTTTTGCAAGTAATTGTCCCTTAACTTCTGAAAAAAATCTAAATTATCACTTTCAATATTCGAATTTTTTTCTTTTTTTCAAATATTTTTTTCAACTAAATTATTTCCTGTAATTTCATCATTTAAAAATTCAATTACTTCTGAAATATTACTAACCGGTACTACATCCAGTCCATTTATAAGTTTTGACTCACTATAATTACCTTTTTGGAACTATTATTCCCTCTAAATTTTTTTCTTTTTTGCTAAAATAGCAGCATTTATTGCACCTTTTATATCTTTTATACTTCCATTTAAAGAAATTTCTCCCATAATCAAATATTTACTTAGCTTTTTCCATATTTGTTATTTTCCCAATATTCGCAAGTATTCCAACAAAAATCAGCAAATCAAAATGGCTACCTTTCTTTTTTTAATATCTGCTGGTGACAAGTTAATTAAAACTCTTTTTCACTGGAAAAAAACTAAATCAATATTTTTTTAAAAGCAACTTCTTATTCTTTCCTTGCTTTCCGTAATTGCTAAGTCTCCCATTCCAACTATATTAAAAACTGGTAGCCCATTTGAAACATCTACTTCCACCTCAACAATATATGATTCTACTCCAAAATAACTACAACTAAGTGTACTTACTGCCATATAAATCCCCCTTTTATCCCTTTTATAAAAAAATACTCCACTATGTAGAGTATCTCTTTTTAATAATTATTTAATTTATTATATAATTATTTTTTTAATCTTTGATCAATTATATTTAGTTCTTTTTACTAATTCCAATTAAGACTAATAAAAATACTACCTATTGTCATTGAAATAAATAAGTTTATATAATTTCCTGTACTATCAATTATAACTCCAAATATAATAGGCACAATTCCACCTATTATATAACCAAACGCCTGAACAATTCCTGAAACTATACTTGCTTCTTCTGGATTCCCTGCATAATCAAGTGGCATAAGCATCGCTATCGGGAACGAACCTCCAAGCCCTATTGCTAAAAAAATATAATTATAACTATTGCCCCAAAAATACATTTATTTGCAAAAAAATATTGGTAACATAAGTCCCAAAGTTATACAACATGTAGCAAATATCGCCCATCCTTTTTATTGTTCCAATTTTATGCATTGCAGTTGGAATTACAAAACCTGCAACCATTTGTGCTCCTACAAAAAAATGTCAGCAATGTAATTAAATGATTTTCATTAATTTTTACATTTTGTAAAAACGGAACAAGATACATAGACATACTATAAAAAAATTCCTGATTGGACTCCGAAAAAAATATTATCATTTTCCAAATATCAATGTCACTCCAATTAATTTTTTTATATTTTTTTCTTCTGATGAATCTTTTGTATTATCCATATACATTTTTCCAAATAACAGCCACAGCTAATGAAATTAATGCCCAAACTCCTAAAAGCAATATTCCAATTTGTTTTTATCTGAAATTATTTTTGGTTACACTTGATACAATTAAAGACCCCAATCCCATAGCAAAAGTATAAATTGCTATTAAAATACTTGAATGTTCCGGAAACTCTTTTTTTATAATTCCAGATAAAATGGGATTTCAATTATCGCTATTGCAAATCCTATTCCAAATGTAGATACTATTAATGTTATAAAAGCTATTTGGAATAAATCTTCCTAGTGTCATCACACCTAATAAAATTAATAAATAAAATATACTCATCTCCATTCCAAATTTTTCTTTTGAACTTTTTCCTACAATGAAAGCAAAAAAATCCCCATACAAATTACAGGGATTCCTGTCAAAAGACTTATTTGGAAATTTGATAAAAGCAAGATTTTTCTTGTATTATATTTTTGAATAGGAGGTACACTTGATATTCCTAATCTTAAATTAAATGCTACTAAAAATATTAGTAACGTATATGCCATATTAAATTTCTTCATTATTTATCCTTTTTTTAAGTTATTGTTTAATTCTATCTTTTTACTAATTTTTGCTAAAAATTCCATTTTAAAAAAATCTTTTTGTATCATCATAAGCATATTTTTTTCGCAATTTCTAAAATTTCATTTATTGCTATTTCATACCCTATTTTTTTCTACAATTATTTCATAAAATGAAAATTTTAATAACACTTTTTCTAATGTACCTAATCTTTCATAAGTCCATCCTTCTAATGTTTCTTTAATTTTTTTCAATTAAAAATTCTTCATTTTTCTATTATATTTTTTTGTATAATTTCTCAAAAAAATTCAATTTGATCATCTTTAGTTATATTTTTCTTCTTCTATTACTTCTTCAATTCTTTTTTTCAATATTATTATCAATTAATTCTCTTTCAAAAAGAAGTTTAAATATTTCTTCTCTTATTTCTCTACGTGTCATTAATTTCCCTCTTCTATTTTTCTCAGGAGTCGATTTTTATTATTACAGCTTCTGTCTCATTTTTTTATCTTCAATTATTTTTTTCTCAATTTTTTTGTTTCATTTAAAACTTTTTTTCAATTTTATAGAACTCTTTTTTTAACAGTTATTCCCACTGAACTTTCTACATAATTACTCAATTCAACTTGTATTTCTGATAATTTTTCCACTCAAATTTTTCCATATTATATGCATCAACTATAGCTTCAATCACTACTCCTCTACCTTTAGAATAAGATTTAACTTTAGTATTTTTTTATAATATCTTGATTTACTAAATAATCCTTTGCAACTTCATTTATTGTTTTTTTATTGGAACTTCCAAATCTCCACTTTTTACTTTTTAATTTTTTTATTTTTGAGAATATTTTTGTAATTTTTATTTATTGTTGCAAGTAAAAAAATATTATTAAATAAATTAAAAGCTAGAAGTCCTATAATTATAATAATTTTTTTGTATCAGTCGTATCAACAAAGTTGTCCATTTGTTGTAAATAAGCCGTTTGGAATAAAAATCCGATACACTTGAAAAAAACAATTCCCATTAATCCTGCAATAATTGAAAATCTAGCTAAAAAAAACTTAATATCGTTATCATAATTTACTCCTTTTTAATCCTCTATTACAGGAACAGCTTCTACTACTTCTTTTTGATTTTTTTCTTCAACTTTTACTATTTTTTTGAATAAATACATTCACTTCTTGAACTTTTAATCCTGTCATATCAGTAATTGCATCTACTACTTTTCTTTGAATTTCTCCCGCTAATGCCGGTAATTTCTGTCCATATTTCGCCACAACATATAAATCTAAAGTACATTCTGTTTCTCCTATTTCAACTTCAATCCCTTTATTTCCTGATGACGATACATTTTTGAAAAGAATTTTACAATTTCATTTTTTTGAATTTGAACCAGCTAAACTATAAACTCCTTCAATTTCTGAAATTACTGTTTCCGCGATTGACGCTACCACTTCTGATGATATACTTATGTTTCCTAATTCATTCATATTTTTATCCTCCTATAATTTAATTATATTTTTAAAATTATTTTTCTAAAACTTCTTTAAAAATGTGTTTCAATAAAGTTTGTATAAACTATTCCTTTTTTTAAAATATTCATTATCTAAAACTTTCAAATGAAATGGAATTGTTGTACTAACTCCTTCAATTTTTAAATTCTTTTTAACGCTCTTTTCATTCTCGCAATTGCTTGTTCCCTAGTTGGAGCTTTTACTATTAATTTTGCAATCATTGAATCGTAATACGGCGGAATTTCATAATTTTGATAAGAATGTGAGTCCACTCTCACTCCAATTCCTCCTGATGGCAAGTAAGTTTCAAGTGTTCCAACTGATGGCAAGAAACCATTATCACAATCTTCAGCATTTATTCTACACTCAATTGCATGTCCTGATATTTGAATATCTTTCTGTGTAAAGCTTAATTTTTTACCAGCTGCGACTCTTATTTGTTCCTTAATTAAGTCAACACCAGTTACCTCTTCCGTAATTGTATGTTCTACTTGTATTCTTGTATTCATTTCCATAAAATAGAAATTCATATTTTTATCCACTAAAAATTCTAATGTTCCAACACTGTCATATCCAATCCCTTTAGCTAAATGTGCTGCAACTTTACCCATTTTCTCTCTAGTTTTTTTATCAATTCCCACTGATGGCGATTCTTCAACTAATTTTTGATGTCTTCTTTGTATTGTGCAATCTCTTTCACCTAAATGCACAACATTACCAAATTTATCTCCAATTACTTGAATTTCAACATGCCTTGGCTCTTCGACATACTTCTCAATATAAACATCCGGATTTCCAAAGTTTGATTTTGCTTCATTTTGAGCTACCACAAAGTTTTCCACTAACTCTTTTTCATTATGAGCTATTCTCATTCCTTTTCCTCCACCACCAGCTGTGGCTTTAATAATAACTGGATATGTTATCCATTGTGCTATTCTTTTAGCTTCTTCAATATCTGGTACAATTCCATCTGATCCTTTAGTCATAGGAACTTTATTTTTTTCAGCCGTTTTTCTTGCTGTCGCTTTATCTCCCATCATCGTAATTACTTCTGGTTTAGGTCCTATAAATGTTATGTCATTTTGCTCACAAATTTTTGCAAACGAAGCATTTTCTGATAAAAATCCAAATCCAGGATGTATCGCATCAGCTCCTGTAATTAAAGCTGTTGACAATATATTGGGAATTTTTAAATAAGAATCTGTACTACTTGCAGGCCCTATACATACTGCTTCATCCGCTAATTTAACATGCAATGACTCTGCATCTGCTTCCGAATAAACGGCAACTGTAGCAATTCCCATTTCTCTAGCTGCTCTTATTACTCTTACAGCTATTTCTCCTCTATTTGCTATTAATATTTTTTTGAACATTGTTCCTCCCATTTTTATTTATTTTAAAACAATATTTTAATTTTTATCCATTCTTACTTAATTTCTATTACGAATAAAGGTTTTTCCATAATCTACTGGCGAATTATCTACAACTAATATTTCTTTTTAAAATACCATTCACTGGAGATTTTTATATCCGTTTCTAAGCCAATCGTATTTATTTTTCGCTAATACCATTCCTTTTTGAAACTTCAATATTTTTTTCTCAGTTTTTAACCAATTTAATTTCTCCAACATTTTTGAGATTTTTACGACTTCTTCATTTATAGTTGGAACTTCAGGGGTTTTTTTGTTCAACTTTAGTTACTGATGTTGTTTCAGCTTTATTTGATACTGCTTCAGCATTTTTTTAAAGTTAATTTAACTTTTTCCGTATCTAACTTTTTATTTCAGCCATTTCTTCTTTTTTTAAGAATTTTTCATCAATTCTTTTTATATCATTTAAATCCATCATTCCTCCTATGATTTCATAATTTTTCCATTTTCTATTTTTCGTTTACTTTATATTCTACCACACTCAATCTTTTTTTCAAACATTTATGAAAATTTTACCCGTTTTTTTGTAAAATATTTAGAAAAAGAATTATAACTTCTCCCTTACATTATCTTAACCTTATTTATTCCGATTATTTTTTTACTAATTCCCTTAAAAATTGTTTAGATAAATTTACTCCATTTCCATTAAATTTAACAACTTCATTTTTTTATTTTTCTTTTTCTTATTGCAAAATATACTTGATTTTTCTCCACGATATTTTTCGTATAATTTCTTTTTAATTTTTTTCTGTATTTTTCAAGGCTTTCATTATCTATTAACAAATATAATTTCAAATCTTTCTTTTCATTAATTTCATCAAGCTCAACTATATCATTTAAAATTATTGAATATTTGCTTCCATCTTGATCTATTTTTCCCTTCAATGAGTACAATTTTTATCTTCTAATATTTTATATCCCTTTTCAATAAAACTTTTTAGGAAAAACATATTATTTCTACCATACCTGTAAAATCCTCTAAATTAAATTTAGTCATTGGATCTCCATTTTTTTGTAATCATTTTTTTATATCTTTTTATTATACCAATTAATTTTTATGTTGTTATATTTTTTTAATTCTATTTCTATTTCTCCAATCATCAAGTTCTGATATTTTTTTAAATGATCTATTATTTCCAAAAAAATCCTTTTTTTGGTATTCAACGGATGATTAGACACATAAATCCCTAAATATTCTTTTTTTCATTTTTTTAAGTAATTTACTTTGACTAAACTCTTCCATTTTTTTCTAAATAAAAAAATCATTAACTGTTTCATTTTTTTCCCTCGAATAACATCAGTTCTATAAAGCTTCATCTGCTATATACTTTTTCGATGCCCATTCCAAAAATTTTTATCAATACTTTCAAATTTTTTTCTTTTTCTATTCCCACGCATTCCGTCTAAACTTCCTGACAAAATTAGCGATTCTAAGTTTTTTTCTTGTTAAGCCCTTTTTTGTTTCATCCTATAAACAAAATCGTCATATTTTTTTAAATTCTTTTTCATTTCTTACATTTATTAAATCTTCTACAAAATTTATCCCCACACCTTTTTATTGCTGTCATTCCAAAACGAATTTTTTTCCATCTTCTACCGTAAATTCATATGATGAAAAAAATTAACATCTGGAACTAAAATCTCTATTTTTTTCTCTCTAGACTTCATTTATTATAACTGAAAGTTTATCAATATTATACATTTCTGTAGTCATTAATGCCGCAAAAATTCTAGCGTATAATTTGCTTTTGAAATAGGCTGTCCAATATACAATTAACGCATATGCCGCAGAATGTGATTTATTAAATCCATATCCTCCAAACTTATCAATTAAATTGTAAATGTAATTTGCTTTTTCAGCTTTCACTCCTTTTTAATGTAGCTTTTTGTAACAAATTTTTCTCGATTTTGCTCAATAATTTCTGGGATTTTTTTCCCTATCGCTCGCCGTAATTCATCTGCTTCTCCTAATGAATAGTCTGCCATTTCATTTACTATTTTCATTACTTGCTCTTGATATAAAAATTACACCGTAAGTTTCTTCCAAAATATCTTTCAATGAATCATCTGGATATTTTATTTTTGCACTCGTATTTTTTGATGCAATAAAATCGTCCATCATTCCACTTCTTAAAAGGCCCGGTCTATAAAAGTGCAAGAAGCGCAATTACATCTTCAAATTTCTCAATTCTTACTTTTTTTCATTAAATTTCTAATTCCAAAAGATTCACACTGAAAAAAACACCAAGTGTATCAGCTTTTTGTCAATAATTCGTATGTCTTTTTTTATCATTCAAATTAATTTCATTTAATGATATTTTTTTCTCCCCTGATTTTTTTCAATATTTTTCTATTGTTTTTTCGTAATACAGTTAAGTTTTTCAATCCCAGAAAGTCTATTTTTAAAACGCCTAAATCTTCCAACTCTTTCATTTGGTATTGAGTAGAAGCCATAGACATTTTGCCGTCCGAATATAACGGAATCTCCTCATCTAATTTTTCCTTTGAAATTACAAGTCCTGCAGCATGAACTGAGGCGTGTCTCACTTTTCCCTCTATCCGTTTTGAATAATCAATCATATTTTTTATCTCGTCATCGTGATTATATAATTGCTTCAAACTTTCTATCGTTTTAATACCTTCTTGCAATTCCATATTATGAGGAATTAATTTTGCGACAACATCTACTTTTTTCAAATCTATGCCTAAAACTCTTCCGACATCACGAATTGCCGCTCTAGCTTTTTAAAGTTCCAAAAAGTTATAATATGTGCAACATGTTCTTTCCCGTATTTTTTTAACACATAATCAATTACAATTTCTCTTTGCTCCTGATCAAAATCTATATCAATATCTGGCATTGAAATTCTTTCCGGATTTAAAAATCTTTCAAAAAAATAAGATTATATTCAATAGGATCTATTTCCGTTATATTTAAAGCGTAAGAAACTAAACTTCCGGCAGCCGATCCTCTTCCAGATCCTACATAAACACCGTTTTTCTCTTGCAAATTTTATAAAATCCCAAACTATTATGAAATAACCATTATATCCCATATCATTTATAATTTTTTTAACTCATACTCTATTCTATCTATAACTTTTTTTGAGATAATTTATTTTCATATTTTTTTCATTTAGCCCATTATATACAATTTTTTTCGTAAATACTCTTTTTTTCCGTTACTCCTTCTGGCAGATCATATTTAGGAAATTTAAACTCATCAAAATTAAAATCAACCTGACTATTATTTACTATAAATTCAATATTTTTTTATTCCTGTTTCAAAAAAATTCATCCCCATATTCTACAAATATTTGTTTTTATTTTATCATATTTTTTTAAATACAAGTCCGTATACTCTTTTTTTCTTTTGAGTCAAACGACAATTTATTTCCTTCTTTTATTGATTTCACTATTTTTTTGCAGTATTGCTTCATCTTCATTACAATAACAAACATCATTGGTAAACAAATAATTAGCTTCCAAGTCTTGAATTATCTCAATTAAAAAAACTCTCTTATATTATTTAATTTTTTTAGAACTCGGTATTTCAACATAAAAATTTTTCTCCAAAATCTATCATTAGTTTTTTTAATGATTTTTTTAAGCTTCAGCATATTTATAGTCAATCAAACTTTGGACACTTTCACTATAAATTCCTCCAGATAAAACAAATAATCCTTCCGAAAACTCCGTTAATTCTTCGTATTTTTATTTTATTTCTTCGTCTACTAAAAACGACTATATGAAAGTGATGAAAGTTTTGATAAATTCTTGTAGCCAGTTTGATTTTTTTGCAATTAGTGTCAACGAATACTCGCCTTCTGAAGAAAGTCCATCTAGATATACTGTCAATCCAATTATAGGCTTTATATTTTTCTTTTTTTGCATTTTTTTATAAAATTCGATTACACCAAACATAGCAGTATCTGTTATCGCTAAAGTATCAAGTCCAATTTCTTTAGCTTTTTTTAATATATTCTTCTATTTTTCCCAACACCTTCAAGTAATGAATATTCAGTTTGTAATTTTAAATGTATAAATTTATTTTTCCATTTTTCATCACCTCCTCATTTCATTAAATCAAACTAATTAAAATTATTATTCAAAATATTTATTTAATACGTATAAAATTCCATCTTCATCATTCGTTAATGTTATTCTATCATGTGAAAAATTTTTTTCTTTTTAATTTTTTTCATCAGCATTTCCCATTAAATATCCATATTTTTACAGTTTTTTTAACATTTCCAAATCATTCCATTGATCTCCAAAAGCCATAGCTTCTTCCGCAGTTAAATTAAACCTTTTTTTAACATTTCTAACACTCCAAGACCTTTTATTTGATCCTTTAGGCAATACTTCTAAATATGAAGGACTTGAAAAAAACATAATTCAACTCATCTATTTTTTTCTTCCAACTCTTTTTTTAACTCAACCAATCTTGTGTTTTTCACCTATAAACAATCCTTTTGTTGAAGTTTTTTTCCCTTATAATTTTTCAAAATCTTCTACAATATAAGGAACACCTGATTTTTTTGCATACGCAAGTCCTTCTTCACTTTCACTATCTATATACATTTCATCTTCGTAATATAAATTCAAGTGAACTTTACTTTGTCGTGATATATCTATTATTTTTTTCAACTAATTTTTGAATTTATAGCTTTTTTTCATACAAAAATCTCTCCTGTATTAGGATCTACTATCATTCCCATCATTATAATGTATTGTTGGTTCCTTCACAACTTCAATATAATCTATATATTTTTTTGAGCTTTTAAACATTCTCCCTGTAGCAATACATATTTTTACCCCTTTATCACTCAATTCTTTTAATTTCTGTTTTAACTTTTTCAGATAAAGTTCTGTCACTTCTTAATAAAGTACCGTCCATATCCATAAAAATTGCTTTTATTCCCACAATCGTTCCTCCTAAAATTAATAATCTTTAATGCTCCTAATTTTTTTCTCTATTTCAACTACTTCTTTTTAGCATTTCTACAAAATAATCCACTTCTTCTACTGTATTATATCTTCCTAAACTTACTCTTAATGTACTTTTTAAATCATTCTCATCTAAGCCCATCGCTTTTAATACATGCGAATCTTCTTGAGCTCCAGACATACAAGCCGACCCTCCACTCACACAAATATTTCTCATATCAAGTCCAATTAACATTGTTTGAATATCACACTCTTTTATTGTAATACTTGCAACATTTCCTATTCTTTGTACTGATTCTCCGTTAATTTTTTTACATTTTCAATTTCAGTTTTTACTCTTTTCTCCAAATATGAAAGTAATTCTTTTTCACTTTTCATCGTTTCTTCCATATTTTTTGAAATTTCCTCAAGTGCCACGCCTAAAGCTAAAATGCCGTTCACATTTTTCCGTTCCTGCTCTACGATTTCTCTCTTGACTTCCTCCAAATATCTCTTTTTTTACAAAAAATTTCTTATCTAAAAATACGAAGCCTGTCCCTTTAAGTCCATAAAATTTATGTGCTGTCGCTGTCAATGCTCCTATATTTAACTCTTTAACATTTTATATTTTTGTTTTCCTACTGCTTGAACTGCATCCGTATGAAATAAAAATATTTTTTTATCTTTTAAAAATTTCTCCAATCTCTTTTATCGGTTGAATAACACCAGTTTCATTATTTGCATACATTATAGATACAATTATTGTTTCATCTGTAATTTCATTTTTTTAATTGCTCTAAGTCAATCACTCCGTCTTCTGTTACATTAAGATATGTCACACGAAATCCGTCTTTTTCAAGTTGTCGACATGTATCTAGTACTGTTGGATGCTCAATTTTACTCGTAATTATATGATTCCCTTTTTTTCTTTATAAAAATTACTCGCCCCTTTTTAAAATCAAATTATTTCCTTCTGCCCCTCCTGATGTAAAAAAATTATTTCACTATTTTTCAACACCAAAATAACGAGCTACAATTCCTCTCGTTTTCTCCAAAATCCCTTTCACTCTTTGACCCATTCTATGTGTTGAAGATGGATTCCCATAGTTTTCCGTATATGACTTTGTCACTTCTTCAATCACTTTTTGGTAACGGTTTTGTAGTTGCCGCATTATCAAAATATATAGTTTCACTTTTTTTATTTCACTCATTTTTTTATTCCTTTTTTTACATTTTTTTATAAATCTGATTTGTTTAACCAATCCAAAAATTTCCTCATAAATTTGATTTTTTTATTAATTTCATTTAACGACTCATGTCGCCCATTTTTCATTCTCAAATATCGTTATAGTTCTTCGTTTTTTTCCTTAATTTTTCTAAATATTTTTATTAAGTAATTTCACATTTACAACTTTATCTTCCGTTCCATAAATATTTAAAATATGTATATTCTCATTCAATTTTTTTATAATTTTTTTATTTATAAACAACATCATTTTAAATATTCCACTATAAAAATTTAGGTGTTACTGAATATCCACAATTTTTCGTCTTCTTTAAATTTTTTTAGACTTCCTCAATATCACGTGTTAGCCAACTGTTGTTATTTTCATCAAGTTTTTGTAAAAATATTTTTTTATATTTTTCTAAATTGTAAATTAAAAATTGATTTTTTTGGGAAAATAAAGCATTCTTTCTAATAATGTTATTAAATATCCTATAAATGAAGTTACTTTTTCCTATTAATGGAAATCCTGATAAAATCAAATATTTGAACTGTTTTTTTATTACAAGTTCTGTCGCAATAAGCGATCCCATGCTATGTCCTAAAAATTACAGTGTTTTTCCCTACTCACTTGACTTGTATTAATCAAATTTTTTTGAAAAACATATCAATATCATCAAATACATTTTTTTATTCCCTTTTTCCCAAAATCTCCGTATTCTCCAGTCCTTAACTCTCCATGCCCTCTAATTTCCATAATAAAAAGTGTTATAGCCATTTTTCTGCCAAGTATTCTCCAAAGTTTATATATCTGTAAACAGGTTCTACCATTCCGTGAAATATTATCACATTTTTCTTTTTTTCCCTTTTTTTCTGCTATTTTTTTGATTTAAAAATACAAATAAGGTATTTGTTTTTTTATCAAAACTTTCAAAAATATTTTTTTCTCCATTTTTTTATTCCTTTACTTTTCATTTATTTTTATTATAACAAATTTTACCATTCTATAAAAAGGATTTTTTTATTGATTTATAGCTTAAAAATTATGTATAATTTATATAATTAAATTAAAAAAAATAAAAATTTTTATAGATAGAGGTGTAATGTGAAAGATAAAAAAAGAAAAAAATCATTATCATTGACTTTTGGGTCACAATATACGCAATTAATTGCTAGAAGAATTAGAGAAATGGAAGTTTATTGTGAAATCGTGCCACTAATTGACATTGAAAAAATTAAATCTGGAGAAGAAAAAGTTAGAGGAATTATTTTATCAGGTGGTCCAGCTTCAGTGTACGAAGAAGGTGCTCCGACTGTTGATAAAGCTGTATTTGATTTAGGACTTCCTATCTTAGGTATTTGCTACGGAATGCAATTAATTACACATTTAAACGGAGGGAAAGTAGAAAAAAAGCTGACTCAAGAGAATTTGGAAAAAGCCGTTCTTGAAGTAAGTGACACATCTTGTCCGTTATTCAAAGACATTCAAAAAAAATCTAATATTTGGATGAGTCATAATGATCACATTACTCAATTACCTGATGGATTTGAAATTGTAGCAAAAACTGACTCTTCAATCGCTGCAATTACTAATAATAAAGGAATTTACGCTTTACAGTTTCACCCAGAAGTTGTTCACTCAGAATGTGGAACAGAAATTATTGAAAAATTTTGTATTTAACATTTGTAAATTAGAAAAAAACTGGAAAAATTACAAGTTTTATAGAAGAAAAAAACGAAAGAAATAAAAAATATTGTTAAGGACGAGCATGTTTTATTAGCACTTTCTGGAGGAGTTGACTCTTCTGTTGCTGCCGTTCTTATTAATAACGCCATTGGAAAACAGTTAACTTGTATGTTCGTAGACACAGGGCTTTTTAAGAAAAAGATGAAGGAAAAAAAGTCTTAGAATATTATCAAAAAAACTTTGACTTAAATGTTGTATTCGTTGATGCTAAAGACAGATTTTTAAATAAATTAAAAGGTGTTGACGAGCCTGAAGCTAAAAGAAAAAAATAATTGGACACGAATTTATAGAAGTATTTAACGAAGAAATTAGAAAATAAAAAGGGCAAGAAGGTGCAAAATTCTTAGCTCAAGGAACAATTTATCCCGATGTTATTGAATCTCAATCAATTAAAGGTCCTTCACATACAATCAAATCACACCACAATGTTGGAGGATTACCGGAAGATTTACAATTTGAATTATTAGAACCTTTAAAAGAATTATTTAAAGATGAAGTTAGAAAAGTTGGAAAAGAATTGGGATTACCTGATGCAATTATAAATAGACATCCATTCCCGGGTCCGGGGCTTGGAATTAGAGTAATTGGAGAAGTTACTTCTGAAAAAGTTAGAATTTTACAAGAAGCTGACGACATTTTCATTAAAGAATTAATAGCTCATGACTTATACGGAAAAGTAGATCAAGCGTTTGTCACTTTATTGCCTGTAAAAACGGTAGGAGTTATGGGAGATCAAAGAACATACGAATATGTTGCTGCAATCCGTTCAGTAAATACTATTGACTTTATGACTGCCACTTGGTCAAAACTTCCGTACGAATTTTTAGGTGATGTAGCTAACAAAATTATAAACAATGTAAACGGAATTAATAGAATTGTATACGATATTTCATCAAAACCCGCCGCTACGATTGAGTGGGAGTAGTTAAAAATAGGCTGTAAAGCCTACTTTGTAAGTAGTGTGCTTGTAAAATGCTTGAAGATTTTAGAAAATGAATCACCTGAAGAGCAATTCTTTGGGTGATTTTTTGTATATAAAAATGCTACAGGTAGTTCCCATAGCATTTCTTTTTAATAATCATCAATTAAATGTAAAATTGTTAGTTAGTTTTTTTGCATAGAAAAGTTTTTATTTGTCTTAAGTCATACATTAATTCGTTATATTTATTATAATCACGATAAAACAAATAATTTATAATAGGTGTAAATAAATAGATAGGTGCATAAATTATTAAAATTAAGAATATGGCTAATTTAGCCATATTAAGTATTTGAGTTAGTGTAGCTGTTTCACTAATTTTTATTGGTAATAAATACGACAATAGAAATAATGATTGCACCTAATGTTTTTAAAAGATTTTTTTAAATTGTGACAAAAAAATCACATTGAATTTGTGCATATTTTTGCTTCATCAATTAACATATCAAGAGAATCTAAATCTTCGATATTAATATTATATTTTTTTAATACATCAATTATCATATTCATTCGTCTTTCAGAATAAGGGATGTAGTGATTTTTCAAGCATGACACTAAGATTATCTTTTTTTAGAGTCAAATATAGGGAAAAATACCAAGTGCAATTAAGCTTAATCCGCCTGGGATAAATGAAAATATATTCTGTATAAATATATACAAAATGCCACTGATGATAATTCCAGCAAGACAAATAATCATATAAACTTTTTCGGTAGAGTGGTAGTTCAGTAAATGGAATAGTCCTTTTGATATCTTTTTAAACCAATTTTTGTAGCTGATGAATAAATCGATAAATCTCATATATTTACCTCCTTTTTATTTGTAGTATATTGTTCTATATCAAAATATTAAAAATTATAACAAATTATTTTTTTCAAATATTCAATTCTCTTTTTCAGAATCTCATCTCTTGACAGTTCTTTAAATTCTTTCTATATTAATGGTACATGATAATACTCTACAGATTTATTTTTCGATAAAATCAACTTATCCTTTTGTAATAAAGTGAGCCTCCAACTTAAAACAGATTATCAGATAATTCTTTTTTTAAATATTGCATACATCAGCATTAAAAAGCATGTTCTTTATCGTTAGCATAGAATACAAGCTTAACATTCCATTTATTTTCTTCGGTTTCAATATCATTATTAGGGAATTTATCTTCCACAATTATTTCAAATCCAATTTTTTTCATTGCCAGCTTACACATAAATAATACAAAAAGCTTTCACCCTTGAAAAACCAAAAGTATAATCACTTCTTTCGGAAAGACAATCTAAAGATACTTTACATCTATCAGCAATATCTATTAGATTGTCTATTGTAGAATTTTTACATTTTTTTATACAGATATAGAAGTTTGATGTATTCCTAAAAAAAACTCAGTAAATTCTTTTTTTGTGTTTTTTTATTTATAGAACAAAAATATTTCAACCGTTCTGATACAGTTTTGTTATTCATAATCTCCTATTTATATTTTATTATATCAAATCGTATACTAAAAAAATAAAGAGAATTTCTGATAAAAAAATCAGAGATATGTTATGAGATAATAGATATGTGATACAAAAATATATTTTTATAAAAAGTATGACACTTTAAGTTACAATTTACATTCGGACTGCACCTGCTTATTTTTGTTGCAGAAAAAAATAGAAAATTTGATATAATAAAACGAATAATAAATACGACTTTGCGAATAGAATATATAGGAGAAACACATGAAACTAACGGAGATCAACAAAAAGTACTTAGTAAACCTTATAGAATCAGGAGAACAAATACCAGAGGACTATAAGTATTTATTATTTCCAAATCTTCAAGAAGAGTATGAGCTTACATATGCAGGGAAAATGAGAAGAGAAGATATACTCGCAGGAGAGGATGGAACACTTCCTGTTCCGCTACAATTGGAGCGTGTATTTAATGGAGAAGAACATCCAGCTTTTGAAGATGGATGGAAAAATATGATCGTCTTTGGAGATAATCTTCAGTTCTTGAAGACAATTAACGAAAATAAAGATCCGTTAATTAAAGATAAAGTAAAAGGAAAAAGTAAAGCTAATTTACATTGACCCTCCTTTTTGCAACTCAGGACGAATTTTTTTAACTAAAACAGGAAACAAAGCATATAGTGACAAAAAGAAAGGCTCAGAATTTCTAGAATTTATCCGTAGAAGGCTAATAGTTGCAAGAGAAATATTATCTGAAGATGGCGTGATTTTTTTGTCCATATAGATTATAGGTATAAATTTCATATAAAACAAATTATGGATGAAGTTTTTTTAATTTTTAATTTTGTTAATGAAATTATTGTTAACAGAGTTAAGAAAAAAATGTTAAAGAAAAAAATATTTGTCAATAAAATGAATGAAGAGTTTGACACACTGTTATTTTTATTCTAAAAAGCAGGGGACAACATTTATTCCTCCAGTAAAAAAAGTTTTTAAAGCAGAGAATTGGCATAATTTTGAAGCAAGTGGATATAGAACAAATATGGATTATGACTTATTTGATGTTAAACCAAAAGCAGGTAATCATTGGCGATGGAAAGCAAGTAGAGCAGAAAAAAAGCTTCTAAAAAAATTACGAATTTTGGAAAGTGCATTTTTCTGATGAAGAAACAATAGGTGAATATTGGGAAAGAAATGGTCAGAAAATGGATTTTATTAGAAAAGGAATTAGTGGACAGCCAGAGTATTTTATCCCAGAAAAAGATAATGTCCTATGTAATAATGTTTGGAATGATATTCCTGCATATGAATTTAGCAATAATTATCCAACTGAAAAAAGTGAAAAAATGTTGCAACGAATTATTAATATGTGTACCAACGAAGGCGATCTTATTATGGATTTTTTTGGAGGTTCAGGCACAAGTATGGCTGTAGCGGAGAAACTTGGAAGGCGTTGGATAACTTGTGATTTAGGTAAATTATCTTATCTGACGATGCAGAAAAGACTTTTACAAATTCAAGACAGTAAATGCTTAGAAAAGTAAAAACTAAATATAATAAGCTAGCAAGGTCATTCATTACTTGTAAGCTTGGAATGTATGATTTAGGAACAACATTAAATCTTGAATGGGATAAATACAAGCACTTTGTATCTCAACTATTTGAATATAATGCCAAAGAAATAAAAACATCTGGAATTCAATTTGATGGAGATAAAAGGAGTTTTCCAGTAAAAGTTTTTCAACTATATTGAATATAAGGATTCAGCGGTAGATTCTAACTATATATCTGAACTCCATAAAAAGTATAAAATCCAAAAAGATATAGCAGGGTGTATATCGTTGCACCAGCAACAAGAGTTGATTTTATAGCTGATTATGAAGAATTAGATGATACAAGATACTATTTCTTAAAAAGTACCTTACGAAATGATAGAAGAACTTCACAAAAACACCATTTACAAAAATCAAGACAACCTAGAAGCAAAGATGATGTAAATGATATTGAAGAAAATGAAAAGGATTTCAATTTATCTATACACCAGAAGTTGAATGTGTATTTAAGAATGAGAAAAAAAATACTATTCTCAGAGTTAGAAAAATTTATAAGTGATCCACTTAATGGATGTGAGATGGATAATTTTTTTCTACTTTGTCCAGCATATTCGTTAATTTTGACTATAACGGCAAAAGAATTTTTTTAATGGATGATGTTAGATTTTTGGAGTGAGATAGAAAGCGACAAAAAAAGAAAAATAAAGACACTAAAGTAAATTATGATAATGAAAAACCAGTAAGTATTGAATGGAAAAATACCAACAAAATTATTAGGAGATAAGACGGTGTTTATCTTTACAGATATTTATGGGAATGATGTAACTGTATCATTGTCAAAGGAGAGTAGTATGAAACTTAGTTATAACGGCTTATGGAAAAATTTTTAATTGATAAGAAGATGAATAAAACAGACTTGAAAGATATATTTGGATTATCTCCAAGTACTATTTCCAAGATGACAAAAAGGAGAAAATGTTAGCTTGGATATTATAAAAAAATAGCTATTGAATTCAATGTTGATATTGGAGATATTGTTTCTTTAGATCGGGAATGAGGATGTGGAATATGAAATTAAGCGAAATAGAAAAAAAGATATTTAGTAAACCTTATAGAATCAGGAGAACAAATACCAGAGGACTATAAGTATTTATTATTTCCAAATCTTCAAGAAGAGTATGAGCTTACATATGCAGGGAAAATGAGAAGAGAAGATATACTCGCAGGAGAGGATGGAACACTTCCTGTTCCACTACAATTGGAGCGTGTATTTAATGGAGAAGAACATCCAGCTTTTGAAGATGGATGGAAAAATATGATCGTCTTTGGAGATAATCTTCAGTTCTTGAAGACAATTAACGAAAATAAAGATCCGTTAATTAAAGATAAAGTAAAAGGAAAAGTAAAGCTAATTTACATTGACCCTCCTTTTGCAACTCAAGACGAATTTCAAAATAAAGAAGGAGCTAAAGCGTATAGTGATAAAAAGAAAGGTTCAGAATTTCTGGAATTCATTCGTAGAAGGCTTATCTTAGCAAAAGAAATTTTATCTGATGATGGGGCTATTTATGTCCATTTAGATCAAAAAATGGGGCATTATGTTAAGGTGATTTTAGATGAAGTATTTGGGAAGAATAATTTTAGAAATGAAATTATATGGTGCTATAAAACAACTTTGAGATCATCAAAGGAAAAATTTGGCAAGGATCACGATATAATATATTTTTATGCAAACCATTTACATACGATATGTCCTGATAGGCGTGATTTCCCAGCTAGTGAGAGTACGCTGAAACGATGGGCAGCGTATGCTGACGATACAGGGTTTGTAAGCAACTCCAATTTTGCTGGTAGTGAATCAACAATAATCGATACATCTGATGAAACAAAAGGTTTTAACATAAATAATGGAATACCAAGAGATTGGTGGGAAATTTCAGCCAATGTATCAAAAGGGAATACCTCAGAAGTTATTTCAGGTAAATACCCAACGCAAAAACCAGAAGAATTGCTGGCTCGAATAATTAAAGCTTCTACCAACGAAGGTGATCTTATTATGGATTTTTTCGGAGGTTCAGGCACAAGTATGGCTGTAGCAGAGAAACTTGGAAGGCGTTGGATAACTTGTGATTTAGGGAAATTATCTTATCTAACAATGCAGAAAAGATTACTTTTGATTAACGAAGGGAAAGACTTACTTGATAAGAATACCAAGGCTAAAAAATACAACAAGCCAGCAAGATCATTCATTACTTGTAAGCTTGGAATGTATGATTTAGGAACAACATTAAATCTTGAAGGGGATAAATACAAACACTTTGTATCTCAACTATTTGAATATGATACAAAAGAAGTAAAAACATCTGGAATTCAATTTGATGGAGATAAAAGAGGTTTTTCCAGTAAAAGTTTTTTTAATTATATTGAACATAAGGAATCAGCAGTAGATTATAACTATATATCTGAACTCCACAAAAAGCATAAAATCTAAAAGATATAGTAGAGTATATATCGTTGCACCAGCAACAAGAGTTGATTTTATAGCTGATTATGAAGAATTAGATGATACAAGATACTATTTCTTAAAAGTACCTTACGAAATGATAGAAGAACTTCATAAAACACCATTTGCAAAATCAAGACAGCCAAGAAGCAAAGATGATGTAAATGATATTGAAGAAATGAAAGGCTTTCAATTCATCTATACACCAGAAGTAGAATGTAGCCTTAAATCTGATGATAAAAAGATTCCATTTTTAAGAGTTACAAAGTTTACAAGTGATCCGCTTAATGGATGTAAAACAGATAATTTTTCTACATTATCAAGTATTTTTGTTAACTATGATTATAATGGTGAAGAATTTTTAATGGATGATGTTAGATTTTGGAGCGAGATAGAAAGCGACAAAGAAGAAAATAAAGACACTAAAAATAAATTATGATGATGAAAAACTAACAAGTATAGAGTGGAGAATACCTACAAAATTATTAGGAGATAAGACGATATTTATCTTTACAGATATTTATGGGAATGATGTAACTGTATCATTATCAAAGGAGAAGTAGTATGGAAAATAAAAATAGTATTTAACCAAAAAGATTTGATTCTTAAGGTTAATAAGAATTATGACAAATCTAAATTAAATTTAGACAAATGGGAAGTATTTTTTTAGATGTCTTATGTGGAGATAGGGATTATCAAAAAGAGTCTATAAGAGCTGCTATAATCTATCTTGCTTCTGGAATGTACAACTCAATAGAAGATATTGTTAAAGAGAATTATGAAAATAGTTCAGAGCTTGGAAAGAAATATAACAAAATAGAAGATTATTACTCTAATCTTCAAATTAAAAAAACAAGCTTTTTGCAAATATAGATTTAGCGACTGGAACTGGTAAATCATATGTTATATATGGAATAGCTCAAATATTATTATCGGAGAAAAATTATAAAAAGGGTTTTAGTATTATGCCCTTCCTTGACAATTGAAAAAGGATTAACAAAAAAATTTGAAGAATTATCATCTGATGTGAACTTGAGAAATACAATTCCTGTTGAACTAATAGGTTCATCACCAAGAATTATAAGTGCTGATTCAACAATTAGAGAAGGAGATGTTTGTATTGAGAATATTCATGCAGTGTATGAAACGACAGGTTCATCAATAAAAAGACAGCTTTTAAAAATGGAGGAGCCGACACTTTAGTTTTAAATGATGAATCTCACCATATTTTTAATAGTACTAATGAAAAAGATATTAAAAAAAGTGGAAAGAATTTCTATTAAATAAAGAATATGATTTTTAGATATATTCTTGGATTTACAGGAACAGCTTATATAGAAGATGAATATTTTAATGATGTAATTTATAGATATTCATTGAGGAGTGCTATTGATGATAAGATAGTAAAAAAACAATTGATTATGTACAAAAGGATGATGTTTCTAGTGATAGGGAATATAAATTTCAAAAAGATAAGAGAGAATCATGAAAATAATAAAAGGAAATATTCAAATGTAAAGCCTCTATCTATTTTTAATTGCCAAAGATATAAGAAGTGCAAAAAAATCTCTATGAAGATTTTTATAGATTTCTTATCTGAATTTGAAAAAGACTGGTAGAGAAATAGTTGAAAGGAAAGTTCTAATTGTTACATCTGATACAAAGCATAAAGCTAATGTAAGTATGCTGGAGTATGTTGATAGTAAAGATAATTCATTTGAATGGATTATATCTGTTAGTATGTTGACAGAAGGATGGGATGTAAAGAATGTTTTTTTCAAATTGTTCCGTGGGAAGATAGAGCTTTTTAATTCAAAGCTGTTAATATCCCAGGTATTAGGAAGAGGTCTTAGAATTCCACCAGAATATCAAAAATCCTCAACCTGCTGTTATAGTATTTAATCACGATAGTTGGAGTAAAAAAATATAAAATCTTTAGTAAACGAAGTCCTAGAGATAGAAACTAGAATTATAAGTACCGTCAAATACACTGGTGATAGAAATAAGTATAATTTTACAGTGAAAAACTTGGCTTATGATAAGGAAGAAAAAGAAGTAAATACAGAAACGAAAGAGCTAAATTATACAAAATCTTGGGAGGATGGAATAAAACTTAAAAGCCAGATTTTATCTTCAACAAAAGAGACTGAATACGGAAATCTATTAACTGGTAGAGTTAGGAACATTGAATATGATATAAAACTTAGGACAAAAAAACTATAGATGAGGGTTTTAGATAAAAATTTTTTTCGTGAATTCTTGCTTAGAGATTGGGAAACCAAAATACTTGGACTTGGAGATAATGTTGTATATTCTAAAGAGAATTTGCCACCAAGAGATAAGATAGAGGCTATTATTAGAAAGTCTATGAAAACTGCAGGTATAACAGGAGATGTTTTGATTGAAGATAATGCCAGGGCTATTTTTACTGCTTTTTCAACTTTATTTAGAGCAAGGAGTAAGACAGTTATAAATTCTATTAAATCAACAGAGTTTATAGATGTAAACACATCTGAAATGAGGGATGAAACCAGAGGGATATCGTCATTCAGGTCAGATTCTGTGCTTTTTTACACAGACGAATATAAAAAGGAAATGCCTACTGATGAGCAAAAAGTAATAATAGAGGCATTTGTTGAGGATGATTCCTTTCCAAGGAGAGCTTACACGGAAATCAATCATAATGACTTTAAAACACCGTTAAATACTGTTATAGCAACTGCAGAACCGGAATATCAATTTCTAAAGAAGTATCTTCTAAAAAATGAAAATGCTCAAAAAATACAAGCGTGGGTTAAATCAAGAGATATGGGATTTTATAGTATTGAATATTCCTACAAACAGCATTCGCACACTAAAGTGGGAACATTTAATCCTGATTTTATTATTAAGCTTGCCAAAGAGTATGATACATATCTTTTCATAGAAATAAAAGATAATGGAGATAATTCTGTAGAAAATAAAAGGCAAGAATAAAAGCAGCTAAGGAACATTTTAAACGATTGAACGAAAAACTGTCCGCAAATGGGAAAAAAATGAAAAAAATATATTTCATTTTTTTAAGTCCTAATGATTATGAAATATTTTTTTGAATATCTAAGGTCTGATAAACTAGATGCATTTGTTAGTGAGTTGGATAATTTGCTAGATGATAATGAAAAATTATTAATTACAAGAATGGAATTAATAGAATTGTGTATGACATCTCTTCAAAACCTGTCGCTACGATTGAGTGGGAGTAGGGATAAAATTGATAAAATCTTTTTATTTATTAATTTTTGTATCATACATAGTTTTTATACAATAATACTATTTTTATAAAAATATTTACCAAAAAGAATAATATAAATGTGAAAAGAACATATACCAATTATACAAAGAAAAAAATACAGTTATATTAATAGAGCATAATCTAGATGTTATTAAAATAGCTGATTACATAATTGATATAGGACTTGAAGGCGGAAATAGTGATGGTACAGTAGTAGATGCCGGAACTTCGAAAAAAATTATAAAAGTGGAAAAATTCATATATTGAAAAGTATATAAAAAAAGTATCTTGAAGTATAGTTGAATATAAAGTTTATACTGTATACTGCACAATTCCATAAGAAATTTTTTTAATAATAATGTAAATTAAATTTGAATTTTTATTATGAGGTAGATAATATGTTTTTATTATGTAAAAAGAAGGTTTAGATGCGTCTACTGTAAAAAAATAATAGCTATAATAGCTATGACAGTAGATCATCTTGCATGAGCTTCTATTTCCGGGCTTACAAAAAGAGTGGTATATTTTTATTTTTTTACACGCTATAGGAAGACTAACTGCACCTATTATGTGGTATTTTTATAGCTGAAGGTTCGTACTATACTAAAAAAATTCTAAAAAAATATATTAAGATTATTTGTATTTGCTTTTTATTTCACATTTTGCATTTACTTTTTTTGTTTTGGGTTAAATCCCATACCTTTTTAGTAGAGGTATATTTAATCAAACCAGCGTGATGTGGTCTTTAGCCCTAGGTGCTACCTTAATATATATTTTAAATAAGTATAAAGCCGTCTTTTTTTACCTAGCTTATTACTTATTTTTATTAGTAAATTTACTTAGTTTTTCCCGCAGATTGGTCGTGTATTGCTTGTATATTACCTTTTTTTTCTTATATATGCATAGAGATAATTTTTAAAAAAAGCAAATATTAGACTATATTATCTTCATTGGAATTTATATTATAGTATATTTCATATTTATAGATAAGACATACGCTATTTTACAGTTATGTACTCTCTTGAGTTTACCTATATTAGGCTTATATAATGGTAAAGTGGGTAAAAAAATAAAAAGTATGAAATGGGGATTTTATATTTATTATCCGGCACATATGATAATAATAGGAATTTTGCGTTTGATATTATATGGAAATGTAAATATTTTTATTTTAAGATCATAAGTTAGTTGTATTTTATTTTTCATATAAGTATAAGTCTCTAAAAGAAAATATAGTGAAATTGAAAAAAATGATAGTTAGAACATATACCAACAAACTGGACATGAAATTTAAAATCAATAATTTAAGGAATTACATCTTATTTGATAAGGTGTAGTTCCTTTTAAATTTACTCTAACTTTATTGTAAAATTCTATATATTCTTTAATTCTAAACTTATCTTTATTTAACTTATTGTAATAACATTCTGATTTAAAAATACCCTAAAATAAATCTATAAGAGATTTATCAGGACAATGTCCCAGTCTTGACATACTATGCATAATATCTTTTTGTCATATTTTTTTAAACATATACGATATATACTGAATTCCTCTATCTCTTTGTAATATATCAACATCATTAATATTTATATCTTTATATGTAGACTTAACTTCTTTATCTATTATTTTTCACTGAATTTATTAATTCTAATTCTTCCTTACTAATTTCATTATTTCTATTTAAAATAACTCCCTTTTTTTAAAAAAAGCCTCAGAATATAAATCCTGATGGCTTTTTTTCATTTTTTTATTTTATTAATTACAAATACTCTACTCTATTACAAATTTTTTTAAATTATTAATAATTTCTTTAACTTCCTGTGTATTATCTTTATTACAAATCAATAACGCATCTTTTGTGTCAATTATTATTATATTTTCCAATCCTACCGTTGCAATCAACTTATCTTGAGCTTGAATAATTGAATTTTTAGTCTTTATTGTTATTGTATTTCCCGAAATAACATTCCCATCTTGATTTGTTTTTGTTTATTCTTTCAAGCGACAACCAACTACCAACATCGTCCCATCCAAAATTACCCGGAACAACATAAATGTTCGTTGCTTTTTCCATTATTCCATAGTCAATAGATTCTGAAGGTATTTTGCTAAACTCTGCTTCAAGCTCTCTTTCATAATTCTCTGTTCCTACAATTTCCCCAATTTTTTCTAAGCTACTATATATCTCCGACAAATATTTTTTTAAAATTATTTAAAATTGTTGACACTTTCCAAACAAACATTCCACTATTCCATAAATATTGCCCTGAGCTAGATACTCTTTCGCCTTTTTCTAAATTAGGTTTTTCTACAAATCTTTTCTACCTCATAAACATTTTTTTATGCTTTCTAGCTTTTTCCTTAAATTTTATATATCCATAACCTGTTTCCGGATAATTTGGTGTTATTCCAATAGTTACTAAATTTTTCTCCTTTTTTTCAACAACTTCAATTGCCGTTTTTAAAGTTTCTATAAACAATTCTTCAAACTTAACTAGATGATCCGCTGGAAGCACTATCATTTTTTGCATCCTTATTTTTTTCTTTGCTATATGCATTGCAGCCAAGCCAATACAAGGTGCAGTATTTTTTTAGCAATCGGCTCTAAAATTATATTTTTCTTTAGACAAATTTGGTATATGCTCCTGTACTAATTTTTTTCATAACTTTCATTTGTCACAACATATATTTTTCAATTTCTACTAATGATTTCAATCTCTCTACCGTATGCTGTATCATAGATTTTTCCATCATCAGTCAATGTCAAAAAAACTGTTTTTGGCATATTCACTCTACTTTTTGGCCAAAAATCTTTCTCCTTTTTCCCCCTGCCATTATTACAACTGATATCATTTTTCTTTCCTTTATTATTTTTTTATATTTCGTTAATTATAACATATTTTTCTTGTTTTTCCCATAAAAAAACTAGAATTTCTATTTTTAAAATTCTAGCTTTTTCTCTATTCAATTATTGTTCTTAAAATTTCCAATTCTCCAATTAACTCAATATCTATTCCAACAGGAATTAATACTGTTTCTCCTTTTTTTGAATTAAAACTTCTTTTTTTCTCATTATTTAATGTATATTCAATTTTACCTTTTTCCATTAAGAATTGAATAAATTATCATACTTTTTTTCATTTACATCTTCAAATTTTTTTATTAATTTTTCATTTTTATCTATTGAGTAATATTTTTTTCTTAATTATATTTTTTTCTATTTTTCATCATTAGAAAAAAATCCGTATTTATAATTACAGCTTTTTGCATCAAAATCAATTACATCTGCTGCCTCTTTTTAAATGTAATTCTCTTTTTTTCCCGTTTTCAACTCTATCAAAATCATAAATTCTATATGTTATATCTGAATTTTTCTTGTATTTCTGCAAAAAGTACACTTCCTTCAAGACTTGCATGCACCATTCCCGGATTTATATCAATCAAATCGCCTTTTTTTACGCTTATCTCCTCAAAAAGTCCCGAAAAAAATCATTTTTTTGCCGTCTTTTTCTAAAAATTCTTCTTTTGTAACTCCTTTTTTTCATTCCCATTATTAATTTTTGCATCTTTACTAGACTTCCATTATAAACCAAGATTCACTTTTTCCCTAATTCATTATGCTTTTTTTCAACGCAACCTCGTCATCTGGATGCACTTGAATTGAAAGTCTATCATTTACATCTAAATATTTTTATTAATAAAAGAAATCTATTTCCATACTCTTTATAAACTTTTTTTCTCCTACTAATTTTTTTCTTTATACTCATTTAAAATTTCTTGTAAAGTTTTTTTCCTTTCAAATCTCCATTAGCTACAATTCCCATCCCATTTGGATGTGCTGATACTTCCCAAGATTCTCCAATATTTTTTTATCTTTTTGGTAAAATCATATTTAAACTTTTTCAAATTCTCTTCCACCCCATACTTTTTTTCAATAAAAACTTTTTTTCAAACTTTAATGGATACAACATTACTATCCCTCACTTTCACAATTTTATTCAAAACTTTTTATTGTATAATTTACATCAGCTATATTTCAAATATCATTTTTACATTATATCAAATATAAATTCAACTTTTTATTTAATATCATTTTTTTAAAATAACTGAAAAAAACTTCAAATAAAAATTATTCTACAATATTATTTAAAAATTAATATACATTTCTGAACTATTTATTCTATAAAAAAAATGATTAAATAAATTGTTTAAAAATTTACTTAATCACTCTTTTTGAATGGTGCCCAGACGCGGAATCGAACCACGGACACAGGGATTTTTCAGTCCCTTGCTCTACCGACTGAGCTATCTGGGCATATATGGCGGAAGTGACGAGACTCGAACTCGCGACATCCTGCGTGACAGGCAGGCACTCTAACCAACTGAGCTACACCTCCAAAATAATGGTGGTCACAACTGGGCTCGAACCAGTGACCCCCTGCTTGTAAGGCAGGTGCTCTCCCAACTGAGCTATGCGACCACTTCAAAAATTACTTAGTTAGTATACTATATTTTTTTATTTTTGTCAAATACTTTTTTTATTTATCTACATTTTTTTGTAAATTATAACTAAAAAAATATTTTTATTTTTCTATTAAATATTCTAATCTAAAAAAATAAAGCTCCTTAAAAGCTCTATTTTTTTAAAAATACATCTTTATCTGATAATTTTGCATCTTTCGTTTTTAAACATTTCAAGTAATTTTTTTCTACCGTTAATTTTTTTCTTCTCTTCTCCACGAATATCAAATATTACCTCTCCTGCATGAGCATAATAAGTCTATTTCCATAAGTTATTGCATCTTGCATATTATGAGTTATCATCAAACTTGTAATATTGTTCGTTTCAACTATATCTCTTGTTTTTTCTAATATTATTGCTGATGTTTCCGGATCTAAAGCTGCCGTATGTTCGTCTAATAGCAATATATCTGGATGATTTAATGTCGCCATTATTAACGATAAGCATTGTCTTTGTCCTCCAGATAAAAGCCCAACTTGTGTAAACAACTGTTTTTTTCAAGACCTAATCCTATACTTGATAATAATTTTTTTATACATTTCTATATTTTTTTACATCTAATCCAAATGTAAAATTAAATCTTTTCCCTTTATTTTTTGCCATTGAAAGATTTTCTAAAACTGTCATTGATGGTGCAGTTCCTTGTGTTGGATCTTGATACACTTGAGACAACCATCTTGCTCTCTTATGTCTTTCAATATTCGTTATATCTTTATCATTTATCAAAAATTTGTCCTGCATCAGGAATAATTTCTCCATTCAATACATTCAATAATGTTGATTTTTCCAGCTCCATTACTTCCTATTATCGTGATGAAATCTCCATCTTCTATTTTAAAATTTAATCCTTTAAATACTTGCTTTTCTGTTCCAATTTCAGAGAAGAATGTTTTTATAAATATTTTTTTAATTCTATCATATTAATTCCCTCCACTTCTTTTTATCATTTTTTTGCTTTTTTTCTTACCTTTTTTTATTTTTTTGCCATTTCATTCCATAAAATGATAACTAAAAATAACTGCCGTTATTATTTTTTTGCATCTGTAGGTCTTATTTCTAATGTTTTTTTATCATATCATCACTAAAGTTTAATGTTCTATACAAGTTTTTTTCGTCCAAGTATTTGACATTAAAGCTAAATTTATTATGAAATAATATGCTAATGAACCAAGTATAATTATCGATGTTTCATTTATTAATTGTGATTTTTTTAATTACACCTAAACCTAATATTATCGCAGCTAATCCTATTACTAAAGTTCCTACTCCCGACTGTAAATCTGCTACTTTTTATATTTTTGTGCAAATATTGCTCCAGAAAAAGGCAACCAATCCATTTGATATCATTAATCCAAATATTTTTTTAATCTTTTTCTCATTAACACCTAAACTTACAACTAACTTCTCATTATTCCCTAAAGCTCTCAATGCAAATCCAAATTTCGATGTTAAAATATAATCTATTATCATTTTTTTACTATAAATGCAATTAATACTGACAACATAAGTTTAATATCTTTTTGTAATTCCAACATAAATTATTAATAATATTGTAATAATTGTATAAACTGATAATGCTCTTATTACATACTTATTCTCTTTAATTTTTGTAATCATAAAGGCCTTTTTAAAATAAGTAATATTATAAATACTATTACAAAAGGTATGAAATTTTTTTCAAAAGAAATTACTTCATAAATACTTCTTTCTGGCGATATAAATACATTGGGTGTCCCTACTATTCTGGAATTTATACTATAAAATCCTGTCATTATCAAAATTCCTGATAAAAGTCCGTTTATTCCTAAATAAACGTGTAATGCTCCTGTTAAATATCCAGCAATCATTCCTCCAATAACTGAAAGAATAAGTCCCATAACTGGATGAGTTATCCCCATAAATCCATTTTTTGAAAGTGCAAATGCTGCAAATATAAATCCTCCTAATGGGAAAGTAGCATCTACTGACATATCTGGAAAATCCAATATTTTATATGTTATATAAACTCCCATTACCATTATAGCATATATAAAACCTGTTTTAAAAGCATCAGGCAAGCTTTGTAAAAAAATACTAATAACTCATTCATCTTACTTTTTTTATCTTTTTCCTTTTTCTAATTAATTTTTTAGTTTTTTTACTAATTTTTGCTCCAGTTAATTCAGCTCTTTTTTTACATCAATTCCTAATGCTGCTGCTGTATCTTCATTAACATATAATGTCATTTTTTTAGACGTTTCAAATGGAATTTCTGATACTTTTTTACCTTTTAATATTTCAACAGCCATTTGCCCTGCTCTTTTTCCTAATTCATAATAATCAAGTCCCATTGTAAATAAAGCACCTAATTCTACTGAAGAATTTTCACTTGTAACTACTGGCTTTTTAGCTAATAATGCTTCAGAGTTTATAAGTTTAATTCCTGAAACTACTAAATTATCTGTCGGAATATATAATGCATCAACTTGTGCTAACAACCCTTTTGTTGCAGTAGCTAATTCTCCAAATGCTGTTACACCTTGTAACACAACTTCAAATCCTTTTTCTTTAGCTTTTGCTTCAATATCTTTAACTTGTAATATTGAATTTTGTTCTGAAGTATTATATAAAACTCCTATTTTTTTACCTTTTGGATCTAATTTCAATAATAAATCTAACTGATCTACAACATTGTCTAACTTATCACTTGTTCCTGTTACATTTGCATTCAAGATATTTGCACTTGCAGGATCTGTTACTGCTGAAAATAATACTGGTATATCTGTAATATTATTTGCCAAAGCTTGTGCTGATGGTGTTGCTATTCCAAATACTAAATCTTTTCTATCTACTTTATAGTTTGATGCAATTAAATTTGCTGTTGCAATATTTGCTTCCGCATTTTTTTCATCAAATTCAGCTTTTAAACCTGCTTCTTCAAATGCTTTTTTAAATCCGTCCTTTACTTGGTCTAAAGATGGGTGTGTTACAAACTGTGTTATACCTATTTCAAATACTTTATCTGTTGTATTATCTGATTTATTATTACTTTTTTCTGCTTTTTCTCCACACGCTAATATCGTTAAAAAGCGTCATCATTACTAATATCAACATTTTTTTCATAAAATCATTCCTCTCTTTTTATGTACTTATTTTTATTATTTTTATAAATTTTTGCTTTATTTTTTTAATATCTTCTGGTAACACAATTCCTAAAGCATTTAATGTATTCTCATTTACTACAATATCATTTAATTCTATTGTTTCAAACTTAATTTCACTAGGCTTTTTTTCCCTTTTTAAAAATCTCAATAGCCATTTGTCCGGCTCTTTTTCCTAATTCATAATAATCTACACCTTGTGTTATTAATGCTCCGCCTTTAACATGTGCTGCCTCTGCTCCAAAAAAACTATTTTTTTAGCTGCAATAGCTTTTTTTCTGTAATCAAATTTATTAACAGAGCTACCAAATTGTCTGTTGGTGTGTAAATTATATCTACTTCTCCAATTAGCGTTTCTGACGCTTGAGGTATTTCATTCGCTTGAGTTACCCCAGTTGCTACAACTTCCATTCCTAATTCACTCGCTGCAGTTTTTTTAAATCATTTACTTGCACCATTGAATTTTTGCTCAGATGAATTAAAAAAATTACTCCTACTTTTTTTGCATTTGGATTTAATTTTTTTCATCAATTCTAACTGTTGTTTTATATTTACTCTATCACTTACTCCTGTAACATTTTCTTTTAATATTCCAGCTGACTCTGGATCTGTAATTGCTGAAAATACCACTGGTATATCATTTGTTGCTTGTGCCACTGCTTGCGTTGTCGTTGTTGCAATAGCATAAATTAAATCTGGTTTTGAACTAACTAATGTATTTTGCAATCAAATTTGCTGTTGCTACTTCTCCATTTGCATTTTTTTCATCATATTCTACATCAATTCCTGCTTCTTTTAATGCATCTTTAAATCCTTGTTTTGCCTTATTCAAAGCTGGATGCTCAACAATTTGAGTGATTCCTACTTTAATTTTTTTTGTTGCTCCTTCATTTGTTTTTGTTTCTTCTGTCCCACAACTTAAAATAAACATTGTCAATATTGACAATACTCCTACTAATTTTTTTCATAAATTTCCTCCTACTACACTACTTTTTCTACAATATATTCAATCTCTTTGAATATTTAATGATACCATTTTTTACTTTTTTTATCAATCATTTATTTATATTTTTTTCGTTATTCTAACATAAACAAAACGAATAATTGAAATCATTTTTCAAAATTATTTTTTTATGATATAATATATATTATACAAAAAAAGGAGAATATTTATGAAAAATATATAATTTTTAAAGAGTTAAACTCAACAAACGAATATTTGAAAGCTAATTATCATTTATATGAGCAATTTGATATTATTTCAGCTGAAACTCAAACAAATGGAAAAAGCACGTCGTGAAACGTATGGTTTTTCAAATGTTGGTATGGCACTTTTTACTTTTTTTATTTTTGAAAAAAAATTTATCTTTAACTTACGAAAAAAACAGTTAAAACTTCCTCTTTTAGCTGGACTTGCCGTGTACGAAGGGCTTAAAAACATCATAGATTTAGATTATAAATTAAAATGGACAAATGATATCTATTTAGAAGACAAAAAAAACTTTCTGGAGTTTTTAGTTGAAGAATTTGACAATAAAATTTTTTTATTGGAATAGGTATTAATGTCAACAATGAAATTCCTGAAGAATTGAAAAAAATGTTGCTATATCTCTTAAGACATTAACAAATAAAAAAATTTTTGAGCTTTCAGAAATCATGCTTAATATTACAAAAACAATTTGAAAAAAAATTTATAATTCTTTTTATTTTTTTGAAAAATTCTTGGCAAGAAATTTTTATTAAAAAAATTAACAAAATCAACTACTTATACGACAAAAGAAATTTCTTTAAATATTCGTGAGAGAAGCAATTAATGGTATTGCAAAAAAAATATTAATTCAAATGGAGAACTTGAAATAAAAAAATTGGAGATAAAATTAAAGCATTTTTCAGAAGGTGAAGTTATGAAAGAACGTATTATAAAAACAAATTAAAAGCAACGGAATATTCAACACAAGAATTTATAAAATTAAAAAAATTAGGATTTGATCCAATTGCAGTTTTTTTGTTACAAACTATACTAATCAAAATGATATTAATTTTTATAAATAATTTTACTTTTTAAAAAAACAAATTAAAACTTGAAACTTTATTCATCGATGAGAACTCTCCTTCTGTTGAAACTATTTCAAATTATTTAAAAGCTTATTGCAAAAAAAATATAATGTCACTAAAATTTTATAAATTTAAAAAGGATTGACTTCTGTTTATTACAGTTATCAATCCTTTTTTTGAATAAAACTTCCTTTATTTTTTTAAACTTATACAAAGTTTTTATTCTACTAATATTTATTTTTTTGGAGTTTACATACATTCTCTATATTTTTAAACTTCTTTTTTTCTGCTACACTTTTTATACCAATAAGCACTTTTTTTCGGGTATCTTTTTTTGAGTTTCAAAATCTACATAAAATAAACCGTATCTTTTTTTCATATCCATTAGACCAAGAAAATACGTCCATTAATGACCATAAGAAATATCCTTTTACATTTGCTCCATCTCTTATTGCATCCGAAATAATTTCTAAATGCTGTTTTTATATAATCAATTCTAGCATCATCATATACAGTATTATCTTCAAACACATCTTTTATATCCTAAACCATTTTTCAGTAATATAGATTTTTTTGTAGTTTGGATAATCTCTTTTAACTCTAAAAAAATTTGGTCATATAAACCTTGTGGATAAATTATCCAATCCCAATCTGTTCTAGGAATACTTTCATTAGCTTTTTCTTTTGTCCTATACCTTTTTAACTGATATTTAGAGCTTCCTTTATTCCCAGTAGCATTATGAACAATTTCATTTTCACCATCATATTCAGTCATCCAATCACTCATATAATAATTTATTCCAAGGAAATCATTCAAGTCTTTTGCAGCTCTCATTTCTTCAAAATCTTCTTCTCTTAAATCTAATTTTCCGCCATTAACTTTTAAAATATAATTTACACCATCCATTGTTTCTTTTGAATATTCACCTTTTAAAAAGTAGCATCCAAAATAAATTTATTATGAATAATATCATCTAATTCAGCGGCTCTAACATCTCCGGGATTATTTGGATCATAAGGATATTTTGTTGGCAATGCACAAACCATTCCTATTTCTCCGTGATAGCCATTTTTCTTAAATAAATTAACTGCTTTTGCATGTGATAACATCATATTATGATGTGATTGAAACACTTTCTCAAAATCATACTTGATTCCGGGTGGGAATTTCCCAACTAAATATTGTCCCTCACCGATAGGTCCAATTTCATTAAATGTTGTCCAATATTTTACTTCTTTAAATTCTTCAAAACAATATTTTGCATAATTCACAAAATGTTCAATATTTTTCACGATTTAAAAAATCTCCGTTTGAATGTAACGCTTCTGGTGTATCAAAATGATGTAAAGTTATAAACGGTTCAACTTTTCTTCTTTTACATTCTGCAAACAATTTATGATAAAATTCTACACCTTCTTTATTAACTTCTCCATATCCTTTTTGGGAATATTCTAGACCACGCTATTGAAATTCTTATTCCATTTACTCCAAATTCTTCACAAAGTTTCAAATCTACTGGATATTGATGATAAAAAAATCACTTGCTGGTTCAGCTGTATACCAATAATTATCTTTTAAAAATTTATCCCAAGCAACTGGACCTTTTCCGTATTTATCCGTTGCACCTTCTGCTTGATATGCTGCAGTTGCACCACCAAAAATAAAAATCTTCTGGCAATTTTTGACATATTAAAACCTCCATTTAAAATATAAAAACTATTTTTAGTAATTGTCAATTATTTTATTAATTTTTCAAATTGTTCTTGTACAAAATTTAAAAGCTCCTTGTCCATCACGAGTTAATTTAATATATTGAGCTCCTTCTGTTTTCGCTAATTTAATTCCCAATTTATCTGTTTCTGCTTTCATATCTTCAAAATTTGAAGCAACTTGTGGTGCAAGAATAACTAAATCAAATTCAGGAAGAATCTCACGATGTGCTCCATATCCTCCTGCTGCTGCTTTCACTGGAACATTAAATTCTTTTTGCCGCTTTATTTAACGCATTAGCTAAAAGACCACTTGTTCCCCCTCCGGCACATAAAACAAGTACATTCGTTTCTTTTGTTATATTATTTTTTGTAACACCCGCTTTTTCTAAAATACTATCTGCTTTTGAAGTATTAAAGTTTGCAGCAACTTTTTCTTTTTAATTCATCATTCGTTTTTTTCCTGAACGTTCTTCTTCTAAAAATTTGTTCATCGTAAACTTTTACAAATGGATAATAAATTATAAAGTCTACTACAATTAAAAGAGCAGCTAATACAAATGATAATAATTGAAGATTAGTTCCTAATATAATCCCTAACGATCCCGGTGTTGTCCACGGAAGATTAGCTGTAAAACTATTCATTCCAAGTACATCAATAAACACTTTAAATATCCACACATTAACTATTGGTGCTAATATGAATGGTATAAAGAATATTGGATTTAACACAATTGGAGCACCGAATAAAATTGGCTCATTTACTCCAAAAAATGTTGGTACAACAGATGCACGACCGATAGCTTTATTTCTCTTAGATTTACAAATCCACATAAACATAAATGGTACAATTAATGTAGCTCCAGTTCCTCCCATTGTAACTATAAACATTTGTGTTCCTGATGTTAAAATTTTATCTGCATGTTGTCCTGCTTTCATAAGATTTAAGTTTACATCTATATTTGCATAAGTAATTGCAGCAATAGCCGGTTCTACTATAGACGGTCCGTGTATTCCTACAAACCAGAAGAATGCATAAGCTCCAAATATAATAGTAATTCCTACATATCCATCTGCTGCTGAAAATAATGGTGCAAAAAACTTACCTACTGCTTCTGCAACACCTGTTCCTATAAACTGTCTTGCTAAAATGTCAAGAACATAAAGCAACACTATTGATAAAGTAAACGGTATAACATCTTTAAAAACTTGTGAAATATTAGGCGGAACTTCTCCCGGCATTTTAATTGTTACTTCATTTTTAATACAAATTTTATAAACGGTTACAGTTATAAACGCTGCTAAAAAGGCTGTTAAAAGACCTTTTGTTCCTAAAAATCCTGTCCCAAAACCGCCTTCAATTGGATCTGCCGCTAATAATAACAATCCAACCATTGATGCTAAAAATGTTGACATATAATTAATTTGATTTGTTGCTGGCATTGAACGATTTACAGAGTCTGTCAACGATTTTGCTGTTGTTCCAGCAACTAAAAACGCTAAAATTCCCATTGAATAACTATACGGTTTCATCAATAACGCTTCTATATTTTTTGGCCAAACAAATCCAAAAGCATTTGGAACATAAGCAATCAAGATAAAAAAATACTAGAAAAATAAAATAACTGGCATTCCTGCTATAAATCCATCACGAATTGCTCTTAAATAAATATTACGTGATAACTTTTCAAAGAAAGGCTTTCCCTTTTCTATAAATTCAATTAGCTTTTTTCATTATTTCGCTCCTCTTTTATACAATTCTATTAAATGTTTCATTAATTCTTTTTAATAATATAGTTGTCATTAAATGATCTTGTCCATGAACCATTATAAATCCTAACTCTACGTCTTCTCCACCTGCTTCTTTTTTTGTATCATTTCTGTTTGAGCTTTATGGGCTTGAAGTAAACATTCTTCTGCTTCTTGTATTAATTTTTCAGTTTCTTCAAATTCTCCGTTTTGAGCTTTTTGTAAAGCATTTAATAATTTTGTTCTCGCATCTCCTGCATAAGCTACAATCTCAAATCCTATCATTGTTACATCTTCTTTAGTCATTCAAATCTCTCTCTTTCCATGATGTTGCTGTTTTTTCTAAAACTTCATTTAATTCTTCTATATTTTTTCTTCCAACAGTATTTAACCATTCAACTGTTGCTTTTTCTCCTTCTTTAGCAAATACTTCTACTCCATTTGCCCAAGTTGCTCTTCCACATAATACACCATTAAATTTAGCTCCTGCTTCATGTGCAAATTCTAATGTATCTTGGAATAATTTAGCACTAACTCCTGCACTCAAATAGATGAACGGTAATTTTGTCGCATCACTTTGTTCTTTAAAATATTTTTGTGCTTCTTCTTTTGTGTAAACAACTTCACCTTCAGCAAATCCTTCCACATATTTCATGTTTACAGGTACTTCTACTTTTAATACATCTACATTATAACGAGGATCTGAAAATACTTTCATTGCTTCTATTACTTTTCTCGGTTTAACTTTTGCATATTCTACTGAACTATTATCTTCATTTTTGCAATCATAGCTTAAAATTTCTAAGAAAAAAATGGAATATCTTCAGCAACACATTCTGCTCCAATTCTTTCCATATAAGCTTTTTTCTGATTATTTATTACTTCATCTTCATCAACATCATAGTATAAAAGGAATTTTACAGCATCTGCTCCTTCTTCTTTCAATCTTTTTGCAGACCATTCTACAAGACAATCTGGTAATCTTCCAACTGTATTTGCATCATATCCTGTTTTTTTCATATGCTAATAATAACCCTGCATTTTTTTATCTCTTACTTTTTGAAGCTTTTTAATCCATATTCTGGATCTAATAAAATTGATGAAGCATATTTTGTCAACTGTTCTGACACTAATTTTTTTAAATTCTACTATTTGTTTTTTTCATCAGCTTCTTCTTGATATTTTTTTATCATTTTTTTCAAAGCTCCTCTTTGATCAATAGCTAATGCTGATATAAATCCATTTTTATCACTTAAATTTTCTAAAAAAATTTTTCTTTTTTGTGTTATTAAGCTCATCTTTTTCTCCTCTAATTTTTTTATTATTTTTTTAATTTATACTTCTACGACTTTTTACTTCTTCAAATATTTCTTTATATTTTTTTCTAAATTTACATAACCTGTCATTTCTTCCATCGCATTTAATATTCCTAATGTATTTGCTTTTTTTAGTATATTTTTCATCATTTTCATTTTTTTATTTATAGCTGAAATTATACCTGCAACTGTTGAATCTCCAGATCCTACAGGATTTACAACTTTTATTTTAGGAATATTAACTTTATAAAACTTGTCATTATGTTTTGCAAAAAGCTCCATCTGCTCCCAACGAAACTATTATCCACTCTATACCTTTAAATAATTCATTTTGCAAAACTTCTTTTTATTTCATTAATATCTTTTTATTATTTTTTTATTCAATAATTGTGATAACTCATCAATATTAGGTTTTATTACCTTTGGCTTATATTCATTTTTTTAACACTTCTTCTAACGCTTTTTCCCGAACAATCTAAAACTACATCTTTATTATATTTATTACAAATTTCAATCATTTTTTTGAATAATAATCATTTTCTAATCCCTTCGGTAAGCTTCCCGAAATTGATACGATATTCACATCTTTAACTATATTCTCAAAATAATCTAAATATTTTTGTACTTTCATCTTCTTTAATTGTAGGGATCATTTTCTAAAAATTTCTGTTTGATTTCCTTCATGTAAAATTGCTATACAATTTCGTGTTTCTCCAGAAATTTCAAAAAAATTTATTTTTTTATATTCATTTCATCTAATTTATTTTTGAATATCTACTCCTAAAACTCCACCTATCATTCCTGTAGCAATAACATTTTTCATCTAATTGCTTTCAAGACTCTCGTAACATTCAACCCTTTTTCCCCCTGGTGTTTTTAGTCACTTCAATTGTTCTATTTACATTATCTAGGTTAAATTTAGACAAAAGAATACGAAATATCAACAGATGGATTCATCGTCACTGTCAAAATCATTCCATTCAACTCCTATTCTTTTAATCTTTATATTCTCCTCTATTCCATTTTTTTCTAAAAAAATTCATCAAAAAAATTCTTCATTTTTTTTGTTCAGTATTTTTCTGTTTCAATTTTTTTCTTATTTTTTTCTATTATTCTTTCACTTTCTTCAGTCTTTTTATACTCAGCTTTTTATAAATGCTTCTACTATATCAAATAATAATAATTCTCCTATTATTTTCCCACCAAAACTTACAACATTTGCATTTAAATATTCTTTTGAATGAATTGCTGTTGTCATATCTCTAACTAGAGCAGTTCTTACTCCAGGAACTTTATTAGCACTATTACTTATTCCAACTCCTGTTCCACAAATACAAACACCTAAATCTGCTTTCCTACTAACAACTGCTTCACCTACTCTTTTTCCATAAATTGGATAATGTGTTCGTGTAAAGTCATAAGTTCCACAATCTAAAACTTCGTATCCTTTTGATTTCAAAAAATCTGATAATGCAATTTTCACATTTGTTACAATATGATCACATCCAATAGCTATTCTCATAATATTTACCTTCCTTTTTTCTATTTTATATTTTCCACTAACACATTTTATTTAACATATCTACTCTAATTTGGTGTCTTCCACCATCATATTTAGCTTTTTAAAAATTCTTTTACTATATTTTTTTGCAAAGTTCTTTTTCCAACAATTTTAGCTCCAATTGTTATCATTCTAGAATTATTATGTCCTCTTGTCATATATGCTGAACGTTCGTCTGAAACTTCTGCTGCAACCATACCTTTTATTTTTTTGTTGCTACCATAAAACTTCCATCTCCATATTCATCAAATACAACTCCTAAACTATTCTCTACATCTAATACTTCATGTGCAACTGCACAAGTTGTGTCAATAAAATCTTTTTCCTTCCGTTTTTATCAAGTACATCATATCCATTTTCTATTAAATAATCTTTAATATAATCTTTCAATTCTTTTCCTTTTTCATCAGCACCTAATATGACTTTCATCTGGTATCCTCCATTTTCATTTTTAATTCTACGTAGTTTTTTTGATATATCTTCTCATTAAAAGATACTCTTATATTTTTTTCAATTTTTCAATAGTCTATCTTTAATAAAAAAAGTCGTTTGTTTTACTAAACTTTTTTTATAAACATTAATGATAATTTTATTCCTATTCTAATTAAATTTTTTTATAAATATATAAAAAAAGAGAAGCTAATTACTTCTCTAATATATTTGTACAACTTTCTCTTTCTATCAATTCTACTTCCAGTAAAACTTTTTTTCCTATAACTTCTATTATTTTCAATTAATTCAAGTAAAGCATTCGAAGTTTCTTCTGCTATAATTTTCGTATTTACTCGTAATGTTGTTAATGGAGGAGTCATATATTGTGATATTTTTCAAATCATTAAATCCTACAACAGAAATATCTTCACTTATTTTTTTAATTTTTTTCTCTTATAGCCTTATAAGCCCCCATTGCTATAGAATCATTTCCACAAAAATATGGCAGTTGGTATTTCATCTAATTTCAATATTTCTTTCATCATAGAATAACCTGATTCTGCTGAAAATTCATCTACTATAACATATTTTTTTCATTATATAAATTTAGTTCTTTCATTATTTCTATAAAATATTTTTTTCTCTAAAATCTACTAAATTTCTAACTATTTGATTTCTTCCAACTAACAATGCTATTTTTTTATGTCCTAATTTTTAATAGATAATCTATAACTATCTCTACAGAATGTCGCATATCAAATTTTTATGTAGTCAACGGAATTATCTTTATTATATGCATCTACACAAATTATATTTTTTTATTTATTGATTTCAAATATTTCAACTGTTTTTTTCTCTAATCTCACCAATTATAACTATTGCATCAGATGTAATTAAATTTATAACAACATCACTATCTGTTTCAATTGAATTTAATTCAAAAATTTTTTTATTTTTTTATTCCTTTACTTTTTTTAAAAACCGTTTCTAAAGACATTCTTAAAGAAATAAAATAAGGATCATCACTTTCTATTTTTTTCATCAAATACTTTTTATTAGAGAAACATTCAACTGTACTACCTTTTTTTCTCTTGTCTTTTTTTATATATTTTTAATTTTTTTACAGCTAACAATACTTTCTCTTTTTGTCTCTTTTTTTACAACAAAATATTCATCATTATTTAATATTCTAGAAACTGTTGCTGTCGAAACTCCCGCATATTTAGCAATATCTCTAATTGTAGGCATAATTCTCCTTATATTGTAACAACTTTCTTTTATTATAGCTTTTTTTATCATTAAAATCTTTTTATTTTAATTATTTTTATGCTTAGTTTTTTTGTATTTGGAATTAGTAATTTTTTTATTTTTTTACTAAATAATGCTTTATTTTTCTTTTTAATATTAAATAATAATTTTTACAAAAAAATAAAGAGTCTAGTTTATACTATCCTCTTTATTCTATCTACTTTAAAACGCCCAATTTCCATTTCTAAATACTGGCTCTCTAGTTCCATCCTCTGTTATTCCATCTATATCCATTTCAGCATCACCAATCATAAAGTCCACATGTGATATTGATGTATTTACACTTGCTTTATCAAGCTCTTCCTCTGTCATATTTGTTCCATTTTTTACATTTGTTGGATACGCTTCTCCTAAAGCTAAATGGTTTGAAGCATTCTCATCAAATAATGTTTCATAAAACAATAATCCCGAATTTGAAATTGGCGAATCATTTGGAACTAACGCTACTTCTCCTATTCTTCTTGATCCTTCATCTGTATTTAGCAATTCTTCCAATACTTCTTTTCCTTTTTCTGCTTCAAATTCTACAACTTTTCCATCTTTAAATGTCAATTTAAAGCCATCAATTACATTTCCTTGATATGATAACGGTTTTTTATTTGAAACATAACCATCTATTCTATATTTATCTCCCGCTGTAAAAAAATTTCCTCTGTTGGCATATTCGGTATAAAACTTGTACCTTTTTTTCATTGTTACTTCCTGCTGCCATCCAAATATGATTTTTTTGGTAATCCTACCGTTATATCTGTTCCTTTTTGATGTGTAGTGTAATGATTTATATTGTTTTTTTATTTAAGTATTCCGCTCTTTCTTGTAATGATTTTTCTATGATTTTTCCCAAAAGCTCAACAGGATTTTTCTTTATCTAATCTCATCATTTTTAAATATTGCTTTCAAATAATTTTTGCTTGAGCTTTTTTTCTCCATCTTTTTCTTCTGGAAATACCATTTCTGCCCATTCTATTGACGGATAACTTACAATTGTCCAAGAATTTATATCATTCATAATTCTTTTTACTATAATACTTAAATACTTCTCCTGATTTTTTTAGCAAATGCACTTAATTTCTTAGGGTCAATACCTTCTAATAATTTAGGTGACCTTCCTAAAATATGTATAAATACTACATTATCATCTAAATAAGCATTTCTTTCATCTACAATCCATTGTGGTATATTAGCATAAACTTCCTCTGATTTATATTCAGCATGTAATCTAGCTAATTTTGAATCTGTTAATTTAACATTTACATCACTCGCTCCTAATTGATATGCTTTTTCTACAACTTTATGAACTAATGGTAATGAGTGCGTTGCACAATTTATCCACACTTTTTTTGACCTTTTTTTGAATATTAGCTCCCACTTTTTACTACTACCTCTGCAAATTTATCTAGTTTTTTTCCTCAAAATTTTCTACGTATTTCATCTTTCATCCTTTCTTATTTTTTTCAATAATTTATTTTATAAATATTTTTTTACAGCTTTAACTATTTCTTTTTCCTCAACAAAACCTTTTTAATTGATTTACAACTTCTCCATTTTTTTAAATACTAAAAAGTACAGGAATACTTCTTACTTTATATTCTGTTGCAATTTCAGGAAAATCATATACTTCCACTTTTATGATAGGATAGTTCCCTTTTTTTCTGATAATTTATCTAAAAATTGGCTCAAGCATCTTACAAGACCTGCAAGTTACACTTCCTAATTCAACTAATGCAACTCCATCTCCAATTACATCTTTTAAATTTGTTTCTTTTAATTCTATCACTTTACTCATAAATAACAAACCTTTCTATTTTTCTATTTTTTTCAAAATATTTGATTTCTACTTAAATACTTCGCCTGCTTCTTTTATACCAAAGAACTAAATCTAATTCATCCATTGCAATTCCTGAATATTTTTGAATATTCTCTCATTTTTATCTTCTATTTCATAATATTTTTTTCAGTTATTGACTTTGGAACTTCATCAATTACATTTAATTCAGCTAAATTTCTTAAAATGTGTCTATCTAAAATTGCAATATTTTTCTCCAAAACCTAAATTTCTCAAAACATGATTTGCTTCTTTTTAATCCCATTCCTTTTACATTTTTTTAAAATCCAAGCTCTTTTTCTCAAAAAAACATCTCCTATTTCAGTCAATATTTTTTTGGCTCTAAATTTCCATTTCTTGTCATCAAATTTCTTAATTCTACCAAATATTTTTGATTTATTATTTTTTTAAATCTAACAATATTCAAATATTCGACCATTTCTTCCGCTGTTCCCGTATATAATAAATTATTTTTCAACTAAATTTGTTATTGCTTTCCAAGCATTTTTTTGCCTTAGATTGTGGTGTTAAAATACAAAAAAAGCCATCTCTGCAAATACTTCTTTTTCTGTACCGTTCCATGCTTTTTTTATAACCCTCTATTGCCTTTTTTTCGCATCTCTTTTCATAACATTATAAATTTCTAAAATTTTTCTCATGTTTCTCTTTATTTATTTCCATTTTTTTCTACTTTCTATTATCTCTTATTTTAAAATCGCTACTGTACAACCAATTCCACCTTCATTTTGATTTGCATCTTTAAATTCAGTTACATATTTTGATGTTTTTAAAAATTCGTGGACTCTTTTTCTTAAAACCATCGTCCCCTTACCATGAATAATGTAAACTTCGTGATAACCATTTAACATTGCACGATCTAAATATGTCTCTAAATCAATTAACGCTTCATCTGCTGTCATTCCTCTTAAATCAATTTCATTTCTAACTTGACTCGTTATAGTCGCCGCAAAATTTTTATACGCCTTCACTTTTTTCTTTGTAATTTTAACAATATCATCAAGTGAAACCATTAATTTTAATATCCCTGCTTGTACTTGAACTTTATTTTTCGTCAGCTATCACTCTTAAAACTTTACCATTTTTGATTAAGATTTTTAACTAATACTTCTTCTCCTTCTTGAATATCTATATTTTTTTAGCTACAACTTTTTTTGTGCTTTTAACATTTTTTTCTTTTTATCCGCAACAAATGAATCTCTTAACATATTCAAAGACTTCTTTGTGCATTTTTTTAGCATCTTCTTTTTTTAGCATCTTCACGACTTATTTTTATCAATCAAGTTTCTCGCTTTTAGATTGAACTTCTTTTAAGTAATTATCCGCTTCCTCGTACGCTTTTTTTATCACTTCATTTTTTTCATTTTCAACTTCTATTATTTTTTTCCTCATAAGATTTTTTTGATTTTTCAAAAATTTTTGTTTTTGTGTTTTCTAATTCAATTTTTTTAATGCTTCAAGCTCATCATTTTTTTCTCTTTAATTGATTTTTAACATTTCCTCAACTTTTTGATTATCTTCACTTATGTAACTTTTTCGCATTTTCTATTATTTCATCACTAATTCCATATTTTTTTGCGATAATCAACGCATTACTTTCTCCGGGTATTCCTTCAAGCAATCTATATGTTGGCGATAATGTTTCCACATCAAATTCCATTGAAGCACTTTTTTTATTCCCGTTGTGTTAAATGCGTGTGCTTTTACTTCACTATAATGTGTTGTAATTATTGATTTTTATATTTTTTTATTCAAATAATCAATAATTGACATTGCAAATGCCGATCCTTCCATTGGATCTGTACCACTTCCAAGTTCATCCATTAAAACTAAAGTTCTATGATTTACACTTTCCATTATTTCTTTTATTTTACTTACATGCCCTGAAAATGATGACAAATTTTTGCTCTATACTTTGTTCATCACCAATGTCTGACAATACATCTTCAAAAACCCAATTTCTGTTTTTTCCCCCGCTGGAATTGGTATTCCTGATAATGCCATAATTGTTAATAATCCTGCCACTTTAAGTGTTACAGTTTTCCCTCCTGTATTTGGTCCAGTTATCAACATAATGTTTTCATTATTATTTCCAAGTTCAAAATTAAGTGGAACAACTTTATTTTCATCAATCAACGGATGCCTTGCTTCAACCAATTTCAAATACTCTTTATTTATAATTTTTTTGGTACTATAGCATGTTTTTTTCTATCGCATAAGAAGTTTTTTTGCATTAATGAAATCTAATCTTTGTAATATTTCTTTAATTTCTAAAATCTCATCTTTTTTTCATTCTAATAATTTCTGTCAATCTAAGAAGTATTTTTCCTTATTTCTTCACGCTCTCGTGCTTCATATTCTCGAAGTTTATTGTTTAATGATACAACATTTAATGGTTCAATATAAACTGTTCCACCACTTGCAGACCTATCATGCTCTATCCCTTTAATTAAGCCTTTAAAATCAGTTTTTCACTGCTATTACATATCTATCATTTCTTTGAGTTATAATTCTTTCTTGGACTGCTCTTACAGTCTCTTTGTTATTCATCAAATCATCAAATTTTTTTCTTTAATGTTTGCATTTATATTTTGTTTTTTGACGTCTAACATCTCTTAACCCCAACGACGCATCATCTTTTATTTCACCATCATCTCTAATTGCATCATCTATAAATTTTTCTATATCTTTAACTTCTTCTACATCATTAAATAGTTGCCAAATTACTTTATACTTATCTCTAACATTTTTTTAGCTCTACTTTTTGAAATTCTAAATATTGCCAAATTTTTTTCAAATCTGCCAAATCTTCTCCACTCAAATAACTTCCTATCAAATCAATTGTCCCCATATGCCTTTGAATATCTGTCAATCCACTTAATTCAAACCCATCATCAAATTTATAAAAAAATCAATCATTTCTATCATAAGCATAAGCTCTTTATCTAATGTTGATTTATCTTTTAATATTTCTATATCTATAAATTTCTCTTTCGTCACTTCTAATTTTGACAAATTCATTAATTCATTTATTACTTTATGAAATTCCAATACATCATATTTTTTTATTCATTTTTCCTCTTTCTATTAACTATCAAATTTCATTATCTTTCTTTTTTTATATTATATCACAATTTTTAAAAAAAACGAGCTTATTTTTTTGATTTTTTTGTCTTTAATTTGTCCCCAAAAAGAAAAAAAGACCGTTTTTTTAAAACAGTCTTATCCTTTGCAAAAATAATCGCAAAGCTCTTATATTCCTACCTTAATTCTCTCTATTTTAGCTCCAACATCATTTAATTTTTTCTCAAGTTGGTCATACCCTCTATCAATATGATAAACTCTATTTAAAATTGTTTCACCTTCAGCTACCAATCCCGCCAATACTAAAGCTGCTCCTGCTCTTAAATCTGAAGCCATTACTTCTGCACCTGTTAATGAAAGTCCTCCATTTATATGTGCAACTCCGTGTCTTATTGCAATATCAGCTCCCATTCTATTAAATTCTGGAACATGCATAAATCTATTTTCAAATACTGTCTCTTCCATTGAACTTGAACCATTTACTAACGCTTGTAAAAGCATCATTTGAGGTTGCATATCTGTTGGGAATCCCGGATGTGGCATTGTCACAACTTTTGATGGTTTTAAATTCTCCAATTTACCTATTACTGATAAAATATTTTCATTTCTTTCAAATTTTACTCCCATTGATTCTAATTCCGATTTAAAGACTCCTAAGTCTTCTATATTTGCATTTTCAATTTTTAATTCTCCATCTGTTATTAATGAAGCAATAACATAAGTCCCTGCTTCAATTCTATCTGACATAATTGAATATTCTACAGCGTGTAATTCCTCAACTCCTTCAATTTCAATAACTGGACTTCCAAGTCCTGTTATTTTTGCTCCCATTTTATTTAAGAAATTTCCTAAATCTACAATTTCTGGCTCTCTTGCTGCATTTGAAATCGTTGTTTTACCTGGTACTTTAACGGCAGCCATCATTATATTTTGTGTTGCTCCAACACTTGGAAATGATAAAGCAATATCTGCACCCTTTAAATTATCTGCTTTAGCATGAATATACCCATGTATTCTAGTTATTTCAGCACCTAATGCCTCAAATCCTTTTAAGTGAAGGTCTACAGGTCTTGCTCCTATCGAACATCCACCCGGAAGCGAAACTACAGCCTCATCTAAATTCGCTATCATAGGTCCCATTACTAAAAATGATGCTCTCATTTGTTTTACTATTTCATAACTTGCTTCATTTCTTTTAAATCCGTCATTTTTTATTCTATATGTTGTATCATCTAATTTTTCAGTTTCCATTCCTAGATCTTCTAAAAGTCTCATCAACACTCTTATATCTCTCAAGTTTGGTACATTTTTTAATATATATTCTCCTTTTGCAACTAATGTAGCAATTATTATTGGTAATGCTGCATTTTTTGCTCCACTTACTTTTATTATTCCATTTAATGGTGTTTTTTTCCCGTTATTTTTAAATCCGTCTACCACTTTTTTTCCTCCTATTTTATTTTTGATTTTTATTCTATCATAAATAAAAAAATTTTTTTCTATATTTATATAAACACTAATATTCCTATATTTAATATTGCAAAAAAATCGTATAAATTAAATTATATTCTATAACATAATTAATTTTTTTGTCTTCCTTCATTTTTTTATAACAAAATAATTAATTCCCCACATCCATATTAAGTAATATAAAATTGCTTTTTAATGAAAATGATGCTAATGAAAAATATAAAAATATTACCTATTAAAAAAATATATAATAAAGTTTTTTTGTCCTTTTTACTATCAAAATAAAAACCAATAAAATTAACATTTATTATTATATAAGATATAATAATAAATAACACTCAATTTGTGCATTCAAAATATTTACCTTAGAAAGAATAAAACTCATAAAAAAATCACAAGAAAAAAATTATTATATTTTTTTATTTTTTTAACTTCTATTTTTTTATCTTTACTCATTTTTAAATCCTTTCTAATCATCTCCAATTTTTTTATTTTATTATAAATTTGCTTTTAAATCTGATTTTTTTCTACATGTGTATAAATTTCTGTTGTTGTAATATTTGCATGCCCTAATATTTCCTGAACAATTCTAATATCTGCTCCATTACTTAATAACGCTGTTGCGACAGAATGTCTAAATATATGTGGATACACATTTTTTCTCAATCCCAGCATCTTTTTGATATTTTTTAGCTTTTTTTCCAAAAAAATTTTTCACGCCTTACACTTGGAAATAATTTAAAATTTTCATCAGACTTCTTTTTAATTTAGGGTCTATCATTTTTCTATAAAAATTTTTTTAATTTCAACTTCAAGACTATCATAAATCGGGACAATTCTATATTTTTGACCCTTTCCCTAAAAACTTTTATAAATTCATAATCTTGATTTTTCTACATCACGAATTTTTTTAAATTTAAAATTTCTGAAACTCTAGCTCCAGTCGCAATTAATAGTTTAATTATAAGTCTATCTTGATTTCCTGTAGGTGTATGATTACAATTATCTAAAAATCTTTTTTTACTTCATCCATTGTCAACACGTCTGGTAACCTTTGTTCCCGTTTAAGACTTTTTAATCATTCCAGTTGGATCATCTTTAACCATTTTATTTAAATAACAAAATTTATAAAATGTTCTAACTGATGATATTTTTTTCGTAAAACTGTATTTCGCTTTTAATTGTCTATTTAATTTTTTTCAATATACTCAAATATGTGTTCTTCTGTAATTTCACTAACCTCTTCTTGAATATACTCAAAAAAACATCGTTAAATCTCGTTCATATCCTATTATTGTATTATTAGAACTTCCCTTTTCATATCTTAAATAATCTAAAAAAATTCTTTTTATATATAACCTATTTTTTTCTTTTCCGTTTTCTTATCTACTTCTTTTTTTATCCATATCAACTTAATCCCATTATTTCTTTTTGCGTGAATGATCGATGCTTCCGTTATATTATCTCCCGAAATTATTCGTGCTATCTCTTTAGTTCTTTCTTCTATATTTAATTCACGAACCTTTGTTTCTGTGTATCCATCTTCAACTTCTTTTTTTAATAAAAAAAATTGTTGTTGTGATTTTTCCGGCAATTTGTGGTGAATGTGTTACACAAATCACTTGAACTTTTGACGATAATTCTTTTAATTTTTTTCAGCAACTTTTCTTACTGTTTCTCCTGAAATTCCTGTATCAATTTCATCAAAAAAATTAATACTGTAATATTATCTACTTCAGAAAAAAACAATTTTTTTAATGCCAACATTATCCTTGAAACTTCTCCACCAGAAGCAATTTTTTTGATAAAGATTTAAAACTTTCTCCTACATTTGTTGTCATCATAAATTCAATTTCATCCATACCATGAAAAACTAATAACCTTTTTTTCAGTAAATTGCACTTTTAAATTTTTGCATTTACCATATTCAAATCTTTTTAACTGATTATCTATTTTTTTCTGAAAGATATTCTGCTATTTTTTTCTCATTTCACGTAATTTCTCACAATCTTTCAAATAAATTTCAGTTTTTTTCTTTTTTCTTTTTTTAATTTATCTAATTCATCATTTTCAAATTTTTACTAATGATAATTTATTTTTCTAAATCATTTTTTTAGTCATTAAAAATTTCAGAAATTGTAGCTCCATATTTTTGACTTTAATTTATTTATTTCATTAAGTCGATTCATTACTTTTTTTCTAATTTAAAAATCATCAACTTCTATATCATCTGCCATATTTTTCTAAAAAAATAACTAACTTCTTCAATTTCATATGAAATATTTTTCTATTTTTATTTGCCATTTCAGTATAATTCTCTGAAATTGTACTCAAATACTCTAAATTTTTTTGTACTTTTTGCTAGTGACACACTTACAGAAAAATTCTCCCTCTTTTAATTTTTTTGTATTGACTCTCCTAATTTTTTTCCCCTATTTTTTTCCTGCATTAAATAATATTTTTATATTCTTCTTCAAGTTCGTTATCTTCATTTTCTTTTTAATTTCAAGCTATTTATCTCATTAAATTGAAACTCATAAATACTTTTTTTTCTCCATAATATTCATTTTTTTCCGATTCAATTTCAGATATTTTTTTATTTAGTTTTTTTATTTCTCGTACATTTTCTTGTATTTTTTTATAAAGATTTTTTTCCCATCTTTATCCAAAAAAATTTATCAAGTAATGTTAAATGAAAAATTTTTTTATTTAATAAATACTGATGTTCATGTTGACCAACTAAATCAAGAACATTACCCATTATTTGTTTCAATGTAGAAACATTCATTCTTTTTCCGTTAATCATTATTTTTTTGTTTTTGAATTTTTTTATCTACAACTCTATTTATAATAAGCTCATTATCATCAATATCATAACCTAGCTCAATTAATTTATTTTTTTGTTCATCCGTTATATCAAAAAAATTCCTTCAGCTGATAGATTTTTCTTCTCCTGTCCTTATCATATCAACACTACTTCTTTCTCCAATTAATAGTGATATTCCATCCAAAAATTATTGATTTACCTGCTCCCGTTTCTCCTGTTAAAGAGATTAACCCATTATTAAAAATTCAAATCCATTGTTTTTAATTATCGCTAAATTATTTAGTCTTAATTCTCTTAACATAAACTTCCTCTCTTCAGAGTCCCCCCTTTTTTATTTTATTACAGAGTCTCCCCATTTTAATTTTTTTCTCAAAAATACTATAATAATCTTTTTTTCTCCGCTTCTAATAATTTTTTTACACTTTTTTTCGGATAATGTCGCTCTTATCTTATCTTTAGAAGTTATATAAAAACATTCACTTCCATCAATATTCATATGTATATCATCACGTGAAAATGTTTTTAAATGTTAATTTTTTTCTCTTCCATCTATTATTATTGGTCTTGCTGTCAAACTTTGTGGAGAAAGTGGCGTTATTGTCATTGCTTTTAATCTGGGATTTACTATTGCCCCTCCTGCCGAAAGTGAATAAGCCGTACTTCCTGTTGGTGTAGCAATAATCACCCCGTCTGCTCTATATTTATTTACAAAAACTTCATCAGCATAAACTTCAACTTCAATAAGTCTCGACATTGATCCACCTTTTTATTATAACTAATTCATTCAAACCATAATATTTTTGACCATTATACTCAATTTCTAAAAAAAATTTCTTTTTATCAATAGAATATTTACCTTTTTTTATAATTTTTCTAACATCTCAACTACATTTTTGAGGATTCACTTCTGCTAAATATCCTAATGTTCCCATATTTACAGCTAAAATTGGAACATCTTTAATTAATGTTTCTTTAGCCGCCACTAACATCGTTCCATCCCCACCAAAAGATACAATTAAATCTGCATCTTTTACATTTTTCAACTTTTTTTCAATTTTATTTATATTCATATAATTATAAAAAAATTTTTGTAATATTTCATTATTTTTCTTCCAATTTCAAACTTTTTATAATTCTTACTTTATTTACTTTATTTTTTTATCCATAATTACCTCTCGAATTATAGCTTTTTATTAAAAAAAGGTCTCGGTATAAGCCGGGTTCTGTATTTGTCAATCATTTATCTAATATTATAATTACTTATAACATTTAGCGAATTACCATTTAAGCAAAGGCGGGCAACCCTCGTATTGCTATCTTCTTATTCTTGCTTTCGGAAGGGGTTTACCAAGCTAATTTAATCTCTTAAATCACTGGTAGTCTCTTACACTACCTTTTCACCCTTACCCATAAATTATAGGCGGTTTTATTTTTCTGTGGCACTTTCCTTAAGATTTCTCTCAATATTCGTTAAATATCTTCCTTGCCCTATGAGGCTCGGACTTTCCTCTTGAATTTATTCAAGCGACTGACTCGAAACCTTTTTCTTATTTTATCATTTTTTATAAAAAAAGTGAATAACATTATTTTTTTACCATTTACTTTCTTTTTATTTTTATATTTTTATGTCTTATATTAATTTATATTTACAATTAACTTATCTCCCTCACTTTTTTTAGTTTAATATTATAAATATCTTTTTATAAGTTTTTTTGCTTTTTATTTCTGACATTTTTATTTTTTTATTGTTTCTTTTTAATATAAAAATTCTTTTTATCAAATTCATTTATAACTGACTCGATAAATTCTTTACTCGCTTTTATTTGTAATATAATTATCTATATGATATGTCCCATCGCCATAAGCAAAAAATCCGTATTTTCATTAAATTCAACATCTTTTTTTCTTCTATCTCTATATTTTTGAATATTTTTTTATTTTTCCTCTTTTTTTCCTCTACATTCTGTTTTTAATTTCTCTATTTCTTCAAGTAGATTTTTTTATTTTCTTCTTTTTAAATAATTTGTATCGATAATTTGACTATTAATTGTATTATTTTTTTCTAGAAATATCTTTCTCATTTTTCCTCTACATTCTGTTTTAATTTCTCTATTTCTTCAAATGAATGTTTATTTTTCTTCTTTTAAATAATTTGTATCAATAATTTGACTATTAATTGTATTATTTTTTTCTAGAAATATCTTCCTCATTTTCCTCTACAGTATGTTTTTAAATTCTCTATTTCTTCAAATAAATGTTTGTTTTCTTCTTTTTAAATGATTTTTTTGTCTCTAACATGACTATTAATTGTATTATTTTTTTCTAGAAATATCTTTCTCTTTTTCCTCTACATTCTGTTTTTAATTTCTCTATTTCTTCAAGTAAATGTTTATTTTTCTTCTTTTTAAATGATTTTTTTGTCTCTAACATGACTATTAATTGTATTATTTTTTTCTAGAAATATCTTTCTCTTTTTCCTCTACATTCTGTTTTTAATTTCTCTATTTCTTCAAGTAGATTTTTTTATTTTTCTTCTTTTTAAATGTTGTTTGTCTCTTATATGATTATCAATAGAATTACTTTTTTTATTGATAAATTTTTATCTCTTTCCTCTAGAGTATTTTTTTAATTTGATTATTTCACTTCTTCTATCTTGAATTTCTTTTTCTATTTGTAATATTTTATTATCTTTTTGCTATATTTTTCATCTATAAGTTTGTTTATTTGTTTATCCTTTTTCTGAAATTTGAAGTTCTCTCAATTTCAATTCTCTTTCTTGATGACTATTTATACTACCTATTATTTCTCCACAATTAATATTTTTTTGTTTCATTATATTCTCTAATTAAAACTGTAAAAATATTCCTCAGATTTTTGCTATTTTTTTCTCACTATAAATTGATACAATAATTGAATCATCAGTAATTAAAATTCCTGACATCGCATCTTGAATAATTTTTTTGTTTATTATCTACATCTTCTTTATAATATTCATCTTCTTCTAAATAATGATAAATTTCAACTGACACTGCAAAATCAATCAACTTATATCCCTTGTAATTTTTTTCTCAAATATGTCCGTTAATTTTTTTCTTTACATCTGCATATTCTTTAGAACCCCTTAATAATCCGTTTACTGATGGCAATGTCCCTAATATTTTAAATTCTTCTATAATCATTTTATCCTCTCCCTCTTTATTACTTTACATTTATATTTTACCACATTTATTCGTTATTATAGTTGACAAATAAAAAGATATATGTTATAAAAATATTTGTTAGCAGTCAATGGTATAGAGTGCTAACAAAAATAAAACAATTTTATTTAAGGGGTGATTTATATGGAACAAAAAAATTTACACAAAAAAAGTATGGAAGTCTATATCAGAAGTCTCATAACTTTGCAATTAGATATCAACATTCGGACATTAAAGTTCAACATTTATTATTAGCTTTAACTGGACAAATGAATGGACTTATTCCCAATATTTTTAAATAAAATGGGAATAAATACAACAGAATTAATAAAAAAATATTGAATCTGAATTAAATAAAATGCCGAAAAATTCAAGGAGGAAATATTGACCCAAGACCTAATGCTGAAATGAATAGAGTTTTTAGTAAAAAGCTGGAGACATTGCAAAAATCTATGAACGATAATTATATCAGTACAGAACATTTATTTTTTTAGCGAGTTTTGATGCTAATAATTTCTTAAAAAGATTACGGCATTAATAAAAAAACAATTTGAAAAATATACTTACAGAAATAAGAGGGGAAGAACTATCAATACTGACAATCCTGAAAAATAGTTACGAAGCACTTGATAAATACGGTAAAGATTTAGTTGAGTTAGCTCGTAAAGGTAAAATTGACCCAATTATTGGAAGAGACAATGAAATTAGACGTGCTATCCAAATTTTTATCAAGAAGAAATAAAAAAATAATCCTATATTAATCGGTGAACCTGGAGTTGGTAAAACTGCGATAGCTGAAGGAATTGCACAACGTATTTTAAAAGGTGATGTCCCTGAAAATCTTAAAGATAAAACTATTTTTTCTCTAGATATGGGTGCGTTAGTTGCAGGAGCAAAATATCGTGGTGAATTTGAAGAAAGATTGAAAGCTGTAATTGATGAACTTGAAAAAAAGTGAAGGACGAATTATATTATTTATAGATGAAGTTCATACTATTGTAGGTGCCGGTGGTGGAGAAGGATCTATGGATGCCGGAAACCTTCTAAAACCTATGCTTGCTCGTGGCGAAATTAAAGTTATTGGAGCAACAACTTTAGATGAATATAGAAAATATATTGAAAAAGATGCTGCTCTTGAAAGAAGATTTCAACCAGTTTTAGTTGAAGAACCAACTGTTGAAGATACAATTTCTATTTTACGGGGACTTAAAGAAAAATTTGAAATATTTCACGGAATTAGAATTACAGACAACGCAATTGTTACTGCTGCCACAATGAGTGACAGATATATTAACGACAGATTTTTACCAGATAAAGCAATTGATTTGATTGACGAAGCTGCAGCAAAAGTTAAAACAGAGATGAATTCAATGCCTACAGAGCTTGACGAAATTACTCGTAGACTTATGCAATTAGAAATTGAAAAAGTTGCATTATCTAAAGAAACAGATAAAGCGTCTCATGATAGATTAGAAAATTTAGAAAAAGAAATTGCTGAATTAAAAGAAGAGGAAAATAGACTTAGAAGTCAATGGGAACAAGAAAAAGAGGAAGCAAATAAACTTACAAAAATCAATGAAGAAATAGAAAAAGTCAAACTGCTAATTGAGTCAGCTAAAAGAGAAAATGACTATAACAAACTTGCTGAGTTGCAATACGGTAAATTACCAGAACTTGAAAAACAAAGAGCTCAAGAAGAAGAAAAATCAAAAAATTCAAGCTCAACTACAAACAAATTATTGAAGCAAGCAATTGATAATGAAGAAATTGCAGAAGTCGTTGGAAAATGGACTGGAATACCTGTATCTAAATTACTTCAAGGGGAAAGAGAAAAAATATTAAATTTAGCAGAAGATATGAAAACTCGTGTAATTGGACAAGATGAAGCTATTGAAACTATTAGTGACACAATTATTCGTTCACGTGCAGGACTTAAAGATCCAAACAGACCAATAGGTTCATTCATTTTCTTAGGTCCTACAGGAGTTGGAAAAACTTATCTTACAAAAACTTTAGCATTTAATTTATTTGATGACGAAGATAATATTGTGAGAATTGATATGAGTGAATATATGGACAAATTCAGTGTCACAAGATTAATCGGAGCACCTCCGGGGTATGTAGGGTATGAAGAAGGTGGACAATTAACTGAAGCTGTTAGAAGAAAACCTTATTCTGTTATTTTATTTGATGAAATTGAAAAAGCTCATCCTGATGTGTTCAATGTTTTATTACAATTACTTGATGATGGAAGACTTACAGATGGAAAAAGGTAAAATTGTAGACTTCAAAAAAATACTATCGTTATAATGACTTCAAATATTGGTAGTGAAATTATATTGAATGATCCTTCAGTATCTGAAACTACAAAAAAATGAAGTTTTTAAATGAGATGAAACATAGATTCAAACCTGAATTTTTTTAAATAGAATCGACGATATTATTGTATTCAAATCATTAAACAAAGAAAAATGTAAAAAAATATTATAAAACTTATTTTTAAACGATATAAATAAAAAAAACTAAAAAGAACAATTTATAACTATTGATTATACAGAAAATGCTCTTGACTTTATTGTCAATGAAGCTTTATGACCCATCATATGGAGCAAGACCATTAAAACGTTTTTATACAAAAAGATATTGAAACTAATCTTTCTAAAAATGATTTTTATCTGGTCAAATTCCTGAAAATAGTACAGTTACTCTTGATTCAAATGATAATAAATTAATTTATACTCTCAATATTAAATAATTATAAAATAAAAAAACTACACCTCTAATCTTCAGTTTAAGATTTAAGGTGTAGTTTAATTTTTATATAATCGCCCAAACTCTAACTGGTAATCCATTTGCTTCAATAATTCTAGGTGCTGCTATAAAAATAATTGCACCCTTTTCTGGAACATTTTCTAAGTTTTTCAATACTTCTACCTGAAATTTATCTTGACTTAATAAATATCTTTCACCAGGTAAATCTTGTGTTTTTAGTTACTGTCAATCCTGAATCTGTATCTAATGTTTCATGTCCTACACCTACAACTTTTCGCTCATTTATTAAAAATTCCAGTGCATCCATTGACCAACCAGGAGTATGGTTTTGTCCATTTTTATCTTTATTCTCTAATGCTTCAATACTTGGCCATCTTTTACTCCAACCACTTTTTACTGCAACAAATGTTCCCTCTTCTATTTTACCATATTTCTCTTCAAATTCTAATATATCTGATACTTGATATTCATAATCATTATTTGCTTCTACTTTTTCAGTTAAATCAATCGTAATTAACGGTAAAATTGTATCTGTTAATCTATAGTCTCCAGCTCTTCTAGCTCCTTCAACAAAAATGTGCAGGATAATCAATATGTGTACCAATTTGTCCCGGAAACTTAAATGTTTGAATTTGTAAGTTCATCTCACTATAATCTATAACTGTTTTTATTTAATTCTAATACTCCTTCTGGCATTCCATCCCCAGTACGGACTATCATTTGTCAATTCATGTGATAACTCTATCCACTCTTTTTTTCAAGTCTGCTAATAGTTCCCATAAATTTTTTATTTTTTTCCATTATATTTCCATCTTTCATATTTATTGCCATAAATATACCATATTTTTTTAAAAAAATGTATAATATCAATAATTAATGTTATCATTTTAAATATATATTTAAAGAAAAAAAGACTATACTAAAATATAATCTTTCCTAATATAACTATTCAATATTCTTTCAAAATAAAAAAAGCTTGGCATTACCGATTTTTCCCTAGAAGTAAATCTAAGTATCTTAGGCGTAAACAGACTTAACTACTGGGTTCGAAATGTTTCCAGGTGTATCCCTGTTGCTATTATCACCAAACTTAATATATATATATTCATCGTTAAGACAATGAGAAATAAATAGTAGTAGTAAAAAAAGTTATCTAAAAAAAAGCTTACGTAATATTAGTACTAGTCAGCTAAATATATCTCTATACTTACACCTCTAGCCTATCTCCACCCTAGTCTCGATGGTTACTTAATAGAATACTCATCTTAAAGGGGGCTCTCACTTAGATGCTTTCAGCGATTATCCCTTCCAAACGTGACTACCCAGCCATGCCACTGGCGTGACAACTGGTACATCAGAGGTTTGTCCATCCCGATCCTCTCGTACTAAGGACAGTTCTCTTCAATATTCTTACGCCTGCAGTGGATAGGGACTGAACTGTCTCACGACGTTCTGAACCCAGCTCGCGTGCCTCTTTAATGGGCGAACAGCCCAACCCTTGGGACCTTCTCCAGCCCCAGGATGAGACGAGCCGACATCGAGGTGCCAAACACTTCCGTCGATATGGACTCTTGGGAAGTATCAGCCTGTTATCCCCGGGGTAGCTTTTATCCGTTGAGCGACGACCTTCCATTCGGAACCGCCGGATCACTAACTCCCTACTTTTCGTACCTGCTCGACCCGTCAGTCTCGCAGTCAAGCTCCCTTTTGCGTTTGCACTCTCCGGTTGATTTCCATCCAACCTGAGGGAACCTTTGAACGCCTCCGTTACTCTTTTGGAGGCGACCGCCCCAGTCAAACTGCCCACCTAACACTGTCTCATTAACTTCAAATTAATGATTAGAATTTCAACAATATATGGTTGGTATTCCAACAGCGACTCCATTACCACTGACGCAATAACTTCTCAGTCTCCCAACTATCCTATACACATATTGCCAAAACCCAATGTCAAGCTACAGTAAAGCTCCACGGGGTCTTTCCGTCCTACTGCAGGTAATCGGTATCTTCACCGACATTACAACTTCACCAGGTCTCCAGCCAAGACAGCTCCCAAATCATTTCACCATTCGTGCAGGTCGGAACTTACCCGACAAGGAATTTCGCTACCTTAGGACCGTTATAGTTACGGCCGCCGTTCACCGGGGCTTCAATTCGAATCTCTCAATCCTCCTCTTAACCTTCCGGCACTGGGCAGGTGTCAGCCCATATACGTCGCCTTTCAGCTTAGCATAGACCTGTGTTTTTGGTAAACAGTTGCTTGGGACTCTTCACTGCGGCCTATTTCCCCTCGTGGTGTCTCTCCACTCAAGTATATTAGGCACCCCTTCTCCCGAAGTTACGGGGCTATTTTGCAGAGTTCCTTAGCTAGAGTTATCCTGTCGGCCTTAAGTTTCTCACTCTGTCCACCTGTGTCGGTTTTTCAGTACGGGCACTATATCTCTCAATAGAAGTTTTTTTCTCGGCAGTGTAGGATCTGTAACTTATACCCTTAAGTACTTACCCTTCAGTTCTCACATTTAATTACTCGGATTTGCCTTTAGTAACCATGCTTCTTCCTTAGACTGGCTATTCCGTCAGCCAGCTTACATACCTTCCTGCGTCACTCCATCTCTCAAACAATTTATAGTGGTATAGGAATATTAACCTATTTTTCCATTCGCCTACGCTCCTTAGCCTCGGCTTAGGGTCCTGACTCCCCCAGGGCGGACAAACCTTCCCTGGAAACCTTGGACTTCCGGCCGGAGGGATTCTCACCCTCCTTCTCGCTACTCATTCCTGCATTCTCACTTCTGATACCTCCAGTTCGTCTTCCAACTCACCTTCTACGGCTTACAGAACGCTCTCCTACCAAACATACTTATGCATGTTTCCACAGCTTCGGTTTATGCCTTAGCCCCGTTAAATCTTCGGCGCAGATACTCTCGACCAGTGAGCTATTACGCACTCTTTTAAGGTATGGCTGCTTCTAAGCCAACCTCCTGGTTGTCTGTGAATATCCACCTCCTTTCCCACTTAGACATAATTTGGGACCTTAGCTGGTGGTCTGGGTTGTTTCCCTCTCGTCCATGAACCTTGTCATCCATAGACTCACTCCTAATCATTAATATATGGTATTCGTAGTTTGCTTGACTTCGGTAAGCTATGCGCCCCCTAGGCCATACAGTGCTCTACCCCCACATATCTCTTTATTAAGGCTGCACCTAAATGCATTTCGGAGAGAACGAGCTATCTCCTAGTTCGATTGGCTTTTCACCCCTAAACCTATCTCATCTCCCAACTTTTCAACGGCGGTGAGTTCGGTCCTCCACTAAGTCTTACCTCAGCTTCAACCTGGACAGGCCTAGATCACTAGGTTTCGCGTCTATGACTAGCGACTCTTCGCGCTATTAACACTCGGTTTCCCTTCGGCTCCGCTTTCTTAACCTCGCCACTAATCATAACTCGCAGGATGATTAACCAAAATCCACGCAGTCACCCTTACGGGCTCCTACCGCTTGTAAGCACACGGTTTCAAATTCTTTTTCACTCCCTTGCTCAGGGTTCTTTTCACCTTTCCCTCACGGTACTTTCCTCTATCGGTCAACAAAAGTATTTAGCCTTACGTGATATGGTCCACGCTGATTCACACCAAATTCCTCGTGTTCGATGCTACTCGGGATTATTAACTCATTAAATTAATCTTACATCCTACAGGACTATCACCTTCTTTGGTCTAGCTTTCCAACTATGTTCTATTTCAATTAATTTAACTTAGACTTCATGGCTATCCGTCTCTTAATATCCCTCTACCCCCAATTTAGCAACGTCGCCAACTTGACACTAACTTGGTTTAGGCTCTTCCCCGTTCGCTCGCCGCTACTTAGAGAATCGTTTTTACTTTCTTTTCCTCTCGATACTTAGATGTTTCAGTTCTCGAGCTTACCTTTCTCACATATACTCTTCTAGTATATAGGTTCCCCCATTCGGATATCTCTGCCTATTACGGTTATGTGCACCTCAACAGAGCTTTTTCGCAGCTTATCACGTCCTTCTTCGGCTTTTGTTGCCTAGGCATCCTCCGTGTGCCCTTATTAGCTTTTTCTTACAGTTTAACTCTTAGTTATCTCCTGATTTCATTGTAACTTTTTTACCTACTATTCATTTCTCATTGTCCTTTTTTTATTAACAAATAACATAGAAGAAAAACAACCAATATCTTCTTACTCCTTAGAAAGGAGGTGATCCATCCGCACCTTCCGGTACGGATACCTTGTTACGACTTCACCCCAATCACTATTCACACCTTAGGTATCTTCCTCCTTACGGTTAGACCAATAACTTCAGGTGCAAACAACTCTCGTGGTGTGACGGGCGGTGTGTACAAGACCCGAGAACGTATTCACCGCAACATTGCTGATTTGCGATTACTAGCGATTCCAACTTCATGAAGTCGAGTTGCAGACTTCAATCCGAACTAAGATTGGCTTTCACAGATTTGCTCCACGTCTCCGTCTCGCTCCTCATTGTACCAACCATTGTAGCACGTGTGTAGCCCAGATCATAAGGGGCATGATGACTTGACGTCATCCCCACCTTCCTCCTGCTCTTCGCAGGCAGTCTCGCTAGAGTCCCCAACTTAATGATGGTAACTAACGATAAGGGTTGCGCTCGTTGCGGGACTTAACCCAACATCTCACGACACGAGCTGTCGACAGCCATGCACCACCTGTCTCTCAGTTCCCGAAGGCACTCAATTACTTCTAATCGATTCTGAGGATGTCAAGATCTGGTAAGGTTCCTCGCGTTGCGTCGAATTAAACCACATGCTCCACCGCTTGTGCGGGTCCCCGTCAATTCCTTTGAGTTTCAACCTTGCGGTCGTACTCCCCAGGCGGATCACTTATCGCATTCGCTTCGGCACAGACACTCTTCATGCCCACACCCAGTGATCATCGTTTACAGCTAGGACTACCAGGGTATCTAATCCTGTTTGCTCCCCTAGCTTTCGCACTTCAGCGTCAGTTTCTGTCCAGTGAGCTATCTTCATCATCGGCATTCCTACACATATCTACGAATTTCACCTCTACTCGTGTAGTTCCGCCCACCTCTCCAGTACTCTAGTCATACAGTTTCAAAGGCAAGCTCACGGTTGAGCCGTAAGTTTTCACCCCTGACTTGCATAACCGCCTAGATGCCCTTTATGCCCAATAATTCCGGATAACGCTCGCGACATACGTATTACCGCGGCTGCTGGCACGTATTTAGCCGTCGCTTCTTCTGTTGGTACCGTCACTTCCTTCTTCCCAACTGAAAGCACTTTACAATCCGAAAACCTTCTTCGTGCACACAGAATTGCTGGATCAGAGTTCCCTCCATTGTCCAATATTCCCCACTGCTGCCTCCCGTAAGAGTAAGGGCCGTATCTCAGTCCCCTTGTGGCCGTTCACCCTCTCAGGCCGGCTACCTATCATCGCCTTGGTGAGCCTTTACCTCACCAACTAGCTAATAGGACGCAAAGCTCTCTTATGGCATCTCTTTTCATTATACATTCATGCAAATATATAATTATATCCAGTCTTATCAGTCGTTTCCAACTGTTATCCCAGTCCATAAGGTAAGTTCTTTACGCGTTACTCACCCGTCCGCCATGGCTCCATTAGTGCAAGCACTTACTTCACCATAGACTTGCATGTGTTAAGCATTCTGTCAGCGTTCATCCTGAGCCAGGATCAAACTCTTCATTCAATCTCTATTTTTCACCTTTTTGTCTTCTTACTTAATTGACGAGAAAATTACATCTGTTAATCTTCCCTTTCACATCTTTCTTGGTTTGCTTTTCTTCTTTTCTTTATTCTGTTATTTATTGTCCTCGTCTACCTTTTCCAATAGACAAATAGCATTCTAGCATATCTCTCTTTCTTTGTCAACTACTTTTTTTGATTTTTTTAGATTTTTTTATAATAGTCCATATTTGATATGATTTTTTTCTATTAATTTTTTTCTGCTTTTTTTCATAATATGTATTATTATTTTTCATACGATATTATAAAACATAAATCTATATTAAATTTTTTTCAACTTTATCGTTTATTTTTATACTTCCATAATTTATTTTTTTCTTTAGTTTTTATGATTTTTTTACTTCATTAATTTCATCTATATTTTTTTAAATTTTTTTACTAAATAAATTACAAATTTAAAATCACCTAACTTTATTTTTTTAATTTTTTTCAATTTACTATTTCCATTCTTTTTCTATCACATAATTTTTTTACATATTCTCGTATTTCAACTTCCTTTTTTTATATTTTTCACTATAATAGACTTTTTTTCCATTTTTTTATTAACCCCTTTCTTCTCCAAACAATAATTTCTATAATACTTCATCTGTTCATATTTTTTTATTGTATTTTTTTATTATCATTGCTTTTATTCTGTTTTTACCCCTTTAATATTCTCATTTTTTTATAAAAAAACATAGGCTTTCCACTTACATTTTTTTATATTTAATTTTATATCAGCATTTGAAATAATTAAAACTTGATCATAATTACTATTTTTTTCCTCTACTTTTTTTAAGTTCAACTTTTCTATTTCAACAATATCTAATTTTTTTGTAATAAATATTCATAATTTTTGAATTACATATTTTTTTCATTCCCTTTTTGGAATTTCCAATAATAATTTTTGTTTTTTTATTTTTTTATTTTTCTATCTCAACTTTATTTAATTCAACGATTTTTTTCTATTAAAATACTCCACTTTATTATAAGTTATTATATTTTCCATTATTTTATATTCTTTCTTTATTGTAGATATTTTTAGTAATTTTTTTATTTTTTTATTTCTTAAATAAATATATCTATCCAATATACTATATATTAATCCATTTAAAATTTCTTTCTTTTTCTATTTTTTTGAAATTTTTTTCCATAATCTTTTTTTATTATTTCATATTCTAATTTATATTTTTATTATCTGTCTACTTTTTTTGAATTTTTATTAATTTTTTTATCATTTATATATAATAAAATATAAGAAAAATATTTTTTTGAATAAGATTTATATCACAATACTTCTCTTTACTTAATGTTTCTTCAATTACATCATATATTAAATATATATTTTTCTATTTCTGAATTTTTCAAACAATAACTTTAATAACTTTTTCTTCTTCAAAAAAATCCTCTTTTTTTAAATAAATTTTTGTAAAAAAATATTTTTTTCTATAATATTTACAAATATCTTTTCTTTTGTCTTATTTGCAGTCAATTTTTCTTTTTACTGAGTTAAAATTATTTATATAATCATCATATCTATAATTATAAGTTTTTTTATTATTTCATTAATATCATTTTTTTATTATTTTTTTCTTCACCTTCAATTCGACCAATTTTTTTATTTATACTATATGCAGTAATTTTTTTCTTCAAAAACAACATAATATTTGAGTTATAATTTCTCTCCTTATTTTTATAATTCATTTTAATTTTATTCAAAAATTTTTTTCATTATTTTTCATCTAAATATAAAAATATAATCTTTTGTTAATTTTATTAAAGTTTTATTATTTTTTTGATTAACTCAAAATTTATTTTTTTCAATCATTTTTTTCTAAATTTTTTTATATTATATTTTTTTAGTTATTTCTGATTTATTTAAAATCTTATAATTCATCAATTCTAACAACAAATCTTTCTCATTTTAAAAATTTGGATACATATCACCTCACTAATGTTATTTTTGTTGTTATTATCTTATCAATTATAATTTTTTTCTTTTTAGATGATTTATTAATTTTTTTATTTTTTTGTCTATCATTTATTTTTTTACTACTTTTTTTACAAAATAAAAAAATATTAATTTTTTTATTAAATTTTTTTATTTTTTTCTATATAAAACAAAAAAACCTTTAAATAATACATAATTTTTTTACATATCATTTAAAGGATTTCTTTTTACAAATATTTTTATATTCTTTTTAGCGATTTCTGTACCTATTTCCTTAGTTCCTAGCTTAATCATCCCATCTGTATAAATATCAGCTGTTCTATACCCAGCTTGTAAAACTTCTGTTATAGCTTTTTCTATTGCATCTGCTTCTTTTCGTAAAGCAAACGAATATCTTAACATCATTGCTACTGAAAGTATCGTCGCTATTGGATTTGCGATATTCTGTCCTGCTATATCTGGTGCAGATCCATGACTCGGCTCATAAAGTCCACGAGTTCCATCTCCTAGACTTGCAGATGGAAGCATTCCAAGCGACCCCGTCAACATTGAAGCTTCATCAGACAATATATCTCCAAACATATTATCTGTTAAAATTACATCGAACTGTCTTGGATTAGCAATTAACTGCATTGCAGCATTATCTACATACATATGTGAAACTTCAACATCTGGATATTGTTTTGAGATCTCATTTACTATTTTTCTCCATAACTTTGATGTATCTAATACATTATGCTTATCAACACTCATAAGTTTTTTATTTCTCACTTTTGCTATTTCAAATGCTTTTTTAGCAATTCTCTCTATTTCCATTCTTGTGTAAGGCAAAGTATCTACAGCTTTTTCATCTGAATATTCTCTTGGACCAAAATATATTCCACCTGTCAGTTCTCTAACAATCATTACATCTAATCCATCTCCAACAATTTCATCTTTTAATGGACTAGCACTTTTTAATTCTTTAAATAAAACTGCAGGTCTTAAATTTGTGTACACACCTAAATCTTTTCTAATTTGAAGCAATCCTTTCTCAGGTCTTTTATTAGGATCAACTGTATCCCATTTAGGCCCTCCAACTGAACCTAATAAAATTGCATCACTTTCTTTACAAATTTTTGCTGTCTCTTCTGAATAAGGTATTCCATATTTGTCAATAGATTCTCCACCTAAATATCCTTGTGTATAAATAAATTTATGACCAAATTTTTCACCTATTTTATCTAATACTTTTATAGCTTCATTTACTATCTCTGGCCCTATTCCATCTCCTTTTAATACCGCAATCTTATATTCCATATTCTCTTCTCCTATTTTTCTATTTTTTTGCTTGTATTTAAATTTATTATACTATTCAATTTCTTTTTTCCTCATATTCCTTTATTTTTATCTTCGTGTTGCAATGTCAACCCTATTGTATCTAACCCTTTTAACAATCTTTGTCTCCACGCTTCTTCTAACTCAAACGCGTATTCTTTTCCATTTGCGATTAATTTACTATTTTCCAAGTCAACTACAACTTTTTCATCTCCCGGAAGTGCTGCTAATTCCAATCTTTGCTCAAGTGGTAAAGTTATAGGTAAATGTCCGTTATTTAACCAGTTCATATAGAAAATTCCTGAGTATCCTCCAGCTACAATTACATGAAATCCATAGTCCTGAAGTGCCCAAGCTGCGTGTTCTCTTGATGATCCACAACCAAAATTATCTCCCGTAATTAAAATTGTTCCATTTTTATATTCTGGCTTGTTCAAATTAAATTCCATATTATCTGTTCCATCTTCATTATATCTCCATTCATCAAAAACATAGTCACCAAAGCCTGTTTTTTCAATACTTTTCAAATATTGTTTTGGAATTAATTGGTCTGTATCTATACTGTCATTCATTATTGGAACAATCGTCCCTTCATACTTAGTAAATGGCTTCATCTTTAATTCTCTCCTCTTCTCTAACGTCTATAAATTTACCATAAATAGCTGCTGCTGCTGCCATTGCCGGACTTACTAAATGTGTTCTTGCTCCTTTACCTTGTCTTCCTTCAAAATTTCTATTAGAAGTTGAAGCACAATGTTCTCCAGATGGTATCAAATCTGGATTCATTCCTAAACATGTAGAACATCCAGCTTCTTTCCATTCAAATCCTGCATCTTTAAATATTTGTGCTAATCCTGTTTTTTCAGCTTCTCTTTTTACCACTTGAGAACCTGGAACTACAACTGCTTTAATGTTAGGATGAACTTTTCTCCCTCTTACAATTTTTGCCGCTTCTTGCAAATCAACTAATCTTCCATTTGTACAAGATCCAATAAATACGTGTTTTACTGGAATATCAAAAGGTGATCCTCCTGGCTCTAATCCCATGTAACTATATGCTCTTTCATCATTATGATCTTTTATCTCTGGAAATTTCTCGTCAATATTCATACCCATTTCAGGATTTGTTCCCCAAGTAATTTGAGGTGCTAAGTTTGACACATCTACTTTTATATGAACGTCATAAGCATCAACTGAGTCTGTGTACAATTCTTTCCATTCTTTTATTTTTTTCTCTAACTCTTCACCTTTTGGAGCGTATTTTCTTCCTCTTACATAATCAAAAGTTGTTTGATCTGGAGCAATTACTCCAAATTTCCCACCACCTTCAATTGCCATATTACAAATTGTCATTCTTCCTTCCATTGACATTTCTCTTATAGTATCTCCAAAAAATTCAAAAGCATAACCATTTCCTAGCCCAATTCCATGAGTTTTAATAATATGTAAAATTATATCTTTTGCGTAAACACCTTTTTGTAATTTACCAGTTATCTCTATACCCATTGTTTTTGTTTTTTTTTGCCAAATAGTTTGTGTTGCTAAAACGTGTTCCACTTCACTCGTTCCAATTCCAAAAGCTATTGCACCAAAAGCTCCATGCGTTGCAGTGTGACTATCTCCACAAACTATCGTTTTCCCCGGTTGTGTAAGTCCTTGCTCAGGTCCTACCATGTGAACTATCCCATTATGTTCATGGAACATATCAACTAATGTTATTCCAAATTCTTTACAATTTGCAGACAACGCTTCCAACTGAGCTTTAGAAATTTTATCTTGAATATCCAATCTTTCTTCCATAGTTGTAGGGGTATTATGATCCATCGTTCCAAATGTCAAATCTGGTCTTCTTACCTTTCTACCTGCAATTCTAAGTCCTGAAAATGCTTGAGGTGACGTAACTTCATGAATTAAATGTAAATCGACATACAAAAGTTGAGCTTCTCCTTCTTCTCCTGTAATTACATGTTTTTCCCACAATTTATCAAATAATGTTTTTGGTTTATTTACCATGATTTTCCCTCCATTTATTTTTCTTTAATTCATCTTAATTATTTATTTTTCTTATATTTTTTTAAGTTTAAATACTACAACTTCTGGCTGTGCAAAAAAATCTTATATACATTTCAAAAAGCTGATCCACCTAACCCTGATGTTATATATAATTTATGCCCATCATAGTTTTTTTCATTCCATAGCCATATTTTTTTCCAAGTTTTTTTATATCCATGAATTATTTTTACCAAAAAAAGTTACTTTGCCCACCGTGAACATGTCCTGACAATATTATGTCCGACTTTTTCTTATCTCCTTCTGTCATATCTTCAAAAATATTCTGGATTATGATTAAGTAAAAATTGTAAAATCTGTTTTACTAACATTTTTTTAACGCTTCCAGTTGCATTAGGTTTCCCTTTCCACAAATCTTCCACACCAGCAATATTTATATAGCTTCCACCTATTTTTTTACTTGTTTATTTTTCATTTCTTAAAACTTCATAACCTAAAGATTTAAGTTTTTTTCAACTGCAATCACATCATCAATATAATCATGATTTCCTAAAAATTGTATAAACTCCATATTGTGGTATTTGTAAATCTTTCATGTCATTATAAAATTTATCTATTTTTCCCAGTCCAATTTACATAATCTCCACCTATTAAAAATCATATCTTTAGGAGTTTTATTCATAATTTTTATTTATTCTTTTTCATTTGTGCTTTTATTGTATCTTGCTATTGTATCAATTTGATAATCTGCCACAAACATAATTCTTTTTACCATCAAATTCTTGTGGAATATCTTTTTGATTCAAGTGTTATTTCTTTTTATTTTTTTATATTTGTATATTCATAATGAGCATACCCTAAAAATGTAATAATTATAACTATAAATATAAAAAAATATTTTTAATCAATATTTTTTTATTTTTTTCCCATTCTCCTTCTTTCCTATTCTTCTAATTCTTTTTCTTTATAAAGTCTATTAATCGCATTTATATAAGCTTCTATACTTGCTTCTACAACATCAGTACTTTGAGCTCTCCCAATAAATCGATTCCCGTTATTTTTCAATAATTACAACGACTTGAGCTTGAGCGTCAGTATCTCCAGTTATTGCCTCAAGTTTATATTCATCAAGAACAATCCTATCATTTAAAGCAATATTTATCGCATTATACGCTGCATCAACCGGTCCATCTCCCAACGCTTCTTTTTCATACTCTTCATCATCTAACATAATAGTTACTATTGCCTTCGGCTTATTACCTTCTCTTCTTGAAATTTCAAAATGTTTTAATTCTATTCTTCCTTTAAATTTAGCTACATCTCCAGCAACTAAAGCTATAATATCTTCATCTAAAACATATTTTTTCTTATCTGCCAAGTTTTTAAATTGTTCAAACAATTTTTCAACTCTATTTTCTTCAACATCTCCAAATCCCAATGATTCTAATTTTTGTACAAAAGCATGTTTCCCAGATAATTTACCTAAAACTAAGCTGTCCGTGTTTCTTCCTACAGTTTCAGGTTTTATAATCTCATAAGTTTCAGCGTTTGCCAATACACCGTGTTGATGTATTCCTGATTCATGTGCAAAGGCATTCGCTCCCACAATTGCTTTATTTGGTTGCGTTCCAATACCAGTTAATAGACTTACTAGCTTACTTGTTGGATAAATTTGTTTTGAATCAATATTTGTTTTATATTCTTTGAATAAATCTTCTCTTGTTTGTAAAATCATAACAACTTCTTCTAAAGAAGTATTTCCTGCTCTTTCTCCAAGTCCATTTATTGTACATTCCACTTGAGTTGCCCCAGCTTGAATTGCCGCTATCGAATTTGCCACTGAAAGCCCTAAATCGTCATGACAATGTACTGAAATATCTACATTTTCAATACCTTTTACATTTTCTTTTAAATAAGTTATAAGTTCAAACATTTCATTTGGAGTTCTATACCCAACAGTGTCAGGCACATTAAGAGTAGTCGCTCCAGCTTGAATTGCTGTTTCGTACACTTCCACCAAATACTCTTTTTCAGTTCTTAAAGCATCCTCGGCTGAAAACTCTATATCATCAACTAACGATTTTGCATAGGCTACCATCTCTCTTACTCTTTCAAGAATTTGTTCTTTACTCATTTTAAGTTTATATTCTCTATGAATTGGCGATGTTGCAATAAATGTGTGAATTCTTGGCTTTGCCGCTTCTTTCAATGCCTCTGCCGCCGTTTCAATATCTTTTTTTACAGCTCTCGCTAAACTCGTTACAGTTGATTTTTTTATATTTTTTGCAATTAACTTAACTGCCTCAAAATCTCCAGGCGATGCAATTGCAAATCCTGCTTCTATTATATCTACTCCTAAACTTTCTAGCTGTTTTGCTATTCGCAATTTTTCTTGTGCATTAAGATTTACTCTAGGAGTTTGTTCTCCATCTCTTAAAGTTGTATCAAATATTTTAATATGTTTCATATTTTATAAATAATTATACTTTATAATTATTTTACCTCTCTTCTCTAAATTTTTTTACATTTTTTTCTCCACGACTCATCGCAAGAACTCCTGTTTTTTTGCCACTTCTAATATTCCATACGGTTTCATAATTTCTAAAAAAATCCTCTTAATTTTTTTACATCTCCAGTAAGCTCTATTGTAATAGATGTAGGTGATACATCTAAAATTTTACTTCTATAAATATTCGCAATTTGTACTATTTGCGATCTACTTTCTGCATCTGATTTTTATTTTTTTACTAGCATCAATTCTCTTCTAATTGTTCCTTCTTCAGGAAAAAAACTTTAACTTTAACAACGTCCACAATTTTATAAACTTGTTTTTTTGTATTTGATCTAATGTTTTATCATCTCCATTTACAGACAATGTAAGTCTTGCGTATCCAGGTTTATTAGTAATTCCCGCTGTCATTTTTTTGAACTGTATAACCTCTTCTATTAAACAATGACATTATTCTTGAAACTATACCATCTGTATTTTTTTGGCTATTATTAATATTTCATGTTCTTTAGTCATTCTCTAACACTCCTTTCTTTCCAATCATATCGCTTACTGTTTTTTTCCTGCTGGTATCATTGGAAATACATTTTCTTCTCTTTCTACAACACAATCAATTACTACTCCTTCATTTGACATTATTAAATCTTTAAGTTTTTGTTTTTTTAAATCCTCTTTTGTTTTAAGTCTTGCACTTGTAACACCATACGCTTCCAGCAATTTTTTTACAAAATCAGGATTTATTTCTAAGTTTACTGAAGAGTATCTTTTATTTTTTTAAACAATTCTTGCCACTGTCTTACCATTCCCAAGAATGAATTATTTATAATCAAAAATTTTTTTACAGGTAAATTATATTGTTTTAGCATCATCAATTCTTGAAAAGTCATTTGGAAACCACCATCACCAACAACTAATACTACTTTTTTTGTAGGTGCTCCAACTTGTGCCCCAATCGCTGCTGGCACTCCAAATCCCATCGTTCCCGCTCCACCCGATGTTACGATAGAATTAGGATTTTGATAAGTTAAATATTGTGCTGTCCACATTTGATGTTGTCCAACATCTGTAACTATTATTCCTTCTCCTTTTTAAAAATACTATCTAACTCTTTTTAAAACTTCTTGTGGTAACAATTTATCTTCTCCCACTTCATTATGAATTAACGAATACTCTTTCTTCCAATTTTTTTAATTGTTTCTACCCATTCTTTATTTTTCTTTACTCACTACCTCTTTATTAATTTCAGTCAATACACTTTTTTAAATCTCCAACTATCGGTACTTCAATTTTTTTATTTTTATCAATTTCTGCTGGATCAATATCAATATGAATTATTTTTGCTTTTTCACAGAATTTAGTCGGATTTCCCGCTATTCTGTCATCAAATCTTATTCCTGCTGCAATAACTAAATCTGCTTCATCTGTTGCAAAATTTGCTGCTGCAAGTCCGTGCATTCCAAGCATTCCAAGCGATAGCTCATCCATTCCAGGATAAGCTCCAAGTCCTAAAAGAGTCATAGCTACAGGACTTTGTATTTTTTTAGCTAATTCATATAATTCTTGTGACGCATTTGATTTTAAAATTCCAGCACCTGCTATAATCAATGGTTTTTTAGCTTCTTTTATAAATCTCAACGCTTTTTTTATTTGTCCTTGATGTCCATCATAATTTGGTGAATACCCTTCCAGACTTATATCTTTACTAAATAATTTATTAAATTCCTCCATTGAAATTTCTTGTAACTGTATATCATTTGGTATATCAACAAGTACATATCCCGGTCTTCCAGTTTGTGCTATATAGTAGGCTTCTTTTATTATTCTAGGAATTTCTTTTATATTTTTTACTAAATAATTCATTTTTGTTATTGGCGAAGTTATCCCAACAATATCTGTTTCTTGAAACGCATCTTTTCCTAATAACTGACTTCTAACTTGTCCTGTTATAGCTAACATTGGCACTGAATCCATTTGAGCTGTCATTATCCCCGTAACTAGATTTGTTGCTCCAGGCGCTGAAGTTGCAAGACATACTCCTACTTTTTCCAGAAACTCTTGCATAGCCGTCTGCTTCATGTGATGCACCTTGTTCATGTCTAGCAAAAATAATGTTTTATTTTAGGAAAGCTATAAATCTCATCATAAATAGGAATTACAGCTCCACCGGGATATCCAAATATATCTGTCACTCCAACTCTATATAAACATTCCAATACCATTCTGGCTCCATTTATCATTTCTGTACTCATTCTTTCAACCACCTTTTTCTTTTTTTATAATTTAACAAATTTTTATCTTAATCTTTTTCAATCATTAATTTTTTTATAAATTCAATCTTTTTTTATTATGTATCCATTTTTCTTTAAAGTTTTTTTATTATTTTTTTCAATATGTTTCTTCTCCACTCGTTTCAACCGTAACTTGTAATTCGACTTCATGAAATCTATCTAAATTTTTAAACTGATTATGCTCCAATCTTATTACATTTGCATTTTGATTTGATAACATTTCAGATACTGCCACTAACTGTCCTGGTTTATCAGGTAAATCAACCGAAAACGTAAATATTCTTCCACGGTTTACAAGCCCTTTATTTATCATTGACGAAATTGTCAATACATCAATATTTCCTCCACTTAAAATTGATATTATCTTTTTCCCTTTCACATTTAATTTTTTCAATCCTGCAATCGATAAAATTCCTGAATTTTCAGCAACAATCTTATGTTTTTTTCAACTAAAAGTAAAAAAATGCTTTCCCATTAATTCATAATCAGAAACTGTTACTATTTCATCTACATATTTTTTTATATATTCAAATGTTGTGTTACCAATTTTTTTTACTGCCGTCCCATCTGCAATTGTTACGGCTTCTGAAAGTTCAACAACTTCATTATTTTCTAAAGCTGCAACTGCACTCGCTGCTCCTTCTGGCTCTACTCCAACTATTTTTATTTGTGGATTTTTTTCATTTTTTTGCTGCTGCTGCAACTCCTGAAATTAATCCTCCACCACCTATTGGTACTAAAATTATTTCTGCATCAGGTAATTCTTCCAACACTTCTAACGCTATTGTCCCTTGTCCTTCAATTACATCTTCATCATCAAATGGATGTACAAAAGTATATCCGTATTCTGCTTGCAATTCTTTTGCTTTATTATAGGCATCATCGTAGACATCTCCATGTAAAATAACTTCAGCTCCATATTTTTTCGTTGCCTCCACTTTTATAAGTGGCGTATGTTTTGGCATAACTATTGTCGCTTTTATCCCTAATTTTTGTGCTCCAAAAGCAACTCCTTGAGCATGATTTCCAGCTGAGCCGCTATAACTCCACGACTTTTTTCATCTTCCGTCAATTTCGCTATTCTATTATAAGCTCCTCTTATTTTAAATGACCCCGTTTTTTGTAAATTTTCTGGTTTTATATAAATATCATTTCCTGATTCTTCTGAAAAAACTGTACTATGAATTAGTTTCGTTTTTTCAATAACAGTTCCTAATCTCTCTCTTGCTTCCCATAAATTCGTATAATTTATGCAATTTACTCACCTTCTTATTCTTATTTGTATAAACAAAGAAGTTTTTGGATTTAAGCCTTTTTAACCACCTTCCAAAACTCCCTCTCACTTTTTATTTTTTTACATCTTTCATTAGTAAATCTTAATCTAATATTTCTATCGCACCCTCTGCTGCTGAAGATACATGCATTGCATATTTTTTTCAAATATCCTGTTACAGTTATTTTTGTGTGGTTCTAACTTACTTTTTTTCTTTGTTCTATTTCTTCATCTGTTAATTTTACATTTATTTTTTTCTATTTGGAATATCAATTTCAATAATATCTCCATTTTCAACGATTGCAATATTTCCTCCTGAAGCTGCTTCCGGTGAAACATGCCCTATTGACGCTCCTCTTGTTGCACCTGAGAATCTTCCATCTGTAATAAGAGCGACATCTTTATCTAATCCCATTCCAGCAATCATAGCTGTTGGCGATAACATTTCTCTCATTCCAGGTCCACCTTTTGGTCCTTCATACCTAATAACAACTACATCCCCTGCTACGATTTTTCCACCAACAATCGCTTCAACTGCTTCTTCTTCTGAATTAAATACTTTCGCCGGTCCTGAATGAACTAACATTTCTTTGTCTACAGCTCCCTCTTTTACAACGCAACCGTCTACCGCTAAATTCCCTTTTAATACTGCAATTCCTCCAGTTGAATATGCCGGTTTATCCCAAGGTTTTATTACATCTTCATCGTTTATAAATGCTTCTTTCGCTAATTCTCCTTGATTTCTAAGTGCTACAGTTTTTGCTTCTCCATGTAACGCCCCATTTTCAAACATTCTTTTCATTACACCTGTTACTCCACCTGCTCTATATAAATCTTCTATAAAATATTCTCCTGATGGAGATAACTTACATAATTGCGGTATTTTTTTCGCAATATCATTGAAATCATCTAAAGTTAATTTTACTCCAGCTTCATGTGCTATCGCTGGTAAATGTAATGCTGTATTTGACGATCCCCCTAATGCCATATCTACTGCTACTGCATTTTCAAACGCTTCTCTTGTCATAATATCTTTCGGTTTAAGTCCTGCTTTTAACACTTCCATAACTTGCATTCCAGCTTTTTTAGCTAACCTTGCTCTTTCAGAAAATACTGCTGGAACCGTTCCATTCCCTGGAAGTCCCATTCCTAACGCTTCTGTCAAGCAATTCATAGTATTTGCTGTATACATTCCTGAGCATGATCCACATGTTGGACACGCCATTTCCTCTACCATATTTAATTCTCTTTTTGTAATTTTTCCTGATTCATAGGCTCCTACAGCTTCAAATACATTACTTAATCCTATTTTTTTCCCTTTATATACTCCAGCCAACATAGCTCCACCACTTACGAAAACTGAAGGTATATTTAATCTCGCTGCCGCTATTAACATTCCTGGTACAATTTTATCACAACTTGGTATAAATACTATCGCATCAAACGGAGTTGCCATTGCCACCGCTTCAATCGAATCCGCTACAATGTTTCTAGTTACTAGCGAATATTTCATTCCAAGATGGTTCATTGCAAGCCCGTCACAAATTCCTATTGTATTAAATTCCATCGGAACTCCACCCGCGTTTCTTATTCCATCTTTAACCGATTGCACTAAATTTTTTAAATGTACATGTCCCGGTATAATTTCATTAAATGAATTTGCAATTCCAATAATAGGCTTATCCATTTCATCACTTGTAAATCCTAATCCTTTTAATAGCGACCTATGAGGTGCTCTAGCAATACCTTTTGTTAAGTTATTACTTCTTCCTTTTCCTGTCATTGATTCCACTCTCCTTATTTATTTTTTTACTTTTCTTTTTAATTATAATTATTCTATTATAACATATTTCAAAGTTAATTGTATCCACAAATTTAACTTTTATTATAATTTTCAAATGAAAAATAAGAAGGCTTTTTGAAAAAAATCACCTTCTTAAAAATTATATACTGATTTTTTTACAATTATAATAATATTACCATTTATTTTCTTTTTTTGTCTTATTTTTCCTTGTAATAAAAATCATTTTTTTCTAATTTTTTTACTCTCGATTTTTTTCCAATTTTTTTATTATATTCACTTTTAAATAAAATTAATATAATTAATAAGACTAAAAATTAATAATAACATTATTTTTTTCCTCCATATCTCTATCTTTACAAATTTAGTATATCAAAAAAATAAACATTAATGTAAAATATAGGTTTTTTTATATAAACTATATATCTTACTTATCTTTCATTTTATATATAAAAATGAGCCTTTTTCTAAAAGAAATTACTCATTTATATAATCTTAAAAAAATTTTTTTAAAATCAATTTTTTTATTAGTTCGCTAAAAGCATTTACTTTAACTGCTAATCTTGATTTTTTTCTTGAAGCAGTATTTTTTTCTTAACTACACCTTTAGTTACAGCTTTATCTAATTCTTTGTATGCAACTTGTAATGCTGTTTTTAGCTTCGTCGACATTTTTTTAGCTTCTACAGCTGAAAGAACTTTTTACGAAAGTTTTTTTACTCTACTTTTTAATAGCTTGATTTCTTTCTGCATTTCTTTCTCCAATATACACTCTTTTTTTGATGATTTTGAATGTGCCATATTTCTCTCCTTTCTCTCAGTTATATCTATTTATCTTTACTCCACATTATCTATTTCTGTAAAGTTTCCGTAATATAATATCATTTTTTTATGAAAAATGCAAGTTTTTTTGTAATTTTTGTTATGTATTCTGTAAATTACAACTCAAATTCTCGTACTTTTTTTAACTTTCCTACAACCTTTTTTTGCAAAATCATAATTGAAACAAATACTAATAAAAAAATCCAATAATTTCAATTATTGAAAAAAACTGTTCCAAAGACTACTATTGATAATAGTGCCGCTAAAAACTGTTTCAAACGCATTTAAAAAGTCCTGCAAGTGAAGCTCGATATATATTTTAAACTACTCATGTATAACAAAAAAATGCTACTGCTGTACCTAAAAATAACGACAATTCCTATATTTAAAACTACTTCCATATTTAAGCTATTATCAAATTGCTACATTGAATATCTAAAATTAGATATTGTCGCACCAACTAACATTGCCCAACCCTACAATAGTTAAATTATTATATTTTTTTGCAATAAAGATTTCGGCTGAATTGAATAAAAACTAATCATTATCGCTGACCCAAGCCCTGCTATTAAAGCTCCAACCGATACTGCTAATTTTTGTTACATCTCCTTTTGTTGCTAATAAAAAAATACTCCCAAAGCTGTTAAAATCAATAAGATTATAGTTGAAAATTTAGGGTTTTTCTCTTATATTTAATTGATTCATATAAAAAAATATAAAAAAAATGGTGCTGTATACTGCATTATCGTTGCAAACGAAACATTACTCAGCTCTATTGCCTTTAAAAATAACTGTATTGAAGTAAATACATACCTGTTGCACCAAATATTAACAATTTTATTGTATCTTTTTTTATTTTTTTAAATGGCTCAAATATATTTTCATTTTTGTACAAACATTGCAATAGCCAAAAAGTAAAAATTCCTGATATTAAAGTTCTTGTAGATACTAACCAATCTACATCAAATTTATATTTTTTTCAAATAATATTTCTCCTGAAATTCCAGATATTGCCCATAAACTTGAAGCAGTACTAGACATTATTATACCTAATATTTTTTTATCCAATTTTATTTTTTTCTCCTTTATTTTTTTAACTCCATACATTTTAACATAAAATAACGCTGGTTTACAGTTATTTTTTTGATATAATAATAAAAAAATATTAATGTGAGTGTGGTAAAAATGATAGATAAAAATTTTTAAATGAAATTTTTTTAATTGTAGGACAGAAAAACGAAGAGAAAATATAGATGATTTAAAAGAAATATATAAAATATTGGGAAATCCTTGTAAAAAAATGTTAAATTTATTCATATTGCAGGAACAAATGGAAAAAGGCTCTACAGCTTCTTTTTTTAGAAAATATTTTTTTATTGAAGCAGGATATAATGTTGGGAAATTCACCTCTCCACACATTTTATCTTACAATGAAAGAATTGTAGCTAATAAAAAAATATGATAACTGATGCTGAAATTATAAAATTTTTATCCTATTGTTTTTGGAAGCAATAAAAAAAATATCATTCAATTTCAACTGAAAAAAACATAATCTTAATTTTTTTGAAATTACATTTTTTTATAGCTTTATTATACTTTGAAACTCAAAAAAACTAGATTTTTATAATGTTAGAAACTGGTTTAGGAGGAAGACTTGATGCTACAAATATTATAAATTCTAATATCGCACTTATTACAAATGTAAGTTTTGATCACTACAGCTATTTTAGGTAATTCTCTTCAAGAAATTGCATTTGAAAAAGCTGGAATTATAAAAGATAACCAACTTTGTTTTTTTATGCCCAAAATTCACAAGAATTAGAGTTTGAAATCAGTAAAAAAACAAATAATTTTTGAAAATGTTTTACAAAAAGAGAAATTTAATGTTACTCTAAATAAACTTACTTTTTGAAACAATCGTAACAATTAATAATTTTTACTTTTTAATATTCCTCTTTTTGGAAAAATTTCAAGCACATAATTTTTTTACTTGCATATTATACTGCAAAAACAGTTTAATATTAATAACGAAACGATACAATCGGGACTTCGTAAAGTTAGATGGCAAAGCTCGTTTTTGAAATTTTTTTCTAAAAATCCTACCGTTATTTTTAGATGCAGCTCATAACGATGATTCTATTCAAAAATTATCTGAAAATTTGATGGAAATTTATAAAAAGATGAAATTATTGTCATTACTTCCATTCTTGAAACGAAAAAAATATTGATGATATTTTACCAAAATTGCAAAAATATTTCAAATAACTTATTTATTACTTCTTTAAAAGGTATTACTTACGGGCTTACATCTCAAGAAATTAAAGAAAAAAATGATTTTTAAAAATCTAAATACTCAAAAATATAAATTTTTGAAGATGATATTTTTGTCTGTTTACAATAAAAGCAATTAAGCTTGTAAATAAAAAAAGAAACTCCATATAAAGCCATAGTAATATGTGGTTCTTTTTTTATGAAATTTCTAAATTTAAAACTTTAATTAATAAATTATAATTTTTTTAGATTATCAAATTTTAATTTTTTTAATATACTTTGATAATCTATTTTTTTATTAAAGTTACATTAATCTCTGAATCTTCTAACGCTTTCCCATTTATAAAATTAACACCATCAAAATTTAAAAATATCTCCTGGAACTAACTCGTGTTTTTTTCTGTTTCATTTAAAAAAATATTTCCATCTTACCTTTCAATACTGAAAACACTATCATTTCCTCATTATGATTGTGAGATGGTATTAACTCATCTTTTTTTCAATACCTTTTTTTACCACTTTGAAATTATTATGATTAAATAGTAATCCTGCTTCTGTTTTTTTACTGTTCCTAACATTAAAATCAACTCCTTAAATTTTTATATATTAATATGTTTATTTATTTTTTTAAAAAAAGCCGATGTTGTGGAGACATCAGCTATTTTTGGAGAGAAAATCAATTTATGAAAAAAATTGATTATTTTTAGTATATATAAACTATATCTAAAATCATATTTATATCGTCTTTAAAAACTTTTTTCAAGTTTTTAGACAAAGTTATATTTGTTCTTTTATTAATTCTACCCAATTTTTCTATTCTTTCATCTGTCAAATCAGCTCATTTACTTCATCTATTCCTAAACCAATAAATTTACCATTTAATAAAGCTCTCGATTCACTAAATTCATATCCTTCTATTCCAATTTGTCCAATTATAGTAGCTCCTGTTTTTATAATTTCTTCATAAAGAATACCAATTCCATCTAAAAATGTGTCAGAGAATGTACTACAATCTCCTGTCCCAAAAAAACCTACTTTTTTCCCTTTTAAATTCAATTTTTGATAAATCACCAAGAATTACTTGCCAATCATCTTGTAAATCACCAAATCCCCATGTAGATGTTCCTAATAATAAAACATCATAATTCTCTAATTTATCCTCATTCCCTGCAATATCTAAAACTTCTGAATCTTCTAATTGTTCTGATATCTTATGTGCTATCTCTTCTGTAACTCCTGTTGTTGTTCCATAAAAAAATTCCTATTTTTGCCATATTTTTTTCAGCTCCTTTATATGTTTAATTATATCATATTTTATTTTTGATTGTCAAATATTTTTACATTCAAAGTATTTTTGCCTATAATCTTATTTAATCTAAACTATTTTTCCCACACATAGTATACCTGAAAATGATAGTTTTTTTCAATCACTTGTATTATTATTTTTAAAAAAATTTCATAGTTAGTAATCTTTTTATTTATTTTTTTATAATTTATATTATAAAAAAAGGAGGTCTCCTCCTTAAATCTATTTGTTAAACTAATCCACTTCCAACAAATACTAAAATTCCTAAAATTACCGCGTACATTAATGAGAATTTTAAAGTTTTTCCTAACATAGTTCCTTCTTGTCCCATTAATCCAACAGTTGACGCTGCAATCGCTATATTTTGTGGAGAAATCATTTTTTTCCTCCTGTAGCTCCTGCTGTATTTGCTGCTATAAATAATGCTTTCAATGGCTCATGTCCAGCTCTAAGTCCTTCAGCTACATTTGTTTGTAAGTTTCCAAATAATAAGTTAGATGACAAGTCACTTCCTGTTACAAATGTTCCAATTGTTCCTAAGAATGGAGAAATTAATGCAAACTTATCACCCATTAACATTTGGAATCCTTGTGCTATACTATTTATCATTCCACTATGTTTCATTACTACTGATAATGCAACTATTCCCATAATTACTACTAATGACGGTATTTTATGAACTATTGTATGTTTCAATGTATGTAACATTTCTTTAGTTTTAGCTCCTTGGAAATACCCTGCAATAACTGTTGCTATTAAAATTGGTGCTCCCGGTGCTAATAACCATTTAAACGTAACATTTGCCTTAGAAACATCTCCTTTTATATCATTAAACGCATTTGCATTTCCAAATGTAAAGTTAAATACTGAATTTGTATGTTCTAATACTTCGTGTACAGCATGTACCATTGGACTTGTTCCAATTATTAAAATAACCATTAAAATATAAGGTAACCAAGCTAAAATTCCATCTTTAACTGACACATTTTGTGCTTCAAATCCATCTTCATTTTTAATAAACATTTTTGTTGCGATAATCATTAAAATCATAGCTAATAAACTTGATAAAATTGTAGGCAATTCAGCACCAGTTGCCATAGCGATGAACGGTTGAACTGCATATCCTAAAATTGCAGCTACTAACACTGGTATAATTCCTCCACCTAATGCTGCTTTTCCTTTTCTTTCTTTATTTGCCATAAATACGATAATGAATGGAATAAAGAACATAATTGGGAATAATAATAGCGATACATATAACGAAATTTCATTTGAACTTAATTTCAACATATTCGCCATTGTTGTTACAGGTAATCCAACTGTTCCAAATGCTGTTGGTGTTGTATTTGCAATTAAACAAATAACTGCTGCGTTTAATGGATTAAATCCTAAAGATACCATTATTGCTAACGGAATCGCAACTGCTGTCCCATATCCAGCAACACCTTCTATAAATCCACCAAATCCCCAAGCTAATATTAAAGCTAAAGCTCTTTGGTCTGTCGTAATATTTCCTAACATTTTCTTAACTGTTTCAATTTTACCTGTTTTAACTGATAAGTCGTAAGCAAAAATAGCTGCAATTACTACAAATCCTATTGGCATCCATGCTACTGCAAATCCTTCTAAAATTGACCCAACAATTCCACCTACAGGCATTCTCCAAGACGGCACTAAGAACGATAAAACTACTGCAACTGCTAAACTTGAATATGCACTAATCATTGGCGAAAATTTTAACACTGCTAACATAACTAAAAATAAAATAATTGGTAATAAACCGATTAAAAAAATAAACTCATTTTTTTCTAAAGTCCTTTCTCTATTAATATTTAATTTATATACTTAATTTATAACCCTTTTTCTTGTAAGACCAACTCTTCCTCTTTCTTTATCTATTGAAAGAATTTTTAACTTTTATAATTTGTCCAACAGACAATTCTTTTTGTCGGATCTGACACAAATTTATCTGATATTTGTGAAATGTGAATCAAAGCATCTCCTTTTATTCCTATATCAACAAACACTCCAAATTTAGCAACATTTCTTACAGTTCCTTCAAGAATCATTCCTTCCGTTAAATCTTCCATTTTTAAAATATCCGATCTCAATAACGGTTTTTCAAATTCATCTCTTGGATCTCTTCTATCTTTTAATAATGCTTCGTAAACATCTTTTGCCGTTTGAGGTCCAAAATCATTTTCTTTTATTATGCTTTCTAAATTTATTACCTTCAATTTTTGTCTAACTTCTAATAAATTATCTTTCAAGTCATTAACATTACATCCTGCTGATTTTAAAATCGTTTCTGCTATGTGGTATGATTCAGGGTGAATTATTGTGTTGTCTAAAGGATTTTTACTATTTGGCACAACGACAAATCCTGCCATTTGCTCAAACGCTTTATCTCCAAGACCTTTTACTTTTTTCAACTGTTTTCTGTCTTGAAAATCTCCATTTTCATGTCTATAATCAACTAAATTTTTAGCAACATTTTTCTTAATTCCCGATACAAAACTTAATAAAGCCCAAGATGCAGTATTTATATTTACTCCAACATTATTTACAACATGTTCTATTGTTTGCTCTAAAGTTTCATTTAATCTTTTTTGATTTACATCATGTTGATACATTCCAACACCGATTGATTTTGGATCTATTTTCACTAATTCAGCCATTGGATCTTGTACTCTTCTAGCTATTGAAATTGCACCTCTTGCCGTTACATCTAAATCAGGAAACTCTTCAATCGCAAGTTTTGAAGCAGAATAAACTGACGCTCCAGCTTCACTTACTATCAAATACGACACTGCTTTTTTACTATCTCTTATAACATTTGCTACAAAACTCTCAGTTTCTCTTGAAGCCGTACCATTTCCTATCGCTATTATATCAACATCATATTTTACAATATAATCAAGTATCTTTTTCTTAGCTGTCTCCAACTGTTTATCATTATGTACACCTTCAACTAAATACAAAACATCATTTGTTTCATAAAATCCATCTTTATTTATAATTACCATTTTACATCCAGTTCTATAACCAGGATCCAATCCCATCATAGTCTTTTTTTGCTTAACGGCGGTTGCAATAACAGATTCCCTAAGTTTTTCTGAGAAAAATACCAATTGCTTCTTCTTCTGCTTTTTTTCTGTGTAAATATTTCTAACTTCATTTATTATTGAAGGATATGCAAGTCTAGCTAACGCATCTTTTTATTACTTCTTTATAAAATTCTATTAAATTTTTTTATTTTTTTGAAAGTTTTCAAAAATAAAGTTCATTATAAATTCTTCTGTTTTTTTCATCAATTTCAATATCAACTTTTTAAAATCTTCTCTTTTTCTCCTCTATTTAAAGCTAATATTCTATTTGATGCTGCCTTACTAATACTTTCTGTATATTCATAATAATCTTGATATATTCCTTTTTTTCATCTTCAGCCTTATTTTTTTCTCTATTACTTTAGATGTAAGTATTCCGAATTTTTGATAATCTTTCTCTTAAAAACTCTCTAATTTTTAATATCTTCCGATATATTTTTGTGCAATTATTAAATGTACACCTTCAATCGCAGCTTCCACAGTTTCTACTTCTTCTGTTAAATATTTTTTTCTGCTTCTAATTTTAACATTTCCATCGTAGTTTCTGTTTCTAATGCAAATATTGATAACGGCTCTAATCCTTGATCTTTAGCAATATCTGCTTTTTGTTTTCTTTTTCTTTTTTTGTACAGCAAATACAAATCTTCTACTTCTTGTAATTTTTATTGCATTTACAATACTTGTTTTTAACTCATCTGTCAATTTTCCTTGTTCTTCAATAAGTCTTAAAACTTCTTCTTTTCTTTTCTCTAAGTTTCTAAAAATAACTAACCTTTTTCAATAATTTCTCTAATTTGTTCTTCATCAAGATTTCCTGTTACTTCTTTTCTATAACGAGCAATAAACGGCACTGTTGCTCCTTCATCAAAAAGTTTTACAGTATTTTCAATTTGAGACAATTTAAGATTTAACTCGGTCGCTACATAATTGTTTATATCCAAAAACAAAATCCTCCATAAATTTTTTTACCCTTTATTTTAACATAATTTCATAAAAAAATAAAAAGTATATTAAAAAATTTTTTTCTATTTATGTTTACATAAATATCAATTATAAAAAAATTTTTATTTTTTTAAGTATTTCTTAAAAATAAAAAAATGATCAATATTAGAAAGTATTTGCAAAATAGTACTCTATTCTGTATAATATATTGATACAAATATGGGAGGAAAAAATGAAAAAAATTTATTTATTCAATTATTATGATGTTGTTTTTTTATATCTTGTGATATTCAAACTGCAAAAAAATCAATTTGATAAAAGGTGATTATAGAGGTAGTGTTAAAACGACTATAAAATATATTTCAAATGGTAAATATGAAAAAAATTAAAACCGAATCAAAAAGAAGAGTTATTAAATAGAGTTAGAATTATAGATAACTACTATAAAAATACAATTTCTAACTCAAATGACATTATTAATATACAACATATTTATGATGGTTTCGCTATAAACTATATGTTAAATAGTGTTCCTGAACTTGGAAATGAATTAATTTATTTAAACAATAACAATGCAGACAATTTAATGTATGAACTAAATAAAAAAATAGAATCTGTATTGAAAGAAAATATTTCATTAGATAATGTAGAAAGAATAAAAAAATATTTTTATGATATGAAAAGTTTAAATATATTAAATTCAAAATACTTAAATGTTTATAAAAATATATCAAAAAAATTTAGCTGATACTTATTATATGTTATATCAAAATGAAATTAATAAAGAAATTAAATTAAAATATATAACTTTTGTTTCAAATATCTATGCTGATTTTTGATAATAATTATAAAAAAATAGTAGAATAATTTCTAATGCTTTAGAAAAAGAAATTAATATAGAAAAAGGTAAAAAAAGTTTTTGAATTAGGTAAAAAAATTTCTATTTCTATGGTAAATATAAAAGAAGCAATAGAAGAATTTAAAAAAAGCCGTATTTTATTTGCAAAATTATTCAGAATATTATAATATGGTAAATGACGCAAAAGTTTATTTAGAAAACGCTACTTCTAAATTAAACCAAATTTACGCTGAAAAAAATATTATACTTTAGCTAATGAAAGTGTAGCAAAAGGTGATTACGAAGTAGCAGAATATTATTATGCTGAAGCAAATAAATATATACCTAATTATAAAGGTAGTTATAATTTATCAAAACAATACGAAAATAAACAATTAAATAAAAATAAGATATAGTTTATATGCAAATAATGAAACTCGTTTTTAATTTTTATAAAACAAACATTAGATAAAAAAATAATTTTGAATATAATCCATATAATGCCAACATATACCTTGAATACTATGAAGATATTTCATATACAAATCAACAAATGAGTAGTGGTGTTGTTAGAGAGGTATTAACAGTTCGTCCCGTTTTTATCTTACGGTGGATATAAATATAGAGGAAAAAGATCTTGTATATGTTAATGAATACAATCTTTTCTTAGCAAATGATTTAGGTAAAGAAAAAAATGCTTAAATTAAATGAAAGAAATATAAATAGATCAATAGAAAATATCATTTATGATTTTTATTTATAATATTTTTTTGAAAAACTAAATGTATAAATTTTAAGTAAAAAAATAAAGATTTACTTTTTATCAAAAATAAGGAGTAAATCTTTTTTTATATTCTTAATTTTTATAAAAAAATAAGAATACTATCACTACAATTACTGTATAGAAAAAAATAAAATATTTGATATAATACAACTAATAATTAATGAAAAGAGGAAAAAAATAATGAGATTATCAAAAGCATTTTTTTGAAAAACATATAAAGAAGCTCCAAAAGAGGCAGAGGTTATAAGCCATCAATTAATGTTAAGAGCTTCTATGATCAGACAATTAACAAGAGGAGTTTACAACTATTTGCCATTTGGTTTTAGAGTTTTGAAAAAAATAGAAAATATAGTTAGAGAAGAAATGGATAAAGCTGGTGCACAAGAAATATTAATGCCTGTATTACAACCTGCTTCATTATGGGAAGAATCAGGAAGATGGTTTGCGTATGGTCCAGAATTAATGAGATTAAAAGATAGAAGCGAGAGAGAGTTCGCTTTAGGGCCAACACACGAAGAAGTCGTAACTGATATCGTTAGAAATACAATAGATTCATACAAAAATTTACCTATAAATTTATACCAAATTCAAAACTAAATTTAGAGATGAAATGAGGCCGAGATTTGGACTTATGAGAGGTAGAGAATTTGTCATGAAAGATGCATACAGTTTCCATTTGACAGATGAATCTTTAGATGAAGAATACAAAAATATGAAAGAAACATATTGTAGAATATTAGAAAGATGTGGATTGGTGTTTAGAGCCGTTGAAGCTGATACAGGGTCAATTGGAGGAGATAGCTCTCACGAGTTTATGGTACTTGCCGAAAGTGGAGAGGACGATATTTTATATAGTGAAAATTCAGATTATGCAGCAAATGTAGAAAAAGCTTCAAGTATAATTGAATTAGTGGAAAGTACAGAAGACAAATTACCAAAAAGAATTGTTATTTACACCAAATTGTAAAACAATCGAAGAAGTTGCAAAAATTCTGTAATATTCCAGAATCTAAAACAGTAAAAAGCATTGTTATTAAAAAGAAGTTTTTGGAAGATAAAACAAATTATTTCTTAGTCTTAATTAGAGGAGACTTAAATGTAAATCCTATAAAAGTTAAAAAAACTTAGTTAATGCACAAATGGAATTAGAAATGATGGACGAAGAAGAAAATTAAAAAGTTTTGGATTAGTAAAAAGGATTTGTAGGTTCATTTGAGAAAAAAAGAAGGATTAACAGTAGTTTTTAGATGAAACGGTTAAATATTTACGAAATGTAGTCGTTGGTGGAAACAAAGAAGATTATCATTACATAAATGTAAATATGGAAGATTTATACTATGACATTATAGGAAATGTTAGAGAAGCAAGAGAAGGAGATATGGCTCCTGATCAAAGTGGTGCATTGAAAATAGCGAGAGGAATTGAAGTTGGACATATTTTTAAATTAGGAGATAAATACTCAAAAGCTTTAAATGCTACCGTTTTAGATGAAAATGGAAAACAAAAAATAGTTAAAATGGGATGTTATGGAATGGGAGTTTCAAGAATAATGTCTGCAGCGATAGAACAAAATAATGATGAATTTGGAATTATTTGGCCTAAAGCGATAGCCCCTTATATTGCAAATATTATAATTGCTAATATGAAAGATGAAACTCAAGTAAATGTAGCTGAAAAAATTTATAATGAATTAAATGAAGCAGGAATAGATGTTGTTTTAGACGATAGAAATGAAAGAGCAGGATTCAAATTTAAAGATGCTGATCTTATTGGATTCCCTTTAAAAAAATTGTAGCTGGGAAAAAAATACAGTTGATGGAATTGTAGAAATTAAAGACAGAAAAAAACTGGAGAAAGTGTAGAAGTTAAAATAGAAAATGTTTTTATCTTTTGTAAAAAGAATTTTTTTAAATAAATAAAAATTGGAGAAAGACATAGAAACTTTTTATGTTAAAATAGAATTATGAAAAATAAAGAAAAAAATAATATATTTAGCTATGATATTTTTTTATCTCTAAATATATTTTTCAAAAAAATGAAACAAATAAAAATTTTTTTGAAAAAGTATCAGTTATTGAGAAAAAAATCTCAAGAAAAGAAAAAAAGAAATTATAATACCAGAACATTTAAAACCAGGAGATACAATTGGAATTATTGCTCCTGCAAATTATTCAAATGATAGTTCAAAATATGAAATTGATTATTTGATTGAAAAAGGTTTTAACATTGTTTATGGAAAAAAAGTTTTGGAAATAGTTGGTACGGCTTTGGAGCGACAGACGATGTAAGAGCTGACGATATAAACGAAATGTTTTTCAAATAAAGATATAAAAGCTATATTTGCAATAAGAGGTGGATATGGAACTATAAGAATTGTAGATAAATTAGACTACGAAAACATTAAAAAGAAATCCTAAAATTTTTTTATGGGTTACAGCGATATAACGACATTGTTACTCGCAATAAATGAAAAAAACTGGACTTGTTACATATCATGATTCTATGACAGCAAACTTTAAAGATATTCCAATTGAAACAGAAAAATTCTTTTTGTTGATACTATTCTAAATAATAAAGAAATAAATTTATTAGATTATGAAAAAAAGTTATTCTATTATGAAACAAGGTACAGCAGAAGGAGAAATAATAGGAGAAATTTGTCTCTAATTGTTGCTAGTTTAGGAACAAAATATGAAATTAATACAGATAATAAAAATTTTTATTTTTTAGAAGAAAACTAATGAGCTACATATCGAATAGATAGAATGTTACAACAGTTAAAACTAGCAGGAAAACTTGATAAAATAAAGGGAGTTATATTAGGAGATTTTTAAAAATGCAAAACGAGCAGAAAAAGATGATATGAGTTTAGATGATGTATTTTTTTGAAACATTTAAAAAAATATGAATATTCCAATTATAAAAAAACTTTAAATCCGGTCATGTAAGACCATTTATAACCGTACCTATTGGAGCAATTACAAAAAAATAAATACTTTTTAAAGATGAAATTATAATTGAACAACCATCAAAATAAATATAAATTTTTTTGGAGATAAAATGAAAAAAACGATTATTTTTTTATTAATGACAACATTTATTTTTTTAGCGTAAATGTATTAGCAGAAACTTCTGAAGAATTTTTTTAATAACGCGTTAGATTTTCATAAAATGAAAAAAATTATAAATTAGCAGAAGAAAATTATAAAAAAATCATACACTCTAAAACAAGATTATAATACTGCATATAATTTGGCTATATTATACGAAAACGATTAAAAAAATAATATGGAAGCAGAAAAAAATATTTTTAAAAGAAGCAATAAGACTTGGTGAAAAAAAGGCGTATTATGAGTTAGCTAATTTATACTCAAATATAGGTCGTGAAAATGAAGCAATAAAGAATTATGAGCTATCAATTAAAGAAACAAAAAAATATAGATGCAATGTATAATTTAGGTTTAATTTATATGGATAGAAATGATACAACAAATGCAATTAAATATTTTTCAAATGAGCTTCAAATTTAGGAGATGCCGAATCTAATAGCATGTTAGCTACTTTATATTTAGATACAAATAATGTTAAACTAGCAGAACAATATAACAATAAAGCTATACAAAAGTGGGACAAAAAGGCTATCTGACTATAACTTGGGAGTATTGTATGAGAAAAAAAGGTAATTATGCAAATGCAATCAAATATTTTTGAACAAGATTTTTGCTCAAGGTGGATTAGCAAAAACTACAAAAAGGAACATATTTTTAAATTAGGAACTTATTATGAAAAAAATTAAATAATACAACTAAAAGCTATAGAAAATTATAATAAAAGCAATTTCTCAAGAACACGATATAGATGCAGCTCAAAATTTAATAGATATTTACCAAAAAAACAAAATAATGAAATTAAAATAAACGAAGTGATTTCAAAATTTCCTGACATAAAAAAATATAGAGCAAATATATTATAATTTAGGAGTTACATTTGACAAAAAAAAATAATAAAGTACAAGCAGAAAAAAATATTATATAATGGCTATTGAAAAAAAGGTAATAGTTTAAAAGCAATGTATAATTTAGCTATTTTTATATTATGAAAAAAATAATCTTGACGAAAGCATTAAAATGGTATAAAAAAAATTAGTAGATGAATTTAATCAAACAGATAAAGCATTTAACATTGGATTAATTTATTCTCAACAAGAGAAATATACAGAAAGCATTAAAATATTTTTGAAATTGCATATAAGCAAAAAAACGATAAGCGAGCTTTTATTTCACTTAGGAATGATTAATTACGATTTAGGCAATAAAGATTTAGGAATAAAATATTTAAAAGCAAGCAGCTCAAAATGGTGATAAAGAAGCTAAGTTGATGTTGGAAGGTATTTAAAAATAATAAAAAAAAGCCTACTTTTTGTAGGCTTTTATTTATTACTAAAATTTATAAAATTAATTTTAAAAATCTTAATGTAAAAAAATATTTTTATTAAATTTCTACCTCAATTTGTGTTTGTGGTTTTTGATTTTAAACTTATAAATTCTTTCCATGCTTGTAATACTCTTTTATATTCTTTTTAATGGACAAGACCACTCTTGACATTCTGTATTTTTTTCATCTTTACAAATAAAAGTTGCATCACTTTTTTTGTTAATTTATGATAAAATAAATTTCCATTCCAAGTCAAACTTTCTATTTCACCATTTAAAAGATTTTTTTAACATCTTTATAAAAAAATCATCTAATACATTTATATGAACAAAATCTTCCATTATTGCTGATAATAAATATTTTTTTATAATTTGCTTTTTCTCTGCACTTTCTTTAGTTTCATTCTCTTCAAACTTTATTTCTGAATATTGTGTTAATCCAAAAATCAACATCTTCATAGTATCCAAATAATATTTTTCATAGCTCTTACCTCCTTTTTAACGTATATTTTTTTCATCTTTACTTTTTTTACAAATTAGATATATCAATATTTTTCTTTCAAACTTAAAAAAATTCTTTTTAATTTTTATCAATATTTCTTCTACTTTTTCCTTTTTTTAGTTGTTTCAATATTCAAACATAATAACGGCTCATGTAGTGATAATCTTAATAAAAAAACCAATTTTCTTTATCCACATTTACTCTTATTCCTTCATAATTCGGTATTTCAAGTTCCCAATTTGAAACGGTTAATACATACTCTTTTTAAATCTTTAAGAATTTCATTCCCAATTTCTCTAAAATTATCTATCTCTTTTATTTTTAAATCTTAATTCTTTTTTTCCTCTACAGGCTCTTTAATTTCATTTAAAAACATCTGTAAAATTCACACCATTTTTTTACTTTTTTTACTAATTGAATTAACAATCTTGCAGCCATATAAGCTCCATCATCTAAGAAATAATTATCAATAAATGCCGCGTGTCCCGAAGTTTCTATCGCAAGTGGTGTGTAAATTCCTTGCTCATTTAATCTTTTTCAGCTTCATTTATTACATTTTTTTATAACCTCTTTGGAATCTATGATGTTTTTCCTACCTCTTTTTTTCAATAAATTTTTTTAATTCAATAGAAGTCACTGAATCTGTAACTATTGTAGATTTAGGTGTTTCTTTTTATAAGAATTTCTGCCAATAACGCAATTAAATTATTTCTATTTATTTCTCTTCCTTCTTGATCAATAAATGCACTTCTATCTCCATCAGCATCAAATATTATTCCAAAATCAGCATTATTTTTTTAAAACAGCTTGTTTTTATTGATTCTATAGACTTCCTTAGCTTCAGGGTTTTGGCACATGATTTGGAAAAAGTTCCATCAGGATCTAAAAATTGACTTCCTGTTATATCTCCTCCCAATTTTGCTATAACATTTTCAGCTATAAATCCTGCTGCTCCATTTCCTGCGTCTATAACTATTTTTTTAAGTTTTTCAAGCGGTTTTTTTCACCATTTTTCAGCTTGTTTTTCTTATCAATTCTACTAAATATTTTTGCATAATCATTAGCTAATTCTTTTTTTATTTCAATCCCTTTATCTTTCACTTCTATAAATTCAGGATTAGCTTTTTGACAACTCTAAAAGTTCTACAACTTCCTCTTTTTCGAGTCCACCTTTTAATGAGAAAAAAATTTTTAATCCATTATAATAACTCGGCAAATGACTAGCAGTTATCATAACTGCTCCATCTACTTTATAATCATCAAAAAAATTGTTGTCATAAATAATGATGGTGTTATTGTCATTTCACAATTATAAACATCTATTCCCATATTTTTTTAAAACATTTCTTATTGCTTTCAGCAAATATAGATCCTATTAATCTCGCATCATATCCTACTGCTATTTTTTTATTTTTTTCTATTTTTCATTTCTTACTTGTTTTTCCACAATTTTTTTCAATCCAAAGTCCAAAACCTTTTTGCAATAAATTTTTACTTCATCAACAGATAAATTTATTTCTCTATCTTCAAATTTTGATACAATTCCACGAATATCTGTTCCACTTATTAAATGCTTTAAATTCATAATAATCCCTCTTTCTTAGAAATTTATCTTGAAAATATTAATCGTCATTTGATAAAATTTCAAAAAAATTAAATAATATGCTACGTATATTCACATTACTTTTTAATACTATTTTTTTTAATATTTATTAATTTTTTTAATTTATCTGCATCTATAATATTTTTTTAGAATAAAGTATAATTTTACCTAAAATTTCTAAAATTTTTAGTTCTCTCTTGTTTAAATACTTCTTCAATTCTGTTTACAATTAAAAAAATATCTCTGATTGTTTCATATATTGTACTTGTTTACATAAATATTCTATACTTTTAATATACTTAACAATATTTATTATTTTTTTCTTCTTCACTCTCTATATCTTCACTTTGTCCATTTTTTTAATATATTTTTCTAAAAGCTATTTCATAATTTCTAATAATTCCCTCATATTCTAGTAAACTATAACCCAATTTTTTTCCATATTTTTTTAAATTTTTTTCTCATTTCCATCAAAAATAATACTCTTCTTTGCTTACTCCCAATTCTTCATTCGTACTACTTTCTAAATAAAATTTTTACAGTTCTTGATTTTTATCGTAGGAAGTATATTTAATTTTCTTGATAATAATATAAAATAGACATTTTGAGGCGGTTCTTCCAATATTTTCAAAAGTGCATTTGATGACTCTTTTTCTTATTTGGTCTATTCCACTCAAAATAAATATTTTTTTAGGTGAATTATAGCTAGACTCTATCGCTGAATAAATTATCTGTCTAATTTCATCTATTTTTTTATATTTCCATTTTCTTTATTAATAACTTCTATATCAGGATATTGAAATTCATTAATTTGTTTATTTATTACTCTTTTTTTCTTCATCGTCAATGTCTTTAGTCATTACTATTTTTAGAAAAATTCTAATGCGTAATACAATAAATCTACACGAGCATCTCCATAAAATAAATAGCTCGCACTTTTTTTATTTAAATCTATTTCTTTTTTTAAAAATTAATTAATATTTCTTTACTTTTTCATAGTTTTAACCCATTTTAATTTTTCTCTCATTTGAAGTGTTTTTCAATAATTTTTTTATTATCAAAAAGCAGCTCCTCCACCCAAAACTACTGAATCTAATGGATTTTTTTGATAAGTATACTTTAATTCCTATTTCTTTTTCCATTAAATCAATAAAGTTGTGAATTAACGAACCTCCACCTGTCATTACAATTCCATTATCTAAAAATATCAGCAGATAATTCTGGAGGACATTTTTTTCTAATACTTCTTTTTGTAGAATTTACAATTTGATAAAAGCGAATCTTCTATGGCATCATAAATTTCATTTGCATCAACATCTACCGTATTTGGTATCCCTGTTTCTAAATCTCTCCCTTTTTATTGCCATAACTTCTGGATTTGAAGATTTTTATTGCTGTAGCTAATTCTTTTTTTATTTTTCTCAGCAGTTCTATCTCCTATTAATAAATTATATTTTTTTCTTAATAAATCTAACTATATCGTCATCAAATTTATTTCCTGCAATTTTTTTATTGATTTACTTGCAATAATTTCATCTAATGATAAAATTGCAATATCAGTAGATCCTCCTCCTATGTCTATTACCATATTTCCTTCTGGTTGAGAAATATTTACTCCTGATCCAATAATTGCTGCTCTACCTTCTTCTATTATATATTTTTTTAGCTCCTTTTACAGCATCAAATAAAGCTTTTTCTCTCAATACTTGTCACCTCTATCGGTACACAAATCATAACTTCTGGCTTAAAAAGTCCATTCCCATAAATTTTTATATGAAATGTGAAATCATTTCTTTCGTAGAATCAATATCTGCAATCACTCCATCTCTCAACGGTTTAATAGACTCAATACTATCTGGAGTTTTTACCCAACATTTCTCTCGACTTCTTTACCTACTGCAATAACTTTTTCTTGTTTTTTTATCTCTTGCCACTACTGATGGCTCATTTAATACTATTTTTTTCTTTTTGTTTATCATAAATTAATATGTTTGCTGTCCCCAAATCTATTGATATACTTTTTATTTACTCTAAATATTTTTAAAAAAATTAAACATTTTATCTCCATTCTACATTACTCTATTTTTATATACTTATATCATATCAAATTTATAAATAATATTCTACTTTTTTTAATAATATTTTACAAAAAAATTCTATTTAGTTTTTTTAATGTTGACAACTATTAATTGTTATAATATAATGTTACTGAAAGTAACTAATACTTTAAATTTAATAACGGTGAAAAAAATATGTATAAAAAAATAATACCAACAACTTCAGAAAACTATTATATTTCTGGATGGGAAGCTTTTAAATATTCCTTATGAAAATGGAGAAACAGCTGATTGGCATCTACAAGTATATTTATTTAATAATAACAAAATGAAAAAAAATAAAATTATATAATAATAACAATAAAATTTTTAAAAAAATGTACCTCAAAACTTTTTCACTTTTTGTGTCTAGTTTATTGGTACATTTTTAATTCTTTAATTTTAATAATTAATAAACTACTCTAACTCCAATTCCTCCTCTTAAATTATTTCCTCTCGTATCATAACCAACATTCAATGTCAATCCAAATCTATTTTTTTCTAATCCAAATTTAAGATCTCCTTTTAGATTTCCTATTCTATTTTTCTTTTTTCACTCGCTAAATTATACCAATCTGCATTCGTATAATTTACTCTCGCTTTATTTTTTTAGAATCATAAACTTTTTCCAAGCTCTGTCTCATACGCCAATCCTGCACTTAAAGTAACCTTAAATTCTGAATTTATTTTCTTACTGTATTTCAACTCTGCTCCAACTTCCGGTTTCACTGAAATGTAATGATTTCCTTTTACTTCTAATCTTACTTCTCCTTTTTTCTCTTTTATCGTCGTGAATCTTCCGTATTCTACATTTAATGAACCATAAGGTACTAACGATACATGTTCCGACAATCTATAATCTTTACTTACTTCATTTCTCAATCCTATTCCATAAGTATAATATCTCGATTTCGCTCCAAATATTTCATCTACTACTAAATATTTTCTGTCCATGTCGTTCATCCCTACAAATCCATCCACTGAAACTTTCCATTTCAAGCTTCCGTTATTGTCATATGCTCTCGTTTTGAACACTCCAAGTTTTAACATATTTTGATCTTCTACTGATTTTCCAATATCTTTAAATCTAAATCTATTGTAAATTGCTCCAGCATACCAACCTGAACTTTGTCCAAGTTTTATTGTTTCATCTTCGTGAACATAAGCCACACCATAAGAATCACTTCTAAAGTCTTTTATTCCTGCTGTGTCTGTATTGAAATCTGATTTCATTCCAAATACTTTAATTTTTATTATTTTGTTTTGAAGGGTTATACCAATCTTTCATTAAGTACTCAAACTCTTTATTTAATTGATCCCCACTATTTTTTTATTCTTATTTGTGTATTTGCATATTGGTGTCCCATCATTTCGTCAAATGCTTGAGATAATAATACTCCTTCATTTTTTTCCCAATTCCATTTAATTTATTAAATACTTTCTTTTCTTTTTGAATCAAGTGCATTTTTTTATCATATCTTTGTTCCAAACCGTCTAAGAAATTATATGGATTATCATTTTTTTATTTAGTGCATATGAAGTATATGGTATTTTTAGATAATACCAATTCTTTTTCCCTAGCATTATTTGATTCATTATATGTTGAAATCCATGTCAATGAACTTGTATTTATACTTAATTTTTGATGAATTTTTTTATAAATGTATTATTCATAAATTTATTTATCATATCATTACTAAGTTTTTATATCTCTACTATTAGTCATATTCAGAGCCTCTAATCCTATCACTAAATTATTTTTTCTCCTGTATGACCTATTGCTCCTTCTATTACCGGCGGTGATGTTTTTACCTAAAGTATCTATATATAGTGATAAATTTGAAACCCCCACTATATCTGCACTTCCTTGTAAATTAACTATTTCAGGATCAATTAATTGATTTAATCCTTCTCTTTTTACTTTTTAAATTTTTCGTTTACATCTTTCTCTATTTTTAACTCCACCTAATACCTTATTTGGATTTCCACTACTTATATCGTATTCCTTAGCTCCATTTGCTGCTACTACACTTCCTCCTACTGCATTAATTTCATCTTCTCTATTTGCTTTCGTTAAAATACTATTATTTTTCCCTTTTGAAGCTCCATTATACATTACTCCTGTACTTTTTATTTCCTTTTTATTGTTATTGTTCCATAATTTTTTTATAACAGAATTTACCAATACTACTCCTGTACTTTCATCTGCTTCAATTGTTATATTTCCATGATTTTTCTAATTTAGAATTTACTACTCCAATACCTACAATACCTTTTTACATTTGAATTACCTATATAGTTATTTGCTGTTGAAATATTTCCATAATTTATAATTTCTGCTCCCTCTGTTCCAAACATTCCAATCATTCTTTTTTGTAACTTTTTGAAGTATCAGGTTCAAACACTATATTTTTTTCTATTCACTATTTTTAGTCCCTACTCCTGTCCCAAATAATCCAACACTTTGATCTCCTTTTTATTCTTATCTCACCACCGTGTGAGACATTTACTAAAGATCCATTTTTTTACCTACAATTCCTACTGCATTAAATATTTTTTTCATTATCTGTATTTGCATTTTTTTATAATACTTTCACCTATTATTATATTTCCTGAATTAAAGTTTATAGTCCCTTTATCTCCATAAATTCCAACATTCCCTTTTCCACTAGATAAATCTATATTTTTTTATTACTTGTTATATTAGAATTTACACCATAAATTCCTATTACTTCATTTCCATTTCCTCTTATATCATTTCCAATATTCACTACGGAATCTTTACCATATATAAATAAACTTTTTATCTTTATTTAATTCTATTTTTTTCATTTATTCCATTATATACTGAATTCGAATCAACTACAAATCCAAAAGAATCTTCACCTATTTCAAATTTTTGTAGAATTATTTATAATTACACTTCCCTTTGAACCATAAATTCCTTTTTACTTTATTATTTCCTACTTTTTATTTCTGAATTTTTTTATCTAAAAATAATATTAGATTTTTTTCAGCATATACTCCTACCCCTCCATTATTTTTTTATTAATATCTGCATCTTTTTATTTTTTTAATTTTTGAATTTGAATTTAATCGAATACTATCTGTTGAAAGAGTATTTTTCTTTCTTATAAATTCCAATCGAATTTTTTTACCTACTTCTATTTCTGAATCTACTATCACATCTTTTTTTCTGCATATACTCCTAAAGTTCTTTTCACTTTCATTATTTGTAGAATCAGCTACATTTATTTTTACCTAATATTTGTAAATTTCCTTTTGAATAATATCCAGTAGATTTTTTTCCAGTTACATTAATTACTTTTTCTACTTATTAAATCATCATTTGAATATATTCCAATACCTTCATCAGCAATTACATTTATATTTCCTTTATTTAATGTAATATTAAAAGTATTAGTTCCTAAATCATCTATAAAAAAATTCCTTTTTCCTTTTCTACCAACATTTATTTTTAGCACCATCATCTTTAAATGTTATATTTGTTCCTTTTAATAAAACTCCTATTCCTTCTTCTGAATTAGATAAATCTATTTTTTTGAATTATCTTCTAATTCTACTGAAGCTAAATGATTTGTTGATTCTAAAACAGTCCCATTCGTATTATTTAAAGCAACAATTCCATAACTTATATCATTCTCTCCTTTATATTTTTATAACAGAATTTGCATTGTGTTTAATTTTTAAATCCTTCTGAATTTGATGATGGAGTTAATTTATTTAAACCTAATATTCCTATCCCTTTATTACCTATTAAAAATATCTTTATTATTTACTATTTCAGTTTTTATTTGCTCCTAACAACCCTATTCCTTTATCACCAGTTACAGTTATAATACTATTATTTTTCAATTTGACCTGCATCAACAACTACTCCAGTTAACCCTTCTTTATTAGTTAAAGTAATTGTATTATCTACTTTTTACTTTTTACCTTAGATATATTTGATGGATCTGAATTTTTTTCTCAGCAATAGCATATTTAGTCCCATTTGCTATATTTTTCTCCATTATTTGTTATAGGATTAATTACATTTACACTTACCGACATGATATCATTTTTTTAAAATAATTATCATCACTTCTATTTAAATTGACATCAGTATCAATATTTAATGTTCCTCCATTAGCTGTATAATATTTATAATTTATTCCTGGTTCTACTGTAATGTTTATTCTAGCTGTTCCCAGAGCATTTGTTAATGTACTTGTTCCTGTTCTAGATGGTAAAGATGATAAATTAAATACTGTACTTGGATCATCTAATACAAATACTCTTGCACCCTCTTTTAATTCAATATTTAATTCTTTTTAATCCTCCAACACCTTCAATAAAATCTAAATAACTCGGAATATTGTTTATATTACCTCTGTTATAAAATGCAACTCCCTCATTAGAAAGTATCATTTTATTATTTGTTGTTAATTTTAATTTCCCTAAAAGTTCTTTTTCGTGGCCTATTTCATTTTGTATATGAATAAAAAAATATAATCCTCCATTAGATACAACAGCAGTTGAATTTTTCTAAACTAATTTCTGACTTATCAGAATATTTCCCAAATGCATCTAAATTTGTTCCATACTTAGTTGGATAAAATCCTATTGCTTTTTCCACTAATGTTAACTTTTTGTATCTTTTTATTGTTAAAGGTATTCTACTTTTTATGATAAAAAGCTATTGTATTCTTTCCATTTACAGTTATTTCGGAATTTTTCAACATTTACTTTAGAATTTTTCATTGTAAACAGCAACTGATTTTTTTCACCTGTCATCTCAATTTTTACTTGTTTTTTTAATTCTGCATTAGAAATATTCAGAGCTGTATTCGTTATTGCACCAATACCGATAGAAGATAATTCTTCATTTTTTTATTATCGTTGAATCTCCTGTAACTTTAGCACCATTCATAGAAAATAAAGCTACCGTTTTTTTATTTTTACCATTATCTATATTTTTCTGATTTATTTATAGTAATATTACCTTTATTATATATTTCAGATTCTTCTCCATTAGCAAGATATACAATATTATTATCTCCTTTTGTTTTAGTTTCTATTGCTTTTTTTCTGAAGTAATTTTATATTTATCTGTCCTTACTAATACTCCTTGATCTGCTGTATCTGAAAATGATATTTTATCTACCGTTGTATCGTTTAATATTAAATTGTTATTTTGACTCGAAACATAATCAGATCTTCTTAAAAAAATCCAACATTTTTATTTCCCCCTACTAAAATATTTAAACCATGCACTTCCTCAATTGCATTTTTTTGAACCATCTGTCGGATCATTATTTATATTTTTGTGAAATAGAAACACCTACATTTTTCTTCACCATATACTTCAATTTTACTCTTATTTCCTAAATCATCTCCTCCATATACCTGAACCTTTTCATAATAACTCTGTTTATTTTTGTGGTTGTAAACGAAAAACCATAACTTTTTTTACCTTTTACTATTATATTTCCTAAATATACTTTTATCATATGGAGAATTATCCTCATATGATCCAAAAATCTATTCCTAAACTTTCACTAGCATTTTTCTCCTATTTCTATTTTTTTCCTCTATTTATTGTTTCTGCTTGTTTAAGAAATTGTGTTCCTTCTGTATCTATAACTATACCTACCATATTTCTTCCACTAGCTAATTTTATATTTCCTTCATTTATAAGTACAGATTGTGCATCTGGTTGATGGGGATCACTTTCTGACCCGCCATTATTTCCTGAACTACCGTAATAACTTCCTGCTGGTATAAGAAAGTAACTGATGCTCAAAAAGCTATTGCTGCACCGGTGTCATTTGTTATTTGGGAATTTATTTCTAAATTCCCTAAAAAAATTTAAATTCTCTTCTTTTTCTAACTTCATATGGATTAAGACTTACAAAATATTTCGAACCATATATATCTGAAAAAAATTAAATTTATAATTACCATTAATTTCAACATCTCCATCATGTGTATCACTTATAAAAGCATTAGAAAATGAATAACTCGGATTTTTTTGCAACTTGATAGTTTTTCTTCATTAATATCTTTAAATTTAAGAGTTCCTCTAAATCCTTCTGTATCATTTATTTCAAGTAATCCTTCTGTATCATAGAAGCAAAATTTTGAACTAATATATAGTCATGTCCAAATAAATTACTATATTTAGGATCAGGGAAATATGCTGGATGCCATTGTTGCCCCAAATCCAGTTGGTCTAAAAACTAAAATAGGAGCTTCTGTTATTATTGGTGTTTCTATTGATGGCTCTTGTGGTGAAAAATGTGGGTACTTCTATTTCAGGAATTTCTAATTTAGCTGATAAATTTGCATTTTTTTAGGTTCTATATTAATAGGAGTAAATGTAACTTCTCTTGGTGTTACATTCGCTTGTAACTTTATTTCAAGTGGTTGTTCAGAAAGTATCTTTCTACTTATCATACCATATTTAGTTTCTCCAATATTATTTCTTGAAGATGTTGAGCTAACAATTTGTTAGATTCTTTTTTTAATTTATCATATTCTTTTGTTGTTTCACTCAATGTAGCTATATCCCAATTATCTCTAACAAATATTCCCTCATAAGGATATTTTTTTCATCTTTATCCCCTCTTCCACTATATCTCCCCTTATTACTCCCAATAAAAGTATTTACCCCAACTTGCCAAGAGCTCCAAGGCGATTTCACCACTTGATCTCCTTGTTCCATTAGTTTTATTAATTCTAAATTAGAATTTTTTTAATTAATCTTTCATTATCTCTTTTTAGCAGTTATAAATGCCTGCTTTACTTGAATCGTTGTGTCTGCTATATTATTTTTTTGTTTGTGTTATAGCTTTTATCTGTTTGAGTTGTTGCAGATAAACTAATCATTCCCGTTAATAAAAAAAGCGATTAAAAAGTCCACTTGTATAACTTAATCCTTTAACTCTTTTTCGCATAACTTCTCAGTTCTTTTTCTAATTTTTCTCAAATTATTGTCCATCTATTCACACCTCTTTCTTAATACTAGTCTTTGATTTTTTTATTGTAAAAGCTTAGTTATTTCTCTAGTATTAATTATATCTTACTTTTTTTATTTTTACAATTTTTTTACTATTTTTTTCTAAATTAATAATAGATAAAAAAATTTTTATAAATTTTAGTAAATTTTTAAATTATCTAAATTTAAAAAAATATAAAAAAATCAAAAACATACCCTCCAACTTATTTACAGTTTTTTTAGATATGTTTTTTTGTTTTATTAAACCAAAACTTCCTCTATTGTTTCTTTTGCAATTCTTTCGTCCTGCTCCGAACTTCCACCGCTTACTCCTAAACCTCCTATAAGTTTACCTTTATAAACGATTGGATATCCTCCACCAAATAACACAATTTTTATCTTTCATTAATTGATCCAATCCCGGAAATTCATTTTAAGTCAACTTTTGAACTTGGGCAATTCAACGATAATGCCGTATATGCTTTTTTTATATGAAACATCAATACTTGCTACTATTGCTTCGTCTTGTTTTTTCAATAAAATTAAATTTCCACCTTTATTTACAACTGACACAGTCATACTCAATCCTTCTCTAGTCGCTTTTTCAAAAGCTTTCGTTACTAATTTTTCTGCCAATTCTAAATTTGTATCAAAATATTCTTTATTACATGATACTTCCACATTATTTTCTTTTTGAAATATATTCCATCACTCTTTTTCAATACTTCTTCATGTAATTCATCTTTTTAAATCATTTTTTTACTCATTTTATCACTCATTTCTTGAGTTTTTTTCTTTTTCAATTTTTTTCTACAAAAATCTTCTCTCTCTACAATTTTTTTCATCTATCTCGTTTATATCTTTTTAAAAGGTATTCCTTTTATAATTCTAGCTATATTACTTCCATAAGTTCTTTTTTTGTTCTCTTCTGGTATTTTTCAAGGTCTTCTAATACAAATAATGGACTTTTTATCTTTTAATTTTTGAAAAAAATGAAAAAAATAGCTTTATTATTTGCTATTGCAATTCCAAGACTTAATTTAGATTTTTCTTGCTTGTTCAAAAGCATATTTTTATTAAAAGTATTGTCATCTACATTTTCATTATAGTTTGTATAATTTATACTATAAGGAATTCCTTCTTCTTCAATTCCATACACAATATCTAATGCTCGTTTTTCATTTTCTTTATCTAAAAGAACTTCTATCGCAATTTTTTCTTTTTTTTCTATTCTTGACATTATTTTTCATTTCCTATGTCTAAGATAAGACCCGTTGCAACCGCATTTCTAGGCCCTTCTGTACTACGAATATTTCCACGACCTGCTACTATACCATAATGAGATAATCTGTCTGTTACAAATTCTGAAACTTCAAAGTCTAACGCTGAACCTCCTACTAATATTACGAAATGAATGTCTCTTATATTGTTTGTCGGACTTATATATCTTAATGCTCTCTCAGCATTTTCCACAAATATTCTTTCTTTTGCACTTCTTCTAACAGCTTTAATTTTTTCAAGCGATTTGTCCACAGCTATCGGTTTCATACCTTCTGGTGACATAATAACTACTCTTGCAAACAAATGTGGATCTAATGGCTCATCAAAAAACTCAACTGCTCCATCCTCATGTCTTATATGGAATAAACTTTCTACTTTTGCCAACGGATATTTTTTGATTTCCTCTGCTAAATAAATATCTTCAAGTCCAAGTTCTTCATTTATAAGCATTGTCACCATATTTCCTGCTCCAGCCATATGAATAGATTTTATATTCCCATCTTTATCCATCATTGAAGCATCGGTTGATCCTGCTCCCATATCCACTATCGCCATTGGAAGTGTTGTCCCTGGAGTTGTCAAAGCTCCTGCTATTGCCATATCAGCTTCAACTCCACCTATTTCTACCTTTATACCTAACTCTTTTTCTAATTCTTCCGCTATAATAGACATCTGTAATCTATCAGATTTTACCATTGATGCTATTCCAACTGCATTTTCCATTGAAAACTCATTTGCAAGTCCTCCCTTTATACTCACAGGACTAAAAGTGTCTACAGCTAATAAGTCTTGTATAAAAATATCTGATATATTTTTTCCTGTTAAGCTAGCCATTGTATATCTTACTTTTTCAAGCATTCCACCTACATTTGTTCCAGCTTCACCTCTTATATCTTCTATTTCTTTTACACTACTTACTGTTTCCATTATTTTGCTTGCACCATCTTCAATGTTTACACTCGCTTTTTTCCCATCTTTTCCATAAATTTCTATCTTACCTGCAGGAATTATTTTTTCTTCTACATCTCCTTCAGGTGTTTTGATTACAACAGCCGATCTATTTCCCATTAAAGCTCTTGAAATTGGAACAACTTTTTTTGTTTCTTCAGGAGTCAAATTAAAAATTTTAGCAATCCCGTATGGATTTGATAATTCTTCAATAACTTTACCTACTGGAGCCACTTCCACTCCACATTGAACATTTAACGGTATTTTTTCAATCATAGCAACTTCATCTATTATAGGGATATTAAATTTTATTCTATTTTGAATTAATACTGCATCATCTTTTTGCAATATTGCACCAGTGATTTTTATATTTTGCTCATAAGCATAATTAAAATCTCTTGCTACATCTTCAAAAATCATATTGTCTTGGTACTACAACTATTACATTTTTTTATTTTTTTCACATTTCAATAAATCTTTAAAATGTACAGTTATTCCTGAACTAAGTCCAGCACCACTTGGAGTTTTAGGATTATGACCTATCATTGTAGATTCTGTTATTATCGTTTCTGTAATTGTTTCCATCGCAACATCTCCGATAACAGGAGCTGCTTCATTTATTCTTATTTTGTCAATGTCTTTATATTCTAATCCTGTTTCTCTAAGCATATCATTTAATACTTGAAAAAAATTCCATGCTTATTTTTGCGATGTTCCTTTTTATACCTGTTGTACTAACTAAAGTACTCGTCAAAAATTCTACTTTTCCAGAATCAATTTTTGCTAAAGCTCCTTCTGTTGTTGAATTTCCTATATCTATACCTACAACATATTTCATAACTGATCTCCTTAAAAAAATCAAGTATTCTTATAGCTTATAAATAAGAGAACTACCGACCTTATATTTACTATTCAGTCGGTTTCTCATTTAAATATTTATCATAACATAAACTTTATAAACTATTCAGAATCTCTTAATTTTTCTTCTTTTTTTCATATACATCAGCTGCTTCTCTAATAAATGCTGCATTTACTTTTTGCATTATATTTAGTTTCAATTTCATCAGCTATTTCTAATAATTCTGCTTTCGTAGATCTGAATGGTCTTAACGCATTATAAATTTCTAATATTCTTGCGTCAGGTATTCTTGTTAATTCTCCGGCTCTTCTAAAGTTTCTTGCAATAGTCGGTCTTCCTGCTGACTCTGCTACTTGTGCTTGTAATTCCAATACTTCTGGTGTTATTTTAACATCCTCAATAGTTGTATTTCCATTCATAACACTTTCTAATGTTAAATCATCTAAACTTTTATTTGTTGGAGTTTTAACTAGATCTTTTCTTTTTATTCCTAAAGGATATTGTGAAGCATCTATTCCACTAGTCGTTTTTGGAGTAGATGATGTATTGTTACCCATACTTCCCAATATTTCTCTAACCAATTGCTCTAATTTTGCTTGATCCATATCCATAACTCTATCTCCTCACATTCCTAATATTTTATTTGTAATTCCCTAGGTTTCCCTTGGTATACAACATGTTCTGTTTCTTTTATATGTAATAATGCTGCTAACGCTTGGAATCTAGGTCTTACCATTTGATCATTTTTTACAGGTACCGGAGTTGGAACCTCACCTTTCGCATATTTTGCTGCATTTTTCCCTATCGCTCTATATGTTTCTAAATCTATCAATGGACATTGTGGGAATAATTCTAAGTTACTTAAAGGTGGTAAATCAGCTTGGTGAATTACTGTTGTCCCTTTAGATTGAATTCCTATTCCTACTTTTGATCCACTTAATTTTGCTGCATCATTTGCTAAAATTGATACATCTGATGTACGAATAATTCTAACAAATCTAGCTTTTAATCCTTCTTCTTCTATTCCTGCTACTATTTCTCTAATTATTTTATAGTGAGGAACTTTTATTATTGATTCTTTTTGATATATTCCAAAAGCTGGTGCAAATCCTATTACTACTTCGTCCGCCGCTGTTCCAACTTTAGCTTCTCCTATATCTGTCATTACTAATCTATTCAATTCAGCTTCATGAAAAGCCGGATCTTCTTTAACATTATTTTCTTTTTCATCTGTTACTGTGCATCCACAGCTTGACTCTTTTTGAGCTTCCCCTAAAACTTTAGCTATAAGAGCTTTTAGTTCTTGTTCGTTAATGTTCATGTCATCCTCCTGTATTAATTCTAATTATAATTTACTTGGATCTACTGCTGCTGGTATTCTCTTAATTTCTTCCCATCTTTCTTCACTCATTTGGTATCCTGTTCCCGGACCAGCATAATCATTAACATCGTTTACAGCACTTATTACATTGAAGTTTTCATCTAATACAGCTGATGTATGTAAATAATCTCCTGCTACCCTTTGTTTCAACATATTCAATATTTTTTGTGCTTCTTCTTTATAATCTGATCTATAAAGAGCTTTAACTACATCAATTCCTGTAATTCCTCTCTTCATCATATCTTCTGCTGCTTTTAAGTCTTCTACAACATTTCTTGGAGGCATATCTTTACTTCCATTTGCATAAGTTGCAGCTTCTACTTCTTCATCAGTTATTTCTGGTAATCCTAATTCTCTAAATACCGCTTGTAATACTCTTGCCGCTTTATTTCTTGCAGCTACTACATTTTCTTCAAGTACTGGTTTTAATCCTGCATCAATTTTTAAGTCTCTTTGAATTACATTCCAGTCATCGAAATCTTCTGCATCCCAGTTTGATCCAGCAAATACGTTATCATAGTTTGGAGTTGCACTATATCCTGAACAAATAAAGTCTGTTCCTGGTGCCATTTGCATTAATGATCTTACAGATCTTCTTAAGTCAGAGTGTGTAAATGTTTGGTCATTACTTGACGCACATTCTAAGTCTAACATTGCCGCAAGTAAGTTTTCTCCTAATACGGCTCTAATTCCTCCAGGTACTGCTGATGGAACTCCTATACAACTTACTGATCCATTTTGAATTCCTTGTACTCCTGCACCTTTTGTTATGTATAAACATCTAGCTTCTAAATATAACATTGATTTACCTTCAGCGTATCCCATTTGAACTTCTGATCCAGTTCCTGAAGTAAATCTCATTTTTAGTCCTCTTGACGCATAAGCTGAAGCTAAGAATCCTTTAGACCAAGGTGTATCGTCTCCATCTGTAAATACGTTTTCAGTTCCGTATACAGAAATTGTTTCAGCGTAACAAGTTAACCCTCTCATTCCTAAAGCTAATTCTGTTGCTTCTTCTAATGAACATTGAGTTAATACTCCACCTCTTCCAACTTGTGATCCGATTAATAAGCTTAAAGCATTGAACGGTGCATATCTCGCAATCCCTACTGTTGTTTCTTGTTCAGGGAATCCTCTCAACGCTGCTTCTGCTCCATCTGCTGCAATTTGAGCTGGATTATCTTTAATATTTGTAACGTGGCATTGGTTCATTGGAGTTCTTCTAGCTCTCATTTTTTGCATTGCCATCATCATTTCTACTACATTCATATATCCTAACACTTCTACTGCTTTTGCAGGCGTCATAGCTGTAGTTAGTTTTACTAACTCTTTTCTTGATACATTTGGATCACATAACATATTTGCTATTTTTTGTGAATCCATTGCCATTACTTCATTAGCTTTTTTTCTATATTAATTGCATAATTAGCAATAAAAGTATCTATTGAATCAAACTCATCTCTTTTTTTACCGTCTAATTCTACTATTTGACCATTTTTCTATTTTTTTACACTTGGTTTTTGGATCTTTAGAGCTGTTCATCGCAATAAATCCAACTTCTTCCCATTCTAATACAAAACCATCTTTTATTTATCGGTCTATTTCTTAATGCTTCAAACCTTTTTAGATTTCATTTAACTTCCTCCTCAACATGGATGTTCTTTACTAAAAAAATTAGTTTTTGTAACTTTTTTTATTTCATTACTTTTTTTATCCCATTATAAAAATATATGGTTCTCCTGCACTTGCAGGTTTATCTCCTAAAGCTCCAAGTAATTCTATTCCAACTTCTCTAGCTGCAATAATTGCTTGTTTTACCGCTCCTGAATCTCCACTTACACATAAAATTACTTCATTACTATATGCAGTTCCTTTTGAAGGAGAAGAATATCCCATAACTTCTACTGATGCAGCTTTAACTGCTGTATCTGCTAACACTACACCAATAGCTGCTGGACTCGCTACAGTTATTCCAAATGCAGCTCCTGGTTTTGCTCCTAAAGCTTTAATTAATGCTTGACTTGCTCTTGCTGAATATTGGAATTCTAAATGTCCTGCTTCATTTGCATAAACATCTCCAAAATATTTAGGAAGTACTTCTAAACATGTTTCAACTGCTCTTCTTACATCAGAAACATCATCTGCTCCAAATATAATTAATGAACCATGTCCACCTCCACCTTTTGTATCTCTTGGTAATTCTACTGAAACTATCTCTGCATTTGTAGCTTTAACTGCTTCATCTGCCGCAAATATTTGTGGCCCTGCTCCTGTTCTAGCTCCAACTATTCCTATTGATCTATATTTTGTTTCAACGCTCATTGATTTTTTTATTTGTTCATCTACATTTGCTATTACTAATCCTATTGTATCTCCTATCGCTGTTCCAACAAATTCAGTTACCATAATCTTCACCTCTTAAAATTTTTTAATTTTAAACTAATTAGATATTCCTTGCTTAAATTCCGCACAACATAGCTGTCTTATATTTAGCATCTTACTTTTTTTCAATTTTATTTTTTTCTCATTTGTATTCCCAATATTTTTTTATAATTATAGTGTTTTTGGTTTTTGAAAGCTAAAAAAATTCCCAGTTTTTCTAGCTTTTAATTACATAAAAATTCCCTTACAAACTAAAAAAATAATAATGCTCCGATAATTGCTCCTACAATCCATCTCTACTAACGGTACAATAGCATAATCCCAATCGCTTGTTCCTTTGTTAGGTATTGGTAATAAACCGTGTATAAATCTTGGTGCTAAATCTCTTGCTGGATTTATAGCATATCCTGTAGGTCCACCTAAGCTTAACCCTATAGACCATACTATAATTCCAACTGTATAATACGCAAATCCATCTGCAAATTTATTAAAACACAGTTACTGCTAATATAACAAAAACTATTGTTGCTGTTGCTATTATTTCTGTAACCATATTCCAAAAATTTATTTCTAATTGCTGTATCCTGTACAAAAAGTTGCTAATATTAAACCAGGATCTTCTGTTTTTATCATAATGTTGTTTATATGATAAATAAACTAATAATGATCCACATGCTGCTCCTAAAAATTGTCCTGCTATATATACAGGTAATTTATCAAACGGCAACATCCCTGCAACTGCCAACGCTATAGAAAATGCTGGATTCATATGTGCTCCACTTACACCACCTACTACATAACAAGCTATTGCTATTGCAAACGCCCAACCTGCTGTAATTACAATCCAACCAGCTTCCCATTTCCTTTTAGAATCTTTTTAATAACACATTTGCTACTACTGCATTTCCTAAAAAAATCAATATTAATGTTCCTAAAAAAATTCTGCTAGAAACAATGAAAACATATACATCACTCCTTATTTTTAAGAGTAAGATGCTCCAGATTATTATAATTGTAACTCTATTTTTTTAAAAAGTCAATAAAAAAACATACAACCAAAAAAACTAATCAATCTTTTTTTATATTGATTTTTACTAGCTTTTCAATTGTATTAATTATTTTTTTAAAAAAACACTTTTTTTGGATATCAATTAATAAATTTTACCTAATTTTTTTCCATAAACATTTCTTGTACAACTTTATGTTCACCTAATCCTTTTTAACTGAACTTCTACTTCGTATCCTTTATTTTTCCAATACAGTCTTCCAAGAATCTTCCTCATCTGAACCCATATCATTTCTCGCATGATCTCCTGCAACTATCATATACGGTTTTTAAAAGAATTTTTTTGAAATTTTTCACCTTTTTATTTTTTTCTAATACATCTTCTAATCTTATAGCCCCTTCAACTGTTCCTATAAAAAAATATTATTCTTTCCTTGTTCTTCATAAACTTTTTGTAATTTATTATAAGTTTCATCTGCTATATCTTCAGAACCATGTCCCATAAAAAAATTAAAAACATCGTTCCCTAATGTATCATTTATTTCTTCATCATTTACAACTCTCACAAAATCTTCATCATTTTTTTAAGTAAAGGCTCCGTAACTTCACTCACTTCATGATTTATTTTTTTGTTTTATATTCACTTCCTGGAATAATATGCAACGACATTGTAACTATTTCATTATATCCTTTATTTTTTTAGTGCCTCAATTCCTTCTGAATGATCGTTTATTTTTTTAAATTTTTCTTTCTTTAAAAATTACTTTTCTAACAATATTTGAAGTAAATGCTCTTTCAACTTTATCTTCTCCATATTTTTTTCTTTCACTAAATTTTTCTATAACTTCTATTGCTTTTTTTCTAGTATCTAAATAAGTCGTTCCAAAACTTGTTACTAATATCCCTTTTGCCATATTTTTCCCTTTCAATTTTTTTATTTTTAACCCCCTACCTTTTTTTGGTAAACACAAATGATATTAAAAATAAAATTAAAAAAGCCACTTGATACTACTCAAATGGTCACTAAAAAAATTTACTTAACCATTCATCGTAGTTATCATAAATGTTAATAATTACGGGTAGCTATCTGACTTAGAATTTTTACTTCATTACAGTTGCGAGACAGTGTAAGATTCTGCACTTACTTTCCTACCTTTTTAGCCCTTGGGAATTGAGCTGATCATAATTAGTTTTTCATATTTTTATTTTTTTACATTACTATTGTAACTCTTTTTTTCTATTTTTGTCAAGCAAAATTATTTTTGATTTTTATTATAATTTCTAAAAATTATTCAAAGTTTCTTTTTTTATTACTAATGCAACTGCTCAAATCCTTCTCCAAACACTTTTTTTACATCAGTTACCGTTACAAAAAGCTGTCGAATCTTCTTCTTTCAAAAAAATTTTTCTTAACGTTACAAACTGTGATTTTTGTTAAAACTGTCATCAAAATATCTTTTCTCTCTTTAGAATATCCCCCTGTACCTTCTAAAATTGTACATCCTCTATCCGATACTTTTTAAAAATATAATTTAGCACCTTTTCTTTTTGATTTGTTACTATCATAACTTGTTTATAAGAAATAAATCCTCCAATAAACACGTCCACTAAATATCCTGTTAAAAATACTGTTATTAATCCATAAAGTGCCAAATCCATATTAAATGCAAATATAGATAATACAGCTACAACTGCGTCCGCTATAAATAAACTCATTCCAATACTTATATGAAAAATATTTACTCAATATCTTTCCAACTATTGTCGTTCCACCTGTTGATGCTTCATATAAAAAAATATTATTGTCGTTCCACTCAGATAACAAAAAAACTTCCTATTACTGTCGCTAAAAACTAAATCATTTGTTATAACCACATTACCAAAGAAATTTTTCTAATATTGCCAAAAAAATATTGATAAAAGTCCTGCAGCATAAATACTTTTTTTGTTCCAAATTCTCCGCTTATTAACACAAAGGCTATTAAAAAAATAAGATAACATTCGATATAGTTACAATTAAACTACTTGAAATATGAAAAAAATACTACTTATAATTAAAGCTAATCCTGTTACTCCACCACTTGCTATTTTTGTTTGGAAAAAGAAAAAAATTGTAGTGCAAATGCCACTCAAAAATGTCCCAAATGCGATAGCAAAATATTCAAAAATTGTTGTTCCTATATTTTTTTCATCCTTCACTCCTAATCCTATTTTTATTTCTGTCTTTTAGTATAATGTTTATTTGTCTTCTTGTCAATAAAATCAACTTTTTTTATTTTTATTACATAAAAAAATATATACTTCTTGTAAAAAGACTATAAAAAGATAATTAAACTAAAAAAATGTATTGAAATTACTAGTATTTCTATGATAGAATATTATAATTTATAAAATAAATAATAAATAAATTATATATCTAGTAGGAGGAATAAGTATGAGTTTGAAAAAAATAATAAAATTGTAATGGAAGGATTGACATTTGATGATGTTTTATTAATACCACAAGCATCAAACATTTTACCTCATGAAGTTTCATTAAAAAAACAAAAATTAACTAAAAAAATTAGAGCTAAATGTTCCTATACTAAGTGCTGCAATGGACACAGTTACTGAAGCAAACTTAGCTATTGCCATAGCAAGAGAAGGAGGAATTGGTTTCATTCATAAAAAAATATGACTATTGAAAGACAAGCTGAAGAAGTTGCAAAAGTTAAAAGATATGAGAGTGGAATGATTACACAACCAATCACTTTAGGTGCAAACGCTACATTAGAAGAAAGCACTTATTCTTATGAAAAAAATATAAAATTTCTGGTTTACCTATCGTTGATGGAGAATCAAATTTAAAAGGAATTATTACGAATAGAGATTTAAAGTATAGAGAAAAACTTATCTTTAAAAAGTTGAAGAAGTTATGACTAAAGACAATTTAATTACAGCTTCTGTTGGGACGACTTTGGATGAAGCAAAATCTATTTTACTAGAACATAGAATTGAAAAATTACCTATCGTTGAAGGTACGAAATTAAAAGGACTTATCACAATAAAAGATATTGATAATACTATCAACTACCCAAATGCTGCAAAGGATCATCAGGGAAGACTTAGAGTAGGAGCCGCTGTTGGTGTAGGCCCTGATGCTATTAGAAGAGTTACTGCTCTTGTTGAAGCTGGAGTTGATATTATTACTGTTGATTCAGCTCACGCACATTCAGCTGGTGTTGTTAATAGAATTAAAGAAATCAGAGCTGAATTCCCTGAATTAGACATTATTGGAGGAAACTTAGTTACAAAAGAAGCTGCTCTTGACTTAATTGAGGCAGGAGTTAATGCTGTAAAAGTTGGAATTGGTCCTGGATCGATTTGTACTACTAGAGTTGTTGCTGGAGTTGGAGTTCCACAAATTTCAGCTGTAATGGAAGTTGCAGAAGTTTGCCACGAAAAAGGAATCGGTGTTATTGCCGATGGAGGTATAAAATTATCAGGAGATGTTGTAAAAGCTATTGCCGCTGGAGCTGACTGCGTAATGCTTGGAGGAATGTTAGCTGGAACAGATGAAGCTCCGGGAGAAGAAGTTTTATATAATGGTAGAAAATATAAAACTTACGCAGGAATGGGATCGCTTGCTGCTATGAAAAGAGGAAGTTCGGACAGATATTTCCAATTAGAATCAGCTACAGAAAAATTAGTTCCAGAAGGAATTGAATCAATGGTTCCACATAGAGGTGCTTTTAAAAGATACAATTTATCAAATTTGTGGAGGACTTAGATCTGGAATGGGTTATTGTGGAACTCCTACAATAGAAGACTTAAAAGTTAAAGGTAAATTCGTTAAAATAACAGGAGCTGGCCTTGCTGAAAGTCATCCACACGATGTTATAATAACAAAAGAAGCTCCAAATTATAATAATTCAAAAATAAATTTATGAAAGTGAGAGTAAATGAAAAAAATATTAATTTTATTAATCATTACAATTTTTTTAGTACTTTAAGTTTTTTTCATATGAAGATTATTATAAAAAAAGTTTATACAATAAAAATTTCAAAAACAGAACTTTTTTTAAGACGTTAAATGTTACAGAAAAAAACAAGCTAATAGTCTTTCCAATATTTTTTTAAATATTTTTCAAAAAAAGCAAATAAAATTGAAAAATAAATTTATATCATTTGAACAAAAAGAAAAAAATTAAATAAAATTGAAAAAAAGAAAGATACGAGCAAATTAAAAAAAGATTTTTAACTTCTGAACAATTAATAAAATTTAATGAATATACAAACAAACAAAAAAATTAGATTTTTGAGGGAAAAAAATAATAAAATTAAAAACTTTAATTGATGATTTAAATTTAACAAATTCTCAAAAAAAGCTTATATTCAAAAAAATTTGATAGAACTTTTTAAAAGAAAAATTAACTCAAATGAATACAGAATTTTTTTATCTTCTTCTGAATTTTTTTAGATAAATTTAATACTCTTAAAGAAAAATAGAAATTCACAAATCAATGATATTTTTAACCGATGAACAAAAAAACAAATTTTTACAATCATTTAATTATTAAAACAAAATCCCTTTAACTCTTTTTTTGAGTTTGGGGATTTTAATTTAAAAATAAAAAGATTAATTTCTATATTTTATAAAAATTAATCTTTTTTTATTATATTTAATTTAATGTATCAATATTTAACTTTCCCAGCCTCATCTATCAAAGCTTTTAAATATTTTTATTTGCATCATCATGATGTTTATGCAACATTTCCGGATGCCATTGTACTCCAACTAAAAATGGATAAGTCGTGCTTTCTATAGCTTCCACCACTCCATCTTTAGCTCTAGCGGTTACTTTATACTCTTTGGCAATGTCCTTTAATGCTTGATGATGAAACGAATTTATCATTATTTCATTTTCTCCAAAAATTTCATAAACTTTTTGTGCCTTTTTCTATAATCGCTGTATGCGTTTTTAACTCAGGTGAATAATTTTGAGAATGTTTTATAATTTCCACATCACTTTTTATATACGATAAATCCTGATAAAGTGTCCCACCTTCAAAAACATTTATTATTTGACATCCACGACATATTCCCAATATAGGAATTTTTTTCTCTTTTTGCTTCAGTAAGTAACATAAAATCATATTTGTCACGAATAGGCAAAACTTCTCCTAGATTTTGTTTCGGCTCTTCCCCATAATTATGAGGAAACACATCATGTCCCCCAGATAAAAATTAATCCGTCAACCATTGATATTTGTTCTATTATTGTTACTTTATCTACAGTCATCGGTATTATTAAAGGTATTCCTCCATTTTTTTATAACTGCGTCTACATAATCTTTATTCACATAAATTTTTTTGGATATAATGCAAAAAGCTCCACAATTATCTGAAGTTAAACTTGTTGATATTCCTATTATTGGTTTTTTTATCATATTTTTCTCACTTTCTATTTTTAATTAAAAATCATTTCATTCTCCATGTACTTGGTACAAATAATACTAACATCGGAAATATTTCCAATCTTCCCGCTAACATTGAAAAAAACTTAAAACTACTTTTATTCAAATCTGATAATTCATAAAAACTAAATGCATATCCAACTTTTTCCTAATCCTGATTCTATATTATTAAATGTTGCAGCAACAGCACTAAAAGCTGTTTTAAAAATCACTTATTGTGAATGAAACTATCAATAACATTATAAAAAAAATAAAAATCATATAAACTAAAAAAATAACTTAACATACTTTTTTTGTGTTTTTTTATCTATCGCTTTATCTTCAAATTTTACAGTAATTTCTCTAAATGGATTTATCATTTGTTTTATTTCTATTATTGCCATTTTTCCCTAACATAACTACCCTTGATATTTTAAGTCCTCCAGCTGTTGACCCTGCACATCCTCCAAAAAAAACATAACTATTAGTATAATTACTTGTGAAAAACATCGGCCATTTGTCAAAAATCTGCAGTTGAATATCCTGTTGTTGTTATTATTGATGAAATTGTAAAGAAACTATCTCTAAGTCCTTTCCCAAAACTTCCATAAGCTGTCATATATAAATTTATCGCTATTGTAATTATACTTATTCCAACTATCCAAAGATAATACTTTAATTCTTCATTTTTTTAAAAGCTTCTTTAGCTTTTTCCAATTAGAATAAAAATAATAAATATTAAAATTAACTCCAAAAAAACTAGCATACCTATACCTAAAACTAACTCAATATATAAACTATTATAGGGTAATATACTTCCATTCCTTATTCCAAATCCCCCAGTTCCTGCCGTTCCAAATGCGAGTAATGTCGATTCAAACCAATCCAGTCCACCTAACATTAAAAGTAATATCATTACAAATGTCATTACTAAATATATTTTATATAAAACTCTTGCAGTTGTTGATAATTTAGACACTAATTTCCCAAATACAGGTCCTGGAACTTCTGCTTTCATCACATGAACCGTACTTGGCGAATTTTTTGGAAAGACCGCTAGTGCTAGTACTAAAACTCCCATTCCTCCAACTAAATGTGTAAAGCTTCTCCAAAACAAATTAGAATGGCTTATCACATTAAGATCTGTAATAATACTTGATCCCGTCGTTGTAAATCCACTAACTATTTCAAAAAAAGCATCTATAAATCTTGGGATTTCTTTTGTTATAACAAATGGTAAAGCTCCAAAAATTGACATAGTTATCCAAGATAATGCAACTATTACAAATCCTTCTCTTCCAGATATTACCATATTTTTTTAGGAGTTTTTAAACGATAATATTCCTCCAATTATTAAAAGTAAAAAAATTACTTTTTAAATATGCCATTTTATATAAACTTGATTCTCCATAAATAAAACTCACTATTAACGGCAAAAATCATAAATCCTGCTTCAAGAGATAATATCCGACCCACTATAAATCCTATCATTCTTTTTATTCATAATTTTTTTCACATATTTCCCTTCTATTTTTAAAAATATCATCTATTTCTTCTATATGACCTTTAAGTGTTACAATCATAACTTTATCTTTTGCTTGTAATATGTCATCCCCACCCGGATATATTAATTCCTCGTTATTTCTTAAAATTGAAGCAATTAATAAATTTTCTTTTTATTTTTCAACTCTTTCAATGGAATACCAATTATTTTACTTCCTTCCTCAATTTGAAAAAAATTATTGATTCTGCGTTTGTATTAAATAATCTTCTTAAAGCATTCATCTTTTGAACTTTTTTTACATTCATTTTTACTTCTAACAACTCTTAATATTATTTCTGCAATTATTTTTTTGGTACTATCGATGAAAAACCTTGTTCTTCTAATATTGGAAAGCAACATTGTCCCACTCAATTTTGTTAAAATTTTACCTTTATTCAAACTTTTTGCAAATAATGAAACTACAATATTTTTTCTTCATCACTATCTGTTAAAAGCTACAACTGCATCATAGTCTTTTTATTCCTTGATTTATTAAAAAAATTCTTGATCTGATTCATTTCCTTTAATTACAAGAGCTTGAGTATATTTTTCTACTTAAACTTTCTACTCTTTTTACTTCTTGATTCAATTATTTTTTTACATTTTTTTGTTTTTTTCAATAATTTTTTTCTGTTAAATAATGCGGAATAATTCCCCCACCTAGTATCATCACTGAATGTACAGGTTTCGTTTTTATATCCCATTCTATTATAAAAACTCTGTTACTGATTCATTATTTCCTGTTATAAAAAAATATTATCATTTTCCTTAAATTTATAATCTCCCGTTGGAATAAATACTTTATCATACCTTTTTACTACACAAACAATAATTTTTCCCCTTTATCGTTTTATTTATTTCTCTTAACGACATCCCAACTAATACACTTTCTGATTTCACTACAAGTCCAATTATATTTGCCCTATTTGAAAAAAATGTATCTGCACTAATCGCATTTGGAAATTTAAGCTTTTTTTAATAATACTTTTTGCCGCTTCATCTTCAGGATTTATCATTAACGATATTCCTAATTCTTCCCTCACAAATTTAATATTTTTTTACTATATTCCGGATTTCTAACTCTTGCAATTGTATATTTAGCTCCAAGTTTTTCCACCCTATAACACATGCCATTATATTTAATTCATCCGATTCAGTTACTGAAATAAACATATCTGTATTTTTCAATTCCAGCTTCTATTAAATTTTTCATGACTTGCTCCATTTCCTACAAGACCTGTAATATCATATTTTTTTCAATTATTCGTTCTATTTTTTTCAATATCTTGTTCAATTAAAATGACATCATTGTCTCCAGCAGATAATTCAGCACAAAGTTCTTCTCCTACAACTCCCGCTCCCACAATTATTATTTTCATTCCATTTCCTCTTTTATCTATTTTTTTTAATTCATTTTTTCATTTTCTAAATATCTTGCTATATCTTTTGCAAAATAAGTTATAATTGCTGTTGCTCCTGCTCTTTTAAATCCATACATTTGCTCCATAACAATTTTCTCTTCATCAATCCAGCCATTTAACGCTGCTGCTTTAACCATACTATACTCACCTGAAACATTATAAGCAACAACAGGTATTTCAAAATTTTGTTTAACTTTTGTCATTATATCACTATAAGATAAAGCAGGTTTCACAATAATCATATCTGCCCCTTGCCTTATATCTTCCGCAACTTCAGGCAATACATCTATACTATTTTTAAAATCCATTTGATATGTTTTTCTATCACCAAATTTAGGTGCTGAATCTGCTGCATCTCTAAACGGCCCGTAATAAGCAGATGAATATTTTTACAGCATACGACATTAATATAATATTATAATACCCATTTTTTTCTAAAATTTCATTTATTTTTTTCTATTCTTCCATCCATCATATCACTAGGAGCAATTACATCTACACCTGCTTTTGCATACGACAATGCAATTTTACCCAATATTTCAAGTGTTTCATCATTTTTTTACATATCCATTTTCATCCAGCACACCACAATGTCCATGACTTGTATATTCACAGCAACAAACATCTCCAATTACTAAAAATTTTTTTGGATAATTTTTTTCTTAATATATCTTATTGCCTGTTGAACAACACCGTTTTTCATCATAACTTGATGTTGCACACTCATCTTTATGCTTTTGGAATTCCAAACAATAAGACACTTTTTTTATTCCTAATTTTACTATTTCTTGCAATTCTTCATCTATTCTATCCATTGAAAAATCTAAAAAAATACCAGGCATTGAAGCTATTTCCGTTTTTATATTTTTCACCTTCTTCTACAAAAATAGGATAAATTAAATCTTCTTTTGTTAAATATACATCTTTCACTAAATTTCTCACTAAAACGCTATTTCTAAGTTTTCTATTCCTTTTTAAACATAATTCCTCCAAACACATTATTTTTTTCTTTTTTTACAACACTATCTATTGTTTTTTTGAATTAAACTCTTCATAGCTCTACTTCTTTTTACAACTTGCTCCATTCGTAGAAATTGACACATGAAATTCATCATTTTTTTAACAACAGCTCCAAACATTGCATTCATCGTTAATTTTTGAAGATACATTATTAACTAATATTTTTTTCTTTCATACATACTTTTGCCACTATTTCATTTAACTCCAAATCATTTGTAGCTGCAATAACAACAAAATAATCTTTTTACTAAATTTAATATTTTTTTCTTCATCTTTTTCTATATTTTTCATAAATAAATTTAACATCAATTCGATCTTTTAATTCTTCGTCTACAATTTCTTTAGAATATATTGTTACATCTGCCCCGTATTCAGACAATATTTTTTTGATTTTCTATTTGCTAATTTTTCCACTCACCTATTACTAACACTTTTTCATTTTTCTAAATTTATATACAATGGAAAAAAACATAATTTACCTCCTATTTTTTTACTTATTTATTACTATTCTATCATTTTAAAATTATAAAATAAATACTTTATTATTTTTTTATTATATCTTTTTTTATAGTTTTTTTCTATATTCTATTTACATAATCAACAAATACAAAAATCATCTTCTAATTTTTATTATTTTAGAAATTGCACCATTATCAATTTTTAACTTCCAATATAAATCAATATTTCCAACTAAATAATGGCTTAACAATATTTTTTTATTACACCCGCATGTGCAACTAACAATATTTTTTTGCCTTTTTCTAGATACAAAAAAATTTCTTCTAATTTTTGATACAACTCTTTTTTTCTAATTCTTCCAGGCTTTCAGATCCTTCAACTTTAAAAAGTTCTCCATTCAACTTTCATTCTTTTTTTACTTCTTCTGGGTAATTTTTCACATATTTCTTTATATGTTTTTTTCCTTCAAAAAAATCCCAAAAATTTAACTCTTTAAAATCATCATCGTAATTTATATTTATTTTTTTAGGCATTTCCAAAATATTTAAACTTTCTGTACACCTCTTCAACGGACTACAAAAAAAATTTCATTAATTTCATCTATATTTTTCTATTTTTTTCTCAAAGTCTTTTTTACTTTTTTTCTAGTTGATTTTTTTCCTGTTTCATTAAGACTTGGATCTAAATGTCCAAAAATACAGATGATTTTTTTATTCATATCTGTTTCACCATGTCGTAATAAAATTACTTCCGTTTGTTTAAAATTATTCATCTCATCTCCTTTTTTTCTAAATAATTGCACCGACTAAAAAGTACAATCAAACCTGTCATTTCTAAACTTGCACCCATTGTATCGCCAGTAATTCCATCTATTTTTTTATACACAATCTGTCTAAAATAAAAAAATAAATAAAATTCCAGTCATTAACATTGCTATTCCTTTCAACATTCCTGAATTATGATAAACTAAAATTGTTAATAATAATGTCAAAATTATTGAAAAATATACCATCTTTCATTTTATTAATACCTATAATACCTGTACTCATCCCTTTATCTCGAGCGTACACTCCAAATCCTGCATTTACAGAGGTTGACATTCTTGCAATTATTGGATACACAATCAAACATCTCATATCTCCATGACTTATAATTTCTGCAATTAAAATTAATTTTGCTAAATAATAGAATATTAAAATAACTACTCCATTTGTTCCAACTCTCGAGTCTTTCATTATTTCAAGTATTTTATCTTTATCTCTATAGCTAAAAAGCCCATCAAAACTATCTGCCAATCCATCAACATGAATAAGACCAACTAATTTTTAATTCAAGTAATATTATTAATAATGAAATAATGTACTTATTGTCTACATATTTATTTAAAAATATTTGCTATTACAAAGATAATTAATCCTATAAAATATCCTACCAACGGAAAATATTTTATTCCTTTAGCAAGTTTTTTCTTCGCTATACTCGACTTTTTAATGGAACGTATATTCTTGTCATAAATTGTATTAAAAGTACAATTTGATTTATTATATCTTTCATTTTTTTCCTTCTTTCTAATTTTTTTATACTAAATTATACTCTATTTTCTATATTTTTTTCAATTTTATTTTTTTATTAATTTAATAATTTAAAATTATGATTAACAAATACTTTGATATATATTTCTTATACATTGTACCCAAAAATTTGATTTATAATTTTTTTAAGGGTATACTTATATTGAAAAAAATTTAGGAGATGATTATATGAAAAAAAATTTTTAGTTATAGCTACTATTTTTAGCTTCAGTATCAGCATTTGCTGCTGGTCCAAAAGTTCCTTATACTCACGAAGGGTTCTATTCAACTGAAAAAACACAAAAAGCTGTTCACTTTGTATCTGTTGATGATATTAAAGAAAGTTTAAAAGGGCAAGGGCCAATTAATGTAAGTTTTGATATTGATGATACTTTATTGCATTCTAGTGGATACTTTAGATATGGTGTAGACTATTTCCAAATTCCTGGTGATTCAAGAGGAAAAATAAGTTATTTATATAACCAAAAATTCTGGGATTATGTAGCTGAAATGGGAGATGAACATTCAATTCCAAAACAATCAGCAGCAGATCTTATAAAAATGCACTTAGAAAGAGGAGATAAAGTATTCTTTATTACAGGAAGAACAAAACATTCTAAAGATAAAAAAACTATACTTCTACAAAAATTATCAAAAACATTACAAAGATTCTTTAATTTACCAGAAGAAGTTTATGTAGAATATACTGCTGATACACCTACTGGTGGATACAAATATGATAAATCATTCTATATTAAAAAAACATGATGTTTCAATCCACTATGGAGATAGCGATGATGATATTTTTAGCCGCTAGAGAACTTGGAATTAGAGGAATTAGAGTTCAAAGAGCTTACAATTCAACTAACCCTCAAAAAAATGAACGGTGGTTACGGAGAAGAAGTATTAATTAACTCAGCTTGGTAATTTGAATATAATTTTTTTAAATTAAAATATTTTTTTATATAAAAAGGATTAAATTCTGTTTTTTTAGCAGAGATTAATCCTTTTTTTAATTTCTATTGTTTTAACAATATTAGTACTATATTTATAGTTTTAAATTTCTTCACTATAAATATTAATCATAAAATCTTTTTAAATAACAAAAAAAGAACTAAATCTTATAAAATTGACATAGTTCTTCAAGTATCTAACTCTATATATTTTTTATTTTTAGTGGTGCCTAGAAAAGGATTCGAACCTTCGACCCTGCGGGTATGAACCGCATGCTCTAGCCAACTGAGCTATCTAGGCATTTGGTGGCGGGAGCTGGATTTGAACCAACGACCTTCGGGTTATGAGCCCGACGAGCTACCATGCTGCTCTATCCCGCGATATTTAAGTGGTGCCTCGGGCCGGGGTCGAACCGGCACGGTAATAATTACCACAGGATTTTAAGTCCTGTGCGTCTACCAATTTCGCCACCAAGGCATAAAACATTTACTGACAAAAGACATTATACTATAATTTTTATTTTTTTGTCAACTTTTTTTAAAAAAATTTTATATTTTTTTGTAAATTGTAACTCAAAGTATCATACTTTTTATGAAATATTTTTTTATTTTTTTCATATATTTCATTTGAACTTTTTTTCCATTAAATAATTTTTTTAGGATAATTGTTCATACAATCTTTTTATTTCTTTTTATCTTTTGAACCATAATATTTTTTTCTTTTTAATGATTCTCAATAATTATATCATACTATGAAATTTATTATGGTTCATTCTCATTTTTTTCATTCTACTTTATTTTTTTAATTTATAATTTTTTTCTATCATTTCTTGTAAGTATTTTTCGTGCTTTTTTTCTTTTTAATTCAGGATGTCTTAATCCAAACTCTATATTCGCAACAAACATTCCAAATTTATCTCCAGTATCATATCTCAAACCTTTGAAATCATAGGCATAAAGTTTTTCTCCTGCATTTTTCATCTCTAAAATCGCATCTGTTAATTGTATTTCTCCACCTTTCCCAGGTTTTGTATTTCTCAAATATTTAAAAATTTCTGGCTCTAACACATAACGACCTAAAGCAGCAAGTCTACTTGGTGCTTCATTTATTGCTGGTTTTTCCACAAAATTTTCAACACTAACCGTTCTTCCGTCAATTCTATCTAAAGGCTCAATTATTCCATATTTATTTACAGCATTTTCCGGAACTTCTTGTACACCTAAAATTGTCCCACCTTTTAAATCTTCATATTTTTCAATTAATTGTTTTGAAACAGGCTTTTCTCCACGTAAATGATCCGTATAAATAATATCATCTCCTAACACTACTACAAACGGCTCATTCCCAACAAAAGCTTCAGCACATGAAATTGCATGCCCCAATCCTAAAGGTTTTTTCTGTCTCACATAATAAATATTTGCTAATCTTGAAATATCATTTACTACTTTTAATAACTCATGTTTCCCATTTTTCTTCCAATGTTTTTTTCCAACTCATAAGAATAATCAAAATGATTTTTCTATTGAAGTTTTATTTCTTCCTGTTACAATCAATATCTCTTCAATTCCCGAATCCACCAATTCTTCTACTAAATACTGTAACGCCGGCTTATCTACAATTACTAACATTTCTTTCGGTTGAGCTTTTAGTTGCCGGTAATACTCTTGTCCCTAATCCCGCTGCCGGTATTACAGCTTTTTCTTATTCTTTTCATATTTTTCCTCCAAGTTAAAGACTTCCTTTTTATTAATTATACCATTTTTTTCTAATATTTATATATTTATTTTTTTACTAATAAAAGTCTTAGAGCATTAAGCACAACAACTGCCGTTGATCCTTCGTGTAAAAAAATACCGTTAGTCCCATTTCTGTAAAACCAAATATTGCCGCTGGAATTAAAAAGAATATCATTCCAAGACTTATAACAAAAATTTTTGTTTAATTATTTTATTTGATTTTTTTACCAATTTTTATTGCAAAATCTATATTTAACAAATTATCTGACAATAATGCAACATCAGCTGTTTCCATTGCAATGTCACTTCCTGCCACTCCCATAGCTATAGCTACATTACTTTCAACCATTGCAGGAGCATCGTTTATTCCATCTCCAACCATTGCAACTTTTTTACCTTCCGTTCTCATTTTTTTCTTATTGTTGACAATTTATCTTCTGGTAATAATTCTCCATTTATATTATCTATTCCCAATGCCTTTCCTACATTTTTTTAACAACTTTCTCGTTATCTCCTGATAACATCGCTATATTTTTTTATTCCATTTTTTTCTTAATTTTTTTATTAAAGTTGCTGATTCTGCTCTCACTTCATCCATTAACGAAACTAATCCAAACACTCCTTTTTCTACTGTTCCTATTAACATAACTGTATGACCTAAATTATAACTTTTTTTCTAAATCATATTTTTACAACATCTGCCATAAAAAAATATTATTTTTCTTTTCATTAATTTTTTTCATTTCCAACAAATACTTTTTTTCTCCACCTATTAAAGCGTAAAGACCTTTTTCCTGATATATTTTTGACTTGAATAATTTATATTTTTTTATCTACATTAACTTTACTCATCATTGTCAATATTTTTTTCTGTTACAATCTTTGCTATAGGATGATTACTTGTACTTTCTACTAAATATAGTTTTTGTTAAAAAAATTCATTAAATTCTACATTATAACTTTTCATTTCCTGAATTATAGGTTTTCCCATTTGTAAGTGTTCCTGTTTTATCAAAAGCAATCGTGTCAATATTTCCTAATTCTTCAAGTGCTTTTCCACCTTTTATTAAAATACGCTCTTTGGCCGCACGACCTATTCCACTAAGAACTGTACTTGGTGTAGAAATCGCTAATGCACATGGACTTCCTGCCACTAAAACTCTCATCGCTCTATAAAAGCTATCTACCGGACTTTCTCCATTTATTAAAAAGACAAAACATAAAGCTAATACAAACAACAAAATTATTGGAACATAATATTTTTCTACTTTTTCTGTAAATTTTTGTGTTGGTGACTGTTTTGTTTCAGCTTCATTTATCATTTTTATTAATCTTGCTAAAGTTGAATCTTCCGACAGTCTTGCCACTTTAATCTCTAATAAACCTTCCCCATTTATTGTTCCTGAAAAAACTTTATACTTATCTTCAATTTCTGTAAATTTTACTTTTTTTCCACAAAAATTTTTCCACATTTTTTTATTATTATACTCAATTTTTTTCTACAGGAATACTCTCTCCTGTAATCGGTGCTTGATTTACACTACTTTCACCAAAAACAACTATTCCATCTACAGGTATTTTTATCTCCTGCTTTAACAATTACTACATCTCCTATTCTCAATTTATCAACACTTATTTGTTTTTATCTCATTATTAATTTTTTTACATTTGCTATTTTAGGAGTCAAATCTGTTATATTTTTTTATTTGTTTTTTTGCTTTTTCCATCGCATAATGCTCTAGTCCGTGTCCCAAACTAAATAAAAAAATAATAATAACACTGCTTCTGAATGTTTCCCTAATAATACAGAACCAACTGCAGCTAAAATCATCAAAAAAATCAATTTCAAAATTTACTCGTAACATTTCTTTTTATCGCATCTTTTTGTTGCAAAATATCCTCCAAAAAAATAACGCAATATAGTAAATTAAATAGTAATAATTACTTTTTTTAATATCCACTCCGTATAAAGTCCTAACATCAAAAAAATACAAAAACATAAAGTTACAAATAATAACTCTATTTTCTTTTTCCATATCTTTAATCAAAATATTTGATTGTTTTTATTTCTAATTCCATTTTTTTATCTCCTTTATTTATTAATTTTTTTCTAATATTACTATATCATTAAAAATGACAGTAAGTCCAGTAAAAAAATAATACTTTGAATAACTTAAAAATAATTGTAAAATAGTTTAAAAATATTTTTGATAAAAAAATATATTTGATTATCAAAATTAATTATTTCAATCTTTTTTTCAAATATTTTGATTGGATAAAAATATCGTTTTTTTATTAAATTTTCTAAATTATATTCATTTTTAATTGAAAATATTAAATAAAAACAAAAAAAGAGTGTCAAACTAATTAATTTCTAATTTTTTTATAGTTTAATCACTCTACATTCTTAATTATTATTTTTTTATATTTTTTTATTTTTTTAATCATCAAATTCAACTTTCCATTTTTATAATTTGACCTGTTCTAACATCTATATCAAATTCATATTCATATCCATTATTATATATTTTTCCCTTCATACACTCTTCTTCCATTTTCATAGTCTAATTTTTATTCTAACTACTTGATTAACACTTACTCCTGCTCTTCTTGCTGCAATTTCTTTAGCTTCTTGAACACTAATTCCCCCACTTTGAGCCATTTGCATTCTTCTTTGTGATGCTTCTAAATAATTCACCGCTCCAAATACCACTAATCCTAATATTATAAGTTTAAATATATTTCTTTTTCACTATTCATCTCCTTTTATTTTTATTGTAGATGTATTATAATTTAAATTTATTAAAAATTAGAATTATTAAATTTTTTATCTTTTTCATTTACAATTTATATTTCAAATTTTTTTCTTTATTTATGATAATATATTAATGTACTATTTTTTTAAGGAGATTTTTTTATGAAATTTTATTCGTATAATTATTTACTTTATACTATTACAAGATTCGATTGGTGGGGATTGAGTTTCATTTTATTTTTTTAGTATGTTGCCTTACCTTGAGTTTATACAAATATTATAAAGGACATAAAAGAAACTAAATATAGAGAACTAGCAATCATACTATCTTTAATTATAATTTTTCTTAATCAGTTCAAAAAAATAAGTCAATACAGGAACAACTCTGTAAGTGATAATCAACAGAGAAATGCAATTCATTTTATTGAAGTTGTAGCTGAAGATTTAAAAATAAATAAAGAAGAAATTTATATTAATACTTCAGCTCCAATTGATGGAGCTTTAGTTAAAAGTAAACAAAGAATATTATAGAGTTATTAGTGGCGATAACGGGAAAAAAATTATTTATTGGAAAAAAATACAGTTAGAAAAATCCAAAAATTGAATTAATAGAGGTGAAAAAAATGATAGAATTAGCTTATTTAGACATTGCTCTTAAACTACTTATGGGACTACTTTCGTTAATTTTTTTGTTATAAATTTATCAGGAAAAAGGTAACCTTGCTCCCTCATCTGCAATGGATCAAGTTTTTAAACTATGTTTTAGGGGAATTGTCGGTGGAGTTATTTATAATCCAAGTATTACTATTTTACAATATTTTATAATTTTTAGTAATTTGGACAATTATAGTTCTAACATTAAAATGGATAAAAAAACAAATAATCATTTTTTTAAAACCATTATAGATGGACAACCAACAGTTATTATAAAAAGAGGAGTTCTCGATGTTGGAAGCATGTCGTAGTGTCGGTCTTACTGCAAATGATGTTGCATTTAAACTTAGAAGTAATAATGTTTATAGCATAAAAAAATAAAACAAGCTATATTAGAGCAAAATGGACAGCTTATTATTGTTTTTATACGGTGAAGAAAAATCCAAAAATATCCTATTATTACTGATGGAACAGTTCAACCAAATATTTTTAGATATTATTGACAAAGATATGGAATGGCTTGAAACAAAATTAAAAAGAAATCGGTTATGATAATATTTCTCAAATTTTTCTTAGCTGAATATGAGCTGGAGAAATTTCAGTTGTTACCTATTAATTTAAAAATATTTTTCATTATGACTAATAAAAAAAATATTCACAGCTAAAAAAATGTTGTGAATATTTTTTTATTAACTATAAATATTTTTTTGAGTAAATTTTTTTCTCCATTATAAATTACATATTTTTTTATCTTGTAAAGCTCCCGGATTTAAAAAAATACAATTCCTTCATATTTTTTTATAAAAACTCAATATGAGTATGTCCATAAATACAAATATCTACATTTTTCTTGTCTTGCTTCTTTTTCAAGTTCATTCAAATTCATTTTCACACCTTGGATATGTCCATGTGTCAACATTATTTTTTTCCCATTCAACTCAAAAAAATTTGTCTATCTTTTTGTATCTCTATCATAAAAAAATCACAATTTCCCCTAACTATTATAAACGGTATATCCTTGTACACATAACTCATATCTATAGCATCTGTACTATGATCTCCTGCAAAAATAACTACTTCCGGTTTTTTTCTAATTCCATCACTTTTTTGAAATAAATCCAATCTCGTATGGCTATCTGAACAAATTAAAACATTCATTTTATCACCCCATTTTAATTTTTTTACTTAAACAATAAATATTACTTTTTCTAAATTTTTCTAATAGTTTAACTCCTAATTTTCTAGTTATTCTTTCAACCATTACTGTATATCTTAAATCTCCCATAAGAACTACATCATAATTTTTTTACTTTCTTCCATTATTATTTTTAAATGGTACTCCTTCTTTTTTTATTACATTATAATTATTTCCAAATCTTTCTTTCAAAAAAATCTTCTTCATCAACATTAACTTTTTAAAACATCTATTTTTTTGTTCTCCAAATATATTAAAATAAGTAAATAATGTTTTTATTTGCATTATAAGCTCCATCATCTAACAATACTAATTTATCCATTTTTAGCTTCATCTATATTTAACGGTAGAATAATTAATGGTTTATAACTACTTCTTAATAATTCTTTTTAAATTTGAACTAACTTTATCATTTTTTTACCACTACTAAAAAAATCATATTTTTTTAATTCTTCTAATGCAATTTCTACTGTTTCTCCATCTCTAGAGTATACTTTTTGTAAAAATATTTTTTTCTATTTTTTTCTTTTTATCGTTTTTATAGTTTTTACTTTCAATACTTATATATTCTTGGTACGAATAATTTAAACCTACATTCAAGCCAACTCCATTTATTGTTGATGGATAAACTTCATATTTTTAAAAACATCTTCTACATATAATACATGTGTTTCTACATCATATTTTTTTGTGAAATTGCTTTTTGAAAAATTTACATAAAGCATCTATTTCACTTTCATTTGTAACTAAAAAAATAACGCTCTTTTTCAACATATCTATCACTTCCTTTTTTTGTCCTATACTATTATACTCTATTTTTTTATAATTTCAACTATTTAGTAAAATAAAATCGAACCTTTTATGGTTCGATCATATTTTTAACCTAATTATTCTTCTGCTGCTAAGTTAGCATTTTTCATATGCTTCTAATACAACATTTGTCAATTCCGTTCTTAACTCTGGTGTAATCGGATGAGCGATATCCTTAAATTCCCCATTAGGCATCCTTCTTGAAGGCATTGCTACAAATAATCCATTTTGTCCTTCAATAATTTTTTTAAACCATGTACTACAAAACTTTCTTCAAAAGTTATATCTACATAAGCTCGCAATCTTCCTGCTTCTTCAGCAGTTGTAGCTTTTTCCCGCTCTGACTCTAACATCCGTAATTTTTCATGTCAATTACCTCACTTACTTGTAATATAAATTAAGTCCATTCACTTTCATTATACCCCAGTTTTTATCAAAAAAACAAGACTTTTTTTACTTTTTTGTCAAAAAAATATTTTTTTATATAAAAACTTAGATTTATTCCTCTATTTATGAATATTTGCTTTTTAAGAATTTTTATTCTACAACTTCAATAAATTCATCTATAAACTCTTTTTTTAAACTTTCTGGTGGTAAATCTTTTACTTTTTATTTTTTTATATTTTTTTATTAAAATATTTTATCTCTAAAAACATCTCCTTTTTTTAATAGTATATGAAGATTTTTTCCTCTCCATTAACCTTAACATTCCCATTATCAGCTAATTCTTTTGGCAACTGTTCGTCTTTTTTTATAATCCGTGTTACCTTTTAAAAAAATTTATCCATTCTCATTATTATTTGCTCCCTTTTTTTCCCTAACATTTTTTTCCAATAAAAATCTTTTTATCTGCTCATTTTTGAGATGGTTTATCTTTTTTTCGTCTTTCATTTCTATATCTTCTTCTTTTATATATTCCATTTTTTTCACTATTTATTGGTATAATTACATCAATTTTTAATATATCGTTTTTGAACTTTATCTAATTTCATAAGATTTTCTTTTTAATATATTTATAAATCCATCAATTTTTTTCATTTTTGAATTTTATACTCGTTTAGTTTTTTTCATTATAACCATCATTTTCAATCTCTTCATTCAATAAATTTATATTATTTTTGATCTTCAGCCGTTAATATCGTTTTTATTTTTGAATTGAAAAAAATTATTATTTTTTTAAATAATAAACTTACTTTTTATTTCAACATTTTTTTCTTTCAACAAATCTTTTTTTCATATAAATAATATCTGATACTATTTCTTGATCTACTGTATATTTTGTTAATATTTTTTTATATCATCAAAGTTAATATCTATATTATAATTATTTAAAGTTCCTTCACCTTTTACAATTACATTTTTCAGACATCCTTGCTTCAACATTTAGTTTATTTTTGTCTTATATTTGTAATCTTAATTTCACCATTATTTATATCTAAATCTGTTATTTTTAAACGATAATTTTTTTATTTCATTTACAAATTTAAACAATTTTTAAACTTTTATTTTCTACATCTTTTTAATTTTTCATCTTTATCTAAAAATATATATTCATGCAATTTATTAACATTATTCAATTCTATTTCTTTTTGTAAATTTTTCTATATTTTGACCAAATTTTAATAAAAACTTCATTTTTTTCAGCTTCTATATTTTTCAATTTCTTCTTCATATTTTAATTTTTTTCTTTGCTTATAACTTTTATTAAATTCATCGTTTCTTTATTTAATTCAGCTATTTTTTTATTGATTTTTTTCATTAATTTTTACTTGAATTACTATAATCTTGTTTTTATTTGATTTATTTTACTTATATTTCCACTAATTTTTATTTTTCCGTAAAATCATTTATACTACTATTCAAGTTATCAACATTTTTTTCCCACATTATTTACATATTTTTTTCTAATGTCAAATCATTTTCTGGTTTTTGAATATTGTTCATCAATTTTTTTCCAATAAAACTATCTATTTGTTTGTTTTTCTATACCATATATCTCATTCATATCCACATTTTTCCAACTTAACTTCCGATAATATCAACTGTGGAACTAGACCTAAAAAAATCCTTCTCTTTCTAATTTTTACTTTTTGCACTCCCTTTTTCCAAACGATTTTTTTATCTAAAATCAAATTATCAAATGTCATTGTCCCTTTTTCTACAGAATATTTTTATATTCTCAAATCTCGTATCTTTTGTTCTTGTCATATAATAAACGATATTGTTTGAAAAAAATAATTCCTGCAGTTAATACTATTACTAATAATAATATTATACTTAATAATATTTTTTTACAATTTTTCATTTTTTCCTCCAAAAAAATTTATCTATTTTTGATAAAGTTGACATCATTTTTTTAGATGCTACTGCGTATGAATTTATATTATTTTTCTTTCATAACTTGATATGTCCTAGCTAAAAAAATTCTCTTTTACTAATTGAAATATTTTTTTGATTTTTTTAGCTGAGTAACTCCTAATATTGTCAATTCTTTTTATTTTTTTGATGAATTTTTCCGTTACTTTCTCTGCTATAAAATCTACAATTTTAATATCTGTTTCATCAAATTTGGTATCAGTTGAAGAACTTTTTACATTAACTTTTTTTGTACTTGTGATTTATTTTTCTGTAGTTTTTACTTCTTTCTCTGTATTTAATTTAGTACTTCCTACTGATGTTTTTTATCTCATCATTTGTTTTTTTATTCCAACAACTTTCTCTGTATTTGTTTGTACTGTAGTCGCTGTATTTTTCTACGACTTTTACTTTTGAATCTTTTTATTGTTGTATCTATTATCTCTTCAATTTTTTTACTTTTTTTGGTGAATAAGGATCACTTTTTTTAAAACATCTAATGATACCCTTTGTATAAATGAGCATGAAAAATACCGACAATGCTAATCCTATTATTAAAAAAAAATTTTTTTATTTTTTTCATTTTTTTCTTTAAACTTTTCTTTAAACAAAAAAAGTTTTTTTCCTCCTAAATTACTAAAATTTAACATTTTTCTTTTTGTTATTTTTATCTAATTTATATTTTTAAATTTACTTCTTGAACAAAGTTTTTACTTTTTTTCTTGTTTTTCTGCTGCTAAAACTTTACTTTCTATTTGTTTTCTAACTTTACTAAATTCTATATATCCTTTAGATAATCTTTCTAAAAACTTTTTACAATATATAATTCATCTCCTATCGTAATAATTTTATTCACAACTTGCCCATCGGACACATTTTTAATTGCACTACTTATCGCTCCATACTCTGAGCTAATGTACTTAAAAGGAATTTCCCTGTTTCTCCATCAGCACCATCATTTGCACCACTATATTTTTTTACAACATCTTTAAAGTTATCTGGTTTTGCAAGAGCTTCTTTCAACGCTTCATCTGCTTTTAGACTTATCACTTGATTTTTAATATTGCAATTTGCAGTCTTACAGTATCTTCTTTTCTTTCGTAATTTGATTTTTGAATTTTTCATATACTTCTCTCAATTTTTTTCTTCTGTTACTTCTGTATTTTTTACTTCTTTCAGCTACAGTTACTGATGCAAGTAAACTTTCTTTTTGTTGTTTCAATTCCATCTAAATAATTTTTTTACTTTTTATCAAGATTTTTGATTTTTTTCCTTCTAAAGCTATCGCTCTAGTCATTGCAATATTTTTGTACAATTTGTATTTTTCATTTGTTCTAACTGATCAGTCGGAATATCTTTTTCTGAAAGCCCAGTCGCCTCTAAGTTTCTTTTTTTAGTTCATAATTAACTTCAGATTCATAAACTTTTTATTTTTTTATCTTCTGTTTCAAACACAACTTTTTCCCGATTTTTCCACTATTCCCACAGGCTAACATTAAAGTACATAGTCCTATCACTAATCCAATTTTTTTATTTTTATTTTTCATAATTCCTCCCATATTACTCCTGTCTTATTTTTTTATTATACCATATTAACTTTAATAATTCTATAATGTTAAAATATAATTCTTTTTATTTGAAAATTAAAAGGATAAGAAAAACTCTTATCCTCAAAGCTATTTCTATTAAACTTAAAATTTACTTTAATTCTTATAATTATAATTTTTTTACTATTTTAATGCAAATTCTTTTATGATATAAAGATTCTACATATTCATTTAATTTAAACGATTCTCTCAACAGCTCAGTTATTAATTCCTTAGTTGTTTTTTTAAAAGCTTCAAGAACAGTTGCACCTTTTTGCTAATTCAGCTGTAATTGATGCCGCAAATGTACATCCAGCTCCATGATTATAAGGTGTATCTATTTTTTCACTTTCTAATACATAAAACTCTTTTCCATCATATAAAACATCTACCGCTTTATCCATTTCAAATGATTTTTCCTACTTTTTATAATTACATTTTTTTGCTCCAAATTCATATATTTTTTTGCAGCTTCTTTTTAATTCATCTAAAGTTTTTTTATTGCTGGAACTCCCGCTAATTGAGACGCTTCAAATAAATTTGGTGTTACAACTTTTGCATATGGTAATAAATATTTTTTTGCATTGCAATTGTATTTTCTGGGAACAAGGCTTCTTCTGCTCCTTTACAAACCATTACTGGATCAATTACAATATTTTCAATTTTACTATCTTTTAAAACCGATCCAACATATTCAATTATTTCAACTGTTGGCAACATTCCTGTTTTTATTGCATCTACACCTATTCCTTTTTAATACTGTTTTTAACTTGTTCTTTTTATCGTATTAAGCTCCACAGGAAACACTTTGTGTCCCCAATTATTATCTGGATCCATTGAAACAATTACTGTTAGAGCGTTCATTCCATAAACTCCTCTTTCTTGAAACGTTTTTAAATCAGCTTGTATTCCTGCTCCACCACTTGTATCTGATCCCGCTATTGTTAATACTTTTTTTGGATTTGCCATTTTTACCTCCTACATTTTTTTGACTTTTTGTTAATATTACTATTCATTAATTTTTCTAACTTAGCGCAATTATAACATATTTTTTTGATTATTTTATAATATTTTTTTATATTACATTAATATATCTTTTTTTATGCTTTTTAATATATAAATATAATTTTTTTCACATAATTAAAAAGAAAAAGCTAAAAACTTTTCTCTACTAAATTACCAACCAACTTGGTTTAAATATCATTATTATTCCTAAAATTATCATTAATATTCCATCAATTAAATTCATCCATTTTGAATATTTATTAGTTAGCTGTAATTTGTTTACACTTAATAAAGCTAAACTAAACACAATAAAGTCATCTATCATATATCCAAAAAAATATATTGATGTTTGAATTTGTCGTTGAATAAACCCAATATTATTTATTTGTAAAATTTTTTTGTAAATGTTTGTGGAATACCTACAGAACAAGCAAATTCTATTACATTTACCGATAATGCAAGTCCAATAATTGCAAGTGCTGTAACTAATGTAAATGGCTTATTAGCAATATCTTTTATTTTTTTAGAAATTTCTGCTCTTTTTTTGAAAATCAGTAACTTCACATTCTACATCATTTCCTTCTTTCAAGAAATTTTTTTAATAAAGAATATTCCTCCTATAATTCCTACCACTCCAACTATTGGTGTTACAATTTTATCTAATCCAACAAAATCCCAAGTGTAAAGCCATGCTGTTAAAATTAAGTAATACATTATCGCTTCAGATAAAATAAATAAACCTACAATCCTAAACATTTTTTTCTTATTCCCAACTGCAAGTAACGCCGTTAAAAATAAAATTAAAACCCACATTGCACAAGGATTAAAGCCGTCGATTGTCCCAAGAATTAACGCCATTAGTGGCAAAGAATAATCGGTTAAATTTAAAACTTCATTTGTAAAAGGAATTGTTACTAACACCTCTTTATCTGATGGTGCTATCTCACAAACTCCGTCAACTTCACAAACAGCCCCTTCTTTTGATACATTCTTATAATTTCCACTTGCAACAAATTCCTCTAATGTTTGAATTTTATCTTTTTTCTTCCCTTTTTCAATCTCCCTTACTATCTCTTTTCCTGTTGTATTTTCAGTATTAAATCCTTGAATAATTCTCTCATTTTATATATATTATAGGTGTTCCTTTTTACTAATTTTTAATTTTTGTCGTAATTTCATCAAAATATTTTTTTATCTTTTTCATTTTTTTATCAATTTTTAAATTGAACTATCTCAAAATCCGTTCTCTCTTTATTCAATTCTGCTAAAAAAATTTTTTTAAATTAGAACAATTTTTTTACAATCTTCTCTTCAAAATACTCAATTTTTCACTTTATCAACTGAAAACGAAACAATATTCACTAAAAAAATAAAGAAAATAGTAATAATATTAATACTCTTAATTTTTTTCATTTTTACTCCTCGTCATTCAATTTTTTTATTTATTCCTTGTATAAAATTACTGTTGAAATAGCATATTCTTTACTATGTGAAATACTTATTTGTATTTTTCAATCCTTCTGCCAACTTTTTTTATTTCATTATACAAATAAACAACAGGTTTCCCTAATTCATCATTTAAAAATTTCAACATCTTTTAGTAAAAATCCTCTCACTCCAGTTCCCAAAGCTTTTGAAAATGCTTCTTTGGCAGCGAATCTTCCAGCATAACTCGCATAAAAATTTTTTTCTTTTTCTCAATATGCTCTATTTCTTTTTTTCACTATATACTTTTTTTCTTAAAGATTTTCGTACGATTAATTGCTTTTTTTCTATTCTACTTATTTCTATTATATCCGTTCCAATCCCGTATATTTCCATTTTTTTCTCCACTCAAATTATTTTTATTCCATATATTTTTTTCGCATTTTTCTGTCGTAACTTTTATTACTTCTTCCACTCGATATTTTTTTAATTTTTTTGCAATTTCCTCTGCAACATATTTCGTATAAATTGGCTCATTTCTTTTTCCTCTAAACGGAACAGGTGTCAAATATGGACAATCTGTCTCAATTACTATTTTTTCAAGTGGCAATACTTCCACTAATTCTTTTTGTTTTTTTCTATTATTTTTTTAAATGTTAGCGTCCCACCAATTCCTAAAAAAATATCTGTCTAAAAAAATGGTTTTGCAGCTTCGTACGAACCAGGATAACAGTGCAAAATTCCTCCTACATTTGGAAATTCTGCTAAAATATCTAAAGTATCTTGTAAGGCCTCTCTCGTATGTATAACTACCGGTTTTTTTACTCTTTCAGCTAATGCCATTTGCTTTCTAAACCCTTCAGCTTGAACTTCTTTCAGGGTCTGCCATCCAATGGTAATCAAGCCCAATTTCTCCAATAGCAACAACTTTTTCTTCATTCAATGCAAGTTTTTTTCTATCTCTTTTTCCACTTCATCGTTATATTTGCTAATATCCACCGGATGAACTCCTACCACGGCATGAACAAATTTATATTTTTTTGCTAATTCTATACTTTTTTTGAGAACTCTCCAAATCAAATCCTATGCTTACAATTCCTTCTAATTGATTTTTCTATTCTATCAATTACATCATCAAAATCTTCTTCAAATTGTTTTATCATAAATGTGTGTATGTGTATCTATTATTTTACTCATTTTTTTATTCCTTCTCTACCATTATTTTTAGGCACAAAAATTCCACTTTTTTTATTTTTGTTTTTTTACTCCAAGAATAATTTCTTCTTCAATTTTTTTCCAATTATTAATATTTTTCTGTAACTATTTCAGTAATTATTTCTGATAATATAGGAAGCCATTTCTCAATAATTTCTTTCTCTGGAACTGTAGCTAAATATTCTTCTGTTTTTTTCCTGTTCTCTCCACAAATAATTTTTTTATTTTTTTCTTGTGATTTTTTTCAAAAAAATTCTAAATTATTCCCCAAATCAGGACTTTTTCATAGTCACTATTACCGTAGCTTTTTTTATCTGAAATATATTCTATTTTTTTATATTAAATTCTATTTTTTTAATATATATGCCTTTAATGTTTCTCCAAATATTCTAATTCCTAAATTTTTGTTTTTCTATTTCTTCGTTTTATACTTTTTTTATTCCTACAGCTCGATTAGCTTCTGTATTCATTTCAAATTCTCTCTCAATTTCAGTATTATTTCTTTCAATTATTGATTTTTTTCAATTTTAACATTTGGACTAACTGTTACAGTATAATTTGATGAAAAAAACTTAAACTTGTCATTATCAAGAATAAACCTAATATTTTTTTCATAAAAAAACTCCTTCTTTTTTTATTTTTTTACTCAGGATAGTTTAAATTTTCTTCACCCTAAATTAAGTAATGTTTCTTCATAATATTTTTTTGCTTCATATTTTTGCCATTGGTAAATTTTTGATCTAAATAATTTCCACATTCTATTGCTGTAGCTCCTGGAATTTCTCCTTCAAAGTCTGCCATAAACTTAAATGTTTCCTGCATTAACTCTATTATATCTTTAGACTCTAATTTCCCTTTTTAAAAATAACATAAAATCCTGTTCTACAACCCATTGATTCAAAAATATACAATTTCATCTTTCCAAGTTGGATGATTTCTTAAAAAGTCGCTCCTAAATGTTCCATTGTATGAATTTCAGCTATATTCATTACTGGCTCTCTATTTGGTAATTTCATTCTTATATCAAAACTTGTTAAATAATTTCCATTAACTTCATCTAATCTCGACACATAAATTCCTCTATTTAATCTTACGTGATCTACTGTAAAACTTGCTATTCTTTCCATATTTTTCACTTTCTCCCATTCATCTTAATTCTATCTTTCAACATTTATTGATGATTCGATCAATAAATCTAATGTTTCTGAATACGAATATCCTTTTGATGCCGTACTTTTTGGTAAAAGACTTGCCGCTGTCATTCCCGGTAAAGTATTTACTTCTATAAAGTAAGGTGTATCTCCATTCACTACCATAAAATCAATTCTTGAAAATCCTTGACATTTTACGGCTTTTATAGCTCTCGGCAGCAAATTTATTTATTTCATCTTGTATTTTTTTCTCAAATTCAAATACAAATTCTCTTGCTCCACCTTCTGAATATTTTGATTCATAGTCAAAATAATCTCCAGCTACTGCCTCTATTTTTAAAGTGGGAAAAACTTCTCCATTTATTACAGGAACACTTATTTCAACTCCACTTAATACTTCTTCAATTAATGCTTCATTATCTGTACTAAACACAAGTTCTAACGCTTTTTCAAGTTCAGCTTGATTTTCTACAAAACTTACTCCAATACTAGACCCACCTTTATTTGGTTTTACAACTACTCTATTCCCAAGTTTTTCTTTTACAGTTTCAAAACTTATTGTTTCACCTTTTATCACTGAAATTCCTTTAGCTACTCTTACTCCTTTTCCAGCAACTAATCTTTTCGTCAATTCTTTATCTATACAAATTGCACTTGTCATAACTCCAGGTCCACTATAAGCAATTCCTAGCGATTCTAATACTGCTTGTATTTTACCATCTTCTCCAAAAAGCCCATGTAATGCTATATATACAAAATCAAGATTTAATTCTTTTAGTTTATCTATAATTTCTTCCTTATTATCAAGTACAATATCAAATACTTCATATTTATCTCTATTCAAATTAGCTAATATTTCTGCTCCCGTATTTAACGATACTTCTCTTTCAGTTGAAATACCACCTCTTACAACTCCTATTCTTAATTTATCCATGTTTTTCTCCTACCTTTCTATTTCCTATTTTTTTAAAAATTTCCATCTATTAAAAATTTACACCTTCAAAAATCTTTTTTTACAAAATCATATTTTTTTATTACAAAAATGACATTGCACCTCTATTTTTCCCATCATTTTCTAAAATTTCATTTATTTCTTTTTTTCTCCCTAAAGTTAAAACTCCATTAAAATATTTTTTTCTTTACTACAATTACATTTTGTACTCTAATGGTGCATTTTCTAAAATTTCATATTCTTCCACATAAGTCTTTTTTTGTGCTCCTTCCATTTCCGCATCTTCCTCTACAACTGTTATATCTTCATAAAGTAACTCTGCAATTCTTTTCCAGTGAAAATCCACCTTTTTAGTAAATCTGTTATCCCTCTTATTTGTTTTTAATTTATTTTTCTAGTTTATCAATAAATCCTTCTTCTACTCCGGGTAATAATTGAACCATATAGCCCCCTGCTTTTATCACCTCACCATTTTCATCTATTTTAACTCCCAAAGCTACAACAGATTTTATTTGATCAGAAATTAGTAAATAATTTGCTAAAATATCACTCATTTCCTCATCTCTTATCATTGAAACTCCTGAAAACGGATCTCTTAACCCTAAATCTTTTATAATTTGAAATGTTCCATCTCCGATAAATCTTATTCTTCCTGATTCATCAGCAATAAAGTTCCCATTTTCATCTATTATTTGATGTAATTTAGGCATTGGGTCACTTGTATAACCTTTAACCTCTCCATGTTTATTCGCAGTTGCAACCATTGTTCCATAAGGTCCTGTACCATTCACTTTTAATGTTACAATGTCCCTTGCCCCTTTTTAAATCTTTACCAATTATCGCTGCACCTGTTAAAAGTTTACCAAAATTCATTGTTGCGATTGGATCTAAATTATGTAATTTTTTTGTGCCTCTTTCACTAAATTTGTCGTTTCACAAACAAAAAAATCTTGCACATTTACTCGTTCCTCTTATTAATCTGTCTTTACTCATTATTTTTCCTTTCATTTTTTTATATTTTTTTAATTTCATATAAAAAAATAACTTTAATTTTTTTATCTTTTATACAAAATCAAAGGAGTTCACCCAAATCAAGCTTGATATAGGATTCCCCCTTTAATTATTTTTTTATTTGATTTCATTAAACTTTGATCATTTCCAGCTGTCAGTCCTTGATGTTCTGTTGTTTCTGTTTTTTTGTTTCACTACTATTTTTGATTATTCGTTTCATTCTCATCGCCTGAACTTAATGTATCTAAGTTATTTAACGTACTATTTATTCCATCAAATAAAATATCAATATTTTTCAGCTCTAAGCTCTATTTTTATTTTTTTAAATCCTTTATGATGTACTATAAATTCTGTTTCTTTTTTTATCAACGGCAAATTATTAGATTCTAAAACTGATTTAAATGTTTCCTCTACTGATAGATTATCTTGCTGCCCTGTTACTATGTTTTTTTGCCATTTTTTGCAAATACTTGCATAAAGATACCTCTTATGTCAACATTTTTCAACTTCTACTATTACTATTGATGTTTTTTTATTTATTTTTTTCAGTCTTTACAACTTTATAATTCATATTTTTTTAAACAACACTTGAAATAATTCTTTTTTTGAACTTCTGTATTATATTCCATAGCAACATTCTTAGCTAATTCACTATCATCCAACACCTGTTTACTTGCCATTTTAATATTTTGTGCTTTTATACTGTCAATAAATTTTGATACTGTTTTTTCTGGTTTTGATCCACAACTTAACACAAAAATTACTAATAACATACTTAATAATATTTTTTTCATTTCTTCACCTTTTTCATATATTTTTATTTACTTAATTTTTACATTATTTGACATTACAAGTCAAGAAAATAAAATTAACATAAATAAAAAAACAATTTTTTTATATGAAAAAAAGGTGATAATCTAGCTAACGCTAAATTATCATTTCCTTTTTATTTCCTCTTTTATTAATTCTGCTATTTCCTTTATGTCATAGATTTTTCTAACTTCATTATTTTTTTAACATAATTTAACTCTACTAGAATGTTTGTCCAAAGCTAAAGTAGAATTTCCCATTTGTTTTTTGTCCTCCACTCACAACAGGGATCCATTGGCCATGCATAATCAAATCTTAATGGCCCCATTGGTGTTTCAACTCTTAAACCTATTCCGTATCCTTTTTTTAAGATCTTTAAAACTTGATGCTGAATTTCTATCAGGAACATATTTTTTTATATCGTGTTTCAGTTGTGTCTTGTTTTTTTGCCAAGCATTTCCTATATCAAAAAATGCTACAAATTGTAATGAATTATTTATTTTTGTTCTATTTTCTATTGTTGCATGGAATTTATCATATCCTTCAAAATCATTTGATTCATATCCTCTAATCGTATCTGATCCACCAATACTAAACTTGAATGCTTCTGGTGTTCCGGCACTCGTTTTACCCCAAACAACTCTATAAGCCATCACATTTTTATCTTTAAAGAATGTAGTATGATATGCTCTTAAGTCTGCTTCAATTTGTTGATAATAACTTCCTTTTTTTCTCCACGAATATTTTTTCTTGAGAATAAATTACCTACCTCATAATTTAGAGTCGCATAAGTTCCTTTTGTTGGATTATAAGAATCATTTCTTGTATCATAAATCAATGAAGGGTTTACTGCAAATAAATTATATTGATCAGATAACTTTCCATTTTCTTTTTAAATATTCTTTATAGTTTTTCTAATCTTGCAGATGTTCTAACATAAATATTACTATTTAACCCTTTACCTATCGTCCATTTTTGTTCCTAGTTTTTTTAACTTTTTCTACTTTTTTTGTGGTTCTACATTATCATTTTTTTAGTTTCTCTATAATAAATAGAACCTCCTCCTTGTAATCTTTGAGTTCCTTTTATCCAAGGATCCCATAAGCTTAATTCAAATATTTTACTCCCTTTATTTGAAATTGATAAACTTGCCAGTGCTTCTTGTCCTTTTCCTCTAAAATTACTATCTGCTAATTTCACTTCTCCTACTAACCCAATCTCTGTTCCATATGAAATACTTCCATTAATTGTAGTTGTAGGTCTTTCTGTTACTATAAATTCAACATTTCTAACATTTGGATCAGTTTGAGATCCAGTTATTTGAGGTTCAACAGAAGTAAATAAACCTGTTTTATATAATTCTCTTATTGTTTCCTCAACTTTTGATGCTTGGTAAACTTGACCAACTTTTACAGCTTGTACTCTATCAAAAAAATATTGTTGCGTTCTTAATTTAGTATCTCTTTCTTTAGCTCTTTGACCATCTATTTTTTTGTACTTCTTTTCTTAAACGATACTGAACTAACTATTCCTTCACTTAATTCTATTACAATTTCTCCGTCATTTTTTTAAACTTATCGTTTCTATTTTTTTGCCAAATCATATCCAGCAGTTTTATAATAATTCAATATACCATTTTTCACTAGGATTTAATAAATTTCCATTTAATATTTTTTTCCTACTTGAATTCCTGTTGCTCTAATTAAGTCTTCTTCTGAAAAATAATGAATTTCCTTCTATTTTTATTTTTTTGTAATAACCGGATTTTTCTTTTAACGATATAATTTACTATAACTGTATTGTCTGCATTTCTATCCATTTTTATATCAACTGTCTCAAAATATCCTGTTTTTAAAGATTTTTTTCAACTCCATCTATTGCTTCTTGTGGTGTTAAATAATCTCCTTCCTTAATTGTTAAAACTTTTTTTATATCCTCTTTATTTATCGTTTTTAATCCTTCAAAATTTATATTTGAAATTACATATTCCGTTTTAACTTTCAATCTTTCTTTTTCTTGAATTCTTTTTTTGCTATTTCTAATGCATTTTCTTTCTCATCTACTTCAATTTCAAAATTTACAGTATTCCCTTCAATTTTAGGATATACATTTGCATCAAAAAAATATAATCTAATCTTTTTAATGATAAATAAATATCTTTTTACATCCTTATTACTATATTTTTTGTCCACTTTTTACAGGAATATTACTTAAGATTAAATCTGAAAGGCAATTGAGATAAATGAGTTACTTTTTATATCTCCTACAGTTAAATTTTTCATTTGCTGCTAGTGCGTTTTATTCCTAAAAAAACATTGTCGCTGCCATTATTAACGCTTGAAATTTATATTTCATTTTTCCTCCTACTTTGTTTTTTTAATTTTTTTCTTTCTTTTTTTATTTGGTAATATTTTTTTATAAGTTCCCTAAATGAATACGCTTTTGATGATAAATTAGCACCTATATAGTAGTTTAATTTATTTCCCGATTCATTATTTATTTTTTTCTTTATCGACATTTATTGTTTCTAATCCTGTTTTCAAGCTTAAACCATTTGCAAAGTCATAATTTAGCCAAAAAAATTATAATTAAATTTACTATCTGTATTATTTAATGTATTTGAAGTACTTGTAGAATAACGGAAAGGTATTTTTAATCTCCAAATTCCAAAAATACTTTATTTTTTTATAAACTATTTTTGCAAATATGTCCTTACTTTTACTTACATACTGATTTTTGATTACTATTTTTCTGTTTCTGTATTTATTGAAAAAAATTAGTTAATCCAAAAAGCTCTCCCTATTTTTACCAGTTACTGGAGAAAAAAATCAATTCATTTAATAAATTATCTGTCACTTTATTTAATAAATCTGCATTTTTGTATCGCTGTACTCAGATTCTTTTCATCATTTTTGATTATTTACTAAACTATTTTTGATTTGTTATATTTCCACTTATTCTGCTTATCGCTAATAAAGATAATATCTGACTTTGTGTCATCCCTGATGAAGATTTTTAATGTAATTTCAGAATTGTTCAACATTCCGTTCATTCCAACAATTATTTTTTTCTCCATTTATTGTCGTTGATGCCTCAAAATCAACTAACGGATTCATAACATTATTACTGTTTATTTCACCAAAAATTACTAAATCTAATTTCTGCTGTATCTATATTAAATTTATTTCTATTTAAATTAAAACTCCCTTTTTTTACAGAAAAAAATCTCCAACTAAATTAACTTCTCCCAAATTATAGTGTATTTTACTGTCACCAATAATCTCACCTTTTTATTTCTTTTTACTAATTTTTACATCTTGTATATTTATTTTTAAGATCTTTATTCGCTTGAACACTTAAATCTACCGTAGATTGTTTTTAAAAGTTTATCTAAAATTTCTGAAACAATTTTTTTCTGCTATCGTTTTTTTCTTTTTAAGTCTTGTTTTTTTCTTACTTTCAGAAGTTTCTTTTTCATCAAAATTAGGAATTTTTCTTATTTCTCCAGAATTAATATTCAATGCTCCAATCAAATTATTTTTCTGTAAATGTAGCGTCACCAGATACATTCAAGTCAATATCTTTTCCGTATTTTTAAACCAACGTTATCTAAATTAGCCTTAATTTCAACTTCTCCTAATTCAACTTCTTTAGTTTTTTTCCAAAATCTTTTTGATATTTTTAGGAATATCTAAATTCCCTTCTATTTTAACTATTCCATCGTTATATTTTTCCAATAAATTTATTAATATTAAGTTTTCTATTTAATACTCCTATATCAACATTTAAGTTTTTCAACTTTAGTCATTCCATCTTTTGTTATATAATTAAAATTATCTAAAAGTAATTTTCCCATTCGTTTCTTTTATTTGTAAATAACATGTCTATATTAGCAAATCCACTTGATAATTTAACATTTTTATTTACTCCCCAAGAAATCAAATTAAAGTTTTTTTCGCAAGTAACACCATATTATACGACAATGGTTTTAAATTCCAAATATCCATTCAACAATAAAGGATTTTTTTCATATTCTAAATAAAAAGTTTCCTATATTCAATCCAGCTTTATTCATTTGAGCGTCAATATCTAAATTTTTCAACAGGGAAGCCACTTAAAATTAATTTATCAGACTTAACCTTTTAAATCTGCAAAATGATTATCTAAATTTCCTTTTAATATAAGATTTACTTCAACTTCTCCACTATATCCTTTTTCTTTTTAAATCTTTAGAATCTTCCAATATAAATTTTTTTGATTTTTCCAATTTATAATCAACATCTAAATTTGCTAAATCTAAACTTGTTTTTTTGTTTCAAATAACCTTTTTTTATCTTCTCCCCTAATTTCAAATTTTTTTCAACATCCAACTTACCGTATTTAAATAATTTGTTAATATCTCCATTTTGATAATTTATTTTACTTACAACATACGGAATTTTATAACCTTTTTACACTTAAGTTTCCTAAAACTATATCTCCTAATAAATTAAAATTATTTGATGTTCCTTTTTAAATTAAAATTAGATATTCCTCCAAAAGTTAAGTCTTTTTATTCTAAATATTTCTGAAATTCTCGGTTCATCTAAAGTACCTGTTAAATCTATATTTTTTTATTTTTTTAAATCATATATTCCAAATATTTCATTATTTCTTAATTTTTAGTCTATTTATATGTAGTACACTATCTTTTTAGTGTAAAGGATCCAACAGTTTCTCCAATTTCCTCTTCACCTATAACTGTTTTTTTGACCCTAAAAGTTCAATATTTCCGTTTAATTTATTCAATGTTCCTGAAATATTCGCATTCAATTCGCTCACATTTAAGTTTATTTCTGGATTTGATGTATTATAAACTGTATAATTACTCAATTTACCGTTTATATCTAACATTCCAGTTTTCATATTATATATTCCACTTACATTTAACTTATCGTTATTTATACTCTTTATAGTTAAAATATTATTTGCTAAATTTAATGTCCCTGATACATTTTTTTAGCCTTTGATACCCTATCCAAACTTCTTCTATAAATACATCTATATCTAAATTAAGATGTGATAAATCATGTATTTTTCCCAGTTGCTGTTAGATTTTTCATATTCTATCCCTTTATTTCCATAAGCACTAAATATTTTTATAATCTCCGTTAAACTTACTTCCATCTCCAGTTAAATTTACATCCAATCCAAGCTCATATCCCGCAAGTTTATTACTTTTTAGCTTTAATATTATAAATACCGTTATTTATATCAATTTGAGCTTTCAATACTCCTATCATTTTATTATCTAACATCACTAAATCTATATTAATTTGTCCTGATTTTTAGTATATTTTTTTCGTCTTAAATCTAATAATAAATTATGTATATCAGGATTTATTCTATAATTTTGCCCATTATATTTTTATATCAAAATTTTTTGTTTCCCAGTTGTATTTACTAACATTGTCATTGATTTTTGTATCAATTTTTACATTTCCATCAATTTCTTTTTGAATTAAAAATTAACTTCCACATCGTTATTCGGCAATAAAGTTAAATTTCCATTGATTACTGAAATTGTATGATCTGAACCTTTATCATGTAAAACAGAACTGACCTTTTTCCTTGTTTATTTTTTTCGTATCATATTCAAATTTTTGACATGTTAATATCGGTTTTTACATGAAAACCATTTTAAAAATATGTTCAAAATAAGCTTTCGTATTATTAAAACTTATTTTTTTGATTTTTTTGTCCATTTTCATTTCCGTACTAACATTTTTTTAAACTTAAAAGCCATTTACATTTAATTCATTTGAATTAATTTTACTTTTCAATAATACTTCTTGTTTTTTGATCAAAATTCACTTTTTAAATTACCATTTATCAAACCTTTTTAACGGCAATTTCAATCCTTTTTAAAAATTTTTATATTTTGCAAGTTCACTATAATTAACATTTTTTTATATCTAAATTTAACTTTAATTTTTTTGATCTTTTTGGTAAATAATTTAATGCTAACCCTAAATCCTCGCCATTTATTTTGCTATTTCCATCAACCGTTATTTTTCTCTGTTTTTTAATATAACTTTAGCCGTTATATTTTTTTAATATTCCATCGTAATCTACATAATTTAATACTCCTGATTTTTATATCAAGATTTCCTTCAACAACATTTTGTTTTTCAACATTTTTGTTAGTCAACAATAAATTTCCATTCAATATTCCTGATTTCACTTTTTATTAAATTAATTGGTACATATTGTCCTAACTTTTTCATTTACTTTAACATTTTTTTAAATTGAAAATTTACATAATAATTCTTTTTACTTTCATTTTTTATTTTTTTGTTCATTAAATAAAGAATTAAAATTCTGTACAGTTATTGTCCCTACTCCTAATTTTTATTCCTAATTCTTCATCATTCCCTTTTTCCTTTTTGCTTTCAAGTATAAAACCTCTTGATTTTTGTTGTTTCTAAAAAAATCCATTTACATTTTTTTAATTGCTTTTTCTATTTTTTTGATTAAAACTTATATCACTATAATTTAATATCGCATTATTTATATATTTTTTTCCAAGTCTACTTGTTTTTATCATAAACTGGATGCTTTTTGAGGTGTTGATTTTTAAAACATCAAATATATTAAAATGATTATTTTTTTCTGTCTTTCAAGATTTACGATTGGATGATTGATATCAACTCTAAGCAATCTTGATGGCATCATTATGTTTATTGTTGCTACTGTTTCTGGAGAATTGATTACAATATTATCTTTCATATCTTTTTACTTTTTAAATTTTTTTATTACAATCTTATTTAATTTCTCTAATTTTTACTGTATCAAATTCAACATTCAATCCGCTACTATTTAATATATTTATCAAAAGTCCTTTAAAAATTTTTGTGTGGCGATATAATTTTTGTATTCAATTAATAATCCAAAAACTACCAAAAAAATTAATAAAGTTCTTTTTATATATTTCATTTGCACCCTCCTTCCCACATTATATTATATTTTTTTAATTAAAAAAATATGAGAATACTTTTATATTTTTCTTATTATATTAAAATATTATTTATTCAAAGTCAATACCTAATAGTGTAACTATTTTAGCTAAATCTTCATAATCATAATATTCTATTTCAATTTTACCCCTTTTTATTTAACTCCCTTTTTATTTCAACTTTTTGTTCCAAAAAAATTCTCTTAATTTTTTTCTAAAAAAATTCTTTCTCTTCATTATTTTCAAATTTACTATCATCATATTTTTTTCAATATCAAAACTTTTATTTTTTTCCTTAAATGTTTTTTTACTTCATTATCTTGAAATTCATTATATTTTTTTACAATTTTTCTCAACATCTCTCACTGTATAACTTTTTTCAATTATTTTTCTTTTACAATTTTCTCTATTTCAAAAATTATCTTTCAACCCTAATAATGTTCTCGCATGCCCATAAGATAATTCACCTGTTCGCACATAACTTTTTATAGCTTCAGGTAATTTTAGTAATCGTATCTTATTTGAAATTGCTGATCTTGTTTTTCCTAATTTCTGTGCCATATTTTCTTGTGTATATCCATAAACTTCCATAAGCATTACATATGATTCTGCTTCCTCTATCGGATTTAAATTTTCACGCTGTATATTTTTCCAATACAGAAAATTCATAACTTTTTACTATCTCCAGCTTGTATAACTATACACTGCACACTCTCAAAACCTAAAGATTTACAAGCTCTATATCGCCTTTCTCCTGCAATTATTTCATATTTATTTTGCACAGTATTTTCTACTTTTCTCACAATTATTGGCTGAATTAATCCATTATTTTTTTAATAGACTCCTTTAATTCTTCCATTTTTTTCTTCCGAAAAAAATATTTTTCTCAGCTGATTGGGATTTGTAATTATTTTTATTCAAATTTATACTTTGTAATTTCATTTTTATTCCTTCTTATAAAGGTTTTTTTGATGGTATCCCCGTTTTTTCTTGGATATTTTTTTATCAGTTTTTTTCTTTTTCACAATTTCCAATATAATTCGTTCATCTCTACTTTCTGGTAAATTAAATTTATATATTTTTCTAATTTCTGCTTTTTAATTCTTTCAACGCATTTGCTGATTCTTCCACTTCATTCAAGTTAAGTTTTTTTGTGGTAAAAATCTCCCGTTCACTTTTTATAAACGGAATCATATATTCAAGTATTATTCTCAAATTTGCAACTCCACGGCATAATGCTACATCAAATTCTTCTCTTTTTATCTTTTATCAATTCTTCTGCTCGCTCAAAACTCGTTTTTCACATTTTTTTAATTGCAATTTTTTTCTATAACTTCGTTTTATAAATTCTATTTTTTTCTAACCGAATCTACTAACAAAAATTGTTTTTTTCTGGATAAAAAAATTGCAAGCACTAAGCCAGGAAATCCAGCTCCTGTCCCAACATCTATAAAACTTTTTCTCGTTATCATTTATAACTTTTTGTTAAAAAAATAATGCATCAACAAAAATGTTTTTCAAGCATTCCTTTTTTTATCTCTTATTGCAGTTAAATTCATCACTTGATTTTTTTCATACAATAATTCTAAATAATTTAACAAATTTTTCTTTTTTTCTTCACTTACTTCTATCTTACTTTTTTTGTAAAATATTATTAAAATATTCTTTCATTTCTACTTCCTATTTTTAAAATTTCGTTTAATTCTATTTTTTCTACCATTTAAAATATCTACACCTGTTTGTACTTTTTTTACCTTGATATTTCACTTCTAATAAGATAAGTCCTCCATTTTGAGTTTTTAATTACAGGTCTTTTTTTGACAATATTTCTACAACTTGCCCATATTCTCCACTATATTCTTTTTCTATTTTTTCCGTTTTATATATTTTTATTATCTCGCCTTTTTCATTTTCAGTATATGCTCCCGGAAACGGATTAAGCCCTCTCACTTGATTAAATATTACTTCTTTTGTGTTATTCCATTTTATTTTAGTTTCCTCTTTTGAAATTGGTTTTACAAAACTAACTTTTGATTCGTCTTGTTTTTCAGCTTGAACTTCCTCATTTTCAATTAATTTCAACGCTTTTTCAAGCCCAACTGCTCCTAATTCTTTCAATCTATCATGTAAAGTTCCTAGCGTATCTTCTTCCGTTATAATACAATGCTCTTTTAAAATAATATCTCCAGCATCCAACGCCTCCTCAATATACATTATACTTACACCACTTTCAGTATCTCCGTTTAAAATTGCAGAATGAATAGGCGAAGCTCCTCTATATTTTGGCAATAAAGATGAATGGACATTTATTATTCCATATTTTTGGAATGTCTATTATTTCTTGGGGAATTATTTTTTTCCATAAGCTACAACAACTATTAAATCTGGATTAATTTCCTTTATTTTTATTTTAAAAACTTCTTCATCTTTTCATTTTTTTGGGCTGGATTATTTCAATATCATTATCTAACCCAAACTGTTTAACAGGAGAAAACACAATTTTATTTCCTCTAGCATTCACCTTGTCTTCTTTTTGTAAAAATTAATTTTAAATCCGTTTTTTTGAAACACTTTTTTTCTAAACTAGGTATTGCAAATTCGGGAGTTCCCATAAATATTGTTTTCATCATATTTTTTTACTCCTTTCATTTTTATTATTTTTTTAATTTATAATTCTCTATATTTTTTTCCTTTTTCATAATCTCTTTTTTTAAAACAGTTAGCTTTTTTTAGCTACAAGTCTTTTATTCATAATTGATAATCTTTCTGTAAATAAAATACCATCTATATGATCAAACTCATGTTGAAACGCTCTTGCCCATAAATCGTGTAATTCTTCTTCCACCGTTTCTCCATTCTCATTTTGATATTTTTACTTTTTATCATTTCAGGTCTATTAACTTTTTTTATAAATTTCTGGAATACTCAAACATCCTTCCTCATACTCCACAATTTCTTCTCCAAATTCTACTATTTCTGGATTTATAACCTTCTTAACTTTATCTTCAATCTCTAACACAAAAAAATCTTTTTGCTATTCCAACTTGATTTGCTGCAAGCCCAACTCCTTTAGCTTTCCTCATTAACTCTACCATTTCATCTAATATTGTTCTTAATTCGTCATTAATTTCTTCAACTACAGTTGATTTTTTTCTTTTTAAAACTGAGCTCCATACAATACTATATTCATTTTTATTTTTTTCCTTTCTTTTTTTACATCATGTTTATTGGATCTACATCTATAGATATTCTTACATCTTTGTAATCCAATTTATTTACAATTTGTCTAATTATTTTTTTATTTTATTTATATTTTTCTCTATTAAATTTTTATGAAAATTTGATTTCTATATCGTCCATTAATTTTTATAAATTGGTGCTTTAAATGGTTCTGACAACATTTCGTTTTTCATAAACATTTATAACTTGTCTTATATTTTTGTTGTAATATCTCATAAAAATTCTTTAGTTTTTATTTTTCTAATTTAAGTTCATCTTTAGATGATAAGACTATTATTATAAGTCTTCCAAATGGCGGATAATTCAATAATCTTCTCATTTGTAATTCATGTTCATAATAACCTTCATAATTATTTTTCCACTGTTTTTTTGTATAACTTCATTTTTTTCATATTAAATGTTTGTATTAATACTTTTTCCTTCTTTTTTTCTCCACGCCCTGCTCTTCCGGCAGATTGTGTTAGAAGTTGAAATGTTTTTTTCTCCTGCTCTAAAATCAGGGAAATTTAAGATTATGTCTGAATTTAAAATCCCAACTAATGTAACATTTGGAAAAATGAAAGCCTTTTCGCAATAATTTGCGTTCCAATCATTATATCATATTTATGATTTTTTAAAAATCCAAATATTTTTTTCATAATCTTGTTTATTTTTTTCATACTTTCAGAGTCAATTCTTACAATTTTTTTGTATTTAGGAAATATTCATGCAATTCAGCTTCTATTTTTTTCCGTTCCACTACCTAATTGTATTAGTTTTTTTCGCTTCCCACAATTAAAAGCATTTTTTTGATAAAGCCGTTCATATCCACAGTAGTTACATTTCAACCTATTCTCACTTTTTGTAATAACTAAGCGAAATACTACAATTTGGACATGTCGGTATTTCTCCACACTCTTTACATTTTAATAATGTTGAAAATGCTTTCCTATTTAAAATAAGTAAAATTTGCTCTCGTTTTTTCAATGTTTCTGCCATTTGCTTTAATAATTCTTTTGAAAAATTTTCGCTCGTTTCATTCAAATCCACAATTTCATATTTTGGCATTTTAGCGTTATTAAATCTTTGCTTCAACTCAACTAAAGATAAATCTCCTGTTTTTGCTTGGTAATAAGACTCAAACGAAGGAGTTGCCGAACCTAATATTACTTTCACTTTTTCATTGTTATTATTTTTTTCTTCTCCACTTTCCAACATAGCTCTTTTTATCGCTACATTTTTTACATGGTATCTCGGTTTATTATCTTGTTTATAAGTATTCTCATGCTCTTCATCAATTATTATATATTTTTAAATTTTTGTACAGGTGCAAAAATTGCCGATCTCGCTCAATTACTATTTTTTTATCACCATTTCTTATATAATTCCATTCTTGTCGTTTTTTCCATATCAGTAAGTTTACTATGCAAAACTGCTACCGTATCTTTGAATTGTTTTTTTCCAATCTTTCAATCATTTGAGTTGTCAAAGATATTTCAGGAACTAAAAATATACTTCCCTTCCCTTCTTGTAATGCTTCTTTCATAAGATTTATGTATATTTCTGTTTTTCCCCGATCCAGTTACTCCTTTTTAATAAATAAAATTGCTTTTTCTCCATTTTTTTATTGTATTCAATGCATTTTGTTGTTCATCATTTAAAAGTTACTTCATTTTCAAGTATTTCACTTTTTTTATTTTTTTCCTATTTTTTTCTTATTCTCATTTACAATCAATTTTTTTCAATCGTTACAGCTTTTTTTCTTTTTCAGCTTCTTCTATTATTTCTTTAGAAAAAAATATTTTTTTAATGTAACTAGTGTTATTTCTTTTTTTATTTCGCATATATTCATTAAATTTTTATTATTTCATTTTTCTTTTTTTGTTTCGTTTTTATCACTCTTGAAAAAAACAATACATTCTCTTTTTCTTTTTGTATCTCTAAATCTTTTTCATAAATTACTTTTTTTGAATAATTCAGTTTTAAACTTCCCGGATAAACTGCTTTTTATAACATTATAATAATCACTCAAATAATAATTTTTTTTATCCATTTTATAAGTTCTATAATTGTTATTGGTACAGTTAAAAATAGGAGCTTTATCAATTATATATTTTTATTTTTTGAAACATCAAAAGTTATATTTTTCTTCTGTCGTTTCTGCTATTATCAATCCCATCTTATTTCTATTTATAAAATTAATAATACACCACTGTCCTATTTCATATTTTTTTCTTTTGATTTATATGTATATAAATATTTTCCATTTTCTACATAAATTTCATAATAATACATTGATAATCCCCTATTTTCATTATTCCATATTTATTATAATTTGACTTGTTTTTAGATATTTTTTTCTCCTGCTTTTTGGATATTGTCCCTATAACTCGTCCCGATCCATTTATTTTTATAATGTGGGAACAGATTTCTAGGATAAATTGCATATATTTCCCTCAAGCTTAATCCTGTTAAATCTGGCATTAATCCTATCTCAAATTCTGCTTTATATTTTTGATATATCTCGTTTCAATTCTCTATTAACGACTACCGACTCTTGTTTCGGTTTTTTTCATTTTGTATAATTCCTTGAGGTGTTATTCCTTTATATTTTTATTAATTTTTTTCAAATACAGCCTTTACTGGAGGCAATGCAACTTCTGCTCCATAATAATATCCACCTTTTTGGCTCATTTACTGTTACTAAAATTGCATATTTAGGATGATCTACTGGAAAGAACAAGAAGAAAGAACTGAAATATTTTCCAGCTTCATACCCTTTATTTCCAGCTTTTTGTGCTGTCCCTGTTTTTCCTCCTATTTTATATCCCGGTATTTGAGCATTTTTTTACCTGTTCCTTTTTCTACCACTAATTTCATCAAATTTCTATTTATTTTTGAAACTTCAGGGCTAAATACATTTCTTACAATTTGTGGCTCAAATCGTTGTACTATTTTTCCCTTCTGCATTTTCAATTCTTTCCACAATATACGGTTTCATCAAATTTCCATTATTTATAACAGTATTCAATGCCATTAACATTTGTAATTGCGTCATATTAATTCCTTGCCCAAATGCAACTTGTGATTTTTCTAACTGGTGTCATATGTTTATATGGAAATAACTTTGGAGTATACTCTGTTGAAATATCTATTCCTGTTTTTACCAAATCCTACATTTAATAAATAGTTATAAAAATTTTTTTGTCATCTATTTTTTTGCTATTTCAACCATTCCAACATTACCCGATAAAGCTATAAGTTTTTTTCAAGTGTCAACACTCCCGTTGTAGATCCGTCGTGATCTCTCATTATTCTATCTCCTACTTCTATGAATCCTTTTTGAATAAACAGTACTATTTTTCGTTTATAACACCTTCTTGAAGTCCCATCGCAATAATTATCGGCTTAAATATTGATCCCGGTTCAAATAAATCTATTATTGGTCTATTTTTTTATTTCATTTTTTTATTAGTTCCCTTTGGATAAGTTGACATTGCTAAAAATTTTTTTCCAGTTTCTGCCTCTATTAAAATTCCCATACTTGATTCTGCGTTATATTCTGTTTGAACTTTTTTTCATTTCTTCATCTAAAGCATACTGTAATGTGCTATCAATAGTTAAAATTATATTATTTCCATCTTCTCCATCTTTTATTTCTTTTTTTCTTTGTAGCGTATCTGCTGAAACAAACGATTGATGAAAAAAACTCTATTTCTCCGTCTTTCCCTTTTTAATTTTTTCTTCGTTATATCTCTCTACTCCATACCCTTGCTTACCTGAATTATCTCCATCTAAAAACCGACAATCTCTTGAAAACTATTATTTGAAATATATTTTTCGTACAAACGACTCATCAAATTTTTATACCTACTTTATCTGTTTTTTTATTAATTCTTTAATTTCTTTTTTTCAATATTTTTGCTTTGTCTTTAAATCAAAAATTACCCCTTTTTTTAGTATTTTTCATCAACAATATTCAAATATTGTGCTTTTTTTCTCTTTTTATAATTATATCTCTTTTTAATTTATCAGCATTTATTGAAGGTATATTTTTTTCAATATACTTACTAAAGTATCTATTTTTTTCACTATTCACTATTGTTGGATCAAAAATTAATAGTATAGTTTTTCAAAATCATACGCCAAAAATTTCACCATCTGAAGTTATTATTCTTCCTCTTTTTTTCTTTTTGAGTTTCTTTTACCTCTATACTGTTTTTTTCTGCTATTTCTCTCCATTCAGAACCTTTTTATTATTTGCATATAAAACAATTTTTAAAATAGCAAATAAAGTAAATATAAATACACAAACTACTACTATTGCCATTCTTTCATTTATAACTTTATTTATATTTTTCTTTTTTTCTGTTTCTTTTTCTTTTTCATACTAACAAACTTCTCCTTGTTTTTATCCAAGTTTTTTCTAAAATCATGTCTGTTATCATTTGAGGATTAGCTTTACCTTTTTGAAAGTTTCATTCCTTGACCAACCAAATATTTCAAGGCATTACTTTTTTTCCGGCTTTTATAATCTTCTATTGATTGTTTATTTGCTTCCAGTACTTGTTCTACTATTTTTTTCAATTTCACTATCATCACTTATTTGAATCCATCCATTTTCCTTAACTATTACTTCTGGATCTTTCTCTTCCGTCAACAATATTTCAAATACATCTTTTTGCAATTTTTTTGAACTTATAACATTTGATTTTATAAGTTTTATAAGTTTACCTAAATTAACTGCCGATACAAAAAAATTCCTCAATGTTTATATTTTTTTCTTTTTAAAACTCTTAACACTTCTGTCAATAACCAATTTGCAGAAAGTCTTGGATCGTTCGTTTCCTTCACTATTGCTTCATAATATTCAGCTAACTCTTGTTCTGCTGCAAGTGTCATTGCCTCTTTTTTTCATTTAATTTATATTCATTAACAAATCTTCTCATTTTTTCATCAGCAAATTCAGGCATTTCAGCATTTACTTTTTCAAGTCTATCTTTTGTAATAATTACTGCTGGTAAGTCTGGCTCTGGGAAATATCTATAATCCATTGCTTCTTCTTTATTTCTCATCGGTTTTGTAATTCCATTTTCCTCATCCCAAAGTCTTGTTTCTTGAATTACTCTTCCTCCAGTTTCAATTACTTCAATTTGCCTATTTGTTTCATATTCTATCGCTTTTTACTACTGCTTTAAACGAATTTAAGTTTTTCGTTTCTGTTCTAGTTCCTAATTTTGTGTCACCTTTTTTTCTTACAGACACATTCGCATCACATCTTAGTGACCCTAACTCCATACTAACATCACTTACTTTTGTATATTTCAGTCTATCTTTTAATGTATTTAAGTATGCGTATGCTTCTTCTGCCGTTTTAATTTCTGGTTTTGAGATGATTTCAATTAAAAGGTACTGACGCTCTATTATAATTTAACAAAGTTTCTGATCCTGTATGAATGCTTTTTAGCTGTATCTTCTTCAATTTGTATTCTTTCAATCCCTACAACTGATTTTTTCCCACTATTTGTCACAATTTCTAATTTTCCATTTTCTGCATACGGTTTTAAAAATATTGTGTAATTTGATAATTTTTTTGGCGAATCTGGATAAAAGTAATTTTTTTCTATCAAAATAACTTTCTTCGTTTACTTCACACCCTAACGCCAACGCCGCTTTTTATCGCAAAATCTAATACTTTTTCATTTAATTTAGGTAATGCTCCCGGTTGCTCCCGAACATACAGGACATACAGAAGTATTTGGATTTTTTTCTCATCATAATTCGCATCACAATTACACCAAACTTTTTGTATTTGTTTTTTTAATTGACAGTGAACTTCTAGCCCAATAACTGTTTCATATTCCATACTCATTTATATTTTTTTCCTTTCTTTTTTAGAAATTTAATACTTTTTTTATAACTCCGGATATTCTATTTTTCCCTCTTACTTCTTCATACTTATGTGAAACATTAAACAATAAATCTTCTTTAAAAATAATTTCCAATTAATTGTATTCCAACTGGTAATCCTTCTACAAATCCTGCAGGCACTGAAATTGCCGGCAATCCGACCATATTCACTGAAACTGTATAAATGTCAGCCAAATATGTTTGTATTGGATCTACAATGCTTTCTCCTTTTTTTAGGTGCAACATTTGGAGAAACCGGAGTTAATAAAATATCTACTTCTTTTAACGCTCTTTCAAAATCTTCTCTTATTAATCTTCTAACTTGTGAGCTTTTTTTATAATACGCATCATAAAAATCCTGAACTCAACACATAATTTCCTATCATTATTCTTCTTTTTAACTTCATCTCCAAATCCTTTTTGTTCTTGATTCTACATACATTTTTTTCTATATTTTCTTCACTCTCTCTTACTCCGTATCTTACTCCATCATATCTTGATAAATTTGAAGTTGCCTCAGCTGATGAAATTATATAATATGTTGATATTGCATATTTTTGAGTAAGGCAATGAAACTTCTTTAATTTCAGCTCCTAATTCAGTTAATTTTTTTCCACCGCTTCATTTATCACTTTTTTTAATATTTTTCATCTAATCCTTCTGCAAAATATTCTTTTGGTAATCCAATTTTTTTAATCCTTTTTATATCATTATTTAATGTCGCTAAATAATTAGGTACTTCCACATCTGCCGAAGTCGCATCTTTCTCATCATATCCTGCAATTATTTGTAATATTCTCGCTAAATCTTCTGTTGTTTTTGCTAAAGCTCCTATTTGATCAAGCGACGATCCAAACGACATAAGTCCGTATCTTGACACCCTTCCGTAAGTTGGCTTAATTCCAACAGTTCCCGTCAAACAAGCTGGTTGTCTTACGCTTCCTCCTGTATCTGAACCTAAAGCTATAGGAACTTGTTGTGCTGCAACTGCTGCAGCTGATCCCCCACTACTTCCTCCAGGTACTCTATCTAAGTCCCAAGGATTTGACACTACTTTTACTGAAGAGTTTTCATTTGACGATCCCATCGCAAATTCATCCATATTAACTTTTCCAATTATCGGTACTCCTGCTTTTTTCAATTTTTCTACAACTGTTGCATCGTAAACTCCTTTATAATTACTCAAAATATGCGAAGCTGCGGTTGTCAAATCTCCCTTTGAAACAATATTATCTTTTATCGCTATTGGCACACCGTATAAAAATACTATCATTTTTTTATTTTTCAATATCACTTTTTTTAGCCTCTTCCAATACTTTTTCAGAAAAATACATTTACGAAAGCTCCTATTTTTATCTTCCGTTTTTTTCAATTCTATTTAATAAGTTTTTTTGTTATTTCTTCAGAAGTTACTTCTTTATTTTTTTATCATCTCAGCCAATTCAAAAGCTGTTTTTTTATATAAACTCATATTTTTTTACCCTTTCTGCTTATTAATTATCCACATTTTTCTCCATCAACTACTTTTTGGAACTATAATAAATTCTTCATCTCCGTTTGGTGCATTATTTAATATTTCTTTTTTTAATTCCAGCATCTACAACTTCATCTTTTCTAAGTCTATCTTTTTAAATCAAGCACATTAAATAACGGCTCAATATTTGTCGTATCAATTTTTATTCAATTCTTCCATATGTTCAAAAAAATTTTTGTTCAAATCTACTCTAAATTTTTTTCTATTTCACTTTCACTAAACTCTAATTTTGAAAGTTTCGCTATTTTTCAATACATCTTCTGTCGTTAGCATTTTTTTCCTCCTTAAGTCTTATTACCTATTACTTTACAACGTTATCTCTTGTAAATTTTTTTAGTTATTTCATATAATTCCACTAATCTATCATAACTTAAAAACTCTACTCTATTATTTTTCTTTTTAATTTTTTTAAATGCCAAATAGTTCTTTTTTCTCAAATTCTTCTTTTTCTAATTTTTATCAGCAACAATAAACATTTTTTTGTATAAAAAAATCTTGTAAATCATTATACTTTAATAATGAATTTTTGTATATCTGTTGAATGTTCTATTTCAAAAAAACGAATGAGGCAATTTTACCTCTTTATTTTTCAAAAAAATCTGTTATTAAACCAAATTACATCAATGGTTGATGCTCTATTTATTAATTCTGGATAACTAAATTCTGGAATTATATCGAGTGTTCTCAAATCACCCTAACTTTTTTTATTAATAAAATTTTTTTATTTTTTTATCTTGATGGGGAATAAAAAGTATCTAATCTTTTTTTAAATTTCCAATTTCTATAAGTAATCCCTGATAATATGAATGATTGAACTTTATCATTTCATTAGAAGTTTTATTTTTTTCATTCTCTTGAATTATCCCTTTAGATTCATTTTCTTTTTCTAAATTGTTCTAAACCATATAATCCAGGCTTTATTTTTATAAATTTCTTCTCTTTGTTGAACTATTCGTCTAATACTTGCAAATGGTGTCTTTGTTTTTCCATTCACAATCTTTTTATTTTTCAATACCTCATGATTTAATTCTCCTAAAGTAGCAACTCCTCCTAATTTTTTTCAAGCGTTAAAATAACAGCTTCATATTGTTTCACTTTTTCCTCCTAAAATTCAATCCAATCAAGTACCTCTGTTTTTATCTATTGTTTCTAATGTAATAAGTTTATTATTTACATTTCCTGGTTCTAAAACTATCTACCCTTTTTTTATATTTTTCTTTCTGCTATATCTCGTGCTTCAAATATACTATTAGACTTCTATTTCAACACATTCTATAACATGCTCTTCTATATACACTTTATATTTTTTTCATCTTCAACCTTCCTCAAAACCTCATCAAAATCTCCAAACTCCTCAAAAGGAATATCGTTTTCTTGACAAAATTTCACAGCTCTTGTCCCTTTTTCTTATAAATACAAAATCTGCTTCTTCAATCGCACGATAGTCAGAAGATTCATCACCTAAAAAAATAAACTTTATACCCTTGTTTTTTTATATTTCTCAACAATTTCTTTTTTTATCAACACCGTAATATTGCTCGGCATCTAAATACGGATTTGTAATCGTTATTTTATTTCCATCAAAGAAAATTCCATTTGAAATAACATCATCTTCAGAAAGTTTTATTCCACTATGCTCTAAAAGCTCCCAAAATGTTAAGCGTAGTTCCTGCACTGACTATTTTAAATTTGTGACCACTTTCTATAAAATGTTTAAAAAGTTTCATCAATTTTTTTACTAATTTTTAAAGTTTCCAAAAAAATTGTTCTTTTCGTAATTTTTTTAAAGATTCTAGTCCATCTTTTAAATATTCTCTCATCGTAATTTCGCCACTTCTATATTTAGCTTTAATTTCCGTATGCTTTTTCTGGATTAAAAACTTGCATTAAAGTATCTGTTGAGTCATTTCTACTAATTGTAATATCAAAATCTATCAAAAAAATATTTCTTTTTTTATTCATATTTCCATTATTTTTCCTCTCATTAAAAAAAACATTTTTAATAACTCTTTCTCTTGTGATTTAATCTTAACAATCATATTTTTTTAAATAACATCAACTATAAACTTTTTAAATATTTAATTTCTTCTTCTGTCAATTTTCTATAATCTCCAACTTGTAAATTCCCTAATGATAATTCTCCAATTTTTACTCTTTTTCAACGAATTAACAGTATAGCCCAAAAATTTCAACCATTTTTTTCTTATTTGTCTGTTTCTTCCTTCAAAAAAATAGCAATTCTTATTTCTTTTTTTATCTATTCTTTTTTTACTTTTGCAGGGAGCCGTTCTTTTACCATCTATAACTACTCCATATTTTTAATGCATCCATATCTTTTTCTTCTATTTCTCTGTCAAGTTTTTGCTATATAACTTTTTATATAATTTTTTTCTTGGATGCATAACGTGATTATAAACTTCTCCATCATTACTTATTATAATCAATCCTTCTGTCATATAATCAAGTCTACCATAAGTAAATAATCTTTTTTTAGATTTTTATATAATCTATTGCCAATTGTCTTCCAAATTTATCTTCATTTGAACAAAGAACTCTTTTTAGGCTTATTTAACATATAATATTCGTGAACAACATTAACTCTTATTCTTTCTCCATCTACTCTTACCACATCTTCAGGCGTTATTTCCATGCCAATAATAGCTTCCTGTTTATTTACTGTAACTCTACCTTCTTTTTATCATTTCATCTGCTTTTTCTTCTAGAACAAATTCCAGCATCTGCTATAAATTTATTTAATCTCATTTTTTTACCTCTATTTTTTTATTTATTTTTTTCATTCTACTAAACTTTCACTATTTTCATTAATTTCATTTTTCCATTTTATTCACTAATTCAATTTTTTTCAAATTGATCGTATCCTGGAAGTTCATCTTTTTTTGTATATTCAAATAACTATAAAAAAATCTTCCGTAACCTCATATAAATTAGGTGTTCCAATACTTTTTTTCTTTCCAGAAATATATATCAAATTTTTTTCTCTAATAAATTTGACATAACTTTTTCTACTCCAACTCCCCTTATCTTTTCTATTTCTCCCTTGGTAATCAATTCTTTATATGCAATTATAGCTAATGTTTCCATTGCTGATTTTTGATAATTTTTTTAATTTCATTTCCGGACTAAAAAGTTTTTTTACATCTTCACCAAATAACGGATTAGAAACTAAAGAAACTAAATCATTTTTCAATTTTTAATATTTATACCCGTTTCTCTTCTATTTTCTTTTTAATTTCAGTATACTCGTTTTTCATTTCTGTACAATCTATATTAAAAAAATTTAGACAATTCTTCAACTGATAACGGATCTTTTTGAAAGAAATATTATTGTCTCTAATCTTTCCAACAATTTATTATTCATTTTTATCTCCATTTTCTTTTCATTTTTATAATTAATATTCAAATCCAGGAGTTATTATTATGTTTTTTTATATGCATCAAAATCATCTAACACTTTTTGCAATTCCATTTATTACTGCATAAATCAGTTTGTTCACTTACTGTTACATTTAATTTTTAATTCTTTTTTTCAATTTTTTTCTTTTTAATAAAACTATTCCAGCTCCTCCTCCTGACAAGCAAATTCCTGTTTCATAAATGTCAGATGCTATTTCTGGTTCAATTTCTTCTATTATTAATTTAATTTCCTCTATTATTAAATCTACATTTTTTTCTAATTGCATTATCCATTTCTTCTGCTGTTACTTTTTATACTTTTTAGGCAATCCAAGCCCTAATTCTCTTCCTCTTATTTCAACTTCAATTTTTCTATCTTTAGAACTTATCGTTTTTTCTTTCAACATCTCAGCCGTTCTTTCGCCAATTAAAACATTATGTTTTTCTTTCACATATTCAATTATATCGTCATTAAAATGATCTCCCGCAATTTTTATTGATTTTGCAGCAGCTGATCCACCAGATACAATAAATGCTATTTCTGTTGTCCCTCCTCCAATGTCAACTATTAAATGTCCTTTAGGTTCAAACATATCTATTCCTGCTCCAATAGCTGCAGCTACAGGTTCTTCTATTAAATAAACCTCTTTTGCACCTGTTTCTTTCACAGCTTCAACTACTGCTCTCTTTTCAACTTGAGTTACACCACTCGGCACACAAATTATAACTCTTGAACTTTGAAATTTATCTTTTTTTATTTTTTTCAAAAATTCAGACAACATTCTTTCTGTTATTTCATAATCAGATATAACTCCATTTTTTTAAAGGTCTTATAACTTGAGTATGTTTAGCTGTTCTGCCAATTATTTCTTTTGCCTTTTCTCCAATAAAATCAATTTCCTCTGTTTTCACATTTATTGTTACATATGTAGGCTCATCAATCTGTATCCCTTCACCTTTCACATAAACAACTGTATTTGCCGTTCCTAAATCAATCCCTATTTCTTTTTGTTCCTTTTTTTCTCCTATTTTAAATTTTTCCAAATCCTTTAAAAAAATCAAATAATTTCATTGTATTTATTCCTTTCTTATATTTTTTTATTTTTATTCAAAATCATCAATTAAAAGCTGATTATCGTCACTTATTATTCCATTATCCTTTAATTGCTCATATATTCTAGCTGCACGATTAAATCCAACATTTAATTTACGCTGTAATAATGAAATAGAAACTTTTTTTCTCTTGTTTTTATTACATCTATAGCATTATCAAACAGAGGATCTACATCTTTATTATCTTGAGATGTATCTTCTAATATTTCATTTCTATAAACAACTTTTTTATTAGATTTTAAGGCTGTTGTTAATTGTTCTACTTCTTCATCTGAAATCCAAGCTCCTTGTATTCTTTCTGGATTTGATGATCCGTTCTCAAGTAACAGCATATCTCCCTGTCCTAATAATTTTTCAGCTCCCGGACTATCTAATATAGTTCTTGAATCTATTTGTGATCTTAACGAAAATGATATTCTACTTGGTAAATTTGCTTTAATCATTCCAGTTATAACATCTGTCGACGGTCTTTGTGTCGCTACAACCAAATGTATTCCAACAGCCCTTGCTTTTTGTGCAATTCTTGCAATTGACTCTTCTACACTTCCAGACGCAACCATCATCAAATCTGCCAATTCATCTATTATAACTACAATATACGGCATCTTTTCTACATACGCTAACTTATTATAACTTATAATATTTCTAACTCCATTTTCAGACAACTGTCTATATCTATTTTCCATTTCATTAACCGTCCATTTCAATGCAATAGCTGCTTGCTGTGGATCAGTAATTACTGGTACTAACAAATGAGGAATCCCATTATAAGGCATCATTTCTACCATTTTAGGGTCAATCATTATAAACTTAACTTCGTCATCTTTCTTTTTAGAAATTAAAGTTGAAATTAATGTATTTACAGCTACCGATTTACCCGATCCTGTTTGTCCTGCAATTAATAAATGTGGCATTTTTGCTATATCAATTATTTTATCTTCCCCCACAATATTTTTCCCTAAAATTACATTTAACGCTCCTTCTTCCAATTTAGGATTTCTAATTAAATTAGAGAAATGTACTGGCTCTTTTATTTGATTAGGTACTTCAATTCCTATTGTACTTTTTCCAGGAATTGGAGCTTCTATCCTTACACTTTTAGCCGCTAAACTAAGTTGTATATCATCTTGTAAAGCTGTCACTTTATTTACTCTTACACCTTTAGGTATTGTTATTTCATACCGTGTTATCGTTGGTCCGATTCATAATTAACTACTTTTGCTTCAATACCAAATTCTTTTAACGCCTCTTCCAAATGAGCTATATTTTTCAGCTATTCCCATTTCTATTTTTTTGTTTTTTTATTCTCATCCATTGGTTTTGCAACAAATATTTCGTTAATTGATTTCTCCAAATCTTTATTTTTCGCTATTTTTCATTTTTCTTCATCTTCAAATTTTTTTCTTTTTTTCAAAAATTCATATTTGTTTGAATATTTTCATTTGAATCAATTTCACTTTTTGCAACATCTCTTTCTTTTTCATCTTTTTTTATCAAAATCTTCATAATTTATTTCATCATTATAATTATCATATTCGTGATAATCTTCGTATTCTTTGTCGTCTTTTTATTTTTTTCAAAATCTTGATAATACTCTGTATACTCTTTTTATTTTTTTCAATTTCATTAATTTCTTTTTTGAATTTTTCTACTTCCTCTATTTTTAGATTCTACTTTTTCTACCTCAGACTTTATAATTTCTTCTTTTTTTCATCTTCAGTAATTATATTTAAAAGCTCTTCTTCCTTTAATATTTCAATATCTTTTTTTCTTTTTCGTTTTTTTCTTTAATTTCTTCCGTTTTTTTATTTCATTTTTTATGTTTCGTTTCTTCCCAAAACTGTAGCCATTCTTTCTTCTTATCTATAAGCTCTGACTCCGAATACGTTTTTGTTTTTATCAAAAAAATCGTTTCTTTCAGCTTTCTCGCTATTTCAAAACTAAGCTTTTTCTTTTCTTGAGCTATCAACTTTTCTCTTAATTCTTCTCTTCTTTTTTTCTGCGAATCAATATATTCCGTTTTTCTCTGCAAGTTTTTTTGCTTTTTTAATATTTGCATTTTTCTTTTTATAATCATCACTCATATAATATTTTTATAATTCCAACTAATAATGTATATACTAATATTATTACTTCTTTAAAAAAATTACTACTATTGCAATTCCAATAATTACTTGCAATATTGTTTTTTTAAAATTAGCAAATGAATAACTTGATATAACGGCATCGAAACTAATGCTCCTATAAAACCTCCACTTTGTCCATTAAATCCAATGGATAAAAGTTCTCGAGCAGATTCCGAAAAAAATTAGTTGTAAAAGGCATTGCTACATATTTTTTTGAATTAATAATATTGCCCATGATAGATACCAAATTATTAAAGCTACTACTTTAGATTTATGAAATTTTTATTTTTCATATCGTTAAAAAAATAAAATCAATTATTCCCATTACAATTAGAAATATACTTACAAACCATATTGTTTTTTTCCAAAAATAAAACTTCCTATATTTAATATCTGTAATAATAATGCAATATTTTTCTTGTTCTATTTTATTTTTACTTAATAAAAAGAATTATAAAAAAATATTCCTAATAAAAAAACATTACCCCTCTAAATTTTTTTACTCATTATTTCTTTATCCTTCTCTTTTTTTATTTTTATTTGAATGTTAATAAAAAAACTTCTAATCTATGTATATCATTATACATTATTTTTTTACGATTTGTCATTGTTTATAAAACAATTTATCAAATTTTTTTCAAAAAAATAAAAGACCTACAAAATCGTAAGTCTTTCATTCAAAAAAATTTTTAAATTATTGATTTTTTTATTCATTTATTTTTGCCATAAATAAATCTTTAAAATTAAATTCTCCACCAATCGCAACAAATCCTAATCCTTGAACTTTTGGATTTACTAAGTAAGTTTTTTTGTCTTTGGAACAATACAACTACTGGCACTTGATCTGCAATAATTTGCTCCATTTCAATCATAGCAGGTACTCTCACTGCTGGATCTGCAGTAGATTTTTGCTATTTTTTTGATAACTCGTCATATCTCGCATTTGTAAAGTCTCCTCTATTTGCTCCTTTATTTGTTGAATCAAATATATCTAAATAAGTTATTGGATCTTTAAAGTCTCCTGTCCAGTTTGCTATTGCAATTTGATAATCTCTTTGTTTAGATCTTTTTAATTCTTTCTTTTTCCTGTTACAATACTTAATTTTAAATTTATTCCTAAATTTTTTTACCTAAAGTTTCTTGCACATATTCAGCTATCGCTTTTGTACTTCCAGAATCAGCAAAAAAATCATTTCTAATTCAGGCATTTTTTTGTCATTCCTTCTTCTTTAAGTCCTTCAGCTAATAATTTTTTTAGCTTCATCTACATTAAATTCTGCTATTTTTTTGTTGGAACTTCTGAGCAAAAATCTCCTTTTTTTGTCCATTTATTCCAATTCCTGATGGAGTGAATGTCGTATTTAATTTTTTTCAGAATTTTTCTAAAACACTTTCAATCAATTTTTTTCTCTATTTACTGCCATTTGTAACGCTTTTTCTTACTTTTCGCATTATTAAGTGGTTTTTATATTATTATTTAATAATAAATACCAAACTCCTCCGTCAGCAGCTTTTTACCAACTCAGGTTTCCCTGCATATTCTTTAGCTTGTTGGAATGTTACTTTTTGTTACATCTATTTCTTTATTTTTTTAAACGCATTAAATGAGCTGTTGAATCTTCCATTAATTTTTAATGTAATATTGTCAACTTTTTACATTTTTTTGCATCCCAATATTTAGGATTTTTTTCTAATTTTTAATTCAGAATCATGATTCCATTCTTTTTAAAAATATACGGTCCAACTGCTAAAGTATTTGCTGCATCTTCAGCAAAATATTTATCTCCTTTTTTAGCTAAAAACTTCTCATTTACAGGCATATACGCTTTAAATGTTATTAAATCATCAAAATAAGCTGTAGGTACTGCCAATTCTACTTCTAATGTTTTATCGTCTACAACTTTAATTCCCACTGCATCAGCTGATCCTTTTCCTGAATTATAGTCTTCCGCTCCTTTAATCATAAACATTAAGTACGCATTTTCTGCTGCTGTATTTGGATTCAATTCTCTCATCCATCCTGCTTTAAAATCTTGTGCTGTCACTTTATCTCCATTTGCCCAAACAGCATCTCTTAAATGGAATGTCCATTTAAGCCCATCTTGTGAAACTTCCCATTTTTCAGCTAATCCTGGAACAGATTTTCCATCTTTATCTTTTCTCGCTAATCCTTCCATAATTAGATCATCTACTGTTCCTCCTGCAATATCAGTTGTTATTTGTGGATCAATAGATGACGGCTCTGTTACTATGTTAATCGTCAGTCCTTTATTCCCATTTCCACACGAAATTATAATCATCGTTATTAACGATAATAAAAAAATAATAATTTTTTTCATGATTCCTCCTATTTTTTTATTTTTATATTTATTATTATATAATATTTTTTTAATTTTTTTCCATAATTTTTTTATATTAAATCACTTTTTTTGTTTTTATTTTTTTATTAATGTTTAAACAAAGAAAAAAAGAGTATTTTTTTCCCTTTAAATTAAATTTATCATTTTTAATTTTTTTGAGGTAATAAAAAAATACTCTTTTATTCAATTATTTTATTCTCATTTTTATTTTTTTAGCAATACTTAAATTTGAGAAGTTATATTCTCCTCCAATTGCCATTAATCCTAATCCTTGAACTTTTGGATTAACTAAATATTTTTCTTTCTCTATGGAATAGAGTTCCTACTGGTGTTTCATCAGCTATTATTCCTTCTATTTCAATCATAGCTTTAATTCTTACTGCTTTATCTCCTGTTGATTTTATTAATTTTACTAATTCATCATATCTAGGATTAGAATATTTACCATTATTATTTCCACCATTTGTTGTAAATAAGTCTAAGTAAGTTATTGGATCTTTAAAGTCTCCAGACCATCCAGCAAGAACAATATCAAATTGTTGAGATTTCATTCTTGAAACTCTTTCTTTGAACTCAACTGCTGCTAAATTCAAATTAATTCCTAAATTTTTTTATTTAAACTTTCTTGAATGTATTCTGCTATAACTTTATTGTTTCCACTATCATTGAATAATAACTCTAAAGAAGGAAATTCTTTTTAATCCTAATTCTTTCAATCCTTCAGCTAATAATTTTTTTAGCTTCATCTGGATTGAATCCTGGAATTGTTGTTGGAACTTCTTCTGTAAAGTCAGCTTTTTCTAATCCTTTCATTCCTATTCCTGCTGGTACAAATGTTTTTAGCCGGTCTTCCTGACCCATTTAACACTTTACTTGTCATTTCTTCTCTATTTACTGCCATTAATAATGCTTTTTCTAATATTTTTTTATTAGCTAATACTTTATTATTAAAATTAAATAACATATACCAAACTGACCCATCATTATTAGATTTTTAATCTGTCATCTCCTGCAAATTCTTTTTGCTTGTTCTATAGTTATTGATGTTACATCAACTTCTCCATTTTTAAACGCATTGAATGCTGCTGCATTATCTGCAATTAATTTCAATACAATATTATCTACTTTTTACATTTGCTGCATCATAATAATTAGGATTTTTTTCTAATTTAATTTCTGAATCATGTACCCATTCTTTCATAATATATTTACCTGAAGATAAAACATTTTTCTGCATCCTCTGCAAAATATTTATCTCCTTTTTTTCAGATAAGAATTTTTTTCATTTGCTGGCATATATGTTTTGAATGTTAATAAATCATCAAAATAAGGTGTAGGTGCTTCTAATGTTACTTCAATAGTTTTGTCATCTACAACTTTAATTCCTAAATCTTCAGCTTTTGCTTTACCATTATTAAATGCTTCTGCATTTTTTATTGGATATAACATGTAAGAATATTGAGAGGCTGTATTAGGATCTAACGCTCTTAACCATCCTACTTTAAAGTCATTTGCTGTTATAGGATCTCCGTTTGACCATTTAATTCCATCTCTTAAGTGGAATGTCCATTTTAATCCGTCTTCTGATACTTCCCATTTTTCAGCTAATCCACCCTACAATTTTTTTCCATCTTTATCTCTTTTTAAAAGCCCTTCTGAAATTAAATCATTTACTGTTCCACCTATAATATCTGTTGATAATTGTGGATCAACTGATGCTGGTTCTCCACTTAAATTTAATGTGAAAGTACTACTACTTCCTCCTTTAGATCCACATGATAAAACAAATATTAACATTGTTAATACTACTAATAATTTTTTTCATACTCATTCTCCTATCCTTTAGTTTTATATTCATCATTATATAATATTCCAAATATTTTTTTCTATTTATTTTTTTATAATTTATTTATATTTTTTTATTTTTTTATTATCATAACTTTTTATTAATGTTTAGTTATAGACTTTCTTTTTATATTCCTTTTTATTTTTGTTTAAATTATTTTTAAAAAAATAATTTTTTTATAAATCTATTTTATGTTTTTCTTTAATAAATTTACTCACAAAAAAATGCACCTTCAAATCTTAAACTTTTTTTCTGTCTAAGTTTTTAGGGTGCATTTCAATCTTAATTTTTTTACTCAATTTTTTAAGATACAACTCAAAAATTATACTTAATGTTCTAAAAATTAATTTAAAATTAAAAATAATTATTATTTTTTTATTTATTAGTTATTTTTTTATTGATAAATTAGATATATTAAATTCTCCTCAATTGCCATAAATCCTAATCCTTGTACTTTAGGATTAACTAAATATTTTCTCTCTCTATGGAATAAAGTTCCAACAGGTACTTCCTCAGCTATAATTTGCTCTATCTCTCTCATTGCTTCATATCTAACTTTTTGATCTCCTGTTGATTTAACTTTTTTTAACCAATTCATCATATTTAGGATTTGAATACTTACCGTGGTTATTTCCACCATTTGTTGTAAATAAGTCTAAGTAAGTTATTGGATCTTTAAAGTCTCCTGACCATCCAGCTAATACTATGTCAAATTGTTGAGATTTCATTCTTGAAACTCTTTCTTTGAACTCAACCGCTGCTAAGTTTAAATTAACTCCTAAATTTTTTTATTTAAACTTTCTTGAATGTATTCTGCTATAACTTTATTGTTTCCACTATCATTAAATAATAATTCTAAAGAAGGAAACTCTTTTAATCCTAATTCTTTCAATCCTTCAGCTAATAATTTTTTTAGACTTCTTCTGGATTAAATCCTGGAATTTGACTCGTTACTTCTTCTGTGAAGTCTGCTTTTTTTCTAATCCTTTCATTCCAATTCCTGCTGGTACAAATGTTTTAGCAGGAGCTCCTGAAAGCATTTAATACTTTACTTGTCATTTCTTCTCTATTTACTGCCATTAATAAAGCTTTTCTAATATTTTTTTGTTTGTTAAAACTTTATTTTTTTCATATTAAATTCCATATACCACACTGAACCATCATTATTTGATTTCAATCTGTCATCTCCTGCAAATTCTTTTGCTTGTTCAGTAGTTACTGATGTTACGTCAACTTCTCCATTTTTTTAAATGCATTAAATGCTGCCGCATTATCTGAAATTAATTTCAATACAACATTATCTACTTTTACATTTGCTGCATCATAATAATTAGGATTTTTTTCTAATTTAATTTCTGAATCATGAGTCCATTCTTTCATAACATAAGAATCTGAAGACACAAAATTTTCTGAATCCTCTGTGTAATATTTATCTCCTTTTTTCAGATAATACTTTTTGTGTTTACTGGTAAATATGTTTTGAACGTTACTAAATCCTCAAAATAAGGTGTTGGTGCTTCTAAAGTTACTTCTATTGTTTTTATCATCTATAACTTTAATACCTAAATCTTCTGCTTTTACTTTATCATTGTTAAATGCTTCTCCATTTTTTATTGGATATAACATATATGAATATTGAGACGCTACTTTTGGATCTAATCCTCTTACCCAAGCTGTTTTAAAGTCTTCTGCTGTTATTGGATCTCCGTTTGACCATTTAATTCCATCTCTTAAATGGAATGTCCATTTTAATCCATCTTCTGAAACTTCCCATTTTTCTGCTAATCCACCTACAACTTTCCCATCTTTATCTCTTTTTAAAATACCTTCCGAAATAAATGTAAGAACATCACTTCCTGCAACATCTGTTGATAGTTGTGGATCTACAGACTCTGGTTCCGCAGTTATATTTAAAGTGAAAGTATTACTTGAGCTCCCTACCTTTAGATCCACATGATAAAATAAATACCAACATTGCTAATATTGTTAATAATTTTTTTCATATTATCACTCCTAAAAAAATTTGTTATGAATTATTATACACTATTTTTTTATAAAAAAATTCTATATTATTTTTTTAAAACAGCATATTTTTTTATATTATTTCATATTTTTTTATAATCATAAAAAAAGTATACTTTAACTTGTTCCATTTTTTACAAAAAAACTCTAATTACTAAGTACAAAATACCTACTAATTAGAGTTTTTAAAGAATTAGCTGGGCTGAATGGATTCGAACCATTGGAATGCTGGAGTCAAAGTCCAGTGCCTTACCGCTTGGCGACAGCCCAATATCATTTTTGAAATATCTTTTTATAAGACAAGACTCATTATACAATTTTTTTCATTTTTGTCAACTATTTTTTTCAAAAAAATATTTTTTTAAAAATTTTTATATTTCAATTTTATGTATTTTTTTATATATTTTTTTAATTTTATGATAGAATATCTTAAATTTTTTTAGAAAGGATTTTAAAGTTATATTTAATTATGAAAATTCAAGAACATTATTTCACATATTTTAGCAAAAATACATATTCAAAGTCTTGCTTTTTAGTATTTTTCTTTGCTTATATTTTTATTAATAATTCCAAAAAAATTTTTTAAAATGAAAAATAAGAACCAACTTAACGCTTATGCAACTTTTTTTAGGTTTAATTGCATTATTTTTCAAAAAAATCGGTGATTCAATTTACCGTTATTTATATCAAGGTGAAACAATTCCAGAAGTCTTACTTCTATATCTTTGTAATTTTGTTGTAGTTTTTAGGTGCTTTATATTTAATTACAAAAAAATAAAAAAATTTATTTAGTGTTACTTATTTTTTTAAGTTTTTGGATCAATTTTTTTGCATTACTTTTTACCAGGAATTAGCTATTATCACAATGATTTTTTTATATTTATATTTTTTACAATTACACATACTTTTTATTCCAATCATTGTTATTTATGGTTTTTGTATACTTAAAAAGAAACAATAACAAAAAGATTTTTATAACTGGTTGTATTGGACTTTCAGCTATATTTATTTATGCTATAATTTACAATTCAATTTTTTTAAAACAGATGCAATGTTTTTTTAAAAAAATTATATTACTCCATTTTTTTCAGTTTTATAAAACCTTTTTGGCTTTATCGTATTGTACTTGTGAGTTGTATGTTTATTCTTTCATCTTTAATGTATTTACCTTTTTAGACATAAAACAAAAAGACTTTAAGATTTTTTTCCTAAAGTCTTTTCTTTTTTTATTTTTATTCTTTTTTTCATCCACAACAGGTTCTTTATTAATTTTAACTGTTGAGCTACTTTTTCATTATTTCTAACTTTCATTATTCTAACACCTGATGTAGCTCTTCCTATTACTGAAACATTATTTACTGTTGTTCTAATCAATGTTCCTTCTGATGTTATTAACATTATCTCAGCATCATTTTCCACAATTTTAACATCTACTATTTGTCCTGTTTTTTCTCCAACTTTAAAGTTTGTAATTCCTTTTCCACCTCTTGTTTGAGCTCTATACTCTTTAAGAGCTGTTCTTTTTCCATATCCTTCTTCTGTTATCGTTAAAACTGTTTTATCCTCAATATTCTCTGCCTCAGGATTTATTATTGCAGCAGATACAACAAAATCTTTACTTCTAAGAGTAATTCCTTTTACTCCTGCAGCAGTTCTTCCCATACTTCTTACATCTTCTTCCGAGAATCTTATCGCAAATCCATTATTTGTAGCAATAAATATTTCATTTTTTTGATTTCCACTTGTTACGCCAACATATGTTAATTGATCATCATCTTTTATTGTTAAAGCTCTTATTCCATTTTTATTAATATTACTAAATAATGATAAATCTGTTTTCTTAACAATACCGTCTTTTGTTACAAATAATACTTGTTTATTTTTATCAAATTCACGAACTCTAATTACAGTGCTTACTTTTTCATCTTCACCTAATTTAATTAGATTTCCTATCAATTTCCCTCTTGCTTGTTTTCCTACTTCAGGAATTTCATAAACTTTTAAGCTAAATACTTTCCCTTTATCTGTAAATACTAATAATGTATCTAAGTTTTTTTAGCAATATACATATCTTTAACAACATCATCTTCTATTGTATTTGTTGCATTTACTCCAACTCCACCTCTTCTTTGTGAATGATACGAGTCCGTTGCTATTCTTTTTACATATCCTTTTTCAGTCAATGTCACTACAACATCTTCATCTTTAATCAAGTCTTCTATACCTATTTCAACTCTTGCATTTTGAATTTCTGTTTTTCTTTCATCACCAAAGTTTTTCTTTTAAGCTCTAATACTTCATCTTTTATAATTCTATATTTTTTTATTGTCATCAGCTAAAAATAGACTTCAATTCTTCAATTAATAACATTAAATCTCTATATTCTTGTTCAATTTTATCTCTTTCTAGTCCAGTCAATCTTTGCAATCTCATATCTAATATTGATCTTGCTTGAATTTCTGTAAATCCAAAGTTTGCCATTAATTGCTCTCTCGCAATATTCGCATCTCTCGATCCTCTAATAATTTTAATAACTTCATCTATATTGTCTAAAAGCTATTTTTAAATCCTTCCAAGATATGAGCTCTATTTTTCAGCTTTCGTTAAATCAAATTTTACTCTTCTTGTTACAACTTCATATCTATGTGCTAAATAATTTTTCTAAAATTTGTTTTTAAATTCAATACTTTTGGAGCATTATTTACTAAAAGCTAGCATTATTATTCCAAATGTATTTTTGTAAATCTGTATATTTATATAAACTATTTAATACTAACTCGCTTTCTTCTCCTTTTTTTAATTTCAATAACTATTCTTATTCCTTCTCTGTCCGATTCATCTCTCAAGTCTGAAATTCCAGTTATTTTTTTATTTCTAACTAATTCTGCTATTTTTTCAATTAATCTAGATTTATTTACTTGATAAGGAATTTCCGTTACAATTATTGATTCTCTTCCTTTTTTTATCTGTCTCAATTTTAACTTTTCCAGCAACTCTAACTTTTCCACGCCCAGTTTTATACGCATCTATTATTCCTTGTTTCCCATTAATTGTCGCACCTGTTGGAAAATCAGGTCCTTTTATGTGAGTCATTAATTCTTCAATCGTAATATCTCTATTATCAATTAAAGCTACAATTCCATCACAAACTTCAGATAAATTGTGTGGCGGTATGTTTGTCGCCATTCCAACTGCTATTCCATTCGCTCCATTTAATAATAAATTTGGTAATTTTGCTGGTAAAACTGTCGGCTCATCCAAACTTTCATCAAAGTTTTTTCTATAATCTATCGTATCTTTATCTATATCTTGCAACAATTCGTTAGTTAATTTAGCCATTCTTGCTTCGGTATATCTCATGGCAGCAGCTTCGTCCCCATCGATTGATCCGAAGTTTCCATGCCCGTCAATCAATTCATATCTCATATTAAAGTCTTGAGCCATTCTTACCATCGCTCCATAAACCGAACTATCTCCGTGCGGATGGTATTTCCCCAATACATCCCCAACAATTCTTGCCGATTTTTTAAACGGACTTTTATGTGTCATTCCCATTTCGTTCATTGCAAATAATATTCTTCTATGAACAGGTTTCAATCCATCTCTTACATCAGGTAACGCACGACTTACAATTACTGACATTGAATAATCTAAATAAGATGCTTTTATTTCATCTTCAATATAAATATTCACTTCATTTGATAAGTCTGTTTCTTTTGTCCCTTCAACGATAATTTCTCTATCGTCATTCATATCCATTTCTTCTAATTCTTTCTTTTCATCATCATCTCTGAAATCGTCTGACATTTTTTTCACCTCTTATTTTTATACTTTTCTATTTTAATATTTTTTTCCATTACTACTTTTTTTGATTTACTAACCCACATTTTTCATAAAATGCAATTGCTCTTTCATTAAACGAATAAACATCTAATGTTAAATTGTAACATCCTATTTCTTTTTGCATAATTTTTCCACAAAGTCATAAAGTTGCTTTCCTATATTTCCACTTCTACTATTTTTTTATCTACACAAAAATCATCTATAAATAATGTCTTTACTTTTTGCAAACTATCATTTTTCCTCTATGTTTTTTTAATGCACAAAAAAATATGCCCCAAAGTTCTATTTTTCTTCATCTATTGCTAAAAAAATATAACTTTTTTTCATCATGAATATTTTTTTCTAATGCTTCATCTGTATATTTTTCTTGATCCTTTTTTTAAATAAATCAGCTTCTTCCTTCTACATGCACATCATGTACTTGATAAAAGTAATTTTGCAATTTCAGGTATATCATGTTTTTGTCGCTTTTTCTTATTTTTCATTTTTCTTCCCTTTTTTTATTACACATCTAAGTTTCTTACATAATTTGCATTTTTCTTCTATAAATTGTCTTCTAGGTTCTACTTTATCACCCATTAAAACATTAAACATTTTATCTGCATAACTTGCATCTTCCATCGATACTTTAAGTAATGTTCTTACTTCTGGATCTAATGTTGTTTCCCATAATTGTTCAGGATTCATTTCTCCTAATCCTTTATATCTTTGGACAGTATATCTTCTATTATCTCTTTCTAATACTGTTGTTATTTGTTTTTAATTGTTCATCAGAATAAGCATATTTTATTGCTCTTCCTGCTTGAATTTTTATATAAAAGGTGGCTGTGCAATATAAACATACCCTTCATTAATAAGTTCTCTTAAATGTCTATAGAAGAATGTCAACATCAATGTTCTTATATGAGCTCCATCGACATCGGCATCTGTCATTATTACAATTTTATGGTATCTTAATTTTTCAAGGTTCATATCTTCACCAAATCCAGCTCCAAATGCTGTAATCATGTCCCTTATTTCTGCATTTTCTAACGCTTTATGAACTCCTGATTTTTCTACATTTAATATTTTCCCTCTAAGTGGCAATATTGCTTGGAATCTTCTATCTCTTCCCATTTTTGCCGATCCACCCGCTGAGTTACCCTCAACTATAAATATTTCAGATTCTGCCGGATCTTTACTTGAACAGTCTGCAAGTTTACCTGGAAGTGATCCCACTTCTAATGTATTTTTTCTTAATACTAATTCTCTTGCTTTTTTTGCAGCCTCTCTAGCTTTTTTAGATACTGCCATTTTTTCTATTATTTTTTCAGCTTCTTTTGGATGATCTTCTAAATAAAATTTCAAGTTTGTTCCAACTATATTTGACACAATTCCAGTAACTTCACTATTTCCTAGTTTAGTTTTTGTTTGCCCCTCAAATTGTGGCTCAGGAATTTTAACACTTATAACACAAACTAAACCTTCTCTAACGTCAGATCCTTGGAATGTTCCATCTTTTTCTTTTATTAAATTCATTTGTTTTGCAATATCGTTAATCGTTCTAGTTAAAGCTGTTCTAAATCCACTTACATGCGTTCCACCTTCATGAGTATTAATATTATTTACAAATGAATAAACATTTTCCCTTTGTGATAATGTATAAGTCATAGCAATTTCAGCTTCAACAAATTTAGCTCCTCGCATTTTTTTGTAGTCGTTCCATCTTCATTTTTGTACTTCTACTTCTTTTTGCTTCCTCTATTTGATATGTATCAGACATATAAATTACATCTTCTATAACTTTATCATCGTCATCTGCTATCTCTCTTAAAAAATCTTTAATTCCACCTTCAAATATAAACGTTTCTTCTTTTAAAGCATCCTTTTTTCTTTCATCAATTAAAGTGATTGTAAGCCCTTTATTTAAGTATGCTAATTCTTTTAATCTTGATTGTAAAACTGAATAATCATACACCGTTGTTTCAAATATTTCAGCATCTGCTTTAAATTTTACTGTTGTTCCATGTGCTTCTTCTGGAGCTTCACCTATTACAACTGGAGCTGATGTAGGTATTCCTCTTGCAAATGTTTGTCTTGTAATAGCTCCATCTCTAGTTACTGTTGCTTCTACCCATTCAGATAATGCATTTACTACTGAAATTCCTACTCCGTGTAATCCTCCAGATACTTTATAGTTATCATTATCAAATTTTCCTCCAGCATGTAAAACTGTCATAACTACCTCTAATGTAGATTTTCCTGTTTTATGCATAGAAACCGGGATTCCACGCCCATTATCTTGAACTTCTATTACATTATCTTCTAAAATTTTAACTACTATATTATTACATATCCCAGCTAATGCTTCGTCCACACTATTATCCACGATTTCCCATACTAAATGATGCAACCCTCTCGATGAAGTTGACCCTATATACATTCCTGGTCTTTTTCTTACGGCTTCCAATCCTTCTAAGACCGTAATACTCTCTGCTCCATAATTGTTATTAGACATTTATTTCCTCCATATTTATTTTTTTATTATTTTTATTATTTTTTTGTTTCATATGAAACTTTTTATATTTTCATAATATATAATTTTTATCATATTTTTGTCAAAAGGTTAATTTTTAAATTAAAATGAAATTTTTTTAATTTTTCTTATATTTATTTTATTTACCTTCTTCCAACTTTTTTTCAAATATCTTTTTTTGTTTTTGATTTTATATTTATTCTCATTTTTTTGATAAATTCTTTGATTTTTCCAACCATTTTTAACTACTTTTTCTAAAGTTTCCAAAACTTCATCAAATTCTTTCAAATTTTTCATGAGCATAAATTAGACTTATATAATTTTTTTATAATTATCTGGCTCTAATGCTATAAGCTGTTTACTTACTTTTTTTGCTCTTTCATAATCTTTTTAATACTAAGACTGAATATCTTCCTTCCATATTTAAAAGCCATTTTCATAGGAAAACCACTATTTTTTTATAATTTATTATTAAAAGTTCCATTTCATCCCATAAAACTTCGGACACTATTAATTCATAAAATTTTTTTCATATACTAATGGAGTTGCTATATAATCTGAATTTATAGAAATATTATAGTTTTTCCACAGCTTTTTTTCCACATTTCCTATTGAATAATACGCATCTGCTATTTTCATATAAAGATAATATTCTGCAGCATCAGACATATTTTTTTATTTTATTTTTCATATATATCCATTGCTGTTTCAAATTTACCTATTCTTAAATGTAACTCTGCCAATTCATAAAATCCATCAATATTATCAGGTTCCATTTCTATTGCTAATTTTATGTAATTCATTGATTTTTTTATAATGTTTTTAAATTCATAGAGCTAATTGCCATATTCAAATATACATGATAATTTTTTTGATTTTTTTCAATATTTTTTTCATAATAAATCATTGATTTTTTTATATTTTTTTCTAATTCCTGATTTAAATATCCCATAGTAAACAATACTTCTAAATCGTCACTATAATATTTATAAGCTTTTTTCTGCATATTTAAGTCTTTCAACAAATGCCTCAATTTGTGATAACACTTTACACATTAACATTAATCCTCTTTTTGTTATACTCCTCTATCTCAAATATAGTTTCTAAATAAATTATCGCACTTTGAATATCTCCTTTTTCTAATTCAATTTCAGTTTCCTTTAATAACTCCTCTATTGTCATCTTTTTCATTAAAAAAACTATACTATTTACAAGTCTTTCATATTCTTCTGCTCTCATTTCTATCGCTTTGAGTAACATATGAAGTTATATAAATAAAATCTTTTGTAAATATTATAGTTCTTTTTCCCTTTCTCTTTTATCGATAAATCTATTATTTTTCGCTTTTTTTCCAATATTTTTTTATTACAATCTTCTTTTTATAAAAAAATTTCATAATCCATTATTAAATCTATTTCTTTTTAAATTTATAAAAAAATATTATTTTTCTATATAAATATACATTTTATTTTATTTTTTTCCTCTATTTTTTTCTAAAAATTCATTTCATTTTTTTATTTTTTTCTTAATACTTTCTTTCTTTCTTTTTTTATAAATATTTGTATCTTTAGTTCCAATTTTTAAAATCAATATACATACTTATTAAAATTTCTACATCTCTTTTTATTTTTCATTTTTTTATTTCTTCTCTATAATCACTATTTTCTTCAATTTCTATGTTTGCCTTTTTCACATAAACAAAGCAACTCTGAAAAAAACACTTTGTGCCAAAAAAATCTCGTACTTTATAATATGTATATGTATCTGTTTTTTTGTTAAATTAATTGCCTCTGTTTCTCCAATATATGGATCTCTTTCTATTAATTCTTTCATCTTTCTTTGTTTTTATTATTTCTTCATTTTCATAACATTCAAAAACATCTTTCTTCTTCATTACTTGTCAAAAATACTTTTTCCACAAGTTTTACACTTTTTATATCCTTCTCCCAATAAAAAAATCTCTTTTTTTAGCTGAATTTATAGCTATTTCTTTCATTTTTTTCTGCTATTTCTGGATATGTTATTTTTGATATACTTTCCTCAATTTTTTTATTTTTTTCTTCAGAAAGTTTTTATTTCACTAAATTCTTTTTATTTTTCTCTATATTTTTCTTCTCTTTTTTTCTAAAAAAATTTTTCTATTTTTTTCAATTATTTCTTCTTTTTTTATATCTATCAAGTTCTCTATTTATCTTTTTTTATTTCAAGATTATAAACTACTTTTTTTCTAAAAAAATCATTTATTTTTTTAAAATTATTCTTCTTGAGATACAATTAAAAGCCTGATAAATATTACTTTCTTTTACATTTATAAAAAGCTTTCCATTGTGTAAATATTTAGGTTCACAATTTGCACTTATTATTTCATCAAATATTTTTTTCCCAATTTTTTTACTTAATTTCCATAAATTATATCCTTCTGTATTAAAAAAATCGAACTTTTTTCTCAATCAAATTATTTGTCAAATTTTTTTATAGAAACATATCCTTTACTCATCAACTATCACCTTTCCCCTATCTACAATAATTTTTTTCCCTTCTATTCCCAAATCTTCCGTAGATGTTATAAAAACATTGTATTTTTTTATTTACAAAAATAATTTAGTATACTTTTTTTCTAATCTCATCAAAAATATGAGCCACATCGTCCATTATAAATATAGGATATTCATTTTTTTCTTTAACTAACATATCTATTTCTGATACTTTCAACGAAAAATATTATTGATTTTTTTCTCCTTGAGACGAATACATTTTAGCATTTTTTTCCATTTAACTCAAATACAAAATCATCTTTTTTTGTGGATAAAAGTAAACTAAATCCTAAATATTTTTTTCTCTTTCAATTTTTTTCTACATTGTATCTCAAATTTTTTTCCTTTAATTCTTCATGACTTTGTTTTTCTATATTTCCTAAAAAAACATTCATATTTTTAATTTTAATTCAGATTTTTTTCATCAAATAATTTACGATAATTTAAGTTAAGTAAAATTGATAAACTTCTTATAAATTCTCGTCTATATAAAATTATATTTAATCCTTCTTCTATAAATTTTTTTCATTATATATTTTATAAATTTCATCTTCTGTTTTTTTATCTTTTTATTAATTTATTTCTTGTTTTTTTAATATTTTTTTCAAAATCAACTATTGATTTTTAAATAATTTTTTTAGCTTGTGAAATTTCATAATTAAAAAAATTACGTCTAACTCCCGGATTTCCCACTATAAGTTCTATATCTTCAGGAATAAATGAAATTATATTCAAAAGCCCAACATAATCAATATAACTATTTTTTTCGTTCTATTCACATAAAAAAATCTCTTTTATCTTCATTTACATCTATTGCTATCGTATTTTTCATTTTCATTTTTTTACTAATATACTTTCCAAAAAAACAGTCACTCTATTCCAATTATACTTTATTAATTCTTTATTTTTTGTTCTAAAGCTTTTTTTCCTGTTGCTAAAAAAATGAACAAACTTCTATCAATGATGTTTTTTTCCCTGTCCATTTTTTTACCATATATTAAATTAAAATTTCTATCTAAATCTATTTTTTTATTTTTCTAAACAACGAAAATTATTGTAATTTATTTGACTTAAATACATTTCATCCTCTTTTTATTAAATATATTTTTTTAGTGAAAATATAGGTTTATTTCTAACTATTTTTTTCATTTCCTAAAAATTCTCTCATCGCTTTCAATGTTTTTTTCCAGCATCTTTCACTATAAAATTATATACCCCATTACCTTTTTGTGTCAATAAAAAAATCCTCTTATATATTTATCTTTAAAAAAATATTTGTGCTCTAACTCTTTCTATTTCACTCCATGGAATTTGAATATAATCTTCTGGATTTCTTTCATTATAAAATTCAAAAGCTTTATTTCCAACTAAAAATATTTCCGTGTTTATTTCCAAAAAAATCCTGACATATTATTAGCTTTTAGTCGTAAAAAAATATTTTTTTGTGTTTTTGTGAAATTGCCATATTCTCCTCTTTTCTTTTTTTGTTTTTATAGTAAAAAGAAGCTAAACTATTAAATTTAGACTTCCTTTTTATTTTTATAATTTTATTTTTTTATATTTTTAGAATATTCCTATTACATGCCCTACAATACCAACTGCAAATAATCCAAAAATAATTGCGATTGGATTAACTTTTTTCTTAAGTAGCCACATACATAAGAATGTTAATAATAATGCTGCAAATCCTGGAATTAATTGGTTTAAGTTATCTTGTAATGTTGTAACTTTTTCTGGTGACAATGCCATTCCGCTTGCTAATTGAGATAACACAGTTTGTAATTGTGTTCCATCAACTGATTGGATTTTATCAAATTCAACATAAGCTCCTTTTGATAAAGTTACTTTTGAAATTACCATTGGGAAGTTTATTGATGTCCATCTTTGAACTAAAATTCCCATTACAAACATTCCTAATATTGAAGCTCCTTTAGTTATTGTTTGTAAAATTCCACCTGATAAATCTTTTGTAATTTCTGACCCTTTTTGATAACCAAGTTCTTGTGTATACCATAAGAATGACACACGAATTACGTTCCATACTATAAAGAAGAATAACGGTGCAATTATTGATCCACCTGTTGCAAGTGAAGCTGCAATCGCTCCTAAAATTGGTCTAACAGTAAACCAGAATACTGGATCTCCTATTCCAGCTAAAGGTCCCATCATTCCTACTTTTACCCCTTGAATTGCTGCGTCTTCTATCGGTACTCCATTAGCTTTATCTTCTTCTAGCGCTAATGTCACTCCTAAAATTGGTGCTGCTATATATGGGTGTGTATTGAAAAATTCTAAATGTCTTTTTAAAGCTGCAGAAGCATCATCTTTATTTGGATATAATTTTTTCAATGCTGGGATTAATGAATAAGCCCAACCTCCATTTTGCATACGTTCATAGTTCCAAGAACCTTGTAAAAATTGTGAACGAAGCATAACATTACGACGATCTTCTTTTGTTAATTTTATTTTTTTATCATTCATTTTAATTTCCTCCTAATATTAATAATTATCCAAAATATCGCCTAATGGGTCTCCAGAAGCTGATCCACTTCCTCCACCATTCCCTTTATTTTTAGAAAGATTTAAGTAAATGATAGCTAAACTCATTCCTATCATTCCTGTTGCAATTAATGTTAATTGATTTAACGGTGCTAATGCAAATCCTAAGAAGAAGAAAGGCCATACTTCTTTTGTAGCCATTAAATTAATAACCATTGCATATCCAACTGCCACTACAAATCCACCACCTATTGTCATTCCTTCTGTAAACCAAGCTGGTAATGAACCTAATCCTGTTTGTACAATTTCTGACGGTATAAACATTAATAATAATGCTGGAATTGCAATACGTAATCCTTGGCATGCAAGTGCTATCATATGCCAAATTTCTACACTTTTAAAATCTCCTTTTTCAGCTGCTCTATCTGCTTGGTGAACAATAACTACTGATAATGTTCTTACTATCATTGTTAATACTAATCCTACTGTCGCTAATGTAATTGCTGCTGCTATTGCTACATTACGACCTTCTGGTGTAAAGTTTCCTGCTTTAACGAAAATTATAGCTGATGCTACTGAAGCAAGTGCTGCATCTGGTGCTACTGCTGCTCCTATATTTGCCCATCCTAACGCTATTAATTGTAATGCTCCACCTAATATTATACATTCTGATAAATGCCCTGTTGCTAATCCTATTAACGAACAAGCAATTATTGGTTGATGAAATTGAAATTGGTCAAGTATTCCTTCCATTCCTGCCAAAAATGCAACTACTAGTACAAGAATAATTGCAATAATACTAAATTCCATAATATCCTCCTATTTTTTTATAATTTTAATCCTTCTCCAGCTTTTTGCTGATATTAATTTAAATAAATCTTGTGGTTTATCTGCTGTTACTTTACGAACATCAAATTTTACTCCCAATTCATTTAATTTTTTTATAAGTTTCGACATCTTCTTGATTCATTGATAAAACATTATTTACTAATACTTTACCTACTGAATGTGCCATTGATCCTATATTTAATTCTTTTATTTCTACACCTTTTTCAACTACATATAATGCATCTTGTGGATTTTCAAATAATAATAATGCTTTTGTTCCACCAAAACGAGTATCTTTTGATACTTCTACTAATTTATCTAAAGGTATTGTGTGAGCTTTTACACCCGGAGGTGCTGCTTGCTCTATTAATTTTTTACGTAAATCATCTTTTGCAACTGAATCTGAAACTACAATTATTCTATCTGGATTTGTACTTTTTGCCCAATTTGTTGCAACTTGTCCATGTAAAAGACGAGTATCTACTCTTGCTAAAACAATTTTTAATTTTCCATCTCCTATAATTGTTCCTTCTGGAATTGCTGCTTGTGATGTTGCTTGTACTGCTACTACTTCTTCTTCTTTTTTAGCTGGCTCTAAATGTTCAGGTTTTACTTTTATTTGATCTTTTCCTGAATTAATTAGTGCTTTTGCAACATCGTGAGCTTTATCTTTTTCTTCTCTTTCTCCATAAGCTTCTAATAACATCGGTAAATTAAGTCCTGCAACTATTGCTCTAGTTTCTGGAGATTCTTCTAATAATCTATTAGCTTGATTGAAAGGACTTCCTCCCCATAAATCTACTAGAAATAAAATTTCTTCTGTTTCCAATTTTGTTATGGGACTGCTTGAAGTTTTCTATAAAGATCTTCAGGGATCTTCATTTGGCATAAATACAACTGCTTCTACTTTTTCTGTTTCTCCCAAAATCATAGAAGATGACTGTTTTATCCCAGCTGCAAATTCACCATGTGTTGCAATGATAATTCCTACCATTTTTTTACCTCCTATTTATAATTTAAAAAAAATTTTACTTCTCTCCACTTTATTATTATAACTTTATTTTTAAAAAAACAATACTTATATTTATTTATTTTATTTATGTTTAATCTTTTTTTATAATAAATTATATTTTTTTACTTTTATTATATCTTTTTACTTAACTATTTCCTATTTTTATAATAAAAAAATGAGATTTTTTTATAAATCTCATCTTTCAATTTTTATAATGTTTCAATTTTTTTATTTTTTTCTCCATTAAACTCCACTATATCTCCAGGATATATTTTTTTACCTCTTCTTGTTTCTATTTCATCATTTACTTTTTACTAATCCATCAAGTATTATCATTTTTGATTCAACTCCAGAACTTGTAAAATTTGCCCATTTTAAAAGTTGATCTAATTTAATAAATTCTGTTTTTTTATTTTTTTATTATTTCTATTTCATCATTTAATTTATCCATTTTTTTATCTCTTTTTCTTTTTAAATTTATTGCGTTATATTTTTGTTTTTATTCTATCTATTTGATTTTTTTAAAAATTTTTATCTTCTGCTATTTTTTTCCTCAATTTTTTTCTAATACTGCTTATAACTGTACTATGATCTCTTCCTCCAAAAAGTCCTCCTATTGATGTTAAATTTAAATCTAACATCTCTTTTTAAAAATAAACATAGATATTTGTCTTGCATTTACTATTTCAGCTTGTCTTTTTTTAGATTTCATATCTGATACTGATATAGTAAATTCTTGAGATACTACTTCTATTATTTTTTTCTGCCGTAATTTTTAGCTTTTTGTGTTTTCACTCTATTAGCTAATTCATCTTGTGCTTGTTGTATAGTTATATTTTCATTTAATAAACTTGCTCTTGCAATTATTGTAGTTAATACTCCTTCTAATTCCCTTACATTAGAACTAACATTATCTGCTATATATTCCAATATATTTTTTTCTATTTTTTTATATTTTTTTCATAGCTGTAAAATTTTTCTAATATTTGCATTCTCGTTTCATATCCCGGTCTTTGCATTTCAATTGTTACTCCTTGAACAAATCTCGTTTCAAGTCTTTCAGATAAATTTTTTTATATCTTTTGGATATCTATCACTTATCATTATAATTTGTTTTCCAGATTCTTGTAATTTATTAAATGTATGGAAAAAAATTCTTCTTGAACTTTACCTTCTCCTTGTGCAAATATTTTTTTCAAAAAAATTGAATATCATCTAATAAAAGAACATCTAAATTTCTAAAATTATCTCTAAATCTTTCTATTCTATGTTCTCTTATAACTTTATAATATTCATTTGAAAAATTCTTCAGATGTCACATAAAAAAACTCTTTTATCTGGTCTTTTTTTCCAAAATTGCATTTCCTACAGCTTGCATCAAATGTGTTTTTTTCCAAGTCCTGATCCTCCATAAATAAATAAAGGATTGTAAGCTGGTTCATCTTTAGTTGTTACTGAATCAATAACTGCAAAACAAAAGCTCCATAAGCAAGTTTACTATTATCTCCTATTACAAAAATTATACATTGTTTTACTTTTTATTCAAATTAGTTTTATTTTTGTTGCATTTTAAATTCTTGTATTCTATATATATCTTTTGTGTTATTTTTCTACTTTTTTTCATTTCAAAAACAACATCAATACTTTCATCAAGTAAAATTTCTGCTGCATCTTCTATTTTTAAAAAAATTTTTTTCAATTTCTGTTTTTTATTAATAAACTTTCACAAATTAAAGTTAATGTATTATCTGAAAAAAATCTTTTTGCCTCAACATTCTTAAAAAAATCATATTATATTTATTTTTCTTCAACACTCGTTTTTACAAATTTTTTTATTTTTTTCCCACAAATCTGAGGCTTTATAATCCATAATTTATTCGTATGATCAAAAATTTTTAATCATACTCTCCTTTCTAAATTTAAAAAAATCATTATATATTTATTTTTTTATAAATTGAATAAAAAAATTTTTATCATAAAAATTATATATTTTTTTCAAGATATTAACATTTCCACAGTGTTTTTCCACATAAAAAAATAATAAAAAAATAATATTTTTTTATACACTTTTCCACATTTTTCCACACTTTACCCACATTTATAAAAAAATATAGAAAAAAAGCCATTCTTTTAAAATTTTCCACTTTTTCCAAAAAAAGTTGTTAAAAAATATGTAGAAAAAAATGTAGATATAAATTAACTAACATTTTTTTCCAAAATTATCCACAATAAAAAAATTAAACAAAACCCTTAAAAAAACTATATTTCCACGAATCCACTGACTATAATAATAATAATATAAATAAAGAATAAATATATTATATATTATATAATGTTGATAAAAAAAATAAAAAAAATATATAAAACAAAAAAAACTTATAAATAAAAGTAAATAAGACTTGACTTTTTTTATTATTTTTTTGTATATTATATGATGTACATAAATTAAAAAAATCAATTTTTAATAAATTATAAAAAGTTATAGAAAGGAAAAAGGAATGACAAAAAAGAACATACCAACCAAATAAAAGAAAAAAAGAAAAAAAGATCACGGATTTAGAACAAGAATGAAAAACTAAAAATGGAAGAAAAAGTTTTTAAAAAGAAGAAGAGATAAAGGTAGAACAAAATTATCAGCATAACCCGGTGACAAAATAAAACACCGGTTTTTTTAAATAAAAAAAATAAAAATTTCATTTAGGAAATATTTATGTCAATTAATAAAATAAAAAAACTAGAGAATTTTTCAAAAATTTATAATAATTCAAAAAAATATATACAAAATATACAATAATTTTTTTGTTAATAAAAAAATAATACTAATAAAAAAATTTGGTTTTGTAGCCAGTAAAAAAACAGGAAATGCAGTTAATAGAAATAGAATAAAAAGATTATTTAGAGAAGTTATAAAAAAATAATCAGGATAAATTTAAAGAAAAAGATTATATAATTGTAGGGAAAGCTATATTAAAAGAAAATATAGCTAATTTGTGTTATAAAGATATAGAAAAAGATATATTAAAAGGTTTAAAAAAATAAAAATCATAACGGAGGAATGATGTTTAGAATAAAATTTTTTTAGAAATGATAGCAGTAGATGTGTTAAAAAGCTATTAATGGAATTGTTGGAAATTATGGAATTGCTATAATTATTGTTACTATTTTTAATGAGAATATTAATTTTTTTCCATTAACTTTAAAACAAGAAAAAAATCAATGAAAAAAATGAAAGATATACAACCTGAAGTAGATAAAATTAGAGAAAAGTATAAAGATGATCCACAAACATTAAATCAAAAAAACAATGGAAATTTATAAAGAAAATAATGTAAATCCTATGGGAGGATGTTTACCTATTTTTAATACAAATGCCTATTTTTTTGTAGCTTTATATTATGCTTTTGTTGGAAATACTATTCCTTCAGATGCTACATTTTTTTATGGTTTAATTTAAAAACAACCAGATCATTTTTATGAAACTAGGAACATTTACAATTAATTTATTACCTATTTTAAATACTTTAGTAACATTTATTCAACAAAAAAAGTAATGATGGGAGTACAACCACAAGATAAAAAAATAATCCTATGAGCTCTATGTTATATACGATGCCACTTATGATGTTATTTATATTTTTATAATATGCCTTCAGGAGTAACGCTATATTATTTAGTTTCAGGAGTATTATCAGTATTACAACAATATTTCATAATGAAAGGAAGAAATTAATTATGAAACTACAAGCTCAAAATAGAACAGAATTAGAAGAAATGATAAAAAGAAGCATCACATTAAATGATGATGAAACTGTTAAAATAACAGTTATAAAAAGAGCCTAAAAAAATATTATTTTTTTAATATAAAAAGGAACTTATGAAGTAGAAATAATAAAAAAATCAGATGAAAAAGTAAAAAGAATTTCACAAAAAAAGAACAAAAAAATAGAAAAATAAAACTTATGAGTATAAAGAAAAATCTTTTGAAAAAAAAAGAAAAAAATTTTTGAAAATAAAAAAAGAAAAATACTAAAGAATATGAACATAAAAACACCTAAATTTGAAAAAAAGAAGAAAAAAAGTTGAAACTGATTTAAATGAAAATACAAATTATAACAAAAATTAGAGGTTTTTATAAAAAGAATTTATTGTTAAAAACAAAATTAGATATAACAATATTAGATATAAAAAAAGTTGGAGACAGATATATTGTAAATTTAGATGGAAAAAGATATGAGATACTTAATAGGAGAAAAAAAGGAAGTACATTAAATAGTTTAGAATATTTATTGACATCTATTAAAAACTTTTTAAAAAAATATAAAAAGTAGTTATTGATTCAAATAATTACAAAGAAAGTAGAGAAAAAGTATTAAGAAATTTAGCTAGAAAAACAAGGAAAAAAAGTACAAGAAACAGGTAGATCAATAAAAATTAAATCCAATGTCTGCTAGAGAAAGAAAAAAATAATGCATGAAGAAAATTTCTTATATGAAAGGTCTTAAAACAGAAAGTCAGGGAGAAGAACCAAAAAGATTTTTTTGGTAATAAAACCTGAATAAAAAAAGAAAAATGAGGTATAGCAAATGTTATTTGATACAATAGCTGCCATCTCAACTCCTAGAGGAGAAGGTGGAATAGGAATAGTAAGAATATCAGGAGATAAATCATTTGAAATTTTTAAATAAAATATTTAGAAAAAAAGAGCCCAAATAGTGATTTGGGTTTTTCTAAATTTAATTATGGATTTATTTATGATGAAGAAAAAAATAATAGATGAAGTGATGATAGTAAGATTAAAAGCACCTAAAACTTATACTTGTGAAGATATAGTTGAAATAAATTGTCACGGTGGAAATTTAATAACTGAAAAAAAGTATTAGAAATTGTGTTAAGACAAGGTGCAAGACATGCTGAAGCAGGAGAATTTACAAAAAGAGCATTTATGAATGGAAGAATTGATTTATCACAAGCTGAAGCAGTTATAGATTTAATACATGGAAAAAAACAGAAAAAAAGTATATCACTTTCTATGGATCAGTTAAGGGAGATTTAAAAAGAAAAAAATAAAACATTTTTAAAAAGGCATTACTTGATGTAACAGCACATGTTAATGTAGTTTTGGATTATCCCGAAGAAGGAATTGATGATCCTCTTCCTGAAAATTTAAGAATAAATTTAGAAAAAGGTTTTTGAAGAAGCAAATATATTGATTGAATCTTATGATAAAGGTAAAAAAATAAAAGATGGAATAAAAAAACAGTAATTGTAGGAAAACCAAATGTTGGTAAATCAACTTTATTAAATTCAATTTTTAAAAAGAAGAAAGAGCAATTGTAACTCATGTAGCAGGAACAACAAGAGATATAATTGAAGAAATAATTAATATAAAAAGGAATTCCATTAGTGTTGGTAGATACAGCAGGAATTAGAGAAACGGAAGATATTGTTGAAAATATTGGAGTTGAAAAAAATCAAAAAGAATTTATAGAAAAAAAGCCGATTTAGTATTACTTGTATTAGATAATTCAAGAGAATTAGAAAAAGAAGATAAAGAAGTAATTGAAAAAAATAAAAGAAAAATAATAAAAAAAGTAATAGTTTTTATTAAATAAAAATAGATTTACCTAAAAAAAATTAGATATTTCAGAATATAATTTTGAAAAATATTGTAGAAATTTCTGCAAAAAGATAATATAGGAATAGAAAATATGGAAGATACGATATATTCGTTTATAGTAGATAAAAATGTAGAAAATTCTGGAGAAAAAAATTGATAATAACTAATATACGACATAAGACTGCACTTGAAAAAAACAAAAAGATTCAATAAAAAAAGTATATTTGAAACAATAGATATGGGACTTCCAATGGATTTAATTTCTGTAGATTTAAAAGAAGCACTTGATAGTCTTTCAGAAATAACGGGAGAAATAACATCAGAAGATATATTGGATCATGTTTTTTTGGTAATTTTTGTGTTGGAAAAATAAAAAAATAAGGGAAAGTTGGTTAAAAAAATTATGAGAAAAAAATAGTAATTGCAAACAATAAAGGAGGAGTAGCAAAAACTACAACTGTTTATAATTTAGCATCATATTTTTGCAAAAAGGGAAAAAAAGTGTTAGTAGTTGATTGTGATCCGCAAGGAAATTTAACAGATGCTTTAGGTGTAGATCCAAATGAAGTGGAATATACAATTTATAATGCTTTTAAGTGAAAAAAATATAAAAAAAGCAATGATAAAATTGCCACAATATGATAATTTTTTTATTTAATACCAAGTAATTTAGAAAGTGAAAGAGTAAATACTACTTTAGACTCACAAATAAGTAGAGAAAGTATATTAAAAAAATATTAGATGATGTAGAAAATGATTTTTGATATATGTATGATAGATACATCTCCGTCATTATCTTTATTAACTATAAATGCAATAGTTGCAGCTGATAGTATTTATGTTACATTGAAAGCAGGATATTTTTGAATTAAGAGGAGCAGGACTTTTAATTTCAACAATTAATGAAATAAAACAAGATTTGAATAATAAACTTGAAGTAAAAAGGATTAATTTTGGCACAATTTGATACAAGAACAAGTTTATCAAAAGATTCAAAATCACAATTAGAACAATATTTTTAGTAGTACTGTAATGAAAAAAATACTGTAAGACAAAATGTAGATTTGGCAAAAAGCTCCAGCACATGGACAAGATATTTTTTTACATTTGCTCCTTATTCAAATGGTGCAAAAAGATTATGAATTTTTTTAGCAAATGAAATGTTTGAGAGAGAAGGATTAACATGGTAAAAAAATCAAAAAAATATTTTTTTGAAGCAAGAAATCCTTTTTTTCTAATTTATCAACAGAAAAAAACAAAAAGTTTTTGTAAAACAATTTGAACAAAACGAAAATATTAGAGCAGAAATATTAAAAAAATAAGTGGAGCTAAAATAACAACAATTAATGAAAAAAATTAATAGAAAAAAATAGATTTTTGAAGATAGAGAATTTATAAATCGTGAAATAAGTTACGATAAAATAATAGAAACAGAAGCAATTCAAAAATTTGGCTCAATCAATATTAGAAATAGGAATAATAAATCCTGTTTATGTTATTGAGAAAAAAATGAAAAAAATATAAAATATTATCAGGATTTAGACGATTGTCTGCTGTTTCTTATGGATATAAAAAAATATAAAAGATTTTTAATATAGCAGGAACAAATAATATAATAATAATTCCAGAAAATACAAGTTATGAAATTTTTAGATAAAAATATCTCTACATGAAAAACACTTTTAAGAGAAGATTTAACTGTACTTGAAATTTCAATGAAAAATTTGGAAAGAAAGTAAAAAAATAAAGGAAAAAAAGCAGAGCAAATAGCAAAAAGAATATGGTATTTCTAAAAGAACAGTTGCAAGATATATGCGTGTAGCTAAATATCCTGAAGAGTTAATAGAAAAATTAGAGGAAATTAAAAAAATATAAGAAAAGCTGATACTATTTTTTTAATTATTTAAATCAAGTTAATTTTTGAAAAAAATGGTAGAAAATATAGAAAAAAATTATCAAAAATGGAAGTTTCTGAAATAGAGAGAGAAATTAGAAAATTGAAAGAAAATAGCTTTTGGGAATGAAAAAAATAATGATAAAAAAAGGAAAGAAAGTTACTACTTTTGAAATTCAAAAACAATTAAGTGATGAAGATATAAGAAAAAAATTAATGAAATTTTTAGAAAAAAATATTTATAAAATTTTTAAAAAGGATAAAAATGAACAGATTATTTGATTTGAAAAGTACAGAAAATAATGAAGGAAAAAAATAATGAAAAATATAGATGAAAAAAAGCTATGAAAAAAATTAAGGAAAGAAGTTGAAAGACATAATAAACTTTATTATATAGATGATAAGCCTGAAATTACGGATATTGAATATGATATTTTTAATAAAAAAATTAAAAAAATAGAAAATGAAAAATCCTGAATTTAAAGAAAAAAATATGAAAAAAATATAAAGGAAATTTATCGCCTACAGAAAAAAATTGGAGGAATTGCAAGTGAAAAAAATTTTTCAAAAAGTAATCCATAAAGTACCTATGTTAAGTTTATCAAATACTTATAATATTGGAGAAATTGAAGATTTTGACCAAAGATGTAGAAAAAAATTGTAGGATTAGATAAAAAAATTAGAGTATATATTAGAATTGAAATTAGATGGATTGAGTATAAGTTTAATATATGAAAATGGTAAATTTATAAAAAGCTGTAACTCGTGGAGACGGACAAATTGGAGAAGATGTTACAGAAAATGTTATGCAAATAAAATCTATTCCTAAAAAAATTAAAAAGAAAATATATCTATTGAAGTAAGAGGAGAAATAGTTTTACCAATATCGCAATTTAATAAAGTGAATAACGAAAAGAATGGAAGAAGGAGAAGATGTCTTTGCAAATCCAAGAAATGCAGCAGCAGGAACAATAAGACAACTTGATAGTAGTATAGTTAAGGAAAGAGGACTTGATTGTTATTTATATTATTTAGTTGAAGCAGAAAAAAACATGGAGTAAAAATCACATGAAGAAAGTATAAAATTTATTGAAAATTTAGGATTTAAAACTACAAAAAAATATTTGAAAAAAATATAATGATTTTATTAAACTTGAAAAAAAGCAATAGATAAATGGCATAAAGATAGAGAAAAAAATTAGATTATGAAACAGATGGACTTGTAATAAAAGTAAATGATTTTTTTCATTATATGAAAAAAATTAGGATACACAACAAAAAAAGTCCAAGATGGGCAATAGCATACAAGTTTCCGGCAGAACAAGTGAAAACAAAAATTGTATAATATAACTTATCAAGTGGGAAGGACTGGAGTTGTAACACCTGTAGCAGAACTTGAACCGATTAATATTTCTGGAAGTGTTGTGAAAAGAGCAAGTTTGCATAATTTTGAAGAAATTGAAAGAAAAGATATTCGTATTGGAGACAATGTTATTATAGAAAAAAAGCGGCAGAAATAATACCTCAAGTTGTAAAAGTTGTAGTTGAGGACAGAACTGGAAATGAAAAAAAGTTGTAAAAAAATACCAACAAATTGTCCAGTTTGTAATAGTGAACTTAGTAAAGAAGAAGGGCAAGTAGCTTTAAAATGTTATAATCCAGTATGTCCAGAGAAAGTAAAAAGGGAAATAGAATATTTTGTTTCAAGAGATGCAATGAATATTTCAGGTCTTGGGGAAAAAATTGTGGAAAGATTTATTGAACTTGGTAAAATAAAAAAACAGTTGTAGATATTTATAATTTAGAACAATATAGAGAAGAACTTGAAAGTTTAGAAAAAAATGGGTAAAAAAAGTGTAGAAAATTTATTGAAAAAAATATTGAAAAAAAAGTAAAAAAATCGTGATTTTAATAAAGTATTTTATGCTTTTAGGAATACCTTTTATTGGTAAATTTAATGCAAATCTTTTTAACAAAAAAACTTTTTGGAAATATTGAAAAAAATAAAAGAGCAAAAAAATAGATGAATTATTAAAAGTGAAAAGGGATTGGAAATAAGGCAGCTGAAACGGTTTACAACTATTTGCAAGATGAGAATAATTGGAATAAAATAGAAAAAAATTAAAAAGAAATTGGTTTAAAAATTTAAAAATGAAAAAAAGCTGAAAAAAATAGAAATTGAAGACAATCCGATAAAAAGGAAAAAAAGATTTTTTTAGCGACAGGTAAATTACAAAAAAATATAAAAAGAGAAGAAATTAAAGAGATAATATTTTTTTAAAAAGGAGGAGAATATTTATCTGGAATTAGTAAAAAAATTTAGATTATTTGATTGTTGGTGAAAAAAAGCAGGAAGTAAATTAAAAAAAGCTGAAACACTTGGAATTAAAAATTTTTAAGTGAAGAAGAATTTGAAAGTGAATTTTTTTAAAATAAATATGAGTATGAGCTACTTAATTGTAAAAGTAGCTTTTTTTAATAAAAAAATGAAAAAAAGCAAAAAAATAACATTATAAAAAAACGAAAAAAACAATAATCAAAAAAATAAAAATGAAAAAAATAAAAAAAATAATTGACATAGAAAGTAAAAAAATAAGTATACTAAAATGAACAAAAAAATGTTTATACAAAGAAAGGAGAACTAAAATGATTAATTTAATCGTTTGCAACACATGGAAAAAAATGTCAGAAGAAACTGTTAATTTAACAAAAAAATGGTTTTTAGGTGAAAGTGAACAACTTGATTTCGTTACATTTTTTTACCAGGTGAAGGTCCAGAAGATTTAATTGAGAAATATAAAAATATTATCTCAAAAATACAAAAAGTGAAGGAACTCTATTTTTTTAGTAGATTTATTTGGAGGAAGTCCTTACAATGCAGCTTGTAGAATAGTTGCTGAAACAGAAAATACAGATGTAATAACAGGAGTAAATGTACCAATGTTATTAGAAGTATTAGATGCGAGGGAAGAGACAAACAAAGTTTCAGAATTAGTTGAAACGGCAAAAAAATTCTGGAATAAACGGAATTAAAATTTTTTTAGTGAAATATTTACAGAAAGTGATGACTCAGACGAAGAATTAGATGAATTAGATTTATAATCTTAAATTCTAATTGAAATCACAAAAAAAGAGAAAGGAGTGTTATTGAAATACAAAAATGTATTTTTAAATAACGAAAAAGAATTATGGAATTAGTTTTAACAAGAATAGATTCAAGATTAATACATGGACAAGTAGCAACTTCATGGGTAAAAAGCTACAAAACCGGAAGCAATTTTTCGCAGTAAATGATGGAGTTGCTGAAGATAAAATTAGAAAATCATTATTATTACAAGTTGCACCAGAAGGAGTAAAATCATTTGTAATACCAGTAGAAAAAAAGCTATAGCGGTTTATAAAAAAACCCTAAATATGCAACAACAAAAGTATTATTATTAGTTACAAATCCTGCAGATTTAGTAAGATTAATTGAAGGTGGAGTAGACATCAAAAAAGTAAATGTTGGTGGAATGACTTATAGCGAAGGAGATAAAATGATTTCGCAAGCAGTTGCAATTAATAAAGACGACTTAGCGGCATTCAAAAAATTAGATGAAATGGGAGTAGAACTTGAAATTAGACAATTAGCATCGTCTTCAGCTGAAAACTTAAATGCAAAATTAGATTCAATTTCATTTGATTAATATTTAACATCGGTTAATATTTTAATTAATAATTTATATAAATTTTTTTAGGAGGAACAGAGCATGAACTTTGTACAGTTAATTTTATTAGCATTAGTCGCAGCTATAACTGGAATGGGAAGTGTACTTGATGAAAGACAAACTCATCGTCCATTAGTAGCTTGTACTTTAGTAGGGTTAGTTTTAGGAGATGTAAAAACAGGAGTTCTTTTAGGAGGAGCACTTGAAATGATTGCACTTGGATGGATGAACGTTGGAGCAGCAATGGCACCAGATGCAGCATTAGCAAGTGTAATTTCAGCAATTTTAGTTATCGTAGGGAAACAACCAATAGGTCAAGGAATAGCAATAGCAGTACCTATAGCAGCAGCAGGACAAGTTTTAACAATTTTCGTTAGAACAATTACAGTATTTTTCCAACATAAAGCAGATAAATATGCAGAAGAAGCTAATTTCAGAGGAATTGAAATGTGTCACTTTGCAGGATTAGCGTTACAAGCGTTAAGAGTTGCAATACCAGCGGTTTTAGTTGGATTAATTGCAGGAACAAGTGTTGTAGAAGGAATGTTAAACTCAATTCCAGAAGTTGTAACAAGAGGATTACAAATAGCAGGAGGATTTATCGTAGTAGTTGGATACGCGATGGTTATTAACATGATGGAAGCAAAAGCATTAATGCCATTTTTCTTCTTAGGATTCGTAGTAGCAGCATTTACAGGATTTAATTTAGTAGGATTAGGAATTTTAGGATTATGTATTGCAATATTATACATTCAATTAAACCCTAAATATCACCAATCTATTGCTTTACCAAGTAATACAAATGCTTTAGTTGAAGAAGCAGACGATGAATTAGAAGGACTGTAGGAGGTAGAAAAAATGGCAGAAAATATGAAAAAATTAACTGATAAAGATATAAAAAGTATGTACTGGAGATCAACAACTTTACTAGGATCATTCAATTTTGAAAGAATGCAATCAATGGGATTCTGTGTAACAATGATTCCAGCAATTAAAAGACTTTACTCACAAAAAGAAGATCAAGCAGCAGCATTAAAAAGACATTTAGAATTCTTTAATACTCAACCATGGATTGGATCAGCAATAATGGGTGTTACAGCTGCGATGGAGCAAGAAAAGGCAAATGGAGCAGATATTGATGACGCTACAATAAGTGGAATTAAAGTAGGATTAATGGGACCTTTAGCAGGAGTTGGAGATCCAATTTTCTGGGGAACTTTAAGACCAGTATTAGCAGCACTTGGAGCTTCAATAGCTTTAGCTGGTGGAAATATTTTTGGACCAATCTTATTCTTTATAGCAATTAACATAGCTAGAGCATTAACAAGATGGTACGGATTGAAATATGGATATGAAAAAGGAGTAGAAATAGTTAGTGATATGGAAGGTGGAGTTATTCAAAAATTAACTCAAGGTGCTTCTATATTAGGACTTTTCGTAATGGGATCATTAGTTTCTAAATGGACTTCAATCAATATTCCATTAGAATTATCAAGATATACTGACCAAACCGGAGCAGAAGTAGTAACAACAGTTCAAAGTATTTTAGATTCATTATTACCAGGATTAGTACCATTATTATTAACATTTGGTTGTATGCACTTATTAAGAAGAAAAGTAAATGCAATTTATATAATATTTGGGTTCTTTGTAATAGGAATAATTGGATACTGGTTAGGAATTTTTAGCTTAATATGTTAAAAAAACTTTATTCAAAAAAATAGAAAAAAATATGTCCACGTTCCACTCAGTGGAAGGATATAAAAAAAATAGTTCTATGTTAGTAACAGGATTAATGTTAATAGGAATGATACTTTATCCTATAACAAAAGGATATGGGACAATAATTGCGTTATCAGTAGCGTTAATTGTGATGATTGGTCAAAAAAACTTTTAATAAAAACAAGCAAAAAGATGATTTTTAGAGATATGTATTATGCAAAAAGAAATGTATTTAAAAACAAAAAAATAAAGAATATCTTGATTTCATTATGGCTCGTTCGACTCAAATGGTGAGAGATGTAAAAAGTTTTATCAAATAGAGCAAAAAAATAGAAATAGTAGATTTGCAAAAAAATTTGTGGAAGATGTAAAAAAATAAAAAAAATAATGGAATAATTAAAAAAATAGAGGGAAATCATAAAAAAAGATAGAACTCTATTTTTTTGTGAGAAAAATATGTTGAAAACTAAAAAGATGAAGAAAAAGCAATAAAAAAATAGCTTGAATAGTACAAAAAAATATAGAAAATATGATATAATAAAAGGAAAAAAATAAAAAAATAAAACAGATTGATAGATAAAAAAATAGGAGGAAAAAAATGTTAGAAAAAAATTAACTAAATTGAGAGAAGAAGTTTTAGAGAATTTAGAAAAAAACAGTAAATCTTGATGAATTAAATGAGTTAAGAGTTAAAATTTTTAGGGAAAAAAAGGAGAATTTACAGCTATAATGAAAGAAATGGGAAATATAGCTGTAGAAAAAAAGAGCTGAATTTGGTAAAACAACAAATGAAATAAAAAAATGTTTTTGAATGAAAAAAATTTGAAAATAAATTAAATGAATTAAAAAGAATTAGCAAAAACAAGAAAGACTTAAAAAAATGAAACTATTGATATAACTTTACCTGGGAAAAAAAGCTAATGAGGGATCACTTCATCCTTTAACAAAAAAATAGTTATGGAAATAAAAAGAAATAGTGTCTACAATGGGATTTGATATAGTTGATGAATCAGAAGTAGAATATGTAAAATATAATTTTTGATGATTTGAATATACCAAAAACACATCCATCAAGAGAAATTTCAGACACTTTTTTTATAAAAGAAGATGAAATTGTATTGAGAACACAAACTTCTGGAATGCAAATAAGATATATGTTAGAAAGAAAACCTCCATTTAGAATGATATCTATTGGAAAAGTATATAGACCAGATTATGATGTGTCACATACACCGATGTTCCATCAAATGGAAGGACTTATGATAGGAGAAGATGTGTCGTTTGCAAACTTTAAAGCTGTTTTAGAAAATGTAGTGAAAAAAATATTTGGAGAAGATAGAAAAGTAAGATTTAGACCACATTTCTTTCCATTTACAGAGCCTTCAGCTGAAATGGATGTAGAATGTGGAGTTTGTAAAGGGGCAGGTTGTAGAGTATGTAAAGGAACAGGTTGGCTTGAAATTTTAGGAAGTGGAATGGTAAATCCTAAAGTTCTTGAAAATGTAGGAATAGATCCTAAAAAATATCAAGGATTTGCATTTGGATTAGGACTTGAAAGAATTACAATGTTGAAATATGGAATTGATGATTTAAGAGCGTTTTTATGAAAATGATAAAAGATTTTTTTAGATCAATTTTTAATTAAAATTAGAATGATAAAAATTAAAAATTATTAGAAAAAAATATTGAAAAAGAATAAATTGGGAATAATAAAATAGGAGGAAATAATGTTAATTTCTTTAAATTGGTTAAAAAAATATGTAGATTTGGAAGGAATAGAAACAAGTGAAATGGAAAATGCCTTAACTATGATTGGGCAAGAAGTTGAAAAAAATTGAAATTAAGGGAGAAAATTTAGATAAAGTAATAACTGCACAAATTTTTAGAAAAAGAAATGCATCCAGATTCAGATCATTTGACAGTTTGCAAAGTAGATACAGGAAAAGAAGTGTTGCAAATAATATGTGGAGCTCCAAATCATAAAGTGGGAGATAAAGTGGCATTGGCTCAAATAGGTGCAAGATTAACGCCAGAATTTGTTATAAAAAAAGGTAAAATAAGAGGACTTGAATCAAATGGAATGTTGTGTTCGGAAGAAGAATTAGGAATTGGACATGATGCGAGTGGAATAATAATTTTACCAGAAGATACGCCTCTTGGAGTGCCAATGAAAGAATATTTAGGACTGAATGATATTGTTTTTGAATTGGAAATAACTCCAAACAGACCAGATTGTTTATCTCATATTGGTATAGCGAGAGAAGTTGCAGCTTTATATAATAAAAGAATTAAAATATCCAAAAAAACAGAGATAAATAAAGAAACTGTGGAAAAAAACTGTGGATAATATTTCTGTGGAAATAAAAAGATAATGATTTGTCAAAAAGATATGTGGCTAGAATTATAAAAAAAATGTTCAAGTAAAAAGAAAGTCCAAAAATGGTTAAAAAGAAAGAGTGGAATCTGTTGGAATAAGAAGTATAAATAATATTGTTGATGTTTCAAATTATATATTGATGGAAACAAATCAACCAAATCATATTTTTGATTTAGATAAGTTAGAAGGAACAAAAAAATAACAGTTGATGTAGCTAAAAAAATAATGAAATTTTTTTGTGACTTTAGATGAGCAAGAAAGAAAAATTAAATAATGAAGATATAGTAATAAAAGATGAAAAATAAAGTAGTTGCATTGGCTGGAGTTATGGGTGGATTTAATTCACAAATAACTGAAAATACAAAAAAAATATTATTAGAAGTAGCACATTTTAATCCACAAAAAAATTAGAAAAAAACATCAAGAAGATTGGCTTTAATAAGTGATTCATCATATAGATTTGAGCGTGGAGTAGATAGAGAAAATGCAATAAATGTAATAAATAGAATTGCAAATCTAATTCAAGAAGTGGCAGGAGGAGATATTTTACAAGGAGTTGTAGATAATTATCCTGAAGTTCCAGCAAAACAAGTGGCAGAGCTTAATTTTTGAAAGATTAAATAGATTTGTAGGAAAAGAGATAGCAAGAGAAGAAGTAATTAGAATTTTTAAAAAAATTAGAAGTAATAGTTGAAGATAAAGGAGAAAAATTTAATTTTAACAGCTCCAAGTTTTTAGACAAGATTTAGAAAATGAACAAGATTATTATGAAGAAATTATTAGAATGTATGGATTTGATAACATTGAAAATAAATTGCCAAAAGTGGAAATAAATGAAACTTCAACTCTTGATACTACTAAATTGATAGATAGAGTTAAATTAATTGCAGCAAGTACAGGACTTCAAGAAGTAATAAATTATAGTTTTATACCAAAAGATGGAGTAGATAAAGTTAAATTTACTAATGTTGAAAAAAAGAAAAACTTGATTGATGTGTTAAAACCTATTACAGAAGATTTTTGTAACATTAAGACCAACATTGCTTTTATAGTTTAATAAAAAAATGCTAAAGACAATATAAATAGAAATGTAGAAAATATAAGATTTTTGAAGTGAGTAGAACATTTGAAAAAGCTGAGGAATTGGCAAAAAGAAGAAGTTAAATTGGGAATAATTTTAGCTGGAAATAATGATAAAAACATTGTGGAATCCAAAGCCTGAAGCTGTATGATTTCTATGATTTAAAAAGGGATTGTTGAGGAAATATTCTCAAAAATTAAGATTTAAAAAAATTATCAAATAAAAAGAAGTACACAAACACAATTACACCCTGGAAGATCTGTGGATGTATTTGTAGGAAGAGAATTTATAGGAAGTTTTGGAGAAATTCATCCAGATGTATTGGACAATTTTGATTTAGGTAAAAAAATCTGTTTTTAGTTGGAGAATTTAATATAGATTTAATAAAAAAATATATTGGAAAAAGCAGTGAAATATGAAGGAATGGTTAAATTCCCAGCAGTTCCAAGAGATATAGCTTTAGTAATGGATGAAGCAGTATTAGTTGGAGATGTTTTTAAAAAGTAATAGAAAAAAAGTTGACAATAAAATAGAAAAAAAGTTGAATTATTTGATATTTATAGAGGATTGGGAGTATTGACTGGTAAAAAAAATCAGTCGCAATTAGTATAAAATTGAGAGATAAAAATAAAACTTTAGAAGAAAAAAAGAAATAAATGATGTTGTTGAAAAAAATACTTAAAAAAAGTTGAAAAAAACAATTTGGAGCAGAGTTGAGACAATAATCATTGAAGAGGAATGAAGTAAAAATGAATAAAAAAATTATGATGTAATAGTAGTTGGAGGAGGGCATGCTGGAGTAGAGGCTGCCCTTGCTCAGCAAGACAAGGATTAAAAAAACAGCTTTATTTACAATATATTTAGATAGTATAGCTATGATGTCATGTAATCCATCTGTAGGAGATCTGGGTAAAAAGCCATTTAGTGTCTGAACTTGGAATGCTTGGTGGAGAAATGGCAAGACATGTTGATAATTATAATTTACAATTAAAAAACTTGAATCATACAAAAGGTCTGGCATCAAGAATAACGAGAGCTCAAGCCGATAAATATTGGTATAGAATAAAAATGAGAGAAATAGTTGAAAAAGAAAAAATGTTAGATTTAATTCAAGGTACTGTTGTAGATATAAGTGTGGAAAATGGAGAAGTTATAGGAATTGAAGATAAATTAGGTGTTAAATATGGAACAAAAAGCATTAATATTATGTACTGGAACATTTTTAGGTGGGCAATATATAATGGGAGATGTGAAATTTGAAGCAGGAAGACAAGGAGAACCCGCAAGCTCAGAGTTACCAGCAAAATTGGAAGCACTTGGATTTGAATTGGATAGATATCAAACGGCAACTCCGCCAAGAATTGATAAAATGAGTATTGATTTTAGCAAAATGGAAGAGTTAAAAGGAGAGGAAAAAAACCGAGATATTTTTTTCATATGAAACAAAAAGAATATAATTCAACATTACCAACTTGGCTTACATTTACAACAGAAGAAACGATAAAAGTGGGACAAGAAATGTTGAAATATTCGCCTATTGTAACGGGAATAGTTAGCACGAAAGGACCAAGACATTGTCCGTCGCTTGATAGAAAAATAATGAATTTTCCTGAAAAAAAACGAATCATCAAATATTTTTTTAGAGTTAGAAAGTGTAGAAAATAACGAAATTTATATAAATGGATTTACAACAGCAATGCCTCCATTTGCACAAGAAGCAATGTTGAAAACAATAGCAGGGCTTGAAAATGCTAAGATTATAAGATATGGGTATGCAATAGAGTATAACTTTATACCTGCACATCAATTAAATTTAACTTTAGAATCAAAAAGTTGTAAAAAGGAATTTATACGGCAGGAACAATAAATGGAACAAGTGGATATGAAGAAGCTGCGTGTCAAGGATTTATAGCTGGAGTAAATGCCGCAAGAAAAAAATTTTTAGGAAAAGAACAAATAATAATTGATAGAAGTGAAGGATATATTGGAGTTTTAATTGATGATATTATAAACAAAAAAACTCCAGAGCCGTATAGAGTATTGCCATCAAGAGCAGAATATAGGCTTACTTTTAAGACAAGATAATATTTTTTTATAAGATTATTTGATAAAGCTAAAGAAATAGGACTTTTAAATAAAGAAAAAAATTAGATGAACTTGAAGCAACTAAAAATTGAGATGGATAAAGAAATTGAAAGATTAAAACAAATAAAAATTTATCCAACTAAAAGAAACAAATGAGAAATTAGAAAAAAATAGAACAGCAGTATGCAAAAAGAAAAATAATGAAAAAAATATGAAAAAAATGGAGCTAATAGCCCTGTTTCAGCTTTTGAATTTTTTTAGCGAGAAAAGAAATAACTTATGATAATTTATCTGAATTTATTGAAATAGTGGAATTATCTTCATTAGCAAAAAGAACAAGTAGAAATTGAAAGCAAAAATACAGAGTATTTATTGAAAGAGAAAAAGCACAAATAGAGAAATTTAAAAAAATTAGAAATGTTAAAAAAATACCGGAAGATATAAATTATGAAGAAATAAAAGGATTAAGTAACATTGCAATTTCAGGACTTACTTATGGAAATCCTAAAACTATAGGGCAAGCAAGTAGAATAAGTGGAGTTACATATAACGATATAGCATTATTAATATCAATTATAAAATAAATAAATACAAAAAAATAAAAAAAGATATATAGATATAAAATATAAAAACTACAAAAAAATAAAAAAAATGATATAATATAGGTATTGATTAAAGAAACAAACGTTAAGAAAGGAAGATGAGTAAATGAAAAAAATATACTAAGTTTTTTTAGTAAATAGAATAATTATGGGTCTAGTAACATTATGGTTAGTAGTAACTATTACATTCTTTTTATTACATTTATTACCAGGGATCCATTCCAAAGTGAAAAAGCAATCCCACCAAAAAAATAAAAAGAAAATTTAATGGCTAAATACCATTTAGATAAACCTTTAGGAGAACAATATGTTCAATATTTAAAAAAAGTGTATCTAAAGGAGATTTAGGAGAATCTATGAAAGTAAGAGGGAGAACAGTAAATGATGTAATTAAAAAAAGTTTTCCAATTTCAGCAGATTTAGGAGCAAGATCAATAATCTTTGCATTAGTTGTAGGAATACCATTAGGAATAGTTGCAGCTTTAAAAAGAGGAAAATATCAAGATAAAATAGCAATGATTATAGCAGTTATTGGAATTTCGGTTCCAAGTTTTGTACTGGCAGGGCTTATGCAAAAATACTTCGTAGATGTGCATAATGGTTTTCTTATAGATAAATTAGGATTACCAGACTTTTTAAGAATAAGATTATCAGGATGGGATAGTCCAGAGAAAAAAATATTACCAGTTGTAGCATTAGGATTATATACAGTTGCATTAATAGCAAGATTATTAAGAGATAAAATGATAGAAGTAATGGGACAAGATTATATAAGATTAGCAATAGCAAAAGGAGTAAAACCTAGAGATATAGTTGTAAAACATGCTTTAAGAAATGCTATTTTACCGATAGTTACAATTATGGGACCAAACAATAGCAGCAGTATTAACAGGATCATTTGTAATTGAAAAAGTATTTACAATACCGGGATTAGGAAAATATTATATACAATCAATAAAACGATAGGGATTATACAATGGTATTAGGAGTTACAGTATTCTATGCGGCATTTTTAATATTAATGATGATAGTGATGGATATTGTATATGCATTAGTAGATCCTAAAATTAAACTTGGAAAAGGAGAGAGTGATTAAAAAAATGGAAAAATATAAATGTGCAAAAATGAAAATACACAATTTTTCTCAATATAAGCCGACATCTGAAGATTTTTACAATAGTAGGAATAGATAAATCACAAACAGAAGTTATTTACAAACCAAGTTTAACTTTTTGGCAAGATGGTTGGAGAAGATTTAAGAAAAATAAATTGGCTTTATCGTTTTTTTAGGATTAACAGTAGTATTTATCTTTTTAGCGATTTTTTTGGACAAATGATTACAAAGTATTCTTATAGGGATCAAGATTTAGCATCTAAATTTTTTTAAGTCCAACAAAAGGAATAGCTGTGGGACATTATTTAGGAACTGATAATTTGGGAAGAGATTTGTTTGCAAGACTTTCACAAGGAATTAGAATTTCAATGGAGTTATCAATAGTTACAGCAGTTATTTGTGTTGTATTTGGTACAATTTATGGAGCAATTTCAGCTTATTTTTGAGTGGAATTGTAGACACTATAATGACAAGAATAGTAGAGGTTGTAATGACAATTCCTTCAATGATTTATATAATTTTATTAATGGTTGTTATGGGAAATAGTGTTAAAAACAATAATTATTGCAATGTCAATAACAAGATGGTTAAACTACTCATTATTAGTTAGAGGAGAAGTTTTAAAAATAAAAAGAAAGTGAATTTGTATTGGCTCAAAATCACTTGGAGGAAACTTTATTTGGATAACTTTAAAAACATTTAATTCCAAATACTTTAAGTGTAATAATAATAAGACTTACGACAGATATACCAAATATTATATTTACTGAAGCATTTTTTTAAGTTTCATTGGTTTAGGAGTACCGATACCTCAAGCTCATTAGGAAACTTAGTATTTGATGGATTTGTAAATATGGATTCGTATCCTTACTTATTCATTATACCAGCAGTAGTTATTTCATTAATAACATTAGCGTTTAATATAGTTGGAGATGCGTTAAATGATGCATTAAATCCAAAATTAAGATCATAATTTAATGTTTTAGATATAAGCTAGATTAGGAGAAAAAAATGAATAAAAAAATTATTAGAAGTGAAAAAAACTTAAGTGTTTCTTTTTAATACTTACGCTGGAGAAGTAAAAAGCTTTTAAGAGATATAAGTTTTTCGGTAGATAGAGGAGAAACTCTTGCGATAGTTGGAGAGTCTGGTTCAGGAAAATCAGTAACTGTTCAAACTATAATGAGATTAATACCTATGCCACCAGGGGAAATAAAAGGTGGAGAAATATTGTTCGATGGAGAAGATATTGTACAAGTAACAGATGAAAGAATGAGAGAATTACGTGGTGGAAGAATTGGAATGATATTCCAAGATCCGATGACATCATTAAATCCAACAATTAAAGTTGGGAAACAAATAATGGAAGGTATTTTAATACATAAAAAAAGTTTCAAAAAGAAGAAGCTAAAAAGCAAGCTATTGAAATGTTAAGAAAAAGTAGGAATACCTAAACCAGAAGAAAGATTTAATCAATATCCGCATGAATTTTCAGGTGGAATGCGTCAAAGAGCAGTTATAGCGATAGCTCTTTCGTGCGAACCAGATTTATTAATTTGTGATGAGCCAACAACAGCTTTAGATGTTACAATTCAAGCACAAATATTAGATTTAATAAAATGAATTGAAAAAAAGAATTAAATATTGCAGTAATTTTAATAACACACGATTTAGGAGTAGTTGCAGAAACTGCAGATAGAGTAGTTGTTATGTATGCTGGAGAAAAATTAGAGGAAGCTCCGGTTGAAGAATTATTTAAGCACCCTAGACACCCATATACTTGGGGATTATTAAAATCACTACCAAGATTAGATATGGCAAGTAACGAAAAATTATCTTCAATACCTGGAACGCCACCAGATTTATTACAACCACCAGTAGGAGATCCGTTTGCAGCGAGATCAGAATATGCTATGAAAATAGATTATGAGAAAAAACCGCCAATGATTGATTTAGGAAATGGACATTTTGTAAAATCATGGTTGTATGTTGATGGAGCACCTATCATTGAAACACCTTTTGGTTCTAACAAGAAAGAGGAGGTAGAATAATGTCTGAAAATAGAGAAAAATTAATTGAAATGACAAACTTAAAAAAATACTTCCCAATGAAACAAAAACATGTTTTAAAAGCTGTTGACAATGTAACAATGGATATTTATAAAGGAGAAGTTTTAAGTTTAGTAGGAGAATCAGGATCAGGGAAAACAACTTTAGGAAGAACTGTAAGTAGACTTTATAATAAAAACAAATGGAGATATTTTTATTTGCAGGAAAAGAAGTTGAAAAAAATATTCTGTAAAAAGAATTTACTAAAAAAAGTACAGATGATTTTTCCAAGATCCACAAGCTTCATTAAATCCAAGAATGACTGTTGGAGATATAATTGCAGAAGGAATTGATATTCATAAATTAGCTAAAACTAAAAAAAGAAAGAAATGAAAAAGTTTATGAATTACTAGAATTAGTTGGACTTAATAGAGAACATGCAAATAGATTTCCACACGAATTTTTCTGGAGGACAAAGACAAAGAATAGGAATAGCTAGAGCTTTAGCAGTTGATCCGGAAGTATTAGTGTGTGATGAACCTATATCAGCTTTAGACGTATCAATTCAAGCACAAGTTGTAAATTTATTAAAAGATTTACAAAGAGAAAGAAACTTAACATTATTATTTATTGCACATGATTTATCAATGGTAAAAATATATATCAGATAGAGTTGCAGTAATGTATAGAGGGAAAGTAGTAGAGTTAGGAACACCTGAAGCAGTGTATAATGACCCAGTGCACAGTTATACAAAATCATTAATTTCAGCAGTGCCTATAGCTGATCCAACTTATAAAAAAATGGAAAAAAATTGAAATGGATGAATCATATTTAAGAAGTCCAATGGGCGATGTTTCTGAAATAAAAAAAGTTCCAAAAGTTCCAGAATTAACTGAATATAAACCGGGACATTTTGTGGAAACAAGTTTCTTAAAAAGATCAAGGTTTAATATAAAAAAATATTTTAAATAATAATAATTAAAGAGATAATTTTTTTAGAGTTATCTCTTTTTTTAAAAAAATGGAAAGAAATTATAAAAAAATCTAGTTTATAATATTATAATTTGTTATAATGTTATAAAATAAAAAAAAGACAGGAAAAAAAGATGAAAGAGTTAAAAATTTTTTTAAATAAAATAGATGAAAAATTCATTGAAAAATAGATAATAAAATGTATAGAGGTTTGATTCCGTGGAACTTAATGTGTTCAAAAAGAGAAAAAAATAATATATATTTCAACATCAAATAGGAATTTAGAAAATTATTATGCGATGGTTGATAGTTATTTAACAGAATTAAGTAATGGGACACAAGAATTAAATCATAAAATTAGGAAAAAAATATAGAGCAAAAAAATCAGTATCAATGTTTGAAAATATATCATCAAAAAAAGGAAGATTTAACAGGGATAAATATAGAATTACTAGATATTTTTAAGGAATAAAAAGTAATTTTATATTATTTTTTTGAATTTGCAAATAACTTTAGATGTATTTTTTTGAAAAGAGTAAATTATTTTTGATTTTTAAAGTAGGAAATGATTATAAATTTTTTTAGAAGTGATAGAATTTTTTTACAAGAAAATGGATACGAACAATCGTATCTATTGGAAAAAAAGGTGAATATAGTAAGCGTGGAGATATTTTAGATATTTTTTTCCGCCAAATGCAGAAAAATCCAATAAGGTTAGAATTTTTTTGACACGGAGCTTGAAAGCATAAGAGAATTTGATATTGATACTCAAAAATCAATAACGAAATTAAATGAAATAAAAATATTTGGAAATGCTTTATTAGGAAATAATTATGAATTTGTGGAATTAATAGAAGAATTAAAAAAAGTGAAGATGTAACTATAATTTTTGGAAAATGAAGAATTATTGAATTATAAAAATAGAAGAGTATGTGTTAATTGATAGAGAAAAAGAAAAAAATATAGACAAAGATATGAGAATTTAAAGAGAAAAAAAGTCAAATAATAGAAACAGTGAACTTTAAAGAAGAACAAATGGAAACTTTTTAGAGATAAAGAAAAAAATTGGAAAAAAATTATCTGTGCAAAAAGATGTACAAATATATACAAAAAAATTATGATAAAAAAAGTATTAGAATATAATAAAAATGGAAAAGAAAAGCAAATAAGTATTGTGCAATATGAATTGTTTGAAGGATTTGTAATTGATGGTACTTTTTGTTTTGACGGACAGAGAGCTTGACGGCTATATTTATGAGAAAAAAACGAAAATCAAATAAAGGAATAAAATATAAACAAGTAAATCAAATTTTTAGTTGGAGATTATGTAATTCATATTCAATATGGTGTTGGGCTTTATCAAGGGATTGAAACGATAGAAGAAAAAGATTATTTGAAAGTGAAGTATGCAGATGAAGATGTGCTTTATATTCCTGTTGAAAAGTTAGATAGATTAGAAAAATTTGTATCGTATGGAGAAGAGCCAAAACTTTATAAATTGGGGACAAGAGGCTTTAAACGAAGAAAGAAAAAATTAGAGGAAGATTTAATAGAATTTGCCGGAGAGCTTATAAAAATTCAAGCAGAAAGACAAGCACAAAATGGGTTTGTGTATGGAAAAGATACAATTTGGCAGGAAGAATTTGAAGCTGAATTTCCGTTTGAAGAAACAGAAGATCAAAAAAAGGCAATACAAGATGTAAAAAATGATATGGAAAGTCCTCATATAATGGACAGAATTGTATGTGGAGATGTTGGATATGGGAAAACGGAAGTATCAATGAGAGCTGCATTTAAGGCGATAGAAAATGGGAAGCAAGTAGTTATGATTGCACCGACTACTGTTCTTGCAGAACAACATTATATGAGATTTAAACGGCGATTTGAAAAGTATCCAATTACGATTGAAAGATTTTCACGTTTAACACAATCAAAATCAAAAGAAATATTGAAAAATTTGAAAAGTGGAATGATAGACTTAATAATAGGGACACACCGTTTATTGAGTAAAGATGTAGAATTTAATAATTTAGGGCTTTTAATAATAGATGAAGAGCAAAAATTTGGAGTAAAGGCGAAAGAAACAATAAAACAAAAAAAGGAGTAAAGTTGATGTACTTACATTGACAGCAACTCCGATACCGCGTACATTAAATTTGGCTTTACTTGGTATAAGAGAAATTTCTATAATAGATACGCCTCCAACAAATAGACTTCCTATTATAACAGAAGTAGTAGAATGGAATGAAAATGTTGTAAAAATGTCAATATTGCGAGAATTATCAAGAGATGGACAAGTATTTTTATATTTATAATGATGTAAAAAAATATGAAATATAAATTGAAAGAATTAAAAGAGTTATTGCCGGAATTTGTGAAAATAGAATTTATACACGGACAACTTCCTCCAAAAAGAAATAAAAAGATAAGTTGAAAAAGGTTTGAAGAGGGAGAATACGATGTTTTTAATGGCATCTACAATAATTGAAAAATGGAATTGATGTTTCAAATGCAAATACGATTTTTAATAGAAAATTTTGCAGAATTAGGGCTTTCGCAATTATATCAACTAAGAGGACGAGTTGGAAGAAGTAATAGACAAGGTTATTGCTATTTGTTAAAGACAAGAGGATTAACGACAAAAAGGTAAATTGAAAGAAGAAAGTATACATAAAGTGGAAGGAATAAAATCAGGCGGTTTTTCAAATATCAATGGAAGATATGAAAATTCGTGGAGCAGGAGAAATTTTTAGGAGATAAACAACATGGAACGATAGAAACATTTGGATACGATCTTTATATAAAAATGTTAAACGAGGAAATAAAAAAAGGCAAAAAGGAGAATATAAAGAAAAAAACTGGAAAAATGTTGAAATAATATTAAAAAGAAAAAAAGGTTACATTCCAGAAACTTATATTGAAAAAAAGAAGAAAGATTGAATGTGTATAAAAGATTTTGCAATGCTTGAAAGTTATAAAGAATTAGAGGAGCTTGTAAAAGAAATAAAAGATAGATTTGGTAAAATACCGGAAATTATGAAAAAAATTTATATTAAGTGTTAAATTTAAAAATATTTGCTGAACAAAAATAAAATACAAAAAAATTGAAGAAAAAAAATGCAACATTTGAATTACATTTTGTGGAAGAAATGGGAATGAAATACGTAAGATTATTGTCTAAAAAAATTTAGAAATGAGAAATATAACGAAAAAAACAAAATATTTGCTGAACAATTAGCAGAAAAGAAAGAAGAATTTATAGTTATGGAAGTTGTAAAAATGGAATTGTTTGACTATGTATCTATGTTATAAAAAGACTATTTTTTTATTTATATAAATATGCTATAATAAATTAGAAAAAAAATAATTAATAAAAAGGAAAAATTTATGAGTAATAAAATATTTAATCAAAAAAATATTAACAGAAAAATGCTGTTAGAGAAGTAAATTTAGAAAAGCATAATCTTCAAGAAAGAAGAAAAAAACTAGAAAAAAATGGATAGAATTTCATAAAACGGGAAATTTAAAAAAATTATAAAGAAGAGTCACTTCAAGGAGAATTTTTTTAAATGAAATTTTTTTAGTGGTGTATTAAATTATAAAAAAATAGTCGTGAAAAGTGCCGAGGAATGGCATTTTGGAGCGAGAGGCAAAAACGAAAATTGATGGAACGAAAGCAGATGGAATGCTTGGATTTTTCACGAAGGAAGATTTAGATAAAAAGAAAATATCGGATAAAGTTCGTGTTGTGATAGAATTAAAAGCACCGTATTTCAATCTTGATCAAAAAAACAAAAAAAGACAAGGAGATAATAGAACTGCCGTTGAGCAAGCATTTGGGTATGTTTCAAAAATATGGAAATGGAAATTGTCAGTGGGTTATTGTGTCAAATTACTATGAAATAAGACTTTACACTTCACTTGATCAATCTAAATATGAATATTTTTAATCTTGATATGCTACAAGAAACGGAAAAATTTTCAAAAAAATTTATATATTTGTTATCAAAAAAACATCGTTAATTGGGGATGGAGGAAAACATACTCCAAAAAAACAAAAGTTCTATTTGAGGAAAATATTGCTGAGGAAAAAAAGAATAGAAAAAAACAATTTTTATACTTTGTATAAATCTGTGAGAGAAAAATGTTTTTTTAAAAAAATTTAGTTGCAAAACAATAGAGAAGTAAACGAAGAATTGTTGCTTGAAAAAAACACAAAAAAATTGATGGATAGATTTTTTTATTTATCGCTTTTTGCGGAAGACAAAGGGCTTTTTACCTAGAAATTCTTACGAAAGTGTGATTGTCAAAAAAAGGTAAAGAATATTTAGGAATATTTGAAATGTTTAAAAACTTTTTGTAATTGGATAAATTCTGGAAACAAACAGTTTAATATCAATCGTTATAATGGAGGTCTTTTTAAAGAAGACACGGATCTTGACGGACTTTTTAATTGAAGATGCTGTTTTTTGAAGAATTAGAAAAAAAATAGCACAATACGATTTTTTTCAGAACAAGTAAACGAACACATTTTTAGGTCACATTTTTTTGAGCAAAAGTATTACCGATTTAGAGGAAATAAAAATCATCTTTACAAAAATAAAGAATATGATCAAAAAGAAGGAAAAACGGAAAAAAACAGGAGTATTTTTATACTCCGAAACATATTACAAGACACATTGTGGAAACGACAATAGGAAATTGGCTTGAAGACAAAAAAAGCTGAACTTGGTTATTACGAATTGCCGGAAATTAAAGAATTTTTGGACAACAAAAGGACTTTCAGTAAATGCTAAAAAAAACATTTAGAGTTTTTGGAAAAAAATACCGTGATGCTGTAAAAAAATATGAAAATAATTGATCCGGCT